>Ga0189279_100001_pt1 | contig 1570936 bp, 1355 predicted proteins | sample N26B6minimetaG_FD_130324 | JGI IMG/M metagenome (GOLD analysis project Ga0189279, IMG submission 130324) | Marine microbial communities from the Costa Rica Dome - N26 B6 mini metaG | ecosystem: Environmental > Aquatic > Marine > Oceanic > Photic zone | place: Costa Rica: the Eastern Pacific... | reverse complement strand
GATATTCGATATTATTTTCACAGTAGAGCCAGCTTCCGCTGTACCTTCAAAGGTTGGTGTGGTATTCTTGGTCAGGTTATCTGAAGTAGACCCTGCGGTATGTTCTTCGTTACCAGAGTCTGAGGAAGTAGCTAAATCTGGGGTACTAGGGGCTGAAGGAGCTACATTATCTACCACGGTAATCGTAAACTCTTCGGCAAAATCATCAGTACCGTCATTGGTGTTTATTCTTATATCGTATGTACCCGCAGCTAGAGCACCACCTGTTCTTAAGGTACTACCACTTATATTGAAACTCGCATTATCAGTACTTCCTGAACCAGAAACCAAAGAATAGGTATGGGTATCACCACCATCTGCGTCAGTAGTAGAGAGCGTGCCCACTGTTGCATTTACACCAGTAGCACTTTGGTTGATAGAAGTTGAATTGAGCGATATGTCTGTGGGGGCATTGTTGGACGCTGCAGCCGCTACAATTACCAAATCATCAATTGACCAGCCTCCAATGATTCCAGCGTCTGGAGTAATGACTAATTCATCTATATTAGCGAACGAGCCAGTCGTAGGAGTGGTTAAATCGACTGATGCCAAAGTCTTATGACCAACAGAAAGCGCCAAAGTACCGACTGTCACTCCATCTCTTTTACCTGTTATAGTAAAGTCTTCTGCTGCTGCACCAATGTTTCGTTCATAAGCAAAATCAAACCCTGTAATTCCTACTTCAGAACCGTCATCAGTAGAAAGAGTTGAAGAGTTTGTCGTTCCTGTGCCCCCCCCTGTAAACGTCAGAGCAGCATCTGAACCACCTCCAGTGACATCAGTTCCCGCACCATTTCCACTCGTAGCAAGAGCAATAACTCTTGAATCTGATGATGTCATAGAGACATCGAAACCATTCAAAAATGCACTCTTCGATTGATCAGCACTAGGATTGGTTGCACTAGCTAAAACTACTGTGCCTGATCCAAAACCCATGGTACCTGTAGAGGGAGAAGCAAATCTAGGTGCTTTTAACTCAGTAAAGGAGAAAAGTGGGAATGCAATCATGGCCATATTGACCAGTGCCGAACCCATATTTTTCATTACGCTTTTGTTGAGACTGTTAAAGTTGATCATATTTTTTGGTGGTGAAAGGTGTTATGCTCCCTAAAACAAGGACGCCATTATTAAGCCATTAGCTTATAATTGATCTGGTAGTAGCAGGGAAACTCGTTAATGTTTTAGTTGAGTCTCAGACAGACGGTAGTATGCATCTGAAAGAGGGGTTCTTAGAACACAAAAGAAGAACCTTTCGAACACAATAAATTGTACTAATCGGAAATGACATTAAGGCTAAGACACTCTGCCTCTGTGAAAAAGAAAGAAAAGATCACGTCTTAAGAGAACCATGAGGATACTTTTTGATTCAAAAAGTATGAATTTAATACTTCTCAAGGCCACTGGAATAACTTTATAAAAAAAGTTGAAAACAAAAAAAGCGCTCATGACACGTTGGCCATGAGCTCAAAATCAACATAAATATGGTCTACCAATTACTTCTCTACCGTTATCACATAGTTACCAGCCAAGCCAGCTCTTACTGGCCCATCGGACTTAGTAAAGCTGAACACAAACTTGGAGGTAGTCAGTGAATTAATATTTACCACTTTGCCATCGTCTAGGTTTACCACTTCTGCAGACTCACCAGCCCACTCCCAAGTACCACTTGCTTTAAACAAGTCGCCAGCGTTGGTTGTGGTGTAAGTACCATTGGCAAAAGACAGGGCAAAGCCAGGATAGTTCGCACTTACGTTAGAACCATCTACTTTAATGCTGCCGAATTGACCCAGCGTCCATTGGCCAGATAATTTCTCAAAACCGAGTTCTTGTAAACTCGGCTCCATAGGATCATCGGGATCGCAAGAAAGACTGAACAGGGCTAGCGCAGCCATCAGTACGAAAGCGTATATTTTTCTATTATTCATGTCAGTTTTATGTTTTGCCCTCCCCCTGCCCCCTCCGAAGGGGGACAATTGGGTCGGTATATTCTACTTACTTCTGTTACTACTTTCTAATGAGTACTTTCTTTCTCACAAGTGATCTCTCATTACTGAACTGGATGATGTATAGGCCACTTTCAAAGTTGGTCACATCGATAGTCAACTCTGGCTTGTCATAGCCTTCTTTCTCCAGCTTACTCACACCAGTTGGATTAATCATCTGGATGTTCAACGGCATGCCGTTGAGCTCGCTCAGGTCTATGGTCACATAGTTGCTGGCTGGGTTCGGGAACACATTGATCTGCTCTTCGCTAATCTGTCCGTTATCCACGCCCGTCACTATCACACCTTCTCCACTCAGGTTCACCTCTATCACGTTGTCCTGGATGTTGTTGGTGATGTCGAAGTTGAACACCACCACTCCTGTGTACTGCCTGGCTTCGGTGGGCGAGAAGACCGCGGTGAGCTCCTTGCTCTCCCCTGGGTTCACCTGTACCGAGCCCGGGTTGAAGCTGAAGCCTTGGCTGGAGCTGACCACCCTTACCTCGGTGGCCGCATCACCCTTATTGGACACTGTCCAAGTTTTGGTATCGGCAAGGCCTAGGGCTGTTTGTGCGAAATCGCCTTCTCCTGTGATTTCTATGATCGCCTCTCCTTCGTTGGTGATGGTAATGGCCAGTGCCTTCTCAAAGCTTCCACCAAATTCATCATCTGTTTTAACACGGATGCTGTAGCTATTTTTGGTCTCAAAGTCGAAGGTTTCTGCGGCCAATAGCTGGTCCCCACTTATGGTGAAGCTTGCATTGTCCGTATCTCCTGTTCCTAAAGCCAGGGTGTAGGTATGGCTGTCGCCAGTATCGGCATCTGTGGTGCTGATGGTAGCAATCTCTGCTCCTACCGCATTGTTCTCCTGGATGCTGCTTGTGCTCAGGCCAATGTCGGTCGGTGCAAAGTTGGTGGTGTACACCTGGCCGGTGAAGCTGGCCGCCAGTGGGTTGGTGGCCGTATCTATGATGCTGTCGTCATCTTTGGCGTTCAGGCCTATCGTGCCTTCGCCTGAGATCCCGTTCACGTTCACCGTGTAGGTCTTGCCGTCCACTGCTGTCACGGTGCTCACTTTGGCGGTGGCTGTTCCGGTAACCACTGCCTCAAAGTCTGTTACGTCCACACCGGTCACGTTTTCACTGAACACTACCGTGAAGTCCCTGCTGGCCGTCCCTGTCGGTACCTGGTCTGCTTCTGCCCTGGTAATGCTCGTAACCGTTGGTGCCGTACCATCGAAGGTGGTGCTGATACTGGCCGTTGAGGCCACGCTGGCATTGCCTGCGGCATCGGTTACCGCTCCATTGGCCACCGATACGGTGGTAGTACCGTCTGCTGTCGGGGTGATGGTGGCGTTCCAGGTTCTGCCAGCAGTTACTACCTCTACATTGCTCGCTGTACCGTTGGTGATGTCCAAGTCTTCGGCTGTTAGACCTGAAACCGGTTCATCGTAGGTTACGGTTACCGTAAATGCCGCATTGGTCAGATCGCTCACTGCTGAAGTAATAGTTGGTGTGGCTCGGATTCCGTCCACTTTCACATTGGCCGTGCTGGCTATGTTGTTGAGCTTGGTGATGGCATCCTTGCCAAAGCCGTCCTCAATGGTTGCTCCATTCAGGTCAATCCCTGAACCAACGGTAATACCGTCTGTATCCAGGTCGCCTTCTGCAATGGTGTAGGTAAATGTAGCCGTGTTGCTTTTGCTTACTGTTCCATTTAGTGTAGCTGCCTTCGTTTCGGTCCCAACCGTGATTGGTAGGCTTGGGCTACCTGTAATAGTCACAGGAAGGGCAAAGTTTACCGTAAAGGTCAACTCATCGCCTATGGCGTAGATGCCATCATCTGGCACGCTAACGGAGGTGACAAAAGAGGCCTGCACAATGGTCAGGGTGCCTTCCACTAGGTTGAAGCTATAGTTGTTGTCGCTGCCCCCGCTCAGGACAATGGCGGCTGTGCCTGCTGCGGTGGTCTCATCAGCTGTGGTCGAAGTGGTTGGCTCTGTATCGATCACCGACCTGTCATCACCATTCACAAAACCTGAATAACTGATGGTGAACTCAGGGTTTTCCTGCCCCTCTGCCCTCTCTTTGTCATCTGCCCTGGCCGTTAAAGTGGCCTTCTCGATGGTCAGTGTTCCGTTGACGCTTGTCAGTGAATAGTTGTCTGCTTCTCCTCCGCTTAGGGTGATGGCGTAGGTCCCGGCATCGCTGCCAGCATCGGCTATTGTGCTGGTGGTGGGTTGGGTGATGGCTGTTTCGTCATCCCCGTTCACAAAGCCTGCATAGCTGATACTCAGGACTGGGTTTTCCTCTCCATAGGTTTTGGACTTGTCATCGGCTGTGGCTGTCAAGATGGCCTTTTCGATGGTCAGGGTTCCGTTGACTGTTACCAGCGTGTAGTTGTCTGCTGAACCTCCGCTTAGGCTGATGGCGTAGGCACCTACATCACTGCTAGCATCGGCTGTTGTGCTGGCGATGGGTTGGGTGATGGCTGTTTCATCATCTCCGTTCACAAAGCCTGTGTAGCTGATGGTGAGGGCTGGATTTTCATCGCCATAGGTTTTGGACTTGTCATCGGCTGTAGCCGTTAAAGTGGCTTTTTCGATGATCAGGGTTCCGTTCACTGTTGAGAGTGAATAGTTATTGGCTGATCCGCCCGATAGTACGATATCATAAACCCCTACATTGCTTGTCTCATCTGCTGTTGTTGAAGCTGTTGGCTCGGTTGCAACAGCAGTTTCATCATCTCCATTAACAAAGCCTGCATAGGTTATGGTAAAGGCCGGGTTGGCTTCGCCATAAGTTTTGCTCTTGTCATCGGCCGTAGCGGTGAGGGTGGCTTTCTCGATGGTGAGTGTTCCGTTCACTGTTACCAGCGTGTAGTTGTCGGCTGCGCCTCCGTTCAGGGTGATGGCATAAGTACCCGCATCGCTACCGGCATCGGCTGTTGTGCTAGCGATTGGCTCGGTGATATCTGTTTCATCATCTCCGTTCACAAAACCTGTGTAGCTGATGGTCAGGGCTGGGTTGGCTTCACCGTAGGTCTTGTTCTCATCATCGGCTGTGGCTGTCAAGGCAGCCTTGTTTACAGTCAGTACTTGGGTAACATCAGTGGCCGCTGAATAGCTGTCATTGCCTGCCTGTGAGGCGGTAATGATGGTTTCTCCTGCTCCTACTATACTTACTGTGCTACCGCTTACAGTGGCTACATTGGTATTGGAACTGGTGTAGGTCACAGTAAGGTTCGAACTGGCTGAGGCCGTAAGCTCAAAGTCATCGTCCCCGTAGGTCTTGGCATCCAGCGCGTTGAAAGTGATGCTCTGGGCAATTTTGCTCACAGGTCCTTGGAGGCTACTTTCCTGAGCTGTACCGAACACCTGTCCATCGCTTGGGGTCACTTCAAAACTAAAGTATTTACCTACATGGTCGCTCGTCAACACATAGGTGGTGCCGGTAGCTCCGCTGATGGCTGCTTTATTGTTGCCATTTGCATCATCGGCCATATACCATTGGTAAGCTGAACCGCTTTCCGGATCATTGTCCCCATCACTGAAGGCGTATGTACCGGTCAGGGTTTGGCCTACGACAAGATCACCGGTAACCACCGGATTTGTAACGGTAGGCGCTACATTTGGAATAACCGAGGAGCCAGTAATTTCAAAGGTGAATGGATTTTCATCTAAATCATTATTGGCAATGGTAACCGTAGCTGATTTGTTGCCTTCAGTTGAAGGATCGAAAGTAACATCGAAATACGTGTAGTCTGCAGCATCGATACTGGATGCAGGTTGAAGGGCTACGGTGAAGTCGGCTGCATCTGTTCCCGAAATGGTCACTTTTGGATCATTGGTCAGATTCAACACTTTTGTCCCTTCATTCTTTATGGCAAAAGTCTTAGTAGCATCACCTGACTCAGGGTCTACTGTTCCAAAATCGGTAGTTTCTCCAGCAACCGTTATTTCAGTGCTTCCAGCACTTTTGGAGTCCTCTGCTTCAATAATAGTGAGATTACAGGTGCCGAAACAGGTAAGCGACAGGGCTACTGCCAGTGCATCTCCTGATCCAGGTTCTACACCTGTGAAAGCAGCTCCCCCACCTTGTTTATCGAAGGAGCCAGCGCCAGATTTTTGCAGTGAATAATTTAAAGACTGATCTGCCGCTTTATACTCCAGTAGGAGAACATCTCCTACGGCATAACCACTTCCAAATGCACTTAAGGTACCATCTGAAAATTTCTCCCCTGTAGTACTTATATAGCCATATTCATTGGCTTGCTGCCCAATGTCGTGTGCTAGATCACCATATATCTCTCCGTTGTCTTTTACCCGCACCAATCCTAAAGAAATGCCTTTGGAACCTGGGAAAATTGTCAACGATTCAATCTGAATTTTCATACTGTAATCATAAGCAGGGTCTATGACCATATTGGTAAGGAAAATTCTTGGCTGGAAATCGAAACCTGCCGTGGCCGTAGCGCCACCTGAAACAAACTGGTAATCGATCTCGCAGTTTTCTCCACCTTCCAGTGCATCGCAGGTAACAGGCAAACAGTCCTGGCAAATTTCAAAGTCCTCTATATTGGTGTCGGTATTAATGAATACGAAGCCATCGATAGTACCAGCATGATCTGGGTTACTCACCGCTATACTTCCTGAATTACCGGCACCGACTACTGCGGTCATTTCGGTATCTGAAACCACATTGAAGCTGGTGGCAGCCACTCCACCAAAAGCGACCCCAGTTACTCCAGTGAAGCCTGTACCTGTGAGGGTCATGGTTCCTCCTTCTATGCCACGGGCCTGGTTAAATGCAGTAATCACAGGGGTTCCATAGCTTGCCAGTTGCAGAGCAGACTCTACTGCCGATCCAGCATGATAAGCATCGGATGGAGTAACTTCAAATGAAATGTACTTGTTAGCATCGTCAACGGTGAGACTGTATTGCTTGGCTGTAGCTCCCGCAATGGCAACTTTTCCAGTACCTCCTGCATCGTCAGCACGATACCATTTAAAAGTACTTCCTGCCTCGGCATCGTTCTCATCATCATTAAAGTCGTAAGTTCCGGTAATTACCTGACCTATTTCCATGGTTCCTGAAATAGCTACATTGGTAGCATTAGGTGCATTGTTGATGGGACCCTGCAGAGCACTTTCTACCGCCACTCCAGCATACTTGCCATCGTTTGGTGTCACTTCAAAGCTCAGGTATTTGTTAGTATCATCAGTTGTAGTGGTATAGGCTTGAGCCGTTGCTCCTGCAATGGCTGTCTTGCCTGTTCCTGAAGCATCATCCGATCTGTACCATTTAAAAGTGGTACCACTTTCCGTGTCATTATCAGGATCGGTGTAATTGTAGGTTCCTGAAAGCACTTCACCAATCTGCAATTCTCCACTGAACGCCACATTGCTGGCTACCGCCAACTGGTTGAGCGTTATGGTCACACCTGTTGGATCATCGGCCAGATGGTTGGAAGCCAGGTCACTGATGTTACCAGTGGTAGCCTCGTAAGTGATCACGAGTTCCAGAATGGCGGTACTTAGGTCATCAAAGCTGAGTATGAGTTGGTTATCACCCGCTGTGCCGTCTGAAATGGACGTTACGCTATAACTCTTATTGTCTTCGGCAGCCATCGTAAAGTTGCTATTAGCGGCACCTGCTATTTCTACCACCTCACTGAAAGTGAGGGTAATTTGTGTGTCAGAATCTTTTGTGGCACTCACCAAGGTTGGTAATGTTGCATCGTAAGTCAAGCTCAATTGGGTGGCCGAATTATTGAAGTTACCAGCAGCATCTTCTGCAATACTATGGGCTACATCTACGGTTACATCTCCTTCACTATCGGGCGTAATGGTGGCGGTATAAGTGGTACCTGAACCACTGAAGTTACTAGCCGCGCCATTACCTACACTAATATCACCCACTGTAAATCCGGTCACTGCTTCATCAAAAGTGAAGGTAGCAGTGAAAGCAGCATTGGTCTGGTCATTAGCCGAAGTAGAAATGGTTAATGAAGGTGAAATAATATCATTGAAAATGCTGAACTGAGTAGCTGCAGTATTCCCGTTGCCTACGCCATCTGTCGCTACATTGGCTGCAACATCTACAGTAACCGTTCCCTGGTCACTGCCATTAATGGTGGCTGTGTAGGTTGTTCCCGAACCACTGAATGTTCCGGTAGCAATGGAGCCATTGCTCAGTTGAAGGTCAGACGCTTCAAAGCCCGTAACCGATTCGCTGAAAGTAATGGTCACATCAAACTGACCTAGAACAGGCCCAGCAGAGGTGCTGGTGATGGTGACGGTAGGTTGGGTCTCATCGTTAGTAACGCTTAGTTGTGTCGCAACGGTATTGCCATTGCCACCTGCATCCGCTGCCTTATCTGCCGCTAAATCTACTGTAACAGCCCCATCACTACTTGGGGTAATCGTAGCTGTGTATATGCTAGCACTTGTCGAAGCCAGGTTACTAGCCACTCCATTGCCAACCGCAATATCGTCCACTGTAAAGCCAGTTACATCTTCCGAGAAAGTGAAAGTAGCTGTAAATGCTCCACTGGTGGGATCAGCAGAGCTGCTTATGCTGACGGTAGGAACAACTGTATCCACCCTAACATCGGCCTGGCCGGTATAAGTGCCTATTAGTGAGGCATTGTTACCTGCTGCATCGGCTATGGTTCCCCCATTTAATTCAATAGCAGCCAACGTAACTCCGTTGCCATCTGTATCACCAGCTAAAGTGGTATATCTGAAAGTTAAAGTAGTGGTTCCCGAACCACTTAAATAGGTAGCGGTCTTGTTTTGGCTACCCATAGCGATATTGATCGAAGGGGTTCCTCCGGAAGTTTCAACCACCACTGCTTCATTAAATTCTACGGTAATATCCATGTTCTGATTAAGGCCATAAGTTTTGCCTACAATGGAACCGGAAACTCTTGATGGTGCCGTTTCATCATTCGTAATGCTGAGTTGTGTGGCAGCAACATTGTTATTACTCGCTACATCAATGGCCTTGTTGGCGGCAACATCTACTGTAATTGCACCATCTGCAGCCGGAGTTATGGTGGCCGTGTAAACGCTGGCACTCGAAGTTTGGAAATTACTGGCTGCACCGTTACCGACAGTGATATCGCCCACTTCAAAACCGGTTACATCTTCAGAAAAAGTAAAAGTGGCTGTAAATGCTCCACTTTGTGGATTTGTGGCGTCACTTGAGATAGTTACGGTAGGAGCGGTTTCATCATTGGTTAAGCTCAATTGCGTGGCAGCAGTATTGTTATTGCCCACAGCATCGGCTGCTTTGTCTGCTGCTACATTTATGGTTACCTCTCCATCGGCTGCCGGTGTTATGGTTGCTGTATACACGCTGGCGCTGGTGGTCTGGAAATTACTGGCAGCTCCATTACCAACTGTGATATCGTCAATCGCAAAGCCTGTTACGGCCTCAGAGAAGGTGAAGGTAGCGGTGAATGCTCCACTTTGGGGATTGGATGCATTACTGGTAATAGTAACCGAAGGAGATATATTATCGGCTTGCACAGTATAGCTTTCCTCGGTGCCAGGCGCCAAGTCGAGTAAGGCTTCTCCATCGGTTTGAGCACCCTCAAAGATATCTATCTTAAGATCGAAGGCACTATGGCTTCCAGAGTTATAGCCTGTAAAAATCACATGCCCATCTGCATAATTACCACTAGTAGAAGAGGAAAATGCATGGCTTCCGCTACCCGAAAAATTCGTCAAAACTATACTGTAGGTCTCGCCTTGAGTAAGCTGTGGTGGATCAGACAATTGTATGGTTTGTCCTGCCGCATCGGTACTGGCTGTGAATTCTACGGTTTCAGTTTTAAGTACAGTTGAACCTCCTGCGCTCTCATCACCACTGTGAATTTCCAGCGTTACCGTTCCTGCAAAACCGTGTTGTCCTGCTTCTGGAAACAAAGTAAAGGCCGTTAGGAAATTGTTGGTGGTGGCTGTAAAAGTCTGCCCTAATTTTGACTGGTTGAGATAATCATTCACCCCAGTCTGCTGAATGGTAGCGACTCCATTACTATAGCCAATTCCTGTAATATTGTTGGTGCCTGCTGTTCCATCGATACCTTTCACCTTCAGGCTCAATGTGCCATCCACATTGTTTAAATTGTTAACCGTTACATCGTAAATGCTGGCATCTACTGCATTTACCGAAGAGACCGCTCCACCTACTGTTGAGCTGAGGGTAAAATCATCGGCACTGACATTGCGAACATTTTCGCTGAAAGTGACCCTGAAAACAGGTTCGGTACCGGCATTCACATTCGCAGTACCAGGTGTTTGCCTGGCTATAGACTGAACGGTAATTGCTGCTGGCACCTCATAAGCTGCACTTTCTACGGCATCTCCGGTATCAGTTCCATCCGAGGGGGTTACTTCGAAGCTAATGAACTTACCTCCATCGGCTAGAGTCAGGGTATAGGTGGTACCTGTTGCCCCAGCTATAGCTGCCTTATTGGTTCCAGATGCATCGTCTGCCCTATACCATTTAAAAGAAGACCCACTTTCGGTATCCGATTGAGGGTCGCTAAAATCATAGGTACCTGTCAATTGCTGACCTACGTTCAATGTCCCGGTAATGTCAATATTACTGGCTACCGGAGGATTAGAGATGGTGTATGTTTCATCAGTGGCAGGCAATGTGCTACCAAGTGCTTCACTCGGGCCAGAAGAGACAAAGAGTTTGAAATATAAGTCTGCACTTGAAAGAGCGGATGCCTGATAAAGAATTCCGCCTGAATAACCAGCCCCTACCTGGGCCGAAAACCCTATACTGTTCGATGGAGCTCCTGGAATATTAACTCTAAAGGTATAAGTGCTTCCTGCCGTTACACTTGGTGGACTACTGAATGAATAGGTCACCTCAGTCTGTGCGGAAGTAATTTGTATGTTTTCAGTGGCTAACACTGTTCCTCCGTAACCTTCACCTGAGATTAGCTCTAATGTACCCGCTCCACTGTGACTATGACCTGTGCCTTTTTTTAATACCACATCTAACAAAAGACCAGAGTTATTGGCCCTGAAAGACTGACCGAAAACCGGAGAGTCGGTGATCTGGAGATCTGCTGTAGAGCTAGCGTCTAATTGGGATGGGATTTTAGCAATATCGTTACTTCCTGCGCCATCTACCCCTTTCAGGTCAAGATTGATAGTTCCGATAGAGTTAGTAATGCCCGTGACTTTTATATCGTAAACGCTTGAAGAAACAGCTGTTACTGAAGACACTGTTCCATCTGCTGCAGCAGTTCCACTTAAAACAAAATCATCAGTACTGACATAGCGCACATCATCAGTGAAGGTCACTCTGAAAGTCACTTCGTCTTCGCTTGTAGTGGCGTCCGATGGTGTTTGACGTACAATTGAAGACACTTCCACAATTTCGAAAACCAGACTACTCTCAACCGGAGTTCCTGCCTCTGTACCATCATTAGGGGTTACCTCAAAGCTGATGTATTTACCATCGTCATCGGCTACCAGGGTATAAGTTTGGGCTGTGGCTCCTGCAATGACTGCTTTTCCGGTTCCAGAGGCATCATCGGACCTGTACCATTTGAATGTGGAACCGCTTTCCACATCGCTGTCATCATCTGCATAGGTATAATTTCCTGTCAATTGCTGCCCTAAAGCGAAAGTACCAGAAATACTCACATCGCTAGCTGTGGGAGCAACATTAGGAGCTACCGGGGCTTCCAGCACTATATTATCGAATATAGCTCCTTCAATACCGGGAACTCCACCATCAAAAAAGCCCGCTGTTTTCTGTCGTATTCTTACTTCATCGACATATTCGAAAAGGCTTGAGGTCAATGTAATACCAGTATTCGTACTGGATTTTGTAATAGACACTTCTTCGCTTACTACCTCGCTACCATCTAGAAAGCCCAGTATTTCTATGTTGGCTATGTAATCATAGGTTTCTTGTATATCCAGACTGGCCAATTTAAACTCTGTGCCATTGTCGGTAGCAAATACAAACCATTGTCCATTCGCGCCATCTCCGGCATTTGATACATAGCCTAAACCATCTATAGTGGCATTACCAGCTATAACACTTCCATGTGCAAAACCTCTATTGAGATTACCGGTAATGCCTGTTAAAGAAGCAAAAGCTGTTCCTGTACCATCATCTGTTGTCTTGAGGGTAACATCACCAAAGTCAACCGTAGACTTCTGAACCACTCCGTCCGTATCGTAACCACCAGAAAACTCATCGGTTGGAAAACTTAGGGTATTGGAGCCCTCCACTACTTCTATAATAATATCCGAAGTACCAAAATTGGCAAAGCCAGCCTGAGTTTCATCGAAAGTTCCGGAGAAAGTGCCTGTGAAAAAGTCCGCAAAAGTGGCTATACCGGAAATATCGAAAGTGGCACTTCCCGAAAGGGTATATAAAGTATTCGCTGAAGTTGAAACTGATGAGCTCACGTTTAGTGCAAAGTCATCATAGTCACTACCCGTATCATCATCCAATACAATGGCACTGAAGTTAACAGGAGTTACACCATCAGTAAGCTGCAGGTTACCTGTAAGACCAAAGGTTCTGAAATTGATGCTGGAAGTGACAATATTAAAAGAAGAGTTCCCGAATATTTGATTGAAGCCGTTAGAGATGACCCATGAGTTGGCACTACTATTCGTGGTAGCAGAACCAGACCCAGTTACCGTAATGGTAGTTGACGTTGTGCTAGGGGCACTAATGGTGAACTTAATCTGTGAAAAAATGGTGTTTGGTAGTGACGCGATAAAGAAGAATGCTAACACTAAAACTCTCTTTTTGTGTAGTATTATGGTCTTTTGAGTGGTTGAGGCACACATTTCGATTGAGGTTTAATCCAATATGAAAGTGCGGCCATTTATTGCCTAAAAATTAAAATTGTGCGCGAACTGCAGATTTTTGGGCGTGAAAGTGGTTCATGGTTTATTGAAAGCTGGAGCGGGAAGACGGAAGCTGGGAGTCGGAAGACGGAAGACGGAAGCATGAAGCCAGGAGCTAGAAGCAGGTGTGCCGAAGGCCGTTACTGAACCGCTAAAGTGCTGCCCCTTCAGGGGCTAGGGGTGGAATGAGACGGAAGATGGAAGACGGAAGACGGAAGCCAGGAGTTGGAAGAATGAAGCTGGAAGCCAGAAGCCAAGAGTCAGGAGTTAGGAGTCAGGAGTCAGGAGCCGAAAATAACCAGTGGTCACCGATAGTTGGAAAATGAAAACTCCAGAGATACGATTCCTTACAGAACGGAGACAAATTCTCAATAGCCTAAATGGCTCCTAAGCTTTATTTTTAAACATCACATGAAGACCTAATTCGACCGGGAAAAGCACCCCACAAGTTCTACATCTGGAGATTCAAAAAGCTGTCTCGGAGTAATAATGGTTTCTTCAATTGGTGTGCGCTTGATCTCTGGAACTGACCCCAGAAGCTGTATTTCAGGTTGAACGGAACTTGCCATGAGTTGATCATCCAAAATAAGCTCGGGAGATTCAGTTAATGGCTCTACATGAATGGGATAACCAGCATTTTTTAAACACATGGCTACCAAGGTAGAGCAGGCAATCATATCTTTTTGGTGTCCTTCACTGTATTCGTTAATGAGTAAAGTAATCGCCACAATGACCGACTCAGCAATAAACCTATTTGGGATTTTATCCAGAATAACCTTTCGAATTTCTCCATCCTTATAACGCATGGAGCAAATCACTGCCAGCATCCACGCGGTTGAATAGGAATATTTAATGGAGCCATCATAGTAAAAATCGCTAATGGCTTTGTTGATTGTTTCAGTATCCAAATCACCTTTCCTTCGGTATACATAGAGTTTAGCCACCGAGTCTGCATTCAATGTCGATTCCAAAGTAGCTGCACCTATGCCGTGACTTCCGGCCTGAACAACACAATCCATCACTTTTGGAAAGGTATTCTTGCCAAAATTAATATCTACATGCCCCCAAATAGCTGCATGATATATGTTTCTGTAATTCTGACCTTCTTTGCCAGGGTCAAACCAAGGAATAAGGTAAACCAGTAAATAGAATGCGGCTTTCTCTGCACCTTCCTTCTCCCAGGTTTTGAAAAATTTATCTAAACTAAAATCGAAATTCTCAAAAATGAGAATGTCTCCTATTTGTAAATCACTTTTACTCATTGGTTGCATAGCATATTGATTTATAGTGGCCTAATTCATTGCAATGATCTTATCAAGCAGTCCGTCATCCGAAACAAAATCTAAAATAATCGTACCTACTCTCTTTTTTCCCCATTCAGGCAAATGTTCCTTTAGCCGATTGTTCATCCCCCCTTTGCCAATAGCAGTAGATCTAGGGTTATTTAAGTCAGGGACGCCTGGTGAAGTACCACTAGCAAAATTCCAATACCATACATTAGTACTTCCTTTGGCTGCTTCACTCAACAGTTTCTCAATGTTCCTCCATTTTTCATCATATCCATTGAAATACGCCACTTTGTAACAATCCTGAACCCTAATTTTATTAAGTGCTGTTTCTGAAGGCGCATCATCATTCAAAGTAAAGGTGCTGTCTCCTTTCCACCCATTATAGGCTGGTATGCCCAATTTACCATCGAACCTACGAACAAGCACAATCTTACCCCTGACTTCTTCCAGATTGGGGATAGTGTCTGACACATACCAACGGTTACCCGACCCATGCATGTAGTGTTCAAGAGTAGATTCGAAACTACGCGTGTTGCCTTCATCTTTACAGGCATCGATTTCCCAAAACTTAGGATCGTCCTTACACTCTCTTTTAACACCCATTACAATGGTCTCACTCGGGTTTTCTATTAGAAAATCTATACACTGTTGCACAACATCTCCGAAGTTGATCTTTTGATATACAGATCCATGATGTATGGTGAACACATCTTTGAGATGTCTGCATCGAATATCCAGAAACCTCACGCCCAAAATGAGCTGAGCAGCTATCGAGAACTCCTGGCATTGGGTCATAAAACCTCCGAAAAGAGCACATGAATCATGAGTGCCCGGCATATTAATTTCCGACAATCTTCTATTTCCGTTAATCCTGGACATCCAATTAGCATTTGGGAAACTAGCTATTGCAACAGTTTGATGCTCCTTACAAGCACCAGCCAATTTCACTCCGTTAAATGAATAATTAATAGCTAGGTGTTTGGTATGACCAGGGCTCGGGTCGCCAAACAACTTATTGGAAGCTGCTATCCTTGTCTCACCCTTATCTACCAACTTTTGAACCTTTTCGGTTACTACCAAAGCTGCACTTTTTGTTCCGTAAGCGGCCGATATAATTTTCACCTTGCTCATATCTGCATTTAAAGGGTGTCAAGCAAAAGTTACAAGTTGACCTTCTTTACAGGCTACCGCTTTCGTTTGTCCATTGACCTTGTAAACTGCTCCAAAATGTTTACTGTGACCTGGACAAGGGTCATTAAACATATGATTATCAACTTCCAAACTATCCCCAGAACGGGTAATCAGCTTTTGAACCTTTGAGGTTACATCAAAAGTTTTAGCAGCTTCGCCATAGGCACCATAGCAAGCACCAATTATACTTATTGAATTCATATTGTGTGTGTTTACTGATTAGCACGGTTTAAAATTGTAAAACACCCGGATACTAAATGGCTAAAGGTGCACAAACCACCTAGAAATGTGCGCCAAGTCATTGATACTGTGCGCAAAAGGACTAATACGGGGATTAGAATGGCTAGAGCGTCTGTAGCCTGTAAAGCAAATTCTCCTTATAAGACTTTCCAAGTGGAATTTCTTCTCCAGCAATAGCAATTGTGTATTGCGCAAGGTCAATATCTTCTACCTTCTTGATATTTACGATGTGAGAACGATGAGTCTGGACAAACTCTTGCGGGTTTAGCTTTTCTGCCAACTCCTTCAACGACTGGCGGATAACGAACTTTTTACCTTCAGCATGTAGAATACAGTACTTGTCTTCTACTGATACCCATAAAATATCGGCAATCATCAGTTTGACCAGTTTGTTTCTCTCCTTCACAAAAAAGAAATCCTTACCCAGAACCACGTGCCTATTATCTTCAAATACGTCTTCATCAGGACTCGGGGCATAAGCACGTACTGTGGCCAACTCCATACTCCTTTCCAACTGATCAGGATCGAAAGGTTTAATCAGGTAGTCACAAGGCACTGTTTCCTTGGCCTTATTAAAAGTCTCCTTGTCATCATAAGAAGTAATAAAAATAACTGGAGTGGGCCTTTCTGCTTGAAAAATACGGGCAAGATCTATACCCGACATTTCACCCTCAATGTTAATATCTAGTAGCACCAGGTCAGGGGCATTTTCTCGGAAAAGTTTAAGTGCTTTTTGCCCCTCTTCGGCCAAGCCAGTTATGTGGTATCCCAATTCATCCACAAACATTTCGAGTGTATCTGCATAGTTGGGCTCATCTTCTACTATGAGAATATTCATTGCTGAATGGTCTGCTTTGGTTGATGGTTAAAAATAACAAATCTGAGCAATTAGAGCATGAGATTCTTTATAGGAACAGTCTGTAGGACTGACTATTGGCAAACCAAATTTATGCGCCAAAGGAAGGAAGCATGATTTGTCTCAGATTATACAAAAAGACAAAGGATTATTGATAAACCACTAAAGCTTTCACCTGGCTACTAAGCTCATTTGCATTACCTTACCCCGACCTTCGGCAGGTATAGAAATAGTGAAGGTAGTACCTTCTCCCTTGGCACTCTGCACCTGAATGGCACCATGATTTTGCTGAACAAATTCATCAACAATTTTTAGCCCTAACCCGAAGCCCACCTCTCGATTTACACCTCGCTCACTTTTTAGGGATGAAGTAAAAAGATTCTTCTTCATTTTAGAGTCCATACCAACTCCGAAGTCGGTTACCTTTATCTCTGTTGTGCCATTCTCTTCTTTAAAATCAACCTCAATTACACCTCCCTCATAACTAAACTTGATGGCGTTACTCAAAAGGTTTCTGATAATGGTCGAAAACTTATTCTTATCGGCATATACATAAGCTTCGTTCTTAGACACTCTCACCGACAGTTTCTTCGATTCGAGTAACCCTTCATAAAGCGCCAAATTCTCCTCGATAATTTTCGATGCATCAAAATGTTCTGGATGATGTGGCACACTTTGGGTTTGTGAAGCGGCCCAGTGAAGCAGGTTGTTCAGCAAATGGTTAAGCTGATCAATAGAACGGTCTATCTTTCCGCCCATCTCGAGTATCTTTTCTTGCTTTTCTTTCCGAATAAAGTATTCCAACTTTTGGCCTACACCTTGAAGGGCAATCATAGGGCTTCGCAAATCATGAGCAATAATGGAGAAGAATTTATCTTTGCTAGCATTAAGTTCTTCCAGCTTATGGTTCTGGAGACTAATTTTTTGGTTATTCCTTCTTATCTGTACGAACAACATCAGAAGTATCAACAAAAATAGCGCAACAACTATCAAACCAATGAGATAGAGCTGCTGCCTCTCTTTTTCGGCCAGCTGCTGGAGTTGTAAATTCTCAATCTCACGCTCCTTTTGTGCCGTTTGATATTGAGTTTCCAGCTCTACTATTTGCTTGGTCTGTTCTTCTTCAAACAGTGTTTCCAAGTAATTAATATAAATATTATAGAAGTGCGTGGCATCAACGTATTTGCCCATATCCTCATAGCTATCGGCAATAATCTTTGTAGCATCTACTTTGTAAGTAAGAATGTTCATTTCTTCTGCCAAAGCCAATGCTTCTTTTGCCCTGTTAACAGCCTCTGAAAACCTACCCAAATTCCAGTCTAAACGGGCTATATTATTAAGGGTATTGATCCGTGTACTCTCATCTTGGGCCATTTGAAGGGCTCTCTCATATAAAGCGAGACACTTTTCATACTCCTTGGTGGCGTAATAAAGTTCTCCCAGATCATTGAAGTTATTGGCGGCCACTCCATCTAAACCAGCTTGCTGGGAGATATCCAAAGACTGTAAAAGTAGCTTCTCGGCAATTTCGTGTTCTTCTTTCTGATAGTAGACCACCCCCAGTCTATTCAGTGTGGCAGCTACCCCTATTGTGTCCTGTGCCTCCTCACAAATCCCTAAAGCCTTCTCTAAGTTTTCCAGAGCAGGGTTGAGATTGTCTGCAGCACGGTATACCTCTCCTAAAACTCGAAAGTAACGTCCATGAAATTTGGGTTCTTCTGTCAACTCATGGGCATTTGCAGTACTTAAAAACAGATCTACTGCTGTTGAATATTCTCCTAAATAATAATGACTTACTGCCTTGTGAAAATTCCGCTTTACGTAATTGATATTTCCCTCTTTAACATTGTGCATAGACCAAGAGTCTAACACTATAATGGAAGAGTCGTACTTACCTATTGACGACAAACTGGCTCCTAGCCAAAGTTTGGCTTCATTTTCTAGCAGATCATTATCTAGATCGTGCGCCTTATGGAGTAGAATTTCGCTGATCTCTCTGGTTAGTTGGGGGTCGGTATTAAGCAATAGCCCCAGCTTTGAAAGCTCTGTCGCTACTTGATCTTTAGAGGTTGCCATTCTAGCCTCATCTTGCAAGCTCTGTGAAAATAAGTCCACCGAAAGACATGGCAGAAAAAAGACAGAAAAGACTAAATACAGTCTGTAGTTACTAATTCGTAGCATTTTAAGGTTTGTGAAAGACCCAAACTCGTTTTAAAACTCAAACCCAACCATGAGCACCTCCCTAATACAAAGGCATATAGACCGAAAAAGCAGTTCCCTTTGAGATTTCGGAGCACACCTCCATCCTACCCTTGTTCAAAGTAATAAATTCCTTACTAAGACGAAGCCCTAACCCAAAACCTTTCTCTCCACGGCTGCCAGTTGAGGCAATAAGCCTATTACCATTTAAAACCTCATTCACCTTTTCGTTCGACATACCCACTCCTTCATCTCTAACTTCCAAAACCAACATACCTTCTTGCTCATGAGAGCTACAATAGATACTACCTCCTATTGGACTGAACTTAATAGCATTACTAAGCAGATTTCGGATTACTGTGGCCATGGTATCCTCATCTACATAAACTGTGGCTTGAGCCGACACCTGATTAAGCATTTTTATCTCTTTACTCTCTGCCAGCGACTGATACAAAAGAAAAGTCTCCTTGATCATGTCATAAATCAAAAGCCGCTGAGGCCTATATGGAATATTCCCTTTCTGAGTGCTAGCCCAGTTGAGTAGGTTATTGAGCAAATGGTTTATATGGTCGGTAGAGTGATCTATTTTAGCACCTAGGTCTAAAAGTTTCTCCTTTTTATCCTTTCGAATGTAATATTCTAACTTTTGGCCTACACCCTGAAGGGCAATCATAGGGCTTCGCAAATCATGAGCAATAATGGAGAAGAATTTATCTTTTGTTTGGTTGGCTTCTTGTAAAGCACTTGTTCTTTCATCCACTGTCTTTTCAAGAAGCATCTTTTGTTCTTCTAACAGACTTCTCTTAAAACGCTCTGTTTCCATTTCCTTTTGCCTAAGTTCCTGGCGCATACGCCTGATTCTATCGGCCAAGGCCAGTGAAAGTAGGGTGACTTCCATAGCCCCCCCCAGCTCCACAGCAGTTAGAGTGAAAAAATTGGTTGGTAAAATCCCCGCCCCATGAATGGTTCTAATGAGTACCCCTAGAATATAAGGCACCCAGGCAATAATATAAAAAAGAGCAGGCCTGAATCCCTTCCTGTATATATAGACACCCGTAGCCAGAAGGGTGGGGAAAGAAATGAGCACTAACCACCTGGCAAAACCATAAATCGGATTTAAACCAATAAGTGCACATAATACCGACATGAGAATGCTCAAAGCACCAATGAGCCACAACAGCCTATCTAGCCTGCGGCTGAACTTCGAAACATTGAGAAATTCTGCAGCAAAACGACTGGAAAAGGCCATGCTGATACCTGCAAATATGACGTAAAGCTCCCCATCTATTCCTTCGTATTTAGGCCACAAATATTGTTCGCCTAAGCCATTGGTAGAAACCGTGGTGAGCATAGCAAAGGTGGTAGAAAGTACGTAAAGCAGATAAACCCGATCTCTTAGTGAAAGGTAGATGAAGAAGTTATAGAGAATCATCACCACCATGAGTCCGTAGAAACTCCCTAGTAATAGGCTCCTTAGGTCTGTATCACCCTGAAAGGTGGTTGCTTCCAAATTAGACATCGGCTCACCGGAAGAGCCAGTAACAACAACAGCCGTATCTTGTGGGGCTAACGCTAACTCGAAAGACCCGAATTCGCCAAGAAAATGATGTGCTGACACTGTAATGGGCAGCATTAAACATATCAGTATAAAAAACAGAAATACTTTCTTAAAAAATGGCCTAATGCAGCTCATGACAGGCTAATTTAAACAAAAAACCCCGACAAAAGCGTCAGGGTTTTTCGTTCGATTTATGATGATCACACACTAGACCAAAGCTTTTGCCCTGGTTCGTATGGAAGACATCCTTCATATTTTACCGGAATAGGGTCGTATGGCAATACTGTTTCGCCTACTAATTCGCTGGTAAAGTAGCTACGGAAGGTTGAGTCTACCACCTGAGTTACAAAGTAAGTCTCTAAAAACTCACCTGATTTCTCTCCCTCATCGCGCATACCGTTTCTGAGGTTCTGAAGAATTTCAGGGTTTTCGTCATACTTCTTAAAGTACTCATTGATAGCTGCTGTAACTTGTTCGGTTGTAGCTTTATTGAATTTCACTTCTTGATTGGCATCGAAATTCTTCACAAAGATTTCCATACCATCTTTAAAATAACCTACCTCTCTATCTGTTCTTAGTGCAGACAAGGCCTGGTCGATATGATTCGCCACTCCGGCTTCAGTAGCTCCTGGAGTTGTTGTTTTAGGACAAATACCCTCACATATCTTTTCTAACTGAGCTGCTTGTTCGGCAGTCATAGCTACAGGAACCCAATCAACCGTAGGTTGAGGAGAACAACTTTGCAGTGCTCCAAACAACATACTGGAAGAAAATATGGCTGCTGAGCCGAAACCTAAGTTTTTAAGTGCTTCTCTTCTTTCCATGGTTTACAGTTTTCCTTTTTTCAATTGATCTACCGCATAGTTTGCTGCACGTGCAGTAAATGCCATATAAGTTAATGACGGATTCACACAAGAAGCAGAAGTCATAAATGCTCCATCTGTCATGAACACATTCTTACATTCGTGTACTTGGTTCCACTTGTTCACTACAGAAGTTCTCGGGTCTCTACCCATTCTTGCAGTTCCCATTTCGTGGATACCTAAGCCCATATTAGGACCGTTATCGTAAGTATAAACGTTTTTAAAACCGGCTGCTTCTAGCATTTCTGCACCTGCTGCTGCCATATCTTTTCTCATTTCATACTCATTCTCATGGAAGTTAGCCGTATCAAATCTCATTTGAGGTAGTCCCCACTGATCTTTGTTGTTCTCGTCTAGATACATATAGTTTTTATGCTGCGGAAGAACCTCTCCAAAGCCCATAAAGCCCATTGTCCATCCTCCTGGCTCCATTAATGCATCTTTGATATTTCCGCCAACACGCCCAACTCTCATTTCGGCTATGTTTCGGCCCCATCCTTCTCTAGAAGCAGAACCTTGATAACCGTAACCTCTTACGAAGTTCTTCATGTTTGAGCTGCCCCCTAGGTTTCTGAACCTAGGAATATAGATTCCATTAGCTCTTCTTCCTTTATAATACTTGTCTTCGAAACCTTCTACGGTTGCACCTGCACCAACACCTAAGTGGTGATCCATAATATTATGACCTAGCTCACCGCTGTCGTTACCCAAGCCATTAGGGAATCTATCTGATTTAGATTGAAGCAAAATACCAGCTGAAGCAATGGCAGAAGCACATAAGAAAATTACTTTGGCATAATACTCTGTAGACTCTTTGGTGTTCTGATCAATGGCTCGTACACCAATAGCTTTGCCTGTGCTAGCATCGTACATAACCTCATGTACAATAGCATCTGTTTTAACAGTTGCGTTACCCGAAGCCATTGCTGCAGGAAGTGTAGAAGATAAACTTGAGAAATAGCCACCGTAAGGGCAGCCTCTCATACATCTGTCTCTAAACAAACACTGAGCCCTTTGACCAGGATTTTTATGGTCTGGTTGGTTTACTGAAAGTGGTTGTGTTAAGTGAGCTGTTCTACCAATGGTTACCCACCTGTTGTTCCACTTGCTTTCAACTGCTTTCTGAAACTCCTGCTCAACGCAGTTCATTTCCATTGGAGGCAAAAATTGACCATCAGGCAATTGCTTGAAACCTCTGTTTTCTCCACTCACTCCTATGTATTTCTCAACATAGTCGTACCATGGTTTAATATCTGCGTATCTCACTGGCCAGTCTACACCAAAACCGTCTTTAGCATTGGCCTCAAAGTCGATATCACTCCATCTGTAGCTCTGACGCCCCCAAGTGATAGACCTTCCTCCTAGGTGATAACCTCTCATCCAGTCGAAACGTGAGTCTTCTTGATATGGGTGCTCACTGTCTTTTACGAAGAAATGACGATGCGCTTCTGCAGTGGTGTACCCAGTTCTGTTTTGTTTAGGGTAATGTTCCTTTATGACATCTGGAGGGGTAGTACCTCTATTAGGTAAATCCCAGGTGTCCATAGTAGCAGTGTGATAATCCTTGATGTGTTCGATTTTGCGACCACGCTCAAGAACAAGTGTTTTGAGGCCATTTTCACTCAGCTCTTTAGCTGCCCAGCCCCCACTAATTCCTGAACCCACCACAATAGCATCGAAGGTTCTCTCCTGCTTTGCTTTAAGGTTTAAATTCATTTTGAATTACTCGTTTGAATGTCAACAATGTTTTTACAATCCAGCGCGAATGTGGATAGAGGAGTAATATAAGGAGAAAGTTTAAAAAAAACAGAAGGGTATTCTATGGGGCGGTGGTTGCCCAAGAGGGGTGGTAAAGAAAAAAGCCCCGCAAATGCGAGGCTTAAGATCTTTTAATATTCGTCTTCGTTGAAGAAGAAATCTTCTTTAGTAGGATAATCCGGCCAAATTTCCTCAATATTTTCGTACGGCTGACCGTCATCCTCTAGCTCCTGTAGGTTTTCTACAACTTCCATCGGAGCTCCAGAACGGATCGAAAAGTCGATCAATTCATCTTTAGTGGCCGGCCATGGTGCATCTTCTAAATACGATGCTAATTCAAGTGTCCAGTACATTTCTCTTCTTTTTTATTGGCGTGCAAAAGAATGGAATAAATATTTAAAATTCAAATGCTTAGACTCAATTTTTTATAGCTATTTCTGGCCGATCAAAAACCTTGCTTATCCTTGATTTTGAGCACTTTTAAGTTGCTTCAACAACTCTCTTTTAATCTCAACTTTTCGCTTTTGCTGTTCTAGTTTCTGATCGAGCAAACTATCGAGTCCTTTAGCGGTATTAAATTTCTCCACATTCAATTCGAACGTCTTTAGTTCATTTACGTCACGATTAAGCAAATCGTATAACAGCTTAATGCGTAACTTATCTCTTTCTTCTGGTGAAATGCCTTTTTTGGCTTTTTTGTTCAAAAGCTGGTTCAAAAATATTTTTTCACTCAACATGCCTGACACCCGCATAAAAGATTCATTGAGTTCGGGGGTTACGTTTTTCGATGTGAAACCTATGCTTTTCCAATCTTTTCGTACTTGGTTCAGGTTTACCTCGGGTACTATTTGCTCATTGAGCCTCTCTAAATTCCAAAGCAGCTCCCTTTTTGACTTCTCGTTTTCTTCTGCCGATGCCTTTTTATTAGACTGACTCTTTTTAGCCTTATTAAATGCGCTTTTTAGCACGCCTTGAAACTCGTTCCAAAATGCTGAATGCTTTTCCGGCTTTATTTTACCTAAAGCCTTCCACTCTTCCATCAATTGCTTTTGAATATCTCTAAGCTTAGATGCATCTGAATTAGCTAAGGTTTTAGAAGCCTTCTCAACAAACTGAGCATAATCGGCTTCCTTTTCTTCCATCATCTTTTCTAACTCAGCATAGAACTCGGCCTTTCTTTCAAAGAATGAATTTGTCAATTCTTTAAATTCCCCTTCTATCCTATCCCTGTGTTCAGCATCTACTGCGCCAGTCTTAATCCATTTTTGTTGGATTTCCTTAACCGCTGCGGTGGCCGACTTCCATTCATGACTTTTGGCTACCACCTTTAACTCTTCCAATAAAGCTGTCTTTATCTGAAGGTTTTTATGCCTGTTCTGAATGATGTATTCATTGAGCTCGCCTTCAATAGTCGTTAGGGTAGTATGTGCGGCTTCAAAGTCTCCTAAGGCATCTAACTCTGAGAGACCTTCTTTCAGGTTGGTCACCTTCATTAGATAAGAACCTTTGTTAGATTGGTTTTCCACCTTTTCTTTTATCTCTTCAATTTCCTTTTCCAAAGACTGAAACCTCTCTGTAAAGTACTGAAAAGTTGACTCGTCATTTTCCTTAACGACCCCTATTTCCCTTTCAGGAAAATCTAGAAAGGCATTCCTAAATACTTTCCCTTCTTTTATGTAACCGTATTCCACTGATGTTATATCTAAAAAGCTAAGAGGCCGAAATTAAGTAAATCATTTTAGGGCACTCAAAAGGAGCCCATTTTTTAGCATATTTGAACCTAAATTTTCCAATATGAGCGATCAAAAGATCATCTTTTCAATGGCAGGGGTCAATAAAGTCTACCCTCCACAAAAGCAAGTACTTAAAAATATATACCTATCATTCTTCTATGGTGCCAAAATTGGTGTCTTAGGTCTTAACGGTGCAGGTAAGTCTTCACTCTTAAGAATTATTGCCGGGGCAGATAAAAACTACCAGGGTGAAGTGGTGTTTTCGCCAGGCTACTCGGTAGGCATGCTAGAACAAGAGCCTAATCTAGACCCAGAGAAAACAGTAAAAGAAGTGGTTGAAGAAGGCGCGGGAGATGTAGTTGACCTATTGAAAGAATTTGAGGAAATAAACCTAAAGTTTGCCGACCCGGATGTGCTTGCCGATGGCGACAAAATGAACAAGCTTATTGAAGACCAAGCGAGAGTTCAAGACCTACTAGACCAAAAGAATGCTTGGGAGTTAGATAGCAGACTGGAAAGAGCGATGGACGCTCTAAGAACACCACCTGCTGATGCTAAAATCCAAAACCTCTCTGGAGGAGAGAAAAGGAGAGTTGCACTTTGCCGCTTGTTAATTCAAGAGCCAGATGTTCTTTTACTAGATGAGCCTACTAACCACCTAGATGCAGAGTCTGTACATTGGTTAGAGCAACACCTTAAGCAGTATAAAGGAACCGTAATAGCCGTAACTCACGACCGTTATTTCTTAGATAATGTGGCAGGCTGGATTTTAGAACTAGACCGTGGAGAGGGTATTCCGTGGGAAGGAAATTATAGTTCATGGCTAGAACAAAAACAGAAGAGACTAGCTGATGAAGAGAAGACAGAATCTAAAAGACAGAAAACCCTTCAGCGAGAGTTAGAATGGGTAAGAATGTCTCCTAAAGGCAGACAATCTAAAGCTAAAGCCAGACTGAGCGCTTACGATAAGCTTTTAAGCCAAGAAGGAAAAGAAAGAGAAGAAAAACTGGAATTGTACATTCCGGCTGGACCTAGATTAGGCAGTAAGGTAATAGATGCTAAAGGCGTTGCTAAAGCGTTTGGAGATAAACTCTTGTATGAAAATCTGGAATTCTCACTCCCTCAAGGAGGAATTGTTGGTATCATTGGTCCTAATGGAGCTGGTAAAACCACTCTTTTTAATATGATCACCGGAAAAACAGAGCCAGATGCAGGAACATTTGAAGTTGGTGAAACAGTAGAGATCGCTTATGTAGATCAGGAACATACCAAGCTAGATCCTAACAAAACGGTTTGGGAAGTTATTTCAGAAGGTAATGAACTGATAACCCTTGGAGGGAAACAAGTTAATTCAAGAGCCTATGTTAGCCGCTTTAATTTTGGTGGAAGCGATCAAAACAAGAAGGTTTCGGAGCTTTCTGGCGGTATGCGTAATCGAGTACACCTAGCACTAACCCTTAAACAAGGAGCCAACTTGTTGCTGCTAGATGAACCTACTAACGACCTAGATGTAAACACACTTAGAGCGCTAGAAGAAGGCTTAGAGAATTTTGGTGGCTGTGCGGTAATTATCTCTCACGACAGATGGTTCCTTGATAGAATTTGTACCCACATCCTTGCCTTTGAAGGTAATTCTCAAGTATATTGGTTCGAGGGTAGTTACTCAGAATACGAAGAGAATTACAAAGCACGCAATGGCAACAAAGAACCTAAAAGAATTAAATACAAGAGCATTCCGAGTTAACAAGAGTCTAAGAAAGTGTCTGGCGACTATGGTGTTCATTGGTTTCCAGACACTTCAATTAAACGCTCAAGTATTAGAAGAAATCAACCTTAATGCAGTTGTAGAGAGGTTAAAAATTATTGAAGCTCCTGAATGGGAAGCTCCCGAAAGCTTCGGTGAACATTACCGCAAGCACCTATATCTTACAGAAAAACCAATAACTATTGTAACGTATGAGGGCGATACTACTAGTGGTTATTTCCTGTATAATTTAAAAACTGAAATATTAGAGAACCCTTCCTCCGGAAGACTATACCCATTTAATATAGTAAGGTATTTCACCTTAAAAGAGGGAAGCAAGGAATCTAGGTTTTCGAATCTAAGTGAATTCAATCCAAAATCTAAATTTGGAGGCTTTGTCCTAGACTGGGATTGCTCCAAGAACATCAAGACAAAATTCCAGCTATCATTTGAATCATACGAAGGTAGCGTTGACGGCTTTCAAAAGTTCAACGGAAAAGTCAACATAATTGAAAAAACCTTAATAAAAGTTCAGGATCGCATAATTGAACTACCGGAACATAAAAAAGACCTCATAGACTTGTTTCCAACTGTTCGGCAAAGACTAAAGAAATTTCTTCGCTCAAATAAATTGAGGATTCAGAAAAAGGAAGACTTATGCCAAATTGTGGATTGGCTCTCTAAAAATGAAAACTGATTTCCTGCTTTAGTTCTGGGTGCAAGCTTAGAGCAACAGGACAGTTAAGACCTATCTCTTTTATCCATTCTTTTTGCTCATCATTCAAAGGACAATCATCCCAATAAAAGTCGACTTTTAAGGCAGCAATTCTTCTCGGGTTAGCAGACATCACTTTCTCTGTTGCCAAGTGCATTCCAGACATATCGAAGCCTTTCTTCTCACCTGCTATTGCCATAACGGTCATCATACAAGCTCCCAAAGCTGTAGCCACCGTATCTGTAGGGGAAAAGGTTTCTCCTTTTCCATTATTATCTATTGGGGCATCTGTTTGATACGTATTCTTAGATTTAAGGTGAACAGAAGAGGTTCTTAAGCCACCCAGATATTTGCTCTCTACGGTTTTCATAAACTATCAACAATAAAATTTCGTTACTTTAGCAACACTTCAAAGCTAGCGTCAAAATTGATACAGTTCCTTAAAAAATCTATTTTTCTCTTACTCGCTTTCGGCTTAACCTCTCAGGCATACAGCCAACAGATACGTCAATACATAGATGAAGACTATCTAACAGAGAATGTTTTTGGCATAGTTAAAACCACCAATGGCGGACTAATTAGCGGCTTATATTTTAGACACTCTAAATTCTTAGGCAACGACAACCTTTCTAATTGGGGCATTGAATTGGTTAACATTAGACACCCTAGAGAAGCAAAAGAAACTACATTTACTGGCAGTTCATTTGTTTTTGGAAAGTCTAATTACTTAGTAAGCATAAGACCAACCTACGGGAGAGAGAAAATCTTGTTCAAAAAAGCTCCTCAACAAGGCGCTAGGGTGACAGGTCTTGTAGCCATTGGCCCAGCTATAGGTATGGAAATCCCATACTATATTGAAATTTCTCAAAACCAAAAAGAGCAGTACGACCCCAATAATAATCAACATGCAAGACCTTTTATAGTGGGCAATGCTGGTCCTTTTAGAGGATTGGGAGAAACTAATTTTGTACTGGGCGGTCATGCCAAAGCTTCACTAACCTTTGAAACTAACTCCACCAAACGGAGAGTATTTGGCGTAGAAGTAGGCTTTACGGTAGACGCCTTTACTAGAGAAATAGAAATAATGCCCTTAGCAGACAATAAAAGCATTTATTCTGCTGCATTCTTTGCCATTTATTTTGGCAAGAGAAACTAGTCTCACTCACCCTGTTTATTTGGAACCTTTGCCTTACCTTTGTGTTCTTATAGTCGGAGGAACGATCAATGATTGAATTACCAGTTGTAAGCAAACCAGTTGAAGAGAAAAAAGGCAGACGAAAGCCTGATTGGCTTAGGGTTAAACTTCCTATTGGCCCAGAGTATGCCAAAGTGAGAAAGCTGGTTGACAACCACAAACTTCATACAATTTGTGAGAGTGGAAATTGCCCTAACATGGGAGAATGCTGGGGAGCAGGAACAGCTACATTTATGATTTTGGGAAATGTTTGTACCAGATCATGTTCATTCTGTGCAGTGGCCACTGGCCGTCCGCCCGAGTATGACGAGCAAGAGCCTAAACGCGTAGCAGAAGCTATTAAGTTAATGGGTGTAAAGCACGCAGTAATCACTTCTGTAAACAGGGATGAACTAAAAGATAGAGGTGCCGAAATTTGGTATCAAACTGTAGTTCAAACTAAAGAACTCAGCCCCTCTACTACCATAGAGACTCTTATTCCTGATGTTAAAGGCAATTGGGATGCTCTTTATAGAATGATAGACGGTGGACAAGAAGTGGTTTCTCACAATGTTGAAACCGTAAAAGAACTTTATCGCCCAGTAAGACCACAAGCTAAATACGACCGTAGCATTGAGGAACTGAGGAGAATTAAAGAATACGGGAAAAGATCTAAAACTGGAGCCATGCTTGGCTTAGGTGAAACGGACGATCAGATTTTCCAAATGATGGATGACTTGGTAGAGGTTGGCTTAGACGTTTTAACTTTAGGTCAATACCTTCAGCCTACAAAGAGACACCATGAGGTGATAGAGTATGTACATCCAGATAAGTTTGCTTTCTTCAAAGAAGAAGGCGAGAAAAGAGGAATTAAGTACGTAGAGTCAGGACCTTTAGTAAGATCGTCTTACCATGCCGAAAGACATGTGCATGTTTAGATATTAGTACATAGATATTAGATAAAGCCGCTATTTAGTGGCTTTTTTTATTGCTTATTTGAAATACATAGAATTATGATGTATTATTGTTCTATGTATTCTCGTGAATTATTAAAAGGTATTCTCAGACCCATTATTCTAAAACTCTTAGCGGACAACGGAAAGATGTATGGTTATGAGATTGTTCAGCATGTAAAGGCTAGCTCTGAAGGAAAAATACTCATCAAGGAAGGTTCCTTATACCCGAGTTTGCATGCTTTAACCAAAGAAGGTTATCTGCAAACTGAATCGATCAATGTGGGAAATCGGCTTAGGAAGTATTACAGTCTAACCGAAAAAGGTAAGGCTGTGGTAAACCCAGCTATCGAAGAAGTGATGGACTTTCAGAGTACCTTGGCTTTGTTATTCGGTAAATCAAAAACGTCCGTGTCATGACTGAACACCATGTACAACACATTAAAGACTACCTGAAATCTCAGGGCTTTACCGACTTTGAACTGATGGATGACCTGACCGATCATCTGGCAACGGAGATTGAGTTCTCTATGGACAGCGAAAAGCTGGATTTTGAAACGAGTTTTGAGAACGCCAAACAAAAGCTTCTTCCAGACTCTCCTTTTCAACTCGAAAGAGATTTAAAAATTCTAACCACCCCAAAACACAATATCATGATGAAGAAAATAGCATTTATTGGAGGGTACTTGAGTGCTCTCTGCCTTACAATCTCAATCTTATTTGGAGTTTTATCTCACCAAGAAAAAACAGACGCCAATAGTTATATAATATTAGTAGATACACAAAACAAAGCAAACCTTTTAATTGGTGAAAAGTATGATAACGAATGGAAGGACTACCTATCGAAAATGGAAGATTCTCAGTTAAATATAATTAGAAAGTCAAAGCTATTTCAATCGTTTTTGGCCCTATCAGTACTAATTCTCTCACTTACATACCTTCCCTATCGATTCTACAATGGCTACCAAAAGAGCCAACTAGAACTAGTGGCATAAAACAAAAAGGCTGTCCCGAACTCTCGAGACAGCCTTTTTAATAACTAGCTTCTTATCTAAAACTAACTTAAGCCATAGCTTCCTCTTCCTGATAATCAGAAACTGGAATACAGCTACACATTAGGTTTCTATCGCCATAGGCAGAATCAATTCTGGCTACAGTTGGCCAGAACTTCGCCTCTTTTACAAACTCTGTAGGGTAAACTGCCTTTTCTCTAGAATAAGGCTTCTCCCACTGACCTTCAAGCACCATAGCGGCTGTGTGTGGAGCATTTCTCACCACATTGTCATCTTCATCAGCTATACCATCAGCAATTTCCCTGATCTCTTGGCGAATACTCAGCATAGCATCACAGAACCTATCTAACTCTATTTTAGACTCAGACTCCGTTGGCTCAATCATAACTGTTCCAGCTACTGGGAATGAAACTGTAGGGGCATGGAAGCCATAGTCCATCAATCGCTTAGCAATATCTTCAACCTCAATATTTTGAGTTTTGAAGTCGCGACAGTCTACAATCATTTCGTGAGCACATCTTCCATTCTTACCAGAGTAAAGAATCTTAAACTCTTTTTCCAATCTAGCCTTAATATAGTTAGCGTTAAGGATGGCAATTTTGGTGGCATTAGTCAAGCCTTCTGCACCCATCATGGCTATGTAAGCATATGAAATGGTAAGAATACTGGCACTTCCCCATGGAGCTGATGAAATAGAACTAATTGGCTGGTCGCCACCTGTAGTCTCCATAACCGCACTGTTTGGCAAGAAAGGAGCTAAGTGCTCTGCCACACCAATTGGCCCCATACCAGGACCTCCTCCACCGTGAGGAATACAGAATGTTTTATGCAGGTTTAGGTGACATACATCGGCACCTATCAACCCTGGGCTTGTCAACCCAACCTGAGCATTCATGTTGGCACCGTCCATATAAACCTGCCCACCATGCTCATGAACGAGCCTACAAATATCAACAATACTTTCTTCGAACACTCCATGAGTAGAAGGGTAAGTCACCATTAAACAAGAGAGGTTTTCGCTGTGTTGCTCAACCTTTGCCTTTAGGTCATCCATATCAATGTTCCCTTTCTCATCGCAGGCTACAATCACTACCTTCATACCAGCCATAACTGCAGAAGCAGGGTTTGTACCGTGAGCAGAAGAAGGAATAATGGCAATATTTCTATGCTCCTCTCCTCTGCTTTCATGGTAAGCTCTAATTACCATTAAGCCAGCATACTCACCTTGAGCACCTGAGTTAGGCTGCAATGACACATCATAGAAACCAGTGATCTCACTCAACCAGTCTACCAAGTCATTGAACATCATATGGTAACCACGAGTCTGATATTTTGGTGCGAATGGGTGAATATCACCAAACTCAGGCCATGTAACTGCTACCATTTCAGAAGTAGCATTCAGCTTCATAGTACAAGAACCCAGAGAGATCATGGAGTGAACCAATGACAAATCTTTATTCTCAAGCTTCTTGATATATCTCAACATTTCATGCTCTGAGTGGTATTGGTTGAATACCGGGTGAGTCATGAAGTCAGACGTTCTTTCCAACTCAGCAGGCCACTCTATAGAAAGGTTGGCTGCCTCGGCATCTAAGTCGAAACCCATCACCTGACCAGTAGCTTCAGCAAAAATGTTTAGCAATACCTCAACATCTTCTACTCTGGTGGTTTCATCTACAGAGATACCTAAATCTCCAGATTCAAAGTATCTGAGGTTGGCCTGATTTACTTCAGCAATAGTTTTGATTTTATCAGCGAGAGCAGAGTCGCACTCAACTCTTAAAGTATCGAAGTAGATATCATTCACTTGGTTGAACCCTAAGAACTTCAACCCTCTGTTCAATAGCTTGGCGAAGCCATGAATTTTAACGGCAATATGTTTAATGCCTTTTGAGCCGTGATATACACCGTACATTCCGGCCATTACTCCAAGAAGTACCTGTGCAGTACAGATATTAGAAGTTGCTTTCTCTCTTCTAATGTGCTGCTCACGAGTTTGAAGAGCCATTCTATAGGCTTTATTGCCTTCTCTATCTATAGAAACCCCAATGATCCTACCCGGAATCTGACGCTTAAACTGATCTTTTGTAGCAAAGTATGCTGCGTGAGGACCACCATAACCCATAGGCACACCAAATCTCTGAGTAGTACCTACAACGGCATCTGCACCCATTTCACCTGGAGGGGTTATTAGTGCTAAGGCCATTAGATCGGCAGCAAAGGTTACAAACACATTGTTCTCGTGTGCGCTTTCTACAAACGAACGATAGTCAATTACTTTTCCATCGCCAGAAGGATACTGAACCAATACACCGTAAAGGTCTTCTCTAGTAAGATCTAGTTCAGCATAATTTCCAATTTCCAGATCAATACCGAAAGGCGTTGCACGCGTTTTGAGTACATCAATGGTTTGTGGGAAGGTATTTTCATCTACAAAGAATGTATTCGCATTCTTCTTATCTTTTTTTCTTTGACCAGCAAACATGGCCATTGCTTCTGCCGCAGCCGTACCTTCATCTAGCAAAGAGGCATTGGCAATTTCCATAGCAGTGAGGTCCATTACCATAGTCTGGAAGTTGATCAAAGCTTCTAAACGGCCTTGAGCAATTTCTGCTTGGTAAGGGGTGTATGCAGTATACCATCCTGGATTCTCAAGAATATTTCTCTGAATAACTCCAGGTACAATGGTATTGTAGTAACCCATACCAATGTAAGACTTGAATATTTTGTTCTGAGCTGCTGTGTGTCTCAGATCTTTCAGAAATTGAAATTCCGATTTAGGAAGCGGAAGATTCAGGGGCTCTTTCATTCGAATTCCGGCAGGTACCGTTTCGTCAATTAGAGCATCAAGGCTCGATGCACCAACCACCTTTAGCATTTCGCTAATCTCCTGCTGATCAGGACCATTGTGGCGGTCTTCAAACCTTTGAGTTTTTCTTAAATCAATTTTTGTCATATCTCCAGTTCTCGTTCGATTTACTTCTCGCAATTGTGCTGCAAATGTAAGTTACAAGGCTCTGATTTCCTTACATATCCATAGCAAAAAAACCCAACCGAAAACAGAAGTGTTTGAGGCTAGATTTTAAAAAAACGTTAGTTTTAGCCCACTAAAAAATTCAAACATATAATTGTTATAAGAATGAGGAGATTAAAGTTGTCCCTAATGGGGCTTGTGATGACAGCTCTTGCTGTTAATGCACAAGATAAGACGGCTGTGAAGTATGCCAATACTATCACTCCAGAAGACATGAGAGCCAAGCTTTCTATTTTGGCTTCTGATGAATTCGGTGGAAGAGAAACCGGAACTGAAGGTCAGAAAAAAGCTTCTAGATTTTTGGAAGAATTCTACGAAAGAGTAGGCTTAGAAGGCCCAGTAGACGGAACATACCGCCAGAAGTTCAACATGTATCAGTCAGATTGGTCAGATGTTTACATCAAGACTAGATCTGGAAAGAAAATTAATGGTACTGACTTCATCTTTACTGGTAATGCAAACATGGCTAAAGAAATGAAGCTAGATGCAGTATACATTGGTAAGGGTAGCAACATTGCCGACATGGACCTAAACGGAAAAGTAGCTGTTTCTTCTTCTGGCGACAGAGAATTGATGGGCAAGCTTGCTGAAGCTGGTGTTAAAGGCGTAATGATTATGGCTGCTGATGATGAGCAGTTCAAGCAAACTGTACCAAGACAGGCCAGAAGACTACTTTTGGGTAGATTAAGATTCGACAAAGAGAATGGTGGAAACGAAAGCATGACTTTCTACACTACTCAAGAAATGGCTGCTGAGATTTTCAGGTCTTCTAAGGAGAAACTTGCTGAAAATGCCGAAACTCCTGACAACATTAAAGAAGGTTCAGTAAGACTAATGGTGAAAGAAAAAATCAATGTTATCGACACTGAAAACATGGTAGCTTTCTTAGAAGGCACAGATCTTAAAGATGAAGTATTGGTTATCTCTTCTCACTTCGACCACATTGGTCAGAATGAGGATGGAACTGTGATTAATAACGGTGCCGATGATGACGGTTCTGGAACTACTGGTGTAATGGAAATTGCTGAGGCATTTGCTCAAGCTGCTAAAGAAGGTAACAGACCTAGAAGAAGTATTCTTTTCTTAAACGTAACTGGTGAAGAAAAAGGCCTATTGGGTTCAGCTTATTATGCAGACAATCCTTTGTTCCCAATTGAGAACACTGTTAACAACCTTAACATTGATATGATTGGTAGAGTTGACCCAGAGCACGAAGAGTCTGGCAACAGAGATTATGTTTATGTAATTGGTTCTGAGAAGCTTTCTAGCCACTTAAAAGTGATATCCGAATTCGCGAACATCACTTACACCAACATTGACTTAGACTACAGATATGACGATCCGAACGATAGAAACAGATTCTACTACCGTTCTGACCACTACAACTTCGCTAAGAAGGGTATTCCAATTATCTTCTACTTTAATGGTACTCATGCCGATTACCACAGACCAACTGACACCGTTGACAAAATTGAGTTTGACGTAATGGCCAAAAGAGCCCAGTTGATCTTCCATACTGCTTGGATTTTAGCTAACAGAGATGCTAGAACTCCAGTAGACCGTCAGGACGATATGGACTACAACTCTAGAGACTAGTTTTTTAACAGTTTTTTAAAATAACAAAACGTCATTCCCAACTTGATTGGGAATCTCCAGATAGCTTTACTAAACTAGCTGGAGATTCCCGTCTTCAAGGGAATGACGTTTTGTTAAACGCTTTTTTATGGCAGATAGCTTACACATACTCAACGGAGATAGCACGCTCCAACTTTTTAAGCAGACGACAATCGAGGGGGAAACCTTTGTTTGGCGAGAGGTATTAGCAGAAGGCCCCGTTCATTCCGACTTCAACTCAGAAGACTTCTGGAACCAAAGAAGAGCTTTTATTACTCAATCATTTGACACAACTGTTGAGCAGTACAACCAAGACGTTTATCTACCATTTAAGAAGCTTAGCTCCCAACTGAGTCAATATTCCGAAATAGTGCTTTGGTTTGAATACGATCTGTTCTGCCAGATTAATATGATGGCCCTGATACAGTATTTGGGAGAAAAGCGTGAACCAGGCCAGCAAATATCTCTGGTGTGCTCTGGTAAAATTGATGATTCTGAAAAGCTTTATGGCCTTGGAGAACTGAGCCCTAAACAATTAGCAGATCAACTACAGCAAAAGCTTAAGCTCAATACTCGAGAGTTTGAATTTGCCAAAGATGTTTATCAGGCCTACTGTTCTGCAAATCCGAACAACCTTTTTACTTACACCATAATGCCTTCAGATGAGTTTCCGTACTTATCTGATGCACTGAATGCACACTTCAGGAGGTTCCCGAACAGCATTTCTGGGCTTTCAGAGATTGAACAAACTATAGTAGACCTAGCAACTGAAGGAGTGAACAACCACCATAAACTTATAGGCCGAATGCTCAGGTGGCAGAAGTATTATGGCTTCGGAGACCTTCAGTATTTCAACACTTTAAATTCTCTGAAAGGGTTATTTTCTGATTACGAGAAGCTCAAAATAAAAACAGAGCCCGAATTGAGCTCTGCTATTCAAAATCTTGATAGGAATATGATATTAGGAGGAGCCTCATTAGCCGAGTGGCAATTTGATCCTACCTCTGAAGAACTAATCCCTTCAGCTAGCGCTTAGAAAATCTAACACGCCCATCATTCACCCTAACATCTACATCAGCTTTTCCTCCAGCTAATGATAGAGTAACTCTATGATCCCTTTCTTCTTCAATCTTGAAAGCACTACCGGAAGAAACTCGGCCATCGTCTTTAGAAACATAGAACCTTCCACCTCCGCTGAGCACCACAAAGTCAATTCTAGCATCGTCTGAGGTAATCTCGTAAGTACCATCATCGGCCAAACTTGTTTCTATAGAAACATTAGCATCTTCAGTCTCAATGTCTACTCTGGTAAAAGCACCGTTTCTAACATCTAAATCGCCATCCTCGTTTTCGATCATGAGTTCACCCAGTCCTCCATCGAGCCTTAAGTCGCCATCTTCAATTCTTACCTCTATACTTTCGGACTTCGTATCCAAAAGTTCAATATCTCCATCTTCCACGCGCATAGAAATTGACCCATCAACGTTTTTGATCACGTAATCATCGTCTTCCCCCTCAATTTTCAGACCTCCAGACCTAGGCATTTCAATGGTTATGCTGTATTCCGTTCTGAAAGAACCAATACTAAACCTGACACTACCTGACCTTCTCTCTTTAATTACTAAGTCTCCGTTTACTTCTTCAACGTTTACAGTGAAGTTTCTACTACCAGACCTAATTCCATTGACATATTCAATTCTATCGATCTTCACGTGAACATCAGATCGGTCGGACCCTGTAATTCTTACGTCTGCGTCTTCTGAGTTTAAATGAATAATGCCATTGGCACTTAGGGCGTAGGCATCATCTAAGTGAAATTCGCCTTCTTCTTGGCCCTGAACTTGAGAAAATGAGAGTACTAGCGCTGCTAATGCGCTAAAAAAGATTCGTTGTTGCATAATATTTGAGTTTGAGTTGTTAGCCAATTTAGCAAATTCTGAAAACAGAAGGAACACTACCTTCTTCCTCTCTTATTTCGCTTCTTACCCTTGCTGCTATTAGATGGCTTATCGAACCGTTTTTTCTTCTCATGAAAAGCGCCCTTAAAGGTTGGATCCATTTTCTTTCGAATATTATCCATGGTTTTGGCCATTTCTTGCTGTTCCTCAAAGGGAGTTTTCTCAATAGTAACGTCTGCAGGAATTGTTTTCCTTGGAATATCTTGCTGAATGATTTTCTCTATACGTGGCACATGATGCATCTCCAACTCATTGGCAAAGGTTATTGCCATCCCTTCGTTCTCTGCACGACCCGTTCTACCAATTCTATGTACATAGTCTTCATACACCAAAGGCAAATCGAAATTAATAACGTGAGAAACCATAGAGATATCCATACCCCTAGCGGTTACATCGGTAGATACCAACACCCTGATATCTCCTTCCCGAAACTCATTTACAGCATTAATTCTACTGTTTTGCCCTTTATTAGCATGTACAACACGTACGGGGCCGAGCTCTTTTCTATCGATATACTTGGCAATAGCATCGGCATTAGACTTGGTCTTCACGAACACAATAACCCGGCTAAACTCTTCCTGATTGAGGAAGTGAATGAGTAAGTTGATTTTAGTTTTGAAGTTGGGCACCTCGTATAAAACCTGCTCAATAGTTTCTGCTACTGTGGCTTGAGGAGCTACCTCAATTCGCTGCGGAAAAGCCAGAAATTCTTCGGTAAGCGTAACCACTCTATCTGCCATAGTAGCCGAAAAAAGCATGTTTTGCCGCTTTCTAGGCACAACCTCCAATATCTTTCTAATCTGAGGCAGGAACCCCATATCCAGCATTTTATCGGCCTCATCCAGAATCAGAGTTTTGATTTGCTTAGGCATAATATGGCCTTTCAGATACAAATCCATAAACCTACCCGGTGTACTAATGAGCAAATCTACCCCAGCTTTAACCTCCTCAATTTGAGCTTTAGGCCCTACTCCTCCATACAGAGCAGCCATTCTCAAATCGGTATACTTGGCCAACGCTTTGAAGTTATCCGCTATCTGCAACACCAATTCGCGAGTTGGCGCCAAGATTAAAGCCCGAGGATCGTTACCCTGAGCATACTTAATCTTCATAATTAGTGGAGCTACAAAGGCGAGCGTTTTACCGGTTCCAGTCTGTGCAATACCAAATAAATCGTGCCCAGCAGTAGCTACTGGCACCACCTTAGCCTGTATCTCGGTTGGCCTTTCAAAGCCTAAGTCGTCAATAGCATTCAGAATCTGCCTATTCAACTTTAAATCTTCAAATAATTGAACTTCTGCTGCCATTTTAGATGGATTCCTGTTTGTTTTGCTTTGCAATTACGTTAAACCCTCAAGTAAAAAAAAGCACTATGGCATCTACACTTATTCTGAACGGCACCATTGTGAATGAAGGCAAAGTAACTGAAGCTGACATTCTTATTGTAAACGACCGAATTGAGCAAATTGGCTCAGACTTACAACAGTTAAAAGCAGACAAAGTAATAGACGCCAAGGGACTACATATTTTACCAGGGCTGATTGATGACCAAGTACATTTCCGTGAGCCAGGGCTAACTCACAAAGCAGAAATTTACACCGAATCTAAAGCTGCAGTAGCTGGAGGCATTACTTCTTTTATGGAAATGCCGAACACGGTTCCGAACACTCTCACCCAAGATTTGTTGCAACAGAAATACGATGTAGCCGCACAGAAGAGCATAGCCAATTACAGCTTCTTTATGGGTGCTTCGAATGACAACATTGACGAAGTACTCAAAACTGACCCGAAAAAAGTGTGCGGGGTAAAGATATTTATGGGTTCATCTACTGGAAATATGCTAGTAGACAATCAGAAAACACTCGAAAACATTTTTAGAAACTCGCCTACTATTATAGCAACCCACTGCGAGTCGGAAGAAATAATTAGAGCAAACACTGCTAAAGCCAAGGAACAGTATGGCGAAAATGTCCCTATGGGAATGCATCCAATTATCAGAAGTGAAGAAGCTTGTTTTGCTTCATCTTCTGAAGCCATAAAACTAGCGAAGAGCACTGGAGCTAGACTTCATATTCTACATATTTCTACAGGGAAAGAAACGCTTCAGTTTGACAACAGCATTCCTTTGAAGGATAAGAAAATCACATCGGAGGCATGCGTACACCACCTTTGGTTTAGCGACTCAGACTATGCTGAAAAAGGTAGCTTCATAAAATGGAACCCAGCAGTGAAAACAGCTGAAGACCGTGAAATGATAAGAAAAGCTGTAAATGAAAACAGAATAGATGTTTTAGCAACAGACCATGCCCCTCACACTTTAGAAGAAAAGCAGAATGCTTACTTCTCGGCACCTTCTGGCGGGCCTTTGGTTCAACACAACCTACCAGCATTGTTAGACCTATACCATCAGGGAGTTTTTAGCTTAGAAAAAATTGTAGAAAAATCTGCCCATGCTGTTGCAGACTTATTCGATGTAAGCGAAAGAGGCTATCTAAGAGAGGGATATTTTGCCGACATAGTTTTAGTAGACCTCAATAAGAGCTGGGAAGTAACTAAAGAGAACCTTCTGTACAAATGTGGCTGGTCTCCATTTGAAGGTCATCAGTTTAAAGCTAGCGTAGAAAAAACCTTTGTAAATGGTAACTTAGTTTACGATGCAGGGCAAGTAATTGAAGGCACTTTAGGTAAGAGACTTACTTTTTCTAGATAAATCGAAGTTTGGTATTTGCAAATTCATTTCCTTGCTTTACCTTTGCACACCCAAACACGAAAGGTGTTACACGGTGGTTGTAGTTCAGTTGGTTAGAACGCCTGATTGTGGTTCAGGAGGTCGTGGGTTCGAGTCCCATCTTCCACCCTTGATAATGAGACAGTTACGAAAGTAGCTGTCTTTTTTATTTCTCTTCGGCGTGCTTTCGGCGTGCTTTTTTATTTTTGAAATATACGTTCAAATGCTCTAAACGCTATTTTCGAACTATACGCTAACCCCTAATATACGCTCGATTTTTGATTGAATTGGACAAGAGCAAAGTTGCGCTTGTCGTGTCCCCAGACTTTCCCTGCTTTAAAAACAATCGTTTCAACGATGTAATTATTACTCTTACGCCCAGTTTTTAGGACCGTAAATTGCTCTGGTGTTACACGGTAATACATTTGCTGATTTTTGGTTTTACTCACTTCATTTTTGTGACTGATGCTAAGATTTTCCATGTCAATCATATGCTTTCCAATCATGTTTGATGCCCAAATATTTGTGTCATGATTGTCATTGGATGCGAAAAATTTGAGATTAAGATTTCCTAATAGACTTTTCGTTTTTGCATCGGGCTGATCATTCCCCATGACAAACTGAATGTTGTTTATGTTTTGAGTGATATAAACGGTCGCAACCATTGAGCTTCTTGCGGTTGCTTGAAACTGAGCATCCGTTTTATGTGTACATAGCTGTTGATACTCATCAATCCATAATCCAACAGGTCTAGGGTTCGTTTCTTCTTCGACATCGCGCCTCTCCATGGCGGCTTGGAAGGTGGTTTTGTAAATTGTAGCCGCATATATACCCGCAATACCAAATTCTTTTAACGCGAAATCAATGATCACGATCTTTCCCTTTTTATAAATGGTCTCAGGTAGAAGCTCATCACTAATACCGTTTGTGAATTGATCTCTTAAGATGCCTTTATTTAGAAACGGCTCAACTATACCCATAAAGCTTTCAAGGATGATACTGGATGTTTTTTCGCCAATTTTGGGGAATTCTCGCAGCCAGTATTTCATGATCATATCGACATCTTCTTCGTCATTTTTTGTGAAGGACTTATTTGAAATATTGAGTAATACCTGCAAGAAATAACTCGTCTCAATCCACTCTTCTAACTCGTCTCGAGCTTGTTCTCTTTTGACAGGATCAATACCTTCATCTGAAGCCATTGCCTCTAGGCGCCTATATTGTTCCGGTTCATCTCCTTTAAGGCAGTTTGATGCTAAACGTCTCAGATTAGATATACTAACTTCTTCACCTGCATAGAGGAGGGTATTAATGCCTTTGCTACAAAAACGTCTAAGAGACATATCCCAAAAGCGTTCATCCTTTCCTCCACCTCCACCGGAGAGGTAGACTCTGTTTTGTTCATTTAAGGCCATCAAAGACTCAACGGCATTTAGAATGTCACCAGCACCTTCGCCTTGCCTTTTCATTTCATATTCAAGCATATTGAATTTTAGTCCGCTTGATTTATTGAAAATGACGACATCTTCTTTTCTATGAGGTGCAGCTTCTTCGATATAGCTCAGCCATCTTTTCTTCTCGTCTTTTTTCACACATAAAATACACATGCCATAGCCACTCTTGAGCATGGCATGTCCTATGTGGCGACCAGCGCCACTGGACTTACCACTTCCGGTGGATCCAGTCACTAGAGTGCCTTCTAAGCTATCTGCCCATGTGATGGCAGTATTTGTGCCTGGAACTTTATAGAGAATTTGATCTAGAGGGTCGTTCTTCTCTTCTTTTTTTGAAAACAACTTCATGGCTCTCTTTCTTTAGATTTTTCAGGAGCTTTACTGGAATGACCATCTGGTGGTGTAAATCGAGAGAGTTTCCTTAATCCTCTACTCTTAATGGGTATTGCATTTTCCTTTTTGAAAAGCTGAATACGATCTTCAAAGGCTTGCTTTTGAATCTGTGGTTCATTCTCAGGAGAAACCATATCCTAAATTAAATGAGGCATATATTTACAAAGGCGATCCACTCTCTCATAAGCTTTTTTGTACTCCTCGGTTTTTCTTAAATCTTTCATCATCAAAATGTGTCATTTGCTTTACTTTCCAAAAATTCCTGAATAGAAGAGGGGTCATAGAGAATGATTTTCTTACTCGGCTGAGAGTATCTAATCTTTCCTTCATCACGATACCTTTGAAGCGTTGAAGTAGACTTAACACCAAGTTCTTTCATTGCCTCTTCTGGCGTGAGCCACTTGTTCTCCTTTTTTGATAGTTTCTCGCTCATGCGTTCCACCACACGATCAATCAACTCAAAAAAAGCCTCTTCTTCAATCAGTATTACTTTCATAGCTCCACGCTTTTGAATGTTGTTTTTTTAGTTAGTCTTCCATCATATATTTCTATCCATACCCCTGTTTTCTCTGGCCTTTTGCGGACTGGAATTTTCCAACCCTTTACTTGGTCCTGAGAAATATTTTCTAAGATTTTTATTTCTCTTATTTGAAGGTGATAGTTCTGTTTTCTTTGGTGTTTGGTTCTTATTGTATTCTTGTTTTAAAAGAGAGGGCTGTTTCTTTATGGCCAACTCATCTTTATTAGCCTTTTTCGGGCTTTGGGCTTCATAGGATTTGTTGTTCCCGTTGAATTCCTTACCAAGATTTTGATGCTTTCTATATTCACCTTTAGCTTCTTCTATGACCTGATCTCTAATTTTTTGATCAAGATCTTCTCGGTATCTCTTTATCGATTCATAAGGTGCGTGGGGAAGACCAGACCTTACACCTAAGGCAAAATTTATATCTGACTTTGATCGAACATTTTGTTGCTCTTTGAGCTGATCTAGATATGAGTTTTTAATCTTTTGAATTTTAAAGAATTGTTTCTCTCCACCTTGGCTGTAGAGGTCTAGCTTTTGCTGTAATTCAGCATCAGTTAAATTCTTCTCTATCCTTACACTATGCTTTTTATCCTTTAATCCTTTCATCTCAATCAGGCTTAAATTGTGGTGCTTACGGCATCTCCTTCTACTCTAATCTCACTTACAAAAGTTGAGGCTGTACCATCATCTTTTCCAGACGGGCTTGCTTTGACCCACAGGATGCGCTCATTACAAAAGTGCTCATGAATAGGGTCTAGATTCCTGCCCATTACAGTGACCATCAGTTCATAAGCCCTTAAATAAAGAGTGCTGCTATTTTCTAAAATCGACACTGGCAATAGAGAATAAGACAAACTGTATCTTGACGCGTTCTGAATAAGCTCAAAACGCTTGATTGGCTCGTCTTTTGTACCTAGGGCGTAATATTGTCCTGCACCGTCAAGAGATGAAGCAGGATTATTTTTAGAGCTATTTTTATCGTCTCTCGACTCCTTGGGAAATATCCCTCGTAGCTGTTGTCCGTCTCTGTTTTGGTGCCGCATAGTCTCGTTCGTTTTTAATTCTTTTCTTATAATCCAGTTGCTGTTGTCTTTGTATGAGCCTGTAATGATGTTGCTTGGCTACATCATGAGCTGTGGTGCGCTCTCCACTTCTTTTTATCGCAGATTTTAGTTCTGCCTTATCATTCGTGTAGATCTGTATTTTGGATCGCCCCCTTGATACTGCCACATAAAATGTTTGATCATTGATAGCGCCCATAGACATGTCACTCATGCTTAAATAAAGGTCTTGGCATGTACGGCCCTGAGCCGCATGGCTGGTTGAAGCGTAATTGTGAGCAAGGTGATAGCTATCCTTAGATAAGGTTTTTCCATTCTCCAATAGAATGTCATCCTTGACAAAAGCCTTTACACGTTGGGGTGTTCCGTTGTTGATCTTTGAGCCTTCCTTAGAAACCAAATTGGCTGTCGGTTTCACAAACTCACCTACTGAAATTGGAGTTTTAGTCTTGGTGTAGACATTAAAATATTCAGGCTTATCTAGCGGTAAATTATGCCCTGATCCAGTTTTCAAATCCTTTACCCGAACAGGCTGATTAGGAGCATTAGAAATAACTTCAAGATGACTTCCAGCACGTAGCCCTCCAACTTGGTTCTTAATTATTCTCACAACTCTACCAGGCTGATATTGAAGTCCATCGCGCTTCTGGCTTTGGGTGAGGGATAAATCTTTGAGGGTCTCAAAGACTCTTTCCTCTTGTTTAATTATGCCTTCAGCCTTTAGTTTTTCTCTGGTTAAATCGGATATAGCATCCTTTTCAAAGTTCGTTGGACTTATAATGATCGCACTTCTCTTAGATTTTATTGACTGGATGTAATCATCAGTAATCCTATCAAAGCGATCCTCTTTATCTGGAATTTCTTGAACAGCTTTAAGCTTTTCATCTAAGACTTTATATCCCTGAATGATTTTCTTATTGGCAATAAGATTAACAGCCTGCTTATAAAGTTCAGGTTTTTGTCTCAAATTCTCTCTAACTCGAATGGTTCTAATCTGAGCACGCTGTTGGAGAATTCTGAGGGAGTCACCGTGTTCACCAGGGCTGGAATGCTGGCGAATATTACCACTTAATACCACCTGTCTGGCTTTTTTCTCTTCAGCAATGCTCAGTATCTTATTCATTGTCTTAACCCCACACATGGACGATTCATCGATCACCAAGACGTTTCCGGTTATCGAGTTTTGTGACTTGGTATTCACCAAGAATGAAGCGATAGTTTGGGCATCCTTGAACCCTTCTTTACGAAGAACCTCAACAGCTTGGGAGGAGGGTGCAATTGGAATGACCTTTAACCCTTTTTCATTTATTCCATCAGATAGCTCTTGGAGCAAAGTTGACTTGCCCGTTCCTGCATTCCCCTCAATATTTATTATGCGATCAGAACTACTTAAAATGGACTTTACTGCACGGGTTTGGTCATTATTCAGAAAGTCCCTTTTGATCTTATAGTTTGGATGAATTGGCTTGTTTTTTCCCTTAGAATCAACAACCTTAGAGATCATCTGATCCTCAGACCTGACCATTTCTTTAGTCGTTAGAATAGGAATTACACCATCACTGCCATAGAGAATATTATCTCGCCCTGCCAGATCATTCTCGAAATCTTGTAGGCTATGACCTGCACCATATGAAAGCGACATGGCATGTCCAAGGATACGATTTGTTTCTGCAACTGAATTCCTTTCGAGAAAATGCTCAAGGCTTCGGTCTATGGCTTCGCGTACACTAAGGGTGCGCTGTTGACTTTTCTCTTGTGACTTTAGAGATTGGAACGCTGATAATTCTTCCTTACTTAACTGGGCTTTCCAAACATCATACAATTGATTTTCTGGAACTGACTTCTTTTTTGAGACACGACTTCTTGCCGCAATTTCCGACTTGGCCTTTGGATCTGTGATAGCCTTTTCCTTAGCAATCTTCTCTACTATTTTTCCTCGCTCTGAAAAGCGATCTAAAACTGATTTTGATATGCCTTTAATAGTCCAATTATCATCCGTACGCTCAATCACGTAACCCAATTCAGCCAATTTATTGCTGAGCGTGTTGTGAAAATAGCTTTCTAAAAATGGTGCTGATTTATAAAGACGAAGTGGTTCAACCGCTAAAAACTTGTCTTTAGTGTTACTATATGAAAGAGAGAACAGTACGTTATGAATATGCTCCAAAGGCTGTCCAGCAAATACTTCCTCGTTCTTATATTGATGCTTTACTGGTCGCCCGACTTGATGGTGAAATTCGGCCCAAATACCTGATGAAGTCGACTCAAATCTCCTTTCCGTTGAAGTGTTATTTTGTACAAGGATGAGCTCTTGGGCTTTGAGCATCATCAATCTATTACTCTCTCTAAAAGCCTTTTCTAACTCAGCAGAGTCATTTGAAAACGTTTTTGCAAGTGAAAAACTCTTTGGTGGAAGGATTGTGAGATCCCATCCAATTCTCCTATTAGAAGTATCAATTGTAAGTCTTTCGGAGCTATTTGGATTAACCCCATCAACAAGTTTACCAAAATTCTCGATCGTTACTTTATTCACACCAAGCAATTTTGAGAGCTTACCATGATAATAAGCATCTTCTCCTTCACCATAATACTCTCCTTGTTTGCTGAGCGAAGGATTATAATAGGATTTGGCACGAGCAGTTTTGTTCAGCATGGTATTTCTTAGCATGACGGTAAAGTTTAAATTATTGAGAAGATTGATTTCGAAGACCTGAAGCCTGATTCTAGGCGTAATTATGGGCTTTCTAAAACATGTTTTACCCTCTAATGCTTTCAGGGTCAATGGCTAAATGAGAATTAATTCCTACTTTTTGTCTATGCTCTTACAATTGAGTCTCGTTCTGCTTTATATGCTCTATCTAGAACTTGCTGAGAAAATTCCGATAAAGAGGTAAACAATGTAAATCCAAAAAAGAGGACATCATCCGCTAACTTCCAAGCGGCAAAACCAATAGCAATAAAGAGTAAGGGCTCAATCAAGCCGCAAATGACAAATTCATCGAGTTTGATAGACTTAGACAGGGCCTTCATGATTAAGCTTTCGCCTCGTTTGGTAAGAGATTTATTACCCCCTGTCCATATAGTGATCAGATGAAAAACACCAAAACAGGTAAATAAGACTGTATAGCCAAGCAAAAACTGAGACTCCACGTTGATCCAAACAAAGTCGTAAATCTGATCTGGTGACTTGAAGCAGATTAGGACGGGTATAAAAAACATCCCGAAAGGCTTAAAAATATCCAATACTGCTGTACTATTAAGTCCAACCTGAAACCCTATTGAAGCAATGATCGACAATAGGCCAAGGGTTTGATAGCCCGGATTATATCTAAATGTAGACCACATCTGAAGGGCACTCAAGGCTCGGCTAAAACGTACATATTGTTTAGCACAAAGGAGTAAGAATCCTAGCCAAGTCTTATTAAAGAAAGCCTTAATTAAGCTGCCGTTCGCTGCCCAATGTATAATTGCAAAATCACCAATCTTAACACCTTTTCTGGAGGGTAAATTTCTATTTGATTCATCCGTAATCATAGTTAATGACATTTTAGTATGAACAATGAGTTGGGTATATCAGAGCGCTCAAAACCTAGATCGGACTAGCCCCTGTTTTGCTCCTCTATCCAATAGAAACTTCTTCCAGAATCTGGAAAGCCATAGGTGATAATCCGTTTTGCCGGGCGTTATCAACTCAATAGTAAATCCATCAAGATTTGGAAGAGGGGTATCGTTTGATAGAGCTTTTACCAACACATCATAATCGTCCATAATTTTCGATGGTGATTTTGTATACCGGGGAGACATCTGCAATGCAGACGAATGTTCAGCTAGATTACTTATAATGACTATATGCTTTCCAGTGGCATCAGGTTCGAACTGATCCACAAGTCTGGTGAGCGTTCTATAGAGATTCGTTTGCCCTTGATCTACTGGTTGCTCGGAAAGCTTTCTGATATCATCTTTAACATCGAGCAAGAACCTCCCAACCAAATCCTTTCTTTGTCTTGTAGAAACAGATATCGGGTTACTCTTTTTGATCTCTAAGCTCTGGATACTTGCAATGGTATTTTCTCCACAAATGGTTGAATAGTAATATCTAGCTTGGTGGATATCTGAAAAGCCAAAGCGCTGAACAACGCCTTTGAAAACAGCATCGACATGGAAAGTCTGATCGCTGTATGAATCCAAACTGGCATCATAAATAATACCTAGTGCAGAAACGTTTGTAGGAGTATTCTGAGAATTAGAACTAGCTATTGATAGGACAAGTACTGCTTGTAAGGCCAATAGTGCGTAAACGTAGCTTTTTGAAGGTTTCATAATTTCTAAGATTTACTGTTATTGTTAATGATGTAAGTGGTGTAAATGGCCAGAATTACTCTGGATCGAAGGTTTTCATAAAATCGCTCATCTATCTCCTTTAGAACATCATGTCTATTAAGCTCTTGTTGTTGCAGGTGGAGCGAGTCTTCTAACTCCTGAATGTTTTGATGAACTTTTGATTCAGCAAAGTTTCTGGGTTTATCCTCGAGCCTTTGAAGATTCCCATCGACTAGTTGAATTTCAGATTGAAGTTTTCTGAGGACGAATCTTTTAAGTAGTAGCTTATCTAAAGGTAGACTTCCTCTTTTTGCCGAGAAATATTGAAAGGAAATGAATAAGGAGAAGAGGCAAAGTACAGAGAGTAGACCTGTAGCGATATAATGAACCTTACTTTCTTGTACTTCATTGATTGGATTGGCATCACCCAAAAGCCCGCTTAGTAGATCATGAGAACTCTGGACGATAACCTCCTTCTGACCAATAAAAAGAATGAATATGAAGAAGGTCATAATGATTAGACCTATAACTCCAAGCCAATAGTTGCCTTTTGCAAACTGATAGGCTGTTAGTTTTGGTGTGGCCGCGAAGAAGGCTCCAATAAATGCCGCCATTAAATTGGCTTGCCAGGGTAATTCAAAAATTAAGAGGTAGACTTGATTACTCAATGAGTAGTCACCTGCCCATAGCATAAGCCCCAAAACAATCATGAGTGCCAAAGAGACAGGCTGGTCCTTCAACAGGGCTATAAATTTTTTATACTGTTTTTTCCTATTCATTATCTTGAGTTTTAGAGTGATCAGATAGGTCTCGAATTTCCTGCTTTTCGGCTTTCAATTCAGCCAACTGTGTATTGGCTTTATCAATAGCTTCAAACATTGAGTCGGGCACGGATTTTAGTTCTGAATTAATGAAAGCCTCCGCATTTTCTTTGATGTGAGTGAGTTTCTCTAGTGTTCGGTCAACCTCCTTTTGTTTGTCAGTTGACCAATAGAGATGCTTGCTTTCAAAAGAGATTTTAAACTCTTCCAAATCCAGCAGTGCTTGAGCAACAGTGAGCTCGACAGGAATTCCTGTATGCTTGTTATGCTCGGCTAGCTTTGCGTAATCTTTTATAACATCAGCATAAACTAAGTCTTGCAAGACATAGTCTTCGGCAGCATTTTTACCTCGATTGAAGAGCCTTTTAAAGAATGATTTTTTCATAATAATTAATTTGTCATGTCGACTAAATTAACGCAACCACCCCTTCTTAAAGTTTTGATTATCAGTGAGTTCACTCATTTTTTCGTGAATTCACGATTAAATTATGCAGCCCTTCCTACCAAGTAGATCAGCTTGAATTATTACATATCAGATATGAGTAAATTCTTTGCTAACTTGATTTTGCAGGTTTATATTCACTAAGAATTGATAAGATTGATATGTCCGAAAAAGACAAACTTGAAGACCTCAACAACAAGATTATGGAAATCTCAGAAAGGTTTCAAAGAATTGAGGGTGGTTATCCAATGTTTGCAAAAGGAAGAGCAAACTGTTCAATCGGCAAATATCAAAAGCTCAAAAAGAAATTTTTTGAAGAACTGGAAAGATATAATAACCCTGAACATCATGATAGAAGTGGTCTTCCATTTGAGGAATGGACTTATGTGAAAGGTCTTAACTATATTATTCAACAGGCCGAAGAATATTTGGAGATAAAGGAAGCAGAAGCTAAGGCTCTTAAAGAGCAAAACAGTAAACTTGAAGAACAAAGGAATTTTACTTTAACAAATAAGTCATGGATTCTCTTTTTTTACAACCAGCCTAATAGACGGCATTCTCTTAAACCTATCCTCTCAGTTGTATCTCTAAATTGCTTAGAAGATTTCAAATGCCAACTTGAATCCTGTGATGAACTTAGCAGTTCCCTGTTAAACACTATTGAGGGTAGTTATCGTTGGATAACTGATAGACTTTATTCTTTCTATTTTCCTTATGATAAAAACAAGATACTGATGTCAATCTTTCTTTATTTCAGTGATGACTATAATGATGTTGTAGGTATTTACATGCGCACTCAATCTGACAATTTATTCTCCGGTAGAATTAGAGGAAGATTTCTAGGCTCTTATTTAAACAAGAGAGATAATCAAGACAAACTAGATTCAACCATAAGCCGATTAAAAGAAACTGGTGAATACGATGTAATTATAGATGAGGTAGGTAATAAATCAGGAAACTTTTTATCCTTTTCCGTTGATTCTCAAATTGACTATCTGAAGCTTTACAGAAACATTGGAATTGGATCCATGGATAATGGATATCGCCTAGTTAACTTTCAATATCGATATGTTGATCATGAAGAAAAGGAAATTTACGTTAACACTGATACGATTATTAATTCCTTATCCAAACAAAATGATTTAAGGAAAAGAAACGATTTGATAAACCTTCGGTCATTAGTAGAAGCAATAAAAATGGATTTCTATGAGAGTAGAGCTCCTAGAATTAAAACTATTGAAGATTTGCTTAAAAAAAGACTAAGAATTTATACATTTATTCATATCCATACAGGTACTCAAGAGTCCACACTACATCTAATTCTACTTGGTAGAAGCCTTGAATTATGTAGAAGAGTGCTAATCATCTGCAATGAAAAGGAAAAGAAGAGCTTTGAATACTTTGCAAGTTTAAATCAATCTCAATTCGATAACCTTCAAGATCGTGCATCGATAGTTTATTATAGAAACCTAATGGATGACTTCGAAAATATCTTGTCTGCCATAAAAAAGTATACTAATGGAGATAAACTTATTTTTACGACAGTTTAGACTTTCATTCAGAATGAAAAAATGAAGAGAATTAAGCCTGATATTCTTTCATAACAAAATGTCAATTAGAAATTGACACTTTGAGTCAATTCATTTAAAACTAAGAATAATAGAGTGTATTAGGGGATGAATAATGAGCAAAAAGTTTTCGGGAAAGGTACTTTCATTGGTTCAATTATTTGAAAAGAAATACCCAGAACAAAATACCCAAGAACTAGTGGAGATGATTGATTTACTTGAAGAATATTCTTGGGATGTGGAAGCTACACACTTGATAATAAAATTAGGAACAGCAAAACCTCCGTTTGACTTGAATGATGAGATATATTTGAACAAGATTTTATCTGAATTCCATAAATCAAGCAAACCCATGGTGGATAATCAAAAGCTTGATTCAATTTTGGGCCTTTCTAAATCCTCACTTGTCGATATAGATTCGGAAAAAATAGGTTCCATTGTTTCAGACCTTAAACATCTATCATTTGAATAGTAGTTGCTAATGAGATGATTACTGTCATTGAACCTTGAAAGCACTTCATAAGTCTATGTAAAACTTATTAGAAAACATTTTTTTTGAAATTCGATAGAATTAGTATTTACCTAATTATCAACTACCTCAACTTTCTTTTTTAGAGAGCTAAGGGCATTTATAAGACATTGGCATAATTCGGTGGACGCATTCCCCAAAAGGCTCATATTTCTCCTAATATATCCTGTTATTTCTTCTGGCTGAATATTGAACCTAGGGTAACCTCTAAAAACTTCTCGAAATAGAGTCTCGGCAATGCTCATCTTGAATGACTTGCTTAAAGTCTGTTCAAATAGGAATTTGAGAAAATCAATCACCTCAAAAAGAGTTCTTTCATCCTGATGTGCATTATATGGTAGAGAACGCAGAGCTTTCCTGAACACATTATTTGGAGCTTCGAGAATTGGGTTATCTTCAAACGCAGTCTGTAACAACTCAGCCGTAGGAGTTATACCGATAAAATTATTCCTCAACAATTCTAATTGGCAGCTCACATACTCTTCCTTGAAATAGTACTTTATAAAGTATTCAGGACTTGAAAGGCAGAGAGCATGACTAAAGGATTGAAAGTATTGTAAATCATCACTTATGAACCCTCGATGAACGGGGTTGGCCAACATTAGGGTATCTATCAAGTACTCAGAAAAAAGACTACTTTCCTGAAACTCTTCAAGCTTGATAGAAATGATATCCAGCTTATTAGTAGGGTACGCTACTTTGCAATATCTCTTAATCCAGTTTAAAATCTGGTTGTAGCCATTAAGGAGAGTTTCTTTATGCTTGTCAGTGTGAAATATAGGTTTTACCCCTCCCGTCACCGAAATATCCAAAGACGTAAACTCGCTTGGCATATGTTCAAGAGAATGCACTCTTTCTTGTAGGAGGTCAATGAGAGACTGTGGAACAACGAAAGTGATCTTTGAGAAATCAATTAGGTCATCAAGAAGTGAGAATGTGCAGATACTAGCAAAGTCTGGAACAAACTCCTCAATCTGATCAAGACTCTTCGACTTGAATATTGAATTTGGAAGACTCCAATAACCTGATGAATTATCATGTGTTAAATCTGAAAATAGTTCATAGAGCTTATCGCGGGCGAATGCTGCTGCCAAGAAAGTGAAGCCAATTTGTCTTTTCTCATATTTCTTAAAAGAGTCCTTAATAGCCTCTTTATATTGATCTCCAGAGAGACCAAACTGCTCGACAAAGGCTCTCTCCATGTCTTCAAAGTCTTTACCTTTCCAGTCAACAGATACCATATCATAACCAGACAAAGACTTTTTCTGTGTCGCTTCTTCAATAATCTGTAAGAGTAAGCCATGATATTTGTTGAATATTCCATCGATCTTGAATAGATCGTTATAGTCGTTGTACTTGCTCTCTATGGTAACATTTTCCCCTTTCTTATGGCCCAGAAGTTTGCGAAAACCGTGATTATTGATCAAAGCTTCCTTTGAGAGATGGACAAGGTGAGAGCGGCCGTTGTTACCTGTTAATTTCACAGTACAATCTTTTTCAACACTTATCTTTTCCTTGAAATCTATGTCCTTATCATAGAAGCTCAATAAAGCAAAATAGGTGTTTCTAAGGCTGAAATTATTGATTTCAACAGAGGCTCTATTATATATTAAATCAAGTCCCAGGTTAAATTTCTTGGCTCTGAAAAGGATTTTCGTTATTAACTCTAATTGCTTGTTTTTGAAATCAATTTGCAACAAAGCTTGATCCAGTAATAGATCAAGTTTCTCTTCTTTCCCTTCTTGACAAGAAAGTGCAAGAATTAAATATGTAAGTAAACCAGGATCATTCTCAAAAGACTTTAGCCCAAACTCAGCTATATATTCAATTCGGTCATACCATTTGAGTCTTTCACATATCTCTAGTTCCATTATTAAAAACCTAAACCTGGCAGGAAAACTTATTCTCCATGTTTCAAGTGACTCAAGCAATCGGTCATGATCTGTTTTCAGTGAATTCAGGCATTCGATTAGGAGATGAAGGCCCATAGGTTCCTTTTCCAATCTCGGAATTCCATCCAAGATTTCTAAAGCCTCGACACCTCTTTCGAAGGCAAGCAAGACTTGAGCTACTGAGATTAACTGGCTTCTTAAAAGCTTCTCTTTTTCATTGAGGATTTGATTCTTGATATCTGTGACCTGTTGCTCATCAACTTCTTGTGTGACGAACTGTAAAGAGTTTAACTCAAGTATTAGTTGAGTTAATGATGAATCAAATTGCTTATTAACTATATGATCGAGGTAATACTTTCTTGGGCTCTCATCACACTGATGAAGTAGATGGAAAAAGGCAATAAAGTTTGATGATTCTTCAGCAATTACATCAGGTACGTTTTCAAAATGTCTTTTCAAATGTACCAATGCCTTTCCATTCTGTTCTAGATTTGAATATGCAAATCCTACCAGAAAATCAAGATCGTATTTAGCCGAGGCTAAGTCTTCCGAGAGAGCAATGATTTCATTGTATTCCTCAATTTGACTGAGGCATACAAGGGTTGCCTCTACAAATGCTTTCAACCCTTCATTCTTCCAGAAGTTTCTGCAACATGATACCAAGGCAAAAACATCAGAAGTATCTCCATTCAGGAGATATGCACTGTGATGGTAGAAGTAGTATACTTGGTTGAAGAAAGTTGCTTTTAAAACATCTTTATCGTCTAATACATTACGAATCCTCAGCGCAGTCTCATGACACCATTTGATCTCTGGACTCGTGGCAAAAGCTAAATCTCTTTCGTAAGTTGAGACTCTAGGTAAGTCTTGCATTTGAGCATTAAAGACAATGGCAAGTTTGAATATCCAATAATGAATATTATCAATGTCGATCTCCTCCGGGAGTTCTACAAGGTCGAATTGACCGAGGTTCTTATACTCATCATTATAGAGTTGATGGGATTGATAAAGATGATTATATACCAAATATAAATAAACCTTGTTCTTCAATAAGGATCGAGGAATCTCAGAGTGAGTAAAGTCATTATTGAATTGAATTGAGGCTTTCACAAACCACGCTCTGGCACTATGACGCTTGCTTCTTAGAACTTTGACTGACAAATCAAGAGCTTTCTCTTTCTTTTTCAATGCCATTAATGAAGTGCAAGCCCTCTCTTGATATTTTATCCTGTTGGGCTGATATTCATAAGCCAAAACAAAGTTCTCATATACCTTTTCTGCTTCAATAGAGCCCGTGGCTGAATGAAATCTGGCAAGTAAATAATGAGCTTCAGCAAGCAGCTCGCTTTTAGAATTTTCCGAAAGACTTGAGTTTTGTATTTGGTTTATCAACCTTTCTAAATCCTTATCTAAGTCTCCGAGGATAAATGCAGCAAGCTCGTCTCGGAAGCTTTCAAGATTGTTCTTAAAGCTCAAATAGAGTTCCTTATTAAACTCTTTTGTCTTCTTATTTGACAAATATGCCGTGGCTATAAGTGGAGGCACGGATACAAGGCTAAACAATCTGCTCCAAGGCATTTCAAAAAGAAAAGAAATTAGAACTATTAGCGCTGCTGTTACTCCAGAAAAAACGGTGATTAGTTTATACGTTCTTTGATTCATGATTGATTTTTCGTTTTGATGGAAATGGCGGAAGTAACATCGCAGCGAGTCCCTTGGGTTTTTTAGCTTCCAGTTTTACTATTATGTTCATTGCAACCAGTAAGCTTGTCACTTCCCAAGAGCTATCTTTTGATTCAATTATCGAATGAGCTTCTTCGTTTCTTAGTTCACGAATGCCATTGGCATAATGGTACTCAGATTTGTCTAGAAGTCCGGTTTCTTTCGCATGTTCCAAAAGCCAAACAAACTTTGGTTGTTTATATTTCCTTTTGAATTCTTGATCTCTCGAAAAGACACTTTTCAAGGATTCTTCTATTATTTTGGCCATTGAAAGTAGGGCCTTTGACATTAGCCTGAGTTGTACCAGGACAAAGGCTTGGGCTAATTCTGATTTTACTTTATCTCCCAATTCTTGTTCCTGAGAGAGCAAGCGGTTCAATCTTACTTTGACTTCATTAGTTAGATCTATGGATTCATCTATAATCATTGAAATTTGAAGAAGTTCATCTTTCATATGATCTCTCTCTTTTTGCAAAGATTTAATTTTATGATCCTTTTTGACATTACTTTTAATAAGCCACCAAAAGAGGACCGCAATTACGACCCCAATAGCGGCTAGCCAGTTGTTATTGGACTCGTTGTTAGTTGTTTTGTTCTTAGACATTGTTGAAGATATAATTTGACCTTACTCTTTATTCATTTTTCCTTTCTAACACCTTTGAACTTCTCACCATCAGACTTCACATCCATGAACTGACCAGTTTCAGTGTTCCTTTTCACATATCTTTCAATTTTGGGATTAAAAATCTGTGCTCTGTTTCTCACAGCTCCTTTTCTTGCCCCATCTCCATATGGTTTGTTAGTTGCCATTTTTTAATTAATTTTTGATAATATTAAATTTTAAGCACACGTAACTCTTCAGGTTGTGCACACCCACACTACGCAAAGTGCCTACCAAGGCTTTTGCGTATAGCAATTGAAGATCATTGAATTCAGGTCAGGACAACAAAAGTGAAAACAATACAGGGCAATTGATTCAGACAGTTCTGAATAAAAGTTTGGCAGATGAAACACGTTTTTCTGCGTTGTCGATTTTGATTTTGAAATTCAGAGGTTCAATCTTAAATACCTGTGAATTTATTTGTAAAAACCATGGACATGGATTTGTAACGGCAGAGTGGTTAGCGAATGAAGTCTTTGAGAGGTTTTATGAAAAGGGAGGTAACTTCAATACAAATAGAGTTTCAGAAGTACCTATTGACGACTTGTTCGAGCTATATCTGAATAAGATTGCGAGAAATGCATTAATTGATCTTCATAGAAATAAAGAAAGAAAAGAGAATAATCCTTACGATGGCACAGAAGTTATTCAACGAGAACTTCCTAAAATGAGCGAAGTACAACTCGCCAAGTCTAAAATTGAAGTTCGATTACTTTATAAAGTAGTCAATTCCTTCTCACAAAATCATAAAACGATATACCTGACTTATAAGACTTATAAGAAAGAAGGCTTTACGCTTCCAAGGAAACTTCTTAAAAGCATGAGAGAAGAGCTTAATCTTACTCAAAACACTGTGAATCGCTATCTTAAAGAAGTAACCGATGCTGTTGATGCCGCCATTGAAAATTATGTTCAAGGAATGAAAGAATCGGAATGAGTTTGATGAATCAGAACGAAACTTTGGCTTATATAGGTTTTGAATTTCCTCAAAACAAAGATCAATTAGTGAGCCTTAAGAGACTATTTGAAAATTATCAATTCAAAAGTCGAGTTGAGGAGGTCGATCCTGAGAAAATCATTGAAAGACTTAAGTTAAAAAAAGCTAACAAACCAAAAGGTGCGGATTATTTCAAACGCACAGTCTTGGCCGCAGAAATTGTCTCCCAATTAAGCAAAGACAGATCAATGGGGCATCTGAAATTAGAAAAGATGATCTACCTGTGTAAGCATTTCGTAGGAATGCAGATTTATACAAGCTTTGCAAAACATCAAATGGGGCCATATGATCCGCAATTGATTCGATCAATTGACAACCAATTTGAAAACAGGAAATGGTTCAAATATGATCAAGATTCTACTCCTAAGTACATCCCCCTGGATAAATTAGGCGAGCACGAAGCATTATTGGACAAATACTTTAGCAAGGAAAAGTCCAAGCTTGAGTTTATCATCAAAACATTCGGAAAATTCAATGCTGAACAAATTGAATTAGTTGTCACTATTTATGATTGTTGGCTAAAACTGATAGAAGAATGTGAAACTTTCTCACATGATATAATCGTGGAGAAGATTTATGCTTGGTCTAAGCATAAAGAGATATTTGAACGAAAACGTATTATAAGAGCCATTGATTGGATGAAAGAGAAAAAGATAGTGCCCAAATAATCTGTTCTTCTCATTTTATTAATCTTGCTTAAGCTGATTACTTGTTTAAGGTATGATGCAAAGTATGTAAAATGAATTGACTGCATAATTAACAACTATTCTTATCTGTAAACGGGGAGTCGTCTTAGTATCCGGATTAGAACATTCTATTTCTTTCAGTCTTAGTTAAATTTGAAATATCATATCTAAGCTTTTCCCAAGCGATGCGCCTTGGCCACAGCTTCTTTCATCCCCTCCAAATCTAATTGGGAAGTATTTTGGCGATAGTGATTATATGCCTCAGTATTGACTAGAAAATGTTTTAAAGAAGGTTTCTCAATTCGCCTTACTGCAGCATAGCCTGTGGAAACTACAATGGATTTACCTACATAGGTTTTAAAACCTTCGAAGACACCTGTTTCCTTTTTAACAAATTGTGCAAACTGGTTCAGAACTTTCCGGTCTTTCTCGGTTAGTTGGTAGATGCTATTTTCAGAATCTGAACTCTTAACCTGGATCAGCATAATATGCCAGTAGCTATTTCTGCGTGCTACCGCCATTATATCGGCTGGAGTTTGGCTGCCTGGAGAGATAAAAGTGGTATAGCTGGGAGTTAAAGCCTCCACTTTTCTTTTAATATATTCTTCGGCCTTATCTCCGTATGTTCTGTTAGCCAGCCCCGCCAAACCATGCTCAGTTAAAAGGGCTGTTTTCTCAGCTCTCCATTTGCTTACTATGTGTTTTACAAAGTCTTCGAAATTTTTCATTGAAAAGATTTGTGTGGTTCTACTAAATGATACAACAACGACCAACAAGGCTCGACTCTGAATCCGAGAATTATATAATTTAATAATTAATCAGATAATGTAGTTCAGTTGATTGTCATACAATTGACCATTCGTGATAAAAATGTTTTACGGCATTGATCCATCAGGCAAACAATTCTGCTTAGACTGAGCACCTATTTGAAGCGACAAAGGTTTAAATGAAATTGCTAACATATTGCCAACGGCATTTTCAGATTAGTTTAATTTCAATGACTAAATAGTGAAATTCGTCCAGTCCATAATCATTTGGATCTGTTATATGCCTACAATAAGCAATTTTTTTTAGCCATCTAAGTTTGGTTTCCAATTTATGCCCGCGACCATATTTTGAACCACTTTTCTTATGCCCCATAATTCCATAGTAGAGAAGTGGTTTCCATACCGTCTGTTATCTAGTTACAAGCAATGCATTCAGATTGGTTTTGCAAGCCAATTTTCCTAAATTTTAGATCCATCAAACTAGAATTTGAAATGTCACTTTTATCGAAGGATCAACTTGCAAAGCTGATCGAAAATGGGAAGAAAATTGAAAATGGTTCTGACGAAACTGTTCCTCCGATTGTTTTACTACGTCTACCAAACAATCCACCTTCAGCTTGGTTTTTGGCGTCTGTTGACCCTTTAAATCATGATAAAGCTTTTGGGCTAATTGAGATTGCTGGTGACCGACCTGAACTAGGCTATGTCAGTATTAAAGAATTGGAAGACTTACGTGGATACAAAAATCAGGGGGTCTACCATGATGTGCTTTATGAAAGCGCTGATCGCTTGGATATTAATTTGTATGCACGTATGGCCAAGGATTATGGGCAAATCACGTTGCGATTTACAGAAAGAGTGACGAAAGAAGATTTATTAAAATTTAAGTCTTAATGAATAGACAATATCAAAATAGAATCCCAGACGAGGAAACAATTCGGTCATATCCCGCTCTTCCTTTGGCAGCTATCAAATGGCTCCGTGAAACAAGAGGCTGGAGTCTTAGTGAGTCTAAAGAGTTCTTTGAAAATTACAGAAAAACAACGGGAAAAATGACCTATGGGTACATATTTGATGGTAAGAAATTGCCAGAGAAAGTATTCGAAGAAACCGCTTGGGTATGGGATCAGGATTACAATGAATAAAGTATTTCACATATGCTCTCTTAACACCTTGAGTAATTTTTACTTGGTACAGTCATGGTACAGTTAAGCGGTCTGAAATGAATGAAATCTGGGTAAATGGAGGTTCGAAAACTCGCAAAAACCCTTAGTTTTTAATAGATAATATACGCTCATAACGGATTGGTCGCTGGTTCAAGTCCGGCCTGGCCCACCACACCCACTAAGACTTACAAAGATTTTCAATTTTAAAGTTTCTACCTTGGTACAGTCATGGGTACAGTTAAGCCGCTTTCCCCCATCGTGCTTGCTTGATTATATCTAAATATACTTTGCTCATATGTCCGTAGGTTCTGTCCACCATATCCGGTGTTGAATGCCCCATATTTTCAGCGATAAAGGCAGATGCGATCCCATCTTGTTTAAGAAGTGAGGCATGGGTGTGACGAAGGGTATTAGGAGTGACTTTTCCTTCTAAACGGGCTTCTTTTCTGATGTATTCAAAACTTGTTTTCACGCTCTTTATCGGTTGACCATGAATATGGATAACATACTCGCTCTGTCTATTGGATCTTTCGAGAAAAAATTTGAGTTTGGGCGGAATGGGTACAATAGAATATCCTTTCGTTTGAGATTTCTGAGATGGCCTGAAATCTATAATTCCATTCTTCAAATCTACCTGTGTCCATTTTAAATCCAGAATAGCTCCTGACCTAGCGCCCGTATATAAGGCCAGTAATATGAATAGTGATAAGTGTTTTGCCTTACTCTTTCTGGCTGCGTTTAATAGAAGCGCAAGTTCATTTCTATTTAACCATCGTTCTCTTGCTGGTGCCTTCGGTGGCTTCCAAAGCTTTGGCAGCACCTCGATATAATTGTTGTCATGGGCATAATTTAGTGCAGCATTCAAATGCTCGATTTCAGCCCTAAGCGAGTCATTGGAAATATCCCTATTTCTTTTGCTCTTAAACTGCTGCCTTCTTATCTGAATGTAGTTCTGACACTTCGCTTTATTAATTTCCTGAACCATCAATTTTGCCCAGAAGGGTGTAAGTGTATCGTGATAAGTTAGCCCACGCTGTGGCCTGGCTGTATGTGGAATATGGTTATCAAGATAATAAGCAAGAACTTCTCCGACCCTAATGTCTTTTAGCTTTGTTCTTCCTTGCCTTCTTTGGATAAGGATTTCGATAAGTTCATCCTGAGCCTCTTGCTCGCTTGGGCAGCCGCCAATGATCCAATGTCTTTGTCCGTTAATAAATTCTCTAACTCCCCACCAACCTCGGTCTGTTCTTTTGGCAACATGCGGCCCTTTGTTTCTTTTTGACACGTCTTTCTCCTAACAAAGTCTTCCAGTGATTTTTCAGTGATTCGAATATTGTTCTTTGAGATTTTAATACAGTCAAGCTCTCCGTGATTGACTAGTCTCTTAACAAAGCTCTCATTCGGCCTTCCTCCGTTGAACAGCTTTAACTTTAGCGCAATTTCTTTTGGTGTGTATAACTCTGGTAACATAATGCCTCGCTTGTTTTTGGCGTAGGACTATAATCCTAATTAAGTTTTGTGTCAAGCGTATGTTCCTATTTTGTTCCTTCAGAAATAGTTCACTTTGAGTTCATGACACAGGCTTTAATTCAGGGGTTTGATCTCCTCTGACGTGATGTCTGTAGAAAAATTGATGAATCCGATCTCTTTTCAAGAGGTGCAAAAACGCGTCAATTAACTCATCGAAGTTGCATCATGATTTCATTAAAACTTAAGGAGGTTGGACCTAAAATCTTGAGCCATGTATTCAGTCAATCTTTAATCCAAAAGGAGACTCATCCTGAGTGTTATGAAAATATCATGTGCTATTGTAATCCATAAAAATTGCCATGAAGAATAATTCTCCATGGCAATTTCAACAGGTGGGAAGTTTAAGTTTAGGTGAAGTAGATTTTTGAGTCAATCTCGCTTAGAGAGTATTTGGAGCCACAAATAAGATTTGGTTTAAAAGTCAAAACAGCTATTTTTATCGATTATTTTAAAAAAACACACGGATATTGTCTTCTCAGAAGTGGTATAAAAAAGTAAGGGCTGATGAAATAAGCATTATAGCTGCAATCTTAACCATCATTCAGTCCTTAATTGTATTTGTCACCTTAATGCAAAATGGCAATGAATTTAACGGAAGTGAACTTCCTTTTTATTCAACAGTAATTGCTGTGAATGTGGTAAATCTAGGCCTCATTTTCGCCTTGATGAGACTTATAAAGAGAAATGACAATGCTAGGAGGCTGGGGGAAAACCTTCGAAAAGAGCATAAGTTTGAGTTAAAAATACTTGAAGATGATAATGAGGATTTAAGGGATCAAATTGACTTTATGCAAGCCTCAATTACAGCCTTAACAAAATCAAATAAGGCAATCACTCATGAACTTAAAATTCTGAAAAACAGGATATTAATTGCAATCGCCTCAGATAATACGAGTGACTATCATTCCATTAAAACAGATGTAAAAAGCTTTTTAGTTTTTTACACAGCAAACTTGAAAAATTTCTTTGATAAGCATACTGGCGATGAATGTGCCATTTATATCACAATGTTGACTGATGAGAGTGCGGACCCACAAGATAAATACTGCGAAACATTTTTCAGAGATCCGACTTCATATGTAGAAAGGCAACATATTGATAAAAAACGAAAACGATATTTAGCTAAGGAGTTTTTCCCATTTAAAGAAATTACTTCTAATGAAAATGGTTTAACAAGTTTTCAATGTGAGGACTGTAACGATTTAAAGCATTTTCACGATAGAATACCAGAGTGGGATAAGTTTTTTAAAGCGGTCATATCAACACCTATTCAAAAGCCTGTTAAAGGAAGTGATGGGATGGTTGGAAACAATACAATAGGCTTCCTTACTGTTGATAATATGAAAGGAGGATTATCTGACTTGATTTGTTTAAATTGCCTTAAAGCCTATTCAGATGTATTCTATGATCTATTGAACACCTTATTCTACCTCGAGGAAAAAGTAAAAAAAGGAGCGTAATAATGACTGATGAATTAACGAAAGAGCAAGATGCTCGAAAAGAACTGATTGATAGCCCTGAAATTGGCGTCAATTTTATTGATGGTAAAACGCCATCATTTGCCAACCTTGAGAAGCACAAAAGATTCGTTTCTTTCCTATTTTCTATTACTGGCTCAAGATACTACCAAGGAGAAGAAAAGTTTGAGGAAGAATCGCCTGCACCTTCCAACTTATCTTCAAGTGACCTAGTCCCTTAGTTTCTTTCATTTTTAGAAATCGACGATTACAGTTGTGCGATCTAGATATATCCTTCATTAGCTAGAGAGCAATACCCCTCACTTGAGATGATCAAATGATCTGCAACGGTAATCTCTAGAAGCTTTCCAGCATCATAGAACTTCTTGGTAAGAGATAGGTCTGCGTGGCTGGGCTTTAAATTCCCGGAAGGGTGATTGTGTGAGAGAATGATTGTCGAGCTTCGCCTCTTTAGAGCTGTAGCAAAGACAATTCTCGGATCTATAACTGTTCCCGACATCCCTCCTTTTGAGACGGTTGATATAGACATGAGCCTTAATTGATTATCGAGAAACATCACCTTCGCTTCTTCAACTAGAGATATTTGATCTTGATCCCATGTTGATTTCAATATTCTATAAGCGCACTCCGCACTTTCAATTTTAGGCCTATCAATAGCTCTCGTTTTGTTGCGGTAGACTAAACTCACCTCTTCAAACTGATTTGATACATCTGTTTTATTCTTCTTCGACATTATAAACCTCCCAACTCCCAGTTCCGTCAATTTCAGAAAATGCACTTCCACACATATTTTGAGCTTTCTCTTCTGCCTCTTCTTGCGTTCTGGCTCTTATCCTGACTTGTAAATAAGTACACATCTCAGCTTTGGCGATGAATGTTTTCATATTTATCTCCCTATCGGTTTTAGTTTAAAAAAGTGTGAGTTGGTGTGATGGATTTGATGGAGTGCTGTTAGATCTCGTTTCAAACTCTGCGGTTTTGGCTTTGGGAACCTCTCTCCAAATTTGTGATTGATCTTTTTGGATAGGCTGAATGCCGAGACCATCCATATTGATATTCCAACCGCCAAACCATTCATTGCTGAGCGAATTCATCCAAGCAACCTCACACTTTAATCCGTTGAAGAAAAAATTAAGCGCAGTCATTTGAGCGCAGCTATGTGCGCTATCTACGCCATAAAAGAAATTGCGATGATTAATCTTTGCAGCACTGAGCAACATGCGACCGCTCCCACAGGCAGGGTCATAAACCCTGTTGCCTTCTCCTTTAAGCCCCTCAAGATTGATTTTAGCCATGAAATCGCAGATCGGTTCAGGCGTGAAATACTGACCATTCTGCCCTTTGCTAATATGTTGCATGAAGAACTCGCCAAGGACATCAGAGTAGGGGTTATCTAAAATATTGAGCTGAATAGTACCTAAAGCTTTTCCTAATTCTTCGATTTCATGTTTTTCATAGGGTTTGATTGTTTGTAAATAGAGCTGCTCATTACTCTCATCTTTTTCCTTTAATCGGCTTTGGATATTGGTTTTGTGAAATGAGCAAACACCTATTGTCAAAAGATCGTTGAAGATGCGTGAAAGATCATGCCTGCGACCTAAATGGGTGAGCTGTTTTGTGAGTTCATTGAAGTAATCTCTCATAATCAGGGTTCTCCCCTGACGAGTTGATCAAGAAAATCAACAGCTTTAGCGGCTTGCGCGGAGGCTTTGAAAATGAAGGTTTTGTCATCTTGTAAAGCCTTGAGCCAGCTTTTGATATAGAGCGCATGATTAGGTGGATGATTTTGTGCAATACCATGGTGTGCACAGAGGAAGGCTGCACCAAGTTCAGCTACTAATTCTTCAAAGGCATATTTCTCGCGCTCCTTTTGGTTTTGGGCCAAGTCGCGCTTCAATCTATGCTTTGATCCCGTCCAATGTGTAAGTTCATGGAGTAGGGTTGAATAGTAGTTTTCAGTGGCCGAAGCTTCTTCAGTATCTAGGAAAAGCCTTGTCTCCGGCATTTGTATAAAGTCTTCATCAGGAGCAAAAAATGCTTCATCTCCCCCATGTCGAATATCTGCACCTGTTTTTGAGCAAAATTCTTCAACCAAAGAGATGCGTTCAACTCTATCTTGTTCGGGCACTTTTATAGCATCTTGATTATAATTTTCGACCTGATTGGCATTGAAGACTGTATATAATCTCAGCATTGGTATTTTATGAGTTTCAGTCTCTCCTGAGCTATTTTCCTCAGTCTTGGTGAGTGTCTTATAAAAAACAATGCGTGTTCCTTTTTCACCCTTTTTGATTTTGGCTCCATTATCTTTCCATTGTTTAAAGCTCGCCCAGTGATTTGAGCTGAATTTCTTGGCTTGTTGGTTGAACCAAAGATTGAGGATATTGACCCCTTGATAATGATTTTTTGTTGTTGGGTTTAGTGGTAGACCCTTTGCGGCAAGACTTGCAAATGGGGGCTGGTAGTTGTCTAGATCAACTTGATCAAGAAGATCAATGATCTGGTTGGTCACTTGTTCATGAATATCAATTTTATTCTTCGCATATGTCATGGATTCAACTCCGAAAAAAAAGGGAAGGCGAAAGCCGCCTTCCCTAGAGGTTTAAGGGGAAGGGGCTGAAGTCTGAGTATTTGCCTCAGATTGATCTGATTGTTCTTGTTTGTGTTTTAGAACAACCTTATAGGCAAATGTTGTAACGGCTGTTTGCTTGTAGCCTTCTGGGGTGTCAAAAGATTGGCTTCCATCCTCACCTTTTAAATAAATCCAGTCTCCTTTTTTAAGGTCTTGAGCAATAGAAAATGCATCACTTAGATTGCTTGAAACAAGTGCATTGAAATAATTGGTTGTTGAATGTAATTCACCTTTTGCATCTAAATATTGCTTGTTCGTAGCTAATCTAATACGGACAAATTTCCCATCTGAAATGGTTTCAGCATCCTTGACCAATCGACCTGTTTTCATGGTCACATTGGTATCCGAAAAAAGCTCTTCGGCTGATTTCGTTGGTTGTGCTTGTTTTGCTTCTGTTTGTGGTTTTGACATGTTTATCTCCTTTATGTCAGTTGGTTAAAAATACCCTTTGGTAAAAGGGTTATGGGCTCGCCATAACCCCTGCCATGTGGCGAACAGGGGGTGAACAAAGGGAAGGCCTGAATGAACCGAGGGGGATCACCCACTTTGCACACGCCCGAGTAGGGCACGGAAAAGTGGGGATACGGTTTATTCAGCTCGTGAAAGCCTTACCTGCGTGAGGGGGAACGGCCTAAAGCAAGTCTATCGCTTCTTTGAGCCTGATTGCTCTAGATTGATCAATGCTTGTGGTTGCCATGGACATCATATCTGCCATATTAGGAGTCCGACCATCGCTAATGGCTCCATGTAATACTTTAATGTAATTATCAAGGGCATGATTCCAGTTAACAAAATGCTCGCCAGATAGGTCTTCCAGGCAATCAAAAACGCGCCCAGCATCTGCACTAATTGAGCAAATCATATCTTCATTGGTCAGATCATTTTCCTTTAGGAAAATATTACTGTCTGTTATGTTAATTGCTGAATAGAGCTTTCCAGAAATCCTTGCCACTATTTCACCATAATAAAGTTTTGTATTACTCATCCTTAAAATCCTTTCCACACATGAGTTATATAGTAATACCTTAATAGGAAAATAATCCTAAGGCAGGTATAGTCATGGTATTTATCAAAGGATAAAAAAGTCGTCAAGGAAAAAGTTCATGATATGTTCTTTTTATATACCATAGCAAGAATATTGTCTAAATACTTAATTGAGCCAGAATATTTTAGGGTGACTGAAAAAAGAATAAATTAATTGGATCAAAAACTATAGAAACTCTACTACTGTGCTACCAGACTCTTCTCATTATTTCACGCTCTTCCTCACCTACTATATTTAAGTATATTTCCGTTGTTTCAAGTTTACTATGACCTAACCACTTCTTCACCATAGTGAGTGGAGCAATTGTAACCGCATGTACAGCAAACCCATGGCGTAGACTTTTCGCTGAACAGCGAATTCCATGAATTTGGGCTAAGGTCATGACTTTTTTTATAATTCTAGAGGCAGTTCGAAGGGAAAAAGACCAAAGAGGTTGTCTCGGTTTAAGCTGCATTTTTTGTGCAAAAAAATCAATATCCTCAAGCAAAAAGTCCGGAATAGGTATTTCTCTATAAACACCCCTCCTTCGTTTTTTTAAGCTTTCAATAATGACTGTTCCATTACCTAAATCAACATTCTGGAAAGTAAGGTTGTGAATTTCCGCAATTCGAGCTCCAGTATAGAACAATAATTCACAGAAGAGTTTGACTTCTATAGGTTGATTTTTGGCTTCTGCTAAGAAGCTCAGCCTCTCTATCTGATTCAAATATTTTCGCTGTCCGTTTTTCGTGTACAGCGTCATTGAATGATCTTGCATGGTTCTTACTCCTGCAATATAGTTGTCCGATTATTAGATATTCTCGGACAAAGAATCAAGAAAAAATGAGACCTTTATGAAAAAAAACGTTCGTAATCGAAACGCTAAACAACATATTTTCTTAAATCAATTTCTGGCTAGCTGAATCACAAATCAACCAGCACAGCCTCACAAAAGAAGAATGGAAAAGACAGTTTTTAAGATCGTAAAAATGGATTGCCCTTCTGAGGAAACCCTTATTCGTGCGAATTTGGATGGTATAACCGGAATTGCCCATTTAGAGTTCGACATACAAAATCGCAAGTTAACTGTCTTTCATAAGGGGCAAACTGAGCAAATTGAAAAATCAATACTTGAGCTTAAACTCGGAGGGACCAAAGTATCGACTGAGCCTACAGAAAAAACCCAATTTGAGGTCGACGCTAACCAGAAGAAACTACTTTGGACAGTTTTATGTGTCAACTTTGCTTTCTTCGCTATTGAAGTGACAACTGGATTAATCTCAAAGTCAATGGGCCTTATTGCGGATAGTTTGGATATGCTCGCAGATTCATTCGTATACGGAGTTAGTATTTTTGCAGTTGGAGGAACACTTGCACGGAAAAAAAGAATTGCCAAGCTTGCAGGATACTTTCAAATAGCTTTAGCGGTTCTTGGTTTTATAGAGGTCCTTAGACGATTCTTTGGATCAGGAGAGCTTCCGAACTTCACCACTATGATTATCATTTCCATTTTTGCATTGATTGCGAATGGGGTTTGTTTGTATTTACTTCAACAATCGAAGAACCATGAAGAAGCGCACATGAAGGCATCAATGATTTTCACCTCCAATGACATAATTATCAATTTGGGCGTGATTATAGCTGGGGTTTTAGTGAACTGGTTGAACTCAAACAAACCTGATTTGATTATAGGAATAATTGTATTCGCACTTGTGATACAAGGAGCAAAAAGAATACTGAAACTTGCGAAATGATACTACCTAGACTAGAGCACCTTCTAAAGTTTCATGTACTGGCACACTTTAGAATAGTCCTTTTCAATTCGACCTCCAATCTGCTTATTCCATATGCCCTAAAGCGTTTTTACCCAGAATTACTTATAACTTTGAAAAGTGTCTACCTTTCTCTGCAGCGAGAAAACTTAGAGCATTTCTATAATTCTTCATTCATATTTATGAGCAAGAATTGATGCTAAAAGTGGGCTTAGACATATTTTCATAAAACTTTTACCTCCTTTTATATAAACCTTAGTTCTTCGAGGGAAGCTTATTTCCTAAAAAAATTATTCTGACCTACTATATCTAATTTTCGGACAGATTACCATAAGCCACTGTATACCAACACCTTTCAGACACTTTTAGTCAGAAAAGCAAAGACAGTCAATTACAATTAGATTAATGATTCTGACAAAGTGTGAAGAGATAGGCAGGGTTTACCGCAAAAAGAAAGAAAGCAATTTCTGGGGGCTGGGTTATCGCAATTGTGATTCTTGTAGTTACTGTTCCCCAATGTTCTTGAGAGTTCAGGTGGAGAAAAAGAGAGCCACAAATGTGACTCCCCCATCTCTTAAATAGCACACACAATAATGGTTAAGATTTTAAGGGAATTTAATGATTTCATTGCGCAATGCACCCTTAAATGGTACAAATAGAAGGTTAATAAAGGTATAGACCATGAATACAGCAAAAAAGATAGCAACAGGAGTAGCCGCATTAGGGCTTATATTCTCCCTTAATGCCAATGCACAGAAGGTTTCGAATGACAATCAATTGGCATTCAATACGGCTTCTGGTGCAAAAACTGAGACTGCTGCTAAAAAGTCAAACCTGACTGCACCAGTGGTTAAAGAAGCTGAATCTTCATATGATGCCGCTTCCGCTTCTTTTGAAGGCAATATTGGTCTTATTGTACATCAAGCAAAGAGTGATACGATCAGTGGTCATCGATATGCCAAAGGGCTTGCCAATGCTTTTACTCAAAGTGATAAAACAGGCGGAAACCCGATCTATATTTCATCCTTCTATAAACAGTCGGATGCTAGCCAGACATATGTGAAAATATTTATTGATGGTGAGCAGTGGGATTATAAGGGTCATGATTTATTCACTCCCAATGATGCTTGGAAGCTTATTCCCTTGGTTATGGCCGATTATGTGAAAGAGCATGGGAAGGATAAGATTATCCCAGCAACGGTTGATCCTGTTTTAGTGGCATCCAACGAGCTTTAAATTACCAAGCAGGACCACCCATATTGGGTGCAACCGATGGTACTGATGTTACTTCTAACTCTTCCTTAATTTCAGGTTTATTAGAATCAATTCCTGAAGAAGCAGCATTATAGATTTCACTAATCTTTAAATCTCCGCTTAAATTATTCTGATCGAGAGTATCCAAAGATTTCTCAATTGACTTTGCCCAGTCAGGATCATTTTTATTCATTTCTCTAAATTCACCTAGAGCTTTTCTGAATACTTCGGAATTACCGAGACCGTTAATATCCAAAGCCTGTTCCGCAAGCCGTGATGCTTGTTCGTTAAAGCGATCAGTAGATTGATCCAGCTCTTCTTGAAGATTACTTGCTAACTCATCATTTCCTGCGGCCTGAGCGAGCTCTATTTTAGCCTGTAGCTCAGTCTTCTCGTTATTATAGTCTGCCTGAAGCTGTTCAAACTTCTGTTGGCCATCATTTAACCGATTAAGGATTTGATCATACTCAGAAATGGCATTTTCAACGAATTGCTCATACTCATGTAGGAAAGAGCCATTCTCTTTCATCGCATCAAGTTCATCCATCTCATAGAGCCCTGAAATCAGCATAAACTCAGTCATTTGGTCGACATCTTTATGCTTCATGGCATCTAAATAATTCGTGATCTTATTGGCTTGATCCTTGGCGAGGTCAATATCTTGGTCGATATCATCGAGGAGGGTATCCATCTTGCTTTGAATCTCACGCATTTGATCCAAGTGTCTGCGCGCCTCATCTTCCAGGCGTTGTATCTCGTCAAGGAATAGAAGCATTTCAAATTCCTTGTCTTTTTTCTTTCTACCAGCATCATCCAGAGCATCCTCGCCCATGGCGGTCTCTTGTGTGCTAGTTCCAATGCGCCCATATTTTTTAGCCGCATCAACACCCATTGATTGGGTTTTGATAGCTAAATCGTTATCGAGCTTTCTATAGTCTTGATCTGACACGGTTTTACCCCTTATTGCCCCCTAAATGTCCATTAAGGACACAATAAGAGTATCAAAACAGGGTAAATACGGGTTTAACTTTAGATAAAATTGTATATAGTTTTCAATGGTTTACAAAAGGTTATTAAACCAAGGTATTTGTCTAAAATTTTATCTAATCCTCAGCATGAGTTAGGCATAAGGCAAGGCTCTGATTTTTCTTATGAATCCATTTTCAAGTTTTCAGCCATATCCATATTTGCTAATTTTGGACATATTTAGTATATTGAAGTATAGACAAAGGAGTCATTATGAATGTTAGCCTTACAGACAAACAACAGGAATACATCGCCTCACAAATAGGAACTGGAGACTATCAGAATGCTAGTGAGTTGGTGCGCGATGCTTTGCGCCTGCATCAATTATATCGTGATAAAGTTATTCAAGACCTCAAAATAGAAATTGAAAAAGGCTGGAATGCACCAGATAGCCACCGCTCTATGCAGGATATAATTAAAGCAAAGAGTGGGCACTAGGCAATGAGTTTAAAGCGCTATGTCTTATCAGTTCCTGCTGATCAAGACTTGGAAGATATCTTTGATTATACAAAACAAGAGTTCGGAGAAAAGCAGGCCGTTGAGTATTTGATCGAGTTAGAGGAGTTGTTCATTCAGCTTTTAGCCAATCCTGAATTGGGAAGGGAGCGCAACGAAATCAAGCAAGACCTGCGCAGCATGGTGAAGAATGCCCATGTTGTTTTTTATCACATTATGGATGATCACATAAGAGTTGTCCGTGTACTTCACGGCAGTAGAGATATGCCTAATTTTTTGGAGTAGGGGCGGGAAACAATAGTATGGCTCAAGATACTCATGGCAATCTGATATTGCCTGAAAAATACGAAAGCATCTTAAGCTTAAAATACGTGCTACGAACCTGACAATCAGAAAATTGCCTGATATTCAAGATGATTTACCAGAGAGACTTAACACAAAGCGTTTATTAGAAATATTGTCAGGCAATCAAAGCATCATTCCCAAATCATGGCTTGATTATCTGGAGTCTATCTGTGAAGCAGAACTGATCAAAGTTCCAAACATGGTAAAAGCTAACTGTTCCTATTTTCGTATATTAAAACCGAACACATGAGCAGCAATGAGGGGAAAAAAGATCCACGAATATAAAGGCAAAAAAGTTTGGTATGAGCAAGTAGGGCGACTATGGCATGTTTTGGATAAGGGAGAGGAATATTCTTTTAGGGGAATTGAAAAACTACTCAAAAAGCATCCCGATCTTACTTCAGTTCCAGCCATTCAAGCAGCATTAGATAGAAAGATTGAGCGAAAGAACCGTAAAAAAAATCCGATACCTCTTGAACCCAAAAGAGAGAAATCTGAAATCAAATCAGAAATGCTTGATAACTCAAAAGAAAAGCTGGTTTCTTGTTACTATTGTTCAGGAACGGGTACGGCTTCTTTTGGTGTGAAATGCCCAGACTGTGACGGAAAGGGCAGCTTTATTGTAACGAGCAAGGGCATTGGTGATTAAAAGACCCTTGTCCTATTCACAGGATAGATCATGGCTGATGTTTGATTTCATATACTCCCTACGTGCCTTTGCTCTGATTTGATTAGTTGAATACATCAATCTTTTGATCACGGGGTTTTGATACTTGGTTCCCCAAAACCAGGCAAAATCATTTTCTGTAAATCCTAATAAGTGCGCTACGCGCTTATGGCTCTCGAAATTGTCTAATTCTGTATAATCTTCTACTCCTTCACTATAATATCTAGCAAATAACTCTCTCCCATCTTCTACCTTAGCTGCTTGAGCATAGACTTGAACGCAGCTTTCTGTATTGAAGTCTAAAGCAGAAATGCGCCTCGATTGAACCGATTCTTCTAGTCGTCTATTTTCCGGGTAGCCTTCATCAATTCTGAGAGGCGCAAGTCCCTTCATATGTCCCTCAAGTAACAAACCTGCCTTTAAATAACGATCTGAGTTTTTGAGTGAGTTAAGATGCTCACTCATTTCAGCATGTAAAAGGACGTTCCAATCAGAGTTACCTTTAGTGCTATCAAGGGCAAAGAATGCGACAACTTGCTCGGCTTGTTGTTCATTCAAGTCCTCATGATTATTCCATGCATGAGAAAGGATATTGGAAATGAGAGCAGCTTCAGCATTTTGATCATTTCTGTGGTAGATGCGAAAATGTTCCCTAAACAGCTTTTCTCCTGTTTTAACAACATCTCCTTTATCAATTGCAAGTTGAAGATCAGGGGTGATATCGGAGGGGCTCATTATTGCCACCGGCTTTGCTCCAATAGCCATGAGCTCAGCTTCGTAAGGCGTATGTGGATTACCTATACCGGGCTTTGAAATAGCCTTAAAAATAGGCTTTAATAATGTCTTGTAGGATCTCCAGCTCATCATCGGATATTACCATAATAAATGACGGCTTGTCTAGAACTAGCTCTCGGTAGAATTGAACGCTAAAGAACATATGACCTCTAAATCTCAAGACTATTTGGAAGATATTAAGAGCGAAAGACTTCGAACTGGAAAGGGTGTTGAGTCCATTTTGGAGTATAGTAGCCTTCCTAAGGGACTCAGCAAAACGCGCGTCACTAACATCCTATATGGTTTGATTAAAAACATCAGTCAGGAAGAATATGACTTTATTATGTCTCGATACGCTCTTTTTCCGAATGAGAAAAGGGTTAAACTAACCAAACCAAAAATTGATAAAATCAAACAGCTTATTGCTGATAAGAATATCCCAAAAGCAGAGATATCGAAATCATTCGCCAGGTATGAAGGCTTCAACGTTAGTATTCTCAAAACATGGTTATCAGGGGATATAAAAACAGCCAAGGAAAGCCATTTTAAAGGCGTCATGCAATTCCTTGAGAGCTATGAACCTCCTAAAAAGGTCCGTATCTATGATGACCTTCAATCAGATGATGATTTTGTACCCATTAGCCAAGAATTAAGAGACTTCATTCAATCAGAAATAGACAGAACAGGTCTAGGGCCTCAAAGAGCCTTGAAAGGCAATACAAAAGCTAAAGAGATAGGGCTCACTTCAGGGATCATCTATCGCATCCTCGGCAAGAATGGAAAAGCAAAAACAGCCAAGAAAGAACATATTGAATTATTCAAAGAGCTTTGGAAGAGTAGGTGACGGATATAAATACCAATCAATCACAGCATCCCATTTTCTTTCCTTAGGCCGCTAATTGCTAAGCACAAGTGATAAGGCAAGAGGAAACGGAATAAACAAGAAGGGCTTGTAGGGCAGGCTTTATGCCGTAGTCTCTTGATGTTCAATTGTGCGGGGCTAGCTTTGCCTTAAGGGAGAAGAAATTGGTTGACCTAAAATGAAGCTAGGCATAGAGCCAGTTATTGCACAAAGGTGAGTGCCCTGCATGAAGGCAGACATCAAAACATTTCTTAATTTCGCTTTATAAGCTAATAGATTTTATAATGTAATTAAAATTGACCACTTGAACCTTCGAAAGGACAGCAAATGATTTATATAAAAAACATGGTTTGCCCACGATGTATTGAGATGGTTAAGCATGTGTTTGATCAACTTGATCTGCAATCTAAGCGAATAGAATTGGGTGAGGTGATACTTGATACTGATTTGACTTTATCTAAAAAAGAGGAACTAGCTGAACAGCTAAAAGTCAGAGGCTTTGAGCTTTTAGAAGATCAAAAGTCAAAGCAAATCAGTCAAATCAAGGCCATTATTGTCGAGCAAGTTCATCACAGCGTAAAACCAATTGATACCAACTTCTCAACCTTGATCAGCGACAAGCTGGCTCAGGAATATAGCTCTTTGAGTAAACTTTTTTCATCAGTCGAGGGAGTTACTATTGAGAAATACATCCTCCAACAAAAGGTAGAAAAAGTAAAAGAGCTACTTTTTTACAATGAAATGAGCCTGTCTCAAATAGCCTATCAGTTAGGCTATAGCAGTGTTGCTCATTTATCTGCTCAGTTTAAAAAGGAAACGGGCATGACTCCAAGCCTATTCAAAAAGACACGACCTAACCGCAAATCTATCGACTCTATATAACTAACCAGAATCATGTAAATCTTACCCAAGATTCTGTAAAACTTAGCTCTGGTAGTCTTCCGTTCTTTGTAGTATCCGAAAATGAGGAGGAGAATATGGAGACTACAGATAGAGAAACACATAAAATTAAATCGAGAATAACAAAACAGTCATTTCCAGTAACGGGTATGACCTGTGCTGCTTGTGCGGGTAGTGTAGAATCTATTCTATCGCATACAGAGGGAGTAACGAATGCCAATGTTAATTTTGCTTCTTCTTCTGTACTGGTAGAGTATGATACAGCCTTAGAACCTTCTGATCTGCAAAATGCCTTGCGATCAGTAGGTTATGATTTGATCGTTGATGCCGAAGACCCCTCGGAAGCCCAGGAAACCCTGCAAAAACAACACTACGAAGATGTAAAGCAACGCACGATTTGGTCAGCTATTCTTACACTTCCGGTATTCATACTCGGCATGTTCTACATGGATTGGGTTCCCGGCAGGTGGATTTCAATGGTGCTTAGTATTCCTATTCTGTTCTGGTTTGGCCGAAGCTTTTACATCAATGCCTGGAAGCAAGCCAAACATGGCAAAGCTAATATGGACACATTGGTTGCCCTCAGTACAGGTATCGCTTTTATTTTCAGTGTATTCAATACCCTCTTTCCTGATTTCTGGCATGCAAGAGGAATCCACCCACATGTGTATTACGAAGCAGCTACAGTTATTATCACCTTCATTTCTTTAGGTAAGCTATTAGAAGAAAAAGCCAAGTCCAATACTTCTTCAGCCATTAAGAAATTGATGGGATTACAACCCAAAACACTTAAAGTAATCCAAAATGGCGAGGAAGTGGAAATGCCTATTTCATCTGTTCAAAAAGGATATACCATTGTTGTAAGACCGGGAGAAAAAATACCTGTAGACGGTGAAGTCTCTGAAGGAAATTCTTTTGTGGATGAAAGCATGATTACAGGGGAACCTGTGCCTGTAGAGAAAACGAAAGGTACGGAAGTCTTTGCTGGTACAGTCAATCAAAAAGGAAGCTTCCAATTCTTAGCTAAAAAAGTAGGTGGTGAAACCTTGCTCTCTCAGATCATTAAAATGGTACAAGAAGCTCAGGGAAGCAAAGCCCCGGTGCAGAAACTGGTCGATAAAATTGCAGGGATTTTCGTTCCAATAGTGATCGTAATTGCTATTGTAACTTTCATTACCTGGATGCTAATCGGTGGTGATGATGCTTTTACTCATGCACTGCTTACATCGGTAGCAGTCCTGGTTATCGCCTGTCCCTGTGCTCTCGGTCTGGCAACCCCTACCGCCATTATGGTGGGTATTGGCAAAGGTGCTGAAAACAATATTCTTATCAAGGATGCGGAAAGCTTAGAGCTTGGTCACAAAACAAATGCTATCGTACTGGACAAAACTGGAACGATAACAAAAGGTAAACCGACTGTTACGGACTGGCAATGGGAGAATGATAATGACTATTACAAGCAAGTGCTATTAGCCATAGAATCACAATCTGAACATCCTCTGGCAGATGCCGTAGTAGCCAGATTGAAAGAAAAAGGTTTTAAACCAGAGGATATTACCAGCTTTGAAAGCATTACAGGCATGGGCGCACGAGCTCAGTCACCGGATGGGGAAAAGTTTTATATCGGTAATCAGCGCTTACTGGACAGCAAAGGCATCAATATTTCGGCCTCATTGATAACACAATCCGATCAGTGGAGAAACGAGGGTAAAACCGTCATCCTTTTTGCGAACCAAGCAAAAGCTCTTGCTATACTAGCGATAGCTGACGAACTGAAGCAAAGCTCTGCTGCTGCTATCAAAACGCTGCAAGGTCGAAGCATTGAAGTATACATGCTTACAGGAGACAATGAGCAAACGGCAAAAGCCGTGGCTGACCAGGTGGGTATCGATCACTTTAAGGCCGAAGTAATGCCGTCCGATAAAGCTGATTTCGTAAAGGAATTGCAATCGAAAGGCAAAGTGGTGGCGATGGTGGGTGATGGGATCAACGACTCTCATGCGCTTGCTCAAGCAGATGTAAGTATAGCTATGGGCAAAGGCTCAGATATAGCAATGGATGTGGCTAAGATGACACTCATCACTTCAGACTTACAAGCCATTCCAAAGGCGTTGAAGCTGTCTAGAAGAACCGTTCAGGGCATTAGGCAAAATCTATTCTGGGCATTTATCTATAATGTAATCGGTATTCCAATCGCTGCTGGTGTTTTATATGCCTACAATGGATTCCTGCTCGATCCGATGATTGCCGGAGCTGCAATGGCTTTCAGTTCAGTATCGGTAGTGGCGAATAGTTTGAGACTGAGAGCGGCAAAACTTTAATCAATTTTTAATTCAAATAAATTAGATCAAAATGAATACATTAAAATTCAAATCCAATATCAATTGTACAGGATGCCTATCTAAAGTGACTCCTGTGATGAACGATGAAAAAGCGATTCAGCAATGGGATGTAAACCTGGAGCATGACGACCGTACCTTAACGGTAGAAACCAACGATTTAAGTGCCGAAGAAGTACAAAAAATTGTGGGTAAAGTGGGTTTCAAGGCTCAATTGATAGAAGACTAGCAAATGTGAGTGGAGTGTGGTGAGATACCACTCTCCCTCAATTTTAAAGACTCGCATTGAACTAATTGAAAAAATATTCGTTATTTTGAATATTGATGAAGAGAATTGTCTCCATATGCCTTGCATTTTTATTGCTCTCAAGCAATATGGGCTTTGCTGTAGTGACTCACTATTGTGCCGGCTTGGCTGTAGACTTTAAATTGACTTTACAACAAGGTGAGCTAGACTGTGGTATGTCTGACATGGATCAGAAACCGTGTAAGTCAAAACCTTCCCACACTCAGGAAATAGCAAAGCAAGATTGCTGTGTTAATGAATACCAGTTTCTGGAATTAGAGGAAAACTTTGAGCGATCTGTTGTCAGTGGTATCAATTTAGACTTTGTAGTTGCTTTTGTTCACTCCTTTTTAGGCTGGACGATTTCTTCTAATAACTTTTCTTCTTATAACACAAATTATTCCGCCCCTCCGATAGAACGGGATATTGCTGTGCTCTATCAGGTATTTCGCATTTGATCTTTTGATGATAAGCTAGAACTGGTTGCTTTTACGCAAACCAGAACTAAGAAGGTGTGTCTTTTTTAAGCATACACCAACACTCTGTGTGATTTGTCATCAAAACGAAATACATGTTAAATCGAATAATAAAATTTTTCTTAGAGAATAAACTAGTTACTGTACTCCTTCTATTAGGCCTTATAACCTGGGGTATTGTGACAGCTCCTTTTGGCTGGCAGGTTGGTGCTTTACCCTCTGATCCTGTTCCAGTTGACGCTATCCCTGATATTGGAGAAAATCAGCAGATTGTTTTCACACAATGGCAAGGACGTTCCCCACAGGATATTGAAGATCAAATCTCTTATCCGCTAACAACTTATCTACTGGGTATTCCTGGGGTTAAGTCTATCCGTAGTTCATCCATATTCGGCTTTTCAAGTATCTACATCATCTTCAATGAAGACATTGAATTTTACTGGAGTCGGTCTCGAATTTTGGAAAAACTCAATTCTATTCCATCGGGGTTATTACCGGGTGGTGTTCAACCGACCTTAGGTCCAGATGCCACTGCTCTGGGTCAAGTGTATTGGTATACAATAGAAGGAAGAGATCCTGATGGTAATCCTACTGGTGGCTGGGATTTGCATGAAATTAGAACCGTACAGGATTTCTATGTCAAATATGGTCTCAATGCGACTGAAGGCGTTTCAGAAGTAGCTTCTATTGGTGGCTTCGTACAAGAGTACCAAATAGATGTTAACCCTGACGCCCTAAAAGCCTATAATATTCCCTTACACCGCGTAATGCAGGCTGTCCAAAAATCAAACAAGGATGTTGGTGCAAAGACAATTGAGATCAATCAGGCAGAATACCTGGTGCGTGGATTGGGCTACATTAAGAAGGTTGAGGACATAGAAAAATCAGTAGTCGCGGTCAATGCAAATGTACCAATAAGAATTCAAGACATTGGAAAAGTGTCACTTGGTCCTGCCACCAGAAGAGGCTTGTTGGACAAAGATGGTGCTGAAGTGGTCGGTGGTGTAGTGGTTGCCCGCTATGGAGCTAACCCACTTCAGGTGATCAACAATGTAAAGGATAAGATCAAGGAAATCGCTCCAGGACTACCCAAGAAAACCTTAAGTAATGGAACTGTTAGCCAGTTGACGATTGTACCTTTTTATGATCGCTCGCAGTTGATCTATGAAACACTTGGCACCTTAGAAGAGGCTATCTCCTTGCAAGTACTGATTTCAATACTGGTAGTGGTGATAATGGTTTATAACCTAAGAGCCTCGCTACTTATCGCCAGCATATTGCCTATCACTGTCTTAATGGTCTTTGTTGCCATGCGGTATTTTGGGGTAGATGCCAATATCGTTGCACTCTCAGGGATAGCGATAGCCATTGGTACCATTGTAGATTTAGGGATCATCCTCTCTGAAAACATCATTAAACATATAGAAGAAGCTCCTGATGAGCAGAAGCTTATTAAAACAATATATCAAGGATCGGCTGAGGTATCTAATGCAATTCTTACTGCTGTTTCTACCACCATTGTAAGCTTTGTGCCCGTTTTTACTATGCAAGCGGCAGAAGGCAAACTTTTTGGGCCGTTGGCATTTACTAAGACCTTCGCCTTAGTGGCCGCATTGGTTGTTTCACTTTTGATTTTACCTACATTGGCACACTGGTTTTTTGGTTTTAAGATTAAGAGCAGACGCATAGTCAAACTTGCGAATCTAGGGCTTGTATGTTTAGGTATTGTGGCTTTGTGGCTATCGTCTTGGTGGGCTGGAATTATGCTCATTCTATTTGCCCTCAGCTCCTTTTTCAAAAGTTGGTATGAGAAAGAAGATAGGCCTAAGCAATGGTATTCAGGTATAATAGCTCACCTTGATCTTATCATTGTGGTTTTAGGTGTGGTTTGGCTATTGGCCAAATATTGGCTACCTCTCGGTGCTAGTGAGAGCCTATTGACCAATGTATTGTTTGTTGCCTTGTTGGTTGGGGCAATACTGATCGTATTCAACGCACTAGAACATTACTACCGTCCTATTCTTAAATGGTGTTTGGCCAATAAATGGAAATTCTTAATCATCCCATTTTTTCTAATTCTGTTCGGTATTAATATATGGCTGGGTTTCAATGCGGTTTTTGGTTTTGTGGAGAAAGGCTTTGACAAAGTGGGTGTCGAAATTCAAACCAACAAAGTCTGGTCATCTTTGACTCATGCCTTTCCTGGGATAGGAAAAGAGTTTATGCCCTCACTTGATGAAGGGAGCTTTTTATTAATGCCGACTTCTATGCCGCATTCCGGTGTTGAATATAATCGAAGGGTAGTTGGTCAACTAGATATGCTGCTCACCAACATCCCTGAAGTATCCCTTACAGTCGGTAAACTAGGTAGAGTGGAATCTGCACTCGATCCTGCTCCTATTTCCATGTATGAAAACGTTATCAATTATAAGCCCGAATATGCTACCAATAAAAAAGGTCATCGCCAACGCTTTAAAACTGATAAAGATGGTCATTTTGTTCTTGCTTCAGGTGATAAAATCACTAATGACGAAGCGTTGCTGCAAGGAATAACTTCATCTGATCTTATAGAAGACAACAATGGTGCGTACTTCCGAAACTGGCGGCCTCATGTCCAATCGCCAGACGACATCTGGAATGAGATTATAAAGGTTACCAAAATCCCCGGTGTAACCTCCGCTCCAAAACTTCAGCCTATAGAAACACGGCTGGTCATGCTGCAAACAGGAATGAGAGCACCTATGGGAATCAAAGTGTATGGCCCCGATCTGAAAACCATCCAAGACTTTGGTATTCAACTAGAAGATATATTGAAAAATGTGCCCTCTGTTAAGACAGAAGCCGTTTTTGCGGATCGGATCGTGGGCAAGCCTTATATGCATTTGAACATCAATCGTGATGAGATATCAAGGTATGGCCTTACAATTGAAGATGTACAGCAGACTATCGAAACGGCCGTTGGTGGCATGAAAATCACCACTACCGTGGAAGGTAGAGAGCGCTTTCCTGTTCGGGTACGTTATCCTAGGGAGTTAAGGGATAATCCAAATACTTTATCGAACATTCTCCTTCCCACACCTACAGGCGCACAGATTCCACTCGGACAAGTAGTCGACATAGAATATGTAAGAGGGCCACAAGCCATAAAAAGTGAAGAGACCTTCCTAGTAGGTTATGTACTGTTTGATAAGAGAGAAGGTTATGCGGAGGTAGATGTTGTCAATGACGCTCAAGCCGCTATTAAAGATCAGATAAGTGCTGGAAATCTAAATGTTCCTGCCGGTATTAGTTACAAATTCTCTGGTAGCTATGAAAATCAGGTGAGAGCCGAAAAGCGGTTATCCATCATTGTACCTGTTGTTCTAGGAATAGTTTTTCTGATCCTCTATTTCCAATTCCGATCGGTAAGTACCTCATTGATGATCTTCACTGGAATTGCGATGGCCTTTACAGGCGGCTTCATCATGATCTGGCTCTACGGGCAAGGATGGTTTGCCAATTTCGAGCTATTAGGAGCAAACATGCGTGATCTCTTCCAAATGAAGACAATTAATTTAAGTGTGGCGGTCTGGGTAGGCTTTATCGCCCTTTTTGGAATTGCCACTGATGACGGGGTACTAATGGGCACCTATCTCGACCAAAGCTTTGCCAGAAACAAAACCAAAACAGTACCGCAAATACGTGAGGCAGTTATTGAGGCAGGTTTACGCAGGATCAGACCAGCCGTAATGACTTCTGCCACCACAGTAATTGCCTTGCTCCCGATCCTAACATCTACGGGTAGAGGATCAGATATAATGATACCAATGGCCATACCAGCCTTCGGGGGCATGCTAGTAGCAGCAATCACGTATTTCATTGTCCCTGTGCTATACTGTTTAAGAGAAGAACGAAAACTTAGGAAAGAATCATGAAGAAGATCATATGCTTATCAGGCCTTATCATGCTTTTGAGTTTGCAAGTTCAAGCTCAAACACTAGAGGAATATTTTGTCCAAGCCGCAAAAAATAATCCTAGTCTTCAGGCCAAATACAAATCATTTGAAGCATTGCTGGAAAAAATACCTCAGGTTAACAGTTTACCAGACCCAACACTATCTTTTGGATATTTCATATCTCCGGTTGAAACCCGTGTTGGGCCACAGCGAGCAAGGTTATCATTTAACCAAATGTTTCCGTGGTTTGGGACACTTAAAGCAAGCGGGGACGTTGCTGCATTAAATGCTGATGCACAATATCAGTCGTTTCTTGATGAACGAAACAAGCTTTACTATAAGGTCGCTGCTGCCTTCTACCCTCTATATGAGCTAAACAGATGGCTGGAACTGGAACGAGAAAATGCTGAGATTTTGGAGTCTTATAAAAGGATAGCTACCACAAAATTTAAGAATACTGAAGGCTCATTGGTAGATGCACTTCGTGTCGATTTGATGTTGAAGGATTCGCAAACCAATATTGAAATTTTAGAGGAGAAGAAACTACCACTTCTTAGTCTCTTTAATCAATTGCTCAACAGAGATGAATTTGAACCTGTTGAAACACCAGATTCACTTTTGATTCCTGATGATCCTGAAGTCTATCCAAAAGATTCAGTCTACAAAAACAATCCTGTTATTCAGGAATTAGAGTATAAGATCAATGCTAGTAAAGCCCAAGAAATTCTAGCTGAAAAGCAAGGGCTACCGAAGCTTGGCCTGGGGTTGGACTATATGATCGTTGGTACAAGAGATGATCTAGCCTCTGGCACAAGTATAGCCGATGATGGTCAGGACGCCTTAATGCCGATGGTCTCATTTAGTATCCCTCTTTACAGAGGAAAATACAGAGCTGCAAAGAAAGAAGCGCAATTAAAGCAGCAGGCCTACACACTCCAAAGGGTAAATACCATCAACACCCTTACATCTGGATATGAGATGGGTATTTTTGAATTATCACAACAAAGCCAATTAGTAGCTCTTTACCATGAGCAAATTGATCAAACCAAGCAAGTATTAAACCTTTTGCTCACCGCTTACGGTAATTCAGGTAAAGAATTCGAAGAAGTGCTGCGTGTGCAACAGCAGCTTCTAAAATATCAAAAAATGAAAGCTACAGCACTTATGAAGTATCATATTTCTCTGGCAAAGCTCCAGTACTTAACAGCAAAGAAGTTTTAATCATGAAAATATCTGTTCAAAAATTAATAGTAATAGGCCTTGTGATTCTGAGTGCGGGGCTATTAATCGGGTGGTTTATTTTTAGCGGAAGTACTTCTGTTAAAAATCTTTCGGCTGATGATCATTCCCATACTGAGGTTATTAATGGGGAAACCGTTTGGACATGCTCCATGCACCCTCAAATAAGACAGGGTGAGTCTGGCCAGTGCCCAATATGTGGGATGGACCTTATTCCACTTGAAGAGGACGAGGGTGATGGGATTGATCCAATGGCCATATCGATGTCACCAACCGCAATGCAGCTTGCCAGTGTCGCCACAGCCCAAGCAGGAAGTTTAAGGCCTGTCAAGAATATCCAATTAAATGGGAAAGTTCAAGAAGATGAACGACTGGTTTATTCTCAAACCTCTCATTTCCCAGGTCGGATTGAAAAACTGATGGTCAATTTTACAGGAGAATATGTGAAAAAAGGCCAACCTATTGCTTACCTCTATTCCCCTGAATTGGTCACAGCACAAGAAGAACTTTTTGAGGCCTATAAGATCAGAGAGAAACAACCCAATCTATATAAGGCTGCTCGTGAAAAGCTGAAAAACTGGAAACTTGAAGAAGCCCAAATAGATGCAGTGATTAATACTGGCGAGGCCAAGGATGAATTTCCTATTAATGCCGATCATTCAGGGTATGTCATTGCAAAAAATATCAACCTCGGAGATCATGTGAAGGCTGGGCAGGCCATCTACGAGATTGCTGACCTGTCTCAGGTATGGATACTATTTGATGTTTACGAAAGTGACCTCCCTTGGGTTAGCAAAGGAGATTCTGTCTATTTCACAGTGGCCTCACTTCCTGGAAAAACCTATGAAGGAAAACTGGATTTTATCGACCCTGTTATTAATCCTCAAACCCGAGTAGCACAGGCTCGTGTAGTAGTCAAAAATATTGACAAAAACCTAAAGCCTGAAATGTTTGCATCTGGGCTTATTAAAGCCGAGTTAGAAAAGCGCAAAGATCAGCTTATCATACCTGAATCATCAGTGCTATGGACAGGTAAACGCTCAGTGGTTTACGTTAAAACATCAGAAGGTAAAGGGCTTCATTTTAAGATGCGAGAGGTCGTCTTGGGTCCATCTTTAGAAGATTCTTACATCGTGGAAAGTGGCTTAATGGCAGGAGAAGAGATTGCCGTTAGTGGAGCATTCTCAATTGATGCGGCTGCTCAGCTTTCTGGTAAGCCTTCAATGATGGCTCCCGAAGGTGGAGCCGCAATGATAGGTCATAATCATGGAGAATTGAACCAAAGTTCATCGCAGATGGATCACTCTAAACCTCTAATGAGTGAGCAATTAAAGGTCAATAAATTTGATCAGACCTATGCCAGCGATCCGAAGTTTCAAGGCCAATTGCAAGCCGTCTTCAATGCCTATTTACCTGTAAAAGATGCACTCATCCAAAGTGATGCAAAAACAGCGAGTCAAGAAGCAGAGAATCTCCAAGCCACAATTGACAAGGTAAATATGAAGTTCGTCAAAGGAGAAGGACATATCGAATGGATGAAAGATCTGGAAGTGCTCCAGGAAGCTACAGAAGGCATAGTTCGTGAATCGGATATTGAAAAGGCTCGAATGATGCTCTCCCCATTGAGTGACCAACTCTATCATTCACTAAAGAAATTTAAAGTGAAAATTGAAGGGTATCGCCAATTCTGCCCAATGGCAAAAAACAATCAAGGAGCATTTTGGCTGAGCAATTCAGAAAAAATAATGAACCCCTATTTCGGTGACGCGATGCTTACATGTGGAGAAGTAACCGAAGACCTTAATTAAACAAAACATAAAATTTAACCTTTAGAAAAATGAAAAGAGTACTATTCGCAATGGGATTTGCGGCCCTAATCGTGAGCTGTGGATCAACAAAAAAAGATGAAACAACATCCGAAAAGAAGGCTGAACCAGTAGCTAAATCTAGCAAAGCGGCTGCCGTTGAAAATCCGAATGGAAACGCATTAACCCCAGTACTTGATGCCTACCTGGATGTAAAAGATGCATTGGTTAATGATAATCAGGAAGGTGCTGCCAAAGCAGGTGGAACATTAGCAGTAGCTTTAGGATCACTTGATTTATCAGCATTTCCGGCTGGTCAGCAGAAAGAACTGAAAGATATTGTTGAAGTGGCGAAAAACCACGGTGAGCATATTTCTGAGAGCGAGATCGGACATCAGAGAGAACATTTTGAAGCTTTGAGCAAGGATATTAAGGATCTGGCCGGAATTATAGGCACGGATCGTACGCTTTATCACCAGTTTTGCCCCATGTATGACGGCAACAAAGGTGGTATGTGGCTTAGTGCGAATGAGGAAGTCCGAAATCCACTTTTTGGTTCGTCAATGCTTAAATGTGGACGGGTCGAAGAAGTGATTAAGTTATAATTATGCTCAAAAAGACGCTTTTAGTCATTTTAGTTGTGGGTATTGGGATTCAATTCGTCCCAGTACCCACTAATCAGAATGATGAAGTTCTTAAAACCGATTTCTTTCAACACATTGAGGCTCCGATCAATATCCAGACGATGGTTGAATCCTCTTGCTATGATTGTCATAGCAACAACACAAATTATCCATGGTACGGTCGTGTACGTCCATTCGTTTGGTTTCTCCAAAAGCACATCCGAGAAGGAAAAGATGACTTGAATTTTTCAACCTTTCAGGAATACTCAGGGCGTATGCAGAGAGAGAAAATTCGCTCTGTGATATCTCAGTTGAGAGATGGTAAAATGCCTCTGGAAGAATATCTCTGGATGCATTCTGAGGCCAAATTGTCACTAGCAGAAACTGCGCGGCTAATTGATTTTTTTGAAAATCTCAATACCCAATAATTAAAACAACCTTACGCCATGAAAAAGATATTATACCTACTAACCATTATAGCCCTTACCTCTTGTTCAACTTCAAGTTTAGAGACAAAAGATGAGGCGAAGAACGAAGTAATTGTTGATCAGGTAGCAGAAGAAAGCGCTGTTAAAAAAGTGATGAAGACCTACAAGGAAACGCTTGAAAGCCTCGATGTAACCAAGTCCTATGCACTTTTTACTGAAAACTCGGAAGTACTAGAGCAAGGTAAAATTGAAGGTACCTATCGTGATTATATTGCAAATCACATCGGCCCGGAATTAGGACACTTCGAATCCTTTACATTCAGCGATTATGAGATCAGTGTTATCGTGGACATGCCGTATGCATTCACCACTGAATCGTATATCTACAACATTGTCCTAAAGGAAGAAGCTAGAAAAGTTGAAAGAAAAGCAACTGCAACGTCCGTGCTAAAAAAGATCGATGGCAACTGGAAAATCATTAAAACGCACAGTTCTTCAAGAGCTATGAATTAAATTTTCCAATGAGAAAAAACAATCAATACTATATTAGGAAGACACATCGATGGTTGGGTGTAATCATTGGCATTCAATTCATGTTTTGGACGATAAGTGGACTTTACTTTAGTTGGACAGACATAGACAAAATCCATGGTGATCATTTTTTGGAACCCGTTAGTGAGTCGGTAAAATTAGAAGCACTCAACATTCCTGACTCACTAATGGTGAGTGAACTGGCTCTCCGAATGATTGATGGCAAAGCTTACTTATGGGTAAATGATTCCTTACTCATCAACTCAGAGACTGGAATACAAAAACAAGGTGTTACAAAAAATGAAGCAGAACGAATTGCAAGAAAATTTGTGAGGGATGATTTTGAAATCGTATCAAGCTCACTGCTCACTGAAGTTAATGCTCACCATGAATACAGGGGAAGACCATTACCAGCCTGGGCGGTAAAATTTGATAGTTCTGATAAGCTGATAGCATATATATCAGAACGTGATGGTAGCTTCCAACGCGTAAGGCATCAATCTTGGCGTTATTTCGATTTCCTATGGATGTCTCATACCATGGATTATCAGGGAAGGGATGACTTCAATAACCTTCTACTACGGGCATTTTCATTGTTCGGGTTATTCACCGTAGCATCTGGATTTACCCTATTCTTTATCACTACAAGAAGGAAAAGAAGAAGACTTAGAACCTAATATTAAAACTATGAAATACATATATGCAATCATGCTAGCCTTGCTTTTGACCGCTTGTTCTGCTTCTGGCGATAAGCAAACAGAAGAGAAGTCAGACGAAGTAGATCATTCCGCTCATATGGCTGAAGGCAAAGAGCAACCAAAGTCAAAAAGTCCAGCCAGTCAAGCAATGAGCATTATCGGTGAAAACCATGTACACATAGAATATCATTCGCCAAGCAAAAGAGACCGTCAAATATTTGGCGGACTAGTTGCCTATGGAGAGGTATGGGTCACAGGAGCGCACAATGCTACATCTATCCGCTTTTCAAAGGATGTGGAAATAGGTGGAATTGAAATCCCTGAAGGCAAGTACGCATTGTTCACTATTCCTAGAGAGGACGAATGGACTGTCATTATTAACAAAAATTGGGATCAACACTTAGTTGATGAATATAATGAAGCAGAAGATATAGTCAGACTCAAGGTCACTCCTGAAAAACTCGAAGAACCAGTAGAATCTCTGACCTATGAAGTGATAGCCGAAGATGCTAAAACAGGAACAATTGTCATTTCATGGGATGATGTGAGTGTCTCTTTTACTGTCAAAAACGCATAAGGAAACGGCTATGATTGAATTCTTGAATCAATGGAGCGAAGCTGCTTATACCTCTACTGGTTTTTTTTGGATGGCCTTATGGGCCTTTATTCTAGGTTATGCTGTTAGCGGCATGATCCAAATTTTTGTGACCCAGAAACGAATGCAGCAAACAATGGGAGACGAGGGGTGGAAAAGCATTTCTCTGGGTACGTTTTTTGGATTTATCTCTAGTTCTTGCAGTTTTTCAGCATTAGCAACCACCAAGTCTCTTTTTCAAAAAGGTGCAAGTTTTGTTTCATCCATTGCATTCATGCTTGCATCTACCAATCTGGTGGTGGAGTTGGGAATTATCATTTCTATCTTCCTTGGGTGGCAATTTGTAGTCGGTGAATATGTTGGGGGCTTAATGCTCATATTCTTTAGCTGGCTACTCATAAAAATAATTAGACCTAGAAAACTTATAGAGCAAGCAAGGAAGAATCTAGGAGAAGCAAGCTCTGATGAGGAATCAGACGAAAGTTTTTCAGATAAAATCAAATCTTATCAAAGTTGGGCGAAAGTGGGTAAGCAATATGCTATGGAATGGAAGATGGTATGGAAGGACGTTACGATTGGTTTTACTATAGCAGGGATTACATCAGCGTTTGTCCCAGATTCCTTTTTTCAAACTCTATTTATCAATTCAGGAACAGATGTAGAATCCTTTACCTTCTTAGAGCTATTAGAGCATGTCATAGTGGGGCCTGTCGCTGCCTTTTTAACCTTTATCGGTTCTATGGGTAATATTCCATTAGCGGCTCTCTTATTTACCAAAGGTGTAAGCTTTGCAGGGGTCATGGCATTCATTTTTAGTGACTTAGTGGTGTTTCCAGTACTGAGAATAAATGCCAAATACTATGGATGGAAAATGTCATTATTTATACTGTTCCTCCTCTTCACCTCTCTGATCGGTACGGCACTAAGTCTTCACTATGGATTAGACCTATTGGGGATGTTACCTGATGCTTCTTCGGTGAGTATTACTCAAAAAGAACACTTTAAGATTGATTATACTTTCTGGTTGAATATCGCCTTTATAGTCATTTCAGGCATTCTAATCTATTTCGGATTTTTTAAAGGAAAAGATGTGAAACACCATCGTGAAATGGCTCCAAAGAGTCCTTTACTTGAAGCCATATTGAAATACATAGCGATTGCCTGCTATCTGTGGCTCTCAACTGGTTTGATTTTAAAATTCATAATTCTATAATTCTCATGGATCATCACAAACATTCAGAAAATCACCATAATCATAGTAATCATTCGGGTGGTCATCACGACCATCATGCCCACATGATCGAGGATTTTAAAAAGCGTTTCTACATCAATACTGCGTTTTCTATCCCTGTATTAGCTTTCTCAGAAATGATCCAAGGCTTCCTCGGCTTTTCATTTAGCTTTCCCGGTATAGGATACGTGGCTGCTGCGTTAGCCACTTTCATCTTCATCTATGGGGGTTGGCCGTTTCTAAAGGGCTTGAAAGACGAGCTTTCAGAAGGTGGTCCAGGCATGATGACACTGATTGCCATAGCGATAACAGTAGCTTGGGCATATAGCAGTGCTGTTGTATTGGGGCTGGACGGAAAGGTGTTCTATTGGGAGTTGGTGACTTTAATAGACATCATGCTCTTAGGCCATTGGCTAGAGATGCGATCCATTATGGGCGCATCAAAGGCCTTAGAGAAATTAGCAGAATTAATGCCTTCTGAGGCGCACAAAGTAGATGGTGATGACATTCATGACGTTAAGATCAGTGAGCTTAAGAAAGGCGATATTATCCTTATCAAGCCAGGTGAGAAAGTACCTGCAGATGGTAAGATTGTAGAAGGTGATAGTGATCTGAATGAAAGTGCATTGACTGGTGAGAGTAAGCCAGTAGAGAAAACTAAAGGTGATGAAGTCATTGGAGGGGCGATCAATGGTGATGGAAGTATAAAAGTCGAAGTGAAATCTTCTGGTGAAGATAGCTATCTCAATAAGGTTATCAAGCTGGTAGAGGAGGCACAACAGACTAAGTCTAAGACTCAGAACCTCGCCAACAAAGCGGCTGGCTGGTTGGCTTATATTGCTATTGGAGTCGGTCTTATCACATTTATCGCCTGGGCCTTTTTTAGTTCTCAGGGGATGGACTTTGCCCTAGAGCGAATGGTAACGGTGATGATTATTACTTGCCCGCATGCTCTGGGTTTAGCCGTGCCATTGGTTGTCGCCATATCAACTGCCTTGTCAGCCAAGAATGGATTGCTCATAAGAAACCGTACAGCGTTTGAAAACAGTCGAAAAATTTCTGCTATTGTATTCGATAAAACAGGTACACTCACAGAAGGTAACTTTGGTGTGAACCGTATCGAATCTCTTGATGACAGTTCGGTAGATCAATTATTGGCTTTGGCCGGAGCGGTTGAGCAAAGCTCAGAACACCCTATTGCGAGGGGTATAGTGAATGAAGCCAAAAAGCGTGATCTTAAATTTCCTTCAGCTTCTGATTTTAGCTCTACCAAAGGTAAAGGAGTAAGCGCAAAAGTAGATGGTTCCCAGTATCAGATTGTAAGCCCTGGTTATCTCAAAGAAGAAGGAATTGACCCACCGGAAGGAGCTAATACTGACAAAGCTGAAACGGTGGTCTTCATTTTGAAGGAAGGCAAATTGATCGGGTTCATTGCTTTATCAGATCAAATCAGAGGTGAAAGTAAGGATGCTATTTCTACTTTGAAGGATAAAGGAATTAAGGTGCTCATGGCCACTGGTGATAATGAACAAACCGCCAAAGCGGTGGCAGACGAACTCAAACTGGATGGTTACTACAGCCATGTGCTACCGCATGAGAAGTCTGAACTGATTGAGAAGCTTCAAGGTGAGGGAGAGTTTGTAGCTATGACTGGAGACGGTGTGAATGATGCTCCCGCATTGGCCAAAGCAGACATTGGAATTGCAGTCGGTTCAGGAACGGATGTAGCTGCTGAAACAGCCGATATTATTTTGACCGAGAGTAGCCCATCTGATATAGCCAATTTGATCTTGTTCGGAAGAGCAACTTATAAGAAAATGGTGCAAAATCTGGTTTGGGCGACTGGTTATAATGTTGTGGCGATACCACTTGCTGCAGGAGTCTTGTTTTATCAAGGCATCATGATCAACCCAGCAATCGGTGCCGCATTGATGAGCTTAAGTACCATTGTCTGTGCGGCTAATGCACAGCTATTGAGATTGAACTTAAAGAATTGATCTTAGTTTTATAATAAGTATATGAAATATTAAGCTGTGTGAATAAGGAATAATAAGAAAAGGGAATCTCTCGGGGCATGCTTTAATAGAATTATAAAGCGATATTAGTCATACTCGATCAATTCGCCTTAGAAGAAGGGTATTTCTTATAGCTATGTCGTTGCAACAAAAACAACACTCTTAATAAACAAAGAAAGCTATATATACTACCAGTGGCTAGGTTCTCAAATTCAGGCTGTGCAAAATAGATCTCTTACCCTTACTTTAAAATGCTGACTTGTTGAAGAACGATAGTCAAGAAATCGATACACACGTAAAAAATCTCAATTAATACCGTATTCAGCTATCGAAGAATGGAACTTCTTTTAAGAAAAGAAATTAAGCTGGCACCTTTATTTTACGCCTTGAAGTTCAAATGATAACGTGTGCCTTTGAGCTCTCCTGTTTTAGTAAAGGCTCCAATCTCAACTAACCGTGTTAAATCACGAGTGGCTGTGGCACTTGGAGCACCCGAGATAGTTTGGTAATTCTTGGCACTTAACCCGCCATCAAACCCTTTGATCCCTTCTTGAAAGATTCTTTCAATGACTTTGGCTTGGCGTTCATTAATTTGATCTTCAAATCGTTTATAAAACTTACCTTTTTCGATCACAAAATTAATTGTCTTTTGAGTGAAGCTTTGAGCTTTCAATACCATTTCACAGAAATAAGCAATCCAGTCTGATATCTTTAAATCTCTATTGTTCTTTTCAAGTGCCTCATAATAGTCTTTTTTATGATCTTGTATGGTATGCGAAAGAGCAATCAATGTTGGCTTTCCCAAACTTTGAGACAGTGATTTTTCTGAAATCGCTCTACCTATACGTCCATTACCATCTTCAAAAGGATGTATAGATTCAAAATATATGTGAGCAATAGCAGAACGAATGAGGAGAGGTAATTCATTAGCATTGCCCTTATTGGTGCTATTAAACCAATTGATATAGTTCGTCATTTGTTTAGATACGTCCTTTGAGGGTGGGGCTTCAAAATGAATAATCGACCGACCTATTGGGCCTGATACAATTTGCATGGGATCGTCATGGGTTCGATATCGCCCAATATCTTGCAGGTCTCTCCTCCCATTTGTGAGCATTTTATGCCAGAGGCAAAGACCATTTTGATCTAAAGGAGTTTTATAATTCCGATAAAGATCAACCATCATTTCGGCAATACCTTGTTCTGCTGGTTGCACTCTACGATGATCAACCTGTAAACCTAATTGCCGTCTGATAGAGGAATGAATAGAATCTCTATTCAGAATTTCACCCTCAATTTCTGAGGTCTTATAGGCTTCATCACTGATTAGATTGACTTTTAAAGCCTCTTGCTCACCTTCATCAACATGTTGAAGGCTACCGTATAGCACTCCTGCATTTTCGAAGAATTTGAGTTCATATTCTTTGAAATCATCCTCGTTATAAATGAATTGAGGCCAATTCTTATTTTGCCAATTCCAAGTCATGATTTATATCTCCACCTTTATTAATCACTAAATGGCTTAATAGTGATCTATAAATATACCATATATAAATCATTATACCATTATTAATTGATCTATAAAATGATTACTTATAGATCAACGATTAAGAAACACTCAATAAATAGGTTTGTTAAACTAAACAGAAGTGCTTATTCTATTTTAAGTCAGCTAGAAATCAACGGCCTCTAATAGGAGACGCAATGTACCAAATTGATGACTATCAAGTTCTTTTTGACAGTGTGATAATCTACGAAGCTCCTGGAAGAGTGTTAGATTACATATTATATAATGAAGACCTGATTCTGGTTTATGATGTGAAAGATGTTTTCGATAATTACGAGAAAGCTATTGGACTTGAAATCAGAAACCACAATGTTTTAAGAGTTAGTAGTTCTGGTAAAGAAATTTGGAAGATAAGCGATTGTGAAAAAGCTTATGGATTTTGGGCCATCTACATTAAGAACAAAAAATTCTATGCTGCAGGATTCGATGACAGAAAACACATTTTCGATCCTGAAACGGGAAAAACACTAGGTTGGGGCTATCCTTCAGAAAACAACTGAATGAACTCCTAAAAGAAAAACCAAAAAAAGAAAAAGCCTTTGGAGGCAATTAGATGTTCAAAATTGATGGAAATTCTATTATCTCAAATAACTCAGTCATCTACGAAGCACCTGGAGAAATAATCTATGGTCATGAACATGATGAAGGGTTTATTTTCATCTATGACGGAGAAGGAAAAATTGAGGAACTTGGATGGGCAAAAGGCATGAAGCTACAAGAAGACAACATTCTTAAAGTAGATACCCATGGGAATGTAATATGGAGAATAAGCGGTTATAGAGCTTCAGGTTTTCATGCCCTGTATCTTGAAGATGGAAATTATTGGGCATCAGGGTATAATGAGAGAGAATATAGGTTTGATCCTAAAACAGGAGAACTACTTGGTTGGACATACCCTTAGGTCGAAAAATCGTCAACTAAATGTAAAAGAGCCAAAAGAGTGAAATTCAACTCATACAAAAAGCGAAATGAGCGCATATGGTATTCTCAATCAAGGATGGAAAACTCCAAATTGGTGGCCATGATGTAAAGTCCGTTGAGGAATCAGGAGTTAAATATCACAAAGTTTCTAGGGATGAGGCTCTCATCACTGAACTCAAAAGAGATCATGAAATACCAGAAGATCATTTAAATGCACTACTTGATATACCAGAAGAAAGCCGCAACACGGCATGGGAATTTAGTTTCCTAAAAACATTGCCGAAAGTAAAATTCAATCCTAATAGGATTTTTGGATGCAATAATAACCACTATCAAGTTTTGGAGTTACTTCCCAAAAATGATCAATCAATTTCAGAGGTTGAGTTTATAAAAATCATCAATCATGCTTTTGAAAACGAACTAGGGCTCGCAATATTAAGACCTGACGACAACAATAATAAGCCTCCTGAAGCTACAGTCCGTTTCGGTGCAGTATGGGCGTATAAAGAGTTTTCAGAGCTTGGTGGTGCTCCAAACACAATTCAGGAATATTTGGATGCACTATCCGTAAAGCCTGAGAGCCCATTTGAAGCAGAGAAATCAAATAGTGATAAGATTTCGATTGGTGAACCTAATCCTAAGTTTTTCCCAGAGTATGTTAAATCTCTTGTTGTAAAATTCATTAAGGAATTCGTGCCTGAGGCACAACCTAATTTTGGTCTTTTATCCCAAGAGCGTTTTATAGCACCTTACAGTATCCTCGTAGATTTAAACACAGAGTGCCCAGATGACATTATGAATAAGTTACGATATGAACTTACATGGTTCATGCCACCATATTTACCTATCACCTTAAGATAGGCTAGGGCTGTTTATCTCCGGTTATCCAGGCATTCATCTCATCAAGTAGTTTAAACTGCATGCTTTGTTGATAGTGCTTTTCTGTTGTCTCTACATTGGCATGACCTAGACCTTTAGAGATTTTACGAATATCAATACCCATGCTTAGCCCCATATTCGTCCAAGTATCTCTTGCGGTGTATGTGGTTATATTCTTCTCAATTTCCAGCTTAGAGGCTATTTCATTGAAATGATCATTAAACCATTTGGTTTTTTGCTTTCTTACTCGAAAAATACGTTCCTCAATTGTGTCTAATGAGATGATAGGAAATAAATACTCATCTCCCTTTTTCTTACCCTTATAGAACTTGATGATTTCAAGGTTTTCTTCATTTTGAAGAATTGAGAAATGATCTCCTTCTTCTTCTGTCTTTTTTCTAGTGTAGTTGAAGCGCTCTCCATCGAATGATTTTACTTTTGCCAGTGCCAGATCAGCGAAGTTCATACCCATGTTATTGAACATGAAAAGAAAGTAATTGATCACATGGTATTTCGGGTTTGCTTTATCAAACTCATGTCTAAGCTTTCTGATCTTATCAATTTCGCTTCTGGTCAAGACCACAGGTTTATTCGGGACACTAACTTTTTTAATACCTTCAAAAGGCTTGTGGCCCTTAAGCTCATCATAGGAATCAACGGCATCACTAATGATTGACTGAAGACTTCTTAGATGAATAAACACAGTGTTTTTCGAGTTAAACCGAGAGCTCATATAGGCTTCTAACTTTTTGGCAAAACTCTTATCAATAGCCTTTATTGGTTTGTCGTAGATACTGTATTCACTCAACACCTCATATTTTTCGTCCTTCTCATTCCATGAAAAGAGTGTTTTGATGATAACTGTATCCTTCTTTCTTTTTGCCTTCATGCCATGTTTCACAACAATCTTAAGAGCATCTTCATAGGAAGATATGGTGGAGTATTTTCCCTTCATACGAAATCGTGTGAATAGATCAGCCGCATGTTCGAATAGATTGAGTTCGGATTGCTTCTTGAAGAATTTACGCTCTATTTGATCTTTGAGCTTAGTAATATCCCAAAGCTTTATTTCAGCCTTATTCTCATCGAGCCATAAATCAATATCACTATAAGCTTTCTGGATACGTTTTGAGTTTCGAACAGCATTGACTACACCTTTTATCTCTCTTTTGTCAGGATTAAACTGGGATTCCAAGACATAGATATCAAAGGGGATATCTCTTGTTTTACGCTTGTGAGATATTCTCAAAACCAAAGGACACCTCCCGTCTTTGTGACGATGATCCTCTCTTTTGTCCAAGGTTACTTTTACTTTGGCCATAGATACTCCTTTCTATTTTCGGCGTGCTTTCGGCGTGCTTTTTTGAGTTTCATCGCCTTTCACTGGGATCAAATAAAAAGAAAAAAGCCTTATTTACCGCAAATAAGGCCATATTGATTACAATGAAACTCAACTGATACTGATTGTGGTTCAGGAGGTCGTGGGTTCGAGTCCCATCTTCCACCCTTTAAAAAGCTCTTCATTAGAAGGGCTTTTTTTTATGTCCTTTGGAGGCTAGTTGTTTTGCCTCTAAAGTGCTCCTGGAATAAAAAAAGCCGGTTACGAGTGCAACCGGCTTGTCACCATCTTTATACTTTAACTTACTGATTTCTCAGCAAAAGCTTTACTCCTCCAATACCGTTTGCAATAAGAATTACATTATCAGTTACATCTACCAGGTTGGCACTACCATCATACTTATATTGACCGTAGTACTCTAAGCTTCTCCTTCTCAACAAGATTAACCCTGATTGACCATTTGCCAAATAAATGAAATCTTCATCAACCGCTACTCCGTTGGCAAGCCCTGGACCGTCATAGTTATAGCTCCCCACTACTTCATTAGTAGCTAGGCTAACTATCACCAGACCATTTTCACCTAAAGTAACGTAAGCCTTATTGTCATAAACCGCTATTACATTCTTTCCATCAACCGGCATTGCTGAAGCTCCAAGGTCTATGGTAGTCACACCACTATTTCCTTCAATAATTAACGATGCATTTCCATTTCCGCCTACTAGTTTGTATTTGACACCATCAACTACCTCCACATACTTGGCGTAGTTCTCTCCCTCAGAAGCAGTAATTGACCCCGACTGTAAATTCACTTCGAAGAATCCACCTCCCGAAGCTCCCGAGGCAAAAAGCAATGTATTATTATCAATTTTATCTACACTATTACCGCTGAAACTTGGCATAGGTATTTCTTGCCAATCAATTGAATTTTCTAATTGGTCGCCACTTACAACATCTACTACATAGAGCAAGGCACCATTGGTAGAATTTGCTGTATAACCAGACTCTTCTTTACTGCGTTGACCTGCCAACACCAGCTGATCGTCATAAATATTTAAGGCATTAAACTCTCGAGATTCACTGGTATAATTTACCGTGAACGAAGGAGCATTTACATTTGCCAAATTGAGCACATCAATAGCACCCGCATACTGATTTCCGTTTAAGTGATAGCTAATGAATGCTAGACCATCGGCATAAGTAACATCAGTCGCACTCAAATTAACTCCCTTTACTTGCGGCACACTGATATCCGCCACTAAAGTATATTCTGGCTCAGCAAGTACACCAGCGGTTCCCGGATTACAAGCTGTTGGTGCCAAGTAGATATCTTGATTCAATGTTACTGCTGACTCAATCTGACCCGTGTTTACTTCAATTCCATTAGCATCGTTAAAGTCTATTCTATTTTTGAGGCGTCCTCCACCGTTTATTGTAGTTCTATTTGCCACGTCTACTCTAGCGAAGCCTGCATTTGGCCCTTCAATGATATTGTTAAGCATTAAGTCTGTGGTTTTAATGTAAGCCGACTCTGCCATTGTAATTACTCCACCACCATTTACAGTAAGTGTGTTACCAACCTCTATGTAGCCGCTAGTTTCAATATCCTTATTCACTGTGAAGTTTCTTTGGATTATCACCTTACAGTCATTCACAAACTCAGCGCCTCCATTTATAGTTAGGTCGCCATTTACAGTCAAAGAAGCATAATTGTAAAAGTCTTTGTTTACCTGTAGGCTGTTATTGATAATAAGTGCACCATGGTTAGAGAAAGAACCATTCCCATTAATATTTATCTGGTTCAGCTGAATATCTCCATAGTTCTCCATATCTCCAGAAACATTCAGATTACTCGTGCTAAAATTATCGCTGTAATTAATAACCGAGAATTGATTATTAATATTGAGGTTATTTATACTGAAACTACCGCTTTCAGCAATCACTAACGTTCCTTTATTACCGTTGATATTACTTAAGTTGGCTGTACCATAAACAACTAGAGTCCCTCCTTTCATATTGATGTTACCAGAGAGTGTAACACCAGCATCAACACAAACTACTTCATTCTTATCAATAGTAGTTCCATTAGTATTAGATGATATAGTTCTATCACAGTCGTAATCCTGATTTGCAGCACTAGCAAAAGCATAATTGCCATTGACAAACCCTCCTACAGAAGCGCCATCTCCGTTAGCAATGTTGATTTTCTCATTGAGCAAAACAATTCTATTGCTTTCTACAGCCTCTCCTACCTTAATCTCCTCACCTATGTTGATATCATCTTCAGGCGAATCGCACCCCACTATACCAACAAACACTAAAACAGCAGCTATAATCTTTTTATTCATATGTCTAATTCAATGATTATAAGTGTACATAAATCACACCATGTCACCCAACGCTGGTAATCAAGGGTTTAGCTCAACAACCCCTCCCAATTTGAGACTAAAGTATTAAACGTGACACGTGAATCTAACCAATAAAGTGGTATATTCTTTCTTAGCAATTGGGGCAAAAAGCCCCTTCAAACACAATTAAAAGTCATTTATTCGTTACCCAAACCAAAGAACAATTCTGTTAGAGCATAAATTTTGCTTTTTACAGCTTTCATACTTTTTACAGCTAGGCTTTTCATATTTTCGGACAGAAATGAGGCGATGTAGCCTTCTGCAAAAAGTACTCTTAGGAGAATTTTCAAGTTTTTTGAACAAAGGTGTATTCAAACACATTGAAAAACTAAGCATATATTTATACTTATTCAGATATTCCGAAACCTACTTTTTATTGAATAGAAAGACGTTTTTTTTAATACTGCTACTTGCCTCCTCATTTCAATTCGTTTTGGGGCAGACAGATTCTGTGCGCCTTGTTCACAAAGTAGAGCTAGGTGAAAACCTATACCGTATTTCATTAAAGTACGATATACCAGTTTCCAAACTAAGGGAATTAAATAACCTCAATTCAAACGCTATTCGTACGGGACAAAATCTTTTTGTTGGCTACAAGCTAAACGAAGAAATGAATACCCCTCTACCAAACAAAGTCCCAGATTACCTTCAGAGACTAGAGCGAATGGTAGAAAATGCAGAAGCACTTTACTATGAATCCGTTGTGCGCCTTCCAAAGAAAACGGATACCACAGGCTTTGAGAATGTCGCCCGTGTTTTTGAAGGGAACTATACAAAAACTTCCAAATACGAGCTAATTAAGCAGTTTAATGACAGCCGCGCTTCTGCCTTGAAAAGTGATATAGGTCTTGGGTTCTACTCAGCATACACTTACAACTTTAGGCCTGGGGTGTTCGATGGCGAAGACTTATTCTTTAGAAATAGAGCTAGTATTGGTTTAGACTGGAGGCTTTTAGGAAGTGGCTTAAGAGCTAATAAGGATGCTGTTAAGCAAATTGAAATTGAGAACGAACTCAATGAGCTACTGCAGCAGAAAGATGCCAAATCTAGCAATTACGTTTATACATTCAACTACATTATCTACCTCTTCAACAAAGCCCAGATTGTCCATTTAGAACGAAGGAAACAACTCATAGATAACTTTCTAGATCTTGCTTCCGACCTGTATTTAGTAAGAGCCATGCCGTGGGAAAGAATACTGGAACTAAAGAGCAAGAGGGCAAGCCTTGAAAGCATGCTGAAGAACCTGAACAACTACAATCAGGGTTTTGATAGTGCTTATGTAGAGCTCAACTTCGACAGAAGTTTAAATGCCAATTACTTACCTGTTATGGAGATTGACCCTACCAAGGTGTTCTCTGGGGTATCGATGGATAGTCTACAAGATAGAACTCTTGAGCTAGAACAACAAAGACTAGAATTGAACTACAGAAAGAACAAAGACTTTAACCTAAGAACATACGCTAGGTATAATTTATTCGATTCTGATGATGCAACCATAAGAACTTTCGGTTCGGTTGGCGCCACATTTACCGCTCCTTTATTCAAAGAAAAAAGAAGAGAGGAACTGCAAGAAAAGGAGCTAGCTGTGATTAAATCTGAAATGCAAGAACAGGTGACTACTATTAATAATGAGCTAATGAATCATTATTATGAGTACGAGTACACGCTAAAACAATACATTGACTTTTTAGGAAAAAAAGAGCTAGCACAAGAAAAACTGAGGCGAGAACTCACCAAAGACTACCTAAACGACCCCAACTTTACTCCTTTAAATACTGTCACTTACCTAGATGAGCTCTACGCCATAGATTACGAGCTACTAGACTTAAAACAAAAACTCTATTTAAAGCTACTTAAAATATACTCGCTTTTAGATGCAACCGATGTTAGAGACATCTCTGAGCCAATTCAATTCAGTCATTTGTTCGATAAAATGGCCGGCAATAGAGCTGTTTACGTATGGTCGGAAAGCCTGCTGAATTATGAGACCGAATTTCTGATTAAGTATGCATTGAATAATGAATTCGACCGCCTATTCCTTTCTCAAGGTCAATTAAGCAATGAAGTGGTGCTACAGGCGGTCAAGAATTACCAAAGAGAAGGAGCTTCTGTATATCGTTTGGTTGGCAAAAATTCCCTAGCAGAAAACCCAGACCCTGACGGTGTAAAAGAACTCGCAGAGATCATTATTCTGCAAGGTTTCGATGGAGTCCAATTTGATATTGAACCACACACTTTCAATGATTGGGACAGCCAAAAAGACGTTTACTTGAATAATATAATTCAGGTTCTACAGACCTTCGAACAAGCCGCAGACGGGTATTTGAAGGTTTCAATTTCACTTCCTGTATTCTACCCAGAAGACTTTCTCAGCAAATTGGAACCTCTGGTAGATGAAGTTGTTCTAATGGCTTATGAGCGTAAAAACTTAGAGTCAATCGTAAATGCAATTCAGGAAGAAGTAAAAATTCTTGGGCCAAAACTAAGCTTAGCCTTAAGAACCCAAGAGTTTAATGACCGTTTGGAATTAGAAGACTTCTTAAATGAAGTAATTAATGGAACAGGAATAAATAATGTAGTAGTACATGATTTGAATTCACTGATTAAACTAGATCAAAAAACTATTCTCGGTAAATAATCAACGCTTTGAGAAAGATAGACTTTAATAAAAAAGAGAAATACATAGCCCAAGAAGAGGAGCCAATCCGGAAGAAAAGAATCAACTGGGATAGGCTGGTTTACTTGGCAATACTCTTTTTTGTATTGGGTAGCCTAGTCTTCTACCTCATTAGAAATTTCTATTTCGTAACCGCCCCTGGCCAGGTGGTAAAAGAAAGCTATGTAGTTCTCTTTCCCTATGACATTAGGCTCGATGATGTTTTTGTAAAAGAAGACCAAGAAGTAAAAGCAGGGCAACCTCTATTAACTTTTGAGAGAGATTTCAGAATAGCTGATAATACCCTTGCCAACTCCACACGCTCTATTGATGAATGGATAACCCGTGAGCGCTTTACTGCCAACCGGAATATTCAGGTTAAAACCATAGAAATAGCAGAAAACGAGAAAAGAAAAGAGATTATTAGAGGCAAAATTGAGCAACTAGAGCTCATGGTAATTCTCGATGTTTCTAACGCCAGTAGAATAGACAGCCATGAATCTGAGCTAATTAGGTTAGAAGCCGAAAACAATGTACTGCGTGAAGAAATCAAATACTGGAGAGGCTACCTTGCTCAACTTCCACAATACAGACAGGAGTATCAAAGCTCATTATTAGAACAAATGGGACAAAGCGGAGGCCTCACCTCCTTTAAAGCCCCCATTTCTGGAGTTATTGCCAACATTAATTACAGGAAGTACGATTTGGTGTATAAGGGCGAAACCATACTAAATATTGAACTAGATGAAACTTACATCAGGGCTTATATTCCTCAAAAAGAGTACGGATCCATTTTCGAAGGTGACTTAGTCACTATTGTGTTCCCAGACAGAACAAAAGGCAAAGGGGTTATCGAAAAAATTTACAGCGGATTAGAAAAACTACCGCCAGAATATCAAGATGACACCCGAGCTTCCGTTAGATCATTACTAGCCATTGTTAGACCTCTAGATAATGAGCAAGAGAAAAAATGGAAGGTTAACGACAAACTGAATGTTGAAATTCGTAAACGAAGGTTTTTCTAATGGACAATAGTTCTACATCAATTGAACCGAAGGGCACTGAAGCTGGTGGAGGGGTTTTTCAAGTAAGTAAAGCTTTTGACAGAAGACAAAACGCTGTACTTCGCGAACAAGGCCTAGACATCCTCATCATTAAAAACTATGAGGATGTGAAAATACCGAGCTTAGCTGCCTACGATGTAGTTATGATAGACTACAACGCTGAGCAGAGGGCGTTTGAGTTACTCAGCGCCATCAGAGCCTCAGTTTATGAAGAGGTGTACTTAATGCCATGTTTTTTACTCACCTATGAAAAAGAAGCCCGTCCAAGAGACTTGGCTTTGTCTGACGGTGCACTGAAAGAACCTTCTGTCATTTCTCACTTTTCCCTGATTGAGCAAATTCTTACTAGAATTAGTGAGATTATAGGAGTTAAGTCAGACTTCTCAGGAAGAAAAGTTTTACTTAAACTCATTCGCTATTTATACACCAGAGACAAACCACTAACGCCAGTGGCTACCAGAAATGCTCACACTGGTTACTCTTACCCGTTTTTAGAAGCCAACATTATGTATTTCGAGTATCAAGAGATATTCGATCTTCTAGATGTGGGCGAAGAGAAAGGAATGTTGAAAGCCGACTTTATGGACAAAGTTCACCTTTGTGGAAATTGTAATGGTGGCTTTCTTAACTACAGAGAGGTTTGCCCTAAATGCGGCTCGCGTAAGCATAAATCTCAGCATACCATTCACCACTTTGTATGTGGCTACGTGGGGCCTGAGTCGGACTTTATGGACAATAACAAACTCACTTGCCCGAAGTGTGATCGTCAACTCAGACATATAGGAGTTGATTATGATAAACCATCTCTTATTACCGAGTGCGAAAATGGCCACGTATTTCAAGAGCCCAATGTGGAAGCCTATTGCTTTAACTGCCACCAAGTAAGCGCAATAGACGAGCTTAAAAGCCACACCATCAATGAGTATAATCTGACCGCTTCCGGAGCCAATCTTGCCGTAAGTGGTAAAGCCAAAGAGGTTGCAAAAGAACCAACAGAGCTAGAAGGTTTTGTGTCGCTCAGTGTATTTAAGACTTTCCTACAAATGGAAATCCAGAGACAGTCACTTAGCAATAAAACAAGTGCCGTCACTTATGTAAACTTAATGTTGGCACCATCTACCTTAAAGCAGAACAGTGAAAACTTCAATGAGTTTAGCAGAGAAATTGCAAGGGTATTTAAGTCACAATTGAAGCCAACCGAAGTGGTAACCTTCATTAATGACGATAGCTTCTTAGTTATTTCTCCAGAAGAGGGCCAAGAAGCCGTAAGTCAGCGCATAAATGAGATCAAACAAGCCTTACTCATTTGGGTGAAGTCTAATTTTGAAGGAAGCAACAAAGACAAAATTATTTCGGAAACCTTTGAGTTAGATAGCAGCAAGGATGGTAGCTCAGTGCTACAACAGATTAACGAGCGACTGAACATTTTCTAATGTGGTCAGAGATTTACCAATATTTCGACCAACTATCAGTTAATGAATTCATTAGGGTTTATTGGTATGTCTTTTTTATAGAGATACCGAGGTATCTTCTTTTCGATTATTTCATTCTCATAATGTTCTATTTGAGGCGGTTTTCAGATAGAAAGGTATATAGAGAAGCAAAAAACAGGTTTTGGGTAGACCAACCCTTAGTAAGCATACTCGCCCCTGGAAAAAACGAAGGTAAAAACCTCTATAAGCTTGTAAAGTCTCTCGAAGCACAAACTTATCAGAACTACGAAATTATTATTGTAGATGATGGTTCTGATGACGACACCCCAATAATTGGCAGGTCACTAGAGAAAGCCGGACTCATAGACCTATTCATCAGAAACCATGTACGAGGAGGCAAAGCCAGCGCTGCCAACCTTGCTCTACGTTACGCTAAGGGTAAGTATATCTTACATCTAGATGCCGACAGCTCTTTAGATAGAAACGCCATCGAACGAATAATCACTCGATTTTACTTAGACGATAAAATAGGCTGTGTAGGTGGCAATCTAAAAGTTAGAAACAGCGATGAGAGTTTGGCCGCTACCATGCAAGCCATAGAATACCTTATGTCCATATCTGTTGGTAGAATCATCACCTCCTACTTGGGTATTTATAGAATAATTTCTGGTGCTTTTGGTGCTTTCAAAACCGATGCATTAAAAAGAATTGGAGGCTGGGATATAGGCCCTGGTTTAGACGGAGATGTAACCCAAAAATTCAGGAAAATGGGGTATAAAGTAGTCTTTGAAGACCGAGCCATTTGCCTGACTAACGTACCAACAAAGTTCAGTAAGCTGGCAAAACAACGGTTAAGATGGAGTAAGTCGATCATTAGGTTTAGGCTCAGAAAACACATCGATGTGTTTTTACCTACCCAAAGTTTCACTTGGCTCAACTTCTTCTCCTCTCTAGAAAATGTTCTTTTCAATGTAGTATTTGCCTTCTTATGGCTATTCTACATGATAGATATTATCATACATTTTCCGGAAACCATTGTCTTCATCATTATCATTAAGCTCATTATTTATACAGCCATCAATTTCTTGCAGTTCTTCTCACTACTGGCCATTTCCGAGCGATGGAAGCAAGAGACCAAGCTTCTACTTTACATTCCGCTTAAATCTATCTATAGTGGCTATTTTATGAGGATAGTGAGACTGATGGCGTACATCAAAGAAATGTACTTTTACTCGTCTTACAAAGACGCATGGAACCCTGCCAAAACTTCTGACAAAGCCCTGAAACACGGTAAACTATAAAGCTTTGTTTAAGCTGTTTTCAACAATATGGATATGGCTGTACCAGCACCACTTTCAGTTTCCATTTCAATGGAACCATCGAACAGCTCTACTAGGCATTTTATATTGTACAACCCTAAACCAAGACCTTCGCTTACATACTTACTTTTAGAAAGCTTGGCATAAGGCCTAATCTGATCCATAGACGAACTGGCGAAACCAATTCCCTGATCTTGCACGGTAATGTTGTAAAACCCGTTATCTACTGAACCCATTACTTTTACTGGGCAATTTCTGGCAGAGTACTTAAAGGCATTTTCTACCAGTTCTTTAATACAGAACCTTAAAAACTCTTCCGGAAAAAGAAGTGTAGAGCTATCAGCATGTACATACAAATCCGTATTTCTCCCAAAATCGGTAGCCAACTCTTCACTTATGAGTTTTATTTGATTGGCTGGCTCTTCAGTTTTCAGTTCGCGAAGGGTTGCCAACTCTTCTTCATTTTTCTTAAGGGCCTCTACCCTGTAGAAGTAAATGATCTTAATTATGTTTTTTCTAAGCTTATGAGCATCATTCTCTATGAGCTTGGCAATTTCAGCCACATCAGAGAGAATAATCTCTGCGGTATCTCCGCTCAACAGGTTCGCAAGGCGCTCAATATTTTTTAGTGGCTCATCAATAACCTCGGTTATTGGCAGGCCTACTACGTTCTTCAACTCATCGTATTTCTCCGTTTCTTCCGCGACAATATCATGACGCATTTTCAAGCGCTTATTTACTGCTTCTACTAGTTCTGAGTTATTAAACGGTTTGGGCAAATAGTCATCGGCTCCAAGTTTCATCCCAGTTCGAATGTCTTGAAGCGTCTTTTTAACTGTCAGAAATATAAATGGGATGGTTTTAGTTTTAGGTGACGAATCGTCTCTCAGGGCAGCCAAAACCTCAAAGCCATCCATTAAAGGCATATTAACATCGCTTACAATTAAATCGGGAAGAAACTCCTGTGCCTTGTGTACTCCCTCCTCTCCATTTCTCGCTGCGATGACATCGAAACCCTCCAATTCAAGAATTTCCTCTATATTGTCTCTAAGAGCTTCATTATCCTCGATTACAAGTATTTTTTTCATACTGAAATTTAAACCCTACTTATACTTTAGTAAGTTATAAAAAAAGTTAACCCAAAATACTGATTTGATGGCAAAAGGCAGGTTAATGATTGTTGAAGATGAACGCTTCAGCGCCACAGTGCTTCAAAGAACCGTAGAACGTTTGGGCTACGAGGTTGTTGGCAATGTGCAAAATGGGCACGATGCCATAGAAATTTTCAAGAAGGAGCTGCCAGATGTTATCATCATGGACTTCAATATACAGGGAGATTTAGATGGGGGAGATCTATCTCTAGCACTGGCCGAAATAAAGCGAACCTCAAACATATTCATTACTTCTGCTGAAGATGAAGAAAGCCTCCAGAAGATAATGGATGCCAAGCCTGATGCTTACATTCAGAAGCCTTTTGAACAACGAGAACTTCGGGCTGTATTAGAGTTAGCTTTCTATAAAAACAAAAAGGAAAATGAGCTCAACGAGCTTCTAAGTAGCCTAGACAAAAAGGTTAAAGAAAGAACAAAAGAGCTGAATGAAACTGTTCGCGAGCTGGTAAAAGAAATGGCTCAGCGTGAGAAAGTACAGCGGCAATTAGAAGAGTCGCTAAACAAAGAGAAGAAGTTCGGCAAACTGAAGTCGAGCATAATTTCCAACCTATCTCACGAGTTTAAAACCCCACTGAGCACCATTAGATCTTCTGCTCAATTCCTTACAACGCTAATTGAAAGAGAGCGATTCGACAAAATGAACGTGAAGCATTCTAAACGTATTGAAGATGCTGTAGATCATTTAGCAGAGCTGCTCACCAGAATATTAATGGTTGAAGAAAACGTAAACGAAGTTTACAACGTGGTCATTGAACAGGTAAATGTTACTGAAGTTCTCAAAGCAACAGTCTCTGAGCTTAAGCTAGGGGTATGCCAAGGGCGAACAATTGATATTGATATACAATTGGATGATGAGCTTATTGAAACGGACCCTAGGCTCTTCCGTCTGATAATCTCAAACATTGTTTCGAATGCTTGTAAATACTCCCAAGATGAAGTCTTAATTTCTGTACACCGAGAAATGGACAGTCTAATTATGTCTTTCAAAGACAAGGGAATTGGGATGTCTGAAAGTGATATAGAACAAATATTCTACCGGTTCTATCGTGGTGAAAACGTTGGTTCTATAGAAGGAACAGGCATTGGCATGTCGATTATGAAGAGATGTTTGGACGCCCTAGGTGGCAAAGTAAAAATAAATTCGGAACTTGGTAAAGGCTCTGAATTTGTAGTACGCCTACCTGTTAATCAGGAGTAGTATCAAGCTTCTGAGCCTACTTTTTTATCAACCTCAACCAGTACTAACTCTGTTATGGAGAATATTTTTTCATTGAAACAAAGTCTACTAGAGTCGTCTGGCTCATTAGAAGACAAACTGAATTTAGCCTTGAAGCTAGGTTGCCAAGTTACCGAAACCGATGTTGGAATTATTAGTAATATAAAAGGCGAAACTTACACCGTAAAATCTGTTCACCCCATAGACATTGGGCTAGAAATAGAAACGGTTTTTGAGCTGGGCAACACTTATTGCGATTTGACCTATAAAAAAGGTGAGCTAGTAACCATAGACCACATGTCTAGGTCTGAACACAAACTTCACCCTTGTTATAAAAGCTTCAAAATTGAATCTTACATAGGAGACGTTTACCGAATCGAAAATGACATCAAAGGCACCATTAATTTCTCTAGCGTACCACCTAGAGAGCAAGTGTTTAGCGATAAGCAAAAGGACTTTGTCCAGTTTTTAGCGGAATGGTTAGGTCAAGCCTTAGAGCCTAGACGCCAAGAGTATAATTAGTTCTTTATACTTGCCTGAAAGTCGCTTCTCAACTCTTTCAGCACATTTACACAAGTTTCACACGTACTCATGATCTTCGGCAAAACTGGGCTTTGTTCTTCATGGTCTAGTGTTTGAACACAGAAGTTTGCACTATCTAAAAGGCTATCTGCGTCACAGGTTCTAAAGGTCACCTTCATTTTGTGTATCAGCAAATGACTTGCGGATGGATCTTTTGACTCAATAAACTTGGGAAACTTCTCCATAAATTCTTCGAAATTCTCAAGTAGGTTATCAAGTAAGCTAACCATAAACTCGTAGTCATCTTGACCAATGGCCACCAAGTTCATCTTTACCTTCTCTTTATCAGGCAAACTATCGTTTAAAGCAGGCACACCTTGTGCCTTTAACTCATGAATTCCGGAAATAAACTTTTTGATTTTGGCATGGAGTTCACTCGGGTTAAATGGCTTAATAATTACATCATTCATTCCAAAATCACGAATTCGAGCCAAGGTACTATTATCTGAAGATGCCGTTAAAGCCAATATTGGGATTTCTCGGTAATATGATCCATCCATGGCTCTAATCTCTCCGCATGCCGTAAGCCCATCTTTTTCTGGCATCTGCAAATCCATTAGAATAAGGTCGTACTTCTTTTTGGTCACCTCTTCAATGGCTTCATTACCATTAGCGGCAATATCTACCTCTACACCCCAGTTATTGAGGAATTTTGAGGCTACCAGTTGATTAGCCGCATTGTCTTCAACAAGCAACACATGGCCTTCAATTTTAGGTAAGTCAGAGGTATTCACACCAAGCATATTAAATTCTGAGTCTATGGAAGATTCTTCACTGATGGGAAAAATCAGGCTAAAGTAGAAAGTTGATCCCTTATTTAGCCTGCTATTCACAGATATTTCTCCACCCATTGCTTCTAATAGTCTCTTGGTAATAGATAACCCTAAGCCGGTGCCACCAAAATTTCTGGTAATGTTAGATTCCGCCTGCACAAAACGATCGAATATCTTCTGCAGGTTAGCCTCAGAAATTCCTATACCAGTATCTTTAAACTCAAAGTAGACCTCTACTTTATTATCTCTTCTTTTGGTCTGCTCTATGGTTATTCTAACGCTTCCTTCTTTGGTAAACTTCACTGCGTTACTGAGCAGGTTATTAATTACTTGTGAGAGTCTTGCAGGGTCACCCATAACCACTTTAGGCAAGTCGCTATCGAAGAACAGTTTGAGATCTACTGCCCGTTCTTCTGCTCTGAATGAATGAGCCTGTTTAATATTATTGATGAGCTCTTCCAGATTGAAGCTGATTTCTTCTAACTCCACCTTACCCGCTTCTATCTTATTGTAATCCAGAATGTCATTGACTAAACTCAATAGATTTTCTCCAGAAAACCTGATGATCTTTAGCCCAGGCAACTGATCTTCTCTCGGGTTTTCTTGCATTAGCAAATGAGACATGCCAATTACCGCGTTAAGTGGGGTACGAATTTCATGAGACATTACAGACATGAAATTGGCTTTAGCCTGTGAAGCCACTTCTGCCCTCTCCTTGGCATCGCGCAGCTCAATTTCTTGACGCTTACTTTCTGTAATATCTTCAGTAAGCATTATAATCCCTCCAATACCGCCATTTTGTAAGTACCATGGCTTCACTTCCCACTTAAGCCATTGAATACTTCCATCTTCTCTCTCAAAAGGATCCTCATCTTTCTTATGGGTTACCCCTGAAAGACACTCCTGATGAATCTTTTTCCATTCTTCTCCTATCTCAGGGAAAATCTCGTAATGACTCACACCTATTACTTTTCGCCCTTCAAGGCCATAAGTTTTAAGCCATTCTCTACTGTGGGCCAAGTACTTCACATCATTATCGAACATGGCAACTGGCGCTGGAGTGGCCAAAACGAAAGATTGCAATTGAGAATTCTGATCGCTAATGATATCTTCTTGTTGCTTTCTGATTTGGATGTTTCTTGTAGCCGAGCGGATGGCAGTCACTTTCCCCTCACTATTCTCTATAGCTGTAGAAATAGACTCAAACCAGATATAATCTCCGTTCTTATGCCTTAACCTGTACTCCAAGTAATTACGCCTATCCCCTTTTAACAATGGTCTATGCGCTTCTTCCATGGCCCGCCCTTTATCATCGGGGTGCATAAGATCATAAGGCGTTTTACCTATAATTTCATCAGAACTGTAGCCTAAATTTTCATGAATGGAAGGAGACACATAAGTATAACGTCCCCTTAAGTCATGTAGACAAACAATATCTTGAGAAGTATCTGTTATAATCTGAAGTAAATTAGACTTCTCGTTGAGCTTTTCTTGAAGCTCACGCTTTTCGGTTATGTTTCTGGCAATGGCTCTTACACTGGCCATTTTTTTGCCTGAATACTTAATCTGAGATTTTTGACCAACAATTAGACCGCCTAAATCGGATTCTTTCTTCAAGTGTATTCGAAATTCAATGTAAGACTCGCTTTTGCCATTCTTAATTTCATTCAAATAAAAGCCTCGCACCCTGTCAATATCATCGGGATGAACCAAGTCTAGATAGCTCATGCTCATTAACTCCTTTTCGGAGTAGCCAGTATCTCTAGAAATTAAAGGATTACAATAGGTAAAAACTCCATTGTGGTTAGTTTCGAATACGTAATCTCCAGCATCTTCAATCATGGTCTGGAAAAGCGATTTATTCTTCTCAACTTCAGCAAGCTCTTTTCTTAAAACCAATTGTTTAACCACTTGCCTGCCTAAAGACTTGAGCGCTCTCTTCTGACCATCATTCAGGTTATTGGGTTCATGATCGATAACACACAATGTTCCTAACACATGACCGCTTGGGTCTACTAGTGGAGACCCCGCATAAAAAATCACATTAGGTTCATCTTCTACTAAGGGGTTGTCTTTAAACCTAGCATCTTCTCTGCTGTCCTGAATCTCAAAAATACGATCAGGCTCATTAATAGCGTGACCACAGAAACTGATTTCCCTAGGTGTTTCGGCTGCATCTAGCCCTACTCTCGACTTAAACCACTGTCTTTTTTCATCGATCAGGCTGATTAAAGCAATGGGAGTTCCACATATTTCTGATGCTATTTGGGTAATATCATCAAACTCAGACTCAGGCAACGTGTCTAGCACTTGGTAACTCTTCAACGCGCTCAGCCTTGCTTTTTCATTATGTGGAATATCTGGTTTTTTCATGTGTACCTGGTGATCAAATTGAAAGATACGTAATTCTAACTATGTCTAAGCTTTAAGGTTCAGCCAGTTAGATCATTAAGAATTAAGCATCTAACTCAGGATAATGTAGTTCCATTCAGAAAAATTTCCTCAACGACTGAACTATATGTACATACATACAGTTTTACAAACATAATAAATCAACAGTTAAAAATTATCGACATGGAAGCAACAACTAAAACACTATGGAAGGTTGACCCAACGCACAGCGAGGTTCAATTCAAAGTAAAGCACTTGGTTATTTCAACAGTAACTGGCTCATTCAATAAGTTCGATGGCTCACTAGAGTCTACCTCAGAAGATTTTGACGGTGCAGAAGCATCTTTTACCATTGAAACAGCTAGTGTTGACACTAACCAACAAGACAGAGATGCTCACTTACAGAGCGGAGATTTCTTTGACTCAGAAAACCACCCTAACATTTCTTTCAAGGGTAATCTAAAAAAGGTATCGGATGACGGGTATAAGCTAGTTGGCCCTTTAACTATTAAGGACACAACAAAAGAAGTTGAGTTAAATGTAGAACATGGAGGAACCATGGTAGATGGCTACGGACAAAACAAGGCAGGATTCGAAATCTCAGGTTCTATCAACAGAAAAGAATTCGGACTCACTTGGAGCATGGTTACTGAAGCTGGAGGAGTTGTAGTTGGGGATAATGTGAAGCTTCAGTTGAATATTCAATTAGTTGAAGCATAACAATTACTTGTTTATAACAAAAAAGGCTGTCTGAGGAAGACAGCCTTTTACTTTATAACTAATTACAGTAATCAACCAGTAAAATAGGTTAATATCGATATTACAACAATAACAAGAAGTACTGAAAAAAGTATATCCACCCATGTAAAACTCCCCTTTTTGAGCTGTTTCTGCTCATCGGAAAGCGTGCCAAAAGCTAACCCCTGAATATTGGCGTAATTCGGGCTGGCAGTGGCCAAGCTCGACACAATAAGTACAATTGCTGAAAACAAGAACATAAAAATAGCCATGTTCGCAAAATTGATTCGAGCATAATGATAAAGCATTCCAGATGCTACATGAACACCCGTTTCTTTGAACTGAGCTATTTGGTCTGAATAAATTAACTCCGAAGCAATTCTTAATATAGCCACCACTAAACCTGCAAATAGCGTAATAATTGCACCCTTAGAATTCATTCGTTTCCAAAGAATACCTAAAACAAATACCGCTGCAATTGGTGGAGCTATATAAGACTGTACACTTTGAAGGTACTGGTACATAACCCCACCGCCAATTTTATCCATAATAGGAATCCACACTATACCTAAAACAACCACTATACCTGTGGCATACCTACCTACTGTAAGCAATCTCTTCTCTGACTCTTGAGGCTTGAGTTTCTTGTAAATATCTATTGTAAAAATGGTTGAACATGAGTTAAAAACAGACGCCAACGAACTCATTAGAGCAGCCATTAAACCACCAGCTACTAAGCCCTTCAACCCAACAGGCAACAATGCCTTCACTAGAGTTGGAAAAGCCTCATCTGCTCTACCTAGTTCAATCAACCCTTTCTGATTTAAAGCATAGGCAATAATACCTGGGATAAGAAAGATAAAGATTGGAAGTATTTTAAGGTAAGCTCCAAAAATAGCACCTCTTCGTCCTATTTTAATATTATTGGCAGCCAGTGTACGCTGAACAATGTACTGATCGGTACACCAATACCACACTCCTACTATTGTTCCGCCAATGAGTAGACCCGTCCAAGGAAAATCAGGATCAGAAGCTGACCTCCACATATTAAAATGATCGGGGCTTGTGGCACGGACTGTTGCTTGTAATTCATCCCAGCCACCAACGGCTTGCATACCTAAAACAGTAATTACTACAGAGCCTAAAATAAGCACAACCGTTTGTAGTGTTTCCGTATAGATCACTGCTTTCATTCCGCCAATCACGGTATATAATCCAGTGAACAACACCACTCCAATGGCACCGTACCAAAAAGGAATACCCAATAACTCCGACACCACAATACCTCCTGCATAGATGGTAACTGAAACCTTGGTGATAACATAGCCTACAAGAGAAAAAATGGAAAGGAACCATCGAGAACGGCTATCGTATCTCTTTTCCAAAAATTCTGGCATTGTAAAGGCATTACTTCTGAAGTAAAAAGGCAAAAATAGCCAGCCAAGCAGCAGCACAATCCATGCATGCAGTTCATAATGTGCCATTGGCATTCCAGACTCGGCACCAGTTCCTGCCAAGCCAACTACGTGTTCAGATCCGATATTGGATGCAAAAATGGATGCACCAATAACAAACCACCCAACGTTTCTACCTGCCAAAAAGTAGTCTTCCGTGTTTTTATTCTTCTGGACTATTACCCAAACGGCCACCCCTATCAATGCGAGGAAATATAGCCCGAGCACAACCCAGTCAGCTGTTTCTAATACTGAATTCATTTGCGTTTCATGTTTTGTAAAAAAAGGTCAACTCTAAATATACAGATTTAAGGTATTCATCATTCATTAAATACACTTGCCTAAAAAAGATTGATCTCTTCGGTAGTTCATTACAAAAAAGAAGGCCTCCTTTTCAGGGAGACCTTCTCTATACGGTTAACCACTTTAGGCTTAAGCAGTCATCTCTTCTAGTTCTTTTCCTTTGGTTTCGTATACATACTTTATTACAAAGAAGATAGAAACTACCGCACCAATAGTGTACAAACTGTAGGCGAATGCCAAACCAGCTGAACCCAAGAGGATTGGGAAAGTTAAGGTAACCAAGAAGTTAGCGCCCCATTGTGCTAGACCAGCTACTGCAAGGCCTAAACCACGAATCTGATTCGGGAACATTTCTCCTAGCATAACCCACATAACAGGCCCCCAAGAGGCATTAAAAAACACCACATAAGCATTGGCAGCAATTAGGGCCATCATACCCATGGCATCACTAAGTTGAAGAGTTTCTTCTCCAGTGACCGGATCTGCCACCAAAGAGCCTGTAGCAAAAGCAACAACCACAAGGGCCAATGTGATACTCATTCCTATTGAACCAATAACCAATAGTGGCTTTCTCCCTATTCTATCTACCAAAACTAGTGCTGCAGCCACTGCCCCAATACTTAATGCTCCGGAAACAACATTAATTAATAAGGCATCGCTTTCACCAAACCCTACCGCTTGCCAAAGCACCGCACCATAGTAGAACACTACATTAATGCCTACAAACTGTTGAAATACCGCCAAACCAATTCCAATCCAGACAATTGGTCTCACTCTTCCCTTCACCTTGTCGTACAAGTCTGAGAACTTTGGCTTATGCTTATCTTTTGCCAGTGAAGCATCAATTTCAGTGACTTTACGCTTACCAACCACAGTTCCATAAAGCTTAGACAAAACCTTTTCTGCTTTGGTCTGCTTTTGTTTAGCCACTAAGAATCGAGGGCTTTCTGGTATGAATAATAAGCTTATGAAGAAGATAGCAGCTGGAATTATTTCCATCCAGAACATCCATCTCCACGTTTCAAAATCCCACCAAAGAGGGTTTTCGGCCGATCCAGAAATATTTGCGAGCTGATAATTACTCAAGAAAGAAAGGAATAAACCAATAATGATGGCTACCTGCTGAATAGTCGCTAAAGCACCACGATACTTAGCTGGAGCAATCTCTGCAATGTAGGCAGGAGCCATTACTGAAGCAGCACCAACAGCCAAGCCACCAAGAATTCTATAAATTATAAACTCACCTGAAGAACCTGCAATTCCAGATCCGTAGGCGGAAATAATAAAGAATACAGACGAGACAATGAGCATGGATCTACGCCCGTACAAATCGGCCAAGCGCCCTGCAAAAAAGGCACCTACTGCACAACCCAATAGCATTGAGGCCACGTTGAACCCACTGCCAATATCTTCGGCATTAAAGGCTGACTCCAACCCTTTTACCGTTCCATTAATTACTCCACTATCGAACCCGAAAAGGAAACCACCAAGTGTGGCTACCAGTGTTAGTCCGATAACGTAGAGATTATTTACTTTTTCTTCAGTTTTCAAAATAGTCGAGGTTTAGTTCGAAAGATCTTTTTATGATATATTATAGAGCACAGACACCAAAAATCTGCACTTCTATTGAGCGTTCGCTTAAATGTATTGATTAATTATATTTTCATATAGCTCCTGTTGACCACTTCTGGCAGGAATGTTCTGATTGGCCGAAGCATGACTTACCAAATCTTCTAGCGTAAGCTTTCCTGCTTCAAAGTCTTTACCTGTCCCTGAATCGAACGAAGCGTATCGATCATCTCTCATTTTCTTGTAAGGTGATTTTTCCAAGACAGCATCTGCGGTGAGCAGAGCTCTGGCAAAGGCATCCATTCCACCAATATGTGCATGAAAAATGTCTATCAGGTCGGTAGAGTTTCTTCTGATTTTAGCATCGAAATTGACACCTCCTCCTTGAAAGCCTCCAGCTTGAAGAATAACTAACATGGCCTGTGTAAGCTCATACACATCTACAGGAAATTGGTCTGTATCCCATCCATTTTGATAATCTCCTCTGTTGGCATCTATGCTTCCGAGTAGTCCATTATCTGCAGCCACTTGAAGCTCATGTTCAAAGGTGTGCTGAGCAAGTGTAGCATGATTCACTTCAATATTCAACTTAAAATCATCCAACAAATCATATTTAGTCAGGAACCCTAAAACTGTGGCTGCATCAAAGTCATACTGGTGTTTAGATGGCTCCATCGGCTTAGGCTCAATGAAGAAAGTCCCTTTAAACCCTTGCTTTCTGGCGTAATCTTTTGCCATATGTAAAAAGCGTGCCATATGGTCTTGCTCTCTACCCATATCAGTATTTAAAAGAGACATATAACCTTCTCTTCCACCCCAGAATACATAATTTTCTCCACCCAATTTAATAGTAGCATCTAGCGCATTCTTTATTTGTGCGCCAGCCATAGCCACCACATCAAAATCAGGATTAGTGGCCGCACCATTCATATATCTGGGATGGCTAAAACAGTTAGCTGTACCCCAAAGCAATTTTACTCCTGAAGCCTTCTGTTTTTCTAGTGCATAGTCAGTAATAAACTCTAGCCTCTTAGTAGACTCTGCGTAATTTGATCCTTCAGCAATTAGATCAAAGTCGTGAAAGCAATAGAATGGAGCACCAATTTTGGTGATAAACTCAAAGGCAGCATCCATTTTATCTTTGGCCTGCTGCAATGGATCTGTATTTTGAAGCCATGGAAAGTTTTGGGTAGGTGCTCCGAAAGGATCTCCTCCTACGCCAGTAAATGTGTGCCAATAAGAAATAGCAAACCTGAAGTGCTCCTTCATGGTTTTTCCTGCCACCACTTTATTTTCATCATAGTATTTGAAGGCCAAAGGATTATCTGACTCCCTTCCCTCAAACTGAATCTTGTCAATTCCTTTGAAATATTCCGCGTTTCCTATCAAAGTCATTTTCTAGAAGTTTAGTTGATATATTCGTTTAAGTCTCTTTTCCAGAGATGGTAAGGTTCTAAATACTCTTGCTCATTTGCAAGAGGTTCATAAACCCCACACTGCTTGTCTGTTTGTACAGATTCTTCTAATGATGAAAAGTCACCAAACGCTGTTGCAGCAGCTCTTGCTGCACCAACAGCACCAGTAGTTTCCATTATTTTGATAGAAGTTCCTGTTAGTGTCGATATAGTATTTGAGAATAAGCTAGACTGAAAAAGATTATCATTCCCTGCTTTAATAGAAGATAATGCTACGCCATCTTCTTTCAATATTTCTAGGCCATACACAAAGCTAAAGGCTATCCCTTCAAGAGATGCTCTGAGCAAATGTTGCTTAGTGTGCAAATTAAAATTGAGATTAAGCACTCTTGCTCCTCGGTTTTCATTGTAAAGCATTCTTTCGGCACCGTTGCCAAAAGGCAGAATTCTTAAGCCTTCTGAGCCAATACCAATCGACTCAGCCATTGCGTTTAGCTCCTGATAAGAGCTATTTGCCGCAACTTGTTTACGCATCCAACTATACTGAATTCCAGTACCATTAATACACAGCATTTTACCAATTCTCTTTTCAGCTTTGCTATGATTGACGTGTGCAAAGCAATTGATTCTTTCGCCTTCCCTGGTAGTAGCTTGGTCAGTAATAGCATATACAACTCCTGATGTGCCTCCCGTAGCGGCAATTTCACCAGGCTGCATTACATTGAGTGCCATTGCATTGTTTGGCTGATCACCAGCTCTATACATTACTGGAATACCCTTAGGGAGCCCCGTGGCTTTAGCCGCTTGTTCGCTAAGTTTACCTTGTTCTGAAAAAGTATCTACAAGCTCTGGAACTAAACTCCTGTCAATGCCTGCGACCTCTAATAGCCAATTGGCAGGCATTTCTTCCTTAAAGTCCCACACAATACCTTCACTCAGCCCTGAAACAGTAGTAGAACAAGTACCTGTTAACTTTAATGCTATAAAGTCTCCAGGCAACATGAATTTATGCACCTGCTCGAATACCTCTGGTTCATTATCTTTAACCCACTTCAGTTTAGAAAGCGTGAAATTTCCGGGAGAATTCAAAAGGCGATTAATGCACTTTTCTTCCCCACAGGATTGAAGCAGCTCATGACCTGTTTTAACTGCCCGACTGTCACACCAAATGATTGAAGGCCGTAAAACTTCCATTTGCTTATCTACCAAAACCAAACCATGCATCTGGTAAGAAATACCTACTCCTTTAATAGACGTACCGCTGACCTCTGACTCGTTCAGTAATTTCTTTGTAGCCTGACATAGGTTGAGCCACCAAGACTCAGGGTCTTGTTCTGCCCAACCATTTTTTGGCGAATGGATAACCATTTCCTGTTCGGGATATTGAACAGTCTTATGAACTTTACCCGTGCCAGCATCTACGAGAGCTGCCTTGATAGAGGAGCTACCAATGTCGTATCCTATCCAGAACATGTTGCGCGTTTCAGTATTTTGGAATAGCTATTCATCAAATATAGGATGATTATCCATCAGTCCATGGATAAATATCCGAATGGCAAGATACTCGAGCAGATTGGAAAGCTACATTTTGAGTTCTTGATTAGGCTCTAATAAAGAATAGCGGAATTGGTATAGCGATAAAAGTAATTAACCAGCTATACGAGCGTAATTGCGATGCTGAAGTGGCTGTTCGTAATTCTTAATGTTTCTAAAGCTATTGAAAACACCTGACTGCCTTAGCTCCAAAACCCTATCTGAATTTACAATGCACACAGAGGCCGAATCTACATCTATCGGCTGTAGGCCTTGAAAATGAACATTGGCATTATTTCCATTGCAATTAGAAAACAATACTAGATTGGCGTTATAGCCATCAATTTCGAAAGAAGAAAACTGCCCAATGGTACCAACATGAAGAATCTCAGACCTGTTGTTTTTTAAGGTCATCTGATCGAACCTCTCTGGGCATATATATATAGTAGACTTAAAACTGTTTTTTGAAGATTGACCATTATTCTCTATCAGTGCCGTAAGAATATTATTTTCACAAGCCACTTCAAAAGCTTCAAAAGCGGGGTTACCTGTTATTTCTATATGGTTGATATCAGATGCACCAATATGAAATTTTTGAACCTGAACTGAATTTACCAAGCTAATCTTCTGGGTATGACACTTCTCTACATCCACATCTTTCAACTGGCAGCCAGAAAAGGTTAAACGGTTGAGCCTAGAACCCTTAAAAGAAATATCACCAAGAAACTTACAGTTTCTAAATTCAACCTGATCGAATTGGCAATTGCGAAAGGTCAGCGCATGAGGAAATACCATATCTTCAAGCACCACGACACCAGGCATCTTAATAGCATATTGAGTAATCCTGAATTCAAGATCTTCCCCTTTCAATATCCTAATAAGCTGTTTATAACCGGTTGACCTAAGCATTGATATCACTCCTCTATAACGACAAATGCATAGATAGTTACAGATTGAAATTTTCTCAATACCTAAAACTTGGTATTTATTGCAAACGATTTCATGAGCGCTGTAAACTCACCGCTTATAAAAGTGTTTAAATTTTCTTCAAATTAAGCATGTATATACTTGATTTTGTGCGCGTTAAATCTTTCTTTCGTGAGAGTTGCTTTTGGAGTAGCCGCCTGTAAAATTTATTTGACTCATTTTAATCTGACTGACTTAATGAAGACAACTCATGCTTTGTCACATGTGCTTGATTATAACCTGACCGATAAAAACCTATTGGATGAAATCAAACAGTGGATTGATTCCAATATGTTAGTGATGGATCAGAAGTACATATGGAAAGTAGGAATTGCCACGAGTGAAGACATTGTAAAAGTTGCAGGCAAGGTTAGAAACGATTATGAATGCAAACACTTCAAGTATTGGAGAACCGATTCCTTCAAGCATTCGATGGGTTTAGTAATGAAGCTCACTAAGTATCCGTTCATATTTAAATCTACCTTGAACGAATATTGTGGAAAAGGCGCTTACATTTTCACTTACAAAGCACCTTGCCCTCCTAAAAACCTCTTTTATCATACACTACACTTCTAAGCCTCTACAGTTTTCCTTATCTTCGGTTGCATGAATAAGGGGCTTAATCATTTCTTCCAACTACCACTCTCTGAACAGATTCAGACTCTTTACAGAAATGGCACCTTTCAGTTGGCCATTCGCTACTACGGGTATAAAGTAAACCTTTACTTAATGGAAGATCAGCTCATTGAGGTCTTCTACAATCACAAACTAGATAAAATAGAAACCATTCAACCGTTGGACTACGGCCATTCAAGAATGAAATTCTATGCAGATCAAATCAGCCTAAGCTCTCTTAGAAGAAAAGTCTAATAAAGACTGATGAATTTTGAGTACTTGGGGTATTAAGAGTTCCTCGCCAGAGTTCTGGATTAAAAAGTCGCTCAGTTTCTTTCTCTGGTTATCTGAAACCTGCTTTTCCATAATGTTCTCTACCTGTTCTTTACCTCGCTGTTCATCGCGGAGAAGCACTCTTTCCATCCTAACTTCTTTTGAAGCTAGCACACAAACATTCTTATCCAACTTCTGATAAATGCCTGTTTCATAAAGCAGTGCTGCCTCTTTAAGCAAATAAGGATGGCCCAAGTTCTGACTAATCCAATTTTCGAAGTCTCTCCCTACTGCAGGATGTACCAGTGCATTCAGCACTCCTAATCGCTCTTTATTAGGAAAAACCTCCGCAGCCAAATACTCGCGATTTAAAGAACCGTCATCGAAATAACTTTCTGAGCCAAACTCAGCCTTAATAGCATCAGCCAGCTGGGTATCTTCTACCATTAACCTTTTGCCTTGATTATCTGAATTATATACAGGTACTCCCAATAACTGAAACAAATGGCTACATATCGACTTCCCTGAGCCAATACCTCCAGTAATCCCTACTAAAACAGGTTTACTCATTCTTCTTTACTTTAACCGTTTTAGGGAATACACGAACCTCTCGAAACTCTTTATTTAGCACCTGAAATTCTATTGCAATGGTTGAATCTGCTTTCATCTGACGGAAATTAGCAAAAACCCGAACCCCTGTGGTATCGGCTACATCGAAACTAGTTTCTGGAACTTTGTAATAAACCTGAGCTCTAGTGGGCAATAATTCCCAGTTGCTAGGGAAGTTTCTCTTTTCTAAAGGAATAGAGACATCTATAGAAAGTAACTGTACTACCAAGAAGCTAGCCTCCACCGAACTCAAAGAAGTAGACACTAGCCCTGGTAATTCTGGCAAATTCACAGAACCTTGAAAATCTTCTGACACATCGCTTATCTCTTCTTGAATGAATAAAGTATCTCCTAATTCATTAAGCATAGATTCTGGCCCAGTAAGCTCAACTGTTGGAGGAGATAGCTCTACCTTAGAGGCCATAACCAAATCTTCATCTAACGAGATTTGAGCAGTATCATATGCCAGTACAACTTCTCTGGTAACCTTTCTTTCTATTTGAAATTTGATACTGTCTTGAAGGAAGTAATTGATAACAATAGGCTCCAAGTTAGGTGCAATTTCAGGACGTATGCTAGAAGCCAAAACGTAACTGCTCTCGCTTGGTCTTTCTACCCTAACTTCTAACGCATTCATTTTTAGCCCAAAATAACGAGCCATTAGATCCCAACCTCCACCTGTAACTTCAACAGGGATTTTTGTAGGTAGTGGTGCTGTAGCCACGTAACTATCCTCATCAAACTCTATGGATATCGGATAATTAATGCGAGTAACATAGTCGCTCTTATTGAGCGCATTAAAAAACCAAAAGGTGGTAGATATGAATACACATATCAATACCACCTTTAATCTTTCGTCTTTCTTACTTGGTGTATTGAAAGACCTTTTAAGTTTTTCTAGTATTTCTTCAGCCTTGCTCAAGACTATGCCTTCTCATTGGCCCTTTTACTAGCTTCTAATGAAATGGAAGACTTCTCAAACGTAAGCTTCACTCCTTTATCTACCTCTACTGTTACAGTATCGTCAGTAAGAGCGAACACTTTTCCGTGCATACCACCAATGGTTACTACACTGTCTCCCTTTTTAATCTCATTGATAAAGTTCTTCTGATCCTTCTGCTTTTTCTGTTGCGGACGAATCATGAAGAAATAGAATACAAGAGCAATTCCACCAAATAAAACCAACTGCTGCACCCAACCCCCACCTTGTGGTGTCTGTGACTGTACAAGTATGCTATAAATCATTAAAAATTATGGTTGAGGTACTGCGTTGGTTTGAACAAAACCTCTTAAGCTTAACCTTACTTGCTTAGGGTTTGTGTTGGCCACTACAGTAATTACAGGGCTCTGCTGACCCGACTTACCTTTACTATCGAACCTAACAACAATTTCACCAGTTCCCCCTGGAGGTACAGGCTCTTTAGTGTGGTTAGGAACGGTACATCCACATGAAGCAGAAGTACTCTGGATTCTTAAATCTTCAGTTCCATTGTTTGTGAATTTGAAAGTGTAATTCACAACTTCTCCTTGGGCAATAGTACCAAAGTTATGTACTGTAGATTCCCATTGGAATGAAGCGTTTGAAGTTAAGTTGCTTTCAACTGCTTGAGATGAAGCTGTAGTTGATGGAGTAGAAACAGTTCCTCTGGCTACGTTTCCATTTTCCAATTGGTTAACTCTTCTTTCTAGGTTAGCCAATCTTTTGTCCATTTCTGCATTACCACAACCAGAAAGCATTAATACAAATGCTACCAAGCTTAGAATAGAAATTTTAGTTTTCATCTTATAAAAGTTTATGCTTTTTCACCTGATTTAATTTGGCCTATTAGGTCATCTACGTCAGTCAACAACTGCTCAGCTTTCTTTCTGGCATCAGTTACCACCTTTTGGCTTTCTTCTTTTGCCATAGATGAAACCTCGATTTTACCATTCACTAAGTCTTCTAATAAATCTTCGAGTTGTTTTTTATACTTATCTAACTGATAGCTAAGCTTATCTCTCGTATTCGACCCTTTGTCTGGAGCGTACAAAATACCTATAACGGCACCTGTTGCTGCACCAAGAACAAACGCCAATAAATTGCTAGAACCTCTGTTCATATTACTTATTATCTATGAGTCCTCTTCCTGTCTTTTTAAGTTCCCCTTTCTCTTTCAGCTCTGCCGAAATAACATCTAGAATACCATTAACGAATTGTTTACTCTTTGGGGTACTATAATTCTTTGAGAGCTCAATATACTCATTAATGGTGACCTTAACAGGGATATTCCTGAAATTCAACATCTCTGCAATGGCCATTTTCAGTATAATCTGATCGGTATTTGCCAACCTATCTACTTCCCAGTTTTTGGTTTTGGCAGCTATCATCTGCGAAAACTCTTTATCACTTTCTACAGTGCTGTCGAGTATCTTTTCGAAGAAGTCTTTGTCTTCGTCCCAGTTGTTGGAGAAGTCTGGAAGCTCAAAATCTTTATGATCAGAGTCTGCCTCAACATCTCTGATAGATCTTGCTGCCAAACTCCTTACAATTGGTTTGTTTTCCTTCCAATGAATGTCTTTCTCCTCAAAGAAAGAAAGAATAACCTCTGTCTTGAAAATCAGATCTTTCACCAAGTACTCTACCAACTCCTTATCCTCTTCAAATGAAGGGTTAGCAATTCTACGGTAAGCACTAAAGGTCTCGTCTTTCTTAACTACCTCTTTGTACCAATTTTTATAATTATCTTCTTCCTCTTCCCAGCTAATATTCTTTTTAACCATGGCTACTTGAACCTTGGAGCTTTTTCTGAAGAAGTCTATAACTCTGTTTTTGGATAGATTGAAATCTCCGCTTAGCAATCTTTCTGGAGAAAGCTTTTGCTTTTTGTCTGCTTCAATTTTGCTTTGGTCGGACCAAGTGATAACAAGGCCAATCACCCAAAGAAAATAATCTATCAAAGACTCCGCATCTAGGAACATGTCCTTCTTGAGTCTTTCAAGATCTTTTTTAGAATTCTCAATATAATTCTTGTAGGCAAGTGCTGCAGCGGCCTCCACTTTAGGAGAAACCTCTTCTGAATCTTTAAGAGGAGCTCCATTCACCCTATGATTAAGGATGCTTTTGGCCTGCTTGCTATCTGCCTTTAATTGAACCTTGTCTTGTGGCTCCATTGAATTAAGATCGGGCTGAAAAGCCTCTTCAATTTCGGCCAGTCCGATATTAAAATTTGCCTCTTTGCACTGACTGAGTGCGAACAAGGTCTGCATTACTTTTACTCTAAGAGATCTCCGGTTGAGCATTTCAAGGTGTCTGAATGTTAAAATAAACAGCAGTGAGTGGTTTTTCCAACCACTCACTGTTATTTAAATGGAAAGTTTTACGTTTCCGACATCAGCGATGCGTTTTTCTGCAATTTTCATTGCCGCTTGCTGAGTTGGAACTCCCTCTTCTTCAGAAACTCTGAAGATGTTGAGAGTTGTATCATATATTTTTTCGGTCCAACTATACGCTTGTGGCTTATTGTAACTTCCCTTCAGCTCCGAAGAGATGTTAATAATTCCACCCGCATTGATTACAAAGTCAGGCGCATATACCATACCTTTTTCAACCAACATTTTTCCATGAATATTTTCATCTTTTAACTGGTTGTTGGCAGCTCCTGCAATCACCTGAGCCTTTATTCTATTCAATGTATCATCATTGATGGTGGCTCCCATAGCGCATGGCGCATAAATATCTACATCTAAATCGTAGATTTCATCCATACCTACTACTGTAGCGCCATGATCTTTAGACACTTTGGCTAGTCTTTCTTCATTAATATCTGTAATGAACACCTGAGCATTTTCTTTAGCCAAGTATTCTACCAAGTGCATTCCTACTTGGCCCACTCCTTGAACAGAGATTTTCTTACCTGTTAAAGAGTCTGAACCAAATGCCTTTTTAGCTGCGGCCTTCATACCCATGTAAACACCATATGCTGTAACAGGAGAAGGGTCTCCACTTCCGCCTATTTCTACTGGCAAACCTGTAACATGCTTAGTTTCCATACCAATATACTCCATGTCATTGGTACTCATGTTCATGTCTTCTGCCGTGATGTATTTACCATTCAGGTTATTTACAAACTTTCCGAACCTTCTCAAGAAAGCTTCATTCTTAAGCTTCTTAGGGTCGCCAATAATCACAGCCTTACCTCCTCCAAGGTTAAGACCCGATACCGCTGCCTTGTAAGTCATTCCTCTAGAAAGCCTCAATACATCTATCACAGCCTCTTCTTCAGATGCGTAATTCCAGAACCTTGTTCCTCCCAAAGCTGGTCCTAAAACGGTATTGTGAACACCAATGATAGCCTTCAATCCAGTAGCTTCATCGTTACAGAACACTAATTGTTCGTGCCCTAAACTAGCTGCCTCTTTGAAAATTGAGACACTTCGGACTTGCTCCTCGGCCTTAATTTCTTCCATTACATTCATAACATAGTTTACTTTATATTTGCCGCGGCTACGGTTTTTAGCCACAGCCGCAAAAGTAACCAAAAGATTAACATCTTCTAAGGATATTGATTCGAGGCAACCTTTAACGGAACACTGCTGTTAAGAATATCGTGAAAGAACTCAGACACCTTAATAAGTACCTTTACAAATACAAGCACCTACTCATTCTGGGCTTTATTTTTCTGGTTATCTCCAACTATTTTGGAGTTTGGCCTGCCAAAGTGGTGCGCTACGCCATTGACTATGTTACCGATAGCTACAGAGTTTATCGATTATACGAAGGCACAAGCTTAAGTGAATCTGTCTTTGAAAGGCTAGAAGTTGGTGTTCTCATTCTGGGAGCCATTATGATATTGATGGCATTTTTAAGGGGATTCTTTCTGTTTTTAGTTCGCCAGACCATTATTGTAATGAGTAGAAAGGTAGAATATGATCTGAAAAATGAGATTTTCGAACAATATCAAAACCTTCCGCTGAGCTTCTACAGAAAGAACAATACGGGCGACTTGATGAACAGAATTTCTGAAGACGTAAGTCAGGTAAGAATGTACTTAGGCCCAGGAATCATGTACGGCATTAACCTATTGGTGTTGTTCCCCATGGTTATTTATGAAATGTTGAAGGTAAATGTAGAGCTAACCATATATGCTTTACTTCCACTGCCTATACTTTCACTCAGTATCTATTTTGTAAATAATGTAATCAACAAAAGATCTGAAAAAATTCAAGAGAGCTTGTCTGATCTTTCAACATACGTTCAGGAAGCATTCTCGGGCATAAGAGTATTAAAAGCCTTTGTTCGTGAAAAAGACTCTGCCGAAAAGTTTACTACCGAAAGTGAAAAGTACAAATACAGATCATTAAGGCTCACCTTTGTGAACTCGCTGTTCTTTCCTCTAATAATGGCGCTAATAGGACTAAGCATTCTCTTAACCATATATGTAGGCGGTAGCCAAGTGATAAAAGGAGAAATCACCTATGGAAACATTGCCGAATTTGTGATTTACGTAAACATGCTCACTTGGCCTGTGACTGCCCTAGGATGGATAACCAGTATTAACCAAAGAGCGGCAGCCTCTCAAAAAAGAATCAATCAGTTCTTAAAAGAAAAGAATCACATTGAGAGCACTCAGAACTTAGAAAGAGACTTAAAAGGAGATGTAGCCTTCAACAATGTATCTTTCGACTATCCTGATTCTGGCATTAGAGCATTAGATGGAATCTCCTTTAGTGTAAAGGCTGGAGAATCAATTGCCATTATTGGAACTACTGGGTCGGGCAAGAGCACAATAGCCAACCTAATGTTAAGGCTGTATGACACAACATCTGGCTCTATTACAGTAGATGGAGAAGACATTAAGGCCTTCGATATTTCAAGCATGAGAAGTCAGATGGGTTATGTACCGCAAGAAGTCTTCTTATTCTCAGACACTATACAGAACAACATTGCTTTTGGAAGTGACAACATTAGTTTGGCAGATGTGGAACAAGCCGCCAAAGATGCAGACCTCTATGACAACATAACTGATTTCCCTAAGGGGCTACAAACCATTTTGGGAGAAAGAGGGATAACACTTTCTGGCGGACAAAAGCAACGAGCCTCCATAGCCAGAGCTATTGTTAGAAATCCAAAGGTGCTTATTCTAGATGATGCACTTTCTGCAGTAGACACAAATACCGAAAACACTATTCTGAATAGCTTATCTAGAATAATGAAGGGCAGAACAACGGTAATTATTTCCCATCGTGTTTCCTCTGCTAAGCTTGCCGATAAAATTATCGTTTTAGATGAAGGTAAAATCATTGAGCATGGCACCAATGAATCCTTATTAGCTAAAGGAGGGGTGTACAAAGAGCTTTACGAAAAACAGTTAAAGCAAGAGGAGAACGCCTAAGCAGAACACCTCCACAGGATTTTTAACACACTGTAAAATAGATATTTAGCGATTTCACTAAATGAATGAAATCGCTATTTCTTTATTAATCTAGCTAAATACTGGTCGTTATCTTGGTGAAGTATATAGGTATGCCAGCCCAACTTATCGGCTTTATCAACTAACGTATTTTGGTCTAAATAGAGCCAATCAAACCACTCTCCCTTTTCTCCTTTATATTCATACTGAAAGCTTACCTCACCATAATATCTATCCGATGGTTTTTGAGCATTTTCATAGAGATAAGAAATATCGCTACTATCTAAAATAACCTGTCCCTCTTCGGAGAGCAGCTCTTCAGCTTTATTTAGGAAAGACTCAAGCCTATCTAACTTCCCTATAAAACCTAGTCCATTCATCAAACAGAGCAACGTATCGAACTTCTGATTTTCTAGTTCAAAAAAATCTTGATGCAATACATTCTTAAGACCGGACTCTTTCATTACTGACACCGCATGAGCAGCTGTATCAATAGCTGTTACCTCATTATCAAAATGCTGAAGCACCAAAGAATGGCAGCCCGTACCAGCCCCAACATCCAAAATTCTACCTTCACAAACCGAAAGCGCCATTTTTTCTAAGTCTGGCATTTCCTCATAAGATCTAAAAAAATACCACAAAGGCATTTCTTCTGGGTCTCCATAAGAAGTATTGAGCCATAAACCATCTTCTGTTTTTCCAGCGTAAAAATCTGCCAGAGCTTTGCTGTAAACGTCCATCATAAATATTGGGCAAAAGTATTGATTTTTTCCTTGCTCTTCAGCCCAAACAATATTCGGCACTAAATAAAAGAGTCCAGTGATAAGAAAAGGAAAAGTACAATTTGCAATCGATTCAACTGAATTAAGCAACTCACATCTGCTAAATCTTAATTATCAGTATAACAGACACTTACATGAACGGCAACCATTCAAACCGTAAATTGACCGATTTGGATAAATGTAATTCTGTGCGCAATCAACAAATACGTTTTTTGCCTGTTACTTGATAGGATGCGCTGAACGAAAAATGAAAAAACTACTAATACTAATTGCTGTTTGTCTAAGTGTTTTAGAGGCCACTGCCCAGCAGGTAAAAAAGACCTTTGAAGCGGTAAGAACGACCGACAACATTAAAATAGACGGGGTATTTGATGAGGCTGCATGGGCCGAAGCTCCGATACTTGGAGACTTTATTCAAAGAAGACCAAACCCTGGCCAGCCTTCTGAAAGAAAAACAGAAGTAAGATTGCTTTACGATGATGAAGCTCTTTACATAGCAGCTAAAATATATGAGGAGCGCGACCAAGTCTTCAACCTCCTAACCAATAGAGACAACATCGGTAACTCAGACTATTTTGGGGTAACCATAGACCCCTTTCAGGCAGGACTTAACGGTGTGGGTTTATTTGTAACCGTTGCTGGTGTACAATATGATGCACTTTACTCTAACGGTGGAAATGAAAGAGTCTGGGGAAATGATAATGACTGGAATGCCGTTTGGCTTTCGAATACCCAAATTAATGACGACCACTGGACAGCTGAGTTCAAAATACCTTATGCAGTTCTTCGATTCAACTCAGATGAAATCCAGCAATGGGGAATTAATTTCATGAGAAAATCTACCTTCTTAAATGAAGACTCATTTTGGAACCCTATCGACCCTCAGATTGATGGCTACCTAAATCAAGCTGGTTCAGTTACTAACCTTAAGAACATAGAAACTCCAACTCGTCTATTCTTTTATCCATATGTATCTACAGTGTTCAGCAGAACTTCTGAAACAGGTTTTGTAGACCCACAACTAAATGGTGGAATGGATATTAAGTACGGCATTAATGATGCATTCACTCTAGATGCTACATTGATTCCAGACTTTAGCGGTGTAAGATCAGACAACCAAGTACTGAACCTTTCTCCCTTCGAAGTACGCTTCAATGAAAACCGCCAGTTCTTCACAGAGGGAGTAGAGCTCTTCAACAAGGCGGGGCTATTCTATTCTAGAAGAATAGGAAGTACCTTTCGTAACATCACGGAAAAGATTGACGATAACGAATCAATTATTAGTCGTCCTCAAGCAGCACAACTAATCAATGCCTCGAAAATTACAGGTCGAACAAATGGTGGACTAGGTATTGGCTTCTTCAATGCCATTTCAGACAGAACCTATGTTACGGTTGAAAATAATGAGACTGGCGAAACTAGAGAAGTTGAAGCCGACCCACTTACCAACTTTAATGTGATTGTTCTAGACCAGAACCTTAAGAACAACTCTAGTGTAACGCTGACTAATACTAACGTAATGAGAGGCAAAAATGCTGATGATGCGAATGTAACTGGCGTGAACCTTAACCTTAATGACAAAACACTTACATGGAGGCTTAGAGGTTTCTATGCCTATAGTCATATTAATTCTTACGGGTTAGAAACCGGTGCAACCTCCAGCAAAACTGGCTATAAATACAACCTACAGTTCTCAAAGACAAGAGGCAACTTTCAATTCAACATAAGCAGAAACCTAGAGACAGACGATTATGACATTAATGACCTAGGTTTTTTAAGAAGAGCGAATAGACTAGAACATAATGCCAGGCTTTCTTACACTCAATTTGAGCCAAAAGGGGCTTTCAATAATTATAGCTACAGCTTAAGGTTTGAACATAACAGGCTATATAACCCAAGTCAGTTTGCCGAATTCCAAATAAGCAGTGGTTTCAATGGTACGTTTAAAAACTTCTGGAGCGTGTCTTTAGATGCTAATACTACCCCAACTACTTCTTATGATTTCTTTGAAGCAAGACAAGAGGGCTATGTATTTGAAAGACCAGAGAGCTTTTCAGTAGGAGGCAGATTGAGCACAGACAGTCGTAAAAATGTACGGATCTCTACCAGATATAGATACTGGAACCGTCCAGACTGGAACCAAACAGATCAATTCGGAAATATTTCAGGCAGAGTAAGAATTGGAACAAGAGCAGAGATAGACCACAACATAGAATTCTCTAACCGTGCTAATGAAAGAGGTTACGTAACTCGTTTATACGATAATAGTGGCAATCTTGAAAATGTAGTCATTGGTGTAAGAGATGTTAGGAACTTAACCAACACACTTTCTTCTAGCTATATTTTCACCAACAGAATGGGCCTAACCTTCCGCTTGAGACACTATTGGAGCCGAGTGGAGTATAACGACTTCTTAGAAATCACGGAAGATGATGAACTTAGAGACATTGAGTATACTGGAATTGATGCCACAACAGGAGATCCTTTGCACAACAGAAACTTCAATCAGTTTAATATAGATATGGAGTATAATTGGCAGTTTCTTCCAGGAAGTGAAATTCGAGTAATCTGGAAGAGAGCCATTGGCACAGACGACCTAAACACTCATTTAGATTTCTTCAATAATTTCAGCAATACATTTTCAGCATCAAACTTTGATACAATAACTGTAAGAATGGTGTACTTTGTTGACTATCTTAAGATCAGGAACGTGTTCCGAAAATCTTAATCAACAAAAGACTCAGATATTAATTTTTTAGCTCACCTCTATTTATCAGACAACCATAAAGAACTCACCGTAGGCAACTTTATGGGTGACTTTGTTAAAGGCAGTCAGTTAGACTATCTACCTGAATTGGTAGCCAAAGGGGTGATTCTTCACAGAGAAATAGATAGCTATACGGATAGCCACCCCATAGTACTTAAAAGCAAAGACAAGCTTCGCGAAAAATACAGGCATTATGCTGGGGTAATTGTAGACATGTACTACGATCATTTTCTGGCTATCAACTTCAATAAATATCACTCTCTTAAGCTGAATGAGTTTGCTCAACAGAAGTATGCGCTTCTGCAAAACCACTGGGACTTAATTCCTCCACGTGGCCAGAACATGCTCCCCTACATGATTAGGGGAGACTGGTTGACGAATTACGCCAAAAAGGAAGGTCTTCACAGAGCGCTTACTGGACTATCGAGAAGGACCAAATTCAAGTCTAACCTTGAAATGGCCATTCAAGACTTAGTGGCTCACTACGATGAGTTCGAAGCAGAGTTTAAGCAGTTCTTTGATGAAATTCAGCCGCATATTTCCCAATTCAGGGAAGATTTAATTATTTCGAAGCTATGATTATCTCGCGCCCTAAACGCCAAACCATTTTCGCCTTAATAACCAGCACACTTATCTGCGGAATGGGCTCCGTTTATTTAATGCGTCATGTACTAGAAGAACCAGCCACATGGAAGTACATTGTGCTTGGCGTTCTACTATTAGGTACATCTGTCTTACTTTACAAACTGCTATTCAACTATAAAGTATTAAAGATCAGTCACGATCAGGTCCATGTTTATTATCCTTTCAGATTCTATAAGTCGGTTCAGGGTATTAAAGAACTTGGAGCCTGGCAAGAAGTAATTATCGAAACCAACAAGACTCAGTTCAAAGAGTTGAAGCTTGTTTTCAAGAACAAAGGCTTTGTGAAAATCACTAACCAAGAAAACAGTGATTACGATAAAGTGTATAAATACATTAAGAAGAAAGCGCCTAAATTAGAGGTAAAAGAATGATCAAGAATGTGCTTTTAGTGGCTCTTGGCGGTGGACTTGGCAGCGCTTTAAGGTTTCTCGTTCAAGAAGCACTTCATAAGCAAATTCTCAACTTTTCTCCTTACGGCACTTTTGCAGTTAACATGCTTGGCTGTTTTCTTATTGGCCTATTTATGGGCTGGGCTCAGGGCGAAAAGTACCTGACCGAAAGCACCAATCTACTCCTTATCTCAGGCTTTTGCGGTGGCTTTACCACCTTCTCTACTTTCGCCATGCAAGGCAACAACCTACTACTTGAGCAAAAACCAATACAAGCTATTCTCTACATCGGACTAAGTGTAATGGTAGGAATGGGATTAGCTTATTTGGGCTTGAAGTTGGGGAAATCTTAATGACTCCAATTATACTGATCCAACTCCTACAGGCAGGCAACCTAACAGCAAGGTTATCTATACTTTATATTAACTTCTAAGATTAGATTTCGTATTTTCACTAACATGAACTATCAAGAGTTTTTAGAAATCAGAGCAGATAAGCGATTTGGTAAACCCACTATAAAGGGCACTCGAATATCGGTTTATGATGTACTCAACTGGTTATCCAATGGAATGAGCCGAGAAGACATCAAGTCTGATTTTGAAGAGATCAGTGACAAAATGATAGATGCATGTCTGGCTTACGCTGCAGATAAAGAAAGAAGACTGATCTCGGTTAAGTGAAGCTCCTTTTTGATCAAAACATATCACCAAAAATCCTTAAGAAACTCCCTAACGATTTCTCGGAATGCACTCAAGTAAGATTTGTAGGATTGGAAGATTCATCAGACTTAAAAATCTTTGAACATGCAAAAAGAAATGGTTTTGCTGTAGTTACATTCGATTCGGATTTTGTGGACTTGAATGCTCTTTATGGGACACCTCCCAAAGTCATTTATCTGAATACAGGAAACCTCACCACTCAGAATATATCTGAACTTATCCTGAATAATTTACTTACTATCCAACATTACTTGAACTCAACTACAGACGATATTCTTGAGTTGATTAAAAACTAATGACTCCAATCATACCCATCCAACTCCTGTAGACAAGCAATCAGTAGATCAATAGCTCCTTGAATATCATCTTTATCGGCCATTTCTATTACTTGGTGCAAGTGGCGTGTTGGAATAGAAATAGCGCCTGAAATGGCTCCATCTTTGCCCATTCTTTGAACCCCCGCAGTGTCTGTACCACCTGCAGTAAGAATCTCCGGCTGCCATTGAATATTTCTCTTATCCGCTGTCTTCTTCATAAAATCTACCATGCGGTAATCGCAAATAGTAGAAGCATCCATGATCTTCACTGCTACACCTTCACCTAATTTGGTCACCATTTCATGAGGCTGAGCTCCTGGCAAGTCGAAAGCAATGGTGGTATCTAGACCAAAACCGAAATCAGGATTAATACTGTGAGCAGAAACATTTGCCCCTCTTATTCCCACTTCTTCCTGAACAGTGAATACACCATAAACATCGTAAGGCTGATCTTGAAGGTTCTTCAGTGCCTCAATGAGTATGAAGACAGAAACCCTATTATCTATAGACTTACAGTTCACACAATTACCCATTTCAATTAGCTCTCTCTCGCGAGTTATTGGATCGCCAATAGAAATAACAGCCTCTACCTCTTCTTTAGACATTCCAAGGTCTATGAAGTAGTCTGAGGTCTTCGCTACCTTTTGGCGCTCTTCTTGGCTCATTACGTGAATGGGCTTACTACCCATTACACCTATTACATCTTCTTTACCGTGAATGATCACTCGTTGAGCGGTTAGGGTTTTCGGGTCGAAGCCACCTAGCGTATGGAATCGTACGAAGCCTTTATCATCGATATGGGTCACAATAAAGCCAATCTCATCCATGTGTGCGGCCACCATGGCTTTCTTTCCTTCAGGGTTGTTATTACCTCTTTTAATGGTAATTACATTACCCAGATTATCGACACGAAGTTCATCTACATGATCTTTCACTTCCTGAATCACCAAATCACGAACACGTTTTTCATAACCCGGAGCACCGGCAACTTCACAGATTCGTTTTAACAAAGAGATATTAATGGCCATAGTTTTAATGCAATTAAGTTCTATTCAACAAATTCGAACCATAAAGTTGAAAGCAGCAACCCTTCTATTCCCTAAAGGGGGCAATTCAATAGGCTTGGGTTTCCCTTTAGGGTTAGGGTTGAAACCTATAGCAATGAAAACAACTTTATGGTTTAAATACAATCCAGAGATTTTTCTTCCTTCTAGATTTATGGCCGAATATAAAGCTTGTAAAAGGTGTTTGAAAGAGGGAACTACAAATCTTCAGCTATAGTGAAGACTACAGTCAGAGAATAGACACCTGGCTGATAGCCCATTCCAGGGGTTAGTTTGTAATCAATTCTAAATCGGTGGGTGAAAGGATTATTAGAGCCATCACCAGGGGCATTGGTTCCTACACCCGAATTAACCAGTGCATCATCGGCTCCAGAACCAATGAGGTAAACCGGGTTAGATACATCCCTGAGTTGAAAGAAGTTATTTTGTTGTGAGGTTCCGCCAGGGCTTACCGCTCTTATTTCCAAAATAGAAACCGGTACGGTTGAAGAACCTGCGCTTGAATAAGCCGTGAGTAGATCCCACTGACCTGGGGTGGTAGTTTGAGCACCAACGTAAAGGTCCCACTCAGCAGAAGACTCAACTCTAAACTCTGTGGCATTTGGCCTAATAACACCATTGGTATATTGGCGTATTGTGGTAAAGGTAAAGTCTAAGTCAGTACCTCTTGTAATAGAAATGTCCAATGACTGGGCAAAACAATAAGAGGCAAAAAGGTGAAAGACAGTAAGAAGGAGCAACCTTCTGATCATATGCGAAATTAAGCAATATAAATATATAAAAAGGGATAACATTTGATGCTATCCCTTTTACCAATCAACATAAATCGAACTAACTTATTTACTACGTCTTAGTAAATCTGTATTTCTTAAAATTCTTAAAGGTCTTCAGCTAGCGTGTAAATCACGTTCAAACCGTAGTAACCAGCCTGATATTGTGCAGTCAAAGTAGGGATAATTCTGTAGTCTACTCTGAAGAAGTGAGAATCAGGAGTTGTAAGGTAAGAACCAGCAGCAACACCGTCACCAGCAGCAACAGTACCTACAATATCCAATCTTGTATCAGTAAGAGCAGTAAAGTTTGGAAGAGCAGAAGTACCTGCACCATCAATTACTCTTACTTCTAACAAAGTAGAAGGAACTGTAGAAGTACCAGCACTTGAGAATGCTTGCAACTGAGCCCAGTTAGCAGTCTCAGCCTGAACGTAAAGATCCCAAGGCACAGTAGACTCTACTCTTAGTTCAGTTACGTTTGGCTTAATGATACCATTTACATAGCTAGGAATAGTGTTGAAAGTGAATTCAACGTTAGGGTCTGTAGCCAATGTTAGATCCAACACACCTTGAAGATCCATAGCTACATAAACGAATTCGTTATCGTCTGGTAAAACTTGTGCGTTTGCACTGTTCGATAAAACTAGGGCAAGAACTGCCGCTACGGCAAACGCCTTAATGTTTAGTAATCTTTTCATGAGTATTAATGTTTAGGTTAAAAGTTTAGACATGTGAATATATGGACTTATATTCATATATACAAATATCACTTAGAAATTTCTCAGTTTTTTCGTCTCCTTTTTTAGTGAGTAGTATTGAAAACTGCCATATGAGAAATTCAAGTGCGCCCATCTATTCTTTACTTTTTTCTTTAATTTCTATTTCTATTTCCGCAGCCGCCACTTCATCCCTATTTCCATAATCCAACACACCCAGAACAGAATATTTGCCCGGTGGATAATCTTTAGGAATTAAAAAGGTGACATCGCGATTACTAGCAGGTAACACGGTAAAGTTTCTCGGTTTAAGACGGCTAATCTCGCCTGTTTGCAGATTGGTAAACTCAGCGTAAGAATTACATTTCAAGAATGTTTCTCCTACATTTCTAAGCCTAAGTATCAGCTGATCTTCGTCTTGCTTGAAGTCTATCAACTCTCCTTTTGCATATACAGCATTGGGAGGCGTTTGGAAAACATAAACGCCAAAACGATACGCCTGATTTAAATTTACAATTAGACCATCACCAGTTTCTTGCTGCCCTTGTCTCTCTTCGCTAAGCCTAATATAGGCTACAGCCCAGCGAGCCATTAAAGCAGTAGAATCTTGGGGAACATCCATCACAACTCTAATTTGTTGCGACTCTCCCGGATCTAATTCAAATAAAGCCGGTGTGGCACTTAACCAATCTGCACAAGATCGAGCCATCTCTCCTTTAGAAAGGAATTTACTCTTACCTGCACGTGAAGCATCAAAGTCTCCAAAGTCTACCGTAAAGGTTTGTCTACGTTCGGCATTGTTCGTCACCGTAATCAGTCCAGTCGAGGACCCACCCGGGCTTACCTTGTAGTTCAACCGTGTTGGCGAAGTGGAGATTTTCTGACCGAAAGCATCAAAAAATGATAGGAACATCAGCAGTACAATTACTGCTGCCCCCCTCGTTCGATTGTGTTGATAATTAATTTTCATTCTTATGTTGATCGTTATTACTTATTATCGTTGTTGTTATCAAACTTCTTGATATTCAGCTGCCTTCTCTTTTCAATCAGGTAGAAAGCCAACTGGTAGTTTCCTCCTAAATTATTTACATCTAAGGTGTAAGACGACTGGGCAAACTCAAACTGACTATCTATAGCCTGCTCATTTACTCTTATGGTGTAAGTACCGAAAGGAACATAGAGCCTGAACTGACCAGAGAGATCTGTCAAGCTGGTATAAGTTTCTCCACTACCATCAGTAGCCGTTACACGAATACCATTCAGCTTCATCCCTCCTTCTCCTAAAGCTGAATATTGTGCCTTCTGCAGTAGTATATTTCCAACAATCTGCACGCCTCTCTTCAGCGGGATATAAACTGCTTGGTCAGAGTTCATGTCAACCTCAATGCCCTTAGACTTAAACCAGCCTTCAGCATTGGTTAACAATTCATTTTCTACCAAGTACTTGCCTTCCGGAAGGTTTCTGAAGTAAACCACACCTTCCTCGTTTGTCATCAGCGCCTGCCCATTCACTCTAACAATTACATTTTTCTCAAACTCCTCTCCCTGATCTCTCTTATTGTTTCCATTCAAGTCTTTAAAGACCACCACCTCCAAGTCGTGCGACTTCTTACCAGGCTTTTTAATGTTGAACTGCTTTTTAAGCCCTAAGCGCAGAAACGCATTGCTCTGGTTGAAAGGGTTGAACGCTTGAGTACCAAACTCATTGACACTAGCCAACGGACTCTCCCCTTGTTTTATACTGAAGTATTCTACCGTCATGTTAAACTCAAGACCATTCTTAGAGAAGTAGGTAACTTGAGGAGACATATTCATTCTCCACCTAGCCAGAACCGACTCGTATGCCATTGTTACCATAGGCCGAACCGATACACGAGCCTTAGTGAAATTAAGCTGGGCAAAAGCGCTGAGGAATAAAGATTGAGGATTAATGCCATCTTCTACCACCCTCAGATTGTCTAATACATTAAAAGGGCCGTAATAATATCTTGCAGAAAGATTCAGGTTCTTGTAGCGTAAAGTGTTTTCCCATCTCGCCACCATGTAGGGCTTGTTCTCATAATCTAGCGCTTTAGTAAAGCCCGAAAAGAACCTAGTATAAAGCTTGGCCTCTTGCGTTTTATTGGTAGCAAAGCTCAGCCCCATACCTGTTGTTGTGGTTCTTAGATCTAATACTTCATCGTACTGAAAGCGAGGATAAAGCACAAAATTTCCATTTTCTGTAGACCAACCAAATTGTCCTTCAAAAGAATTTCTGGCAAAATAACGTCTCGGAAAAAGTATCCCTTTACTATATATCTCAGGGTTTCGGCTGTTCATATTCACCCTTAATCCTAAGAATTTACTATCAGTTAAATTGTATCGTGCATTGGTGTTAAAGTCCGTTGAACCTCTAAACTGTGAAGAGTAGTTTGGCGAATTATATCGGCCTTGAGCAGAAATACTTACCCCTTGAATTCTGCCAGTATAGCGGGCTGTGGCACCAAAACCTGGGGTCTTAAAGGCATCTCCACTCACTGGCTGATGATCTTCCATGGAGTACCCCAGCTTAACATCTAAAATACTTTGGTTTGGCAACCTGTAATTAGCTCTGAAGGTAGCTAAGTTTCTATTTACCTGATTGAACTCATCGTCTTGGTTTACTATCTCTGCTGTAGCATTTAGGCCTTGCATAACTCTATAGCGAACCGAACCTCCAATACTGCTCAAGTCATTGTTTACATTGCCATTTTGCGGCCTGGTTACATAGATGGCAGAAACTCCCAGTTTATCGAAGTAATAAGAGCCTTTAACACCAGTACCATTGAGTAACAACTCCATATTCTGGCCAATATCTCCTGCCGATACGGCATACTTTGGTGTTCTGTATTCTGCAAAGCGATAGGAGCCCAAAAACTGCGTACCAGCAATGCTATTACTAGAAATTATAGTCTGATAGTAATAGCGAAGGAAGCGATCTTCTCCAAGATCGGCCTCCCCGCTGAGATCTAGACTGAAATTTGTAAATTGAGACAAAACATTGTATGTGTTAAACTCTACGTTGATGGGAATGCTAGATTCGCCATACTCAGACTTAAACTTGTGCTCTTGTTCTAGCCTTTTAAAATCTACTCTTCCTCCCCAGCTAGCCCTTTGTCCAGCTACATCTTTAACTTGAATATTTACTTTGTATTCGGATTGATTTGTTTCTTCTGAATCAATAGCCCCTGCAGTAAAGAAATTTTCCTTCTTAGCCTCTTCGTCAAGCTGAGCGGTAAAAGTTAGCGTAGTATCTATATCTACGGGAAGCTTAAGAGGCAATGCATTGTCTGCAAATGGATTGCCTTGATTGTCTAAAATTTTGACCTTCACATTCGGGTTGAACAAAACCACAACGTCTTCGGCCGAATTCCCATCATTTCTCAACTTAAGCTGAAATTGAGCCTCCTTTTTGTCTGCCGGAAAATAAACTTCCGATTTAACCAGCGAAGCGTACCACCTAGACACCTTAACCACTTGCATAGACCATGGAGTTGAAGCCAACGGAACTCCATTTCCTGTTAAGGCAGTAGCATTAATAAAATAATTGACATTTCCTGTTGCCGATTTCTCTGGCACTACTCTTATGGGAATAAAGAGGCTATCGTTATTGGCCACATTGTACATTCTATCTTCTGCACGAACTCTAGACCAATTGGGAGGAGTAGCTATTTCTATCTTAAAGACCGATCTGCGACCTGTGCGATTAACCACCTTCAGAACGTTGGAGGCAACCTCATCTACAGAACCACTAGTTTGGGATTTGATAAATTGGAGAGTGAGCCCACTCGCTGCAATTTCTTGCGCCTGAATTTTAGCTTGAGCAAATATCAGACAAAGAAGTATACAGCTAGCGCTAACCATAAAGGAGAATGACCTCCTATGTCTGGGGCTACACGTAGTCAAAATAAGTTAGTTCTTCTGGTGTTAGGTATCCAAATATAAATAGAATGTAAGAAAACATCCTAATGGATAAGAGGCGATTTTATTGTAATTCCGAGCATTTTAAGTGCAAACGGACAATTTTTAGTAAGAACTTACTTATTCATGTATTTAAAAACACATAGCTGCTGTCAAAAAACTTGACAACCCGAAGAATTTTGAACTCAAAATCTGTGGTCAGATTCAAAATTATGCCTCTGAACTACGTGTAAAACAGAGCATTTTTTTGAAAAAAAGAGAGCCCACCCGAACAACGTCCAGATGAGCTCAGAATTGACTAGAAATTAGCCTTTAATGCTATTATAAAATTGACCCCTGCTCCAGAAATACCTGAAGTATATGGCCTATACCTTTGATCTGTTATATTCTCAACGCCAGTAGTTACCGTAAAAGTGTTACTCAGTAAATATTGGGCTTTAAAGTTTAAAGTATACCACGAAGGAGCATACGGATTTCCATTGGCATCGGCTGCATAAATCTCGGTTTTCCCCTTTTCATCTTCTGGCAAATCTTCAAAAGATACCTCCGCATGATAATCTGCATATAAGCTAAGCCTCCATTTGTAAGCAGAATAATTTAGCCTACTAACACCAAAAGCAGGTGCTGCATGCCTCATCGGGCTTTTATCTCCATTGTCTAGCTCTTCCTCACCATGTTGATAATTATACATGGTTGAAAAACTAAAACCAGCAGGCAATTTCAATTCTGCCCCCACTTGAAAGCCATAAACTGTGGCATTTGCTGCATTCTGAATAGCCTGAACTCTACTGAGCTCACCATCATACATTATCTCATCCATGCCATTCAACTGAAAGTCTCTTCTTACCATTGCGTTATTCAAGTAGGTATAAAAGCCTGTCAGCTCAACCTTTAGCACATCAGAAAACACCTTAGCTATTCCAAAGTCTGCATTGTAAGCCGTTTCAGCTTCCAAGTCAGGGTTTGGCACCACCACTGAACCAGGTTCAGAATCGAATACCTTCCCTACATCATCAACATTTGGCGACCTAAACCCCGTAGCTAAATTGGCATTGATCACCCACGAAGAAGAAGGCATTAATACTGCTCCAAAACTTCCTGTTAGTGCACCTTCATTAAGGTTTGCCGTTTCAAAAGGAAAGGGGTAAAAACTAGTGTCGAAAGATGCATCTAACGTAAACTGATTGTACCTGAGCCCAGCCTGCAATGTCAAAATCTCAGAAGCTTTATACTCTTGAGTAACATAGGCTGCGTATGACGCCCAATCTGCTTGCGGATATCTAGAAGGACCAGGCTGCGATGTTCCGGTACTGATGTTTTGATCTATCCCTGTTGAGGTAACATCGTTCAACACCCATTCTAAACCATAGAACAGTTTACTTCTAGCGCTAAGCGATTTGATAAAATCTAGATTGGCTGAGTAGGCCTCTACCTCTTCTGTCCTCACTGCCCTTTCTGTACTATTAAGGCTTCTATCTCTGCGGCTTTCCTCAAAATGTTGCTGAGCTAGTCTTATAGTCATCTCATCGAATAAGACCGAACTGGAGTTATGAGAAACATTAAGGTTGTTCATCATCCAAATCTGAGGGCCATAACTCCATTCGCCATACCTTGGCTGTCCATTTCTCATTCTATTATGCCTATCATACCTACCGTAACTAGAAGTTTGAGAATAGTGGAACCCATACTGAAAATCCCAATTCTCGTTCGGCTTAAAGCGAACCTTCTGCATAATATTATATTGAGTGTAGCCACTAGGATTCTGTACTCGCGGATCTTCATTTTCCAACACCAAATCCTCACCCCCACCCCTTTGTACTACGTAAGGCTTCAGGTAATCTTCTGGGCCATTGCTGCCCTGGCGTAAGTCGTCAAAAATATTCCCGCTAAAACTGGTTACGAATGCCCACTTGTCTAACCCAATGTTAAAATCTGCATGAACAGTTTTCTCCTTATTGGCTGTAGCATAGCGCATATTAGCCTTACCAGTTACCTCTAACTGATCGGTAACTGAGAGTTTTGGCTTCAACGTTTGAAAACTCATAACACCGCCAATGGCATCACTTCCATAGATTACGGAGCCCGGACCAAAAGATATCTCGGTGCTTTCAATAGCAAAAGCATCTAGAGAAATCACGTTTTGGATGTTCCCTCCTCTGAAAATGGCGGTATTCATGCGCACACCATCTACAGTGTAAAGCAGCCGGTTTGTTGCAAAGCCGCGAATCATAGGACTTCCTCCACCCTGCTGACTTTTTTGGACATATACCTGACCGGATACGCTAAGTAAGTCTGCGGTAGTCTGCGGGTTCATGAATGCCACGTCTTTCGGAGTAATTGAAATCACTTTCTGCGGAACCTCAGCACTAGATTGATTCCACTTTGTAGCCGAAACCACAAATTGATCTAGCTCTAAAGAATTTGGCACTAGGTAAACCTGAAAGCCTTGATTCTCTAGCTCATAGTAACTCATGGTAACGGTGGCATAACCAATCATTCGAATCTGAATGGAGTCTGCGCCACCAAATTCTGAGATATCGGCCTGACCTCGAGCGTTGGTGGTAAGCACCACATTATCTCTATCACTGACAATCATGACCAACTCTAATGGGGCTTCATTTTCTTGATCAAGAACAGTGATTACCTGCGCCTGAGCCATGAAAAAACTCATGAGAAACAGGAGCAGAAAAATTAATTTCTTCATTTAAGATTATCTATTTAAACATTAAAAAATACGTGTTTGAGCCTACTCAGAAGAACTGAGAGACACGTAGTAAGAATATGTTTAAACAAATAATGGAGGAGGAACTGGAGGAGCCCAACGAAGAGATGTATATGAATTGATATACTCGTTGAACGAGTTATTTTCTATAAAAATAAAAGGTTGCTCTTCTGGGGCACCACCATTGTAATGCAGCGATTTTAAAAGTTTTTCGAGTTGGTTTTGATTTTGTTGCTGATCGGCATCTTGGTTCATTGCCATAGCTACTAACTCTGCCAGTTTATTCTTGATTTTTGTCTCAACCTTATCCCACCAAACATAATAGGTAACAGAATCTCCAACCTCTTCTTGCTCCACAACATCGTAACTCTGGCCGTTGTACATAAACTCCCGCTCATGCTCCCAGTCTAGGGCCTCGGCCTCTGCTTTGGAGAAGGTAAACTGAACAAGCTCACCTTTGTCCATTCCTTGTAGAATTTCGCGCTCTATCTGCTCTCTTACTTGCCATTGTTTCACTTTTAGAATGGTAAAAGTAAACCCCAATGGTGCTATAAAACACATTAGCAAAAGAAAGGATGATATTTTACGCGAGCGTTGCTTCATCTTGGAACATTACGAATGTAAAAACATCTGTTCAATAAATTACAACTGCTCTGACAGGTGGAGGTTTATTGCTTTAACCTGCGGAAAGAATTATTTAAAGCACCCTTTTAACAGACCAATTTATAGCCATAGCCCCGAACATTAAGTATCTGAATGGCATCATCTTTCGATAGCTTCTTTCTCAGCTTTGTAATGAATACGTCCATACTTCTGGCATTGAAGAAATCGTCACTTCCCCAGAGCGTATTTAAAATGAGCGTACGTTCTGTAAGGTCGTTTTTATGTAGGTAAAGCTCATTCAGTAATTGTGCCTCACGATGAGTAAGAGACTCTTCAGTACCATTGAAGCTCAAAACCTGCCTAGAGTAATTGAATGAGTATTTCCCGATTCCCACCGTTTCAGAAGCTCCGTTTGTTCCTTTCCGGTCAATTAATGCTTTGATACGAACAATGAGCTCTTCCATAGAGAAGGGCTTTTTGAGGTAATCATTAGCCCCATAGCCGAACCCTTCTACAACGTCTTCAGTACGGCTTTTGGCCGTCAGAAAGATGATAGGAATACGATCATCTTTCCTTCTAATCTCTTTAACCAAGGAGAACCCATCTTTTTTTGGCATCATTACATCGAGCACCAAAATTTCTGGTTCTTCCTCTTCGTACTTTAGCTTTGCCTCTTCTCCATCGGCACAGAAAACTACCTCGAAGCCCCGGGTCTCCAGACTTTCCTTAACAATAGTCCCTAAGGCCAATTCATCTTCAGCCAACAGAATTTTATGCTTTGTCATCGTTAAATTCAATTGAAAAAAGAGTTGAATTAGGCTCCACAGAAAGCCCAACTTTACCACCGTGCTTTTCTACCAAAGTTTTGGTGTAATAAAGGCCAATGCCAAAACCTTTCACATCATGCACATTACCGGTAGGTATTCGATAGAACTTGTCGAAAATGCGCTGCTGCTCCTGCTTACCAATCTTACCTCCACTGTCTTTTACTTGCCAAACTAACTGCCCTTTGGTTTTAGACAAGCTAATGAGCACTTCATCACCTCCATATTTAATGGCATTATCTACCAAGTTACCAATGGCATTTTCCATGTGAAATGGATCTATCTCAAGCCAATGCTCTGTTAAATCGGTTTGAAAAGAGAGTTTTTTACTCCCCTTAATCACATGAAACTTCTCAAATATCTGACGCGTAAAGCCAACTACTTCTACGTCTTCTTTGGCTATTTCTAGCTCGTTAGAATCTAGTGAAGCTGTTTCTAACAGCTTTTCAACCATTCCGTTCAACTTTTTCAATTGCCCCTGCGAGATTCCAACATATTTAGCAGTTTTTTCAGGATCATTCATTTGGTTGAAGTTGGAGATTCCCTCCATAGCCGTTGAAATTGTGGCTATTGGCGTTTTGAATTCATGCGTGATGTTGCTGATTAAATCATTCTTAATCTCAGCCAATTGTTTCTGTTCAGTTATAATTCCATACAGATACATCATGGTCCCAATCACCACAATGGTAATTATTAATGAAATGAGTAAATCTACCCCTCCTCGTTTAAGAATATTGAGTGAGGCATTCTCAAATCTGAGTTCTATCCGCTGATCTTTCGAAAGAAAAGTATTGTTAGATTCAACCGTAAGCGGATAGTCAGAGCTATTAAAGTTTGGTTCGGAATAGACGGTATCTCTCTCCTCTTTAAAAGCCATAATTTGATTACCGTCAAACCCTACCTTCACCTCCAGCGGCCCGAGTTTATTGGTAAACAACACCAATACATGCCTCACCTTCATATCCCGTCTATCTAATTCCTCTTCTAGAAGGTTGTTTAGCGTATCTAGCTTAATATCCTTGCCAGATAAAGACAGTACTATTTTCTGAGCAAAGCCTTTTAGGCTTTTCAGAGAGTCTGTAAAGCCAATCTCCATGCTTTTGGAATATGTATGGTTTTCTGGTAAAGAACTGGAGTCTGACACCACACTAGAAATGCTTATAGACTCAATCATTGAGGGGTTCAAGGCTGTATCAAAAGCAAATACAGATTTAGAGTCTACCATCTTTTGAACAGCTCCTCTTATAGAATCTCTATTGTTAAGATAATGCACAACTTTATCTACATCTTGAGCTCCATTGTTGGTAGACCAAGCACCTCTAATCATAAGATTTGACCCGGTATTACCAGTTAGTCTCTGCACTTTAAGCCCCAGTTGATCTTTGGTTATTTCAGCAAAATAGGCCTCCAAGCTTACATCTAAAGACTGCTGCATATCATTAACAAAACGCTCCTTATTCAGCTGGTAATTCTGAATACTTCTGTACACCTGCGCCCCAATAGTAACTATGGCGGTAGCAGCTATCACATAAATTATTCGCTTGAATTTCAATGCATTCACGCTTCAAATATACGGACTTCAACATCAGTTGATTGGCAGCTTAACACACGTTAACACTGGTTAACTCATTGTTTTCTCTATTCAATTCAGATTTGTAGGGTATTAAAATCACTCCAATGAAAAATCTCAAAAGACAACTCGTTCTAGCTATCGGAATAATGATAGCCACCCTTATTTCCGTAACAGCCCAAAACTTTCAGGGTATTGCCACCTATCAATCATCAAGGAAAATGAATGGCTTTTCTATTAAGAGCGACCAGATGACTCCCGCCATGCAAGCACAAATAGAGGAGCAAATGAAAAAGCAATTCCAGAAAGAGTATGAGTTAAAATTCAACCTTAAGGAATCTATTTGGTCGGAAGTTGAGAGTCTAGATGGAGGACCTGCAACAGCTTCGGCAGGAGGTTTAGTAATAAGAATGGCAGGGGGAGGAAGTACCACCTACAAAAACACATCTGAGAATCTCTATCTGAAGGAAACCGAGGTTTTCAGCAAGCCTTTTTTAGTAAACGACACACTAAGTAAAAGAGAGTGGGAGCTTACAGACGAAAAAAAAACCATAGGCAATTACCAAGCCTACAAAGCAGTTTTCACAGATGTGAGAGAAAGCCGAACTATCTCATTCAACAGCCAAAGTGATGGTGAGAAAACCGATGAAGAAGTGGTGCCAGAGGTTAAAATGGACACTATAAAAATAGAAGCTTGGTACACCCCTCAAATTCCTGTTTCTCAAGGACCAGATGAATACTGGGGACTTCCAGGTTTAATTCTTGAGGTTAGTGATGGCAAAATGAGTTACGCCTGCACCAAGGTAATTTTAAACCCAGAAGAAGAGGTAAAAATCAAAAGGCCTTCCAAAGGAAAGAAAGTAACCCGTACTGAATTGAGAGAAGAAATTGATGCCAAAACCGCAGAAATGACTGAAAAATTCAGCAATGGAAAAGGAGGCATCAGCATTAAAGTAGGAGGCAATTAATTAGTCCAAAGGTCAAAAACTCACAACATGAAAAGGTTTATACTACTCTTAACACTTTGCCTTGCTTTCTCTACCATGAGTTTAGCTCAAGAAAAAGTAATTTTTAGCGGTGAAGTCAGAGATTCAGAAGGCGCAGTTTTAGAATACGCCAATGTCTTAGCCATTGACACCCTAAGTAAAAAAATGGCCGGATTCAGCGTAACTAATCCACAAGGAGGCTTTAGAATACCATTAGAAAAGGGAAAAGTCTACAACATCAAGGTCAGCTTTGTAGGCTTTCTGCCTTTTGAACAACTCTATGAAGCTAAAGAAACCAATACCGTTCCTTTCTCCATTCAGCTTTCAGCAGACAGCCAAAACCTCGGAGATGTGGAAGTGGTCAGTGAAATGCCAGTACTCATTCAGGGTGACACTATTACTTACAAAACAGAGGTTTTTACCCAAGGCAATGAGCGCAAGCTAGGCGATGTTTTGGAGGACTTACCAGGCTTTGAAGTAGATGAAGATGGTGGTGTAAAAATTCAAGGCAAATCAGTTAACAAGGTGCTGGTAGATGGCAAAGAGTTCTTTGAAGGCGATACAAAACTAGCCACTAAAAACCTCCCAGCCAATGTGGTAGACAAGGTACAAGTACTGCAAAACTACAACAACATCAGTCCATTAAGCAGTGTAAACAACAGCGAGCAATTGGCACTGAACATTCAACTTAAAGAAGACAAGAAAAACATACTTTTTGGAGATATAAGAGCTGGCGCTGGCCCAGAAGAAAGGTATTTAGGCCACATTAATTCATTCTTTTATAATGCTAAAACCAACATCAACCTGATTGCCGATGCCAACAATGTTGGTCAACTGGCATTTACCATGAATGACTATTTCAGGTTTACTGGTGGCTTTGGAAGTTTTGCTAGAGGAGCTGGCTCATCATTTCAGGTTTCTAGCAACTCATTAGGCATTCCTATGGCTGAAAGAAACAATGCACAAAGTTTAAAAAACGAGCTCGCTGCCCTTAATTACAATTTCGCCCCAAGCAATAAATGGAACATTTCTGGCTTTGCTATAGGGTCTAGTGTAGATAACACCATGGGGTCAATTTCCAACAGAACCTATATTCTTCAACCTAACGCCAACCAAGAGGTGTTAACCTCAGAGCAAAGAGTAAAAAGCTCTTCCGGACTCTTTAAAGCTGGGGTAAAATACACTCCAAGCCCCAATTTGCAGGTAGATTATAATGCCTTCGGCCGAATAGCAGACATTCAAAACTACAGTTCTCAGAACTCTACATTCGGCAATCAATCAAATGACATTGAAGGAAACACCACTCAGGAACCCTACTCCATTGAACAACAACTGAGGGCATTTTGGGCACAGAATGAGAAGAATATTTTTTCATTCGAAGGATCATACCAGAGAGAGGTTCAAGACCCGACTTATAACCTTATTAATTCTGGTCAGCCTTTCTCCTCAATTATTCCAATGACAGGAAATAGTCCGTATGACCTTACTCAACTAAAAGAGGTAACCACCAATAAACAAGAAGCTGCCCTCAACTACTATCGTGTACTGAATAAGACCAATCACATCAACCTGAAGGTCGGAAACACATATTCTAGCCAGAGCCTGACCTCAAGCATGTTCGAAAGATTGGCCGATGGAACTACCAATACATTCAATCAGACTGATTTAATGAATATGGTAGACTACACGTTTGAAGATTACTACGTGGGCTTATTATACAAAACGAAGTTCAACGATCTTGTACTTACTCCATCACTAAACCTACACAGGTATCAGGTAAATGCAGATCAAAACAACTTTATTGGTGGCTTCGATAAAACTATGCTTTTGCCTGCTCTAAACGCAAAGTATAACTTCAGAAGCTCTCATTCACTTACACTTAATTACGATGTAGCTGCTCAGTTTACCGACATTCAGAACTATGCCGAAGGTCTTATTGTAAGAAGTTACAACTCACTTTTTAGAGGAAACGTGAACGTGATGAATAGCCTTTACCATACAGTAAACATCAACTACTTCAACTTTAACATGTACAACTTCCTCAATATTTATGGAGGGCTGAACTATGCAAAAAGGCTAGATGATGTTACCAATATTGTAGAATTCAATAACCTAGAAAGAGTAAACACCCCAACCAATATTAACACTACCAACGAAGCCGTAACAGGCTACGCCAATATAGAAAAGCGCTTTGACGACTTTAGAGCAAGTCTTAATGCAAATTGGAGCAGAAGCATTAGCAACAATATCATTAGCGACACCCCTAATGAGAACATCAATTTTGTGGAGAGTTACAAAGCCAAACTCAGTACTACCTTGTTTAAAAAGCTATTCTTAGATTTCGGCTACTCTGTTTCTCTGAGTAATTATGAAGGAAATAACACTTCCAGCAAATTTGAAAATCATCAACCTTTTGCCAATCTAGAATTTAACTTCCTGAAAGGCTTCTCTTTAGAAGTAGACTATGAATACAACAGCTATGTATCTCAAACAAACCCTACGCAACAGTTCGATTTGATGGATGCAGAGTTAAGATATAGAAAAGAGGGTTCAGCATGGGAGTTCAAAGTTGAAGGAATGAACCTGTTCAACACCACAGGCATTAGAAGAGATTCGTTTTCTGAAAGTCTGATTAGCACTTATGAATACTTTATTCAGAAACGTTACTGGCTTTTTACAGTCATGTATGATTTGTAGGAGCCAATGTACTTTTGCGAGCTTGACGGAAACCTCTGTTAAGCTCGCAGATTTCATTAACGAGCGAAAAAAGTTCTTACCTTATCAATCACATACTCCTGCTGATCATCAGTCATTCCGGGGAAAATCGGTAATGAAAGTCCCTCTTCTTGAAGTTTAAATGAAACAGGAAAATCTGTTGGTTCAAGGCCGAAGTCTAAATAAGCCTTAGTAAAAGGAAGAGCCTTCGGGTAGTGAATTTGGGTTTGAATGCCATTTTCATTGAGAAAGCTTTTCAACTCATCTCTTCTTGAAGTCAACACATTATAAATGTGAAAAACGTGATTGTTACCCCCAGCTGTTTTCGGTAGAACTAGATCGCCACAGCCCGACAAAGACTCCGAGTACTTCTTAGCAATTTCGTTTCTCTGCCCATTCCATTCGTCAATGAAATTCAATTTTAAAGAAAGTACAGCTGCCTGAAGCGTATCCATTCTGCTATTCATTCCAGGAAATTCATGCGTGTGCTTATCTGCAGCTCCATGGTTGGCCATTTTTCTACAGGCCTTATAAAGTTCCTTATTGTCGGTAACAAGAGCACCAGCATCGCCAAGTGCTCCTAAGTTCTTGGTGGGATAAAAACTGAAAACCGCGGCATCACCAAAGCTACCGGCAAACCTTCCTTTATGACTAGCAAAGTGTGCCTGAGCACAATCTTCTACCACTTTAAAATTATGCCTAGTTGCTATTTCCGAAATAGCCTCCATATCAGCCAATTGGCCATAAAGATGCACAGGAATTACAGCCTTTGTGCGTGGAGTTATTGCTTGTTCAAATGCCTTCGGATCTAAGCAATAAGTTGTTGAATCTACATCTACAAAAACTGGTTTAGCACCCAAATTAGAAACCACTTCAGCATCTGTTATCCATGTCATAGCGGGAACAATCACCTCGTCATCGGGACCAACCCCAAGCATCTTTAGCACTATAAAAAGTGCATCGGTGCAGTTGCCAGTGGAGTAACAGTATTTTATACCGAGCTTATTTGAGAAAAGATTTTCAAACTCAGTCACCTGCTTGCCATAGACAAAATAAGACTCATCTATTACCTGCGAATAAATAGTCTGAAGCTCCGTTTGAAGCGATTCATGTATGATTTTTAAATCTAAGTATGGCACTCTCACGCTTGAAAGATAGTTAATTTTCTCACTGAAAGTGGAGAGTTGCACACCACTTCACTATCTTCAAATTCAATCCAAATATTAGAGCACTATGGCCACACCAGAAGAAATACTAAAAACTATGATTAGTAACATGCCAGAAAAAACTGGAAAGTCTTTAGAAGAATGGCACATTGCTTTAAAAGCTACCGGTTTTAAAAAGCACGGAGAGCTCATGAAAGTGTTAAAAGGCGACCATGGGGTAAGTCATGGTTTCGCCAACACTATCGCTCAACTATACCTGAAGCCAGAACTAATGGCTCCAAAGACTTCATCTGAAGACTCTTTAGATGATGAATTACTTAAGGGAAAAGAGGACATGATGCCGGTATTCAAAAAAGCCAAAGCCATGTTTGAAGCGATAGATGGTGATGTTGAATTCTCTTATAAAAAGACTTATATCAGTTTACGCACACCAAGGAAGCAATTCGCTTTATTACAGCCAAGCACCAAAACTAGAGTAGATATTGGATTGAACCTGAAGGGTGTGGAACCCGAAGGAAAAGTAGAAGCAGCGGGCAGTTGGAACTCAATGGTTTCTCATAGAGTAAAAGCTACTCAACTCGAAGACCTAGAAGGAGTTCAGGAATGGCTACAAAAGGCCTACGATGCTAATAGCTAAACCATGAACCGTTTTCAGCCTATCGGTTTTCAGGACTTAGACGATCTTTTTGAGTTTATACCAGACGAAGAACTGCAACTAGTCAAAGTGCTTAGAAATCTAGTTTATGATTGTATTCCTGAAGTTCAGGAAAAACTAAGTTATAATGTTCCGTTCTTTAGGTTGAAAAGGAACATCTGCTTCATTTGGCCAGGTTCAGTTCCATGGGGAGGAACTTTTAAAGGTGTTCAGTTCGGTTTTATTCAAGGTCACCTACTATCTCATGATGGTTATTTGGAAACTGGAAAAAGAAAGTATGTAAGAACAAAGATCTTTAAGAAGCCTCAAGAAATAGAGTTCGATAAAATGAGTGCCCTACTATTTGAGGCGCTGGAGATTGACCAAAAAACTTAGATTGAAAGAATTTTAGCTATTCTAAATTCATCATCATCCAATCGCTTAATAGTCTTAATAGCCTCGCCAATCGGAGTGTAGGAAATCTTATTGTTAATTACCCCAACCATTACTTTAGATTGACCTTCTCGAAGCCCCTCAACGGCCGCGACACCCATTCTACTGGCCAATACTCTATCAAGAGTAGTTGGAGAACCTCCACGTTGCAAGTGCCCAAGAACACTTACTCGTATATCATAATGCGGAATATGTTCTTTTACCTTTTCAGCAATATCATAAGAACTACCTAAGTGACAGCCTTCAGCAACTATCACAACATTGGAAGCCTTCTGGTTGGCCGCACCTTTCTTCAACCTACTAATTAAAGCATCAATACTCCAGTTATGCTCAGGAACAATCATGGCCACAGCACCCCCACCAATAGCAGAATTGAGTGCAATAAACCCAGCATCTCGGCCCATCACCTCTACAAAGAAAAGCCTCTCATGTGAAGAAGCAGTGTCTCTAATTTTATCAATGGCTTCTCTGGCTGTATTGCAGGCAGTATCGTAACCAATGGTAAAATCTGTTCCAGAAAGGTCGTTGTCAATTGTACCTGGAATACCGATAACCGGCACATCAAACTCTTGACTGAAGATATCTGCACCAGTAAATGAACCGTCTCCACCAATCACCACTAGAGCATCTAAGCCGTTAGCTTTGAAGTTTTCGTAGGCCTTAGCTCGGCCTTCCTTCGTTCTAAACTCCTTGCTTCTAGCCGAAAGCAAGAAAGTACCTCCACGGCTTAAGATATTTGAAACTGACCTTACATACAGCTGCTCCATGTTTCCGTTAATTAGGCCATCATAGCCTTTATAAATTCCAAAAACATCGATTCCGTAATAGATAGAAGCTCTAACAACAGCTCTAACCGCGGCATTCATTCCTGGGGCATCTCCCCCACTGGTTAGGACTCCAATTTTCTTAATCTCAGTTGCCATAGTTGGTTAAGTATAGCCAAAATTACTCTATTCCCTTAGATGTAGCAGAGTCAATCAGCCCGAATCACATGCAATCGATTGAAGAAAGACAAGCTTTGAAAAAGCTATAAACGAAAAAAGCCCAGCAAAACTGCTGAGCTTTTCGTAGTCCGTAGGGGAATCGAACCCCTGTTACCAGGATGAAAACCTGGCGTCCTAACCCCTAGACGAACGGACCAGATATTGCAGAGGAGGAGGGATTCGAACCCCCGGTACCTCGCGGTACAACGGTTTTCAAGACCGCCGCATTCGACCACTCTGCCACTCCTCTGGATGTGATCTCCCGTTTGGGATTGCAAAGGTAAGTGTAACTTTTTTATTTGCAAGCAAGTTCGCTCAAATATTATCTTCAGTTTTTAATTTTTCGAATTTGGCCTTATCCAAAGCAGCATTCATCTCGAAGCCCACTAGCAAAATAAGCGACAGAATGAATAACAAAAGCATGAGCACAATTAGCGCCCCGATGGACCCATAAAGCTTATTATATGTGCCGAAATTGTTGATATAGAATGAAAAACCGAAGAAAGCAGCCAAACAAGCCAGAGTAGAAAAAATAGAACCAGCACTAAAAAAATGCCAGCGCTCATGAACTGCTGGTGCGAAATAATAAATAAATGAAATTGCTATCTGGAAAACCAAATACAGTACTACAAACCGTAAAACAATGATTAGATCTAAAGAAATAACATCCTGAATGAATTCTCTTACCTTATTATCCTGCAATAATTGCTGCCCCACCACCAATAGCGCTATAGACACTATCACTGAGAGCGATAGAATAACAATGAGCATAGTGGCTATAAAACGCATTTTCAGAAACCCACGCGTTTCTTTCGTCTTATAACACGCATTGAAAGCATCCATTAGCGAACTCATACCATTGGTAGAGAGTATGAGCGTAAGAATAAAACCAAAAGAAAGTAAGCCCCCTCTTTGTTTGTTAATGATGTCATGAATGGTTGTATCTGCAGCAGCGTAAAGGTTGGCAGGCAGCAAATTCTCCATGAACCCAATTATCTCTTCATTTGTGATATCGGGGAAGAACATCTGAATGTATGGCACCAAAGTGAAGAGAAATATTATAGCAGGGAAAATAGCCATTGTAAAACTAAAGGCTACTGCATTTGCTCTACCTAGAATTTCATCGTCACCTATCTTTTGAATAAAAATGACCGTTGCATCATATAGCCCTACCTTTTCTTTTCCCAGCTTAATCTTCTGCAGAAAAGACACTAATCTTAAAAAGATAGGGTGACTCGTTACATATTTGATTATTCGATGCTTCATTCAAAATAAGGGCTCAGCTTCTCAAGCAGATACTCTGGGGCTTTACAAGGTCTATTGCTAGACATATTGACAAACACTAATGTTGTCTCGCCTTCATTCAGCTTATTACCATCAGCATCTAAAACTTCATAGTAGAAATACATCCTTACCGAAGGAAGGGCTTTGATGATTACGCGAATAGTTATAAGCTCATCATATCTGGCAGGCTTAAGAAACTTACACTTCAGGTCAGTAACAGGCATCATAATGCCATTTTCTTCCATCTCCTTATACTGAAAACCCAGCTGACGCAGCGCTTCAACCCTACCTACCTCATAATAGGTAGCATAGTTGCCATAATATGCATACCCCATCTGATCGGTTTCAGCATATCTAACTCGAACTTGAGTTTCGGCTACATACATATTACCTGTAGATTCTTCTGTTGTTTAAGGCTTGTTGAAAGAGTCTTGCATTGCGATTGTGTTCTGCCAATGTTTTGGCAAATCGATGATAACCAGAAAAGTCTTCCTTGGCGCACATATAAATATAAGAATGGTCTTCGTAATTGAGAACCGCATTCAAAGAACTTATAGAAGGCAGGTTAATTGGCCCCGGAGGCAAACCTCTATATCTGTAAGTATTATAAGGGCTATCTACTTTTGTATCGGCAGTCAAAACCCTCTGAATGGCAAAATCACCCAAAGCGTATTTTACCGTAGGATCTGCCTGTAACAACATATTTTTATTGAGCCTGTTCAGGTATAACCCTGCAATGGTTGGCTTTTCATCGGTCATAATGCTTTCATCTTGAACTATAGAGGCCAAGGCTGACACCTCCACCGGAGTTAACCCTAACTCTTCTGCCTTGGTTTTCTTTTCTGGTGTCCAAAATGCCGTGTATTCTTTGTTCATTCGCTCGAAAAGAGATTCAGGAGAAACCGTCCAGTACACTTCATATGTATTTGGTATGAACATAGCCATCACATTTTCGCTGTTAAAACCATACTGCTCCAGATAGACATCATCATTCAAAAGGGCTTCAAATTCTGCAGGCTTCAACCCTATCCCTGATGTAATCTTCTCCGTTAAGTCAGATTTATACCGCACATTATTGAAGGTGATATTCACGGGTGTTTGGTCGCCAGACCTCAGCATTCTAATTGCCGCAAGGTTAGTCATTTTAGAATCTAATCGATAAACCCCAGGTTTAACAAGATCTGGATATTTCAACACCTTAGCCACAAAGCTGAAGGAAAGCGCATCTTCGATGATCCCCTCATTATAAAGGTGATTTCTTAGAGAATCGAAGTTGTCGTCATAATCTATAAGTATCTCCCTTGGCTCAGCTTCCGTCAGAACATTGGCTCCATAAAAGAGTTGATAGAAATAAAACGAAAACGAGGTCAACAACACTGAAAAGATGACCATCACCAACACAAAACGCTTTCTTTTCTTCATAAGGGCACAAAAATAGTGAATTTGTCCTAACTTGGGTTTTATTTAAATCTCATGTCTGCAGAGTACATTCGACTATATCCAGAAAACCCAGAATCGCATAAACTAGACCAAATAGTTGAGATTTTGAGAGATGGTGGAGTAATCATATACCCTACCGATACAGTATATGGAATAGGTTGTGATTTTAGTAACTCCAAAGCTGTTCAGCGTGTTTGCCAAATCAAAAACACCAAGCCTAATGCACTTTCGATTATATGTTATGACTTAAGCGAGATTTCAGAATACACAAAACACCTGAGCACCCCAGTATTTAAAGTGATGAAAAAGGCTCTACCTGGGCCATTCACCTTTATTCTTTCTGCCAACAGTAACGTACCGAAAACACTGAACGCCAAGAAGAAGACTGTTGGAATTAGGGTTCCAGACAACAACATTCCGAGAGAATTAGTAAAGAGGCTTGGCAAACCAATTATCACTACTTCTATAAGAGATGAGGACGAAGTAATTGAATATTCTACCGACCCTGAACTGATCTACGAGAAGTACGAAAACTTAGTAGACGTTGTGATTGATGGAGGGTATGGCAGTAACGTTCCCTCTACTGTTGTAGACTGTTCTGGCGATTACTTCGAAGTAATTCGAGAAGGCCTAGGAGATATTGAAGCCTATCTGTAATGAATGTTCTGATTGAATCACAATACTTGCCTTCTGTGGCATACTTTACCCTTCTGGCTCATTCAAACCAAATATGGATTGAAGCACATGAAAGTTTTGAAAAACAAACTTACCGCAACAGATGTGAAATATTGGGTGCGAATAACATTCAAAGACTGACTGTTCCTCTCCACTCGGCTAATAGTGGCCTCCCTATTCAAAAAATGAGAATAGACCACAGACAAAAATGGGTCAATAACCATTGGAGGTCTATTCAATCAGCCTATGGCAAAGCTCCCTTTTTCGACTATTATTCAGACTATCTGCACAAAGAATTATTCAAACCTTCAGAAACCATCTTTGAACTAAACAGTAGGCTTCTGACATTATGTCTTAAAATGCTTGGGCTGCAGAACAAATTAAATTTTACTGAAAAGTATGATTTAACTCCAGCAAAAGACATTTTTGATTACAGGTCGGTTATTCATCCTAAAAAGGAAACTGAACAGCTGGCATGGTTTCGGCCAGAAACGTACTATCAGGTTTTTGGCAAAGACTTTGTACCTAACATGAGCATTCTGGATTTATTGTTTTGCATGGGACCCGATTCCCTAGTGGTTTTAAAGAAATCAGGTGTATTCTAAGAAACAATAGGTTTTTGAAAGCGTTTTCTATTAAATCTCGGGCTTATCTTGTTATATTGATTTGAGGTTTAATAGCCAAACATTAGACCAATAGAAAGGCGTTAAATGGAAGCAAAATTTTCTAATAGAGTAAAGGAAGTGATCTCCTTGAGTCGGGAAGAAGCCTTGCGCTTAGGCCACGACTATATAGGAACAGAGCACTTGCTTTTGGGGATGATACGTGAGGGTGAAGGAGTAGCAGTGAGCATACTCAAGAAACTCGGAACTTCTTTAGAGGAGTTGAGAGAAGCAGTTGAGCGTGCTACAAAAGGAACGGCCAATCATAATGTTAAAAACTTGGCCAACATTCCACTGACAAGACAATCTGAAAAGGTCTTGAAAATCACTTACCTAGAAGCTAAAATTTTCAAAAGTCAATTAATCGGAACTGAGCACCTATTGCTTTCAATCTTAAGAGATGAAGACAATATTGCCACTCAGATTCTTGAGAAATTCGATGTGAATTATGAAGTAGTGAAAGAAATGTTGGAATATCAGACTGACAACCCAATAGCTTCTTCAGATACAGAAGACCCTGATGATGATTCTTCAAGAATGTTCAGCAGCGGTGGTTCTGGAGGAGGTTCTTCTGAAAGATCTTCTGGTAAAGGTTCAGAGAAATCTAGAACTCCTGTACTAGATAACTTTGGTAGAGACCTTACCAAGTATGCAGAAGAAGATAAACTCGACCCAATTGTAGGTCGTGAAAAAGAAATTGAGAGAGTGGGCCAAATTCTTTCGAGAAGAAAGAAAAACAACCCTATTCTAATCGGTGAACCAGGTGTAGGTAAGTCAGCCATTGCTGAAGGTCTTGCCCTGAGAATCATTCAGAAGAAGGTATCTAGAGTTCTCTTCAATAAGAGAGTAGTAACTCTTGATTTAGCTTCGCTTGTAGCAGGAACAAAATACAGAGGTCAGTTTGAAGAGAGAATGAAGGCCGTAATGAACGAGCTAGAAAAATCTCCAGAAGTGATTCTCTTTATTGATGAGCTACACACCATTGTTGGAGCAGGCGGAGCATCAGGCTCTTTAGACGCCTCTAATATGTTCAAACCAGCATTAGCTAGGGGCGAAATTCAATGTATTGGTGCTACTACCCTAGATGAGTATCGTCAGTACATTGAGAAAGATGGTGCTTTGGCCAGAAGGTTTCAGCAGGTAATGGTAGACCCTACCACTCCTGAGGAAACTATTCAGATTCTCGATAACATTAAGGAGCGTTATGAGGACCACCACCATGTAAATTACACTGAGGAGGCCATCAAAGCGTGTGTTTCTTTATCTGACAGATATATATCTGATAGATTCTTACCAGATAAGGCTATTGATGTTCTGGATGAGGCTGGAGCCAGAGTTCACATCAACAACATTCACGTTCCTGAAGAAATTGTGAAGCTCGAAGAGTCTATCGAGGACATTAAGAAAGAAAAGAACAGAGTTGTGAAGAGTCAGAAGTATGAAGAGGCTGCACAACTTAGAGATAAAGAGAAGAAGCTAATCGATCAGCTAGACAAAGCGAAAGCTCGTTGGGAAGAAGAAAGCAAATCGAAGCGATATGTTGTCGATGAAGACAATGTTGCTGAGGTAATTGCTATGATGACGGGTATTCCTACTAAACGCGTTGCTCAGAAAGAGCAAGCCAAGTTGGTAGGCATGTCTGAGCAATTGAGCGGTAAAGTGATTGGCCAAGAAGAGGCGATTAAGAAACTTACCAAAGCCATTCAACGAACTAGAGTTGGTTTGAAAGACCCAGCTAAGCCAATTGGAACATTTGTGTTCCTTGGACCGACTGGTGTTGGTAAAACTGAATTAGCCAAAGTGCTTGCTACTTATCTATTCGACAAAGAAGATTCTTTAGTGAGAATTGATATGAGTGAGTACATGGAGAAATTCTCGGTATCGAGATTGGTTGGAGCGCCTCCAGGCTATGTTGGTTACGAAGAGGGCGGTCAGCTTACTGAAAAAGTAAGACGCAAGCCTTACTCTGTAGTGCTTCTTGATGAGATTGAAAAAGCTCACCCAGATGTATTCAACATACTTCTCCAAGTTTTGGATGATGGTATTTTGACCGATGGCCTTGGAAGAAGAGTAGACTTCAGAAACACCATCATTATCATGACTTCAAATATTGGTGTAAGAGATCTGAAAGATTTCGGAACAGGAATCGGGTTCTCAACACAGCTGAAGCGTGACAATGAGGATGCTATGATTAAGGACACCATTCAGAAGGCCTTGAAGAAAACCTTCAGCCCTGAGTTCCTTAACAGACTTGATGATGTAATCATCTTCAATTCACTTTCTAGAGAAGATATTCATAAGATTATCGATATCTCTTTGAAGAAGCTATTGAGCAGAATTGAAGCAATGGGTTACGAAATTAAGTTGACTGAAGCTGCAAAAGACTTCTTGGCAGACAAAGGTTTCGACCCGCAGTATGGTGCAAGGCCTTTGAACAGGGCCATTCAGAAATATTTGGAAGACCAAATTGCTGAAGAGATTCTGAAAGGAGATATCAATGAAGGCGATACACTTTTGGCAGATCACACGAAAGATGCCACAGAGCTGACTATCAAGATCAAGAAAAAGAGAAAGTCTTCTAAGAAGAAAGAAGAGGAAGAAGGTTCTGCAGAATAGCAGCCTATTTCACAGATATACAGAGCCATGTTCGTACTTCGGACGTGGCTTTTTTTATGCTCAAAAAACGATGAGGACTCCTTATGAGCCCTCATTCTTCAACCAAAATATATAGTATTTAACTATAAATTCATTCTTCATTAAATGGATCTGAAAACTTCACATCAGTGATAAATTCTACATCAGTAAGTGTTCTAAGAAACGCTACAAGAGCAGCTCTTTCTTGAGGGTTCAAATTCATTCGCCTTACATTACCATTATTGACCCTTAATCTTTGGTCTAGGTTGGGATTGTCTTGAATTCCACGATCATAAAAACCGATGACCTCTTCTAAAGTTTCAAACCTTCCATCATGCATATAAGGAGCAGTGAGTGCAATGTTCCTGAGAGAGTTAACTTTAAACTTTCCATTGTCGCGCACAATGCCAGTAACAGCGCCCAAGCCTAAATCAATATTCATTGCATCTAGGCCGTTGTTACGTGCTTCATCTCCGCTAAACGTAACTGTTTCATGGCAAGCAGAACACTGTGTTCTCCCACTAAAGAAAAGGTCTTTGCCCAGGTTTTCTAATTCCGTAAAGTTTGGAAAGTCAATCTCTTCATTGCCATTTACAGCGACCAAACCTTCGTCAAACTGAGATTGATATGACACCATGGAGCGAACAAATTGAGCGAGCGCATTGGCAACTCGGCCGGTGGTTACCGATTCGCTTCCAAAAGCCTCCAGGAAAAGAGGCTCATAAAATGTCTGATCTTGAATTTTCGAAACCAGTTCATCTAAAGTCAGTCCCATTTCTACTTCATCTTGAATAGGCATCAAAACTTGTTCTTCCAAACTACCAGCTCTTTCGTCCCAGAAAAAATGGCCGTTATCATAGAACCTCGCATTGGCTAAGCCCATGCTGTTTCTTCCTGTTTCTCCACCTTCAAAGCCTAGACTTAAGGTTCTATTATCCGAAAATCCGCTAGACTGAACATGACAAGACGCACAGCTTACAGTATTATTTGCACTCAAAGCCTTATCATAAAAAAGCACTCTCCCTAAGGTAGCACCAGCGTCTGTTACCAGATTATCGACAGGAGTATTATCAATCGCTCTAACCTCATTAGTTACAAAATGAGCTGGCAAGTCTATATTGGAGTAGTTGTAGGGCTCATCTGGTAAGCTGATCACCTCTGAAAAATCACTATCTAGATCAAGATCTTCACCTTCTTGCTGACAAGCAAACATTGATGCGCTGGCCAAAAGCATTATTATCCATTTCTTTCTCATCCACATAAGTTTTAGTTCTACTTTGACTAAAACCCACAGATCTTACCGCATTTATTATTGTTAACTGAGTAACTAAGAATTAGCATAAACGCTCCTTCTTTGGTCGGTTTTTCCTCATAATCAACAGAAATTAAGCCATTAAGACCGCTGGGTTTGTCTTTAAATCCGGCTCACTTGGAATAACCCCACCCCCATCTTCAAATAAATTTTCAAGCAGATAAAAACAGCTATTAAACATCTGACCTACTCCCCCTTTCCTTGCTAGTTCAATCGCTCTATGCAATGGTTTGCGAGTAGCTAAAGGCAGGAAATGTTAAATTGGACTAAGCGCATTCGCGCTTTGTGCGTAGATTTATCCCGAACTATTACCATAAATATTGAGAGCACCATTTATCATAAGCGGGAAGCCAGTTATGCCTGGCGAAGAAGCAGTAATCAATGTGAATATTGCACGTTTACCTTCCCATTCAGATATCAATTTGAAAATTACTGTAGCCCGAGCCGTAGAAGATGGCCCAACTTTATTGCTCAGCGGTGGGCTTCATGGAGATGAGATAAATGGAGTAGAAATTGTAAGGCGAATCATTGAAAAAGATCAGCACAAGCCTAAAATCGGAACAGTAATCTGCATCCCCATCATCAACATGTTTGGCTTCATCAACTTTAGCCGATACGTGCCCGATGGAAAAGACGTAAACCGCTCATTTCCTGGAAACAAGAATGGCTCTTTGGCCGCCAGAGTTGCCCATTACCTCACTAATAACATCATTCCTAAAATAGATGTGGGTATAGATTTTCATACAGGTGGTGCTGAAAGGACTAACTATCCGCAGATTAGGTGTGTAATGAAGGACCCTAAGAACAGAGCGATTGCAGAAGCATTTGAGCCTCCATTTATTCTGAATTCACCATTTAGATCAAAATCGTTAAGGCAAACAGCCGCTAGAATGGGTAAGCACATTTTGGTATACGAAGGAGGTGAATCTACCCGATTCGATGAACATGCCATTCAGGTAGGAGTTAATGGTGCTATGCGAGTAATGAAACATTTAGGCATGCGCGAAAGAGCTCCTGAACCTCTGCACAAAACACAAGTTATATATCATTCCTCTTGGGTAAGGGCTAAATACTCAGGTATCTTTTTATCTCAAGTAAAATCGGGAGAGCTAATAGAAAAGAATCAAATCATCGGCTACGTAGCGGAGCCATTTGGTTCGTTCAAGCATAAAGTTAAGAGTCCCGCAAACGGCTATGTCATCGGGCTCAACAACAATCCAATTGTGCATCAGGGCGATGCTATTATGCACATAGGAGTTAACAAATAATCATTAGGTTGAAAGGGATGTGCTTTTTTGACTCATAGAATCGAGACAAAAAGCAGGAAGCGAAAAAAATAATACGAAGGATGGAAAAGGAAGCGACACTTTTAGAAGATTTGTTAGGTCTCATTAAAGACAAGAATGAAGCAGCCTTACACGACTTAATAGAGCGTCTAAAAACTGAAGACTTGGTGTATGCCTACAATAGGTTTTCAAAAGATGACCAGGCCTCCTTAATCAACCTTTTGAGCCCTGAAGATGCCGCCACTCTCCTTGAGAGAATCCCACAGAACCAGGCAGTTGAAGCCATTGAAAACGCAGAAGTTGAAACAGCAGCTTCCATCCTAAATGAGCTTTATAGTGACGACCAAGTAGATATTCTTGCCGAGCTAGATTCTACAGATGCGGAGGCCATCCTGGATGAAATGCTTCCGGCAGAAGCGGAAAACGTAAGGCGACTGATTCAGTATGATCCTGAGTCTGCTGGTGGGTTAATGGTCACTGAGTATCTGGCCTTTGAGTCTGACATGACGGTTGGACAAACCGTTAAGCACCTGCAAGAAAAAGCCGAAGAATATGAAGACTATCATGTGCAATACATCTATGTAACTAATAACAACAGGTTTGCAGGTGTGCTTCAAATGAGAGATTTACTGCTCTCTCGCCCTAATACCAAGCTTTCTAGCATTGTGATTAGAAATGCCTTTTCTATGCCTCCTGAAGCAAGCTTGGAAGACCTCATTAGCTTCTTCGATAAGTACGACTTTTTTGGCGTGCCCATTGTAGATGGTGAAGATCAGCTTTTAGGAATAGTACTTAGGAAAGATCTAAGAGAGGCCGAATCTGAAAGATCGAACTTAGAATTACTAGAAACCCAAGGTATTGTTGGTGGTGAAGAGTTGAGGTCTATGCCTGTTTTATTGAGATCGAAAAGGAGGCTTTCGTGGCTTTCGGTAAACATCTTACTCAATATTATAGCTGCTAGTGTTATCGCGTTTTACCAAGACACGTTGGAAGAAGTAATTGCACTGGCTGTTTTCCTTCCAGTAATCTCAGACATGAGTGGTTGCTCGGGCAATCAGGCCGTTGCAGTGAGTTTGCGAGAGCTTTCACTGGGCTTAGTAAAGCCTTATGAACTAGCTCGTGTACTCTGGCAAGAGGTTAAAGTGGGACTAATCAACGGAACTGTACTCGGAATTTTGATTGGTATAGCGGCTTACATCTATATGGGAAATGCTTACCTCGGCTTAGTAGTAGGTGGAGCTTTGGCCATTAACACCATAGTAGCAGTTAGTATTGGTGGTACAATCCCTCTATTCTTAAAGAAACTTAATACCGACCCTGCTTTAGCTTCAGGTCCAATTCTAACCACTATTACCGATATGCTTGGCTTCTTCTTAGCCCTGACCTTTGCGGGTGCAGCAATGAACTATTTGGTTTAAGCTAACTTATAAAATCCAAAAATCTTCATGTTAGATTCTGTGTAAGAATCTATCCTCGGTCTCTTTGGCTCTATCAACAAAATGCATTTGGGCAAAAACAAAATAATCTTCGTATTATTAACATATGACCACAACAATAGACACCACCCAACAAATGGATTTAGTGACTGAGGGTAAAACTCACCTTCTCATTGATTTTTTAGAGTCTCTACACCTTCGCATTCAAGGTGATGACAATATTATTCTCAGAAACCTAAATGATGACTCCAGAATTTTGATCGAAACATCCCAAGAGTTAGAAGAATATATCGAACGTTTTAGGAATATATGATTTTCCCATTCAAGAAAAATAAAATTGATCGTAAGGGAGATAGAGGTGAGTCCTTACCTCTGGACAATCAAGACTTACCCAATTCTTCCCAACCCAATGGTCTGTGCCCAAGATGCAATAAACAGTCAAGTTTTGAATTTCTCGGAGAACTTCCAGCCACATTTGATGGAGGAAGAGCGATACAATATTCAGGTGAGAGTTACCCAACATATCAAGACCGTGTAGTTTCACTTATGTGTAGAAACTGCAAACAACCTGTAGTTGTAGTCGAAGAACAATATTTGGTGAAACAAAACCAAGGCTTAACTGTACACTATAAAGGTTTGTTTTGGTGGCCATTTAGCAATAACATCTACTCCGAAATAATTCCAGAGAATGTTCAATCATCACTTGAAGAAGCTAAAAGAGCAAGATTTTCGCAGTGTTTTAGAGCTTCCGCTGTTATGAGTCGTAGGTCACTGGAGGCACTTTGTTCTCACATGGGGTATGAAGATGGAACGCTATTTAAGAGGTTAGAAAAAATGTCTAAAGATGGCACTCTTCAAAACAATCTTTTCGATTGGGCAAATGAAATAAGACTCATTGGAAATAGCGGAGCACACTTTGACCCAATTAATGAGGTTTTAGAAGAGGATGCTAATCAAATAATACTCTTTTTAGAAGAAGTCATAAAATACCTCATAATAATGCCTTATGAGATCGAAAAAAGACGTCAGAGTAAAGAATGAAAATGAACTATTACAGAGACATTATTTTTTCGAAATCACCTCTGACTGGAGGATATACTTTTAAAGATAAATTCCAGATTTTCCCTGCTAGCCTTAAAAATCAACCAACATCAATTTACGCAAAAGATCATCCAATAATCGTAGAATATGCTTTGTCTGATGAGGAACTGATCACACCAAGTTATGTAATTGAGGGCCTTGAGCAATTTTCAATCGAAACCGCAAGTAGAGTTACTAAAGTAGAAGAGATAATTAGACTACTTTGTACTTTCACTAACCATTTTTTCTTTAGATATGAATCGGGATCAGGTTTTTGGGGAATGCCCATTATTAATGATAACCCTGGAAAAGAAGCCAATAACTGGTCCTCCGTTTGGTGTTTCAAGATGCTTTTTTGGCCTGATTACCCGAAGGAGATGAAAATTGATTCCTTCTCTGAAATTGAAAATTTTGTAGAATTGGTACCTCATCATCCCTATTTCTTCATTAAACCAAACTTGGACATGAATCCTAGTCTTGAGATAACATTTCCGTACTCATTTGAACAGTTCGCTGAATCATATTTCAATTCAACAGAAGCAATCAAGTCTGTTGTTTTGAAAGCCATGAATCATTTATATAATGCGGTTGATTTGATGTACAGAAAACAAACTTTGTCAATCATTTCGGCTTTTACCTCACTCGAGACCATGATTAACGAGGAATACAAAGAACAAAAAATTGAGTTTTGTGAAGCTTGTGGTCAACCCAAATTTAAAGTTTCAAAAAAATTTAAAGACTACCTTTCAACATATGTTGGTCAAAACACCTCACTTAAAAAGAAATTTAATTTATACTATAAGAAAAGATCAAAGATTGTACATACTGGGCAAGAGTTAGCTACAGAAGATTTATACTCCAACCTACCAAAGAGTGAGCGTGACTCTGACTCAATTACACATCAAGAGGTGATTCAAATTACTCGACTTGGGATTAGTCACTGGTTATACAAAAAAACAAGGCCTAGTAAACCAGTATAACTAGTCAATCTACTTTAATCAATTTAGTATTGAGAACAATCCATTTGGTGAACTATTGTGTATAACAGACCATTAACTAATCAACCAATTACCAAATTAACTACCCCATGGCACGTGCTCCTTTTAATATGTTACCGCTGGGCACTCCGGCACCTGATTTCAAACTCCCCGACACTGTTTCTGGAACGGTGAGTCTGGATGAACTGAAGTCTGACAAAGCAACGGTGATTATGTTTATCTGCAATCACTGCCCTTTTGTAAGCATGTAGATGAGGCCATTGTATCACTAGCTAAAGATTATCAAGCCAAGGGAGTTTCTTAGGAAGTAAAATAAGGAACAGAAACTTTAGTAAATATTGCTCAATGATTTTTATTAGTTCAATAACCTAAAGGCGTTAGCCTTTAATTCAATTTCATTTCTCGATATGCCAATTTCTTCAGCCCTTAGTCGCCAATTACTTACTGCCCCTTTGATTTGATCAATAATTTTCTTGGCCTCATTCTCCTTCAGCCTAAAATAAGGGATCACTTCCATAGCCAAATCCAGATCTAGGGCATTATCGTATTCAGTGATGTTCAATTTTAGTCCGGTGCCCGTTTCTACTGGGTTGATATCATAGGCCGGAGATAAAATCCAGCCAGAATTTGTCAACATAAAACCATGATTTCTCAGATGATCGTCAGTATTGGAAACACAAATACTAAAAACAATCCTTCTCCATAATTCCGCCAGATCTTCTTTAACCTTTGCCCCTGAAGCAGTAATAAAATCTACCAATTCAAGGTAGCTAACCCCTTCTTGGTGAGATGCCCCGTCTGCATACCCCAACATAGTCATGGCGGAAGCAAAGTGCAGTCTCTGTCCCTGACCTGTTCTGTCGAACCTCTTGGCCAAGAATGTATGATGCTGCGATGAAAATGTTCTGGCCTGAGCTTCTGCCATGTTGATCCCTGATTCAATTGCTAATTGATAGGTTACCCATTCCCATGCACCCGTATTCTCATCATCATATTTACTGGGGAATTTAGCTATCCATAAATGTCCATTTGGATCGACTACACTAGCCTTAGGTCTGGCACCACCCAAGGAAGAACCAGGTGCTATCAGCATATTTAACCAACTGAGATAATCAGGGTCATCGACCGCATCATCTTCTTCCAGTTTTAAGCTGATCTCTTCTAATTGTCGAATGGAAGTCCATGGAGGAGATGCCAGATTTCTATCATCGCTTAAAAAAGGGCCATCATCTAACAGCTTAAATCGCAAAGCTCCCATCCTATGCTCATCATACACCCCTAGTAAATAATCCGTTTCAAAGAGCGTTTGGAAAGGCCTTTTCTCCTGTCTGGCGATAGCCGCCTCCTTCCTGCGCATTAATACGCGCCCCCAACGATCCGGTGACGAATCTGTAAATACCCCAAAGTTGGGTTTAGTACCTTCTGCTAGGTATTGCCGGCCTGCAAAAAGCTGTAGGTCAGGATCAATCACCTGAGCATACGGGTTGCTCAGCCAGTTTTGATGATAACTAAATGAAAATACTTCATTGCCCCGTACCCGATCAGAGCTCAATACCCCCATGAATTGAGGCTCTCCCAAGGGTTCCCAATCGGCATAAACCAAAATTTCTCTATGGTATGTGGAAGCTGGCATTTTTATCGTTTTGGGGCTCTGTTTTTTACATTAAGATTAGCATCTTGAATTTTTCTACCCAATTCATCATCACTTGCTAAGTGTAGAATGTCACTTTCTAATCCCAAAGCTTTGAGTACATTCAAAAGATTACCAATTAAAGTCCCAGGATACCCATTCTCAATTTTAGCAAGTGTTCCTCTATTAATTCCGGCACGCTCTGCTACCTGTTCACTACTTAGCTTTCTTCTAAGCCTGGCAAGTTTTATCTGTTCACCAACACCCTCTAATAGTCTTTCAAGTTTAGGTGTTAACACTGGAGTCTTCATAACAATAATGATTACATGAGTATACAAATATACTATTTTATGAATACTCAATACATCATTAAAAACTAGTACTCATGATTAGAGCGTTTATCCATCCGATACAATTGTTGTAAGCAACTGCATCTTCATTAATTTTGCCTAATATTTAAAATAATATCCGATTCTTCAGAAGAACCTTGACAGTATGGGTACAACCCATTGCCTGAGCCACTTTTTTTAAAAACGCTTGAACCATACACATCATTAACTGATTAACTAATCAACCAACTACCAAATTAACTAACCCATGGCACGTACTCCTTCTAATATGCTACCGCTGGGCACTCTGGCACCTGATTTCACTCTTCTTGATACTGTTTCTGGCAAAACGGTGAGTCTGGATGAACTGAAGTCTGACAAAGCAACGGTGATTATGTTTATCTGCAATCACTGCCCTTTTGTAAAGCATGTAGATGAGGCCATTGTATCGCTAACTAAAGATTATCAAGCCAAGGGAGTTTCTGTTATTGCCATCAGCTCAAACGATGTGGAGAACTATCCGCAAGACTCTCCTGAGTTAATGAAGGAAGAAGCGGAAAAAGTGGGTTATACCTTCCCTTACCTTTACGATGAAACCCAAGAAGTAGCCAAAGCTTATGATGCTGCCTGTACTCCAGATTTCTACGTATTCGACAAAGATTTAAAATGTGCTTACCGTGGTCAGTTAGATGATTCACGTCCTGGCAATGACAAGCCAGTTACAGGCAAAGACCTGCGAGCCGCTTTAGATGAAATATTGGAAGGCAAAGAAGTTTCCGCTCCGCAAATCCCAAGCTTGGGCTGCAATATTAAGTGGAAGTAGTAACATCCCCTTATTCAAACAATTACACTATCTTTGCGTAACTATAAATAGCACAGCAGTTTACCATGAAAACAGTAACGAGTAAAAAATCTAGTAGAACAAACAGCCCATCAAGCAAGGCTTCAAAGAACTCTAAGACTTTTACTCTAAAAAAACTCACACAAAGAGAAGTAGAGGCCAATAGAAGTTCGGCTTATCCTTATACATTCTAATACTTGCTTTACCCTTACGAATTTACACACACAGGAAAACGGAAGGAAAAACAGTTCGTCCGGCATCAGTTTAGTTTCAAAACTAAATACAATAGAACCTATATTGTTTACGCAGATGAATTTGACAGTGAAATGTTCATTGTCAAATTCTTTTTAAAGAACCACAGACACTCCAAGAATAGATTTAGACTAATGGCTAATGATTTTGATGCCAAAAGAGTGCTTGACACATGCATATCAATTGCTGGTCACATACTGAATCTATCCCCTCGAGCATCATTTGGTTTTCTAGGAGAGCCTAGGATTGGGGAGCCTAGGTACAGAACCAAGCGGTTTCTGGTCTACCTCCTCTACGCAGCAAGACACTATAACCCTATTGACTGGGAGCACTATACAGATGAAAATATTAGCGGCTACTTTTTGCTAAACACCCAAAATACTACCCTTAATATTCAATACGTTCAAGAGGTTTTTAAAGATTACATTGAGGTAGATTAATCTTACCGCCTTCTATTCGCCAACAACGGTGGCGGCTCTCCATTAAAAGGGTTAAATCGGCTGATGGTTTTTGCCTCCATACCATAGGCCCTAAGCACACTCCGGTCACCATGTTTGTCACGGATTTTATCCATGGCATGGTAAAGGTTGATAATCTCTTCATTGTCTTCGAAAAGGTTAATCTGCAAACCTCCTTCCACCAAATGACTAAAGCGCACCCCAATTAAGCGCACCAACAATCGCTTATTATAAAGCTTATTGAAGAGTTCCAATGTTTTAGGAATCAGTACATGGTCTGCAGAAGTGTAAGGAATGCGCGATTGCAAGGTGTAAGTATTGAAATCGGAATAACGAACCTTCACCGTTACGCAAGCCGTAAGTTTAAGCCCCCTCCTCAACTGAAAAGCTAAGTTTTCTGCCATAGCCAACAGAATACCCTTCAGTTTATGAACATCAATAGTATCTTTATCAAAAGTTCTTTCTGTAGAAATAGATTTACGCTCGCTGTATGGTATAACAGGAGAATTATCTAGTCCATTAGCCTTTCTCCAGATGCTCACACCATTTTTACCTAACACCTTTTCCATCAGCTCAACAGGCATCTCCTGAATGGTTTGTATCTTTTTAACACCAAGACTGTAAAGAGTCAGTTGGGTCTTTTGCCCCACCATAGGAATTTTACTAATAGAAAGGGGAGCTAAAAAGGGCTTTTCCAAGCCATTGTCTACCCTAATTTCATTATCGGGCTTTGCTTCTCCAGTCGCCACCTTCGAAACCGTTTTATTCCTAGAAAGACCAAAAGATATAGGAAGACCCGTTTCCTTTTTTATTCGCACCCTAAGCTCTTTAGCCATCTGATAGCTACTGAAAAATTTATCTAAACCCGTAAGGTCTGCATAAAACTCATCAATGGAGGTCTTTTCATAAAGAGGCACAGTTTCTTTAATAATTTCTGTAACGGCTTCAGAATGCTTAGTGTAAGCACCCGAATTCCCTCTAATTTGTATAGCATCGGGGCACAGCTCCTTAGCTCGCTTCATGGGCATTGCAGAATGCACACCATAAGCTCGTGCTTCATAGCTACATGAAGCCACAACTCCCCTGTCGGAACTTCCACCAATAAGTATAGGCTTCCCTACCAAACGGTTATCATATAACCGCTCAACCGACACAAAGAATGTGTCGAGATCCAGATGTAAAATCGTATTCTCCACTGCTTAGGTTGTTACAGAATTAGAACCCAAATCTAATTATTTTAGTTTACTATTTTTATTAGTAATTTAGATAAAAATTTACGCGCTTTGATTTCGAATTCATCCATATACTATTGCCTGATTGTCATTAATCCTGAAAATCAGATTTGTCAAGACATTAAGGCTATTAAAAGAAGTTTTAAGCTTAAGCATGGAGAGTATGGGGGCTATGGATCAACAGCTCACATCACTTTAAATCGTGAGTTTTTAGATGGTAAAGAACTCAAGAAATTTATAAACCGCTTAAAAGAAGAACTCTCTACTTATTACACGTTCGACTTACACCTTAACAATTATGATTTCTTTTTCGAGAGCAACACATTCTTTGTCTCTATAGAAGAGAGTTCTCACTTAGCAAACCTTCAACGGCTCATCACAACACAGCTTAAGATGATTAAACCGATTTCATATCTAGGTCGCTATCGCTTTTCTCCTCATATGACTATAGGAAGAACTCTTAGCCATAGGCAGTTTTCGGAAGCATATTATGAATTTGAAAGACAGGTCTATTCTAAAAAATTTAGAGTAAACGACATTGCCATTCTGTACAGTCAAATAGGTGACTCCCATTATGAGAGCTTATACTTACCTCTTAAGAATGAAGATTGGGCTGTAGTTTATTGATTATGTACCTCAACACCCACTCATATTACAGCTTTAAATACGGCACTATAAATACCAAATCACTGCTTGAAATTATGCAGCAAGCAGAGGTAAATACTTTTGCCCTTACCGATATTAACAGCACTGCCGCTAGCATCAACTTTGTCCGACTAGCTCCTAGGTTTGGGATTAAGCCGGTTTTAGGAATAGACTTTAGAAATGGGGCAGATCAGCTTTTTGTAGCTATTGCGCAGAACAATGAAGGCTTCAAAGAACTGAATGATTACTTGTCGAAATATCTGCACAGCAAGGAAGAAATTCCTCCGAGAGCTCCAGCATTTCAGCATGCTTTTGTGGTTTATCCTTTTAGCAAGTACACAGGCTTTGAGCTAAAAAAATTAGAGTTCATTGGAGTAAAACCCAAAGACCTACCCAAGTTGGTTTACCCGCCTCACCAAATGGATAAACAGAAATTGGTAGCCATGCCCACTGCTACTTTTCGCAGTAAAATAGATAAGGAGACAGGAGAACGTGTAGTTATGAAACGCGACTTCAATGCCCATCGTCTGCTAAGGGCCATCGACAAGAACACCTTGTTGAGTAAACTACCCAAAACCGAAGAGGCCGACCCGGGAGATTTCATCTACCCGACTGAGGAGTTGAAGGAGGTTTATTCCGCCCACCTCTATATGCTTGAGAATACGGAAGAGCTACTTAGTCAATGCCACATTCACTTCGACTTTGAAGGAGAGAACCTAAATAAGAACCTCAAGTCTTTTACCGAATCGCCAGAGAAAGACTACCAAGAACTGGAGAAGCTCTGTGAAGAAGGGCTTCCCTACCGATACCCTAATCCATCTGAAAAAATTAGAACCCGAATTAAAACGGAGTTGGATGTAATCAGGCGGCAGGGCTTTATGTCTTACTTTCTCATTAACTGGAAACTCTGCAAATATGCTCGAGAGAAAGGCTATTTCTACGTTGGCCGAGGCAGTGGCGCTAATAGCATTGTCGCCTACCTATTACGCATTACCGATGTAGACCCAATTGAGCTCGATTTGTATTTCGAGCGATTCATCAACCTCTATCGCCAAAACCCACCCGATTTCGACATAGATTTCTCATGGAAAGACCGAGAAGATATTACGCAGTTCATCTTTAAAGAATTTCAGCATGGAGAAGGCGGAAATGTATCGCTCCTTGCTACCTATAGTACTTTTCAGTTTAGGGCAGTTATCCGCGAACTAGGAAAAGTACTTGGCCTACCCGCCCATGAAATTGAACATATTCAGGCCACCAGCTACAATCAGCTAGACGAAACCCAAAAGCTGGTGCTTCGCTACGGAAAGTACATCGAGGGCTTCCCTAGCCACCTCAGCATTCATGCCGGAGGCATTCTCATTTCCGAGAAACCCATTCATTATTACACCGCCACAGATCTTCCCCCGAAGGGTTTCCCTACCACCCATTTCGATATGATTATTGCTGAAGATATTGGCCTTTATAAGTTCGATATTCTGAGTCAACGAGGCTTGGGCAAAATCAAAGACAGTCTAGACATTATCGCTAGAAACCACCCTGAAGATGAAGCGATAGATATACATAACATCGCCAAATTCAAGAAAGACGAACGCGTAAAAACCATGCTTAAAGAAGGGAAAGCCATTGGTTGTTTTTATGTGGAGTCGCCCGCCATGCGGATGTTGCTGAAAAAACTCCGAGTAGATGAGTATTTGGGCTTAGTGGCAGCCAGTTCGGTGATTAGGCCCGGAGTAGCAAAATCGGGCATGATGCGCCAATATATTCTCCGCTTTCGCGAACCTGAAAGAAGAAACGAAGCTCACCCTAAGCTGCGCGAAATTATGCCAGAAACTTATGGCGTAATGGTTTATCAGGAAGATGTAATAAAAGTTGCCCACATGTTTGCCGACCTCACTCTAGCCGAAGCCGATGTATTGAGAAGAGGCATGTCTGGCAAATACAGGTCGCGCGCAGAGTTTCAAAAGGTTCAGGAAAAGTACTTTGTCAACTGCCAGAAAAAAGGCTACTCACTTGAGCTAGCAAAAGACATTTGGCGACAAATTGAAAGCTTTGCTGGCTATGCTTTTGCCAAGGGGCACTCAGCCAGCTATGCCGTAGAAAGCTACCAAAGCCTCTACCTCAAAGCCTATTATCCGCTAGAATATATGGTAGCCACTATTAATAATGGCGGTGGATTTTATAGGGTAGAACTCTATGCTCACGAAGCTTTTATGCATGGAGCCGACATACAGGCACCTTGCGTAAACCAAAGCGAACAGCTTTGCACTATTTATGGCAAAAGCATATTTATGGGCTTTGCCTTTATTAGCGAATTAGAGCACAGCACCATGGAGGCTATACTTGAAGAGCGTTCTGAAAATGGTGTATTCATGAGCTTCGATAACTTTATGAAACGAGTACCCATTTCTCTAGATCAGCTCAGCCTACTAATACGCATCAATGCCTTTCGCTTTACGGGCATTGGCAAAAAAGAGCTGCTTTGGGACGCTCACTTTAGGTTGGGGAATGGCAAAAAATCACGCCCTGAGAAAATGCTTTTCGACTTTGGGGTGAAGCGCTTCCAAATTCCCGAACTCAGCTATGACCACCTAGAAGACGCTTTCGATCAGATTGAACTCCTTGGTTTTCCGCTTGGTAACCCTTTCGATATGCTTAAAGATCGGCCTGAAGAAGAAGTAATGGTTCGAGAAATGGGGCTACATAAAAACAAGGAAGTAACAATGGTTGGTTACCTCATCCACATTAAAAACACCAACACTTCTGGCGGCAAGCGTATGCAGTTTGGTACTTGGCTAGACCGAGAAGGGCATTTTATAGACACCACTCATTTCCCCCCAATAGCTGCTAAGTATCCTTTTAGAGGAAAGGGTATTTATGAGCTCAAAGGAAAAATTGTGGAAGAATTCGACTTCCTCAGCATGGAAATTACAGCCATGCGAAAGCTGCAGTACATTCACGACCCAAGGCTTGCCACCGAAGCCAGGCATGCAACTATGGGCGTTTCGAGCTAGTTTCTGAAGTCTTAAAACTCACCACTTCAGACCAGTCGCTCCAGTTTAAGTTTTGATCTCTGTATCGAACTCGCACGTAGTAAGTAGTATTAGGTTTTAATCTCTCAGTTACCTTTTCATCGGTTAGATCATCCCCTTCTTGTCTATTCTCTTTGTAGTACCAGTTTTCATGCTGCTTCCAACTATCGAAAACCACTCTTTCAAAGCCTGTATTCTCAGCAATTTGCCAATTACTAGCCGCATGGAATGCTTCGCTCATATCGCTTTGGAATTGAGAAGCCTTCAAAGTTAAATTAAGTGGATTTACACTTGAGCTTTCAGAAGGGAAGTTTAATGAAGGCTGCTGAGGTTTAACGCTCAACCTAAAAACAGTTACACTATCTGTGAGCACATTGTCTTTTGGATTTTCCTGATTACCTCGGCTAATTCTCTTAACTGTGAATTTTGGATTGTCTGCATTTCCTTCAACCTCTACCATTACAAAACCATATTCATCTTCTGTAACTGTAAATTCATCGTAGTCCCTTCCTTCAAATTCGCCCCAATTATCAATAGCTCCACCAGCAGTAGCAACATTTATCCAAAGGTGTTTATGGTCTCTAGATTGCCCTCTAGAATAGCCATGAGTATGACCAAAGAAATGCACACTCGGCTTACCTGTTGCGGTAGAAAAATCTTCTAGCATCTTTACAATTTTTCCGGAGAAATCAGTTTCGCCCGGAATCCACAACTCAGACTTATGTGGGTGATGCATTTGAGCAAAAACAAAATCGATGTCGTCATTCTTAGCTGTTTCTGCCAGCACATTTTTCAGCCAACTCAATTGCTGACCAATATCGCGGTAACCATCGTTAGAATCTAAACCAATAATTCTGGTGTTTCCGTAATCTTTAAACCACCAATGTTCAGCATAGGCCCCAGTTCCATTTTCTGGTAAGCTGAAATACTTGAAGTAAAACAGTGAGTTCTGTTCGTGATTACCCAAAACCGGATAAACTGGAACTTGAGTAAATAAATCTTTCGCAGGTTTAAAAAAATGCTCTTGCCACTGAGAATAAACAGAACCTGTAACCACTAAATCGCCCGGAATCATAACTAAGGCTAAATTCTCGGGCACCTCACCTCCATAAGTATCTTTCATGTATTTGAGCACTCCTTCATTCACCATTTCAGCAAACTTTTCTGGCTCATTATGGTCTCTTTGCATGTCGCTCATAGCCACCATATTGAACGAAATATCGTCTTTAGGAAAAGGAGGCGTTTTGAACTGATAAATATCTGATCTCAGCCCATCGGTAATTACTCGGTAGTAATAGGTAGTCAGCCTTTCAAGCCCAGTAAGCTGCACCTCATGAATTCTCGACTCGCCAAAATTTATGCTTTCAGCCTTGCCCTTGGCTTTATTTCCTAAACGGTTGGTCTCGCCCCATTCCACCACACTCTCTTCACCAAACGATGTTTCCCATTTGATAACAATGCTGTTTGGTTGAGCATCTTGTAGAAACGGATAGACCAAAAATGTTGGTTTTTTCTGTGCAAAGGCACACAGCGGAGCAATTAGCAAAACAGTAAAAAAGAGCTTTCTAAACGAAAGAGGCATGGTTCTAAAAATAAAAAGTGATCGAAAGAGAATACTTTACGAAGATAGATAATGGAGATATGCGGCACTGTCTCAAGTATATTTTGAAATGGTTAAGACATTGTGAAGTGCTTTTCCGCCCTTCTTTCTTAACTTTCCAGCCATAAACACCTCTCTTATGAAAAAGATATTAAGCCTTAGTTTTCTTGTTCTTTTCATTTTCTCATGCAAGCAAAATGAACCCGTAGAATTCATTATTCTACAAATGAACGATGTATATGAAATAGCCCCTGTAGAAGGCGGCAAAGCTGGCGGAATGGCACGTGTAGCCACACTGAGAAATCGGCTTCTCGAAGAAAATCCGCATGTAATCACCACCCTTTCTGGCGATTTTGTAAGCCCTTCGTTAATCGGCACACTCACTTACCAAGGAGAGAAAATTGCAGGAAAGCAGATGGTTGAAGTAATGAATGCCCTTGGCGTAGACTATGTAGTTCCTGGTAATCACGAATATGACATTAAGGAAGATGAACATCTGAAAAGAATTGCTGAATCAGATTTCCAGTGGATTACAACAAACTGCTTTCATAAGGTAGACGGAAAAATTGTGCCTTGGGAACAGAATGGAAAGCCCTTTCCTGACCATGTAATTTATTCAATAGATGGTGTTGACATCGCCTTTTTTGGCTCTACGGTTCCCTTCAATAAAAAAGAATATGTGAGTTACACAGACAAATATGAATCTGTAAAAGCCACTTATGAAAAGCTAAAAGACGAAGCGGAAGTATTCATTGGCATAACTCATTTAGAGGAAGACATGGACGACTCATTAGCCACCTATTTCGTACCTGAGCTAGACCTAATTTTAGGAGGCCATGACCATGTAAACATGAAGCATCAGTACGGAGATGTGATAATGACCAAAGCCGATGCTAATGCAAAAACCGTTTATGTACACAGAGTGAGCTACAATAAGGCTACAGGTAAAACAACCATCCAATCAGAATTGGTAAGTATTGATGAGACCATAGCTGAAGACCCTACTGTAAAAAAAGTAGTAGACAAATGGGTAAACATCAGCAACGAGAGCATGGCTAATATGGGCTACCAACCAGATGAAATAGTGATGGTTACTAAAGACACTCTGGACGGCCGTGAAAGTAGCATTCGCTACAAGCCAACCAACTACCCAATAATGACTGCAGAATCTTTCCTTTTTGTGGCGCCAGAGGCAGACTTAGCCATTTTCAATTCAGGATCTATTCGCTTGGACGATATTCTGACTGGAACCATTACCGAATATGACATTCTCCGATCTTTCCCGTTTGGTGGTGGAATTTCATTAGTAGACCTGCAAGGAGATGTAGTTGAAAGAGTATTGGAAACAGGAACAATTACGAATATTGGTATTGGCGGCTATTTACAGTTAGCCAACGCAGAAAAGAGAAATGATGGCTGGTACATTAAAGGAGAAAAGCTATCTGCCAGTAAAACTTATAAGATGGCACTACCTCAGTTTGTAATGGGCGGAGGTGAAGCGAATTTGGAATTTCTCAAGAATTATCAAAATCAATCTCAAAACCCAGACAGTTTTAAGGAAGTGAAAAATGACGTAAGAGATATTATTATGGCTTACTTCAGACAGCTACCTCAAGGCAATTAAAAAAGCGTCAAACGTTTTCTAAAACATTGCTCGCAACAGCGTATCAGTTAGAGATTTAGAGATAATTTAATACAAAACAGAAGTTTGTACCTAAAAGCAGCTAAACACCTCAGAATTAGCTTTGGACAAGAACACCATTAACAGGAGAAACCTTATGAAGAGGTAGGGTAGTCCAAACATTATGAGTACTGAATATATAAACCCAAGAATTTCTGATTGAATTTTCTAAATTTCTTGGAGTTGCTTTGGTATGTGCAAACGATTGCATAGTTTTGATGCAGAAATGGAGTTAAGCCTTAGCAGGCGAATTTTGGTTATTAGTAAAGTAAACTAGATGGAGACATTAAAGTCTAATCAAGTGGATATGTCACAAAATGAAAAGGTTAAAACTAGTTCAGGCATATCTCACGAGAGAAGTTCACAAAGTTTCAATCACCAGCGCGTTTCAGTGAGAGATATACTTGTGGATCATTACCGAAAAGGTAAGTAAGAAGCCCCGCAAGGGGCTTTTTTCTTTCTAACTAATTCTGACCTTATCTCTAAACAGCCCTTCATAAAAGTGATGTATTCTAAACATTTGTTCAGCGCCTACTTTCTGACCAGCCTGAGCAACAAGGTAGAGTAAAAGTGCTATTAGAGCAAAAAGCGGAATTAACCATAAAATTGGCGCAGGCTTCTCCAACAATAATTGCGACAGGCCAAAAACACCCACAAAGAGAGACAGCACCCCCAATGCTGCGTATGACATGAAAAACACTGCCCAAACACTGGGCTTAGGACCGTACAAGCCCCTAATGAAGATACCTTCTTTATCTTCATAGGGCTCAATGGTCAAAGCCAACTGCGGAGACCAGTAATGCCTTTCTGCCGGGGGAATCTTTATAACTGCATATCGTTCCGAAACCAAACCACTGAACTCCGAGCTTTCATCTAGTGCCTTACTCAATTGAAGTTTGTATTCAGAAATACTCAACGGAAGCTCCTCGCGGAATCTGGGTCTTATTCTTAAACTCGACATGGCTGAATTGAAATCAGTTCCAATTTACAGACTGCCCCAAACATATTAACTGACATTTATCAGCTAGTTAGAAGTCACAACTGATCTGAAGCTGGAGCCCTTGCTCCTTGGCTTGCTTATCTTTTTGCATACCAATTGCCATCCCGATCGGCATTCCTATCGGTAGCCCTATTCCTAAAAAAGCCATATTATCTAGCGCGAAGCCAAACAAAATTCCAAATGGCATTCCGAATGCTGCCATCCCTATGGCCATCCATTGATTCTGATGGTACTTTTCTGGAACATATCCGAATTGCTTCTGTACTGCCGATAAAAGCTTGGTGTAATAGCGAGTAACTTCAGATGGTTTTAGGAGGGGCCGATCAAGCAGCGTTCTCAGTTCTTTTAATTGGTCGTTAAGGTCAGCTGGCTTCACTCCCTTATCGTCTAGTGCTATATAAATATTGGCAGTATAGTTTAAGCGTTTTCTTAAGGTCTTATTTCCTTTACTTTCTTCTACCTCTGCCCTTTTCTTTAGCTCTTCCGATACAATCTTGAAGTCTTCCATATTCAATAATAGCGACACAATTTACTCAGCTACCACTAATATATGATTAGAGGGGACAGGTTGGCTTAAAAGGATTCTTCACCATTCTACTCTATTCCCGTCTCTAAAGAAACCACCAGAAGGGCTACTATCAGGCAGCGTAGCTGCCCAGACAATTCCTTGGGCACCCTCTTCTACAGACCTAGGTGCTGCATCTCCTCCCATGTCTGTTCTTACCCAACCAGGGCAAACAGAATTCACCAAAATACCCGTGCCAGATAAGTCGGTAGCTAGCTTGATAGTCAGCACGTTCATAGCAGCTTTAGACGCACTGTATCCAGGCGTTCCCCCAGCCATTTCTGTAATAGCTCCCGCTCCACTCGATACATTCACAATTCTGCCATAGCCGTATGCCTTCATTAAAGGTATGGCGGCTTTAGCTGTTCGCCAAGCCCCCATAAAGTTGGCATCCATCGTTTGAGCCACCTCTTGCAAATCGGCATCTATCGCATTATGCCAAGTATCATAGTTTATACCCGCATTATTAACAAGGACATCTAACCTTCCAAAAGACGATTGCACCCAAGCAAAACATGCATCAACACTAGCTTGATCTGCAACATCTAACTCATGAAAGTGTAAGTACTTACCAAAATGCTCGAGTGAAGCTAAAGCTTCTTTAGCCTTAACCTTAGACCTACTGGTTAAAATTACTTCATACTCTAGTTCGAGTAATTGCTTTACAGTTTCAAGTCCAAGGCCTCTGTAAGAGCCTGTGACCAATGCTAATTTCTTCATTAAAGTGTTCTTCTAAAATGCTCAACCAATTTCTCAACAGAAGCATTCACTTGCTCATCTTTGTAGTAGAAATCTAACTGACCACCTTCTAGCCACACCAACTCTTTTTCTCCTTGTAAAAGTTCGAAAAACTCTTGATCGGCCTTTGGAGTTGCGGCCCCTTCGGAAGTAATGATTAGTGTAGGTATATCGATGGATTTTGCTGCTCCAACTGGTCGGTAAGTTAGCCATGGTTCCCAACTCATTACCGCAAACTTATCGTGCGACCAATTCGCTACCTGTCCAATATTTGGGTTTAGGTAGTATTCAAAAGGGCCATACATTGCTGCTGTTGGGTCACTATCTGAAATAGTAAGCTGATACTCCATTTCTCCAGTTTCCTGAAATTTATTGACTGCAGCTCTGCTTTTCTCAATTCGTTCTTTAATTCCAGATTCTCCACCATAAAAAGCATTAACAACCTCATCTGTATTGAACCAAGGAACCACTGCCGCAAAAGATTTAAACTGATCTGTTTGCCCTACAGCCTCGGCCATATAGCCTCCACTTGCACAAACTCCCATTCCTCCGGTCTTAGATGATGACACCATTGGTAATGAGTTTAAGTAGCTCATTGCATTTACAAAATCTACCGATTTCACTTTAGGGTCTTCAAAAAACCTCTTTATACCTTCACTCTCACCGTAATTAGTATGATCGAATGCTAAAGCTACAAAGCCGTTTTCACTGAGTTTTTGAGCATAAAGACCAGCCATTTGCTCCTTAACAGTTGTCCAAGATCCACCCACAACTATAGCTGGGTATTCTTTTCCATGCTCATAGTCGGCAGGCAAATAAAGATGCCCCATTAATAGATTGCCGTTACTCTTAAAACTTACTTGGTTTTTACCTGCTTTAAATTTATGCTCTTCCATATTTGTTGAATTTTCACTTTTTACATTTGAACAGGCCACAACAGTTATGACCATTAAAATCTTGATTACGTTTTTCATTGTTATTTTAGGTCAATATTGAATGCTTTAGCCATAACTATAGGGTTGAAATACTCTTGATATTCTACAACCTGACCATCCTTTATGCGGAAAATCCCGAAATAATCATTGACATACTTTCCACCAGCTTTTATTTCGATCTCTCCTCTGAACTTCACAAAAATGGTATTGGGATCTTCAGTAGAGAATATCTCCCTTGGGAATCTCATTTGACCGAAATTTGCCGTGAGTCCATTATATTGTTGGTATATAGCCTCCCTGCCATCAAAGCTTTTCGGAAACCCTTCGGGTATATATGGATTCAGCTGCTTGGCATCTTCAGCAAACACCTTCTTCAACAAATGAAACTGCTGCGTTTCAAGTGCCACAAAAAACTGATCTACCAATTCTTTGTTAGTTTTCATTGATCCATTTTCTAAACGTTCTTTAGCTAAGCGAGGCAAGTCCGTATTGCCGTCCACGAATTCCAAATTGAATGTCATGGCACTAACTTTCCACAATCCACCTTCCTTGATCAGTTGATAATCATAATTTCCGATCACCGTCCAGCTACTTCCATTTAAGTAATGTGTGGCAGTTCCATCGTGCGATACAAATCCCTTTTCACCAATCTCTTTTACTTCAAAATGTGCCACCATATGCCTTGTCTTATCAAAACCAGGCAGAATGGTTTTCCAACTATCTGTAATTTCTTGTGGAGTTAGTTCAACGGGCTCTCCTCCAGCCATTGATGTATAGTCTAACATTACCCTTTCGGCAAAAGACTGTTGTACTTTTTGCCATTCGAGAGCATCGGTACTTTCAAAAATGTTCTTTACTACATCTATCATTTCCATTTTCTGAGCGCTTAAGCTTCCTATGCCCATTAGAAGTGTTATGAGCACGGATGTTATTTTTCTTTTCATGATTCTTTCTTTCAGAATACATTACAAAAGACGCCAACTGAGGAATGGAAGAATTTCACAGAATTCGGCTTGTCTTGCACAATTTTCGGAATCTGTAAAAAAGAAGTGTATTAAGCCTTTCGGAATTGAGCTGGAGAAGAGCCCGTATACTTTTTGAATAATCTTGTAAAGTAAGAAGGGCTGGAGAAACCTAAATAATACCCTAGCTCCTTTATAGCCATATCGGTAGTAATTAGAAGCTTTTTTGCTTCATCAATTAAAACTTGATTAATATGCTCTATTGGACTTTGGCCTGTAGACTTTTTAATCACTTCAGATAAGTGCTTTGAACTAATAGCCAATTCATTGGCAAAATCTGTTACGGACTTGTGATCTGTAATTAAGCCAGAACCAACTTCTTGCCCATAATCTCTGAGCAGTTTTTGAAAATGATCTACAAGACCAAGCTTTAATTTCTCAACCCTTTCTTCATCTCTACCCCTCTCATAAAAGCGAATGCAATAGCCAAGAATTGAGCAAACGTATGACTTTATAATGGCTTGGTTAAACATTGAAGGGCTATGATATTCTTGATTTATTCTTTCAAACAGCTCTAGTATCACCTTGGCCTCTTCTCTCTTTAGTTTAAAGCCTTGTGTAAACTTCTGAAAGAATGGAAAATCGTTAAGACTCCTAAAACCATCTAGCGGCACGGTGTAAAACGATTCGGAAATGCTGAAATAGTAACCGCGCCAATCTTTCGGAATATTCCAGTAGTTGATCTGGCCTGGCTGAATGAAAAAAATAGTAAAATTATCTAAATCGAAAGCTTGACCGGCAGAAGTAACTGTGCCTCCACCAGATTCTAACAAAGCTACCTGATAGAAATTATGGCGAAAAGAAGGCATCTCAAGCCTAACCGTTTCCATGTTCTGCTCAAAATCACGAACGTCAAAGTCAGGATACCTTGGCAAAGGAATATTGATATTAAGATTATACTCGTCAATAGTTCTATATAGAGGAATAGCCGATAGCAAAGCTTAAAGGATTAAGGTAATGGAATATAACTTTCGTCACCTTCTAGCAAATCGAAACGTTTAGCTTTCCAATCTTCTTTGGCTTGCTCTATCAAGTCTTTATCTGATGAGACAAAATTCCAGAAGATAAATCTTTCTTCAGGAAATGCTTCTCCCCCAAACAATAGTACATGAGTATCTTCGCCCATAGTTATTGAGCAGATATCTTCTTCTTTGGAAACCAACATATTTCCCTTCTCAACTCTCTCTCCGCAGGCTTCTATATAACCTTCAACTATGCAGATCCCTATCTCTCCTTTCAACTGACCAGAAATATTGAGTGTAGACTTTTGCTCAGATTGAACATCTACCATAAAAAGATGAGAGAATACAGGCACTGGAGATTCTTTGCCAAAGCCTTTGCCTGCAACCAGCTTGAACTTCAACCCATCTTGAACCCAAGTAGGTAAAGCCTCGGGCTCTGTGTAAGAAAACTGAGACTCCATTTGCTCCTGAGCCTTAGGCAAAGCCACCCAAATCTGGTAACCATGCATGGTAAACTCACTGCCATCTCTAAGGTCTTCTGGTGTTCTTTCTGTATGAACTATACCTTTTCCGGCAGTCATCCAACCCACCCCACCAGGCTGAACTCGCTGATTAGTTCCTAGTGTATCTCTATGGTCTATTTCGCCTTCTAACAAATAAGTAAGTGTAGAAAGGCCAATGTGTGGATGCTGACCAATATCTAAATATCGACCTGGCCCCATAGTAGATGGCCCCATGTGATCTATGAAAATAAAAGGCCCTACCATGCGCTTCTTTCGGAAAGGGATAAGCCTTCCCACTAAAAAATCGCCTATATCTCTACTTCGTTCTTCAATTATTAAATCAGTGTTAGACATGTCTCTAAGTTACTATTAACATTAAATTAATGTACATACATGGAACTATTAGGCGCCACTAGTAAGTTAAGCATACGCATTTGAAGAAATCAAAAACATAAAAATATGTCAAAACTATTTGGTGAATTTAAGCTAGGCGACATTACTCTGAAGAATAGAGTAGTTATGGCTCCAATGACAAGATCTAGAGCTATAGACAACCTAGCCAACGACCTAATGAAAACCTATTATGAGCAACGCTCAGAGGCAGGACTAATCATTACAGAAGGTGTTTCTCCTTCGCCTAACGGATTGGGTTACCCAAGAATCCCGGGCATTTTCAACGAAGCTCAGCGTGATAGTTGGAAGCCAGTTACAGAGGCTGTTCATGCTCAAGGATCTAAGATTTTCTTGCAAATAATGCACTCAGGAAGAGTTTCTCACGAGGCTAACCTACCTGAAGGCGGAAAAGTAATTGCTCCATCTGCAATACCAGCTCCAGAACCTTTCAACAAAATGTATGTCGATGGTGAGGGCATGTTAGAAGTAAGTCAGCCGCAAGAAATGACTACCGAAGAAATTAAATCAACCATTCAAGAGTTTGCTACCACTGCTAAGTTGGCGGTTGAGGCTGGTTTTGATGGGGTAGAATTACATGCTGCAAACGGATACTTGCCTAACCAATTCCTGAACCCAAAATCGAATCAAAGAACTGATGAATACGGTGGTTCAAATGAAAACCGAAACAGGTTTGTCTTAGAAATGGCCAAAGCCGCGGTTGAAGCCATTGGAGCAAGTAAAGTAGGCATCAGACTCTCGCCATATGGCGTATTCAACGGTATGGGAGAATTTGATGGCATTGATGAGCAATATGCTCTATTGGCCGAGGAGCTTGGCAAAATTGGACTAGTATACATCCACTTGGCCGATATGTCTGCCATGACTCAAGTGCCTGTTCCTTCAGAAATCAAAGAGACTATTCAGGCCAAATTCGGTGGTACAATAATACTTAACGGATCATACAATGCTGAAAAAGCTGATGCAGATATTGAAGCAGGTAAAGCTGAGCTTGTAGCTTTCGGTGTACCGTTCATTGCTAACCCAGACCTAGTAACTAGAATGAAAGATGGTATTGGCTTAGCCATGCCTAATCAGGATACTTTTTACACACCTGGCGCAGAAGGTTATACAGATTATCCTAAGGCTTAAGATATTCCACTATTAAGCATTAAAAAGGCAGTCCGTTGAGACTGCCTTTTCTATTTGTGGTGATTTGTGAAATCTTAGTTTCTACCAATGGCGTTAAGCTCTTCGAAAGCTCTTTCGAGTCTTTTCACAACAGACTCTTCACCCTTTCTCAACCAAACACGTGGATCGTAGTATTTTTTGTTTGGAGAATCTTCTCCATCAGGGTTACCAATCTGGCCTTGAAGGTAGTCTTTCTTATCGTTGTAATAAGAGTGGATACCATCCCACATGGCCCACTGAACATCTGTATCGATGTTCATTTTGATTGAACCGTAAGAAGTAGCCTCCTTAATTTTTTCTGGCTCAGACCCAGAGCCACCGTGGAAAACAAAGTAAACCGGCTTATCTTCTGTACCGAACTTCTCTTTGATATACTCTTGAGAGTTTTTCAAAATCTCAGGTCTTAACTCAACGTTTCCTGGCTTATAAACACCATGAACGTTTCCGAAAGATGCAGCAACTGTGAAGATGTCACCAATTTTTCTTAGTGCATCCCATGCTTCAGCAACTTCTTCTGGCTGAGTATAAAGTCTAGAAGAATCTACGTCAGTATTATCTACACCGTCTTCTTCACCACCAGTAATACCCAATTCAATTTCGATACCCATTTCTAAAGGCACCATTCTTTTGAAATATTCAGAACTGATAGCAATGTTCTCTTCAAGCGACTCTTCAGAAAGGTCTAGCATGTGCGTACTGAACAACGGCTGACCATTCTTTTTGTAGAATTTCTCGCCAGCGTCTAATAAACCATCTATCCAAGGAAGTAATTTTTTAGCGGCATGGTCAGTGTGAAGAATTACCGGAACACCGTAATGCTCTGCCATCTGATGAACGTGCATTGCGCCAGAAATAGCACCCTGAATGGCTGCATTCTGACCATCATTAGAAAGTGATTTTCCTGCGTAGAAAGAGGCTCCTCCGTTAGAGAATTGAATAATAACCGGAGAGTTAACCTTTGCTGCAGTCTCTAATACTGCATTAATGCTGTTGGTACCTACCACATTTACCGCAGGTAAAGCAAATTCATTTTCTTTCGCGTAGCTAAGACAGTCTTTTAATTCTTGACCGTACAATACACCGCTTCTGAATTTTCCCATGTCGAAATAATTATGTTTTTAGATAGTGTTTGCAAAGAAAGCAATTGTGAAGTTAATTCCTTCTACCGAAAACGGAAATGCTTTAAAACACTTATAGCGCAATGGATTGCGCTATAAGTAAAGTAAACTATAATAGAAATGGAGGAAATTACTGACAATGATCTCACAGATACAGTGTCAGAAGATAAAAGTAGGGATTAAAACCATAGATTTCAATTTGGCAAGCGGCAACATTGACAATTCAAAAGACATGCAAACGTTTGAAACAGCCAAATTTTAACTATTTGGAAGAATTTATTTTTCGAAAAAATTTTGTCTTTACTGGCTTATTCCAAACATATAAACTTATTTCAGCCAAAAGTCAGGCTAATTTACCAAGCAGCAAGCAATGAAGAAGGGACAGGTTACAATTAAGGACATTGCCAAGGAATTAAACATCTCATGTTCTACTGTTTCCAGAGCCCTAAAAGACTTCCCAGGCATAAGTCCTAATACCCGCAAAGCAGTAAAAGAGCTTGCCGATAAGTATAATTATCGGCCCAATGCTGTAGCACTAAGCCTTCGAAACCAACGAACCAATGTCATTGGTGTCATTATTCCCGAAACGGTTCACTTTTTCTTCTCTACCGTGATTAGCGGTATTGAAGACGAAGCCATGAAAGAGGGCTACAATGTGATGATTTGTCAGTCTATAGAAAGCTTTGAGAGAGAGGCAGACAGTATTGATGCCCTCATGAGCGCTAGAGTAGATGGCCTTTTGGTAGATATATCTAGAGAAACTTCTGACTTAGCTCACCTGCAAAAGGTAGTGGAAGAAGGCGTACCAATGGTTTTTTTCGATAGGCTCGTAGAAGGCATGAATGCACCTTCCGTGATTGTAGACGATTACCAAGGGGCTTACGATGCTGTTGAACACCTGATCCAACAAGGCTGTAAAGACATAGCCCATCTGGCAGGGCCAGGAAACCTAATTATTGGCCGTAAAAGAATAGAGGGCTACACTTCTGCATTAGAAGACAATGAGATGCCTATCAAAAAAGACTTCATTGTGGAGTGTCGAAACGGAACTCAAGAAGAAGCCGAGCAAGCCATGGATCAGCTACTTGCCTCTGGCAAAAAAATAGATGGAGTGTTTGCAAACAATGACATGGCTGCTTTAGGCGCACTGAAGTCTATTAAAAAAGCAGGTCTTAAAATACCAGAAGATATTGCCGTGATTGGCTATAGCGACTGGCAGTTTTGTTCATTGGTAAACCCTTCACTTTCTAGCGTCTCTCAACCAGGATATGAGATGGGAAAAGAAGCATGCAAGCTAATTTTCAAAGAAATAAACAAGACCAACATCGAGAAAAGCACCATTAAAATTCTCGATACTGAGGTAGTAGTTAGAGAGTCTTCTAACAAATTGGGCGTAATACAACCGCTCGCAAATTAGACTTCGTGCAAACGTTTGTGATGAGAATACCTAGGTGATTTCCTAAAGGAAGAGCGCAAAAGCACTATTTTCACCTAATGGAGCATAGGCTAACTAGCCTTTAACTTTCGCATCGCATGAATTTCAAAAACGAGTCTATTGGGTCAATTTCAACTTTCAATTGGAAAGATGGAGGCGTTATAGGAGCTGCTGGAGATAAGCACTTCGCTGTTACTTTTTACAATGAAAAGATCTGCAGAATTCAAGCTTCTAGACAGTCTGAGTTCGAACACTATCCCTTTTCAGTAATTCTTTCGCCAGAAAAAGTAAACATTGACGGCAAAGAAGACGATCAGCAAATCTCATTAAAGTCTGAACACCTCAAGGTTGAAATTCAAAAGGCTCCTTTCAGGCTTACTTTTAAAAATTCCGAAGGCGCTATCCTTAATCAAGACGACCCGGCCTTTGGCATTAGCTGGCTTGGCCATGAAGTAACCAACTATAAGACATTAGCCAATGACGAAGTGTTTCTTGGCATGGGCGAAAAAGGCGGTGGTCTCAATCGTAGAGGCTCTTCTTACGACCATTGGAATTCTGATGCGTTTGGTTTTGACAACTGGACTGACCCTTTATACATGTCTACTCCTTTTTATATAGGAGTTAGAGAAGGCAAACCTTACGGCATATTCTTCGACAACACGTACAAAAGCCATTTCAACTTTGGTGCTTCAAATAATGAGCGGTTCACTTACTTCAGTGCAGAAGCAGGCGATCTGAACTATTACTTCATTCAAGGAGATACTGTGGCTCAAGTTATTCAGCAATATGCCAAGCTTACAGGCACATGCGAGCTTCCTCCCAAATGGAGCCTTGGCTTTCAGCAGTGCAGATATAGCTACTACCCAGACCATGAGGTGTATAATATTGCCGATACTTTCCGCAATAAGAAAATCCCTGCCGATGTCATTTACCTAGACATTCACTACATGAAGGACTACATGGCCTTCACTTTTAATGATGAAAGATTCCCAGACCCAAAAGGGCTGATTGAAAAGCTAGAATCTCAAGGCTTTAAAGTGGTAGTTATTCTAGACCCAGGCATTGCCACTAAACCAGGCTACGGCACTTATGATAGAGGTGTGGAAGAAGATGTCTTTGTGAAATACCCTGACGGAACAAAGTATGAGGCGAGCGTTTGGCCAGGTAATAGCCACTTCACTGATTTCACTTCTGAAAAGGGGAGAGAATGGTGGGCTAAAGAACTAAAATTCTACACAGACCTCGGCCTAGAAGGTTTCTGGAACGATATGAATGAACCCGCTTGCTGGGGGCAAGATGTTCCGAACCTCATTGAGTTCGACTATGAAGGCCAACAAGTATCACACAAAAAGGCTAGAAACGTTTACGGTTTTCAGATGGTGCGCGCCACATTTGAAGGAGCAAAAAAACACATCGGGAATAAAAGACCTTTCACCTTAACTAGGGCAGGCTTTTCTGGAGTTCAGCGGTACTCAGCCGTTTGGACTGGCGACAATGTAGCTGGCGATGACCACATGCTACTCGGAGTACGACTAGTGAACAGCTTAGGGATGGCCGGTGTACCAATTTCAGGATACGATGTAGGTGGTTTTGTTGGAGAGTCAGGCCCAGCTTTGTTTGCCCGTTGGTTAGCTATAGCCACTTTTGCGCCCTTCTTCAGAGTCCACAGCATGGTAAACGTTCGTGATTCTGAGCCTTGGGCTTATGGCGAAGAGGTAGAAGAAATCTCAAGGAACTACATCAGCCTACGGTATAAACTGATGCCTTACATATACACCTTGGCTTATGAGGCCCACACTACTGGCCTTCCATTGAATAGATCTTTAGCAGTAGACTATTACAATGATCACAACATTTATGGTGGAAGCGCTCAAGACGAATTTACGCTTGGCCAATGGCTCTTGGTTTGTCCAACTACTAGCCAACAACAGTATGCAAAAATCTACCTTCCCGAGGGCGAATGGTATCATTTCTTTAGCGGGGAAAAGGTGAATTCAGGTCATCATGTAATTGAAACTACTTTAGAAGACTTACCGGTTTACGCCAAGGCTGGTGCAATAATACCAATGCAAAACACTGTTCAAACCACGCAAGAAAAGTCAGATGGAACGCTTAGACTGCATGTCTATTTCGGCCATACTAAAACGGAACAGCTGTATTACGAAGACAATGGTTCTACCTACGATTTCAAAGATGGTAGCTTCTATAAAAGACTGATTCAATTTGATGGTGAGTCTAACTCAATAACCATTGAAGCGAAAGAAGGAAACTTCGAATCTGAATTCAAGACTCTAAAGGTATATCTACATGGTTTTGAATCAGATAGCTATGAATTAAATGGTGAATCTGTAAATTACCAGATGGAAGACATCAGACTGATTGAACCAGTTACAGAGTTCGACCCACTCCCACAAAGAGAGAAACGAAACTATGTTAACCGAAATCTGAAAGTAATTGAAACTGGTTTCTCTGACTCAGAGCTGACCATTACGTGGAAATAAACAAGAATATGCAGACGAAACCTCGCCTCAATTTTGGCCAAATATGGAACATGAGTTTCGGTTTTCTCGGAATTCAAATGGGCTTTGCCCTGCAAAACGCCAATGCTAGTAGAATACTACAAATCTTTGGAGCAAATGTAGAGGAACTATCATGGTTCTGGATTGTGGCACCGTTAACAGGAATGATCGTTCAGCCTATCATTGGCCATTACAGTGATAGAACTTGGACAAAACTAGGACGAAGAAGACCTTATTTTCTTACAGGGGCCATTCTTGCATCAATTGGGCTAATACTTATGCCTCAGGCCGACATGTTTATTGCCTTTTTACCAGCGCTTTGGGTTGGAGCAGGGTTCTTAATGATCATGGACGCCAGTTTCAACATTGCCATGGAGCCCTTTAGAGCGCTGGTTGCTGACAAACTTCCAGGCGATCAAACCACTTTAGGTTTCAGCATTCAAACCGTTCTTATAGGAATAGGAGCTGTAATAGGCTCATGGCTACCTTGGGCAATCACCAACTGGTTTGGTGTTGCTAATACTGCCGAGCCAGGCACCGTGCCTCCCAGCCTAATTATCTCATTCATCTGTGGAGCGGTAGTACTTATAGGCACCATTCTAATTACAGTGTTTACTACCAAAGAATATAGCCCTGAAGAAACTGCTGCCTTTGAAGAAGAAAGAGAGACTGAAGTTGAAAGCGCAGTAAAAAGAAAGGGCTTTGGCCAAGTTCTAGAAGACATTGCTGCCATGCCAACCACCATGAAGCAGTTGGGTCTAGTTCAGTTCTTTTCATGGTTTGCTTTATTCGGAATGTGGGTTTACACCACACCAGCAATTGCCCATCATATTTGGAAGCTCCCTATTGATGACACCTCAAGCCAAGCCTATCAAGATGCAGGTGATTGGGTAGGAATCATATTCGGCTTTTACAATTTAGTTTCTGCCATCTATGCATTTTTACTACCATCAATTGCTGCTAAAATTGGTAGAAAGAGCACGCATGCTGTTTCATTAATTATTGGAGGCTTAGGGCTAATCTCTATGTACTTCGCTCCAAATAAGTATTGGCTCATAGGCTCTATGTTTGGGGTTGGAATAGCTTGGGCAAGCATTCTGGCCATGCCATACGCTATTCTAGCAGGTTCTATCCCGCTAAAGAAAATGGGGATTTATATGGGACTATTTAATTTCTTTATTGTTCTACCTCAAATTATCAATGCCATTATAGGAGGGCCGATAGTAAAAAGCCTGTACGGAGGCAACCCAATGTTCGCCATTATCACCTCTGGCGTTTTTATGATACTGGCAGCTTTTACACTACGGTTTGTTAAAGACAAAGACGATCCTGCACTCACAGCATAAACCAATCATTTAAAAAGCAGCTTAACCGCTGCTTTTTATTTTTATCTTCACCACACAACTCTAATACTAATGAAAAAGACAACTATTTTATTTTTTGTATTGGTGCTTGTCTTTGGGTGTACACCTAAGAAAGACGACCAAGCCACCATTTTTAAGAAAATTAACGAGGAAGCTTTAGCCAATTCAGTGGCCTATGAAAACCTAGAAGAAGCTACTAAAACTATTGGCCACAGACTGACAGGGTCACCAGAAGGCGCCAAAGCTGAAGAATTCACCTACAACTTATTTAAAAGCTATGGGCTTGAAGTGGAATACCAACCCTTTGAGGTAGAATCTTGGTCTAGAGGTGAGATTGAAGTTCAGATTGGCTCTAAAAACAAGCTAGAAGAAATGCCTGCAGTAACCCTTGCTCACTCTCCTGTTGAAGCAGATATCACAGCAGAAATAGTGGACATGGGCAACGGTGTAGATGCTGACTATGAAGCCAACCCTGATGCCGTGAAAGGTAAAATTGCGCTAGTCTATATCGGAACACTTCCGAATAGCCCAGAAGGAACTCCTGGACTTCACAGATCTGAAAAAACTGCTTTAGCAACCAAGTATGGCGCTATTGGCATCATCATTATTAACCAAGTAGATGGTGGCGTTCTTCTAACAGGTACCGCTTCAGTTACTGGTAGCCTCATTACCATCCCTGCTGTTTGCATAGGCAAAGAAAATGGCATGGAGCTAAAAGAAACCTTGAAGAAGTCTAAGCAATATGCTTCTATCAAAATGACTAACGAATCTGGTTTGATCAACGCTCGCAATGTTATTGCTACAATCAAAGGCAGTGAGTTACCTGAAGAAAAAGTTATTGTTGGCGGCCACCTAGACTCATGGGATTTAGCCACAGGAGCAATAGATAATGGTATTGGCTCTTTTGCAATTATTGACATGGCCAGAACTTTTGCTGCACTAGACTTAAAACCAAAGAGAACTGTTCAGTTTGTAATGTTTATGGGTGAAGAAGAAGGATTGCTTGGCTCAAGATACATGGTTGATCAGGCCATTGAGAACGGCACCATCAACCAGATTAAATATATCATGAACCAAGACATGTCTGGCAACCCTGCAGGATTTGGAACTGGAGGAAGACCTGAAGCTGAAGCTTTCTTCAAAGAAGTAGGAAAAGAAATCATGGCCATTGATTCTACTACATACAAAAATGTTGTTTCTAATGGCGCAGGCCTCCACAGTGACCATCAGCCGTTTATGCTTCAGGGTATACCTTATACTTCTCCAGCCTCTAGATTAGATAGAGCCATTTATGGCTGCTACCATGCAGATTGTGACGATTTTGATCTAGTGAACAAGGAGCACATGGTGAATAATGTAAGGTTTAGCTCAATGATGCTATATGCTTTAGCAGATGCAGATCAGCTTCCAGCCCAAAAGCTAAATGATGCTGAAACAAAAGCGTTTCTAGAAGGTCACAACCTTAAGCTAAAGCTTCAGATTGGTGGAGACTGGAGATGGGAAGATTAATCTCTAGTTTTTAGAAATGGACATAACGAACATCCTCCTGCTTTTTGGTGTCGGTTTAATTGCCGGTGTTATTAACACTTTGGCGGGAGGAGGTTCATTACTTACTTTGCCCGCACTTATTTTCCTTGGCCTACCTCCCAACATTGCCAATGCCACCAACAGAATCGGGGTTTTCTTCAATGGACTGATGTCTTGGGGTGGCTATCATTCTAAAGGAGTAAAAGCCGAAAAATATGATCTCTGGCTGGGTGCCACTTCTTTTATTGGAGCCATTTTAGGGTCTTATGTAGCGGTAGACATCAAAGGAGAAACCTTTAATAGAATCTTAGCGGCAATCATTGTATTTATTGTGGCCTATATGGTCTTTGGCAAAAGACTGCAATCTGGTGACCGAGTTAAAACCACCAAGAAATCTAAAATCATTGGGCTCATTACCTTCTTTTTTATTGGTATTTACGGTGGGTTTATTCAGGCTGGAGTAGGCTATCTAATCATTGCGTCCATGTCTTTCATCCACAACTATGGCATGGTAAAAATCAACATGATTAAGTCGTTGACAGTACTAATCTACACCCTTTCTGCCCTGGGCGTTTTCATCTACTCGGGACTGATTAACTGGGAACTAGGGCTTGCTTTGGCGGCAGGAAATGGTGCCGGAGGTTGGCTTACCAGCCGATGGAGCACCAAGGTAAACGAAAAGTACATCCGCTACTTTGTGATGGTTACAGCTATTGCATTTGCCATTAAACTGTTCTTTGGGTAGAAGTCGGAAGTCGGAAGTCGGAAGTCGGAAGTCGGAAGTCGGATAGAATAAAACTGCGTGAGCTTATTAGGTTACACATTTCACCTTTTTTTCATCCCGAGGAACCGAGGGATCTTCCGGACAGCTAACTGAAGCACAATAAGGTTTTTAAGAGTTAAAACTCATGTCTTACCTTTCCGAGCATAATAAGCTTCAGCTTCTTCTAGCTTGGAAAGGTCGTCCAAATCCTTGTATCGTTTAGACCTCGCTTTCTCTTGCTTGAGTTCGTTTATGGAAATCACCCAAATACTTATTCCATCCACCAATCTAATGACGGAATTCTGATACGCTTCTTGAAAGGTGACTTCATTGCTGATATTCAATCTGGTCATCAGTTCAACCAAAAAACCTGAGTCAGAAAAAGAAACCATTCTTTCCTCTTTAAGCTCAGTAATTGCCTCTACAGGAAATTCAAAACCTAGGGTTTCAATTGCCCTCTGAATGCTTTGAAGGTTATCATCCCTCTTCGATACCCATAAATCCAGACCTCCTGTAGACCGATTGTAACCATGGAAGTTGACTGCAAAGCCACCGACTACCATGTACTCCACTTCCTCCTGATTGAAGGCGTCAATTACTTTCAAATAGAAATCATCTTTCTTCTTCAATAGTAAGCCCTTGGGTTCCTTCTGCACCGAATTAAACTTGTGCATTGTTTTGACATGCTTGAGCAACCAAAGAATCCGTTCCTTGGGTGTCCTTTCAAAGCCCTGTTCTAAAACATAGCGTTCAGCTTCGTCATGATTTTTATGAAACTTCACCTCCTTGGCCATACTTAAAGCTATCAAAAATGATTCCCTTTTAATATTTTCCAACATGGAAGAAATGCATCATGGTCTTCGGAAGAGCATTGAAAAATTCGTGACCCTAAAAGATGAGGAATGGGAGGAAATTCGCTTCGCTTGGAAAAGCTTCTCCTTCCACAAAAACGAACCCGTAACTAGCATGGGTGAAGTAGAAAAGTATTTCTATTACATAGACAATGGACTACTCAGAGGCTATTTCGAGAAGAATGGCCAAGAGTACAACATGGGCTTTTCCTACAATGGCGAGTTCAGTGGAGTTTATGACTCACTAATTTTTCAGAAACCATCTGACTGGAATGTGGAAGCCTTGGAAGACACCGTTGGGCTCAAACTTCACCATAACCAATTGGTAGAGTTGCAAGAGAGATTTCCAGTAATCAAGGAATGGCTGTTCAAGTTCAACCAGCAAGTAATGTTTGGACTGGGCATATTTATAAGGAGCTTATTGGCCGATTCTGCGGAAGAGAAGTTTGAACGACTGATGACTCAGAGTCCACACATTATTCAGATTGTTCCGCAGAAACACTTAGCTTCATATTTAGGAATGACTCCCGAAACTTTTTCCCGAATGAGAAAGAAATGGGCGACTTAACTTGATCTATATCAAGACGAAACTTGTAGCGACTCACTTACTTTATCGCAAAAAATGAAACTCAAAGCAACAACCCACATTCAGAACTCCGTAGAACAATGCGAAAAAGCCTTGGCCGAAGTAGAGCAACTCATCGCTGGTCTCGATGACAATACACTAAACACTCAGGAAGCCGATGGAAAATGGAGTATCCTTCAGTGCTTAAAGCATTTAAGCATTGCTAACAAAATCTATGTTGAGAATATTAAAAAGGCACATCAGAAATATCCTCAAGAGCCAGAAGAAACCTATTCTTCTCACTGGAAGGGCGATTACTTCACCAAAATGATCTCCCCTAAAGACACAGGCGAAGTAAAGAATAGTATGAAGACAATGAAGTCTATGGATCCCGCAAATGCCCTTAACGCTACTGAAACCATAGAAGAGTTTTTCTCCACTCACCGAGAGCTAGCTGAACTAATCCGAAAGTCCAAAAACTACAGCCTAAACAAAGTGAAAGTGCCCACCGCCCTAGGTCCTTTGGTGAAACTCAGACTAGGCGATGCCTTTCGCTTTCTGCTAGGTCATCTCGACAGGCACGTTCTCCAGCTCAAAAGAATCAAAGCTGCGGTAGTCTAAACCTATATCTATTCGTTACCTTCAAGTAATGAAGGATGAGAAGAACACTGGCTCCAGCAGACGACCGCGTGGTAGGGGAATAGGAACCGGAATTGCCATTGGAGTAGGAATAGGCGTTGCTATGGATAATCTAGCCATTGGCGTTGGAGTAGGTATTGCTATGGGCTTCGGGTTTGAATTTATTAATAGGCAAAAAAATAAGGACTAGCAAAAACTAGCCCTTACGTCATTCTCTTAACTATCTATCCCTAATCCTCTCTCAACCTTGTTGCAGGGTTAGAAAATGCTGCTTTAAAGGTTTGCATACTAATGGTTACAAAAGCAATGAGTAGCGCAATTCCGCCAGCAATAATAAATGGCAAGGCTCCTAAACCAATTCTGTATGCGTAGCCATCGAGCCAATCGCTCATAAAGTACCAGCCAATCGGAGCAGCCAGTAACATGGCTATTCCCACCAAAATGATAAACTCCTTACTCAAGGTTGAAACGATCTGATTAATAGACGCTCCAAGCACTTTTCTAATGCTAATTTCTTTACCCCTTTGAGCTACCGTAAATGATGCCAAGCCAAACAGACCAAGACAAGCAAGGAAAATTGCCAAACCTGAGAAGATAGTGAACAACTCGCTTCGCTGAGATTCAGACTCATAAAGAGTATCGAACCGCTCATTTAAGAAGTTGTACTGAATCGGTGAATTAGGCGAAAACTCTGCATACTTCTGCTCAATTTCTGCGACTGAGCTTCTCAAATTTTGACCTTCAATTTTGATGGAAAGGAAACGCATATTACTTCTATTGTTCGCCATAATTACCGGCACAATCTCACTCTGAAGCGACTCGAAGTGAAAGTCTTCAACCACACCAATTACTCTTCCAGCAACACCACCATAATTCATGCGTTTGCCAATAGCATCTTCAGGGCTAGACCAACCTATAATCTCTACCGACTTCTCATTTAGAATAAAGTTGGCTGAATCTCTTTGCCAGTCATCGGTGAAGTTTCTACCAGCTACTACTTCCATCTGGTAATTCGAAACAAAATCAGGGTCTACCTGCAGCTGCTTAATTACCACCTGAGTAGGCTGCATTTGGCCATCCACCTCGGCTTGCGCACCTTGAGAATCGAGCAACTGACCAGAAGGCACACGACTAGAACCTCCGGCAGATTTCACCCCAGCAATATTTTTAAGCTCATTCTTAAAAGTCTGGAAGTTGTTGCCAATTTCTTGACTCACATTCAAGATCATCATTTGGTCTTTGTCATAGCCAAGATTCTTGTTCTGCATATAATTTAGCTGCTGAACTACCACAACCGTAGAGATAATCAAAACCACAGAAATTGAGAACTGAGCCACTACAAGCACTCTCCTTAATAATCCCGACTTCCCTGGTGCAGAACCCTTACTGCCTCTCATTACTTCTAGCGGCTTAAATGCAGAAAGGTAGAATGCAGGATAGCTCCCTGCCAAAACACCCACCAACAAGGCAGCTCCAAAAATAATTGCGATTAGACCCGCATTTTGTACTAGGTTGAACTCTAAATTCAGTGAAGTAAAATCTCTAAAGAATGGCAGAATCACTGAAGTGAGCCCAACAGAGAGCAACAAAGCACAAAGGGTAAGTACAACAGATTCAGTCAAAAACTGATTGATAAGGTTCCCTTTTCCGGCACCGAATACCTTTCTCATTCCTACTTCTTTGGCTCTTCTGGCCGATCTGGCCGTGGCCAAATTCATGTAGTTAATACAGGCAATTAGCAGAATCAGTACCGCGATTGAAGTAAAGATGTAGACGTAAGTAATATCTGAATTCTCTCCTAATTCATCAGAAAGATTAGAATGTAAGTGAATATCTGTCAACTTCTGAACGTGTAGCCTAGTCCAGCTATTGGCATTTTCTCCCAGTTGAATGGTAAGAAACTCTTCCATTCTATCCATAATTCCATCGATAGACCCTGTTTCTGTCAATGTAAAAAGCGTAGTGAAGTTATTGCTTCCCCACGCGCCTAAGAGGTTTTCTCTTCCTCCATAGAATTGTTCTATCACTGAGAAATCACCCAACATATTCAGCTCAAAACTGGAATTGTCTGGCCAATCTTTATAGACTCCTTGCACTAATAATTCCGCTTGATCGAACACACGGATAGACTTCCCCATTGGGTCTTCGTTACCGAAATATTTCTTGGCGAGGCTTTCAGAAAGCACCACTGATCCTGGTTTCTGCAAGGCTTCCTTCAGATTCCCCTGAAGAGTTTCGAAAGTAAGAATGTCCACAATTTCAGGATCGGCAAAAGCTAAATCAGTTTCATTGAAAAGCTTCTCACCGTATTCGATGGTGCCAGAAGTAGTGAGAAAACGACCAATTTTCTCTATGTCACCTTCATAATAATCTTTCAAATAATGACCAAATGGAGGGGCTAACCGTGAAAGATGTAAAGAAGTGGTTCCATCTTGACTCATGAATTCGCGAGTGAATCGGTAGGTTTCGTCAGCATTCTCATGAAACGTATCATAACTCATTTCCTCATTGATGTAAAGACCGATGAGTAAGCAGCAGGTAAGGCCTACAGAAAGACCTAAAATATTGATAAATGAGAATCCTTTGTGCTTCAGAAGATTTCTGAGCGCAACTTTAAAGTAATTTTTAAACATGACCGTTGGTTTGAGTTTTAACAACTCTCAATTAAACGAATTGAGAAACATATTCATAATGACCAAAAAAATATAGCAAGGTTGCAGCTTATCGGGTTATGGTAAGAACTACAATTATTTGAATGTTAAATCAGGATTTTGCAGCTTTGAACATGCGCTTCACCCTTACCACATGCATTATTTTACTGTCTCTACTTGAAGTTCCCTCCATGGCGCAAGAATTTGAGGTAACTTCCTTCAACATCCGCTATGGTACTCCAGGTGATGGAGAAAATAAATGGAAAAGTAGAAGGGACAGAGTAATGACCATCTTCAAGAAATACAGAGATGGAATAATTGCCACCCAAGAGGCCTTGCCTTTACAAATAGATCAAATTTTGGATGAAGTCTCTCAACTCGATGTCGTCTTTAGGTCTAGAACCTTAGAAGAAAAGAAGGGGGAGTCTAATGCGGTATTCTACAACAAGAAAACCTGGAAAGTTGTCAATGATGAAACATTTTGGTTTTCCGACACCCCAAACGAACCAGCAACCAAAAGCTGGGGCAATACACTACCTAGAATTGCTACTATCGTTGTTCTTGAACACAAAAGCAGTGGCAAGAAACTTCGGCTGCTTAATGCTCATTTAGACCATCGGTCGGACTATAGCAGAGAAAGAAGTGTTGAATTGATTCTTAGAAAATTAATGACAGAAGTGGAGCCAATGCCCACTATACTTTTAGGCGACCTGAACGAAACGCCTGAAGGTGAAAACATTCAACGAATAAAAGAATACTTTACTGATACCTATTCTGGAGATGAACTGGAAGGCTGTACTTATCACAACTGGAACGGAGGCAGCCATTGCGATAGAATAGACTATATTTTCTATCAAAAATCAGAAGGCTTAAGCTTGAATAGTTTTGAGATAGATAGATGGAAGAACAAATATTTCTACCCTTCTGACCACTATCCTATTGTCGCAAACTTTTCTTTCAACTAGACTGATTTTCTCTCTTCTTCTCTCTGAAATAGGAATAGATAAAATAAGGTAGTCCGAGAATAGTTGAGACCATAACTCCGATGAAAAATCCTTTTGCCCAACTATCCTGGTCAGAAAACAAGATGATCAATAGAGAGGCTAAGCCTATGGCAGAAAATATATAGATACTTAGAAGCTCCTTTTTAGACTTTAACATTAGCGGCTTTTGCTTTGCGTCTATTATTAATAAATACTCCAAGTAAAATAGCTAATACTCCAATAATATGCCCTATCAACACAACTTCTCCGTCTAACACGCCCCATGTTAAAGCCACTATAGGGATAAGATAAGTAACCGTACTACTAAATATTGGAGTAGTAAGCTGTACCAGCTTGTTGAAAAGTATTAGAGCCAAAGACGTACTCATAATACCTAATAAACTTACATAGCCTAAGGCTTTTACCGCTCCTGGTTGAGTGGCCAATGTTACCGAAAAATCGGTTCCAAACACCAAGTAAAGTCCAGCTAAAGGCCCCACTAACAATATGCTAACACTAGTAATTACCAACGGACTCAAGTCGGCCAGATAATACTTAATCACATTAAGATTGGTTCCATAACAAGCCGTGGCCAGCACTACAAAAAAAGCATAGAAGTTAAACTCACTGAATTTACCTCCGCTTCCGGCAGTAAGCAGAACAACGGTCCCAATAAAAGCCAGCACTATCCCTAAATAATTGGCCTTATTAAACTTCTGCTTAAAGAAAAGTGCTCCAATTACAAGGGTGAAAATGGGAGTAAGGCCGTTGAGTACACCAGTAATACCACTATCTAAACGGGTTTGACCAATAGCAAAAAAGAATGCTGGGCCAAAAGTACCAACCATACCAATCAGGAACAGAAGTTTAACCTGCTTACTAGTTAGTTTCCTTACTCTAGGAATGCTCACTGGCACCAAGAAAAGACAAGCTGCCAAAATTCTGATGGCTCCTACCTCACCGGCATCATAAACCTCTAAACCTCTTTTGATTAGAATAAAGCTGGTTCCCCACACCAAAGAAAGAATTACCAGAATACCCCAGGCTAAAACGTTGGTATTTTTCATGCTTCTAAAAGAAGCCCAAATGTAGAATAATTAGTGAACGTTCCGAAGAGAAATTAGGCCATTGAATAGGCATCTTCAAATATGCCTCCCACCTCATCTAAAATTCCGAATAGCTCTTCCGGATTTTCAGATTCAACCAATCGAGTTCTATAAGGCTTGAAGTTAGGAATACCTCTAAAGTAGTTAGTGTAATGCCTTCTCATTTCGTAAATACCCTGCTTCTCCCCTTTCCATTCCAGAGAAAACTCTAGGTGCTTTTTGGCAGTTCTGACTCTCTCATCCATAGAAGGTGGCGCGAGCAGTTCACCTGTTTTCATGAAATGCTTAATTTCATTGAAGATCCACGGATAACCGATAGACGCACGGCCAATCATAATACCATCTACTTCAAACTTGTTTTTATACTCTAGTGCCTTTTCGGGTGAATCAATATCTCCATTACCAAAAATTGGAATGTGAATATCTGGATGGTTCTTAACCTCAGCTATTTTAGTCCAATCGGCTATGCCTTTGTACATCTGCACTCGGGTTCTGCCATGAATGGTCAAAGCTTTGATTCCAACATCTTGCAGTCGCTTGGCAACTTCTACAATTTTAATGGTACTGTCATCCCAACCAAGGCGCGTTTTCACAGTAACTGGAAGGCTCACCTGCTTTACAATCTCCTCGGTCATCTTCTGCATTTTGGGAATATCTAGCAGAATTCCAGCCCCAGCCCCCTTGCATGCTACTTTCTTAACTGGGCAACCGTAATTAATATCTACCAATTCTGGCTGCGCTTCTTCAGCAATGGCAGCTGCTTGGCGCATAGATTCGATTTTATCGCCAAAAATCTGAATACCAATTGGGCGCTCATAGTCGTATATATCGAGCTTTTGAACACTCTTTTCAGCATTTCTAATGAGTCCTTCTGAAGAGATAAACTCGGTGTACATCAAATCTGCCCCGTTTTCTTTACACACCGCTCTAAACGGTGGGTCGCTCACATCTTCCATGGGAGCCAACAGCAACGGGAATTCACCAACCTCTATGTTTCCTATTCGTACCAAGTGCTATTCAAATTTTAGCGTAAATTTACGCCATTATGGTGAGAAATGATAACGAGAAAATAGAGGCAAGCATCGATTTAGCTTCTATGAGCGATGCAAAGGAGAAAGTAGCCGTAAGGAAGAAAACCAGAGAGATAGCTGCTGGCCAAAACCTGTTGATAGTAATTGGCTTTATGCTAGTTGGCTTTTTTGTTGGGCAGTTTATTGCTGGCGCAGTAGCCATAGGCTTAGCGGCTGCCAATGGAGCAGAACTTGGCGACATCTTGAACAACCCCAATAGCCTTTACTCTTATATGAGTCTTACAGAAGCCTTGTCTTCTCAAATGCTATACACCCTGTTCTTTACATTTTTTACCCCTTGGTTCTATTTAAAGGTTGTAGCCAACAAGAAACTGGGCTCATTAAGTCCGAATAAAAAAATAGAACCGCTTCCATTAATTCTGACCGCAGCTGGCACCTTCGCCTTTATGATTGTCAACTCTTATTTTATTGAATGGAATGAGGGGATACAATTTCCAGAATTTATGGCTGGTTTTGAAGAGTGGGCCAGAACTACAGAAGAGCAGTTAGCAGAAGCCACTAAATACTTTACGTCTTTTAGCAATGTTGGTGAGTACCTCTTCGCTATGCTCGTTATCTCTATTCTTCCGGGCATTGGCGAGGAGCTAATGTTTAGAGGAGTGCTGCAAAACAGCTTCCAGAGGTGGACTAAAAACCCTCATATAGCCATTTGGGTAAGTGCTTTTATTTTTGGAGCTATTCACATGCAGTTCTTTGGCCTAGTTCCAAGAATGATGTTAGGAGCCGTTTTTGGCTATCTATATGTTTGGTCTGGAAATATTTGGTATCCTATAATTGCACATGCCATCAATAATGGAATTGGAGTCACAATTGCCTATTCTGCTCAATTCTCCGAAAACGGTGTCAATTTAGACGATACGGAAGCCGTACCAGTAGTTGGCCAAATAGTAGCTGCAGTAGCCTTTGTTGCTATCATGGTTATTTTCAGAAATCTGTATCTTAGGCGAAAATCTTTAGAGTGAGTAGCTGGCAAACCGTTTATACAACATCTGTCCCGCATCAGGCGGAAATCGTAAAAGACGTATTAATCAATGAAGGGTTTGCGGCTATTGTCTTCAACCTTCAAGACCATTCATACAAGTTTGGTCAGCTAGAGGTAAAGGTTAATCCGGATAGTGTTATGCGTGCTCTAAAAATCATCAACGAACAGATCAGCTTCAATAATGAATAATCTGGCATTGAGAATTGTTACAGCTCTTATTGGCGTAGGCGCTATAATTGCTGCAACCGTTCTATCTCCATGGGCCTTTGCTATAGTCTTCGCCCTAATTATGTTACTCACACTAAAGGAGTTTTACGGACTAGAGAAAAACTCAGGCAACCATCCGTACGAGGTTTGGGGCTTAACCTTTTCCCTTATTCTGTACGCCCTCATGTTCTGTTATTTTCAGCTAGAGCTTTCCACTAAACTGTTTTGGCTACTTCCAGCTCTATTTGCAACAGTACTAATTTATCCGCTTCAAGCTATAAAAAAGTCGCATGCCATTAACTGTACGGCTCTTTCAACCTTTGGTGTGGTATACATTGCCATTCCATTCTCATTACTACATAGTATTGGCTTTCTAGGAGGAACTTACAGCTATGTGCTCATTTTGGGTATTCTTTTTCTTCAGTGGGCAAACGATACTGGGGCTTACTTTGCAGGCAAGACTTTTGGAAAGCGAAAGCTTTTCGAACGCGTTTCTCCAAACAAAACTTGGGAAGGTAGCATTGGGGGTTTTTTACTGTCTTTGGTAATTGCTTACGGTTTTTACGAGCTATTTGGTGAAATCGGCTTAATGGAGTGGCTGGGATTGGGAGCAATCACGGCCATATTTGGCACATTGGGCGATTTAACCGAGTCTCTTTTTAAGCGAACATTGGCTATAAAAGACTCAGGAAGCATCTTGCCAGGGCATGGAGGTTTTCTAGATAGATTCGATGGTTTACTGTTAAGTTTACCATTCACAACAGCCTATCTGCACTTGATACTTTAATCGGGAAAATTAGCGCCTTGGTCTTGGACATATTCGCTTAAATTTTCCTTAATTTTGACCCGTCTTAAACAAAATATTCCCTATGGGTTACATAGAACCGGCTCCGATTAAGGACAAATCAAATCCTTTCGAGTCAATGATGTCCAGGTTCAATATTGCAGCCGAGGTGCTGGGACTGGACGAACAAGTTTATAATGTTTTAAAGTCACCCTCAAAGCAAGTATCTGTTTCACTGCCTATCACTATGGACGATGGTTCCATTCAAGTGTTCGAAGGTCACCGTGTGATTCACTCCAACATTTTGGGGCCATCTAAAGGTGGTGTTCGCTATGCAATGGATGTTCACTTGGACGAGGTAAAAGCACTTGCTGCGTGGATGACATGGAAATGTGCCGTTGTGGACATTCCGTATGGTGGTGCAAAGGGTGGCATTAGATGTAACCCAAGAGCCATGTCTGCTGGAGAAATCGAAAGATTAACCCGTGCTTATACACAAGCAATGACTGGCGTTTTTGGTCCTGATAGAGACATACCTGCACCAGATATGGGAACTGGCCCAAGAGAAATGGCCTGGCTGATGGATGAGTACTCACGCTCTATGGGAACCACGGTCAATGCTGTTGTAACGGGTAAGCCTTTGGTACTTGGTGGCTCTTTAGGCCGCGTAGAGGCTACTGGTAGAGGCGTTATGGTTTCTGCTTTAGCAGCCATGGAAAAACTTAAAATCAATCCTTACCACGCTACTATTGCAGTTCAAGGATTTGGAAACGTAGGTTCATTTGCTGCTCTTCTTTTAGAAGAAAGAGGCTGTACTGTAGTTTCTATAAGCGACATTTCTGGCGCGTATTACAACGAAAAAGGAATAGACATTAAGAAAGCCATTGAATACAGAGATGGCAATAAAGGAACTTTAGAAGGTTTTACTGGAGCCACCTTAATGGACAAGCCTGAAGACCTCCTTACTCTTGATGTAGATGTTTTAGTGCCTGCAGCCGTTGAAGATGTAATTCACCTTGGCAACGTAGATCAAGTAAAAGCTAAGCTTATTGTAGAGGGTGCCAATGGCCCAACTTCTGCCGAAGCTGATAAAATTATAAATGAAAAAGGCATTATGGCAGTACCAGACATTCTGGCCAACGCTGGTGGTGTAACTGTTTCATACTTTGAATGGGTACAAAACCGTTTAGGTTATAAATGGACTCGTGAAAGGGTAAACAGAAGATCTGACAGAATTATGAAAGATGCCTTCGATAAAGTATACAATGCCTCTCAGAAGTACGACATACCTATGCGTATTGCAGCTTATGTTGTAGCAATTGAGAAAGTGGCTGAAACCTACAAGTTTAGAGGAGGTTTTTAATCTTATGAAAGTACATCATGAAGGAAGAGGATTCTTAACAATCCTCTTCTTTGTTTTAATAGTGTTAAATGCCGGAATCATTTATCTGGCACCAATCCCCGAACTCATCAAATATATTGTTGGAGGAGTATCGCTAGCGGTTTTTCTTTTCTTTCTTCAGTTTTTCAGAAATCCTACCAGAAAAATTGAGCTCAATGAAAAGTACGTTTTAGCTCCTGCAGACGGAAAAGTTGTGGTGATTGAAACTACCACCGAAGACGAGTACTTTAAGGGCAAAGAGCGTATTCAGGTTTCAATATTTATGTCGCCAGTAAATGTGCACGTAAATAGAAACCCTGTAACTGGGCTCATTAAGTACTTCAAATATCACCCAGGTAAGTACTTGGTGGCTTGGCACCCTAAGTCGAGCACTGAAAATGAAAGAACTACCATAGTATACCAACTTCATAAAAACGTAGAAATCCTGATACGTCAAGTAGCAGGAGCTGCCGCAAGAAGAATAAAATGGTATATAGAAGAAGGCAACAGCGTTATTCAGGGAAGAGAATTCGGTTTTATCAAATTTGGCTCCAGGGTAGATTTATTCTTACCACTAGATGCTGAAGTTAAAGTTACCAATGGCCAAATTACCAAAGGTGGCCAAACTGTAATTGCGGAGTTAAAGTAATCTCTTTAACTCCTCTCTTGCCATTTTCTTAGCGTTGACTGCCTTTGTTGGCCTTGTAACCAAAGTAAGTACACCAACTATCTCGTTCGTGAAAACACACCAACAAGGACATTAGCCTTGTGACCAACGAATAACGACTTACTTGTCGGTAAAAACACCAACAAGGGCATTACAGCAGCCCTTCAACAACTCTCATAAGTTTTTCTAGATGCTCCTGATCTACTGAATCAAAGTCATTAAGTTGGTCTGAATCTACATCAAGAATTAGAGCCACTTCTTCATCTTTCATAGCTGGCAAAACAATCTCCGATTTAGAATCTGAGCTACAAGCAATGTGTCCTGGAAACTCATCTACATTGGACACTAAGAGTGTTTCAGCTTTTTCCCAGCTAGTTCCGCAAACACCTTTTCCTTTCCTGATTCTCGTACAAGCAATTGGCCCTTGAAATGGTCCAAGCACCAATTCATCGTCTTTTACCAAGTAGAAACCTACCCAAAAGAAGCCCATACCATATTTAAGAGCCGAAGCAATATTAGCTAGGTTAGCAGTCAAGTCTGGTTCACCAGTTACCAAAGCTTCAATCTGAGGAATCAAGCTTTGATATTTTTCTTCTTTAGTAGCGGTATTGTTTACGATTAGCTCTTCTGCCATAACTCTTGATTTTGGAATGCAAAGGTAACCGAGAGAACGGAAATTCGGTTCTCTCTAAGGTTGAAGTTTTTAACTCACATCTCCCGCCTTCCCTTGGGGAAGTTGATCATTGAAGCTCCTGAGCATATTCAGATATAGTATCTCATGTAGATAAAAAACAGGTATCCACCCCCTACCCCCCCCCGCCAGCGGGGGACAGCTAAGGCCTAAACCTTAATACTACAAGCAAGTGAATCAGTTTCATAACTACTTCTATCCGCATAAAACAGTACAGCATCGGTTAATGTCCTCCGCTGGCGGAGGTGCCGACAGGCGGAGGTGGAAGGTTAGTGTAATCCTTTGGGATTACGTTTGAACTCCTTGCTGATAATTGTAAACTATTTCTGGTAAACCCGAAGCCTATCCCCCATCAGATCAGTTTCTGAGATCAACTGTCCTTTCAACTGAGGAGCCTTAATTCCTTCTCCAAAATTACCCCTCGAGCTAAACACTCTAGCTTCATCCCAAAGGCCTTGTTCAATGAAAGCATTTAAGGTAGCCGCTCCACCTTCAATAATAAGCGACTGCACCTTTCTTTTTCCTAATTCTAAAACCAAGTCTTCCATGAAATTAGAAGGTTCTATAGCTATAAACTCGAGGTTATTAGACTGCTCTGACTTACTATAATTGAAGACCAAGGTAGGAATATCCCCCTTGTGGAGGTTCAGGTCATCAACCAACTGAAGCTTTCTATCTACGAGTATCCTTAGAGGGTCATTTCCCACCCAGCTTCGTACATTAAGTGTAGGGTTATCATAAAGCGCTGTATTTCGTCCCACCAAAATAGCATCTTCTTCGGCCCGCCATTGATGTACCATGCTTCGCGAATATGCATTACTGATCCACTTAGAGTCGAAGTTACCTCTGGCTACAAAACCATCGGCCGTTTCTGCCCACTTGAGTATGATGTACGGTCGTTTCTTTTCGATGAGGGTGAAAAAGCGCACATTCTGAGCTAAAGCCTCTTGCTCTAGACAACCGGTTTCCACTTGAATTCCCGCTGCTTTCATTCTTTCAATACCTTGCCCTCCAACCAATGGATTGGAGTCAAAAGCGGCAATCACTACCCTTTTCACCTTTTTTGAAATAAGTAGATCAGCACAAGGTGGAGTTTTACCATGGTGAGCACAAGGTTCCAGCGTAACATAACAAGTCGCTTCGCTTAGTAATGACTCATCTTCAACTGAGTGGATGGCGTTAACTTCAGCATGGCCCTCGCCATATTTTCTGTGCCAACCTTCGCCAATAATTCTTCCTTCATGAACAATTACGCAGCCCACCATTGGGTTAGGGCTTACAAAACCTCTTCCCAAGGCAGCAAGCTCTAAGGCCCTTCGCATATAGCGAATATCGGCTTCATTGAAATTCTTTGATTCGATATTTCCTTTACTTTGTACCATGTCAGAAAAGCCCGCGAAGGATTTGCTGCGCCAAGTTATTAATGAATTGGCAAACTTGTATGAAGAGCGTGAAGTATCGGCCCTAGCCAGACATTATTTACACGATCGATTTCATGTTGACTCTATGAAGTTAGCCATGAATAGCCCTATTCACTTCGATGAAAAGCTGATGCTTCACGATCTTAGACTGCTCCGAGCGGCTACCCCTCTTCAGTATGTGGTAGGCTTTCGCGAATTCTACGGCCGTAGATTTAAATGCGGACCAGAAGCATTAATTCCTCGACCTGAAACGGAGGAGCTTGTAGATTGGATAATACAGGGAATTGGGGAACTGGGAAACTGGGAAATTAGTGTTTTAGATATAGGAACGGGGACTGGTTGTATTCCAATAACGCTTGGACTTGAGGCACCAAAAATTCAAACACAAGGGATAGATATATCTGAAGGAGCTTTGAGCTTAGCCAGTAAAAATGCAGAACAGTTGAAAGCCAATACAACTTTCCATCAGTTAGACATTTTGAATGAGGAGTTGAATGGCCAATACAACATTATAATCAGCAACCCTCCATATATACCTGAGTCTGACAAAGCTCAAATGCATAGCAATGTGCTAGAGCACGAACCAGAACTTGCTCTATTTGTGCCGAATGACGATCCGCTTCTGTTTTACAGAACCATAGCACAAAAGGCCAAAACAGCTCTTTCTAAGAATGGTCAGCTCTATTTTGAAATCCATGAATCTTATGGTGATGCCACTAAAGACTTACTAGAGTCAGAAGGTTATTCGGATATAACCATCAAGCAAGATTTGCAGGGAAAGGACCGAATGGTGAGGGCTTTTTATTCGAAGCAAGTCTGACACCACTCTTCTTATTTTCTTTGATACTAATGTGGGTTTTCTTTAATAACCAGCTATAGGAACTCCCTCCCCAACAGCTCACTCATTACTATTTTTATCGAAGATTTACTATTTACATAGTTTATCTACTATTTTTATAGTAAATTAGAATCCATGAAAGAATTAACAAAGGCAGAAGAGCGTGTAATGCAGATAGTCTGGGATCTTGAGAAAGCATTCACTCGCGAGGTATTAGAGCAATTCAAAAAAGAAAAGCCAAGCTATACTACCGTAGCTACCGTACTTACTGTGCTCGAGCAAAAGGGCTTTGTTGCTCATGAAATGCTTGGAAACAGCAAACAGTACTATCCACTCATCAGCAAATCGAAATACTCTGACTTTGCCATGAGTAATGTAATGGGCAAGTACTTCGAAGGTTCACTCACCAGACTCGTCTCGTTCTTTGCCGACCGCAAGAAGATAGATATCAATGAGCTCGATGAAATCATTAAGATTCTAGAAAGCAAAAAAGAAGAGGAATAATGGAACAGTTACTAATCTGGAGCTTAAAAGCCAGCATTATATGCAGCCTCTTATTTTTAGCCTATTGGCTATTGTTTAGGAACAACTCAAGAGCCCAATTGAAGAGAGGCATTCTGCTCATCATCCTACTCTGCACAGTCTCCTTCCCACTTATTCGGGTAGAATTGAAACTAGATTCTTTCAGACCTCAGCTTACTCAAATAATCCCTGCTCTTGACTCAGAAAGCACTGAATTAACAGTAGACAAATTAAAATTAGAACAGACTCAGGTAGAACCACCCATTGCAAGACCTTCATTCAACTGGTGGAAGTTGGCTATGAACCTTTACCTAGCTGGTATTTTGGTATCAGCCGCGCTGCTAGCATTAGAAATATACAGATTATTCAGGCTGAAGAAATCTGGAACAAAAGGATCAATACTAAACCGAAAGGTGATTTTTCATAAGGGAATACATTCTCCTTTCTCCTTTATGAAATGGATTTTTCTACCCGATGGCGCCAATTACAATTCCGATACGTGGAAGGTCATCAAAACACACGAAGAAGCACACATCCACCAATGGCACACAGCTGATCTATTGATTTCGAGAATTCTACTGATTTTCTGTTGGTACAATCCCTTCTGCTACTGGCTAAGCAGAAACATCAAGTTAAACCATGAAGCCCTTGCCGATTCAGAAACACTGAAAAGCATAAGCCTTAAAACCTACACCCAGACACTTCTCAACATCAGCCTTGCTCAACCAGAAAGACCTCTTGGCCATTATATGGCACTCAAGTCTTCTCTTTCTGCACGATTGATTTTAATGAAAACACAAAAAACAAATACCATGAAGACAGTTAGAAATGTAATCGCATTCTCCCTTATAGGAACCTTGGCTTTTCTACAGGCTAATATCTATGGACAAGATAAAGAGCCCAAAAAAGAAGATATGTTTCGTAATGGAACATTATTCTTTACAACTGGTGGTGACGATGGCTCTACTTTCTCAACTATTAAGATTAAAGACCGGTTTGAAAAAACAGCAGATGGTTGGATTCAAAACTATGCTGCATCACAGTATATCCCAATTATATTGACTAAAAAAAGAGCCGATATAATTACAGCAATATCAAGTCAACAAGACGATGAACTTTTCCTTCAAAGCACCCTTTTAAAGCTATCAAAAACAAGAGAAGCCACAGAGTTACTAGAATCTCCAATTATTAGTATTAACAACAAGGTGCATACACAATTTGAGTTGACTACAGACGAGCTAGTGGCCATGTACGAACTTTCTAAAAACTGGTTCAACAATTACGTGAGACCTATATATCCAGAGCAAAAGTTCATCTCAGAGCCTGAGTTTATCAAGTATAAGTATATGATCATTCTCTCTCCTGACGATGAACAATTTCCATTCAATTCAGACGAGAGAGTACTTCAGGTTAGTGAAGTAGATCAACTTCCAAGCCCCAAAGGTGGCCTTGAACGCTTCTTAACCAATATTCTTAAGGAAGCCTCCTCCTCTGTAGACCTTTCTGTTCTAGATGAAGACGTTGCCTTTAACCTGATAGTGGGAATAAATGGAGCGATCAGTAATTTAGAATTAGCTACTGAAGTAATTGGTGATGAAGCTACTCAAGACAAAAAATTTGAAGCACTTGGAGCCATCAATAAGCAGATACTTAACCTTTCCAATCTGTATGGATGGAACAGTGCCAAAAAAGCGGATAAGAGAGTAGCTACGAACTACCGATTAGAAATTCCTAAATCGTCATTCTAGTGGAAGCATTACTAATCTGGAGTCTAAAAAGTAGTGCGATACTAGCAATAGTATTTGCCTGCTACTACTTTCTTTTTAGAAACAATACCGTTTTTAAACTAAGGCGAACCCTTCTGTTACTCATTCTTGGGCTTAGCTGTTTGGCCCCATTATTCGAGATTCAGGTTCCTCAGGAAGAACAACCCGTAATTATTCAACAAGCCGCTCAACTGAGGTCTAGTACTATAGGCCAAATTAAGCTCACTCCAACAAAAGAAACAGCGATTCAACCACACTCACTACCAGAGGAGCAGGCAAAAACCATCGACTGGAGAGCGATGATTCTGTATGCTTATCTCATTGGTATTTCGGTTTCTCTAGCGCTTCTTCTATTCGAGTTGGGGAAAGTAGTCTATTTAAAATTCACAGGAAGCCGAGCACCTGAGATGGGCAGAAATGTAATAGCTCATAGCTCGATTACTTCTCCTTTCTCGTTCAACAAAACAATTTTCATTCCTAAGAACCATGACTTTTCAGGTGCTACTTGGAAAACCATTTCCATCCATGAACAAGCTCATATAGACAAAAAACACAGTTTAGATCTACTGTTCGCTCGCTTATTACAGTCACTCTTTTGGTTCAACCCAATCATCTATTTATTGCAAAAAGACTTGCGAACAGTTCACGAAGCACAGGCCGATGAAGAAGTATTGAAAAACATCGGGTTTAGTGCTTATGTCCAAACACTAATGCAAGTGAGTTTACCTGGCTATCAATTACCAGTAGCCCACTCCTTCGCAGTTATTTCATCGTTCTCTAAAAGGTTAAAACTTATGAAAACACACAGAACAAAACTCAAAACCACTCTATTGTCCATTGTGGCTATTTCTCTATTCTCATTCGGAATTATTGGATGGAGCTCTTTGAAGGGGCAGGAGAAAGAACCTGACTCATCTTTTAACGCATCTCTTTCAATAGATTTGGACACTCAATCAGGTGGAATTAGAAGAACCTTCTTGAGACAGAAACTAACCACTGATCACCAAAGAATCTTAGAGTTACTAAAAAATGAAAACCCCGAAATTGACATCTTCTATTCATATTATTCTGAAGCCAATTTCAAACCATACTTTGACTCTTTCAATCCTGGATACAACCCTCTTTATATAGGCCACCTATCAAAGGAACAAAAGGATGAATTGAGAAAACTTCACCTTGAAGACCCCCAGCCGGAAAGAATATATGACCGTAATGACCTCACTAAATATAGAGAAATAACCTATCAGGAGGCTTTCCCTAATATGGAAGAGACAATTGAATTGACCATGAACTATATAATGATTTATAGCCGAACAGGAGAAGGACTCAACCACATAACAGAAAAAATATATGAATCTGACGAGGTAGACCAACTTCCAGAAGTTATGGGGGGAATTGAAAAGTTAGCCAAAGCCATTGCTTTAGACGTTAAAATCCCTGCAAACATTGAAAAGTCTCAGCTACCAGAATCGATCGACTTTGAGTTCGTTGTTGAAGGAGGCCAGATAATCTCGCATCTAAATCTTCTAAATGAATTAAAGGGCTCAGAAAAGAAGAATAAACCATACTATCTCTTTTTTGGACAAGTCCATGATCATCTCCGTGGCAAAATTGCAGCAATTTACCCTTGGAAACGTGGCATCAAAGATGGAAAAGAGGTATTGGTTAGAATGAAGATTTCTATTCCTACAAAGTATATGTTGTAGGAGTTTTGATTTAGTTAAGGTTGAATGGCTGTTAACTTAGTTGTTGACAGCCCTATTTTTTTTCAACCAAACAAATAGTCGAAATTGTTATATTCGGAAATGCACAGAATACTAGTCACTTCCCTCCTCTTTTTATTGGCATATGAACTGCCCGGCCAAGACCTAAAAACCATCGAAGTAGCTGAAGCTTACAAAGACAGAGACCGCATCAATCTCAGCACTTTTGCAGAATCCATTGAATATATTCGATTGGAAACCAGCGATGAGACACTATACTCTTACCCTACTGTACGGGGAATCCAAGGCGACTCCATCATTCTAGTTAAATCCATGAACCGAACTTCGATTTTTAACAGAAAGACAGGTTCATTCATTCGAGATATAGGACACATAGGGCAAGACCCCGATAGTTATCAAAGACCTGGCCCATTGGGCTTTAATACGGATAATGGAAATGTATTTGTTTATGGCTATCGTAAAATAATTGAATACTCTTTAGCAACAGATAAAATTGTACATGAAACCAATGTTCCCGATTTAATGGAGATTGGTGGGGTTCGAACTACTTTTTCAAGTGGCGCATATACAGACACTCAAATCAACATGAACTACTGGTCAGAGCAAGGATACTTTGTCGGCTTAGTAACAAACCTTTCAGGTAAAGACCCGATCAAACTAGTGCTCTATAATCGTGTGGGTCAGATTATAAAGTTCTTTGAAAACAAACAGACTTTTGAGAAAAAGAATCCAAAGCACATGAAAATGCAGTCTAACTCCTATTATGAATTCGACAATGCGGGATATTATAAAGAGCATTTCTCAGATACTACCTTTCAATTCAACTCACAAAAAATTCAGCCTAAATACGTATTCAACACCGGAAAGTATAGCCCTCCCCACAAGAGGCAAGACTTTCTGACAGATGATGAGAGTAACAGGCTAATGTTCATCAAGCTTCTTCAAGAAGACTCACATTTTGTTTATTTCGAATTGCATCATCAACAACAATACAGAGTTGGCCTATTTAACAAAAAGACCAATCAAACACTAATTTCTGACCCAGAGTCAGACGACTTAAACGGGTTCTATAACGACTTAGACAACTTTGTTCCCTTCATACCAAGCTTCCGAACTCAAGAAGGCTATTTGGTAGGAACAATAAGTGCAGAAGATGTATATACTTGGTTTCAGTCTAACAGATCGAAGGCTAACAAGCTCCCTGAACATTTAAAGCGGTTTAAAAACATCGACCCAGAAGACAACCCGATAGTAATGATTGTAAAGCCTAAGAATTAAGTCTGTCTGGGGCATTTAGTGCTTGAAGTGCTGACTATCCTAAATCGATAACTCAGAGATTAATCACAAATACAAATCTGTTTTTAAGGTCTCTATCAGCCAGAAGGGCTTTTGATTGGACTGGACTCTTACTTTTCCTTCTACCTCCGAGGTTAGCTCAAAAGGTTCTAGATACATCTCATTGTCTAAGTTGGAGTAAAAACCTTCGGTTTTGAAGAATGTGCCTTGCACTATCGGGTGAACGCCAAAGACATCGCCAATATTCACCCATTTCTGAAAGGCTCCTTTCGACTCATAAACCCATTTCTGATCATTGTAGTAAAGTACAGAGTCCATTGCCTCAGCATAATCTCTGATGGTGTCTAAGCAAGAGCTATTGAAAGTATCGGCCAAAACATTCACTGCCTTATGACCTTGGTCTTGCAAAACTATATAAGCTGAATTGAGAAGATCACTAGTTTCAAACAGCAACACCTCTACTGGTGATTGTGGCTTCAGTTTAGGCTTAAGCTCCTCCAATTGCTCAGGTCTAGCCACCACAGCATCAACCTTTACGCCCCACTTAAGAACTGCGTCTACGGCATTAGAGGTGACCATTAGTTTTGGCGACCACTCTAGCAGAAGCTCTACAAACTCAAAGCTGAGTACAGAAGCATCATCAACCAGCAAAGCAGGTTCTTGCTCGTCTCGTACAATATGATGTGAAGACATACGCGAAATTAAAAACAGAACCTCTGGCTATCGAAGTTCTCCTCAATTTTCTACTCAAAAAGTTTCAGGAAGACTATTCAAAGAAACAGCTACACAACCCTGGCCTGCTGGGGCACCCTTATGCTTTCGCTATGGGCAATTTCGCTCCACACCAAAGCACTTGCTCCCAAAACAGCTGCATTTCTATCCATTAAGTCAGATAATCTAATCTCAATCTTACCTTTATATCCTGGATACAAATACTCGTTGAAAGATTTTTTGGTGGCTTCTACAAGGATATCTCCTGCTTTTGCCAAACCTCCGAATAGAAATATTGCCTGTGGGCTTGTAACAGCGGCTGCATCGGCAAGCTTTAACCCCAATATATCCGATGTATAGGTGTAAGCTTCAAGTGCAATCGGGTCGCCCTCCAAAGCCATTTCGGTAATTTTCTTAGAGGTGAGAGATTCGTAAGTGTAAGTTCTGAGCGGAGTATCTACGTTATTGGTAGCGAGTAATTTGAAAACGGTTCTCTTAATTCCTGAAGCCGAAGCATAGGTTTCCAAGCACCCTCTCTTACCGCAATTACACTCTCTGCCATCAGGGTAAACATTTGTGTGCCCCAATTCACCAGCCAAACCATCGTGACCATATATGAGCTTTCCTCTGGTTACTAAGCCTGAGCCCAGGCCAGTTCCCAAGGTGATAACAATAAAGTCATCCATGTCTTTAGCTCCACCAAAGACCTTTTCTCCAATAGCTGCTGCATTAGCATCATTAGTGAGCACCATAGGTAGGTCAAAGTACTCTTTGAACATATCTATAAATGGCACAATGCCCTTCCAATGCAAATTGGGGGCATGCTCAATGGTACCTTTGTAGTAATTGCCATTAGGCGCTCCAATACCTACTCCCAAAATCTCGATAGGTTCATTGAGCTCATCGAGGCTTTCATTAATAGCCTGACTTAAAGCATCCAGAAAAGATTTTATCTCTTTATGTGTATAGGTAGGAATTGAACCTTCCATCAACACATTACCTTCCACATCGGTAAGTCCGAATTTTGTGAAAGTTCCGCCAATATCTATCCCAATGGCCGTCTCTCTCATGACATCACTTTTTCATAACGATCAATACTGCCTGCGAAGTAATCGAAATTATCGGTCTACGGCTACAGCATATCAAAATTAGTACAATATGAGGATTAGGAATTGATAAGCAGGAGCTTAGTCAATAGTTTTTAAGTAAACGATTGCATAAAAAAATCCCTCCAAGCTCAGGGGCTCGGAGGGATTCATTTTTCTATGATTAAAAGTCTAGTCCTACGGAAAACAAAAAGTTAGTGCCAGCTTGCGGATAGAAGTAATTCTCTCTCACTTCATAATCTGGACCACCAAAATATCCGAAGGTATAACCATTGGTTTCATACTTCTCGTTTAGCAGGTTATTCACCAATAGGCTCAAGTTTACTCTCTTAATAAACTTGGTATTGAAGCCATAATTGATTCTTAAATCATTGACAAAGAAGGCGTCAATCTTTCTATTTTCATTAGAGGTATTATCCAAATACTGGTCGCCTACATACTTAGAAAGAATGGCTAATTCCAAGTTTGAAACTGGCGTGAAGGTAATTTGGCTACCAGCCACTACTGAAGGAGAGAAACTAATATCAGTATCTTCAAATTCCGTTCTCACTTCGTTATACTCATCAAAGTTTGCTCCGTAGTCAAAAATCACCTCCTGGAAAGACTTAATTTTGTTTCTACTCAAAGCAAGGTTTGCTTGAAAGCCAAACCAAGAGTTTAATTGCATTCCGCCAACAAGCTCAACACCCATTCTATAACTATCAGGCACATTTGTTCTAATGCTTCCTCCTACATCATTTACCTCGCCAGTAAGCACCAACTGGTTCTTATAGTCCATAAGGTAGTAGTTTGCTTCAAAAACCGTTCTACCTGTTCTTTTTCTATAACCAACCTCAATGTTATTTAGCGTTTCGTGCTTTGGCTCTGTGCCTGGGGTAGCATCAATAATATCAGATCTATTTGGCTCTTTATTTCCTACAGCAAATGAACCGTAAATGCTACTACTCTCCGTGAAGTTATAGGTGGCACCAAATTTAGGGTTGACGAAAGTGAAGTCTGTGTCGAAATCAATAACACGTTGGTCGTTATCTACCCCAAAGCCTGAGTAAGTAATTCTTCTCAACTGCAAGTCGCCAAACAAGTTAAGCCCTTCTGTTACCTGATAATTCACCTTAGCATAAGTGTTGAAGTCTGACTTATCTGAACGGCTTTCATAATATCTTTCTCTTATGCTTCCATTACTCGCATATTGCGCCCAAATAACCTCTCCAAAATGTAGACCATCATATTCGTTGTATGCGCCACCAAGCGTAGCTTGAATATTAGAATTCTCGTAGTTCAAATCATAAGTAACTCCGTAGAAATCATTATCTAACCACCTTCTTCTTATAAGGTCAGTTGAAGAAATAGTTACCCCACCAAGGGTAACATCTTGAAGCCCGTAGTCCGCTAGGTCATCACCTCTTCTAAACTCCTCATAGAATCCGGCACCTTTAGTATAGTGTAGTGCAGCGTTCACATTCCACTCGGCAGCCAATTCCTGACTAAAGTGAAATTGGTAGTGATCTTGACCATAATCATCTACCTGATTATCGTACAAATAGTAATTGAAAGTTCTGCCTGAGTTTCTAAGGTTTTCTGCCTGCTCTTGATCGTAACCATTATTAGCAATCACCTCTTCTATACCAGCCGCATCATTGTTCAATTTAGCCTCTGGTGTACCCCACCAGCTTTGGTAGGTTTTCTCATCGCCACCAAAGTGAATCAGTTGAAAGCTAGTCTTTTCACCAAAATACCCTCCAGAGATATAGTATGAAGTAAGATCTGAAGAAGCCCTGTCAATATACCCGTCAGAAGAAATCTTAGATAACCTACCCTCAAAAGCCCAGTTATTTTCTAACAGGCCAGTGCTGTAGATTGCATTATACTTTTGTGTATTGAATGAACCGTAGCTAGTATTTAGCTGAGCCTTTGGTTCTGTGCTAACTCCATTGGTTAAGATGTTCAATGAAGCACCAAATGCTCCCGCTCCGTTGGTTGAAGTACCAACTCCTCTTTGTACCTGAATGGAAGAAGTAGAAGAGGCGATATCTGGCATATTCACCCAGAAAGTACCTTGAGACTCTGAATCGTTAATAGGAATACCGTTGATGGTCACGTTTATTCTAGCACCGTCACTCCCTCTAATTCTGATTCCGGTGTATCCCACACCAGCTCCAGCATCTGAAGTAGTAACTACCGAAGGAGTCCAATTAAGCAGAAACGGCAAGTCTTGACCAAGATTTTGCTTCTCAATTTCTTCGGCACTCACGTTAGTGAAAGTAGTAGGTGTTTTTTCAGTAGCCCTTGTACCAGTAACAATAACGTCTTGCAGGTTTTGAGCTCTCTGGGTCAATCTCAAACTAATGTTTTGATTACCCTGAACGGAGATACTCCTTTCAAGACTCGCAAAACCGATCATAGAGACCTTTAATACATAGTTACCAGTACTCACATTCTCCAAAGAGAACTCTCCCAGCCTGTTGGTTGTAGTACCTTTGTTACTTGGAGTTAGCATTACACTTGCTCCATAAACAGGCTCACCAGTAGCGTCATCTACCACTTTACCTTTTACAACATTTTGCGCCAATGCTTGCGCCATTGTCAGTACTAAGACTGCCAATAAGTAAACTTTTCTCATTTTTAATTTTAAAATGGTTCAACAATGGAGGCTAGGGGAAGCCTACCTAAACGTTAGACCACCATATCCCTGCGACAGCATTACCTGCATCAGGTTCAATGGGTATAATCTCAGCCCGTATTTCATTCCGATTATTCGGAAAAGGGCACCCCTTAATTGTGGCGCAAAAGTAGCGATGAAAAATTATAAAACCAGCCTAACTAGATAATTGAATTAATCTTTTGGATTGCAGTATCCATGCGCTTGTGCTTATTACCTTGAATAACAGCATATAAAACACCCGCTTCTTTCAGAGCCTTTTCGTACAGATCGAAGAGTTCAGGTCTCTGACTAGGGTTTTCTCTCAATGGGTCGGGTTCATAAGGCATATCGAAGTGTGTCAACAAATAAACACTCGCCTTATTCATTCCCAGCTGTTGAAGAATCCAAGGGTCGCATTCTCCATATTTGAACTCACTCCAGATTTTAATTACAAAAAGGTCGGTATCTAAGAAGAGAATGTCTTTAGCCTTCTTTCTGTATTGCCGCTCAGACTCTAGCTGCCCTTTAGCAATGGCCACCAAATCTTTCTTCTCATAAGGTCTATCAAGGTCAGACAGGAATTCTCGTGCATATTCTGGCACCCATAGCGTATTGAAGTTTTCTGCCAAACCTTTCGCCAATGTTGTTTTACCGGTGCTTTCCGGCCCCACAATTCCGACAGTTATCATTTAAGCGCGGTTGAGGTTAAGGCTTTTCTTCCAGGCCAAGTAGCCCATAACAGCCATAACAATGTATATCAAATAAAGTATTGAGTAGAAATAAAGTTCTTTGTAGAAGTAAATTCCTGTAGCCAGAATATCTATGGCAAACCAGTAATACCAGTTGTCTATTTTCTTTCTGGCTGTTAGCCACATAGCTGTTACACTCAGAATAGATGTAGTGCTATCCCAATACGGCAAACTCGGTTCATCTATCCCCTCAAACCAAGAAGGCAGCATTATTAAAAACTGAGCAAACAGATAAATACCTACCGCTGACGTGAGTAAATACACCCCTGCTTGCTTTACAGAAAGCCGTGTTACCGGTAAATCATCTTCCTTTTTGTCTTTTCCTTTTATCCAATGTACCCAACCATAAATATTAAGCACTAAGAAAAAAACATGAAGAAACAGATCGCCATAGAGCCTCGACTCGTAGAATACAAATAGCGAAATAATTGTGTAGAGTATGCCGAATGGCCAAGTCCAGATGCTTTCCCGTATTAAAAAAACAACGGCAAGTATTCCTGAGATAAAAGCAACTAAGCCCCAAAAATCGAATGCTTGAACATTGGCAACAATGTCTTGCCAAATCTGGCTGAGCTCCATGCCGTCAAAGATATGATTAATTGGTATATTTCGTTGGTTGAAAAAGTATTTATGGAGATGTACAAAGTAATAGCCGCCCTGATCATTATTCTATGGATTTTCCCTTTAATGACATCGGCCCAAGAGCGTAAGTATAATGTAGAAACAGAAAGTGTTTCTGAGTATGTAGAAAAAATATTGAACGGCCCAATTACCAAAGAGGGGCTTCAGCAAATGCCATATAAAATCTGGTTCAACACCAATTACAAAACCTATTTGGTAGATACTGAGACTCTCAAAAACATTAAGAAAAGAAATCTAAAAGGAGTGACTATAAAAGCCTTTATGGGCACTTGGTGTCACGATAGCAACCGTGAAATACCAAGATTGATGAGAGTTTGCGAAGAGCTCGGCATCTATGAAAATTTAGAACTCTATGGGGTTGATGTAAATAAAACAAGCCAGCTAGAAGAAGAAAAGGGCTGGGATGTAAGAAAAACTCCGACCATCATTTTTTTGAGAGATGGAGAAGAAATAGCCAGAATTTTAGAAGAACCTGAAATATCTTTCGAGCATTCTATGGAGTTAATTTTTAATCAATAATGCTGAACAACCAAAAAGACCTCTTTAACCTACCAGACGACATAACTTACCTCAATTGCAGCTACATGTCTCCAATGCTAAAGAGCGTGGCCGAAGTAGGAGTCAGAGCACTTTATGGTAAGGAAGACCCAACCTCTGTGAAGCCAGAAGACTTCTTTAAAAACACCTCTGCACTCAGAGCTGAATTTGCTAAACTCATTAATGCAAAGTCTGGTAACGACTGTGTCATAGTGCCATCAGTGTCGTATGCCTTAGCCAATGTGGCTAAAAACTTAAAGGCTGGCCATGGAGATAACATTGTAATTGCCGATGAGCAATTTCCTAGCAATGTTTATGCTTGGAAGGAGCTAGAAAGAGAAAAAGGCATTGAGCTGAAATATGTTAGCGCACCAAATACAAGAGAAGGCAGAGGCAAACTTTGGAATGAACGAATCCTAGAAACCATTGATTCGAATACCAAAATGGTAGCTACTGGCCATGTTCATTGGGCCGATGGCACAAAGTTCAACTTAAGCGCCATTAGAGAAAGAGCGGATGAAATGGGCGCTATTCTTGTGATTGACGGAACTCAATCTATTGGAGCACTCCCCTTCGATGTACAGAAATTTAGACCCGATGCTGTTGTTGCATCAGGCTATAAATGGTTGATGGGGCCTTATTCTTCAGGCGTAGCCTACTTTGGTGAATATTTCAGAGATGGAAGGCCAATAGAAAATAACTGGATGAATCGCCTGAATAGCGAAGACTTCCGAAACCTAATCAACTATCAAGACGACTATCAGCCCGGTGCCATCCGCTATGAGGTTGGAGAAAGCGCCAACTTTATTCTAACACCTATGCTCACCCGAGCTATTCAACAAATAAATGAATGGCAGCCAGAGAATATTCAAGCTTACTGTAAAAACCTTACGGCACCTTTCCTGAATGAATTGCAAAACATTGGAATCGCTGTAGAAGATGAAGCCTACAGAGCTGAACATTTGCTTGGTTTGAGACTTCCTGACCACATGGTAATGGAAGACGTGAAAAAACGATTTGATGCTGAAAGAATCTTCGTTTCCATTCGAGGAAATTCAATACGTGTTTCTCCACATTTGTATAATGGAGAAGCAGATTTACGAAGATTAACTGAGTGTTTTAAAGTAAGTACACCCGCTTAAATCGCTTAATTTGAAGGATTGAAATTTATTTGTTGAACATATTTTTTTCAATCCTTCAATCTCTGTACTTTTGTCCCGCAAATAAAACCAAGTATTTATTTGCTATGCCACTCGATACTGACAAATTCCTCTTTGAAGCGCTAACCTATGACGATGTGCTTCTTCTGCCGGGTTACTCCGAAGTTTTACCAAGAAATACAGTCACCAAAACGCAGCTAACGCGAAATATTCAGCTCAATATTCCATTGGTTTCAGCAGCTATGGATACTGTTACTGAATACAAGCTGGCCATTGCTATGGCCCTTGAAGGTGGTCTTGGGTTCATTCATAAAAACATGACTGTAGAACAACAGGCCCTTCAAGTAAGAAAGGTAAAGCGTTCTCAGAGCGGAATGATCTTAGACCCAATCACTCTTCATGTAGACAGCACTGCACGTGAGGCTGAGCTGATTATGCGTGAGAACAAAATTGGTGGTATTCCTGTGGTTGATGGCGACAAAAACCTTGTGGGCATTGTAACCAATAGAGACATGCGCTTTATCAAAGACATGACTACTCCGGTTCGTCAAATAATGAGTAAAGACAACCTTGTAACTGCAAAAATGGGCATTAGCCTAGATGAAGCAGAAGGTGTACTTGAAGAATACAAAATTGAGAAGCTTCCTATTGTTGATGATAAAGGAAAGCTTACAGGCCTGATTACTTATAAGGATATCCTTAAAAACAGAAATAGACCAAATGCTTGTAAAGACAGCTATGGCAGGCTAAGAGTGGGTGCCGCAGTTGGTGTTACTCCAGATATAGATGATAGAATTCAAGCCTTAGTAAATGCAGGTGTAGATGTAGTGAGTATTGATACCGCTCATGGCCACTCTAAAGGAGTTATCGAAACCGCTAAGCGCATTAAAAAAGCCTATGGTGACCTAGATGTTATTGTAGGAAACATTGCTACCGCTGAGGCTGCAAAAGCGCTAGTAGAAGCTGGTGCAGATGCTATTAAAGTAGGTGTAGGCCCTGGTAGTATTTGTACAACAAGAGTTATTGCGGGTGTTGGTATGCCGCAGCTTTCTGCAGTTTATGAGTCGGCTAAGGCCATTGCTGGTAGCGGTGTTCCAATTATTGCCGATGGTGGTATACGCTACTCTGGAGATGTGGTAAAGGCAATTGCCGCTGGAGCGAGCACCATTATGATTGGCTCACTATTAGCTGGAACAGAAGAAGCTCCTGGTGAAGTAATTCTTTACGAAGGAAGAAAGTTCAAGTCTTACAGAGGCATGGGTTCTGTAGAAGCTATGGAAGACGGATCGAAAGACCGTTACTTCCAAGATGCTGAAGACGATATCAAGAAACTGGTACCAGAAGGTATTGTTGGCCGAGTACCTTACAAAGGCTTAGTTCAAGAAGTACTTTATCAAATTGTTGGTGGTCTCCAGGCTGGTATGGGGTATTGCGGTGCGGCAACCATTGAGGCCATGCAACAAGCTAAGTTTGTGAAAATCACAGGAGCTGGTGTAAGAGAAAGCCATCCACACGATGTGTTTATCACAAGAGAAGCTCCTAACTATAGTAGGTAATCTTTAGTACTCATTTCCAGTTTGACTGGGAATCTAATAATATTAAGCCTGTCAGCTCTTCAATAGCTGACAGGCTTTTTTTATCTGTACGAACTCAGGAAACTCGGAAGGAAATAGATCAGGGAGATTTCTCCCAATGGCCATCGGGATCGCGGAAATGACATTCACACAAAAACTAAAAGGCCACTCCTTACGAAGTGGCCTTTCTATTTTCTAAAATCTAGTGTCTATTTGACGTCTAGCCTCTGAAATCTATTATCCCTGCTGAGCAGATGCTTCTGCCTTTGCAGCAGCCTTAGCTCTTGCAGCAGCTTGCTCTTTATCGGCAGCAGCTCCAAGCGACTTCTTAGTTAAGTCAACTACAGTTGGAGTAGCAATAAATACAGATGAATAAGTACCCACCAAAATACCGATCAACAAAGCGAATGAGAAACCTCTCAATACTTCACCACCAAAGATCAATAGAATCAACACTACAATCATTGTGGTAGCAGACGTAATCAACGTACGGCTAACAGTTGAGTTAATTGAAATATTGAAAGTATTGATAAGGTCTTTAGAGCCTTTCAACTGAAGTGTTTCTCGAATACGGTCAAACACAACCACGGTATCGTTTATCGAGTAACCGATAATAGTTAACAATGCTGCTATAAATACCTGATCTATCTCAAATGAAATTCCGAACCAACCTGCAATGGCAAATGCCGACATTACGATGATTGCATCGTGAATTAGGGCAACAATGGCACCCAGTGAGAACTGCCATCTTCTAAATCTGATGAGGATGTAAACGAAGATTGCAAGAATAGATAAACCGAAGGCTTCGAAAGAAGATTTCTTAATATCATCGGCAATAGTAGCTCCTACTTTAGAAGATGCTATAATGGTAAACTGACCATCTTGTAAGTCTACCGTTCCATCAATAAACTGTTTACCTGTAGCATCAGCCAAACCAGTTGTTAATGCGTCTTTAACATCCTGATCTGCCTCGGTAGACTCTTCATCTACTCTGTATGAAGTAGTAATCTTCAAAATGTTACTTGCATCGTAAGTTTTCACCTCAACACCATCATCAGTAAATACTCCACTAGAAAGAGAAGTTTTAACATCAGAAGCAGTCATTGGCTCATCGAACTGAACAACATAAGAACGACCTCCCTTGAAGTCTACACCAAGTCTCAATCCGCTTGTTAGAAGTGCAGCAATACCTACTACAATAATCACAGAAGAGATCATGTAAGCCATTCTTCTCTTACCCAAGAAATCTAGGTTAATATTGCTCAGCATACCTTTAGAAAGAGGAGTTTCGAACGAAATATTGCTCTCGTTACCCTTTCTAGTCATCCAAGTAACAATTACTCTGGTAATGAATACTGCAGAGAAGAATGAACAGATAATACCGATGATTAGGGTAATAGCGAAACCTTTGATTGGGCCTTGACCTAACCAGAACAAGATAATACCTGTCAATAAAGTAGTAACGTTAGCATCGATGATTGAGCTGTAAGCTTTCTGATAACCCGAGTTAATGGCCTGAAGTAACGGAACTCCGTTTCTTAACTCTTCTCTAATTCTTTCGAAGATTAGTACATTAGCATCAATCGACATACCAATGGTCAATACAATACCAGCAATACCAGGAAGTGTAAGTGCTGAACCAATGTTAGCCAAAATTCCAAGAATAAAGAAGATGTTGAACAATAGTGCAACGTTAGCTACCAATCCACCTTTAGAGTAGTAGAAAATCATAAACACTACTACAATCAATAGACCTGCTACGATTGAAGTAACACCCTGCGCTTGTGCCTCTTTACCTAGAGTTGGACCTACAACAGCTTCTTCTACAATTCTGGTTGGAGCAGGAAGTGAACCTGCCTTCAAGATATTCGCTAAATCGTCAGCCTCTTCTTGAGTAAAATTACCTGAAATTTGAGAGCTACCGTTCGCAATTTCCACCTGTACGGTTGGAGCAGTGTAAACGTAGTTATCCAAAACAACAGCCACACTTCTACCAATATTCTGAGCAGTGAGGTTTTTCCATTTTTTTGCACCTACTGTATTCATGTTCATGCTTACTGCAGGTTGCGCTCTATCATCTAAAGACACTCTAGCATCTGTAACAACCTCACCAGTTAAAGGAGCCTCTCCTCTAGTAGCCTTAATTGCATACATCTGAAGTAACTCAGTGTCTTTAACCGGCTTAACAGACCACTTAAAAGACACATTAGCAGGTATCAACCTTTTAATTCTCTCATGCTTTAAAGCGCGGTTGATAGTACCTGTATCAGCTAAATTATAGTAAAAACCCTCGTATGGCCCTGATCTCATTAGGCTGAAGAAGCTTGAAACTCCTGAGTCTGAATCTAAGGTATTAGTATCTGAAGCCGTACTGTCGTTTTGTGACATCTGAGCCTCCAATGAGTTAGAAGACTCATCATTGCTTGGGTTAGCGGTGGCCTCAGTATTAAGGCTAGTGCCTTTTTGCTCTCTTTCAATTCTTAATAGCTCATCATTGATTGCAGATAACGTTGGGTTAACTTCAGATGGAGAATAAACCTCCCAAAACTCGAGCTTTGCAACTCCTTGTAAAAGCTTTCTTACCCTTGCAGGGTTATCTACCCCTGGAAGCTCAATTTGAATTCTACCAGTTCCCTGAATTCTCTGAATGTTAGGTTGAGAAGTACCGAAACGGTCTACCCTAGTTCTCAAGATTTGAAATGCTCTGTCAATAGCTTGATCAACTTCTTCGTTGATAAGCTCCATTACATCTGAGTTAGAAGACTCGAAGCTGATTCTACCTCTGTTAGCAGCATTAGCAAATACTCTGCTCAACCTGCCCTCTGGAGCCACTTCGTTCCATGCCTCTTCAAACAATTGAGTGTATGAAGCTTGGCTATTTCTCTGACGCTCAGATGCAAGTTCTAAAGCTCTTTGGAAATCGGCATTTTGGCTGTTGCCAGAAAGACCTTTGATAATCTCTACAGGCGAAACTTCCAAAGTAACATGCATTCCACCTTGAAGGTCAAGCCCAAGGTTTAACTCCTGCTCTTTGATGTCTTTGTAAGTAAATTCTGCACCTAAAAGGTTAAGTACTGGCTCCATCCAGATAGAATCTAGATAAGCTTGTTTCTTTTGCTGGTCAATAATTCCAGCTTCGTCTTTAGCGTATTCAATGGCATCGGCCTGAATACCTCTAGAGAAGAAGGTAATTGACAAATAATACACGCACAAAACCGTGATTATGACTGTCAAAAAGACAATGGTATTCTTATTTTTCATATTAGTAATTGTGTTTTTAGCAATAATTAGGGTAGTAAATAGAGGAGAACCTATGTTCTCAGTTTCCGAAACAAGGTGCTAACTAGGGTGCGTTAGGCGATATGATTTGACGGAATAAGGTCTTATAGTAATGGGAATCACTAAGTGGCACATCTGTTACTGGATGCACCTCTTCTGGCGACTCATACTCTATTTCTGCTAAAAGAATTGCCTGAAAAGGCTCAATAGAAATACCACTTATAGGTAGTAGGGCGTTGCAGGTATATTCGTAAACTATGTCTTCTTGAGAAGAATCATTATCAGCATCTGATTGCTCTTGCTTGTCTGCAATCTCCTCACAATGCACGTTTACAACCTCCTGAGAAACAACAAAAACAGCCACAAAAAGCCCTAGCAAGAACACCAGTCCTTGTTTTAGCTTCTTTATGTTGTTTTCAGTTCTCATAATGCGCAACAAATGTAGCAATTGATGTGAAAAAATCAGCTCTTCACTGGTATTTTCGATGTAATGAGTGCCTTAATCACATTCAAAGCACTATCAAAGTTGGTATTATTTGGTACAATAAGGTCTGCCGTTTCTTTATACGGAGCAATATACTTCTGAAAAGATGGCATAATGTGGTTTTCATATTTGTACAGCACATCGTCCGCATCATAACCACGCTCCTCTCTATCTCTCTTTAACCTTCGCTGCAGCTTAATATAATCTTTAGCATCAATGAAAATCTTAAGATCTATCAGCTCCGCTATTTTTTTGTAATGAAAAATGAAAATCCCCTCTACTAAAATTACTGGTGCAGGTCTTCTGATGATTCTCTTAGGCTCCACATTAGGATTATTGAAGGTATATTCTTCCTTTTCAATTTCTTTACCCTCGCTTAGCGCCTTCAGGTCACTCGCAAAATGTTCGTAATCTATAGACTCAGGTCTATCGAAATTGTGCTGGCCATTTTTATCTACCAATTGATACTCGCGCGGCATATAGTAATCGTCTTGAGCTAGACAAGTAACCGACTTTGCATCAAAATTTTTCTTGAGTTGGCTTAGAAAAAGGGTTTTACCCGAACCGCTTCCACCAGTAATACCAATGATGTATGGTTTTTCCATCGTGCAAATTTAGAAAGGCAAATGAATTATGTAGTGCTTTTTAAGAATTGAACGAGCTTTTCTAACGCTCTTTTTCTGTGGCTAATAGTATTCTTCACTTCTGAAGAGAGTTCGGCAAATGTTTTTTCATATCCCTTAGGAATAAAAATTGGGTCGTAGCCAAAACCTTCTGCGCCAGACATCTCAGGAGCTATTTGACCGTCTACAATGCCTTCGAACTGTTGTTCTTTACCCTCCAAATCAATGTAAGTGATAACGGCTCTGAATCTCGCCTCTCTATTGTTAGTCTGTCCCTCGAGTTCGGAAAGTACTTTAGACATATTAGCGACCGCATCTCTGCTGCCGGCATAATGAGCCGTATGAACGCCTGGCTTACCATTTAGTGCGACTACTTCCAAACCAGAGTCGTCAGAAAACACAGGAATTCTATATTTCTGGAAGATGTATTGCGCTTTCTCCAAAGAGTTCGCCTCTAGTGTCTCATGAGTTTCGGGAATATCTCCTTCAAAGCCAATATCAGAAAGGGATAGCAACTCAATGCTATCCCCTAATATTTCCTTTACCTCTTGAAGTTTATGGGCGTTGTTTGTGGTGAAGCAAATCTTCATTCCAAAATAGCTTATCTAATATCTACTACAGTAACGTCAAACAACAATACTGAATTAGCTGGTATTGTCGTCCCTTGGCGCGAGCTTCCGTACCCGTATTTCGATGGAATAAAAAGCGTAGCACTAGCTCCTTTATTCAGCTCTTGAAAACCAAGCTCCCATCCCTGAATTACCGATCCTGCTCCCACAACAAAGTCAATAGTTCCAGAGTCGAATTCAGTTCCATCTAAAAGATAGCCTCGGTAGTCAGCATACACTGAGCTTGCAAACTCCGCATTATCGCCAGTACCAGACTGGCTAATAGCGTAATAGATACCTGTTTCACCAATCTGCTCGGCAGTGATATTATTATCTGCTAAATACTCGGTAATAAGTTGCCTGTCGATGGCCAACTGCTCTTGCTCATCAAACACCTCTTCGGAATCGCAGGCCATGAAAGCCGCGAGAACCATCACCAACAAAAACTTAATCTTATTCATTATTCAAAATCAACTACTTCAATATCAAATACCAACACAGCGTTTGGAGGGATGGGACCACCAGTGTTTCTAGCACCGTATGCATACTGAGAAGGTATTAAAAGCTTAGCTTTTCCTCCTTTATCTACTTTCGGCACTCCTAAATCCCAACCTTGAATTACTTCTCTGTTACCTAAAGTAAACTCGTATGGCTTATATTCTCTTTGAGCATTATACACGTTATTTTCTTGAGCTAATTGCTCATTACTTGTATCTACCAAGGTGCCATCTAACAATCTTACTGCGTAATCTACCTTAACTAGGTCACCGTTTTCAGGATACTCACCATTTCCAGACTCCAAAGTTACAACGGCAATGCCCTCTTCAGTGTAGTTAGCTTCTAAATTATTGTTAACAAGGTACTCTTCTATAATACCTTTATCTATCTCTTTCTGCTCAGCCTGAAACATTTCAACAAAAGCCTGTTCAGTAGCTATTTCGTTAACTTTAAAGTTCCACATTACAACTTTTGAACTGTCTTCTGCAGTAACAGGAAAACCAGTAAGTTGAGCATACTCTGCAAATGGCATTTTAATTTGAACGCTATCTCCAGGGCCACAAAGCTTAAATACCTCAGAAAGATTTGGAGGTAAGCTCGAAGCAGGGTTTAGAAAGTAGCCAGGTTCGTTGCCAGAATCATAGAGCACTGAATCTTCCAAGGTGTGTGTCATTACCACATTCATGATTTCTCCTTCTTCAGCTCTTTTATCGCTGCCTTCATTAAGCTTTCTGTACTTTAATCCAGACTCTAGCTCAGTGAATTCAGGAGTGGAATCACAGGCAAAAACAGTTGCCAGAAGCGCTCCAGCTAACATTACACTTTTTACTTTTCTCATACTTTTTTTGATTCTTCTTCTAGTTGTTGGGCATACTCAGGAAGTATGCTTTTAAATAATTTCATAGTCTCTTCTAGAGACATTTCTACTCTTCCTCCTGCTGCATTTCTATGACCTCCGCCATTGAAAAATCTGGCAGCCACCTCGTTTGCAGGGAACTCTCCAATAGAACGCAGAGAGATCTTAACCTTGTCTTCAGACTCTTTAAATAACCCTGCTAGTGTTACACCTTCTATAGAAAGTGCATAATTCACGAGTCCTTCCGTGTCTCCGGTTTTTGACTCAAACCTAGCAAGCTCTTCTTCTGTAATGGCAAAGTAAGCCACCTGATATTCAGGTATGATTTTAAGATTTTCGCTCAAAGCATAGCCAATAAATCTTAATCGGTTTAGAGAGTTTTTGTCGTAAATGTTCTTGGAAACCCGACTGTTATCTGCGCCTTTCTCAATTAACTGTGCAACCACTTCGTGCACATTCTTTGTGGTATTAGGGTGCCTGAACCCACCAGTATCTGTCATAATACCAGCGTAAAGGCATTCGGCAATATCTTTATCTATCAGCTCTTCAAAGCCAAGGCTTACCAGTAGTTGATAGCAAAGCTCACAAGTAGCTGCCGCCTCGGTACTCCAATAACGGAAATCGGCAAAGTCTTCTGGGTCTAGGTGATGGTCTACATTTACCTTGTAGCCAGGTGCTTGGCGCACCATCTCTCCCAATTCATTAATTCTGCTTAGCACAGAAAAGTCTAACGCGAAAATGATATCTGCATCATTTACCCATTGTTGACAATCTTGTGGGGTTTCATCTGTAAAGATTTTTACCTCATCATTGCCTTTCATCCAATGTAAAAAACCAGGATAATCAGAGGGCGTAATAACCGTAATATCATGCCCCAGCTTCTTAAGCAAATTGGCCATTCCTAAAGACGAACCTAATGCATCGGCATCTGGCTTATCGTGAGTAGTAATGACGATTCTGGAGGGTTTAGCGAGTTTTTCTTTAAGTAGTTCTATCTCTTGCATGCAATCAGCAACCCTGCGGGTCTTTGAAAGAAGGGGCAAAGTTGACAAGAATTGTTTTACTAAACAATGCTAGTCCTTGATTATCTGATTATTAAGAATTTAAAAGAAATGGAGGCGAACAGTGTAAATCGAAATTATCTTCTATTTTTGCGACCGAATTTTGAAACGCAACGACTTTAAATAAAGAAAAATGGCAGGAAACAGAACATTTACAATGATTAAGCCTGATGCTGTAGCTGATGGCAACATGGGAGCAATTTTGAAAATGATTGAAGATGCAGGCTTCAAAATCATTTCTATGAAGTACACTAGACTTTCTGCTGATTTGGCTGGTAAGTTTTACGAAGTACATAAAGAAAGACCATTTTATGGTGAGTTAGTAGAGTACATGTCATCTGGTTCTATTGTGGCTGCAATTCTTGAAAAAGACAATGCCGTTGCAGATTTCAGAACTTTGATTGGTGCTACTAACCCTGCAGAAGCAGCTGAAGGAACCATCAGAAAACTGTATGCTAAATCTATTGGCGAAAACGCAGTTCACGGTTCTGATTCAGATGAGAATGCTCAAATTGAGGGCAACTTCTTCTTCAGCCAATTCGAGAGATTCTAATTAGAATCTGCTAAAGAAAATACTATGAAGCGCTTTGACCTGAGGTTGAAGCGCTTTTATTTTTCCACCACCTCGGCATTAGAATAACACCAGCTATTAAATAAGGATAATAGGTGGAGAGCCTCCAAAGTATACTTGAAACGAAGGTGTATTTACCTGCAAAGTCTTGATAAAAGACACTAAACATCAATTCTGCTGTACCTGCATTACCTGGCGATGGAGAAACCAGCACTACCACCCACATTACTAAATGCCTGCTCAACATGAGCAACTGGTTATCCAAGGTTAGATCGGCAAAGCCTCCAACCCACGCATTAACCAAGGCAAACTTGAATATCCAGATGAGATAAGTAAGACCGAGTAGTTTCAACCAATAAAGGAGAGACTGCCCCTTTAGCACCTGAGAAGCCAAAATAATTTCATCACTTTGTTTCATCACAGGATCTCTCCATTTTTGAAACCACCTCAGGTTCATAATACTGGAAAGAATTTTCCGTACTGTCTTAGGAAAAAACAGTAGAGCAGAAAGCATAAAGGCAGTATAAGCAACCACCGAAGAATAGCTAAGCCAAAAGACCTTGCTCACACCATCCTCTAACCATTCATTGGTGGTGTCGACCAATGGAAAAACACTTTCAGAGGCCCCCAAAATAACCAGTGGAGAGGCAGTTAGAAAAAACAGGTTATCCAAAATGGAGAGCAATAGCGTATAGGCAAGTGCCTTTCCGAATGGCTGACCTTCTTTGAATATTATGAAAACCAAAACAGCTGCAGCGCCAATCACAGGCGGTGTTACTGCGATAGCAAACTCCCATAACAAGACAACTCGAATAGCCGGATAAAAATCAATTTCTGAATGAGATAGTAATCGTACCCTAAGTGCATTCAATCCATCCTTAAAAACTATAAATAGCAGAACTATAAGAATGTTGACTAATCGAAAATCTGAAAAGAGAAGCAGGGATTCTTTTGAAAATTGATCATCGCGATATGCGAGAAAAGCAATAATTACAAAACCGAGTAAAACAGGCAGCCAAACGCTTTTTGGATTGAGAACTTTTTGCGCTTTGCCGTTATCCATTTTGATCTTGCGTCACCAGGTCTTCTTCGATTTTTTCTATCCAGAAATTATTGAAGCCTTCTCCAAGATGCATGGTAATTTGTCTCATTTGCAGTAAATCCAAAATGGAGAGAAAGTTGAATATTACAGCAATTTTATTTGGCTCCATGGCAATCAGTTCTTCAAAAGAAAGCCTTGGTGCTTCCTGAAGCTTATCAATAATATAGTCTCGCTGCCCTGATATAGTATAAGGATACTGGACTACTTCATGCTTTGGCTTATTCTGCTCGTATTCATAACGAGACATTAATCGTTGATACACCTTCAGCAGCTTATACAAATCGACATCTTGAAGTTCAGATTCCACATCATTCCCTTCTGCCAACTTCTTCAGCTCGCGAACAATATTACCTCTAGATTCCTTTTGAGATCGAGCCAACTCCATATTGCTCAACTCATCCACAACCGATTTATATTTTTTGTACTCCAAAAGATGTTTCACCAACTCTTCCCTAGGGTCAACCTCATTTCCCTCTTCGTCCAAAACTGGGCGTGGCAACAACATTTTCGCCTTAATTCTCATTAGCGTTGCTGCCACAAGAATAAACTCACTGGCTACCTCTACATTCATTTGCTCTAAATGATGCAGGTAATCTAAAAAGTCTTTGGTGATGGTATGAATAGGTATATCGTGAATATCTAGCTCGTCTCGCTGTATGAAGAACAACAGCAGATCGAAGGGGCCTTCAAAAAGAGGGAGCTTAATTTCGAAACTCACGGATACAAAATCTTTTGAATCAAATATATAGAGATTGAAAGAACTGCGCCTTTAGTGCCAAAATTATTTTTAATTTTACGCCTTATTGAAAATCTATGGCAAACATTTAACGCGCATGTTTGTTCATTAGACATCCAAATTAAAGAATGTTGATTAAGCCGGGACCACTCCTTTCAAAAATTGATTCTCCTGCCGATTTAAAGAAGCTAGATCAAACTCAGTTAGTTCAAATTTGCGATGAGCTGAGACAGTATATTGTAGATAATGTCTCCGTTTATGGCGGCCACTTTGGGGCTAGTCTTGGCGTGGTAGAAATGACTGTAGCCATTCACTACATCTTCAACACCCCAACAGATCAGTTGGTTTGGGATGTAGGGCACCAGGCTTATGGACACAAAATTTTAACAGGCAGAAGGGATAACTTCCACACTAATAGACTGTACAAAGGACTTTCTGGCTTCCCGAAAAGAAAGGAAAGCGAGTATGACACCTTTGGCGTAGGCCACTCTTCAACTTCTATTTCTGGCGCGTTAGGAATGGCAATTGCCAACCAATATAAGAAGGACGATCGCCAACACATTGCCGTGATTGGTGATGGTGCCATGACGGGCGGCTTGGCCTTTGAAGGAATGAACCACGCTGGCTCTACTAATGCCAACCTGCTCATTATACTGAATGACAACTGTATGTCTATCGACCCAAACGTAGGTGCACTGAAAGACTATCTGACAGACGTAACTACTTCTGGAACCTACAACAAGGTGAAAGATGATGTATGGAAGCTTCTCAGTAAATTCTCGAAATTTGGAAAGAGTGCTCAAGAGATTATTTCAAAAGTAGAGCATTCTATGAAAGCAATGCTTTTGAAGCAAAGCAATCTATTCGAATCACTTAACCTAAGATATTTCGGTCCGGTAGATGGTCACGATGTTCATCACCTAACCCATGTACTGAACGACCTTAAGAACATTCCTGGCCCAAAAATCCTTCACTGTGTAACAGTAAAGGGCAAAGGCTACAAACCAGCCGAAGAAGGAAATGCTACTAAGTGGCATGCTCCAGGTAAGTTCGATAAAGTAACGGGAGAGGTTTTCAAGAAAGTTCATGACAAGCCTCAACCACCAAAATACCAAGATGTTTTCGGTCATACTATGGTTGAGTTAGCCGAAAAGAATGACAAAATCATGGGAGTTACTCCTGCCATGCCATCAGGTTCTTCAATGAACATTATGATGAAAGCCATGCCGGAAAGAGCTTTCGATGTGGGTATTGCAGAGCAACACGCAGTTACTTTTTCAGCAGGTTTAGCTACTCAAGGCTTGATGCCTTTCTGCAACATATACAGTACCTTTATGCAAAGGGCATATGACCAGGTAATCCACGATGTATGTATTCAGGATTTACCAGTGAATTTCTGTCTAGACAGAGCCGGTTTTGCAGGAGCCGATGGGCCTACTCACCACGGTGCTTATGACATTGCCTACATGCGTTGTATTCCTAACATGATTCTTGCTGCTCCAATGAATGAATCAGAGCTTAGAAATATGATGTATACTGCTCAACTTCCTAGAGAAGGACAAGCATTCACCATTCGATACCCAAGAGGAACAGGTGTTATGCCAGAGTGGAAAACTGAGATGGAGAAAATGACCATCGGAACTGGAAGAAAGATTTCTGAAGGTGAAGATTTAGCCATTCTTACCTTAGGCCATATTGGTAATTATGCCATTGAAGCAAAGGAAATGTTGAAGAGCTTAAGCGTTAACCCAGCTCATTACGATATGCGCTTTGTAAAACCTTTGGATGAAGAACTACTTCATGATATTTTCAGAAATTATAAGAAGGTAATCACTGTTGAGGATGGCTGCATTGTGGGTGGATTTGGTAGTGCCGTACTAGAGTTTATGGCAGCTAACAACTATTCGGCCCAAGTGAAAATACTGGGTATTCCAGATAGAATAGTTGAGCATGGAACTCAGCTCGAGCTTCATGCCGAGTGCGGATTCGATCCATCAGGTATTGCCGAAACAGTAAAACAAATGTTAGGGGTAAAAGCTACCACCCCGTATGCCAGCAATTAATTTCAAAGTTCAAGGAAAAGGCACAGCCATTGTCCTAATTCACGGCTTCTGTGAGACGCTAGAGATGTGGAACAACATAGTGCCCGAGTTAGCCAAAGAGTATCTGGTCTATTCAATAGATTTACCCGGTTTTGGTGGTTCTCCCCTGCCTAAAGAACAAGTCAGCATTGAGCTTATCGCTAAATCCGTTGCCGACTGGGCTAAAGAACAAGGCATTGACAGGGCGGTATATATTGGACATTCCTTAGGTGGATATATAGCTCTTGCACTGGCCGAATTATACCCCGACCTCATCAATGGAATAGGACTCGCCCACTCTAATGCGTACGCTGACCCAGAAGAGGGCAAGATCAATAGAGATAAGGTAGTGAAGTTTATAGAGCGACATGGGCACGAAAAGTGGATAGAAACCTTTGCTCCAAGTCTCTTTGCTAAAGAGAATGTTGACCATTGCCAAGCAGCCATTAAAATGGTTACGGAAATGGGAGTAAATACTCAGGCCGAAACTATTATTGCCTACACCTTAGCCATGAAGGACAGGAAAGACCGATTTGAAGTTTGGGAAAACATTGAAGGCCATTGCCTTTTTATTGGAGGCACTGAAGACTCTAGAATAAGCCCGGAAATATCAGAAGAGCATATTTACGCTCGCGAAAAAGTAGACGGACATATTTTACCTGGCATAGGGCATATGGGTATGTTTGAAGACCAACCTAACTACATCGAAATTGTAAGCACTTACTTACACAAAGCATCACATTAATTAAGCTTGACTGAGTGCCTGTGTCAACTCTCTTTTCGTCACCACTCCAGCCTTTTTCCATTTTATCTCTCCTCCTTGGAATAAAATAAGGGTCGGAATACTTCTAACACCAAACCGCTGAGCTATCGGCTGATTCTTATCAACATCAATCTTAATTACCTTCACTTTGTCTCCAAGCTCTTGAGCTACCTCTTTAAGAACCGGAGCCATCATTTGACATGGCCCACACCAGTCAGCATAAAAGTCTACTAACACTGGCTGATCTTGGCTTACTAAAGCATCAAATTTTCCTTTCATAGCGACAAATTTAATCCACCTAAAAACAGCAGACAGATTTTATTTGTTCCTATTTTCAAATTTGAACACCTCGTATGTATCAATATGACTTTACTGAACCAGAAAACTTCCTGATCCTCACAGGATTGATGTTTCTCATAGTCGTATTTAGGTACACCTTTGTTGCCGGTATTTTCTATTTGGTTTTCTATATAATTGATCCGAAATCTACCCGAAGCAGAAAGATCTTTCAAACCAGCGCCTCCAAAGAGCAATTGAAAAAGGAAATATTCTGGTCTACTTTTACCTCAATCTTGTTCGCTTTAGCAGGTGCGGGAATGGTTGTTCTCTGGCAACTAGGCCATACATCAATTTATGAAGACATAGACCGATATGGTTGGTGGTGGGTACCAATAAGTTTTCTTATAGCCACATTTATTCATGAGACTTACTATTATTGGCTGCATAGATGGATGCACAAACCAAAAGTTTACCGACTAATTCATAAAACACATCACGACAGCCACATAACCTCTCCATGGACAAGCTTTTCTTTTCACCCTGGAGAAGGGCTTTTACAGTCTCTGATCATACCAGTAATCGTTTTATTCTTACCAATGCACTACTGGACTATTGTGACCCTGCTCACCTTTATGACACTAACGAGTGCTATCAACCATTCTAATGTAGAAATATACCCGAAGGGCTTTTATAAACATTGGCTAGGGAAATGGCTTATTGGCGCCACGCATCACAGCCTACACCATACTCAATACAGATATAACTTTGGCCTATACTTTACTTTTTGGGATAAGTGGATGAAAACAGAAAGTGCTAAATATGAAGGAAACTTTGAGAAGCACACAAACTAAAGAATGGATCAACTAAGAAGGGCATAAAATAAAAGAGTCACTCCCGTTGGAGCGACTCCCTTTCACCTAAACACCTGGGTAACTAACTACTCATAGTGAACCTTTCGGTTCCTACACCCAGACTTATCTTTATTGCTTTCGCGATTTGTCTTATCTATCAGAGGATTAACCTCTTGTGAAATCAAAGTTAGTAGTATTTTCTGTTAAATAAAATTTAATATATCAATAATTCGAAAAACTTAATTCCTATACCATCAATAATTCATTAAGTGTTTCGAATACATTTTTATGCATTTCATAACACAACTATAACCTGATACAGATATTTTGCTTTTCCGTGAAAAAGTTTAACGCATCCCAGCCACCTTCTCTTCCTACACCGCTATTTTTCACACCTCCAAACGGAGTCCTGAGGTCTCTAAAGAGCCAACAATTCACCCAAACAATCCCACTCTTAATTTTCGAAGAAAAGCCGTAAGCTCTATTGAGATTGTTAGTCCACACAGAGGCAGAAAGCCCATAGGGAGTGGAATTAGCCATATTTAGCACTTCTTCTTCCGTATCAAATGGTGTAAGCGTAACTACAGGACCAAAGATTTCTTCCTGATTAGTTCGACAATTGAAGGGCAAATTTTCAAATACCGCAGGCTGCAAATAATAACCTCCTGAATAGTCGCCTCTTAGCTTTACCACATCGCCTCCACAAAGTAATTTTCCTCCTTCTTTTTTTGCTAAATCAATGTAAGATCTGACTTTCCCAAAATGAGACTCAGAAACAAGTGCTCCTACCTGACTTTCAGGCTCATAAGGAGAACCCACTTTCAGTTTTGACGCCTTTGCCACAAAGGCGTCTCTAAACTTCTCATAAATTGGCCTTTCAATAAAGATTCTTGATCCACAGAGACAAATCTGACCCTGGTTGGCAAAGCTTGAGTGCAATGAAGTCTTCAAAGCTTTTTCAAAATCACAATCGGCAAAAATAATGTTCGGATTTTTTCCGCCTAGCTCCAAAGAGATTTTCTTGAACATTGGAGCCGCAGTTGCAGCAATTCGCTTACCCGTTTGTGTGCCTCCCGTAAAGGAGATTGCCTTGGTTTCTTTATGTTCAACAATCGTTTGGCCCACTTTAGGCCCCAAGCCGTGAACAATATTCAAAACCCCTTTTGGCAAACCCGCTTCAATACAGAGTTTCGAAAACAGAAAGGCTGTCATTGGAGTGATTTCAGAAGGTTTGGCTACCACCGTATTTCCCGCAGCAAGAGCAGGCGCAATCTTCCAAGTGAACAGGTACAAAGGAAGGTTCCAAGGTGAAATACAACCTACCACTCCTATAGGCGACCTTAAAGTCATATTGATAGCATCACCATCGGTTTGGTGTGCCTCAGTAGATTCATGAAGAATGGCAGTAGCAAAAAAACGCATGTTAGCTGAAGCACGAGGAATATCTACCGACTTAGCCAGCTTTACCGGCTTTCCATTGTCTTTGGCCTCAGCCATGGACAGCATGTCAAGATTCTCATCAATTAGATCAGCAATTTTCAGCATGATCCGTGAACGCTCTTCCCTAGAGGTATCTGACCACGCTGGAAAGGCCTTATCAGCTGACTGAACAGCAGCTTCAACATCCTGTTGAGCAGAGTCCGGAATCTCGCCATATACCTTTCCGGTAGCTGGCTCAATATTTTCTAAGTATTCACCCGACTGAGGTTCAATTAATTCACCACCGATATAATTGAGTATCCTTTCCATATTACAAGCACCCAGTTCTTCCACCATCTACAGGAACATTGATTCCATTGATATAGCCTGCTGCTGGAGAAGCCAAGAAGGCAGCCGCAGCCGCTACCTCAGACGCATCAGCAAAACGTCTGGCAGGAATCTCAGATTTCATTTCAGCCTCAACCTCCTCAACTGTTCTTTCACTTTTCTTTGCCTTGTTCTCAATAATTGAAGCTAAGCGCTGGGTCGAAGTAGCACCTGGTAATACATTATTCACCGTTATACCGAATTGGCCAAGCTCGTTGGCTAAAGTCTTCGACCAATTAGCCACAGCCCCACGAATGGTGTTTGAAACCCCTAAACCTGGAATTGGCATTTTCACAGAGGTAGAAATCACGTTAATGATTCTTCCATAGCTAGCTTTTTTCATAGCAGGCACACATGCCTGAGCCAAAATCTGGTTACACACCAAATGCTGATTGAAAGCAATCCTAAAAGCCTCCACATCGGCATCAATCGCCTGCCCCGCAGGCGGACCACCAGTATTGTTGATTAGGATGTGATACTGATTATCATCAGCTATATGAGCGTCAACTGTAGATTTCAGCTCGGTGGGCTTGGCAAAATCAGCAACAAGGATTTGATGGTTCTGCCCTGAGGCTTTGAATAAACCTTGTTTAACTTCTTCTAGCTTTTGCTCGTTTCTGGCACAAAGGGTTACACTACAGCCAAGATTGGCTAACTCTTCTGCAATGGCCTTTCCTATCCCTTGCGTACTTCCGCAAACTAAGGCCGACTTTCCTTTTAAATTTAAATCCATAGACATTGGGGTTCATTCAAAGTTATGAAAATCGAATTTAGGCATGAGCCGATTTTTGGGTAAATTCGGGCACATCAAATGGAGAGAAACAATGTCAATCAGAAGACCATTTAACCTGACCCAGTGGATTGAAGAGAATCGCGACAAACTGAAACCACCTGTTGGTAACAAAAACCTATTTCCCGAAGGCACCGACTACATTGTGATGATAGTGGCTGGCCCAAATGCTAGAAAGGACTACCATTACAACGAAACCGAAGAGCTTTTCTACCAGCTTGAGGGTAATATTACGGTTCGTATTCAGGAAGATGGTAAAGCCGTTGACATTCCTCTTGGGCCTGGCGATATGTACTTACATCCACCTAAAGTGCCACACTCTCCTATTCGCTCTGAAGGCTCTTTAGGCTTAGTTATTGAAAGAGTCAGAAAACCTGAGCACACCGATGGACTCATGTGGTTCTGCGACAACTGCAACACCAAGCTTCACGACACTTACTTTCCGCTAACCAATATTGAAAAAGATTTCCTTCCAAGATTCAAAGAATTCTATGGCTCTGAAGAACTCCGCACTTGCAAAAACTGCGGCCATGTGATGGAGACGGATCCTAGGTTTGTGGAATAGTCAAAAGGCATTAGTCATTGGTCATTGGTCAATCGAAAAGAATAAGGAAATTGTATTTCAACAAATAAAACCACACATTATGAAATTGGAAGAATTACGAGTTTATAAACGAGCGGATGAGTTGTCTGACAAAATCTGGAATCTAGTATTAGACATGAATCATTTTGAGAAAGACACATTAGGTAAACAACTAGCCAGAAGTGCTGACTCCATTAGTGCAAACATTGCGGAAGGCTTTGGGCGGTACTTCTACAAAGAAAATCGACAATTCTGTTTCTATTCAAGAGGTTCGTTGCTGGAAACAAAAAGTTGGATTAACAAATGCCGTAGAAGAAATATCATTTCACCTGAAAATTTTGAGCAATTGATCAAAGAACTTGAGGAAGTTCACATTTCACTGAATGCCTATATTAAAACGATTGGAAAATCACCGAATCACAGTTAGCAAAACAACCAATGACTTTTGACCAATGACAAGACTCAAGATAGACATGCATACCCACATCATTCCGGAGCATTTGCCTAAATGGGCAGATAAGTTCGGATATGGTGATTTCATTCATCTGCATCACCACAAGGAGGGCGCGGCCATGATGATGAAGGGGGCAAAGTTCTTCAGGGAAATTCAGGCGAATTGTTGGGATCCGGAAATCAGGATGGAGGAATATGCCCAGCATGGCACACAGGTTCAGGTGATCTCGACTATCCCAGTACTATTTTCTTATGATGCCAAACCAGACGATGGGCTAGAAATCTCTCGCTTCCTGAATGACCACATGGCGGAAATTTGCCATAAGTACCCCAAAAACTATATCGGACTGGCCACAATTCCTATGCAAGATGAAGATTTGGCCATCCAAGAATTGAAGAGATGCAAGGAAGAACTCGGTTTACCAGGCATTCAGATTGGTTCTAACATAAATGATAAGAATTTAAGCTCGCCACGTTTCTTCCCTATTTTTCAGGCCTGCCAAGAATTGGGCATGAGTGTGATGATTCACCCGTGGAACATGATGGGCTTCCATAGTATTGAGCGCTATTGGCTGCCATGGCTGGTAGGTATGCCAGCAGAAACATCGAGGGCTGCTTGCTCGCTAATCTTTGGAGGAGTATTAGAAAGACTCCCCGATTTACGCATCAACTTTTCGCATGCAGGAGGATCGTTTTTACCAACCTTAGGAAGAATTGAACATGGCTTCAATTGCCGACCAGACTTGGTGGCTATTGACAACCCCGTTAACCCGAGAGAGTACTTGGGCAAGTTTTGGGTAGACTCTATTACGCACGATGCGGACTTGCTAGAATACGTTTTAAAAGTTCAGGGCTCTAAACGGATCACTCTGGGTTCCGACTATCCCTTTCCGTTAGGTGACTTGGAAATAGGCGCTTACATTGAAGAAATGAATCTTTCGGAAGAAGTAGTTGAAGACATTTTCTGCAATGCAGCTTTAGAATGGCTCAACTTAGACCGCAAACTCTTTGAGTAATGAAACATACCGCTATTTCCTTCCTAGATACGCCTATTGGCAAATTGAAGATCATTGGCGATGAACTCGCCATCAAGCTGGTAGCATTTACCGATGAAGAGGAACGATCTACTGATGGCAAAGTACCCGTTGTGGTTCGAAACTGTAAGTTTCAACTCAAAGAATACTTCGAAGGAAAAAGAAAAGAATTTGACGTACCGCTCGATCCCAACGGTACGGAGTTCCAAAAAGAGGTATGGCAAGAGTTGTTGCAAATTCCTTTTGGAAGAACCTCTACCTATGCCAAGCAAGCGATAAAGTTAGGCGATTTGAAAAAGAACAGAGCTGTAGGAACAGCCAATGGCAAAAACCCAATTGCTATCATCATTCCCTGCCATAGAATTATTGGGTCAGATGGCAGTTTAACAGGCTATGCGGGAGGCCTTGAAAGAAAAGAGTGGTTGCTAAAACATGAGCACTCACTTCCCGGTTTTAATCAACTGAAACTATTCGGATGACATACGAGAACTCACTCACCTTTGCACAAAAAGCAGATCAGGGAGATCCATTAAGAAAATGGAGATCGGAATTTCACTTCCCTCAAATCAATGGGCAAGACGCCTATTATTTCACTGGCAACTCACTTGGGCTTCAACCTAAAAGAACCAGAAGCTTTGTTGAAGAAGAAATGAAGAAATGGGAAACCTATGGTGTAGAAGGCCATTTTGTTCCTAAAGAAAGACCTTGGTTAAAGTTTCACGAAGCAAGTAAAGAATCGCTCGCAAAAATTGTAGGCGCCAAGCCCATTGAAGTGGTTTCTATGAATAACCTTTCGGTGAATCTGCATTTGCTCATGGTCTCATTTTACAGACCAACAAAGGAGCGTTTCAAAATCATTTGCGAAGCAGGAGCTTTTCCTTCAGATCAATATATGTTCGAAAGTCAATTACACTTTCACGGACTTAACCCCGATGAAGCACTTATTGAGCTAAAACCAAGAGAAGGAGAAAACAAACTACATATTGAAGACATTCTTTCTGCCATAGATGAGCACAGCAATGAGTTGGCTTTAGTGCTTTTTGGAGGACTGCAATATTACACCGGTCAGCTTTTCGACATGAAAACGATCACAGAAGCGGGTCACAAAGCCGGGGCATTTGTTGGCTATGACTTAGCCCATGCAGCAGGAAATGTTCCACTCCAACTCCACGATTGGAATGTAGACTTCGCTACTTGGTGTTCTTACAAGTACCTGAACTCTGGCCCAGGCAACGTAAGTGGCATCTTTGTACATGAAAGGTTCGCCCATGACTCCGATTTGCCGCGTTTTGCAGGTTGGTGGGGACACGATGAAGGTGAACGCTTCCAAATGAAAAAAGGCTTTAAACCGATGCCTGGAGCCGATGGTTGGCAGTTGAGTAACGTAAATGTTATTGGTACGGCCGCTCACTTGGCTTCGCTTCAAATTTTCGATGAAGTAGGAATGGAAGCTTTGCGCGAGAAGAGTTTAAAACTGACGGGTTATTTGGAGTTCATCATAGACCAATTGAGTGGTGAAGACAAACTATTTGAGATAATTACCCCGAGAAATCCAGAAGAAAGAGGTGCCCAACTCTGTATTTTCTTTCACAGGAATGGGAAGTTGATGTTCGACTATTTGGTGGAACAAGGAGTAATTGGCGACTGGCGTGAACCAAATGTAATTCGTATTGCCCCCGCTCCTTTGTATAACTCTTTTGAAGATGTTTACCATTTTGGCAGACTATTGAAAGAAGCGATAGAGAAATATGCTGATGCCTAATAGAGAAATAGCATATGATTTTAATGTTTCATTTACACTCGATTAGAAGAGATGAAGCTATTGAGAACCTTCCTTTTCTACCTCAACCCTAAAGGGAGAAAGGAAGGATTCAACTATGATTTTTTGACCTATGAGTAGAAAAGTAACTGTACTCGGAGCCGGACTTGTTGGTTCATTACTATCTATTTTTTTAGCTAAAAGAGGCTATAAAGTAGAAGCATTTGAAGGCCGTCCGGACTTAAGAAAGTCTGACATCTCGGCTGGCAGATCTATCAACTTAGCTTTGAGTCACAGAGGTATTAAGGCATTAAACGCTCTTGGGCTTAATGAAGAGGTTAAGGAACGCTGTATTCCTATGCCTGGCCGTATGATCCATGACCTAGAGGGCAGCTTGGATTTTCATCCTTATGGGAAAGAAGGTCAGTTTATCAACTCAGTTTCCAGAGGTGGCCTGAATGAACTTTTGCTCGATGAAGCTGAAAAAGCTGGTGTAACCATTCACTTCAACCACAAATGTAACGATGTAAACTATAGAACTACGGAAGCGCATTTCCACTCGCCAGAAGGGGAAAAAGCGGTTTCATCTGACTTTATTTTTGGTGCCGATGGTGCGTTTAGTGCTTTGCGCAACTCATTTATGCGCGGCGAAAGGTTCAACTATGAGCAGCATTACATAACTGCTGGCTATAAAGAACTTCATATCCCCCCTACCGAAAACGGTGAGTTTGCCATAGACCCCAACGCGCTTCACATTTGGCCCAGAGGAAAGTTTATGCTGATTGCATTACCTAATCTGGATAAGAGTTTTACAGTGACACTTTTTCTTCCATTTGAAGGAGAAACGTCTTTTGAGTCGCTTCCGAACGATGAAGCAGTACTGGCATTCTTCAATAAAGAATTTGCCGATGCGGTGCCATTAATGCCAGAATTGCTACATGACTTCAACAACAACCCAACTTCGGGATTAGTGACTGTCCGTTGTTACCCTTGGACTCGAGGAAACTGCACTTTAATTGGTGATGCAGCCCATGCTATTGTGCCGTTTTATGGCCAAGGCATGAATGCTGGTTTTGAAGACTGCCATGTGCTCGACCAGCTTTTGGGAGAACATGGCGAGCTTAGTACGGAGCTTCTAAAAAAGTATCAAGAATTACGCAAACCCGATGCAGAAGCTATTGCAGATTTAGCATTGTACAATTTTATAGAGATGCGTGATAAGGTGGCCGACCCTAAATTCATACTTCAAAAGAAGATTGAAAAAAGACTGAATGAACTCTTTCCTGAGCAATGGCTTCCACTCTACCCAATGGTAACGTTCAGTGATTTGCGCTATTCCGAAGCACTAGAAATAGGGCGAAAGCAACAGCAAATTATGAACAAAGTAATGGAGTACCCAGGCATAGAAGTGGCTTGGGAGAATCTGGATTTTGAGTCGATTGTTAATCAGTTGTAATCTTTCTTCTTTCAATTAAAGGAGTACTGCCCTTCACCAATTTAAAAGTCCTATTAAAATTAGATAGGTTATTAAAGCCCACTTCATAGGCAATTTGAGCAACGGAAAGTTCAGTAGTCCGAAGTAGTTCAGTAGCCTTTTGCAGCCTGATTTCATTAAGGAAATTCAGGTAGGTTTTTCGGGTGTGCTGCTTAAAGTAACGGCAAAAAGCTGCCTTGTTCATGTGAACCACATCAGCCACTTCTTCTAATTGAATCGGTCGATGATAGTTTTCTAGGGTGAACTTGAAAACATCGTCCAGCCTTCTCCCTTGGTTTTCTGTAATAGACTTTTGTGGTAATTGGCTTAGTGGCTGAAGCTCCGTTTTCCCCAATTCATCAATCAAACAAAGAGTTTGCCCAAGTCTAGAAAGTGGATTTGCTCGAAAGACTTCATCTATTTGATGAATCAGTTTTTGACTTTCTTCAGGGTTTATCTTGAGTCCACGGTAAGCAGCCAAAAGTAGACCTTCTAACTGACTCAATTCAGGCAAAATAGCCTGTCCTTTTCTAATTAAATCAGGCTTGAAGAAGATAGACTTAGCCAAAATCCTCAAACTATCTTTCTCATAATACTCAGCTCTGCTCCTAAAAACATGAGGCACATTACTCCCCATCAAAAAGACTTCATTAGGCTTAAACTCTCCGAGATAATCTCCGTAAATCAGAGTTCCTTCCCCCTTTACAATCCATGTTAATTGCAACTCTGGGTGCTGATGCAGTTTATCGTAAAAGTAAGGCTCATCATCAATCTGTAGATGGAATGAGCTGTCTTCAACCTTAGGTATTTTAAAAGGTAGCGCCTTCATCAATGAAATCTAAACACTTTATATTCAACTGAACTGACAAAAATGCAAATATTTCACTATTAATGATCAATTTCTACGAAGCAAGCCTTTGAGAACTGGCGTAGTTTTGAGAAAATTTTAAGCCATGAAAGTGAATTGGGAAGGAGTTTACCCTGCAGTTACCACCAAGTTTACCACAGATGACCGACTGGATAATGAAATGTTTGCCAAAAACATAGAAGCTCAGCTCAATGCTGGAGTTGATGGGATAATTCTGGGAGGAACATTAGGAGAAGCCAGCTCATTGATGGAAGATGAGAAAGATGAGTTAGTGAAATACACAGCAGAGCTAGCTAAAGGCAAAGTGCCAGTGGTGATGAATATTGCTGAGCAAACTACCAAAGGAGCTATTAAGGCAGCAGAAAAGGCCAAAGCCAATGGTGCCGATGGCTTAATGATGCTCCCTCCTATGCGCTATAAAGCCGATGACCTTGAAACCGTAACTTATTTTAAAGCGGTAGCCAACTCAACAGACCTTCCAATTATGATCTACAATAACCCTGTAGACTATAAAATTGAAGTCACGTTAGACATGTTCGAATCTCTATCTGAATGTGAAAACATTCAGGCAGTAAAGGAATCTACCAGAGATATTTCTAATGTCACCAGAATGAAAACCCGTTTTGGGAATCGATTTAAAATACTTTCTGGTGTAGACACCTTGGCCTTAGAAAGCCTTTTAATGGGAGCTGATGGCTGGGTTGCAGGACTTGTTTGCGCTTTCCCTACAGAAACCGTAGCGATCTACAGATTACAAAAGGCTGGAAGAATTGCCGAGGCAATAGAAATCTACAGATGGTTTTTACCGCTTCTAGAGCTAGACATTAATCCTAAATTGGTTCAGAATATCAAACTAGCCGAAGTGGCTACAGGCATTGGAACTGAAACTGTGCGCCCTCCAAGGCTTCCTCTACAAGGAGTGGAAAGAGACAGCGTTTTAAGTATTATAAAAGAAGGTGTTGAAAATAGACCATCCCTTCCAGTCTACTTGAATTTATAAGATGATTACAGGACAAAACTTTATAGGAAAAAGCCCAGCCTCTACTGGCAGCAAAAACTTAACATCGTATAACCCTGCCTCTGGAGAAGCATTTAAAGAGGTATTTGTAGAAGCTACGGAAAAAGAAGTTAATGAGGCCGTAGACTTAGCTGTGAAAGCGTTCAAAGCTTATCGAAAGAAAAGCTCTACCGAAAGAGCTAATTTCTTAAGAGCAATTGCCAAGAACATAATGGATTTAGACCATGTGCTAGTAGAGCGTGCAATGGCCGAAACTGCTCTTCCAGAAGGCAGAATTCAAGGTGAACGAGGCAGAACATGCAATCAGCTAAATGCCTTTGCCGACATTATTGAGGAGGGTTCGTGGGTAAACGCCAGAATTGACACCGCCATTCCCGATAGGCAACCCATTCCTAAACCTGACCTAAGAAAGATGGAAATGCCAATTGGCCCGATCGCTGTTTTTGGTGCTAGTAATTTCCCATTGGCATTTTCTACCGCAGGAGGCGACACCGCTTCTGCTCTAGCCGCAGGCAACCCTGTGATTGTAAAAGGACACGAATCTCATTTGGGTACTAATGAATTGGTAAGCCGGGCAATATTAAAGGCTGCCGAAGAAACTGGTATGCCAGATGGTGTTTTCTCTATGGTGAATGGGGGAATCTCTGTTGGCCAACAATTGGTGAAAGATGAAAGAATTAAAGCGGTTGGTTTTACAGGATCGTTTAGGGGAGGTAGAGCCCTCATGGATAGCGCGGCCGCACGTAAAAACCCAATTCCTGTCTATGCGGAAATGGGCAGCACTAACCCTGTCATTGCATTCCCAGAAAAACTCACGCAAGAGGCAGCCGTTTTAGCGCAAACCTTGGCCAGCTCGGTAACTTTAGGCGTTGGGCAATTCTGTACTAGTCCTGGTCTTTTACTAGCCATTAAATCAGACGCATTAGATGCTTTCAAAGCCGAACTAGCCACAGCGCTTTCTTCCACTCCAAAAGGAGTGATGTTAAACGAAAGCATTGGAAAATCTTATGAAAGAACAGGTAATGAAGTAAGAAATCATCAAACAGTAACTTCTTCTTCTGAAAAAATAGAAGCTGGTGCAGCTGCTACGGTAAGCGTTTCTGGAGCTGATTTTATGGCAAACCCAGAATTGCATCACGAAGTATTCGGCCCATTCATTATTGTTGTAGAATGCGCTGACCAATCCGAGTTACCTCAAGTTGTAGATGCCCTAGACGGACAACTTACAGGGTCCATTCTTGCTACTGATTCAGACCTCGTGAATTATGAGGAAGTAATTAATAGTCTAAGAGAAAAGGTGGGCAGAATTATTTACAACGGCATGCCGACTGGGGTTGAAGTTTGCCCAGCTATGCACCATGGTGGACCGTACCCGTCTAGCAGTAATGGCCGATACACATCAGTGGGCTACGATGCCATAACTCGGTTTACCAGACCAGTGGCCTTTCAATCGTGGCCAAACAGCGTTCTACCTGAAGAACTTAAGGACTCTAATCCAAAAGGAATCAGCAGGTTGATAAACGGTGAGCTCACCAATAAAGCGATAGAATGATGAAAACATTGGCTGCTAGCTACTCCTCAATGAACTAGAAGATGAATAAGAGATTCTTTTGTATAGACGCCCATACCTGTGGAAACCCTGTTAGGCTAGTGACTGGTGGAGGCCCCTTACTTATGGGGGCTAACATGAGCGAAAAGAGACAGCACTTTTTAGAGGAATACGACTGGATAAGGAAGGGGCTAATGTTCGAGCCGCGAGGACATGATATGATGTCCGGCAGCATACTTTATCCTCCCAGTGACCCCATCAATGATATAGGAGTGCTATTCATCGAAACCAGCGGCTGTTTACCTATGTGTGGGCATGGTACTATTGGTACTGTAACTATCATGATTGAAGAAGGGCTCGTTAAGCCTAAAACACCTGGAAAGCTGAGACTGGAAACACCAGCTGGACTAGTACTCATAGACTTTGAGCAGAAGGGGAAAAAAGTAAGTAGTGTAAGGCTAACCAACGTACCTGCCTACTTGGCTGCAGAAGAAATAAAAGTAGATTGTCCAGATTTAGGACAACTTACTGTCGATGTAGCCTATGGTGGTAATTTTTATGCAATTGTAGATCCACAAGAGAATTACCAAGACATGGCCAATTACTCGGCCAACGACCTAGTTAATTGGAGTAGGGTGCTGAGGGAAAGAATAAATGCATCTCACACTTTCCAACACCCAGAAAACGAAACCATTCGCGGGCTTTCTCACATTTTATGGACAGGTAATCCCACAAGAGACAATTCTACTGCTAGAAATGCAGTTTTCTATGGAGACAAAGCAATAGACAGGTCTCCATGCGGTACCGGCACCTCAGCTAGAATGGCTCAATGGGCTGCTAAAGGCAAACTACAGCCTGGAGACCAATTTGTTCATGAGAGCATTATTGGCAGCCAGTTTATAGGAAGAATAGAACAACAAGTAAAGTTAGGAGCAATTGATGCGATTGTGCCTAGCATTGAGGGATGGGCCAAAATAACAGGCTACAATACCATATTAATAGATGATGAAGACGACCCATATGCATATGGATTTCAGGTAATCTAAATGAAAGCGAAAAAAGTAATCATTATTGGGGCTGGCATTGTTGGGTATAGCACTGCCTACTTCCTGAATAAATCGGGCTGTGAGGTTACTATTCTAGAACAAACCGATGGCAACAATAACTGCTCTTATGGTAATGCCGGCTATGTCTCTCCCAGTCATCTGGTTCCATTGGCCTCTCCTGGAATCATCAGCCAAGGGCTCAAATGGATGCTAAACAAAAGAAGTCCTTTCTACATTAAGCCAAAGCTAGACTTGGACCTTATTCGCTGGGTAAGACTTTTTCACAAAGCCTCTACAGACAAACGGGTAAAAGAAGCAATACCAGTTCTGTATGATCTAACCGTGAAGAGTCAAAAACTCTATGAAGAAATATTAGAAACTGAGCGAATAGAAGCCGGGTATAATAAGTCTGGACTACTAATGGTTTGCCAAACAGCCCAAGCCCTACACCATGAAGAAGAAATGGTGAAAATTGCTGAGTCTTATGGATTAGAAGCCTCCACATTAACTCGAGAGGAGACAGAAAAACTAGACCCAAATGTGCAGTACAACATGGCGGGTTCAGTATTTTTTGGTTGCGACTCATGGATGACTCCAAACGTATTCATGGCAAAATTCAGAGAGCTACTTATTGAAAGAGGTGTGGATATTCAATACCACAGCACACTAACTGATTTTAAAATTGAAAATGGCAAAGTCAAAGCAGCTAAAACTAAAGTGGCCGAATTAATAGCAGACGAGTTTATTATCACTGCGGGTGCTTGGTCTCCACTTCTCATGAAGCGGCTTGGCATATTTATGCCACTGCAAGGAGGCAAAGGGTACAGCTTTATGATGGAAAATCTACCGAGCAACCCGAAGCTACCATCAATTTTGGTTGAAGCACGAATTGCAACTACACCAATGTTGCACGGTCTTAGAGTTGCTGGCACCATGGAGCTGGCCGGTATTAATCACACCATTAACCAGCCTCGTATAGATGGAATTATCAAGTCTTTAAAAGTAGCTATGCCAAGCTTGGCAGATTATGACTTTTCATCAATCAGACCATGGGCAGGCCTGAGGCCGTGTACGCCAGACGGCCTGCCTTATATTGGCAGAGTTTCATCACTTTCAAACCTGCAGGTAGGAACTGGCCACGCCATGTTAGGCTGGACTTTAGGACCTATTACAGGCAAAATGCTCGCGGAAGAAGTTCTTGGAGAAAAGGCTTCTGTGAAATCTGAATTACTCAAAGTAGAAAGGTATAACTAAGCTTAGTTAATACATAAAACGCAATAGACAATTGTTATACCAAGCGATTAAGTCTAGAAGCAGAACCATAGGTATACAATAAGCTTAGAAAAGTTGGAAGTCATTAATTCGACAAAGGCCAAATGGTATCAGTTTATAGGCAGGTTGAAGTATTAAAAAGCCGAATAAGGAAATACAAGTAGCTCATTTCATTTGCAATTACTATCTTCCAACATAATCAGTTGACATTGAGTTTAACGGTTTCCTCAACCAAAGACTTACAATAACTACTGATAAATGGCTAAATCAGCAATTGTGATTGGCTCCGGCATAGCAGGAATAGCTTCTGCCATTCGGTTGGTCAACAGAGGGTACACCGTTTCCGTATTTGAAGCAAATAGCTACCCAGGAGGTAAACTTTCAGAAATTTCTTTAGGGGAGTATCGATTCGATGCTGGCCCTTCTCTATTTACCCTTCCACATTTAGTAGATGAACTTTTTGAGCTCTCTGGATTAAATCCTAAGGATTATTTTGAATACGTTCAGCTAGATGAAACTTGCCGATATTTCTATGCCGATGGTAGTCGGCTTACAGCTTGGTATGATAAGGAAAAGCTAGCCTCCGAGTTTGAAGAACAGCTTGGAGAACCTCGCAAAAACATCTTAGCGGCTTTAGATAATAGTACTCTGCTTTATAAACATTTGGCACCGTTATTCTTAGAAAAGAGTTTGAACAAGGTTTCAACTTGGCTAAGCCCAGATGCTCTTTCAGCCTACGGAAAACTAAATCGCTTTGATTTCAATAGAACAATGAACCAAGCCAATCAAAAGCGATTCGACAACCCAAAAACCGCTCAGCTTTTCAACAGGTATGCTACCTACAACGGATCAGATCCTTATCAGACTCCGGCCACATTGAATATCATCCCTCATTTAGAATTTGGCATAGGGGCGTACTTCCCAAAAGGCGGAATGCACGCCATAACCAACTCCTTATATAGCTTGGCGCTAGACTTAGGTGTAAATTTCTACTTCGACACCAAGGTTCAAAAAATAGTGGTTCACAAAGGAGCAGCTAAAGGCATCGACACTAATATGGGTTTTCACAAAGCCGATAAGGTGGTGTGCAATATGGATATGGTTGCAGCTTACAAAAGCCTATTAAAAGATCAGCATCAACCTAAAAGGCTGCTAAATCAGCCTAAATCTAGTTCTGCACTTATTTTTTATTGGGGAATCAAGAAAGAGTTTAAGCAACTAGGGCTTCATAACATCTTCTTTTCGGAAGACTATAAGACAGAGTTTCAGCACATATTTAAGAAAGGCAGTATTTATAAAGACCCGACTGTCTATGTAAATATTACTTCGGTTCATAATGCTTCGGATGCTCCTGAGGGCTGCCAGAACTGGTTTACTATGATTAATGTACCCAATAATCAGGGGCAAGACTGGGACTACCTGATTCAATATGCTAAAAAAGCGATCATCAAAAAGCTATCAAAAGAGCTTGGAGAAGATATTGAGCCACTGATTGAGGTAGAAGACATTCTGGATCCGAGGCTTATTGAGGCCAAAACTAGTAGTGTGGCGGGTGCACTTTATGGCAATAGCTCGAATAACAAATTCTCTGCATTCTTGCGCCACCCAAACTTCTCAAAGCGTATCAAAGATTTGTACTTCTGTGGGGGGAGTGTTCACCCAGGAGGCGGAATTCCTCTTTGCCTGTCTTCAGCAAAACTAGTAGATGAATTAATGAATTAGGCTCGCTTCCACAATCTTGGTTGAGTCGGCTTCCACCTCATCATTAGAAAAGAAGAGCTTATATTGCTCGTATCGGTTCATAATTTGTTTCACGTAATTAACAGGTTCTGAACCGCGACAATAGCCAAATTCTACAACGGGGTCATTGTAATATTCAGGCTTTGATTTTAGAAGTAGGTACTCAGCCACAACACTCCAGTCTTTTGCATCTTTGTTATATTTCTCTGCCAAACGCATGGCATCTCTTACATGGCCTTGACCAACATTGTATGCTCCAAGCGTAAACTTCATCCTGTCTTCAATATTCTCAAGATCATCTTCCCAATAATTGAGAAGCCATTGCAAATGCTTAACGCCCGCCCAAATATTCTGTTCTGGATTGTAGACATCGTCAACTGAGTACTCGTCTATAACATTATTGGTTAACTGCATGAGACCTTTCGCCCCTGCCCAAGACTCTACCTTCGGATCGAACTTAGATTCTTGAAAAATAATTGAGGCCAACAACAACCAGTCAATTCCTAGTTCTTCGGCTCCTTCCATTATTAAATCATCATAAGGTGAAATTCTACCCTGGCTTATTGAAGAGTAATCACTCTTAGCTCTAATTCTCTGAGTTTTACTACTCTTAAAATACTTATTATAGATCACATAAAAATCTGGCTTCCGCTTCATTTGAGTAATCCAATTGTCTACTGCCTTCTTCAGGTTGGGAGCATTTTTTCTCATACCCCAAGCAATTTGTTGAGGGAAACTAATGTCTGTGGCAACATCTAATATTGGAGAATAGGTAGCATTAATCATGGCTACATCTTCATCGGCAATGGTATAGTCTATCTCACCATTTACCACCTGCCTAATTAGATTCTCAGTATCTACATCGCCTTCCAATTCTACCACATCAATATCTTCTCCAATCTCATCAGATAAATTCTTCAACCTCGATGCGAAAGAAGAGCCCTTTCTTGTATACACCTTTTCGCCTCCTAAGTCAATAGGATTCCTGATTAGAGAGGCATCTATTTGGTGAATTTTAAGCTGTCTCCAATTGTCTGGCTTTCGCTGCACCAACACTTGCCTAACCGTATTATGAGGCTCCGAAAAGGCTACTCGCCTGCTACGCTCTTTAGTAATAGTGAGGTGGTAAGCCATAATGTCGGCTTCGCCAGAATTCAGCATTTCAAAGGCTTGCTCTATATTGGCGGTAAGTACCACTTTGAGGTCTACACCAAGACTCTTGGTTAAGCGAGAAAGTAATTCGTATTCGTAGCCCATTGGCCTACCTCTGTAAATGAAATAGCCCGTGGTGCTATTATCTACAACTGCAATTAGGCTTCCCCGTTCTTTGATTTTATCCAGATCGAATTTAACAGCCTTGATCTCCTTTTTGGGAGTGTTTTGGGCGGTGCTTTGATCTGAAGAGTTATTACATGACCAAAAGAATGCAACCAGCAAAACACTGGCCGTCAACGAAATGAATTTACGTTTAGTAGATTTCATATCTTTCTACAAAACCCAATTGAGCCACGAAAGTTCAATTGAAGGTTTTGAGAAGATAGTAAACTAGGTCTTAAAATTCAAGCACTTAGACTAACGGAGGTTCTCTCCTGCCAACCTTTTGAGCTCTACTTCTTGCACTTGAACGTTGAATGCAGCTTGCAACTTTCTTAGTTCGGCCTGAACGAAATTGACTTGAGCTTCGCGAATTTCTAGAGCAGTGGCATTGCCAATATTGTATCGGTCTTGAGCTATCTCGTAGTTTTCTTCGGCAATTTCAAAATTGCGTTCTTCCAGCTCACTCAAAGCAAGGCTATTTTCATAATTGATGAAGGCCTTTCTAATATCTGCTTCTAATTGCTGCTTCAGGTCTTGCACTTCTAATTCGCGAGTTTCTACTGCTATACGAGCATTTTGCTGCCTTCTTTTCACATCGAATCCATTGAGGATTGTCCATGAAGCTGAAACACCATAATTAATACCTTTTGAGGTGTTGCTTATAAGAAAGCCAGCATCTGAGTTCCGATCGTTGAAGTTATAACCGAAGTTCAACGATATCTCTGGAAGTAGTTCGGCTTTTACCTCTTTGGTTTGAAGATATGCGATTTCACGGTTTCTCTGCGCTCTTAACAAACTCGGGTTGTTGAGGTTGGCACTCTCAAGAAGACCGTTCAATTCAAGGCTCCTCTCTACTTCGAATGCCGACTGAACGGAGTATCTATTCTCTAAGTCGGCCCCCATTAGTCTGTTCAGGTCAACAAAAGCATTGTATACTACCTCCCTTTGTTGAAGGATATTCGACTGATCTGTATTGTAATCTACTTGAGCTTGTAAATAATCTAACTTAGATGTTTTACCAACTTCATAGCGAGTCTTGGCTAATTCAACTCTTGTAGCCGACAGTTCTAGCGCGTCTTCCAATACCCTTAGCCTTTCTTGCTCTAAAACAATAATGTAGTAGGCAGTAGAAATTTGAGCAATAGTATTTTCAATCTGAATCTTCAAATCGTCCTCTGCCAATCCCATTTGCTCTGCCAGCCTGTCTCTGGTGTAGAACATACCAAGCCCATCGAAGATGGTCCATCGGAGGGTAGGGCTCACATCTAAAGTATTAGACTTTGCACCATTTATTTCTCTTGGCGCATCGTCATTCACAAACTGCTGAGTAACATTAGTATTAGAGAAGCTTTTACTGGCCGTAACACTCACGTTAGGCAAAAATTCACCAATACTTTTATCATAGTCATTAGTTGTCTGATCTACCGTTTTTGAAACTATTTGAATATTCAGATTCTTTTCTAGACCAGTAGCAACGGCCTCCTGAAGCGTAAGACTTTGTTGGGCCATTACGCCTCCAGAAAGGAGAATAAAAAATAAACTTGAAACAATTCTTTTCATGCTTAAGCTGATGTTCTGGCCAAACGGCTCTTCTTACTTGTAAAGTAAGAGTACATGGCCGGAATGACATAAAGAGTTAAAATAGTTGAGAATACTAGACCACCGATAATGGCTACCCCCATTGATACTCGGCTTTCGGCACCTGCTCCAAGCGCTAAGGCAATAGGTAAAATTCCCAGAATAGTTGAAAAAGAAGTCATCAGAATTGGTCTGAATCTAGACCTAGATGAATCTACAATAGCTTCCATTACACTAAGCCCTTGCGCCTTTCTTTGGTTGGCAAACTCTACAATGAGGATACCGTTTTTAGACACCAAACCTACTAGCATAATGATTCCGATCTGGCTGAATACGTTCAAAGTTTCTTCATATCTCCAAAGCACCAATAATGCACCTGCAAGTGCCAACGGTACGGTAAACAGAATGATGAGCGGATCTACAAAGCTTTCGAACTGAGCCGATAGTACTAAGTAGATAAGCACCAAAGCAAAACCGAACGCAAAGTAAAGACTGTTAGTACTTTCTTTAAATTCTCTAGATTCGCCCGCTAAGTCTGTCTGAAAGGTTTCGTCTAGTACTTCATCAGCAATTCTATCCATTGCTTCAATTCCTTGACCAGTAGTAACTTTTGGAGCCAAGTTGGCCGAAACCGTAGCTGAAGCAAATCTATTGAATCGGTAGAGTTGCGGTGGAGAGCTGCTTTCAGTAAGGGTTACCAAATTATCTAGCTGAATTAGTTCGCCCTGATTGTTTCTTACATAAAGCGTTTTCAGATCTAATGGATCGTTTCTATTCTCTCTATCTACCTGACCGATAATTTGGTATTGCTTTCCATCTAAAATGAAAAAGCCAAAACGTTGACCCGACAAGCCTAGCTGTAAGGTTTGGGCAATGTCTCTAACCGATAGTCCTAAAGACCTAGCCTTCTCCCTATCAATTTCAATCTTTATCTCTGGCTTATTGAACTTAAGATCTAGATTAACAAATGTAAATTCAGGAGAGTCTTGTGCTCTGAGCATAAACTCAGGTAAAACTTCCTTCAGCTTTTCAATATTAGGCGCCTGAATTACATACTGTACGGGGAAGCCAGAACTTCTTCTTCCTCCAATAGTTGCCGGCTGAGACAAGAATGCTCTCGCCTCGGTGTATCGATTCACTGCCGGTGTAAAGTCATCTACAATTTGCTGTTGAGTTCTCTCTCTTTGGTCTGGGTCTTTAAGAATCAGGAAAAATCTAGCAGAATTGACTGCACTATTACCAAAACCAGGAGAAGTAACCGTAATAATGGCCTGTGTCTCTGGCACTTCTTTATCAACAGCAGTGATAAGGCTATCCACATATCTGTCCATGTACTCAAAAGTGGCTCCTTCTGGCCCTGTTGCAAAACCACGAACACTAGATCTATCTTCTAATGGAGCAATCTCTTCAGGAATTCGGTTGCCTGTTAAGAAAAACGCAATCATTCCTCCTGCCAATAAAATAACCACAAAAGCCATCCACCTCACCTTCATAAATGAGTCTAAAGACTTGGCATACACATTATTCAACCAAACAAAGAAGGGCTCTGTGAAATTATAAAATGCGTTGTGCTTTTCGCGCTTCTTTAAAATCCGTGTACTCATCATAGGAGTAAGGGTAAGCGCTACAAAAGACGATATTACAACCGCCCCAGCCACTACAATACCAAATTCACGGAATAGCCTTCCCGTTAAACCTTGAAGGAAAATAACTGGCATAAATACTGCCACCAAGGCTACCGTAGTAGATATTACCGCAAAGAAAATTTCATTTGCTCCTTTAACGCCAGCCTCTTCTGGGTGTAAACCACCCTCAATTTTAGAGTAGATATTTTCTAGCACTACAATGGTATCGTCTACTACAAGACCAATGGCTAACACTATTCCGAGAAGGGTAAGTACGTTTATGGAAAAGCCAGAAACGTACATAATAAAAAATGCTCCAATTAGTGAAATTGGAATAGTAGCAATTGGAATTACAGTGGTTCTCCAGTCTCTTAGAAACAAGAAAATGATCACTACTACGAGCGCAAAGGCAACTATAATGGTCTGTTGCACTTCTGTGATAGACTCTCTGATATAATCTGTATTATCGAAGCCTATAGCAACATTAATATCTGCAGGTAAGTCTTTCTTTACTTGCTCAATTCTTTCGTAAAAGGCATCGGCAATTTCAATATTGTTAGATCCTGGCTGAGTGATAACAGCAATACCCACCATAGGTACTCCGTCTCTCTTCAGTATAGTTCTTTCATTTTCTGGTGCCAGAACTGCCTCTCCAATATCTCTAAAGCGAACAATAATATCGCCTTCTTCTTTTACAATCAGGTCGTTATATTCTTGAGGAGTGTTGATTCGGCCAACTGTTCTTACAGTAAGTTCGGTTTCAGCACCTTCCACTCTTCCTGAAGGCAGTTCAACGTTATCACTATTAACTGCATTCAATACATCTATTGGGGTAAGCTCATAGGCAGCCAATTTCTCTGGATCCATTTTAAGCCTCATGGAATACCTTTTAGAGCCCCAGACCTGTACCGAACTCACTCCTTGGATAGTCTGAACTCTTTCCTTGAAGATGTTTTCAGCTATAAGCGTTAGCTCCAGAAGGTCTCTCTCGCTACTCGAAATATTGAGGAAAATAATAGGGCTCGAATCTGCATCGGCTTTAGATACGTTTGGTGGCTCTACGTCTGGAGGCAGTCTTCTAACTACTCCAGCTACTTTGTCTCTAACATCATTAGCAGCAGCCTCAAGGTCTACACCTAAATCGAACTCTGCACTAATTGAGCTACCACCATCTCTACTAGTAGAAGTCAGGGTTTTAATACCTGCAATACTATTAAGGGCCTCTTCTAAAGGTTCGGTAATCTGAGATTCAATAATCTCTGCATTAGCTCCAGTATAAGAGGTTGAAACAGAGATTACAGGTGGGTCTACACTCGGAAATTCCCTAACTCCCAGATACAAGAAGCCAATGATTCCGAATATGACTATGACAATATTCATTACCAGCGCAAGCACTGGTCTTTTAATACTAATGGTTGATAAACTGGCCATACTAGTCTCTTACTGAGTTTATCTGAACTGCAGAACCCGGTCTTATTTGCAGAAGGCCCGAAATAATCACAGAATCTTGTGGTTCCACTCCTTTGAGTATCTGCACTTCTTCATCTGTTCTAATTCCTATCTCTACAGGAACCGAAGCAGCCTTTCCTCCTTTAGATATAAAAACCTTGTGCCCGTTTAATTCAGGGATAACCGAAACGGCCGGAACCATGAGCGCGTCTTCTATGCTCTCCATCACCAATTCGATTTTGGCAAACTGACCTGGCATTAACTGGTTCGACTTATTGTCAGCTAGTGCTCTTAGTCTAAGTGTTCTGGTAGTTTCATCAATCTTTGGCTCAATAGCGTAAACTTCGCCTTCGAAAGTATCTAAAGAAGCGTCTGTTCCGAAGCTAATTCTGTTACCTACCTTTACATTACCAGCATATTTACCCGGAATGGCAAAGTCTACTTTCATAGGATTCAGGCTATAAAGGCTAGTAATTACAGTACCGTTAGTAATGTAGGCACCTTCACTAATTTGTCTCAAACCAAGCGTTCCATTAAAAGGTGCTTTGATTGACATCTTATCTAGCTGAGCTTCCAGCAATCTTATATCGGCACTGGTGGTATTAAGGTTGGTCAAAGAGATATCATACTCTTCTTGACTGATAGCACCTCTATCTAACAGCTGCTTCTGCCTGCCTTCAGTTTCTTTAGCCAACTGATTGCTATACTTAAGCTTTTCTAGTTGTGCTTTCAGTTCATCATCTTTCAGCGAAATAAGGAGTTCTCCTTTCTTCACCTGCTGACCTTCCTTAAAATGAACCTTAGTCACTAAGCCAGAAACCTCACTTTTTAGCTCTATAGATTCATTTGGGAGAATTGAACCAGTTACTTTAATCTTGTTTTCTATGTATTTAGGTTGAACCACACTTACATTTACTGGCAGTGCAGAAGGACCTCTAGAAGCCGTTGCAGCAATCGCGTCATTGCTACCAGAACCTGTGAAATCGTCTAATCTTGGGTAAACGGCCCAAGCAACGACTATAATGATTATCACAAGGATAACGGCAATTCGAGAAAATTTACTCATTTGAACAATTAGTAGATTAAGAATTTGAGTCTATAAAATTCATGGCCAAGCGGTTGAAAGCATCAGGTTGCTCTACATTACACACATGCCCACAATCGGGTATTATATTTAAAAATGAATTCTTATGTTTTTTTGCCAAATCCATTACCTGTGGTAAAAACATGTAATCTTCGTCTCCCATCAGGTATAAGGTTGGCATCTTTATTTCTTTCTCGTTGAAATACTTCAATAGCGGATTCAACTTATAGGTGAGGTTAAACCATCTGATGAACTCGTGCTGACATAGTTTTTTTGCCTGACTAGCAAAAAGTATCCTAGACTCTTGGTTCCGCTTGCGCGGCATAATAATCCAAGCAAACAATTTGTAAAGCCACATAAAAGGGAGGAACCTCTTAGTTGCATTGCCTACTGCCACCAAAAACTTAGACCTTACATTAAGTCGGGTTACTGCCCCCCCTAGAATAAGAGAATTGACTCTTTCTGGAGCAATTTCACAGATGGTTCTTATGAGAATAGTACCCAGTGAAATACCTACAAAGTGCGATTTCTGGATTTTGAGATGATCTAGCACCTCAATAATATCTTTAGAGATGTTCTCAAAATTATATTCATTGGTAAAGTACCGCTGAAACATTTCTTGAGACTTACCGTGACCTCTAAGGTCAATCAATAACACATTATATCGCTCTTTGAACGATTTAATCTGCTTAAACCAAATGGATGAGCTGCCACCAGCTCCATGAACAAAAGTTACCCATTCAGTAGACTCGGCATGTTGATATGTTTTGTAATACAGCATTTGAATCCCAATTCAAAAGTAACGTCCCTCAGCCTAATTAGTTCGACCGTTTATAGAACTCTTAGTGTTAAGCAGACACAAAAAAAGTCCTGAGTTGCCTCAGGACTTTCATTATATATATTTCTAATGGGTTATTGTTTCTCTACCCACTCGCCATTCTCTCTAATAAGGTTCCAAACTTCAGTAGTAGTAGAACCATTGTAAATTACGATTGTGATCTGGTATTTCTGACCTTCTTCAGTCACAAACCCACCGCTATCTAACAAGAAAGCTAAAGCATCAATAACTTGTTCAGAGCTCCATGATGTACTTCCACCAGTTCTGTTGAAGTTACCGAAGCTAACCAAATTATCTCCTCTTGGAGTACCAGTATACTCAGCTCCGATAGTTGCGTAATCAGCATTAGATAAAGTATACTTGATAGTATTATCGGGCACCCACTCACCAGCTTCATAACCTAATTGAAGAACATCAGGAGTAACTTGGTAATGATCGTTATAAAGTAACCACTCAGTACCATTAAAGATGTAAAGACCTACAGCAGGAACATCACCATCTTCACCGTCATCGTAGTTATACTGAACTACCAAACGAGTACCAGCCTCAACAAAGTTTACTCTAAAGTTATTCAAGTAAACTGGCACTTTATCTAGACCCTCACCACTGTTAGAAAAGTCCGTTCCACTCTCACCGAAGAAATCTCCATAAGAATCTGCAGGAAGAATGAAAGTGTACTGCCATCCGTCAGAAACAGTGTACACTGCTCTAGACGTGATAGTTTCTACACCAGAACCATTATAGAACTTGTGCTCAATATCCATGTAGTCACCATCCCAAGCATCTGGTTGCTTAAATTCAGCATACTTAGGAATATCAGCAGAAAGATTGCTAAAGTTACCAAAACGGAAACCCAATTGATCGTACTCATCTGAAGTTACTGTGTACTCCCAGTAATCACCTCTTAAGTCTGGAGAACTTCCGTTGTAGAAATTGTAAGTAACTAATGCAGAAGAACCATTACCCAAGTGAGGGTACTTCATTGAAAGAACAATTGGAAGGAACTCCTTAGGCTCGTTAGGATTATCAAAGTTCTTGTACTGAGCAATACCCGCACCACCAGGAACATCTTCTAACAATTCGTAATCATCATCAGACATTGTAAACTCAAGGTCTGCAGAAATCGATGAATCAGTTGAGTTATCTAATTCTTCGAAAGTTTCTTCTAACGGGTCGCAAGACACGATAGCAACAGCCATCAATAAAGCGACAAGATTAAGTTTATTTAAGTATTTCATTTTCTAGTAAGTCTTATCAATTAGAAGTTAATTCTTACACCGCCAGTCCAAGTTCTACCTAGTGCATACCAAACAGAAGCAGAAGCAGCATTGCTACCAGAACCGTCATTAGCATCGGCAATGTACTCAGTATCAAATACGTTGTTTACGTTACCGAAAAGAGTTGCGTCAAAGTTTCCGAATTTGAAGTCGTACTTCATTCTTAAATCTACAGTAGAGTAATCTGGAACTTTCCAAGGTTGAGGACCAGTTGCCCCACCTAAGTCAGTAGTAGATCTAGAAAGTGGATCAAAGTTCGCGTAAAGGTCAGCGAAGTAGTTAGCATCTACTGAGATTTTCACGTCAGGAACAATGAAGTACTCAACAGTGATAGCTGCAGTAGTTTGAGCAGCGTCACCAACTTTCAAACCAGCAATTCTAAGGTCGAATGGATTTCCTACAGCAACTTGACCATTGAAGATTTGAACGTTAGTCAAGTCATTTTGCCATTCCCAGTCACCTAGAGAAGCCATACCTTGAATGTTCAATTTAGTATTTGGCTTATAAACGAAGTCTACTTCTATACCTTGGTGCAGTGCGTTAACACCTTTCAAGTTAGCTACTATATCGTCACCAGTGTTGTTAGGAATAGTTCTGATGAAAGCTCTGTCTTTCCACTGAGTTCTGTAAATGTTTACGTTAGCATTGAAAGTTCTGCTTCTGTAACCATAACCTAGCTCAATTGAACCAATTTTTTCGTTCTCAGCATCTGGGTTGATGTCGTTTACGAAGTTCAAGAAAACGTTATCGAAGATTGGAGCTTTCTCGAAGTAACCGATGTTAGCAAACACATTGTGATTAGCAGTTAAGTTGTAGTTTACACCACCCTTAATCTGGTAACCCAAGAAGTTTTGCCAGTCAGTAATTTGGTTAGGATCTGAATCTAAGTAGTTAAATAAGTCTTCTCTCTTGTAACCAGTATTTGAGATTGCAGCAGAAGCAAAAGCAGAAAGCTTATCTTTAGTATACTCTAACTGACCGAAACCACCAATCCAGTTTACATAACCAATGTTGTAGTAGTCATACTTATCACCTACTCTAACAGCTTTAACCGGCTGGTTAACATCAGAATCATCTAAGTAATACTCTGCACCAAGTAGGTTAGTGATTTCTCTGAAGTGGAAACCTTTGTAAGATCTAAGGTCAAGACCAACTAATAGCGTTAGGTTGTTATTCAATTCGTTTGAGTAAGTACTCAAAGCACCAAACCACTCATGATCGTTTCTAGAAGCTCTTAATGCTACAGAAGCACTACCGTCAGCATTCATCTCATTTTCAGCAATTAGTGCTTCAAAGTCAATTGGGCTATAAGTTCCTGCAATTCTAGGAGCAGTAGCGTTAGAGAAACCTAAGTTTCCTCCACCTCCACCAGTACCAGTAGAAGCATAAACTGCAGTAGAAAGCTCAGACTTGTCATTGATAGTCCAGTAGTGGTTCAATGAGAACTGAGGCTTGTGATAGAAGTTATCTTCTACAGAAAGAATTTCGCCATTTAAGATACCGTAATCAGGGTTGAATCTTTTTGGCTCTGGAGCATCTCTCCAATACTGAATAGAAGCTCTTGACTGTCTCTGACCGTGCTTTTGAGGAGCACCGAAACCAGTTAATGACAAGATGTGATTATCGTTGATTTGCTTAGTTACGTTGAAGAAGTAGTTATAACCTTCGAACCAAGTTCCATCTACATAACCATCACCAGTGATTTTAGCACCTGAAAGGCTAACAGCCCATCCGTCTTCTGAAAGACCAGTTGAAAGAGCAAAAGAAGCTTTAGAGTAACCATTGTTACCAGTATAAACCGCAACGTTACCACCTTTTTCAGCATCAGTAGTTTTTGTCAAAATGTTGATTGTACCACCAATTGATGGAACGGCTACTTTAGAAGCACCAAGACCTCTCTGAACCTGCATAGACTGAGTAACATCAGTTAAACCTGCCCAGTTAGACCAGTAAACTCTACCATTCTCCATATCATTTACAGGCACACCGTTGATCAATACAGCTACGTTCTCTGAATTAAAACCTCTAAGGTTAATTCTAGAGTCACCGTATCCACCACCAGCTTTAGTAGCATAAACACCAGGAGTAGACTTCAACAATTCTGGGAATTCCTGATTACTCGCTCTCTCTACAATTTGTACAGACTTAATTGTAGAAATAGCAACTGGAGTTTTTCTTTCTTCTGCAACGGAAGCAATTACTTCGATCTGATCGAGAGCAATCACATTTGGTTGCATTTGAATATCTCCTAAATCTACATCGCCAGAAACACTTCTTTCGATAGTAATCTGATCGTAACCGATGTAAGAAATTCTGAATGTAACGTTTCCTGATACATTGGCGATTCTAAATCGACCATCAACATCAGATACCGCACCTTTGGTAGTTCCAACCACCAATACAGAAGCACCGAAAACACCTTCTCCGGTTTCTGCATCGAGCAATCTCCCTTGTACAACACCGCCCTGAGCAAATGCCGTAGCAAAGGACAACACAAATGTCATTAAGACTAGTAATTGTTTCCTCATAGTTATAATTAGTTAATAAAGATTCTTCTTTTAGTGTCGTTAAGAATTTGGGAACAAATCTACAGGCTTACGAGGTCATGACTGTTTGACAAATGTTATGATTTCGCTACGAATCGGACCTTACATTAACCTATCCTTAACATAACTTAACCAACCGCCACTTGCTTTTTCCGCATCTACCAAAATAGGATGCAAAATAATTGTACTCTAGGACCTCCAACCCCGCCTATTCTGCTCCCTAATCGAGCTTATCGCTCAATTTAGCCACTTTCTGGCAAAGTGCCCATACTTACAACTTGTCAATTCAACTTTACTTAACTAAGAAGACCTTTATTTCATTAAGTGAAGGTTATCAGTATATTGCCTTTTGAGAACTTGATTACTATGAAAACTAAGTTGGCAGGACTACTATGTGTATTCTATATATGCACAGGATTTCAGGCATTTGGCCAGAAAAACCTAGACTATTATCTCCCTCAAAACATATCATTTAACCCTGCCATTCCAACTCCAGAGTCTGTTATTGGACATAAGGTTGGAGAGTGGCACATAACGCATGACAAGCTGGTACTTTACATGAGGGAATTGGCCAAAATTTCTGACAGAATCACCCTAGAAGAAATTGGAAGAACTCATGAAGGTAGACCGCAGGTGTTACTCACTATTACGCACCCTACCAACCAATTAGGCATTGATAAGATCAGAAGTGACCATGCTTGGCTCACTTACCCAAATGAGGCCGATAAGTTCGACATTAAAAAAATGCCTGTAGTCACCTATATGGGTTTTAGCATACACGGCAATGAGCCGAGTGGCTCAAACGCCTCTTTATTGGTTGCTTATTACATGGCTGCAGCCCAAGGTTCTGAAGTAGAAAATATGCTCAGAAATTCCGTTATACTACTAGACCCTTCATTTAATCCTGATGGATTAAATCGTTTTGCAACATGGGCAAACATGCATAAAAGCAAGCGCGTTAACCCAGACCCTATGGATAGAGAGTATAGCGAAGCATGGCCAGGTGGAAGAACCAATCACTATTGGTTCGACCTGAACAGAGATTGGCTTCCATTACAACAACCAGAATCTAGAAATAGAGTAGCTAAGTACCATCAGTGGAAGCCCAACATACTCACCGACCATCACGAAATGGGTACAAACTCCACCTTTTTCTTTCAACCAGGTGTTCCTCAAAGAACTCACCCATTAACCCCAGAATTAAACCAAGAACTCACTCAAAAAATTGGAAATTACCATGCCGCTGCTCTAGACAGTATAGGTTCTTTGTACTTCACAGAAGAAGGGTATGACGACTTTTACTATGGCAAGGGCTCTACCTTCCCAGATATAAATGGAGGAATAGGTATCTTATTTGAACAAGCCAGCTCTCGTGGTCATGCACAAGAAAGTGACAACGGTATTTTGGAATTTCCTTTCACCATAAAAAACCAGTTTAATACTGCTCTTTCTACCTGGAAGGCTGCCGTGGAAATGAGAGTAGAATTGCTAGACTACCAACGCGATTTTTACAAAAGAGTGCTTCGCGAAGCAGACAACGACAATGTAAAGGCATACATATTTAAGGCTGAAAAAGACCCTGCCAGGGCATTTCATTTGGCAGAGATACTCGATGCCCAAGAAATTGACTTCTACAGACCTTCAAGAGAAATAAAACTCAATGATGAGTCTTACAATCAAGACAATGCTTACATAGTGCCCTTGAAACAGCGAAACTACAAGCTAATCAAAGCTATGTTCGAAAAGAGAACTGAGTTTCAAGACAGTCTTTTCTACGACATCTCGGGTTGGACCTACCCAGCAGCATTCAACCTTGAGTATGCCGAAATGAGCAGTAGGGATTATAGTCGCAACCAGTTGGGCGGAAAAGTAGACAATTTACAGTTCCCGAAAGGGCAAGTTGTTGGTGGCCAAAGCAATTACGCTTACGTGTTCGAGTGGCATGGGTACTATGCCCCAAGAGCAGCGAACCGACTGTTAGAAAAAGGGATTAGAATCAAGGTAGCTACTAGTAAGTTTATTGGCTCAGATGAAAAAGAATTCGATAGAGGTTCCATTCTTGTTCCTGTAGCAAATCAGGCATTATCCGAAACTGAGCTCTTTTATGAACTACAGCAAATTGCTGAAAACGATGCCCTTCAAATCCACGCAATGAACACTGGCCTTACAGGCGGAGTAAGCTTAGGTAGCAACACTTTCATAAACCTTGAAAAACCAGAGGTAGCTCTTATTGTTGAAGCCGATAACTCATATGATGCAGGAGAAGTATGGCATCTACTAGACACTAGAATGAATATGCTTGTCACTAAACTTCCAGAAAGCAGGGTCGGTTCTAATGCAATAGACAGGTACAACACCATAATTATTACTGGTGGCTTAGATCTATCCGAAAGAGAAACAGATAATCTTAAAAGGTGGATAAGTAATGGAGGCACACTTGTGGGTATAGGCTCTGCCGTAGAATGGATGGCTAGAAACAAGCTTTCTGACCTTAAGGCGGTTGAAGTAGAATATCCAGGAACCGAAGACATAACTTACGACCAGATTAACAATTATGCGAGATCGCAATACATACCTGGAGGAGTTTACATGTCTGAATTACAGCTTTCTCACCCTATGGCCTTTGGTTATTATAGAGAGGAACTACCTGTATTCAAAAGAGGCACTATATTAATTGAACCTTCTGAAAGTAAGTTTGCTAATGCAGCTGTTTATGCTGAAGAACCCCTAATTTCTGGATGGATTAGCGATGCCAACTTGGAAGCAATGAAAGGAGCATCATCCGTAAGAGTTAGTAGTATTGGCAGAGGCAGAGTAGTTTCTTTAGTAGACAATCCAAACTTTAGAGCATTCTGGTATGGCACTAACAAACTAATGATGAATGCCATTTTCTTCGGAAGAATCATTAATGGATACTCTGCCAGATAATTGGATTTACGTTCCGAGACCTGATATTTTTAGCTATTTTTGTCAAAATTACTTCACGGTGGAGAACCGACTTTTTCTATTAGATAAGAACTACATTCTCAAGCAGGCCCAGAACGATCTGAGACTAGAGCTTCAGGCTCAATTAGTTGACATCGTTAAGCTCGGCTACTTCAATTACTTCAATCCATTGAGACTGAAGGATGATATCAGTGTGCAAGTGGAAAAGTATGAGGCCGAAAACTTATCATTTTTTGATGAGCTCTACGATATACTTGCAGGAATCTATAGATATCAGATAGGAGACAATCAGTTAGAACTGCTTTTTGATGGCACTAGTCACTACGAAAAATATGTAGCTGACTGGAAATATGCTTTTGAAGGATATATTAAAGACATGTGCCTGAGAAAGAACTTTATTCTAGCCGTTTTGGAACTTACGGTGTTTCACTCTGCTGAAAAGCGAATTGAATTGGCTCAAAACAGAATGAAGGTTGCCATATTTGATCATTTTGAACTCAAGGTGTACAAACACCGTGGTATTCAGACCTTCAAAACTAAAAGCGCTTAGGCCCTCCTTATTCTAAAGCCAGAATAGTTTTTCAATTCAGTTTCTCGATGCAAAACTTGGTCTACTTTAGCCTTTGGCGGTCCAACTTTACACCATAGTAATAGAGCATTTAGGTCTACCCGCTCTCCTTCTGCGTGAATTAACACATCTCCATTATCTAGGTTCATACACCAACCTGAAATCCCCAATTCAGTGGCCTTATCTCGTGTAGACGCTCTATAGAAAACGCCCTGAACTTTCCCCTTAATAGTTATTTCAAATGCTATCGGCATATTGCTGCATAATTTCTACTCCAGATGAAGTTCCGAGTCTATCGGCCCCTGCATTAATCATAGCTTGAGCGTCTGCTAAAGTTTTTATTCCACCAGAAGCCTTTATTCCCACATTAGATGGAGCATTTTCTCTCATTAGTTTGATGTGCTCTACTTTCGCTCCGGCACCTGCAAACCCTGTAGAAGTTTTTACAAAATCAGTTCCGGCCTCAGAGCACAACTTGGTTGCTTTTATTATTTCTTCATCGGTCAGATAGGCCGTTTCAATAATCACTTTCATTAAGCAACCAGCCTCATGAATGATATGAGCACATTTGGCTAACTCAATCTTCACCCAAGGCATTCCATCTTTAAAAGCTGAGATATTCATGACAATATCTAGCTCATTCGCTCCTTGCTCAATGGCTTGCTTAATTTCTAACTCTTTTACCTCAGTCTGATTGTAGCCCAAGGGAAAACCAATCACCGTAACCAATTGAATATCCGTATCGGCTAATTCTCGTGCAGTTTTCTTCACCCAAAAGGGAGGAACACAAACCCCCAAGAATCTATGTTCTTTTGCCTCCGCTATGAGTAGGTCTACATCTTTACCGACCAAAGTAGGTTTGAGGGCAGTATGTTCTATGTATTGATTAATGTCCATCTACGTAATCTTGTAGGTAGGAAAATTTATCGGTTAGCTCACCATTTTGAGTAATAGTGGCTCTTTCAATAATAGCGTCTTTATCTTCTCCCAAAAGGTTAGGCAGAATATGTGAAACAAACTCCTTCCCAAAATCTTCAGATGCATTTCTTGGCAACTCACAAGGCAAATTATCTACAGCCATTACTGTAATATTACCTTCATCGGTGTAGGCTTCTTCGACCCTATCATTGCTTGGGTTGTAGTCATAAACAGGATCTTCAATAGTACTTGGCTGCTTGGTGGAAGGAATAGAGCCTTCAATATCGCAAGTAATATCTGCCACCACGTGAATCTTAAAATCATTGCGAGAGATGTCTTCTTTATTGAATAACACAGGAGCCCTAGGATCCCAGAAAGCACCAGCAATTAGCAGATCAGCCTTTTTCGCATACTCTAAGAAGCTAGATTCATACTTAGTAGGGTCAGCATAAAACTCATCTCTATTAAAGATTCCACCTGCAATTCTGCTATTATAATCTCTTGTATTAAGTTGAGTATATACAGGCTCGTTGAAGTATTCATTTAGAAACTCCGCAGGACTTACCTTTCTAATTCCCATTCCATCGAGCACTTCCATAGCACCTTTAGAAACTCTTCCTCCACCAGTAAGAATTATCTTAATTTTTGGAAGGGCAACTTTGCTATATTCAGTCTTCAAATCATCTAGATCGAAGCAAGTATGAGCTGGCCTAAGGTGGAAAAGGTTATAGCGTTTGCCATAAGTCAATATGCCGTTATAAGCACCAACAATGCCGGCATACCTTCCGAACGCAATGAGGCGCTTTCCCTTTTTATTAGTCAGGCACTCCCAATCGATCAGTCTGATTTTCTTCTTCATGATTGTCTGAAGAAGCTCTCTGTTATACTCTTGCTTTTTAATGGTGTGTGAAAAGAAGAAATGCGTTTTACCATCGGCCAACATATTCATTGGCACTTCTTTAACACCTAGAATAATTTCACAATCGGAAACATCATCTACCAATGTGGCTCCTGCTTGCTCATATTCTTCATCCTTAAAGCAACGAATATCGCTTCGTTGACATTTAATCTCTAAAGACGGATTTAAATCTAAAATCGATTTGACTTGATCTGGAGTTAAAGGCACTCTCCTATCTACAGGAATTTTGCCCTCTTTGATGATACCAATGGTAATATTCGACATAGTACAAAATTAGGATTCTGTCCATGTCTACCAACTACTTATTCAAGCTTTGTATAAGTTCTTTTGCAAGCTCCTCTACATAAATACTCGCATGCTGCATTGAGTCACGAAAACCCTTGGCTTTCTCGAAGACTTGATAGACCAGCTGTATATCTAAATTGGCTTTGACCTTATCAATTTCTTCGGCTATTCCGCATATTATACCAATTGGTATTTTATTTTCTTTTGCCTTGTTAGCCACTCCGAAAATTACCTTTCCTCCAAGTGTTTGACCATCCAATTTACCTTCTCCAGTAATGATCAAATCTACATTTAGAAGTTTTCGGTCATACTCCAAAAATTCAAAAACTTGCCCAATACCAGACTTAAGCTCAGCATTTAAAAAACTCATTAAGCCATACCCTAGACCTCCAGCAGAACCGGCTCCAGGCTTATCTTCATTACCGTTATCAAGAATTTTTGCCAAGTTTTTTAGTCCGTCATCAAGAAACTCGATATCAGCTTGTGTAGCTCCCTTTTGACTTCCAAAAACGTGAGAAGCTCCATTTTTTCCTGTCAATGGGTTTTGAACATCTGAAAGAACAGTGAATTTGACTTCTGAAAACCTCTCTAAAAGAGAGAGATCAATGGAGTGAACTTTAGACAAATCTCCTCCCCTAATTGCACTCAATTCTGTACCTGACTTGGAGTAAAATTTAGCTCCTAAAGCTTCAGCCATACCGCAACCACCATCATTAGTGGCGCTGCCCCCTATCATCACATAAATATCATTGGCTCCCCGATCTATGGCATCAAGAATCAACTCACCCGTACCATAAGTTGAAGTCTTTGTAGCTGACTTCTCAACAGCACTCAACAAGGGTAGCCCCGAAGCTTTGGCCATTTCTATATAGGCCTTCTCCTCTTTCAGCAAGTAATAAGCATTAACCGGCTTGAAAAGAGGATTAGAAACTTCCTTCTCTACTCTAATCGCTCCTAACTGCTGCTCAAGAATATCCAAAGTGCCTTCACCACCATCTGCCAAAGGGAGTTTTATGACTTCAGCCTTTGGCTTAACCTTTTTTATCCCTCTTTCTATAGCATCACAAACCTCATAGGCGGTAAGCGAATTTTTAAATTTGTCGGGGGAGATTAGGATGCGCATCAGAATAAGCTTGGCAAAATTACCGAAACAACTACAATCAAGACGAAAAAGGCCACCAGATAATAAACTGGTTTTTGATTGAAACGAATAGGTTCCACCTTGACCATAGGATGACCGCTCACTACTGGAGCAACCATGCTAACCAAATAAGCTATTACAAAAGTGACTACTGCTCCAATGGCATTCCACCAGAACCAGAATATTTCCGGTACAAAGAGCCATAGGTAAACATTCACACCCACACCAACCAAGAGGCCGATATTCGCTCCTTTAGTGCTGATCCTTTTCATCAAAATGGCCATTACAAAAGTGGCCAGAATTGGCCCGAATGATACAGAGCCCACTTTGTTTATGGCTTCTATCACCGTATCGGCAATGTCTCCTACAAAGAACGCTATGACCACACAAACCACTCCCCAAAACAGCGCAGTTAAATGCGAAAGTCTCATGTAAGCTTTTTCCTCCACTTTCTTTCCTCGTGCAAAAAGGTCTTCAACAGAGGCTGCCGAAAGTGAATTAATAGCTGAACTAAGGCTTGACATCGCTGCTGAGAAAATAGCTACAATCAACAGACCTACAACTCCATTTGGGAGAAAATCACGAATGAAAATAGGGATCATTCTGTCGGGCTGGTCTGCCGGAATCTGGCTGATGAAATCAGTTCGCGATAAGGCGAGAGTGCCCAGCACTAGCCCCATAATACAATAGGCAAAGGTGATTGGAAAGCGCATCAACCCATTACAAAGCAATGTCTGCCGCATGGTTTTCATGCTACTCGCAGAAAGCAATCGCTGTACCTGACTTTGATCTGTACCATAATAAGACACATACAGAAAGAACCCTCCAATGAGCATTGGCCAAAAACCAAACTCATCTCCATTAAAGCCTAGCGAAGAAAAATCTACGGCTGTAATTCTTTCAGAATCTACTTTATCTAGGAATTCACCCCAGCCCCCTAATTCCTTCAAACCAAAACTGAAACAGATAATGATTCCTATAAATAGAATGATCATTTGAATCATATCCCCATAAACCACGGCCTTCATTCCACCTTGATAAGAGTAAATCATGGTTACAATTCCTATCAGCACGATACTTTGCCACATGGGAATTTCCATGACACTTTCAAGAATAATGGCCACGGTGTAAATCATCACACCTGTCCCGAAGGCTCGGCTAATTTGAAAGACTATGCTGAGCAGGACTCTGGTACTCGGTCCAAAACGCTTTTCCAGAAACTCGTAAACACTAACAATGCCCGACTTGTAGAAGGTGGGCACTAAGACTACCATCAGAAAAATCATGGCTAACGGAACAGCAAACTCGTAAGTGAGCCAAATCATTCCGCCACCTTCCTTCAGTCCAACAAAGGCAGGGGCCGAAATAAAACTCACAGCGGAAAGCTGTGTGGCGGCCGTGCTCATAGCTAGTGGAAACCAGCCAAAGCTTCTTCCTCCTAAGTAATAATCGTTTTTGTCTGCTTGATTTTTGAAGCGGTATCCCAGATAAAGAAATCCGCCAATGTAAAGAATTACAATCGCATAGTCGAGTACATTCATTAGTCAGCCATTAGGTCTAAAACCACCGCGGCTGTCCAAGAGAACCTATCGCCACCATACCCCTTCTCTAGTGTATCTGCCACAGCCCTACGCGGGTCAAAATATTCGTGAAAACCTAAATTATTAACTAATTCTAAGAAATCCCATTTCAAGATATTGGCCGTTCCATGATGACCGTAATTCTTACAGCCCTGATACAACAACCAATTCATCTGTGGCCAAATCGGACCTTTCCAGTACTTTTTAGGGTTGAAAATCCAATGATCGGGATCGAAGCTTGGCATAATTCTATAACCATCTTCTCTCTCCCCCAGAAAATCGATGTAGTCAATCAGCTGATCGGCTCTTTCCTGATTAGGAATTCCGGCATATAGGGAAACAAAACTCCCTATTTCCTTCATTTTAATATGCTTTTTATTTCGAAGGTCATAAGGAGCATACATCCCGAGTTCATCCAACCAGAGTTTCTCATCGAATGATTTCTTACTCAATGCATTGAACGCTTCAATCTCCGTAACATCGAAGCCAAACTCCCTTCCGAGGTTAATTAGTGCCTCATTCGACTTGATAAGTACTGCGTTATAGAGTGTATCCTGAACCACAAATGGCGACTCTTTGGCAATTTCTATTCCCTTGTATTTGTGCTTTTTACCAAGCTCCATCAGGTAAACATAAATATCATAATCACGATCTGATGGACGTTCCGAAGGGTCTGCCTTCAGGTTGTCATATCGTTTGTAAGGAGGAATATCATCTTTGGTGATTGGAATAGTCTTTACCAGATCATCCCACAACGGAGAATTATCCCTGCCAGAAGCCCAAGGGTGATAAATGTAGATCAGTCCTTCATTTTCAGGATCTCTATGTTCGTAATAGTATTTATGGAGTTTCATCAACTTTGGGAAAAAGGACTTAATGAAATCCTTCACCTCCTGATTATTCGGGTTCATCTGATAGATGCGCTCCAGCATAAAAGCGTGCACCGGAGGCTGGGTAATTCCCGAAGTCTCCACCTTCTTGTTAGCTCTTTCAATAGTACTAGACTCCCAATATTTCGGACCGGGGAAATATCCTTCTCTTTTTTTGGAATGGAAGACAATATGTGGCAGCATTCCGTTTTCCCACTGACCTTCAAAGAGGGACTCAAATTCTAAAAAGGCTCTTTTTAAGTCGAAATGAGCAAACCCCAAAGCCACAAAACCTGAATCCCAGTTCCATTGATAAGGATACAAATTGATACTAGGGACGGAATATCGGCCTTCCCAGGTGTTGTCGTTTAAAATTTGAACTGCTTCTTTTCTCAGTCGTGAGAACTGACTGGTGATCTTCTTGAGGTTATTCATAAACTATTTTCGCTCATAAATTAACCCATAGGCTCGAAAATCAAAAATCAGGTTCGAGAGGTTATATGATGCATAACGCAATTGCGAGGAATGAAACCTGTGTCCCGAGACCCCGATACTTCGGGGCGGGACACAGGTTTTATGACGAAGCAATCTCCTTGTCGTAGGGCAACAACAACCTTTGGGAGATTGCTTCGTCACAACCTTCCGCTATCGCGAAGTTTGCTCCTGGCAATGACGGTTACCGGTAGTTAACCTTATACCTCAGCTCCATTACACCAGAGCTATAGACTTTTGAGCTGGTAAGCTCAAGGTTCTGCATCAGCTGAGCATCTGAGAAAATGGGAATGCCTTTGCCTACAATAAAGGGCATGAAATGAACAATCATTTCATCGAGAAGGCTGGCTTTAAGACAGAGCGTGTTTACTTCTCCACCACCAATCAACCAAATATCTTTCCCTTGCTCTTGTTTGATTTCCTTCAACCGTTTAGCATGATCTGAAGTAATAAAAGTGGCATACTCATCTTCCTTCAAGTTTCGATTTCTGGTTAAAACATAGTTCTTCTGTTCCTTGTATGGGAAAGGCATATCGAAACCCAACACCTGCTGATAAGTGGCATTCCCCATCACTGTAGTATCAATGGTTTCAATAAAGGCTGAATAACCATAATCTTCATCTTTAGGGTGGTTGATGGTGTCCAACCAACCCACTCCACCTTCAGCATCGGCAATTTTACCATCAAGGCTAATGGCAATGTAAGCAACTAGTTTCCTCATCTGATTGAATATCTTAGTATAGTCTTCAATTTACTCTTTTCCGTTCTCATTGGGTCGTTGAGATAGATTTCATGATGCTTACCAACTACCTCAAAACCTTCTCTTTGGGCAAACTGAAGCATTTTCTGGATACTTGGCCATTCTTCTTCGTAAGAACCAATATGCAGCAACTGGACGCTTAAGCCCTCATGAATTTCCTCGAAATTCAATCCGTGGTTATCGGGCAGCTTGTTCTTGGCTTTCAACTCTAGAATGGCCGTTGCTACTTCCTGTCTCCCAATAAAATCGGGCATGCGGATCATGAGTTGCCAGCACCATTCTTCTCTCGGGCTTTTCTCAAATGGAGTTTCTCCTTCTACCCACCAAAAGGCTTCTAGTTTGGGCACAACAAAGTCCATTTCATTGGCTTTGCTAGTGAACTTAATTTTATAAGCCAAGGCATACAGGCGACCGATAGCATCTTCAAAAATGGGATTCTCAGGAGCACATTTGCCTGAAATAGTGAGGTAGTAATAAGGTTCTAGATTGACGACTTTGGGTCTTTCTGCTGCGGTATAATATTCTGGATAGGCTTTTTGTAGATCGAGTTTCTGAAAGGTTATAATCATAGCTGTTGAATTTATGAGCAAGTAAACAGCCACTAGTGACAACCCTATGTCAGTAGGTTTTGGGAGAACGAATTTTTAGCAAGATCAAAATGAAAATATAGGCACGTGATGATTCTCTCTTTGCGCTCTCAGCGAACTTAGCGGTTTCATATTTAACCGCAGATAACGCAAAGTGCGCAGAGCAGTGATCACTCATAATTCCTCCTCAACTCTTCAGCTCTCTTCTGCATAATGGTAAAGAGCTTGTCTGGTGAGACGATTTTTACTGAGTCCCCTAGCATGGCCAGCCAGCGTGAAAAGTAGCCCAAATGAGGGGTCAGAAATTTCATTATCAAGGCATCTCCCTTTTTCTCTTCGCTAACAAAACCTTGGTAGTACTTCTGGTTACCAATAAAGCGAGCCGCCTCTCCTTTTATCTGAACAGTGACTTCTTCTAGTTCACCTCCATAAGTCAGGCGCTTAATGAACTCTTCATAGGGTTCTCTAGGCTCAAATTGCTCTTCCCTAATTTCCAGCTTCACTAGCCTATCTACTCTAAAATCTCGTGGCTCTTGTCGCAAAAGACAGTAAGCCAGCAAGTGCCAGCTGTTGCCATAATAAACCAAGCCCATAGGTTCTACTTGTCGCTCGGTCATATTGCCATTGTAGTTAGAATAATACTTGAATTGCAACACCTTCTGCTCTATTAGGGCCTTCTGAATGGTGGCCATAAAGTTGTTCGGAAACTGATCATCTACGGGTATTGGAGGATGACTCACCTTAATCTGCTCTTCTAGTTTTTCAAGTCCTTCTTTTTGGGCAGTCTTCAGCACCGACTTAATCTTAAACATAGCCTCAGAAAAATGCTCTTTGATAGAGGCATCCGTCTGACCTTCAATCAGCTTAGCACCTAAAACCAGTGCATTGGCTTCTTCTTCGCTAAACATTACAGGAGGCAAATGATAACCATCCATAATGAAGTAACCTTTGCCTGCTTCAGCACCAATGGGTACGCCAGCTTCTTCCAAAGCTCGCACATCGCGATAGACAGTTCGCAGGCTGATCTCAAACCGGTCGGCAATTTCTTGAGCGGTAATCAGCTTCTTGGTCTGCAGCTGAATAAGCATGGCGGTTAGGCGGTCTATTCGGTTCATTGAATGGGGAAGTTAAAAAGTTAGTCGGGGAAGCGAATATAAAACCTTGAAATTATAGAATTCCTTGTCCAGATCATTTTTGAGCTTCCATCTATCCCGATACTTTTAGATTTCCCATGGGGGAAGACTTGACCTACTGCCAGCATCGGTTTCAACTTTTTCATCAGTCTTGTGATAATTACAGAAATCCATCAGGCAACAGATTATATCAGTTATGATAATTGAAAGACCTAATCCCCCAAGCCCCCTTTTCGAAAAAGGGGGAAATAGTCCGCGCTAGTAGTAAGCTATGCCTCATCATTGACTTCAGTTTATAATGATATTCCTATGAAAACATCGAATGATGGTTGGTAAATAATCCTTATCATTGCGGCATGTGGTTAGATCATCTGATCTTGTTTCTGGGTTGGCTTTTATTTTATGGCATTCATAGTGCCTTGGCGACTGAAAAGGCTAAAAACGCTTTACCGATTGGACCACGTGCTTACAGAATTCTCTATAACCTCATCAGTTTCATTTTCTTTCTGGGCCTAATGCTTTTGGGAGCGGTGATTTATAACGTTTTGCTTTTCGCTCCATCACCATTTTCCACCTACACAGGGCTAATGTTAGCTGCAGCGGGATTGTTCATTATTAAAAGAGCATTCAGAAATTATAGCTTAGGTACGTTTCTAGGTTTTAAGAAGAACCTGAATGAAGAATTAAAGACAGAAGGAATTCAAGCTTACGTAAGGCATCCGCTTTATACAGGCACCTTATTGCTGGTCATTGGTTATGTGCTTTTCAACCCTCAACTTTCAAGCCTTGTTATACTTTTAGCACTCTGCATTTATCTTCCATTCGGCATAAGATGGGAAGAACAAAAGCTCATTAAAATGTATGGTGAAGTCTATTTGGAATACAAAAAGAATGTTCCTGCACTATTTCCACCTATTAACCTTAAGCGCTCCTCATGAAAATTAAAATTGCCACATGGGCGGCTATGCTCGGTCTTACTTTAGTGCTTATCGGAATCTTGAGTCGGTTCACAGATTTAATAACAGTAAACCAAAGGACAGGCTGTTACATAATTGGCCTGGCACTAATGCTTTTAGGTACTATTTGGAAGGTTGTTTTGGAGATGAACGAAAAGGAGTAAAAATCACTCCTCTTCGTCAGTTCCTTTTATTTCATCTAAATCGTCTCTGTCTCTAAGCTTCTTATCATCTACTTTCTTATTCAGAAACTCATTGATTTTGTCGATAGGCAAGGACTTTTGGATCTCACCAAAGGAGTCTATATTCAACTCCAGACCATCTAGTTCTTTAGCCACCTTTGGCTTTTCATCAGTTTTTTTCTTAGCCATAAATTATGATTTCAAAGTTTCTGAGGCCTTCTCAATTCGGTTGTAAACCTCTTCTGCCCCAAGAATTTCAACAATATCCATTAAGTCAGGACCTCCGCCTTGGCCCGTCAAAGCCAACCTCAGGGCAGGCATAACCTTTCCTAACGGCATTTGATCTCTCTCTAGAACCTCTACCAGTAGTTGCTTAGCAGAATCTTTGTTGTAAGAACTCTGTTGCCTAAGTTCTGTTGCAAATTCCATCAACTTACTTGCAGCCTCCTCGTTCCACTTCTTACGAGCAATTTTGCTATCGTATTCATTTGGTTGCTCAAAATAGAAATTTCCAGCCGCTGGCATTTCTTGAACAAAAGTGACTCTCTCTTTCAAAGAAAGAGCTATACGCTGAGCCCTATCCCTATCTATTTCAAAGTCTAGTAAAGCTATAAACTGGTCTGTCAAATCATCATCTGACATGAACTTTAAATATTGCTGGTTAAACCACTTGGCCTTTTCAATATCAAACTTTGCACCTGCCTTATTAATCTTCTCTAAACTGAAAGCATCGATTAGGTCGTCAATAGAGAATAATTCTTTTTCTCCTCCAGGGTTCCATCCGAGTAAAGCCAAAAAGTTAATGAAAGCATCGGGAAGATAGCCTGTTTCTCTAAAACCAACAGACAGCTCTCCAGATTGAGGGTCAGTCCAGTTCAACGGAAAAATAGGGAATCCCAATTGATCTGCGGCTCTCTTACTCAGTTTTCCGTTACCATCTGGTTTCAAAAGCAATGGCAAATGAGCAAACTCAGGAGCTTCCCAACCTAAGAATTGATAGAGCATTATATGCAACGGAGCTGAAGGCAACCACTCTTCACCTCGTATTACATGAGTGATCTCCATTAAGTGATCATCAACAATATTAGCCATGTGATAGGTTGGCATGCCGTCAGATTTCATCAGAATCTTATCGTCTAAGGTTGCAGTGTTTACTACAACCCAACCACGAACTACATCCTTGAATCTGACATCTTCATTACGAGGCAACTTAATTCTAATCACGTATGGCTCACCAGCTTCGAGTTTTGCTTGAGTTTCTTCAGGAGAAAGTGTCAAGGAATTACTCATCTGCATGCGCGTAACAGCATTGTACTGAGGGTTAGCTACTCTTGCCTGCTTCAGTCTATCGCGCATGGCGTCTAACTCTTCAGGAGTATCGAAGGCATAATACGCCTTTCCTTCATCCAAAAGCTGCTGAGCATATTTCTTATAAATATCCTTTCTTTCTGACTGTCGATAAGGTCCAAATTCACCCCCAAAGCTTACTCCTTCATCAGGCACAATTCCAGCCCAGCTGAGAGCCTCCTCAATGTAGCTTTCAGCACCTTCAACAAATCTATTCTGATCAGTATCTTCTATTCGAAGAATAAAAGTTCCATTGTTTTTCTTTGCAAAAAGGTAGTTATACAAAGCCGTTCGGACTCCTCCAATATGTAAAGCCCCTGTAGGACTCGGGGCAAAACGTACTCTTACACTCATGGTCTTTTGTAATTAGGCCGCAAATATATAAAGTCTTGAATCAAGAATTAGTTCAGTAGCTAAAGATCGACCGCTATGCACGAAATCTCTACGTTAACATCTTTAGGCAATCGAGCCACTTCAACGGTTTCTCTTGCCGGTGGCTCAGACTTAAAATACTGGGCATAGGCTTCATTAATAGTAGAAAACTGCCCCATATCTTTAATGAAAATGCTACACTTTACTACATTACTAAAAGTCATTCCTGCCTCAGAAAGAATTGCCTCTAAGTTCTTCATTACTTGGTGCGTTTCTTCTGTTATATTCTCATTGATCATTTCCCCAGTCACTTGGTCGAAAGGAATTTGACCCGAAACAAACAACATGTTGCCAGCTTTTACTGCTTGGCTATATGGCCCAATTGGAGCTGGAGCCTGATCGCTTACAATGATCTTCTTAGACATACTAGATAAGTTTTAGAGATTCTATAGTTTTGTCACAAATTAGTCATTTATGAACATTCTAGTGGTAGGCAACGATGCCGAATTCAAAGCCCTCGAAATAAAATTCGCCCATAGTCATTCCCTTCAACACCTGTTGAGCTCAAGCCAGATCGATGGTTTTAAAGATATTGATGTGGTTTTTGATTTCAATATTGCGGACCAACCAGAAGATATTGAAGCTTATTTATCGGAAGAAGGTTTAAATGTATTCTTAAATGCGCCCAAAATCAGTCTGGCAGAGATGGCTTTTTATCAGCCCGAAGTAAACTGTAATCTTTACGGGTTTAACGGACTACCAACATTCATAGAAAGAGAAATTCTTGAAGTTTCTGCTTTAAAGAATAATGGAGCACTTGAAACCATGTGCCAGCAACTAGAAACAGATTTTGAGGTTGTACAAGATAGGGTAGGCATGGTTACACCCCGCATTATCTTCATGATAATTAATGAGGCATACTATACCGTTCAAGAAGGCACGGCCACTAGAGAAGATATTGATCAGGGAATGAAGTTAGGCACTAACTATCCGTTTGGGCCTTTTGAATGGGCTGAAAAAATTGGCTTAGATAATGTTTATGAGACCCTTGAAGCCATATATGAAGACACAAAAGAAGAGCGGTACAAAATCTGCCCGCTCCTCAAACGTGAATATCTTTTATTAAACTGATTACTCCACCGTAACAGACTTAGCCAAGTTTCTTGGCTGGTCTACGTTACAACCTCTCATTACTGCAATATGATAAGACAACAATTGCAACGGAATAACTGAAATTAATGGCATCAACGCTTCATGAGCGGCTGGCACTTCAATAATATGATCTGCCATAGCCGCAATTTCAGTATCACCTTCGGTTACTACTGCTATTACTTGACCTTTTCGAGCTTTCACCTCTTGAATGTTTGAAACAATCTTTTCGTAAGAGCCATCCTTAGTAGCAATAAACACTACCGGCATGTTTTCATCTATCAATGCAATAGGACCATGCTTCATCTCAGCCGCAGGGTAACCTTCAGCATGAATATAGGAGATCTCCTTTAGCTTCAAGGCGCCTTCTAGGGCTACAGGGAAGTTATAACCTCTCCCTAGATACAGGCAGTTGCTAGCATCCTTATACTTCTCGGCAATTAATTCAATCTGAGCATTGAGGTCTAAGCATTTAGCCACTTTATCTGGCACAGCTTCAAGCTCAATCAATAGGTTTCTGTAAACGCTCTCTTTCAGAGTGCCTTTTTTATTGGCAATCATTAATGCCATCATGGTAAGCACGGAAATTTGAGCCGTGAATGCCTTTGTACTGGCTACACCAATTTCAGGGCCAGCATGCGTATAGCTACCTGCATGCGTTGCCCTAGGAATAGAGCTTCCAACAACATTACAAACACCAAGAATAGTTGCTCCCTTACTCTTTGCCAATTCAATGGCAGCAAGCGTGTCGGCTGTTTCTCCTGACTGAGAAATGGCTATTACAACATCTTTCTCTCCTACTACGGGGTTTCTATATCTAAATTCTGAAGCATACTCCACTTCTACAGGGATTCTACAGAATTCTTCGAAAATATATTCTGCAACCAATCCTGCATGCCACGATGTACCACACGCAATAATTAAGATCCTATCGGCATTCTTAATTTTATTGATGTAATCATGAATTCCCCCTAGGTGTAAATGACCTTCTTGCGCATTGAGCCTACCTCGAAGACAATCTCCAATAGAACGTGGCTGTTCAAATATCTCTTTCAACATGAAGTGCTCATAGCCACCTTTCTCAATAGCTTCTAGCTCCATATCCACTTTCTGGATATAAGGCTTCATTTCAACATCTTCAATATTCTTAATGGTAAGCTTCTTATTCTCGATGATCGCAATTTCCTGATCATCTAAATAAACTACTTCATTGGTGTACTCTATAATTGGAGTTGCATCTGACGCTAAGAAAAACTCATCCTTACCAAGGCCAACTACTAGAGGACTACCTTTCCGAGCAGCAATAACTAAGTCGGGATTATCTTTGTCCAAAATAACAATCGCATAAGCTCCAACCACCTTAGTTAGAGCCAATCGCACCGCCTCGGCTAAATCCACTTGAGTGTTTTGGAATATATCCTCAATGAAGTTGATAAACACTTCAGAATCTGTATCGCTATTGAAGGTGTATCCTTTCTTAGAAAGCTCTGTTTTTATAGCGGCATAATTCTCAATGATTCCATTATGAATCATAACTAAACGACCACTATTAGATACGTGAGGGTGAGCATTTCTATCACTAGGAACACCATGGGTTGCCCAACGCGTATGGCCTATTCCCACATTAGCATCTATATCTTGATCTTTAGCAAAATCATGCAGAGTGGCAACCTTACCCTGCTTCTTATATACATTGAGGTCTCCGTCTAAAAGTGCCACACCAGCACTGTCGTAACCCCTATATTCTAATCTTTGAAGTCCTTTAACAACTACAGAATAGGCCTGTCTATGACCTATATATCCTACAATCCCGCACATGCTTAATTTATTTGTGGAAAAGTAATAAAAATAAGAGGCTTAGTTAACCTCAGAATAGAAAATCTTCAGCTTCAAATTATCTCTACTAAATGTAAACCCATTTAAGGACGAATTCATAAGAGAAGGGTAAACGAAGAAGTCATTTCTAGAAATCACGCCTGACTGATAGGCTTTTACAAACGAGGTAATAGACCCTGAATAGGTCTTTTTATCCGGATCATAAAATAACCGCACAGGTGATGAACTACTCAGCGGATTGGCTCCATCTTCCTGAATTGATCTAAAGGTCAACCTATCAGGAATACGGGTATTTCTTTCATCAGTCATATAAAACGACAAACTAAAAGGAGGGTATTCTCCATCAGGAAAATCTTCTATAGGGCCAATTGTTATTTCGGCAAGGTTAACGATCACTTCAGGAAAGTTATTGCTAAACTCCTCTAAGCCAGAGAAATCTACTTTGGGCACTAAACCTTCACCAGCGTGGACACCTAACAAGGATGTCTCATACTCTGTACTCGTCTCAACGACAGACTCAAAAGAACTACCCGACCTATCTACAGTCACATTATAAAAATTCGGCATCCCTGAGGCACTCATGGAGAACTCCTTATTTAAGGTCTCTGTATTATCTGCATTAGGCTCACTGTAATAGAAGGCTAATTCAAAAGTAGAACCTGTCTGGATCCCGTAAATATTATTATCCATTACGGCATTAGCCTTAATAGCAAAACCAGGGAAGAAAGCTTCAAACTCATCTTGAGAGATAAACTTACTATCATCTGTTCTAACCCCTTCAAAAAATTCAGTTGCCCAATCCGCTGTCACATCCATAACATATACAGAGTCAAACGCATCTATCTGAAACTGACCACTGGCTAACAATTCATCTCCAATAGCAAGACTATTTGTGTTAATATAAGTAGTATCATAAAACTCTTCGGCTATCGGGTATAGCTCTAAACTCAAAGCCCTATTTGCTAAGGCAGTGTCTATCAAATACCCAATTTTGAAATTGATCTGAACAGAGTCCAAAACAGCATCGTCAGATATATCTGGCTGATTTAGAACATTAGCTGCTAACCCTATATAACCAGTAGCTGAAACAGGATTACCAAATGGTGAATTATTTAATTGTCCGAATAGTGCGATTGAAATATCGGAGGTGATTATCGAGTCCATTAAAACCATGGAAGCCCCAACAGGAACATCAACAGTTGAAAACTCTACTGGAGCCACATCATCAGTTGCGATTCCAAATTCTCCTTTCTCCTCACAAGAATTGAAAATTGCGAGACCCAACATCAGAATCCCGCAATTTTTAATCTTAGCCAACAAGTTCATTATATAAGTTATAGTACGAATCTAAAAAGTTATCGTCCTTTTCTATTGTATTAACTGTTTTCTGCTTTTCGATTTCCTCTAGAAGTTGGTTTAAGCTTTCGCTAACCTCTTCTTCTTCTTCTTCTTCTGCTTTAATTACCGCATCGGCATATTCTGCACCGGTTTTAATAAAACCAGCAAAATCTGCAGACTTTAAGTTTTCGAGCATGCTATCAGAAATGTCCATCATTTTCACTTTATCCAATAACCCTTCATCAAACTGATGTGCAAAAGAATTATTATAGATAGTGAATACTGATTTCGTTTCTTGGAATAGGGGATCGTTTTTGTAGGTAGTTTTTAAATACAATGGAATCAGACTTGTCATCCAATCATTACAGTGAACGATATCAGGAGCCCAGCCTAATTTCTTCACGGTTTCCAGAACGCCCTTACAGAAGAAAATGGCTCTCTCATCGTTATCCTTGTAGAAGTTGTCGTTCTTATCGAAGAACACAGACTTTCTATGGAAATAATCCTCATTGTCGATGAAATACACCTGAAGCTTAGCATTCGGAATAGACGCCACTTTAATAACTAATGGCTTTTCTTCCTCTCCTACGGCAATGTTAATTCCCGATAGCCTCACTACTTCGTGCAACCTGTTCTTTCTCTCATTAATGAGACCGAAGCGAGGAACCAAAATCCTAATCTCCATACCTCTCTCTTGCATAGCTTGTGGCAATTTGCGCACAAAATCTGCAACTGCTGAAGTTTGGAGGAAGGGGTTAATCTCACTCGCTACGTAAAGAATCCTTAATTTTGACATATTTAATGGAAATTTAATGAAACCTCTTTGCTAAAAAGAAGCACAAAATTACGGATTTTTGGTCAATTTTCCTCCAAAGGAACGAAAAAGCCTCAGGAGTCTTTTCTTTTTCGTAGTTAATATTGGTTAATACTTCATGAAAGTTTTCAAAACAATCCATCAATTGCGAGAGCACCTCTCACCACTCAGGAGCCAAACCAAAATTGGTCTAGTACCAACAATGGGAGCGCTTCATCAGGGGCACATCTCTTTGGTTGAAGAATCAAAAAAGAAATCCCAATTCACTGTAGCTTCCATCTTTGTCAACCCTACACAGTTCAATAACCCTGAGGATCTAAAGAAATACCCAAAAACTTTAGAATCAGACTTAGCTAAACTAAGTGAAGCTGGATGCGACATTGCTTTTGTTCCAGACGACTCGGAAATATATCCTAGAAAACCAGAAATTAAGATAGACCTAGGACCAATAACTACTGAGCTTGAAGGTAAATTTAGACCTGGGCACTTTAATGGTGTAGGTTTAGTAGTATCTAAGCTCTTCCACATAGTGCAACCCGACCTAGCATTCTTTGGCCAGAAAGACCTCCAACAATTCTATGTAATCAAAAAACTAGTAACTGAGCTTAATTTTCCAGTAGAGTTACACATGGTAACAACCCAGAGGGAGGCCAACGGCCTAGCTATGTCTTCTCGTAACATGAGGCTTTCTGCCGATGAAATAAAAGAGGCAAGCATGCTCTATAAAGCCCTAAAGATATCTCAAAACATGCTCTTAGCTCAAAGCGACATCAAGGAAGTCAAGGCTCAAGTTCAAGAACTATTCAGCCAATCTGAGCGTTTGGAGCTCGAGTATTTTGAGGTAATAGACACATCTAGCTTCAAACCTTTATTAAAAGTAAAAGACAGTAGAAAAACAGCTATGTGCATAGCTGCAGAAATTGGAAGCGTAAGGTTAATAGATAACTTGCTATTAAATTCTTAACTTTGCGCCCGTTTTGGGGGAAAGGAAATGCAATTAGAAATATTCAAATCGAAAATACACAGGGCAAAAGTTACTCAAGCAGAGCTTCACTACGTTGGTAGCATTACTCTCGATGAGACCTTAATGGAGGCTGCAGATATTATTGAGAACGAAAAGGTTCAAATCGTAAATGTAAATAACGGTGAGCGATTCGACACCTATGTGATTAAAGGTGAAAAAGACAGTGGAACAGTTTGTCTTAATGGCCCTGCAGCAAGAAAAGTACAAGTTGGCGACATTATTATCATTGTTTCTTATGCCATTATGGAAAGAGAAGAAGCAAAGAACCATCAGCCAATAATTATCTTCCCAGATCAGAACAACAGCATTAAATAGTCAGATTGAAGCTAAACGTTAAAGAAGCTGCCAAGTACGCTTTTGTACTCATCTTAACAGGAGCCATATTTTGGTATCTTTTTAGACAAATTCAATTAGACGATTTTAAATCTGCTTTAAGTCAATTCAATTTTTGGTGGATTGGCCTGAGCATATTTCTGTCAATTTTCAGCCACTTTCTCAGAGCTTGGAGGTGGAAACTATTGCTTCAGGGCTCTGATTACTCTGCTAATTTATCCAACAGCTATTTCGCTGTAATGATTGGCTACTTGGCCAACTCTATATTTCCAAGACTGGGAGAGGTGACTCGCTGCGGAATACTGAATAAAACGGATAAAGTCCCTGTTTCAATTTCCTTAGGTACGGTGGTTACTGAAAGAGTCATTGACTTGTTTATACTACTAATAGTTACTGCAGTTACTTTTTTGCTACAGTTCAATTTGCTGGAAAGTTATTTCAACAATGGCCTATTGAGCCTCAAAACCAAGCTTATAGACAATTGGTGGATATTAGGATTGCTATTCGTACTAGGGATTTTTGGGCTTTACCTGCTTTTTTATACCAGCTTAGGCAAAAGAGTAAAACTGGTTGGCAAAGTTAGAGACTTTGTAGGCGGGCTCTGGACTGGCATAACCAGCCTCAAACATGTAAAGAATCAGTTCGGATTTTGGATCTCTACTCTAGGCATTTGGGTTCTTTACTTTTTTATGCTTTACGTTATCACCTTTGGTTCTCCATTAACAGAAAACCTTGGCATTTTGGCAGGCCTTTCCATATTAGTAATGGGCAGTTTTGGCATGGCCACCCCAATTCCTAATGGTGTTGGCGCATTTCATACCCTAGTAGCAGGTGTTTTAGTACTTTATGGCATAGATCAGCAAGAGGGAATAATTTTTGCAACCATCATGCACACATCACAATTCATTACTGTTTTGGTGATTGGTTCCATAAGTTTAATCTTGGTGAACATTAAGCATAAAAGGCAAAGTAAAATTGGAAACTCCGAACAAAATAAAGTCGAAGAGTGACCTGAAGTCGCAAATCAGAGACTGGCAGGCAGAAGGGCAAAAAGTAGTTTTTACCAATGGTTGCTTCGACATACTCCATCTTGGACATATAGATTATCTAGAAAAAGCTAGAGCGGCCGGAGACAAATTAGTTGTAGGACTAAATTCTGATGAGTCTGTTTGCAAACTGAAAGGACCAAAAAGACCGATCAACAAAGAATATGCTCGTTCGAGGATGTTAGCCGCCTTTTCATTTGTTGATGGCGTAACCGTATTTGGAGAAGACACCCCGAAAGAACTGATTGAGTTTTTATTGCCAGATATACTCATAAAAGGAAGCGACTATACCGTTGAAACTATTGTGGGGGCAGACATCGTTTTAAAGCATGGTGGAGAGGTGAAAACCATTAATTTGGTGGACGGCTTTTCAACAACAAACATAATTGAGAAGATAAAAGAGAAGTAATATGTATATAGTATTAGTCATAGGAATAATGATTGTGAGCTTAGTAGTTCAGCAATCATTAAAGAGCAAATTCAATAAGTATTCAAAAGTTGGATTACAGATTGGTTTAAGCGGAAAAGAAATAGCAGAGCTAATGCTTAAAGACAATGGTATTTATGATGTGAATGTAGTTTCTGTGCAAGGCAGGTTAACCGATCACTATAACCCAACTGACAAGACTGTAAACCTAAGCCCTGAAGTATATAGCGGGCGTTCTGTAATGGCAGCAGCCGTTGCCGCTCACGAATGCGGACACGCAGTGCAGCACGCTAGAGCATACGGACCTTTAGAAATGAGATCAGCCTTGGTTCCACTACAGCAAGCGGGGGGTAGAATGATGAACTTTCTATTTATGGCACTATTGATTGGTTCTTTCGGTCTGTCATTGATACCCCAAACTTGGGCAATCCTTGGAATTATAGCAGCTTATGCCATATTCACCATATTTGCTTTTGTAACGCTTCCGGTAGAATATGACGCCACCAAAAGAGCTTTAGCTTGGGTAGAAGAAAGAAATATTACCACAGGTGAAGAGCATGGCATGGCAAAAGATGCTTTAAATGCCGCTGCCAGAACCTATTTAGTAGCTGCTCTTGGCTCTCTAGCCATGTTACTCTACTGGGTTTTAGCATTCTTAGGTAATGATTGATTAGAATTTTATCCACATTATTATAACTTTGCCTAACAAACGTTAGGCAATTTTATTTCTATGAATTTCGAATTAACAGAAGAACAGATAGCTGTAAGAGATGCAGCGAGGGAATTTGCTCAAACAGAGCTTCTTCCGGGTGTTATTGAAAGGGATGACAAACAGGAATTCCCAGCAGAGCAAATCAAAAAAATGGGTGAGCTCGGCTTTATGGGAATGATGGTAGACCCTAAGTATGGAGGGGGCGGAATGGATACCGTTTCTTACGTTTTGGCGATGGAAGAAATTTCTAAAATAGATGCATCGGCTAGCGTTTGTATGTCTGTAAACAACAGCTTAGTTTGTTGGGGATTAGAAAAATTTGGTACTGAAGAACAAAAGGAAAAGTACCTTAAACCATTGGCATCAGGCGAAAAAATTGGTGCATTCTGTCTTTCAGAGCCAGAAGCAGGTTCTGACGCCACTTCGCAGAAAACTACCGCAGAAGACAAAGGCGACCACTACTTGTTGAATGGAACTAAAAACTGGATCACAAACGGTAACTCAGCGTCTATTTATTTAGTAATTGCTCAAACCGACCGTGAAAAAGGACATAAAGGAATCAATTGCCTAATTGTTGAAAAAGGCATGGATGGCTTTGTTGTAGGTAAAAAAGAAGACAAGCTTGGTATTAGAGGTTCTGATACCCACTCTTTGATGTTTACCGATGTAAAAGTTCCGAAAGAAAATAGAATAGGTGAAGACGGCTTCGGTTTCAAATTCGCTATGTCTACTTTAAATGGAGGAAGAATTGGAATCGCTTCTCAAGCACTAGGAATTGCTTCTGGAGCTTATGAATTGGCTCTTGCATATTCTAAAGAAAGAAAAGCATTTGGTAAGCCAATTAGTCAGCACCAAGCCATTCAATTTAAGCTGGCCGATATGGCAACTGAAATTGATGCCGCTAGACTTCTTTGCCTTCAAGCTGCTTACCTAAAAGATCAGAAGAAAGACTTTGGCAAGCAAAGTGCAATGGCCAAACTATACGCTTCTAAAGTAGCCATGGACGTTACCGTAGAGGCAGTACAAGTGCATGGTGGCTATGGCTATGTAAAAGAGTACCATGTAGAGCGTTTGATGCGTGATGCAAAAATTACTCAGATTTACGAAGGAACTTCAGAAATACAAAAGATCGTGATCTCGAGAGAGTTATTGAAATAATTAGAATTGTTCAAATATTATGACCATTGGTATATTGATTCATGCCAATGGTCATTTTTTTTGGAAAATTCCAAGATGAAAAAATTTTCAATGTTACCTTAGTATCGGACTGTAACTTTTTAAAGAGACCATGGAAGACTACAACAAGATTATTGAATCTTTAGGTGTCCGGTTTATCAAAAGCCGTAATATTAAAATTGCCAAATCGATTACCATCAACAACTTTTATGATGTTGAAAACACCATCATTATTGTAAATAATGGCGATATCTACTTCGGGCCAGACCAAGAGAAGGTTTCTGAAGGAGATATGCTATTTATTCCTGGTGGTAAATCTCTTAACATTTCATTTGGGTCATCAACAGCCCCTGCTATTAACAATGACGAATTCATTTCGAACAAAAAGAAGTACTTGCAAAATGCTTCTGAGTCTGAAATAAACGACTATGATGTAGATGGATTCAGCCAAGTTATGTTTGAGGCTAAGGTGTTCGATTCAGTGAACTTCTTCTCTTCACTGAACATCACTCCATTTGCCATTAAGGGATCTAGCCTCATTGCCGACCTCATAAGATTAATTATTGAGGAAGACAATTCTGTGAAGCCTGGTAAAAACAGAATTATCAAGCTAAACACTGAATACTTAGTTGTTGAGATAATCAGATACATCTTAGACAACAGGCTATTCGTAGAGCAATTGGTAACCAACAGCACCTACTTTAAAGACCCAAGACTCATCGATATCTTTAACTACATCAAAGAGAATATTGGTGGAGATCTTTCTAACAAAGTATTAGCAAGAGTTGCTAATGTTTCTGAAGACTACGTTGGGCAATATTTCAAAATGCTTACCGGAATAAACCCTCAAGACTACATTGAGTACCAGAGAATGGAAGCAGCCGTAGACCTACTTAGAACTACCAAGAAAAGCATTCGAGACATTGGTAAAGAAGTTGGGTACAAAGACACCGCTTATTTCTGTAGGAGATTTAAGATGATGTTCGGTATTCCTGCAGGTAAAATGAGAAGAAGAGAGAGCTTAATTAACGTTTAAGGTCTCATTAAAAACTTGAACAATATCAGAAGCCTCGGTCATTAGATCGAGGTTTTTTTGTACCCCATTACCAATAACCACAACATCTGCCCCAGCCTCATAGGCACGTTTAATTTTCTCTTTAGTATTTAAGCCACCACCTACTATTAAGGGCACAGATGTATTGCTTTTAACAGACCTGATTATGCGCTGAGCAATTGGCTCCTCTGCACCACTCCCTGCATCTAGATAAATTAACTGCATGCCAAGCATCTCACCAGCCAAAGCAGTACTTGCTGCCAAATTAGGCTTATCGTTGGGTAATGGTTGAGAGTTACTCATGTAAGAGGCGCTCGTTGGCCTACCAGAATTAACTAGCATATACCCCGTAGGAATAACTTCAAGATTACTCTTCTTTATAACTGGAGCCGCCACAACATGCTGCCCAATAAGCAACTCAGGGTTTCTGCCAGATATTAATGAAATAAACAAAATAGCATCTGCTTCAGCCGAAATCTGTATGGCATTGCCAGGGAAAAGAACGCAAGGAATGTTAGTGTAAGACTTAATGAAACTTACCGCTTCATGAATGAAGTTAGAAGTAACATGACTTCCCCCTACAAAAATGTAGTCTACCTTATTCTCAATACATCGGTTAAGACACTGCACAAGCCCCGACTCATCTAGATCGTCCGGATCTATCAATACCGCTAAGCTCTTTCGTGCACCTTTTGTATTCTCTTGGATTTTATTCAGAACCCTCTTTGTCATTGCTGTTATTCAGGTCGGTAATAAATGTCTTGAGCTGCTTTGCCGCTAAACCAAGAGCAAAAAGTATGGCTTGCTCTTTTAGTGAATTGCCTAGAAAGTTTGACCGAGCTATCTGACGAACCACCTTGCTCTTTTTCTTTTTCTTCTTTTTGGTAGTTTCTTCAGCTTGCTCTTCCTCTTTTTCATCACTAGAGAAAAGCTGAGAAACGAGTAACACCGCCAAAAGTCCTCCACCAACAGCTAGGCCAATTTTTCCAGCCTTCTGAACCTTTTCCTTCATTTCATCAAACTGATCTTCGATCGAGTCTTTTAACTCTTTACTAGTTGCTTCTAACTCTTCTTTACTGCTCATCTTCGTCATCAGTTTTCTCCTGTAAAATTCCAGATTTTTCTACTTGGGAATGTAGAACCCTTTCTATACTCTCTTTAGATAAGAAGGCGCCAATACCAACTAAAATATATGTTCCGGCCACAATTACATAGCCCCAAAAGCTACTTTCTAGAACCTCATTCAAAAAGGCCGAAAGCGCTATAGAGAGGAACAGTAAAGCCGTAAGCATAGAGAATATTAGCACACTCCAAGTGAGTAACCTAGCCAATACTTGTACAAGCTGCTCCTTTAAGTCTAGCTTTAACAATTCTATTTTAGTTTCCACATAAGCAGAAACTGTATCCGCAAGTTTATTGAAATCAAAGATTTTCAAGCCTCAATGTTTCCGGCAAGATAATAATAAGGGAGCGAATTATTGAATAGAGAGTAGCTTAGAAGATTTTAACAATCTTCCTTGGCCATCATAATGCTCAGATCTGATTATAATTTTCTGATCAGCATCGAACCAGAAATGTGCGATAGACTCATCCATCTTAACCTCTATGTAGTTCAGATGCTCTAACTTAACCTCATCTAACTTATAGGTTGAGGTATCATTATGACTTAATATTTGATATTTCTTTTCAAAACTGAGCCCTTTGTCTTCATACGAGTAAACCCTCTCTAGCGCAGCAAAGCTTTGTTGTTTATCGCTTATCATAAACATAGTATCAGGCGGAGCATTTTCTCTCGGGCTAGACTGCTCATATAACAAATAGTCAAGCCTATGATCAGAAACTTCCCGTCTTACTTTAATGGTAGAGTGACTTACTTCAGAGCCTGCATAGCTCTCATACCGATAGGTTCTCTCCGTAACGTACCCTTGGTTAAAGTATATAAGGGCGAATGGCATTAAAAAGAAAGTAAATAATATATAGGAGAAACCTACTAATCTTGAGTCCAGTGTCAGTTCTCCAAATTTACCTGCCAAGAATATCGGGAACCTTCTGATGGCTGGAAATGGAAGAAAAACTAGAACCCCAACTAAGTTAAATAACAGGTGAACAAAAGCTAAGCTTAATGCGGCCTCCGATTTATTAAAAGCTGCCAACAAGGCAGTAATAGTTGTTCCTATGTTTGCTCCCATAATAAATGGAAATACGTTATGTAGCATTACCTTACCTGAAGCAACCAGAGGCACTACGAGAGAAGTTGTAATTGAGCTAGACTGCACCCCTCCAGTAATCACTATTCCCCAACCAAACGACTTAAACGGGTTCGCAAAGATGTATTTCTTGAGATTCTCTTTAGAGCTACCAATAAGCCTTTTGTAGATGATGTTTGACAAAAACTTAATAGAGACAAAGAGTAATATAAGAGACAGAAAAACGGTAATGAAATTCTGAGGCAGCACACTCACTAGCCAAGTACTGATCTTATCTATACCTATGCCATAAGAATTATGCATGATATTAGACGCTACTTCAGAATCGTTCACAAGCCCTGTAAGCTCTTGTGAAAAATAACTCATAGTTCCGTAGTAGTACTCCAACGGAAATACAATCAGTACAGTAATGATATTAAAGAAGTCGTGAATGGTACCAGCAGATATGGCTTTCCTAAACTGGTTTCTATTCGTAATAAAACCCAATGAAACCAATGTACTCGTGAGCGTAGTACCCACATTGGCCCCCATCACAACGGGAATAGCATTGCCTAAGGTTAGATAACCGGAAGCCACAACTGCAACAGTCATAGCCGTAACGGTTGAGCTACTTTGAACTAATGCAGTAGCCAACAACCCAATAAACAACCCAATAAATGGATTAGATGTAGCCAAAAGAATGGACCGAACCGTATCTTGGCCCAGCATTGTAACCGACTCACCTACAAGGTCTATGGCCAGTAAAAACAAAAAGATAGCAATGAGAAACAACAAGGTTGTTCTCAGCCAGCCCAACGGCTTTTCCATTGACTTTTTGTTTAATACTTCTACCATTTCTTAATGAGCAGATACACCTGCCCTAAAATATTGTGCAAAAATAGACCAATGCTTTTGCGCTGTATACCTAGTAATGTAAAGCCTATGTTAACATTTGGGGTATTATTGAAAAAATTGTTAACCATCTATCTTGTTGATTTTGTGAGTGTTATGAAATATAAGTGTCATAATTGCTTGACAATCAACCAGTAGCAAAAGGGTGTTATAATAAGATATCTGAAAAGAAATTTTAGATTTGTGCTTCGATTAAAGCGATTAACTAAACCTGTCCAGTAGCTCATCCGAAAATGTCCCAGCTAGAGATCGTAATGTATGTTGGTTTTATTCTATCAGCATATTCTGTTATCGGTAACGATGTTATCCAAACCCTTGGAACTTTTCTCTCTTCTAATGAGCACAGAAAGTGGTGGGTTCTATGGATCTTCGCTGCCTCCCTTTTGACTATAGTGCTACTTTATGGATGGTACGTAAACGGAGGAGATCCTACATACGGCCGTCTAATTGGCGACCCCCCTGTTCACAGCTTAGACAACCCGAAATATGCCACTCCGGTCGATAAAGAGGGGTTCGGCTGGGCTTACTTACTACCGCCTATAGTACTGTTAATTATTACTAGGTTTGGAATTCCTGTTAGTACCTCCTTCTTGATTCTAACATTTTTTCATCCTAAAGGACTTTACGACATGGTTGTAAAGTCAATGTCTGGCTATTTAGTAGCCTTTGGTGCTGCCATTGTTGTTTATCTTTTCATTGCGAAGAAATTTGAAAAACGATTTATAGAAAATCCACCGAGTGCCAAGCAAAAACGGGTATGGACAGTATTGCAATGGTTTTCTACTGGTTTTTTATGGTCTCAATGGCTAATTCAAGACTTTGCCAATATATATGTTTATCTGCCGAGAGAAGTTTCTCCAACAACAATGGCCTTTACTTTAGTGGTCTTTTTGGTTCTGCTAGGCTATATCTTTTATTCAAAAGGCGGGGCTATACAGGGCATTGTAAAGGCAAAGTCAAACACTATGGACTTAAGGTCTGCAACTATTATTGATTTCTGTTTCGCTATTATACTATTGTTCTTCAAAGAATTGAACAATGTACCTATGAGTACAACCTGGGTATTCTTAGGCTTACTAGCAGGTAGAGAAATTGCAGTTAAATATTTTGCTTACGGCAACGTACCAAATAATACTTTGAAAGACCTTGGAAAGGACTTAGGCAAAGTGTTTTTCGGGCTGGCTATTAGTATCGGATTAGTGTTCTTAATTAGCTTCTTAACGGGAGTTCCTATGAGCTTCTAATTGCTGAAGCGCAATCCATGCCATTAGTCCAATACCTACTTCAATAGCATCTTCATCAATGTTGAAATTTGGAGTATGGACACCATTGGTAGTACCTTTTTCTTCATTACCCGTACCTAATCTATAGAAACAAGAAGGAACCACGTGGCTGTAATAAGCAAAGTCTTCTGCCCCTAGCCATAAATCAAGGTCTTGAACATTTTCTTTACCTAAATAGTCTTCTGCAGCCTTTCTCGCTAAGCGGGTAGTATCTACATCATTGCTAAGGAAAGGGTAACCAACATCTATAAAAACCTCACAGCTTCCACCTAAACCTTCAGCTATTCCTGTTGCTGCGCGTGTTATTAGCTCGTGAGCCTTGAACCTCCAGTTCTCGTCCAGTGCTCGGAAGGTACCCGAAATTTTGACTTCATCTGGAATAATATTCTGTGCATGACCTCCATGTATTGTACCGAATGTAAGAACAGTTGGTGACTTCGGGTCTGCATTTCTACTGATTACCTGCTGGAGTGCGGTAATAATTTGAGCAGCTATTACAATTGGGTCTACCGACCTATCTGGCAAAGCGGCATGACCTCCCTTACCTTTTACCGTAAGATATATTTCATCGGCACTGGCCATATACATACCTTCCCTGAAACCAACCTTACCAGTCTCAATAAATGGCATTACATGTTGCCCTAACATTGCTCCAGGCTTAGGGTTTTCTAACGCTCCATCTTTAATCATCAAAGACGCCCCACCAGGATTCTTCTCCTCCCCAGGTTGAAAAATCAATTTAATGGACCCTTCAAAAGAGTCTTTTAACTCACTGAGGATTCGTGCGGCTCCAAGTACGCAAGAAGTATGAACATCGTGCCCGCAAGCATGCATCACACCCTCATTAGTCGACTTATAGGGTATGTCATTCTGCTCTGTTATTGGCAGCGCATCCATATCTGCCCGAAGAGCTACGGTGTATTTTTCAGGATTCTTACCTTCAATAATGGCCACCAAACCAGTACCAGCCACGCCTTCTTGTGGCTCAATTCCCATAGTCCTTAATTGTTCTGCAACAAACTTAGCGGTCTTATACTCTTCATAAGACAATTCTGGGTTTGCATGAATATGCCTCCTAATATCTATGGTATTGGAGGCAAACTGTTTGGCTAAATCTTTAACGCGCTGCTGATCAATCATTCTCAATTGGGAATTTATCTGGAACGATAGATGCCGTTGGGTAGTAATTCCTAATTTTTCTGTAAAGCGACTGAGCTTCTATTTGCTGATAAAACTGACCCACTTTCACAAAGTAAGTCGGAAGTTTATAGCTAAACCTGGCTTCCCACTCCGGAACCAAATCAAAGAGTCTATTCCTTACCCTTCCTGCCTGAAGCTCGTCATTCCCTGAATAAACGAGGATAGTGTAACCATCAGCCAAACGGATACTATCATTCTTCACAAGCATAGAATCTATGACAGCATTAAGCTCAGAGGAGATGTCGTAAGACACCTTTAGAGGCTCATTGGCTATCACCTTCTGCTCTTGTTGATCAGATTGTTCTTGTTGCTCAAAGATGGGCCTGTACTTACTCAGGTCATCTTCATAAGAATAGTCTATCACTTCTTTCTTCTGGGGTACAGAAGTTGGGCTACAGCTCCATACAGCCATAGCCACTATCAGTGTAAGTAATAATATATTTCCTATGGATTTACTCATCCAATACAATGCATTTATTGTTTTTGATATCTTCTTCAACCGTCTTGAACTTAACGTCTTTTATCACCTTTCCATCTGTGTATTGGACAGAAACTTTATCGTTTCTTCCATATACTTTCTCAGACTTGATAGGCGCTGTTTTTTCAACTGGCGGCCTATTTCTGGTATCCTGTCTTCCGGCTAAAGCACTTCTACTTTCTTCCTTAGACTCGTTATAGCTTTGCTTTCTAGCAGAACGAGCTTCTTGTACCTTGTTCGGATCTTCACTAGGAATAAAGGCCTTAGTCAAGAATGAAATAGTGTCTTCATTCACCTTGCTCAGGAACACTTTGAACATTTCGAAAGCTTCGAATTTATAGATCAAAAGCGGATCTTTCTGTTCATACACCGCATTCTGAACAGACTGCTTCAAGTCATCCATATCGCGAAGGTGCTCTTTCCAAGTCAGGTCAATAACGCCAAGCGTAATTGCCTTTTCCATGGCTTCGATGGTCTCACGATTATCCGTTTCAATCGCTTTCTCCAGATTAACAGCTACACCAATTTGTCTTTTCCCATCGGCAAATGGTAAAAGAATATTCTGTACAGTTGCGCCTCTTTCTTTCTGAATATGCTGAAGGAATGGAAGGGTACGCTCAGCAATCATCCTATTCTTGGTCTGATATGCAGCATAAGCCTCTTCGTACAAGTCGTTGGTCAACGTATTTGCATCCGTGGTTCTAAATTGATCTTCAGAGATCTTAGTATCTAAGCCTAGAACACTAATTGAGCTTAGCTTGAAGGCGTCATAATCTTCTCCACCCTTCGAGTTATTGATAATATCCTCACAAGTGTCGTACATCATATTCATGATGTCTAACTGAAGCCTTTCACCAAGGAGAGCATTTTTACGCCTGTCGTAAATAACAGTACGCTGCTGGTTCATTACATCATCATACTCAAGAAGTCTCTTACGGATTCCGAAGTTGTTCTCTTCCACTTTTTTCTGAGCTCTTTCAATGGACTTGGTGATCATAGAGTGTTGAATCATTTCGCCCTCTTGAAGTCCCATTCTGTCCATCAATTTGGCTACTCTATCCGAACCGAAAAGTCTCATTAAGTTATCTTCTAACGAAACAAAGAATTGCGAAGAACCAGGATCTCCCTGACGACCTGCACGACCTCTCAGCTGCCTGTCTACCCTTCTAGATTCATGTCTTTCAGTACCAATAATAGCCAAACCACCAGCAGCTTTTGAGTCTGGGTGCAGCTTAATATCTGTACCTCGACCCGCCATATTGGTAGCAATAGTTACCGTTCCTGGCTTACCTGCCTCTGCTACAACATCTGCTTCTCTAGCATGTTGCTTGGCATTCAGTACTTGGTGATTAATCTTCTTTAGGTGGAGCATTCTACTCAGAACCTCAGATATTTCTACAGAAGTTGTACCCACTAGCACAGGTCTTCCTTGCTCGGTCAACTCAACAATTTCATCTACCACAGCATTGAATTTCTCCCTAACTGTTTTGAAAACCTTGTCTTGCCTATCGTCTCTCTGAATATTTCTGTTGGTAGGAATAACTACGGTATCTAACTCATAGATCTCCCAGAACTCACCAGCTTCAGTTTCTGCAGTACCAGTCATACCAGCTAATTTGTGGTACATTCTGAAGTAATTCTGCAAGGTGATAGTTGCGTATGTCTGAGTGGCATCTTCCACTTTTACATTCTCCTTAGCTTCTATCGCTTGGTGCAGACCATCTGAATACCTTCGGCCATCCATTACACGACCTGTTTGTTCGTCAACAATTTTCACTTTGTTGTCTACAACAATATACTCAGTGTCTTTCTCGAACATAGCATAAGCTTTCAACAACTGATTGACAGTATGAATTCGCTGAGCCTTTACACTATAATCCTTAATGGCTTCATCCTTCTTTTTCAGCTTTTCTTCATCAGAGACACCCTCTTCTTTTTCTAGCTGAGCTACTATATCTCCAATATCTGTTAAGATGAAAAAGTTAGGATCTTCTCCTTCGCCAGTAATCAGTTCTGTCCCTTTTTCAGTCAAGTTTACCGCATTACTCTTCTCATCGATAGTGAAGTAAAGTGGCTCATCGGCCAAAGGCATGTTTTTCTGATTATCCTGCAAGTAAAAGTTCTCAGTTTTTTGCAAGGTGATTTTAACCCCGGTTTCACTTAAAAACTTAATCAAAGGCTTATACTTTGGCAGGCCTCTGTATGCTCTAAAAAGTGCTAAACCACCGTCTTGCTCATTACCTTCTTTGATTAGTCTTTTGGCATCGTTCAAATACTGGCTACAAAGTTTTCTTTGCGCATCTACCAACTTCTGAATTCTCGGCTTAAGCTCATAGAATTCATGCTCGTCACCTTTTGGTACAGGGCCAGAAATAATCAATGGAGTTCTAGCTTCATCAATGAGTACTGAATCCACCTCATCGACCATAGCAAAATGGTGTTTCTTTTGAACCAACTCCTTCGCCTCGCGAGACATGTTATCTCTTAAATAATCGAAGCCGAATTCGTTGTTGGTACCATAAGTAATATCACAACCGTATGCTTGTCTTCTTTCTTCTGAGTTCGGAGCGTGCTTATCAATACAGTCAATGCTCATTCCATGGAACTGGAATAAAGGCGCCATCCACTCAGAGTCACGCTTGGCTAGGTAGTCGTTCACAGTTACCACATGCACTCCTCTATCTGCCAAGGCATTGAGGTATGCTGGCAAGGTGGCCACTAGGGTTTTACCTTCACCAGTAGCCATCTCGGCAATTTTACCTTGGTGCAGCACTATGCCACCAATTAGCTGTACGTCATAGTGGAGCATTTCCCACTTTACTAACGTACCAGCAGCCATCCACTCATTCTTCCAAGTAGCCACATCTCCATCTATTTTGATGTGATCTCCTTTAGCTGCCAATTGCTTATCCCACAAGGTAGCGGTTACTTTAAGTTCACCATTCTCCTTGAGCCTTCTTGCAGTTTCCTTTACTACAGCAAAAGCCTGAGGAAGAATGTTCATCAAGGTTTTTTCAAGCGCCTCGTTTCTCTCTTCTTCTAGCTTGTCTATAGCTTCAAAAGTAGACTCCTTCTCCTGAATATCTAGCTCAGGATTATCTTCTATTTTCTGCTGAAGCCCAGCAATTTGGTCATCAATTTCTTTTAAATCTGAAGCAATAATTTCCTTCAGTTCGGTTGTTTTATTTCTTAACTCATCGTCCGATAAACTGGCAAATGAGGAGAAAATCTTGTTGATCTGTTCAACATAAGGGGTCACTTCTTTAATATCCCTATCTGACTTGCTTCCGAAAAGCTTTGCCAACCCTTTAGTGAAAACACTCATATCTTAAAATTATGTGCTAAAGTTAGTCTCTTGATGTTAATTATTGAAGGTCTAAAGCAATTCTTTAAACTTCTATCTGACCTTGAAAAACTGCCTTTGCCGGCCCAATTAAATATATATTGGAAAATCTACCATTCTCCTTTTTAAAGTCTACTCTTAACAAACCGCCTTGTGCCTGTAAATTCACTGAAGCCAGCTCTTGTTGAAGCCCTAATGAAAGTGCCGCAGCGGTACATCCAGTACCACAACTGAGGGTTTCTCCTTCCACCCCTCTTTCATAGGTTCTAATATTCAAGGTATTGGTGTTTACTTTCTCTAAGAAATTAACATTAACACCCTTCTCTGAAAATCTCTCAGAATATCTAATCGACCTACCCTCAGCAATCGGGTCTATTGTATCTATACTTTCCACATACTTAATATAATGGGGGGAACCAGTATCAATTAGGTAATCTTCGCCAATCTCTTCATAACTCTCCACATCGTGCATTTTGAGATGGACTAAATCACCATCTATGCGGGCAGTATGCTCGCCATCTATTGCCATGAAGGCAGTTTCATCTTCGATAATCTGAAGGAAGCACGCGAACATTACCGCACAACGACTACCATTGCCACAGAGAGATTGAGAACCATCTGGATTAAAATAAATCATCTCGAAGTCTGAGGAAGCGGACTCTTCGATGAGGATTACGCCATCGGCTCCAATACCAAAACGTCTGTCACAAAGATGGGAGATTAATGAAAGGTTAGACTTATCGAAGCGCTGGTCACGATTATCTATCATGACAAAATCGTTACCAGTACCTTGATATTTATAGAATGAAATAGTGGCCATTTCTTGAATTTGACTCGATGGTGCAATTAACGAGCCTTTTTTAGAATTGTGACAAAATGACTGACTGAAAACAAAAAAAGCCCCAAAAGGGGCTTTTATATCTTATGCGATAGTAAGGCTTATTTAGAAAGCTTCTCTTTGATACGAGCAGCTTTACCCTGACGCCCTCTTAAGTAGAACAATCTAGCTCTTCTAACTTTACCTCTTCTTACTACATCAATTTTGTCGATGCTTGGTGAAAGGATCGGGAAGATTCTTTCAACCCCAACACCACCAGATACTTTTCTTACAGTGAAAGTCTCACCATTGGTGCCTTCATGTTTTCTCTGGATTACAGTTCCTTGGAACTGCTGAATTCTTTCTTTATTACCCTCTGTGATTTTAACGTGTACGTTAACTGTATCACCGGCATTGAAAGCTGGCATTGCTGCTCTTCTTTCGCTATTTTCTTCCTCTACTAGTTTAATAAGATCGCTCATGATTTCTTCGTCTAAAAGCACTTCCCGCAAAACGGACTGCAAATATAGAGATTAGTTTTTGATTATCTGTGTTTTGTGTGAAAATTTATTCTTCAAGTAAATCAGGCCTTCTATCTTTTGTTCTCTCAATTGATTTTTGAGCTCGCCAGTCTTCAATTTTTTGTTGATGGCCAGATAAAAGCACTTCTGGAACCTTCATTCCTTTGTATTCTGCAGGCCTAGTGTAAACTGGTGGTGCAAGCAAATTATCCTGAAAAGAGTCAGTCAATGCTGAAGTTTCATCCGAAAGCACCCCAGGGATAAGCCGAATTATAGCATCAGACAAAACTGCTGCGGCAAGCTCTCCTCCAGATAAGACATAATCTCCTATACTTATTTCTCTAGTAACAAAAGCTTCGCGCACCCTTTCATCTACCCCTTTATAATGACCACAAAGGATAATGATGTTCTTTTTAAGAGATAGCTGATTGGCAATTCCTTGCTCTAATCGCTCTCCATCAGGCGTCATGTAAATCACCTCATCGTATTCCCTATCTTTTTTTAGTTCAGAAATACATCGGTCGATTGGCTCGATCATCATCACCATACCAGCACCACCACCATAAGCATAATCATCGAGCTGCTTTTGCTTATTAGTAGCCCATTGACGCAAGTCATGCACCACAACTTCTACCAAACCTTTATCTTGAGCACGCTGAAGAATCGAATGAGAGAAAGGGCTCTCAAGCAATTTTGGCAAACAAGTAATGATATCAATCCTCATTTTCTGGGTTGGTATATACATCAATCAGACCATCAGCTATATTGATATGCATCTCTTTGGCTTCTCTGTCTAATTTGATTAGTAGTGACTCCGTGTAAGGAAGTAGAATTTCTATACCCCCAACATTCTCTACCACAAGAATAAGCTGAGGACCACTCTCTATTACATTTTTGATACACCCCACAGACTGACCGGACTGGCTAATCACTTGGAAGCTATCAATCTCATGCAAGTAAAATTGATCTCCAGAAGGTTCTGGCAAAGCCGAAAGCGGCAAGTAAAGCTCTGCCCCTTTTAGGGTTTTGGCTTGCTCAAAATCCTGAATTTCATCAAAGGCCACAATAGCCTTTTCAGACCTGACATTGATATACTCAATAAAAAAAGGAACCAGCTGTTGCCCTTGTCGAACAAAAACTGATTCCAAATTTTGATAGTCTTCAGGTGAGTCTACATCTAATAACAATTGTAACTCACCCTTTAAACCATGTGGTTTGATGATGTAACCTAATTGATAACAATCATCAATATTCATGACTTGACTTATTCTTTAGTCTCGCCTTCAGCTTCAGTATTTTCAGCCTCAGCAGTTGCTTCTTCAGCACCTTCTTCTGCTTCCTCAGCCGGAGCAGCAGCAGCTTCTGCCTCTGCTTTCTTAGCAGCTAGAGCTTCAGCTCTTGCAGCACTAACTTTAGCCTCAGCCTCAAGTCTAGCTTTCTTCTCAGCAGCTTTATCTGCAGCAATCTGATCAGCCTTACCTTGAATCTTAGATTCTTTGTCAGCTACCCAAGCCTCGAATTTCTTATCCGCTTCTTCTTGAGTTAAAGCTCCTTTAATAACACCAATTTGAAGGTGTTTTTTCAACATCAAACCTCTGTACGAGAGCATAGCCTTTACAGTATCTGTAGGCTGAGCTCCATTCATCAACCAGTTGAATGCTCTATCGTTATTAATATCGATAGTAGCTGGGTCGGTGTTAGGATTGTATGTTCCAATTTTCTCAATAAAGCGACCATCACGTGGTGCTCTAGCGTCAGCGATAACTACATCGTACATCGCTCTTCTTTTACGGCCTCTTCTGGCCAATCTGATTTTTACTGCCATTTTCTTTTATATGGTTTCTGAGGATCACGTCCTCGCTCTTTCTGAGAACACGTCTCGAAAAAGGACTGCAAAGATAGCTCCTTTTTCTTTAAAACCACATCAGCAATAAAAAAACTATCACACTTAAACAATTACACCACCAATCGATTAGATAAGTAACTGAATTTAAATTCAATTTGTATAATCGTTTACACGGTTTTATTACTTAAAACATTCAGTTTACCTTTGTCGTAATTAATTGAAAACATCACCCTATGAGCAATTATTCCTACCTCGGAAATGCTGACCCAAAAGCAATAGAGGCGCTCTATCAGCAATATTCTCAAGATCCTTCGAGTGTTGAAGAAGGCTGGAAAAAGTTCTTTGAAGGATTTGAATTCGCACAAGAGTCTTTCCCAATGCTTCCTGGCGACCAGAAAGAACCAAAAAAAGGTGGTTCTGGAGCCCTAGTATCTGATAAAGAAGTTCAGGTAAGAAACCTGATACATGCTTACAGAACCAGAGCACACTTAAGATCTAAAACTAACCCTGTTAGAGAAAGACGAGATAGAAAACCAATTCTTGAACTTGAAGATTTTGGCCTTAGTGAAGCAGATTTAAACACTGAGTTTAATTGCGGTGCCGAAATCGGAATTGGTAGAGCTACACTTAAAAAGATAATCGACTCTCTTAAATACATATATGAAGGCACGGTAGGCTTCGAGTATATGTCTGTAAGAGACCCTGAAAAGCTCAAGTGGTTAAGAGAAAAAATTGAAAAGGAGGCTTTAGCCTTCAAACCTTCTACGGAACAAAGAAAGCGCATACTTAATAAGCTTAATGAGGCCGTAGTTTTTGAAAACTTCCTTCACACCAAATATTTAGGACAAAAGAGATTCTCTTTAGAAGGTGGCGAAACTACTATACCAGCTTTGGATGCTATAATTAATAAAGGCGCAGAGCTTGGCGTAAAAGAAGTGATGGTTGGCATGGCCCACCGAGGAAGGCTGAATGTTTTAGCCAACATCATGGGCAAAACGTATGAGCAAATCTTCAACGAGTTTGAAGGCAATGCGAAGCCAGACCTCACCATGGGTGATGGTGATGTAAAGTACCACATGGGCTATTCTAGCCAAGTAGATACTCCTTCTGGTGAAAAAGTAGAGATTAAACTAGCTCCGAACCCTTCACACTTAGAAGCGGTAAACCCTGTTGTTGAAGGTTTTGTAAGAGCCAAAGGCGATGCCGAATACGATAACGACAGGTCTAAAATTCTTCCTGTACTTATTCATGGTGACGCAGCCGTTGCTGGTCAGGGAGTAGTTTACGAAGTGGTTCAAATGAGCCAGTTAGAGGGCTACAGAACTGGTGGAACAATTCACTTTGTCATTAACAACCAAGTTGGATTTACTACGGACTTCGATGATGCTCGCTCAAGTGTCTACTGTACCGATGTAGCCAAAATGATTGATGCGCCAGTACTTCATGTCAATGGTGATGACCCAGAGGCGGTGGTATTCTGTGTTCAATTTGCTACTGAGTATAGACAAAAATTCGGTAGTGACATTTTTGTTGACATGGTTTGCTATAGAAGGCATGGCCACAACGAAAGTGACGAACCTAAGTTCACACAGCCATCATTATATAATAAGATCAGTAAGCACCCGAACCCAAGAGAGGTTTACAACAAGAAGCTTATTGAAATGGGCGAAGTTGAAGGCGAGCTAGCCAAAAACATGGACAAAGAGTTCAGGAGCATGCTTCAGGACAGATTAGATATGGTAAAACAAGAACCTTTACCGTATGTATATCAACCTTTGGAAGAAGCTTGGAGAAACCTTAGAAGATCTAAACCAGAAGATTTCGACCTATCTCCTGAAACTGGAGTTAAAGAGGAAGAAATTAACAAAGTGGCAGAAGCACTTACCACTATTCCAAGTGGCTTCAAACCCATAAAGCAGATTGAGAAACAATTGAAGCAACGTAAAGACATGTTCTTCAAAGACAAACAGCTAAACTGGGCTGGTGGTGAACTCCTTGCTTATGGAACTTTACTTTTGGAAGGAAACCCTGTGCGCCTGACAGGTCAAGACGTTCAAAGAGGAACATTCTCTCATAGACATGCCGTATTACATGATGCTAATACTAACGAAGCATACAACAGCTTAAATCATATTGAAGGAGCTGAGCAAAAATTTGAAATCTACAACTCTCTTCTCTCTGAATTTGGAGTTATGGGCTTTGAATTTGGCTATGCTATGGCTAACCCTAACGCGTTAACTATATGGGAAGCGCAGTTTGGTGACTTTGCCAATGGTGCCCAAGTAATGATCGACCAATTCGTTTCTTGTTCTGAAACCAAATGGCAAAGAATGAACGGCCTTGTATTGTTGCTACCTCACGGCTATGAAGGCCAAGGACCTGAGCACTCAAACGCTCGCCCTGAGAGATATCTTCAGCTTTGTGCCGAATACAATATGGTAGTTTCTAATATCACTACCCCAGCCAACTTCTTCCATGCTTTGCGTAGACAGTTAACTTGGGAGTTTAGAAAGCCATTGGTAGTAATGTCTCCAAAATCTTTACTGAGACACCCTAAGGCAGTTTCTGACTTAAGCGAGTTCACTTCAGGCAGATTCCAAGAGGTAATTGCTGACGATACAGTGAAACCAGCTTCAGCAAGAAAAGTAGTGCTTTGCTCGGGTAAAGTTTATTACGATCTGATTGAAAAGCGCGAGAAGGATAAAATCAAAGATGTTGCCATTATTAGACTGGAGCAACTTCATCCTTTCCCTAAGAAACAAATCAATGATCTTCTGGCCAAGTACACCAAAGCCGAAGACTTTGTTTGGTTGCAAGAAGAGCCAGAAAACATGGGCTACTGGAACTACATTCAGAGAATATACCCAGAGAGAAGCCTCAAACTGATTTCTCGAAAAGCTAGCGCTTCTCCAGCAACAGGTTTTGCCAAAGTGCATGCCGAAGAACAAGAATTAATCATAGAAAAAGCTTTCGCATAAAACATAAGAATCATGAGTTTGGAAATTAAAATTCCTGCCGTTGGCGAATCAATTACCGAAGTAACAATTGCCCAATGGTTCAAAAAAGATGGAGACTTCGTTGAGATGGATGAAGTAATCTGTGAACTGGAATCAGACAAAGCTACTTTCGAGTTGAATGCGGAAGCAGCCGGCAAATTAACCATCAAAGCCGAAGAAGGCGACACCTTGGAGATTGGCGATGTTGTTTGCCTGATTGATACTGACGCTTCAGGCTCTTCAGATTCTCTAAAAGAAGAGAAGAAAGAAGCAGCTCCAGCTGAAGACAAAGGTTCAAGCGAGCCTAAGTCTACTGGTGAAGTGAAGGAAATGACTGTACCAACTGTTGGTGAGTCTATCACAGAAGTAACCATTTCTAGCTGGTTGAAAGCTGATGGCGACTATGTGGAACTCGATGAAGTAATTGCTGAAGTAGATTCAGACAAAGCTACTTTTGAGCTTCCAGCTGAGGCTAATGGTATCTTAAGAATTATTGCTGAAGAAGATAGCACTTTGGAAATTGGTGCTTTGATTTGCAAGATTGAAGTAACTGAAGGTGGAGCGCCATCAAGCTCTTCTGAAAATGAGGCTACTGGTTCTACCAGCACCAGCTCATCTGCTCCAAGCGGAGATGAGACTTACGCTACAGGCCATGCCTCTCCTGCTGCTGCTAAAATTATAGCTGAAAGAGGATTAGACGCCTCGCAGATTAAAGGAACAGGCAAAGACGGCAGAATCACAAAAGAAGATGCTGAAAATACTAAAGCCCCGAGCAAAGAAGCTCCTAAGAAAGAAACTAAGTCAGAGGCTCCTGCATCAGCTCCAACATTTGTAGCTGCTGGCGCTAGAGATGAAAGAAGAGAGAAAATGTCTTCTCTTAGAAAAACAGTTTCTAGAAGGTTAGTATCTGTGAAGAATGAAACGGCCATGCTCACTACTTTCAATGAAGTGAACATGAAGCCAATCATGGAGCTTAGATCTAAGTACAAAGAGAAGTTCAAAGACAAATACGAAGTTGGTTTAGGCTTTATGTCATTCTTCACCAAAGCGGTGACCATGGCATTGAAAGATTGGCCTGCAGTAAACGCTCAGATCGATGGTAATGAAATTGTTTACCATGACTACACTGACGTTTCTATTGCTGTATCTGCTCCGAAAGGGTTGATGGTGCCAGTAATCAGAAACGCAGAGAGCATGAGCTTCGATCAAATTGAGAAGGAAATCATCCGATTGGCTACCAAGGCAAGAGACGGTAAGCTTTCCATCGAGGAAATGACTGGTGGAACTTTCACCATCACCAATGGTGGAATCTTCGGTTCAATGCTTTCTACCCCAATCATTAACGCTCCGCAGTCGGCAATTTTAGGAATGCACAACATTGTGGAAAGACCAATGGCAGTAAATGGAGAGGTAAAGATTCTTCCAATCATGTACGTAGCCCTTTCTTACGACCACAGAATTATTGATGGCCGTGAGTCTGTCAGCTTCTTGGTAAGAGTGAAGGAATTACTTGAAGATCCGACTAGACTACTTCTCGGAATTTAATCTCAATACTAGGTACTCACTACTAAATACAACAAAATGAAATACGATGTAACAGTGATTGGTTCAGGACCTGGCGGATATGTAGCAGCAATTCGTTGCGCTCAGCTAGGCATGAAAACAGCCATCATTGAAAAATATAATACACTTGGAGGAACATGCTTAAATGTTGGATGTATCCCTTCAAAGGCTCTATTAGATTCTTCTGAGCATTACCATAATGCTGCTCACACTTTCGAAACTCACGGTATTCAGCTTGATAATTTAAAAGTGAACCTTGAGCAAATGATTGAAAGAAAGCGTGGCGTAGTTACAGATAACGTAAACGGTATTGCCTTTTTGATGAAGAAGAACAAGATCGATGTTCACACAGGCGTTGGTTCATTTATCGATAAGAACAACATTAAGGTCACTGATGCTGATGGCAAAGAGACTAAACTTGAAACTGAAAAGGTAATTATTGCCACAGGTTCAAAACCAGCTTCACTTCCTTTTATTGAAATCGACAAGAAAAGGATCATCACTTCTACTGAAGCACTGGAACTTAAAGAAATACCTGAGCACATGATCGTAATTGGTGGCGGTGTAATCGGTATGGAGCTAGGTTCAGTTTATGCTCGTTTAGGTGCTGAGGTTTCTGTAGTAGAATTCATGGACGACCTAATTCCTTCTATGGATAAAACCATGGGTAAGGAATTGAAGAAATCTCTGAAGAAACTTGGTTTCAACTACTACCTAGGCCATAAAGTGACTGAGGTAAAAGGTACTGCAAAAACCGTTACCGTTAAGGCTGAAAACAAGAAAGGTGAAACTGTAGAAATTAATGGCGATTACTGCCTTGTTTCGATTGGTAGAAAACCATACACCGAAGGCTTAGGACTTGAAAACGTTGGTATTAAAACTGACGATAGAGGCCGAATTGAAGTAGACGAACACTTAAAAACTTCTGCTGATAACATTTACGCAATTGGAGATGTAATCAAAGGCGCCATGCTAGCGCATAAAGCTGAAGAAGAAGGAGTATTTGTTGCCGAAACCATTATGGGACAAAAGCCTCACATAAACTACAATCTCATACCGGGAGTAGTTTATACCTGGCCAGAGGTTGCTTCTGTAGGATTTACTGAAGAGCAATTGAAAGAAAAAGGAGTAGCCTACAAAACAGGTTTATTCCCGTTCAAAGCTTCAGGACGTGCAAGAGCTTCTATGGATACCGATGGCTTGGTAAAAGTGCTAGCTGACAAGAATACAGACGAAATCTTAGGAGTACATATGATTGGCCCAAGAACAGCAGATATGATTGCCGAGGCCGTTGTAGCTATGGAATACAGGGCAAGTGCTGAAGATATCGCAAGAATGTCTCACGCTCACCCAACTTACACAGAGGCGTTTAAAGAAGCGTGCCTGGCTGCCACAGACAACCGGGCACTTCACATATAGTCTGTCAGTATAATATTATTTATCATTAGAGGAAGCTGTCAAAACAGCTTCCTCTTTTAGTTTCTTAAAAGTCATAGGCACTTCGGCCTCTATACCCAAATTTACTCCCTTAACAGTCATTAGAACTAGTGTAGTCTTTTGATAAGACTTAAACTTGGCCATTATTCTGTCTGAACTTTCACCATTACTCAACTCAAGCACTAAGCCAAGGTCTCCAAGCGGCTTGATAGATTCAATAATAGCCTCACCTGCTGGAGTAAGTAAAGTCAGCGCGGAATCAGTCGGCTTAATTCCCATGACAAGTTCGGTATCATTTTCAGACTCTAGAACCCACTGGCCTACTAGAGCTTGCTGATGGTTAGCTAACTTAGCTTGTTCTTCCTTATCAGTAAATAAATAAGCATCGTCTGCGCAACCATAAGCGCTGAATAGGAACACTAATGCCCCCCAAAATAGAAAGTGCTTTTTCATGTTGGTCTCTGTTTGCCTTAACAAGTCAAACACTTCTCCAAACTCACAGACCCTTTAAAATCAGACGATTAACAAATACAAATTGTTCATAATTGAGATTTTTTCTCATTATGGGACAACCTAGAATCAAGAACTGAAGCTGCCAAAAAAGAAGACTGAGTTACTATGAGTAAACACCAAAAGACTCTAAAACTTCTTCGATATCATCAGAAAAGTCGAAGAAAGAGAGATAAGCATCAAACCCTCTATTTAAGATTTGATCTTTCATTTGCGGTACCATAAACGTGTGCATTCCTACTATTTTGACACCTGGGAATTGGGTTCTCAGCTTGGTCAAAATATCTGACTCCTCGTTTGTAAGGTCTGTTAGGTTAACAAAGACCACAGCACTAGAATGGCCAGTCATAAAATCTGGCGCAAGGAAGCTAATTGGAGAAACAAGCCTCGCATTTGGCATGAAAATTTTCAATGCCTCTAGAAGAGTATCATTAAGTGGCGTTTGCTTACCAATAAGCATTACGAAGCTTTTAACAAAATTACAAAATTGAGCCTCTCGAAAGACTCGGTGATTTACCTAGTTCAATCGAGTAGGTAAAATACCTATTTCCTATATATCATCAAAAAGCTGTCTGTCAACAGCATAAATTACGAGACCAGCTACATTTTTACTTCCCGTCTTATCCAAAAGATTCCTCTTGTGTGCGTCTACAGTTCTTACGGAAATGAACAACTCATCTGCTATTTCTTGGTTCGAATATTCCTTCAGAATTAACCTCAACACTTCCTTCTCCCTATCTGTCAGAGGCATTTCCATGGCGACATTGCTGCTAGATTTCGTCTTAACCTTTCTAATGTTATTCATGATAATGCTTGTAACTTCTGGGCTATAATAAGTACCTCCCATCATTACATTTTGAATAGCGAGTTTCACTTCACTTTCACCACAATTCTTTAGCAAGTAGCCCATGGCTCCTTCTGCCAACATCTGTTTAATATGCTGGCTTTCCCCCATCATAGTAAGTGCAATCAGTTTAATATCTGGGAATTTAGACTTTAACTCTTTGGCCAACTCCAAACCATCCATCTCTGGCATGTTCAAATCGCTAAGTACTAAATCTACTTCCAAAGACTCGAGCTGCTCTAGGCAGTCTATACCATTTTCTGCTTCACCTACAATTTTGTAGCTCTCGTCTTCTGCTAAGTAAGTTTTAATACCCTCTCTGATCATTTTATGATCATCGACTAACATGATTCTTACAGTATCCATTTTTAAACTTCGGTTAATATATCCTTTGAAATCTGTACGACTATAAATGTTCCCTTTCCTGGAGCGCTTTCTATTTCTAAAACTCCTGAAATAGCATCGATTCGATTTTGCATACTCCTCAATCCGAACCCAATATCAGAAGATTTCGCTTCTTCTACATCAAAACCACTACCATCATCTTCTATAGTGAGCATCAAAATATCGTTATAATCTCTCAATTGCACATTCACCTCATTGGCGTTTGCATACTTAATAACGTTATTCAGCGCCTCTTGCAGAATTCTATAGAGAGTAACTTCAATATTCTTGTCAATGTTACTTTCATCTGCCAAGTTATGGTTAAAGTGAAAGATAGTACCATCAACAGAGTTATTAAATTCCATAATAAGGCTCTTGCAAGCACTTATAAGGCCGAAATCTACAATGGCTTTGGGCATAAGAGTATGGGCAACGCCTCTACTTTCTGCTATAGCTTGCTGCAAATATGACCATCCTTGTTCAAATTTCTTCTGACTTCTGTCACTCAATTTAGAAATCTCTCTATGAATGAACTCCAAATTTAGAGCTGATATGGTCAGGGTTTGCTGTAAACCATCATGGATTTCTCTAGAAATTCTGCGTCTTTCGTTGTCTTCTGTCTGCAGAATAGCCTCTAACTTATCCTTGGTTTTCTTTTTCTCTTTAGAAATATCTGAAATGGTACCAACAAATCGCAAAGCATCACCCGACTCCGACTTAACTACTTTTCCTCTCATTAACACCCAAAGCCAAGAGCCATCGAACATTTTCATCCTAAACTCTCGAACAAAGGTATTATCTCCAAGCTGTTGAATTTGCTTTCTTAATTCATCTACCGTTCCAAAATCGAAATCGGACTTATTAATAAGTTTAGTGATCCCTACAATATGTTCCTGTACAGAACTTATTTTGTAACCAAGCATTCTATAAAGCACCGGACTAACATCTACTTTGCCCGACTGAAAGTCCCAATCTATAATAGCATCTTGAGTGGCTTCTAAGGCAAACCTGAGCTTCTCTTCTCGCTCTCGAATTACCTTTTGAGACTTAATTAACTCTGTTATATCATGAGCGATTCCTATAATTCGAACGACTTTACCGTCTTCAAGGATTGGTATTAAACTGGTTTCGAAGTCTTGTTCTTTATCTTGAAACTTAACCTTCTCTTGATAGGTAACCACTTCGCCAGAATCTCTACAACTCGCAAACCTCCAATTCAAGTAATCGGCCATCTTAGGGAAGAGATCTTCGATATACCTGTCTATCACATTTTCTTTTGAATAGCCTATTATTTTGGCATCTACCGAGTTTATTTCCAAATACTTAAACCTATCTCCCTCAACCCCGACAATAAAAATGGCATCATTGATATTCTCGAAAACTGAGTGGTACTTATCCCTGTCGAGTTTAATCTGCAACCTGCTATCTTCTAAAGCCTGCTCCATTTCCATCTCATGTGTCATATCCATGACCACCACCAAACTAAGTTCTTCTTCCTTAATCTTGAGGTTTGTAAACTCTAAGCGTATTGGGAATCTGGTGCCATCTTTATGACAGCCGCTATAATGCCCTCCAGGCTCAACTTGGTTTTTAAGCAATTCCTCGTCAAACTTCCCATCAATATTCTCAAATATGGGTATAAGCTCACTGATCTTTTTATACTGAAACTCCTCTAGTTCAAAATTGAATATTTGGGCAGCTTTTTTATTGAACAGCTCTAAGCTTCCCTCGCCATTTATAAGTATAAGGCCGTTAGCTCCAGCTTCGAATACATGCCTAAACCGTGCTTCGCTTTCTAGCCTGGCCAACTCATTCTTTTTTCTGTCGTTAATATCTGCCAGTACACCCACCAATTTCTTAATAGTTCCATTAGGATAGCGCTCTACCACTCTCCCCATGGACTCCATCCAGACATAATCACCAGACTTGCTCTTTATTCTATATTCGACCCAGTAATTATTGATGTATTGATTATCTGTTCCGGGCTTGCTGATCTTAGCGAACTGAGCCTGATCTCTAGGGGCATCTTCAGGGTGAATAAGGGCCTCCCACCCTTCTCTTGTCAATTCAAAATCGCCTGCCTGGTAGCCTGCAAGGTTATAGAATTGCTCTGCATACATATAGTCTGTTATATGCCCTTCTTTATCATAGATTTCGTAGTAAGAAGCTAACTTACCTGCCTCCATAGCTAAATTTAGCTGCTCTAAAGCCTTGGTAAGCGTTTCTGTCCTTTCTTCTACGGTGTCTTCAAGACTATTAAGAACTTGCTTCAATTCGGTGGTTCTTAAGTCTACTTCAACTTTTAGTTTTTTATTCTTCTCCCTTATAATTCTTGTCCTCCATTTTACAAGAATTACTAGCAATGCAAAGCAAAGCAAGCCAACAAGAATAGTAAACAGGGTGCTTTCATACCATTTAGCTAGCTTTCTAACAGATATTGTTTCTACAGGACTCTCTTTGCCCATGTTGGCCAGGCGCAACTTAAATGTGTAATTCCCTTTAGGCAAATTGGTGTAAATAGCGCTCGATCTTTGACCTACATTATGCCACTGATTATCAAACCCTTCTAAAGTAAACTCATACTCTAAACTGCCGTAATTCAAAAAGTCGATTCCAGAATAATTTATAACTAGGTTATTATCATTACCTGAAAGTTGAATCTGATTATCTTTTATATTAAAAACCTCATTTTCAACCATGTAAGATTCAATATCTAATACGGGACTCCTCTTTGGCTTAAAATCTGGAGTAACCTCAATAAGCCCTCTATCTGTGGTGATGAGTATTTTTCCTGAGGTAGTTTTGATTTGTAGCGGGTACCCTAATGTATTATCTGAAGAGCTAATAGCATAGAATTCAATATTGCTTAGCGGATCCCCATTTTCTATCAAATCTTCAAATTCTTTCAGCGGCAAATAAGAGACACCCAAATTGACTCCGAACCATAACCCTCCATTATCATCAGGAATCATGGAACTGCTATTCTTAACTTTAAAATTCTGTTTACTATCTAAAACCGACACTAAATCACCTTTAAGCTGGATTAACCCTCTAGATTTGCTACTAACCCAAACTGATTCATTCACCTCTGTGGCTGAAAAGAAGTTCTCTCTTTCAAGGCCAAGTTCTGATCCAACAGCTTCTAACTTGTCATCTTTAAGTTGATATAGCCCTGAATCTGTTCCTATTAAAAGCCCATACTCATCTGTTTCATAAAAGAAGAAAATCCTCTTGCCGTCTAGTTCCTTTTTCTTGTTCGTAATACCGTTTTTGATAGCTACAGTTTCATAACGCCCATCAGTCGCCTGACGATTAACCCAAAGCGTTTCACTTTTATCTGTAAACAGGGCACGTGTAGGCCTATCATCCATCTGACGAACCAAGGATGTATTGACACTATTATATCGCACCTCAAAAAGCCCCGATTGCCCCCCTAAAAGCAAATTCCCATTATTTAATTGAGCAATTGACTTAATAGACACTGGCAGATTGTCATCACTCGGTATAGGGGATAAAACACCATTTTTAATAGAAAAAAGTCCCCTATTGACCGACCCAACCCAAACATTACCTTCTCTATCTTCATAAACAGATGTGGTAAGTGCTACTTCACCTTCGTTATAATAGTCTATAAACCCAACAGCTGATTGATATAGAAAAGCTGCCCCACTATATGTACCTATCCAGAAATCTCCATGCTTATCTTCGAAAACCGCATTAACATGAAAGTCATTACTAGCAAGTGAGTAATTCACAATCTCTACTTTTGTGCCGTTGACTCTGTATAAATTCTCATGCGCTAGAACCCAAACAAAGCCTTGAGAGTCAGCTTTGAGTGAGTGAATAATATCGCCTCTAACCCCAGCTTCTTGTTGATCGCTCCAATCTATCTTGGTTTTAACTCCATCTTTTACTCTGTAGAGACTCCCATTTTCTAAGGCCACATAGATAGACCTATCTATATTTCCGACAGCGTGTTGAATATCATCTGGAAAAAGTTCGTTCAGAAAGGGGAATGATTTCTTAGATTGCGCACCATCTACGGTGAATACCTCCTCTTCTTTGGTTACCACCCACAGTAAGTTTTGTTGACATTTAATTAGACTTTTGATCTCACCAAGCCCGAGCGGATCTTTTACGGCACTATCACCGCCAACTCTATATAGAAAGCCTCTGGCTAAGGCCCAAAGATTTCCTTCAGGGTCAAATTCTAGCCTATCAATATCATTCTTGAGCTGCTTATTAGCATCTTTCCAAACAGAAAATTTACGGTTTTTATAATAGTATAGGTTTTCATTGGTAGACAACCATAAAATATCGTCTGGACTTAAAACAGCCTGCTGAAATTCGTCTCTATTAAATACCTCAACCTTACTTCTGTCATAAACTTCAACATCATAGCCGTCAAATCGAAGCACGCCTTCTGCAGATGTCATCCAAATGTAGCCAGTAGAATCTTGCGCTATATCTGTAATCTCAGACCTGCCTAAGGGGCTTTTCTGATGCCAATAGGCTAAATCATTCTGAACAAGTGGGCGTTGATGCCAAACATCATACTTAGGACTATCTTGAGCAGATAAACTTGCTGCACATAGTAACAAACAACAAAATTTAACAATAAACCTCATAATCCATGTAAGCTCTTGGGTCTAGCCTTTTTGCTAGATGCAATAATTAATTATTCTAAAGCCTCTTTTAATATCTCCACTATAACTACTGTGCCTTTGCCAGGGGCACTATCAATTTCTAAATGAGCTGAAATAGCATCAATTCTATTCTGCATACTTCTTAAACCATAACCGTTTCCTTTAGCCTTTACAGCCTCAACATCAAAGCCTACACCATTATCTTCAATAGTCATTAAGATAATATCTTCGAACATTTTCAGTTGAACATTTACTTCAGAGGCTCTAGCATACTTAATAATATTATTTATAGACTCCTGAAGAATTCTGTAAAGCGTTACTTCTACATTCTTATCGGCTATTCTTTCATCGGCTAAGTTTTCATCAAACCTAAATGCCGTTTCTTCAATACTATTATCATACTGCATGATTAGACTTTTACAAGCGCTAACCAAGCCAAAATCTACAATTGCCTTAGGCATGAGGGAGTGTGCCACTGTTCTACTTTCGGCTATTGATTTTTGCAAATACTCCCAAGCGGTATTAAATTTCTCTTTCCCTTTCTCGGAAAGTTTCTCTACCTCCTTCTTTGCAAACTCCATATTAAGCGCAGTAATAGTAAGGGTTTGTTGTAACCCATCGTGGATTTCTCTTGAAATCCTACTTCGCTCATTATCTTCGGTAAGTAAAACTGTCTCTAACTTTTCCTTAGTCTTCTCTCTTTCTCCGGTAATGTCGGTAATTATCCCAACAAAGCGCTGTGCCCTACCTTGAGCATCTCTCTCTACTACCTTACCTTTAAGGAGAACCCATAGCCACTCGCCAGACTTCTTTTTCATTCTAAAGCTACTGGCAAACTGTTCTCCAACCTCTAACTTATTGATAATTCTCAGAAGATCAGCCTTATGTATGTTATCAATGTCTCCTGAGTGAGCAATTTGCATCAAACTTTCTAAGTTCTCATCAATCTCAGCTCTATCATACTCAAGCATTCGGAATAACGCATCGCTAAATTCCATAATGCCATTGGTCATGTTCCAATCGAAAATAGCATCTTGAGATGCCTGAAGAGCATACCTTAGCTTCTCTTCTTTATCCTTTATCAATTTATCTTGAGCTAACTGACCTGTTATTTCGTGAGCGATCCCTATAATTCTCACTACCTTACCATTTTCAATTATAGGGACTAAACTGGTATCAAAATCTCTTTTTCCTGTTTTTAGACTGAGTTGTTCTCTATACGTAATTGTCTGCAAACTATCTCTACAAGTGCTATACCTCCATTCTAAATATTCGGCAAAATCTGGAAAGACCTCGGAAACAGATTTATTAGCCACCTGTTCTGTAGACAGGTTGATTATTGCCTCTTGAGCCTTGTTGAATTCGACAAACTTGAACTCTCCATTATCATCTACATCCAGAATAAATAGCGCATCACTTATATTCTGGAAAATGGTCATATACCTATCTCGCTGTCTTTGTAGTTCTTGTTTACTACTCTTGAGCGCGTTTTCCATCTTCACTCTTTCAGACATATCGATCACTAAAACCAGCGTATACTTTTTGTCTTGCAAGTTGATGGGACTTACTCCGATTTGAAGAGGAATAACTTCTCCAGCTTTTGTTAAACCTTCTAAGTCCCTCTCTATGGTAATTGGTGCCGAAAACTCAGCTTTATGATAGCCCTCTCTTAAACCAACATGGTGCCCACGATAACTATGAGGAATTAAGTCTTCAACCCTCACGCTTTTCCACTCTTCCCCTTGGTATCCGAATACGCTTTCGGCTTTAGCATTTTGCATTACAATGGCACCAGTAGAGTCTACCAGTAAGTGGGCACTTGTACTTTGCTCAAAGAGCTTCTGGAACATCTCATGGCTAGATTTCTGCTCTAACTCTGCCTCTTTTCTATCGGAAATATCAGTAACTAAACCCGTAATTCTCGACTCTAAGAGTTTCCCATTAGACGACATCCAAATATAAGTTCCATCTTTTCTTCGAGCCCTGTATTCTACTTCAAAGGTTGTGATAGGGTCTATGGAACGTTGGCTGTCCAACATTTCCTCAATAGTATTTACTACATAATCTTTGTCATCTGGATGAATGATCTCAATGAAGTTATCCCAGGTGGTTTGAAAAGACTGTGGTTCATATCCGAGAAGCTTAAAGTACCTATCTGAGTATTCAGCAACTCGCTCACCTTTTTTATTCAAGCTCCAAACATAAGATGCATGCTTTCCTGCATCCATAGCTAAATTGAGCTGTTCATTTGCCCTCAAGAGGCTTGATGTTCTTTCTTCTACCTTTTCTTCCAAGCTAGACAAAACCTCTTTAAGCCTAGCCGTTCTGCTAACCACCTGATCTTGCAACCTATTGTTATGCTCTCGAATAGACCTTGTCCTTGCCTTGTAAGCGAGAATAACCAATAAAATGATTAAAACAACATAGCATACTATTGCCAAACTGGTTCTGTACCAATATTTAGATTTATGGATTCTGAATAACTGGTTGGCCTCTTCATAATAGCCATCTGAATTCACCTCTCTTAATCTAAAGCTATAGTTACCTGCGGGGAGGTTAGTATAGTAGATGTCCCTGACTCCCTTAATATTATACCAACCTTTATCAAACCCCTCTAATTTATATTCAAAAGACAGATCTCCTCTTTCTTGAAAGTCTATGGTAGAGAACCTTATACTGATTTTATTACTGTAAGGAGGTATCTCAACTATTTCTTCTGGATAATATTCTTCTCCATCTACAGTAATTGATTGAACCTGATAATTCCGAGTTCTAGGCGCTCTATAGTTCTCATTTACAACTACCAACCCATTAGGACTGCTGTAGTAAATAACACCATTTTTTGCTTTCCAATTAATAGGGTGTCCAGCAGGACTCACAGTAACGTTAGCTGGATAATATTCTACACTTTTCAGGGAGTCTTGCTCAATAATATTTCTCTTTAGCTCTGACAAAGCCACTCTGTAAAGTCCACTTAGGCTAGAAAACCAAACGCCACTGTTGGCGTCCATCATTATGGCAGTTGGGGAACTGATAGAAAAGCCATTTTTAGAGTTATGGGTTGTTAGCTCACCCGAACTCTTTTCATATCTAATTAAGCCCTTCCCTTCTGTAACTGCCCAAAGATTCTCTTCTCCATTGAAGTAACTTGTAAAGGCCTCTGTGGAAAAGCCATAGCTACCTCCCACCTCAGTAACTTCACCTCTATAATACCTGAAAAGACCATTTAGAGTGCCTATTATAAAATTATCTGGCTGAAACTCATTTATCCACCTTACATTCTTCCCATTCAACTCAGGCACCTCCACCAGCTCATTATCCCTATAGAGTAGTGTTCTGGTCTTTGCAAGGCCTCCTATCTCATTTATCCATACTACATCGTCTCCAGTAGCGTATGCAAAACGAACATTTGAGCTCACAATCTTCTGAAGGAACTGCAGTACTCCATTTTGGTATCTAACCTTAATTAGTCCCTCTTCTCCGCCAATGAGTAAATCACCATTACTTTGTTCATTAATGGTGAAAATATTACTGGGCATTCTAAATGAAGCTTTTGGCTTCACCAGTTCACCCTTTTGATACAAATAAAGCCCCTTACCTCCAGTTGCTACCCAGATATTGCCATCTGAAGCCTCAATAACAGCCTTTGTTTCTACCGGTGTTGTTACTCCTCCTTCATTAAGCTGTACCAAGCCTACTGGTGATTTGGGAATATAATTGAGGCCGCGATAGGTACCAATCCATATATCTCCATTTCTATCTTCAAACAAGGTTCGGACACCGTTGTCTGATAAACCATCGTGAGTGGTAAGACTTTCTACCTTGTCTTTACTGAACCTGTAGGTGCCATTTACAGAAGATGCCCATACAAACCCATGAGAGTCTGGGAATAGATTTCGCACCAAACCAATATCAAATGCTTTTTCCGAATTGATTTCAATGAACTCTTCATGATTATAGTAAAGTAGCCTTTCATCGTCTAGAGAGATGTAAAGATTACCTTCTGCATCATCTACCACCATTCTAATGGCTACTTCACCGGTATATTCATTAACCTCTGGTAAGTCATAAAGCTGTTTGTCTTTCACATACTTTACCTTACCAGTATTTAACATTACCCAGATCCTATCGTCAAATCCTCTTTTTAATTGGTATGCATTTTCAATTCCAAACGGGGCTTTCTTTACACCAGTCTCATCAATTTCTAAAGCCTGACCATTGGCCAACGCTATTAAACTACCGTCTTGTCTAGTAATTATTTTCCACGCCAATGAAATCTCTACATCGTCAGAAACCCATTCATTGAACTTCTCACCATCGTAATAATAGAGCCCATCCCTACCACAGACCCAAACCTTTCCATCTTGGGCCACTTCTACTTGCGCAAAGTCTTGACTTTCAAAAACAGAAGTATTGTTTAAGTTGAAAACGGTTGAACGCCTTCCATCGAACCTGATAACTCCCTCACTTGTAGCTAACCAGATAAAGCCAAACTTATCTTGATCTATGTCCCAAACTGTAGCCCTACCGAGTGGGTTTGAAAACTCCCAGTTTTTGATGACATTTTGATTGATGGGACGTTCCCTCCACATCTGATGTGGATCATTTTGAGCAAAGAGTAGATTACCAAAAAGGGAAAGAATAAATAACAGCCTAACAGAGTACCTCACAGTATTGAAGAAAAAGGGGTCGGCTTTATACTAAATAAAGCTAACATATTGATTTGCAAAGCTAAGCTATTTTAGTCGCACTACCATTCCCATATCGAAAATGGGATATCGATCGCTCATTCCTACACCACCCTTAATCGCCAATTTAGACGAGATAGATACCCTAGATTGAACCATAGGTATTAAAGACACAAAGCGCTTGTCGGTAACTGTAAACCTCATTTGAGGGCCAAATGCTACTTTGCCGTTGGAATTGAACATAAAACTAAACTCTGCCCCTTGTTCAGAGCTCTGAGCTTGCTCAGACTGGGTTCTTCCAGCTGTTCTGAAGTAACCTACTCTGAACTTATTAGACCACGCAACATCTACATTAAAACCTGTTTTCCACCCTCTGATAGACCTATTGGTTTGGCCTCCTATTTCTAAAGCTGGACCATTATTGATCTTAGAAGCCTTATAAGATCTAGACTTATAATATCCTTTAAAGCTTTGTGCCTGTAATTGATTACAAAACACTGAGAAGGCCGCTAGAATTAAGGTGATAAGTAGAGTTTTCATGGTGTTGGTTTTTGTTGTTTACACCCCAAAGTTTGCGATTAGCACTTGTGATTTTGATGGAGAAACACCTGACTCGAAAAAACCAGAGAATTACCGAAGCGCAGTGGGTAAATCACCTAATTAACAGAGAGTTAAAATATGAAAGGACTACACGACTGTAGTCCTTTCAATTCATAACATGAATGCTATGTGTATAATTAGTCTGATCTAATTCAAATGTTCTGTGATATACAGGCGAATATCTTGTGGAGCCACTTCATCACCTCCAAAATATGGATATAACAAATAATAAACTCCTGTATCGCAAGTAGCACCTCTTTCTACCACCACGCTTTGGTCTTCGAATAAAAATCGGTACTGATTGTCTTCAAGCGAAATACTCATATCTACAGCTGTTCCAATTTCCATCGACCCAATCTGCTGATACAATCTCTTTTTCTTCTGATACACATAAGTGAATATGTCTACCTGATCTGTTTCTGGATTATAATTCCATCCAAAACGTGCACTATTTTCATGATGGAGACTGTTACAATCGGCAAAACCGAAAAGCTTATTAATGTCTTGTTGGTTTTTGTTTCCCAGATTATACCTGACGGACTCATCAAAACGAACAGTTAGATTTAATGTCTCAGATTTGAGTGTCCTTAAGCCTTTTGGATTTGCACTATTTTCTATTGAACTCTCGTGCTTACCTTCTTTTATGAGATAAACAGTTTCTTTAATATCATAAAGGTCGGAGCAACTGTAAAAGCTCGCAGCAAGCACTATTAATGCAATAAGCTTTTTCATGGTTTTGTGGTTTTGTTACTTCAAAGATCTTAAGAAGTGACACCACAAAATTTAGAGAAGTACTGAAAAACATGAGCTCGGCATATTACCTACGCAGAACATTGATGGCTTTATGTAATTATTTAGGAATCTCTATGAGTACCATGGTTCCCTTGCCTGGAGAGCTGTTTATTTCAAAGTAACCTGAAACGGCTTCGACTCTATTTTTGATACTTTTTAAACCGAAACCTTTACCCTTATCCGCAACTTTTTTAACATCGAAGCCAACACCATTATCTTCTATGGTTAGCAAGAAGAATTCATCGTAACTCTTCAGTTGCACCGACACCTCCGTTGCTTCAGCATACTTAATAATGTTATTGATAGATTCTTGGGCAATACGATACAGGGTTAATTGAATGTTAGAATCAGTAATTTTTTCCTTTCCAAGGTTATCCAGAAATCTAAACTCTATAGTTTCAATGGCCTCGTTATAATCATAGATTAAGTTATTTAAAGCTGAAACCAAACCCAGTCCAAGAATATCAGCTGGTACAAGTGCATGTGCCACTGACCTACTCTCTGAAATTGCTTTTTGTAAATACTCTAAGCCTACTTTTAGTTTACTTCTTCCCCTTTCACTTAGTTTATCTATCTCATTTGATGCAACTCCAATATTTATTGCACTTATAGTTAGTGTTTGTTGTAAGCCATCATGTATTTCTTTAGCAATTCTACTCCTCTCATTGTCTTCTGTTTTTAGAATTGTTTCTATTTTTTCCTTTGCTCTCTTTTTGTCTCCAGATATATCAGAGATAGTACCTACAATCCTCTTATTGTCACTATTGGCATTTTCAACCGCTTTAGCCTTTAATTGAACCCAAAGCCAACTACCGTCTTTCTTTCTCATTCTCATATCATGAGAAAGTTGTGTTTCTTTCAGTTTACTGCTCAGTTCATTGATTACAGCGACATTCACATTATTGATATCTGCTGGGTTAATTAGCTCTATTAGCGCTTCTAATGAATGTGGAAGTTCGTCAGTTTGATAACCTAACATCTTGTTTAGAACAGGACTATACTCAAACGTATCTTCCTCTTGATTCCAGTCTATAAAAGCATCTTCAGAAGCATCTAGTGCAAGTCTCAGTTTCTCCTCTTGCCGCCTTATCTTTTTCTCAGACTCAACCAGTTCAGTTATATCTCTAGAAATACCTATAATCGCTTCAACCCTCCCGTCTTTAATTATCGGTACCAGACTAGTTTGAAGTTCTTTCGGACCAGCTTTGAATTCCAGTCTCTCAAAATATGTTTTAATCTCCTTGCTATCTCTACATTCTATATATCTACTTTTTAGATAAGCGGCCTGATCAGGGAAGACATCATCTGGAGTTTTTCCTTCCACCTCGCTACTCATAACTCCTGAGAGGTTTTGAATAGCTTGGTTCAATTCTAAATACCTGAAACCATCATTATCTAGCACCTCCAAAATAAAAAGCCCATCATTAATATTTTGGAAAACACCTTCATACTTATCTCTTTCAACTTTTATAAGCTCCTTACTATCTTTTAGAGCCTTTTCCATTTTATTACGCTCCGTTACATCCACTACAACTGCCAATGTATAAGGCACATCTTTTACAACTATTGGAGAAAGGCCTACTTGAAGCATCTTCTTTGCTCCGGTTTTAGTAACAGCATGAAAATCACCATCTACTCGCATATACCTAGCCTCTCCTTCTTTAGCATAGCTTTTTCTGTGATTAACATGAGCCCCTCTTTTCTTGTAGGGCACTAAATCTTCAATAGTTAAGCTCTTCCATTCATCACTGTCGTAACCAAAAATTTCGCATACTCTTCGGTTCTGCATTACTATTTTACCTGCATCATCCACCAGCATCATTCCATTAGAGCCTGCGTAAAAGACTTTTTCAAAGGTTTCTTGGCTTCTTTCTCTTTCTATTTCAGCTTCTTTCCTTTCCGTAATATCGGAGAGCAACCCTATAATTACTTTACCATCATACCCTGCTAAGCTCTCATAAAAAACACCCCACACATCTACCCATATGTATTTTCCCGATTTATGTCTCATTCTGAACTCTAGGTGCATTCTGTTGACCTCATCTGAAGGTGAATCCCTATCAGCCTCTAAAAGAGAAAAAACTTGAGTCAAAATTCTATCTCTATCATCAGGATGCAATCTTTCCTTAAACAGCTCAAAGCTGGGCTCAAACTCATTCGGTTTATATCCTAAAATTTCAAAGTACCTATCGCTATAAGTAGCTCTACCGGTTTCTTCGTGGTAGTACCAAATAAAAGAAGCAAACTTACCTGCTAGCATGGCTAAGTTTAATTGCTTTAAGGCAGACTGTAAGTCTTCAGTCTTTTCTTCTACCGTCTCCTCTAGTTGAGCTAGTACATGCTGAAGCTTTTCAGTCCGTGTTTTTACCAAATTAGAAAGTCGTGTATTCTGTTTTTTTACCGAGGCATTTCTCCATTTAAATAAGGCGAAAATGACTCCAAGTAACGTAATAGAGTAGATTATGAAAGCCAGCTTTGTAAAGTACCACACCTGCGGCTTACTAAAGACGATTTTTTGTGAAGCATCTTCATATACACCTTCAGAGGTTACTTGGCGCAACCTAAACGCATAGTCTCCTACAGGGAAATTAGTATAAATAACATCTCTTACCTCGTCCAGTGTATACCACTTTCCATCAAACCCATCTAACTTAAATTCAAACGACAAGTCACCTCTATCTTTGAAGTTAATGGCAGAAAAATGAATTACAATTTTCCTATTTGAGGCATTGAGCTTAACTACCCCTCTTTTTGGTTTAATCTTTTCACCATCAACCTCTACAGAAAGAATTTGATAACCGTGTTCCTTTTTATCTCTATAGCCTGGGTTGAGCGTTATTAAACCGTCTTTACTGGAGAAAAAAATCACACCATTTTCATTGACTAACTTTGAAGGAAACGCGGGAGGAAAAACAGATACATCTACTGGGTAAAACTCTACGTTTTGGAGTGAATCTCTTGCAGAGATATTTCGGATCAACTCATCATGAGACACTCTATACAACCCCGACATAGAAGAAAACCAGACACCATTTTCAGAATCTAATGTTACACCTGTTGGAGACTTAATTGTAAAACCAGTGTTTCTATTATGCACAAAAACAGAGTCTTTGCTTATGTCATAAACAGACATCCCTTTACCCTCCGTTATCATCAACAACCTGCCATTGTCTTCAGTGAAATCCATGAAAAACTCATTACTTAAGCCTAGTTCTCGCCCAAGCAATTTTAAATCTGAGTTAGACCATTTATATAAGCCATTTCTCGTACCTAATAAAAATTCACCTTCGGTGATTTCGTAAGCCCAGCTCAACCATTTATTATCAAGTTCTTTAAGCCGTGTAAGCTCTCCATTTTCTAATTTAAAAATGGTGGAGTTCAGTAGATCATCAACAACATTTATGAGGAAGTCTCCGCTTGTTGTTCTAGCGATGAGCCTAACCTCAGAACTAGCTATCTTCCTTTTGAGCTTTAGAATACCGTTTTGATAAGTCACTCTAAAAAGCCCGCTATCTCCACCAATAAAGAGGTCGTTGTTTTCTGCAACAGCTAGGGAAAAAATCGTATTTGGTAAACTAAAATTGGCATTTACCTTTTCCAATCCCTCTTCCTTATATTGATAAAGGCCGTTTCGATTGGTTCCAACCCATACAACGCCTTCATTATCTTTAACAATTGCTTTTGTCTCTATCGGTCCAGAAAGATTCTGCCCTAGAGGCGGAACTATACCTATTGGGGTTTTATAGAGGTAGTTTAAACCCCGAAATGTGCCAATCCATATATCTCCATCTTTGTCTTGATAAATGCTTCTAACAAAATCATCTGAAAGTGATTCATTAGAATGGAGCCTTTCAGCTTTACCTCCTTTAAATCTGAATGCCCCAACCCTACTTGCAACCCAAACATGGCCATGGCTGTCTTTAAAAAAATCACTTACTGCCACCGAAGGGGTACCAGAAGGGGTTAGACTCAATTTTGTGTATTTTTTTTGATCAAATAATAGAAGACCTCCATTAGATAGTGAGAGATACACATTTTCGTCATCATCATCTATAACAGCCCTTACTTTACCAGCTCCCAATAGACTGTCTGCAATGTTTAAGTTATTGATCTTGCCATCTTCTAGATACTGTACCTGCCCAGAGTTTCTGACTATCCAAACTTTATTTGAAGCACCTTCTCCAATAAAATAGGCATCTGAAATGGCATAAGGCCTTCTTATCAATGAGTCATTACGAATACTATACAATGTTCTTCTTGCTAAGATTAACAACTCATTCTGGCCATTTAATACAATGGATCTAACCTCTCTAAAATCAAATGCACCAGATTTCCATTTTAGAAATTTGTTGTTCTCATAGTAATAGAGCCCAGAGCTTCCTGCCACCCAAATTCTATCTTCATGATCAATTTCAACCTGAGTAAAGTATTGCGAGTCAAAACCAGGAGTGTTCGAAGAGTCAAAAGTTTTAACCTGTTCTCCATCAAACCTTATAAGACCTTCACTTGTAGCCAACCATAAGAAGCCATCTTTATCTTGAGCAATATCCCAAATAGAAGCCCTACCGATTGGGTTAGAAAATGGCCAGCTCTTAACAAGATTACGATTAAGCGGTCTCTCACTCCAAGAGCTCAAATCGTTTTGAGCAACAGATTTGGTTGCAATACAGAAAACCAAGGACAGAAAGACGTATTTCACCATCATTTAACTACATATGAATACAATTAAACATACATTTATTCATATAAAAAACAAGCTATGGCGAGTATTTTATATAAACGGAAACAGACTTCAAAAATTAAAAAAGTGATCTTAGCGCCCTACGTCCTTTACTATCGTTATAAGCAGGATAGGCCCTTCAACATATAGGCTTTACTAAAAATCAAAAAATACAACTGTCGGTATAGTTAGGAATCAAAAATTACCTGCTAGCACAGATCATATATTCCATAAACTCAATTTACTCAATTAAACAACAGTTTTTCATAGGTGAAACACCTAAAATTGAATTTAAAAAAGAAGAGGCAAGCCACCACAGCTCGCCTCACAACAAAACCAACTTTCCACCGAGAGGTGGATATCTTCGGTCAATAAAGGTTGAACATCAACCTTGCGCTGGCCATATTTCTTTCTTTGTTACCTCCGTACTCAAATGCTAAACGCCAGCTATCGCTAAACTTAAATCTTACTTCACCTGTAAAAATGGTTTTTTGGAGCTCTCCATTGAGTGTTGCTTTTCTGGCTCCTGCCGCTAGCTCCATACTTTCGGCTACAGGCTGAGCCAAGCTCAAATGAAGACCAGCAAACCTATTATCTAAATGCGGCTGCTCCTCATTCACTCCGTAATCTCTTGTGTGAAAATAATTCAGGGAAAGCACCTGCTTGAAATTCATACCTATTCCGAAGCCAAACTTCATTCCGTCATAGTTGGCAACAGTTGGAACTACCTGAAATGTTGCAGCCTTATTTCTATGGTTGTCATAACTTCTTTTATAATAGTATTGACTAAAGGCTGCTTGTGCCGATACCAAAAAGAGGGCGATGATAAATAGCTTTTTCATGGTTTTGTTGTTTTGTAAATGAATACATCACAAATGTCGTATGACCACGACTGCTACATATCCGACTATTGCCTGATTGGGCATATTCGGCAAGTCTCCTAGACTGAATAGGTATTTTTCCTAGGAGCCTTTAAGCTTCTCCGCTTAATGGGTCTTGCTTTCAGAAAAGAATAAAAAAAGGCCACAGATCTTAACAGATCTACAGCCCCTATCTTGAGTTTATAATACTTAACTATTCTTATTTACTTACTCTTTTTCCTGTCATTGGGAAGGCATCTTGACCTAGGTAAACTGCACCGCTCATAGCATCGCCATCAAACTGGCACTCAAGTTCAGCTACAGTTCCCATTACTTCAATAGAACCCGTCATGTTAGTTCCCTGAACCGTCACTCCATTTACATCTAAAGTACCAAACTGATCGGTTTCTAAAGTTGCGCTATAGGCTCCAGGGCTACCCATAATTCTTAGTGTTCCGCTACTGCCTCCATCAGGAGTATCTACAGAGTATTCCCAAACGCCAGCTGGGTCATATACTTTTTGCTTTGCTTCGGCCTTGGCAGAGGAGTTAGTTGTTGTACCACTTGCTGCACAACTCACCACAAAAGCTGAAATCAACAAAAAGGCAAATACAGTTTTCAATGTCATTCTAGTCTTCATGCAATTATTAGTTTTGAAATTAAAGAGCTATGAAAATAGTACTTTTTCACTGATGACCCGCTCAGAAAGCCCCCATCTTTTGCCAAAAAATGAAAGATTCTCCAATAATCCCAATGCGGTTTTGATTGTAAGCATTATGGCCTAACTTTGTGCCAATTTGTACCTAAGTCAAAAAGTCGTTCCTTACCTGAAAAATGCCGAAAGACAATAGCATCAAGTCCATCCTAATTATCGGAAGTGGGCCAATCATTATCGGACAAGCCTGTGAGTTTGATTATTCTGGTTCTCAAGCAGCCAGATCATTAAGAGAAGAGGGCATTGAAGTTACCCTCATCAATTCTAACCCTGCTACCATCATGACCGACCCGGTTATGGCTGATAACGTTTATCTGAAGCCATTAACTAAAAGGTCGATCATTGAGATTTTGGAAAAGCATCAGATTGATGCTGTACTTCCTACCATGGGTGGTCAAACAGCCTTGAACCTTGCCATAGACTGCGACAAAGCAGGAATTTGGGATAAATACAATGTGAGAATCATTGGCGTTGACATTAACGCCATTGAAACCACTGAAGATCGTGAGAAATTCAGGCACAAAATGATTGAAATTGGAGTAGGTGTCTGTAAAGGAGAAACCGCTACTTCATTTCTAAAAGGAAAAGAAATTGCTCAAGAAATTGGGTTCCCATTGGTTATTAGACCTTCCTTCACCCTTGGGGGCTACGGAGGTGGTTTTGTAGATAATCAAGAAGAGTTCAACGAAGCACTAAAAAGAGGTTTAGATGCCTCTCCAATTCACGAAGTACTTGTAGAACAAAGTATTTTGGGTTGGAAAGAATATGAGCTAGAGCTACTCAGAGACAATATTGGTAACGTAATCATTATTTGTTCTATTGAGAACTTTGACCCTATGGGGGTTCACACAGGTGATTCTATTACCGTTGCGCCTGCCATGACTCTACCAGACACTGTCTATCAGAAAATGAGAGACATGGCCATCACAATGATGAATGCCATCGGTCAATTTGCAGGTGGTTGTAATGTTCAGTTCTCTGTAAACCCTGAAACTGACGACATTATTGGTATTGAGATCAACCCAAGGGTTTCTCGTTCTTCAGCTTTAGCATCAAAAGCAACCGGTTATCCAATTGCTAAAATTGCAGCTAAGCTGGCCATTGGTTACAACCTAGACGAACTTAAAAACCAAATCACTAAAACTACTTCTGCTTTCTTTGAGCCTGCATTAGACTATGTGATTGTAAAAATACCTCGTTGGAACTTCGATAAATTCAAAGGTTCTAACAGAAAACTAGGCTTACAAATGAAGTCTGTTGGCGAGGCCATGGGTATTGGTAGAAACTTCCAAGAGGCACTACAGAAGGCTTGCCAATCTCTTGAGATAAAAAGAAACGGACTAGGAGCCGATGGAAAAGAGCTTACTGACCAAGCGGCTATTTTAGATAGCCTCGAGAACCCAAGCTGGAACAGACTCTTCCATATTTACGATGCCTTCAAATTGGGCATTCCATTCAAAACTATTCAGAAGAAGACTAAAATCGATAAGTGGTTCCTTCAGCAAATTGAAGAGCTTATTGAGCTTGAATCTGAAATTGAACAATACAACTTAGATACCCTTCCTGAAAGACTCTTAAGAATAGCCAAAGAGAAAGGCTATGCCGATAGACAAATTGCTCACTTATTAAAGTGTTGGGAAAGCGAAGTATTTAAGAAGCGCCATGATTTGGGTATTAAGAGAGTTTACAAACTAGTAGACACTTGTGCCGCAGAATTTGAAGCGCAAACCCCTTATTACTACTCAACTTTCGACCAAGAGAACGAGTCAGAGGCTTCTAACAACAAGAAAATCATTGTACTTGGATCAGGACCTAACCGAATTGGCCAAGGAATTGAGTTCGACTACTGTTGTGTACACGGTTTGTATGCTGCTAAAGAGTGTGGTTATGAAACCATCATGATCAACTGTAACCCTGAAACGGTTTCTACTGACTTCGATACTGCCGATAAGCTTTATTTCGAACCAGTATTCTGGGAGCATATTTATGACATCATCCTTCATGAAAAGCCAGAAGGTGTAATTGTTCAGTTGGGTGGCCAAACAGCACTTAAACTAGCTGAAAAGCTAGATAAGTATGGCATCAAAATCATCGGTACTAGCTTTGAGGCACTAGACCTTGCAGAAGATAGAGGTAGATTCTCCACACTACTTGCTGAAAACAATATCCCTTACCCGAAATTCGGAGTAATTGAAGATGCTGATGAAGCATTGGAGTTATCTAAAGAACTAGGCTTCCCTCTTCTAGTTAGACCGTCTTATGTATTGGGTGGTCAGAGCATGAAGATTGTAATCAACGAGCAAGAGCTAGAAGAGCATGTGGTAAACATCTTAAGAGACATTCCTGGTAACAGAGTATTGTTAGATCACTTCTTGGATGGCGCCATTGAAGCTGAAGCAGATGCTATTTGCGATGGAGAAGATGTGTACATCATAGGTATTATGGAGCACATTGAGCCTGCAGGTATTCACTCGGGCGATTCTTATGCCGTATTACCTCCTTATAGCTTGGGCGACTTCGTTATTCAACAGATTGAAGCTCATACCAAGAAAATTGCACTGGCTTTAAAAACCGTTGGGCTGATAAATATTCAGTTCGCTATAAAAGACGATAAAGTTTATATCATTGAGGCGAACCCTAGAGCTTCTAGAACCGTTCCTTTCATAGGTAAAGCCTATCAGGAGCCTTATGTAAACTTTGCTACTAAGGTTATGTTGGGGGAGAAAAAGCTTAAGGATTTCGACTTTAAGCCGGTTAAAAAAGGTTACGCTATTAAGGAACCAGTATTCTCATTCCACAAATTCCCGAATGTAAATAAGGAGTTAGGCCCTGAAATGAAATCTACGGGAGAAGCCATTTACTTCATAGAAGATTTGATGGACGACTACTTCCTAGACATTTATTCTAAACGTAATCAGTATTTAAGTAGATAATAGCGGTTTGTTAAAGTTTTTATTCTTCATATTTCTTGTCTTTTGGATTCTTAGAAGTGTTCTTCGATTCTTTACTGTGAACCTTTTTGGTCAAGCGCAGCAACAACGGAGCTTCAACCAACAAGGGCGCTACGAACAGCAACGTCAACCTAAGGATGGCAACGTTAAGATCGACTATGCACCAGGTAAGAAGAAAGGCAAAAAGTCTTCAGACAATTTTAAGGGTGGAGACTATGTAGATTACGAAGAAGTAGATTAATTAAAATCAAAAACATAGAAGCCGATCAATTGATCGGCTTTTTTATTACATCACTTTTGAACTTAATAAACCATATAAAAGGAACCTCGTCTTGTACCTCTTCTAAGATGGGAGCTTCGTCAATGTTTTTAAAATTAGAATACACTTGAGATAACAAAGTAGCTCCAGTTCCAGCAACAAAATAGTCATTATAAGTAGCAGGAAAGTACACATAGCCACTCTCTCGATTACGCACTTTCAATTGATAAGGTATGCTCAAAGTATTCCCATTATTCTTATCAAACAATGCATAAAAGTATTCTTTCCCTTTAGAGTAAAGAAAGAGTAAATGATTACCACTTTCTTGAACAGCACCTCCTTGAATTGCCAAGTACCCTTTTTGTTCTTTTATATCTCTGACAGCTTGAGCATTAAGGTTTGGGTCATCTACATAAGTCTCGATAAAATCTTCTGGCAATGCATCATCACCAAAATTCACCCTATATTCTGTGTAAACAGTGTCTTCATCAACTCTTGAAATGTCATGCGAAAACACATTCACTGATAGAGGTTGCTTTGAGTTACTGAAATGGCTATAAAAGTTGATTATATTACGAGATTTGGCCTCTTCAGGCAGAGGGAAGAAAACCTTAGTATCAGTGAAGGTACTATCCATTACAACCAACTGCCCCTTAAACGAATAGCTTGAATTCATTCCTAGATGAAATGCAAGTCTTCCGCCTGTAAGACTAGCCATGTCTTTGATAAAACTGAATTCAACTCTCTTTTCTTTGATAAATTGCCCCTGAGTATTGAACCATAAGATCTTCCCTGCTGCTGATAAGATTACCTCGCCTTTAACATCGTCATAAGCCACTTTCCAAAGATACTGGTATTGACCAGGGCCATCTCCAGGTGAATATATTTTAGTCTGGAATGCACCCTCATCATCAAAAATAATCACACTTTGCCCCTGCTCGTCAAACACTATCACCAACTCATCAGTGATGAAGAGGTTGGTGACACTTTGAAATAAGGCATCGTCTTGGGTGTCTAACTTCAAAAAATATACATCCTCAATTAAATCCGTAAAGTAACCATCAAAAACTTCAGCATTAGCAACATCAATGACTTGGGGCAATATTGCCGACTGATCTGAAGTACTATTCTCTTTTTCTGAAGAGCAGGAGAGAATTAAAATAAACAGTAAGGCTAGAGGGTGGTATTTCATGTGCATTTCTGAAGATACACCCTTTCTTTTTACCCTAAAAAATTTTTACACTCGATTAATCTTTTTTTTATGGCACTTGGTATACCATAGCATTGATATGCATACCAGCACCAACCGAAGCAAATACAACGTGGTCTCCAGATTTGATTTCATGCCCCTCAAGTTCACCTCTCAATATTAGATCCAACATGGTTGGTATGGTGGCTACAGAGCTATTACCAAGTTTACCAATAGTCATAGGCATTAGCTGTTTTACATCTGGCTCGTAGCCATAAAGCTTATACAGCTTCAGCAAAATGGCTTCATCCATTTTCTCGTTAGCCTGATGAATGAGCACTTTATCAATATCGTCTAAATCTAGATTAGCCTTTTCAATGGCCGTTTTAATAGCTTCAGCTACATTTACCAAGGCATATTCATAGATTTTACGCCCCTTCATTTTGATGAACTTATTCCCATTGCCTGCTAGATCTGGCTTAAATGAAGGTCCCATAGCTAAATAAGCCAACTCGGCAGAAGCATCTGTTCTCGAAGCTTGGCTCAGAAATCCACCAGTAGGGTTTTCGGTGGCCTGAAAAATGGCAGCTCCTGCGCCATCAGAAAAAATCATGGAGTCTCGATCGTGCTTATCTACAATTTTACTCAGAGTTTCTGCGCCAATTACCATAACGGCTTTAGCATCGCCACAACGTATCATTTGACTGGCCTGAATAGCTCCTTGAACCCAACCAGGGCACCCAAAGACAATATCATAGCAGGAGGTTTTTGGATTTTCAATTCCTAGCTGATGTTTTACTTTTGCCGCAAGGCTCGGCATTATGTCTATCCTATTGGATTGATCATCGATGTCACCAAAATTTTGCGCTACTATAATATAGTCTAAGTCTTCTTTATCTACAGTACTATTGGCTAGAGCATTCTTAGCCGCTATGGAAGCTAAATCTGAGCAAAGCTGATCTGGCTTAGCGTACCGCCTCTCTCGTATACCTGTGATTTTCTCAAACTTTTTAATGATTACATCATTCTCGTATGGAAATGGTTCACCATTCTCTTGATAGAACTCATGATTGAGAAAATCTTCATTCTTAACTACCTGTTCGGGAATACAACTTCCCACTCCATTGATAATTACGTTTGGCATATCCTAGCTTTCTGATTTATATGAAACTGCATCCCAGCAGGCCTCAGAAGCCTGATCGATGCGTTCTTCAGTCAATTGTTGATTATGATCTAAATGCAGTTTGGCCAAAGAAACAATTGGCCCATAGAGTAGTGCAATAATGGTGTACAAAGGCAGGTCTTTCATTGCCTTCGCCCTTTTAGACTCAATAAAGAACTGCATGATAGGCCCGAGAATTATAAAAGTCTCTTCCCGGGTCATATTGCTAACAAACGGAGCATACCTATACTGTTCTACAAACTGAAACTCTTTAGGGTTAGCAATACAATATTGAATGAGGTTTCTCCATAAGTGCTTAAACCGCTCTTTATAAGACCCTTCTTCTCTATAATCTTGCAACATGGCCTTAATTACACGCTTTTTAATAGCGGTAAAAAGCTCATTGATTAAGTGCTCCTTATTATCGAAGTACCGGTAAATAGTGCCGGCACCAACCCCCGCATGCTGAGCAATTAATGAAATAGGAGTAGCATGGAAACCATAATCTGTAATCAGATTCAGCGTAGTTTCCAATATTAGCTTTCTTTTATCTGTGGCTTGACTCTCTATCATTCTATACGGAATGAACGTTCATTCCGAGCAAAGGAAAAGAGTAAATTAGAAGAAATCAAAGGATTAGGTCATTTACTTTAGTACTTGGCGTTAAAAAACTTCTAGAGGGCACTTCTCTTTGGTGGCTGAAGAGTTTTGATGTATTTTTGCCAACTCGCTTGAGAAAGAAACTCACTTAAACCAGTTTATATGTCTTGGTTTCAAAGAAAAGTAAAGGGAATTACCACACCTACTGAAGAGAAGAAAGACGCGCCTGATGGCCTGTGGTTCAAAACCCCGGGTGGAACTATAATCCATACCAGAGAGCTAAAGAATAATGCCTATGTGAGTCCTGAAGATGGTTTTCACGTAAGAATTGGCTCTAGAGAATATTTTGAAATCCTATTTGATCAGAATAAATTCACTGAGTTAGATGCTGACATGAGCTCAGCAGACCCATTGAATTTCAACGATAGCAAGCCTTACCCAAAAAGAATAGCTGCCACCCAAGAGAAAACGAAATTGAAGGACGCGGTTCGTACTGCCTATGGCAAAATGAACGGTGTAGATATTGTTATCTCATGTATGGACTTTGCTTTTATTGGAGGCTCTATGGGCTCTGTAGTAGGTGAAAAAATTGCTAGAGGTATTGACTATGCATTAAAGACCAAAACCCCGTTTTTAATGATCTCCAAATCTGGAGGTGCGAGAATGATGGAGGCAGGTTATTCACTTATGCAGATGGCCAAAACTTCTGCCAAGCTGGCCTTATTGTCTGAAGCAAAAGTTCCATATATCTCGCTTTTAACCGACCCAACTACAGGTGGAGTAACTGCCTCTTATGCCATGTTAGGTGATTTCAACATTGCCGAGCCTGGTTCATTAATCGGTTTTGCTGGCCCAAGAGTAATCAGAGATACAGTAGGAAAAGATTTACCGAAAGGCTTCCAAAGTGCTGAGTTTGTATTGGATCACGGTTTCTTAGATTTTATTGTAGACCGAAGAGATTTGAAAAAGCAACTCACTACGTTGCTCAATATGTTGAAAGACTAATATCAATCTCTTTACAAGAATTTGAAAAGGGTGTCTCAAAAGGACACCCTTTTTTTATTATCCATTCAGTCAACTTGAAATAATTTCAATATCCCTTTTGAAAACTCGCAAACGGCTACTACGTTTGTAACATCAAGTCATTCAATCCCTCCCGATAGTTATCGGGATTTCGGAACGAATCGATTTATAAAGAAGCGTGGAGAGACAGGCTCTATGAAGCGCTAGCAACCATGCCGACACATCGGCAAAGGTGCTAAATCCTGATCCCAAATGAGTGTCAAGTTGGCTCTCGGGAGAATATAAATTGGTTAAACATGCTTCAAATTCCAATTGCAAGACCCTTATCGGGTTGGGTAAATCAAACCCAACTAGCACTGCTATTTTATTACATATCTAGCCGAATGTGTAGGGCATAATTTCCGCCCACTTCTTTTCACATTTAAACCACTAGCACATGTTAACAAAAAGCCATCTTGGCTTGAATGAATCGATAGATTCAGCTCAAGCTCCTATACAGTATTATTCAATTAAGGGAGATTTCAGCCTAGAAAACGGCAGTTTCCTAACCGACCCCGTGATTGCTTATCACACATTCGGAAAGCTCAATAAAAATGCTTCTAATGTAGTTTGGGTCTGTCATGCCCTTACCGCTAATGCCAATCCACTAGAGTGGTGGCCAGGTTTGGTAGGTGAAAATGACCTGATAAACCCAAAAGAGCATTTCATCATATGCGCTAATATCATTGGCTCTTGCTATGGAAGCACAGGCCCAAAAGACTTCAATCCGAACACTGGAGAAAGATACCTAAGAAGTTTCCCACTCCTCACAGTTCGCGACATGGTTAAAGCGCATGAGTTACTGAGAGCACACTTGGGTATTTCTAAAATTCATTTGGGCATAGGGGGCTCCATGGGGGGGCAGCAAGTGTTGGAATGGGCCATAGAACAACCAGAAATCTTTAAAAACATCTGTTTAGTAGCCTCAGGAGCTAAAAGTTCGCCATGGGGTATCGGCATTCGAACAGCTCAGCGAATGGCTATTGAAGCAGATCCTAGCTTCTTCTCCAGCTCACCGAAAGGTGGCTGGAAAGGGCTAGAAGCCGCCAGAGCAATGGCTATGATTTCTTATAGAACAGATGCTATTTTCAACTTCAGCCAAAAAGAAGGCAATGAAAAAATCGATGGGTTCAATGCAGATAGCTATCAGCGCTATCAAGGATTAAAGTTGCAAAAACGCTTCAACGCACATTCATACTATAGCCTTTCTAAATGTATGGACACCCAAGATGTAGGCAGAAAAAGAGGCGGTTTACAAGAAGCGCTAAAAAGAGTAAAAGCCAACACACTGGTCATAGGCATCAATTCAGATCTACTCTTTACCAAAAACGACCAACAAGTTTTAGCACATGGTATAAAACAAAGTCAGCTCACATTTATAGACTCTAACTATGGACATGATGGCTTTTTAATTGAAGCCAACACCATTTCAACAATTCTTAAAAACTTCTTAAACGATCGAAAATGAAAAACATCAATATCGGATTATTCGGGTTCGGCTGCGTAGGCCAAGGGCTTTACGAAACACTTAACAACTCCAGGAATTTCGCAGGTGAAATCAGTAAAATCTGTATTAAAAATGCAGATAAAAAGAGAAAGCTACCCAGCCAACTATTTACAACGAGCAAAGAAGAAATAATTAATGATGAGGCTATAGATATTGTTGTTGAGCTCATAGATGATGCAGATGCAGCACTATCTATTGTTGTTGCTGCATTAAAAGCGGGTAAGTCTGTTGTCACTGCAAATAAGAAGATGGTTGCCGAAAACCTTGAATACTTAGTTGAACTTCAGCAACAAACTGGCAAAGCGGTTCTTTATGAAGGTGCCGTTTGCGGAAGCATACCAATAATCAGGACTCTTGAAGAGTATTTCGGCCATGAACCTCTCAATGAAATTAAAGGAATCTTCAATGGCTCAACCAACTATATTCTGACCAAGATTTTTGAGGAGCGACTAGACTATCCAAAAGTGTTAAAAGAAGCCCAAGAACTTGGGTTTGCCGAAACCGACCCAACCTTAGACGTTCAAGGCTTCGACCCAAAATTCAAGTTGAGTATCTTATTAACACATGCCTTCGGCATACATGTTCCCCCTAGCCACATTACCAACCTTGGAATAGATAGACTAAAAACAGCAGACCTGGAATACGCCAGAGCTAACGGACACACCATTAAACTGGTGGCTCAAGCTAAGAGAATTGGGGAAAAAGTTTTTGGCTTTGTTATTCCACAGTTCGTACAGCCAGACCAGACATTAGCTAACATTCAAAATGAATTCAATGCAGTAACTATTAACGGAGAGTTCTGTGACGAACAATTATTTATTGGCAAAGGAGCTGGGAGCTTACCTACGGGAGCTGCGGTTTTATCTGACATCTCTGCACTGAGTTATGACTACAAATACGAATACAAGAAACATTACAATCTGGGCAAACTGCCCTTTAGCAATCAATCGCCAATTCAGGTATATGTGAGCTATAACTCTCCAGAGCAAGTAGACTTAAGTGATTTTGAAAGCATTCAAGAAAAGTACTTCAGTTTCGACCATTGCTATATTATAGGTAACATTTGCATAGGTAAGCTGCAAAAAGCAGAATGGCGAAACAATCAGAATATCAACATAGTTCTAACACCCGAAGGCTGTCAAAAGGGCTTGGGCAACCTCTGTGTGAGCGACTTAAAAGAAGAAATCTCCGAACTTAAGAAGGGCCAAAAAATCAGGGAAAGAATAACCATTTAGCCCCATTTTACCATTGGTATCTTTTTTCGAGTTCTCTTACTGATTTAATCTTTAAGTCAATATATTTGTAGCCCTAACGACCCAAGGGTCAAATACAAAATGTTGATTTAAAATCTATTAGTAGATGTCATCTATCATTATTACTTCAATAGTTGCTTTCTCGGTTGTAATACTGCTTTTGGTTTTCATTTTGCTTTATGCACAATCAAAGCTAGTTCAGTCGGGCGATGTTAAAATCATCATCAATGGTGATGAGAAAAACCCGGTAGTTACTTCGGCAGGTTCAACCCTATTAGGCACGCTATCAGGACAGAAAATTTTCCTTCCATCAGCTTGTGGAGGAGGAGGTACATGTGCCATGTGTAAATGTACAGTGAAAGAAGGAGGAGGAGATGTGTTACCTACCGAGGTAGGCCACTTAAGCCGCTCTGAGCAAAAAGAAGGTGTAAGACTTTCTTGTCAGGTTAAGGTGAAGCAAGACATGCGCATCGAAATTCCTGAAGAAATCTTCGGTATTAAGAAGTGGGAATGCGAAGTAGTATCTAACTACAACGTGGCATCTTTCATTAAAGAATTTGTGGTAAAACTCCCTGAAGGAGAGCACCTTGAATTCGAAGCTGGAGGTTACATTCAGGTAGACGTTCCACCTGTAGTTTGCGATTTCAAAGACATGAACATTGAGCCACATCCGGAAGATCCGGCTGGTCCAGACAAGTTTAAAGGTGACTGGGATAAATTCGGCCTTTGGGATTTGAAAATGGTGAACAAGGAAGAAATCTTCCGTGCTTACTCAATGGCCAACCACCCGGCAGAAGGAAACATCATCATGTTGAATATTCGTATTGCTACTCCACCATGGGATAGAGCGAACAACAAGTGGATGGATGTTAATCCAGGAATCTGTTCTTCTTACGTATTTACTAGAAAGCCAGGAGATAAAGTAACTATCTCAGGACCTTACGGTGAATTCTTTATTAAGCCAACTGACGCAGAAATGCTTTATGTTGGTGGTGGTGCTGGTATGGCTCCAATGAGATCTCACCTCTTCCACCTTTTCCACACGTTGAAAACGGGTAGAAAAGTAACTTACTGGTACGGTGGTAGATCTAAAAGAGAGTTATTCTATCTAGAAGATTTTAGAAAGATCGAAAGAGAGTTTCCAAACTTCCAGTTCTTCCTAGTGCTTTCTGAGCCACAACCTGAAGACAACTGGGTGGAGAAGAAAGATATTAACGATAAAGAAGGCGATGGTTTCTTAGGCTTCGTTCACCAAGCGGTGATCGATCAATACCTAAGCAAGCATAAAGAGCCAGAAGAAATTGAATTCTATTTCTGTGGACCTCCAATGATGAACGCAGCGGTAATTAAGATGTGTGAAGATTGGGGCGTGCCAGACGAAAACGTTTCTTTTGACGACTTCGGAGGATAATCAATCTCAATAATAATATTGAAAGCCATCTGTGAAAACGGATGGCTTTTTTGTTGAACTCGTTTTCTAGGTGGATATAATGCACTCTCCGATGTCTCGGAGCCTCAGCGTGGCTTACTAAACTAATTGGCTCAGCTTTATCTCTTAGTCATCCTGAGTGTGAGAAGGATCTTATACGTCCATAAAAGTTAACAGCCCTCTTTTCAATCCAGACCGAAGCGGAGGGATCGGCCACGAGGTTATTAGTGAGTGTAGTCTGAAGCTACACTCAGGTATATATTCATTAGATCAAAACCCAAGATTCTGTATATTCAGCATTCAACCTTAATACTATGACATTGAAACGCAGAAATTTTCTTAAAACGGCTGGAGGCTTTGCAGCTGGCTTAGCCATTGCTCCTTATGCCTGTTCATCTGGCAACAAAACTGAAGTAGCTTCAACTGACAGCGTAGTTACTAAACCATTTGGTCTTCAACTTTACTCTTTGCGAGACGATTTCCCAAAAGACCCTAAAGGCGTACTGGCTAAAGTTGCTTCATACGGCTATAAGCAAATTGAAAGTTATGAAGGCCCTGACGGTATGTTCTGGGGAATGACTAATAAAGAGTTTAAAGCTTACATAGATGAGCTTGGCATGAACGTGGTTGCCAGCCATTGCGATATTGACAAAGATTTTGAACGCAAAGCGGCAGAAGCAGCGGAAATTGGAATGAAATACCTCATCTGTCCATGGAGAAGTCAGGAAACACTAGATGGTTACAAGCAAGCTGCGGCTGACTTCAATGCCAAAGGAGAAATCTGTAAAAGCAATGGAATTCGTTTCGCCTATCACAACCACGCTTACAGCTTTACCAAACTAGAAGACATCTACCCTCAAGATATATTCATGAATGAAACCGACCCTAACTTGGTTGATTTTGAAATGGACATGTATTGGGTGGTTACAGCTGGTGAAGACCCTGTAGCTTGGTGTAAGAAACAGCCTGGAAGATATAAATTAGGACATGTTAAAGACCGCATGGCCAATACGGAAGAAAGAGAAGCAACTTGTACACTAGGCACTGGAATAATTGACTATGCATCTATAGCCCCTGCTGTTAAAGAGGCTGGCATGGAATACCTTATCGTTGAACAAGAAAGATATGACGGCACCACTCCTCTCAAGAGTGTACAAGACGATGCTGAGTATATGAAAAAGCTTTCTGTATAAAGATAGCATTACAACATGTCACTCATAGATTCTAAAGAGTGACATGTTATACCCCCTCTAAAGCCAGAAAGCAATTCTCTCTTAATACTAGATTAAAAAAACACCTTCTTGACTTCAATTATCTCTTTTCCCCTTATGCTTCTCAACATATTTGGTGAACTTAGAGTATGAACTGGGGATTTATAGGATTCGGAAGAATAGCACGAAAATTTTTAGCAAGCTTAGAAACGGTAGAAGGAGAAACTCCATATGCATTTGCATCTAGATCTAATGCTCATGAACTGGCCAAAGAATTTCCGTCAGTAAAAGTTTACGACTCTTACGATAAACTTTTGGCAGATGAAAACATAGACATTGTTTACATCAGCACAACTAACAACTTCCATTGCGAAAACACCATATCAGCACTTAGGGCAGGCAAACATGTGGTTTGTGAAAAGCCGATGGGAGTTTCTAGCCAAGAGATAGAGCAGATGACTCAAGTAGCTCAAGAAACTGGAATGTTTTTGATGGAAGCCATGTGGATGCGTTTTTTGCCTGCCTATAGAGAAGCCATTAAAAGGGCGAAGTCGGGCGAAATAGGTCCTATCAAATACATGACCGCTAGTTTTGGTTTTAGGTCTATTGATAAATTAACTAAAGATGGAAGGCTTTTAAATCCAGATTTAGCTGGAGGAGCCCTTTTTGATGTTGGTGTTTATCCATTAACCATAGCAGCAGATTTATTTGGTTGGAACCCGAGCTCTTTTACAGCCGATGCCCAAATAAGTGAAACAGGAGTAGACCAAAGCACACAGCTACAGTTAAACTATTCAGAGGGGCAGATGGCGCAATTATTTGCGAGCATTACAGTAACCACAAACAAGGAAGCCTGTATTTATGGCGAAGATGGCTTCATTCGTATGCCTCTTTTCTGGAAGTGTCAGGAATTTGAGGTTGTAAAAGGAGAAGAGGTAGAAAAGGTTGCCATACCATTTGAAAGCACAGGTTATGTCCATGAAATTGTCGCAGCTAGAGAATGTATTAATAATGGGGAAAAAGAGTCAAACCTTTTTACCTTAGAAGAGAGTTTGCAAAGCGCTAAACTCGTTGAAAAGATTTTATCAACCGTTTTTTAGTTCACATGCCCAAAGGTTTTCTAATAGATCAAGACGGTGTCATTTATGTTGAAAACAAGATGATTCCGGGTGCTGATAAGTTTATCAAAACGCTTCAAAAGGAGAATATACCGTTCACTTTTATGACCAACAATAGCCAGCGTACTCCACTAGATGCTGTTAGAAAACTGGCAAAAATGGGCATTTATGTAGAACCTGAAAACGTGTATACATCGGCCATGGCCACTGCACATTTTATGGGTCAGCAATTTCCAGAAGGAACAGCTTATGTTTTGGGAGAAGGAGGCCTTATTTCTAGTTTACATGAACACGGGTTCACCCTAGTGCAAAACGACCCAGACTTCGTTGTGGTTGGTGAAGGCATCAATTTTACCTTAGAAATGGTGCGCAAAGCCATCGACTTTATACTAGACGGAGCAAAATTAATTGCTACTAACCTAGATCCATCGCCTCGCAAGCCAGGCTGGAACAACTTAGGGATTGCTGGAATAGTAGCTATGATTGAAGCTGCAACAGGTAAGCAGGCATTCTCTGTTGGCAAACCTAGCCCCGTTATGATGCGCCAGGCTAGAAAGCACATTGGTCTGGCTACTGAAGAAGTGACTGTTATTGGAGATACTTTGGCTACCGATATACAAGGCGGTGTTCAAGTTGGTTACCACACTATACTTACCCTTTCGGGAATGTCTAAGCGAGAAGACCTCAATGATTATCCGTTCAAGCCCGATTTAGTCATAGATTCTATTGCAGACTTGACCATACCGTTACCTTGGTGGTAAAAGCTCCAAGAAACAGTTAATCATTGACAGAATAAGCACCTACAAACACCATGGAACAACTCAGCTTTGAAGGAAGCAAACTTATTATAAATCCCCAAAACGGGGCTTCTATCACTAAATGGACTTGCTTTAAAGCGCGTGAAGAGGTAACGCTCATCAATAATAGAGACTTCAATCTATTTGAAAGTTCTTTATTGTTTCCTTTTCCCAATCGGTTGGCCTCAGGCAAATACAACTATGAAGGTATGAGTTTTCATTTTGATGAGAACGACCCTGGAAAACCCAATGCGCTCCATGGTTTCATTTACAATGTGGCCTTCGACTTAGTTGAAAAACTCGATAATTCTATTCGTTTCAGGCACGAATATGATGGCACACTGGAAGCCTACCCCTTCCCATTTACTTTCGAGGTAAACTATATACTCAAGAAGAATGAGTTAGAAATTCAGGTTGATATACAAAACACAGGAAGCCAAACAATGCCCTGTGGTTTTGGCTGGCACCCCTACTTCGATCTGGAATTAACTAATGAGCCATGTAGGCTAAAAATGCCCAAAACAAGCCTAATTGAGGTCAACGAAAACCTTATTCCTACAGGAGCAGAAAGTCACAATAGAGACTTTCAAGACTTTACATCGGTGTTCGCAAAAGAGCTAGATAGCTGCTATAGGTTGGAAAAAATAGAAGATAGAAACAGTGTATTCCTTAACTACCCTCAGTTAGGTACTTTAGAGATTTGGCAAGACCACAACTTTCCTTTTGTTCAAGTGTATAAGCCCGATGAGCGGGCCATGGCAATAGAACCTATGAGCTGTGGAATAGATGCTTTCAACACTCAGCAAGGCATAAAAAAAATTGCCGCAGAACAGTCTTGGTCTTTAAAAATGGGGCTCAAGCTATTTTAGCTTAATCAAGCCTATCTGGAAAATACTTTTCTAGTACTGATTGAAACTTTTCAATGTTCAAAGGCTTGTTCATAAACTCCGTTACATTGCCATCTCCGTCAGCCATCTTTTTGTCATCGGGATTCAAAGAAGTGGTGAGCATTACTACTACTACGCCACCTTTTTGTTCATCATCTAGCTTCTTATATTCTTCCAAAAACTCCCAGCCATTCATTCTAGGCATGTTAATATCTAGAAAAATAAGTTCAGGCCTTGGATAACTACCTGTTTGATTAGAACTGAGGTAGTCTAGTGCCTTTTGACCACTAGTTACAGCAACAGTTTCTTCAACACCGCCATGTTTCTGAATAAAAATCTTGTGGATGAAATTATCTGCTTCGTTGTCATCAATCAACAAAACACGCTTAAGAATCTTTCTCATTTTCAATTAGCCTACTAATGTAAAATAAAAGGTTGTCCCTTTGTTTAACTCAGATTCTACCCAAATCTCACCTCCATGATGTTCAACGATTTTCTTTGAGAGAGCCAAACCAATCCCTGAACCTTCCACTCGATCCTTTGAGTGTAATCTCTGAAAAACCTTAAATATTTGCTTGAAGTATTGTTCTTCTATACCAATACCATTATCGCTAAACGTAAAAATCCAGTACCCGTTGGTGCGCTCAGCCGATATTTGTATTAGACATGGAACATTAGGTCTTACAAATTTAATAGAATTGACAATTAAATTGTGAAAAAGTTGTGTCAGTTCTAGTTTTGAACCCGATACAACTGGTAAATTTTCAACTTCAATAGAAACATCAATTCTATCTTTTTGTTCTAATGCATTAAAAACTTCCTTAGCGAGTAACTGACAGTCTACCTGTTCAAAATTATTATCCGAACCGATGAGGGAATAATCTAGCAACCCCTTCACGAGGGTACTCATCCGCCCAACGCTCTCTCCTATAAACCTTAGACTCTGCTGTTTTACCTGCTCATCTGAGTTAAACTCTTCATTTAGCAAAAGGTCCGAATAACTCAAAGTAGTGCGCAAAGGTTCTTGAAGATCGTGCGAAGCAATGTATATAAAGTGCTTTAGCTCTTCATTTGTTTTTTCAAGCTCACGTGCTTTTCGCTCAAGTTCTAACTGCATTTCTACCTGTTGGGTAATTACCTCGGTGAACATGATCATCCCGCCTATCTCACCATTATCATCTCTCCACGGTAGCAACTCATATTTGAGCCAATCTACTTTTCCATCAGCTCTATCAAACCTATCTCTATCTGTTTTATAGGTTTCTCCCTTCAAAATTCTCTGATGAATCTCCTTCCACTCAGGAATTTCATTGATCTCAGGAAAAATATCGTAATGATTTTTTCCGATTATACTTCTGCCCTCTAAACCATAGTCTACATACCACCGGTCGCTGGCGAACAAGTAATCCATCTTCAAGTCGAACATGGCTACAGCCGCTGGGGTGTGTTTCACAAAAAACTCTAAAGATTGCCTGCTCCTCATCAGGCTACCTTCAGCTCTGCTCAACTCTCTTATGATGGGTTTAACCAGATTGAAGTAGAGCACTACTAAAGAAACGATTACAAGTATAGACAGAACCAAGGTCCAAAGTCTCAGGTTAAAAATGGAGCGGTTGTAATTTTCTTCGGCCTGAAAAACAATTTCGTCCATCAACGAAAGAAATGCCTGCTCGTTTCTCTCTACCTCATTTAGCATAGATGGGGTAATTTGAGTGGTTTCATTTATCTGGGCAACCACTCTTAATAGTCCCTTCTTAAATGGCTCTACTTGCTTAAAAAGAGACAATAGATCTTGATCTGTTAGACTTGGCAATCCTAGAGAATCATTTCCATAGATTAAGCCATCATGAACGAGCGTCCATGTTTCAGCATCATTCTTAATTTCTTGGATAGAAGTAAGGCCTAATGAGGTAGTGTAGATGCCTTTTGCAATTTTTTGACTCAACATTCTTTGCCTACCTGAAAGGTTTATGACAGCAGCATCGGTTCGCCTTTCTCTAATTAGCGTTTCGAGAATAATGGCGAGCAGCAGCACAAGGACAAGAGAAACCAATAGGTTTATCTTGGCTGCCCTATCCAATGTTTTCTTTGTCATGGCGGCCATGTTTACTTAAAAAAGTAAAAATCTGTTTAGTTGAGGTGCACGACTTTTCAGTCTTACTTCATGAAAATAGTCAACAAAACCCAAAGTCTTTTGTCCGTTAATCAGATAGTTAGGCCAGTCAAGAATTAGCATAATGAATATTTACAAAAAAAGAGCAGCAGAAAACAATTCTACCGCTCTTTCTTAAGAATGTCTATTTAAGATTTCCTTTACTCGTGCAATACCATAAGCGGCATTGGAATATCTAGAACCATCTTTTTAGTATGACTAGCGTTTCTAAGCCTATCGAAAAAGCCATGATGCTTGGCAATCATAGCCAGTAGATCAATATTTAGCTCTTGCGCTGTTTCTTCTAGCCCTTCTTCTACATCATCAAACTTTCTGAAATGGAATGTATGGTTGTTGTTCTTGAGGTATTTTTCCATTCTTCTGGCCACATCTATTTGTCCTTTTACTTCAACATCGCCAGTATCTATATGTATTACATGGAGCTGAGCATAAAAAGCTCGCGCAAGCTCTGTTACGGTATGTATAAGATCTGGATTAGGTACAGAGAGAAAATCTCCTGCAATTCCTATATGAGTCATTTTAGTGATATCGGCATCTTCTGGAAGAGCAATCACCGGGCAGGCAACATTCTTCATTACATAATATGCGTTGCTACCAATTAATGCTTTGGCAAAACCAGATGCTCCGTGAGTGCCCATAACTACCATGGCTACACTTCCATCTTCATTCATTTCATTGATTCCTTCATGTAGCGGACCATATTGAATGGCAGTTTCATAGGTTATCTTTTCTAACAATGGAAATTCGGTCACCACCTCGTTTAAACTAGCTCTAGACTGTTTCTCCAGTTCCTGAAAGCTGTAGTCTGCGCCACCAACGGGTGCTCCTTCGGCAAAACCTACAGGAACCATTACCGAATGATACAAGACCAAATCTAGCTTCATTCTCTCGGCAATTTTTATGGCGTTGGCGAGGGCATTTTTTGAGCAATCTGAGAAATCTATAGGTACAATTAGCTTTTTCATAATATCCTCCTTGTTTATGGTATCTAATGTAAATTCCATTCCAAACTTTTTTTGTGACACATATCAGCATATTTTATGATATGCATCAAGTACACCTCTTTAGTCCGTTCATTTTTTTCTAATTGTGACATTGAATTTCTCAATTTGACAAGTCGAAACAAACCAAATAGGCCTCCCTTGAACCCTGAATAGAATCTACAGATTGGATACAGATTTGAAGATTAGTTAGCGTGCAAAGCGCACAATTATGTTCAACTAAAACTCTTGAAATTATGTTAATGTGGGCAATTATATTCTTTATTATAGCCGTTATAGCCGCACTTTTCGGCTTTAGAGGAGTGGCATCCGTATCTTCAAATATTGCGAGATTTCTATTCTTCATATTTGTGGTGTTATTTATTATATCCATTGTGATGCAGCTAGTAGGTTACTAGTAATCACAAGGCACAAAAAAAGCCGGGGCATTTGCTCCGGCTTTTTTGTTTGCATTAGGTTTTATCTACCCATTTCTACCGCTTAAAAAGTCTTCAACATCGTTATAAGTCTCTTCTGCCCAGTCTTTTGTGTCTTCCCAAGCTTCTTCAGTGGCATCAGCTACATTATCTCTAGCCTCTTCCAAAGCCGATTTTTGATCCAAAAGCTCTTCCTTTTCTTCCTCTAAAGACTCCGCTACATCTTCAGATGCATCTTTTAAGTCGTTATTTATTTCTGTAAGCTCATCATCAATGTCATCGATGGTATTGTCGATTCTATCGGTAAGTTCCATTCTTTCCTGCTCCCAATCAGACTGATTAGTATTGTTGCATGAAACGAATATGATGGATAGTAAAACTGCGATTAATGTTATGTTTGCTTTTTTCATGATCTTAAATGTTTTGTTCGTTGCGCCAAATAATTCAAAGGCCATACCAAAACTTTAAGACTGTTCTTTGAGCGTCTTAATATGCCCTTCCAATCTCTCTCCTCCTTTGATACCAAAATCTAGCGTTCTGATTGGGAAAGGTATAGTGATACCATGTTCTTTATACGCTTTGTCTATTGCCATAATGGCTTCACTTCTGGCCTCTAAAAACTGAGGCTGCGTTGGTGAATAATTAATCCAGAACATGATTCTATAATTTATCGATGAGTCTCCAAACTCTTCGAAAACTAGTTTTATGTCATCTTCGGTGAGCATATCTAAGCTCTTGAGTGCATCTTCTGTAATTTTCTTCACCTCCTCTAAGTCTTCGGCATAAGAAACCCCTACGTTTAGATCTACTCTTCTTTTATAGGTTTTAGTGAAGTTGGTGATAGGGTTTTGGAACACCAGCCTATTTGGAATAATAATATGGAGACCTTGAAAGGTTTCTAATACGGTTGCCCTGAGTTGAATATCTCTTACAAAACCCGTGTAGCCGTTTGTTTCAATGATATCTCCAATATTCAACGGCTTTTTGAACGCCATGATAATACCTGAAATAAAATTGGCCGATATGTCTTGAAAGGCAAAACCAATAGCCAAACCTGCTATACCAGCACCCGCCAAAATGGAAGTTACTGCTTTACTTAAATGGAGCAGATTAAGTGCTATTACTAAACCTGAGCCGATAATAAAAATGGACATGATGGTAGAAATGAGCCCAATTATGGCTGGTTGCTCAATAAACCTACCCATCAACTTTTTAGTACCTACTCTTACTAATTTACTCAGGAAGTAAAAGATGACTAACACAATAAGTGCTACAACAAAATTGGGTAGCATTTCTGTAAGGGTTTCTAACCAACCCTGAAGCTTTTCTTCAACTATTTCGAAAGCTTTTGAAACATTAAAATCCATAGAATTTCTCTTCTAGTATGTTTAGTTCTAACAAAAGGGGAATAACGAATTCACATTTATATAAACATTATCACTACTCAACATTGTTTAAAAAGTGGTGAAAGTCTTATTAACAGGTGCAAACGGATACATAGGAAAGCGACTCCTCTATCTTCTGGTAGATAGAGATTTGGAGGTGATATGCTGCGTTAGAGATGCCTCTAGATTCAATCATGCTTTAAGTGATCATGAGCGAGTATCTATTATTGAGGTAGACTTTCTGAAGGAGGAAACACTCGAGAGAATTCCAGAAGATGTAGATGCTGCCTACTACTTAATGCACGCCATGTCTATGTCTGGTGGAGACTTTGCCAGAAAAGAAGAGCAAATGGCTCAGAACTTCACCAAAATAAGTGAAAAAAGAAATTTGCAGCATGTCATCTACCTCGGTGGCATTGCCAATGACAAAGAGCTTTCCCCTCACTTAAAAAGTAGACTCAACACAGAGAACGAATTAAAAAAAGGCAATTACAATTTTACCAGCATTAGAGCAGGAATCATTGTAGGTTCTGGCAGCGGTTCTTTCGAAATCATCAGAGACTTGGTAGAAAAGCTCCCTGTAATGATAGCACCCAAATGGCTAAAGACTAAATCTCAACCAATAGCGGTTAAGAATATTCTTGAGGTGTTGAGTCAGTCATTATTCGATGAATTCACCTATAATGAAACATTCGACATTGCAGGGCCAGACACCATGTCTTACAAAGACATGCTTATGAAATTTGCAGAAGCTCGTGGGCTAAAGCGGTGGATTATTTCTGTTCCGGTATTAACTCCTAGACTTAGTTCTTACTGGCTATATTTTGTTACCTCAACATCGTACAACTTAGCTACTAACCTAGTAGACAGTATGAAAACGGAGGTTATAGCTAGAGACAATAGGTTAATTGAGCACCTGAAAATAGAGCTAATCAGTTACACCGATGCCGTTAAAAGAGCCTTTTCTAGAATAAAACAAAACCAGCTAATCTCTAGCTGGAAAGACGCCATGTCTAGTGAAACTATTACCAAGCATTTCGAAGATTTGGTAGAAGTTCCAGACTTCGGCTGTTTCAAAGACCACAAGCAAGCCAAGATTACAAATGAAGAACATGTATTAAATAATATATGGTCTATTGGTGGAGAGCGTGGTTGGTACTATGGCAACTGGATGTGGAAAATTAGAGGCTACATGGATAAAGTAGCCGGTGGTGTAGGGCTAAGAAGGGGAAGAACTCACCCTTCAGAAATTAACTCTGGCGACTCATTAGACTTTTGGAGAGTAATTGTTGCCGACAAATCAAAAAAGAGACTTCTGCTTTTTGCAGAAATGAAACTCCCAGGAGATGCCTGGTTGGAGTTTAAAATTGACAAAAACCAAGTACTGCATCAAACCGCCACATTTAGGCCTAAGGGTTTATGGGGTAGGTTGTACTGGTTTGCGGTATTGCCGTTTCATGGCTTTGTTTTTAAAGGAATGATCAGAGGCATTACCCGAGAAACAAATGTTCAACTTAAAACAGTAATACAATGAATTTCTTAAGAATACTTATCACAGGATTTATACTATTAGTCAGCTCAATATTCTTGGCTGTAGCCATGGGTGCGTTTTTCGCTCCCGGAGAGGTAATGCAATATTTGAGTCTGCAGCCTGTCTCAGACAGTACATTTAATTCCATTCGTTCATATTATGGTGGTCTAAACTTAGCCTTTGCTGGCTTTCTATTCTATGCCGGTTTCAGAATGCAAAAAACAGCATTAGGCTTTATTAGCTTATATACCATTGGTTTCTTAATAGGTAGAGTTTACAGCTTTTTTGCTGAAGGTGTAGCTTCCGCTTTTGTCATTAGATGGACCGTGGTAGAGACCATCTTGTTCGTTATTAGCTTCTTGCTGATTAGAGCCTTATTAAAAACTCCAGAACAAGCAGGAACAAGCAAAATTGAAGTTCAGTCTCAAGCATAATTCAATGAAACAGATTGAAACTTACGGGTATAGGAAAACCATTCCTGATGAAATTTATTTTCAGGTACTGGAAACGCTTTCCTATTACCCCGAATTAAAAAATACTCCCATCACATTTAGGTTCAAAAATCCGCAGGAGCACATTATTATGAGTGCTCAGCCTGTTTTTAAAACTCTATTTAGGGTTTTAGACGAACGAGCCTATTATGTAAACATTAGCAGAACTATTAAGCTTGGTTCTGATAGTATGAAAATTGAAGATTTGCCAAAAGATGTTTTGATAGGATGGTTAGGCCATGAATTAGGTCATCTGATGGATTATAAGGACAGGTCTGCTTGGGGCATGATAAAGTTTGGAATTGGCTACCTGCTCTTTCCAAACTTTGTAAAGGGAGCCGAACGGAAAGCAGATGAATATGCAGTTCAGCACGGTTTAGGAGATTATATAGTGAAAACTAAAAATTACATTCTAAACCATGCTGAAATACCGTTGAGCTATAAAGAGAAAATGAAGAAGTTATACCTTTCTCCAGAAGAGATTATGCAGATGGTAGATACTGACCAGCAGGGCACAGTAAGCCCTGCTATTTAGTCCTGACAAACTCCTCGAACTCTAGAAGTGTTTCTTCATTCATCATTCGGGGAGTTTTTACTTGTCCACCCTTCTTTTTGTTCTTTCCATTCCAATCGTGGAAATCGTCAGCCTTAATGAGCTTTACATCAATGCCTTTTAGAGCTTTAGATCTGGCTACTTTGTAGTTCTTGTTTTTGGATTTAAGCACTTCATCAAGCTTCTGACTTACTTCAGACTCACTGGCTTTCTGGTCTCCAGCCAAACCTAGGAACCATTGGTGAATGAATTCGCCATCTTTCTTAACAGCACCTACAGTAAACTCAGGAATCTGCAGACCGAAAGCTTCTTCCAGTTCTTGAACAGCCTCATTCATTTTTGAAACCGATAATTGAGAACCCACCACATTCAAGAAGTGCTTCGTTCTACCAGTTATTTTAATTTCAGCTCTCTCAAGATTAGTAAACGCAATAGTATCGCCAATACTATAGCGCCAAGCACCGCTTACCGTACTAATGAGCATGGCATAGTCTTCTCCTTCATTTACTTCGCTAAGTGATAGGGCGGGTGCATCTTCTATAGGACTTCCGTTTTCATCGAAATACTCTTCTTTAAAAGGAATAAATTCAAAATAGATTCCTGAATCAATAGATAACTGCATAGCCATTTGATCATTTGGCCTCGCCTGATAAGCCAAGAATCCTTCAGAAGCCAAATAGGTATCTAAATAAAGCATTGGCTTAGAAGTTAGCGCATCAAAACTGGCTCTGTATGGCTCAAAAGCTACTCCTCCTGAATTATAAACCATCAGGTTTGGCCATATATCATGAATAGTTTCTGCCTTGTTGTGCTCTACTACCTTTTGCAGCATTAATTCAATCCATGACGGAATTCCAGAAATAGCACCAATATCCCAACTGGGGGCTTGTTTGGCAATAGCTAATACTCTTTCGTCCCAATCTTCAATAGAGGCAATGTCTTCACCAGGCTTGTAATACCCTTTAAACCAGAATGGGATATTACTAGCGCTAATACCACTAATTTCTCCCTCGTAGTGACCGTTAACCTCTTCTAAATCGGTACTGCTACCCAACATCAATATTTGTTTTTCGAAGAAGCTATCTGGCAAATCGTGTTCAGAAAGGCTAAGCACTTGCTTTACACCAGTTTCTCTAATGGCTTCAATCATTTCTTGTGTAACTGGTATGCGCTTGCTCTTATTACCCGTAGTGCCCGAGCTTAAGGCGAAATACTCTGGCTGGCCTGGCCAAGTAATGTCTACCTCTCCTTCTACCGTTTTGAACCACCATGCATCGTGCATTCTGTGATAGTCGAAAGCGGGAACCTTCTTCCTAAATTCTTCTATGGGCGAATCGCTCTCCAGCAATTGCTCAAACTGATAGAACTTACCGAAAGCCGTATCTTTAGCCTTCTTTAGTAATTTCTTTAGCACCTCCTCCTGATGTTCTTGAGGTGTTTTACTGTTATCGGTGATTTGTTCACCAAGATCTATAGCTCTTTTTATAATTTTCCCGAGTAATGGCATAGTTGATTGGGTTACAGTTTAAATACTAATCAATTTCAATCTTGTTTAAATAAGACTGCTGCATTAGAACAAGAAGCCAGCTCTTAGCATAAATGAGCCACTTTCTTCTTCCGTTATTCCATAATGCAGCGATACAACTATGTAATTGTAAAGGGCAGCAAAAGCACCTGGACCGTAGGTTCTTTTGAAACCGCTAGTTTCTCCGTCTTCAGTCCAAACTTTACCATGATCTACAAAGCCGATAAGCCCGAAGTCTCCGGTCATCACTACATTATTCATCTGGAAGAGAGACAACCTAAATTCAGTGTTATTATAGAAAATACCTTGTCCTGCAAAACGTGTTCTTCTGAAACCTCTTAGGTTGGTTTGTCCTCCCAAGAAGTTAGAGTGATAGAATAAGTAAGGCCCTGAGTTATTTTCTACTCCGAAACGAGTAGCCACTGTAAGTCTGAAAGGTAGTTTGAAAGTATAATACAAGCTCACATCAGTTTTTAGGCTTGTCATATTCACTTTGTCTCCACCTATATCATTCCAATAATCCATTTGTGCCTGCCACTTGATACCCATAGAAGGGTGATTCGGGTGGTCATAATATCTTAGTCTGGTAAAGAAAGAAGCTCCTAAAAATGAGGTAGAACCAGTAGTAACTGTATTATTTGGCCCCATGAGGTCAGAAATTACTCCATCTGTTTCTGTCACATTCACGTGTTCAAAAGTTGGCCCAAAGCCCATTTCGAAGTACTTACTAGACTTTCTGATAATGCTCGGAGAAAAATTGAAACGCTCTAAACCTACTCTGTAATAGTCAATAGGCTGATCGAAAGTAGTGTTACCTCCTTGGCCGAAATAGTTGAAAGCATATTTACTGTTGTGTCCCCAGGTATCGATTTCAACATCCCAATGCTTGGCAATGAATGAATTGTAACGCCCATTGTAAGCAGCATTGAAACCATTAGTTCTTGTAGCCCAATTGGCTTTGATTAGATGAGTTGCTTTAGGGTCTTCTTTATACTGCTGACGCTCAATGTACAAGCCAGCACCTAAAAACAAACCGTCATCTGGGGTATAATCGAAAGAGGCTCTTGGCGTAACTATATCGTATTTGAAATACTTTCTCTCAAAATCGTAGACAGCCGATGACTCCGTATCTCTTACAGGAACTGAAGCGTATTTTTCACCAAACACTTCGGTAAACTCTTCATCTTTATCATAGAACTTAACTCCTCTAAAGCGTCCTTCTTCAGTTCTGGCACTAATTATACTGTCTTTACCTTCACCACCATACATCTGAACTTCTATTGGGAATTTCTGCTCTCCGTAGACTTTAAATCTATCGATTCCTCTCAATCCGTGAAGGATAATTCGTTTTGTAGTATCCGGGTGGAAGGTTCTTTCATATAGTAAATCTTCCTCTTTTCCGTCTTCTTCTACCTTATGCACAACTACCTTTACGGTGTTATCGGTCTGATTATACACCTCAAAAAGTTCGTGCTTATCACTAAAAGCTACTCTCACTTCTCTGCTCAAGAACTCATAGTATTTCACAATTTCTTCGTCCATTAGGTCTCTTCTAGACTTAATCTTGGCAGCTATTTCAGGCCCAGAAAGCTCATAAACTTCTTCTGGTATCTGCTTTATGGCATAGTCAATTACGCTGTCTGTTAACTGGGTCTGTACTTCCTTCACCATTCTTTGCCAATCGCTCAGTTGAAGTTCATTAAGCAGGTTTCTATCTATATTTCTTGCCGACCAGTTAAATCCATTGATGTCATTAAAATCGTAATCGAAATGGCCGATTCTTCTCATAAAGTACCTAGAAGTACCAATGGAAGGAATGAATCCGTCCATCTTTGCGAACACTTGGTCTCTATCTCTTGGAATAGCTTTGTAAAGTACACCCTTACCATCTTTTTCAAACTCAGCCCATCTCCACTGGTCTTCATGTCTATCCCAGTCGCCAATAATCATATCAAAAATTCTGGCTTTGGCTAAAAAGAGCTGGTCTACGCTGTTGTCGTTATCTTCTCGAAGCTCTTCATAAAGCTTCTCTGTACCCACAGCGTTTTCTGTATTGCCGAACCTGTCGAATTCGGACAGATCCTCATCGGGTCTTATTTCAATCATAAAAAGCTTATCGCCATATTCTTGAGAATATTCACCGAGTTGGTCATTGGCTGGCACATAAAACAATTTTGGATTGGTGTAATAGATACCTAGGGCATCAGACATTGGAGGGATTGTCAGAAAACTGTATGGATGCGCTGTACTAATCTGATCTTTGAGAATGTTATTTACCCATGTTCCTCTTAACATGCTAGGTAAGGTCTTGGCCGGGAACTTATCTATTGTTCTTAGATTATACTGAATGTTGTCTTCAGAAGTAAGCCTAAGTGTTTTGGTTTGGTTACCTCCGCCAAGCTTGAGTATTTCCAACCCACCTTTGTATTTATCTAAATCGAAAATAGGAGCGCTTACTGGAGTTGTCCAGGTTTCCCTATAGTGATTCCCGAAAAAGAATCTGCCTACTCTACCTTTTTCAAAGTTCGGGTTGGCACTAATGGTTACGGTTGAATCTTTTACATTCTGTTGAGCCTGCGTGTGCGGCATAGATGACAGTACAAGTGCTGTCGCGATGAGGGTTTTAAAAATGATTTTAGTGAACATGCCATTCTAACTTTCAAAAACCGTGACAAAATAATTATGGTCGCTAGGCGTTTCGGTTTCTTCATTTTCGCTTTCCAAAAAATCATGGTATCGGATTTGAACTACTTAAGCCAATGGAAACCACAGAAAACATCGACCAAAGCATCATCCGTAAGCGAGTAGCCTCTGCTTACGAGCATCGAACAGAAGAAAACATAACCTTCCACCATCTTAATAGGCTCAACCAAATATTGGTCACCTTAAAAGAAGATGCTGAAGAGCTCTTTGAGAGCGAAAACACTAGAAATCAAATTGAGTTAGCAATAGCTACCTACTATTCTACATTCTGGTTTAAAGGAGAAGATAAAGATGAGTCTGCCAAGACATTTCTGGAAGAAAATTTCAGTGAATATCTAGGTGAAAAAGATGTGGATTCCATTACTAAACTATCACTATCCATAAACGATCATAATACCAAAAAAACTACCTCTGAGGCTATTGTCTACGATATTTACTGGTCTTTTCTGGGTAAAAAGAAATTGGTCAGAAACTTAGAATTGCTTGCCATTGAGCACCTTGGAGATGCTAGTCATAAGAAGGAAACGCTTAAGGAATATATAGAAGTAATTTCTGCTTTCAGATACAGAACCAAATGGGCTATAAAGGAGTATTCTGAGCGAAAATCGCTCAATACTAGAAAGGTTTTATCTGCCATTGAAAAGGAAGAAAAAAAGAGAAAAAAGCAGCTTAGAAGATCGCATAAACTAGGCAGAGGCATTGAAACAATGTATCGCTCTATTTATAAAAATCACGTGAATTTAAGCGCCATTGCAGATGCAAAAGCTAACCTCATAATCCGCGTAAATACCATTATAATGTCCATTATTGTTACTTTAGCGGGTACTGGATACACTTTCTTCGATGGTGGTTTTTACAAGTATTCTAGATTTACAGCTCCCGTTTTAGTACTTCTATTAGGCTCTCTAGCAGCAGTAATATTCGCAGTATTATCTGCTCGCCCAAAGGTTACCAGAATTAACCTAACCAAGCAAAAAATAAGAGGCAACGACTCTAGTTTACTCTTCTTCGGAAACTACATAAACTTAGATAAAAAGGACTTTATAAGAGAAATGAGCCTGTTTAGACAAGATAAGAAGAGAGTATATGACCAAATGTCTGTAGACATCTACTACCTAGGTTTAGTATTGGATAGAAAGTATAGGTTAGTAACCATCTCATACAACATATTTATGGTGGCCATAGCACTAAGTGTACTGTCTTTTATTACCATATTTTCTATCACTCAATTCTCCTAAAAAAAGTATTTGAAGTTGATTTAAGAGACCAATTACCCTCTCCTAAATTCTTTTAATGAAAAGGATTTTCTCAAAATGAACACTGTTTTCAATATGATAAGCGCCACGCAAATGGCGCTTATTTTTTATTTCAGCCAGGTGCATTCTCTAGTCTCATGGTAGAATTTTCGGACGGATGTCTCCATTGGAATTCAACTTACTGACCCGCCATGGTTAAATAGATTGAGAATAAATTCTACTTTTTTCACTGAATTAGTTAGCTCTTTTAGAGCCCTTTAGATTCCATGGCAACCCTCTTCAATTAAAGGCATATTGAACCAATCTGGATTTTTCATTAAATCGTAAATCTGTTAGACTGTGCATTCCAATGCACAACAAGCTTATTTTTTTAGAGAAATCAGACTCTTGGACACCATTCAAAAGGACTAAGTGGGTATGGCGTTGCGCGCATTTATTTTCTTCATTTTGATCATACAATCCCTTGCTGTTTTGGGAGTTACCCCTCAGCAACAAGAGGTGTTTTATCATCAATTTGAAAAGAGTGATGGGCTGCTTTCGAACACTGTTTATGATATCAACCTGAACGAAAACGGTGAAATCATCTTCGGAACGGATAGAGGGTTAAGCATCTACAATGGTCTCACGTTTAACAACAGAACTTATGTTGGTGCTAGCAATGCGCTAAACGATGTATACCAAATAGGAGAAGGGGCCTATATTGGTACTAACTTCGATTGGGAGTATGTCTTTTTTAAAAAAGACACAACCCAGGTTCTGGCCATAAACAAGTCTGGCCTAGACTTTCCTAGGGTAATCCCACTTGGGGATCGGAAACTACTTTATGTAAAAACCGGCCTTATTTCTCCTGATCAACAAGACACCATTCACTTCAAAAATTCTTTCGATTTCTTGTACCACTTAGTACAGCATGGCAACACAACTTGGTTTACTGCTGGTGACACTCAAGAAAACACTCTCTATAAACTAGAAACCAATGATAGATTAAGCACCATAAGCTTAGGATTTTCCATGACTAAAGAAGATATCCCTTTTACTTACAATGAAGGCATTCTTTTCTACAGGCCATCGGTAGGGGGCATTACTAATGTAAGTGGGCAACTTATTCAATCCTTACCCTTTTCTCCTGAAAAGGTGAACAACCTTTACATCCATGAAAACACGCTGTATTTCTCTACCCTCAACGGCCTGTGGGTTTTCAATCTGGCTTCGGAAAAAGCTGAACACTACTTATCCGATATTCAAATTTCTGACACCATGTTTGATGTAGAAGGAAACCTCTGGTGCTCTAGCTTGCTTCATGGTGTGTTTATGATTCCTTCCCTTACCCGAAGGGTTATCAAATTTGAAGATAAGCTAGACGAAAGTCTCATTTTACAAAGTCAACAAAATGGCCCAAGCAATGCGCTTTTACTCACCAATGACTCTAAACTATATGAATTGGACTATAGAGATTACTCTTTAACCTTCAAAAGAGAAGTTCCTTCTCCCAATAGGATAGAAGGTTTTTTGGCCGATAGCACAACCAAAACGATATACTTAGGCAGCAACCTTGCCGAATTGCTAGACGCCAAAAGCTTAGTAACGCTAGAATCATTTAAACTAAGTGCAATAAAAGGCTTCTTACCCAGTAGAGAAAAGCTCTTTATGGCTACTTCTAGCGGACTTTATGTATACCACTTAGAAGGAAAGTTAGCGGAATTGATTCTACCAAAACATAGGTTAAGAGGTCTTTTTCGGCAAAAAGGTCAACAATATTGTTACTCAGCAAATAAGCTCTGGGAAATAGCTGAAGATGAAAGCTTAAAGCTTATTCTCGATAATCAGAATATTGAAAAAGTAGTTTATAGCGGAAGCCGAACTTTCATACTTACCACCACTGGAGGTGTTTCCGAACTAAAGGAAAATAAGCTCGAACCTATCATTCAGTCAGGAGAAGACTACTCGGACATTTTCCTGACCGACAACTACCTATTCGTGATCAATTCTGAAAGAGCCGATGTTTTCGATCTCAAGACTTTTGAAAAGCGAAACTCCTTCTTCAACTCAAAAGGAATTGACACCAACAAGTTAGTTGCTGTTGTAGAGTTCGATGGTCAACTGCTGTTCTTGCATCAACAATTTATGAGTGCTTTTTCTAGTTTTCCAGAGCGCAACCTAGTTAAACCAACCATTAAACTGCTCAACAGAGAACTACTGCCAGAAAAACTCACATCGATAGACTACTCATCAAACGATTTGAGGTTCGCGTTCGGGGTATATCCTAACATTAGCGCTCAAGGAAAAACCAGTGTAATGTATAGAATTAAAGGGCTCAGCCAAGACTGGTTGCCGCTGTACGCCACCAATGGTAGCTACAATATAGACCTACTCAACCTTGCCAATGGCCAATATGAGTTGGAATTGATGGCAGAAAATGAAGACGGGGTAACATCGGAGGCTTTCCTCCTCCCCTTCTCCATCAAACCTCCATTGTGGCGTCAGAATAGCATGTTACTACTCTATATAGTAATACTGGGCGGCATCTTTTGGACTTCGTTTTACCTGAATAGATTGAGACTTGTGAGAAAAAACAAGGTAGAGTTAGAAAAGGTAAGACTGAACAACCAATTGGCTGCTGCCGAGTTAAAGGCCATCAGATCGCAAATGAACCCGCACTTTTTGTTCAATGCCATGGCCACCATTCAAAATGCCATTCTAAAAAAAGATTTGAAAGATTCATTAGACGGGCTTTCGAGTCTTTCCAAACTGCTTCGCGATGTATTACATAAGTCTTCTATGGAAGTGCATTCGGTTCAGGCGGAAATAGACTTCTTACACAACTACCTCAAACTCTCTAAAAAACGCTTTGGCGAAGAATTCGAATACGAAATTGCTTGTGAGAAGGAAATAGACACTGCATTCGAAAAAATACCTACTCTTATTACTCAACCTTTTGTAGAAAACGCGATAGAACATGGCGTATCTAAGCGAAAAGGGGCAAAACACATATCTATTGCTTTCAGCAAGGTAATTAAGGGGTATCAAGTAATAATCAAAGACAACGGCTTAGGCAGCGACCCCACCACTTGGTATAATGAAGAAAAAGGATCTTTTGCTTTAAAAGCCATTGAAAATAGAATTAGCAGAGTGAATAAGCTTAGCAAGCTAAAAGTAGGCAGTACTATTTCTTCGGCCAGTGAAGGCACAACCGTAACATTAACATTTGAGCATGAGCAATAAAATAACAGCAATAATAGTAGATGACGAGGGACAGGCGCGAGAATCGCTTCGCAGGTTATTGCAGTTCATTAGCGACTCTGTTGAAGTGGTTGACGAGGTAGCCACTATAATGGATGCCGCTCAAAGCATTGAAAAGAACAATCCAGATGTTGTCTTTCTAGATATTCAACTCGATGGTCAATTGAGTTTCGAGCTTTTTGAGGTTTACCCTGACTTAGAAAATAAGCTTGTGGTGTTTGTTACAGCGCATGATCATTACGCTATCCGAGCCATAAAACTTTCTGCTTTCGATTACATATTAAAACCTGTGGACCTAGATGAGCTAAGCGACTGTATAAAACGCTTAAATGAAAAACTAGAGGATAACTTTAAACCAAAATTTGATGCCTTAAAATCTAATTTACACAAGGTTGAAAAAGTAGCCGTTGCCTCAAGAACCGGTATAGAATACGTTCCTATCAGCGATCTTTTATTTCTAGAAGCTTCGGGTATGTATACAGTTTTCCATTTGCAAGAGCGCCAAGTAGTAGCTTCGAAGCCAGTGAAGGAGTTTGAACAAATGCTACCAGAAACCTTCTTCCGTTCTCACCGCGGTTATCTGGTGAACATGAAACTGGTAGAAGAAGCCAAAGGACAAGAATTGAAGCTTGTAAATGGGCAGTCAATACCAATTGCACGCTCAAAAATGAATGAGTTTAAAAGTAAATGGAAATAAAAAAGCCCAACAATATGCCGGGCTATTACAAATCAAAAACTATGATTACTCTTTATGGCTTATCTACCAAGCTAATCGGTCTTGATATGAAAGGGAAGTTAGCGCTTATGCCAAACTGCGCATGAGAAATCACAATTGCGCCAGAAGAACTTTTTCCTAAATAGTATCTTAAGAATAATTCGTGCTCGCCATTTTCCTTAGAAGTCACAATTGTTTCGTGCTGCCCCACTGAGATAAAAAGAGGTGCTATTCTATAAGTCAAGCCACCGCGGTACTCAGCTGTTGGCGGAATGTACCATTCGTCATTGCCATCATTGCTATAGCTCTCCACAGCCTCTACAAGTTCAGAGTACGTACCTGCCTCAATCTTTTCAGGAGCCACTAGTACAACACTGTAGTCCGCATTAACTCGAATAATTCTTCCACCTTTATAGGTTTGTCCATAAATATCAGAGCCAATTAAATTTCTAATCTGGCTAATGGTTTGACCTTGATGGTTTACGCGCTCATCGAATTCATTTTCACCCTCAACATCTTCAATTTGAATATTTAAGGTCATTTGATCTAGAACCTCGCCTTCAACATCAAGAATATAAATTGTGTCAGACCAAGTTTTAAGACCATCTCCTTCTGAAGTAAAACCAGTGATTTCTTCAAAATCCCAATTTCCAGAATTCCAGAATTCCAGTAATCCTGTTAGGTTATTAAAATCGAATACTCGAGCATCACCTTTTAACAGCGGACTCAAGTTCTCATCGTAGTCAAAGCTATAATTTAGGCCTTGCTCTGCAGTGAGTAAGTCACTTAGCGTCTCTTCAAATTCCCCAGAAAGTGTATTTTCCTTGATGGTATAAGTGTGAGAATCGCTGTTAAAGCCCACATAGTCTGCCAAGTTGTTAATGGCAATATTAAGTGTAGCACTTTCGGTTACTTCGTCTACAGTAGCCTCAAGTGTTACTGAAATACTTTCGTTCACTTCAAAATCGAAAATGCTGGCATCGTTCACAACTAATTCATTATTGGCGTTTAGTGATACTGCGTCTGCAGGAGTTTGACTAGTAATGGCTAAAGTTACATCCGTTCCGTTTACTACATCTACCGGAATAGTACCGATAACGGCACCTTGTTCAGGGTTTTCATCAATGCTAAGTGTTGGTGCAGTAATGGTAATTTCAGGAACTGGCACCGGTTCTTTGTCTTCGCTATCGCATTGATAGAGAAACATAGAAAGCAATAATGCTAGGGCTGTGATTTTTCTCATGTTGATTAATTTTTGCGCAAAAAAATGACACAACATGAGCCATGACAATACTTAACTGCTAAGCTGTTTATGTCAATTGCTAAAGTGTAAAAAGATTTGTAAAACAATGGTAAAAGAAGCGTTGAAAACGGCTAAATCTACTAACGCTAACTAGTCTGCCCTAGTAACTGGAGCTTGCCTATGGCGGGTACATATCATTCAAAGTACATGTTATGCTAATTTCAGTTGGAATGGGAGTAAGAATGATCCGCACTGCAAGTTGAACCAGAGAAAAGTATTGAAACAAAAAAAGCCGATCAATTTGATCGGCTTTTACGCTGTAGCGGGGATCGAACCTGCGTCCGTCACCTGACGGATATGAGCCCAACTAGCCTTTCTTCAATATTTTTGAGCATATAAAATCTCTTCCCCTACTAGATTTTAACTCCTTTTCCCTTTTCATTGCACTTGGCTTATCAACATAATCCTCTGTGTAAACAACCTCCCAAGGACGAAATTTTATTGTCCAGCCTTTTGTTGCTAGTTTATTATGGGAAAGCACTCGCTGCTCCAGATTGCTAGAGTAGCCGATATAAATCTTATCGAATTTCGAAGAATAGAGAACGTAAACTGTGTATGTCATAAAACAAAAAAAGCCGATCAAAATGATCGGCTTTTACGCTGTAGCGGGAGCAGGACTCGAACCTGCGACCTTTGGGTTATGAGCCTTGTCTTTATTGGTTTTGTGTAGTCAATAAAAGCTCCTAATCACTCATTATAGGTCATTTATGGTACGTTGGAAACCGTTGAGAACTGCTCAAAACTACAAATTGTTTTAGGTATGTTTTAGGTATAATGTTGCCCAATAATTATCTTTACAGAGTTCATAATCAAACAAGATGGCATCTGTTAAACTGGTTTTCTGGAAACACGACAAGAAGAAAGACGGCACCTCACCTATTGCCATCAGAATTACAAAAGACCGTAAGACAAGGTATATTTTCACTGGAGAATATGCACAAGAAAAAGACTGGGACTTCAAGCAATCAAAAGTCAAAAAGTCACACGTGAACTCCGTTCGCTTAAATAACTTGCTCCAAAAGAAACTTTCTGAGGCTCACGCTGCCATACTAGAAGCTGAAGCAAGTACAGAAGAATTGTCGGCAAAGCAGATACAAAAGAAGGTAAAACGAACTGGAAAGAATGTTTCATTCTTTCAATTGGCAAGTGAAAGAATTGGTAGAAAATATAATGAAGGCAAATTCTCGGTTGTTAAGCCTGAAATTTCAATTCTCTATAACATAATGGAATTCATTAACCTCAACCATTCTAAACCGAGACAAAAAGTGGTTGAAGAGATAAAAAATCGAAGGTTAGAGCGAATTTCAAAGGCTAGAAAAGGGCTTTATAGTGTCGATGATGAACTTAAAGAATTTGCAAAAAACAGCTCCCTTAGTTTCTCTGACATTGACATGGGCTTCATTAATAACTTTAAAAGTTTCAGTACATCCTATCTAGAACAGAAGCCCAGAACAATAACCAATCAGCTAATCTTCATTCGCACAATGTATAACCTTGCAATAAATGAAGGAATCATTGATCGAAAGTATTACCCATTTGCTGGAGAAAATGAAAAAATTAGAATTAAGTCTGGAAACAAAATTGGTCTTACTAAACCTGAGATCGAACGTATAGAGAAACTAAAATTAGAAAAAGGAAGCTCTATTTGGCATACCAGAAATGTCTGGTTATTCTCATATTATTTTGCGGGAGTGAGAATTTCGGATGTTCTTGAAATGAAGTGGTCTGATTTTGTTGATGGTCGTCTTTATTATCAGATGAACAAAAATGAAAAACCCGTAAGTCTGAAAGTTCCAAATAATGCTTCGCAGGTCTTGAGCTTATATTCCAAAGGCAAAAAATCTCAAATGGACTACGTTTTCCCCTTTTTAAAAAAAGCTGACCCCAAAAGTAAAGTAGACTTGTTCACGAAAACTCGTAACGCAACCAAACTCCTAAACAAATACCTAAAGAGAATAGCTGATATGTGCGACATTGATAAAAACTTATCCAATCATATCGCTCGCCATAGTTTCGGAAATATTGCAGGAGACAATATACACCCATTAATGCTACAAAAACTCTACCGGCATACCGACCTAAAAACCACTATAAATTATCAGGCCAACTTCATTCATAAGGAAGCGGATGAAGCATTAGAAAAAGTGCTAAACTCCTAAGGATTAAAGCCTTATGACCTTCATTTTAGTCAACTTCACACGACTAAACTGAATAAGGTGCTTAAAGTATAGATTAAATCATCTTGTGGACAATTAATTGCGCTTCAAATACTCTGATTCAATCATTTTCTTTAATTTAAAATCAATTTCGGTCATAGAATTTTAAATAAACAGATACACGCTTTTAGCATTTAATCAAGGTGACACATGGGATGGATCATATTCATATTTATCATTTATGTATTGTATTCATTCACTCGTAAGAAAGAGAAGAAAGTACCTTCAAGGAGTGCAGAAGTGAATTTTAGGAGTGACACTGACTATATCCACTCTTATTCTTACTTTGAAAAAGAAAAATCTAAAAATACCTCAAAAGGCAAATGGATCATGCCCGGTGAGGAGGTTTCAATAAAAAGCAAAACCATCTCAAAAGGACTATTTTATTTTGGCGGAGTTCTAAAAGGTGAAAATTATAACGAAACCGAAAGCTCTTTGGTCGATGAGACTCTTCAAATAAAGGAGAGCCAATATACTTACACTGATAGTAGCCTTGGATATTGGCCAAGTTTCATTGATTTATCGCCCAGTTGCAGAGGTGCGTATATTGACTGGCTTGCCAGTGATCGTGATATGTCTGACACCCCGATCGGATATCTATTCATATATTTTTATGGACTGGAAAGGCGCATCATCAAGGACTATAAAGATGGCCTGGTAGGAGATGAAGAATGTCTTCAGATTTGCAATGAAATAATTCGTCTCAGATCAGTTTTCAGAGATAATTATTCATTTAATAGCTACTCCTCTAATCTTCTAGAATACATTTCCATCACCCTGCCCCATATTCTTTCCATTCAGGATGATCAAATAGAAAATTCGATAAATTCGAATGTATTTAAAGTAAAACTTGCTCGAATTGCTCAAAATAGTGAGCCTTTGAATCCAGAGCTTGCGTTCTCCTGGATATCCAATCATCCAGAACACTCTTTCAGAACACCTGCGAGACGTTGCCCAGAAGAGTTTAGAACATTGTTTTTATATAGGTATAAAGAAACCTACAATGATGGCATTGTCATAAAGCCGAACAAAACAAAGCTCAACCTTCATTATCGTCCCGCAAGTAGAAGTTTAAGCTATTTTAGATACGGTCCGCATGACTTGAGTGATGTAACAGTGCTATCAGGCCCCACCAATAAATTGGCTAAAATTGCCTATCAATGCGTTGATGACCTAGATGCTTATAGCAGATATCTCGGGAGAAAAAATTCAAACAAAGAAAGTATTGAAGCTGTCGCCCTTTTACCGAATGAGTTGATTAATGAATTCCAATTGATCAAAGACCTGAGGCTATGGGCCGAAAATATTATAACTACCAATGATGGCATCTGTGAGTTTAAAGATTTTTGGCGACAAACTAAACTACCCCTCCCTTCAAAACTGAATAAAAAAGAGCAGGAATTAGCTTGCAACCTCATTGAGAAAATTGGCTACTCAGCTGCACCAGATCTAAACTTACACAGTAGTAAACTCAACATTGATGACCCAATTGTGATTTACCATAGGCATGAACCAATAGAATTCAAGAAACAAAAAGTCTTTCGTGATGTGGCTATAAAGTTACGGTTAGGATCAATTATTGCGAACGCTGATTTGCATATTCATAGTAATGAAAAAACCTATCTTCAGGAACTTATCAACACCAATGACAATCTGTCTTCCGAAGAGAAATTGTCATTAGAAGCCTATCTTAAATGGCTGTTAATTTCACCCTCTGATTTTTCAGGTCTAAAAAATTCTTTGTCAAAACTCAGTGAGCACAACAAAGAATTGGTCAGGAAAATGATCATTCATGTAGCTCTTTCTGATGGCAAAATTGACCCTAATGAAGTCAAAGAAATAGAAAAACTATATACCAGTCTGGGATTTGATAAATCAGCAGTACCTGCAGACATACACGCGTTATCTTCACGCAAAGTCGAACATGTCTCTACTAGAAAAGATGCCGTTCCAAAAACTAATCAAAACAAATCCTTCTCTCTAGACGAGAGTGTTTTAAGTTTTCATGAAACAGAAACCAAACAAGCTCAGGACATTTTGAATAATATTTTCAAGAATGAAGATGAGGAAGAAGAAATGATCCAAGCCATTCCTGAACAAACACTTGAAAATAAAGCATTGTCTATCTATCAAATTATTTCTCATCGAGACCGAATAGAAAAAGATGAATTCGAAAGAATTTGTTCTGAATATGGCTTTTTTGTTCAATCTGCTATTGATAGCATAAATGAATGGGCTTTTGAAAAAGTAAACGCACCGGTACTTGAAGAGGATGTTGATGTAATTGTCGATCGAGAAATTGCGGAAGAATTAAAAGAATACGAGGAAACATGATGAGTGGAATCAAAATTAGAACAAAGGAAAAGGATGCAATCATTCAGTCACTAAAGTCTGGAGTTACTCCAAAAATTGGAATACAGCATATTCAGGTAGGTCGAAGTAAAGAGCTTCAAGCTCTACACAAGGATATTGAAAGGGTTTGTGATGGTGGCTCAGCATTCCGCTTAATTATCGGAGACTACGGCTCTGGAAAAACATTCTTCTTGAGTGTAGTGAGATCAATCGCACTAGAAAAAATGCTCGTGACTGTAAATGCAGACTTATCCCCTGATAGAAGAATTCATGCTTCAGGAGGGCAGGCTCGAAATTTATATTCTGAATTGATGAGGAATATTTCAACCAGAACCAAGCCAGATGGCAATGCACTAACAACCATAGTGGAAAAATTCATCACACTGGCCCGTCAGGAGGCTGATCAAAAAGGTATTGATGTTACGGAATCTATCCAAACAAGACTTCAGGCGCTAACTGAATTGGTGGGCGGGTATGATTTTGCAAAAGTCATTGAGGCATATTGGCAAGGGCATGAAGCGGGTGATGAACATCTTAAATCTAATGCTATTCGATGGCTTAGAGCTGAGTACACTACAAAAACAGATGCAAAAAATGATCTGGGCGTGAGGACAATTATTTCAGATGATCATTTCTATGACGCTTTAAAGTTAATGAGTTTGTTTGTGCAACAAGCGGGCTACAATGGGCTTCTGGTCAATTTAGATGAAATGGTTAACCTGTATAAACTTCATAGCACTCAAGCCAGAACGTCTAATTATGAGCAAATTCTTCGCATTTTGAATGATTGTCTTCAGGGAAGTGCTGAGAATCTTGGGTTTCTATTGGGTGGCACACCGGAATTCTTACTTGATCCAAGGAAAGGTCTTTACAGTTATGATGCTCTTCAGACAAGATTGGCTGAAAACAGTTTTGCCAATAGAGCAGGTGTCATTGATTATTCCTCCCCTGCCCTTCACCTCGCAAGCCTTACTCCTGAAGAGTTGTTCATTTTGCTTAAGAATTTGAGAAATGTTTTTGCCGGTGGAGATTCTACTAAATACCTAGTTGACGACAGTGCTCTAAAATCATTCCTAGATCATTGTAACAAAACCATAGGCAATGCCTATTTCACTACACCTAGAAACACTATAAAGGCATTCATAGACCTATTGAGTGTCTTAGAACAAAACCCACAACTTGATTGGCAGAACTTAATTGAGGACACAACAATTGCTATAGAAACACCAAGTGATATTGATGATGGGCCACTGAATTCTGACGATGAGTTGGTTTCTTTCAAATTATGACAGAGCCATTTCATAGTTTAGATAGGCGTATACAAAAATGGATTTTCAAACAGGGCTGGACCGGTTTGAGACAAATTCAAAATGACGCTATTCCTCCAATACTGGCTGGAAATCAGGATGTGATCATCAGCGCCTCTACAGCAGCTGGTAAAACAGAGGCATTTTTTCTACCAGCTTGTTCTTCAACAATAGATGAAAAGGATGGCTATTCAATACTTTACATTAGCCCCTTAAAAGCTCTCATCAATGATCAATATAGAAGGCTTGAAAGTCTAAGTATCATTACCGACATTAATGTTACTCCCTGGCACGGTGATGTAGCACAAAGCCTAAAGACCAAATCAAAACGCAACCCTTCTGGCATTGTACTTATAACACCTGAGTCGTTAGAATCATTATTGATCAGGAATTCTGGCTGGGTTCAAAGGTCCTTTTCATCCTTAAAGTACATTGTAATAGATGAATTTCATGCCTTCATCGGTACTGAACGAGGTCAACACCTCTTATCACTTTTAAATAGACTAGAAGCCCTACTCCAAGAGATTGAAGAGCCTATTCCAAGGGTAGCTTTAAGTGCAACCTTAGGCAACTTAGATGAAATCCCTGGGGTATTAAGACAAAACGCCCAAATGCCCTGTTCCATAATTAAGGAGAGTAAATCCAACTCTCAGATTAGGTTTGGCATTCAAGGCTATATTGACCCTATAGACAACGACCAGAAGATACCAGCATTTCATCGAATATGTACTGATCTCTTTTCTCTCTGTAGAGGAGGTTCACATTTGATATTTGCGAATAGCCGAAAAAGAACTGAAAGTATTAGCGCTCAATTAAGTGATATGTGTGAACAAGAAGTTGTTCCTAATGAGTTTTTTCCACATCATGGATCGCTTGATAAAAGCCTTAGAGAAGCTTTAGAAGCCAGACTTCAAAAAGATAATCTCCCCACTACGGCAGTTTGCACAATGACTCTGGAACTTGGGATTGATATAGGAAAAGTGGATTCTGTTATACAGGTAACTGCACCTCATTCTGTAGCCAGTTTACGTCAAAGGTTAGGTCGTTCTGGACGAAGAAACACCCCCTCTACGCTCCGAATGCTTATTTCTGAAAAGGAAATAAACGTAGATTCTAGCATCGGAGACAAGTTGAGAATAGAGTTACTTCAATCAATAGCGATGACCCGGCTTCTTATTATTCAAAAATGGTATGAACCAGCTGATTTAGGAAGCTTTCACTTTTCTACACTTCTGCATCAAATTTTGGCGCTAATTGCCCAATGGGGTGGCATTAGGGCAGATCAAATTTACAACTCTCTCTGTAAAGAGGGATGCTTCAATAATGTAACGGTCGAGCAGTTTAAAGAACTCCTACACCATATGGGGCAACAAGACCTGCTTACACAAATATCTGGAGGACAACTGGTTTTAGGGCTTAAAGGTGAATATTTAACAAATAGCTATAATTTCTATACGGTTTTTAAGACCCCTCAAGAATTTCGAGTAATTGCTGGAGATAAGACATTGGGAACTTTGCCTGTTGACACCCTAATATTGGAAGGACAACACATTATTTTTTCTGGCAAACGATGGAGGGTTGAAAACATTAATACTGATAATAAAACCATAATTGTATCTCCTTCTAAAGGAGGGGATCCTCCGCAATTCAATGGCCATGGAATGATAGTTCACGATATTGTCAGACAAGAAATGTTTAACATCTATAAAAGTGGAAACTACAAAATTCCAGTTGGCACGTCTGAGGTAGATTACTTAGACTCAACCGCCAAATCTCTTTTCAACGAGGGACTCGAATTCTTCCAGGAAGCATTACTTCATGAGCGGAGAATTTTTCAAAATAACGATTACGTATATATAGTCCCCTGGATGGGTGATAAAATTGTAAATACGATTGCCACAATGTTGATTAAGCTTAATTATAAGGTCTCTATATTCTCAGGCATCATAGAAATTGAAAAAACGAATTTGGAATCTGTTTCAAATTCACTGTTTGAATCATGCTCAAACAAGCAGCTCACCAATTCAGATCTTGCCTTGTCTGTCAGAGAAAAAAGGATTGAAAAGTATGACGATTTTTTACCCGAATCTTTGCTCAATATAGGCTATGGCCAGAATTACTTTGATGTAGAGCGAGCTAGAGAATGGATTAAATTACACCTAGTTTAAAACTCTAGTTGCAGCCTCATTAAAATTGAACTTCACTCCACAAAATAGAATGTGTTTATTTATCTGTCCCAAATTCGTATTTGATAATCAAAAATGTTAGAATTGGATTTCAACACAGTACCAATGGAGGAGATATGGAGGTTATAGTTATAGAGAGTAAAGCCTTTCAAGAACTACTTAATCAATTGGTTGAAAGACTCCAGCCAACAGAAAAGGAATTGAACAAATGGATTGATGGCAAAGAAGTTATGGAAATCCTGCACATAAATTCCAAAAGTACCCTCCAAAAAATGAGAGACAATGGGGAAATCGAATTCTCCAAAATAAACGATCGAACAATACTCTATAATAGGTTCTCTATTGAAGAATTCATTGAGAGCAAAAAATCTAAAACTTTTTGATCATGGGAGATAAGGAAAACAAGGCCGATAAAGAACAGCTTGAATTATCTGCCTTATACAAAAGAGCATATAATGATGCCGAATTGGTCATCAGCCAGTTCCCTCAGCTCATCGACAAACTGGAAAGACCAAAAGGAGAACCAAGCGAGTATACCAAAGGATTCGAGGATCGAATAAACGAACACAAAAAAGTTCTGGAAGCAATGAAAGATAATCCATACCAACGTATGAACCAGCGATATGGAATTGAAAGGGACAACTCCGAAAAGCCCAAGGATCTCGGAAAAGATGATCGAAATAATTAGCTGATCGTACTTCTATGGGTCTCTTTGGAAAAATCAGTAAACAACCTAACCTCGAAAAAATTCTCGATCAGGAATTATACAGGGTTCCAACCACGGACACCTCAATTTCTTGGGCTGACAGTCTTGAAGGAACATTAATAACCGGAGCCACCGGCAGTGGTAAGACTTCAGCAATTGGAAAATATGTGGGGCAAGCCATGCTTAACAAGGGATTTGGCATGGTTATTTTCTGTGCAAAGAAGGAAGAAAGAGAAAGATGGGAGGCTTATATAGAAGATTGCGGCCGCACTGAAGATAAGATCGTATTTAACAAAGCAAGCGGATTAAAATTCAACTTTCTTAAGTATGAGTTGGACCGAGACGGGGATGGTTCAGGTGATGTCCTAAATGCCCTGAACATTTTGATGAATCTCAATGAACAAAGCCGCATATACCAGAGTGGTAATTCTGGTAACAAAGATGAACGCTTCTGGGATGAGTCATTAAGGAGATTAATTTCCCGGACAATTGCCTTACTCCGTCTTGCAGGTGAAGAGGTGAGCATCTACAACATGCGAAAAATCGTTGTTAACTGTTTTCGAGACGAAGATGCCAAGCGTTATTTCAATCTTACGAAACTCGCTTTTAGTAATGAACAAATAGATAAACGGGTAAAAGACCAAGCCTTTCAGGATTTAACCGAGTGGAAGTCATCTAACTATTTTGTCGAGGTCATCGATATGATCATAAGTGGCCCATATTACGGTTCTGAAGAAACAGATGTTATCCTTGACTATTGGTTAAAAGAATTTGCCAATATTTCGGATAAAACAGCCTCAATAATAATTGAGAGCTACATGGGGTGTGTGGAAGCTTTTATCGGAAATGGCATTCTAAAAGATCAATTTTCACAAGGTTTAAGTAAAGAGTTAGCCCCTGAATCAATAATCAAGGGGAAGAAGATTCTCATCATTGACTTCCCTGTAAAAGAGTTTGGTTTGAGTGCTATCTATGCCGCAACTATTTATAAAACTGCATTCCAAAACGCATGCGAAAGACGGAATTTAACAGATGAGACAGACCCCAAACCAATTGGGCTATTCATCGATGAATACCAAAGTTTTTGCAATCCTGTTTCAGACAGTCTCTTCCAGGCTACCGCGCGAAGTTCCTGGGTTGCATGCGTGTACATTACACAGAACATCAACAACCTCTTCTTTGTAATGGGGGATAGCCAGCCTCAAGCCCGGGCATATAGTCTTCTTGGGAATTTGAACCTCAAATACTTCGCTAACAATGCTGATATCACCACAAACGAGTGGGCTTCCAATCTTATTGGAAAACATTGGATTGATGTTTATTCGTCTAGCTACAACAAAGACAGTGATTTAACCAAGTCCAAATCAATGCAGTTTCACTACAAGGTTACCCCAGATCATTTTACTACCCTAAAAACGGGTCGAAAAGAGAATGGTCACAAAGTTCAAGCACTGGTATTCAAGCCTGGAAAGCTTTGGGATGATAAGGATTCCAATTTTGCCATAGTGGAGTTCAAACAGTAGGACTATTATCCAAGCACACTCACTTGTTGAATATTCCTGATTTGCCAGTCTCTAATGTATTTCAGATCAATTTGATCAGGGTTACCCCTTTCTAAACACTTAACAAGTGCATCAATTTTTTGGTCATCATTCAATTTCACTCTTGGAGATTGAGAATGTGCCTTTTCCTTAATTAGCTCCAGCAACATTTGATTTTGAGCATCAGTTAACTCGGTACCACCTGCACAGATCATCAAACTTATTGCTGACAAATCAGGGTCCCAATTATGTTGTTCTAAAGTTTCAATGGCTATTGAAATTAGGTCTAAATCTTCTTCCTTCTTATCCGAGGCATTTCTGAAAGAGTTCAATAACTCTGTTAACTGTAACATCAAGTCGCTCCAAAAATTAGTACAAATTTAGTCTAATCCTTTTCCAAATTGCTGTCAACAAATTTTTCCATATTGTCGTGAACGAATGTTCTAATTGCGTTTGCAATTTCTCTTCTTTCTTTCTCGGAAGACAAAGATTTATAGATATGCTTATTGATTACATTAGTACTTATTGATTTGATCCTGTCTGAGACATATAAATCATTATATATAAGCATTATATACTTGCAGTGTGCCAATGCCCAACCTAGTTGAACTAGAGAATATGATGCCTTATTAACATTAGTAATTACCAGAATAAAAAACCTTGTTCTCTTTAACAATTTTAGGCTATCTATTGATTTTAAATCACTGGCAGGCATATTGGAATCAGTCTGCTTACTAATAAGCTGCACTTTTTCATTTTTCAACGCACCTTCAATTTCCAAAATCAGTTTATCTACATTTTGGGGTTGGCCGACCTTTTCTGAAGAACCATTTTGTTTAGATGAACCTTGAGGTGTTGCCAAATATACTCTAGGTATTTCCAGCTCAAGAAACCTATTTTTCTTATTCTTTAAAGGCACATACTCATCTAAGTATACTTGTAACTCATCAAGGCTAGGCACGGTTCTGGGAACGCTTCTATAGTTCCTTTTCTTTAATGAAAGATATTGTTTGATCGCTTCAGGAATAGCTATAAACGCCTTTGAGTTTAACCTATAGGAACAAAGAATTGGTTTCATCTCATCTTCACTGAATTTTTCATTCGTAATCTGGTGAAGTACTATTAGACCTGAGTAAACAAACTGTTCATCATAAGTTGTATAAGTCCCTAACATTATCTCATCATTAGGATTCATATATACTGCCTTTATATGAAGTTCACGTGTAGTGTTAACTGGATCATCTTTTAAATCAAAATATATAACCTTCCTATTCCCTTTGATTATTTCATAAGTCCCAGAATAGTCTTTGCTGAAACCATCAACAACGTTTTCCAACTCTGCTACATTTCCAATTGAAGTTTCCAATAAAGCCCTAGCTATTTTCAGGTGTTTACTTTTTCTTTCCGCTACAGATAGAAAATAAAAAAACCATTTTTTATCAACGAAATTATCCCTTCCACTCTCTGCAATAAATGTCTTTGCTACTTCAATGAATTTCGGCCCCTCTACGGATATCTTCTCATAGAAGCCTTTTTCTCGAGCATTTAATTTGGAAAATGATATTTCACCCTTGTGAGAGCGTGCGGCCCGGACGAGATAATAACAATAGGTCCGTGACCATGACTTAAAATTAGATTTCCTATACCATTCTTCATATTTCCACCATCCACCTTCCTGTTTTCCTACGATTTCACTGTATTCTAAGATAGAGTCTAATAGCTGCTCATTTTTCATATGTGTGCACTTAGTTTTTCGAAAACTATCCAATTAAATCCAAAAAATCCAGATTGGATTTTAAAAATCCAATAGTACTCGATAAATCTATTTAAAAACTCTAAATGACTGTAAATCAGTTATTTAGAATTGTTTTTATTGATTCAAACAAACCATATTTGTCAAAACCAATCTTGAAAAAGGATATGAAACTAAGACTAACATTGAAACAGTGGCTACTTCTCATACTGCAAGGTGGTAATGAAGAGGAGTCCAAAAAAAGAGATAAGTATCAGAGGCTATCCAAGTCCAAAGTGATTGCCGAATGGCGGAGAAAGTCTTTTGATAGTGCCTCAAAAAATATAGCAGACAAAGAAGTTATCTCCCAGGCCCAAACTGCCATGTCTGAATTGAAGATTACTACCTCTTCAATTTATGACCAGCAAATAATTGAAAGCAAAAACTCCTTAAAGGCAGACGAACAAGAGTTAGAAAAAATCAATGCCGACCCTAATGCTTACCTCCAAATGATCATTAATACCCTCCCAGAGGCAGACCATCAAAATGTCACAAAATTAATGGTGGAGCTGACTAAGGTTCAGGATGACCTTCAAAATACTACAGTAAGATTATTAGAACTCCAAAACGAATACAATAATGATAAATGAATTAGAAACCACCGGAAACAGCAGTGTGTACAGAAAGTCATACTGGTTTGTTGTGATAGTGTATGTCATTTTATGCACTGTCTTGAATCGCCCCACATTCGAGGAATTTTCAGGAGGGATCTACCTCTTCGGTTTGATCCTTTCATTGTGCATGAGCATTGTAGAAATGAAGCTGGCACAGTTCATAGGGAAGTCTTTGGCTCTCAAAAGATGGAAAAGAGCAATTGTATCATTCATGGTTGGCTTGGGTATGGTGCTATACCTTGTAAGTAAACAAGTCGACTTTGGTTTCGGCCTGATCATTCTTCTCGTTTTTATGGTCGGCATTCTTTTCTCGTATGGTTATGCCATTGATGAAGAGAAATTCAGAATCCCCAGACTCATAGCCTTTCTGACTAATAAAATTAATACCCTCAAAGGAAGTAAAGTCCAGTTAAAAAACGACCTAACCAGAGCGCAAGATCAATTGGTCATTAAAGCCCAGGTAATTATGAATAACAAAGTTGAATCACTCAACAAAAGCATTGCTTCCACCTCAAACAGAATTGAAAAATTGTCAAAAGAGAAAGAGGCTGAGTTAAAGTCAGTTGAACATCTCGAAAGAGAGGTAATTGCTGAAATTAAAAGAGGCTATTATGACTTTGATGAAGTAGCCTAACTATTCAATCCTTAAAACTTTATATCCATGAAACTATCAAATGAAAACCTTTTCAATGCATTGTCCCTGATCGGGGCAATGCTACTAATATCAATCATAGCAACCTCTTGCCAGGACAGAGACCCTTTAATAGGAGACAGTTATGAGTATGTTCTGCTCATTGATGTATCAAAATCATACGAAGATTCAAAAAGTAGTTTGATCGGGGATATCTTACATTCTGCACTTATGAAAGAGATGGGAATTGAGGAGAACTCACCAACCAATATTGGCGCCAGAATTTATTTCTCTTACATGGGCAAGTCATATCTACCTATTGTGAGTAAAGCGGAGTTAGAATCTAAGATATGGATGCTGAACCCTAGAAAGGATAGAATTAACGAGGTTAATACCTTTTACAATCTATCCAAGCAGCAAACCAATGATCTACTATCCCGTAATGCCAATGATCAAATAAGTAACCTCTATAGAGGAATGCTGAATGGTTTATCCCAAATGGATCATTCTGCCCAGCATCGAAAAATGATAGTAATGGCTGATTATTTAGAATCTTCAGTAATTCTGGAAATGGGAGACTATTTAAAGCAACCCGAGAAACTTCAAACTGACTATGAGAAACTCAAAAGCTTACTGGTCGCATCAGAACCTATTTCAGATGAATTCAAGGGTACTGAGATTATCTTAATATGCCCGGAATACTATCTGGTCAGCTATGAAGCCGCTAAATTCTGGAGACGCTTCTTTGAGGAGCATGGCCTGATCGTTTCGATACGACCTAGCTACTAACCCCCCTCACTATCTATTCAAAGTACTTTCCAAGGCTTGGTAAAGGCCTTGCCTTGGATCGCTTTGTCTTCTCAAAATCAAACCTTCACAGCTATGATCACCAAAAAATCAAATCAAGACATCAAACCCCGAAAGAAATGTTTCGGTGATAGTTCAATCATTTTCGGAGCCACGAAGACTGAGGTTTACAAACTTCTATTCAGCAACCCATCCCTGGCTCTTTTAAGGCTTTTGGGTCAATGGATAGAGTTTACTACAGCCGCGCTTGCTAATTGCCAAAACACCGTGTACCGCAATCAATTTGGATTATTGAACCAAGGTATAATTCTCACATTCAGTTCAGTGGGACTTGCTCTAATCGCAAACTCGGAACATTCATATCTGGCCTTAGGCTCCATTTCACTACTGATGTTGCCAATTCTGCCATTTTTTTATGATTGAGATACTCTCTATTCGTGGGCCTTTCTTGACATACGCAGTCTGCCACTTCTTGTGTACTCAGGTATAATGCTTTTGACTGGCCTAGTGAACACAACCATGATTTACATCGGAAAAGGCAATCCGGATGACATGAGCAAATCTGGTGAAAGCTGGATCCTCTTAGGGTTAAACAAACTTTTTTCAAAAATCAAAAGATTAACAAAAGGACGTCTAAAGCTGAAAGCCAACGAGTTTGTAGTTAACGCTTTTGTTGAATGTGGGATCACGGTATCCATTGGATACTACTTTTGGACGGAAGTACAAGACCATACTTTTGGGTTATTCTGCTTTTTGATGTCATCTGCCGAATTCTTTAACCAGATCAAATCCAAAACAGCTCAACTTAATCGACAGGCTTATTTGAATGCATCATGAGGTCTTTTTACAACCTTGACGTGTAAGTCAAAAACAGATACAAACTTTCTATCAACAGCCGGACTCTATCCAGCGACTCAGTACAAATCACCCACATACAAACAGAAGAACGATGCTTGGAATTAATGTTTTCAAGGATGTGAAATCTGCATCCGATTACTATATCAACCTTTCCCATGAAAGTGCTTATTATTTAGAGCATGTGGTCAAGGCGACCTGGTTTGGAAAAATCAGTAAGCGGATTGGCTATGACGGTGTCCAGGTCAAAAGATCAGATTTTATCAGCTTTGGTAGAGGACAGGTTCCAAATTCAGATATCAGGTTCAAAGTAAGAAAGGTGGATAACGCCAGAAGCTATTATGATTTCACTTTCTCCGTTCCCAAGAGCGTATCATTGCTTTATGGATTGACCAGGAATGAAGCCATCCATCAATGTCATATTCAGGCATATAAAACTGTTTTAGTGGAGATCGAGGCAAACGCCCAGAGTCAGCATAATTCAGCGACTCAAAGAGGATGGGAGACATGTGGAGAACTCCTAATTGCAAATTTTGACCATTTTTTAAGCAGACCGTGTGAGGTCAAAAAGGATGGGGAAATTATATATGTATCAGATCCTCAGATACATACACACTGTCTAATCCCGAACGTAACATTTAGCCATATCAATAACCGGTTTCAGGCCCTTGAGCTAGGCAATTCAGTTCATCGACAGGCCAAATATTTCGAAGCTGCCTACCACTCATACTTAGCCAAGAATCTTGAAAAATTAGGCTTTAGGACAAGGATAACCCGTGATCGTTTCGAGCTTGTTGGCATCAGTCGCGAACAAATCATGCTTTTTTCAAATAGAACAAAGACAATCGATCAGGTTGCCTTGGAAAAAGGTATCTCGAATAAGTCCAGCAAGTCCAAACTCGCCCTTCTCACCAGAAATGCGAAAGCCAAAGTAGTCGGAGAAGAAGAGCAATACGAGCACTGGAAGAGCCGACTGAGCGAAAAGGAATTTGAAGCTCTATTCAAATTGAAGAATCAGACGATTGATAAAAGAGATAGTATTTCAGCTGACTTAGCTATTGAAAAATCAATTCAACACCATTGTGAAAGGAACTCCGCATTTAAGCAAAGTGATGTCCTGGCATACGCCCTCAAATTGGGCTACGGCACTTTACTACCCGAAGATGTCAAAGCGGCTCTAACCAGAAGAGATGACATTATCAAAGCTGAAATTGACACAGTCCCCTTTCTAACAACAAAGGACATGATCAGGCAAGAGTCTGAACTTGTCATGCGAGCCAATGAAGGAAAAGGTGCTTTCGCTCCAATCTTTCAGAACTACTCGCCTAAGCAACACCTATTGAACGATCAGCAGAAAAATGCGATTAAGCAAATACTCAATTCAAGAGATTTTATAACGGTCTTGAAAGGGAGTGCCGGTGTAGGAAAAACATCATTGTTAACTGAGGTAAGGGATGCAGTAGCTCTAACGGGCAAGCAACTATTCAGTCTTGCGCCCTCCTCTCAAGCCGTTTCCGTACTTAGAAGTAAAGGCTTCAAAGCAGAGACCATTGCCGGATTTCTTCAGAACAAAACTCTTCAAGAGAAAGTATTTGGACAGGTAATACTGGTTGACGAAGCAGGGATGTGCGGTACCAAGGTTACCAATCAAATTCTGACAATTGCCAAAGAAAAGAATGCCCGGTTAATTATGTCGGGCGACACCTCTCAACATGCTCCACCAGCACAATATGGCGACTCTTTGAGGCATCTGATTGAGAAATCACAGGTCCAAACCGTTACGGTCAATAAAGTAGTTCGACAGCAAAACGAGCCCTATCGCTCAGTTGTCCAATCACTGGCCAAGCATAGAACATACGAGGGCTTCAAAAAGCTGGACAAATTAGGAGGTATTATTGAAGAGCCTGATAAGGATAAAAGGCTGGATAAGCTGGCAGATATGTATCTAGACACCATTAAATCCAAGAAATCCTGCCTTGTAATTAGCCCAACTCATAAAGAGCTCAATCAGGTGAATAACATAATTCGTCAGAAGCAAAAGCACGAAGGGATGATAAAAGGAAAAGAACGTGAATTCAACAGATTACAGACTTTATCCTACACAGAAGACGAGAAAAAACTGAAGGCCAATTACGAGCCAGGTATGGTTCTGAGGTTTATTTCCAATAGCAAAGGTGATTATCGTGCCGGTGTTGAATTTGAAGTCATACCAGGTAAGAAACCCGATGAACTAAAGGTAAAGGATAAGAAGACCGGCACTGTCAAGAAATTACCTTTGGAACATGCCGATAGATTTGAAGTCTACCAGCAATCAAAAATCCATTTAGCCAAAGGCGATCAGATCAGGCTCACGATAAACACCAAAACACAGCAAGGCTCGAAAGCTTTAAACGGCACATCTTATTCTGTAACTGGCTTCACCAAAGCAGGTGATATTAAGCTTTCCAATGGAAAAACATTATCCAAAGACATAGGACATATCCGTTATTCCGCATGTGATACATCACATGCAAGCCAAGGAAAAGATGCCGATCATGTCCTTATTTCAGTTGATCCTTCCAATGGAAATTTATCAAGAGAAGGTCTCTATGTTTCAGTAAGTAGAGGAAAGCATTCCGCAAAGCTCTTTACTCCTGAAAAGGCAGAATTGAAAAAAGCAATAGCCAAAAGTGAGCAACGAATAAGTGCGCATGAAATAGCACAGCGACAGCAGCAACAAACTTTGGTGAGAAATCAAAGAAATCACCATCGTTCTCTCAATGAGAAGATAAGGGAACATGAGCAGACCAGAAGAAGAACACAACGGGCTTCACCAGGTATTTCAAACCAGCCAAAACCAAAGGGACATGAATAATAATGGGCATTCGGTTTCATTGCAGGATTATCAGCCCTATGCAGTGGCACATTCTGACGAGGCAGTGAAGCGTTTCCATATTCATATGAGAAGTGGCGAACGATATAGCATTCCCTACTCTCTTCTTCCCATTTTTATCCTTAAGGGCAATCAGGAGCTGATCATTAAAGCCTATGAGGTTCAAATCACAATTTTCGGTAGAGGATTATCTGCCATTGAGGATGCTCTATCCAAGGAGGTTCTAACCTACATCAAAACCCACCCTTGCGGAAAGGATGATGGAGAGTCATCCGTTTTTATTGAAAAAATCACACTCGAAGGAGAAAATCTTATGCATTAAATCATTTTAACCCACTGAACATGAAAAAGACTCCAGATCAAAAGGAAGACCATTTAGCACCAACTCAAATCCCCTCCGCGAATGACAGCAAGAAAGTTGAAAAGGCAGGTTTAACAGATCATGAATTAAGAAACAGGCTGGATATGATAAATAAGTACAGCAGAACACCTGAAGAATCATTCGGCATACAGAAGATTGAAAAGGAGTACATAGAGGAACTTAGAAAACGCGAAGAGGTTCGTGAAAAGGCATCCTTAAACTACTCGATGGGTGTTCAGGCAGGGCTACAACAAGCACCTTATGAGCAAATCAAACTTGGTTATGAAAGCCAGGATCAGGAATTAAGGGATGACATTATAGAAAAGGCGAAAGCTCACTACAATGCCAATAATAGTCTTTCTAAAGACTTTAAAGAATCCAAACAGCCTGAACCAAGTCTATTCAAGCACAATTTTGATAAGGCCAGATGTAACAGTAAAGAAAACCGCGATTAAGGTTCTATTTTGAGCCATCTCCTTTAATAGCTTCCTTTCTAGCATACTTACCGACGTCATAATATTCTTTGATTTTGGGCTCCCTTTCATGCTTTGATAGGCGAATAGTGATATGCTGGGTCTTAAGCAATAAGCGTATTGTTGGATAGAGTAGTGAGCTAACCCAAAAAAGAAGTACGAGGTAATGTAAATTTATGGCTAGTCCCTCAAAGATATTATTTAGATAATTATCCAATCTGAGCGGAGGAAATAGGCCTCTTATTATTAGAATTAGAAGAACCAAATAGTAAAATCTCCGAAAACCCTTTTTTCTTCCCAGTTTCTTTTTTGATAACATTGATGAGACCACCAAATAATTTATGGTCGCCAAGGATATAGCCATAAATGGAATTTGACCTAATTGACTTAAAAGTAAAAAAAGAGCAACAAAGGCACCGATTGCACAGTAGCAAAAGCTTTTAATATGTCGATCTGATTCAGCCTTGAAATAATCATTTAAATCCTCAACAAGCTCATCGCCAAGGTTCAATGATTTAACGATTGTTTTGAGATCCTCATCAGAGAACCTTTTTGAGGATGCTCTAATTAAGTCTGTTAATAATCTTGGTATAGCTAAACCTACATTTACAACACATAATATGCTGAAAAGAGTACTATACTTTTCATACGAAAAATCCATTTAATGAAATGTGCGTGACGAAAGGAAGAACTAGATTGAAAATTCTTTTCTCAGATTGTCCATAGACTTCAAAACATATTGATCATAATCTTCAGCAATAGGCACTGAATCATATTGATATTTATCAAAACATTGCTTTAAAGAAGCATAAAAATCTGGATCGTTAAAATTTAACGTAGCCTTTCTTTTCTGTATGTCATATTCAAATCTTACCATTCTATCGTCGGCAATGGTGAAATGGAATTTTTGATTATCCGTAGTTAAACTGAAGCTATTATAATTAAGAGGCAATTTAGAAATACTAATTCTGTCCTGAAATCTCGATTTCAGAGCCTTGATGAAATTCAGGGATTCGGAAATATCAACATCATTTTCAAGCACAATGCTCAAACGGGACATGGGGTTTTTTACTAAAAACTGCTTGATTGAATTCAAATATGCATACGACCGTTCTCCAGTTTCACTATGTAAACTATCAGCAAAAATGTATACCTCATCTTTTGCCTTTTCAAAAATCTGAGTTAGCGCAAATTCTGCATGCTTTCCGTTTCCATTGGCAAAGGGCTGATCTATCTGATTATTAGCCAAATTAAGAAGCAATATCTTATAAACATCATCTATAATTACTTCCTTTGGCCTTTCGCTAACCACCTGAAATATGCTCTTTATGTCTTCTATCAAATTCATTTTATGATGTGTGTTACGATTTCTTTTTGTCATAGCCATTAACGTATTCTTCCCAATGCTCTTTATGACTCCTTTGAGCGTATTCCATAATCGCTTCCGTACAGAATTGCGATTTTGAATTTGGCTTTGTAGCCTTATCATTAATGATATTATCTACAAGCTTTAAGAGATCACTGGTTACGTTAAACGTTATCTTTTTTTCTTTCTTATTCCCCATTGTCAGGTGCCTCAATTCAAATTTGTGCCGAAATTACAAATTTGAGCCGAAACGCCTAACATTTTTCTATATATAACCTACAATTCCCAGTATTTCTATAGAGAATGTATTGAAATATACGGAAAAAGTAAGGAAATGGATTCATAATCTGATATTCTTCTTCCTGAAATTATCCACATTTAAGGCATACTTATCCACAAAGTTACCCACATAATAGGGTGTTTTAAACTCCAATGCCTGATATTAAGCAGTAATCTACAGATATACAAGACCTTAGCCTCTTCTATAAGAGCTTTTTAACAACAATTATCTTGAATCTTATTTCGAAAAGACCACTTTGGGCTAATTTGGTTCAATTTTAAGCTCATCAATACTGTTTTAAAGGTTGACACCGGTATCTAACAAGATAATTTAGATTAGTTATAAATAGCAGTTTAAGGACTAATTGTCCAATTTATACAAGCTCAATCCTTTCCATACGGCACTACTCAATCTATCTCTTCAAACCAGCATCCTTCTTTCCGAATAGGCTAAGTTAGCCCCACCCAAGTAAACACCAAGAGACTACGGCATAAAGCCAACGCTCAAAAAAGGCCATGCCTGTTTATTCCGTTTCCTCTTGGCTTATTTCTTGGGCTTAGCAATTGACGGCCTAAGGAAAGAAAATGGGGAGGTGTGAAATACTTAGGGCGTCAGTGATCCAGTACAGTTTTGCGATAAACTTTTATTTTTGATAAAAAGCTTGGCTTAATCTATCAGTAGAGTTTATCTAATTTATTTTCCTCTAAGCCTCAAACTATTACCTATGACACTTACAGAACTTAGACTCATTGCTAAAGCAGCAAGCATCGGGCTTAACAGAAGGCCAAATACAGGGAATAGAATACCTGCGGCAATGGGTACTCCCAGCACGTTATAAACAAAGGCGAAGAATAAATTCTGCTTGATGTTTCGCATAACGTCTGTGCTCAGCTTTCTAGCCCTTGCTATGCCATCGAGTTCCCCTTTTACTAAAGTCAGGCTGGAACTTTCAATGGCAACATCTGTTCCGGTGCCCATGGCAATTCCCACATTAGCTTGTGCCAATGCTGGAGCATCATTGATCCCATCGCCAGCCATCGCCACTATTTTTCCAGCTTCTTGCAATGCCTTGACTTTTTCGTATTTATTTTCTGGCAACAAATCTGCTTCATATCCATCCAACCCTAGTTTATCGGCTACTGCTTTGGCTGTATTTTTATTGTCACCGGTCAACATGATCACCTCAAGCCCCTGATCTTGTAAATGTTTAATGGCAGATGCAGATGTTTCTTTGATTGGGTCCGATACACCAATAAACCCGGTAATTTTCTTATCAATTACCACAAACATCACGGTTTCGCCCTCTAGCTGTCTTTTCTCTACATCTTTGTCTTGTTCAGTTTCCAGCTTAATGTCAAATTCTTCCAGCAATTTTTTATTCCCTATGGCCACCTCTTTTCCTTCTGTAATTGCCATTATTCCCTTACCGGTAATGGAGTTGAAATTGTCTATTTTTTGAGGTTTAAATCCTTTTTTCTCTGCGGCAACAACAATGGCATGTGCCAAAGGATGCTCACTGCTAGATTCTAAAGAAGCTGCTATTCTCAGTATATCGTCTTCGCCATAATTCTCCGAAATGGATTGCACATTTTGCAAGGATGGCTTGCCCTGTGTAATGGTGCCCGTTTTGTCAACCACCAAGGTAGTGACCTTGTGCATTTCCTCAATTGCTTTGGCATCTTTGACCAATATGCCCTGTTTGGCCCCCTTCCCTGTTCCAACCATAATAGACATTGGTGTGGCAAGGCCTAGAGCACAGGGGCAAGCAATTATTAAAACTGTGACGGCACTGGTAAAGGCGTACACAAATCTTGGATCTGGTCCCCAAATGGCCCAAACAGTAAAGCAAACGAGGGCAATTACCACCACAATAGGCACAAAGTAGCCTGACACTCTATCGGCCAAATTTTGAATTGGTGCTTTGGTCCGGCTGGCCTTATTTACCATCTCAATGATTTGCGAAAGCAGCGTATCACTTCCCACTTTCAGGGCTTTCATTTGAAAAGCGCTAGTGCCATTTATTGTGCCTCCAATCACACCATCTCCAACTTTCTTCTCTACGGGAACGGGCTCCCCCGTGAGCATGGACTCATCAATGGCGCTATTGCCCTGTGTAATTTCCCCATCAACAGGGATCTTTTCCCCCGGTTTGATTTTAATAATGTCATTCAGCTTGACGTGTTCGAGGGGGATGGTAACTTCTTCGCCATTGCGAATGACTGTAGCCTCAGGTGGTACCAGATTGAGTAACTCTTTAATGGCCGAGTTCGTTTGGCTCCTCGCTTTTGCTTCCATTAGTTGACCCAATAAAATCAAGGTAAGAATGACCACTGCTGCCTCAAAATAGAGATGAACGGCACCACCTTCTGATTTAAACTGGTCGGGGAATATCTCAGGAAAGAGTAAGGCGACAATACTGAAAATGTAAGCCGAACCAGCTCCCAGCGTTATGAGTGTCCACATGTTTGGAGAACGGTGGATGATTGATTTAAAACCTCTAATAAAGAAGCTTCGGCAGGCATAAAAAATGACAGGAGTACTGAGTACAAACTGAACCCAGCCCCAGGTTTTATGGCTGGCAATACCTGATAGTGAAATACCAACCATTTCACTCATGGCAATAAATAGTACAGGTAATGTAAATATGACGGAAACCCAGAACTTGTTAAGCATGACTTTATAGGCTCTAAACTCTTCCTGTTCATCATTGCCGGTTGTTTTTCTCGGCTCAAGATCCATACCGCATTTAGGACAGCTCCCCGGGCCACTTTGAACAACCTCTGGGTGCATAGGGCATGTGTATTCTACCGTTTCCGATACTGATTTTTCCTTTTCCAAATCCATACCGCACTTAGGGCAGTCACCCGGCTTGTCATATTTTTTATCTCCTTCACAGAGCATAGGACAATAATACTTTCCCTTCTCACCCCTATCCCGTTTTTTGATTTCGGGCATAGGTTTAGATTCTTTTTTGTAAGTTCCGGGAAGGTGGATGCCATAGCGGCCACCGTCATTTTTGAGTGCTTCTTTTAATGTTTCAATCGAAACATGCTCTTTCATGTAAACTGTGGCTTCTTGTTGTTCCAAATCCACAGAAACATCAGAAATACCCTGCACTTCTTTGAGGGTTTGCTCTACATGATTTCTGCAACCGCTGCAGGTCATTCCGGTAATTTGGTAGGTATGTTTCATGTTTTTGCTTTCATAATTAGAAGGAAATATTCTTGGTTTTCAGAAACCATTTTTCTCCTATGAAGATAAGGATCATTGAAATAAGCCCCACATAAATGATAAGTTGGTCGGATGTTGCCTTTAACCACAAAAATGCTCCAAGGACTACACTATCCAGTATTATTGCGGTTACGACAATTGGAGCTTTAGCATTTACTTCCTTGCGAAGGTATCTCAACACTCCCCAATGAATAATAATGTCCATGGTTAGGTAAAAAATAGCTCCAAGGCTGGCTATTCTGCTAAGGTCAAAAAATATGGCAAGAACAATCGCGATTACAGCAATATAAACCAACATGTGTTTTTGAATTCCTCCAGGCATTCCAAAGTGGCTATGAGGAATCAAACCCATATCTGTAAGCATTGCCGTCATTCTTGAAACTGCAAAAATACTGGCTATAATGCCTGAAACTGTAGCAATAATTGCAATGCCGACTGTAAACCATACCCCGTATTTACCAAATGCCGGGCGTGCTGCCTCGGCCAACGCATAATCTTTTGCTTCTATTATTTCAGGGATAGTTAAATTGGCTGAAACTGCAAGTGCAACAAGCATGTAGGTGACCAAGCAGATGGCCAATGAAATGATAATGGCCCGCCCAACATTTTTGTTCGGCTTGGTTATTTCTCCCCCACTATTGGTAATTGTCGTAAATCCTTTGAAGGCAAGAATAGAAAGTGCCAAAGCACCAAGATAACTAACAGCGGAATAATTTTCTGACTTTTGGGCCTCTACCACATCATCCAATGAAAACCCGGTTGCCCAAAGGCCTCCTAAAGCAAAAATTACTATACCGCCAATCTTTAGAATGGCCATTACGAGTGAACTTTTCCCGATAAAGTTATTGCCTGAAATATTGACCAAAAAGGCAATTACGATTAAAGCAACTGCGAGAATCGGTACAAGGAGTTCCGAATTGTCCACATCAAACAATTGTAGTACATATGTACCGAAAGTTCTGGCGACAAGGCTTTCGTTGATGATCATTGAAAATGCCATGAGCAAAGAAGCAGCGGCTGTTATGGTGGTTTTACCATATGATTTTTTCAGGATCATTGCTATTCCTCCAGCCGAAGGATATTTATTGGATACTTTGATGTAGGAGTAGGCACTGAAACCAGAAATGATCGAGCCAAATATAAAAGCGACAGGGAAGAATGTTCCCGATAGTTCTGCCACCTGACCTAACAAAGCGAATATACCGGCCCCAATCATAACGCCAGTTCCCAAAGCAACTGCCCCAGTAAGCGAGAGGCTATTTTTGTTGTATTGATCCATTCTACTCTGATTTAAAATCTTATTGATAGACCAGCCCCCATACCGAAGCGATTATCATAGCTACCTACAAGCGAAACATTCTTGGAAAGCATATACTCAGCCCCTGCGCTCCAAACCACTTCATCGGAATAGTTGGCACCATTCTCGAAGTCGTTCACTAAACCAAAATCGGCCTGATATTCATAATAGCCAAATAGGGAGACCTTTGGAAAAACCATGACTGATCTGGCCAAACTTATTCTAGGCCTGAGCTCATTGTCCAGACGTGCGTCCAGGCTGAACAGGTAGGGGGTTAAGTAGCGTATACCAGCTACAGCCGTGGTATTGGTGTCGTCCAAGCTTTCAGGAACAGTGTTTTCAACATTAATACCAGCAAATACAGTAAGGTAGTCATATAAATACCGCTCATAGGTGAACTCTGCTTCAAAATTGTTGTTCCAACCATATTCTGCAGAGAGGTTAAATTGATTTCGAATATTAGCAGTGCTTAAATTGATTGCCGTCATATGAGAGGCCATATCGAGCATATTGAAAGAATAGTATTGATCGGTTTCATCAATCAACTTAGACACCGGATACTCATCCATCCTTGGATCTCTTGGAGTATCGTAACTGACAATGCGCGCCATTCCCGACATCATATGGTAAAGGATATGACAGTGAAAGAACCAGTCCCCTGTTTCTTCACTACCATAAAACTCAATGGTTATTTTTTGCATTGGGGGCACATTTACTGTGTGTTTTAACGGTGAGTATTCGCCATTTTCATTGATTACCCTAAAGAAATGGCCATGCAAGTGCATAGGGTGATGCATCATGGTGAGGTTGTTAAAGGTAATTCTGGTCACTTCCCCACCATTGATTTTTATTTTGTCGGTTTCGGACAGAGGAATGCCGTTCAAACTCCAAATGTACCTTTGCATGTTTCCTGTTAGATTGAGTAGAATCTCTTTTACTGGTAAATCGGGAGAGTAAGTGGTCTTTTCAGGCGCTTTTAGATAATCGTAATTATATTCTGAAAACATAGACATACCTTCCATGTTCTGCATTTTTCCTTCTTCATCTGCCATATCCATCTCATCCATGTTATGATGTGCCATGGTTGTATCTTTAGCCATATTCATGCTGCCCATCTGGTTTTTTGAATGAGCACCATGCATGCCATGATCCATTTCCTGCATGGCCCCCATTTCGTCTTTCATTTGCATTCCCCACTTTTCCATCATTTTGTAGGGTTCGTCTTTTTTGGGATTAAACTTGAGTGCAGGCGCACCCATTTTCATGTCCATTTCGGCCATTTTCATCATCATTCCTATTTTATCAGGCCTGGGTACGTCTGGCGCAAGAATTACATTTCCCTGTCCAAGGAATGCAGAGGTTTGGCCGGAACCGTCTTGAGCGGTAGCCCGGAACTCAATTTTTCCTTGCTCAGGTATGGTGACGATAAAATCGTAGGTTTCGGCTACTCCTATAAAGGTTTTATCATGTTTTACCGGCACAACATCAAGACCATCCGCAGAGACCAAGGTTGGGGATTCTCCTCCAAATGTCATCCAGAATGACGTTGAGGCAGCACCATTAATCACCCTGAGCCTGACTTTTTCTCCCGGCTTAAAATCCGGGTATTCTTGGGTTGTGGCTCCGTTGGTTAAAAAAGCAGGGTAGTAAATGTCTGCAATGTCAGCTCCTTCCATCCGTTGTTTCCAAAAATTCAATTGGGCTTTCAGCCCCCCTCTTGCTATTACTTGATTGAGCGGGGTTGCCGTGCCTTTTTTTATGTTGTACCACTCGGTCCCGCCCCTTAAAAAGCGTAGAATGTTATGAGGTTTTTCATTTGTCCAGTCAGACAGAACGACCACAAGTTCTTTTTCATATTGAAGGCTTTTTTCCTTAGGCTGAATAACGATAGAACCATATACCCCGCTCTGTTCCTGGAGCATGGTATGGGAGTGGTACCAATATGTACCAGACTGCCTCAGGGGAAACTCATACTTTTGGGTATGCCCGGGCTCTATGGGAGGTGTGGTAAGATAAGGAACACCATCATAAAAATTAGGAAGTAAGAGCCCGTGCCAGTGTATTGAAGTCTCCACATCCATTTCATTCTTCACATAGATCACAGCGTAGCCCCCTTCTTTAAAAGTAAGCGTTGGACCAGGGATTCCACCATTCAAAGTCATGCCCATAACCTGCTTACCGGCTTTGTCCACCATTTCTTTCCGAATGGTCAAATGATATGTGACAGTATCTGTTTGGGCGTGGGCGATGGAAACGTAGCCAAGCGATAGGATATATAGGAAGCAGATATAGCGAATGGCTTTCAAATGGCTGGCGTATATTTGTAATGTTTTCATTCTTCAATGTCTTTAATTGGTAACTGTTCAACTATGGATATTGATTATGAGAGGCAAGGCTGCACTTTGCAACCTCACCTTTACTCAAGGGTTATTCGTCTTCTAACTGCGCAATTTCAATCGAACGCAACATTAGTTTTCCGGTACCCTCTAGCATGATCCCAACAAATCCGTTTGGCATTTTGTCGCCATGACCATGCGTAACCATCTTATCGTTGAGGTAACCTTTAAAGTGTGTCCCAGCGGCAGATGCACGAAGGTTTATCCAGCCGGATGTGCTTTCAAAATCACCCTCATCAAAAATGATTTCCTTTCCATTTACAATTCTCCCCAACTTCATGTGGTTACCATTTATTGATACAAACTCATAATTCTCAGTGCTTTTGGCATGGTGTATCAGTTTCAATGTTCCATTAAAATTGCTGGGATCAACAGCGGCAATCATACCAATGTTGCCGTAGGTTTTGTGGAATACAAAGGCTGTTGGAGTTCCATCTGCCGTAAGTTCCAGTGTACTAACACCTTCGGTTTGCACCATTTTAGGTGCAATGTTCTGCGTTGCTCCTGTTATGTAGTGAAAGTCTGAGGCCAGCAAGGCAACAGCATCACCGCTAGGAGTCCAAATACTGGAACCTCCATTGTCCGGTGCTTCCTCGCCATGTGCATGTCCACCCATTTCTTCACCATGTGCATGCTCGGCAGTCTCATTCTCGGGTTGATGGTGAGCCGAAGCTTCCTCATGTTCAGGCATAGATGAGCTATCGGTCTTCTTTTTACCGTTACAGGAGCTCAAACTCAAAATGCCCGCTAAAAACAGTACTGTATAAACTATTGTTGTTCCTTTTTTCATCGTTGATGTAATTAGATTTTCGTTAAAATTATTTTGCTGTACCCACTCCATACTTATAGACCAGCTTTCCTCCCAGATCGGCTGTTTTGGCAACCAGCACCATGCCCGTTGCACCAAGTATGAACAGAAGGATCAGCACCCATTTTTTCTTATCGAGTCGCTGCCAAAAGATAAATAATCGCAGCAGGGCATAGCCACCCAGGTAATACAGCGTATAATGTGCCCAGTCAGAATGCTTGCTGGCTGTTACCTCCCCTTGCATGGGTACAGAAACCAAGTCAATGGCCTGGCTACCACTTAGAAAAGCTGCCAAAGCTGAAATGGCTCCTATAACATACATCCATATAGCAGCCCTTCTAAGCCATTCTTTAGTTCTGAAAACCAAAGAAAAATCGAACAGGACCGCCAACATCCATAATGCTATTGGAAAGTGGATGATCATTGGATGCAAGTTCGGAGCCCAATCTGGTATAAAATCCATGTCGATCTGGGTTAATTATTTGGCATTTCTTGAAGAGGTATGGGTCATCATTATTTTCCATTCCCCATTTTCCTTCTTTAGAATAGAAGTGGCCACACCTGATTTCTTTATTGTTCTATCGCCTTCGGGTAATACTATGGTGTAGATGTAGGTTTCGGTAGTAAAAGCATAAGGTAGATCCAGCTTTGTCTCTACTTTATAATCCGAGAACTTGAAAGATTTGAATTGACCAAGTTCCGGCCCCAAATGATGCTCCAGGTAGTGGACAAATGTACCTTCCACACCTCCCGATTCAAATATTTGTGAGTCGGTGGTAAAAAGGTCAGAAAGGCCAGTAATTTTTAGGCTTTCCAGCCCCTTTTTGTAGTCTTTCAATACTTGTTCTACAGCTTTGACTTCATTGCTAATTTGAGCATTGAGCATGCTGGCCCCTAATGTAAATAAGGCTATTAGTATCAATATTTTCGTTTTCATGTTTTTGTAATTAACGGTTCATAGGCCAGGTCGAATAACCGCTTTGTTAAAGCACTCGCCCAGACTAACTGCTTCAAGGAATTGCCGCTATGCAAAATCCTTGTAGCAAATGATGAATAGATGATTGTGTCCTGCAGATTTAATTGCATTGAGCAAATGCAGGAAAAAATGGTTTTTAAATGGTGGATATAATATTATTCACCCAAAAACTCTTGGAGGGGATTCTATATTATGAAAGTTTGAAACAGGACTTGTTTGCTTCGATCCTGAAATGGTGGAGGTAAATTAAAGTAATGTTCTAAGTTCCTACCTTGCTCTACCGGGGCCACTACCTTAGTTGAAGGAGGGAACCCAGTATAAAACACCTTTGCTATATGAAGAAAGGTGTAGGTTTTGCCCTGCTCTTTGAACAGTTGAGCAAAGAACTGTTTGGTTACATCTTCACAGCAGTCGTCATCATCCTCAGAACCATGGTTGTGGCCATCTGAGTGATCGGAATGTTCATGGCTATGTGCCTCTTGATTATTTGCAGGATGAGAACCTTCGTGCTGATGGGTTAGGCCAACCTCAAAACCACATAGAATATTCAAAAGAAAAACTGCTGACACCGTTAAGGTCAGAAATGCGGATATTCCAGTCTTCGATTTGCTATTCAGGTTAATCATCCAGTTAAATATATTGAGCAAAACTGGCTTTTAAAAGAAGGATGCCTACAATCTTACAATTTCGACAGTTTAGATATAGTTTCTGAAGAATTTTTCTCATTGGTAGAATTCCATCGCCATGAGGTATATCTTCTGCCATGCTCATGTTTTACTCTATGATTATGTCTATTACAGCAAGCTCAAAGCATTAAAGACTAGCACCAGTGTAGAGCCTTCATGGATTAAGACCGCGGTGCCGATGTTGGCAAACCTGAAAACTGTAGCAGGAATTGATAAGGCCACAATACCAAAACTCGTCCATAGATTTTGCCTGATTCTACTTTTTGATTTTTGCCCAGCCCAATAGCAAAGAGCAAAGTTTCAAGTTTGTCGGCCATCAGGGCAATGATGCCGAGGCGGCTATCTTTTCATAGTCGTCAGCATGGGATAAGTCCATTTTTAAATTTCCATCTCAAAGTGAGCAGCCTCCCACCCATAACCATCCATTCACTTATTTAGAGTATAAGCATCACTTTGCTAACTTTAATATTCTGATAGCTCCGCGCATCACGAAACCAAAAACGACCCCGCCTACGAACAAGTCAGGCCATTTGCTTTCCAGCCAGTAAACTAGTACCCCGGCCAGTATCACCCCTCCGTTGACGATGATGTCATTAGAAGTGAAAATTGCACTGGCCTGCATGTGGGCCTCTTTACTTTTTGCCTTGTTGATCAGCCATAGCGAGACAAGGTTACCTGCTAAAGCGAGCAGCGATACAATGATCATCCACTGGAATAGAGGCGTTTCGCTTTGGGTGAAAAATCTGCGTAATACTTCCGAAAAGCCAAGCAGTGCCAGCCCCATCTGAAAATAACCACTGATCTTTGCTACTTTTTTCTTACGGGAAATAGCTGCCCCCACCGCAAATAGACTCAGAGCATAAACAATAGAATCAGCCAGCATATCCAACGAGTCGGCTATCAGGCCCATGGAGCTGGATATCCAGCCGGTGGTCATTTCGGCTACAAAAAATCCAAAATTGATGCCCAGCACCCACCAGAGTATTTTCTTGTGTTTGGTCTCGTCTTCGGCAATGGGCATTTCTGCCTCAGAAGTACCTTGGAGTTGATCACTGAGGTTTAATTCACTGATGGCATTTTGTATAGGCAGTACTTCATCCTGATGGAAGACTTCCAGCTTACGTGCGGGAATGTCAAACTCCAGGTGTTTTACCTGGCTGAGAGGTTCCAGCTTCATGCGGATCATTTGCTCCTCAGAGGGGCAGTCCATTTTGGTTATTATGAAAGTACTTTTATTCAATTTTCTTATTCTTTATAAGCTAACAATCTCAGCGCATTAAAGACTACAACCAAGGTTGAACCTTCATGAATAAGCACTGCAATACCGATATTGGCCAAACCAAAAATGGTTGAAGGAATGAGCAAAGCCACTATTCCCAAACTCACCCAGAGATTTTGCTTGATAATGCCTTTGGCCTTTCTACTTAAACCGATTGCAAAAGGTAAGGTTTCCAGCTTATCGGCCATCAGGGCAATGTCGGCTGTTTCCAGGGCTACATCGCTTCCTGCCGCTCCCATAGCAATTCCTACGGTACTGTTGGCCATTGCCGGGGCATCATTTACGCCATCACCCACCATCGCCACTTTGTCTTCCTTTTCTCTAAGCTCCTTAATGGCCTCTACTTTTTCTTCCGGCAGCAAACTGCCCCAGGCATCTGTAAGGCCAATTTCTTTGGCCACTGCATCGGCCACTTTCTGGTTATCACCGGTGAGCATGATCATGCGTTTGATACCAATCTTTTTCAGTTGCGCTAAGGTATTTTTCGCTTCTTCTCTTGGCGTATCCATCAAGGCGATGATGCCTATGTAATCGTCATTCTGCCGGATGAGCATGGTGGTATTGCCAGCAGACTCCAAGGATTTTACTTTTTCTTCTATTTCCTTTGATGGCTTCTTTTCATCCAGTGACTCAAACAGATCCAGGTTGCCAATGTAGACTTTGTCACTTCCCAATGTGGCTTTGATCCCTTTCCCAAGCACTGCCTCCAGGTCTTTCGCCTCAGGTATGTCAGCACCCTTCAGTCGCTCTTTTCCGTCACGCACTACGGCCTTTGCCAGTGGGTGATCACTAAGACCCTCTACTGCCACTGCTATTTTCAGTAATTCTTCTTCTTTCACATCACCCAGGACTACCACTTCGGTTAACTTAGGCTTCCCTTCTGTTAGTGTGCCGGTCTTATCAAAAGCCAGGGCAGTAAGTACGCCTAAATCTTCCAATGGACGGCCACCTTTGATAAGCACCCCACTTTTGGCTGCCCGGGCTACTCCACTGAGCACAGCACTTGGAGTTGCAATGGCTAATGCACATGGGCTGGCTGCTACCAGCACGGCCATGGCGCGGTAGAAACTTTCACTAAAAGTTTCGTCAAGGACTAGAAATGCGAAATTGAGCAACACCACCAGAACCAATACAGCAGGCACAAAATATTTCTCAAACTTATCGGTAAGCTGTTGGGTAGGCGATTTCTGGGTCTGGGCTTCATTCACCAGTTTCACAAGGCGGGAGAGCGTAGAGTCCTTCGCTACTTTCATCACTTTAATTTCCAGTGTATTATTGCCATTGATCGTACCGGAAAAGGCACGGTTCTCGTCTTTGATGTCTTTTTCCTGTGACCAGTCTTTATTGGGATCATCCACAGGTTCTTTATCTACGGGCACACTTTCCCCGGTAATAGGTGCTTGATTTACGCTACTCCGACCATCTACTACCACACCATCGGCTGAAATTTTGCTATTAGGCTTCACTACGATGATGTCTCCAATGCTCAGTTCTTCTATACCTACTTCTTCTGTTTTTCCATTTCTCTTGAGCAAGGCGGTTTTAGGGGCCAGTTCTGCCAAAGCAGCAATAGATTTACGGGCCTTGTTCATGGCATGATGCTCCAGAGCATGACCCATGCTAAAGAGGAACAGTAACAGGGCACCTTCTGCCCATTCACCCAGAATAGCCGCACCGATGGCTGCTACCAGCATTAGGAAATCTATCTCAAAACCGCCTTTGGCAACTGTTTGAATGGCTTCTTTAGCCGTAAAAAAGCCTCCAAAGAAATACGCTGCGATGTAGAGCGCCAAGCTTACCCATGAAGGTATAGCTTCAACAAAGGACAGCCCAAAACCAATGCCGAGCAATGCCCCGCAGATGATGGAAAAGATCAGCTCGGTATTTTTGCCAAAAATACCACCGTGTGAGTGGTCGTGATCTTCACCTTCCTCATGTGAATGCTCATCCTCTTTTTCTTGGGTTTCCTTTTGTTCAGGTTTCTTGGCTTGCTGAAGAAATCGCTCAGCACTTACCTGCGTATCGGGTATGTCAAGACCTTCTTTCCTTAACGATTTAAGTATCTCCGCTTCAACTATTACGGTGGTATCAAATTCCAAACGCACCATGCCGGAACCCGAGACGGAAGCTTCCAGAATGCCCGCTTTGTTTCTAAGGTTTCGCTCTATGTTACGGGCATGGCGTGTATGCCTTATTCCCTCTACTTCTATGAGTTTATGACCAAACTTCCCGGTGATCTCAGCCCCGGTTTGCTCCGCCAGTTTTTGGATCCGGTCAATGGATATTACCTGAGGATCATAATGGAAGCAGAGTTGTGGCACACCATTGTCGGTTTCATCAGCCACATGTACTTTTTCAAGCCCATCTTTGTCCTGAAGCTGGCGGATCAGTTTATCTACGCATTGGTCTTTTTCATCAGGCACTTCGGGCAGGATGAGTGGTATTTTTATCTGTAGTTTTTTCATGTTAGTTGTTTTTTGGAATGGTTGAACAGACATCACAAACTCCTTTCACTACCAGGTTGGCTTCCTCCGGTTGATATCGTTCAGGCAATTCTATATTGGGTATTTTGTAGCTGGTCAGGCATTTGGTTTGTCCGCATATTCTACAGTGAAAATGCAAATGCAAATCCCTTTCTATTTCACATTTACAACCATCTTCGCACAAAGCATACTTGGGCACACCGGTACCATCATCAATACTATGTACCATCCCATTTTCTTCAAACACCTTCAATGTTCTATAGAGGGTTGTCCGGTCAGATTTCTCAAATGCCTCATAGATATCTGTAAGGCTCACGGCAGCTTCTCTTTCAAGCAAGTATTCCAAAACCAGCAGGCGCATGGCTGTTGGCTTGATACTGTGTGATTTTAAATTTTCTTCTAATGCTCTGATCATGATTTTTCTATATTAATGGCCATGCTCAGTTGAGCCTTTTTTCATTTCTGCAATTAGATAATAAGCATTGTTCCAGGCTACCCTCGCTCCCTGCGGCAAAGGTTCCAACAGGTTGATCTCTACCCAACCATCGTTGCTAACACCAGTTCTTATTTCTATCGCCCTAAATTCCCATTCTGTTTCTTCTTCTTTTCGTGCTTCAGCCAGAAAGATGTAGGGCTTACCTTCCTCTTCAATAATGGCTTCTTCCGGTAGCGCCTTAACTGTTTTACTTTCAGTATGGATTTTTCCATTGATGTACATACCCGGTATTAGAAAATCTTCTTTGCTTTTTATTTCGGCATGCACATGCACCGCCTTGGGATTTTGCTCAAATTTTTTACCTACCGAATAAATTTCTGCCGAAAGCTGAGAGTCCGGCACAGATTCTATGGTAAAGGAAATTTTCTGTCCTTCTTTCACTTTATATACATCTTTCTCAAATACCATAAGGTCGGCATGCACATGATCTGTATTAACAATCATGAACATTTTGGTTTGGGGTTCTACAAACTGCCCTATCTGTATCAGCACTTTTTCAATGTTGCCATCAATGGGGCTGACTACCGGCACATTTTGGTAAATGTCACCTTCTCTCACTGTTTTAACATTGATACTCAATTGTTTTAACTGAGCCTCTAGTCCTTTTACCTCACCCTGTATAGACTGATAATCGGCCAGGGTTTCCTGATAGGCTTTTCCCGAACCTACTTCTTCTTCATATAGCCTTTTTTGCCGCTGCATTTCCTTCTCAAGGTATTGCAGTCGACTATAAGCTTTAACATAATTGGTTTGCAACTGGGTAATATTAGGATGAGAAATGTAGGCCAATACCTGCCCTCTTTTAACCTTATCTCCTTCGATTACTTTAATTGAAGTCACGTTTGCACCAAGTATGGCCGTTACCGTGGCCTCATACTGAGGGGGGACTTCCAGTTGCCCGTTGGCTTCTACTGTGCCGGTCAGCGCCCGGGTAGGCAAGCTGTCCACTTTCATCCTGAGGCTGTTAAACTTGAGAGCCGACAAATGAACCACTCCCATTTCTTCTTCACCATGACCTCCTTCCTCTTCGGTATGGCTTTCTTGTTTATCCTCAGTGTCAGCCGACTTGCTGCCGCAGCCCGTAAATACCGATACCATAAGTGCCAGTGCCACTATATATATGATTTGCTTTTTCATTGTGCTTCTATTTTTATATCTGATGATCAGTTTACTTTTAGTTTGATGTTCTTAAGTAGTATTCCAATTGGTAGCGGCTATCCAGGTAACTACCAAAGGCATTCCAGGAATCAACTTCTATGCGAATGGCATCCCGGATATTTTGCAGGAAGGTCACATAATCAATAGCCCCTTCCCGGTAAGCCAAAATAGCTCCGTCCCGTTGCTCCTGAGCCAGCGGGAGTGCTTCATCCCGGTAGTAGTTCCATGAATTCAGCCACTTCAGGTATTGTTCTCTCATGTTCTGATAGGCGGCATTCAGTTCCAACTGGTTTTGGCGCAGGTTTTGACCGGCAATATCCCGTTGGATTTTGGCCGACTGTGTCCTGCCCAGCTCAGGTCCGAAAAACAAAGGGATTCTGACACCTACCTGGTACTGATAAAATCCAGATTGCCCGGCAATCTGCTGTCGCCCATACTGCCCCTGTAATTGAGGCAAGAACTGCGAACGCCTCTCTTTTATGGTGGCATCCGCTACATCTACCTGTTGCTTTGATACATTCAGCAAAGGATGGTTCATCAATGAATCAGCTACATAATTGAGCGGTTCGTCCAATTGACTGGTTGGGACATCCGGTACGGTATACAGCGTGTCATTGGCAAACCAAAGGTTCAGGCGCTGTAAGGCACTCAGATAATCCCGATATGCCTGCTCTTTTTGTATCTGTACCTGATTGGCCTGGTTGGAAGTAGCCAGATATTCCAGTTTAGATGTGGCTTCCGTTTCCAAGCGAATCCTGGCCGCTCTTTCAATATCTGAAAATACCGAATCCAACTGTTCATAAACCTGGTAGTTGTTTTTGGTAGCATAAACCCTAGCCCAGGCTTGGCTTACTTCCCGCTCCAGTTCAATGACGGATAGGTCAAGTGCCTTCTCGGCAAGTGCTACCCGTTCTTTTTGCAATTTCAGCTTTGGGGCTATTCCAAACACATCTATCTGTTGTTGTTGAATTCCAAATTGTGTGTAAACTCCATCAGAGCCATTGCCCACTTCTTCCTTTCCGGTAAATACCTGCGTATTCCCAAAGTCCCAGGCTGTTTTCTTAAGCACTTCCTGGTTTTCTATCTCTAGTCTTGCCGATTGGATTTTCGGATAGCTTTCTACCGCTCGTTTTCTGGCCTGATCCAGCGTGATCGTTGGCAAACTGTCTTGTGGTTGTTGTTGGTTTTGGGCATTGGCCAAGGCAGGCAGCCCGAATAGACCTCCACAAACCAGCAGTACAATAATCACGTTGGCATTTGGCCCTTTCAGGCTTTTTCTTTTGTCACTTCTGCTTTCCACAAAAGTGTAAAGCACCGGAAGCACCACCAATGTGAGCAGTGTAGCTGTAAGCATTCCGCCAATTACCACTGTGGCTAACGGCCTTTGTACCTCAGCTCCGGCAGAACCTGAAAATGCCATCGGTAAGAAGCCGAATATATCTGTAGTAGCTGTAAGCATGATCGGCCTGATCCTTTCTTTGGTACCGGTAAGAATGCGGTCTCTGATGCTAGTGACCCCTTCTTCTTTCAGGGAATTGAATCGGTTAATCAAGACCAAACCATTCAACACCGCTACTCCGAAAAGAACGATAAAGCCCACACCCGCTGAAATGCTAAATGGCATATCTCTAATCCATAAGGCAAATACACCACCGATGGCTGCCAGTGGAATGGCGATGTAAATCATGATAGATTGTGAAAAGGATTGTAAGGCGAAGTACAGCAGCACAAAAATCAGGAAGAGCGCAATAGGCACTACGATCTGCAACCGGCTTTTCGCCCGCTCCAGGTTTTCAAATTCACCGCCATAAGTGATGTAATAGCCAGGAGGCAAGTCTAGTTGTGCATCCAGTTTGTCCTGTATATCATTGACCACTGATTCCACATCACGGCCTCTGGTATTGACTCCAACATAGGTTCGTCTATACGTGTTATCACGGGAGATCTGCATGGGGCCCGGCACATAGCTGATATCTGCAACTTCTTTAATAGGAACTTGTGTACCATCCGGCAAATCAATATAAAGTGTACGCAAGTCGTCAATGCTCTTCCGGTGTTTTTCATCAAAGCGGATGACCAGATCAAACCTTTTTTCTCCCTCAAAGATTACTCCGGCAACACCACCGGCAAAAGCAGAACTTACATACTCATTGAGCTTTTGAATATCCAGGCCGTATTGTGCAATTTTATCTCGGTTATAACGAACGGTCATTTGGGGGAGTCCTGATGTCCGTTCAGGGTTCACATCACCAGCCCCGGGCACGGTAGAAATGATATCAGCCATTTCCTGCACTTTTGCAGAAAGCACTTCCAGGTCTTCGCCATAGAGTTTTACAGCTATGTCTTCCCGTACTCCTTCCAACAACTCGTTAAAACGCAGCTCTACGGGCTGGGTGAATACCAGGTTTACACCAGTCAGTTGCTCATCCAGCTTATTCTTGATGGCCTCAATCAGTTCATCTTTGCTTTCTGCTGAAACCCATTTGTCTTTATCTTTTTCTAATATGAGGTACATATCCGCGATATCCATGGGCATGGGATCAGTAGGAATATCCGCCACTCCGATTCTGGCAGTTACTGTTTTTATTTCGGGAAAACTCTCCAGCAACAGGTTCTCAATCTTGATGGATACTTCTTTTGATTCGCTAAGGGAACTTCCGGGCCTGATGAGTGCCTGCATGGCGATATCTCCCTCATCAAGCTGAGGAACAAACTCACCTCCCATCCGTGAAAAAATGAATCCGGCTACTCCCAGCAGAACTATAGCTACGATAATCACTATTGCTTTAAAACGCAGGGCACTTTTTAGCAGGGGCAGGTAGGCTTTTTGAATACCACCAATGATTTTATCACTTACCCTTTCCAGCCAGCGTTCAAACCGGCCAAACCAGTTCTTTTTATTTTGAATGGGCTTCATGAATAAAGCCGACATCATAGGCACATAAGTCAGGCACAGGATAATGGCACCAATCATGGCAAACCCAAAGGTGTAGGCCATGGGCTGGAACATTTTACCCTCCACACCGGTGAGGAATAAAATAGGGGCAAATACAATAAGAATGATAATCTGGCCGAAGAAAGCCGAACTCATCATGGTACTTCCTGCATCATAAGCCACTTCATCCATCACACCCTGATTGAATTTGATTTTACCGGAGCGGATGCGCTTCTGGATTTCGTATACCGTACCTTCAATAATGATCACCGCCCCATCTATGATAATCCCAAAGTCAATAGCCCCCAGGCTCATGAGGTTGGCCCAGACATTAAACTGTTTCATCAGGATAAAAGCAAAAAGCAAGGAAAGCGGAATAGTGGTGGCGGTGATAATGCCACCACGGACGCTACCCAAAAGTATTACCAGAGCAAAAATCACAATTAATGCGCCTTCCAATAGGTTGGTTTTTACGGTATCTGTAGTTCTGGAAATAAGGTCACTTCGGTCTATGATTGAGTTAATCGCTAGCCCTTCGGGAAGTGACTTTTCTACCTCAACCATTCGCTCTTTTACATTTTGGATCACCGCATTGGGATTAGAGCCTTTCAGCATCATAATAATGCCCCCGACAGCTTCTTTTCCATCCTGTGTGAAAGCTCCGTAACGTACCTGACTCCCAAAATGAACTTTTTCAGCCACGCCCCCTATGGTTACAGGAATACCGTTTTCATTTTTAATAACGATTTTTCTGATATCATCCAGAGATCGCACCAAGCCTTCTCCACGTATAAAATTGGACATTCTGTTCTTCTCAATGTAAGCCCCACCTGTATTTACATTGTTTCTGGCCAGTGCCTCATACACTTGAGAGATGCTCACATTCTGTGCATTGAGTTTTTCCGGGTTGATGGCCACTTCATATTGCTTGATATAGCCCCCGAATGAATTGACTTCAACTACTCCATCCAGCAATGTCAATTGGCGCTTGACAATCCAATCCTGAATGGTCCGTAACTCCATAGGAGAATACAGTGAGTCAAAACCCTCTTGCGGTTGAATGGTGTATTCGTAGATTTGGCCTAAACCAGTAGAAATAGGACCCATTGATGGGCTTCCGAATTTCTCTGGAATGGTTTCTTTTAATTCGTTCAGTTTTTCCTGCACCAGTTGCCGAGGCAGATAGGTACCCATATCGTCTTCAAACACAATGGTCACTACCGATAGGCCAAACCTGGAAATAGACCGGATTTCATCTACCCCCGGTAGGTTGCCCATTGCAAGCTCTACAGGATAGGTAACAAACTGCTCTATATCCTCGGTGGCCAGGTTAGGAGAGACAGTGATTACTTGCACTTGATTGTTGGTGATATCGGGAACAGAGCCCAGGTTGACCGTGGACATGGAGTAGATACCTACCCCGATGAGGGCCAGCGTAAGCAAGCCCACAATGAATTTATTCTTTATTGAAAAAGAAATGATTTTATTGATCATACGAGTTATTAATTATTTGACATGGACAGAAAAGAAGTGATGGACACGAGCCACCATCGCTGCGAGCAGGATGAGGCAGAACAGCACAATGAAAAACCATTTGATTGCCCATTTGGCAGTGATTTTATTCCTTCTCTTTTTTCTTTTTTTCCTATTCAGTTTTTTCAAGCTGTACAAATAGTATTGAACATTGAATGAAAGGATGCCTTTGAGAAAAGACATCTGAAGGAGTGCTAACAGGCTATCAGAATGACTGCTGACTTGAAATCTTGTTTAAAGACTTTTTCGATGAGACATACTTCTCCTCCTAAACACTGAAAATTATGACCTTGGAGGCTTGAGGAATTCAGAGATTTCAACACTTCTGAAATCTTGAAAATAAGATGAGAAAGTCACAGGTAATTTAACAGGCAGCGTGAAGTTGTATGCTGATATTGATAGAAAATGAGCGTGGCAGCAGTGACATACACATATCGGAGAACATCCATCCCAACTACTCTGCTGGTTATTATGGTCACCATCATTGCCCTCAAAAATTGAAACTGTGTCTTCTTTAGTGTCTAAGGGTTGCGTGTCCGCACATGCTAGCCCTGCGAGAGCCATAAAGTAAAAACTTAATATGAAGCACCCTATTTTCATTTCACGCAAATATACGCGGCTAAACAATGCAATGGCATTGCAAAGTCTAGATTCGACATTGATTTCTAACCTAAACTTTTTCTAGATCTATCTTCTTTTGGAATCATATTGCATTTCAGATTAAGCTGTTTTTCCGTCTGGGAGTGAAATTACTCATTACATCAATGGGAAATTGAAAAGTCACACGTAGATGCTTCAGTTAATAAAGAGTTGCTTAAATTGACCTGCCTAAAAATTATCATCTCAAGTTTTAAGGAGTATTTTTTATATCTTCTAAGAATAAATCATGCTTTCAAATGCAAGATATTTTATCCGCACATCCATTAGGCAAATTTTTGGTAAGAGACTCGGGTATAGCGCAATCCATATTTTAGGGTTAAGCGTGGGGCTTGCCAGTTTTTTAGTGGCCTCCCTATATAGTATAGATGAAGTTTCCTATGATAAGTTCCATCCATCACACGACAGAATATACCGATTGGTTGTAGACTGGGATGGCGATGGGGTTCAAAGAAACTGGGCGAGGTCCAGTTTTCCCGTTGGCCGAGTTGCAGATGGCGCAATTCCTGAAATTACTGAAAGGGTGAGAATAAGGAAGAACCCCGGTACTGATCTGATTACAATCGGTAAGGTTCCTTTCTATGAACCAGATTTACTGATGGTTGAACCAGAATTTTTTAACCTCTTTGGATTTCAATTGATAGCGGGTAATGTTGATGATGTATTGGCAGAAAAGAACGGAATTGTTTTAACACAAGAGATCTCCCGCAGGTATTTTGGTGACGAAAATCCTATCGGAAAGATCGTGCGTTTCGATGATCGGTTTGATCTTAAAGTGACTGGCATAGCGAAAAACCCTCCTTCTCAATCTCACATCCAATTCAATGTGCTTGTTTCGTTCAATTTATTGGATGATATTTTTGCAGATTCACGACTAAACCATTGGGGGCAATTCGATCATTACACCTACCTCAAGATTGCTGATGGCTCCATAAAAATGGATGTTGAAGCAAAAATGACGGGCTTTTTAAGCTCACAAGCACCTGAATGGGTCTCAGAGAAAATAACACTTAAACTTCAACCTATTGAATCCATCCATTTAGGCTCTAACCGCCAAAGTGAGTTGAGACCAAATAGCAACAGTACCTATTATTTGGTTTTTATTTCAGCCGCTCTTTTGATTTTGGTTGTCGCCTCTTTCAATTATATCAACCTGTCATACGCCATATATATGTCGCGTATCAAGGAGATAGCAATTAGACAGATTCTAGGGTCTAAAAAGACAGCACTATTGATCAGCCTTGTTGCCGAATCTGTTTTGGTGAGCATGTTGGCTTTGGTTATTGGGATGACCACAGTTAGCCTTTCCATCGAAGAAATAGGCCAGTTAACGGGTAAAAACCTAACTCAATTCTATGAGCCGTGGTTCTGGCTGCTTGCCATTTTAATAGCACTGGGTACCGGGGTGCTTTCGGGTATTCCACCAGCGTTCAGGCTATTGCGAAACAATAACCTTGCGGTTGATAAAGGACTGAAACCAAAGGCGAAAAGTGCCCATTGGCTAATTTTCACACAATTGGGCATATCCTCTCTGCTCATTATGGCCATGCTGGCGGTTACCCAACAGCTAAACTTTCTACAGGAGACCTCTCTTGGCTTTAACGGGGCTTCCATTTTGGTGATACCAATTAAAGACCGTACTCATAATGCAGACTACAAGACAATATTGAGTGAGATTGAGTCCGTTTCAGGAATAGACGGTGCCTCATTCTCATCCTCCACACCGGGAAGCAGTAATGCATTGACCTATACCTACACCATTTCTGGTGCGAATAAGGCTGATGTGGCCCTCACAACTGTAATAGCAGATGAATCTTTTTGTAAGCTCTATGATATTAAGCTGATCAGGGGACGCTTAAACTCCCTTTCATCAAGCGATGGACATGTGGGAATACTTTTGAACCAATCAGCAGTCGACTTTCTGGAGCTTGATGAACCAATAGGCAAACAGGTGAGTGGCAAAATAACAGGTGAAGTTGTGGGGGTGGTAGAAGATTTTCAGGTTAATTCTTTGCACAATTTGGTTGAACCGGTCATCATCTACAATTTTCTACCTACGCTCCGTTATGTGTCGGTACGCTCCGCTACCGGATTTAATAGGGAGAAAATCGACAACCTGGCCGAGGTTTGGTCAAAGAGGTATGAAAAATATCCGATGGAATACAGTCTTCTGGAAGATGACAATTTAAAGCTCTATAGCTATGAAAAGGGCGTTTTACATTCTATTAATATTTTGGTCTGCGTTGCCGTGTTTATTGCTGTTATCGGACTGATTGGTCATGCAACACTTTTAAGAAAAAGCAAGGCACGGGAATTCAGTATACGCAAGGTCCTTGGAGCCAGCCCACTTCTTGTTTTAAGAAGTACCGCTGGAGTTGTCTGGAAATATTTGCTCTTTGGAGCCATGTTGGTTTCTTCGTTAGGCTTTGTGGCCATAGAGTTTTGGTTGCGGAACTTCCCTTATCGACCGGAAATTGATGTTTGGGTCTATGTGGCTCCTGTAATTATTGTGTCAGTCTTGTTTTTGGTTATTGTAGGAGCCTTGTTGGTCAGACAAGCAGGTAACAATCCGATTAAGTATTTAAGGGATCTATAGACAATAGATAATCAATCCCTTTATCGGAAAATGTTTGGTTGTCCTGCAAAAAAATGTTCGAACCTTGCTTAATCATATTATTAAGCAGTCTCCGTCAGTTAACAGCAAGACTCCTTTATAAAATCAGGGGCCAAAAAAGGCTATGCATGTTTATTCCGTTTCCTCATAGCTTATTTCGTGGGCTTAGCAATTGACTGCCTAAGGAAAGAAAGTGGGAGATGTGAATTATTTGAGTTGAGTAGTCTTTATCAATCCTAGATGCTGATTTTCATGTTAAAAAGGCCCTTAAAAGCCTGCAAAACCGAGTCGATGACGTCAGGATCACCACTCTTGGTTTTTCCGCTCTTCCAAGCCCTGATTACATGCGGTTTAACATCAATTCCTGCTTCTTTGACCAAGTCTTCTGCTTTGACTCCAGTGCGTAATTCTTCACTCTCTAGCTTTTCTAAAAATTCGGGTGTAATCGGCTCATAGCCGTAATGAGGATTCTTGTAAATCATAATAGGCCCAGGGTTATGGGGCTTTGGTTTTGAAGGCTCGATGTCTTTGTCGGGAAGGTCATTCCACAGTTTCAAAGCCAGTTCTACATGCTCAGTCTTTGCTGTAATTGACTTGCCATTTTGACCCGTTAGCCGATAGATAATTCCCGATGTTAAACCAATTTGACGAGCTTCTTTGTTTCCCTTCAAAGCCCTTTGTGGGCCTGTTCCAGTGCGCTCATTTTCAGCATTTATCTGCTCTCGAATATCAGAAGTAATCAGGACATAGCCTCTTTTGATCCTCACTCATGCTCTCCCAGAAAGTTGATCATATCTCGACTGCCATGCAGAACACGGATAATACGTATATGATCATTGTTGACAGAGTAGAAAACGACATGCGCTTCTTTGGCTATGCTTCTTAAATCCGCTTTAAGTTCAGGCCGCAACCGGCCTAACTCCGGATTATCCAAAAGCATGTGAAAAAGCTCATCAAGACCGTTCAGGTAAGATACAGCCTGATCCATTCCAAATTCTTGTGCCGTGTAGTCGAATATATCTTCAAGGTCATGGTCAGCCGGTTGAGAAAGCACATAGTGCCTTAATTGCCCCATCAGTACTGCCCTTCCGATTTCTTTGCCGCAATAATATCCTGAACGCCCCTTTTGCTGTCAGGACTGTTCCAGCCCTTTTCAATCTCCAGTCGCAAATCCCTGATGACCTTATCGCGGTAGAGTTGATGCAAGCGAAGGGCATCACGCACCAATTCGCTGGCATTTTGATAATCTCCTGATCCGATCTGAGCGGCTATATATTCCTGTTGTTTCTCTGTAAGGCTAACATTCATAACGACTCCTTTGTCTATACTTCAATATATCAACTATGTCCAAAATTAGCAAATATGGATATAGTTTTAAGCTAGACCCCGACATCATCATTACGGTAAAATATCACAATGAACCGGCTTGCAAGGAAATACCTGAAACCCATTTTTAAGGCCATATCAAAACACGGATTGGGTAATCCGCATACGCCTTATGAAGCCGAATTACTGTGTGCAGGCGCAAAACCAGTAGCAATTATGTCACCTCACGACATTGATTCAACATTACAGACAAAAATAGATTCAGGGATGATTGTCAAAGTCGGTGAGGAGAAATTCACGAAAACTTACAGAATTTATCACACACCCCTTGTAAAGGAGGAAGCCGTAAAAATCTCAAGAATACTTGAAGATTATATGAATTCAAAAATTGAGCCTGGCGCAGAGGATGTAAACAAGCTGGTCAAATTCTACAAGCTTTCAGAACTTGATGAGACTGCCAAGGACTGGGCTCAAATATTACACAGCCGAATGTCAGTCATGAAAACAGCACTATATGAACGATATAAAAGTCCCAACATGATCGCTGTTCTTGAAGGCACTATTCCATCGCTAGAGCCTTTAAGGATAGATGAAGGCATGCCCATGAACGATGAGTTGGAACAAGCGGTGAAGCGTGGTCAATTAGGTGCTAGTGATTTCCAAACTCATGACTTGGTTCAGGTCTATGCTCAGAGCAGCAAGACAGCTGAAGGAAAGGAGTTATTCGCACGATATTATGAAGTCGGTGTTGAGAATTATCCGCCTTTAGACGATTACGACAGCCACAAACGAATTGCCCAACTTTTGGGGTTTACCGACAATGATTTTGCATGGTTTGCTGGTACGAGATATCAAAACCCCATTACGAAGAAGATTATGTTCTCAACAGAAAACATTCGAAAATGGGCAAGAAAGGAATATTTATTATCTAATGTTCAAAATGAATTGAGCAATAGATAGCCCTACTCCCTCGCTAACACTTCCATCTTGCCAGATAGATAAAATTTTAGATAAATACCCTTAAAATTTAGCTAAAACTGGTTGACATAATTTACGCTGAATTCATCTTTTTCTGTCACAATTATCGTGTCATGGGGCAAATGAAGGGGAAATTCCGTGTCAGATGTAGAGATAAATAAAGTTCATAAACAGGCTGAACAATTGAGCAAGCAACAGTTTGACCTCACCGTCAACGGTCAGGCTGAAAACGCTGGTGTTCGCAAAGTAAATGCCGCAGATGGCAACTTGGATAATCAGCAGGACTCAAAAGAGAAGAAGAAAGATATGAGCTGGGAATTACTTCAGCTCATTCAGGATTTCAAAAATGATGTGGGCGACATGCTCGATCGTTTAAAAGAGATACGCGAAGAAATGGACAAGGTCGGAAACCGTATAAACAAGGGCAAAGCAGCCCTTGAGAGCGGCAGCATGGATGCCATTACCTTCCAACTGATGAGTGAGCACAACTACTCTCAGGAAAAGATTGATGGGATGAGTGACGATCAAAAGACTGAAGCCCTCGAAAATCACATTGAGGAAGACAAGCTTACATACGATCAGTTGAAAAATGAATATATCAAGGTTGACCAGGCTTTGCAGGACAAACTGAACAGTGCAACATTCCAAATGCTCTCTAAAGAAGATCAGGAACGCCTCAAAAGTGAATATGAAGCCGAAAGTCAGGCTGAGATTGTAAGAATTGATGCTAAGGCGGAGCATTTAGATGTAGAAAACGCCAAAGCTGATGCTAGAGAAGCGATGGGCTGGGATTCCACTGTGCTCAGTAAATCAACAGATATTGATAAGCTTAACGAGGGAAATATGCTTGAGGGAGAGTTTGATGACTTTTCAGCTTTTGATGAATTCTCTTCATCTTCGTTTGCCGATACGCTGGATGATGGAAATCAGTTTGCCGCCTCTGCCGGTAGCATTACACAATCTTTCAATCAGGCAGGTGGCTTGGGCACTGTGACCTCAAGCGTAGATCTCACGGGTGAACTAAATCAGTCAGAGGACGCCACATTTAGCGGCCAATCCATGACAAAAGGTATGAAGCTTTAAAGATTATTTTCGAGATTGTTTGAGGCAACAACCTGATTGGATTTGTCTGAATCTGGAATGTGGTTTACCACGACAAGACCGTTTTTCTCAGCAAATAGCTTTGTGACGACAGGGATCAGCTTCACCATCTGAGTCGGGTGGAAGATACCATCCCCATCCTCATATTTTCCACCATTCTTATCATATGTACGACCATTGATGTAGATAGTACCGAATGTATGTCTATCTCCACCTTCTTCATCAAAGAAAACAGAAATGTCTGTTGGGTAGTCGGTGCGCTTTGTATCCTTGAACATCACTTGAAGCATACGGGCGTATTGCTCGGCTGTGTAACGATCATCTTTTTGCCCACCTGAAATGTAAATCACAAGGGCAGAATTCTTACCTGAATACCCACTGGCATCACCAGCACCACCTGCTTTGATCACGGGAGTGGCTGCAGGCTTTTCCGTTTTAACAGCATTGTTAAAGGCAATTACATTGCCGTTATCATTGCTCTGCGCCTTGGCGCTCAAGCTGAATATGAGGCCTAATGTGGCGATCCCTGCTGCTATCTTTTTGGTTGGATTCATGGTTTTTATCCTATTAATACACTTCATTTATATCACCTTTTGCACCCTCATTACAATCAGTTCCTGCTAACTCTTTAAGATTTTAAGAATTCGCGTGTGTGCAATTGAGAGCCGGGAGGACTGTTTTTACTGCCTCCCTAATTTCATAGCTCGTATCAAACGTAGTTATAGCCCTTGCCACCACAGTCGGTGCAAGTTCTCATTCCTGGGCTGTTTGTGCTGATGACGCTTCCCGTACCAGAACACATGACACATTTCACTTTTTTCATGGCTTTGCGTTTATGTTTAACAATGGATTGCGACTTATATGACGCAATATAAACATAAATTCTGAACTGCGTTTTATATGACGCTGATTTTAAAGACGCTTTTAACCTCTTTTGACCCATTGTATGAAGGAAGAGGAAACGATAGAAACCACATTAAAAGCCATAGGAGACCGGCTGAAGCAATTGCGTGAAGCGGGCGGCTTTGAGGGCGGCTATGTCGGTTTCGCAATCCATCATGTAAACATGCAACCCAAGCAATATTGGAAGTTGGAGGCAGGCACAGCCAACTTTACAATCAAAACCCTTCTTCGTGTCTTGGATGTCCATAAAATCAGTCTTGAAGACTTCTTTAAGAGCACATAATCTGTGTGCATCAAGCACAGAATATTTGAACCTATACAGAATATCTGTAGTTTTACTACAGTAATACTGTACTAGCAGTGTACTATTTGTGTATAATGAAAGAAGAAAGGAGTTACTTATGGCACGTATTGATTTAAGCGATCCTTATGAGCGCTATCTGAAAAGTCAGGTGGATGCAGGACTATTCAGGTCTATCACAGCCGCTGTTGAGCATGCTATTCTGAACCAGATGAAGGAAGAAGAAAAACTTCGTTTGTCGGGCATTCAGGCCGCTTTGGCTAAAGGTGAGGAAGACATTGCCAACGGCCGCACTTTTTCCTATTCACCCGGCCTTATTTCTGAAATCTCAAAAAAAGGTAAGGAAGCTGCTCTATCCGGAAAGCCCCTGAAGCGTGAAGTCAAAGGCTAAATTCAATCTGGAACTTTCCTATGAGGCCTATGACGATTTGATCGACATTCAGGCCTATACCTATTCAGAATTTGGTGAATCCCAATGGAAAAAATATGGAGGGCTACTGAACGGTGCTTTCGAGCTTCTCATTCAGAACCCCTACTCCGGTCATAAACGCAGAGACGTAGCTGAACCCTATCTTTCCTGGAATGTCGGGGAGCATGTGATGATTTACAGGGTCGAAGAAGACACCATATACGTTGTGCGTGTCCTACATGGCCGCATGAACTTCCTGTACAAGCTCTAGCCCTACCCACACCATAGCAGGAATTTATTCCTTTTTGCCTTGACTCTTCCTTGGCAGTCTACTAATGATTTGCTCCTGACCTAGTAATAGGAATTTAATCCCATAACATTCAAGAAAGGAACAAAGGATGAACAATACACTGTACTATGGAGAAATGGTAGCCCGGATTTCAGGTTTTATACACCATGACCCGATTACACTTTCAAGGCTCGAAAACAAGCTAAGAATGAGCGATGAAATGCCTGATAAAAACAACCTCTGGACGATCTGTGCCGATGCCGCCCAGGTGTTTGATAAAATCGAAGACCTTTCAGGTGAGCACTATATCGACTGGCACAAAGCACTTGATATCTATTCCGACAAATTGCGGGACGTTCTATTAAACGGCACAGCACCCAGCATGGCCGATCTTATTGCTTTGGCCTCCACTTCCATACAGGAAAGTAGAGCAGCCAAAACAGACCCAAAATCAAATTCCCTTGATGAAGACTATCCATTGAATGCTTTAGGGCGTTCCCCCTCGCGCGGGCAAGGCTAATACGAGCTGTTCAAACCGTATCCCCGCTTTTCCGCACCCTTCGGGCTTGTGCAAAGCGGGTGATCCCCCTCGGTTTGTCCAGGCCTTGTCCCTTGCTCACCCCCTGTTCGCCACATGGCAGGGGTTATGGCGACCCCATAACCCTTTTCCAAAGGGATTTTTTTACCAACGACATAAAGGAGATAAAATATGTCAAACACTGAAACCAACGAAACACAATCACTAGAAAACCTTTTTGCAGACACCAATATCAGTATGAAGTCAGGCCACCTTGTAAAAGATGCCGAGCTGATCGGTGATGGAAAATTTGCCAAGTTCAGAATTGCCACAAATAAGGAGTTTTTGGACACCAAAGGCGAAGTTCAAAACATGGCTAACTATTTCAACATCATCGTCTCAAGCAATCTCAAAGATGCTTTTGCCATAGCCCAGAACCTCAAGAAAGGCGATTGGGTCTATATCAAAGGCGAAGACAGCTCCCGATCCATCGACACAGTCGAAGGCTACAAGGATACAGCTGTCACCACATTCGCTTACAAAGTGGTTTTGAAGAAGGAAAAAACAGAGCAAGTGCCTGAAGAAGGCCAAGCCTCGGAAGCAACCCCACAACCAGCTTAAACCTAAAAGGGAAAGTCATTTTAATGGCTTTCCCTCTTTTTTCCATGGAGCGCATTCATGTCCTATGCAAAAAACAAAACAGATATTCACCAACAGGTCACGGATCAGATCATAGGCCTGCTCGATCAGGTTGACTTGAACAATTATCAGCCGCCCTTTGCCAGCCTTGCAGCCAAAGGCCTGCCGGTAAACCCAACCACTAGAAATCACTACCAAGGGATCAACATCCTAAACCTCTGGTTTAACCAGCAAGCCAAGCAGTTCAGCTCGAACCATTGGGCGAGCTTCAAGCAATGGAAGGACAAAGGCGCAAATGTCAGAAAAGGTGAGAAAGGCACACAGATCATCTTTTACAAGAGCCTGATCAAAACGGAAGAGAACAGTAAGGGCGAAACTGAGACCCATAAAATCCCTATGCTCAGGCTCTACACTGTTTTCAATGCCAATCAGGTCGAGAATTTTGAGCCGGACACGACTCCAGCAGATACCCAAACCGACAATGTAGAGCGCATATCCTTAGTTGATGAGTTTTGCAAAGGTACAGGGGCAGACATTCGCCACGGTGGAGACGAAGCTTATTTCAGCCCTATGGGAGACTATATCCAGATGCCTGAAACACGGCTCTTTCTGGATAGCGAACAATCAACCGCCACAGAAAACTACTATTCTACCCTCCTCCATGAATTGACCCATTGGACAGGTGCAAAGCATAGACTTGAGCGCGACTTGGCACACAACCAAAAGGAGCGCGAGAAATATGCGTTTGAAGAACTGGTTGCAGAACTTGGCGCGGCCTTCCTTTGCGCACATCATGGCATTGCTCAAAGCCACCCGCCTAATCATGCGCTTTATATCAAGAGTTGGTTGAAAGCCTTGAAGGATGACAAAACCTTCATCTTCAAAGCATCTGCACAAGCAGCCAAAGCCGTTGATTATCTCGATCAACTGGTCATTGGAGAAACCCAAGCATGACCGATTATTTCAATGAACTCACCAAGCAGATAAACCAACTGGGCAGAAGGCATGATTTAGCACGTGTTTTCAACGACCTTTTGACGATGGGCATTTGCTCTTACCATTCCACCAATATCAAGAGCCGGTTGCAGGAAAAGGACGAGGTGAATGAACGCCTCTACCTTGAAACCATCAAGCCCTACAAAAAGGAAGAGATTGAAGAATTCAGCAAGGCCTTAGGCCTCATACAACTGAATGTCTATGAAAATCCCTACTCCGACACTCTGGGCGAATTCTTCATGCAGCAGATAACAAGAGGCCAGAACGGGCAGTATTTCACGCTCGAGCCCGTGTGCGACATGATGGCAAAAATGAACCTTGAAGGCATTGAGGGCGAAGGCAAAAGGATTCAAGACCCTGCCTGCGGATCAGGTCGCATGCTCTTGAGTGCAGCCAAGATAAACCACCGCAATTATTTCTATGGTGCAGACAATTCAAGCACCTGCGCGAAAATGGCGACCCTTAATTTCTTTCTTAACGGGCTAAAGGGTGAAGTCGCATGGATGAACTCTTTAAGCATGGAGTGGTTTGGAGGCTGGCATGTCAACATGGATGGGCTTGGCATCACACCCATTGAAAAGGAACAATCTCAACTCTGGTTTGATGCCCCGAAAACCAAGACACCTGAATTTGACAAACAAGCACGGGGCAAGACCACAGAGCCAGCCCATCAACTCACACTTTTCTAAATCAAAACGAAAGGAATATGAATGAAAACCTATATCGCCAAAGCTGAAATGTGTACCTATCTACAGGTCAAAATCAAAGCCAATTCGGAAGAGGAAGCCTATCAAAAAGCAAAGGTGCTATGCGGCAGCGAATTCACCGAAATCGAAGGGACAGGAAGCTGGGAGATTTATAATGTCGAAGAGGAATAAAGGAGGTCCGTTTGATATGTTTGAAGAGGTGAGTCTCATTTACAGAAACAAAACAAGAGCCAATGACCGACCCAAGATTGATTGTGCTGAGAGCGCCTACAAGATATTGAGAGCCCATTGGGATAATGATCAGATTTCCCTTGTTGAGGAAGCCAAAGTCATGTTTCTCGACACACGCTTTAGGCTCATGTCGATTTCAACCGTATCCAAAGGCGGCTTATCTGGAACGGTCATTGATCCCAGAATAGTGTTTGCAATGGCCCTCAAAAGACGGTGTTCAGCTATCATCTTGTCCCACAACCACCCTTCGGGAAATCTAAAGCCCAGCCATGCCGATATTTCTCTGACTAGAAAATTCCATGAAGCCGGTCGGCTATTGGAGATCACTCTGGCTGATCATTTGATCATCAGTGAAGAAGGCTATTACTCTATGGCGAATGAGGGACACATACCATAGCCCTTCCCATTCTTGACAATAGAAACCATCAGATTAATCTAACATCAGCCTGAGTTTATTCAGGCTCCCACCACCTGAAGTTGCCATGGAGAACAAATCTTCATGGCAATTTTTTTGTCCAAGGGGTCAGATAATATTGCTGTTTAAATATTGAATAGCTAACCTCAATTTGTCTAGTGATTGGTCTTGGTTCAAGCTCAAAATCCAAAGTTCATTGACCTCATAATGCACCTATTGATAGGAATATAATCCCGCTTCAGTTTACTTACAGACATCACGTCTAAGGCGATCAAAGTTCCTTATTTAAGAATAGAAGCAGTGAAACTCTTTCTGGGTCAAATTTTTAATTTTAACACATGAGCCGTTCATTCGATACCAAGCAATTAAAAGATGAATCCTTAAAAAAACTATATGATTATATACTTCATAGAGCCACCCACATTTTTGAAGTATTTAGGGATGTTTATTTCCCTGGCTCTAAAAATAAAGAGCTGGTTATTGGTTACCTGCACTCTACTCATTTTCAGGCAGAGGCCTATAGGTCAAAGATAGACAGTTTTAATATTGGGATTCATTCACCCACAATTTTATTATCTAGAACACTCTTCGATGTTTTGGTGACAGACGATAAGTATGGTGGTTATATAACTGGAGAGCTTTCTAATAATGTGACATTTCCTTTTCGACTGATTAATGATGTTCGAAATATCTACAATCAGAAAGAAGTCCTTATAACGAAAGACTCTAACCGTACTCTGGTTTCATCTGTACTCACTGACCTTACAGGAACATTCATAGCATTACATGAAATAGGCCACATTGTACTTGGGCACGTGGATTTTACCAAAGCTGAATTTGGTGATGACCAGCTTTTAGAAATATTTAGCTTCAAGAAAAGAAGGTTGAGAGAAGCGGAAAACCGACAGGCCATGGAACATGATGCCGATATGATAGCAGCTAGACTGATCCCTCAATATATTGAACAGCTTCACACTAAAATTCTAGAAGATAACAGGTATCAATTGGCGTTTAGAAAAATACATGAATCAGATCGGATGCTTGAACTTCTAACAGCATTATCTACCTCTGCAATTTACGCGATGTTCCTATATATGTTTGGACCCAATACCGTGAGAGACTTTCGATATACTGCCCACCACCACCCTCTGACAAGAATCAGAAATGTAGTGAATGGCATAGTACAAACCCTATCTGAACGTTGGGATTTTGACTTAGATTTATTCGATACATTTTACGAGCAAATGCAAATTAGCATACAGGATATTTTTGCCTACAATGGTATGATCAATTCATTTCTATTTAAAGATTCTACACCTGAAAAGGTTAAGAATGACCTGGCTCGTATTCAGGAACTTGCTTTCAAAAACAGATCATTGAGTCAACCATGGTCGTGGCTGCCTAAGACCGAATGGATAAACTAAAACCTTAAATCTTGTTGCTCAGCCATTTCCTCAATTTCTAGAATACATTTGGGATGGGGTGTAAAGGACTTCCCTTTATACACTGTAAAAAATCTGGATGATGAGTTAAAAGCTATACTGATTTCATAAAAAAAATCACCTTGAATACACTCTCCATTAGAACGGGATTGCTTTATTTCATCGATTAGCTCAGTCATTCGAACATACTGGCCATCATTAAGTTTTGACAGATTAACTACCTTTGGCTCAACAAGATTACCTCCAGTGAAACCTCCCACCTTGCTTATCTTTACAGAGCAAGACCTATTAAGTTTGAGAAAGTATTTTTTAAGGAACTGAATAATGTCATGACTCCTATTAATTGTTCCAATAAGACATAGGAGTAAGTTTAATTCTATATCAATGCCTATTTCAATGTCTATCTATTTGGTTTCCGGGATATACGCAGGATTGAGAAAATGTGATTATTCAATACACCATTCAACATGCTCAAAAAAATCAAATTATAGACAATGGCCAGGAGTGTTAACTCCTTATATTTATTATAAGAATGAAAGGTTTTTTAAGAATAAGGAAAGCCCCAAAAGGCCTCCACTTCTCAGACAACAACGATGACAAAAAGATTGATTTTTATCTTTCTAGACTCATAAAATTAATCCCTTCAGATATACTCGCACTCTATGTCTTCGGAGAGAATGTTATTCCAGAAGAAATCATGACTGCACGGGTAATTTTCGCTATCATCTGCTTAATGCTTGTTGCCGTTTCACGATACCAATGGACTAAAGAGATAAATTCTAATGAACCTCAGTGGCCAGTTATTGTGATATCCATGATCTCATTTTGCATTTGGGTATACTCTATTGGTTCTCTTTTCGAAATTGCCGGTCTTCAGGAAAAATGGCTGGGGTCTCTAATGATAGCCACATGGGTTGTCATTGTTCCTTACATCTATCATGGGGATGAAATTGAAAACTAATTATGGCTAACCGTCCCTTTGTCTTGGCCGAACTGCCCGCAGAGGTCAAAGAGTATTATGAAGACCAATTGGCAGCCATAAATCAAAAGCTGTTTTATATAGGCAAGGAAAACCCCTCATTTTCAATAAAAGTGAACGCTTTCTATTCGGATAGAACGGATCTACACGCACAAATTGTTCATCGTAAAAAAAGCAAAGAAATTGATATTGGAATAAGTCCCTGCTATCCCGTTGCACTTCATTACTACTTTAATCACCTTGTGCAAGATTATTTGATATCAGGAGTAGATGAGGGTATCGATAATGATGTTTTGGAGCGAATCAAATCACAAGGCCTTCTAATCAAATTCCCAGGCAAAAGAAGCTTTTCTTTAGAAATCCCAAGCTTAATATATGATACGTTACCCAAAAACGAGATACAAAGAAATATTGCATTTCACTCAGCGTCATTCGCTTTACCATTTATTGGTTATCATGAACTTTGTCACTTGACCTCAGATCACTTAGACACGGATACATCTTTTAGCATAAGTAAGATTTTCAAAGATTTAAGGTTGAGTCTTGCTATGAAAAAGGATCCATTGACCATGCATAAAATATGGGAATATGAGGCTGATATACTGGCTTCCAGTTTACTCATCGAAGACATCTTCACTGAAGTCAATAGAGACTATGTAGAGATGTGTGATCTTGACTTTGATAATATTTACCATAAAGCCTCGCTTGTTTCTACCTGCATTATAGCGATCTTCCATCTTCAGCATGTTAGCCGTGCTAGAAATCAGCTACATATGTCTCCGCTCCACCGGTTTATCTATATATTGGACCACTTGATAAATCATATTGGGCATCACTTTTTAGTCAAGGACAGGCAGAAACTTGCAGATACAATGTTTTTCTCAGCCCAAAATGTTATGAAAGCCTGGGATAGATTGAACCTGGATATTCAGTTTGATTTAGAGGATCGGGCAAAGGTCAGACAAACTTCAGAGGAAGGAAGGATAATTGCATCCAAAAGTTTAAGGCAACGCCACCTTTATAAACATAGATGTTATGGTACTTTTGTTTTCAACGATCAGAAAGTCATTTAACCCATGATGTTTATTAGTTCCATCAAGGCTTTGGGCATGGGTGAAAAAGCGGAAGAAGTATAAATTTCTCTTCCTTCATGATTTGGTTTGTCTCGACCAGCCACCTTCAATATATAGATTTGATCGCCAGAATTTCTGTTTTTATCTAGCCTTTTGATGGGAAAGGAAAGGCGAGTAACTAGGCCCTGTATTTTATTAAACTCTTCAAGAGTCAGCTCATTCATTCTCTTCTCATAAATAACACTATGCCAACTTCCTTCTTCAAAAAGACAAAGACGGTCACTTTTCGATAAACGAGCCTTTCGATTAAAAATGTTGAATATTCAAACTCTCCCTAATTAGAAATGAATTCAGTTTATTTCTAATTATACACCAATATTGTACGTATTTCAAAAACTCATACTAAGCATAGAATCATTAAATTAAACACCCATAACATGATTATTGCCTGATCAGGACACTAGACAATGTACCAATCAGAGGGTTGGTTAAATCAAGGGTGCTTTCACCTTTAAGCCCATGGATAAGCCTATTTAGAACAAACAAAGGACACTTCATTGACATTACCCTCAATTAGGATTATAGTCCTACAACAAATATGGAGGTCTTGAGATGAATAAATTGGAACTAATGTTGTTGATGAAGTTTGAATCACCAATAATTCCTCTAGACAGAATATGCCAAGAATATTTTGGCTGCAGCAAGAACACGGCAAAGCAAAAGGCCAAGTCTGGAACCCTACCCATTCCAGCCTTTAGACTTGGTTCATCACAAAAGTTACCTTGGATGATAAACATCCAAGACTTGGCTAGATTCATTGAGACAAACTCAATTGAGGCAAAGAAAGAATGGGTTGGAGTTATTTCAGAATGAGGCGATCGGGATTTAAGTCAGTGTAAATTCGCCATAAGGTGTTCAAATCTTTATGGCCGGTTACTTGCGCTACCTGATCAACAGAATAGCCTAATTCAAATAGCCTAGAAGCCCCCTCTCTTCTCAAATCATGATAACGTAAGTCTGAAATTTTCAGATCATTCCTTACTCTCTGAAATCCAGCCGTTACAGAACGGGGATTGTATGGGAAGATTCTATTGTCCTTTTTATTTCTTTTCTGTCTTAGTACGATTTTAAGCGCATCTCCTAAGAGAGGCACTTTCATGTGATTGCCAATTTTCTTCCTGGGGTCTTTTCTATTGCGCACCCAAACCCAGCTTTCTTCAACATTCAAATCTTCCCATACAATCGAACACACCTCAGATATTCTCATACATGAGAGAATTGAGAAGTCCAGAATGTCTGTGAAGGGTATAGTTGAATAAGTGTGACCCTGCCTTGCGGCTAATCCTTTTCTGAGCTTTTTAAGCTCGTTGTTTGACGGCCTTCTTGTTCTAATGTTTGACTTCCCAATTAATCCAAGAATTCGTAGTGTTGGCATTGCCTCAACGATTGATGAGGTACTAACGTCAATCTCATATAGCGCCTTTGCAGATCGCAAAACCGCTCTTATATGGCTTATGTCACATGCAATAGTTGCTGGAGATGCACCACCCGATTTTCTTTCCTTACAAAAATCCACGATATGCTTTGGTTTAAGATTTGAAAGCTTTGTGTTCGCTATATCAAATTCTTTGATTGCTTCTAAAGAGTATCTTTTAGAACGACCCATACCAATGTGTTCATCAGATAGATATTTTTCCAATAAGTCTCTAAGAAGTAATAATGATGTATGATTGTTTGAGAAGTCTTGACCTTGGGAAATGCTCCTTTCAATCAGATCAACCTGAAGCTTCCCCCATGCTTTTGCGGATGCTTTATTTTTAAAGGTCTTGTTTTTGGATTTGCGCTCATCACTTTCTGGTTGAACCCATCTAACCTGACAACAATATTTACCATTTCGAGGAGAAACACTAAAGTACGGCACTAGCTAATTTTCCTTCCTCAATTAGCGGTTATTACATTGCCTACTGTAGGCAATATGTAGGCAAATTGTCAAGAAAATGTACTAAAATGTGTGAAAATGTATGAAAACGGATAAGAACGAAAAAGCTCAAAAACTCCAGTATTCCTGCACTTTAGAAGGAAATCCAAAGCACAAGCATATTTCCGTTGCCCCTATGATGGATTGGACAAATTCTCAAAATAACTCATTGATAATAAACAGCTTTAAAAATGCTGTAGGCAATATGTAGGCATTATTAGTTAATTTATATTGAATTAGACTAGATCATCAGTCTCATTTTTTCCTGCCAATCCCATATATTTAAGAAATAAAGCAATATTAAATTGAAATCTAAGGATTTTGAATACACCTACAATAGAGTATTCCACTCTGCAAAAAGAGCATTAAATAAGCTGTCTATGACCATTGAAGAAGTGGATGAAAAACGGGGTACGATTATAGCCTCTACAAAAACTTCGTTTTTTGGCTGGGGTGAAGATGTTTCTTTAATCTTTAAAGATTTAGGGAACAAAACATCTGTTGTTGTTCAATCTTCGAGCCCTTCTCAGATTATTACCTGGGGGAAAAATGAAGTTAATGAAGATCAGGTTTTGGAAGGTATATACCGTGATTTGAAAGGGCTATGAAATTATACGTTGAACCTTGTGCAAGCTGTGGCCAGAAAATATATCTAAATAAATCTGCTGAGAATAGAAGTGAGTTAAGGAGATTATTGGGTAGCGACAGGTTTCATCTGAGTTGTGCTCAATGTGGTGTTACAGGAGTATTTTCCGTTAATGAAGTCAAGGCTGAGTCTGAAGCTATCTCTTCTGTTGCTGGAGGTATAGTAGGTGGTTTGATTGGCATATTGGGAGGTCCTGCAGGTATCTTGATAGGTGGGAGCATAGGAGCAGCAATTGGAAGCTCGTCAGACAGGGAAGAAATTAAGAAGGTGAATTTTTTTAACCATAGCATCTAGGGATGAAGCTTAACTCACAGACTAAACGAGGGCTTTTATTTTTAATGGTTTTAGGTTCAACCATTATTCTTATCGTGGATAATGATATACAGTCTTACTTTCTAAATATGATAAAGAATGGGCTGGATTACGAGGGGACGTATTATATTGTCATGGCTTGTTCATTGATTATTGGCTTGTTCTATTCATTTTACTTCGCCAAAAACAAACAGCCTAAAGACCTTAATTTTTTTATGAAGGTTTTTGGACCTCTAATTGACCCACCTCTTAATACATTGTCTTATGGAATTGTGATTGCTTCGGTGCTCAGATTGATTAGAGGCTTATTTAGCCAATTATTCTTTGAAATTGAGTATTTCAAAGACTTCGGGGTAATCAATGTAAGTGCCATAGGCCTTGCCTGTATACCTCTTCTCATATGGAGTGTTAACGGATTAACAGGGTATTTTGTAGCTCTATTTGGAAGATTAGATGATCAGTTTGGGGAAATTACACCCATAATTAATGAAGAAGACAATCTTGACAAGCATAAATAGTCGTTTAAAATAGCCTTCTCAAAATTAACTTGAAGGTTACTTTAAATCTTAGCTCCTGATTTCTCTCCTACACTTACTGACATATTCTTCACAGGGCTTTTCTGAATACTATAGTCAATATAATAATCTCGGTAGCCTAAAATTTGTAGAATGGTCTTGTTGAATAACACTTGGTAAACTCTAGTGAGGATAAGGTGTTCTTGGACTTTTTTATCCAGTGAGTAATCAGGAATCCCATGAGCCATCTGATTTCGAAGCTGCAATGCTTTCTTCTCCATTCCTTTCAGAGTGATACCAATCAAAGAATAAAAGAGTGTCATTTTTTCATTAGGCCCTTTCCTGTGGGCATTTTTTATTTTACTCAATACAATGTCAGCGCCTTCAAAACTCACAATTTTATCCGCGATCAAACTGAGGCCTTCCTCAATAAGTTCTTGATACAAAGCCCGATTGATATATTCAGTTTTAACATGATCGATTGTTTTTAAATACTTTTCTGCAAGTATTTCTAAGGCACTTGATAGAACTGGTAAATTAGCTCCAAGCGGTAAATCAAAGAAGGTCCAATATCTTTCTAATACAGCATCCAATGCCAGAATATCTCTTTTTAGCAAATACTCAGGAAGTAACTGATTCAGAAGTATCCCGAAGTTGCCCCAATCATATTGAAGATTAAACCGTATAGGAGGCATCGATTCAATTGAGCACTCACTTGTAATCCCTGAGACACTAATCAACCGAGCATTCAAGAGTTTATTATCTTCAAGAATACTGTGCCCGAGATAGTGAACTCTGTTTCCCAAAAGGAAAGATATTAAATTCTCTACCCCTATAATCAAGTTACTTGAAACATTGCCAATGTCCCCCCTGAATTCCAAGCAAATCCCTGACCAGGTTGATTTCAATATGTCCCGAGGTACTTTGGCAACGAGAAATTCTAGGTCATTCTGTGAGTATTTGATAAAGTCTTTAGAGATACTGCTATTAATGTAATTTCTAGGAGTGTCCTCAAAGCTGTCAACTCCAATTCGTATCTTTTTATTTTCTAGAAGTAGACTGCGAATCGTTTGCCCAGAAAAATTGGCTGGAATACTTGAGCAAATAAACCAATCAAGCCTGATTTGATTCTTTTCCTTGGTGATTTTGCTTGGACGAACAAAATCTATCTCAACAGATTTTATCTCCAATTCACTTTGGACAAAAGCACCCTCAGTATGCAAGTTTACTGATGAGATTGTGAAGTTGGTCAGACAACACTGGCTCAGGTGAAATCCATTTCCTTCTTCATCCTTTCCGAATAACCTTTGGCCATTGATGACATTACTACTTCCAACAAAATCAGCTTCATTGAGTTTTTGAACATCCTGTACATTTCCAAAAATTCTCGCGCTAAATCGGAAATTTTGAGTTCTTGATATTTCTATCCAAGCACCTGAGTTATATCCCCAATCCGACTTTTCAAATTCCAACTCAGAAAGCTTAACAGGAAAATCAGAAAACTCCCACTCTAGATCGGCAGGACAAAACGCTCGCCCTCCTTGTTCAACGTGATCCGACATTTTAAATATTTGAAATGATGATATAGCCCAAGGACAAATTAAGCTGATTTTCTTGCGGAAGTTACGTTATTTTGGAAGCGTACGGCCATCAACTACTAGGCTATTAATCAAAGCGAAAGTACATTTTAAGTACTTAACGCACCTATTTGTTTTAGGTATGTTTTAGTGACAAACAAAAAAGGGTTACATTTCTAATGTAACCCCTTGATTATTAAGTAGCGGGAGCAGGACTCGAACCTGCGACCTTTGGGTTATGAGCCCAACGAGCTACCAACTGCTCCATCCCGCGATGTGTACAAGTTCAGACGATTTCCGAACTGGGCTACAAATGTAGTGACATTTTCATTCTAAACAAGTACCTTTGCTACATAATTTTAAGAATGTCAGAAAAATCACATAAAGCCGGATTCATCAGCATTATCGGAAAACCGAATGTCGGAAAGTCAACGCTTATGAATGCCCTTGTGGGTGAGCGACTTAGCATCATCACTTCCAAAGCACAGACTACCCGACACAGAATTATGGGAATTTTGAGCGGAGAAAATTTTCAGGTAATTTATTCTGATACCCCCGGAATTTTAAAGCCTGAATACAAACTTCACGAGACCATGATGAGCTTTGTGAACAGCTCATTCGAAGATGCTGACGTTCTTCTATTCGTTACCGATCTCTATGAAAAGTACGATGGTGAAAAACAGCTAGACTTTTTAAAAGACATTAAAATTCCAACAATCCTTGTTATGAACAAGGTAGACTTGGCCAAAGGCTCTCAGGCTGAAGATAAAATAGCTTACTGGAAAGAAATGTTCGATTTCGATGCTGAAATAATGGTTTCGGCATTAGAAAAGCTAAACATTCAAGAGCTCTTCTCAAAAATTATAGACCTGCTGCCAGAGCATGAAGCTTATTTCCCAAAAGATGAACTTACGGATAAACCAGAAAGGTTCTTCGTGAATGAGATCATCCGAGAGAAAATTTTCCTCAACTACAAAAAAGAGATTCCTTACAGCTGCGAGGTAGTCACCCATACTTTTAAGGAAGACGAGAAGATTATCCGCATTATGTCAGACATTTATGTAGAGCGCAAGAGCCAGAAAGGCATTGTGATTGGCCACAGAGGAGAAGCCATTAAGAAAGTAGGTATTCAAGCACGTGAAGAATTAGAGAAGTTCTTCGGAAAACAGGTGCATTTAGAGACCTTTGTAAAAGTTGAGCAAGATTGGAGAAAGAAAGAGCTGAAACTGAAAGGGTTTGGGTATAGTAATTAGAAATTACGAATTAATAATTATCAATATGGCACACACCAATATCATTCAGGAAAAGAGCTTTGAGCTTGCGGTAAAAGTTGTGAAGGCAGTTAGGGCCTTTCGAAAGCAAGAAAAAGAATTTGAAATTACAGGGCAGTTACTAAGAAGTGCAACATCTATTGGAGCTAACATTGAAGAGGCTATCGGAGGATATTCTCCCAATGATTTCCAATTTAAGGTTAACCTTTCATACAAAGAAGCCAGGGAAACAAAATACTGGTTGAAAGTAATGAAAGCAGCAGAAATGATGGATGTGCAAACCCTCGATGAACTTCTTAACGACTCAGAAGAAGTACTAAAGATTTTAGGTGCTATTACGAAGACATTGAAAATTCGTAATTCCTAATTTCTAATTGAATTAAGATATGGCAAATATAATAGCGATAGTAGGCCGCCCAAATGTGGGTAAATCGACATTCTTTAACCGTTTGGTAGAGAAAAGACAGGCCATCATGGATAATGAAAGTGGGGTAACCCGCGACAGACATTACGGCTACGGTCAGTGGACAGGCAAACACTTTACGGTAATAGATACTGGAGGGTATGTCACTGGGTCGGACGATGTGTTTGAAGGCGCTATCAGGAGCCAAGTTGTAGAAGCCATGAATGAGGCTTCGGTTATACTATTTATGACCGACTGTCATGATGGGCTTACTGACTTAGATAAAGATTTTGCCAAAGTAGTTAGAGGACTAAAAAAGCCTGTTTACATAGTGGCCAATAAAGCGGATACCGCTGAATGGTCTTACCAATCTCATGAGTTTTATGGCTTAGGCATTGGAGATGTATTTCCTATGTCTGCTTCTAATGGATCGGGAACGGGAGAAATTCTAGACGAAGTAGTTAAGCATTTTGAAGATGACGGCATTGAAGATCCTGATGGAGACATTCCAAGAATTGCCATCCTCGGTAGACCGAATGCTGGTAAGTCTTCCTTCGTCAATGCGCTTTTAGGAAAAGAAAGAACCATTGTTACCGATGTTGCTGGTACTACCCGAGACTCCATCAACACGCATTATAAGCTTTTCGGAAAGGATTTTATTCTTACTGATACCGCAGGAATTCGCAAGAAATCTAAGGTGCATGAAGATATTGAGTTCTACTCAGTAATGCGGGCACTACAATCGCTGCAAGACTCAGATGTCTGCATCATTATGATTGATGCCACCAGAGGGCTAGAAGCTCAAGACATGAACCTCATAAGCTTGGCGCTGAAGTACAAGAAGGGAATTATGCTTATGGTGAATAAATGGGACCTTATTGAAAAGGAAACCAATACCATGAAGCAGTTTGTAGAAGAGATAGACGAGAAGCTAGGTCAGCTCACTTGGATTCCGAAAATGTTTACTTCTGTAACTGAGAAGAAACGTATTTTCCAAGCCATTGAATTGGCTGTGAAAGTACACGAAAATAGACATCGCAAGGTAACTACTTCTCAACTGAACGATGCTATTTTACCAGAGATCGAAAGGTATCCGCCACCAGCAATTAAGGGTAAATATGTAAAAATTAAGTACATCACTCAGTTGCCAACAGCATCTCCTACCATTGCCTTCTTCTGTAATTTACCGCAGTACATTAAGGCTCCTTATGAGGCTTACTTGGAGAATAAAATCAGAGAGCACTTCGATTTCGAAGGAACGCCAATAAAGCTTGTCTTCAGAAAAAAATAGAGACACTTAAAGTTTAGTATTTAGGCACAGAGAACATTTCCGCAATGATTCTTCTGTGCCTTCTTCCATAAGCATTCTTGACTGGATGTGTCGGAGTTGTCTTCAGAAAATACCTCAGAGGTTCGTAAACTAAAAGGTGTGCGTAATTAGCATGTGAATCTATTTTATTTTCGATACCGCTTTCGGCCTGCCAGATTAGCCTATTGTTATTCCGCTGATATAGCTTCATCCTCATAACCTTTTCGAAGTAAATATCTTCTTCAATAATCGGGATTGACCTATCCTCACCCTTTATTGTAATCGTTTCTGTTTTCCCCTCGCTATTCTTTCTTTCAATGGTTTGCTCCTCCCCTCTTAAGGTATAAGAACTCTCTCTTGCCTTTATGATTGGCTCGCTCGTAAACACATCGAACTTAAGAATGAATTTGGCCGATGACTTCGTTCTGGAAATAGAGAATCCCAGGTCGTACAACCTGAGTCTGATTTTTTGAATATATGGCAACAAGGCAAGGTTTTCGTTCAAGCCAGTTTCATCTACATAGATTTGCGTTATTTTCGAGCGATCAATATTTCCTATACCATAGGCATCTGTTTCTAGGGTAAGGCGACTGAACCATTGGGCGTTTGCAGAAATACTGATAAAAAGGAAGGGAAGCAGGAGAAATCGACACATGGAGAAGCAGTTTTTTGTCCGATTAATATCAAGAAAAGTGCCAGAGAGTGCCTTAGCTTATTGCATTCAACTCTTTGAAGAAGCTCCGTTTCATTTTAAAATCTCCAAAAAGAGAGCTACTAAACTAGGCGACTACCGATTTGATCCGAGAGCGAAGTCGCACACCATTACGGTAAATGAAGACCTCCACCCTTTTCAATTTCTGATAACATATATACATGAAGTTGCACACAGAAGGGTTCATGAGCAACATCGAAAACAAGCCCCACACGGCCCTCATTGGAAGAATGAATTTAGGAGGTTGATGTTACCCATGCTTCGACCTGAGGTTTTTCCAGAGCCAGTACTGAGGGCTTTGGCCAAACACATGAAAAACCCAAAGGCTAGCGCTGCTGCAGACATTACTTTAATAAACGCCCTCAGGAAATTCGATGATGATTCTGGAGGAATTACCTTGGCTCAGCTAGCCATCAACGAAGAGTTTAGCTTCAGAGGCAGATCTTTTCGTAAACTAGAAGTAAAAAGAACAAGAGCCCTATGCCTCGACCTCAAGGATCAGAAGCGATACCTTGTCCCATTAATGGTAGAGATTGAATAATTACTGTTAAATCGTGTCTACAATTACACCAACCCAATTCTTCTACTGATAATTGAGTTGATTCGATCGAAAAGAACGGAAGGTTTGAGTGTTCTCCATTCAATCACATCTAAATCGCCTCCAAAGTTGATGTAGCTATCGATTTCGTAGTTCTTCATTTCCTCGATAACGAAATCTCGGAACCCAATGGCGGTAATCCACCCGTCTTCCATATCATCGAACCACTCTTCGTAGTAACTATCGTCTGAGCCATGGAAGTTGAGAATATTCTCACCAATTAAGATGTACTTGTCTATCCCAAAACTGTTGAAGTGATCGATGATATTGCGTTTAAAATGCATGATGTCATTATTCAGCGCATCGTTCCATTCACCAATAAACTCTATGATGATGAAACCTTTGTTGTAATCGACATACAGGATTTTAATGAACAAGGTTTCCGAACCCATAAAATCCCAAGCTGGGTCTATGTAATAGCCATAAATGGTTTCGGAATATAATTCGTAGTTGTACTCCTTACCATCATAAGGAGAGTTTGGGTCATTCGCTACGTTGTAATATTTAAGCCAAGAATAATAGGGTTCTATTTGATGCAAACTGATTAGGAATTTTTGATATGGTCAATCACTTTCCTAACTGAACCATGTTTCCTAAGCAACTGTTCCGCAGTTTTGTAATCAACTTGCAACATTTCCATAACCATCTTGGCGCCACGGTCTACCAGTTTGTTGTTTGAAAGCTGCATATCAACCATTCTGTTGCCTTCTACTCTTCCTAGTTGAATCATTACGGCAGTTGAAAGCATGTTCAGCACAAGCTTTTGTGCCGTTCCGGCCTTCATTCTGGTGCTTCCTGTTACAAACTCAGGCCCTACAATCGGTTCGATAGGATAATCAACCTCCCAAGCCAAAGCAGAGTCTGGATTACAAGTAATACAGCCTGTAAGAATGCCATTCTGTTTAGCCTTTTTCACCCCGCCAATTACGTATGGAGTCCCTCCAGAAGCAGCTATACCAATCACAGTATCTTTATGATTGATCATATATTCCTGAAGATCTTTCCAGGCCTGATTTTCATCGTCTTCGGCAAACTCAACCGCCTTGCGAATGGCGCCATCGCCTCCGGCTATAATCCCTACTACCATTCCATGCTCAACCCCGTAAGTTGGAGGACATTCAGATGCGTCTACCACACCAAGTCGGCCGCTAGTACCCGCTCCAATGTAGAAGAGTCTTCCGCCCTTTTCCATTCTTGGTACAATCTCTTTCACAAGTGCTTCAATCTGAGGAATTACCTTCTCAACCGCTAACGGCACAGATTGATCTTCTCGGTTAATATTGGTCAGCAATTCCTTCACTGACATTTGCTCCAGATGATTATGATTTGATTCCGACTCGGTAACGTTCATGGGCTAATGGGTTTTGCGGTTCAAACTTAAGACTTGCCATTGAATATCTGAACCTATTCTTTGAATTCAACCGACTTGAAAGCGACCACCCCCATACCCCTCCTGGCCAGGAGGGGAGTAAGTATCTGCAAGCCTAGAGGTTTTGATCGGAAACTATTGAGCTTCTATACACCACCATAACGGTCAGTACTATTTAGAGATGGTCAGTATCTCAATACTCCCTTTTCAATAGCCAATACATACTTATGAAACGTAGTCAGCCTTGGAATTGAATACACCGAAGTACTTTTCGTAATGAAGTAACAGATCTAATTCCCCTCCTGGCCAGGAGGGGCTAGGGGTGGTCGCCTTGAAGTTTTGAACGGAAGCCACAGAGTCTGTAAACCAAACAGCCAATACCATTTAGGGGGTGGTTAGCGCCTCAATACTCCCTACCAAATACCCAATACTCACTTATGAAACAAAGTCAAACCCGCAATTGGGTACTCTGAAATGTGCTTTACATAAATGCCTTTGTCTTGAGCAACTTGCCTTAACACATTGCTGAAGTAATACGCTACTGAGCCGGTAAAGTGAACGGGAAGTTTATCATAACCTTCGTACTTCATCACATTTTTGGTTATGAAAGTATCGAAACCAGTGGCTACCAATTTATGCATATAAGGCTCATTTATATGCTGACCAATAAACTTCGCGAAGCTGGCTAAAAAACGCCCTGGCATAGGTTCCTGATAAATGTGAGTCAGGAATTTGTCTTTTGTCAGGCCGAAAGTCTCTTTAAAAATTTCTCTTAAGTGAACTGGCATATCCTTTCGGTAATAATCAGTGACTAGCATTTTACCTAGGTATGTCCCTCCACCTTCATCGGCAATAGCCCAACCTAGAGAAGGTACATTGTGAGTGATCTTAGTGCCGTCATATAAGCAGGAGTTAGTTCCTGTACCGATGATACAGGCAATACCAGCTTCATCTCCGCACAGCGAACGAGCTGCGGCCAGCAAGTCATGGTTTACATCAATTTTGGCTACTGGATAATATTTGGCAATCAGTCGAGCGATTTTTTCTCGATTGGTTCCAGAAGAGCAGCCAGTACCATAGAAATAGATTTGGTCTATACTTTCGGGCAGCTGACGATAGAGATCTTCAATCACCTCCAGTATTTCTTCTTCAGTTTGATAATAGGGGTTAATGCCAAGGGTACGCGCTTGTTTAATTTTTCCATCGGAGGAAATAAGTCTCCAATCGGTTTTTGTAAAGCCGCTGTCGGCAATAAGAATTGGGCTCATATTTAATCGTGTAGACACAAATGTATTGAATCAAAAGTGACATTTAAATATGAAGGTCTTTTTAGTTATACTTACCTATCCACAATTAATAAGATGTCAATAAACCACCGAAGCCTAATCGTTTTCTTAATAGTATTATCTGTTAGTTGTAGTGTTGATAGAAGCACTGAACTAGGAGTTGTATCTTCCAAGACAATAGTAATTGATAAAAAAGATTTTCTAGATAAAATCAGCGAGTCACAGGTATTTGATTCCGTGATCTTTATCCCACTAAATCTTCCGAAGAACGAATTGATGGGATCAATTGCGGACATTCAAATGTATCGGAACAATTATTATGTCCTTGATATGGGAACTCAAAAGATACATGAGTTCAATAAGAATTGGGAGTTCGAAAAAACACTATTTTCATTAGGAGCAGGCCCCAACGAGTACAATGAGATATTAAACTTCTCATTTATAGATAACTACATAGTAATTAACGACTTAATGAAAGTTGAGTACTATAGTCTGGACGATTTTGCCCCTGTTAAAACTGTTAGGAAAAACCACATGGGTTTTAAAACTTATGTTACAAATGATGAGCATATACTTAATTATCAGCTGAATAGCCCTATGGACGATTCGCCCTTTAATGTAACTATCTATAACTACAAAAATGATGACATTACTTATCAGGGTTCGTTAATCAAATCGAATATAAAGGGCTTTACATTCTCACAAGAGGATCCGTTTTATACCAATAAAGGAGATAACTACTTTATTGAGGCATTCAATGACACTATCTACAATGTGGAAAATGGTGAACTTTCCACTCATCGCATTATTGACTTCCAGGATATTCGGCTTGAAATCGATGATTTAATTGCTGAACCTGGAATTACGAGCAGAGATATAGCAAATTCAGATAAAGCCTATTTTTTGGGCAACTACTTAAATAATGAGCTTGTCGAAACCTTTAGCTTCTCATATAAATCGAAAAGGTTTTTGTACATGGCTAATAAGCAAGACTCTGTACACTACATTTATTCTTCCATGATTCAAGACAGGACTGTCTTACAACTTCCGATTAACTATTTTCTCCTAGATGGTCAGAACATATTTTCAGCAAAAGATATTGAACAAGTCAGTTACGAACTAGAGGTGGTTAAGGAGAGAATTGCATCAAACCCCCAGTTGCAAATTCATGAAGCTACGGTAAATGCACTCGAGAGTAAGTTGAAAAATTCATCAGGCGTAATTGTGAAAATTCATGTCAAATAACTGATGTACTCAGTTTATCATCTAATGATGTTCACTTATACCCAATTTAAAAGCTTTTAAACCATTCATCCCCAAAAAAAGGACAGCATATAGTAAGTCGCATTGTGTCAACGAGATGAAGTAACGGCTTACCTGAAAAGTCGTTCTCTACCAACCGATTACTAGCAGAGAGGGACTTTATCTCATTTCATTTGGTTTATATTATAAACTACTTTATTTTTGTATAAAATTGAATCATGGAAGACAAAGAATTATCTCCTCAAGAAAGTCTGGATTTGATACAACAGATGATTGGCAAAGCCAGAAAGCGCTATACAGACAATAGTTATTTCTTTCTGCTTTGGGGCTGGATAGTGATGTTCGCTAGTTTATTTCACTACATCACTGCGGCATATACTTCTTTCGAATATCCATATGCTGGGTGGAGCCTAACCATTATTGGAGCTGTACTCTCCATGATTAAAGGCAGCAAGAAAAGCAGACAGGCACAGGTGCGTAATTACACCGACAAGTTGTACGGATGGCTTTGGGCGAGCTTGGGTATTGCCATGTTTACCATCATTTTCAATGGGGAATCAATTGGCTGGAACACCATTCCGTTTATTCTGCTCTTAGCGGGTGTTGGCACATCAGTTTCTGGTGCCATGATGAATTTTCAGCCCTTAAGAATCGGTTCAATTATCTTTTGGTTGTTAGCTTTAGCAGCTTTTAGAGTAGACCCAACCAAGCAGATGCTTTTGATGGCCTCTGGTGTGGCTTTTGGCTACTTAGTTCCAGGCTATATTATGAAATCTAACGCTAAGAAGAATGGCGTTTAAGTCACTCGACCCCTTATTACACTCTCAACTGCGGCTTGCGGTAATGTCACTGTTGATTAGTGTGGAAAGTGCAGACTTTGTGTACATCAAGGAACAGACGGGAGCAACCGCTGGCAATTTGAGCGTGCAAATAGATAAGCTTTCTACCGCAGGTTATATTTCTGTTGAAAAGAAGTTTGAGGGCAAGAAGCCCAAAACTACCTGCAAAATCACGAAACAAGGTATTGATGCCTTTGAAAGCTACGTGAAGAATATTCAACAATACCTGAAGCCTTAAAAAAATTTCTACTAATAGTTTATAAAATAAACCAGTTTAAAAATACAATTATGAAAGCAAATCAATTACTCAGTATGGCTCAACATCTATATCTCGGTATAATCTTGGCAGCCGCTCTACTCTTTAGCCAACAAGCTCAAGCTCAATATGCTAACATCTCTAAAGACGAAATGAATAAGCTATCTACTTGGGTTGGTGAGTGGAAAGGTGAAGGCTGGCAAATGGACGATCAGTTTCAAAACAAAATGTCATTCACGGTAGAAGAAAAGGTGGAGTCGCGCCTTAATGGAATGTCACTTATTGTTGAAGGCAAAGGTATGTCAGGAGAAACATTAGGGCACCATGCCTTAGGTATGATCTATTATAATGCCGATAAGAAGCAGTATGATTTTCACTCTTTAGTGGCCAGAGGCCAGTCAACATTAGCTAAGGGTGAGTTTAATGATAAAGGAGAGTTTGTTTGGGGTTTTGAGGTTCCAAAAGGAAAAATTCAATACACTATCAAAATTGAGAATGATACATGGATAGAGTCAGGTGCATATAGCATGGATGGCAATTCTTGGTATCCTTTTATGGAGATGAAACTAACTAGGGTGAAATAGCCGCCTAAGGGTTTAGAAATTGGCCGATCTCTCGATAAACTCGGGATGGAAAGTAGATTTTCCCATTCTGAGTAATCCCGATAGCTATCGGGAGAAGCATCGGCCAAGAGATTTTCAATATCAATTCTTAAATACTAGCATCAGTAAAAAAATTCAATCATGATTCATTCAACAATAGGCCTAATTCATACCGTTTTTGCAGTACTAGCCATGATATTTGGTGGCATAGTACTGCTCAAAATTAAAGGAGATAAAACCCATAAAGTGTTAGGTTACATTTATGTAGTCTGCATGTTGGGTCTCAACGGAACTGCTTTTGCCATATATAATTTCGGAGGCTTTTCCTTGTTTCATGGCTTTGCACTCGTCAGTTTGGCGGCACTTATGGGAGGAATGATTCCTATTCTAAAGAAAAGTAAGGGTTGGTTTAAAGCTCACTTCTTCTCCATGAATTGGTCGGTTGTAGGGCTATACTGTGCCTTTTGGGCCGAAACAGGAACAAGGTTACTCCAAGGCCAGCATTTTTGGTGGGTAGTGGCGTTAGCTTCGTTTGGAACCGCCATGGTGGGTATGGTGCTTATTAACCGAAAGGCGAAAGTGCTTTTCTCAAAAGCCTAAGTTTCGGAAATTGCAACATTGCAAACCGCCTTGAGTTATATGAACATGACTTTTTCAAGAAAACTTCAACAGCTAGCGCTTTTCTCCATAGTAGCTCTTTTGATTACTACGTGTAGCGGTGACGACCCTGAGCCTGGAAGCAATAGCAATAACAGTTTGAACAGTGGAGCGGTAGGTAGTTCAGCCAATGATTTACTTTCTTCTTCAAGCTATACTTCTCTGAGGGTAGAAATTCAGTATGCTGCTGGCTTTGAGCCTCCACAAGGAAGTGTAAACTACTTGAGAAATTTCTTGAACCAAAGGCTGAACAAGCCTGGAGGCATTACTATTACTACAACTGAAGTAACAGCACCAGACCAAGGCAACTACAGCCTTTCCGATTTACGTGGAATAGAAGACAACTCGAGAACTCAATTCACTAATAGCTCTACCCTAGCCGTTTACTTCTACTTTGCCGATGGTAACTATAGCGAGAATGAAAACGTTTTGGGCATTGCCCACCGAAATACTTCGATGGTGCTGTTCCAGAATAGAATTGAGGAACTCTCTGGAGGTCCAGGGCAAGTATCGACTCAAATGTTAACTTCTACGGTTATGGCTCATGAATTCGGACACATTCTCGGGCTAGTCAATTTGGGTTCAGACATGCAGACCGATCATCAAGATGAGGCCAACGGAGCGCATTGCGACAATGAAAACTGCCTAATGTACTATGCGGTAGAGAGCGCTGGCGGAATCAGCGACCTTTTCGGCATGAGTAGCCCACCAGAATTAGATGCCAATTGTCTAGCTGACCTAGCTGCGAATGGGGGTAAATAGTACTCAGGATATCAGAAAACAGGAATCAGTCAAACTGATCGACTGATTTCTGATCGACTGATCACTGATTCTCTAGCTCCCCAATTACCTCAAACTTCTCAAACACCTTCTCGGTGTGAGGTGCGTCAGGGAGTTCGTCAGTTAAATCTTGGCCTGCCCAGTGCTCATAGTGTTTGCCGGTTTTCCAGAGCCTGGATTTAGTGACATCGTAGATTTTACCTTGGTAGGCCACCCAGACTTCATCTCGGTCTTGCCCATTTCTCAAGGCCAATTGTGATTTGGTATATGTTTTCACCGCTATTGTTCTCTGGTGGTGTAGTAGGTATGATCTCTCAAAATGGTATAGAGAAATTGAGTAGGCCTCATGTCTGATTCAATATCCAATTTTTGCTTCACCTTTTCCGACATCATAAATACTGGTTTGGAGTTGGTATGGTCGGCCTGCATACGAAGGCAATCTTTAATTAGGTTTACCTCTTTGTCAGTAAGGGCTTTTACTTCAGGAAACTGAGGTTGATAATCCTCTTCCATTTTTTCAACCAATTGAAGCCTATTCACTTTTTCCGTCTTTCTCAGCTTCACCACTGTAGTACCTGCTGCCAAATCACCCAATCGTTGGCCGTTTTGGGTAAGAGCAATGGAGATAATGGCAATAGAGCCACTCAGCATAACATCAATAGGCTTGAGAATCCACCGTAAAATAAAACCACCAATTGTAGGTGCGGTTCCATCTAATCTGACTACACGCAGATTCATGATCATTTTACCCACCGACTGACCGTTGTTTAGAATCTCCATGTACAGATCATAAAAGAAAACTGGAAAGTAGAATAGGATGTTAATCCACTGTTTTTCAGACCATCCTATCTGATCCATAGTATAGCCAATCGCCATGCTAGCAAGAATCAGTATGGCCAGGTCGATCATAAAAGCCAGCACACGGTTGCCAACCCCCGCTTTATCATGTTCGATGGTAACATTCTGTGTGGTTTGAATACTGATCTGCATAAATCTATTTCTGAAGCCTGAGAGCCATTTTTAAGGAAGTGTAATTATAACAAGAAATTTTGCTTACCGCAGATATAGAACTGATCTAAAAGCTCAATCTTTTTCGAATGGCTTTGTATATTGGCTGCTCTACAAAAAGATAGATCGATGCGAGAATCTGCTTTTGTTAAGCGGAATGTTAAGAAATGGGAAGAGTTTGAGAATCTGCTAAAGTCAGATAGCTCAGACCCAGACAAGCTATCTGATCTATTTATTCAGGTCACTGACGATTTGGCTTTTGCCAGAACTCAATATCCAGAAAGTAGAACCTACATCTACCTCAATGACTTAGCCTCCAAAATTCACGGCAAGATTTACAAGAACAAGGCGGAAGACCGCAAGCGCTTTGTTGAGTTCTGGAAGTATGAGGTACCGATGATTATGTTCGAAGCCAGAAAAAAATTGCTTTATGCTTTCATTGTTTTCGCGGTATCCATTCTAATCGGTATAGTTTCGCAAAGAGCAGATGACAGTTTTGTGCGTACTATTCTTGGTGATGGCTACGTAAACATGACTTTAGAAAACATAAAAGAGGGAGATGCTTTAGCCGTTTATGGCCGAGGCAGCCAAATGGATTCCTTTTTTGCCATTACTTTTAATAATGTTCGCGTTTCATTTTTCGCTTTTGCTGCTGGCCTTTTGCTCTCGCTGGGTACAGGCTTCATGCTTTTGCAAAACGGTGTAATGGTAGGTTGCTTCTTTACCTTTTTAGCACAGCAGGGTTTTCTGAACGAATCGTTTAAAGTGGTGATGTTGCATGGAACCTTAGAGCTTTCTGCCATTGTAATAGCAGGCGCAGCCGGCTTTGTGATGGGCAATAGCATTCTATTTCCAGGTACTTATTCCCGAATGGCTTCGTTTAAAAAAGGAGCTATTAAAGGCCTCAAAATAGTGATGGGTCTAATGCCTGTCTTTATTCTAGCAGGTTTTATAGAAGGCTTTTTCACTCGCTACACCAGCATGCCTTGGATTTTGAGCGGAACCATCATTTTTGGTTCGGCCTTCTTTATTATTTACTACTACGTTATTTACCCAATTAAACTAGCCAATGCCCACCGCAAGAATATTCGAGCTTAGAAAAACCAGGACCTTCGGCCAGAAACTAGAAGGCACCTTTGAGTTCATTCGCATAAATGCGAAACCGTTATTTAAAAGCTTGTTCTTTTTCTCTAGCCCATTTGTGCTGCTAGGAACTTTCCTAGTTTCCAATATTCTGAGTTCATCGTTCAATGCTGGTATTAACAGTAATGCTGGTGCCGAACCTAGTATATCAGAATTGATGTCGATTGGCTTTTCAGCCATAGGCTTTATGTTCTTAATGGCCTTTGCAGGAACCATGATTGTCTCTACAATTTATGCCTGCGTAAGGTGCTACGAACAATACCAAAGTGCAGATTACACCACTTCTGAAGTATGGGATAGGGTGAAAAAAATCTATTGGACCATATTTGGAACTACACTACTCTACGGCATAGTATTCTTTGTGGCCTATATGATTTTGATCTTTCCACTAGCCCTGTTTGCAGCCGTACTTTCGGTACTCGTTATTCCTGTTATTTACCTGTTTATGGGTTTTTATATGGTGATTATGTTCACCGCCATACCTGCACAAATATTTGAAGGCAAAGGGATTGGGAGCGGACTCAGTCAGGCTTTCCGCTTGCTCAAGGGCAATTGGTGGTCTTCCATCGGTTTGTTGCTTTTATTCTTGCTCATTTACAATGCAGTCATTGTAATATTCGCCCTACCATTCTATGGCAGCATGATTTTCAGCTTTTTCTCCACTGCAGAAATGGATTTTATGGAAGAAACTCCAGCTTACATGTCGTTACTCAACTATCTGTTTGGTGCTATTTTGCTCATTGGCTCTTTCCTTACCTACAGTATTCCTTTAGTGGGCATGACAGTTCAATATTTTAGTCTGTCGGAAGAAAAAGATGCCACAGCATTGATGAAGAAGATTGATGCTTTTGGAGCAGAAGAAGAGAGCCACGAAGAAGACGAGGAAGAGTATCATTAAAAAGCTCATCACCATATTATTACTGATAATTGGGTCATCTTTTCAGCCCACTTTTGCCACTTCTATCGGCATGCAAGAGCCTGTACATGAGAATCGAGAATTCGATCAGTCGAGAATTGATCAGTTGAAAGACAGTGGGGATTTCGATTATGTTGAGAGACAAGAAGAAACGCCATCGCTTCTTCAGCGGATTATGAATTTCATTCAAAAGTTCATTGGCTCAATCTTCCAAGCAGCAACAGGCACCCCAATTGGTAGAATTTTGCTCTATGTAGCGCTCTTTATTCTCTTGCTCGTGGCCATCATTAAAATATTCAGCATAGACATAAAAGATGTTTTCTATGGTTCGGCCGATAAGGGAAAAACGAGCTTCGAATACATGGAGGAAAATATTCATGAGCTAAACTTTGATCAGCTACTGAATGATGCATTAGCCAGCAAAGATTATCGATTAGCTATTCGTGTAGAATACCTTAAAACCCTCAAAGCCTTAAGCGAAGTCCAGATTATTGATTGGGAGCAGGGGCGCACTAATTACGAATACCTTTATCAGCTGAATGATAAAAAGCTAAAGCAGCCGTTTAAAGATTTGTGTTACTACTTTGACTACGCTTGGTATGGAGATTTCGAAGTAGAACAAAGTATCTATGAGAAAGCGCACGCCAAAGCCAAAACACTTGCTGATATAGCTAGTAGAAAGGAGGTGGCAACAGCATGAGAGGAGATAAAAAATATTACGCCATCATCATCTTTGTCTTTCTGGTATTGTTCCTCATTCAATATTTCCAGAAAGAACCAACCAGCTATGCACGAACTTATTCTCATTTAGATAAGAACCCTTATGGTGGCTATGTACTGAAAGACCTACTGCCAGAGTTTATGGGAGGCAGCGAAGCACAGTCGCTAAACCGCACGCTTTATGAAATTCAAGACTCGGTTTTAGCAGATAAAAACCTGATCATCTTTGCCGATCAGCTATTGATGGATCAAGAGGATACGGACATACTGCTTAATGCGGTGAACCAAGGTATGACTGCCTTTATTTCTGCCGAAAAAATGGGTGGACCTTTGCTCGATACTCTTAAGATTGGCACCGATCTGGACGAACTGTATTATGTCATCAATGCCAATCAAGATACAGTTGAAGTTAAAATTAACAGAGATATTTACCGCTTCAAGCGCGATGCTGTGGCCACCTACTATTCTGAATTAGACAGTGTAGATCATACGGTTTTGGCTGTTAATGAAAATGATGAACCCGTGGCCATTAGCGTGCCTTTCGGTAGCGGCAAAATAGTGTTCAATAGCACCCCTCTAGCCTTTACCAATAACTACCTCTTTTTTGAAGACAATGCTCAATATGCTTCAACTTTATTGAGCGAATTACCTCAAAGAGCTACTATTTGGAGCGAATATTATCAATTAGGAAGAATAGAAGCTCAAACACCTTTGAGGGTAATTCTTACCACTCCGGCACTAAAGTTTGCCTACGGTGTAACCATCATTTCGCTACTCCTTTTTATGGTGTTTGAAGCCAAGAGAAAACAGCGAATCATACCGATAATCGAACCGCTCAAGAACACAAGCCTTGAATTCGTAAAGACCATTGGCAAACTTTACCTAAAGAGCGGAAATCACAAAGACATTGCGGAAAAGAAGATCCAGTATTTTCTGGAGTTCATTCGCACTAAATACTACCTGAACTTTCAAAAATTCGACAAAGACTTCTTCGAGAAGCTGAGTGCTAAATCGGGCAAAGATGTGGTGCAGCTGAAGAAGTTATTCGACATGATGGAGAAGATCAAAAATCAGTCGGAAGTCAGTGTTCAGGAATTGAAAATGTTAAACACTCAACTCGAGAATATTTATGGAACAGATGGAAGATAAACCAGAGTTCGAATCAAGATTAGACCTTTCTGTGCTTCAAGGTAAGCTAGATGCCATGCGACAGGAAATTGGCAAAGTGCTGGTAGGTCAGCAAGAAATGGTAGATATGCTTTTGGTGAGCATTCTTTCCAATGGGCATGTGCTGTTAGAAGGTGTGCCAGGTGTAGCCAAAACGCTTACTGCTAAACTTTTGGCTAAAGTAATTAAGGCCGACTTCTCCAGAATTCAGTTTACACCAGACTTAATGCCTTCAGATGTTCTAGGTACTTCAATCTTCAACCAAAAGAAGACCGAGTTTGAATTTAAACCCGGACCAATTTTCTCGAACATCATCCTTATCGATGAGATAAACCGTGCCCCGGCCAAAACTCAAGCAGCACTTTTTGAGGTGATGGAAGAGCGTCAGGTTACAGTTGATGGTGAGACTCGAAAAATGACTGAGCCCTACTTTGTGGTGGCCACTCAGAATCCAATTGAGCAGGAAGGAACTTACCGACTGCCAGAGGCTCAACTCGATAGATTCCTGTTTAAGCTCACGGTTGGTTATCCTTCAATAGATCAGGAAATGAACATTCTGATAAACCACCATGAGCAAAAAGTGGCGGTAGATTTAGAGACTGTTCAGCCTGTTCTTTCTCCAAGTGATATTGCGGAGTTCAAAAAAGTAGTTGGCCAAGTGCATGTAGAGCAAGAAGTATTGAAGTACATCGCTGAGATTGTGGCCGCTACCAGAAAACACGTTTCGCTAATTCTCGGAGCATCACCAAGGGCATCAGTGTCCATTTTAGTGGCTTCAAAAGCTTTTGCCGCCATGAATGGTAGAGACTTTGTAACTCCTGAAGATGTGAAGTTTATTGCTGTTCCTGTAATGCGACACAGAGTTATTCTTACGCCAGAAAGCGAAATGGAAGGCATTTCTTCTGATGAAGTAATCAAAGAGATCATAGATAAAGTAGAGGTGCCACGTTAGTGAAAGTTCTTCGGGCAATATATCTCAGCAATAGGCTTTTTGCGGCCATTGGCATAATTGTAGCCAGCGCCCTGTTGGGCTATGCTATTGGAGGCTTGGAAAGTTTTGCCCGCGCCTTGCTTTACTTACTATTAAGCTTGGTGATTATTGATATTCTTCTCCTCTTTAGGGTGAAGAAAGGAGTAACCGCCAGCAGGTTTGCACCTGAGAAATTCTCTAACGGTGATCAAAACCCTATTCGCATATTCATTCAGAATATGTATCAGTTTAAGGCGAAGCTACTGGTAATTGATGAGGTGCCAGACCAATTCCAAATGAGAGAGGCGAGTTTTGACGTAGACGTGCCAGCGGCAGGTTCAAAAGCCATTAACTACCAACTCAGACCAGTAAAGCGAGGCGAATATCACTTCGGTAAAACCAATGTCTTCGTAAAATCACCGCTTGGGTTAATCTCTAGAAGGTTTCAGTTTGGTGAATCTACTATGATTCCTGTTTACCCTTCTTACATTCAAATGCGGAAGTATGAACTGTTGGCAATCTCTAACCAGCTGACACTTCAGGGAGTGAAGAAGATTAGAAGACTGGGCCATAATCAGGAGTTTGAGCAGATCAAGGAATACGTTCCGGGTGATGATTTTAGAACTATCAACTGGAAAGCCACTGCCAGAAGAGACCAGCTGATGGTGAACAACTATCAGGATGAAAGATCTCAGCAGGTTTACTGCCTGATAGATAAGAGCAGGGTGATGCAAATGCCTTTCGAGGGGCTCAGTTTGCTCGATTACGCTATCAATGCTACGCTGGCGCTTTCCAACATCATCATCAAAAAAGCCGACCGTGCCGGGATGATTACTTTTCAGCATAAAGTGAGCACGGTGCTTCCTGCTAGCAAGCGAAACAAGCAAATGCAGCTAATCCAGGAGTCGCTTTACAACCAAAAGACACTTTACAAAGAAGCGGACTACTCAAGATTATTTGTTACCGTAAAGAGGAAGCTCACCCAAAGAAGCTTGTTGATTCTCTTTACCAATTTTGAGTCGATGGCTGCTTTGGAAAGGCAATTGCCTTATTTTTCTAACCTGGCAAAGAACCATGTATTAGTAGTCGTGTTCTTCGAAAATACGGAGCTGAAAGGCCTGCTAGAAAGCAGGCCAAAGTCTCTGAAAGACATCTATTACAAAACTATTGCTGAGAAATACGATCACGAGAAGCGACTCATAGTAAAGGAGCTCAGAAAGCATGGCATTTATTCGGTGCTTACCCCTCCGCAAGACCTGACGGTAAATACTATCAACAAGTATTTGGAACTAAAGTCAAGGGGGTTGGTTTAGAATTCATTTAGAACGTCATTCCCGTGAAAACGGGAATCTCCTAAAACAACAAGCCTCATGAAACCTAAGCAAATTATATTGGCAATTACAGTGCTTATCCTTGGCGTTATGCTTTGGAACGCCTTCAATCAGAAAGGGGTGAATGATCTTGAAACCCAATTTGAGCAGGTCACCTTCTACAGAAACGAGAACAACACTGGGCCGGTAAAACGAGTCTACATTGTCACTATCAATGACACGGCTTGGTCAGAATTAGAAGCTTATGGCAATTTTCAGCCTTATAATAAACTAGGAACAACCGAGGTGTTTTTCTTTCTAGAAGGAAGTCCTTTTCCAACTAAAGTGAGTGGAACCAAACCTTACTTCTCCGAGTCGTTCAATGATGATGTAGTTGCCAGATATGAGAAGAACCCTTCGGGTTTGGTTTCCTTGAAAAAGTATCCTCTCAGGTATTAATTGATACTCGTTGGTGACAACACGACCGAGGGCCGAAAGCCAACACACGTTAGAGAAAATCTATATCGAAAGCCCTCTCTCTGACTCCCCCTGGGAGGGGGAGATTTGATATTCAAAAAAATCATGAGCCGCATAAATTCCAATTCTCCTCCTCTCAGAAGGGGTTAGGGGTGGTAGTGATAAATTTAATCTCCTCTCTTTCAAAACCTACTGACATAGGGCTGTCACTAGTGGCCATTTCCTTTGAATTATAAATCATTTGAAACTTTTTAATTCAAGACAATGGAAACACAAACTGCAACCACAACTGACCAACTTTTCATTTCAACCGATGCTATGCTTGCTCATTGGCAAGGGCATAGAAACTTGACCAGACGAGTAATTGAAGCCTTTCCTGAAGATAAACTTTTCAATCACTCTATTGGTGGAATGCGCCCGTTTGCGGAGCTAGCCATGGAACTGATAGACATTGCTGCGCCAGGTGTTGAAGGCTTAGCTACTGGAAAATGGGAAAAGATTGAGGAATTCGATCACACGAAGACAATGCCCAAAACTAAAGAGGGTTTACTCGAATTATGGGATAAAGTCACAGTTACTATAGATAGCACTTGGCCAAAAATTAGCTCAGAAAGATTTCAAAAGATCGAATCTGCTTTCGGGCAATACGAATACCCTAATTATGCGTCACTGCTTTATTTTGTTGACAATGAGATTCACCATAGGGCTCAAGGCTATGTTTACCTTAGGTCGCTAGGCATTCAGCCACCTTTCTTTTGGGAGAGATAACTGGCAAGGACAGATCAGAAAGCACACCCATTATAGCTCTGAATTTGCAAAAAGACTGTGATCAACATGCAAGGCTTTAAGTCATGTTTTAACTGCCTAGCCGCTAAATCTCATAAAAGATTTTCAGAGAGAATAGGGTATAATCTCTATAAAGAGTACTAATTATAAGTGAAGAAAATTTATAGCTATTTATATTATATAAAGCATTAAGAAACCATTTATTTTAATGACCCAGCAGAAGGCCCTAACACACACGGTGATCAGGGCCTTTTCATTTTCTGCTGTAAATAGCATAAAACAGCCATGTGAAATAGAATCATAGTGGCTCAAACAACTTTTTTGATATATTTAGATTATGCCTGATGTAAAAGTATTTGTCGTAGAGGATGAGAAAATTCATGCTAAAATCACAAGGATTTCAGTCCAAAATGCTGGATATGAAGTGGTTGGAGAATGCGATAATGCTGATGAAGCACTAGACGCCATTGAAAAGGCAGCTCCTGATGTTGTTCTCATGGATATTTCCATTCCTGGAAAGATTAATGGTATTGGTTTAGCGAAGTGCCTTTATGAGAAAAAGGGACCTCCCGTAATATTCACCACTTCATTTACCGACCCAGAAGTAATTGAACAAGCAGCAGCATCATTCCCGGCTTCATACTTAATTAAACCTATTCAACTAGATAATCTGAAAGCTGCTGTGGCACTTGCTCTAGCTAAGAAAACGCAAGCCGTCCCCCAAAGCAGCAGAGCACCACTCAACGGAAGGTCGGTATATATTAAGTCTGGAAACAAACTTCAGAAAGTACTCTTAAAGGACATTCTCTGGATAGAGGCCGCAGGAGACAATTACTGTAAAGTAGTTACCAAAACACATCAACTTATCTCTAGGCATACGGTTAAGGGCATGGTTAAAGAGCTCAACTCCGACTACTTTATACAGACTCATAGAGCTTACGTGGTAAACAGAGAGCGTATTGATAGTATTCATGAAAAAGAGCAGCTAGTAATAATAAATGGTTGTGAAGTTCCTATTGGAAGAACTTATAAAGAAGAACTCTACAGTCAGATGAGGCGCTGTTAGCGCTAGTACTACTTTTCGCTACATTATTTCGTTTAACTCAGCAATCCATAAAGCAGGCAAACACTCTTTAATGGACTTTAAATGCCATTTTTTAACAATCAGCACATAACAGCTGGCCATTTTTAAATATTCCACTCTCAATTATTAATATAAATTGTTTGCAGTTAAACGACAGCAAACTGACATTCGCTTACAAATTTTAGCCATTCGCTTACATTTCAAAACGCGGACTTTAAGGGTTTTGCATCTTCATAATAGAATGTGCGAGCAACAGCTTTGTCGGAGAAGCTGTTTAGCTCAAAGTAGGTTAGTCTGAATAATAAAGAAGGCTTATAACTCACTTTGATCTTTGGTAGTGTGTTATTAGTTGAGGTGTTTGGATTACTAGTAATCTAAACCAGGCCTCTCCATAGATGGTGGAGGGGCCGCTTTATTTTACAGGCAGTCTAACTCCATAAATCACTTTCACATCAATCGCTTATAACTAAACGCTGATCTGTAAAGAAAGCGGCAGAAGGTATCTACTAAAGTAATAGACAAGCCTAAATAAGCTTCCCTTGCGCTTTTATCCACCTTTCAGGGAAATCTCCATGTGTGGCTGTGGTATAATCTTCATATGAACAAGGTATATAAGCCCTATCCATCATCTTATCTCCATAATTCACCAGCATCCACCACTTTTCGGAAAGTCTGCTCTTATAAAAAGTCATAGTATCATCGGTACCTTCAAAGCTAACTGTGTATTTAGTATACTGATCTGAGTTAAATTGGCCAGTGTCTTTTCTATTGTAATAACCCTCAATGAAGTACCACACCATTGTTGCCACCACAGAAGCCGTAGAAAAGTGCTGATCGTCCATGTCTGGATTATACTCACAGATGCTAACTGAACTCATTTTTTCATTCATACCAGCATACCACATCAGTTGGCAAGCCTCTTCTCCTGAAAGGCCGAAGGGCTGAGCATTTGCATTGGCAGTTGCGTCCGCGTTTCTAATAGCAGAAATATCGAAACTCAACATATTGGCCATGCGCACTACTGGCTCTGCATTATGAAAATTCTCTCTTAATTCACCGAGCCTTAAAGCTTCAAAATAGAGCTTATCTAGTGCCGATAGTGCACCTGCCTCCACTAAATAACTCTGGTGCCCCAAGTGATTATAGCTAAACATAAAGTTTGGCCGGTGTGTAATTAGCTTAGAAAGAAATGTTTCGTTTTCATCGCCTTCATCTTCTACATCCAATTTGGCATCTACATTCAGGACAGATATTAGATCTTTCTTTGATTCATAAGCCAAATATTGAGGCAAGGCTATGTCATGCGTACCTCCAATAATTATCGGGGTAACCTTTGTAGCCATAAGGTGCTCACACACCTCCTTAAGCCTATCCATGGTATCTTGATAATCGGCACCATTCTGAATATTACCCAAGTCGGCAATTCTGTAAGTTAGACTCCCCTTTTTTAAGCGATAAAATTTCTTTCGGAAAGCATCTGCCGCTCCCTGAACACCAACATTTACAGACGTACCTCTGTTATCGGTAACCCCTACTAATGCCAAATCGGTTTTTGAAATATCGAGGCTTTCATCGTTCAGTTGCTTAATGCTATTGCCAATAGCAGACTGCGGAAGGCCTTCAATTTGTTCAGCGGCTTTGAAGAAGAGTTTTAAGTTCATAGGCAAAATTGAAACTCAAAAATAAGGATAATGGATTTCATTGAACTACCATAAGCTCAAAGTTTACTTCCCTCTCAATAGTTTTAAGGAATGAATTTCATTGTACAAGACTAGTGGCCGATCCATTTCCAGTGAGGCATAGTTTAACCAGAACCAAACATCTCATGTATGCACTAAATGAAAAAGGCCACCCGTACGGTAGCCTTTCTCCGGACTATATTAAAATAGGACCTCAACCAAATAGTCCATCAACTGTTTCTTACTTCAATGCCTTCAGACAAGCTCTATAGTTGGAGAACCTGCTCCAATTGCACCACTTATGGTTGCCTCCAAATAATCTAAACCCTGCAATTTTGTGATAATGGCAAAAGGCTCAGTGGCTTGTGCCTTTTTCAGTAGGCCTTCCTCTTGGCAAGCCGAGTAGAAAATAAAAGGTTTGGACGAACTCTTCTTAATAAACTCTGCTACCTCTACCCCGTTAAAACTTCCTTTCAAATTGATATCTAGAATAGTAAGGTCGGGTTCATGGTGAAGGAATTTTTCTATGGCATCATCATAGTTACTTGCTATGGCGCATGGTTCGTACCCCATAAAATCTATCAGATCAGCAAGGTTCTCTGCCACCCCAATATGATCTTCAACTATCAGAATCTTTTTCAGCATGGATTATTCAAACAACTTCTTGGTGAAATTAAGCCTGCTATACTTGGTGGTAAATAGACCTTAAGGTTCATTTTGTATTTGCAATGCCGAGCTGATAAGCTCTTTAAGCTCATTTTCTACAAATGGCTTTTCTAGATAGGCATGAGCCTCAGTAAGTTCGCAGGTTCTTTTTGTGGCAGCATCGTCAGAAACTGACAGATAAATAATGGGTATAGAACAGTTGTTTTTTCTGAGCCATGTGGCAAAATCTACTCCCGACTCTACTCCATTGAGCTTAATATCTAAAATGACAAGGTCTAAACGTTGTCTCTCACAACACTCAACGGCTTGAGCATAACTAAAAACGGGAACCACACAGTCGTGCCCCAAATCGTTAACTAGCCTCGAAATATCATCGGCAACAATTATCTCGTTTTCAACAATGAGTACGGTTTTTCTATCCAAAGGAAATGTTTAGTACACGATAAAAAACAAAGTAACCCGTGAAAACGCTTCCAGTAAATAGACCTTAAGGACTAATTTCAGCTGAATCTATTATGAGTTGATGTATTGACTCTGATTGAAATAAATTTTGAAGACAGCACCAGCATCATAAGCATACTCATACCGTCCGTGTATTTGGAGTGCTAGCCTGCTCACCAGCCACAGCCCAGTACTTTTTGCTCTTTGTATATCGAAACCATCGGGTATGCCCGGTCCATTATCTTTGACGGTTAGAAGTAAAGAATCCTCCATTCGAGACAATGAGATTGTTAGCTGCAGCCCATTGGCAGAAGCATACTTGAAGCTATTCGTTATCAGTTCATTAGCAATAAGCCCCAAAGGCACCATGGTGTCTACATCTATCTCAATATCTGAATCGATAGCAAATTTGGCGTCAGAAGAAATATTCTCGAACGATCTCTGAATCTCTGCAAATAAATTCTGCAAATAGCTTAGTACCGAAACTTTAAGACTGTCTGTATTATAAAGCTGATTATGAATAAGCGCCATAGACTTCACCCTGCTTTTACCCTCGCTAATGAGGCTTTTAGTGCTAGGGTCGGTGGTTCCTTTGGCCTGTAGTTCTAGTAAGCTAGAAAGAATTTGAAAGTTGTTTTTTACCCTGTGATGTATCTCCGTAAGCAGTAACTCTTTTTGTTTTAGCTCATCTGTTACTTCATTAGTTCTTATCTGAAGTAAGCCAGCCAGCCTTTTCTGTTTTTTGTAGTTGGTAAAAATCAATACCGCAATAATGGCGACAGCCAACATAGAGATAATCAGAATGATTCTCGAACGCTTTTCTATCGAAGCTTCGTACTCATAACTTACTTTTAAAAGATTCAGTCGTTCTTCGTTTTTCAGGCTATCCGCAATCTGTTGCTTCTGAAACTCGTAGCTTAATTGTAACTCCTTTACTTTCTCCACATTTTCCTGACTAAACAAACTATCCTTTAAGCTCACATACTCATTCAAGTATTTATAAGCATTTCTAAAGTCTTGCTCGGCCCTGTAGTGTTTTTGAAGGTGTGATGCCACGTACATCTGATCACTCTTGCTTCCAATCTCCTTCCAAATATTAAAGGCCTTTTCGAAATAAAGAATAGCCCTCTTATTATTGCCAGCCTTACTCCAGTAAGCTGCTTGAGAAGAACTCACCAAACCGGTAAAATCCTTTTTATCAATTTCGGGTAAAAGCCTTTCTATTTGATCTAAGTAGTAGCGTGTGCTATCCAAGATGCCCTCATCGCGATAGGTATCGGCCATGTGTTTGTATGAGTATGCCTTTCCATAAGCAAAGTTGGCCTCTTCTGCATAAGCAATGGCTTCTCTTAGTATAGATTTCCTTCTTTCGAACGAGACGCAGCCCTGACACAAAGAGTATACGCTAGCAAGATTGTTAGACCAAACATTGAGACGCCTTGCATTGCCCGATGGCTTGAGCATTTCTATTATCTGACTTATTTTCTCTGCACTTTTATCGTATTCTTCCAAAGAGTAAAGTGCAAAAGATTCCTTGTTCAGAATGTCTTGAACCATAGCCTGATTATCTTCCATTCTTTCGGCCAACATCCTTCCTTTATTCAGCTCTTGCAGAGACTGTGTATAGAGCGCCAAATGCGAATACATGGAAGAGAGCAACAATCGGCCTTTGATGATGCCAACTGTATCGGCCTGTTGCTCGGCCAAAGCAACGGATCGTTCTGCGTAAATTCGAGTGCTGTCGTAATCGTTCTGAAGCTGCTTGGCATTGGCAATCTCATAGTTTGCCCTTGTCATTCCCAGCGTATCATTGACCTGAGCGTAAATAGCCAAGGCCTTGGCATAATGCCGCTCCATTTCTACCCCGGTATAATCTGAACTTGCTCCAAGCTTAAGCTCCAATAGTGCCTCCTTCTTATAATCGCCTTGTTGTTGAGCAATACTTAATTGTTCAGCATAGAGTAGCTTTAAAGAATCTTGCGCTTTGGTTCGGTCTACTATGCTCTGCAGACTGTCCATTTTCTCAGCTAATCTATCTTGGCCGTTAGCCACAGATACGTAAGCAAAACTTAAAAGACAAAAGAGAAAAAAGCCAATGGCGCGATGTGTTTTCATTCTAATAAAAGGTGTGTTTATTTTCAATAGCCCATTTTAATAGAGAGTGTGTACCTTGAGGCAAATCTAATTTTACACAAATATTGTGTCGGTGGTTTTTAACCGTACTCAGACTAATTGAGAGCCACTCAGCTATTTCTTTGGTAGTTTTATTATCGGCCACCAGCCTAAGCACAACTTTTTCCATTGGTGTAAGGTCTACCTTCTCTTCCTTTTCATGGCTCGCTGGCTTATTGGCATACCGAGAATGGTTGCTCAAGGCAATTGCTAATGTTGTCTGTACATCTGGAGCATTGAAGGGCTTTACCAAATAACCATAGGGCATGGTATCTTTAACCAACTCAAGTGTTTTTTGGTCTGAATGAGAAGAGAGATAAATAAAAGGCACATTCAGGTGCTTTCTAATATACTCAGCTACGTCCATCCCAGTCTTTTTCCCACCTAGCTGGATATCTAGTATTACTATGTCTACTGACTCGGTCTGTAGTACCTCAATGGCCGAATAATAATTCAGAGCTGGCTCCAATACTTGGTAATTGAGCTCCTCCAAGGTAGCGCAAAGATCGTCTGCGATCAGAATCTCATTTTCAACAACAAGAACCTTGGTTTTCATTAGTAGGAGCCTAGTATTTAGTCAGTAATCTTAAAAATGAATATACTCATAACTAAGGCTTTTTGCAGCCAACGGAAAAAAAATAAACCACAATGAGCTGAAAGCACCATAGTTTTAGAAGGAACTGAAAGTCGCTTTGAATGGCCAGCTTAGAAAATGTACGTCCCGAAAGTTTCGGGATTAGAGTTACGATTGACGTCAATCAAAATTCGTACATCGTAAATTCCAGGATGCTTTTTAGAAGCTAAAGCGAAATGCACTAAAGTGCATAGTTTTAACTCCTTTTGTGACCAATAAAAAAGCCTCTTCATTGCTGAAGAGGCCTCTTGTATATAGTTAGTCAGTATTAACCGTTCATAGAAACCAAGAACTCGTTGTTGTCTCTGGTTCCTTTCATTCTGTCTAGCAAGAATTCCATAGCCTCTACAGAGTTCATATCTGCCATAAACTTGCGTAGAATCCACACTCTCTGAAGTTCTTCTTTGCTCATTAGCAAATCTTCTCTTCTTGTTCCAGACGCAGGCACATCGATAGCAGGGTAAACACGCTTGTTCGAAAGCTTTCTGTCTAACTGAAGCTCCATGTTACCCGTACCCTTGAATTCTTCAAAGATTACTTCGTCCATCTTAGAACCAGTTTCTATAAGAGCAGTAGCAATGATTGAAAGTGATCCGCCATTTTCTACATTACGAGCAGCACCAAAGAAACGCTTTGGCTTGTGAAGAGCGTTGGCATCTACACCACCAGAAAGAATTTTTCCAGAAGATGGCACTACAGTATTGTAAGCTCTGGCTAAACGAGTGATCGAGTCTAGAAGAATCACCACATCGTGACCACACTCTACCATTCTCTTGGCTTTTTCTAACACAATGTTAGAAACCTTTACGTGACGCTCAGCTTGCTCATCGAAGGTAGATGAAATCACCTCGGCCTTCACACTTCTAGCCATGTCGGTAACTTCTTCTGGACGCTCATCAATCAAAAGAATGATCAGGTAACACTCAGGATGATTTTCAGCAATTGCATTTGCAATTTCTTTCAAAAGAACCGTTTTACCAGTCTTTGGCTGTGCCACAATCATACCTCTTTGTCCTTTACCAATTGGAGCAAACATGTCCAAAATTCTGGTAGACATCTGAGATGGTCTTGTGCTAAGCTTCAATTTTTCCTCAGGGAAAAGTGGCGTCAAATATTCGAATGCCACTCTATCTCTAATTTCTTCGGTAGTCTTACCGTTTACCGATTCAACTCTTAATAGAGCAAAATATTTCTCTCCCTCTTTCGGAGGTCTGATCTGACCCTTTACGGTATCTCCAGTCTTTAAACCAAAAAGTTTGATTTGAGATGGAGAAACATAAATATCGTCAGGGCTAGCTAAGTAGTTATAGTCAGACGAGCGAAGGAAGCCGTAGCCATCTTGCATCATCTCCAAAACGCCTTCATTTTCAATTAGGCCATCAAAATCTTTGATGTTTTGGTTGTACTCCTGCTTTTTATTTCTTCTGTTATCTTTTCTATTATTCTCAGGCTTCTCCGGTTTGTCACCGCTTTCCTGATTGTTATTGTCTTCTTTCTTAGCCTCTTTATTCGGGGCTTTAGACTTTTCAGGTTTTTCTTGTGGTGTGTTTTCGTTTGAAGAAGCGTCTGTACTTTCTGCAGAGTCAGTAACATTCTCTCTTCGAGGTCTTCTGGCAGACTTATTCTCTCTTGGAGCTCTTTTCTTTTCTTTTGGCTCTCTTGCTTGAGGAGCTTCTTTCTTGGCTTCAGGAGCTTTTTCTTCAGCTTTCTCTTCAGTTTTTTCTGAATCGGCTTTCTTAGGTAGTTTCTCGTCTGGTGTAATGGCTTGCTGATCGAGGATAGCGTAGATGAGATCTTGCTTGTTCAGCTTTTTGAAGTTTTTTACACCAAGATTCTCAGCAATTTCCTTCAATTCTGAAAGAAGTCTGAGCTTCAGTTCTTCGATGTTATACATAATAAATTTATTGGGAAAATCTCCTCTGGGAGGACGATTTTAAAAATGATTTCAGTTAAATGAATTGTAGTTAGTGATGAATATTGGAAAGCATCCGATCATCAAAGGATATACAATATTAGAGCAAACATTTAAACTCTCAAAATTTAGACCTTGTTTTTCTTACTTATCCCTCTTTTCCATGCCATTTAAGGCTTCTATTCCAGCGGAATTAAATAATTTAGCGGCCTAAATTAAATGACTGATGCTTCAGGTAAACAACATTATTGCTGAAAAAGACCGATACATAACCGGATTAAAGAAAAGAAACATTTCTAATGCGGAAGAATTGCTGAATGAGGTAATTCAATTGGACGAATCTAGAAAGAGTACACAGCAAGAGTTAGACTCCAACTTGGCCGAAGCAAACAGTATTGCCAAGCAAATTGGTGCTTTAATGAAAGAGGGCAAAAAAGATGAGGCTGAAAAAATAAAGGCCAGAACCTCTGAATTAAAGCAACTAAATAAAGAGCTAGGCGAAAAGCTGAATGGCATTCAAGACGATTTGACCCAAAAGCTTTACAATATCCCTAACGTTCCCAATGAATCTGTACCTGCAGGAAATACAGATGAAGACAATGTAGAAATTAAGAAAGTGGGCGAAGTTCCAACCCTTAATGATGGCGCTATGGCGCATTGGGATCTCATAAAAAAGCACGACATCATAGATTTCGACTTAGGGATAAAAATCACAGGGGCAGGATTTCCAGTTTATAAAGGAAAAGGTGCTAGGCTTCAAAGAGCCTTAGTAAACTATTTCTTAGATGAAGCGGTAAAAGCAGGGTACTCTGAAGTTCAGCCACCTATTGTGGTTAATGAAGCTAGCGGCTACGGCACTGGTCAGCTTCCAGACAAGGAAGGACAGATGTATCATATTGGAGAAGAGAACCTATTCCTTATTCCAACCGCAGAAGTTCCAATCACTAACCTTTATAGAGATGTGATACTGAATGAGCAGGATCTTCCTGTAAAGCATGCTGGTTTCACACCTTGCTTTAGAAGAGAAGCCGGGAGCTGGGGAGCTCACGTAAGGGGTCTCAACAGACTTCATCAGTTCGACAAGGTAGAAATTGTGCAAGTAAGAAAGCCAGAAGAATCTTATCAGGCACTTGAAGAGATGTGTGCTCATGTAGAACACCTACTCTCTAGCTTAAATCTGCCATACCGAATTTTGAGGCTTTGCGGTGGAGACCTAGGCTTTACCTCTGCCCTAACCTTCGATTTTGAAGTATATTCTGCCGCACAAGGCAAGTGGCTAGAAGTAAGTTCTGTTTCTAACTTTGAAACCTACCAAGCAAACCGCTTAAAGCTTAGGTATAAAGATGAAAACAAGAAGTCCATTTTACTTCATACCCTTAACGGTAGCGCCATGGCCTTACCTAGAATAATCGCTGCAATTTTGGAGAACAACCAAGACGAAAGCGGAATCAACATTCCAGAGGTATTACATTCATATACTGGGTTTAACAGAATATAGACCCCACCTTGTAGCAGGCGTTCTACATACTTATATTGCGAGCTTTCGTTAATACGAAGAGAATAGAACGCGCTGCTATTGACTTTTACTAGACTCCATTTTTTGGTGTGCATTCTGCTGTGCACCAATGTTTTCAGCTTTGCCCAAACACTTGAGGTACAAGCTCAAGCCTCTTACTGCTATATGGCAGGACAACCATTACCTATCTCCGAATTCGTAGTAATCAGCGGAGACAGTAACGAACAGCTGGAAGGCATTCAGGTAACCATAGAAAACTATGATGCTTCTACAGATTTACTAGCCTACAATGGCACTGCAGTAAACAGCAACTTCGATAGTTCAAATGGCATACTCACTTTAAATGGTCAAGCCACACTGAGTCAGTATCGACAAATCATATCGGAAGTCACTTTCACTAGCAGTGATATGACCAGCCAAAAATCTATCAACTTTACACTATCTGGAGTAGACTTCTTGGTCTCAACTGGCCATTTTTACCAATTTTTTGCCGCATCTAGAGTTTCTTGGAGTCAAGCCAAAGCTCAGGCAGAAACAAAAGAGATTTTTGGCCTTAAGGGCTATTTAACCACCATTACATCTCAAGAAGAAAATGCCTTTATTCTTGAGAGAGTAAGCGGCACAGCATGGATTGGTGCAAGCGATGAAAATCAAGAAGGCACTTGGCGCTGGGTTACTGGCCCAGAAGGAGAAGCAAACGGAGGCTTAGGCACACTTCTGACTTCTGGATACGAAAACTGGAATACCGCAGAGCCCAATAACAATGGAGGTAACGAGCATTATGCACACATGATGGATTGGACGTCTCCCCCTGGCCGGTGGAATGATCTACCCAATGCTGGCGGCTCGGGAGACTTTGAACCTACAGGATATATTGTTGAATACGGTGGCCAAACAGGCGATCCAGATGTGCTTTCTTCTATTTCTGGAACAACCATATTGGATCCGAAAAGAGACATTCAGATTACTGGACCAATTTCTGTATGCCCCAACATTAACGGCCTGCCCTACTCAGCCACACTTTTAAATGGCTACTCATATAACTGGACTGTAAATGGTGGCACAATAGCTTCTGGACAGGGAACAAACGAAATAACAGTGAACTGGGGCAACACAAATGATAATGCCTCAGTAGTTTTAGAGGTCGTGTCTGACTTTGCCTGTACCACTGAAATAACATATTCTGTTAAAATCAATCAGAAGCTAGAGCCATCTACACCAGAAGGCCCTGAATTTGTTTGTTATTCAGACCTTGCTTCTGAGCAAACTTATTCGACCCCAAGAACACCTGGCTCCGACTATTTCTGGCATATTACAAACGGAACAATTACAAGTGGAGATGGCACCAACGAAGTAACTGTTCTCTGGAATGGCTCTGGCACAGGAGAACTCTATTTTACTGAGTCGACCAGAACAGCCACAGATATTTGCGATGGAGATTCTCCAATATTAATAGTTGATCTCCGTGATGAAATTGCGGTAAACATGGATTTAACTCATGTAAGTTGCTATCAGGGAAGTAACGGAACTGCAACGGCAACTATTACCTCTGGCAGCGGCACCACAAATAGCTTTATTTGGCAAACTGGAGGGCTTGGCACTACCAGTGGAAATAGTATTTCTAACCTACCACAGGGAGATTACTCTGTCGATGTCACAGTAGATAATTGTACTGTAAACATACCTTTTACTATAACAGAACCTACTGAACTAACAGCTACATTTTCTGATCAAAATAACACCTTATGCCATGGAGATGCCAATGGAACCATTCAAGTGAATGCCACTGGCGGAACTACCCCATACACTTACCAGTGGAGCCATAGCTCAAGAGAGACCAGCTTCTCGGTTAGCAATTTACCCGAAGGCAATCACTCAGTGACCATAACAGATGCTAATGGCTGTATTTGGAGTGACAGCTTCTCCATTGGCCAACCTGCCCCATTGGTGATAGAAGAAATATATACCTATAAAGTTTCATGCCCAGGTGGTACAGATGGCTCTTTGGAAGCTGTTATTTCGGGAGGAACAAGCCCTTATACTTTCAGTTGGGAAATGAATTCAGAAACTGGAGCTTATGCAACCGGCTTTAAACAAGGCACCTATAGTGTTACTGTTACGGATGCCAATGGCTGTACCACAACTGGCTCACAAATTGTTGAAGAAGCAACCCCAAAAATAGTTCTTCCAAATGCCTTCAGCCCAAATGGCGATGGAAGTAACGAAACATTCCGTCCTTCAAACTCATGTCCAGTAGAATACCAGCTGACTATTTACAACAGATGGGGAAATGTCATTTTCCATACCAATGACATCAGCCTAGGTTGGGACGGTACTTTCAACGGAAGTGATGCTCCAGAAGGAAAATACTCTTACTTTGCCTCTTGGGTTATTGAAGCCAACAATATCACTTCTACAGAAGAAGTTAGAGGAGAGTTTAAATTAATAAGATAAACCAGCCATGAACATCAGAAAAGGGATCAAATCTGACCTATCACAAGTACTAGAACTTATTCAGGAGTTAGCCGATTATGAAAAAGCCGCTCATGAAGTAGAAATAACTCTTACACAATTGGAAGAAGATGGGTTTGGGGAAAACCCAGTCTATGAGTTTTTTGTGGCTGAAAACGAAAGTGAAATTGTTGGCATTGCTCTTTATTACTTCAGGTACTCCACCTGGAAAGGAAAAGCCGTTTACCTAGAAGATTTGGTAGTAAAAGGCTCTGAAAGAGGAAAAGGCTACGGACAACTTCTTTTAGATTCAATAATTAAAGAAGCAAAACGAACCAACTCCAAGCAGGTAAGATGGCAAGTACTCGATTGGAATGAACCCGCCATTGAATTCTACAAGAAACTTGGAGCTGATCTAGATGGGGAGTGGATAAATTGTACACTTACCTCCCAACAAATTCAATCTTACTAAGCCTCTTCCAACAATGTTCTAAAGGCTGCAAACTGGTTTGGAAACTTCTGATTAACCTTTAATCTCAATTCTTGAGAGAATGCATTAAGGTACATGGTTATGTTATCCATACTTTCAGCAAAATACTGAATGCTATAAGATGACGACTCAGGGTCTTCTGTATTCAATACCTTGAAAATTTTATGATCTACGAACTGATTTGTTTCGAGCACCTCTGGAATGTGAGTTTCTTTCATCCACTTTAACCACTCTTTTTCAACTCTTTTGTCTATTGCTACCGTTACGTTATAAAGAATCATTCTACTGCTGTTTGGCACAAAATTAAGGCTTATTTTTGTGCTAAACATTTCAATAGTCGTTGAGTTTTGAAGCATATGCTATCTAAGGTTGACAACCTACCCTTCGTAAACGAGAACAATGCCTTCTATCTGCTCTTAGCCATGCACGTTGCTGGAGTAGTAGGCATGAGTATAGACGCATCGAGAGAACTCTTTCAGATGCTCACCCCATTCAACCTTGTGGCCACTGCCGCTATTCTTCTTCATTTTGAAAAGATTAAGTCTGGTCAATACTTCTTATTTATTCTACTCACCATAATCATTGGCTTTTTTGTTGAAGTAGCCGGGGTTCATTCGGGAGTTATTTTTGGTGAGTATAGCTACGGGCCAACTCTTGGATTTAAACTTTGGGATGTACCTCTGGCAATAGGTATAAACTGGGTAATTATGATTTATTGCACTGGCTTATTTGCCAGAAGTGTTGCCCATAGCAAGGTTCCAACCATACTAGTTGGTGCTGTTTTAATGACGGCCATTGACATTCTAATTGAACCTGTTGCAGTTAAGCTCGATTTTTGGACTTGGGAAGGAAACCATATTCCTCTGCGCAACTACTTAGGTTGGTTTATTACCAGCATAATACTTCACACTTTATTTTATTATTTAATGCCGAAGTCAAACAATTCGTTGGCACCTAGACTTTTATATATATTGATCGGCTTTTTTATGGCTTTGAATTTTATTTGAAGCAGTTAAAAACAATTCAATGAACGTACTGTTTGTGAGGAAATGTTAGAGGCAATTTTGTGGACGTTTTTGGGATTTGTTTTGATGGAGGTCTTTTCTTGGGCCATTCACAAATACCTAATGCATGGTATTTTGTGGAACATTCACAAAACCCATCACACTCACACAAAAGGTTTCTTTGAGCTAAATGATCTCTTTACTGTAATTTTTGGTGGAACGGCCATAGCATTAATACTACTAGGCGCAGAGACCTTCGATTACAGGTTCTGGATAGGCTGCGGTATTAGTCTGTATGGTATGTCTTACTTTATTTTACACGATGTACTCATACACAAAAGGCTGAGTTGGTTTAACAGACCAAAAAGTAAATACCTAAAAGCCATAACCGAGGCTCATAAGGCTCATCATAGCACTCAAAAAAACAACTCAGTGTCGTTCGGACTATTTGTTGTACCGAGAGAGTTTTGGAAGAAGCAAGGAATAAAGGAGTAAAGGTTTGGCAAATTATTCAATTAAAGATTTAGAGCACCTTTCGGGGATTAAAGCTCACACCCTAAGAATCTGGGAACAGAGATACGGATTGATTAATCCTAAAAGAACTGATACCAACATACGGTATTACGATCAGGATGATTTGAAGCTCGTACTCAATGTTTCTTTATTAAAAGACAACGGTTTTAAGATCTCCAAAATAGCGGAGATGTCTAAGAAAGAGCTGCAGGAAGCTGTAGTAGAAGTATCTGACAAAACAACAAGTTTTGTAGATCAGATCTACGGTCTCACTTTGGCAATGATAGACTTAGACGAACAGCGTTTTGAGAAAATCATTTCGTCTAGCACCCTAAAAGTAGGCTTTGAGCGCACCATGCTCAACATTATATATCCTTTCCTTTCAAAGATTGGAATAATGTGGCTTACTGACGCTGTAAATCCTGCACAGGAGCATTTTATCACTAATTTGATAAGGCAGAAGGTTATTGTAGCCATAGATGGACAATACGAGACCTTTGACGAAAAGGCAAAAAAGTACATGCTCTTCCTTCCCGAAGGCGAACTTCACGAACTTGGTTTGCTCTTCGCTAACTATCTAATAAGAGCAAAAGGTAATAAGGTAATTTATCTGGGTCAGAATATGCCGTTCGATGATCTGTCAATGGTGTACGACACCTATCAACCAGACTACCTCTTTACTATACTTACAAATAACAGTAGAGCATTTGACCCGAAGGAATACTTGGCCAATCTTTCTGAACTGTTCCCTAATACAGAAATCTTGGTAAGTGGTAGCCAAATTATTGGAGAAGATTTAGGCCTACCAGATAATGTAATAGAGGTAGCCAATCCGAACAGAATACTAGAATTCATCAGCGCTCACCAGTCTGAGTCGGTTTCAAAATAATTTTTTTTTGAATTTATTGAGCTCGCGATGTACCTGCTTCGCGAGCTACAGTCATTCCTATTCATCAATTAGCTCAACCCCTGAGATTAAGGCGTAAGAAGTGCCGTTTTTCAGCTTTTCCTCCTTTTAGAGCTACTCAAAACCTATATCTAGACACTTTTTTGCGATTGGTTGAATCCATTAGCCAATTTGCCTCGTATATATATAGTTACATGTACATACCCGTATAATCATTTTGTTGAATCATTTGTCAACTATCTCTTCCATATTTTAAACAGTCTGATCATTATCTCATTTTTTGTTTAACCTTATTATTTAAACTTTCCACAAAAAGCTCTTGATTTTTGTTTAATCATTATTGATATTTGTTCAACATAAAAGCAAAAGTTATGACAGCTCTAGAATACAGTTACACAATTACACAAATGACTAAATCTCTGAAGCCATTTGCTTTGAAGTTGACAAAGGATACCGAAGACGCTAATGATTTACTTCAGGAGACATTAATGAAGGCCTATAGAAACAGAGAGAAATTCTCTGAAGGCACAAATCTGAAAGCGTGGTTATATACTATAATGAAGAACACTTTTATTACCAATTATCAGAGAATGGTAAGAAGAGGAACCTTCATTGATACTACAGATAATTTACACTTTATCAATTCTAGCGATGTAAACATCGAGAATGGAGCGTATGGCAACTTTGCCATGAAAGACATTACAGCGGCAATTGAGTCGTTAGATGATGTTTATAAAACTCCATTTATGATGTATTTCAGAGGTTTTAAATATCATGAGATTGCCGATAGACTTGAAATTCCTATTGGTACAGTGAAAAATAGAATTCACATTGCCAGAAAGCAACTCAAAGAAAAATTAAGAACATACAGAAGCTAGTGCTAGTTTAGCTTTAATGAATAAGAAAACAGCACTAGTTATTGGTTCCGGTTTTTCAGGCCTTTCTGCCGCCATCAACTTGGCTCACAAAGGTTTTGAGGTAAAAATTCTGGAAAAGAATAACTCCATTGGAGGAAGAGCCCGACAGTTTAGCGAGTCGGGCTTTACTTTTGATATGGGGCCTAGTTGGTACTGGATGCCCGATGTTTTTGAAAGTTTCTTCAACAAATTCGGAAAATCGGTTGCCGATTATTACGATTTAGTCAGGCTAGACCCTTCATATCAGGTAGTTTATGAAAATGGAGAGGCTATGCCAATTCCAGCCCAAATGGCCGAGCTTAAAAAGCTATTCGACTCTATTGAGCCGGGATCTGGTGTTCAATTGGATGAATTTCTAAAACAGGCTGCTTACAAATATGAAGTAGGCATTAACCAACTGGTGTATAAGCCAGGCAGGACCCTCACAGAATTTGCCGACCCTAAACTACTAATTGATGTAGTTAGAATGGATGTCTTCCAATCTATGGCTAAGCATGTGAGAAAATACTTTAAGCACCCCAAGCTAGTTCAGCTCATGGAGTTTCCGGTGTTGTTTCTTGGTGCCCTTCCTGAAAACACCCCTGCGCTTTATAGTTTAATGAACTATGCAGATATGGCTTTAGGCACTTGGTACCCAAAGGGTGGCATGTTCAAAATTGTTGAGGCAATGGCATCTTTGGCCGAAGAGCTAGGTGTTGAAATACTTACAGACCATGAAGTAACATCTATAGAAACCAAAAGCGGCAAGGTATCTTCAGTAGAAACAGTGCAAGGCTCCTTTTCTGCAGATGTTGTGGTGGCAGGAGCAGATTATCATCATGTAGATGATAAATTATTGAGCAAAGCCGATAGAAACTACTCAGAGAAATACTGGGACAAGCGAGTACTTGCCCCATCTTCTTTACTTTATTACGTGGGACTAAATAAAAAACTAGACGGACTGCTCCATCACAATTTGTTTTTTGATACAGACTTTACACCGCATGCCCATAATATTTATACCGACCCTAAGTGGCCAGATAATCCGCTATTCTACGCATCACTAACTTCAAAAACTGATGACACAGTAGCCCCTGAAGGTCATGAGAATTTATTCTTGCTAATACCTGTAGCACCAGGACTAGAAGACAATGAAGAAATAAGAGATCATTACTTTAAACTTATAGTAAAAAGAATGGAGGAATACTGCGGACAATCCATTTTGGAACACGTGGTATATAAGAGAAGCTTTGCGCACAAAGACTTTGTTAGCGATTACCATTCATTTAAGGGCAACGCTTATGGCCTGGCCAACACATTGAAACAAACCGCCATTCTGAAGCCTAGCCTTAAAAATAAGCATGTAAAAAATCTGTACTACACAGGTCAATTAACTGTTCCCGGGCCAGGGGTTCCTCCGAGTTTGATATCGGGAATTGTGGTGGCCAATGAAATTGTAAAAGACTTGGCTTAAACCTCTTACACATAATTTAGTTATCTTAACTCATGGATCTGTTCGATCAAACCACATTGGAATGTAGCAAGCTTATCACTCAACGGTACAGCACTTCGTTCACTTTAGGTATAAAAACCCTGCACAAGAAGCTGCACTTCCCGATCTACGCCATTTATGGCTTTGTTCGCTATGCAGATGAAATTGTAGATACCTTCCATGATAAAGACAAAGCAAGGCTACTGGATGAATTTGAAGAGAATACGTTCAAGGCAATTGCACAACAAGTGAGTCTCAACCCAGTACTTCATGCTTTTCAACTTATAGTAAACAAATACGAGATAGACCATGAGCTTATTCGGTCTTTCTTACACTCTATGAGGTTAGACCTCAGTGAAACCGTTTATAATCAAGACGGGTATGAAGAATATATATATGGTTCGGCAGAAGTAGTTGGCCTAATGTGCTTGAAGGTCTTTTGCAACGGAGACAATACCCAGTATGAAGAGCTATTACCTCCTGCCAAAAAGTTAGGAGCAGCGTTTCAGAAAGTAAACTTCATCAGGGACATTAAAAGTGATTATGAAGAAAGAGGAAGGGTTTATTTTCCTGGTGTAGACTTTAACGATTTTAGTCTAACAGCCAAAGAAGCCATTGAAGCCGATATTCAGAAAGACTTTGACGATGCATTAATAGGCATTAAGAAGCTTCCGAAAGAAGCAAGGTTAGGCGTGTATTTAGCCTACAAGTATTACCTGAAGCTCTTTAATAAAATTAAAAAATGTCCTCCTTCTAGAATTAAGGAAGAGAGAATTCGAATTCCCGATGCTAGAAAGTTTGGCATTTTAGTAGGCATTTACTTTAAGCACAGAATCCACACAATTTGATTTTGACTGATTAATTAGTGCTACAGAAACTAAATCTCAAACATAAATATTCATTCTAGGTTATGCTATTATGTTTAATCTCAGTGTAGATATCGACAACAATTCTGGCTTCTGCTTTGGTGTGGTATACGCCATAGAAATGGCTGAAGACATTCTGGAAGAAGAGGGAAATCTCTATTGTCTAGGAGATATAGTACACAATGATGAGGAGGTTAAGCGCCTAGAAAAGAAAGGGTTGAAAATCATCAACCATGAGCAGCTTAAGCTGCTTACAAATGCCAAAGTGCTCATTAGAGCCCATGGCGAGCCACCTGCCACATATCAAATGGCACTTCAAAACAACTTGGAGTTAATTGATGCATCTTGCCCAGTGGTTTTAAAGCTTCAGAATAGAATCAAAAACAGCTTCGATAAAGAAGAGCAGATCTACATTTACGGTAAACATGGCCACGCAGAAGTAGTAGGTCTTTTAGGCCAAACGAATAATGAAGCCGTTGTCTTTCAAGATATAGCAGAACTAGATATTCCCACATTACCACGAGAACTCACCCTCTATTCTCAAACCACCAAAAGCACAGACAAATTTTACGAGATTAATAGAATACTTGAGGAAAACGGAATCACTGTAAAAACCAATGATACCATTTGTCGACAGGTATCGAATCGCGATAAAGAGTTAAGAGATTTCGCCAGAAAGTTTGATGTAGTTGTTTTTGTAAGCGGCACAAAATCCTCTAATGGTAAAGTGCTGTACAGAATATGTGCCGATCAGAATCCAAGAACACACTTTGTCTCATCGCTTGCAGATGTAAAATCTGAATGGTTCGGGAAAAACGAAAGTGTTGGTATTTGCGGAGCTACTTCTACTCCAATGTGGTTGATGGAAGAAATTAAATCACACCTTCAAAAGCTATAATCGTTAATTTTAGGCATGGCCGGAGCCAAGTCAAATACTGGAGTTTATGTTGCCCTTACCATAATTATTTTATGGTTTGCCACTTTAGCCTTTGCCTTGCAATGGCAACTAGAGTTTGATTCGCCAGTTACCTATTTACTTATTCTTTTGCTGACCCATTTATATACTGGGCTATTTATAACTGCTCATGATGCAATGCACGGAACAGTGGCTAAAAACCTTAAACTCAACCATGCTATTGGCCATTTCACCTCGCTATTATTCAGCTTTAACTTTTACAGAAGGCTATTTCCAAAACATCATGAACATCATAGATATGTGGCAACAGACAAAGACCCAGACTACCACGGAGGCAACTTCTTTGCTTGGTATCTAAGCTTTTTGAAGCAGTACTTAAATATTTGGCAAATTCTACTCATGGCCATAAGCTTCAACATTCTAAAGCTTTTCTTACCCACGGAAAATCTTGTTGTATTTTGGATGCTGCCAGCGGTACTTTCTACTTTACAGTTGTTCTATTTTGGCACTTACCTACCCCATAGAGGAGAACACAAACAAGACAACATTCATAAGTCTAATAGTCAGAAGCTTAATCATGCTTGGGCATTTTTAAGCTGTTATTTCTTCGGCTACCACTACGAACACCATGCCTCTCCAGGCACGCCATGGTGGCAACTCTGGAAGGTTAAAGAGAAATACGAAACCAGTAAATAAAAAGGCTACTCGCATTTCTACAAGTAGCCTTTAAGGTGTTTTCTATCTGTTTTTCTTAATGTCTATCGTCTTTTTCTACAGCACCATCCACAATGTTAATTGTTCTATTTCCGTAGGCTGCATTCTCCTTTGAGTGGGTTACCTGAACAATGGTCATCCCTTCACTATTTAATTTCTGGAACAACTTCATTATTTCTTCTGCTTGATCTGAGTGCAAATTACCCGTTGGCTCATCGGCCAAGAGTAATTTTGGCTCACCTATTAAAGCCCTCGCTACACCAACCAACTGCTGCTGGCCACCTGAAAGTTGCTCAGGAAAAAGGTCTTTCTTCGCCACCATTTGGAACCTATCCAATATTTCGGCCACCATACTTTTTCTCTCCTTCGACTTTACGCCTTTGTATAGCAAAGGCGTCTCAATGTTTTCATAAACTGTCAATTCATCGATCAAATGATAGGCCTGAAAAACAAAGCCAATGTGATGTTTGTGTAAATCGGAGCGCTTACGTTCTTTCATTCTATGAATAGGCTCATCAAAGAAGTAATACTCTCCCTGAGAAGGTTCGTCTAGCATTCCAATAATGTTCATTAAAGTAGACTTTCCTGCACCCGATGGCCCCATGATGGTTACAAACTCACCTTGCTCTATGTCTAAATCAATTCCTTTTAGAATGAATGTTCTCTGGTATTTTGAGTCGACAAATTTGTCGATGTCGCGTAGTTTAATCATTTGACTTGTTTAAGTTTTGACCTTTTCGGTTTACCAATTTATATGCCAATAGCGAATATATTGATTTTCAGCATTAAGCAGTTATTACTCAAATCGAAACTGTACAGATTCGATCACTTTTGTTCACTATTGACACGTTATTCAGACCGCAGTGCCTTAACCGGATTAGATTTGGCAGCAGCATAAGTTTTCTGACTCACTGTTAGCAATGCTATGAATAGCGCTACAAAGCCTGCTAGCAAGAACGTTAAAACTGATGGAGTAATGGAAAAAGCGAAGTTTTGCAACCACCAACCAGACAAGTAGAACGCAACAGGTGCCGCAATAACAAAGGCAATAGCTATTAGAATGGCGAAATCTTTAGATAGCAGATATAAAACTTGCCATATAGAGGCGCCTAACACTTTCCTCACTCCTACCTCTTTTATTCGCTGTTCTGTTGAATATGATGCAAGACCAAACAAGCCCAAGCAGGCAATTCCCACAGCCAGTATTGCGAAGAAAACCACCAATTGACTTAAGGCTTTTTCATTATCATAATGAGCGGCTAAGTCTTCTTCTAAGAAAGAATATTCAAAAGGTTGTGATGGAGCAAATTCCGTCCACTTATCTCGAACGTAGCTCACCACCTCACTTTGACTCTCTGGATTTACCTTTATGAAAATCTCTTGAAAGTTCGGGAAGAAGTAGGCATAGAAGCATGATTCAGTTCTTCTCTGAAGGGGTTCAAAATTGATATCATCAATAACACCTATGATCTGTTTTCTTTGCCAGTCACCTCCAAAACCTTGGACATCTATAAACTTGCCAACAGCCTCGCCTTTTAAGTTCAGCTCTGCTTCGGCCCTCCTATTGATGATAATTGCTTCTGTGGAATCGGTTGGAATTGTTGGGTCAAAATTTCTACCATCTTGTACCTCTATATTCATGACATCTAGGTAGTTCAGATAAATATTTATGCCGGCTAAATTCAATCCATCAACTTCTTCAGAAACAGATTCTGACTTCACAAAAATAATTGGCCTGAGTCCGCCTGGTTTAGAAAAAGTAGCTGTAACCCCTTCAATACTAGGGTTATTCTCAAGCTCATTTTTGAACGCCTCCATTCTTGGAGTAATCGCCTGATTGGTATTAGAAACCATCAAAATATTTTCACGCTGGAAGCCCAAAGGCTTATTCTGAAGAAAGCTAAGCTGATTGTAAACTATAACTGTTCCGATGATCATCACAATAGATATTACAAACTGGAAAACAACCAGCGCTTTTCTGAAGATACCAGAGCCTCCCATACCAGCTGCAAGCTTGCCTTTTAACACCACTACAGGTTTAAAAGCCGAGAGAAAGAGTGCTGGATATACTCCAGAGCCCAACCCAATAACAACTACTATGAGGGCCAACGCTCCCAAAACCTCAGGCTCAAATAGCATTGCCGAGGACAAAGGCTTATTGATGAAGCTAGAAAAGGGGCCTATGAGCAAGTAGACCATGATTAATGACAGAAGAGCTGAAATTGATGCCAATACCAAAGACTCTCCCAAAAACTGATTTATCAGTTGTTTTCTGTAGGCTCCAAGCACTTTCCTCATACCCACCTCTTTAGCTCTTTTGGCCGATCTGGCCGTAGCCAAATTCATGTAGTTAATACCCGCAATAAGCAGAACAAACACGCCTACAGCCGTAAAAATGTAAACGAAATCCATGCTGCCATTTACAGATATTTCGTTTCTCAAATTCGATTTTAAATGAATGTCTTCTAAGGCTATTAAATCAGGATTAAACATATGCAAACGCCCCTCCTCAACATTGGCTGCCTTCAGCTCAACCATTTTTGCTGTCACCAAATTAGCATGCTTTGCATCTGTTAACTTAATGTAGTTATAGAAGCCATCATTAGCCCAAGAATTAAGGAAATTGGCATTTTGGCTACGAAATGTCTGATTAGAAAAAAGCAGATCGAAGGCGATATGGGTATTTTTTGGCAAATTCTCTAACAGACCCGTAACCTCATAGTTGGTATCCTGCTGCCCCTTCACTTTTAGCGTTTTGCCAATTACATTGGTGTTTCCGAAATATCTAACGGCCGCAGTTTCTGTTAGCACAACCGTATTGGGAGCAGACAGCACCTGTTCTTTCTGGCCTTGAAGCAAAGAGAAATTGAAAAACTCTAGGAAGTTAGGATCCACAAAAAAGGAATTATTCTCTTTGTAAAGCTCCGTCTCTACTTCTATTACCAGCTGTTGGCCACCACCACTCATTCGGGTATAATCTGTAACTTCTGGTAGTTGATTGCTAAGGGCAGGAGCTAAGGCAGAAGTGCTAGTTGGATATTTATAGTTTCCACTACTTAATCTCAACTCATTATTGATTCTAAAAATCTTCTCAGAATCTGAATGAAATTTATCGAAACCTAATTCAAACCTTATGACAAGAAGTATGACCAAAAAGGCCGAAATACCTAAGGTAAGACCGAAAATATTGACTCCAGCGTAGCCAGGATTTTTCCTGATTGTGCGTAGGGCAACTAAAAAATAACTCTTTAACATGAACCTATTTAGCGAGAGGTTCTCAGAAAATCAAGCTAAAAAGTGTAGAAACCTGTTTGTTCTACTGGTGGAAACAGCAACATAGCACATACAAAAGCTAATATGGAAATGACAAAACCTATCATAAAGAAGGTGTAACAGGCCCTTAGTAATTTGTATTTTTTACCAAGTACTACACCCAAGTAATAGATGTCTTTCATAAGGCTACTGTAAAGGTAGTCGCCATCTTTCATCATTTCTTTCATGCCCCATTCGTATCTGTCTAGCTTCATCTTATGGAAGTTTCCAAAAAAGAGCAGGTTCGTCTTCTTACTCAACACATCTTGATCTGTAAACACCCCAGATGATACGTTAGGCCGAGTAGCCAAAATGGCCAATACAATAGTGGTTAAAGAAACAATAATGAGTACAATGGTGGGTATAACTAAGTTAGGATACTCGTATAGCTTGCGGATAAGCACCGAAACCACTACCGAAAGAATAATGGTATTCACGGAAATCATGATATTGGCCTTATTATCGGCCATAGCACTGAGTTCTAAGTGGTTTTTAGAGGTAGTTCTGAACATGGTTTCAACCCCTCTATCTGGCTTCAGCCTGGCCTTCTCTTCCATTTTCGCCAGTTGCTTCTCCAGCTTTTTTATCTTTTTAGACTCGGCTTTGTTTTTCTTCTTAGGCTCTCCCTTTCCTATCCTTTTAAGGTTATCATCTTTAATGGGTTGCAAGTATTTCTTGCCGAACTCAGTGAAGTACTCATGGTCATTAAAGAAGCTATAGTTCAGTTCATCCCACTCCTCATCACTGATTTGCTTGTCTTTGGTTAACTCAATTTCGCGATGCATACGGTCAGACATTTTATGGTAATCGGTACATGCTAAGTGGTGCATGTCCGCATCGCACAAAATTTCTTCCATTAGCGTTTTAGGAGCTTGAGGCATCTTTGTGGCCGAGATGCAATTACAGATGGTCTCTATTTTATCTTGGGCTAGACCTTCCTTTTGCAAAAACTCTTTGGCAATCCTTACACTAGTATCTTCATGGTTAGTACATCCCTCAGTATAACCAACATCGTGAAACCAAGCTGCAATGGTGATCAGCTCCAACTCATCTTCGTTTAAATCACTTTCTCGTCCAATAATACGAGCCGCATCCACAACCCTTTCGGTATGTTGATAGTTATGATAAACGAAACTCTCCGAGAGTTTCTCGGTAAAAAGTTCTTTACAATAGGCCTGAACCTTCGAAACAAGTAAATCTGCCACTGCGCTTTGTTCTAATCTTAAATATAGGACCCGGGACCCAAATTACTTGAATCTCAGTGCCTATAAGGAATGATATTAAATTTATTTTTGTTCCCTAGCATGAAAATGATCCATTCGGCCAAGATATTCATCTTATTTATTTTAACCTCTTTGTCGCTCCATATACAAGCGCAAGATAGACCTCCGTACGATCTAGAATCGCCAAAGATAATCTATACGCTTCCTGACTATTTGGAAGAAGTTTCTGGCCTTACTTATTTCAATACCAATCAACTCGCAATGCACAACGATGAAAAAGGGAGAATGTATGTATTCGACCTAAAAAAAAGAGCCGTTGTACAAAGGGTAAGGTTTGATGGAGATGGAGACTATGAGGGCATTGAACGAGTGGGAGAATACATATACATTGTAAAAAGCAATGGTAATCTATATCGTTTTAATGTAAACATTGAAGGTGTTGTAGAGAAAATTGAAACTCCATTCGATTCTAAAAACAATGTAGAAGGCCTTGGGTATAACCCAAAAACCAACCATTTGCTAATAGCCCTAAAAGATGATGGAGACACCCCCGATGTAAAAGTTGCTGGCAAGGCCATTTATGGGTACAACCTCAATGAAAAGACTTTCGATAAACTCCCACATTTTTCTGTAAGCCATAAAGACATGGAAAGAGTGCTGGGAAAAGACTATAAATTTCACCCTTCTGCAGTGGCTGTTCACCCTTTAACTGAAGAGGTATATGTTCTTTCGGCACACAAAAGAGCACTTATGGTATTTGGAAAAGACGGTAAGCCCAAAAACCTGACCGACCTAAAGAGGAGCTTATTTCCTCAACCTGAAGGAATAGCTTTTAGCCCCGAAGGAGACCTCTATATAAGTAATGAAATGGAGGGCGAAGGGGGAACACTACTTTGGTTTAAAATGAAGCAGTAGAACCATTAATTGAAAACCGCTGTTTGAACCTGCAATTGTCATAATATGAAAAGACTACTCTTTTTTCTTCTAACCATTCTACCATTTAGCAGTATAGCCTTTCAGGCGAATCCACCTATTTACTCAGTTTATCTGATTGGAGATGCTGGTGAACCTTACGAAAACCCTGTGCTCACATTGCTCAAGAAAGAGCTAGATATGGCTGGAGAAAATGCAGCAGTCATTTTTTTGGGAGATAACATTTACCCTAAGGGAATGCCTCCGGAAGATCATCCGCTAAGGGCAGAAGCTGAATTAGCTATTGATGGCCAAATCAATGCTGTTAAAGACTTTGCCGGCAAAAAAGTGTTTATACCTGGCAACCACGACTGGGCTCAGGGAAGAAGCTATGGAGTAGACTGGCTGCGCAACCAAGAAGATTATGTAGAAAATGCTTTGAACAATCTTGACGTATGGATTCCTACCAGAGGTTGTCCTGGGCCTGTTGAAATTGATCTTAACGAGAAAATCACCCTTGTTGTAATAGACACCCAGTGGTTTTTGCACAAAGGCAGAAAGCCAGAAGAAGGGAATAATTGCGGAGTAACTTCTTTGGTAGAAGTGGGAGCACTCTTGCAAGACATTCTAAAGAGAAATGCCCACAAAAAAGTGATAGTTAGCTCACACCACCCTATGTACACATATGGAATTCATGGAGGTGTTTTTGGGCTGAAAGATCATATTTTCCCACTTACGGCTTCAAAAAAGCTCAAGAACCTGTACATACCACTCCCGGTTATTGGCTCCATTTACCCGATGTACAGAAAGATCTTCGGAAACATTCAAGACAATACGCACCCCGTTTACAAGCAGTTCAGAGATGGCATGGTTCAATTAATGAAAACCCACCCTGACGTAATTCATACGGCAGGCCATGAGCATGCGCTAGAACATATAGAAAAAGAAGACATGCACTTTGTTGTCAGTGGGTCTGGCGCCAAAAACAATGCCCATGTAAAGCAGAAAGGAGATGCTCTTTTTGCACAAAATACTATGGGCTACGGCAGGCTAGACTACTACAATGATGGAAAAGTAACCCTTACGTTTATCACTCCAGAAGGAGGCCAGGCGAAAGAGCTCTATTCAGCCGTTTTGTCTGAAAATCCGTTCCCCCCAAATCCGGAAGACCTGATTGCTAAATTCAACACTAACGAGTTTAAGGATAAAACCGTTGAATTTCCTGCATCACTCAAATACAACAATAAGAGCAACCTCCACAAAAGCTTATTTGGAGCCAATTACCGAGAAGAATGGGCTGCAGAAGTAGAGCATCCAGTTTTTGACATTGGCTCTGTAAAAGGCGGACTCAAAATTTTGAAAAAAGGCGGAGGGCATCAAACCATTTCACTAAGGCTAGAAGCCGAAGATGGTAAGCAGTATGTTTTGAGATCTATAGACAAGAATCCAGCACTCACACTTCCACCAAACCTGCGTAGAACATTTATTAAAGGCATTGTTCAAGATGGCATTTCATCTTCTCATCCTTACGCTCCCACTGTAATTCCTCCATTGGCTGATGCTGCTGGAATTTACCACGCTAACCCTGAGATTTACTACATTCCAGACGATCCTCGATTTGGTATTTACAGAAAAGACTTTGCCAACACCTTGGCGCTGTTCGAAGAAAGAGCGAACAAAGAGCATATATCAGAGCCATTTTTTGGCGCTGGAGACGATGTTCATTCTAGCATTGAACTATATGAAAAGCTTCAAGACGATAATGATGAAAAGGTTGATGAGGCTTTTGTTGTCAGAAATCGCTTGTTCGATATGTGGTTAGGCGATTGGGATCGTCATGACGACCAGTGGAGATGGGTTGAGTTTGACCAAAAAGATGATAAAAAGCTCTACCGACCAATACCTAGAGACAGAGACGTAGCCTTTTTTGCTGGAGAAGGTGCTTTTAAAAAGCTCTCAGCATCTAAATGGGCGCAACCAGCCCTAAAAGGTTTCCATGACGAAATCAGTTACACTCCTTCTTATGGTTTCTACAGAATTCGTTGGTTCGATAGGTACTTTATGACCGAACCAGACGAGGTTTCTTGGGTGCAACAAGCGAATGAGCTAAAAGCTGCCTTAACTGATGAAGTAATAGAGTCGGCCTTTAAAGTTTGGCCACAAGAAATCTATAACCTTTCAGGCGAAGAAATTATCCGCAAACTCAAGAACAGAAGGGATAATCTAGATACTTACGCTCGAGACTATTTCCGCTTTCTCTCTAAAACCGTGAACGTTCTTGGAAGCGATAAGCGTGAACGTTTTGTTGTAGAAAGACTAGATGATGAGCATACTAAGGTTACCATGTTCAAAATCTCAGACAAGGGCAACCTTGAAAAGAAGTACGAGAGAACCTTCAAAACCTCCATCACTGAAGAAATAAGACTATACGGCTTCGATCAGGAAGATGAGTTTATTATCTCTGGCGATGTAAATGAAGGAATTGTTGTAAGAATAATTGGTGGTGGCGACAAAGACTTAATAAAAGACTCTAGTAATGTGCAAGGCGCTAAGAAACACACTATTGTTTACGACAAAACCAAGAGCACAACCATTGAAGCTGGCCTAGAAACCAAAGACAAGACATCTGACGATGATCCGGACATCAATCAGTATGATATGGAAGAGTTCGACTTTGATGTAACTATGCCACTTGTAAGCTTCAACTACAACCCCGATGATGGGATTTTCATTGGTGGTGGGTTTATGAGAAAGAATGATGGTTTTAGAAAAGAACCTTACGCCAGCAAACACAAAGTACTAGCCAATTATGCAGTGGCCACAAGCTCGTACAATCTGAGCTACGAAGCAGAGTTTGTAGACATATTAGGCAGAGCAAATCTACTTTTAGACTTGGATGTAAAAGCTCCAAACTTTGTAAACAACTTCTTTGGCTTAGGAAATGAAACAGAATACAATAAAGATTTAGACCTTACCTATTACAGAACTCGCTACCAGTCTTACTTGATAAACCCTAGCCTGAGCTTCCCAGTGGGGGCCAGCGCCAATTTTGTAATTGGCGGCCGTGTGTGGGGAGTTGAAATTGAAGAAAACAATGACCGCTTTATTTCTGACTTCCCTAATAATGGTCTGAATCCGAATATCATAGAGGAGCACAGAACCTACGTTGGAGGAAACGTAGGCTTTCATTTTGAAACTAAAGACGATGAAATTTTCCCAAAAAGGGGAGTTACATTTAACACTGATGTTATCTATGACAATGGCATTGGAAACCTAGCTAAAAACAGTGCAAGATGGACTACTGACTTAACTTTTAGATGGGTGCTCGATGGTTTTGGCCGTACATCAATGGCTACCAGAGTAGGATACAATAAGTCTTTCGGTGATTACGAGTTTTATCAGGCCAGCAGATTAGATGGTTTCAATACTCTAAGGGGTTATAGAAGGTATAGATTTGCGGGCGAGAGCAGTTTCTACCATCAAGTAGACCTAAGAGTAGACTTGTTTGAGTGGAGAAATTACTTCTTGCCAGCAAGAGTTGGCCTTATTCTATTCAACGACATTGGCCGAGTTTGGGTAGATGGAGAAGACTCCAACAAACTGCACCATGGTTATGGTGGAGGCGTTTACCTCACCCCATTTGGGCAGTTTGCTGTGAACATTTTATTAGCCCGATCTGAAGAAAACTTCCTTCCGCTATTCAAGCTAGGCTTCTATTTCTAATTATACATTAGGAATATCTACATAAAAAGAGGTGCCTTTACCCACTTCCGAGCTGAAGGTAATGGTGCCTCCATGCATTTCTATGAACTGCTTTACAATAACTAAACCTAAGCCCGTGCCTTCTATATCACCAACATTAGAGGCTCTGGAAAAAGATTCAAAAAGGTTCGGCTGATCCCTCTCTGGTATACCAATTCCGTAATCGTTTACCACAACAGAAATACCGTTATCAGAAAACTTGAGTACTACATCTGGATCTTTCTTAGCTCCTGAGTACTTGAGCGCATTGCTTATTAGGTTAGAAATAGCGTGAGAAATTAACTGACTATCCAAAAGTAGCTGGCGTTCCTTACCTTCTACGGTTAAACCAACTGATCGGTCTTTATACTGAACTTGGCACTCTTGAATTACCTGCTTTACTATACCTGTTAAAGACGTTATCTCTTTCTTTAGGTGAGTTTTTCCTACATCTAGACGCCCCAAGGTGAATACGTCTTTTAGCAATGAATTTAGGCGATCTAATTCAGTTCTGATTCTAGTTACGTGCTTAACAAGCTTATTATCTGGCATTTCTGGTCTGTTATCCAGATACATGCTGATAAGTTCGTTACTTGATTGTATGGTGGTCAATGGTGTTCTGAACTCATGCGATGCCATTGAAATAAAGCTAGACTTAAGCTTATTAAGCTGTCGTTCTTTTTCAATAACCTTAACAATCTCACTAATATCTCTAGTTGAAGTAAGCACAAACTGTACTTTATTTTCTTGATTCATAACAGCGCTCATAGAAACACCTGCCCAGAAATACTCACCATCCTTCTTTTGAATTCGATACTGGGTCATCACATTGGTGCTCTTATTGGCAATGGTGTCTCTAAAAACTTCCAATGCACGCTTGCTGTCATCAGGATGAATGAACTCCTCCAGCGTCATTTCCATCTTTTCTTCTACAGAATACCCTTCTAGCCTTTCGCAAGAAGGTGAAACAAACGTATAAGAACCGTCTAGCTTATGAAGGCAAATTACATCGGCAGAGTTTTCGGACACCAGTTTATACTGTTCTTCCTTGGCACGAAGCTTCTCTTCAGTAATCTTCTTTTCGGTAATGTCAATTTTATTAGCCCTCCAGTAAATCGGCTTGTCTTCTTCATCGAAAATTAAGCCACCAGTAGCCTGAATCCATCTCCACTCGCCATTCTTATGCTTATACCTGAAGTAGCTTGTTTTCTCCTTGATTCTTTTCTCCAGACTCTCCGTAAAATCTTTTTCTATAGCAGAAACATCTTCGGGGTGTACAAACTCTAAGGCATTCCTACCCAGCATCTCCTCCACTTCATAGCCCATAGACTCTTTCACCGATGGGGTAACAAATAGATAGTTACCTTCTAAATCCATGAGCGTAACAATGTCGTTGGAGTTTTCAGTAATAAGCTTGTAGCGTTCTTCACTCTCTTTTAGCTTCTGCTGAGCCTCCACTCTATCCGTTACATTTCTTGTAGAAGTTTGTAAGAAAATGGCTTCTCCATTATCGTCCAAAATAGCGCCACCCACAGTTTCTAACCACTCCAATTCGCCCTCTTTATTTTTAGCCTGAAAAGTAATGCTTACAGTTTTCAGCTTACCCTCAATTACGCTAAGCATGGTATCCGAAACCTTGTACAAGTATTCAGGCGCAATAATCTCTCGCAACCTTAGCTTCTGAAGTTCCATTGGCGTATACCCCAATACTTCTTTTGAAGAAGGAGAGGCAAATACAAATCGGCCATTCAGCTCGTGCAAGCAGATACAATCACTCGAATTTTCTGAAATGAGCTTATACTTAGCTTCACTTTCCCGAAGCTTTGTTTGTGCCTCCTTTAGGGTAGTTATGTTAGAGAGAGAACCTACAGCCCGTACTGGTTTATCTTCTTTTCCGTAAATAATTCCGGCTTTAAAAAGTGCCCAAATTATACGGTCGTTGGCAGCCGCTAATCTAAATTCTAAAGTGATTTTATCGCGTTTACTTTCAATAGCCTGCTGAAGAATAGAAATGAACTCCTTCTTATCTACATCGTGCAAATATTTAGCTATTAGCAAGTCGTCTAAAGGATTTTCTTCAGGAGGAATACCCATTCCTTCCCAAAATTGAGGGGAAAGATAGGATCGCTTCGTATTGAAGTCATACTCCCAAATGGCATCGTTGGTACCTTCTACAGCTAACTGATATCTTTCATTACTTTCTTGTAGCTGGCGCTCTAGATTCTTTCTATCCGTGACATCTTGCAGAATGGTGATAAAGCACTCCTGATTCTGAAAGTCGAGGGGCATACTTGAAGCACTTACCCAAAAAGACTCTCCTTTTTTGTTCTTTAAAACCAGCTCGTGACTTTGGATATGCCCATCGGTTTGGAGCCTGTCTATGTATGACTTTCTACCTTCAAAATTCTGGTAAAAGTGAATCACTTTTTTCCCCAGAAAGTCTACGGGAGACATTTCATATACCTTAAAAAGAACCTCATTGGCAAAAATTACTTTACCATCTTCTTTGGTGGAAATAAAAACAGGGTCAGGAAGAGCATCTACTATTGCCTTTAATCTCTGTTGGCTTAGCTCCAAATTTAATCGAGACCGCCTGATGTTATCAATATCTTCAGTTATGCCATCTAACCTAATGGGCTTATCGTCTTCATAGAGCACACTAATTCTATCTCTATAATATCTGTAAGTATCCTTTTTTCTTAGCGACTTGTAAGCATAACTAGCTTTGCCCGAACTCAGTGCATTAACTACCTCTTCAAGCACTCTTTCTCTATCGTCTGGGTGAATTCTCTGTTGCCACTCTTCCATGGTTTTAGGAAGAGGGTCTAAGTCTTCTGGATTACCAAATCGAGCAATTGGATTATTATGATATAAAATTTCGTAAGGTTCACTAGTCAAATCAATTGACCATACAACCTCGGTAAGATTATCTACCACAGAGCGTAATTGGACCGTCCTATTTTTGACATCCAGTAAATCGTCTGTAGCACCTTTTAAAATGTTTTCCATCACCTGAGAGCGTAAGAAGCGTGTTTTTTGGATAATTTTAAGATACTATTTTAGTAGTTTTCCGCCAATTAACCTCATTTTTTAGCATATTCACCTAAATGACCAAAGCAGATTAGCCATGGACAACGACTATCAAAACAGCCCTAAAATATTAATTGTTGAAGATGAGCCTTTCATAGCAGAAAATCTTCAAGAAATGTTAGGCATTTTCGGCTATGAAAATACAGAGATAGCCAACTCTGCCAACCAGGCTATTAAAGCCATAAAAGCTTCCAGACCGGACCTTATACTGTTAGACGTAAAGATAAAAGGAGACCAAGATGGAATTGAGCTAGGCGGCATTATTAAAGAGCAGTACAAAGTACCGTTTGTGTACATCACCTCTTATTCAGACAAAGACACTGTTAATAGAGCTAAGCAAACTCAGCCTTTAGGCTTTATAGTTAAGCCTTTTACAAAAGATGATGTATATGCGGCTATTGAAGTAGCGCTATTTAATAAGAACAGACAGGCAGTAATTTCTGGAGAAAGACTACCAGAAAACAACCCTACCACCTACAACAACGACTCTATCTTTATTAAGAAGAAGAGCATGTTGGAGAAAGTGAAATACAGTGATCTTGAGTGGATTGAAGCAGATGGTAACCACATTACCATTCATGCCAGTGATGGCCGTGATTTTACTATTAGAAAATCTCTTAAAGAGATTACGGACAGACTGCCAAAAGATAGATTCTTGAGGGTTCACAAATCATTTGTAGTATTAGTAGATTCGGTAACAGCCATAGACACCAACTTTGTTTATCTAGGCCAAAAGAAAATTCCGATAGGAAGGTCTTACTACAATGCCTTTACAGCAACTCTAAATACAATTAGCGCTAGCTAATCAGTTTCTCGAATAGCTGTAAATAACTGGAGTATCTCCGTTAGATTCACTTAAAGTGAAGTAACCAGATTCATCTGTTGCCCAGGCAATAGCCTCTCCTTGGGGCTCTTGCCTGTAATTCAGACGACTAGGCTGGGTAGCCAAAAGCTCTTGAATACTTTCGTTACCACTTTTAGCCCAATGATATACGTTGGAGTAGTTTTTTATTAGCACCTCATTGCCTGAAGGCGATATATCTGCTGCTACTACAAAAGTGAATGGCAGTACCATTACCCTTTCTGCTGTGTTTTGTTCAGTAGTGCTTTGTGGATAAGACAGTTTGTAGAGTATTACGCTAGGTTCTCTCTTAGTGATTATGTAAATATCTCTGGTTTCAGGATCTACAAAAATCGACTCTGCATCTCTTGCACCATCTTCATAAATATAATTGATGGTTTCCACATCGTTGAGCGTAGCAGTAGCAGGCAAGTCTACTCTAGCTCCTCCAACACCAAATTGCTCAGAAACATCTGGCTCTGGCACTCTATATATATTTAAGCTCTCTCTTACAGCGTTATTATCTCCAATATCGGCTGCATATAGGTAGTTAAGGTTGTCGTCAGGGCCAGCTCCGATAGCCAAGTCTTCCCAATCCCTATTCTGAGCCCCACTTAATTCATATCTACCAGAGTCTGCCCCCTGAAGGGTGAACAGGTAAAGTACGGGGTCACCTCCACTATCATTGTGAGACCATAAGTATTCAGGATTAGAACGACTATTCACTAGCCCAGAAGCCTCATCTAGATCTGAAAATTGGAGTTCGCCAGTAGCCTGTGGAGCAGAGAAAAGTGATGAAATCTCTTGGTCATCATCTTGAGGGTTCTCGTCACTCTGCGGAGACTTACAGCCATTGGCACAAAGTAAGAACAAGCAGAAAATAGCGGTTAGGTTTCTCATAACTCTTTTAAGTAGTTCTAAATCCATGTTGGAACTTGAAAATGTAACTGCTCTTTTCTGCTTTTATTTTGTTTTGGAAACTATTTGAGGCTAGCTCTTACTTTAGCCACCTGCTCTTTAGTTACCATTTTTTCCGCCTTATTCCCGAAAGAATTCATCACGTAATTCAATACATTGGCAATATCAGTGTCGTCTAGGCCAGAAGCCGGCATCACCTGATTATATTTCTTTCCATTTACGGTAATCTCTCCCTGAAGCCCTTCAATTAAGTTTTTGATGTTTCTAGTAACATCTTTCATCAAATAGTCTGACTTAGCTAATGGAGGAAAAACATTAGGAATACCCTGACCTTTATCCATATGACAGGCCATACAAACTTGGTTGTAAGTATTTTTTCCGGCTTCCATGCTTTTTTTCAGAGCATCACTCTGATCTTCAGCAGATTTAAATGAAAATGAAGCCAGCAATAGGCCACAAAAAAGAGTTAAAAGGGTAAGTTTCTTAGTATTCATAGTCTTGCGTTTCGTATCGTCTAAAGTACTTAAGATAATTTACTTAATTAAGGCTTTATTAGTTTATCGATTGCTAAATATCTAGCTCCACCTGGTTTTTCAAAAGGTCTTCAAACTCCTCTCTCTTTCTTATAAGATGCGCCTTTCCTTCATAAATAAGCACCTCGGCAGGTCTTAGCCTAGAGTTATAATTAGAAGCCATGCTAAAAGAGTATGCTCCAGCATTTTTAAAAGCCAGAATATCACCTTCCTTTACTTCACTAAGCTTTCTGTCTAAACCGAACGTATCGGTTTCACAGATATAGCCAACCACCGTATAAACACGTTTCGTGCCAGAGGTATTTGAAACATTGACAATCTCATGGTAGGCATCGTACATCATTGGTCTTATTAGGTGATTCATTCCTGAATCTACCCCAGCAAACACAGTTGCCGGTGTTGTTTTCACCACATTAGTTTTAGTAAGAAATACACCAGACTCACTTACCAGAAACTTTCCAGGTTCAAACCACATTTGTAATTTCCTACCATAAGCCTCGCAAAACTCATTAAAAGCTGCTGAGAGTTTTTGACCTACTTCCTCAATATCGGTGGTAATATCTCCTTCTTTATAAGCCACTTTAAAGCCACTTCCAAAATCTATAAAGTCTAGGTTGGTGAAATTCTTAGCAGCATCGAAAAGTATTTCTGCAGCCCTTAAAAACACCTCCGCATCCAATATGTCAGATCCGGTATGCATATGAAGCCCAACAACATTTAAGTTGTAAGTTGAAACCACTTTAAGTATGTGAGCCATTTGATATATGGAAATACCAAACTTCGAATCGGCATGACCTGTAGAAATCTTTTTATTTCCTCCGGCCATAATGTGCGGGTTCAGTCGAATACACACCGGAACCGAGTCATGGTATTCATTTCCAAACTGCTCCAAGATGGAGATATTATCTAAGTTGATCATTACACCGATTTTCACGGCTTCTTGAATTTCAGCGAAGGAAACACAATTGGGGGTATATAGAATCTGCTCTGGGCTAAAACCTGCTTTGAGCCCCATTCTTACCTCTTGAATTGATACACAGTCTAATTCAGACCCATAACTTTTGAGTAGCTTAAGGATAGAAAGGTTGGTTAAAGATTTACAGGCAAACTTAACCTTCATATCTACGGTGCTAAATGCCGAATTCAATCTATCGAACTGCGACTTTATTTTAGCAGCGTCATAAACGTAAAGTGGAGTTCCGTACTCTGCAGCGAGATCTTCTAAAACAACTCCTTGAATGCTGAATTTATCGTTAACCAATTCCATCTGTTTCAAATTGAGCGCCAAATATATAGCCAATAAAACAAAAAGAGGAAGTTTGACCGACTTCCTCTTCGAATTACTCAACTAAAACTAATTATTACTCGATTACCAAGCGTTTGGTAAGCGCTTTGCCGTTTTGAACTAACTTCATTATATAAATTCCTTTTCCTTGAGAGGAGAGGTCTACTTTTAAAACATATTGTCCATCACTTGGCTTACCCACTCTATTAAACACTTCGTTTCCATCATCATCTACAATGATCACCTGCACTGGAGCATCGCTTTTAGTTTCAAGTTCTACATCAAACCTTCCATCACTTGGGTTAGGGTAAAAGTCAATGTCTCTTAACTCTAGGCTCTCCATCTCATTGGTTCCCACGGCCTTTTTATCATCTTCATTAGCAGATCTAACCATTACTTTGGCTCTAGTAATTACCCTCACATCATCTCTATCGTCTTCGTCTCCATAACTCCATGATCCAAAATTCCCTCTATCTCCCCAGTCATCGAAATCAAAATTGAAGCGAAAACCTTGAAACCGGTCTTTCATTGCATCTCGCAAAGAGTCTACATCCATAATCTCTTCACCATTAAAAAAGAATCTGCCATTGTCATTTCTAAAATCGAATCGCTTCACTAGCGAATCCATATCCATGAAAGAATTATTATCAAAGTCAAAAGCAAAGTTGCCACCAAAGCCTCTCATCATTTCCTGCATTCTTTCCTGCATATCTAAGAATGGAGACATGTCGAAATCTTCATCATCCCAAAAACCTTGGGCTGGTCCATTATGGAAAAAGAACTGTGGCTTATTGCCTCCGAAAGAAAAGCCCAATGCATTTTTATCTATGCCATACTTCTCCAAGTCCGGATCGTTCTGCATTTCCTCACGAGACTCGTAAGTTTTTTCGAAAGTGGTTTCATCATTGCCTTTCTTTTGAACCACCTTTAGCTTGACCTTGCCTTCATGGGTTGTAGAAATAGACACAGATTGACTTTCCCTTATCTTTTCATCTTGAGCCAAAACGGCCACACTTAGTACCATCAGAAATGCAACCATTGCACTTCTAAGTCTCATAAATTGATAGAAAACTGACCTTTTCATTTTTTACCTCCTTATTCATTCAAAAGTACTCTGAGAACTTGCAAATCGTTGTTAAATGCCGGTTAAACGATGTTAATAATTGTTAAGCTTGTGATGACACGATTTAATTAGCCGTAATTTTAAAGCGTGACGCAGAATAAGATACGTTGGTTGATAGGTTTGCTAAGTGTAGCGCTACTCGGGCTCATCGGATTCCAGTTCTACTGGATAGATGAGGTAAATACCGTTAATAGAGAGCGCTTCAATAAAGCGGTAAATGATGCACTGAATGAAGTGGCCTACAAATTAGCCATTCAGAACGATCGTGACTTTCTTCAGCAGACCATGAATAGCGGTGTTCGTTCTCCGCAGAGAAACTTAGAAATACTTCGCGACACCTTGAAGCGAATCTCTAACCCTGGCCAATTTAGCCCTCAAAACCCTGAGAGTTTCGATCAGGATGGAGAGATATTGAGAAGCATGGTCAAAATTCAGGTAAACGAACAAACCGGGGAGTTACTCTTTAATGTAGACTTCACCACCTTTGTAAATCAGGTCCCTTCTTTTGGACCTTCTAATCGCAGTGTAAATCGCGAAGCCTTCATGGAAGATCAGCTTAATAGAAGGTTAGACATGCTTAAGGAGACTTGGCTCAACCATTTGGTAGGAAGCAACAACCTTTTTGAGCGCATCAATCCAGCAGATTTAGATACCCTACTTAGAAAAGAGCTAGAAGGCAAAGGTATTGAGCTAGAGTACAATTACGGAGTGATTGACGCCACTAACAACAACCTAAAAATACTCAATGCCAACACTAAAGAAGATGCTGAAGGAGTGAAAAACTCCAGCCTTAAGGCTAACCTTTTCCCTATGGACTTAACAGAAAAGGAGTATTTTCTTTCCGTAGACTTTCCTCAAGAAAAGAACTACCTAATGAAACAGGCACTCTTACCGCTATCTGCTTCTGGTGTGCTTATGTTTATTGTTATTGGATGCTTTACCTACGCCATTATGGTTATTCTAAAGCAGAAGAAAATCTCTGAGATCAAAAATGATTTCATAAATAACATGACACATGAGTTTAAAACCCCTATAGCTACAGTTTCTTTAGCAACGGAAGCCCTTCAAGACGATGACATAAAGGGGAACAAAACCATTATGGACAGGTATGTTCAGGTTATAAGAGATGAAAATAAAAGGCTAGGTATGCAAGTAGAAAAGGTATTGCAGATTGCTAGTCTAGATAAAAAAGACTTTATACTTAAGTTTGAAAAGGCCGATGTGCACGACATCATTCAAAAGGCCTTGGTTAATATAACGATAATGGTTGGGCAACGAGGTGGCGTAATTTCTAGTCAGCTTTTGGCTTCTAATCCAGAAATAGAAGCAGACAAAGTTCACTTAACTAATATTATCTACAACCTCTTAGATAATGCCAATAAGTACTCTCCAGATGCACCTGAAATACATATTCGCACCGAAAGCATATCTACCGGAGTAATTATCAAAATTACCGACAAAGGCATTGGTATGTCTAAGGAAGCTACCCAAAAAATATTTGATAAATTCTATCGTGTTTCTACAGGAAATGTTCACGACATTAAAGGTTTTGGTCTTGGCCTCTCCTATGTTAAAAACATTGTAGACATGCACCAAGGTTCGGTTTCTGTAAAAAGTGAGCTGGGCAAAGGAAGTACATTTAAAGTTTTTTTACCGTTTACTCATGGCTAGTTTTAAGTTATTATTGGTTGAGGATGATCCCAATCTAGGACAGATTTTGAATGAATACCTCACCTTAAAAGGATATGAAACCACTCTTTGCAGAGATGGCGAAGAAGGAGTTTCGGCCTTTAAAAAAGAACAGTACGACCTGTGCCTCTTCGATGTAATGCTTCCTAAAAAGGATGGCTTTTCCATGGCCAAGGAAATACGCAGAACAGACTCTGTTACTCCAATAATCTTTCTCACCGCTAAATCGATGAAGGAAGACACTATTGAAGGCTTTAAAATTGGTGGCGATGATTACATCACCAAGCCCTTCAGTATGGAAGAGCTTTTATTACGTATTCAGGCTATTCTGCGTAGAACAGCAGAAAAAAACCCTCAGGTATCTGATCAGAAAGAATTCGATTTTGGTTCTTTTCACTTCGATTATGACAAGCAATTGCTCATACATGGAAACGACCAAACCAAACTTACTTCTAAAGAATCTGAGTTACTAAGGTTACTTTGCTTACACGTAAATCAACCTTTAGACAGGTCTACAGCACTAAAAATTATTTGGAGAGACGACTCGTACTTTAATGCTAGAAGTATGGATGTGTACATTGCTAAACTGAGGAAACACCTAAAACCAGACCCAACCGTTCAAATTATGACTCTGCATGGCTCAGGCTTTAAGTTGATAACTGACGCTCAGATTACTGAATAAGCATATAAATTGTGCTTGGAAAGTGTCCGAAAGTTTAGTACTTTATTCAACACGCTGTTAATAAATTAATAAAGCAGCGCTTCATTTTTCTGCTTAATAAATTACTAATTTTAGCCGCCTTAAAAGTGCTCATCAACATATGATTCAGATTATACCTTCAATTTCTATCATCAACGGTAAGTTGACCCGACTAAAACAGGGTGATTATTCCCGAGAAACTGTATATAAAGACAGCCCGATAGACATTGCTAAACAATTTGAAGACTATGGCATCCGTAAAATCCATATAGTAGACTTGGACGGTGCCCGAAAGGGAAGCCCAGTGAACTATCATATTTTGGAGAGCATAGCTGGTTATACCAATCTAAAGATAGATTTCAGTGGTGGTATCAGAACGGATGGCGATATAAGCAAAGCCTATGAGCATGGCGCCACCTCTATTACAGCCTCTTCTATTGCAATTAACAAAAGAGAGCTTTTCTCTTCATGGCTAATGTCTTACGGAAGAGAGAAAATCACACTTGGTGCCGATGCTAAAAACGGCAAAATAACCATTCGTGGCTGGCAAGATGCTACTAACTTCGACCTAGAAGAACATATTGATTACTTCTATATGCGAGGCATCAAGTATGTAAAATGCTCTGATGTTGAGAAAGACGGAATTCTTGAAGGCCCGAACTTCGACCTATACAAAAAGGTAGTGGCTCTTTTCCCTCATATTAATTTCTTGGCCAGTGGCGGTGTGAGATCTGTGGATGACATTAAGAAACTTGCGGACCTTGGAGTTAAGGGAGTTATTTTCGGAAGAGCGTATTACGAAGGCAACCTGACCCTGAAGGACATAGAATCTCTAACTAAGTAGTTAGAATTCTAAAATTAGCCTCAGGGTTACATTTATACCCATTTCATCAGCGTAGTACCTAAACCTATTCAGATAATCTCTGTATTCTGTGTTGAATAGGTTATTAACTGAAAGGTTAACCTTAAGTGTATTGGACCATATCTGCTTTTCAAAACCAGCAGAAACATCTATCAGCAAGTAAGCATCTGGCACCTCCAGTATGTCAAAAACTGACTGGTCTCCTTCAAACAAATCTGAGCCCTGATCATTCGAATCACGAATTTCAGCTATAGAAACTACTCTAGGATCATTCCTTTGCCTATCAGTATAACTTGCATCTAAACCAAAGTATGAATTCTCAAGTCCTTTTATCTTCAAATCGTATTCAATTCCGCTTGATATTGAATTAGCAGGAATATTAATTAAAGGACTTTTAGACACCCTGTCTTGGGCATAGATAAACGACACTTTGCTCTCACTTTCTAACCTCTCGGACAATTTATACTTTAAGTCGAAATCTAAACCTGAAAGAAGAGCATCAGTCTGTCGGTACCTAAATACAGGAAACGCCCCTCTAATTGTCAAGCTCACATCTTCTGGCCTTAAATAAATGTAGTCCGTTATGTAATTGATATAGCCAGACAAAGTCAAACTATACCTGTCTACGGACTTTTCTATGCTTGTAATCCACTTTACAGACTTTTCACTCTTTAACTGGTCATTTCCTTCTTCAATAGCTGCAGAGCCATGATGTAGCCCCTCGCTATACAGCTCATTTACGTGAGGTGCTCTCCAAGCAGTTCCAATATTGGTTCTTAACTGAAAGTCATTTGGTAAGAAGAAAAGAGCACCAACAGAACCAGTAAGATTATTGAAATCGAACTCCGGTTTGAGTAAGTTATTCTGCCGATCGAATCTCTTTATTAAATAATGCCTAAAATCATAACGCGCTCCAGCCTCCAATTCATAACTCGGCTTAATGAATCTAGCAATTAAATGAGCACCAGCCACCCAGTTTTCAAAATCAGGAATTAACGGCCGAATACCAGTTTCGGAGTCGTTTTCATTATTCTGATACATGAAACTAGCTCCAACATCCCACTTCCAGTTACCTCTGTGCCTCATATCAAAATCTAGGTCCAAGGTATGAGTGTAAAGGTCCAACGAAAGTGCTGGTATAGTCGATCTGCCTGCTCTCCTAATGTCATACTCCTGCCTAGAGTTCACTTGCATTCCATATTGCACTGAAAACTGACCCAAGTCAGAAACCTCTATATGGCCATTTGCTTTTAGGAGTTTGTGGTTAACTGCCTGATAAGGGTTATTAATGTCGTAGCTAAAATCTTCTATGAACAGAGGCTGCTCACTGCCAATTGCTCTTTCTAAATCTGTTAGGTTGCCAATATGTGCACTTCTTAATATGGCTATTTCGGCATCGAAGCTACTGAAGAACAACTCAGCACCTAAATTATCTTCATGATAACCAACGCCTATAGAATAGTTGTTCTCGAATGTTCCAGTATTGGTTAGCCTATAATCTGATGCTCTAGCATCTCCAGCCCTTTTATAAGTACCCTGAACTCTCCACCCAAAACCTTCTAAGCCTTTAAGACCACCTTCTAGCAATAATGAACCAGCGTACATTCTATTATTCTCCGCTCCAATCCAACTCGCCTTACCAGCTATACCAGGCGTTTTTGGCAATTCTGCTGGATTAACAAGTATAACCCCACCAATTGCATCGGAGCCATATTTAACTGCTGCCGCTCCTTTAATAAGCCTTAGGTTGTTAGCCACAAAGGGGTCTATTTCTGGTGCATGCTCTTGCCCCCATTGCTGACCTTCTTGTCTAATGCCGTTATTAAGAATAAGAATACGATTGCTGTGCAGCCCATGAATTACTGGTTTAGCAATGGTTGGACCTGTCTGAAGCATATTTACCCCTGTAAGACCTGACAGACTTTTACCTAAGGACTCCCCCGCTGTTTTTTCTAAGGCCTTCGTGTTGATTTCGACCCTGCTAATTGTGGCAACTTCTTCTACGGCCTCTTCCTCTACAGTAACTTCAGATAAATCTTGGACATTCACCTCTAACTGAAACTCGAATTCATTTGCACCTACATCTAACAACAGTGTATCTGTCAAAGTAATGAAGCCAACAAAACGAATGGAAATAATTGCCTCCTTATCACAAAGGTTTTCGAAAAGAAACTCTCCTCTTTCATCGGAAACAGTAGCTTTCTCTCCTTCATTATTCAGTATGATAGTTGCAAAAGGAATTGGCTCGCCATCCTCTGTAGAAAACACTTGGCCTCTCAGGTTAAAGTCACAATCTTGCTGAGCAATAGCTCCTTGAAAAAAGAAACAGCCTAAAAATATTACCGCAATCCACACCCGATTCATGAGGCAAAGGTAATGACTCTTGCAACTCTATTGCAAAAGCATCATTAGTATTTACAGGAATGGTTAAAAGGAATTAATTGTCTACCTGCTTGAACTTGTAGAGAAGGTAGTAGATAATGTTAAATGAGAAGTCTTGCTTATTCTCTTTCGGTTTAATTTCTCCCTCTTGAATTGGCCTATTGATAGTGTTTTCAAGCATTGGAGAAGCGTTTCGCTTAGGCTCCTTAACAGGGATATTAAATGGAGTGGCCGTTGGCTGAACAATCTGTTCCATCTCGCCACTTTCAAAAATCAGAGCCGAGTCTTTTTGAGTAATAATTTCATCTGATGTTTTATCATCGACACCGCCCTCCTCTTGAGCAAATACATTTTGCTCAACAAGTAGCAGGGCTACCATAGTAAGAGAAAAAATTGTGACCTTGCGAATCATACTGTCCAAATGAACGCCTAATTTAATTAAAATTTGTATTGGGCTTAACGTTCGGTAGATAATTTTGTTTACTAATTCGTAATAAATGTCAAACCTTTTTTGTGATAAACCGTCATGGAGCTAATTGAATGGAAAGATTTTGAGAAGGTAGAATTGCGCGTAGGAACCGTTCTTTCGGCCAAAATCAACGAATCTGCAAGAAAAAAAGCCTACACATTGCAGATAGATTTTGGTTCTGAAATAGGCACAAAAAAAACTAGTGCTCAAATAACAGATTATTATAAGGAGGAGGATCTTGTAGGCAAACAAATAATTGCTGTTGTCAACTTTCCACCAAAGCAAATTGGCAAGGTAATGTCTGAAGTTTTGGTTACCGGATTTCCAAGTGAAGACGGCAAAGTGGTTCTTTGCTCTCCAGACTTTAAAGTTCCCAACGGATCTAAACTCTTTTAATCGATAGCTTTGAATATAGACCAACTAGCCAAGGTTACTCATGCCGAAGTTTCCGCTCACCAAAAAAGTGAAACGGAAATATTAACGCTGTGTTATGACAGCCGGCAGGCCACACATTTACCCAATGAACTATTTGTAGCGCTTAAAGGTGCTACTCAAGATGGCCACGATTACATTCCTGAATTGCTGAGGAATGGATCGAAGTTCTTTTTGGTTGAAAAAGACATACCTGTGGCTAGTGGAGGCACATTTATAAAAGTAAAGTCTTGCCTTTTGGCCTTGCAACAAATAGCAAGTTATAAGAGAAACCAATTCGAAGGGCGTGTAATTGGAATAACAGGAAGCAACGGTAAAACTATTGTCAAAGAATGGCTCACCTCTGTACTGACTACATCACATGCTGTACTTGCTAGCCCTAAGAGCTTTAACTCCCAACTTGGGGTACCTCTTTCCGTTTGGCCAATTAGCAACAAGTATGACTTAGCCATTTTTGAAGCTGGCATTTCAAAACCTAATGAAATGGAGCCGCTTCAAGAAATACTTTCTCCCGATATAGGAATATTCACCAATATTGGACCGGCACATGAGGAGAACTTCATTAACCTAGAACAGAAAGTAAAAGAGAAACTCAAGCTCTTTAAAAGAGCCAAAACCTTAATTTATGACAAGGACGACCAACTTGTTAGCACATTAATTGACAAACATTTTAATGGTGATAAAATTGGGTGGTCCAGAAAGAGCAATGGTTCAATTTTCGCTCAGAAAGCAAGTAACGGCTTGACAGTAAAATGGGGAGACAAAACACATTACTTCAATACCTCTTTTGAAGATGAGGCTTCTATTCAAAACCTGACCCATGTAATTGTATGTAGCCTATTTTTAGGCATTGAAGACAACTCAATTCAAGAACGTATTGATAGGATAAAACCTGTTAATATGAGGTTGGAACTAAAAAGAGGCATTGAGGGCAATTTTGTAATTGATGACACCTACAATAATGATTTAGCGGGACTGAATAAGGCGCTCAACTTTATGGAGCAACAGCGGTCTCATGAGCAAAAAACGCTCATACTTTCAGACTTTATACAGTCCAAAGTGACTCTCGAAGACTTTGCCAAACTCAACGATCTTCTCATTTCTAAAGGAGTAGATCAGCTGATTGGCGTTGGCCCCCAACTATCCGAAGCAAGCTCATGCTTTACAATTAAATCTCGTTTCTTTGAATCGACCGAGGCGTTAATCAACTCAGACATACTAGATCAACTCAACAACCAGTTGGTATTAATTAAGGGCTCTAGGAAGTTCGCTCTTGAGCGAGTATCACTGCTTCTTACAGAAAAAGTTCATAAAACCCGGCTAGAAGTCAACCTAGACGCGGTAAGACATAATCTTCATTTTTATAAGTCCCTATTAAAGTCGAGCACTAAGGTGATGGCTGTAATAAAGGCCATGGCTTACGGCTCAGGAAGCACCGAAATTGCTAAACTATTAGAATACAATAAGATAGATTATCTGGCAGTTGCCTATGCTGATGAAGGGGTAGCCCTAAGAAAAGATGGCATCGACACGCCAATTATGGTAATGAATCCATCTGAAGATGATGTCTACGCCATGGCTAGGAATAATCTTGAGCCAGAAGTACATGGAGTAAGCCAATTAAAGCACTATTACGATGCTTTTAAATCGCTAGGCCGAACGCTACCCGTGCACCTTGTGATTAATACTGGGATGAACCGGCTAGGCTTTAACGAAGGCCAAATCAAACAGCTAAAAGAAGTATTAAGCCTGATGCCTGACCTAGAAGTGAAAAGTATTTTTTCTCACCTAGCCGCATCTGACGAAGCTGAACACGAAGGGTTTTCCCTCACACAAATAGAAAGCTTTAAGCAAATAGCTACTGATATAACCTCTATACTAGCTAATCAGCCTTTATTACATATCCTGAACTCTGGAGGAATTACTCGTTTTGCTGAACATCAGTTAGACATGGTAAGACTAGGCATAGGGCTCCATGGAGTAGAAGTTAATGAAAGGCTTCAGAGTCAGTTGATGAGACCGGCACAACTGAAGACCATCATTTCACAAACTAGAGAGGTAAAAGCGGGAGAGAGTATTGGTTATGGCAGAAAAGGAAAGGCCGTACAAGACATGACTATTGCTGTGATGGCCATTGGTTATGCCGATGGTTACCTAAGAGTGTTTGGCAATGGCAATGCCTATGTTTCCATCAACCAGCAGAAAGTAAAAACAATTGGCAATGTGTGCATGGACATGACCATGATTGACATAACTGGTCTTTCAGTAAAAGAGGGAGATGAGGTTACTGTTTTTGGAAATAGCCCTACAGTATCGGAACTTGCAAGATGGGCCAACACCATTCCGTATGAAATACTAACTAATGTAAGTGGAAGGGTACAAAGAGTGTTCTATGCTGAATAGTCAACCTCCACAACCTATGTTTCTTTTCAAATCTACATCCTTAGGAAAACCACCAAAATCAAAACCAGTATCATCCTCTTCTTTATCGTTTTTCACTACTTGAGGCTTCTTGGTATTTTGCTCTTTTTTTAAAGCTTTCTTTTTGCTTTTAGCCATAGACATATAACTGTAAATTGCATTAATTAATTCAATTGAATTGAACTGGTTAAAAACTCAATTCCAACCTGTAGATAACTCACCACTTATTCTTTTTAGAATCTGTTTCGGGCTACTCATTTTTCTAGAAAGCTTTGGTGCTACACTTACAGGCTGGGTAAATACAGCACTAATTGAGCCCACATTCAACTTCACCCTAATTGGTTTAGAATGGCTACAACCACTGGATGGCCCATGGATGTATATTTACTTCTATGCTATGGCCTTATGTGGACTAATGGTGATGTTTGGCTTTTATTATAAGGCAGGTATGGCGGGCTTCACCATTCTTTGGACCCTAGTCTATTGGATGCAGAAATCTCACTACAACAATCACTATTACCTACTCATTCTCTTGTGTGTATTTATGCTCATAGTACCTGCACACGCCTATGCATCTTACGACTCAAAACGCTGGAACTCTGTAGTCTCCACTACTTGCCCAAAATGGTGCATTAATATCTTCATTTTACAAATGTGGATAGTTTTTACGTTTGCCGCATTGCATAAAATTTACCCTGGCTGGCTCAATGGAGATTTTATTGGAATGAACTTCAAAGCAAAGTCAGACTATTGGCTCATTGGCGAGTTGCTACAAAAAGATTGGCTTCAACAGATGGTAATTTATGGTGGCATTTTCTTTGACGGTCTAATAGTCTATTTCCTGCTCTGGAAGAAAACACGAAAAGCTGCATTTATCATAGCCGCATTTTTTCACCTATTTAATTCAGCGGTATTTCACATTGGTATTTTCCCATATCTAATGATAGCCCTAATGGTTTTCTTCTTCGAACCAGAAACAATCAGACGCACTTTCTTTAGAAAAAAGCCAATAGTTCAGCTGCAGAAGAACCTTCCAAACCTTACCCCTAGTTGCCTAGTCTTGGTAGGCATATTTGGACTTTATTTTGCGTTACAGATTTATCTTCCACTTAGAAATCACCTTTATAAAGGAGACGTTTTTTATACAGAAGAAGGGCATAGACTTTCTTGGAGAATGATGCTAAGATACAAGTCGGGTTATACTAACTATATGATTAGAGACTTAGCTACAGACTCTACTTGGACGGTAAAACCAATTGAGTTCCTTACTCCGAAACAATCATCATCACTATCTGGCCATCCAGACATGATCTGGCAGTTCGCCCAGTATTTAGAGCGCGAATATCAAGAGCAAGGCATTGAGGATGTAGAAATAAAAGTAGAAGCATTTGTACGCCTCAATAGAGACCCGATGGTAAGGCTCATAGACCCAGAGGTTGACCTGAGCCAAGTAAGATGGCAACCCTTAAAACACTCTCCTTGGATACTAAGCCCCAATAATTAGTTCCAACGGTTTTGTTTAGACCAACCTGTCTGCTAAATTGCCGCTCTTTATAATTAATCTAAATAAGTCTTGAAGAACGTCACCCATTTAAAGCTGCACGAAAAAGCCGTGATTAAGGGTTTCACGGACGAAGTTCTTTCTGTGAAATTAATGGAAATGGGCTGCTTACCAGGTACAGAGATATCGCTAGAACTTATAGCACCTTGGGGCGACCCAATAGCTATTGAAGTTGCTGGCTATCAGCTTTCATTGAGAAAATCAGAAGCTTCAAGCATTCTTATCGAAGACTAGAATTAATGGCATCTAAGGCAGATTTAAAAATAGCACTGGTTGGAAATCCAAATTCTGGTAAGTCAACCTTGTTCAATTTACTTACAGGACTTAAGCAAAAAACCGGAAACTTTCCTGGAGTAACTGTAGATAAGAAATCCGGTTCTTTCAAGCTTCCTGACGGAAGAATTGCTGAACTGACGGATCTGCCTGGCACATACAGTATTTATCCAAAAACGCTCGATGAGCAGATAGTTCAAGAGGTACTTCTAAATCAAGAGCATCCGCAACACCCAGACGCACTAATTGTAGTAGCCGATGCCACCAACCTAAAGAGAAACTTATTACTCTTTACTCAAATTCGGGACTTAAATATTCCTTGTGTTCTAGTGTTGAACATGATGGATTTAGCGGAGCGCAAAAAACTCAAGTTCGACTTAAGATCCCTTTCAATAGACCTAGGGGTTAAAATAGTAGCAACAAACTCGCATTCTGGTTTAGGAGTAGAAACCTTAAAGAACATTTTAACTCAAGAACTTAGGGTTCCAAAAAAACCTTTTTACCCGGTTCGGTCTTTGGCTGAAGACACTATAGACAAAATAATGTCTTCTTTCGACATAGCTGAAGACTATAGAGCATACCAATATGCCCAGCAAAATGTAAAGTTGAACTTCTTAAGTGAAGAACAACGCAAGCAAATAGAGCAAATAAAAAGCGATACGGGTTTTTATGACGTCCCTACTCAATCGCAAGAGGTTCTTGGCCGCTATACGCTTATTTCAGAGACAGTAGATAGAAACATTAAAACCAACGATGTCAAAGAATTAAGTCTATCTCAAAAAGCAGATAAAATCATAACTCATAAATTCTTTGGTTATGCCATATTTGCAGCCATTCTCCTACTCATTTTCCAAGCCATATTCGCTTGGTCAGAATGGCCAATGACCTTTATCGAAGAAATAATGGCTGGCTTCTCTTCTCTTGTCAGTGAAGCACTCCCAGAGGGAGTTGTGAGAGATTTACTGACAGATGGAATAATCGCAGGCTTAGCAGGTGTAGTGGTTTTTATTCCTCAAATAGCCCTTCTTTTTGGTTTCATTAGTCTTTTAGAAGAGTCTGGCTATATGTCTCGCGCTGTATTTTTAATGGATAGAGTTATGCGAGCCTTTGGTTTAAATGGCAAAAGTGTAGTGCCCCTAGTTTCTGGTATGGCATGCGCCATTCCCGCCATTATGGCCACTAGAAGTATAGACAGCTGGAAGGATAGAATCATCACTATTTTTGTTACGCCTTTCATGAGTTGCTCGGCAAGACTGCCCGTTTATACCTTACTAATTGCCTTAGTTGTGCCAGAGCAAGAGGTTTTGGGCTTTTTGAACCTACAAGGACTAGTACTTACCGCTTTGTATCTATTGGGAATTATTGCCGCGGTTTTATCTGCTTGGGTAATGAAATTCATCCTCAAAACTAAGCAGAGAGGCTATTTCATTATGGAATTACCTACCTATAAAGTACCACAGTGGAAGAACGTGCTTCTTACTATCTATGAAAAGTCTACAACCTTTGTTTTTGAAGCAGGTAAGGTGATTGTGGCCATCTCGATTATATTATGGGTACTCGCCTCTTATGGGCCTGGTGAAGACTTTGATAATGCTGAGCAGATTGTTAGATCAGAAATGCCATCTGGAACAGAAGAGGAGATTGAAAATGCCATTAGCGCCTACGAACTAGAGCACTCTTACGCTGGGGTTTTTGGTAAATTCATTGAGCCTGCCATAAGGCCTCTAGGCTATGACTGGAAGATTGGAATAGCACTTATCACATCTTTTGCTGCCAGAGAAGTATTTGTAGGCACTATTTCTACCATTTATAGTATAGGAGCTGACGAAGAGGATGAACTCACCATCAAAGAAAAGCTCAGCAAGGAAGTTGATCCAAGAACCGGAGAGAAGATGTATACACCAGCCTTAGGTTTTTCGCTTATGGTTTTCTATGCTTTTGCCATGCAATGTATGAGTACTTTAGCAGTAGTATATAGAGAAACCAAGGGTTGGAAATGGCCTTTGCTTCAAACCATTTACATGTCTGCTGTAGCATACTTGGCTGCCTTTGTAACCTACAATATATTTAGTTAGTAGGCCTATAATTTAGGGGGAGAACATCTGAGAAAGCTCCCCACCTCCACCAACCACCAAAAGTAACGTCACGCGGGCTTAGAAACTGCCCTGGAAAGCTCACAGGGGTTTCCTTCTTGTCAAAAAAGATAATTGACTTTTGGAAGAGCTCTAGCTCATCCAACTCCAGACCGAAAACCTGATAGCTTGTTAGGCTTTGATTGTCCGACAATGAAATAGAGGATCTTGCTTTCTTATCCGTATACTTATAATTACCGCTTTTAGAGGTACTTCTATACAGTTTCTTATAGTCATCATCTTCAAATTCTCCTCTATAGGTAACCTCTATATCACCTACTGTTTTAAGCCTATATAAGTATTCCTTTTCGGTTTTCTCAATCTGTAGTATTTGATCGAGCGGTTGCGGATTAAGTGGTGTGGTATATTCTGAAGTTACTGAATCGTATTGAATAATATTAACCCTAAAACCTTCTGCTTCCAACCTCCCCATAATCAAGGCATTCAAAAAATGAAGTACAGAACCGTTGTAAGCTTGCTCTCTAGCCTCCTCCCATCTTCTATATTGCCTTCTAGATTTTGGCTCTAATTCCTTAAACTGCGCAGAGCCTATATTTACTTTAGTCCCATTCTCAAATTTAAATTCCTCTAATAAATAACCTATTCTAAAGCCTAATGCCCTATTTTCTATGTAAAGTATGTCTTCAGCAGTAACCTTGTAATTATCAAGGCTATCTATAACCTCAAAATCCAGCACATCGGGATTGATAATTTCACAGTCTTTGGCATTTTCAGATCGGCCTAAGAATTCCTGCTCAAACCGCTTGTAGAGCCGTCTGTTTTCACCACTATTTTTCTTCCTAGATCTGCCTATAACTTGAATACCCTCCAAGGCAATAGGGTCTATCTCCATTTCAATGATGAAGTTTCTGTCCTTCACCTCCTGCTTATAATTAAAAGAGATAGATTTAGACTTATATCCAACATAAGAGACTACCAAGTTGAAGCCAATATCTGGTATATTATCAATTTTGAACCTTCCCTCTAGATCTGTTGGCACTCCTAAAGTACTATTGTCTATAAACACATTAGCAAAGGGTAAGGGCTCTTGGGTCTCCTTATCTAAAACAACTCCCGTAATTGTCCTTTCGCTATATATTCTTTTTAAGATAACAATGGTACCATTTACCTCTCTATAGTAGAGATTGCCTTTGGAGAGCAAGTCATCGAGTAGATATTTGATAGACACATTGTTATAAGACTCATTTATTCGAGTGTCTCTGGGAATGATATTACTATTGTAGGAAAAGCTAAGATTCGCTTCTCTGTTGAGCTGTCGTAAAACCGTTGGCAAGCTCACATCATCGAACTGAATGGACACCTCATTATTAAGGACAGAATTCTGAGTGTCCTGAGCAAATAATTTAATGGCAACGAAGAAGAAAAATGAGACGACAAGCGTTCGATGCATGCACCAATTTAATCGTTACATGCAATTCCGTCTAATTTTATGTGATTTTCTTTATCCTTGGTTATAGTGATGGCAGGAAAAGTCGCTTGTAAGATATCTAAGGCTCCGTCAATAGTTTGGTCATTGACATACAAAGTTGCCTCACATTTTGCTATAGATTCAGCTACTTCAATTTCTACCCAGTAAGTCTTTTGGAGGTCTTTTGCTATATCAGCTAAACTAACGTTTTCAAATTCAAGCTGCTTTGTCCACCAAGCGGAAAAATTGTTGTTCTTCAACTTACCTTTCTGCATTTGAGTACCATCAGCAGAAAGAACTGCCTTCTCTCCCGCTTCTAGAACTGCTGGCTCTCCTTTAGCTTTAGTAGATTTAAAGCCAACCTTACCAGAGGTTACATTCACCTCTACAGATTCATTTTCATAGGCCCTAACTTCAAAGCTAGTACCAAGCACCTCTACTTCGCTATTAACAGTAGATATAACGAATGGTAGGTTCTCGTTTCTTTGAACATCAAAATTAGCTCCGCCCATTAGCGTCACGTTTCTATTTGATTCTCCAAAGGACTCGTCATAACTAATAGAAGAGTTAGCGTTTAGTCTAACTACAGAACCATCTGGCAATGTAACTTCTTCAACTTGATTGGCTGTTTCTACGAGAAGGGGCTCATTATCCGAACCTATCGTAAACCCACCATTTTTAGCTAGAAAGAACCCTGCCGCTGCTACAATAACAATGCTTGCAGCAATTTTTAAGAATGAAAAATTGTTTTTTTCTGGCTTAAGTTGACGTTCTATGGTAAGCTCAGGAGCTATTTTATTCCATGCAGCATCTGAATCGAAGCTATCATTTGTGTAGACGGAACTTACTTCCCACGAGGCAGCACATTTTTGCAGCTCATTGCTAAGCTGTTCATCAGAAAGCAATTCGGCTTCAAACTGCGCTCTTTCTGCCTTTCCCATCTCATCAGCCAGATATTTGGCTATTCGCGTTTCCATTGTATTTCTTGATCTACAATATTCAGACAATTTTATGCATAGATACCCCTACCAAAAAAAGATAAGAGGTAAAAAAATAGTTAAATAATCTCCTAAACTTTCTCTAAGCATCTTCAGAGCCTTACCCATATGTACTTCTACGGTCTTTTTAGAGATGCCCAGCTCATCAGCAATTTCATGATACTTCAGCCCTTCTTCTCTGCTTAACCTAAACACTCGCTGACATTGTGGTGGCAATTCCTCAACTGCATTTTTTATTCTCTTCTGAAGCTCGAAATCTGGCTGATGACTTACAAAGTTTCTTCTTACCTCTTCAATTCTATCTTGCTTGCTGGCCACATGCCGAGCCACTACTTTTCTATGCTTTATGTAGTTGAGTGCGGTATTATAGGCAGCCCTAAACAAATAGGACCTGAAGCTGATATCGGACCGAATCATTTCCCTTTTTTCCCAAAGGTTCACAAAAGTAGCCTGAACAATCTCTTCAGTTGTATCTTGATCTCTAATAATTCTGATCACATACCTACAAGCAGGATCATAATATTCCTTAAAGAGTTTTTCAAAAGCTTTTTTGTCGCCTTTGGCAAATGCCTTTAACAACTGCACTTCGTCTATTACCACACTTAGTTGTTTCTCGATGGGTTGAAGTTATAAAGATTTTACTAATTGCATAGAGGTAGAAAATAAAGGGCTAACCCTAGTTTTGTAAACCCGTATGCTAAAGCTTAAACTAAAGAAAACTTGAAAGAAACAGCCCAAGAGACCTATCAAAAAAGATTCGATGAATTCAAGCAATCTGCCAAGTCATTGAAGTCTGACTCTAATACATTCTCAACATTACGAGTTATTCTGTTTATAGTTTTCACAATCACCTTTGTTTATGCTGCCAATGCTGGGAATAGTGTCTTGCTTCTGTCATCAGTTGTTGTCTTTCTAATTGGCTATTTGGTGCTATTGAAAAAACACCAATCTATAAAAAGACGACTAAAGGTTATGAACAACCTTTCTCAGATAAACTCTGATGAAATTCTGAGAGGGCAATTTAATCTAAGTGGATTTGAAGATGGTATGGAGTTCTTTGTCCCGAGCCACCCCTACCATATGGACTTAGATATTTTTGGAAAGCACTCGCTATATCAACTTATCAATAGAACTTCATCAGTATTCGGAAAACAAATTCTTGCTAACTGGCTAAGTAATCACGCTCCTAAAAATGAGATACTAAAAAGACAGGAGGCTATTAAAGAGCTCACTTCTCAGTTAGATTTAAGACAAGAGTTTCAGGCACAGGGAATGGCTGAAGAAAAGCCTAATAAGGACAGTATTAAAACTCTTTTCAATTGGTTAAAAGAAGAGCAATCCACTAAAAACCGGTCCGTTTATAAAGTGCTCATGGCATTGCTTTCAGTAGCCACTATAACAAGCATTGTCTTAGCGTATTTCTCTGTTGTGGCAATAGGCTTACCCATTTTACTGATTTTCATAAACATTGGAGTATTGAGCACTCTTTTCCAAAAGCTCTTGGCCATCACTAGACAAACAGAAAACGGCTATAAGTCTCTTCGTTCATTAAAAGCACAAATTGAGTTAATAGAAAATGCAGAGGTAAAAAGCACAGTACTTCAAGAACTGAAATCCCCATTAAGTAACGGAAACAAAAAGGCCTCTAAGTTACTGCAGGAGTTATCGGGCATCTTGGATAACCTTCAGAACAGAGCTAATGTGCTTTACCAATTACTCAATGCGATCTTGCTTTTAGACATATTTTGGTATCTAAAGATTAATAAGTGGAAGGAAGAGAACGAAGCAAACCTAGAAGAGTGGTTTGAAGTAATAGGAACCATAGATACTCTTATGAGCATTGCTGGCTTTGCATTCTCTAACCCTGATTATCAGTATTCAGAAATTGCCGACACACCTCATACTATCCGCGCAGAAGAACTCGGACACCCGCTTATCAACTCAAACAAAAGGGTGAGTAACAATTTTGATTTCTCTGGTAAGGGCGGAGTTTGTTTAATCACTGGTTCAAATATGAGCGGGAAAAGTACTTTTCTCAGAACAGTAGGAATCAACTGCGTTCTTGGACTTATGGGAGCACCCGTCTGCGCCAAATCAATGCAAGTGGGAGAGCTGAAAGTATTTACTAGTATGCGAACCCAAGACGACTTGGAAGAGAGCGTTTCATCCTTCTATGCTGAACTTAAAAGACTGAAGCAACTTATCGGTCAGATTGATGAAGTACGACCAACACTATTCATGATCGATGAGGTCTTGAAAGGCACAAACTCAGATGACAGGCATAAAGGTGCCACAGCACTTATTAAACAGCTCAACAAAACCAATGCCTTTGGCTTTGTTTCTACACACGACATTGTGCTGGGCAACATGACCAATGAATTGGCAGGAGTAAAGAACTACAGTTTCAACAGTACCATTACCGGAAACGAAATTCATTTCAACTACAAACTAACGCCAGGTTTATGTAAAAGCTTCAACGCCACTAAGCTAATGCAGCTCATGGGTATTGAAGTTGAATAATGCGCCATCAGTTCTACGGAATTACTTATTTTTGGGCTCATTTTTGAAAAATCTATGGCGTTCGATTCTAATGTAAAAATTGGTGTACTTGGCGGTGGTCAGCTAGGCAGAATGATGATTCAGTCTGCGATCGACTTCAATCTCGATGTTCATGTGCTAGACCCAGACCCAAATGCTCCGTGTAAAAACATCTCTACCAGTTTCACCAATGGCTCACTTACCGATTTTGATACTGTAATGGCTTTTGGGGCAGATAAAGAGCTACTTACTATTGAGATAGAAAATGTAAATACTGAAGCATTAAAAGAACTCCAAAAACAAGGCAAGAAGGTATTCCCTCAGCCAGAAGTAATCGAACTAATTCAGAATAAACTGCATCAGAAGCAATTCTATGCAAAGCATGGAATTCCAACCGCTCCATTTCACGAGGTGGCCAATGCAGAGGAAGTGAAAGCTAAGAAAGACTTCCTTCCATTCGTAAATAAGCTGGCAACCGGAGGTTATGACGGACGAGGAGTGCAGGCAATCAGAAATGAAGAAGCCATGGACAAAGCTTTCGATGCCCCTGGCTTTGTGGAAGAAATGGTCGATTTCGAGAAAGAGCTAGCAGTAATTGTAGCTCGAAATGAGGCAGGAGAAATGAAGACCTTCCCTACGGTTGAAATGGTTTTCCACCCAGAGCACAACTTAGTTGAATATCTTTTCTCACCAGCAGAAATCAATTCAGGCATTGAAGAGCAAGCTCAAAAGCTTGCCAAAGAAGTTATCGAAAAGCTCGATATGGTAGGCCTTTTAGCCATTGAAATGTTCCTTACCAAAGAGGGCAAATTATTAGTGAATGAAGTGGCTCCAAGAACCCACAACAGTGGCCACCAAACTATTGAGGGCAATGTTACCTCTCAGTTTGAGCAACACTTGCGAGCAATCTTAAATTGGCCTTTGGGTGACACCACAACGCTATGGCCATCGGCTATGGTGAATGTTTTAGGAGAAGATGGTTTTACTGGAGACGCCAAATATGAAGGCATGTCTGAAGTAATTGCCAAATCTGGAGTTCACGTGCACTTATATGGTAAGAAACTCACCAAACCGTTCCGAAAAATGGGACACATAACCGTGTCTGACCAAGACATGAATGAACTAAGAGAAAAAGTTAATTTCGTTAAATCCACCTTAAAAGTAAAAGCATGAGTAAGGCAGTAGTAGGAATTATAATGGGTAGTCAGTCAGACCTAAGGGTAATGAGAGAAGCTGCTCAAGTTTTAGAAGACTTAGGCGTTGAATTCGACCTTACCATTGTTTCTGCCCACAGAACACCAGATAGAATGTTCGATTATGCCAAGTCGGCCAAAGACCGTGGCTTGAAGGTGATTATTGCTGGTGCTGGTGGTGCTGCTCACTTACCTGGAATGGTGGCTAGTTTAACTACTCTGCCAGTAATTGGCGTACCCGTAAAATCTAGCAACTCTATAGATGGTTGGGATTCTGTTCTTTCCATTCTACAAATGCCTGGTGGTGTTCCTGTAGCTACAGTAGCACTAGACGGAGCAAAAAATGCAGGTATTCTTGCTGCTCAAATTGTTGGCACTTCAGATGCAGCAGTTGCCAATAACTTAACCGAATACAAAGAAAACCTCAGAACGAAAGTAGAAGACAGTATTGAGGCCGTTGCCAAAAATGGCTGGAAAGCCTAAATACTAAAGTCTGCTTCGTAAGATTCATGGTGGAAATCGAACCAGTATTCGTACTGGCTATACTCCAATGCATCGGCTATAAAGCCTTCTGAGGTATTAAAGCTCAAAATGCTCGACTGAGGAACAAACTCCCTTATCTTGATCGCCTGATCAAAAGGGAGCTTAGATATTTGCACATATCCAGTGCCTAAATCTATGTGTGGACTTACTTTCGACATTATTATGCAAGCATAACATATTTTCCGAAAGCAATTGATAAAGAGCTATTTAAGATTTTGTTAATTAGATGAATTCCTTTGTTAAGGTTAAATGAACTCTACTTTTAACCTGTAACAAAGGGCAGGCTCAAGTCGTCTTATGGCCTGCCACCATCATCTTCATCTTCTTTCTTGGTCTGCTTCTTTTTCTTCTTTAGAAGCCCTTCTAATACCCCTTTTGCCTTTTCTTTTACTTCTTCCAATTTTTTATCTACAGAGTCTTTCTCTACCCCTAATTTGCCAGCAGCAACAGCAGCAATACTATCTTTTCTAGACTGAAGAAGACTATCTATTTTCGCCTTGGCGGTATCTGTTTTAGCCTGAATAACCTGTCTGGCCGAATCTTTTGCAGCATCTACTTTCTCTTGTACTTCTTGCTTTACCTCTTCCTTTTTCTCCTCTACTTTGGCCTCTACACTTGCCTGAACAGTTTGCTTAATTCCACTACCATCGGCAGAAGCAATGCTCTTCAAAGAGAATTTAGGATCAGAGAAAACTCCGCCCATACCAATATTCAAGATGAGGTTATCTCCAGTTAGTTTATTGCTGGTTCCTGTTAAAGATGAAACCAGACTATTCAGTTGAGCTCCCACTTTGCCAGCAGGCACATTCATAGCCAAAGTATAATCTATAGAACCGTCAATTCCAGTACTTCCGGCAATAGTAGTTTTGTAGTCTCCCAAGTTCAGGTCGAATGGCTTAACAAAGAGTCTCCCATCTTTTATTTCAGCAGTCATCTTTACTTTATCTAGGGTGGCTGCCCCCACATCGCTCAATTTTGTAACACTGGCTAAACCAGAGAGTAGATTAGACTGACCCAAGCTAGCCTGTAGAATTTGTATAAGCCCTCCACCAGTAAGACTACCATAGTCAGGCATCATGTCTGAACCCAATGCCCCCTTAATATTAAAGTCAGTGGAAAAAAGCCCTGTCATGTTTTGAGTGACTGGAGCCATTTTTTGCACCATATCTATAGATTGGAATGAAGCAGGAATTGAGATTTCTTTGGCCCCGAACTTGAAATCGAAGGTTGGTTTTTCAGGCTTACTATCATATTCACCAGTAGCCGATACTTTTCCATTTAGTGCATCAAAACCAGCATTATTTAGTGCAACAGCTCCATTTTTAACCTCTACGCGCCCAGCCATATTATTTAGCGTAAGGCTGTTATACTTCACTTGATTCACTCTTGTGGTCAAGTTGAACACTACATTCTCTGGTATTCGCACTACCTCTAGAGGCTCTCCAGATTCGGTAGTTTCTTCAAGCTCATCAGAATCTGTCATCCACTCATTCACATTCAGTTGATCTGCCTCCACACTTAAGGCTCCTGTTAAAACCTCATCGTTAAGTGCAAAACCTAAGTAGTTTTCTATCTTACCGTTCATTTTGTAAGATGTAGAACCGGCCTTTCCTGAATAGTTCGCTAGGGTAATTGCATTATTATCAAACCTAGCCTCAGCATTTGATATAGTAATTTCTTGCTCAACAGCATCTCCCTTATAGCTAAAGTCCGTCAAAACTAAATCTCCAGATGTTGGAAGTCTACTGTAGCGCTGAGCCTCTAAATCCTTCATGTTACCACTGCTTTGCAGGTTGGTATTCACCTTGCCTTTGAGCTGCATTCCTTCCATAGGATACATAGCCATCAGCTTCTCTAAGTCTAAAGAGCCACTTGACTTTACGTCCCAAGAAAAATTATCGGGGTTTACCAGCTTCATTTGAGCTACAAACTCTTGACCATCGAGGTTAAGAGAAAGGTTATCTACATTAATTTCAGTGTCTGCCATTTGGCCAGACTTATTGATTACTCCTGCAGCAAGTGTTAGATTTTCGATAGCAGACGGAACATCAGGTGTTTTTATATAGCCGTTTTCTAAACTCAACCCAATATCCATTTTTGGCACAATATTTCTGACGCTGTCATAAACACCGCTAGCATCGGCCTTTATGTTAATCAAGCCTCTCATTGCATACCCATCCATAGGGTAATAATTACCAACCTCTGAAAGATTAAGCTGGCCATTTATAGCCGCAGACATTCTATAATCTCTAAGATTCTCAATAAGCAACTTGGCATCTAAAGGGTTAGAGCCCATTTCAAGGTGCAGGTCTTGAAGGTCTATGCGCGTGTCTTCAATTACACCTGTTTTGTTATCTATTGCCACATTGAGTTGAACATTCTTAATAGCATCTGGCAAGTCTGGATACTTGAAGTTACCATCCTTAATGTTGAGACCGAAGTTGAATGCAGGCATATTATCATCATTATAGATACCATTTAGCGCTCCTGCAAAACTCAAGTTTCCAGTGGCCTGCAACTCATCGAATGACGCTAAATACGCAGGTGGAACTAACGATAGCAATTGCTTGAACTCGGCACCTGGAGAAGAGAAAGAAAGATCCATGCCGTAACCATCTTCTAGCATAGTAAAAGAACCATCTGCAGACAGCGGAAAGTCATTGACCTTAATTACATTGTCTTTAAAGGTGTACTTAGAGTTGGTGAGGTCCATGGAAAGCACCACATCTAAATCGATAGATTTATTATGGAGGTAGTCTACTTCTTGGTAAGTAACTTCAACATCATCAATTCTTCCAGTGGTTTTAAGGTCGAAAATGTCATTAGCAAAATCACCTTCTCCCTTTACATTCATACCACTGAGCTGCATAAAATAACCCAGCCCTTGGTCGAAGTAAACGAACTCGCTATTCGTTATTGAAATAGACTCTAGCCCAAGGCTCACCGAGGCCGATTCCTCATCCTCCACCTGCTCTTCAATAGCTTCAGAAGCCTTGGCAATATCGTAGTTAGCGGTACCATCTTGCAGCACAATGATGGTGATATCTGCCCCATCAGCCGAAACTGATTTCAGGCTAATTTCATCCCCAAAAAGCACCTCCTTCATGTTAACAGTAGCCGATAGCTCTCCTACTTTGAATAGCGTATCTTGTTCAAATACCCCTGTACCAATTATTCCCATATTATCTAAGGAGAGCGTGAAGTTTGGGAAATTCCTAATTAAAGACAGGTTAAAGTCGTCAAAATAGAGTGAAGCCTCAGTATTCTTAGCAAACTCGCTCATAATTAGCTCCTTTATTTTTCCCTTGAAAAATACTGGTATCAGCAGAATGGCTATAAAAATGACAAGTAAGAAGCCAACAAAAATTTTGAGAACCTTTTTCATAATTCAGTTTAATTCTATTCAAATTTAAAGAATAAAGGACATGGCAACCATAAAGCTTACATTCTTCAAGATTAAATAATTTATGAAGAGGCGGGCTCCAAGAAAAAGGCAGGTAGAGTGAAGAGCTACCCCTTGGATTTTAAGCTTCTGATTCGCTTTGGTCCGTACCAAAGCCATAGTCCTGTTACAGTGAGGAAAACAAGGCCCAAGCCCAATATGTTCATGGAAACGAGCTTGAAGGCATCAGAAATGATTGACCCATCATGTATTGTCTCAATCCAATCAGAATGTCTTTTGGCTACTGAAAGTACCTCAAGGCTGCTGGCATCTACCTGAACCTCCCAGCTTCCAGTATCAAAAATAACTTTAGCAATCCCTTTGGTAGGCCTGTACTCTATTCTATCGAAATTATCTGCCGTCAGACCTAATGAATCAACGGCTAAAAGTGAGGCTCGAGCCAACTCTTCTACTGGCTTGTAAGAAGTGAGCGCTTTATCTACTCCCGATTGAGTAGGAGGTTGAAGTAGATCTACGTTCTTCTTCCAGCCTAGCAAAACACCAGTTAGGGCACTCAGCAACAAAAAGATGGCCAACACTATACCCATCCACTTGTGAAACTTTCTAAAACTTCTAACCGAATTTACTATGCCCTTGGTACTCATATCAAATGGGCGCAATAACTGTAAAAAGGGGAATTAACGCAAGGGTAATTTTATGTTACCATAATATTACGTAAACATTTACAATAACGTAACACACAGCTAATTTGTAACGTATTATTGTCTATTCTTGGTTAATATTAATTTAATGTTAACTTTGTATTAACCGAAATTTACAACACCATGTTATTTCACATGTATTGGGAGCGAAATGAAGAGATGGATTATTATATGGATACTTGCGTTTACACTGACTAGCACAAAAGGTCAGGAACTAAAAAGTACATCCATACCATCTAATCAAACCTCTGCAATACAAAATCTAAAACCTTATTTAGCACTTCATAATTTAGAGCAAGACACCTTCTTTACTGAAAAGTTTGAAAGGCTAATTCATAAGCTAGAACGACTTAAAAGCAGAAAGAAATCTGATTACGCTTTTCTTAAAGCGGTTTTCTACAAAACTCATACTAGCCTATTGCATGAATATGACAGGCTGGCCACTATGGATCAAACTCTGGCCAGTGGCAAGTTTGGCTGTTTAACTGGAACGGCCCTATATGCTATTCTGCTAGATTACTTTGGCTATGAATACCGCATTATTGAACTGCCAAACCATGTGTTTCTTCATTTATCTGTAAATGATGACTCTTTTGTTTTTGAGTCTACCCTTCCTTTTGGTGGATTTATGAAAACTACTGCCGAAATGGAAAAACTTCTAGAACAACCATGGGTTAATTATCGTAGAATAAGTGAGTTGAGCACAGTTGGAGATTGGTTCCAAGATTTCAAGATTGTGCCAGGCAACTACAAAACCATAGACCTGAATCAACTTGCTGGACTTCAATATTTCAACGAAGCAGCAAAATTCTACTTAAACAAAGATTATAAAACAGCGATGGATTTAGCACTAGAAGCCTACGCGCTATATCCTTCGGAAAGAAACGAAAAAATTATGCAACTGATTATTAATAAAATACTGAGATACGACCTGATAAAACAGGAATTAAAAAGCGAATACTTAGACAAGTATGTAACCTCTGTTAAGGGGAAAAAGCTATCGCAAACCAAATAAAGCGAGACTTCTAGTCTAGCTTTAAAATCTTAAACTCTACCCTTCTATTTAAAGCGCGCCCCATTCTAGTTCTATTTGAAGCAATAGGAATTGTTTCTCCATACCAAACAAAGCGCAACCTCTCTTCATCAATTCCCAAGGTAGCTAGCCCCTTTCTAACAGCTTCTACTCTTCTGAAAGATAAATCTACATTGTAGGCATCTGTTCCATAGCTATCGGTATGCCCTCCCAACTCTACAATGGAGTTAGGGTAATCATTCATGAATTTTGCTAGGTTGCGCATCTCAATCCATGATTGCTCCTTGAGTAAATCCTTATCGAAATCGAAGAACACATTCCTGATGATAAACGATGTACCTGCTGCGGCTTTCACAATTTGTGGAGTGGCATAAACAGTTGGTGTAGCTGCATTAGAAATGATTGTATTTTGGCTAAGTTCTGGCAAACCCAGCTCTCTTCTTTGCGCGTTTAATACTGCAAAGGTATCTCGCTCAATTTCTGGTAAGGCCAAAGTAATTGCCACCGCCTTCGCAACGTCTTGGGGTACTTCAATAGGCTCACCCAAAGCTACTCTAGCACTGTCCAAATCTAGTCTGTCAAGCGAAACCGCATAAACATTCAGATCAGAAACATCTAACAAGTCTATGGTTGAACCCACTGGCACATAGCCTGGTATTTCTGCTCTGTAACTATAAATTTCATCTGCTGGCAGTTCAATACAATAATTTCCTCCTGCATCTGTTCTCACTCGTCCTACTTCAACACCATCTCTAAGCCTAGAAAAAACCACTTCTGCATCTAACGGCTCTTGAGTTTCAGGATCTACTATTCTGCCACATAAAGACACCAAGCGTATTTGACGAGAAACCAACGGAAGAGTGAATGAATGAATGTCTAAATCATTTCCTTCAACCTCTCTACAGAAGTAACCGAAGCCACCATTCTTTGGAATGAATAAGAACATATCGTCTACCTCAGAATTGACCACTGGACCAAGATTTTCGGGCTCTGTCCAACTTTGCCAAGAATTATCCAGTCTACGAGTCATGAAAAGATCTTTCTTTCCATACCCACTGTGGCCATTTGAGGTAAAAATCAGGGTTTTCTTATCTGGCATCAAGAACGGTCCTTCCTCTTCACCTGCTGTGTTAATTACTGGTCCCATGTGCACAGGCTCTGTCCATACCCCATCTTTCTGCTGAAAACTCACATAGAGATCTCTTTGCCCTTCTGTACCTCTTCCTTCTTCTGAAATTATCAGCACCTCACTATCTGGAGTTAGCCAGAAGTTAACGTTTTCATGCACGTTTAAGTCATTGTAAATCTTAAGGTTTTGTGGGTAAGTCCAAGTAGTTTTGTCTAACCTTCTACTCTTAGACAAACCATAATTCATTCCACCCTTTAGGTATTCATTACCTAGAATGATTAGCTCCTCATCTTCTTGAAGAAAAGCACTTATAAAGTTAGGGTCGAGGTTATTCAAAGGCTCTCCTATATTGTAGGCTAAGCCCCAGTCATTAGTTTTTTTATCAAAGTCAGAATACCAGATATCTTCCAGATCATCTAGGCCACCAACATTGCCTTCGTGCCCTCTTCTACTGAAATAAAGTGTTTGTTCATCTTTGGTAAGCAAAGGTTTTATCTCACGCTTATCACTATTTACCAGATCGTTCAACCTATATACCTGAAGCTTTGTGTTAATATTCGGCATCAGGTTAATTCTAGCCTCGATGGGTGTTTTTGAGTTTGAAATGCCTATACAATCTATATCGCTAAATCCATCTACCTTGGCACCATCGAGCACCACTTTTACTGCTGAAACATTGTAAGAAGTCTTCTCAATAAATATGCGAAACATTCTCCAGCGCTCGCGAACAGGGCCCGCAGGCTGATCGTACACTTTATATTCGTTTCCTTCAGGGTCATAAAGAAACACCTGACTAATAGCCCCTGGATTGTAGGTTTCTCCAATGGCAATCTGCTCTATGGGCATGGGCAATTCAAATCCCACTTTTATATACTCAGTAGTATTAGGTTTAAAAGGCCTCCAAGCATTTGGGTTGCTTCCTCCAGCAGGTAAAATATTTGGCTTAAGTAGTGCTTGTCTGGAAGAATTTTCCAGCTCCGTGAATTCAGAAGAGACTTCTTCTACCTGTGTTGCCCACTGCACTGTTGTTTGAGCACTTAATGAAAAATAAGTGCATACTATGAATAGTATACTTAGTAAGTGTTTCATGGTGAGATGCACGTCTGAACGTGATCTAAAAATAGCCAATTTTAACGATTAGTAGCGATTATCACTCTTCAAACAGCGCATTAATAGCTATTCGTGTGATTTCTCATTAAAAATAAGATAACCAAATGACAACATCAGTCCTATTGGAGCACTATTTCCTTGAATGTAGTTAATTCTGGCACTTAGCGGACCAACCACCGTATCGTAAATGAGCGCCCCCATACCTTTGAACTGTGGCGTTTGGAAGCCCATCTCTATTTCAGCCTCTTGTGTTATGCCTTCATTAAAGGTTCTGAAAGGTAAAAAGCCATAAAGTTCTAGGCGAAAATCAAAGCTTCCTCCCAAATGCCAGAGGTGCTTCATACCAGCCCCAACATAGCCAGGAGCTCTGAAATTATCTAAGAAGTATGTTTCCGAATCGAACATTGGCTCAAATGACGGAGTGTAAATGAGTGTGCTTCGGTAGTTATCCAATGGCGACATGGTAGAATAAGTTGCCTCGAATAACCAACCAAAAGAATAGCGTTCGCTTACTTTGCTGTACTCATCGAAGCTCATGGAAAACTCAAACCAGTTTTCATTACTCGAAAGTGTTATAGGGTTATTCGTGTTGTACTCAGCAGAAGTTGTTCCGGCAGTGTAATCTATGGAGCTGCCAATAAACTTAACCCCAGTAAAAAAGCGTGTACCCACTGTTGGGAACTGCTTTTTGTTCAGACTATTTCTTTCAAAAGCGAGCTTAGACCTAAAGCCTCTCAGCTTAAATACATCTAGCTTATCATCTGACGAAAGATCGATGGTATTACTAAACTCATCTCTGTTCCTGATCATTCCGTTCTCCAAGGTCAGCACACTTCTACCTTCAGTACCAATACCTATTATTCCGCCCACTCTCCTATCTATTCTATCGAGAATCAGTGGATCACTCTGCTCATCAAAAATGTCTTCGGTACTTAAGTAGTCCCAGTGGTTATACTGGTAGTCAGGTTGAATAAAAAACCTTGTTTTTGGATTAATATTGAATCGGGTTGAAAGGTTGACTGCTTCATAAAACCTGCCTGTAGAGAGCATTACTTTGTAGGTATTGAGCTTTCGCTTGAAAGAGTTAAGTTCAGCACCGAGTTGTAAAGTAGATACTTCTCTTGTAGATATATTACCTCCAAACTGCACGGTAAGAGCGTTTTGGGCTGTAGACTTCAGATAAAGCTCTAAAACATACGCCTGTTCCTCTTCATTGTATGTGAAATTAGGATAGACATTCTTAAAGTAGGGCTCCGATACAAGCTGAAAGTATGCCTTACTGATTTGAGTTACAGTTTTACGTCCATCTTTAAAATTAATAAGCTTTCTAACGAATTTTTCCTGATCGCTAGAGAACCCGAATAAGTGAAGATCATAAAAAGAGTACGGACTGAATTTTTGATGAAAATCTCTTCTGGTCAGCTCAACCTGAGCCTTGTTTCTTCTACCCTGAATCTTTTCTCTAAGCTCAGGAATCTTTCTCAGCGCAGCAGTATAGCCAGAATCTATCAGCGCCTCAACCTGGTCGAAGTCTACGGCACTAAAGTTAGACTGTATGTCTGGCTCTACGTATACATCGCCTTCACCCAAAACATTCGGGTTTGTTTTATCCAAAAACATAAAGAGCAAAGCATCATTGATAATTTGGTCGTCAGTATCGAAAGGGTATGTCTCACTAAGCTTGGTAGCCACATTGGAGCCTATGACTACATCGGGACTAAAATCCCGTTTCATAATGTCTACTGGAAAGTTGTCATATATACCCCCATCAAAGAGGTATTGATCGTTGTTTTTAATAGGTCTGTAAAAAAATGGCACTGCCATAGATGACCTTACCGCTTTCATTATCGAACCCGAGTCTAATGCCAATGTTTGCTGGGTGAACACGTCAGCAGCAATAGCCTTATAAGGCACCATCATTTTTGTGAAATCAAAATTAGAAGCCTGTGCAGCTTGGGTAAGGTATTCGTTTAAGACGAAATTAATGATCAGGTCATTAGCTAAGGGAGAGTTTAGCTGAGCACCAGTTCTTGGATCTATGATAAGGTCTAGCGACAACCAAGAGGCATTATCTTCTCTTTTGGTGTAATTGTATTGGTAGCGTTCTGTAGAGGTGCCGTCAATCCAGTGTTGAAAAGAGGGCTCTTCTACAATCATCTGTAGTTCTTCTGGGCTATAACCCGCTGCATAGAATGCTCCAACAACCGCCCCCATAGATGTGCCAACTACGTAATCTATTGGAATATCATTCTCTTCAAGCGCTTTGATAACACCAATATGTGCCAGGCCCTTGGCTCCTCCACCACTCAAAACAAGACCTACCTTTTGCTGACCTAAGGACATTAATGGCATAAACAACAGAGATAGCAGTAGCACCCTTTTCATGGCACCAAGATAAACGAAAAAAGCAGGGCAAAACCCTGCTTCTGTATAAGAAATCTTTAATAAACTACTCGTTACTGGCAGTTATACCAGATTCGGCCCAAGGAGCGACAATGTCATTAAGTTTTTTGTCTGTAAGTTGAACTACAGTTTCAAACTTAATCATCTGATCTTCTTTTAAATGAGTTTCTGAAGGAAGGTCTTCTGCTAAGAAATCAACTTGCTGACCTCTTTTCCAGAACCTGAAACAAAGGTGATAGCCTGTGGCTAGACCAGTTTTTCCTACATAGCCTATTACATCTCCTTTTTTCACTCTTTGACCTTTTTTCAGGTTGCTGAACTTACTCATGTGCAAATAACCAGTAGTGTAAGTAGAGTTATGCTTAATCTTCACGTAGTTTCCATTCCCTTTGGTGTAGCCTCTTTCAGTGATGATTCCGTCACCTGCTGCTTTAATTGGAGTTCCTCTTCCTGCAGCAAAATCAGTTCCTAAGTGAGGAGTTCTTCTCTTCAACACTGGGTGAAACCTATTCGGATTATATCGAGAAGATATTCTTGAAAACTCAACTGGGTAACGTAAAAACGCCTTTTGGTTACTCATGCCCAATTCATCGAAGTAATTTAGTCCATCACCTTTATCAAAGGCATAAGCCTTGTAATCATTATTACGGTGGTTGAATTCAGCACCAATGATATTACCAATACCTACTGACTTACCATCTACCAGTTTTTCTTCGTAAACCACCTTAAACCAATCTCCTTTAAAGAGGGTTTTCATGTCTATTTGCCAGCCGTAAAGATCTGCCACTGCATTGACTAAAGCTGCAGAGCCACCTTGCTCTCTAATTGAGTGATCTAGCGAAACCGTGATCAAGCCTGCCATAGTTTTTTCTACCACCTCAATTTCTCTGGTCTCTTTGTAAACTGCTAGCGAATCAGATAGCTGATAAATAACATACTCCGTATTGTTAGGCTCATAGACAAAATAGGAGGCTGTTTTAATGGAATCGTTAGTATAGAAAATGCTGTAAGGCTTTCCTACAACCAAGTTTCTAGCGCTATGAACATCTTTAGATATTCTATCGATAGAATAAATATCTTGATGACTTAAGTTGAATGGTAACAGAATATCTGCGAAAGTCTGATTTCTTTTAATCTTTCCTTCTTCTACCTCATAGAGGTCTAATGGAATACCAAACTTAAACTGTGGCTCAACTGGCTCTTCAATCGAAGCTTCCGGAAGTTCATCGAAGAACTCTGGGTCTGCTACCTCATTATTCTGTGATTTAAAGATGAAAAATGTTACTGCGACTGCTACTAATGCTGTCCCCGCGATACCCGCAATTTTTTTATTCATTAACCTTATTTTTGAGCTTAACGACAAAGTAAAGGATTTCTGCGAAAAAAGATGAAAAAAGTGAAGGAAGGCTTACTTCCGCACCTTGAGCCTCAAACTGTTAAGTACCACACTTAGAGAAGAAAAGGCCATGGCTGCACCAGCAATCATAGGGTTTAGCAAGAACCCATTAACAGGATAAAGCACTCCAGCAGCAATAGGTATGGCAATGACATTGTAAACAAAGGCCCAAAACAGATTTTGCTTCATAGTGGAGCTGATGAGATTAGAAAGCCTAAAGAATTCACTGATCTTACTAATATCTCCCGACATGAGAGTTACATCTGCACTTTCAATAGCTACATCCGTTCCTGTGCTCATAGCTATTCCTAAATCGGCTTGAGCAAGGGCAGGAGCGTCATTTATACCGTCACCCACAAAAGCAGTTGGGCCGTATTTTTGCTGCACCTCTTTTAAGTACTTCAGCTTATCTTCTGGAAGCAAGCCTCCTCTGAACTCCGAAATTCCGGAATCATGTGCCACCGCAGCAACAGCAGCTTCATGGTCGCCAGAGAGTACCTCTAAGTGTAAACCCTGTTTCTTCAATGCCTCTACAGCGCTTTTCGTTTCTGGCTTAATATTGTCATGCAAGCCATAAAGCGCTAACAACTCTTCATTTCTCCAAAAAGCTACAACCGACCTGCCTTCAGTTTTTAGCTCCTTTACAAGCTTAGACTTCTCCTCATCTAAATTCTTAAGCTCACTTAAACCAGTAATTCTATATTCCTCGTTATCGATTTGTGCTTTTAAACCGACACCGGAAACGGTATCGACCTTGTTGATCATAAATAGAAGAAGAGAATACTTTCCGTTCAGATATTGAGTCACAGCATCCGCCATTGGGTGATGAGATTGAGACTCCATTCCATTCAAAATGCTTAAGAGGTGAAGTCTATCACCATCTTCAAAAAAGAGCTTTTCGAAAACTACCTCTAGCTTACCTTTAGATATTGTACCAGTTTTATCAAACAGCAAGGCCTTAATAGACTTTGGTTTTTCGAGCGTTTCAGCATTCTTGATTAGTATTCCTTTTGAAGCCGCTTTTCCAACTCCAACCATAATAGCTGTTGGCGTAGCCAAACCTAAGGCGCAAGGACAAGCAATAATTAGCACACTGAAGGTATTCACGAAGGCCATTGCGAAAGCGTTTTCACTACCCAGGCTGTACCAGATAATGAAAGTGGCGACAGCCAAAACCAAAACCACAGGTACGAAAATGGAAGAAATCTTATCTGCTAGTTTCTGAGCCGGAGCTTTAGAACCCATAGCATCTGAAACCATTTGAATAATTTGTCCTAAAGCAGTATCAGAACCTAGGTTTTCGGCCTTAATGGTAAGCGTTCCATTTATAAGCAAAGTACCCGCCTTCACCAGATCATCCTTCTGCTTTTCTACAGGAACTGATTCTCCAGTAAGCATACTTTCATCCAACACACCTGATCCCTTTTCAATACTTCCATCTACTGGAACTCGATCTCCAGCTTTGATAATCAGTAAATCTCCAACTTCAACTTCGTCTAAAGGAACCTCTCTTTCTTTGCCGTTTTCAACCCTAATAGCACTTTTAGCCTGAAGCTTGTAGAGTTGCTCAATAGCTGCCGAAGATTTTGACTTTGCTCGCTCTTCGAGGAATTTACCTAAGAGAATAAAGGCGATAATTACCGCTGCAGATTCATAATAAACATGAACTTGAAGGCCCAAGCTTTCAATCCAACTTGGTGCGAAAGTATTGATTACACTATAAAGAAATGCCGCTCCAGTACCACTGGCAATGAGCGTATCCATATTGGTCTGGAACTTCAAAGCGAGCCTGAATGCTCCTTTGAAAAAATGCAGGCCTGCATAGAACAACACAGGTAGAGTAAGTGCAAAGAGCAGGTAATTCTTGTAGGCAAAATCTCCCACAAACATGGACAGCACCATGATGATAACAGCTAGTGGCAGTGCAACAATCAGCTGTTTCTTAACCTCTTGGAGTTTTTCATCGGCCGACTTAGATACCTCATCTTCTAGAATAAGGCTATAGCCAGCATTTTTTACCAGTTTCTTAAGCTCTTTCAGGTTTGCCTGATCATCTACTTCTAAAGTTACCTTATGAGTGGCATAGTTAACACTAGCCGAAACCACATGAGGTGCTTTTTGAAGAGTTTTCTCTACAGTGTTTGCGCAGGCTGCGCAGGTCATTCCTTCTACAGGGAGTTGCTTTTTCAAGCTTATTTTGTCTGCCATGGCTTTTGTCTAGTTAGACAACGCTGTGGCACTCGTTCTTCTTTCAAATTCGGCTTTGCCATTTTCAAGAAACTCAACAAAATTCTCAACACTTGGGTCGTATGAGAGTGGTGCCACCAAAGGTTGCTCATTTGTATCTAACAACACATAATAGGGTTGTGCGTTCCCGTTAAACTGGGTAATCTGAAAGTCAAAATTCTGTTTACCAACTGTTTTCTTCACTTTACCATCGAAGCTAGATGTGTACCATTCTGACTCAGGCAGCTCAGTTTTATCATCTACATAAAGCGCTAAAACCACATAATCATTTCTGAGAATATTGAGCACTTCAGGAGCCGACCAAACATACTGCTCCATTTTTCGACAGTTTACACAGCCATGCCCCGTGAAATCGATAAACACGGGTTTACCTTGTTCTTGAGCATAATCCATAGCTTGCTCATAATCAAAGAAGCCTCTCAAGTTGTGAGGCAGCTCAAGGAAATCGGCATGCTTTACTTCACCGTCATAACCCACTGGTGCCACTTGAAATTCTTCAGGAGCTTCTTCTAAGCCCATGGCTACCGCAAACGAAAAGTCTGCTTTTTTATCTGGCGGAAGATAACCTGCCAAGCCATTGAGTGGTGCGCCAGTAAAGCCAGTGAACAAATAAACCGCAAATGCTAGCGAAGCAACAGCTACACCCAATCTAAGTGGTTGGAGCTTTGTTTTTTTATCATCATGAGGGAATTTGATCACACCGAAAAGGTATAGTGCCAAACCAAGCGCTAGTACAAACCAGATGGCGATGTAGATTTCCCTATCTAACAGTCCCCAATGATAAGCTTGGTCGGCTACGCTTAAGAATTTGAAACCCAAAGCTAATTCTATGAATCCAAGTACAACTTTTACTGAGTTCAACCAGCCTCCGGATTTCGGAAGGTCTTTCAACATACCCGGAAAGAAAGCGAAAACGGTAAATGGAATAGCAAAGGCAGATGAGAAGCCCAACATTCCAACCAAAGGCTTAATTTTCGCGCCTTGAAAAGATTCGATCAAAACCGTTCCTACAATGGGTCCGGTACATGAGAAAGACACCAATACCAAAGTGAAAGCCATAAAGAACACTCCAAGGAAACCTCCCTTGTTGGCATTCTTATCCATTTTGTTCACAAAGCCAGTAGGCAAATTGATCTCGAAATAGCCAAAAAATGAAATGGCAAAAATCAGGAATACTGCGAAGAAGATGATGTTCGCTACTGCTCCCGTTGCCAGATCATTTGCTAAACCAACTCCAAAGAAGCTGGTGAATATTAAGCCCACCAGAATGTAGATTAGAATAATGGAGAAACCGTAAGTTGTAGCTTTTACCCTTGCTTGCTTTTTAGACTGTGAGCTATTGGTGAAGAAAGCCACCGTCATAGGGATCATAGGGAAAACGCAGGGCGTCAACAAAGCTGCCAAACCAAAAAGAAAGGCAGCCAGAAAGAAGCCCCAAAGTGATTCGCCTCCTTCGGTTTTCAGCAAATCGCTGTAGTCATTCTGTGCTTTTTGGTCTTCGCCCCCTGTAACTTTGATAAAGTTAAAGTCGAAATCGGCTCCTCCGGGAATACACTGACCATCGATATCAGTACATGTCTGAAAAGTAAGAGAACCTCGAATATCCAGATCTTTCTTTAGCACCCGAATCTTCTGCCTGAACTCTCCTTTTCCTTCAAAATAAGTGACATCAGTTCCCCAGATTTCATCATACTTTTCCTTGGCGTCTACAGGAATTAACCCTCCAATAACCTCGAAGCTGTCATTTGTTTCATATTCAGCTTCGGTGACCATTGGGCCAACATCAGGATCGATATCGCTGGAGTACAGATACCAATCAGGAATAATCTTCACCTTGAAGATGAGCTCTATTTCATCGCCAGTCTGAACTTCTGTTTTAGAAGCATCGAACGACCAATTTGTGGTTGTTTTGAACTGAGCAAATACCTGAAAACTTGTTATCAGCCAAATGGCGAAGAGTAAAATTCCTGATCTTTTCATTCTGTATGATTATTACTTCATCTCTGCAAAATACTTATAGAACAGAGGAATAGTTTCAATTCCCTTGTAATAATTGAACAAACCATAGTGCTCATTGGGCGAGTGAATAGCATCCGAATCCAAACCAAAGCCCATTAACACCGTTTTGCTGTCCAGTATTTGTTCGAACAAAGCAACTATAGGAATAGATCCACCTCCCCTGAAAGGAACAGGCTCTTTTCCGAAAGTCTCCTTCATAGCTTTGGCAGCTGCCAAATATGCCGGAGAATCAGTAGGAGTAACAGCAGGTAATGCTCCGTGGTGAGGAGTCACTTTAACCTTTACTGATGGTGGCGCAATTGACTCGAAATGATTTTGGAATAACTCCGTAATTTTATCTGGGTCTTGATGTGGCACCAAGCGCATGGAAATTTTCGCGTAAGCTTTAGAAGCGATTACCGTTTTGGCACCTTCGCCAGTGTAGCCACCCCAAATTCCGTTAACATCTAATGTCGGGCGAATTGAAGCGCGTTCCATAGTAGAGTAGCCTTCTTCACCTTCTACATCACTTAAGCCGATAGATTTTTTATATGCTTCTAAACTGAAAGGAGCTCTAGCCATAGCGGCTCTTTCTTCTGCTGTCAGTTCGAGCACATCGTTGTAGAAGCCCGGAATATTGATTCGTTTTTTCTCATCTTTCAATGAAGCAATCATTTCTGAAAGCACATTGATTGGGTTTGGCACCGCTCCACCATAAAGACCAGAGTGAAGATCTCTGTTCGGACCCGTTACTTCAATTTCTAGGTAGCTAAGACCTCTCAAACCAACGGTTATTGAAGGCACATCATTGGCAATAATTCCAGTATCTGAAACCAGCACAATGTCATTAGCCAGCATCTCTTTATGCTCCTCTAGGAAAATCTCGAGGTTATCTGAGCCCACCTCTTCTTCTCCTTCAATAATAAATTTAATGTTACATGCTAGTTCGCCTCCTGCCATCATAGCCTCAAAAGCCTTTACATGCATGTACATTTGCCCCTTATCGTCACATGAACCACGTGCAAAAATGGCCCCTTCTGGGTGAATATCTGTTTTCTTAATTACTGGTTCGAAGGGAGGAGAATCCCATAAATCTAATGGATCTGGCGGCTGAACGTCATAGTGCCCATACACCAGTACGGTTGGCACATTTGAACCCACTATCTTTTCGCCATAAACAATTGGATGGCCTTTAGTTTCATAGATTTCAGCTCTATCTGCTCCAGCTTCGGTCAATTTTGTCTGAATAAACTCAGCTGCCCTTTTTACATCAGCCTTATGTCGGCTATCTGCACTTACTGAAGGTATCCTCAATAAGTCTAAAAGCTCCTCTAGAAATCTATCTTTATTCTGATTGATAAAATCTTGTGTTCCGCTCATATTTCCTCCGTTTCAGCGCAATTTAATCGATTGCTAATGAAATTAAAGGCCGATGATCAGAAGTTTAACTTTTAGCCGACAAGACTGAATTAATCTTTCAGCTTAGGCATAGGTTTTCTACTCTTCACAAAGATTCCTTCACCTTTTCCTACCACCTTTCCTTCTTCATTCAATATTTCAGAAGAAGCCAGGAAACCATTTTCATCGGCTTTAAGTAGTTTCCCTTTAGCTGTTAGTTTTCCTCCCATTACTGGCCGAACGAATTCAATCTGATAAGACTTGGTCACCAGAAAATAGTCGTCTACTTCTGTGGCACAGGCAAAGTAGGCGGCATCATCTAAGAGCTTAAAGTAAATGGCACCATGCATGGCTTCTCCACCATGAAAAAACTCCTCCTTTACTGTTAGCTCATACTTGGCTTCTCCATCTGACAATGACATATCTGAACCAACAAAAATGGTTTTGTTAATAGGTGCAGAATGAAAAAGCTTAACCAGAAAGTCGTAATGCTCAGTTTTGTTCATAATCAGGGATAAGTCCGAATTGGATAAAGTGATGTTTGAAGTGTTTACGATGGAAAAGTAGCCATTCTTCTGCATTCATAGGACCACCAAAAGGATGGTTAGCCAAAAAGTCAGGCTTTTCTTTTACAAACTGAAGAAAGGAATCTCGCTCTTGCAACAACTTAGCCTTGGCCGACTCCAAATCAGGAAAACGTAATGGCAGCAGGTCATTATTACCAACAGGGGAAGGCACATTCCTTCTCATTGGGCTATCCTTCATCAGATAAGCTTTTGTCTTTGGCCAATCTTCTTCTTTAGTGATAATCGGAATATTGATTTTACCTATTGACATCTTGAAAGTAATGATCAAATGCTCCACCATATGCTGAGGCGTCATTTTACCCCAAGCTGCTGAGTGATCCGTTGTCAATTCGGCCAAACTACCAGTTGCGTCTTCTTGCAAATACTGTTCTGCTGATGTTATTTCCATGCTTATCTTATTTCATTTTTTGAATTGCTTCTATAATATGAGACTTCACATCGTCCCACGTCATAGCATTCAAAGGTCTTGGTAACGGCTCTTCTTCAGCATCGTCAAAATAACTCAATGACTTGAGTAAGTAAAACTGATTTTCTTCCCCGTATTTTGAAAAATAGAACTGGGTCAATTCTTTAAGAGCGTAATGCTTTAATAATTCCGCTAAATCGTAAAAATCTTTCTTGGAACCTCTTTGAGCTACAGCTGACAGTTTCATTGCAGCGATGTCTTCAATACTCAAAAACCTAACACCTTCAGTAGTTGAGTTTTCACCTAAACTAGGATATCTGTGAGATAAACAGTCTACTTTAATTCCATTGATGGTCAGGTTCAAAGTGTTTTTTGCTTTTCCCTGAACTAAAACTTCACTTTCTAACCCATTTCGAATTGAGTTTAATGTAGACTCATAATCAAACTCATTGACTGAAAACAAATCCAAATCGATCGAAACTCTATGCCCAAACTTAAGAGCTAAGGCAGTCCCTCCACCTAGAGCAAAATCAGACAGTGATTCCAATTGCATTAAAGCATTCAATAATTCCAGGGTGCCGGACTCAACTGTCTTTCTCTGAAGCATCTAAATTCAGATTTGTCTATTCCAAAATAATGTGAGCAAAACGAAAGCGTTTTTGGATCGAGGTAGCGTGTATTCTTGAGTGCGCTGAGGCACTTATCCCTTCCGTAGTAATTGAGCACCTGCTTAAAATCACTCCAATCTCCTTTTGTGAAAACACGAGCAATAATGAACCCACTATGTTTTTCATAGGACAGGTCACTTTTATCTACATCCCAAAAAAGATTTTCGCTCAAATGCATACCGAAAGATACAAAAAGAAAAGCCAGCGGTTAAGCTGGCTTCATTTATCAATCTTAATCTTCTCCTAAGAAAGGATATCTGTAATCTTCTGGTGTAACGAATGTTTCTTTGATCAATCTTGGAGACACCCATCTCAATAAGTTAATCATTGAACCAGCTTTATCATTAGTTCCAGAACCTCTTGCTCCACCAAACGGCTGCTGACCTACAACTGCTCCTGTTGGTTTGTCATTGATGTAGAAGTTACCAGCAGATTGCTCTAGCGCTTTTACTGCTACTTCTAATGCATATCTGTCTTGTGAGAAGATAGCACCTGTCAATGCGTATGGAGAAGTCTCGTCAACCAACTTCAATGTAGCTTCGTAGTCATTTGGCTCATATACATAGATGGTGATCACCGGGCCGAAGATTTCTTCGCACATAGTCGTGTACTTCGGATCAGTAGTCAACAACACAGTTGGCTCTACAAAGTAACCTTTCGACTTATCGTGGTTTCCACCAGCAATTACTTCTACTTTATCGCTTGCCTTAGCTTCATCGATGTATTTAGCAATTCTGTCAAAAGCTTTCTCATCGATTACCGCGTTGATGAAGTTAGAGAAGTCTTCAGTTCCACCCATTTTGAAAGTCTTCAGGTCTTCCTGAACGTACTTCTTCACATCTTCCCAAAGGTTAGACGGAATGTAAGCTCTAGAAGCTGCAGAACATTTCTGGCCTTGGAATTCGAAAGCACCTCTGGTGATGGCAGTAGCTACTTGCTTAGCTTTAGCCGACTCATGCACCATAATGAAATCTTTTCCACCAGTTTCACCTACAATTCTTGGGTAAGATCTGTAGTTGTAAATATTCTCACCGATGGTCTTCCAAATATGTTGGAATACTGCAGTACTACCTGTAAAGTGGATTCCACCAAAATCTTTGTGCTTGAAGATGATGTCTCCAGCAGTTGGACCATCAACGTAGAATAGGTTGATTACCCCTGGAGGAACACCTGCTTCGTTGAATACTTCCATTAATACATTGGCAGAATAAATCTGAGTGTACGCAGGTTTCCAAACTACAGTGTTACCCATCATGGCTGGTGCAGTTGGCAAGTTTCCTGCAATGGCAGTAAAGTTGAAAGGAGTTAAAGCGAACACAAAACCTTCTAATGGTCTCTGCTCAACTCTGTTCCAAATTCCTGCTGCAGAGTCTGGCTGCTGCTTGTAAATCTCAGTCATGTACTGAACGTTGAATCTTAAGAAGTCAACGATTTCACATGCTGAATCAATTTCTGCCTGAAAAGCATTTTTAGACTGCCCCAACATGGTAGCAGCATTGATTTTATCTCTGTAAGGACCAGCAATTAGCTCGGCAGCTTTCAAGAAAATAGATGCTCTATTTTCCCAACTCATAGCAGCCCAATCTTTCTTAGCCGCCAAAGCAGCATCTATTGAAGCTTGAACGTGAGAAGCGTCTCCTTCAGAAAAATATCCTAAAATATGTTGATGATCATGCGGAGGAGACATAGGCACCTTTTTATCGGTTCTTACTTCTTCTCCATTGATGTACATTGGAACGTCAATTTGTTTAGAACGAGCCTCGGCAATGGCTGCCTGAAGACTGGCTCTTTCTTTTGTGCCGGGCGCATAGCTGTTAATAGGTTCATTTTTCGCTACCGGTACATTAAAAAAACCTGTTGCCATAGTTTACTTTTAATGGTTAAACATTTCTATTGCGGCAAAGATAAGAGTTCGCCTAAGGATCGGAAACCAATCCCTGTTTATAGAATGGATTTGAGTTGTAGAAGGTTCGAAATATCATGCTGAACTTTGAATTTCGGCACTTCCCTTTTGGGGTTAAACCAAACGTGATCCATGTCTATGCCTTGCGCCCCGGCAATATCGGCATCTATATTATCGCCAATCATGATAGAGTCAAAAACTGAAGCTCCTGTAAGCTCAAAAGCTACTTCGAAAATTCTCTTGTTTGGCTTTCTGGCCTTAGACGATTCAGAGGTTACCACATGACCAAAGTATGGCTCCAGTTTGGAATACTTAAGCTTAGTCTGCTGAATATCATTAAAGCCATTGGTGATGAGGTGCAGCTTGTACTTTCCGGCCAAATAATCTAACACCTCAAAGGCATCAGGGAATACAGCAGGCTTGGTTGGTGCTAAACCTATGTACTCAGACTCCAAGTTTTCTGGCAAGTGCTTAATATCAGCCCTTAGCTTCTGAAAGATTTGAGGAAACCTTCTCTTGCGAATATCTCCCCTTCCGATTCTATGGTTATTGTATAAACCCCAGAGTTCGTAATTAACTTCAAAGAATGTCCGTACCAACTCTTCTTTAGTAAAGATGGCTAAATCTGAAAATTTGTAATGATCGTACAGCTCGAAAAGGGCAGCCGATGCATTAGCATCATAGTCCCAAAGGGTATGATCTAGGTCGAAGAAAATATGTTTGTAGTAAGCCAAGATTATTTGTAGAACTCCCGATTGTTAAATCTATTTTGCGCTAGCTCTCTATTTGAAGCCAAAATTTCATAGGTCTGCTGATCTTTCTGCAAAGTTCCGTCCTTCACTAAAAACTCGAAGATGCGGTGAATAATCTCCTCCACCTCTTCTCGAATGCTATAAAACACCCACTGGTCTACTTTTCTGGCACTAATAATTCCAGAGTTCTTTAGGTAAGTGACATGCCTTGAAGTTTTAGTCTGCGTAAATTCTAAAATATGCTCCAGATCAGATATGGTGAGTTCTCCGTTTCTGTAGAGCAGGTGTAAGATTCTCACTCTAGACTCTTCAGAGACCGATTTAAAGATTTGGCTACCAAATGTGAGGCTGAAATTCTTAAGTCTCATGACGGGTTAATTCTTGTTAATTTGGGGAGAATTAATCGAATACACCAATCAATTTTCCTTAACTGTTGGTTAAGTTTGTGTCGTTCAGTTCATCAAACAGGCATATCTATTTGATTTTCTTTACGTTTGTAACACCAATATGCGATTGAACCTAAAAAGTACATTTGTTAAAATTTCACTTCTCACCATTGTGTTTGCGGCTATTTTATCGGCCAAGGCACAAGCCCAGGAGCAGGAAAAACTTCATGTGGTTCAAGTGTCTGGTTTAGTAATGAACTCAGATAGCACAATGTCTATTCCAGGAGTTCATATATACGATCAGCGAGGCCGTGGTATCCCTACCGACTTCAAAGGTTGGTTTAGCAAAGCATTTATAGCTGGCGACACCCTTACCATTAGTGCCATAGGTTTTAAGAATGAGAAAGTAGTTGTTCCAGATTCTCTTGGAGATAGAGCTACGGTTATTTTTGCTTTGGAAGAAGAAGTCACCCAACTGGCCGATGTTGAGGTGAATCCTTTCCCTTCTGAAGAGCTATTTAAAGAAGCAATTCTCGCCATGAACCTTAGTCAAGAACAAGAGAATGTACTGAACAGCTATGAACCAGGTATTATTCAGGAATTGGTAAGAACTATGCCACTTGAAGGCTCACCAAGCATGAACTACCGGTATATGATGAACCAGCAGTTCCAAAACCTGCAAAATAGTACTGGTCCAAGAACCAACCCACTGCTTAACCCATTTGCCTGGGCGCAGTTTATCAACTCCCTGAAAAAGAAGAAGTAAGATTAGTGGTTCCTCGTTGATGTTGTCACCAACGAGCAACCAATCATCAGTTTGTCGGTCACAAGACCAACAAAGGCGGCTTTGTAGAGTCATTCGACTTGTAAAAGATGAGTTCGCACTGCAAGTGTGAACTAGAGATTAGCGGTTCACCTTCATCTCAATCAAATAATCAGTTCCCAATAACCTATTATCGGCATTGGTATACCAGGTGCGGTTTTTAGGAATACGCAGGCCATTTTGAATTTCCATGCCTTCTAGCACAATGTATTCTCCATCGTTGGCTGCTTCATCGTGATAGAATCTGTAACCCACCATGGCATAGGTTTCTGGGTTGAAGTAGAAATACCAGATATCTTCGCCTACCGCAGCATCATAAGTCACCTTTAGTGCCAGCACCTCTTGGTTCATAAACTGCATTCTCTGAACGGTCGGATCAACCTGAGTGCCCGGATCCTTCAACTTCATAGGTAAACCGTAGAGGTAAGTATAGTAATCTCTCCACCTAAGTGCTCTTTCTTTGGTAAGATTCAGCGAATCTACTTGGAGCGAATCAGGAGCCATAAAATTGTAGAGGAGTTCGGTAGAATCATTTTTATCTACCCAATACTCATAAAGACTTCCGCTACTTAGCATTTTCAGATAGAAACTACCCTTCTTATTATCTATAGTCATTTGGCTTCTTCTTGCAGAATTGCCTTGTGTTTCCATATCTATAATCAGGTCAATTTTGGCAGTATTCCAGTTGCCTGAGGGATTATGAAAAGCTATGGCTCTATTCAGCAACTCTTGCCCTGTTATCTCCTGAGCACTGACATTTAGAGCCAGCAGCATGTTAAAAAGTATGAATAAGCAATTTCTCATGGTTGAATTTAGGAAGGTTGCTGCCTATTTCTAGCAGATGTTCTTATTTTTGCGCACTATCTTCACACTGACTCAATGAATATTCCGGCCTGGAACTCAACTTATCTGGAACCCATTTTAGCTTTTGCTTTAGTAACCATTGGTTTCAGTGTTTATCACTTCGTGTCTATCTCCGACAAAGTTAAAGCTAAGTACACTGCAAAGTATGGCTCAGAAAGAGGAAATACCAAATTCCTTTGGATGACCCGCTACCTTGGCGCTACCACTATCGGAATTATTCCAGCCATTGTACTGCTGATTATAACAGGAAAAGGCCTAGAAGATTATGGCTTCGCTTTTAAAAATCACACCACCAGTCTAGCGTGGATTGGCGGTTTAGCTTGTATCATCATCCCCATGAATTTCTTCAACTCAAAAAAGGAGAAGAATCTGGCTTTCTACCCAAATGTTCGGGAGAAAGAATGGACTAAAAAGATGGTATTCACCAATGCACTTACCTGGGTATCATACTTATTCGGGTACGAATTAATGTTCAGAGGGCTACTGCTTTTTGCTACAGTTCCTCTTTTAGGTGAATGGCCTGCCATAATTTTAAATGCGGCAATTTATGCCTTGGTACACGTACCTAAAAACCTTGAAGAAACTATTGGAGCCATTCCTCTCGGAGTGGTTTTGTGTTTAATTACCCTTACTACGGGTACCATTTGGGTCGCTTTCTTCGTCCATATAACATTGGCCTTGTCCAACTTCTTCTTCTCGTTGAAGCATCACCCTGAAATGAAAGTCATTTAATGTCGAAAAGAATATTCATTACCGGAGGCACTGGTTTTATTGGCCAGAAACTAGCCAAAAGTTTGGCCAACGAAGGTCACGAAGTAGTCGCCCTCATCAGGTCGAAAAGTAAAGCCAAAGACCTTCAGCATGAAAGAATCTCATTTGTAGAAGGAGACCTTTTCTCTAAAGAAGCTTTGCACGAAGGTATGGAAGGCTGTAATGAAGTATATCACTTGGCGGCTTTTGCCAGCGTTTGGGCCAAAGACGATACCTTCGAGAGAGTTAATATTAATGGGACACTCAACATTCTGGACATTGCTAAAGAAAGGGGGGTAAAGAAAACCTTGGTCACTTCCACTGCTGGAGTAATTGGTCCTGCGGTAGATGGCCCGGTAAATGAAGATACCCCGAGAAAGGTAGATTTCTTTACTCCTTATGAAAGCTCAAAGTACGAGTCTGAGCTAAAGATTAAAGAGTATGTTCAGAATGGCCAGCATGTGGTTATTGTAAACCCAACTAGGGTTTATGGCCCAGGACCATTGAATGTCAGCAACTCTGTCACCAAACTGGTAAAACAGTACATTGAAGGTAAGTGGAAGTTTATTCCTGGCGATGGCATGAGCACAGGAAACTATGTTTATGTTGAAGATGTAATCAACGGACACAAACTGGCCATGCAAAATGGTCGTGCAGGCGAAAGGTATTTACTGGGCGGAGAAGATGCCACCTACTACGAGCTCTTTGATACCATTGCAGAAATTGGAGGAAAGAAACACAAGTTGTACAATATGCCTCTTGGTGCTATGCTTGCCTTTGGAAAGATTCAACTGTTTATGGCAGAGAAGTTTGGCCGTCAGCCAATGATTACTCCAGGTTGGGTAAGAAAGTACAACTACGAATGGAGGGTTTCTAGCGAAAAGGCGAAGAAGGAATTGGGCTACGAAATAACTCCACTTAAAAATGGAATTGAAGAAACTGTAAATTGGCTATTCAAATGAGTAAACCCACATATACCCTAGTTACCGGAGCCAGCAATGGAATAGGTAGAGCCTTTGCCGAAGAATGTGCCGAACGTGGGGACAATGTACTACTCGTAGCCTTGCCCGAGCCAAAGTTAGAAGAAGTAACCAACCAGCTTAGCAGTCAATATCCAGAGCAGTCTTTTCACTTGTTAGGTATTAACCTGATGGATCAAGGTGCTCCACAGCAAATATTGAAATGGTGTAATGATAATGGCTTTACGGTAAATCTGCTGATCAACAATGCTGGCCTAGGCAATTCAGGTCCCTTTGTCAGTAGACCTGCGGAGTTTTATCAAGGACAAATGCAGTTGAATATGGTTTCGTTGGTAGGCCTCACGCATTTGTTTCTTCCTATGATGATGGCTCAAGAAAAAGCCAACATCATTAACGTAGCCAGTATGGCCGCTTTTTATGATATTCCTTTCAAGGGAATTTATTCTGCCAGCAAGAAGTTTGTTCTTTCATTTTCAAGATCGCTGAATAAGGAGTTAGAAGGCTCTTCAGTGAAAATTACCGTGCTCTGCCCAGCTTCTGTGCCAACCAACCCAGATGTAATGCAAAGGGAGAAAGAGCTAGGTTTAATGGCTCGACTTTCTAGCAGAACACCAAAGCAAGTGGCTAGTTACACCTTAGACAAAATGCTGCAAGGCAAGCAAGTAGTTATTCCGGGCTTCTTCCCGAGACTCTATAAAAGAATTGGAACCGTAGTGCCTTACAGAACAAGGCTTAATATTCTGGCCAAACAATTCGTAAAAAACAGCAAATAGGAGATTCTTTATAACTAGTTAACCATAAAACAAGAAAGGCCATTCCAATAACGCAGAACGGCCTCTCGGTTTTATTTATAGGTAACTTAGTTGTCTAATAAGTATCTAGAAAAACTTCTTCCATTTACTTCGGCATATTTAGTGATGATGTCCCAACGAACATCCATATCTTTCACATCGAAATCACCACGTACCTTAGTGTATTTCATATCTAAAGACCTTTCGAACTTGGCAGCATTAAAGCTGGCACCATCGCGGAATTTAGTGTATTTGAAAATAGCATCTTCATCGAAGCGAGTGCTTGAAAAATCTGCGGCATAGTCGAATTCAGCATATTTGAAGGTTGTTTCTTCATCGAAAGTTGAACCTGCGAAAACCGCATCGCCTTCAAAATTGGAGTACTTAAACATAGCATCGCGTTTGAATTGACACTTTTCAAATTTTACGTCTTTCTCAAAATCTGCAGTGAAGGTGTATTCGGTTCGCTTATCATGGTAATAAGCAATTACATGATCTTCGAAAGTACAGTTAATGAAAGAGACCTTCGATTCTATGTCTTCATTTACGGTGTTGTCTCCACCATCTCTCCACCACCTTCTTTTGGTGGGTAAATCGGGAAGCTTCTCTTCCATAAAAGTGAAATCGAGCACTCCTTGAATGGTAGCATTAGTATAGCTTACTTCTTCGCCCCTCTTTAATGCCTCCATAATTTCTGAGGCTTTAACCACAGTTTGAGCATGGAGTTGACCTGCAAAGAGGCAAAGAAGTAAAGCTAGTGTTGTTGTTTTTAAGAGTTTTTGAATTTGCATGACCTTTAACGTTTTTGGTTTTTTAAAGACTTGCTAACGAGCAAAACGTTACACAAGCACTAGCATAATGATGAAAAAACCGAGTGATAGGTTGCGTAAAGGCATAAAAAAACTGCCTCGCAAAGCTTCCCATCGTCATGCTGAAATTATATCAGCATCTGGTCTATCAACTTAGATCCTGAAAATAGTTCAGGGTGACGATTAGTATAAAGCTTTACAAGACAGTCTTAAGTGTCTGCTATAATTTAAAGAGAAGCTGTTTTTTCTTCCTCTCCTTTGTAGATAATTACTCCAGTTGCCTCAAAAGCCAACTCTTCTTTATCTTCAGTAATAGCTAAAATTTCTTCTTCAGGCTTGCCAGCATCTGCTGCATAGTGCTTCAAAGTTTCAACATCGGTAAGGGTTCTGGTAACAACACCTTCAATAAGGGCTACGTTACCTTCCATTCCTTCTTTAGGCACAAAGAAAGCGTAGTCTTTAAAAGTTACTCTCATCTCCTCACCATTAGGCAGCACCAAATTCATCCAACAACCCTTCATGGCACAAGTAGCGGTAATTTCTCCTTTTACTTTCACCATTACAGAGTCTGAATCATTCAGTTGAGCCATCATATCGTTAACAGAAATTGCTCCTTCTTCACTAATTTCTGCACCATAAGTACCAACAACATCTGCAGATGCTTCTTTAGTAGCTTCTTCTTTTTTTGCTTGACAAGCCCAAACCGCCATTATCATTAGGGCTGCTAAAAATACTTTCTTCATTTCTTTCAAGTTTTGATGCGAATTTAATAACAAGTTGTATCTCAGACTAAAGAAGGGCAAAATTTCATTAGCATTAGTGATTCTTCCTCAACTCGGCTATCGACTGTTTTAAAAACTCCAAAGCTTCTTCTGGAGTTGCAATGGCAGCTCCTTCTGAAAACATTTCACCATTTCCTCTCATAAGCCATTCGGCCGAAATTTGTTTGCCATCTAACTCTAGCGCTAGTAGTTTTTCAAGCACTGGGCCACTCGGATAACTCATTCTTCCTTTTGGGTTTACTATGTTGAACATAACAGAAGAACTTACTCCTAAACGCTTGGCAAAAGCACTTTCACTATCTCCGAAAGACTTAATAACCTCAGCTATTCGTTTGTTAATTGACATGACAAAGGCAAAATAAAGCGTTTCCAATAAAATTCCTTTACGATCAGTACCTTACAAACAAGCCGATTGCCAAAGCGTTTGTTATTTTTGCCGTCATCCGATTGAAATGAAAACCAGAGGCCAACAAGTATTTGCGAGTTCACTGATTCTGTTCATCACCTTTTTCAGTATAGAAGTGCCGAAGAGAGCCTTCAGAATGTACGAAAAAAGGGATATTGAAAAGACAGTTGAGGCACTCGATAAGTCGATTGAAAAAGACACCCTCAATCCGGCTGCTTATTACTTATATTCGGTTTTACACACCGATTCGCTCTACCATGGCTACGATGTAGACGAGGCATTCAGCTACATTACTAGAGCTATTGCGCAGTTTAAATCACTTTCCGATCCAAAGGATTTAGAAGACCTAAAGGATGTGCAAGTTGACTCGGCCAATCTGGAAGTTCAAAAAGATAAGGTTGATGCTCTAAAGTTCGACCTGGTGGCTCAGGTACATACTATTGCTGAATATGAAGCTTTCATTGAAAAACACTCAGATGCCGAGCAAATTCCTCAGGCTCGTGCAGGAATTCACAGCCTAACTTTCAAAGCAGCTCAAGCAGACCATACTTGGCAAGCCTACAAAAACTTTATCGATGCCTTTCCTTCGGCTAAAGAATACAATGAAGCAGATTCACTGTATCAACTTTTGATTTATGAAGAACGAACAGAAGACGGAAAGCTGGCTTCTTACCAGTCGTTTTTAGATGAGTTTCCAGGTACTCCTTACCGAGATGAAATTATTCCTGAAATATTCAAAATAAGAACCGCCACTAACAGAATAGCAGATTACGAGGCATTCTTAAAGGAGTATCCTTCAGAAGAATTTCAGCAAATAGCGTATAAAAGAATTTACCATGTTTTTAAAGAGAAATACGGAACAGATGAATTTTTGAAATACTTCCCTTCTCTGATTTGGAACGATTCTATCAGAAATGTTCAACAGTTAGAAAGAGACTATTGGGTACCCAAACTTACGGACAACACCATTGAGTTTGTTAACTCCAACGGTACTTCTATGCTGAAAACTAAGCTTACAACGGTGCCTCAAAACTGTCTTTGTGAGCCTACTATTGCAGACTTTGTTGTAGGAAGCTATTTCGAAGAAAGCGCTATTATCAGTAGAGACGGGCACTTACTTTATTCTGGAAATTTCACAAATGCCAGAGATGCGGGTTTCGGCTTCATCATTTTAGAAGCGGAAGATGGGGAGCGCCTATTCCATAAATCGGGAGAGATGATTATTAACGAGCCCAAAGAGGCCATTGAAGTACTGAATGAATCGCTGATCAGAACTGCAGAAAATGGATTTTTTGGATTGGAAAGCATTAATGGACTGCGCTATCTGGAGAATGAGTTTAGCTTAATAGACACGTTAGGCCGCTTTCTTTGGTTAGAAAAGGAAGACGGAATTGCACTGGTATCGCCAGAGGTACTTTTTCCAGCATTAGATGGCCAAACTCCTCCTATTGAGTTTGCTTATGATGAGGTAGAATTGCTCGGAAATGGTAGAATCTGGGTAAGCCGAAACGGCCAAGAAGCTATACTAGATGGTGAACTCAGAATGGTTATTCCCTTTGGGCAACATCAGATTTATGAAGAAGCTTATGGTTGGCTGTTGAAGGAAAAAGGTAAGTTTAGAGTACTTCACGATCGGTATCCAGAATTAAGCGGCAAAACCTTCTCCCAAGTAAAAAGCAACCAGCAATGGCTGGCTTTACAAGAGGAAGACAAGTGGACGCTATATGACCAACTCGGTTCGTCATCCATTCAGCAAGAAATTGATTCTGTAGCCACTCTTGGCGAAAATATGGTAATGCTACAAGTTGGCAACAAGCTATTGGCACAGTTCAAAAATGGCAAACGGCTAACTATGGAAAAAGACTGGAGCTACAAGCTCTTAATACCTCAGTCATATGTAAAAACAGGAGAGCCAGCAGTCCATGATTATTTCATGTTGAGCAATTTCAAAAACTATAGAAAGGTGTATAATGAGTTTGGTAGAGAAATTCTTTCGGCCACCTTCAATGAGGTAGTGGCTCTTGAAGATAATATGCTACGTCTTCAGAAAAGAAATGCCGCACTAGCCGATAGCACGGGCCACTATTTGCTCAACTTTGTTTATGATGGTATTGGCTCCAACGAAGATGGCTATGTAAGCACCCTAGATAAAGGAAAGTTTGGGGTTATTAACCCAGCCAAGCAGATTAATATTCCACCTGTATATGAAAAGCTAATAGAGCCGTACACTGATACCGTAATGGTGGCGGTAAAAGACAAGTACAAAGGCTTTATTAACACCAAAAACAAGGCTTTAACCGCTTTTGAGTTTGACGAAGTGGACTATTTCAACGATTCCATTGCTTTAGTAAGAATTGAAGACGAGTGGTTACTTGAAAACATCAAAAATGAAGACATACTCTACGAGCGAATTACCGATTGGGAAATTATTGAAGTAGGAGAAGAAGACAAGACCTTATTCATTACCACAGAGACAGGACAAGGTATTTATAGTGAATCTATGGGCCAGATTATTGAACCTACTTACACTTACATTAGAGTGCTTGGCACTCCTAAGGACCCTATCTATTTTGCTGTAAAACTAGTGGCCGAAGCCAATATCTATGTAGTTATTTACTACGACAAAAAAGGTAATAAACTTTTTACACAAAGCTTCAGGCAAGAGGAGTATTTTAAAATAGCTTGCCCAGCAAATTGAATTAGAACATGACGCGTTTTTTACTTAGTATTTTTTCGCTTGCAATAGCTTTCAACTTGCAAGCCCAAACAGAGAAACCAAAACTGATAGTTGGTATTGTTGTAGACCAAATGAAGCAAGAATACGTTTGGCGATTCTACAATCACTTTGAAGAAGGTGGCTTCAAAAGGCTAATTGAAGGTGGCTTTATGGCCAAAAACGGGCACTATAACTACGCCTCTACCAGCACTGGCCCGGGCCACGCATCTATCTACACCGGCACTACGCCTTCTGTTCATGGCATTGTGAACAACAACTGGTATAGCCGAAAGCTAAAGAGAAGTGTTTATTGTGCCGAAGACACTAGTGTAAGAGCGGTAGGCGGATTTAACCGAAGCGGACTTATTTCACCAGCCAACCTGTATAGCTCAACCATTACCGATGAGCTTAAAATGGCTACTCAACAGCGTGGAAAAGTAATTGCTATGTCCATAAAAGACCGCGGTTCTGCCTTGCCGGGCGGCCACCTATCTGACGGGTCTTACTGGTATGATAGCCGCACAGGTAACTTCATGACTTCTACTTACTACATGGAAGACCTGCCAAATTGGGTGAAGACTTTTAATGAGCAGAAAAATCCAGATAAGTACCTAAGCCAAACATGGAACACCATTAAGCCTATTGAGTCATATGTAGAAAGCGGTGACGATAACTCGAAATATGAAGGTGGGTTTAAGGGGAAAGATACCCCAACCTTCCCTTACGATCTGGCCAAGCTAAAAGATGAAAATGGAGGTTTTGGAATGCTACCAAGCACTCCTTTTGGAAACAGCATCTTAACAGATTTGGCATTAGAAGCTGTGAAGAATGAAGATTTGGGTGGTGATGAAATTACAGATTTTTTAGCGGTAAGCTACTCTAGCACTGACTACATCGGCCATAACTTCGGGCCACAATCTAAAGAGGTTCAAGACACTTATGTGAGGCTAGACAAAGAAATTAAGCGCTTGCTAGATGCCTTAGATGCAAAGCTTGGCAAAGGAAACTACACCGTGTTTGTTAGTGCCGACCACGCAGTGGCAGAAAATAGTGTTCGCATGAAAGACTTAGGCTTTAGAGCAGATAATATTAGTACAAGAGATATTGGCACTTATGTGGAAGAACAACTGAACCAAAAGTTCGGAGAGGCTAAGTGGATTGAAGCTCGTGGAACAGACATATTCCTTAACCATGATGTTGTTGCTGATCAGGGTAAGGATCTTTATGAATTACAACTATTTGTAAGCCAAAAAGCCATGGAATTCCCTGGTGTTTATTTAGCACTTACCGCAACCGATTTGGCCAGAAATAGCTACAGCGAAAAGATGAGGTCTTTGATGCAAAAAGGCTATCATCCAAAAGAGTCTGGAGACGTGAAGTTAATCTTCGATCCGGCTTGGCAGAGCGGAGGTTCAAAAGGAACTGGCCATGGCAACCCATGGAATTACGACACTCACATTCCGGTGATTTTCTATGGCTGGGGTATTAGCGAAGGCACTCAGTCAGTTCGAGAAATTCATATCACAGATATTGCACCAACCATTAGCATGCTCATGAATATGCGTTTGCCAAATGGTGCTACTGGTCAGCCAGTTTTTGAAGCATTAAAGTAATTACTTAGCTAAGGAGGGGCTTTAGCCTCTCCCTAGTTTCATAATCCATCTGCGCAATTTTCTCAAGGTTGTGATTCTTAAAGAAGTGCTCCCTAACTTCCAATAGTTCATCGTATGGCCCTCTAGCCGCCATTATCTTTACAATTACTGGTGAACACTCCAACATTATGAACAGGGCGATAATGAAGATATTAGCAAAATAGATTGCTCTATTTTCTAAAGAAATCTGCCGTAAAGCTTCTAACTGAGCAGCCATTCCGTCCCAAGGGTTTCTTTTGATTGCGCTCAGCTCTGTAGCTTTCTGCTTGTTGAGGTCGGCTAGTTCCATCTGGAGCCTTTCAATCTGCGGCTGATTATTCTGCATTGAGGCATTCAACTCTGCCTGAGCCTGATCAGCATCGGCCTTTTTGATCTGATAAATAGGGCCAGCATTACGTTTCATAGAACCTCCAGTACCATCGGCCTCTTGCCTAGCTATTGTGGCCAATTCATCGCGCTTAGTCCGCTTGGCCTCAATGTCCGCATTCAAGGCTGCAATCTGTCCTTGTAAAAGCTGAGTTTGATCAATAAACCGTTGGTCTATTGAAGCAATCTCTCTTTGATAAATGTCCTCTTCTAACAATACAAGCTTCCTGTCTATCTCTTTCGAAAAGATTTTAAGTTCTAGCGGTTTAGATATCACAATGGCTAACATAACGGCCAAAAGAATTCGTGGAGAAGCCATCAGCAACTCTTGCCCCTTACCCTTTCTAGACTTCTTCATGGTTGAAACAATGAATCGGTCTAGGTTGAAAATAATGCAACCCCAGAGTAAACCGAAAGCCGCAGACCACCATGCATTTTCGAAAATTGTATAGAAGGCATAACCACCCGAAAGGGCTGCTAAAATACCTGTAAAGAAAACCGTAGCACCAATTCCTGTGAATTTAGAAGCTTCGGTAGGGCAACGTTTTAATAGGGAAATATTGGCTCCTGAGCAGAACCAAAAGAATTGCTTAACAGTATTCATAGTTTGAGTTTTTTTTGACCTAGTGACTGCAATAACGTAATAACGATTGATATGTTGTAATATTTAGTACCTTATTATACAAGGTAGTGATTTACCACAGATTGGCTATTGAGGGAATCGAACATATAAATAAGGAAAAGCAGGTATCTTCTACCTAAGCCCGTGTTGATCTATGAGGTAAATAACAGCAGCCATAGATGCTGCTCCTAACTCCAATTCTCTTTGGTTTACAGCTTCAAAGTTATCTATTGGAGTATGATGGTATTTGAAATAACGTTGGCTATCAGGAATAAAACCAATAGTTGGTACATCTTGTGTTCTAAGTGGGCTAATATCTGCTCCGCCCCCGCCTCTTTTGAATTGAAACAATCCGTATGGTTCGAATAAAGGAGCCCAACTCAATAATTTATCTTGCTCTACCTGAGTACCGGTAATTCCAAAACCAATAGGTAAAAAACCACCCCTATCAGATTCCATAGCCGCAATATGGTTTTCACCGTTTTTAGCCGCCAGCTCAGCATATTTTCTACCACCGCGCAGTCCGTTTTCTTCATTCATGAACATAACTGCACGAACCGTTCTTTTTGGCTTATAATCTAAGGCTTTAAAAAGTCTGAGCACCTCAATAGACTGTACACAGCCCGCGCCATCGTCATGAGCACCTTCAGACAAGTCCCATGAATCTAAATGACCACCAACGGCTATAATTTCATCGGGGTGTGTTGAACCTTTAATTTCGCCCACAACATTATACGATAGAACATCTTCTAGCATTTGAGCATGTGTCTCAAAGTAAAATTGAAGCTTTGGGTCATCTTTTAACAAATCGCTCAAGAAGTCAGCGTCTTTTGCTGTAATGGCCACTGCCGGAATTTTAGGAACATTCAGTCCATAATTAGTGCTGCCGGTGTGTAGCACATCATCTCTAAATGAGCTTAAAGAACGAACCACTACTCCAATGGCTCCATACTTAGCGGCTTCGGTTGGGCCACTTCCCCTTTGATTTGAAGCTCCACTGTAGGCAGAAAAAGTATCCATCAGCTTAGCATCCATAGGCCGATTGAAGAATACAATTTTGCCTTTAATTTTCTCTTCGCCTAACTCTGCCAACTGCTGAAAGTCTTGCACCTCTACCAATTCTGCAACAGTTCCACCTGGACCAGTCCCCACAGCATTGCCAAGAGATGTAACTGCTATTTCCTTTGAACCGAGCTTTCTAGAGTTGACAATTCTACCAATCTCTACTTCGCCTCTTACCCAATGAGGAACCATAACAGGTTGTAGGTATACGGTATCGAAACCATAAGACAGCATTTGCTGCCTGCTCCATTCAACTGCGGCTGCAGCTTGTGGAGAACCACTCAGTCTACCACCAATATTTTTGGTGAGGTAGCGAAGCATCTCATAGCTCTCGCCTCGTTCTAAGGCTTCGTCATAAATTTTTCTGATGTAAGCAGCATCTTTATCCTGACTAAACACTGTAAATGACACTAAGAGTAGCAGGCTAAGGATGATGGTCTTTTTCATGATAATGTGTTAATCTACAATTTCTGCGTCATGAAGAATGTACATGAGCTTCATTGGGTCTTCTGCGTTAATTTCTAGTTTTCCGCGTACCGTAATTCTCTTTTCAGTGAACCTGTACTTCCCTTTAGAAAATACTTCGGCCACCGTTTCTGGCCCTGCGCCTCCACAGAAAAAGCAGTTAGCAAAAGGGAGGGAAGACAGAACAAAGTAAGTTTCGCCTTGAAGTTCTTCTAAGGGAATCATCCAGCCCTTCAACTCAATGGTTTTTCCATTTAACTTTTTTACCTCTTCACTAAAGGTGGGATAATCTACTTCAAAGTTTAGGGTTTCATCGAATCGTTTTTCAATCTCAACTTTGGATAAGGTATTCCAAGTATTCTCTCCGTTTTGGGAGAATGCCATTGAGCTTGAAAAAACCAGAAGTATAAGTATTATTCTTTTGAGCATTACTTAATTAAATCGAGCATTCTATTGAACCTAAGGCGCTGGAAGAAGCCAGCATTAGGGTCTGTTCTATCTACAGACCAGAAGATGAATAGTGGCTTACCCACAATATGATCGTATGGCACAAAGCCCCAAGATCTAGAGTCCAGAGAATTATGCCTGTTGTCTCCAATCATGAAGTAATAACCTTGCTTAAAGGTATAAGAAGTAATATTTTCTCCTTCAATAGAGACCTCGTAGCCGTTAATAACTACATCTTCGTTGTGTTCATATTGCTGAATTACCTCGCCATAAAGCGCTACATTTTCAGGAGTGAGTTCGATAGTCATTCCTTCTTCAGGCATTACCAATGGCCCAAAGAAATCTCTACTCCAACTGAAAAGCTGATCGTGAGGAAAAACTTCAAACATGGATTCCGAACCACTTTCATAAACAATTTCTTCAACATTTTGAACGAATGGCAACTGCTCTAAAGCCTGAGCTTTTTCTGGAGTGGTGTGTATTTTGAAGCCAAATTTGCCATTGTACTCTCTAGAAATGGCGTTAGTAGCATAAGTATCGTAAGGGTTCTCATCCTCATAATCAGTAATACCTATTTCTCTCAAATACCTTTGATGAACACCTTTATCTGCCTCTACAAAATAGCTTGTTAAACTCTTTGGCGGATTTTCAACCGCTTCACCATTAATGTATACTTGCTTATTTCTGATTTCAAAAGTGTCTCCAGGAATAGCCAAGCAACGTTTTACGTAGAAGGTTTTCATATCGGTTGGAAAACCCTGCTTATAATCTGGCGGATAATTAAACACCACAGGTTCGCCTCTTCTTGGCTTTCTCAGCCCTGGCAGCCTGTAAGATGGTAGCTGCACAATATCTGTGTAAGACGGTACCTCTTTTCCGAAAAGCTTAATGCCCCAAAACGTTTGGTGCGCTAAAGGAAATTGGATGGGGGTCTGAGGGGTTCTGGCTCCATAATGAAACTTACTCACAAAAAGGTGATCTCCAATGAGCATTGAGTTTTCCATTGAGCCTGTGGGTATGGCAAAGGCCTCCACAAAAAGTCCACGGATTATGGTTACTGCTATAAGCGCAAAAAGTATATCGTTTAGTAGTTCTCGAAAGAAACCTTTTTTCTGTTTCGGCTTTTTCTCCTCCTTATTCTTTCTCTTCAGAAAATCGAGCATGATTCTAGGTATAAATAGTCGGCTTTAAAGGTATTATTAATTTGTGAAAAATTGGTGTTTCAAATTCTCCGATCCCTTCAATACGGCTTAAATACTGATGAGGTTCCCGTATATCTGTTAGGCGGTTTCTGAATTTGACGAGCCTTCACTTAATTTGTGGCTCAGAGCAGTACTATGATTATCATTGACAATCTCTCTTTCGGATATTCAGACCATAAGATTCTTTCAATACCTCATTTTGAGGTAAAAGAGTCGCAACACCTTATGGTGTTAGGTTCTTCAGGAAGTGGAAAAACCACACTATTGCACATTCTTGGCGGGCTGCTAGCTCCCAAGCAAGGCAAAGTAACTATAGGTGAAACAGATATATACAGCCTGTCTGGTTCTCAAAGGGACAAGTATAGAGGGCAAAACATTGGCTTGGTTTTTCAAAAAGCACACTTAATCAGTGCGTTGTCCGTTCAAGACAACCTACTTCTGGCTCAATACTTGGCCGGCATGGTGCAAGACAAAGGAAGAGTAAAAGAAGTACTGAGTGAACTTGGATTGGGAGAAAAAATCAAAAAAAGCGTTCGCGAATTAAGCCAAGGTGAGCAACAACGGGTAACCATTGCAAGAGCATTATTGAATAGGCCAAGAGTAATTTTAGCAGATGAACCTACTGCCAGCCTTGATGATAAAAACGCTCAGAAAGTTATTCAGCTACTCCAATCTCAGGCAGAGCAATACAAAGCATCTCTATTAATTGCCACACATGATCAGCGTGTGAAAGATCAGTTTGAACTTCAACTTAACCTAGCTACCGCATGAACCTCCTATCATTAAGTTGGAATTATATTAAAGCCAGGCCACTAAACATGGTGCTCAACATGTTATTGATGGGCTTGGGTATTGCCATCATTCTGGTGCTCATTTTACTAAGCTCCCAATTAGAAGATAATCTGGCTAAGAATAAAAAAGGAGTAGATTTGGTTGTTGGAGCCAAAGGAAGCCCACTTCAATTAATACTTGCCAATGTCTACCATATAGACTTCCCTACAGGCAACATAAAGCTTCAAGAGGCCAAAGACCTCACAAGGAACAGGCTGATAGCCTCGGCCATACCATTGGCATTAGGAGATAACTACAGGGGCTATCGAATTGTGGGAACAAACCACGATTACGTAAAGCTATTTGATGCAGCTGTGGACGAAGGTGAGTTATGGAAAAACAACTTAGACGCTGTTGTAGGGTCTAATGTGGCTCAATCTTTAGGCTTAAAGGTTGGAGATACATTTTTCGGAGCTCACGGTCTTTCCGTTGCCGACATGGAACATGAAGAAATGTCTTACCGCATTGTGGGCATTTTGGAAGAAAACAATAGTGTTATTGATAAGCTCATTCTCACCAATATTGAGAGTGTCTGGGCTGTTCATGACCACGATGAAGAGCATCACGAAGAACACAGCGAACCTCAACTGGGATCTGCTTATGAAACGGGATTTCCTGAAGGCGATGAAGATGCCGAAATCACCTCTATGCTTATAAAGTTCCGCTCTCCAATGGGAGCAGTGACTTTACCTAGAATGATTAATGCGGACACCAACATGCAGGCTGCCTCACCAGCATTCGAAACACAGCGTTTGTTCTCCTTACTTGGAATTGGCGTAGACCTGCTGAAAGCATTTGCTGTAATCATTATTATCATTGCTGGCTTGAGCATATTCATTTCACTATATAATGCACTAAAAGACAGAAAATACGACCTTGCCATTATGCGTTCTTTAGGCGCATCTAAAACAAAACTCTTCTTTCACGTAGTATTAGAGGGAGTAATTATAACCGTGCTCGGAGGGTTATTGGGTTTCTTAATAGGCCACGGACTAACAGAGTTCTTAGCTGGTCTTTATGAGAAATCTGATGAAATTGGGTTAACAGGCCTAATTTTTGTCAAACAAGAGCTGGCAGTGATGTTAATTAGTGTGGGCATAGGAATAATAGCCTCTCTGATTCCTGCAATCAATGCATACAAGACAGATATTTCAGAAGTATTAGCAAAAGAATAAGATGAAAAAAATATTAATCATTTTGATGTTCATAACGGCCACTGGTTTTGTTCAAGCTCAAAATCCTGATGAAAAAGATGGAGTGAAAATGAGGGGGATTCAGGTTTGGAGAACATTGGCCGATGTTAAATACGAAATTCAAAAAGACGAATACGGTGATTTGTATGTACCTGTATTCGGAGAAAAAATAGAAGACCTAAGAGACCAAGTGGTTGAGGTTGAAGGCTACATTATTCCATCTGACTATACTTTTGTTTACGATTACCTAATTCTTTCCTTATTGCCAATTTCAGAATGTTTCTTCTGTGGTTCAGGAGGTCCAGAAACCGTAATGGAAGTTCACCTTAAAGAGGGAGAAAAGTATAAGTACAACACCAAGAGATTGAAGTTTAGAGGTAAACTTAAACTCAATGCAGACAACCCAGACAAGCTAATGTATCAGCTGGTAGATGGTGAGTTCTTGGGCCTATCTGACGATAGCTACTAAGCTCTTATTCTGTAACTTTTATAACTCTAATCAAGAGAGAGCTGCTTAACTTAGTGGCAAAATTCAATGTTATGAAGAAGCTCTCTTTACTCCTATTCGTACTTACTTTATTCGTTTCTTGTGGAAGCGGTTTTGATGCTGAAGCCGAAAAGAATAAAATCTTTGATATACATGATGAAGTGATGCCGAAGATGGGTGAGCTAATGAGCTTAAAGCGGAAAGTCATTGAAAAAGCCTCTGAGGTGAACGCTGAAAATGCTTCTGAGCTACAAAATATTGCGCAAGAATTAGACGAGGCCTCGGAAGGAATGATGAGCTGGATGCGCGACTGGAGCAAAAATTCTCAACAGTACATGGAGATGAAAAACGGTACGGAAGCTCAAAAGGAGTACCTAGCAGCTGAAATGGAAAGAGTAATCGATGTAAAAGAAGCAATTAACACCTCTATGGCCAAAGCCAAAGAGGCTTTGAAGTAATTTTATCTTAAGGCAAATGCAATTCGCAATTCCAGAAAGGTATCAACCTCTTGACCTCTGCTCTTAGCAGGAATCCAATCTGGTGAAAGACTAACTACTCTCATCGCCTCATACCCTAATGAACGCGCTGGACTCCTAACTAACTCAGGTGCTATAACATAGCCTTCTTTGGTAATGACAAATTTTACAAAAACATCGCCTTGATGCCCCATTCGTTTGGCTTCTCTTGGATAACGAAGTGTGTATTTAAGGTGATTTAGCCAACCCTGCTGTCCCCCTTCAAAGGATGGGAGAGAGTCTACTAGTGGATTCCCCTCTGAATCTTTTGCTTCAAGCGGATCGATAATCTCTAGCTCTCGAGAACTGAGTTCGTTGTCCATGCTATAAATTGTTATCTCCTTGGGCTCACCTTCATCATCAAAATTGACCCAAACACCATCCTTTTTTCCATTTGAAAAACTGCCTTCCAACTCAGGAATGCCTTCGTTTGAATAGAGAAAGTAGGGGCCTGTTTGAATTTCTTTTTCAAAAGAAGAAATTTCAAGTAACTGTCCATTTTGACTGTATCTAGTACAATTTCCAATCTTTCGGCCTCTTCTATCAACTTCACAAACTTCAACTGAAGTATAGCCAGAGTTTGACTCAGTAAGAACCTCAGACCCCTCATAAAAGGTGCTGTCAATTCTAACTTTCTGTCCGTAGACTGAAACTGAAATAGCAAGGAAGATAAATAGGAGTGTGTTCTTAAGCATAGCCAATTATAAAGAGCTAACAGGCCTATAGCAAATTGAACAATGGTTTTATTTTTTGATCAACTCAGGGGCTACTCCACCGTATTCATTTCCCCATGAGTTGGTGATATAAGTTAAAATCTCTAGTACCTCGGTCTGATTCAATTTTGGGTTAGCTGGCATAGGCTGATTATACTCAACCCCATTAACTTGTATTGGCCCCTTCATACCATTAAGGATAATTCCAGCAGCTCTGGGAATGTCACTCAACAAGTAATCCGAATTCTTTAAAGGAGGAATAAGTCTGCCTAAACCCTCACCATTTTCTGCATGGCAATTCGCGCAATACTGAGTATAAAGCTTCTTGCCATTGGTGAAGTACTTAATCTCGGTATCTGATAAGCGCTCTTGGGTTTTTGCTCCTTCAGACTTCTCTCCAGCACAAGAAGCGAAGAGAGATAAAAAGGGAATAGCCATGAGGCCAATAAAATTCAGCTTCAAGCTTCTAGCTTTACTCGTCATATGCCTTCAATAGTTTCGGAATATCACTCATTAGTGCTGTCACTTGCTTAGGATCGGTTCCATCGTACATGCCGCGAATTCTTCTTTGGCCATCAACTAGAATAAAAGCACCACTGTGAATATACCCACCAGGAGCATCTTTATCTTCTCCAACAGGAACCAAGTAACCTGAGCCACTTCCTATTTCATAAATCTCGTCTTTATTACCTGTTAGAAAGTGCCAAGTCTTGTTGTCTGGCACCCCGAGTCTTTCAGAGAAATCCTTCAGATAAGCTACGGTGTCATGGTCTGGGTCTATAGTATGAGACAGAATAGCAAAGTTGGGATTGTCTTTAAACTCTTCATAAACCCTCAGCATTTGCTGCTTCATTACAGGGCAAATAGTTGGGCAAGTTCCGAAGAAGAAATCGGCTACGTAGATTTTATTGTCAACTGTAGCCTCAGTTACAAGAGCGCTATCCTGATCTATAAATTGAAAGCTAGGAATGGTATGGTATATAGTATCTACCTTTCCACCAACCTCTTTGTAGTCGGTTCTGCCTAAAATAGGTAATTGTTGACTTGATGAACCTTTACCACATCCGTTTAGCACAGCTGCAAATACAACTAATACTGAAATCACTTGAAGAGTAATCTTTTTCATTCTTTTCTCTCTCTAATTTTTTTGTATGCCTGAACGGCTATCATCAATACAACAGTTACACCCACAAAACCAAGTGTACCTTTTATCCAGTCTAGCTGGTTTTTTAGAACTATTAAAAACACCACCGAGATAAGAATAATGGTGGCCACTTCATTGAAAATTCTGAGTCTTATAGAACTTAGCCTTGCTACACCTTGCTGCAATTCCCTATAAATTTTGTGGCAATACAGTTGATATACATACAACAACACAACAAAACTGAGCTTTATGTGCATAAAGGGCAGCTTGAGCATATCTGGATATTGGATTATCATAGTTGTGCCCAGAATCAGTGTGATAATTGCCGATGGCCAAGCGATAATGAGCCAAAGCTTTTTGGCCATAAGAGCCAACTGCTTACTCAAAATAGAGCGCTCTGGTTCAGGTTTTTCCAGTGCCTCTGTCTGATAAACAAAGAGTCTAACAATGTAAAAAAGCCCTGCAAACCAGGTAACTATAAAAATGATATGCAGTGACTTGATGTACAAGTTGGCCATAAGACAAAGGTAATAACCGATTGGTTAATTAGGCATTTTGTTGATTTGAAAATTCCCTACCCAAACAAAGTACCTGTTTGGCCAGGCTTCTTCAGTTTAAGGTGATCATAGGCCAAATGAGTGGCTTCCCTTCCTCTAGAAGTTCTTTTCAGAAATCCTTCTTGAATTAGAAACGGCTCATAAACCTCTTCTATGGTTTCTGCTTCTTCGCCCACAGCAGTGGCAATGGTTGAAATACCAACTGGCCCACCCTTAAACTTCTCAATAATGGTAGTAAGAATACGGTTATCCATATCGTCCAAACCATGAGAATCCACATCTAGCGCGTTCAACGCCATTTCGCTTATCTCTTTCGTGATTCTTCCAGTTCCCTTTATTTGAGCAAAATCGCGGGTTCTTCTGAGTAAGTTGTTGGCAATACGAGGGGTTCCCCTACTCCTTCTAGCTATTTCATAAGCGGCTTCCTCGTCTACCGGAGTATTCAGAATATCACAAGAGCGAAGCACAATGTTGGTCAGTAACTTTGAGTCGTAATATTCCAACCTAGCATTTATTCCGAAACGAGCCCTCAAAGGAGAAGTCAACAAACCAGAACGAGTAGTTGCACCAACCAAAGTAAATGGATTCAACCCGATCTGAACAGTTCTGGCATTCGGCCCAGAATCCAACATGATGTCGATTTTATAATCTTCCATGGCTGAATAGAGGTACTCTTCCACAATTGGGTTAAGCCTGTGAATCTCATCAATGAAAAGCACATCGCCTTCATCAAGGTTTGTCAGAAGGCCAGCCAGATCGCTAGGTTTGTCCAAAACAGGACCAGAGGTAGTTTTAATTTCGGCACCAAGTTCGTTGGCGATAATATTGGAGAGTGTAGTCTTCCCAAGTCCGGGAGGGCCATGCAGTAACACATGGTCTAAAGGCTCCGACCTTTGCTTGGCAGCCAACACAAATATTTTGATGTTCTCAATGATTTTATCTTGTCCAGTAAAATCATCGAAAGAAAGTGGGCGCAAAGCCTTTTCTATGTCTTTTTCAGACGAGCTATAGTCGTCTGCATTAGGATCAAGATAATCTTCCCTCATTCAGCAGAAATTCATTCAAAAGATAATCAACCTTAGGCACATTACAGAAATGTAACAGAAAAGTAGCACCCTCGGCTTTCAATTCAATTATCTTTGCCAAAAATAAGGGAATGGACAGGAATAAGCGCTCAAGGATCTACTTAATTGTATTGCTCATTGCAATTTTTGTGGTGTATACCTATCGCGAAAATCAACCCAAAGAGGTTTTAATTCAAGGCACTACTATGGGCACAATTGCCTATAACATTAAATACCTCGACAAAAAGCAGCGAAACTTTAAAATGCAGTTCGATTCTCTGCTCAAAGACTTCAATCAGGCGCTTTCTACCTACATTCCTTCATCGGAGATTTCAACTTTAAATAATGCTGGCCGAGTTGAATTTGAGCTACCTTATTTCCACGAAGTGTTAGAAGCCAGCAATAAAGTGCATAAGGAAACAAATGGGGCTTTTGACCCAACTATTGGACAATTAATTGATGCATGGGGCTTTGGTGATGGTAAACTAATTGCTCCAGATTCTGCTCAAGTAGACTCTTTGCTTGGCTTTGTTGGGCTAGACAAAATCTCTTACAATTCTGAATATGCTGCTTTAGATATTCCTGGTGTGAAACTGAACTTTTCTGCCATTGCTAAAGGGCAAGCCATAGATGTAATTGCCAACTGGCTTACTAAGCAGGGCATGGAAAATTTTATGGTTGAAATTGGTGGAGAAGTAAGAACTAGAGGCAAAAATATTGATGGTGAATTCTGGACTATTGGTATTGAGGTTCCTGATGAAAAGCGAATTGGTGGCTTGTTCGATGCCTTACATTTGGAAAACCAAGGAATGGCTACTTCTGGCAATTACCGAAATTTCCGAGTCTTGGAAGATGGCCGAAAAGTAGCTCACACAATAGACCCTTCTACAGGCTATCCAAAAATGCAGACTTTACTTAGCGCTACAGTTCTTGCCCCTTCTTGTATGCTAGCCGATGCTTATGCTACTGCCTGTATGGTGCTTGGTAAAGAAAAAAGCATTGAACTGATAGAAGCCGACCCTACCCTTGAGTGCTATTTGATATTCGCAGATGAAAATGGCGAAACTACTACCTACCTCTCTTCTGGACTAAAAGGGAAGACGGTAAAAACAGAAAATGGCGAATAACTGAACTATTTAGTCCAGAAATGGATTTTATTCTCATCTTTGCAATCCTGTTGCAGATGCAAAATTTGAGAATTGTTAATTAAAGCTATTTTACTTTTTCTGGCTGTTGCATTGCCGGCTCTTGTTATCATTAAGAGTTCAGGCTTTTCTACTAAGCGCCTTCAGCTCTTTTTGGTTTTTGCTGGTGCTTATCTATTTGCAATGACCATCATTCACCTTATTCCAGATCTTTTCTATTCTAAAGAAGATCCGTTTAGTCTTGGGCTTTATATACTATTGGGGTTTTTCTTACAGAAAATCATAGAGAATTTCACCAGTGGTGTAGAACACGGACACGTACATCAGCATGCCAACTTCTCAGTTACTTACCTATTGATAGCCCTAAGCCTTCACTCTTTTTTAGAAGGAAGCATTCTTACCGATTCTTTACACTCACACCATGTAACAGATGCAGAGCACGCTCAAAGCAGCTCTCCGAAGATATTGCTTGGCATAATAATGCATAAAATTCCAGCGGCAATAGCGCTTATGGCCCTTCTGCTTTATAAAATGTCTAGTAAAGCCAAAGCTTATATGCTTATTCTAGTCTTTGCGCTAGCTTCGCCTTTAGGACTATTTACTGGTGAGTTTCTTAGTAACGGGCATGTTCTTCCAGAAAAGTACATGATTATATTTTTTGCAGTAGTTGCTGGTAGTTTTCTGCAAATCTCTACAACCATTTTTATAGAAACAGATCCCAATCACAAGCTCAATTGGCAAAGATTCGGGGTATCAGTATTTGGCGCGATGTCTGCGGTTTTAGCTCAGGTACTTATCTGAAACTGTGTTGCGTAGGTTTTCTTAATACATTTGGACATGGGTCATCACCATAATCATCACAGGCACGGGCAAAGCACCAAAAACCTTAAGGTTGCATTCTTTCTTAACCTTTCTTTTACGGTTATTGAGTTTATCGGTGGGCTCCTAACTGGTAGTATGGCTATCATGTCTGATGCCCTGCATGACCTTGGCGACAGCATTAGCATAGGCTTGAGTTGGTACTTTCAGAACCTCTCAGAAAAGAAGAGAGACAACACCTTTTCTTATGGCTATAAGCGATTCTCTTTACTCGGAGCCATAATCAATGCTGTGGTACTTTTAGTAGGTTCAGTAATCATCATCAGCAAGGCGGCACCTGCTATTATGAATCCAAGTCAGGTAGACGAAAAAGGCATGCTCTACATTGCCATTTTCGGAGTTGTAGTGAATGGTGTAGCTGTTTTAAGACTTAGAAAAGGCAGTTCTATCAACGAAAGAGTTATTAGTCTGCATTTACTGGAAGATGTACTCGGCTGGGTAGCTGTACTTATAGGTAGTTTACTCATTATGTACTTCGATTGGTACTTTATAGATCCGCTACTTTCTGTGTTAATCGCTCTTTTCATTATATACAATGTCTTCGTCAACATCAAGAAGAGCTTTCAGATCATTCTTCAGGCAACCCCTAAAGAAATAGATATCGAGAAAGTACACAAGAAGCTCAGAACCATCCCAGAAGTGATTGAAATTCATGATTGCCATATCTGGTCAATGGATGGTGAATACCATGTGTTCTCTGCTCATTTGGTACTGGATAAGTCTTACGACCTACGCCTTCAGGCTGCTATTAAAAAGCGGGCAAAATACTTACTTCACGAATTAGGCATTGAGCATTCAACCCTTGAGTTTGAGTTGAAGGATGAACATTGCGATGGGTGTTAACTTCTACTAAATGATAAAAGCTCTTGCTTCCCTTCCAAAGCAAGGCCTCTAATAGCCATCAACACAGACAAAATCAATAGGACAGAAATATTAACTAGTACACCCGAGGTGCCTAAAATCGATCGGTACTCAAACTTTGGTAGTGCTTCCAGATCACTGTGTTCGAGCATTGTATTATCGAATACAAAAGGCATAAAATGCGCTCGCCAATCCAAACTGAAAGACCTCACATTAGCCTTAAATTCATTGTAGTTTTTTGAAGATGTACCCGCCAACTCAGTAGCACCATCTTGAAACAGAACTGCCGGACTTAACAGTCCCCATGAGTCTACCCACTTCTGCTGTTTAGTTAGTTGTTCATCGAACCTATTGATTACAGGCGATAGCTCCTCTTCCATTAACTCTTGGCTAGCAAAATAGCCTTGCCAGTAGCCATAAGCATTCTGTCCTTCATTACGAATAAGTTCTGGATGATTCCTCAAGTACTCATCCAACACCCTATCTTGTTCTTGGCTCAATTCCTTCTTGGTCTGCCTAATTTCATTAAGCAATGTTACCCTTGAAGGCATTGGGTACACGGTATTGGCAGCCTGATTAATAACGGTTGGAAGAATCAGCACGAGCAAAATCCATAAGGAGAGCAGGGAAACAGCATTCTTGGCCGAAGAATACCCGTAAATATTAACCAGATAAGAAACAGCAAACCAAAAGGCTAAGTAAGCATAGGTCAGCAAAAAGAAAGTAACTAGGCTCAAGCTAAACGCCATTCCAACCATTACTGCTGTAAGAGTCAGAATGAATGTAAGAATTATGGCCAAAGAGCAATAGCGAATAATAAAACGCTGAAGTAACCACAAGTTTGTGTTGATGGGGTTAGAAGCCAAAAGTCTCAGCCTACCAGACTCCAATTCTTGAGTTCTTAAGTTGTAGGTAAAAGCTATAATTACTAGTGGAACCAAATAAGTGAGCACAAAAGCCAAGTCGAAATTCCCGAATAGCAATTGAACTGGGTTATTCAGCTCATTGAAACTAAGCGTAGCCAAGTCTTCACTAGAAGAAATCTTAATCTGATGAGTATATAAATCGCTCTGACCTATGGCCAATTTACTAATTTCTGTAGCTGGCATAGTAGCCAATTGGCCAGTATAAATAGCCACATTCATTGGAGAAAGGCGAAAAGCACTAGGATGTTCCTCTCCTTTGCTCAGGTTTAAAGCCACTTCTTGTATTAGGTCTTCCTTTTCTTGTTGAGCAGCAATGGCTTGTTGCTGGTCTGCCTGCCTTCTTTCAAAATGTCTTAAACCGTTGTATCCAGCATACAAACAGAGTAAGACTAAAACAAGACTAAGTGAAACGAACCAATAGTTTCGGCTTAAAAGTCTGACCTCGTGGCGGATATTCTGACTGACCATATTAAACTCGGGTTGAAGCAAAAAATAGTAGAGCAAACGAGCCCAGTAACCATGCAGTAAGAATGAGGAGATTACTCTTATTGGCATCCATTACTTCGCCAAAATCAGGAGCTTCGAAATTGAACTCTGGCACTTCTGAAAGCAAAGAAGCATCGGCTTTGTAGCTCCATTCACCTAGTTTAGAGTTTTCGGCAAAATTGGTATTTAAAACTCTCTGCATTTCCACTCTGTGTTTTTCTGCTGCATCTGCAAAATTCCAATGGGTGGAGTAATCGGTACTAGCTAGAGACATGGACAGAAAACGAGTAGGCAAAAAAGGTGAAAGAAATGCCAAGCTACGGTATACCTGAGTCTGCTTTTGATGTACCTCTTTCAGCTTTTCGTTGTGCTTAAAGTAAATAGCGGTCTCGTGTTCTTCGCCCTTCTGCATTCTAAACGCATCGAAGTTGAAGGGCAAGTCTTCTAATTTGCTCACCTCATAAGCCTGAAGCGTTTCTTGCTCCAATTTTTTAGAAGCTTCACTCCAAGGGTCATGACCATCTAAACCTTTCTTCTTATCTTCGGCCACAGCAGCATCGAACTCCTGCCTTGTAGGATAAGGATGTTTTTCATTGGTAAAGCTGCTGGCGGTCTTTGGAACCGCCAGACAACTAACAATCCAAATGGCTAATAATATAACCAATGAAATACCCGAGTTATTTAAGAATGAGGAGATAACAAGGGTAATGCTGTTGACTATGGCAAAATAGGCTAGATAAACTAGCCACATTGTTGCCACGAACTTCCAGTCAATTTGTCTTATGAATAAGGCAGCCAGAATAAATATAATTGTTGTGAGAATGGCTACTGGAGCATAATTGCCCAACCATTTACCCAAGATTAACTGCTGGTTGCTTATTCCCTGAGTCTTAATAATTCTTAGTGTGCCTTGCTCTTTTTCCTTTGTAACCGACTGATGCCCCAAGGCTATGATCATAAGTGGAACAATAAAGAGCAGAATAAAATCTGGTGTTAAATCGCCAAAACGCGATAAACCGGTCTGGTCTGCAGCTGCCACATTATCGGCTTCGTTTCTAGAGTGTGCTTCTAGAAAAATAGACACCCCGGTAAACTTCTCTACTCCTGGGTCTATCAGAGAAAGTGGAAATTGAGGTTTAAACGCATAAGTGCCATAGTGAGCAGCATTGTGCGGGTTGGTTGCGCCCTGAGCTAACCAAAGTGATCTGGCATCTTCCTGTGCCAATTCGCGCTGAAGGTTTTTCTCTTGCCAATGAACATGACTAATATAAATGGCAACAACGCTTAGGGCCACAACAATACCCAACATCCATTTGAATTGACCAGATCTGGTCATCTCCAAAATTTCTTTTTTAGCTACTCGGAAAACCATCATCTCAATTGTTCATGTGGTTGAGGTATAGTTTTTCCAAATCGCTATGGTTGATCTCTTCTGTAGAAAGTTGCTCAACCAATTTACCTGACTTCATAATTCCGATGTCAGTACCTGTTTCCTTAGCCCTAAATAAATCGTGAGTAGCCATTAAGGTGGCCACATTTTGTTGGCTCAAACGCAACAACAGTTCTGAAAACTCATTGCTTGCTTTAGGGTCTAACCCAGAAGTAGGCTCGTCTAGCAAAAGCACCTTGGCTCTTTTGGCTATGGCCATAGCCACTCCAATTTTCTGCCTCATACCTTTTGAGTAAGTTTTCACCCTTTTTTTGAAGGCCTCAGATTGAAGACCCGCCTCTTGTAAGAAACTCACCAACTCGTCTTGCTGATACTTCATGCCTGCCAAGCCAACAAAGTATTCTAGATTTTCTAAACCGCTCAACTCGTTATACAGCACCAAATTCTCTGGTATATAAGCAATGAGCTTTTTAATGGCTTGCGGATCTTTAGATACTTCAATCTGATCTATTACCGCCTTGCCACTTGTTGGGGCTATAAAGTTCAGAAATAGATTTATAGTAGTTGACTTGCCCGCACCATTAGCTCCCAATAGACAGTAAATGTCTCCTGGTTCAATGACCAAGTTCAGGTTATCTAAAGCTAGATTTTCCTGATACTTCTTGGTTAAATTAACGGCATGCAACATGACTTTCTATTTTGCAACAATGATGCAAATATGATGGATTAATTATTAATTGCAACAATAGTGCAGAAATGATTTTTGATGAATTTAGGAGTGGCCGGTTAGCCATTCTATCGGTCAGTGTTTCTCTTCCAAAAATCAGAAATGAGGCGAACAGCATCTACTTCGCCATCGATGTCTGAATATTTTGGCTTCAATGAAATGTATTGATCTAGAGTAGACACGGCAGCCCTATAAATGGCAGAATCAACCTCAATTGGTGTATAGCCCTTTGGAGTGGCATAAGTAAAGTAGCCCGTTTTACCCACCGCCACAGGTATACTGAAGAAGTCTCGGGTTACGAACTCTCCTGTTTCTTTCTCAGAAATTGAAGCTTCAACAAAGAAGTTTACTGCATGCTCTGGGTAACCAAAAAGATAGCCATAAGCGCGGTATCTATCATTTCGCTCTTCAAATTCCATAGCTGTCAAAACCGTTGCTGGATCGGCATTGGCTGTAAAACCCCACTGAGCGAAAAATGCCGCTTTATCTTTCAGCAATTCAGCTAACTTATCTCTTCTGACGACAAGAATTTGAAGGTTTCTCTTTCCTTGATAAGCAAACCTATATGGAATTAGGTGGAACGAAAACTCTTCATTCGATAGACTTTCAAGTACATTATTCCACTTAGTAAGCTCGGCAAGTGCCATTTGGGTAGAGTCAGAACGAAGATCTACAACGTTTTTATCTCCATCTTTCATTTCCCCAGCCTTTGCAATGGGGTAAGACAGAGGAAACCCCATACTACTCATTGGCTTCAGCGTATCGAGCAAAGTATAAAGCGCCTCATGTTCTAGACCATAAGCCAAAAGTTCATTGGCCATAGCCAGTTCTGTTTCCGAAAGTTCAGATAGGTTCCAAAGGCTAGTTTTGGAAGTAATGTTCAGATTGTTTGTGCTAGCGCAAGAGGCCAACACAAACAATAAGCAAAGTTGTAGATATAGTTTTTTCATCGGCCTAATTCATGTGGATTGGCCAAGGGTCAGCAAATTTCTCCTTCTTTTGCCAAGCATCAATTTCATCTACTGAGCATAGACACTCTCGCAATTCCTCGGTGATTTGCTCTGCGTCTATGTTCTGCCCTATAATCACCAATTCATTCTTTCTATCGCCAAACAGTTTGCTCCAGTCAGACTCAATATGTTCCTTGTTCTCCACAAATGCCTCGTACTGCGTTCTTTGTTCAAAAGGCATAGAACACCACCAAACTCCTGCAAAATCTGCTCTTAATGAACCACCTGCTTGGCCCCAGCTTAAGGCTTCATCTTGTCTAGAAGCAAGCCAAAAAAGACCTTTACTTCTAATTATATTGGCTGGCCACATGACTGAAACATAGTTCCAAAAACGCTCAGGGTGAAAAGGCCGCTTATCGCGAAAGACAAAAGAGCTTATTCCATATTCTTCAGTTTCTGGGTGATGCTCATTTTCGAGCTCTTGAATCCACCCGGCAGACTGTGAAGTAGTTTCATAATCGAACTGCTTAGTGCCGAGAATGGTCTCCAAAGGTACTTTACCGAACTCCGTTTTAATCAGCTTTGCTTTAGGGTTAAGCTTAGTAATTATTCCTTTTAACAGATTCAATTCTTCTTGACTCACCAAGTCGGCTTTGTTGATTAGAATTACATCAGCAAACTCTACCTGATCAGTCAGTAGGTTGACTATTGAGCGCTGATCTTCTTCATCATCATTCATCTCTCTACCGGCAATGGTATCTGGCGAGCTGAAATCTCTGAGGAAATTGAAAGCATCTACCACCGTAACCATGGTATCTAGCTGGCAAACATCTGAAAGGTTTACTTCCAGCTCATCACTCTCAAACCAGAAAGTTTGGGCAACTGGAAGTGGCTCTGAAATACCTGTACTTTCAATCAGCAGGTAGTCATACTTATTCTCAAGCGCTAATTTGGCTACTTCTTCAATCAGGTCTTCCCTGAGTGTACAGCAAATACAACCATTGCTCATTTCAACAAGCTTTTCATCGGTTCTGCTTAGCATATTGCCTTGCTTTACCAATTCTGCATCTATGTTTACTTCACTCATGTCGTTGACAATAACAGCCACACGCATCCCTTCTTTATTGTGAAGCACATGGTTAAGTAAAGTGGTTTTACCAGCTCCTAAGAAGCCAGAAAGTACGGTTACCGGTAATTTGGTCATTAATTCTTAAGGGTATTTTGAATTTCTTTTATCTGCTCGAGCATATCGGCATGAGCATCGTAAATGGCTTGGGCGCTTAGCTCTACTCTGCCATGGCTGTGGTCGTGGCCTTCGTGGCCAGGTAATTCCAAGTGGTGACCTGGAATTTCGAAGAGGCTTTCTTCTAACTCTTCAACCACTTCTTCTATACTATCTTTTTCCGCTAAAGTGGATGTTTCTAGCTCACTCTCTATTTCGCCCAGAATAGCTATAATCTCTTTTTGCTTCTCGTAGGCCTTGTCATACAGGGCCTGATCTTCTTTACTTGTTCCACTACAGGCGCAAATGACTAATGCTATGCAAAGGGTTAATAATGATTTTACTCTCATTACTTGATGATTTTTGAGTCTTCTAAAATGAAATTCATGTGGTTGATATCTGAATCGTTCAACCTGAGCCTACCTTTTACCTTTACAATCTGATCTGGAGCTAGGGCAGGAATTTTCTCCATTTGTATTTCGGCAACAGTTTCTGGCCCCGCTCCACCACAGAAAAAACACGAACTAAAAGGCAAAGCCGAAAGCATGAAAATGGAGTCGAGTTCTAAAGGAATGTAATGGCCTGTAAGTGTTACTTCCGTTTTTTCAAGGGCCTTTAATTCTTCGTTGAAGGTAGGCACATCAAAATATGCTTCGGCCTCTTCAAAATACTTAGGGCTGAACTTTACTTTTTCGAAAAGCTCCCAGCCTTTGGGCTCTTGATCTACCAACAGGCTACTAAGAACAAACAGAGAGACTACTAGTATGGATCTCATGTCAAGCGTTTTTTAGCGTTCGTTTGTTCACAACATGTGCAGCCACTATAAATAGGGAGCCTAGCACCCTAAAGGCCGGTTCGAGCCACTCAGACTCAACAAAGCCTCCTACTAAAATTAGTGCTAGGCCTGCCAGTAAAAAGTAAACCGGCTTGGTTCTTCTTTTCTGAAAATAAACGTTGAGAATGGATACAGAACCAATGATTGCAGCAACAATAAAGAGGGGAAGCTCAATCTCTTCTAATGTTTCTGCCTGCCAACCAACAATGGCAGAAGTAACAATTAATATGGGCATTAAAGCACAATGAATGGAGCAAAGAATGGAAACACCAATGCCCCAGTTATCTAGTACCACAGAATCTTTAACAGCTTTAACCATGTGCAATTTTAGGTAGTTCTTTTATTATTTGCAACAACGTTGCAAACACAAATTGGGCAAATAAAAAACTAGAGACAGTTTTCACAAACACCCTCCATCAATACAGGAATATGATCGGCCTTGTACTGATCTAGTGTCTTCAAATAGCTTTCAGGATACTCCGGCAAACAAACTATTCTGTTGCAAGAAGTGCAGTGCAAATGCGGATGTACACACTTTTCTTTGTGTTCACTTCCGTTGTAGAAAAAGCACGTAACGCCTTTATTATTGAACACCTTAGACACCAAGCCAAGCTCAACAAAAGAATTGAATGTTCTGTAAATAGTAACCCTATCGGCTTCGCGTAAATGTTCTTCTATTTCAGAAATAGAAAAAGCCTTCCCATGATTAACGAGAAGGCTTAATGCCTTAATTCTAATAGCAGTAGCCCTGCATTTGTACTTCTTTAATACTGCTTCAATTTCTTGATTGGTCATGTACAAATAAGGACTACTGGCTACTATAAATGACGGTTAAACTCTTTGTCAGTAACTAACCAAAAACTACTGTATAGATAAGTTAAACGTCACGTCTATATCCGATTCAATTCCAGCGTTGGTTGGATCGCCATCGCGAACACCAGCGGCAGTTTTATTAGGCTCATGAATAAGAATTACTTGTAAAGTTCCATTGCTTGCTGCTCCGGTTGTTACTGTACCAGTAAGGCCTAATGGATTCTGGTTTGAATCTTGATCGCCATAAGCATATGTAAACTCAGCTCCTGTAGCAACATAAAATACTTGGTGATCTTCATCTTCTTCTTCAACCTCTTCGGTGATATCTTCAGCAGGAGTTTCCTCCTCATTCAAGAATCTCACTGTCAAAGTATAAGTGGCGTTAGCCATTAAAGAAATGTTATCGATGATTGGGTCGTTACCACCTTCACCATCTAAATCTGTGAAGCTTGCTGATACTACATCAGAAGCATCGTTATCGTTGGTAAATGTTAATTCAACAGTTGTAATTAGCTCTTCCTCATTTACTGGTTCTGGATCGTCAGAATCACAAGCAGTAAAAACAGAAAGCATTAAGAACATACCCAAGATTCCCTTCGCGCTTTGTTTGATCATGTTTCTCATTTTAAAATTATTAGTCAATGATTGTTATTTTGCAACAATAGTACATTTGCAACTAAGTTGCAATACATAATCGATTAGAGTGCAAAATTGTTTACCACTGGTAAATGGAAAGGAGAAATGACCGTGGATGATGAAGAGGTAATTTATCAGGTTATGAAAGGCGGCCTAACGAATGGAACCGAAAGACCCTCGCCTAGTCTTAGCGTCTCGCTAAGACTCATAGTGAGAGAAAGGAGGACTCGCTGAGACTTCTTTCTACCTCAAATTGATTATTTTGATTCCAAACACACATTAATGGGAAGAAAATACGCGATCAGAAATCAGGAAGAGTTCTATTTTGTCACCTTCACAGTTGTAGGTTGGATAGATGTTTTTATTCGGCAGGAATACAAAAACATATTTATCGATTCAATCAAATACTGTCAACGAGAAAAAGGGCTCTTAGTAGGGGCGTGGTGCATAATGCCGAGTCACATTCATCTTATTTTAGGAAGGGATAGAGAACCAAAGTTGGAAGAAATTATTCGTGATCTAAAGTCCTTCACATCCCGTCACATTAGAAAGTTTATTGAAAATAGCCCTTATGAGAGCAGAAAGTGGATGATTGATCTATTCAAAACTGCAGGGCAGAGCAAATCGAACAATAAAGACTTCCAGTTTTGGCAGCAGCACAACCACCCCATTGAACTCTCAACTATTGAAATTACACAACAGCGGTTGGATTATGTTCACAACAACCCTGTTGAAGCGGGGTGTGGTGTATAATGCCAGAGAATGGGTATTTAGTAGTGCTCGTGACTATGAAGATGAAAAAGGATTGATAGATTTCATTTTTATTATAGGCCCTAGCGAGACGATAAGACCAGTTAGGGGTTATGAAAAATATAAAAATGGCTTCTTAAACAGAATTAATAAGTTTATAGATAAAATAGTTGAAAATAGCTTTAATGCAAATTGTATATAATGAAAAGATTAACTACAATTCTTAGCTGCTTGATAACACTCATTTTTATTATAAATGTTTATGCTTTTGAACAGCAATCAGTAAATGAATTTTTAGGAAAGTGGAAATATGAAACAGATAATTATAGCTTTATTATTGAAATTAATAGTATTTCCAATAACTCCATTGATGCCACCTATTCCATAGCTGCTGATGCTGGAAAACAAATTGATGTGCCTTTCGAAGATGAAAACAACATAGAGTTTAAGGAATATAATAATTCTGAAAATTCTTTGAAGTTGATATTCATTTCAAAATTTGATTTAGCCGTTTACAAAGCAACTTTGACAAAAACTGCTAATAATAAAATTCAATTTACTTTGGGAGAAGCTATCAAAGAAGGTGCACACCTTTTCCCATGGAAAGCCCCAAGAGAATTGATCAAGTTTGAATAATTCGTCTGACCACTTGGAGTAGTCTGACGAATAGGCATAAAAAAAACCCTGACTTGGATAGTCAGGGTTCTAGGTTAGTAGTAATCAACCCCATACTTACTAACTACCGCATGCCTCACAAGCATCCGGGTTATCTAGCGAGCAGGCCATATCGGCTGCCTTTTGCTCCATTTCTGCTGCAGTAGGTGCAGCTGCTGCTGCTTTATCTACAGTGAACTGAATTGCATCCGTTGCTGCTCTAGATCTTAAGTAATACATACCAGTCTTCAGACCTTTCTTCCAGGCATAGAAATGCATAGAAGTCATTTTACCGAAGTTCGGATCTTGGATATGTATGTTCAAGCTTTGCGACTGACAGATGTATGCACCTCTATCGGCCGACATATCAATAATTGCTTTCTGAGAAATCTCCCAAACTGTTTTATAAAGCTCCTTGATGTTATCAGGAATTTCCTTGATGTTCTGAACAGAGCCCTTAGCCGCAATCAGTTTATTCTTCATGTCGGCACTCCATAAACCAAGCTCAATCAAGTCTTTCATTAAGTGTTTGTTCACTACCACAAACTCACCAGAAAGGGTTCTTCTGGTATAGATGTTCGAAGTATAAGGCTCAAAACACTCGTTGTTACCTAAAATTTGAGAAGTAGAAGCGGTTGGCATTGGTGCTACTAGCAATGAGTTTCTCACACCGTGTTTCTTCACCTCTTTCTTTAGGCTGTCCCAATCCCAAAGACCAGAATCTGGAGTTACTCCCCACATATCGTATTGGAAGATTCCTTTAGATACTGGAGAACCCTTAAAGGTCTCATAAGTACCTTCTACTTTGGCAATGTCTTTAGAAGCTGTCATTGCTGCGAAGTAGATGGTTTCAAAGATGTCTCTGTTTAGCTTACGTGCTTGCTCAGACTCAAATGGAAAGCCCATCATCAAGAATGCATCGGCCAAACCTTGTACACCTAAACCAATTGGTCTATGGCGCATGTTAGAGTTCTTGGCTTCTTCTACAGGGTAGTAGTTTACATCAATTACCTTATTCAGGTTTTTGGTGGCTACATACGTAACATCATATAGTTTTTGGAAGTCGTACTCCTTAGTTTCTTCATTGACATACATTGGCAGAGCAATAGAAGCAAGGTTACAAACCGCTACTTCATCAGGAGCCGTGTATTCAATAATTTCGGTACAAAGGTTTGAAGACTTAATGGTACCCAAGTTTTTCTGATTGGACTTTTTGTTAGCCGCATCTTTGAACAACATGTATGGCGTACCCGTCTCAATTTGTGCTTCAAGAATTTCAAACCAAAGGTCTTGCGCCTTTACAGTTTGACGACCTTTACCTTCTTTCTCATACTTTTCATAAAGCTTCTCGAAGTCATCTCCGTAAGCATCGGCCAAACCTGGGCACTCATTCGGACAGAATAGCGTCCACTCTTCGTTAGCCTCTACTCTTTTCATAAATAAATCAGAGATCCAAAGGGCGTAGAACAAATCTCTAGCTCTCAACTCTTCTTTACCATGGTTCTTTTTCAGATCAAGGAAGTCGAAGATATCGGCATGCCATGGCTCAAGGTACATAGCGAAAGAGCCTTTACGCTTTCCTCCACCTTGGTCTACATAACGGGCAGTCATATCGAAATTTCTCAACATTGGTACAATACCGTTAGAAACTCCACCTGTTCCTTTAATGTATGAACCTTTAGCTCTTACATTGTGAATAGAAAGACCAATACCTCCTGCAGATTGTGAAATCTTAGCACACTGCTTTAAAGTATCATAAATACCATCAATACTATCATCTTTCATTGTGAGTAAGAAGCAAGATGAAAGCTGAGGCTTAGGCGTACCTGCATTAAAGAGCGTTGGAGTAGCATGAGTAAACCACTTCTCCGAAAGTAAGTGATAAGTTTCAATTGCCTTTTCCATGTCTTCTCCGTGGATACCCACAGAAACCCTCATAAGCATATGCTGAGGACGCTCAACGATCTTACCGTCTAGCTTCATAAGGTAAGAGCGCTCTAAAGTTTTAAACCCGAAGTAATCGTAGCTAAAGTCTCTATCATAAATAATAGTAGAATCTAGTAAAGCGGCATTCGCTTTAATAATGCCGTAAGTTTCCTTAGAAACTAATGGAGCATTTTGACCAGTCTTTGGGTCTACGTATGTGTAAAGTCTCTTCATGGTGTTTGAAAAAGACTTACTTGTTGTTTTGTGAAGGTTAGAAATTGCAATTCTAGCAGCCAGCTTAGCATAGTCAGGGTGCTTCACTGTCATAGTAGCAGCAATTTCAGCAGCAAGGTTATCTAAGTCTTGCGTGCTTACGCCATCATAAAGGCCTTCAATTACCTTTTTGGCTACATCGATTGGTTCAACAAAGTTAGAATCCAATCCATAGGATAGCTTTTCTACCCTTGCGGTGATTTTGTCGAATTTGACGGACTCTCGTCTGCCATCTCTTTTTACTACTAACATATTTATGGGGTTTGGGGTTTGGGGGTTAATTTATTGAGCCATCATTTAGAAGTCATCATCAAATGACAAGGTTCGTGAGTTACCTGTGTCATCTTTATCTTTCATAACTCCAGCTTTCTGATATTCTCCCACTCTCTTCTCAAAGAAATTAGTTTTTCCTTGTAAGGAAATCATTTCCATAAAGTCGAATGGGTTAGTTGAGTTATACTCTTTAGCACAGCCTAGTTCAACCAAAAGTCTGTCTGTAACAAACTCAAGGTACTGAGCCATTAGATCAGAATTCATTCCAATTAGCCTAACTGGTAACGACTCTGTGATAAACTCTCTTTCAATATCTAAAGCATCAATAATGATTTCTCTAATTCTTTCTTCTGGCACCTGGTTAATTAGGTGGTTGTTGTGCAAGTGAACAGCAAAGTCACAGTGCAAGCCTTCATCTCTAGAGATTAACTCGTTTGAGAAAGTAAGTCCCGGCATTAGGCCTCTCTTCTTAAGCCAAAATATGGAACAAAAACTTCCTGAGAAGAAGATACCTTCTACCGCAGCAAATGCAATTAGCCTTTCAGCGAAAGAAGGAGATTCGATCCACTTCAAAGCCCAATCTGCTTTCTTCTTAATGGCATCGAATGTTTCGATGGCATGGAAAAGCTGATCTGCCTCTACCGGATCTTTAATGTATGTATCTATTAATAAAGAGTAAGTTTCTGAATGGATGTTCTCCATCATAATCTGAAAACCATAGAAGAACTTTGCTTCTGTGTATTGCACTTCATTAACGAAGTTTTCGGCCAGGTTTTCATTTACAATCCCATCGGATGCAGCAAAAAACGCTAACACGTGTTTGATGAAGTAACGCTCATCATCATTAAGCTTGCCATTCCAATCGGTAAGGTCTTGATGAAGATCTATTTCTTCAGCGGTCCAAAAGCTAGCTTCTGCTTTCTTATAGAACTGCCAAATATCGTCATGCTTTATCGGAAACAGTACAAAGCGGTCTTTGTTCTCCTTCAATAATGGTTCCTCTACTGCAGTAGTTTGTTCGCTCATGTTACTTGTTCAATTTGGGGTTGATAATAAAAGGCCACGCTGAAGAATTAACATTCTTCAAAAAACAAGTGCCATTTACCCGAAGGCAAAAAGCATTTTCCTATTTAATTTTCAGGGTCCTCAGTTAATTCCTTGATACTCTTGAGAGTAGGAGTCTAACTAGGGAATAGGTTGTTTATTGGGGTCGTAACCTGAAACAAATATTACAAAAAGGGGCTGAAAAATCAACGCGAAAACAGAAGTGATTTAATGCATGAATGGCGTTTCATGTGTTCGTTTAAACAACTGAAACATTGTAGTTTACATACACAACATTACACAATCACTTATCTCTATTTTTGACGTATGGAAAGGCGAAAAAAATTGAAAATTTAATATTGGAAAATTGCTTGGATTTATCGCGCGCATTTGGTTTGTTATTCGCGATTATTCCGTTACCTTTGCAGTCCATTTTTGAAAAATCATTCATAATGTACGCAATTGTAGACATAGCAGGAAAGCAGTTCAAAGTAACGCAAGACCAATTCGTTTACGCTCCATTGATGGAGGGCGAAGAAGGCGCTTCCGTAGAGTTCGAGAAAGTATTATTACTTGACAACGAAGGTAAAGTTGAAGTTGGTGCCCCAGCAATTAAGGGCGCAAAGGTTTCCGGTAAAATTATCGGACATGTAAAAGGTGATAAAGTAATCGTCTTCAAGAAGAAAAGAAGAAAAGGTTACAAAGTGAAAAACGGTCACCGTCAGCAGTTCACTAAAGTATTGATCGAAAAAATCTCTAAATAAGAAAATACCATGGCACATAAAAAAGGAGTCGGTAGTTCGAAAAACGGTAGAGAGTCGGAAAGTAAACGACTTGGCGTTAAAATTTATGGTGGTCAGGCTGCAATTGCAGGTAACATCATTGTAAGACAAAGAGGAACTCAGCATCACCCTGGTAATAACGTAGGTATGGGAAAAGACCACACCTTGTTTGCATTAACTGATGGTGTTGTTGAATTCAAAAAAGGTAGAAAAGACAGATCTTACGTTTCTGTTCTTCCTTTTGAAGGCGAAGGCAAAGCTGAGGCTTAATTAAGAGCTTATAGATATTTAAAAACCCTGATACTGAAAAGTGTCAGGGTTTTTTGCTTAGTATACTTTCGCTAAATAACGACCAGACCAAAAGCGCTAAAAAGAACAACACTCACTATAAGTAGGCGCCAAGAGAGGAATAAAACACCTCTTCTCTTATCTTGATTTGATCAAAAGTGTAATCTGAATAAATCAGTGTTAGTTCATTCTTTCCTTGAAAGATAGAATAGGAAAAAGCAGTACTAAGAAAGTCTTTAATACCAATCCTCTTTAGGAAAGGATTTGTCTCCCTTTAAATAGAAAAAATTATCAATCTCCCCTGCAAATAGAGCTTCATAAATGTTTTTATCAACATCCTGCTCGTCCGTTCTTAGCCCAGGAAATTTTTCAAAAAGTATCTCCATCGGAATTTGTTTAAAATCTAAAAAATGGTCTAGAACAATCTTCCTTATTATGCTGTAATGAGGTTCGAAAAGCTCATTGGGAGAACAGTAGATATTGTATGATTTGAACCCACTGCTTTTAGCTCTTTCTGAAGGAAAGGGGCTTAGACTTCTGTCTATTTTGATGCCATCACTGGCTAATAGAGCGTAGTAGGGCAACAAAGCACTTACATAGAGGTAGATGTTCAAGGAGGTTCCAATGTGATTCAAAAACTGAGATTCAATGATCACATCTAAGCTAAAGCCAGGCTGTTGACCATGAGTGATATCTCTAATTTTTAAACCAGGATAACGATCTTTCAACTCTTCAAAAAAACTAGACCATATTTTACGATTGTAATTCCTATCCAATAAGTCATTTCTTGTTCTGCCCTTGCTTTCAAGCGTTTGGATGTCAATTTCTGAGCTGCTTTCTAGTGCTTTGATATAGAATAGACTTTCAATTTCATTTCTGAGACTATGATACTTTTTCTTAAATAAATTCATCTCTGAGGCTTGCGAAAATTATTTACAATATACCAACCACGTGGATCGAGTATTTCGACAGGAGGTTGTGCTCGAGGCAATAAAAACATAACCATCACCACTCGTACTAGATAGCAACTGTATATTCTCTCTAAAAATATCTAGAAATTGATTTGAGAAAGCTACTTTTCCCGGGTTTTCCTTAAATTCATTTAACCATAATTCTATTTCTAAAGTGGACATTTGCCAAGCCTCCTTGAATATATCTGATGCTTGATATTCATTATTAACTAAGTCGGCACTACTTCCATATGTAATGCACCAAGCCCCCCAAAAAAGCCTCCACATGTTCGCCAGTTTCAGTGTGAACAGCAGGTACCTGTACCCTTCTTACTTCTCCAGTCAAACTGGTTTCACTTCCATCTCCAGGTATTTCATCAAAAGCTATATGCTTGTTGCAAACTTTGTATCCAAAGTCCTCGGGCTCAATAATCGGAACATTGTCATCATCATCTGAACATGCATCATCATTCTCTAAATTTGCCGAGAGACTGTCGTCAGGCCCACAGTTTTCATAAACCAACTCATATTCTGTGTAGCTATAATGACAATCCGGCACTTCATTACCTACTGAAACACAAGCATACCAATCGGTTTCTAATACATAGACATCACAGGTGTTATTATCATTGCTATTATCTGAATTGTTTTGATTAGAGTTATTATTACCACCTCCCCCAGAAGAACCGCTATTATTATTGTTTCCAATATCTGTCGGATTTGGGCATGGGTCTACTCCCACTAATTCATCTCCTGAATCTCCAAACTCACTTCGCTCATTAGCAGCCCCCCCCCCCTTAAGTTAGACAGAGTACTGGTAATTACCGTTTTTTGTTTGATTATAGATTTTAAGCCGAAGTTCTTTAAAACACTTAAAAGAGATTATTCACAGCACCCAACTTCTGTAATAGTATAGAAAATCGGTAGACAAAAACACTCTGACACATTGCCTACGGCAATCATTGATCAATGTAACTGCGCTAAAAAACCGAATCTATGAAGGTCTGAATAGTCGAAGGCCTCAAAAGTAATACGAAGACAACTCCGTAAATAGCCCCCCAAAGGTGGGCATCGTGATTGATGTTGTCTCGGCCTCGCTTGCCCATAATGATGGAGTAGACGATAAAGATGGCTCCGAGAATATAGCCAGGCAGGCAGATGATGGCGTAGAGGCAGAGGTCTCTTAGTGGATCGAAAAGCACAAAGGACAATACTAACGCAGAAACCCCACCTGAAGCACCTAAAGAGTTGTAATGAGGATTATTTCTATGCTTGATTAAAGTGGGCACATTGGCCACTATAACAGCCGTAACAAAGAGTAGAATAAAAAGCAGAGCTCCCACCTGAGGGAAATAGACATTGAAAATGCGTTCTATGGCAGCTCCAAAAAAGAAAAGCGTAAAGAGGTTTAGAAACAGGTGCATGGGGTTATTGTGCACAAAACCAGAGGTCAATAATCTCCAGTACTGCTTCTGCTGAACCGTCTGATATGGATTGAGCATAAGTTTTGCGTGAAGCTCGGGCTGCTTCCAAGCCACATAGGTCACCAACCCAATCACAATCATTAGTCCGTAAGTGAACTCCATTATTTATCCCTTTCAATCAGATATTGAGCAAATGACTTAAGGCCTGTTTTTCTCTCTTCGGCTACTTCAATTTTATCTAACGACTCAAAACCTTTATTGAAGTACTCGTTCATTTTGCCTAATGTCAGTTCTTTAATTCCGATCTGATCGTAAATGGCTGTCACTGCTTCAACCTTTTCTGCAGAATCGAACTCCTTTTTATCAATCCACTGAGTAAGTTGAGTCTTTTGCTCTTTATTGGCTAACTCTAGCGCTTTAAGTAAAAGGAAAGTCTTTTTGTTGGAAATGATGTCTCCCCCAACCTGCTTACCAAACTTCTCCTGATCTGCATATACGTCTAGCAAATCGTCTTTTAGCTGAAAGCCAATGCCAATATCTACTCCGAACTTATAAAGCGCTTTGGTAGAGGCTTCGCTAGCTCCTGCCAACATGGCTCCAAACTGAAGACTGAAACCCAACAGTACAGCGGTCTTCAACCTGATCATATTGATGTAGTCTTCTTCAGTGACTGATGACATGGTCTCGAAATTCATATCGAATTGCTGACCTTCACAAACTCCAGCCGCACACTCATTGAAGGCTTTAATAATGACCCTTAAGTCTCCAGGAGCATCAAGCAACAAATCATAAGCCCTTACCAACATTACATCTCCAGAGAGAATTGCTGTACTGCTATCCCACTTTTCATGTACCGTTTGCTTACCCCTGCGAAGTGGCGCATCATCCATGATGTCGTCATGCATGAGGGTGAAGTTGTGAAACACCTCTACCGCCAGTGCCTGATCCAAAATTGTCTCGTGATCGTCTTTAAACAGCTTGTAAGCTAAAAGCACTAAAACAGGTCTCAGTCTTTTTCCACCCAAAGACATAATATACCTGATGGGCTCATAAAGCTCATTAGGTTGTTCTCCGTAAGAATGTTCAGTAAGTCGGTTATTGATCAGGCCAATGAGAGCCTTCAAGTCATTTGTCATCTTCAACAAAAATTAGGTCGATAGTCCTTCGGTCAACATCTGTTGCTTTAACTCGAACAGTTACTTTATCACCAAGGCTTATCATTCGCTTGTTTCTTTTACCTAAGATGCGGTAATTTTGTTCATCGAACTCGTAATAATCGTCCGTCATATCGGAAATGCGAACCATTCCCTCACATTTGGTTTCTGAAATTTCTACAAAAACACCCCATTCTGTAACACCACTTACAATACCAGGGAAATCTTTCTTCTCAACCAAAGACATGTATTCTACCTGCTTATACTTGATGGAAGCCCTTTCAGCATCTGCTGCTCGCTTTTCTCTTTCAGAAGAGTGCAAGCAGAGCTCTTCATACTCTTCCTTATCGGCAGATTTTCCACCATCTAAATAATGCTGAAGCAGCCTGTGCACCATCATATCTGGATACCTACGAATAGGAGAGGTGAAGTGCGTATAATGAGGAAATGCCAAACCAAAGTGGCCCTTTTCTGCAGTGGTATACTTGGCCTTCGCCATGCTGCGGATAGCTAGTTGTTCCAAGACGTTCTGCTCGGGCCTTCCGGTAATTTTGTCCATCAAGACATTGAGATTTTTGGAAACTCCGCCTTTTTCGAAGTCCATATTATGACCAAAGCGGTTGGCAAACTTGGCGAATGTATCTAGCTTTTCTGGGTCTGGAGAATCGTGGGTTCTATAAACGAATGTTAGCGGATTCGCCCCTTTATGTTTGCTGTAGATAAATTCAGCAACCTTCTTATTAGCGAGCAGCATAAACTCCTCAATGAGCATATGCGCCTCTTTTCTTACTTTCGGCACAACACCCAATGGCGTACCGTTTTCATCGAGCTTAAATTTAACCTCAACAGTTTCGAAGTTTACGGCACCTTGCTGAAAGCGCTTCTTTCTTAGCAACCTGGCTAGGCCATTCAGTTGGTTAATCTCTTCACTGAAATCTCCTTCGCCTGACTCTATTCTTTCTTGCGCTTCTTCATAAGTAAAGCGTCTGTCTGAATAAATGATCGTTCGGCCGAACCACTCGTTCTTGATCTTTGCTTCAGCATCCAATTCAAAAACTGCACTGAAGGTAAGTTTTTCCTCCTGAGGCCTAAGAGAACACAAGCCATTGGAAAGCCTCTCTGGCAACATAGGAATGGTTCTATCTACCAAATAGACCGAAGTTGCTCTATCTACAGCCTCCTCTTCTAATGCCGATTTAGGCTCTACATAATGCGTAACATCAGCAATATGTACACCCACCTCAACATTACCATTTTCTAAGGTCCTTAGAGAAAGTGCATCATCGAAGTCTTTCGCATCATCTGGGTCGATGGTGAAGGTGGTAATCTCACGGAAGTCTTTCCTTTTCTTAATTTCCTTTGCAGTGATTTTTGCTGGAATAGCCTCTGCATCATCATTCACCTTGTCAGGAAACTCCAGTGGCAAGCCGAATTCAGCAATAATGGAGTGAATTTCTGCATTATGCTCACCTGCTTTGCCCAGCACACGCTGTACGATACCCTCTGGCTTTTTATCTCTTTCGGGCCACTCCGTGATTTTCACAATCACTTTATCGTTATGCTTGGCTCCGTTTAAATCTTCATACTTCACGTAGATGTCGTGAAACATCTTTTTGAAATCGGGAACTACGAAAGCATAGCGGGTATTCATTTCTATTCGCCCAACAAACTCATCTCTGTGACGAGCCAATACTTCTACTACCTTTCCTTCAGGACTCTTTCCATGCTTCTTAGGCTTCAAGACAACTTTTACCTTGTCATCGTCCATGGCACCTAGCAGATCTTCTTTAGACACCCATATATCGTCTTGTTCGGCATCTCCATCGGGCACTACGTAGGCAAAGCGTGCATTCACACTGTCCACTACTCCGGCAATGGTTTTCTGCTCTCCTTCAATAGTAAAAGAACCGTTTCTAAGCTTCTTTACTACTCCTCTAGCTTCTAAGCCAAAGATAACCTCAGAAACAACCCCTTTAGACTTGGCATCTCTGACACCTAAGCCTTTCAAGATTTGCTTAACCTGATATCCACGGCCTGGAGTTTGATTTAGAAACTCCACAATAAGTGGCTCAATTTGCTTTGCAGCTCTTTTAGTGACTGATGTATTTTCTGGAGGCGTACCTTTTCTCTTTCGACCCATAAATGGTTTTTGATGGAATGCTTTAAAATTAGGTATAATAAAAGGATTTCTGGCTGAATAGCCTTTAAAGCAAGGTGATATTTTCAGCTTTTAGCTTCGGCAATTGGCTTAGGCTAAGGAATACCTGAACCAAAACCGAAACATCCTTCTTGCAATATTTTACAACTCTATCGAGATCGTTTTGTTCGTAATAGATGCGGTTAACCTGACTGCCATCTATGTCATCTTTGCTACTCTCAATGCCAAAAATAGAAGCCAATAGGTCTAAAGAAGTATAATGCTTATAGTCTCCAAACTTCCACAACTCAAGCGTATCTAAGTGCGGAATCTCCCATGGCTTTTTACCTGAAAGCTGCAGAGCTTTTGGCAGTTCAATGCCGTTGACCAACATGCGCCTAGCGATATATGGAAAATCGAACTCTTTACCGTTGTGCGCACATAACCTAGTTTCTTTAGAGCTGAAATGCTTACTGTTTAACAATTCTGCAAATTCTTGAAGCAATTGCCTTTCATCATTGCCTGAGAAAGCAGTAATTCTAAGTTTTAGCTCAGGATCTAAATCCGAGAAGTATCCGACAGCAATAGTTACCACCTTACCGAACTCCGCATAGATTCCAGCACGTTCGTAAAGCTCTTCAGCCGACTTTTCTTCTGCTTCGCGAAAGAAGGCAGATTTCTTTTTCCAAAGCTCTTGTTTTCGTTCGGGTAGCTCTTTAAAAGTTTTGGTTTCAGCTACAGTTTCAATGTCCAAGAAAAGGATATTCTTGAGTGTGTCTTTGTTCATAGCATGGATAATTTAGTGGGAATTAGCCGTAAATGCTAGAGGTGTCACTTGGATGAACCAGGCACCGTGTATCATGACATACCGCTCTTCTGGAGCTTAGAAGCGTTGGAACAAACTGGATATTATGACATTTTGCTCCTACGGAGCTTGGAACAGTAGCTAGTTAACTTAGTTGGTGTTTTTGAATTAAATAGAAGCCACAACGTGGCCAAATGATATAATGGCTTCGAGAAAGGAAGCCTAAGCTTCGTAGAAGCGAAATACTTACCAGTTCAGATTAAGAAGCGTACTTTCCTTTTATTTCTAGCTCTACTATTTCTTCTAGCTCGAATTCATTGAATGGTTCTACCACAAATTTCTTATCGAAAAGTTCATTCAATATATAGTAGCTCACCCAAAATTCATTGTAGAAACCAAAAACCTCCGGGCTAATACTTTCCACCTTAGCCACAGATTGCTCATCCACCTTCTCAATCATATGCCTCAGCGTAGAAGTCTTTCGTGCCTCTTTAGACTTACCCTCATAGCCCTTAGAAACAATCATCACGTTGGTTAGCTCAATCAGGTTTTCATTGATGAGGTAAACATGCCATTCGCTTTCCCCCAGCCTATTAATTGACTTTCCCACACAAACTTTCACGCCTGTTACTTCAGGCATTTCAATGTCTTTTCTCATAGTAAATTATTGTTTGGCCAGTTTCTCAAACCACTCTCGCATAACGCCTTCGGCCAATTTATTCTGAGGGGTAAAATCAATATTGAAAGCCCCATCATCAGTATAATTTCTTCTTCGCCTTTCTGCCGACTCAGGAATTGGCGGAAACCATTTCCAAAAATGAAATCCAGCAATAAAAGGTTCATCTGCCAAAGCTTGAAACATTCCTTCATAGAGATTGGCCTGAGCCTTCTCGCTGAAAATCTTTTCTCTATCGCTCTTGCTCATGCGTTGAGGCCATTGCCAAGGCTCAATACCAGCATCTTTGGTGCTTTTATATCCAATCTCTGTAAACAGAATAGGCTTATCGTATTTGGCTGAAAAGTCACCCAACTGCTTTAAGTGTTCACTCCAACCTTTTTTTACCTCTTCTACTGAAGGCTCTTCTATTTGCACCACAGGGAAATAACCTTGAACTCCGATATAATCTAGCTCATCCCAGAATGCTACCTCTTCATACTCATCGGCAAAGTTGGCTGCATAGGTAAGTTCTCCAGAGTAGACAGAACGAATCTTCTCAATCAGACTGCGCCAATCTGCCTCTCGCTCCACGCAAGTTCTGTAAAGTTCTGTGCCTATGCAGAGCATTTCAATAGACTCTTCTTCGGCTAACTTGGCATAGTGAAGTATAAATTCTTCATAATTGGCAAACCAAGTTTTCCAGTCGGCCTCAGTCTCCATCGCTATTTCTCCTCTCCATTTGCCTTGGCTATCTCTGAGCCAGATGTGAGGCTTAAGTATGGTTTTGATACCGTACAACCTAGCTATTCGAGTAGTTTCTCTCAGGCCTCTATCGCTTTCTCCATACCAACCATCATCTCTACCAATCTGATTACCAATTAATGGTGAATTATGCTCTTTCTGCCATCCAAATGGAGTCTGAGAAATCCAATTCACATTATTATTAACCAACTGTTGAAAGGCCAGTGAATCTGGCTTATAATGACTTGCCACCCAACAAACACCTCTGTGCTTGGCATGATTAGAAATATTGATACTGGATTGTTTCTGAGGCCTACCAAACACCAAAAAGCCAATCAACACTAAGGTGATTGGAAAAATGACAATCGATAGCTTTTTGGGTTTCATTATATCAACTCCATCTCAAAGATAGTAGCCAGATGATGTGTTAGCCTAGCCCTTACTTCGTCCATATTTACCTCATGACCAAGCTCTTTCTGCATAGAAGTAACCGCTTTATCATCTATACCACAAGGAACAATATGTCCAAAATACGATAAATCTGTGTTAACGTTTAAGGCCAAACCATGCATAGTCACCCATCGGCTAGACTTCACTCCCATAGCGCAAATCTTTCTAGGGTCTTCGGCACCTTCTTCAAAGTCTATCCATACTCCCGTTAGACCATCAATACGCCCTGCCTTCAGCCCGAAATCGGCCATAGTAGAGATTACAGCCTCTTCTAGAAAGCGTAAATACTTATGTATATCTGTGAAAAAATTCTCAAGATCTAAGATTGGATAGGCAACAATTTGCCCTGGACCGTGATAAGTGATATCACCGCCTCTATTGATCTTATAAAATTGGGCAAAATTCTCCCGCAATCCTTCTTCATCCAGAAGCAGATTGTCTATTGAACCACTCTTCCCTAGAGTATAAACATGAGGATGCTCACAGAATATGAGATAGTTATCGGTGGGCACCACCGATGACTCAACTGATTTACGATTATCAATTTTTCGATCAACAGTCTTTTTAAAGATCGACTCTTGATAATCCCACACTTTTTGGTAATCATCCTCTCCAAGATAAATTACCTCAACTCTCTTATTCTGAAGAATACTCATACTTACGCTTAATCGGCCACATGCACGCTAAATTAGGCCTCCCTCGGTACGTCTCCAATAAGTTCCACAGATAATACACGAACATATTTCGTTACTTGTCTGTTGGCCTTACGCTGAGCCGAGGTTTGATTACGCGCAAGAAACTCTGTCTTGACCACGCTATTGTCTTTCATATTAAGGAACGTGGCCGAGAACTTTTTCATATTCTTCTTACCAGCCATGTTCCAAAAATAGATTATGGCATGAATGTTTCCAACATTTTGAAGCCCGAATTGGCTTTTATATGAACCGATTTGAATTTTCGTGGCAACAAAACTGCTTCTCCCATGCAAATTTTTGTAGTTTGTCCCTCTGAGGCGAGATTAGCCGAACCTTCTAAGCAAGTATAAATAATAAAGGAATCTTGATCGAAATGCTCACGGATTATACCTGTTGTAAACTCTAAAAGATTGGTTTGAAAGTACTGTGATTTAACCAAAGGCACCACCTCATTTAGCCCTCTTTTATAGTTGGTTTTGTATTCCGAATAGGCATGATAATCTAAAGCATCTAGAGCTTGTTCTGTATGAAGCTCTCTTTTATTTCCTTCATCATCTGTTCTATCGAAATCATATATACGGTAGGTAACATCTGAAGACTGCTGAATTTCTGCCAACAAAAGCCCCTTCCCTATAGTGTGTACTCTACCAGCAGGCAGATAGAAGCAATCGCCAGCTTGTACTTCCTCCTCGTTCAGTAATTCGGTCAGCTTTCCGCTATTCAAATACTGTAAATACTCCTCTCTACTGGTTTCTCTATTGAAACCACTGATCAATTTGGCGCCTTCATCGGCCTGAAAGACATACCACATTTCAGATTTACCAAGAGAGTTATGTCTTTCTCTGGCCAATTTATCATCGGGATGCACCTGAATGGATAAGTCTTGAGCGGCATCGATAAACTTTACCAAAAGAGGAAATTCATTTCCGAAAGCCTCATATACCTTCTTCCCAATCAAGTCTTCCTTAAACTCTTCAATAAGCTCAGGCAACGTACTTCCTTTTAGTACCCCCTCTGAAACTTTGGAAAGGTTACCTGGCACACCTGAGATCTCCCAAGTTTCGCCACAGTTTTTAAGGGGTGAAAAATCTTTACCAAGCACATCGTTTATCTTAGTGCCTCCCCAGATTTTCTCCTTAAATATGGTATCGAATTTTAGTGGGTATAAGTATCTTTTGCTCATCCTTTTCTCATTGCCTTATAAGTGTTGATCAATCCGTTAGTCGATGCATCGTGAGAAGATACATCTTCTTGACTCTCTAGCTCTGGAAGAATCTTTTTGGCCAATACTTTACCCAATTCTACTCCCCATTGATCGAAACTAAAGATGTTCCAAATAACGCCTTGCGTAAAAATCTTGTGTTCGTACATAGCCACAAGACTACCCAACACTTTTGGTGTCAGTTTTTTGAAAAGAATGCTGTTTGTTGGCTTATTACCTTCAAATACCTTGAAAGGTGCTAGTTCAGCAATTTCTTCATCACTTTTACCTTGAGCTTTAAGCTCAGCCTCTACTTCTTCTTTGGTTTTTCCGTTCATTAAAGCCTCGGTTTGTGCAAAGAAGTTCGAAAGCAATTTCGGATGGTGGTCTCCTAATGGATTCTGGCTGATTGCTGGCGCCAAAAAGTCGCATGGAATTAGCTTAGTACCCTGATGAATCAATTGGTAAAAGGCATGTTGTCCGTTAGTTCCAGGTTCGCCCCAAACAATTGGTCCTGTCTGATATTGAACTGTGTTTCCATTTCTATCTACATACTTTCCATTACTCTCCATGTTCCCTTGCTGAAAATAGGCAGCAAAGCGGTGCATGTATTGGTCGTATGGTAAAATAGCCTCAGACTCACTGCCGAAGAAATTTCCGTACCACAAGCCGATTAAAGCCAGAGTTACAGGAATATTCTCTTCTAGCGGAGTATTTAAAAAATGCTGATCCATTTCATAGGCACCTGTAAGCAGCTCCTCAAAGTTGTTGTAACCTATAGTACATGCAATGGACAGCCCTATTGAAGACCAAAGGGAGTATCTGCCTCCTACCCAATCCCAAAACTCAAACATATTGGCTGTATCAATACCAAAGGCAGCAACAGCTTCAGCATTGGTAGAAAGTGCTACAAAGTGTTTCGCTACGTCAGCCTCAGTTCCTCCATTAGCCAAGAACCAATCTTTCGCTGAATGCGCGTTGGTCATGGTTTCTTGAGTAGTGAAAGTCTTAGAAGCAATCATGAAAAGAGTTTCCTCTGCATTCACCTCTTTCAACACTTCAGAAAGGTGCGTGCCATCTACATTAGAAACAAAGTATGGTTTGATGCCGAATGTAGCATAAGACTTCAAGGCCTCAGTAACCATTACAGGTCCAAGGTCTGAACCTCCAATCCCAATGTTTACAATGTACTTTATGGATTTGCCAGAATAGCCCTTCCAATTACCCGCTGTTACTTTGTCGGCAAAGGTTTTCATCTTAGCCAACGCTGCCTTTACATCGGGCATAACATCTTCACCATCAACCATTATAGGTTCAATACCCATATTTCGAAGAGCAATATGGAGGACAGACCTGTCTTCGGTTTGGTTTATCTTTTCTCCCGAAAACATTGCCTTTACGGCCTCTTTAACACCACATTCTGTTGCTAGCTTAAACAGTAGCTCTATGGTTTCTTCAGTAATAATGTTTTTAGAGTAATCTACCAGCGTGTCGTTAAAACGAAGAGAGTACTTTTCAAACCTTTTGTCATCTGACTGAAAAAGATCTTTCATATGAACCTGCTTCATTTTTTCGGCATGCTCCGATAATTTTTTCCAGGCTTGAGTTTCAGTAGGGTTAATGTTCTGTAGCATCGTGAGTTCTTTGTAGGCTTTGAATTTACTTCAAATTATTCCCTAAATTAAGATCAACCACATTCATATCCATGCAAACGTTTGGCAAAAGAGGAGAAGCCATGGCCGAAATAGAGATGAGGCAAAGAGGCTATAAAATTCTAGCAAGGAATTACCGACACGGCAAATCAGAGATAGACCTGATTATGCAAGGTGAAGGGCTTATGATTTTTGTAGAAGTAAAAACAAGAAGCTCTAACAGTTTTGGCTTTCCAGAAGATTTCGTTTCTAAAAATCAGCAAGAAGCCATAATAAGAGCGGCTAACTACTATGTGGAGGAACAGGGCTGGAAAGGAGATATTCGGTTTGATATTGTGGCTATTATTGTAAAACAAACCACTATGCAAATAGAACACCTGAAAGATGCCTTCTACTGACCTGTTTTGGAGGAATTATAAATGGTTTGAGAGTTTTTATTCCACTCTCTAACTATGTAAGGTTCAAAGTCCCAATCGTAAAAAACTTTAGGGTACTGCAACCAACGCTTTTGAACCACTACTCCTGGTACATCGTGGTATTCAATCCAAACGCCTACTTTTTTATCGAATACGTATTCTCCAGTTACTGCAACATTGCCACTTTCATAAAATCTGTAGTAGGTTCCTTCCTTCTTTCCATACTGAAAAGGAATCACTTCCTTCATTTTGGTTTTCTGGTCTTCATCATAATAAGTAATCTGTGAATCTGTGAACCAACCCTTGGTATAATGCTCCTTCTCGTATAGGGTAGAATCCATTCGCTGATACAGCCAAGTACCGTGTTTGGTTCCGTAATAGAAGTCTCCTTTTTCAATAACTACATCGTTAACTATGCGCTCGTAAGGCCCATGCAAAACTCTATCTAGCATCTGTCCTTTCCCTTCGGCAGAACGAATGGTGTTATTCTTAGCATCGTGATAAAACACTTTTCTTACGTAAGGTGCTGCCGCTACCGGTTCTGGCAATACGTAGAACAAACGGAAATCTTCTGTATCTCTTTCAGAGAAAGAAGTAAAGGCCTTTTTAGTCTTCTCTCCATAAAAGACATTGCGTTTTACTCTTTCCTCAGCATCGGGAATGGTATCGGCTTCTTGAGGTTTTTCATCTTCTAACGTAATATCCGGCTTGGTCGGATCTTTCTCCTTTTCAACTGGAGCAAAAATCTGATCTACCCCGCCACAGGAGGTGAGCAAAACAATTAAACCAAAAAGCAAAACCCTTTTTTGCATGTCGTGAAGATAACGAATACTGTTGAAGTGTATTTTGAAAGAGTTGTAATTAGAAGAAATGAAAAAGCCTTGCGAGAAGCAAGGCTTAATTTCTGTGGAGGATACCGGATTCGAACCGGTGACCTCTACACTGCCAGTGTAGCGCTCTAGCCAGCTGAGCTAAACCCCCTTTTTGCTCTAGCCTCTCGATAATTATCGGGAGAGCTAAACCCCCAAAAGGTGCGCAAATATAGACTTGTCTTTAATTAAATCAAAACACCCTACGTGCTCTTCTAAATCTTTCTTTATAATAGCTGGAGTAGAGGTTGCTTTCTGTTACTCCAAGTGAGGTGGAGGCATGGATAAATCGGACATCATTTCTACCTCTAATGGCCGTTACAATACCTGCATGATTAATCTGCCTTTTCTTTTTGCCTGTTGCAAAAAACACCATATCACCGACTTTAAGATCTTTGATATTAACTCGCTTCCCTTTCTTAGCTTGCTCAGCTGAAGTTCTAGGCAGTGTAAGTCTTACACTTTGAAAGGAATGAAAAAGCAGTGCTGAACAGTCCATTCCTACTCGTGTAGTGCCTCCATATTTATAGGGTGTACCAGTGTATGATCTGGCTGTCTGAACTACCAAGTCTACTTTCTTAGCACGAGACATATGCCCTCCACAGCCAGAAATCAAAATGAGGAGAAAGATCAGCGCAGAATTTCTGAGCAGTGTTCTATTTTTCATGAGTAGTTGGGTGTCGGTATTCAAATTTAAAATTTTTCATTTTATTTTTTCTTTTACCAAGAGTGCTAATTGGTATTGACTATCTTTCTAAGCCTATGAAAACCGTCATTTTATTCTTAGTTACAGTTTTATTCGCCTTGTCATCGGCACCTAATGTTTATGCCCAAAGAAAGTGGAAAGATGATTACTATTCAGAATTGAACGATCAGAATTTTCGGGATTTCAAGCTTTTCAAAAAACAGTTAGACACCGACAAAATTGACTACCCTCTGCTTAGTGCTGCGCTGTTCTTTGTTACCAACGAAGCGCGCTTAGAGCAAGGCTTAACAGCCTTAGAATACCATTCTGGCTTAGAAACTATGGCATACAATCATTCTATAGCCATGGCCAAAGACAACTTCTTCGACCATAATAACCCAAAAGATAAAAAAAGAAAAACCCCCTCTCAACGGGCTAAACTAGCTGGAATATCTAATCCGAACATAGGTGAAAACATTCATGCCACAGGCGGAAGACAATTCGGCACGTATATTGAACTAGCAGATAGCATTGTGCAAAGTTGGATAGACTCTCCGCCACATAGAAAAACAATGTATTCGCAAGATGCACTTCAATTGGGTTGCGGAGTTTACTTTTACGACAAAAAGTGGCAAAACTATAAAGATGTATATAAACAAGGAAGAGGCTTCTGGATTGCCACTCAGAACTTTCAAATGTTCACAAAAATAAAGACTACATCGTCAAAGGATAAAGGACCTAAGAATGACTAAAAAAGTAATACTTGTCGCTTTACTTGCTGTTGGCTCATTTAGCTTACGGGCACAGCAATTATCTCCTACAGACAAGGCTGACCTCAATAGCACCATAGCTCAATTCATGAAGCATACAGAAAGCATGAATTTTGAAGGGATTGTAGACATGACCTACCCGAAGGTTTTCGATTTAGTAACGAAACAACAAATGCTCAGCCTGTTAAATGGCTTGAGCGGAATGGGGTTTGAGGTATCCTACGACTCTATTACTAATCAGGAGCCCATACTGGTGGCAAAAAATGATTCGGTAAAATATGCTTTAGTGAATTATTACTCTGAGATGGTGATGAAGATCACTAAGGAAGAAATGAAAACGAAAGAGTCAATAGATATACTCAAGTTATCGTTATTAAATACTGCAGGGGTAGAATCTATAGACTATGTGGAAGAAACCTCTTCCTTAATAGTTAAAGGGAACAAAAGGCTTTTGGCCATCAAAGATCAGGCTTATGACGATCAATGGTCGGCTATAGAGTTCGATGTAAACAATCCGGCTCTAAACGCCATGTTAGTTCCTACCCCAATTTTGACTGAAATTTCAGAGTTTATTAATAAAAACTAATTCTGCCCACTTCAGATTATTACAAACTAAAAGAGACAAAATGAAACAAGTTCTATTAATAGCTACCCTGGCGTTGATTACACTATCGGCCAATGCACAAAGTCTAAGCTCAAAAGACAATGCAGCCATAGACGCCAAAGTTGATCAGTTTTTAAAACTGATGGAAAAAAAGGATTACACCAAAGTGTTGGATTTCATGTATCCTCCAATCTTTGAGCATACCTCAAAAAAGGATATGTTCCAAATATTTGAAATGCTGGAGCAATCGGGTATTGAACTGAAATTCAAGAATACAGAGGTACTTAATAAGCAAGGACTAAAAACTATTAAAGACACTAAGTACGCGCTAATTAAGTATAGATTTGAGCTTGACTTACCACTCAATACTGATGAGTTGAGAGGCTACGCACCGCTTTTGGTACCAGTACTTCAAAGTAACTTTGGGAAGGAAAACGTTACTTACAATAAAAGCCAAAATCTAATCAATGCTAAAGGAGAGAAATTCTTGATGGCCATCAACGATCCGAAATACTCAGATTGGTTATTCCTAATTTACGACTCTAGCATGAGAACTGCTATTGAGAAGACCATTCCGGCTGAAGTAAATAACCAAGCCGCGGCCTTGGCCAGATAAAACTGTAGAAAATAAGCTCAATACAATAAGGCTGTCTCAAAAGCCGACAGTCATTCCAGACTCTTCCGATAAATCGGAAATGAAGTTATTCGAGCTGGGAATGACACAGATAATGGCTTCAGAGACAGCCTTATTTTCACGCATTTAAAGCCCAAACATATGCTCATTTAGCTTTTTAAGTGCATTCTCCTTATTGGAGCTATCTGTTAAAAGCGAAATGTTATGTCTACTACCTCCGTATGAAATCATGCGAATTGGAGTTTCTTCAAGCGCATCGAAAATTTTGGTTACAATACCCTTCTGTTCTGCCACAAAGTTACCCACTACACAAATGATAGTCTGAGCTTTATCAATTTCTACCTGCCCGAATTGACTCAGCTCTTTCACAATTTTGTCCAAGTGCTCATCTTCATCGATAGTTACAGAAACAGCCACCTCAGAAGTGGTAATCATATCGATTGGCGTTTTATACTTCTCAAAGATTTCGAATATTTTTCTCAAGAAACCATAGGCTAGAAGCATTCTGGTAGATTTTATCTTGATGGCAGTGATTCCATCTTTCGCGGCTATGGCTTTAACGTCTGCCGAAATGGTACCCTTACTTATTACCGTTCCTTTAGCTTCTGGCTGCATAGTATTCAGCAGTTTTACTGGGATACCATACTTCTGGGCGGGCCAAATAGAGGCCGGATGTAAGATTTTTGCACCAAAATAAGCGAGCTCGGCAGCCTCATCGAATGAAAGCTCTGCAATCGGATATGTCTTATCTACCACACGAGGGTCGTTATTGTGCATACCGTCTATGTCGGTCCAAATTTGCACATCGGTAGCCTTAATGGCAGCCCCAATCAAAGAAGCCGTGTAATCGCTACCACCTCTTTGCAAGTTGTCAATTTCACCCTTATGGTTCTTACAGATGTATCCTTGGGTAATGAACAAACCTTGGTTTCTGTTCTTCTCAAGAATAGCAGAAAGCTTTGCGCTAATAAAGTCTAAGTCTGGCTCATGGTCTTCATTGGTCTTCATAAACTCAAGCGCAGGAAGCAATTGAGCAGGAATACTTCTTTCTTGAAGGAGCAGAGTGAATAGCTTGGTAGACATTAGCTCTCCTTGAGCCAAAATATCTCTACTGAGGGCCTCATTAAAGGATATTTTGAGTGTGATTTTTAGAAACTCAAAATGCTCGGTGATTACCTCTGTAGCTTCATTTTTCTTCTCTTGTGTAGAAAAGAGGCTATCTATAAAATCATTGTAATGAGATCGGAGTGCATTTATCTTTTCAAGTGCTTCTTCCTTTTTGTCGGCCGCTAAAGACTCACCAATGCTCACTAGGCTATTGGTGGTACCAGAGAGGGCTGAGAGTACCACTATTTTAGATTGATCGTCTCTTGTAATGAGATCGGCAACGGAGTGCATGCGCTCAGGCCTGCCTACAGAAGTTCCTCCGAATTTGTATACCTGCATTGTTTACGGAATTAGAACCCTAACATTTTAATGGCTGTAATGGCTGCTTCATCACCTTTGTTGCCATGCTTTCCTCCAGCGCGATCGAGCGCTTGCTTTTGGGTGTTTGGGGTAAGTACACCAAAGATTACCGGCTTATTGAATTTTAGACCAACATTGGTGATGCCGTGCGCAACTGCATCGCAGATAAAATCGAAGTGCTTGGTTTCGCCTTGTACTACACATCCAATGCAGATTACTGCATCAATATCGTCTTGTGCTGCCATCCATTGAGCTCCTAAAGTCAATTCAAAACTGCCTGGCACACTCTTTCTAATAATGTTTTCTTTCTGTGCACCATGCTGAATTAAGGTACTATATGCACCATGATATAATGCTTCTGTTACCTCTTCGTTCCACTCAGAAACTACAACAGCAAATTTTCTTTCGCTGATGGGTGTAATATTCTTATCGCTGTACTCGCTTAAGTTTTTGTTGCTACTGGCCATAATATTTTGTGTATAAAAAAAGGTAAGACTATCGCCTTACCTTCTTCGTTAATGTTGTTTATAAAATTAACGTCCGGCAAGGACTTCTAATCTTGCTTTTTGTTTTCGCGCCTCGTTCACCTGAGTAGATTTAGCGTAATCGTTGATTATCTTATCTAATGATTCAATAGCTGAAGAAAGGTCAGAACCTTTCTCGTAAGCCAAAGATGCTTTCAATAAGTAACCAGGAGAGAAATATTGATCATCTACAGTATTGGCAGCCTTCTCGTAATTATCTGCAGCATCAGAGAAGTTACCTAGCTCCAAATATGCATCGCCAATAAGGCTGTAAGCTCTACCCTGAACCAAAATTTCTGAAGTTGAGAAATCTTCTAGGTAATCAATGGCTTGCTCATACTGTCTTTGCTTTAAGTAAGAAGCACCAGCATAGAAGCTAGCTAAGTTAGCTACTTCAGTTCCGCCATAAATATCGATAATGTCAATAAAACCAAGGTTTCTACCATCGCCCATCAATGCAAATTCAAGACTATCATTCTCATAATAATACTGAGCCTGAAAAATCTCGTTCTGAGCATCTATGTTTCTTTGGTCTTTTCTGTAGTCTAAAAAGAACAGTCCACTAGCAACAACAAGCACAATAAGGCCTACAATTGCACCAATAAAACCGATTGGTCCAACTTCGTTCTTGAACTTTTCAATCGCGCTGCTGTCTTTGCTGTTTCTTTCTTCTGAAGAATTATTCTCCGCCATCTCTCTCAAAAATTAGGTCGCAAATATAAAGAAATTGTTGTAAAACAAAGGGTTAAAACCTATTCAGTGATAAATGGATAGTCTTCCTGAACATAAACGTCTTTGTAAGCTTCAGAAGCATCAGGGTAAGGAGACTCTTCTGCGAACTTCACGCACTCCATTACTTCGTCCTTAATTTTCTTATCTGTAGCTTTCAATTCCTCTTCAGTAGCCCACTTATTTTCTAAAATCTTAGACTTCACGTATTCAATAGGGTCTCTATCTTTATAGTCTTGAAGCTCTTCTTTAGTTCTATACTTTGCAGGATCGGACATTGAGTGTCCTTTATATCTGTAAGTTCTGAACTCCAACAAAGTAGGGCCATCACCTCTTCTTGCTCTGTCTGCTGCCTCTTCTACTGCAACGTGAACGTTTTCAGGATTCATGGCATCTACAGGAGCAGAAGGCATATCGTAAGACTCACCTAAGGTATGCAGCTCCGTTACGTTTGAAGTTCTCTGAACTGAAGTACCCATGGCGTAACCATTGTTCTCAATAACAAAGATTACTGGTAGTTTCCACAACATAGCCATGTTAAGTGCTTCGTGGAAGGCACCTTGACGAACAGCACCGTCTCCCATCATACAGATACACAGGTTGTCGGTTTTGTTATACTTCTCAGCGAAGGCAATTCCAGCACCTAATGGCACCTGGCCACCAACAATTCCATGACCTCCAAAGAAACCCTTCTCTCTGTCGAACATGTGCATTGAGCCACCTTTACCCTTAGAGATACCAGTGGCTTTGGCCATTAATTCAGCCATTACAGCCTTAGGATCAGAACCCAACGCCAATGGTTGACCGTGGTCTCTATAAGCGGTTATCCATTTATCACCTTCTTTCAAAGCGGTAACAGAACCACTTGAACAAGCTTCCTGACCAATATATAAGTGACAGAAACCTCTGATTTTCTGTTGACCATAAAGCTGACCAGCCTTCTCCTCAAACCTTCTTTGCAAAAGCATGTTCTCGTACCAGAACATATAGGTTTCTTTTGAAAACTTAGATTCTTTCTTAGCCTTAGCTTTTGTGCTTCCTTTTGCTGCTGCCATGTACTATTCTTTAAAAGGTAAAAACCTTTAATTTTCAATTGTTTAAATGGGACTGCGAAAATAAGACAAAAACGTTCAACTTTGAAATTAACTTCCGCTTTACGGTAGAAAATGCATCTCGAATCAGTCAGACTAATACAATACAAGAATTACAAACAAGCCCAAGTGAGCTTTTCACCTCAGGTGAATTGTTTTCTGGGTGAAAATGGTAGCGGCAAAACCAACCTGCTCGATGCCATCTTTTACCTCGCTTTTACCAAGAGTGCCGATCAGGCTCTAGACATGCAATGCATTTTTCACAATGAAGACTTCTTTTCCATTAAGGGTGAATTCAAAGTGGAAGAAAAGAAAAGAGTGGTGCTAGGCGCTTACCAGAAAGGAAAGAAGAAACAAATAAAACTAGATGACAAACCTTACAAAAAGGTAAGCGAGCATATTGGCAAATTTCCCACTGTGTTGATTGCTCCTAACGATACAGACGTAATAAGAGGCGCAAGTGAAGACAGGAGAAAGTTTTTCGATGCTATTATTTCTCAGGTAGATCAGGGTTACCTCAACAACCTCATTGCATATAATCATGTGCTGAAACAGCGGAATAGTTTACTGAAACAGTTTGCAGAACAAGACCGGTTTGATTCAGATTTACTAGAGCCCTTTACCGAAAAGTTGGTTGAGCTAGGAACAAAAGTTCATGAAGTAAGAAGTAGCTTCATAGAGTCATTCAAGCCACTTTTAATGGAGCATTACTCCAAACTAAGTAGTGAAAAAGAGTTGATCGGAATTGAATATGAGTCGGACTTTGCTGAAGGAATTGAAGGCAAAATGCAAAGTTCTTTAAAAAAGGACTTAATACTGAAACGAACCAACAAGGGAATTCACAAAGATGAATTCGTATTCATTATGGATGATGTGCCCGTAAAAAAGTTTGGGTCGCAAGGCCAACAAAAGTCTTATCTCATAGCTCTGAAGCTAGCCAACTTCGACTTTCTAAAAAATCAGTTAGGTGTAAAACCAATCCTTCTACTCGATGATATTTTCGATAAGCTAGATGATCAGCGCATTGAAAAACTGATGCAAATGGTGGCCTCAGATGCTTTTGGACAAATTTTCGTAACAGACGCCCGACCAGAACGCTCTATTTCAATTTTTGAGAAGATTGATCAGGAGCATAGGTACTTTCATATTAATAATGGTCAGATTCAGGCTAGGGAAACAAAATAGGTAAGCTGTTACGTATATTAAGTTTGTACCCAAAAACTCAACAATATGAAAAACTCAAACAAACTAATGAGCGCATTTTTAGCGCTGATTTTTATTGCTTCTACTGCCAATGCAAACGAAGGTGGCTACGATTGGCTAAAACAGAGACTAGATGCTTCTAAGGCTTACACGGTTGCGGTGTTGGAGGCCATGCCAGAAGATGACTATTCATTTAAACCGAATGATGACCAAAGAACTTTTGCGGCTCAGGCCTATCACATTGTTTATAGTATAGACTATTTCCACAGGGCCTTAAGCAATGGTGGCAATGCTCAGTGGGCTCCTGGCGATGAAAACTCTAAGTCTAAGAAGGAGCTAATAGAGTGGGCAAATGCCAAGTTCGATGAAATCAATAAGTTCATACTAGAACAAGAGTCTAATGATGGCTTAACAGCAGGTGTGGTTTCTTATTTAGATCACAACTCACACCATAGAGGGCAAATTGTAACTTATTTAAGAATGAAAGGAATAGCTCCTCCACAATACAGATAACCCCTCCACCCCGAAGCTCAGGGGCGTATATTTCTTCCAAACTAAAGGGAGAGTTAGTTCTCTAATCAGTCTGCTTTATTAATAGAGGTGAGGGTAAGCTCTTTAACTCTCAAAAAAAGCCAGATTTACTGACTCTTCCGTAGGGAGCTTCCTGCTCAAAAACTTCGGGGCAAACTAAGAAATCATAAACTTTTGACCTTATGGCCATCCATTCTTCTCACTCATTGAACGTTTTTATTTTTGAAATGATAATTATGAAAGTGGTTACCTATTTTAGTAGCAAAATTTTTTAAGCTTTAATTTTTAGTAGGGTGAATCTCAAACTTTTACTGGCACTATCTTTTTGTCTGGTTTTGTCTATATCGAAAGCACAAAACCCTGTGGTTTCTAACAAGACCGAAGTACCTCCCCAAATTGATGGGGTTTTAGATGACGAGGTTTGGAAAAACAGTCCTCAAGTAACCGGCTACAAGACTTTTGTTCCAGACTTCGCTAAAGACATGCCTTATAAGACCATAGCCTATATGGCTCATGATGAGGATAATTTGTACTTCGCTTTCAAATGTTTTGACGATCCTACAGAAATCAAGACTTCCATAGCCGCCCGCGACAGAATTGGAGCAGACGACTGGATTTGCATTAACCTAGACTCTTTCAATAGCGGCCAGTCACTTTATGGCATTTACGTTAATCCAAGTGGGATTCAGATGGACACTCGATTTGCCGCAGGTAATGAGGATATTGGGCTTGACCTTATTTTCTACAGTGCCGCACAAATAGTTGATGATGGTTACGTAGTAGAGGTCAAGATTCCCTTCAAAAGTATTCGGTACAAGTCTAATGACGGTCAGGTAGAAATGGGAGTGATTTTCGAAAGAAGAATCAGTCGCTTTTCTACTCAAGGTACTTTCCCTCCTTTAGACCCAGATAAAGGATTTGCTTTTCTAACTCAGATGATGCCTCTGCAATATGATGGAGTCAAAAAGTCAAAACTGGTAGAAATTCTCCCTGCTGTAACCTATGGCGTCAATAAAACTCATGTTGATGGAGAATTTGTGAGAGAATCGAATTTTGAACCTAGCCTCACAACCAAGATTGGTATTACTTCCGATTTGGTTTTCGATGCTACCATAAACCCAGATTTTAGCCAAGTGGAGTCTGATGCTCAGCAGGTGGAAGTAAACCAACGTTTCCCTGTCAACTACCCAGAGAGAAGACCCTTCTTTTTGGAAGGTAATGAGAACTTCAACTTTGCTGGAACCGGAGGTTTTCAACCTATACAAATGGCTGTCAACTCTAGGTCTATAGTTACCCCTAAATTTGCCACCAAGCTCACTGGTAAAGTCGGAGATAAGAATATTATTTCAACGATTTATGCCTTAGATAGAGACGACCGAATTGACTCTGCTATTCCAGAGCTTTCTGATAACACGGCAGACGTTGCCGTGATGCGCTATATGAGATCTCTGACTCAAGATAGTTATGTTGGTTTGCTCGGCACTACTAGAAGACAAAATGGAGGAAGTAATAACGTATTTGGACTCGATGGTCAGTACAGATTTAAAGAGGCTTATCAGGTCTCAGGTCATTATTTGTACTCGGAGAACAATGCTGCATTGAATGGAGGCCACCTTAGTAATGCAGGTTCAATGTACCTTGGGTTATCTAAAAATACTCGCAGCTTCAATGGCTCATTTAGTATTTTAGATATTGGACAAGACTTTCAATCTGAAGTTGGCTATGTCACCAGAACGGGGATCAGCAGGGCTACACTGAGTTTAAACCCCAAGTTTTTCCCTAAGGGAGATGGTCTAATTAAGCGAATAGACCCTACATTATACACTTCTCTTACTAAAGATAAACCCAGTGGCTTGAATGAACATGTAATTTTCGTTCAGTTAGCGGCTACTTTGCCAAGGCAAACAAGGTTGGCGGTTAGTGTCGATAGGTCTTCCGAAATCTACTTAGGCCAGGAATTTAAAGATGGTAGTATCAGTTTAAATGCATCGAGCCAAATAACAAAAAGAACTTTTTTTAGGCTTAATTATGATTGGGATAATGGAATCTACTACCCAGCGGCAGAGCAAGGTTACGGAAAGCGAATTAGTGCAACTTTGAATATTCAGGCTTCGGATAAATTCAGCATGGATTTCACTCACCGGTTTGCCTCACTATACAGCGAAGCTACTGATGCCAAATACTATGACATCCACATTGCTCGAGGACGCTTAGTGTATCAAATGAACAAGTATCTGTTTTTCCGTGGAATTGCTCAATACAATAGCCTAAGCAAGGTTTTTAGTCCGAACTTCCTGGTGAGCTTCACCTATATTCCGGGCACTGTAGTACATCTTGGTTGGGGCTCAGTTTACGAGAAAGTTCGCTGGAATGGCACCGATTATGTGCCGAATGACCAATACCTCAACACTGCTCAAGGATTCTTCTTCAAAGCGAGCTACTTGTGGAGGTGGTAAAGGTCAATAATCAATTACGAATTAAGAATTACGAGCAGATCTCGTAATTCTTAATTGACCACTCTTAATTGAACATTAAGAAATCCTCCCCCAATTCACCGCAGTTTTTTTCAGTGAGTTGATATGTCTCAAAATGTTACGGTTCTGGTCAGCGCTTAGTTCTGGATCGGCCTCTAGAATGTCGCTGGCGGCATTTCGCGCAGCTTGAAGTAGTTTGGTGTCTTTAGAGATGTCAGCAATGAGTAGGTCTAGAACTCCGCTTTGTTGCGTTCCAGTGATGTCACCCGGACCTCGTAGTCTGAGGTCAACATCGGCAATTTCAAAACCGTTGTTAGTCTTTACCATAGTGTCAATTCTAATGCGGGCTTCCTTGCTCAGCTTATAGTCAGTCATCAGCACACAATACGATTGATCTGCTCCACGGCCAACTCGGCCGCGCAACTGGTGCAACTGTGCCAATCCGAAACGCTCCGCATTTTCAATGACCATTACCGAAGCATTCGGCACGTTTACACCCACTTCAATCACCGTGGTAGCCACCATAATCTGCGTTTCATGCTTCACAAAGCGCTGCATTTCAAAATCCTTGTCTTGCGGCTTCATTTTACCATGCACAATGCTGATGTGGTTGTCAGGGAAGGCTCTGGCTATACTTTCGTAACCATCCATCAGATCTTTTAGCTCAAGCTTTTCCGACTCTTCAATCAGCGGATACACCACATAAATTTGCCGACCCTTGGCAATTTCTTTCTTCATAAAGCCAAAAACAGAAAGTCTCTTTCCGTCATACTCATGAATGGTTTGAATTGGTTTTCGCCCTGCTGGCAACTCATCAATGATAGATACATCCAAGTCGCCATAAACCGTCATGGCCAAAGTGCGGGGAATTGGTGTGGCGGTCATCACCAGAATATGTGGGAACTGCGTGGCATTTTTCTTCCAAAGCTTGGCCCTTTGAGCCACCCCAAATCGATGTTGCTCATCAATAATGGCCAGACCCAAATTCTTGAACTGCACTTTGTCTTCTATCAAAGCGTGCGTTCCCACTAGAATCTGCAATGAGCCATCTTCTAGCGCCTCGTGAATTACTCTTCTTTCGGCAGTTTTAGAGGAGCCCGTCAGCTTAGCGATTTTAATACCGAGTAAATCGGCATACTCCTTCAATCCTTCATAATGCTGATCGGCCAGAATTTCCGTGGGAGCCATCATGGAAGCTTGTGCTCCCGAACTTACCACCAGCAACATACAGATAAAAGCCACAATGGTTTTACCAGAACCTACATCACCTTGCAGCAAGCGATTCATCTGCTTGCCAGACTTCATATCCTGATAAATCTCTCGGATTACTCGCTTCTGTGCATTTGTAAGGTCGAAAGGAAGGTGCTGATTATAGAACTCCGTGAGTAAAGACGAATCATTGAATACTTGACCCTTGAATTTATCGATTCGAGTCACCTTCATTTTCAGCAGCTTAAGCTGAATGAAGAAGAACTCTTCAAACTTCAACCTGAACTGTGCCTTTTGCAAAAGTTCTTGGTTGGATGGAAAGTGAATATGCCAGAGCGCGTATTTCTTCTCAATAAGGCTGAATTGCTGAAGTAGATTTTCAGGCAGCGTTTCATATATGTGCCCCTCGGCCTGCACAATTACCTGACGAATCATCTTAGAAATGGCCTTCGAGTCTATAAACTTGGCCTTCATTTTCTCAGAAGTGTGATACACTGGCTGAAGAAATCCGGCTTTATTGTTTTGGGTGGTTAATATCTCAATTTCTGGATGAGCAATATTTACTTTCCTTCCGAATACTGCTGGTTTGCCGAAAGCTACATAATCTACTCCTAGTTTCAACTTCTTGACCACCCACTGAATACCCTTGAACCAAACGAGCTCCATGGCTTGGGTATCATCTTCAAAACGAGCGACTAGCCTTTTCTTTCTGCCTTCGCCAACTGTTTCCATTTTGGTGATTCTTCCTTTGATCTGCACAAAAGGCATATCGGCATGAACACTTTCTATGGTGTGGAATTGGGTACGGTCTTCATACCGGAATGGATAATGCTGGATCAGGTCCCCATAGGTGAATAGCCCCATTTCCTTACCGATAAGGGCAGCTTTTTGCGGACCAACTCCTTTAAGAAACTCTATGCTTGTATCGAAGAACGCAGGCATCGGATGAAATTAATATAGAATGCTGATACCAATTCTATATCATCGGATTTTTTAAGCTTTTAGTCCACGGATTAATCCGTGGCTTTAAGGGTTGTGAGATTTATTTTTAGTGTTTTAAACGATTCTGGTATGCATGCTTTTTGTTTCCATGCTGTACAAGACCTAGTATCTAAGTTTGGTTTATCCCTCGATTACCCTCGGGATAAGAAATACCCCTAAATCCCCTAAAGGGGACTTGGCTTTATCGCTCACCGGGGTAAGTTTCCTATTGAGAATGTATTTGAGAGGTGAATTGGTTTACTCTAGAACGCTGCAAAGTCTTCCCCTTCGCAAGGGGAAGATTTAGATGGGGTCAGTATTTCCACTCAAAGCTGTTCAACAGGTGTATCATGTCTGTTTTGATGTACTCAATCACAGGCGCGAGTGAGTCATTTTTGGTAGCGGTGTTAAAATAAAGGGCACCTCTAAAGAAATGATGGGTGCTATCTGAAGTAAAGAACTGAAATTGAGTAGGTACCTCACCTTCTAGCTCGGTAACGCTGGCTACTTGTCCATTCGGTATTTTAATCAGACTTTCTTCAATACCATACGCTTTTACATTGTGCTTCATGGCGAGCTCAAAAGCTTCGTTCAATAATACCTGCGGTTGGTTTCTAGGGTCGACCAAGCTTTTGTAAGTGATTTGTACAATAGCATCGAACTGTGGGTATGTAAGGTTTACCCAAAAGCGTTCAGCATTCTTAGAGTCGTCTCTTGTTAATACAGAGTGGTCTGAATACTGAAATTTGTAGGGGAAAGTATCGGGCAGAATTTGGTATCTCGGTTCGGGTAGGTCAATGCGATTGAATCCTTTAGGCTTGGGCAAATACACTTCTTCGCAGCTTAATATGGCGCCAAGAATAATGGTACTAGCAAAAATTAAGTTGAATGTTTTCCTCACGAAGTTTGTGGTCTTATCAATACCCTAACGCGTTTAATGCGCCTTAAGTCTACAGCCACAATGGTAAACAAAAATCTACCGAATTCTATTTTCTCTCCAGCTCTTGGTAACTTTCCGCCAATTTCGAGCAATAAACCTCCAAGCGATTCGCTTTCGCCTTTTACGCTGTCGAACTCAGCAGGCTCTACACCAATAATTTTGCAGAAGTCGTTTAGGCTGGTTTTGCCTTCAAATATGTAAGTAGAGTTATCTAGTTTATTGAAGGCAATGTCTTCATCGTCATACTCATCATTAATTTCACCTACAATTTCCTCAATGATGTCCTCTAGGGTAATTAATCCAGATGTCCCACCGTACTCGTCTACCACAATCGCCATGTGAACGCGTTGTTCTTGAAAGTCTTTGAGCAGAGAATCTACCTTTTTATTTTCAGGAATAAAGAAGCCAGGTCTAAGCAACGTTTGCCAAGCAAAGGTATCATCCTTGTCTACGTGAGCAATGAGATCCTTAATATAGAGTACTCCCTCAATTTTGTCTATGGTTTCTTTGTAAACCGGAATTCTGGAAAAACCACTTTTATTAATTCTATCCATTAACTCATGAAAGTCCAGTTCAATATCTACAGCTGTAATATCTAGCCTAGATTTCATTACCTGGCGAACAGATAACGTACTAAAGTTTACAATACCCTTTAATATACCCTTCTCTTCTTCTGTGGTGTCATCGCCAGTAGTAATTTCCAAAGCTTGGTTCAGCTCATCTACTGTCAGGTCAACTCCCTTTTTTTCTACGTTTCTCTCTATAATGTTAGTAACTGTGATGAGTGTCCAAGAAGCTGGGCGGAATATTTTTTCTAGAAATACCAATGCTCTTGAGGTGAATCGGGCGAACTTCTCATTGTGCTGGTTGGCGAAGTTCTTAGGAACTACTTCTCCGAAAAACAGAATAACGAAAGTAACAACGGCCGAAAGAGCCACAACTACAATACCTTCAGTAGTTTTAGTACCCACAATGGCCCAGGTGAAAAAAGTGGAAATGGTAACAATGGCGATGTTTACTAAATTATTGAGTATAAGAATAGTGGCTAATAAATAGCGCCTTCTGCTCAATAGCTTTAGTACTGAATTACTTGTTACAGATTGTTCTTTTTCTAACTCGCTAAGCTGATTGCTATCTAAAGAAAAGAATGCTACCTCTGAGCCTGAAATAAGGGCCGAAGAAATAATAAGCAATACAAAAGCAAGCACATTGAAAACCAGATATGGAGTGCTCAACTCTGTGAGTTGTAAAAGTAGCGCCAAACTCGGCTCAGGTTCGTCTGGTGTTATTTCCAAAATCTTTTGTTTAGTCCCACATTAGAATGGTAGATCGTCCGTATCATCTTCAGGTATGCTAGATACGGGGCTTTCGCTCATATTGTTTCCACCATCGCTAGAGTTTCCACCTTCAGGTCGGCTTCCTAGTAAGGTCAACTCACGCCCCACAACTTCTGTAGTGTAGCGCTTGTTGCCATCCTGATCGTCCCATGAACGTGTAGTTAACTTTCCTTCAATATACACCTGGCCGCCCTTTTTCAAAAACTTCTCGGCAATTTCAGCAAGTGGTGTCCACAACACAATGTTGTGCCATTCGGTATTAGTAACTCTTTCGCCTTGTTTGTTTTTATAGGTTTCGCTTGTCGCAATAGGGAAGTTAGCTACTGCTCTACCATTATCTAAATGTCTAACCTCTGGGTCTTTGCCCAAGTTTCCAACGAGAATCACCTTATTTACACCTGCCATGATATTGAATATTTTAAGACTGAATTGAATGAAATTAACTAATAGAAAGCTTTTTTCAAATAGTTCTCAATGAGAATGGGTTTTGGCAACTCATGAATCTGTTCGAGACTATATGCCTTCAAATTCAATTCTTTCTGAATATTGGCAAAGGTATTCAATTCATTAACCCGAAGCCTAAAAAATCGGGCAAAAATCTGTCTATGTGTTAATACATGCTTTACCTCTTCAGAAACATCAATTAGTGTAAAGCGATCTGGAGAGTTTAGACTATTCAATACAGATTCTTCTGAGCTTCTTTTTAATGTCTCTTCTAAATGAAACTGATACAATCCTTTCCAGATACCATTGCCAATACGCTCATGCAACAACAGCTCACCGTTGTATTCAAAGATGATGTAGTTAAAGAATAGCTTCTTCACTTTTACCTTCTTTGTCTTTACAGGCAACTGTTCAGTCTCTCCTTTATTAAAAGCATAACAGCTATCGCTAAGAGGGCAGATAGCACAAGCAGGACTTTTAGGTGTGCATTGAATAGCCCCAAAATCCATAATTGCTTGATTAAACTCTCCTGGCTGATCTTTAGGAATGAGTTCATTGGCCAACTTTTCAAATACCTTAGCAGATTTTGTCTCGGCTATATCATCATAAAGCCCAAAAACCCTAGAAAGTACTCTATATACATTACCGTCTACTACAGCATTAACTTGATTGAACGCCATAGAAGCAATAGCAGCCGCAGTATACCTACCAATTCCTTTTAGCTTTAAAAGCTCCTCAAATTTGTTTGGAAATTGGCCATCATACTCTCCAACAACCATTTTTGCACAGCTATGAAGGTTTCTGGCACGCGAGTAATACCCTAATCCTTGCCATAAACGCAAAACTTCTTGCTCCTGAGCTGCAGCTAAATCATTTACTGTCGGATATTTATCAACAAAATTTAGGTAGTAGGGCATTCCTTGGTTTACCCGAGTTTGTTGAAGAATAATCTCAGATAGCCAAATTTTATACGGGTTGTTTGTTCTTCTCCATGGTAAATCACGCTTTTGGTGGCTGTACCACCTAATTAATTGATTTACAAATATTTCTCTATCCAAGTCTTTAGCTTTCGTTTTGGGCGGGCACAGGTAGAATTTTTTGGGAATAGGTTTTATAATTAGACCCGATCCCTTAATTTTGCAGGCCAAAATAACTGAGAATAAGTTTTTTGTAAAGTTTTATCAATTAAAAGAAGAAAACAGTGACTAAAGCAGATGTTATCAATCAGATCGCGGACAAAACAGGTATCGATAGATCTGATGTTACTACAACTGTTGAGACTCTTTTTGCTGTGGTTAAGGATTCGATGGCTGAGGGTGAGAACATTTATGTAAGAGGGTTTGGAAGCTTTGTGAATAAGAAGAGGGCAAAAAAGATTGCTCGTAATATTTCTAAAAACACGGCTATTGTTATCGATGAGCACTTTGTGCCAAGTTTTAAACCGTCAAAGGTTTTTGTTGAGCAGGTGAAAACCAGCTCTAAAGTTAAAGCTGCAAATAGTTAATAAAAGCCCCTGGGCTTTATGAATAGAAATCAGGTCATTCTCCTTGTTGTTGCCATCGCTGCTGTGATAGGCCTTTTTAGTCTGCCACGGGTAGTTGTGGATAATGACAATGAGCAAGCTGCAGAGTTTGTGGATGAAAGTGTTCCGGGAGGGGTAGTAGATCATAGCTCTGAGGTGCCTGAAGAAATTCAACCTAAAATTGACTACTGGAAGAGTCAATTATTCGTGAATGGCAATATGCAGCCCGAAAATGAATCTCTTGATTCATTAATGAGGGTGTTCATGGAGATCAACCAGTACGACAGTGCCGCATATTATGCCGGCCAGTTCGCAGAAAGGTTTAATAAAATTGAACACTGGCAAAAGGCTGGTGATGTTTATTTTGAGGCTTTTACATTTGCCTTAGATGAGCAGAAAATTAGTTTACTGGGTAGTAAAGCAAGAGAAGCTTACGAGAAAGTGCTCGAAGCACAACCTAGCAATTTGGATGCAAAGCATAACATTGCAATGACCTATGTAGCAGGTCCGGCACCAATGCAAGGTATCATGATGTTAAGGGATATTATTAAAGAAGACCCTAAAAACATGAAAGCTTTAATGAGCATGGGAAGAATGTCCATTCAAACCGGTCAGTTTGAAAATGGAATTGAGCGTTTCCAGTCTCTTGTTGAATATTATCCAAACCATATAGAAGGAAACTTCTTCTTGGGCGTGTGTTACTTCGAAGCCGGACAAATGGTGAAGGCCAAGTCGCAGTTCGAGAAAGTAAAAACATTAGATGCCAATGAGCAGGTTCTGACCGCTGCCGATGAGTATCTGGAAAGAATTAATTAAAAACATTAAAACATTAAGATTATGCCTTGCGGTAAAAAAAGAAAAAGACATAAGATTTCTACTCACAAGAGAAAGAAGAGGCTAAGAAAGAACAGACACAAGAAGAAGTAATCTTCTAGGGCTTTATAGCCCGTTTTTTGTTCTATTATAAATCTAAACCTCTACTACGTTGAGTAATGAATTGATTATTAATTCAACTCAAAATGGTAGTCGTATAGCCCTTCTAAAGGAAAAAAATTTAACGGAGTTCCATCATGATAATGATGAGAACAAGTTTAAAGTAGGTGACATTTATCTGGGAACGGTTAAAAAAATTGTTCCCGGTCTAAATGCCGCGTTCATTGATATAGGCTACGAGAAAGACGCCTTTCTGCATTACCTAGACTTAGGTCCGCAGATAAGGTCTTTAAATAAGTACACCAAAAAGGCGCTCTCGAACAAGCATACATCAGGCTCATTGGCCAATTTTAAAAATGAACCTGATATTAATAAGCTTGGTAAAATGAATCAGGTGCTCACAAAAGGGCAGCAGATTCTGGTTCAAATTGTCAAAGAACCCATTTCTACAAAAGGGCCACGACTGACCTGTGAGTTGTCGTTAGCTGGGCGCTATATGGTTTTAGTGCCGTTTTCCAATTCCATTAACATCTCAAAAAAGATTACTGATGGTGAGGAAAGAAAACGCTTGTTGCGTTTAATCTCATCTATTAAACCAGAAAACTTTGGCTGCATAATTCGCACCGTAGCCAAGGGAAAAAATGTAACCGAACTAGACAAAGACTTAAGAAACCTCGAAGAAACTTGGAAAGAGGGAATGAAAAAACTTCATTCTGTAAAGCCAAGAGAAAAGGTAATTGGAGAAATGAGCAGAGCTTCTTCGCTCCTCAGAGATATCCTGAATGAGTCTTTCGATAGCTTAGTTACTGACGATAAGGAAATACACGATGAGATTAAGGAGTATATCAGAAAGATTGCTCCTGATAAAGAAAAGATTGTTAAGCTCTACAATGGAAAGGCTAAGATTTTCGAAGCCTTCGGTATTGAAAAGCAGCTTAAATCTCTATTCGGAAAGTCTGTTAGCTTACCTCGTGGTGGCTATCTGATTATTGAGCATACTGAAGCGCTTCACGTAATTGACGTGAACAGTGGTAACAAATCTAACGCAGGAGAAGACCAAGAGTCTACAGCTTTAGCTGTAAACCTTGAGGCTGCTAAAGAGATTGCGCGCCAGTTAAGACTTCGAGATATGGGCGGAATTATTGTCATCGACTTCATTGATATGAGAAGGCCCGACAATAAGAAGAAGCTTTATGCTGAAATGAGGTCTTTTATGGAGACTGATCGTGCGAAGAATACCATTCTTCCACTAAGTAAGTTTGGCTTAATGCAAATTACTCGTCAGAGAGTAAGGCCTGAGTTGAACATTACTACGCGTGAAGTTTGCCCTACATGTCAGGGAACAGGAAAGGTAAGTGCAACTATTTTAGTTTCTGATCAAGTCGAAAAGAACCTAGAATATATTCTTACTACTCAGAATGAGAAGAATGTAACCGTAACATTGCATCCATTTTTACATGCCTACTTTACCAAAGGGGTGTTTTCAAGAAGATGGCAATGGTATAGAAGATTCCATACTTGGGTGAAACTGGAGAAAGATAGCTCTCTCGGTTTAAACCAATATGTTTTCTATAACAAAATGGGTGAAGAGATTGAGCTTAAAGCTTAGTAGCGAACCAAAGGAATAAGAAAGCCCCAATTCAGCAATGAGTTGGGGTTTTTTATTGGTCACAAAAGGAGTTAAAACTACGTGCTTTGGTGCGTTTCGCTTTAGCTTTCTGAAGTTTACGATGTGCGAATTTTGATTGACATCAATAGTAAATCTAATCCCGAAAATTTTCGGGACGCACATTTTCTAAGTCAGCCATTCCAAGCCACCTTCAGTTGCTTCTAAAACTATGGTGCTTTCATCCCATAGTGGTTTATTAGAACTTGATCCCAAATTCAAGAGCGAACATATTGTTCTTCACCTTGAACTCATCATAACCAGAGGTTTGCTGGCTAACCTGATTTAAAAATCCTATGTTGAAATTAAGAGCAGCAAAAAGGTTGGTATTAACTCCAATAGCTCTTTCCACTCCGCCACCGAAGTTCCCAGCAACATCAATACTCTGAAACTTACTGATAGACATTATCCGATCATTTTCCTGATTGGTTGTTAGCCTTATTTCAGGTACAATTCCAAAATTGAAGAACACCCTAGTGTCCAAGAGAACCTCGTTGGTATAGAGCTTCACGAGTAATGGAACTTGCAGATATTCATGGTCGTATCGCTCGTTTTCAGGTTGACCACCATTAAACCGAGGGTCTGTAATAGTTAATTTAGTAACCCTTGTGGCATAATTAATTCCTGAATGGAAATAGTAGTTTTCTCGAAAAGGAACATCTATAAAGGCACCGAGCATAAACTTAACCGCAGATCCATCTTTGTCTACTGAGGTATCTTCACCACTCGAAGGAATTCGGTTGTAAGAGACAGTTGGCCCTAAGGTAATTCCTATCCTATAGTCATCAATTTGAGCTTTTGCCGTACTCACAAAAAATAGGGCAATAAGAGCAGAGAAAACGTGTTTTTTCATGTGGGATAAAATAAATGAATAGTTTTGTCTTTTAAAAAGTGAGGATGTTGAAACGCTGGTCTTTTTTACTAATCGTAGTCTTTTTTGTGGCCTGCTCTGGCGATGACTGCAATAATGAGGTAGATCTATCGAAGGTTGATGTAGAGCTGGAATTTGAAGACCTGACTCATACCATACATCAAATTGATTCAAAAGAAGACCTGAAAGCATTTTTTGACTCAAATCCTATTGTCCGTGATTACTTCTTTGGTTTTGGAGAGTTAGTACCTAAAGAGGCCTTTTTAAACGAAGTACTCAAGTTTACACAAGTGCCAAAGATAAAGTCAATCTTTAAAGCTAGAAGCTTTGAGACTTTTCAAGAATTGCTAGATCAGAACAGGGAAATTCGAGAATACCTTACTTTCGAGTATCTTAATGCTAATAGAGATAAGAACCTTAAAGATGTGTACAATCTTCTAGCAAATTCCGCTATAGAAGACCTAAGTACAATTCAAGCTATAGATACTTACCTCTTGGCCAATCCGAAGGAGTACGAATACTTTAAGTTCGTCTTCAACTTTCAGACAGAGGAAGGGTTGATGGACGAAAACTATAGGCTGCTACAGAACCCTTATGTTGACACCCTTTACCAAGAAACCTTAAGACTTATTAGCGCTCAGGAAGTAGCTTATGAATTAGATCAGGCCTTTGCTAGACTAAAGAGTACTTACCCTGAGTTTGAAGCTCCAAAGGTTCAGACGGTCTACTCAGCTTTTGGAAAGGATGTTTACATGTCTGATTCGCTAATTGTAATTGGGCTAGATTATTACTTGGGCGAAGAAGCTAGCTATAGACCTAACGTTTATGATTACATTCTTAAAAGACTGACGCCAGATCACCTTGTGCCACAGATAATGCAATTCATGTCACTGCCGTATAACGAAACCGCAGAAGGACAAAGGTCCGTTTTGGACGAAATGATTTACTACGGAAAGGCCTTCGCCTTCGCAAAGCAAATGTTGCCATGTACTGCAGATAGTTTAATTGTCGGTTATTCTAGTCAAGATCTAGCAAATGCAACGGTTAGTGAAGCGGTAATTTGGAATCACTTTCTGGAAGAAAAGCTACTATACAGTGAGCAGCCAGTTCACATTACTCGCTACATAGATGAAAGGCCAAATGTGCTAGAAATAGACAGAAGGGCTCCCGGAAGAATTGGTCAATGGCTTGGCTGGCAAATAGTGAAAGCGTATCAGGAAGAAACCGAAACAGATTTTGTAGACCTGATGGATGAAACCGATGCGCAGAAGATTCTTACGCAGTCAAAATATAGACCTCGTTCTCGTTAGTCTTCAGTTTGTTCTCGTTGTTGAGAAGTTTAGAAAGCTTCTCAACTTGTAGCCTTTTTGAATATAGCTTTTCAGCAATCTGTCTTGAGTTGTTCTTATAACTTTCCAACAAGTCCTTCTGAGTCAAAAATGGTTTCAGCTTCTCAATGAATTCTTGTGGATTTTCAGGGTCTGCATAGAACCCGCATTTGTATTGCTCCACCAAGTCTTTGGTCCATCCATTGGAGTTAACAATTGTCAGTTTACCAGAAGCCATGCTATCAAACATCTTATTCGGGCTATTGGTAGCTAAGACCGGAATTTTCGCAAATGAAACGTAGGTTGCATCGGTAACATTCAATAACCTGCGAACCCCTTCCTTATTCTGATGCCCAATAAACTGAACATTAGAAAGCTTTCTTAAATAGGCTTCGAGCTTAATTTTACTTAACTGAGAGCCTTGACCAACCACTTTAAAATCAATGTTCAGGTTTCTCTTTTTGCATTCTGATGCTAAGTCTAGCAAATATTCTAAATGATTTGTAATGCCAATGCTACCCAAGTAAGTAATTACAAATGGCTTTTGAGCATTATAAAACTCCGTCAGCTTTGGGTCCTTTAATTCCTTTTTAAAGAACTGACAATCGGCCATATTGGGTATCATGTACACCTCCTTTTCTGGAGTCACTTTTTTAATCCAATCTCGCATTCCTGGAGAAAGAGCTACTATTTTATCTGCTCCCAGATAAATCTTCTTTTCGAGAGCATATAGATACTTTTTAAGAGGAGCACTTTTGATTGCACCTAGTTCTATAGGTGCGGTTGGCCATAAATCCCTGACCTCAAAAATGTATGGGATATGTCTTTTCTTTTTTAACCATAACCCAATTAGACCAACAGTTAATGGGGTACTAGTGATGTAGGCTTTATCAATACTAGCAATGTTCTTAGCATACTTTTTTGCTAGGCGAACGAACTTGAAAAATGACCAAATTCGTTTGAAAAAGCCCATTTCATTAGAATACCTTACTGGTAAATAGTGGACCTTAATACCATCAATCTCAGCTTTCGTGTAGATCGATTCGTTGTGCGTAGTCAGCATTTCCACTTCAAACCCTTTTTCAACCAGCCCTTTGGCAAGGTAATAGGAGCGAATAGCTCCGCCTTCCTGAGGAGTTTTGAAATATTGGTGAATATAGAGAATGTGTTGTGCCACTAAATGCTAATTCATTTTGCTCTCGATCAAGCCAGCTTATTTAACCCTTTAATTCCCTAAGGGGATACTCAATCTAAATTCTTCACCCTTTCGGGCAGGGGTCAAAATAACCTCGTCCGCCAAAGGCTTGATCAGAAGCACTAAATACTGTTCTAACTTACGAAAAATTACTAGCGAAGGATTTTCTCTTGCTTCTCAAAGTATCGGCAGAAGTGAATGAGCTTGCATTCTTCACACTTAGGCTTTCTGGCAAGGCAAACATAACGGCCATGTAGAATTAGCCAGTGATGTGCTTTTGGAATGACTTCCTCGTCCAAGTGTTTTACCAATTGTTTTTCAACCGCTAGAGGTGTTGAAGCATTCTGGTTGACAAGTCCTAGGCGCTTAGAAACACGATAGACATGGGTATCAACGGCCATGGAGGGTTGATTCCAAATAACCGAGGTAATGACATTAGCTGTTTTTCGTCCGACACCAGGTAGCTTTTGTAGCTCTTCTATGGTTTCAGGGATTTCAGAGTTGAAATCTTCAACCAACATTCTTCCCAAGCCTAAAAGGTGTTTGGTTTTATTGTTGGGATAAGAAACCGACTTGATGTAAGGGAATAATTCGTCAAAATTCGAAGCAGCCAAATGCTCAGGAGTGGGGAAGTCTTCGAACAGTTTGGGAGTAACCTTATTGATTCGAACATCGGTGCATTGGGCAGATAAAACAACAGCAACCAGTAATTCAAACGGGTTGCTGTAATTCAATTCTGTTTCAGCCTCTGGCTGATTTTCTTTAAAGTAGGTTACAAATGCATCGTACCTTTCTTTCCTAGTCATACCGCGAAAATAAGTTATTCAACGGAATGCAGGTGATATGATTTGGAATAACTGAGTATGGCATCTATCGTTTTAGCCGATGGTTCTTTCATGGAGGCTTCAAGACCAGAAATCACTTCTTTCAAGTCATCATAGTTTTGCTCCAATTCTTCATCGAACAACATAGCGCTGGCAATTTCAGCATTTTCCTCTTCCGAGGTTTCTTCGTAAATGTAACGTACTAAATCATCTTGGGTAAAGGTTTTGATCATAGGCAATGTTCTTTTTGTCCATCTTCTTTCTAAGGTTGATGAGCGCATATCGCATACGGCCTAAGGCGGTGTTAATGCTGACCCCTGTGTTGTCGGCAATCTCCTGAAAGCTCATTTGCATATAGTGTCTCATCATAAGAACCTCTCGCTGTGCATCTGGCAATTCTTTAATCAAATCTCGAAGCAAAGCATGAGTATCTTGTTTTATTTGTCTAGACTCAATAGAGTCTTCCGAAAACTCCAAAGTGTTGAAAACGCTACTTCCGTCTTCCATAACTATGGTCGGATAACGTTTTGCCTTTCTAAAATTGTCTATGGCTAAGTTGTGCGCTATTCGGCTTGCCCAAGGAAGGAATTTACCCTCTTCATTATATCTCCCGCTTTTCACGGTTTTTACCACTTTAACAAAGACCTCTTGCATTAAGTCTTCTGCCAAATACTGATCTTTTACGATCATATAAATGGTGGTATAGATTTTCTTTTTATGACGATTGACCAGCGTAGCGAACGCCTCTTCGTTACCATTTTTATACTGCGATATCAACTGACTATCGCTTACAGTATATTTCCTCATGTTATTTAATGTTAGGTTAACGTAGAGGTTTATATCATATTGTGCTGGTTAGGGTAAGACAAACTTTTGTTTTAGAATAATCTCAAATGTATCAAAAGTTGAAAACAAAGCAAATTTGCTAACTATTTCTTTCGTTTTATTTTCTGGATTAATCCATTTAACGACTCCAAATAAAGTGCAATGATTATGCCAAAAAGCCCTCAATAATTCTGTTTAAAAGACTTAATTGAACTAGAACATTTAGCAATCAGCTCTGTTATCTTTGCAATCTCATGTCAAAAACAACTGCTTTAGAACATACCCCTATCGATCAGCTTGACCCTAAGGAGTTTATCATCATTAAAGGGGCGCGAGTTAACAACCTGAAAAACCTAAGTGTGGCTATTCCCCGAAACAAACTCGTGGTAGTTACAGGTCTTTCTGGTTCGGGGAAATCATCATTGGCATTCGATACATTATTTGCCGAAGGTCAACGAATGTATGTGGAAAGTCTGAGCAGTTACGCCCGTCAGTTCCTGGGTAGAATGGAAAAGCCTGAGGTAGACTATATTAAAGGCGTTTCCCCGGCTATAGCCATTGAGCAAAAAGTAAGTACAAGGAACCCACGATCTACTGTTGGAACCACAACGGAAATTTATGATTACCTAAAGTTGCTTTTCGCCCGAATAGGCAAAACCTATTCACCAATCAGTGGAAAGGAAGTTCAGCGTGATAGTGTCACTAGCATAGTAGAATTTATTCTTTCGAAAGAAGAAGGCACTAAGCTTATGATTCTTTGCCCTTTGATCACAAAAGAAGACAGAAGCTTAGAAGACGAATTAAACGTGCTTCTCCAGAAGGGCTATACCAGAGTCATTTATGCTGGCCAACCACACTTTATTGAAGAGTTGCTTGAAAAGCCAAATGAGCTAAAGGAAGAGGATATTGAAATCCTAATCGACAGAGGAGTTGTTCAACATGATGAAGACACTCAATTCCGCTTCAGCGACTCGGTTCAAACCGCTTTGTTCGAAGGCCAGGGCGATTGCATCATAGATATTCCAGGAGAAGGTAGAACTAGCTTCTCAGATAGATTCGAAGCAGACGGAATGCTCTTTGAAGAGCCAAGCGTAAACCTGTTTACTTTCAATAATCCTTACGGAGCTTGTAAAAGGTGTGAAGGGTTCGGCAAGATTTTAGGAATTGATCCTGACTTGGTGATTCCCGATAAATCACTTTCAGTTTACGATGGAGTCATTGCTCCTTGGAGAAGCGAAACCATGAGAAAGTGGCTGGCTCCATTACTAAAGCATGGTATTGAGTTCGACTTTCCAATTCATAGAGCTTATGCAGACTTGACCCACGAAGAGCAAGAAGTACTTTGGACAGGCAATAAGTACTTCAAAGGTCTCAATAAGTTCTTCGAATACTTAGAGTCGAAAACTCACAAGATTCAGTACAGAGTAATGCTTTCTCGTTACCGAGGAAGAACGGATTGTCCTGAATGCAAGGGTACAAGGCTGCGAAAAGATGCCTCTTATGTAAAGATTGAAAAGAAATCTATCACAGACTTGGTGTTGATGCCAATTGGAAGGCTTACCGATTTCTTTGAGCAATTGGAGCTGACAACACATGAGGAGAAAGTAGCAGGAAGATTGTTGAAAGAGATCAAAAATAGAATTGATTATCTGCAACGAGTTGGCTTGAGCTACCTGACTTTGAATAGACTAACCAATACGCTTTCAGGAGGAGAATATCAGAGAATTAAGTTGGCTACGTCTTTAGGAAGTGCCTTGGTTGGTTCTATGTACATATTGGATGAACCAAGTATCGGTCTTCACCCGAGAGATACCGACCGATTGATTTCTGTATTGAAATCACTTCGTGATTTAGGAAATACGGTAGTTGTGGTTGAGCATGAAGAAAAAGTGATGCAAGCCGCTGATGAAATTATTGATATTGGTCCTGATGCAGGGTCTAATGGTGGTGAATTGGTTTTTCAGGGAACATTACCTGATCTGATTGGGCAAGGAAATACGCATACTGCTCGCTTTCTGAATGGAACTGACAGAATGGAAGTTCCGAAGCAAAGAAGAAAGTGGAATGACAAACTGATTATCAAAGGAGCCAGAGAGAACAACCTGAAAAATATTGATGCTGAAATCCCTTTAGGAGTTCTATCTGTGGTTACTGGGGTAAGTGGTTCTGGAAAATCCACTTTGATTAAGCGAATTCTTTACCCGGCTTTGGGGAAAATGCTCGGTACAGTTGGTGAGCAAACGGGTAAGATGGAAGCCCTTGAAGGCAGCCTTAAAAAGGTAAGTCAGATTGAGTTTGTAGATCAGAACCCGATCGGAAAATCTTCAAGGTCCAATCCAGTAACTTATGTAAAGGCTTATGATGCCATAAGAGCACTTTTCACGGATCAGCCATTAGCTAAGCAAAGAAACTATAAGCCAGCTTTCTTCTCCTTTAACGTGGATGGTGGTCGATGCGAAACCTGCCAGGGAGAAGGTGTCGTGAAGATTGAAATGCAGTTTATGGCAGATATTCATCTGACATGCGAAAGCTGTAAAGGCCAGCGCTTTAAGCAAGAGATCCTAGAAGTGAAGTACAACGACAAGAACATTGCTGATGTACTAGACATGACAATAGATGATGCTATGGAATTTTTCGAAGGAGAAAAGTCCATCATCAATAAGTTGGCGCCACTGCAAGAGGTTGGACTCGGGTACATCAGACTTGGGCAGTCTTCTAATTCACTTAGTGGTGGTGAAGCTCAGAGAGTGAAACTGGCTTACTTCTTAGGTAAAGGTAAAAGTAGCAACAAAGATCATATCCTCTTTATATTCGATGAGCCAACCACGGGGCTTCATTTCCATGATATCAGCAAGCTGATGTACTCCATCAACGCGCTGATCGAACAAGGTAATTCTGTACTCATCATTGAGCATAACACCGAAGTCATCAAATGTGCTGATTGGATTATCGATTTAGGTCCAGAAGGTGGTGATGCTGGAGGTAAGGTCTGCTATGCCGGAACGCCTGAGGATATGGTGGTGCTAAAAGACGAAAACCATACGGCTAAGTATTTGGCTGAGGTACTTTAACCCCTCCGCCCTAAAGGGCACCTCCCCTTGGTAAGGGGAGGAGTCAGTAAAACTGGCTTGATACTTAGAGTAAAAATTCACATTACTTTGAACCAATAAGGAAGAGACTTATCTCTTGACGAGTCTAGCTCCCCCCCTTATTTAGGGGGAGTTGGAAGGCGTTAGAAAGGCAGCTTCGCCAAATCCACATTTCCCCCTGTCAAAATCACCCCTACTTTTTTACCAGCGAAAACATCCTTATTCTTCAAAATAGCAGCGAATGGTACGGCACATGAAGGTTCAATGATAATCTTCATTCGTTCCCAAATAATGCGCATGGCTGCTACGATTTCTTCATCGGATACAAGAAAAATATCTTTCACCAGCTCTTTAATAATTTCGAAGTTTTTATCGCCCATGCTAGCCAAAAGGCCGTCAGCTATACTCGATGGTTTTTCTACTTTGGTGATAGTTCCAGCCTCCATAGAAAGGTAGGTGTCTTTGGCTCCTTCAGGTTCGCCTGCATAAACAGTCATTTCAGGATTATAGTAAAGGGCAGAAAGTGCACTGCCAGCTAAAAGTCCACCGCCACCAACTGGAGCTATAATTATATCTAGGTCAGGTTGGTCTTCAATCAGTTCTTTCGCACAAGTAGCCTGACCAGTTATTACGGCATAATCATTATAAGGAGAGATAAAAGTGGCTCCAGTTTCTTCTTGAATTCTCGCAGAGTTTTCTTCTCTAGATTGCTGAGTAGGTTCACATAGGGTTATTTGAGCACCATACCCTGCAACAGCCTTTTTCTTAACTTCAGGGGCGGTTTTTGGCATTACGATATAAGCAGGAACACCAGCCATTTTGGCTGCCAAAGCAATGGCTTGAGCATGATTGCCAGAACTATGTGTAACAACTCCTTTCGATCTAGCTTCTTCGGGAAGTGAAAGCACTGCATTTATTCCACCTCGTGCTTTAAAGGCACCAATTTTCTGAAAGTTTTCACATTTGAAAAATAGTTCGGCACCTACCATTTCATTGATGCTTTGGCAAGTTAGAACAGGAGTTCTATGAATAAACGGCTGTATTTTTTCATGAGCAGCCTGAATATCAGATTGTGTTACCTTAAAAGCCATATCTAATGCGCTATTAACCAGTTTTCGCCAACTCCAACTTCTACCTCTAATGGTACATCTAAGTCTATGGCATTAGACATCAATTCAGGCACTTTAGACTTCATCAATTCTAACTCTGAATTGTGAACATCGAAGACCAATTCATCATGTACCTGCATAATCATTTTAGACTTGAGCTTCTCTTCCTTCATCCATGAATGAATATTGATCATGGCTATTTTGATCATGTCTGCAGCACTACCTTGAATTGGAGCGTTGATGGCGTTGCGCTCTGCATGGCCACGAACGGTCATGTTCTTAGAGTGAATATCTCTCAGGTATCTTCTTCTGCCCAAAATGGTTTCCACATAAGTATGCTCTCGAGCATTATTTACCTGAGCATCCATATACTGTTTTACTCCCGGAAACTCATTGAAATATGCGGTAATGATTTGCTGCGCTTCCGTCCGGGAAATACCGATGTTTTGAGATAAACCGAAGGCCGAGATACCATATATCAAACCGAAGTTTACTTCCTTGGCTTTTCGCCTCATGTCTCTATCTACCTCCTCGATAGGTACACCAAAAACCTTACTGGCTGTGATAGAGTGAATATCACGGCCTGATTTGAAGGCTTCAATCATGCTTTCATCTTTCGCGAAAGCAGCCACAATTCTCAACTCAATTTGCGAGTAGTCAGCTGCCATTAGAGTATATTCTTCAGAACGTGGAATAAAGGCTTTTCTAATTTCTCTTCCCTTCTCTGTTCTAATTGGGATGTTCTGCAGGTTTGGATTGTTCGAGCTGAGTCTACCGGTGGCTGCCACGGCCTGACGGTAATCTGTGTGAACCAACCCATCGGCTGGGCTGATCATATTCGGCAAAGCGTCTACGTAAGTAGACTTCAACTTCTGATATTCTCTGAACTCCAGTATGCGCTTAGCAATGTCGTGTTCAACGGCTAGTTTGGAAAGAATATCTTCTCCAGTAGCGTATTGCCCGGTTTTAGTCTTCTTTGGTTTGTCTACAAGCTTTAGTTTGTCGAAGAGAATGACTCCAAGTTGTTTTGGCGAGGCTACGTTGAACTCTTCTCCAGCCAGCTCGTAAATCTCTTTTTCGGCTATAGCACTAGCTTCTTCCAGCTCCTTAGACATGTTGGAGAGCGTGTCAGTATCAATCTTTACCCCATTGTATTCTATATCTGCCAGTACGTGCATTAATGGCATTTCAACTTCATCGAACAGCTTCTGAATTCGACCTTCATTGATCTGAGAGGCAAAAATGTTCTTCAATTGAAGGGTGATGTCGGCATCTTCGGCTGCATATTCAACCACTTTATGTACAGGAACATCTTTCATATTGCCTTGCTTGGCTCCTTTTTTACCAATCAAGTCCGTAATTGAGATAGGCGTATAATTGAGATAGTTCTCAGCAAGCACATCCATGTTATGTCTTGTGTCTGGATCTATCAGGTAATGGGCAATCATGGTATCGAAGATTGGCCCCTTCACATCAATACCATAGTTTTTGAGTACCTGAACATCGTACTTGGCATTTTGCGCAATCTTTCCAATCTCAGGGTTTTCAAAAACCCCTCTAAACTCTTCTAAAATTTCTTGAGTTTCTTCTCTGTTTTCAGGTGTTGGTACATAATAAGCTTCACCAGCAACGTAGCTAAATGCCAAACCAACCATATTGGCTTCAATGGGTTCAAGGCTATCTGTTTCTGTATCGAAGCAAAACTCCTTTTGGGCTGAAAGGTACTTGACCAATCGCTTCCTCAGCTCAGGAGTGTCAATAAGATGATAGTTATGTTTGGTGTTAGAAGCATTGAGCTTCTCCTCAGGCATTGGAGTGTCATCTTTCTCCATAAGTGCTGGAGCGTCACCAAAAAGTGCCATTTGATCTGACGCAGCCTTCTTTGGTCTAGGACTCGCACTAGCGCTAGGACTACTTTCACCCAAAATTCTCTTGAGGGTGGTTCTAAATTCTAGGTCTTCAAAAACGGTTGTCAGCTTTTCTATGTTCGGCCCAGAATACTCCAGTTCCTTTTCATCGAATGTTACAGGAACTTCAGTATTGATTTTTGCCAATTTCTTGGAGAGTAAACCTTGATCTGCATTGGCAGCAATCTTTTCGCCTAGCTTCCCTTTAATACTCGCAGCATTTTCAATGATGGCTTCCACAGAGCCATACTCTTTCAGAAGTTTAGAAGCAGTTTTTGGCCCTACTCCTGGAATACCCGGAATGTTATCTACCGAATCTCCTTGCAAGCCGAGCATATCAACTACCTGATCGATTCTTTCAATGTCCCACTTATCTAGCACTTGCTGAACCCCCATAATGTCTACCCCATTACCCATAAAAGCGGGTTTGTAGAGATAAACATGTTCTTCTACTAGTTGGCCATAATCTTTATCGGGAGTCATCATAAACACCTCGAATCCTGCCCTAGCAGCCTTTTTGGCTAAAGTACCGATTACATCATCAGCTTCGTATCCGTCTAATTCCAATACAGGAATGTTGAAAGCACGGACAATGTCTTTAACTATGGGAGTGCCAATTTTTATATCTTCTGGAGTTTCCTCTCGATTGGCTTTATATTCGCTGTATTCTTCATGCCTGAAGGTAGGTGCGCTGGTATCGAAAGCTACACCAATATGAGTAGGCTTCCTCTTATCAATAATTTCATATAAACTATTGGTGAAACCGAAAGGCGCTCCAGTATTGAGGCCTTTTGAATTGATTCTTGGGTTTTTACTGAAGGCGAAATGTGCTCTATAGATAAGCGCCATTGCGTCTAGCAGAAAGAGGGTTTTCTCGGGTTTACTCATTCCATAAAGGTAAATCTTTCATGGAAAGTCAGAAAAAGGTTTCTATGCTAATTAGTGGCTACCGAATGAAGGGCTTTGGGAAATAAGCTGAAGTGTGAATTCGAATGCTGAATCTTTCTTATTCAATAAGTCTGAATAAGACTGAGTTACCAAATGATCTGGAAAAGTACCGCGACCTTCAGAGTTATTAGACACATTAATAAACTCTTCATAAATAACAGGAACCTGAAGCATTGTTTGTGTATTCGGAAGGCTGTAATTCAGAAGCATGTTGGCTGTTCTTCCATTGTGTCCACCACCTGTCTCTTCACCAACCAAAGTAACATTGTCCATGCTGCTCAATATTCTGGCTAAGTCTGCAGCAGCCGAGAAGGTCTTTCCTGAAGTCAAAACATAAATATTGCCATTAAAGGCTTTTCCCTCCCAATGAATACCAAGATCGAATTGATCGTGCCAGTTTTGAGTTGTTCCAGCATAGCCATTTGCTTCGGCCAAATTAAAATGCTCCTTTAGATAGCTACCCGCATTTTCAACAACATCAGTAGAGCTGTTTGCTCCGTTTATAGCCACTAGGTAATCTGCTAATTCAATGTCTTGTGTTCTTACAAAGGTTTTGGAAGGGTCTATTAACTGACCGCCTCCCATAAATTCATAGAGGAAATTTAAGATTCTACGATCTCCTCCCTCATTCAATCTTAAATCTATAATCAGGTTCTCGAAGTCAAACTCGTTAGACTCCTCATTGTATCTTGAAGCTAACTGCTTAAAAAACCAGTCGGGATTGGCCTGAAACGTATTGAGTGTTAAAACTAAAGTCTGCAGCGAGTCTATAGCGTCTAAGTGCGTAAAGTGATAATATCTTTCGTTTAACTTGTAAACAGGTCGATAGTAGTTATTGGCTAACATTTTATTGCCTTCAATGCCTTCAATTGTTTGGGTTAAATTCTCGCCAGAAGGTGTTTTAAAGGCTACCTCAAATACTCTTGAGGCACCATATTTCAAGAAGTAATAGTACCCGAAGCGGCTCTCTATATCTCTAATTGGTTTAGTAGCACTAAAGCCGTCTGTAACTGTTAGCTCACTCAACTCTTCGGTCATAGATTGAACGGGGTTTCCATTAATGCTGATTAATTCTGCACCCAATGGAAGGTTCCCGTCCTCAAAATCGATGAAATAGGAGTCGTCTATAATTCTGATAGGATAGGGAAAGAATTGAGCTTGATCGTTGGCAGCCTTTAGTGTTTCAGTGTCTAAAGAAACTACGGTATGGCCACATCTGATTTTGTTATTGAGCTTAGAAAGAAGAATATCGAAGTCTTTAAAAGTAATAACATTTGGAAGTTCTGTAATAGTCTGATCGATTAGCTCTCTGAACTCAGACCTAGAGATAAACTGGTAAGGGTTGCCATGTTGCTGATCTATAATCTCGAAATAAAGCTCAATATCTTCAGCGGCATCATTTTTAGTAAGTAGCCTGTCTAGATTATCGTTAGCAAAAAGGATATTGGTTACTATCAGCAGAAAGCTGAAGAGGAATGTTAGGAAGGCACTACTAAGCAATTTCTTGTACATCGTTAACCCTGTTTTTTGTTCATCAGGGCGATGTTCAAGTGGCTGTTTTGACATTAATTTCACAGCCTCAAATTCCGTTGAACTCCTTTAGTTCGTTAGAGAGATAAACGGATTCTGCACATTGGGTATTTTACTTAAAACAACGGTAAAATACCTATGTCACCCTGAAGGCAGGGCGTAGGAAAATACTATGTAGCGCACGCATAAACGTAGCTGCTAGTTCGATACAGGTTGTTTGGTAAAGTGGCCTAGGAATTAAGTTTTAAGATGAGGTGTGTTAAGTTATTGGTGTATGTGAAAGTGTTACAAATATACAGAAAATTGCATTTCGAACAATTAATGACGTTTTTCACATACAATAAAACGTTTTTCGAAGCAATTAATATAAGTAGGTACAAATGTTATTATTTCGAGAATTTCTAATTATCAGAACATTATTTCGTTTCCGTGTTTGAGTTCAGTTTAATTTGAATGAACTTGACTCAAAATGCCCAATCTTAGATGAGTGAAAAAAAAGTCAAAAATTCTTATGTAAAAAGCACTAAAAGCAGATGATAATCAGGAACTTAAGACTTTTAGCACTCATTTTTCTACTTGTTTTTGGCATCTTTAAAGTAGAGGCCCAGCGGTTCAATGGCTTTATAAATTCCGATTTCTCGGGTGTAATTGGAGTCAGAAGTCAGCCTGCAAGTGTTGCTAATTCACCCTATAAATTCGACTTCAGTTTAGTAAACGGAAATTTCTATTTGACTAATGACATAGCCGTAATAGCCAAGAATGACGAGGGCGGAAGCGGCTTTATTCGTCAAGAGGGTTTTCAAGACAGGTTTGCTATAGCAAATGCATCTTTAGGAGGGCTTTCTGCTCTGCTTTCACTTTCTAGAAACCGAGGTATTGGCATTCAATACAACTTTAGAACGTTAGCGAATGGCACTGACATTACCCCTAACTTTATTTATCAACTCAACCGATTCAATGCACCTCAGTTTTTAAACCAATCTTACTTCAATGAGTCTATGAAGTTGTCATCAATGGCTTGGCAAGAAGTAGCATTCACCTATGGCGGCATATTGAAAGACGATGGTTATAACCGTTGGAAAATGGGGCTCACAATAAAGGCTGCTAACCCAACAGCACACCTGTGGCTAGATTTGGCCGATGCTGATTACTCCATTGATGGAAATGGCCTCTTGAATTTAGATAGGTTTGATTTTTCGGCTGGATATTCATCTAACCTCAATGATTACGAGCAATTTGATGGAAATGAGCAGATGAGAGTTCCTCCAAAAGGCACGGGGTTAATCTTTGGAGGAGCTGACATTGGAGTACTCTACGAAAGAGTGGCTTACCGACCAGATCCAAAAACTTCAGCGCAAACAAGTCTCAACAAAGACATTACCTATGAGTTTAGGGTGAGTGCCTCTATAACAGATATTGGTAAGTTTAACTTTGAACATGGCAGTGCAGCTTTTATGGCATCGGGCTTAGATCCGAGTGCCAATTCATTAAACTTTGAATCTATGCTAAACAGCATTAATAGCTTCAGAGAGTTTAGAGATTCCTTAAATACTTTCCTGCAATTGACTGATGTGCAGGGCGAATATAGTGTAAGCTTACCCACAGCTCTAAGGTTAAATTACGACTACAACTTTGGCAATAACCTGTTTCTAAATGTTGCCACAGTTGCAGATTTAAGCTGGGCTTTACCCGCAGACTACCGAGTTAGCTACGCCAACAGTGTCACCATTGCACCACGGTACGAAACTGGTCTTTACGGACTTTACTTGCCTTTTTTCTATAATTTTGAAGGAGACACGGAGGTAGGGTTAGCTGCCAGATACGGCCCTTTGACCTTGGGCACTCATACTTTAGGCACTCTGTTCGCGTCCGAGAAAGAATCTCTTGGGTTCTTCTTTAGCATTAACTTGAACCAGCTTAAAGCTAACGCCAGAAAGCCATACTGCTTTGGCAGCTCTAAAACAGGTTCAGCACTGGTGAGAACTAAAAGAACCCCGCTCTACAAGAGGAAGAAGTTTATATTCTTTTAAATTTAATTACCGTGAGTTTTTACTGATCCAGAATACTCTTTACCCCTAGAATCTTGAATATGATATAATGGGAGCTTCTCATTCAAAGGCCAAATCAACTTGAACTCACTAAGCATTTCAAGATTGATATGTTGACTTTCAAAGCTCTCAGGTAAGGATTTTAGATAGAAGCCTAGATTTCTTTGGAATGCAATTGAGTTAAGAACGTCTGGTTGAACTTCACCGCTGAGGAAATCTATTTCAATAACATATCCCTTGCCTCTGACTTTCATAACTGTATCAATAATGTGTGTGTCCTGATCGCTATTATAGTTCATCAGGCTTAAAAAGCTATGACAAAAATTGTGACCAGCAGAAGCAATATTTTTGAACTTCATCTAACAAAAAAGATAAAATCTGAGGCTGGCGGGTCAATATCCTCTTCCCTGAGTAAGTAAGCAATTTGGCCTCGAGTATGCGTTCCGTGGTTCACTACGTGAGTGAGAATGTCAGAAACCATGTTTTCAAACTCTTCTCCCTTAGAGTTTTTATAGCTCACGTTTTCTTCCAATTCTTCAGAATAAATATAATCCAACCAGTCTTGGCTAGAGCTTTCTAGCATATCTAGTGCTTCATGAACTTCGTGTTCGTCCCAAACACCTACAGAAGGTTCTTCCTTCTTTAATCTGCTGAGCCAAATAACCTGTGCATTAGCTATATGGGAAATGAGTTTCAGTATTTGCTGATTCTCGAATGGGTTCACACGTACAGCTTCCGAAAACTCCTTATTCGCCCATAAATTATATTCAAACAGTCTCGTATAATGTTCTTTCATCCTTTCAGTTTTTTATACTTGTACCCCCTGTAGGCAATCCATAATAGCATGGGAACCCAAATGAGGTCGTTCATTAAAAGATGGAAAATACCACGCTTACCAACGTTTGTCTCCAGAATAGAAAAGTAAAACCAAGCAGCGCCAGCCACTTTAGTAAAAGCACCAAAGAGAATCAGAAACCAAAGCTTACCTGGGTGAATAGCACACATTAAGTAGATAGCAGCCATGAGTAACACGCCTCTTCCCTGCCATATAATTAGGCTTGGTGCTTGAGCTTCTGTTTCGGCAACCCATTGAAAAAAGGTTTCTGGAAACCAGCCAATGAAAACGCCCCATAATATATTGTAGGCTGTTGCGGCCAGAAGGAATCCTCTCATCCATTGAGGAAATAAACTTTGCGGTGTCTCCATCGATTATATAACTTATGTGAATTCTTATTGTTGAAAGAACTTAACAACTACAAAATAAACTATAACCTTAACCAAGATGAAGAATAGACTGGCTTTTCTATCTAACTCCAAGGCCTTTTTTACCCTAGTTGTAATGGGTGTTGGTTTTCTTGCTGGCGCGAAACTAGTACAAGACAGTCAAGTTGTTGCTGAAGATGTGCAAGCGGCTCAGAAAATACTTGATCTAAACTTCGACCAGAATGAGGTAGATATGCTTCTCCGAAATGTTAATCAGACCCTTTCGGGAATGAAAGAGCTTCATAATTACGAAATCGATAATAGCATTCCTCCAGCATTTACTTTCAGGCCTCAGCATACTGGAAAGCCCATTGCTGAGAGTCAGAAGTCGCAGCAGTGGGAGCTTCCAACTAAAGTAGAAATGCCAGCCAACAGAAATGATTTGGCCTTCTATACGGTTGCTGAACTATCCGTTTTAATTAGGGAAAGGAAAATCACTTCGGTAGAATTGACTCAGTTTTTCATTGAAAGATTGAAGCAGTATGGTAGTGAGCTTGAGTCTGTAATCACTATTACTGAAGAGCGAGCAATGGCTCAAGCTAGAAAGGCCGATGACCTATTGAAGAATGGAACCTACTTAGGGCCATTACACGGCATTCCTTATGGAGCGAAAGATTTATTTTCCGTGCCAGATTACAAAACCACCTGGGGAGCTGGTCCTTATAAAGACCAAAACAGGGGTAATGAATTGGCTACTGTGGTGAAGAAGTTAGATGAGGCCGGAGCGGTTTTGGTTGCAAAACTTACTTTAGGAGCATTGGCTATGGGTGATGTTTGGTATGGCGGAACCACCAAAAACCCTTGGAACTTGGAGCAGGGTTCAAGCGGATCGAGTGCTGGTTCAGGGTCTTCCACCGCAGCAGGTTTAGTGCCTTTTGCTTTGGGTACTGAAACGTTAGGGTCCATTGTTTCTCCTTCCACCAGAAATGGAGTGACAGGACTTAGACCTACTTTCGGAAGAGTAAGCCGAGCAGGTGCAATGGCTTTAAGCTGGACAATGGATAAAATTGGCCCAATGACACGCTCTGCGCTAGACTGTGCCTTGGTGCTCGATGCCATTAGAGGTGAAGACAACAAAGACTTGACGGTTCAAAACCACCCTTTCAACTATACGGGAAAAGCCGATTTGTCGAAGTTGAAAATCGGTTATTTGAAAGACTATTTCGATGGCGGAAGAGGTTCGCAAAAAATCAATGACTCTATTTCTTTAGAAGTACTGAAAAGCCTAGGTGCTACACTGGAGCCTGTAGAGTGGGTTTCAGATATGCCTTTTGGAGCTATGCAGGCCATTTTAACTGCAGAAGCTTCTGCGGCTTTTGATGCGCTTACTCGCTCCGATCAAGATACTTTGCTCGTTAGACAAAATGCAGGAGCTTGGCCTAACCTGTTCCGAGCGGCCAGATTTACCTCTGCAGTAGACTACATTAATGCCAATAGAGCACGCTATGAACTTGTTGAGAAGGTCAATGCTCTGATGAAAGAATATGATGTGATTGTTACTCCGAGCTTTGGTGGCTCGCAGTTGCTCACTACTAACCTGACTGGCCATCCGTGTGTGGTGTTAAAGAATGGCTACAATAATCAGGGAAGTCCAACCAGTATTTCATTTATCGGAAACTTATTCGATGAAGCCACCATTTTAAGCGTAGCTAGAACTTATCAGGAGGCCACAGATTTCGATGAGCAGCATCCGCCTAAGTTCTTAAACTAGTTTTATGTTCCAGATTCATTGTTCAAAGTTTATGGTGTGCTCTATTAAACTTTGAACTTTATGCATTAAACTCGCCATATGCTTTTAGCCATAGATGCCGGAAATACTAACATTGTCTTTGGGGTGTACAAAGATGGAGAATGGATTCATGAGTGGAGGTTCAATACTTTGCCTGTTAAAGACAAGGTTGAGTATGAGATGTTCCTAAGGTTGAACTTCTTAGAAGCCAACTTGAAGCTCGAAGATGTGGATGGCATAGTGATTTCTTCTGTGGTTCCTCAACTCAACGATATTCTGTCTGACTTTTCCAGACCACTGATAAATAAGGAACCCTTGTTTATAGGGCCGAAAATCTATGATAAGTTGCCAGTTCGCACCAAGAGGCCGTATCAAATTGGAACAGATTTAGTTTCCAATGCAGTGGCAGGATATTCTCTATACAAGGAAGATATTATCATTGTAGACTTTGGTACCGCACTAACTTTTACCATTGTTGGTGAAGATGGATTGATTCAAGGTGTGAATATTGCGCCAGGTCTGCGCACTGCTATTAAGGCTTTGGTTGGAAATACTGCACAATTACCAGAAGTGCCTTTGGAACTGCCAGAATCAGTTCTGGGTGCAGACACCATTCACGCTATTCAATCAGGTGTGCTTTGGGGCTATGTAAGTATGGTAGAAGGTATGTTGGATAAAATTCATGCTGAACTAGGCAAGAAAACCAAAGTGGTTGCCACTGGAGGACTTTCTTCTGTGCTGCATCCGCTACACAAAAGATTCGATGAAGTTAAAAGACACTTGACTTTAGACGGACTGAGATTAATACATGAAATAGTAAATAATGGCTAAATACAACTGGGCAATTAAGGGAATCATTTTCATGATCGTCATCTGGCTGATCATCTACATTGGCATTCCATTATTTGATGATACCAAACCGATGGAACCAGAGAAAAACATCATCAACTTAATCATCGCCATTCCTGCAGGAGTAGCTTTCGGTTGGTACAGATATAAATTCTTAAAGGAGAAGCTTGAAAAGAGGAAGGAGAATTAAGAGTTATTCATATTGAACAATAAACACAATGAAAACCTTAAACAACCTTCTGATCATACTGACTTTCTTCATTTCTTCTAAATCTTTCGCTCAGAAAACTGAGAGTATGGACTTAGGTTGGAAGGCTATCACAGACTTTTCTATTGTTGGAATAGACAGTTTCAAATCATTGTATCAGACTGACTCCTTGATGAACAACCTTGAGTTTCTGGGTAAGCCTACCTTTCTAAAAAGAGAGCCATTTAGTGCTGATCACGGCTATGGGTTTGAAGTTCACTTCAAGGGTCTTGAATTGACATATCGACATAGCACAGATTTTGAAAAGGGACATTACGAATACACGAAAATATTATTCAACTCTCCTGTCTACACACTTAAATTAAAAGAACAGAAGATAAAGGTAGGACAATCAATTGATTCTCTACCTGACCTCTTAAAAGCTCCTGAGTTGAGAGATATGGATAACCAACATCGAATGCTATTTCATTTCTCTCCAGTAAGCAGTACGTTTCAGATTTACTTTAACCGAAATACACGTCTGATTACAGCTTTGGAATTCAGTAACACATTCTACTAAAAGCTCTGGTTGATCACTATTATTTCTCAGGGCATAAAGTAGTGTGTATTCGTCAGACCACTCCAAGTGGTCGGACGAATCAAAAAATATTGCACATCAAAAAAGCTCCTATTTTCGTCATTCCCAGCTTGACTGGGAATCTCTTCCGGCCTATGATGCCAGTTTAGGGAGATTCCCTCCCGATATATCGGGACGGAGTCGGGAATGACAGTAAGCTTTTTAGACAGCCTCCATTTAAAATTCACGATTCAACATTAGTTGTCTTTTCCGTAGAGCTCAACTCCTATTTCGTAGTACTTATCGCCTTCTACCCAGAAAGGAGTTTCATCGGCATTACCAATCATTCGAGAAGCATAGACATAACTCTTGAAGAATTTTTCCAGATACTCATAGTCAACTGTGTTTGGGTTGTCCGATTGCTGGTGGTAGTACTTCATAATTTCGGCATCGAACGCACGGAAACCCAGACTATAAGTTGGCGCAGGAATACCTTTTCTGGCAAAACTCACATTGTCCGATCTATCAAAAAGGCCTTGCTCTCCAGCCGGATCATCAATAGCCGTAAGCCCGAAAGCCACATTAGCATCTTTAATGTATTGAGAAGCGGTAGTTCTTTCTAAACCTATAATGGTAGAAATAGTAGTGTCGTTGTAACCACCATTGTCACTGTTCCAGCAGAAAACAATTTCGTTATTCGGAATCACTGGGTTTTCAGCCAAATATCTACTGCCTAATAGTCCTTTTTCCTCAGCGGTAAACATTACAAACAAAGCACTCCTTCTCATTGGGTATTTTGCAATATTTTCAGCGGCAGAAAGTACAGTAACTGTTCCAATGGCATTGTCTCTAGTTCCGTTATAGATAGAGTCTCCTTCAGCATTTGGTGCTCCAACTCCAATATGGTCGTAGTGGGCAGAGAACATAATGAACTCGTCTTTCAACTCAGGGTCGGTGCCCTCTACCATAGCCACCACGTTCTTGTCTTTAGAGATTTCATTTACCATGCCTTCAATGTTGATACTAGCCCTTTTGATACTTCGTGTCATCATAAAACGCTGATTGGCATTATCCATATCTTTCAACCAAAGGTGTGGAATCAACTCTCCTTTATCTTCAAAAGAGTCTATGCTAATATTTGCTCTGTTAAAGCTTCTAGCCAACTGCCCCCATGGAATGCTAGGAGAGCTGTAAAACTCTACTAATCCAGCAGCCCCTTTTGCTCTTGCTCGCTCATTTTTCTCACGGCTTAGATCTAAGATGGATCTTCTGTCGGTGGTTTCTCCATCGCCTGCTTTGGCAAAAATGATTTTACCCTGTACTTCGGCATTTTCAAAGTCTGCCTCTGAAGCGTAGTTGAGGTAAACTATTTCGCCCTCAAAGTCTCCAGAGCTACCATCCAATACAATAAAGTCTTCATTTAGATCGAATGATTTTCCGCTGTATTCTAAGCTCCCAGCCGAAGCTGGTGTCTTTATTCTCAGTGGTACCGGCTGAAAGTAACCCTCTAAGCCCGGTACTTTCTGAGCACCATAAGACTCTAATTGATTAGCTAAGTAATTAGCTGCAACCTGTATTTCTTCAGAGCCAGTATTTCTACCTTTTAAGTCGTCTGAAGCCAAGTAATAAATGTGATCTTTAATTGTCTGCTGGTCTACCGTAGCTTCGGTTTTTTCTAGATCAGTTTTCTGTGCGCAGGCATTGGCGGTTATTAGAACCAGGCCAAGCCAAATTTTCCATTTAGAGTTCTTCATTGTTAGTTGAGTTCAAAATATTTGAAAATTGGGTATTCAACTGGCTTTTCATCAATCTTATTCTCCTCAAAATAAGTATCGAAGAAATTCCAGGTAACTAAACCATCATCTGACTGTGGCTCTAACATGTAGAAAATCAGGTTGGCTAAAGGTTGAGCTAAATCTATATAGAAGTCGCCCTTTTTAAATCTTTTGTTAGATGCTGAAGAAAATTCTCCATCTATAGTGGCCATATTATGCCCTTCAAACGGTCGCTGCCCCTTTTCTAACTTGGTTGCGGTAAACACTTCTCCATTGGCTCTAGCGTTTTTAGATAGAGTGTCCACTTTTGCGCCTAGGAGTTGAAGGTGTTCAGCAATATGAGCCATTTCTTGAGGAATAACATAGCCTCTAGGCAAAGTGGCCTTAACAGTAGGGTTAAAAGCACTGTAGTTAGTCACATTTTCTAACTCCACTATTTCTCTAGACCTTAAATATCTTTCTTGTCCGTTCTCATTTACTGTTTTCAGATAGTTATAAGCTCTATACTTTTCAATAGGGTCTGGCATTGGCACCATTTCAAACCTTACTCCTTTCTGAATTTTTCCAGCTTGTTCCTTCACCAAGTTAATAGCGTCTGCTTCGGCTTTTTGGTTTACAGCCATCATTTCTTGGCCATTTTCATTGGTGTATTCTAAGATTTCGCGAACGAAGGCATAAGTACTTGCCATGCGTTGGTACAACCTCTCATGGGCGAAAGCCTCACTTAAAATCGCCATTCTGTTTCTTAAACCGAATTGGTTTACCAAGTACCTCGGGTGGTGATTGTAAGTATAAATAGACTTAATTGGCCAGCCTTCTCTTCTTTCGTAGAAGTAACCGTAAGGCCCCAAGTAAATGCCATCTTCTTCTAGTACATTGTCTGTAACTGTAGGTAAAATTTTATCCCAAGTATAATCGAATGGTGCTTTCTCTCCTGCAGTGTGGTAGCTAGGAGCCCAAGTTAGTGAATAGCCATGCCATACACCGTTTGTTGTGTGAAGGTCTACGAAAAGGGTTGGGTCCCAAGGCACAATTACGTTTTGAAAAAGAGCTTTGGTTTCTAGGGCTTCAGCCTTAATACCATCTCTGTTCAAATCCCAACCTTGGCTATTGGGTCTCATTCCAACTTTTATTGGGCTATCTTCCTGAGAAGGTCTTCTCCCTTGCTCCAGTTTATCATTACTATCAGTATTGTAAATTGGCACAAACAATAGAATCTGATTATCTAATAGGTTTGTCTTTTCTCCTTTCAAAATCTCTCTCAAAAGTATCTGTAAAGACTCTTTGCCTTCTACTTCTCCAGAGTGAATATTGCCTTGCACATAAATAACTGGCTTACCAGAAGCCTTAGCTTCTTCTGGGCTCGTAACCTTAGGGTTGGCCATTACCACCACTGGAATTTCTTTACCCTCTTTTGACTGCCCCATTGAGGTTAAATGTGCGTATGGACTATCTTTAATTGCTGCATTTACCACCCCCATTACTTGTTTATAAGTGGAAGTTTCTCGGAATCCTGTTTTTTCCGGATGTGTCAGCAATTCGGTCGGCCATTGCTGACCTTGCACATAAAGTGAAAATGTCAGTAGAAATAGTACTATTACTTTCTTCATTGATTGAGATTTAGGCGTTGAAAATACCAAAAACCGCCTTAATGCGAGAAATCTAAACTTTCAATTACATAAGTGGTTTAGTTCTATGTTTATATAGAATTAAATTCAAGAAAGCCCAGCCTTATGCTAAACAGACGTCAATTTATTCAGAACTCAATGGTAGTCTCTGCCGGATTGAGTATTTCGAACCCTCTTTTAAAGCTACTTTTTCAGAATGACTACCAAATGGAGATGCTTCGCAACAATGTGGGCATATTCACTGAACGCGGTGGAACCATAGCCTACATGATTACCAAAGAGGGTATTGTGGTGGTAGACTCGCAGTTTCCTGCTCAGGCCAATCATCTCATTGAAGAAATTCAGAAAAAGTCGGACAGAAAAATTGACCTACTGGTTAATACACATCACCATGGAGACCATACTGCTGGAAATATCGCTTTTAAAGGCTTGGTGAATAAGGTGATGGCTCATGAAAATTCGCTGAAAAATCAGAAGCGTTCTGCTGAAGGGCAAGGTTCTTTGGATAATCAGCTTTTACCAGATACCACCTATAGCAATGGAATGATCAGGGAAAAGGTCGGTGGTGAACGAGTAGCGCTTCATTACTTTGGACCTGGGCATACAGATGGTGATTCTTTCGTGCATTTTGAGAATGCTAACATTGTGCATACTGGCGACCTGCTCTTCAACAGAAGAGTACCTTATATAGATAAATCTGCTGGAGCGAATATTACCAACTGGCAAGTTGTGCTAGAAAAAGCTTACAATGCTTTCGACACAGACACGCTCTTTGTCTTTGGCCATGCGGGAGACGGATATGAAGTAAAAGGCAACAGAGAAGACCTTCTGGCTTTCCAAAATTACTTAGGTAAGGTGATGGAGTTTGTGAAGAAAGGTCAGGCAGCTGGTAAAACTAAAGAACAGTTGGCAGAGGCTACAGAAATCCCTGGTGCACCACAGTGGAAAGGTGGGCAAACCAGAGCAGTTAATGCTGCATGGATGGAGCTTTTTGGAGAGTAATAATAGAATTGTGATCTAGGTATTGAGTATTGAGACAATGCTTGTGGGGAGAAGAGGCTTTAGTAAGTCATTTCGACTATAGGGAGAAATCTTATCTATGTAGAAGATTTCTCAGTCTTACCTCCTTCGAAATGACTTATCAATGAAGCTCGGTGTTACTTCGCAATACCCACTACCAAATAAGCCTACTACTTCATCGGGGCATACGGATTAATCTCCTTCAGCTTGTCTTCTAAAGCGCGAAGGTCTTTTAAGCGCATCCAGCTAACTTTGATTTTGTGCTTTTTCAGCTTATCGTTTTCATCGAGTACGTTGAGACCAATATGCAGATGGTCTGTTTCGAAGTAGCTGTCGAAGTTGTATTTAGTAATAAGCAGTGATTTCTGCTTCTTAGAGAAAAGCTTTTGGGTATTAATCACCATACCGCCATCGGCTTCGGCAGCATGAACATATAAAGGCCAATTCACAAAAGAAGACATAAACCCAAAAAGCGGAGCAAATGCAGCAAGCAGAATCAGGTTAGGTAAATCAGGAGCAATAATGAATTTGTAGACGAACATAAACACTACAAATACTCCATAGAAATAGAGCAAATACTTAAACCTGTTAACCCTGCCTTTATTGTTGATGTCTTTCATTTTCTAAATTATTGTTAGAGAGTTTTCTGACCTTATTATTCCTTCTTAAAAATGGGAATAAAATTCTGGAGTGACGATCAATCTAAGCTTTTGAATCAAATTTCAACTTGCTTAAAATATCCCATAAAACTACACCCATACTAACGCTTACGTTGATGGAATGTTTGGTGCCAAATTGTGGGATTTCCAGGCACAAATCGGCTGATTGCACTACATTTTCTTCAACCCCAAAAACTTCATTACCGAATACTAGAGCTAGTTTTTCATCGGCTTTAGGTTGAAAAGTCTCTAAGGAGGTGCTTTTATCTGCTTGTTCTACTGCCGCAATTTTATAGCCTGCTTCCTTCAATGCTGAACAGGCCTTAGCAGTGCTCTCAAAGTATTTCCATTCAACTGAATCTGTGGCACCTAGGGCTGTTTTATGAATTTCGCGATGCGGAGGCTGGGCAGTAATTCCGCAGAGGTAAACTGCTTCTACTGCAAACGCATCTGCTGTGCGAAAGGCTGAGCCCACATTGTGCATGCTTCTTAAATTATCTAGTACCAGAATGATTGGGTTTTTCTCTTGCTCCTTGAAGGTTTCAAGGTCTGGACGGTTAAGCTCTTCGTTACTAATTTTTCGCATTTTAGTTGGTCTTAAGAATATTACAAGCATGTCCTAAAGACACTACTTCTATATCGTTAGTAATTTTATAATTGTCGTTTCCAGGGTATATAATGAGTTTCCGCTCTGCTTTTACATCTTCGGCACCAGAGTAAAAGCCCTTTTCAACTTTAGGAGTCAAACTCCTTTTTACTTCTATTGCCCAGACTTTGCTTGGATTGAATTCAATTACAAAATCTATTTCCGCACCGCCTGCAGCTCTATAGAAATAATACCTGGCATTATCGGGTAATGATTCGATTAAATTCTCAATCACAAATCCTTCCCAACTTGCGCCAAGAATGGGATTACTGAGAAGCATCTCCATGTTTTTGATTTGCAATAATGTATGCATAAGCCCCGAGTCCCTGATGTACACTTTAGCGCTTTTAACGAGCCTTTTACCTTCATTTTTATGCCAAGGAGGCAACCTTCGAACAAGTAATAGCTCTACAAGCAGGTCTATATAATTGGCTATCGTTTTTGAGTCAACTCCTAAGGACCGAGCAAGTTTCGATGCATTCACAATTCCGCTTTGCTCGTGAGCCAGCATTGTCCAAAATCGCCTAAGCGTTTCAGAAGAAATTCTTGCTCCAAGAAGGGGAATATCCCTTTCAATGTAAGTTCTGATAAAGTTTTCTCTCCATTTGAAACTAACGCTATCGCTACTGGCTAAAAAGCTATCAGGGAATCCTCCTCTCAACCAGAGTTTTTCCAAGTCAGTAGCTTTTATCTCAGTAAAACTTAGAGGATTTAAATTGGTATATCCAATTCTTCCAGCTAAGCTCTCTCCGCTTTGTTTCAAGAGATCTAATGAAGCAGACCCAAGTAAAAGATAAGATCCAGATTTATTCCCTTTCCTACGATTCTCATCGATTAGACCTCTCAGAATACTGAATAAGCCAGGAATTCGATGAATTTCATCTAGTATAACCAGTTTATCGGAATGTCTGGAAAGGTAGTCTTCTGGTTCCGAAAGCTTGGCGATGTCTCTGGGTGATTCTAGATCCAAATAGATGGAATCATATTCCTTTGTTATTTCAAAAGCCAAAGTAGTCTTCCCTACTTGCCGAGGACCAAGAATGGCTACTGCGGGGAAAATGGAGAGCAGTTCCTTTACATTCTGAAGTTCAGATCTCAAAACCATCCTTGCAAATTCGGAATACAATTCCAAATTTGCAAGGTTACTAGGCTTAGAAATAGGTAAAAAAAGAAGCCCGACTCTCCAGCCGGGCTTCCGTCCCGAAAAGGCTTCGGGACTCCTCAACACCAATCAACAACTCATATCTTTTTAGAGATTACTAAGTATTTAGATACCTTCCAGAAAGATTCTGGATCTGTAATCTCTAGTACTTGTTCTGCTTCACTATCACCAGGTAAAATCTGATAAGATCCCAGTGGATGGCTGCTCACTAAGCTTAATGAAGCGGCTTCAATTCTTAGCTTCTGAACATTTCTGCGATCTACCGTCATAAATGATTTCTCATCTGCTTCTTCTTGTAAAGCCACCCTTTTGCCGAAGATTCCGAGAAAGCCACCTTCTTTAGCTACTACTCCTTTAGACTGCAAGTCTTCAAAAGTTCCGATTGCCAGAAAGCTCTTGTTCAACTCGCTGTTTTGAGCGGTAAGCTGCTGAACCTTTAAGGCCTTTTCTTCCAAATCTGTCAGTTGTGCATTAATGGTCTGATTTAACGAGTCTTGCTGGCTAATCATCAAGGCTAGCGTTTCGTCTTTCTTACTTAACTCTGCTTTCAGCGTAGTGATAACTGTTGCTCTCTCATTCAATTCGGCCTGTAGGCCATTGATTCTCTTTTCGAATACGCCAAGCTTCAGATTGGCACTTTTCGCTTCATCTTCCAACTGCCTCAAATCTTGCTTACTGCGAAAAATTAAATCATCTATCATACTGATCTCCTTAAAAATTTTCTCATTGTTTCTTCGGTCAATTCGGTCGTTGCCTTGGTGTTGAATGAGGTTTTCTTTTTCAAGGATATCGCTTATCTGGCCTTCTACTTTATCGTAGAGTGTCAGCATGTCTTCAAATGCCGATTCTTTCTCAAACATTTGCGTTTCCAGTTCATTGTACTGGCTTGTGAGCACTTCTTTCTTCTTGGATACGGAAGATATTCCGAACCACATGGCAACGGTTAATGCAACTAGCAATACCATGCCTACTTTCATTGATTGTTTCATCTTACTTACGTTTATGGGTTGTTAAAAAATTCGACTCTATTCCCTTGCGGAAAAAGTGATGAAACTCTGGTTATTGGTTGGTTGGTGATTGTGGTTCGACCTTCGACACCTTTATAACGAAATACTTAGTTATTATTGTCCGATTTTGAAGAAAAAGCATAAAAAAAGTGGCGTTGAGGCCACTTTTCGTCTAGTTCAAACCTAAACCTAAACTCAAGGTTAGCGCTGAGTTTTTGGCGTCTTCGGTAGCCTGACCGGCAAAGGATCCGTCTTTACCAATCTCTCGCATACCATAGTTATATCTTAGTGAAATGTGCCCTCCTGAAAAGCCTAACCCTAGGCCTACTGCAGCACCATAATCTATTGTATTGAAGTCGTCTCTATCTAGTTCTGAAATCTGGTTGATGTTACCATCGCTGTCTACATCTTTAACGTTAGCGCCTAACAAGATGCCAATGTATGGACCAGCGTGAATATCTAACGGACCTGCTTTTAAAGAAAGCATGGCAGGTACTTTCAAGTAATTAAGGTTGAATCTGTATTTACCGCTGCCTTGTAAAAAGTTATTGTATTGAGCTGCAGCACCTTTTTGGCTGTAAAGAAGCTCAGTTCTTAAGCCAATTCCTTCTTCGGCACCCCATCGGTTATAGAGCCCTACGTTAATTCCAATTTTCGAATTTTCATCGTCTACATTATCAATGTAGAGGTTAGACATGTTAGCACCAATGATGAGTCCTCCTTGTGCTTGAGCTGTACCAACGGCTAGCATAAGCATTGGCAACACTAATAGAATTATTCTCTTCTTCATGATTATAAGGTTTAGTTATTGATTGGTGGTATGGCTCGCCCGAAGGCGGACCACACCGATTTATGTTTAGGATTATCCCTTGGTAGTGACCACGAGATAATTTGAAAGTTCCCAGAATTTTTTCGCGTCTAGCACCTTGATGTATTTTACCTCAGGGTCTAGCTCATCTTGAATTACGGTATAAGATTCTGCAGGGTGTTCGGTAACCAACTCAAATCTGTCTGCCTCAATTTTTAGCTCAGAAAACTCTCTAATATCGGTTTCTATAAAGTTCTCTGCCTGAGCGGAAGCTTTTAAATCAATGGTTCTACCAATCCACAAGAAACCACCTTCTTTATCTACCAAACCTTGCTCTTTAAGGTCTCTGTAGCTGCCAACAGCATAGTGCACCTTGTTAAGGTTATTGTTGTAATCAGTGAGTAAGTCAATTTCCTGTTCTTTCTCTGTAATAAGTTGTTTTTGACTTACAGTTTCAATTTTGATTGAATCGTACTTTACTGCAAAAACTTGTAGTTCCTGATTTTTATCGGCTAACTCTGCCTTCAGAGAAGTAATGGTTTTTCTCTGCTCATCTAAAGCAGCAGAAAGCTGATCTATGCGTGTTTTAAACGCACTGATTTCAATATTGCTCTCTTTCACTTCGGCTTTCAATCTTTGAATAGAAAGGTTAGACTCCTTTACTAGTTCATCGATTAGTTTAAGCTCAGTAACTAACTGGTCTTCGCTCTTGTTACCTTCGCTAGTTGCATTGATTGCTAAGTTCTCTCTCTCAGCAATTTCGGCCACTTGGCTTTCTGCTTGGTTGAGCATGGCAATTAATTTGTTATAGGTAGAATCTCTTTCGGCAAGTGCCTGCTCAATTCTTTCTATTTCATCAGATTGTTCTGCAATCTTCTGTTCGTCTTTCTGATTACAACTGCTTAGCACAACTGTTGCTCCAAGCATCAGCGCTACCGGCAGTTTTATTCGGTTTAAAGTTCTCTTTTTCATGATTTATGATTTATAGAGTGTCTTTTCTAAAAGAATACTTTTACTCCGAAGCCAGGGTCTATACCAAAGTATGCGTTACCTGTTGTTGCTACTTCGAAGAATGGTTTTATATCTAAGCTTAAAGCCAGAGGCGTATCAGGAATCATCATTTCTAATCCAAGAATGAAGTCTACACCCACACCAAACTCATCATCGTCATTGTCAAAGCGGTTTCTATCTACTCCTAAGTTAGAGTCTGACTGAAACACCACGTGACCACCAAACCCGTAGTACATGTCTACAATGTCTGTATCGAATGGTGAAGCATATTTTTCTGACAAACCAGTAATGCTAAAAGAGTTGTATCCGAACCCAAGAATGGCCTCGAAGGCGTTTCCTCGAGCGTTAAAGTGCTTGTAAGTGATACCTGTGGTACCAATGGCTCTTATACCCAAAGCATTGATGCCATAATTGTTGGCCACCTGAAGCATTGGGTCATGTACTCCTGTAGTATCGTTAACTGGAGTTCCGGTGCTAGCTTGCAATTTGTTTGCTGTACTCATCAGGGCAACTACCATGACGAATATTCCAAGTATTGTTATTGCTGATTTTTTCATTTTCTAAGGTTTTCGATTCTGATTGGCTTTAAATGCCAAAATGAAACCAGTTTGAAAACAATATGTAAATGACTGGTTTTCAGAAGAATAAATTCTTGAAAACCAAAAAAGCCTCTTTTTTTGAGAGGCTTTTTTTCAGATTGATAAGGTTTTTTACCGTTCTACATCTCCTTGAGCATTCGATATATAGTGGATTGTCCTATGTCTAGCTTTTGGGCTACCAGCTTAATGTCATCGTCATACGTTTTAAGATAATGCTTTACAATGCGCTGGTTATATTCCTTCAAAGTCATCTCTTCTCCAGAGAATTCGGCCACAATGTCTTTAGTACCAAAGGATATGTCATTGTCAGTGATAGTATCGCCTTCGCTCATCACTACAGCTAGTTCTACCACCGATTTTAGCTCTCTAATATTTCCAGGATAGCCGTAACCCATGAGCTTTTTACTAGCCTCTGAGCTGAGTTTTTTCGCAGGCATGCCATTCTCCTTACAGAATGAGCTTATAAAGTGCTTAGCTAGAAGTAAAATATCTTTGCCGCGCTCCCTCAGTGGCGGAAGCTCAATAGTAAGACCAAAGAGACGGAAGTAAAGGTCTTCTCTGAAGTTTCCTTCTTTTACCTCACTTAAAAGGTCTCGGTGAGTAGCGGCAACAATTCTACAATCTATCTTTATGTTCTCTTTTCCACCTACTCTTACTATTTCTTTCTCTTGAAGCGCACGGAGTATTTTGGCCTGAAGCGTCTTATCCATTTCTCCCATTTCATCTAAGAATAGGGTTCCGCCTTTGGCTTGTTCAAACTTACCAATGTGCCGACTGGCAGCTCCTGTAAAGGCTCCTTTCTCATGACCAAAAAGTTCGCTTTCTGCTAACTCCTTGGGTATGGCACTCATATTTACGGCCACAAAAGCATTGTCCTTTCTATTGGAGTTATAATGAATAGCCTTGGCCACCACTTCTTTACCAGTACCCGTTTCTCCGTTAATTATAACGGATATATTGGTGGTAGTGGCTTTCTTGATTAGGTGGAAGACTCGCTTTAACGGCTCACTTTGTCCTATTATGGAGTTTTGAAAGTCGTACTTTTCCTGAACCTCTGTCTGAAGCTCCTCAATTCTATCTTCTAGATCAGATCGCTCACGAATGTGTCTAATTACATTGTGTAGGCGCTCTTTGATGTCTTTGGTTTTAGTAATGTAATCGAAAGCACCAATTTTAAGCAGGTTTACTGCTGTTTCAATTTCGCTTTGGTCGCTAATTACAATTACCTTGGTATTAGGCGAAACACTCAATACTTTCTTGAGTAATTCTTCGCCATTGGTGTCAGGCAAGCGATAATCTAAAGTAAGCACCTGAGGCTTTTCTTTCTTAATGCCCTCTAACAACGAAGCCCCGTCTTCAAAGGCCTTAACATTGAAATCGGGGTTCAGCTCTAGGGTATATACTAAAAGTTTTCTATACCAATCGTCATCATCGACAACGAATATGGTGTAAGAATTACTGGTCATGTTCGTGAAAAATTAAAGGTTCTACAGTGGTCAATTATACCTTAGAGTCTAGGTCGTCTTTTATTAAGGAGTAGATTTCTTCTACTTTATTTATTTGCCTGTCAATATCTTCAAAAGAAGATTTTTCGGCCATAGATTGAAGCTTCTCTATAGCTTCTACCAATACGTATGCGCTTAAGTGCCTGGCAGGAGGAAGCATTTTATGCGCCTCTTCTCTAATGCCAGTTCTAATTTCTAAATCGGTTGCCTTCCGTAAATTCTTAAGGCTTTTTGTAGCACTCGTTTTAAACGTGCTCACCATTTCATTTACAAAATCTTGGTCTCCTATAGATTTTAAAGTGTTTAAATCATATAGGTTTTCAGCATTTACCTTTTTTGATTTATTACCGTTAAGAATAGACTTATCTCTTCCTTCTGGATTGGTCAATGTTTCAATTACTTCTAAGAATTCTTGCTCATCGAATGGCTTTCTCATTATGTGGTTGAATCCAGATGTCTTACTCAGCTCTCTTTCATAGTTAGATATGGTTGCGGTAAGTGCCATCATAGGACTCTTCTTATTGACGGAACCATTGTTTCTGATTTTCTCTACAATTTCAAATCCACTGTAGCCTGGCATTTTTACATCGAGAATAGCAATATCGAACTTCTCATTCTTTAACGCCTCAAGTGCTTGAGTACCATCATTAGCACTTATAAGTTCTACTTCATGATGTTTGAAAACCGCTTCTAAAAGCTTTAGGTTGAAAGGCTCGTCATCTGCAATAAGGATTTTCAAGTCCGATAGTTTAATTTCCTCCTCAGGCTTATTGTTATCTACCGTCTTGTCTAGCTTACCAATTTGATATGGGATGTAAAGGGAAATTTCCGTACCCACACCTTCTTCACTTTCCATTTCTATGGTTCCTTTGTGCAGGTTAGTCAGCATATTGGTAATGGCTAAACCTAAGCCAGTACCTTGTCTCTGGTCAGAAGAGTTAGCCTGTTCAAACTCTTCAAAAATCCTCTTTTGCTTCTCTTTAGCTATTCCTAGCCCCGTATCTTTTACTGCTAGTCTGAGCGTAACGTCTTTGCCAGATTTTTCGTGAATCGATGCACTCAGTGTAATAGAGCCTTCATCTGTATATTTTATGGCATTAGAAACGAGGTTAGTCATCATTTGACGTAGCCTATGCGGATCTCCATTTACATACTTAGGCACAGACTCAAACTCGGTTTTTAACTTAATGCCTTTGGCAGAAGCTTTATCTTCAAATATTCTTATCACCTCGAAAAGTGTAGACTTAACATCAAAGATTTCTTTCTCTAGAGTAACCTTATTGGCCTGAAGCTTAGATAGGTCTAGAATGTCGTTGAGTAAATGAATTAAGTGGTCAGAAGAATTCTTAACCACCTCTAGCTGATCCTTTTGCTCTGGAGACATGTCTGATTTAAGCAGCTGATTAGTGAAACCAGCTATGGCGTTCATAGGAGTTCTTATTTCATGACTCATATTGGCCAAAAATTTTTCTTTAGCATGAGCTAAATCTTCGGCATTCCTTTTAGCCGATCTCAAAGCATTTTGATACTTCTTATTTCTTGCTAAATAATTGACTTGAGTGATTATGGTAATTACCAAGAGCAAGCTTGTAAGTGTGGAGAATACTACAATCTCTTGGTTAGTGTCTTTAGCCATTACCTCGGCCTTAGCAACTTTCTGGTTATCGTTATCTAACTCTATAAGCTGTAACTCATTTATTAAATAAACTATTTCATCTTGTAACTCTGCCGCCTCCTCGTTAAGGCTACTGAGTTTTCTTTTTATTTCTTTGTCTTGCTGTTCACTTGCGGTTCTAGCTTGTACAAGCTCGTCAAGTATTTCTTGACGAATTCGGCTAGATTCTTTTGGCACTTGCGTAGTGTCCTTTTTCTTTCTGCTTAGCAACTTTCCGAAAAAGCCCTTTTTAGGTTCTTCTTCTATAGTATCTTCTTCAATGGTTTGAGGAATGCTTTCAATTTTTTCAGCCAGATCGTCTAGTGTGCTCTCTAGAATATCTGAATTAATAGCTCCTATTTGGGTTTGCACTTTTGCCCATTGATTCACCAATGATGAGAGTGAATCATATAGATTCTTTACTCTTTCATCTTCAATGTTCTGTTTTAGAGAATCTATAAGGAAAAGACTCTCGTCTAGGGCATTGTTGAAGGACTTTAGAAGTCCTGGCTTTGGGTCTGTTCTGTAAGTGTCAATATCTTTCTCCATTTCATCTATGTAGAAGGACACTTCATTGAGCACAATGAGGTTGTAGTTTGGCTGAGCGCTCTCGCCCAGTTCATCTACCATCTGATCTAGTTTGGAGTATGCTTTGTACCCCATGATCATGATAATAATAGTGGTTATGGGCAGAGCCAAATTAATCGTCCAAGCGAGTGTCCTTCTGTTAATAATATTCATGAGGTTAAAATTGATGGTAGTGGTTACTTTAAAAAATTGACACTTACACCAAAATTAACCGTGAAACCTGTACGATTGTTATTTTGATCTTAAAAAAAGCTCTGTCATTTAAGACAGAGCTTTCAATTTATGTTTGGTATTAGAAGATATCGATCAAAAGATTCAAGGTAGTTCTTGCCTCTACATTGAATACAGACATCAATTCTCCTCCAATTTCTACTTGTACTTTTGTAGCAGCTTCAAAGTTAGTTTCGTTGCTTAAAGTTTCTTCGTCATACTCTGCAACTACAATTTCATACTCACCTTCTGGCATGAAAGCCAAAGTAAAGTTACCTGTAGAAGTGGCTACTGCACTGTTGATAGATCCTTCAAATCTTGAACTTCCATCAGCTGGTTCGCCTGCTTCAGAATCATCATATGTTCCTTTTAGGTAAGCATAAACAACTACCTTATCTGCATCTGAATAGTCACTCATATCTACATTACCCTGAATAGATCCAGCTTCTGCTTTAGATACAAGTCTTGCAGTTGGTCTAAGGTTAAATTCACCATTACCTTTCTTTACAAGAGCTTTTCTCAAGTCAACGTCAAGAACCACTTCAGACATTCCATTAGCTAACACCTCAAAGTCACCCATGATTTTATAACCAGAAGATGAACCACTAGGTACTTTTATTTCTTGAGTGGTGTTGTCAGTGAACTCTACCCATGCCTGAGCATTACTAGTAAGCATCAATCTAATCTCGTCATAAGTACCAGCGTCTACTGTAGCTTCACCTAATAATTTGGTTTGACCATTTTGGTAAGCCATTAGGTTAAACTCTTCAGGCTGATCGAAAGTAATAGTGTTTTTTACTTCGCCATTGGCAATAACTTGTACTTCTTCAACAGATAGATACACTCCAGAAATATTCTGAGCATCTACTGCTGCATCGGTTGCTTCTACACGAACAGATCCTTGTCCATCCATTTCGTTATCGTTGTCATCACAGCTAGTAAAAATCAGACCAGTGGTTACCACTAGCGCTGCCATTAATGTTTTTAAATTTTTCATTGTTATGGAATTTAGTTTTCAAATTGTTGTGCCACTATTTATCCCAAACTAGTGCCATTGAATTAAAAAACTGAAAACCAATGTTTTACAAGTAAGCAGAGTTGTATTTTTCTATCATTGAGAGAATTTCTCTTTCATTTTGAAAACAATTACCTGCCATGGCGAACAAGCTTTAGGAGTTGTAAGAATTGAAGCCCACATCATTCGTAAGGCGAAGGGATTTTCCTATTTTTGACGATCAGACTAATACTTAATTTTCATTTTTCGGTTCATGGCAAAAGCTAAATCTCCCAGCGAAACTCCATTGATGAAACAGTACAATGCCATTAAAGCAAAGTACCCTGGCGCTCTCTTACTTTTCAGAGTAGGCGATTTCTATGAAACCTTTGGAGAAGATGCCATTAAGGCGAGTAAAGTTTTAGACATTGTTCTTACAAAAAGAGCCAATGGAGCTGCTAGCCATATAGAACTCGCAGGTTTTCCGCACCATTCTTTAGATTCTTACTTACCCAAATTAGTCAGGGCTGGCAATCGGGTAGCCATTTGCGATCAGCTGGAAGACCCAAAATCTGTAAAAGGCATTGTAAAGAGAGGCGTAACCGAATTGGTAACTCCTGGACTTTCATATAATGATAATGTGCTTGAGCAGAAGAGCAATAACTATCTCTGCTCATTATTCTTTGGCAAAGATACCGTTGGAGTAGCCTTTTTAGACCTTTCTACTGGGGAGTTTTTAGCCGCAGAGGGGAGCCCCAATTACATAGACAAATTAATTCAGGGGTTGAACCCTTCAGAATTCATCTTCTCAAAAGCACAGCGCAATGCTTTCGAACAGCATTTTAGAGACAACTTCAATACTTACCACATAGACGACTGGGTGTATGCCTATGATTTTGCCTATGAAAAGTTGACCAACCATTTTTCTACCTCTTCCCTTAAAGGTTTTGGAGTAGAAGACATGAAGTTGGCTATAGTAGCGGCTGGTGGTGTGCTCCATTATTTAGAAGACACTGAGCACAAAGAGCTAGACCATATTTCTACAATTAGCCGTCTGGAAGAAGATAAATATGTTTGGCTAGATAAATTCACCATCAGAAACCTTGAGCTAATTCATCCACAGCACCAAGGAGGAGTTCCGCTCATAGAGGTGCTAGACCATACGCTTACACCAATGGGCTCTAGACTAATGAAGCGTTGGATGGTGCTTCCACTTAAAGAGCTGAACAGAATTGAAGACAGACTATCTGTTGTAGATGCTTTTTATGAAAACCCTGAGTTAAGAGACCAGGTGGCAGAACATTTAGAGCAGATAAATGATTTAGAGCGATTAATTTCTAAAGTGGCCGTTGGCCGAATAAACCCTAAAGAGCTATTGCAGCTTAGAAGGTCTTTAGAGAACATTGGCCCCGTAAAAGCCTATTTAGCCAACACCAATGTAAAAGCACTAGCCCACCTAGCCGATCAATTAGACACTTGCGAAAAACTGGTTGAAAGGATTAACACTGAGCTTAAGGATGATGCTCCAATGCACGCTAACCAAGGTGGAATTATAAAAGAAGGAGTAGATGAGGAGCTAGATGAACTGAGAGGAATTGCCTTTAGCGGTAAAGACTACCTCATTCAGATTCAGCAAAGAGAAATCAAAAACACTGGTATTACTTCGCTCAAAATTGCCTACAACAAAGTATTTGGCTATTACCTAGAAGTAAGCAACACGCATAAGGACAAGGTGCCTGAAAACTGGATTCGCAAGCAAACTTTGGTGAATGCCGAACGCTACATTACCGAAGAGCTCAAAACATACGAGGAGAAAATTATTGGTGCAGAAGATCAGTATAAGGTAATTGAGTACAGGCTTTTTCAAGAGTTAGTGGCATACTCTACTGATTACGTATCTAAAATTCAGCAGAACGCCAGATACATTGCCATGGTAGATTGCCTCATTTCTTTCGCCTTAGTGGCTAAGCAAAATAATTACTGCCGACCTCAGATGAGTGATAAAATGGTAGTAGACATTCATGAAGGTCGCCACCCTGTTATTGAACAGCAATTGCCAGTTGGTGAATCTTACGTACCTAATGATGTTTCGCTAGACGATCACAACCATCAAATACTCATTATTACAGGACCAAACATGGCCGGTAAGTCGGCCTTGCTTAGGCAGACCGCTCTCATTGTACTAATGGCACAAATGGGAAGCTATGTACCTGCCTCTAAAGCCAATTTGGGCATAACTGATAAGGTTTTCACCAGGGTTGGAGCAAGCGACAACCTGTCTAAGGGCGAATCTACCTTTATGGTAGAAATGACTGAAACCGCCAGCATTCTTAACAATCTATCGAACAGGTCGCTAGTTTTGATGGACGAGATTGGTCGTGGAACTAGTACTTATGATGGTATTTCCATTGCTTGGTCTATTGTAGAGTACCTACATAATCATGAAAAGTTCAAGCCTAAAACCCTTTTCGCTACGCATTATCATGAGTTGAATCAGCTGGAAGAAGATTTTCCTGCAATTAAAAACTACAACGTTTCCGTTAAGGAAGTGGCCGACAAAGTCATTTTTATGCGGAAGCTAAAGAAGGGAGGCAGTGAGCATAGTTTTGGTATTCATGTGGCGCAAATGGCCGGAATGCCAAATCAGGTGGTTATTCGCGCAGCAGAAATAATGCAGCACTTAGAGAAAGATAAGATTCGGAACAATGAAAGTGAGAAGATGAAATCTATCCCTAAAAACAATTATCAGATGACTCTTTTCGAAGCCGATCCAACTTTTAAAGAAATAAAAGAGCTTCTAGAGTCGCTAGATATTAATACTATTTCGCCTGTAGAAGCACTTTTGAAGCTGAATGAGATCAAAGGGAAATTAAAAAGGTAATTTTTTTTCGATCAGCCGTTGCAAATTCAAACCCCTTCATTAAATTTGCACTCCCATTCGCAATAAGAGCGAAATAAAGGGTTGAAAATTTAAGCGAGAGTAGCTCAGCTGGTAGAGCACGACCTTGCCAAGGTCGGGGTCGCGGGTTCGAATCCCGTCTCTCGCTCAGAAGCTAAAAAGCGTGTTTTCACGCTTTTTTAGTTTTAAACCAATTCAAGAATTTACAACTACCGAGTAGTTGCAGCCGGAGTGGTGGAATTGGTAGACACGCAAGACTTAAAATCTTGTGACCTTCGGGTCGTGCGGGTTCAAGTCCCGCCTCTGGTACAGAAGCCTCGTCAGTTTTGACGGGGCTTTTGTTTTTTCTAAGCTACCCATGCTATTCTGTAGTAAAATCGCACATTATCTCTGAAATTTGCCGTTAGAATGAAAAACTGCGTTTGCTCAAACCTAAGCACCACTTTGATAGTTTTAAGACTTTTGCCGGTTGTCTCATCCGCAAGGTTACTTTTTAGTTGAAACTACATTTGAAGAAACTGATTAAATACCGCGCCTTAAGAATTCTGATCAGAGTAATCATTGGTTTACTCCTGTTCTTCGCACTTTTAGTGCTCTTTATTCGTAGCCCGTGGGGGCAAGGCATTATTGTAGACAAGGCGGTGAGTTTTGTGGAAGACAAAACCGGAACAAACGTAGATATAGACAAACTCTACCTCACTTTTTCTGGAAATCTATCCCTAAAAGGCCTTTACCTTGAAGACCAAAATCAAGACACCTTACTTTATTCTCAGGCATTAGAGGTTTCTGTAGGCTTGCTTCCCCTCATTAAGGGAGATGAAATCAACATAAAAAAAGTAGATTGGAACGGACTGAAAGCACGAGTAATTAGACCTGAAGCAAGCGAAAGTTTTAACTATCAGTTCCTGATAGATGCTTTTGCCAGCCCTGCAGATTCGACAGTCACAGACACTACATCTACTACGGCTCCTGAAATCAACATCGGAAATGTTTATTTCAACAATTTCGATCTGATTTATGTAGATGAACCGCAGGGAATGCTGGCAAATCTTAAGCTAGGGAGTTTAGCACTTCAGGTAGAAACCTTGGACCTAGATAAATTCATCTTTGAGGTGGATGAACTTTCAATTTCCAATACCCAAATAAATTACGAGCTCAACAAAAAAGCTCAGGTTACTCAAGCCACAGAAGAAGGTAACGAAGCAATGCAGCTTCCTCAATTAGCGGTTGGGTTGTTAAATCTGGAAAATGTGAGATTGAATTATAAATCGCTTCCAGACTTTACTGAAGCTGAACTAGACCTTGAAGAATTGATCTTAGAGCTTCCTTTGGCCGATTTAAATACTCAGAAGATTGTGCTCGATGAACTGACCCTGAATAACTCGAAGGGAGTTTATAGACAAACAGCTGCGCAAACAGACCAGCCTGAGGCCCAAGCACCTCCAACATCAACACAACCTATAGCATTTGAATGGCCTGATTGGAATGTGGAAGCGAAAAATATCTCATTAGCCAATAATGTGCTAACCCTGCAAACGGCAAATACTTATTTGGAGTCAGGAGTTTTCAACCCAGAATGGATTGATCTCCAAGGGCTCATATTTAAAGCGGGAGACATTTCGTTAAAACCAGGCGAGGCTAATTTTGAGCTCAACAACCTAGCCTTTAAAGAACGAAGCGGCCTAATGCTTCAAAGCTTCGCCTTCAATTTATCAGTCGATGAAAGTGAGCTGTTGCTTGAAGATCTAGCTTTCGTCACCCCTAAGAATAGCCTCTCAGGAAACATTGAACTGGGCTATACCTCAATCAACCAGCTCATCAACTCACCAGAATTGGCCAATCTAGACTTAAACCTTAATTGGTTGAAGTTAGACCCAACAGAGTTTTCTGCTTTTAGCCCCGCATTGGCCAAAAACGAGTACCTACAAACGCTTTCTAACAAGGAGCTTATTGGTTCACTAGCTGTTGCGGGAAAGGTAAGCGACCTAAGCATTGACGAGTTTAGTTTGGCTTGGGGTGATTCTACAGATATTAATTTTGTTGGCCGCATTCAGCACCTAACGGATACCGACTTGCTCAAAGCTTCATTACAAAACATCGATATTCGTTCTGCCAGAAAAGACATAGTTCAGTTCATTGAAGAAGATAGCCTTGGGCTTGAATTGCCGAAACAGTTGAGGTTACAAGGCAATGCCACGGCCAGCCTAAATTCTGCCAATGCCGACCTCCGATTGAACACATCACTAGGTAATATCTCAGTCAAAGGAGATTTTTCGCAGTCCGAACCTCTGGCCTTCAAAGCTGATTTATCAGCGGAAAACCTTCAGCTCAGAACACTACTTCAAAACGATCAACTCGATACACTCTCTTTTGAAATGAAGATAGAAGGAAGTGGTACCGAACTCTCAGATTTAGATGCAAAACTTTCCACCAGCTTTGAAAGGCTTACCTACAACGGCTATGACTTCTCTAATCTTGAAATATCTGGAGCATTAGAAAATGGAGAAGGTGATGTAAAACTGGCATTCAAAGATGAGAATTTAGACATGACCATGCTCACACAGCTGGCGCTAGATTCGGTGTCTCCTAAAGTAAACACCAAGCTTACAGTTAAAGGTGCCGACTTATTTAGAATGGGCCTTACGCAAGCCAATATTCGTACAGCTTTTGAGCTCAAAGCAAGCTACATAGGCAATGGGGCTAACTTTGATATTGAAGCTGGCCTTAATGATGGAGTGGCTATTTACAATCAAGAAGCTTATAATTTTGGCGGATTCAGCATGAAAGCTAAGTCTGCTCAAGACACCCTGAATGTAGATATTCAGAGTAATACCATAGACTCTAAAATTACGGCCAATAGAAGCCTTAATGAGATTATTCCAGTATTTCAGCGTGAGCTAGAGTACTACCTAAATCAGCCCGAAACTGTTTCTACAGACTCCATCGATAACAACACCGTTTTGAATATGGATATGGTGATCAGTCAGACACCAATTATTTCGGAAGTGTTTTTACAAAAGCTAGATCGGATGGATTCCATCTCTTTAGACCTCAACTTCAATGAACAAGACCACACCATTACAGCCGAGCTTTTGGCTCCATATATCCAATATCAGGGAAGTGCTTTAGATAGCCTTCAGTTAAAGCTAAATGGCAAAAACAACCGACTAGATTTTCTTCTGAGCTGGGCAGGTGTAAGTGCTGGCTCAATTGAGATAGATGAAACCATGCTCAAAGGTTATATAGACGATGGTTTTGTAGACTCACGGCTTACGGTAAAGGAGAATCAGAGCACACTGCTCAATGTAGGCTCCGAAGTACGGATCAATTCAGATACACTTCAGTTTACTATTGCTCCCGACACCTTGGTTTTCGATAGTAAAGAATGGCAAATTTTAGATGGAAATCGAATAAGCTATGCTGCCGAATACCTGAGGGTAGAAAACTTTGAACTATCTAACGGCCAACAGAAAATTACACTGGGCACTTCTCTACCAAATCATGAAGGAGAACATGTAGGAGCCATTTTTAGCAACTTCAACCTAACCACTATTACTAGCTTATTGAACTCTGAAAAACCGCTAGCTGCCGGAATTCTTAATGGTGATGTGATTTTGGAAAATCCATTCGGAAGCTACGGCATCACGGCCGACCTAAATATTGCAGACTTAGCCACCTTGGATGTTCCGCTTGGTGAGATGAATTTAGATGCCTCAGCGGCTGGCTCAGATAAGTACGAAGCCAAACTCACAATAATGGGAGAAAACATGCTACTAGGTTTGGTGGGAAGCTATACCGCTGCGGAAGAAGGCGGTGATTTGTCTTTAGACTTAGACCTATCCAAACTAGATATGTCTATCGTAGAAGCCCTTTCTAATGACGCGCTTTCAGAGTCTGAAGGAATGTTATCTGCCAATGTAGAAATTTCAGGCACTACAACCGATCCTCAGTACAATGGAACACTGGCCTTTAATCAGGTAGGGTTTTTAGTGAATGAGCTGAATTCAACTTTCAGAATTGCCAATGAACAGCTAGAAGTAAATAACGCTGGCCTGTACCTGAACGACTTTGTGATTACAGACGGAGAAAGTAATGACTTTAGCCTAGATGGTGATATTCTTACGGAAAGTCTGACTAACCCTAGTTTCGACCTAAAACTGGTAGCCAACAATTTTGGTGTAGTCAACTCTACTGCAGAAGATAGTGACCTATTTTATGGTGATGTAAGTCTAGATGCTGATTTAGATATTACTGGCGATTTGGAAGTACCTCGCGTGCGTGGTACCCTAAAGATTATTGATGGCTCCAACCTTACCTTCATTATTCCAGAGTCTCAGGCCGAATTAAAGGAAAGAGATGGCGTAGTGGTGTTTGTGAATAAAAAGAACCCAGACGATATTCTTACACGTACTAGCCAAGCCGAGTCTTCTGCCTTGGCAGCATCACTTTCCGGATACGATGTAGAAACCAACTTTACCATTGGAGAAAACTCTGAGTTCAAAATAATTATCGATGAAACTACAGGCGATAACTTGCTGGTAAAAGGCAATGGCGACTTCAATCTATCGCTAGAGCCAAATGGTCGAACAAGCCTTTCTGGAAAGTACGAGGTAAGTGGAGGACATTACGAGGCCAACCTTTTCAACCTAGTGCAAAGAAAGTTTCAGATTGTTTCTGGTAGTAGCATTTCTTGGGGTGGCGATCCATACGATGCAGATTTAGATGTTCGTGCTATGTACGATGTAGAAACTTCCGCTGGTCCATTAATGGCGGTTAGAACTTCTGCCGAAGGCACCGCATTGGAAAGTTCATATCAAGAAAGATTACCTTTTCAGGTATACATCAATGTAGAGGGGCAGTTGCTAAGTCCGCAGATTTCTTTCAGTTTAGATATGCCTGAAGACGACCGAGGAGCCCTCAGTGGATCGGTTTACTCACAAGTACAACAGCTTAACAACCAAGAAGAAGAGTTGAACAAACAGGTATTCTCCTTGCTGGTGCTCAATCGGTTTTTCCCAAGTTCAGGAAGTGATGGAAGTAATGGTGGGCCAGCCTCTTTAGCCATGGACAACGTTAACAAAGTACTGAGCAGCCAGCTCAACACCTATTCAGACAAGGTGTTTGGAAGTGCAGTAGATGTTGGCTTCGACCTAAACAGCAGAAGTGATAGTACCGGAGCGCCAGCTCAAACTCAGCTAGGAATAACGGCCAGAAAACAGCTATTCAATGAGCGCTTAATTGTTCAGGTAGGTAGCGAAGTAGATGTGGCCGGAACACAAAACGCTTCTCAGAGCACACCAATAATTGGAAACATTAGCTTGGAATATCTGCTAACTGAAGATAAAAGACTCCGCCTAAAAGGTTTTAGTAAAAACCAATATGAAGGCGTAATTGATGGCCAACTTACTGTTTCGGGCATTGCTATAATATTCACTCGCGAGTTCAATAAGTTTAAAGAGCTTTGGGCCAAGCAGGTAAAAGAAGAAGTAGAAAAGGGAGGTAACAAATGAAACTAAAAGCTACCATTGGTTTACTTATTGCCCTTACGTTCATCAGTTCTTGTAGTGTTAGGCGCTTTGTACCAGAAGACAAATACTTGCTACGTTCGGCCAGTGTTAGCATGGAGTCAGAAGAAAAGCGTGGCGATCTAGGTGAGGTATCAAGTGAACTAAATGCTGTTCTCAAACCTCAGCCCAACTCCGTTTTTCTAGGCATGAGATTAGGGCTACTTTATCATTATAAAGCACAGCGCGAAAAACCCGGGTTCATTATCAGATACCTGAATAAGAAGTTTGGAGAAGAGCCAGTTTATCTTTCCGATCTGGATTCTGCCAGAATTATAGAGCTCCTAGACAATCGCTTGGAAAATAATGGCTTCTTCCACTCCAACGTTTCATCCAAAACAAAGATTAAAAGGCATTTAGCCTCTGTTAACTTCAAAGCAGAGCTAGGAAAGCCCTACGAGCTAGCAACTTATCAGCTAGACAGCACCAAAGGCAGCGTCTTCGTTGAAATAGATTCAACCTTAAGCGAGACTCTTTTACCTAAAGAAGCAAGGTTTAACCTAGACCTGTTAAAGGCGGAAAGGCAGAGAATTGACAAGCGACTGAAGTCTAGAGGCTACTATAACTTTAATGAAGACTTTCTGATTTTTGAAGCAGATACTAACCAGTATGACAACCGAAAATTCGATCTGTTTCTAAGACTGAAAAATGATGTGCCTAGAAAATCACTTTTGCCTTACACTTTAGAAGAAATCAATGTTTTTCCCGACTACTCGCTGAATCAGGAAAAGACTGAAAATGACACTATAACTCTAAACGGCATCAATTTTATTCAGAACCCAGTGTTTTTCAAGCCAAAGAGAATGGAGCCTTATATTTTGTTGCATAAGGGCCAAACCTATAATCCTGACACCTCCAGACTTACCAGCAGCAGACTTTCTTCCATTGGTGCCTATCGTTTTGTAAACATCCGCTACGAAAGCATTAACCCTAATGACACTACCAGCGATACGCTACAACTTAAGGCAAACATATTTCTATCACCGCTAAAGAAGAGGTCGGTGCGAGCAGAGCTTCAGGCGGTAACTAAGTCGAACGGATTTGCTGGCCCAGCTATGGCCTTGGTCTACAGTAACAGGAACCTATTTAAAGGTGGAGAAACCTTCAACCTTACGGGGAATTTGGGCTACGAGGTTCAGCTTGGTTCTGGAGGAACTACAACCGGCCTGAGCAGCACACAATTTGGTTTCAAAGCCGGGCTTATTGTTCCTAGGCTTTTATTACCGTTTAATATAAATGATAGGTATTTATATTCTGTCCCTAAAACAAGCATGAGTGTCGGATTCGACTTTTTCGACAGAAGTGAACTATATAGCCTTAGGTCGCTGAATCTTCGATTTGGCTATAACTGGAGAAAAAACAGGGCAGTATATCACGAGGTAAACCCGATCAGTGTAGACTATGTGAATACGTCTAATGTTTCTCCAGAATTTCAAGAGATTTTAGATCAGAACAGGTTTCTCCAAAGCAGCTTTCAAAAACAGCTGATAGCTGGTGTTACTTATACTTTTGTTTGGAATCAGCTCGCTCTTGCAGAGAAACGAAACCCTATTTTATTAGTGGCCAATGTAGATATTGCAGGCTCTGGGTTAGATCTGCTCAGCAACAAAACTAACGATGAGGGCAAGGAGACACTTTTTGGTACAGCATACGCCCAATATGCTAAAGCCGACTTTAACTTTGTTTATAATTATAGATTGAGTAGCTCTCAGCGAATAGTAGCTAGGCTATTTGGCGGCTATGGTTTGCCATACGGAAACTCGGAAACATTGCCTTTCGCTAGGCAATTCTTTTCTGGTGGACCGTCTAGTGTTCGTGCCTTCAGAACCAGATCGCTTGGGCCAGGAACTTATAATCCTTCAGATGCCGACCAGGGCTCATTCTTCGACAGGTCTGGAGACATTCGTTTGGAGGCCAATATTGAATACCGTTTCCCTATTTATTCCTTCTTAAAGGGAGCCTTGTTTGCCGATGCTGGTAATGTTTGGCTCACCAAGGAGAACTCTGACCTGCCTGGAGGAAAATTCAGCTCAGACTTTATGAATGAGCTAGGAGTTGGAGTTGGTGCAGGTATGCGAGTAGATATTCAAAACTTTGTAATCCGATTCGACCTTGCTACTCCGCTAAACAAGCCTTATTTACCTAGAGGAGAGCGATTCTCTGCAGACTTTAAGGAGTTCTTGTTCAACTTCGCAATCGGTTATCCTTTCTAGCTAGAGCCTTCTAATTGCTGCGAATTCGTAATTTCACCCAATGTTTGATTCCGATAGGCAAAAACCGAAAAAGACATACGACCGAAAAACGGCCAAGCTCAAGGCCGCAGATTTTTGTGCCTATCAGGAAAGATCTCAACAGCAAGTTCGCGATAAACTCTATGATTATGGTTTGCACTTCGATGAAGTGGAAGAAATACTCACAGAGCTCATTATGGAGGGCTTCATTAATGAAGAGCGATTTGCTAGAGCCTTTATTGGTGGTAAGTTTAGAATGAAAAAGTGGGGAAAGCAGAAGATTCTCCAAAGCCTAAGGCCTCATAAAATCTCCGAATACTGCATTAGAAAAGGCATGGAAGAGATAGATCCTGAAGACTATTGGCAGGCACTGCTGGAACACACGGAAAAAAAGTACGCCCAGCTCAGCGGCAACTCTCCGTACATCATAAAAGGAAAGCTGACCCAACATTTATATGCGAAGGGCTTTGAGTCCGACCTCATTCGCGAAGCAGTTGAACAAATCGTTAAGGATTAGTTTCTCCCGCTGAACGAACACTGCTTTGTATTAGATTTGACGTCAAATTGACTAGTCATGAAGAAAGCGTTCCTTTTACTTCTACCGTTGATAATGTTTTCATGTGGGGGCGAAAAGTTCTCTATAACACTCACTTCTCCAAAAGAGGCTGTTTCCGTTCAGCTTTACGAAAATTCGGAAAGTCAACTAGCCTACACCATGAATTTTCAAGGCAATCCGGTTTTACTGGAAAGCACTTTAGGCATTGAGCTTAGGGAATATGGTTTGTTGGGAAAAGAGATGGAGCTGCTCAGAGTAGACAGCGCAAGAAATACTAGACCATGGAACCCACTTTGGGGTGAAGACGGAATTGTAATTGATGACCATAAGGCCTATACCTTCTACTTCCGTAGCAAGAAAAACGATCTTTTAATAAATGTTCATTTCAAGCTTTTTGCTGATGGTATTGGCTTCAAATACGAGTTCCCTCCACAAGAAGGAGTAGATGAATTAATAATAGATGATGAGTTCAGCCAGTTCAAGCTCACAGGTGACCATACAGCTTGGTGGATTCCTGCAGATTACGACAGCTACGAGCACCTTTACAAAACCACCAAAGTAAGCGAAATTGACTCTTCTTTGGTAGACAGCAGTTTGCTAGCCGCCTCTACCATAATGGAAAGGCATGCTGTGAATACACCGCTTACTATGCAAACCGCTAGCGGTTTGCACATCAGTATTCACGAGGCTTCATTAACCAATTATTCTGAAATGACCCTCCGGGTTGAAGACGATAAGAGAACTTTGACCAGTTCTTTAGTACCCTCCCAATTAAACGGATGGAAGGCGAAAGTAAACGCACCTTTTTCAACCCCATGGAGAACAGTTCAGGTAGCTGAAAAAGCTGGAGGCCTAATTGAATCTAAGCTGATTGTAAACCTAAATGAGCCCAACAAACTAGAGAATACCGACTGGATAAAGCCTGGTAAATACATAGGTATTTGGTGGGAAATGCACCTACAAACTTCTTCTTGGGACATGGCCAGTGGCAAGCATGGTGCTACCACAGAAAAAGCTAAGAGGTACATAGATTTTGCTGCCAAACATGGCTTCGATGGTGTTTTAGTAGAAGGTTGGAATACTGGCTGGGAACGCTGGATAGGCTTTCCTGACAGAGAAGGAGTATTTGATTTTGTAACACCATACCCCGACTACAATCTAGAAGAGGTAGTAGCTTATGGTAAGCAAAAGGGAGTAGAAATTATTATGCACCACGAAACATCTGCCGCACCTAGAACTTACGAACAACAATTAGACACCGCTTATGCATTGATGCAAAACCTTGGCATCCATGCAGTGAAAACAGGATATGTCGGGCCAATTATTCCCGAAGGCGAATACCATCACGGCCAGTGGATGGTGAATCATTATAGAAAAGTGCTTTCAAAAGCAGCTCAATCTGAGGTAATGGTTTTTGCGCATGAGCCAATTAAAGCCACTGGCTTAAGAAGAACTTACCCAAACATGATGGCCAGAGAAGGACTCAGAGGCTCGGAGTTTAATTCCCCTTGGGGTGGAGGCAATCCGCCAGAGCATCTCACCATTGTACCTTTTACCAGAATGCTCGGTGGCCCTATAGACTATACACCAGGCCTATTTAAGCTGAACTTGAATGAATACAAAGAGGGGGCTTATGTGCCCACCACTTTGGCTCATCAATTGGCCGAATACGTAGTAGTATACAGTCCTGTACAAATGGCCCCCGACCTGATTGAACACTACGAGGGAGAGGCTGCCTTTCAGTTTATAAAAGATGTACCCACCGATTGGGATGCCTCCAAAGTGCTGGCTGCTGAAATTGGCGAATATATAGTGATGGCCAGGCTAGGCAAAAATGAGTTCGATTGGTACTTGGGTGGCCTAACAGATGAGAATGCCAGAGAACTGGAAGTTAGTCTAGACTTTTTGCAAAATGGAGCTCAATACGAAGCTCAGATTTATAAAGATGCTGCTGATGCAGATTTTGAGACCAATCAGGCAGCATATGAGATTGAAAAGCGGATAGTGACTAAAAAAGACAAGCTAACGCTGAAAATGGCCCGAGGTGGAGGCGTTGCTGTAAGGTTTAAGGCGCTGTAGAACAGACAACCATTCCTATGCATGTGTTTTGATTAATTTGTTGATAATAGAAAGAGGTTTCGGTCACAGTCATGCTGAGGCCCCGAAGTATCGGGGGAAGCATCTTATCAAGCTGCGCAAGGGAAATTCGTAGTCTGTTTCAGTGGTTATAATACTAGATAGGATTCTTCTCTTCGTTCAGAATGACTTAGACGTTGCTGCCTCACCAGTCACAGAACCTATCCTTGTCTTCGTTAGAGCTTTGCCAAAAGTAGGAGACGGAAACCCGGTTTACTTGGTGACTTTGAGAAATAGCTTAAAAAGCCCTTTTTCTAGTTCCTCCAAGCCCTTTTTGCCAAAGATAAACGTAGCGTACAGTGAGCATAATCATCATAGGAATAAGTGCAGTGTTGTAAACCTGCAACTTACCAATCCATACGAATGTCATAGCGATAAGTAAGATCACTAGAAAACGAGCATATACCATCAACCATTTCTTAGGCTCCTTTTTCACCATAAAAAAGGCAATAATGAGGTTAGGAGCGAAAGCCCAAAGTACATTCAAGTTGTTGATGGTGGTAGTATGATGAGTAGCCACCCATAGGAGTAAAACAATAAGGCCTATGAGTCCTGTGATAAAGAACAAGGTGAAATCGAGCCAGCGAGATCGCTTCTTGGTAAGCCAATCTTTAACCGTCAGAATAATGACAATCAAGGCTATTACAGAGAACAGCAAAGTCGGGCTTAACTTCTCTTGTTTTTGCTCATAATAATCAGATTCGAATAGTTGCTTGGTTGCTTTAATGGCTGGCACCTGTTGCCCGTTGCGCTTTATGGTAGCGTGGTTATATCCAGAAAGCACATAATCTGGCAAGTACATTCTAGCTTCTACATCAGCTTTTCTGTCCACCACGTTGCCAAGACCAATGTCAATGCCAAGATCCATCCAGGGGTGGTTGAATGAGTTTTCATCGACCAAATCTCTGTAAGTAGCCTCTTCTGTAATGTGATCATCATTGAAAACAAGCCTATCTCCCAAAACACTTTTTGGAATATCTCTGAGCTTAGTAGCACAGTTATCGAAGAACTGATCGTATAGATAGAGTCTATTCTGAGGTAGAATATTGTTTTCTAGAAACTCAAAAATGGCCTGTTTTTCTTCTAGGTTAATGTTCAGTACTTGCTCTGTTACCCAACGGTTTTGGCTTCTGTAGTTATCGAAAAAGCGGATGAATTCGTAGGCGGCAACCATGTACTGTTGCGTGCCAGCGGCAAAGCGTAGATAAAAACCACTTTCTGTAGTGTCGAAAATTCCGTAGTTATAGGCCTTGTCTAAGTTCAGTGCAGGGTCTTTCACCCTCAAGGCACTATGGCCAAAGCAATCTACGAGAGTAGGCCCCGGCCCCACGGTGATTAAACTTACCTCTGCATCTTCTGAAAGTTGTGCAAATTGTGCCGACAGGTTCAAGCTAAAAAATAGGCCAAGCAGTAGTAAGTTGAGCTTCATAGATTAAAACTATTTCTTTTCCAGATTAAAGCTGCAAATATACGACTCAATTTTGCTCTTCCTCTTTTTCACGAATAAGCACAACTCGCTCCTGTAGGTGTTATCAACAAGCATTCGGAGACACATTTGAATAAGTTTGTTGGTCACAAGATGAACAAAGGCAGTACTGCAATGTAGCTTCGGTAACAGTCATGCTGAGGAACGAAGCATCTTATTCAACCATATACGATGTATTTCTTCTGCTTGGATAGGATTCTTCGTACCTCAGAATGATTTAGAAGGTGGAGCTACGAGTGCAATATTTTCATTGGGTCTTATAAAAGGCCTAATCACGAAGAAAGACAGCGGGAATACATCAAATATCTCCTTCTGTTTTGCTCCGTTCATTCCACACCCTAACTTCACAAAATGAATAGCAACTGGCGCGATGGACTAAATTACGCTTCCAAAATTACTCCGAGGAGGTTTTGGAACATGGTTCAGCTAGTAAGTAGCTATCTTGTTTCTAAGGCAACCAAAAAGCCAGTACACTGGGGTTTGCCAACTAGTATCTCGCTAGAACCTACTACATCTTGCAATCTTCGCTGCCCAGAATGCCCCAGTGGGCTTAGGAATTTTACCCGTCCAACGGGCATGTTGGCAGATGACATTTACAAATCGGTAATTGATGAACTGGCTCCCAAGTTGAGTTATCTCATTTTTTATTTTCAGGGCGAACCCTATCTAAACCCAAGTTTTTTAGATCAGGTTAAATACGCTCACTCAAAGAAAATCTACACCGCTACTTCAACAAATGCTCACTATTTGAACGATAAAGTGGCCAAGAAAACGGTAGAATCGGGTTTAGACAGGCTCATCATCTCTATTGATGGAACCACTCAAGAAACTTATGAGCAATACAGGGTAGGCGGAAAGCTAGAAAAGGTGATTGAAGGCACTAAGAACGTTGTAAGATGGAAGAAGGATCTGAACTCGAAGACGCCTCATATCATTTTTCAATACTTAGTGGTAAAACCCAATGAGCATCAGCTTGATGATGTGAAAAGGCTGGCCAATGAATTGGAGGTTGACGAAGTGGCTTTCAAAACTGCTCAGATTTACGGTTATGAAGACGGTTCAGAGCTTATCCCAACCATTGAAAAATACAGCAGATACAAGCAGCTTTCCAGTGGAAAATGGGCGATCAAAAACAAACTAGTCAATCATTGTTGGAAGATGTGGCACTCATGTGTCATCACTTGGGATGGAAAAGTAGTGCCCTGCTGCTTCGATAAAGATGCCCATTATCAGTTAGGTGAGATGAAGGAACAGACTTTCGAAAGTATCTGGCGAGGCGAATCTTACACTCGGTTTCGCCAAAGCCTTATCAAATCGAGAAGCGAAATAGAGATGTGCAAAAACTGCTCAGAAGGCACTAGGGTTTGGGCTTAACCTTTTAAGTGATCAGGCATTTTGAAAGGCTTCGCTGAAGGAGCTGGTGAGCATTTGTCGCAACCCGAGGCACAGCTACTGTCTTTGGCTTTATACTGTCTGTAAAGCTTTCGGCCCATAAAGAACAGAGCCGCTAAAAATAATATGCCGATAATGACTTCCTGCATTAGCTAGTGAACCGTAGTTGTGGCAACAAAGTTCAGTATAGTTATTGAGAAATAGTGCTCAATAGGTGAATAGAAATTTACACCATTGGCCTTACTTATAAGTTGACTTCTTATTCAATTAAAATAAACACCACTCAAACTACTTCAAACCACTATTTCTCAATCTGCCCAGCCACAATGGCTATACCTTCATCAAATGAATGAGGCTCGTACCCTAACACGGTTCGGGCCTTTCCTATGAGCAGCCCAGTTCTTGGCGGACGCTTAGCCGTTTGAGTAAAACTACTAGCATCGGCCCTTTGCATGGTACTGGTGTCTAAGTTGAAGAAATCGGCCGTTTTGAGCGCCATTTCATACGGATTGAGCAAATCTTTGCCGCAGATATTAAATACGCCTGGAGCTTTCTGCTTAGCAATTAGATAGCAACCCATGGCTAAGTCTTCTGCAAGTGTTGGGCTTCTTAACTGATCATCAACGACCTTGATTTCCTTACCCTCTTCCAGACTTTTCTTCACCCAAAGAATGATGTTGCTTCTGCTCATATCATGAGCGATACCATACACCAAAACCGTTCTGGCAATGGCGTAATTAATGGTTGAATTCTCTAAAAGCTTCTCAGCAGCCAGCTTACTTTCACCGTAATAGCTTACAGGATTGGCTTTAGCTTTTTCGTCATACGGGCCATCTTCTCCATCGAAAATGAAGTCAGTAGACAGATGAAGCAGGAAGCAGTCATTTTTAGCCGATGCTTCAATCAAGTAGTTCACTGCATTGACATTCTGATCCCAGCAAGCTTCTCGTTCAGTCTCGCACTGATCTACATTGGTCATGGCAGCAGTATGGATAATCACCTCAGGTTTATGCTTGGTTACTACCTCAAGCACTTGTTGCTTAACGGTAATATCCATTTGGTCGAAAACATAGTCAGTCTCCGGGTAAGGAAGTCGATTACCACCTCTTGCAGTTGCAATCAATGTGTCTTCTCCTTTATCTAAAAGTAGTTTAATCAGCTTTTGGCCAAGTAATCCGTTAGAACCTGTGATGAGTATTTTCATGGCTATTTCTTTTCAGGGTACTCTATTCCATACTTTTTGGTAACCTGTGACTTAGGTACTTCAATTACCTTCACCGTCATTCTAATATCTTCCAAAGGCTTATCTCTCTGGTTAGTCTGAACAGCGGCAATTTTATCGATTACCTCTAAACCTTCAACCACCTTACCAAAAACTGTGTATTCGGCATCTAAATGAGGTACACCTCCAGTAGTGGCATAAATTTTCTTGGCCCAATCAGGATAGCCCGGATCTGTCTGATCTCCGAACTCTTCTTCTATCAGACCTATAGAGTTTAGAATTAATTGTTGGTAAGCCGCGTTAAAGTCGTAGGTAGAGTCTTCTTCACTTTTCATTCTGTGATACTCCACCTTCTCTCTTAATTCTGGGTATCTATCAGAGCGATACATTCTGGTAAACAGACCATTAATTTTCAAGCTATATCTGCGCTCGGCTCTGGTAGCCAGACCTTCATCGTCATAGGTTTCGCCTTGAACAATGTAGAATTGACTTCCGCTCGACTTCTTCTGAGGGTTTACGGCATCTCCCGTTCTGGCTGCTGCTAATGCGCCTTTTACATGAATGTATTTCTCAGGGAGGAACTCTGCATCTAGCGTGTAATCAACAGCTTCTTCCGCTACTCCTGTGGAAACATCTCCGGTCTGAATCATAAAGTTTTCAATGACTCTATGGAAAAGAACTGAGTCGTACTGACCTGACTTGGTAAGCTTCAAAAAGTTCTCTTTATGAATAGGAGTATCATCATAAAGAACGGCAGTCATATCACCATATGGTGTTGAGATCACTACTAACTCATCTTTCTCTTCACAAGAGAAGCTCAAAAAAATAAAGGCTCCTAAAAGAGCCTTTATCCAGGTGTTTTTATTTAATACGGTAGTCATAGCTATATTTTTCAGCAATTTCTTTCTTAGGCATTTCTTCTACAGAAATATACATTCTTACATCCTCTACAGGTCTGTCGCCAGGAGCGGTTTGTACCCCTGCAATAGCATCGATTACCTCAAGACCAGAAATAACCTGTCCAAAAACGGTGTAATCGCCATCTAAGAATGGTGTACCGCCAACGGTTTGGTAGGCTTCTTTCTTAGCCTCTGACATCTCAGGCTTGTTAAGTGAAATGCCAGTAGCTTCTTCTAGTTGATCTAGCGTCTCCATTACCTTGGCCTCATAAGCCTGATCTCCACCTTGATTATAAGCTTCTTCGTAGGTTTTATTCAAATCATGATCTGGCTTGTTATTTCTTAAATACTGAAGCGCTCCACCAATAGCAGCAAAGTTTGGCCCTGAGAATTGAGCTATGCTCGCATCGTTCAACACCTCGCCTTGAACCACATAGAATTGGCTTCCGCTTGAAGCTCTTTCAGGGTTTATACCATCACCTTTCCGAGCAGCAGAAAGTGCTCCTTTTTTGTGATACAATTCCTCACGAATTTCTGCTGGCACAGTGTAACCAGGGCCACCTGAGCCCAAGCCTTGACCAGGTGCAGCATTTTTAGATTCAGGGTCTCCGCCTTGAATCATGAAGCCTTGGATAACTCTATGAAAAATAAGGCTGTCATAAAAACCTTCTTTAGCAAGCTTAATGAAGTTATCCTTATGCTGAGGTGTTTGATCGTAAAGAATAGCCTTCATTTCGCCCAAATCTGTCTTAATGGTTACCAAATAGTCAGTTCCAGAAAGGTCTACTTCTGGCAGATCAGAATCATGGGTAGACTCATTATTTGAACCATCTCCACAAGCTGTAACCACTAAAAATAAGGCCATCAAAAGGCCTAGAGCTTTTATTCTATTCATTATTAAGTCGTGTTTTAATCTCTTCTAAAATCTCTTTTCCACCCGAAGATAGTACTTCATTGGCAAGTTCGGAACCTAGTATTTCTGCTTGGTGAACCGGACCGTTTTTCTCTTTTAAAATCCGCTGTTTGCCATCCAAGCTAATGATTCCTCCCTTCATTTGAATTTCTTCTCCATCAAGCTGAGCTAAACCAAAAACAGGAATACTACAGCCGCCATCCATGGTTTTCAAAAATGCACGTTCTGCCTTTAAGCAATGCGCTGTTTCTGGATGGTCTAATACTCCAGAGATCTTTAGTTTTTTTGCTGGATCTAGACTTTCGTGAACCTCTACAGTAACACTGCCTTGACCTACCGCAGGAATAAATTCTCCCAATGAAAGCTTAGATTTAATCTTCTCATTGTAGCCCATTCGGTGAACACCAGCGTAAGCTAAAAGCAATGCATCGCAAGCCCCTTCTTCCATTTTTCTAATTCTGGTCTGAAGATTTCCTCGTACTGGAACAGTTTTAATGTTTGGATAAAAATGCCTTAGCGTAGCTATTCTTCTTGTACTTGAAGTGCCTAATACTAAATCATCGTTCTCAAGAGAAACACCCTCTTTATGGCTAACCATCACATCGTTTACTTCCTCACGCTCCATAAAGGCGATTAACTCAAACCCTTCTGGTAATGAAGACTGCATGTCTTTGGCACTGTGCACCGCAATGTCTATTGTTCCATTGGCCAGCTGTTCTTCTATCTCTTCAGTGAATACTCCTTTGCTACCTATTTTGGCAATAGAAACATCTAGGATTTTGTCTCCTTTGGTTTCTATGGTAACAATCTCTGTTTCTATACCAGCAGTTTCTAGCTTGTCTTGAACATGGTATGCCTGCCAAAGTGCTAGTTTACTTCCCCTCGTGCCTATTCTTACTTTCATTAAGCTTTCAGTTTAGAAATTGTGCCTTTTTTCTTCGGTTGATTTCTCTCAATGTATTCAATAATATTTCCAGCAATATCTACTCCTGTGGCTCTTTCTATACCTTCTAAACCAGGTGAGCTATTTACTTCGAGAATAAGTGGCCCTCTACTAGACTGCAACAAATCTACCCCTGCCACAGACAAGCCCATTGCATTAGCCGCTTTAATAGCCACAGACTTCTCGCTTCGCGAAAGCTTCACTACCTCGGCCTTACCTCCTCTGTGTAGGTTACTTCTGAACTCACCTTCTTGGCCAGTTCGCTTCATGGCTCCAATTACTTTTCCGTCTACCACAAACACACGCAAATCAGAAGCTTTAGCTTCTTTGATAAATTCCTGAACTATAATTCGGGCTTTAAGACCATGAAAGGCTTCAATAACCGACTGAGCTGCTTTTCTGGTTTCGGCCAAAACCACACCTAAACCTTGAGTACCCTCTAACAACTTGATGATTACTGGTGCTCCCCCCACATGTTCGAGCAAGCTTTTATCTTCTCTAGAATAGTTGGTGAAAGCAGTTTTTGGCAAAGGTAAACCAGCACCTCCCAAGAGCTGTAAACTCCTCAGCTTATCTCGTGAGCGGACAATTGATTGGGAATAAGTTGCGCTAAAAACGCCCATCATTTCAAACTGACGCACTACAGCGGTACCATAAAAGGTAACAGAAGCACCAATTCTAGGGATTACAGCATCAATATCGGTGAGTTCTTCACCCATATAGTAAACTTTTGGTCCCGTTTCTTCAATGGTTAAGTCACACTTTAGGTGGTCTATTACTAAGGCCTCATGACCTTTTGCTTTGATAGCCTCAACCAGTCTCCTTGTTGAGTATAACTGGCTATTTCTTGAGAGTACTGCTATCTTCATTTTTATGTTTCTTTTGAAATGATAGGTTCTTTTTTCTAACATCAATTACAAAGCCCTGCCTTAGCAACTTTCTTCCCAAAAGGATTGGAAATTTCATTTTGCTGCGATCGGAAAGCGAAAACTCTGTAAGTATTTTGTGACCAAAAAGCTCTATGTGTGTTTTGATAACATAACGCTCTTCTATCGACCCGTTGGAACTTTTTATTCTCTTTTGAACAAAATTGGTAGTAGAAAAACTTCTGGCTTTCTTTTCATGGATTCTATTTCCAGGAATACTGAAGCACAAGACTTTTTCACCGTCTACCGTTTTTACCTTTACTTTAGAACAGTTTATGGCTGAAGTATAGGCACCCGAATCGACCTTTGCATCAATGTTAAACAGCATAAAGTCGGGCAAATCTACTTTATCTGCCCTTCCAATGGTAATGGCTTTTTTAAACATTTAATTGCTTTTGGCTCTTGCAATTTGGGCAATGGAAAGCGATAAATCAAGAAAGAGAATTTTCGGGTTGGCATTCCGCTCAATATGGTATTGCGCCTCATCGAACTGAGGGGATATTCTAGCAATCTTCTCAGGCACAAAAACGCTCGCGAACTTTTCTATAAAACCACGCTCCTGATCTGGCAACCTTGAAATTGAAGATGAATCTACGCCTTGCAGCAAAGTTTCTCGCATGTAGTTGCTAGCAATACCCATTAGCCCCACCTGAAACTCTTTTCCCTTCTTTTGAAAATCATCAGCCTGCTTAATGAGCCCTTCAAAGTTGAAAGTAAAACACTGTCTCATCCAGTCTTTGAAATAATCATTGGCCTCATTACCTGTGCCATCAATTTCTGCCAAGGCCTTTCTTAAGCTACCATTTGCTCGATAGGCTATCTGGTCTATTTCTGCTGCTGAAAGAGCGCTTTTTTCTGTGAGAACAGACTTAACATCTTCATCTTCAAAAGAAGGTACTCTGAGTTGCTGTGCCCTAGAAAGTATAGTAGTTAGGAGCTTATTAGAATCATTAGAAACCAGAATGAAAATGGTGTTTTCGGGTGGCTCTTCTAAGATTTTCAGAATTCCGTTGGCAGCATTAACATTCATTAATTCAGGCTGCCAAATGATCATTACCTTATACTTTCCCTCAAAAGACTTGAGTGAAAGAGCACGAACAATATTTCTACTCTCTTGCCGAGGAATCATTAGTAACTTGTTCTCCCAGCCAAAGTGATTACTCCAATCGGTCACATTTCCGTAAGGCGTTTGAGAAAGAAAACCTCTCCACTCTACCAAAAATTTATCGCTGGTAGCATCTTCTCTCTTAAACTTTGGGGTGGCTGCCGAAGGAAAAACGAAGTTTACATCTGGGTGAATGTATTTGCTGTTCTTTACACAGCTAGCACAAACACCACAAGCATCGGTATCAGTTGGGTTTTCGCAATTCAAATAGGTTGAAAATGCCAAGGCCATTGCCAAATTGGCCGAACCTTCTGCACCAACGAATAGCTGAGCATGGGCCACATGATTACCCTTTACCGCCTCTATGAGTTGGCTCTTAGTGTTTTCTAATCCCGGAATATCCTGAAACCTCATGCTTTATCCCAAATTCTATATTGAGCAGTTTCATTATATACATGCTGAATAATGTCTTGCTCTACCCGATCATAATCTTTGCTTCTACGCTGCATTACTGCCTGCGCTACCTCAGCAAATTTTCTAAGCTGAAAGGTAACAAAACCATTCGCTCCGCCCCATGAGAATGAAGGAACAAAATTTCTTGGGTAACCCGCTCCGAAAATATTAGCACCTACGCCAACCACAGTGCCAGTATTGAACATGGTATTGATTCCACACTTGGAATGGTCGCCCATCATTAGGCCACAGAACTGCAAACCAGTATTGGCAAATCTTCCAGAAGCATAATCCCAGAGCTTCACCATTGCGTAGTTATTCTTAAGGTTAGAGGTATTGGTGTCGGCACCAAGGTTACACCATTCACCCAAAACAGAGTTACCCATGTAGCCATCGTGCCCCTTGTTGGAGTAGCCAAAAACTACTGAGTTGCCAATTTCACCACCAACTTTAGAGAAAGGACCAATGGTAGTATCACCTTTTATTTTCGCTCCCATATTCAAATGAGCACTCTCGCAAAGTGCAAAGGCTCCGCTTATAATGGCACCTTCATGCACTTGAGCATTTTTGCCAATGTAAACAGGCCCACCTTCAGCATTGATAATGGCGGCTCTAATGCTCGCACCTTCTTCAATGAATAGATTCTCCTTGCCATACACAATGGTGTGCGGATCAGTAATTTCTTGTGATGTTCTGCCCGCAGTCAGCAGCTGAAAATCAGCGATTATCTCACCTCTATTTTCTTTGAAAATGTCCCAAGTATGTTCAATAAGCGTGAATTCGCCAGAAAATGCGATTGTTTTACCTCCACCTGAATGTCGGGCTAAAACTGTATCACCAGAAACAAGTTCCTCTCCCGCTTTTAGCACTTTGATAGCATCTACCAAACCACTGTTAGGGCAAAGAGCACCATTAATTTCTAGTGAAGCGTCACTCTTTGCGTATTTGGTTTGAAGGTAGTCTTGGGTAGAAAAGCCACAATTGAACCCACGCTTAGCCCACTTTTCAGTGATGGTAAGAATACCAACCCTAATTTCTGCGACTGGGCGAGTAAATGTGAATGGCAGTAATTGTGTTCTTATTTCGGGGGAATCGAAAAGCGCAATATCCATGCACAAAAATAAAAAAGTCTCCATCTGAAAAAATGGAGACTTAGATAATGTCTTAAAGTATTTTTAAGCTGATTACTTTTTGTAACGTCTGTTGAATTTCTCAACACGTCCTGCAGTATCAACAAATAGTTTCTTACCAGTGTAGAAAGGGTGTGATGCAGAAGAAACTTCCACTTTAATCACAGGGTAAGAATTACCATCTTCCCACTCAATGGTTTCACTAGAAGTCATAGTTGACTTAGTTAAGAATTTGTGCTCACTTGAAGTATCGTAAAATACAACTGTGTTATAATCAGGATGAATGTCTTTCTTCATGGCGTCTAAATTATATCTCCCTCAAAAAGGACTGCAAATGTAGTGACTTTCGTTAAACCACACAAACATCTTTCTTTTATAATTAAATAAAAATCAATGAATTGAGTTTTTTCTATCGCTCTAGCCTCAGTAACTATTATCTTCACCTTGAATTTCAACTATGAAAAAGCTATTCATCGCCACGCTATTGGGCTTTCTGCTCTTCGATCTGCAAGCTCAAAACACTTTCATTCCTTATAACAGAGACTATTATCATTTAATAGACAGGTTTCAGATTATGTACACCAGCAAAGATAATTTGCTGCAAACCACATTGAAACCCATTAGAAGAGCTTCGCTATCGAACTTTCTATTAAACATTGAAGGAGAATATGAGGGCATGTCTGAGCTAGACAAGTTCAACTATGAATTCCTTATGAATGACAACTGGTATAACACCAAGTCGAAATTCAATGACAACCCAAAAAGCTGGTGGGACTTAATGTACGAGCGAAAGTCTGACTTTTATGTGTATAAAACGGATGACTTTGTTCTGAGAATAAACCCAGCCCTCACTTTTTCTGGAGGAAAAGGTAGCGATGAAGACCAGGTTTTATATACCAACACCAGGGGAGCAGAAATTCAGGGCGAGATAGATGGAAAGATTGGTTTCTACTCCATGCTTTCTACTACTCAGGCAAGGTTTCCTATGTACGTTCATGATTTCATAAGAACCAACCGGGCCTTCCCGAACGAAGGATTCTGGAAAGACGGTGAAGGAAACAGCAGAACGTGGGATTTCTTCCATGCCCGAGGTTATTTGACCTTCAACCTAACCAAAAGCATTAACGTGCAAACTGGGTACGACAAGCATTTTATGGGAAATGGAATGCGTTCTTTGATGCTTTCCGACTTCTCTAGCCCAATGCTTTTCGGGAAAATCACCACTCAATTGGGACCTTTTAGACTTACTAATCTGTTTGCTGAGCTAACGGAAGACATTGAGTTTGCGGGTCAAAACCCAGGAGATGGAAAGTACCCGAAGAAGTTCTTAGCCTCACACAGAATTGATGTAAGCATTCTACCCAATCTTGAAGTAGGTTTGTTTGAAGCCATCGTAGCTGATAGCGCCAATATTAACTACTTCAACCCGGTAATTTTCTACAGATCTATTGAGCAGCAACAAGGCAGCCCTGACAATACATTAATAGGAATGGACTTTAAGCTGAACTTAAAGAAGCAATACCAGATTTATGGACAGTTTATCTTCGATGAGTTTGTCATTAGCGAACTCAGGTCTGGTGGAAGCTGGAGAAACAAGTTTGGCGTTCAACTAGGCGGTAAATATCTGAATGCTTTCAATATTTCAAATCTCGATCTTCAGGCAGAGTTCAACGTAGCTAGGCCTTACCTCTATGCTTATGAAAGACCTGCCCTGAGTTTTTCTAACTACAGAAATCCTCTGGCACATCCTATGGGAGCTAATCTTAAAGAACTTGCACTAGTGGGTAGATACCAGCCAATCCCTAAGCTTTTTGTGACAGGTAAACTTATTCGCACGCAATATGGAGAAGACGAAAATGGAATAAATTATGGTGGAAATGTTTTGAGCGACACAGATGACAGAGTACAAAATGGTGACTTTGAAATTGGCCAAGGAGTGGCAACCACCAATACTTATTTGGAACTAACCGGAAGCTACATGCTGTTGCACAACGTGTTCTTAGACTGGAAAAACATCTACAGAAAGAAAGATAGCGAGATTGATGCACGCTCGGCCAGCAGCTTTATGACCATGCTTTCTTTACGCTGGAACCTTCCGCAAAGAGAGCACGAATTCTAAACAAAGCTTTTATTTACATAACTTGCCAGCCGATTAACTCATGAGTACATACGGTCGGATAATTTCATTTGCTAAACCTTACCACAGGTATTTCCCGCAATACATAGTTTTTGCCCTTTTAGCGATCATTTTTGGACTGTTAAACCTGGCCCTTTTAGAGCCATTGTTTACAGTAATTTTCGAAACTAAAACCAAGGAGGAACTTGCAGAACTTGCCACAGTTGGGGAGTTCAGTTTTAGTGGATCTTATTTCAAGGGTCTATTCTATCAAAAATTAATTGAAATAAGAGAGAGCTACGGAAAGAGCCGAATGCTCATTTATGTAAGTGCTGTAATTGGTACTTCTGCACTTTTATCCAATCTCTTTACCTATCTCTCAAATGTTCTAATGGGTTATTTGAGAGCTGAGGTTGTTCAAAAACTTAGAAACAAGGTATTCGGTAATACAACAAATCTTCACCTTGGCTTCTTTGCCGGAGAAAGAAAGGGAGACATTATGTCTCGAATGACTAACGATGTTCAGGAAATTGAGGTAACTCTTGTTAGCTCCATTAAAGTCTTCTTTAGAGAACCTGCCACAATTATTGTCTATCTAACGTTTCTGTTTTTCACCTCTGTAAAACTCACGCTTTTTACTTTGATATTCTTCCCTGTAATGGGAACTATTATTTCAGAGCTTGTCAAAAGGCTGAAGAAAAAAGCCATTTTAAGTCAGGAATCTTTGGGTCGAATAGTTAATCTAATGGATGAGGTTTTTGGTGGTATGAGGGTAGTTAAAGCTTTCAATGCTAAGGATTACATCAATGATCTTTTCAACAAAGAAACCAACCAATACAAGAAGATTAGCATGTCGATGTCTCGGAAAAACGAACTTGCATCTCCGGTTTCCCAATTTCTTGGAATAATTGTGGTGGCAACTCTTTTAGTAGTTGGTGGTAATTTAGTATTAAGTCCAGAAGATGATCTTCAGCCTGAAGAACTATTCACCTATCTGATAGTTTTCAGCCAGATTTTGAACCCTGCAAAAAGTATATCGCAAAGCATTAGTAATATTCAGCGAGGTCTTGCTTCGGCAGAAAGAATTTTCAAGCTGATTGATGAAAAGCCAAAAATCGAAGATGCACCAAACCCGGTTCTAGTCGAAGAATTTAAGGATTCAATCAGCTTCAACAAGGTGAGTTTTACCTATGAGAAGGAACCTGTTTTGCAGAACATCAACCTTGAAGTTAAGAAAGGCGAAACAGTTGCTTTGGTAGGTTCTTCCGGAGCAGGAAAATCTACTTTAGCCGATTTGATACCAAGATTCTATGATCCTACTGAGGGAACAATCAATATCGATGGCACTTCAACCAAAGACATTCAAATTAACTCTCTCCGAGATTTAATGGGTATAGTGACTCAGGAGTCTATCCTGTTTAATGATACTGTGGCCAGCAACATTGCCTTTGCCATGCCTCATGCTAAGGAGGAAGACATTATTCAGGCCGCTAAAATTGCTAATGCACACGACTTCATCATGGAACTGGAACATGGCTACCAAACCAACATTGGAGAGCGTGGTGGCAAGCTTTCAGGAGGTCAAAGACAGAGAATCAGTATAGCTAGAGCTATAATGAAAAACCCCCCAATTCTGATTCTCGATGAAGCCACCTCTGCCCTAGATACCGAATCAGAAAAGCTGGTTCAGGAAGCCTTGAGCAACCTGATGAAAAACAGAACATCTGTGGTGATTGCCCACCGCCTGAGCACCATTCAGCATGCCCATAAAATTGTGGTAATGGACAAAGGTCGTATTGTTGAACAAGGCACTCACGAAGAACTTTTAAAACTGGGAGGCATTTATCACAAGCTGATTCACATGCAATCAGTTTAGATTAATTCAAGTAATTTTTGGCTTATTATTCGCCAATTCGTTTTATTTATTCTACTCAAACCAAATGGAGAACCAAGACCTTATTCTTAACGAGTTAAAAGAAGCTGCTAAAGTATTAGATCAGTTTCTCTCTAACGATGCTAATATTCAAGCTATTAATGAGGCTGCTATGCTAATGGCCGATGCCATAAATGCCGGCAACAAAATATTCAGCTGCGGTAATGGAGGTTCTCACTGCGATGCCATGCACTTTGCTGAAGAACTTACTGGAAGGTATAGAGAAGACAGAAAAGCATTGCCAGCCATTGCTATTTCAGACCCAAGTCATATTTCATGTGTTTCTAACGACTTTGGTTACGATGCCATTTTCTCAAGATACATTGAAGGATTAGGAAAAGAAGGTGATGTATTGGTAGGCATAAGCACAAGTGGCAACTCAAACAATATTTTGAGAGCTGCAGCTATGGCCAAGCAGAAGAAAATGAAGGTGGTAGCCTTTACGGGCAAAAATGGCGGTGAGCTAGCAGAACTGGCCGATGTAGAAATTCGTGTTCCGCACTTTGGCTATGCCGATAGGATTCAGGAAATACACATCAAGGTGATTCACATCATCATTCAATTAATAGAAAAACACACAATTGGAACTGTCTAAAGGATATGGAAGTGCAGTATTTGGCGTAGATGCGCAAATAATTACTATTGAAGTCAACATTGTTGATGGAACCAAATTTTGGCTTTCTGGCCTGCCCGATAGTGCCGTAAAAGAAAGTGAGCACCGCATTGAGTCGGTATTCAAGTATTTTGAGTACCGAATGCCTCGCAAGAAGGTGGTGGTGAATATGGCTCCGGCCGACATCCGCAAAGAAGGCTCTTCCTATGACTTACCCATTGCTCTAGGCGTACTCAAATCATCGGGCCAAATCATTGCCGATGATTTAGAGAAGTATGTCATCATGGGTGAATTGGCCTTAGACGGAACACTTCGTCCAATCAAAGGCGCTTTACCCATTGCCATTGAAGCTAGAAAGAATGGATTCAAAGGTTTTATACTTCCTTTGGAGAATGCCAACGAAGCCGCCATTGTCAATAACTTAGACATTATTGGAGTTACCAATTTGGTGGAAGCGATTGAGTTTTTGGATGGCTCCAGACCAATTGAACCGATTACCTATGATACTCGTGAGCACTTCTTCAACCACCTGAACGACTATGAAGCTGATTTTGCACACGTTCAGGGTCAGGAGAATATAAAACGAGCGCTAGAAATTGCTGCCGCTGGTGGACACAACGTAATCATGATTGGCCCTCCGGGAGCCGGTAAAACCATGCTCGCCAAAAGGCTTCCATCTATCCTTCCCCCACTGAGCTTGCAGGAGGCTCTTGAGACCACTAAGATTCATAGTGTGGCTGGAAAGTTAGGTTCTAATGCTCAACTGATCACTAAAAGACCTTATAGAAGCCCTCACCATACGGTTTCAGATGTGGCTTTAGTTGGTGGAGGTGGCGTTCCACAGCCTGGTGAAATTTCTTTATCTCATAACGGGGTGTTATTTCTTGATGAGCTTCCAGAGTTTAAAAGAACTGTATTGGAAGTTATGCGTCAGCCTTTAGAGGAACGCAGAGTGACCATCAGCCGAGCAAAACTTTCGGTAGATTTCCCAGCCAACTTTATGCTCATTGCTAGCATGAATCCATGCCCATGCGGTTATTACAATCATCCGGAAAAAGAATGCGTTTGTGGTTCAGGTCAAGTGCAACGATACCTGAACAAAGTAAGCGGACCTCTTTTAGATCGAATCGATTTACATGTAGAAGTAACTCCTGTCTCTTTCGATGAGATGACTCAGAACCGAAAGGCGGAAAGCAGTGAAGTAATTCGTGAAAGAGTAATCTCCGCAAGAAAAATTCAGCAAGAGCGATTTAAAACGGAAGGCATTCATTCCAATGCCATGATGGGCAGCCAAATGGTGAAAGAGCTTTGTCAGATTAACGAAGCGGGAAAAACCTTGCTCAAAACTGCTATGGAAAGGCTCGGACTTTCAGCCAGAGCTTATGACAGAATCCTAAAGGTTAGCAGAACCATTGCCGATCTTGACGGCAAAGAGAACATTGGAATAGAACACTTAGCCGAAGCTATTCAATACCGCAGCCTCGACAGAGAAGGATGGGCGGGGTAGTCTACCCTCGATTTACCCTAACCCTGAAGGGGATCTCCGGATTTTCGAACTTATTACCCTGTAAGGTTGGGGTAAGATAAGATCGAAAATCTGCCTTTATCGTATTAACTTGGGTTCTAAACCTCTAGTTATGAAATTTGGAAGCGTCTCCAACCCAGAAGAAATAGATTTTACTTTACCGAAAGATCATTCGGGAACTGCCTCTGTTCTAGAAAAATCAGACCACAAAGGTAAGCCTGCTGTTTACGTTGGCTGCGCCAAATGGAATCGTTCCGACTTGAAAGGGTTCTATCCAAGAGGCACTAAGGATGAGCTGACCTACTATGCTACTCAGTTCAATAGCATTGAGTTGAACGCGACTTTTTATAACTTCTATAACAAGGAGCAGTACAAAGGATGGGCAGATAAAACTCCAGATGACTTTAAATTCTTTCCGAAGATAAATCAGATGATCAGCCATATGAAAAGGCTGAATGACGTAGGTCATTATACCGAAGAATATGTTCATGCATTAGCAGGTCTGGAAGAGAAGTTAGGAATGGTTTTCCTCCAGCTTCACAACAATTTCGCACCTAAGAACTTTGACAGACTGGAGAAATACCTGACTGAATTTCCAAAGGGAGTTCCACTGGCTGTAGAGGTGCGCCACACAGATTGGTTGAATGATCCGGAAGTAGCGGATTCATTCTACAAGCTTTTAGAGGAGAATAATGTGTCGAACATCATTACCGACACTGCTGGTCGAAGAGACTTGCTTCACATGCGCCTCACCACACCAGACGTTTTCATCCGCTATGTGGGTGCCAATCACGATTCTGACTACACTCGTTTAGACGACTGGTTGGAGCGTATCAAAAGCTGGGTTGAAATTGGCGGCTTGAGAAATATCTACTTCTTCGTTCATCAGAATCTTGAAAAAGCGTCTCCATTGCTTTCTGGCTACTTCATTAAAAAGCTGAACGAGGAATTGGGATATGATTTACATATCCCTGAAACACAAAGCACTCAAACGAATCTTTTCTGATCAAAGCCCCGCTCCTTTAATTATATCATCTACTACCTCAGGATTAAGGAGCGTGGAGGTGTCTCCAAGGTTTGAGAGGTCTTTGCTGGCCACTTTGCGCAGAATTCTTCTCATGATTTTTCCAGAGCGGGTTTTTGGCAGGCCTGGCACAATCTGCACCACATCTGGCTTGGCAATTGGCCCAATGATTTTACGAACCGTATCCTTAATTTCATCTTTAAGGCTTTCTTCGGTTCTGCCAGACATATCACAGATGACATAAGCATAAATGCCTTGTCCTTTCACATCGTGAGGATAACCCACCACTGCTGACTCTATCACTTTCGGATGTTCGTTGATGGCATTTTCAACCTCAGCTGTTCCCATTCTATGGCCAGAAACATTAATTACATCATCTACTCGACCCAGAATTCTCAAGTAGCCATCATGGTCGCGTTTGGCACCATCGCCAGTAAAGTACATGCCTTTATATGTCGAGAAATAGACATTTTTACACTTTTCATGATCGCCATATGTTGTGCGAAGAATAGAAGGCCATGGGAATTTGATGCAGAGATTTCCCTCTACATTGTTGCCAGTAAGTTCCTTTCCATCAGCATCCACAATGATAGGCTGAATACCTGGAAGTGGAAGTGAAGCATGAGCTGGCTTGTTTGGGGTAATTCCTGCTAAGGCCGAAACCATAATCCCTCCAGTTTCTGTCTGCCACCAAGTATCTACTAGCGGGCAGTTGCCCTTTCCAATATGATCGTGATACCAATGCCATGCCTCTTCATTGATAGGTTCACCTACCGAACCTATTACTTTCAATGACTGAAGGCTGTAAGGTTCCACTGGCTCTAGCCCATGCGCTTGTAAAGCTCTTATGGCGGTAGGAGCTGTGTAGAACTGATTCACTTCATATTTATCGCAGATTTCCCAGAACCTACCCGCGTGAGGGAAGGTTGGAACCCCTTCAAACATTAGGGTAGTGGCTCCAGAGAGCAGAGGGCCATATACAATGTAAGAGTGACCTGTAATCCAACCAATGTCTGCAGTACACCAATAAACATCTCCCTGAGTGTACTGAAATACATTTTCAAAGGAATACTGTGCGTAAACCATATAACCGCCAGTAGTGTGAACCACACCTTTTGGTTTACCCGTTGAGCCAGAGGTGTAGAGAATAAAAAGCATGTCTTCAGAATCCACTTCAACTGCCTTAAATTCTTTAGGTTGACCTTCGATGGCATGATGCCACCAGATGTCACGACCCTCTTTCATAGACACATCTTGTCCTGTTCGGTTCAGTACAATTACTTTTTCTACGCAGGAGCACTTTTCTAAAGCCTCATCTACCACTTCTTTAACGTCAATTTGCTTGGCTCCTCTGAAGTTGCCATCTGAAGTAAGCACCATTTTGGCTTCGCAATCATTGATTCTATCGGCTAGAGAAGAAGAGGAGAAACCCGCAAAAACTACTGAGTGAATGGCTCCAATTCTAGCACAGGCCAGCATAGCCACTGCTGCCTCAGGCACCATTGGCATGTAGATAATTACCCTGTCGCCTTTGCCAACTCCTTGCGCCTGCAAAGCATTGCAAAATTGGTTGGTCATTTCATACAACTCTCGATAAGTAACAATTCGGTTGGTTTCATTCGGGTCGTTTGGCTCCCAAATAATTGCAGGTGTATCGCCTTTGGTGTAGAGGTATCTTTCAAAGATGTTCTCCGTGATATTGAGCTTGCCATTGACAAACCACTTTACGTCTGGCCCCTCAAAATCCCATTCTAAGGTCTTATCCCAAGACTTGCGCCAATGAAAAGATTCCGCAATTCTGGACCAGAAGGCTTCTGGCTCAAGTACACTTTTTTGGTATTCGTGGATATATCCTGAAAGGGTTTGAATTTTATGGCTCATAGGTGCTGAGTTGAATTGTCAATTAGAAATTAGCAATAATCAATTGGCCGAATAAGTTAATGGATTCCGCTTTTAAGCCCAATGCTATTGGTGAAAATGGCAGTATTGTTCAGGTTTTGGATGAAAAAATGCGCTCCCAACGAAATACTGTTTCGTGAGAGCGCATCTGACATTACTTCGTTTCGACCTTACTCGTACCTCAAACTCTTTACTGGGTTTGCACTGGCTGCTCTTATAGAATGATAGCCAACGGTCATTATAGTGATTAGCAAAGAAGCTACTCCTGCAATGAGGAAGACAATGGCGCTGATCTGAATTCTGTATTCAAAATCACCAAGCCAATTATCCATAAAAAAGTAGGCCAAAGGCGCTGCAATCAAAAAGCCAACGCCTACAAGCACCAAGAAGCCTTTAGACATAATTAGCATCAGATTTAGAATGCCAGCCCCTAAGACTTTTCTAATGCCAATTTCCTTTGTTCTGCGGCAAAACTCGCCAAGCCAAATAGACCTAGAAGTGAAATGAAAATGGCAATACCAGAGAAATAGTTGGCCAACAAACCAATGGTGGTTTCTCCTCGGTATAGGTTTTCATAGGTTTCGTCTAGAAATCTATAAGTGAATGGGTAGTTGGGGTTCAATTCTTTGGTTAAATCTTCTAGATAGCCAATACCTGCTTCCGTATTACCATTCATTTTAGCTATAAAGTAATTGGCGTTTTCAGGCCGAAGCGAGATAACGATAGGGTCGATGTTTTGGTGAAGAGAGCTGAAGTGAAAGTCTTTAACAATCCCGATTACCTTGCCGGTTCTACCCCAAAAAGTGACTGGGTAATTCAAAGGATCTTCAACATTCATGGCTTTTGCCGTTTGCTCATTAATAATCACGTTGAGCGTATCGCTAACTAGGTTAGGGTCGAAGGTTCTACCCTCTAGCATTTCCATCCCTAAGGTTTCAATAAAGCCTTCGCCTACCTGCAATACATTAAAGAGTGTTTCATTTTGATCCGTTTTTCCTTCCCAGCTGTACCCACCAGAGGTAGACGAACCAATATTAATTGGGGTGTTGCTGGCCACTGTGATATTTGTAAAACTGGGGTTATCTAAAACCCGAGACATGAAAAGCTCAGCACTTTGCTCATTGGCTAAGTCTCCTTCAATAGGCAGGTAAACAATGTTTTCTTTCTGATAGCCTAGATTTTTGTTCTTCACAAATTCCATTTGTTGATGGATGACCAAAGTTGAGATGATCAAAAATGTAGAGATTAGGAATTGAAAAACTACAAGGCCTTTTCTAATTCCGTTCGACCAACCTGAAGTTTTAAAACTTCCTTTGAGAACACTCACAGGTTTAAAGCTGGATAGAATCATGGCCGGGTAACTTCCAGCCAAAACACCAACTATTAGCCCAACTCCAATCAGCAGCCCAATTTGATTAACGTTTTGGTAGCTGAATGTCAGCTCTCTTTGAATGAGCTCATTTAAGGAGGGAATAAGTAAGGAAATGAATAGGCCACTCAGCAATGCCGAAATGAGCGCCATAATGGTGGACTCGCCAATGAATTGAAAAACCAGTTGCTTTCTAGACGACCCAACCACTTTTTTCACCCCTACTTCCTTAGCTCTTTTGGTAGACCTTGCTGTGGCTAGGTTCATAAAGTTGATACAGGCAATTACTAAAATGAAAATGGCTACTACCGAAAATAGCCTTACGTATACTATTCTGCCTCCAGATTGCTTGCCATCTTCCCAGCTGCCTTTTAGGTAAAGATCTTTAAGTGGAAAAAGGAATAGGTCGACCACTGAGCCCTCGTTTCGCTCTTTTACAAACCCTTTTATCTTTTCGTTAAAGGCTTGATAGTCTACTCCTGGCTGAAGTTTCACCATTCCTCTGATGCCATTATTACCCCAGTCTTCCAGCCAATCATTCTGTCTGAACCAAGGTTCATAGGGCATTACAAAATCGAAGGTCATTGAAGAAGTTGTAGGCACATCTTCGAATACTCCACCCACTCGGTATTCTCCCCAGCCATTAACCGAAAGGCTTTGACCTAAGGCAGTATTTTCTCCGAATATCTTTTCTTTTAAGCTCTGCGATAAATAAAGAACGGTTGGCTCTACTAATGAATTTTCTTTTGAACCTTCGATAAATTTGGTGGAGAAAATATGGAAGAAATCTTCGCTCGCTACACGGCCGGTTTCTTTAAAGCTCTGGTCTCCATTAGTAAATAATCGTTCTTGCTCCCAAGTGAATTGGGCAAAATGCTCTACCTCAGGCATAGCTTCCTTCATAGCATCTTTGAGCGGACCAGGGTTTGCCGATGTAGTGAAAACCGTTCCAGAATAGTCCTGATTTTCCATCATCTGATAGATTCGGTCTACATCTGAATGAAACTGATCGTATTGTTTTTCGCCCTGAATATAAATGAGCAATAGCATGCTGGCAGTAATGCCCACGGTAAGGCCTAATACATTGAGTAATGCATAGGCGCGCTCTTTCCAGAAAACCCGAAGAGCGGTTTTAATGATTGTTTTAAACATGTTTTGAGTTTTTAGACCTAAAAAAATGAATTCACTAGGAAGACGAACCCCTAGAGAACTCATTACACAGACTCAAAAAATGTTAGTTGGTTGCAAAGAAAAATCAAGAACCGCTCTAAGAACTACTCCATTCGTAAAGCATTCGCAGGATTACTTTTGATGGTAGCTATAGAGATTAGACTGATAGTTCCACCAATCAGCAATAATACTCCCAAAGCAGTTATACCATAAACCATAGGACTAATACCCGACTGATAAGTGAAGTTGCTAAGCCAATCGCTCATAAAAAAGATGGATATTGGAATGGCAACAACTAACGAAGCTCCAGCAATAAAGAGATACTTCATATTCATCAACCAAAGGATTTGCTTAGCCGATGCTCCTAACACTTTTCTGATGCTAATCTCTTTTACTCTCTGCTTGATGACCAAAGAAATAACGCCTAATAAACCTCCACAAGCCAAGAATATTGAGATGACAGAAAGAATAATCGTAAGCCTAAGTGTTCGTGCCTCCTCCTGATATAGCTCTTCAATTTGGCTATCTAGAAATCTATAACTAAAGTCAATTTCAGGAACAACTTCCGTGAACTTAGATTCAACCTGCTCCATAATCTCAGGTAAATTATTCGGGCTGAATTTGGTCACCAAATAATTTGTAGCATTCTCGTTAACCATCAAAATCATTGGCCTAATCGGAACATGTAACGAATTATAGTGGAAGTCTTTTACCACCCCAACAACAGTACCTTTTACCAATTCCTCATTGTTCACCCAATACAGCTGCTTCCCTACAGGGTCTTCAGCATTCAGGTCGCGAACAGCGGTTTCATTCAACACAAAAGCTGTTCCGGCAGAGTCGGCCGCAAACACATCGTCTAGCATTCTGCCATCTACCATTTCCAGACTCAGCGTGCTGGCAACATCTTTATCTACAAACATTTCAGAAGCATCTACCCTCAACTGTGGATTCTCTTCTAAGTATAAAGGATGCTGATTGAATTGCCCTCCAGGAACATTAGAAACAGCCGAAGTTTGGCTAATTCCCGGAATGGAAGTCAGCTCATCTTTAAGCACCTTAATTTTCTGACTACTTGTTTGCCCTACAATTTCCAACACCATTAGATTTTCCTGATCGAAGCCTAAATCCTTATCCTTCAAAAACTGAATTTGATTACGAATAATCAGGCTTCCGCTAATGAGAATAACCGTAGCCACAAGCTGAATTCCGAGCAGACCATTTCTCAAATTAGAACCTCCAAGCTTGGTTAGTTTTAAGCCTCTCAGAATACTGCCGGCCTCAAAAGAATTTAGATAAACAGAAGGGTATAGCGCTGAAACCACAGCAGTAAACACGGCTATCAACACCATGAAAACCATTACATCGGCTTGCCATAAATTTTCAATGACAACACTTCCATCCACTAAATGATTAAAAGGCGTTTCGAGTGAATACATAACGAAAACAGCAATAATCAAAGCCAGAAAAGTAGTGACTAAAGCCTCTACACTGAACTGAGCAAAAATTTGTGATCGGAAAGCGCCAAGCGTCTTTTTCACCCCTACTTCTTTCAGTCTCTGGGCTGCTCTGGCTGTATTCAGGTTTACAAAATTGATAATAGAAATAAGTAGGATGAATAGTGCGCTTACTCCATATATAATCAGATAACTGAAACTACCATTGGGCTCCAACTCCCAGCGAATATTAGAGTGTAAGTGAATGTCTTGAATAGGCTGAAGTTCGAAACCTACTTCTCTGGCTTTCAAGCTTTCGACATTATCATCCGACCAATTGAGGTACTTAGGCGCCCAATCGGGAATTTTGGCTTCTAGGTTTTCAGCCGATGCACCAGCACTCAGCTTAACGTAGTTAAAGTGCCCAAAATCATCCCAAGACATCCAGGGATCATTAAAGTCTAGCGACTTTATACTCACATAAGAAATAATAAAGTGGAAGTGGAAGTGAGACGCTTTAGGAGCATCCTCCACAACTGCTGCAACCTCCAGCATGTCTTCCATTCCGTTGAAGCTTAATCTTTCCCCAACCGGATTTTCATCTCCAAAAAATCGCTTAGCAGTCGACTCCGAAAGCACTATGGCCCATGATGTTTTCAATGCCTCTTTAGCATCACCCTGAATGGTTTTAAAGCTAAATACATCGAAAAAAGTACTGTCTGCAAAGAACCCGTCATTCACCTCGTGCTCAACATTATTCTGCCTATGGGTAAGCAAAACACTCGCTTTGGTTAGGCCAGGACCATAAATAGGAGAAAGACTTACCGCTTCAACTACTTCAGGAAAATCACTGACCATGGCTTGTGCCATTGGGTGAGGCGTACGCGTTTGCGGATTTTCATTCATCCAGGCAATGCGATAAATGTCATCGGCATTTTCGAAATGAGAGTCATAAGACGTTTCGAACTTCAGGTGTAAATAAATAAATCCACAAACGGTAAAGGCCAAAATAAGGCCCAATAAATGAAAGCTCGTTTGCATTTTATGACGCATCATTCCGCGCCAAGCAAATTTGAAATAGCTTCTGTACATGATGATAAAATTTGAGTTTTGACCGATTTTTTTAACCGCGAAAGGACGCAGGAAATTGAACAAGTGGAACCAGTAATGAAGGTTAGCCCTCCACTTAGGGTTTTCCTCTCGCTCAGCTTGATAGTATTCAAAGAGGTCACCTTCAATTTCTTCTAGCAAACGACCTTTGCAGAACCAATGCAACAGCCGGCTGCCAAATTTAGGTGGCTCAAAGAAGTTTTTAGAATGAGACAACTCTGGCTAGTTTGAGTGCTACATCTGGTATCTGACTGAACAAGCTATTGCGTAGCTCATGGTTTTTCTCCAATGCTCGTTTGCCTTCAGCAGTAATAGTGAACAAGCGCTTTCTGCGGCCTCCTCTCTCGTGGGTTGCATCAGCCAAATTAGACTCTAAAAAACCCTTTTCCGCCAACCTGCTCAATGCAGAATGGACAGCACCTATAGCTACCTTTCTCTTGGTCTGGTTGATAATTTCTTCCCGAATACTCAAACCATAAGCCTCAGGATAAAGCACTCCAACAATTAAAAGTACCAACTCTTCAAACTCACCTAACTGCGTTCCTTTCATCTATCCAATTTTCGTATTTGTAGAACAAACATATAAACAAATTCTACAATTATGAAATTTGATTTAAAGAAGACATAAAAAAAGCAGGACATACCATCCTGCTCTATTCAATAAATACGCTATTTCAAGGCGTTCTTGGGCAATCATTAATACCTCTTACCCCCCAATCCACTCGGCTACGAAGAGGTTGGTATCTCTTGTTCCGCCATTGTTTCGGTTAGAAGAGAACACAATGTACTTACCATCATTTGAGAAAACAGGGAATGCATCGAAGGTTTCATCATGGGTGATTCTGGTCAAACCAGTTCCATCAGTATTAATCATATATAAGTTGAAAGGAAAACCTCTGGTTGCCGTATGATTACTAGCAAAGATGATTTTCTCGCCCGAAGGATGAAAAAACGGTGCCCAATTGGCCTGTCCTAAGTCTGAAAGTTTTCTCAAGTCGCTGCCATCTGCATTGCAAATGTAAAGCTCCATGTCGGTTGGCATTACAAGGCCTTCGGCCAACAAGTCTTGGTACTCTTTTATCTCTTCTTCAGTTTTTGGTCTCGAAGAACGGAAGATCAACTTACTACCGTCAGGAGAGAAGAAAGCTCCTCCATCATAACCTAATTCACTAGTGATTTGCTTTACATCCGAGCCATCAATATTCATGGTAAAAAGCTCCAAATCGCCAGTCCTCATAGAAGTGAAAACAATTTTGTCTCCCTTTGGAGAAACCGTGGCCTCTGCATCGTAACCTGGCTCACTAGTCAATTGGCTAATGATATTTCCATCAAGATCTGCAGTGAAAATATCGAAGCTCGGATAAATAGGCCAAACATATTTGCCATCAGCTCTTCTTTCTGGAACAGGCGGACAGTCCTCATCTCCTAAATGAGTGGAGCCGTAAACTATTGTTTTATTATCCGGCAAAAAATAAGAACAAGTTGTTCTGCCCATTCCCGTGCTCACCATGGTTGGAGCATTATTCTTCAGGTCATCATTTCTCCAGTCTATAACATAAATTTGGTCGCAGTTTGCTCCCCATTCGCTGTAATCTGACTGAAAAACCAAGTAATTATCATCAAAGCTCCAATAAGCCTCTGCATTGTTTCCACCAAAGGTCAGTTGTTTAATATTCTTCAGATACTTCATTTCTTCTGGGTGAAGAAGAAGCGAGTCGGCAGCAGAATGTGCATCGGTTGTGGTAGTGCTATTCGACTTTTCCTGATTACAAGAAGCTAATGTTACAAGCGTTACTAATAGTAGTAGATAATGTCTAATCATGATGGGCAATTAATGCCGCGAAGATAATCATTATTATCTTTGACTTAAATCTTGAGCATATGAAGCGACTTTATACCATTCTCGCCTTGGCTTTTTTAGCAACGGCTTGTACAGACTTTACCACCGACAAAGAGTTGATGACTGGCCTAAAGGAAGACATTACTTATTTAGCAAGCGATGACTTGGAAGGCAGAGCCATTGGTACCGATGGTGAGGTTTTGGCTGCAAAGTATATTGCCGATAAATTCAGGGAAATAGGTCTGGAACCAAAAGGAACCGATAGGTACTTTCAGGTTTTTAAGGTGAATAAGCCTTCAAACCCACATGAAGAGGCCGTAATTGGAACGAATGGAGAAGGTATTTCTGGCAGAAATGTAGTGGGCTATATAGACAATGGTGCTGAGTATACCATTGCTCTGGGTGCGCATTACGATCATTTAGGCTACGGCAATGAAGGCTCTTTGTACAGAGGTGAAGGTCAGGCAATACACAATGGTGCCGATGATAATGCCAGTGGAACAGCTGCTTTAATTCAATTGGCAGAGATTTATGCTGGCAAAAAGGCTAATTACAACTTCCTGTTTGTAGCCTTTTCCGGTGAAGAGAATGGTCTTTGGGGATCTAACTATTACTCAAAGAACTCAACGGTATCGATAGATAGCATTAACTACATGATTAATATGGATATGGTTGGTAGGTTGAAGGAAGACAACTCTTTGGCTATATATGGAGCAGGAACTAGTCCGGTGTGGAATGAGGTAATTAATAAAGTGAATTACGATTCATTAAAGCTTGTTACCACCGAATCTGGAGTAGGTCCATCTGACCATACGTCTTTCTATCTGCAAGACATCCCAGTACTTCACTTTTTCACCGGTCAGCATGAAGATTACCACAGACCTACTGATGATGAGGATAAGATTAATTACCCTGGTATGATTAAGGTGATCAGATACATAGAAAGGCTGATAGATAACCTAGATGATAAAGAGAGGCTAGCATTTACCAAAACTAAAGATGATTCTGGCGACTCTCCAAGGTTTACGGTTTCCCTCGGAGTGGTTCCAGATTACTTATATGATGGAAAGGGCATGCGTATTGACGGAGTAACCGAAGGAAAACCCGCCTCTGCAGCCGGAATGGAAAAAGGAGATGTTGTAATGAAGTTAGGAGACTCTACCATTGTAGACATGATGGGCTATATGCGAGCATTAAGCGCATTTGAATCTGGCGATGAAACCACCGTAGAGTTCAAGCGTGGAGAAGAAATAAAAACAGCTAAGGTTAAGTTCTAAATTGGTTTTTGCGTGAAATTCGTATTTCACACCCTTATTGAATTTCTCAAAGACAAGCATTATCGCAGTCTATTAGGAGCCTCTATAGGCATCTTATTTGGTGGTGCGTTGGTGTACCATTATCTGGAAGGCTGGTCGTATTTAGACTCCCTGTATTTTGCGGCTATTACATTGAGCACTGTAGGTTATGGCGATTTTTCTCCTCAGACTGATTTAGGAAAGCTATTTACTATAATATACATAGGCATAGGAGTTGGACTCATTCTGGCATTCATCAATGCTGTTTACAAACATTTTCAGCAAGTAAGTCGGGAGTATCCGAACGTCATTAAAGGAAAAAAGAAGCAGTAAGCCATCATATATTCACTTAAACTAAGCTTTGTCAGGTTTTACTTTTCTCTAAAATGATATATTAGAGGACTGATTTTTTAAACTATGACGCGCTATATCACTTTTTTTCTGGAGCGTCACCAATTTCGTATTCTTAGAGTTTGCATTGGCATTCTATTTTTATGGTTTGGTGGACTCAAATTTTTTCCCGGCTTAAGCCCTGCAGAAGGACTAGCTTCAACCACAGTAGAAATTCTTTCATTTCACTTGTTCCCTGAATGGCTCATTATGCCAAGTCTAGCCACTATGGAAGTAGGCTTAGGCCTTTTACTAGTGTTCTCAAAAGAGTTTAGGCTCACTTTTTGGCTTTTACTCTTTCACATGGCCTGCACTATTATGCCGCTCTTTATTCTTACCGAAGTCACTTTCAAAAGCTTTCCGTTTCAGCTTACTATGGAAGGTCAATACATTGTGAAGAATATTGTGATTATTAGTGCAGCTTTTGTATTGGTTTTTCAACGGAAGAGCAATCGAATTCATAATTAGAAAACATTTACCGAACTTTTCCTTACCCATTTGATTTACTTTAATAAGTAAATTTTGATGCTTTGAAGTACGATGTAATAATTATTGGAGGAGGACCTATTGGGTTAAACTGTGCCATTGAAGCTAAGAAGGCAGGTCTTTCTTATGTTATTTTGGAGAAAGGTGTTCTGGTCAATTCACTCTATAATTTCCCCACAAATATGACCTTCTTTTCTACCTCTAATTTATTGGAAATTGGGGGCGTACCGTTTATTGCTCACAACGATAAACCGACTAGAAGAGAGGCGCTTGAGTACTTCAGAAGAGTTCAGGATAGCTGGGATTTGGAAGTTCACTTGTATACAGAAGTGAAATCTATGGATCATAATGGTGAGGTTTATCAAGTAGAAACTACCAAGGGCATGTATAAGGCCAGCAATGTTATTGTAGCCACAGGTTTTTATGATACCCCTAGAATGCTCAATATACCTGGTGAAGACTTGAAGAAAGTCAAGCACTTCTATGACGACCCACACCCATACGTAGATCAGAAAGTATTAGTGATAGGAGCAGCTAACTCTGCCTGCGATGTTGCCTTGGAGACTTACTACAAAGGAGCAGATGTGACTATGGCCATTCGCGAATCTGAGATTTACCCAAAAGTAAAATATTGGATTCGTCCGAATATTGAAAACCGGATTAAAGAAGGTAGTATAAAGGCTTATTTTAATACTTCAGTAACAGCGATTAGACCCAATGAAGTTGTGCTTCAGACTGCCGATGGTCAGGTGGTATTAGAGAACGACTTTGTACTTGCCATGACTGGCTATATGCCAAACTACCAGCTTTTTGAATCGCTAGGAATCCCTGTGAGCACTGATGAATATAGAATTCCGCTGCACAATGAAAAAACGCTAGAAACAGAGCTGTCTGGAGTGTACGTGGCTGGCGTAATAAATGCAGGTATGCAAACCAGTAAACTCTTTATAGAAAACACTCGCGTTCATTCCAGATTGATTGTACAGAGCATCTTGTCTAAAAAGAACTCTGTAGTTGGAGTCAATTTAGGTTAGTGTATTATTAGCAGTTATGTTTAATGGCTATTAAGGATTTTAGCCTATTCCTGCCTTAGAGTCTTTACAGGGTTCTTTTGAGCTGAGTTAAAAACTAAACCTCCTACCAAGATAAAAGTGAGTACTAAGGCGGCACCAACTCCTAAAGCGATCAGGCCAAAATTGATTCCCGTTTGGTATTCAAAGTTTTGACTCCATTTGTCGATGCCTAAATAAGCCAATGGAACAGCAATTACACTAGCAATTAGTAGCAAGCGGAAGGTGCCCGAATACATAAGCCCGACAATCTGTGGAGACATGGCACCCAATACTTTACGAATTCCGATTTCCTTTCTACGCTGATCAATGTTAAAGGCCGTAAGCCCAATCAATCCAATAAGTGATATGATGGCGCAAAGGAGGGTCATAAAAGTGATTAGCTTACTTTGTGTTCTATCGGCTTCGTATAATGTGCTCAGCCTGTCATTAAGAAAGCTGTATTCAAACGGGTAATTAGGCAACTGTTCGTTCCATACTGTCTCCACAGCCTTTAGGGCTTCCGAAGCTTGATTTTGATTGAATCTCACAATTAAATGCCTGCCCGGATTGGGGTTGTAAACGAAAACCAAAGGCTCAATTGGGTTATGGAGCGAGAAGTGATTAAAGTCTCTCATTACTCCTATAACCTGCCCAGGCTCTTGTTGGTGAAAAAAGCCTAGCTTCTTCCCAACAGGTTGATCCCAGCCTATTTCTCGAGCAGCTGTTTCATTGATCACAAACTTTGCATTACCACTTGTCTCGTCTTTGGTGAAAAATGTTCCTTCAGCCAAGGGAATACCAAAAGTCTTGAGGTAGTCAACTCCTCCATGGATGTACTTAAACTCCATTTGCTTCATCTCACCATCCTTTTCGACCTTAAAAACTATCTGCCCAATATCTGAACCCACTAAGAAGTTCGATGAAGTGACATTTTCGATCATAGGATAAGTCTCTAAAATATTTTTCATGGCAGTATACCTGCTCTGAGTTACTGAATCACTTGTGGTTATCATCATTACCTGATCTTTCTCAAAGCCCATGTCCTTATTCTGGATGAAGGAGATCTGATCTTTCATGAGCAATGTGCTGAGCAGAACGCCTATAGATATAACGAACTGAAATAACACTAAACCTTGGCGAACCATCTGTCCAGACTTTGAGGCTGTCCATGTTCCTTTGAGTGCAGAAACTGACTTGATCTGCGAAAGATAGAAAGCTGGATAAATGCCAGCTATCAGGCCAGTAAGTAGCACAATGGCCAATGTGCCGAGCAAAAGTGGAGGGTTTTGGAAGAGTGTAAAATCGAAGCTTACTCCAAGCCAGCTTTGTAAAGGAGAGTTAGAAATAAGTGCCCACACCATAACAATGGCTAGAAGGTAAGATACAATGGATTGTACCAAAGACTCGGTAAGCAAAGAAGCTCTCAGGCTGTTGACGTTTGTTCCTAAAACCTTTCTGATTCCAATTTCCTTCGCTCTTAAACCTGCTCTAGCCGTGGCCAAATTGATGTAGTTAATACAAGCTAGAAAGAGTATGGCCAAGCCTACAGAGGAGAAAACCAATAAATTGGTTGGGTTGCCTTTAGCAAAATCATCATCAATGCTCTCTTTATCGTAATGAATGGATGATAGCTGCTGAAGTCTCAGTTTGTGATTCCCATTAATCTGATTACCAAAAGGCATGTAATACTTTTCATTGAACGGAGCGAACTTGGCTAAAATGTCTTCTTTGGTGGTGCCTTCTTCTAGTAACACATAGTTAAGTCCGTCAGCATTCCACAACACCTCTGAGTTGAACACACCGTCTTGCATGGCAAACTCTCTGGTTTGAATGCCTGCAATCAGCACGTCAAATTCAAAGTGTGTGTTTTTTGGGAGGTCCTCATAAACCCCAGTAACTTTTAAGTCTTGGTTATCAATTCTGATGGTTTCATTCAATCCTAATTCATCACCGAATAACTTGTCATTGACAGACTTAGAAATAATCACAGCATTCGGGTTTTTTAAGGCAGTTTCCGAATTGCCAATCAACAGGTTTAAGTTGAAAATATCGAACACGGTAGGATCGGTGTAATACATTCGCTCTTGGCTGAATGATTGGTTGTTGTATTTAATTTCTGGTTGGCCAACAAAACCAAATCGAGAAAAACTTTCTATTCCCGGGAGTTCTTCCTTCATCTTTGGCATCAGCTCAGAAGCGGAGTAGGCTGTGTTGAACTCTACACCTGGTGCAGAAAGCACATGGCTCACCCGATAGATTCTCTCATGGTTATTGAAATGTTGATCGAATGTTAATTCGTTCTGAAGAAACATAACCAACCAAATGGTAGCGGCAAGACCAAAAGTAAGCCCAACAACGTTTAAAAGGCTGAATAGACGGTTTTTCCAAAGAATTCGAAGAGCAAATTTAAGCATAACAATTTGTTAACTAAGTCCTTCGTTAAAGATGCATACATTAATCTAATTTTGCAATACCAATAAGAAAGAGACAGACGGTGTTTAATGCTTGTGTAGCAAGAAGTTAATTATAGTTAAAGGAACGTAGCGCTTTAAACTATTCTGCTTAAAAAAACGTCTATATAGTAAAATCGTGAAGATCGATTTTGGTATGATAATTGAAAGGATAGATTAAAGAAAAACGAGGACTAGTCAGTAGTTCTCTTCATACAGTTAGTAGTTTATTTGTTTAGTGACCCGAAGGAGTAGTTAACCTTCGGTTTTTTTTGTCTTTACTTTTCGTCACTGCGAAGGAGGTACGACTGAAGCAGTCTCTAAAATTAAGAGTGAAGCATTATAAGCTTATGATTATTCATGATTAGGAAGAGAAGTTCGATCATTTCTCTCGAAATATATCTCTGGCAGTACAATTCCCACTTCTCGATCGGAGTCTTCTGCTTTCCAGAAAAGAAGATAGTTTATCTTACAGTCTTTGGTTTTGAAGCCCTTTTCTTCGAGTTCTTTGAGCTTTTTCTTGAAGCTTTTTGAAAACTTGAGAACAAACTCTCTGTTAGTATTAAGGCAACCCTCTTCGGATAGTAATAATGCATCTCCACTTAATAGTTCACGAATTCGATGTTGTACAAATTCAAAATATCCTAGTTGAACGTCTCGGTGTGTCAATTGAAGGAGAATTTCATCCGGTGGTGAATAGACAGAGGGATCAATAGTCTTGATTATGTTTTGACTATTAATATGCTCAAACACGCGGCTATTTAAATGAATGGAAAGATTTTGTTTTGCTCTAGTTAAGGCTACATATACTTGCCTTTTTGCCTCATCAGTATTTAGATTAAAGTTATCAAGAAGAAGAAATATACTATCGAACTCTTTTCCCTTTGCTTTGTGAATAGTGGATACAAATATTGTCTCGACATCCTCACCATAAAAGTCTTCCAACTTTGATTCTCTAATAAAAACCTCAAAGTCAGAACGGTATTTCTTTTTAGGATTAGTGACTTCAAAGTCTCTTATAATATTTTGGCAAATCTCTAAAGTAGTACTGCTTTCAAATTGGTTGCGTAGCTCTCTTTTCGCTTCCTCCCAGTTTTCTTCATGGACTATATAAGAAGATTCGTCCAAGTTTAATTGACCAATGAAAAACCGAACCTCCACAAGGTTATATAAACTAAATCCATCATTGGTCTGAATGAGTTTGGCATTCCTCTTATTATTAAGAAGCAATCCGGTAACAAACATTGCTTCTTCATTGGTTTTTGTTAGAACACAGGTTGTGCCCATCAGTTCACTTTCAAGTATACTTTGAACTAAGGGTGTAATCAGGTTTGTACTTTGATATTGAATAATTTTTATAACGCCTAGGCCTGCTTGTCTGGCAATGATCGGAGTGTTCTTTAATCTATGATGAATTGTTCTAACAAATTGATTAGTAAATTCTACCAAATTTGATTTGCTCCTATAATTCTCAACTAGTTCATACTTTACAGCCTTATTGGTTCGAATGAATTGCTCTAAATATTTGGAACTTGACCCCCTAAATTCGTAGATGTTTTGATCGTCATCGCCAACAGCAATCACTCTCATTTCTTCATTTTGCTCCATCAAAACCTGAATGAGTTCAAACTCATCGGAATTCATGTCTTGAGCTTCATCAATAACCAAGACTGTACGAGCTATTCTATTTGACTCTACTTCTCCTACTCTTATTCGCTCGACAGTTCTTTTGAGTATACCATCTGATTTGTCTAGAGTTCCAACCTTGCCCAATAAATCGAAACAGTAAGAATGAAACGTCTTTATATCTACATACAATGCAGCATTTCCTATTAATTGTAAGAGGCGTTTCTTAAACTCTGTTGCAGCTGCTCTTGAAAATGTAAGCATCAATAATTGTTCGTGCTTTACATCTTCCATCAAAAGCAGTGAAGCCAACTTATGGACTAATACCCTTGTTTTGCCACTCCCAGGGCCTGCTGCAACTACAATCTGTTTAGATTCTCTATCATTTATAATTTTTAACTGGGTAGGAGACAGTTCTCCAAAGAGCTGTCTGAACTTGGAGGGTGTAATATTTCTCTTAATCTCATCTTGTCTACTTCCTTTAAAGTACTTAGATAAAAAAGATTGATCATTCAACTGAAAGTAGTCCTCCACAAATTGCAAGGCATCTTTATAATCGCTGATCATTTTTTTAGCATATTCCCCTACAATATGTATTTGCTGAACTTTGGATTCATAGAACTGATTGAGTTTTTGATAGTCCTCTATTTTGTACCTTTTCTTATTGTCTTGTTCGATACGCTCTACCGTCAATTTATTGTATACTACAAGAAACCCACCTTCAATTTTTATTGCTTCAATTCGTGATAGATAAAACAGAGTATCTTCTATGTCGTCAGTGGAAATATTTAGCCTGAAAAGCGCCTGACGGTTTTCATAAGCTTTTTTTAACTCTTGAACAGAAAACTCTACTAATACCTGTTCCTTTTCATTACTCGGTTTTAAAGAAGAACTCTTTTGATGGAGTAATTCAATTATGAATTGAGCCAACTCATGGCGCTTCTCCAGTTTATCTTGAAGTGCCAATTTTGATTGACTACACAATACGGTTATGTGGTTTTTGGATGGGTCTAGATGCCTTTTAATCCAGTTCTTGATCGCCCAAAAATTGATGATTGTTTTCAACTTTTGAGGACTGACTTCATTACAGCCATTTTCCTCAGCTGTTTCATTCAGCTCTTTGATATGAAAAGTTCTTTCTTCCTCTTGAAAAACGGACAGCAGAAACTTTTCAATTTTGGCATATACTTGAACTATATGAAGTGAACGATTTACACTCTCATCTTTCTGAATAAAAGCTGTCAAGTCTTTCGCATCTGCTAGAATTTTTTCCTCCCTAAGAAGTTTCACAATATTGATGACTTCTTCTTTGACAATTCCAAGATGATCAGATATGTAATCAACACGAGATTCGGCTACATCATCATTACTCTGTTTTCTGCTCTTGCTTGAGAAAAGGGATTTAATTATTCGAACTCCCTTCTCCTTTTGATTTTCCTGAAACTTTTCAGATGCGTTTATTCTATCGATTGCCTCTTGTGCATTCTTAGCTAGAATGCTGTTAGCAAATATCCTCGGCATATTTTGTCCTCGCTTCAGATAGCCAGCATCTTCTAAGGCGGCAATAGCTGTTGTAACCCGGGTCTCTATATCTCTTATATTGTCATCCCACCCTGCCTTTCTAGCGATTTCTAAAGCGGAGTTAGAGGCTGTTGAACGAAACCTTGTGATATGCTTAATCGCTTTCCAGATTTGTTGAATTTCTTTGATACTCAATTTGGTTTGATTGAGTAGAATGAAGTGCTTGCTAAGGTCTTCTTCATTGAAAAGCACGTAACAATCAGCCGTAATGCTTTGATCCCTTCCTGCCCTACCAGCTTCTTGAACATAGTTTTCTAGTGAATCAGAGATTTCATAGTGAATAACCATGCCAACATCTTTCTTGTCAACCCCCATTCCAAAGGCAGATGTAGCGACCATTATTTGTACCTCTCCATTTATGAAAGCATCCTGATTGGCAGACTTTTCTTGCTTCTCCATTCTACCATGGTAAGGCCTGGCTTTATACCCATCTTTTACCAAGCGCTCTGCAAGTTCATATGCCCTTCTGGTCCGAGAGACATAGATTATTGTAGGACAATTCTTTTCATCCACTAAATCTCTTGCTGTATTGTATTTTTCCTCTTCATTCTCCTTTTCAAACACTTGATAATGAAGGTTCTTTCTTGATTCTTTTGAGCTGAAAAGCTCTAAACTCAATCCCAGTTTATTCTTGAAATACTCTCTTATATCTTCAATAACCTTTCTCTTGGCAGTAGCCGTGAAACAGGAAACTGGTATTCCCTCTTCTAAATTCTTCTTTTCCTGAATTGACTTGATAAAATCGCCTATGTATAAATAATCTACCCTAAAGTCTTGTCCCCAAGAAGAGAAACAGTGTGCCTCATCAATGACAAAACGTGAGATTTTTCTACCCAGAATCAATCTTTCTATACTCTTTGATCTCAGGGATTCAGGGGATATATAAAGGATGGATGCCGAACCATCTTCAACCCTTTCAAACGACTTACTACGTTCAATTGGATCCAATAGCCCATTGATTGTTACAGATTCGGTAATCCCAACCCTTTCCAAATTATCTACTTGATCTTTCATCAGGGATTGGAGAGGTGAAATAACCACCGTTAAACCTCTTGTGTTTTCCCCGCTCATCAAGGCAGGCACTTGGAATGTAATTGACTTTCCTCCCCCTGTTGGAAAAACGGTTAGTATTGATTTGTTGTCGATTGCTGCTTTTACAGCCTTTTCTTGTAATGGTTCACCGCCATAGCTTCGATATGAGTTAAAACCAAAAAACCTTTTTAAGCCAGCATGAATATCTAATGCCTGATCACAATAAACACAGCCTTTTATACAGGGTTTATTCCTTAGAAGGAATACAATTCGTTCTACTTCCCTATAGTTTCTTAATACCCATGGTGGGGTAATTGAATACTTGTTTTTAGAATTAATCAAAGCCAATGCATAAGCTAATTCTACAGGGTGTTCAGAGCTTATCTTAAGCAGATTGGAGCTTGTGCAGATCTTCGATTGAAAGAATCCATGTATTAATTCTGTAGGGTTTTTATATTCCGATCTATAGTCAACAAAATTGAAAAAAGAGGAAAACTCTTTTTTGTCGTGTAAAAGCAGGTAGAGGATTTCTTTAAAATGACCTTCTGTTTTTTGAAATGCAGTGAGTTCATCAAAAAAGAGGTCTTTAGCTTTTATTGAGTCATTAAGTGGGTTATTAATTTCTTCTGTGAGAAGTTTGTCATCCTTCAATAGATTATGATATGGTTTTGAAGGGAATAGTAAAGGCGATAAATGCAGTGTATCTATTACCTTCTTTGATTCAAGGAAATCCTGAGAAAAGGAGTTGCGAATAAATTTAAGATCGTGGCTTAGAATATTATGACCACATATAAACTCTGAATCAGTCAGGAATCGGATAAAGTCAGGTATAGAGTTTGAATGAAATGAATCTCCATTTGATTTTATAGCACCTATATCGAGGATTCGATTATTCTTTGGGTCAACTTCTGTATCAATGAAGACTATATTTTTCATCTAAAAACATTAACTCCATGCCATTCTAGGCTCTCTCTATTTGGCCAGTATTTTTTATTCGCTGGAAGACTTATTCGCTGGCCCTCGAATTGCCTAAGCGTAAGTTTGCCTTCCTCCACGAACCCTTCAGAAACCCTAACTCGGAAGTCTGGAGTAATACTCAATAACCCTCTATCGAATGCACGATGCAAGTTTGGACATAAGGCGATTCCATTGGTTACCGTGTCATCATAACTTTCACTAAAGGGTATTATATGGCAAGCATCTATCATCGAGATGTTATGCATTGAGCTGACCCTCAGCCCTGAAATACAGCAAGAATGATCGTATATTTTTGGAATTTCACGCTTGAAAACTGACCCTCTAAGAAAGATTTCCTCGTCATTTTTTTGAGTCAACAGTTCCTTTGTTCTATCTCTATAATATTCGGAAGGATCGTTTAAAAAGCTGTATTCTAAATCATTGAAAAGTGAGACAGGGTCTTGTTCAGAAAAGTAACCCTTAGTGTTTGGAAAATATTCTTCTAACAAAACCTGCAAGAGAGCCTTTCTAGAAGATGCATCATTAAGTAACTCAAATAAGGGTTTTTCGATCTCGGCATACTCCACCGCAGCATTTAGGTTCGCAAAGCTCTTGACTAACGAACCCATTGTATTCAGGTTGCTAAATCCAGCCTTTGGCTTCAACACCCAAAAACCCTCGCTTTTCATATAGAAAAAGGGATAGGATATCCGACAATCATGATTGGTTTGAACAAGCTTATTCCAGTTGGTTTTGAAAAGAGCAACCAATTCAGGTGTCAGATAAATCTTAGGTTCTGATATTCGTTTGGTTTCATATGCCTGAATAATAGAAAGAAGAAGAATCGGCTTGTGCGGGGCAATGCCGTGAGAGCGATCGATTCGTAGTTTACGAAAGACTTTAAGGTATTTCGTAAGAAACTCATTTTGCTGTGGTGTGCCGTTTATTGTTGAGTGTTTTTCCATACAATTCTACTCAATATACCTAAATCCCAACTTTGCTACAGCTCCACCCGGGCCACTGGCCCAGGCTGATTTGCCTGTTTTGGAAACGGATACAGCGTAGTATTTTCCTTCCATTGGAGTATAGGCTTTGTCTCCATCGTAATAATAGTCGCAGCTTTCTCGGCCAACGGCCAATACTAGGTTGTTGTCGTAAACGGCTACTCCAGAGCGATAACCATTCGGCTTCATACCGGCCATTACCGGAAACCAGCTTTTGCCACCATCTGTGGTATAAGCCGCATTGATTTTGGTGAGCGAATCGCCACGGTAATCGCCACCAACCATTAGGCCTTCCATTTCATTTTTAAAGTCGATTGAGAAAATACCTTCTGTAGATTCTCCTGATTGCATCGGGGTGATGGTTTTTTGCCAGGTTTCTCCTTTATCGAAGGAGTAGAAAAGGCTGGCTTCTTGCCCTCCCAAACCAATATAAACCTGATTTTCACCAACAGTTCTCAGGCAAGTGCCACTGGCCGCAAAGCCTCCCTGACCATCAAGTGCTTGCGGTCTTTGTTCAAATGGAAGTTCGTTCCAGGTTTCTCCACCATCGGATGTTTTGAGGATTAAAAGTCTGCCATCTATAGCATCGCCAAAAGCAATGCCTTCCTTATCATTCCAGAAATCCATGGCATCGTAGAAAGTGCCTTCTACCATACTGAAATACTTCTGTTCCCAATTCTGGCCGCCATCCGTTGTTTTGTAAATCACTGCTGGAAGGCCTGCACTGAGCACAATGGCCGTGTTGGAATCGAATGCTTCAATATCCCTGAATTGAAGCGTATCAGTACCGGGAATAGAAACATTCTCCCAAGTGGTTCCGCCATCTATAGTTCTGATCACAGTTCCTGTGCTTCCACTGGCCCAAGCTACATCATCAGAAACGGCAGAAAGACCACGGAACCCTGCAGTTACCCCAGATTCTTGCGGTTGCCAATAGGGTGTAGGCCTTTGTTGGTTGGTTTCTTTTTGATCGTCTTGTTTTGAACCACATGAGACTAGCAAAACAAGAAGCATGAGAGCAATGGTCTTTTTCATTAGTGAGCTATTATAATGCATTTAGCTTCCCTAAAATAATTAAATCTGTCATCCTCGCGCATGCGGGGATCTCCTCGGTTGTACTAATCTCACAGAGATTCCTGCCTTCGCAGGAATGACAGCTAGGGAAGCAAATCTGGGGATTCTTATTCCTGAGAAGCTAAACTTGCTAAATCTGGTTTTTCTGGAGAAGTGAAAACTGATTCTGGAAGTTCATCGAAAACCATAACGTCTTCCATTCCACGTTCGCCCCTACTGCTAGAAAGCATAATTTCTCCATGCTTTTTATAGTCTAGCCAAGGCATGGTGAAGCCTGGCTTTTCTGCCTCTTGAGATGAATAATAGGCCCACTGGCTAACTAACTTAGTCTCTTTATCTACCCATACATAGTACATATTCTGAGGAGTTCGGCCTACATTTTCGAAGGTCAGGTTCAGTTTGTCAGCAGCTCTTCCGTCAACAGTGGCTTCCTCACCCACATATTTTAAGGTAACGCCAGAATCTTTCAGCTTAAATGGCATCACTAACCAGTAAGAGTGATTGATCCATGTGCTTTTGGCTCTTTGCATTAGGTTCTGAGCCGAGTCGGCATCCATAATTTCTTCGCCATTCATAAAGGCTCTTCCTGTGCCATCATTAATGTTGGTGAGGTAAGTCATTCCATTACCGGCATCAATGCGAACATTGCCTGTCCACTTATCCCAAACCAATGCATCACGGCCAAAGAACTTCCAAGCAATATAGTGGGTATTATCCCATGCTTCTCGGCCGCCCATAGCCTCCATTACTTCATCGGCAATGGCAATGGCTTTTGCATCAGATTCTGCTTCATTAAAGCCTTCGGCTGCAGGGTTTCCATAAGGTTCTTCCTGAGTAGTTTGACTGGTTTCTCCGCAGCTGAACAAGAAAATCGCAAGTGTAAGAGATAAGGTGAGTTGAGTTAAGGTTTTCATAGATAAGGATTTGGGTTGAAATTAAGCCTTTCATTGGCTACCGCCAATACCTAATAAATAATCGTTTCAGAATGATGAATTGTTCAACACCCCAAATCCGCGAAAACAAACCTTTCAACAATATGCTTATGAAAACATATTGTTGATGTTCTTCTCTTTTACTTTTACCTCATCTAATGTTAAGAACTGTTCCCAAAACTGCTCAGTTGGTAAACCTGCTACAATTACGATAGGCTCTTTTTTTACTGGGTGCTCAAAGTACAATCTGCGGGCATGTAGGTTGATGCTCTTGTCTTCGTTAGGCTTTTTGAAGCCATATTTTAAATCACCACGAATTGGGCAACCAAACTCCGACATATGTACCCTCAGTTGGTGTGGCCTTCCAGTTAACGGTTCTAATTCAACTAAGTAATGATTGTTCAGCTTACCTAACACCTTAAAGTTAGTCTCGGCTTTCTGAGCACCATCTATCGGTTCAGCATAAGCTGTGACTGTGTTTTTAGCACCATCTTTCTTCAGCCAGCTTACTAGTTTACCTTTTTGCTGACTTGGCCTTTTCTTTACAATAGCCCAATAGGTTTTTTGAATCTTTCTAGAAGCGAAAATTTTATTCATTCGCTCCAAGGCTTTAGACGTACGAGCAAAAACCAAGACACCACTTACAGGCCTGTCTAGTCTGTGTACTGGGTGAAGGAAAACAGCCCCTGGCTTATTGTACTTTTCAGCAATGTACTCCTTACAATAGTCTAATAAGGTTTTGTCGCCAGTGTGATCACCTTGAACAAGGTAACCAGCTGGTTTATTGACAATCAGTAGGTGATTGTCTTCATATAAAGGTTGAACGATGCTTTCCATTAGAATTCGCTTGTAAAGTGAAACTGAATATCGGGGAAGTTATCTTGAACCATTTGAAGCCAAGCTTTAGACTCGGCCATAAATACTAGTTTATCGTCCTTATCTCTGGCAATGTGCCTTTGCTTAGAGCTTAAGAACTCATTCAATTTTTTCGGATCCTTAGCCGAAATCCAACAGGCCTTATAAAGCTGCATTGGAGCAAACTCAACCGAAGCTCCGTACTCATGCTTCAATCTATATTGGATTACTTCGAACTGAAGCTGACCAACTACACCAACTGCCTTTCTAGAGCCTAATTCAAAACTAAAGAGCTGTGCAACACCTTCATCCATGAGTTGCTTCAAGCCTTTATCTAATTGCTTGGTTTTCATGGCGTCTTTGTTAATCACCTCTCTGAAAATTTCAGGAGAGAAAGCAGGAATACCAGTGTAAATACCTTTCATGCCTTCAGTCAGGGTGTCACCAATTTTGAAGTTACCAGTATCATACAAACCAATAATGTCTCCTGGGTAGGCTTCATCAATGGTTTCTTTATCCTGAGCCATAAAGGCTGTGGCTTGAGATATTCTGAATTTTTTATCCTGACGGGTGTGGTAATAATTAGAACCTCTTTCGAATTTACCAGAACAGATTCTTAGGAATGCGATTCTGTTTCTGTGTTTCGGATCCATGTTTGCGTGAATCTTGAACACAAAACCTGTAAACTCTTTATGAGTTGGAGTAATCATTTCCTCATCCAGCTTTCTTGGCTTTGGGTTAGGCGAAATTTTAAGGAAAGTATCGAGTAGCTCCTTCACTCCAAAGTTATTTACTGCCGAGCCGAAGAAGACAGGAGCCACTTTCCCAGAAAGGTAGTCTTCCACAGGAAGCTCACCGTAAAGATCTTGCAGCATTTCTACATCTTCGCGCAGCTGATTTGCATAACGCTCCCCTATTAGTTTTTCTAACTCTGGAGAGTTAATGTCTGAGAATTTAGTAGCCTCTTCGTGGAGTTGCTGCCCACCTTTAAAAAGCCTCAAGCTTTTGTCGTAAAGGCTGTAAACACCCTGGAAAGTTTTACCCATTCCAATTGGCCAACTCAGTGGATGAACTTCGATACCAAGTTTACCTTCAATTTCATCGAGCAAATCGTAAGGGTCTTTTCCCTCACGGTCAAGCTTGTTGATGAATGAGATCACCGGAGTGCTCCTCATTCTACAAACCTCCATGAGTTTCTCTGTCTGAATCTCAACTCCTTTCACACAGTCAACCACCATAATTACGGAGTCAACTGCAGTAAGCGTACGGTAAGTATCTTCGGCAAAGTCTTGGTGACCAGGAGTATCGAGTAAGTTGATTTTTGAGCCCTCGTATTCAAAAGCCATCACGGAGGTGGCCACAGAGATACCTCTCTGCTTTTCTATCTCCATCCAGTCGGAACGGGCATGCATATCGATTTTATTCGACTTCACCGCTCCCGCTTTTTGAATAGCACCTCCAAAAAGCAAAAGCTTTTCAGTGAGCGTGGTTTTACCCGCATCTGGGTGACTTATAATTCCGAAGGTTCTACGTTTCTCTATCTCCTGCGCTATGCTCATCTCGTTGAAATTGAGCTGCAAAAGTACTTAAAATCTCCGTCTAGACATAACCTCGCCTAAAATGTCATTCCCCTGCCTTTCTCTTTCTTTTCCAGCGTTTATGAGACCACAGCCAATACTCTGGCCGTTCTTGAATTACTTTTTCTAAGGTCTTATGATGCAGTTCGGTGATTTCTCCATGTGCCGTATTCAGCGGATCTTCAGTAAGAATTTCTAAAGTCATGCAGTAATGTCCTCTTTTGACTTTCTCATTCTTTGCAAATACCACTGCGTAGTTTCTTTCTTTAGCATACTTTTCGGCTCCAAAGGCTACTGGGGTTTCCTGATTTAAAAACTCCATCCAGTATACCTTTTTGGCAATGGTTGGAGATTGATCTACGCCAAAGAAAATAGCATACGGATCTTTGTGTTCTTTAAAGAACCCTTCTCGAATAGCCTTTCTAGAGACAAGTAGCATTCCGGTTTTTGACCGAGCCTCTAACATTTTGCGCTCAAAGAATTCAGACTTGAATTGATGGTAAATGCCTAGTGTCTGGTGTTTAAACCAGGGGTTAATACCTGTGGCTACATACTCCCAGTTATTATAATGCCCTGTACAGATGATTAGTCCTTTGCCTTGTTCGAACAGGTGATCGACAATTTCGGGGTTTGAAACGGTCTGCTTGATCGCTAATTCTTCAGCTGTCATGGTTTGCATCTTGATACCTTCCAGCATGACATCACAAAAGTGTCGGTAGAACTTCCTTCTAATATCCTTTATTTCTGCTGCCGATTTCTCGGGGAAGGACTTCTTCAAATTGGTGTTGACTACTCTCGTTCGATAACGAAATATCTTATAGCCTGTCCAATACAAGAAGTCAGAAAATCCATAGACCATCCACCAAGGCATGCGAGAGATAGGAAATACAACGAGGTAGTAAAAAAGAATCATAACTAGAATTGACTTAGTAAAATCAATAGACTGTGCAGTTTACTCATTTTTAGTCTGACAACCTGCATTGAAGGGCAAGTGACTTTTCGTCCATTACACGGTAAAGTCATCAGTTCTGAAATCTACTTTCTGTCAATGTGTCACCATCTGTCAGAAAAATTCGATTGGCATAACCATTGTGTAATGGGAGTCGGATTTGAATTAGAAAATATTACAGATAGATCATGGGAAAAATTATTGGAATAGACTTAGGTACTACCAATTCATGTGTTGCGGTGATGGAAGGTAATGAGCCTGTTGTGATCCCTAACAGTGAAGGCCGAAGAACCACACCATCCATTGTGGCATTTTTGGATAATGGTAATGGAGAAAGAAAAGTAGGTGATCCTGCCAAGCGTCAGGCCATCACAAACCCTTTGAACACCATTAGCTCTGTGAAGAGATTTATGGGTAAGAAATACTCAAATGTTTCAAATGAACTAAGAGGCATTTCTTACAAAGTAGAAAAAGGAAACAATGACACCGTAAGAGTTAAAATCGGTGACAGAAATTATACTCCTCAGGAGCTTTCAGCAATGATCCTTCAGAAAATGAAGTCTACTGCTGAGGATTACCTTGGAACAGAAGTGACCGAAGCGGTAATTACCGTTCCTGCTTACTTCAATGATGCTGAACGTCAAGCGACTAAAGAGGCTGGCCAGATTGCAGGTCTCGAAGTAAAAAGAATTATCAACGAGCCGACTGCTGCATCATTAGCATATGGTCTCGATAAAAAAGATAAAGATCAGAAAATTGCTGTATACGACTTAGGTGGAGGTACTTTCGATATCTCTATCCTTGAGTTGGGAGATGGTGTATTCGAAGTAAAATCTACCAATGGTGATGTTCACCTGGGTGGTGATGACTTCGACCAGGTGATCATTGACTGGTTGGCTGACGAGTTCAAGAATGATGAGGGTCTTGACCTAACTAAAGATCCAATGGCACTTCAGCGTTTGAAAGAAGCCGCAGAGAAAGCGAAAATTGAATTGTCTTCTTCAAACTCAACTGAGATCAACTTGCCATATATTATGCCTGTTGATGGTGTGCCAAAACACTTGGTAAGAACTCTTTCAAGAGCGAAGTTTGAATCACTAGCCGATAACCTGGTGAAGAGATCAATGGCTCCTGTGAAGAAGGCGTTGGAAGATGCTGGTTACAGCACTTCAGATATTGATGAAGTAATCTTGGTAGGAGGTTCAACCCGTATTCCTAAGATTCAGGAAGAAGTTGAGAAGTTCTTCGGTAAGAAGCCTTCTAAAGGTGTGAACCCAGATGAGGTTGTGGCTATCGGTGCTGCTATCCAGGGTGGTGTGTTAACAGGTGAAGTGAAAGATGTATTGCTTCTGGATGTTACTCCGCTTTCATTGGGTATCGAAACCATGGGTGGTGTATTCACCAAACTGATTGAGTCTAACACTACTATTCCGGCTAAGAAGTCTGAGGTGTTCTCAACAGCGGCTGACAACCAGCCTTCAGTAGAAATTCACGTATTACAAGGTGAGCGTCCAATGGCGAAGGATAACAGAACCATCGGTAGATTCCACCTGAGTGATATTCCACCAGCACCAAGAGGAGTTCCTCAAATTGAGGTAACCTTCGATATTGATGCTAACGGTATCATGAACGTGTCTGCTAAAGACAAAGGAACTGGAAAAGAGCAGAAGATTAAGATTGAAGCTTCTTCAGGCTTGACAGATGAGGAAATCCAAAAGATGAAGCAAGAAGCTGAAGCTAATGCTGATGCGGATAAAAAGGAGAAGGAAAGAGTTGAGAAACTCAATACTGCTGACTCCTTGATCTTCCAAACCGAAAAGCAACTGAAAGAATATGGCGACAAACTTTCAGAAGGTAACAAGAAGCCAATCGAAGAAGCACTTGCTCACTTAAAAGAAGTACACCAGAAACAAGATTTAGATGCTATTGACCCAGCGGTTGAGGCATTGAATAAAGCTTGGGAAGGTGCTGCTCAAGAGATGTACGCTGCCTCTCAAGGCGATGCTGCAGGTGCACAGCCAGGTGCTGATGCTAACGCAGGTGATACTTCTGGTTCGGACAACGGATCTGGTGATGTATCAGACGTAGAGTACGAAGAGGTTAAATAAACCTAGTACTCGATAAATTATAAATGAACCCTGATCTCAGAAGAGGTCAGGGTTTTATTTTGATGCCCTAATCTTTCTCTGACCCGTCATTGCTAGGAGAAAGTTTGACCCACGTCACAATCTTCTGCTCCTGATATCTAGGGACGCGAAGTTTATTCCTCGCAAAGTCGGAGACGAGACAAATTACTGATACACTGATTTCTGATTAACCATTACCCTCACAACTGGTTAAGACAATGATTTTCATTAAATTTGAGGCAAAATTCAGAGATATGCGATTAAGCTACAAAGAGCAAGAAAGCGTTGATGTGTTAGAAGAAGTAGTTGAAGAAGACCTGTGCGATCTGGTAGTCTTTAATGACGATGTGAATACTTTTGAGCATGTGATCAATATCTTAATGAAGGTGTGTAAACACTCTGCAGAACAAGCGGAACAATGTACGCTCCTCATTCACTACAAGGGAAAATGTACGGTTAAGCACGGCTCATTTACCGAGTTGAGACCTATGTGTGAAAGTATTTTGGATGCGGGAATTACCGCAACAGTAATGTAAATTTTCTCCTTCTAGACATTGAACTTCCCACCAAAAATTGTTGAAGATGCAATAGAAGAAATCTCAAAGCTGCCCGGTATCGGTAAAAAAACAGCTTTAAGATTAGTCTTGCATTTGCTCAAACAAGACAAAGATGCCACCTCTAACCTTACTGCGGCACTTTCTCACTTACGAGAAGATGTGCAGTATTGCGGCACCTGTCATATGATTTCAGATACTACAGATTGTACTTGTAGAACCATCACAAGAGATTTAGCCACCATTTGTGTAGTGCAGGACACTCCAGATGTTATGGCTATTGAAAATACGCATCAATACAAAGGCCTATATCATGTACTGGGAGGCGTTATATCTCCAATAGAAGGCATTGGACCAGAAGATTTACATATTGAATCTTTGTTTAAGCGAATAGATACAAGTGAGCCTAAAATTGAAGAGGTAATTTTAGCGTTGAACCCAACAATGGAAGGTGATACTACAGCCTTTTATATCACTAAAAAATTGAAGGCTTTAGGCATAAAAGTCACTACTATTGCAAGAGGAATACCTATTGGAGGAGAACTAGAGTATGCCGATGAAGTTACTCTGGGTAGAAGTATTTTGACAAGAACGATATACGATTAGAAAACATGAACATTGTTTCAGACCGCATCAAGAATATGGCCGAGTCGGCCACCTTGGCCATGGCAGCAAAAGCCAGAGAGTATAAAGCTAAAGGTATTAATGTAATTAGCTTGAGTTTGGGTGAGCCAGATTTTAAGACTCCTCAGCATATTCAAGACGGTGCTAAAAAAGCGATTGATGAAGGCAAGTATTTCGCTTACCCTCCAGTAAATGGTTACCAAGATTTAAGAGAGGCTATTTCTGCCAAGTTCAAAAATGAAAATGGTTTAGATTACTCAGCCGATCAGATTGTGGTTTCTAATGGCGCGAAGCAATCTATTGCCAACATTTTTCAAGCTATCATCAATGAAGGCGATGAGGTAGTGGTGTTTTCTCCATTCTGGGTGAGCTACTCTGCTCTAATCGAATTGGCTGGCGGTGTTCCTGTTTTTGTGAATGGTGGAATCGAAAACGACTTCAAAGTAACTGCCGAGCAATTTGAGGCAGCTATAACGCCAAAAACCAAGGCCATGATTTTCTCTTCGCCTTGCAACCCTACTGGTTCTGTTTTCACCAAAGAAGAACTAGAACCAATCGCAGAAGTGGTGTTGAAACATGAAAATATGATTGTGGTTTCTGACGAAATCTATGAGCATATAAACTATACGGGTGCTCACATGAGCATTGGTGCACTCCCTGGCATGTTAGAAAGAACAGCAACTGTAAACGGAATGGCCAAAGGCTTTGCCATGACAGGTTGGAGAGTGGGTTATATTGGCGCACCTCTTTGGCTAGCCAAAGCTTGCAATAAGGTGCAAGGACAATTTACCTCTGCCAACTGTTCTATTGCTCAGCGTGCAGCATATACTGCCCTAACAACAGACTTAGAGCCAACCAGAGAAATGGCCAAAGAATACTTGCGAAGAAGAGACTTGGTAAAAGGCCTACTCGATGAAATTCCGGGTTTTAAAACCAATGTCCCTCAAGGCGCATTCTACTTCTTTCCAGACGTGAGCGCCTACTTTGGTAAATCTGATGGAACAACTACTGTAAATGATGCCGATGAGCTTGCTATGTATATTTTAGAGAATGCTCAAGTATCGGTAGTTACTGGTGGTGCTTTTGGTGCGCCTAACTGCATCAGGCTATCTTATGCCGCTTCAGAAGAAGACTTAAGAAATGCCATCAGCCAAATGAAAGAAGCTCTAGCAAAACTTAAATAAATGACTTTTAACAACGCGGAATCACTTTTTGAGGCATTCAGCAAACTGAAGGTTTTGGTTATTGGCGATGTAATGGTAGACTCCTACATCTGGGGTTCTGTAAGCCGAATTTCTCCAGAAGCGCCTGTACCCGTTGTCTTAGCCAAAAGCAAAGAAAAAAGACTTGGAGGTGCTGCTAACGTAGCGCTCAATGTACAGTCTTTAGGGGCTACTCCCATTCCCTGTGCCATTGTTGGAGATGATGCAGATGGTGATTTTTTTATTGAAAGACTCAACGAAAGAGGTATTCCGAGCAAAGGGGTCATTACAAGTTCAGAACGTGTTACCACAGTAAAAGAGAGAATTTTGGCAGGCTCTCATCAAATGCTTAGAGTCGACTCTGAGTCTGACAAAGACATGAGTGAAATTGAGCAGAAAAGCCTACTTGCTCACATCAGAAACTTACTTCCAGAATGCGATGTGGTCATTTTCGAAGACTACGATAAGGGAGTAATCAATAAAGCTATCATTTCAGAAACCATAGAAGAAGCCAATAAGCTGGGTATTCCTACCGTGGTGGACCCGAAAAAGCGCAACTTCTTAGATTACAAAGGAGCCACGCTCTTTAAGCCGAACTTGAAGGAGCTAAGAGAAGGCATGAAGATCGATGTAGATCCGAAAGACATGGATTCTGTTAAATCAGGAGCCAAAGCACTACAAGAGGCGCTTGGTGCTAAAATGGTTATGGTAACCCTTTCTGAGCATGGAGTCTTCATCAAAGACAATGGAGAAACGCATCACATTCCTGCGCACATTAGACAGATCTCGGATGTTTCTGGTGCTGGTGACACAGTAATTAGTATTGTGGCTTGCGCCTTAGCTGCAGGCTTAGATGCTAAAAGAACTGCGGCTTTAGCCAACCTTGGTGGCGGCTTGGTTTGTGAGTATGTTGGTGTGGTACCAATTAACAAGCAAGACCTATTGGAAGAAGCTGTAGAGCAAAAAATATTCAGTTAATGCCATTTGTCAACCTCAAAGACGTTCCATCTAAAGAGCTACTACCAGGCTTCTCTGGTAAAATGATTCATACTGAAAATATGACTTTGGCGTATTGGGACATCAAAGCTGGAAGTGTTTTGCCCGAGCACTCTCACGTTCATGAGCAAGTAGCTGCCCAAGTAATTTCTGGTGAATTTGAAATGACCCTACAAGGCGAAACAAAAGTCTTAAAAGCCGGAGACGTAGCCATTATTCCTTCCAATGAAATTCATTCTGGAAAAGCCATTACAGACTGTCAGTTATTAGATGTATTCAGTCCCGCTAGGGAAGACTACATGTAAATCACCTTTTAAGGGTAGAAAATTAGTCGCATAAAATTTATAACTTTTGGTCTCCAAACACACACCACATGGAGGCCATAATCTATATGCCAGGATTGGGCTCAGGTTTGTCAGACCAAAGCCTCAACACATTTGCCTACCGATATGTAAAGGCGGTAGACATCAATGAGCCTAACGAGAAGAAAAAGTATTCCATAAAAATTAGAGAGGAAAACTTTGGGATAGATGGCTCCCTCAAAACTCAGGTTGCTGGCCTATTCGAAGAACTCAATCAGGAAACCAAGCACATCATTGATATCTATGAGTATAGCTATATAGAAGAGCTAACCACTGAGTTTCGAAAGACCAGTATTATCTATAAAACCTTTCTGCTGAGCGTTATTCTTTCCCTTAACGGACCGAAAGTAATGTGGCACACCATACGCAAGCTCTTTAAACAGCGTGGTGGTATTTCAGAAGGACATTCAGGGCAGTTTTTATATGCAGCCTTTATTTTGGGAATTCTTACACTGTTCGGAGTACTATTGGTGGCGTCATTTCCTGTAGCAATTGGCGATCTTGTTGATGTAAAAAACCTTCCTCAGTTCAAGCATTTTTTAGAAAACTATAAGCTAGGCCAAGCAATAGAATCATTCTATTCCCTCTTAAGAGGAAAAGCAGAGTACCTGATTGGCTTCTTTGCTCTTTTCTATTTGGTTATGCCAGACATCAAGTTCTTTATCACCGAAATGGCTACCCAATTTATTTGCATGATCAGGTATTTCAGTGCTGGTAAAAATAGGCTGAACCTTACAGGCAAGTTTGAAGAGCTACTTGAAAAGGTGTGTGAAGATGAAAATGATTACGATCAGGTTACAATCATTGCCTACAGTTTCGGAACCATGGTGGCTCTTGATACAATGTTTCCAATGGTTGGAGCAACAAGCCATAGAGTTGCAGCCAAAATTACTCACTTAGTCACTATCGGGTGTCCTTACGACTTTGTAAGACTGTATTGGAAAAGTTATTATGAAGAAAGAGAGTTTAAGGCTATTAACCTCAGAAAGTGGTATAATATATATTCTGCTGCAGACATTCTCTCTTCCAACTTTAGGAAAGATCATCAGGTTGGCCCTGCCAATTTATCAGTTACAGCTAACGGAGTCACTCCAGAGAACTTACCTTTTAATGTGCTCCCAAAGAAAAGATTCAACCTTATAGGGTTTATAATGCTTTCTGGTATTCGTGCACATGGAATGTACTGGGAAGATCAACTCAACAGCTCCAGCTGTCTCACTACGCTGGTGGCCAAAAGGCATGAGACAGAAGAGAAACAGGCCACTTAAAATTTCAATTCATTCAACTATTCTAACAATTAAACCACAAACCAATGTCATTAACACGCGATGTTATTAAAATTCAGGTAGTTAAGCCTGCCTTAGAATCGGTAGGCGATTTTGATGGTGATTTTGAAGAGTTCAGCTTCAATAACTTCCAGCCTACATACCAAAGTGTCTTTCTAGAGAAGATAAAAACGAATATTCAGTCCATTCCTGTGACTGATGGAGATACTACTTATAACCAGTATATGTATGATGTTATCCTCAACCCAACCATTTTTTCTGGATGGACCATTGTAAAAGATTGCATCGATTATGTTTCTACTAATTATAGTACAGGACCCCGATAAGTCATGAAGAAGCTAATAGTAATTTTACTGTTGGTTTGTGCTCAAGCACAGGCTCAGTATACCTTTAAAACAGTGGTAGACACCCCAAATCCTCCAAAAATCAACGTCTTAATAGGTGATCTGGGAATCAATTCTAATATTAATCAGCTTGCAACTCTTTTGGCGTTTGACAAAAGTGAAAACAGTTTTGCCTTCTATGCCAATGGTAAAGAGTTATTTCAAAACCCTGATATTTCTGTAAAGACGAGGTTTCAGAACCAGAATATTCAGGTGGAAATTAGTGGACTCTCTAAGTATGAACTAGTCCTTCTGCAGAACACAAAGTCTAATGTTTATCTAAGTCCTAAAAGTGACATAATCCTTACATTAAATGGCGGAACAACAGCAACCATTGAAAAAGCGGATTTAGAAACGCAGTCTTTAGGAAAGATTAGTATTGACAAAAGCATCATGGATATGTATTTCTCTGCCTTTGGAGGAGATTATGCCTATGCTAACAACTCCTTCAATTGGAGCTTTACTCCAAAAAGTGAAAGCGATATAGACAATATGGAGTTGAATGCCGACTTCAGCTTTCACCAGAGTTATTCATTAGGTAGTGGTAAGGCTAAAAAATCTGATGCAAAACCCATTGTGTTTTACGCAAAGGGAAGAGTTAGCACAAATGCTAAAGATTCGCTCAACTACCTTTATGTGTACCCTGTCAACTTCAATATTTCTGGAGAAAGTGACGCTCAAATAATGGCTAGGTTAGGGGTGGAAGGAAATCAAACATTCACCAGTGGCAGAGTTGCCTTCAATTTTTCTTATGAGAAGCTGATCAGCAACTTGGTAAACTTAACCTACGGAAGCAATAGATTGCGCTTAAAGCCAGTGCTTAATGTTGGAGGAAAGATTTATAATGAGTTCGAAAATATGCGGATGGGAGCTGAGTCTGAAAATGAGTTCTCTGGCCAAGTATATGCCAACTTGTACTACAACATTCCCGTGTTCGATAATTACTCTTTAATTCTAGAGTCAAATGCATATTACGATTTCAGTGAATCGATAAACCCTGACCAGAAAATAAAGCTGAATTATAGCATTGCACTTGGAGTAGAGTTACCTAAAACTCCATTTAAAACGCTCTTCAAGTATAAGGATGGTCAAGTCGATGTTAATAACTTAGATGACAGTAATCTGACTATTGGTTTACTAACAGACTTTGAGTCATTAATTGGCGCAACAAAAAAGAAGTAGCACCAAAAGAAAAGAGGTGTCTCAAAAGTTACGATTATCGTCATTCCCAGCTTGACTGAGAATCTCTATTGGCCTTTGGAGCCACTTTTGGGAGATTCCCTCCCGATATGTCGGTACGGGGTCGGGAATGAGAGTTAGCTTTTGAGACCGCCTTTTACATTACCTCTTAATTCACCTTCTCAGCATAGTCTACCACTAATCTGCTCATGAGTTTGATACCGTCTAGCATTCCGGCATCATCTACATAAAAGTCTGGCGTATGATGTGGAGCAGCTTTTGCAGGGTCTTGGCCTTTTGGCATTCCACCTAAAAAGAAGAACAGCCCCGGTATTTCTTGCTGAAAGAATGAGAAGTCTTCTGCCCCAGTAATGGCGTTCATATTTGAGTTGACGTTTTCGGCACCAATAACTTCAACAAATGTACTGCCCATCATTGCCGTAAGCTGAGGGTCATTGTAAGTTACAGGATAACCCTGATCGATAGAAAGCGTAGCTTCCGCACCATTGCTTTCGGCTGTATTTTGCACTATGGTTCTGAATCGCTCGAAAAGTGTTTCCCTCATATCTGCATCTAAAGTTCTGATGGTGCCCACCATATTTACCTCTTCAGGTATAATGTTACTTCTTACACCTCCTTCAATTTTACCGAAGGTGAGAACGGCAGCAGCGGTGGTGAGCGGTAAACTTCTACTAACAATAGTCTGAGCATTATTGATGATCTGTGCCGCGGTTACTACAGGGTCTATACCTGTCCAGGGCGTTGAACCATGCGTTTGTTTCCCTTTAATTTTGATTTCGAAGCTATTAACGGCAGCCATAATGCCATTGGGTCTGTACATAACTTTACCAACTTCAGTTTGTGAGTTGATGTGCAGACCGAAAATCACATCCATTCCTTTGGTTACTCCTTCCTTCACCATAAGTGCTGCCCCACCTTCTTCACCAGCAGGAGCACCTTCTTCCGCAGGTTGAAATACGAACTTTACAGTGCCTTGAATATCCTTTTTTACCCGACTTAACACTTCGGCAACACCCATTAGAATGGCCACATGCGTATCGTGACCACAAGCATGCATTACAGGAACGGGTTCGCCATTATATTCTCCCATTTGTTTAGAAGCCCATGGCAGATCTACCCTTTCCTTTACAGGAAGCCCATCCATATCGGCACGTAAGCCAATAGTAGGCCCTGGCTTCCCTCCTTTCAGAATTCCTACTACTCCTGTTTTGGCAACTCCTTCTTGAACCTCAATACCTAAGCTTTTAAGGTGTGCGGCTATATAAGCTGCGGTTTTGAATTCGCGATTAGAGAGTTCAGCGTTTTCGTGAATCCAATGTCTCCATTCGATTACTTTAGGCTCAACTTCTTTGGCAAGCTCTAGCACTTCGTCTGAAAGTTTGGGTTTAGAATCGTTGCTAGGCGAGATGGAGGTTAGTCCGAAAAAAAGGAAAGAAAGGCAAAACAGGGATAAGGTCTTCTTCATAATACTAAGGTTGAATATGGAATATACTTCAATCGAAGAGAAGAACAAAGAATATGCAGCGGGTTAAATAACCTGAAACGACAGCTTTTGAGGAGTCTTAATACACCTGCCATAAGCTGTGCCTCCATAGGGTCTCCAGAAATTAATTGTGAAGACACAATCAATGGCGGTTTTCCGTATCTAAAAGTTACATTTTCCCGCTCAGAATCTCTCGCTGAGCAGACTGGGTTAAGACCGATCATTAGGAGACTCCTATGGGGATAATGAGGAAGAGAAGCCTTAATTCTCGTTGATGAAAACTATGGATTCAAGACTGAAACTTTGTTTAGTGTAACCTTATAGGTTTTTGACTTTCGATCATTAAAAACACCATACTTAACGTTTAAAGCCAAATACTTTTCGTTTGTTTCCACTGTGTATTGAGGATTAATAAAACCACCTATAAGGAATAAACTCTGAGCTGGATATTCATCATATTCAGAAACAGCTAGGTAAAAGGAGTAACTTATTTCGTGTCCTCCTGAAATACCAGCTGAACCCGGAGGATTCGATTTTTTAAATATGCTCAATGAGATATCTTCATTGGTATATCGGTTTTCCGTTTCCAGAGAGTTGAAAAGTGAAATCAGTTCAGAGTCTTCTATCTTCTCAACTACAGGTTCTGAAGAGATTAATTGAGTTGCAATTAAAAGAAGACTCAGGAAACTCATATTTCAGTAGACCTCAACTTAGCGCTATACTCCTTCACCGTATTAATAAAGACTTTCACTTTATTTGGGTCGATATCTGGGTAAACACCATGGCCAAGGTTGGCAATGTGTCTGCTAGTACCAAACTCATCAAGCATCTTCTTCGTGGCTTTTTCAATTTCCACATCAGGAGCGTAAAGCGCACAAGGGTCTAAATTACCTTGGAGGGTTTTGTTCTCACCAATCAGTCTGCGAGAATTCTGAATGTCCATGCTCCAGTCTAAACCGATGGTCTCACAATTCAGGTGTCTCATTTCGGAACGGGCAAAGAAAGCACCTTTACTGAACACGGTTACAGGAACCTCGGTAATCGCATCGCAGATTTCAGCGATGTATTTCATTGAGAATCTCTGGTATTGCTCTGGCCCGAGAATTCCAGCCCAAGAATCGAAAACTTGAACAATGTCTGCTCCGGCCTTTATCTGAGCTTTCAGATATTCAATGGTTGAATCTGTGATTAGCTTCAAAAGCTGATCGGCCATCATTGGGTCGTTGTACAACATTCTCCTTGCTTTGGAGAAAGTTTTACTGCCATGGCCTTCTACCATATAGCAGAAGATAGTCCAAGGAGCACCGGCAAAACCGATTAAAGGCACTCTCCCATTAAGCTCTTTTTTGGTGATTTTGATAGCCTCAAGTACATAACCCAAGTCGCTTTCAGCATCAGCTTTTTTAAGTGCCTTTAAGTCTTCATCGGTAGAAATGGTTTTAGGGAATCTTGGCCCTTTTTTCTCAACCATTTCATAAGGAAGACCCATGGCTTCCGGAATTACAAGGATATCTGAGAAGATAATGGCTGCATCAACACCCAGAATGTCTACAGGCTGAATAGTAACTTCTGCAGCTAGTTCAGGCGTTTGAGCCAATTCAATGAAGCCGCTTAGGCTATTTCTTACCGCTCTATATTCAGGAAGAATTCTACCGGCCTGGCGCATAAGCCAAACCGGGGTTCTTTCCACTTTTTCACCCTTTGCCGCTCTGATCAGTAGATCGTTCTGTAATTCCATGCCGCAAAGATAAAAATTGTTTCCGCTAGTAAAGCCGTGTTTTGTAAATCTTGACCTGATTATACTGACCTTCCATTTTCACAAAGTTTTGACCCTTCTTTGTGTACCAGAATCGAGTAGGTTGTGTACCACCATAATCTGTGAAAATCACCCAGCAATCGAGCGTTTCACCATTAGGGAGCGTGAGTTTGTCGCCACCTTCAACCTTTAGGTTGTAAAATGCAGGGGGTGTTGGGCTTCCTGGGTGATAAAAATTCATCACAAAGGTTTTTCCTTCACTCATTGGGAGTAGCGAGTAAGTTTCCAAGTCTACTTCCCAATTGTAGGTGGGTTCTGCCAATTTAAGTTGAAAGCCTTCTTGCTTGTTGTTTTGAGCACTGTCTAAGCCTGAAATAGAATTGTTGAAGAAACTAAAAGCTTCCAGCCCCTGCATCTTCGTTTTACGAATGTGCTGAACCGGCTTCATGGTGAATGGCTCGCAGAGGTATTCAAACTTACCAGACCATTGCTCATTGGGTGAATTCCATTCGTGGGTGATTTTCACAAATTCACTACCATTGACATTGACAATTTCCGTTGTTCGCTTTTTGATTGAAGCGTTGAGTTTTCCACCCATCTCGTTGTAAACCACATCTGTTACGGTACCTAATTCTAAGTTTTTGAACTGTTTGAACCGATGCCCCATTCGTATGGTATCGACCTTTTGGGCTTGTGCTAGACTCGCTAGCAGCATCATAATTAGTATTGCTGACCTTTTCATGGCGCCAATTAGCACCCTCCAATTTTCCAATGTTCAGCTAATAGATGTTCTCCAAGTTAAAAATCGGCAACCAGACTGGTTCAGTAGATTGATGTCAGATGTCGATCAAATTGCAGGAAGTGTCGAGTAACGTGACTCATAATGCTGAGAATGCGTTATTTGCAATTAATGAAATGGGTCGACAGGCGCAATATTGTTCTTCTACATGTCTCCTTTTGGGTGATTTTCGCCCTTTTTAAGGTATTCGATTATGCTAATGACATTCCAATCAATATGGCAGTTCGGCTGATAGTGTGTCAGCATATATTTAGCCTTATTGGTGCTTATGCCCATTACTTCTTACTATTACCATTACTTTTTCAGAAAAGGAAAAGAGTAATCTATACACTGGGGCTCATTCTTCTATTGGCACTTTGCATCATAGGCAGAGGCTGGTTGGAGAGTCAGCTAATTAGCGGAATCTTTCAAACGACATACTACAATGAGTGGACTTTGGCCAGGGTACTCAGCATGCTTTGGACTTTGATTTCCTTCATTGTGTTTATCTCCCTGATCAAGTTTACCATAGATCGCTTTGTTCTGGAAAGTCAGAAGAAGGAATTGGAGAATGAAAAACTGAATGCAGAGATCAACTACCTAAAAGCCCAGATTAACCCGCACTTTCTCTTCAATACGCTGCACAATCTCAACTATCTCAGTCAGATTAAGAGCGATCAGGCCACAGAAGTGATTGTGAAGCTTTCCAATATTATGCGCTACATGATCTACGAGTCGAATAAACCGAGCGTGACTTTGGCCAAGGAGGTTGACTATATTCAAGATTATTTAGACTTGGAAGCCATTAGATTAAATAAGACTTTCAATTTGAAGTTCGATATTTCAACGGTTGATAAGCAGATGAAAATAGCTCCACTCATCTTTATTCCCTTGGTAGAAAATGCCTTTAAGCATGGAATCAGTGATCAACAGGATGAAAACTGGATAATTATCTCGCTTCATTCTGAAAAGGGAAGGTTGGAATTTAAGGTTGAAAATAGCTTGAAAGAAAAGTCAGTTGGAAATTATGAAGCTTCGGGTTTTGGGTTGAAGAATCTTAAAAAGAGGTTGGGGCTGAGCTATCCCAAAAGGCATGAACTCAATATTCAAGAAGCTTCCGATAAGTTTTCTGTTCAACTAATTTTGAAGGACTAATGAGTTTGACTTGCCTGATTATTGATGATGAACCCTTCGCTCGAAAGCTCCTTTTAGACTTTTGCAGTCGCGTACCAAACCTTGAGGTTATGGGCGATTTTTCAAACGGTGTAGAGGCTCTTCAATACCTAAATACTCAAGCTGTTGATTTCATTTTTCTAGATATTAAGATGCCGGGCATTACCGGGATTGAAATGCTAAACAGCTTGAGAAATGCACCTAAGGTGGTTTTTACGACTGCTTTTTCTGAATACGCCATAGATGGATTTGAGCTAGATGCTGTGGATTATCTGCTGAAGCCATTCGACTTTCTTCGATTTCTTAAGTCAGTCAATAAAGTGCAGGCAGCTCTTCAGCCAAAGTCTATTGATTTATCTCAAGCCTCTGAATCAGACTTTCTTTTTGTTAAGGATGGAAGAGAATTGGTCAAGCTCAAGTTGAATGAGATTCTCTATGTAAAAGGGCAGAAGGATTATGTGATGTTCATGCTTAGAGATAAAAAGGTAATGAGCCTTATGAATATGAAAGACTTGGAGGAAGAATTAAAGGGTAAGCAATTTGTAAGAATTCACCAGTCGTTCATTATAAACGCTCAGCACATAGAGTCCATTTCCAACGATAGGGTAAAAGTGGGAGAAGAGTTTCTGCCCATTAGCCAGAGTTACAAGCTTAGCTTTCGAAGTTTTATAGAGAAGTTTCAATAGGTTGTCTGCGACTATTATCCTTTTCTATCCCGACCGTAGCGGAGGGATCGGCCTAGGTGGGTAGTTTTCTCCATAACTCTAGAATGAAAAAACGGCAGCGCTAGCTGAATCCCCATCTAAATCAGGACTCCTCCATCATTATTCAATCGTTTCCCATCTATTCATTAGCTTTGTGCCAAAGGAGGAAATTATGTGTTTTTTGTTCGAAAACTTTCAAGGCTGGAAAGACTATTGTGCCAAGCATGATATGGAGCTTTACGAAGCCGTAATTGAATATGAAGTTTCTGAAAAGGAGGCATCTGAAGAGATGATTTGGGCAGGTTTAGACAATGCCTATAAGGTGATGAAAGACGCTGTTCAAACAGGCCTAAGTCAAGATATGACTTCACGCTCTGGAATGATCAATAATGGAGCAAAGAAGGTTTTCAACTATCACACACCAATTCTCTCTAAAGAATTTCAAGTGCTTATTTCCAGAGCTCTTGCGGCCAAGGAAGTCAACTCCTGTATGGGAAGAGTGGTGGCTGCTCCAACGGCTGGCGCTTCAGGCATTATTCCTGGGGTAATGGTCACTTTCCAGGAGTTACACAAAGTGGAAGACCGTAAGATTCATGAAGGCCTTTTGGTAAGTGCTGGTATTGCCTTGATTATGGAAAAAAGGGCATCAATTGCAGGGGCTGTTGGTGGTTGCCAGGCAGAAACCGGAAGTGCTGCTGCTATGGCTTCTGGTGCCATGGTGTATTGCATGGGAGGCTCTGTCGATCAGGTGTTTAATGCTGTGGCTATAACCATTCAGTGCATGTTGGGCCTTATTTGCGACCCGGTAGCAGGTTTGGTAGAAGTACCATGCGTAGTGAGAAATGCCAGCGCAGCCGCTATTGCCAATAGTTCGGCACAAATTGCCCTAGCCGATGTAAGCGGAGTTATTCCAGTAGATGAGTGTGTTGAAGCCATGGGCGAGGTAGGCCAAAGTATGGAAACGCGCTACAAAGAAACTGCCATGGGCGGACTTGCCGCAACAATGACAGGTCAGGCCATTTCCAAAAGGGTGCTAATTCAAGATATTGAGATGTTACCTGACGAAGATCAGGAGTAATGTTACGATGTTTGTATGTGTTGATGTTTTGATGTTAGAGAAGTCGACTTCAAAACTTCGTAACCTAGAAACTTCTAAACACAGTAACCTCCAAACTTTAACCAACCAAGCCAATCTGGATCAGCCAATCAACGGAGAAAGTCCAGATTACGGACCAGAAGATGCCAAAAAGAAACATATAGAGGAATACTTGTTTGCGTGGTGCTCCAACTGAAGCCACAAGCAATGCTCCACCTGGAGGAGATAGAATAAGTGGTGTTAAAAAGCACACGCCAATCACACCGTATTTTTTCCAGATCCTCACCATTCTTCGGCTTTTGGGTGAAAATTTCTTCGGGTTCTTCACGAAAATAGGAATGACTTGCTTCTTTATTCTTTCACCCAGAAAGTTAAAAACCAGAACGCTTGTCATAAGCCCTGCCAGCGTTATCAGAATAATTTCTAGAGGACTTAAACCTGCCGCTGGCCCAAGCAGCGGTGGAAAAATCGACTTAAGGCAGGCCAGTAAGTATAAGCCAAGGTATTTTAATAATTCGGCAGCCATTCTAAAGAATCACAACAATGTAGGTAACGTAAATTGCCAACAAGATAATACCCGATGGCGTGCCTAGTCTCTTACGTAGAAGCATTAACGGAAGAATGCACAGGGTTATACCGAGCATCCAAATCATATCGCTAGAAATAATCATTTCATTCACCTCTAATGGGTGAATAATACTGGTAATTCCTAGAATGGAAAGAACGTTGAAAATGTTAGAGCCCAAGAGGTTGCCTAAAGCTAAGTCGGTTTCTCCTTTTCTTGCGGCAATAATTGAGGTGAAAAGTTCGGGTAAGCTGGTACCAATAGCTAAAATAGTAAGTCCTATAATTCTTTGAGAAACGCCAAAATCAGTAGCTATATCTGCCGCACCATCTATAAACCAGTTCGATCCGAAATAAAGAAAAACACCGCCTAGAGCTAAAAGGAAGACATCTTTCATTCTTTCGAACTTGGAGTCCTTATCTGGCTCAATAGTGTAATCTAGTTTTACTTTATCTTTTCTGGTTTTTATAAATAGAACGATCAGGTAAATAATTAGGCATATGAACAAGATGAGTCCCTCCCAGAATTCTAGCGCCTGATCTTGCACAAAAATGAAGAGTAGAATACTGCTAACCATGGCCACCAGCCAATCGCGAGCGGCAGTTCCTTTATGAATGGGTATATAACCCAACAGGCAGGTCACTCCTAAAACCAAACCTAAATTGGAAATATTAGAGCCAACCACATTACCCATTGCAAAGTCTGGCACTTCTTTAAAAGCAGCATTAAGCGATACAAGCAACTCTGGGGCAGATGTTCCAAAGGCTACTATGGTGAGACCTATTACCATAGGGCTTACGTTAAAACGCAAGGCAATTCTAGAAGCGCCTTTCACAAGAAAGTCACCTCCAAAAATCAATAGTACGAGTCCAATAATCAGTAAAAAAACTTCTAGCAGCATTAACTCACAGTTTCTGACCGAAGGCAAGATCTCCGGCATCCCCTAATCCCGGCACGATATAATACTTTTCATTGAGTTTTTCATCAAGGGCACATGACCACAGGTTGTATGCCGTGTTGAGATTGTCCTTCACATAACTAACTCCTTCTGGGGCAGCAATTGTTGTGGCAATATGAAGAGACTTTGGTTTGCCATTCTCAAAAAGGCTTTCAATACTCTTTACTATAGATTTTCCTGTTGCCAACATCGGGTCTACCACTATTACGGTTTTCTCGTTAAGGTTTGGTGTGGCCAAATAGTTCAACCCTATTTCTACAGGTTCATTGGCGGCATGGGGTAGCCTAGCAGCACCAATAAAGCCAAACTCTGCCCTGTCGAACAAATCTTGAAAACCTTGACTAAAAGGTAATGCGGCTCTAAGAATACTTATCACCACAACATCATCTTTCAAAAACTTTGCACTGCTTTTAGTAAGAGGAGTTTCAATTTCTCGAGATTCAAAATGAAGTGTTTTTGAAATCTCGTAAGCCAGTAACTGTCCCAGCCTTCTCAAGTTCTGTCTAAATCTCAACGGATCTTTCTGGGTTTCAACATCCCTTATTTCGGCCAAATATTGACAGGCAATGGAACTGTGCTGGTCTAGTATGAACATGCTCTTCAAAATCGACCGCAAGTTATACTTTTATTAAGGTAGCTGCCAATATTCTAGGCATGAACCCTATTTTTGCAGCATGCAAAAGCTCGACTTTTCTTTGCTGAAAGAACTCTGCAAGGTTCATGCACCTTCTGGTAATGAGGTGGCCATGAAAGATTTCCTACTGAACTATGTTAAAGAGAATCAGTCTGGTTGGAAAGTTCAACCTGAAGTAATACACGGTCCGGAGTTTCAAGACTGCCTTATGCTGAAGTTTGGCGAACCAAAAACCGCCATTTTCGCTCATGTTGATAGTATTGGCTTCACGGTTAGGTACCACGATCAATTGGTTCCTATTGGAGGACCCAAAGCTGAAACTGGTTATAAACTTGTTGGTGAAGATAAATTGGGCCCAATAGAGTGTGAGCTAGTTGAAAACGATGGTGACTTACATTACAAATTTGGTAGGGCTATCGAGAGAGGCACTGAGCTTGTATTCAAGTCAGACTTTAGAGAAACTGAAGACTTTGTGCAGTCTTGTTATTTAGATAACAGATTGGGAGTTTTCAATGCGCTAAAGGTAGCCGAAACCTTAGAAAATGGACTCATTGTATTTTCTTGCTGGGAAGAGCATGGCGGAGGCTCAGTGGCCTATTTAGCCAAATATATGGCAGAAAAGTGGGGTGTAATGCAATCGCTGATTTCTGACATTACTTGGATAACCGAAGGAGTGGTTCATGGTGAAGGCGTTGCTATTTCTATGCGCGATAGAAGCATTCCAAGAAGATCTTTCGTCAATAAAATCATCAACATTGCTGAAGAATCAGGTATCCCTTTTCAATTAGAGGTTGAAGGTGCCGGAGGAAGCGATGGTAAGGAATTACAGTCTGCTCCCTATCCATTCGACTGGTGTTTTGTGGGTGCTCCAGAAGATAATGTGCACAGCCCAGACGAAATTGTTCATAAAGCTGATATTGCTAGTATGATTCAGTTATATTCAACTTTGATGCAGAAATTATAATGCCTTTACCCTCAGTTACTGTTCACGATAAAACCTTTGAACTCTTCATCTCAGATGAGCAAATTCAGTCTAAAATTGCCGAGTTAGGCCAAAGGCTATCTGCAGACTTTGCCAGCAAAAAGCCTCTGCTAATAGGTGTGCTCAATGGTTCCTTTATGTTCGCTAGCGATTTAATGAAGAGCATCAACATAGATGCAGAAATTACTTTCATTAAGGTTTCTTCTTACAGCGGCATGCAAAGCCAAGGAAAAACCAAAGAGCTGATTGGTTTAAATGAAGCTATTGAAGGCCGTGAGGTCGTTGTGGTAGAAGACATTGTAGATACAGGAATTACGATGGAAGGCATAGTAAATGAGTTAAACAAAATGGGGGCTGCTAGTGTTGAAGTTGCTTCTCTTTTGGTTAAGCCAGACTGTCTCCAGAGAGATGTTACGGTGAAATACACTGGTTTCGAAATCCCCGAAAAATTCGTGGTAGGTTATGGCTTAGACTATGATGGTTTAGGCAGAAACCTGAAAGATATTTATCAATTAAAGCAGGAGTAGCGATTATCCTTATATTTGTGCCCTTGTTATAAAATCAATTACATGATTAATCTAGTATTGTTTGGCCCTCCAGGTGCGGGAAAAGGAACTCAAAGCGAGAAAATTATAAGCACGTTTGGGCTAAAGCATATCTCTACAGGCGATTTATTCAGAAAGCATTTAGGTGAAGGAACAGAGCTAGGAAAAGAAGCTCGTTCTTACATGGATAATGGAAAGTTAGTTCCAGACGAGGTAGTAATCGGAATGGTTGATGACTTCCTGAACGAAAATACAGACGCCAAAGGCTTTATTTTCGATGGTTTCCCAAGAACTGTAGCTCAGGCCGAAGCCTTAGACGAACTGCTTTCTAAAAGAGATACAAAAATTGATTGCATGATTATGTTAGATGTGCCTCAAGATGAGCTTAAAAGAAGGCTTTTGGAAAGAGGAAAAACTTCTGGCAGAGCAGACGATCAGAACGAAGAAAAAATAAACGTTAGAATTCAGGAATACCTGAATAAAACTTTGCCAGTTGCTGCCTTTTATGAAGAGCAAGGCAAGGCATGCAAAGTAAATGGTGTAGGAACTATAGATGGAATTTTCGAGGAAATAGAGAGTGCCATCAAGTCACACGTTTAACCGTTTTTCAAAATATAAATCTTTGAAGATGACCGTTTTGGTCATCTTTTTTGTTTTATTGACAATCTCATGATTAAGTGCTTAAGGTTCGGTTTTTTGCTTATCGTTATAAGTAACCTGGCTCAGGCGCAGGTCGATTCTACTTTTGTCAAAGGAGAACTTAAGTTGGAAGATGGGTTTTACATTCTGACAAAAGACAAATTCAGAAATCCACTCCTTAATAATCCTTTTCTTGAAAATGACTTTTTCTTCATCGACCCAGAACCTGTCTTAGCAACAGACGCTATAGACCGATTAGAGATAGTTGAAAGTAATTTTGATGGTGATCAAATATTGGTAGTCTATTTTAGAGAGCAGCATTGGGATGACTGGAGAATGGCTACTCAGAATAATATATCAAAGTCTATTGTCTTAATTTTACAGAATGAGATAATCGACATATCTCAAATAATGTCAAAAATTGAGAATGGAACTTCAGCTATTTTTGCAAAAGATAGGGGAGTCTCTTTTTTGAAAGAAATTAAAGAAAAACTAGAAAAATAATGGCTGGTTCCAACTTTATAGATCACGTAAGACTGTATTGTCGTTCTGGAAACGGAGGCGCAGGTGCTGTGCACTTCCGAAGAGAAAAGCACGTACCTAAAGGCGGGCCTGACGGTGGCGATGGCGGCAGAGGAGGCCATATTATTTTGCGAGGCAACAAGCAAATGTGGACCCTGCTTCACTTACGATACCAAAAGCACGTTTATGCAGAAAATGGTGAAGGTGGAAGTGGTCATGGTAGTACTGGTGCCGATGGTAAGGATATAATTCTAGATGTTCCGTTAGGCACTGTGGCCAAGTTTACCGAGCCTGAAGAAAAGGTAATTTGTGAGATCACAGAAGATGGGCAAGAAGTAGTGTTACTTCCTGGTGGCCGTGGTGGTCTTGGAAACACCCATTTCAAAACAGCTACCAATCAAGCCCCAAGGCATGCTCAGCCTGGTGAAGCTGGCCAAGAAGAACTTTGTGTGCTCGAGCTTAAGCTTTTAGCCGATGTAGGTTTAGTAGGCTTTCCAAATGCTGGCAAGTCAACTTTGCTTTCGGTAGTATCTGCTGCCAAGCCAGAAATTGCAGATTATCCGTTTACTACACTTGTTCCTAATCTTGGCGTGGTTTCTTATCGTGACCATAGGTCGTTTGTAATGGCCGATATACCAGGAATTATTGAGGGGGCTGCTGAAGGCAAAGGTTTAGGTATTCGTTTCCTTCGGCACATAGAGCGAAATTCTATCCTCCTATTCCTTGTTCCAGCCGATGCCACTGACATTCAAAAAGAGTATGACATTCTGCTAGGCGAACTGAAAAAGTACAACCCCGAACTGCTCGATAAAGAAAGAATACTGGCAATTTCTAAATGCGATATGCTCGATGAAGAGATGATCGCAGAAATGAAAGAACTTCTTCCTACAGATATCGAAACGGTTTTCATTTCATCAGTCGCTCAAATGGGCTTACAAGAACTGAAAGACCTGATTTGGAAAAGAATTAATCAATAGAATAAAGTCTAAAAGTTGGTCTTGGTGAAGGAAGCTGAAAAGTTAAGCCAGCTACCCTTTGATTCCCTAAAGGGGTCTGTTATTCAGCTTATGCCACCCTTTAGGGGCGGGGTAAAAACAGAGAGGCCATCTTAGTCAACTTTTCAGCTATTTGGAGTATTTGAATACATATATCAATCAATAAACTGACATCTATTTTCGCCTCCCAAAGCGCTTTATGCCATAATGACACCATAGTATGGCTTGGCAAAAAAATTGTGCATGGGCTGGCGGTTTATAAGTGAAACAATGGCAAAGGATAAGAAAGCAAGCAAAAATCAAGAAGAGAACGAAGTATTGGAAGCTGAGAACCAAACTGCTACCGAAGATCAAGTAGAAGATAATTCTGCAAAAGAGGAGCAGGTTGAAGAGCAAGAAGAACTTTCTGCCGAAGAAAAGCTCGAAATTGAGTTGGCAGAAGCCAAAGATAAATACCTAAGACTTTACTCTGAGTTCGAAAACTTTAGAAGAAGAAATGCTAAAGAGCGCATTGACCTGATTAAAACAGCTTCTTCTGATCTTATGGTGGAGCTGCTTCCAACTATAGATGATTTCGAGAGAGCCAAAAAGGCAAACGAAAATCAGGAAGATATTGAATCAGTGAAAGAAGGTTTCGGCCTTATTTCGACTAAGTTATTCAAGACACTCGAGTCTAAAGGGCTAAAAGTGATGGAAACAGAAAAGGGCACTCCTTTCGATGCAGACCTTCACGAAGCTGTTACTCAATTCCCAGTAGAGGATGAGGAACTAAAAGGAAAAATTATTGATACCGTAGAAAAGGGTTACTACTTAGGAGAAAGAGTAATTCGTTTCGCTAAAGTGGTGATAGGAGCTTAATATGGCAAAAAGAGACTACTACGAAATTTTAGGGGTAAGCAAAGGAGCTACTGAAGATGAGTTGAAAAAAGCTTATCGTAAGTTGGCTATTAAATATCACCCTGATAAAAATCCAGACGACCCAACCGCTGAAGACAAGTTTAAAGAAGCTGCAGAAGCTTATGATGTACTAAGCAACAAAGAAAAGCGAGCTCAGTACGATCGCTTTGGCCATGATGGCATGCGTGGTGGTTTCGGTGGCCAAGGTGGCGGCATGAACATGGACGATATCTTCTCTCAATTTGGAGATATCTTCGGTGGAGGCGGCAGCCCATTTGAAAGCTTCTTTGGTGGAGGCGGTGGTGGCAGACGCCAGCGCAAAGGCTCTAACCTGCGCATTAAGCTGAAGCTTAACCTAGAAGAAATTGCCAACGGTGTTGAAAAGAAAATTAAGGTTAACCGTCTGATCAACGCAGACGGAGTAACTTTCAAAACTTGTAATACTTGTGGCGGAACCGGCCAAATGAAGAAAGTGGTGAATACCATGCTCGGCCAAATGGTTTCTGCCAGTACCTGTTCTACCTGTAGTGGTTCAGGTAAAATCATAGATAAGCGACCTCCTGGTGTAGATAGCACTGGCTTGGAAATGAAAGAAGAAGTTATTCCAATCAAAATTCCTGCGGGTGTTGGTGACGGAATGCAGCTTTCTATGTCGGGCAAAGGAAACATGGCTCCGGGTGGAGGTGTTCCGGGTGACTTACTCATTGTAATCGAAGAGATTGAAGATGAGCAACTCAAGCGTGATGGCAATAATGTGGTATACGATCTTTACGTAAGCTTCATTGACGCTGCTTTAGGTGGAAGCATGGAAGTGCCTACTATTGATGGAAAAGTTCGGATTAAGATTGATCCAGGAACCCAAAGTGGAAAAATTCTTCGCCTTAGAGGAAAGGGAATCAAAGACATCAACGGCTACGGCAAAGGAGATCAGTTGATTCACGTAAACGTATGGACGCCTAAGAAGCTCAATAAAGAAGAGACTGAAATGCTCGAGAAGCTAAGAGCCTCCGAGAATTTTGCTCCTGCTCCGGGTAAAGGAGAAAAAGGCTTCTTCGAAAAGATTAAAGAGTTCTTTTAAAATACTTTAAGTGTAATCCCCGACCAAGTCGGGGATTTCTTTTTAAAGCCGTTGTCCTCTTAGATCCCCACCTACGCGGGAATGACAGGCTGCATTCACTACCCCCCTAAGGATAGTGATTTCCTAGAAAAAGGCATTGGACTAAACAACAATAGAGATACCTTAAATGTACTGCCCTTCACTCTAGCAGTGCCATTCCCCCTTTTTTTGAAAAGGGGGCTAGGGGGATTAGAACAAACATATTCATCTCTTCAAAAGCCAACCCTCCCAACCTCTTCCGATGCCCCGAGACTTCGGGGCGGAACGCCAAGGGGGAGTGCTCGTGCAAACATCGTTGGGTAGTATTTCATAGATATGCCACTTGCTAGGAAATTACTATAAGGATGGGGGAAGACTTGCAGGCTGCAAGTTTTGAATGCATTCTATTGAATTTAGAACAGAAAAAGGATGAGGCCACTACCCAGCACAAAAAACTCCTAACTATTTTCAGTTAATTCCCGTATTATTCGGTTTATAACAGATTGCAACCCAATCTTTAAACAAACCGTAAGCTAGAGCATGCAAAAATTACTTTTTCTGTTAGCCATCGTAGGAGCAGTTGGTATAGAAGGGCTGGCACAGACAAAGAAACACTTCACTGTAGAAGGTGATGAATCTTGTGAAAAGGTTTATTTCAAACTGAAAGCCTCTTCTGGCACCTGTGAAATTCGTACTCGTATGGGAGAGTTACCTATTAATATTATGGGTAACCATAATGAGGAATACATTACCTCAGACTTTGGCAAGCAAATGAGTGGAGAAACGCTTCATGCTTGGCTTAATCTGAAAGATAATGGTAAAGAGGGGCTCGGTTCAAAGCTTTCAAAAATCTTTGGGAAGAAAACTACAGATACCGAAAATTACTGGAACATCTATTTCACAGACTACAAGCCTTACCGATTAGACTTGAATTACGGTGTAGGAAAAGCCTATATAGACCTGTCAGATATAGCAGTAGAAAACTGTAAAATCACCTCGGGCAATGCGCACGTGAAGGTTGGTTATTTATCAAAAATGCAGAACAGAATGGAAATGGATACCATGACTGTTTCTGTAGATATGGGCGATGTAGAAATTGAAAGACTAGACCTAGCTAGGGCCAAGAACATTTTGGCAGAGGTAGGCTTTGGAAGTCTTACATTAGATTTTGATGAGCAACCTTTAATGCCTAGTGATATTTGGGCAAGAGTTGGTGCTGGTAGCCTTACCATTAATCTTCCTTTAGAAGATATACCTGTAATAGTTAGAATGAAAGACACCTCTTACCGAAAATTCAAAGTACCTGAAGGCTTTGAAAAAGTTAAAGAGAACGTATTTGTGAGCTCTAGCTACTCTCCTAATGCACCTAATGTGCTTACGTTCAATATAGACCTTTCTATGGGTAGCGTAGTTTTCACCAACAAGTAATTTAACCTCAGGCCTTTCATATTCCATAGGGCGGTCAATTGTTCCGCTTAATAGATATGTACTCAGTCATTTATTGATTTTGTTCAAATTAGTTTGGGCTTTTTAGAGTTGTATCTCCAAAAGCCTTTAACTTCAAAGACAACTTAAACTCAAACTGTTTTGAACATTCTAGAGGCGAATAATGTCACCAAGCGGTATGCTGAACATACTGCATTGAATGACGTAAGCATCAGCATCCCAAAGCAGTCCATCTTTGGGCTCTTAGGACCTAACGGGGCAGGGAAAACCACTCTAATCCGTATTGTTAACCAGATTATTATGGCCGATGAGGGCGAAGTACTCATCAATGGCGAAAAGCTAGACCCAAAGCACATTGGTGTAATTGGATACCTTCCGGAAGAGCGAGGTCTTTATAAAAAAATGAAAGTGGGCGAACAGCTCATGTACCTAGCTCAACTCAAAGGCCTTTCTAATTCCGAAGCCAGAAAACGCATTAAGTTCTGGTTAGAAAAACTAGGATTAAGCGATTGGGCCGGAAAAAAGGTGGAAGACCTTTCTAAAGGTATGGCCCAAAAAATTCAGTTCATTGCCACCGTGCTTCATGAGCCAGAGTTGCTTATTCTAGATGAGCCATTTTCAGGATTCGACCCAGTAAATGCCAATCTGATAAAAGATGAAATATTCGAGCTGCGCGAAAAAGGTGCAACCGTTATTTTCTCTACGCATAGAATGGAATCTGTAGAGCAGTTGTGCGATCATATAGCACTCATTAACAAGTCGCAGAAAATTCTTGATGGCAAAAAGAATGACATCCGTAATTCTTACAAGCTTAATCAGTATGAAGTAATCTTCAAAGGATCTTTAGCAGAGAGCCCAAGCATCAAAATTCTGAATAACTCTATCTCTGAGTTAGGTCTAAACAAGGCCACCATTGAGGCCAAAAACGGAGAGTCTCCAAATATTCTGCTTCAAGAGCTTATCGGTAAAATCGAGGTGCACTCGTTTATCGAAATCATTCCATCAATCAACGATATTTTCATCAGCTTAGTGAAAGGAGGCCAATCATGAATAAAATATTTTTAGTCCTAAAGCGAGAGTACTTAACCAGGGTAAAAAAGAAGTCATTCTTATTGGCTACACTCTTAACTCCACTAGTAATTCCAACCATAATTTTCGCTATAGCCTATTTTGCTACTAGAGATAAAGACTCTGGTCACGATGAAATAAGAGTATTAGATCAGAGTGGTTATTTCGAGAATGTATTTGATGTAAGTGGGTACGACTTTACTTTCGTTACAGGTTCATTAGATGACCAGAAAGCTAAGTTTGACGATGAAGGCGCCTTCGGTTTATTATACATCCCCGAGCTAGATTTGTCAGATATTTCAGTGTCTCGCTTCGAAGGGTTTGAGTTCTATTCTACCACCAATCCAAGTTTTAGAACCCTTGAATCTATAGAGAGGGCTATGGAAAGGCGGATTGAAGACCTCAAGCTTCAGCGCTCTGGTTTAGATGCCGATGTAGTAGCCAACCTTCAAGCTAGAGTAGGTTTAGATACTTTTAATATCACCGAAACAGGAGAAGCAAAAGAAAGTAATAGTGGACTAAGCTATGCTATTGGCTACGGAATGGGCTTCCTTATTTACATGTTCATCTTTGTGTATGGTGGCCAAATTATGCAGTCTGTACTCGATGAAAAAACCAGCCGAATTGTAGAGGTAATTGTCTCTTCTGTTCGTCCTTTCCAACTAATGATGGGTAAGGTGCTGGGTGTTGGTGCAGTAGGCTTCACACAACTATTGATATGGATTGTGCTAATTGGAGGCCTTTCTACACTTGGATTGGGGATCCTATCTGGTGGAAATGATGTAATGATGGAAGCTGCATCTCAACAAATGCCTCAGGAGGCTATGAGTCAGCAACAGGAAATGGCAGCCAATATTCAGGGTATGATTGCTTCAGTTCCGGTGGTGAAAATTCTTCTTTGCTTCCTATTCTTCTTCTTAGGTGCGTACTTCCTCTACGGAGCATTGTATGCAGCAGTAGGTTCTGCGGTAGATAGTTTGCAAGATGCTCAGCAGTTTATGTTCCCTATTATCATTCCTATTATTGTGTCAATTATGGCCATGTTCTTTGTGTTGGAAGACCCGAACGGTGGCTTGGCAGTAACGCTGTCAATGATTCCGCTTACTTCGCCAATTATTATGATGGCTAGAATTCCATTTGGAGTACCAGATTGGCAATTAGCACTTTCAATGGTGTTATTGATTGCAGGTTTTGTGGGTACCATCTATATAGCTGGTAGAATTTATAGAATCGGAATACTGATGTACGGAGTTAAAGTGAACTGGAAAGTGATGAAAAAGTGGTTCACCATGAAGGTGTAACCTCAAGCTATAAAATTATCAAAAGGCCGAAGTTCTAGAATGGAGCTTCGGCCTTTTCTTTTCACGACATGTTCATAACTGAAGTGAGGGCTAAATCTAAACTCAGCCTTATATATTTGCATTCTAATTGAATGTAGAAAATATGCACTGGGAGAGTTATTCGCACCAAAAGATTAAAGAGGTTGTCAGTAATGCGCTGAAGCAGAATTTAGATTATAGGGAAAAACCTGTTCTGGGACTGCCTGCATCTTATCTAGATCCCGAAGTTTTTTATGACGATGCTCCTTTCTTAAAAGACGCTCCCTTTCTTTCTACACTCATTGCCAATCCTAACCACATTGGCTGCCATACGCTGAATGAGTCGGAAGCAGCTTTTACCGGTACTCACCAAATTGAAAGAGAACTCATTGACCTTTGCGCTAAAGAAATCTTTGAAGGTGGAGAAGAAGATTTTGATGGCTATGTGGCTTCGGGAGGCACTGAAGCTAATATTCAAGCCATTTGGATTCTCAAGCGCTATTATGAAATAGAGTTTGGTGCAAATGCAAATGAGGTAGCTGTACTTTATTCTGAAGATGCTCATTATTCCATGCCTAAGGCTTGCAGACTGCTAGGCCTCAAAAGTTACGTAACCAAAGTAGATGAGGAAACCAGAAGAGTAACTCAAGAGAGTTTGATAGAGTGTATCAAAACGGCCAAAGAAAGTGGTGTAAAGCATTTCATCGTTATCATGAGCATGTCTACCACCATGTTTGGCTCAGTAGATGATATTGACGAAATCACGGGTTGGTTAGATGATCTGGCAGTTGACTACAAGGTTCATATAGATGGTGCTTATGGTGGTTTCATCTATCCCTTTTTAACTGAAAGTAAATCTTACACTTTCGAAAACCCAAAGATTAACTCTTTCACCCTAGATGGACACAAAATGCTACAATCTCCTTACGGAACTGGCATTTATCTTACCCGCAAAGGGTTTATGGAATACGCCCTAACAGAAGAAGCCAATTACGTTAAAGGGAAAGATTACACTTTAGTGGGGAGCAGATCGGGAGCGAATGCTGTTGCCGTTTGGATGATTATGAGAACTTATGGTTCTGCCGGTTGGAAGGCTAAGATTGAGAAGCTTCAAAAGAAAACCGATAGACTGTGTAGCAATCTGGACGAACGAGGAGTTGAATATTTCCGAAACCCAGACGTGAATATCGTGACTATTAAATCTAAATACATCACTCCTAAATTGGCCGAAAAGTACCTTCTAGTTCCAGATGCTCATGGCGATAATGCCAAGTGGTTCAAGATTGTAGTAATGGATCACGTTCAGCAAGGATTGCTAGATAGATTTTTACTCGACTTAGACGCTGAGTTGCAGGCTCGTAAGTAAAAAGCCTCAAGACTTACTATTCGACCAAATATGGTTGCCACTAGTGAAGTGATGAATTATCATTAAATTTCATTTTTACCGAACAGCAAAAGTTAGGTATTGAGCGTTAACACCATATGCAAAACCCTTTCATAGGCGGCTTTAAGATAGACTTCTATACCAATCAATCTAAGATTAAATGGTTCATCTTAGTGGTTGCCTTGATCATTGGTTCTGGCTCAATTATTTATACCGATCAGTTAGTAGACAAACTCAAGGAAGGAGAAGAAGAGAAAATTGAGCTTTGGGCAAAGGCTATTGAGTTTTCGGGCTCAGTCTTAGCAGACGAATCTTCACTTACTTTTATTACCAACAATATTATTACTCCCTCCAATACCCTACCAGTCATTTTGGTAGACTCTGCTTCGCAAGAGATACTATTGTCTAGGAATGTTGTAGACTCTTTATCAAGTACTTCTCAAAGAGAAATTCAGTTAGGAAAAACGTTGGAGAAGATGAAGAGTGAGAATAGACCATTCACCATAATGGTACGTAACGCCAACGATGGTTCTATTAGTGACATTCAGTACGTTTACTATCGCAATTCATACATACTTAGGCAGCTAAGGGCCTATCCATTTATTCAACTTTCGGTAATTGCCATATTCGCATTTATTGCCTATTTGGCCTTCTCTTATTCACGTACAGCGGAGCAAAACCGTGTTTGGGTTGGTATGGCCAAAGAAACTGCACATCAGCTAGGCACTCCCCTATCATCACTCATGGCTTGGATGGAATACATTCGGGCCATGCCAGAAATGAAGGAAAAGGAGGAGGTTATTATTGAGCTCGATAAAGATATAGAGCGTTTAGAGCGAATCACCTCTAGATTTTCCAATATAGGTTCTGTTCCAGTACTAAAAAATGAACCTGTTTATGAGGTGGTAAACAACTGCCTCAACTATTTAAGACCAAGGCTATCATCAAAGGTAATCATGAACGTGGAGACCGATATGCACGACCTAAAAGCCAAAATTAATAAGCCTCTTTTCGAATGGGTAATAGAGAATATTGTTAAAAATGGAGTGGATGCTATGAGTGGCATTGGCAACATTAATGTTACAATTGGTTTAGAATCGTCTAACGAAGTATTTGTAGATATATCTGATGACGGTAAAGGAATTCCGAAAGGAAAAGTGAAGAACGTATTTAAACCAGGTTTTACCACTAAGAAACGCGGCTGGGGTCTAGGTTTAGCACTTGCCAAACGAATTATTGAAAACTATCATCAAGGTAAAATATTTGTAAAGTCCTCACACGCAGACGTTGGCACAACATTCCGAATTGTTTTGATATATAAAGATATTTGACTTATTTTTAGAAATGAAACACATACGTATAACTATTCTAGTTGTCCTCTTTTCTATCACTCCATTTTATAATTCTCAAACTGATTCATTTGAATTAGGTCAAGAATTAAAAGCTCAATCACATGAATGGGGATGGTATGAGCTTTGGGCAGTAACAACAACCGAATTTGTTGATTATTCTGGCCCCGGAAATTCTGCGTGTTTTGCTGAGTATGAAATAACTTACACTGCTTACAGATGTGAGTACGCAATGAATAAGTGTACCCCTACTCAACTATCCGTTGCAGATAGAGAACTTATAGAGACCGTTTGTATAGAAGACCTATAGTTAGCTTAAGCTTAAAGATGACAAACACTCTTAAGCTGCGAGGGCTTATTATTTTTTGCTTTATCTTTTGCTCCATTTATTCTTGTAGAAAAGGGGATAAGAAAGGATATAGTGTTGTTGAAGGGTTTAAAATAGACACTATAAAAATTAATTTCGATCTGGAGACAGCTCTAGAATCAGAAGTAATTGACAGTTCTGTTAAAATTGTTTATTTAAAATCGGACTCAATTCCTGTATTCTCTGTCGATAAACTAGTCTTCTCTAATCAATCATTTTTTATATCGGACAATTTTGGTGATCGTATATTCTGCTTTGACTTGGATGGCCAAATGAAATTCTTTATCGAAAAGCCTGGATATGGGCCAGAAGAGTATATTGAAATCGATGACATAGGGGTAAACTTTATCAATAAAACACTTGAGGTCTTAGATACTAGAAGACAAAGAATTGTACAGTATGATTTAAGCACAGGAGCCTTCGTGTCAGCGAAGAGCTATGATTTTTTTACAAAATCATTTTCTCCAATAGGTAATGGTGGTAGACTCTTCCATAATAGCACTATACCTAACGGGCAATTTAATGGAGATAACTACAACAATAGTGTTGTATACATCACAGATTCATTAAACAATCTATTGAAAACCCATTTCCCACAATCGGAAAAATCGCTGGACAAAATTCGGCTAGTAACAAAGAACAATATATTTCGAAGCTATGAGAATCTCAATTTGAATTATGTGCCACTTTATTCGAGTACAATATATAACCTGCACACGGAAAATTTCAATCTAAAACCACATTACTATTTAGATTTTGGACCTAGAAATTTAAATGATAATATTTTAAAATCTTTTAACGGCCCAATGATAAAATTTCATCAATACATAATTGAATCAGGACTTGTCTATTCAGTATCCGATTTCTACGAAACAAGAACAACTGTGTACTTTACCTTCTATATGTCAGGGGAATTTTATCAAACTGTATATGATAAAGACAGTAAGAAAAGCTTGACTTATCGACATTTGATTCGTGACAAAGGAAGCTTTCGAATGAGACCATCAGGTGTGTTTAAGGACAACTTTGTGACGATTCTTTCAGAAGAGCGAATTCTAAATCTCGTTAATTTTTTTGAGAGTAAGTTTTCTGAAAAAGAATTAGAGGAGCTAGCAGATTACCAGCTATTTAAAGAAACTAAGGATAAAAATATTAGCGAAAATCCTGTTCTCATTTTCACCAGGTATAAATCTATCGATTAGACAATTATTGTTCACAATATCCTTTTGGTTTAACACATTATCCGCTTACCTTTGCACGCAGAAAAAATAACCCCGTTTTTCCTTTCTATAAAGAATAACAGATGGCGAATATTGGAAAGATCACGCAGGTAATTGGCCCGGTTGTAGACGTTAGTTTTGACGCTCAAGGAGCCAAGTTGCCGAACATCTTAGATGCACTTGAAGTAACAAAAGAAAATGGCCAAGTGGTTGTGCTGGAGTGTCAGCAGCACCTTGGTGAAGACAGAGTGAGAACCATTGCAATGGACTCTTCTGAAGGTCTAACTAGAGGAATGGACGTAGTAGACACTGGTACTGCTATTGCTATGCCTATTGGTGACGACATTAAAGGTAGACTTTTCAACGTAGTAGGTCAGGCCATCGATGGTATCGATCAGCCTAAAGGAGATAAAAAACTCCCTATTCACAGACCTGCTCCTAAGTTCGAAGATCTTTCTACATCAACTGAAGTTCTTTTCACTGGTATTAAGGTAATCGACCTTATCGAGCCTTATGCAAAGGGTGGTAAAATTGGATTGTTCGGTGGTGCCGGTGTAGGTAAAACTGTATTGATTCAGGAGTTGATCAACAACATTGCAAAAGCTTATTCAGGTCTTTCTGTATTTGCTGGTGTTGGTGAAAGAACTAGAGAAGGAAACGACTTGCTTCGTGAGATGATTGAGTCTGGCATTGTAACTTACGGTGACGACTTTATGCACTCTATGGAAGAAGGCGGATGGGATCTTTCTAAAGTAGACAAAAACAAATTAGCCGAGTCTAAAGCAACCTTCGTGTTCGGTCAGATGAACGAACCTCCAGGTGCGAGAGCAAGGGTGGCCCTTTCTGGTCTTACTATTGCTGAGTACTTCCGTGATGGTGAAGGTGATGGACAAGGGAAAGATATTCTATTCTTTATCGATAACATTTTCCGTTTCACTCAGGCAGGTTCTGAGGTATCGGCCCTTCTTGGTCGTATGCCATCTGCTGTAGGTTATCAGCCTACTCTAGCAACTGAAATGGGTGCTATGCAAGAAAGAATTACTTCAACTAAGAATGGTTCAATTACTTCCGTACAGGCCGTTTACGTTCCTGCGGATGACTTAACTGACCCTGCTCCTGCAACTACTTTCGCTCACTTGGATGCTACTACCGTACTTTCAAGAAAGATTGCTGAGCTTGGTATCTACCCTGCAGTAGATCCTCTAGATTCTACTTCAAGAATCTTGACTCCAGACATTCTTGGTAATGAGCACTATGACTGTGCGCAGAGAGTGAAGGAAACGTTACAGAGATATAAAGAACTTCAAGATATCATTGCAATTCTTGGTATGGACGAATTGTCTGACGAGGATAAGCTAACTGTATCTAGAGCAAGACGTGTTCAAAGATTCCTTTCTCAACCATTCCACGTTGCTGAGCAATTTACTGGTTTGAAAGGGGTGCTTGTAGACATTAAAGATACTATCAAAGGTTTCAACGAAATTCTTGATGGTAAGCACGATGATCTTCCTGAAGCTGCTTTCAACTTGGTAGGTACTATCGAGGAAGCAAGAGCTAAAGGTGAGAAGTTGATGGCTGATGCCGCTAAATAATTGAGTATGCTATTAGAAGTTGTAACACCTGACAAAAAGGTTTTTGAAGGAGAAGCTTCTGCAGTAACCTTCCCTGGTAGTGATGGCGAGTTTCAAGTGCTCAGCAATCACGCCCCTATGATCTCTTCCCTTGGAAAGGGTAAGATGACTATCAAAGCTTCTGGAAAAGAAGAAGTGGTAGTAATAGATGGAGGAGTTATGGAGGTACTGAACAACAAAGTAGTAGTACTTGCTGAGTCTGTTATAGAAGACTAAGACTTCAAACAAAACATAAATAGAAACCCTGATCAGTAATGGTCAGGGTTTTTTGTTGGCTAAAAATTTCTGACTTTCTTTATTGAATTGATAAACGCCAGATGAATCCAATCGTATTCCCATTCCAACAAGCCACCAGACCTCATTTTGCCGAATTTGTATTCTATGAAGGGTTCTTTAATCCTCAGGAAGTTGATAAAATTAGGAACCTCTGGAGTTCTGAGAATGAAGTAGATGCTACCCTAAGCGGAGGAGGAAAGACAACGGATGAGACATTGCGTAAAACGAAACTCACTTTTATCAAAGATTCAGAAGAGAATATCTGGCTCTATCAAAAAATTGGGCAATTAGGTATTCAGTGTAACCATGAAAGATATGGGTACGACCTCTTAGGCTTTCATCATGAACTACAATTGGCCAGATATGGTGAGGGTGATTTCTTCGATTGGCATCTGGATTTTGGTGCCGGTGAAATTTCACACCGAAAGCTCAGTATCTCCGTCCAACTTTCTGACCCAGAAGAATATGAAGGTGGAGATCTTCAATTCATGATCAACAAAAACTATCATAATGCTCCAAGAACTAAGGGCACTGTGGTTGTCTTCCCTTCATTTATTATGCACCGGGTAACTCCCATTACCAAGGGAGTCCGGCAGTCCATTGTAGCATGGCTGGCCGGACCTCCTTATAGATAATTGCTACTCAATCGGAAGACGCCCCAGCTTTGATTTTGCACCTAATAGGATGCTAAAAGCTGAACTTCGTTTTTAGCGCATAATGATGTCCCTTCCATAATCCCTGTAAATCACATCAGGCCAGATTACCACTAAAATAATTTACTTGCAACGTTGTTGCGATTAAAAGTCTATACTTTATGTTTGCATCATTGTTGCAAATGTAAATTTTAGAAATGATTAAAAAGGGATTTTTTTTTAGTGGCTCTGGCTGCTGTAATGTTGGTATCATGCGATGATGATAATGGAAATGAACCAATTGAGATTGATACTGAAGGACAATTTGTCCGAATTCTTGCTTCGGATGTAGAGGCTAGCAATTACTACGTAATTAATCCTAGTGAGGGAACTTTGGAGACCGTTGCTGGGCAATATGCTGCAGGAAGATTATATACCAGCCCCAGCGGCAGATATGTTTCAGTAATCAATACTTCTGAAAATTCAGCTGCCTTCTTCGACAGTGGCATTGAAGGGCATGAAGACCATGCTCATATTAAAGGTACTCCCAAATGGGCCTTGACTAAATCTACTGGAAACAGACCTGTTCACTTCTATGGAAGAGGTGACAACATGCTTGTTTTCAACGATGGTGATGGTACTATTTCCCATTTTAAAGAAAGTACACTTCATTCTGAAGCATCGGCCAGAACCTTTAGCATTGGTACGGCCCATCATGGTGCACCTGCATTGTTCAAGAACGGTACTATTGCCGTTACCCAAAAAGACGGTAGTACTGCCTGGACTTTACCTGAAAGGGTTAGAGTCATTGATATGGACGGCAACGAACTTCACGCTTCCACAATACAAACTGGAGGTATTCATGGAGAAGCGGGTAATGGTGAAACTGTGCTATTCGGTTGTGTTGAGGGCATTCTTAGAGTAAATCAAGATGGAACTCAATCTTTAATTGCTAATCCTGCTTCGTTTGGCGATGAGTGGATCGGTTCAATTCTTTATGGTGCCGAAAGTGAAGTGTTTATCGGTTTCGATTCTGGTAGAGGTGTTTATGAGATAGACCTAGCTACTGAAACCATAGAAGTGATTGAAGAAAACGACAAATTGGTTGCCGCTACTTTCGACTGGGAAGGTCATAACCTCATCTTGGTTTACTCAGATGGTCTAGTTAAAGTATTAGATGGACACGGTTTTACAACTATCGCTTCTAAAAACTTAGAAATCAACTTCCCTGAGTCAGGTTCAACTGGCGCTCCTACATACGTTGCGAGTGAAGAGTTTCTATATATCTCAGATGGTATAAATGGCTCTATTAGCATGTACAAAAAGGAAAACCTTGAGTTTGTTTCAAGAATAGACCTACCTGGTAAACCAGCTAGGATGGCGCTAATGGGAAACTTGGCTCATGACGATCACGAACATTAATTAGTTTAGAGTAAGTAAAAGTGAAAGGAGGGAGCAAGTGCTCCCTCTTTTAGTTTAATATGAATTTTACCTGAACGCTAGCGTCAACTCTTATCTTCTCAAAACCAACTTCCGGTAGAGATTGATCATTCATTGAACCAGCTCCTCTTACCTTCATTTCCATATTATTGCTCCTGAACATTCTCGGGCTATCATACTCCTGAATATGTATAGCTCTACCAATGGTTTGATCTAAGGCTCCGGCCAACGAAGCAGCTTTCATTTTGGCATTTTTAATAGCCAATGCTTTTACCTCTAGCTTTAGCCCCTCCTCATCTGAATAAGCAACTCTATCTAAAGTCACATTCGAAATACCCATATCAGAAAGCTCTGTTATTACTTCACCAGCTTTAGCACCAGTACTTACCTGTATGGTATATTCTTTACTTTCGAACACATCAGTGCGCTTTAAAAAATAGAATTGAAAATTGCTCGAGAAATCGTTGAGTTTTACCTGCTTGTCTATGTCGATGCCGATTGACTCTAGTCTTCTGAGCATCTTTCTCTCTAAGCTTTGGATAGATTCGCGACCTTTATTGTCTTTTTCGTCAATTCGAATTTTCAGATAGATTTCATCAGGAACTACTTCTTTATAAGCAATCCCTGTTACCTCAATGTAATTCTGATCGATAAAATTTTTAGAATCCTGCCCTTTTACCAGAGCTACCACAAAAAATAGTGCGAGTATTAATATCTGCTTTTTCATAAGTGTCAATGTTTCCAATGGCACTTGCAATTACTTTGCCATGATCTACTATTTGGAGTTGACCAGGACAGTATCTGACATCACTATGAGAGTAAAACTCCTATCTAGAGAGGCTCCTAAAGTAAAATAACCAAAGTTTACCTTCTCTAAATCAGTGTTATTCCCTCTTCGAAAGCTAACTAGGTAACTTCCGTCAGTTTCAACTTCCTCAAGGTTAAATTTATCCTGAATCTTATTACCAGATTCAATAGAAATTTGAGCACTGATTGTATCTAGCCGACTAGGCCAATAGTAGACATCTCGAATAATATCATCTGAATTATTTATGATAGTAATGGATGGTTCATCTTTAGGAAAACATGACTGCAATATCATAATCAGAGACATCATCATTATCAAAGACTTGTGTGTTATATGCAACTTCATAATAACCTTTCTAATTTAAAATCAGCACGAATGATATTGATATACTGTCAGAACTCCAAAACACTCTCAGAATGCAAGGTTTTCCAGCTACCATTCTCTTTCCTAACTACTATATAGCCAATACTTCCTATTCTTCTCTTTTCATTTCCAAATTGAAAATCGATGGACGTCATGAACATTCCATTTCCTATAGACATTGGAGAGGAATACATAATCGAAACAGTTTTTCTTGAGGAATTATCATGGTTTTCGATCAACTCAAAGTTCCAAGTAATAGTATCAAGAACATGTTGCTGAGTACTATCTAAAGAGAATTGCTTTTGAAAGGTATTGCTGATTGAGCTAGCAAACATATTTAAATCTCTTTGGTCAAATGTATAACTTTCAAAAAGCAGGCTATATTCCTTCCCTAATCCCTCAATGATATCGCTAAATGCTACTTCATAAAAACCTTCATAGAAATTCATATCTGAGTCAAGGTCGCTAATATCAATATTCACACTACCATAAAGCCAATGATCTTGAGCAATCATCGCCCCAGATTCCAAAGTCTTATAATTCTCCCATGTGAATTCCATTCCTCCTAATGGTAAAATGGAAACCCACATTTTGACTGATGTTGGCCGATGATTTTCATCCAATATCCATACATAGGAATCTCCAGGAGTGGAGCCACCTGAGGTGTAGGTGACTTTCAGCCCTTGACGCCCGTCTTTAAGCTGCACAATGCTCCTTTCTGTTCCCGGGTCGAAGGCCTTAAATGGTGCATAAAGCCAAAAACTGTCATTATTAAAATAGTCCCAAGAGGTATTGATAAGCTCTTCAATTTCTTGAGAAGAATAGTTTTCTCCGTTCTGAACAATCCCCGATTTGTCTTCTGGCTTTAGAATTACTTCATGATTGTCCCATTTTACATTCACAACGTTTTCCATCTTATCCCACCTATATGAATGGATTCCTTTGAATGTCCAGCTAACTTCTGGTGTAACTTGCCAAGCTTCATAATTCAAAGACTCCATCATTTTCTCCGCCATTGCATCAGCTTCTGGCCCTGAAGTGCCTTCTGGGAGTTGTTCATTTTGGGTGATAAAGAAAATAAAGAGGAAGAAGATGAGCCCGAGAAAGACTATGCTTACAATGCGAAGTGTTCTTTTCATAACTAACTAAGTTAACGAGAGAAAAATAAAAGAAAGCCAATACTCTTTCATTTCCATGCTGAATTAAGTACACATGAGTAAACTAGAAAGATGTATAGTGCCACTAACTCTGTCTATTTCTCAGTAATAGAATTTCATATCATATTGTTCACAAAGGCAATACAGTGTATATGTTACGATTAATTATATAAGTCTTTACCACCATTCAACGGTTCACTCCAGAAACCTTACGGTTCATGTCGATCAGGTTTTTTGTTGTATTCAATCTTATCATCATTGTAATGTCAATACCGCTGAAGCAACGTGGTATTTGCCAAAGGTCAAAAACTATTAAGTTCTATCTGAGCCTAGGTTCAAGAAATAGTGGGATTGGTCTCCCACTTAAAGGAGCTTAAACAAAATGTTATTAAGATGAAAACTCAAAGAATGAAGAACAGAAGCCTGGTAATGGGAGTGGCAATAGCAATACTTGCCCTACTTTCATTTTCACACGATGTACAATCGCAAGTATCAAAAACATCAACCTCAATTTCCGTAAACCGTGGAGTTCACACGGTTTCTCATAAGAGCGGAAATCAACGCCTTAACCTTGAGTATGAAGGAGAAATAGTATTCACCGATGACGACAAAGCCATCAAATCTATTTCAAGAGGCGGTTACCTGCTCATTAGAAAAACCACTTTTGGCGATAGAAGAGAGGTACTGGCTGAGCCCAATTCTGATGGAACAATCAATTATGAATACCGAGTAGGTAGAAGCCGCCAAGATTGGGGCAAAGAGGGTCAAGAATTCCTAGCCAATGTGCTCATTGAAGTGATTCGCACCACAGGAATGGGTGCAGAAAGCCGAGTGGAAAGGTTCTATAAAAAAGGAGGTGTCAGTGCCGTAATGGAGGAGGTCAACCTCATCAGAAACGACCATGTTTCTAAAATTTACCTCGATGCCTTAATGGAAAACCATGACCTTAAAAGCAAGGAATTGGTAAATGTAGCCGCCTACATTACAAAGGAGATCGATTCTGACTATTACATTTCAGAGCTATTTAAAGATCATGGAGATAAGTTTTTAAAGAACGCTGAGTCTACCTCTGCTTTTTTAGATGCAGTAGCCAGAATGGATTCAGATCATTACGTTTCTATCATCCTAAAAAGAATGCTTAGAGAAGATTTAGACTCAGATGCCATGGCTAAAGTGCTTAAAGCTGCTTCTGGTATGGACTCAGACCATTATAAAACGGAAGTACTCAAGCAACTTCTCGATAGAAGAGATTTAGACGACAAAACAGTAGATCTAATTGTTAAATCTGCTTCAGATATAGACTCAGATCATTATGCTACTATCATTTTGAAGGATGCTTTAGATAGGCCAAACCTTTCTGATGAAGCCTTCAACAACCTAATGAATGCTATTTCTAGAATAGATTCTGACCATTATGTTACGGAGACTTTCCGTTCAATGCTCAGACAAAGGGAAGTGTCTGATAAGGTAGTTGCTGCTGTAATGGACAGAATAGAATATATGGACTCTGACCATTACAGACGAGTTATTTTGAACGACCTTTTTCAAAACAAGCAGGTTTCGGAAAAGCACTTTGAATCGCTGTTAAGAACTGTGGCCGACATGGATTCAGATCATTATGCCAGTGAAATTCTATCGTCTTTACTGAAAGACCAGCAACTGTCTCAAGAGTTATACACTAAAGTGCTAGATAGAGTGGCAAACATCGATTCTGACCACTACAAGGTGAAGATTTTAAAAGATGTGATTAAAGGTGACTTAACCAAGAATCATATGATGAGCCTACTAAAAGCTGCTGATAATATTGACTCTGACTACTACAAGTCTGAGGTGCTAAGAGGCGCTTGCGACTCAGTAAGAAAATTGAACGATGATCAGGTGAAAGACGAGTTTCGTTCGGTAGCGAGATCTATCCGCTCAGATACATACTATGGTCGTGTAGCACGTTGCATCGACTAGTGTTTTCTATCCTTGGGTGAGCCTCTAAAGAGCTTTAACTCGTCATACTGAACCTGATTCAGCATCTAATTCAGAATAGACTCTGAAATAAATTCAGGGTGACGATGGCAAGACTTGAAGCTCACCCTCATTTTTTCCTATCTTCAGTCAAATACATTTTAATGCCCAAACTGTTTCGTCTGCTTTTCTTTGTAGTGATAGGAGTGTTGTTTCTGTTCTATCTTTTCTACGCAGATAATAACGCGCTCCCGCATTTGGTGGAAGATGCGAATTTGTATGGTTTTACAGTTTTGGCTGCTTCAGGAATTGGCTTCGGCATAATAACTATTAATAGCTGGCTCAATGAGCAAATACCTTGGAGAAGTAATGTATTGGGCCGTTTCGTAGCTGGACTTTCACTAGACTTTGTTTTCTTAGGAGCCACTTTGTTGCTCTTTGGCTGGTTGGCCAATGTCTTAGGCCTAATCGATTACGACATGTTTCCAGAAGATATGTTCATTCGCCAAATTGAGCTTAAGCTCATAGTACTTTCGCTCATCACAATGTTCATTGTTACTTTAGTAGAATTCAACAGGTTCAGTTACAATGAATTTACAGTTGGGCAAATCAGAAAACTAAAGTCTCAAAGAAAGCAACTAGAGCTACAATTTGAAGCACTAAAAAGCCAGCTGAGCCCACACTATTTGTTCAACTCAATGAACACCATTTCATCTCTTGTGTATCGCGACCCGAACATTGCTGAAAACTTCATTCGAAACTTGGCCGAAACATTCAATTATGTTTTAAACACCAGAGAGGTGCAATTGGTAAAACTAGAAGAGGAAATTGAAGCACTAAAAGATTACGGATACTTGCTCACCATTAGATATGCAGATGCTATATCGCTCAATATTGAGGTAGATTCAGCATATAATAAGAAACCTGTTCCTCCATTAACGCTTCAACTGTTGGTTGAAAATGCTGTAAAGCACAATGTGATCAGTTCTGATGAACCATTGAAGATTCATATTCGAGCTACTGAGGAAGAAGTGATTGTACTGAACAATAAAACAGGTACGCCAAGCCAAACCGCTAGCCATAAAGTAGGGCTCGATAATATTAAAAATCGATATGCCTTTTTTACTCCAAAGGAGATTTCGATAGAGAATAACGACTATTTCGAGGTACGTTTACCCATGTTGTCTGCATGAAAAAGAACCTGATACATCAGCCCATATTCCGATTGGTGGTACCACCAATCTACGGCATAATGATGTACATGCTCATCTTGTTGCTCAACAATAGTTTGGCCCAATTAGACGATACCGTTTTCACCACAGAATTACTCGTTTGTGTTATTCTGGCTTATCTAATTTCGGAACCTCTTAGGTTGATCATTCGGGGTTTTGAACGAAAATCTGATGATGGACTACGAAGCTCCAGCACTATCGCAGCTCTACTGGTGACCAATTTGCTGGTTGGTTCACTCATTATATTGCTAGCCGCATACAGTTACTTCACGTACTATGAGGGATACATATACGAGGCCATTCTCACCAAAATGGTCATAGTGTATGGAATTAGCGGACTGCTATTTACTATGTTCTTTCTCAGCACTCACTTTCTGTCTGTAAAGAATGAATCTGAACTGAAGAAAGAAGACCTCAAGCGTCAAAACCTAGAGCATCAGCTGGAGATATTTAACAATGAAATCAACCCAGATTTGCTCTTTCAAAGCCTTGAGACATTAATCACCTTAGTGCATTATAATCAAGATAAGGCGGAAGACTTTGTGGATAGGCTTGCTGTGGTTTACCGATATATTCTGGAAAACCGCAAACGTGAGCTGGTTACTGTTAAGGACGAAATAAAAGCAGCAAAAAACCTGATGTATCTTTTTCAAGAAAGGTATCCAGACCAGTTGTACTTTAATGTAAAGAACGAATCGAAAAACTCAGAAAAGCTATTAGTGCCGAATGCGTTGCCCACCATGCTAGACTGCGTAATTAACAATAGTATAATTAGCGTGCATCAACCCTTAACAATTACTTTAGACGAGGATGGAGATGAAGGCTATTTGGTGATTCAATATTCGGATAATCAGAGGCTAAGCCAGAATAAATACATAAAGAATCGATGTAAAAACGTGCACAATGCCTTTGCATTTTTCTCCGACCGACCGGTGATAGAAATAAAGGCGTACGGCAGTGGCTTTGTGAAGCTTCCTTTGCTCGATATAAACGACAGAATATGAAGGTCTACATAATAGAAGATGAAATTCCAGCAGCGGAAAAAGTAGAAAGACTTCTCAAGCGCTATGATGAAAACATAGAAGTAATTGGCCGTGCTATGAGCGTAAAGCAAGCGGTTGACTGGGTGAAGAATGACGGTGAAGCAGACCTACTCTTCATGGACATTCAGCTTACTGATGGTTTAAGTTTCGACATCTTCAAAGAAGTGAACCTGGAAATTCCTGTGGTTTTCACTACTGCCTATAATGAATACGCTATTGAGGCTTTTAAGGCCAATGGTATTGACTATCTGCTGAAACCCATTTCTTTTGAAGCCATTTCTGAAAGTATTGAGAAGTTCAAGTCGCTTAAAAATAGATTACAAGATCAAGGTCAGGCCGAAGTAAACTCTATTATAGACCTGCAAAGTGCCTTGCAGATGCTTAGCAAGCGAGACTATAAAACTCGCTTTATGGTGAAGATTGGGGAGCACATTAAGTCGGTGACTACCGATACCATAGACCTGTTTTATGCTGAAGGCAGAAACGCCTACATAGTTACCAATGAGGGCCGGAGACTGATCATAGACTACAAACTGGAGACTTTGGAAGAGATGCTCGACCCGAAGAAGTTCTTCCGCGTTAACCGAACTTTTATTGTAGAAATAGACTCCATTAAAGATGTTCTTGTCTACTCCAATAGCCGTCTAAAAATTATCCTTAAACAGAGTTTCGACAGAGAAATCATTGTAAGCCGGGAAAAGGTAAATGCCTTTAAGGTTTGGTTTGATGGTGAGGCATGATTTAGAAGCCTAACTGTCATTTTTTAAAAATAAAGACCACCCGTGTGATGGTCTTTTTGCCAAACTCTATCTCAGTTTGAGAATGAGCTTATTATACTTTTTGAACTTGCCTTACCTCTTCTACCAACTTTTTGGCTCTAAGTTCTAAAGTTTGCTCCTCAATAGGCACATGTACTTTCTCTAACAACTCGCTTAAATCAGCAGAGTGTGCTGTACTTTTCAAAGCCTTTAAGTCGTAATGCACAAACTTAGACCAAAGCACTGCCTTAATATGCTCTTCATTTGAGTCTAGCATTACAATCTCGGCTTTTACTGATCTATCAGAAAAGTCAATCAACCTACTTTGCACTTTAACCTTTTCCATTACCACAGCTGGTTTCAGATAAACTATTTCACTGTGACCGACAACCCAAGACTTACCATGCTGTTTTGCCATGTTGAAGATATTCAAACCATACTCTTCTATAAGATGATCTTCCCTAGCGTTGATCATATAGTCCAAGTATTTAGAGTTATTCAAATGACCAAATGGATCACAATCTTGAAAGCGAATTATCTTCTCAGTAATGGGTTGCTTGTTATATGTCATTAGATTAAATTTTACCGACCAGTCGGTCTATTATAAGTCAAATTTTTTATGAATTCAGAATGGTTTCTATAAAGCGCTTTTGTAACGACAGATATTTAACATCCTTATGAGCCTTACTTAAAACATAGGCTCCTTCAAACATAGAATAAAGTTCTTCCGCCTTAATCTGTGCATTCTTTACCCCCCTTCTTTCCAGATACCCTTCCAAGTTATTTTGCCAGCCAATAAACACCTTTGCACAGGCCTCTCGAATCTCTTCATCTATAGTACCTGCCGCCATAGCCACCGCAGCAATAGGGCACCCATCTTCGAAATTAGACTTTAGCAGCTCGTCCACCATTACATCTATCATATCAGATAAACCTTGTTCGGCTGTCTTTCCTCTTAAGGCTTCTCCGTATTTTTGCATCTGATTTTCTCCTCCATAATAAACGGCCTCACGGATGAGCTCATCCTTGCCCTTAGGAAAATGATGATACAAGCTACCTTTAGGAACGCCTACTTGTTTGAGTACCTCATTAATCCCCGTGCCGAAGTAACCTTTCTTTCGGATTAAGTCAGAAGTGACATTAATTAAGCGCTCACGGGTATTCATGATGTAAACATACACAATTAGACCAAAAGGTCTAGACATTCGTGTCATTCCTTTAATAAATTAGTAGGCAATCCTTCTTTGACACACTACAAACTAGTTTTAATTCTAGTGGTACAAAACCCTTTCGCCCTAATGTGCTAAGCAATCAAGCGATCAGCAGCCTACCTGGAATTCTTACCTACTATTTTCAGATCCCTTATATACTGATATATTTACCCCATGAGTCCAACGCTTGTCATTGCCTTAATTGGCGGATACTTTCTGATGCTGATCATTATTGCACGATTGACTTCTAGAGGTGCCAACACACAGACTTTCTTTACTGCTAACCGACAAAGCCCTTGGTATTTAGTGGCTTTCGGAATGATTGGCGCTTCACTCTCAGGGGTCACATTCATCTCTGTTCCTGGCGAAGTGGGTAATAGCTTCTTTTCATACTTTCAGGTAGTGATTGGTTACCTGCTGGGTTATTTAGTGATTGCCACCGTCCTAATGCCACTTTATTACCGACTCAATCTAGTTTCTATTTATGGCTATCTGGAACAGCGTTTCGGCTTTTGGTCTTACAAGACAGGTTCTGGGTTCTTCTTACTGTCAAGAGTAGTTGGAGCAAGTTTCAGGCTCTTCTTAGTAGCAATAGTACTTCAAACGGCTTTGTTCGATGCCTTTGGCATACCGTTTTGGGTAAGTGTAATGGTCACTATTCTGCTCATTTGGGTTTACACCTTTAAGGGTGGCATCAAAACCATAGTTTGGACGGATACTTTACAAACACTCTTTATGCTGACTGCAGTGACAGTGACCATATTCATCATTATACGCGAAATGGATTGGTCACTTGGAGAAGCTATCAGCAATATTCAAGAGAGTGAAATGTCGAAGATTTTCTATTGGGACTGGGGTAGTGCGAGGTTTTTTCCAAAGCAGTTTATCTCTGGTGCTTTAATTGCCATTGTAATGACTGGGTTGGACCAAGATATGATGCAGAAAAACCTGACCTGCAGAAACCTGAAAGAGGCTCAGAAAAACATTTTCGGATTCAGTGTTGTGCTCATTTTTGCTAATCTACTATTCCTTGGGATGGGTGCCCTCTTGTTTATTTACGCTGAGAGTAAGGGAATTGAAATCCCTGCCAGAACGGATACCCTTTACCCACTATTGGCTCTAAACCATCTCGGTACTTTTGCGGGAGTGGTATTTTTATTGGGAATTATTGCCGCAGCTTATTCTAGCGCAGACTCAGCACTGACAGCCTTAACCACCGCATTCTGTGTAGACTTTTTGAACTTCGAAAAGAAGGAAGAAGCCGAAAAGAAAAAGACTCGACTCAAAGTTCATATTGGCTTTTCTGTACTGTTGTTTCTAGTCATTCTAGTCTTCAATGCTATTAATGATGATAGCGTGATCAACTCTATCTTTAAAGCTGCTGGCTATACTTACGGACCACTCTTGGGCCTTTTCAGCTTTGGCTTGTTAACGAAAAGATCGGTAATGGATAAGTATGTGCTTCCTGTTTGCTTGGCCGCACCTATACTTTCTTATTTCATAGATTTAGCTAGTGGAAGCTGGTTTGGGTTCTTTATTCTGGCACTGAACGGAGCACTGACTTTTATAGGGTTGTTCTTGATTTCAAAAAAGGGGTAAACACTTTGAATAGCATGGGCATAAGTGGTTAGAAAACCACTGAACCAGAGGATCTTCCACTTACTCACTGGCCAACAAAGGCAAAACGGAAATGCTCTAAATTGACAGCTGTATGAAAACTGCAGCAATTCGCATACCCAGCTTTATTCTGATAGCTTCAGGGATAATTTTCCTAAGCATATGGCTAATGAACTCTCCTCAGTTCGTTAGCAATCGCTCATTAATTGCCTTTGGTAGTTCAGTAGATCTAGTTCTGATTATTCCACTGGTCTACTTTCTATTCATCAGAAAGACTTCTATTCCGAAAATCACTGTGGTGCCTGTCTTTATTCTCAGCCTAACTTTGGCATTCCAAATAATTCCGTCCAATTACCATAATACCTTAAGCATTATTGAGATGACGGTTGCACCATTAGAGCTGGCAATCATAGGATTTCTGATCTACAAGGTGAGTCAGATCAACAGACAGTTGGAAAGGTCAAAAGCAACACTTAGAGATTTTCCAGAGCGAATTAAAGAGGTGCTAATAGATCTAAAAACAAAACCATTATTAGCCAATGTAGCTGCCTCAGAATCATCTCTCTTTTACTACACCATCATGGGATGGAAGCAGCCGACAGCTCTAGATGAGCTTCAGTTTAGCTATTATCAAAAGTCTGGTTACAAATCTGTGTTTGTTCTGGTGCTATTTCTCCTTCCTGTGGAGACCTTCGTATTGCACTATTGGCTGATGACCATTAGCCCCGTGCTAGCCTGGGTTCTTACAGGGCTCAGCCTTTATAGTTTATTCTTCGTTTTTGGTGACAGAAACGCAATGCGACACCGACCAATAGAGTTAGAAGCAGACCACATAAAAATGAACATAGGCATTAGATGGGCGTTTGAGCTTCCTTATGAATCCATCAAGAGAATTGAATTAAGAGAAGGAGATGAGCATAGCGAGAAATTTGTTAACCTGAGTTCTTTTGGGGCTGGCAATGTTGTCATCAGTCTTAAGGAAAAAACAAAGGTTCAGGGAATTTATGGCATTAAAAAAAGCACCGATAAATTGGTGCTTTCTATAGATAATAGTGATAAATTCTTTGAGTTAGTTTCTGAACGAATTACTCCGTAATCTTCTTCCTAAGCTTAATTTTAGAGGCGTTCTTTCTTCTCCTCATATTCAGGATTTCAACCGTTAGGGAGAAAAATACTGCAAAGTAGATGTAGCCTTTTTCAATGTGCTTGCCTAGACCTTCGAGTACAAGCATAAAACCAATCAAGATTAGGAAAGACATTGCCAACATCTGAAGTGTAGGGTGCTTATTGATGAACGCACTGATTTTTCCGGCAAAAGTCATCATCACAATCATGGCAATGGTTACCGCCACAATCATAATCAAAATGTGCTCAGTAAGACCAACTGCTGTCAAAATAGAGTCGAAAGAGAAGACAACATCGAGTGCTACAATTTGAAGAATAACCTTGCCCATGGTAGCCACCACTTTTGTTTTAGACTCATGCTCTTGCACCTCTAGCGACTCGTGGATTTCGGTGGTGCTCTTTCCAATAAGAAATAGCCCACCTATCATAAGAATTAAATCTTTGATGCTCACATCATGATCGAACATTGTAAACAATGGTTCTGTGAATCCGATAATCCAGCTGATTCCTAAAAGCAGCCCCACACGCATAATAAGCGCCAAAGCCAAACCTAAATTTCTAGCTTTTGATTGCTGCTTTTCTGGTAGCCTATTAGAAATTATGGAGATAAAAATGATGTTATCTACCCCCAAAACAATTTCTAAAAATGTAAGGGTTAAGAGGGCAATAATGCCTTCTGATGACAATAAAACTTCCATATTTAGTTAGTCTTCTTTTCTACTTTAAATTCATTGGAGTAACCCAATATCGATTTATTTATAAACCTTCTAACAGGCCTTTCAAGGTTCTTTTGTTTGCGGTCTACTGTAATTCTTAACTTCAATGCCACAGCATCTTTCTTAATCATATCAACCTTCAGGCTGAAATTTTCGAGGTTAATATCTTTGAATTCGCTTTTTAAAGAATCGATCAAGTAATCTTCAAAATGATCTATATCCCCGAGCGTTTCGGGTAGCATTTCAAAATCGAAGCTAAGCTTTTTAAAGTCCTTTTTAGAACTATTCACTACAGAAGAAGCAGCCATTAAAGAGTTCGGCACATACACTATCTCGTCTTCATCGTTCAGCAGAACTACGTTCATCAGGTTTATGTCCATAATTCTACCTTCGAACTCATCTACCTTAATATAGTCTTTGAGCGAAAACTGATTAGAGAACATCCAGATTATACCATTAATACTGTTAACGATATACTCTCTGAAGGTAATGGCAATGGCCGCAGCTACAATACTTATAGAGGTTAGAAAATCTGTTGGGTCTACATCGAAGTAATAGAGTATGGCCAAAAAAGTAACAAAAACTGAAAGAATAGAGGCAATTCTATTTATACCCAAAATGTAGTTATCCTTAAAGTCAGACTCGAGCTGCCTTCTTTTCAGGTATAAATACACCAAAGAAATACGAACAGAAGAAACTATAAGTACCCCAATGAGATAGTAGAGAATGGTAGGCACAATATTACCTTCTTCCCTCAGGTTCTTGAAGGCATCAGGATACTTGTAGCGTAAAAATAGGCCAGCAATCAACAGTATTAGCTTGATAAAAAAGTAGACAACTCTCCTTTTCTCACGCTTAGTTTGATCTAACGGCCGATTGACTTTTGGTTTGTTCACCATAATGAAATTACAGAAACGAAATTAGTTGAAAAAGAACAAATCAAAGGGCAAGTTCATTGCTTGGATCCCAAAAAATTTTGCTGAAATCTTTAATCTTATCACCCTCAACTTCTACGCCTTCCGCCTCCAATTGTTCTTGCATGAGGCTGGGCGTTTCAAAATGATGTTTTCCGGTTAAAACACCTGCTCGATTAACCACTCTGTGTGCTGGCACATCTGGTATAGTATGAGCGGCATTCATAGCCCAACCAACCATTCGGGCACTTCCTTTTACTCCTAAATAGTTGGCAATGGCTCCATAGCTAGTGGCCCTGCCTACCGGAATTAGCCTGACAACTTCATAAACGTCATTAAAAAAATTGGTGTGATCTTTCGCCATACACAGGCAAACATAAAAGATATTTACTTAACACATAACTCTTTAGCAGCTTAGTAAAAGACAACTTGGCTTTCTGCTATAATAGGTTAGTTTCCCACGCTTATCGTAAATTGAGACAAACTAAAAACTATACAAACTAGTAACATCTGTATGGCAGAGAAAAAGGAAGAATTTAGTAATCGGTGGGGAATTATTCTTGCCGCATTAGGAATGGCGATTGGTGCTGGAAACCTCTGGAGATTCCCTAGAATTGCTGGAGAACACGGAGGAACATTCATTATTCTATGGATGTTTTTTCTGGTTATTTGGTCCATTCCATTACTTATGGCAGAACTGGCCATTGGTAAGTATTATAGAAAAGGCACAATAGGCTCTTTAGGTAGCCTTTCTGGTAAAAAATTTAACTGGATGGGTACTTTCGTTACCCTAGTAACGGTGGGTATTGCCTTTTACTATTCGGTAGTAACGGGCTGGTCTTTGAGGTACTTTCTATTGAACACTCAAAACCTTGTTGACTATATTTTTGGCTCTGGTGCCATGAACGACAAGTTTGCCGACCCTTCAGTAAACTTTATGGATAACTTCTGGGCAAACCTATCCAATTCTAGTTGGGAAGCCGTGGTTTGTTACATGATCACCATTACCGTAGCCATTTGGGTATTGGGTAAAGGAATCAAAAAAGGACTGGAAAAAACCAATAGAATTTTAATACCTACACTTTTTACTCTTTTACTTGTTGTGGCCGCTTTTGCCATTCAAATGCCAGGTGGGGTTGAAGGGCTAGAATATCTATTCACTATAGACGTTGAGAAGTTCAAAGATCCAATTATTTGGATTGAAGCCATTACGGACTCTGCATGGAGTACTGGTGCAGGTTGGGGTTTGATGATTACCATCGGTTCTTTCTCTAGACAGAAGGAAGATGTGACATTAAATACTTTCCTAGGTGCATTTGGTAACAACACTGCTGCACTTTTGGCTGCAATGGCCATATTACCAGCTGTTTTTGCCATGGCTGCGACACCTACTGAAGCCATAGACTTCTTGCATGGAGGTAATACAGCACTAGTATTCACTATTCTGCCGCAGCTTTTTGCGCAAATGCCAGGGGGGCCTTTCCTTTCTTGGATATTCTTTGGCGCCTTTGCCATGGCAGCATTCAGCTCCATTTTACCAATGATGCAGCTGATTATAAAGAACCTTACTGACTACGAAATACCGAAAAAGAAAGCAGCCATTATTGCTGGAGCAGCCTGTTTTATCGTTGGCTTTCCTTCAGCTTGGTGGTTAGATTTCTTCGAGAATCAGGATTGGGTTTGGGGTGTAGGACTCTTGGTGAGTGGAATTTTCATCTCCTTCCTCATTATCCGTTATGGCCCAATGAAATTCAAAAAGGACTTTATCGACCAGAACTCTGACTTTAAAGTATCTAAGCTATACTTCGCAGGAATGATCTACTTCAACTTTGTGGCAGGTCTATTCTTAGTGTATTGGTGGATGAACCAAGGTTATAGTGAATACCCGTGGTTCGATGCTGAGGGTAATTGGAACCTCTTCGATAGGTTCAGTAACGCTACAATAGTTACACAGTGGGCAATCGCACTAGTTATTGCCGTATTATTTAATGGATGGTTCTACCGAAAATTCGTGAAGAAATGAGCAGTGAAGCAATAATAGGAATGATAATATGCCTTTCAATTACTTTGGGGGGCTTCTTAACCTTTCTTTGGATAGCATTAAATGCTGATAAGAAGAGTAAAAAATAGAATTGGTTATTCCTTCTTAATCAGAAGGCACAAAACAATAGTCGGTACTTTCAAATATATCTGAGGGTACTGACTACCCTGCCAAAAATTATAGCTTGGGCTGAATCGTTACTTCTTCTTCCAATGCTTTTGGATGGTCTTTAGCATTTTAGGTTGAGTAGCGTTGCCTGCTACAATTTCTCTACCGAACAGGAAGTCATTCCCTCCATTAAAGTCGGTCACTTTTCCTCCGGCTTCTTGCACAATCAGTGCTCCAGCTGCCACATCCCAAGCATTAAGGTTATACTCGAAAAAGCCTTCAAAACGACCACAGGCAGTATAGGCTAAGTCTACCGCAGCACTTCCCATTCTCCTCAGCCCGTGAGTATTTTGCATAAAATCATTGAGAATGGCCAAGTAATTATTCATCTGCTCAAAATCATAATAAGGAAAGCCAGTGGCTAAAAGGGCTTTATCTAATTCCCTGCTAGGAGAAACCTTAATTGGCATATGGTTAAGAAAAGCACCTTCACCTTTAGAAGCATGGAAGCACTCATCTCTATTCAACTCATACACCACGCCAAGAGCCAATTCATTCCTCTTCATTAAGGCTACGGAAATAGCATAAATCGGTAAGCCATGTGTGAAGTTTGTGGTGCCATCTAACGGATCTATAATCCAGTTATAGCTGTCAGATTTTTTGGTAGAAGTTCCTTCTTCAGCAATAAAACCGCTACCAGGAAGCATTTCAGAAAGCCCTTTAACTAGACGTTTTTCAGCTTCCTTATCAACATAAGAAACAAGATCATTCTTGCCCTTGTACTCAATTTTGGAGTGGTCGAATTTCAGAGACTCTTCACGAATGAAGTCGCCAGTTTCTTTTACTAGAACAATAAGGTCTTGAAGTAGTCTTTGCATGGGTAGGTGATTTGTTGCAAATATACGGTTTGCTATTTGGGGAAGTAGAAGACTTTGGATAATATCATTTTTCGATAAACGCTATGTTCGATAAATTAAAAAGACCCTTTAAAGACTTTCTTGAACTTATTGAATCCTTAAAAACAGAAACAAAGTTTTCTCCATCAGATCCATTACGATTCACATCTATTCGCTATCTCAATGGCCACGAAGTTCTCGACAGAGACCCTGAGCGATTCAGAAGAGCTCTGATGATTCAAGGTATTTCTGAAGATCAAATAAAATTTGGCCAGCACCTACAATTTACCAATGAGCTAAGAATTATTGATAATAAAGTGGTAGAGGTCATTGAACACTGCGCGGATCAGGCTGAGAGTGTTGGACAGAATGTAGAATATGATCTACCTATTGAGGACTGGCCTGACCATAAGTATTTTTTTCTTATTCCAGATAAGGGAGGTCCACATCAGATTGGAGGTGAATGCCCGAAACCAATTGTATTTGACAGTAAATATGGCTTTAGTTTCATAGCATCTATAGACGGTACCGATCCATTTTTTAGTTGGGTTGAAACGGACGAATTGAACATCTTTTATCCTCTCAATACCTGCTGCCTTAGCGGGCTATTTATCGATTGGAAAAATGAAAAAGAACCAATTGTGCTCAACCCAGAAGTAATGACCGATGCTTGGAGGACTAATTATGTTGATGGTTCAGAGGTTGGAGTATTTAAAGGAATCAACTATAAAAGCACCGATGACGTTGATGTTAACCTATTAAAGGATGAATTTGGAGATACTCACATTTGCGGAGTTCCTATGTGGTATCAGGCACCTGATATTCCTGTTTGCCCTAAAACAGGAAATGTGATGAGATATGTTACCACCATTAAGTCAAACGTTAAAAACGAACTTATTGAAGGCACGTCCGTCTTCGGAGATTATTTAACCTTTATGGACGTGGGCTTCCTTTATGTTTTCTGGGAGCCCACGTCCAATATAATGTATCTAACGGCTCAATGTTAGGGCTTAGCACAAAGCTGCTTCTTCGCTCATTACCGATCTCACAGCGCTTTGCAAAGCCTTTTTAATTTCTTCCATTTGCGGCTTACTATGGTGCTTGTTGTTCACCTCTATTTCGATGCCTGAGTAATTTTGTGGCCTGAACTCCTTTCTTAAGTAAGTGGTAAAGCCATCGGCAGTGCCCAAGTATGGGTAGTTGTGTTTGGTAACAAACTGAGGGGCAAAAATACCCAACTCATTTACCAACTGCTTCGATATTTTAGCCTCAGGCTCTCTCTTTTCATCGTAAAGAATACCAATGTCTGCCGAACGTACTTCGCCTTTCAAAACAGGGGTAAAAGTATGAATGGAAAGGTGAACCACCGAGTCCGTTTTTCGGGCTCTTTCTTTAATCCATTCATACACTTGCTGCCTGTAAGCGGTGTAGTATTTCTTCATCAGAAACTTCTTTACCACTGGGTCCAGCGTTTTGCTGAACTCAGAGTAAAGTTCTGGGTTGAATTTTGACCTGTTCGAATCGATCAATAGCCTCGAAACCACGTTTACGTAAAGAGGAAGCTTTAGCGAGTCGGCCAGGTTTTCGGCCAAAGCGCCTGCTCCAATATCAATACCTCTGTGCGTATCCAATACGGCTTCATTACCCAAAAATAAGTAGCGATAGTTTGCAGGCACAAAGTTGCCTGCATGCTCGCATGTGATTAAAAAGCTTCTTCTAGACATTCCCTAAGCATTTGATTGTTCTCTAAGCAATCGCACAATTCAGAATAGACCATTTTAAGGTTCTCAAATTCTAGGTTAGTTTCTAAGGCATTTAGAATTCGGGTAGAGAGCGTTCCTTCATCAAAAAGAAGAGTCAGCTCATCTCTCCAATGGTCTAAGGCCTGAGGATACTTCCTATCTATTTTTCTGGAAATAAAATGCCAGATTTCTACGGCTGTCATTTCATCTACTGCATTTAAGCCAAAGGCCTTTAAGTAATCGGTATTATCTATAACCGTGTGTTCTCCACTTTTTATTACCTGCTTGAAAATGGCTGCTAGGCTTTCGGTTTTGAACTTTTTCTGCTCTTCTAGTGGAACAAAGTATTCTTCTACCAAAAGTTTCAGTGCATTGATGATGAGTGATGCAATAGCCAAATCTGACTCTGGACACTCTTGAACGTCTAGCACTCTAATTTCAATAGCCCCACGATCGAAGCGCGCAATGGCACCTCTAGAGTTCAACCAAATAGGCTCTAAAATCCCTTCTGGATCATGAGGTTTGATGTCATTGGCTATCTGATCGAAAATTTGGCTATAATAATCTTCTTTACTGAACACAGCTTCAGGAATTACCTGTCCGGTAAGAATTGGTACTGCCTTTTGATTCTTTCTGTAGTAATCCAATCGCTTGTCCCAGTAGCCAGTGTCTTTACCATCCAAAATGGCTGAGCTGGCCGAAAGAGCCGGCATAATTGGAAGCAACAAACGAATGGCAGCGTGCAGCTTAGAAAACTCATCATCGCCATGGAATGGTAAGTTGATGTGCATACTTTGCAGGTTGCTCCAACCGTGACCTTTGCAATCGAAGATGCGGTCGTAGGTAGCGTATATCTCGGCATTGTCGTGCGGCCAACGTACCGTTTCTGTCTCTGGGTTCATCCATGGATGAGCCGCAGAAGGCATAAGTTGAGCCTTGAACTCAGCCAGCACTCTGTTCATTTGCTGAATGGCTTCCTCAAAATCGGCAGCTAATTGAACTAAATCGTCTGTTGGAGCAGAGCACTTAAGCTCAATTACGTGCAAGGCCAATTCATTAGACCAAGTGATATTGCCGAAAGTAACTTCATTGGTGATTTCACCAGCTAATGATTTCAAAACCTCATCGGCAATAGGTTTCACGTTGAGTGTTTCTGTATCAACAATCATGTATTCCAGCTCAATTCCATAGGCCTGGAATAGGTGCAAGTGGTTATCTTCTACCTTCATTGCTTTATTTTTACTCGCTCCATCAGGGTTTCCATTATGGTTTCGTAGAGCGTGTTTTTTAAAACTTTATCTTCAATTCCTGCATCGAGGTTTGGGTTATCGTTTACCTCAATTACATAGAATTTCTTATTTACTTCTTTAATGTCTACTCCGTAAAGGCCATTACCAATTAGCTTGGTGGCTTTGGTGGCAGTAGCAATAAGTGCCTTTGGCACTTCTTCTACCGGGTAGGTTTCGGCTTTACCCTCCTGAGCCTTCCCGCTCTTTTTCCATTCAATAATTTGCCAATGATTTCTGGCCATAAAGTACTTGCATACGTACAAGGGCTCTCCATTGAAAATTCCCACACGCCAATCGAAGTCGGTCGGCATAAATTCCTGCGCAATCAATAACTCAGAGCCTTTAAAAAAGCCTTTGAGTAACTCATTAAACTCTTCTTCATTTTGAACCTTCTTGACTCCTTTAGAAAAGGCACCATCGGGTTCTTTTAAGATGAATGGGAAGCCAATTTTCTCAATAGCAGCCATTGGATTCTCTTTAGAAATGATGGCTGCCTTGGGCGTATTTATACCATGGTTTCTCATCAGTTCATTCAAGTACACCTTGTTGGTGCAGCGCATTATGGAAACCGGATCGTCAATTACCACCAAGCCCTCTGACTGCGCTTTTTTAGCAATGCGGAAGGTGTGGTTGTTCACGTTTGTGGTTTCTCTTATGAAGAGTGCATCGAACTGGTTGATCTTACCATAGTCGTTTTTGGTAATAATCTCCGTGTTGAAGCCCACTTCTTCAGCAGCTTTTACAAACTTCTGAAGCGCCTTTGCATTACTAGGAGGGTTCGGGTCGTCTGGGTTCACCAATATGGCAAGGTCGAACCTTCTTCTCTGGTGATTCTTTCTCACCACCTTTTTGTTGCTCAAAAACAACCCAAGGAACGATTGAAGCTTTTGCCTTTCTTCTCCTGTAAGGTCATAAATGTTCATTGGCCTTAGGTTTTCAAGCACCCATTTTTCGCGTTTTACAAAAACGGCTTTAAGTATTGGCGATTGAAATAGGTTGAACAGCAGCATACCCAAACTAGACAGTGCTAATTCATCTGTGTATCCAAAATATATCTTGAATTCTAGTTTAGCTTCTGAACTGCTGCCCAAACATTTCTGTATGATGGCATCGAAGTCTTGAGCATCATCTTTAATCATTGAAGGAAACCTGAAGTCTTGGATTGTGGCCACTTCTGGTAACACCTTATGCCCTCTTGCTTCTGCCAAAAGCGACACATAATAGCCAACGCTTTGGTATTGATAGGATTTACATAGGTTAATCACTTTTGTATTCTTCCCGAATTGACCAGCTGACTCAGATAGGTAATCTTGTGCAGCTATGACATCTACATTGGGAATATCCAACTGCCACTTATGTGGCTTCTCAATAACAATTAGTTTGTTCATTTTTTTGGTTTGATAATGAGCAGGTTGGCATCGTATGTTACCATACCCAGCATGATTGAGTTGATTAATCGGTGAATATCTACTTCGTAATATTGGCTTGATGCCATTGGGTTATTCTTCAATGGATCTGCAATTGAGACAGTGTTCTCATCTGCAGAAATACCTTGTACCACCACAAAGTGACCTGTCGGCAAGCCTTTTAGGTCATCATACTCAACTTTCAAATCTCCGATTTCCCTTGGGCTCTGGTACAAGTAGGTTGCACTTAAGCCTGTAAGAATCGGCTGATCTTGAAATAAGATAGACTTAATTAAGTCTGGTGTGAGATCTTTAAACTTTATCTTTCCACCAAGGCTTAAGAACTTCTGATAAGCAGTAGAAGCAAACCTAATTTTCCTTTGTGGCTTGTAATGACATTGCATTGCTAGCTTGTTCACTAAATCGGTTTCTTCATTCGCAAACCATGAAGGGTCAAAAATCTGTAGGTTATAGGTATATATGGTGGCCTCATATCCTCTTTTGAGGGCATGGTTGCCAAGGTTTACAGCCAAGGTTCCACCAGATTTGAGTTGCTTTACCTGCTTAATTACCTCGCCTAATTGAATGTTATCTCCATAATACTGATATACGGCATGCAAGCTGGTAGGCCCGCAGGTAACATCGTTTGGCTGAGGGAGAATATTAATATCTAGTAGTGCTTTTTCTGAAAGAAGCATCTTATTCATACTTTAGTGAAGATTAGACGCGTCCAAAACGCAAAGTCACATGTCTTCAGAGAAAATATTCAAGGATAATATTAAGCCCCAATTGACTGACGAAGAGTTAGTTCACTTTCTTCAGAATGGAGGTCCGGAGCGGTATTTCTCTATCCTAGCGGATAGGTACCAAGACTATGTAAAGAAGAAATGTAAGGGTTATGTAAAGAGCGATGATGAAGCAGAAGACCTAAGCCAAGAGGTATTCATTAAGGTATTTATGCAGTTGAGTAACTTTAGGTCTGAAGCAAAATTTAAAACTTGGCTTTACACCATAGTTTATCATACCTGCATAGACTATTTAAGAAAGAAGAAGAAAAGTACCCATCAGGTAATATCAGATAAGCTCTCGTCTGAATTAGAAGATGTAATAGAGGCCGATGAAGTAGATAAGGAGTCACTGATGAATGCCTTAGAGCTGCTGCTTGAGCAAATTACTCCAGAGGAAAAACTTTTACTACTTCTGAAATACAAAGAAAAGCAAAGCCTTCAGGCCATAACGGCTTCCATGAACATCTCGGAAAGTGCTGCAAAGATGAGGTTGCTAAGAGCTAAGGAGAAAATCAACAAACTCTATGAAAAGCAACTGAAGGATAACTAATTCTTCCCTTCTATTACCATTACGAACTCACCTTTCACTCCGTTTTTTGTGAAGTGCTCAACAAGCTCAGTAAATGTGCCTCTTATGGTTTCTTCAAACATTTTGGAGATCTCACGAGAGACAGAAGCCTGACGATCTCCTAAGAATTCTTTGAGTTGTTCAAGCGATTTAATCAGTCTATGGGGAGACTCGTAGAGAATGATAGTTCTTTCTTCTTCAGCTAGCTTCTTCAGCCGGGTTTGGCGGCCTTTTTTGTGCGGAAGAAAGCCTTCGAACACGAACTTATCGGAAGGTAGGCCTGAGTTTACTAAGGCAGGCACAAAAGCGGTGGCTCCCGGAAGGCAGTTCACTTCTAAGCCTGCTGCAATGGTTTCTCTAACCAAAAGAAACCCAGGGTCTGAGATAGATGGGGTTCCTGCATCAGAGATCAAGGCAAAGGTTTCTCCAGCATTCATTCGGTCTACCAGCTTAGTAGCAGCCTGGTGTTCATTAAAAATATGATAACTCTGAAGCGGCTTGCTAATGTTGTGGTGCTTTAACAGTTTACCAGAAGTTCTGGTGTCTTCGGCCAAAATCACATCAACCTCACTTAACACCTTAATGGCTCTTAACGTAATGTCATCTAAATTACCAATAGGGGTAGGTACTAAGTAGAGGTTGATTTTATCGGACATTAGGCCAGTTTGTCTATAATTTCGGCCAATTTACGATCTTTTTCAGTTACTGTATTGCCTTCATCGTGCGTTGTTAACTCAAAGCTTACCTTATTATATACATTCGACCAATTGGGGTGGTGATTCATTTTTTCAGCCTCTATGGCAACTTTGCTCATAAACCCGAAGGCTTCGGTAAAGTCTTTAAATTCGAATGTTCTAGTAAGTTTATTATCCTTTTCTGTCCACATAGGTTCTAGTTTATCGCTTTAATAATGTACTGATACTCTAGGCTCTTCTGGTCTATTGAAATTCTTCGGAAGCCAGCTCTTCTAAGAATACTCCTTATTTCTGAAGCTTCCATTTTCCTATCATCTGAAGGCCCAACGGGAATTTTTCCCTTCTTAAAGTCTACAACTAGTAGCTCTCCATTTGGTTTCATGCCTTCTCGTAACCTATTGAAGTAATTTTCAGGCTGAGGAATAAAACTGAAAGTATTTACCACTAAAACAGCATCTGCCTCATTTAAAAGTAAGTTAGGTACATCGGGCGGAGTAAGTCTGGTTTCTATGTTTTCGGCCCAGTTACCAACTATTTCCTTTTGCTCATTGATGTATTCTAGGGCATTCGGGTCAATGTCTAGGGCAATAACCTTACCCGCTTGCCTAGCAAGCTTAAAGCTGAAATAACCAGCGCCTGCACCTATATCTGCTATGGTTTTATTGGTTAGGTCGCCAAACGCCTTTAAGACAATCTCGGGATTCTGCCAATCGGTTCTATCTTCCTCTATCTCCATATCGAAGATAGGCTGAACAGTTTCTGGTCTAGTAGGCTTGCTAATCGCAGGGTTTTCTACGGTATCAGGTGTATTTCGGCCACCTTTATGGTTACAAGCCACAGAAATCAATAAGCAAGCAAAGAGGAAAAGCCGTTTCATTAGAGTGCTATAATACCTTCTATTTGTTTGGCTCTTTTGTAGATATCTATGACGTAATCGCTCGAAGAAGCCATTACCTTGGCTGTAACACTAATATATTTCCCCTTACTTGAGGGCTTGAAACTCACTTCATTCATAGGGAATAAATTTTCTACCTCTTGTTTTTTGTCATCGGTTACAATGAACTTAAACATGTACAGAGTAGGGAAGTCATGAGTTGCCTCTAATTTGTTTCTGAATTCTTCAGTATCGTATTTCTGACCTGCCATAGTTCGGGCTTTGATTAAAAGTTAAACAAAAAAAGAGGCTCTATCAAAAGCCTCTTTGTTCCTTTAGGTTTATTAAGCTCTTAGAAGTACTTGTAACGCTGGTCGGTTACCTCAATCTTATCAGTAATTGAAAGAAACAAGCTTTGAGCAATTCTATTGGCTGCTTCTTGTAACAGCTCATTCTCATAGAGCGTGTAGTCGCCAAGTTCAGAAGCTTCAGATCTAGCATTAAGTTGAATAACAACAACACCAGAACCTTCAATTACCTTTGGAGATGTTTTGTCACCAGGGTTTTGAAGACCAGAAGCAGCACCGATTGCCTCTGGCGCAACTCCAAGATTCCCCAGTGAGGTGTCTTCCATTTTTACGTTTTGCTTAGCGAAGTATTGAGCTTCAGGGCCGTAAGCAGTAGCCATTTCATTTACGCTACCAGAAAGGCTGCTAAGCTTAGACTTTATAAAATCAGCCTTCTTTTGGTTCTTAAGAATCTGAGTGATTTCAGCTCTTACTTCTTCTATGGACTGAACACCTTCTTCAGTTTCATTGGTGTAAACAGCTACAACATATTCGTTATCTAGGTCGAACTCATTAACATCATCAATAGATGCTTCACCATACAACCAAGTTACAACCTGACGCGCGTTGGTTAGTTGACCGATTGAGTTAGCGTTCTTGTCGATTTTTGTTCCTTGGAAAACCGAGTAGCCATTGTTAGCAGCGTACTCTCTGAACTCCTCTGCATCGCTAACGCTAGCGGCAAACTCAGCAGCTTGTAGGTAAACCTCATTACTAGTTTCATAGGATGGAACCATTTCAACGATAACCTGAGCAACCTTATATCTTTGCTTAATTGCAGTTTGACTTACGTTGATAATGTAGATTTTGTCATTCTTTTCAATCAACCTATTGATAAGACCAGTTCTTCTTGCTCCAAAAACTTCATCTTTTACGTCTGCAACTTTAGAGTCGGTTTCTCTTATCCATCCAAGGTCTCCACCACTTGTACTGAACTGCCCATCACTATATTCTCTTGCTAAAGCTTCAAAAGCCTCACCGCTATTAATTCTTCTTAGAACCTCTCTAGCAGTTTGTCTAACATTAGACTTTTCTGAAGGAGTCTTTCCTTGAAGGTAGAATACAATTTGGCTTGCTCTAGCAAAGGCTGTTTCAGTAGGTAAGATGTCACTGATTTTATGAATGGTATATATTCCATTCTGCAATTCTGGGCCAACAATATCTCCCTTACTTAAAGTAGTAAGGTTATTAGCCAGTGAGTTTGGCAATGCGCTTGGGTCATAAGTGGTGAACCCTATGCCTTGCTCAGTCATGCTTAGGGCATAAGTTGAATCATTAGTAGTTTCGTCTTCAAAGGCAGCTCTAATTTCACTCATCTGCTCTCTGTACATGGCAGAATCTGCAGCAGACGGAACTACAGGAAAAGAAACATACTCTAAATCTTTCGACTCATCTACAGTATATCTTTCCTTGTTTTCATTCAAGTAGTTTTGAATCTCACTATCCGTTACCTGTCCGACCTGATCATCACTAACGCTACTGAAAGGAACGTGTAGATAGTCTACATCAGAAATGGTAAACTGAGATCTATACTCTCTCTGTGCTTCAGCAAGAGTTACATATTGTGTCTTAGTCAATAAGCTTTCGAACTTTTGGCTTTGTCTACTACTCATGGCTTGAGACTCTGCATTGGCAAAGTAGAACTGTGCCTCAGGTCCGTACATGTTAATATTGGCCAAGAAGTTCTTGATGTCTGCCTGGTTAGTGCTACCAAGATATTGGTTGAAGAAATTTTGCATTACAGGAGAGAGGTTCTTACCCTGAACCATATCAACTCTCTCATTTTTGCTTATTTCTAACCCAAGCTGTTCTAGCTTGTTAGAGAAAGCAACCTGATTGATCAGTTGTTGCCATACTTGGTCTCTCATGTATTGAGTAAGCTGAGGGTTGCCTGTAGGGTAACCGTAACTTCTCATGGCATTATCTACCATGACAGAGAAATCTTCTTGAGAAATTTCTTCTCCGTCAATTTCCCCTACGTTTCTAGCGCCTCCACCAAAAAGATTTTGGTTGGTTGCTAGGTCGGTTAATACAAAAGCTAAAATCGAAAATCCCACTACGACCACTAACAGTCGTCCCATCTTCTCACGAAGCGTATTGATTATAGACATTGGTTAATTTTTAAATAGGCGCAAACATAATTCAATTATGCCCGAAAGTCAAAGGAAAAATGGCGTAAAACTACCTAAGAATCAGTCCTCTTGGTCGGGGTTATAGATAAATAAAACATTGTCTATTCGAGCATCTTCCATTGAGACAACCTTTATTTCAAATAACCCGTGCTTTATAATGTCGTGAACCTCAGGTATACTCTCGGTTATTGATAGAATGAAACCTCCTAAGGTATCGTAATCTCCTTCAGGAATGTCCCACTTATACTTTTCATTCAAGTAGTCAATTTCGTGTCTGGCGCTAAGTATGTATTTGTCTTCATCAATTCTCTGCTCTACCCAGTCTTCATCTTCATCATGCTCGTCCTGAATTTCACCGAAAATTTCTTCAATAACATCTTCCAGGCTAACTATGCCAGAAGTACCACCAAACTCATCTACTACCAGTGCAAGACTTTTCCTTTCTTGTATGAATTGAATCATCAGTTCATTGGCAAGCATAGTTTCAGGAACAATGATAATTGGTGTGAGCATACTACCAATGTCTTGAGGTTTCTTGAATAAATCTAGAACATGACAGTAGCCTATTACATCGTCTATGCTTTCTCTGTACACTAGAATTTTAGTGTGGCCACTTTCAATAAATTCAGTTTTAAGATCTTCTACACTGTCTTCTATATCTATGGCAGAAATTTCTGTGCGTGGTATCATACACTCCCGAACTCTTACTGTTTTGAATTCAAGTGCATTGTTAAAAATCTTAGTGTCTAGCTCTACTTTTGTTTTCTTAATATCGTCACGCGTATTCTGCTTAATGTAATTGCTAAGGTCTGTCAGTCCGAATACTTGTCTATCTTCAGAATATGGCTGTCTCAACACAAAGAGAATAATGAACTTAGACATTTGCTCTATTAGCCACACCACGGGAAACATGATGAAGAAGATGATAATCATTGGAATGGCCAATAAGCTCAGGAGGTTATTGGGGTTGAGAAGAAAGATGCTCTTTGGGGTAAACTCGGCAGTAAATAATACAATGATAGTAGACAGAAGGGTCTGTAAGATAACCACCGTACTCTGAGAATTAAGGTTTTCAGGAAGCTTGCTGGCAATCCAAGGCTCGAGCACACTTGCCATAAAAATACCATATATGACCAGCGCTATGGTATTGCCTACCAGTGCAGTGTTAATAAGTCTAGAGGGTTTTTGGGTAAAAAAGGCCAATATTCGCCCCGCTAATTTGCCTTGTTGGCTCTGAAGCTCAATTTGCAGTTTGCTGGCACTTACAAAAGCTATTTCGGTTCCAGAAAAAAAGGCTGAAAAAATAAGACAGACCAAAATCATGGTCAGTTGGTAAGTATCCATTAGCGCTTAGACTTAGTCTTTTTTGAAGAGCCAGATTGGTTTTGTTTGTCTTCTTCTTTTCTCTTGGCTCTTCTATATCTCATTAAAAATAGCAAACCAAGTGATATCATGAAAATGAAATAGGAAGAGGCTATACCAAAATTCATTGTTTGGTGAACTCCTATTACAAAGAATACTACACTCAGTGAGAATAAAATGGTGTCTCCTAAATTTTTCAAAAGTCGTCTTTTAAAATGGTGGTAGATTCTCTCGGGTTAGTAAACTCATAGCTAGAAAAGTCTTGAGGGGCTGTCATCCCTTCTGCCTGAATGATTTCACTTTCTGACTCTACAATAACAAATTTATCGGTAAAAATCCTTTCAGACTCTGGACTCCAAAATAGTTCTTCTGTTTTAAGAGTCTGTTTAACCTGAAGATTGTTTACAAACACGTCTCCATTAGCTCTGTATACATTACTACCATTCTCTTTAAAACCACTTTGTGCAGTCAATTCGGAAGTCTGTTCACCATTCTTGCCATAAAACTCGATCTTAATGCCATCAGGGAACTCGATGTCTCCATTCTGATGCTGTAGTTGCTTGTTTCCGTATACAATTACTCTTACCACTGTTGAGTCAGTAAAAAGGATCTTTACATCTTCAGACTCATACATAGGCCCTTCATATACTTCCATGTCTGCCAGTCGTTTTTGGTCTGACGAGCATGACGCAAGGACAACTCCAAAAAGCAATAAGAATAAGAAGAGGTTTAGTTTGTTCATTGATAATAAAAAACGGTCTTTCCCTGAAGAAAAGACCGTTCTATATACGTTATACAATTTCTATTGTTCTGGTCTTCTTTGAAGTTTAACCGTTTTGTTAATCCAACATCCAACAGTCATAGAATCACCTTCTTTCTTGTTTTCAGTAAAGATGCTTGACATAGTAGGGAACTGCTCTTTAGCCTGAGCCATTTTTGTGCTGTTTCCAGCTACAGCATAGTAATCATAGGCAGCAATGTATCTTGCTCTATCATCTACTTGGCTAACTTTTTTGTCGCATTGTGTACTAGCCATAACCATGTCTCCAATAAGCTCATACATTTCAGCTTTTAGAGTAGGGTCAATTTCAGCTGCTTCTAACGCATACTTTTTTGCTTCAGAATAATTACCATTAATTCTTTCAGTGGCAGCTACTTGCTTCAATGCCTTACCCTTACTTGTGTTGTCATCGGTTAATTCTGCAGCCTTAATGAAGTACTCTTTAGATTTTTCGTACTCTTTATCTGCACCAAACTTCACACCTAACAGATAACCAACACCATACTGAGGGCTATTTGCAAAATGAGTTTCAGCTGCTTTTACAAACCATTCAGCATCTGTACAGCCACCTTCATAAGCGAATACGAAAATTTTATTGGCCAACTCAGCATCGTTAGGGTTTTGCTCAAATTCAGGCACTAGCTTTTCTACAACGAAATCACAATCAATGATGCCCATGTCAGCAAGCTTACCATCGATGAACTCTTTTATCTCCTCATAACGCTTAGTGCTTTTATTCGCAGCTTTCACCTGAGCAATTTCATGATCGATGTGCTTGGTACTCTGCTCATAAATTTCAAGAATTTGATCTTTGCTAATTTCAACATTAGACCTAGCAAAGGCTAATACCGCTACCTGCATATAGTATCTTCCTAACGGGTAGAAAGCGTCCATTCCCTTGATCTCATATGACTTCTCAAAAAGATCTAGGAGCATTTGAGTCTTATCTGCATCTCTAACATAGAATTTATATGCAGCAATAGCTTTTCTATCGATAGCTTTTTCTTCTTCACCTTCGAAGTTTTCAAAACGCATATCGTAAAGCTTAAGCACCATTTCTGCAGCTTTATCCTTTTCAGCATCCACTTTTGCATTGTCGTAAGACTCTTCCCAAACCTTAATACCATTAATGTATAAGGCTGTGCTCAAAGTAGGGAACTTCTCAACCAATTTGGCAAGATGTGGTTTTGCAGCCTCATAATTACCTTGTCGGTAATTATCGTCAAATAAAGTCCAAAGCGTTTGCGCCTCAGATCTCTGCTCAGGATCTTCTGGCCATGCAAATTGTGCACTGGCCGATGAGCAGATAGCCAAGAAGGCTATTATCATTAGAGCTTTTAATCTCATAATATCAGTAGTTTTAGTTAAATCTTTGCTTTGAGAACCAGGTTATATCTTGTAAAGAGAAACCAAGGTTCAATTTTACGTAATTCTCTCGAACTAAGCCAGTAGTTGAGATATTTCCTCTCTGACCTAATGTCGCACCAACGTTCAAATGAGATAATCCCCAAAATGAACTCAACGGTACTGAAACTCCAAAATTTATACCAAAATCGTTCACCACCTCATTGCTGATCAAAAATGGTGTCTTTTCGTAATGTATACCAAACCTAAAACTAGTTACATTTATCAATTTAGTAGGCTGTTCTGCATTAGGAATATATTCTGTACCCAAGGCGACTCTTATGGCATTTCCGTAGTAGGATTCAGTATGACCTTGGTAATTTCGGTATGACCGCCAATTTTGAAATTGAACATCTAAACCTACCGCGAAAGACCTGAATTTCTCATATGATATACCAAACCCCATTTTCTCAGGAATGTAGAGCGACTCATCTTTATTATAGACCAATGTGTCGGTACTTGTCGTTGTCCCATTAGGGGTTTCGTTCTCAAATGTTACCAACCTCTCCTGCCTCAGGTTAAAACCAGGATTGTAATAGGCTCCAAAATTAAGTCTCTTATTATTACTTAAATTCAAGTTATAGTAAAGGCCTGCACTTGCTGCCAGTTGTCCAAAGCTTCTTCTCTCATTTACAATTGTAGTAGCAAAATTTGAATTGATATCTGTAAGGGTAAACTTGTCTTCATTATTAATAATTCCGAAGTAGTAGGTTCCTTTTAAGCCTATTGATAAATCACCAATTTTGAATGAGGTTACAAGATTTGCTTGGTCTATTCCTCCTCGGCCAGTTACATCAATATTAGTATCCCCTCCTTCAGGTCCGGTTTGTACTTGAGTAAACCCATAATTAACTGAGGTGTAAGGAGAAAGAGATATTCCTAAATTCCATTTTCCATAAACCAATGGAGCGCTCATAGCAAATTCTTTAAACCCACCAGATACGGTACTATATGAGTCAGAGCCATTCGTTATATTTCGATAGTCTACAGTAGTGCCTAATTGAAAGACTGCCTCGTAGTTGGCGCCTAATAGGGCTGGGTTCAGATCATTGTAAAAGTATTTGGTATTGTAACCTATACCTAAACCTCCCATGGCTTCATTTTGAGCAAAACCACTCCAGTTTAAACTCCCAACACCAAGGGCTGAATAACTAGACTGATCGCCTTGAGCCATTGCTGTTTGGAATGCAACAAAACTTAGTATAAAAGCCAGATTTATATATCTCAACCTAAACTTCGAACGCCTTAACACAGAAATTTCCAACATGCACAATTTTGAGGGTTACAAAGATGTCAGTTTTTCAATTAGATTCAAATGTTTTCATATTGATGGAGGTTGTAATGAGCTAATTGCCAGCTTTTTTAACAAAATTTGAGAAAGGCAATCGTTTGCTTATTGAGTCCGTTAATGGAACCTACTAGAAATCAGAGAATTCTGCCTAATTACGGTTAGTAAACGAGGTTTAATAAAAGATGATGGTGAAGAATCAAATTACCATACTGGGTATAATGTCAGGTACCTCTTTAGATGGTTTAGACTTGGCGGAGACTTTATTCTCCAGGGAAAGTAATAAAGCCTCGTGGAGTTTTGAGTTGAATAAGTGTGAGACTATACCTTATCCGAAGGAACTCAGCCATCGCTTAAGACATGCCATAGAGCTATCTGAAGAAGGTATTCAAAAGCTAGATAGCGACCTCGGGGTTTTTATCGGGAAGTCAATAAATAGATTCTTGGGTACAAGATCACAAATGGTTGACTGTGTAGCCTCCCATGGGCACACTGTTTTTCACCAACCTGAAAAGGGAATTACTGTCCAAATTGGTTCTGGAGAAGAGATTTATAACCATTGTCAAATTTCAGTAATCAATAATTTCCGAGTTGCCGATGTAAAAGCTGGCGGTCAAGGTGCTCCTTTGGTACCTATTGGTGATCGAGATTTGTTTGCCGCATACGATTTCGCTCTTAACCTTGGCGGTATCGCTAATATCTCTTTCGAAAAAGAAGGTAAACGAGTGGCTTTCGATATTTGCCCTTTTAATATGGCACTTAATTATCTGGCAAATGAAAAAGGACTTCCTTACGACTCGGAAGGAAAGATAGCGGCTACTGGCCGTATAAATGAATCGCTATTGTCTGAACTTAGCCAACTCCCTTATTTAAGTCAACGGGGCCCAAAATCGCTAGGAATTGAAGATTATCAGAAAAACTGGCTACCACTTTTAAAAAACTCCTCGATTAGTTTGGAAGATAAAATGGCAACTTTTATAGAGCATTCAGCCATGGAAATCGCTTCTACCATCAATGAAAACAAGGGTAAAAAAGTACTAGTAACTGGTGGCGGAGCCTATCATCAATTCTTCATTTCTAGGCTTAAAACTTATTCTAGAGCTGATATTGTGTTACCAGAAAGTAAAATCATAGAATTTAAAGAAGCACTAATATTTGCCTATTTAGGCTTACTTAGGCTTGAGGGAAGGCCTAACTGTCTTTCTTCAGTTACCGGAGCAGAGTATGATGTTAGTGCAGGTGATTTGATTGGATTTTGACCGATTATCAATTATTTTATTTTGAGGTAATGAAGGTTTCTGATCCTTAATGTATCTTGGCGCCCTAATGACCGGGTTTGATAATTGTCTGAACCCTTTTTATTTTAGCGACTCACTCCAATTTTGATGAAAAAAACTGTCTTTCTATTCTTGGTAGGCCTTATGATGGCATTGTTTGCCCCCATAAATCAGCTAAGAGCAGAAGTGGTTGTCGTTGAAAACGCTCCTTCATCTTATCAAGATGAGCATCATGATGAGGTTGAAGGGCATGCTGTAGAGGCTCATGTAGATGATGAGCATCATGATTCTGCCCCTCCGGGCTGGTCGGTTATTCCTTTCGTTCTATTGTTAGGAATGATTGCTACAGGACCACTTTTCTACGAACATTTCTGGCATAAGAACTATCCTATAGTAGCAGTTGGTTTAGCAGCTATTGTAGTATTATACTATCTATTTGGTCTACACAATACTCATGCACCAGTGCATGCATTGGCCGAATACGTACAATTTATAGCCTTGCTCTCTTCTCTTTATATCGCCTCTGGCGGAATAATGATTAAAGTAGACAAACGAGCTACCCCAATGGCCAATGTGGGCCTATTGTTGGTTGGAGCTGTTATAGCCAACCTCATAGGAACCACAGGGGCTTCTATGCTCTTGATTCGTCCTTTTATTAGGTTGAATCAAGGTAGAATTCGTCCTTACCATATTATCTTCTTCATTTTTATGGTGAGTAATATTGGTGGTGCTCTTACGCCAATTGGTGACCCTCCATTATTTTTAGGTTTCTTAAAAGGAGTGCCTTTTATGTGGACTGTTGTGCATAACGCAGTACCTTGGGTATTTGCTCTGGCCTTCTTGGCAGTAATGTTCTACCTAGTAGATAAAAGAAACGTAGACCATGACATAGATGAGACTGTTGAATTCTCGGGCAAGACAACCATTGTAGGTGGCAAGAACTTTATTTGGTTAGCCATAATAATAGCATCTGTTTTCCTAGATCCTAATGTAATTGATGGAGTTCCTGCCATTGTATATGATGGACAGAAGTTCTCATTCTTACGAGAGCTCATTATGTTCTCTGTGGGAATTTTCTCTTACAAGTTTGCTAGCAAAGAAGCCATTAATGGCAATGAATTTAACTTCGAGCCTATAAGGGAAGTAGCGTTTATTTTTATCGGTATTTTCGGAACTATGATGCCAGCTTTGGCTTTGGTCTCTGAGTTTGCTCAATCAGAAGCAGGTGTGAGCTTAATTAACCCCAATACATTGTACTGGGGAACAGGTCTTCTTTCCGGTTTCTTAGATAATGCACCTACCTATCTTAATTTCTTGGCGGCTGCATTAGCTTCTCAGGGTGGAGATATAAGCGTTATTGCAGATGTTCAGGCGTATGCTGCTGGTGGTGTTTATCCAGAATCGGTAGTTAACCTTAAAGCCATTGCAATTGGCGCGGTATTCTTTGGAGCAATGACTTACATTGGAAACGGGCCTAACTTTATGGTTAAGTCTATTGCCGAGCAAACTGGTATTCACATGCCTTCTTTCTTTGGCTATATTCTTAGGTATTCAGTTCCAATTCTAGTTCCAGTATTTATTCTGGTATGGTTGATATTCTTTGTGCTGTAATTCAAAACATCAAGCCCCATTTATGAGTATATTACTTACTCATGAATAGCTTTTACTACGATCTTATTCTATCTGGTTTAACTTACGTGCTGTTAACCTACCTAGCATTTACGCTTATGAGAAGCAGGAAACGAACCGGTGGAACTGATAATAATGATGGTGGTATTAGTATTGATTCTGGGCCAAAAATAGATTTACCTCCTGGTATAGTTTGGCCAGATGGCTCTGGTGGCTCAATGCCTTCGAAAGAATTAGAAAGAGAGACTTACTAATTGCACTTCTTGCAAATACCCGATACCAAATAGTTGCTTTCTATGGCTTGAAAACCATTAGGCAAATTTACCTCAGGAATATCTACATGCTCAATGCAAGTAGTTTCATCACACTTCTGACACTTAAAGTGTATGTGATTGTGCTTGTGTGAGTCTTCAGAGCAATTGTCATGACAAAGCGCATACCTTGTAGCACCAGAATCATCTAAAACCCTGTGTATAAGTCCTTTGTCAATGAATGACTTTAGGGTTCTATAGATAGTAACCCTATCGTATTTTCCGTCTATCTCTGATTCAATATCACCATGACTAACCGCCACGTTTTTATCTAGGAAAACGGAAATCACATCGCCTCTACTTTGGGTAAGTCTTAGCGAATGATCTTTCAATAATCTTTTTACTTCCGAATTCACAATTAAATATATTAATACAATCAGATAAGCCCAATTAGAACTAAATGGTTCAACGCTTTTTTCGTCTACTAAACAGCTTGCCCATTCTGTTTACGAACTGCTTTTCCCAGTTCCAGAAGAATGCAAACTGCCCAAATATAAACCCATAAATGAGAATTAATATTTGATATAGTGGGAAAATCAAGACTACATATAATAGAAGTCCCCAAAAGCCATGTACGTTCTCGAAACCTACTAAGTCGAAAATAATAGGTTTAATAAATAGTACTGTAGATCCGGTAAAAGCGAAAACAATGAGCACCATTACCGTTTGAAAAGCCGACTTCAATCCCCACTTCTCCTGCAATCTTTCCAGAAACTTCTGCTTAGCCATAATTTCGGTTTGGGCGGCAAATATATAAAAGCCAGTTAGTTATTCGGGAATGATATTCTAAAACCATCAAAAATTTAAGAATGGCTGCTGTAGGAGCACATTAATTCAATAAATTGTAGTGGAATCCTAAAACAACTATGCAAGACTTAAGTAAGTACCAGCGAATGCTTGTGGCTCTAGACCTGAGCCAAATGGATGTATATCTTCTAAAATACGCCTCAATGGCAGCCAAAGTATTTGACATTGACACTGTTTACTTTGTAAACATTGCCAGTTCATTAGAGCTACCCGAAGAGATTCAGGAGAAATATGCCGATGTATTTGCTCCTGTAGACGAAGCCATTGAAAAGGAAATGGAAGAAGAGATCAACGAGCACTTTGTTCTTCCGCCTAACTGTGATACAAAAACAATTGTAACTACAGGCAAGGTAACAGAAGAGATACTCAAACTTGCAAAAGTAAAAGTGATTGACTTGGCTCTTTTGGGTAGAAAGGCTGAACATGGAGGTTCTGGGCTCAACTCTAAGAAAATCGCCAAATCTATCAGTTCATCAGTAATCTTTGTTACTGAGAACCCTCCTTTGGAGTGGAATAAAATAATGATTTCTATAGACTATTCTGACCACTCAAAAATGGCTTTCGAAATTGGTGCAGCTATTCAGAAAAAATGTGGTGCTCAGCTCTTAAGTAACAATGTTTACAAAGTGCCTACAGGCTATTATAAGTCGGGCAAAACTTATGAAGAGTTTGCCGAAATAATGCTTGAAAACACTAAGGAGGAGTGCGATCGATTCTTCAAGAAGATGGACTTAGAAGGCGTTGAATACGACCATACTTTTGCTTTAGATGACGATCCTCATCCAGCGGATAAAATCTATAAAACAGGAGCAGAAAAAGGGGTAGATCTTATAATGATTGGCTCTAAAGGTCGCTCTGGACCAGCCTCTGTACTAATTGGCTCCGTAGCTGAAAAGTTAGTAGAGGAAGGCAATGATATTCCCATAATGATAGTGAAAATGGGCAAAGAAAACATGAGTTTCTTAGACGCCCTTTTCAGAATCTAATAAGTGATAACCGCCTGAATGTGAATCTTCATAGGTTCCTTCAGGCGCATATCCTCATCTCCGGTAACATCAAACCCCACAATGTGCTTGCCTTCGGCATCGAAGAAAAGTTTTAGGGTTCTGTAGTTAGAATATATTTCGTTTTCCTCTTGAGTTTGAATATTAATCTGACTCAACTTGTCCTGATTATAAATCACTTCAAAAGTCTGGACGAAGCTCTTCTTAGCTCTAGCACTAAAAATCTTGGTGCGTACTCCTTCAAGTGGAGTCAACTCCTCCTCTCTATAAGCATCTCTTAGGCCAGGCTGATCTATATTGGCTTCATAAAACAGACTAAACTGAGATTTCCATTCGTCCTTAGTTTGAGGGTGAATCTCAAGAAGGTCTGTATTGCCATTAGACTCTACAGTCTTCTCTAAGCCTGCATTCTCATCAATTAAATACTGAATTTCAGCCTCTAAGAGCTCTTCAATGTTAAAGTAAGAGAGTTCTTCAATGTTGTTCTCGGGTCTGATATTACACCCGAGTAATAGCAGTGTACTTAGTGAAAATAAAAGGAAATGCTTCATATTAATGTATCACCTGTCATTTCGGAAGGCACTTCTACACCCATTAATTTGAGAATAGTTGGTGCTAAATCTCCCAGCTTACCGTCTTTTAATTCAAGCTTTAAGTCATTATCAACCAAAATACAAGGGACAAGGTTCGTGGTATGAGCCGTATTTGGCGAGCCATCAGCATTAACCATGATGTCTGAGTTTCCATGGTCTGCAATTACAATGGTGGTGTAATCACTAGCCAAAGCAGCTTCCAAAACTTCTCCTGCACAAGTGTCTACAGTTTCACAGGCCTTTACTGCGGCATCGAAATCGCCTGTATGCCCTACCATATCGGCATTTGCAAAGTTTAAGCAAATGAAGTCAGAAGATTTTGCATTCAATTCAGGAATGATGGCCTCCTTTATATCGTTAGCACTCATTTCTGGTTGAAGATCATAAGTAGCTACTTTGGGAGAAGGACATAAAATTCTTTTCTCGCCTTCAAACTCAGTCTCTCTTCCTCCACTAAAAAAGAAGGTAACGTGTGGGTATTTTTCCGTTTCAGCAATTCTGATCTGCTTTTTACCAGCTCTTTCAAGGACTTCACCCAAAGTGTTATTCAAATTATCCTTGCCAAAAATGACATCTACCCCTTTAAAGGAATCATCATAATTGGTCATGGTGACATATTTCAGACTAAGCTTTGTCATGCCTTGGTCTGCAAAGTCTACCTGTGTGAGGGCTTGAGTTATTTGTCTTCCACGATCCGTTCTAAAATTGAAGCAGATCACTACATCTCCTTCGGCAATTTTAGCAACTGGACTTCCATTTTCAACCTGAATGATTGGTTTAATAAACTCGTCTGTAACCCCTGCTGTATATGAGTCTTCAATAGACTGAAGAATGTTTTCAGAAGGTTGACCGACACCATTTACCATGGCATCATAAGCTAGTTTTACACGCTCCCAACGATTGTCCCGATCCATGGCATAGTACCTACCTACCACAGAAGCAACTTGCCCGGTGGTGTTTTTACAATGCTCAACAACATCGTTCATATAGGCTTTTCCTCCCTTCGGATCAGTATCTCTTCCGTCAGTAAAAGCATGAACAAACACCTCTTTGAGGTCATTTTCGGCACATATACTTAAAAGACCTTTTAGGTGGTTAACATGCGAGTGAACACCACCATCTGAAACCAAACCGATAAGGTGTACTTTCTTTCCGTTGGCTTTTGCATAGGTTAAAGTGGACCTCAAAGTCTCATTTTCAGCCAAGGTGCCATCTTCTACGGCTTTATTGATTTTTACCAAGTCTTGGTAAACCACTCTTCCAGCACCAATATTCATATGGCCAACTTCAGAGTTTCCCATCTGACCTTCGGGCAAACCAACAGCTAGTCCAGAAGCTTCTAACCTACTATGTGAGTAAGTTTCAAATAGTTTATCCATCACTGGTGTGTTGGCATGGTCTATAGCCGAAACCTTTTTGTCTAAGGCTAGTCCCCAGCCATCCAGAATCATCAATAAAACGCGTTTCTCCATAAGGGCAAATATAAAAATTCAAGGGGGTTTGTAAGAGAACATTCATTCTATTAATTTGATCGAATCATTGAACCCTCCGTGGAATAATTGGCATTATTTTCGTTATACGGAAGCAAGTTCTAAATCATGAAGACCTATCTGAAATACACAGTATTAGTACTGACTCTGTTTCTTTCTCTTTCTGCCTTTGCTCAGAAAAAAGAGGACGATAACGTAATTATCGTTAAAGTTGAAGAGTCGCTAAAGGCTAGTAGCTCCAAAGAACTTATCAAATACCTTCACAGTAAGGTTGAAATTAAACTTGATGGAGAACGGAAAGAGTATAGTTCAAACCAAGCGGAAATCATGTTGAAGCAGTTTTTTCAGCAGTATCCATCAACAGGCTTTGAGTTCAATCATGACGGTACTAGCACGGCTGGTGGAATCATCTATGCTATTGGTACCTACGCATCTTCTAGCGGAAATCACAGAGTGGTTATTCGTGCAAAAAAATTCAGCAACGTATTTAAAGTATATCGATTGGAGTTCACTAAAGAACGATAATTCGGTTTTAGCTACATTTGTGATATGAGACCACCTTATGTCACTAGCGAATTACTCAACGATTTTATAGACAGAGCTTTTCAGGAAGATTTGGGTGATGGAGATCATTCAACTTTAGCGAGCATACCTGCAGATGCAGAGAAATCTGCCTACCTTTTAATGAAAGAGTCGGGTGTAATTGCCGGTATGGATTTAGCCCCATTGATTTTCCATAAACTTGACCCTAACATGACCATTGAGCCCTTGGCGAAAGATGGGGAAGAAGTAAAAAAGGGAGATATAATACTTAGGCTTAAAGGAAAAGTTAGGGCAATACTATCTGGAGAGAGGTTATTATTAAACTGCATGCAGAGAATGAGTGGTATTGCCACGAAAACAGCCTACCTGAATACTCTGATTAAAGGAACTTCTGCCCGACTTTTGGATACCAGAAAAACGACTCCAAACATGCGCATGCTAGAAAAATGGGCAGTAATTATAGGAGGTGGGGTAAACCATAGATATGGGCTTTATGATATGGTTATGCTAAAAGATAACCATGTAGATTTTGCTGGTGGAATAGAAAAGGCTGTTTATTCTACTCGGGAGTATTTAAAGGCAAAAGGCTTAAAACTTAAAATTGAGGTAGAGACTAGAAACCTAGATGAAGTGCAGCAAGCCTTAGATGCTGGAGGAGTAGACAGAATTATGCTCGATAATATGAGCAATGAAGATATGCGTGCAGCGGTAGAACTAATAGCAAAACGTTCAGAGACAGAGGCTTCCGGTGGCATTACCGAAAAGACCATTCGTTCAGTTGCCGAAACCGGAGTAGACTATATTTCCGTTGGAGCACTTACCCATTCTATTAAAAGTTTGGATATAAGTTTAAAAGCAGAATAGTAATTGACTAAGCCAAAACGCAATTTTTTAGTTCTATTGATTGAAGCCTTAGTTTTGATCATTATGTTTGTGTTCCTTTTTAGACACTGTGCATAAGGAGCATAAAAATGATAGTTAAAACCAAGAAGTACGCTCTAGATAAAAAGGCCTATATGAAGGCAGGCCTTAAAAATGTTTTCATCGACCAATGGTGGGTTATACTCATTGCCTTGGCTATTTCTGCCATGACATTCGTAGTGCCTTCAAACTGGTGGTGGATTGGTGCCCTCATAGCTTTTACACTTTATGTGCTTTTTTGGGTAATTCAGTTTGCTGGTGTAACCCAACTAGAGCAGAGTAAAATGCTCTTTGACAAACTTAGTTACGAAATAGATAGCCGACAGATTCTGATAAAACTGAACTCTAAGCAAGGTATGCCTATGAAGTGGGATCAGGTGAAAAGGGCTTGGGCCGATAAGAAGCAATTTGTGCTGGTTATTAATAAGGCTCAAATGATGATGTTTCCTTACACGGTATTTAAGACTCAGAACGAGGTAAAGTTCATTGAGACCATTTTGAAACGTAAGGGGCTTATAAAAGAATAATTTCAACCTAGTTGAAGAGAGAGCACAGCCACAGGTTGTGCTTTTTTTATTAAAGCTCTAGTCTCGGAGGCAGTTGTTCTAAACACTAACTTGAATCAGTGAATTCTCGCTATTACATAGAAGGGCTTATAGCAGTCTTTATTTTCGGAATAACTCCAATATTTATCAAGGAAGTAGCAGCCAATGCCTTCACCATAGGCGTGGTTCGTTTGTCTATTGGTATGGTTTTTCTATATCTATTAGCCGGACCTTCAAAAATCAGCAAACTAAGAAAAAGCGAATGGAGGGCACTAGTCTGGATAGGTCTACTCTTTGGAGTGCACTGGGTTACTTACTTTATAAGCGTAAAGCTCTCCACTCCTTCAATGGCCATACTAAGCGTTTCTTCTTTTGGCTTACATATGATATACCTAAACTGGATCATTAAAGGAGTTAAACCAAAACCTGTAGATCTAATAGCTGTATTTATTGCCGTGGTAGGCATCTACCTAATTGTTCCAGACTTCAATTTAAAGAACGATGTAACTGCAGGCATTCTGGTGGGTTTGGCTAGTGGCTTAGTATTTGCCATTCTACCTTTCGTTCAGCAACGCCACCAACACATAGACTCTATGACTCGTGCTTTTGGTCAGTATGCGTTTGCCATGCTCGTATTTCTAGTTTTCACCCCTGAAACAAATTGGGAACTCTCCCAGCTCGATTGGATTTACCTAGCCATACTCGGAGTAATTTGTACTGTTGTAGCCCATACACTTTGGTTAAGAGCTACAACAATGCTTCCACCAACCAATTCTAGCCTGATATTCTACCTTGGTTCGCCAATAGCTATGCTTACTAGTTACATTTTTCTAAACGAAACCATGAACACTAATAAAGTAATAGGTGCCTGCTTAATTATTTCAGCAAACATCTTTGGCGTTCTAATGCGGAGAAGAACCAGCTATAAAACTTCCTCAGAAGGAAATTGAGCTAGATAAATTTCAGGATCAAAACCATATAAGGTTCTTTATCAGTTCGAGATATTGAATGCAAGAAAGAGGTCTACTTCTCAACCACCTCCATCACCAACCTAAAGCCAGTGTAGGCTGTTGGCTTTGCAAACTCTTGCCTTGAACTGATCATTGCCCAATAAGGAGTCTGGAGATAACTTCCTCCTTTAGCCACAGTTGAGTTTCGCCCTTCGACATAAAGTGAAGTAGTCATCTCACTCACGTTGCCACTCATATTATACAGGCCATAGCGATTTGGTATAAATTGATTTACTGGAGTGGAATAGCTAGTAGGTCGTACACTCTTCATCTGTTCTTGAGCAAGACTAAATTTAATTGAACCATCGTCTTGAACTTGGCTGATTATGTTTGTGTCGCTCACTCTTAAAATATTGGCGAGAATATCTCCTTTAGAGTTTCTAATATAGGGTCCTCCCCAAGGGAACGGAGCAATATCATTACCTGCGCGCGCTGCCCATTCCCATTCTTGCTCAGTTGGCAACCTGAAAATGACTTCTTCAAACTCACGTTTCGGTTGATTATTATATTCTACGGTAAGCCACTCGGCAAAGGCTTTCGCATCGCTTAAGTCTACACCAACAATAGGATAATTGTCGAAACTAGGGTGTTTATAGTAATACTCCATATTGGGCTGATCCCATCCATCTTGGAAACTCCAGACTTTAGTTTTTGGTGAATGATCTGCAGACTCTTCTCCTGTACCCATATAAAAGGCTCGATAGTCTTTAACCGTGGTTTCAAACTTTGCCATATAAAACCCATTTTCTCCAGCTTGACTAGGAATATATGCCCAGTGTTTCTCGGAAAGTATGTCAGGAATTTTAGGAGCCTTCCTTTGAGCGAAGGATGATGTTGAGAATAGCAGTATTGCCAGTAAAAGTGTGTTAGCTTTGTTCATTGTTTTAAGTTAGAGTTTAAGATGAACAAAAAACGAATCAAATACTTCTTTCTTGCTTCGGTGCTAATCCAAATGTTTGTGATTACATCACTAGCAACGGGTTCACCATTGCTTACAATGTCAGTAGTAGAAGGAGGGAGTTTACCGTGGGGTAATCTTATGACAGCTCTGATGTTCATTCTATTTCCGCTGAATTTCCTCATCATTAGAAGCACCAGAAAGGTTCACCCTATTCCTCTCAAAGTATTTAGAATCTGTGTTTTGATCAGCCTTGTGTTGGGTGTTTTGTGGATTCCTATGACCTATGCTCTTTCGGGCAATTGGTCAGCAACATTTCATGGAGAAGACACCAAGTCCAAAATATGGTGGGCATACACTTATGCCACACCAATTCTGCCATTTGCCGGCTACTTTTTAATGCGTATTCTGTCCATCTTCTTTAAGCCTTGAGCTCAGCTAAAATTGCTGTAGACTCATCAAGCCCTCCAAACTTTAATTTGGAAGTAAACCACTTTTGCAGCTTCGTTTTAGGTGTTGAAAGCCCTGCAGAAAGGTGTACTGCCACAAAGGCCAGAATCAGACAAAGGCTTCCATTCACGTACCAAAACTGATTCGGAATTTCACCAATATACCCTTGACCTAAAAGCACATATAAAAAGGCAAATACGAATGGTCCGGCTAAGGTGGCAACTCCCCAGAGAATCAACTTTATCTCGAGTATTTTAGCTTTTTTGAGTTGATGAATCTGCTTCTGCAATTCTGCCATCGGTAAATCATAATTCAATGATTTCACTCTGTAAATGAGGTTTAAATCGAAAATGATGGTGGCGATAAGGAAGGCATGAAATGCCACAGCTATTACAGTAAGAGGCCAAACTCCCCAAACGGCTACCATTAACCTACCGGAGAATGACATAAAGATGACGGCCAGAACAATCTCAAAAATTGGTTCATAAGTAAGTTTATGGAAGCGCTTTTTGGCTGAATCCAGAGCTTTCTCATAGGTTCTCTTTTTGTCTATCTCCAAAAGCTGATCGAGTTTCTGATCATAACCTTTCCAGAGTTGTAGTAATTCGTTGTTTTCCATGACTTAGATATTTTGACTTTTGAATTTCTGAGCTAATGATTTCTTGATTCTGCTGAGCTTAGTGGCCACATTGGTTTCTGAGAGGCCAACAATCTGAGCAATGCTGGCAATACTCTCTCCTTCCAACTGAAGAATAATCAGAGCCTTATTAACTGGCTCTAATTCCTGAATAAAGCCTTCCAATATTTTGAGTTGTTCATCTTTGCTATCAGTAGAAGCTGTTTGCAGACTGTGTATATTGCTGTCGTCCAGAGCAATTTCCTGCTCCTTTTTCTTTCCATGCTTCCGATAAAAACTCACCGCTGTGTTCAAAGCCACCTTGTACATCCAGGTGCTCACCTTAAAATCAGGTTTGAATCCCGGATAAGAGTTCCACAGCTGAAAGATGATTTCCTGCACCAGATCTTCCCTGTCTTTTGCATAGCGGCAGTAGTTAAAGCTGACCTTGTAAATCAGTCTTTCGTGCTGCTTGATGAGTTCTAAGAAATCTTCTTCTCTTGCTTTCAATGTTTTGTGTTTGGTCTATTTATCGCAGGCTTTTGAAAAAAATCACACCGAGTATCAAAAAAAATTCTGCAATTCACTCAAAGTTCAAACTTTTTATTTCCTTTGTTCCCTCAAATGCAAAACGCAGCCAACATATTAACCCCACCAGGAGCCTCTAATATCGCTAGAGGAGTGAGGGCTGTGAGCACTATCAGGCAAGATAGGCGCTAGTCGCCTACATATTCCATTGTTACCTACGTGGTGACATAACCTTCTATATTTCTTAATTATCCTTATTTTATTACTTGTTAGCTTGTGACTTCAGTCGTCAGCTAGAGTCTAAATCCAAAATGGAAATAAAAATTACCGTAAGACCCGCAACCTCAGAAGATCTGCACTATGCACAGACCATAGTCGATGAAATTGCTGCCTCGGCAGCCAAAAGAGGCACTGGTATTGCCAAAAGAACCCCTGAATATGTATCCAAAAAAATGGACGAGGGAAAGGCAGTAATTGCTCATACACAAGATGGAACATGGGCCGGTTTCTGCTATATAGAGGTTTGGAGTCATGGGCAATTTGTGGCTAACTCTGGCCTAATTGTTAATCCTGAGTTTCGAGGTCACGGCCTGGCCAAACGCATTAAAGCAGAAGTCTTTAAACTCTCTAGAAAGAAATTTCCTGAAGCAAAAATCTTTGGCTTAACCACTGGTGCAGCTGTCTTAAAAATCAACTCAGAACTGGGTTACAAGCCTGTCATTTACGAAGAATTAACACAAGACGAAGACTTCTGGGCTGGCTGTAAAACCTGTGTGAACTTCGATATACTCACCGCTAAGAATAGGAAAAACTGTATCTGTACCGCCATGCTCTATAACCCTGCTTGGGAGAAAAATGCTAAGCCTAAGAGGACAGTTTGGACCGAAAGGGAATTGGAGAAAGACCTGAAGCTTTTTGAACGATGGATCAAGTTCAAGAAGAGCGTAATGTTGAAAATTGACGAAAGAAAAAAGAACAAAGAAAATGGAAAATAATAAGGTAGTACTAGCATTCAGCGGTGGCTTAGACACTTCATTTTGCGTGAAGTACTTATCTGAAGATAAAGGCCTGGAGGTTCATTCGGTGGTAGTAAACACTGGTGGATTTGATGCTGAGGAAATCAAAAGAATTGAAGATAGAGCGAAAAGCTTAGGCGTAAAATCGCACAAAACCATAGATGAAACGGACAACTACTATGAAAAGGTAGTTCGCTTCCTCATCTTCGGAAATATTCTAAAAAACGGCTCTTACCCTCTTTCAGTAAGTGCTGAACGTGTTTCCCAAGCCGTAGCCATTGCGCAGTATGCCAAGGAAGTTGGTGCCAAGGCCATTGCTCATGGTAGCACAGGGGCTGGAAACGATCAGGTTCGCTTCGATATGATTTTCCAAACTTTTATGCCTGAAGCGGAAATCATCACTCCTATTCGTGACATGCAGCTTTCTAGAGAGGCAGAGATTGAATATCTACAATCTAAAGGTGTAGACTGGGATTTTACCAAGTCTGTGTATTCCATTAACAAAGGCCTATGGGGTACTTCTGTTGGAGGAAAGGAAACCCTAAAATCTAATGGTAACCTGCCGGAATCTGCTTTCCCTACTCAAGTTACAAAGACAGCGGCAGAGGAATTAAAACTGACTTTCGAAAAGGGTGAAATCAAAGCCATTAACGACAAAGCATACCACAAACCAGCCGAAGCCATTTTGGCACTGGAGAAAATAGCCGGTCCTTTCGGAATAGGAAGAGACATTCATGTGGGCGACACTATCATCGGTATCAAAGGCCGCGTTGGTTTTGAAGCCGCAGCCAGTGTACTGTTGATCAAGTCTCACCAGGCCTTGGAGAAACACGTGCTCAGCAAGTGGCAAATTTATTGGAAGGATCAGGTTTCAGCTTTCTATGGCAACTGGCTGCATGAGGGCCAATTCATGGACCCTGTAATGCGTGACCTTGAGGCCATGCTGAAAAGCACTCAGCGTAATGTTTCAGGCGATGTATTCCTGACACTATTCCCTTACAGATATCAGGTCAACGGTATTGAATCAGCTCATGACCTGATGTCTGCTAAATTCGGCCACTATGGAGAAATGAATAAATCATGGACTGGTGACGATGTAAGAGGCTTTGCCAAAATATTTGGTAACCAGAACGCCATTTACCATCAGGTAAACGAAGAAGAGATATGATTAAGGTTGGAATTATAGGTGGTGCTGGATACACAGGTGGAGAGCTCATCCGCCTGCTACTGAACCATCCAGAAGCTGAAATCAGCTTCGTTCAAAGCCGAAGTCAGGCGGGTAAAAAGCTCTATTCTTCTCACAATGATCTGTTGGGTGAGACCGAAATGGAGTTCGTACCAGAATGGCACAGCGATCTAGATGTTTTATTCCTCTGCATGGGTCATGGCGACTCTATGAAGTTCATGGAAGCCAATCAAGTGGATGATTCCGTAAAGATCATTGACCTCGCTCATGACTACAGATTGGATGACAGCAAAGTGTATGGACTACCTGAGCTGAACAGAGAAGCCACCAAATCGGCCAATTTTGTAGCCAACCCAGGTTGTTTCGCCACAGCCATCGAATTGGCCTTGCTTCCATTGGCTCACAACGGTATGCTCAAGGAAGTACATGTTTCAGGAACCACTGGATCTACCGGTGCCGGTGTAATGCCTTCAGACTCAACTCACTTTAGCTGGAGAAATAACAATATTTCTACTTATAAGGAATTTCAGCATCAGCATTTAGCGGAAATCCGAAAGTCTTTGATGCAGTATCAACCTTGGTTTGAAAACAACATCAACTTTGTTCCTTATCGTGGAAACTTCACCCGAGGTATTCTGATCTCTGCCTACCAATACTGCGAATGGCCTTTGGAAGAAGCCGTGAGGGTATATAAGGAATACTATGACGGACACCCGTTCACTTGGGTAACCGATAGCCCTTTAGACGTAAAGCAGGTGGTTAACACCAACAAATGCTTCATTCACTTACAAATGCACAATGGTTATCTGATGGTTCAATCAGCTATTGACAACCTGTTAAAGGGAGCTTCCGGCCAGGCCGTACAAAACATGAATCTGATGTTCGGGTTAGAAGAAACCACCGGGCTGAAATTGAAGGCGAGTGCTTTTTGAGCCCCCATCCTCCCGATGTTTCGGGACCTTCCCCCAAGGGGGAAGGCTTAGCAGTCTGCAAGAGTAGACTGAAGAATATAAAACTAGCACATCGCAAAAGCCCCTCTCCATGGAGAGGGGTTTGGGGTGAGGCCATAAAAACAACTAAGAAAGTACGTCATTCCCGCGCAGGCGGGAATCTCTCTCTATCAATTGGGAGATCCCCGTTCCGAAGCATCAGAATCACGGGAATGACAGCAAAGAGATAGAAAATGAAATTATTCGATGTATATCCCCTCTACGATATTGAGCCAGTAAAAGCATTGGGTTCAAAGCTTTGGGATAAAGACGGAACAGAATACCTTGATCTCTACGGAGGGCATGCTGTAATTTCAATTGGTCACACACATCCACACTATGTGAAGAGACTGACCGATCAGTTGAACGCTCTTGGTTTCTATTCCAATGCGGTACAGAATTCTATTCAGGAGGAGCTGGCTGCAAAATTGGGTGAAATTTCAAACTGCGAAGACTATCAATTATTCCTTTGTAGCACGGGTGCCGAAGCGAATGAAAATGCTTTGAAGCTGGCTTCCTTCCACACTGGAAGAAAAAAAGTGATTGCCATGAAGCAAGCCTTCCATGGTCGTACTTCAGGTGCTGTTGCCGCTACTGATAACCCTAAAATTGTTGCGCCATTCAATGCAGATCATCAGGTGGTTTTTGTACCGATGAATGACATTGAGGCACTTAAAGCTGAGCTTGATGATCAAACAGCTGCTGTCATTATTGAAGGCATGCAAGGAGTTGCGGGCATCTATGTACCAAGCAATGATTATCTGCAGCAGGTTTCGGCACTTTGTAGAGAAGCCGGTGCCTTGTTAATCATGGATGAAGTGCAATCTGGAGCAGGTCGATCAGGAAAGTTCTTCGCTTATCAGCACAGTGGCATTCAACCTGATGTTATTTCACTGGCGAAAGGAATTGGTAATGGATTTCCCGTAGCTATGATTTTGATTGCTCCTCACATTCAGCCTTGGCATGGAATGTTGGGCACTACTTTTGGTGGAAATCATTTGGCCTGTGCCGCTTCATTGGCCGTACTTGAAGTAATCGAGCAAGAGAAGCTAATGGAGAATGCCGCTGAATTGGGAGAATGGTTGATAGCAGAACTCAAGGCTATTCCACAAATTAAAGAAGTACGTGGAATGGGTCTTATGCTGGGCATGAGCTTCGATTTTCCGGTAGCTGAGCTAAGAAAGAATCTGCTTTTCGCTCATAAAATATTTACCGGCTCAGCTGGCGATAAAAACACGATGAGATTATTGCCTTCACTGGCCGTTAGCAAGGAGGAGTTAATCCAATTCCTTGAAGCACTAAAAATTGAATTGAATAATTTATGTTGAGTCGTTGAGGTGTTCACAAGTTTAGAAGTTAATCAACCTCCAAACTTCGAAACCTATCAACACAAAAACTTTGTATGAAAAACTTCACTTCTGTCAAAGATGTAAAAGACCCGGGTGGTCTGGTAAAAAGGGCCCTGGAAATCAAGACTAATCCTTTCACTCCTGATTTTGCCAGAGGAAAAAGGGCTGGACTGATATTTCTCAATCCAAGTCTGAGAACACGCCTGAGTTCGCAGGTAGCTGTTCAGAACCTTGGTGCAGAAGCCATTGTGCTAGATATTGGAAAAGATGGCTGGGCACTCGAATTCGAAGATGGAGTGAAGATGAACGGCAACAAAGCCGAGCATATTAAAGAAGCCGCTGGCGTAATGGGGCAGTACTTCGATGTGTTGGGGGTTCGTACTTTCCCTGAGCTGAAAGACAGAAATACCGACTATTCCGAGCAGTTGTTGAATGCATTTATAAGGTACTCTGGCCTTCCGGTAGTCAGCCTTGAAAGCGCCACCAGACATCCTCTACAAAGCCTTGCGGATTGGATGACTATCGAAGAGAACTGGAAAAAATCTGAAAGACCAAAGGTGGTAATCACCTGGGCTCCGCATGTTAAGGCATTGCCTCAAGCCGTTCCTAATTCATTTGTAGAATGGATGCGAGAGGCACCTGTAGACCTAACCATTACTCATCCCGAAGGATATGAGCTGGCAGAAGAGTTTGCTGGTGGAGTACCTGTTGAATATGACCAGATGAAGGCCCTTGAAGGTGCTGACTTTGTATACGTGAAGAACTGGTCATCTTACAAGCAGTATGGTCAGATTTTGAGCCAGGATGAAAGCTGGAGTTTTGGCAATGAGCAACTGGCCGTGACGAACAATGCCAAAGTGATGCACTGTTTGCCGGTCAGAAGAGGTTTGGTGATTAAAGATGAAATTCTGGATGGCCCAAATGCCATTCACCTGCAACAGGCTAAGAACAGAGTGTATAGCGCTCAGGCTGTGTTTGCGGAGTTATTTACCTCCTCAAACTCCTCCTTGTAAAGGAGGAGCTTAACGGTAGTGCTAGAGTAAAAGGTACGCGTCATTCAGAGGGAGAATCATCCCGATGAATATCGGGGATGAGGCGACCGAAGAATCTCCAAGAGGTGCATCTAATTGGGGATTCTTCAGTCGACCGCTAAAGCGGGTCTCCTTCTGAATGACAGAATCCGACAGAGAAAAGAAACAAAATGAACAAACTAACCATAATCAAAATAGGTGGGAACGTGATCGATGACCCCAAGTCATTGGATCAGTTTCTGACTGATTTTGCTCAACGAACTGAGCCGGCCATTTTAGTGCATGGTGGCGGGAAAATCGCTACGCAGATTGGGAACAAGCTGGGTATTGAAGCGAAAATGGTGGATGGACGCAGAATCACAGATGCTGAAACCCTCGATCTGGTGACCATGGTTTATGGTGGTTTAACCAATAAGAAAATTGTGGCTCAGTTGCAGTCCAAAGGCTTCAATGCGATTGGATTAACTGGCGCTGATGGCAATGTCATGCTAGCCAAAAAGCGACCTGTCAAGAAGATTGACTACGGCTTTGTAGGTGATATTACAGCAGATGGTGTCAACACTTCCTTACTTCAAAGCATGTTAAATCAAGGAGTGAATCCGGTGTTCGGTGCACTCACTCACGATGGTGAAGGGCATATGCTCAACACCAATGCAGATACCATCGCTTCGGTATTGGCTGTTGCTATGAGCCGAGAATTTGAGGTGGAACTGGTTTATTGCTTCGAGCAACCGGGAGTGCTTTCTGACTTTGAAAACAAAGTAGTGATTCCGGTGCTTGAGCCTAAAAATTATCAGGAATACAAGGATTCAGGAGTAATCAATAGCGGGATGATTCCAAAGCTGGACAATGCCTTTGATGCCCTGAATGCAGGAGTGAAAAGTGTAAGAATTATTCAGTTCTCTGACCTGAATCAAGCTGAAGCAGGAACTCTTATTCGATTATGAAAGAATCAAGCTTAAATATCAGCCTTCAAAAGTGTCATTCTAAGCAGAATGTGCCGTCTTCCCCCTCGGGGGAAGATGAGAGATGGGGGCTCATTTCTGGAACTTGGAGATTCTTCGCTGCACTACGTTCCACTCTGAATGACGGAATCCGTTGCATTGTGCTTTCAAACAGAGAGATTGTTTCTGGCAATAACGTATCAGAACGTCACTGCGAGGACTCTCGAGAATTCGAGAGGACGAAGCAGTCTCCTAATCGCTTTTCGAGACTCAACGAGGGATTGCTTCGTTGCAAAATTTCACTTTGTTCATTTTGCGCCTCGCAATGACGGTAACTATAAAGATTTGCTGACATGGAATTGAAAGAACTAGCTATATCGCTTCTCAAACAGCTGATAGAAACTCCCTCAATGAGCAGAGAGGAGGATAAAACAGCGGATTTGATTGAATCGCTGTTGAAATCTAATGGTGTTGAAACAGAGCGACTACAGAATAACATTTGGGCGAAGAACAAACGTTTCGATGCTTCAAAACCAACGCTATTGCTCAACTCGCATCACGATACGGTGAAGCCCAATGCAGGGTATACCAAAGACCCCTTCAAAGCCATTGTAGAAGATGGAAAACTCTATGGCCTAGGAAGTAATGATGCTGGTGGATGCCTGGTCTCTTTAATCGCCACTTTCCTTCATTTTTATGAAGAGGAATTGTCTTACAATATCATCTTGCTGGCTTCAGCTGAAGAAGAGATTTCTGGTAAGAACGGTGTTGCTCTGGCTTTGCCAGAATTGGGAAAGCTCGACTTTGCCATTGTAGGAGAACCTACCTTGATGCAAATGGCTGTTGCCGAAAAAGGATTGATGGTGCTTGACTGTTCTGTAAAAGGAAAGGCCGGTCATGCCGCCAGAAATGAGGGAGAAAATGCCATTTACAACGCTTTACCTGTTATTGATTGGTTCAGAACTTATCGTTTTGAACAAGAATCTGAGTGGCTTGGACCGATTAAAATGTCTGTTACTCAGGTGAATTCCGGAACTCAACATAATGTAGTACCAGATCTTTGCCAGTTCGTGGTAGATGTTCGGACTACGGATGTCATGAGCAATCAGGAGGTGCTGGAATTTATTCAGCAGTCGATTGATTGCGAAGTGGTAGCCAGATCCACCCGACTTAACCCATCGTCTATTCAGGCAGATCATCCAATTGTGAAAGCTGGAGAAAGCCTCGGAATGACTAAATATGGGTCTCCAACATTGTCCGATCAGGCCTTAATGCCTTTTCCAAGCCTCAAGCTAGGCCCGGGAGATTCTGCAAGATCACACACGGCAGATGAGTATATTTACCTGAAGGAAATTGAGCAGGGAATAGAATTGTATATTGAACTGATAACGAAATTTATGAACGTCACTGCGAGAATGTAGGAGATTGCTTCGTCACAAACTTCTGCTCCCGATGTCTCGGGACGCTCAGTTTGTTTCTCGCAATGACGGTAACAACTAAAATTAAATGAAGACCGAAGACAGAGGACCGAAGTAATACTTCCGTCTTCCGTCTTCCGTCTTCCAACTTCATCACATGAAACTCTGGAAAAAAGACATAGAAAGCTCGGCCAAGGTTGAGCAGTTTACAGTAGGTAGAGACCTTGAATTCGACATATTCCTAGCACCGTTCGATGTGCAAGGGTCGCTGGCACACACGGCCATGTTGGAGTCTATCGGCTTGCTGACAGCAGAAGAAAAAGAAGCCATCCATACCGAACTCAAAGCCATTTACAGAACTATGGAATCTGGTGAGTTTGAGATGATGGAGGATGTGGAAGATATTCACTCCCAAATTGAGTTTATGCTCACCGAAAAGCTGGGTGATGTTGGTAAGAAAATCCACAGTGGCCGCTCCAGAAACGATCAAGTTTTAGTGGATCTGAAGCTTTTCATGCGTTCCGAAGTCAAAGAAATTGTGGAAGGAACCAAAGCCTTATTCGATAGAATGACCGCTTTGAGCGAAGAATACAAATCGGTACTTATACCAGGTTACACGCACATGCAGGTGGCTATGCCGAGCTCATTCGGACTATGGTTTGGAGCCTATGCCGAAGGTTTGGTCGATGACCTGAATGCGCTTCTTTCTGCCTATCAAATGGTGAATAAAAACCCACTGGGATCTGGAGCGGGTTTCGGTTCGTCATTCCCCTTGAATCGACAATTGACAACTGACTTGTTAGGCTTCGAAGCCATGCACCATAATGTGGTTTATGCCATGATGTCTCGTGGAAAAGCAGAGAAACAATTAGCCAGCGGAATGGCATCTATTGCCGCCACTTTGGGTAAATTCTCGATGGATGTTTGTCTTTACATGGGGCAAGATTTTGGATTCCTTACTTTCCCAGATGAGCTGACGACTGGTTCGAGCATTATGCCTCACAAAAAGAACCCTGATGTATTCGAACTGATTCGTGGCAAGTGTAACCGTATTGTGGCTTTACCGAATGATATCGCCATGCTCACGGCTAACCTTCCTGTAGGCTATCATCGTGAAATGCAGTTGCTGAAGGAGCTATTATTCCCAGCGCTGGAAGACTTGAAAGCCTGTTTGGAAATGGCCGAATACATGCTTCAGCATATCAAGATTAATGCGTCAAAAATTGATCAAGACAAATACAATTACCTGTTTACAGTGGAAGAAGTGAACCGACAAGTACTTTCAGGGGTGCCCTTCCGCGAAGCCTACATCCAAGTTGGGAAAGATGTAAATGCTGGAGAATTCAAAGCCGATAGAAAGGTTGATCATAATCATGAGGGCAGCATAGGCAACCTAATGACTGAAGCCATTCGCGCTTCTATGGACAAACAATTGAACTCCTTCAACTTTGAATATTGGGAAAAGAAGATTGAAAAGCTTGTGAATTAAGTTAATGACCACAATTCATCCGATTGGAAAAAATGCAATGCAAAATTCAAAATATGTGGTCTATAGGTTGAGAAGAACCATTAGTTGTTAGCTTTTTAGTATTGGTATCACCTAACGAGGTATATACGGAAGTATAAGGGCTACTAGTAGTAATTGAATACACGAAACTTTCTATTCATATAGGACGATCTTCTCGACCTTTCCTTCCTTATTAAAGTTGATAAAAATCCCGTCTGAGGCAAACGCTGGAGATACATAATAGAAAGTTTCAAGTTCGTATTGGTTTTCTTTTCTCGAAAGCCTTTCATTAGGTAAACCCATTATTTTGACCACCTGATCAATATCCATATCAACTTCTATTCGTTTTGAATTAGTTACGTTAAGTCTAGCCTCTCTAGCTTTTGGACTTAGCATTAGAAAGTATGTAGGTAGTATCAATACCAACAATAGAATTATGATCTTAAACTTGTTCTTAACTAGAAGTTCCACCTTTTAGAGTTTGTCAAATCGATTTTCTTATCCTCATCATACGAAATAGTCTGCGAACCCCGAAGGATTATGACTTATTGCTTCACCATATCAATCAAAAAACGTACAGCCCAACTCATCAGAGTAAAAATATTGATTGTTATCAGTCCATTCTATGTCCCTCCTACACTTCCCACTAATCGCACCTCCTTCCCTATAATCAACCGAGAAGCTACTGAGTATAATGCTGCTTTAACCAACCCCCAAAAAATTTACTCTTAGATATACACTTCCGAGAAGCTTACACTCAAGTAGGGAAAGATGTAAATGCTGAAGAATTTAAAGCCGACAGAAAAGTGAATCACAATCACGAGGGCAGCATAGGCAACCTAATGACAGATGCCATTCGTGCTTCTATGGAGAAGCAACTTAATGCCTTTAGATTTGAACACTGGCAGAAAAAAGTCGAGAAACTGGTTTCCACTTGAAATTTAAATGCGGGAGTTTCCAAAAGCGTTCCCCCTACCACCAAGCTTTGAGAGCAACAGGTTTTTCAAGGGTATGACCAAGTACTTTTCTAAATTTATTAGTTTAAACTAAAATTGTAATAATCACATTATATTGCCTTTTGATATATAAGTTGAAAAATATTTTATTCTTTGGCCTATTCAATAAAAACAAAGTAATGATAAAATACAGCAATGCCATAATCTTCCTTTCGCTTGCTTTAATTCTAGCAACCGCCTGTGAGCAGGCTCCGGAGCTGAGCCCCAGCACTAACCTGGCCGATGAAGTATCCATGGCCAAGCAATGGTACGAGAACTCTTTTGATAACTCTTTTGGATCAAAGCCTAGAACAACCGTTGTTGGACATACGAATCAGGCTAAGCAACCAGTTTGGGAACGGGCTATTGTATCGGAAAGAAATGGTAAAACCTATATAGATGTGCCTTTGCAATACTATAGGATAGACAACGTAACACAAAACACATCTTCAGACATTGTCAATAGTACTGATGGGGCAAAGGTGCATCGCTCTGCGTTAATTGCCTTAGAAGAAGAATATACTTTGGTGGTATTGAATATTATACCGGAAGAGGACTTTGATATGCCAAAAGAAGGCTATGGCTACCTAAGTTTGTTGGAGCAAGGGTTTGACGGAAAAATGATTTACTCAGACTTTTCTGGAAACCTTAGAGGAGGGCACGTTTTTGAAAACGGAGTGGCTACATCCAAGATAAAACTGTTCAAAAGAACACCCAATGTTAACTTAGACATTGTCCGTTCTGGTATTAATAACGGTGGCAATGTAGACCAAGGCGGTTGTGTAATTCAGGTAATGACCCTTTACGAAAGGTATTGTGACTATGATGCCTCAGGTTGGGAAGAGTGTACCGAGTGGCAGCCCATAGGTACATACACCTGGTACGAGTGTCAAATGGACTACCTAGATGATGATGATTGGGGCAGTGGCGATGGGCCTCCTATGGAAGATCCTATCTCCGAAATAAAGAACAGCGTAACGGACCCTTGCCTGAAAGAAAAAATAGACAATGCCATTCAAGACACCCTAACAAATAACTTGATGGACAGTCTAGAAAATGCTATGGGATTGATAGGTGGTGGAGAGTTTGAGCTGGAAATACTTACGGACAATAGTTATGCTGGGACTACAACTGATGGAGAAACGGAAAACCGGAACGCATTCTTAATTGAAATTTATATTAACCCTGATCTAACCTCTAGTTCGCAAGAGTATGTCACAGCAACCCTATACCATGAATTTTTGCATGCTACTTTCTTATTCTACGAAATGGTTAGGGATAGGCACGTGCCTAGTTTTTCAAATGAATACCTCCAGTTATTCGACTCCTTAATAGCTAATGGGATGAACCCCAAGGATGTACAACATCATATCATGCTCAATAACTATATGACTGACTTCAGAAATGCTGTACTAGAGGTTCATCCAAATCTTACGACCAATGAATTAGAAGCACTTACCTTACACGGTCTTCAGGCATTAACACCCACACAGCATATAACAAATAATAACCATAGAGTTGGTAGTCAAGGAACTAATTGCAATTAATAACACCCATTATTATGAAAAGAAAAGAAGTATTGTTTTTGCTAATGTTTTTATTAACCAATACCTGTTTTTCGCAAAAAGAACTGAAAATAGAGTTCCAAGATGAGATGAGTCTAGCAAAATATATGGTAGTTCAACTTGGCAGAGAGGAAGCCAAGCCATTGAAAAAAAGGCTTCCTTATATACATTCAGCAACTCTTAACCTGACCATTGACCTGAAAGGGAAGATACTCCAAGTCGATTTTGTTGAAAGGGCCGAGGAAGAAGACTTTAATCAATTGTTTGAACGATGGGTCAGGTCAACCTCAGGTAAATGGAAGGTCACAGATGCTCCCGGAGGAGTGGAAACTCTAAACATTATTATCCCTTTTTTGCAAAAAACCCCCCCTTATGCTGGATATAAAGATTGGACTGATCTGATTGAAAAATTTCAAAATTACCACACTAGCCTTTCGCCTGACAATATTGAGAATTGCGAAGCTAGTAGTTGCATTATTGTTCATGAGATTGTAAATGTCATGTATCCTGCAGTGCGTTAGTTACAATGGTTTTCAGGAGTAGAACCCGAGTTGGTGTACAATTAATAGTAATCACAGAACCGGCTCTCACGGAACCAATTGTAATTAGAAACAATGATTGATATGAAAAGAAAAGCTATTCTAAGTGTGATTCTACTCTTAAATACCCTCTCCTGTTTTTCGCAACAGAATCTTTCAATAGAGTTTCAAGATGAAAGGAGTTTAAAAAAATATTTAGTCTATCAAATGAGCCGTGAAGAAGCTAAGAAACTGAAAGAAAGACCTCCCTACGTCCATTCAGCGACTCTTAATCTGACCATTGACCTTAAGGGAAAGATGCTCCAAGTCGATTTTGTTGAAAGGGCTGAGGAAGAAGACTTTAATCAATTGTTTGAACGGTGGGCCAGATCAACCTCAGGTAAATGGAAGGTTACAGGCGTTCCAAAAGGGGTGGAGACGTTGAACATCATTATACCTTTTTTACAAAAAACGCCCCCAGACCCAGCCTTAAAAGGTTGGGATAGTCTTTCGAGAAAATTTCAAACATACCATCAAAGTCTTTCCGCTGACAATATAGAGAACTGTGAAAAGGGGAGCTGTATTATTTTAAATGAAATCGTAAATGGCATGTATGCTCCTGTGCGTTAGTTACAACGGCTTTCAGGGCATTCACGCCAACTCAGAGTGCACTTAACAGTAATCACAGAACGGGCACTAAAGGAACCAATTGTAATTGATCATATTATGAAACATAGTTATATATGGATACTCATGTTTTTCTTGATTCTAGGAGTCAGTTATTCTCAAACGGCTTTAAGGGTGGAATTCGATGACGATGACAGTCTAGAGAAGTATTTGACCTCACAATTTGATGGCAAGCTGGCCAAGTCTTTCACTGAGAAAGAACCCTACGTACAATCGGCCACTGTGCGAGTAAGCCTAAATCTCTATGGAAGTGTTAGTAATATATATTTTATAGAATCCAGCACGGATAGTGATTTTAATAATCTTGTTTTAAAGTGGGTTTGGTCGACCTCTGGAAAATGGGAGATTACCAACGCTCCAACGAATACTGATTCTGTAAATATCATTATACCATTCCTGCAAAGAACCACGCCAATGGATCCAAAACTTGATAGGCTGGACCTGGTGAAAAAATATCAGGACTATCACAAATCCTTGACCATCAATAAGATTAGCGGGTGCTTCCAAACGAATTGCGTTATTTTACCAGAAATTAGAAATTACAAAGGCCCTGTCTTCAAAAATGAATGACTAAAAAAAGACCGAATTAATAAAGTCAATCATAGATTCAATTCCATACACATTACAGCTCAACAATAATATGACCGACTTAAGGAACGCGGTGCTGGAGCTACACCCCAACCTACCAGCCAATGAACTGGAAGCACTCACTTTATACGGCATTGAGGCACTGAACCCAACCCGAAATACGATCAACACTGAACATAGAACAGGCACTAAAGGAACCAACTGTAATTGAAAAGCTCACTAAAATGAAGAGAAAAGAAATTTTAACTCTAATCCTATTTTTATTTGCCTCCATTGCTTTTCGCAACAAAATCTTTCGATATACTTTGAGGATGAAAGGAGTTTAAAAGAATATTTAGTTTATCAAATGAGCCGTGAGGAAGCCAAGAAACTCAAAGAAAGAGCTCCTTACTTACCACTCGGCAACCCTAAATCTGACAATTGACTTGGAAGGGAAGGTGCTCCAAGTCGATTTTGTAGAAAAAGCTGAGGAAGAAGACTTTAATCAATTGTTTGAACGGTGGGTCAGATCCACCTCAGTTAAATGGAAGGTCACAAACGTTCCAAAAGGTGTAGGAACATTGAACATCATTATACCCCTCTTGCAAAAAAACTCCTCCCTACATTTCCGGGTATTACGATTGGGCTGATCTTATCGAGAAATTTCAAAAATATCACCAAAGCCTTTCGCCAGACAATGTTCGAAACTGCGATGCGGGAAGTTGTCTTATTTTCGATGAAATGATAAATGTTATATATCCAAGCTCACATTAGGGACTGAGGCCGTGATGTTAATGCTGAAGAACTCAAAGCCGATAGAAAGGTAGATCACAATCATGAATGCAGTATAGGCAACCTAATGACAGACGCCATTCGTGCTTCAATGGACAAACAATTGAACTCCTTCAACTTTAATTATTGGGAAAAGAGGATAGAAAATCTTGTCTGTTAAAGTTGTTTCCATTAATCTGCATCCAAAACAGAAAAAATGACACAACGAATACTTCTAATTATCTTTTTAGTCTCAATAAGTTCATTAGGTTTCGCTCAAAGGCCAGTCAGCGTTTCTTATAAATATGATAAAACGACTGAAAAATATATTTTTGAAGCAAAAAATTCTACCAATGAATACATTACGTTAGTAGTATACTTTAACAGGCTTAGTAGCCTAAATGCCAGTACAACACTACCAGCCGTTAAAACAATTAGAACAGGTACAACAAGACTATTTACTTTAGAAAAGATGGGAACAAATACACCCAGCTTCGATTATGGATGGGTGTATTGGTTTGGGACACATAATGCAAAGGTCAAAGATGTACAGTATTTACTTCCCACTACTGCTGGCACTAAGATAGCCGTTTTTAATACGAATACGGTAAAGGATGTTCTTGGCCAAAAGGATGACACCGATTACTATGGTCTTGCTTTCAAGCTGGTAGATGGAGATACTATCACCGCCATTCGTAAAGGAATTGTTGAAGCAATTCAGCAAGAAAATCAAACTGATACTCTCAAATACACTTACACTAAAAATAGAAATTTTTTAAAAATTAGGCATGAAGATGGTACTGTAGCCCGCTACAGTAATTTTAGAAATGAAAGTGTTCAAGTAAGTGAAGGAGATGAAGTAAACCCTGGAGATCCGCTGGCCATTGCTACCCAAACTAATCAAATGGGAGATGCAACCTTATTGATCACTGTCAGCCATCTGCATATCGACCCAGATGATGGAAAAAATTATAGAGACTGGAGTAGTAATAAATATGTAAGGCCAAAGTTCAAGACTAAGAATTATGAAGGGTTGCTTGAACCTGGAAAAACCTATATTTCAACCATAAGCACCGATTTAATAACACAAGAAATGGGAAAACGAGAAAAGAAAAAGTACTTGAAGAGTTCAAAGTAGTTTCTGGCTCGGTAATTGATTGATAATCAACATGAAAAATGCCGCAATATTTATATTTCTTGTACTTCCTATACTATCACAAGCCCAAACCATAGTATCTGAAAAGCCACTTATTAAGGAAGGTGTAGGTTTTTTTGATAAAGAAACATATTCTCTAAGGCAAGAAGGGTTTCCCTATCAGATGGAGGTATATCGCGAGAGATCCAAAGGTTTCTGGTTTAAAAGTAACAGAACAAACACGGTCTCAATAGTAATTGACTTCGAAAATACAGTTGGACTGAAGGCTTCGGTTCCGTTACCTTTTGTAAGTGACTTCAGGCCAGGTGTCCACCATTTGTTTGAATTTTTCTCGAGCCCAAGACACTGTAGTTTTTCGTTCTACTACACAGAAGGAATAGTTAACCCAAAACTGTCTAGACATACCTACGTTCTGCCTGTCCCTGATGGCAAATCGGTTACTCTCACCAGCTCTAACTTAAAGACTGAAGAACCCTTCGTTACTCCCATAAAGTATCATGACGGAATTTCTACGTTTTACGGAGTTGAGTTCGAAGTGAAAGACTCCTTCACAATCACCGCTGTTAGAGGAGGGAAGGTTGAGTATGTGGAAGATAAGCTCCCTGGTGGGGAAATGAAAAACAGGCTAAGAATAGTTCATCTCGATGGAAGTTTTGCAGATTATTTAGGTTTTGACCAAAAGGGCATAAATGTGAAAACTGGTGATAAGATACTTGCGGGTCAACCCCTTGGTACGGTAGATATAAATCGTAAACTATTTCTTTCAATAGGTTATCAGACCTTAGAAGTAGATCGCAAACTACCCTATAACGAGTGGCTTAAAACTGTTTTTATTAACCCTTCTTTCAGAACGAAAGAGTCTAAAAAGCCATGGCGTGTTGGAGAAAGCTATACCTCGTCTCAGCCTGCAGCTCTCATCACTCAAGAAATGAGCAAAAGGCAGAGAAAGAAGTACCTATCGGGCAGGAACTAAATAAGCTCAAAGCCAAATACAGCCACAGCGTAAATGGCAGTGACTACCAAGGCTAATTGACTGGTTTTACGAGTATGAGCTTGTATGCCCATTGTTCTGATGATCTTAACATTAAGCGACATGGAAACCAAAACCATGGCTAGTGAAATACCAAATAGCGCCTGCGGGTTGTTAAACTCATACCACGCCTGATTATAACCCACTTCCATGATCAGTGAGATTAATACCAGAATTAGGGATATGGTTTGCAGTGATTTGTGTTTCATAGAAGAATCTGAATAAGGCTAGCTCAAAAGTAATTGTTTCCGTCATCCCCAACTTGATTGGGGATCTACTTTTAGCCTTTAGAACATAATAAGGAGATTCCCGATCGTTGTCGGGAATGACGATATACTTTTGAGCTAGCCATAATCGCTAAGGTAGCCAGAAGTCGAAGATAATTTCATTCATACATTTAAAATGTCCTTTAGGGCACTTCTTATACCCAATCTTAGAACATGGCCTGCAACTGAGTCCCTTCTTCTCTAGAATTGTGAATTTGGTTCGGTACGGGTACATGCCAAACTCGGGAATGGTGTTTCCCCAAATGGAAAATATGTTCTTCTTCAGTGCGGCTGCAATGTGCATCATTCCCGTGTCGTGAGTGAAAACATAAGAAGCTTGTTTGAGTATTGAGGCACTCTGATTGATGGAAAACTTACCGCAGCCATTGTAGATTAAGGCTTTCTTACCTAGCTCATTCAATGGTTCTTTAAAGTCTTCTGTTTCATACTTCCTATCGAAGAAATCGGCAATCTTTTCCCCATTTTCAGCGTCTTCCTTTCCACCTAATAAAACAATGGGCTTATTGATTTTATCGCAAAGCTCTATCATTCTATCTAATGGAAGCTTCTTGGTTTCATGATTACCACCAATTGCAAAAGCCACAAACTCTCCTCTATGAGTTTCGGGTAGCCAATCTTTCTCTACTTCATCTTTTTCTGGAATGAAGTAATCCAAGCCCAGAGCATCTACTTTCACCCCTAGAGGTGCTGCAGCTTCTAGGTATCGATCTACTATATGAACATTAGGGAGCTTATCAATCTTAAGGTTTACAATCAACCATTTTTCCCAGTTCAGCTTGGGGAAAGCCGCAGATTCAGTGCTGAGGCCAGACTTAATTCTTCTTGTTCTGAGGTTATTGTGAAGGTCAACCACAAAGTCGAAATTCTCCTTTTTCAAGTCCTCAATCAGGGCTTTCAGGTCACCATCTAATAAATGAAACTTGTCGATATAGGCGTTTGCTTCCAATACAGAGTGATACTGCTTTTTAGTAGCATAGTGTACCTCAACATCGTCTACCTGAGTTTTGATAGCTCTGATGACTGGAGTAGTGAGCACTATATCCCCAATGGAGGAAAAACGGATAATCAGTACTTTTTTAGGCATGCGCAGGAGCTTTCGCTCTTTTCTCAGCAAAATGTTTTTCTATCTCTTCTTGGCTCAAAGCATTGAAGGTCATCTCGGCTGTTAACCCTCCTTTTCTACCAGTCAATAAACCAAATTTCATATGATGATAACCTTCCATTTGGTGAGCATCAGGGTTAATGGAAAGCTTAACGCCTTTCTCCAGCGCATAGTTCACCCATCTCCAGTCCAAGTCTAACCGCCATGGGTTGGCATTAATTTCAATCACCACATTATGCTTTGCACAATGATCTATCACCGCTTTATGATCTATCGGGTAACCCGCTCTTCTCAATAAAAGTCGTCCAGTTGGGTGACCCAGAACCGTGGTATATGGATTTTCTATGGCAGTTAATAATCGCTGGGTTGCTTTCTGTTTGTTCATGTTCAACACCGAGTGAACAGAAGCGACAATAAAGTCGAAGCTGGCTAAAACCTCATCAGAATAATCTAGGCTTCCATCGTTTAGAATATCAGATTCAATCCCTTTGAAAATCTTAAATGGTGCAAGCTCTTTGTTTAGCTCATCAATTTCTTGATGCTGCTTTGCAACTCTTTCTTCGTCCAGTCCATTGGCGTAGAAAGCTGATTTGCTATGGTCGCAAATGCCTAGGTATTCATAGCCCAACTCTTTGCAGTATTCCGCCATTTGCCGCAGCGTATGTTTTCCATCGGAGTAAGTGGAGTGGTTGTGTAGAATACCTTTGAGGTCTTCCATTTCAACCAGCTTAGGCAGTTTATTGCTTTTGGCTAGTTCAATTTCGAAGCCACCTTCTCTCATTTCTGGTTCAACATAAGCCATATTCAGCGAAGCATAAAGCTCTTCTTCCGAACTATATTTTTCCAAATAAGCCATATCTCTTAATGACTTGTTGTTCGCAATAGGAATGCTCAAATGAAGCTGATTACCCGTTTTCAAAAACTGCTCTCTCACAAAGTCTTCAGGTTTGCAAAGAATGAGCTCAACAGTGATTTTATGTTCTTTGAAAAGGCCTCTCCAGATAACTGGACCGCTCAGTTCTAATAATTGGCTGAAGTCTTCACTATCATTTAACTCATCTTCCAGAGCATCGAAATCATTGGAAGCCACTAGAATTTCTATAGTATCGGCCACCTCTAGCTTTCTGCGCATATCTCCGGTTACCTCGGCTTTCTCGGCATTTTTGAATGCTCCTAAGATTTCGATGATCTCTGTGGCAAGCACTTCTGCATCGGCATAATGGAGCTTGTTCGCGTTAGCTTCTTTAAACTCTAGCGCATCAATAATGGTCTGTTGAGTCTTTTCACCAAAGCCTTTCAATTTAGCTACCAAACCTGAGTTGGCTGCTTCCTTTAATTCGTGGCCGCTCTCAATACCCAGCTCTTTCCAAAGCACTTTAATCTTTTTCGGTCCAATTCCTTTCATGTCTAACAGCTCAACAATACCCTCGGGTGTTGTGGCCAAATATTCTTCCAAGGCTTGTGATACCCCTTTGTTGGCTATTTCATGAATGGTAGTGGCAATTCCTTTTCCAATTCCTTGTAAACCTTCTAAATCTGATAAACTCATGTTCACCAAATCGAAATCAGATTTATCGAGTTGGAAGACTGCGTTCTGATAACCCCTGATCTTGAAAGAGTTTTCATCGTGAAGCTCCATAAGTGCAGCCTGCAGTTTGAGTTGTTTAAGAATTGTTGAGTTATCCAATTGACTATGCTTTGTTAATGAGAGTGTATAAAACTTGCTTTTTATAGCTGGAAAGACTAACTATTGTCTTACGCCTTACAAAGTTAAAAATAAGTGATTATGAACTACTGGTTGATAAAATCTGAGCCAAATGAATATTCTTATGACGATTTGGTAAGGCTGGGGAAAGACCACTGGGATGGCGTTAGGAACTATGCGGCCAGAAATCATATGAAGGCGATGAAGAAAGGGGATCTAGCGTTTTTCTATCATAGCGTAAAAGAAAAATCTATTGTAGGTATTGCCGAATGCGTAACTGAATACTATCCAGACCCCACTACCGATGATGATAGATGGGTAGTAGTAGACTTTGCTCCTAAACAGAAACTTAAAAAATCAGTTTCACTAGATGAGATAAAGCAAGAAGAGTTTTTAAAAGATATGACTCTTTTGAAGATCTCTCGTCTATCTGTTCAGCCAGTTAAAAAAGAAGAGTTCGATTATATTATCAAGATGTCTGAGGCATGAAAAAACTATTCTCTCTATGTTTTCTAGTCTTGGTGGGCTTAGAGCTAAATGCACAGATAAATCACCTGGCCAGATATGAAATACCTCATGACTGGAATAATGATGATTATATAGTAGTTTCTAAAGAAGAGCAAGGGGCACTAATTATTGAACCAGTAATACAGTCTGGTCTCAAAGATTACCCAATTATTTTCCATCATTTGAATAATGACCTCAAGCTTGATTGGACAGATACACTAGACGTTAAGAGACAGCTATTTCTTAAGGGATATCATTATGCTCAGAAAAAAACCTATCTACTATTCCAAAACACATCGGTATCTAGAGAGATAAAACTGGTGGTAATCGATCAGGAGACTAGAAAGATGGAAGCTTTTGAACCTCGTAGCATCGTAGACTTGGAGATTCAAGAGTTTGAAGTATTAAGAAATACGGCAATAATTGGCGGATATATAGATGAAAGGCCTGCTGTTTTTGCATATGATATAGACAATCAAAAAGTTCGAACGCTATCTAATGTTTATCAAAACAACTCTGAACTTCTTGAGGTAAGAATTAATGCAGATAGTGTGACCTTCAATGTGCTTTCTTCAAAGAATGACAGTAAGAAGGATCGAACGATTAACATTAATACCTATGATTTTGGAGGCAATGCCGTTCGCGACTATGAAATAGAAACCATTAGAGATCATCATCTGCTGAATGCTATTTCTTCTTCCATTTATAATAAAGAACAAATAGTGATTGGCCTATATGCCATCAAAGCAGGAACATTCCCCTCAGGTATCTTTATTAATCATGTAGATAGAACCGGCCAACAAAGTATGAAATATGTGAGCTTTGGAGAGTTTGATACTTTTTTAGATCACAACGGAGAACGAAGAGCCGAAAAGCTCAAAAAGCGAGCATTAAAGGCTAGGCAAGAATCGAAAGATTGGAGATATAAGACCGATGGGTTGTTTCGCGAATTAATAGAAACTCCAGAAGGGCTTATAATGGTAGGAGAATTTTTTAAACCATTAAGTATGAACACACAAAGCTATATGAGAAATCAGGCAGGGCTGAGTCCACATTTTCGCAATAGCTTTCCCACAAGAAACTTATCAACAAACGATCCTAATCTAATGAACTACAATCAATCGGCAAGGCAGGTTAATTGGGATTTTACTCATGCCTTTGCCATAATGGTAGACAGAAAGGGAAATCTTGTATGGGATAGAAGCGCAACTATAGACGAATCAAAGGAAGACGTTTTAGATAACTTTGGAGCTTTTCAAATAAAAGGAAGTCAAGTCTATTATGCGCTTTATCATAAAGAGGAATTGAGATTAAGCAACTTAAACGGTCTAGATGAAGAACCTTCAGTAGAACCACTGGTGCTAATGGAGCCTGGTGATAAGGTGAATTTTACAAAGGAGGGGTATCAAGGCGTAACCCGTTGGTACGACAACAGATTCTTAGTATATGGAGTCCAAACTATTAAACCTGGTAACACAAATGCTAAGAACAGAAGAGTGTTTTTTGTTAATTCTATTAAAGCCTTAGCCACAACCGAAGATTAAAATTAGGCACCTTCTTCCACGAGCAATTCCTTTTCTTATATTTGTATCCTGAAATGCAAAAGCGGCTTCTTTTAGGTCATCCTCAGTTAGCCATAACCATTGGCCGTCTCTGTCAGCAACTGATAGAAAATCATCAAAATTTCGAGAACACCGTATTATTGGGTCTTCAGCCCAGAGGTATTTTCCTTGCCGAAAGAATTAAAGAAAAACTGTTAGAGCTTACCAACAGCAATATTCAACTCGGCTACTTGGATGCTACTTTCTACAGAGACGATTTCAGAAGAAGAGACAACCCAGTTCGTGCCAATGAAACCAAAATCGATTTTTTGGTGGAAAACAAAAAAGTAGTACTTATTGACGATGTTTTCTTTACCGGAAGAACCGTTAGAGCCGCTTTAGATGCAATGCACGCTTTTGGCAGACCAAGCAAAGTAGAATTATTGGTTTTGGTAAAAAGAAAGTATTCCAGTCATTTACCCATTTTCCCAGACTATGTGGGCAAACAGGTTAACACCATAGAAAGCCAAAGGGTATTGGTTGAATGGAAGCATCAAAAGGGTGTAGAAGAAGATAACGTGTGGCTAATTAATAAGGAAGACTAATGGATAAATTGAGCACTAAACATCTCCTCGGGATAAAAGATCTTTCTAGAGAAGATATAGAGCTCATTTTTCAGACAGCTGAAGAGTTCAAAGATGTAATTAACAGACCCATAAAGAAGGTTCCTTCTTTAAGGGACATTACAATCGCCAACGTTTTCTTTGAAAACTCTACACGTACAAAGCTTTCATTTGAGCTTGCTGAAAAAAGGCTTTCTGCAGATGTAATCAACTTTTCTAGCAGTAGCAGTTCCGTTAAAAAAGGAGAAACCCTCCTCGATACGGTTAATAACATTCTATCTATGAAAGTAGATATGATTGTAATGCGCCACTCTAGCCCGGGAGCACCGCATTTTCTTTCAAAGCATATAGACGCCAACATTGTCAATGCTGGTGATGGCACTCACGAACACCCTACTCAAGCTTTACTAGATACCTTTTCAATCAGAGAGAAGTTAGGAAATGTTGAAGGTAAAAAAGTGGCAATTATTGGTGATATCCTTCACTCAAGAGTAGCGCTTTCCAACATCTTTGCCCTTCAAAAACTTGGTGCCGAAGTAATGGTTTGTGGACCAATTACCCTTTTGCCAAAATACATCGATACGCTAGGAATTAAGGTTGAACTAGACGTTCGTAAAGCACTAGAGTGGTGCGATGTAGCCAACATTCTTCGAATTCAGCTAGAGAGACAACATATCAAATACTTCCCATCTTTAAGGGAGTACTCACTGTACTATGGAGTGAACAAAAAGCTCCTCGATTCGCTTAACAAAGAGATTACCATCATGCACCCTGGGCCAATAAACCGAGGGGTAGAATTAAGCAGTGATGTTGCCGACTCCGACCATGCCATCATCTTAGATCAGGTAGAAAATGGTGTGGCTGTAAGAATGGCTGTTCTTTACCTTTTAGCTTCAGTTTCTAAATAAGCTCATATGAAAAAGTTTCTTCGAATTCTGGCCATCAGCATAGTGCTGATAGTCCTCGCTTTCTATTTTCTAGCCATTCCTAAGTTCGTAAGCCTAATTACAGATTACGATCGTTATACTTTTGAGTATGTTACTAGCAACCCAGAAATGGTTGAGAATTATGGAATTGGCTCTAATAGAAACCCTGCCGATTATGGTTTCCCAAATTATGAGGAGATAGACTATGAAACTTTAACTGATGGTTTGGCTCTAAACGGATGGTACGTTCCTGCCAGCAAAGAAGGCATTAAACAGACCTTAATGATTAACCATGGTAGAACATCTAACCGATTGAAAACCATGAAATACTTGGCTTTGGTGAAAGAGCAAGGTTTAGATTCATTGTACAATATCTTCATTCCTGATTTAAGAAACTCTGGCAAATCGGAAGAAGCCAAAACAGCCTTGGGTTATGAGTTTGCTGAAGATATAGTAGGCAGTATGAAGATGCTAAACGAGCGGTTCGAACAGACTGATTTCGTGCTTTATGGCTTCTCAATGGGGGCAATGGCCAGTGCTGTCGCAGTTAACCGTCCCGATTTGGTACAATTTCAGAAAGACAACGGACTTAAGGTTCACAAGCTTATTTTGGACAGTCCTTTGAGTAATGTTAAAGAAACCTCTCGCTTGGCAGGAAAAGAAATGGGCATTCCTGACTTCATCTTTAACCTTGCATGGGGTAGCTTCGATAAAGAAGTTGAAGGTTGGAGCGACAAAATGAAATTCTCCTATTTGCTTTCGAACAATAAGTTGCCAACGCTAATCTTATATAGCGATACAGATGCCATGACACCAGCGCCAATTTTGGAGAAAGAAATAGAAGGAGAAATGAATGTGTACCCAGTGTTATTCAAAGACTGTGATCACGTACAGATTTACACAAGACCTGAATACAAAGAGCGCTACACCAGCAGGGTGAATATGTTCTTAAGGTCTAACGATTTATAGCTTAACAAATACTTGATTTTACAAGCAAGCGAAGAAAAGTTAGCTTTGCACCAATTATAATAGAAAAGGAAAAATGAAATACTATAATTCAATCATTGAAACCATTGGCGATACTCCTTTGGTTAAGCTCAATTCTGTAAATAAAGGCATTCCGGGTACTATTTTGGTTAAGGTAGAATACTTTAACCCAGGTAACTCCATGAAAGACAGAATGGCGTTAAAAATGGTTGAAGACGCTGAGGCGGCTGGGCTCCTTAAGCCAGGCGGAACCATTATTGAAGGTACTTCTGGAAACACAGGAATGGGCCTTGCACTAGCTGCAATTTCAAAAGGATACAAGTGCATATTCACTTTAGCCGATAAACAATCGCAAGAGAAGATTGATATTCTAAAGGCGGTAGGTGCAGAAGTAATTGTTTGCCCGACTAATGTTGAGCCAGACGATCCGCGCTCTTACTACTCAGTAGCTAAAAAGCTGAATCAAGATATTCCCAACTCGTTCTACCCGAACCAGTACGACAATACTTCAAATGCTCAGGCACACTACGAAACTACTGGCCCTGAAATTTGGAGAGATACAGAAGGCAAAATTACACACTGGGCTGCCGGTGTTGGAACAGGTGGTTCTATGTGTGGAACAGCCAAATACCTAAAAGAGCAAAATGCAGATATTGTTTCTGTAGGAATTGATACTTACGGATCAGTTTTCAAGAAGTACAAAGAGACTGGTATTTTCGATGAAAAGGAGATCTATCCTTACTTAACCGAAGGCATTGGTGAAGACATTCTACCAAAAAACGTAGACTTCGACATGATTGATCACTTTGTGAAAGTAACCGATAAAGACGGTGCTATTATGACAAGAAGATTGGCGCGTGAAGAGGGAATGTTCTGCGGATGGTCTTGTGGTTCTGCCGTTGCAGGTGCTTTAGAATACGCCAAAGAGAACCTGAAAGAGGATGATGTAATGGTAATTATCTTACCTGACCACGGAACTCGTTACTTAGGCAAAATCTACAATGACGATTGGATGAAAGCTCGTGGTTTTGTTGAAAACAGAAGCTTCGATTCTGCAGCAGATGTAATTCAGCATCAGAACGGAAATGGTAAACTTACTACCATTGAGCAAACCGCTACTGTTGGCGAGGCTATTAAACTTATGACTAGCAACTCTATTTCTCAGCTTCCGGTAACCAACGGAAAAGAGTTTGTTGGTAGTCTTATTGACTCCAAGCTTTTGGCTCAAATGATTGAAGATGCGGACCTGAAAACTAAGCCAGTTTCTGAGGTGATGGATCCGTCATTCCAGTTTGTTTCACCAGATAATACGTTAGATGTTCTTTCTTCTGTGATCACTAAAGACAATCCTGCAGTATTGGTTCGTGATGAGCAAAACGAAGTGCATATTCTTACGCGTCACGATCTGCTAAATGCAATGACGAATAACTAAGCCAGTACCTTAGTTCTATATTCATAGTCTTTATAGACTGACTGAACAAACAACAGTACAGCACAGGCAATGGCCAACCATTGTATTGTTGTTTGTTCTCCCCATTGCTTCATGGCTATGGCCACCAATGCCCAAACACCTACGTAGCCAGCATAGGCTAGTCTTCGCTTTAAAATCAGAAAAGTGAAAATGAGCGTAGTAATGACTATCAACGTCAATGCCCAGTTAGGTTCAGAAAGTATTTCATTCCAACCAATCTTTGAGAGGTAGGCCGTAATATTGGCAGCAATGGCCACTGTAATCCAGCCAGCATAAATGGAGATTGACCACCAAACCCACAGCGATTGCTTTTGAAATCCGATTCGCAATTGAACAGTCAATGATATTAGAGCAATAAGAATTACAGACATAGCAAGAGTGCTTAAAGCTGTGTATTCATAAAGCCATAAAAACACCCAAGTACAATTAGCAAGGTTTGCAACAGTAAGTCCTGTGGCCTGAGTTTTTGTGGTTGGCTTATCTGTGTTTCTGAGCAGGTAAATGGCATTTCCGATTAGGCCTATGTAAATGAGTCCCCAAATAGAAAAGGCATAACCCGCTGGGGTAAAATAGTTATCATACTCATTGCTCAAGCTCCCCATTGTATTTCCGTTTATGGCTCCCGTATTGGAGTAGTAGGAAAGAAAAATGGTGGCGAAAACAACCAATAAGTTCAAAACAGGCCAAAATCTACTTTTCATTATTAACAGTTAAAGTACTGTTAAGAAACCAATCATTTATCTACTTGTTCAAGATAGATCATGTAATCACCAATGCTTGAGCCCTTTTCATAAATAAGTATGAAAATTCATACCGCTAGCATTAACTTGTGACTTTAGAAAAGTTCTACGATGGAAATAGCCAAGCAACCAACATTAGCTCAAATTTTAAAGGACTCAAATTACAAACTCACTCAATTCTCAGATTCACAGATTTCGAAACTTGAAGAGTCCATCACTTTAAGAGAGACTAGAGGCAAACTTGTTCCCTTTATCACTTGCCTAGTAAGAAGAAAGGAAGTTCAGCTTAAGCCAGAAGAAGCAGTAAGGCAACTCTATCTCATGGTGCTGCATGAAGAGTATGGTTATTCCTATGAGCGAATGGAAATTGAATATGCTGTAAGCTTTGGTAGAGAAAAGAAACGCGCAGACATAGTTGTTTTCGATAAGCAAGATGCTAGAGCTGTCTTTATAATGGTAGAGCTGAAGAAGCCAAAGTTGAAAGACGGTAAAGAGCAATTGAAGTCTTATTGTAACGCTACTGGTGCTCCAATTGGAATATGGAGTAATGGAGAGTCCATTTCTTATTACAACCGAAGAGACCCAAATTACTTCAAGGATATTCCGGATATTCCAAAAGCTACTGAAAAGCTAACTGACATCTTAACGGAACGTTGGACGATTGACGATTTAATTGAGAATGATAAACTTTCTAAAGAGCGTAAATCACTTAAAGACCAAGTAAAGGAGATGGAAGATGAGGTTCTTGCCAATGCAGGAGTCGATGTCTTCGAAGAGATTTTTCAGCTCATCTTCACTAAACTCTATGACGAACTTGAAAGCACTCGTAACAAATCCAGATACCTTGAATTCAGAAACTATGGCGAAACCGAAACAGAGCTAAAGCAAAAGATGCAAGCGCTTTTTGAAAAAGCCAAAGAGAAATGGGAAGGGGTGTTTACAGAAAGCTCAAAAATAACGCTCACACCATCTCACTTAGCTATTTGTGTTTCATCATTGGAAAAAATTAAGCTTTTTAATTCTAATCTAGACGTAGTAGACGAAGCCTTTGAATACCTCATCAACAAGGATAGTAAAGGTGAAAAGGGACAGTATTTTACGCCTCGTTTTGTGATTGACATGTGTGTAAAAATGATGGATCCTAAAGCTGATGAAACAGTTATTGACACAGCCGCTGGTAGCTGTGGTTTTCCGGTACACTCTATCTTTCATGTTTGGGAAAAACAGCTGAAGGCGAAAGGCTTATCTAAGAGCCATTTATTTACTGCAGAAGAGAAACTACCAGAGCAGACAGACTATGTACAAAACAAAGTTTTTGCTATAGACTTTGACGAAAAGGCGGTACGTGTAGCCAGAACGCTCAACTTGATTGCTGGTGACGGACAAACTAACGTGCTCCATATGAATACCTTGGACTATGACCGATGGGACAACAACTACAATGACAAGGATTGGTATGATGTCTACGGTAACGGTTGGAAGAATTTGCGTAAGCACCTAGCTAATCCGAAACCGAAAACAGTAACAATTGAAGAGGAACGAAACGGTAAAATTTATGTAAAGGAAAAAGAGATTTACGAATGTCGTGATTTTCAATTTGATGTGCTGATGGCAAACCCTCCATTTGCAGGCGACATCAAGGAAAGTAGAATTCTTGCGAAATACGATTTAGGTAAAAAGCCCAACGGCAAGTACCAAACCAAAGTAGGGCGAGACATTCTCTTTATTGAGCGCAACCTGGATTTCTTAAAACCTGGAGGCCGTATGGCGGTGGTACTACCTCAGGGACGATTCAATAACAGCTCCGACAAAGCCATTAGAGACTACATAGCCGAACGATGCCGAATATTGGCTGTGGTAGGTTTACATGGCAATGTTTTTAAACCCCATACAGGTACTAAAACATCAGTGCTTTTTGTACAAAAATGGGATGATGAACTTTGCCCTAAAGTAGAAGATTACCCGATTTTCTTCGCTACCATGCAAGAGCCAAGCAAAGACAACAGTGGTGAAAAGATTTTTGTGCGAAAAAAAGATTTTCCAAACGCACAACCCTCCAAAAGTTCTGAACTTTTGGAGGGCTCAGAACAAGTGGCAGAACCCATAGACAATTACGACTCTACTCCTTCGAACCTTGAAGAATACCTACTTGACTCACACGGACACCTTGTGGTAAAACACGACCTCTTTAACCATGACGGACTCACCAAAGACGGCATAGCAGAAGCATTTCTGGAATTTGCTAAAAAAGAGAAACTCTCGTTTGTGGGAAAGCCCTAAGCCCTTTTAATGAGTCCCGATACAGGGATTTGTTAGAAGGGCTAGAGATAAAAGAAAAAGATTTTAGCTCAACATATTTAAACAAAGACTTTAGAATTGATAGTCAATTTTATACAAAAGAGCCTGCTAAAAATTCAAAACTCAAATATGAAAAGATCGGTAACATAATAAAAAAAGCTCAATATGGTGTTTCCATTGCCATGAATGAAGATGGAGTGGGGTATCCAATTTACAGAATGAATGAAATCCATAACATGCTCTGTGATATGGAAGTGTCAAAATTCGCTGATATTTCAAAAAATGAGCTCAAAACATTCACTTTAAATGATCGGGATGTAGTTTTTAATAGGACTAATTCATTTGAATGGGTTGGGCGGACAGGTTTATATAAAAAGCTGGACAATCGAGACTTTGTGTTTGCATCATATCTTGTAAGGTTTATACCGAATGAAGATTTGATCTTTCCAGAATATCTTTCTGCTTTTTTAAATAGTAAACAAGGAGTTTGGGACATTAAGAGGAGAGCTAGACAATCCATTAATCAAACAAATGTAAACCCTGAAGAGGTGAAAGAAATTGAAATACCTCTTCTCTCTAAACCTTTTCAAGAGAACTTAAAAGAATGCTTTGATAAGGCATTTGAGCTTTTGATTGATTCAAAATCGGCCTACACCCAGGCCGAACAGCTGTTACTCCAAGAACTCAATTTAGCCAACTTCCAACCCAGCCAAGAACCTGTAAACGTCAAAAGCTTTTCTGAGTCTTTTGGGAGCTCTGGGCGTTTGGATGCCGAATACTATCAATCAAAATTTGATCAATTAGAACAGGCTATTTCATCGCTCGATAAATACGAGACGATTGGGAATATTTCTGAGTTGATTTCAAGGGGTAAACAACCTGTTTATTTAGAAAGTGAGCAAAACACTTTGCCCGTACTGAATTCAAAGCATATTCGAGAGAATAAAATCATACTTGACAATAGACGATCGGCTTCTATTGATGAGTGCAATTTATTTATTGAGAAAGATGATGTATTAATTAACGGCACAGGAGTTGGTACTATTGGAAGAACGGCCCCATATCTGTATTCTACTCCTTCCATTCCCGATAATCACGTTACAATAATAAGAAGCAAAAGCCTTTCATCTGTTTATATATCTGTTTACTTGAACTCAATAGCAGGTCAGCTTCAGGTCGAAAAATATTTTAAAGGATCGTCTGGTCAAATTGAATTGTATCCTGATGACATCAGTAACTTTCTAATCTGGATTGCGCCAGATGAAGTCCAGATGAAAATAGAAAACCTTATTAAATCTGCATTTGACTTGGAAAAACAAAGTGAGCATTTACTAGAAGTCGCCAAACAAGCCGTAGAGATGGCGATAGAACAAGATGAGAAAACGGCTATGCGTTGGATAAAGGAACAAACAAAAGACAGAGGGAGAGTCTCTTAAATGAGAAAAGGTATTTCACGGTTGTAGCTAAAAAGGCTCCCGAAGGAGCCTTAAACTAAAATCTTGTATCTCTGTAGAGTGTTCTAACTTGTGTGAATGCCTGATCGTAAACCCGATCTATGAACGCTGCAAACAACTCTTGCGGACTTGGAGGTGGAATCTCCTTCTGCTTAGACATTCTTATTTCATCTTTAGTGAGAGCACGCTCATCGCCATTGAACGATGCCCACTCATACTGCCAGATGTCCTCGCCTCCCAGCTTTCTTTGAGCCAGTACTTGGTTGCTATAGGCATCTCTGATCTCAAAGTTTAGCATGCCCGTAGAGGCTAAGGTCTTTCTATAAGTAGTGAAGTCGGCCTTAACCGTTCCATATACATCGTGCGATACGCCTTCCTTATCTTTGAACTGACCTACCACTACGCTGTCTCGTTTTATCTCCTTAGTCTTCGATTCTATTCTGGTTTGCCCCAAAACAAAGTCATCGAATTCCATGCTCAAAATATGGTCTGGACTTATGTCATAAGCTTCCATATCGCCCTGAGAGTAAAACTGAACGAATCTATCTCTGCTAAAGCCATCTAAGAACTCAAACATTCTATTGGCAAAGTACTCATTGGTAAGCTCTAAGCTTCTTGAGTGAACCGGTATTGGCTCAACCAAAACTCGCACAGTTCCCATATTTCTTGCGTCAGTTAATAGACTGTCTATTCCTGGCAGATTGTTACTGTAGCGCAAAGCAGATTGGAAGTGACCAAAAGCCTGTCTTCCGCCTTCAATAGTATTGGTACTTAAAGCACTTTCTCCTAGAGAAACTTGAACCTCTGCAGCATTTTGAGCCGCAGCTTCTTGTTCTTGCAGATACTCCTTTGGATTTACTAAGTCTAAACAGGCAGGGCACCTTTGAATATCTCTGTAATACCTGTTCAAAGCAGCATATTCATTGTAGATAGACTCATACTTAAAGGAGTCTGAGCTTCTGTTCATTTGCTGAATTCTCTTCAGATGATATTGAGAAGCTACTCGATAACCGTCAATTAGAACGTCTTGCGCCTTTTTGTTAGATGGGTTAGACTGAAGTCTGTTGACAGCCCTATCTAAAGCGGTTTCATAATCGCCCTTATCGAAGGCGTTTTTCCCTGTGGCGCAGCCTACTAATATCAACGCCATGAACCCAAATAATAGTTGTTTGTAAAAAGTGTTCATAAGCTCTAATGTTTGGTTTTGGGATTGACTTGACGAAAATAGTGCCAAAACTACTTAGCCTTTGTCTAGCTCAATGATTTTATTTTTCATGAGCTCGTATGTGCTCTGAGTTAGCTGGTCTAAGTCACTGTCTGTTAGTCCTTCAACAGAAATTTCTGGCAAACAGTAACAATGAACCACTCCCGGGTTTAGCAAAAGGCTTCCTCTTTTCATCAGTTTACCCGCATCATGAATGATTACCGGAATAATTGGAATCTGTGATTCTATGGCCAATCTAAATGGGCCGTAGCGAAAAGGAAGTAAAGGATCATCTGTGTTATTTCTAGTTCCTTCTGGAGCTACCAAAACGGATGTTCCACCAGAAAGCAACTCCTTCAATCTTTTGCTCCCTTCTTTTCTACTTTCGGTATCTGACCTATCTACCCAAACGGCAAATCTGCCTGTTATCCATCCAAACACTGGGATTTTTGAAAGCTCTTTTTTACCCAAGGCTACTAGACTACTAGGGATAGCAATGGGAATGGCAGGCGCATCTAAAAAAGAGGTATGATTAATTACAAAAATGTATGACTTCTTTCTGTCTACCACTTTTTTATTGTGACCGATAAACCAAATACCAGTAAGTAGGCTGAAAATGTAAACCCACACACGAATAAAGAAGTAGGTGATGTTGTCTAGCTTCCGCGAAATGACAATGGGAATAACCATTGGCAAGGCAAAAACCAGCATAGGAACTACGAAAGCAATGGCGCACCAGCCTGTGTAAATGTACTGAATGATTCTCTTAATCATACATAGTGAATGTATCGCTAAAATAGTCAGAATTTAACAATAAGCACGAAGTGAATTTTGCCAAGCAGCAGATAAAGTCTCGCCCTCTAAACTTCTTCTATCACTTCAAATAATTCTTCCAATCATACAACACTTTTTACCATCTGTAACACCTAATAGCCATATGTGTACATTCTTGTATATGTGATTTGAGTTGGTTGTCTAAAGGCAATATTAAACTAACTGTAATGCTTAAAACTAAGCTTTTAGCTTCTTTCATTTTGCTACTGCTAGGCGGTAGTTTGATGGGGCAAGACCGTACCATCTCAGGTACTGTTCTTGATGAGTTCGGTGCAGCATTGCCAGGTGTAAGTGTTTCTGTTAAGGGCACTACTAATGGTATGATCTCCACTGAAGAAGGCCGTTATACGGTCAGCGTTAGCTCTAACACCGATGTGCTTGTTTTCCGATTCTTAGGATACAGGACCATTGAAGAAACGGTGAACAACCGAACCACAATAAATATCTCTATGGTACCAGATGTTGTAGATGCTGGAGAGGTAGTTGTTGTGGCTTATGGTACACAAGACACCAAAAGCATTACCGGCTCTGTGTCACAACTCACTGAAGAAAAGATTAAAGAAAGGCCAGTAACTAGCCCTATTTCTGCTCTTGGTGGTTCTGCTCCGGGTATTCAGGTAACCACCTCAACAGGTCAGCCTGGAGATAACCCAGCTATTAGGCTCAGAGGTATCGGTTCAATAAATGGTAGCAACAACCCTCTCTTTGTAGTAGATGGTGTGCCTTTCAGCGGAAACATCAACAGGATAAGCCCAGACGATATTGAGTCTATCTCTACTTTGAAAGATGCTGCTTCAACTTCACTTTATGGTGCAAGAGCAGCAAACGGTGTGGTAATCATCACCACCAAACAAGGTAAAAAAGGTGCTCCTCCAAAATTCTCTTTCTCAACTAAGCAGGGAATTACAGCCAGAGGAATTCAAGAATATGATAGACAAGCACCTCTAGATTACTACCAAACTTATTGGGAGGCAAGAAGAAACGACCTAATAGTTCAAGGCCGTACTCCTGAACAAGCAGCAACAGAGTCTACTAATGGCCTAATTCCTTTCTTGTTCTACAACGCTACCAATGTTGCAGACAATGCAATTATTGGAACAGATGGTTCTATTAACCCTAATGCTTCTATCAGATATTCTGAAGATGACCTGGATTGGTTCAGCCCAATTGAAAGGCTAGGCTACAGACAAGAGTATAACTTCAGCGCTCAAGGTGCCACAGAAAAAGTAAACTACTACGCATCAATAGGCTACCTAGACGAGAAAGGTGTATTCAAAAACTCAGACTTTGAGAGATATACCCTAAGAACCAATATTGATGTTAAAGTGCTAGATTGGTTGAAAATTGGCATGAACAACTCTGGAGACGTAAGACTTCAGAACACCGTTACCAGTGGCGGGTCTGGCTTCGCTAACGCTTTCTATAATGCAAGAAGAATGGGCCCTATCTTCCCTGTTTATGCTATAGATTCCAACGGAGAATACATAATTGACCCATTAACAGGCTCAAGAGCCTTTGACAGAGGTGATGCTCGCTTTGGCATTCCAAGAAGACCAAACAACACTTCGGGTCGTCATGCTCCTGAAGAAATGTTGCTAAACAGCAACTACAATGAGAGCTTGTTCTTCAGAACTGTTGGTTTCGCAGATTTTACTCCAATTGAAAACTTAAGTATTAAAATTAGTGGTAGTGTTGATATTGGTACATTTAACGGTCAGTTCTATGGGAACCCATATGTTGGAGACTATATTCCTGAAGGTAGAGCAACAAAAAGTGCCAACTTCGATATTACTACCAACTTCAACCAGCTAATCAACTACTCGTTTGATATTGGTGCAGCTAACTCTTTCGACATTCTTGTGGGACATGAGAATTACGGAGAAAAGATAAACGATTTTAGTGCAGCTAAAACTGGGTACATTGTTCTAGACAACCCTGTACTAGATAACTATACCACCATTGCTTCTGTAAGCTCTCAAATTGATAAATACAGAACTGAGGGTTTCTTCTCTAGAATAAACTACGCTCATAATGAAAAATACTATGCTTCTGTTTCTTTCAGAAGAGATGGTACTTCAAGGTTTGCTAGAGATGTAAGATGGGGTAACTTCTGGTCTGTTGGTGGTAGCTGGAGAGTTTCTGAAGAAGACTTCCTAAACAGCTTCGGTTGGCTTAACGAATTAAAAGTTAGAGCTTCTTATGGCCAAACAGGTAATGACAACGTTGGTGGATACTATCCTTCTCAAACACTCTATTCTGCTGGTAGAAACAACGCAAACAATGCTGGTTTCTTTAGCTACAATGTGGGTAATGGCGATTTATTATGGGAGAAAAACACTTCTGTAGACTTTGCTGTAGACTTTGAAGTATTGGATAGAGTAAGAGGTACTGTTGAGTACTTTAACCGTTACTCAGACAACCTATTGTTCTCAGTGCCAATTGCTCGTGAGTCTGGTTACACTTCTCAAAACAGAAACATTGGTAAAATGGTAAACAAAGGTCTTGAGTTCGATGTGAACGTAGACATTGTAAGATCTAACACCAATGGCTTTGAGTGGAACTTTGGCTTAAACGGTACTATGTTCTCCAATGAGATCACTAAGCTTCCGGAAGACTCTAGAGAAAACGGTATTATTAGCGGTTCGAAAAAATTGCTTGAAGGCAGATCTATCTATGACTTCTGGCTGAGAGATTGGTGGGGTGTAGACCCTGCAACTGGAGAGCCGCTTTATGTGTATGACCCAGCTTCTGAAGAAACACCAGCCAACCTTTTTACTACTATCGATGGTGTTCAGCTTACCAATAAGCAAAACAATGCGCTTTTTGCCTATAACGGATCTTCAATTCCTGACTTGTATGGTGCATTCACTAACAACTTCTCATTCAAAGGCTTCGATTTATCTGTTCTCTTTGCCTATAGCATTGGTGGCAAAATATATGATACCAACTATCAGAGCTTAATGAGTACAGATGACGGTGCAGCAGTTCATATAGACATTGCCAACAGATGGAAACAACCAGGCGATATCACTGATGTACCTAAAGTATCTGTAAACAATGATGTAAACATTGTTGCCACATCAGACAGATGGTTAACTGATGCTTCTTTCCTTAACCTGAGAAACATTAACCTTGGTTATACTTTCGATAAGGCATCTCTTCAATCACTTGGTATTTCAAACCTAAGAATGTACGTATCGGCCGAAAACCTATTCTTCGTTAGCGCTAGAAAAGGTATGAACCCGCTAGAAACATTCAACGGTACACAAGATGTTGGGCTTTACCCTCCATCTAGAATCATGACTTTGGGTGTTAACCTAAACTTCTAAAACTAAGACAATGAAATACATTTCAAGAATTATAATGCTCTTGGCAATAGTACTGGTAAGTGCTTGTGCCGAAGATTATTTAGACACCTTCCCTACTGATCAGCAAGCAGCCGATCAGGTATTGGGCACCATAGAAAACCAAAGAGCAGCTCTAGAGGGAATGCACAGACATATGTATAGCATGCCTGGCGCTTCTCAAGGTGAAAGGGCTGGCTATGGCAACTTCATGATCAATTACGACTTTCTTGGTAGCGATGTAGTAAACCCGCAAAGAGGTAGTGGTTGGTTCATTAGTGCGTATCAGTGGATTGACCACAGAAACAACTCTGGCTCTTTGGTTCGTCATACTTATGACTATTACTATACCATGATTGTAAACGCCAACAACATCATCAATTCTATTGATGCTATTGAAGGTGATGAATCTGAAAAGCAGAACATAAAAGGACAAGCTTTATTCTATAGAGCATTTGGTCACTTCAACCTTGTTCAACTTTATGGAAAAAGGTATGTGCCAGGCCAAAACAACACCCAGCTAGGTGTGGTAATTAACCTAGACGACCTTAATAGTATTGGTACTTCTAAAGCTAGATCTACAGTAGAAGAGGTTTATGCTCAAATTCAGACAGACCTTACTTCTTCTTTGCAAAACATTACTGCTTCTGGACAAACTTATGCTAGCGATAAATCGCAGATTAGTGCCAATGTAGTAAATGGTGTATTAGCAAGAGTTGCACTTACTAAGGGAGAGTGGGCCAATGCCATTACCTATGCTCAAGCTGCCAGACAAGGCTTTAGCGCTACAACCAGCGCACAAATGACCAACGGATTCAATAGCCAAGATACTCCTTCTTGGATTTGGGCCAGCCATGTTATTCCAGATCAAGGTGAGTATTTTGCGTCATTCTTTGCCTATATGTCTTATAACTACAGCTCGTCTCACATCAGAAACGACCCTAAGTGTATCAATGCAGATTTGTATGATCTTATTGCTGACACTGACGTTAGAAAAGGTCTTTGGGCAGTTACTCCTGCAGAGATGGCTGCAATAGATATTCCAAGCAACTTTGCCAAATATCCGTACATGAACGTGAAGTTCGAGGCACTTCCTTCTGGAACTATTGGCGATGGTGACGTTGTACTGATGAGAGCAGATGAAATGATCTTAATAGAAGCAGAAGCAAATGCTCACCTGGGCAACGATTTAGCAGCTAGAACAGCATTATTCAGCTTAGTTTCTCAAAGAGATCCGAATGCCTTAATAAGCTTAAATTCTGGTGCAGCACTTCTCAATGAAATTTTGGTACAAAGAAGAATTGAGTTGTGGGGAGAAGGTTTCAACTTTTTAGATCTAAAGCGTTTAGACCTACCATTATTCAGACCTCAGAGAGGAAGCTTTAGCTTAACTCAGGCAAGAATTACAGAGGTTCCGGCTGGTTCTCCAGAATGGCAGTTCTTATTGCCAATCAGCGCTATGAACGTAAATAAAGAGCTAGTTCAGAATCCTTGATTTTGTTCTGTTCAATATTAACAAATGAAAAGAGCCGTTTTTAAGCGGCTCTTTTCTTTTCCTTATAATCCAAGATTCTTTAAAAATAGTTTTTTTAAGTCGAATGCCTCATTAGCTTTGACCCTGAATTTAATGAAACAAGGTGCTGAGCAATCATCCAACTCAGTGTCTTTAAAAAATGGATGAAACCTAACTCTTTGCTTGCAAAACCCTGACCTCGAGTCGGGGTTTTTCATTTTAGTTCATGGCGCAATTATCTTTCCGGCTGGTGTCTACCAAATGGAATATCTTCCAGCCATTTTCTGTACGGTAAAGCTTGAAGGAATTGACACCGCAGTGCGAAAACACTCCGCCCAAGTAGAATTTGAAGGGAGTCCAAGCAGAAGCCAAATCTCCATCTATAGATATTGTTCCGAATTCAATTTGCTCGTCCCAAACCTTGTCATGAGGAGTGCCAACTGCGTTAAGGAAGTTTTGGAAGCTGCTGGTTTGTACAACGGCTTTGCCTTCTCTGTTTTGAGTGACTCGCTGAAAGATCACATCGTCTTTCATTACCGAATGAACCATAGAGGAATCTCCGGCTCTCATACCATCGAACATGGTGGTGATGGTTTTCTTTATTTCGGCAATATCGTCTTGAGCTTGAAGAGAGGGAGCCAATAAAAAGAGCCCGATAAGGGCTCCAAATAGTACTTTTCTATTCATATCTGAAGCGTTTAAAAACTGAAAATACTAATCTATTTTCAGTATGGCTGCTTCATAATTGCTAATTATCCTCCGCGTCTAACGCTTCCTCCTGTGTTGGTTCTAACATCCGTTCTTGGTTTGCCACTGTAGCGTACCGAACCGCCAGTACCCGCGCTAGCTCTCAATCTCTCTTCAGCATTCAACCTAATATCTGCACCGGTATTGGCCCTTGCGTAAGCATCGTTAGCTGTTAAGTCCATGGCATCAATGCTTCCTCCAGTAGAGGCAGAAACATCGACTTCTTCAGTGGTTCCTTGAATTTTAATTCTCCCTGAAGTGGTAGCTCCTAAATCAACTGACTTAGCCTCAGTTTTAAGATACACCGTTCCGGAAGTTGAAGTAGTTACCTTCAGGTCTGTCACTTTAATTTCAGACCTAAAATCTGCTTCGGCACCGGTAGAAACGTGAATTTCTTCTATTTCATCGGTGTAGGTTAGTTTTGCTCTTACTCTATTACTTCTGTGGTTGCCCCTAGAGAGTTTTACGTACAATTTATCTCCTCTCACCTCAGTAATTACATCTTCTAAATCGATGCGTGATACTTCCAGACTAATAGAGTTTTCAGAGCCTTTTTCAGCAATAAGATCTATGCCTTGTGCCACAGAAATTTCATCGAAACTCCTTAAGCTTCTAGTCTCTGTGTCTTGTGCCGAAAGTGATAATGCTGCTACTAAGCAGAAAAAAGTGAATAAGTATTTCATGGTATTGAGTTTTTATGACCTAGAAGAGAGACATGGGTTCACTTCTACAGGTTGCATCAACACCAAAGAAATCTAAAACTTAGGCTGCAAAAGCATGAATATTTGGAATGGTGATGATTTTGCGCGAATACACAATTACACCTTCCTCCTTCAATTCATTAATAAGTGTGGTAACCGTTTGCCGTGAAGAACTAATGATGTTGGCAATCTCTCCGTGGGTTAGATAGTTCTTAATTACAAGACCGGCTTCGTCTTGCTTGCCCTCTTTATTGGCCCAATCGAAAATGAAAGATTTAAGTCTGGCCTTTACGTCTTTAAAAACCAAGTTGGTGTATCTGGTCTCTAGCCCTCTCAGTTTTTCGGCCATTCTTCTGGCAAACGAAAGTGCCAAAACAGGGTGTTTCTGCATTAGAACTTCAAACTCGTCTTGATTGAAGATGCAAACAATTACTTCGCTGGAAAGTATCTCTGCAAACTCTTGAGTTTGTTTATAAGCAGCATTAGAAATTTCACCGAAATGGTCTCCTCCAAGCACAATACTTTTGATCAGTTCGTTTCCGAAACCATCAATCTCACTAATTTTTACCTTTCCGTTAATGAGGAAATATAGCTTCTTACTTGGCTCATTGTTAAAGTAAATGGCCTGACCTTTTTTCATTCGCACAAAACGGGCAATACTCGAAAGGTCATTGATTTGATCTTTGCTGAGGTCTGAAAACAAATCGAAGTTTTTCAGATACCAATATTTCATTTCCTTTTGCATACTACAGATTCATTAAAAGTTGTATCAGGGCAATAGCAATAATGATTGCACCCAATATTTGATTATAGTTTTTTGTTAATCTCATGTAAATGAACTCCCTCTTTCTAGAGGTGAATTCTGCTACGAGATACTGCAAAAGAAAGGCACCAAGTGCCGCTCCAAACACAAATGCCGACTGAACCAGCCAATGGTCTGAAGTGAGTAATTGATTCGTTTTAAGGTTTGTAATTACAAATAACCAAAACGGATATAGTTGTGGATTTAAAAGTCCGAATGTAAGCCCTAGCCATACTTCATTACCACTTTTCATGTTTAGTTTAGAATTAGTGGAAGAGCTTTTCTGAAAAATCAGAAAGGTGCCGAAAATCAGCAGTACCCCAATTGTCAAATATTTCAGAGTGTTTTGAAAGCCTTCAAACTGGTCTAGCAAATTGGCGCTGGCAAACGCCAGGCCACAGTAGAGCAATTCAGGTAGGCTACCTCCGAAACCAAATCGTATGGCAGACTTCTTATTCTTATTGAGTGCGGTATGAATGGTACCAAAGTTTACTGGCCCTAGTTGCACAGAACCTGCAAAACTAATGAGTGTTGCTAACAGCAAACTACTAAATACCATCCAAAGCATTTGGCAAACTTAGGTTAGTAGTGGGTGATTTAGTTACATTAGGCTTGCTCGAAAAATGACTTCTAATCAATCGAATCATTTCACCAGCAGGTGTAACTTTTGCTCCGAGCTTTCTGCTTTGCTGACTCACCTCAAACATCACTTTCATGGTTTTAGCCACATCTCTGTAAGCTTGAAGAAGATTGAACTTCGGATCATAGATATGGCCTGCTTCGGAAGTAACTCCGTTCAGCTCCATGATTTTTATATTCTTTCCATTCATTAAATCTTCTGGTGAGCTCACTTTTAGGTCGAATCGGCCAAAGTTGAAACCTTCAATTTTAGAGGCTATCTGATGAAACACCTCAACTGTCTGCTCATTAATTAGATGCTGTCCGCTTACAAACTTGGTTCCCAAACAGTGGTTACCAATAGGCTGAAGTAATTCGCTTTGGCCAGAAGGAAGAACCTCTTCCATTTTAACACCTAACTTTTTCTCTAAGCTTTTAATCTGGAGATGGTATCGCTCATTTTTCTGAAGGAGTTGCCTAATACTAGACTTTCCATCTCCCGTAACAGTGAGAAACTCTTTCATCACTATGGAAGAGATGCCTCTCTTTTCTGTCCCAGGAATTCGGTAGTAAAGTACGCCAAGCTCCAAGGAATAGCCGATGAATTGCTGAACCAGAAAGTCTACCGGATTAGCTTCCATGTACTTCCTTAAAGCTGCTTCATCCTCAATCTTTTCAACCTGACTACCTCTTTCCCCAACATTTGGTTTAGCAATTATGGGAAAGGTGAAACCATGAGTTTCTATTGCCTCTAGCACTTTCAACCAATCTTCTGAGGCTTTGAAGTGGAGTGTCTTCGGTAAGAACTGTGGATCGATCTTCTTAAGAATATCAATCTTAGATTCACCAAATACACCGCTGTGTTCAATGCCTGGATTAGCCGCAGTAAAGTAGGTCAAAGACCTGGCTTTCATTGCCAGGTACAGCCAATAGGGTACCATGGGCAGAAAGAAAAACCAGAATGGCCAGTACTCATAGTAGAATACTTTGACCCAAAAAAGTGGAAGCTTAGTTCTCATTAGTCAATTGAATGTAATCAATGGTTCAAGATTTACGAAGTTTCTTTGTGTACGATGTGCATCCAACAAGAAATAAGTGTCTTTCAATACAATGTCATTCTGCCGTCTGCAAAACCGTCACTTAATTGACAATTGATGTGCCAAAGCGAAAACAATGAATATAACTATCTGAAATACAGTTTTTTAATTAAAAATAAGACAACAACTATCAATTTCATTTTCCTGATATATCATGAAATACACAAATATTCGTGAATAAGAAAAGATTATTAAAATCAACCGCTTTAGCTATTTTGGTGTCATTATTGATCAAGCTTAACCGATTCAAATAAATATTCACGAAATATCAGGAAACTCAATGAAAACAATGGTCACGATGATTTGCCTGTTTTTGGCAACCATCAACTTTACACACGCACAAGAGCAAAACTCTTCAAAAGACACACAACTAGTCATCGTATATCTAGAAGACAAATCGGAGATTACAGGTGAATTGATCTCTGAGAACGAAACAGAAATCGTAATCAACAGCGTTAGTCTCGGACTACTTACTTTTCAGCAATCGGAAGTTAAAAGAGTGGTTTATTTAGATGGAAAGGGCAGAATGCCTAACCCAAACCCAACTAGATACTTTATTGGCCAATCGGCCTATACGCATGAGAAGGGCGAAGGCTATTATCAGAATATTTATGGCCTATTTAACTTAGTTAGCTACGGAATAACTGACCGCCTGAGTGTTATTGGAGGAGTAGAATTGATCTCCTTATATAGCGGGAACCCTATACTTTTTGCCAATGCCAAATATGGTATTCCCGTAGCACCAAAGCTTAATTTAGCAGCATCTGTTTCTTACCTAACGGTTGCCGGATCTCTTGCTGAACTTAGTGCTGGTACAATAAATGGCCTAGTTACTTACGGTAGCAAAGAGCATCATTTAACAGTTGGAACTGGTTATGCTTTTGCAAACGGTGAAATTGATAGTAGTGGAGTTCTCACTATTGGCGGCATTACCAGACTGAATAAAAGGGTTGCCCTCCTAACGGAAAACTACATTTTAACTTCTGGTGAAGAGGCCATAATCTCGGGAGGCGTAAGGTACATAGCCAAAAAGCTAACCATAGATTTGATGTACTTTGAGGGAGGTTTTCCTGCAATTGATATTGTACTGAAACTTTAAACAGAGCCTCTTTTAATTCCGAGCTTTTTCATTCTTGACTCCAGCGTAGTGGCTTTCATACCAAGGATTTTTGCAGCTCCTTTTTCGCCACTTACCCTCCAAGATGTTCGGTTTAAAACCTCAAGGATATATTTCTTTTCAAACTGAGCCAAAGTTTCTAATTCTACAGAGTTAGAAACTTTGGTTTTTTTAGGAATCCAATCTCCAAGCTCTAGCTTATTCTCGGGCGATAGAATTACAGCCCTTTCAATTACATTCTCTAGCTCCCTAATATTTCCAGGCCATTCATAAGCCAAAAGTGCGTTTAGCGCTCTTTTAGGAATATTGGTAATTCGCTTACCTAGCTTGCCTGCAAAGCGCTCTGTGAAGTACTTAACCAAAAGCGCTATATCTTCTTTTCGCTCGCGAAGCGGAATGCTATATACAGGGAACACATTCAATCTGTAAAACAGATCTGCTCTGAACCTGCCTTCTTCTACTTCTTCTTCAAGTCTTCTATTGGTAGCAGCAATGACTCTAACATTTACTTTTTGAGTGGTGGTGCTTCCGAGTCTTTCAAACTCACCCTCTTGCAATGCCCTCAATAGTTTTGATTGCAGCTCCAGTGGAAGCTCACCAATTTCATCCAGGAATAGTGTACCCTGATCGGCTAGTTCAAAACGGCCAATTTTACGACTGATAGCTCCTGTAAAAGCTCCTTTTTCGTGGCCGAAAAGCTCACTCTCAATCAGATTGGCTGGCAGTGCGGCACAGTTTACTTTTACTAAAGGCCTATTTCTTCTGGGTGAAATATTGTGAATCGCCCTTGCCAACAACTCCTTTCCTGTGCCAGATTCTCCCAGAATCAGAACTGTCGCATCTGTTGCTGCCACTTGCTCACAGGTAGCTAAAACCGATTTAAAACGATCGCTTTGGGTAATGATTTCCTCAAAATTATGTTCTAGCTGAATCTCTTCTTGTAAATAAGTATTCTCGGCCTCTAGTTTGTCTTTTAGGCTTTTGACCTCCTCCATTGCAGAAAGCAATTTTTCGCTAGAAATATTTCGCTCAATTTCTGCAGCAGCCCTATCAGAGAATATCTTAATGATTTCTTGCTCGCCTGGAGAGAGGTCCAATTTTTTGTTGTTGAAAAGACCAATATGACCGATTACTTCGCCCGCTCTGTTGGTAATAGGCGCACCAAAATAGCCCTCAACCCCAGCTTCTCTGGTGTATTGCTTGTCCGTTTTTTCTTTGATGAGCAACGGTTCATTGGTTCTAAGTATAATGTCGCATGGGGTTCCGGCCACATCGTACTCCACATTTTCCTTAATCTCATCTCCTTTATAAAAGGCCAGTGTTCTAAGCCTCGATTTGGTATGATCTGTACATTCCGAAACTAAAACCATGTGAACGTTTAGTGCCTCCGAAATGCGCTCTACCAAAGTGCGGAAAAAGTCAGTCCCAATTTTGGTGGCTGTAGCCTCAGTTATAGACTTTAAGAGTCGCTCTTGCCTCTGCCTTTGAGAAATATCCAGAATGAAGCTTACGTTGTACGCCTCTCCTTCGAACTCAATGTGATTAATAAAGATTTCTACCGGAAACTCCTCACCATTCTTTTTTACATGGCTAGACTCAAAGCTAAGGTTCTGAACTTCCTTAGATTTCGCCCATGTTTCTGCATAGCGCTTCTCGTCAAAATTTGGATTGATATCGAGAATAGATAGCCGTTGAAATTCCTTCAGCGAATAACCATATTGATTTATGGCAGTGTCGTTGGCAAAGTGAATCCTGCCATTTTCATCCATCCAGAAAATAGAAGCCAAGGCGCGCTCAACAGTAAACTGAGCCAATAGAGGGTGCTCCGATATGTTACTCTCGAATTTCATTTCCCGAAATTTCGTGATTAATTTAAGTAATCTGTTCTTATTTCAACCTGAATTGTCGGCCAAATGATCTTTAAGAACAACCGCGCCAAACAGTTTTCTCGTTTATCTGCCGAAACAAATACCATGAAACAAGTCGTCTTTTTACTCCTCCTACTCTCAAGCTGGCAACTTTCGGCACAAGACCCACCATACGCTAAAAAGCACTACAATTTGCAGAAAGGCGTGGCTATTCAGGGTTACGATCCTGTAAGTTATTTTAAAGCGGACTCAGCAGAAAAGGGTAAAGAATCAATAGCCTATAACCATAATGGGATTGTTTATTACTTCAGCTCGCAAGCCAACAAGCAAGCATTTATTGAAAACCCAGCTAAATATGAGCCACAATATGGGGGCTATTGTGCTTATGCCATGGCAGATGGAGACAAGGTGAAAATTGACCCGGAGACATTCAAGATTGTAGATGGCAAGCTCTATTTGTTTTACAATTTCAGGCTTACAAACACTCTCAAACTTTGGAATAAAGAAGAAACAGAACTGCTGCCTAAGGCTGAAATGGAATGGTTGAAAATTATTAAAAACTAAGCCAGAACACTATTTCCCTTTTTTAGCTCTCAAAAAGCCCTAATTTTAATCAAGACTTTTTTAAATGGAACTTCAAGAAGTATCAAAATCTATCTTAAATCAGCTTATAGACGTTTCTAAGCAACTTAAAGGCGATCAGTTTAGTGAGCGACTCAATGTGCTTTCGGGCAATACAATTGGAAAGCATGTTAGACATATTATTGAATTTTTCGACCTAATGATGCTTGGTTCGGCCTCTGGCTTTGTGAACTATGATCAGCGGAGCCATGATAAAGTGATTGAGTCGAACTCTCAGTTGGCCATAGAAAAGATGCATGCGCTAAAGCAAGAGATTGATGCCATAACAAAAGATTTTCCGATCACTCTACAGGTTAATTATGGAGCCGAGGGAGGTAAAAATCAGACTATGAACAGCTCATACTTCAGAGAGCTTCAGTATAATATTGAACATGCCATACATCATATGGCTATTATCAAAATCGCCATTGGCGCCTGTTTCACCGAAGTGGAACTTCCGGCCAACTTTGGTGTTGCCTATTCTACAGTTAGGTATCAAAAACAGCTTGCATGTGCACAGTAACTTTCTTGCCTAAGGGCGAAGAAGATTTCATTATTACTTCTAATCGTGATGAAGACCCTCAAAGGGCAACACACGAACTCACCTCTCAGAATCTAGGCGGCAGGTTGGTATATTTTCCTCAAGACCCCAAAGCTGGGGGCACTTGGTTTGCCACAGATAAAGAAAATTTCACTCTGGTTTTATTGAATGGTGGTTTTGAGAAGCATAGCCATAAACCACCATACCGTATTAGTAGAGGAATTATGCTTTTGCAATTCTTTGAAATCAATTCAGTCAAAGACTTTGTAGAGCTTTATAATTTCGATGGAATAGAACCATTCACTCTTGTTCTGATAGATCATTCAGGAAATGAAGTCAAACTGCACCAGTTGGTTTGGTCTGGCAAAGAATTGGATCATCAGCAACTCAAAAACACTCCTCATATTTGGTCATCGTCTACGCTTTATCCGCAGCCCGTTAGAGATGAAAGAAGAAGGTGGTTTAAGGAATGGCTGGTAGGGAGAGAGAGCTACTCTCAGGGCGAAATTCTTGAGTTCCACCAGTTTGGTGGTAAGGGAGATGCTTGGAACGATTTTGTAATGAATCGAGAAGGAAGGGTACAAACAGTAAGCGTCACCTCTCTAGACAAGAAAAGTGACGCTTTCCATTTTCAACATAAAAGCTTGGTTTAGCCTAGGTCGAACTTAATACCTTGAGCAAGCGGAAGCTTGTCAGTATAGTTTATGGTATTGGTTTGTCTTCTCATGTAGCCTTTCCAAGCATCTGAGCCAGACTCGCGTCCGCCACCAGTTTCTTTTTCACCACCAAATGCACCACCAATCTCTGCTCCTGAAGTACCAATGTTCACGTTGGCAATTCCACAATCTGAACCAGTGGCTGATAGGAAAGTATAGGCTTCCTGTACGTTGTTAGTCATAATGGCTGAAGAAAGACCCTGCTTCACACCATTCTGGATAGCAATGGCATTATTCACATCACCTGAGTACTTCATTAAGTACAGAATTGGTGCGAAAGTCTCTTCTTGAACAGTTGCATAGCTGTTTTCAGCTTCAACAATACAAGGTTTTACATAACAACCGCTTTCGTAGCCCTCGCCCTCAAGTACCCCTCCTTCAACAATTACTTTACCGCCTTCTTTTTGAACAGCTTCAATGGCATTCAAGTAATTATTCACAGAATCTGTATCGATAAGTGGACCTACGTGGTTTGTTTCATCTAGTGGGTTGCCAATTCTAAGTTGCTTATAGGCATTTACAATCGCGTCTTTCACTTTGTCGTAAATAGACTCGTGAATGATGATTCTTCTGGTTGAGGTACAACGCTGACCTGCAGTTCCTACAGCACCGAAAACACTTCCGATTACTGTCATTTTCAGATCGGCCTCAGGAGTGACAATGATTGCATTGTTACCACCAAGCTCAAGAATGGACTTGCCTAGTCTTGAGGCAACAGTTTGCCCAACGATTTTCCCCATTCTGATTGATCCAGTTGCTGAAATCAATGGTACACGCTCATCTTTAGTCATCATTTCACCTACGGTGTAATCACCATTGATTAGACAAGAAATACCTTCTGGCATATCGTTTTCCTTCAATGTTTCGGTGATCAAGTTCTGGCAAGCGATACCAGTAAGAGGGGTCTTCTCAGAAGGTTTCCAAACGCAAACATCGCCACAAACCCAAGCTAAAGCAGTGTTCCAAGCCCAAACAGCAACAGGGAAGTTGAATGCTGAAATGATTCCAACTACTCCTAGCGGATGCCACTGCTCTTGCATGTGGTGTCCTGGTCTTTCAGACTTAATGGTTAGGCCATGCAGCTGACGAGAAAGTCCTACTGCAAAGTCACAGATGTCGATCATTTCCTGAACTTCACCCAAGCCCTCTTGGTAAGACTTACCCATTTCAAACGAAACAAGCTTGCCTAAATCTTCTTTATGTGCTCTCAGTTTTTCTCCGAACTGACGTACAACTTCACCTCTCATTGGAGCAGTTACATCTCTCCACTGCAAGAATGCCTGCTGTGCAGTATCTATCACCTGGTCATATTCTGCGCGTGTAGTTGCAGTTACAGAAGCAATGTATGCCCCAGTAACAGGCGTGTAAGATTTTAACTCTTCGCCATTTCCAGTAGACTTTGAGCCTGTTGATGTTCCATTATTTTTTTCTTGAACTCCCAGGTTCTTTAGAACCTGTTCAATACCAAAATTCTCCATTTCTGTTTCCTTAGATTAGTTCTTTGCTCAACATTACAAGTATTTTTAGAGGTCTGCAAAAAATGAGCGACTTGGTTCTGCAGACAATAAAAAAGCCTCCTTCCGATACTTCAGAAAGGAGGCTCAAATTCTTGAGTATATTTTACCAGTTTATTCTGAAATACTCCTTTTCTCCATCAGGGTATTTACCCATTACGTAGAAATCTCTCTTTTTAGCGTCAATCAATTGCTGAAACTCTTCAAGGTTCTCGATGTCCACATCGCCCACTTTAGTGATTACGAAGCCTTCAAGAATCCCTGCTTCACTCCAAGCACCTTCGCCTAACTCCAGTAGCTGCACGCCACCATCTACTCTCAGTCTACTTTTGATTCTATCATTGATGTCTATAAAAGTAGAACCTTCAATTTTGTAGCTCAACTGAATTTCTTCTGGTGAAAGATCTGCTACAAAATCATCTTTCTTTCTAAGTGTAAGATTGGTTTCCTTTTGCTTTCCATTACGCTTGAACTTAACTACAATCTGATCACCAGGCCTTTGTCTAGCCACCAACTCCTGTAGTTCACTTGTGGTTCTAACAGCTCTTTCATTGATTCCCACAATTACATCGTTCGCCTTTATTCCTGCTTTATCGGCTGCGCCTCCCGGGTTTACTTCGCGAATAAGAACCCCACTTAACTCATCGGTTGTTCTTCCATCAGCATCTGTTATAGTAACTCCTAACAAACCTCTCTGAACTTCGCCAAACTCAAGTAGATCGTCCATTACTTTCTTCACAAGAATAGAGGGTACCGCGAATGAGTAGCCATTAAAAGTTCCTGTATTGGTAGCAATTGCGGTGTTAATTCCGATAAGCTCACCTTCAAGGTTTACAAGTGCTCCACCGCTATTACCTCTGTTTACAACGGCATCGGTCTGAATGAAAGACTCTATTCCGTAGTTTCTTTCTCTTCCACTTTGAATTAAGTTGATGTTTCTAGCTTTTGCGCTTACAATTCCTGCTGTAACAGTATTATTTAGGTCGAATGGATTTCCCACGGCAAGCACCCATTCTCCGATATCTACCTGATCTGAATCACCAAATTCAACATAAGGAAGATTGTCGGTTTTGATTTTGATCAAAGCTAAATCAGTGTCTTCATCTACTCCAATTAGTTCCGCATCATATCTTCTATTATCGTCTAAGCGTACTTCAAGCTCATCGGCTCCGTCTACCACATGATAATTAGTGGCTACATATCCGTCTTTGGAAATGATAACGCCAGAGCCAGTAGACTGACGAGTTCTTTCGCCTCTTCCGAACCATTTCGAAAATGAACCAGACCTGTTGTAGGTAGAAGTATTTGTGATATGAACCACCGCAGGAACTGCTGCCCTAGATGCCTTGATGAAATTAATACCCTCTGGAACTATGTAGTCTTTAGTAGAGCTATCTATCTCTCCAAAAGAGGTGGTTACTGCCGAAGGATTGCCGAGGCCAACGTTTTGTCCGTTTCTGCCAGAACCAAAAAGGCTCATTCCCACCAACACAATTATGCCTCCTAATAAAGAAGAGGCCAATAAACCTAGAAAAAACTGTCTTCTCGAAACCATACACTTACCGTTCTAATGTGACTTCATAACGATTCTGTAAAACCGCAAGTTTTAATTTATTCAAAATAAAGCAGTTCTTAACTCCATTTAACAATTTTCACCACGAAAAAAGGCCACCAAAACTGGCGGCCCCTAATCAACCTCAACAACACAAACCTACTTCACGGTTATCTTACTCACTAACTTCTTGGTCTCGTCTTTTGGAATTACCAAGCTTAAAATTCCATTTTCATAGCTTGCCTCAATTTTGTCGCTCACAATATTATCTGGTAATTGGAAAGACTTTTTGAAAGAACCATACTCGGTCTGAATAGAGTAGAAGTTCTTCTCGCTTTTCTCTTTCTCAAACTTTCTTTCACCACTGATAGTAAGCAGACCATCATTCAAATCGATGTTGAAATCTTTTTTATTGAAACCAGGAACCGCTACTTCAATTTCGAAAGACTTCTCAGTCTCGGCTATATCGGTTCTCGGGTTAAAAGTGTTCGCACCATTCTCTAAACCTTCATTAAAGAATTTGTCGAAAAATTTGTCCATTGTGTTTGGAACAAACATGCTTGGGGTTCTTTTTATCATATTCATATCTTTTGAGCTTTTAGTTTTATCAATCATTTGCCCCAGTATATGTGAAAATCGTACCAAGCGATTTTTTCGTATTTTTTGCGCCATAATGTCTTGATTCTTGCAAATTCGGATGATCATTCGGCCACATTGACAGTTTTCAGCCGTCAAACTTGCTTATGAGATCATCAACACTTTCCATATTTTAGGAAGATTAATTTTTTTTGAAATGTCTCTCGATAGAAAACACCTACTCAAGGCCATGGGGCCTGGAATTCTGTTTGCCAGCACCTGTATTGGCGTTTCGCACTTAGTTCAATCTACTCGAGCTGGTGCGGACTATGGATTTCAGCTCATTGTTTTTATAATTCTAGCCAACCTGTTCAAGTATCCCTTCTTTGAATTCGGAAGCAGGTACGCGGGAGCAACAAAAAAGAGCATTTTAGAGGGCTATCAGCAAGAAGGCAAGTGGGTGCTTTGGATCTACTTTCTGTTGAGCTTAGCTTCTATGTTCACCGTTACGGCAGCAGTTACTTTTGTAACGGCTGGCATGCTCAATAACCTCATGGGTTGGTCTTTCGACCCCACCATTCTCTCTGGGTGTATTTTAGCGTTTTGTACTCTACTGCTGGCTTTTGGTAAGTATAGCTTGCTAGATGGCTTATTAAAAATTATTGGCTCAGTACTCCTTATATCTACCTTGGTGGCCTTCTTTGGGGTATTGGGGAAAGGTCAAATTCAGCCCATAGAAAGCTTCGTTCCAAAAGAACTAATGGAACGAGAAGGCATTATATTCCTAATTGCCCTTATGGGATGGATGCCCACTGCGGTTGACCTGAGTACCTGGAATAGCCTGTGGGCGGTTGAGAGGATGAAGCAAACCGGCTATCAACCTAAGTTGAAAGAAATACTTTTCGATTTCAATTTCGGATACCTCATCACCGCCTTTTTGGCTTTATGCTTTCTTACGCTAGGAGCATACGTAATGTACGGGTCGGGTGTGGAGCTATCTAGTAATAGTGCCGAGTTTTCAGATCAGGTGGTAAGGCTCTACACCAGTGCTATTGGAGACTGGGCATACCTTATAATTGCCATTGCCGCCTTTTCCACCATGTTTAGCACCACCATTACCGTAGTAGATGGTTTTGGACGCGCCATGGGCGAAACAGTTCGGCTTATGTTCTTCAAAAATGCTGGAGTTAAGACACTTTATACCGCAATGATGGTAATAGTTGCGGGAGTCTCTTTCATATTCATTTTGCTTTTAGCCTCTAACCTTAAGGATCTGGTAGATCTGGCTACTACTTTATCTTTTGTAATTGCTCCAGTATTCGCCTACATCAATTATAAAGTAATTATGTCCGATCAGATTAAGGACGAATACAAGCCAAAGCCATGGTTGAAAAACTTGGCTCTTGCTGGCCTAATTTTTCTTACTGTGTTCGCCATAATTTACATAATGGTCTACTTCGGAATTATTTCTGTGTGATTTTCGCTAAAATCTGCTGAAACATTTTGCATTATAAATTAGCATCTGCTAATATTGCACACCCATTCGGAAAACGATCTGAATAGAAGATAAAATTCCTCCTTAGCTCAGTTGGTTAGAGCATCTGACTGTTAATCAGAGGGTCCTTGGTTCGAGCCCAAGAGGAGGAGCAAAAAGCTGGCTAATTAGCCGGCTTTTTTTGTTTCTAGACCTATGCAAAGCATATATTCTTTACTTCTAAGCACGCAATAAATTCTAGGTTGAGCATTCTTCCATTCTTGAAGAGTAGAATTGAGTTTCACAACGAACCCATCAGAAACAAAACCTGAACAAGAAGAGAGCAGCCTTTGGAAGGAGCTTATTTCTGTAAATGGCTTACTAAGTCGCAAGCAGTTAAAATAGAAAGGCCCATCAAGAAGATGAGGCCAAGGAAATACCTTCTCAAACTTACTAAGTATTTAGAAATGGCCGAAAGCCTGAGGTCACAGTTCGCTAAGTTCATCTAAATCCTTGGTTCGTTCTGATAGCAATCAGGAGGTAGAGTAAATGACTTATTCATTGTTCGCTACGCTTGTGAAATAAGCGAGAGTACTTACCTTTCTAACTCCCATTATTTTCAATCTGTACTTATTTTTTTGTAAAGTAAGTAATCTCTAGTAATTAAGAAGTGAACCTCATTCACAAGCACTCAGCGCGCTTCTATATTTGCTTTTTAAAAGCTTAAAGCCTTTCTTGATCACCAACTTAAAAGCTCATCACTTTACCACATGAAAAACACAACACACCTTATCATCCTATTCTTAATGGGTAGTTTACTGTGGAGTTGTTCAGATAAAGATCAGGAAACCTCTGTATTTCCATCTTACACTTTAGATCTTGAAGACAATCCTGATAAGCATTTGTTTGATTACGTGAAGAATGTAGAAGTTACCTTGTTAGAAGAAACCGACAGTTCACTTTTTGGCTCCATTGCTAAAGTAATCTATGATCAAAATTTCATTTATGTTTTAGAAGGTAAGGGGAAGACTCTATATAAGTTCACTAGTTCGGGTAAATACGTTCAGCATTTAAACAATGTTGGTAAAGGGCCAGATCAATACAAGGTGATAGATGATTTTCACATAGATGCTGGTGAGATTGTTTTATTGGATGGTCAAAACCGAAAACTTATATTTCTCAGCAAGGTATTTGATTTCTTACGTCAACAATCATTTGATTTTCATGCCTATAAGTTTAAAGTTTTGGACAACGGATATGTGTTTGACAATAATTATTATCCTGTTCAAGATACTATTTACGCTAGTCTGGTTATAACTAATAACCAACTTGACATACAAGAGGTGTTATTGCCTTTTGAGAATGAAAGACAATATTCTTTAGCTAATAACTCCATTCAGTCTATGAATGGAGGATATTATTATCGTAAAACTTACAGTGATACTGTGTTTTACATAGACGAAAAGACTGACATAGCACCTACATTTCGTCTCGATTTCGGTGAAAATTGGAAATTTGGCCAGCTTAAAAGTGATATGGCTGTTTATAATGTAATGAGTAGAAAAACTCCAATTGAAGGAGAGATGGTTTCATGGTTAGATGTTTGGACTAACGATGATTTTGTATTCTTAAGAACTGTACTTTTTCCCAGCTATAACACATTAGGTACCATCATTGACCGGTCTAAGGCTAAGGCCCTAAATGTGAAACTTCAAACGGATGATGACCCAAGGTCGGCAGTGAATTTGCGAAGTTTAGACTCAAACGGCAGGTTCCTCACGGGGCTCACTATAGATCAGTTTGAATACTTATTGAAATTTGTACCCTTAAGCGATATTGCCACTAGTTCTGGAGAAAAATTGTCAGAGCTTCCGAATAATGAAAATGCTATGATTTTGACCTTTGAACTTGGTCAACTTAATTAGGCGGCTTATGTAATACACTTACTTTGGTTGACTCATTACCAGTAATTTGTTTTCGGGTGTAGAATTACTTCTAAAAAAACCTTCTTATTTCAGTTGCTATTTGACTATGGACTAGTGTAATTCCCTGCAATCGTAGTCCTAATTTTCAATTCCTTCGTTGAACAAATCTTTTGAACTCTTCTATCTTTGAGGCAAAACAGAAATCATGAGAAAAAAGATAATAGCTGGTAACTGGAAAATGAACAAAACCCTTTCAGAAGGCCTTTCATTAGCCTCTGAAGTTGTAAACATGGCCAACGATGAAGCCCCATCTGATGTAACTTTGGTGCTTTGTACTCCTGCTATTCATTTATCTCAAGTTTCTGCCATTGCTAAAGACGCAAAGACTGTTTTTGTAGGTGCTCAAAATATTAGTGAGCATGAGTCTGGAGCTTACACCGGAGACCTTTCTGCAGACATGGCCAAATCAGCTGGAGCTAGCTTTGTAATTCTAGGTCACAGTGAAAGAAGAGAGTATCATTTTGAGACAAATACTCAGCTGGCAGAAAGAGTAAAACTTGCACTAGCTAAAGGTTTAACCCCAATATTCTGCTGTGGTGAAAGCCTAGAAACTCGTGAAGCCAACGAACATGTGGAGTTCGTGAATAATCAATTAAAGGAAAGTCTCTTCGACTTATCTGCAGAGCAAATGAGTCAGGTGGTAATTGCATATGAGCCAATTTGGGCCATCGGAACTGGCGTAACTGCTTCTTCAGACCAAGCGCAAGAAATGCACAAGAGCATCCGTACTTCTTTGGCCTCTAACTTTGGTGAAGATGTAGCGGAAGGAATTTCGATTCTATATGGTGGTTCTATGAAACCAGCCAATGCAGAAGAATTATTAGCTCAGCCAGATGTAGACGGTGGCCTTATTGGCGGAGCCTCTCTAAAATCTCGCGATTTCATTGACATAGCTAAGTCTTACTAATGGACTTTATACAAATAAATGTACACTGCGATCCGCCATTTACGGAAATACTAATCGCAGAAATGGGTGAGCTAGACTTTGATACCTTTATGGAAACCGAAGTCGGGTTTGAAGCATATATTGCTGAAGAGACCTTTAATCACCCAGCTCTGCAAACGCTATTTAATCGGTATCGTCAACAAACCAGAATCTGGTACGAGCTAAAGAAAGTTCCGAGAGAAAACTGGAATGAAGAGTGGGAAAAAAACTATGACCCCATAGCTGTTGGCGACCAGATCTATGTTAGGGCTACTTTTCATGAAGCAAAGCCGAATGTTCCTTATGAGATCATTATTAACCCTCAAATGTCTTTCGGCACTGGGCATCATGAAACCACTCACCAGCTTTTGGCTCTTCAGCTAGAAGTTGATCATCAAGATAAAAAGGTACTAGATGTTGGTTCTGGCACTGGAATTCTAGCCATTATGGCGGCCAAGCTAGGCGCACAGTCAGTAGCAGCTACCGACATTGACGATTGGTGTATAGAAAATGCATTAGAAAACTTCGGTCTGAATAATATTGAGCCTGAATTTGTTAAGCAAGGCACTATTCACGAACTCGATTTAACAGAGCAATATGAAATTATTCTGGCGAACATCAACACCCATGTTTTGCTAGATGAAATGGCTGAATACAATAAGCTTTTAGCTGAAAATGGTCATCTTTTCTTAAGCGGTTTTTACGAAACCGACAAACCGCAGATAATAGCTTTAGCTACAGAACTTGGCTTAAAAGAGGTTAAATCTACAACAGAGAAAAACTGGGTTGCGTTACTACTAGAGAAAGTATAGCGTTTATTCAAGATTCTTGCGTTTTCTTCGTTTTTTAACATAACCAAATGCGAACTAACATGCTCAAAGGCATAAAGTTGTCTTTTCTGCTGGTGCTTATTGCTTTACAGTCGGTACATGCTCAAACCGCCACTGAAGGCGACTCGTTGGTTATTCCACCAAACGTTAAGATGATTGTGGAAGCAGAAAACCCAGCCATCTTTCCGCAAGAGTATCATTTCTTTATTGAGGCCTATCAGAATAATCAGTTGTCTGTAACCACTAAAGAAAGACTGCTCAAAGCCCTAATTGCACTAGATCAAAAAAAGGTCCGTATTCGTTACGATATCAAGGAACTGCTCGATGGCCTTAAGCTGGCTAAAGAAGAAAGAAATTTCAGCCAAGAAAGCATGGAGAATTTGGCTTACTCCATTCAGAAAGCAGCTGAAGCTTATGACAGAATTCAACTGAACTATTACTTCGAAACCCTCTATACCTTTCTAAAACACGAAGCCATTTACAAAGACCGATATCAGTCTATAAGCTTTAGAAATGCCGAATACGAGGTGCTATTTAGCGAGGATAATTACAATGCTGAAGAACCAATTGTTTATCAGGAATCTGAGCCAGTAGATGTAGAGACCTTGAGGGCGCAAGCTAGAGGAGAGTATGAAGAACCTGAGCAAGTGGTAACCGACCCTTTTACTGAACCAATGCTAGACATGTACAAGGAGTTAGGTTCAGTAATACATCTAAAGCGAGGCGATTTAATCTTGGCCAGTCAGTCGGATACGTTTGAGATTATAGGGACAGAAGGTTTTTTCCTTTTCGATCAAAAGCTGTTTAGAGGTCAAGATGGATTTGTAGACTGGTCTACTTTAGGACAACCCAAAGAGGCAATGCAGGTAAGGCTAAAGCAATATGAGTTTCCTGTAAATGCTCACGAATTCAAATTTGAAGATGTTTACTTCAAACAACCAGCAAAAATTGACCAACCTATTTCTGGTGTTTTAGACTTGAACATTAGGCCAGGCAGAAGCCTACAGGGCACCTATCCGAGGTTTATTTCTTACAATGCCGACACTCCAATTAAGGGTTTAGGCTCCGAAAAACTCACATTTAAAGGAGGGGTAAACTATCAGGGAATGAATTTTTATTCTAAAACTGCTTATGACGAGCCCTCCACTTTATCTGGCACTGTTAATGGCGAAAAGAAGTTCAAGGCCCTGAGCAAAGGTTTTGTCTTCAACAACAAAGACTCTATTGTATCTGCAGCCAAGGCCGATGTTATTCTGTATCATAACAATGACTCTATCTTTCACCCAGCAGTAGAGTTTAACTATGACTACCAGAAAGACTTACTAGAAATGGAGACTAGCGTAGACGGTTACAAAACTACTCCATTCAGGTCTTCATACTACAACATGGACCTTTCTGGCGACTTATTAAGTTGGGACCTGAACAGTGACTCACTGAACATAACCATTAATTCTGCCAGAGCAGATGTACCACTCTCTCTAGAGTCTAAAGATTTCTATAGTGCCGACAGGTACTTCGATATGTCTCAAATATTCAGTTTTCACCCATTAATAGCCGCAGCCAACATGGCTAAGAAAAGTGGAGGCATATTTTATACCAGCACCATGGCCAGGCAGTATCAACTGAACGAAGGTCTGGTAAACAAAGCAATGGAATTGCTCATGTCTCGTGGCATGGTTAAGTACGATGAGGTTACTGGGGCTGTAGAAATTCTGGAGAAGGGCTATCACTACCTAGAGTCTAGCAAAGGCAATAGAGACTATGACGACCTAATTATTTCTTCGGTAATTGCCAACGCACCCAACGCCACCTTCAGCTTTAAAGATTCTGTGTTGACAGTTAGGGGGGTAGACAAGTTTCTGCTCAGTGATTCCTTAGACGTAATTATTACCCCAACCAATAAAGAAATCAGAGTCTTAAAAAACAGAGACATTGAATTCGATGGTGCCCTAGATGCAGGAAACTTTCAGTTTAACGGAGAGCAATTTACCTTTCGATATGACAGCTTCTTGGTAAACTTAACCAAGATCGATTCCATAGAATTAAGGGTTGAAATGGATGCTGGTCAAAGTGAAACACTAAGCAATCAGCTTGAAAAAACTTCTGGTGTTCTGCGCATTAACGACCCCAATAATAAATCGGCTCTTAAGTCTATGCCGGAGTTTCCAATATTCAGCTCATCTGAAAATGCCAGCGTGGTTTTCGATAAGTCAGATGTACTCAAAGGTGCTTACGACAGCACGGTATATTTTGATGTCCCTCCTTTTCAACTAGACAGTGTGGCCGATGCCGACCCATCGAAATACGCTTTTGAAGGTACTTTCTACTCCAACGGAATTCTCCCAGACTTCAATGAAAACTTGAAGATTATGCCCGATAAAAGTTTCGGGTTTATCCACGCTATTCCAGATAGTGGTTACAACCTCTACAGCACGGGAGGTAGGCTGTATGGGGAAGTGCAGTTAGATAAAAATGGTATTACCTCGCCAGGAGTTATTGACTACCTCACAGGAACTTTCGACAATGAACGGGCCACCATGTTTCTAGACTCTTTAGTGGCTGAAAAAGGAATTAAGGGAGGCCTACAGGCAGGTTTTATAGACACCGTTTCTTACCCAGCTATGTCTATAGAAGCCTATGAAATGAACTGGTTGGCTAAGAAAGACAGCATGATTTTGCGCAACCTCGAAAAAGAAAAACCCTTCAGCATTTTTGAAGATCAGGCGAAGCTTAGAGGAGAAATGACATTGCGTAAGACGGGGCTTTTTGGCAAGGGAGAAATGCAGATAGCAGGCTCAACTCTAAACTCAGACTCCATTGCCTATTCTATCAATGCATTTGAGGCCAGAAACAGTAACTTTTTACTCAATGCAGACAATTCGGTAAAACCGATACTGAGCTCTGAAGAGGTTAGAATCAATTTCGATGTAGAAAATCAGCAAGCCAGTATTGAGCCTGAAGTAGCGGGAGCAGCTGCCCTTGAATTTCCTTTTGCACAGTTTAAAACTTCAATTCCCTCTGCCGTTTGGGATGTAAATAATAAGATGGTAACCATGAGTAAGCCAGACGAGGTGCCATTGGAACAATCTTTCTTCTACTCTACCAATAAGCGACTAGACTCACTGGCCTTTATGGCCACAGATGCTGTTTATGACATTGAGAGCAAGGAGCTAAATGTTACTGGTATTCCTTTCATTAAGGTAGCCGATGCCCTCATTACACCAGAAGGCCAGGAGCTTACCATTCTAGAGAATTCAAAAATTGATAGGCTCAAGAATGCAGTCATATTAATGGACACTGCCGGAGCGTATCACAGACTCTACGATGCAGATATAGAAATACTCTCTAGGACCAGCTTTAAAGGTAGAGGAACCTACGAGCTGATTAACGCAGTGCAAGATACATTCGCTATACAGTTCGATGATTTTCAATTTATAGCTAAGGACAAAGAGCATGGCCCACACACGAGATCTAGCGGAAGAGTTACTGCCGAAGAAGGAATTAGAATTTCTCCAGGCTTTATTTATGAGGGAAAAGTGACCATGTATGCTTATAAAAAAGCCCTAGAGCTAGATGGAGCTGTTAAAGTAGACCTTGAAAAATTGAATGAAAGAAACATTTGGATCGAATACTCTTCTGCAGACGACATTCAGGAGGTCATCATTCCTTTCGATGAGGCTAGAACAAGACAAGGTCAACCATTAAATGCGGGAATTCACTTTGATAAACAACAACCTTACATGTCGTTTATCACAGAAAAACGAAGCATTGTAGACGATGATTTCTTCGTTCCTCGTGGTGGGGTTCTTTATTACGATGCCAACAACAGCTCTTTCAGAATAGATAACCCTAACAAGAAGCAAGACCCATCTCAGTATTTCTCTGGGAGCATGTTTAGCTACAATGAAGAGCTTCAGAATGTCTCTTTTGAAGGTAAGCTAAACTTTATGGCTGGCAACAGCCTCAACAATATTCAGGCCGCAGGAAAAGGAAAAGGCAACCTAGACTCTGCCAAATTTGAGGTAGACGCCATGTTTACCATGGCCTTTGGAATGCCTTTAGAAGCGCAAACTGCTTTTGCTGGCAACCTTAAAGAAATGGGAGAGAAATTGGGCGTACCGAAGGCCCATGAAGACCGTTCGGAGCTCATATATAGAGTAGCAGAGTTTATTGGAGATGATGCCACCAGAAAATGGGACAACTCATATCAATCTCTTCCAATACCCCTTGTAAATGCTTCTGGAGGCCTCCTAAACCAAGATTTAGTTATCAGTAATATTCATTTAAACTGGTCTCAAGAGAATAAAGCATTTTACAGCGAGGGTAAGATAAGCGTATCTAATGTCTCTAATGTAGACCTTAACATGGAGCTAGACGGCTACATGGAAATTAGAAAAACGCCAGAAGGAGATATTATGAACCTTCTGTTAGAAATGACTGACGGCACCTGGTATTACTTTATGTACGATGGTTTTGTACTTGAATCATTTTCTTCAAACGATGCATATAATGCTCAAATTCCTAACATCAACACTGGTAAGGGTAAAGTAGGCAGCTTTAGAACCATTCCGAGCTCTAAAGAGCGAATTATTCAGTGGGTAATTGACTTTAAAAAGCTATACTTCGGCATTGATGAACCTTATCAGCTATTGATGGCCTCTGAGTCTAATCAAACACTCAAGAAAAAAGGAGCTGTTCAGGGTGAAGGTTTCTAATTAACTTGCTACATGAAAAAACTCACACTAACGATTCTGGCTTTATGCCTTTTATCTATTGCTTCCCAAGCGCAGACTTACGACTTTCTAGAGGCTGAGCTTAAGCGAATGACAATAAATCGGAATATTCAAATAGACCCGATGAGTTTAGACGCCTACCTACACACTGGAGAAAAAGTGTCTAAAGGCGAGATAATGAACTATTTGATGATGGTTGAATATCAAGCCGCAATTTATTCGGACAGTAAAAACGACCCTAAGGCCATCATTTTCGAGAAAGCTTCTGAAGAAGCAAAGGCCATGAAGATTAAGCGTTTTGAGAATATGACTGGCAGCGACTTCATGCTCAACCAACAAGCAAATAATTTTGAGCTTCAGAACTTAGTAGGAAACTCAATAAACTTAGAAAGCTTAAAAGGTGAAGTGGTATTGCTCAACTTTTGGTTTGTCGGCTGCAAGCCATGTATAATGGAAATGCCCGAACTCAACGAGTTAGTAGAAGAATTTAAGCCAAAAGGAGTCAAATTTTTAGCCATTGGTCTAGACAATGTAGCAAGAGTAAATAAGTTCCTAGAGACACATGAATTCAATTACGAGCTACTTCCCAATGGCAGAAGGATAGCCACAGATTATGGTATTTTCAGTTACCCTACACACCTGCTTTTAAATGAAGAAGGCAAAGTAATATTTTCGCAAGTAGGTTACTTTCCTGGACTTAAATACGCCCTGAGAAAGCAGTTGAAAGATGCACTTAAGTGATTGGCTTATTTAAGCTTAACAACAATTTGGGTATCGCGCACATCTATAAGCTTACCCTTATGTTTACCAGTAAGAATTTCATAAACGCTTCTTTGTAGGTCTTTAGAAGCTAATTCTGAGAAGTGTACCTTAAAGGTTTTTCCAAACAGATTCTCCTTGGTATTGGAGTACCATCTGTCTTCTGATTTTGATTTGACGAGTTTTACCTTCATCGTACTCAATCTATGTTGAAAGATAATCTGGTAAGTTAAATTAAAGTTCAAGTACAGATGAACTGATTGTTACTATATGCCATTCAGGCACCTGAGTGCCCGTAGACCGGCAGCTTGTAACTTTCCTCACTAATGATCGTCTTTTTAGCATCAACAAACAAAAAGGTCACCATGAAAAAACTCAGTTTATTATTATGCCTACTGGCAATCAGTACATTAAGTCTGGCTCAGTCTAAAGTGAAGGAAAAAGACCTCATTGGTCAATGGCAAATGGTCATAGACATTGACCTAGATGAGGTAGAAGAGGAATTGGAAGACGAAAACTGGCTAGCCAGAAAAATAGCAGGATCTGTCACTGGTTTGGTCAGTGATATTCTAGAAGAGATTGACATTCGGATGGACTTCAGAAGCAATGGAGAGGTAAAGATTATGGTAGAAGCATTCGGAGAAAGAGAAACAGAATATGCAGAGTGGGCAATTAGCAGAGACGGAGAATTAAGAATTTTTGATGAGGATAATCATCGCTGGAGCAACAGACATGTAAGCTTTGGTAATGACGATGATGTATGGCTTATGGATGATGGCCATATCGTTCAATTCGAAAGAGGCTCAAGAGGCCGAATGGAGCGTAAAGAAGTTTACCTAAAAAGAATAAATAGGTAAATACTTCACCATAAAGGAGGATATCTTACAGGCTACTAGTTATGCCATTCCCCGTTGAGCCGGGGATGCTCTAATAGCTCGCGAGATATCCTCTTTTACATTACTTCAGTTGAAAAGTTCTGGAAATATTAAAGCCAAAGTGAATATCTCCATTGAAGAAATCGCCTGTGGTTTCTGCCAGAAAACCTTTCTCAATCATAGCCTGAGCATTGGTTAGCTGCAACTGAAACACATGCCCACCAGTTTCTATATCGAACCCAATCGCGATCACATTTTTAGATAGCGGATCTTTTCTCTGAAACTGATAGTAGTATTCTGCATTTAACGAAACACGTTTATTAAGCTTTATTCGGCCACCAATACCTGCTGCAAAAGCATTGTTGCGCTCATCTGTTGGTTCTATAGCATTGAAGTGAATTAACGTTGGCATTACTTGCATAGAAAAAGCAGAACTGAACTTTCGGGCAATTAGCACCTGGTGAGTATAAGCTATCTTTTGGCTAAACGTAAGCTCTTCAAACTCGCGCTGTCTTAGTGTCTTTATGGAAATTGAGGACAGCAAAGTAGCCGACACTGGTACATTGCGCTTTCCGCTGGTCTGATGCACAAAAGCATACTTAAAGTATCCATCGAAAGTCTTTTCAAAAGAACTCCTGCCTATTCCTAGGTTGATGTTGTCCGTTAGACCATAATCCAAGCCAAGCCTTACGTTAGATTGGTCTAAGCCGAAAAACTCATAAGCTCCGCCATTTAACCTCCCAAAGCGGTGCGAAATGATAAAGTCTAAATTGTTTCTATCTCTGGTTTCTACCGTGTGCCCATTAATAAGCCTAGTACCTTTAAAAATAGCTTCAACTTTAGTCTCAACCTCTTCGGTTTCTTCATCTAGAATAGCCAGTAGATCTTCTTGTGCCCAAATAGAAGAGGGCAACAGCAGCAATAGACAAAAAATGTATCTAGTCATTTCTCTGGAATTTAAAGTTGGCGGTTACTTCAACCTCTTTGGCAATATTATTTCTCACCAATTTTGGAATCTCTATGTCATAATCGGCCACCACTAGGTTGAATGTTGATTTAACAGTAATCTCTTTCTCACTCACATTGAACTGGCAGAGCATTGTCAGGTCTTTCGTTACTCCATGAAGGGTCATCTGACCCTGGATTTCCGTTTGAAAACTTCCAAGCTTGGTAAGCATTGAAGGGTCAGTAATTTGTCCGGAAAATGTAGCCTTAGGGTACTTATCAGACTCCATATAGTTTTCATTAAAGTGCTCTTGCATTAAGGCTTTTTCGAACTTAAACCCTTTAATCAGAATGGAAACTGCTGCCTTTCCCGAAGGAATTTCAACAATACCCAAGGCCGAATTATTTGTTGCCTCAATATCTTCCATAGGGGCAGAAGAGTAAAAACGCACTGTTCCCGATCTGTCTATTAATCTAGACTGTGCTTTTGCGCTAGACTCAGCCAGCACAATGGCCATCGATAAAAGAAGTAGTTTTTTCATGTTCATTTAGTCTAGTATCACACATTCAGTTAGTACTACATCCAACAAGAGCCCAGTACAAACACCCTTTAATCTTACCAAATCTCCTGCCTTGGTTTCTACCTGCTCATTGGTGGTTAATTCTGCTCTTACGTTCACCATATCAGTTCCTTTAATGGTTAAAATGGTCGGGTTTCCAACTTCTTGGCTCAATAAGACGCCTTCAACTTCAATCACCTTATCCAAATACTCATCGTTAGCCTTTACTTCATCCATTTCAAATGCAGCCGAAAGTGCTGCGGCTTGCAATACAAAATCAGAAGCTTTTTTAGAAGTGTCTTTTCCTGTTCTGTTAAACTCATATAGCCCATAGGCAATACCCGCGGCCACCAAAAGGCCAGCAACTATTAGTATCTTTTTCATAGCTAGTGAATGGGTTAGTTGTCTAAGGCACCATCATTTACCCAACAGGCAATAGCCTCTATTTCAGCATCTGAGAGCCCCCCACCTGGAGGCATAGTTTTGGCCGAAGTTCTAGCCTTAATTCTATCAGCAAACTGCTGAATATTAGAGAAGGTAGATAGGTTTGGGCTTTGAGAACCAGCATGACAGCCACTGGTAGCACAGCTGCTAGATATAATTTGGGCCACACTACTATTGAAGCTAATTCCGCTGAGCACAGTTACATTTTCTGAAGTTTCACAGTTGGAGGCATCTTTTGTAACTACTGTATAGCTACCAGCTTCTAACTGAGCAAAAGTATTGTCAGACCCAAAGGCTCCACCATTGATGCTGTAAGTATAGGGCTCTACTCCTCCCGTTGCCATTATTACAATTTGGCCTTCAGCAGTTCCGCAGCCACTATCGGCAATATTGGTGCTCATGTTTACACCATCTTCATTAAGAATACTCACCTGAAGTGTAGATGTACACTCGTTGGCATCTTTAACGTTTACGGTGTAGTTGCCAGAAGTTAGGTTGGTAAACAAACCACTAGACTGAAAAGAACCGCTATTTAAGGAATACTGAAAAGGCCCCTCTCCACCATTTCCTTGTACTTCTAGGCTCCCATCTGCTTGGCCACAATGGGCATCTGATTTTGCAACCAAGTTTAGAATAAGCGTGCTGCTACTGCAATCAACAGCTGGCTCTAATACTGAAGATTCGCAGCTAATTCCTATTAGCAGCACTGTCAGTAAGCCGATAATTGAATACGTTTTTTTCATATGCTTGAATTTTATGGACAACACGCTCCCAGTCGACCCCTCTACCTTTCGATTTTTATATACGCACCAAAGTGCTGTTTAAGACTTAGCGTAAAACCGATAAATAGCTAGGCTGAATTACTGAAGGTTAGTGTTCCTGTTATTACTCGCTTTTAGTTTTTAGAGAAAAGTTTATAGTTGAAGCCTACATTCACCCCAGAAGACAGTAAGTCGACATTACCATGACCAACGGGCTGAATAGTAGTTTTAAAATACGGTTCAAAAATGAGAGATGAACGTTCAGACAACTGATGCGCATAGACAAATGAAATACCTACTGCTGCAGCTATGTGCTTGTTTTCATTTTTACCCTCCCAACCTGTAGACAGGCTCGGATCATACTCATCATAGAAATAGCTATACTTCTCTGTTAAAAACAGAAAAGAAGATAGCCCCAAGTTTGTCCAAACAGAACCCCTGTTCGTTTTGAACAATCGCATGCCAAAAGACACTGGTATCTCCAATACCAAGCACCTAGCATCTGTCAAATCTGGCTCCACACCAGACCTTGAATAGCCTAAGGATGGTGAATATTCACCCTTTCCAGCTGTATAAATTTTGTTATTCAATAAAAGTCCAAAACTCCATACACTCTTTTCTTTGGAGTGTCTATTGAACTGGAGGCCAACCGTTTGACCCAAACTGTTGAAGAGGTCTTTAGCATTGGTGCTGCTGAAGTCTGGAGCAACCAAAACTGTGGTAGACCAAAACGGATTGAATGTCTTTTCTTCCACCATGAGCGAATCACCTTTCGGAAGTTCAATCCAACCTTGCACTTGAGCAGGAGGAAAGTTCAACTCTAGTAAACTCAGTGGAGCTACTTCATAAAAAGAAAGGATTTTATTGCCAATTGGTGGAACCGTGAGTGTCTTTCCTTCTTGCGTGAACTCATCGTTGCCTGTATTCAACTTACTATTCTGTACCAAGCTGGAAGAATTGAATAGTTCTGTTTCCTCTTCTGGTTTAACTCTTTCTGCAAGCAATAACGCATTAGGTTTTGCTTCCTGTACTGCTTTCGACTGGGTTTCTAAATCCGCAACCGATTCCTGCTGCCCTAATTCATCCGTTTCAGTTATCACTGGCTCACCTTCCTCATTGACAGGCAGCTCTATTGGCGCTTTACTGGCAGGTAGGGTGTCTTGTACATGGCTTTTTTCAGCCACCTTGTGCCAATACCAACCTATTAAAAAGGTGAGTATAGGTATAAGAATGTAACCTATTCGTTTCCTAAACCTCAACCAAAATGGAATTTTAACCAATCCGGCATCATCAAGTTTATTCGCAAGAATATCCCACTGCTCTTCTTCAAATGGAAACTCCTTTTCACTCAAGCGATTCTTAAAGAATTTACCAATATCGTCTCTCTCTTCTTGCATCAGCTAATTTCAAAATAGACGTCTAAATAATGTTGCAGCTTTGCCTTTGCTCTTGCGTAGTTAGATTTGGAAGTACCCACCGAAATACCCAAAATCTCTGCAACTTCATCGTGCTGATAGCCCTCAATGGCTCTCAGATTAAACACAGCCCTGTATTGTGGAGGCAGTTTTCTTACCATCTCCAAAATTTCTTCATAGGCCATATTACCTTCAATAGTCTGTTCAGACCCTGGCTCAACCGACTCATCTAAAGGTGTTTCAAAAGCATATTTCTCTTTTTTCTTAAAGTGATCTATAGCTGTATTAATTAGTACTCTGGTAAACCATGGTTTAAATGGCCTCTGCCTATCGTATTTCTTAATTCTTTGAAACACTTTCATAAAACCATCATTCATTACCTCCTGAGCCTCTTCCTAAGAGTCGGTATACCTCATGCAAATACCCAAAGCATAACTGTATAGGGCCTTGTACAGATCTTTCTGCGAGGCTCTCTTCTGCTTTATGCAGCCTTCTATCAGTTGCTTAAGGTTCAACTTCTCTGGCATGAGGTGTTATTCTTTTGCCGTCCTTTATTTAGTAGTACCTAGCCTAGCGGAGAAATGGTTGCGTGGCTAGAAAGTTTTTATTAAAAATAACCTAAGTTATTATTATAGAGATGGTTATGTAATGAAAAAACCACTACGTGCTGAAAGCACCATATTTTTAGCAACTGAAAGTCGATTTGAATGGCTGACTTAGAAAATGTGCGATTGATGTCAATCAAAATTAGTACATCGTAAATTTCAGGAAGCTTTTTAGAAGCTAAAGCCAATTGCACCAAAGGGCACAGTTTTAACTCCTTACGCGACCAATAAAAAAGGGCATAAAAAAACCCTGACGAGTTCGTCAGGGTTTTTGTGCGCACGAGAAGATTCGAACTTCCACGCAACTGAATGCACCACCCCCTCAAGATGGCGTGTCTACCAATTCCACCACGTGCGCTTGGAAAGGTTGGCAAAAGTAAATAAGAATTCAGCTATTTCAAATAATTACAAGGAGCCTTTGCAAGATTCACCATTGCCTAAACCCTGCTTTTTTCTACTTTTAGCTAATCTCGCAATTCATGAACAAGGAAAGCACGAATAAACTTATTGGCCTCATCTTTATAGTAGTTGGTACTCTGGCTGTACTCGGCAACTTTGATTTAATACCATGGAGACTGAGACACTACCTTTTTCAGTGGGAAAATATTCTCATCCTTATTGGAGGTTTTCTAATTCTCTCAGACCAGAATAGAAAGGCTGGATTAGTTGTGCTGATGATAGGACTAATCTTTGTAATTGACGACTGGATGCGCGTAGATATTTCCATTTGGGAACTCTGGCCATTGATTTTTGTCTTTGCAGGAATTCATCTCATAAGAAGAACGGTACAAAAACCTGCAGCAGGAGAGCCTTACTCTGAGCAATCTGCCGATGATGGAGACCGTGTGGAAGATATAGCGGTTTTTAGCGGAGGCGACAAAGTTGTTAATACTAAAAACTTTAAAGGAGGGTCTTTAACTGCTGTGTTTGGAGGCTCTAATATTGACCTTACTATGAGCGATATTCAGCAACCTTCAGCTGAAATTGAGATTTTCTACATGTTTGGTGGGTCGAAAATCAGGGTGCCTAAAGGTTGGCAAGTAGATATGAGAGTTACCAATATTTTTGGTGGAATGTCTGACAAGAGATTAATCACAGACACATTGGGAGATTCGCCAAAACGACTGGTAGTAAAAGGTCTAGTTATTTTCGGTGGGGCTGAAATTTCTAATTAGCGCTTTTCTAATCAGAATTGTTATCCTGTTGCATTGCTCTAATGATTACTTTTGAAGCATTATGAGAAGAGCCTTTGCCTTTCTTTCTTTGATCATCTTTGCGGTAAGTTTGGCGCCCTGCACCGACTGTTATGGCGAAGATGTAATCAATGATCAAGAGCTGACCGCTCAGGCTCCAGTTGAAGATGCTCATGCCGATGATGTAGAAGAATGCTCCCCATTCTGCTGCGCCTGTTGCAACTTCACCATCTCACAAAAAGCGTTTAATGTAGACTTGGCTCATTCTACCAATTCAGCATATTTTTCTTCGGTTCTTCTATCGGAACCAGTCAAACACAGCCGGAAAATCTGGCAACCCCCGCGAGCATAATTCTTGCAAATCTTTGACTGTCATACATCTCTACCTTAGCTGCGGTTTATTACCCTAGCCCTAAAGTATAGCTGAACTGTAAGGGAATAAAAGGGCTGCGTGAGGAAACTATATCTACTCATTAGCTCAGTCAGAGATTTGTCACGGTTCGTTTTTCAAGCGAATATTTCGGCCCAGTCAGGCCATTTTTAGCATTTAATAAAATTCACATGAACACTATAAAACTATTTATAGCCGTGTTTCTGCTGTCTTTTGGCAGTTTAGCACAGGCTCAAAACTCTATTACTTTTAAAATAACCGATGAAGAAACTGGTGAACCATTGATTGGTGCAACTGTCTACGCTTCGGCTACTATGGGCGCCATTGCCGACAATAATGGCTTAGCTACCATCAACAATATTGAGGGGGAAAGCATTACTGTTAAAATCTCTTTTGTAGGCTATGAAGCTATTAAAAACACGTATTCAATTCCATATGAAGGTAAAATGCCCATAGAAATTAAAATGGAGCATCACCATGAGGAAGTGGAAGAAATGGTGGTTACCGCTACCAGAACGAGTAGGAGCATTGAGGATATTCCTACAAGAATTGAGTTTTTAGGCGCTGAAGAACTGCAAGAAAAAGCCGTAATGAGATCGGCCAATATTGCCATGTTGCTTCGCGAAAGCACAGGTATTCAGATGCAGGTTACTTCACCAAGTTCGGCCAATCAGAGCATCAGAATTCAGGGTTTAGATGGTAGGTATACTCAGTTGATGAAAGACGGTTTTCCACTTTATGGTGGTTTTTCTGGTGGCTTGAGCATTATGCAGATTCCACCGTTAGACCTGCGACAGGTGGAAGTAATTAAGGGAAGTAATTCTACACTTTATGGAGGTGGAGCAATTGCCGGACTCGTTAACCTCGTAAGCATTCGACCTGAAGAAGAGGCTTTAACCAAAGTAATGGTAGACCAAACTTCGGCAGGAGGAACCACCTTAAACGCGTTCTACGCCTCTGCTGAAAACCGATGGTCATACACCCTTTTTGGTTCGGGGCATAGACAAACCGCCTACGATGCCAATGATGATAACTTTTCTGATTTGCCAGAAACAAGGAGCATTACCCTTAACCCAACAATTTTCTTTAAGCCTTCAGAAACCGATGAATTTAGGCTAGCCCTTAATGGAACTTTTGAAGACAGATGGGGCGGAAACCTCAATGCTGTAGATGATAGAGAGCCAAACGCTCAGAACTATCTTCAAGAAAATGAATCGAGGAGAATGTCTTATCAATTGAGTTATACCAAAACTTGGGACGAAAACAGGCGGCTGACTCTAAAGAATAGCTTGCTTCATTTCGATAGAGGTATTCATCAATTTCAATATGGGTTCGATGGTGAACAAGTCGCTACTTTCAGTGAAGCCACTTACTCATTTGGTCAAGCAAGAAGCAGCTGGTTAGTAGGTATGAACATTTACTCTGACCGATTTAACGAGAGCCATGATAGCAACAGTGACAGAAGCTATGAGCAGTTTACGGCCGGTGTCTTCATTCAGCAAAACACGCAGCTTTCTGAAGACTGGTCTTTGGAAACTGGCCTTAGGTTAGATCAAAGTAAAGACTATGGCTTGCAAACCTTACCAAGGCTTTCTGTAATGTATAAGGCGCATCCAAAACTGACTTTCAGAATGGGAGGCGGATTAGGCTATAAACTGCCTACCATCTTTACGGAAGAAACGGAAAGGCTTTCTTTTAGGGCCTACAATCTTTCAACCTGAATAACTTAGATGCGGAACAGTCTTACGGTGGTAACTTTGACATTAACTATAAAACAGCCATTGGCGATGAATGGACATTTAGCCTCAATCAGTTGTTTTACTACACTCAGTTAAACGACCCTGTGGTATTGACTGGCCCGACAGTTGGAGGTGCATATGCTTTTCAAAACGCTAATGGTGATCTAAGCTCTAAAGGTTTGGAGACTAACATGAAGCTGACTTACCAAGACTTTAAGCTGTTCCTGAATTATGCGCTTATCGATACTGAACTAGGGTATAATAATGAGCTCCAAAAACCGTTAACCGCCAAACACAATATTGGAGCTGTGCTGGTTTACGAGGAACATGGAAAATGGAGAATTGGCTTGGAAAGCTACTATACAGGGAAGCAATTTAGAAGCGACTATACCGAAACAGATGATTACTGGATTGTAGGATTTATGGCTTTGAGGAAGTTTAAGAACATTAGCCTCTACCTCAATTTTGAGAATTTCTCTGATACCAGACAGTCGAGATTTGAGAACATTAACCTTTCTAATGCCATGAACCCTGAAGCGCTAGAAGTTTGGGCTCCAATGGACGGATTCATTATGAATGGAGGAATTATTCTTGAGTTCTAGGTCAGTAGAACAGCTAGCAGAAAATCAGGTAGCCTAGCATATTTAGCCCACGATTTAAATCGTGGGCTAAATATTTTCACAGCAAACCTGTAGTGAGGTTGATTTGCATCTCACCTAAGAACCGAAAGAGTATCGGGGGAAGCATCCTATCGAGCTATACATGTTTTTCTGAATGGATAAGATTCTTCCCTTCGTTCAGAATGACTTACACGCTGAGGCATCGATCCCAACATTTTTTTGTAGTCTAGCGAGTGAAAGGCACTCGGTTTAGCAACCACCAAAACATCGGTCACAGTCATGCTGAGGCTCCGAAGTATCGGTGGAAGCATCTTATCGAGCTATACATGTCTTTCTGAATGGATAAGATTCTTCACTTCGTTCAGAATAACTTAGAGGTGAGACTTCTGGAAAAGAATCTTAGCCAATCAAGGCGTCTACACCTTGACAATTCGATCTCTATTCTAGTAATCGGTGAGGACACCGATTATGGCAGTCGGTAAAAACACTGACTAAAGCGAAATCAGAGTCCTCTAGGAGAGACTCTGATTGAGATAAGGACTGCGATTGTAGCATATACAAAAATAGCCCACGGTTTATACCATGGGCTATTTCTAATAAGTATACTCTTTAAATAAGATCAGTAATTAGAAAATCAGTATATAAGAGGTGATTTTCCTGATTTATTGATCAACAGATTTCTGGTTACTCTACTCAGAGTTATTTCTTCCCTTTAAGGCTCATTGATTCCGCCATTTTCACGGCTTCATACGCATTGATGATTCCTCCAGAAACAGAAAGGTTAGAGAACTTCACTTCTTCGCCAGTACCTGGCTCGTTTACCTTTACTTCAACACCTCTTACAGACTTCATTAGTATATCCTTAATCTGTTCTGCCTCAAGGTCTGGGAAGTAAGAAAGTAGCAATGCTGCAACACCAGCAGTTACTGGAGATGCCATACTTGTTCCTTGTGCGTCTTGATACTCATTGCCAGGAGCTAATGAATAGATAGCTACACCTGGAGCAAAAACGTCTACAGACTTCTTGCCATAGTTAGAGAAAACGCCAACATAATTATTCTCAGAACCCCAAGAAGAAGCACCCACTTCTACCCAGTTAGGCCAATCTTTCTTTCTACCGAATTTATCGTTAGGGAAGTTATTGGCTTCATCTATATTCTCTGCTGAATTACCTGCGGCATGTACCAATAGTACACCTTTTTTGGCTGCATGCTCAATAGCATCGTACACATACTGTGTATTTGGTGAGTATCCTTTTCCAAAGCTCATGTTTATAACTTGAGCTCCATTATCTACTGCGTAGCGAATGGCATTGGCCACATCTTTATCTCTTTCGTCACCATCGGGCACAGCGCGTATGGCCATAATTTCTACATTGTTGGCTACACCATCAATACCCAAGTTATTCCCTCTTGTGGCAGCAATGATTCCCGCCACGTGAGTACCATGGAAGTTGTCAGTGTTTTTACCTATTACATCGTTATTTCCATAACCGATATCGTCCATTCTATTCGGATCGTCACCAACTATTTCTCTAGGATTGAACTCTAGGTTGTAACTGAATTCAGCATCTTTCTTGATGTTCTCCATGTCTTGTTGCACAAAGTAGATGAGCGTGTCTAAAGACAGAGAGTTGTCTGTCATATTATAGATTTGAGTAAGCATTTGCTTACCTCTCATAATTACCTCATCGGTAGAGCTCACTTTATTGATATCTTCTGAAGTAATCTCTTCATCTAAAAGGTAAGCCTCAAAAAGCTTGTTGTATCTGATAAGCTGAGATTGGATGTTCTCCATCATCATAGCCTGACCTTTAGCTTCATTATAAGTCTTCTCAAAAGAAGTTTGAATCTCCTTCCAATACTCATATTCTTCTTTGTCGGCCTTTTTTACATCAGATTCTGACACACCTTCATATTTAGGCTTCAACCTTTTGTATTCACGAGTGATTTCGAGAGTTTCCTCATCTACATTTCTACCGTCTTTTCCTCCAAGGAAGTTCCAGCCATGCACATCATCTATGTAACCGTTGTTATCATCGTCTATACCGTTACCAGGAATTTCATCTTCATTAGTCCAGACCACATCTTTGAGGTCTTCATGTTCAATGTCTATTCCAGAGTCGATAACAGCTACCAGTACTTTTTTACTTTCTTTCCCTTTCAGGTATTCATAGGCCTTTTCTGTACTAACCCCATTCACTGAATCTTTAACAGGGTCTAAGTTGAACCAGTTTTTTGGCGGAGGAGTATCTTGTGCGTTTAGTGCGAATGCTGCCAAAAATAGCAGCGCGAAAATCAACTTTTTCATATATCAATTATTCTTAAAATGCTTATGTGTCTTTCTATTTTAACTAACTCAATCTGCTAAAACAGGCGAACTTTGAACCGTTGCCTCTTGTGTTTGACATTGAGTGTTATTGCTTTTCAAACATACCAGTATTTGCGTTCTTCTCTACTCGGTTTGCCAGAAAAACCATTCCATTCATGGCAATAAACGTGCCTTCATGCATTAGGTTGAGTGCTCCAATAGCCACTCCAATGTTAAAAGCAGCATCTGAATTGGTAAATCTCTCGGGTATAAAAGCTCCTGTAAGTACAATGGCCTTGCCTGAAATATTACCTACGAATTGGGCCGTTTCAATGAGGGTATCAGAACCATGTGTAATGAGTATTTTATCTGCAGAATGGTTCAGAAGATAGCTCTTTAGCTTGTCTCTATCTTCTCGGGTAATTTCCTGAGAATCTTTTCTGAAGAGGCTCACAATTTCGTACTCGAAACCGGGAAAGGCATTTTCCAAAATGCGTTTTGCTGCCGGTTCGTTTATTTCGAAGGCATAGCCATTATTAGTCTTAGGATAATCCTTATCTATGGTTCCTCCGGTTTGAATAATCAGAACTTTCACGGGAGGAAGTTAAAAAGAAAGTTACTACTCTAGATAGCTCGCCAACTGATCATACAACTTTTGGCCTTCGCTTGGGCGCGCGGCTTCTTTTACAATCATATTCCCCTCTTTGTCTACAATGATGTAACGAGGAATAGCTGCTGTATTACTGCCGAGCATATCTTTCCAAATCTTCCAGAAGAGTTCTTGAGAAATGCGCATGTTAACGCCTTCCAGACCATAGAAATTAACCATCTCTTTCCATTTTCCCTCGGCCTCATCTCTGTCGGACGATACATAAAGTATCTTGATTGGCTTGCCATCTAAAAACTCATAGAGCCCTTCTTTATGCTCAAATTCGTCTTTACAAGGTCCGCACCAAGTCGCCCATAAGTCTACATAAAGCACTTCGCCCTTGTATGGCTCCACCATTTCTTCCCAAGTGGTGTATTCATCGGCATTTTCTATCATTATAATCTTATCAGACATTGGCTGCTCAAGCTTGGTATGATAAGCTCTAATAGGGTCTATGTGCTCTTTGAGCACAGGGTCGTATAACGTTTCGGGATAGTTGTATTTTAATTCTTCATAAGAATCTAAGATCACTTTCTCGTATTGCTTCTGAATAGCCGCGTTATACAAGTAAAAAGACCACATCAATTCTTCGTTTTCGCCAGAAAGCTTCTCTCTAATGTTATCTATTCTGTCTTGATGATATGCTCTAATGCGCTCGTCTTGACTCAAGGTAGTATCTGGTTGGTCTTCTATGCCAGCCACCCTTGGATAAAGATTCATATAGTCTTCTGCAAACGTTCTGTAATAATTGCTCACCAAGTATTCCGGGTTATTCAGGTCTGTTTCATCAAACATTTTTAGGTATAATTCCTTCCATTCATCATTGTATGGCGACTTTCTTTTGAGCTGTTCTTTGAAATAGTAATGGCGCCAGGTAGCAGATGCAAAAACACTCTTCCAGTGTAAGTCAGACTCCATGGCCATGGCTTTTGCAAAAGAGTCCGTGATTTTATCTTTCACCTTCAATCCATCTATTTCAACCAGTTCTTTTTCATTAAGATCCATCACCTGATCATAGACTCGTTGAGCCACAGAGTCTTTCTGATACTTTTCATCTTTACCACCAAACGCATGGAAATAAGGAATTCGCTCGAAATTGTTAAGCAATGAATTGGCATCGGCATGGTCTCCAGTGAATGCGAGTTTTGAAAAATCTTCAAAATCAATGAAAACGGTGTCTGAATAACCTGGCTCAATCCATGTTCTTATACTTCCTCTGGTTTTAGGGAAACTGATGGAAGTAAAACCTGAAGTCTCTTGGTCTATGGTTGCAGAAAAGTTGCCTTCATTGTCAATAGGCACCTTTACAGAGTTTACTCGATAGAAAAATTTACCGTCTACTGGTAGTTGAATAAACAAAGAATCTGCATCGGTATTAACCACCTTACCCGCCAAAACGTACGGTTCTTTCTTACCTGAACAAGCAAAAATGCAAAGGGCAAGAAAGACAGCGAAGATTATCTCTGGTTTGCGCATCATTGAATAGTTTTAATTTTTCCTTTAATCTATCAAATAATGACAACGATTGAAAGGAACAACTATTCTTTTAGTATTTAAAACAAGGCAAAATGGTATCGCGTCTGGTGCGCTTTACCACCTTGCCAAAGTTGAGGGTGAGAGAAAATTCATGTGCTCCTCCCGTAGCTCCTGCTAAGCGAGAAACCGTAAAGTCATAACTGTATGCAAAAGAAAGGTTTGCGTTTAACTCTAGACCTACGAGCGCAATAATCGATTCATTCTTGAAAACCTTATTAACACTCTGAATTGGAATACCTCTGTACCAGCCACCTATTACCAAAGGTTGAAAATATAGTTGTACTCCGGCATCGAGCTGGTTGAAGCCACCTTGCTTTTTGTAGTTCACCGCAAAAGTGGCAGAACGCTCCTGAAACTGATAAGCCACAGTTCTTAGCCTTCTGCCCTTGGCAAACATAAGCTTATACCCTGCATGTATAGAATACTTTCTTGAAAGCCTACTCTCTTGGTCTATAAATGACTGGTTGGGCTCATTGATATGGTGTGTAGAAAAGCCTATCCAAGCTAAGTTGGTATACAAAAGCGCACCAGCTGAGGCACTCATAAAATCGACCTTCGCCCCCTTTTCGAATACCTCACCACTAGGGCCATAAACCTGCCCATTTACAATATCAATTTGATTTCCGAAGACTAGGTCTTCAAAGTTCAGGTCTTTTTGAAAGTAGGAGAGCTGGACGCCAGTTCGTAAAATCAAGCCAGAAGAAACCTCTAATTTGTAGGAATACAAGCCTCCAATTTCTGTAGAACGAAAGTCTAAAAAACCTTCTCTATGCTCGTTGAATATAATTCCCACACCACTTTCGGCTGCCTTAGAAAAATAGTCGAGATAGGCGGAAGTTGTAGTAAACGAATGAGAAAGAGATGGCCATTGATTTCTGTAATTCACCCCAACTCTACCTCTATCGGCAGAACCTGTGAGTGCAGGGTTCAGATATAAAGGTGAAGCATAGAATTGTGAAAACTGAGGATCTTGTGCCTTAAGTTCTACTGCATCTAATAATGCTATAATAAAGGTTGCTGCGAGTAAAAGTCTTTTCATAGGCTTGTCAGTTGATTAGCGCGAAAATGCCTTCTCGTTCAACTTTCAAACCGTTGAAGCTGAGGCCAATTATTTTGTATACATAGTTTCCATTTTCCGCCTTGCGGCCTTTGATGGTGCCATCCCATCCTTTGGTTTCAATATCATCGGTACTGAATATTACTTCGCCCCAAGTGTTATAAATGATGAGCTTAGACTTGACCAAGCCGAGCATTCTAGGCCTGAAGAAGTCATTATTTCCATCTCCATTTGGGGTGAAGGCATTCGGCACAATTACTTTATAGCCTTCGGTAATTTCTAACACAGATACTTTCTCGGTTTCGCATCCTGTTCTATCGGTTACTACTAAGCGAACTATGTAAGTACCTGGTGCATCATAGGTGTGAATAGGATCAATCTCATCTGAGTCGAAGCCATCTCCAAAATCCCAATGCCAATCAATAACCTCGCCTTCGGATAAATCGAAGAAGCTGACAGGGTCATTAGAGGCTAAGTCTCCAGTGCGATCAATAGATTCTGCATTGTACTCAAAATCGGCCACGCCTAGCTCTGGAACATCTATATCTATAGAGTTTTGCTGGTAGCAGCCTCTATCGTCAAACACTTCAATGGTTAGCCTTCCAGGCTCGGTCATTAGCACTTCACTTTTAACACTATTGCCTTTAGACCACTCGTATCGGTAGTTGCCAACACCACCTTTTACATTGGCCTTTACCAACATGCCCGCAATGCGGTTTTCGCAATCTATGTATGGTTCAGTACTTAGCCCTATTTGAAGTGGTTCTGGCTGAAGAACAGTGTAAGTACCTTGAACTTCGCAGTTATATCTATCTCTTACTCGTACTACATAGGTGCCTGGCAGTACATCGGTAATCTCTGAAGTAGTAGCACCATTAGACCAGCGATAAGTGTATGGCTCAGTACCGCCAGAAACAATAACATTTACTCTTCCACTTCTAGGGTCATTACACCTTGTGGCATCTTCTATGTAGGCATCTAAAGTGAGGTCTAGTGGTTCAATGACATTGAACGTTTGCTGAATGGTACAGCCTTTATCGTCAGTTACTAGCACGTTATATTCTCCTGGCCCTAGTTCTGAAATGGTTTCGGAAGATTCTCCTGTGCTCCACCTTATTGCCACTGGCTCAATGCCTCCTTCAATATTGAGAGAAATAGAGGCATCATTGGCTCCAATACAACTGATATCTGTCATTGTCGGCTCCATTCTAAACAATGCCGGCTCATCTAAAGTGTAGTTGGCCTGAATCTGGCAACCGTTGGCATCGGTAATAAGTACTGAATAGTCTCCTGACGTAATACCTATTAGATTTTTTGAGGTTGCCCCTGTAGACCACTGGTATGAATAAGGCTCTACCCCTCCGCTAATATCTAGCTCTATGGATCCATTTCTATCGTCATAACACTGACTTTCATTGACCAAAGCATCTTCAATAGTTAGTTCTTCTGGTTCATTAATAGTGAAAACCCGCTCTTGAACACAGCCATTGGCATCGGTAACCCGAAGAGTATAATCGCCAACGCTCAAATTCTCAATAGAAGATGTTCTGGCACCTGTACTCCAGACAAATTCATAAAGGCCTGTACCTCCTTCAACATCTACTACTATGCGGCCATCATTATCTCCTTTACAGCTCAGGTTCAACTTTCCTTGAGACGAAATAGTAATTGGCTTGTCGGGTTGGTTAATGGTAGCTTGAGACTGGACAATACAGCCATTAGCATCAGTAACTGTTACGGTATATGTTCCTGCTTTCAGGTTAGAAATCTGGCTTGTTCTTGCACCATTGCTCCAAAGGTATGTGTAAGGCGCAACACCTCCCTGTGGGTTAGCCCTCATAAAACCAGAGTCATCTCCATAACACAAAAGGTCTTTATAGTCTGAAAGAGTTAGCGATAATTCTTCCGAAGGCTCAGATATTACTACAGTAACGGAAGTGCTACAGTTATTGGCATCGGCAACGGTTGCAGAATAAACCCCAGCAGGTAAGTTTTCAAGTACGGCTGAAGTACTTCCATTGCTCCAACTAATGTCATACACACCTGTTCCGCCAGCAATATTTAAGTAAATCTGTCCTGTTGATTCGCCCTTGCAGAGTACATCCGCTTTTTGAACCTCCACACTAAGGTCTTTAGAGTCGTCTACCTCTACACTGCGAGTTATGGAACAGCCATTGGCATCAGTAATTGTAAGGTTATAGGTGCCTCCTGCAATGTTCGATAAATCTTTGCTGGTACTTCCGTTAGACCAAACGTAGTTGTAAGGAGCTGTTCCGCCCGTAGTAGTAACGGCAATAGCTCCATCAGAATCGCCTTGGCAAGAAGTGTTGGTAACGTCAAAAGTTACGTCTAGCTCATCTGGCTCTCCAACCGTATAGTTTTCTACTATGCTACAGCCTTTGGCATCGGTAATAGTTACAGCGTAATTTCCTGCGAAAACATTCTTCAAATCTCGCTGATTAGAGCCGTTAGACCATTGGTAACTATATGGTGTAGTTCCGCCAGCAACAGCCAACTGAACTTCGCCTGTTGGCAAACCATTACACAATGCGTCTACAATGGTTGGTGAGGCAGAAAGTGCTGCAGTTGGGGCGTTCACAACTATCTGCTTTACCTGCTGACAGCCTCTAGCATCAGTAATAGTTACCTCGTAAGTACCACCTGCTAAATCAGTAAGGTCTTTTCCTGTCGCTCCGTTACTCCAAGTATAAGTGTAAGGAAGTGTGCCACCAGATACGGTGAGGTTGATATATCCGTCATCGGCACCAAAGCAGGTAACGTCTTCTTTCACATGATTAATGGTAAGAGGAAGCGGTTCAGTTAATGTCCAGTTACCAGCAGCAATACAACCGTTGGCATCAGTAACTGTAAGTACATAAGTACCAGGACTTAGGTTTGTCAGATCTTCAGTAGTTTCTCCGTGATTCCATGAGTAGGTATATGGACCCGTGCCTCCTGTAACAGTAATATCCAGTGCTCCATCATCGGCACTGTTACAAGAAATGGGAGATACTGCTCCACTGACGGAAAGCATGTTAGGGCTACTAACAGTATACGTTTCTGAAATAGAGCAGCCGTTTTTATCGGTCACAGTTACCAAGTAGCTACCGCTTTCTAAACCGAAGATATCTTCGCTAGAAGAACCATTATTCCATTGGAAGGTAAAAGGTGCAGAACCTCCTGTAACGGTCAAGTCTATAGCACCTTGATTGTCTCCAAAACACAATTCATCAGTGACACTTGCATTCAGAGATAAAGCTGCTGTAGGCTCTTCAACTACTATGGTTTGAACAAGTGAGCAGCCATTACCATCGGTAACCGTTATATCATAACTACCACCTGCCAGAGATGAAATGTTTCTACTTGTAGCTCCATTAGACCATGAATAGGTGTATGGCAAGGTGCCTCCTACAACATTTACGGAAATAGCTCCATTGTTTGCTCCGAAGCAATCTACATCGGTAACGGTATGAGTAATTCCCAATGCATTAGGCTGAGTAATGGAGTAATTTCTGGAAATGCTGCAACCATTGGCATCGGTAATTACCACAGCGTAATTGCCAGGGCTCAAGCCGGAGAGGTCTTCGGAGGTTTCGCCATGACCCCACGCGAAGGTATATGGCGAAGTACCCCCGACTACCTCAATATCGATTGCACCATCTGCTGCTCCGTTACACGAAACTTGGGTGGTTGAGCCTGTTGCTGAAAGAACAGCAGGTCCAGACACCGTAAAGTCACTCTGTACAAAGCAGCCATTGGCATCGGTTACTGTTACTTGGTAGACACCTTGGCCTAAGGCCGAAATATCTTTTGTTATGGAACCTTGATTCCAACTGTAAGAATATGGAGCAGTACCTCCGGTTACGTTCAAGCTAATAGCTCCTTGATTATCTCCGTAGCAGTTTTCATCTGTGACTGTTCCAGAAATAGACAATGCTGCCGAAGGTTCTGAAACAACATACGTCTTCAGACTAGTGCAGCCATTACCATCAGTAATGGTAACAGAATACGTACCTCCCGATAGCCCAGAAATATCTTGAGTTGTAGCACCATTAGACCAGCTATAGCTGTAAGGTGTAATACCTCCTGAAACGCTTAAATCGATAGCGCCATCGGAAGCACCAAAGCATGTAACATCTGTAATCGTTCTGCTTACAGATACTACTAAAGGTTGAGTGATTGTCCAACTGCCTGACACTGTACAACCATTAGCATCGGTTACAGTTAATGATCGGTTACCTGGACTAAGACCCGAAATATCTTCTGTGGTGGCGCCATTGTTCCATAGATAAGTATAAGGTCCTGTGCCACCAGTAACGGTAATATCAATGGCTCCATTTGCGGCTCCATTGCAATTAATCTGAGTTGTTACTGCTGAAAGCTGAAGTGCTGTTGGACCACCTACGGTAAAATTGGCAGTTTCTGAACAGCCATTGGCATCAGTTACGATAACTTCATAATTACCTCTGGCCAAATTGCTGACATTTTTAGAAGTAGGCCCATGATCCCATAGGTAAGTATAGGGTCCTGTACCACCACCAACTGTCAACGAAATTGCTCCTTGCGAATCGCCAAAGCATAACTCATCAGAAACAGAGCCTGATACTGAAAGAGCTGCTGTTGGTTCATTTACCGTATAGTTGTAAACGGAAGCACAACTGTTAGCATCGGTAATTGTCACAGAATAGTTACCACCAGAAAGCCCGGAAATATCTTGAGTTGTAGCACCAGTTGACCATAAGTAGATATAGCCACCAATGCCTCCAGAAACGGTTAAATCGATAGCTCCATTACCCTCTCCAAAACATGCCACATCGGTTATATTTTCTCCTACCGAAATGGCCAGCGGTTGAGTGATTGTCCAGCTGCCTGACACTGTACAACCATTAGCATCGGTTACAGTTAATGATCGGTTACCTGGACTAAGACCCGAAATATCTTCAGTGGTGGCTCCATTGTTCCATAGATAAGTATAAGGTCCTGAACCACCAGTAACGGTAACATCAATGGCGCCATTTGCGGCTCCATTACAATTAACCTGAGTTGTTACTGCTGAAAGCTGAAGTGCTGTTGGGCCACCTACGGTAAAATTGGCAGTTTCTGAACAGCCATTGGCATCAGTTACGATAACTTCATAATTACCTCTGGCCAAATTGCTAACATCTTTGGAAGTAGAGCCATGATCCCATAGGTAGGTATAGGGTCCTGTACCACCACCAACTGTCAACGTAATTGCTCCTTGCGAATCGCCAAAGCATAATTCATCAGAAACAGAGCCTGTTACTGAAAGGGCTGCTGTTGGTTCATTTACCGTATAGTTGTAAACGGAAACACAACTGTTAGCATCGGTAATGGTAACAGAATAGTTACCACCAGAAAGCCCGGAAATATCTTGAGTTGTAGCACCAGTTGACCATAAGTAAGTATAGCCACCAACGCCTCCAGAAACGGTTAAATCGATAGCTCCATCACCCTCTCCAAAACATGCCACATCGGTTATATTTTCTCCTACCGAAATGGCCAGCGGTTGAGTGATTGTCCAACTGCCTGACACTGTACAACCGTTAGCATCGGTTACTGTAAGGTTGTAATTATTGGGGGAGAGCCTTGTCAAATCTTCGCTGGTAGATCCATTGCTCCAGCTGTAAGAGTATGGTGCTGTACCACCTAAAACAGTTACGTCCAGTTCGCCATTTGCGGCTCCATTACAATCGACTTGGGTAGCTATGGCTGAAAGCTGCAAGGCATCTGGACCTGATACTACAAAGCTCTCTACCACTGAGCAACCATTGGCATCTGTTACAGTTACCTGATATGTCCCTCTAGCTAAACCAGTTACATCTTGGCCACTCGGCCCGTGGTTCCAACTGTATGAATATGGGGCAGTACCTCCGGAAACCGTTAGATCAATTGCGCCTTGGCTGTCCCCAAAACAGGTTTCATCGGTGACAATACCTGTTGCAGCTAATGGGTTTGTAGGTTCGTCTACAACTACAGTTAAGGTAGATGTACAAGCGTTTCCATCTGTTACAGTCAACGTGTAGCTTCCTCCTGAGAGGCCAGAGAGATTTTTAGTAGTCTGCCCGTTAGACCAGCTGTAAGTATAAGGTAGTGTCCCTCCAATTACGCTTACTGAAATTGAACCATCACCAGCGCCAAAGCAAGTAACATCGGCCTTGGAAGAAGTAATACCGATAGCTGTAGGTTGCGTAATGGTATAGTTTCGGTTAATGGCACAACCATTATCATCTGTGATAGTCACCAAATAATTGCCAGGAGCTAAACCAGTAATGTCTTCTGTAGTGGCTCCATTAGACCAGCTAAATAGATAAGGAGCAGTACCCCCTGTTGGAGTAATATCAATAGCTCCATCCGTGGCCCCGTTACATGAAACATTGGTTAGTGACGAAGTAGCAGTTAAAGCAGCAGGGCCACCAACGGTGAAATTGGTTTGAACAAAGCAGCCATTAGCATCAGTAACCGTAACTTGATAAGTGCCCGTGCCTAAGCCAGCAATATCTTTAGTGGTGGCACCATTATTCCAGCTATAGGTATAAGGAGCAGTACCTCCAGCTACAGTAAGGCTAACGGCACCTTGATTATCTCCAAAGCATATTTCATCAGATACACTACCATTGACCGTAAGAGCTGCTGAAGGCTCTACCACAGTGTAAGTTCCCGAAGAAACACAACCGTTGGCATCTGTAACGGTTAAGGTATAATTCCCTCCAGAAATTCCATTTAAATCTTGAGTAGTGGCTCCATTGGACCAATTGTAGGTATATGGAGAAATTCCGCCAGAAACCGTAATATCAATAGCACCATCAGAAGCACCAAAACAGCTTACGTGTGTAGTGGTCTGACCAATTGAAATAGCCAGCGGCTGTGTGATTGTCCAACTACCAGAGATGGTACAGCCATTATCATCAGTAACAGTGAGAGAATAATTACCTGGAGCAAGGTTATTGATATCTTCTACTGAAGCTCCGTTACTCCATGTATAAGTATATGGGGCGGTTCCTCCTAACACCGTAACATCTAACTCTCCATTGGCCGCTCCATTACAGTCAATTTGAGTAGGTACAGCGGAAAGCTGCAAGGCATCTGGGCCCGATATCGTATAGTTAGTCGTTACTGAACATCCGCTGTTATCTGTTACTGTTACTTGGTAAGCTCCTCTTCCCAAACCTGCCACATCTTTTATGGTAGGGCCATGGTTCCAACTGTATGAATATGGGGCAGTACCTCCAGTAACGGTGAGAGAAATAGCACCTTGGCTGTCTCCAAAGCAATTTTCATCGGTCACAATACCTGTTACTCCTAAGGCACTAGCAGGCTCTGCAATGGTGTAGTTCTTTGTAGTGACGCAGCCATTGCCGTCTGTAATGTCTACAGAGTAATTTCCTCCCGAAATATTGAAAAGGTCTTGAGTGGTAGCACCATTAGACCAAGAATAACTGTAAGGCGCTATTCCTCCAGAAACAGAGAGGTCTATGAAACCATCTGACACGCCAAAGCAAGAAACATCCTGAACATTTTCGCCCACCAAAAGTGCCAATGGCTCAGTTATGGTAAAGTTTCTGACCAGTGTACAGCCAGAAGCATCTGAAATGGTTACCTGATAATTACCTGCTGTTATATTGCTCAAGTCTTGAGTAGTGGCTCCATTACTCCATGTATAGGTATAAGGAGTAGTTCCTCCAGAAACAGTTAAGTCAATGGCACCAGTAGCATCTCCGTTGCAAAGAATGTTGGTTTGTGTGCCAGAGGCCAACATGGCAGGAGGCATGCTAATGGTAAAGCTCTTAGTTATGCTACAGTTATTGTCGTCTGTAATGGTGACCTGATAGTTACCATCTACCAAGCCCGAAATGTCTTTAGTAGTAGCTCCATTACTCCATGAATAAGTATATGGGGCTGTTCCTCCTGCAGGGTTCAATTCAATTCTTCCATCGCTTCCACCAAAACAACTGATGTCTGTGGCAATTCCAGTGTCGGAAAGGGGGGCAGCAGGTTGAGTTATGGCAATAGTCTGCTGAAAGGTACATCCGTTAAAATCTGTAACTGTTACAGTATAGTCACCGACTGAAAGCGCATTAATATCTTCTGTTATCTCACCATTAGACCAGCTGTAGTTGTATGGCGCTGTTCCTCCAGTAACAGTGATATCGATAGCGCCATCTGCAAAACCAAAACAAGAAACATCATCAGAAGTATAGCTAAATCCTAAAGCTGTTGGCTGACTGATGGTATAACTATCGCTAATAGTGCAACCTCTTACATCTGTTACAGTTACTGAATAGCTTCCTGGACCTAGATTGGTAAGGTCTTCCGTAGTTGCACCATTGCTCCAAGCAAAAGTGTAAGGACCTTCGCCTCCACCTACAGTAATATCAATTGTGCCATTCGCAGCTCCATTACAGTCTACATCTGTAAGAACCTTAGTCAGTGTGAGCACTGGAGGGTCTGTTATAAGGAAGCTTTCGGTATAAGTACACCCTTTATCATCAGTTACTACTACTGTATAATTTCCGGCAGAAAGATTACTTAGATCTTCGGCTGTACTGCCATGAGACCAGTTATATGAATAAGGAGCTGAACCTCCAGAAACAGTTAGGTTAATAGCTCCATCTGCAGCACCATTACAAGTAATTTGGCTTACTGAATTAGTAACTGAAAGAGCACTGGCTGGCTCTGTAATGGTGAACGACTTAGAGTCAGTACACCCCTTAGCATCTGTTATGGTTACTGAATAATTACCTGCAGGAATATTGGTAAGGTCTTCGGTTAGTGCGCCATTAGACCATAAAAAAGTATACGGGGTCGATCCTCCGCTTATCGCAAGATCTATTGACCCCGTACTTTCACCAAAACAACTAACATTGAGTTGTGTTGCCGTTGAGGACAAAATTGCTGGCTCCGTAATGTTGAAAGACTCAACATAGAGACAGCCACTGGCATCTTCTACCGTAATAGTATAGTTGCCTGGCCCTAATCCTGTTCTATCTTTAGTGGTAATGCTTCCATCATCTGCCCAACTGTAGGTATAAGAACCTGTTCCTCCACCTACTGAAAGGCTTATGGTTCCATCAGCATTTCCGTTACAAGTAACATTGCTAAGTGTTTTGGAGACAGTTATTGGAGATGGCTCGGAAATGGTAAACCCAATGGACTTAACACAACCTCCTGCATCTTCTACAGTAACAGAGTAGTTACCTGGTGCAAGTCCTGAAATATCTTCGGAAGTAGCTCCTGTATTCCACAAATAGGTATATGGTCCTGTTCCTCCAGTAACACTTAGGTCTATAGACCCATTATTCGATCCAGCACATGTTCCATCGGTTTCTGTACCAGACAAGTTCATAACAGTAGCTGGCTCAGTAAGTGTAACTGTTAAATCCACAAAGCAACCTTCATCATCAGTTACCCTTACGGTGTAACTACCAGCGGCCACATTCACTAAGTCTTGAGCAGTACTTCCATTAGACCATGAGTATGTATATGGAGCGGTTCCTCCAGATGGGGTAATATCTATTTCGCCAGTGAACGCTCCTTTACAAAGAATATCTACTTGGGTATGAGATACTCCAATGGCCGGAGGGTCTACAATATTATAGTTGCGAACAATTGTACAGCCATTGTCATCTTCTATAGTAACAGAGTAAGGCCCTGCACTTAAACCAGAGATATTGTTAGTGGTAGCCCCGTTACTCCATGAATAACTATATGGCCCTGTTCCACCTGTTACAGCAAGAAATATGCTTCCATCATTGGCTCCATTACATGAAATATCATTTACTGTAGCATTGTCATTTAAAACAGCTGGCTGGCCAAGGTTAATGGTTTCTACCACTGTACACCCTGCACCATTCTGATCGGTTACGGTAACTGTATATGTTCCAGCAACAAGCCCGCTAATGGTAGGGCCAGTATCTCCAGTACTCCAATTATAAATGTATGGGGCGATTCCGTTAGAAGCTGAAACCGTAATTTCACCATCGGCAGCTCCGTTACAAGTAGGTTCTGTTAAACTAGAACTCACTGTAATTGATGGCGGATCTGTCAGGGTGAAAGTCTCCGAAAATGTACATCCAGCATTATCAGTAACTGTTACGGTATGTAAACCAGCTGTAAGATTAGATGCTGTTGCTGTATTATCTCCATTAGACCAAGAGTAAGAATAAGGAGCAGTACCTCCTTGCATAGTAATAGTGACGGAACCATCATTATAGCCAGCACAAGAAGGGTCTGTCAGAGCATCACTTTGCTTAGATAAGGCCGATGTTGGCTCAGTAACAGTAATATTATTTAAGGTTGTTGAACACCCATTTTGATCTGTTACGGTGAGGTCGTAAGTTCCTGCAGATAGTGAAGAGATGTCAGCGGAGGTAGCTCCATTAGACCAGACATAATTATAAGGAGCTGTACCTCCACTGACGTTACTCTCTATCACACCAGTGGCGTCACCAAAACACGCCACATTAGTTACATTAGGATTGATGGTTAGAACCGCAGGCTCTCCAACTACATAAGTACTTACATCAGAACAGCCTGCATTATCCGTAATTGTGACGGTGTAACTTCCTGCTGTTAACCCCGAAATATCTTGAGTTGTTGCACCATTAGACCAACTATAGCTAAAAGGGCCAACACCTCCTGTAACAGAGAGGTTAATTGCACCATCTGAAGCGCCATTACATTGAGCATCATTAACCACAGCGGTAGGTACAATTTCAGGAGGTGAACCAATGGTTTGAATAGGAGTAGTAATTGTACAACCGGTTCCGTTTCTGTCGGTGATGACTAAACGATAATCTCCTGGAGCCAAACCTGTAACTGTTGCGCTTGTTCCTACAACAGCGCCATCAGAAACCCTTTCCCACTGGTAGACATAGTTTCCCCAACCACCAGTACCCGTGGCAGAAATGGAACCGTCTGTTGAGTTAAAACAGGTGGCGTCATTAGAAGAACCTATAGAGAATCCTAAAAAATCTGCTGGTTCAGTAACTGAAAAGGTAATATTTCCAGTACATCCGTTGTCATCGGTAACTGTTAAGGTGTAATTATCTACACCAAGTCCATTAAGTGTAATTGTGGTTGAAAAAGGAGGCGCAGAACCAGTGCCTATAGATGCCCCCACTCCATTAAAGAGCTCCCATGAGTAATCTGGGTTTCCGTTGTTCATAGTAACCACCACCTGAGCATCAGCATCGCCCCGGCAGGTAACATCGTTCACTACTACGGATCCATTAAGGTTTGGTGGATTGGTAACAGTATAGGTTGCCGTTTCCGTATCACCATCGGCATCTGTTACAACTACTGTGTAGTTATCTGGCGTTAGGCCGCCAGCCACAAAAGAAGTAGATACTTGTGTTCCTCCGCTATCTCTCCAGTCGTAAGTAAAAGGGCCATCTCCTGTAACACTGATGGAAATTACCCCTTCGCAGCTATTGATGTTAACATTAGTTATAACAGGGCAAGAGTTGGTACACTGAGCATATAGCTCGCCACCACCAATCATCAATAGCATGATGAATAGCAAAATAATCCTACTATACGACTGTTTAGGCGATGTCATTGACAGTTTAGGTAATTCCTAATTACATTATCAAATAGCTTGGCTACTATCGAAATTATAGTTTTGAGGAAGTATTAGCAATAGACCTACTTGGTGGGACAATATTGAAATTATACAATTTCTATTCTCTCAGTATTTTACCTAAAAACACTTATAGGGGTTAAGCTTATTCAGGCAACAAAAATGAAAATGTAAAATACAAAAGGGACGAGATCAGTATGCTAGGATTAATTAAGGAGTGAACAGCAAAATTCTGATCTATTGATTAGAAAAAATTTCTAATTTTTTTCGCTGTTAATTGTTGTTAAATGAAATCAGTGGTTTCTCAATGGTAAGTCATTTATAGCATATTTGTCATTGTCTTACCTAAAAACCAACAACATTGAACACTCATATAAGTATAATGTATGTGGTTTAAGGTAATTCTTTATTTTAGCGCGCATTAAGCATAAGATCATGGAAGAGGCAGTTTCTCAAGAACTTAAAAAAGAGCATCAGGAAAAAATCAACAGAGTAGCAGCAGAGGTAGGCAAAATAGTTGTCGGCCAGAGCTACATGGTTAATAGACTTATGGTTGGTTTATTCACCAATGGGCACATCTTATTAGAAGGTGTTCCGGGTATTGCCAAAACCCTAACGGTAAATACACTAGCCGATGTACTTCATTTAGACTTTCAGAGAATTCAGTTTACTCCAGACCTTTTACCTGCCGATTTGATTGGTACAATGATTTACAATCAAAAGAAGGCAGAGTTTGAAGTAAAGAAAGGACCAATCTTCTCCAACGTAATTTTAGCCGATGAGGTAAACCGTGCGCCTGCCAAAGTGCAATCTGCATTGCTAGAGGCTATGCAGGAGAAAACGGTAACCATTGGCGAAACAAGCTATAAGTTAGATAGACCATTCCTTGTACTGGCAACGCAAAACCCGGTAGATCAAGAAGGAACTTACAGCCTACCAGAAGCACAGATAGATAGATTTATGCTGAAAGTAAAGGTTGACTATCCTTCTAAACAAGAAGAGCTAGAGGTAATGCGTAGAATGTCCAACATGAACTTTCAGCCATCACTAGAAACACTCCTTACTAAAGAAGATATATTCTCTATAAGAGAAGAGGTAAACCAAGTGTCTATTTCTGAATCTTTAGAGAAGTATATAATAGAGTTAATCTTTGCTACCAGAAACCCAAAAGAGTATGGCTTAAACGATGAAGCCTACTATATGCAGTTTGGAGCTTCTCCAAGAGCAAGTATTAACTTAAACCTTGCTGCAAAAGCCATTGCCTTCTTTAACCAGAGAGATTACGTATTACCAGAAGACATTAAGGAAATAGCCACTGATGTGTTGAACCACAGAATTATCCTTAATTATGAGGCTGAAGCAGATGGTATTTCTACCGAGCAAATCATAGAAAAGCTGCTTAAAAAGATTCCTATCAACCATTAATTCCGCAGTTAACATTCCGTTAATACAATTAACTTTTTAATAAACGGAATGACAACTATTCTTAACAAAGGCGTAAACGCTTTCTGAGCGCAATCGGGTTTTTTTGTGTCAAATTTTAAACCTAATCAAAGACATGAAAAACTCTGTTAAACGTTTAATCAACCTATTTGTAGCTGCGGCTCTTATTTTGGTTGTAGCTGCATGTTCAGATGACGAGCCTACGCCATCTGCTGCTGCTCCAACTATAGCTGCTGTTGCTACAAACCCTTCTTCTGTAACAGTAGGAGAAAAAATTCAACTTTCATTTGATATTACTGTGCCTGGTGTGTTTGCTAGCTCTACAGCTACTGGAACCAACGGTAATGCAGAAGTTATCACTGACTTAAATACTGGCGACACTTCTGGAACTATTATAGTAGAGTTCGAAGGAACTACTGCTGGTGGTGGTAGTGTAGAACTTACTGTTAACGATGCAGAAGGTAACTCTGACGACATCACAGTTGTACTTACTGTAGAGGCAGAAGCTACTACTGTAACTGTTTCTTCAAATATTACAGGTACCGTTACTTGGGAGACTGGAAAAACATACATTCTTGCAGGTAGAATTACTGTATTGGATGGTGCTGTTTTGAACATCGAAAAAGGTGTTGTAGTAAAAGGTCAGGCAGGTACTGGTGCTAACGCTACTGCTCTTCTTGTAGCAAGAGGTGGTACATTAAATGCTGCAGGTGAGGCAGAAATGCCAATCATCTTCACTTCAATTGCTGACGAAATTTCTCCAGAAGATATTGCTGCTGGTAACTTTGCTAGCCCTAACCTTGCTTCTGATGTAAGCGGTCTTTGGGGTGGTGTTATCATCCTTGGTAAAGCTAAAATCTCAACTAAAAACAAAACGAGCGGTGCTCAACTTAGCGAAGTTCAAATTGATGGTATTCCTACTTCAGATACTAATGGCCTTTACGGTGGTTCTGATGACGAAGATAACTCTGGTACTATCACTTACATCTCTATCAGACACGGTGGTTCAAACATCGGTTCTGGAAACGAAATCAATGGTTTAACTCTTGGTGGTGTTGGTTCTGGAACTACTATCTCTAACGTAGAAGTTGTTGCCAACCAAGACGATGGAATTGAGTTCTTCGGTGGTACTGTAAGCGTAACTAATGCAGTTGTGTGGAACATCAATGATGACGGTATTGACACTGATCAGGCTTGGAATGGAAAATTAGAAAACTTCGTAGTTATTGCTCCAAATACTGCAGAAGCTCATTGCTTTGAGTTAGATGGACCAGAAGGTACTTACATTAATGGAAACCATACAATTACTAAAGGTACAGTTGTAGCTACCGTTGGTGACCGTAAGGCAACAGATCTAATCAATGTAGATAACAACACTAACGCAACTTTATCTAACATCTTCATTACTGGTATCTCTGCCGATCAAGACATCAACAGAACTGAGTCAGATGATACAGATGTAACTTTCTTAACCACTTTCACTGGTATTGAGCTAGATATTCCTGCTGGTAGTTCACTTGCAGATTACGTTTCAGGAAATGTTCCTGCAGGAATCACTGCAGCTTCAACTCCTAGTACAGGTGTCGGTGCTGACCTTTCAGCATTCGCTTGGACTTGGGCTTCTACTTCAACTGAGTGGCCTGGTAACTAATAAAGATTAAATGAAATTTGGCTTGATCGTCCTAGTGGCGATCAAGCTATTTTTTTGAAAGCATTCCAATAAGACAAATCACACACTCGAGAGAAATTAATTGATTAACTATATGAACAAGTTTTACTTAAGTTTTTTGTTTTTACTCCTAATGGCTGCTGCACCAGCAGTAGCCCAACAAGGGGTGATAAGAGGAACCGTTTACGATGAAGGAACGGGTGAGACACTTATTGGTGCTACTGTAATGGCAGTAGGTACTCAAACTGGTGCTATTACAGACTTTGATGGAAAGTTTGAGATTAAGCTTCCTGTTGGTACATACTCTGTTAGGTTTTCTTTTGCTGGTTTTGAAACAATCATTATCGATAGTGTAGCCGTTACGCAAGCAGAACCAGTGGTATTCAACAATATTGTAATGAAAGAAGCTGTTTCTGAGCTCGGACAAGTAGTAGTAACTGCCGAAGCCATTAGAAGCTCTGAAGCGGTTGTTGCTATTACTAAAATGAAGGCTTCTAACTTAGTTGATGGCCTTTCTGCTGCTAGCTTCGAGAAAATTGGAGATTCAAACGCTTCTGATGCCGTAAAAAGAATTACAGGTGTTTCAGTAGAAGGTGGCAAATATGTTTACGTTCGTGGTCTTGGTGACAGATATACTAAGACTATTCTTAATAATGTAGATATCCCAGGTCTTGACCCAGACCGTAACAGTATTCAGATGGATATCTTCCCGACCAGCCTTATTGACAACATGATGGTGTACAAAACGGCTGTAGCGGAGCTTTCTGCAGACTTTACAGGTGGTGTGGTAAATATTGAAACCAAAGACCTACCTGATGATAAAATTTTAGACTTCTCTTTAAGTGTTACTTATAACCCTTCTATGCACTTTAATAGTGACTTTATTATGGGTAATACTAGCTCTACAGACTTCTTAGGTTTCGATAATGGAGATAGGGCACTTCCTAATGGAGCTAGAAGAGAAAACATTCCGAGCCCGCTTTCTGGTGACAGCAACGGAGATGTAAACACTTTCTTAAAAGGCTTTAACAAAACCTTAGGAGCTACTCCACAAACTAGCTTCATGGATTACAGCCTTTCATTTACTTCTGCTAACCAATTTGATGCAGGAGCTAATAAATTGGGATATATTTTCTCACTTAGTTACAAGAGCAACTCTACTTTCTATGACGATGTAACTTATGGAGAGTACCAAAAAAGAGTGAACGCCAGCGACCGCGGATTGAGATATGCTACTGTTCAAAACGGTATAGAAAGCGAAAGAAATGTGCTAGTGGGTGCCTTAGCTGGTTTAGCGTACAAGACTGAAAACTCTAAGTACAAGCTAATGGGTATGCACCTTCAAAATGGCATCAATAGCGCTGGCCAATTTTACATCGATAACGATGGTGAAGCCATCGGACAATCTGGTTACAAAGCGTTTTCAAATAACCTTGAATTCAATCAGAGAGGCTTAACCAACGTTCTATTAAATGGTGAGCACCACTTAAAAGATGGTGAGTGGGATATTGATTGGAGAATATCTCCAACCTTCTCTAAAATAGAAGACCCAGACGTAAGAAAAACAGCTTTTACTTATAGCGATACTGACACTACATTCTCTGCTGGCGCGGGAGGAAACCCAAGCAGAATTTGGAGATACTTAGAAGAAGTGAATTTAGTAGGCAAATTCGATATTACGCGCAATACTCAAGCCTTTGGTAGAGACGCTAAGTACAAGTTTGGAGCAAGCTACATCTATAAAGAAAGAGATTACGAAATCTTAAGCTATGACCTTCAGTTCTTCGGAGCTCAACCAGATTTTGGTATTGACCCAAATAGAGTTCTTCTAGATCAGAACCTTTATCCTGATGGAACTATCTATTACAACTCTGCTAACAGTACACCTAATTCAAACGAGTTCAATTCAAACAGTAGAAACCTTGGTTTATATGTTTCGACAGAATTGAACCCTACAGAAAAACTCAAAGCCATTGTAGGTCTTAGAGGAGAAAAGTATCAGCAGAGACACACTGGTAGAGATGTGCAATATGCTCAGCTTGGCACAGGTAACAACCTAGAAGATGAATTGGTAATCGATGACTTCGATTTGTTTCCAAGTGTAAACCTTGTTTATGCACTTACAGAAGAACAAAACGTAAGACTATCTTACTCTAAAACCATTGCCAGACCTTCTTTTAAAGAGCTTTCATTCGCTCAAATTATAGACCCACTAACCAATAGAATTTTCAATGGTGGTTTATTCCAGTATGGCGATTGGGACGGTCAATTGGGAGTTACAAGAATTGACAACCTAGATGCTAGATGGGAGATATTCTTACCTGGTTCTGAAATTGTTTCAGTAAGTGCTTTCTACAAGTCTTTCAAAGATCCTATCGAATTAGTGAGAATTCCTGAGCAGCAAGCAAGTACTGAATATCAGCCTAGAAACGTAGGTGATGGCGAGGTGCTTGGAGCAGAAATTGAATTCAAGAAAGACTTGTCTTTCGTTTCAGATGCTCTTTCTAATTTCTACGTTGGTTCTAACGTAACCATTGTTGAGTCTAGAATTACCATGACTGATACCGAGTACAACTCAAGATTAGCCTTCCAAAAAGACGGTGAAGAGATTGACAACAAACGTAACATGGCTGGCCAAGCCCCTTACATCATTAATGCAAGCCTTGGCTACGAGAACTTCGAAACTGGTTTAGATGCCGGTTTATTCTACAATGTTAAAGGTTCTACCTTATTCATTGTTGGTGGCGGTTTGTTTCCAGATGTTTATGCTGAGCAATTCCACAGCTTAAACTTCAACCTGAACAAAACTTTTGGTGCTGAAAGAAACATGTCTTTCAACTTCAGTGTATCTAATATTCTTAACGATAAGAGAGAAGAGGTATACAGAGGATTTGAAACCAACGACCAACCATTTACAATATTTAGCCCTGGAATGAGCTTTGGCTTTGGGTTCAAATATTCTTTCTAGAACTTAAGTTCAATTCATATAGAACCCTGGTTCCTATTTCTGGAATCGGGGTTTTTTTATGTCTAAACAGCAATAGATAGACCTTCAAACATTAAGCTGTCAAAATTCTTTTATTTTTATAGCAGTTTGAAAAAAAGACTCCATTATGAAAAGGCTCATAGCTATAGTCTTAATCATCGGAATTGGATCATACATAGCCGTTCAATATTTGAAAGACAGAAGGTTTAACCCACCTTCAGACTATGATTATCCCATTTCATCAGAAATAGACACAGACTTTTACAAACCTGAAGTTCTTCAGGAATACTATAAACTGGCCTTCGATGTAGGCACTTATGCCCGGTCGCTTTGGTTCAATGATGGTATAGATGTGCTTATGATGGACCGTGAAAATTACGAGTCTACCCAAGCCACAGACTATTATAACAGGCTTAAGTCGAACGTAAAGATGCTCGAAAACGAGCTTATCCGTTCTCAAGAGCTTCGCAATGCTGGCTACAGTAAAGAACAAGTAAGATTAATAATGGAAATGGGCATAAGCCCAGAAGAGATAACGCTAGAAAATCACAGTCATTTACTTGGGCTCAATATTGGTCTATCTGGTGCTGAGGTCTGGGAACTACAAAAGTTGCTAAACACTAAGGGCGACAGTATTCCAGAAGATGGCATCTTTAACGTACTGACCAGACAAAGACTCATCGATTTTCAAAAACAAAACAACCTTTACCCTAGCGGAGAGGTTGATGAACCGACATTAAAAGCACTTTTGAAATAAATACTATGGCAAAGAAAGAAGAAGAAGCTAAACAAGCCAACCCACTTGGTATGTCTGGTGACCCAAAAATTGAAGCGGTTAAGCAACTCATTTTTGGTGAAAACATGCAACAGTACGATTCAGAGTTTAACGAAATAAAAGCGCTGATTAAAAAGACCCGTACTGAGATTGAAACCGAGTTGAACGAAACCAGAGATGCGCTCAACAAACTCATCAATCAAACTAAAGACTCTCTCACCAACGAAATTCAGGACCTGAGAAGTGACATGAACAAGAAAGTCACTCAATTAAGAGCCGATATGGACGAGTCTGTTGCCGATTTAGACGATAGAAAACTCAACCGTAAGCTCTTAGGCACTTTGTTGCAAGAAATGGGCAAACAAATAGCAGAATAGTCTGAGAAATGGGGCAAGGCTTAGGCTTTCAGCAGCTTAGAAAATTACTTCTCGAACAAGATTGGGAAGATAGGAAAGAGCTTGCCCAAAAACTCGAGCAACTAGACAGCGAGCTAAATACCCGAGAAAAGCTCGAAGAACGGGTAAACCCTATTCTACAAGACCAAGAAGCTAGAATTCAGCGGGAGTTTCCAGTACTTTTTGGGCCTCAAATTACCGAGTCTATTAAAAAGCAGATTAAAGAGTCTCAAGACGAAGTAGTAGAGGTGCTTTATCCGATTATAGGTCGGATGATTAAAAAGTATATCACCAGTGAAATACAGAAGCTTTCTGACCAGATAGACGCTCAAATGGAGATGGCTTTTAGTTGGGAGGGCTGGAAGATAAGAATCAAAGCCTGGATTTCAGGTACACCACAAAAAGACCTGATGCTCTCTAAGCTCATAGAGCCTAAAATTGAAGAAATTCATGTCATAGAAAAGAACTCTGGCATGCTCATGGGCAGCTACACCAAAAAAGAAGGACTAGACAGAGACATGGTAGCAGGCATGCTTACGGCCATAAAATCTTTTGTGGAAGACGCCTTTGAAACAGAAGCCCAAGAGTTGGAAAGCATCGATTACCAGAACTACAAAATCATCATCAAAAGCTTTAATTCTTTCTTTATTGCAGTGGTTTGCACTGGAAAGCTCAATGCAGCCTTTAAAGATAAAATTGATGATGAACTGCTGAGCTTCTCTGAAAAAGTACTGAACAAAGCAAAGCACCCAGACAAAGAAGAAGTTCAGCCCGATGTAATTGAGCAAGGTCTAGCGGAGTATTTTCAAGATTTTGAAGACCTAAATGAATAAAAAAGTAATCCTTATCGGTCACTTTGGAGTTGGTAAAACCTCTTTGGTTAAGCGCTTTGTGCATAGCCAATTTTCTGAGGAATATATTACCACTATAGGTGTGAAGATAGACAAGAAAACATTGACCGTAGATGGTGTTATCGTTAACCTATTGATATGGGACATTGCTGGCGAAAACTCCCAACAAAAAGTTCCTAAGAGCTACAGGCTGGGGGCACATGGAGCGCTCTACGTATTCGACATTACCAGGCCTGCCACCTATGAAAACATGCACCAAGAAATAAAGGCACTACAAGAGGTAATGCCCGACTTACCCATTTTGGTAATGGCCAATAAAAAGGACCTAGTTTCTACTGAAGAACTGAACGAAACGCTCAGCAAAATTCAACCTTATAACGCCATTGCTACTAGTGCTAAAACCGGTGAGTTAGTAAACGAAGCTTTTGAAGAACTTACTCAAAAAATGACCAAATGAGTAAGAACCTCGACCAAATCAAACTTCAGAAACTAGGCTCAAGCTGCCAAGTAACGCTGTTTGATCTTGAGGGAAAAGTTACCGAGAGCTGCGACACCCTTTTACAAACCTCAGCAGAGCACCCCATCTTTAATCAGTTCGATTTTCTGTTGAGCATTCAGGAGGTTTTACAAAACCTTGAGGCCGAAGAACCACTACACTTCGACTTAGTAGAGTGGCACGAGCAAAAGGAGGCTCTTTTTAGCATGAGCTTTCAACTTATAGATACTAAAACAATACAGTGGTTTATTATAGATAGATCTCACGAAAGAGCACATATTTCATCTGTTCAGCAGTCTAGAAATAACGCTGCCATTAATGAAGAACTACTGGAGATCAGACAGAAATATCTTGAAGCAGAAAAGCAGCTTTTAGGCTATAAAAACGAAGAGCTGTTGAGGGTTCATAAATTCAAAAAGCGCTTTTTTGCAGAAGTAAGCCACGAAATGCGCACGCCATTGAATAGTATATCTGGCTTAGTAAAGCTTCTAGAAGAAGCCGATTCTTCAGAAACTGAAAACTACCTGCATTCTATAAAGGCAACCTCAGAACATCTCAACCACATTATCAACGATATTCTAGATTTATCTAAGGTTGAAGAAGGCAAACTGGAGTTACAAAAATTCTCCTTCGATTTAAGAGAAGTTGTTAATTCTATAATTAGAGGCTTTACAATGGCTTCTAAGCAACGGAATATCTATCTGAAAGCAGAGATAGACTCTACGCTTCCTCAATACATTGAGGCAGATCCTGTTAGGTTGTCTCAAGTGCTTTATAATCTTGTAGGAAATGCCATTAAGTTCACCCAAAAGGGAGGTATCACCATAAAAATTAGTGCCGAAGCCACAGCCAAAAACGAGTTCTTACTCAACTTTGACATTAAGGATACTGGCATTGGTATGTCTGCCGAGAGTATTCAGAAGATTCTAGAACCTTATGCTCAGGTAGAAGGGCAAAGCTATTACGAGTATGGCGGAACCGGATTGGGCATGGGCATAGCTCAGAGGCTAATAGAAGTAATGGGCAGCAAGCTGAGCATTGAAAGCAGTCTAGGTAAAGGCACTTCTATGTCTTTTGAATTGAAGTGCAAAGCTTCAAAACGTGCCACCTATAGTATTAATGGAAAGCAGCCAACGAAAGACAATTCAGACCTAAGCGAATTCTCCTTTCTTTTTGCAGAAGATGACGCCATGAACGCCCTTATTTTAAAGGAGCACGCTAACCAGTGGAAGGTCAAAGGCCATTTTGTATCTAGTGCCAGCCAGCTGAAAGCTGAACTAGCAAGAAAGCATTACGACATTCTTATTTCGGACATTAACCTAGGAGATGACACAAGCATTAATGTGTTGACCAGATTAAGACAGTCTGAAAGCATCAACCAGAACATACCCATCGTATTTCTATCTGGTGACAGCAAAGAAAGGTATCCTATGCTAGAGGAGCTTACAGACTGGAACTTCCTCTTAAAGCCTGTGAACCCTGCTACCTTAGCCATTAAGGTTAGGCAAATGCTCAAACTTACAGAAATAGCTCCTTTAGAAGCTGTAGACCTAACCAGCTTGAAAGAGTCTGCTCAGCACAATATGGAGTTTGTTGTAGAGCTTATTGAAACCATTCTAGAGCACTTACCACAAGACTTAAACAAGCTAGAACAGGCTAGCAATACGGAAGACCACGAAGCCGCAAGAAGAGTGCTTCACAAACTCAAACCAAGCATTACCTACTTAGGTATTAAAAGCCTCATTAAAGAAAGACAAATGCTGCACGATAAGGTTACTAAAGGGTTTTCCATAGCTCATGATTTTAACCCTTTCAAAGAGCGAGTTTTATTGGCACTAGACGATCTTGCCAACGTAAAAGAGAGTCTATAGCTAAATAAACCACTATGGGCTGAAAGCACCATAGTTTTAGAAGCAACTGAAACTAGCTTTCAATGGCCGACTTAGAGAATGTACGGTTGACGTCAATCAAACCCCGAGCATTATTGGGGCGTACATGGTAAATTTCAGTATGCTTTTTAGAAGCTAAAGCGTAATGCACTAAAGTGCATAGTTTTAACTCCTTTTGTCACTAATAAAAAGGCTGCTAATCCTTGTAGAACCAGCAGCCTTTCGCAATTGTACTTCTTTATTTCTACTGCCCTACAAAAAACAGTGCATTTGCCACAAAGAGTTTTCCATTTTCCCAGAAAGCACGGAATAGTGGGTTATCGGCCATATAAACTACGGCACCTCTACCCACATTGTCTACTCCAAATACCATAGACTTAGCCAAGTTCTTCTTAGCATCTTCTCCGGCAACACCAGTTATGTAAGATCCTTCAGACTCAATAATTCCTACGTTCCAGCCATTTGGCAAATAGGCATATCTAGAGCTGTTATTCTTAATGGTGAAATAGTGATTATCATACCCATAACCCAACGGATGCGTATTGTCTACCTTCAGTTTAAAGATGGCACCTGGCAGTCTAGAGCTCTCGTATCTAGAGCCTCTTTCTGCATAAGGAGTTAGTGCTGCTGCCTCTTTTTCTTCGTCAGTCTGATTTCTAGCAGCCTTTTGTTCTGCATCGCTAGCATATCTTTTCAGGCTGAAACCACCTTTGCCCATGAACGTATTCATTGCTCTTTCAATCGCTAAAACGGTTCCTCCACTTCTTATCCATGAATTGAAACCCTCCATTGCTCTTTCATTCAACATAGAACCGTAAGAACCAGAAGGCATAACCACTACATCGTAATCATCTAGATTTACCCTCCCGAAATCATCGGTATTTACCATAGTAATTGGGTAGTTCAGCTCTTGCTCCATGTAGTACCAGAATTCACCAAAGCCAAGTGAAGAGACACCATCGCCTCTCAAAGCCAAAATTCTTGGCGCCTCTAAGAATGGCACTCCATTAGACCCAAAATCTTTACCTGAGTCTACAAAAGTAGTTGGCGTAGAATTCAGCGATCTGCCAAACTTAGTAGCAGCTTCTTTCACAATACTATCGAAACGATTGCCCAAGTGCATGTTTCCTTTGCGAGTAATGATAAGCGTGCCTCTGCCATAATCATTACCATTCACAGTAAACTCATCGTTAGAGTAACGCAGTTTAATACCAGCTTTAAGGATTTCTGCCAAGAACTTGGCGTCTTCCATGGTTTCCCATTTGGCCAAATAGGCGGCTGGTCTTGAACCTACATTCATTTCTGGAGCAGCGTAGCTTGGTTTTCCGTCAGAAACAGAAAGTCTTTCTGTAGTAGCATAAGCATCTAAGCCCATCATATAAGGCACCGCCCAAGCTGTAATGTCATAAGTATTAGTAATGCTAGCATAAGTGTCTGGCTCAAATAGCGCCTGCACCATTACTGCTTTAGGCTGAAAAGAAGAGATTACGATATCGCTGTCTTCAACCGAAACATTTTTTGTTTCTCCAGCTTGATAGCTGAATGCAGAAATAGGCTTTTTAGTAGAAGACTTTCCGTACCTGATGTGGTTGATCTGAAGGAACTCTTCTAGCTTTCTTAGTTTATCTGGGTGGTTAGAACCCTTCACTACGTAAGTCTTGTACTTTGCTTTTGGGTTAGATACCGCCTTGTCGAAATAAGAAGCGAACTCATTCAGCATTCTTTCATTGTTCTCAGAGGCCATTTCTACGGTAGACATACCCGTGGTATAATGGTGAGCAATGGCATCAGAAAGCTTTAGGGTATCTCCTTCATCAGTTAAAATGGCTAGGTCTGAACTGGCTTGCTCGTATGTCATACCAATTGCACCATTATACATTGGGTATGAGTCGCCATAACTAGGGTAAAGGATATCGAAGCTTTCTTTGGTGAAGAATAACCAGCCATTTTCATCGAAATACTTTGCATGGTTTCTGCCAATAATTTCCTGAAACTCTCTTTGCCAATCTGTTACTTGTTCGTGAATTGGCTCGGCTGCTGGTGCAAAGTAATAAGGGCTGTTGCTACCTTGCTCATGAAAATCTACATGAATGTGAGGCATAATGGTATGGTAGTATTCCATTCGCTGCGCAGACTCAGTTTGCTTTTGCCACGCCCAGTCTCTGTTTAGGTCGAAAAGGTAATGGTTGGCCCTTCCACCTGGCCATGGCTCATTGTGCTCTGCCGCTTCTGGGTGAGGGTTTGGCGTAGTTCCTGCCACTTGGTTAATCCAGTTAGAATATCTGTCTCTTCCGTCCGGGTTAACACATGGATCTAAAATAACCACTGTATTTTCCAACCAAGCTTTTGCCTTAGAATTGTTTGGTCTGGCTAGTTCATACAGGGTTTTCATAGCCGTTTCGGTAGAGTTAGCCTCATTTCCATGCACATTGTAACTCAACCAAACAATACCTACTTGCTTTCCGGAAGGGCTCCCTTCCATCATTTTAGCTCGCTTTAAATTGTCTGTTCTTATTTGCTCCCAGTTGTCTATGTTGGCCTGTGAAGAAACCATGTTAGTAACAAGTGGTCTTAGCTCATTAGTCTCACCGTATTTATGATGTGTTACATTCGATAGCTCAGAAGCTACATATTCGAAGTAGTCTACCACCTTGTAATTGGGTGTAAAACGGGTACCCAACTCGTAGCCCAAAAATTCATCGGGGCTTTTAAGGTTCTGACCATAAAGGGAAACTGCCAAGAAAAATAGCAGGTTAACAATTGCGAGTCTTTTCATTTTAGATTTTAGTTAAAGTGTGGAAGATAATCTAAAATGAAATGTAGGCCAAGGCCTTCAGTACGATTGGCCATAAACCTATCTAATTGTCTTCCACAATTCTCAATTTATAGATGGTGTATTTTTCGGGTTCTTTTTCTAAGGCTTGCAAATTCTGGGATGCATAGAAAACACCGTCATCATCTACAAACTGAATACTGCTAACTTTTGGGTTGAGCCTTAAATCCCTATTGAGTCTCTCCCCATTTTTTACGATTAGATATTTTCTATAATTCGCCTTTCTTGTTTTATCAAAATAGTCTGGTGATTGTCTATCAAATTGATCTAAGACAGAACGCTTGAGCCCCGATTGATAAATGATTAGGTCAAACTCACCCGTATGGAATACTTCATCTATGATTCCCGGGTGGCCGAAGGATCCTCCACTTCTTGTTGCACCAGCCATTCCCATTTGTTTTCCAGGATTGAGAATGAATTCATCAAATGGAATGGAATATGATTCAATGATGTCACCTTCAGGCAAACTTCTTACAAAAAGAGTGGTGTCTACGTTGAGAGCATAGAAAAGCAAATTTTCAGAAACATCAATTCTTGGTTGAAGAGACGTAAAGGATCTACCACTTCTAAATCTACTGTCAGGAGTAAGTTCACCCAAAGGTTTAAAAACAGTGTCTCTAGGAGTTTTCGACATTGCAGGATTAACTATATCTACAATGTTAAACTCATCATAGTACGCCTCTAATAGGCCATGTAATTCCGTTTGAGGCTGCCCAAAGTATGTAACCAATTGGGGGTTATCATCCTTATTATAGAATTGATAGATGTTTTTCTTTCCAAGAGATAACAATTCAGTTGGACCATAGTGTGGCCTCATAGACTTTTTAAAGTTGAATTCTTTATCATAGATATTAACCACTCTCCACCCCATAAGAGCTATATCTTTATCGAAGAAAGTAGCACTAAGAATAAAACTACCAACACCTTCTGGATGATCTTCTGGCAGCTCTAACTTGGTTTTAGCATTAAGAGATTTATCATATATCCATGCTACAGGAGGAGAAGGTTGGATAACCAAAATATCTCCTGTTTGGGTATTCACATCTGCAACCCAAATATCCTTTGTCAGCAGGTTAAACTGAAGCGAATCAAACACTTCCAATTTGTAATTGGAAGCGGAGTTTTCTGATATATCTTCAGCTGAACTTCCTCCACAGCTATATGTGACAAATGGGATCAATAGCGCTAAAACGACCTTTATTTTTAGTGCGTGCTTAGTTTTCATCTGGAACTATTTTGAGTTTATAGATGGTGTATTTTTCGGGTTCCTCTTCCAGCATTTTGGTGTTTTGGGAACCATATAAAAATCCATTTTCATCGGCCAATTGGATAGATTGAATTTTAGGGTTCAGCTTGAGTTCAAGGTTTACTCTTTTGCCATCTTTAATAATCAGGTATTTCTTGTAGTCTATTCTTTCAAATTCTTTTTGAGGATCTGGAGATTCTCTGTAATTCATCATTTGAGACAACTTCATGCCTGAGTGATAAAAGATTACATCGAAACCATCTACATGATACACTTCTTCTACTTTACCTTCTCTATCATGAGGCTTATTCTGTTCAGCCACTCCAGCTTCACCCATTGTGTAACCTTCAAAAAGAATAAACTCGTCATAGGGAATCGTGTAGCTTTCAATAATATCTCCTTCAGGAAGTTGTCTTCTGTACAAGACCGTGTCGTCATTTAAAACATAATGAAGCGTATTCTCCTTTACATCGAAAACAGGGCTTAGGAAGTAATGAGCTTTTCCATTTCTGTACCTGCTATCTCCGGTAAGCTCACCAATCGGCATAAATACGGTATCTCTTGGATCTGAGTATTGCGCTGGGTCTACGATATCAACAACGTTAAACTCATCATAAAACTCTTGCATTCCTTCCCAAAACTCGGTTTGAGGCTCGCCAAAAAATGACACTAACCTTGGTTCTCCAGAATCAGTAGAAAATTGATAGATATCTTTTTTAGTCTGATCGAACATTTGAGAGGCATAGTGGGGCCGCAAGACCTTCTGAAACTCTAGATTTCCATCGAAGATTGATACTCTATTCGGACTATTAAAAGCAACCCCATCACCAAAAAAAGTACCCGACTTTAATGCTGCACCAGGCCCTTTCGGGTCCGATGGTAGAAACTCCTTTTCCACCAAAACCTCAAGTTCAGAATTAAATATAATGGCCTTAGAGGGTCTCCGCTGAATCACCAATATGTTACCTGTCTTCGGATCAACATCTGCGATTTGGAGTACTGGCGTTATTATGTCAAACTGCAGTGAGTCTACAATTTCTAGCTTATAATTACTTGATTCAACTGATTCATCTTGAGCTGAACTTCCTCCACAGCTATATGTGACAAATGGGATCAATAGCGCTAAAACGACCTTTATTTTTAGTGCGTGCTTAGTTTTCATCTGGAACTATTTTGAGTTTGTAAAAAGTGACCAAGTCTGGTTCCTTATCTAGGGCGTTTACGTTTTGCCTGGCCCATAAAAAACCGCTGTTATCTGTAATACTTGGCGCATAGATTTTATCGGTTGTCTTTAAATCTTTATTAATTCTCTCACCTTCCTTAAGAATCAGATGCTTGGAATAATCGAGCCTGTATTCTTCTCTGGCTTTTTCAGCTCCTTGCAATGTGATAGCCTGAATAGTTTCCAAAGGCAAACCAGATCGATAAAAAATAACATCAAAGCCATTGCTGTGAAATACCCTCTCAATATTTCCTCTTCTATTTTTGGGAGCAACATTCCCCGAATTCATCTCGGCTACACCTTTACCCATTGTCCAGCCTTTAGATAAATAGAATTGATCGAAGGGTATTGGAGTTGAAGAAATTAACTCTCCACTAGGAAGCTCTCGTTTAAAGAGAACCGTATCTCTGTCGAAAGCATAGATTAGCTCATTGCCTTGCACATCAAAAACTGGTATAATGTACATGTGAGACCTTCCACTCTTTTTAAATTGGCTGTCTTCTGTAAAGCCGCCAATTGGCTTAAATACATTCTTGGCTTCTCCTAACTCATTTTCAATCTCGCCTTCCAGCTTAGGGTTAATCACGTCCAGCACATTGTATTCATTATAAAATTCTTGCGAGTCCCAATGGTGCTCTGTTTGTGGTCCACCAAAGAAGGTTACCAGTTGTTCATCACCACCACTTTCAAAGGCTAATAGGTGATTGTAGCCCATATATACCATGCCCTGAAGATCGAAGCCTGGCTTATATGAACCGATGGCCCTAAAGTTCTTGTCGAAAATTTTCAATCGCATATATCCCATCATGGCCACCCCCTCTCCAAAAAACTCCGCACTAAGCAAGTGCGAACCAATCTCATCAGGACCATTGCCACTCTTTTCCCAAGTTTCTTTGATTTTTCCCTCTTGAGAAACTATCCATAACTTTGGCGGGTCTGGTTGAATGATCAGTAAATCTCCTGATTCGGAGTGTACATCTACCAAAGAAAGGCTAGAACCAAATATGTCTACCTGAACTGAGTCTGTTATAGCTAGCTTGTAGTTTGATGCCTCTGAACTAAGTTCTTCTGACGAATTCTTACTACCGCAAGAAGTGGCGAGGCATAGAAACAAGAATAAAAGAAGGTTTTCTTTAATGGTATTCATGTGGATATTGCAATTTTGAACAAACTAAAGACTTGGGGTATCATATCAAAACCAGCGGTATAAATTGAAGAAGGGAGATCAGAAGTATTTTCTAGCTATTATTCCACCAGAGCCACTGGCAGGAGAGATTACTTCTATCAAAAAAGAGTTTGTGGAGAAGTACAACTCCAAGGCATCTTTGAGGTCTCCTGCACACATTACATTACACATGCCTTTTCAATGGAAGGAGCGAAAGGAAGAAAGGCTGCTCAATGTACTTGCACAAACAAGCAACTTCAGTCCATTCAATGTTGAGTTAGATGGATTCGGAGCTTTTTCGCCTAGAACTATCTTTATTCAGCCTAAACCATGTGAAGAGTTAGAAGCCATGAACATGGAGCTTCTTGAGGCCACTAAAAAGCAGTTAAACCTCTTTCATGCCGTCCACATTGGTGGTTTTCATCCGCATATTACAGTTGCCTTTCGCGATTTACGCAAGCCCATGTTTTTAGAAGCATGGAAGGAGTTTGAGCAGAGAGCATTCAAGGCCTCTTTTCAGGTAAATAGTTTCTGGCTACTCAAACACAATGGTAAAAGCTGGGATGCTTACAGGGAGTTTAATTTTTGTAATTCTCAATAACTCCACCCTCTTTAATGAGGCTTACAAAGTCGGTTAACTTCAATTCCAATTCCGTTGGCCCCATTGCGTAAGGTGCTATTTCATAAGGGTTGAAATAGAAAATCAGACTCTTATTTATAATGGCGAAATTCTCTGTGAGCTCGAACCTATCATTTTCGAACCAGTACCCTCGTTCTTCTAAAGATTCGGTTGGTGGTATCTCTTTAGTCATTCTGAATTCAATCTCAGCCACCTGATTCAACTCTTCCTCATAACCTTCTCTAAGAATATCTGCCAAACCAATAGCCTCACCAGTTCTTAAATCGTAGCTTCTATACATTTGACCAGAATTTGGGTGAGCCCCACCAGTATATGAATAAACGGTGCTCGCCAAACTTATAAATAGGGAATCTTGATAGAGTATATCTGAGTTAACCTCTAAATTCCAAGCATTGGCATACTCTGGAAAATCCTTAATGATGGTGTTATAGTCCGTTTCTAGCTCACTTTTAAGTTCATCGAAAGTAGTGGGTTTATCCGATAGAAAAGTAGAGCTGAGAATATCATTCTGAATGTTTTCATTCAGCTTTTCCATTACCTGTTGGCTTACAATGCCTGTAATTTTTGGGTATTCAATATTTATGATGAGGCATTTTCGGCTTGTAGTGTCAGTACTACAAGGCCCTAGCTCTTCACTAATTTTCTCTATTTCATATTCCACAAAACGAGGTATTGCTTCAGCAATAGGCTCTTGATTTTCCTGCTCTTTAGATTTATCTCCAAAGGAGCACCCGAATAAGCAAAGTGAGAAAGCCGTGAGTAGTAGTGATTTTCTTAACATTAGAAGGTGAAGGTTTTTACTTTATCGCCTTTATCTAGTTTGTAGCTCTTAATTTTTCCGTTGGCCTTAAGGTGCACAATGTTTTGCTGATCATCGAAAACATCCATTAAAGCTACATTGGTAATTTCAACCTCTTTTAGAGCACTCACTTTATTTACCTGATAGTAGCACCAGCGAGCATCGCCCTCTACTTCTGAACCAATGTATTCAAAGCTTTTATCAGCTCCATTTACCACAAAGAACACCTTGTTCTTTAAATATTCGGCAATAAGACTGTCTAGCTGTTGCGGATCTTTCGGTTCAACGGTATCAATGTATTCTATACCGTGATAGTCGGTAAGCGCATCTTCCAAATCATCTAAGAATAGCCTATGGCTTACTTGCAAAGACTGGTTTTGCGGATTGTATTCAGCATCCATTACACTTACATGAAAAGGATGAAAAACTGCTGAAAACAAAAAAAAGACCAAATACATAAGTTTTGTCGGCATGCTGGGTTCCTTACTATGCAGGTTCAAAATTAAACTTTATTATTGCAATATTATTGCAAACAGTGATTTACTGCTAAGACTATTTTTCGCAAAGAATGAGCCAATTCTCTACTTACTTTCAATTAGGTTACGAACATATATTAGATGTTCAGGGCTATGATCATATACTTTTTGTAATAGCTCTATGTGCCATTTACCAGGCGCAAGACTGGAAAAAGATATTGATACTAGTAACAGCCTTTACCATTGGGCACTCCATTACATTGGCTTTAAGCACCCTGAATTTAGTGAACTTCAGAACCGATATTATTGAGTTCCTAATTCCGGTCACCATCTTCATTACTGCTTTTTCTAACCTAGTAAAAAAGCATGGTTCTGGCCCTGCTAAATTTAGCAGTAACTACTTCTACGCACTCTTTTTTGGTTTAATACACGGCTTAGGCTTCTCAAATTATCTGAAAAGTCTTTTAGGCCGCGAAGAAAATATTTTCACACCTCTTTTGGCATTTAACTTAGGGTTAGAATTAGGGCAATTAATTATTGTGCTCTTCTTCGTAATCATCTCCTTCGTTTTTGTAGGGTTGTTCAATGTGTCGAAAAGAGACTGGATACTCGTGGTAAGCTCGGCTGTAGCTGGTATTGCCATCACTATAATGATTGAAACTAAATTTTGGTAATTAACTAAATACACTATGAAGAGAATAATCTATGCTTTGGTGGCAGCTTTTATTTTGGGCGGAAGTGCTTTTGCTCAGGTAGAAAGAAGCAACCATGGTAAGCGTTTCGAACAACTAGAACGTATGCTTCGCGACCCGAGTGTCTACAGAAGTGCATCTGGTGCTCCAGGCCCTCAGTATTGGCAGCAAAAAGCTGACTATAAAATTGAGGCTACTCTTAACGATGAAAATCAGAGACTTGATGGTTATGAAACCATCACCTATTACAACAATTCTCCAGATCCATTAGATTATCTGTGGCTTGCATTAGACGAGAACAAGTATAATCCAGAAGACGATTCTTACAAGTTCGACCCAAGTAGCATTCGCCCTAGAATGACTTACGGCCAAATTGATGGCCTCGATGGTCATGATAATGACTGGGGTTTTCACATTACTGAGGTAAAAGACGCTAAAGGATCTGCAATGTCTTACATCATCAACCAAACCATGATGAGAATTGACCTTGCTGAAACTCTTGAGCCTGGCGATAAAATATCTTTCAGCATTAGATGGTGGTATAACACTACCCCAAGAGACGATTCTGGTAACAGAGGTGGCCATGAATATTTCCCTGAAGATGGCAACTACATCTACACTATTGCGGGTTGGTTCCCAAGAATGGCTGTGTACTCAGACTTTCAAGGCTGGAACAATAAGCAGTTTACAGGAAGAGGTGAGTTTGCGCTTACATTTGGAGACTATGATGTAAAAATGACTGTTCCTGCCGACCACATTGTAGGTTCTACTGGTGCATTGCAAAATGCAAAGAGCGTGCTTACAGCCGAACAGCAAAAGAGATGGGAACAAGCTCAGAAAGAATTCGTTGAGCCTGTTAAAATTGTAACATTAGAAGAGGCTAAAGAGAACGAAAAAGAAGGTACTTCTGAAACCAAAACTTGGCACTATAAGGCAGAAAACGTAAGAGACTTTGCATGGACTTCTTCTAGAAAGTTTGTGTGGGACGCTATGGCTGCCGACATTGAAGGTAGAGAAGACCACCCAATGGCCATGTCTTACTACGCCAAAGAAGCTTACAACCTTTATGAAAGATACTCTACTAAAGTTGTAGCCCATACGCTTAAGACTTACTCTAAGTACACCATTCCTTATCCTTACCCAGTGGCTATCTCTGTAGAAGCTTCTAACGGTATGGAATACCCAATGATTTGCTTCAACTATGGTAGAACCTTGCCTGATGGCACTTATTCAGAAGGTACTAAGTATGGCGCTATTGGTGTAATCATTCACGAGGTAGGTCACAACTTCTTCCCAATGATTGTAAACTCTGATGAGCGTCAGTGGACTTGGATGGATGAGGGCTTAAACACTTTTGTTCAGTACCTAACCGAGCAGGAGTTTGATAACAACTACCCTCACAGAAGAGGTCCTGCGGCTAACATTGCTCCTTACATGGCATTGCCTAAAGATCAGTTAGAGCCAATTATGACCAACTCTGAAAACATTATTGGTTTTGGTAGCAATGCTTACGCTAAAGCAGCTACAGGCTTGAATATTCTACGCGAAACCATTATGGGTCGCGAACTATTCGACTTTGCTTTCAAAGAATATGCTAAACGCTGGGCGTTTAAGCACCCAACTCCAGACGACCTTTTCAGAACGCTAGAAGATGCTTCTGCTGTAGACATCGACTGGTTCATTAGAGGTTGGTACTTCACTATAGATAATGTTGACATTGCTATAGACGATGTAAAATGGTACAAACTGAATACTCAAAACCCAGAGATAGAAAATCCAATTGCTAAGGCAGAAGATGAGTTGAGAAACACAGATATTGCCGATAGCAGAAACCGTGAAGAAGGTCTTAAGTTCTATGTTGAAGAAGACACTAGACTTCAAGATTTCTACTACTCTTACGATGAGTTTGAAGTAACAGAAGAATCTAAAAGAGCTTACCAGAGATTTAGCGCTTCACTTTCTGCCGAAGAAAGAACTCTACTTGGTGGCGATAAAAACTTCTACGAAATAGACTTCTCTAACAAAGGAGGCTTAGTAATGCCAATCATTATTGAGTGGACTTATGTGGATGGCACAAAAGAAGTAGAGAAAATACCTGCGTATATCTGGAGAAAAGATGAAGATAAAGTGACTAAAGCGTTTATGAAAGACAAGGAAGTTGCTCAAATCAGAATTGACCCTTACAGAGAAACAGCAGATACTAACGAAGACAACAACTACTTCCCAAGATCTAGCAAGCCATCTAGATTTGAATTATTCAGATTTGGCGGTGGTGCTGCAAGAGGCCAGTCTACAGGCTCTAACCCAATGCAAAGAGCTAACGGAGGTAATTAAGAATACGTAATAATCATTTTAAAAAGGCTTTGGCACTAGTGTCAAAGCCTTTTTTTATGCATTTCCAGTGCTATGTGATTGATAAAACTCTTCACTACCCTCAGATGAGCTTAGACGGAAGAATATCAGCCTCAACAGTTTTGAAAGACACATTGGTATTAGGCACTCTGCTCAGTAACCAGAACATCATCGGTAAGTCTTGCAAAAGCCCTGAAGTATCGAGGGAAGCATCTTATTACGCTAAACCACACCTTTTCAATCCCGGCCTAAGGAGAGATCAGCCCAGACGATGTTCCTTCCCATAGAATCGCCCAACGTGGAAAATGTTAAGCACTCAACTTTCTTTTCATCGATGGCCGTCTGCGATAAGCATAATAAGCAAGCACATACTCAATAGCTTTGCGCATGGCCAGGTTGATTGGGTAGCGGACTGTTCCTAAGTCCGGGTCTATAGAGCGAATTTGAAAGTAGTAGTCGCTCATCATCGGAATTTCATAGCCATTGTTCAATTCATTCTGAACAGCCTCAACCTTTTCAGCTTGCGATTCTTTAATGGTTTTACAAGTAACGTATTTACGTAAACCATCTTTGTCTTTCATAGCTGAGTATCCAAAGAGCCTACAAATAAGACCTCGGTGAACGTATTGGCCGCAAGAGCCCCTGTCTAGACTTAGCGGCTTAGGTGTAAACAGATGACAGTGAGCTTGGCCACCTGAAACCAGCTGCTCGTGCACTTCATCAATTCTTTTGGTAAGAAATAGGTCGAAAGCCATGGGGAGAAATTCCAAAGGAGTAGCTTCAATATCTGGCTTGAAGCAACATTTACCACACCCCGTCAAACATGTAATTTGAGAGGCATTCTGAAAACTTTTGATTTCTACATCTAGAGCTGTAAAAACCTTTTCTACCGCTCTCACTTTGCGAACCACCGACATAAAAAGAGGCGCAAAAGTAAGTGGAAAATGAATTGAAGATTCTCGCCTTGAAATAATTATTTCAGGTCTATTTCTAACACTTGTGGTTTGGGTTTTTTGAAGTCATCTACCACCGGATAGAAGAGGCCTCTGTACTTTTTTCGCTTGTCTCTAAAGAGGTAAACAATGCCAAGTTCAACCTTACTGTAGTCCCTATCAAAAGTGTACTCAATAACTTGAAGCGGACCAATGTTTGTTAAGTAGAGCTCTAGACCTTTGATATTATTAGCTTCGGCCAGTACGGTGTCTTGCTGAAAAGTTAGCTGAAGTTTGTCGAAAGGGTGATCAGGAATTTTGAACTCCGCTTTGGTTTTCGCTTCAACACCTTCTAGCTTAAGTTTATCTTCTACCTTCAAGAAGGTGTATTCTGTAGGCACTGCATCAACAGTGCTACTTAAAATAATCTGATCTTGAGAATAAGAGCCATAAAGCGTGTCTCGCTCACCGAACATCAATAGGCTATCTTGCTGCAGTTGCCATTGCCAAGATTCATTACCATCCCACGAATGGCTGATAGCAGCCCGTTGAGACTCAAACTGAATTACCATTAAACCTGGAGTATAAACCTCAGAAGAATCGTAGGGGTCACCTTCATCGAAAGTAAGCTCTCCTTGCTCCATAGTAGCAGAAAGCACAGGCTGCTTGGCCTTAATATGAGCCATCACCCAAGTGCCAGTAGGCTGCTGAGCAAATGAATAAGAGAGGACTAAAGAAAGAAGAACTGAGAATCCGAACTTTTTATACATAGACTGATTAACCTAAATGATTAGTCGAAAGTTACAGATATCTATCGATCCAACCACTTTTTGAAATACTCTAGGCTCAAATACTTGTTATTCAATCATTTTGATTATTTGTATACATACGATATATTTATCGTACGATAAATTCATCTTAAGATAAATTTGGTATGACAATAGCATCACACGGATCAACCAAAAAGCCAGAAGACATTATTGGAAGAAAAACCGAAATGGAACAATACTGGCGAATTCTAGAAAAGCAAAGCATCATGCTTTCGTCCGTCAGGAGAATGGGCAAAACCTGTATTTTGAGGAAAATGTGCGCCAACCCTGCGGAAGGCTGGATTGGTGTAGAATATTTTGTCCAAGGAAAAACTTGTCCAGAGGAATTCACATACGACTTAGTGAAGATTCTCCAAGATCAATCAGTACTTAAAAAGACCAAGTGGAAAAGCTTTTCACAATGGGCAGAAAAGAATTTAGGAGATAAGGACTTCGGAAGCTTTAAAATTCCAGGATTTGCAGGTAAATGGAAAGAGCTTTTAACCGATATCATAAAGGAAGTTGCTGAATCCAAAAGCAAAGTGGTTATCATGATTGATGAACTACCTCTGATGCTTTGGGAACTACAAATGAAGGGAAAAGAAGAAGCTGAAAGTGCTATGGAGCTTCTCAATACACTTCGAACGTTAAGAGAAACCTATGAAGCCGACTCTCACGTAAGATTTATTTTCTGCGGTTCAATAGGCATGAACCTAGTCTTACAAAAGTTTAAGAAAGACTTCGGATATATGGGGCAACCTATTAATAACATGGCAAAAGAAATTGTTCTCGCCATGAATGACTCAGATGGCAAAGAGCTTTGTGAGTACTTCCTCGAGGGCTATCCAGAAGAAGTTGATCAGGAGAACCTAATTAGTAGTTTGCTTCAGGCAACAGACAATATCCCTTTCTATATAGAGATGGCTTTCGGATACTTTGAAAAGAATTTCATCGATACTCCGACTGTTGAAGATGTAAAGACAGTATTTGAGAAAACGCTTAATGACACAACCGAAAGTGATCAATACTCCCACTTCTCTGAACGCATTGACACCTATTATGAAGAAGATGAAAGAAAGGTTGCTTACCATATTTTGAACTTCTTATGCCAGTCAGAGTCATTGAAGCCGGAGCATGAAATCATCAATTATATAAATACACAGTCGAGTGATTTCGAAGAAAAGACCATCAAAGACACTTTAAAGAAATTGTGGGAAGACCTCTGCATTGAAAGAGTAATACTAGACGACACCAGACATTATAAATTCAGGTTCAATCTCATTCGCAGGTGGTGGAAAATTAACAAAGCATAATGGCCTACATATTCAATAGCAAAATAGAGAACCCTGAAAGGCTAGAGCGCATGCTCGTAGCAAGAAGACCCTTAGTTGACCTTTTAGAAAAACGAGCCAACGCACTTATCGATAAGGGAACATTATCACAAACTCTGCTGATAGGCCCAAGGGGAAGCGGAAAAACCCATATGCTAAAAGTCTTTTTCAATAGGGTATGGAACAACCCAAAAAGAGAGGAAAAGATAGTTGTAGCCTATATGGTTGAAGATGAATATGGTATAGATACTTTTCTAGATCTCCTGATCAGAATCTTTAACGCTTTTATGCGCTGGTACGAAAACGATGAGACCAAGCAGCTGGCGGAAGAAATTGAAAAGTTGAAGCGTACCAATCCAGACCAAAGGGAAAGCTTTGCCATTGATATCCTAAATCAATACCTGAATGGCCGAGATCTCTTAATCATTGTCGAAAACCTCAATGATATTTTCCAGGGCTTAGGCAAAGAAGGCCAAGCTAGGCTTAGAGATTATATTCAGCAGTACAACAATACGGCCATTTTTGCTTCTTCTCAGGCTTTGTTCTCAGATATTCAACAAGAGGACAAACCATTCCAAAACTTCTTCAATATCACACACCTCAAAAAGCTATCTTATGAAGAGGCCATGCTACTCGTGAATGCTTTGGCTGAAGAAGAAAAGCTTGAAGACTTCAAAGCCTTCTTAGATACTCCAAGAGGCAAGGCCAATGTTCATGCGGTTTTTGATTTGACTCAGGGCAATCATAGGCTACTGGTAACTTTCTTCGATTTTTTAAAGGCAGAATTCAAATCAGATTTAGCAGAAGCCTTTTTACACACAATTGACAAACTCAAGCCTTACTATGAATCCTATTTCAAGCTACTTTCTCCTCAACAGCAGAAAATAGTTCAATACTTAAGCAGTAAAAGAAGACCAGTAACAGGTAAAGACATTTCACTAAACTGTTTTATCCCCCATACAACAGCAAGTAAACAAATGTCTGATTTGCAGAAACTTGGGTATGTTGAAAGCACTAAAGTAGGTAAAGAGGCTTTTTATGAAATAGCTGAACCCATGCTCCGATTAGCTTTCGAAGTCAACGAAAATAAAAAAGGAATTATTTCAATATTCATTGACTTTGTAATGCGTGTATATGAGGTTGAAGAAATTACAAAACAGTATTTAAAGTTCAAATACTTAAGCAAATACGTAGATGGAAATCTCAAAATTCAATATAAAAAGGAAGCTACTCTGTATGGAGAGGCATTGAAAGGCAATGTTAGTATTAACCTGACCAAGCTAGAATCCCAACTTGACAAATTCTCCTCCAAGAAAGAAATAGTCTCATACATAAGGGACTTAAGTCTAGAACAAGAAAAGCAAAAATTAGAACATGAGGATCAGCTTGCTAGGATTAAAGAACTCTACAACTCTGGAGAACTGAAAGAAGGGCTGAGTTACATAGAAAATTTGCAAAAGTTTCAGCCCGAACTTCCCACAGAAATAATTTTATTGAAAGGATTTATTCAATACCAATTAGAAATGGATTATGAGTCCGAAAAAACGTTAAATGAAGTAATTAGGCTCGATTATGAATCACACTTAGCCCTTCTTACTCTTGGAATGATTTCGTTTCGAAAAAAGGCTTTCGAGGACTCCATAAACTACTTAGAAAAATCATTGGAAATCGAGCCAAATCAAACAATCGCATGGGAGGGACTTTCCTTAGTATACATTGAATTGGAGCAATTCGAAAACGCAATCCCACCCCTTTCTAAAGCACTTGAATTTTCACCAAATAAAGCATCTCTGTGGTTTTCAATGGGAAACTGCAAATATAATTTTGAACAGTTTGATCAGGCCATCTTCAACTTCAAAAAAGCCGTTGAACTTGAGCCTAATAACCATGATTTTATTTTCGCTCTAGGAACTGCATTCGGAAGTGCAGAACGATATTCGGAAGCAGAAGCTACATTTAAAAAGGTCTTAGATTTGAATACAAAAGATTCTCTGATTTTTAACTACTTAGGAGATTCTCAATTCTTTCAAAATAAGTATGCGGAAGCGGAAAAGTCATATCTTAAAAGTCTAGAGTGCGATAATACAGATTACTCAACCTTCCTGAGCCTAGGAATTCTTAAGCTTGATACTGAAGACCATTCGGAAGCAATAAAATATTTAGAACAGTCCCTAAAGCTGTACAAAAATGATTTTGATGTTTACTTCAATCTCTCAAAAGCATATGAAGAAATCGGAAATATCAAGAGTGCCGAACAAACGTTAAGAGATGCCATTGACAACCTTATCGACAACGAAGAGCCCTGGGTTGAATTGGCATTATTCCTAATGAACAATCAAAAATTTGAAGAGGCCAATGTGGTTATTAAAGATTATTCTAATAGGTTCATCTCTTCAGATTTCTATTTTGTAGCAACTCTTTTGGCAATTTTAGAAGGCAGTGAAAAGACAATCAAAAAAAGAGTTAGTGAATGGATTATTCTATCAAATGACAAAGAAAATCTCTTTCTTGAAAATTTCTGGGAACTACTTAAAGTAGCCTTGCAAAGGCTGAATCTAAATGACTTAAGAACTTTGGAGATACTGCCAGATCTCTTTAATCAGAATGGCCGATCTGAAGAGATTAGCTCCTATTACTCTTGGATATTGGTCTATGCTTTTCAGAAAATAGAGAATGTAGGAAGAGAAAACTTAAAGAATCTACATAACGCTATTGAAAGAAGTTCTATTAATTTTGAATTAAAACAGACATGGAATTTACTATTACCCATTGCGATTTCACATTACTTGGATAATGATAAAAAGGCCTTATTGTCTTTATCTAAAGAAGAGCGCAAATCCTTTTTGGATTTTATGAAATTAAAAGTGTAAATATTACCTATCCAACCACTTTTTAAAGTCTTGTACTCTTTCACGGCTTACTATGGCGTCCATTTCGTCTGATTGATGAAGAATAATACGCAAACGGCTGTTGGTGTAACTGACTATATCTTTGACGGCACGCATAGAAACCAGATACTTTCGGTTGATTCTGAAGAAGTCTTGTGGATCAATAAGGCCTTCTACTTCTTCTAAAGTGTAATCTATTATGTATCGCTTCTTCTCTTCTGTGACTAGAAAAGTAGCCTTATCCTGACTGAAGAAATAAGCGGTATCACTCACCGGAATAGTATGGATATGCTCCCCAATCTTTACCACAAAACGTTCTTTGTATTGCTTAGTCAGCATTTTCATGGCTTGCTCCAGCATAGCCATATTAGGCTGTTGAGTTTCTGGTTGCTTGAAATTCTGGTGAAACTTTTCCAGTGCATGCTTCAGCTCTTCTGGATCTATAGGCTTGAGCAGATAATCAATGCTATTCACCTTAAAAGCCTTGATGGCATATTCATCGAAAGCGGTGGTGAAAATAATTGGGGTTTGAATATTCACTTGGTTGAGGATTTCGAAACTCAAACCATCGGCCAGCTGAATATCGAAGAAAAGCAAGTCGGCTTGATTGTTCGAAAGCCATTTTACTGCGGTTTTCACCGAGTCTAACTGATCGAGAATCTCAATGTCTGGCTCTAGCTTTAGCAAAAGGTTGGTTAACCTTTTGGCCGCCATCGATTCATCTTCAACAATTAATACTTTCATTCGGAAATAGTTAAAAGTGGAAGCTCGACCCTAAATGCTTGGTCCGTCTTTTCAATATTTACAAGCTTATCGCTTAGGAATTCATAGCGTGCTTTAATATTCACCAAGCCCATTCCCGAGCTTTCCTCCGTAGGAATATTCTTTATCTGCAGGTTATTCTCAACCACAAGCATTTCACCCTGAACAAAGATTTTAATAGTTAGCGGTTCATCCTTGGCAATAGTGTTATGCTTAATAGCGTTTTCAAGCAACATTTGAAGAGCCAGAGGCGGAATCATTCGCTTTTCAAAGCCTACTACCTCAGCTTCAACCTTAAGCTTTTCATCAAACCTTATTTTTTGAAGGAAAAGGTAAGAGTCAACAAACTTCATTTCGGTTTCCAAGCTCACTACCTCCTTAGACCTAGTTTCGAGCACATATCTATAAACCTTCGAAAGCTGCCTGATAAAGTCCGCTGCCATATCTTGGTCTTCATAAACCAAGTTGGTTAGCGCATTCAGCGAGTTGAAAAGAAAATGCGGGTTTACCTGATTTTTGAGCGACTCATACTTAGAGGCCATTTGCTCCTTCTTCAATCGCTCAGCATCCAAAGCCGTTTGTTTCCAGTTTCTAAGAAACTCTGCCGCATTGAGGAAAAAGCTAATAATAAAAGTGATGCCTATGGAAATAAGCATGATACTCGCTAAACCCGTTATACGAATATTGACCAACCACCAAGACATTAGATAGAGAAAAAGTACGGCTGCAGGTGAATAAAGAATAACGCCAATACTTCCCCAAATAAACCTTTTGGTAGGGTTCTCTAACCAAGAAATTCTATATGAAATGTAATCCGAAACCAATCCGTTTCCCTGCCAAAGGAATACCCACATTAGGCCTGAAAAAACCATTGAGAAACTTTCATTCTTTAAGGCTTCCCAGCTAGAGAAACAGTCTTCACAAAATAAAGTATTAGTGACTGCCCCAAAGAGGAAAATAGGAAGGGTCATTTTGAAGATCTTCTTCCAGCTGACAGTTTCTCGAAAGCTCATTGTTTAAAACTAAATAAAATTCAATTGTTGAGAGCAGCGTATTTGCCCACTTTAAATTTCTTACGGTATTTATTCATTGAATAGGCTATTAGTGGGCTTCCGATGATAGTAGGTACCACCCAAGGTAGCCACATCATTTCAGAAGGAAGCTTAAAAATTTCTCCGTTCTGCACTGTAAAGGCGGTAATACTAGCTATTAGAGCACCACACATGGAATTCATGTGGGCGAACCACCACCACATTTTTTCTTGATTGGCACCTCTTCTAAAGCCTTTAATATTCTCCCAAGCGGTCTGAGCAGTGAATATGCCGAAGAAAAAGCATAAGTATCCTACCACAGAAGACCATTCAGCTTTTAGTTGATAGCTGAAGCCCATGCCTATGAAAAACAGACCCGATAGCAAGGTAATGATGGCAGCGGTCCAATCGACCGGCTTAGCCATCATAGTCTTCTTTAGTTTGAGCACCCGTACTCCCGAGAAAGTCATATACCAACTAAATACTGCGATGACCAAGAGAAACGCACTGAATCTTACAAAACTTATGATGAGCAATGCTGAAATAAAAATCCAGAACATAGACCAGTAGAATACCAAACCTACTTGTCTGTGCAACTTCCCACCCTTTTTACCAAAAAACGCAGCTAAAAGTCCAGAAATCAAAGTGGTGACTCCAGCCACCACATGAGATAAAATCAGTGCATCTGCCATTCTTAGTTAGCGTAATTATTTACCACACTGCTTAACTAATTCTTCAGCAGTTTCCTTACCCCAAGTTGGGTCCAAAGTTTGCTCCTTTGAAGCAGCATTGAAGAGTTCTAGTGCCTTTTGTCCCTTTTCACAGGCTTTATCGGTAGGAGAGCCGAAGAATTGAGCCATTCCCATTTCCATTTGAGCCAGAAAAACATTAGCCCTTGGGTTGTTTGGATCGATGTTCAAGGCTTTACCAAACTGTTGCATAGCCATTGGCGACATATTTTGACCACGACCTACAGGGTCGGCAGAAAGTTCGATCATGTACTTAAAACCTTGCAAAGCCACAACCTCCGAGTGGTTTGGAGCTATCTTTTTAGCAACGTCAATATATTCTTGAGCTTTGTCTGTGAGTTTATCTTTTTCCGATACATCATTGGCTCTGAAAGACATGTTAATGTAAGCCAATGCAGCATAATAATGAGGATGCCATTGATCTGATACCTTAGCAGAAATGCGTTCGAATTGGCCAGCAACTCCTTGCCAGTCTTCCATAGTTCGGGCTTCTCCCATTGACTGTAAACCTTTGCTCATGGCACCTATGTAGGCTTGTTGACTTTGTGCGTTTACAGTTAAACCTGCTACTAAAATTCCGATTATTACTACTAGTTTTTTCATTGTTCTTGAGTTTGTGACCTAAAAGTATTGTCTTAAAAATGGGTGAAGAAATGAGTCTGACTGAACTGTAGAGTTTAGCAGATGAACTGTAGTTAGTATTAACTTTGACGAACTTTTTGCCGCAGTCTAAGTCTTAACTCGGAGATGAGCTAACCCAATATCAAAGTTCGTCAAAGGTTTCTCTTAGTAAGAGAAGTAGACCATATCGATAGAAACTACCTTATCTGAATTCACTTCAAAAGAGGCATCACCAAAACTTGGAGGCCCATCTTGACCCATGGCATTATTAGAAAACGCAAAGCCCTCTTCTGGCATACCATATTCATTATAATCCATTTCCTCATTTCCATTTTCATCGTGAAGTACAGCGATGGCATACTCTCCTGGTTCTAGCTTATCGAAGGTAACCTCTACACTTGAGCCATCGGCCTCCACATATTTTGAGGCCAAACCATCACCTTCAGGGAAGTCTCCATAGCCATCGAAAAGTCCAATGGCTACATATCCATTTTTGTTTTTCAATCCATCAACTTGAACAGTGATAGAAACCGTTTTCGGTTGGCTTGTACTACAAAAAAGGAGAACTAAGCTTAATAGCGTTGTGAATAATACTTTCATGTTATTTGACTTTATAAATTATCTAATTGATTAGTTTGCTTGTCTTTTGTTAGAGTTATGAACAGCCCTACAAATACAAATCGCTTAGCTGCCTGACCTATTACTCTGCTTTCAAAAACACCTTGATCATTGGCCTGATCTGCATATTCATATCCGAAAATGTTCTCTCTTCCGAATATATTGGACGAGGAAATATAAAAGATGATGTTCTGCTTGAGCAATACTGCCGCATTTAAACTGACATCGTGATAAGCCGGTGTACTGCCATTCTGAAAGCCGGCTTTGTTGGGGTTATGAAAATGGCGAGCAGAAGCAAAATTGTACGAAGCCCCTACTTGGGTTCTGATCGGATCTATCATATGTTTTACCACTACCGAAAAATTATGAGCCGATAGGAAGGAAGGAGTCATCAACTGATCGAAGTTCTGATATTCCCTTTCAGAATCTACGTAAGAGTAAGACACCCAATAATCCGTGTTCTTAATGGTTTTATTGTCTCTCCAAAAAACATCTAACCCTTTCGCACTTCCGAAACCATTGTTGTTATAATTATTCGGATCAAAGTCTCTTTCCTCCTCAAACTTTACCAAGTCTTCATAATCCTTGTAATACGTTTCGACTCTGAAGATTCTATCGTTCTTAATATGTTGATAATTAAGAATATAATGGGTGGCTCTTTCTGGCTTAAGAGCCAGTTGTACTATACTGTATTCGTTTTGAGGAGCCTGTACGAATTGACCATATGCCAGCGAAAACTGACCTTCATTATTCAATTTATAAGACATGGCTACCCTTGGGCTCATAAAGTGCTGGTCGGTGAGTGAAGTGTATTCGCTCCGTAAACCTGCTCTTACCACAAATCTATTTGACGCATAATAATCGGCCTCCACAAAATTGGCCATGATGTTCTCTTTAAAGCTTGTCTTAAACGGACTCTCGTTTAAGGGATTGGTTCTTTGCAAATACTCTCTGCTGAACCAATCGGCTCCCATGTTTACTGATAGTTTTTCACTAGCATCCCACTGGAGAGCAAGCTTCGAGTGCATGCCCAATTCTTGGCCAAACAGTCCATTACGGTTTAAGCTCAGGTTATCTTTATTATTAGTAACCGAAACGCCAGATTTTATTGACCACTGCTTATTGAGAATATCTTTATAGCTAGCATTCAAATAGAAATATCTATTCTCAAGGTCGAAAGTGTCCTTAACATTGTTTCTATTAATATTCTCTTGCTTGATGGAAAAGCTCGATCTATCAGTATTCAGGTAAACTTTAATTATGCCTGTTTGACTCACCTTATGCCTGATTACAAACTCAGAACCCACAGAACTTGGTGCTTCCTCCCAATCGAATCGCTGCTTAATTAAGTTCTGATATGACCTGAAATCGGTGTAGAGCACTTTACCAGACACACTCGTTTTATCCCATTTTTTGGTGTAAGCCACATCTCCACCAACGGACATTATAGAAATATCTGCCTGAGACTGGGTTGGCATATCGTTGGAGTTCAGTACCAAAGCCGAAGACAATGCCTGACCATATTCAGCAGAATATCCTCCAGTACTGAAAGAGGTTCCTTTGAAAAGAAAAGGACTAAAACGACCACGAGTTGGCACATTAGGTGCAGTGGCTCCAAAGGCATTTCTAACCTCAAGTCCATCTATAAATACTTTGGTCTCGTAGCCTTCGCCACCACGGACAAATAGTCTGCCCGACTCGCCAACGGTGGCTGTTCCTGGTAAGGTGTTGATGGCTCCCATAATATCACCAACTGCACTGGCAGTAGTTGCAATATCGAGCGGCTTAAGTACAGTGTTCTTTTTTACTTCACCTGCTTCATAAGAACCAGCCGTAATGGTAACACCATCTATTTTATTAATTTCTTCCTCGAGCTTAAGCTCCAGAGTAATTGATTTTCCTTCAACATGAACAGGCTTTTCAAGCGTTTTGAAACCAATAAAGCTAACCACCAAAATATGGCTTCCTTCTTCATAAGTTTCGAAAGTGAATGAACCGTCATTTTGGCTAACGGCTCCATCGAAGGTGTCTTTCAGGTAGATGTTGGCACCGGGAATGGTCTGACCTTGACCATCCCGAACTACGCCTTTGATTTGAGTTTGAGCAAATGCCTGTGCTGACAAAACAAGCATTAGAAGTAAGTTGATGAGTTTTTGCATGACCGTTGGGCTTTTGATAAACCAAAGGTGCTGCGAACTCAGTCCTTTACTAAATAAGTCTTACCGAACTGTAGAATTGAGAAGATGAGTTGTAAAGTTCAACATGTATAGAAAGTATATCAAAACTATACACGTCACTAACGACATGTATAGAATTTGCGATTTTCTATACATGTTAAATTTGATATGTATATATTTATTCAATTTCTATACATATGAACTTAGCCTTCCTGCCTCCAAACGTTCCTCTAGAAAGAATAGAAACTCGGAAAGTTCTTAAACTTTTGACCGAGGCAAGGGCATCATTAGCCGAACTAAAAGGGGCAGCTAGCACCATCCCGAACGAACAAATCCTTATAGACACTCTTTCTCTGCAAGAAGCTAAAGACAGTTCCGCTATCGAGAATATTTCACTACTCACGATGAATTGTATAGATCGGAAGTAGATAAAGAGGATTTTGCTTCAGCTTCTACCAAAGAGGTTCATCGATATGCAGAAGCACTTAAATATGGGTTCGATACCATTCGAAGGGATAGAATCCTCACTACTAATAGCATCTTGAAAATTCAGGAAATCATCGAAGGTAATAGTGCAGGAATTAGGAAAGTACCAGGAACTGTCTTAAAAAATGACCTCACAGGAGAAATTGTATACACTCCACCGCAAGATTTTCAAAGCATTCAAGAGCTGTTAAGTAACCTTGAAAAGTTCATCAATAACGACTTAGAGTACGATGCTGATCCATTGGTGAGAATGGCTATTATTCATCATCAGTTCGAAAGCATACACCCATTCTTCGATGGCAACGGCAGAACAGGAAGAATCATCAATATACTATACCTTATCAATGAAGGATTGCTCAACCTACCTGTTTTGTATCTCAGTAGGTATATAATTAAAAACAGACCTGAATATTACGAACTACTACAATCTACTAGAATCTCTAACGAGTGGGAACCTTGGGTTATATTTATGCTCAAAGCAGTAGAAGAGACTTCAAAAGAGACTGTTATTCTAATCAAAGCCATTAAATCATTAATGCTTTCAACTAAAAAGAGAATTAGAGAAGAGCAATCAGGAATATATAGCCAAGACTTGATCAACAACCTTTTCCGACATCCTTATACCAAGATAGACAGGCTTCAGAAAGACCTACATATCTCAAGAATTACTTCAACGCGTTACCTGAATATCTTAACGGAAATGGGCATTCTCAATAAGCAAAAGCTTGGTCGTTCGAATTACTACGTTAACATTGAGCTCTTTAAACTTCTAAGCGAAGGGATTAAGTAATGTATAGAAAGTATATCAAAACTATACACGTCATTGACAACATGTATAGAATTTGAGATTTTCTATACATGTTAATCTCAAATGGGCTCAGAATCCAAAATGGTTATGGTTATTTTGGATTCAATTCCAAAATGATTATGATTTTGAGAGAGGTAAGTAGAGTCTAATACCTCAAAACCTCTTTCAACCTGCCATGACCGCTTCTACTAACGGGTAGTTGCTGACCGTTTTTGAGGTAGAGAATGTAAGAGTCCTTCTCATAAAGCTCCAGCTTTTCAATATGCTTTACATTGACAATATGAGACCGATGAATTCTCACAAAGTCTCCTGTGGGTAAACCATTCTCTAGCGCTTTCATACGCATTAGTTTCAGAAACTTACCTTGATCAGAATGAATGGCCACATAATCGTCTTGCGCCTCAAAGTGATGAACCTGATTAAGCGCTAGAATCTGAATTTTGTTTCCCGTCTTCACCACAATACGGTCTAGACTTTCTTGCTCAGACCTAGTTTCTTTTAAGCCTTCCAACTCCTTTTGGTTGCTTTCCTTCTGACCTATTTTAGCTAAGGCCTTTTTAACGGCCTCTTCAAAACGAGCTTCAGAATAAGGCTTCAGCAGATAGTCAGTGGCATTTAGCTCGAAGGCTTTAATGGCATACTGATCGAAAGCAGTGCTGAAGATAACCACAGGCGGATTTTCAATAAGCTCCAACATCTCGAACCCAGTGATTTTCGGCATTTGAATGTCGAGAAAGATCAAATCTGGATTATGTTGTTGAATAGCCTTTAACCCCTGAAAACCATCGGAACACTCAGCAATAATTTCTACCTGATCGAACTTTTTGAGATAAGCCTTAATAAGCTCTCTTGCCAAATTTTCATCGTCTATAATTACTGCCTTCATGAGTCTGCTATAGTTTGAGGAATGTCTAACCTTATCGTGAAAATACCATCTGTTTTGCTAACCTCCACCAATTGGCTCACTCCATAAATGAGCGACAGCCTTTCGCGAACATTTTTCAAGCCAATACCTTTGCCTTTTCTGGATACTGCATTTGGATCGTATTCATTACTTACCTGAATTTTCAACAAGTTGCCATCTTTCCAAGCTTTCAACTGAATGGTTATTTCTTCTAAGCTTTCGTAGATACCATGCTTAATGGCATTCTCGAAAAGCGGTTGCAATATCAGGTTGGGTAACTTGTGATCCTTTACATTTTCGGCAACCTCTTTTTCAACTTTTAACCGATCACCAAATCTTACCCGCTCAATATCCAGATAAAGCATGATGTTATTGATTTCATCCTCCACCGAATTCATCTGGTCATTCTCTTTTCCCAAAGAGTATCGAAGAAAATCTGAAAGTTTTACCACCATTTCGCGCGCCCTGTCTGGCGCAATCATGGTAAGCGAAGAAATTGAGTTGAGGCTATTGAAGATAAAGTGGGGGTTAATCTGAGACTTCAGCATTTCAAGCTCAGAACTTTTGAGCATGGTTTCTAACTGGGCCTGTCTCTGAGACTTTGTGTTCAGGTCGTCATAGTAGAGAATAAGGTAGTAAATGAGTACTACAATAGCGTAATAAAGTACTCCAAGAGCACCACGCAACGGCATAGAGTCTTTCACAAAAGTCTCGTAATACTCTTCTTTAACCATTGGCGTAACAATCATCTTAAAAAGGAAAACGCCAACCAAAATGGAAATGGCCGCAGCAGCCAAGTGACTAATCACCTGATTGATTAACTGTGATTTATCGAAAGTGCTATAGCGAACGTTGAACCAATAGGCTAAGCCCAAACCCATAAACAGAGCATTAAACACCAAAGAGTCTATAAGTGCTGTTTGCCAAGTTAGGCCATAGAAATTATAAAGTGCAAAACCGAAAACGGCAGCAATCATTACCCAAGTGGTAATGTATGGAATAAAGTTTCTGTTCTTGAGGAAAGGATGCTGCATAAAAAAACCGCCCGAAGGCGGAATTTAGTAAAATTTAGAAACCTGTTTCATGAAAAGGCCTCTCCTTTTGAGAGGCTCTTATTTATTAGTCACAAAAGGAGTTAAAACTATGCACTTCAGTGCATTTCGCTTTAGCTTCTAAAAAGCATCCAGGAATTTACGAGGTACGAATTTTGATTGACGTCAATCGTAAATCTAAGATCGTACATTTTCTAAGTCCGCCATTCAAAGCGACTTTCGGTTGCTTTTAAAACTATGGTGCGCTTTCAGCCCATAGTGGTTTATTTTACACTACCACCGCCAAAGAGGACCAGTCCTTGTACAATGAGTTCTTTACCGTTGTTGGCTTCGTTATCTGCAATCATCTTTCTTTCGTCAGAGAACCCACCAAAAATTGCGGTAACCTTCACTTTCACGTTCATATCAGAAGGTACGCGAATATCGCAGCCGCCAAACAGAATAAATACATCCAAAACATTCGTGCCATGGTTAAGATCTGCGTTCATCAGATTTAAATCTGTTCCTCCAAATATTGAAGTGAGTTTGCCGCCCTTGAATTGCTTTGAGGTGACCATTCTCTCTGCTCCTCCGAATACGGCCAGTTCGTCAACGTAGTCGAGGTCGTGACTTCCGTCAATGTTTTTTTTTTCGTAATCCCTGTTATGGCTAGTTCTCTTCAGTATCAATGAGGCACCTACTGCCACAAACACCAGAGGCCATAATCTGAAAATATCTCTGAAGTCAAAGTCCCACCAATAATAATCGGCCATGTCGTTCAGCAGAAAGATTCCTCCTACTATAATGAGGGTTATACCCACACCCAACTTTTCTCTAACCGTTGCAATGAAAATACCTATCACAACCAAGAAGGTATGCCATCTGAACAAATACCCAGGTAAGTGAAAATCGAATATGTCTAGGTTATCTAGCGTAAGCACCGCTCCAATTATCAAGAAGAGGGCACCAATTAAAACACGTCTATTCATTTGAGAATCCATGATTTTGAGTTTTTCGTTGTTGTTTTTTGAGTTTTTGACTTTTGGGCTTCAGGCGACCAAACCTTGATCCAAATCGTTGTTTTTTGTTTTTGACTACTCAAATGTACGCTTGTTGGGTACTTCAACGACTAGAGAAATCGGTAAACGAACGCCCCGCCTCGGTAAACGTCAGTACGGTTCGACCAAAACTTTTACCCTTTAAGTAGTTATCGGTGAATAAGATTGAATTCCTTTCAATTACAGGCTTTCAATGCCTAATTTTGGCTTCCTCTGAAAAACATACAGAACACTATGGAATACAGAATAGAAAAAGACACAATGGGTGAGGTAAAAGTACCTGCCGATAAGTATTGGGGTGCTCAAACCGAACGTTCAAGAAACAACTTCAAAATTGGTCCTGAAGCCAGTATGCCACTGGAGGTGGTATATGGTTTCGCTTACCTTAAAAAAGCAGCTGCTCATACTAACTGCGAATTAGGTGTTTTAAGTGAAGAGAAAAGAGACCTTATTTCTAAAGTATGTGACGAAATTCTTGATGGTCAGCATGACGATCAGTTTCCATTAGTAGTATGGCAAACAGGTTCTGGAACACAGTCGAACATGAATGTGAATGAAGTGGTTTCTAACCGTTCTCATGTAATTGCTGGTAACACTCTAGGAGAAGGCACAAGTTTGGTTCACCCAAATGACGATGTGAATAAGTCTCAATCTTCTAACGACACCTACCCTACAGGAATGCACATTGCCTGCTACAAAATGGTGGTAGAAACTACCATTCCGGGTGTTGAAAAGCTAAGAGACACTTTGAAAGCTAAATCTGAAGCTTTCATGAAAGTGGTGAAAATCGGTAGAACTCATTTGATGGATGCTACTCCGCTTACTTTAGGTCAAGAGTTTTCTGGTTATGTTTCTCAATTAAATCACGGGTTGAAAGCATTGAGAAATACATTAGATCACCTTTCTGAACTTGCCCTTGGTGGTACAGCGGTAGGAACGGGAATTAACACTCCAGAAGGTTATGCTGATTTGGTAGCAAAGAAAATTGCTGAATTTACTGGTCTTCCATTCGTTTCTGCAGAAAACAAATTCGAAGCACTTGCTGCGCACGATGCACTTGTAGAAACTCATGGTGCTTTAAAGCAACTTGCTGTTTCATTAAATAAAATTGCCAATGACATTAGAATGTTAGCTTCTGGCCCTCGTTCAGGAATTGGTGAAATCATTATTCCTTCAAACGAACCTGGCTCTTCTATAATGCCAGGAAAAGTAAACCCAACGCAGTGCGAAGCCATGACCATGGTTTGTGCACAGGTAATGGGTAACGATGTTGCCGTAACCGTTGGCGGAACTCAAGGACATTATGAATTGAACGTTTTTAAGCCGGTGATGGCATATAATGTTCTACAATCTGCTCGTTTGATTGGTGATGCTTGTGTATCGTTCGAAGAGAATTGTGCTATTGGAATAGAGCCAAATCACAAAAGCATTCAACAGCACTTGAATAACTCGCTAATGTTGGTTACTGCATTGAACACCAAAATTGGCTATGAAAAGGCTGCGAAAATTGCCAAAACAGCTCACGAAAATGGGACAACTCTAAAAGAAGAAGCAGTGAACTTAGGCTATTTAACTGCCGATGAATTCGATGAATGGGTAAGACCTGAGGATATGATTGGTAGTTTGAAAAGCTGATAAGAATAAGCTAATTTGTACACAAAGAATTTGATAAACCAACTCCTATGAAAGCTCAAAAGGCATTATTTACTCTGATTTTGGGAATTATGGTGGCTAGCGTAGCCATAGCTCAAACTTCTGAAAATCGACCATTGACTAAGAAGGAAAAAAGAGAGTGGAAGAAGAAAAAGAAGAAGATGTCTCCAGAAGACTTTATGATTCTTTATGAAGAAAACACTAGCCAAAAAGCAGAGATTGCCAGCATGGAGGGTGATATCAGTAGCTTAGAGTCTCAAGTTTCTTCCAAAGACGAGAGAATCAGCGACCTTCAAAAGCAGGTAACTAGAATGCAGGCGGCTTATCAAGCGGCTCAAAATGAGATTGAAAAGCTTAAAGCCGACCAATCAAAAAGACCTGCTTATAACCCAGATCTGATCAATGGTGAAGACTTCTCAATTGGAGTAGTTTTCAAGGTTCAGGTAGGGGCCTTTAGAAAAATGGATTTAGAGAAGTATGCTAATTCATCTAAGGAGTTTTCTGAAGAAGGCGCAGACGACTTGAGAAAGTACGTAATTGGCAACTTCAGAAATTATGAAGACGCAAACGTGCTAAAGAGATACCTAAGAGAAATGGGCGTTGAAGATGCTTGGATTGTTCCTTACAGAGATGGTCAAAGAGTGCCTTTAAAAGACGTTTTACCAGGAGTTTCTGGCTCTAACTAATAATATTTTTACATTACTAAAGGCAGTGTCTAACACAGGCACTGCTTTTTTTTATACAACAAACCTGAATATCCTTTAAATTTAGAGAATGCAGAAGAGGTGGATTTTTAATGAGGATTTTGATGGTGACGCTATAAATACCCTTCAGCAAGAATTAAACGTGAGCCCTACACTGGCCAAGCTGATTAATCAAAAGGGTATAAGCTCTTTCAACGAAGCCAAGTCTTTCTTTAGACCAACTTTAGACCAGCTACATGACCCCTTCTTAATGAAGGACATGGACAGGGCGGTTAATCGCTTAACGGAGGCCATTGCCAACGAAGAAAGCATTTTGGTTTATGGAGATTACGATGTAGATGGCACCACAGCAGTGGCCACGTTCTATGGCTTTCTTTCTAAGTTTTATCAAAAGCTAGAATACTATATTCCCGACAGATATAAAGAGGGTTACGGTGTTTCGGAAGATGGTATTCGATATGCATCTCAGAACGGTTATTCACTTATAGTAACACTCGATTGCGGCATAAAGGCGCTTGAAAAAGTAGACCTAGCAAACGAACTGGGCATAGATGTTATCATTTGTGATCACCACACACCTGGAGAGGAGACTCCAAATGCCTATGCTGTATTAGACCCAAAACAGGTAGACTGTAATTATCCATACAAAGAACTTTCTGGCTGTGGGGTAGGCTTTAAGCTACTTCATGGCTTCTGTCTGCAAAGCGGTTTTGAGATTGAAGAACTATATCAGTTTCTAGACCTAATGGCTGTTTCCATTGCCTCAGACATTGTTCCTATTACAGGAGAGAATAGAGTATTAGCCTATTTCGGATTGAAGAAACTAAATCAATCTCCTAGGCCTGGGCTAAAAGCACTGATCGATTTATGTAAAGGAAACCGCGACCTGACCATTTCGGGAATTGTTTTCGGCATAGGCCCAAGAATCAACGCAGCTGGCCGAATGGATCATGCAGGTTCTGCCGTGGCTTTACTTTTGGCAAAAGACGAAGAAGAAGCCAACCTCTTGGCCGACATGGTGAACACCAAGAATGATGTTCGTAGAGACTTTGACAATACCATTACCGAAGAGGCCATCCAGATGATTACTACTAACGATAGTCTAACACATGCTAAGGCTACCGTTTTATATAAAGAAGATTGGCACAAAGGAGTTATTGGAATTGTGGCTTCTCGCTGTATAGAGAAATTCTATCGCCCTACCGTAATTCTTACGGAATCGAACGATAAAGTGACTGGCTCGGCAAGGTCTGTAGACGGTTTTGATGTTTATGCCGCCATTTCCGAATGTTCTGACTTGCTAGAGCAGTTTGGCGGACACATGTATGCGGCAGGAGTAACCATGTCTGTAGATAATGTGGCAGCATTTCAAAAGAAGTTCCAAGAAGTGGTGGCTCGCCAAATTACGGATGAGCAACTCATTCCTTCGCTTTATATAGACACCGTTATTCGCTTAGAAGAAATTGATCGGAAGTTTTTCAACGTGGTAAATCAGATGGCTCCTTTCGGGCCTCAGAACATGCAGCCCGTATTTATGACAGAGCAAATTCAGGCTTCAAATGTTAAACTTTTGAAAGAACAGCACCTTAAGTTCACTGCAAAACAAGAAGGCACTAATGTTGCTTACGATGCCATAGGATTTGGCTTGGGCGAATATTACGATCTTGTAAATTGCGGACTGAAATTTCAGATGGCCTTTACGGTAGAAGAAAATGATTTTAGAGGGCACAAAACCCTTCAGCTCTTTGTCAAAGACATCAAGTTTGACGACTAAATTTTAATGAATGAAGCTCATTGCTGACAATCTGGTTAAAACCTATAAAAAGAGAAAAGTTGTTAACAGCGTATCTGTTGAGGTAAACCAGGGAGAAATAGTAGGACTTTTAGGCCCCAATGGTGCTGGTAAAACAACCACATTCTACATGATTGTAGGGCTTGTAAAACCCAATGAAGGGCGAATTCATCTCGATAAAGAAGACATTACACCCCTACCAATGTTTAAGCGGGCTCAAATGGGCATTGGTTATTTAGCACAAGAACCTTCCGTTTTTCGAAAGCTTACGGTAGAGCAAAACATTATGGCTGTGCTAGAAATGACCAAACTCAGCAAGGCCGAGCAGAAAGAGAAAATGGAGTCTTTATTAGAAGAGTTTTCTTTAACTCACGTAAGGAAAAACCTTGGTAGAGTACTTTCAGGAGGAGAAAGAAGAAGAACCGAAATTGCCCGAGCACTTTCCGTAGATCCGAGTTTTGTTCTGTTAGATGAGCCATTTGCAGGAGTAGACCCTATTGCGGTAGAAGAAATACAAAGCATTGTGGCTCAGCTCAAAAACAGAAACATCGGAATTCTAATTACAGACCATAACGTACAAGAAACACTTTCAATTACCGATAGGGCCTACCTGATGTTCGAAGGAAAACTACTCAAAGCTGGAACTGCAGAGGAGTTAGCTGCTGATGAACAGGTAAGAAAAGTGTATCTTGGCCAACACTTCGAGCTAAAAAGAAAAATCTAAATGGCCATTATCAACTCCATCCTTACTTGGGTCATGAAGAAACGCATGCACCAAATTGAACTCTTCATGAAATACCCTCATGATGTTCAGGATGAGTTGTTCAAAAAGCTAGTCACTACGGCTAGAAACACTGAATTCGGTCGTACTTACGGTTTTGCCGATGTTCACAATGTGGAACAGTTTCGCAAAATGATTCCAGTGTTTTCCTATGAAGAAATAAGCCCATATATAGAAAGAAACATGGCTGGAGAGCAGAACCTGCTCTGGCCTTCAGATGTAAAATGGTTCGCTAAATCTTCTGGCACCACCAATGCTCGTAGCAAATTCATTCCTGTTTCTTATGAAGCATTAGAAGATTGCCATTTTAAAGGTGGAAAGGACCTTTTGAGCATTTATTGCAATCATTTTCCAGACACTAAAATGTTCGATGGAAAGGGACTTACCATTGGTGGAAGCCAACAAGTAAACCAACACGATAGCAATAGTGAGTCGTTCTATGGCGATGTGTCAGCAGTAATCATGTCTAATCTGCCTTATTGGACACGCTTTGTTAGAACTCCAACATTAGACATTGCGCTAATGGATGAGTGGGAGTCTAAGATTCAGAAAATGGCAGAGGTAACCATGGATGAAAATGTTACCAGCATTTCTGGAGTACCAACCTGGACAATAGTTCTTCTTCAGCGAATAATAGAATTAAAAGGAGCCAAAGACATCACGGAGGTCTGGCCAAACCTAGAGGTCTTCTTTCATGGAGCAGTGGCATTTGGGCCATACAGAAGCATTTTCCAGAAACTTATTCCTTCAGATAAAATGAGGTATATGGAAACATACAATGCCTCTGAAGGATTTTTTGGAATTCAGTTTGAACCTGATTCTGACGATATGCTACTAATGCTGGATTACGGAATCTACTACGAGTTCATTCCATATCCTGAAATACACAAGGAGAACCCAAAAGTGATTGGCTTAGATGAAGTGAAGGTTGGTGAGCATTATGCCATTCTTATTTCTACTAATGCAGGCCTTTGGAGGTATATGATTGGTGATACGGTTGTTTTCACCTCTACCGACCCGTATAAAATCAAGATTTCTGGTCGCACCAAACACTTTATCAATGCCTTTGGCGAAGAGGTAGTAGTAGAGAACGCTGAACGCGCGATCTCTGAAGCATGCGAACAAACTGGCGCTCAGATCAACAACTTTACTGCAGCCCCTAAATACTTTGGAGGCGAAGAAAAAGCTTCTCACGAGTGGATTGTAGAATTTGAACAAGAGCCAAGTAGCTTAGAGGAGTTTACAAAAGTTTTAGATGCAACACTTCGTAGAATCAACTCAGATTATGATGCCAAGAGGCACAAGAGTTTAGCCTTAGGCTTACCAATTGTGCACATGGCGCAACCAGGCACCTTCTACGAGTGGATGAAAAGAAGGGGAAAGCTTGGTGGTCAGAACAAAGTGCCTCGCCTTTCTAATACCAGAGAATATCTGGATGACATTCTAAAACTTATCAGCAACTCAGAGCTGAGCCTATAAAAAAGGCGGTTGACACCGCCCTTCTTATCAAGTAAACTCTGATTGGTTAATTGCTCCACTTAATAGTGCAGCCAATAGCTTTCGTGCTTTTTGTAGATACATCGGCCCCAGCAATCAGGTTATCTACTGCCTCTTGAACATAATGCTTGCTGGCCGCAGATGCATTTCTACTGTTATTATCTATAGCGCCAATATACTCCACTCTAAAATTATTGTCCGAAACCTTATTCAAAACATATACCTGTGGTGTATTAGTAGCACCATAAGTAGTAGTGGTTTGCTGTGTTTCATCAATGACATACGGAAAGGGATAGGCCTTCTCTTTTGCTCTTGATTGCATATTCTCGAAAGAATCTCCCGGAGACTTTCCCGTATCGTTCGGCTGAATAGCTAAAACAGGGTAGCCTTGGCTTGCATACTTATTATGTAAGTCTATTATTCTCTGCTCATACATATTGGCATAAGGACAGGTATTACAAGTAAAAACCAAAATGTAACCCTTAGCCGCCTTATTGCTACTAAGAGATATCATTTTACCATCTACATTCTTTAGGTTAAAGTCGGCTGCTTTGTCGCCAACACCAAGGCCACTCTCTTTACTTCCAAAGCTGGACAGCAATAGAATGCCCGTAAGCGCTAATGCTTTTAAGGTTTGCATGGTTCTATAGTTTAATCAGTTAATTCCTTTACGATTGACTCTATTTCCCCTTCTTCCAACTCCTTTTCCACAAACTTTCGCTTTCCATTCTTATGGTTGATCACCAAAGTTGCTGGTATAGCCCCACTCCAAGATGGGTCTACCTTATCTATCCATGAATTGTAATCAATATTATCGAGCAGAATGACATCTGCCGAAATGCCGTTTTTCTCTACAAATGGCATCACCTTTTTTTGAAACTCATCTGCAAAATCTAGTGAAACCAGCGTTACTCTTACTTCATCATTGGTTTCGTGTAGTTTTTGGAAGTAAGGAATCTCGGCAATACAAGGTTTACACCAAGTGGCCCAAAAATTAATAACCTCAACTTTTTCAGAATTGGTCTCCATAATGTCTTGGAGGGCTTCGAACTTAACAACTTCCATTCTCTGCTTTTCTGAACAGGAAGTTACTAGCGCAAACAAAAGTATGAGACCGAAGTAACGCATGCCCAAATTAAACGCGAAGGGAATAATAAAGTTAGACCGTTCATAAAATGCTGAGTAGAAGCCCTAAATTCTATGTTCATACAATCATTTTCAGAATTGCATTATTCCATGACACTTTCATCCAAGGCCGTTTAATGTAAACTGAAAATTACCACTATGTAATCAGTGATGATAGATTGTATGATTTCGAGTTAATGTTGTCTTAACATGGAACAAGTTTGAACTGACTAGCCTACAAGCCACTGAAGGCCTATTAGTCATAAGCTGAAAATCCAAAATCGTTTAAGCCATTGGACCAAAAATTAAACAGTTATAAGGGGCTATTGTCCCAAATTCTGGATCGATATTTAGACAAAAAAAAGATTCAAAAAAATACATCTGTTTTTTTCCACATTTTCCAATATTTATCCACAGTTTTCCACCTATCCAATATTAATAACTGAATATCAGCAAGTTATACCCTTTTCTTCAAAGTCAATTTCTGTTGATAACTTTCAGCAAGAATCAAATAAGCAGCGGATTAGACCATTATTAGCCCATTGAAATAGAGCGACTTAAAGAGCTAGAGACACATCACTCTTTATTCTGCCTTCTGAGCTTGGTTCTGTAGGCATTGAAGATTCTAGACTTAGAAACGATGCCTACATATTTACCGTGATCGATGACTGGTAGGTTCCAAGCACCAGTTTTCTCAAACTTTGCCATCACCTCAGACATTTTTTCATCGGATTGCACTGTTTCTGGGGGTCTGTGCATTAAGGATTCGGCAATTAAACTTTTTTGAGAATCTGAATTGAACATTATTTCACGGACATCATCAAGGGTAATGATACCTTTTAGCTCGTCATTCTCATTCACGACAGGAAAAATATTCCTTCTCGACTTTTTGATGAGGCTAACCAAATCTTCTAATGTCTGCGATGGATGAATGGTGAGCAAGTCTCTTTCAATCATCTTTTCAATACTGATTAAACTTAGTACTTGCTTGTCTTTATCGTGAGAAGGAATTAAGTCTCCAGACTTAATCAGCTTAGCGGTGTAGAAGGAGTATTTCTCAAAATAACTGTTGGTGCTATAGGCCACGGCCGACACGAGCATAAGCGGTAAGAATAGTGTATAGCCACTGGTGATTTCAGCAATAAGGAAGATAGCAGTGAGCGGTGCATGCAATACGCCACTCATTACGCCACACATACCCACTAAGGTAAAATTGCTAATAGATAAACCTTGATTCAGACCAAGTAGATTATTGGTCTGAGAAAAAACAAAGCCTGTAATTCCACCAATAAAGAGCGATGGTGCGAAAATTCCACCATTTCCTCCCGCGCCAATCGTTAAACCAGTGGCTATAGGCTTCATTAAAATAATAGCTAAACCAAACACCACAATAAACCATGGATCTTGAAAACGGGAGAACAAGGCACTGGAGGACACAATTTCTTGCACTCGGCCTTGAAGTAAAAGTTTGATGGAGTCGTAGCCTTCACCATAAAGCGGTGCTAGTACAAAGATTACAGCGGTAAGGGCAAGCCCACCAATAATAGCTCTAGGAAAGACCGACTTCACTTTGCCTATAATTTTCTCTGTCCAAAGGGTGGTTCTGGAAAAATAAACTGAGACTAGACCACAAATTGCTCCTAATAAAAGGTAGAAAGGAAAATCTGCTGCGCTGAAGGGATCAGTAAGCTCGAAAGAGAAAAGCACATCTTTTCCTAGTAGAAGCATGGAAATCAATGAGCCCAGAACCGAAGCAATGAGCAGCGGTATAAAGGCAGCAATGGTAACATCTGTCAGAATTACTTCAATACTAAAGATGACTCCCGCCACTGGCGAGTTAAATATTCCAGAAATTGCAGCGGCCGCCCCACAACCAATCATTAAGGTTCGTTGCTTGTAGTTGAGGTGCATCAATCGGCCTATGTTAGAGCCAATGGCAGATCCTGTTACCACAATTGGAGCCTCCAAACCAACAGAACCTCCACAGCCTACAGTGATTCCTGAAGTGATCATTCGGCTGAACATCTTATTCCTGTGAATGATACTAGACTTCTTAGAGATGTAAAAAAGAATGGAAGTAATACCATGACCAAGTTGCTCTCGGAACATGTACCTGGCAATAAGAGCGGTAACAACAATACCGAATACAGGAAAAAACAGGTAAGAGTAATCTACATCAATATGCTTAATGAGCTCTTGAATAAAGTGAACTGCACTTTTCAGCGTTACCGCAGCAATACCACCAACAACGCCTACGAGACCACCCACCATGATCACAAAGTTTCTGGTGCTCAAATGGCGAATCCGCCAGACTAAAAACTTACCTAGTAGTCTCTTAAAGCTCATTTAAGTTGCTTGGCTTTTTCCCAATATACATCCATTTCTTCGAGGCTCATCTCACTGATGTTCTTACCGTCTTTCTTCGACTCTGTCTCCAGAAACTGAAAACGCTTAATGAACTTCAGATTAGTTCTTTCTAAGGCTTCTTCAGGGTCTATGCCTATAAATCGGGCATAATTTACTAGAGAGAAAAGCAGGTCACCAAACTCTAGAGTAGCTTTCTCTTTATCTATGACTTCGGCCTCTGCATTGAATTCTTCTTTGAACTCCTGCATTTCTTCCTCAACCTTCTCCCAAACCTGTTCTTTCTTTTCCCAATCAAAGCCAACTCCTCTAGCTTTATCTTGAATTCGAATGGCTTTTACTAAAGCGGGTAATGAATTCGGCACACCGCCTAATACAGATTTATTGCCTTTTTCCTTCAGCTTAATTTTCTCCCAATTGGCCTTTACCGCTTCAGCATCATTGGCCTCCACATCTCCATATATATGTGGATGCCTGTGAACCAACTTGTCAGAAATGGAATTGAGCGCATCGGCCACATCGAAAGCCTTCTGCTCATCGGCAATCTTAGAATAGAAAACCATATGCAGCATCAAGTCACCAATCTCTTTCTTCATCTCCTCAATGTTCTCGTTGAGAATGGCATCAGACAGTTCGTAAGTTTCTTCTATGGTTAAGTGCCTGATAGATTCTAACGTCTGCTTCTTATCCCACGGACAGTTAAGCCTGAGCTCGTCCATAATAGTAAGCAGGCGGTCAAAAGCCTCTAGTTTTTCCTTTCTACGTTCATCTTTCGGGGGGATAATCATACGTCTGATTAGTGGTGAGAAACTTCTGGCACAAAGGTAGTGTTATGCAAACAGTAATATTAAATTTGCACCAAATAAGTCGATTATGACAACGTTAATTCTGACACTGGTATTGATAGGGCTGTTTTTCGTAGGGATGTCTGTAAGACTTCTGTTGATCAAAAACGGTGAGTTTAAAGGCACATGTGCTTCGCAAAGCCCATTCCTTAACAAAGAAGGAGTAAAATGTGGCTTCTGTGGAAAGGAAATGAAAGAAGGAGAATCTTGTGGAAACCCAGACAATGAGGTTGACAAGGTTTTGGCTCAATTCAAGTAAACCGTATTTCCATACCGACTTTTTAAAGCCCTGTTGTTAGGTGCTTTTTTTTTTAATTTTATCCCTGAGTAAACAATAGGACATTGACACTTATAAAATCGATTTCTGGAATTAGAGGAACCATTGGTGGTGCCGTAGGCGAAAGCTTAACCCCTGTAGATGCAGTAAAATTTGCTGCTGCGTTCGGATCTTGGGTAGTAGCAAAAACAGGCAAAAAGAAGATCATTATCGGTAGAGATGCCAGACCTTCTGGCCAAATGATCTCCGACTTGGTTTCTTCCACACTTATTGGCTTAGGAATAGACGTTGTAGACCTCGGTCTTTCAACAACTCCAACCGTAGAAATAGCTGTTCCTTTAGAAGAAGCTGGTGGAGGAATTATTCTAACAGCCAGCCATAACCCTGTTCAGTGGAATGCCTTGAAGCTTTTAAATGATAAGGGCGAATTCATTAGCGGAGATGATGGGAAAGAAGTTCTAGAGATTGCTGAAAAAGATAATTTCAAATTTGCCGATGTTAAGAAGCTTGGAAAAGTAACTACCAACGATTCTTACATTCAAAAACATATTGAGATGGTTTTAGCCCTGCCTTTGGTAGACGTAGAAGCCATCAAAAAAGCTAAGTTCAAAATTGTGGTAGATGCTGTTAACTCTACAGGAGGTATTTCAGTATTGCCATTGTTGAAAGCTTTAGGGGTTGAAACTGTTGAACCACTTTATTGTGAGCCAAATGGTCAATTCCCTCATAACCCTGAGCCGTTACCAGAGCACTTAGGGCAAATTAGCTCCATGCTAGAAAGTGGTAAATACGACTTAGGTATTGTGGTAGACCCAGATGTAGACCGTCTTGCATTTGTAGACGAGTCTGGAAGTGTATTCGGAGAAGAATACACCCTAGTTGCTGTGGCAGATTATGTGCTGAGCCAGACTAAAGGAAATACCGTTTCGAACCTTTCTTCAACGCGTGCCCTCAGAGATGTAACTGAGAAGTATGGTTGCCAATATGAGCCTTCTGCTGTAGGCGAGGTAAATGTGGTAGTGAAAATGAAGGAAATAGGTGCTGTGATTGGTGGCGAAGGCAACGGAGGTATCATTTACCCTGAACTTCATTATGGAAGAGATGCATTGGTAGGTATTGCGCTATTCTTAACTCACTTAGCTAAGTTTGGCAAGAGAGTTTCAATGCTCAGAGCGAAATACCCAAGCTACCACATCTCAAAGAATAAAATCGAACTTTCACCTGAAATTGATGTGGACAAGGTATTGACCAAAATGAAGGAGCAATACAAAAAACAACCTATCAACACAGTTGATGGTGTAAAAATTGAATTCGATAAGGAATGGGTTCACTTGAGAAAGTCGAACACAGAGCCTATCATTAGAATATATGCAGAATCTGAGTCGGCTGCTACAGCAGAACACTTGGCTCAGAAGATAATGTCTGATATACGAGAAATCGTGGCCAACTAATTTTTAGCCTATGAAAGTCTATTTCGATAACGCTGCAACTACTCCGCTAGACCCGGAAGTATTCGAAGTAATGAAGCCTTTGATGCTGGATATGTATGGAAATCCATCATCTACTCACGCCCATGGCCGAGAGGTTAGAACTAAAATTGAATACGCCCGAAGAACAGTAGCTGAATTGCTAAACACGGTTCCTGCAGAAATATTCTTTACTTCTGGAGGTACTGAAGCAGACAATACAGCCATCAATGGAATGGTGAATGCCTATGATGTAAAGCACATCATTACCACTTCAATTGAGCACCATGCGGTAGGTCATACGGTAGACAAGTTGGTAGAATTAGGCAAGGTGAAAGCGAGCTATGTAGAGTTAGATGCTCAAGGCCACCTTAATATGGATCACCTAGAAGAGTTGTTGAAAAACAACCCAAACTCTTTGGTGACCATCATGCACGCCAACAACGAAATAGGCACCAAAAACGACATTGAGAAGATTGGAGAAATGGCGACAGAATATGGCGCTACTTTCCATTCTGATACTGTCCAAACCATGGGCCACTTCAAGCACGACCTCAAGTCACTGAACTGTCAGTTTGTGGTGGGTGCAGCACATAAATTCCACGGACCTAAAGGTGTAGGCTTCCTAAGAGTTTGCAATAGCCGTAAAATCGGCCGATTCATAGAAGGTGGTGGCCAAGAAAGAAACCGCAGAGGTGGAACCGAAAACGTATACGGAATTGTAGGTTTGGCCAAAGCGTTGGAGCTAGCCTATTCTCACATGGACGAACACCGCAGTCATGTTCAGTCTTTAAAAGATAGAATGATTGAAAAGCTCAAAGCGAACTTCTCGGATATTCAATTTAACGGAGACATTAACCCTGAAAGTAGTTTGTATACTGTGTTGAATGTGAGTTTTCCTCCACACGAAAACAACGGTATGCTGTTGTTCAGCCTAGACATTAACGGAATTTCTGCTTCTGGCGGAAGCGCTTGTTCTAGTGGAGCAAACACTGGCTCTCATGTATTGAATGGCATAAAAGCCGACCCGAACAGGCAAGGCATTCGTTTTTCATTTAGCAAGTATAGCACGGCCGAAGAAGTAGATTATACCGTAGAGAAATTGGTAGAGATTTTATCACCAGTTGCGGTATAATGGCTAAAAGAGCATTCCTTTTGCTTTTCTTCTTACTTGGCAGCCTGAGCTGTTCAGATAATGATATCGATATTGTAGAGGTTGAAGCCACGGTTGAGGATGTTCGAGATGTACCTGGATTTGAAGATTGCGCTTGGCTTCTTTTGTTCAACGGCCAACAGTATAAGCCTTCATATTTACCACCAAGCTATCAGGAAGACGGCCTTCAGGTTAGAGCAAAAGTGGAACTACTCACAGAATCAGCAAGCTGTAATAGCAGCTTAGAGCTACTCAGAATAGAGCAAATTGCTCTGGCTAACTAGTCGTCATACCTCAAAGAAGGTCTTGCTAACTTGATAAGATGCTTCGTGCCTCAGCAAGACTTACCGATGATGCTTTGGTTACTTAACAGAATGCCTAATAACAATGTGCCTTTCAAAAACTGTTGTGCCTGATGCTCTCTCGTCTAAGTCATTCTGAACACAGTGAAGAATCTTATCCTCGATGAAAAATCTGTAAGATTTGATAAGTTGCTTCCCCCGATACTTCGGGGCCTCAGCAAGACTTACAGATGCTGATTTCGGTAGATACACAAGGTATACAAGAGGTTTTCATTAGATAAAAGCTGTTACGCCTGATGCTCTCACGTCTATGTCATTCCGAGTGAGCGAGGAATCTTATCCATGTAGCAAGGCAAGTATAGCTTGATAAGATGCTTCTCCCGAATCCTCGGGAACAGCATGACTTACCGATGCTGCTCTGATTACTAAGCAAATTGCTCTGGCCAATTAATCGCGTCATTCAGAAAGAGAAAGATCGGGGATGAGGCGACTGAAGAATCTCCCTCGTCTGGTACAGTACACTTGGGGATTCTTCGGTCGGCTTGAGGCCTCCCTCTGAATGACCTCAAATATTAAGACTTCCTTACTAAATCTTCCAAGCAATCTACCCAAACAGGAGAATCGTTTAAACTCGGAACTAGGTCCCAAACCTCTCCGCCAGCTTCCATAAACTCCTCTTTGAATTCCTCACCAACTTCTAGAGTAGTTTCTAAGCAATCGGCAATAAATGCTGGAGAAAAGGCTAGCACTTTCTTCTTTCCTTTTTCAGAAAGCTCTTTTAAAAACTCATCCGTATAGGGTTGAATCCACGGGTCTTTACCCAATCGAGATTGGAATGTAGTAGTGTACTGATCTTCCTTCAAGCCTAAAGCAGCAGCTAAAAGACGCGAAGTATAGAAACACTGTGCGCGGTAGCAATATCTGTTTCTCTCATGGAAAACATTACAACAGGTGCTCAGCTGACACTGATTACCGACTGAACCCTTCTTTATATGCCTTTCCGGAACTCCATGATAACTGAAAATGATGTGATCATAATCTTGCTTACTCATCATTTCTCGTCCATTGGCAGCAAAAGCCTCAATGAACTTCGGGTGATCCATAAACTGATTGATATGCGTAATGGAAGGAATTATCTGCCATTTGTTCACAATACTGTTCACCTTCTCAGAAACTGAACCCGTTGTAGCAGAAGCATATTGAGGGAAAAGCGGAACAACTATAATTCGGCTTACATTCACTGCTCTCAGTTCTTCCAAAGCCTCTTCTATACTCGGGCTTTGATAACGCATACCAAGAGCTACTTTATAGTCACTGCCTAACTTTTCTTGAAGCATATCGCGGACATCGTAGCCATAGAACTTCAGCGGGCTACCACGATCTTCCCAAAGTTTAGCATATTCTTTCGCACTTTTTGGTGCACGAAACGGAGCTATAATGCCTTTTACAAGCATTGTTCTGGGCACAACAGGAATATCAATTACCCTTCCATCCATTAAAAACTCCTTCAAATACTTTCTTACATCGCCAGTAGAAGGACTGTCTGGAGTACCTAGGTTTACTAGTAAAACCCCAATTGTATTTTTTGCCATTTGCTGTTATTCTTCAGGAAAAACCGAGTGCAAAGATATTTGTTTAGAAGCGCTAAGGAAAGCCAAAATGAAAGAAGCCACCCAATGGGTAGCTTCTGATTTATAACACTCTTAAGGTTGTTCAGTAATCTCCTCCAATCGCTGAGTTTTTAACCCTTGCTGAGAGTGCCTTAAAAAGGTAGTTGCTCATAAAACAGTGTTCAAAGCAATTACCCTTACTTGAGGTAGTACATTCAAGTCGGTTGGCTTACAGAATAATGAAACTTTTTAACCAGAAAAGACTTTAAAATACAAGCCACTAATTTTTTGAAATGAAAACCATCAAGCTCAAATTTCCTAATCAAGACGGAGAGCAACTCTCCGCGAAACTCGAACTTCCCACAGACCGAAGGGTTCGTGCTTACGCCATATTTGCACATTGCTTTACCTGTTCTAAAAACCTTATTGCGGTTACACACATTAGCCGAGGGCTGACCTCCAAAGGCATTGCGGTTCTTCGTTTCGACTTTACGGGCTTAGGTGAAAGTGAAGGAGAATTTGAAGACACCAATTTCTCTAGTAACGTGCAAGATTTAATTGTTGCTGCCGAGTATTTAGAAGAAAATTATGGTCCAGCAAAAATGCTTGTAGGTCATTCTTTAGGAGGTGCTGCAGTATTAATGGCAGCTGCGAAGCTTAAAAATATCGAAGCCATCACTACAATTGGAGCACCTTCAGATCCGGTTCACGTAAAACACCTGTTTCAAGAATCTATCGATGAAATTAAAGAGAAAGGAGAGGCCACCGTTTCTTTAGGGGGAAGACCCTTCACTATAAAGAAGCAGTTTGTAGATGATTTGGCAGAATACGAAAAGTCCGATGTAATCAAGACGCTCAAAAAGCCATTACTCATTATGCATTCACCTCAAGATGATACTGTAGATGTAAGCAACGCTGAGAAAATCTATACTTCGGCCATGCATCCTAAAAGTTTTATATCTCTCGATGGTGCAGATCATTTACTCAGCAAATCTGAAGATGCGCAATATGCGGGCGAAGTTATAGCCGCTTGGGCAGCTAGGTATGTAAGTTTCGAAGAAGTTCGTGCCTTAGAAACAGACGAACAGGTAGTAGTGAGAAATGAAGCACATCGCGGTTTGCAAACCGAAATAATGGCTAACGGGCATTTCATACTTGCCGATGAGCCTAAAGATGTTGGAGGAACCAATTTGGGAGGAACCCCTTACGATTTATTGGTTTCGTCTCTAGGAGCTTGTACTGCCATGACTATTAGGATGTACGCCAAACATAAAAAGTGGCCGTTAGATGAAGTGAAAGTACATCTGAGTAGAGAAAAGCGTCATTCGGAAGATGCAGAAGACCTTGGCGAGCACAGTAAAATTGAGGTAATAGATAGATATGTTGAGCTCAGCGGAGATTTAACTGAGGAGCAAAGGAAACGCATTTTGGAGATTGCAGATAAATGCCCAGTGCACAAAACTCTAACCAACGGACTAACTGTTCACACCAAACTGAAATAAGAAAGGAGGCTTAATTGCCTCCTCCTTCTTCTTTTTCTTTCATTTCTTTCAGCCTTTCCATTCGCTGCTTATACATCATTGGTCTGCGTTTTCTGAACTGCTCAATTCTAGCTCTGTCCATTCGCTCACCTCTGCGATCCTGAAATCTGGCCTTTCCTCTGCGTTGACCTTCAGATTTCATGGCTTTAAGTTTCTCCAATTGCTCAGGAGTAAGAATCTCTTTTAGTCTTTCGTGCTGTGCCTGTCGTTCCACAAAAGCATCTCGCTTCATTTCTTCACGCAGTGCTCTATACTTTTCGGCTCTTTGCTTTCTGGCTTCTTCATTAGCCTTGAATTCTTTATCTAACTGAGCCTTTTGGGTATCATTCAACTCTAGCCTAGCTGCTAGCTGTTCCGTTCTTAAAAGTGTTTTTTCTTTGCTCTGACCGAAGGCCATTTGAGATGCCACGACCATGATGGCAATTGCAATAATTTCGATAAATGTTTTCATCTTCTTGCTGTTGTTGTTCGCTTCTTTGATGCCTAAAGCGCAGCAAGGTTTAATCAGAGGGCCAAAAAGGAACAGTGACCTTGGTATTATCCCATGCCATAGTAAGTCTGGGCTGACCATTTTCTTCAGTAAAATCTATGGTGAAAACCTCTACGGTTTGCGGCAGACGTTCTACATGACCTACTACATTTAACACATCAAACTGCGGGTCGTAGTCTGTTCCCCAATCTGGAATTTTTGAGTTGAAAATTACCTGCCATTCGTTGGCATTAGGAATGGTAACCAGCGAGTACTTACCTGCAGAAAGGGTCTCTCCATTTTCGAAACGAATATCGCGTGTTAGTTCAATTTGGGTAGCCTCATTAGCTCCAGTTCTCCACCATTCACCATAAGGAACCAGGTCTCCGAAAATGACTCTGCCTTTTTTAGAAGGTCTGTTGTAAAAAACCTTCACCGCCACATCGGTGCTGATATACTCAGCAGTTTCTTCCGGACTATACTGTTTGGTTTGGTATAATCTGTACTGATTGAAGCCTACAATAGCCAAAACCAAAAAGAATATTGCCCCTAAAATGTATAGAAGTCGTCTGCTCATATTACTCTTTCAAAAAGAATGAAACCATCACATTTTCAAATCACACGCTTTAGCCCATCCTTAAAGGGAGTTGTGAGATTTTTAAGCTGTTATCCCTTTAGAGATAAGGTCAAAACAGTTTAAAAATCTGATAATCTTAAATAACTGGTTTCATTCAGTACCCTAAATATATTCAATTCAAAAAAGTGCTCACCAGAAACGAGCCATATTCTGCCGAATTATAGGTTTATTCATGTTTTTCATTTTTGAACTCCCATTGGCTTTGTTGAAAGTGATTTACATATCTTTGCGGCATGGCACAGAATGACGATAATCTGCTCAAGAAAATTACTAGTCACGCAAAGGAATATGGCTTCATTTTCCCTTCAAGTGAAATTTACGATGGTTTGGCGGCTGCCTATGACTACGGCCAAAATGGAGTTGAGCTAAAGAATAATATCAAGGAGTATTGGTGGAAAGCCATGGTACAAATGAATGAGAACATTGTAGGTATAGATGCCTCAATTTTCATGCACCCTAGTACTTGGAAAGCGTCTGGTCACGTAGATGCTTTCAACGACCCAATGATTGATAACAAAGATTCTAAGAAGCGTTATCGTGCCGATGTACTGATTGAAGACGTGATCAAAAAGTACGAAGCCAAGATTGAAAAGGAAGTAGCCAAAGCTCAGAGGCGTTTTGGCGATTCCTTCGACAAAGAACAGTTTTTAGCTACTAACCCTAACGTAAAGCGCAGCCAAGATAAAATCGATGAGATTGAAACTAGGTTAGGAAGCAGCCTTGCTAAAGGAGATTTAGCCGATGTAAAAGCATTGATTGAAGAACTTGGTATTGCTGACCCAGTGTCTGGATCTAAAAACTGGACCGATGTGCGCCAGTTCAACCTAATGTTCTCAACAGAGTTAGGTTCTGTAGCAGAAGGTGCCAACAAAATTTACTTGAGACCAGAAACGGCTCAGGGTATTTTTGTGAACTACCTAAACGTGCAAAAAACCGGTAGAATGAAGTTGCCTTTCGGTATTGCGCAGATTGGTAAAGCCTTCAGAAATGAAATTATTGCTCGTCAGTTCATCTTCAGAATGAGAGAATTTGAGCAGATGGAAATGCAATTCTTTGTGAAGCCAGGTGAGGAAATGACTTGGTACGAAAGCTGGAAAGCTAAGCGTATTGCTTGGCACAAAGCTTTGGGCTTAGGTGAAGACAACTATAGATTCCACGATCATATAAACCTAGCGCATTATGCCAATGCTGCTACTGATGTAGAATTTAACTTCCCGATGGGCTTCAAGGAGCTAGAAGGGGTTCACTCTAGAACCGATTTCGACTTAAAAGCGCATGAAGAGCTTTCGGGTAAGAAGCTTCAGTTCTTCGACCATGAAGAGAATAAGTCTTACGTGCCTTATGTAATTGAGACTTCAATTGGTCTCGACCGTATGTTCTTGGCTGTAATGTCTTCGGCTTACACTGAAGAGACTTTAGAAGATGGCAGCGAAAGAACTGTGATGAAAATTCCTGCAGCTTTGGCTCCATATAAAGTAGCAGTGCTTCCGTTGGTGAAGAAAGATGGTCTGCCTGAAAAAGCCAGAGAAATTCTTTCAGATCTAAGGTTCGATTTCAACTGTCAGTACGATGAGAAAGACGCAATCGGTAAGCGATACAGAAGACAAGATGCCATTGGTACTCCATTCTGCGTTACGGTAGATTATGACACTTTGGAAGACAACACGGTAACCATCAGAGATAGGGATGATCTCAGCCAGATCAGAATATCTATTGATGAGCTAAAAGCAAAACTGAGCGATGTAACTTCCATCACCCAGTTATTGAAGAGGATCTAAAAAAAGAACGTCATTCCGGAGAATCTTTTGGTATTTTATTGAGCCAAAAGATTTATCCGGAATCTCATTTAGCGTTCTGAATGATAAAAGAGGTTTACGTTTAATAGCCCCCTCTAACCATATTCAATTCTCCGCTCTCTGTAACAAAGAGCAAAATCAATTCTCCATTTACTTCAGCCATTGAGGTTGCGCCTTTAGTATAGGCTCCCAGAATAGCTGTTTGCTCTGACCATCCCGCTTGTGCCAATGTTCCGTAACCTGAGTTGGTAGTGTCAGATTTGTTGACGTCATAAGAAATAGGCTGTTCAGGTGTCATCAATCCGTGAATTGAGAAGGATTCGGTGAGTACCAAATCATTACTTTCTCCCTGATGCGTAAGGTGCATTACACCGTCTAAGGTGGCACAAGCCAACGATCCCGAACCTGCGTAAGGCTGCGTAACTGGCTCTTTTTCTTTCGGAGTTCCGGCATAGGCCGCAAAAGAAAAGTGCGCAACCGGATATACATTTGGAGACCACTTGTCTTTAGTAGTATTACTCTGCGGACCATTATAAGCTGATTTCTCCAGCGTAACCACGTTGAAATCTGCTGTATTGTACGAGCAAACCATCATCTGATTGGTGGTAGTGTCTTGCATGATCAGGTAGATTGATGGCCCGAGCACTCCCAACTGAATTTCACCAGCACTTGAAAAGCCTACCGCAACAGCAGCCTGCCATTCACCTGCATTGTTTGTAACTATGGAATGCACATTACCGGAAATATCTGCATAAGCCAACATCAGTTGGCTGGCTTCATTGAAGGCGGCCATTGTTACTTTGCTCACTCCTTCAGCCAATTGCTGAGGCTTTTCACCCCACCCTTTAGATTCAGTGTAGTTCAGCGACATAAGCTTTCCATCGGCTACATAGGCCAAGGTAAGTTGGTCTGTTGTTGAAGCCATGGCCATTTCTCCTGTTGCTGAAACCCCGACAGGCCTATTCTCGCTCCAATGATCTCCATCGAAAGTTGAATAGCACAAGTCGCCACTTTCTTCAGCATAAACCATATAAAGAACATCTTTATAACTGGCCGAAGCCATTTGACCCCCAACCTGAAATGGGGTGGGTTCTGGAGCTTCCCAAATAAAGGTTTCATTCCAAAGAAACTTGAACCAGTTGGCTTCCTTGTCATTCTTTCCGAGAGAGCCAAGCTCAAAGTTTTGCTCAATGGTCTTGATGAGGCTGTAGTGATTGTAGCCTTCATAAGCCACTCCGCCTGGCTGAATCATATCACCTAATAAGACGGTGTAAATCTGATTAGGACCATCGTAGAAGTACTTTTTGTCTTTTGGCAAATCGTAAGCTGCTTCAAAATCAGCTTCATCATAAGTAACAACCACCAAAGTATTTGGCGGAAAATGAGAGTCAGGTCCAGGGAAATTCAACGAACCAAAAAAGCTTTCTAGCCAAACCGCTGCCTGATCTACCAAAGTGGGAGCGCGCTCCTTGGGTTGTTTGTCTTTATCGGCCGGAATACCTACCGGGTTGGTTCCATCCAGATAGTGGCCATCGTTCCACATATTAGGCGTAAACCAGCTGTAAGCAGGCAAAGTACCATTCAGTAAATCGGAATAAAGCGCAGCCTCATTCTGGATTTTCTTCCACCTAGACTCATTTTCAATAATGTTCTTGAAGGAAGAAAAAGGGTTATGCTTGGCCATATATGGATAGTCATCTTTCGGCTTCATGCCTGCTGACCATGGCTGATTCTGCGGAATATAACTATCCATGTAAGCTTTCCAGTCTAGCCTATATGGAGATTCTTCAATCAGATCGACAATGGTGCGCTGAGTAAGTGGACTAGGTGGCGGATCGTCATCCGTCATGTTACAAAGCTCAGCTGCAATTGAAGAAATGTAGTTGGTTTGAGATGGATGCATTACCCCGAAGTAGTTGGCCATATCTATACCTTGTTTGGCAAGACCCCGGAAGTATTCATTTTGCATCACATAACTTCTGTACTGGTTCTCGAACATGATGATGAATACATGATCGAAAACTCGATTTGTGTTTGTGTTCATTGTAATACAGTTAATTAAATGGTGTGTATGAAGATAGGGATTTAGAGGGAGTGACAAAAAGCTTCATGAGTGATGTTAGCTTTATAGCTCACAAAAGCACCATTTCATGAGCTATAAACTCATTATTTATAGCTCATAATATCAATACGCTGTACTCAATAATAGCTACTCCCTTAAAAAAAGCCCCATTTGCCCCCTGTTTGTCTTCACGAATAAGTCTGTTCTAAAAGGAGGTCTATGATGCTATTTTTATGATAATCCTGACTACGAGCTTTGAGTAGCAATACCACTGAGATTTAAGAAGTATCTGGTAGACTTTCTTTCTCCTACCTTCTTTAGTGCCCCCCTTTCAACTAGCGATTGTAAATCTCGAGTGGCTGTAGAAGCAGTAGTTTGTGCTATTCTTATGTAATTAGCTGCACTAAGTCCTCCCTTAAATCCTTCTAGCCCTTCTCTAAATATTCTCTCAATCACCTTTCCTTGGCGTTCATTCAAATGTTCTTCGAACTTTTGATAGAATTTGGTTTTCTCTATTAGAAAGTCAATTAACTTTTGAGTGTAATCCTGAGCCTGAAGCACAGTTTCGGCATAGTATTCCAGCCATCTATTAATCTCTAGGTCGAAACTATTCTTGTTCAAAGCTTCATAATAGTCCTTCTTATTTTGCTGAATCACTTTTGAGAAGGCTAGCAAAGTTGGTTTTCCCATTTGTTGTGAGATAGCCTTAATAGAAAGCGCCCGTCCAATCCTTCCATTACCATCCTCAAAAGGGTGTATACTCTCAAAGTAAAGGTGAGCTATTCCTGAAAAGATCAGAGGAAACTGAATGGCCTCCTCAGAAACAGACATATGATTGAACCATTCGACAAATCTTTCCATTTCCTCAGGCACCTTTTCTGAAGGGGGAGCTTCAAAATGAACCTTTGGTTTATTGATGGAACCTGAAACCACTTGCATAGGATCTTCATGAGTTCTGTACGCTCCAATATCAATCAAATCTCTACGGCCAAGAGTCAACATTTTGTGCCAATCAAACATCATTTCATGAGTCAAGGGTAGATTATAGGTTTCATAGAGATCAACCATCATATCTGCAATCCCTTCTTCAGCTGGAGGCACACGCCTCGTATCTGTTTTAAGCCCCAAATGCTTCCTAATCGATGACTTCAGCGAATCTCTATTTAGTATTTCTCCTTCTATTTCAGAAGTATAGAGTGCCTCATCAATAAGCAGCTCAAGTTTCAGGAATTCATCTTCCTGTCTATCTATATGTTTTAAACTGCCATCTAAAAGGCCAGAGTTGTGTAGAAACTTCTTTTCTAAGGAAGCGAATCTAGGCAGATTATATTCAAAATTAGGCCAGTCTTTCTTCTTCCAATTCCATGGCATGAGCTATACATTTAACATTTATAGCTCAAATATAGTATATTTCATGAGCTATAAACTGATTATTTATAGCTCATAATATCAATACGCTGTACTCAATACTAGCTACTCCCTTAAAAAAGCCCCATTTGCCCCCTATTTGTCTTCACGAATAGATCGGTTCTTAAAGGAGGTCTGTGATGGGTGTTGCCGAAGTACTTCGCCTTGCTCACTGCAAAAAGCTGATGAATGGATTCTACCATCAGCCCTTCACCTCGCATTCTGGCTCCAAAACGACTGTCGTTCAGCTTTCCATTGTGCGCACCTTTAATCTGGTTGAGTATTTTATCTGCTCTGTCAGGAAAAGCCCTTTCCACCCAATGCTCGAAAACCTGGCCGATTTGACCATTCAGCCTCACCATGGTAAAACTGGCACTCTTAGCACCAGCCTTTGAAGCTGCCTCCATAATATTTGGGATTTCGTGATCATTCAGACCGGGAATAATCGGCCCGATCATAATATTGCAGTTCACTCCAAGTCGGCTTAATGTTTCAATAGCCCTTAGCTTCTGTTGTGTAGTAGCGGTTCTGGGTTCAAGTTTCCTTCTTACTTTTTCATCCATTGTGGTTATGGAGAAAATAATAGTGACCAAATTATCCTTGGCCAACTCGGAAAGAATATCGGCATCTCTGGTTGCTAACACATTTTTGGTGATGATGCCAACAGGATGTTTATACTTCAAAAATACCTCAAGGAGCTTTCGGGTGATTCCCAACTTTCGTTCAATGGGTTGATAGCAATCTGTATTGCCAGAAAGCACAATAGTTGCCGGTTGGTACTTGGGCTTCTGAAAGTACTTTTCAAGTAGAGCAGGAGCATTCTCCTTATAAAGGATAACTCTTTCAAAGTCCAAACCAGCATTGTAGCCCCAGTATTCATGTGAGTTTCTGGCGTAACAATAAATACACCCGTGTTCACAGCCCTGATAAGGATTCATAGAAAACTCCATCCCAACATCTGGGCTTTCTACTTTGTTGACAATAGTTTTAGGAAAAATGGGGATGTACTTAGTTGGAGGTGCACCATCATCATATTCATCTATTCCCTCTAAGTGTTCTTGCACATATTCATGCATTAAGAACCTATTCTTCACCTGAGTCTGAGCCCCTCTTCCTTTTATCATTATCTATAGTTTTTAGCAATACTAAATTAAATAGTATTCATCTAAATATCATAGCCTGTGAATACTAAAATCTTGCGAAAGAGTGTCTGGTGCAAATCGGCTTTTTTGATGAGTGCCCTGAATTATTTATCGGTAACGACTATCTTGAAAACCTCATTCAAATTCGAAACTCAAACGAATCGACCCATGAAAAAACGACTAGAAATTATGGTGCTGGTTTTATTGTGCTGTGGCCTGATGAGCCCCGACCTGCTAGCCCAAAGAAGAAGTAAAAAGAACTCGGAAGAGAATAAGAAAGACCCACTAGCTGGTATTTCTCTCAATGGATTCAAATTCAGAAGTGTAGGGCCAGCCCTAACTTCAGGTAGAATCGCAGACTTTGCGGTAAACCCAAACGACCCAAGCGAATTCTATGTAGCCTCAGCTGCAGGTGGTGTTTGGAAAACTACTAATGCAGGAACCACTTTTGACCCTATTTTCGATAACTACGGAAGTTACTCTATCGGGGCATTAGCCATGGACCCGAATAACCACAATGTTATTTGGGTAGGAACTGGAGAAAATAATAATCAGAGATCTGTCTCTTACGGAGACGGGGTTTACAAGTCTATCGATGGCGGTGCATCGTTCAAACATATGGGACTGAAAAAATCTGAGCATATTGGTATGATCGCTATCGACCCAAGAAATTCTGATGTAGTTTATGTTGCCGCTACTGGTCCACTGTGGAGCAGCGGTGGAGACCGAGGTCTTTATAAAACTACTGACGGAGGAGAAACCTGGGACTTGGTACTAGAAATTAGTGAACACACTGGTGTGAATGAAGTGCACATGGATCCGAGAAACCCAGATGTGCTTTACGCAACTGCTCACCAAAGAAGAAGACGCCAGTGGACATACCTTGGTGGTGGCCCAGAGTCTGGAATCTACAAATCGACAGATGCTGGTGCCAACTGGGAGAAGATAAACAGAGGTTTACCAGGTGGCGATAAAGGAAGAATTGGTATGGATATTTCTCCGGCCAATCCTGAGGTAATTTATGCCATAGTTGAAGCACAGAATGGACAAGGTGGATTCTTTAGAAGTACAAACCGCGGTGCTTCTTGGCAAAAAATGAGCAGCCATTCTACTAGCGGAAACTACTATCAAGAAATTGTGGCTGACCCAGTAGATGTAGATAGAGTTTACTCTTTGAATACTTTTACTATGGTGACAAATGATGGTGGAAAAACCTTTAGTCAACTAGGCGAGCAGAGTAAGCACTGGGATAATCATGCTATTTGGATTGATCCTGCTAATAACAAACACCTCCTTGAAGGCTCAGATGGTGGAGTATATGAGTCTTTCGACCAAGGTAAAACATGGAAGTTCTTCACAAATATTCCTGTTACGCAGTTCTATAAAGTATCTGTAGACAATGCTGAACCTTTCTACAACATTATGGGAGGAACGCAAGATAACTACAGTTTGCACGGACCATCTCAAACCTTATCGGCTCATGGTATCATCACAGCAGATTGGAAAGTAACGCAAGGTGGAGATGGCTTTGAGTCGGTTCCAGACCCTGAAAATCCAGACATTGTTTATGCACAATCGCAAAATGGTGGCTTAGGCAGGTTCGACCTTAAAAGCGGTGAGTCCGTAACCATTATCCCTAGACCTAGAAAAGGTGAAAAGCAATATAACTTCAACTGGGATTCTCCATTAATGGTAAGTCCACACGATGCTAAAACGCTTTACTATGCTGCCAATAAAGTATTCAAAAGTACAGACCGTGGTGATTCATGGGAGGTTATCAGCGATGAGTTAGACCAAAATATAGATAGAAATCAGCTCCCAATTATGGGTAAAATTTGGCCTATGGATGCTGTTGCTAAAAACGGCTCTACTTCTAGGTATGGAGCAGTTGTAGCCTTAGACGAATCTAGACTTCAGGAAGGTTTGATCTATGCTGGTTCTGACGATGGACAAATTAGCGTAACGGAAAATGGCGGTGCAGATTGGTTCAAGATCAACAGCTTTCCGGGTGTTCCTGCCAATACTTATGTGTATGACCTAATTGCATCCAAACATGATGTAAATACGGTTTATGCCGCCTTCAACAACCATAAGAGTGGAGATTTTACACCTTATGTTTATGTGAGTAATGATAAGGGTAGAACCTGGAAAAACATTAGCAACAACCTGCCTGAAGGTGCTGTTTACGCATTGGAGCAAGATCATGTAAATGCCAATATCCTTTTTGCGGGGACAGAATATGGAGTTCATGTTTCTCTTGATGGTGGTGATAGCTGGAAGCCATTAAAAGCTGGTTTACCAACCGCTAACGTTCGAGATATGGCTATTCAGGAAAGGGAGAATGATTTGGTGCTAGCTACCTTTGGTAGAGGTTTCTATGTATTAGATGACTACAGCGCAATGCGAGAACTTACCCCAGCACTTCCAGAAAAAGAGGCTCACATTTTCGACATTGCTGAGGCTAAAATGTTCAACACATGGATGCCATTAGGTTCATTAGGCTCTAGGCAGCACGGTTTCCAAGGCGAAATGCACTATTCAGCACCAAACCCAGAAACTGGCGCCATCATTAAGTATTACCTAAAAGAAGGTGTAAGCAGCCTTAAATCTGAAAGAAGTAAAAGAGAATCTGCCGCCTTTAAAAATGGAGAAAACATACCTTATCCAACTTTAGAGGAATATAAAGCAGAGCAAAACGAGCCAGCCTCTTACCTTATCTTCACCATAAAAGACCAAACTGGTGACATTGTGAGTGAGTTGAGAAGCCCGTTAAGAAAAGGTATGGGGCAAGTTGTTTGGGACATGACCTACATGAACTTCTCTAGTGTAAATTCTAGACAAGCTAACCCTAGCTCAAGCTTAGGTTCTACTGGTATTTTCGTTGTTCCAGGTACTTATACCGTCAGCATGAGCCAGGTAGTAAAAGGAGAGTTAAGCGAATTAGTTTCTGGGGTTAGTTTTGAGGTATCTAAACTCGATAACCAAATTCTTCCTGCAGACGATTGGAACGCCATGGCAGAATTCAAGAAAAAAGCAGCGTCATTAATATCTGCTATGAACGCCACCAGAGGTGTACTGTCAGAGATGTCTAGCAAAATCACCAACTACAAAGCGGCTGCTAAGGCATTCCCTATTCAAGAGTCTTTAGAATTACTTGCTGAAATTGAAGCTTTAGAGAAGGAGGTTGAAGCGGTAAATATTGCCATGAATGGAGACTCTGATGTTGGAAGATTGGATATGGATCAGGAATATAGCGTAAGGCAAAGAGCACAAAATGCTGCTTACGATATCTTCGGTTCGCTTTCTAATGTAACAGGAACTTCTAAGCGCAACTATGATATTGCTGCCGATGAGTTCGCTCCAGTTTTATCAAGTGTAAAAGCGCTTCAACCCAAATTTGAAGCTATGGATAGCAAGTTAGGTACAATGGGGGCTCCGTTATTACCAGGAGCGCTGCCCAATTGGAAAAAATAACTTAGAACGAATTAAAAAAGGCCTCATTTCTGTGAAATGAGGCCTTTTTCTTTTTGGATTATCAGGAATATGTAGAACTTTCGAGAGAAAGGAAATAAATGTACACCCAACTTTCCGTTAACGGAAAATTGACGCTAAATACATTTTTTTACATGCAAGCGTCTATATATAAAGTGTATCTTTAGTTCTCCTTTAACCCTCAACTTTATTAGAGTCTCGTAAAACTTTTAAATTTGTCTTAACGACAAAGGGCTGGATCATTGAAATATGTCGTCATCATATTAGTTAGTCTATTAACTGAGCACTCTCATGCCCAAGATCTTATTTCTGTTGCCAATACTTTCCTGAATGATAAGAATTATCTGGAGGCCAAAGCCGCAATAGATGAGGCATTTGAAAGCGATCAGGCCGATGAAAATCCGAGAGCTTGGTACACTAAGGCCAGAATTTACCATGAGATTTTAAAGTCTACTGATCAAGCGCTTAAAGAGATAAAGTCTGACCAAAAGGCTTTTGTTGCCGAGGTGGTAGATGCCTACCAGAATACCAAAAGACTAACAGACCCCACTAATAACCTCCACATTTTGGCCAACAACCAAATTGAAATACTCTGGGCCGACTATGTGAATGCTGGAATTACCAAGTTCCAGTCTAGCAAGTTTATAGAAGCCTCAGAGTTCTTTGAAGTTTCTCAGATTGCTAAACCTGCCGACTCCACAGGCTACTTATATGCAGCGCTCAGTCTGCAAAACTCAGGTAAATATCAGCGAGCTATAGATAATTATATGGCCCTGAGAGATATATCAAGGTTAACAAAGAATGCATACAATGGCCTAATTATCTGTCAGCAACTGCTCAACTTACCCGATGCTCAGCAACTAGATGTGGTAGAAGAGGCGCTGTTTGAATATCCGAACCACTTGCCTTATATACTTCAGGAAATAAGAATTTTAATCAGATTGAAGCGATTCGATGCGGCAGAATCGGTATTAAAAACATCAATTCAGCGAAACCCAAATAATGCCCAGCTGGTACTTAGACAAGCCGACCTTTATGATAGAGTATTTAAAGATGCTTACCTAAACGGGGAGCCAGAGCGCTCTGAGCAATATTTTGAAATGGCATCTAGAAGTTATGAAAGATACCTCAATAGCTTTCCTGAAGACTTTACTGCCAACTATAATTACTCGGTAATGATCAATGAACAGGCCAATAGAGTTTACGTACGCGTAAACCTAATGAGCAAGGAAGAGTATGAAATGAGGGGCAAAGAGACTGAACAATTAGGTCATGACTGGACACGCAGGGCTTTACCTTACATGGAGAAGGCGCAACAGGCAAAACCAGAAGATGAAAATGTAATCAAGGCCCTGAAGGTGTACTACGAAAGGCTCGAAATGACTGAAAAACTCAATCAACTCAATGGAGGAAATTAAACTCATTGTAGCCTCTAGAAACCCTGTGAAGATTGAATGTGCCGAAAAGGGCTTCTCCAAGGTATTTCCAAAATCAAAAATCTTAGCTCGAGGTATTGCCGTTGAATCTGGTGTTGCAGACCAGCCAATGACAGATGCTGAAACACTTGAAGGCGCTAAAAACCGAGCTGAAAATGCAAAAGCTTCTGAACCTGAAGCAGACTTTTGGATAGGTATTGAAGGCGGTATTGCCGAACCATCATCAACTATGGAAACCTTCGCTTGGGTCTACATCATTTCTAAAGACAGAAACGGTAAAGCCAGAACAGCTAGCTTTGACCTTCCTCCTAAAATTCAGGCATTAATACATCAGGGTATTGAGCTAGGCGTTGCAGACGATATGGTGTTTGACCGCTCTAACTCTAAACAGAAAAGCGGTGCAGTGGGTATACTCACTCACAACCTAATTAATCGTGCTCAATACTACGAACCAGCTGTTATTCTAGCGCTTATCCCTTTTGTAAATACAGAGCTCTATTAAATAAACCATTATGGGCTGAAAGCACCATAGTTTTAGAAGCAACTGAAAGTCGCTTTGAATGCCCGACTTAGAATTAACGTCAATCAAACCCCGAGCATTATCGGGGCGTACACCGTAAATTCCAGGATGCTTTTTAGAAGCTAAAGGGAAATGCACTAAAGTTCATAGTTTTAACTCCTTTTGTGACCAATAAAAATGCCATCCCTTTTAGAGATGGCATCCTGAATATTAAATTCTATATCTGACCGGTGGCCAGACCGAAACCTCTTATCTACGTCTAGAAGTTTCAAAAACCTTTGGCTTACGAGGAAGCTTCTCGTCCATGTTGGCAGTTTGCATAACCATAGTGGCCACAATGATAGCGTTCTTTCTTAGGTCTGCTCCCTGAAGTCTCTCATAAAGGTCCATGTTTGTATGGTGAGTTCTTGTACCATAGTCAATAGGATCTTGGATGAACTGGAAACCTGGAAGGCCAATACCATCAAATGCTTGGTGGTCTGTACCGCCAGTATTTCTGATGGTTACAGTGTTTGCACCCATATCTTCAAATGCGCTGAACCACTCTTTAAAGATTGGTCTTAAAGCCTCGTTTCCTTGTAAGTAAATACCTCTAATGGCACCTGTTCCGTTATCCATGTTATAGTAAGCAGAAAGCTTAGCGTGGTTATCATTCGGCTGACCATTTTTCATAAACTCACTCTGAACGTAGTTTCTAGAACCGTAAAGGCCTTGCTCTTCACCACTCCAAAGTGCTACTCTTACTGTTCTTCTCAACGGAACACCAGACTCTTTCAAAATTCTGATAGCCTCCATCATTACTGCAGAACCTGCTGCGTTATCTGTTGCTCCTGTTCCTGCAAACCAAGAATCTAAGTGAGCACCAAGCATTACAACTTCGTCTTTCAATTGTGGGTCCTGGCCTGGAATTTCAGCCAAAACATTGTAGCCTTTCTCATCAGACTCATGGAATTCAGTTTTGGTATCGGCTTCTACCATTACCTTTTCACCTTTAGATAGTAATCTTACTATTCTGTTGTAGTGCTCTGGAGCAACTTCCATTTCTGGCAATGCTTCTGGATCGTTTCTAGAACCGTTTGAAGTAAAGAAAGTACCTTGACCACCACCTCTGGTAGTGTTAAGAATCATAGCTACACCTTCATCTTTAAACATTTGATAAGCTGCATTTCTCAACTGAGCTGCTCTTCTGAAGTCAGAAATTCTTCTTTGACTGAACACACTGTTAGAGTTGCTTACTCTCTCGCTAGTCATTCCTTCAAGCTGTTCGTCAGTAAATCTTCTAGCATCTGCTTCAAAAGTAGTTTTTGCCTCAACGCTAGTAGGCATTAAAACAATTTTACCTTTAAGGTTACCTTTGAATTTTGCCAAATCGGCTTCAGACTGAGCGTCTACATAAACAGCTTCTCCGCTAATTAAGCCATTGGTACCTGGAGTCCATGCTTTTGGAATACCAATAATCGCTTGGTAATAAGGAACAGTCATAGCTACGTAAGATTTTCTTACATCCCATCCTCTTCCAAAGTCACCCCAAGGGTCAACTTTAACATTAGAGAGGCCCCACTCTTTAAATTGGCCAGAAGTCCAGTCATAAGCATTTTTTAAGCCTTCAGAACCTGTTAGTCTTGGACCAATTCTATCGGTAAGGTTCCAGGCAATGTCCATTACCTGACTGTTGTTTAGGCCCTCATCTTTAATTTTGTAGAGAGCATTGTAGTCTAATTGGGTATTCTGAAACCCAAATGCTGCGAACGTGCAAAAGAACATGCACACAAAAAATAGTTTTATCGTCCTCATTCTTAAAGTTTGTTTGCTCACAATATAGCAATGTCAAGATTGAGTGTCCCTTTTTTTGGGATGTATGGAAAGAATTCAGTCTCAATTGCCGTTTGATGCTGCGGCCTTCTGAATTTGAGCTACAAAAGCATTGAGTGCCTCGAACCAATTTTCCGAAGCGTCCCATTCTTTTCCTATAAAAATGGTATTGGTTCTAAGGTCGTCTAAGTAGAACTTATAGACTGTCTTTTCAGAGGGTGTGCTATCCTCAGGCAGGGGAATCCATTCATTTAGCGTTTTTTCTTTTGCCTTAAGCATCTTCAACTCATAAATAAAGCCTGACCTTCTTAGCGTAGCATCATTCTCATTGTTAGCAACAAGCTCCATTGTATTGGTAGAGTCTGCTGAAAGCATTTGAAACTGTTGGTTCTGCAAGTTGATCTGCTGCATGAGCGAATCTTCTTCAAACATATAAGCATGCTGAACTTTAAAGATGGGTAACTGCTCATACTTCTGTTTGACTATGGGTCTCATAGCTATTTTAAACTCCGCAACTTGTGGAGGCACAGACCTACCTATAACACCTGGCTTTATGGTTGAATAGAAAAACTCAGGGTTTTCATTCACCAACAAATTGGTTCTTTGAAACTGATCAGTTTTAAAATAAGTATTCAGCTCTTGCCATACTGTGCTTAAGTCTGAAGTGAGCCTGGCAAAAGCTGAAGCACCTTTATTCCACATGCTTTCTTCTTTATTAAACTGTGTAATGGCTAAGAAAATGGGACCATCTGCCTCTTTGGCCGAAAGAATAATAAGGTTTTCTATTCCTCTAGAAAAAGTAAAATCTGGGAGTGGTAGAGGATCATTTAGAGATGCATCATACTTATCTACAGGAAAATATGCTACTGCATCTACGCCTACTTCTGCAAAGAAGGCTTGCATTTCATCTAGAATTTCTTGCCACTCGCTTGGCGATTCGTCCATCGGCACAGAAAGAAGCACCAAGCTTTTGGTCTTCAGAATATCTTGAGGAGGATATAAGGCCTGATTAAGGCCTAACTTGTTCAAATACTGGTCAATATCGCTCTGCGCCTGTAAAGACATAGAGCAACCAAAGGCCAAGAGAAGAAGAATAATTTTGTGAGTAAGTGAGCGCAAATCTTCTTAAGGTATTGATTAAGTTTAAGACTAAACTAGTCCACAACCAGATAGCAATAGCTTTCTATAACTGTCACAACGATGCAAAGGTATTCAAATTTCATTCTCATTTCTTTTCTGCTTTGTCTCATTTCTATTCCAGCGTTTTCTCAATTAGATAGACTAGACACAGAGTATATGCTAGAAGACTTAAGAAAGCTTTCTCACGATGTTGCCGAAGGCAGAAGAACTGGAACCAATGGAGCAGAGGCTGCCAGAAGGTTTATAATAAAGCAGCTAGAAGATATGAATGCTAAAAGTCTTCAAGACGATTTTAGGCATCCGTTTAACTTCGTAAGCCGAGGTGGTGACACTATTCAGGCTGAAAATATTGTGGCTTACATAAAAGGTGAGGAGCAAACTGCCTTTGTTATTACCGCTCACTACGATCATTTAGGGGTAAGAAACGGACAAATTTATAACGGTGCCGATGATAATGCCTCTGGTGTTGCGGCTATGCTGGCCATGGTTGAATACTTCAAAAGTAATAAGCCAAGACACACAATGGTATTTGCTGCTCTAGATGCCGAAGAAATGGGCTTGCAAGGTGCCAAGGCATTTCTTAACGATGAAAGCATTCCGCAAGACATGATTAAGCTGAACATTAACATGGACATGATCAGCATGAATGACAAAAATGAGCTTTATGTAGCTGGCACCTCACATTACCCTAACCTGAAGCCAATAGTTGAGAGCGTAAATGTGTTGCCTCTGCAACTAAAGCTAGGTCACGATACTCCAGACCTTGGTAGTGATGACTGGACTAACTCTTCTGACCACGGACCATTTCACAAAAGAGGGATTCCTTTCCTCTATTTTGGAGTAGAAGACCATGCGCATTATCATAAACCTACAGACGTTTTTGAGAACGTAAATCAAGACTTTTATATAAAGGCTACCCACGCCATTCTAGACTGTATTCTCGCACTAGACTCTTCTTTGAACTAATAGCATTCACATGATAAGAACCTTAATTAGCCACTCTTTCAAGCAACAGTTTAGGTCGCCCGTATGGGCTAAAAACCTAGTAGCCAACGTTTTTCTTGGCTTTGCTGGGGTGGTATTGTCCATATATGTGCTTGTGTTGGGTATATTTCTCAGCGAAATCTTAGACTCTCTAGCTCCAGACAAAGAACCCATTCAACTACTTAATGGGCTTATTATCTACTATTTCGCAGTAGAGTTTTTTATGAGGTTCTTTCTTCAAAATGTTCCTGTATTGGCTATTGAGCCCTACTTGCACTTGCCTATGCCAAAGCGCAAGATTGTGCACTTTATGCTCAGAAAAAGTCAGGTCAGTGTTTTCAATCTTATTTCAATACTTCTGTTTACCCCATTTGCATTTAGAGAAGTATTGACGACCCATGGAGCCACAGCCACACTTGGCTGGTTGGTAATGATTTTTGGTTTAGCATTTACCATTCACTTTCTCACTATACTCTTTAAGAAGAAATTGAATGAACAGCCCAACCTAGTACTCATTATTGCTGGGCTTTTCTCGGTAGTTGGTGGGCTAGATTATTACGGATTCTTATCACTTTCTACTATTTCTTCAGACCTATTTGGTTCAATTATAGAGCAACCTGCCTTTGCGCTTATTCCTGTTGTTCTCTGGTTTGTGAGTTACAGAGCCAATTATTCTTTTTTGGTGAATAATACTTATCCAGAAGAAATTTCAACCAAGAAGAAAAAATCAAAGATCTCTGGCGATTTCGCTTTCCTGAAAAGGTTTGGCCGAATTGGAGAAATGATTGCCTTAGAACTGAAACTGATAATCAGACACAAGCGCCCAAGAAGTGCCCTTATGATTTCTGGCTTTCTGTTGCTTTACGGTCTTATTTTCTATCCAGAAGAGCAGTATCAGCAAATGAACTGGATTTTCTTGTTCGTAGGAATTTTCATTACCGGAACATTCTTTCTTCAGTATGGTCAGTTTTTGCTCAGCTGGGAAAGTGGCTACTTCGATTTTGTACTGACCAGGAAAGTAAAGTTCAGGCAGTATTTCGAGTCTAAGTACTATCTGTTTCTTGCCACCTCCACTATCTCATTTGTACTGTCTTTAGCCTATGGATATTTCGGAGCGCAGATTATTTTCATCAATCTGGCCGCCTACCTCTTTAATATCGGGGTGAATGTTTTCTTTGTTATGCGCATTGCACTCTTCAACCCAAAGAAAATTGACTTAAGCAAAAGGGCAGCTTTCAATTATGAAGGAGTAGGGGCCGCTCAATTTCTAATAGCCTTGCCAGTAATGTTTTTGCCATACGTCATTTATGCTCCATTCCTGATCTTAGGAATTGGTGAGTATGGGCTTCTATTGCTTGGGGTTTTAGGTCTAATTGGCTTTTTGCTGAGAGACAAATGGCTAGACTTTATCACAAATAATTTCATTAAAAACAGACATAAAATAGCAGCGGGTTTCCGAGCACAATAAATATTTCGATTATGATAACAGTAAAAGGACTTAGAAAGCAATACAAAGGAGTAACCGTTGTGAATATTCCTGAATTGATAGTTGGAAAAGGTGAAAGCTTTGGCCTAGTCGGAAATAATGGTGCTGGTAAAACTACTTTTTTCAGAATGATTCTGGACTTGGTAAGGCCAACGGAAGGAGAAGTACTTAGCCAGGGTACAGACGTAAAGAAAACAGAAGACTGGAAGTACTACACTGGCTCTTTTTTGGATGAATCATTCTTAATTGACTACCTCACTCCAGATGAATATTTTGAGTTTGTTGCTAGCCTCCACGATTATTCTGCTGGTGACTTACAGGAGTTCCTTTCTCAATTTGAGGCTCTTTTCAATGGCGAAATTATTGGCCAAAATAAATACATTCGAGACCTCTCTAAAGGTAACCAGAAGAAGGTTGGTATAGCTGCTGCATTGATGGGCCGACCAGAAGTAATATTGCTCGATGAACCTTTTGCCAACCTGGATCCAACCACTCAAATTAGACTGAAAAACTTACTGAGAGACTGGAAAGAGAACCATCAGCTGACAATGCTAATTTCTAGCCACGACCTTAACCATGTTACAGAGGTTTGCGAGCGTATAGTTCTTCTAGAAAAAGGCGAAGTGAAGCAAGACATTAAAACGAGCAGCTCAACCCTGAAAGATCTGGAAGACTATTTTGCAGCTTACTAACGAGGCATAGGAGGTATTCTATACCGTCACTTTTTTATCACTTTGCGAATATCTGAGACGGGTCTTTGAACGACTTAAACTCCAGTGCATTTCCGCTTGGGTCTAAGAAGAACATAGTGGCTTGTTCTCCAACTTCTCCTTCAAAACGGATGTATGGTTCTATCACGAAATCGATGCGGTGCTGCTTAAGCTTTTCTGAAAGCTCATGCCATTGATTCCACTCTAAAACAGCTCCAAAATGACGGACAGGTACGTTTTTACCATCAACAGCATTAGTATTGGCTTGAGCCAGTTCTTCAGGCTTAACATGCGCACTGAGCTGATGGCCGAAGAAGTTAAAGTCGATCCACTTATCGGTAGAGCGGCCAATTTCGCAGCCGAGTAATTCGCCAAAAAAGGTTCTGGTAGATTCAATGTCCTTGACAGGAAATGCTAGGTGAAAAGGAGTATTCATTATTTGGTCAGTTAGGTAATTGGTTATTCGTTGATTGGGAGTGAATTTACGACTTAATTATATTCAGCATAGCATTGTTAGAAATTCGTCACTTTTAGAAGATGGTTGGTCACATTAAGTGGAATGAAGGACTAACAAACACTAAGATTGGAGAAAAATTAACTCATGAACAAACACTTTATCAGAACTGCTTTCGTAACTGTAACAATCATTTTCTTTGTTTTAGGCATTCAAAACACCTTTTCATTTTATGGGTACTTGCAAAACATCGAACTCCCTGATGGTTGGTCTAAAGAGCTACTCTGGAATCTTCAGGCCTTTTCGAAAATCGCTCTTTTATCAATTCTCATTTCACTTATTGCGCTGGGTTACCGAATAAACAAGTATTGTTTTGTCAAACAAAATCTTGGTTACGGATTACTCATATATATTGGCATATCGGGACTTTTAGCCGCTTTGGGAATGAAGTTGGTCAGTTTGGTTCCTTATGACTTTTTTACAATATCCAATTTAAGACCAGACTGGCCTATGATAGATTCTAGAGTATTTTGGTCCCTCTTTCATCTATTTATACTTAGCTTCTTCCTTTCCGGTACTGTTTTCCATGTTGAAAAAATTGAACTTAATAGTTTCTTCAACAAAAAGGCCAAATCCCTTCCTTCCAACTTTTGGATAACTGTATTTTTAATTTTTCTAACTCTTTTTATCTCCATCCTTATTTTAATAACCCAAGGAGAAATGAGTAGCAGATGGATTGCGACATGGTCATTTTCAAACATCATATATTGTGTTATTGGGTCTTCCTTTTGCTTAATCGTATTTCTCTTTTTCTTAAATACGTTTCATGGAGACCTATCTATAAGATTCATAGATAAAACCATCTTGTTTCTGACTTCGTCCATCGGCCTGTTCGGATATGCTTTTCTGGTCTACTCTATTTCGATTTCTTTCGATTTCACTCAACTGGGTGGATACCAGCAAATAGTAAGTTTCTGGTCTATGAGCCTAATCTTTATCTTGGGTGTTATTTTTTTATACTACTTGTTCAAAAAGCTCAATATTTTTTCATTCTCGGAACTCATTTCCATACACTCAACACAAGCCGAACTTTCACAACTCAAATCGCAAATCAACCCACACTTTTTGTTCAACTCACTCAATAGTCTTTATGGCTTGGCCTTGGAAGAAAGCAGTCCGAAGACCTCAACGGGTATTCAAAAACTGAGTGAAATGATGCGCTTTATGCTGCGCGAAAATGTGGAAGACAAAATTGAAATTAGCCGCGAGTTTGAATATGTAGAAAACTACATTGAGCTTCAAAAATTAAGGGTTGATGGAAATGAAAAAGTGAGATTGGAGTATGAGATTGACACAGCCTGCGAGGGTAAAATAACCCCTATGCTTATTATTCCTTTTATTGAAAATGCCTTTAAGCATGGGGTCAGTGCGCATCATAATTCATGGATTGAGATTAAATTGAATTGCAATAAAGAGGCCATTCATTTGAATGTGAAAAACAGTAATCATAAAAAGTCGAAATCTACTGAGGAGGAGAGTGGTATCGGGCTGGAAAATGTAAGACAAAGGCTTACCATGCTATACCCAGGCAAGCACCTTTTCCAGCTATTTGAGAATGAAGAAAGCTTTGAAGCCAACCTTAAAATCGAACTCAATTGATTAGAGCCATTGCCATAGATGACGAACCAATTGCCTTAAAGGTGGTGGAAGAACATGCTTCCAAAATCCCATTCCTACAACTGGAAGAGTCATTTACCGATGCCTTTGCAGCTTTAGACTTTCTGCAAGAAAATAGAGTAGATCTAATCTTTCTAGACATCAATATGCCAGATATCTCTGGCCTTGACTTGCTAAAAGCAACCGATGCTAAGTTTCAAATCGTTTTTACAACCGCCTATTCCGAATATGCTGTAGAAAGCTATGAACACAATGCAGCAGATTATTTGCTCAAGCCCTTTGAGTTTGGTCGCTTTCTGAAAGCTGTTATGAAAGTAAAAGAGGGTCTAAAACAGGCGAAGGAAGACTACTTCTTTGTAAAGTCTGGTTACGAGTACATACGCATCAACTTTCAAGATTTGCTCTTTATAAAAGGAGAAGGCAACTATCTCAAGTTGGTGGAAAAGGAGCGTAGCACACTCACCAGAATGACTTTTGAGGAAGTTTCGAGCCAAATTCCAGAAAGCTTCGTTCAGGTGCATCGGTCATTTATCATTAATTCACAGCTCGTGGAAAAGCTGGAAAAGCATCAAGCTAGAGTAGGAGAGCACCAAGTGCCAATTAACCCTGAAGGTTATGACAGGTTGAAATCATTGGTCATCAAGTAAAAAACCAATTCGGTATGCCTTGCTGAGGCCCCGAAGTATCGGGGGAAGCATCTTATTAAGTTATACTTGTCTTGCTACATGGATAGGATTCCTCGCTTTACTCGGAATGACTTAGACGGGAGAGTATCAGGTACAATAGTCTCGAGGGTAAGCAATTTTTACCATTGGGAAAACAAAAAGGGCCTCACTTTTCAGCGAAGCCCTAATAACTAATTTCCTAATCAACGAATGTACTGGCTTACCAGCTGCCTCCGGAACCGCCTCCACCAAAAGAGCCGCCTCCGAAACCACCGAAGCCTCCGCCTCCACCGCCAAAGCCGGAACCGCCACCACCGAACATTCCACCGCCACCGCGGAAGTTGTCCCAGTCATCATCTCTTCTTCTGCCCATGGAATTGCCCATCATTAACCATGCCCACCATGGAATACCACGAGTTCCGATACCTCTGCCTCTTCTTCTACCAAAAATTGCGGGAAGAATAAATACTAAGAAGAAAAATACAATAAAGAAGCGGAAGCCACCGCCTCCTCCATCATTACCTCTTCTTCTATTTTGAGCAAATTGCTCTGCGGTATATTCGCCAGAAGCTAATTCAAAAATTACATTGGTAGCATCGTCTAAACCCTTATAAAAATTGCCCTCTTTAAACCTAGGGTTCATGTACTCCTCACGGATGGTATAAGTAGCTGCATCGGTTATAGAGCCTTCCATTCCATAGCCAGTTACAATGGCCGCCATTCTATCATTTATAGAGACAACAATGAAAACACCATTGTCTTTGGCCGTGCCTACTTTCCACTTTTCCGCTGTTCTTTGAGCAAAATCAACTACTTCGTAACCATTCAAAGATTCAACAATTAAAATTGAAACTTGGGTAGAAGTAGAGTCTTCATAACCCAACACCTTATTCTCTAGGGCACGAAGCTCTTGTTGAGAAAGCGTGCTATTAGTGAAATCATTGACCAACCTTGGAGGGTTTGGCGCATCTGGTATTCCGCTTTGAGCAAAGCCTAAACTGCTGATTGATATAAAAAGTATTACTAGTAAGTTCCGCATATTAGTCTTTGCCAAATGAGATATCGTCCGATAATTCGTTTATGTCGTCTTTTTGGTAAGGATAGAATTCTTTCAGCCGTTCGCCAACACATAAAATGCCATCTACTAGGCCTTCGGTAAACTTTCCTTCCTTAAAGTGCTTCACCATTTTCTCTTTGGTGATGTCCCAAAAGTCTGGTTCCACTTTGGCGTTGATACCGCCATCGCCTATAATGCCAAACTTATGGTCTTTAATAGCCATATAGATGAGCACGCCATTTCTGGCTTCGGTCTCATGCATTTTAAGCTGAGCAAAAACTTGAGCCGCTCTGTCCAACACATTGTCTTTTTTGCAATGGTTTTCTAGATGCACGCGAATTTCGCCACTGGTATTTAGCTCAGCCTCTTCAATGGCTGCTTTAATTCTCTTCTTCTGATCTGATGTAAAATGTGCTTCTGCCATTAGTCAAAACTTACTTCTGGTGCTGTTTCTGCTCCTGCGGTAGATTCAAAATATCCTTTTTGGTCGAAGCCAAACATATTAGCATACAAGTTTTTCGGGAAGCTTCTGATGTAAGTATTGTAGCCTCTTACCTGCTCGTTGAAGTTTCTTCTTTCTACCGCAATACGGTTTTCCGTTCCTTCTAACTGAACTTGTAATTGCTGAAACTGCTGGCTCGCCTTTAAGTCAGGGTAACGCTCAACAGATACTAAAAGTCTACTTAAAGCACCGCTCAAGCCTTGTTGTGCTTGCTCAAAGTTAGCAATAGCATCAGGAGTAAGGTTTGAAGGGTCAACATTTACGGAAGTAGCCTTTGCTCTAGCTTCAATTACTCCAGTAAGTGTCTCTTGCTCAAAATCGGCATAACCCTTTACGGTATTCACAAGGTTAGGAATAAGGTCAGAACGTCTTTGATACTGGTTTTCAACCTGCGCCCAAGCAGCTCCAATTCCTTCGTCTTGCTGAACCATTGTATTATACGTGCCTTTTATACTCGAATAACCGATCAAAACTAGCACCACTAGAATGATCAGCACAATCCATTTTTTCTTCATTGTCTATTTAGGTTTTGATAGAAATTACGGCTTACAGCCTGCAACATATGTGCTAACTTTGTTATCGGACAATATGACAGATAAGCGTAGAGAAATGGATACTCAATCTTTCAGAAAACATGCACACGAATTGGTAGACTGGATGGCCGATTACTTTGAGTCGGTTGAAGATTACCCAGTAATGTCTCAGGTAAAACCTGGAGATATTCTGAAGCAAATTCCCACCAAAGCACCCAATCAGCCAGAGTCTTTCGACCAAATGTTGAAAGACTTCAACGATATAATTATGCCTGGTATTACGCATTGGGAAAGCCCGAACTTCATGGCCTATTTCCCAGCTAATAAGAGTAAAGGCTCTGTTTTGGCCGAAATGCTGATGAGCACTTTGGGTGCACAATGTATGCAGTGGCTTACTTCGCCTGCCGCTGCAGAATTGGAAGAACAAATGATGAATTGGCTTCGCGAAATGCTGGGCTTGCCAGAATCATTTACAGGAGTAATTCAAGACACTGCCTCCACTGCTACGCTTTGCGCATTGCTCACCGCCAGAGAAAAAGCGACCAATTACAGCATCAACGAAAAGGGTTTCGATGAAAGAAAGTTTACCATTTACTCTTCCGAGCAAATTCATTCCTCAATAGACAAGGCAGTAAAAATTGCTGGTTTCGGCATTGAGGCCTTACGGAAAGTGCAAGTGGATGATGGCTACGCCATGATCCCCGAAAAGCTGGAAGAACTTATTGAAGCCGACAGAGCTGCTGGATATATTCCGCTATGTGTGGTTTCAGCCATAGGTACTACTAGCACAACGGCTGTAGATCCGATTGATGAAATCGGTGATATCTGCCAAAAGTACAACATCTGGCATCATGTAGATGCAGCTTATGCCGGAACAGCCTTGGTACTTCCTGAAATGCGTTGGATGTCGGAAGGCATTGAAAAAGCTGACTCATTCGTTTTCAACCCGCACAAATGGATGTTCACCAACTTTGATTGCACAGCATACTTTGTGAAAGACCCAGTGAGTTTAGTCAACACCTTCACCATTACTCCAGACTACCTGAAAACCTCAGTAGACGGAGAGGTAAAGAACTATCGTGATTGGGGAATTCCTCTAGGCCGCAGGTTCCGAGCACTCAAGCTTTGGTTTGTCATTCGTGAGTTTGGTGTGGAAGGCATTCAAGAGAAAATCCGTAAGCATATTATGCTCGGAAAATGGTTAGCTAAAGAAATCGATGCTCATTCCGACTTCAAGTTGATGGCTCCAGTTCCTATGAACACCGTATGTTTCAGGTATACCAAAGGAGAAGAATCTCAGCTCGATGGACTTAACGAAGCAATAATGAATAAGATCAACAATTCAGGCAAGTTGTTTTTCACACAAACTAAGCTAAAAGGAAAGTTTGTTTTACGTTTAGCATTTGGAAACACCAATTTAGAGGCCTTTCATGTGGAAAACGCATGGCAGTTGATTCAGGAAACAGCCAGTGAAATCAAACCTTAAGTCGATCATCTGGTTTCATTTGGCATGAAAAGATTGTCCATACTCTTGCTGAGCTTGTTTATCATTTCAGCTTGCAATCCTGTTAAAGACAAGAAAGTTGACCAGACAACTATTGGTTTTAAAACCGATGAATCTTCCAAGCTATTCTTCAAAAACGTAAGGCGTTCTTACTACGATGTAGAGGTAATGGAAGAAGCCAAACTGGAAATCTATCGGCTGAAGAAGCGAGTGAAAGAGTCTGATGAACCTATTCTTAATATCAACATAGTCAATAACTGGAGATATGATGAGGCTTATATTCTGCTTGAACCTAATTCAGCCGCAGGCTCGTTGTCCGATATAAAGGTTATTTGGGAAAACGAAGATGGAAAAAGTGGAGAAATCAGCCTAGAAGGCGGAAATAAGAAGAATCAGTTAGACTTTGCAGCCAAAGTATATGATCAGATACAAAATGGAAGTCAGTTCTATATAATGAAGGATGGAGCAAAAAAGGCATTTTTAATTGATTCGAAAAGCAGAGAAGCCTTCAGAGTTACCATGTTCGACTATTTTCGGCTAACTTTAGAGTATTGACACACTCACTCTAATGCATTTCCGAGCTCTCGCCATTTTTCTCTTAATCATCACTGTTGGTTGCCAAAAAGAAAAGACTCCAGAATTCGATCAGGAGATCATTGATTTAAAGCTGTTGAATTATAACCTCAATTATTTTAAGTTCAATAGAATTCCCTCTTATGACCTAGAGACCTTCGAAAACCGAATGAAGCTTGGTTTAAGGTTGAAAAAGCGGGTGCTCGATCAGTCCAGACCTATAATAAATCTTTGCATTTTGATTGACTGGAAGCACGGCCAAAGCGAAATAATTGTTGAGCCCAATGACTACATCAAGCATCCTGATGAGTTCGAACTTCTGTGGCGCGACCTGGATGGAGTGCGCGGACTCATCTTCTTTGAACAAGGAGACAGGAAGAAACACCTTGAGTTTGCCGCTCAAGTTTTAGATCAGCTAGAAAGAGGGTGTGAGTTTTACCTCAAGCAAGATTCAGAATACATTCCCATACTAGCAGATACTACTAGTCGTAAGGCCTTTCATATTACTATGCTAGACTATTATGGGCTATTGAAGAGTCTTTAGTGACTCTCGTCTTCTTTCTTTTTCTTGCCTTTGAAAAGGGCATCATGCTGAGAAAGTGCACCTACAAAGCCAATTAGGATAACAACAATCCAGATGAAAGTATTAGCTCCGCTAGCAATTGGTGGGTCAAATAACATAGTTCTTTTCGTTTAGGCTGCAAAGATAAAGCAAAAGGCTAATGTTAAGAAGCGGTTCACTATTTTTTAACAGCGGTGTAACAAATAGCCAATTTTGCTCACCAAAATGTAATATAAAGTTAACGTTTTTGAGGCGCGAAAACGGAGTACAAGACTCTAATTTCACAGCATCAAAAACGACTTCATCGAGTGAAAAATTCCCTGAAGGTAGAACGTAAGAAAAAGAAGATTACCCAAGAGCAACTTGCTGATCTAGTTGGCGTATCTAGGCAAAGTATTAATGCCATAGAGCGTGGTAAATATACTCCTTCTACTTCCCTGGCTCTCAAGATTTCAGAAATCTTCAATACTACCGTAAACAAGCTTTTCGAACTAGAACCGGTCGACTACCAGCATTAATTTTCTGTAGGCTGAATTTTTCATGTGTTTTTACTAAATTCAATTTGTAAAAGCACACACCATGAAAAACATACTCTGCATTGCCTTTGTGGCCCTCATTGTTCTGTCTGGTCAATCATTTGCCCAAGATGGGTTCAGCCAAATCACAATTTCATCGGTCCAGAATCTAGAGCCAGGTAAGTCTGGTGCTAAGGAAGTCTATCTTGATGAATTCATTAAGTTCGATATTTCTAAGCCGGATACGCTCCTGTTAAAAGAGCCTCAGAATCTTTTTCTATACATCAATGGATATAGACTTAGCCCATATCAGGCCAATTACATTACCAAAAACAGCGTTGTTTTTCAGCTCTTTCCTTCAGATACCCTAAGAGGTCTCTTGAAAAAAGAGATTAATAGTTGGGGTGAACATGAGGCTCATGTTAGAATGAGCTTTGGAAATGCCGTTGGCGAACACATTCAAATTGAAGAGCCCAACATCACCATAGATTTCGATCCGAACTTTGCCGTAAGAAGCTGGATTGGTAGAGGTATTATTCTTCTCATTGTCTTTATGTTCTTCATTCTAGTGAAGAGAAACTATTTCCTAAAGGCGGTTGGTAGTTCAAAATATAGCCTTTCGAGAGTTCAGCTTGGTTGGTGGACCATGATTGTTATTTGCTGTTACATTGCTCTTTGGTCGGATAGTGGCGTATTGGTTCCGCTCACTACTGACACCCTAATTCTTCTCGGAATTAGTGCTGGTACAGCTGCAGCTGCACAGACCATCGACATAAACAGAGTTCAGGCTTTAAAGTCTCAAAACCCTGCGGCACCTGTTGAACCAGCAAATGCTGCGCATAAAGGCCAATCGTTCTTATTCCAGATTCTATCAGATCATGATGGAATCAATATTCAACGATTCCAGAGTGTAGTTTTCACCTTCTTCATTGGGGTTTTCTTTGTTTTCGAAGTCATCACCAAGTTCGAAATGCCAGATTTAGACCCTGGAATTTTAGGGTTGATGGGCATTAGCTCCGCAACATATGCTGGTTTAAAAACCAACGAGGGTAAAAATTAAACACAACACACATGAGTACTAAAAAGGTAAAAATCCTCAGCATTGATGGCGGAGGAATTCGTGGCATTTTACCAGGCACAATCCTCAACTACATAGAAACTGAACTTCAGCGAAGGACGAATAATCCGAATACACGACTGGCAGATCATTTCGACTTAATAGCTGGAACGAGCACGGGTGGTATTCTCACATGTACTTACCTTATTGTTGATGAAAATGGACATACAAAGTACTCTGCCTCTGACGCCCTTAACATTTACCTAGAGCGTGGTGGAGATATTTTCAACCTTCCTTTCAGTCGAAAACTTTGGAGTCTCTTCGGAATAAGGAGACCAAAATATTCTGTTTCCTCACTGGAAAGTGCCCTTCACGACTACTTTGGGGAATCAATGACCGCAGACTTGAAGCGCCCTTGTATTATCACCTCTTATGATATTCGGGATAGAAAAGCCGTCTTCTTTAACAAAGTAGATGGAATCAATAATCCGGTTAGAAATTACAAAGTTCGCGATGTGGCAAGAGCCACTTCTGCAGCTCCCACTTACTTTAAACCTGCTCGAATAAAATCTGCAATTGACGCGCCTTTGGTTTTGGTAGATGGTGGAGTGTTTGCCAATAACCCTGCACTTTGCGCTTATGCGGAAGCAAGAACATTAGACTTTGCTAAACAGGATACACCAAGCGAAATCGCCTTTCCTAGCGCAGAAGATATGTTCTTGCTTTCTCTAGGAACGGGGACTGAACAACAGCCTTACTATTATGACAGCGCTAAAAATTGGGGAATGCTCAAATGGATTCAGCCAATTATTGACATTATGATGTCTGGAAACTCTGAAACGGTAGATTATCAGTTGAAGCAAATGTTCAAGGCGGTAAAGCATGAAGATTGCTATCATCGCATTCAACCAAGTTTGCACAATGCAAAATCTCAGATGGACGATGTTTCTCCTCAAAACCTAAAGGCTTTGCACGAAGCAGGGCTCGTTTACATCAGCAATAATGAAGAGAAGATCAGTAAGATTATCGACAGGATTTTGGAGAGCTAATCTCCATGCGCAGTTAGCACTAAACGCCTTGAACCACCGTAATTTCGGTGTTCACAAAGATAAATTCCTTGCCAGGTTCCGAGGTTCAAACGGCCGTTGGTAATTGGAATGGTTACTGAAGGGCCAAGGAGTGAAGCTTTAATGTGCGAAGTCATATCATCTGGCCCTTCAAAAGTATGCTGATAGTGATTTAGACTTTCCGGCACCAAATAATTAAAGTGCGTTTCGAAGTCTTCTCGAACAGTTGGGTCAGCATTTTCATTGATGGTCAGGCTGGCCGAAGTATGCTTGATATGCACATGCAACAGGCCAACCTTCAGCTTTCTGATGTCATCGAAGTTGGAAACTACTTCATCAGTAATCAGGTGAAAGCCTCTTCCTTTTGAAGAAATTGATATTTCTTTCTGGAAATACATTAATCCATAGAGCCTTCTTGCAGCTTCTCGGCATTTTCCGCAATGCGCAAGTTTTCTACAAAATCGTCTAAATCTCCATCCATTACGGTTGGCAAGTTGTGCACAGAGTAGCCAATTCTATGGTCTGTAACTCTACCCTGAGGATAGTTGTACGTTCTGATTTTATCTGATCTATCGGCAGAACCTACAAGCGACTTTCTAGCTCCCGCTATTTCATCTTGCTGCTTTTTCAACTCTTGCTCATAAAGCCTAGAGCGAAGTACAGTCAATGCTTTATCGTAGTTTTTATGCTGGGAACGCCCATCTTGACACTCCACCACAATACCTGTAGGAAGGTGAGTTAAACGAACGGCAGATTCTGTTTTGTTTACGTGCTGACCACCCGCACCCGATGCACGGTAGGTATCCTTTTTCACGTCTTTCATATCGAGTTCCACATCAACATCTTCCACTTCTGGAAGTACCGCAACCGATGCGGCAGAAGTATGAACTCTTCCTTGCGACTCAGTTACCGGAACTCTCTGCACTCGGTGCACGCCTGATTCGAACTTGAGCGTACCATAAACATCTTCGCCCGAAACACTGAAAACAATCTCTTTGAATCCGCCAGATGAAGCTTCATTCAAACTAATCAATTCTTTTGTCCAGTTTTTGGTATCGATATAGCGCTCATACATACGGTAAAGGTCACCCGCAAAAATTGCTGCCTCGTCTCCACCAGCACCAGCACGAATTTCCATAATAACATCCTTATGATCATCTGGGTCTTTCGGAATGAGCATTACCTTCAATTCCTCTTCTAACTCTTCTTTTCGAGTTTCAAGCTCATCTAGTTCCGCTTTTGCCATTTCACGGAAGTCTTCATCTTTTTCCGTTTTAAGCATCTCTTTAGTAGAAGTGATGTTCGCGCTCACATTCTGATATTCATCAAAATGCTTGACAATCTTCTGGAGGTCTTTGTATTCCTTGCTGAGCTTGGAATAGGCTTTCATGTCAGACATTGCATCGGGTTGTACAATGAGCTGACCCACCTCTTCAAATCTGTCTTTTATGGCCTGAAGCTTATCGATCATAGAATTAGTATTAGCCTGCAAAATTAACAAACAAATACAATAGCTGTTTACCTTTGTAAAAACATCCTTGACGCAACATGCTCAGAAAGTTTTCCTTACTCGCTTTATCCTCCTTTATATTATGGTCTTGTGGCGACCAAAAAATTGATACTACCAAAGCTCGGGAGGAAATGGAAGCTCGAGAAATCAAAGTGGTTTCTGATGCGCAAATCATTGAACAAGCCATGAAACTAGGTGGTGAGGTTGCGGAAAAATTTCAGGTTAACGAAACCGAAGAGGGTTTTGAAATCGACTTTGGAGCGGATTCGGTGTATCAAAAAGCATTCTACTTTTTTGATGAAGCCAACGAGCTGAGCGGAAAAGAGCTTCAGCTTTTTCAGGCTTATAATTACAATCGAAAAAATGGAATTACTTCGGAGCCTAATGTTCAGAAGTTAGAGGATGGAATAACACTGCTTTACACCAGTCCGATGCAGCTTGGTGATTCGACCATTGGTATGTATTCCATTAAATTTAGCCGAAAACAAATTGTTCTCAGCATCGACTAGACTTCTTTGCACCGAAAGCAGTCGGTAGTATGGTCATTCACCAGTCCACAAGCCTGCATATAGGCATACATAATGGTGCTTCCGACAAATTTGAAACCTCTTTTCTTCAGATCTTTGCTCATAGCATCAGATTCTGGAGTGGTTGCTGGTACTTCTTTCATGCTTTTTCGAGTGTTAATAATTGGCTTTCCACCTACAAAAGACCAGATATATTGATCGAACGAGCCAAACTCTTTTTGAACCTCTAAGAACTTCTGCGCATTAATTACAGTGCCTTGAACCTTCAGCCTATTTCGGATAATTCCAGGGTCGAGCAATAAAGCCTCCACTTTCTCCTGACTGAATTGTGCTACTTCTTCAGGGTCGAAATCTGCAAATGCAGCGCGATAACCATCTCTTCTCTTAAGAATGGTGGCCCAACTTAAGCCTGCCTGTGCACCTTCCAGAATAAGAAACTCAAAGTGAACCCGATCATCATGAACAGGAACACCCCATTCTTCATCATGATACTTTATATATTCGTCAAAGGTGTTTTCGCACCAAGTGCAGCGTTTTTTCATTTGTTGAGATTAAGAAAAATTAATTTCAGCTTTATCCCATCTTAAGGTCGGGTCAGTAAGTTTACAAAAAACGATAACAAATGAAGCGATTAACACTCACTCTGTTCTTGACTTTAATGGTATTCTACACTCATGGACAAGGCTATGAACTACCCAAAAATGTTCAGGAACAAATCAAAAGAACTAGGGCAAAGCAGAATCACATTACACAGTTTCATATAGGGAAAATAAGAAGCATTGAATATAGTAGCGAACTCAGAGGTGAGTTTCTGAACGCCATCATCTTTGAGAAACAAGATGGTTCATATATGAAGTTATGGATTCCAGCAGCTCAAGGGGCTAACATACTTCCGTATTTGAAAATCGGTGAAAGCGCAGAAGTAAAAGTAACGGGAGATGAACTCTTATTAAGAAAGATTCAATTCAAAGACCGTAATACTCAAGAGACTGAAAGCCGTTTGAAAATTAAAATCAGCGGAATTGGAAACTTGAATTCCATTCTGACCTCCAAAGGTCTATATAGTGTTAAAGAAGAGGCTCATGAAAATACCACAGAGCAATTCAATGGTTATGAGATTATACTCGATCAAAAGGTTATGTCTTCTAACCGAGAAAAGAATCTCAATTATTGGTTTCTGTCAAATAAAGACACTTTATATGGGCCAAGAGCAGGAAATCTAAAGACTAATCTGAAAAGCGAAAGTATCTCTTACATCAGGCCAAAGCGTAATCAGCTTAGCGGGTATATCTACAAAAGCCAGAACACCTATAAAATCTCACCTGGCTTGTACAGAACAATAGGAAACGAAACCACTCCAATATCTACTATGGGCTTAACTGGCCTTTTCTTAAACAAGGAAAAAGGGTCGATTAAAGAAATTCTTGCGGACTTGACTGGTTTAGCAAGTAAGCTAGAAGTTGAAACAGATGAAGGCAACTTATACTTTCAGTTCGACCCGAAGAGCGCGGAAAAGGTATTTGAATTTATTCAGCAAAACAGAGAATACTTATATACTCTCTACTTCCATACATCTAGTCCCGATGCACATGCCAAAAGTGAAAAGAGAAACTACCTATATGCTATCGCAAATGGAACAGACACTCTTCGAATTTCAGGAAAGGAAGATTTTCTCGGAACCAACACAGCATATGAAGAAGTGCTAAGTAGTTATTCAGGAAGAATCACTGAAATTCATTATCCCAAAGAGGTAAACAAATCATCTACAGATCTTTACAAGAAAACAGTAGAAAATAGCTTCAGAAGTTTCATATTAAATGACTCTGTAGTTGTAATGATTCGAAATGTGCTTGCCTTGTCTTTGGCAGATTATATTGAAGAAGGAAAAAAAATTGAGGTTACTGGTTGGAAACGTAAATTGGCTGATGGTGAAATGAATTTAAAAAAGCACACAATTATACTTCCAAAGACAATAACCGTTGATGGGAAAATATTCGAAAACCAGCCTTACACTGATAAGTTATGAGAATTCTACTGGTTGAAGATGAAAAGAAGCTAGCCAGTTTCATAGAAAAAGGGCTACAACAGGAGGGTTACAACGTTTCTGTTAGCCACAGTGGGAGCACAGCTTTAGAAATGGCAGCCAGCCATAAGTTTGATCTAATATTGCTAGACATAATGATTCCAGGCCAGAATGGCTTTGAGGTTCTAAAAAGCCTCAGGGAATTTTCTATAGAAACTCCCATCATTTTTATCAGCGCACTTAATGAAAGCGAACATATTGTTAAAGGATTGGACTTAGGAGCTGTAGACTATATAAAAAAGCCATTCGATTTTGAAGAACTGAAAGCCAGAGTCAGAAACGTGCAGCGAAAGTTCATGAACAGTAGAATCAGCGTGCTTAGACTAGAGCAATTGGAGATAGACTTAATTCAACGAGAAGTAACAAGAGAAGGGAAACCAATTGAGCTAAGTAAAAGAGAGTTCTCCCTTTTGGAACTACTCATGCGCAATGCCAACAGATCTATCAGCAAATCGGAGATTATAGAAAAGATATGGGATGTAAACTTCGATATGGGCAGCAATGTAGTTGAAGTACACATGCATCAGCTTAGGAAAAAAGTGGACCGAGGATTCACAAAGGAACTTATAGAAACGAAAATAGGCTATGGCTACCGGATAAAAGGAGAGCTATCCAAACTGTAAATTGGTGGCAAAAAGTTATTTCAGAAGTCTAAAATTCAAAATTGCTGCAGGCTTTGCAGCCATATTCTTGTGTATCAGTTTTGTGCTCAATTTGCTGCTGTACACAACCTTAAGCAAATCGTTAGAGATTGCTTTTCAAAGCAATATTCTACTAGAAGCCAATGGAGTATTGGTTCAACTAAGAGACGACTATTTACAAATACCCGTTACTAATGCCGATCAGCCCATCCAAATCTGGCTTGGTAGTTCGGGAAGTGCAACAAAATTTTATGAAAGGACCGATTTTCCAGATGGATATGATGACCTTTTACCTCTCGTCATTGATCAGTTTTATACTCAAGAAAACAAGAACAGATTCACAATTGAATCAGATAGCTTAACATTCGGTTTCGTGAGAAACCCTTCTGAAACAGCACCAGACAGCGATATTATTGTCGTTTTATCTAAGAATAACCGAGAACATAAAGAGCAACTTTCCGCATTAAAGAACCGAATCATATTGAGTACTACAAGCGCTTGCCTTATTTCCTTGGCTTTATCGCTACTCTTTGCCCAAATCTCATTAAAACCAATAAACCTGCTAATTGAAAAAGCTAAGTCTATTAAGCCCTCCACTAATATGGATAGACTCCCAGAGTCCAAGACAGGTGATGAGCTTAGTCAGCTCTCTCAAACCTTCAATCAAATGATAGATAGAATAGAAGAAGGTATACAGAATCAAAGTCGGTTTTTCAATTCTGCCTCTCATGAATTAAGAACACCGCTAGCCAATATGCAGGCCGAACTAGAATTAGAGCTAGACAACCTAAAAAAGAAGAAAGCAGAATCAACTCTAAGAAGCATTCAGCAAGAGGTTACTCGAATGCAATTAATAGTTTCAGATTTTTTGATGCTTGCACAACTAGAAGCAGAAAGTATTTCTACAAGTAAGGAAACGCTTCGAATTGACGACTTGATTTATGATATGATAGACAAGACAAAGTACATGAGAGATAATTCTGGCGCCACTTTAAAACTAAAGATTGACCATAGAATAGAGAGCTTCAAATTTCTCGGTGATAAAGCTAAAATGGAAAGTTTATTTTCTAATTTGCTCATAAACGCTTACAAATTTGGTGATAACTCAGAAAGTATAAGTATGAATCTACACAGTGGCGAAGGCAGTTTGACCTTATCAATAGTTAACAATATCAGTCGCAAAAATCAACAAATGAAAGGCAATGGTTTAGGGCTATGGCTTTGCAAAAAAATAAGTGAAATACATGGCTTCCATTTATCTACCAAGCAAAGTTCCGATCGCTTTTCAGTTGAATTAACCATCCCCACTAATGCACATAACTCCCAGCATTGATATCAATGGTGCAACCCGTGGCATGGTCAGCTAAGCCAGAGGCTAAAAGCACAATCATTGGAGCAAGGTCTTGTGGTTCTGTGAGTTTGTTCAGCGCAATATCGTTCAGTGCATAGTCCTCTCCGTATAAATCCATAAAGTCTTGAGCCATATCGGTTCTCACAAAACCGGGAGCAATATTAAAGGCCGCAATGTTCTGCTTGCCATAGTATCTGGCTATCGAACGGGTCAAAGCTACAATGGCACCCTTAGAAGCACCATACGCCAGATAATCTCCGGTATCTCCTCTAAATGCTGCCCTTGATGATATATTAATAATTCTGCCTCCACCATTTTTGGTAAAGTGATCTATGGCCAGCTTACACAAAAGGCCTTGAGCGCGAGTATTAACGGCAAAAGTGTTATCCCAATCTTTTACCCAAGACTCATTAGAACCCTCCATATCTGATGAAATGGCAATACCAGCATTATTAACCAGCACATCAACCTTACCAAAATGCCCAACTACTTGCTCAAACAACCGAATGAGTGAATCTGTATTTCCAAGATCTGCCTGGAAAGCTTCTGAGTCCGCATTCAACTCTGCTAACACCTCATTGGCCTGAGTTTGATTAGAATTATAGTGCAGAGCCACCTTGGCTTCTGAGTCAGCACATGCCTTTGCAATAGCTGCACCAATACCTCTAGACGCCCCTGTAACCAAAACTACCTTTCCACTTAAAGAAATTTCCATGTCTTATCCGATTGAAGTGAATAAATTACATGCTTATCGTGAGCTTAAAAAAACATATTTACAGCAATTACGAATAAGCCTTAAACGACTCGCTATGAAGAAAACCTTTCTTTCTGCCGTGGCCATTTCTCTGCTAGCCACATCACTCTCTGCACAAACCGTCACTTTCGAGGAATACGATCCTCCGTCATCTTTAGTAGTGCCGGAAAACCCTGTTCAGAGAGCCAAGTTTCCTTTTATAGATGTGCACAGTCACCAGTGGAGAATGGGCGAAAGAGATTTAAATGCTTTAGCGGCAGAAATGGATGCACTCAATATGGGGTTGATGGTGAATCTTTCTGGCGGAAGTGGAAAAGCCATAGCCGATGCTATGACAAACATTCGAGCTAACCAGCCAGACCGTTTCGTGGTTTTCGCCAACCTCAATTTCAGCAACTTCGATGAAAACTGGGGAGAAAGGGCTGCAGCACAACTTGAAAGAGACGTTGAGCAAGGAGCAAGCGGACTAAAAATTTTCAAGAACCTAGGCCTTTCTGTGAATGATACTGACGGCAACCGAGTCGCAGTAGATGATCCTCGGCTGAATCCTGTTTGGGCTAAATGTGCAGAATTGGGTATTCCCGTGCTTATTCACACCGCAGACCCTAAACAGTTCTGGGAACCTTTCGATGCAAACAATGAAAGGTGGTTAGAATTGAAAACACACCCGAGAAGAAAAAGAGAAGATGATGATCCTGCTCCTTTCAAAACCCTGATTCAAGAGCAGCACAATGTTTTCAAAAAGCATAAAAACACCACATTCATTGCAGCACATATGGGCTGGTTTGCCAATGACTTAGCTCATTTGGGAGAGCTGCTAGACGCCATGCCGAATATGATAGTAGAAATAGGAGCCGTAATAGCCGAGCTCGGTCGCCAACCAAAAATGGCCAATTGGTTCTTCGAGAAATATCAAGACAGAGTGGTATTTGGTAAAGATGCCTATAACCCAGAAGAATACTTTACCTACTTCAGAGTGCTAGAAACCGAAGACGAATATTTCCCATACTACAAGCGCTATCATGCGTTTTGGAGAATGTACGGCCTCGGTTTACCCGATGAAATATTGAAGAAGCTATACTACAAGAATGCATTACGCATTATTCCTGGGCTAGACAAAAGTAAGTTCCCAAACTAATTGGTCTGCTCAATATCCCGATTCGGTAATTGAAAACCCTAATCCAATCATTTTCGGTTCTGGCTTGGCAGCAGAACACCTACGTTTGTAGTATGCAAACGAAGCTACATAAAGGTCAACAACTCATGAGAAGCATAATACTCTTTCTCGGAATAGGCATTGGTTTGCTGATTATTCTTAGTCAGGCAAAAGCACAAACTGCTAATCCATTTATGTATGGTGAAGTAGAAACCATTAGTGGAGACGTATATAAAGGCCCTATCAGGTGGGGTTCTGATGAGGTGTATTGGGCAGAGTTGTTCAATGCCACTAAGACTTCAAACGACTTTTTGAAGTTCCTTTCAAAGAGGCAAGTAGAACAGCTAAATCAAGAAGAAAGTGAAGGTTCCTCTTGGCTAGGAATCGATTTAGGTGCTTTAAGCATTTGGGAAGATAGATTTTCAAGAACATCTCACCAACTGGACATTCAATTTGGAGACATTAAAATTGTTGAACCTTCCGGCAGATCTAAAGCCAGGCTTACCCTTAAAAACGGAGTGATAATAGAAGCAGGAGGTAGTGGTTATGAAGATGTTGGTGGTAGCGTAGTCATTTACGATTTTGAACTTGGTGAATTCGCTGTTCGCTGGGACAGAATTAAACAGGTTCGTTTTACTTCAGCGCCTGCTAATTCTAAAAATGGTTTCGGAGAACCTATTTACGGAACTGTAAACGCAGGCAGAAAAGGTACTTTCAAAGGGATTATTCGCTGGGATAGCGATGAAAGGTTTCTAGACGAAATTCTGAATGGTGAAGACCGAGACGGGAAAAAAGATATTCCTTTCAGAAGTATTAAAAGCATCACCAAAAAAGGAAATGGGGTTGATGTAGTACTGAACTCTGGTAGAGAATTTTACCTCACAGGTTCTAACGATGTAAACCGAGAAAATAGAGGTGTGGTCATCTTCGACCCAGAAATTGGCAGAGTAGTAGTTCCTTGGAGAGACTTCTTCGACCTAGAAATAACACAACCAAAGAAAGAATGGACATTGGCTTATGATGATTTCAGTAGACCAAGTGGTATTTCTGGTACAGTGGTGACCATTGATGGCGAAGAACACACAGGGCTTCTGGCCTATGACTTAGACGAGGCTTGGGAGTTCGAAATATTAGATGGAAACGATGATGATGTAACCTATCAGATTCCTTTCAGACATATAAAAAACATCATCCCAAAAAACTACAACTACTCGAGTGTGATACTAAGAAATGGGACAAACCTCCTACTAGGTGGTGGAAGAGATGTGAGCGAGAATAATGATGGCATTCTAGTTTTCCCATCAAAAGACACCAAGCCTATTTATGTGCGATGGTCAAAGATCGATCAGGTGATTTTTGATTAAATTCTCACCGTGAAACTCAGCAGAAAGTTCATTATTCAACTCATTTTAGCATTGGTGTTAACCGGTGGAGTGTTCCTTACGCTCTATCTCACCAATGCTGAGCGTGAATTATACCTGACCGCAGGTTGGATAACACTGACCTTAGCGCTCATCTGGTTGAGCAATAGATTTCTGACTGTTCAGCTTGATAAAAAAATGCCTTGGTTAAAGTTTGGCAACAAACGCTTTTACTGGCAATTGAGCCTAGGGATTCTGATTTCCCTTTTAATTATTAACATCAGTTATCTGGCACTCAAGTTTGGCCTTACGGTAGACCCGCCAAATCAGTCTCAGATGCTAACCATGAATGTGTTGGGAATTTTGGTGCTGCTACCTACCATCTCCATCAACTTCGGAATTCAGTTTTTGAGTAACTGGAAAACTGCCCAACTCAACTCTGAAGAATTTCAAAAAGAAACCGTTAAAGCAGAGCTAACCACGCTTAAAAACCATCTAGACCCACATTTTCTATTCAACAACCTCAATATTTTGTCTTCCCTGATCAGTAAAGACAAAGACCTTTCGCAAAGTTATTTAGAGAAGTTTGCAGATGTGTACCGAAATATACTTCAGAGCAGCAAAGAAGAGCTGGTTACCCTACACGATGAATTGTGCTTCATTGCCTCATACCTTTACTTATTAGAGATTCGTTTTGAAGACACTATTCAGACATTTATTGATGTTGAAACGCCCGACCACAAAAAGTATCTGCCTCCACTTACATTGCAAATGCTTATTGAGAACGCCATTAAGCATAATGCCATTTCTGAAATAAGACCGTTGAAAATTCACATCTCCAGCCAAAATGGATTCATTGTAGTCAAGAATAATTATCAGCCGAAAAAGCTAGAAATTAAAAACAGCAATAACTCCGGGCTAGAGAACATTAAGAAGAGATATTCTTACTTTACCAATAAGAAGGTTCAGGTATTTCAGAACCCTGAGAACTTTATTGTGAAGATTCCGCTGGTAGAACTGGACGATTAAACATGAAAGTAGTTGTATTTGAAGATGAAAAGCTCGCGTCTGAGCGATTGATTGAATTGATTCAAGACTTGCGGCCTAACGCTGAAATTCTTGCTTCGCTGAAGTCGGTTGAAGCTGGGCTAATGTGGCTTCAGAACAATGAGGAGCCAGATTTGATTGTCAGTGATATTCAGTTGCTAGATGGTTCTAGTTTCGAAATCTTCAACCAACACCCTATTAAATGCCCGGTCATTTTCACCACTGCTTATGACGAATATGCCATCAAGGCGTTTCAGGTAAACAGTGTTGACTATCTGTTAAAGCCAATTCAAAAACAGAAACTGGAAAATGCACTGCAGAAGTATGATGAGCGAACTTCCAGTAGCAGTTCCCAGTCATTAGATATCGATAAAATTCGAGAAGCTATTCAGGGAAGCAACGTTCAGTACAAATCACGTTTTTTGGTGAAGTATGGCCAACGAATAAAGGCCATTCCTGTAGAACAAATCGCCTATTTCTACTCGCAAGATAAGCTTACTTATTTGGTGACTTTTGAAGGCAAAAAGCTACCGCTCGACCAAACTTTAGAAGAACTGGAAACTGTGCTTAACCCAGATAACTACTTCAGGGTCAACAGAAAATTCATCGTTCATTTCGATTCGGTAAGCGATATTCATCCATATTTCAAAGGCCGAGTTAAGCTAGATCTTCAGCCTGAATCTGGTGAAGACATTGTGATCAGCTCCGATAAAACTCCGCTGTTCAAGCAGTGGTTAGATCAGTAGGCTGAATCTGCCATTCCGGTTCGGTAGTCTTTCCTCCCGATTCAGTTTAAGCATTCCCCGATATAACTAAAGCTCATTGGTTTACGCTGGTTTTTGAAACAGTTTTGACCTGTCAATTAAAACAAAGGTCATGAACTCAAAATTTAAAACAGCAACACTAACACTTCTCATGCTCATCATTTCAACCAGCATGAGCGCAAACGAAGGATTTATCTACGGAAAGCTTACTACCATTGATGGCGATGTTTACACAGGTCAGATTCGCTGGGGAAAAGAAGAAGCTTATTGGACAGATATCTTCAACGGAACTAAAGAAGACAATGAAAACTATCGCTATTTAACTAGAGAAGATAAGGAAGCACTCAGGGATAAGTCTAGAGACAGAAACCGTTGGGGAAACGTTTGGGTCAGCTGGGGCAACGATCGAAATAGATATGAAACTACTCATGAGTTTCAAGCCAGGTTTGGCGATATCTCTAAAATTGAAATCACCAGAAGATCGGAAGTAAGAATTACCCTGAGAAACGGTGATGAAATATATGTGGAAGACGGCTCTAACGATTTCGGTGCAGAAGTTAGAGTAATGGATAAGGAATTAGGCGAAACCAGTTTCCGTTGGAGCAGAATTGAATCTATAGAATTCATGAATACTCCATCGAATTTAAGTTCAAAAATGGGAGAAGCCTTATACGGAACTGTTCAGTTCTACGGTGGCGAGCTTACAGGAGTAATTCAGTGGGACCACGATGAAAGACTCTCTACAGATATTTTGGATGGAGATACAAGAGATGGTGATGTGCAGATTGAATTCGGAAACCTTACTTCTATAGAAAGAGAAGGTTCGGGTAGTAATGTAGTTACCAAATCGGGAAGAGAAATGTACCTAAGAGGTTCCAATGATGTAAACTCAGGAAACAGAGGTATCATAGTAACTACAAGCTTCGGCAGAGTAGATATTCCTTGGAGAGAGTTCAAAAAAGTCACTTTTAATGACGCACCAAATAGCCTTAAAAAGTATTCAGACTTTGCTGGAATGAAAAAGCTTTCTGGCTCGGTTTCTACTACTAATGGCGAAAAGTTATCAGGTGAAATCATCTTCGATTTGGATGAAGCCCTTACTTTCGAAATGCTTCAAGGAAAAGATGACGATGTGGAGTACATCATCCCATTCGAGTCTATCAAAAGCATCACTCCTAAAAACTGGGACTACTCAACCGTTGTATTAAAAGATGGAACAGAACTTACTCTTGGTGACGCCAGAGATGTTAATGAAGACAATGACGGTGTGCTAGTTTTCAGCGGAAGTGGAGATCCTAAATTCGTTATGTGGGAAGACATTAAGGTAATATCCTTCAATTAAGGTCTGAAGGTTAAGAACTCTTCATAAGTCTATTGCTTAGAGGTTGCGTTTGGTCACGCGGCCTTTTTTACGCTAAAAACTAAAAAGGAAATAAAAAAAGATAACCACCCAGGCAGCATCTACAAAATGCCAACAATTAGAAAGTAGCTTAAACTTTACTTTTTGATAAGGATTTGTGGAATACAGCAAGTGCTTCACAACGTCTTTAGACGTGCTATGAGCCTCTAGGAGAAGATACAGAAGAAAAATCATCATCCCAGCCATGTGGATAACATGCAATCCGGAAATCACATATAAATAGGCTCCAGAGCGTTCTCCTGTAAATAAAATATTGCTGGCTTGCAGCTCCTTCCAGCCCGTTATCTGAAAGCAGGCGAATACCAACCCAAGTAAAAAGGTTATTCCCAACCACTTCTTTATACTTTCTAAATCATCGGCCAAATAGGCCGGCATTACTCTAGTAACCGAGTAACTAGAAAGCAACAACACAAAAGTGCTGATGATAAAGGACTTTGGGAATTCCATTTTTAAGAACTCAGCTTGTAGGGGCTGCGATAAAGTAAAGGCAACTATAGTAAACAGGAAAATAACCGCGCTACCTATCATGCCAACATATACCAGCACTTCGTGCGGGTGCATCTGCTCCATTTTATTGAAAGCCTCTTTTCTCAGGTCTGGTCTTTCTTTTTGCCTTTTCATTGCGCCTTTAACACTTAAATAAACGAAAGGGTTATGTATGGAAACAATTAATTTACTTCAGTGGTTTTTAGCCTTTCGACTTACCTAGCCGATTATTCATACATTTGCAACCCATTTACTTATTAGCGCTTGAAGGTCAAAGATTTCATAAAGATTTACAGAGAAGAACCAGTGGTTCAAACCATTGCGGAAAAGATAAAACCCAATGAAACTTCTCACATTAAGCTGAAGGGCTTAGTGGGTAGTTTAGATGCAGTAATTGCAGCATCGGTTTATCAGCTCAATAAGCAAACCTGCATCTTTGTAATGCACGATAAAGAAGAGGCTGCCTACTTTCAAAACGATCTCCAAAACCTGTTAGGAGAGAAAGAAGTGCTTCTCTTCCCCACTTCTTATAAAAGACCTTACCAGTTCGATGAAACAGAGAATGCCAATATTCTCCAAAGGGCTGAAATTCTCAACCGAATTAACCACAAGGCCTCAACAGGTGAGTTAATTGTTACTTATCCGGAAGCGCTAACGGAAAAAGTAATCAATAAGAAATCACTCAACAAGAATACGTTTTCGGCCAAAGTAGGGGAGAATCTAGACGTAGCCTTTCTTACCGAACTACTTCAGACTTACGATTTTGAGCCAGCCGATTTCGTTTATGAAGCTGGCCAGTTTTCAGTGAGAGGGGGAATTGTAGATGTCTATTCTTACGCTCATGACCTGCCTTACCGTATTGAGCTCTTTGGAAATGAGATTGAAAGCATTAGAACTTTCGACCCTGTTTCTCAGCTAAGCCAAGATAGCATTAAAGAAATCAATGTGATTCCTAATGTGCAAACACGCCTGCTGGAAGAAACACGCCAATCTTTCCTAAGCTTTATTCCTAAAAACTCGAAAATCTGGTTCAAAGACTATCAGCAAACGCTCGATACCATTGAAAAATACTTTCAGAAAGCGACAGCCAATTTCGATGAAGTTCTCTCTGTAACAGATACTCAAGTGGTGCTCAGCCCTGCTGAATTATTTGAAGAAACCGAGACCTTTGAAAAAGAACTAGATGGCTTTCAGCAGATTGAATTTGGCAACCGCTTTTACTTAAAAACGGATTTTGAGCTTCAGTTTGAAGCCGAGCCACAAACGTCTTTCAATAAAAACTTCGACCTGATTGTTGAAAACCTTGGCCAATGGCAGATGAGAAACAGCAATTTAATTATTGCTGCCGAATCATTGGCTCAATTCAACAGATTAGAAACTATTTTCAAAGAGCTAGACCCAACACTTGAGGTACAAGCCCTTAATATTGGCTTGAGAAGCGGTTTTATAGACAAGAATCGAGAGGTGCTCTGCTATACCGATCATCAGCTTTTCGATAGGTTCCATAAATACAAAACGAAAACCAAGCACTCTAAATCTAAAGCACTTACGCTGAAGGAGTTGCGATCGTTGCAGCCTGGAGATTACGTTACGCATATAGACCATGGTGTGGCACGTTTTGCTGGTATGGAAAAGGTAGATGTGAATGGCAAAATGCAAGAAACCATCCGTTTGGTCTATCGCGATGATGATTTGCTTTATGTGAGTGTTCACTCCATTCACAAAATCTCTAAATATACTGGCAAGGAAGGAGCTCCACCTTCTATCAGTAAACTCGGTTCACCAGAGTGGGAGAACAAGAAAAAGCGTGTTAAAGGGAAGGTCAAAGACATTGCCAAAGACCTGATTAACCTTTATGCCAAGCGAAAAGATGCACCAGGTTTTGCTTTCTCGAAAGATGGGTACATGCAAGCAGAACTAGAATCTTCCTTCATTTATGAAGATACGCCAGACCAAGCCAAGGCAACCGAAGACGTAAAAGCTGATATGGAGTTACCGCACCCGATGGATCGACTAGTATGTGGCGATGTAGGTTTCGGTAAAACAGAGGTGGCTATTAGAGCAGCATTTAAAGCAGCGGTCAATGGAAAGCAGGTCGCTGTACTTGTGCCAACAACTATTTTGGCCATGCAACACTTCAGAACTTTCTCTGAGCGTTTGGCCGACTTCCCAATTAAGGTTGAATACATTAACCGCTTCCGAACTACTAAACAGATTAAGGATACCTTAAAGCGGGTTAAAGAAGGAAAAACAGAGATTTTGGTCGGAACTCATCGCATTGTAAACAAAGATGTGGAGTTTAAAGACCTTGGTCTTTTGATTATAGACGAAGAGCAAAAATTCGGGGTAAAAGTAAAAGACAAGCTCAAAGAATTTAGAGTAGATGTTGACGTTCTGACCCTAACAGCGACCCCAATTCCAAGAACACTTCATTTCTCACTTATGGGTGCGAGAGACCTGAGCGTTATCGCCACTCCTCCACCAAACAGACAGCCAGTAACTACTGAAATCCACACTTTCAATGACGAATTGATTCGTGATGCTGTAAGTTTTGAGTTAAAGCGAGGAGGGCAGGTATTCCTAGTCCACAATAGAATCAATGATATTGAGCAGGTAGGTAATATCATTCTAAGATTAGTGCCTGACGCAAGAATTGGCATAGCACATGGCCAGATGGATGGCCCCTTGCTAGAAAAGCGAATGGTAAAGTTCATTGAGGGCGAATATGATGTATTGGTTTCTACCAACATTATTGAGTCTGGACTTGATATTCCTAACGCCAACACCATCATCATCAATCACGCACACATGTTTGGACTTTCAGACCTGCACCAGATGCGGGGTAGAGTTGGACGATCAAACAGAAAAGCTTTCTGCTATTTGCTTACACCTCCAACTATTGGCCTGACAAGCGATGCAAGAAAGAGGTTAAGTGCCTTGGAAGAATTCTCCGATTTAGGTGATGGTTTCAAGGTAGCTATGCGAGACCTTGATATTCGTGGAGCAGGAAACCTTCTTGGTGCTGAACAAAGTGGGTTTATCTCAGACCTTGGTTTTGAGATGTACCATAAAATTCTGGATGAAGCAGTTCAAGAACTGAAAGAAACCGAGTTCAAAGACCTGTTTACCAAAGATTTGGTGAAAGAAGCCGCACAAATAGTGGCTCAAGACTGTACTATAGAAACAGATCTGGAGATTCTAATCCCAGACAGTTACGTATCAAATACTACCGAAAGAATTGGCCTTTATGCCAAGCTAGATAACATCAAGAATGAAGAAAAGCTTCAGAAGTTTATTGTAAACCTAAAGGATAGGTTTGGCCCAATTCCTGAGTCGGTTCAAGAACTGATTGAAACCGTTAGACTACGTTGGTTAGGAGAAAGGCTCGGTTTTGAAAAGTTAACCTTGAAAAATGAAAACATGAAGTGCTACTTCGTGCCTTCAGAAAAAGAAGCTTACTTCCAATCAGAGACATTCGGAAAAATCATCGCTTATGTTCAAGGCCAGCCAAGGCGTTGTAAAATGAAGGAGTACAAAACCAGACTAATTCTTACAGTGAACAATGTTTCGGATGTGAAACAGGGAATTGAGTTTTTGAAGTCTATTTAGACTCCAAATCATGCTCCTTAAGAAAGTCTTGAGTTTCCTTCAAATAGGCATTAATGCTTCCCATTACCAAACCCAGCTGGAACTGGAAGCCCTTGACGTTGGCAAGAAATTCTGGACTTTCTGTGTGGTGAGTACTGGTTGTTAGGTCACTCATGGCATCAAAAACATCTAGTGCCTTTGTAGAGTAGAACTCTTGTGTATTATAGATCTCAGCCAATTCCATATTAATATCGAAATCAATAAAAGTCATTGACTGGTTATTGATAGCAACATCCAGAGCTGCTCTATTGAGAAATGAATAGTCGAAATTCAGACTAAACTCACCTTTCTCCCCCTTTTCCTCAAAAGCGGAAATCCAGCCTCTCATAAATATTAAGTCTTTAGTGATTTTGGCAGAGTCTAACAAAAGATCTTCTCTGTTGTCCTTAATCTCTGCGATTATATTCTCTAAAGATTTCTCGGCAAGTCTATTATTTAAAGCATCTTGACGCCATTCTGTCAAAGCCATGGCTAAAACCACCGCTACGACAATGGATAAAAATTCAAAACTTGCTCTTCGAAAATCGACCTTGGATGCCATCAGAAGCTCATTAAATCCTTGAATTTAAGAGTTTGTCTTCTTGAAACATCTATTTCTTCGCCACCCTTGAGGTAAATACGCAAGCTTCCACTAAACCAAGGCTCAATTCTTTCAATCCACTTGAGGTTGATGATCTGCTGTCTATTGGCTCTAAAGAATGTTTTATCGTCTAATCGAGATTCTAGGTAGTTTAGAGTTCTGGTAATCATTGGTTTGGAATCACCAAAGTAGACCGTGGTGTAGTTTCCACTTACTTCAAAAAGCCTGATATCTGAAAGCTGAACAAACCAGCATTTCTCACCATCTTTCACAAACACCTGATCGTGAATAGTGAGCTTATCATCTCCGTTTTCTTCTTCCTTTTCCTTCTTCTTAATTTTATCAAACACCTTAGAAACGGCTCCAGCCAAGCGCTGCTTTTCTACAGGCTTCACTAAATAATCAAGGGCATTGTACTCAAAAGCCTTTAAGGCGTGCTCATCATAAGCCGTTGAGAATATAATTTCTGGTACACTTTCCAGCTCTTCTAACAAATCGAAGCCACTTTTGCCCGGCATTTGAATGTCTAGAAATACTAAGTCAGGTTTTAGCTCTGCAATTTTATCTAGTGCTTCATCTACGTTGGCCGCTTCACCTATAATGTTCACATTATCGAACTCTTTAAGCAGTCTTTTCAGCTCATTTCTGGCTAGGCGCGAATCATCTACAATTAGTGTCTTCATAATTTATTTGATTGGAACTTTAACGGTGGCACAAACCATTTTTTCATTCATATTTTCAACCGTCAGACTGGCTTTTTCTCCATAAAGAAGTCTAAGCCTTTCTTTGGAATTATTTATACCGATTCCCCTTCTGCGCTCTCCTTTAGTGCCATTCACCTTCATTTGACCGGTATTTTTAACATAAATATTCACAAACTCTTCACTTAGTTTAGACTCAACTATTATCTCTCCACCATTAGGTAAATTATTAATTGAGTGTTTAATCGCATTTTCTACCAAGGTTTGAATAATCATAGGCGGAATCATAATTTCCTTAGATCCCTTATCTATGTTAATCCTATAAGTTAATCGTTCTTCTAACTGAATAGCTTCTAGGTTAAGATAGTCTTTTACTACCTGAAGTTCCTTCTCGAGAGATACCTTTTCATACTGATCGAACTGGATGGAAAATCTTAGTAAGTCAGAAAGATGAGTAATAGAATCTCTTGCCCTTTCACCATCTTCTGCCACTAGAGACCGGATATTATTCAGGCTGTTGAAAATAAAGTGAGGGTTAATTTGTGCTTTTAGCGCATTGAGTTCAGCATCTTTAACAGAAGCGGATAGTTTCCACTTTTCAATTTCAAACTCTCTGGTTTTCTGCATGTATTGATAAGCAAAATATAAGGCCGACCAGCTAATGAAGTAAATAACAAAGCTGACCATATAGCTAAACAGAAAAACGAAGATTTTTCCCGGAGAAAAGTTCTTAGCCGTTGCTTCTCTAATAAGCTCCATTACCTCTTCATCTACACCTTCTATTGGCGGAATTCCTAGAAGCGCATCCATGGCAGAAGGGTCTGAGCGTACCATTAAAACGAAGATACCTATTAGCGCAGCTAGAGAAAGTACCGTCATTATAAGGCCCTGCAACAAACTGGCTAAAAACACTTTAGGGACAAGTCTCGGAACCTTAATGTCTTTCCAATTTCTTTTCTTAACAAACTTTCTGTAGAGGTGACTTATAGAAACCCCAAGCAAAAGAGAAATGAAGTTGGCTCCAAAAGCTTGAAGGAATGGTATAATCATTACCATCGTCAAGAAATTGGTAAGCATAAGACCTGACCAACCGCCAAACTGCAGCAACCAATACAGCTTATTCTTATTCATAATTCAAAGAAAGCTTATTCCAGTCAAGTAAGGGTCAGTTATTGACTGAATGGTTTAATGAACTGATCAACTGATTTAGATGGGCTTGAGGCACTTAAAGAAAGATTAAATAATCATTAACAAAGCTAGAAGTATATCATCACCAGTGATTTAAGGAACAAATCTCTGTAATTTTGAAAATAATTAGAGTCAAACTGGCGTTGAGGATGTGAATCTGAGTGCCAGATTGTGATAGATTTGTTCATAAGCTTATATTAGCATGTTCAAGTTTCACCTGGACATAGGAAATTAAACGATGATGAAAACACGCGTGGGTCAATTAAAGTCGGGTTTACTGGGAGTGGCTGTGCTATTCTCAGCAACATCTTGCTCCCTGCTGGGGCTAGGAAAAAAAGACAATGTTAGTGCCACCACTGGTGCTGAATATGCCACAGAAAAAAGCCTTTTAGGCTATAGACCATATGACGATCAGGAATTACCAAGCCCTCCGGGTATGGTGTTCATTCAAGGAGGTAGAACCATTTTGGGCTCCTTTGAACAAGATCTTTACGGTTCTAGAGACAATATTGAAAGAACAGTAACGGTGAATTCATTCTTTATGGATGAAACTGAGGTAACCAACAGTAACTGGAAAGAATATGTGTTCTTCCAATTCAACCCTCAAGACATCCCTGTTCCAAAATCTACAAATATCATCGATCCGGATGATCCAGATAATGCCAACTTAAGTACGCCTCCAGCACAGTGGATTCCTGATTATACAGGACCAACTCATAGCAAGAGCAACCCACAGAACTATGAGGACATTGTTCCTTCAGACGATGTTTGGGCTAGTGACTTCTCTTTTAATGATGTTTATGCTGAAAACTACTACAGCAACCCTGGTTTCAATAAATACCCAGTAGTAGGAGTTTCTTGGAGACAAGTAGCAGACTTCTGTAAATGGAGAACGGACTTCGTAAACTTGAGCCTTATCTTCGATATGGACTATGAAGACCTTCCGGTAGAGTTCACGGATGAATTCATTATTAAAGATGAGACTTCTGGTGAGTACCAATTAGCTATTGGTGGTCAACCAATAGGAGATGTTAATAGTGGCCAAGGCCAGCAGATTGAAATTGCCGATTTCGATGAATTTCAGCAAGAAGTTGTAGAGTACATCAACCTACCTGAAAACAGAAGAAGATTCATAGAAAGAGGAATTTATCTTCCTGATTTCCGACTACCTAATGAAGCAGAGTGGGAATACGCTGCTAAGGCAACCGTAGGAACTGTTTACCTAGATGAAAATGAAGAATACGGAAGAATTTACCCTTGGGATGGTAGAGGTGTAAGAAACCCTTACGGTAAAAAGAGAGGTGAATTACTAGCTAACTTCAAAAGAGGTAGAGGTGACTATGCTGGTATTGCCGGAAACATTAATAACGATGCTTCAGTAATTCCTGAGCCTGTAGGAAGCAGAGAGCCAAACGACTTCAACCTGTTTAATATGGCAGGAAACGTGAGTGAGTGGGTATTTGATACTTACAGACCACTTTCTTTTGGAGACTTTGACGACCTTAACCCTGTTAGAAAAGACGGGACTAATGACCCAGAAACCGATTACGGTTGGGAAACACTAGACTCTAAAGATAGTGTTGCTGCTAATCAAAATCTTGAGTACAGATCTTTAGTTAATGACAGAGCAAGAGTTTACAAGGGTGGTTCTTGGAAAGATGTTGCTTACTGGATGGCTCCAGGTACTAGAAGATATTTGGACCTTGACAGATCTACTAACACCATTGGTTTCAGATGTGCTATGATTTCAATCGGAACTCAGCAGTTGGACCAGTCCAACGGTTTCTTAGGCATTGGTGGAAGAGAATAAGGAATTCTATTCAATAGATATTAAAGGTGGCCTCGGTCACCTTTTTTATTTTACACCAGCCATTACCGCTATACTCAGGTTTTTTATACCAGCCCTAAGCAGTGGTTCTGCACAGGCAATCAGGGTAGAACCAGTAGTCAGTACATCATCCACAAGAAGCACACTTTTATCAGATAGGTCTTTGCCTCTTTCAACTTGAAAAATACCCTCAACATTCTGAATTCTTCGAACCTTAGATTTCCTCGTTTGAGATTCAATGTATTTATTTCTAATAAGCAGATCTTCTCTCTGTTCAACCTTTAACACCTCAGATAAACCAGAGCCAAAAGCTGCAGCTTGGTTATACCCTCTTTTCTTTAGTCTTTCTGTATGAAGCGGAACAGGTATTATCATGTCGAAGCTATCGGAATAACCGCCCAGTAGTAAGTCATGACCAAACCATCTGCCCATCATCACTCCAATTTCTCTATTGTCGTTATACTTTAAATCATGCAGAACATGCTGCATAATTCCATTCTTAATAAAGTAAGTATAAACTAAAACATGAGCTATGGGAACTACTCCATCAAACTTGTCCTTAAATATGTGGTCTTGCAGTTTGTAAGTATTAGTCTTCGGTAAATTGTAATGACATTTAGGACATATATATTTGCTGCCCTTTGGAAGAGGGTCATCACAGCCCAAACACAGATTCGGATAAATAAGAGATAAGAAATCTGTAAAATAGTTGTGTAGGTTCATTTCCAACAATATAATTAAATTAGAAATGAGTATTATTCAAAATTTCAATGAATACAGAGCTGAAATGAACGAGAAGATCATGGCAGCTGATAATAAAGTGCTCAAGCGTATCTTTAATTTAGATACCAATGCTTTTGCCGAAGGTGCTCTAGACGTTAAAACCAAGGAAATTGTAGGGCTTGCCTGTTCGATGGTTTTAAGGTGCGATGACTGCGTAAGATATCACTTAGGCAAATGCCACGACCTCAAACTCTCATCTGCAGAAGTATATGAAGCTTTCTCTATTGCCAACCTTATTGGTGGCACCATAGTAATTCCTCATTTGAGAAGAGCCGTAGAATATTGGGAGGCACTACAAGAAGAAAATGTATAAAAAAGATCTAGAACTTCATGTGAGGTGGGCTAAGTTGATGACTTCGCTCAAAGACACTATCGGTAAAAGGCCGAAAGACCTAAATGGAGTTCTGTTTCTTATTGGAGTCCAGGAACTAGGAAGGGGCCCTCAAACTTTTAGCAAGGAAGAGAAGCAAGACCTAATGCATATAGCAATATGCAAGGTTTTGAGCTATTCTGGCTATTATGAGCTACAAAGTGTAGATCAAGAAGGCTGGCCTCATTGGAGTGCCGTTAAGAAATTACCCAAGTTTGATCTATTGGATCAGGAAAAGCTTCTCAAAATGCATGTGCTAGAATATTTTGAGAAGGAATACGAATTAAAAATCGAAGCATGAAAATTATCTCCTACAACGTAAATGGAATTAGAGCTGCCTTAAGAAAAGGTTTTAGAGAATGGTTGGAAGAGGAAAACCCTGATATTCTTTGTTTGCAAGAACTTAAAGCGAATCCAGAACAAGTAGAGGACTTTTATGAAGACTTGGGTTACCAGATGTACTGGGAAAATGCTGAGAAAAAAGGCTATTCTGGAGTAGGAATACTCACTAAACACACTCCGCTTCACGTGGAACACGGCTGTGGAAACCCTTTGTATGATAATGAAGGCAGAGTATTACGAGCCGATTACAAAGACTTTTCTGTTATGTCGGTTTATATGCCTAGTGGTACTAGCGGAGACATACGCCAAGATTTCAAATATGAGTGGTTAGACTTCTTCCAAACTTATGTGGATGAGCTCAGGAAAGAAGTACCGAACCTTATTATTAGTGGAGATTACAACATAGCACACAAAGAAATAGACATTCATAACCCCGTATCTAATAAGAATTCTTCAGGCTTTTTACCTGAAGAAAGGGCTTGGCTCACTCAATATGTAGAATCTGGATTTGTAGATACGTTCAGAGAATTTAATACGGAGCCACATCAATACTCTTGGTGGAGCTACAGAGCAAATGCCCGTGCCAATAATAAGGGATGGAGAATTGACTACCACATGGCCACCGAGCCTCTAAAGACAAGGCTAAAATCTGCTACAATTCTGCCTAATGCATTTCATTCAGACCACTGCCCGATAGTACTAGAAATTGACTAAACAGAAACTTTATTAGCCTGTTTATCAATTGTTTTACAATCCTTTAGAAAGTATTTGCGTAATTACTGTAGACTAAAGAAAGCAGGCTATGGGTTCTAATGAGTCGTTGATAAAGCAGTTAAAGGACTACAAAAGAAAATACTATAAGAATAAAGCCATTAAAGGAGCAATCATTTTGCTCAGCGGCCTTCTTATAGCCTTTCTGTTAATCAATACAATAGAATTCTCCGCTCATCTATCTAAAGTGGGCAGAGCAATTGTTTTCTACACATTTCTCACTGCCCTAATCGTTTCACTTTATTGGTTGGTCATTCGGCATTTAATGGTAATGAGCAACCATGGTAGCCAAATGAGCAATGAAGAAGCCGCAAGGCAAATAGGCAAGCATTTCCCTGAAGTATCTGACAAGTTGCTTAATGTTATTCAGTTAGAACGGCTTTCTGACAGCCAAAGCGAGTTGTTAATTGCTAGTATTCAACAGAAGAGCCTTAAACTACAGCAGATTCCATTTGCAAGCGCAATAGACATTAAGGCCAACAAAAAATACTTTAAGTACTCTTACATTCCGGCATCCATAATTGTCTTACTCTTCATCTTTATACCTCAATTTCTTACAGAAAGCTCCACTAGAATCATCAATTATAACGATGAATTTCTGCCTGAGGCACCCTTTAGCTTTGTTTTAGACAATGATAAACTGTCAGGATTTAAGGATGAGCCTTTTACAATATCAGTAAGTACACAAGGTAGGGCGGTTCCAGAAAATCTATTTGTCTGGATCAATGAAAGAAAAATTAAGGCTATTCAACAAGGCCAAGGCCAATTCCAATATCAGATTTCAAGACTAAAAGAAAACACCACATTCAGGTTAGAGGCCGAAGGAATAGTATCGAGTACCTATGAAATTGAAACCTATCTAAGACCAAGTCTTTCTCTTTTCAGTATCGACCTTAACTATCCTGATTATACCAGAATTGCAGATGAATCTATCAAAAACTCAGGCAACCTAACCATTCCTGAAGGCACTCTGGCCACGTGGAACATTGACGCCTCAAATACGGAAAGTGTAAGTTTCTATTTCCATAACGCTGAAGAACAGTTGAAAGGGGAGAGCAATGGCAAAAACAAGTTCAACCTGTCGCAAACCATTAAAAATGGCGGATCATATTCTGTTCAACTTAAAAATGAGAACAGTACCAACAGAGATTCTTTAAAATTTCAAATAGAAGTAATTAAAGATCGGACTCCGAGTATTGTGCTAGATCAATATCAAGATACTGTGCTTTATAAAAACATAGTATTAGGAGGAAAGATCGAAGACGATTATGGTTTCAGCTCATTGGCAATGCATTATTCTTATGACGGAGAGAATTACGAAAGCTTAAATTTACCGTTCAACCCAGCCACATTAGATCAATCTTATTACTACATATTCAAATTAGACTCTGCAAAAATCAAAGCAGGAGCAGAGCTTACATATTACGTACAAGTATCTGATAATGATGGCGTTAATGGATATAAATCAGCTAAGTCTTCCTCATACAGTTTCAAAATACCTTCTTTAGAAGAGTTAGAAGAAGACATTGAAAAGTCTAGCCAGGCCGTGAAAGAAAACATTGATGAAACACTGAAACAAGCAGAAGATTTAAGCAAGAAAATCCGAGAGGCCGATGAAAAGCTGAAAACTAAGAAAGAAATGGATTGGCAGGATGAAAAGCTAATGCAGGAAATCTTGAACCAGAAAGAAGAACTTGCGAAAAAGGTAGATCAGCTAAAAAAAGAAAATCAGCTGAATAATAAAAAACTAGATCAGTTTAAGCCTCAGAACGATGAGGTGAAAAACAAGATGGAGCAGCTTCAAGAGATAATGAACAGCGTGCTAGATGACGAGACCAAAAAACTCTACGATGAACTAAGAGAATTACTAGAACAACAATCTGATATCGAGGAGTTTAGAGAGAAAATGAATGAGTTGAGTGATCAGAGTGGAAACCTTGAAGAAGATCTAGAAAGAACCTTAGAACTCTTCAAAAAACTCCAATTCGATATGGCTTTGCAAGAGAATATTGAGGAATTAGAAAATCAGACTCAGCAACAGCAAGAACTGCAAGAAGAAACAGAAAATGGAGAAAAGACAAGCGAAGATCTAGCAAACAAACAAGAAGAACTCAAGGAAGAATCCAAGAAACTAGAAGAGCAATTAGAAAAGCTGAATGAGTTAAATCAGGAAAGAAAGAATCCTGATCAACTACCTCAAGACGCTAAGGAACAAATAGAAGAGATTCAAGAAGAACAACAAAAAGCTCTAGAAGCCTTAGAAGAAGAAGCGCAGCAAGAGCAATCAGAGTCAGCTGAAGGCGAAGGAGAGCAAAATGAGGAAGGTCAGCAAGAGGAACAATCTGAAGGTAATTCTCCTCAAAGTAAAGCCAGTCAATCCCAGCAGAGGGCAATTCAGAAAATGCAAGAGCTTAAACAAAGCATGCAAAATATGCAGAACAGCATGCAGATGGAACAACGGTCAGAAGACATGGACAACCTTCGAGATCTTGTCGATAACCTTCTTACCCTCTCTTTCAATCAAGAAGGTTTAATGGATCAATTCAAAGAAATTCGCCAAAGCGATCCTAGGGTTGTGAAGCTTGGTCAAGAGCAACTAAAGCTAAAAGATGATTCACAGATTATACAAGACAGTCTTGTAGCACTTTCGCAACGCGTTTTTGAAATTTCATCCTTCGTTATGAAAGAATTGGATGAAATGAACCGACAAATGGATGGTACAATTGAATCGCTCAAGGAGAAAAGACTCAATGAAGTAATAGGAAAACAGCAGTTTACCATGACCTCCATCAATAACCTAGCACTTCTACTAGATGATGTGCTTCAACAAATGCAACAACAGATGGCTGGCTCAATGAATGGCTCCAAGAAAGGTTCAAAAAGCAATCCAGGTATCAACGGCATGTCAGAACTCCAACAACAGCTTAGCGATCAAATAAAACAGCTTAAAAAGAGCGGAAAAAGCGGAAGAGAACTCTCCGAAGAATTAGCAAAAATGGCGGCTCAACAGGAGAAGCTCAGAAATACCCTAGAAAACTTTGAAACAGGCATGCAGGGAAATAAATTAGGCGAGAAAATTGATAAGCTTATTGAACAGATGGAGCAAAACGAATGGGACCTGATCAATAAGAACATCACTGATCAAACAATAGAACGTCAGCAAGAGATATTAACTAGAATGTTGGATGCCGAAAACTCTATGAGAGAACGAGGGGAAGATGACGAAAGAGAAGCCAGAACGGCTGAAGATTTTGAGCTTTCCATTCCACAATCGCTTAATGACTATTTGAAAGCTAAAGAAAAGGAAATTGAACTTTTAAAAACTATTCCTGCTAAGCTTAATCCATACTACAAGAAGGAAACCAACAAATACTTCAAAAAGATCAAAGAAAAGAACTGAGCTCACTGAATGAAGAACATTAGTATTGAAATACCTTCTCTCACCGAAAACATCAGAATAGTTGAGAGTTTTATAGACAACGCCAAGGAGAAGTACGAGCTCACTGACGATGTATATGGTAACATTATGATTGCCGTTATAGAATCGGTGAATAACGCCATCCTTCATGGTAACCAGGCAGATAAGCAGAAGAGCGTAAAGCTGAGCGCTGCTCTCTTGGAAGAAGAAATTGTCTTCTCTATAACAGACCAAGGCGTAGGTTTCGATTACAAAAACTTACCAGACCCTACAGCACCAGAGAATGTTCAGAAAATAGGTGGGAGAGGAATATTCTTAATGAAGAACTTAGCCGATGAAATTCAATTCAAGGATGAAGGCCGAACCGTTGAATTAACCTTCTATCTAGATTAATGTCATCACAGATCAACTTCTTTGTTGAAGACGTTGAGTTTAAACTCAACCATAAAACAATTATTAGAAAGTGGATTAAATCGATTGTTGAATCACATCAACAGTCGATTGAAGAAATAAACTACATCTTTTGTTCTGATGAGTATTTACTCAATGTAAATCGTGAATACCTAGATCACGATTATTATACGGACATTATCACCTTCGACAATAGAGAAGAATTAGATGAACCCATTCTCTCTGACATATTCATATCGATTGATAGAGTCAAAGAGAATGCGATTACCGAAGCCACCCATTTCGATAACGAATTATACAGAGTACTCATCCACGGAGTTCTCCATCTGTTAGGCCAAGCTGACAAAACTGAGGAGCAACAGGCGGCCATGAGAAAAAGCGAAGAAGCTTCCTTATCTTTGCTTCAGATTTCAAAAAAGTAAATGTTCCACGTGAAACTTTAAGATGACTTTTTCACTTATTGTTCCACGTGGAACAGTTGGTTAAAGAATAAGGTATGTATCCAAAGTACGATGTAATAGTAGTTGGTGCTGGGCATGCAGGATGCGAAGCAGCAAATGCAGCTGCCAAAATGGGTTCAAACGTTTTACTAATAACAATGAACATGAACACCATTGCGCAAATGTCTTGCAACCCTGCAATGGGAGGTGTAGCCAAAGGACAAATAGTTCGTGAAATTGACGCATTAGGCGGAATGTCAGGTATAATATCTGACAAGTCTATGATTCAATTCCGCATGCTTAATAAATCGAAAGGCCCTGCAATGTGGAGCCCTCGAACGCAAAACGATCGAATGCGTTTTGCCGAAGAGTGGAGGCTCGCTCTAGAGCAGAATCCAAATGTAGACTTTTGGCAAGAAATGGTTACGGGCATTACCTACAGGGATGGAAAAGCTACTGGAGTAAAAACAGGAATGGGAATAGACTTTGAGGCTAAAGCAGTGATACTTACCTCAGGCACATTCCTAAATGGAATCATACATATCGGTGAAAAACAATTCGGTGGAGGTAGGACTGGTGAGCATGCCGCTAAAGGTATCACCGAACAACTAGTGCAAATAGGGTTTGACGCTGGTAGAATGAAAACTGGAACTCCACCAAGAGTTGACGGCCGCTCACTTGATTACTCCAAAATGGAGGAACAAAGGGGAGATGAGCAACCTGAAAAGTTCTCCTTCAGCTCCGAAACCAAGCCATTGACAGAGCAAAGAAGTTGTTTTATCACCTATACCAACCCAGAAGTTCACGAAACCTTAGAGAAAGGATTCGATAGGTCACCAATGTTCAATGGGAGAATTCAGGGTATCGGTCCACGATATTGCCCATCTATAGAAGATAAGATCAACAGGTTTGCAGAACGTAATAGGCATCAGATCTTTGTAGAGCCAGAAGGCTGGAACACTGTAGAAATCTATGTCAATGGCTTCTCAACGTCTCTACCAGAAGACATTCAATACGAGGCTATCAGAAAAATTGAAGGCTTCGAGAACGTCAAAATGTTCAGACCAGGTTATGCCATAGAGTATGATTACTTTCCACCAACACAGCTTAACCTGACCCTAGAAACAAAGCTGGTAGAAAATCTATACTTCGCTGGGCAAATCAACGGAACCACAGGTTATGAAGAAGCAGCTTGCCAAGGTCTTATTGCTGGCATAAATGCGCACCGCAAAATTCACTCAGAAGATGAATTCACTCTCAATAGGTCCGAAGCCTATATAGGTGTGCTTATCGATGATCTCATCAATAAGGGTACCAATGAACCTTATAGAATGTTCACTAGTAGGGCAGAGCATCGTATACTTCTTAGACAAGACAATGCTGATCTGAGGCTAACCGAAAGAGGGTTTGATATTGGATTAGCAAGCGAAGATCGTCTTAAACAAACCAAAGAAAAGCAGAGACAACTCAACCTACTTATCAATGATCTCCATCAGAAGAAAGTAGATCCAGATATGGCAAATCCAATGTTGGAGTCTCATAATACTGCAGCTATTCAGCACAGAACAACCCTGAATAAACTTGTTAAGAGACCACAGCTCGATATTAATAACCTTAAAGAAATAGGGGAGGATTATGCCACCTACCTCAATAAGTATGACAAGCATATTATTGAGTCAGCAGACATTCACATCAAATATGAAGACTATATCGATAAGGAAATGAAGCTTGCTCAGAAGATGAATGAGCTTGAAAATGTTAAGATTTCAGACAAACTCAACTACTCTAATATAACAGCACTTTCTGCCGAGGGTAGAGAAAAACTCAACAAGATAAAGCCATCCACCTTGGGACAAGCTTCTAGAATCAGTGGAGTTTCTCCTGCCGACATTTCTGTTTTGATGGTTTACATGGGAAGGTAAAACAGTGAAAGAAATAAACGAATGTCCGGTTTGCCATGGAACTAAGTTCAAGGATTACCTTGAGGTAGAAGATCACTTTGGCTCCAAAGAAAGCTTTCAACTAAAGCAGTGTACTAGTTGCGAAACATTAAGTACAAACCCGCAACCAAATGTTGAAGAAATAATACCTTACTATAAGTCTAACAATTACATCTCACACGGAGATTCTGTAAATCCTGTATTCGACTTAGCTTATAAAACCGTTCAACGGCAAAATCTTCAATACAAGAAGAAGCTGATTGAAAAATATACCCTAGGAAAAAACCTTCTTGATTATGGTTGTGGAGCAGGATCGTTTCCCCATTTCATGCAGTGCAAAGGCTGGCAAGTAACGGGTATAGAGCCTGATGATTCTGCAAAGAATCAAGCGCTAAGCAAAGGAATAAATGTTGTTGAACTAAGTAATCTAAAGGAAGAATTTGATTGCATAAGCTTATTCCATGTACTCGAACATGTTCATGACTTAGATACAACACTGCACAAACTTATTAGTCATTTATCCAAAAATGGAGTATTGGTGCTGGCCTTACCCAACTACCAATCATATGACGCCAAGCACTATCTAAATCATTGGGCCGGCTATGATATTCCTAGGCATCTATACCACTTCAATCAGAAAAGTATGTATAGCCTAGCTAAGGGATTTGGTTTGAATATTGTTTCAACACATCCTTTAAAGTTCGATAGCTATTATGTGAGCCTCTTATCAGAAAAATATAAGAATGGTAAGAGCAATCTGTTCAATGCATTTCGAATTGGATATAAGTCTAATTCTAAAGCAAAACGCACTAAGGAATACAGTAGCCTTATTTACATACTGAGCAAATGAGAAAAAGCATCCCATTCATAATTCTAGCCCTAATCAGTTTCATAGTGGGCTGTGCAAATATCAGTACACCTCAAGGTGGACCAGAAGACGAAACCCCACCAGTACTTTTGAGCTCAGTCCCAGAACAAGGTCAAACTAATTATCAAGGTCAAAGTATATTCTTAACCTTTGATGAATGGGTAAACACCAAGAACATTGAGACTGATATTATTATTACTCCCCGTGTTACTGGATCATTTAAGACAAGAGTAAAGAAGAACACCGTTGAGCTTTCATTCTTTGAACCGTTTCGTGAAAACACCACTTATTCAGTAGGCTTTGGATCAACCATTCAGGATATAACAAACAATAATCCCGCACAGAATCTAAATCTTAGTTTCTCAACAGGAGCCTACATAGATTCATTGACTATTTCTGGAAATGTTAAAACACTCTTAGATCAAGAGCCTGCAGAAGATGCCCTAGTCGCCCTATACTTTGCCAATGATTCAACCGACATACTTAATGGTGTAGCCTCATACTTTAGTATCACAGATACATTGGGCAATTATAAGTTCGTAAATCTACCTGCAGGAGATTACAGGTTATATGCCACCAACGATAAAAACAATAATAATAAAGCAGACTCTAAAGATGAGAAGTACGGTTTCTATCCAGATACATTACAGCTAAATTCTAACCTAGAAGGTATAAACCTCACCATACAAAATTTGAATACCACCGAACTCAGAAAGCTTTCATCAAGACACTTCGGAGCCTATTACGACATAACATTCAATAAACAACTAACTGACTTTCAATTAGTTAACAACGAAAATCTATCTTTTCAACCCGTAGGAGATGACAAAATCCGATTCTATAGAAATGGTAGAAATTATGGGGATACCCTAAACTTAATCTATCAGGCCACTGACTCTTTAGAATATGTCTTACAGGACACTGTAAAGCTCTATTTTACAGATTCTAAAGTTGAAAAAGCCGATTTCACCATCTCCACAGTACCAAACAGATCGCAAGCCTTACCTGGCGATACCTTAGTTTTTGAGTTTAGCAAGCCATTAACTGACTACAACCTGGATAGCATCAACATTACCATAGACAGTACTCAAACAATTGACCTGAACAGCGATGCCTTCAAGTTCAATCAATATCGAACCGAGCTAAATACAGGTATTGCACTAACTGAACTCATCACCAGACAGAATCCTCAGCTCAATATCTATACAGGTAGGGGAGCATTTATCTCAGCAGATGGAGATAGTTCAAAGGTTATAGAAAAAGCCTACAACTTCACGGAATCCAGTGAGACAGCATCCATCACAGGAAAGGTAACTACTGATGCACCTAACATTATTGTTCAGCTGTTGAGCGCATCGAATAAAGAAGTGGTAAGAGAATCATACTCAAAAGATTTTAGCTTTCAATATCTACCAGCAGGCAGGTATATGGTAAGAGTTATTGACGATAGAAATGGAAACAGAAAGTTAGATATTGGCAACATGCTAACCCATCAATTACCAGAAGATATTCACTACTACTTCGACTCATACTATCAAACCAAGGTTATTGAAGTAAGGAAAAACTGGGAGAATACAGATACCAACATCAGTTTCTAACTTGTGAATAACTCCTTTTCATGATGTGGATTTCCCCAAAACTATACACCAACACAATCCACATCATGAGTTTTACCACCAAACTTGAATTCCATTCACATAATATCCTTAACTCATCCACATCGGTCTCAGTAAGCTAACATATTCACAAAAAACACACGTTATCAACAAAGTTTTATAACTCATTGAAAATCTATAAAATACAAGACGATAAAATGTGAATAACGATCATTTCATTAACGCATCACTAACAACCCACATGGATAAGTTGAATAACTTGAGTTATCCACTTTTACACAGGCCTAATAGAAATGATAAAAAATTATTTAATATTTAATTTAATATAATGGGTATGTGGAAACTGTTAATAAGTCTGAAAAAGCCTCTTGTCATCCTTCTCATCTTGTTTGCCACATTTTCCAATGTAAAGGCTCAATCGAGTGATCCAGTAAAAATTGCAGAAGAGTATTTGAGCCAAGGAGATGTTGACAAAGCTCGAAGCGAATTTGAGAAGCTTGCCAAAAGTCGAGAGTACATTCCCAGAATTCACGAATCTTATTTTAAATTCCTACTTGCTGAAAAGGAGTTCGGTGCTGCAGAGAAATATCTCAAATCTGTTTTAAGGCAAATGAAAGGCAATTTCAGGTATGCCATAGATATGGGAGTTTTATATCGAACCATGGGTGAAGATGATAAAGCTGATAAATACATAGATGAGCTTACAGACGAGATCATGGAAGGTAGTGATCCGAATATCAAAATGAACAATATCCGAATTTTAGCTCAATTACTATTTGAAAAGAATTTTAGAGATAAAGCTATCGATGCGTACAAGAAGGGTAGAAGCAGTGTTAAGAGTAATGATCTCTTTGCCCTAGACTTAGCTTCGGTTTATCGGGTAATGAATGAAAAGGAAAATATGGTCACAGAGTACCTTAATTTTTCTAAGTCTAACCCTAGAAATATAGGCTTCATTAAAAACTCATTTCAAAGGTATCTCATAGAACCAACAGATATGGACACCCTAGAAATTGTGTTGTATGACTTTATTCAGAAAGAGGCCGGAAATCCTGTTTTCAATGAGCTATTAGTTTGGACTCATTTGCAACAGAAGAATTTTTCTGCTGCTTTACGGCAGGCTAGAGCGCTAGACAGAAGACTAGCTAATAACGCTCAAAATATTTTGGAGGTCGGCATGGTATCTTTTGAGAACAAAGATTTTAAAACGGCCACACAAGCCTTCGGATTCATTACCTCAGATTTTCCAGAAAGTCCGAATATCCGATTAGCCGAGCGCTACTCCCTTTTAGCCGAAGAAGAAGTTGTGAAAACAACATACCCTGTAGATACAGCTGCGGTGAGAAAACTGATAGAAAAGTACGAGACCTACCAAGAAAACTCTCGAGATATCTATTCGGCCATGGAGGCTCAAAGAAGAATAGCCCTTTTACAGGCCTTTCAGCTTAACGAAATAGTTCAAGCTATATCAACCCTTCAGAACCTGTTAGAAAACCCTGTAGGCAAGCATAGAGTGGTTGCAGAGGCTAAGATGGACCTAGCAGACATATACCTATTGGACCAACAGCCCTGGGAATCCATTTTATTATATGGCCAGGTAGAAAGAATGTTTAAGGATGAACCCTTAGGTTATACCGCTAAGCTTAAAAGTGCTAAGCTTTCATACTTTAAAGGGGAGTTTGACCTTGCTCAGAGTCATTTAGACATTCTTAAGTTGGCCACTTCTAGAGAAATAGCCAATGATGCACTAGATCTTAGCATTCTCATAAAGAACAATACGGTCTTTGATACCACCAACTTAGTAATGCAAGAATATGCCAATATTGAACTCATGATTTTTCAAAATCAGAAGCAAGAAGCTTTGGTAGCAATGGACTCAATGCTTACCAAACACAATGGCCACTCTATTTGCGATGAGGTATTATATCTAAAGGCTCAAACCTTGAGGGAATTAGGTAGGTTTGAATTGGCTTTAGAACCTCTCCAACAAATCGGTGAATTGTATGACTATGATATTCTGGCCGATGATGCTTTGTACTTATCAGGAATTATTCTGCAAGAAGATCTGGATCGTGAGGAAGAAGCAATGAATATTTATTCAAATTTGCTCATCAAATTTAAAGGAAGCATTTATGTGGCTGAGGCGCGTAATAGGTTCCGGGAACTACGTGGAGATTTTAATAATCAATGAATGGCTAAGTCTTTCAACAACTTAAGGGTCGGAAAAAAATTCAGATTGACTAATTTCGGGGAAGAATATGAATTTGAGATCGAAGAAATTATGGCAGATGGAGATTGCCAATTGAAAGACATAAATACTCTAGAAAAATACAGACTTTTCGACTTGATCTCTTTCGGCAAAGGCGGTGATTTTGAGATCGAATCTCTTTAAATTCAAGTTATTCTTTCATTAATTCCAATCTATTTATTCCGTATCAATCAAGGTTTTAATACCTTGCTAAACCTCAACTAGGGAAGACCCAACCAAATAGAACGGAAAGATGCGTTTTAACCGAACTAGCATTATAATTTTTTATGGTTTAACCCTATTGGCTGCGCCTAGTTTATTGTACGCTCAGTCAGAGCAACAAATAAAGCAAGAGCTTGAAAAAAGAGGGATTGACACCTACGAAGAAGTTCAGGCAGAATTAAGAAAAAGAGGCATGTCCGAAGCAGATGCTAGAAGACAAGCCAGACTCTACGGCATCAATTACGATGAGTACTTAAACAAATACATCTTAAGCAAAGAATCCGAAAATAGTCAGCCTGAGGCTATCACCACAATTCAATTAGATACGGTCGATTATACTACCGAAATCAGTGACAGGTCTGAACAAATAATTGAGCAGAACCCAACTGAACAGAAGAGTGATGGCCTACCATATTTTGGTTACGATGTTTTCAATTCTAACCCATACGCCAGTCAGCAAGGTCTTGTGGGAAATATAGACCCTGGTTATATCATTGGCCCAGGTGATGAGCTGAGAGTTTACCTTTGGGGAGAGGCCGAATTTCAATTCGAAGGGAAAGTTGATATCAACGGAAATCTATTCATTCCTAATGTAGGGCAGGTATTCGTATCTGGTACTTCATACAGCAATTTACACGAACGTATGAAGCAATACCTTTCTAGATTCTACTCTGGTCTTACTAAAAATCCGGCAGCTATATTTTTAGATGTCTCTCTTACTAAGTTGAGACCAATTAGAATAGTGGTTATGGGCGAGTCGAAGAATCCAGGTTCGTTACTCATCAATTCTTTTGCAACCACCTTGAATTCCCTTTATGCATCTGGTGGAATTAAAACCTCAGGCTCATTAAGGGAAATTAAAGTATTCAGAAATAACAAATTTGTCTCAACAATAGACCTTTACGATTACCTGATTAAAGGTGCAGTATCTGAAGATCTTCGCCTAATGAGTAACGATGTGATATTTATTCAGAGCAGACTCAACAGCATTTCTATTCAAGGGGAGGTAAACCGAGAAGGCATTTATGAACTCAAAGGGAATGAAGGTTTAATAGATCTCATCGGTTTTGCTGGTGGCCTTAAACCTACAGCTCATACCCAGTCGGTTACCATCAAAAGAATTAGGCCTGTGATTGGAAGGCCAAATGCAAGCTTCGATCGAGAGATAATCACTTTAGATTATAATGAACTACTCGTAGGAGGAGTCAATTTTACACTTCAGGATGGTGATGAAATCGTCTTCAATAAAGTCTTAGATAAGTTTGATAACCTCGTAACAGTATCTGGATCAGTTTTCAGGCCAGGTGAATATGAGTACAAAGAAGGAATGTCTGTTGGTGATTTACTTCAGCTGGCAGGTGGGCTTCGACCTAATACCTACTTCGAAAAAGTTGATTTATTCAGAAGAGATAGAACAGGTGAACTCAAGTTTCAGTCCTATAATCTTACAGAGGTTTTAGAAGAATCTAACAGGCCAGATATTCTTTTACAGGCAGATGACTCTTTGAAAGTTTACAATGATGAAGAACTGAAGAATTTAGAAACCGTTTCTATTGAAGGGTTTTTGTCGGAACCTAGAACCGTACTTTGGAGAGAAAACCTTACGCTTTACGATTTAATCTTCATGTCTGCCAATGTAGAAGATTTAGAATATCAAAACCGAATCTTAACGAGCAGAGCCGACCTCCTAAGGTTTCAAGCTGGAAAAACAGAATACCAGGTTATTCCTTTTAATCTAGATAATGTTCTCGATAAAAAGTTCAATGCTGTACTCAGACCAAAAGATCGTGTAATTCTTTACAGCAGAGACATCAATGAAGTGCTAGACCAGTACGTAACTATTCGGGGTGCAGTAAAAAATGGAGGTCGATACACACTAACAGATAGCATGACTGTTGAAGATCTTATCCTCCAAGCAGGAGGCTTTGTTCGAACTGCATTTAGAGATTCCGTAACAGTAACACGAGAAAATTTCGACTTCAGCGGCAATCTTATCGCTAACATAAAGCGCGTGCCTACCGACATGAATTATCTCCTAGGCCAAAGCAGTGAGTCTCAAAATCAATACTATTTAAGTCATAATGATAACATTACGGTCGACTTAATTCCTGGCTCTAGTGAATCAAGAGAAATTAAGCTTACGGGCGAGGTGAAATTTCCTGGAAGTTACTTTTTAGAAAGTAAAAATGAAACGCTCAAAGAAGTGCTTACCAGAGCTGGAGGAGTTTCTCCCAATGCATATTTGCCTGGAGCAAAATTTTATAGAGACGGCCAACAGCTAGCTTTATCTCTAGACGATTTACTCAATAAGCAAAACGAAAGCTTCAACATTACGCTTCAACCTAACGATAGCCTTTATATACCTGAAGCATTCTATACAGTAAGAGTTGAAGGTGAAGTTCATAATCCATCTTTACAGAAATATCAGCCTAATCAAAGCGTGCGTGGTTACATCAAACATGCAGGTGGAAAGACAAAAAATGGACAAAAGATTTTCGTCACCAATGCCAATGGTTTTACCCAAAGGGTTGGTTGGTTCAGAAACCCTAAAGTTTTGGATGGGTCGGTCATTACCGTTGCAGCTAAGCCACCTAAGGAGCCAAGAGAACCAGGAAAGTTTCTAGAAAACTTTGGCACTGTAGCAGCAATTGTTAGTTCCACATTAACCACCATTTTCTTAGTTCAGAGACTTGATTAGTTAGACGCTTCATTGTTAACTCTCAGTTAAACTATAATTCTTCTGAAAAAATAGTATGCATGCATAACAAATTTTTTCTAACTTCGTAAGCCTCACAAGAGAATATGAAGAGAGAAGAAACCGTAGATCACCATATAAAAACTTGCTGGCACGCTATATACAGAATGTATAACCAAGAAGCAGCCAAGCATAATAGCACAACATCACAAGCTTTTGTGGTATTGAACATCGATCCGGTTAATGGTACACCAGCAACTAAAATTGCACCATTGATGGGATTAGAATCTAGAAGCCTAACTAGAATGCTCAAGAGTATGGAAGAGATGGGCGTGATTTACAAGGAAAAAGACCCGACAGACGGTAGGTCTGTACGCATTTTCCTTACCGACCTAGGAAAGGAAAAGCGAAGAGTATCTAAAGAAACCGTTATCCAATTTAATGATGCAGTACGTCAAACGATTGCACCAGAAAAGCTGGAAGCATTCTTTGAAGTTACTTCCAAGATTAATCAAATCGTTGAATCGAAAAATATATTCAAATAAGCATGAAACGAGCTATTAAAAAAGTTGCAGTACTAGGTTCAGGTGTCATGGGCTCTAGAATTGCATGCCATTTTGCCAACATTGGTGTGGAAGTGCTCTTGCTCGATATCGTTCCTAGAGGTTTGCCAGAAGACCAAAAGTCTAACAAGGCAGCTCGAAACAAAATTGTGAACGATGCGCTAGCTTTTGCATTGAAATCCAAACCATCTCCTATCTATGACAAGAAGTTTGCTTCGCTGATTAGCACTGGCAACTTTGAAGATGACATGCCTAAAATTAAGGATGTCGACTGGATCATTGAGGTGGTTGTAGAACGATTAGACATTAAGAAAATCGTTTTTGAACAGGTTGAAAAATATAGAAAACCTGGAACACTTATTACATCAAATACCTCAGGTATTCCTATGCACATGATGTGCGAGGGTAGAAGTGAAGATTTCCAGAAGCATTTCTGTGGAACTCACTTTTTTAACCCACCAAGATATTTGAGGTTGTTAGAAATCATTCCTGGCCCGAAAACCGATCAGGACATCATCGATTTCTTGATGCACTACGGAGACCTTTACTTGGGTAAGGAGACTGTATTGTGTAAAGACACACCGGCATTTATCGCTAACCGTATCGGCATTTACGCCATCATGTCGGCCATGCATACTATTGAAGACATGGGCTTAACTGTTGGTGAGGTAGACAGAATGACTGGACCGCTGATTGGCCGTGCCAAGTCTGCCACCTTCCGTACTATGGATGTGGTTGGTTTGGACACTACGGTGAATGTAGCGAACAATCTATATGCTGGCCTTCCAAACGATGAGTCTAAGGAGACTTTCAAACTGCCTAACATTGTTAAGGAAGTTCATGAAAAAGGCTGGTTCGGTGATAAGTCTGGACAAGGCTACTTTAAAAAGACAAAAGACAAAGACGGGAAGAAAGAGATTCTTGAGCTCGATCTGAAAACCTTTGAGTATGGCCCTAGAACTAGAGCTAATTTCAAAGCGCTTGAAGCAGTTAAGGACGAAGAGGATCTCAAGAATCGAATAGTTAAGTTGGTCAACTTTGATGATAAAGCTGGAGAGTTCTATCGCAGAACCTTCTTCGATACCTTCAAATATGTTTCATACCGAATTCCTGAAATCTCTGATGAGCTTTATCGAATAGATCAAGCAGTCTGTGCAGGTTTCGCATGGAAAATGGGACCTTTCGATACTTGGGATTTGCTCGGTACCAAAAAGGTAGTAGAGCAAATGGAAGGTATGGATATGAAGCCAGCCGACTGGGTTTACGAAATGCTTGATGCCGGAAACGACTCGTTCTACAAAATTGAAAACGGCATTAAGAAATATTACGACATTCCTTCTAAGTCGTACAAAACTATTCCAGGTACTGAAGACTTGGTGATTCTCGAAAATATTCGAGAAACTCATAAAGTTTGGGGCAATGCAGGGGCTTCACTTTTCGATATTGGTGATGGTGTGCTTTGTCTTGAGTTCCACACGAAAATGAATGCCATTGGGCAGGAAATTATCGAAGGAATTGAAACGGCCATTGCCATGGCTGAGAAAGACTATAAAGGTCTGGTGATTGGAAATGAAGGCGACAACTTCTCTGCTGGCGCCAACTTAGCCATGTTATTCATGTTTGCAGGCGATCAGGAATTCGATGAAGTAAACCTGATGGTTGCGCAATTCCAGAATACCATGAAGCGTGCGAAGTTCTCATCTATTCCGGTAGTAGCTGCGCCTGCGGGCCTTACACTGGGCGGTGGCTGCGAACTTTCACTGCATTGTGATGCTATTCAAGCCCATGCCGAAACCTACATTGGATTGGTTGAGGTAGGTGTTGGTCTGATTCCTGGTGGAGGCGGAACCAAAGAACTTACTCTTCGTGTAGCAGATTCTCTAACTGCAGGTGATCCCGAATTGAACAGATTACAGGAAGCCTTTATGAACATAGCGACTGCAAAAGTGGCTACTTCTGCAGAGGAGGCGAGAGCAATGAGCATTCTTCGTCCGCAAGATGGCGTGACTTTAAACAGAAGTCGTTTGCTTACCGATGCAAAAGCTAAAGTTCTAGAACTGCACGAGGCTGGTTATACGCAGCCTGTGGAAAGAACGGATATCAAGGTTCATGGCCAGGTTGGTTTAGCAAACTTCCATGCCGGAATTAACGGTATGCTACTCGGAAACTACATTTCTGAGCACGATGCGAAGATTGCTAAGAAGCTAGCGTGGATCATGTGTGGTGGTGACCTTACTGCTCCGCAAGAAGTATCGGAACAATACCTACTCGATTTGGAGCGACAAATGTTTGTCGAATTAACGGCTGAGCCAAAGACACTGGAGAGAATCCATAGTATTTTATTCAAAGGCAAACCGTTGCGCAATTAATCATTGAACATTCAAAATTGAACATTAATTATGGACGCATATATAGTTGCAGGATATAGAACAGCAGTAGGTCGAGGTAAGCGAAGCGTTTTGAAAAGCGTACGCCCAGATGATATGGCTGCTGACGTAATAAAACATTTGGTCTCAAAAGTTGACGGATTCGATCCGACAAGAGTGGATGACCTGATTGTAGGAAATGCTGTTCCGGAAGCGGAGCAAGGCATGCAAATGGGTCGAATGATCTCTTTGCTTTCATTACCAATCGGAGTTCCGGGAATGATCGTGAACCGATACTGTGGCTCAGGTTTGGAAGCCATTGCTTTGGCCTCTTCCCGAATTCATGCCGGTACTGCCGACTGCATTATTGCAGGTGGAACAGAGTCTATGAGCATGGTGCCTGTTATGGGTTATAAAACAGCTTTGAACTACAAACTAGCCACTGAGCACAGCGATTATTACTTGAGCATGGGCCTAACGGCTGAACAAGTAGCTAAAGAATTCAACATCACCAGAGACGAAGCCGATCAGTTTGCTTTAGAGTCGCACCAAAAAGCGATTAAAGCACAAGAAGCTGGCCTTTTTGATGATGAAATTGTGCCAATCAACGTAACTGAAAAGTTTGTAGATGCATCAGGCAAAATGGCTGAGAAATCTTACACGGTAGACAAAGACGAAGGACCAAGAGCAGATACATCTTTAGATGTGTTGGCAGGACTTCGACCTGTGTTTGCTCAAGGCGGGCAAGTAACGGCTGGTAACTCTTCTCCAGTTTCTGATGGTGCCTCATTCGTGATGGTGATGTCAGAAAGAATGGTGAAGGAATTAAACCTCGAGCCAATTGCCAGAATGGTGACTTACACTGCCATGGGTGTTCACCCAAGAATTATGGGTATTGGTCCAGTAGAGGCAGTGCCAAAAGCATTAAAGCAAGCAGGTTTGAAACAGTCAGACTTAGACTTGATCGAACTAAACGAGGCTTTCGCAGCGCAGTCATTAGCTGTTATCAAAGAACTCGACTTCGACAGAAGCAAACTAAACGTCAATGGTGGAGCCATTGCTTTGGGTCACCCGCTAGGTTGCTCAGGTGCTAAGCTTTCCGTTCAGCTCTTCAATGAAATGAGAAGACGTAAATCCAAATACGGCATGGTAACCGCCTGTGTTGGTGGTGGCCAAGGTGTTGCGGGGATATATGAGTTCCTCAATTAGTATTGAGTAGTAGGTCTTGAGATATGAGACCCTTTAACATCAATTAAACACACAATGAATAATTACAAAGAGTTAAAGGTATGGCAGATGGCCATAGATATAGCAGAAGCAGTATATCAACTGACTTCCAGCTTTCCTAGTGAAGAAAAGTATGGTTTAATAAGTCAATTGAGAAGAGCCTCAGTTTCGGTGGCTTCTAATATTGCAGAAGGTGCTGGTAGAAATACGAATGGAGAATTTCGCCAGATGTTAGGTATTGCCTATGGTTCGCTTTGTGAAGTTGAGACCCAACTGATATTGGCGAATCGCTTTAATATGATTAGTGAAGAACAATTAGAAAAACAGAGTATTCAGGTAGGCTCTCTTCAAAAGATGCTCTACAACTTAATTAAGAAACTGGGCTAGCTCAATACTCAATACCCAAGACTAAATACTTAAAAACATGAGTGTTTTGACAGACAAAAAATCAATCAAAGGCGGTGAGTTCATCGTCAGAGAAACAGAAGCAAACGAAGTCTTTATTCCAGAAGAGTTTTCTGAGGAACAGAAGATGATGGCGCAAGCGTGCCAGGACTTTATCGACACGGAGATTACTCCAAGGGCAGAGGAAATAGATTCAATGAAAGACCCGAATCTAGTACCTAATATTTTCAAGAAGGCTGGCGAATTAGGTCTTTTAGGAATTTCAGTTCCTGAGCAATATGGTGGAATGGGTATGAGCTTCAACACCAGTATGTTGATCGCTGATATCATTGGTGCAGCAGGTTCATTTTCTACTACTTACGGAGCGCACACGGGTATCGGTACTTTGCCAATTCTGTACTACGGAAACGATGAGCAGAAGCAAAAGTATTTGCCAAAACTAGCTACTGGTGAGTGGGCGGCTTGCTACTGCTTAACTGAACCAGATGCTGGTTCTGATGCCAATTCTGGTAAAACCAAAGCGGTGCTTTCAGAAGATGGAAGTCATTACAAGATCACCGGACAGAAAATGTGGATCTCCAATGCAGGCTTTGCGGATATCTTCATTGTGTTTGCTAAGATCGAAGATGACAAAAACCTTACTGCTTTTATCGTAGAGAAAGGTTTTGGTGGTATTACTATGAATGAGGAAGAGAAGAAGATGGGTATCAAAGGCTCTTCTACTCGTCAAGTATTCTTCAACGACTGTGAAGTTCCTGCAGAAAACATGCTTTCTGAAAGAGGCAACGGATTCAAAATTGCGGTGAACATCCTGAACATTGGTCGTGTGAAATTGGGAGCTGGAGTATTAGGCGGTTGTAGAACTGTAATCTCTCAGGCTGCTAACTACTCTAATGAGCGTAAGCAGTTTGGTGTGTCTATTTCAAGCTTCGGTGCTATAAAAGGCAAGTTGGCTGAAATGGCAACTAGAACTTATGTAACCGAGTCGCTTGACTACCGTGCTGGCCAAAACATTGAAGATAAAATCAATGACCTGATTGCCGATGGTATGGACGAAACCAAAGCCAAGCTAAAAGGAGTTGAGCAATTCGCTATAGAATGTGCTATCGCGAAAATTCATAGTTCAGAAGTGCTAGATTATGTGGTAGATGAAGGCGTTCAGGTATATGGTGGTATGGGCTTCTCAGCAGATGCGCCAATGGAAAGAGCTTACCGTGATGCTCGTATTGCTAGAATTTACGAAGGTACCAACGAGATCAACCGTATGTTGATGGTAGGTATGCTTTTGAAGCGTGCCATGAAAGGCGAAATTGATATCTACGGACCAGCAATGGACGTGTCTAAGGAGCTGACTTCTGTACCTACTTTCTCAACCATCGATAAGTCTGTGCTTTTTGCAGGTGAGAAAGAAGTGATCAAGAACTTGAAGAAGGTGTTCTTGATGGTAGGCGGAAAAGCTGCTATGGCACTGCAAGACAAGATTGAAGATGAGCAGGAAGTAATGATGAATCTTGCCGATATCTTAATCGAAGTTTATGCTTGCGAATCTGCTATGCTAAGAACAGAAAAGCTGGTAAGTCAAAGAGGCGAGGAGGCATGTGCCGATCAAATTGCTATGACGCAGATTTATATGGCTGGTGCGATTGATAAAATTATTTCTGCTGCGAAAGAAGCTATCGGTTCATTTACTAAAGGCGATGAGCAAAAAGTTATGCTGATGGGTCTTAAGCGATTCACTAAAATGGATCTGGTGAACGTAAAAGAGCTTCGCAGACAGGTAGCTGATACAATTATCTCAAAAGGTAAGTTTCCTTATTTCTTTGGATAACCCCTCCGGTCTTCGACCACCTCCCCTTGAAAGGGGGAGGACTTAGTTAAAACTCAAGCTAACTTTCTCGCAAGAGAGGGTTGGCTTTTTTTATGGTCTCCGTCATTCTAAGGGAGAACATTTCTCCTTAGAGAAATAGTCGACCGAAAGAATCTGTTCATTAATTGCAATGCTTTTAACAAGCAGATTCTTTCGGTTTTCGTACCTCAAGCCTCAGAATGACGGCAAAGCTGAATGTTCACCAGCTCAAAACTTCTTCTGAAAGATCATCCCAATTGGGATTCACGGAATTGATTAGCTTTTCTTTATTAATTCTGGTTTTACCCTTTACAGCCTTTTCCCTTTTAATTGCCTCTTCTATAGAAGAAAAGTGTTCCATATAAACCAGAAGTTTCAAGTTATATCTGGCTGTAAAACTCTTTGGGTAGAGGCCTGTAATATGTTCCCTAAGTCTGGAGGCCAAGTCCGAAGTGACCCCAGTGTATAGCGTAGTCTTATTCGTCAGTATATAAACTGAACCTCCTTTTGCATGCGTCATTACTCAATATAAGAATATTGCTAAAGTAAAGTCTTGTACATCATTCTGAGGGAGAAGACTTCTTGATAAAGAAGTAATCGACCGAAAGAATCTGTTCAAGAGTTGCAGTGCTTTCAACGAGCAGGTTCTTTCGGTTTTCGTACCTCAAACCTCAGAATGACGTGGTAATCTGGTAGATTCTTTCGGATCAGGTACTCAGGGCATTCAGCTAAAGAGGCACCTTATCTGCTTACTTAAATTTCCCTCCCAAACGGTGCAAAAGCCAATCCGGCTAGCTTAAAGTGTTGTAAGCCGAAGGGAATTCCGATAATGGTGATACAGAAAATTGCTCCCCAGAAGAGGTGGGTGAGGAAGATCCAGAAGCCACCGAAGATAATCCAGATAATATTGAGCGGGAGAAAAAGACAACCACCAGTCACTGTGCCGGGCTTTACTTCCTGACCGAAAGGGGCAAAGCCCAGAATGGCCAGTTTAAAACATTGAATTCCCCATGGAATACCGACTACGGTAACGCATAGTGCGATTCCACCTAAAATATATTCCAGTGCGATCATCCAGCCACCGAAGACGATCCAGATAATATTAGCAAATAACCTCATGTTGACCTGTTGTTTTTGACACTGGTAAGTTAAGGGTTATCCGTTAATCGGAAATCTGCGAGTATTAATTTCTGCTGATTATATAAGCTCTCTAAACGAGATGACACTGTTATTCTCCCTATCCAGTTCAAAAACAGCAGACTTGTCTTCTCCATTCATTGGATATTCATGGAAGTAGATAACTGGTCGGTTATTAAAGTCTATACTGTAGATAGAAAGATTGAACTGGCTGAGCAGGTGCTCAAGGTCTTTAAGTGCTGATTCTTCTTCTGCCAAGGCTAGCTGATACGCCTCAGAAGGTCTGTTGTTTTTTCGACTCAATTGTCCTTCGGCAGCAGCTCTCAATTTCAGATAGTCATCGACCTGATCTATTGGGAAGGGATGAGTAAAGGTTGAAATACTTTCTACTTTGTCTGAAAGGTTGGCTAGGTGTAGCTGTTTTACCCTTTGTCTGGTGGTATCTTGTAACACAAGCAGCGCCTTTTGTATGGGGGCTTGGTCTGCCAAAAATACCAAGTCAATCTTCTGGTATCTCAACGGAACGTAAGACTGGCTGTCATCTTTATATTCATAAAAGAAAGCTCGAATCTGCCCTTCCCACTTTTCTTCGTCCGATCTTCTATCGCAAGAGAGAAAAACAAAGGCAGCTAGAGCGCCTAAGAGGAAACCGTTTTTGGCTAGTGTTTTCATGATCCTAATGTTGAGGCTTCTAAAATAGTATACTCCGAATTAAGCTCTGGAATTTTAACATGTTTTGACCTATCAATGGCCGAGCATATCAGCTGGGATTTCTTGCTTTTCCATATTAGTGCCTGAAATAAATGCCTTTAGGCTCTCTCCGCCACCAGCTTCGAAATACTTAATAAGAATAGGATGATAGCCAGCTTTTAGGGCTATTTCGCCAGACCTTTCTTGTGCACCATGCAAGCCATCATTATTCACTACCAACACGTTACCGATTGAAAGCGAACTGCCATCGTCAGAAGAAGTGTAAAAGGTATAAATACCATCTGCTGGAATATTGATAAAACCTTGCATCACCAGCCCAAATTGATCTGGTTGGTTTTCTGGCAGCTCAACTTTAGTGGCAACGTAATTTGAGTTTGGTCTGCCTCCAAGCTTTTGAACAGTATTGAAGTTGCCTTCAAATAGTCTGACGGCAAGACCTGCATCTATCTTAAGTGGGTTCACGGAAGTAGTCAACGATGATTTTTTATATGAACCGCTCACTACAGGGCTAGCTTTCCCTGATGAGGTGATAGTTACAGCTTTTACTTCTACTGGGTCGTTAGCAATGTTCAGTGTTATTGGAGAAGTATATTCAGTAGAAGATGTCGAAGGTTCTGTTCCATCGATTGTGTAAAATATCTTAGCGCCTTTATACGGGGTAGAAAGCTCAATCTCAACTTCATTGGAGAGCGTTAAGCCTTGTTTAAGACCAGCCGGTGCTGCCACATGATAGTTGACATTTCGTGCGTCTAGCAATTGGTATTGGTACTTCAGTTTTTCCTGAAACCTATCCCAATCTTTATGCTCTGGCTGCGTCCAAACCGTTTCGGCCAAAGCGATGGCACGAGGATAAACCATGTATTCCACATGATCTGAGGTCTTCATATATTCTGTCCACACGTTGGCTTGCGCCCCTAAAACAAACTCATGGAACTCATCTTCTAAGGCTGCCGGAATTGGTTCGTAATGATAAACTTTTTCTATGGTGGTGAATCCGCCAATGGCCAAAGGCTCATTATCTGGGTCGGCCTGATAATGGTCGAAGTACATACTTCCGTTAGGCGTCATTACTACATTGTGTTTGGCCTCGGCTGCTTCAATGCCTCCAGACTCTCCTCGCCAAGACATTACTGCTGCACCAGGCGCAAGCCCGCCTTCTAGAATTTCATCCCAGCCAATGAGTTGTCTTCCATTGGCATTTAGAAATTTCTCCATTCTCTGAATGAAGTAGCTCTGTAATTCGAACTCATCTTTCAACCCCTCTCTTTTAATTACCTGTTGAGCGAGAGCACTCTTTTTCCAAGCTGTTTTTGGGGCTTCATCTCCTCCAACATGAATGTATTCGCTAGGAAATAATTCCATTACCTCGGTAAGCACATCTTCCAAAAACTCGAAAGTCTTTTCACTTGGACAGTAGATATCGTCATAAACGCCCCACTGTGTGCCCACTTCATAAGGGCCAGGTGCACAGCCCAACTCTGGGTAAGCAGCCAATGCAGCCAATGAATGGCCAGGCATTTCAATTTCAGGAACAATGGTTACCTGTCTTTCTTGCGCATAGGCTACAACCTCTTTAATTTCTTCTTGTGTGTAGAAACCACCATAAGGCTGTCCATCACCCACGTAAGGGTTGAAGTTTTTCTCCAGAATAGTTTCCTTTCTTTGGCTTCCTACCTCGGTTAACTTCGGGTATTTCTTGATTTCAATTCTCCACCCTTGGTCTTCTGTGAGGTGCCAGTGGAAGGTGTTGAACTTATAGAAAGCCATCAGGTCTATGTACTTCATGATGAACTCTTTTGGGAAGAAGTGTCGACCAACATCTAGGTGAAGCCCTCTCCAAGCAAAGCGAGGTTCATCTTGAATCTCCATATAAGGCAAATTAGCCATGTGCTTTTGTGGAGGAAGCATCTGAATCAACGATTGAACCGCATAGAAAAAGCCTTTTTCATGGCTAGCGCGAAGATGTATACCAGTTGAGTTGATACTCAATTCGTAAGCCTCTTCGGCCAAACCCTTTTTTACTTCGAACTTAATTTCAGCACTTCCTTTTTCTGCTATGTGAGATTTCCAGCCAGAGGCATTAAGGTAATCGTTCAGAAAAGTCATCGATTTTTCAGCAGATTCAGCATTACTATGTAGTGCAGGCTGACCATTCAAAGCATAATGCTTATTCATTTCAACGGTCATGCTTTGGGGCTCAGGAACAATTTGAGGTTTAATTACTTTGGCTGGTTTTGTGGTGCAGCTAAAAAATAGAGTGAGCAGCAACACTATGGCAAAAAGGTTCTTCATGGCGGAAGTTAACCACATGTTGACAAATATGAAATGCTTTGGTATTTGCTAGGTTCTAAAGAGTCGATTTTGATATCTTGGACAAATTTTGAATTATGGCAGACAGACGCAAATTTTTAAAATCGACCATTTTCAGTGGCTTAGCCGTGAGCACAGCTTCTTTAAGCAGCCTCTCTTGCTCAACTCCAAAGGAGCCTAAAAAACCGATAGTCATTTCTACTTGGAACCACGGAAAAGAAGCCAACGCTGCCGCTTGGGAGGTTTTGAGTAAAAACGGAAAAGCGGTAGATGCTGTAGAAAAAGGGGTAATGGTAACTGAAAACGACCCTAATAATGCGACTGTCGGAATTGGTGGTTTCCCTGATCGTGATGGTAACGTTACGTTAGATGCCTGCATTATGGATGAAAATGACAATGCTGGTTCTGTAGCGTTTTTACAAAACTTCAAGAACCCAATTTCTGTGGCCAGAAAAGTAATGGACGATACTCCGCATGTGATGTTGGTAGGAGAGGGAGCTAAGAAGTTTGCGCTTTCTAAAGGGTTTAAAGAGGAAAACTTACTGACTGAAAGCTCTGAAAAGGCTTGGAAAAACTGGTTGAAAAATCAGGACTATGAGCCAGAAATCAATATTGAAAACCACGATACTATTGGTATGGTGGCCTTAGACGAAAATGGTAACCTTTCCGGAGCTTGTACTACCAGTGGAGCTGCATGGAAAATGCATGGAAGGGTAGGGGACTCACCAATTATTGGTGCTGGCCTTTTTGTTGATAATGAAATTGGTGCTGCAACAGCGACTGGGCTTGGTGAGTTTGTGATCAAAATTTGTGGCTCGCACATGATTGTCGAGCTGATGCGTCAAGGCTTTTCTCCTCAAGAGGCTTGCGAACAAGCTGTAAACAGAATAGTAAAAAAGTACCCTGACAATTACAAAAACCTTCAAGTTGGCTTCCTTGCGCTGAACAAGCAAGGTGAGTATGGTGCCTATTCCATCCACAAAGGTTTCAACTTTGCTGTTCGTTCTGAAGATCAGGATGAGCTGATTGATGCAGGAAATTATAGTGGTTGACCACCCCTAACCCCTCCTAAAACAGGAGGGGAATTGGACCTCGTTGTCCTTAAACCTTATGCGAACTAATCCTCCTTTTTTAAAGGAGGTGGCCGAAGGCCGGAGGATTTGAAATTCTCTTACTTGTGGATATATTTTACACCTCTGCTCATGGTGAATACTCTAAGAGCGGGGAGGTCAGTCTTTCCCCATCTTTTGCAACTTGCCATAGGTGAGTGTTCGCCATAGCCACTCAAATGGGCCGAATTTAAAATAAGCAAGCCATACGGCAGAGAGTGCAATAACCAAAACACAAATGCCTAATACGAAAACCGCTTGGAGTGATCGGTCTACATCTCCGAAAAGTGCTAGTCCTTGACCATAAAAAATGAAGGAGCAAACGAGTGAAATGAGTAAGTAGTTGCTCAATGCCATTCTGCCAACATCAGAAAGTCTTCTGGCTAAAAAACTTCGAGTAGAAGATTTGCAGAAAAGCATAACCACTCCAATGTAGCCAATGGCCATTAAAATGCTACCCCAATAATTGAGTTGGGAAAAGAAGAAATAGCTCATTCTAAAGTCCCATTCGTAGTTGAAGTGCAGCATTGTTCCTACTGCAACTAACGGAAGGCCGAGACCTATTCCATAGCCAATCATTTTCAGGTAAAAACGCGAAGATTGTTTAGCCTTAAATGCCTTGCGCCTGTATAAGGCCATTCCGATAAGCATCATTCCTGCGTATTTCCAGAAACTTTGAAAAACAAACTGAGAGGTTTGTCTATTGAAAGCCTGTGGTGCCCTATACAGTATTTGCCTTTCGTAGGGGCCGGTATAAAAATCAATTTCTTCGGCTACATCGGCACTGGTAGGCTGCCAAATTTCTGTTCTATTGGTTTCATATTCGCCAGGTTCCCATACCGGTACGGTGTACCCAATTATAAGACTAATGGCCGAACCAATGATTAAGAAGATGATGCCAGCTCTTATTTGAGTGGACGATTTCTTTCTTCTGAAAACGAACATGAGTAAACCAGTAATGGCTAGGGCTAGGAGAACATCGCCATACCAAAGCAGATAAGCGTGCAGAATGCCGATAATTCCTAAATAAACAAACCTTCTGTTCTGCAAGTCGCTAGATCTAAGGTGCTCTCTTCTGGCCTTTTGAGAAATCATTACCATGCTGGCACCAAAGAGCATTACGAAAATGGCTTCGAACTTCTTGTCCACAAACACATGGCTGAAGATCCAGACATATAAGTCGTTGCCACTCAAACTTTCATAAACTGTAGGATTAAGGTAGGCAGCCATGGGCATGGCAAAGCTTTGAATGGTCATAAAGACCATGCCTAATACGGCAACCCCACGTAGAATATCGATAGAAGCATGCCGAGCTTTAGGCTCAGTTGGTGTCAGAATGTAAGATGCGTTCGCCACGAAGTGGAAAAATATATAATTGTATTGAAATGAAAAAGTACTTAATAAAGCTCAAAAGTGACCAACTCCTCAATAATTGCTGTTAGCGTATCTGTTGAGTACCTTAAAGGTAAAGTGAAGCTGCACCAAAAACACGGTGTTATTCCTGACTCCGATGAGGAATCTCGTCAAACTATTGAGGTTCCTAGCAGGTAAATTCTAAAACCTAGGCTTTTGAAACAGCTTCTTTTAAGATTAGCAGTAGATAAAACTTATTTCTTCAGTTGCTTCAAAACCTCTTCAATAGCCTTGTCCAACTGAGGATCTCTGCCTTTCACTCTGTCTTCAAAAGTAGTTCTAATGTAGATATCTGGCTTAACACCCACTTTTTCTATATTCTGACCATCCAAAGTATAAGTTCCCCAGCTTGGTAATCTATAAGACGATCCATCGACCAACCCAGCACTGCTAGTAAAGATAATCCAACGGTAAGTTTCAGTACCAATAATGGTTCCTAGGCCTAGCTCTTTAAAGCCAGTAGCCGTCATTTCTGCATCACTTAAACTCTGCTCGTTGATAAGCAAAACGGTTGGTTTGGCACCAGCCCCAAAATTGCCTTGAGGAGTTAATTTACCTTCTCTAAACTTCCATTGTAAATAAGGTTTTTGTGAAAGGAACTTGAGTACTTCATCGTGAACGTTTCCTCCAGTGTTATAGCGCAAATCAAGGATTAGAGCGTCTCGGTTGTAGGCTTCAGAAGTCATTTCAATGAGGAAATCTTGAAGTGATCCGCCACCCATGTTTTTCATATGAACATAGGCTACCTTCTTATCCGTTTTCGTATCAACTACTTTCTGATTGTGTGCAATCCACTCGTCATAAAGGTTGGTGCGTAAACTGCCGGTGCTTTTCGGATGAATTTTTACTTCAACCGATGCATCACCGCGTTTAAGGGTAAGGCTAACTTCTTCATCGATTGAAGGCTTCGACAAATAGTATTCTCTATTAACGTATTGGTCTACTGGCTCTCCGTTGATGGCCGTGATTATATCGCCTACCTGAATGTTTTTATCTGGGAAGTCTGCAGGACCCTCACTGACTATGCTCGTAACTTCATAAGGATTATCATTCGAGAACATAAGCCCCAGGTTTAAGCTGGTACTGCCGAAATAGGTTCTTTCATCACGCCCATAAGTATTGAAGCCCATGTGTGATGAGTTGAGTTCACCAAGTAAATCGTTCAGTAGTGTTCTCAATTCTCTTCTCGAACTTATTTGCGGGAGAAACTTTGCGTATTGCGTTTTTAGCTTTTGCCAATCTTCTCCATGGAAGGTTTCATTGTAGAAGTTCTGTTCAATACCTGCCCAAGTTTCATAGTAAATCTGCTCAAACTCGCTTTGTAGAGACCTTCTGAATTTGTAGTCGATTTCTATATTTGAAAGTTTTCGGCTACTTGTATTCAGCTTGCTGATTTGCCCCCCGTTGTTCACATAAAGGTTTTTCTTCACCTGAATAATACCTCCAGCTCTTCCTGAACCATCTACTTTTTCGGTCTTTGTTCTTTCAAAAGGCTCTAGTGTAGTAATCCAAAGAGAACGCTGAGCCTCATCGTGATTAGAAGAGTAAATAATCTGGGTTTTATCTCCCGATTTAATCACAAACGGATTGCTTTGGCTGCCGAAGCTTGGACCGATGCTTTCCATAGCCCTCAAAACATCTGCCTCAAAGTCTATTTTAGTTGTAGGGCCTTCATCTGTCTTATCTCCCTCTTCTTCATTGTCTTTTTTCTCAGCTTCAAAAACCTTGGCGAGTTTATCGGATTTAAATTCACCCTCTTGTCGAGTAAGAGGTATTCTGTAAATGTTGGCATTCTGCAAGCCAAACGGATAACTTGGCTGAGTTCTGTTACTCACAAAGTACATATACTTACCTTCTGGCCCCCAAAATGGACTGGTTTCGGGTACACCCGTTTTGGTATAATTGTGAACAGATTTGGCCTCAATGTCATAAATGTAAATGTCTTCCTCAAAATCGTTGCGTACGGTGAAGGTGAGGTATTTGCCATCGGGCGAGAAACGAGGCTGCGGATTGTAAAGTCCCCAAAGTTCTTCTTTTGTTACCGTTTCACTCTTAAAAGTTTCCAAGTTTAGCAAGCGAACTTCACTTCTTCCACTGTAATAAGCGGCATGGGTAAGTTCTGGGTTGAGCTCGATATTTCGGTCGAAGCCTTTGTCTTGAGTCAGCTGCTTTTCTCCTGTTCCTGTAGCTGCATCTATGGTAAAAAGGTTAGTGTAGCCACCTACAGTTTGAGTATAAAGTAAGGTCTTGTTATCCTTTAGCCACTTTACTTCAACCACTCTTTCTTCAGCGCGGGTTTTTAGCTGCTTTACAAACTTACCTGAGATGTCTGATACAAAAAGTTCACCACGGCTCACGAAAGCTAGTTTCTTTTCGTCTTGAGAAACATCGAATGTGGAGATATTTCTGTTCGTAGAAAACTCTTGGTCTTGCGCCAGCGTGTTATTCTGAAAAATGGAAATATAGACTTTCTCACTTCGCTTGCGAGCAACGTTGTATAGGTAAATCTGATAGTCTTTTTCAAAAACCACAAAGCCTCCATTGGCATTCACCTGTGGATTCTTAATGGAAGTGTTGAAATTGGTCAGTCGGGTTTTGTTGCTATTTACAAAACCGTACAGGTTGTATTGCCCGTTCGATTCATCTGAAGCAAAGTAGATGTTACCACTCTTATCGATGGTGCTCCACATATCCTTTCCATCATAATCGGTTAGTTCTTCATAAGTTCCAGTATTAGGATTGAAGGTTTTTATATCTGGGTTGAATGCACCTTTGTACCTTTTTCTGTGTACCTGATTGCTGCTTTCCCAGCTCTCGTTGAAGAAAATTCTACCATCAGGGTGGATAGCCAGATTATGCGGCCAGTTAAAGTAATGATCGAAAAGTCGTTTAGGTGTTCCTCCTGTAATGTTAACCGAATAGGCACTTAATCTATTATATCGGCCAGATTGGAATAGTATGGATTTGCTATCCCATGCCCAAGTCTCAACCCTATCATTAGAAGAATTGTATGTGAGTCGTTTGATTTCTCCACCGTTGATTGCCATTACATAGACATCGGCATTGCCATATTGGGTAGAGGAAAAGGCAATCCACTGACCATCGGGGCTGATTCTTGGAAATTCTTCCACACCGTCCATGCCGGTGAGGCGAGTGGCTGTTCCACCGTTGCTGCTTACTTTCCACAGGTCACTGTCGTAAGAGAAAACTATTTGGCTACCGTCTGGTGTTAAGGCAGGGGTAGAAGTAAAATAAACATCTTGCTGTGCCGAAACTGAGAGAGTCAGTATCACGCATAAACCACTGAGAAAAGCTCTGATCATAAGATTAGTTTTAACCGATAAATGAAATTGCCGTTTGTAAAGTGAGAAAAACCGACTTCATTCGCCTGTTCGTCCAACTCACGGCATAGAAAGAATATCCATGAATTTAAGAAGTTCTTATTTAATCCTACTGGTTTGCCTTTGCGCTTTTACACCACTGGCAATTCATGGCCAAACCAGTTTAATAATCCTTGATGAACAGTTTAAGCCTATAGAAGCGGCCACCGTGCTGAGTGAATCGGGTATGAGCGGAGTTTCAGACACGGAAGGAAGACTAAGCTTAGGGATTGAAGCGGCAGAACTGCTCACCATTCAGCATGTTAATTTTCAAACAAAGCAGGTTTTGGGCAAGCCGAATCAAACTCAAAAAGTAATTCTGGAAGCCAATGTAAAAAACCTGAATGAAGTGGTGGTTGAAGGTTTTACCGATAATGAAAAGCTTTCCAAAACAGCAGGAGGCATTGCCCGACTTGAGCCGAAGGATTTAAATAGATTCGATAATTTCTCTTTGGTTTCGGCAGTAAATACGGTTCCAGGAGTGCGGTTCGAAGAAAGAGCTGGTGCCAGCTATCGGATATCCATTCGTGGAAGCTCCATTCGTTCGCCATTTGGAGTGAGGAATGTAAAGGTTTATTGGAATGGTATTCCATTTACAGAACCAGGTGGAAACACATTTCTGAATCTGCTCGATTTGGCGAATGTCGGTAATATGGAAATCATTAAAGGACCTGCGGCCAGTGCTTACGGTGCCGGAAATGGTGGAGTGATCAAACTCCAAAGCACCAACTTGTCTCAGCTTTCCAATGCTACAGAAGTGGGGCTCACGGCTGGTTCTTTCGGAAGCTTCCGCTCCAGCGTTAAGTCAAACTGGTTAGGCGAAAAAACGAGCATCACCGGTAAGTATGCTTTTCAAACCAGCGATGGATACCGCGATCACAACGCAATGCAAAGGCATGTGGCAGAAGTTGATTTGCTGCATTTCGCCAACGAACGCAAGACTTATTCGGCTTCAATCCTTTATTCCGACCTATTTTATGAAATTCCCGGAGGCCTAAACCCAACTCAACTCGCTGAAAACAGAAGACAAGCCAGACCGGGCAGCGAGGCCTTCAATGCCTCAATCGATCATCAGTATTTCATTATCCGTGGAGGGCAGGAATATGAGTTTTCAGAAAACTTCCGCAGCGATGTAAATGCCTATTTCTACAACCGCAACTTTGAGAATCCTTTCAACCTAGATTATAAACGAGACCAAGAAAACAGTGTGGGCTTTCGTATTCAGCTAGAGAATGATTTTAGCTTTTTAGGCCGAAAATCTTCTGTTACTTATGGAAACGAGTTTCAGGTAGCCTACTTCGATGGTAGTAATTTCGGGAATGTGGCGGGCGAAGCGGACACCATTCGTTTTAGAGATGAACTAACCAATAAGCTTTCTTTCTGGTTTGCCGATGTTAAGTTGAACCTGACCGAAAGCCTGAAGCTCACAGTTGGCGCTAGTTTAAATCACATTGATTATGATATCAATCGGGTGGAAGATAAAATCAATAATTCACCTGGCCAATTCAAAAAAGAATTCGATCGAGTGTTTAGTCCAAGAGTGGCCTTGAGTAAGACTTGGGCCGAAAACTTCAGCACACACTTGTCGGTATCGCATGGCTATTCTCCACCAACCACCACGGAAGTGCGCACCAATGAAGGTAGCATTAACACAGCCTTACAGCCAGAGATTGGCATTAACTATGAGCTGAATATTCGCGGTGCCGCAGTAAACAGAAGGCTTTCTTATGATGTGGCACTGTTCATGTTCAATCTGGATGAGTCCATTACCACAGGAACTGATGGTAATGGGGTAGTGCTATTTCAAAACTCTGGTCAGATAGACCAAAAGGGTTTGGAAGCTGCACTTCAGTGGAATTGGCTCACTCAGCCTTCCGCAAGCTTTACCAGCTTCAACAGCCGATTGGCCTACACGCATCACGATTTTGAGTTCAAAGAATATGTAGATAGGGGAGATGACTTGAGCGGAAATGCCTTGACTGGTACTGCACCGAATGTGCTTTCTCTGATGACCGACTTCAGCCTAAGAAGCTGTTTTTACGCCAACTTGACTTACCAATATTCGGATGAAATTCCTTTAAATGATGAGAACACTGTTTACTCCGAGGCTTATCAGGTACTCCATACTAGAATTGGTTACCAACGAGGAACTCCAAAAACGGATTACGAGTTTTTTGTAGGAGTGAACAACTTGTTCAACAAGCAATATAGTTTAGGCAACGACCTGAATGCTTTTGGACAAAGATATTTCCAACCTGCCCCGGAAAGAAGTTTTTATGTGGGCTTAAACCTGAAATTCAAACACTGATATGACAAAGTTCGATACCCAATCGGTTAACGATTTAATAAGAAACAGACGTTCTATTTATCCTGCGCAATATACTGATGAGCCGGTTGACGATGCCATCATTAAAGAGATGTTGGAGAATGCTAATTGGGCGCCAACTCACAAGCTGACTGAGCCTTGGCGATTTATGGTTTTCAAAGGTGAAGGTTTGAAAAAGTTGGGTGAGTTTCAGTCGAACCTTTACAGAGAGGTTTCTACCCGAAACGGAAATTTCAATGAAGCTACTTTTGAAAAGTTGGCTACCAAGCCATTAACTGCATCGCATGTAATTGCCATTGGCATGAAGCGCGATGAAAGAGGCTTTGTACCAGAAGTGGAGGAAGTAGCCGCGGTATCTATGGCAGTCCAAAATATGTATCTCACTGCCACCGCTTACGGTGTAGGTTGTTATTGGGGAACAGGAGGCGTGACTTTCTACCCTGAAGCCAAAGCCTTTTTCGGGTTAGGAGAAAACGATAAGTTCCTCGGCTTTCTATTCGTAGGTAACGTAATGGAAGGCTTCGCACCTCAAGGCAGAAGAAATCCTATTGAGGATAAAGTGAGTTGGGTTTGGTAAGATCGTCCCTACCAAAAAAATGCTCAACATTTTTTGCAAGCCCTATTTTCTTCCACCATTAATTTAGGTTTGCATTGAGTAGTTTAATTGAATAATACGCACATTCAATTCAATTGAAAGATGTTTGCTTTCAAGCGAAAGTGTTACAAAAGACTATTCGGATTTACATGAATTTGTCAATTCAAAAATATTAGCACTTAGAGTTTAAATCGAGAAAACAACATCAGATATGAATACAGTAATAGTTATTGGTCTAATCTTCGGCCTAACCCTTTTGATTGCCCTTTGGATGTCGTTGAGACATAAGGGGCCAATTCAACTATACATGGATATAAAGCGTGGCAGATTCTTATTGAAAAAGTAGAAAGGAATATTTTGACATTCAAATGTGTCAAAAAACCAACTGCCACCTAAAGGCCCACATCCATTGGAGGGTGAATCGGCCAATTTCTGCATCGTTCATCAGCTGAACCAGCTCTTTTCTTTTGAAAGCTCGAAGCACAGAAAGAGGTCCATCGTTCTTCACCATTTCCGATTTGGAGAATAGGTTCACCAGCAGCTTGATTGAATGATAAGCCAGCGGATGTCTGTGTAAGTCGTTAATGACTACTCCAATTTTCGCTTGAGACTTGAATTGCTTGAAAATACCTGTCAGCTGTTTTTCTGTAAAATGGTGCGTAAAGAGCGTGCAGAGAATGATATCGAACTCTCGCTGTTGGAATTCTTTAGAGAATATATCCTGTACTTCGAACCGAATGTTGCTGAACTCTTTACAGTTTTCTCGGGCATACTCAATGATATGAGGGTTGGCGTCAAAGCCCACTAATTCCACATTGAGGTTCTTTTTGGAAGCCCAATGTGCTACGAGTTTGAGAATGTCTCCACCACCGCAGCCTAAGTCGGCAATAACCAGCTTTTCAGGGTTTCGCCTTCTAATGAGCTTTACAATGCCGTCTATGGTTACAAAGTTTCCTCCCAGCCATTTGTTAATGGTTTCTAACTCTTTCAAGGTTTGAGAAATAACGGGACCGCTAGCCGCTAGGTCGTCCATTAATTCTTCTTCGTAGGTTCTATTTTTAAACTTTCCGCTCATTCTATTGATTAAACATAATGATTAAATTGATGCTATAATGAAGCGATTGTTGATATGTTTTGTGTTTTTCACTTTGGGGGTGTCTGCCGCTGAAGCTCAAAACAATCAACAGAAAGAGGCACAGGCGTTTATTCTAAAGGTGGTTTCTGAGTATAAGAATCCCTTAGCCTACTATCCTTTCAACAGAGAATTGTTTTTGCCAACTCAAGCGGAAGTAGATTCAATTGAAAATGCAATCAATAAACATGCGTTATATTATTCATCGCCATTTATTGTTTTAGGGCCTGATGATAGTCTGAAAAGGGAAATCTTTTTAGATGCTTACGGGCAACCAATGTTTCCTCAAAAGATTACTTATTCCAAAAGTTCGCAGTCGGCTAGTCATCAATTTTTTAGGCGTAAACAGAATAGGTTACTCAATGCAAACCCTAACCTAGGGAAGTTTTTACTCTACAATCGGCAGTTTAAGCAATCAGCAAACCCTGAGAAGCATTGATTCCATGGTTAGGCCAGGCCCAAAGGCGAGGGAGAGAATGCTTTCGTTTCTATTTTCGGTCGTAAGGCTATCCCATAGCTGTTTTATTACGAATAAAATAGTGGGTGAAGACATGTTACCATAATTCTCTAAAACGGTTCTACCTGCCCAATCGGCTTCTTTACTCAGCTCAAGTTCCGACTCAATTACTTCCAAGATTCGTTTCCCTCCTGGGTGAAATGCAAAGTGATTGATGGTCTCTGTAGCTGATTGGCTTTTAAGCCTATTTACTAACTCGCCAATTCCTTTTTCAATGAGTGATGGTACGTAAGCACTCAATTTCATCTCGAAACCAAAGTTGCCAATGTTCCAGGCCATTTCGGAAGAGCCCTCAGGGTATATTTCATTTAGGAACCCTGTCGGACTAAGCACTAAGTTATTCTTTGAGTCGGTCTTTTCTGCCGACATGATTACTGCCGCAGAACCGTCACCAAAAATGGCATTGGCCAAGAGATTATCATCATCTGCTCCTTTTTGAAAATGGATGGTACAAAGTTCGGTAGCCACAATGAGCACTTTGGCCTTTGGGTTAGCTCTGCAAATTTGGTCGCCCAGCTTAATGCCAGTAAAAGCTGCATAACAACCCATAAAGTTTACGCAAGTCCGTTCTACAGAAGTCTTGAGCCCCAGCTGATGGATTAGGTCTATGTCTAAACCTGGAGCATACATACCCGTGCAACTAATGGTGATAAGATGAGTAATATCTTGGAATGAAAGATTGGCATGGTTGAAAGCATTTTTAGCCGCTTGCGCTGATAAACTCTGAGCTTCTTTTCTATAAAGTTTAGCTCTATCATCAGTTGTTGGGAAGGGCTCCAACGCTTTATTTGTAGGGTAGAAAGTCCACTGAGATTGATCTGCCGACTGGTAATCGTTGATTACGGAATATCTCTTTTTAATGCCAGACGCTCGATAAAGTGCTTTAAGTCTGGTAAGTGCCGAACCTTCCAAACCATGAGCTTGACCCATAAATTCGAAAACGTTGTGTTGCTCAATGCAGTGTTTAGGATTGGCCAGGCCAATGGAGATTATATTACTACTCACATTCTATAATAGTCGTTTTGTGCTAAATTGTTCAGACAAAATCTGAATATGTTCAAAAAGGCAACCTGGCTTCACTTACGCATTCCTTTCTCTTATTTTCTACTGCCAATTTTCTTGTTTGCCATCTCGTTGAGTCCCAACCTAAACGAGTCTGGTCTACTTTGGCTATTTGTTATACTGCACTTGTTTGTTTACCCAGCTAGCAATGCATTCAATAGCTACTTCGATAAAGACGAGGGAAGCATTGGAGGACTTAAGAATCCGCCCAAGGTAGATAAGAATGTGTTTTTTATTGCTCAGGCCTTCGATACCATAGGCCTTTTTCTGGCGCTTTATTTCTTTCAAAGAAACTGGACCTTGGCCGCTATGCTTTTGGTCTATGTTTTGGTTTCTCGTGCATACAGTCACCCTTCGGTACGACTGAAAAAGTATCCGCTACTGAGCTGGCTAATCGCTGGCTTCTTTCAAGGTGCTTGGGTGGTTTGGTTAGTCTATATTGGCTTGAATGATTTCAGTTTTACCAGCATTTTTAAACCTCACATATTGATACCAGGCTTTTTGGCTTCCGCAATTCTTTGGGGCTCTTACCCAATGACACAGGTTTACCAACATGAAGAAGATTCCAAAAGAGGTGATATCACCCTCTCTATTAAGCTCGGAGTTTTGGGAACATTTCACTTCACGGCCATTTGCTTTGCAATTGCTTCAGCCTCATACGTTTGGTATTTTGCTAGTTATCACGAATTGAAATACGGACTTCACTTTTTGCTGGCCTTATCGCCAGTTCTATTGTTTTTCGGCTGGTGGTATTTACAAGTGAGAAAGAGCGCAACGGCTGCCGACTTCAAAAACACCATGCGCTTGAATTTTATCAGCGCTACTTGTTTGGGGGGGTTCTTCCTCTATTTCTTTCTCAACTCCTCGGGAATATTGAATGTGGCAGGTGCTTACTGAAAAGGCTCTCCGTGTGTATTCTTCATTATTCTTTTGGCCAAAGGCCGAACAGACTGAACTAAGCCAACAGCCAATTCTGAGCTAAATTTTGTGCCGAACAGTTTTTGAGTTTGTCTTCCTACCCAGAGTCTTTTTTTGAACAGGGAGTTCCATTCGTTGAGGTAGGCATTTTCTAGTTCTGTTCTTTTCAGCGAATCTCCAGCCCAGTAAACTTTGATTAAATCGGCCAAGATTTTTCCACTATGAATGGCCATGGCCATACCGTTACCGCAAAGTGGGGTGATGAGCCCTGCAGCATCGCCAGCCATTAGAATGTGATTTTCAATAAGCTTTTTTGGAGCAAAGCTGAACTCATTAATTACTTCTGGCTTATCGAAAAGGAAGTCTGAGTTTTTGAATAAGTGCCTAAGCTGAGGATTTTTACAAAGCACATTTTCTTCCATTTCAGCAATGCTTCCGTACTTCTTCAGAACACTCCTAGAACCAAGGTAACAGAGGTTGTACTTTCCATCTTCAATGGCGCTGAAGCCGCAATAACCTCCTTCAAAGTTGTGGAGGCTTACCGTGTTTTTTGGAGCATCTGTTTTTACATGATATTTCACTCCGAGAAAAGGTGACCTTTTTGAAGTGAATTCCCTGCTAAGCTTTTTATCTAGAATTGAATTTTTTCCATACGCACCAATCACCAAGTCAGACTCAAATTGTCTTCCGATTGACGTTTCTATGAGAAACTTTCCACCCGAGAAAACACAACTAAGAATGGTGGTTTGCTCATGTACTTGAACCCCTAGTGCAGATGCCTTATTAACTAAGTGCTGGTCTAGTGCAAAGCGGCTTAGACCAAAGCCACCTAGGTCTAAGGGCATTTGTAATGACTTTCCTCTTATTGATGAGAGCTCAAATTGCTGAATTTGAGGTAATTCTAGATCTGGCAATAATTGGTTGGCAGAAAAGTATGGAGCTACTTCATTAGAAATATATTCTCCACATACTCTGTGAAAAGGGTATTTTTTCTTTTCAAATAGGGTAACTAAATAACCAGATTGGGCTAGCTCTATCGATGAAATTAAGCCTGCTAACCCACCACCTACTACAATTATTTCTTTCACGAACAGAATGCTTTTTCAACCACTTAAATAAAACGAAAAATTTATAGTACTTTTTGGATTAAGTTTGAAATCCTATCGACAATTCAAATAGACAAATAACTGTAATATGAAATCAATGAAAATTACTAGAAAGGGCTTAACCAGCCTGATCCTTCTAGTGCTGATGATGATTGGGTTATCCAATGCAGATGCTCAGAGCAGAAGAGAAAGAAAAAAGCAAGAGGAAGAAGCTGCTAAAAAAGCTGCTACTCAGACTCAAAAAGCCCCTGAGAAAAAAGGAGGAATTCAGCCTTTCAGTAAGGTAATCACCAAAGATGCCGAAACTGATGAAGGTTTATTCAATGTACATAAGCTAGACGATAAGTACTACTTTGAAATTTCTGATAGCTTGTTGAATAGAGACATGCTAATGGTTACCAGAATTGCAAAAACTGCATCAGGCATTGGTTTTGGTGGAGGTAAAACTAACACTCAAATGCTTAGATGGCAGAAAGAGGGTGATAAGATTTTGCTTAGAATTATCTCTACTCAAGTAACCGCTGCAGATTCTTTGCCAATTGCAGAGGCTGTAGAGAACTCTAACTTCGCACCAATATTAGCTTCATTCCCGATCAAAGCTATCGCTAAAGATTCAGCAGGTAGTGTAATAGACGCTACTTCATTGATGTCTAGCGATAATAAAACTATGGGTCTTCCTGGTTACTACAGAAGTGCTTACAGAGTGACAAGATTGGATAACGATCGTTCTTATATCACTAGAGTAAGTGCTTACCCAGAGAATATTGAACTAAGACATGTAAAAACTTATTTCGCAGGTAATTCTCCTTCTTCTAGTGCAGATGAGTCAATTACTGTTGAAATGAGTAACTCAATGATTCTTCTACCTAAAGTGCCTATGCAAAGAAGACTTTTCGATAGAAGAGTAGGTTGGTTTGCTAGAGGTACTACAGACTATGGCCTAGATGTTCAACAGTCTAAGACAGTAAGATACTTAGACAGATGGAGACTTGAGGTTAAGGAAGAAGATATGGACAAGTTCAGAAGAGGAGAGCTTGTTGTGCCTAAGAAGCAGATTGTTTATTATATCGATAGAGCTACCCCAGACAAATGGGTAAAATACATTAAGCAAGGAGTAGAAGATTGGCAAGTAGCTTTTGAGGCCGCTGGTTTCAAAGATGCTATCATTGCTAAAGAAGCACCGTCTAAAGAGGAAGATCCAGATTGGAGTCCGGAAGATGTAAGATACTCTACCGTAAGATACTTAGCCTCTCCAATTCCAAATGCTAATGGTCCTCACGTTTCTGATCCTCGTTCGGGTGAAATTCTTGAGTCAGACATTAACTGGTATCACAATGTAATGACTCTTTTGAGAAGATGGTTCTTCGTTCAGACTGCGGCTATCAACCCAAGAGCACAATCTCCAGAGTTTGATGATGAAGTAATGGGTCGTTTGATCAGATTCGTTTCTTCTCATGAGGTAGGTCACACACTTGGTCTTCCTCACAACTTCGGTTCTAGTAATGCATATCCTGTAGACTCTTTGAGGTCTGCTGAATTTACGCAAAGAATGGGTACAGCACCATCTATCATGGACTATGCCAGATTCAACTATGTGGCTCAGCCAGAAGATAAAGGTGTGGCACTTATGCCAGAGATTGGAGAGTACGATAAGTATTCAATTGCATGGGGTTATAGACCTATTTTGGATGCAAACTCTCCAGAAGCTGAACTTCCTACATTGAGAAAATGGATTGAAGATAAGAAAGGAGATCCTCTTTACAGATTCGGGCGTCAAGGTAACTCTAATGACTATACTGCTCAAAGTGAAGATTTAGGAGATGATGCCATGAAGGCTAGTGCTTATGGTATTGCTAACCTTAAGAGAATTGTTTCTAATGTTCGTGATTGGACCTACGTTCAGGGCTCTGACTATACTGAACTTGAAGAAATGTATGGTGAGGTTCGCTCTCAGTTCAACAGATACATGGGTCATGTAAGAAGATATGTTGGTGGTGTGAAAGAAGATTACAAAACTGCCGATCAGGATGGTCTAGTTTATACTCACGCTCCAAAGGCTAAGCAAAAAGAAGCTGTTAAGTTCTTAAATGATGAATTGTTTAACACACCAATGTGGATGTTGGACAACGAAATTATTGGTAGACTTCAAGATTATGGTGCGGTTGAAAGCATGAGATCTTTACAAGCTTCTACCCTTAATGATTTATTAGGGTGGGGTAAACTTGGTAGAGTAATAGAGAACTCTACTCTGAATGGCTCTGAAGCTTATAGCATCTTAGAATTAACTGCTGACATCAGAAATGGTATTTGGTCAGAGTTGAGAGTGGGTAAGGCTATTGATACATATAGACGAAACTTACAAAGAGCACATATTGAAAGACTTGGTGAATTATTGACAGAAGATGAATCAAACTCTAGGTTTGGCAATAGTATTGATGCTTCTCAGTCTGATATTAGACCAATTGCAAGAGCCGAACTCAAAGCACTTCAGTCATCTATCAGATCTGCCATTTCAAGAACATCAGATAGAATGAGCAAAATCCATTTGGAAGATGCTCTTGTAAGGGTAAATGACATATTAGATCCGAAGTAATTTGGAGATTGCATTAAAGTACAAAGGGCTGCTCATTTGAGTAGCCCTTTTATATTAAATCATTCTTCTTAATCGAATACTTTTTCTGTACAGGTTCCCGTTTCTCTTAATTATTAGCTCTAAGGTTGAGCCGGGATCTCCTCGCAAGAGACCATTCATCTCAGACATCGAAAAGAAGAAAACAGGCTTTCCCGAAATTGCAATTATTTCGTCTCCTGTTTCTAAAGAGACTTCTTCAGCTGGTGAGTTAGGTATTATAGAGCTTACAACATACTCATTTAGCTCTTTACCTTGTGCTACAAAAGTGAAACCAGCTCTATTGAACTTGAACTCTTCTCTATAATTTTTCTCTTTCTTAAAGTAAGCGACTTCATTAGCATAGTCGTATATAATGTTGAACTTTGATAAAACATCCGAGCCAATAGTTCCATACCTTATTATGGAGCCATCATCATCCGTCAAGTTTTTCTGTATCTTCCAATCCTGTGGAAATGAGGTTAGCACTTTTCTGAACGTAAATTTTCCGCCTATGTTAACCTTTTGGACTCTTCCAATTTTTCCTTCTAGGCTACCCGTAATACTGCTACCCAACGTGTGTTCTATTGTTTTTCTTGGGAGGACAATTTCATCATGCCTTTGTTCATCCAAGAATATAGCGCTGCTGGCTCCAGTATCAATTAATAAGCTGGCTTTTATCTTCTTTTGACCTTTCTGCTTTATTTCTGTGATTATGTAAGGCCTAAAACCCTTAACATCGATCTTTACCTTTTTATAGCCTTTCGGAGCTTTAAATTTACTATGGTCATAAAGCCTTATTCTTTCTTCTTCATAATCTATTTCAACAACAAATCTGTTGAATAACTCTGACCCAAGAATACCATGGGCATCAATGCCTAGCATACCCTTAATGTCCAAATTGTTTTCTTTAAGTACGAGCATGGTTTGTTGTGACGCCTCTACACCTGTCATCTTTATATTAAGGTCGCTTGCTACTAGCAAGTCTGTAACCTTGTTACCGTTCGAAGCATAGACGGGAATTTCGCGTGCGTTAACCAAGTTATTCTCTCCTATAACCCACCGATCAAAGACCAAACCTGATTCCGAACCAGTGTCTAGAATGAAGTTGAATGGCCCTTTACCATTAAGTACAATGGGAACTACTATTAAGTTACTTTCTTCTCGAAAGCTTAATTCTACATAACCTTTGCCATCAGATAATGAGAACCCAAGAGGGTTTTGAGCAACGGCCTGAAAACAGAGGACTGCCAGAGCCAGAGTAAGTAATTTTCCTTTCATGAGTTCTTTGATTTGACTGTATTAAGAACACATACGATATATGTTCACCCTTAGTTTTTGCCGAATATCCTTTTGTATAAAGGCTTCCTGTAAATAAACTGTGAAAGTATAAATGGATATATCATAAAGGTTAAGATGTCATTGTAGCTCTTGAATTCTACTATATCTTGGATTTCCGTACCGTTACTCAATTGTTTGATTAGGTGTTTGTGTCTCCAGAAGACGAGGCCATGAGGTAATTTCACTCCTTCATCAATAAAGTAGTATTCTCCCTCTATTTCGGATTCAGCAACTATTTTACTTGTCCATGTCTGTTTAAAGAGAAAAAAATTTAGTTCTAAGCTTACAATATCTCCCGGTTTGGAACCATCATACCTTTTTAGAGTGACTTTTGGAAAAGGTGGACTGAGCCTGCTTAAGAGGTCATCGTTAAAACCGTTTTTCACATTTATAAATGATTGACCTACTTTTGTCTTTACGGTAAACTTCATGTGCTAGAAACCAATAATTTTGCTCGTTTGTTAGGCGGATTACGTGAGTTCTTGTTCGCTGCAGTCTTTGTTATTATATTAAAGTAGTTCGCCTCAACACAAAAATAATGTTTACTTATCAAGTTAATAAGGCATGTATAATCAGGGCAATAACTTTTTGCTCGTTAATGGTCTTATGTCTTTCCATAAGGTCTCAAGATTTTGGAAATAGAAAAGCGAAATACATCAGAGACACGTCTCCTTTTTCTAAGGCGATAGATTTTCACAATAAGGCTAAATCTGCAATTGGCAAGGGGCGCACAGACGAGGCGATAACAAATTATTTGGCTACAATCGAGGAGTACAATTCCATTTATAATTCTGCTAAAGATGCTGGTAATTATGAGTTGGCTATTAATGCACTAATAGAAAAAGCTGATATAGAAAGAATAATCTATCCAGTGGATACAGCTTTCAATAGTCTGGATCAGGCCTCGGTGTTGCTTAGAAATGAAATACCAATCGAAAACTTTCTATGGTTCAAAACATACTTATCATATGGTCAAGTGGCTCATGTGGGTTCAGATTTTTATAGGGCTACTGACTATTTAGATTCTGCTCAGATTCTTTACCAGAAGTCTGAATCTTATGATAGTTCAAAGTATAGAGACTTGTTAGAGTACAAGTTTTATGGTTACCTGTATTCCAACAAGAGTATTGATACCGTACAGAAATATATAGATATCCGCTTTGATTGGGAGAGTGAAGAGCAAAAGAAGGATCCAAACCCACAGAGGCTTATATATTTATTAGAAGACTATCCAGATATCTATACTCAAAATGGAGAATATGAAATTGCCTTAGCTTACGCTATTAGCAATTATAAGTTTTTTAATCAGAATAGATCGAAAATTAAAAATAAGGATAGATACGCAGAAGTGTACTTCGATCTTGCTTTAGCTCTGTTTAATAAAGATCAATTTTTGAAATCACTTCAAATTGTTGAGGAATACCTCCAATCTAATGAAAGTAGAATTAATCCACGTTCTTATCTAACTATGATCTCTCTAGCGGGTCTAATTCATGAGGAGATTGGAGATCATGAAAGGGCTCTCTCTTATTTTCAGGAGTTTTTGAACGTAAAAGTTTCTTCTTTTGATGAGCAGTCACAGAGAAACCATAAAATAGCGCGAGCGACTGCCTATTTAAATGTAGGAATTAATCTCTATAGACTTGAAAAAAGAGAATTAGCCCTTGAGAATTATCGCAAGTCTTTAGATGAAATGAAGGGAATTGTAGAATTCCCTAGCACAGCATTAATCAATTGCTATCGATATATCGGAGACTTTTATGTACAGGAGGGTCAATGGGAAGACGCCCTTATTAGTTATGATAGTGCCCTTAGGAATACAGAGTTGAAATATACTGATCCTATATTGGAGTTTCCCAAAACAGATAGCATTTCACGTTTTTCTTTAGAGTCGCTGACTTTACTAAAAAAGAAGTCTAGTGCCATATTAAATAATGGTGGTCAAAATCAACAAAGATCACTTGAGTCGGTAATTGAGTATGTCGATAAAACTGATGAGAAAATAAGAGCAAATAGAGAGGATCTATATAAGTCTGATGGGAAACTCTTTTTGAGTCAGTTCTTTAAAGATATGTATGAGACGGGTATAGAGGCTTGTTTTAAGTTATATCGACTCACAGGGGAGAACAAATATGCCAGAAGAGCCTTTGAGTATGCTCAAAGAAGTAAGTCCAACCTTTTTTTAGAACAAGAAAAAGACTACAAGGAGTTTACAAGCTCTGATATTCCCCTTGGGTTAAAAGAAGAATATTATAAAAGCTCGGCTAGGCTAGAAAACCTTAAGGTGCAGCTCTATAATGCTTTAGATAACTCAGTTACTGGTGACTCAGTATTGAGATTAAGCGATCAAATAATAAACCTTGAAACTCAAACAGAGTCTTTGCGAGATAGTATTTCAGAAAATTTTGAATTGAATGGTTCAGAAAAGTCAGCGGCTATTATCGCTCCAGATATAAAGGATAGGTCTATTTTAATTGAGTATTTCTATGGTCAAAAGAATGTATTTGCCTTTGGCTTGAATAATGAAGGAGATATATTTTTCGATAAAACATCCAATGATCAACTGCTGGAAGAGAGTTTAGAAGGTTTTTTAGAGATTGTATCAACCCCACCCGATTATGAGCGTTTCGAAACAGACTTAACTGACTACCGGAAATATGCATATAACCTGTATAAGCGTTTATTAGAGCCTACACTCGAGAAAATGTCTGGGTCTGTCAATGAGTTGATAATAGTTCCTGATGAATTCCTTACAAGAGTACCGTTTGAGGCATTTTTGCAAGACAATGGTGAGGGCAAAACTTATTGGGACTTTGACTATCTGATCAAGTCCTTCAATATTCGATATCTGATTTCTTCTAATAGAAAAGAAAGTGAAAGATCTTCTATTAAAAAGGAATCCAAAATATTGGGTATGGGCTTTAGTGAGTCTTTGAACACAAACTCCGGCTCGTCAAGCTTATCATCTCTGCCAGGGACAGAAAGGGAGATTCAGTTCTTAGACGCTAGTTTTGACGGAGACTATTATTTAGGAGCTGAAGGCTCTAGAGAAAGATTTCTGTCCGATGCCAAAGACTATGACATAATTCATTTGGCAGTACACGGAAAAGCGGATAGCTCAAATAGGTTTCAATCTAGTCTAATTTTTAATGGTAAAGACAGTGTTTTAAACACTAACCAACTCTACTTAGCAAATATAAGAGCTCAATTAGCTGTTCTCAGTGCTTGTGAAAGCGGCAAGGGTCAAATTGAATCAGGAGAAGGGACATTTAGTATTGCAAGAGGGTTTGCTATTGTGGGTGTACCTAATATTGTAATGAGCCTTTGGGAGGTTAATGATAGAACTACCTCTTCACAAATGGTTGACTTCTATAATAATTTTTTAAACAATGGATTAGATTTGAATTCATCGCTCCGTCAAGTGAAATTAGATTACATTAAAGAAGGCGATTCATATTTAAGTCACCCTTATTATTGGGCTAGTTTTATTCACCTTGGTCAGAATATAGAGTTTGAGGAGAGTTTTTTAAAGAGGAATTTAGGCTTGGCTATTTTATTAATGGCTAGTGCTTCAATTCTGATTATCATGATCTTTTGGTATAAAAAAAGAAAAGGAATCCAATAGGACTCCTTTTCTCGCGTGCATGTGTGTGATTAGAGAGTATCTTAATACTTATCTAGGATAAAAGCTCTTCCATCAAGTCCATCTCCAGATCTTCCTCTGAACCTTCTGAATTTTCTTTCGACAACTACAAATAGTGCTAAATCACCTTCTCCTAAGTTATCGATAGGCTGATCTGTCATAAAGCTGTAACTTTTTTCACCAGCCATATCTGAAACTATTCCATACTGGAATAATCTACGACCACGGGTATCCTCATCAAAATTGCTAGAGCCATCAGGTGCATCATCTTGAGCGTCAGGGTTCCCTGGAGGCTTTCTTACAACAATAATTACAGGACCACTATCCATATCATCTGTATTGAGAGTGTATCCCATTTCTTCTAGAAGAGATTTTGCTTTCTCTTTATACTCAGATTCTCTAGTAATAACATTGGCTAAAGAACCTATCGTAGCGTCTTCATCATTATTTTTCAAGTGAGCTAAAGCAAGATACCATTCAGATTGTGCTTTAAATCCAGAATAGTTGTTGATTACGGTATTTAAGTTTTTGATGGCTTCTTCTGCTTTTCCGAGTTCAAGTTGACTAGCTCCTAAGTAGAAATAGTTCATAGCACTTGGTTCAGCAGCTACTAAAGAGGTTAACATTTCCTCTGATGCATAAAAGTCTTTTGCGTCAAAAGCCATGAATGCTTTATCTTCTAAAGATAAATTTTCTTCAGCAGTACCCCTTACTTGGCCTGTAAGGCTATTGTAAGAAGTAAAGTGTTGATTAAAAAGCTCTTGATTTGACGGAGGGCTATTAAAGTCTCTTAGCCCAATGTAGCTAATGGCAGCTATTAGCACAAGGCTAGCAGCAATTGAAATTACTTTTTTCATAACAGTCTGATCTTTGGTTGTTTTACCTTTTTCGATAGAGGTCTCAATTCCATCGAAAAAGGATTTAATGTCGTTGCGAGCGCTTTGCCTTACTTGAAGACGAATTTCTTTTAATTCCTGAAATTCTTGATTGAATGCAGGATCGTTCAGAAGCCTACTTCTAAACTTACGTTTCTCTTCCGGAGAAAGCTTTCCGGATAGATATTCTTCAATCAATTCAAAATCACTCATGTCTTTATTGTAACAGTCTCTTAATTCTTTGAATGCACTTGTACTTCAAGTTTTTCACCGTGTTCCCATTCTTGTAACCTAGTATTTCAGCGATCTCATCGTTAGAAAGATTGTTAAAGTAGAACAGTCTTAAAATATCAGCACACGGGTTTTGGAGGTTTTCAATAACGCTTTTTATCTGATTAATTTTTGAATCGGAATCTTGTTGGGTCTCATCAAGCTCTTCTAGAAGAAGATGATCTTCATATTCTTCGTTAAAAGAAAGTTTAGAGTCTCTTCTAGAGTCGGATAACAGCTTGTTTTTGCCAATGGAATACAAATAAGTTTTTATTCCAGCGTCATTCATTTCCTCGATTACATCTTCTAGAACGTTTTCATAGAAGGAGAGAATGGCGTATTGAAAAATGTCAATTGCCTGCTCGTAACTACATTTATGTGAGTAAGTAATCCATTTGATGAAACTTGGTCGAAACTTCCGATAAATTTCCTCTAGGGCTTCCTTATCACCAGCTTTAAGCCGCAAGATCAACGAGTTTTCACTCATGCTCTCTTCTCTTTAGTGATTTTAAAGTTGAAATGTCACCCAAAGGAGAGTGAAATTTTTTCAAATTTTTTTCAGGCATAGGTTTTTATAGAAAATTACTACTAATGAGAATAACAAATCTGGGTATGATTATATCTCGGGAGAAAGTTAAAAATAATTTGTTGGAAATGGGTGACAATTGCTTTTTCCAATCACTAATTGATACAAGGGTGAAGTTATGGGAATGCGATCGTACTACTTAATTGATAACAAAATTCAGTCTCTCGAAGAGACTGATGGAGGAGCTCAACAACTGAAGAAGTCTAAGTCTGCCTCGATTTTAGCTGAGCAAAATGTTCTTATCGTAGACGATAGTCCCATTAACCTTATTGTAGCTGAAAAAACGCTTTCAAAATTCGGAGCCACTTGTTTTCGAGCAATTTCTGCTAAAGAAGGGCTGAAAGTCTATAATCAGGAGAAGATTGATTTAATTCTGATGGATTTACATATGCCTGTTATAGATGGATTTAAGGCTACAGACCTAATTCGCGAAACCGAGAAGTTTCACTCATCCCCAATTCCTATTATGGCTTATACTACCTTTTCTTACGATGAGGTAATGGAGGGCATCAAGAATCATAAGCTTGATGGTTACATCGGAAAACCATTTACTCAAGCCCAAGTGATAGGTTCTATCTTCGAAGTGCTAAGTTTAAAGCAACAGAAATACAAGCAAGCCTAGTTCTGTTCAATAACTTGCTTTCTATCAATTGTTAATTCAATAGCCATCAGCTATTTTTGGCACAAACATCTAAAAATGGCCAAAGACAGTTTAATCTTTGATTTAATCAGCAAAGAAAAGGAAAGACAAACAAAAGGTATCGAGCTTATTGCTTCTGAGAATTTTGTTTCTGATGATGTAATGCATGCAATGGGTTCAGTGCTCACAAATAAGTATGCTGAAGGCTTACCGGGTAAAAGATATTATGGCGGTTGTGAAGTTGTAGATGAAGTAGAAAACATTGCCATAGATAGAATTAAGGAGTTGTTCGGAGCGGTTTGGGCTAATGTCCAACCACACTCTGGAGCTCAGGCCAATGCTGCTGTTATGTTAGCCTGTTTGAACCCAGGCGATAAAATCTTAGGTTTCGACCTATCTCACGGAGGGCATTTAACCCACGGATCAACAGTAAACTTTTCTGGAAAACTCTATCAACCATTCTTCTATGGTGTAGAAAAAGAGACAGGCCTTATCGATTGGAACAAGGTAGAAGAAACTGCTAAAAAGGAAAAACCTCAGATGATTATCTGTGGAGCCTCGGCATATAGTAGAGACTGGGATTATGTGAGGCTTCGTGAAATAGCAGATTCTGTTGGAGCTATTCTGTTGGCTGATATTTCTCATCCTTCAGGATTAATTGCTCGTGGTCTTTTGAATGATCCGCTTGAGCATTGTCATATTGTAACCACCACCACTCATAAAACCCTCCGTGGACCTAGAGGAGGTTTAATTATGATGGGAGAGGATTTTGAAAACCCTTGGGGTCATTCTACTCCAAAAGGTCAGGTAAAGATGATGTCTCAATTATTAGATGGTGGTGTTTTCCCTGGAACTCAAGGCGGCCCACTAGAGCACGTTATTGCAGCGAAGGCTGTAGCTTTTGGAGAAGCTTTGAGTGATGACTATATGTCTTACATTATTCAGGTGAAAAAGAATGCTCAGGTAATGGCCGAATCTTTTGTAAGGAAAGGATATGATCTAATATCTGGAGGAACAGATAATCACCTGATGTTGATAGACCTTAGGTCTAAGGGATTGAGTGGAAAATTGGCTGAAGCAGCGCTTGGTCAAGCAGATATCACTATTAACAAGAATATGGTGCCATTCGATGATAAGTCACCTTTTGTTACCTCTGGAATGAGAATTGGCACAGCAGCTATAACCACTAGAGGCTTTGTTGAATCAGATATGGAGAGAATAGTAGACTTAATAGATAAGGTACTGGCTGCTCCTGAAAATGAAGCAAGCCTTGCCTCAGTAAGGAAAGAAGTTAACGATTGGATGGGTACCTATCCTTTATTCAAAGCATAATTGGCACTAGATCAACTTTTTGATGAAGATGAGAAGGAAATGGGCTTTCTGGATCATCTGGAAGAGCTAAGATGGCACCTAGTGCGATCAGTTCTCGCCATTGTGGTATTCACTGTACTGGCTTTTATCGCGAAAGACTTCTTCTGGGATGTTCTCGTGATGGGGCCAACTAATTCAGACTTTTGGACGTACCGAAAGCTTTGTGAAATAGGAGATTTAATTGGTTCATCTGCCTTGTGTATAGATGATATGCGAATTGAGGTTCAAAATAGAACCTTACAAGGTCAGTTCTTAGTTCATATTAAATCTTCTTTTGTGGCAGGCTTAGTTTTAGCCTTTCCTTATACTTTTTGGGAGATCTGGAGATTTGTGAAGCCAGGCTTAAGATCTAATGAAAAGAAGGCCTCTAGAGGTGTTGTTGCAGTAGTAACTCTCCTTTTTCTTATGGGAGTATCATTCGGCTACTTCATTGTAACTCCACTAAGTATAAACTTTCTATACAACTATCAACTAAGTGATCAAATTCGGAACATCCCAGACGTTTCTAATATTCTTGGCACCGTTTCTACATTGGCCTTAGCTTGTGGTTTAATGTTTCAATTGCCAGTAGCTTCTTACATGCTCTCAAAAGCGGGTATTGTAACTCCAGAACTAATGAAGCGATTTAGAAGGCACGCTATTGTAGTTATTCTAGTGGTTTCTGCCGTTATAACACCGCCCGATGTTTTCAGTCAAATACTTATTGCATTGCCTTTATCTGGGCTATATGAAATAAGCATCATCATATCTAAGAGAGTAAATAAGAGAAGGGACAAAGAACTATACGAATCATGAGAAAAATAGGAATTGGAGGAGACCATGCAGGTTTCGAATACAAAGAAGAGCTTAAGAAAATTCTATCAAGTAAAGGGTTCGATGTGACTGACTTTGGTCCAGACTCAGACGCTTCTACTGATTATCCGGACTATGTGCACCCAATGGCTACAGCTGTTGAAAAGGGTGACCTTGAATTAGGTATTGCTATTTGCGGTAGTGGTAATGGAGTTTGTATGACCGTGAACAAGCATCAGGATATTAGAGGTGCATTAGTATGGAATACAGAATTGGCGGCATTGGCGCGCCAGCATAACAATGCTAATATAGTTTGTATACCTTCCAGATTTATTGATTTCGATTTGGCTTCTGAAATTGTTGATACTTTCTTGAATACTGATTTTGAAGGAGGAAGACACCAAAGAAGAGTAGGAAAGATCGCTTGTCAGTAAAGCGGTCCTACATACAGCATTACCAATATAAGTAGGATAACTAGGCTGAAAGTTAGTTCAGCCATCCACTTTTTCTTTGTATTCAGTAAGTGTTCTGTTAAAAAGTAACTTAAAGACACAATCAACAGGTTTGTGCTGCTCGCTGAATTTCCAGAAAGAAACAGCACATGTAATATTCCGAACAGGCCTATCCAAGTAAAAACTCGCTTCACAGTAATTTGTAGGTTTGTCATTCCCATTCCAGCTAAATTGCTAGCACTAGTTTTCAGGCTTATTAGCAAAGGAAGAGCTAATGCTATACCTATGTTTATAAGCCATGTGCTATTGAACTGAAAGGTTGAAAGACCTTTGTAAAACAGACCCCAGAAGTCAGAACCTTTTTCTAGATAAAGGAAAGGCAGCCAGGCTAGTAGCAAGACCATAGCAAGACCCCAAAACAGTAGTAAATACCTTCTGCCCACCGTTCCAGAATAAAATAGGAATAGGATGAGAATAAGGACAAGAAGCCAGATATAAGGAATATGAAATAGACTGGCTAAAGCCAAAGTGCTCCCTATGCTTAGAATTTTTTCGTCACTGTTTCTGAACCTCAAATGTTGATGCAAGAATAAGAAGGCAATCAGCAGAAAGCTTGTGCCTAAAAGTTGGGAAGTCAGAAAGAAGTTGTCTGAATTAAAAGAGATAAGAATAACGTAGAGTGCTGAAGGAATAAAAGAGTTATCCTCAAAAGCCGAGTTTCTTATGAGGAGAGCGTTCAACAAGGTAGCATTCCACAAAATAATCAATGCTGCAAAAGATGCATTGAGATAAGCGTTGCTGAGTATAAAAGAAAGACCTGCCGAGAGAAGTTGAAACAGAGGGCCAGCACCCTCGTTAAAGTAGGTTTCTATACCATTAAGCTTAATTTGATCGAAAGTCGCTTCTGTACCTACAGCCAGAAAAAAGAAGAGCCGTGTTAGAAACAATAAGACAATCAGTCCGAATATTCTAAAGGGGTCATTTTGTCGAAAATAACTAAGCAATGGTCTTAATTTAACTACGAGCTAAGGTATAAAATGCAAAGGAAGGAAAATCAATCAATAAATCAGATATTTGTGCAATGGCTACAAAAAGACAGCAAAAATTTTCAAAACTAATTAAAGAGGAGGTTAGCAAAATCTTCCATCTTCAATTTTCAGCACAGTTCTCAGGTAAGTTGGTTACCATTACAGATGTTGAAATGAGCCCTGATCTCGGGTTTGCTAAAATCTTTGTGAGTGTATTTCCAGTTCTTCATTCCGATGAGGTTGTGAGTTTTATTGAAGAGAATAAGTCTAAGGTGCGTGGAGCTTTAGGAAGAGCTATAGGCAAAGAGGTAAGAATTGTTCCTGAAATAGCTTTCTTCTTAGACAGCACTGCAGAACAAGCCTCAAAGCTAGACTCACTCATTGATTCATTGGATATTCCTGATCTAGACCCAACGGACGAAGAAGATTGAATGTCTCCACGTTTATAGCTAAGCGGTACTTTACTACCACTAAAAAGAAAAACTTCATTCAAGTGCTTTCTTGGATTTCCATGTTCGGGGTGGCAATAGGTACTATGGCGCTTATCGTAGTGCTGTCGGTTTTCAACGGATTAGGAGAAGTTCTCAGAGGGGTTTATAGCACATATGATGCTGATTTCAAGATTGTACCTCTAGAAGGAAAGTCGTTTTCTTTAACAGATGAGCAATTAGGCCAGATTCAGCAGGTTCAAGGAATACAATCTTATTCAAGAATAATCGAAGACAATGCTGTGGCCATTCACCGAGATCAGCAAGCGGTGGTGCAGTTGAGAGGTGTAGAGCAATCGTTCATTGAAACCAATAAGCTAGATACATTTTTGGTTCGTGGCAACCTTGAAGTTAGAGATGATAAAGGTAGAAATAGTGCTATTCTGGGAGCAGGGTTGTACTACGAGTTAGGGGCTCTGATAGAAACTGGTGCCTATGAGATCGAACTTATTTACCCTAAAAATTTGAGGCCAGGAGCATTGCCAAGTACCAATTCGGTGAGAAGAGTTAGACTTAGACCTGCTGCCCAAGTAAACATTGATGAAGTGCTTAACGAAAAGCTTCTTTTAACTTCGTTTGAAGCAGCCAGTGAGGTATTAGACTATAAGAATCGTTACACTGCTTTAGAAGTTTACTTTACTTCAGATGCTAATGCCGATAAGATTGAAGAGGCCTTAGAAGGCATTGTAGGAGATAAGTATGCCATTCTCAATAGCGACCAACAGCACAGTGAGATTATGAATGCGGTTAAGGTGGAAAAGCTCTTCACATATCTTGCGTTAAGTTTCATCACCCTCATTGCTTCATTCAACATTTTCTTCTCTCTTTCAATGCTAGCAATAGAAAAAAGGAGAGATATGTCTGTACTCTATGCCATTGGCGCACCTACGAAAATGGTCAGGCAGATCTTCTTAAAACAAGGAATTCTGATTGCCTTTATTGGTGCCTTCTTTGGAATGGTGCTAGGCCTTTTACTTTGCTACTTGCAGGACCGCTACGGCTTGGTTGGTTTGGGCATGGCTAACGCAGTGGTTCAGGCTTACCCTGTAAAGATAGTTTGGACAGATGTTGCGCTAGTGGCCGTTAGCATCACACTTATCACTATTGTTACCTCATATAGGCCCGCTCTTTTGGCCTCCAAGGTTAATCCTATCGAGTTTCTCGATTAATTCGTAATACATCATTTTTCTCTTTTTGAGAATGGACTAAAAGGCTTAATTTGCGAGTCGGTCAATGCAAAAATGAAGGTATCTACAGCTCAACCCTTTCAGTTAATCTACTCCCTTTATCAACATGAATACCTTGGGTATCTCTTTGAATCATTTGTGGTTCAATTAGATGAGAAAGGTCGACTTACTTTACAGCATCAAAACATTTCATCGAAAAACGCCAGAGAGTTCGAGTCTGGTTGTGATGAGAACGACTATAAGCTCATTAAACTGATGGATGAGATGCAGCAAGATTCTGTTGTACTCAAGTTCTATAAGAAGAAGGTAAAGCCAGACGAGTTCTTTTTTAAGGTTTATGATAAAGAGCGAGGAGATAAGGTTCTTCAAGAGTCTATTGAACTGTATTTAGAGACGAGAAGAGCCAAAATTCTCGACCTACTGAAGGGAAAAATGATCTTTGAGATGGGGCGAGACGGAGAGCCTGCCTGGAAGCAAATTCATTGGGTAGAAGAGAAGGCAACGGTACTTTTCCATTTTAGGAGAAACGATGATAATACTCATTACTTTCCCACCATTAAGCTGCAAGGCGAAAAGCTAGAATGGCAATACAATAACTCATATTTGGTTTGTCTTGAACCTGCTTGGCTTATTGTAAAAGATAAACTCATAAGCTTTGAGAAAAATGTAGACGGCAATAAGCTAAAGCCCTTCCTCAATAAGAAGTTTATTGTTATTCCGCAGAAGGTAGAAGAAACTTACTACCAGAAGTTTGTGACTCAATTGGTGGCTAGCTTCGATGTTTATGCCAAGGGATTCGAAATAAATGCAGAGAAATACCCAACTCAACCGGTTATTAATTTCTCTGAGCTTGTGCAAACAACTAATGGAACACTTTTCGATAGCAGTGGGCGAAGCAATCAACTTAAAGATGAAGAAGACTCCAAAATTCTTTTCAAGCTCGCCTTTAAATATGGCCCGTATCAATTTAACTATGAAAAACAACCTCTAGCCTCTGTTAAGCTAGAAAAAAGCAATGGCTCCTATATTTTCCATAAGGTGAATAGGAATGCAAATGTTGAGGTTGAAATGGTGCAGGAGCTTAGTAAAAGAGGCTTAAAGTTTCAGAATGGAAGAGCCACTTTGCCAAGAGCAACGGCTTTCAACTGGTTAAATGAAAATGCTGACTTTTTACACGACTTCGGAATAGAGGTTCAGCAAACTGATACGGAGAGGAAAAAATACTTTGTTGGAGAGTCTAAGATCGAGATTAAGGTGGAAGAAGGTATCGATTGGTTCGATATTAAGGCTACTGTTCGATTCGGTGAATTTGAAATCACTTTCCAAGAGCTAAGAAAACTTATCAACAAACATAAACGCGAGGTTAAACTACCTAATGGAGAAATAGCGGTTATTCCAGAGGCATGGATTAAAGACTATGCAGAGCTTTTCGCGTTTATGGAAGAAACAGACGATCAGTCTACTTTGAAACTAAGAAAGCATCACCTTTCCCTTATTCAGGACCTTCAAAGCGGAAGTTTAGCGCAGGTCACTATGGATAGGAAGCTGCAAAAACTTCAGGAGTTTGAAGAAATAGAAGACTACGAAATGCCGGCTGCTTTTAATGGCACCTTAAGACCTTATCAGAAAGCTGGTTACAACTGGATGCGTTTTCTATCTGAATACAATTTTGGTGGCTGTTTGGCAGACGATATGGGTTTGGGTAAAACCGTACAAACTCTGGCGCTTTTACAGGCTCAAACGGAACACTCCTCTGGCCAGGCTTCTTTGTTGGTTATGCCTACCTCGTTGATCTACAACTGGCAGATTGAGGCCTCTAAGTTTACACCAAACCTTAGGGTTTTGGTCTACACTGGAACCAACCGCGATAAAAATGCAGAACAATTCGCTAATTATGATTTAGTCGTTACTTCCTATGGTATCACACGAATAGACATAGATATTTTATCTTCTTACTATTTCAATTATGTGATACTAGACGAGTCTCAGGCCATTAAAAACCCTGACTCACTAATCGCTAAGTGCGTAACCGAGCTTAAGTCCAGACATCGCCTTATTCTTACGGGTACTCCGCTAGAAAACAGCACCTTCGACCTATGGTCACAAATGAGCTTCATTAACCCAGGCTTATTAGGTGCAGCTAAATATTTTAAGAACGAGTTTCAGCAGCCGATTGAAAAACGTGGAGACATTGATAAAACCAGAAAGCTCAATGTCATTATCAAGCCATTTATTCTGAGAAGGCAAAAATCACAAGTGGCAAGAGATCTTCCTGAGAAGTTCGAGAGTGTGAAGTACAGCCAAATGACTCCTGAACAAGAGGAGAAATATGAGGAGGTAAAATCGCACTACAGGAACCAAATTCTTGATACCATAGAGAAAAGCGGTATCAAAAAATCGCAGCTGCTGTTATTGCAGGGCTTAACCAAGTTGAGGCAAATTGCCAATCACCCTAAAATGGTTGAACCAGATTTTGAAGGGGGTTCAGGTAAGTTGGAAGATATCACCTATATGATTGAATCGGCCATTAGTGAAGGTCACAAGATCTTGGTGTTCAGTCAGTTTGTGAAGCATCTTTCCATTGTAAAAGAGTTTTTGGAAGATCGAAAAGTAGACTTCACTTACCTCGATGGTTCTACAAAAGACCGACAAGGTCAGGTAGAGAAGTTCCAGAATAATGAAGACATAAAAGTCTTCCTCATTTCCTTGAAAGCGGGTGGTTTGGGATTGAATCTCACCAAGGCAGACTATGTGTTCTTGCTAGATCCATGGTGGAACCCAGCCATTGAAGAACAAGCCGTAGATAGAGCACATAGAATTGGTCAGGTTAATACCGTTTTCACGTATAAGTTCATTACGCGCAATACGGTGGAAGAGAAGATTTTAGCACTTCAGAAGAACAAGCTCAAGTTGGCCAATGACTTGATTACCACAGAAGAAAGCTTCATTAAGAAGTTGACCACAGAAGATATATCGGAATTACTTAGCTAATTTGCCTTATGGCCAAAACCAAATCAGTATTTATCTGTCAAAATTGTGGTGCTACTTCCGCCAAGTGGATCGGTAAATGTCCATCCTGTAACGAGTGGAATACCTATACTGAAGAGGTGGTTTCTAAAGGCAAGAAAGAGGAAGACAGCTGGCGCGAAGAATCAGGTCCCGCGGTTAGACCAAAACCTATCAATATTCGCGAAGTAGAGAATAGCTCTGAAGAACGATTAGTTACTTACGATAAGGAGTTAAACCGAGTACTTGGAGGAGGAATTGTTGCGGGTTCGCTCGTACTAATTGGTGGTGAACCAGGCATTGGAAAGTCTACATTAATGCTTCAGTTGGCTTTAGCTGCTAGAAAGAAAAAAGTGCTATATGTTAGTGGAGAGGAAAGTCAGCAGCAGATAAAAATGCGTGCTGAAAGAATCGGAATTCAGACCGATCAATGCTTTGTACTTTCAGAGACTAATACACAAAACATCTTCGCCCAAATAAAAAATGTAAAGCCTGATTTACTAATAGTTGATTCTATCCAGACTTTGCACACAGAAAGAATAGAAAGTGCTGCAGGTTCTGTTTCTCAAGTTAGGGAGTGTACAGGTGAGCTAATGAAGTTCGCTAAGGAGACACAAACTCCTGTTTTCCTCATTGGTCATATTACCAAAGAAGGAAGCATTGCTGGCCCGAAGGTATTGGAGCATATGGTAGATACGGTCTTGCAATTCGAAGGCGACCGCCATTTGTCATATCGAATTTTGAGAACGGTGAAGAACAGGTTTGGATCTACCTCTGAATTGGGTATTTACGAAATGCAAACAGAAGGTCTTCGCCAAGTATCGAACCCTTCAGAAATTCTGATTTCTCAAAAAGCAGATGACCTAACAGGAATTGCGATTGGTGCAACCATTGAGGGGAACAGGCCTCTACTGATAGAAATTCAGTCGTTGGTGAGTTCTGCAACTTACGGCACGCCACAGAGAAGTTCAACAGGCTTTGATGCCAAGCGATTAAACATGCTTTTGGCAGTACTAGAAAAGCGTGGAGGTTTGCGGTTTGGAGCCCAAGATGTATTTCTGAATGTGGCAGGAGGAATCAGAATTGATGAACCAGCACTAGATTTAGCCGTTTGTGCATCTCTGGTGAGTGCGTATCATGATATTTCTATCTCAGATAAAGTGGCTTTTGCAGCAGAGGTCGGATTAGGTGGAGAAATTAGGGCTGTCAATCGTATTGAAAGCAGAATAGCTGAGGCCGAAAAACTAGGGTTCACAGAAATCTATATTTCTAAATTCAACACTAAAGGACTAGATCTTAAAGGAAGAAATGTAACGGTTAAGCCTTTCGCGAAGCTTAAAGAAGTGTTTGAAGATTTAATGGGCTAAAGGCCGAACCCTGCTCTTCCTTGTAAACCCCCAGTGTGGACGGCCAGAATTTTACTTCCCTTTTCAAACTGACCCTTTTCAATCATATCTAGTATACCATACAGCATTTTTCCCATATAAATGGGCTCTAGTTCCAGCTCAAACTGCTCTTCCATTGCCTTGATAAACTCTATTAAGTTGGGTTTGGTCTTTGCATAACCACCAAAGTGATATTCGTTTTGGATTGACCAGTTGTGAAGGCTTTCATGCCCGAAGCTTTGAAGTAAGTTGGCTACTTCATCTTGTAAAAAAGACCCTTTCAAAGAGCTGAACCCAATAATGTTTCCTTGCCCTTTCATTCCTGAAATAAGCCCAGCAATGGTTCCTCCTGTGCCAACAGCAAGGCAATAATAATCGAAAGGTTCAGGAATTAAACTAGGAATTTCTGCAGCTCCTTGAATAGCCAATCTGTTGGTTCCACCTTCAGGAATGAGATAGAACTCACCGAATTCGGCTCTTAATTGATTTATGAAGTGCTCCACAGTTTTGTTGCGATAGCTCTCCCTATCCACGTAGTGTAAATGCATTCCAGCATCTGTTGCAAACTGTAAAGTAGGGTTTAGCGGAATGTGCTCTTCGCCCCGAATAATACCAACGCTTTGAAACCCGAATAGCTTAGCTGCAGCAGCCACAGCATAAATGTGATTGGAATAGGCTCCACCGAAAGTGAGGAGCTTGTTGATGCCTCGATTTCTGGCTTCAAGCAGATTGTATTTGAGCTTGAACCATTTATTGCCAGAAATTTCTCCGTGAGTTTTGTCAAGCCTTAAAATACGCAGGTCAATTTGGTTTTCCGTGGCAACAGGGTGCTGAAACCTTTCGATTGGAAGCTGTTCATTGATCTGCGAAAAATCCATGGTGCAAGTTAGGTTGAGTTACGCCTTTCGACAAATCCCAATTATTGATCTAAATTTGCAAACTAATGGAAGAGCAGGACGAGTTATTTGAGCATCACCGTTTGGTGTGCGACCCAGGGCAGGAACCGTATAGAATCGATAAATTCTTGATGGATAGGTTGCCTAACGTTACAAGAAATAAGGTTCAGCAGGGCATAAAAGATGGCTTTGTGAAAGTAAATGGTAGTGAGGTAAAGCCTAACTACAAGGTGCACCCTGGCGATGAAATTATAGTTGAGCTTCCGGAGCCACCACGCGATACAGATGTTGTCCCTGAGAATATTCCACTCAACATTGTCTTTGAAGATGACCACATTTTAGTTGTCAATAAGGAAGCGGGAATGGTAGTGCACCCTGCATATAATAACTGGACGGGAACATTAGTGAATGCACTGACTTACCATTTTCAGCAGTTGCCAACCATGCCGGGAAATGATGGTAGACCAGGCTTGGTACACAGAATAGATAAAGATACTTCTGGCCTTCTGGTAATTGCGAAAACCGAAAAAGCCATGAGTAGTCTGGCCAAGCAATTCTTCGATCACAGTATTGAAAGAACCTACTACGCCCTAGTTTGGGGTGTACCGAAAGAGGAAATGGGCACTATAGATGTCCATTTAGGCAGAAGTGAAAAAGATAGAAGAGTAACCGTGGCTATCGAAGATGGCTCAAGAGGGCGTAACGCTATAACTCACTATAAGCTTTTGAAAGACCTTCGATACATATCGCTTATTCAGTGTAATCTGGAAACTGGTAGAACTCATCAGATTCGTGCACACATGAAGCATTTGGGGCATCCTTTGTTCAATGATGCTACCTATGGTGGAAATCAGGTATTGAAGGGAACTCAGTTTTCGAAGTACAAGTCATTTGTTGAAAATGCTTTTAAGTTGATGCCTCGCCAGGCACTTCATGCGAAGTCATTGGGCTTTATTCATCCTGAAACTAAGAAGTTTATACAGTTCAACTCAGAATTGCCAGAGGACTTTACAGCGGTAATGGAGAAGTGGGAGAATTATGTTCAGTATGAGTAGTTAAGCCACCACATACTTTAGCACGGCATACATATGGAAGCCCGTTCCACCTAAAACAAACAGGTGCCAAATAGCATGATGGTATTTTAGTTTACGCATTAGGTAGAAAGCCACACCAACGGTATAGGAGACTCCACCGTAAAGCATCATATTCACTACTTCTTGAGAAAGGATTTCGGCAATTTCATCGAACATAAGAAAGCCTAACCAGCCCATACCGAGGTAAGAAGCCAGTGAGATGAACTCAAGCTTTCCCGTAAGGAATATTTTGAAAACAATACCTGCAATGGCAATGGCCCAGACGGCAATTAGTAGATTAATTCCTAACGATGTGCCCCCTAAAACACCCCAACAAAATGGAGTGAAAGTACCTGCAATGAGCAGGTAGATAGATATGTGATCTAATTTCTTAAAAAGAAATTTCTTCGATTTAGATTTTACACTGTGGTACAGGGTAGAGGAAGAATAGAGAATGAATGCGGTAGCGCAGAAAACGGAAGTACTCCAAAACACAGCAGTGTTTTCAATTGGCTGAAGTAAAACGTAAATAAAAGCTACCAATGCTCCGAGAATGCCTATACCATGAGTTATAGCATTGGCCAATTCTTCTTCTGGAGTATAAATATCTACCTTAACTTCTTTTTTCACTCGGGTAACTTCTCACCACAAAATTTGCAATATAAAGCCTCAGTGTCATGGCCTTTTGAGTTACAGCTTTTGCAAGCTTTGTTTTTCTGGTTCTCTCTATCTTTTTGAAGCTCGACAGTGACAATACCCGTTGGCACAGCAATAATTGCGTAACCAAGAATCATCACAAATGAGGCGATGCTCTGACCCAAAATGGTTTGCGGAGCAATATCTCCATAGCCCACAGTGGTGAGCGTAACTATAGCCCAATAGATACTCAGCGGAATACTCGTAAAACCATTGTCTCTGCCTTCTACCAAATACATAACGGTACCCAGTAGAATCACCAGCATAACCACGGTACCCATAAAGACTGTGATTTTATGCCTACTGGCCTTTAATGCCCTTCCTAATTGCTCTCCTTCACCAACAAACCTACCAAGCTTCAGAATTCTGAAAACTCTTAATAATCTCAATGCTCTAATGATTAATAGGTATTGAGTGCCTGTAAAAATGAAGCTCAAATAGGTAGGTAAAAGTGAAAGCAGGTCAATTAGACCGTAGAAGCTAAAGATGTACTTTTTACGATGGTCAGTTACGTAAATTCTAGTGAGGTACTCAAGGCTGAATACTACAGTGAATATCCATTCAGCATATTTGAAAACATATCCAAACCGGTTGTTTAGGCTAGGTACACTTTCTAGCATTACCGCAAGTACACTAATAAGTATTGCCACGAGTAGGGCAACATCAAAAGCTTTCCCTGCTGGGGTATCGGTACCGAAGATGATTATGTACAGCTTTTTTCTAAGCGTCATTCTTTGTTTTTAATTCTAAACCAAGGCACCTCATAGTCTTCTGGCAGATACTTCTGCGGAATGGTGCTTTGGTTTCCGTCTCTATGCGCACCATAATGTGGCGACATAATTTCTACTCCAGCTTCATTAAACTTATCCTGAATGTTTTTATGCAGTTCAGAATAGATAACGGCCATTTTTTGAATTTCTCTCGTTCTGGCGTTCAGCTGATAACTCACGTAAAAATCGTCAAGACTCGTTTGTAGTACAAAAGGAAGAGGTTTCTTTTTTACATGTTCTGTGGCCAGTGCTGCATTTACCAACAACTCTTGTACTTGGCGCCATGGCACATCATAACCGATGGTTACAGTAGTGTGTAAAATAAGTCCTTGCTCATCATTTGCTGTAGTATAGTTAATAGTATGGCTATTCAGCATTTGAGAGTTAGGGATGGTAATAATCTCATTCTTGATGGTTTTGACCTTGGTGTTCAATAAGGCCTTTTCTTTTACATCGCCAATTACTTCACCGATTTTCACCCTATCGCCAATTTTGAACGAACGCATGTAAGTGATTACTAAACCGGCAATAATATTAGAGAATGCGCCAGCACCACCAAGGGCAACTAACAGACCAAAAAAGGTTGATACTCCCTGAAATATCTTAGAGTCAGACATTGGTAAAAGAGGCCAAATGCCTACAAAGCCTAGCGCAATAATAATGCCTCTTACTATGTTAAAAGTAGGTTTTGCCCACTCGGAATAAAACCCATTAATTACTAACCTACCTTTAGAAATCTCTTCTGTAAAGAAGGCAAGCATTCTTAAGAAGTACCTTAGAATGATAACAATTACAACAATGAATAAGAGGTTAGGTATGTAGTTGAGGATGTTAATACCCAAGTTGGTAAGCGGATGCACCACATAGCCTATTAGTTTTTGTGCAATGCCCCTTGTCCAAGGGAATAAGCCAAAAATGGCTGGAAGTAATAAGTAGATTAAAAACAGCAGTAGGGCATATTTTACAATAGTAAGACCCCAAGTAGCAATAGCTACTTGCTTCTCTTGGGTAAGAAGCTCGTAACCTTTTACACTGAAGCCTTTAAATTTTACTCCTTTTTGTGCCTGTATTTTTATGCTGATGAGCCTAAACAGCTTGTTATAATACTTAAGCCCAAAAATAAAGGCAACTATAATTAGTATGGCAATGGCTATATTTACGAAGAGAATGTTGCTGAATGCAGGCTCTTCAATCTTTAGAGAGTTTTCAATTAGCTCTAAGTAGTATTCTGTAGCTCCTCTGCGACTTAGACCTAAAGCTTTGGCATCAGCATCGTTAATGCTTAGTATAATTTTTTCTTGTACTATAATGTCATTTACAAGGTCCTCATACTTTACAGTAAACTCTCTTAAATCTTGCTGATTGCTTTTTAGGTTTTCTAACTCAGTTCTCAACTTTTGTACTCGCTGATTTAAAGAGTAAGGGCCAATACCGTTAAATAAGAATATGGTTGAATCTGCATCTACCGGAACACCTCCTTTTTCTATTAAGGGGTGTACCTCTTGTTCAACCACAGTAGAATCTGTGCTAAGTGGAGAAAGTACGGATTGCCAAAGTATGGCTATAGCAAAGAGTAAAGCTTTCATTTAAGGTCAATATATAAATTTGACAGCGTATTGGGCATAAAATGTTTTAAGCAGCCAGATAAAATCAATATCAAGATTAGACGCACAAAGACTAAAAAGTCACATTTACATATAGATATGAACAGAGTAGAGGGAGATGTGTTTCATTTGATTCTCTGATTCAATTTTTAAAGTAATGTCACAGTTGGAGTGTTAATGTCTTTCAAATTGTATCTTAGAAGAAGACCTGAAGCTTTGTTTCGTAGGTCCGGGATGTTGTGACTAGCTTTCAAATTGTATCTTAGAAGAAGTTTGGGTTATTTGTCAACACCAGGTATCAAGTTGTGACTAGCTTTCAAATTGTATCTTAGAAGAAGCTTCCAAATTTTGGTAGATGCTTTCATGCCGTTGTGACTAGCTTTCAAATTGTATCTTAGAAGAAGATATCCCCTGAGCGGCATCTGATCCTGAGAGTTGTGACTAGCTTTCAAATTGTATCTTAGAAGAAGAAGCATAGCTGGAACTGTGTTCCTTAGCTAGTTGTGACTAGCTTTCAAATTGTATCTTAGAAGAAGTACATACACCATTTCACGCCCTTCTTTATGGTTGTGACTAGCTTTCAAATTGTATCTTAGAAGAAGTCGTCCGTTGTTTTAAATAGCATGGCTAAGGTTGTGACTAGCTTTCAAATTGTATCTTAGAAGAAGTGATCGGCAGTAATCAGGTTGAGCGCTCTGGTTGTGACTAGCTTTCAAATTGTATCTTAGAAGAAGAGCCGTGCAAGCCTTAGGCACTCCTTACCTGTTGTGACTAGCTTTCAAATTGTATCTTAGAAGAAGTTTGACGATTTCCTTACAATGTCATTGACCGTTGTGACTAGCTTTCAAATTGTATCTTAGAAGAAGTTCACGTGCTGCCAGAGCTGGATGGCGTTTGTTGTGACTAGCTTTCAAATTGTATCTTAGAAGAAGTTTGTTTACCTCGTTATTCAACAGAGGGTAGTTGTGACTAGCTTTCAAATTGTATCTTAGAAGAAGATAGATTTGTCTGCATCTACTGTACTGGTAGTTGTGACTAGCTTTCAAATTGTATCTTAGAAGAAGAGGAGAGATTATTTTAAACCCTGCTTTAGAGTTGTGACTAGCTTTCAAATTGTATCTTAGAAGAAGCTCAATCAATAGAAGAAATAACTCCCGAAAGTTGTGACTAGCTTTCAAATTGTATCTTAGAAGAAGTGGAGGGGCAACCCACGTAAAGATCTGCTAGTTGTGACTAGCTTTCAAATTGTATCTTAGAAGAAGCTCCTTCCATTCGAAGGCGATTGTTCCCCAGTTGTGACTAGCTTTCAAATTGTATCTTAGAAGAAGAGACATTCTCAACTCCTGTAATAGCCTTGTGTTGTGACTAGCTTTCAAATTGTATCTTAGAAGAAGTCTTGCTGTTTGTAGATATTCTTCCATTTGTTGTGACTAGCTTTCAAATTGTATCTTAGAAGAAGTTTTCCGTTTCTAGATCTCCATCTTCTTTGTTGTGACTAGCTTTCAAATTGTATCTTAGAAGAAGTTAATGCGCTTTAAAACAGCTGGGCATTGAGTTGTGACTAGCTTTCAAATTGTATCTTAGAAGAAGCTAAGTCTGAAAACTCTTCTCTTAAAGGCTGTTGTGACTAGCTTTCAAATTGTATCTTAGAAGAAGTCTTGCTGTTTGTAGATATTCTTCCATTTGTTGTGACTAGCTTTCAAATTGTATCTTAGAAGAAGACAGGCCCTACAGCTGCCATAGCCACAGAGGTTGTGACTAGCTTTCAAATTGTATCTTAGAAGAAGCGCTCTCACTGTATCCGCTAGCCTCATGCGGTTGTGACTAGCTTTCAAATTGTATCTTAGAAGAAGGCGGCTATATCGGAGAATACAGCCGCACCAGTTGTGACTAGCTTTCAAATTGTATCTTAGAAGAAGAGTCACAAAAAAGCCCCGCTAGATTCGCGGGTTGTGACTAGCTTTCAAATTGTATCTTAGAAGAAGGATTGATTGCTTGAAGTTTCAACCCTCTTCGTTGTGACTAGCTTTCAAATTGTATCTTAGAAGAAGAACAAAAAGCCGTTCTCATAGAAGATGAGAGTTGTGACTAGCTTTCAAATTGTATCTTAGAAGAAGAAGTCAATGCCCGTGAGCGCCATGCTTAGAGTTGTGACTAGCTTTCAAATTGTATCTTAGAAGAAGATCGAGGTTTAGATGCATCTACCGCTGGAAGTTGTGACTAGCTTTCAAATTGTATCTTAGAAGAAGTGAGGTGATCTTGCCCTTTTTTGGCTAGCTGTTGTGACTAGCTTTCAAATTGTATCTTAGAAGAAGTCAGTTAGCAGAGATTAAAAAGAAACTTAAGTTGTGACTAGCTTTCAAATTGTATCTTAGAAGAAGCTACGAAATGGAAGGCGAACAAGACGGCTTGTTGTGACTAGCTTTCAAATTGTATCTTAGAAGAAGTCTTTTTACATGAGAAACATACTCTACTTAGTTGTGACTAGCTTTCAAATTGTATCTTAGAAGAAGATGAGCTGCTTTTCTTGTAGGTCATCTACTGTTGTGACTAGCTTTCAAATTGTATCTTAGAAGAAGATGCAAGCATTTGATTACAATGTTTGATTAGTTGTGACTAGCTTTCAAATTGTATCTTAGAAGAAGAAGTCAATGCCCGTGAGCGCCATGCTTAGAGTTGTGACTAGCTTTCAAATTGTATCTTAGAAGAAGCTTCTCTTGAGCTCCATGTGTATACTTCTCGTTGTGACTAGCTTTCAAATTGTATCTTAGAAGAAGCTTAATTGTGGAGAACGCTGGAGTAAGCTGGTTGTGACTAGCTTTCAAATTGTATCTTAGAAGAAGTGAGGTGATCTTGCCCTTTTTTGGCTAACTGTTGTGACTAGCTTTCAAATTGTATCTTAGAAGAAGGACTCACCTTCATTTTAGAATTTCTAACAAGTTGTGACTAGCTTTCAAATTGTATCTTAGAAGAAGAAAAAGGTGGGGTGAAGTATTAGGTGGATGGTTGTGACTAGCTTTCAAATTGTATCTTAGAAGAAGTTATCTCCTTTTTATGTTGTACTCTTGGCTGTTGTGACTAGCTTTCAAATTGTATCTTAGAAGAAGAAGTAATGTTGCTTATACTAATGTTTCCAAGTTGTGACTAGCTTTCAAATTGTATCTTAGAAGAAGAGGCAAAAAATCTCCCATTAAATTGCCCTGGTTGTGACTAGCTTTCAAATTGTATCTTAGAAGAAGGGTGGAAACGGGAGGGTAAAATAGGACGTGTTGTGACTAGCTTTCAAATTGTATCTTAGAAGAAGGAACTCTTCAATTTGAGTTCTATTCGGTTTGTTGTGACTAGCTTTCAAATTGTATCTTAGAAGAAGGTTCCTCAATAGACTTATCAATTACATCAGGTTGTGACTAGCTTTCAAATTGTATCTTAGAAGAAGACTCAAGGTTTAAAAGAGAAAGCTTTACAGGTTGTGACTAGCTTTCAAATTGTATCTTAGAAGAAGATGTCTTGTCGTAAACAATTGAAAACCTGTTGATTACGGCTGTAAAACCCTGGTTGTTTTTAACGATAATCAGGGTTTTTTTGGATCTTTTGGAAAGTTTCAAGCTTTCCAGAAGCTAATGGAGTGTAAGCCAACAGAATCCTAGAACAACTCTAACTGTTGAATTGGTTGAGGTACTTCTTCTTTTTTGGTAGAAAAATATACCTCCATCATACCGAATTGCTTGTCGGTAATATGCATGATTCCTACATGCCCTTTAGGCGGTAAGTTTTGTTTTATACGCTTAATGTGGACTTTGGCATTTTCCATGCTTGGGCAGTGACGCAAAAAAATGGAAAACTGAAAGCGAGTGAAGCCATCTTTCTCCAGTACATCTACAAACTTGCGATAGTTCTTTGTATCTGTTTTGGTTTCGGTTGGTAAATCGAAGAATACCATTACCCACATAACTCTGTATTGATTGAACCTGTCAAAACTCAAAAGCTAGGAAGTTTAAGTGCTTTTTCTTCTTTACTATAGCACTTGGCTAAGCTAGCTGCGCTTTGTTGAGCGGCTAACATTAGCGGGCTGGATTGATTGTTTATAATTACATCGAGAACTGGAACCTTAAGTAAGTCTTGTTTTAGTGACGGTGTCAGTTCGGTATAGCTATCTTCTGTTCTTATCAATTCTAAAACTAATTGGTCTACAAATGGACGGTAAGGTTCCATTAGATCATCGGCTAAACAATAACTATTGTATTGATTGCTATGGTGATAACCCATGGTCGGTAGTAGCCCAGAAATCATTAAAGACCTAGCTATGGCTCCCCTTAGAATGGCATAACCATAATTGAGTAAGTTGTTAGGTTCACCTTCATATCGCCCTCTTTTAAAGTTTTGAATAAGATCAGTAAATAGACATTTCCAATAATAGGCTGCTGCGCGACCTTCAAAGTTTTCAGGGTCGCCATTCTGTACCTTGCTGGCCCATCTCTCCATATTTTCAGCAGCAATGTTATTCATTTTTAGCAGTGCTGCCTGATTCTTTATTTTAGCTTGAATTGTTTGTTTCCATAGCCTATCCTTTAATACTTGAGTTGCCGAAAGCTGGTGTCGCATTTGAGCTACCTGCTTATGATGGGTATTCAGGTTAAGCATTAAACCTTGAGGCAAATGTTGAGCATCGCAGGTAATTATAGCAACTTGGTTACCCAAGAGCTTGCTAATTAGCGTGTGTGTAATGGTAATTTGTGGATGCTCCAAAAGCACTACGCCAATATCTTCAATGGGCATGGTTTTCTTTTGATCATCATCAGGGTACTTAACTACTAGTTGCTCTTTTCTTGTAGAAAGGTGGGCCGGGTTACCAAATAAGAGTGTACGTTTTATCATAGGCTTATTCGTTTGAACTTTCCAACAGCTCTAAGCTTTTGAAAAGCTTATTTTTTAAATATTCATTTCTTCACCGGGAATCGTGTTTATATAAGCTTGGTGAAAGTCCTCGAATGGCTTCTTACCACCAAACCAATCGAGTACCATTGTCCGAGCTAATTTTGTAGAGTTAGTAGAGAGCATGCTCGAATAGCTGGTAAAGCTCCACTTTCTTAAATCTTGGGTAAACCTGTGGTGGATTGGATTGGTGTGTATGTAGGCAATTACCTTGGTGATGTAATCATTAGAGGTAATTTCCTTCTTTTTGAAGTTAGGTGCGAAAAGGCTTCCTTTTCGATTGTATCTTTTATTATAAGCTTGTGTGTAGCTACTGAAAAAATTAGCAAACTGTTTGCTCAAGAGGTACTCTAGCTTTTGGAAAGTTTCGAACTTTCCAAAAGTTGCTTCAATCTCCTCTTGTTTTTTTATTAGCACCAAACAATGAAAATGGTTGGGCATTAAACAGTAAGCTAAGGTTTCGGCTATTGGGCTAATGTATTTGTCCCACTGCCGTAAGAAGTAAAGGTAATTCTCTGTCTCCCGAAAAAGGTTTTCGCTACCATTGGCATGGTTATAAATATGATATAACTTTTCTGTTTGCATGTGTGCTTCTGTTTTATGGCTTTAGAGGCTCTTTTAAACACCCTTGGAAAGCTTAAAGTTGTCCTCTAATTATGCGATTCTTTCAGTTTTAAGCTTACCTAGAGAGTTTATCTGAATTTTTAAACATTTCTCTTTAATTGTTTCACCCGTTATAGCTTTCTCTGCCTTATTCAGACTTCCAAATTCACCGACTTTTTGCTTAGCATTATATTTCATAATAAGCCTCGAAATATGATGTGGAATGAAATGACACTCATTGCCTGTTGAGCTTACCATTTTATAGATACGGTTGGTTTGATCTTTAGAAAGGTTTTTAAGGTCTACTAAATGTGGGTTTTCTATCTCTTCTTCTGTAGGTACGTAAACTAGGTCATTTGGAGAAAGAGAAAACAGGAAGAGACCTAGTTCCGGCTTAATCGGTACTGAGGTTCGTTGTTCAGTAGGCAAAGAGGCAACCTGTTTTTGATGTACAATTACTTGGTGGAGTGGTACAGTCTCAAAATTTCTTTTTTGCTTTTCTTCGTTCCAATATACGGCAAAAAACAGGTTGGTGCCTTTATCTGCCTCAACATACTTTTGGTTTTTAGGCGATTTTGCATCCTCAGAAACAGGGAACTTACTACCAACTTCAAACAAAGGGACTTTGTATATGGGGGCGTGTGGTTTGCCCTCATTGAGTACTTCTATATTCTCATTGAGTTGCTTTATTCCCGACTGGCTAAATGCAGCTTCATAATTAGGCTTACCTTTTTCATCTAAGTACTTATTTAGATGGTTTGGAATGATTACCTCACGTATCCTTGCATCATAAATTTTTTCAACATGTTTTTCGCCCTTGATCTCACCGAGCGGGGTTCGGTTGGTAGTTTTGATTTTACCCTTTCCAACACTTTCAACTTTGGCTGAAACCGTGGCTTTATGCATGGATTTTCTTATGGCCCAACTATCTCCTTTGGTTTGTGGTATAAGCTTTTTCTTTTGTTCTCCATTAACATTTCTCCATTGCCAAGTTTTGTTAGAACTCTTGTTAATAACCCTCAAGTTTTGTTTAAAACTAATGACAGTAGTTTCTAATTGATGCTTGGCATCAAGAGGAAAAGAAGACCAAGGAAGCTTATAGGCCTTGGCTATTCTCCTTTCTTTACCATTGATCAGCACTTTTTTAGTGTTTCTTAGTTTGGATACTAGGCTGTGGTTATTTCTTTCTGTGTTAAGAGAGGTAATGTAGTTTACATGATCCTTGGTACATGCTGCAATAACTAATGCATCCAATGTGTGGTGCCTATGGTCTATTCTTTTTTTGTTGAACCCTTTGCTGAGTTCTTTCGGAACAGTTATTCTAAATGCGTTGATTTTATTGTCCCAAAAGCCAAAGTCTGTTGTGCCCGTTAAATTATTCAGTCTTTCAAACCTATGAGTAACAACCTCATTCCATTTTTCATTAAGCCCCCAATCTTGCTTTAACTGACTGGTGATTGACCCTGGTATGGTTAGTATGTGTTTAGAAATGGCTTCTCGCTCCTCTTCTTCCCGAACAATATTGCTAAGAAGGTTTCTCACATACTTACTGATAAATCTACTATCGTTTAACTGTCTATTGATAAACCCTTCTGGCACATCATAACTTAATAGGTTTTTCAGCTTTGTTCGGTTCCGCTTGAAATACCTTTTACAATGTTCCGTATACTTATCTGAGCTTAATATTTCTACTGTTTTTCCAGCAAATTCTACTTTTTCATTCCCATGGTTAGTTATAAACTCGAGTGCTGTTTTGTTATCCTTAAGGGCATTTACACTACTTTCACAAATTACCTTGTTGGCTAAGGAATCATCGAAAAACCTTGACCTTGGGATAATATGTTCTATTTCATACTGATTCGAGAAAAGTTGACTTAATGGAATAACTTCACCTGTATAAGGAGATATATAGCCTTGTTCTAGCCAAAGCCTATACCTATTTATATCTTTAGAACTGGGTGTATTATTTTTGCGGATTTTCTCTATCTCATCTTCGACATTTTCTATCGATTGGTAAACCCCTTCTTCATAAATTTTAAGTATCTCTTGGTGGCTTGGAGAGTAGGGTTTAGCATCTATATTGTTCTCCTTTAGGTTCCTTAGAACTTCTTTAATTCTGTAATTGGTGTTTTCGTTTTCTTGAATCTTTTGAGAAAGTTTTTTACGCTTAATGGCAGGGTTTTTCATTTCTCTACCAAGCTCTACATGGATTTCATCAAAAAAATCTTTTTGCCCTTGCCCATAATGTTTCCAAATATCTCTTACCACTCTCAGGGCTTCTGTAATAAGCTGTTCTACAATGGGGTTTCTTAAACTATGCTGTTTGAAATCTTTTAAGTATTTGTCAATGTCAGAAGGAGTCTGCCACTTCTGATTTTCCTCATTTTCAGAATGTCTATTATAAGCCACATAGCAGGCTAAAGAAGTGGGTAGCCCTTGAAAACTTTTGGTGTCGTTTAGGTGCAACGCCAATTTTCTCGCGCGAATGCTAATTTTATCATCTGCCTCGCCATTAACGATTTTTTCAATTCTCTGTAAGGTTTGAGGTCCTAGGTTTTCTGCTTTCCAGTATTTACCTCTTCTCATAAGGGGTAGAATCTTTTTGATTGCCTTTAATGAGTACGAGGCATAATCGTTTTTAAATGGAGGAAATTTTTTGAAGTTTTCAACAAACGACTCTGAATCAAGCTCTCTTTTTTCCGCAAATGTTACAAGTGCTTTTTCAAATTCGGTCTTATCGGTAACTGAGTAAATTATATGCCATAGGTCAAGCTCATTCTTTTGGGTTAAAAATTTATCGGGTTGGCAGTTGCGTACTTTTTCTAGTCTTGATAATAATTGAGCTTTAAACTCACCCATTTCATATTTTTTATCTTCGGGAAAGTTCCATCGGATTGTTGGATTATCCTTCTTTTGCTTTGGAATGAGCTTTTTCTGTGTGAAGTATTTTAGTGTTTTATTTTGGTCAACCTCTCTCTGGTGAGATAACCAATGATAAAGTTCAGCAAAATCAGAATCTGATTTCAATAGCTTTTCGGTAATACTAACTTCTTGTCCTTCAACGATTTCTTCTTTGTCATAAAACCGGAGATTAGAAATGAATTGCCAAATACGAAATTCTTGAAAACTAGGATGGGACTTTGGTGCTCCCTGTAGTGAAACTTCAATGGTTTCTCCACCATTGTTTTTATAGGTTCGTTTTTCGTATTGGCAATGAGCAATTAGGTGTTTTTGGCTTTTAAGAGGTCTTTGGTAAAAAATGATATCCTCTATGAATAAATACTTGAAGCCTCGTTGCTTGATGTTTGATCTGTGAGCTGAATTTTTAGGGTATAGTTCTAGAGTAGCCTCTTTATATAACGCATCATTCCTAAGCTCTCTATGAAAGGATGTTTGTTTATCAAGAATAGCCTCAAGTTCCTTTTTGTAATATTTCCTTTCAATTGTCTTTATAAGGCTACCTCTAATTTTCTGTTCGGGGTTTTCTAATAAGCTTTCATAAATAAATTCACCAACATGAAGCCCAGATTTTTCTAAAACAGACTCTGTGCGCTTTTTCACAAGCCCCCAATCATCTTCTTTTGGAGCGCGAAAGCTCCGAGATACATTTCCATCTTTATCCAATTTTTCACTACCATCTGCATTCAGGTGAGTTGTGACGATGAACTTTTTGTTTAAACCTTCCCAGTCTTTTAGAGAATCTTTGCTTTTCCGTCTGTAAACCCAGCCATTTTGAAGGTGAACATTATACCAAGTGCCTGATGGTGAGGTGTCATGAGTTTGTTCAACACTGCTTACCTTTAATTCATAGAATTCTTCTTTCTTATTGGAGTTAGTATCTTCCTCTTCCCCTCTTAATTGATAGTACCCTCTTTTTTGATTGAAGTTTAATAGTAACCAAGCTAATTCTTCCTTTTCTATTTTCTTTTCTAGAGCTTTCTTTCTCAAATAGTAGATGGTCCAATCATAAGGTATTGCTCCATTATAGCCTCTCCTTTTAAAGTCCTCGACCATTTCTAAGAAAGAGCTCTTAAATAGAAATTGGTATTTGACTTTACTGGCTACTTGTTCTGGGTAATAGGCTATTTTGGGCTCTTTATTAGGGTAGAATTGACCTTTCCTTTGTTCAAAGTCAATCTCGTTTTTGTAGTGTTCAGGTAAAAATCCCAGTACATTAAGGCTTCGATGAAGTCTCTCTCTTCTTAGCTTAGTTCGCTGATATAACCTTCTTATTGACCTGTAATGTGTGCGGTCAGCGGTTTGAGAATATGACTGGCCTGTTTCAAATGTTCCCAATATGTCTTGGGACATAGGTATAATTCTACTACCCGCCCCACTAATTTTCCCTGCTTTACTTTCAAAGTCTTGTTCAATAAGCGCCCACCCAATACTATTGGTTCCCAGATCAAGCCCTAAAATCTTTTTCATGATGTGCTATTTTATATTTAAAAAGTTCTTTTTAGATTGAAATACAATTTGAGAACTAGTCACAATAAGGATTATTCCGTTGTGAAAACATTTAAAGCGGCCTCTACGGGTCGCTTTTTTTGTTCCAATAAACGTGAGGTCTTTCAGGTGTGTCTTTCAGAACAGGCAGAGAAGTACTTTATAAAAATTGGTATTTACAAGTGGTTTTTTATGGTTTAATCAATTTTAGGTTGGTAGGGTTATTGAAAGTTGTTGCTTTTAGGCTACAGCTTCATTAAAAGAATTGACCACAAAAAAACCCTGACGCGTAACGTCAGGGCCAATAAACACACACAATAACCTCGCGAGCGCGAGGTTTTCTTTAACGAGTTATAAACTCATCATTTCTTTAAATCGGGCAGCTTGCCTACGGCTTACTTCCACTTTGTCTCCTCCTCTGAGTACAACCATTAAGCCTCCGTTAAACCAAGACTCAATACTTTCTACCCAAGTAAGGTTTATAATATGCTTACGGCTGGCACGGAAAAAAGATCTGTCATCTAACTTCTCATCTAATGCATTCAATGATTTATGAATCATTGGCTTAAAATTATCGAAGTAAATTTTGATATAATTTCCGTCTGACTCGAACAAGCGGATGTTTTCTAGCTTAACAAACCAGCACTTATCTCCATCTTTAACAAATACTCGGTCGCTAGGGCCTAGTTTAGAAGGCTCAGTTTCTGTTTTTTCTTCTTCTTTTTTAGACTGACGAGCAATTAACTTACTCACAGTTTCTTTAAGTCTGTCTGGCTCAATCGGCTTTAGCAAATAATCCATTGCGTTATAGTCGAAGGCTTTCAGCGCATACTCATCATAAGCTGTTGTAAATACTACATCAGGCACAGAATCTAGAGACTCCAATAGTTCAAAACCAGTTTTACCAGGCATCTGAATGTCTAAGAATAACAAGTCTGGCTTCAGACTGTTTATTTTTTCTTCCGCATCCTCAGCATTCACCGCTTCTCCCACAATTTCAATCTCCTGAAACTCCTGCAAAAGGTTGGTTAGCTCTTTACGAGCCAATCTTTCATCGTCTACTATTAGTGCTCTCATAGATTATTAATTATATGCGCTGAGGTATTTTCACTTCAGTCACAACAAACTTATCATTTTCGTTATAAATATTAAACGTGGCGGTGTCGCCATAGATTAATTTAAGCCTTTCCTTCGTATTTATTAACCCAACACCCGTTCTATTGGTTGTTTTTTTCTGGATTCCGCTCAGCTGACCACTGTTTCTGATCTTAATGGTGAGCATAGAATCGGTTACATTCGACTGTATTTCAATAAGGCCACCTTCCATTAGGTTAGAAACTCCATGTTTAATGGCGTTTTCAACTAACGTTTGCATCATCATAGGTGGTATATCAAAATGGTCAGACCGTGGGTCTATTTTATACTTTATCTTCAATCGTTCTTCAAAACGAATGCCCTCTAACGCTAAGTAATCCTTTACTGTATTTAGCTCATTTCTGAAGTTTACCACTCGTTTTTTATCCGTAATCAGCGAGTTTCTAAGAATGTTAGAAAGCTGTGTAATGGCTATTTTAGCCTTAGTAGGTTCTTCATCTACCAAAGCCCTCATGCTATTGAGCGCATTAAAGATAAAGTGCGGATTCAATTGAGCCTTAAGTTGGTTGAGGTGCATTTCGTTCATGGCGGCCTCATACTTTAACGAGCGATTGTTACTCTCTAAATAATGGTAGAGAAAATATACTGTAGACCACAAAACAAAGAGCACAAAAGAAGACCCAAATAGCAATGGAATTTCGGTTTGCAAACTCTGATCGCTCGGAGTTCTGGTGCCCACAACAAAGTATAGGCTAAAAGAAAGAATGTTCCCTATGATGGAAGCTAGTAGAATTACGCCCAGTATTCTTGGAATAACCTTGGTAATATTGATTTGTAGCCATCCTCTTTTTATAGTAATGCCCCTAATGAAGTAATGAGAAAGGAGGAAAAAGAAAATGGAATGAATGGTAAGCTCAATGCGCTGGTTTCTTACTACTTGCTCGCCTAAGCTTTGAGGGTCGAAGCCTTGAGAAATGAAGTTAGCTGAGAAGTACAACCCCCAACCTACTAATTGCAAAATCCAGTAAAGTCTTCTCTTTCTCATTTTCGAAATTGAAAAATAAGCAAACTTAGCCTTTCGTAGAAAAGCAATAATACAAGAGGTTAAGAGCTAATATGGTTGGAAATCAGAGAGTATCTCCTGGTTTATAGTTCTTATTCCTTAAAAATGTTCTGATGATTAATCTGGTGCCACGGTCATAAGTCATGTAATTCCATATCCAGTTGGTTAGTATGACCAGTCTGTTTCGGAAACCAACTATAGACATCAGGTGGACAAACATCCATACCATCCAGGCAAAAAGGCCCCCAAAATGGAATTTAGGTAAATCTACTACCGCCTTATTTCTACCTACTGTGGCCATTGAGCCTTTGTCTTTATACTGAAAAGGCTTCCAGTCAGCCTGACTTTTTCGCTTTAGGTTTTTAGCCAAATTGGTGGCCTGCTGAATGGCTACCGGAGCTACCATAGGGTGACCTTTAGGAAAAGCTTCACTGTACATTCCCGCAATGTCGCCAAGCGCATAAATGTCTTTAACACCTTCCACTTTATTGAAGCTGTCCACTGCTATTCTTCCTCCTTTCAGGCTTTCTTTCGGAAGTCCGTCAACAATGTTACCCGTTACTCCTGCAGCCCAGATTACCGTTTTGGCAGGAATTTGGGTGCCATCGCTTAGCACTACATCTCTTCCATCGTAAGACTTGAGCATAGTCTTTACCCTAACATCAATGTCGAATTCTTTCAAATACTTTTCGGCTTTCTGACTAGATTTTTCCGACATACCAGCTAATAAACGCGGGCCAGCATCTACTAAATGGAGCTTCATTATATCGAAGTTAATATCGGGATAGTCTTTAGGTAGAACATGCTTCTTTAGCTCTCCTAATGCTCCGGCTACTTCAACTCCTGTTGGGCCACCGCCTACAATCACAAAGTTGGTAAGGCGGTCTTTTTCTTCATCATCTTTAGCTAAAACTGTTTGTTCGAAGTTCTGAAGCAAATGACTTCTGAGATTAAGCGCTTGCGGAACCTGCTTCATCGGAAAAGTACGATCGTACATTTGCTGATCTCCAAAGTAGTTGGTTTTAGACCCATTAGCTATTACTAAAAGATCATAGCTCAGTTCGCCCACTAAGGTTTTGATACACTTCTTCTCTGGATCAATTCCTGTAACGCGCGCCATTCTAAAGTAGAAGTCTTTGTGTTTTTCAAAAAGCTGGCGCAATGCTCCCGCAATAGAGTCTGGCTCTAAACCAGCGGTAGCAACCTGATACAGCAACGGCTGAAAGGTATGGTAGTTATGCCTGTCTAAAAGGACGATTTGATAATTGGAGTTTTTGAGGGATTTTACCAGTTGGATGCCAGCAAAACCACCTCCGATAATAACCAGTCTAGGTTTATCAGAGGTTGGAATCTCCAGATGGAGATGGTCGAATGGGCTCATATTAGTGGTTTGTGGTTATAACATGAGCCTTTCATTTTGGGTTCTTAAAATGAAACAAATTTGATGGAACATTGAAGAGTCAAAAAGTGTTAAAAAGACAAATAATAGCTAGAACACTATAATAGGCCATTGGGCCTTCCGTTATAGAGACAGAAAAGGCAATTAAAATCGATGATTGAAGTCGGGCAAACGAGCCTGACGATGAGGTGTTAGATTAAAGTGTTGATTTTAATGTTTTGGTTGAAGATGGTGCTGTTCGCGTATGCGGCAGCACTATTTTTTTGTCTTTACTTTCCCATCCCGACCTTAGCGGAGGGATTCGCCATGCGACTCTGTCTGGTCGATTCTTCGGCAAGCTCAGAATGGAAAAGGAGATGCGGATTGTACTAAAATTCCCCTCCTGTTTTAGGAGGGGTTAAGGGAGGTAAGTTCTTCCTTCAAAAGTTAGCAGTATAGTTTTTAGCCAGAATAGGTGTCCCCACCGATTCACTGAGCATGTGTCTTGGTGAGGACACCAAGACTGGCACGTTAGCTTACGAGTGCTCTGCGAACTCCGCTTGCTTTGCGGTTAGATACTTTCACTATTGAGACAATCAGAAAGAATAGTGGGTTGGGTTCGTTCCCATCCCGACCTTAGCGGAGGGGTCTGCCATGCGACTGTGATTGGCAGATTCTTCGGCAAGCTCAGAATGTAAAAGGAGACTCAGATTGCACTAAAATTCCCCTCCTGTTTTAGGAGGGGTTAGGGGAGGTAAGTTCTTCTTTCAAAAGTTAGTAGTATAGTTTTTAGCTAGAATAGGTGTCCCCACCGATTCACTGAGTAGTTGTCTTGGTGAGGACACCAAGACTAGCCCGTTAGTTTACGAGTGCTCTGCGAACTCCGCGCCCTTTGCGGTTATTAATACTCCCCTGATTCTTCGCCAAACTCATAAAGAAAAGTGGCTTGGGTTTTTTCCCATCCCGACCGCAGCGGAGGGATCTGCCAAACGAATCTGTCTGGCAGATTCTTCGGCTTCGCTCAGAATGGAAATGGGGACTCGGATTGCACTAAAATTCCTCTCCTGTTTTAGGAAGGGTTAGGGGAGGTCAGTTCTTCTTTCAAAAACTTAGCAGTATAGCTTTTCTTGCTTTTAGCCACTTCTTCTGGTGTTCCTTCAGCGACAATCTGACCGCCTTTGTCACCACCTTCAGGGCCAAGGTCTATGATGTGGTCGGCTACTTTGATGACGTCAAGATTGTGCTCAATAATTAGAACAGAATTGCCTTTATCTACCAGGCGATTCAGTACGTCTAACAAATGCTGAATATCCTGAAAGTGGAGGCCGGTAGTAGGCTCATCCAGAATATAAAGTGTTTTGCCCGTGTCTTTCTTAGAAAGCTCAGTAGCCAGTTTTACTCTTTGAGCTTCTCCACCAGAAAGCGTAGTGGCATGCTGACCAAGCGAAATATATCCCAAGCCAACATCGTTTAAGGTCTTAATCTTCCTTACAATTTTTGGCTGATTTTCGAAGAATTCAACGGCTTGCTCCACCGTCATATCTAGTACATCTGAGATAGACTTTCCTTTGAATCGAACCTCAAGAGTTTCGCGATTGTAACGCTTTCCCTTACAGGTTTCGCAAGGCACATGAACGTTCGGCAAGAAATCCATTTCAATGAGCTTCATTCCAGCCCCTTCACAAGTTTCGCAGCGGCCACCTTTCACGTTGAAGGAGAATCGGCCAGCTTTATAGCCTCTAATTTTTGCTTCAGGTAGTTCTGTGAATAAAGTTCTGATATCCGAGAAAACGCCTGTATACGTAGCCGGATTCGACCTTGGCGTACGTCCAATTGGCGACTGATCTACTTCAATTACCTTATCTATTTCCTTCAGCCCATCGATTTCTATATAAGCCAATGGCGCTTTTCTAGATCTAAAGAAATGGTGGTTTAGAATAGGGAAGAGGGTGTCGTGAATCAAAGTAGACTTTCCACTTCCTGAAACTCCCGTAATGCACACCATTTTACCCAAAGGAATTTCGAGTGTTACATTCTTCAGGTTGTTACCGCTTGCACCCTTCAATGTCAGGCTATTTCCAGAGCCTTTTCTTCTTTCTTTCGGAATTTCAATCTGCTTTTCACCTTTTAGGTATTGAGCAGTGGTGCTTCCTTCTTCAAGGAAAGTTTTTGGCTCGCTGGCAGCTACGATATTTCCTCCATGTCTACCTGCGCCAGGACCAATATCTACGATAAAGTCTGAGGCGAGCATCATGTCCTTATCGTGTTCTACCACGATGATGGTGTTGCCGATATCTCGCAGGTTCTTCAGGGCGCTTATGAGCTTCACATTATCTCTTTGGTGCAGACCAATACTTGGTTCGTCCATAATGTAAAGCACTCCCACTAGCTGAGTACCAATTTGAGTGGCCAACCTAATTCTTTGAGCCTCTCCACCAGAAAGCGTTCTCAACGGTCGGTTGAGGGTTAGGTAATCGAGGCCAACATCTAGCAAAAAGCCAATTCGTTTTCTAATTTCCTTCAGAACTTCAGGGGCAATCTGATTCTGTTTGTCAGTTAGCCTTTCTTCCAAGCCAACGAACCATTGAGACAAACTCTCAATATCCATTTCTGCTAGTTGAGAAATGTTGGTATCGGCAATTAAGAAGTGAAGTGATTCTTTTTTCAACCTTGCTCCATCACAGGTAGGGCAAGTTTTTACGGTCATGAAGTCGGAAATCCACTGGCGAGTTTTCTCCGTTCCTTCTTCCATCTGCTTCTCTAGGAATTTGATGATTCCTTCGAACTTGGTGTTCCAGCTGGTTCCTGGGTATTTCTTTGAACTGACAGCCACGGGAACATCATCTCCATAGAGAAGAGTGTCTAAAACTCCATCTGGTAAGTCCTTGATAGGAGTAGTTAAATTGGCCTTGTTCTTTTTTAGAATCGCTTCTAGTTTCTTGAAAATCCAGATGTCACGATAATCTCCAAGAGGGGCAATACCTCCTCTGCTTATGCTCAAATTCGGATCTGGAATTACACTCTCTTTGCTTATTTCTTCAATTTGACCGAGTCCGTTACAGGTCTGGCAAGCACCGTATGGCGAGTTGAAAGAGAAGTTATTCGGAGCAGGTTCATCGTATGAAAGACCAGTTTCTGGGTCCATCAAAAACTTAGAGAAATGGTGAATTTGGTTGTCTTCATCACGAACCATCATTACCCCATTACCGTGATTCATTGCAGTTTTAATACTTTGAGCAATTCGGAATCTATCGTTTGGATCTGCAATAATCCGATCGATTACGATTTCAATGTCGTGAGTTTTGTAACGGTCTACCTGCATTTTAGGCACCATTTCCATCACTACTCCATCTACTCGAACCTTAGTAAAGCCCATTTTACGAATCTGCACAAAGAGTTCGCGGTAATGCCCTTTTCTACCTTTCACCACAGGGGCTAGAATGATGAGTTTCTTCCCTTCGAAATTCTTAATCAGGTGATCTATAATCTGATCTTCCGATTGGCGAATCATTGGTTTGCCACTCAGGTAGGAGTAGGCAATTCCTGCTCGTGCGTACAAGAGTCTGAGGAAATCGTAAATCTCGGTTAGTGTACCGACAGTAGACCTTGGGTTTCTGGAGGTAGTTTTTTGCTCAATGGAAATTACCGGGCTGAGGCCGTTAATTTTGTCTACATCGGGACGCTCCATATCGCCAATAAAAGAGCGGGCGTAAGCCGAGAAACTCTCCATGTACCTGCGCTGCCCTTCAGCATAGATGGTATCGAAAGCCAATGATGATTTTCCTGAACCTGAAATACCGGTGATGACTACCAGTTTGTTTCTAGGAATGGTAACATCGATGTTTTTAAGATTGTGCTCACGAGCCCCAAAAACTTCAATGTTTTCATGCCCTGAAATATCTACAGGAGCAGGTTCTATATTCACATTTTCTTTGAATTTTTCCATCAGATCTGGCTGCAAACGCAGAATCGACAAAGGTCAGGATTTCACAACGCAAATACAACTGAGGGTGAATGATTAAAGTTTCGGGTTTTGGTTAATTAGGGAAACTGGTGAATTGGGGAAATGGGCAATTAGGAAAATGGGCAGATCCTTCGGCAAGCTCAGGATGGAAAGGTGCAGTGCTCTACCTTTGACAAACTTGAGTAAGCTATTGCTTTAAAGTCAATTGCTGTGGAGGTTTTGGAGATATAAGTTTGTCAAAGGTTCTTCAGCATCACCATCAGTGTCTCTCGTGAGGACACTGATGATTATTTGTTCTTAGCTCATTGGGGCATACTTTTTATTGGGCTGATCCTTCGGCAAGCTCAGGATGGGAAAGTAGTTGGACTGTCACTCGGTATTAACCTTTGACAAACCTTAACCCAGAGGCTCATCATTTTTTCGACTTGAGCCATTCCTAAGAATTTCAAGTTTTTCAAAGGTTGGTTGTGGTGATTGCTCAAGGTTTTATTTCCCCGCCACTAAGAAACTACCCATAATCGCTTTGTGGTCAGAAGTGATTCTAACTGCATCGAGTGAGTCGCAGCCAATTCCTTTGGAGTGGAGGATGTAGTCTATCGGAATTTGCGCAATAAATGGATTCCAAGTCGGGTAGGTTGGAGTCAGCTTTTTACGGCTATCCGTGAGCTTTGTAGAAGACTGAAAATGTAGCATTCTATTGTCCCAAGGCACGGTGTTAAAGTCGCCTAAGACTAAAAATTCCCCAGGTTGATTATTGACGTATTCTTCTGCCCACTTGAGGTGCTGATTTCTGTTGTTCCACTTACTTCTGGTTGTTGGTGACTTGGTGTGCAAAGCCAAGAAGTTAACGGCTTCATTTCCCACCAAGATTTTACCCGTAATGTTGGCTGTTTCATCTAAATGAACTTCTTCAACCTCTTGGAAAGGATATTTGCTGAACACCGCAATGCCTTGGCCTTGGTTTTCGTGTTCAACAACTTTGTAAAATGGATAGTCAGCACTAAGGCCACCAACAAGAGATTCTGCCCATTGATGACTAACCTCTTGAAAGGAGACAAAATCTGGGTCTAGATTCAATACGCTATTGATGGTTTCGTCATACTTATCATTAATAGAAAGTACGTTGAATTGAAGTACTTTGAGTGATTCTTCCCCCTGATCTATTCTATAAGTCTTGCTGATTGGCCCACTGATTTTTACCAGAAGGAGAAAGTAGATTACAAAATTGACACCCGCTAATCGGTAATGGTGCTTTACGATCCAGAAAACACTCAGCGCTCCATACACTAACATTGCCTGAAACAAAAAAGACTGTAACAGGGTGAGTTTAAATGTATAGCTAGGGATAAGTAGAAGTATGGCAGGGACTAATAGAAAGGCGGCTAATAGCCTCTCTAGGTTCTTTTTCTGCCTAAACCAACAATAGATTCTTACTAACACTAAGCTAAATTTTAGTAGAAACTTAAGCTTCTGTTGCTGCATGGTTCAACCCTCCTTTAGCTTTAATATTATACCAATCTATATTTCTTGAAAGATACATGCATATGCCTAGTACAATTAGTAGGCCAACGCTCCCGAAAAGCAACGCGTAATCTTCTAATTTCAGCACAACGAATACAAAGGTGTAAATGATGCTGAAGAACATGAATAAAATACCTGCTAGCTTTTTGCTCTTCAGAATAGACATGGAGTACAGCGAAATCATGGCAATGATTACCAGGGATGAAATCCAGTAGGCCGCACTAAAATTGAGGTGTTCTGAAATAGATAAAAGTAGGGTATAGAATATGGTTAGTGTGAGCCCGACCAATATGTAATGGATTGGGTGAATTCTCTTTTTGTTAAGAATTTCAATAAAGAAAAACGTGATAAAGGTGAGGAAGAGAATCAGCACTGCATATTTGGCCGAACGAGTGTTTTGCTGATAGTTATCTACTGGTTGAAAAAGCTTAACACCAAACTCAGAATCTGCAATTCTATGTTCACTGCCCACCCATTGCTGAGGGTAATTTCTATTTAGGTCGAAAATAGACCATTCTGCACTGAATCCGCTTTCGGTTACTTCATGGTTATCCGGTAAAAACTGACCTTCAAAACTCGGGTGAGGCCAAGGGGAATTGAGCTTAGCTATGGTACTTTTTCCAATTGGGTTGAACTTCAGCGATTGAGTACCATGAAGACTGAGTTGGGTTGAAAAGCTGGCAGACTTAAGTTCTTCTGACCAATCAATATTTGCTGAAACGCCACTTTGATATTCGGCTCTTCTCGATGTTGAGTATTGGTTTTCATTTGCGTGAGCAAGTTGAAGAGCAAACTTCTTTGGAATGCCAGACTCCATCAAATACGGTTTATCATTGATCTGAATTTCGATCTTGTTCTGTATGCCTCGCATGTCTGGAATGCCAATGCTTATGGTGGCCATATCCCATAAAATAATATCGTCTTCCTTAATGAGCTTGCTGAAATCTGGCTGAGAAAATGTCCCTTCAAGTTGAAGTTGGGTTTCATACAGTGCTACTTCATATATTCCTCTTTTTCTCGACTTTGGGTTGATGTCACCCACCACCTTAAGCTTTTCCGGCAAAAAGTGAGCGTATTTGATGGTGCTGATCTCCTTACCATCGTCTAACACTAGAATAGCCTCGAAAGGAATGGTAAGAATTGGACCAGTGATTTGTTGAGGTGAAGCCCAACTGCTGGAAATCTCTCGAATAGCCTCTTCTTGCCTGAATTCTCTCTCCGATATCAACGATTTAATCATGCTATTAGGAATGAGTAGGATAGCTATAAGAAAGCCGATTGAGAGTAATTTTATACTGACCGAATTTTTGATGGAGTAGTTGATCTTATCAAATACTGTACTGTTTGTGTTGTTTTCCATTTTGTTGTTTTAAAAGTACTTTGAGTTACAAAGTATAAGCGTAAATTTTTTTACTGTGTGTTCTTTATCAATTGTTCCAAGGCGTCTATATGTGCTTTGAATGACTGTTTTCCTGTTTTTGTGACCATATATTGTGTGTTTGGTTTTCTTCCAACGAAGGTTTTAGACACTTCGATATACTCTTCTTTCTCCAAAGCTTTTAAGTGGCTAGCCAAATTGCCATCGGTCAGGTTCAACAGCTCCTTAAGTCTGTTAAAGTCCAACGATTCATTGGCCATCAATGCCGACATGATCCCTAGCCGGACCCTGCTTTCAAAAGCTTTATTCAGATTGTGGATATCCACTTATTTCTCGTATTTAAAGTACATCATGGCTCCGTAAATGATGTGCAGTACACCGAAGCCTATGGCCCAAATTAGTAAGCCATAGCCAATAACGGCCGAAGCAACCAAGCCCAAAACTACTTCAGAAATACCAAGAAATCTCACATCGCGATAAGTATAATAGCTAGCATTAATTAAACCGAGGCCATAAAAGATCAAAGTAGTGGGAGCAATAAGGCCAATAAGGCCTTGGTAATAAAAGATGACGACTAAGATTCCCCCTGTCACCAGCGGAATCAAAAGATTAATTAATAGTCGCTGAGCTGTTTTATCCCAAGTCTTAACTCCCTGTTTTTTGGCTTTCTGTCTTGTCAGGTATACACCCGTAATAATGGCTAACAAGAGAACTGCCGCGGCATCTAGCATCAACCAAGTCAGGTTTCCTCTAACATCCCTCACAATTAGTTGGTCATAAACCAGCGTTTCGCTAGTGTAGGCCAACTTCCAGGCAACATAGGCACCAATGAGCGCATAAATTCCTGCCATTACTCCAGAAAGGCCACTGAGAGAAATAAAGCGTGAAGACTTCTCCATCATCTGGCGAATCTCCGCTATATCCTGAATGTATTTATCTGACATATCAAAAGTACTTTGAGATTCAAAGTAAATGAATCGCTATAAGTTTTCCAATATTCATTCAGCAATTTTCTTCTACTTTGCAGCATGTCTAACCAGCAAGATGTAGCACTACAACAGCGCCTCTCTAGGGGAGATGAAACCGCTTTTCAAGAAACTTTTGAGCTGTATTTTAAAGTGCTGGTACTTTTTGCTACCAAGTTTTCTTTGGACAAAGAGGCGGCTGAAGATCTGGTTCAAGATGTTTTTGTAAAGCTTTATGAGCAGAGAGATCGCTTACAATTCCACAGCTCGCTAAAGGCTTTCTTGTATCAATCTGTGCGAAATAGATGTATCGATCTTATCCGATCTACTAGGACACGAGAAAAGCATCATGTGGAAATTAAGGCCGATACTGATGTGGAGGGGCTCAATAGTGAAGAGCTTATGCTTCAGTCCGAATTAGAAGAAAAGATTTACCAGAGCATTAAGCAACTCCCGGAACAATGCCAGCTTATTTTCAAGATGAATCGGTTTGAAGGCAAAAAGAATCAAGAGATTGCCGATGAGCTGAATATTTCTAAACGCACCGTAGAAACACAAATCAGTAAAGCACTAAAGCGACTGAGAGAAGATATTTATCCGTATTTGAAGGCGGTATTGTTGGCAGTTTCCTTTTGGATTAGCTGACTCGAAAAAAAATTTACTTACCCGTACGTGTGAATTTTGGTTCACTCGTCATATCCATGAAAAGCAATGAAAAACCCGAACGACATATCGAATGAATTGATGCTGAAGTTCCTTTCAGATACGGCCACAGCCGAGGAAAGAGAGGCTATGGAAACATGGATGGTCGATTCGGAAGAAAATGCGAAATACATTGAACAGCTCAAGTCGCTTTGGGCCAATGCAGAGTCGTTTTCACTATTAGACAGCATAGACTTAGACCAAAACTGGCAAGGAGTTCAGTCTAAAGTGAATCAGCAGAAGGCTGGTAATTCTAAAATATTCTGGCGAATTGCCGCTGCGGTGGTATTCATAGTTTCGGCTAGCTTTTTAGCGAAAAGCTTACTCTATAGTCCGCCTGAGCAATTGAGCATTACAGCGCAAGAGCAGTCTGAATTTACGCTGCCAGATGGTTCTGTAGTAACGCTCAAAAAAGGTGCTACCCTCAAATACCCAGAAGAATTTGAAGACGAAAGAAGGGTTACGTTTGAAGGAGAGGCATTTTTTGATGTGGTGAGTAATCCGCAGAAGCCTTTTATTATTAATGCTGACGATACCGAAACCATGGTTTTGGGAACCTCATTCAACTTAAAAACAGCTACTTCCCATACTGGTTTTGAACTGGTTTTGGTGGAGGGAAAGGTTAGTTTTTCTACTCCAAACGAGAAAGTGGTGCTTACGCCTGGTCAGCGTGTAGCATTGGGTCCGAATGGGCTGTTGGAAAAAACTGAGAACACAAATAGAAACTTTCAGGCATGGCAAACAGGCACTTTGGTTTTTGAAAACGCCAAAATGAGCGATGTCTTTCAAGATATAGGCAATGCATATAATGTTCGATTCGAAATGGAAAATGCAGCATTTGCTAGCTGTACATTGACGGCTCGATACGATCAGGAAGATTTGGATAGCATATTAAACACTTTAGAAATACTTTTTAATACATCATTTAATAAACAGCAAGAGACCATTTTGGTCAGTGGCGGCTCTTGCAACTAAGAACTTACAACTCGAAATATCATGAACAACAAATTATTCAAAGCCATTTTGATGGTGGCAGTGTTTTTCGCAGCGATTAACCTGCAAGCCCAAGAAGACAAACCTATGAGAACGCTGTTTAATAACGGAGGAATTCGTTCGAACGGAGGCTATGGGGGAGTGCATGTAGGGTATACTCAAATAGGAGGGGCCGATGCTCTTACTATTGGAGGTCAAGGTGCTTGGCTCATTAATCATCAGTTTGGAATAGGACTTTCAGGAACTGGCTTCATGACCGAAAGAATTGATGACGCCACACTTGGTTCTAGATACATTACCACAGGTGGTTATGGCGGATTAATGTTAGAGTTTATTGCCATGCCGAAAAGTCCAATCCACTTGAGTTTTCCTGTTACTATTGGCGCTGGAGGCGTTAGCTACGTTCGTTCTAATCGCGACTTTGAGTTTTATGAGTCGGAAGATTCACATGCCTTTTTTGTGGTAGAACCTGGTGTAGATGTAGAGTTCAACCTACTGCCTTTTGTACGCTTTGGTGTAGGAGTGAAATATAGAGTTACATCAGATATGGAAATGACCTATATAGACTCTGGCAATAGAATCTTAGACCGAGATGCACTTTCAGGATTCAGCACAGCACTCACTCTGAAATTTGGAAAATTCTAAAAATTTAAGCTAAAACTGACCATTTGTTAACGAGCCTGTAATTTCACTTTCAGTGTTTTACAGGCTCAAATACTTACTTTTGTAGTACCTAATTGAAGATGAAAACTGTAGTCATTTGTTTTATGCTCATTCTCTGTCAGGCATTAGCTTTTGGCCAAAGACAGTCTTTGCTTCAAACTCAGGTGACGGTTAGTTTTAGCAATACATCTATAGAAGAGATTCTGAAATCTCTAGAAACCGAATCGCTGTCATTTGTTTATTCACCAGAAGTTTTTGATGTAAAAAAGCGAGTGAGTATCAAAAGACAGAATACTGCATTAGCTTCAGTGCTCACTGAGTTGTTTGTGGGTCAGTCAGTTGAAATGCATGAAATGAATGGTCAGGTTTTGCTGAGAAAGAAAATCACCCCCAAACCTGATTCGAAGCAAGAAATCATAGACACCATTAGAACTCAACCAAGCGTATCACCCTCCATTGTGGTTAGTTCAAGTTCCACTGTTCAAAAAGCAGCCATTATTGAGAAAAGCGAGCCTGTTCCCACTCAGCAGATGAATCAACAGGAAAAGCAAGCAAGCTTAGACTCTTTGGCAAACCCCACAGTGAACGATAGTGTAGATTCATTTGGCTCACAGGTTTCAGCTCCTACATCATCTCTACTTGCACAAACAAGTACTTTTATTCCTAGGTGGAACATGCGGCCTTATGAGCCCTATGCTTACCAAGCTAATCCCTTAGCCTTAGACTATTCACTCTTGCTACCGAAGTTTAAAGAAGAGGCACCACAACCCTCTATTTGGGACGAAATTGCCAGTGAGAACAGAAGAAACACCAAGCGCGAGAAGAAGGAGAAAAGGGCTACCGATGATAAGAAATTCAGGATGGGTCTGGGGCTTTATACCGGTTTTGCTCCACTAGATAACTTGGATGCCTTTTTAATTGGTGGGCGGATTATGTATTATCCATCTATCAGAACCGGAGTTGGCTTTAATGCAAACGCCTTATTATCTAAAAGTTTCTACAGCGAAACTTTGCAAAAAGATATCAGAGTAGAAGGTGGTTATGGCGGTTTAGCTATAGAATATGTACTGTTCCCAAAGAGTGTTATACACATAAATTTACCGCTTACTCTAGGGGCAGGTGGTTATAATTATGTTGAGTCGGAAGACCCATTTGCGCCTATAGACCCTGAAAATTCTGAAGCCTTTTTTATGATAGAAGTTGGAGCTGAGTTAGAGGTTAATGTGGCGAAGTTCTTGAAAATTGGAGCAGGCTTTAGCTACAGAAGTATATCTGGTTCAGACTTCCTGAACCGAGATAACAACCAGGATATTATCAAAGCCTCTGCATTAGAGGGTGTTAACTACGGTATAATTCTAAAGTTTGGTAGGTTCTAGATTCCAGAAAGATATTCTGTGAGTTCCTTGTGGCTTCTCACTAAGCCTAAAGCACCTAGCTGTTTCAGCTTTTCTCCATGTCCGTTTCGTACATGAGTTCCACCTAAAAAACCTACCGTTTTTAAGTCAGCAGCCGTAGAGGCGGTTACTCCAGCAACACTGTCTTCTATAACCAAAACCTCTTCTTTGTTAAGATTCAGTTTTTCTAAAGCCAACAGATAAACTGCAGGGTCAGGTTTTCCCTTAGGTACCATTTCGGCAGAAAACACTCTTTTCTGGAAAATATGATTGGCTTCTAATAATTCTATGGCCTCTAGCACGTAGTCTTCGGCACTATTAGAAACCATACTTGCAGTAACGGGAACGCCAGATAGCATTTCTTTGACGCCAGTTATAGGGCGCATGTTTCGCCTTATCTCCTCATCCATGAAAACCACTGCCTCGCGGGTTGCTGTGCTAGCTGCTAGCAGCTGTTTAGCCATCAAGATTTCTAAAATGTCTGTGAAAGTTTTACCTGTGTAATCGGCTATAAAGGTTTCAATGTTAATATCTACGCCTTCAGAAATAAGCCAGTTGGTTACTACTTCTGCAGCTACAATTTCAGTGTCGATCAGAACTCCGTCACAATCGAACAGTATATGTTTTATCATTAGAAATTCGGAGAAAGCAAGTATTTAGAATAGAACTCATCGATTACTCTTACCGCATCTGTTGGGGTTTCTACTATGCTTATCAGGTCTAAATCGGTATTACTAATATTTCCGAATTTCAGCATAGTGCCTTTTACCCAATCTATAAGCCCAGACCAGAATGCTTCACCCACCAAAACAATTGGGAAGCGCCCAATTTTGTTGGTTTGAATTAACGTAATGGCTTCAAAAAGCTCATCTAGTGTTCCAAAACCACCGGGCATAACCACAAAGCCTTGGGAGTACTTAACAAACATAACTTTGCGCACAAAGAAATAATCGAACGTAATGAGCTTATCTGGGTCTATGTAAATGTTATTGCCTTGCTCATGCGGTAGCTCAATGTTTAGCCCAACGGATTTTCCGTTTTCACTTCTGGCGCCTTTGTTTCCGGCTTCCATAATGCCTGGTCCACCACCAGTAATAACTCCGTAACCGTGTCTGACCAACTTGGCTGCAATATCTTCTGCCATTTGATAATATTCAGTGCCGGGCTTAGTTCTGGCAGAACCGAAGATAGATACACAAGGGCCAATTTTAGCGAGCTTTTCAAAGCCTTCAACCATTTCGGCCATTACTTTAAAAATTACCCAAGAGTCGTGGGTCTTAATTTCATTCCAATCTCTGTCTCTAAATGCCTGCTTGATTTTATCTTCGTTGTTCATATTATTCTGTTTGAGTTAAACATAGGTGAAAACCTTTTTCTAAACGGATGCACCATATCAAAGTTCCTTTAAGTTTTAATGAACTTACTGCTTTGATCTCTAATTACATGGATTTGAGGTGTTTTAGTGCTGGCTCTAGTTTAGGGTGATCATACTCAAAACCAGCTTCCATAATCTTTTCACTACTCACTCTATTTCCTCCCACAACCATTTTGGCCATTTCACCCAGAACTACCTTTAGTGCAAGACCAGGTACTGGAATTGGAACATATTTTTTGTCGAAAGCTTTAGCCGCTGCTTCTGTAACTTCTCGGTTGGTGGCAGGTTTTGGTCCTACAGCATTGTAAGTGCCTACCATTTGATCGTTCTCTAATGCGTAAAGGAACATCTTGCAAAGATCGTCTATATGAATCCAGCTCATATATTGTTTTCCGTTGCCTAAAGGAGCGGCTACCGGTGGCTTGAGTAGTTCTACTAAAGCGCCTCCTTCTTTGCTAAAGACCACGCCAATTCGGAGTTGTACCAAGCGAATATCAAGGTCTGTTACCTTGCTGGTTGAAGTTTCCCAAGCATCTACTACATGGGCTAGAAAATCGTGCCCAACAGGAGCCGTTTCTTTTAGGTTGGTGGTTCCAGTATCTAGTCCATAATAGCCAATGGCAGAGGCAGAAATAAAGGTTTTAACTTCGTTATCTATGTTTTTTAGCGTGTTATAGAGTAAAAAAGAGGTCTTTGTACGGCTATTGTATATTTCTTCCTTGCGTTCTGCTGTCCACCTTTTGTCTGCCACTCCAGCACCAGCAAGGTGAATGACAGCCTCTACTCCATTAAACGCACCGCTTTCAATGTATTCCTTCTTATAGTCCCATTCAAAAATGGGGTATGGTTTAGAGGCATCTTTAGACCTGCTGAGCACAACCACTTCATGTCCTTTAGATTTAAGTAGTGGAATAAGTCTTGAGCCAACTAGGCCTGTCCCTCCTGTAATTAATACTTTAGCCATAGACTTAAAAGTAGGGAATGGCCTCGAATGTTTAGCAGATGAACATAAAAAAAGCCGCGCTGGGCGGCTTGAACTATTTTTCAGTTTCCACTATAAGTAAGGAAGAAGCATTACCAAGTTTTCGCTTTGAATGGTATTTATACATGGTTTTTCCTTTAACAATGGTCAGCTTACCGATCTTTTGAATGTTTAATTTTGACTTAATGTCTTCTAAACTCCAATCCTTTTTGAGTTTTCCATTTAGCTCTATTGCCACTTTAGCTCTTTCAAGGGTGGTTAGAGTATGATTTAAAATATCTTCCCTATTCGATTTATTGAGGTAAAACACACTTTGATTGGGGTTACCCAAAATATTGTTGATGGAGAGGGAGTCCATTTTATATTGAATACCGATTGAGGCATAATTAATCTTCGGAATGCCTGTATTTTCTCCAATGAACTGATAAGTATTTGATATTCTGTCGGTAAGAAGATCTTTCCTATTCAAGGCATCCAAAAACTGACCTTTAATTTCTAAATCATTCATTCCTTGGTTTTCATAAAGCTGAATCAACGTGTTCAGTTTTTGGCTTTCTCTGTTAAGAAACTCCAACTCCCTATGCCTTCTATATTCGTTTAATGCCCTTTCTTTTTCGTTGCCAGTAAGTTCTATTCCATTGACAAGTATTTGCTTTGGTTCGAAATTTTCGTCTAGAATAAATTGGGCTTTGTCAGTTGGCTTGTTTATCTCAGGGTCTTTGCTGGTAATTCTTATTACTTCTCGATAGTCGTTGAACTTATCAAAGACAATTACCTCTTTCATTCTATTTCCTGTGTAGAATTCTACTTTTCGAATTTTCAGTATCAAGGAGTCAGGAAGGTCTGTTAGCTTTTTACCTGGTATGCCTATATTATCAATCACTAATAAAGGTTCTGAGCCATTCAGACTATATTTAATATTTATTGATCTGAAGAGATCTCGATTTTCAACTCCACCAGGGAATTGCATCAAGCTATATGTGCCACTGGTTGTACTGTTTCTTTCTTTCGAGTAACGCTTTTCTAGTTCTGCATCTATTTCAGCATTATTTTCTAGTACTTTCTTTGTCTCTATTATGTCTTTGGTGAGTTTATCTAACCTTTCTTGATATGCATTGACTCTTTCTTGTTGAACCTTATCTCGATTGTTTTCTAAGTTTTGAATCTGTTCTAGTCGTTTTTCTACTCTATTCCTCTCTTCTAGAAGGATAGCTTCTCTCTGTCTCAATTCATTTCGGACTTGCTCTTCATAGGAATTTGAGTATGTTTTTGGTTTTGTAAGCCCAAGGCTCACTAGTTTGGTGTAGGCTTGCTTATAGTTAATGAGCTCAGAGCTTTTTAGCTCCTTTCCATCTTTTGTAATTTGTAGCAGTTCTCCGTTCTCATCAAATTCGAAGATGAAGGCTTTTGGTTTATTGACCATTTCCAAAATAGCTTTAGATACTGCCACGCTATCATTGTCTTGTGGCAGAGGAGCACTATCAAATTCAGGGTTACTGATACTCGGCTGAATAGTTTCAGAATGAGTGGCCGAATCTAAACCTAAGAGCATGGAAGCAGGTAGGTTTTCTTCTGCATTTTTGGTTTTCGACTGGGTATCCTGCACACTCATTAGGCCAAATGCGACTAGCAGTATGGCGATGGTAAAGGTGGCACTGAGCCAATTGGGTTGTTGTTTTGAATTCATCATAATGTTAATGCGTTTAAGGACCTGATTTTTTGAGTTTCCCGCAAAGGCAAGGCCAGGTTGGTTCATGCTGAAAGCTTGAACTTTAGCCAAGGCTTTGATCATAGGGAGCTTCTTTTCTGAGTATTTGAGTGCCAACTCATCGGTGGCATATTCACGCTCATTGTCAAGCTGGCTTTTCATCCACCAATAAGCAGGGTGATAGAAAAATACTATCTGTAATACGTTGATAATGATGTTGATAACAAAGTCATTTCGTTTTAAATGAGCCAGTTCATGGTATAGAATGGCTTCTACCTCCTCTACAGAAAGCCCTTCGATTAAGCCAATAGGAAAGAAAATGGTAGGTCGGATGACTCCTAAAATGATGGGGCTTTTGATCCAATGACTAGACCTCAGCTGGACTTTTGTTCGGATACTTAAAGTGTGTTTAACCTTATTCAACAGCTCATTTAGGCCTTCAGCCTCCAAAAAACCAGAGTTATTAACAAGCCTTTTCATCCAGATGAAAGAACCGATAATCTTAAGAAAGAATAGCCCCACACCCACAAACCAAATGAAGGCTATGGTTGAAGCATTTTTCTTTAGCCATAGCATGGTGGTGTTACTTTCCTGATTAAGGCTAATAGGTTGAAAATCTGTGGGTAAGTCAAATGAGTTGCTTTCGGTAAGTAGTTGGGCTGGTACAGAGTTTTCCACATAAGCATTTGGCCAGAAGAAGTATAGGTTGAAGGCTAGAATGATAGGAAGTAATGCAATTCCCGCCAAGGTAATGTTATACCTGACTTTCGCTCTTTTGTTGCGGAGCGTCACCAAGGCTAAGAGCACTAAGAAAAGCAGTAAAGCTCCCTGCCAAAGTGAATGTACTAAGCTGAGGCCTAGCGCTTCTAGTATGTGATTACTGGTGTCCATCGTTTTCCAATTTCTGAATGAGTGCTTTTATTTCTTCTAGCTCTTTAGCGGAGGTTTTTCCTGAGCCTAGTGCGCTTAGCACCAGTTTGCTGGCAGAACCACCAAAGGCCGTATTGAGCAATTTATCCAGCATTTCTCCCTGAATATCTTCTGCCTTTACTTTGGCAGAATAGATATGAGTTCGAGCGCTTTCATCTCTTTCTACCAAGCCTTTTTGTGTCATTATCTGCAACAACTTTAAAGTAGTTGTGTAGCCAACTTCTTTTTGCTGATTGATGATGTTGTTGACGGTTCTTACGTTCGAAGGCCCCTCATTCCATAGAATGTTCAGGATTTCCAGCTCACTTTCGGTAGGTTTAATCATAGTACGATTTGTTTCGTACTTCAATTATATACGAAGATTTTCGTAATAGGAATTTATCTACGAATTATTTCGTAATAAACCTGATGGAGCTCATTAGTAAGGGCTTACTTCTGAGAAAGTCTGATTTGCTCGCTATCCCAATGGTGGTCTTCTTCTACCAAACCTCGCTTGAGGTCTTCCTCCAGAAGTCTTTCTTGTTGCTCAATTTCTTCCTTCGCTTTAAAAATGTACTCTTCGCTATTGGAAGGTTTCTCGGAAAGACGCTTCAGACTGTCTTCGTCATATTTTATAAAATTTTGGCCTTGCCTAAACAGGCTATACTTTCTAAAGCCCATATGGCTGAGCACATCGGTTGCCAATTTTACAGAAGTATCTAGGGTTTCTCTGTAAACGTTCTCAATGCCCATGTTTAGAAGCTCATAAGCGTCAATTCTGCTTTTGGCTCTTACCATAAGCCGAACATTAGGGTAGTTTTTTTGCACCAACTTCACCAAATCCATGGTTACGTCTGGATTGTCTATGGCACAGATGAGGGTGTCAGCCTCCGCAATTCCAGCAGACTCAAGAAGCTCTTTTCTGGTAGCGTCACCATAATATACCTCGAAACCCATTTTACGAAGAATGTCTACTCGTGAAGAGTCTTGGTCTAGAATGGTGGCTTCAATTCCATGAGACCGAAGAAACCTGCCAACCGTACTTCCGAAATGTCCGAAGCCAACTAAAATGGTTCGGTGCGATTTGGCAATATGATCCATTGATCTGGCCTCAGACTTTTTAGTACCCACTCTTGGTAAAACAAGCCTTTCATTGAGCACATTTAAAAAGGGTGTCAGCGTCATGGAAAGGGCAGTTACCACCAGCATAATGTCTAAATGTTCTCGGTCTAAAATATTGAGCTGAAAAGCGAATGATAGAATTACAAAGGCAAATTCACCTACCTGAGCCAAACCAACTCCTAGTAAGAGTCTTTGGTCCATCTTTAATTTGAATATGTATGCTACTACATAAATGATTATGGCTTTCATCAGGATGATACCCACCACAAGGCCGCTTATCATTAGCGGGTTTTCGCTCAGCACTACAAAGTTGATGGAGGCACCAACCGCAATAAAGAATAGCCCAAGCAGTAGGCCCTTAAATGGTTCTAAGTTGCTTTCTAATTCATGCTTAAATTCACTTGTGGCCAGTACAACTCCGCCTAAAAATGCACCTAGGGCTGGGCTTAAACCAACCAATTCCATAGCTAATGCTAGCCCCAAGACTATCAGCAACCCACATGCTACTAGCAGCTCTCTTACCTTGGTTTGTGCAACTAGCCTAAGCATAGGGACGAACAAATACCTACCAGCTAACACCACGGAAACTACAGAAAGCACAATAGTTAAGGCTTGTAAACCGATAGGCAAGCCTTCTAGCAAATATCCTTTCAGTCCTTCACTGTGTCCGTCACCTGTAGCAGTATGTGAGTTTTCGCTGGCTAAAAGCGGGATTATGGCCAGCATTGGAATAACAATAATATCTTGAAAAAGCAGAATGGAGAAAGAGGCAGCACCACTTGGTGTTTCCATCATGCCTTTTTCTTTCACGGTTTGCAGTACAATGGCAGTAGAAGATAGCGCCACTGCCATAGCAAAAATGATAGAAACGTTCCACCCAAAACCTACCAACTGAAAAAGTCCAAATGAAAGGAGAGTAGTAACAATTACTTGACCTCCACCCATTCCGACAATGCTTTTTCTCATTCGCCAGAAGTTTTTAGGCTCTATTTCTAGTCCAATCAAAAACAGCATAATAACCACCCCAAACTCAGCAAAGTGAAGAATGTCTTCTCCTTCTGAGCCAACAAAACCTATTACATAAGGGCCAATGAGAATACCTGCAAGCAAGTACCCAAGCACAGAACTGAGCCCAAAGCGCTTAGCGATGGGCACACAAATGATAGCCCCCAGAAGAAATACAATAGCCTCGAATAGTACGTTTCCACTCATGATATAGCCGTTTTGAGTTGAGGAATGTTGTTGAGAAAATCAGCCTGATTCAATGCGTGAAAGTCTTCTTCTTCACATAATAATTTAATGGCTGCCTTGTATTGCTGCGCATAATTTTCCACCTCATCATCAGTAAGCGTATAAGTCCCTGTAACAGTAAAGGGAGGCAAATAAAACATGCCACAAAGTGTAGCGGTTTGCTCAAATGGTCTTAGAAATTCATTAATGGAATAGTTGTTTTTGCCCTCTCTGCAATAGACTTCTTCTTTTCCACCTGTAGTTATTACGCTTATGGCTCTTTTACCTAAAAGTGCATTTCCTTTTGGCCCATATGCCCAGTTGTACTCCAAGACTAGATCTATCCATTGCTTAAGCAGTGGAGGGCAGCTATACCAATAAAACGGATGGTGCCACACCACAACATCGTGTTCTTCTAGTAACTTTTTTTCTTTGTCTATATCTATGTTAAAGTCTGGGTACTTTTCATACAAATCATGAATAGTAACATCAGAAGTCTGATCTATACTTGATATTAAGGCTTTATTTATCCTTGACCGTTCAAATTTCGGATGCGCAAAAAGAATCAGTACTCTGGCCATATTGTTGAAGATGGTTTGAACTTAATTTCGTTATTCTTTCGGTGAGAAGCCAGTTTGAGAAGCTGCTTCTTAACTTCCTTTCTCAACCGTTTAAATCATAATATGAGTTCCTGAAACAGCCAGCATTGTACTTTTTGTCTTTAGGTGTAAATTCAAAGTCACTAAACCTTATAACCATGCGGAAAAGAAGAAACTATGGACTTTTTCTGTTAGCAGTGCTAGCGATTTTGTTCTACACCAGCCAACCAATTTTTGCCCAAGAGGGCTATCAGCGGCCTCCAGAGGCTATCGCGAAACTTATTGATGCACCAAGTACTCCTGCGGTAAGAATAGATTCTAAAGCAGAATGGATGCTTTTAATGGAGCGACCAGGTTACCCGAGCATTGAGGATATTGCTGCCCCAGAATTGCGTATTGGAGGTACTAGAATTAATCCCGCAACAAATGGTAGAAGTAGACAAAACCCAATGACTGGGTTGAGTTTGAAGAATATTAAAACAGGTGAGACTTTTGAGTTCTCTAACATGCCGGCTAAGCCTGCCATCAGTAATGTTTCTTGGTCTAATGACGAAAAGAAGATTGCTTTTACCAATACAGTAGAAGATGGTATTGAACTTTGGGTGGTTAACCTAGAAAGTAAATCGGCCAAAAAGCTAACAGAAGCCATTATTAATAATGCTTATGTATCTGCTTTTGAGTGGATGCCTGATGGCCAGTCACTTTTAGTAAGTACGGTAAAAGACGGTAGAGGTAATGCGCCTGTTAAGCCAAGAGCACCAAAAGGGCCAGTAATTCAGGAAACTGCAGGAGCTGAGGCTGCTTCTAGAACTTATCAAGACCTTCTTGAAAATGCTTATGATGAGCAACTTTTCGAGTATTACACTACGGTTCAACTTAGAAATGTAGACCTGAACGGGAATGCCAAAAAGATAGGTCAACCTGCAATTATCAAAGGATTCGATGTGTCACCAAATGGTGAATATATTCTGGTACAAACAATTCAGAAGCCTTTTTCTTACCTGGTTCCTGCTTCCAGATTTCCTTTCAATTATGAGGTATGGAGTGCCAATGGTAACAACAAGAAGGTATTAGCTCAAATTGCTTTAGATGAGGTTCGTCCTAAAGGGTTTGATGCCACTCGCTTAGGAATGAGAAGTGTGAGTTGGAGAGCCGATGCACCAGCTACATTGTACTGGGCAGAAGCGAATGATGGTGGAGACCCTGCCATGGAGACTAATGAGCGCGATATCGTTTACATGCAGGCAGCACCTTTTGAAGGTCAGCCAACTAAGCTGGCAACAACATCGCTACGTTATGGTGGTATAGTTTGGGGAGATGAAAAAAGAGCTTGGTTGAACGAGCAGTGGTGGGCAAACCGCATGGAGAAGGCCACAATTATAGACCCTACCAAACCTGGCCAAGCAGGAAATGTGATCATTGAAAGAGCTACTACTGACAGATACAATGATCCGGGTAACCCAATGACCATTAAAAATGAGTATGGCAGATACGTTCTGAAATTCGATAAAGATGAGGTATTCATGAGCAGTGTAGGTGGTTCTCCTGAAGGAGATAGACCATTCTTGAGTAGGTTCAACCTTAAAACGAAAAAGCAAGACATCCTTTTCAGGTCTGAAGCTCCATACTACGAAAGACCAATCGATATCATCACTGAGAAGGCGGACAAAATCATGACTATCCGTGAGTCTGAAACTGAGCCTCAGAACTATTTCATCAGAGACTTAAAGAAAGGTACACTTACGGCTATTACGGATTTCCCTCATCCACAACCAGAAATGATGGAAGTGAATAAGGAAATTATCAAATACAAAAGGGCTGATGGGGTAGACTTAACCGCTGTACTTTATACCCCAGCAGGGTACGATAAGGCCAAAGACGGTCCGCTTCCAGTGCTTATGTGGGCATATCCAAGAGAATACAAATCTATTGCAACCGCTGCTCAGGTAAGAGGAACGCCTTATTCGTTCACAAGGGTAAGCTCAGGCTCTCCATTGTTCTGGGTGTTGAGAGGTTATGCGGTGATGGCTAATACTGAATTCCCAATTATTGGTGAAGGCGATAAAGAACCAAACGACTCTTTCCGCGAGCAATTGGTGATGAATGCTGAAGCGGCCATTGATGCTGTGGCAGAACTAGGTGTTGGCGACAGAAACCGTGTAGGTGTAGGAGGCCATAGCTATGGTGCGTTTATGACCGCCAATTTATTGGCGCATTCAGACTTGTTTGCTGCAGGAATTGCCAGAAGTGGAGCATATAACAGAACCCTTACTCCATTCGGTTTTCAGCGAGAAGAGAGAAGCTATTGGGAAGATCCAGATTTGTATAACTACATGTCGCCATTTATGCATGCGGATAAGGTGAATGAGCCACTTTTACTTATTCATGGTGAGGCAGATAATAACTCAGGGACTTTCCCTATTCAGAGTATTCGTTTTTACAATGCTGTGAAAGGCCATGGGGGAACTGCTAGGTTAGTCATGTTACCAGAAGAAAGTCATGGATATGCAGCAAAAGAGTCTATTCTCCATATGCTTTGGGAGATGGATACTTGGTTAGAGCGGCATGTGAAAAACGCTACCACCAAGCCAGAGGGTGCTAAAATTGATAGTAAGGATAGGGACTAGGTAATCCAAGATTTTTTACTCTAAAATTTGAAAAAACCTTTGACCATTCTGTCGAAGGTTTTTTCATTTATGATTACTATACAATCGACTCTTGTGACAGTGTCATACTGAGGCTTGAAGGCTATATCACTCTAAGTAAGTCTTTAATGCTTAATAAGATTCCTCGCTTACTCGTAATGACTTATCCGAGAGGTTTTTAGGTTAAAACAATCTTCTGTCGGTTGTCAGAATTAAGCAGTGATATTCCCTTCAGCAAAAGAGCATGGTAACAGTCATCCTGAGGTACGAAGGATCTTATCAATTAGCCCATAGTTATTATCTTGAAAACAATAAATCCACACTTATGGCAGGCCTTCATGTTTATATTTTAACTAATACTTCGAAAAAGGTACTTTATGTCGGTGTTACTAATGATCTAGAAAAACGACTCATTCAACACTATCAAAATCGAGGAGAAAAAAGAACCTTCGCTGGAAGATACTATTGTTATTATCTCATCTACTTTGAATACCACCATAATAATATTGGGGGTATTGAGAGAGAAAAGGAGATAAAGGGTTGGTCAAGACAAAAGAAGGTTGACCTGATTAATTCATACAATCCAAAATGGCTTTTTCTCAATGATCAAATTACCAAATGGCCTCCTGATCCAGGGACATTTTAATTGAAATGGGTTTGATTTACTATGATAGATAAGATTCCTCGCTCACTCGGAATGACTTATCCGATAGGCTTTTAGGTTAAAACAATCTTCTGTCGATTATCAGAATTAGGCAGTGACGTTCCTTTTATTGAAAGAGTATTGTAGCAGTCATCCTGAGGTACGAAGGATCCTATCAGTTTTTACAATGATTTCAATTATCACTCACACAAAAATGCGGCACCAAAAACACCGGCACTATCACCGAGTTTAGGCCTGACTATTTTAGTTTCTAACCTGGGGTTGAAGGTGTACTTTTCGGCTTCTTCTACCCCTCGGGTGTATAGCTCATCTACGTTGCCCACACCACCACCTAAGACAATTACATCTGGGTCTAGCACATTAATAATAGTAGAAATGCCCAAGCCGAAAAAGTGAACTAATCTGTCTAGCGTTTTTAGTGCGTTTTCGTCTTCTCCACTTCTTGCTGCTGGCAATATGTCTTTGAGTCGTTTGCGCGTTCCGGTCAGTTGTTCGTAGTAGTTTTCTAAGCCAGTTCCTGAAATTACCGTTTCGGTACAGCCAGTTTTTCCGCAATAGCATGGCCCACCAGAAGCATCTAAAAAGTTATGTCCCCATTCTCCACCAATACCTTGTTTACCATTCAAAACCTTTCCGTTCACCACTATTCCACCGCCACAACCGGTACCCATAATTACACCAAACACTACTTGGGCTTCAGGGTCAACTTCAGGAACAATACCCATTTTAGCTTCAGCTAAAGCAAAGCAATTGGCATCGTTAGCCATGAGTGTAGGAATGCCCAAAAGTGCTTCTAAGTCTTTTTTAAAGGGTTTTTTGTTGATAGCCTGAGAATTGGAGTTTTTCAGAAGCCCAGTTGGAGGATCAATAGCCCCAGGCGTTCCAATACCTATAATTGAAGGATGCTCCCCAACTTCTTCGGCTACCAGATCGATAAGCTTTTTTATGTTACTTAAAACATGTTCATACCCTTTAGCCGCTTCTGTTTCTATTCGCTTTCGAACAAGAGGTGTTGGGTCATCTTTCGACTTAAGTACTGCCGCTTCAATCTTAGTTCCACCAAGGTCTATTCCCCAGAGTTTTGTCATCATTTTATAATTCTTACCTTAAAATAAGCGTTTCGTAACAAAATCTTACACAGATTCACACACAGTACTTTCTAAAACTAAAAACCACATGAAAAACAAGCACACATTAATCATATTCATTGTTTTGGCGATTCTGTTCGCGGGGTCTTGTTCTACCTCGAAAGAAGAAATAGGTGTGCCTCAAACTAGAAACTATAAGGCCATAGTAGCTGATTCCGTTGTGTTTGAATGGCTTTCAGAACTTGACTTATTAGACTACAATGAGGAAGCCGAGGAGCTTTTGCTTCTCGATAAAACCTCAAATGAAGTTCTAATCATTAATGAAGAGGGAGAGTTATTGAGCCAGTTCAACCCACATATTGAAGGGCCTAACTATGTAGGTGACTATGATTTTGGATGGACGTTCTATGGTAATGATTATTTGATATGCTATGGCACTTATTATTTCCACCTGTTGGATAAAGAAGGCAAGAGAGTAAAGCGTTTTCCGTACCCCGTGGAAACAAATGGTCTATGGATGCTAGACTACAACCCACGGATGTTATTTGATTATGAGTATCAAGGAGATGATAAGTTCGTTGCCTTTATTACTGCTCCTCAGGGGCCGAGCTATCCAAGTATGGATTATTATGACTCTATTGAAATGGTATATGCCATAGATGTAGAAAGCGAATCTGGTTATTCAATAATGAGTAAACCCGAATCAAGTACCTATCGAAACCTGAAAGGTTATGTAGATCATGGATGGCCATATATGACCAATTACTTCGGAAGTAAATTTGCTCAGATCCACTCAGTTGATAGTATGCTTTACATCTGGAATGCAGAAGGTGATGAGTTACTGAATAGCATTGTGATTCCGAAGGAATTTCAACCAGACTATGAGGTTAAGTCTTATGGAGATTCTGGAAACCCTGATAGATTTAGAATTAATTCTAACGTGTATTCTACAAAAGATTACATTCTACTCCACAGTTTGAAAATTATACCTGAGTCAATTAATCGAGAGCTTCGAAATAAGTACCCGAGGTATTGGGAATCTGAAGAATATAGAGAGGCTGCTCAGAAATATATGGACGCAAATTACCTCGTTTTCAATGAAGAGGGGTTTTTAGGCGAACTTAAATATGAAACAGGCCCTACTGGTGTTAATAGGCTTAGTACTAAAAAGGACTTTATATGGAAAGATCGTAGGTATGAAGATGAGAGGGACTACCGTACCTTCCTAAAGGTTAAGATTGTACCTGTTGAAGAATAAAAAAGGCCGCACTCAAAAGAGCGCGGCTGTATTGTTGTGGTGATTGATATCTTATTATTCTTCGTTTTGGCTTAATGCTTCGTTTCTGAGTTCAAGCTTGTCTACCACGAAGTTTCCTAACTTTCTACCTTGAGTTACACCGTTTTCGATAGCCGGCATATAGTGGATTCCTCCGTATAGACGGCTAATAGCAGCTTCTTCAGAAGCATCTATAAACGAATCGAAATCTCTCACGCTTAGGCCATACTTTTCTTCTGTATCGTCTCTGAAAGAGAAGTTATCGCCAAAGATTGAAGTTAGTGCTACAGCTGCGGCATTAGATATAACCGAGTGGCCACTGGTATATTCAGGGAAGGGAGGAGTTTGTAACAATGGCAACCACTCTTCATCTATGTATTTATTAATTACCGTTTCAGGCCTAATCAGGTTAGAACGGAACTTCTCATCCCAGCAACTAATAAAGCCATCGGCCAAAGCCACAGAGGTAAGTGCATAAGCTTCTGCTGTTTGCATTGGGTTGGTTTCTGCTTTTCGACAAGCAATTTTAACAATGCCAATCCAGTGCCCGCCAGGAGTAATCTTCTTTGTGGCTGCCATAACATGGCCAGTTACATTCATTACATATGGATTGCAATCCCAGAAAGAGGCAATCTCTTTTTGCTCTTGGGTAAGGTTTACTGCCGTTTCGTAAACTTCCATCACTTCTTTATAGAAAGTGCTATTCTTGTCCATATCGAAGGCTGTTGGCCTTTCGGGAGTAAACTGGCTTGCAGAGTCTATAGCGAAAGGACGAATTTGTGTCCAGTGCGGCTCAATCGCTTCAAAATAACCAGGAGGTGTTGGCTGCCAACGCGTAGGGTCGTTGGTAACAGTGAATTTAGGGTAAGTACGTGTTTGCTTGTACATATCGCCATCAGCCCACTGAAGAATGTGAGCCGCCACTTCATCGCCATAAGCCACAGAGGCTTCAAAAAAGTCGCTATTTACGCCTTTACCCAGCTCTTTATAAAGCTCATCTCGGTAGGTGTCCATATCTGCTTCCGAGAAAATTAGAGCCGTCCCAATTTTTATGAATGCCTGAAGAGCAGCTAAATCGTACGAAACTTCTTCTTTCGGGTCAGGAATTTCTGACAGCTCTGTCAACTGGCCTGCCAACGACTGATAACCAGCATCATTTTTGGCGAGTACTTCATACATAGCGATGCTTGGGTAAGCATAGATTCTACTCGCAACAGGTGGAGAAAAAATGTCATGGACAATAATTTCAGATAGCTTATCCATGGTCTCATGGTAAACATCAGATTCGATCTCAAGTTCTTTTACTCCACTATCGCAAGCAGAGATGGCAAACAGCATAGCCAACGTTACAGTTAAAAAAATCTTCTTCATCACAATCTCCTTTCTTTAGGATTACAAATGTTATGACTATCAAGCATTTGATCAAGCGAAAAGCATAAAATATAAGCCATCTCTTCCTTGGGTTATACTTAGAATAATACAAGCAGCATTCTGAGTTATTTTGCGATTGTATAGAATAGTGGTGGATGCTTTTCGTCAAACTCAGTTAGTGACTGATAGTACTTAGCTAACTGTAGAATTTTGTCTTCTTCGTACAAATTACCAATTAATGTTAGGCTAGTAGGTCTTCCTTTTTCATCAAAGCCAGTAGGGATAGAAATTACAGGGTGACCAGTAAGGTTTGTGATTTGGAGTTGACTACTTCTTGCTGAAGGCGCAATAATCACATCGTAATTTTTGAACAGCTGATGTATTTCTTCGATCAGCCTTCTGCGTTCACGGTTAGCCTGAAGGTATTCTACTGCCGGAATAAAGCGTGCTTGACGAAGCGAGTTGGCTCTACTGCCGGAGGTTTGTTCTACCATATCATCTACAGCTCCGCTTCTCACTAGCTCTTCAAAAAAGGCTCCTGCTTCAGCCCTTAGAATTACATCGAATACTCTGAAGGGGTAATTTTTTGGAAGAGAAAGCGTATCGAAGCTAGAGTTGAGCTCTTTCTCTAAAAGCGCTACAGCAGCTATAACGTTTTTTCCTCTTTGGGTTTTACTGTCGGAAAGGATATCCGATTCTAACTTGGCGATTTTTAGATTCGAAACCTTGCCATTGGCAGGGGTGAAGGGCACATTATTGGTAGTGGGGTCTAGCGGATCCTTTCCGTAGATAGCCGCCAGAACTATTTCACAGTCTTCTGCCGAGCGACAAATGGGGCCAACCTTGTCCATAGACCAGCTTAGGCTCATCACTCCGTGTCGGCTGATTCTCCCGTAGGTTGGTCTCAGGCCAGTAACGCCATTTCTTGTGGCTGGTGAGGTAATAGATCCTAAGGTTTCTGTTCCGAGAGAAAATGCCACAAGTCCTGCAGAGGTGGCCGAACCTGAACCCGCAGAAGACCCACTGGCTCCTTGTGAAAGATCCCAAGGGTTTTTGGTTTTGCCGCCAAACCAAACATCTCCACGAGCTAAAGAACCAGAAACAAGTTTGGCAATCAATACGGCACCTTGTTCGGTTAACTTATTCACTACAGTAGCAGTGTGGTCAATCATTTGATCTTTGTAAGGTTCTGCTCCCCAAGTAGTGGGATAACCTTCGACCGCCATTAAGTCTTTTACACCATAAGGTATGCCGTGCAAAATGCCTTTATAATTGCCAGCAGCTATTTCCTTATCGGCTTTACGGGCCTGTTTAAGCGCCAACTCTTTGGTTACAGTAATTACTGACTGTAGCTGACCATCGTGCTTTTCAATTCTCTCTAAATAAATGTTGGTAAGCCGCTCAGAAGTAATCTTTCGTGCTTTAATAAGTGAGGCCAGTTCGGGAATACTTAGAAAGGCAATTTCTTCATCAGTTGCAGGCAACATGATGTTGTCAGATACTTCTGGCTGCAAAATTTGTTGCTGGCCAGTGGGCATTTCAAAACCAGCAGGGTGTGGGTTAAAGGTGAGGGCAGGAAAGGTTTCGTTATCTACCTGGTACTCTCTCAGGTTTTCGTAACCCCTCTTATTTCTGCCCAGGTAATGATACATAGTGTCAATACCGGTCTTGTCGAATTCTAATCCATATAGTCGCTGGGCAGATTTTATGTCTTTGGTTCGAAAACCGTATTGAGTGGGCTTACAGCTGATAGCCAAAGAAATGGCAAGCAGCAAAACAATTGTTCTTTTTAGCATTAGTTAGAAGGGTTGAAATCGAATATTTATCAATATCTAACAAAAACTCAAAGAGTTAGAGGGGAAATGTGCTACTGGTTAGATTTGAGTTTAAGCAGGGTAGGGCCTGAATTGTTCTTTATTGCGAGCACATAATCTTCACCTGCAATAGATATTTTTGATGCATTTCGGTATTCGCCCCAAGTCTCATTAGTGTTTAGCAAATGGTCTTTTGTTGGATTGAAAGTACCATCACCATTACCTAAGAGTAATGTAATTGGCTTGGCGTCAGCACGTCCAAAATCAGTTCTGTAGCCATAATTATTTCCAAATAGTAAAAGGTCTTCATTACCATCTTGGTTGAAGTCATTGGTAACAATGGCCATTATAGGGCTTAGTTGTGCTACCTCGGGTAGCGGTATTGCGCTAAACTCCCCATTGCCTTGGTTAATGAAAGCATGAGACTTAAACTCCGTGGCCTTTTTATTTGGGATGTTCTGAAAGTCTTCACCCAATATTTCTTCAGGTCCAGAGCCCTGAGAATACTCCTCATAGTTGCTGTGCAACTTCTTTATTTTTGAAACCTGTTTAATAAGGTCATCTCTAGAGGCAAAGGGAGTTTCCTTCCCTTCCTGATAGTGGAAGATGATCGGGTCTGTCTGATCATTTTGATCTAAATCGCCCAAGTAAAGTGTTACAGGTTCTTTTTTAGAAGCTTTTAGCTTTGAGTTAAGACCTAGATTGCCACCTACAATATCTGGCAAACCATCATTATTCAGGTCGGTAATTTCTAAGCTGTACCACCAACCCTTTAGGTTGGCCATAGAATTATCTACACGGTTGAAAATTCCCTTTCCATCATTTTCTAAAAGTTGAATACCTGTCCACTCACCAGCCAAAAGCAAATCCATATCGCCATCAGAATCAAAATCAATAGCCTTTGCGGCATTGATCATTCCAAGGTTTTGAGCGTTCTGAATTCTGGCTTGAGTCTGGTTTTGGTAGAAACCTCTACCGTTGTTGATTAAGAGTATTTGCTGAGGATTATTACCATATGAGCCGGGCTCAATATTGGAGCCAACAAATACATCGGGAAAAGAGTCTCCATTAAAGTCAGCGATGGCCACAGTTTTACCAATAGAACCAACTTGAGTTAGGCTGCCAGGGGAAAACTGGAAGTTGCCTTTTCCATCATTTAAGTAGAGCCTATCGAAGTTGAAGAGCATACCTGCTTGTAGTTCATTACCTCCGCTGGCAATGTAGAGGTCTAAGTCGGCATCACCATCAGCATCGAAAAAGTGGGCGGCCACATCTTCTGCACGCTTGAGTTGCTCAAAAACCAACCCTAATTGTCTTTCAAACTTTCCATTTTCGGATTGAATCCACAATTCTCCTACCTGATCTTTAGCACCGCCAAAATATATATCGTCTAGGTCGTCTCCATTTACATCACCTACTGCTAATGCTGGCCCTTCGTGACTGAATTTTCTTGGAAGCAAGTACTCTCTCAAATGATCATCGAAGGGGTCTTCACGATGTTGGTATGCAACTGACCAGTCTACAGGGCTAACCAAACTGACTTCTTCATCTGTTATTTTGCTTGCTTCGGAAAGTTGAGCTTTTGAATAGTCTAAGGTAATGGTTTGATTTACTGGCTGATTATTTATATTCTCTGTTTTGCCATCAGGCCAGATTACTTTTAACGATACTGATTGAGAGTTTGTCCCTAGTCCGAAATGCACTTCTGGCGCAACACTAGATTGAAAACCTCTAGAGTTTTGGTTTTCTCTGTAGTAAGTAACATCACTGGAGCTTACTATCACTTTTGCACCTATTCCAAACGGATTGTTTTTTGATCCCTTAAACTGAATTTTGAGGTATGAATTTGTTCCACTGTAGGTGTTTTCATAAATAAAGGCTTCTTGCTCTAAGTTGTTAATAACTAAATCTAAGTCTCCATCATTATCTAAATCGGCATAGACAGATCCGTTGGAATAACTAGGTTCTTCAAAGCCTAAGTCCATTTGTTGCGGTGATGTTGTAAACTTTCCGTTGCCTTGATTTAGGCCAGCATAGTTGGGTATTTTAAGCGTTGGTAACGAGTTGATTCTGGCGCGCTCCAGCTCGTTGTCTTCCATGGCTCCTGGATTACTATTCATGTAATTCACGAAGTCTAGGTCATTTGGGCGCTTATATATTCCATTAGTAATGTGAATATCTTGTAGCCCATCATTATCCATATCGAATATTAGAGGTGACCAACTCCAGTCAGTGGCGAAGTTATTTGAGAAAAGGCTAATGTCTGAGAACATGTCATTGCCCAAATTCAGTTGCATGGTGTTTCTCACATACTGGTGGCCGTAACCAAATTGCTCTTTGATGCGGTAAACCTCTACTTTGTCTTCTCCTACTGATTTTTTCCATATTTCAGGGTCACCAGGTAACATGTCGGTAGTGAAAATATCTAATTCAGCGTCATTATTAATATCTGCCACAAAATTCCCCATTGAGTAGCGGCTTGTATGTTGAATTCGGGATTCAAGCTCCTCTTTGAAGGTACCATCTTGTTGATTAATGTAGAGGTAGTCGTTTTCGGCAAAATCGTTAGAAACGTAGATATCGGTCCACCCATCTTTATTAATATCACTGAGGGCCAACCCTAACCCGAAGCCGAGTGCGCTAGAGTAAATGCCTGTTTCTTCGGTAACATCGATAAAGCGAGCTTCACCTTGAGCTAGCTGATTTTGAAAGATTTTATCGCCCCCTTCAAAACTTTTAGTTCTCTCATTAATTGGAACAAAAACTTCAGGGTTCTTAATGGAATGGTTGAGGAGATACATGTCTAAGTCTCCATCATTATCATAATCAAAAAAGCCAGCGTGGGTAGAAAAGCCAACAAAGTCTAAACCATAGGCTTCCGCTTTTTCTGTAAATGTGCCGTCTTGATTATTAATGAACAGTTGGTTTCTGCCTTTGGCTTCTTTATAATCTCCAACTTGGCAAAGGTATATATCAAGGAAGCCATCGGCATTAATATCGGCCATAACAGCACCTGTAGACCATGTTCCTATTTCCTGAATTCCAGCACGGGTAGTGACATCTTCAAAAGTTAAGTTGCCTTTGTTGAGATAGAGTTTATTTGGGCCTTGATTAGCAGTAAAGTAGAGGTCTATCAGGCCGTCATTGTTGATGTCTCCTGCTGCAACCCCTCCACCATTGTAATAGTAGAGGTATTCAATAATATTAAAATCATCCGTTTCGGTTAATTCGTTCCGAAAGTCGATCCCAGAATCTGCTGCACTAATTCTTTGAAAGAGTCCATTTGGCTCCTTTTTGCTCGCGCAAGCAGAAACCAATATGGCTAGACAGACTAACTTCCACCAAATAGAGCTTATTTTCTTCTGAGTTTTTAGCCGGTGATTCCTCATTGCAATTTTGCTTTTGTGTTGAAACGGATGTCTGATCAGTAATTCAGCTTTACCAACTCATCGTTGTTTCTTGCAACAATTACATAGTTATCGAACACGGCAAAGTCTCTGATTTCGCCTTGAACAAAGAAGCCTTCTTCTGGTTTTGCAACCATAAACGTTCCGTTGCCATCATTCTTGAGGTAGGTTCCATAACTGGCATCGTAGCGACCTACCTCTGGCTTAACAGCGTAGAGGTTACCTCCTAACAGAAGATCTATATCTCCATCCTTATCAAAATCTCCGGAGGCTATCGCATATATTGGGCTAACCTGAGCTTGACTTGGCAATTCACTTACTTGAAACTGCATATTGCCATTGTTAAGAATAAGTACAGAGGCCATTTCGGATGCTTTTATTTCTAAGACACCATCCATTTGCTGAGTATTGAAAATGTCTCTTATGCTCATATCTTTAAAAGAGGTGTAATCTGGCAACACTTTTTTAAGGCCTTTGATCTGATCTATTAAGTTGTGTCTTAGCCCATAAGGGTAAGCTTTTCCATCCGTCATGTATTTTGAAAGAATAGGGTCTAAGGTTCCGTTGTTATCAAAGTCTTTTACAAATAAGGATATTGGCTCAGTAGAGGAAGCTTTAAAGCGACTATTGAGGCCATGGTTTCCGACAACGAAGTCCATATCTCCGTCTTTATCTATATCTACTGCGTGGATGGTATTCCACCAGCCAGTTAGTGCAGCCAAATTCTCTGGGGTTTGCTTGCTAAAAGTCCCTTGCTCATTCAGGAAGATTTCAACGCCTAAGTACTCGCCAACAATCACTAGATCTGGCTTGCCGTCTCCATTCACATCTGTAAATGTGCTACTGGTAATCATTCCGAGTGATTTTAATTCAGCAGCATACTTTTCTGTAACATCGGTAAACTTGCCCTTGCCATCATTTGCTAATAAGAAGCCATCTCCAGGAATCCCCTGCTGCATAGGTTTGCTACCTTCACCAACAAACAGGTCTATATCGCCATCGCCATCAAAATCAGCGGCTGCCACTGTAGATGAACTCACATAGCGGCTTTGGCTAGGAAGTAGTTGAGCAGATTTTGTAAAGTTTCCGTTACCATCGTTAAAGTATAAACGGTCTTGAAATGCTGAAGAACTTGATGAATACTCGATGCTACCACTGCAGACATATAAATCTAAGTCTCCATCGTTGTCAGCATCAAAAAATACGCTCTGAATATCTTCAGATATGGCATCTTCTTCAAATGCTACCGATTTTCTGCTTTTAAAACCTGCCGATGATCCCATCAGTAGTGTGGCGGCTTCTTCTTTACTGCCACCTATCCAAATGTCTAAGTATCCGTCTCCATTGATATCTCCTTGTGACATTTTAGGCCCTTGTGTACTTTTCATAAGAAAAAGTGAACGGTCTACATCAAAGTCTACAAAGCTGTTTTCTTCGTGTTTATAGTCAATGGAAAGGGCTTCTTGGCTGAAGGTAGCTTTAGCAGAGTTACTATTGATGCTTAAATTAAGTTTAGCCGCTTCAGCCTCAGACAGTGTTAGCCTTTGATTTGGTTCTACATCTTTCATTTCAGTGATTTTACCAGAGGGCCAAACTACCTTAACAGCTACGTTTTCTGCAGAATTGAGCCCAATAAACGGACGAGGATCTATGCTAGACTGAAAACCTCGTGTAGGCTGCTGCTCAATATAATGGGTAGTTTCATTTGAGGTAACCCATATTTTGGCACCAATGCCCATTGTATTTTGTCCTTCTCCTTTAAGCTCAAGGGCTATATAGTTCTGGTTAGTTTTCATCTCAGAATTATTTCTGTAGAGAAATGAAGGCATGTTTACATTGTTCACTACTAGGTCTAAGTCGCCATCGTTGTCTAAATCACCATAGGCAGCACCATTAGAAAAGCTAGGTTTTGCTAAGCCATAGTCTTCAGTTACATCTTGAAAGGTTACACCATTCTGATTTTTGTAAGCGAAGTTCTTTAATGGGTTAGAAGGAATTATATCTATGAGGCTTTTATAATCTACGCCATTTTTAGTAACCATGGCGGTCATAATTTCTTCGCTTGAGGCGTATTGCAGATAGTCTTGATCTGTCAGGTCCTGATAAATTCCGTTAGCTACAAAGAGGTCTTTATAACCGTCATTATCCATATCGAAAATTAATGCGCCCCAGCTCCAGTCGGTGGCTTCTACTCCAGCCATTCTGCTCATTTCAGAGAAACTGTTGCCGTTGTTAATTTGAAAGGTGTTTCGGGTAAACTGGTGATAATACCCGTTATTTAGACCGTATTGGTAGCGATTCCAATCTTCGAAGGTTGTGACTGATTTTAAACGCTTATAGTCATTTGGGAGCATTTCAGTTACGAAGAGGTCATTATTCCCATCGTTGTTAATGTCGGCCATATCGGCTCCCATAGATGCCCCACTGATGGAATTCATTTTTTCCGTTAGTACTTCTTTGAAGGTACCATTGGCCTGATTTAAGTAAAGGTAGTCTCTTTCGAAGAAGTCGTTCGATACGTAAATGTCATCCCAAGAGTCTCCATTTACATCGCCTACCGTAACGCCCAAGCCAAAACCAATAACCGAACCATATACTCCAGCTTGTTCGCTTATGTCATAGAACTTGCCATCTCTATTTTCCATGAGCTTATCTCCGCCTAGAACATCGCGTTTAGGGCGTTCGTTTCTTCTTAGATCAAAGCTGCCTATGGCTTGGTAAGAGTTATTGAGAATATAGACGTCCAGATCTCCATCTTTATCGAAGTCGAAGAAGGAAGCATGTGTTGTATAGCCAGGGTCGGCTAAACCGTATGCTTCGGCAGATTCAACAAAGGTCAGATCTCCCTGATTAATGAAGAGTTCATTTTGCTTATTGTCTCCTTGAACATCGCCAGAGTTGCAAACATAGATGTCTAACAAGCCATCTGCATTGATGTCTACCATGGTTACACCTGTAGACCATGCTCTATTGCCCGAAATACCAGCTGACTGGGAGATGTCTTCAAATTGGAAGTTGCCCTTGTTTAAAAAAAGCTTGTTAGGCAATTGATTGGCTGTCATGTATATATCGGGCAGCCCATCATTATTGATGTCTCCAATAGACACACCACCACCATTGTAGAAGTTGCGGTAGGTATAAATGTTAAAGGCGCTGTCATAGGCCAATTTGTTTTCAAAATTGAACCCTGTTTTCTCAGGAGACATTTCTGTAAAAAGAGTGTCTTTGGGTTTTTCGCTTGCGCAACTGGCCAGCAATAACACAATAAATAGACCCGGAATCGTCTTTCTTAGCTTCATATCAAAAAATTATTTATCAGCCGTTAGGTCGACCATTTTCACCTGTAATCGTTCTTCGTCTTTGGCTTTAATGGCAATTCTTCGGTTGCCATCTACTTTTACCCAAATTGGGTCAGAGCTTTCATCTCCTTCTATTTGCATAAACTGGTTTCCTCCATACCAATTCATTAGGGTGTCTTTAAGTATGGGAAGCAGTTTTGCCGATGTTAAGTCTTCATTCCAAGGTGCCCATGCCTTGTATTTGTATTCTAAGTCCATCCCAATTATGGTTTCCTCACTATCGAATTCAGGGTAGAAAAACATCTCTATATCCTTGATTTGTGAGCTATCTCCATTGAGGGTATAGTTTACATAATTCTTGAGGTTACCGGCTGTAAAGAGACCTTGCCTGTTCTTTTCCCAACAAATGTCATAGAATACCTTTTTACTTTGACCAAACTGAATGCCATGGAATAAGGAGTCATACTTTACTCCTTTAGCCAGTTCGGCTTTCTCCAATTTGGCATAGTCTGACTGATGGCAGGAATAGACCGTTACCAACATGCCTAAAGCCAACAATATTTTCGCACTAATCCTTCTTCTCATAGGTTAACAAAGGGCCATTATTAATAACAAAAAGATACTTTTCTTTTCCTTCTATAGTCGTTTTCTTGATATGCCTAATTTGGCCATCAATATTTAAAAATTCCAATTTATCACTGCTGAATCCTGTCTGGCTGCCAAATAAAATTAAACCCTTAAGGGCATCGTATCGGCCAAATTGTGGTTTAACCAAGTATTGGTTTCCACCTAATATTAAATCTTGAAATCCATCACCGTTTAAATCTTCGGAGTGAACAGCGTAAATAGGAGAGTATTGTGCTTCTTTTGGGAGAGGCTTAAAATTGAACTGACCTTTTTGGTTGTAGAAAATACCACTGCGCCTTTCGTTCATTTCAAAGACTCTGGCTTTTGACAAAACCTCAGGGCTAAAGAGTTCATCTATGCTTTTATTGGCATAATCTTCAAAGTAAACCAACTGTTTCTTAAGTGAGGGAATCTGCTTTATGAGCTCATCTTTATCTACTATTGGGTAGTACTTGCCGTCAATCTTCTCGCAATAGATTTGTTCTTTGGTGCCGTTTTGGTCGAAGTCACTCACATACATTCTGGTGCCAGGTTTCAGAAATGTGTTTTCACCGTGATTACCAGCGATAATGTCTAAGTCTCCATCATTGTCGACATCTGAAAGGTGTAAGGTATGCCACCAACCGTTGAGGTTTGGAAAAGCCTCCTGCTTCTGCAGTCTGCCGTTGTTATTTTCAAAAAGCTGAAGGGCCATCCAGTCTCCACTAATTACTAAGTCTAAGTCTCCGTCACCGTCTATATCTACCCAAGATGAGGAGGTAACCATTCCAATTTCCATTAGCTCTGGGGCTACCTTGTCGGTGACATCGGTAAACTCACCAGTACCATCGTTCTGAAAAATGAAAGCCCTGCCCGATTCGCCATAGGTAAAGGCATCGAATCGCTCGCCAATGAACAGGTCGGTATCGCCATCGTTGTCAAAGTCGCCCGCGGAAACCGTACTATTGCTGTAATAGTTTGTGAATGGGAGTGCTGATTGGGACTTGATTAGCTGGCCCTTGCCATCATTAATATAGAGCCTATCCATTAAGGCAGATGAGCTTCGGCTAAATGCCCTTCCGCCACTGCTTACATAAAGGTCTTGGTTACCGTCTCCATCTGCATCGAAAAACACAGCCGATACATCTTCAGATATTCTGTCTGCCTCTAAAGCGGCACTTTTCACTGGCTTCAATTCACCATTTTTACTCAAAAACAGGGTTCCTGCAATATCTTTTGAGCCGCCTATGAACATGTCGTTTATGCCATCTCCATTAATGTCTGATATGGCCAAAGCAGGCCCTTCATTCTGAAACATTTCGAGCAGAAGCCTCTCTCTATCAAAGTCTACAAAAAGGTTTTCTTCATGCTTGTACTGTAACTGATTTGAAGCTTGGATTAAGGTTTGCTGAGTTGTTTTGGTAGCTTCTAAGGCTTGTTGAGGCTTTTCTGGCTGAACAAGTGTTAAAAGCTGATTGGTTCTGATGTTTTCCAAAGTTGTTTTTGAACCGTTTGGCCAAGTGATTCTAATGGAATCTAAAGTATTCAAAGAACCTACTCCTAAGTGTATTTTTGGGTCAACGGAACTTTGAAATCCCCTTGATGGAAAATTGTAAGCCGAATAATGCTGATCATTTGCCCAAGCCTGAACAAAAGTACCAATGGCTTTGGTGTTTTGGTTCGAGTTGGCTTGAAGCTCAATTTGTAATGAACGGTTGGCTGTGGTATCTGTATTGTTTCTATAAACAAATGCAGGCATGTTTACATTGTTAACCACTAAATCTAGGTCTCCATCATTATCCAAATCTCCATAAGCACTTCCGTTACTAAAACTCTCGTCTTGTAACCCGGCTGATTGACTTATGTTTTCAAACTGGAATGCTCCTTCATTTTTAAATAGTGCATTAACCACTGGTTTAGATGGCATTACATCGATTAAGCTGGTAATAACGTCTTCATCGTTTTGAATCATTGACCGAATTCGCGCTTCATTGGCCATGTAATTCAGATAGTCTCGGTCTAATAGGTCTTTATAAATTCCGTTAGACACGAAAATGTCATTTAAGCCATCGTTATTTGTGTCGAAAATTAGGGTTCCCCAGCTCCATTCGGTTGCAGAAACACCCGCTAAACGGCCGATTTCCAAAAACTGACCGTTGCCTAAGTTTCTTTGTAATACGTTGCGAGGATATTGATGATAGTAACCTTTAGATGTATTGAGGCTATACTTGTCCCAAGATTCGTAAGTGGCCTTTGTTTTTCTTCTAGGCAAGGTAGCTGGCAACATTTCGGTAACCATTATTTCGGGCAGCCCATCATTATTCAAATCGCTGGCGTCTGCTCCCATAGAACCCATGCTAAGACTCTCAAAATAATCTTCTGATCGCTCTGAGAAGGTGCCGTCCTGATTATTTATGTACAGGTAGTCTTTTTCAAAGAAATCGTTCGATACGAAGATGTCTGGCCAGCTATCTTGGTTGTAATCTGAGAGGGTAATACCTAGACCAAAGCCAATGTCACTGTTATAAATACCGGCTTGACTGGTTACATCAACGAATTTACCATCATCGTTTCTAAGTAGTTTATTCCCAGCATTATCGGCACTCGGAATCTCTCTTTGATTTTCAACTATATCTTGTCCAATGCCAACTCCTCTAAATGAATTGGTAAGAAGGTAACAATCTAGATCTCCATCTTTGTCATAGTCAAAAAATGCAGCGTGCACTGCCAATCCTTTAAAGTCTAAACCGAATTGCTCAGCAGACTCTTTAAAAGTTCCATCTTTTTGGTTGATGAATAGCTGGTTTTTCCTTCCTAGCTCATCGCTCGGAGGGCCAGAGATGCAAACGTATAAGTCTAGCCAACCGTCTGCATTAATATCTACAAAGGTGGCTCCTGTAGCCCAGAACTTACTTCCGCCAGTGCCAGACTCTTGGGTAATATCTTTAAACTGCCAGTTGCCTTTGTTTAGGTATAGCTTGTTTTCAACCATGTTGCCAGAGAAGAAAATATCTAGCAGGCCATCATTATTAATATCTCCTAAGGCCACTCCACCGCCATTAAAAAAGTTGCGGTAGGTATATGGGTTTAATTCTTCAGTGTAGTCTAGCTGATTACGAAAGTCTATTCCGCTTTCTTTTGCTTCAACTTTCTCAAAAAGCGTCTGATTCTTTTCTCCGGTGCACGATAGTACCAGAGTCAATACAAAAAATGGTAATACTAGCTTTTTCATACAAAAATGGGTTGCCGTAATCGACAACCCATTTTAATTAATAATATTCAAATTCTAATTATATCCTGGGTTCTGAGTTAAAGTACCCTCAGCAGATAATATCTGAGTGTTTGGAATAGGGAATAGTTTTCTGTAGTCATCATTATGCTGAGACTTTTCCCACCAAGCGTCACCCCATCTATCAAATCTGATTAGGTCGACTCTTCTTAGAGACTCTTGGAACATTTCTCTACCTCTTTCAGCCAAGAATTCAGAGTCATCTAGCATGTTAGTACCGTCATAAGGCGCTACGCCAGCTCTTTCTCTAATTTGGTTCATTAAAAGTAAAGTAGTAGGGTTATTCCAGTTACCAGTAAGTCTTGCAGTTGCTTCTGCTTTGTTCATAAGCACTTCACCATATCTAAACAGGATGTAATCGTTATCCATGTTAGATCTTTGCTTTTGCTTAAAGCTGAACTTACTCATTCTTGCACCTGCCTGACGGCTTCCACTTGGCGCTAACTGATTGATTTCAGGAGTATAGTTTACAGGAGCTCCGTCTTGATCTGCAGGGTCAAAAGCTAGGTCTAGAATAGGCTGGCCGTTAACATCGAATTGAGGGCCAACCACAAAGTTGTTAGCTTTTCTCTCATCGGCATTGTCATAAGAATTGTAAAACTCTTCTAGTGTAGAGTATCCATTCCATGGCTGCTCTGCCAATCTGTAAGTTAACTGGCTAGGGTAGTGAAGCGTCATTTGCGCAAAGTTCATTCCACCAGCTGTAACTTCATCGAAAGGAAGAATCCAAATGTGCTCAGGATCATCTTCATTATCTGGAGAGAATACATCCGCATAGTTATCGGTAAGGCTATAAATACCAGAGTTGATTACTACATCTGCAGAAGCAATTGCTTCGGCATATCTAGGGATACCTGTGTAAACCTCAGAGTTAAGATAAAGTCTAGAAAGGAAAGCATGCGCACCTAAGTTACTGATTCTAGCATATGCTTGCTTACCAGTAGGAAGGTCAGGAATTGCAGCTAAAAGCTCAGATTCAATGAAGTTGAAAACTTCAATTCTTGAAGACTGCGGTGCATCTTGTCCTGGCTGGGTAACTATTTTTACGCGACCAAAAGAGTCCATCAATCTCCAATAGAAGTAAGCTCTAACTACTCTTAACTGAGCTATCTTATCGTTAGAAAGTCCGCCAGCATCTAGCAGCCTGTTACACTCATTGATTCCGCCATAGGCGTCATTCCAAAAGTTATTCAAGGCAGGGTGGGTAGAACCCCACTCATGTCTGTGCATGTTCAGCCAGATACCTCCATCAAACCAGTCACCACCTTTTTGAGTAATAACCGCTTCATCGGTAGAAACTTCCTGAATAGAGAAGTAGCTGTTATGCGCAGCAGAGCCGTTCAAAAGTCTAGAGAATGCAGCGTTAAGTCCGTCAGAGCTACCAGAGCCACTTTGACCAACGCCTGGGTTGTTAGGATCAAAGTCTTCTGTGAAGCCATCTTTGATCTCTTCTTCAAGATCTGTACATGAACCTACGGTAAATAGGGTCAATGCCAGAGCTAATATTCTTATAGTATATTTCATTTTCTTCTTCGTTTTCAGTGATTAGAAACCAATGTTTAGGCCGAATGTGAATGTTCTTGACGTGAAGTAGTTATATCTTCTGTCAATACCAGGTGCCAATACATTTGGATTGCCAGGAGCACCACCATTGTCTACAGCACCTCTATCTTGTAGTACTGGATCAGGATCTACACCTGTGTAATTAGTGATAACGAATGCGTTTTGAACACTCAAGTAAAGTCTCAAGTTGCTGAACATATCGTTATTAGCCATATCGAAATTGTAACCTACAGTAGCATTATCTAGTCTGAAGAAGTCAGCTTTTTCTACATACAATGAACTGAATTGAGCTACAGTTAAGTCTTCAATTTGAAGATCTGTCTTAGTTCTGTTGTAAGAGTTAATTGCTCCCGGATCAATTGGCTCATAGAATGCTCTAAAAGTATTTACAAGGCTGTGACCGAATGCTGCTCTAAAGAACAAGTTCATATCCCAATTGCCATAAGTTAACTGGTTAGTCCATCCAAGTTCTACATCAGGAATACCATTACCAATTTCTTGGAAGTCACCATCTGCAGCAAGAGCACTACCTTGCTCTGTAAGAAGTTGACCGTCATCGTTAAGGTCTACCATAATTGGTCTTCCTTCTGCATCTACATTTCCTGAGAATACAGGTCCCCAGATTTGACCAATCTGCTCGCCAACTGCAATTCTAACTAGGTTAGTTTCGTTTTGGCCAGGAGCTCCAAGGTTAGCAATCATGTTTTCGTCAATCACAAACTCTTCAAGAGTGGTTTTGTAAGAAGAAAGCACAATACCTGGAGACCAGTTGAAACCGCCTGAACCAAATCCTGTATGGTTTAGAGCTAGCTCAATACCTTTTGTATTCAACTTACCAGCATTTTCATATCTAAGGTTAGTTCCGTAAACAGCAGGGTCTACAGTTCTCTCTAGAATGAAGTCATTAATATCTCTGGTATATACATCTAAGCTACCGTTTAGCTTGCCACCCAAAAGGCCGAAGTCTAAACCAAGGTTGATTTCCGCTTTTTCTTCCCACTTAAGGTCAGGATTTCCAGCTCTAACAAAACTTACTGTTCCACCACCTGTAGTAGCGTAAGAGTATAAGTCTTGAGCAAGACCAGAAGGTCCTGGAAGTGAACCTGTAACACCGTATCCAGCTCTAATCTTTAGTTGGCTGAAAGCAGCTAGGTCTACATATTGCAATAAGTCTGCACCTACACCCACAGCAGGGAAAGTACCCCATTGGTTATCGGCACCAAGCTTGGTAGATCCTTCTCTTCTAACAGAAGCATTGAAGAATATGCCATTATTTAAGTTGAAGTTTACTCTACCGAAGAAGGCAAGAATTCTGTTCTCTGGAGACTCATAGCTGAAAATGCTAGCATTGGCTAGGTCACCAACAATGTTACCAGATGCGCTGATAATGTTAAATCCAATATCATCAGAAGGGAAGTTACCCGCTTCTAAACCAAATCCTGTGAATTGCTCTTCTTGGAAAGAGTAACCAGCAGAAACTGTAAGGCTTGAGTTGTCAAAATCTTTAACAAACGTACCGTAAGTTTCGAAAAGAGTGAATTTGCTCTCGTCTGTTCTTCTGTTAGCTAAACCAATTCTGTTGAAACCTCTAAATAGTGAGTTTGAAGGGTAGAAAGCACCATTGGTAGAGGTAGAGTACTGCTGAGCGTAATTAGCAGACCACGTTAAGTTATCTGTAAGATCATAGCTCACTTGAGTATTGAAGTTCAAGTTCTTTCTTTGACCGATGTTGGTGTTTTGCTCGATAATAGCAACAGGGTTGAAGTTGTCGAACAAGATAGCTTGGAAGAACTCAGATTGAGAAGCATCTGTATAAATAGGAGCGGTTGGGTTAAATAAGGCCGCATAACGTAGCGCTTCATTAAAGGAGAAGTCTTGCTCTCTGTTGGTCATAGACAAGTTGAACTTGATGTTAAGCTTGTCATTAAGGGCATAATGATCAACATTAGCACGAGCATTAATTTGGTCGAAACCAGACTTTTTCAATACACCTTGAATATTTCTGAAGTTAGTAGAAAGTCTGAATGTAGTGTTCTCTGAGCCACCTGAGATAGCGATGTTGTGCACGTGAGATACAGCAGTTCTGGTTACTTCTTCTTGCCAAATAGTTCTTGAGCCTAGATCGTTACCACCAGCAGCAATGTACTCATCAGGAGTCATTACAGATTGAAATCTGAACACATCGTCTACGGCAGCGTAACCATTATATGAAGCAGAAAGGCCTTTACCGCCTCTTTCTCCAGATTTAGTAGTTACAAGAATAACACCGGCAGATCCACGAGAACCGTAGATTGCAGCGGCAGATCCATCTTTCAATACGTTAACAGACTCAATGTCATTAGGGTCAACGTTATCTAAAGAAGCACCAATAACACCATCAATAACAACTAGTGGTTGTACGTTGGCACCTACTGTAGAGATACCTCTCAAACGGATAGTTGCTCCGCTGTTAGGGTCACTTCCTTTATTATAGATACTTAGGCCTGGAACTTTACCTTGGAGTAGTTGGGCTGGGTCGTTTACATTACCCTTGTTAAACTCCTTGGCATCTAGGGCTACCACAGAACTTGTAATCTCTTTTTTCTCTTGAGATCCGTAACCTACCACAACTACTTCTTCTAGCTCAGCATAGTCTGGCTCAAGTGCAACGTTTATGGTAGTTTGATTTCCCACTAGTACCTCTTTTGAGATGTATCCTACAAAGGAGAAAACTAGGGTTTCATTTGCAGCTACTTCAATGGTAAAGTTACCATCTAAGTCACTAGGTACACCGCGCGTGGTACCCTTTACTGTAATGTTCGCTCGGGGGATTCCGATACCGTCATCCGCCCCTGTTACCTTACCGGTAACTGTCCTCGTTTGTGCCATCAGCGCCCCTTGGAAACCTACTGACAGAACGAGAAGGAGTAGTAAAAACTTTTTCATACAATCATTTTTAAGTTTACTTGATTTGGCCATCGAGTGGCCTAAAAAGTGCAATCGAATGCTTAAAGTACAATTCCTTAAGCGCATTATCTAGACTACTAAAGTTAAAATTAACGCAAACGTTTGCAAAATTTAACATATGCTTTATATCTGCTGTGGCTTCAATAACTTACCTGTGGTGGTTTTATCAATAGTTTTGCTCTGCTTGTCGGTCTTTTCTGTATTAGGGTAAAATTTAGGTTAAAAAACACCCCAGTTTTTGCAAAGGATTGCAGTAAAGTATGTGTTTGCACGGTTTTGAACAGAATGAATGTCTCGTTTACTGATTTTTTGACGAGCATTAAAAAGAAGAAGCCATATTTGCCTACATGAATTGGCCAGACTTACTGAACGTATCGAAGAATCAAACTGCTGGTAAAGCCAGAACCTCTTTTGATCGTGATTATGACAGAATAATTTTCTCTCATCCTTTCAGAAAGCTACAAGATAAAACTCAGGTACATCCTTTGCCAGAACAGGATTTTGTCCACAATCGTTTGACGCATAGTTTGGAGGTAAGCAGTGTAGGCCGATCTTTAGGTCGCTTGGTTGGAGAGCAAGTGTTAGAAAGATCGGCAGGGCTTAAGAACCATCTGAATGCGCATGATTTCGGTGTGATAGTAGCTTCTGCTTCTTTAGCTCATGATATAGGCAACCCAGCTTTTGGCCATTCAGGAGAAGAGGCCATATCGGAGTATTTTATTACCAATAGCTCTTTATTAGAAAGCCGCTTCACGGAACAGCAATGGAACGATCTTGTGAAGTTTGAAGGCAATGCTCAAGGTTATAGGTTACTGAATAAGTCGGGCTATCAAGGATTAAGGTTAACTGAGCCTACTTTAGCTGCTTTTACTAAATATCCGAGACCTTCTAAGGTAGCAGATTCATTCAAGCCTAGAAGAAGCCAAAAGAAGTACGGATTCTATGCTTCAGAACAAGAGGTGTTCTCTCAGATGGCTTCGACCCTTAACCTAAAAGCATTATCTAATCACCAATGGGTAAGGCATCCATTAGCATTCTTGGTAGAGGCGGCAGACGATATTTGTTATCACGTTATAGATTTGGAAGATGGCTGCAACCTTGGCCTAGTGGCGCATGATGATACTGTAGAATTATATGCCGGAGTAATAGGTGACCGATTCGATAAAAAGAAGCTTAATAATATAAAGAGTAAGAATGAGCAGATTTCTATTCTGAGGGCTTTGGCAATTAATGAGCTAATAGAGCAAAGTGTAGCGCTCTTCTTAGATAATGAATCGGGAATTTTAGAGGGCGACTTTGATTATTCTTTAACCGATGTAATTAGTGCAAAAGACTATCTGGAAGAGATTAAAAAAGTTTCGGTTGAAAAAATCTACAGATGCAGAACGGTTCTCGAAATTGAGGCAGCTGGCTTTACGGTGATAGACGGTTTGCTCAAGGCTTTTGTGCCATCGGTAATTAGTGAGCAGCCCAGCCGTCATGATAAAATCAATTATCGCTTGCTACCAGAAGATGTTAAAACAGAAATAGGAACCACCGAAGACCTTTACCAAAAGATTCGGTCTTTGCTAGATTTTATTTCTGGCCTGACTGATTCTAGCGCCATGAACTTATACCGCAAGATTACAGGAATTTCTCTACCAGGCAGAGCCTAGTTAGAACTGCTCGAATAACCCTGTTTCTAAATATGTTTCCAAAGGGAAAATACTACCTTTGTGGTCTTGTTTAAAAATGTGGTCTAAACTTCCTCATATTGTTCTGAAATACAGGTTCATACTGATTGTCTCTGTAGCCCTAGTTACAGCCTTTATGGGCTTTATGGCAAGAGATATTCAGCTCGCCTTTAATTTCAACACTGCTGTTCCGGATACAGATGAAACCTATATCTATTTTCAAGAATTTAAGGAGAAATTCGGTGAAGATGGAAACATCTTAGTGCTAGGTACTAAGGATAGTTCATTGTATGAGCTAGAAAACTTTAATGCCTACAAAAGGCTGGGAGAGAAAATCGCTGAATCAGAAGGCGTTACTAATGTAATCTCTTTAGCTAGTCTGCAGAACGTAGTGAAAAACACTGAAAATAGAAGCTTTGATCTAGAGCCTTTAATGCCAGATTATCCAGAGAGTCAGAATGAACTAGACTCGCTGTTAGATAAGGCACTATCTCTCAAGTTTTACACTGGTCAGTTACTCAATCCTGAAAATGGTGCAACGCTTATCCTAATTAATATGGAGCGTGAAGTGCTAAACTCTGTAAACCGAAATTATTTGGTGGCAGATATTCAGGAAATGGGAGAGCAATTTACTGCCGAAACAGGAATTGAGCTGCATTATTCCGGAATGCCATTCGTGAGAACGGTAATGCAAGCCAAAACTAGTAATGAGCTAAGGCTTTTCATTGTATTGTCTCTAGCCATTACTGCACTCATTTTATTCCTGTTCTTCAGGTCTTGGGTTTCTGTAGTAGTACCACTGATAGTAATTAGTGTGGTAGTTGTATGGGTGATGGGTTTTGTAGGCATCTTCAACTACAAAATCAATGTGCTCACAGGCCTTATACCTTCAATCATAGTGGTAATAGGAATTCCGAATGCGGTATACCTTATTAATAAGTACCACCAAGAGTTTGTAAAACACAACAACAAAGTAAAAGCCCTTAGCCGAACGGTTCGAAAAATTGGTTTGGTAACCTTTATTACCAATTTTACCACGGCCATTGGTTTTCTTGTATTGCTTACAACAGATATTAAGATACTGAAGGAGTTTGGTATGGTAGCAGGTATTAACATACTGGCTACTTTTATAGTAAGCATTATCTTAATTCCTGGTATACTCAGCTATTTACCTCCTCCAAAAGGTAGTCAGCTCAAACATTTAGAGTTCAAGATTGTAGGGAAGTTCTTAATGCTGCTAGATCTGTTGGTGCACCGACATCGATACAGGGTTTTTGCGGCAACTGCGGTTATCATTACTGTAGCTATAATTGGGGTTACCAAACTGTACTCTGTAGCTTACATGGTAGACGATATTCCAGAGAAGTCTACACTAAAGCAAGATTTGTACTTCTTTGAAGACAATTTTAGTGGTGTAATGCCGCTAGAGATCATTATTGATTTTGGAAAGCCTAAGTCTACTTTAAACGCCAGAAATTTAAGAAGTGTGGATAGGCTAGAAACAGCATTAGAGCCGCTGGAAAATGTATCTTCTCCTATCTCTATAGTATCTTTTGCCAAAGCTGTTCGTCAAGCATTTTATAATGGAAACGAACGGTTTTATGGCCTGCCAAGCCCTAGCGATAGAAACGTTATTCTGTCATATCTGAGTAATCAGGGAGACAATGCCAACTTCCTCAATTCTTTTGTAGACAGTACGGGGCAAGTTATGAGGGTTTCTCTAAAAATTGCAGATATGGGGTCTATCAAAATGGACTCTATTATCAATAATGTAATTGAGCCAGAGATAAAGAAAGTGTTTGACGATGATGAGGTAGAAACAGCAGTGACAGGATCTACCTTACTATTTGTAAAGGGTAATAAGTTCTTAATAGAAAACCTGCGTTTTAGTTTGCTGTTGGCATTTGCCATCATAGCAGTAATTATGGCCATTCTATTTGCCAACGTAAGAATGATCATCATTTCGCTTATACCGAACTTTATTCCACTAATTATGACAGCCGGAATAATGGGCTACTTTGGTATTCCTCTTAAACCGAGTACGGCACTCATCTTTAGCATTGCATTTGGTATTTCTGTAGATGATTCCATCCACTTTTTGGCTAAATACAGGCAAGAGCTTTTTGCTAAGAAGTTTTTTGTGCCTATTGCTATAAGCAATAGTATTAAAGAAACAGGGTCTAGCATGCTCTATACCTCTGTAATTCTGTTTTTTGGCTTTGTAATCTTCGTTTTCTCAGATTTTGGAGGAACCGTAGCACTTGGCCTTTTAACCTCGTTAACACTTTTCTTTGCCATGCTTACCAACCTTACTTTGCTCCCAGCATTGCTAATGGTTTTCGATAGCGGTAAAAGAAATCAGAATTTCCATCCACTTATTGAGCACTACGAGTTCTATATAGAGGATGAAGATGAAGAAATAGACACACAGAATTTATTGATCAAAGAGAACGATCCATTCGTAGGAACAACGGACAAAGAATAATTCAAACTGAAAAAGGAGTAGGTGTGAAGAAGTACACAGAATATAAGCAGCCGGAATTCGCCAAGGTAGGCGAAGACATACTTGAGTTTTGGAAGGCGAATAACATCTTCGAGAAATCTGTAAGTGAAAAGGAGGGAAATCCTTCATTTACATTCTTTGAAGGGCCTCCTTCTGCCAACGGAACTCCCGGTATTCACCACGTTATGGCGCGTACGGTGAAAGATATTTTCTGTCGATATAAGACTCAAAAAGGCTTTCAGGTTAAGAGAAAAGGCGGTTGGGATACTCACGGCCTTCCTGTAGAGCTTCAGGTCGAAAAAGAATTAGGCATTAAAAAAGACGATATCGGTAAAAAGGTATCGGTAGAAGAATACAACCAAAAGTGTCGAGAAACGGTAATGCGTTTCAAAGATCAGTGGGATGATCTGACTGAGAAAATGGGATACTGGGTAGACCTTGACAATCCGTACATCACTTTTGAAAAAGACTATATTGAAACGCTTTGGAGCTTACTGAAGCGTCTTTATGATAAGAACCTTCTCTATAAAGGTTACACCATTCAGCCGTATTCTCCTGCGGCAGGTACTGGTTTAAGCTCTCACGAGTTGAACCAACCAGGAACTTATCAGGACGTGAAGGATACGACTATCACGGCCATGTTCAAGAAAGAAGGTAGCGAAAACGACTATTTCCTAGCTTGGACAACCACTCCTTGGACTTTGGCTGCCAACAATGGTTTGGCTGTTGGTGCAGGCATTACCTATGTTAAGGTGAAAACCTTCAACCAGTATACCTTCGAGCCAATTAATGTCATATTAGCGAAGGATCGGGTAAACGCATATTTCAATCAAAAGGCGAAAGATCTTAAGCTAGAAGATTACAAAGCTGGCGACAAACTGATTCCGTTTGAGATTGTAGAAGAATACAAAGGCAAAGACCTAGCTGGAACAGATTACGAGCAATTGTTGCCGTACGTGAAGGCGGCTAAACCTGCTTTTACTGTAGTGGTAGGGGATTTTGTAACTACCGAAGACGGTACCGGAATTGTACACATCTCTCGCACTTTCGGTGCAGACGATTACCGTGTTTCCGTACAGAATAACATGCCTGGCATCTTTGTAAAGGATGAAGAAGGCAAGGATGTGCCGATTGTAAACAAGCAAGGTAAATACGTGGATGAGATCACGGACTTTGCTGGCATGTACGTTAAGAATGAATACTATTCTGAAGAAGAGCGTCCTGAAAAATCGCTTGACGTACAGATTTCGATCAAGCTGAAGGAAGAGAACAGGGCTTTCAAGGTAGAAAAATACGAACACAGCTACCCCCACTGTTGGAGAACAGATAAGCCAATTCTTTACTATCCTTTAGACTCTTGGTTTATCAAAACTACAGAGTATAAAGACAAACTGGTTGAGCTGAATAAAACCATTAACTGGAAACCTGCCTCTACTGGTGAAGGCCGATTTGGTAACTGGTTAGAAAACCTAGTTGACTGGAACCTTAGCCGTTCGCGTTACTGGGGTACACCGCTACCAATTTGGGTTTCTGAAGATAAATCTGAGCAAAAGTGTATTGGCTCAATTGCGGAGTTGAAAGAGGAAGTTCAGAAGTCTATAGACGCTGGCTTTATGAGTGAGCAGATTGGAGATGATTTCGATTTGCACAGACCTTACGTAGACGACATTGTCTTGACCAGTGATTCTGGCCAGAAGATGTTCCGTGAGCCAGACTTAATTGACGTTTGGTTCGATTCTGGCGCCATGCCGTATGCCCAGTGGCACTACCCATTTGAGAATGGCGATATCTTCGAAAAGAACTTCCCTGCAGATTTTATTGCTGAAGGAGTAGACCAAACCCGTGGTTGGTTCTTTACGCTGCATGCTTTGGCAGTAATGCTACATGAAGATGTGGCATTCAAGAATGTAATTGCGAATGGTCTAGTACTAGACAAGAACGGAAACAAAATGTCTAAGCGATTAGGCAATGCGGTAGATCCGTTCAAAACCATAGGTCAGTATGGGCCAGATGCCACACGTTGGTATATGATTTCCAACGCTAACCCTTGGGATAACCTGAAATTTAATATTGAAGGAGTTGGTGAAGTACAGAGAAGGTTCTTCGGTACACTTCATAATACCTATAACTTCTTCGCGCTATACGCCAATTTAGATGGTTTTAGGTTTGAAGATGCTCCAATTGCATTGGATAAGAGACCTGAGAGTGATCGCTGGATTCTTTCTAGACTGAACTCTCTAATTAAAGAGGTTGACGCTTCTTATGATGCTTATGAGCCAACGAGGGCTTCAAGAGCCATCATGGATTTTGTTACTGATGAATTAAGTAACTGGTATGTTCGTTTGAACAGGAAACGTTTCTGGAAGGGCGAATACAATGAAGATAAAAAAGCTGCTTATCAAACGCTTTATACATGCTTAATCACCATTGCTAAGTTAGGTGCACCGGTTGCTCCTTTCTATATGGAGAAGCTGTATCAGGATTTGAATGCTGTTAGTGGATTAGATGCTCAAGAATCTATCCACCTCACCGATTTCCCAGTTGCAGACGATGGCTGTATTAACTTGGAATTAGAAGCGCAAATGAGGTTGGCTCAAACCATTTCTTCGCTTACTCACTCGTTGAGAAAGAAAGAAAAGCTGAAAGTACGTCAACCATTGAGCAGAATTATGATTCCTGTGCTAGACAAGGCCACAAGACATAATGTTGAGCATGTTCAAGAGCTGATTAAGTCTGAAGTTAACGTGAAGTCTGTTGAGTTTCTTGACGATGAAAGCGGCATTCTTGTGAAAAGCGTAAAGCCGAACTTCCGATCTATTGGTCAGAAGTTTGGGCCGAAAGTGAAGCTTGTGGCTGCTGCTATCAACTCTTGGGGAAAAGACGAAATTGCCGCTATTGAATCTCAAGGTACGTTTGAGCTAGACTTAGATGGAGAAAGGGTTTCTCTCGTACTAGAGGATGTTGAGATTAGCAGTCAGGATATTCCAGGCTGGTCTGTGGCCTCTGAAGGAAAAACCACTGTTGCCCTAGATATTACACTTACCGATGAGCTTCAAATGGAAGGCTTGGCCAGAGACTTGGTGAATCGTGTGCAAAACATGAGAAAAGACATGGGGCTAGAGGTTCAAGACAAAATTGATATTAGAATTAATATAGGTGATGACTTTGTAGAAAAGTCAGTTGAAGCCAATAGAGAATACATTTGTACCGAAACGCAGGCCTTGTCACTAGAACTGACAGATAGCCTGAATGCGCCACAAGAAGTGGAAATTGATGAGAGAACCTTAGCGGTAGAGATTCAGGCAAGATAGTCTCATTTTGCGGTATCGGAAGTTCTTTCTTCTTACACTAATCATCGTAATTATCGATCAGGCAGTTAAACTGCTTGTTCATTTCAATATGACCATGGGCCCGGCAGGAGAAATCACTCTGCTGGGCGACTGGTTTAAGCTCCACTACATTTTGAATAAAGGAATGGCTTTCGGTATGAGTTTTGGCTCAAACTATGGCAAGTTATTTCTAACACTTTTTAGGCTATTAGCAATAGGCGCGCTGGCTTACTTGTTAACTTTTTTAGTTAAGAAGAATTACTCGCAGGCACTTGCTTGGTGTATAGCGCTTATTATTGGAGGAGCTGTTGGCAATTTGATAGATAGTATTTTCTATGGACAGTGGTTAGACAATGCACCTTATAGTAGTGTAACCCCGTGGTTCCATGGACAGGTAATAGATATGATTTACCTAGACTTATGGGAAGGTAATCTACCGCATTGGTTACCGCTTATAGGCGGTGATAAAGTTGCCCTTTTGCCAATCTTTAACTTGGCCGATGTGGCAATCTTTACAGGAGTATTAACCATCCTTATTAGGCAGAGATCGTTTATAAATTATCATAAAGTAAAGTAAAGTTTACTCAATTATTTCAATGTTAATCAAATATTACTTGAATGTTAATAACAAGTAATGTTAGTTTGCGTTTTATTAGCATAGTGATGAAGACACAAATGAAGATAGAAGAGAGAATAAATGAGTTAAAGTGGAAGTCACTTTCCCCATACTATAGATTGGTTTTGAAGAAGGAAGACGTTTTAAGCAATAAGTTCAAGTCGAAAGAGAAGAAGCGAGAACTTACTTATTACATCAAAACTAACGGCTTTCTCTTGTTCCTACTTTCTACCATTATTCTTTATGTGCTCTTTTTTGCAGAAGCAAATACTGAGTTCTTACTGTTCTTATTTTTGGCGGTTGCCATTTTTGTAGCGCAGAGGATTGAGCTTGTTCAGCGCTTGTCTAATCTCAACGAGGCCAAGTTCTTAAAGAAATTACTAGAAGACTTTAAAGAATAGTTTTCTGATGATTGTTAATTAAAGTCAAATTTTTTCATGTTTAATGAATATAGTGTATATTAACTAACTCACTAGTTAGTAAACACTGTTTCAATGAAAAATTTAAGTCAAAAACTCGCTGCCCTATTGATGGTGGCTTGGGTATTACTACCCCTTCAGACATTCGCCTTTCAAGAGCTTCCACTCGACCCTGATGTTAAAATTGGTAAGCTCGATAATGGTTTCACTTATTATTTACGTTCTAATCCTAAGCCTGAAAATCGCATAGAGTTTAGGTTAGCGGTTAAAGCTGGTTCAATTGTAGAAGATGAAGACCAATTGGGCTTAGCTCACTTTACTGAGCACATGCTCTTTAACGGTACCAAGAACTTTGAGAAGAACGAGCTGGTAGACTTTCTTCAAAAGATGGGGCTTGAGTTTGGTGGCGATCTAAATGCATATACCAGCTTTGATGAAACCGTTTACATGCTACCCATTCCTTCTGATAAGCCCGAAAATGTGGAGAATGCCATGCTTGTTTTGAGCGACTGGGCACACCAAGCCACTTTTGAAAATGAGGAGATTGACAAGGAGCGAGGTGTTGTAATGGAAGAATGGCGCCTTAGGCTTGGTGCTTCAGAAAGAATGAGGCAAAAAATCTGGCCTATTACTTTAGCAGGCTCTCGCTACGCAGAGCGCTTACCAATAGGCGAGGCAGATATACTTGAAAACTTTGAATATGATGCTGCTAAGCGGTTTTATAGAGATTGGTATCGCCCAGATTTGATGGCTTTGATAGCTGTAGGAGATTTCGATTTAGCTGAGATGGAAGAAATGGTTAAAGAGAACTTCGGTAAAATTCCTGCCAGAACTAATCCAAGAGAGCGTATTTACTATAGCCCAGCAGATTTTGAGGGTACAAGAGTTGCTGTGGCAGCAGACGATGAAGCTACTTCAAATTCAGTTAGCATCAATTTTATTCAACCAGGCAAAAACGAGGTTGAAAACGATCTACAGTCTTTTAGAGATCAGTTAATGAATAGTATTTTCTCTCAAATGATGAATCAGCGGTTGAGAGAGCTAGTTCAGTCAGAAAACCCACCGTTTCAATTTAGTTTCAGTGGTTATGGTTCTGCATTAGGGAAAGGGAAGAACGATTACACTATTTCTATTAACGTAAAGGACGATATGTTTATGGAGGGAATTGTGGCGGCAGTTCGCGAAAATGAAAGAGTTAGGAGGTACGGTTTTACTGCAGGCGAGCTCCAAAGAGCTAAGGCCTCATTCACAAACTCTTTGGAGAGATTCGTTAAGGAAGCAGATAAGCGAGAGTCTTGGGCTCTGGTAAACTCTTATTTAGGCCATTTTCTGCAAGGCGGCCCACTATTAAGCGCAGAGCAAACCAAAGCGTTGGGCGAAAAGGTAATTCCTTCCATCAGTTTGCAAGAAGTTAATGCCCTGCTTAAGAAATGGTGGAGGGAGGATAACCGCACTATAGAAGTAAGAGCTAAAGCCGATGTGGCTGACGCCATACCTTCGGCAGATGAAATGATTGCTGTGCTAGATAAGGTTAAAAATGATGAGACCATTGAACCTTATGCCGAGGAGTCTATAGCTACAGCTTTAATGACTCAGATGCCGAAACCGGGTAAAATTGCTAGCGAATCTACAGATCCTGTAACTGGCATTACGCATTTAGCTTTGAGCAATGGTGTAAATGTTTACATAAAGCCAACCGATTTTAAAAACGATGAAGTAAGAATGACGGGTTTCAGTTTTGGGGGAACCTCTCTCTACTCAAACGATGAGTATTGGTCTGCTGCAAACGCTGCACAAGTGGTTACCCAAATGGGGCTTGGAGAGTTTAGCCTAATTGACTTGAGTAAATTCATGACAGGAAAAACGGCCTCAGTTCAACCTTATATTAGTACCTATGAAGAGGGCATCTCAGGTTTTTCTAGCGTTAAGGATCTAGAAACACTCTTTCAACAAGTTTATCTGAGATTTACAGATGTGCGGGTCGATGAAAGCGCGTTTAACAGTTGGTTGGGTAGAACTAAAAATCAATATGCCAATTTCTCAGCTAGCCCAGACGTTCAATATTCCATTCAGCGCCAACAAATCATGTATGACAATCATCCAAGGGCTCAGTTTCCCTCTCCAGAAAATTTAGAGAAGATAGACATGAATGAGGCCATCCGTATATATAAGGAGCGGTTTGCCAATGCTGGCGATTTCAATTTTGTTTTTGTGGGTAATGTTGAAATTGACTCCTTCAAGGAATACTTAAAGAACTACCTAGCGGCCCTGCCATCTACTGGAGTTGAGGAAACTTATAAAGATGTCGGACTAACAATAGCCAAAGGTCAGATTGAAGAGAATATCTATACTGGTGTAGACGACAAAAGTCAAGTAAACATAACATTTAGTGGTGATTATCAATATTCAACGGAGAATAACGGTTTATTAAATGCGGCAGCTAGCATTTTATCCAATAAAATGATAGAAACGCTCAGAGAGGAAATGGGTGGTGTTTATGGTGCTGGTGCGAGTGCCGCAATGTCAGAATATCCGAATGAAAACTTCACCTTCAATATCTCATTTCCTTGTAAACCAGAAAACGTGGATAAGTTGGTGGCAGCTGCCATGGCTGAGCTTGAAAACTTAAAGAAAGGAAACTTTTCTCAAGAAGATTTAGACAAGGTAGTGAATGCTAGAAAGCAGAATTTTGAGGAGCAAATTAAGCAGAATAGTTACTGGCAGAGTATGATGGCTACTTACATTAAATCGGGCTCAGATATGGAGTTAATTATGAAAGGGAATGAGAGGGCTGAAGCTATCACTAAAGAAGCTATTGTTGAGGCATTGAACAAATTCGTGAGTGACCAGAATATGATTAAGACTGTAAAGATGCCACAAAGCACTAAGGCCGATTTGCAGCAAGAAATAAAGAAAAATTAGTTAAGGTTGAAGTCGAGAGGGCTGCTGTTCTAATTCGTTAGAAGGTAGCCCTTCTCATTTAATTACCACCTCGTTTACTATGCTAGACCCGAGCTCTCTTGCAATAAGCACTAAAATTTTGTCTCGAGACATACTGAGTTCATGCTTTAAAGGAGCTGACGATATGTGAACGAATAGCTTTTTATCATGAATGTACACTTTGGTGGTACGCTTGGCTATTGGAGCGCCCATAATTTTTTCCCAAGAATTAATCAGGCTGGCCTCGTTGAATTTGTCTTCTATACGAAAAGACTTGAGCATATCCTGAATGGCATTGCCTAAGGTTTCAGGTTGTCCCTTTCTACTCTTATCGTTCTTCCTCATAGCACTACTTTTCAGATTTAGTATACAAAATTACTGCTTTAGCCAATGCGCTTTATCTCAATGTGGAAATTAATGATTAATTGCCTGAAAGAAGAAAATACTCAGCGCATCAGGTGCCTCCCAATTTAGTCTTCAGTATAAATGAATAAATCAGAGGCTAGTTTATCGGCTAAAAGTTTGCCGGCATTGGTTAATATCAAGTGTTCGTCTTCTTCATATATCAAGTCTTGAAGAGATATTTTATTCAGATAGTCTCTGTGTTGCATCAACAAATCTACCCCGTACTTCTGCTTAAGTAAGTCTAAGCTGCATCCCCATTTTGTTCTTAAAGAGGTGAGAATGTACTCATTTACCTGATCTTCTTTGCTTAAGGTAATCACCTCAAAAGGTATCTGATTTTCACTTAGGCCCTTAAGGTATTTGGCATTGTTCGCTACATTGGCTTTTCTGAATCTGCCATTATAAGAATGAGCCGAGGGACCAATGCCTAGATACTTTTCGTCTTTCCAATAGCTGCTATTGTGCTTAGACTCATAACCAGGTTGAGCAAAGTTTGAAATCTCGTACTGATCATAGCCATACTTATTCATGGTGTCTAACAAGATTTCGAACTGCTCTGCTGCAAAGTCTTCATCAATTTCTGGCATATGCCCTTTTTCTACCCACTTTCCGAAAGCCGTTTTCGGTTCAATGGTCAGGCAATAAGAAGAAATATGTTCGGCCCCAAGCCTTATGGCCTGCTTCAAATCAGACTTCCACACAGAATGGTCTTCATACGGAATGGCATAAATTAGATCTATACTAATGTTTTCGAAACCAGCTTGTCTGGCATTATGCATTGCATCTATGGCCTCTTGGCCAGAGTGTTGTCGGTTCATCCATTTTAGGTTTTCATCATTAAAGCTCTGAACCCCTATACTTAGCCGATTAATGCCATGACGGTAAAAGGTTTGTAGCTTCTCAGGCGTTAAATCGTCAGGGTTTGCTTCTAAGGTTACTTCTACATTGGTGGCAAGGTCATACTCATACTGAATAACCTTCATTATCTTTTTAAGATGATGGCCTTCTAATAGAGAAGGCGTGCCACCACCGAAATAAATAGTGTAAACAGAATCTCTACCTAAAAACTCGCTTTGCATGGTCAGCTCCTTGCAAATGGCGTCTACCATTTCATCAATTTGCTTCAAAGATTGAGTAAAATGGAAGTCACAATAATGACAAGCTTTCTTACAGAAGGGAATATGCAGATAAAGTCCGGCCAAAGTTTTCTTAATTTCGCTTAAATATAAGCTATGCCTTTACACCGCCTTGCTTTACTGGCACTATTCCTATCACTTTTTCTTGGAGGCAAGGTCTCTCAGGCCCAGCAGTTGCTCAATTTGGAGGTGGTCTCAATAGATAATTCTGACCAAATTCTTCGGTCTTATAAGTACACGAGGAGAGTAGCCGATTCATTGTCTGGTATTTCAGTAGGACAGAACTTAGTTTCTGGCCTTCATAGAGAAGGTTTTTTACTTGCCGAATTGAATAAGGCTCAACTCGAAAATTCTGAGATGAAGCTTTATATACTTGTAGGCCCTCAATTTGAATGGATTAACCTGCGAGCAGGAAACCTAGATGCTGAGCTTTGGCGAAGGCTTAATTTTAAGCAGAGTAATTTTAGTAGCAAGCCATTTAGGATAACAGAAATCGAAAAACTAGAAGCTAACGTTTTGAAGTTTGCTGAAAGAAATGGCTACCCTTTCGCTTCAATTAAGTTTGACTCCCTTCAAATTGAAGGCGATGGTTTTTCTGCTGTGCTGAATGTAGACTTTGGTCCGCCAATAACTTTTGATTCCGTTCAGGTAGTTCAGTCGAATGTATTGAAGTCTAAGTTTGCCGAGGCTTATTTGGGAATTGAACTTGGTAAAACATACGATCAACGTTTGGTAGATGCCATTGTGCCGAAACTCCGAAAATTACCTTACCTAAGGCTTAGCAAGTCGCCCTTACTTACCTTTCAAAATAGTGAAGGCCGCGTGGTGCTGGAGGTAGAAAAAAGAAAAGTGAACACCATTGATGGCATTATAGGCCTTTTGCCAAATAGTGGTAGGGAAAGTGGGCTTTTGCTCACCGGTCAGTTCGATCTAGAATTGTATAATCCATTTGCCTCGGGTAAACATATAGGTATTCACTGGCGTAGGCTACATGAAGAAACGCAGACACTCGCGCTAGAATATGATCACCCAAACTTGTTCGGCAGTTCACTCTCTCTTCAAAGCGATTTCAATTTCCTTAAACAGGATAGTACGTTTAACAGGCGAATTTTGGGTTTCGACCTTAATCTGAATTTAGGCGCTTCTTCTAATTTAGGGCTCATCACTAAGTTTACAGCTACAGACTTAATAGCTACCTCTCAATATCAGGGAAGCAATGAACTTCCTGATATTCTTGATTTCCGATTAACAAGGTATGGACTCCGCTATAGCTTCAACAATTTGGATGATGTTATTCTACCAAAATCGGGACTGCTTTTTGAGTTAGCTGGTTCTGTTGGAAACAAGACCATTAGGCCTAATGCAGAATTGCCCAATGAGCTTTACGCCCAGGTAGATATGCAAACACTTCAGTACCAATACGATCTGGGTTTTGATTATTACTTTCCACTTAGCTCAAAAACAACTATGTATACGTCATTGCATGGAGGCTTGCTGAGCAGTGATAATTTATTCCAAAACGATGCTTACAGAATTGGTGGTTTAAGGAGTATCAGAGGGTTTGATGAAGCAAGCTACTTTGCCACAACGTTTGTCTATTCAAATCTGGAGTCTAGATTTTATTTAGATGAAACTTCCTATCTGTTACTTTTTACAGACTTGGGCTATGTAGAAGAACGATTTGTAAGGCAGGAGAATAAACGAGCAGATTTAGCCTTGGGCTTAGGTACTGGGATAAGCTTTGCTACAAATACAGGTATTTTCAATTTTGTTTATGCATTAGGAACCTCAAATTCAACTGGAGCTATTAACTTTAACCAGTCTAAAATTCACTTTGGGTTCACCACAAGGTTTTAATGCAAGAGGTACTAGCAGAAAACGAGTTATTCAGAAATATTGCCATGGCCATAGCCATGCTGCTCTTTATTGTTTTTGCGGTTTCTAGAATAATTTACCCTAAACTATTTTCTTCGATTTATAGCTTCGACAAATTCCTGAACTTCCGTTATAGAGAAGATTTTGGCTCAGGTATTAGGCTGTTTAGTACCGAAAGCTTCTATTTTACCGGAGTACTATCGCTTAGTTTTAGTTTCGGAATTCTCTGTATCTATTTCTTTCATTCTGAATTGAGGGCTGCCTTGCCTTGGCTAGAAATTACAACACTATTTTGGGGAATTGCCGTATGGCTCATACTTGGTGTAGCCATTCAGTTTGTAATGTTTCTCAAATTTTTATTCGTCAGAGTCTTTGGCTGGTTGTTTAATATTCCCGCTGAAGAAACAAGGCATTTTCAAGAGTTCCAGTCTTTCAATCACAGCTTTTCTATCCTGTTGTATGCTATTTTGAGCATTTCAATCTATGTACGGTTTAACTTTCCGATGGTAGCATTAGAGATTTTGGCCGTAGTATTGGTTATTTACCTAGTGTTCAGGTTGATAAACTTATTCTTTAAGATTCGAAGTTTAGGAGCGTGTAGCAACTTATATATATTTTCTTACCTTTGCACCACAGAATTAATGCCTACTTTAATCGGCCTTAAACTGATAACCTAATCAAAGCCAAAGGATAAAAAGCAGGGAAGAATATGTCCAATAGCACGTCTGAGGAGAGGCTAAAACCAGTTAAGAGTATCCTCGTTTCACAACCAAAGCCATCTGATCCAAAGTCACCTTATTATTCGTTAGCCAAAAAGTATGGAATCAAGATTGATTTCAGGCCTTTTATTCAGGTTGACCCGATTGCGGCTAAGGAATTCAGAAAGCAAAAAATTGATATTCTTAAGCATACGGCTATCATTTTCACTAGCCGTAATGCAGTAGATCACTTCTTTGCCATTTGTAAAGACCTCAAAATTGAGGTTCCGGCCGATATGAAATACTTCTGTATTTCTGAACAGACCGCGTACTACCTACAGAAGTATATTGTAGTTAGAAAGAGAAAGATATTTACAGGTTCTAAAACCGCTCAAGATCTTATTGAGATTCTGAAAAAGCACAAGAACGAAAAGTATCTATTCCCTTGTTCAAATATTCGTAAAGAAGACATTCCTAATTATTTGGAAAAGAACGGATACAATTTTTCAGAAGCAGTTATTTATGAAACTGTGGCTAGTGATTTGTCCGATCTTGACGATGTGACTTATGATATTTTGGCATTCTATAGCCCAAGTGGAATTAACTCACTCTTTGTTAACTTTCCAGAGTTTAAGCAGAACGATACAAGAATAGCCGTTTTTGGGCCTACAACAGCTCAAGCTGCCAAAGAAGCTAACCTTGAAATAGACATTGAAGCGCCTCAACCAAATGCGCCTTCAATGACAGGAGCATTGGAGCTTTACATAAAAAAGGCAAATAATCTTTAATTCTGGCAACACCTAAGGGCAAAAGCTAGTTTTCTTGTATTATTGAGGGACTGTTTAAATAAAACGTCTAAAATTCGCGTTACCTGAATATGTCAAGAGCCATTGGCCTAGCCTTTTTCTTTCTTTTTTCAGCCTTTGGATTGAGGGCTCAGCAAGATGCGCAGTTCACACAGTACATGTTTAATCCCATGTACTATAATGCTGCCTTTACTGGGTTGTCCAATGCAAATACACTAACTGCCATTCACCGTTCTCAATGGTTTGGTTATGATGGTACTATAAATCCGGGTGGTGCACCAACCACCCAATTCATTAGCTACAGCAGTTTATCTAAGTGGTGGAATGGAGGATTAGGCGTTCATCTGATGAATGACAACCTAGGGCCTTCAAATAACTTAGAGCTTAAATTCTCTGGCTCTTACTACATTCCTATTCCTGGTGATGCTTCTATTAGCATTGGAATTACAGCGGGTATGTTTTCTAGTGGTTTAGATTTTGACGAACTCGTTTTAGTAGACCCTAGCGATGACTTGGCTAACCTCAGCGGAAAAGAATCTCAGATACGTCCAGATGTAGGAGTAGGGATACTTTACAGAAAAGGAAATTTTTTTGGTGGTTTCAGTACAAATCACTTACTTCAACCAGAATTTGACTTCGGTCAAGATCAAATTGCCAATCAATTAATTCGACACTACTATTTAACAGCAGGCTACGATTATGCAGTAAGCCCTGAAGTTACGATCACACCGACTTTATTGTTGAAATCTGTAGGGTTTAACTCCTACTCTTGGGACTTGAGCGTTGTTGGAAGATACAACGACCAACTTTGGGGAGGATTATCCTATCGCCAATCCGAATCGGCTTCGGTTATGATTGGTTACAGTATACTAAAAGATCGTAGTTTGGCGTTGGCTTATGCACTAGATGTAGTTCTAGCTGACAGGGACAGTAAAGAGCCCACTTCACAAGAGGTTATGCTCATTTACAAATTCCCAACAAGAAGCAACGGAATAAATCTTGGAAGGAACATCATAAGGACTCCGAGATACCGTTACTAAACAAAAGTTTACTTAAGATTAAGGTTTGTATAATTTTCTATCCTCGGATGGATTACTAACAATAAAATATTAATTTTCGCGCTTTATTTGCCAAATGAGGGATATGTGGTTGGGCAAATAGACTAAAAACTAAAACAATGAAGAAGTCTGTACTGGGTCTGACGTTAATGGCTTTGTTGTTCTTGAGTTCGGGATGTAGCATGTTCGAAGGCTTCCTTGGAGGAGGTGGAAAAGAACAAGCACTGATCGATGAAGGCCAACTTCTGGGTGTACTCGATAGAGAAGGTTGGTATCAAGAACTACCTTATGGAATGGTTCAAATTCCTGGAGGAACTTTCTACATGGGGCAAGCAGATGAAGATGTGGCTGCCTCTCAAATCAACTTTAATAGACAAATTACGGTGAGTTCGTTCTTCATGGACGCTGAAGAAATTACAAATAACGAATACCGTCAATTCCTTTATCACATTGCCGACTTGGCAGAAAAAGGTGATAGATATTACACAAGAGAGCTTTTGGCTTCGGTAGTTCCTAACCCTAACGTCTGGGATCAGGAATTTACTTATCACTACGGAGATAGAATGACTCAATATTATTTTGAGCACTCTGCCTTTGATGATTACCCTGTAGTGGGTGTTAGCTGGGATGCTGCAGAGAAGTTTTCTGCTTGGAGAACCATTTTCCTGAACAATGGTCAGCAAGCGAAGAATGAAGGCGGAGGAGGTCTTTTCTCTTTCGGAAAGAATAAAAATCAAGCTGATCCGGCAGGGGCTATTGGTGGGCCATTAGGCGCTACTGGCCCGCAGGGTGGAGCAGCCTCAGGACCTGAAGCAAGTACATTCGTAGATACATCTCCAATTGAAAGCCGTTACCCTAACTTTAGACTTCCAACAGAAGCTGAGTGGGAATATGCTGCCAGAGGAGGTAAAGAAATTGTAAAATACCCATGGGGTGGTCCTTACATTAGAAATAGAGATGGTTGTTTCTTGGCCAACTTTAAGCCTGGTAGAGGTGCTTATGCCGATGATGGCTATCCTTACACCGCTCCGGTAAACTCATTCCTTCCAAACCCATTTAACCTATACAACATGGCAGGTAATGTGGCAGAATGGGTAAGAGATGATTTCTCTCCGGTTTACAATCCTTTAGTATGGGATCTTAACCCAATGTTCACTTACGATTCTCTAGAAGAAAGCAGAAGTCCTCACTTCGGTAAAAAGGTAGTAAGAGGAGGAGCATGGAATGATATTTCCTACTATTTACAAACAGGAACTAGAACTTTTGAATATAGAGATGTGGCCTCTGCTTCTATAGGATTCAGATGTGCTATGGATTATCTAGGACAATAATAGAATCAATATCAAACACTAACATTGATCTTCAACCCAACAAATAAATAAAGATGGCTAGTAAATTTACCCAAAACTTCTACGGCAACATCATGCCGAAAATCTACGGTCTAGGTGCCGCAGTTGTAATTGTAGGTGCTATGTTCAAATTGAACGGATGGGCTGGTGCAACTGAAATGCTTATTCTAGGTCTTGGTACTGAAGCTCTAATCTTTGCTTTCAGTGCATTTGAACCTAAGGCAACTGACTATACTAAAGAATTATATCATGCCACTGTAAAGGATGGCGCTCCAAGTGCGGCTTCTCCAAAAGACGATGTAACCTTGGAAAAAATGTTGAAGCAAGCGGCTATCAGCAAAGATGGTCTTCAAAACCTTAAACAAGGTATGGATAACTTGGCTCAAAATGCTAAGTCTCTAGCCAATATGACCAATGCAGCAGTAGCTACCGATGAGTATGCTAAAAGTGCAAAAACGGCTGCTACTTCTCTTTCTAAAATTGATCAATCTACTTCTCAGGCTGCCGCTGCATTTGCAGAGGTTGCAAGCTCTGTTAAGGGTTCTGGTAATAACCAAGCTCAATTGAAAACGGCTACTGAGCAATATCAGGTTCAGTTAAAAGAAGCTGCTACTCAACTTCAGGCTTTAAGTGGAGCTTACAAGGCTGAATTAACAGACACTGAGTCTGTAGCAAAATACATGAAGGGCTATTTGACTAACATGGAAACCATGATTAAGGGAGCTATGAATACTGCTAAAGCTACCGAGGAATTCCAATCTCAAATGGCTCAATTGAATAGCAACATCACCTCATTGAACAAAGTGTATGGTGCTATGCTATCTGCCATGAAACAAACCAACAACTAAACCTGATCTATTATGGCAGGAGCTAAGGAAAATCCACGGCAGAAGATGATTGGCATGATGTATCTCGTGCTGACTGCTCTTCTAGCCTTGCAGATTAAAGATACGGTACTTGAAAAGTTCGTTCTTATTGAGAATGGGCTACAAGTAGCCAACGAGTCTATGGTAGACTACAATGCTACTGTTTTAGAAAGCATTCAAAGCGATGTAGAAAACCAAGGAGACAAAGAAGGTGACCAAGCGGTTGAAAAAGTAGCTGAAGAAATTCGCTCTTACACAACTGAATTGGCTAATTACATAGATAACCTCAAACTGGAGTTAGGAAAAGCTTCAGCTGGTGGAGATACTTCTAAAGTGTACGAGAGATCTACATTGAAGAAGTATGAAGAACCAAGCAGGTACTTGGTAGAATTGGGTAATGCTGACGAGTTAAAGACTCGTCTCGATGACTATACAGGTAAGGTGAATGGCGCTATTAACCTTTTGGGTAAAGGCGGAATGAGTGATGAGTGGCTTAAGTCTATCGCTATAAAGGCGGAAGACATTAAGTTTTACGAAAACAATAAAGAGGCATTGAAAGATGACTACGCTCACTTCAACTTTTATAAAGCGCCTTTAGCATCTGTTTTAGCACAGTTGACTTTCTACAAGAATCAAATCTATAGCAAAGAGTCTGAAGCTTTGAACAAACTAAGAGGGTTGGTAGGTACTGCGGTAACTACTAAGCCTGGAGATATTCCTAACCTGAGCGATGTTGACCCTGTAACAGCAGGTACTCCAAGCTCTTCTCCAGCGCAAACTCCAACAGACAATGCTTCTGCTACACCAAGCAATACACCAAGAAGTAATTCTAACTCAGGAACTGCATCTTCTGAAATTAAGGAAGACGAATATCTTGATAGACAGTTTGCAGGTATTGACTATGCTCAAGCAACAATTTTGTCTACTTCAAATCTTGTTACAGCTGGTTTGGATTTTAATGCAGAGGCCTTCCTTACGTTAGGTAACTCTTCATTGGAGCCAGAAATTAAGTTGAACGGTAGCCCAATTGATGTAGTAAATGGTAGAGGAGTGATCAACTTTAAAACCAGTGCTAGAGAAGGTGAATACGATGCTAATGGTTTAGCCACTAAGGCTTTTGACGTAGAAATTACTGCGGCCGATGGTACTGGTGGTACTATCACTAGAACTACTCGTCATGAGTATCAAGTAGCTCGTCCTGTAATCGATGTTAGATCTCAATCTGTTGAGGTGCTATACCTAGGTTGCGCCAATAACTTGAATATCAATGTACCTGCTTTAGGACCAGCTTATCAACCTCAGTTTAGAGTTTCTGGCGGAACATTTACTACAGGTTCTCAAAAAGGGCAGATTATTGTAGATCCTTCTCAAAGAGAGGTGAGCATTGCGGTGTCTAGTGCGGGTTTACCAATTGGTACTAGAGAGTTTCAGGCTAAGCCAGTTCCATTACCTAGATTAGATGTTAGACCAAACGGTCAGCCGTATAATGCTAAAAACGGTTTGGATGAAAAGCCAACGAATTTGACTTTGTTCCTTCCTTCTGATCCTGACTTTGCTGAAAGATTCCCGAAAGATTCTCAATTCTTGGTGAGTAAGGGTCAGGTAACTCTAGCAAGAGGAAAACAAACTAAAAGAACAATTGAAATATCTAGTCCAACTTCACGTGTGGATTTAGGACCATTAATCAGTCAGATGCAATCCGGTGATAGAATTGTCGTTTATGTTGAGGAGATCGTAAGGTTGAACTACAAGAACGATAGAATTCCTATCAAGTTTACAGGAGACATGACTTTAAATATTAACTAAGATGAAAAGAGTTTCGGCAATTTTATTGGCACTATTATTCGTGACTTTAGTTAAGGCACAAGATGAGCAAGGAGCAGGTACCGATCCTGCAAAATTCTTGCAGTCTATTGAAAGTACCACTAGAGTTGCCGGGCTTAATAGTGCTCGCAAGCTCAACAACGAATTCTCTGTTCGTCCAATCAGAGATGAGGATGTGATGTGGAGTATTAGACTTTGGTCCAAAATGAACTTCAACGAAAAGTTGAATTCTGCTTGGAATGCTAAAGAGTCTAGAATTTCTGAAGTAATCTTAAATGGAATTGAAGCCTATTACGATGCTAAAAGCCAGGCTTTAGATCAACAAGTAGGTATAACTCCTTATGCGACTTTTGAAACTGGCGCTGCTGGTTTTTCAGACGAGGATATATTATCTGAAACAGACTTCAGAAATAACCTCAAAAATATGTCTACCGCTCAGGGTAACTATGACGAAGCCTTGAGAGGGCAGGATAGAGCTGAGTTGAAGACTAGAGATGGTGGTAGGTTTGCAGAGTATTCAGATGCAAGATTAGACTCTATTATTGATGTGGAGTACCAAGCTGCTTCTGCTGCTAGACCACTGGATCCGGCTAACAAAGGAGATTTAGATGTATTGTTGATTGAGGAGGATATGATCTTCGATAGAAATCAATCGCTTGCCAAGTGGGATATTGTATCCATTACTTTGGTTGCACCTCCTAAGGCTTCGGTAGCAGGAACAGAAAGAGAGATTGTGAGAATTAAGTATGAGGAATTGGTGAATTACATTGAGCAGGTTTATTCCGAAAGTAATAAGAATACTGCTTACTGGTATAACCCAAAGAACCCTCGCGATAGAAATATCAATTTTGCCCATGCGTTCGACTTAAGGTTGTTCAGTGCATACATTACTAAGTTCCAGAACTCTGACGATAGCAATATTCAGACACTTTATGGCAAGTCTGACTATGATTATAGCATCATTGAACAGGCCATGAGAAAGCGTATGGAGCTATTGGAGAAAATGCATAACCTTTGGGAATACTAACCCTTGGTTTGAAGATAAAGAAGAAGGAAGCTATTTAGCTTCCTTTTTTTGTTTGATATAATTGGTGACAATTGCTGCTTTTGATTTGCCTATCAGCGATTCTATTTCTTCATGTGGGGCTTGCTCAATCTTACTCATGGTTCGGTATTTCTGAAGCAATTTATCTACTGTGGCCTTGCCCAAACCTTTCACTTCTTCCAGTTCAAAGTTAAAGCTATTCTTACTGCGAAGATCTCTATGGAATGTAATAGCAAACCTATGCGCCTCATCTCTTAGTTTTTGAATAAGCCTGAGTGATTCCGACTTCTTATCTATATGGATAGGGAATGAATCTTCTGGGAAGTAGAGCTCTTCAAGGCGTTTTGCAATACCAATAATTGGAATCTCTCCATAGATATTGAGCTCTTTGAGCGCCTCGCAAGCCGCATTTAACTGGCCTTTTCCACCATCAATAACAATTAGCTTAGGTAGCGGCTCATTTTCATCGAGCAGTCTTTTATATCGCCTTCCTACTACCTCTTTCATGGAGCCAAAATCGTCTGCGCCAACCACAGTTTTAATCTTGTAATGGCGATAATCTTTTTTAGAAGGTCTGCCCATTTTAAAGCAGACCATACTGGCTACCGGGTTTGTACCTTGTATGTTAGAGTTATCGAAGCACTCTATATGAACAGGTAGTTCTTTAAGCGATAAGTCTGCCTGTAACTGCTTAAGTACTCTATTGCCTTTATCCTTTACATTTTCGAGAGAAGTATATTTCTCCTTTTTAGCGAATAGGGCATTCTTTAACGATAGGTCTATCAACTTCTTTTTATCGCCTCGTTGTGGTAGCAGCAGCTTAAAGTTTTCTGTGTTAAGTGCTAGTTCTCTATTTGTGAGTACCTCCTTAGCAGTGCTCTGGAACTTGTCTTTTAAATCTATAATCATGAGACTCAAGATCTCTTCATCAGACTCATTGAGTCTTTTCTTTATCTCACTGGTTTGCGAGAGATTGATGGTTCCGTTCTTTATCCTCAGGTAGTTTACAAAGGCCCACTTTTCGTCTGAAACAATGGTGAATACATCCATGTCAGCAATGTTCGGGCTCACAACTATAGACTTAGATTGGAACCTATCTACAGACTCAAGTTTGTCTTTGTATTGCTGGGCTTTTTCAAATTCAAGCTTTTGAGCAGCTGATGTCATTTGTTCTTTGAAGAACTGCTTCGGGATTGAGAGATTTCCCTTCAGTATGTGGATGGCCTGATTTACATCATCTAGGTAATCGGCTTCTGATTGAAGAGCCTCGCAAGGGCCTTTACAATTGCCAATATGGTACTCTAGACATACCTTAAATTTGCCTTTGCTAATGTTTTCTGCGCTTAGGTCGAATCGGCAAGTTCTTAAAGTGAACAAAGAGTTGATAAGCCTGAGAATATTATTCATGGCCTTTACAGAGGCAAATGGGCCAAAGTAAGTACCGTTAGACGGAATGAACTTTCGGGTACTGTAAATGCGTGGAAACCGTTCGTTGGAAACACATATGTACGGGTAGGTCTTATCGTCTTTTAGTAGGATGTTATACCGAGGCTGATTCTGCTTAATGAGATTGTTCTCTAACAGCAGCGCATCGAATTCATTGTTAACCAACGTAACTTCTATGGCCTTGATTTCCGATACTAGCCTTCTGGTTTTTCTATTTACTCCACTTTGTTTATTGAAGTAGCTAGAAACACGTTTTTTCAGGCTCTTGGCTTTGCCCACATAGATGAGCACGTCTTCTTCATTGAAAAAACGGTAAACTCCCGGGTTATCGGGAAGATTCAATACATCCTTAGGATCGAATCGGGTGACCTCCATAGGCCGAAATTAGTAAATATCATCGTCATAAATGGTGGTATCCGTAGGGGTAAGTACATCTACAAACTTCTGACAATCTATTTCCATGCTCAGGTTGGGTGGTCTTTGGAATATCGTCTTTTGAAGATTAAGGGTAGAGTCAGCGTAGATATCTTGTAAGAAGAGGGCTACAATCGGCATTGCTGTTCTTGCTCCTTGCCCGTCAGGCCAATGAGTAAAGTGAATGGCACGGTCATCTCCTCCTACCCAAGCACCAGCAACAATATCGTTAGTAACTGCTACAAACCATCCATCTGAAGCGTTTTGGGTGGTTCCTGTTTTCGCGCCAATAGAGAATTCAGTTTGATTATAGTCAGTAAGGTTGTAGTACCCAGGTGCCCAAAGTCTTATACCAGAACCGTTTCTCACAGTTTCTTGCATCATATTAAGCATTACGTAAGCTACATCTTCATTAATAGCCTTGCTCTTTCTTGGCACATGTCGATATATCTCGTTACCATACTTGTCTTCTATTCTAGAAATATAATATGGTTCTATATGTGTTCCTTTATTGGCGAATGTTCCATAAGCACCTAAGATTTCGAATAAGGATACGTCTTCCGTTCCTAAAGACATGGCGTAAAGAGGTTTAATAGGACTATTTACGCCCAGACGTTTTGCCATATCTACCACCTTATCTGGCTTAACTATATCCATTACTCTGGCAGTAATAGAATTTACAGATTTTGCCATGGCTAGTTTCATGGTCATCTCTTCTCCTGAGAACCTGCCTTCCGCATTAGAAGGATCCCAAACTTCAGATCCGTTACCTGTTCTTATGGCAACAGCCTCGTCTCTGAAAGTATAGCATGGTGAGTATCCTTGCTCTACGGCTGTGGCATAGACGAATGGCTTAAATAATGAGCCTGGCTGTCTTTTACCATAACGAACGTGGTCATATTTGAAATGCTGAAAGTTTACTCCTCCAACCCATGCTTTAATTGCACCAGTGCTAGGTTGAGTAGCCAAGAATCCTGACTGTAAAAACTGTTTGTAGTATCGAATGGAATCAATAGAACTCATTACTGTGTCAATATCTCCACCCCAAGAGAAGACTTTCAGCTTTTTAGGTTTGTTCATATAGTAGTCAACAGAATCTGACTTGCTCCCGTACTTTCTCACCAAGCTTCTATAGGCCTGTGATCTAGGGATTACACTCTCTTCGAAGAAATTCTCAATTTCTCTACCCTTGCTATCTATCCACAAATCTCTACCTTCTTTGGCGAGTTTTTGGTCGAATAAGGCTTGCAGTGACCGCATAGAGCTGTCCATAGCATCTTCTGCATAGGCCTGCATTCGAGAGTCTAGCGTAGTGTATATTTTGAGTCCGTCACCGTATAAGTCATATCCTAAGTTTCGGCAAAGTTCAAGTAAGTCTTTACTAGCCTCTGCACGGAAGTATTGGGCAAGGCCTGTATTATGGTCTTGCTGACGGAATTCTTCCAAATTGATTTCTTGAACCTTTAGAGTATCATAAGCTCGTTTGTCTAGAAAATCATATTTCACCATCTGACTCATTACAGTATTTCTTCTGCGCATTGAGTTTTCTGGGTTGATATCTGGTCTGTAAGTAGTAACACCTTTTTGCATGCCCGCTAGTACCGCGGCCTCCTGAACCGATAATTCATGAGGCAATTTGTTGAAGTATGTTTTGGCTGCAGACTTAATTCCGTAGGCATTGTTTCCAAATTCTACGGTATTGTAATACATAGCCATAATCTCTTCTTTGGTGTAAGATCTTTCCAGTCTTACAGAGAGAATCCACTCTTTAGTTTTGTAAATAAGCTGATCTAAGAATCCGTTTACGCCTTCTAATTTGCCTTTGTCTTCTGCCTTAATAACCCGGGTGTTAAACAGGTTTTTTGCTAACTGTTGGCTAATGGTAGATCCACCGCCTTTAGGACTGAAAGTAATTACCCCAAAAGCTACACGGAACATACTTTCTAAGTCTATTCCAGAGTGAGAGTTAAAACGAATGTCTTCTGCTGCTAATAGAGCATGAACGAGATTATCGCCAAGTTGATCGTAAGTAACAGGGTTTCTATTATTTCTGTAGTAACCAGAACCTAATTGTACACCATCGGCTGTAAAAAGTAAAGAAGTTAGGTTTTGGTCAGGGTTTTCTAGCTGACTGTAGCTTGGCAGGTTACCAAACCAATTGTTGAGGTTATTACTAACCGCCCAAATATAAGTGGGAAAGCCAATGATGCATAAGGCAAAAACAACCCATAAGGCTATGGTGATTTTCTTAAGTATTGGCCTTCTTTTCTTTAGCTTCTCTGTAGCGGTCATTCTTTGTAAAATTTCTTGTGGAACTCCAGGTATTGATCTAACGCTTTGTTTTGGAACAACAGTGTGAAGTTATCTTGCGATATGGCAAAATTATGAAAATTTGAATCGGCTTGCAGCCCAATTCTTTTCAGTTCCTTTTCCATTAATTCTCTGTAGCTCTCAGCTGCCGACTTTACCTTAAAGCTGTTGATGTATATTACTCCAATTTGCTCTTGAGGGTTGAAGCTTACAAAGCCAGAAAACAGTTTTGTTTTAAAGTTTTCCGCATTGAACTCATCTATTTGTTTTCTTAGAGAGTCTGCTTCAAAATTTGCCTGATTAAAAGTGAAGGCCACTAAATGAATTTGCTGGAAATCTTCGCTGAATGCATCTTTAAGGTTACCCAGGCGCTGGTTCTTTGCTGGGGCTACAGCGGCTAACAAGCTTTTGGCGTAAGATGTCTGTGGAGCATTTGGGTATTTCTCAATAAAATCGTTCAAGGCTTGCTCATAAGAAACAATGCTTTCTGTTTTGGCCTTGAGTATAGCAGCCAATAACTCTACTGTAGGTAAGAAGTCTACATCTTCAAAAGAAGAAAGTGCTGACCGTAGCCTTTGGTCGGCCAATAAGTAATTACCAGCTTCATACGCTTCATAAGCTTCAACATATTGTAACTGTAATGCTCTGTTTCTAGCAGCCTTTTCTTGCAGGTAATTAGGGTTAATGAGTGTTTTGGCCATAATGGTTTCAGGAAACTCATCAATGATCATTTGCCTGTACTGTTGAGATTTACTGGCATCAATTGGTTCATACAAGGTGTATAGGGCATAAAGAGCATCTATTCTGTGGCTAGTTTGTGGGTACTTCTGCAGTAGGGTTTCGTAACTATCGATGGATTGTCTTTTTTGCTCCAGACCGAACCTATAGATGCTTCCTAGCTTAAAATATGCGTCTTGTATTTCTAATCGGGCTTTTTCTTTCGCATCTTCTTCAAATGGAATGGTAGCCATTAGCTTTTCAACCTCAGTGTCTCTACTACTCTTTAAGTCTGGCTGAGCCGCCCCTTTATTAGGATCGTCAAATTCTTCTTCTGCTACAGTAGTGGCTGGGCCTATACCAATGTTCTGTTTTAAGGATCTTCTCCAATTATTTTCCAACGGCCTATTGCCCCAAATACGCTGAAACTCAAGTTGCCCTTGGCTAATGGCTTGTTGGTTATAAAAGTACCAGGACCCGCTGCCATCGGGTGTCTGATAATTTGAATTATCCACCCTATTGATTCCGCTATTACTAGGCTGCTCTTTAGCTTTTCTTTCTTTTTCCTTGGCTTCTTTAGCATCAATATACCTTCCCAGATAAACTTCTAGTTGTACTCTGCTCATAGCAGATAGTGTAAGAAGGCTATCATTGGTTTCAATAATGTTGAGCTGAGTAACAAAGTCTTTCAGAACGGTCTGTCTCTTTGAAATAGCCTCAAAGTTCTCAATGTCTTTCGGCAGCTTCTGAACTGCACTATCATAATAGGCACTGGCCAAATTGAACCTCTTTAAATCGTCATAGTAGATTTCGGCCAACCTTAAATAGGCCAATCCTTGCTGTCTTTGGTTGGGCTGTTCTACCTGTGCAGCAGATTTGAAGTGCTCAATAGCTTGAGGCAAGTTTTCACGGTTTTGCTCTAGCAAGCCCATAGTATAGAATATGTTATCCATATACTCTGTATTCTTACCATCAGAGAGCATCTTCTCAAAGGCCTTGTAGGCCTCATCAACATAATTAGGGTTGGCAAAACCAGAAACGGCTAGCTTATTTAGCTTGGCATGAAACATAATCTCATAAGGAGGATTACCCTTTTGAGCATTATCATAGAATAGATAGGCATTTCTAAACTCACCGGCTTCTTGAGCAAGTTGTCCTAAAATAAAGTTTACTCTGATTTTATAGTTTTTATCTGTTAGCGCTGGTTGTGCTTGCTCTAACAATTCTTTTACTCTGCTATAGTTGTCTTGCCTCTGATAGAAATATGCCAAAGTGAGAAGATAATCAACAGCATTTTCTTCAGTGAGCGACTCTTCTTCTAGAAACTGAGAAACCTGTAAGGCTTGGTCGTTATTACCCATGTCCATATAAGTTCGCATTAGGGCAATGAGCGCTTTCTGCCTAACCTGATCATCCTTGCTGTTTTGATTGATGTACTGGAAGGTTTCAATGGCAAACTGCCATTGCGCACGGAGGTATCGGATTTTTCCAATAATCAGGTAACTATCATCTACCCAGTCGCTGCCTTCCCACCACTCAATATTCTGACTAGATTTTTTAAAAGCATCATCTAGCTTTTCCTTATTACTGCTTACAATTGAAGAATCTACTTGAGGAAAGATCTTGAGAATTTCATCGAAGTTATACTCATACTGTTGCTCAAAGGCTTGGTAGGTTTCCGTTAAATATAGGTCGGCATAAAAGTATCCGTTATATCTAGCGTTAAGGTTCTGATAGCCTTTTGAGGCGCATCCTACAGAAATTAGAATGAACGCGGCAAAAATTGTTCTGACGATATGTAGAGTCTGTTTATCCAAAAAGGTGAAAACTTCGTTAGAGCAACGAAATTAATGAGCAATTAATACAATATTGCTCAGGCTCTTGAGTATTAATGAATATTTTTGCCAACCTTGACCTTTGTATAAGTGGCTAGATTTAAGAAGACGCTTTCTAACTGGCTTAATGCCCGTCATATACTTATCATTCAGAATGAGGAGAACTTTTCTGAAAAGGCCACCTATAAGTTTACTTACGCCAAGATTATTTTCTTTGCTTTTCTGAGCTTCTTGGTGGTATTCGCACTCAGCTTTTATTTAGTAAATACCATTTTAGACCAATGGTTCGACCCGAGGTATGCCGAAAGACAGACCCGTCAGGAATTGGTAGAACTTACTTTTGAGCTCGATTCGCTTTCTTTTGAATTAGAGAGCAGAGATCAGTTTATACAAAGCATAAAGAAGGTACTTCAGGGCGATGTTACTACCAATGAGATACCTGAGAGCGCTGAGGCGAGTAGTCAAGAAGAAACCGACTATGACCAAATAGCTAAGACAGATAGCATATTTAAATCTGAATTTGAAAGTGGTAGTGGAGGAGACTTCTTGCTGAGTTCTAGCATGGATAACCTGGAGTTAAGAAATACCTACTTTTTTCCTCCTCTAACAGGTTTTGTAGTCGCAACTTTCGATCCACAAGAGGGACATTTTGGTATAGATATAGTATCTAAAAAAGACGAGCCAGTTAAATCTATAGCAGATGGAACTGTCGTATTTACTGGCTGGACGCAAGATGACGGAAACATTATTGCGGTTCAACATAGAGAAAACCTTATTTCTATTTACAAGCATAATTCGGCAGTGATGAAGGCTGTGGGAGATGTAATTTCTGCCGGAGATATTATAGCAATTATTGGAAATACGGGAGAGTTGACCAGTGGTCCGCATTTGCATATTGAATTATGGTTTAATGGTTCGCCTGTAAACCCACAAGAATTCATTACCTTTTAAGACCAATTAGAATCAACTAAATAGAGACCAACCATGTTTTCTAAAGAAGACAAAAAATCAACTGAAGACCTGAGTCAATCAAGTAACATCATTGGCAAAGAAACAGTGTTAGAAGGCAGCCTAGAATCTGAAGGCAATGTTCGCATAGAAGGAAAAATCTATGGTAACGTTAAGGCAAAAGCCAAGTTTGTTTTAGGGGCAGAGGCTTACGTAGATGGCAGCGTAGTAGCCAGAACAGCAGAAGTTGCAGGCAAGGTTCGTGGAAACATAGAAATCTCCGAAATGCTTATTCTTAAGCCAAGTGCTGTAATCAACGGAGATATCTTAACTAATCAATTGGTGGTAGAACCAGGTGCAACTTTTAACGGTGGTTGTAAGATGGGCCATCTGGCTAAAGAAATTGAAATTATAACTCCTCAGAGCCGTGTCGCAGAAAAGGCCATTAAAAGAGCCTAATAACTATCTCAAATATTCTCAGCTGGGCTTACAGCTGTTCATCACTATTGGCTTGTGCGGTTGGTTAGGTTACAAGATGGATCAATGGTGGAATGGAGGTAATTCACTCTTCGTAATCATTATGGTTTTAATTGGTGCTGGTGGAGGCATCTATCAGCTTTACAGATCGCTACCAAAGGAGTAGCTCTTTTGTTATACCATTTTTTATTGGTCACAAAAGGAGTTAAAACTATGCACTTTAGTGCATTTGGCTTTAGCTTCTTAAAAGCATCCTGGAATTTACGATTTACGCCCTGATAATGCTCGGGGTTTAATTGACGTCAATCGTAAATCTAATCCCGAAACTTTCGGGACGTACATTTTCTTAGTCGGCCATTCAAAGCGACTTTCAGTTGCTTCTGGAACTATGGTGCTTTCAGCCCATAGTGGTTTGCCTCTTAACAAACAAGCTCCTTATTGGTGAGTCAATCTTCCTTTTTTACTCTTTAATATAGTGTTGGGTGTTTCTTTAAATTCAGGGAAACTTTAAAGTCAAAAACTTAGAACATTGAGCCAAAATAGACCTACCTTTGCGGCCATGAAAAGTTTGGGGCGCCAAATTATTGAATCTCTGATATTTAGCTTGATCCTATGCGCAATCGTTTTCAGTTTGCAGCAAATGGATATTCAGTTGCTTCATGAGGGAATTTGGACAATCATGATCTTTTCGGCTGTGTTGGGTTTAATAGTGGTGCTAGTATCTTACTGGGCATTCACTTCTTTAGATCCTCAGATTAGGCCAAATATATTTATTGGATTAACGGTTTTGAGAATGGTTTTAAGTATGATTTTTCTCGGATCCGTAATTTTCTTGGGTTTAGAAGATAAGAGACTTTGGGTAGCCAATTTCTTTGTACTCTATTTATTTTACTTAGTGTTTGAAATATATGCCATTCTCTCTAACTTGCGCGCGATTTCGGGAGAGGGTGAAAACTAATGATGAAAAAAAGCAGAACTAACATTCTCAATTTATTGATCACTAGCGCTTTAGTAGCTGTTTTTGGTCTGGCAAGTTCTTCAAATTTATGGGCAGCATCTGGCGGTGACGAGGCTAAAGAAGAGGGTGGTGGCACCGACTTCATTATGCACCACATCAAAGATGATTACCAGTGGCATATTATTACGCTCGGTCATACCCATGTAACTATTCCTCTACCTGTCATTATCTATGACCATGAAGACGGTTTAAAAGTTTTCATGTCATCAGATTTCCAAGATGAGCACCATAACCCAATTCCTCATGGTGGCTACTACATCGATCATGGTAAGCTTTTCAAATTAACTGAAGATTACGTTCCATCTACATCGCACAGTAACGATTCTCACGGAGAAGAAGTTTCAGAAAATGAGCATCGAGAAGAAGATTCTCATGGAGAAGAAGCAGCACATGTAGAAGAAGATGCTCATGGCGATGACCATCCTGGTATGACTCAAGCAGGATTCCTAGATATTTCTATTACCAAGAATGTGGCTTCATTAATCATTAGTATGATTTTATTGTTTGCCGTATTCCTAACTATTGCAAAACGATATAAGAAAGGACTTGGAGCGCCTAAAGGTATGCAGTCACTCTTTGAGCCTGTAATTGTTTTCATTAGAGACGATATTGCTAAAGTTAACATTGGTGAGCATAAGTATGAGCGTTTTATGCCATACCTTCTTACGCTGTTCTTCTTTATTCTATTCAATAACCTATTAGGTCTTACTCCTGGTGCGGCTAACCTTACAGGTAACATTGCAGTAACCATGTGTTTGGCGCTATTTACTTTCTTCATTACTCAGTTTAATGGTAAGAAGGCTTACTGGACTCACATTTTGTGGACTCCTGGTGTGCCACTTCCTGTAAGGCCTGTAATCTTGATTGTAGAAGTAATTGGTATTTTCACTAAGCCTATTTCTTTAACTCTACGTTTGTTTGCTTCAATTACAGCAGGTCACATTGTAGTGCTTTCAATTGTAGGTTTAGGTTTCATTCTAAACAATATGGCGGTAGGAATTGCAGGTACATTATTCTCTGTGGTTATCTCGCTTATTGAAATATTAGTAGCCGTTATTCAAGCGTATGTATTTACCCTGTTCTCATCGATGTACATCGGTCAGGCGGTAGATGATGGCCACCATTAATTAGAACCATTGTTTCATTTATAATAACAAACTTATGTTAGCTATTTTATTATCTGCTGGTATCGCTCTTTTAGGAGCTGCTATTGGCGCTGGCCTAGTTGCAATTGGTGCAGCTTTAGGTATCGGAAAAATTGGTGCTGCCGCTATGGAAGGTATGGCTCGTCAGCCAGAAGCTGCTGGTAAATTGCAGTCTGGTATGTTGATCATTGCCGCTCTTATTGAGGTAATTGCTCTTTTCGGTGTTGTTGCATGTTTCTTGATTGCATCTAACGGCCAAATTGTAGAGGCACTTTAAAAAACCATTTGAACAACTTTAGGCCATTGCATTAGGCAGGTCTAGAGTTGTTCTATTAAAACACTAACAGAATGGACTTATTAATTCCAGATACCGGTTTATTTATACTACAAACAGTAGCTTTCATTATTCTACTTATCGTTTTAGGTAAGTTTGCATGGAAACCTATTCTTAGTGGGTTAAAGGAACGTGAGCAAACTATTGAAAGTGCGCTTTTAGCTGCAGAGCAAGCTAAGAAAGACATGCAGGCACTTCAGGCCGATAACGAGAAGCTTTTGGCTGAAGCGAGATCTGAAAGAGACGCTATCTTAAAAGAGGCAATGGCAACGGCTAACTCTATTAAAGAGGAGGCAAAAGAAGAGACTAGCAAAATCACAGCAAAAATGCTTGAAGATGCTAAAGCAACTATCGAGAATGAGAAGAGAGCTGCCTTGGCAGAAGTAAAAACTCAGGTAGCTGCTCTTTCTTTAGATATTACTGAGAAAGTCATCAGAAAGCAATTGAGCGATAAGAAGGCTCAAGAAGCTTTGGTTGATGAGTATGTAAAAGATTTGAACTTAAACTAAATCCGGACGAATGTCTGAATATAGAATTGCTTCCAGATACGCTAAATCACTTCTAGACCTTTCGGTTGAGAAAGGTACTTTAGAAGAGGTGAATAAAGACATGCAGCTTCTTTCTGAAACTGCTGAAGAAAGCCGCGATTTAGTGATGATGCTGAAAAGCCCAATCATTACGCACGATAAAAAGTTGGCCGTATTGAAGAAGGTGTTTGAAGGTAAAGTAAGTGAATTGACCATGTCGTTCTTTACTATTCTTACCAAGAAACAAAGAGAGGCTTATTTGGTGGCTGTGGCAGAAGAGTTTCACCACCAATACAATGCTCATAAGGGCATAGAGGAGGCAACTGTTACAACTACCTTCCCATTGACAGACGCTCTAAGAAAAGAGTTCGAGTCGGTGGTAGAAAAAATTACTTCAAGAAAAGTAGAGCTTACCGAAAAGGTTAATGAAGCTTTAATTGGAGGGTTTATCTTGAAAATAGGAGATAGACAAATTGACGATTCCGTTAGCTCGAAATTGAAGGCACTTCGTGTTGAGTTCACTAAGAATCATTACGAAAAGGCATTTTAAAGAAATTAGATAACACTTAATACGATTATAAAATGGCAGATGTAAGACCAGATGAGGTTTCAGCAATCTTAAGAGAGCAACTCTCAAACTTCAAATCGGAAGCCGAATTAGAAGAAGTAGGTACCGTATTACAAGTGGGTGATGGTGTTGCCAGAATCTACGGACTGTCTAAAGCACAGTCAGGTGAATTGTTGGAATTCGACAATGGTTTGAATGCGTTAGTATTGAACCTTGAAGAAGACAATGTAGGTGCTGTATTGCTTGGTGACTCAGCAGAAATCAAAGAAGGTGACACTGTAAAGCGTACCGGTAGAATTGCCTCTATTAAGGCAGGCGAAGGTATGGTTGGCCGTGTGGTTAACACTTTGGGTGAGCCTATCGATGGTAAAGGTCCTATTGCTGGTGAAACTTTCGAGATGCCTTTGGAGCGTAAAGCACCAGGTGTAATCTACCGTCAGCCAGTAAACGAGCCACTTCAAACAGGTATCAAGGCTATTGACTCAATGATTCCAATTGGTCGTGGTCAAAGAGAGCTTGTTATTGGTGACCGTCAGACAGGTAAGACTGCCGTTGTAATCGATACAATTATTAACCAAAGAGAATTCTACGAAGCAGGTGAGCCTGTATTCTGTATCTACGTTGCTGTAGGTCAGAAGGCTTCTACCGTGGCTGGTGTAGTAGCTGCCCTAGAAAAAGGTGGTGCTATGGACTATACTGTTGTAGTTTCTGCTTCTGCTGCAGATCCTGCTCCAATGCAGTTCTTTGCTCCATTTACTGGTGCTGCTATTGGTGAGTACTTCAGAGATACAGGACGTCCAGCCCTAGTGGTTTATGATGACCTTTCTAAGCAAGCCGTAGCTTACCGTGAGGTATCTCTTCTATTGAGAAGACCTCCAGGACGTGAGGCTTACCCTGGTGATGTATTCTACCTTCACTCAAGACTTTTGGAAAGAGCTGCAAAAGTAAATGCTAACGACAGCATTGCTGCAGATATGAACGACCTTCCTGATTCTTTGAAAGGAAAAGTTAAAGGTGGTGGATCGTTAACAGCACTTCCAATTATCGAAACTCAAGCTGGTGACGTTTCTGCATATATTCCTACCAACGTAATTTCAATTACTGATGGTCAGATCTTCTTGGAAACTAACCTTTTCAACTCAGGGGTAAGACCTGCTATTAACGTAGGTATCTCAGTATCTCGTGTAGGAGGTTCAGCTCAGATTAAGTCAATGAAGAAGGTATCTGGTACGTTGAAGCTAGACCAAGCTCAGTTCCGTGAACTAGAGGCATTTGCTAAGTTCGGTTCAGACCTTGATGCTGCAACTCAGTTGACTATTGATAGAGGTAGAAGAAACCAAGAAATCCTTAAGCAAGGACAGTACTCTCCAGTACCTGTAGAAGAGCAAGTAGCTATTATTTATGCTTCTACTAAGGGCTTAATTGACAAGGTACCTGTAGAGAAAGTTAGAGAGTTCGAGAAAGAATTCTTAATGGTACTTAGAAACAGCCACAGAGCTGCTCTAGACTTATTGAAAGCTGGAAAATTAGACGACAGCGCTATTGAGTCTATCAAGCAAGTTGCTAAGGAAGTTTCTGCTAAATATTAATTTGATTTTTGGGGTAACCCATAACCATAGATTATGGCAAGTTTAAAGGAAGTTAAAGAACGAATTCAGTCGGTAAGCTCTACACAGCAGATTACCAAAGCCATGAAAATGGTGGCGGCAGCCAAGCTGAGAAGAGCTCAAGATAGAATTGTTCAGCTTAGACCATATTCAGAAAAACTGGCTGCACTTTTAGCCAATGTTTCTTCAGGTAATAATGAAGAAGGCATGAACACTTACTCAGAAGAAAGAGAAGTGAAAAGAGTGCTAATTGTACCAGTAAGTTCAGACAGAGGTCTGTGTGGTGCCTTCAACTCAAATGTGGTTAAGGCTTGCAGAAGATTAATCGAGTCTGATGAATTGCAAGGCAAAGAAGTTGAGGTTCTTCCAATTGGTAAGAAGTCTTATGACAACTTCAGAAAGAAGGGTTACCCTATGGTGAACGACTTCTACGAAGTTTTCGGTGACTTAACTTTCGACAACGTAAGAGAGGCAGCAGAATATGCTATGAACTCTTATGCTGAAGGAAAATACGATAAAGTTTACTTGGTGTACAACGAATTCAAAAACGTTGCCACTCAGATAGTTCAAACAGAGCAATTCCTACCTATAGTAGAAATTGAACAAGATGAGACTGTGAACACAGGTATCGATTACATCTATGAGCCATCTAAAGACTTTATTGTTGAAGAATTGATTCCTAAATCGTTAAAAATTCAATTCTACAAAGCTGTTCTAGAATCTAATGCTTCTGAGCATGGTGCTAGAATGACAGCCATGGGTAAAGCAACAGATAACGCTGCCGAACTATTGAAAGAATTGAAACTGACTTATAACAGAACGCGTCAGGCGGCAATTACTAAAGAAATCCTTGAGATTGTTGGTGGTGCTGAAGCCTTGGCCTCTGCTAGCTAGGATAACAACATTTTATTATAAATTGAACCCTGATTCATTTCTGAGTCAGGGTTTTTTTATGCTAAGAATCATTCATTTCGTACAAAACCTAAGCCTTGATATTACCATTGGCGCAGTGATATCATCACTCTTTTTGGCTAGGGTTATGAATGTTGAAGTTTCTGCCTACATGATGATAGGCTTGGCCATTGCTATTTGGTTAATCTACACCTTTGATCATTTAAGGGATGCTTATAAGAACAGTGGAAGATCAAATAACCCAAGGCATGCTTTTCATCAGAGATATTTCAAGGAGGTTTCTTCAGTTGCGCTAATAGTTTTTGCCTTAGGTCTTTACAATTTAAAGTATTTACCAAAAGAGACAATCTACTTAGGTTTAGTCCTTGTAGGTCTAAGTGGCTTATATTTTGTCTATTTAATGCTGGCTAAGAAAGCGATAAGCAAGGAGCTATTCGCGGCAACTGTGTATGTTGCTGGCATTGCCACTGCTCCGCTCAGTTTGGCCGAAAATGTTGAGAAGGAATGGGTGATCTTGTTGCTAATTTTTTGGATTCTAGCCTATGCTAACCTGTTGATAATTCCTTCTTATGAAGTAGAGCTAGACAAAAGTGATAATCAAAGCTCCGTGGTGACAAGGCTTGGAGAATTAAGGGTTAAGCGATTACTTCTATTTCTATTGGTTTTATGCACTCTGCTAATTCAGTATTTTGGCTATCTAACCAATCTGTCTGCGGCCTATCCAATTCTAATATTGATGGTTTCCACCCTTTTAATACTGGTGATTAGGCCTCAATATTTTCGAAAATATCAGCTCTATAGAATATTGAGCGATGGCATCTTCTTCTTACCAGGTATTGCGCTATTAGTATGAAGGAGAATCAGTATGATTTAGTGGCACCTTTTTATGATGCGCTGGCTAAGCTAATATTCGGAGAAAAATTGCTGAAAGCTCAAATGCATTATTTGGGCGAAATGAAGAGTTCTGACAGGATATTAATTGTTGGAGGGGGAACTGGAAGAATTCTTAAGCACCCTTCTTTTCTGCACGTTAAATGCATAGACTACGTAGAGCTCTCGGCTAAGATGATATTGGAAGCTCAGGAAAACGCTGGAAAACTTGAAACTGTGAGATTTCTAGAAATTGATTTTTTTCAGCATCATGGAGAATATGATTTCATTATATGTAATTTCTTTTTGGATTGCTTTAATGAACATTATCTGAGTACGGCCATTCGAAAACTAGCAGGCTTGCTGTCTCAAAACGGAACACTTTTAGTAACTGATTTTAAACCATCATCTAATAGGAAGAACAAGCTTTTAGTTTCCTTGATGATCATTTTTTTCAGGCTTACCACTCGGCTTCAGGCTCCTAAATTACAAGACATACCTCAGGCATTGCAGGCTTTGTTTAGTCCAGTTCAACGAGCTTCTTTTAACAATGGCCTTGTTTTCTCAAGCTTGCTGAAACCTAATCCCTAATAAGCAACCTATAAGTTTTAGTTACTTGAGAGCATTTTACCCTCACCAAATTGATACCCGTTCTTAATTTATCAGTAGGTATTTCTAGGTTAGCATTCATTTGGTTTAGCCGTTTGTCTTCCGTGTATAGAACAACACCATCTGGACTAATGACCTCAATTCTAATTTGATCATTGAACTCGTGCGAAACTAACCTTATCTGAGCTTTAGAACCACGCCTTACGGGGTTCGGATAAATTGCTCCATTTTCATGATTACCTGATGCTACATCTACGGCCACAATTCTAGAGAAGCTATCATTATTACTTCTATCGGTAGTTTTTAGGCGATAGTAGCTTCTTCCTTCCTCTGGGTTATCATCTATGTGTCTATAAGCCACTTCGCTTGGAAGTTCTTTTCCTGGCATTACATGAAGTGTGCTAAAGGCTTGCCCATCATTACTTCGTTGAACTTCAAACATGGTATTAGACTCTTCATTAATGGTTTTCCATTGAATCATAACTGAGTTTAGTTCAGAGTTGAATGCTGCATTAAATGCGAGTAACTCAATAGGCAGGGCTCCAATTTCTTCAGACCCTAAGGTAAAGTATTGGCCAGTGCTGAAATTAACGGTGAAGGACACTGTTTTTTCTGATGAATTGATGGAAGACGGTGAATAAAGAGTGACACCGGAAGAAAAGTCACCGTCTCCATCAACCATTAATCTCAGCAAGTTTAGATTATTTGACCCAGCACCAGAAGGCCCAGAAATATCTGATACATCAAATGTTAGGGTTACACTTCCTATTGTTCCGGTTTCCTGAACATGCCACTCTCTGTTCAGTCTACTGTTTACCTGACTACTATTATACTCCCTGTTATCAGGATCTTCCATTGGTGCATTATCATTTGCCCATATTAAAAACGAATCGTCTGTGTTGAAAGAAGCTACTTCCATGGTAATAATTGCGTCATTGTTTTCACTCTTAGATTTTAGTTGTGATAAACAGCTGTTGTCATCGCGTCCAATTCCGGCAATATCACTGTTGTATGAAGCATCTGAAGTGTAGCTCCATATAGTACCGCCATCAGATGCTAAGTATGCTGAACTGCCTCCTCTGGTTATTCCATATTTTAGAGCTAGATAAGATTCTACTCTTTGTCTTTCTGCAGTAGTAAGGTCATCTGAAAAGACTATAGATTCAGCTATTCTGCCGGCAAACTGAGAGCCAACAGTCGGGCTAGGATTATTCCCGATACCAAAACCAGAAGGATTGGAGAAGGTGCTTGTGCTTCCCGTACCAGTAGCATTACTGGCAGAGTTGATATATAGGGCGAGTGCTCCAGTAGACCGTACACGAGTAGCTGTAGCAATGTATGGTTCAAAATCTATGTAGGTTGTGCCCGCAGTACTTCTAACCGTAAGGTCATCGTTATTCGCAGCATTCAAATGTATTCTACCCTCTGCAATACCAAGTCCGTAATCTAAATCTGTACCAGAGGTGCCTGCACCCAATAGCACTGGGGCATTTTCAAAATCACCAGTATCACCACCAAGTTGACCAGACTCAAAGACGGTAATAATGGTAAAATCGCCACTTACGTTGTTGCCGTTAGTCGTTTCAATATAGGACGCATTAGTTGAGTTCGGGTCAGAGAACTGAATAGCTGGGTTGAAGTTGATTTCTGAAGTCTGATATGTTGGCTCTACAGGATTTACCCCTCCAAGATCTAATTCTGTACCATTTCTATTATTCACACTTTGGTCTGCCCAAGAAGAAATGTTGCTGTCATCTGTAGTGGTATTGGTTCCTTCATTGGCTTTGAGCCATAAGGCTAAATCTGTGGTTACTCCTCCAGGTCCACAGGTTTCTCTGGCCGTTCCTAAGGTAAAGTAGTCGCCATCAGAAAACTCTATGTTATTGAAGGTTAATACATTACCGTTAAACGTTCCACCTGTAATGGTTGAGCCCGAAGCCATTGTAGGCGAACCTGATATTATTAGTTGAAAATCTGTAGCCGAAGAGGAATAGCCCAACCCAGATAAGTCAAAAGAAATGGAGTTATTCTCTATAGTTCCCGTTTTATCTACTCTCCAAATGGTTTCCATTCGTTCTGTTACCGTTCCAGGAACATCTACCGTATTAGCATTGGCTTGGGCAGGGTTGTCTCCATCATTACCCCAGATCAGGAAGGTGTTGTCTGAATCGAATGAATTTGGGTTGGTGACATTACTAGAAAATATGCCCTCATTTCCGATTGTTACAATGCTCCCTGAATTGGAACTTTTAGATTGTTTTTGAGAAAGGCATGAGTCATCGTCCCTTCCAATTCCCGCAATATCATTGGCATAGCCAGAATTGGTGGTTGCGTTCCAAACGGTTGTTCCTGCTGAGTTTACATAGTCTTGCGGAGAGGTTTGATCTATCGTAATTCCGTACTTAATGGCTAGGTAAGATTGGATTCTGTTTTTCTCAGCATCAGTTGGCCTGCTTGAGAAGGAAATGATTTCAGCTAGTTTTCCGTCAAAGAAATTGGTAAAAGAGAAGTCATTTGGTGTTTCAAATCTTCCAATGGCGTATTCTTCGTTTGAGACGGCCAAATACCCACTTCCACTTGTTGCATTATCTACTTGTATGCCATTCTGGAAAATACCAGAAGCAGTAGCTCCTGCGTTTTCACGAGTTTCAAAGAGCTGTGGAATATTGGCAGGAATAGTCTTGGTATTATCTACTCTTAATTGAGCATAACTATTCGCTCCATTTCCTACCAAGTGCCCAAGAACATCATCCGATCCACTGAAAATTCCGCCTAAATAAAAGCCGCCTATGCTACTGGTTGTTGTCACCGAAGAGTCATCCCAGCCTAGAGGAACTTGTCTTGTTGTGGCGCTAGTATAAGTATCGTCTGGCGTGAGCACCAAGTAATAGGCATGAGTGTAGAACCCGTCTGCTGACGTTAATACATTATCGACACCGTCAAAATCTAGGGCTGGATTAAAGTTGATGCTGTTAGAAAGATACGATGGAACGGTGCCTGAGCTTCCTGTTGCATTGTTGCCAGAGGCTAGGTCTTCCCAAGACGTTACTTCTCCTGAGGTAGAATTAGGTCCTAAATCTGCCTTCAACCATAGGGCAAGGTTGGTACTTACTCCACCTGGCCCACAATCTATGTATCCTGTGCCAAGCGTAAAGTATTCCGCATCGTCTAAGTCAACATCGAAAAAAGTAAGCGTTGACCCGTTGACTACACCTCCCGTTATTATTTGTGCATTTGAGAAGTTACCTGCCGAATTGTTAGCCGCAATTAAGAGGCTATAATCTGAACTAGTTGGGCTACCGCTAAAGGTAACTTCGTTAAGGTCGAATGAAATATCAACCGTGCCAACACTGCCATTCTCAGAGACCCTCCAAACTCTATCCACTCTATTGTTAATGATCGATGGCACATCTGATGCCTGACTAAGGTCATCAGCGTTGCCACCGTCATTTCCCCAAATCAACCAAGTGTCGTTTGCATTGAAGCTAGCCCCATTATCTATGGTGATTACAGAACCATTGTTTTCGCTTCTAGATTTCTGCTGTTCGAATTCTGAGTTATCATCTCTTCCAATACCCGCTATATCATTATTATACTCCAAGTATCCTCCTAAACTGGCATTGAGTGTAGTATTGAATATGATTTCTCCTGATGAATTGACATAACTTATCGGGGTACCTTGATTTAATGTGACACCATACTTAAGAGCTAGGTAGCTCTCAATTTTGTTTCTGGTAGAAGCAGTAAAGCTTCCCGGCTCATTGCAGTATATGAACTCAGGAATTTCACCTCTAAATGAGTTGGCATTTGAATTTGAGCCATCATCGTATCTTTGGGCTGCCCCAGATCTTCCTAAGTTGATATCTCCCGTATGGGAAAACAATAATCCAATATTTGGAACAGTTCCGATTATCTGACCATTGAGGTAGGCCCTAAAGCTACCAGATATAGAGGAGTTGCCTTCAAGCTCAAAAGTGAGTACGTACTCAGTTTCGCCAGTAATAGAGATACTAGAAGTGTTGTCTCCAGTATTCCATGGAGCCCCTGTGCCATCACTTGTTCTATTCCAGGCATGTGTAAAAAGTGATCCATTTCTTATATAAATATTAATGCCTCGGTTATCATCTCCCTGCTCATAAAGTACTTGCCTTGTGGTAACATCACTATCTGTTCTAAATACTAAGGATATGCCCTTATTCTCATAACTACTTCCATTATTGTTGAAGTCTGAGTTATTGGAAGTGGTTAATCCTCTATCTGTACTTGTAAAGTCGGCTGTCTGATTGAAGTTGATGTTAGAAGTGGAGCTTCTGTAAATAGGAGAGGTTACACTGGTTGTAAAATCATGATTGCCTATCCAGTGATCTTGCCAATCGGTGATGTTGGAGCCTTCTGTAGAAGTTGTAACGTCTGCTGTTTCATTGGCTTTTAGCCAGGTTGAAAGAGCGGCTTTGTATCCGCCAGGACCAATTGCTGGAGTCAAGCAATCATCTGCCGATACAGCAGCAGAAACACCTGCGACTAAATCTAAACCTGAGGCTGCCGCAGAGGTAGTTGTAGGGAAGGTTGAAATATCAGTAAGATCATGATCGGTATCATTGGTATCATAGGCAAACAGAGAGTACCCATAAATTATTTGCCCAGCAGAGATACCTAATTCTGTAAATGAAACTGCCACTCCTTGTATTACTTGGCCTGGTTGACCAGCAATAACCCCAGTATTCAATAGAGGCAAAGGGTTTTCGCCCACGGTTTGTCTCCTTAAAATCAAGTAGTCGTCATAATAGATACCCGATTGTGGCCAGTCGGAGTCTACAATGTCTACCATACTGCTATATGCCGAAGGATTACCGTTGTTGTCTAGAGCGGTAATTGCGGCAATTTTTATACTGTCATTGCCACCTCTTTCTATTACCGGAAAAACAGCGCTGTCTGGTTCGCATGTAACTATTCCAGTTCTCCAAATAGCATCTACTCTTTCTATTTGTGCTTGAATACTTCCAGAAGCTTGGTTGTCTACATTTACTAGAATATTGTCATAGCCACTGATTAGACTTCCTGTTTGATACAAGGCATCAGCATCTTCTACCTCTTGTCCATCCATTATAAGCTCTGTAGTACCAAATAGTAGTGGAACGTCTATATCGATGAGCGTATACCAGATGTTGACAAACCTTCCGCCATCTGTTCTTCTTAAAACCAAGGTATCTGGTTCTAGGGAGTTGGCGTAAGTTCTTCCAGCTATAGTGTAGCTCACAAGATTGTAGTCATCACCTCTACCATAGCTTACATCGTAAGTTTGTCCTGAGTTGATGTCATTACTTGCATCACTAGGTGCCGTAGCGCTGTAAGTGCTATTAGGTGGATTTACTACAGATACTGTATAAGATGAAATAGCTGTTTGGGAATAAACATAATTATCCCACGGCTCGATTAATAAAAGAGTGAGTACTGTACACAAATACTTTCTTAAATGCTGCATAAGGAACAATTAATGTTCTAACTACATTCAGAAATGTGCTTTGTATAAGTATTAAGCCTGAATAAAGGTCGGAAGTATTTATAGTGGTATTCTTGTAGGTATAGTATAATATACCTAATAATGCTGAATTAGTTTTTGAATTATATGACTATTTCCTCATTTGTGGTGTGAAATGCAAAAAAATGTATTCGAAATAAATGATCATATAAAGTTTGCATTAACGAGGGTTGTGCATGTTATTTCATCTGAATATATAAAAGATATCAGAATATTATTCTGAGGCTTTTTATATTGATTTTGTATTACGTGCTAATCAATGTACTACAAGTTTCAGGGTGAAAGTCTTGTTTTGAGAGTCAGTGATTTTAATCAGATTCAGGCCTCTATTTAGACCGGAGGTTGGTATAGTAATAGTTTCACCTCGTAATGATAGTAGTTCTTCTTTTTGATAAAGCTGGGTTCCTTTCATATCAAAGACCCTAATTTTCACTTCTTTATTCTGATCTACCTTGTACTTGATATTTACCGGAGTACCTATATTAACTGGATTAGGATATAGAGTGAAATCTATATTGAAAGTAGTATTAACAAATACAGACCTTATTTCAGTATACTCGAAGCCACCATTAAAGTCGGTCTGCTTAAGTCTATAGTAGCTATAGCCTTGGAACGGATCGATATCTGCAAATTGATAAGTTTGCACTCCCTCAGAATTTCCGGCTCCATTTATTGTGCCTATAGGTCTAAAGTTTTGACCATCTTGACTGCGTTCCACAGTAAAGAAAGAGTTGTTGTCTTCAGAAGCTGTAGCCCATCTCAATTGAACTGTTCCGCTTTCCGAAGCATTTGCGGTAAAGGATATCAACTGTACCGGTAGGGCCGCAATTTCTTCCGAACCAAGAGTATAATATTGACCATTACTAAAGTCTACTGTAAAGGTTACGGTATTGTTTGTTCCATTAAATGAGGTTGGAGATATCAAGGTTGTACCCGATGTAAAGTCTCCATCGTTGTCTACCATTAATCTGAGTTGACTCAAGTTGTTGGTGCCTACTCCAAGAGGTCCAGAGATATCATCTAGATCGAAGGTAACCTGAATACTACCTACTGTACCAGTTTCCTGAACCTTCCATTCTCTATTTAGCCTACTTTTAACCTGCGAACTATTGAACTCTCGATTGTTTGGATTCTCAATAGCTGCGTTGTCATTACCAGAAACAATGAAACTATCATCAGTACCAAAACCGCCAGGAAGGCTAAAGGTAACTAAGGCATCACTATTTTCGCTTCTAGATGTAGTTTGTTCCAAACAAGACAAATCATCTCTACCAATTCCAAAAATATCATTGTAATAGGTTGTTCCTTGACCATCATAATCCCAGATTACACCACCGTCACCAGCTCTATAGTCTCTTTCGTCAATACTTCCGGTACTGCCGTCATCAGAGCCATTTCTTGTCAATCCATATTTGATGGCCATGTATGATTCTACTCTGCTTCTTTCGTCAGAATTAAGTGCTGATGAGAAAACTAAAGTTTCAGCAATGTCGCCAGCAAATTGAGCTTGAAGATCTTCATTAAAGTGATTTCCTATTCCAAATCCAGTAGCGCTTCCAAGGGTGGCGCTTCCAGTTCCACTTCCTACAGACTCTGAATCTACATATAGGTTTAATGCAGTTCCATTTTTTACAGAGCTAACAAAGTGTACATTATTATCATTATAAGTTCCAGTTGTCTGTGCTTCGAACCCGTTATCTGAATCGGCTTCTAACCAGATGGTTCCTCCTTGCATACCCATTGACCAGTCGGCAGAGCCAGCATTTCTAGAGCTAATCAAAACAGGTGAGTTTAATGCATCTTCATCAGTTCCTTGAGATTGACCTGTTTTAAATACTGAGAAAAGTGTGAAGTTTCCTGTCACCGAATTAGATGTTGTTCTCAAATAAGAGGCGTTAGATGAGTTAGGGTCGGTGAACCTAGCTACTGGGTTAAAGTTGATCTCATTAGTCTGATAAGTAGGTTCAACAGGTAGAGCGCCATCTAGAGTTTCAAGCGAAGCATTAATCTGCGGAGAGCTCTGATCATTCCATTGCAGAATGTTGTCATTGTCATTAGCTAAGGTAAAACCAGCGTCTGAATAAGCCTCCGCATTACCCTTGAGCCATAAAGCAATGTTTGTGTTTACACCACCAGGACCACAGGTTTTATAAGCTGTACCAATAGTGAAGAATTGGCCATCGGCTAAATCTATACCTGAGAAGGAGAGAATATTTCCGTTGAGCGTGCTGCCAGTTATTACTGTGGCATCGGCCATTGTAGAGGAGTTGCTTACTAAAAGAGAGAAATCTTCTTCGTTACCGCTGTATCCTAGGCTGGTTAAATCAAACTGCAATTCGGTATTACCTACTTCTCCAGTATCATTAACACGCCACACTCTTGTCATTCTTTCAGCTATGGCATTTGGCACATCAGAAGTTTCTGCACTTGCTTGTGCTGTAGCACCATTATCATTACCCCACATGAGATAGTCTCCTGAATCGTCAAAGCTATTAGAGTTTTCCGCGTTTGTATTTGCTATCTCTTGTAGACCTATTGCCAAAATGTCATCAGAATTAACACTAGTAGACTGCTTTTGACTGAAGCAAGCGTTATCGTCTCGTCCAATTCCAGCCACATCGTTATGATAGGTTGCGTAATCTGAGGCATCCCATATAATTGTACCATCAGCTCTTGTGTAGTCACCTGCGGTGCCACCGCCAGTGTTGTTCAATGTCATTCCATATTTAATAGAAAGGTAAGATTGAACCCTGTTGTGCTCTGCGTCTGTAGGGCGTGTTGAGAATGAAATAACTTCAGCTATTTGGCCATCGTAGTGTCCATTAACATCAAAGGCATTTGTAGCAACAAAACTACCAAGCTCGTAGTCTACATCACTCGATGTAAGGAACGTGCCGCTATTAAGATCCGCAAGCTGGCGACCATTCACGTGCATTTCTGAACTTGTTCCTCCAGCGTTATCTCTCACAGCCATTAAATATGACTCGTTAGCATTAACTGTACCAAAGGTAGTCTGTGTTATTCCTCGTCTCCATCGTGTTCCTGAGCCTCCAATTGCGTGAGTAATCACCTCGCCTGAAAACGCACTTGTAGCTGAACCCAAGATAAGACCGCCAAAATCATTGGTTGCCCCTGCAGGTTCATCGAAACCAATAAGTACTTCATTGGTGCTTGAACTGTTCTGAGTACTATCTGGGTTAACAACCATGTAATAAGCTCTGGTGTGGAAGCCTGCTGCCCCAACCATTTGCTCTGTGTTGTTTTGGTCGAAGTTTACTGAAGGATTATAGTTTAAAGAGTTTTCTACATAGTTAGGCTCTGTACCTCCTGAACCTATTGCATCATTAGCTCCGGCTCTATCACTCCATGTTGTAATTGATGCACCATCCGTTGTAGTGCTAGTACCCTCATTTGCCTTTAACCACAATGCAAGGTTTGTAGTTACTCCACCAGGGCCGCAATCTGTTCTTGCTGTTCCAATGGTAAAGAATTGACCGTCAGTAAGGTCTACGTTGGTGAAGGTTAAAACCCCATCTTCTAAAGAGGCTGCAGGAATAATTGTACCAGAGGCCATGGTAGAAGAGTTTGAAACAATTAGGTTGAAATCACTTAAGTTGGTACTATAACCTAGTCCTGTTATATCGAATTGAATGGTGGTAGCCCCTGTGTTACCAGTGTCTTGAACCTTCCAAATTCTCTCCATTCTTTCGGTAACTACTCCCGGAACATCTACGGTGTTAGCATTTGCTTGGTCGGCAAAGTCTCCATCATTACCCCAAATCAAAAAGTCTCCATCGTCAGCAAAGCTATTGGTATTGGCATTGTTAGAGACTTCAATTCCTCCAAGCCCCATGGTGACTATGCTATTGGCATTTTGGCTTCTAGACTGCTTTTGCTCGAGACATGAAAGATCATCTCTTCCAATTCCAGCTATATCATTGTTATAGGTAGAGTTCGTAGTAGAATTCCAAATAGTTGTTCCATCACCTCTTACGTAATCTCTTCCAGTTGTTTGGTCGAGCGTTATACCATATTTGATAGCCAGATAGGACTCAATTCTATCGTTCTCCGCATCTGAAGGTCTTTTGGAGAAGGAGATTAACTCTCCAATTTTACCATCGTAGAAGCCTGTTAAACTAAAGGAGTTAGGAGTTTCAAACCTACCGAGTGAGTACTCTTCATCGCTAACTGAAAGGTAGCCGCTCCCAGAAACGTTGTTGCTTACAACCAAGCCATCTTGTCTAATATCGGCAGCCGTTCCTCCAGCGTTTTCCCTTACTGTAAAGACTAATGGTATGCCTGAGCTAATGGTTTTGCTATTGTTAATTTCTCTCAACCCATAACCGACAGTACCATTACCAACAGTATGAGAGAGTACATCATCAACTCCTCCATATAATCCACCTATGGCAAAACCACCAATGCTGTTAGTTGGAGATGCTGTTCCATCGTCAAACCCTAAAGGCACTTGATAGGTCGATGCACTAGTTAAGTTGTCATCAGGATTAACTACTAAATAGTATGTAGCGGAGTGAAAACCACTTGTTGAGGTTAAAACCTCATTTACTCCATCAAACTCAATAGCAGGGTTAAAGTTGATATTGTTGGCAGTATAGTTTGGAGAGGTACCTGCACCAGTAGCATCATTACCATTTTCACTTTGGTCTTCCCATGAGGTTACTAAGTCACCTTCGGTGGTGGTGTTTGTTCCAGCATCCGCTTTTAGCCATAAAGCCAAATTAGATTCTACCCCTCCAGGTGAACATCTGAAAAACTTAGTTCCCAAGGTAAAGTACTCACCATCATCTAGGTTAACCCCAGTAAATGTTATTGTATTTCCATTGAAGGTTCCGCCTGATAGTACGGTTGCATTGGAGAAGTCTGCATCAGTTGTATTTCCGGCAATAAGGAGTGAGAAGTCTGCTGCATTTGTGCTAAGACCTAAACCTGTAAGATCAAAAGAAACAGAAGTAGTAAGCACTTCATTTTCTTCTGCAACTCTCCATACCCTTGTTAATCTGTTCTGAATGGTATCTGGCATGGTAAGCACACTGCTTTCGGTTAATGCACCTCCATCATTACCCCAAATTAGCCAAGTGTCATCAGTACTGATGGTTGCTCCTCTGTCTATGGTTACAACGCTACCAGTATTTTCACTTCTAGAAGCGGGTTGATCTAGCTCAGAAGCATCGTCTCTACCTATTCCAGCAATGTCATTATTGTACTCAAGGAAACCTCCTAAACTTGCATTTTGAGTAGTGTTGAAAATTATGGCTCCATCAGAATTGAAGTAATTAATTGGAGTGCTTTGGTTCAGTGTAATGCCGTATTTAATAGCTAAGTAACTTTCAATACGGTTTCTTTGAGAGGCTAATATTTGACTAGGTTCGTTACAATAAATCAACTCTGAGATTTCTCCTCTGAATGAATTGCTATTAGTGTCTGTTCCGTTTGCAAACCTATTGTTGCCTCCAGATCTACCAAGGGTTATGTCTCCGGTATGAGCATAAAGTTGTCCAACATTAGAAATTGAGCCAAAGCTTTGACCGTTTAAATAGGCGGTGAAAGTACCAGTTTTACTTGAGTTACCGTTTAGCTCAAAAGTTAGAATGTATTCTGTATTAGCAGATATTGATGTGCTAATAGTTTGGTCTGTATCGTTCCACGGTGAGTCAGAACCATCTGATGCCTGTCTGTTCCAAGCATGTACATGCAGAACACCAGACTCTATGTAGAAGTTAAGACCTCTAGTGGCTCCTCCTTGCTCATAAATTACTTGCCTAGTGGTAACATCTGTGGTGTTAGTTCTTAGAGCAAAATTGATAGACTTTTTCTCATATACGTCTGTGTTGAAGTCTGAGTTGTTTCCTGTTGTAAGGCCTCTATCGGTGGTAGTAAAGTCTACTGTAGGGTTAAAGTTAATAGATGATGTACTACTACGATAAATTGGTGCGGTTCCATCGGTTGTAAAGTCATGATTTCCTAGCCAATGATCTTGCCAGTCGGTAACGTTGCTACCTTCTGTAGAGGTGGTAACATCGTCACTTTCATTGGCTTTAAGCCATGTTGCTAGGGCAGCTTTATAGCCGCCTGGTCCCTTAGTCTCAACTAGGTTATCATCGCTTGCAACTGCAGCCGAAACACCAGCAACTAGGTCGAGCCCAGAGTCGTCAGATTTAGTATCACTTGGGAAGGTAGAGATATCAGTTAGGTCAATGCCTGATTTTACCGTCTGTGAACCTGTTGATAATATATCATTAGTATCCGTAACAAAACCATTACATACATCTGCAGAGAATAAAGAATAGCCATAGATGCTTTGATTTGCCGAAACTCCTAATTCAGTAAATGATACCGCCACTCCTTGAACAGTCTGTGCAGACTGCCCTACTAACGTTCCAATATTAAGTAAGGGAATAGGTTCAACGCCTGCAGTTTCTCTCCTTAAAATCAAATAGTTGTTGAAGCTTTGCCCCGTTCCAGGCCAAAAGTTCTCTGGAATACCAACTAAAGTTCCATAAGAAGCAGGAGTACCATCAGCATTTAGACTAGTAATAGCGGCAATAGCAATATTGTCATTTCCGCCCCTCTCAATTACTGGAAAAACAGCGTTATTTGGTGTTGACGTCTGTATTCCTTGATACCATATCACATCAACTCTCTCAGTTTCAACTTGAATGCTACCACCGGCTAAGTCATCATCGTTCACTAGAATGTTGTCGTACCCAGCATTCAGTGTTCCGGTTTGATAAATAGCATCAGCATCTTCTGTGGGAGTTGGATTGATTAATAGTTGGTCTGGGTCTGTCGCTGTATTTATGGAATTAAGCGTATACCAAATATTCACTAGTCGATCACTAGCAAGCCTTCTGTTGAGAACAAGCGTGTCTGGACGAAGAAACCGGTCAAAAGTCGTTGAAGAGACAGTGTATGAGGCAACAGCTATGTCATTTCCTTGGCCATACAGAATATCGTATGGGCTTGAAGGTGTTATGGAATTACTCGCATCTGATGGTGCAGTAACATTCACTGTAGACGATGTAGCTGCAGAGCTGCTAACGGTAATATTGCTTATTACAGTTTGAGCTTCAGAACAAATTGGAAATAGAATGACTGCGATGAAAAAAGCGAGTCTTCTTCGGTAGTTAGTGCCAGTACTTAGGTGAGCACATGAATGTGCCATATAGTTGCCCTCAATTAGCCCCTTAAAGGGAGTCTACTTAATTATTAATCTGGTTAAGCAGTTGCATGGCTGAACTGCGGTGGTGTTATATGCAATTCCATGCCAAATCGATAGGTTGTGGTCGTAGGCACAAAATTGCAGGATTTATGGCAAAAAACTATATGTCAACAGGAAAATATTTTCCCTATATGGGAAAGGGTATTCATATTCGGGAAAAGTAGACTTCTTTAGAATTATTGATTTATCACGAGGCGCTTAGTGAGCTTTGTTCCGTTTGCAGATTCAATTACTACCAAGTAGATACCTTCAGAGAATTCATTCAAGGTTGTTGTAAAGACTGATTTATTACTGTTAATCGTTTCCTTTAGCATTATTCTTCCTTTCAAATCATAGATGATTAGAGCTCCAGACCCCACTTCAGCCGGAATCAAATAATCTATACTCAAGGTTCCATTCTTGGAAACAGGGTTAGGTCGTAAGCTCAAGCGGTGTTCAAATTGGGACTTGATTAACACTCCTTCTATAGGCGAATAGGTGTGGTTTCCATTATAGTCCACTTGCTTTAGACGGTAGTAGCTTCTTCCTGTAAAAGGCTGCCTATCTATGAATCTATATTTTAGAATTGAAGAGCTATTTCCTGCGCCATCAAGGTCTCCAATAGTTTCGAAAGACTCTCCATTGGAGCTTCTCTCAATATAGAAATAAGCATTATTATCTTCCGAAGCAGTTGTCCAGCTCAAATGCACTTGGCTTTGAAGTGGTGTTGCTGAGAAGGCTAGAAGCTCTATAGGCAGGGCACCTTCTTCTTTAGACCCAAGGGTAAAGAACTGACCATCAGTAAAGTTTCTACTAAAAGTCACTTTTTTATTGACGGCATCTATAGATAGTGGTTCAACTAGAGTTACACTGCTAGTAAAGTCTCCATCGGCATCTACCATTAAAACTACCTGATTTAAATTGTTGGTACCAATACCAGATGGCCCCGTTATGTTTGCCAGATCAAAAGTAATTGTAGCTGAGGAAACGGTACCTGTTTCTTGAATTCTCCACTCTCTGTTTAACCTACTTTTTACCTGAGCCTTATTGTACTCTCTATTACTGGCATCTTCCATGGCAGCATTGTCATTTGCCCACATCATGAATGATTTATCCGAATTAAAAGAGTTGACAGACATGGTGACAATTGCATCGTTATTTTCGCTCTTAGATTTTGTCTGAGTTAAACAGCTTCCATCATCTCTACCCACACCAGCAATATCGTTTCTATAGGTTGTGTTTTCATCCCAGTCGAAGAAAGGGGTTGTACCATCTGAGGCTAAGTAATCTTGTTCAGAAGCACTTAAGCCTGAAACAGTTCTGGTTATTCCATATTTAATAGCTAGGTAAGATTCTACTTGCTGCTTTTGCGTACTGGTGAGCTCACCGCTAAATACTATAACTTCACCTATTCTGGCACTAAGCTGGGCAGTAACTTGTGTTGCGCCATTTGCACCAGAGTGATTACCTAGCCCCCATGTTGATGCTGCATTTAGGCTTGTGTTTGAAGATGTGCCGCTTCCCACACTTGCAGAATTAGCATATAGCTCAATGGCTCCTGAGGCAGCTTGCTCTCTGGTGAAAGTGGCTATAATCGGTTCTAAAGTATTGTATAATGGAGAGGTGCCAGATTGGGCATTAAAGCTATTGTTGTTGTCGGCATTAACGTGCAATCTACCATTGTACATGCCGAGACCATAGTCAGTATTTACAGAATTGGACCCTGTACTAATAAACACCGGTGAGTTGTAAAAGTCATTGCTGCTTCCTTGAAACTGACCCGACTTGTATACCACTACCACAGACATATCTCCAGTTACACTATGAGATCCTGAGGTTTCCATGAATACTGCATTGGTGGAGTTAGGATCGTAGAATCTGATAGCAGGATTAAAATTCATTTCGTCTATTTCATAACTAGGGTAAACCAAATTGGCTCCTCCTAAACCTGTTGCACTCGCATTGAATCCATTGCCACTTTGATCTAACCAACTGGAAACAGTGTCTCCATCTACCGTTTCACTAGTCCCTTCATCTCCTCTAAGCCAAAGCTCAAGGTTTGCACTGACACCACCCGGGGAGCAAGAACTTCTGGCTGTGCCTAAGGTGAAATAATCTCCATCTGAAAAATCTACATTGCTGAACGTAAGTACATCACCATTGAAAGTTCCCCCTGAATAGGTAGATGCCGCAGATAGGTCTGGCATGGTTTCTCCAGAAGAAGCTATGATTAGCTGAAAATCTGAAGCAACTCGGCTTGAATAGTTAGTCAAACCAGATAAGTCGAATGAGACAGCCACATCTTCTACGGTTCCTGTTTCTTGTACTCTCCAAATAGGATCCATACGTTCGGTAACTGTTCCTGGAAGTTGGGTAGTAATTGCGGCACTATTTGGGTCTGATCCATCTGAACCCCAAATGAGGAATGAATCATCGGCACTAAAGCTATTGGTATTGGTGGCATTACTGGTAGCAATCGCTCCTATACCCATTGTAATGATACTGCTCGAGTTGACGCTTTTAGATTGCTTTTGTTCAAAACATGAATCGTCATCTCTTCCTATACCCGCTACATTATTGTGATAGTCAGAATTGGTAGAATAAGTCCAGATTATACCATCGTCTGATGCCACCAAGTCTCCTTCCGAAATACTTCCACTTACTGTTTCTCCAGAAGTAGCGTCTCCATCTCTGTTTGTGCTTATTGTTATTCCATACTTAATGGATAAGTAACTTTGAACTTTAACCTCTTCTAACGGAGTCAGAACATCAGAGAAACTAATAATCTCGGCTATTTTTCCATAAAGGCCCTGGTTTAGATCTTGATTTGCTCCTAGTGCATACCCCTCTGCTGTAGGTGTTGGATCTAAATATGAGTTTTGGTATCTGGAGGTGTTTAGAATTTCACCATTAAGCAAAATGTCTATTGTGTTAGCATCTCCATCACTTGCCACGCCCATTATATAAGTACTGTCAGCCTTCAATACTTTTGAATCATCTACGTATTGCTGATATGTAAAACCTCCACCGAATATGTAGTGAGATATTAGGTTGCCTTGGTCTGCTGATTGCCCTAATGCAGTTAAGCCATCACCAAGATAAAATGCTCCTCCTCTGTTGTTTAAGCCGTAACCAATAGGGGATTGAGGGTCTGTTTCATCCTCAATATCGAATTCAGGCGTTACTACAAGGTAGTAGCCTTGTGTGAAGAATCCCGAATTGCCAATCATGGTTTTATTTCCTTCATCAAATTCTATTGTAGGATTGAAGTTGATATAGTTAGATCTAAATTTGGGTTGAAAAGTAGAGTTGCTTTGTGATGCATCGTTTCCAGTGCCTGCAAGATTAACCCAAGAAGAGATTTTAGTATTGTCAGTATTTCCACTTGGTCCTAGATCAGCTTTTAGCCATAAGCTCAAACCTCCTATACTTGTTATACCCCCAGGGCCGCAGTTTGTATTAAATGTAGTTCCAAGGCTAAAAAATTGGCCATTACTAAAGTCTACATCGCTGAAGGTTAAGGTATTTCCACTTACTACTCCACCAGTTATAATCTGTGCTCCTGAGAAGTTGCCAGCTGAAGAATTTCCGGCAATAAGTAGGCTATAGTTACTTCCCGTAAATGTAGTGCCAGTTAGATCGAAGCTCACATCTACTAGGCCTGCACTACCAGTTTCAGCTACTCGCCATACACGATCTACTCTTCTGCCAATATTAGTAGGCAGATTACTTGTTGTGTTGTCTTCAAAATTGGCGGCATCATTTCCCCAAATTAAAAATGTATTGTCCTGAGGGAAATCAGTATCTCTTTCCATAGTAACAATGGTGCCATTATTCTCACTTTTAGACTTGAGTTGAGAAAGTTCTGAGGCATCATCTCTGCCAATTCCGGCAATATCATTATTGTAAGTTAAGTACCCGCCAGCAGCAGTGTTCAGAGTGGTATTGAAAATAACTGCTCCGTCAGAATTTAGGTAGTTGATAGGGGATGGGCTTTGGTCTAAAGTAATGCCGTACTTTATTGCCAAGTAGCTTTCTATTCTTCGTCTTTGGGTCAAAGGAAATGACCCTGGTTCATTGCAGTAGATAAACTCTGGAATTTCACCCTCAAATGAGAAGGCACTACCAGAACTTTCTCCATCATTGTATTCAAGGCTTTCCGTAGCATCTGATGACCCAAGGGTAACATCTCCTCCTGAGTGATCGTAAAGTAGGCCAACATTAGAAAGTGTACCGAATTGTTCACCATTCAAATAGGCCCTAGCAGTACCGGTGGTTGTACTGTTTCCATCTAGTTCGAATGAAATGATATACTCTGTTTCCGTAGCTAGACCAGATACAGAAATAGTATTAACTGGTGCACCTGTGTTCCAAGGTGAGCCAACACCGCCTCCATCAGAAGCTTGGTTCCATGCTGTTACATGGAGAGTAGAGCCATTAGTATGTATGTTTATTCCTCTAGTCCCATCTCCTTGTTCAAAAATGACCTGCTTTCCGCTTAGTGTTGCAGGTGTTCTGATTAGTACATTGATTCCTTTTTTGGTGTAGAATGATGCATCATTAAAGTCTTCATCGGGATCTGATGTCATAGCTAATGAAGCACTTGCAAATTCTACCGAAGGGTTAAAGTTTACTAAAGATGAAGTGAGGTTGTAAGTGGGTGTACCTTGGTCGGTACTAAAGTCATTGTTGCCAACCCAGTGGTCTTGCCAGTCTGTAACACTGGCACCTTGAGAGGCAGAAGAAGTAACCTCATTGGTACCATTACGATCTACCCCATTGGCCTTTAGCCAAGTGGCCAAGGCAGATTTATAACCTCCAGGGCCCACGGCAGGAGTTAGGCAATCATCTGAAGACACTGCAGCTGTGATTCCAGCAACTAAGTCTAAGCCACTGTTGCTTGCTAAAGTGGTATTGGGAAATGTAGTGATATCAGTAAGGTCGTGAAGAGATGCGTCTACATCTGAGGCAAATATTGAGTAGCCATAAACCACCTCATTGGAGGCAATGCCTAGGTCATCGAATGAAACTGAGACTCCTTGAACTGTTTGTGCACCCTGACCAGGAACATAAGTTCCTATATTGGCTATGGGTAGTGGATCTTCACCTACAACCTGCCGTCTTAGAATAAGGAAGTTATCGAAAGATTGACCTGTTCCAGGCCAATCACTATCTTGAATCAGCACTAGGTCTGAAAAGGCATCTGGTTCACCATCGGCATTTAGTGAAGTAATGGCGGCAACTTTTACCTCATCGTTTCCTCCTCTGTCAATAACTGGAAAAATGGCATTCTCTGGTGCGCAAGTTACAATTCCTGTTTTCCAAATAATGTCCACACGTTCAGTTTGAGCTTGAATTGCCCCTAATCCTTCATCATCAGAATTTACAAGAATGTTATCGTAACCGGCATTTAAGTTTCTGGTAAGATAAACGGCATCAGCATCGCTTACTGCATCTGGCCCTAAGTTCAAGCTTCCACTTGTTACTAGCGGATCATCGATTAGTTCATACCAAATATTTATAAAACGGCTTCCATCAGTACGCCTAATTGCCACAGTATCTGGGGTTAAGAAATTATCGAACGTTACACCAGATACAATGAAATTATCAACGGTAATATTCCTATTGGTTCCCTGACCATTGTTTACATTGTATGCTGCTCCGGGGGTCAGGTCGTTGATAGCATCACTTGGAGCTGTTGTGATGTAAGTTGTTGAAGTGCCTGCTGCCCCAGTAACATTAATGGTACTTATTGGGGTTTGCGCTAAGAGCCCATTAGATGCAATTAGTATTACCACCAGAACAGCAGTAAATTCTCTTTTTACCACTTGCGAAAGTATATATGTTAATAGCTTGGAAGCCATTTTTTTGTTCACGTTAAACCATAGGTTTATAGGCAGTTAGCCGCTATGGTTACTAACCAGTTTTTAAAATTTCAATAAAAAGACTGAATTCTTAGATTGATATGAACTGCAGATTATTTGTGGTGAACTGCAGTTGTTTGTGTGAAAGGGACGTAAAGATGAAGAAAATTAAATATATATCCACAGGTGGAAATATATTTTTTGGCTTTTCGCTAAATGATAACAATTAGGTAAATCCCTTATTGAATAATTAGTTTCTTAGTTGTGCTGTAATTACCTGAGGCTAAGCGTAAAAAGTAAACTCCAGAAGAAATACCGTCTAGATTCAATGTACTCTTCATTTCAGAAGCGAGATTTTTTTGAATTACTAAGCGTCCTTCTCTGTCTATTAACATAAGCACTATTTGTTGGTTAAGCTCGACAGGAACTGAAATCTCATAGTTTAAAATACCTGTTGTGTTGGGGTTAGGGTAAATGTTAACGTCAAATTGGTTAGATTTTTCCACTGCAACTCCTTGAATATGAGAGTAACTAGCCGAACCGCTGAAGTCTGTTTGTTTGATTCGGTAATAGTATTTTCCTGAAGTTACTTCTGCGTCAGTAAATGAATATCGCTGTGTTTCGTTAGTTGTACCCGAGCCATTTAACTCTCCAATTTCAGTAAAGTCAGTTCCTCCAACACTTCTTTCAATACTGAACGTAGCATTGTTTATTTCAGAACTTGTAACCCAAGTGAGAACAACTTCTCCATTTAGGTGCCTTGCTTCAAAGCTTAGTAATTCAATGGGTAGGGCATCTACTTCTTCAGAACCAAGGGTGAAGTAAAAGCCTGTGGCTCCAGTAAAATTATGGGTGAAAGTTACAGTATTGTTTACTGCATCTATTGAAGTAGGAGATATTAAGGTATTGGCATCTGAAAAGTCTCCGTCTTCATCGACCATTAGCCTAACTAAGGTTAAATTATTGTCCCCCAATGGAGTGCCTGTAATATCATCAAGGTTAAAGGTTACAGATACTTCTCCAACAGTACCTGTTTCTTGGGCTTGCCATTCTCTGTTTAACCTACTGTTAATTCCACTTGGTCTTTCGCTATTATTCGGTGCTTCAATAGCTGCGTCATCATTACCCCAAATCAAGAAAGAGTCGTCATTTAGAAAAGAATCTATGCTAATGTCTACAATGGCATCATTGTTTTCGCTTTTTGAGTGCGTTTGGTTAAGGCAAGATAGGTCGTCTCTTCCGATTCCAGCTATATCGTTGAAGTAGGTAGCTCCTCTGGCTGAATAATCCCAAATAATACCACCGTCTGCGGCAACATAGTCGCCCTCTCTAATGGCTCCTGTAATGAGCTCATTGGTGGTAGCGTCATTATCATTGTCATTAGTTCTGGTAATGCCATATTTCAGTGCAAGGTAGGTTTCAACCTGAGCTAATTCTTGGTTGGTTAGTACTTCAGAGAAAACAATTACTTCAGCTATGTTGCCCTGAAATTGTGCTTCATTGTCATAGTCTTTTTGATTACCAATAGCCCATCGGTCTGGTTCATCTAGCGCAACGTTGTCCGAAGTTCCACTACCCACGTTCAATGAGTTTACATAAAGTTCTACTGCTCCAGAAGCGGCTTGCACTCTAGTTCCTGTAGCAATGTATGGCTCCCCGTTATTATAGGTGGTATTACTCCTTGCAGTGAAAGTATTGGTATTGGCTGCATTGAATACCACTTCTCCTCTGTAAACGCCTAAGCCATAGTCGTCTGAAGCGGTGTTGTCTTCCGCACCAATCAATGATGGGGTATTGTCAATCTGGTTGTTAGTACCTTGAAGTTGAGTGGTAGTAAACACTGCAACTAAAGACATATTACCATCGACCGTATTTGTGGAGGCTCCTGTTCTAAAATAAGAATTGTTAGTGGTGTTTTGGTCAGAGATGAAGAGTGCTGGGTTATAGTTTATTACATCGGTATTGTAAACTGGTTCAACAATTGCACCACCTCCGCCATTAGTTTCTGAGGCATTTCTACCAAATGTAGTCTGATCATTCCACTGTGAGGCGTCATCACCATCGGTGGCCAATGTTGTACCTGCATCCGAGAAAACCTCTTCATTTCCTTTTAGCCAAAGTGCTAAGTTTGTGTTCACTCCGCCAGGACCACATTGGGCAACTACGCCTAAGGTAAAGTATTCGCCATCAGCTAAGTCTATTCCAGAGAAGCTGAGTGTTGTGCCATTGAAGGTTGCGCCATCTATTAGTGTAGCTCCAGCCATTGTACCGCCAGAACCACTAGAAGCCACCATTAATCTAAAGTCTTCCGCATTGGTTCCATAACCAAGCCCTGCTAAATCGAATTGAATTTCGGTTTCTCCAACATTACCGGTGTCTTCCACACGCCAAACTCTTTCCATTCTCTCAGATATAGTAACTGGCACATCTACTGTTTCTGCAGTTGCTTGTGCTGTTGTAGCGTCATCGTGCCCCCAAATGAGAAATTCTTGATTGCCGTGAATATCTGAGTTTGAAGCATTGTCAGTTTCCACAGAGCCTAGCCCTATAGTCAAGATGCTTCCGTCTGTTGAACTCGTACTTTGCTTTTGGTTGAGACAAGCGGCATCATCTCTACCTATTCCTGCCATTCCGTTATGATAAGTTGCATTTCCGTTAGACTCATCCCAAATGATATTTCCATCAGAGTCTACTAAATCTCCTTCGGCTACTACACCAGAAATAGTTTCGTTAGTGGTAGCATCTCCATCGTTATCTTGAGGCAGGGTCAATCCGTATTTGATAGAAAAGTAGGAGTAGATTCTAAGCTTTTCTAAATCGGTAAGCGAGCTATTGTATACTAATACTTCGCTAATTGCTCCGTTGTAGTTACCTACGCTGGCTAAGTCTCCGATGTAGTTGGTTTGCGTTCCTGAAAGATCGGTAGTGTTGGCGTCTGTGTTTCTATTGAAATCATCTGAACGCAGTTCTTCAATGGTTCTGCCAGTTCCATCATAATCTGCGAAAAGTAAATATGGAGAGCTTGGGCTATCGAAAGCGTTTACTGTAACATCCATATCGTTACCCCAGTGTGCAATTGTAGCTACCGTGCTGCTTCTATAGCCGAAATGTAAATCTTGATTAGTGGTACCTCCAGTAGAGCCTAAAGCATAGTTAGTAGTCCCATCATTTCGTAAGCCAATGGCGAACATGCTGTATCTTCCTGTTCCACTTGTGGACTTAATTTCACTTAAATCGCCCAAAGAAAGTCTATCGTCTGTGCCATCAAAAGCTACTGTAGGTTGGAAGTTGATATTGTCGGTAGTATTGTTTCGGAATTGTGGGGCATTGCCATCTTGAGTTGCATCATTGCCAGCAGTTGATTGATCTGTCCAAGTGTTTAGTGCAGTCGCATCGGTGGTGGTTGAGGTGCCTAAATCAGGTCTCAACCATAGCACCATGCTAGGAGTAACTCCCCCTGGGGCACATAAATCTCTTGCTACTCCAAGGGTAAAGTATTGCCCATCGGCAAGATCGATATCGCTAAAGGTGAGCGTGCTACCATCAAAGGTTGCTCCAGTGAAGGTGCTACCATTTTCGAGTGATGTGTTATCACCTCCATTAGCTACAATGAGCTGAAAATCGGCAGCATTAGTGCTATACCCCAAGCCAGTAAGGTCAAAGGAAATGTCTGTTGAACCTACATCGCCAGTATCTTGAGCCCTCCAAATTCTAAGCATTCTTTCAGTAACTGTTCCCGGTGTTCCGTTTGTAGTTCTGGTTGCGTTGTCTGTGCTAGCTCCATCAGTTCCCCAAGTGAAGAAGTCTAAATCATCTTCAAAAGAGTTGGAGTTTGCGGCATTGGTAGAAGCTATTTCTCCCAAGCCAATGGTTAAAATAGTACCTGCGTTGCTAGATCTCGATTGTTTTTGCTCCAGGCAAGTGTCATCATCTCTGCCTATTCCGGCTATGTTGTTGGTAAATCCTGTGTCATCACTATAATCAAAAGTGATAGTGCTACCATCCGATGCTACGTAATCACCTTCTTGAATGGCACCCGAGATGGTTTCGTTGGTTGTGGCATCGGCATCATTGTCATTGGTAAGTGTAGTTCCATACTTAATGGCTAGGTAGCTCCTAATCTTCTGAGCGTCTATTGGAGTGATGTCTTCATTGTAGATAATCACTTCTTGCATGTCGCCAAAGAACCTTCTGCCAGTGTTGTTGTCAATGCCGTTTGTTTCTGATTGTCGGCCAATAGATACAGGTCCTTGGTTACTTCCATGAGTTGTTGCTTCACCAATCCCAGAGTCGTCAATATCAATATCTACTCCTGTGGAAGAGTTTGCTTGATATCCATCAACTAAGTAAGTTTTAGTATCTGCTGTGCCCGAGTTGGTGTTTATGTCTCCTTCAATAACAAAAGCACTAGAAGTAGGAGAGATGTTGAAGTTATTTTTACCATCGGCCACTATGTTACCTCTATCTCCATAAGCAGCGACACCGTAGGCGCTGTTGTTGTTGTTTCCAAAATTGACTACCCATTTGTTATTTCTATCACCTCCGGTAAGTGTGGCTTCTGGTTCAACAGTTGCAAATATGTGTGCTCCGCCTGTTGCTGCTGGGGCGAAAATGTAATTAGCGCCTAGGTTAAAGCCAATCTCGTTGGTACCAGCATTCCAATTTAAGCCTGGGTTAAAGTTCAAAGAGTTTTCTACCCAAGTAGGGTTTCTGTTCACATCTTCAACTGCATCGTAATCGTTTCTACTTTGGTCTCCCCAAGTTTCTACGGTTTGTCCATCGGTAGCGCTTGTGGTACCAGTGTTGTAGGTTTCAGCATCGGCCTTGAGCCATAGTGATAGCCCATCTTGAACGTTTCCAGGGGTACAAATAAAGAACTGAGTTCCTAGGGTAAAGTATTGTAAATCGGAGAGGTTCACGTTTTGGAAGGTTATAACATCCCCATTAAAAGTTCCACCAGTAAGAACAGTGGCACTAGAAAAGTCTGCTCCAGATGAGGCTCCGGCAATCAACAAAGAAAAATCGTCTGGGTTAGTCCCTAATCCAAGCCCCGTTAGGTCGAAAGAGATATCCGTAACGCCTACGGAGTTTTCTTCGGCCACACGCCATACTCTTTCTATCCTTTCGTTAATCACATCTGGTTTTGTGGCTACTCTGCTTGGAGTTAAACTACCTGCGTCATTGCCCCAAATTAACCATGTGTCGTCAGTACCAATTGAGCTGTTTCTATCTACCTGAACGATGCTGCCATTATTTTCGCTTTGAGATGAAAGTTGAATAAACTCAGAATCATCGTCTCTACCTATTCCGGCAATGTCATTATTGTACTCTAAGAAGCCACCAGAGGCAGCACTAATGGTGGTGTTGAAAATGGTAACGCCTGCGGAATTTACATAGTTTACTGGAGTACTTTGGTTGAGTGTTATGCCGTATTTGATAGCCAAGTAGCTTTCGATTCTGTTTCGTTGACTGCTACTAAAGCCAGCGGGTTCATTACAATAAATGATTTCAGGAATACTGCCGTAAAATGAGGCTGCAATTGCGGTTCCATCGTCATAAAGTGAGCTGCCAGCGGCATCACCAATTCCAATATTGTCGTTGTGTGTGTAGAGTAAACCTACGTTAGAGATGGTGCCAATTGATAAGCCGTTGAGGTATGCCCTCATTTGACCTGTAGAACTGCTATTTCCATCTAGCTCTACCGAAATGATATATTCGGTGTCGGTTGAAACACTAGAGGAAATGGCATTGAAAGTCCAAGGAGAGCCAGCTCCATCGGAAGCTTCATTCCAAGCACCAACATATACGTTACCATTTCTTACGTAAACATTTAGCCCTCTAGTAGCACCACCTTGCTCATAGATTTGCTGCTTAGTACTTATATCGTCTCCAGTTCTGAAGGCGATGTTGATACTTTTTTTCGAGTAAGAGGTGGCAGTATTAAAATCTGAATTATTCGCAATCTGCAAGCCCGTTTCGGTAGCTGAAAGAAAGTCTATAGTTGGGTTGAAGTTAATATCTTCTAGGGCACTGGCTGAGCCGTCTCTGTATCTTGGGGATGTTGTTAAGGTAGTAGCATCATGGTCGCCAAGAAACTGATCTTGCCAATCGGTAACAATACTATTGTCTGTGGCGGTAGTAACTCCAACATTTGCTTTAAGCCATGTATTTAAGGCAGCTTTGTAGCCACCAGGGCCGGTTGCTTTTCTGAGATTGTCATCGCTGGCAACTGCAGTGGATATTCCAGCAATCAAGTCTAGGCCAGACCCTGAGCCTGTATTTCTTGGATAGTTAGTGTCGTCCGAAAAGTCTACCAAGTCACTACCCGTGGCGGTTACATCATCGGCAAAAATGGAATATCCATAAACTATCTCGTCTGCGGCTACCCCAAATTCTGTAAAGTTAACAGCGGTTCCATTTAAAACCTGGCTGCCCAAAATTGTCTGAGGTAATGGGTTTGAAGTAGCATCTTGCCTCCTCATAACAATGGAAGTATGATTTTGACCAAGACTCCCCCAGTCGCCATCGTTGTCTCTAATTCTTACAACTGTCGGGTAATATTCATCAGGATTGCCACTAGCGTCTAAGCTTTTAATGGCGGCTACTCGTATGTCGTCATTTCCGCCCCGTTCAACAATTGGAAATACCGCATTGGCAGGCGTAGACGTTACAACTCCAGAAAAGTAGATAACATCTACTCGCTCCACATTGGCAAAGTTGGTGGCATCATTCACCAAAATATTGTCATAACCAGCATTAGAGAGCCCGCTTATGTATAAGGCCTCTTCATTATCTTGCTGTTCTGGTTGAATATTAATTTCATCGGGATTAGGCCCTGTATCCGTACTGCCATATTCATAGAAGATGATTAACTGTCGGCCAGCATCTATTCTTTGAATAATTAGGGTATCAGGTAAAACGAAATTGTCATAAATAGTAGCGCCTAAAGTATAGCTGGTTATGAATTGGTTTCGGGTTTGTCCGTAGTTAACAGTGTAGCTGGTATTAGATGAAATTCCCCCACTGGCATCTGATGGTGAAGTAGCTACATAACTTGTAGTTGTAAGGCCCGCACTAACATTATTGAAGGTAGCCGAAGCTATGGGGGTTTGCCCCAGAGCGGTATTTTCTAGAAGCAGGAATGAGACAATTGTACATAGTAGTACTAGGTACTTCCTGGACACTTCGAGTAGCACTGTTAATTGTTTAGGTGGTCAACTAAAAAATTCTTATTAGCTGAGGCACTCAAAGATGCTAAACAAGGTGTTTAAATACAAGTAATCGCGTTTTAGACTATTTTCTACTTGTTAATATAGATACTTACCAACCGAAGATTCAATCGTGAGCTTGGTTTCTTCTAATGTTTCTACCCTTCCTATGATTTTTGCATCTACATTGAAGCTTTTACTAATGGAAATAATGTCATTAGCGTACTTTTCGTCAATGTAGATTTCCATTCTGTGGCCCATGTTGAAAACTTTATACATTTCTTTCCAATCTGTGCCGCTCTCTTGTTGAATCAACTTGAAAAGTGGGGGTATGTCAAATAGATTATCTTTTACAATGTGAACATCATTTACGAAGTGAAGTACTTTGGTTTGGGCACCACCACTGCAGTGAATCATACCTCCAATTTGATTGCGGAACTGCTTGAGTATTTCAACAATAATTGGGGCATAAGTACGAGTAGGAGAGAGTACTAATTTTCCTGCATCGAGTGGAGAACCTTCAACAGAATCGGTAAGTATTTTACTTCCAGAGTATACCAAGTCTTTCGGAACAGACGGATCGAAACTTTCAGGGTATTTTTCTGCAATGGAGTGATGGAAAACATCGTGCCTTGCAGAGGTTAATCCATTTGAACCCATGCCTCCATTGTATTCATCTTCATATGAAGCTTGGCCATAAGAAGCTAAACCAACTATTATCTGGCCATGCTTAATTTTTTCATTGGTTATAACCTCTTCTCGCTTCATGCGGGCAGTTACTGTACTATCTACAATAATGGTTCTAACTAAATCACCAACATCGGCAGTTTCTCCACCAGTGCTGATAATATTTACTCCATTATCTCTCAGCATTTGAAGAACCTCTTCTGTGCCGTTGATAATAGCAGAAATAACCTCTCCTGGAATCAGGTTTTTATTTCTACCAATGGTAGATGAAAGCAGAATATTCTGAGTAGCTCCAACACAAAGAAGGTCATCAATATTCATAATAATGGCATCTTGTGCTATGCCCTTCCAAACACTGAGGTCTCCAGTTTCTTTCCAATATAAATAGGCCAAAGAGGACTTTGTACCGGCACCATCGGCATGCATAATGTTGCAAAACTCAGGGTCGCCAGCAATTAAGTCTGGAACAACTTTACAAAATGCATTAGGGAAAATGCCTTTGTCTAAGTTTTTGATTGCATTGTGAACATCTTCTTTTGAGGCAGAAACGCCTCTTTGCATATACCGATCGCTCATATTGAAATGATTATTCGGCAAAAATAAGAAAGCCTTCTTAAAGGAAGGCTTTCTAGGGTTGATTACTTCAGAACTTGGTATTAGTTCTTGTTATATTCTGTAACCTTGAATTCGGTTCTTCTGTTTTGCTGATGTTGTTCTTCAGAGCATTCGTCTACTCTTTCGTTGGTACAACCATTAATCAATTGTGTCTCTCCATAGCCTTTGGCAATAAGCCTGTCTCTTTCAATGCCCTGAGAAGCTATGTAGTCTACAGCTGCCTGAGCCCTTCTTTGAGAAAGATTGAGGTTATAATCGTCTGGAGCCCGAGCATCTGTGTGTGAGCTCAGTTCTATGCTAATGTTCGGATTATCTTTTAATAACTGAACCAACTTGTCTAGCTCAACTGCCGCATCTGGTCTAATTTCAGCTTTATCTAAATCGTAATAGATATTAGGTACTACAATGGCTTTTTCTAAAACAATTGGCTCCAAAGCCATGTCTTCAGTGAAAACTTTTTCGTTAAACCTTTCTACTAACTCTTCCTGTGGAATGCCTTCTCCAATAGTTGAGAATATTTTTCTGGTGGTGAAGAAATCTTGCTTTTCAGCAATTAGGAAATAATCTTTTTCTGGTTCTATAGGGAAGCTATATGAGCCACCTCTACTGCTCAATACATCATCGACTAGTTGCTCATTGGAGTCGAGCAGCTTTACCCTTACTTCACCAAGTATGGTTTGCGAACTGTCTTCTTCAATCTTGTAAGTGGTTCCTTTTAAGGCATAAGTGATTTTTTTGAGATCTGCCGAGTTGTCTATAAACGAATAAAGGTCATCTCCGCCTGAGCCTCCAGGTCGGTTAGAGCTAAAGAAGCCCTCAAAGGGAAAATCGCTATAGACCAAGCCAAAATCATCGGAACTTGAATTGAACGAAGGACCAAGGTTTTTGACAGTAACTACTCCACCGCTGTTTACCGCTTCAAATAAATCTAGCATTCCAAAACCTGCGTGACCGTTTGATGCAAAATAAAGCTTGTTATCTGGCGAAACGTAAGGAAAAACCTCATCTTCTGCTGTATTGATTTGAGGCCCCATGTTGGTTACATCTGCCCAGCGCCCTCTTTCATTTAAGGTAGCTCTGTAAATATCTGAACCTCCGTAACCACCTGGCCTGTCGGAAGCAAAATAGATAGTGGTTCCCGCTTGGTTAAAAGTGGGAGAGGTATCCCAAGCCGATGGGTTATTGATTGGCATTATCTGTGGGTTAGACCATTCTCCATTGCGTTTAGTAGCAAAATAAAGGTCTACACTCCTTCTGGCCTTTTTTCCTTCAGGGTTTCCTTTGGCGAAAACAACTGTATTACCATCTGGAGAAAAGGCAATTGAGCCTTCATTTACATTCGCAGTATTGAAAAGCTCAGGAAGCTTGGTAATAGAGTTTTCATCTGGCTCTAATCCGTTTAAATCTACACTATATATGTCGCTGAAAGGCACATCGTATCTGTCGAACGTGGTTTCTTCTCGTGTGCTAACGAAGTATAATTTGTTGTTGAAGAAGAATGGGCTGTATTCAGACTGTTCAGAATTGATGCTTTCTAGCGGCTTTAAGTCAAGGTTTCTCACATTTAGGCTAATACTATCTAGCTTTTCCAGATTAGCCAGTTCCCGTTCTGCTCTTTCCTTATAAATTTCTAGCGATGCCATGCCTAGGTAATTGCTAAGTACTTCTTTGGCTTCATCGTATTTCTCTTCTGCTTTAAGAGCTTTGGCGTAATTCAACTCTAGTTCTTCACTGTTGTACCCAGCGGCCAAGGCTTTTTCATAATAAGGGGCTGAAGACCTAAGGTCTCCTAGTTTCCTGTAAGATTCGGCCGTGTAGTAGTTTATTTCAGGGGAATTAGGGTTTTCGGCCAGTAGTTCTTTAAACTCTTGAATAGCCTGAGTGTAGTTCTGGTCTTCGGCATAAGCCTTCAGTTCTTTTGGGGTAGTTTCCTCAATTTCTTTCGAGAGCACGTCTGCCGCATTTTGTGGTGCCCCAAGAGAAGGGTTAGATGGTCTGTTGACATTCTTTGGTTCTTCTTGAACGCCTAAAAAGTTCTGCTTGGAGCTACAGGCACTGATAAGCCATAAGCTAATGAGCATTAAGACAAAACCGTTTTTCCTCATGGATTGTAAATTATGCCAATTTTTTTGAAAGCCTTCTTATTATACGCTTTTTGCCACAGCAAAGTATCTATTTAACCAACTTTCCTCTGGCTTTACGAGCCATTCAGAATTGAGTTGAGCCTTGGTCTGAATATTATTATTGAAGAAGAGTGTTTCACTGGTAAAGAAGCCTTCCGCTACCAGTGTTTTCATCTTATTCATTTCTACTAACACTATTTCACCTTCCTTGTTGAAGGCCAGCTTAGTTCTGTCGAATAATTCAACATCATGTTTTTTAGCCAACTCTTGTACAAAACGTGTCATGCTGTCTATGGAACAACCACTAGCCATATTAAAATCTTCATCAATGGCTATAATGAGAAAGTGATTATAAGCCACATGACAAGAGGCTTTGAGCTGAGAACCATGGGCAGCCCATTGCTGTAAAAAAGCGTCAGCTTCCTGCGTTATTTGTTCAGCTTTTCCAACTAATGGTTGGCTAGATTGAAAAATCCAGATGCGCGATTTATCACTCAATTCGTCAAATATTGCTCTCATAATTAGGGTGTTCTGTTGAAATAACTCTCCAAATGTCGTTCGGTTGTCATTTGTAACCAATTCAATTGGACGATAATTCCATTAGCTCCGTTAGACTACTCCAATCAAATATCAACAAAACAAAACTCTGATGAAAAAGACCTTATTTTATTTCTTGCCTGCCCTGCTGCTTTTGGTGGTGGGCTGTAATGATGATGATGCTTCGGCTAGCTCTAACCTAACGCTCTCTATTCAAGGGTTAGAAGATTTAGGAAGTAGTGCAGCTTATGAAGGCTGGATAATTGTGGATGGTTCACCTGTAAGCACTGGAGTATTTACAGTAAATGCTGGTGGAGAGATGTCAGAAACCAGCTTTAATGTAAATGCTGAAGATCTGGCAGCAGCTACAAAATTTGTTCTTACTGTTGAACCAGTGCCAGATAATGACCCAGCTCCTTCTGACCAGAAATTACTCGCGGGAGATTTTAGCGCAACTTCAGCCAACTTGTCTACCGGAGTTGCTCCAGCCCTTGGTAGTTTTAATAATGCTAGTGGGATGCTCTTTTTGAGAACACCAACAGACGAAACGAACGGTAATAACGGCAATGATGAGAACGGGGTTTGGTTTGGAACTCCAGGGGCACCGCCTACGGCAGGGCTTAATCTGCCTACCTTACCCGTGGGTTGGGCCTATGAGGGTTGGGTTATTGGAGACGCTGGACCGATATCTACAGGAACATTTACCGAGTTTGACACACAAGATGATAGTAATGTTTACAGTGGTACCGAAAACAATGTAGGTCCGCCAATTCCAGGAGAAGACTTTTTCAACAACGCTCCTGCAGGCGAGACATTTCCACTAGATGTAAGGGGTAGAACTGTTGTTATTTCAGTAGAACCAGTGCCCGATAATGCTGAGGCGCCTTTTCTCTTGAAGCCACTAACGGCAGTAGTACCTACAGATGCCACCACGGCTCCAGCTACTCATAGCTTTTCTTTCAATAGTGCTGGAGTACCAACAGGCACGGCTACTAGAAACTAGGGGCTATGAAAAGTTCTGAAAATGTAATGATAAAGCATGGCCTTTTGGGGCTCATGCTTTTATCTATTTCAAGCTGTATAGGTACAGATGTAGTAGATGTGGAGCTGGTAGATGAAAGGCTGGCCATAGACACTAGGCTTACTAGTCTGGCAGTAGGAGAGTCTTATCAGTTTATGGCCGATTACTTTAATAATATGGGTGAAGAAGAGATGGCTACCGTTAATTGGTCTTCTAGCAATGAGGGTGTCATTTCCATTAGTGCCGAAGGTTTAGCAGAGGCTCATATGTTGGGTGAAGCTACAATTACTGCAGAGTATTTAGGTGCAGAAGATATGGTTACCATATCCGCTAGTGATCAAACCGTGGAAATGACAGCAAGAACTGGCAGTTTCATGGGGGCGAATAATTACTCGGTGAATGGAGACTTTAATCTTTTAGAAGAGAACGGACAATTGCTACTCACTTTTGAGTCTAATTTTCAGGCAAGTACAGGTCCGGGTTTATTCATTTTCCTGTCTAACAGTCCGAATAGTATTACAGGTGCGTTGGAAGTGGGGGCTATTCAAGCTAGCCGTGGAGAGCAAGTGTACCCAATCAGCTTGGCTAATGCTGGTTTGAATACTTACGATTACGTTTTGGTTTGGTGTAAGCCATTTGGAGTGCTATTTGGCCGAGGACGATTTGACAATTAAGACCATGAAGAAATCTACAATCATAATTCTATTGCTACTAACTACCCAGATGACCTGGGCTGGTGGTGGCTGGCCTATTCCCAAAGGAAAAGGCTATTTCAAGCTTAGCGAGTACTTCATCAGGTCTAATGGATATTTTGCTCCCAGTGGAGACGTAATAGACATAGCAACTGCAGGTATTTACATTACGAGTCTTTATGGAGAATATGGAATCACCGACCGGTTCGGAGTAATTGCCTATGTGCCTTTCTTTTCTAGGGCAACGCTAAACGAGCAAGTAGATAGAAATGGCAATGTATTGGCTCAAGGAGATGCCGTAAACTCTTTTGGTGACACAGATATTTCATTCAAATATGGGCTGATAACCAACAAGCCAATTGTTGTGAGTGCCACGCTAACTTTCGGATTGCCTTTAGGAAACGATCAAGGAGGTGAAACAGGAGTACTGCAAACTGGTGATGGCGAGTTCAACACTATGATTGCTCTTGAAGCCAGTAGAGGTATTAATGGTGGAAAAGGCTGGATTAATACTCTGGTAGGCTATAACAACCGTATTAATAACTTCAGCGATGAATTCAGGTGGGGGTTGGAGATTGGCCATAAGTTTGGCAAAAAGTGGAGTGGAGGCATTAAGTTCTACAGTGTGAACTCACTGAATAATGGGAGCGACTTTGAGACGCCTTCCAATGGTATATTCTCCAACAATATTGAATATCTAAGTTTCACCCCTGAAGTGAATTACTTCATCAAGGAAAACCTAGGTATTTCAGCGTCAATCGGAGGGGCTCTTTCGGCCAAGAGGGTGTTGGCCAGTCCAGGTTATTCGTTGGGAGTATTTATGACTTTGTAAAAGAATAAGGCTGCCTCAAAAGCTAATGTTATTCTAGACTCCGTTCCGATATATGGGGGAGATTCCCAGTCAAGCTGGGAATGACGACAATAATAGCAATTGAAACAGCCTTATTTCCATTTAACTCAGGCCTAAAGCCCTTCGTTCTTTGCAATTAATTCTGCCAAGTCCATCACTTCTACAGAATCTTCTTTCTCTTTGTTTTTCACGCCATCGCGCATCATGGTCATACAGAATGGACAGGCTGCTGCAATAATGTTAGCACCTGTAGCCAGTGCATCTTCCGTACGTTCAATGTTTACTTCTTTATTGCCTGGCTCGGCATCTTTGAACATTTGAGCTCCTCCAGCACCACAGCATAGGCCTTTGGTACGACATCTTTTCATTTCTACCAGCTCGGCATCTAAAGCCTGAAGCACTTCTCTAGGGGCTTCATAAATGTTATTGGCTCTTCCTAAGTAGCAAGAGTCGTGATATGTAATCTTCTTGCCTTTGAATTCACCACCACCTTTCATTTTTACTTTACCTTCATTAATCAATTGCTGAAGGAAGGTTGAATGGTGAATTACCTCATAGTTTCCACCTAAATCAGGATACTCATTCTTGATGGTGTTGAAGCAATGAGGGCAAGCAGTTACAATCTTTTTAACGCCATAGCCATCGAGCACCTGAATGTTGGCCATTGCCTGCATTTGAAAAAGGAATTCGTTTCCAGCTCTTCTTGCAGGGTCGCCAGTGCAGGTTTCTTCTTCGCCCAAAACAGCATAAGAGATGCCTACTTTTTCAAGAATTTTAATGAAGGCAATAGTTACCTTTTTATATCTGTCATCGAAAGAACCCGCACAGCCTACCCAAAAAAGAACTTCTGGGCTTTCGCCTTTTGCGGCCATTTCGGCCATAGTCGGAACACTTGTATTCATAGTACTCATCTTCTTACTTTTCTGCGTTTTTTAATTCATCAGCCCACTTAAATCTATCGGTAGGAGCAAATTTCCAAGGGGCAAAATTAGTCTCCACGTTTTGGAACATGCTATTCCAGCTGGCAGGAGAGCTAGACTCTTCCATGGCCGTGTATCTTCTCATTTGTAAAATGATTGAAAGCGGATCTATGTTTACTGGGCATGCTTCTACACAAGCATTACAGCTTGTACAGGCATTAATTTCTTCTTTGGTAATGTAATCACCCAAAAGAGATTTTCCATCTTCTAGTCCTTTTCCGCCTTTGGCAATGCTCGCTCCTACTTCTTCGGCACGATCTCTCGTATCCATCATTATTTTTCTAGGAGAAAGCTTTTTGCCTGTTTGGTTAGCTGGGCACTCAGAGGTACATCGGCCACACTCTGTACAAGAGTAGGCGTTCATAATGTTTACCCAGCTTAAGTCGTTTACATCTTTTGCTCCAAACCTACCTACTTCTGCAGGAGGGTTTTCAGCTCCTTCAACAGGCATACCAAGCATCATTTTTACCTCGTTAGTCACTACTGGCATATTCTCCATGTGGCCTTTTGCTTTGAGGTTAGAGTACCATGTATTAGGGAAAGCCATTCCGATATGTAAGTGCTTAGAGTAAGTTACATAAACCGCAAAGGCCAAAATACCTACAATGTGAAACCACCAAGCTGATCTTTCAATAGCGATAAGCGTTGAAGTGCTCATGCCTTCAAACAAGGGAGTAAGGAATGAACTGAAGAAAAACTTACCAGTTTGTGCATAGTGCTCATCGTTTCCTTGAATGAGCATGTCTGTAGCATTCATGGTAAGAATAGCGCACATAAGTACTATTTCAATCACTAGAATAAGGTTGGCATCTAGTGTTGGCCATTTCTTCATTTCAGCAGCATGGAATCGCTTAACTTTTAAAACGTTTCTTCTGATAAGGAATACTACGCAGGAAAAGAGTACGCCAACGGTTAGGAACTCAAACACGTTGATCAGCACTGTGTAGAAATCTCCCAATATAGGAGCGAAGATTCTGTGAGTGCCTGCCAAACCGTCAATTACAAACTCTAGTACTTCTAAGTTGATTACTAAGAAACCAACATAGATCAATAAGTGAAGAAAGGCCGGAATTATTCTCTTGAACATCTTTTTCTGACCGAAGGCTACAAGCCACATGGTCTTCCAGCGTTCAGGCTTATTGTCGTTTCGGTCTTCACTTTTTCCAAGGAAAATATTCTTTCTAATCTGAGTTATTCGCTTGTAGAGGAGCCATGAAGCTACCGCTAGAATTATTACGAATGCGAGTTGTGGCAAGTATTGCATCTTTAAGGTTCTTAAGGGGCGATTATAAACGAATTCTGAATTTATCGAAAATGTTTTGCACGGTTTAACTTTTTGTATACTTTTGTGCTCCCAATTCAGGTGCTGTAGCTCAGTTGGTAGAGCATCGGACTGAAAATCCGTGAGTCGGTGGTTCGAATCCACTCAGCACCACACCAAGAAGCCTCCTCGTGAGGCTTTTTTATTTGGGGTTGTTGAAATCGTTTGCACATGTATGCGAATATAAGAAAGGTAATAAAAAATAGTATGCATGCATACTATTTTTTATTTCAGGCCTCTAACTTCTTTTTCTGATAAAAACCTCCATTTACCTCTTGGAAGGTCTCTTTTGGTAAGGTTGGCAAATACAGTTCGGTCTAGTTTTTCTACTGTATAACCGAAGTGCTCGAAAATTCTTCTCACAATTCTGTTTCTGCCAATATGAATTTCTATGCCAATGGTTGTATTGTCTGAACCAATAAATGCCATGTCATCGATTTGCACAGGCCCATCTTCTAATTCAAAGCCTTCCATAATGGTCATAGAGTCATTCTTGGTGAGAGGCTTATCTAGCGTTACCTGATAAATCTTTTTCACATTGCTTGAAGGGTGCGTAAGCTTTTTAGCTACATCGCCATCGTTAGTGAATAATAGTAAGCCTGTAGTGGCTCTGTCTAGCCTGCCAACGGGGAATATTTGCTCATCGCAGGCATTTTTTACCAAGTCCATCACCGTTTTCCTTCCATCGGGGTCGGAGGTAGTGGTAATGAACCCTTTAGGCTTGTTGAGCAGAACATACACTAGCTTTTCTGGCTTAAGGGTTTTGCCTTGATATTTGACAACATCACTTGCCTGCACCTGATGGCCCATTTCGGTGACTACTTCTCCATTTACTCGTATTTCTCCTTTCTCAATAAGCTTATCTGCTTCTCTTCTTGAGCATACGCCAGAGTTGGCAATGTACTTATTGAGCCTCATAGGGAATGTATCCTTTTGAGAAGCTTTAGGTGCTTGGTAATCTGGAGTCTGATTTTTCTTTGTTTGGCCAGAGTGGCCTCTTGGTTTGAACGGTCTTTTACCCATAGATTGCAGTATCACTACTGTATTTTTTGGGCAAGTTAGCTATTCTTCTTCGATAGTAGGTTGATCTTCTGGCTCACTATCGCCAATTTCATTTTCGGCTGTGGTAAAGTCTTTTGGTGTTGGCAGTTCTTTGAGATCGTTTATGCCGAAGTAGTCCATGAATTTTTCGGAAGTACCGTAGAGCATGGGCCTGCCAATAGCCTCAGATTTGCCCTTGATTTCCACTAGTTCTTTCTCTAAAAGTTTTTGGACGGTGTAGTCGCAGTTAACACCTCTTATTTGTTCAATTTCAGATTTGGTAACTGGTTGTTTGTAAGCAATTATGGAAAGTGTTTCCATGGCAGAGGCAGAGAGCCTTCTCTTGGATTGCTGCTTTAACAATATGCCAATACTTGCCTGATAAGCTGGTTTAGTCAGAAACTGATAACCGCCCCCGCTTTTCACTACTTCAAAGGGGAACTCATCGGCACTATACTTTTCTTGAATGCCTGCTAAGCCCTTTTCAATATCTTCCAAAGGAATCTCTGCCTCAAACATTTCTGAGAGGCAGGATTGAATGTCTTCTATTTTGATGGCTTTAGGCGCGCAGAAAATTAAGGCTTCAATATGGTTGCCTAAAAAGTCCACTAATTTCTTTGCGACAGCTTGGCCTCAATAGAGTGCATGGTGTGTGGCACAGCCTTAAGCCTTTCTTTAGAAATAAGTTTGCCAGTATCTACACAGATACCATAGGTGCCATTTTTAATACGCACTAGAGCATTTTCTAGGTTGTTGATGAATTTCTGCTGACGGGCGGCAAGCTGGTTTAAGTTTTCCTTCTCAAGCGTGTCGGCACCATCTTCAAGCACTTTAGTAGTGTGGTTAGTAATATCGTCTCCTGAGTCACCGCCTTTGGTAAGGCTCTTTTTAAGCTCAGTTAGTTCGTTTTTTGCCTTTTCAATCTTCTCTAAAATGAGCGCTTCAAATTCATTCAACTCACTTTCCGAATATCTCGTTTTTTCACTTTGGCTCATATGTTTGTGTTATAGGTTAGTCTTGAAAAATTTGCGCTAAAATAAAGCCACCTTGCTCAAATACAAAGAATAATGAAGTTTTTTGAAAACGAAATAACACCCTTTTTCATGTCAATGAAGGCGAAATATTATTCTGAAATATTCTGATTTTACCAGAGTTGGCAAAATTTGATGTAAATAAAAAAGGCTCATTAAGAGCCTTTATGTTTTAGTAATTTGTATTGAGCAGTTCTAAACGTTTTGTTAACGCAGAAGACTCAATGTTTACATGGTATTTGAGCCGAATATAACGGGCAATTACCTCTAGTTTCCTACCACTTCTTGCGTAGCGGTCAATAGTCTGATTGATTAAACAGTTCATCTAGTTAAATCTTAGGTGGTCTCTTAGTTGAATTACAGGAATATAGTTAACAATGTTATAATATCCATAACATTAAGCTAACATTTATTTATATGTAAACTGCGTAAGACTAAAAGCGAGATGCAATGGCCACTTTTTCTCGAATGTAGCTTATTCGACCCTCTGAAGAGATCACTTCCATAATAATCATATAGTAACCCACTTTAGCTTTTCCTCCATCTTCTGTAGAACCATCCCAAGTGAAGAAGCCATCTGTCCCTACTATACTATTTTGAGTAACCCGTTTTACTACTCTACCTTCAGCATCAACTATTCTTATGTTTAGGGTATTTCCCGGATCATCAAAAGAATAGTTAACCGTAGTGAAGTTGGCAGCACCTGCTGCATCAGGAGCAAAAGTAGCAGGGTCTATTCTTATAGCTCCAGGTTGACTATCTGGATCTCTCGACTGTGAGTTGGCATAACCCGGTGTAGCTCCCCCTTCTGTAGAAGAAGCAGAAAACCAATTATTGCTATCATTTGACTCTCCGCTAAATAGTATACGTTCTAAAGAAACACCGTCAGTATCGTCTAAAAGTGAGGAGTGATAATCTTCACTGTATTCGAACTTGTCTATTTCTAAATTACTCAGATTGTAGATAAATACCGTTCCTTCGTCTGAAGGCAAGCTTGGCATAGAACTAATTTCTATAAATGCTGATTCAACGGCAGAAGGATATTGGGTTTTAATATTAGCGGCATCGTTGGTGATAACGAAATAACTATTGGGGTGAATGAACAGGTTATCTTCTGTTATTACTCGAGTATTTGTTTGGCCAGCAATTTTCCATCCTTTCAGGTTGATATATTTAGAAGAACTATTGTAGAACTCTACAAATCTATCGCCCCCACTTACTGGGTTAAATAATATCTCGTTGACTATGATGTCTTTTGCCTCTGCTGTACCAGCAATGATCAATATGGCGGATTTTCCAGAAGACTGTATCAGGTTACCAGTGCAGTCGGTTAGGTTGTTAACAGTAATAGTATACAGCGTGTTTTGCACTAAATCTGAAGCAGTTACCAAAGTAACCTTCCTTTTGGTTTCGTCTAACTGAGCCGAAATAAACGTAAGTCCATTATCTGCAGAGAAATTGTTTACACCTACGGTGGAAGGTTCTAGTCTTTCATTGAAGCTAAGCTCTATAATAGCATCGGTAACTGCAATGGCTTGTAAAACTGCAGGTCCACTTAGGTCTGGGTTGTCTCCATCGGCTGAATTGATTGTACCTGGGGTTCCACCATCTGCATTATCTGAGGCAATCCAGTTTGAAGCTTCTAAACACGGATAATCAGGATCGATTATTTCTAAAGAATAGCCGCCATTAGCTCTTAAATCGCTTCGGTACCATTCGTCTGTATAGTTGACGGAGTGAATTTCTAACGAATTAGGGGTGAATAGAGCGGATCGGTCTCCGCTGTTGTTTAAGCTTGGCCAGTTATTTACAGGTAAAACCTTACCGAAGCTACTCAGCTGATTGGCTGTTGAAGATGGCGCAAGAATTACATACTCTCCAGGCTCTATAACAAAGCTTGTCAACACAGTTGAAGTTGTAGCATCTGCCAGAATTACTCCATTTAAGTCTAGAATTTGAGAAGACACGTTTAAAACTTCCAGGTATTCTACTTCTGGTAAGCCTTGAGCAGGGGTAGGAGCCGCCATAATTTCGGTAATCACCAATTCACCAGGCGATGGAGTTGCTCCTCTCGAAAACTCAAGTGTTTCTTCAGGCAGAGTATTTCCTGCACAATCACTCAGGTTGCGGATGGTTAGGTTATAAAGTTCTCCACTAGTAAAAGCGTTACTCAGCGTAATCCTGATTTTTTTACCGAAAGCTGCTGTTTGTGTGATAGAGCTAATAGACAAGGAGCCACTAAATGAGAAGTTGTTCGCTACTAAAGTGGCAATATTCATAGATTCACTAAACTCTATTTCTAACACCGTACTTGAAATCACTGTGAAGCTTTGAATGGAGGGTGCTGTTAGGTCTGGAGAATTATCGAAAACGGAGTTTTGAGCTCCAGGTGTTCCTCCAACGGAACTTGTTGTTGCTGTCCAGTTCGCATCATCATAACAAGCCGGATTCAAGTTGATCATTTCAATGCTAAATCCACCATCATCTTTATTGTCATCGCTGTAGAAAGAGCGGTCGTAGGCCACCTCAAATACTAACTTGTGATCTGCATTCTCTAGAGTTACGGTGTCTTTAATGGTTAAAGTTGGGAATGAATTAACGCCTACTGCATTGCCATACGCACTCAGTTCAGAAACTCCATTAGTTGTAGTAACGATTAGGTACTCTTCAGGAGATAAGTTAAATGAAGGCAAAGGAAATGCTGCGTTTCCATCTTTAATTACCAACTGACTCATGTCCAAAATCTCATTTGAGTTATTATAGATTTCGAAGTACTCTCTTTCCGGTAAGCCATTGCTTGGAGCTGGCGAAGCCATAATTTCCGTGATCAAGATCTCATTGGCTTGTGGGGTATCTCCTAAAGAGAATTCAAGCGTTGTGTCTGGTAATAGATTGCCAGAACAGTCAGTGATATTAGAAAGGGTGACAGAGTGCAAAATACCTTTCGCAAAATCTGAATCTAGATTGAGAAGGAGAGATGTGCCGAAGTTATCTTGAATATCGACTGAAGAAATGGTTAGCCCACTGCTTAGGCTGAAGTTGGCCGGAATCAGTGTTCCCAAGGCCATTGACTCGTTAAAAGTAACTTCCAACTGTCTTTGGGTATTCACAGCCAAAGAAGGCAGTTGAGGAGCTGTTGTGTCAGCGCTATCATCATAGACTGAGTTTTGAGCTCCTGGAGTTCCACCATCACTATCGTTCGAGGCTGTCCAGTTAGAATTGTCATAACAACCTGGATTAAGGTTGATCATTTCAATGCTGTAACCTCCATTGTCTTTTGCATCATCTTGGAAGAACGAATTATCAAAGTCTACGGAGAAGATAATGGTGTTTGAAGGCGTGCTCAGCGTAACAATATCATCAGAAGACAAAGTCGGGAAAGCGTTAACCACTAGTACATTTCCATATGCTTGTAATGATGCAGCTGCCGAACTGGAAGCCAGAATTAGATATTCACCAGGAGCTAAATCATATTCACTTAGGGTAGTGGTAGAATTGTTATCAGTGAGCTTTAATCCATTGAGCGATAGAATTTCAGAAGAGTTATTGTAGATCTCAACATATTCTCTTTCTGGTAAGCCATTGCTAGGCGCTGGAGAGGCCATTATTTCCGTTATCAACAGCTCATTGGCTTCAGGAATGGCGCCTAAAACAAAGTTGGCAGTAGTATTCAGTACGTTGCCAGAACAATCTGCAACATTGGAAACGCTTAATGTTTGGCTTGTACCTAAAGCAAACTCAGAAGAAAGCGTAAGTGTGATGTCTGTTCCGAAAGCATCATTAACAGTGACAGCACTTACCGTCTCAGTTCCTGAGGTAGAAAAGTTTGCTATGAGTAAAGTGGAAACATCTATGGCTTCAGAAAAGAGAAGTCTGAGCTGTGAATTTGAGATTACTTGTATTGAAGATAATAATGGCGCAGTGGCATCGGGAGAAGTATTGTACACTGAGTTTTGAGTTCCTGGAGTTCCCCCATCTGCATTCGTGGAGGCCGCATAATTAGTGACATCAAAACAGGGTTTTTCAGGGTTTATTAGCTCTATGGTGAAACCTCCATTCTGCTTGGTTTCATCATTGTAGTGGGCCTTACTATACAGAAGGGAGTCTAATGTGTTTTGATTTCTATCTAGTAGAATAAGTGTTTCACCAGTATTAGAGAGAGAAGGGAAATTGCTTAAGCCCATGGCATTTCCATAGTCTTTGAACTCAAATCGACCACCTTGATTGGAAAGTGTGATATAGGCATTGGCCTGTAAGACGAAACTCGTTAAGTAAGCTGTATCTCTTTTGTCAGTGATGGCAAAGTCTCTCAACTCAATAGCATCTGCGCTTTGATTATAAATTTCGATGAACTCATAGTTTGGAATACCAGCACTAAGCTTATTGTCGAAGTAAACCTCATTAATTACCAGATCTCTAAAGCTTGGGACTACAGGACTTTCAAAAGTGAAATCGAAGGTTGCTGCATTAATTGCTTTCCCTTGTAGGTCTTCAACCCGGTCAACTGTGAGCGTGTAATTGGTCGCATCAATCAGACTATTGCTGAAGATCAAGGTGGCGGTAGTAGCATCAGTAGAAAGCTCAATCTCTGACGGCTGACCTGCGCCATTGTTTAAGCTATAATGGTTCAAACTGGTTGCCGTTGCCCTGTCTAAAGGTTCATTGAAGACTACCTCAATTTCATTGTTGTAAGTAGAATTTACAGCGGTAATGGTAGGTGCAGTTATATCATAATCTATGGTATTGCGGCTTCTTGGGACAACATCTCCATATATATCAAGCAGGTTGGCTACAACGAGCTCATAAGTTTCAGATTCAGTCAAAGCTTGGTCAAAGAACAGAGTTACGAGGCTTGGGTCTGTGCCATTTAATACTGCCGTAAGTGGGTTGCCAATTGCTCCGTCTAACTCATAGTTTGCTGCGGTTTCAGCAAGTATTTCATCCAATTCCACTTCAAAGTCAATTTCAAGGGTATTAGCGTTTATTAGAGTAATTTGATTGATAAGATCGCTGTAAGTGAAATCATAGGTTACCGGTTCGAGAATGTTGCCATCTAAGTCTTCCAGGTTATCAACCACCATTCGGTAATTTTCACCTTCAGTAAGCCTCACGGTGAGTAGAATATTCACAATAGATTGATCGGCCTGACTTTGAGCTAGGCTGAAGGGGCCAACGCCACTATCGAAACCATAATTCTCTATTTCTTCTGCCGAAGCCTGAGTCAATTCTTTAGTGAATTGAATTTGGAGACTAGTGTCAGAGGTAAGAATGAACCTTCCAAACTCGGGAAGTTGGCTAGAGAATGTTGCGGTTAGGTTAACAATCAGGTCGTTTTCAAAGAGGTCTGTTACGTTGCTTATTGTAATCGTATTGACAGCGAAGTTGCCTAGATCGGTAAAAGTGAGTTCAACAATGCTAGTGTTTTTTTCAGTTCTAACTGCCTGAAGAGGTCTGCCAATTCCATTGTTTACAGAGTAGTTGTTTACGTTTTCCGCAATTTCTTGTACCACCTCTTCTGAGAACTGAACTGCCAAAACGGTTGGGCTTAGAAGTTCAACCCCCACTAGCCTTGGTGGAAGTCTATCATAAGTGAAGTCGTAGTTTCTGTTAGCAGAAATGGCATTGCCAGAAAGGTCTTCAATGGCAGTAAGTGTTAGTCTGTTTTCCACTTCCTGTTCAAAGTCGACTGAAAAATTAAGGATGACAGAGGTTTTATCTGCCTGAAGAATTGCCTGAGCAGGAGTGCCTATTGAGTTATTTGTCGTGTAGTTATTGATGGCTTCGGCACTAGTCTCATCCAAAATTTCATCGAAATAAATGCGAAGTGTGTTTTCATCCACAACTACGACAGAATCCACATCTGGGTCATCTGTATCATAAGTGAAGTCAGTATTTAATGCCTGAAGATAGTTTAGAGAGGCATCTTGAATGTTTTCAAACTGAATTTCTGTAGTTGAATTTTCTGGGAATTCTGAACCAAAGACCAAGTGAACTAATTTGGTATTAGAACCATCAACTGCCGCAGTAACTGGGTTGCCCAACCCATCATCCGCTACATAATTGGCTACTATTTCAGCACTAGTTTCGTCTAAATCTTCATCGAAATAGATGTCGAGCAATTGACTAGAAATGACAATAATAGTGTCTAGCTGATTTTGAAAACCGAAGTTTTCAGTACTCAATGCAATGGTGTTTCCGAGCGTGTCAGTAAGGTTCTGATATGTTAGACTGTAGACTGAACCTTCAGTAAGTTCACTGGCAAGCTCAAGTGTAATTCGGTTTCTAACCTCAGAATTTAAGGTGGCTCTATCCGGGTTTCCAATTCCTGAGTTAATGCTGAAGTTGCCTTCAGTTTCTGCCAGTGTTTCCTGCACTTCTTCATCAAAAATTAGATCGATTTGGTCAGGAGTTTTATAAACAAGTCTTTGTAAAATAGGTGCCTCATCATCAAATAAGAAGTCTATGGAGTTGCTGTCTATACTATTGCCGGCACAGTCTGTTAATCCAGTTATGGTTAAAGTGTAGATAGTCCCTGAAGTCATTTCAGGATTGAGCGTTAAAGTAATGCTTCTTCCGTAGGGGAGGTTCAGGTTAGAGTTAATGACGCTTACTCCATCACTCAGGTTAAAGTTGGCTCCTGCAAGGCTTCCTTCATCAATGATCTCATCGAACACCACAATGATTTCTGAATCTGTATTGATGTTGACAGCCGTAATGTTCGGTCCGGTAATATCTGGAGAGTTGTCATACACCGAGTTTTGCGTACCCGGTGTACCGCCTTGCGCACTTGAAGAAGCTATCCAGTTGTTATTGTCACTGCAAACCAATTCAGGGTTGATTTGCTCAAGCGTCCAACCACCATCAGCTTTGTCTTCATCTTGATACCAAGTAAGGTCATAGGTTAAACTATCTACTTGGTTGCCTAAGTTATCAAACAAAACCAGTTCCTCCCCTCCATTAGTCAGACTGTTCCAAGATGAGACAGCCACCACATCACCAAAAGACTGATAAGTAGCCACATTTGAGGCTGAGGTTAGAATTACGTATGATCCTCCGTTCAGTACAAAATCACCAATTGTTCCGCCTGAAAGCTCAAAACCCGTTAAGTCGATTGCTTCGGAAGTAGTATTGAAAAGCTCCACAAACTCTTCTGAACTTCCGTTTGGTAGCACCAGCGGATTTGGTTCATTGCTACCCGAAGGGTCTGCCAAAAGTTCGTTGATTACTATCTGTCTGGGAGAAGTGGCTTGCTCAAATCGTGCATCAGCAGTGAGGTTTGAAGCTATAGCGTTGTCGCTGGTGTTTGAAACATTGTTGATGCTTATTTCATAGGTGTTATTCACGAAAGCTTGGCGAACGGTTAGAGTAACAATTGAAGCGTCAACTCCGCTTTGTACTGCAGATGACGGGTTTCCCCGGCCAAAATTGATGGTATAGTTAGATTCATTTTCTGCGGAAGTGGTTTCTAAATCCTGATTGAAATCTAATTCAATTGTGGTGGCAGATGTGACAGTTACATTTTCAAGCGATAAAGGGAGGTAACTGAAGTTATCTGTGAGATTTACAGCTGAAGTCAAGGTCGACTCATCAGTGACATTATTCACGGTTAACTCAAATGAGTTGTCACCAAAGTCAGAAGCAAAGGTTAGCGTAACCTGATCATTGTTTGTAACACTGCGGGTTGCAGTAGTCGGGTTTCCGATAGCGTTATCAACGGAGTAGTTTCCAACAGTTTCTGCTGCCACTTCTTCGAGGTTCAAATTGAAATCAACCAATAGGGTATTCTTGTTTTGAACCGTTATGCCCTCAATGGACAGTGGTTCTATATAGTTGAAGCTTTCTTGAAGGTTTACCGCAGAGCTTGTACTGCCTGTATTGCTAACACCATTCACCGTAAGCTGGTAGTTATTATTCGGCATGGTGGAGGTGGTGAGCGTTACCTCATTGCTGGCAGTTCTATTGGCAGATGAAATGGTAATTCCATTGTCGATAGCATAATTGTTTGTGGTTTCAGCTGATACCTGATCTACATCTTGATTGAACGTAACAACCACAGTGTTGGCATTATTGGCAACAACAGAATTCAAAGCCAAAGGAAGAACTTGTTCTTCAATTGAAAAGTCGTCCATTACTAGTTCTGCTGCAGACCCACTTCCATCACCTCTTGCAGCCGTAAGCTTTACGATAACATTTGACTCACCACTTGCATCTGAAGGAAGCTCATATTCATACTGGGTGTAGGAAGTTGTGCTGTTGTTTGGGAAAGTTGTTTCATCTCCAATCGCTACATTATCCAGAAAGTTATTGCCACCATCAATTGAAGTAGCAAAACTTACCAACACTGGCCTAGTAGAAGTACCACTGCCATTTTGTTTGGAATAGGCGTAGAATGTGAGCTTAGGATTATTAATCCCTGTTAAGTCAAGTGATATAAGTATTTCGCCAGAGAAGGAAGAAATTGGAATTATATTAATGGATGATGAGCCCGTTCTGGCGTCCGTGCCTTGATAAATTCTGTTGGTGGTTGCCACTTCATTGGCAGTCCAATTGGTAATGAACTCCACGTTGTTTCCTGTGGTAAATGCTGCTTCGAATCCTTGGGTATAAGGAAAGCTATTGACTTGGCCTGCGAGATACTGCGTGCAGAGAAAAAATATCAGGAGAAAAGTATTCCTCATTTATTGTGCTCAGGTATACTAATGTAGTAAATTTGGTGCGTTTTTCAGCTTTAAGCGAAGTTAGTTAATTAATTGATATCATGAAGATTGCAGTTGTAGGTGCTACTGGCCTTGTAGGTGGAGAGATCCTCGAGGTTCTGGAAGAAAGAAATGTTGAATTCGATGAGCTACTTTTAGTGGCTTCTGCCAGATCTGCTGGGTCGAAGAAGACATTTAAGGGTAAGGAGTACACTGTAATCACTATGGAAGATGCCGTTGCTCAAGCTCCTGATTTCGCCATATTTTCGGCTGGTGGAGGTACTTCTTTAGAGTGGGCACCAAAATTTGCAGAGGTTGGAACAACAGTAGTTGACAACTCCTCTGCTTGGAGAATGAGTCCAGATCACAAATTGATTGTACCAGAAATCAATGCATCTGAAATTACTTCTGAAGATAAAATCATTGCTAATCCAAACTGCTCAACCATTCAAATGGTAGTGGCTCTTGAGCCATTGAGAAAGCGATATGGCATAAAGAGAATTGTGGTTTCTACTTATCAATCGGTTACTGGTTCAGGTAAAGCTGCAGTTGACCAAATGATGAATGAGCGAAATGGTGTAGATGGACCTATGTGTTACGCTCATAAAATTGATATGAATGTGCTTCCTCATATAGATGTGTTCACAGATAATGGATACACTAAAGAGGAGATGAAGATGATCAACGAAACCAAGAAAATATTCAATGACTATTCAATTGGTATTACTTCTACCACCGTGAGAATCCCAACTATGGGAGGTCACTCAGAGGCGGTGAATGTGGAGTTTAAAGAAGACTTCGACATGGAAGAAGTGAAGCAATTGTTGAGTGAAATGCCTGGTGTAATTCTTCAAGATGACCCGAAGAACAATGTTTATCCGATGCCATTGACAGCGCATAAAAAGGATGAAGTGTTTGTGGGAAGGTTGAGAAGAGATGAGAGCCAACCCAATACTTTGAACATGTGGATTGTAGCCGATAACCTTAGAAAAGGGGCCGCGACCAATGCGGTTCAAATAGTTGAGTATTTGCAAAAGCAAATGACTGAGGCTTGATCGAGCAGCTTCTCCAACCGGAAATCCAAAAATTTATTGATGATCATTTAAATGATCAGCCTGCAGATTTAATGCTCAAGGCCAGTCAGTTTCCTGATTGGCTCATGAAAGCTATTGTTGAACAGATTTCGGCAAAGAAGAAAGCTCAGCATAAGTTGCCTGATTGGTTTGCGAAAAGCGGGCTAATTTGGCCAGCATCTATTTCTATGGAGCAATGCTCTTCTAGCGAAACGGCTAATTATAAAGCCAGTTTGGTTTCGGGAAAGACAATGGTCGATTTGACTGGAGGGTTTGGAGTTGATACCTACTATTTAGCAACGAAGTTCGAAAAAGCCACCCATGTGGAGATGAACCCAGAATTGCATAAGGTGGTAAGTCACAATTACCAGCAATTAGGATCGAACATAGTTACTTTTCTAGGATCGGCTGAAGATTATCTTCAACAAATGGAGTCTGTTGACTTGATATATTTAGATCCAGCCAGACGCGATGATGAGTCTAGAAAAGTGGTTTTTCTAGAGCATTACTCTCCCAATGTTATTGAGCTTCTTCCAGAACTAAAGCGAAAGTCTAATAAGGTTCTGATCAAGGTCTCTCCAATGCTCGACATCAAAAAGGCGATTGATGACCTTGAGTTTGTTGAGGAGGTGCATGTGGTGGCTGTCAAAAATGAGGTGAAGGAGCTGTTATTTTTGCTTGGTGCTGACCCAAATCAAACCCCATTGATTAAGGCTATCAACCTGATTGGTGAGCAAGCGGATTCATTTGAGTTTCGGTATAGCGAGGAGGAGAGTGTTATAGCTCAACTTTCACCAGTTACAACATTTCTTTATGAGCCTAATGCTGCCATTCTAAAAGCGGGAGCATTTAAGTCTTTAGCCAATCAATTCAACCTGAAAAAGCTCGATGTCAACAGCCATTTATACACAAGTGAAGAGGTGGTTGATGATTTTCCGGGTAGGGCGTTTAGGGTAATTGACCAGTTATCTTTCAATAAGAAAAGACTTAAGAAGCAACTGAAGTCAGATCAAGCGAATATCACGGTTCGTAATTATCCGATGTCTGTCAAGGAGATTAGAAAGAAGACTGGGTTGAAGGAGGGAGGCGATCAATACATCTTTGCTACTACAGATGTAGATAGTAAGAAAGTGTTGTTATGTGAAAAGGTATAGCAGCCAACAGATTAGCGTGGGAATACCCCAATAGCCAAGCACCTTAAGCCGATTCTTCGTTTCCATCCACCAAAGCACGCGGAATGGTCTAACTAGCCCAATCATTATTCCTAAAAGGCCAAGTAAAGTAAGTACTAGAAAAAGTGTCATAAAAAAAACCCTGACTTCAGTTGAAATCAGGGTTCAAGTTATCTCTTAAATATTTAAAACTTAGTCTTGCTTCAAGACTTTATATACTTGCGAACTTTCTCCGTTTACTAGCTTTAAAACAAATAAACCAGAAGGGAGAGCTGAAACATCTATGCTTGCTTTTTGCTCACTGTCTAGCTCTAAGTTAGTTCCCACCAATCTGGTCTGGCCGTCTGTTGAGACAATGGAATAGTCTATAGTTCTGGTTGAAGGATTATTAAACTGAATATTTAGCTGTCCATTATTAATTGGGTTCGGATATACTTGTGCAAACTCAACTGCTATTTCATCATCTAGGCCTTGTATAACGCCAGTTTGAATTTCTAGATCATCTATGGCCCAACCCCAGCCCTGAACTAGGCTTCTTCTTACAAGCTTGAATCTCAGCAAAAATTCATCACCAGCAGAAAGTTGCTGATTTTCACTCAGTCTGATTGACCTTGTTTTGAATTGTGAAGGAGAACCCTCACCACCAGCACTAAAAACCGTACCCCATAAAGCCTGTTCATCATTGGTATCATAGCTTTCTATTTCGAACCAAGTTGCGCCTCCATCTTTCGAGCCTTCAACTGCTGCAAAATCTGAATTGGACTGAACGAGTAGGACTTCATTATAGGTGACAAATGGTTTGGTCGAACTTACAACTATAGGAGTCTTGAGGGTGTAAGTAAACTCACTTCTAGCGTTAGCCCCGAAGGCTAATGGATATGGATGAGCGCTATGAATTGCTCCATTCTCAAAACCACTTGGTGTTTCTATAGTGAAGAAATTCCCTACAAAGTCGTCCGAAGGGGAGTCAAAATTGTTCGAATAAGATTCTTGAGGCGTACCAAACTCAATTATAGGGACTTTAAAATAACTATCCTCACTTGGTAAGAAAGTGGCATTAGCTTCTGGAGTTTTTGTGTCGAAGGCTCCAATTCTGTACTCTATCACATCGCCAATGCTTAAATTCCCAACGTTTATTAAGGCTTCATAATTAGTACCTATAGTTTGAGCCATTGGAATATTCCCTTGGTCCACTCCATTTACTAGGATGTTTACTCCAACACTGTCTACTTCAATGTTGTCTGTAACATCGGCCGAAATAGTGAAGTCATTTAAAGAGGTTAGGAAATCTATATGGTTATGGGTTATATCAGGAGATTCCAAGTCTAATTGAATATTAAGGTTATCTATAGCCCATCCCCAGCCATGAGCTACCTCATCTGCAAACAACCTGAATCTAATTAGAACCTCATCTCCAGCAATAATTTCACCATTGCTCAATAAGTTAATTTCTCTTTGACGATACATCGCTTGAGTACCAGCAGCAGTTGAGTTATTATCTGTGATGGCACTATTGTATGTAGATAACCAGCTTCCTTGTACTCGAGAATCATAACCATCTAATAGTGGCACCCAGTCTACACCACCATTTTTTGAAGCCTCAACGATAACATAATCGTAGAAATCATTACTCCCGAAGGTAGAGTTGGCATCTCCTGGTTCTATTAGAACAACCTCGTCAAAAGTCATTAGTGCTTCCCCTTCACTGACAATTATGGGAATTTTCAATTCTAGAGTGTAATTACTTTCCGAGTTGGTGCCTGTTCCATCTAAATAAGGGTGGTCTGAGTGAATAGCTCCATTATCAAAACCTGCCTCTTCTTTAATCCTGAAATTATTGCTATTAAAGAAGTCCATTGCTGATGCAGAGATGTCGTTAAAATCATTGAAGTAATAATTAGCAGGATCGGCTGTAGAAACAACGTTGAGCTCAATATAGTCTGACGTAGGGAAAACAGAGCTATTTTGATCTGCAGATTGGTCGGTTGCCGTAATTTTATAGCTAACGATATCTCCCTCCATAAGAGAGAGGTTGGAGGTAACTATTTCTGCCCGGTATAAACTTGTTGCATTATCGACCAACTCAAAACTGATTGTTTGCGGATTTCCATCATTTACAAAAAACTCCAATTCTGCGTTTACTGGTAGAAAGTCAGTAATTACCGCGTCTATGGTGATTTTAGGGTCTGTGAGTCGAATGAAATTCGGTTGGTTGTGAGTGATTACAGGTGCTGTTTGGTCTGGGCTTGAGCTAAAGCTAAAGAACCTATCTGTAACAAGTAGGCTAGGGTAAGTAAAGACTCTGTTTTTCACATCCTCTACTTCAAAATAGTATGTGTAAACTTGGTCTTCTACCTTTTCCGAGGGAATCTCAGCAGTGAACTCATCTGCGTTTGCCGTGGTAGTCATTGGCAAAACATTACTATCAGATGTAAAACCGTCTAAGCTATAATAGAGCTTTATACTTTCTGGTTTATACCCAATGTCGGATCTTATTGAAGCGGTTATGGTATAACTATCTGCTTGAATATCTTCTGTATTAGGCCTATTAGTGTGATCGATATAGGTGAATTCCCAACCCATATCACCAAACATATCCATAGTGAGTTGCCCCGGATCATGAATAACTTCATTTGGAGCTATTTGAGGGGTCATTAATGAGTTGGAGTTGCCAGAAGGATACGTGGATTCATTTAGGTGAGCTATGCTTGAACCAGCATTATAGCTTGTTGGAGCATAAAGTCTTGGTCTGGAACCACTATTGGTAACAGCTGTGGGAGCATTGAAAAAAAGGGAATTACTTGTTAGTTCTGTTCCTAGCTCCTGCGGGTTCCCAATCAGGTCTGTCAGGTTATCACCGTCAGTGTTTTCAACACTTAAATCGTAAATAAACGGTTGTGGAAAGTTGGTGCTTCCATTGCCCTCATCATTAACATCAAAGCTATCTACAAAACCTAAACCATGGCCCAATTCATGTAGAACAACGGTAACCAAGTCAAACTCTCCATTATTAGGGTTCCCGTCTAGTCCTAAATACCACGGTGCATCCTTGTTAAAAGTAGCAACTATATCGGGTTCATCAGGAGAGTTTAATTCTTGCCCAGCCATTTTCTCGGCAATAGCCACAGGGTACCAAACATTAAGCTCTTTTGCTCCTTCAAAATTTCTGTAGGCAGTATTCCAAATTGCCCCTCCCAGAACTCCTTCGTCCATATCTTGCCAGGTTGCTTCAACTCTAATAACTACATCTGAAGAAATAAGCTCAGACCAAATATCTATGGCTTGTTGAAATGCCGCTTGAGCTTCCTCACTAAAACCATTATAAGTTACTTCAATGGTGGCGCCAGTTTGGGCTATTGAATTAAACATATTGGCTCCAAAAGGTGATGGGCTTGCATACGGAGCATCGTTTCTCCTGAGAATTTTGGTGAAGGTACTATGGTCACCAGCATAACAGATAATATCTGGCTTGGCATCTAAGCGCTCCATTTTTTGGGCAATTGCCACCTTAACCAAGATTAGGCAAGTGATAGTTAGTAGTAGTTTTTTCATAAGCTTTAATTCAAGGTTAGACTCGGCAAGCCAACATTAATTATTCTAAGCATACTTGTACAAACTGTACATGATATAGCTTATTGTTTATTTTAAACTAACGCAGTTCTCCTAGAATAAGAACTATTTTTGGTTAAGTTAACATGTAAATAGACTCAATATGAAAAAGTTTTCAATGATTCTTCTAGTTTTTATACTCGGTTGTAAGTCTGCTAAAACCATTTCGGAGAGCGAGCCAGTTATTTACATGAATAAAACAGCCTGCTTTGGTACTTGCCCTGATTATGACATTTCAATATTCTCTGATGGTTCGGTTTTATTGAATGCTAGGCAGTTTGTTGAGATGGAAGGTACTTTCGAAGCAAAGCTACCTAAAGAAGAACTGAAGGCATTGGTCAATGATTTTAAGGGGTCTCAATTCGATGATTTTGAGAATGAATACAAGTCTAATAAGACCGACCTACCAACTACTACCATTACCTTCAACCATGAAGAGGTAAATAAGAAAATCATTGACTATGATGGAGCCCCAGAAGAACTAAAGGAGCTAGAGTCTAAGGTTCATAGCCTTATTAAGAAGCTGAACTGGAAAAAGAAGGGGTAATAAAAAACCCTGACTTCGGTAGAAATCAGGGGTTGTTTTATTTTTAGAAGCGAAATTCTTGCGTCCTTTCTGTTGTCGTTCGTCCTCATTAAAGTACATGCCATTCAAGATCTACATTAGTCCTGCACATATCAAAAAAATGCCTTGTGTAGTTGATGATGAAAATATTCACTCCTTCCTTTTGACTTTAAAAGATTAATTTTTCTAATTAAAAGTATAATTTGAGTCCGGGCAGGCGTTTCTGAAGTTTATCCGGATTTGTGCACACGAGCATTAGACAACACTAGCTAGATTAACACAACACGAACTATAAGAGCTAATCCAACCAGTATTGATTCTAAATGTCTTGATCTAGAAAAGGATTGTACTTAGAATAATTTGTCAGACGGAGTATCCTTTTGATGTTAAGTATATTATGATGGTACTTCGAATTGTAGTAAAAGGAAAACGAGAGCGAATGCGATCAAAGAATTCACTGCTCAGCTAAGGCTTATATTCCCTTTTGGGTGGGGTTTTGGGATTGAGTGTAGCTGCGGACAGATTAGTTGAATAAACTTATTTAGTATGAAGGTTGTGAATTTTGTTTCACTGCTACTGATAATCAGTTGCACCAATCAGAATCAATCAAGAATTGATGCAGGTTGGATTCGCACAATTACACCGCTGGATAGTTTGACTTTAGATTTTGTATCAGCAGATACGTTAAATCTTCGTGATTTTGTGCTAGGTGATTATGCTGATTATCAAATAGTTGAAAAAGATGACACTACATTCTTGATAGGAATTAATTCCAGAGATCACGCCTTAGATGTTATCAATCTGACTACGAAAGTTTCAGAAAAGCAAATTCAATTTGCGTTAAACGGACCTGATGGAATTAAGGGTATGATAGATGGCTTTTTCTACCATAATGCCGATAGTATTTTTATACTAAGTATTGATGAAAATGCCATTCATTTGTTCAATAATCGAGCTAGAAAGATCAATAAATATGAATTCTCTAACGTCCCTCTACCAGACGGATTTACAGAATATGATGTTTATGCCGATCAAGGATTGATGAATGGTCCATATTATAACGCCAAAAACAAAACCCTACAACTCTATACTTATCGGTGGGTAGATGCTCGAAATGATAATTATGATTACAAGGCTTTCGCTAGTTACTCAATTGAAGATAATGAGTTTAAGTCCATTTACGGTGTTTACCCTGATCACTTTAAAAAAGGTGTGAACTTTTCTCTCTACAATGACCCGAGCTTATTAGTCATTGATGATATATCTTACGTATATTTTAGTACAAGTCCAGATATTCAGGTTTACAACAATCAAACTGGGGATTTACTTTATGTAGTTAATTACCACTCTGATCATTGGTCGGGTTCTCCAGAAAGCCTCCCTTCAAATGTCGATTTTCAACAAGAACAAGATTGGTTGAATAATGTAGCAGCATATATTTTTTTAATACATGATAGTGAAAATGAAGTTATTTATAGACTAATGAAGCATAAACAGCAGGTTGCTGGTGATAATGGCTTATTGAATCCGAGATGGTTGGGTGAATGGAGTGTGGATATTTTCGATTTAGGCTTAAAACCTATTGGCCACTTTCAAATACCTAGTAAAAAGGTACTGCCAGCTATTGCTTTTACTGCAAATGGAAAGCTTTGGTTGAAGAACCCTTTCGAGCCTGCTAATGAAGACCTGTCGCTGTATTATCAATTGGGACTAAGGGAAAGGTCAAATGAATAAATGTAGGATTTTACCTTTTTGAATGATGTTGAGAATGTGGCGTTAATCTGCTGCTTTCTATTGATATCTTTCTCTTAGAGGTTCAACCTTCAGTATAAAATTGAAATAACACGTTGATGTTGTATAGAACGAATATTAGTGACCCCAGTTTGCTAATTGTGCAGGCCTCGACCATCATTAAGTTTACATTAGACTTAACTAATTATGCAAACACTCTGTTAGAACAAACTTCTTTAGAATGATGCACCTAAAAATCATTTATAGTCTTGTTTTAGGCCTGCTTGCCTTATCCAGCGCTGCTCAAGAATTGCCTAGGAACCTAGTTTACGCTAATGAGAACTTGGTTTTTGAAAAGCTTTACATCCTGAAGGATCAGAAGCTGCTTCATTTTTCTGATGAAAAGAGACAGAATAGACGTTTTGTTTATTTACTCAATGAACAAAATGTAGTAACCGATACACTTCAAGTAGAGGGAAACGATTACTTTTTACTAACCAGTGATTCAACTTTTAGTATTCGCGGTTTGAGCGAATATGGTAGCTATATTTTAGATGAGCACAAAATCCAGATACGATCTGCTTTCGTAAGTTACGTATCCTTTCATAATGAGATGATTGAGCCTAATTTCATAGTAGGAGGTTACATAATTGGCAGTAAGTATGACCAAAGCCGTGATTGTGTTAGTTATCATTATGTTGATGGAAATAAACTGGAAGCCTTAGGCTCTCTTTCTTCACCGACTTATAAATATGGTTTTGATGAGCTAGATACACTTTACATGTTTAATATGGAAATGTATGAAGAGTATAAAGGAAGGGCTTATGATAAAGGCCTGATTCAATCATTATTTAATAAAAGTAAGAGTTGTTTAAGTCGTATGACCTATCCTATCTATGGCCGGTTGAGTGCCTCTTTAGACCAAGATACTTATACATTCTATGAACGAAAGGCTGGTAAGATATTCTCTATAGATATTTCAGGGGAGCCTAAGCTGACGAGAGAATTTCAGTTTCCATTGAAAAAGGCAAGAATAGAAGGCTGGAAGTATCTATTCGATTTTAAGTTGAAGAAACATTATGCCGTAAAACGAATAGACATTACTCAAATTCCTGAGGGATTGAATAAGCGCAAGGCTAGAAAAATGGAGAAGGAGTACAGCTATGAATTGTATGAGTTGCTACCCCTAAAGAACACCTTTGAGCTAAAACCATTGTATAAGCTGCGTTTCGACCCTGTTTTGGTAGATAATGACTTGATCTATGAGATCATCCAGGAGAACAAAAAGGGAAGTGCCATCTTTTTTCATCCGCTCGACCCAAACTATGAGTATAAGAAGAGCAATTATTTGGACTACGGCTCAAAATGAAAAAGCGATTGAATATAAGTCCAATCGCTTTCATTATGAGTCTTTAATACTTTAAAGTAAGTCTTAAAGCGTTCTTTTCACTTCTTGAATTTCGAAGCCTTCTATAACGTCTCCAACTTTAATATCATTGAAGTTCTTAATGCTCAGACCACATTCGTAGCCAGATTTAACTTCGTTAACATCGTCTTTGAAACGCTTCAATTGGCCAATGTCTCCTGTGTAAACTACAATACCATCTCTAATTAAACGGATTTGGTTTTGTCTCTTCACAAAGCCTTCAGTTACATAACAACCAGCAACTGTTCCCACTTTAGAGATTTTGAAGGTTTCACGAACCTCAATGTTACCAGTAATAACCTCTTTCTCTGTAGGCTCAAGTAGACCTTCCATCGCATCCTTGATTTCATTAATGGCATCGTAGATGATAGAATATAGTCTAATTTCAATTTCCTCGTTCTCGGCTAGTCGTCTAGCTCCGCCCGATGGTCTTACTTGGAAACCAAGAATTACCGCATCAGAAGCTGTAGCCAAGAGTACATCAGACTCGGAAATTTGACCTACTGCTTTGTGGATAATGTTCACTTGAACCTCCTCAGTAGATAGTTTAAGTAGTGAGTCACTTAATGCTTCAACTGAACCATCCACGTCACCTTTAACAATAACGTTAAGCTCTTTGAAGTTACCAACGGCAAGTCGTCTACCAATTTCATCAAGTGTAATGTGTTTCTTAGTTCTAACGCTTTGCTCTCTAAGAATTTGCTCTCGTTTGTTAGCAATTTCTCGAGCCTCACGTTCAGATTCCATCACATTGAATCGATCACCTGCCTGTGGTGCTCCGTCTAAACCAAGCATCTGAACAGGAGTTGAAGGACCAACAACTTTTAATCTGTTACCTCTATGGTCGAACATAGCCTTTACCTTACCGTAATGCGATCCAGCAAGTACTACATCTCCCACTTTCATAGTTCCCGATTGAACCATAAGGGTTGCTAGGTAACCTCTACCTTTATCTAACGATGCTTCTACCACAGTACCAACACCAGATTTATCTGGGTTAGCTTTAAGCTCAAGTAGTTCGGCCTCGAGTAATACTTTTTCTAGAAGCTCTTCAATTCCTTGTCCTGTTTTTGCAGAAACTTCCTGACACTGGTATTTACCACCCCAATCTTCTACAAGAATGTTCAGGTTAGCTAACTCTTCCCTAATCTTATCAGGGTTAGCAGTTGGCTTATCTACCTTGTTTATGGCAATTACAATTGGCACTTCAGCTACCTGAGCGTGATTGATTGCCTCTTTTGTTTGAGGCATCACGTTATCATCAGCTGCTACCACAATAATGGCAACGTCAGTAATTTTGGCACCCCTTGCACGCATGGCTGTAAAGGCTTCGTGACCAGGAGTATCAAGGAAGGCAATTCTCTTACCGTCTTTAGTTTCTACATCATAAGCACCAATGTGCTGGGTAATTCCACCAGCCTCACCAGCTGTTACATTGGCTTCCCTAATGTAATCTAGCAAGGATGTTTTACCGTGGTCAACGTGACCCATGATGGTTACAATAGGAGCTCTTTCTTGAAGATCTTCCTCTTTATCTTCTTCTTCGACAACGTCTACCTCATCATCTGCCGATGTGAATTGAACATCGTATCCGAATTCATCAGAGATAATAGTGATGGCTTCAGCATCTAGTCTCTGGTTAATAGAGACGAACATACCTAAAGACATACAAGTTGAGATTACTTCGTTTACAGAAACGTTCATTAAGCTTGCTAAATCGCTAGCAGAGATGAACTCTGTAACCTTGAGGATTTTGCTTTCCTCTTGTTGTCTCAACATTTCTTCCTCTGCAGCCTCTGCAGCGGCACTTCTCTTTTCTTTTCTGTATTTGGAACGGTTTTTACCGCCTCCTTTACTACCACCACTTAGGCGAGCAAGTGTCTCCTTAATTTGCTCCTGAATTTCCTTATCAGTAAGCTCTTCCTTAGGAGCAGGTCTTCTGCCTCTGTTTTGGTTTCCGCCTCTGCGGTTATCATTAGAACCTTTGTTAGCTCTTTCAACTTTGGTCTGTTGAATACGCTTTCTTGGTCTTTTACCTCTCTGATCTCCACCTTTTTTGTCCTTGTCATCGTCTTTAGACTTCTTAGGCTTTTCAGTAGGGAGCTCAATCTTACCAAGAACCTTAAGACCACGAAGAGAGTCTGCTTTTGCCTGATATTTCTCTGGCTCGGCTGGTTTGGCTGGCTCTTCTTTCTTAGGAGCTTCAGCTTTTTTCTCTTCCTTCTTAGGTTGTTGTTTAGGCTTTTCTTCTTTCTTCTTGCCTTTATTGAGGTCTATTTTTCCGAGCACTCTGAGGCCAGTTTTCTTATCTTCTTCTGGTTTTTCCTCTTCTTTTTTCTGCTCTACCTCTTTGGCTTTAGGGGCAGCCTCAGGTTTAGATTCAGCTTCAGGAGCAGGCCCCTCTTTCTTTGCTGGTTCTTTTTTAGGCTCTTCTTTTGGAGCTTCTTTAGGCTTTTCGGCTTCTGGCTTAACCTCTGGCTCTGGTTTTTTCTCCTCTACCTTCTTTTCTTCAGGAGTAGGGGGAGGAGTTGGAGCAGGTTTAGGCTCTTCTTTTTTAGCCGGTTCTTTTTTAGGCTCTGTAGTCACACCACTAGAATCAATGACCATGTCTTCTACATGCTTGGTTCCAATGGTTAGATGAGAGGCTTCTTCCTTTTCATGGGCAGACGCAGCAAACTCCTTGGCCAACATATCATACTGTTCTGATGATATTTTGGCGTTGGGGCTACTATCTACGGAAAAGCCTTTTGCCGAAAGAAAATCTACGATGGTATTTCTACCTACGTTCAATTTCCTCGCCACCTGGCTGAGCCTCATCATTTTTTCTTCTGACATACTCAAATATCCCTCTTTTTAAGGTTATATAAAACTCTATTATTGTTCGAACTCTTTCTTTAAAATTTCAAACAGATACTTAATTGTTTCTTCTTCTAGCTCAGTTCTTCTCACAATATCTTCTTGAGCTAGGGCCAGAACACTCTTGGCAGTATCCAAACCAATTCTTTTCAATTCATCGATAATCCAGCTATCGATTTCATCTGCAAATTCATCCAAATCTACATCTTCCTCTTCGTATTCATTCAATTCTCTGAATACATCTATTTCAAGGCCAACTAGTTTTGAGGCTAGTTTAATGTTCTGGCCTCCCTTACCGATGGCAAGAGAAACCTGATCTGGTTTTAGGTAAACTGAGACTCTTCCGTCATCAGTTAGTATTTTCATGCTAGAGATTTTCGCAGGGCTAAGAGCTCTGGAAATATATAGCTCCATGTTATCTGTAAAATTGATAACATCGATGTTTTCGTTTTGTAGCTCTCGAACAATTGAATGAATTCTAGATCCTTTCATACCCACACAGGCACCTACTGGATCAATTCTATCGTCATATGATTCAACAGCAACTTTGGCCCTTTCACCTGGCTCACGAACCACTTTTTTGATGGTAATTAGACCATCGAATACTTCTGGAACTTCGCTTTCGAAAAGTCTTTCTAAGAATTCTCCTGATGTTCTAGAAAGGATGATTTTGGGGTTTCCGTTAATCATTTCAACTCTGTCCACAATGGCGCGAACATTGTCTCCTTTTCTAAATCTGTCTTTAGAGATTTGCTCGAATTTAGGTAGTGACAGCTCATTGCCCTCACCATCTATTAAAAGCACTTCTCTTCCTAGTATTTGGTATACCTCAGCAGAAATAATTTCCCCAACCAAATCTTTGTACTTTTGGTAAAGGATGTCTTTCTCAAGGTCTTTAATTCTTTGGATTAGTGTCTGACGAGCAGTCATAACAGCTCTTCTTCCGAAATCTTCTAATTTGATTTCTTCTGCCACTTCTTCACCGATTTCAAAATCTGGTTCAATTTTTCTGGCGTCAGTCAAGCTAATTTTATCGTAGTCCCAGATGTCTTCAGAGTTATCGTCTACAATTTCTCTGAACCTCCAGATTTCAAGGTCACCTCTATCGGCATTGATGACAATGTCGAAATTATCATCTACTTCGAATTTCTTTCTGATCATCGTTCTGAAAACATCTTCCAGAATTCTGATCATGGTAGGTCTGTCTACGTTTTTCTGCTTTGCAAAATCTGCAAACGACTCAATTAAAATTCCACTGTCCATTTTATTTACTTAAATGACACTAACACATTAGCTTTTTCAATTTCGGAGAAAGGAACTTCTTTCTCTTCAATCAATTTCTTTTTGTTTTCTTTACGCTCAGCGGCCAATGTTATGGCCTCCTCGTTTACGGCATTGAGTGCCCCTTCTAGCATAGCGCCAGAAGTAAGCTTAACCTTTAACCGTCTGCCTACATTCTTTTTGTATTGCCTAACAGAAGAGAGTGGGTGATCTAGCCCAGGAGATGAAACCTCAAGAACATAAGCTACATCTATGAGATCTTCTAACTCAATATCTTCAGCCAGTTTTCTGCTAAGGGTAGCACAGTCATCTATGTTTACTCCTTCATCATTATCTAGCAATACCAGAATCTTAGTTTTTCCGCTTATTCCCTTTGAAATCACATCGACAATGAAGAATGAATCATCCTCTAAATGTGTTTCTGCTAACTCTTTTATCGATTCTGTTAACTCTTTCATTGGTAATAAAGAAAGAGGGGACTTTGTGTCCCCTCTGGAAAATAACCATTAAGTGGTGCAAAAGTAGTAGATTTTTATTTCAAATCAAAAAGCTGATTCATTCGTAGTTTATAAGAAATGCCTCTATTTTTAGGCTTCAAAGCAGATTTATGAAAAATTTATTCTTGTTTCTTCTGGCGTCATTGACTTTTGCCACCCTTTCTTGTGGAAGTCAGGAGGGTAGCTCTCGTTCTTCTAGCAAGCAAACAGTGCTTAAAGAGGCTCCAAAACCCAATGCCGATTCGCTCTACATGTTTACGCAAAAACAAGTAGACTTTGGCCCTAGAGTGCCTAACACAGAGGCACACCGAGAGGCGGCAAACTGGTTTGTAGATAAGTTTGAAGCCTATGGGGCAAAGGTGACCGTTCAAGAATTTACTGATAGGGTTTATGATGGAACAGAGGTAGAGCTAAAGAATATAGTGGCTTCGTTTAACCCAGAAAGTAAAAAGAGAATATTGCTAGCAGCTCATTGGGACACTCGACCTTTCGGAGATAAAGATTCGGATAACAATATGGTAGAAATTGACGGGGCGAATGATGGGGCCAGTGGTGTTTCTGTTCTTTTAGAAATTGCGAGAATCATGAGCGGGCCAAACCCACCCTCTGTTGGTGTAGATATGATCCTTTTTGATGGAGAAGACTGGGGGGAGCATGAAGTAAATGGTATGGGCGTTGACCCTGAGGAATTTGGTAAGCAAAGCTGGTACTGCTTAGGCTCTCAGTATTGGAGTAAGAACAAGCACCAAGCAAATTATAGTGCTTACTATGGTATACTTTTAGATATGGTGGGTGCTGAAGGAGCAACCTTTTACTACGATGGAGCTTCGAAACAATACGCCAGCAGAACCTTGGAGCAAACTTGGGACGTGGCTCACCAACTCGGGTATGAACAATACTTTGTGAAGCAAATAGGCTTTTCTGGCATTATTGACGACCACGTTTTTGTTAACGAAATTGCTAGAATACCAATGATTGATATTCTTGACTATCGTCCTGAATTAAATGGGTTTGGTGACTATCACCATACTGAAAAAGACAACATGTCCATCATTAGTAAGGAGACCTTATCTGCCGTTGCACATGTTGTTCTTACTGTTCTTTATAATGAGTAATTAACCTTTAAGTAGGTTCAACAGGTATTCACCGTAGCCAGATTTTTCTAGAGGTTTGGCAATCTCTTGTAGTTTTTCTGCGGTGATGTAACCCATTCGGTAGGCTATTTCTTCGATACAAGAAATCTTAATGCCTTGTCTTTTCTCCAGAATCTGAACGAACTGCCCTGCTTGCATTAGGGAGTCTATGGTTCCGGTGTCTAGCCAGGCCGTACCTCTATCCATAGTGCTCACCTTCAGCTTGCCCATTTCTAAGTACTTTCGGTTCACATCCGTGATTTCTAATTCACCTCTTGGGCTTGGCTTAAGGTTTTTAGCTATTTCCACCACTTGGTTATCGTAGAAGTAGATTCCAGGAACAGCCCAGTTAGATTTAGGGTTTTCTGGCTTCTCTTCTATAGAGATGGCGTTCATCTCATCATCAAACTCAACCACACCATATCTTTCTGGGTCGTTTACCCTGTAGGCGTAAACTATACCGCCATCTGGATCCGCATTTTCTTTCAATAGCTTGGGCAAACCTGAGCCATAGAATATGTTGTCACCTAAAATGAGGGCTACCTTATCGTTGCCTATAAAATCGGCTCCAATGGTAAAGGCCTGTGCTAATCCTTCTGGCTTTGGTTGTTCAGCATAACTGAATGAACAGCCAATTTGGCTGCCATCTCCCAATAGTTTTTGAAAATTCGGCAAGTCATGCGGGGTAGAAATGATCAATATTTCTCTAATTCCAGAGAGCATTAGTATAGATAGCGGATAATAGATCATTGGCTTATCGTACACTGGCATAAGCTGCTTGCTTACTGCGTACGTCAAAGGATAAAGCCTAGTGCCCGAACCTCCTGCTAGAATAATTCCTTTCATTGCTGATATTGTTTTTTGTAGTAGTTCTTGTAATCACCTGAAGTTACATGATCCAGCCACTCTTGGTTGGATAAGTACCAATCTACGGTTTTTTCAAGACCTTCTTCAAACTGAAGCGAAGGTTCCCAGCCTAATTCATCTTTAATCTTTGAAGCATCAATGGCATATCTCTTATCGTGCCCCGCTCTATCTTTTACAAATGTGATTAGCTTTCTAGATTCTCCTACTTCTCTGCCCAACTTCTTGTCCATTACATCGCAAAGCAGTTCTACAATGTCTAAATTCTTCCACTCATTAAACCCACCAATGTTGTAGGTTTCTCCTGCTTGGCCTTTGTGGTAAATATCATCAATGGCCCTTGCGTGGTCTACCACGTACAGCCAGTCTCTAATGTTATCACCCTTTCCATAAATTGGCAGAGGCTTATTATTCTTGATGTTATGAATACAAAGAGGAAGTAGCTTTTCAGGAAACTGATTCGGTCCGTAGTTATTGGAGCAGTTGGAGATTACTACAGGAAGTTTGTAAGTATTGGCATAAGCTCTCACAAAATGATCTGAACTTGCCTTTGAGGCTGAATATGGCGATTGAGGATCATAGGAGGTAGACTCTAAAAAGAAGCCTGTTTCCCCTAAAGAGCCATATACTTCGTCAGTAGAAATGTGGTAGAACCGCTTTCTATCGAAATTATCTGCCCAAATTCTTTTCGCTGAGTTTAGCAGATTGACAGTGCCTATTACATTGGTTCTAACGAAAGCCAAAGGGTCGGAGATAGATCTGTCTACATGAGACTCAGCTGCTAGGTGAACAACGCCATCGAACTGGTGTGTATCGAAAAGCTCATCGATAAAAGAGGCGTCTACAATGTCTCCTTTAACAAAAGTATAGTTAGGAGCTTCTTCAACATCTTTCAGTGTTTCTAAGTTGCCTGCATAAGTCAGCGCATCTAGATTGTAAATGTGGTAGTCTGAATATTTATTAACGAACAGTCTAACCACATGACTTCCGATAAATCCTGCGCCTCCTGTTATCAATAGCTTTTTCATGGTTGTTTTTTTTACTTAAAAGTACGGTCTATATAGAATCCTTAAAGGCAATTTAGTTGAATGCCAGCTTATGGAAAGGCGAATGGCAGAAAAATAACGTTAAACTATTTTGCCTAACGATCGTTTGTTTGGCGAAATGAAATTGATAAATTTCCACAAACTATAATAGATATGGAATTTGAGTTGAATGAAAATCAGCGCATGATCGCTGATATGATTAAAGACTTTGGGGAGAAGGAAATAGCTCCTTTCAGAAATGAATGGGACGATAAGCAAGAGTTCCCAGTTCATATTTTCAAAAAGTTCGGTGAGCTCGGTCTCATGGGGGTTTTGGTTCCTCAAGAATATGGAGGATCAGGCTTTACTTATGATGAGTACATCACTGTGGTGTCTGAAATCGCTAAAATAGATCCAGGAATAGGCCTTTCAGTGGCTGCGCACAATTCTCTTTGCACAGGCCATATTCTTCTTTTTGGTAATGAAGATCAGAAAAAAAAGTGGTTGCCGAAGCTAGCTACAGCAGAGTGGATTGGTGCTTGGGGCTTAACCGAGCCAAACACTGGTTCTGATGCTGGAAACATGAAGACTGTTGCCAAAAAAGACGGTAATGAGTGGGTGTTGAACGGAACCAAAAACTGGATTACCCATGGCAAGTCTGGAGATATTGCTGTAGTAATTGCCAGAACTGGTGAAGTAGGTGATTCTCATGGTATGACCGCTTTTGTGGTTGAAAGAGGAACAAAAGGATTTGAAGCAGGTAAAAAGGAAGATAAACTCGGAATGAGAACTTCAGAGACTGCCGAAATGATATTTGAAGACTGTCGTATTCCTGAAGAGAACCTTTTAGGAAATGTTGGTGAAGGATTTATTCAGGCAATGAAGATTCTAGATGGAGGAAGAATTTCAATTGCTGCTTTGAGTTTGGGTATTGCAGAAGGAGCCTTTGAAGCGGCTTTGGCTTACTCTCAAGAAAGACATCAGTTCAACCAGCCGATTTTCAACTTCCAAGGTATTTCATTCAAATTGGCAGATATGGCTACAGAGCTTGAGGCTGCTAAATTGTTGACTTACAGAGCGGCACAGTTGAAAAACGATGGTAAGCCAATGACAAAAGAGTCTGCCATGGCTAAGTATTTTGCCTCTGAGTGTGCTGTTTCCTTCTCAAATGAGGCTGTTCAAATTTTTGGAGGTTATGGCTATACTAAAGACTACCCTGTAGAGAAGTATTACAGAGACTCTAAGCTTTGCACTATTGGAGAAGGTACTTCAGAGATACAAAAACTGGTGATTTCCAGATCGTTATTGAAATAATTTTAATGACTAACATTGCATTCGGGTTTAATTGTATACCTTTGCAGCCCGAATGAGAGGAGGTGTTATTAAGTTATGATCGTAATTAACGTAAAAGAAAACGAATCAATCGACAAAGCGCTTAAGCGTTTCAAGAAGAAATTCGAAAGAACCGGAGTACTTAGAGAATTGAGATCTAGAACTCAATTTGAGAAGCCTTCCGTTACTCGCAGAACAGAGAAAATCAAGGCTGCATACAAGCAAAAGATGTACGCCAAAGAAAACTACTAATCCATTTCTTTAGTAGTTATAAATTATTATGTTAGTACTGTGTGTAAAGACGCAGTACTAGCATGATAGATTCCTTTCTTAGATACATATCATTCGAAAAACGGTACAGCCAACACACCGTTAAGTCGTACCAAAACGACTTAAATCAATTTGAGCAATACGCTCAGCAGCAATTCAACATTTCAAGTTTATCTGAGGCCACGCAGCTAATGATTCGTTCTTGGGTTTTATCCTTAATGGACGAAGGCACTTCGGCACGAACGGTCAATAGAAAGATTGCCTCACTGAGGTCGTTCTATAAATTCCTGCTCAAGCGAGAGTCTATAACCAAGGACCCTACACAGAAGATTAAGTCTTTAAAGGTGAAAAAGGAGTTGCCTGGCTTCGCTAATGAAGAAGAATTTTCTACTTTTTTAGATAGACTTGTTTTTGAAGATTCCTTTGAGGGGAAAACAGAACAAATTATTCTAGAATTACTTTATGGAACAGGCATTCGACTTTCGGAGCTTTTAGGACTCAAGGTTTCCGACTTTAAGTCCTCAGAGTCAACCATTAAGGTACTAGGAAAACGCAATAAAGAGCGCATAATCCCTGTTTCTAAGCGTTTGAATGAGTTGTTAAAAAATCTAATTGCTGAGAAAAATCATGTCTTTTCACACGATCAGAATTCATATTTGATCGTTAATAAGAATGGAGGGCAGGCATACCCGATGATGATCTACCGAATAGTTAGAAAGTACCTCAATCAGGTGCCGTCATTGGATAAGAAGAGCCCTCATGCGTTGCGCCATACTTTTGCAACCCACCTTTTAGATAAAGGAGCCGATTTGAATGCGGTGAAAGATTTATTAGGACATAGCAGTTTGGCGGCCACGCAAGTTTATACACATAACTCTTTGGAGAAGCTCAAGTCGGTTTTCGATCAGGCTCATCCAAAGGCATAAGTTTAACCCTTTAAATAATAGAAAGATGAAAGTACAAGTTCAATCACTCCACTTCGATGCAGATGCTAAGTTGATCGATTTTATCCAGAAGAAACTCGATAAGCTAGATACTTTTTATGATAGGACTATCGATGCAGAAGTAATTCTCAGATTGAATAATGAGGGTATTGAGAATAAGACAGTTGAGATTAAACTGAATATACCAGGTGAGCAGTTGTTTGCCACCAAAACCAATGGTTCGTTTGAAGCGGCTACAGACCACTGTACCGAAGCCCTAAGAAGACAAATTAAGAAACACAAAGAGAAAATGCTTGCGCATTAACTCGTGAACATATCCATAAAAAAAGCCCTGAATTTCAGGGCTTTTTTTGTTTAGAGACCGAATGCCTCTTTTACTTTATCTACGTAGTCTAGCTTTTCCCAGGTAAAGAGCTCTACTTCAAACTCCTTTGGTTGATTGCTAGCATTGATGAATGTCTTTTTCACCACTTCATTCTTTCTACCCATGTGGCCATAAGCAGCAGTTTCGGAATAAATAGGTGTTCTCAGGTTTAGTCGAGTCTCAATGGCGTAAGGTCTCATGTCGAATAATTCAGAAACCTTCTTAGCTATTTCGCCATCATTCATTCCCACTTTTGAAGTGCCATAGGTGTTGATGTAAATACCCATTGGTTCAACTACACCAATTGCGTAAGAAACCTGTACTAGAACCTCATCGGCAACGCCAGCGGCTACTAAATTTTTTGCAATATGTCTGGTGGCATAAGCCGCAGAACGGTCAACTTTCGATGGGTCTTTTCCTGAGAATGCACCACCACCGTGAGCGCCTTTTCCACCGTAGGTATCTACAATAATTTTACGGCCTGTTAAACCAGTATCGCCATGAGGGCCACCAATTACGAATTTACCTGTTGGGTTAATGTGATACTTGATATCATCGTTGAATAGCTTCTGAATATGATCTGGCAATAATGCTTTCACACGTGGGATTAAGATATTGATGATGTCAGACTTAATTTTAGCCAACATTGTATTTTCCTCATCAAAATCATCGTGCTGTGTAGAAACTACAATCGCATCGATTCTTGTGGGAACGTTGTCATCAGAATATTCAATAGTTACCTGAGACTTAGCGTCTGGTCTCAGATAGTTAATTTCTTTACCCTCTCTTCTTAAATCGGCTAATACCTGAAGAATTTTATGAGAAAGGTCTAATGCCAAAGGCATGTAGTTTTCAGTTTCGTTAGTTGCATAACCAAACATCATCCCTTGGTCACCTGCGCCTTGCTCTTCTTTAGAAGCTCTGTCAACTCCACGGTTGATGTCTTCAGACTGCTCGTGAATGGCAGAAAGTACACCACAAGATTTGCTGTCGAATTGATACTCGGCTTTCGTGTAGCCAATTTTCTCAATCATTTCTCTGGCAATTCTCTGAACGTCTAGGTAAGTGTTAGACTTTACCTCGCCTGCTAAAACCACTTGTCCTGTGGTAACCAAGGTTTCACAAGCAACTTTTGAGTCAGGATCGAAGGCCAAAAAGTTATCGATTAGCGCATCAGAAATCTGATCGGCTACTTTATCTGGGTGTCCTTCAGACACTGATTCTGAGGTAAATAGATATGGCATAATTTATTATTTAAGGCTGCAAAAATAGGTTTATAGTTAGAACTGTAAAAGGAAATTAGAGAACTCTAGTTTGCATAAAGCAAAAAGATGGTTGGTATCTTCTTGAGGTCTATTTCTTTGGCGTTCCATTTAGCAACCGATTTGGTTCTTATTAGTTCCTTTTCACCAGTAATATCTCTGGCCACACATAGGAATGAATCGGCTCGAGCCACTTTGATTATATCGAATAGTAAGGCTTCGTTCCTATATGGCGTGTCCATGAAAATCTGAGTCTGATCTTTTTCTTTCGACTCTTTTTCCAGTTGTCTAATCTTTTGCTGGCGCTCTTTTCTATCTATGGGTAAGTAACCATGAAAAGCGAATGATTGCCCGTTGAAGCCAGAAGCCATTAGAGCCATTAGAATCGAAGACGGGCCAACAAGCGGCTTGCATTTTATACCCAATTGCTGAGCCATGTGAACCAGTCTGGCTCCGGGATCGGCAACACCTGGACAACCGCTTTCAGAAATAACCCCAAGGTTTTTCCCTTCCAGAGCTATTTGAGCGATTTCGAAACAGTCTTCAAAGGAGGTTTTCTTATCGAGAATTCTGAAGTCTAGTTCTTCGATTGTCAAGCCAAGCTTGAGGCTGCTTACATACCTTCTGGCTGTTCTTAAGTCTTCAACGTAAAAGATGTCAGTCTCTAGAATGGCGCTCCTCACCTGAGCAGGAATAACATCTTCCTGTGTTTCAGCAGAGATTACATTAGGTATAAGGTATACGACTCCTTTTTCCATCTTAATTGAGAAATGAGTTAATCAATTCGAAGAATTCATCTGGCTTTTCGGCATGTAACCAGTGACCAGCACCATCTATTGTTTCCAGCTGAGAATTAGTGAAGATGGAATGAATCATATTGGCATCATCATTCGTAATGTAGTCCGAATTGCCACCTCTCACAAATAGAGTAGGCTTTTCAAAAGTTGCATTTTGGTTAAGTGCTTTGCCTACTTCTTCTATGTTTTTGGCAATTACATCCAAGTTCATTTTCCAGCTGAAGCCGCTTTTATCTCGAGCCAAGTTTTTCAACAAAAATTGTCTAATTCCAAAATCGGTTATTTGTTTCGATAAAATATCGTCTGCTTCGTTCCTAGATTTTATTTCATTGACAGGCACAGAATAGAATCCTTTGAGAATTGTCTGATGATGAACTGGGTAAAACTTCGGACCGATATCAGCAACGATTAGCTTCTCAACTTTTTCTGGGTACTGAATGGCAAATTGCATCGCAGTTTTGCCTCCCATTGAATGACCTAAAATAGTGGCCTTAGTGATTTTGAGGTGGCTAAGTAGCTTTTGTAAATCCTTCGCCATTACTGAGTAGTTAAACTCATCGGCATGAAATGATTGCCCATGGTTTCGCTGGTCTACAAGGATAACCTGACGATCCTCGGCCCATTTTTTACCTAAGGTCATCCAGTTGTCTAGTGAGCCGAAAAGCCCATGAAGAATTACAAGAGGCTCTCCCTCTCCAAGCATTTTATGATTCAGTAATGTCATACTTTGAGTGCTCTCAAATAAAGTTGAATGGTGTTTTCTAGTCCATAGTACAGCGCATCGCAAATGAGTGCGTGTCCAATGGATACTTCATCTATATAAGGAATTGTTTTTACTAAGTAGTTCAGGTTGTCTAGGTCTAAATCGTGGCCTGCATTGATACCAATACCATATTCATGTGCTTTAGCGGCAGCGGAGGCATATTTAGCTATGGCTTCTTCAGGGTTCTTTTTGAAACCTGTAGCATACATCTCCGTGTAGAGCTCAATTCTGTCTGTACCTAAAGCATGCGCACCTTCAATAATTTCTATCTCAGGCTCCACAAAAATAGAAACCCTTATGCCCATAGCTTTTATCTGCTCAATGATGGGCTTTAATTCATCTGCTCGGTTAATGGTATCCCAACCTGCATTAGAGGTTAAAACGTGGGGAGGGTCTGGAACCAGTGTTGCTTGGTTTGGCTTTACTTCGTCCAAAATTTTTAGAAATCTATCGTCTGGAAAACCCTCAATGTTGAATTCAGTGGTAACCACATCCTTCAGATCATAGACATCTTTAGTAGTAATGTGTCTTTCATCTGGCCTTGGGTGAATGGTAATTCCCTGCGCCCCAAATCTCTCCGCATCTTTAGCTACCTGCACTACATTCGGGTTGTTTCCTCCTCTTGCATTTCTAATAGTAGCTACCTTATTGATGTTCACACTTAGTCTAGTCATTCAAATTGGCTTTATTGCATAACTTTGTGCGCAAGTTAATGATTTCAAATCTCTGAATAATATTTCATCATGAGCCTAAAACAGCAAATTGACTCCGATATCAAGAAAGCCATGTTGGCTAAAAATAAGGAAGAGTTAAAAGCACTTCGATCTATAAAATCAATGATTCTTTTGGCAGAAACAGATAAAGGTAGTGGGGGAGAAGTATCTTCTGATGCCGAAATGAAACTCTTGGCCAAAGCTGTAAAGCAGAGAAAAGATTCTGCTGCTATTTATAAAGAACAAGGAAGAGAAGACCTTTACAAGGTTGAAATGGACGAAGCTGAAGTAATTGAGCGTTACCTTCCAAAACAGCTTTCTGAAGAGGAATTAAAATCTGAGTTGCAAAAAATTATCGCAGAAGTAGGAGCCACTGGCCCTCAAGACATGGGTAAAGTAATGGGTGCTTCTACAAAAGCATTGGCTGGTAAAGCCGATGGAAAAGCTATCTCTAGCATGGTAAAAACTTTGCTGACTCAGTAATTGAAAACCTTAGACATCATCTTGTTAATTCCTTTGATCTTTGGAGCTGTGTTGGGTTTCAGGAAAGGACTTTTGCTTGAGATTTTTGGTGTCTTAGCTTTTGTGCTAGCTATTATTGGTGGGTTTAAGCTGATGGAAACGGGCATGGTTTATTTGTCCGAATATTTTGAGGATTTTGATCAGCTTTTACCCTTCATTTCATTTTTGGTCATATTTCTGGCCATAATTATACTGGTGAACATGTTGGGCAAACTGCTCAAGAAGATGATTGATTTAACGCTTCTTGGTGGTTTCGATAAGTTTGCTGGAGCTATTCTTGGCTTAGTTAAGTGGGCTATTGGAGTGAGTATTTTGCTTTGGCTAGTCAACAATTTTGGAATTGAGCTACCTGGTCAGGAAGAGGAATTGGTACTTTATCCGTTCCTAACTGAACTTGGCCCAAAGCTTATTGCTAGCCTCGATGTGGTGCTTCCATTTGCCCAAGAAATGCTCGATTCTATCAAAGAATTACTCTCTCCAGCTTGATCCTCCTAGTAGATAATTACGATTCGTTTACTTACAACTTAGTAGACTATTTCCAACAATTGAATGTTGAGGTAGATGTGCTGAGAAATGACCAGCCCTTTGATAAATTCTTTGAGAAAGAATATTCTGGAGTTGTTCTTTCGCCCGGTCCAGAAACGCCAGAAACTGCGGGCCAGCTTTTAAAAATTGCAAAGAGCTTTGTTGGAAAGACTCCCATTTTAGGGATTTGTCTTGGTCATCAGGCTTTAGGTATACTGCAAGGCGCTAAGTTGACTAAAGCAATTAGGCCTATGCATGGTAAGCTTTCAGCCATTCGTACAGAGGAAAGCATCGTTTTTAGCGGCTTGCCAGAAACATTCAATGTAGTTCGTTATCACTCTTTGGTTTTGAAAGATCTACCAGAAGGTTTCAAGATAACGGCTAAAACAGTCGAGAAAGAAATAATGGCAATGGAGTCTGAAGCCCTAATGTTGAGCGGCATTCAGTTTCACCCTGAGGCAGTTCTGACAGAATACGGAATAGAAATGCTTAGAAATTGGGCTAGTTTTTATAATATTGTTTGAACTGCCCTAGTGGAAAAAGTAGAACTTTCGGCCACTTAACAGTGTTGAGATAACCGATATGGTAGCAGCAGACTTAGTAAATCACATGATTCCACCTTTGAAACCAACAGACGATGGCGAAAAAGCCATTATTTGGATGGAAGAGCTGCGAACGAATCAGTTGCCAGTCATTGAGAAGGGAAAGTTTCTAGGCTTCATTTCAGAAGACATTATTCTTGACGATAACGACCCTAAAAAGCTAGTTAGAGATTATGAGCTAGAAGATTTGGGGTGTATGGTTACAGAACACCAACATTTTTATGACATCATAAGAATGGCATCTGATTGTGATTCTCAAATGGTGGCGGTGCTTTCGGCTGAAGGAGGTTTTTTAGGAGTAGTTGGTATTGAAGACACAATTAAGGCCATTGCAGACTCTACTGCTGTCCAAGATCAGGGGGCAATTTTAGTGCTTTTAGTGAGTTACAGAGATTATTCTTTGGCAGAAATTTCACGCTTGGTGGAAGGAGAAAATGCCAGAGTACTAAGTGTAACAGTCAATAGAGACATATCCGATAACTCTATGCTCAGAGTTACGTTGAAAATCAATCAAACAGAGGTATCACACATAGCCGCGTCTTTAGAAAGGTTTGGCTACAGAATTATTGGTAGGTTTCAAGAAGAAGAAACAAAAACCAATGACAGAGAAAGGTATGATCTGCTTATGAAGTACCTCAATATCTAATGTAATCCATGAAAATAGCCATACACGGAAAAAGCACAGGGCCTGAAGCTCAAGGCTGTATTTCCGACATTATAGAACATCTTCAGCAAGATGGCATTCACCTAAGTATTTCAGAGGAGTATAAAAAAGACTTAAACGAAAGAGAGTTCAGTACTCATGGATTAAAATCGTTTAGAAGAGGAGAAGACCTCTCCGATTATGATTTTGTTTTAAGTTTAGGAGGAGATGGTACAATACTAGATACCATTACTTATACTAATGATGCAGAAACGCCAATTGTTGGTATCAACCTCGGTAGATTGGGTTTTTTGGCAACAATTCCTAGAAACGATATACAATCTGCCTTAAATAAGTTAGTGGCGGGCACCTACGATATAGAAAATAGGTCTCTAATTCATGTAGACTCCAATAGAGGCCTATTTGAGCCATTTAACTTTGGGTTAAATGAACTCACCATTGTTAAAAAGGAAACCTCATCCATGATTGTGGTTCACACCTATGTAGATGGTGACTACTTAAATTCTTATTGGGCCGATGGCCTTATAGTTTCTACCCCTACAGGGTCTACAGGCTATTCTCTTAGCTGCGGAGGACCTCTTATTCATCCGAGTCTAAAGAATTTTATTATTACTCCAGTCTGTCCTCATAATCTTAATGTTAGGCCAATAATTCTTTCAGATAGAAGTGAGATTACCTTTGAAATTGAAGGAAGAAGTAGTCAGTTTATGGTTTCTTTAGACTCTCGATCTCAGAGTGTAGACGATTCGGTAGAAATTTCCGTTAAGAGAGAAGAATTCGAAGCAAAGCTCGTTCGATTCCCAGAGACACGGTACTTTGACACTTTGCGACAGAAGCTAAATTGGGGCTTAGATGCCCGAAATTGACTTAACAATATTTAACTCAACCACTACTAAACATAAAACTCTCTTTGTCTAGCTTGCGCTCATATCGTACGGATATTCTGTCTTTTAAGAAGTTCTTGCTGTTTCTATGCTTTGGGCTTGCTTCGCTCAGTGCGAAAGCTCAAATGTCAGAGATAGGTATTGAAATAGGCGCCAATAACTACATTGGAGATGTTGTGCGCAAATACGATTTCAGCAACAATGCCCTTGGCGGACAGTTTTTCATCAGAAGGCATATCAATGATGGTGTGAGCTATAGAATCTCTGCCGGTATTGGTAAAATTAAAGGTGTCGATGATGAAGCTTTTGACGTGTTTTCAGCTAATAGAGCAGCCTCTTTTGATGGGAGTTTTCTTATGACAGACCTTTTGTTGGAGTATCATTTTCTGAACTATAGAAATGATAAGCTTCAACAGTTTTGGAGTCCTTATGTTTTTTTTGGTGCAGGTTTGTATCGCATGGAAGGGCAAGACCAAGACTTCAACAACTATAATACTGGAATGAATTTCAGAATACCTGTTGGAGTAGGAGTGAAGTTAAGGCTCGACAGAAGATGGGTCTTAGGAATTTCAACTTCTGCCATAAAAACCAACTCCGACTTAATAGATAACGTTTCGGCCAATAGCCCAAATATTAAGAACTATAGAGGTGGTAATCCTAACGATGACGATTGGATGTTCAATACCTCCATTTCCTTGAGTTATACTTTCTATAAAATTGTCTGTTGGAAGCCCTTCTTCTAACCTAGTTGACAAAGAGAACATTAGCATTTAAAAAGCTGGTTCATTTTTGTACCTTCGCACTCGCATTTTCGAGAAGTGTGTAGATGAAGGAAAATATCAGGCAGGAAAGTCTTCCTAAGCACATAGCAGTAATCATGGATGGTAATGGCCGCTGGGCCAAGAAAAAAGGTGCTGCCCGAGTATTTGGGCATAAAAATGCCATCAAAGCTGTTCGCGATGTTACAGAAGGATGTGCCGAATTAGGCGTTGAGTACTTAACTCTTTACGCCTTTTCCACAGAAAATTGGAACAGACCTAAACTAGAAGTAACTGCTCTAATGGAGCTTTTAGTTTCAACACTGAGCAGTGAAATCAAGACCTTAATGGACAATGATATCAGATTAGATACCATTGGAGATAAAGCTAGCTTGCCACCAAAGTGTCAGAAACAGCTGGCAGAAGCCATTGCAAAAACAAGTGGAAACAGCCGCATGACCTTAGTGCTAGCTTTGAGCTACAGTGGAAAATGGGACATCACCCAAGCCACTAAGCGCATAGCCGAAGAGGTGAAGGAAGGTAAGCTAGAAGCTGAAGACATAGCACAAAGTACAATAGATAAGTATTTGGTTACCTCAGGAACTCCAGATCCTGAGTTGTTAATAAGAACAAGTGGAGAACAGAGAATTAGTAACTTTTTGCTTTGGCAGATGGCTTACACCGAGTTCTTTATAACGGATACGCTCTGGCCTGATTTCAGAAAAGAGCACTTGTATGAGGCTATAGTCTCATACCAAGAAAGAGAAAGAAGATTTGGAAAAACTAGCGAGCAGATAAAGAAGTGAGTTCGGGAATGAGAAAAGTAATAGTAGCTATATGCCTCCTTATGCTTGCCTTTGGCAGTGCTATGGCTCAAGTGAGATATGGGGTAAATGCTGGCGAAGGTGTTCAAATCGATTATTCAAATCCTAAAGTTTTTGAGGTAGCAGACATTAAGTTCACTGGGCTAAATGTATTGGACGAAAGAGCTTTGACCTCTTTTGCAGGAATAAAAGTGGGCGATAGAATTGCTATTCCAGGCCGCCAAGTTTCTGATGCTATTAAAAAATTGTGGAATCAGGGAATCATTGCAGACGTACAATTTTGGTTAACAAAAACTGAAGGAGACAGAGCCTTTATTGAGGTAAGAATTACGGAGCGCCCAAGAATTCTAAGATACAGAGTATCAGGTGTTGGCTCTGGTCAAGCCTCGGAGTTAGAAGAGCAGCTGAATGTAAAGGGTAAGGTGGCTAGTTCGGCCTTGATAAAAAACTCTGAGTTGGTAATTAAGAAATACTACATCGAAAAAGGTTTTTTGAATGTTGCAGTAAAAACGGAGCAAAATGCAGATAGCCTTCTAACAGATGGAGTTGGATTAAACTTTATAGTTGATACAAAGGGTAAAGTCAAAATCAATAAGATTGAGTTTGATGGCAACGAAGCCTTTGATGATGGTAGGTTAAAGAAAGCTTTAAAGAACACCAAGGAAAAACCTCGTTTTTGGCTCATAAACCGCTTATTCGAACAGGTTTTCAACACTAGACCTAATACAATTGGCGATTACTTCGATAGTACTTATGAGGTGTCTAACCGCGACTTCAAGGAGTTTATTAATGACAATGTTAAGCTCAATTTTTTAAAGAGCTCCAAGTTTATAGAGGCTCAGTATAAGGAAGACAAGAACTCTCTGATCAACTTTTATAACTCTAAAGGTTATAGAGATGCGGAAGTGGTTAGTGACAGTGTTACTAAGTTAAACGATGACTTCATTAACCTAGACATTAAGGTAGATGAAGGAAGCAGGTATTATATAAGAGATATTGACTGGGTTGGTAATTTCAAGTATACGGATGAATTCTTGACTGAAAAATTGGGGATTGAAAAAGGTGATGTATACAACCGTCAAAAAATTGAGCAGAGAACTCAGTTCGATAACGAAAATGGGGATGATATAATGTCTCTTTACCAAGATGATGGTTACCTATTCTTTAGCCTAGAAGTTGTAGAAGTTAGAGCTGAGAATGATTCCATCGACCTTGAGATGAGAATGTATGAAGGTGAGCAGGCTACTATTAAGAGAATTATTCTGAAGGGTAATGATAGAACATCTGATCATGTAGTTCTTCGCGAAATTAGAACGCTGCCAGGCCAGAAATATAGTAGAAGAGACTTAATTAGAACTATTCGTGAGTTAGGCCAATTAGGATACTTCGATCCGGAGCAGATAAATCCTCAACCAATTCCTAATATTCAAGAAGGAACGGTTGACATCATATTTACTTTAGTAGAAAAGTCATCAGATCAGATTCAATTGTCCGGTGGTTTTGGTGGTCCATTTGGCTTTGTGGGAACCGTTGGTCTGTCACTCAACAACTTCTCAGTTAAAAATATTGGTGATTGGGATAAATGGAGGCCTTACCCTAGTGGTGACGGGCAAAAACTTTCCTTGCAAGTTCAATCGAATGGTAGAAGGTTCAGAAATTATAGCATGGTGTTTTCAGAACCCTGGTTAGGCGGAAGAAAACCTAATAATTTCACAGTTAGCCTTAATAGAACAGTAAACAGAAGTATTGATTTTTTCAACGATAATGAGGTTCTAGGTTTCTTAAAGGCAACAGGGTTCTCTGTTGGATTAGGAAGAAGATTGACTTGGCCAGATGATTATTTTCAGGTTCAGAATAGTATCAGGTATCAGTTATATGAGGTTTCTAATTTTGGAAATACGCTTGGCTTCACAAGTGGAAGGTCTCACAGCTTAACGTTCAATACTACCATTTCTAGAAGTAATATAGATCAGCCTACTTATCCATCTTACGGTTCTCAATTTACCTTCTCGATTAATGCTACTCCACCGTGGTCTGTTATTAGCCCAGATGATTACAATCCTGAAATGACCGAAAGCGAAAGATATAAAAGAGTAGAATATCACAAGTGGATGTTAGACTACTCCATGTTCCTTCCTTTAGGACCTAAGTTTGTATTCAATGCTAGAGCTCATTTAGGCTTCATTGGTACTTACTCAAGCAGAACAGATTCTGGACCTTTTGAGAGGTTCTTGTTGGGTGGTAACGGATTAAATGGTGCAAATAACTTTATAATTGGACAGGACATAATTGCGTTAAGAGGGTATGAAGATAACGTGATTGACCCTGTTGACCCCGTAACCGGATTTAGAGGAGGTATCATTTACAACAAGTTTACTGCAGAACTGAGGTATCCAGTTTCTAAGGCTCCAACTTCTACTATTTATTTGTTGGCCTTCGGAGAAGCAGGAAATGCTTGGATAGACTTTAGTGAGTACTCTCCAAGAGACCTATTTAGATCGGCAGGTGTAGGTGCTAGAGTATTCTTACCAGCGTTTGGATTATTAGGAATTGATTGGGCTTATGGTTTTGATTCTGATGATTCTTTAAGCCCGGCTGTAGTTGGTGGTTCGCAGGTGCATTTCACTATCGGACAACAAATTAGATAGGCCATGTACAAATTATTAACTACGGTAGCATTATTGGTGATAATCTCTAATTTTGCGCTGGCTCAAGGCAACGGCTATGGGCAAAAAATAGGGCATTTCGATTCTGAATATGTCTTAAATCAACTTCCTGAATACGCTGAAAAAACCAAAGAACTAGAAGCTCTAGCCAAGACCTATGATAAAGAGGTACGGAGTTTGTATGATGAGCTAGAGAAAATGAGAGCTGAGTTAAGAGCAAACGAGGTTTTGCTCACGCCAGCAATGATAGAAGAAAGGAAAGAGGCGATTGAGGCCAAAAATCAAGAGGCTTTAAACAAAAACACTGAGCTTTTTGGTTTTGACGGGCTCTACTACAAAAAGGTAGAGGAGTTGCTAACCCCTCTGAGGACCAAAGTAAATTTGGCAGTAGAGGTGATAGCTAAAAAGCATGGCTTGGATTACATATTCGATAAGGCAGAGTCTATTGGGATGATATTTAGCAATCCAGTCCATGATTATACAGAGTTTATTTTAGAAGAAATGAAAGCTCAACAAAAAGGAAACTAAAACATTAAATAAGTAAAGATGAAGCGTAAATTTTTAGTGATGGTGGCCTTAGTCCTAATGACTACGGCAGTAAAGGCTCAGGGAACAAAAATTGGATATACATTCCTAGAGTATATCGTGTTTAACATGCCTGAAATGGAGAGTATAAACTCCGATTTGGAAACTTATTACGGTCAGTTACAGGCCCAAATCCAAGCCAAGCAAAAAGATCTAGAAACGAAGTATCAACAGCTTCAGCAAATGGCTCAGCAGCCAAATGCTAATCAGGTTGTATTACAAGAAAAAGAAAATGAATTCCTTACTCTTCAGGATCAACTTCAAAAGTTTTCTGCTCAGGCAGAACAAGCTTACGGTGTAAAGCAGGCTGAAAAAATCAACCCTATTTACAATAAAGTTCAAGACGCTATTGAGGCTGTTAGAAAAGAGAACGGATATGCAATGATTATTAACTCTAAAGCAGGAGCCTCAGCAGGTATTGTTCTAGCTTCTGATGAGTCTTTGAATATCACAGAACTTGTGTTTAAAAAGCTAGGTGTACCTATGCCTGAACAAGCTCCAGAAGAGAGTGCAGCTCCAACTACTGGCAACGGAAATAATTAATAATCATATTTAGATATTGATTGAAACCTCTTCTTGCGAAGGGGTTTTTTTATTTTAGGCCTATGTTAAATCCGCTTAAAACAGGTGATAAGGTTGCTATAGTTGCTACTGCTAAAAGACTTGAAAAGTCTATAGAGGAAGCTATTTCAATTATTGAAAGTTGGGGCCTGAAGGTAGTGCTGGGAACTCATGTAATGGGTACTGATGAATACTGGGCTGCAAGCAATGAGCATAGGCTTTCTGATTTACAAGAGGCATTAGACAGTTCTGAAGTTGAAGCCATCATATTTGCTCGAGGTGGCTATGGAACAACAAAGATTTTGGACCAGGTAGACTTTTCTACATTTCGGGCTAATCCTAAATGGACGGTTGGGTTCAGTGATTTATCTAGTTTTCTTCTACAGACCGGTACAATGGGTGTTCCGTCAGTTCATGGGCCCATGGCTTATACCATCGGAAATGATGATGAGTCAGATGAACAACTTAGGCAACTGCTGTTTGGAGAGAGGAGCTTCAGTGCATCTTTATCGGCCAATGAGTCGACAAAACAAGGCCAGGTTGAAGGTCAAATTACTGGTGGTAATTTGTATTTGATCTGCGAGTCAATTGGAGCGAAAAATGAGATAGATACAGATGGAAAAGTGCTCTTCCTTGAAGAGGTTGGAGAAGACTTTTATGCAGTAGACCGAATGCTCAATAAGCTAAAAAGGATTGGTAAATTTGAAAACCTCAAAGGCGTTTTGGTTGGTGATTTCACTAATGTGAGAGACTCTAACGGTTACTTTACAAGAAGCTTGAATGAGCTTATTCTTTCTTATTTTGATGATCTAGAGTGTCCAATTGCTTTTGGTTTTCCTGCAGGGCATGAAGCCAAGAATATTCCTTTAGTGTTTCATCAAAACGCTAGGATTCATATTTGTGAGGGAAGCATATTAATTAAGTATTTAGATTAAGAACCCTGCGGCTAAACCAGCTAGAATAATTAGTGGCGGTGGTATTTTGGTGTAAGTAAGGAGTAAGAAAGTACCTATTACTACCGTCACGTTGAGCACAGAATTATCTATTGGTTCAAAAAGCAAAAAGGCTGCTGAGGCCACCATGCCGGCACTGGCAGCATGGATGCCTTCTAAAGATGCTCTTACCACCCGATATTTCTTCAGGCTATCCCAAAATCGAATTACAAAGAAGATTAGAAATGTTCCTGGAAGAAATATGCCGCAAGCGGCTATGAAGCCACCGAGTATTTGAGCACCAAGCCCTAAATCTCTTACAGATAGTGCACCTACAAATGAGCTAACAGAAAACGTAGGGCCAGGTACAGCTTGTACCATGGCTAAGCCTGACAAAAATTCTTCAGAGCTTAAGTATCCTTTAAACTCTACAAACTCCTTATTGAGGAAAGGAATGAGTACCTGTCCACCACCAAAAATTAAACTACCGTTACGATAGAAGTTTTCGAAGAGTAAAACTATTCTGTCTTGAGTGAAAGCACCAAGGAGCGCAGCCGCAATGAGTACAAGTCCCCAAAGTGTAAAATTCCCCCATTTGATTTTGACCTTCTCCTTCACCTCAATTTCTTGCTTTTTGTACTTGAAGGCAGTTAAGCAGCCAGCAAATACGAGTACAATAGGAAGTGCAGCAGGCTTAGAAATAAAGTAAGTGACAATAGCAGAAAGTGCCATAAGCGCCCCTGCAGTTTTGGTAGTCACCATCTTGGAGGCTATGATGTAAGCTCCATAACTGATGAACCCTACAGCCATGGGCTGAATAAACTTGGTGAACTCCAGACTGAAGTTTTTGGTCTGATAATTATCTACCAAAATGGCTGCTGTAGTCATTATGGCTACGGCAGGGAGCATCCATACCAAGAGAGTGAGGTAGGCTAGATTGGCCTTACCAATTCGGAAGCCAATGGCTGTAATTGTTTGTGTAGAAGTGGGGCCTGGTAGTATCTGACAAAGCGCATAAAGCTCCATCAATTCTTCTTCAGAAATGTAGCCACGCTTTTTAACCATAATGTTTAAAAGCATGGCCAAATGAGCTTGAGGGCCACCAAATGCACTGATGGCCAATATGAATACATCTTTTAAAAAGATGAAATACCGGATGCGCTTAACCGCTCCCAATTTCTATTTCTTTCGGAGACCTATTTCACGAAGACGCTCTTCCAAAAACTCGCCTGCTGTAATGTCATTGTAAAGCTTCGGATGATCTGCATCTATACAGTTCTCTAGACAGGTCAAGTCCATTTCTGAGCGCGGATGCATAAAGAATGGAATTGAAAAGCGGCTGGTACCCATTTTCTCCTTAGGAGGGTTAACCACTCGATGAATTGTAGACTTAAGTTTGTTATTGGTATGTCTGGAAAGCATATCTCCAACATTTACCACTAATTGCTCAGGTAAAGCGGTAATCGGAATCCACTCTCCATCATTTCTCAATACCTGAAGACCATCGGCACTAGCTCCCATTAACAAAGTAATCAAGTTGATGTCGCCATGCTCAGCCGCTCTTACCGCATCTGCCGGAACTTCATCAGGATTTTCTATTGGGAAGTAATGAATTGGCCTTAGAATACTGTTACCATTATGGACTTTGCTATCGAAGTAATGCTCATCTAGTCCTAAATAAAGGGCTATAGCCTGAAGCATTTTTATTCCCGCAGCTTCTAGTGTTTTATAAACTTCCAGCCCAATTGCTTCCATTTCAGGAAGTTCATCTGGCCAGATATTGTCTGGATATTGCTCCTTGATTGGGTCGTTGTCCGTTACATGTTGGCCTACATGGTAGAATTCCTTCAAGTCGCCAGTGCTTCTACCTTTAGCGTGCTCTTTTCCTTTACCGATATATCCTCGTTGACCGGCAAGCTCAGGCACTTCATACTTCTGCTTTACCTCATCTGGTAAGGCAAAGAATTTCTGAATGGTAGCATATAGCTTTTCGGTCATTTCATCAGTTAAGCCGTGGTTTTTAATGGCCACAAAACCAATGTTGTTATAAGCGTCTCCCAAGGCTTGCACAAAAGCTGCCTTTTGCTCGGGAGTTCCTTTCGTGAAATGCGCCAAATCTAAAGATGGCACTTCGTCATAAAGTATTGAGCTCATGTAATTATCGTTTGAAGTCTAAAATAAGCAATAAACGTTGAAATCAGCTAGTCATAACTGTTTTCAATACTTCTAAGGATTTGATTTCCTTCAGTGTATCTGTGTGTGCTCGATAAAACTTAATGATATGATCCAATACATCGCGTCTGAAAGTATTCGGGATTGAAATATTGGCTCCAATGTTTTCATTCATTAATCGGTCTAATAAAGCCAATTCATTTTCTACCAAACTATAATGAAAACCGGCTTCTTCTAGTTGGTAAATCAGGTCTTTACCATTCTCAGGGCCAAAGCCTAAGAAGTTGGTAGACTTGAGTAAGAGCTGTAGGTGGAAGTTGTTGAAACGTTCCTCCTGATGATCGAAATAGATGAAAGATTGCTCCATAAACTGATAAAGTGGTTCGTTTTCAGACTCGTTCCGTAAGACTTTGCTAAACACCTCCATCAAGAAAATACCAATGGCTCTTTTAGTTGGGTCGAAGGGAATAGACGTGTAGCTTACTGAGAACTTAGCTTCTGAAATTCGCTGAATATCTTTCTCTGGTTTATGATAAACCACCATATCTAGCAACGAAAGTGGCTGATACAAAGCTGTTTTCCCTTTCGCCTTTTTGCTGCGAACTCCATTAACAATGTATGACTGCATGCCGAATTTTCTCGTGAAAATTCTGGCAATAATTGAGGTCTCACTGTATTTAATAGTACCTAAAACGATGCCTTGAGTATGATGCAGCATTAGATGATAACAATTTTCGCTACGTAGGTTTCAAGCCCGTCTTGGCTAGAGCTGAAAACCAGATAAACTCCTGATTTTACTCTTGCGTTATTCAAATCTCTTGCGTTCCAGATGGCTGTGCTGCCATTGGCTTGTACTTCTTTCACCAGTTTGCCCGAAACATCGGTGATCTTGAGCTGAGCATTATTCACTAAGCCTTCAATTACTATTTGCCCAGTAAAGCTTGGTGCTACTGGGTTAGGGTAGACTTTCACGTTTTGGTGCTCATCTGTACCAATTGTGGCATCACTTCTAAAGCTGATGGCTCCTTTGTCGGTGGTAATCAATACTTCACCCGAAACAGGTTCTATGGCAAGAGAAAGAATGTTATTTGATGGTAATGGGCTATTGTTGATAGTGAAATGATAGATCAGTTCTTCACCCGTTTCAGAAAAAAGCCAGATGCCATTGCTTCTGGTGCCAAACCATTTTCTGTTGGCTGGGTCTATTCCAATATCTGTTATGTATTCGTTTCTCAGTAGTAGTCGATTTTCAAAAATTGGTACCGATGCTGTCAATGAGCCGCCTTCAAGAATGCCGTATGGGTTAGTGAAAAAGGCTATGCCTTGGCTTGTAGCCACCCAGACAAAAAAGTCTTGGTCTAGCTCAATATCTGTGACTACATTGCTAGAAAGCCCACCTTGTCCACCATTTAAGTTTAAGTATCTCTCTCGGTTGGAGGTTTCGTTATAGACAACAATTCCACCACCCTCATTGGGATCAACCGAAAGCCATTTATCTCCGTTTGGGCCAATGAAAATATCGGTCGTGTATCTGGCAAATGGATGACCAGGGCTTTGATTTTCCCAGCTGTTGTTGCTCGGATTGAAGGAAAATACACTGTTGTCTCTATTGTAGAAGCTCACCCAAATCAGTCCATCTTCGTCTGTGGTAATTGACGATAAATTGTAGCTGCCATTGATTGAGACAGGCCCTGAATTTGAAGAGATAAGAGCTTCTGAATTCCCTGCCAGATTAGTTTTGAAAAGCCCTTGATCGTAGGAAGCAAGGTAGATTTCATCGTTCAATTCAGCTAAGTCGATGATCTGACCAATCGGTTCACCTGTTATAGAAGGTTTGATGTTCAGCCAATTTCTGTCTTCGTGGTTATATAAGCTGAAGCTGTTTTCTTCATTTAAATCTGAGAAGGTTGATGTGTTTAAATAGATTTTGCTGCCAAATAGTTCAGCATTGTAGGAAAGGTCGGATGTTGGACCATCCAAAGTGTAGATTCCAGTTTCTGAAGCACCTTTAATAAGTCGTTGCAGAGACAAACCATCTGTAGCAACCCATATAAATGAACCATCATTTAAGACATCATTGATTCTTGTTCCATCTCCTTCAATGTTGTAGATACTTTCTAGAGATGATTCAGTCAGATTCAGTACTTGCGTTTCCGTACTCACTAGAACTTCGTTGCCTAAACTTTCCAAGTGTGTTATGGGTGAAGAAAGGTTCTGGTAAAATATCCAGTTCCCATTTTCGCGTTTGAAAAGGTCGCTATCACTTGCTGCGAAAAGGCCAAAACTAGTTTGTATAATATTCGAGAAGGCTAAGCCAGATAAGCTTCTTTGCCAATTATTAAAGTCTTGTCGATTGATGCTAGAAGCTAAACTAGCAGCCAAAAGACCATCGGCCGTAGCAGCAAAAATACTATCGTTATATATCAGAACCTGATTGATGGAAAGAGGCTTTCCTTCTTGGCCAAGGTTCTGATATGCCTCAGTAATTTCATCTCGGTCAATATTGTAGACAATTACGCCAAGGTCCCCTGCAAAGTAGATGTCACGGCTATTATTAGTGATAGATCTAAACCGTTTGGATTGGGTAGTTTCGAAGTCTTTAACGGTGCTCAGGTTTTTAATTTCTGAGTCTGAAACAAAGTCTATATTACCATTTTGGTAGCCAATAATGAGTGTTGCACCATCAGGCATCAGGCCTAATGCGCCCACACTAACGTCATTTAGGCCATTGATTTTTGTGAGTTTGCTCAAGCTACCTTCTGCCCTGTCTATGGCAAAAATGGTATTTTCTGTAGCAGCATACAGGCTTGAATTACCTTTTACAATGCTTTTTACGTCAGTATAACTAAAGTTCGATCGCCAACCGAGAACGGGTGTGTTTTGTGCTTTAATATGCTGAAAGGACACAATGAGAATTACCCAAAGTGTAAAGAAGCTACTTTTTCTCACTCGCTTTTTTCTGCTTTTCTTTCTCTCTTTGGCCCTCGTAAAAGTACTTTCTGTTCCTCGCCTGATAGATGTCTTGTTCACCCAATTCAACCGTTTTTTCACTATCGGTTAACTTGAAAGAGAACGAAGCTAATGAACCACTTACAGCACAAATGGCGTGTAGTTTGGTCACAAACTCAGCGATAGCAAGCAGGTAAGGCATTGGGCCAAAGGGTTTTCCGTTGGCGTCCATGTCTAAGCCAGCAACAATTACACGTTTTCCATTATTGGCCAGTTTTCTACATACGTCTACCACCTCTTCGTCAAAGAATTGCGCCTCATCTACTCCAATTACATCGCTATCTCCGGCTAATAGTAGAATATCTGAGGCAAACTGAACAGGTGTTGACCTGATAGCTGTCTTATTATGAGACACCACATCTTCATCGTCATAACGCGTATCTACTGCTGGCTTAAAAATTTCCACTTTTTGCTTAGCAATAGTGGCTCGTCTCAGCCTTCTGATCAGCTCTTCGGTTTTACCCGAAAACATACAGCCACAGATTACCTCAATGCTGCCTGTGGTGTGTTCGCCAGGAATGTTACTTTGTGGTTCAAGAAACATACTAATCAGTATAGGTTATATGTGGAAACTTATTGGCATCGGCTACACTAACTTCAATATCATCTTGAAGCGTGTTTTGACAGGCCAATCGTTCATTTTCCTTTAATCTACCTAAATCGAGGAACTTTTGCTCATTCTCACTTGGCTCTCCAAACTGTTCTAGTCCTTTATGAATCACCAGTTTACAGGTGGTGCACCTTCCTTTGGCTCCACAAGCAAACATCCAGTCTATCTGATTGTCTTGAATAATCTTAAGAATTGAATCGTTACTAGATGGAACATCAATGAGTGTATTATTCAAATTTCGGATCAGGATTTTGGGCATTATGCTTAATTTAACTTTGAAAAACTGCCATACATGCTTTATCAACTAAAACAGTCTCAAATACCTACAGTAAGCCAGAAAATTGGCGAAACCATTTGTGATAAAACCTTTCAAAATTATACAAAAATAGATGGCGAACATCTGATTTCATTGACCAATTCACGACAAGTGAATTCGTTTATCATCAGATCACTTTTTAACCAATGGAGAAAGGAAGTGGAAAGACTTGAAAGCCCGTATTTTGACTTTAAGCATGAGAAGGTTCAGGAGGCACTGAAAAACTTTATGAATGTACTTTCTAACCACATTAGTATTGATAGGCATCACTTACAACCCATACTAAGCCAAGCGGTATCGGATACCATTTTAATAGCTTTTGAACCAAGAGCGTATCTGGAAGCGGTTTTGGATAGGTCTGCTAAGCCTCAAGATTTCAAGCTGCAGTTTAAATACATTAAGAATAACAGAGAGTTGTTTAAGCAGCTGGTAGAACAGATTGGTGATTTCGATACCAAAGCAAGCATACTTCAGGCTTTTGATGGGCTAGCTCATGTTCAACGCGAAGAGATTGATCCGAAAGTATTTCTGGAAAAGCTCAATTCATCAAGCTTATTGGAGGAGCTCTTTGAGGTGAAGGAACTACCTAAGCCAGAGCCTGCTCCAGAACCAGTGCTGGAAGAAAAGCGGGCAGAGGCACCTGCGCCCACTCCAATTAGGGAGGAGGTTCAACCTAAAGAAGAAAAGCACTCTGCCACCTTGAATGATAAATTCGAAGGTGCACCAAAAGGTCAAACCTTGGCAGAAAGACTTCAGCGCAAGGTGATTAAATCTATTGAGTCTAGTCTGACTTTAAACGAGAAGTTTATGTTTCAAAATAACCTCTTTAATGGCGACAATGCTAGAATGAAACAGGCCTTTGCAGCTATAGATCAAGCAGAAGACTTGCAAGATGCGCTCAACAAGGCCAACACTTTCAACGATGGCTGGGATATGGACAGTGAGGAGGTAGAGGCGTTTATGGGGGTTTTGGAGCGTAGATTTGTGTAGGGCAGTTTCAGTTGGTAAGAATTGAGTTCCTAGCTATAGACTATGGATAGGGTTTCTCTTGAAATAATCGATTGAAAGAATTTAAGTTGGCTTTCGAACATATAGCCACTGGCAATCATTTCTAGTAGGAATTCTTCACTTTGGATAATGAGTGTCATTTGATCAATGTGGTATTCAGAAAGATGCAGTCTAAAGTAGCGCGCTTTCCTGAGGGGAAGTCCTAGTTTTAATAGCCATGACATAGGAGAATACCAACTTGGATTGACGGTTTCATTTCCTTTAATGACTATAAGTTTTGCTATGGAATCGAATCTTATAGGAACGTTTTCTATGCTGCTGGATAAATATGCTTTTAGTAGAATTCCGAGTTCATATTTTTGAAAAGAGCATTTAGAGTTCTCTTTAAGTTTTGTGTTTTCTGTAGGGCTTTCAAGTTTCTTCAAAAAGAATGAGGTGCTCCCCAGGGTAGTTTTTGACTTGAAATCGAATTTAATAGGCTTCCCTAGAATTTTCTCAATTTCAAAATCTGTTAATATTTGCCTCTTAGATTTAGACATTTTCCTAGTGTCTTGAAAGCACCTGTGCTCTATGCATGTCAATCTTCAGTAAAACGAAGAGCATAATAGTAAACGACCAAAGAGATGAGCCTCCATAACTAAAGAAGGGCAATGGAATACCAACTACTGGAAAAAGACCAATAGTCATGGCAATGTTAATGGTGAAATGGAAAAATATTATGGCGGCAACAGAATAGCCGTAGAACCTAGCAAACTTAGACTTCTGCCTCTCAGCAATAAATACTAAACGCATTACTAGGGTGATAAAAAGAATAATCACCACCGCACTACCTAACCATCCATGCTCTTCGGCTAAGGTAGAGAAGATAAAGTCTGTACTTTGTTCTGGTACGTAACCAAACTTGGTTTGAGTACCTTCTAAAAAGCCCTTGCCAGTAAAACCCCCAGATCCAATGGCAATTTTGGATTGCTCTAGGTTCCATCCTTCATTCATTGGATCTACCAATTCTGGTCTGAATATGGCTTCTACACGCTTTCTTTGATACTCGGCCACAACCTCATTGAGTAGAAAGTCAGTAGCCAACACAAAGCCAGTTACACCTATGGCTATAAGAGCAATTGGAATAATCCTTTTGGGCTTTTTTAGTTGCATGGTGGCCGCAATCACAGTAACAGCTCCAATTCCAATCAATATATAGTTCTGTGGTACCAACAAGGTGAGTACAAACAATACACCAACAATAAGGGCCAAGATTAGGTAGATAGAAGGAAAGCCCTCTCTGTACATAGGTATGATGAGAGAAGAAAAAATGATAACGGAACCGAAGTCTGGTTGTAGCATAATTAGGCCAATGGGGAGTCCAATAATTAGCAATGCTTTAAGTTGAGCACTTAGGTCGGTAAGTTTTACTCCGGTGCCAGATACAAACCTAGCTAGTATTAGGGCCGTGGCCATTTTAGTAAACTCAGCAGGCTGAAAGCGAAATGCTCCAACCTCGAACCAGGCCTTAGCACCGTTTACCTCTTTACCGAAAATCAATACCCCGGCTAGCAAGAGTATCATTAGTCCATAGAAAAGGGGAGCAAAAGACTCATATATCCTAAAATCTAAAAGAAGTATGACCAGAATAGGAACCAAGGCAACTCCAATAAAAATGAGTTGTCTACCACTATTAAGAGTCATATCAAGAATGCTCTGGTTGGCTACGGGGTCATATACGGAAGCAAATATGTTGAACCAGCCTAGCGCAACTAGTATAAAGTATATAAAGACTACGAGCCAGTCTAAGTCAGTAAAAAATCCGCCCTCTCTTCTCAATTTATTAAATCCTCTAGATACTTCTTCTCTTTGATGTAGTCTTCAAGATGAAGTCTTCTTTTCTCAATGTACCCTCTAATGTATTTTTCAATAATTAGACTCGCAGTAACTCCTGAGGCTCTACCTCCCCAACCAGCATTTTCGGTATATACTGCAATAGCAATTTGAGGATCATCCGCTGGCGCAAATGCCATAAATACGGAGTGGTCTAAGGTTTCATCTTTTTTACCGTTTTCGGCTGTCCCGGTTTTACCTGCAATGGTAATATCCTGAATAAGAGCTCTAGGTGCAGTTCCTCTAACAGCACGAATCATACCTTCAATAATTGCAGGATAATATTCGTCACCTTTTCCAGTGTAATGCTTTTCAAATTCAAGAGGAGTTTTTACACCATCTTCTTCTATAGCACGTACTAAATGCGGAGTAACATAATAGCCTCTATTGGCTATTATAGCGGCTAAATTGGCTACCTGAAGAGGCGTTACTAATAATTCACCTTGCCCAATGGATAGTGAAAAGATTGTGCTGTAGGCCCAGCTTCCTTTTTCTTTAGGGTACATTTTGTGATAATAATCTGCATCAGGTACAAGGCCAGGCTCTTCACCTTTAATGTCTAGCCCAAGTTTATTCCCAAAGCCGAATTTTCTCACTGCTTCTGCCCATTCATCCATTCCTAGGTGGCTATCGGTAAAATAACTTTTATCTCTGCCCTGGACCACTATTCGTTTCATTACCTCATTGAAATAGTTGTTGGAAGAGAGTTCTATACCTCTTGCAACATCATACATACCAGCAGGGGCATGGTCCCCTATTTTGCCTAGAGTAACTTTAATCGGTTGATCGGCACTTATTACACCCTCATCTAAAGCAATGAGTGCCTGAACTGTCTTGAATATTGACCCTGGAGGATATTTGGCCTGAATCGCTCTGTTAAACAGAGGGGCAGTAGTATCGTTCTGTATCTGTTGAAAGTACTTTCCAAAGTTCTTACCAGAAAGCAAGTTTGGGTCGTAAGAAGGTGCCGAGACCATTACCAAAATCTCGCCTGTTTTTGGATCTATAGCTACTACACTACCTTTGCTGCCAGCCATGAGTTCTTCGGCATAGGCCTGAAGTTCTAGGTCAATAGTGGTATGGAGGTTTTTGCCTGGAGTCGAAGCCGTATCGAGTTCACCGTTTTTGAAGTTGCCTTTTTCTATACCATTTACATTAACAACCTTTCGGCTAACACCACGCTCTCCACGTAGTTCTTTTTCATAGTACTGTTCTAAACCAGTAAGCCCTTTATAGTCTCCAGATTTGTAGTAATTGGTAGTGTCTAATTCCAAATCGCGCGGGCTTACTTCGCCTATATAACCTACCTCATTAGCCAATATTGGCTTGGTATATCTTCTTACGGTTCTTGGGTTGGCATAAAAGCCGTTGAATTGATAAAGATTATCCTGAATTTCAGCATACTTCTGATGAGAGAGTTTTTTGAGAAAAGCCGAAGGTTTAACAGGAGAGTAGGCTCTCGCCTTCTTCATGTTGGCTAGAAAATCTTCTTTAGTAATATCGAAAAGCCTGCAAAACTCGGCAGTGTCAGCAACATGCACATCTCTGGGCACTACCATTATATCATAAATAGGCTCGTTATATACTATCAGCTTTTCATTTCTGTCGTACATTAATCCACGAAAAGGGTACTCAACAATTGTGTGTACAATATTGCGTTCAGCTTTCATCTGATAGGTTTTATCTACCACCTGAAGAGCGAACAGTTTAACCAAGAATACTACTCCAATCAGAATAAAAAGACCCTGAATTATATATCTTCTATTTTCAAGCATGTATCAGTTAGATTTTGGATAAAAAAGATACTGCGTAAAGACCACAAATACCAATGTTAGAACGCTGGAAACCAATGCTTTTGTTATAGTGTGCCAGAAGAATTGTGCAGATCCAGCTTCAACAAAAAATACAATGCAGCAATAGGCAAAAATGAGTGGAGCGGCATAGCCTAAAAACCATGAAATACCGTAGCTACCAATGGTAGAAAGCTCATTACTTTCATAGCCACTTCTCGGAACCACAATTTTCATCCAGGTAGGTCTAATAAACATGATGAATACCGCTGCAGAAGCGTGAATTCCCAATGTTTGATAGAACAGGTCTACAATTATGGCACAAATAAGCCCAAAGACCATTGCTGTAGTAAAGCCGGAGTCTACCGGAAAGCTCAATAAAAAGAGTAGGTAAATAAAGGGAAAACCAATCTGTAGAAATACAAAGTTTCTGAATACCAGAACCTGAAGACTCATTAGGAGCACAAAGCTGATAACCAGAAAAACGATGTGTTTGCTCATTAGAATAGTTGCGGGTTTGAGTTAATTAGAGAGTCTAGTTCGGGCTTCTCATTGTTTTTGATCACATATACAAAAGATAGGCTTCCGAATTCCACGCTTAAATCTATTTCTATATTGAGATAGGTGTTGTTTTTATCAGGTTCACTGCTCCTTACAGTACCTATCATTATTTCTTTAGGGAAAATAGAGTTGAAACTAGAAGTTACAATTGTGTCGCCCACTTCAATTCTAACATCTGGGGTAAGGTAAAGCAGTTTAGCTACTTGCGGGTTTACACCTTCCCACAGTACTGTACCCATTCTTTCGGTTATTTTATGCTTAGCAGAGATTGGGTTTCTAGTATTCAGCAATGATATTCCTTGAGCAAAATCTCCTCTTACATCTCTAATTTTTCCTACCACACCCAAAGAGTTAATTACCCCCATGCCAGGTTCTATACCATCGTTAGACCCCTTGTTAATCATGAAGAAGTTATTAGCATTTCGGATGCTATTTCTAACGATCTCTGCCGGAATTAGCTCATAACTTAAGCTATCAGTAGAGTCACTGGCTATTGGTAGTTGGGTTAAGCTATCGAAAGGTATAGCCCTGTTTGAAAGCAAAAGAGATTTTAATCTAGCGTTTTCTTGAGCTAGTTCTTCATTGACCTTCTTAAGGCTAAAGTATTCGGTAATATTAGCGGTTGTCTGATTTACAGATCCAACTACACCCGCAGTGGTTTTAGTGAAACTACTTCGCTGATAATCATTATGTCGAACAATGAGCCAAATACAAAAGAACTCAAGGAGCAAGAAGGTAAAGAATGCCCTAAATCGATATAGGAATGAAAGTAGCTGACCCATTCATTCAGATTATGTCATTAACACTGCTCTGTATGAATTGATGTTTTTCAAGGCTTCACCTGTACCTCTAACAACTGCTCTTAACGGATCGTCTGCAATGTGAATAGGCAACTTGGTTTTCAGAGCCAAACGCTTATCAAGACCTTTCAACATAGCACCACCACCTGTAAGGTAAATACCTCTGTCATAGATGTCGGCAGAAAGTTCTGGAGGTGAAATCTCCAAGGCCTTCAACACGGCCTCCTCGATTTTAGAAACCGATTTGTCTAGCGCGAAGGCAATTTCTGAGTAAGAGATCTTGATCACCTTCGGAATACCAGTCATCAAGTCACGACCTCTGATTTCGTAATCTTCAGGAGCATCTTCTAGCTCAGTGAGTGCCGAACCAATGGCTATTTTTACTTTTTCAGCAGAACGCTCACCAATTAGGAGGTTGTGCTGTCTTCTCATGTAATCTAGAATGTCTTTGGTGAAGGTATCACCTGCAACGCGGATGGACTGGTCGCACACAATACCGCTCAAGGCGATAACGGCAATCTCAGTAGTACCACCCCCAATATCAACGATCATTGAACCAACTGGCTCATCGATCTTAATTCCAGTACCAATAGCCGCAGCAATTGGCTCATAAATCATGTAAACTTCTTTGGCGTTGGCATGCTCTGCTGAGTCACGAACGGCACGTTTTTCAACCTCAGTAATGCCAGAAGGAATACAGATAACCATTCTATGAGAAGAAGGCATAAAGCTTCTTTTCTTCAGGTCGATCATTTTGATCATCCCTTTGATCATCATTTCGGCAGCTTCGAAATCCGCAATTACACCATCCTTCAGTGGCCTGATGGTTTTGATGTTATCATGCGTTTTTTCGTGCATGTTCATGGCCTCTTTACCAATGGCCAAAACCTTGTTAGAATTCTTATCTATAGCAATGATAGACGGCTCGTCTACCACAATTTTGTCTCTATGAATAATCAGCGTATTGGCCGTTCCAAGGTCAATGGCTATATCGCTGGTTAGAAAATCGAAAAAACCCATTTGAGTCGGTCTCCTTGTCGTTTAAATAATTTGACTAATGTAATGATTCGTAAAAAGCCAGCCTAATCAAAATTAGTGTTTAAAATGTCTGGTGCCGGTAAATACCATAGCCATATCATTTTCATCGCAGTAGTTAATAGAAAGCTCATCCTTAATAGAGCCTCCTGGTTGAATTACTGCTTCAATTCCCTCACCATGTGCAATTTCTACACAGTCTGGGAAAGGGAAGAAAGCATCTGAAGCCATTACCGCTCCCTTCAACTCAAAGTTGAAAGATTTGGCTTTTTCAATGGCCTGCTTCAAAGCATCAACCCTTGAAGTTTGTCCAACTCCACTGGCTAACATTTGATTTTCGGTGGCCAGAATAATAGTATTAGACTTGGTGTGCTTACAAACCTTAGAGGCAAAAACCAAGGCTCTCTTCTGAGCATCAGTCACCTCTTTCTTAGTAACGGTTTTGAAATCCGCAGCTTGGTCGGTCACCAAATCTCTATCCTGCACAATTACACCGTTCAATAAGCTTTTATATTGCTTCTTGGCCGATAAATTTTGCTTTTTAACGAGTAAAATTCTGTTCTTTTTCCCCTTCAACAATTCTAGCGCGTCAGCATCGAAACTTGGAGCGATAAGCACTTCGAAGAAAAGCTTATTTAACTCTTCTGCAGCAGCCATATTAATGGCTTGATTCGAAACTAAAACTCCTCCAAAAGCACTCACTGTATCAGCAGCAAAGGCTTTTAGGTAAGCGTCTTTCACGTCTGAACCAATCGCTACTCCGCAGGCATTAGTATGCTTCAAAATAGCGAAGGCATTTTCGGAAGCTTCGAATTCCTCGATCAAACAAACCGCAGCATCAATATCTACCAAATTGTTGTATGAAAGTTCTTTTCCGTTCAGTTGGTCGAAAAGCTCATCCATTGGGCCATAGAAATGACCTTCTTGGTGTGGGTTTTCGCCATACCTCAATTGCTTGCCTTGTCTCTCACTTACTTTGAACTTCGTCAATCCTTCTTCTTCATTGAAGTAGTTGAAAATGGCAGATTCGTAGTGAGAAGAAATATCGAATGCTTCTGCAGCAAACTTTCTTCTATCGGCAAGGTCAGTTGATCCGTTTTTCTCTTTCAATAGAGTTTCAACAGCGCTGTACTGCTCACGAGAAGAAACGATGAGTACATCTTTGAAATTCTTAGCTGCAGCTCTGATGAGGGATATTCCTCCGATATCGATTTTTTCAATGATATCTTGCTCAGGAGCCCCTGAAGCCACAGTTTCTTCGAACGGATAAAGATCTACGATCACTAAGTCGATAGAAGGAATTTCAAATTCCTTGGCCTGACCTAGATCGCCATCATTGTCGCGTCTGTGTAAAATTCCACCAAATACTTTAGGATGAAGGGTTTTTACTCTTCCACCAAAAATAGATGGGTAGCTTGTTAGGTCTTCTACTGGAACCACTTCTGCTCCTTGTTCTTCGATGAATTTTTGAGTTCCACCGGTTGAGTAAATGGTTACTCCATTGGCTTTTAAAAGCTCAATGATTGGAGCAAGATTGTCTTTGTAGAATACTGAAATTAAAGCGGATTGGATTTTTACCTGCGACATGTCCGAGGGGGATTTAATAAGTCGCAAAACTAGGGATTTTATATGGATTTGAGAACTTCTTGCTCAACCACTTTCGGATAATTTTTGTGTTCTAGCTTGAGTACTTTAGCCGCAATATCTTCGGCTGAATCTGTCGGTTCTAGCTGACACTTTTCCTGAAAAATGATTTTGCCCTCATCGTAATGCTCATTCACGAAGTGGATAGTCAAACCAGACTCCGTTTCTCCAGCAGCTTTTACTGCTTTATGTACATTCGATCCGTACATTCCTTGGCCCCCAAACTTAGGTAGAAGAGCAGGGTGGATATTGAAGATTCTATCACTGAACTCTTTCACTAGCTTTTCAGGAATGAGCAACATAAAGCCCGCTAGCACAATAAAGTCGACTTTTTCCTCCTTCAGAATTTTGATGATTTGTTCGCCCGTTTCCCAATAAGTTCGATTGTACACATGGTGTTTAATTCCAAAACGATCAGCTCTTTCTATCACTCCTGCAGACTTGTTATTGGTGAAAACAGAGACAATCTCAATCTTCGGATGATTTTTAAAGTGTTCGAAAAACTTTTCGGCATTGGAGCCGCTGCCTGAAGCAAAGATGGAGAGTCGTTTTTTGGTCATATCCAGATCATGCTGAGCACTCCAAGCAACATAATTATCTTGCAGTAAGTGCTGAGGTTATGAAATTGTTTCACGGTGTCTGCACGTTGAACACCGAAGCCCAAAAGTAGCAAAGTAATTCCGAGAATGACTGGTAATAGCACTGACATGTTCCAAAGTAGGATGACCACTGTAATTTCAAAGGCGACCATGATTGCGTAAATAACCCACTTAGTTTTGGCTACCCCCATAACAATCGGAATAGTTTTACAACCGAACCGAGCATCGCCTTTCATGTCTTCAGTATCCTTAATAATTTCTCTGACTAACGTTATGTACGCAGCGAAAATAGCATAGCAAGCTATGATGTAAGCTCTTTCATGAAAGTACTCGGCCACTAATATCAGAGTTGTGCCCGTAAGAATAGCCACTACGAAATTGCCAATAAAGGCGAGTCTTTTGAGTTGGTTGGAATATAGCCAAAGCATAAATGCGGCTCCGAACATTATTATACCGATTGGTATAGAAATGTAGAAGCCAATGGCAATTGCTGTAATGTTTAGAGCTGTATGCCCGAGAATTACCCATCGCCTTCGAAGCTCTTTGCCTACCACAACCCGGTCGGGTTTGTTGACGAAGTCTATTTTTATATCGTAATAATCGTTGATTAGGTAACCGGCACTGGTAATCATAACAGTTGCAGAAACCATCAGGAAGAAGTTAGTGTCTCTTAGAATTTCAGACCAATCTCCGTTTGTGCTTAATAAAAATAGGGCAGTAACATACTGTGTGAGCCCAACCATAAATAGGTTGATAGCTCTTATGAGCTTCAGGTAGTTGTAAATGAATGACGGTCGTAGAATCTTAGCGACTTGCATTGCGCTTGTTTACGCAGCAAAGATATTTCAGTTGGCGTAGTAATCGATAATATGTTGTGAGATAAGTCGATAAATTTCAGCCAATTCGGGATCGCTTTTCAACGAATCGAACTGCAAATCGAGTGTTTTGAGGTCTTCACGAATAGCAGGGCCAGTTTGTGCTCTCTCTGGGCCAATCTCGAAAGACTTATTAAGTGTCTCAACAATTAGAGGTTTTAGAAGCTCAAAGTCCATTTCCTGATTTTGCAAAATACTCTGAGCCACGGTGAACATGTGGTTGGTGAAGTTGCAGGCAAATACAGCCGCCAAATGAATAGCTTTCCTTTGCTGACTAGAAATCTCTTGAGTTTTAGAGCTGATGGAGTCGCCAAGCGCTCGGAGTGCGTCTAAGATAAATCGATTCTCGGCCTCAATACAAATCGGAATGTTTTCAAAATCGACTTTCTTTCCTTTACTAAATGTCTGAAGTGGGTAGAAAACCCCAATATTTTCAGTGGGAGCATAGCCAAGAACCTTCAAAGGTTTCGAGCCTGAAGTGTGACAGAGTATAGCATTTTCAGGTAGGCTTAAGCTTGAAGCAACTTCTTCTATCGAGTCATCAGATATCGCAAGAATGAAGATATCAGCGTTGATTTCAGAGAGGTTCAGAGAGCTTCCGGTAGATGCATTGAAGTAGTCTAAACCGAATTGCTTGGCTTTCTGGGCATCGCGATTGTAGATATGCGCGATGATGTGTCCGGCATTTTCTAAGACCCTAGCTAGGTGCCAGGCTACATTTCCAGTTCCTAAAATTGCTATTCGATGAGTCACGGGGCTAAGTTATCTATTTTTAATCCACGGTTTAAACCGTGGGTTATCTAATCTATGCCTTCGCTGCTACATGGATTGCCTCAACTAGTCTGTCTAAGTCATATTTGGTAGTGTAAACATGAGGTGTAATTCTCGGCCCATTGACCTTCTCGTATTTCACAGGGCTTGTATGTATTTTATGGGTGTTGAAAAGAGAGTTGTGTACTGGGCCTGCATCCTGACCATCGATTCCAAAATTGAAAAGAGCCCCGCTAAACTGTGGCTTGGTGGAGGTGTAAAACCTCACTTTGTCCACATCTGTTACCTGATCTACCCAATACTGTTTGAGGTATTTGAGGCGTGCCTCTTTTCTAGCCGAACCAATGGCTTGATGGAAGTCTATGGCCGAACCAATAGCTTGTTCAATGGCGAAAGAGCGGGTTCCAATATTTTCAAACTTGCGGATATTATCTTCTTGTCCTTCTGGTGCTCCTAGTAGTGGCCATACGTCTTTGATCTTGTTCTTGTTTATGTATAGAAGTCCGGTTCCGAAGGGTGCGCAAAGCCATTTGTGAAGGCTAGTTCCAAAGAAATCGCAACCAAGATCACTGATTTTGAAGTCGAGATGGGCGAAAGAGTGGGCACCGTCAACTACTGAATAAAGGTTATTCTTTTTGGCTAAGTCGCAGAGGCCTTTGACTGGCATAATGTGCCCCGTCCAGTTGATGATGTGAGTAATATGTAACACCTTGGTTTTTGGGGTAATTGCCTCTCTGTATTTCCGAATAACTTCTTCATCGCTTTCAATAGGAATGTCGAAGTCTAGCCACTTCAACACTATTCCATCTCTTTGTTCGCGCTGTTTCCAGGCGTTCATCATATTCGGGTAGTCATATTTAGTGAGAATTACCTCATCACCAGCTTTCAGGTTCAACCCGAAAATGACCGTATTAATTGCCTCCGTAGTATTTCGGTTGATGGCTAATTCATCGGCTTCAGTTCCAGCCAGATGTGCCAGTTTCGCTCGAAGTGGTTCTCTTCCCTGGTCAAGAATTCGCCACATATAATAGGAAGGAGCCTCGTTGCAATAGGTATAAAAACGATTTGCAGCATCTTGAACAACTTTAGGTTGTGGGCTTACTCCACCATTATTTAAGTTAATGATTACGCTTGATGTGGTATATGCCTGCTGAATCCTTTTCCAAAGCTCTTCGTCTTGAGCAGCATCTTCTGGTGATAAAGTATTTAAGTGCAGAAGTGCATCCGAGATATCTTCAGCCAAAGACTTCTGAAAAAATGAGGATAATGATAAAGTTCCTGCGGTGAGGAACGACTTCCTAAAAAATGATCTTCTGTTGCTCATGAATCCCTATTTGAATCATTCAAAATAGGGAAAATTGAAAGGAAGATGAAATGCTATTATTTGGGCTTGAATCTCCTTGTTTAACCCTAAGCCTAAAGGGAACAATATTATTATGCCAACCCTTTATCACGCATTTTCATAAATTCAATGTAGCGTCTTCTGGTGGCCACAATGAACCCGAAAATCATGATGATTGTACCAATCCACAGAATGTTGATTTGTGGCTTTTCAATGGCTTGAAGAATGATCCAATCCTTTTGGGTAGTTTCAATTCCTAATTCAACTGAACCATCTTCGGGGTTAATGTTTTCTAATGTAATTCTTGAAGCGATTTCCTGATTCAATTCAGCTGGTCTTGCCAAGTTATTGTCCTTTATCACAAACTTAGGTTCCAACAATAGCTTTTGGTTGTCTTCAATTAGCACCTCAATATTTGCCTGAACTGCAGCATCGTTTGGTCCAACATCCACAAAGTTTACACTTGGAATTCTTTCCAAGCCTTTGAAATTGGCCACGTAATCATTGATGAAGAATCTTTCGCCAGGCATTACTTTGATAATTTCCTTCTCACTCCATTCGGTAAATTCATCATCAAAATCGGCTTCTAGCTGAACGAATGTGTAAACATCTCTATTCCAATATTTCTTAATTGACGGAGATTGTACTCTTCCACCCATATTCTCATTCTGTTGAATTCTAGGGTAGAGGGTAAACTTTTTGCCTGAGCTTAAAGAAGTGTATTCAATTTCGTGATAGGTGTTTTCTGGCACTCTGAAATACAAGGTATCACCGGCTTCTGCGTATTGTTGGCCATCAGAAGAAATGTTGACTCTAGTGATTTTATAGTGAGGGTCTTCCGTGTCGTCAAGGTGAGATTTTTTGACGTAACCAGGAATTCCTTCGGCTTTCATTCCTTCGCTTTTATAAAGAAGAGAGTAGCCAGCCATAGGTTTCGGGTCATTTAGAAAAAGAACCACATTATCTGAATTCTGTTCTTCTGTAAATTCTCTACTAATTATAGTGGTGTTTTTTGAAATCACCTGTGAATAACCTTCGGAGAACATGATTCCAACGAGCATCATGGCAATACCAATATGAGCAATTGACCCGCCAGTAAGCTTGTAGCTTCCCGACTTCACCAAGTCTATCATTATTTTAAAGTTGGAAACCACAGAATACATTCCGGCAACCAACACGACAATATAAACTGGGTTATAAATGTCTTCTAGCACAAACACTAAGGCAGAGAGCACCAAAGAAATAAGAATAGGGAAGGTAATGGCGTTTTTCAGCTTGTCTTTGTCCATTTTCTTCCAGAAGAAGAATTGCCCTGTTCCAGAAAGTAATGCAATGCCTATACCGAACCAAACCTGCCATTTGGAGTAGAACTCGACCTGATTTGTTGGTGGAGCCAAGCTTGAATAGCCTCCAAATAGTTCAACTATTTTATTAATCACAGGGAATGAGGTCGGAATCAATACCTGAAAAGACATCAGGCAAAGCACCAGTGCTCCTATGAATATCCAAAACTCTCTAGAATATGCCGTTGCCTCTTGTTCGGACGTAGGTAGTTCTTTCCAAACTCTTACGGCAATAAATATCGATGCAATTATGAAGAAGAAAAGGTAAATCAATAACTGTCCTGATAAGCCGAGATCTGTAAATGAGTGTACAGAAGTATCTCCAAGAATTCCACTTCTGGTCAGGAAGGTTGCATACAAAATAAGTATGAAGGTGGAAATAACTAGTACAATAGATGTCTTGAGGGCGGTGTCATTCTTTTTGAAAATGATCATAGTATGCATACTGGCAATCAGTATTAACCACGGAATATAGACTGCATTTTCTACAGGATCCCAATTCCAGTATCCGCCAAAGTTGAGGGTTTCATAGGCCCAGTAGGCCCCCATAATAATGGCAGTTCCTAAGATTACTCCTCCGAAGATTGTCCATGGCAAGGCTGGGCGAATCCAATCTTTGAAGTCTCTTCTCCAAAGGCCTGCAATACAGAAAGAAAAAGGTATGAGTGTTAAGGCGAAGCCCAAGAAAGTCATTGGGGGGTGAATCACCATCCAATAGTTCTGAAGTAGTGGATTTAAACCAGTTCCATCTTCCGGAATGAAGTTCGGGTTGATTAGGAAAACTGGGTCGCTAACAACATCTCTCAATAAAAGGAATGGCGATGAACCTAATTTAAAATCTCCGATTACAACACCTAAGATCATGGAAGCTAGGAAAGCCTGAACAGCCGCAAAAACTGTCATTACTGGAGCTTCCCATTTCTTATTGGTTTTAATAAGAATGAAACCTAAAAGAGCATTCCAAACAGACCAAATCAAAAAACTCCCCTCTTGTCCTTCCCAAAAACAGGCAATCATGTAATGAACAGGGAGGTCTTTAGAGGCATGAGACCAAGCATAATGGTACTCGAAGTAATTATTGTATATGATCAGGAATAGTGTAACTGCTGTGCCCAGAACAGCGGTTCCGTGAATCCAGAAGGAGTAACGACCAAACTTCAGCCATGAGTTATCGCTAAGATTGTCTGTAGAAGCAGCTTTACCATAGGCAAAAGCAGCTACTATAGAAGCAACAAACGAAATGATAACCAGTAAATGACCGATATTACCAAAAGCGGTGTGAACAGTAGTAGCTAAGATCAAGAGCTAGGAATTAAGTTTCAGCAAATTAAAGAGAGGTCTCTTCGTATTTCGAAGGGCATTTTAGAAGAACCTTATCTGCAACAAATCTGTCGCTTTTGTATCCTCCAATAACCACTACCTTATCCGACTTCAATAAGTCTGTAGGCATAGGTTGATTTAAATAAACCTTTTGTTCTTTATTGTTTTCATCAACTAGAACAAACTCAACAGAAAGCATGTCTTGGCTTGGTTGTAAGCCAACCACTTCTCCAAGCGCATTTTTCTTCAATTCACCCACTACGTGAATCGATTCGTCACTCCCTTTTGTAGCCAGAGCATAGGCTTCATCGAAGTTGGCATAAGAACTTGCGCTACTCGATGTTGAAATGATAATTGCTACAGCAATGGCAATAACAACTAGACCAATTATACTTGACTTTTTCATCTCCTCCTCAATTTCTAATTATGGGTAAAATTACAACACAAACCTCTAAGAATTAACCTTTTCGGTGAAAACCTCCCTTTCGATTTTGGAGATTTTGCGGTCTACAACTATAGTGTAACCAATAAGTCCGATAAAGACGGTCATTACTACAGCAACTACTACGTAAATCTTTCCATTAGAACGCATACTATCGGCCATTTCAACAGAAGTATTGCCGTAGTCTTTGTCCGTAATAGAGTAGGCTCCATCTTGAGCAAAAGCACTCAAAGACAAGAACAAAAGAAATATGATTAGATACTTTTTCATCGATTTAATCTTCTAAGGCCGTTTTAATTTTTCTGATGCGTACACGAAGTGAAACTAGCCATGTGCCCAAGAGTGCCCAGCCAATTATTGCGGGGTAGAATATCATTCTTAGTCTGCTGTCTAAGTCATAGGCATTAAAGCCTGGATTTCCACCATTTCCAGGATGAAGCGAACTGTCCGTCATCCTTGGTAAAATGAATAATAGAGGGATTAACGCAGCAAACGCAAATACGTTGTATATGGCACTTACTCGTGCTTTTTGTTGCTGATCTTCTAGCGAATTTCTTAATACCAGATATGCTAAATAGATGAGCAGAGCAATGGCTGAGCTATTTTGTTTTGGATCGCCACTCCATGGTTCACCCCAAGTGAAATTTGCCCAAATGGCTCCTGTAGTTATTCCTAAGATTCCGAATAGCACACCAGCATTGGCAAATTCTACGGAATAATGATCGTGCTCAATTTTGTTAGATCGTAGATACTTAATGGCATAAACAACCGAAACAGTTAGAAGAATGATCATGCCGAACCACATAGTCACATGGAAATGCAGATTTCGGATAGTTTCGTTTAGGATTGCAAGTCTGGGAACTTCAAACAAAAGTGCACCGAGTATAACATAAACGAGGAGCACTACACAGAGGATTTTCCACCACCTTTTCTTCATGGTCAACTACCTTTGACTTATGAGCGCCAAAGATAGGGGAATAACAGGTAGGAAACCGCAATAATAATGGCATTTATGCCTACCAGTGTGCCAATCTGATCTAAATACTGAGAGCGATCTATCCCGTCTAATGCGTTTCTAGAACATTTGATGATGACAAGCAGCATTGGTATCATTACCGGAAAACTAAGCACAGCAATGAGTGTGCTACTATTTGGAGCTTTTGAGGCTATTCCAGAAAGCATAGTCAGGGCAGATGCGAGACCAGTTGATGCAAGAATTACTGTTAGGAGAAACATTGGTTTATCTTCAATAGGGTTACCCATTACAACGCTGTAAAAGAAGTATCCAACCAATGTTAAACCTATCATCAATAATGAGTAGTAGATAATCTTAGAGATGATGATCTGTTCTGGCTTGGCAAGGGTGTAATAGTAAAGTAGTCTACCATTCGCTTCCTGAATAAAGCTCTTAGCAACCGAATTGACTCCTGCAAAAAGTATGATGATCCAGAAAAGAGCATTCCAAGTTAATCCTTGAATGGCTCCTACTTTTACATTGAAGCTCATGTAGCACACAAATATGGTTGAGGCTAAATACAGTAGCATACCGTTAAGAGCATACTTCTGTCGCCATTCGGAGCGAAATTCTTTAGATATGAGACTTAAAATCTGATTCATTTTTCTTGGTGAGTGCAAATATATATTATGTTTGCAAATTCAAATAGTCTACAAAAATGGTGGGCAATATAGGTAGATTTATTCAGGCTACTAGTTCTTATGGCTCAGATATTTATTAATTAGGTTTGTAATTTAAAACCTGAATATGGCTGATAGTAGAGTTCGACACCTAGCAAAGACGGTTACATGGAGAATTGTTGGGACAATTGACACTATGATATTGGCCTGGATAATTTCAGGTAGCCCAATAACTGGACTTAAAATTGGAGCCGCAGAGGTAGTGACTAAGATGGTTTTGTACTATCTGCATGAAAGGGTCTGGTATAAAGTTAATTTTGGCCTAGATAGAAGAAAAGAAAGAAGAAATAGATTAAAAAGGGCCGAATCGGTTTCTGAAAATATTATTCGCCAGAACTTTAAGGTTGATAGAACGAAGAGACAAAACCTTCTTAATCAAAGGCCTTTGTTAGTGTGGTTTACAGGTCTTTCCGGAAGTGGAAAATCAACGTTGTCTAATCTGCTTGAAGTAGAGCTACACGAGTCTGGCTATAAGACTTATGCATTAGATGGAGATAATATAAGACAGGGCTTGTGCAATGATTTGGCATTCACTGAAGAAGATAGAGTGGAAAATATTAGAAGAATTGGAGAGGTAGCAAGGTTGTTCTTAGATTCTGGAGTAATTGTTCTGAGTTCATTTGTTTCTCCATTTGAGAAAGATAGAGAAGCCGTAAGGAAATTAGTAGGGCCGGAGAATTTTATCGAAGTGTTCGTAGACTGTCCTCTGGAGGTTTGTGAAGCAAGAGACGTTAAAGGACTTTATAAAAAGGCAAGAGAAGGTAAGATTAAACATTTTACAGGAATAAGCTCTCCTTTTGAAGTTCCAGAAAAACCAGACGTTGTTATTAAATCTGCTGAGGAGGACCCAAAAGACTCGCTTCAGAAATTATTAAATATAGTAGAACCAAAAGTTTCGTCTAGACAAAATGTCGAAGTATAATTTAACACACCTCAAAGAACTCGAATCGGAGGCGATTTACGTTATCAGGGAGGTTTTTGCGCAATTTGAGAAACCTGGAATACTCTTCTCAGGTGGAAAGGATTCAATAGTTGTTACACACTTGGCAAGGAAAGCTTTCTGGCCTGCTAAGATTCCTTTTCCTTTAGTACATATTGATACTGGTCATAACTTTCCAGAAACTATCCAATTCAGAGATGATTTAGCAGAGAAAATTGGTGCAGAATTGATTGCTCCATCGGTTCAGACTTCAATAGACAAGGGAAGGGTTAAAGAAGAAACGGGTAAAGATGCCTCCCGAAACTGGTTGCAGATTACCACACTGCTGGATGCGATAGAAGAACATCAGTTCGATGCTTTAATGGGAGGAGCCAGAAGAGATGAGGAAAAGGCTCGAGCCAAAGAGAGGTTTTTTTCACATAGAGATGATTTTGGTCAATGGGATCCTAAAAATCAAAGACCAGAGCTTTGGAATCTCTACAATGGTAAAAAGAATTTTGGCGAGCACTTCCGTGTATTCCCAATTTCCAACTGGACAGAGATGGATGTTTGGCAATACATTTTGGCCGAGAATATTGAAATACCTTCTCTTTACATTGCTCATCAAAGAGATGTGATATGGAGGAATAATTCATGGTTGCCAATGTCAGATTACATTCAGTTAAGAGATGGTGAAGAGGTCGTCAATAAGCAAGTTCGTTTCAGAACACTTGGGGATATAACTATTACTGGTGGTGTTGAATCTAGTGCAGATACAGTAGAGAAAATTATAGGTGAAGTGGCTGCCGCGCGCCAAACAGAGCGTGGCAATAGAGCGGATGATAAGCGCTCAGAAACAGCAATGGAAGATCGTAAAAAGGAGGGGTATTTCTAATGGAAAAGTCTTACTTAGACATGGAGCTTTTGCGCTTCACAACGGCAGGTAGCGTTGACGATGGAAAGAGTACTCTCATTGGGAGATTGCTCTTTGATAGCAAGTCAATTTTTGAAGATCAGCTAGATCATGTAGCAAGTTCAAGTAAGAAACGAGGTTTAGAACATACCGATCTAGCTTTAATAACTGATGGTCTTAAAGACGAAAGAGAACAAGGAATTACCATTGATGTAGCTTACAGGTATTTCGCTACTCCCAAAAGGAAATTTATTATAGCTGATACTCCTGGGCATATACAGTATACCAGAAATATGGTAACTGGAGCATCTACAGCCAATTTGGCACTAATCTTAATTGATGCTAGAAAAGGTATAGTGGAACAAACTTGTAGACATAGTTTTATCGCTTCCCTACTTCAAATTCCTCACATTGTTGTGTGTGTTAATAAAATGGATCTGGTCGACTATAGCGAAGAGGCGTTTGAGAAAATAAAATCTGATTATCAAGACTTTGCTGCCAAACTTGAGGTAAAGGATATCAGGTTTATACCAATTAGTGCGCTAAACGGTGACAATGTGGTAAACAAGTCTGAAAACATGACTTGGTACCAAGGATCAACACTGTTGAATACTTTGGAGACAATCCATATTGCTAGTGATTACAACCACATAGACGGAAGGTTTCCTGTGCAGACAGTTTTAAGACCGAAAAGTGATAGGTACCATGATTATCGCGGGTATGCTGGACGGATTGCCGGAGGTATTTTCAAAAAAGGGGATGATGTTACGGTTTTACCTTCAGGGTTTACCTCTAAAGTGAAGCAAATTCATTTGATGGAAGAGGAGATTGAAGAGGCTTTCGCTCCTATGAGTGTTGCGATGACTCTTGAGGATGATATCGACTTGGGAAGAGGAGATATGATTGTAAAAACTGGTAATCAGCCGAATGTTTCTCAGGATATTGATGTAATGTTATGCTGGTTCTCTTCTGAGGGGACTCAGGTGAGATCGAGATATACGGTGATGCATGCTTCTAATGAGGTTAAAGCAATGGTTAAAGACATCCATTATAAGCTCGATATAAATACCCTTCACAGAGAAGAAGAGTTTGAGAGAATATCCCTGAATGACATCATCAAAGTTTCGCTTAGAACAACTAAGCCTTTAATGAATGATAGTTACAGGAAAAATAGGTCTACTGGAGCTCTGATTTTGGTAGATGAATCTACTAATGAGACTGTAGCTGCGGGAATGATTATATAATGGAATATTCTTTAGAAGAATTATTGTCAATAGCGCGTAAAGCCTCGAGCCACGCAAGTAAGGAAATACTGAACATATATGAGTCAGAAGATTTCGGTTTAGATATAAAGTCAGACGATTCTCCATTGACTAAAGCTGATAGAAAGGGGCATGAAATCATTTGCTCCTACCTTGAAAAAACGGGTATCCCAATCTTGAGTGAGGAAGGAAAGCATACCGAGTATGAAGTTAGAAAGGACTGGAGTAAGCTTTGGATTGTCGATCCGCTTGATGGAACAAAAGAGTTCATAAAAAGAAATGGTGAGTTCACAGTAAATATTGCTCTTGTAGAAAATCGAAAGCCAGTATTAGGTGTGGTAGAGGCCCCGGTGCTAAATACGCAGTATTATGGCGTTACTGAAATTGGAGGTTTCAAGTCAGTTGACGGTGTTAAAATAGAGATGAATAAATTATCCTCTCTTGATAAGCAGAAAGAGGGATTAAGGGTTGTTGCTTCTAGGTCTCACCTTAATGACGAAACTCAAGCATTTTTAAACGATTTAAATTCTCCATTGATTGTTTCTATGGGGAGCTCGCTAAAATTCATGATGATTGCCGAAGGTAAAGCAGATATTTATCCTAGATTTGCCCCTACCATGGAGTGGGACACTGCCGCTGCACATGCAGTTATTTCTGCCTTGGGCGGTAGGGTAGAAACTCCAGAAGGTGTTGAATTAATTTATAACAAACACAATTTATTGAACCCGCACTTTCGGGTATACTAGTGATGAGTGACAAAATTGCCATAATCGGATTAGGCTATGTAGGATTACCACTTGCAGTAGCTTTTGCAGAGAAATATCAAGTTGTAGGTTTCGACATTAATGAAGCCAGAATAAAAGAATTGAACGCTGGCCACGACCATACGCTGGAGGTTGAGGATGACTTATTGAAGTCTGTTTTGTCTAAAAAGGGCGCTTCTAAGGGCCTCTTCAATTCTTGTAACTTAGAAGATATTAAGAACTGTAATATTTTTATCGTTACTGTTCCTACACCAATAGATAATGATTCTAATCCAGACTTAACACCTCTAGTTAAGGCATCAGAGACAGTAGCTAAAGTCTTAAAGGCTGGAGATGTTGTTATTTATGAATCAACAGTTTACCCAGGAGCAACTGAAGAAGACTGCGTTCCTGTTTTAGAAGAAAAATCAGGGCTAGTATATAACAGGGATTTCTTCTGCGGATACTCGCCAGAAAGGATTAACCCAGGAGATAAAGAACATACTGTTACCAAAATATTGAAGGTTACTTCTGGTTCTACACCTGAAATTGCAGAGAGGGTAGATCAGTTGTACAAATCAGTGATAACTGCTGGTACTTACAAGGCCGCATCTATCAAAGTAGCCGAGGCTGCAAAAGTAATTGAGAATTCGCAAAGAGATATAAACATTGCCTTCGTCAACGAGTTGGCAATGATATTTAATAAGTTGAACATTGATACTGTAGACGTACTCGAAGCTGCGGGTACTAAATGGAACTTCCTTCCGTTTAGACCTGGTCTGGTAGGAGGCCACTGTATTGGTGTAGATCCTTACTATTTAGCTCAAAAGGCAAAAAAAGCTGGCTATTATCCTCAAATTGTGCTTTCAGGTAGAAGGCTTAATAACAGCATTGGTCCATACGTTGGAAGTCAAGTAGTGAAGTTGCTAATGAAAAAGGGCAAGGTTATCAATGATTCAAAAGTCTTAGTGTGCGGAATCACCTTCAAAGAGAACTGTCCAGACATTAGAAACTCACGGGTTATAGATATTGTGACCGAGTTGGGTGAATTTGAGGTTAAGGTAGATGTGTATGATCCTTGGGCAAATGCTGAAGAGGTGAAGCATGAATATGGGATAGACCTAAAGGAGAAGATAAGCATTGGTGATTATGATGGAATCGTTTTAGCTGTGGCACACAATGAGTTTAAAGAAATACTCAATACAAGTACGCTTTCCTCTAGTCAGGTTGTTTATGATGTGAAGTCCATCCTTCCTAAAGAATTAGTAACCGCGAGATTATAATGGCAAAAATATTAATTACTGGAACAGCCGGTTTCATAGGGTTTCATTTAGCTAAAAAACTCTTAGAAAGAGGTGATGAAGTAATTGGGCTAGATTCCATCAACGATTACTATGATTTGCGCGTTAAGTTTGGTCGTTTAGGGCTTACAGGCATTGAGAAAGACGCTGTTTCATATGGTAAGCTTATTTCTAGTACCGTTTATGATGCCTACAAATTCATACAGCTAAATCTTGAAGACCAACAAGGAATTAACGAGTTATTTAAGCAACAAAAGTTCGACAAGGTAATTAACTTAGCCGCACAGGCTGGTGTAAGATATAGCCTTGAGAATCCTCAGGCTTATGTTGATAGTAATATTGTTGGCTTTGTTAATATTCTTGAGGCCTGTAGGCATAATGATGTCAAGCACTTGTCATACGCAAGTAGTTCATCTGTCTATGGGCTGAGTGAAACAATGCCGTTCTCCATACATCATAATGTTGACCACCCGATAAGCTTGTATGCTGCAAGTAAGAAGAGCAACGAATTAATGGCACACACTTACAGCCATTTGTTCAATCTGCCTACAACAGGCTTGAGATTTTTTACCGTTTATGGCCCATGGGGTCGCCCTGATATGGCGCTCTTCTTGTTCACTAAGGCAATTTTGGAAGGAAAGCCAATCAATATTTTCAACAATGGGGAAATGTCGAGAGACTTTACCTATGTGGATGATATTGTTGAGGGAGTTATCCGGGTGAATGACAATCCGCCAAAGGGTAATCCAAATTGGTCGGGCAAAAACCCAGACCCGGGTACTGCTAAAGCTCCTTATACTGTTTATAATATTGGGAATAATTCACCAGTTAAACTGATGGATTTTGTTTCTACTATAGAGAAGTGCTTGGGTAGGGAGGCAGAGAAAAACTTTATGCCAATGCAACTAGGTGATGTAGCAGCGACATATGCCGATGTTGAGGATTTAATCAATAATTTGGGGTATAAGCCAGAGACTAGTTTAGAATATGGTGTTGGGGAGTTTGTAAAGTGGTATAAAGAGTTTTACAATGTCAGATAAACATTATTTCGCGCATGAGAGCGCTTACATTGATGAAGGTTGTGTAATCGGGGAAGGTACAAAGGTTTGGCATTTTAGTCATATCATGAAGAATTGTACACTAGGTAAAAATTGTAATATTGGACAAAATGTAGTGGTTAGCCCCGATGTAATCCTTGGTGAAAATGTGAAGGTTCAAAATAATGTCAGTATTTACACAGGTGTGGTGTGTGAAGATGATGTGTTTTTGGGGCCTTCTATGGTTTTTACCAATGTCGTGAACCCAAGGAGTGGGGTTAATAGGAGAGGGCAGTATTCAACGACTGTTGTTAAGAAAGGGGCCTCGATTGGAGCTAACGCCACTATAGTTTGTGGGAATAACATCGGGGAGTATGCATTTATTGGGGCCGGAGCTGTAGTAACAAGGCATGTGCCCGCATACGCACTAGTTGTTGGAAATCCGAGTAAGCAAATCGGGTGGATGAGTGAGTATGGGCACAGGTTGAGATTTAACGGTGATGGCATAGCGATTTGCCCTGAATCTGAAGAGAGCTATGTGCTTAAGGAAAATAAAGTGGAAAAATTAGTATGAAGAACTTTGCGTTAATTGGAGCTGCTGGTTACATAGCCCCTAGGCACTTAAAGGCTATTAGAGAAACCGGAAATGATTTAGTTGCCGCTGTTGATAATTTTGATAGTGTTGGAATAATTGATTCATACTTTCCGAATGCTGATTTCTTTGTAGAGTTTGAACGTTTCGATAGGCACATTGAAAAGTTAAGGCACGATAAAAATGTTCAAATTGACTTCACAAGTATTTGCACCCCCAATTATTTACATGATGCACATATCAGGTTTGCTATGCGTACTGGGTCTGATGCTATTTGTGAAAAACCTTTAGTTCTGAATCCATGGAATATTGATGCTCTTGAACATATGCAAGAGCAAACAGGTAAAAGGGTTTGGAATATATTGCAACTTCGAGTTCATCCTAGCATAATAGCTCTTAAGGAGAAAATAGCACGTGCGCCAGCAGATAAGGTTTTTGATGTCGACTTAACGTACCTAACTTCTAGAGGTCATTGGTACTACACTTCTTGGAAGGGCGATGTATCCAAGTCTGGAGGCATAGCCACTAATATTGGGGTACATTTTTATGATATGCTTGGCTGGATTTTTGGAGAGGTAAAAGAAAACAAAGTACACGTGCATACTCACGATAGGGCAGCAGGGTATCTTGAATTTGCCAAGGCTAGAGTTCGCTGGTTTTTATCAATAAATGAAGATGTACTTCCAGACGATGTTAAAAGTCAAGGTCAAAGAACTTACAGAAGTATTACTATTGAAGGTGAGGAATTAGAATTTAGCGGTGGTTTCACGGACCTTCATACAGTATCCTATGAGCAAATATTAGGGGGGAAGGGCTATGGTTTGAATGAGGCAAGGCAAGCAATTGAAATTGTTCACAATATCCGTCACGGCAAGCCCTTAGGTTTGGTTGGTGACTATCACCCTTTTGCTGAAAAAAAACTTAGTGCACATCCTTTTGATTCAAAAAAATGACAAAAATTCAAATGGTTGACCTAATTGGTCAATACAATAATATTAAGGAAGAAGTTAAAGACGAACTTGATAAAGTTCTTGACAACGCTACATTCATTAATGGGCCTGTTGTAAAGGAATTTCAAAGTGGACTAGTGAATTTTTTGAAGGTTAGAAACGTCATTCCATGTGCCAATGGTACCGATGCCCTTCAAATCATTATGATGGCATATAACTTTCCGAAAGGGGCGGAGGTGCTAGTACCCTCATTCACCTATGTGGCCACAGTTGAGGTAATAGCGCTGCTAGGTTTCAAGCCTGTCTTTGTAGAAGTTTATCCTGATACCTTCAATATTGATATTGAAGACCTTGAGTCGAAAATTACAGATAAATCTGTGGCAATTGTTCCTGTTCATCTCTATGGTCAGTGTGCCGATATGGACAGGCTAATGGCAGTTGCCAAAAAGAACAATCTCAAAGTCTTCGAAGACACTGCTCAGGCCATTGGTGCTGAATATACTTCAGCTGACGGCAGTGTATCTAAAGCAGGTACAATAGGAGATGCAGGCGCTACTTCTTTCTTTCCTTCGAAGAACCTTGGGGCTTATGGCGATGGTGGTGCCATTATGACCAATGATGATGAACTTGCGGCAAAGCTAAGAATGATTGTTAATCATGGTCAAAGCAAAAGATATTACCACGAGTCCATTGGGGTCAACTCTCGCTTGGATAGCCTGCAAGCCGCGGTATTGAAGGTTAAGCTCAAATACCTAGATGGATATAATAAGGCTCGTTATAAGGTTGCGTCAGGATACTCTGAAGCATTTTCTAAAGCTGATTGGATTACACCTCCTGTAGAATCGGATTTTAGTACGCATGTTTATCACCAGTACACCATGAAATTGGCTGATGGTGTAGATCGTGATTCGTTGGTCAATCATTTGGCTGCACATGATATCCCGGCTATGATTTATTATCCGGTGCCAAATCATCTGCAAAAGGCTTATGCCTATTATGGGTACAAAGAAGGAGATATGCCAAATACGGAAGATCTGTGTTCAAGGGTGGTTTCTCTGCCTATACATACAGAAATGACTGATGAACAACAGTTGTTCATCATTGAAAAGGTTCTCTCTTTCCGATCTTAATCTTTTAGAACTAGTAATTCCTAGAATAATATAAAATTATTCGTTTCCCTTTTTGAAGTGAATGAAGAATGAGTAGTTTTACTACTCAAAGCTAAGTCTCGGTTGTGACTGATGGGGCGAAGCTGTATCCAACTCATGTTAGAGGCACTAATTTCTTCTAAAACTCGAATCAAGCTTCTTCTAAGGCTTTTTCTTAATCCTGAAAGTAAGTCTTATTTAAGAGGATTGGCTGATGAGTTCCAAGAAAGCACGAACTCCGTTAGGCTGGAACTATCTCGATTTGTTGAAGCAGGAATGGTAGAGAGCGAGTTGGTTGGAAATAAGAAATTCTACAAAGCCAATCAAACCTTCCCTTTGTTTAAGGAAGTTAGAAGTATTTTGCTTAAACAAACTGGCTTACAGAGCATTATCGATCAGGTGGTTGCTGAGCTTGGAGATGTAAAAAAAGTTTACTTAACTGGTGAACTAGCTAAAGGCAAAAGTTCTGAAATAGTGAGCCTCGTTTTTGTGGGAAACCCAGAAAGGGTGTTTTTGACCGATTTAATTCAGAAAGCTGAAGCGTTGATTGAAAAGAAGATTCAGTATTTAGTTTATAGCGAAATTGAATCTTCGGAAATAGATTTTGCTAAGGAGAAGTACCTATTGTTGTGGAATGAGTAAAGGGCAAGGCAAATATTGGACTGCATTTTATACTAAGCCTCGCAATGAGAAAAAGGTAAGTGAACGCCTGAGTGATTTAGGTTATGAAATTTTCTGTCCCGTTAGAACCGTGCTTAGGCAATGGTCTGATAGGAAGAAAAAAGTAAAGGAGCCTTTGTTTACTTCGTACATTTTTGCTCGTGTGGACGATTCAATTCGCCAAGAAATACTGCAAGACCAAGGGGTTGTAAGCTCTGTTTTTTGGTTGGGTAAGCCCGTTGTAGTTCGAGACTCAGAAATAAAGGCAATTGATGACTTTTTGAACGAAAATCCAGAGGCAGATTGTGTTTCAAGAATTTTTCATGAGGGAGAAAAGCTGAAAATAACTGATGGGCCACTGCGTGGCGAAACGGGTGAGTTATTAAAGATTAAAGGAACGAAACTAATTTTAACAATAGAGTCACTGGGCTTTTCACTTGTTGCTGAAGTAGCAAAAAGTAGGGTGCAGCTAGTGAGCTAATATTGAATTTATGGATTCAAAAAGAATTTTTGTTGGGTTGATTATACTAGTGCTGACAGTGTTTTCAGCGACTCACTTATATGCCCAGAATGCTCAAAGTCTGTCAGGTGCCAATCTGGCTACTATCAACGTCGATGATTTGTCTGATCAAGACATTATCAACTACATGAAACAAGCTGAGAGTAGCGGTTTTACAGAACAGCAACTAGAAGCTATGGCGCGCCAACGCGGAATGCCAGAATCTCAAATTTCGAAATTGAGAAGAAGAGTAGAGCAACTGCGAACGGGTGTTGGAATGGATGCAGAGTCAAAACTCCAGCCTACAAATACTAGTGGTCGTCAAGAAGTAATTTTTAATGAAGGCGATGTTTTTGGCAAACTTGGAGGAAATAATCCTAAAGAAAACTTGACGGAAGAAGAGAAAAAGATTTTTGGCTATGATCTTTTTCAATCTGACGTTTTAACCTTTGCCCCTAATCTAAATATTCCTACACCGGACGATTATGTAATTGGTCCAGGGGATGAAATAATTATTGATTTATGGGGTGCTACTCAGCAATATATTCCCTTGGTAGTTACACCTGAAGGGTATATAAGGCCCGAAAACCTGAGTCCAGTTTATGTAAATGGATTAACAGTTAATGAATTGCGCGAGAAAATTGGAGACCGATTGAGCCAAATTTATAGTGGAATTAAAGGAAGTAATGGACAAGAGCCATCGATTTTTTATCAGGTAAGCCTCGGTAAAATTCGAACGATCAATGTCGCTATTGTAGGAGACGTGAATGGCCCTGGAAATTATGCCTTGAACTCTCTTTCTACAGTTTTTACAGCGCTTTATGCGGCTGGTGGGCCATCTGAGAACGGAACTTTTAGAAAAGTTAGGCTAATTCGCAATAACCAGCTACTCAAGGAAGTAGATTTATATGAATTTCTAGTAACAGGAATAAAGCAAGGAGATGTTAGATTAAAGAGTGGCGATGTAATTTTAGTGAAGTCTTATACTAGCCGTGTTGAAATTGATGGGGAGGTGAAACGAGCTGGGCTTTTTGAATTAACAGAAGGTGAAACTTTTAATGATCTCTTAGAGTATGCAGGAGGCTTCACTAACACGGCTTATAAATCTTTAGTAACAGTAAGAAGAAGTGGCCAAAGAGAGCGAGAAGTTATTGATATTTCCTCGCGCGAATTTGCTTCCTTCCAGCCCAAAGACGGAGATGTTTTTCAGGTAACTCCAATTCTTGACAGGTATAAAAATCGGGTTCAAATTGAAGGTGCTGTTTATCGAGAAGGCGAATATCAGTTGACAGATGGGTTGACTCTAAAGCAGCTTATTGAAAAGGCAGATGGCTTAAGGGGAGACGCCTTCCTTACAAGAGCTACTATTTATAGGACCAACGAGGATTTTTCTCAAAATACTGTTCCAGTAGATCTAGGGAAATTAATGTCTGGCCAGATAGCAGATATTCCGCTTATGAGGGAGGACTTAGTACGTATTAGCTCTATTTACGACTTAAAAGAGGAGTATTATGTATCGATTTCTGGTGAAGTATTGGAAGGAGGTGTTTATCCTTTCTTCAATACAATGACTGTCCAAGACTTGATTATTATTGGCGGTGGACTAACAGAAGGCGCTTCTGGATCCATGGTAGAAATTTCTAGGCGAAATAAAGATGCCAACCTGAATACGACTGCCGAGATAATTACTATTCAGATCGATAAAAGTTTATCTATTGATTCTGAAGACAGAAACTTAGAGCTTCAACCATTTGACCAAGTTTACATTAGAAAATCTCCTGGCTATACGGTTCAGCAACAGGTTTCTGTTGAAGGAGAAGTGGGTGCTCCAGGAGCATATTCTATTAGTCGAAAGGATGAACGGGTTTCTGACATTATAAAAAGAGCACAAGGTATAACACAATACGCATATCCTGAAGGAGCAATCCTGATTAGACAGACTGAGTTTTCTTCAAATAAATCGAATGGTGAGATTTCTCAGCAATACTTGCAACAGTTAAGGGCTAAACTTCTTAGTGAAGAGTCCGAACTAAAGAATATTAGTCAGGAAAGGCTAATTGAAAGACTTAACAAGGTGGAAAACCGTGTAAACTCTAACTCCGAAGAAGATCTAGTAGGTAGTAGGATTAAACGAGACCTGATTGAGGACATTGCTGAACAAGATTCTTTAATAAGAGACATTAAACTTAAGGATGAAGAGCCTGTAGCTTTAGATTTAGTTAAAATACTTAAAGAACCAGGTTCTAAGTATGACTTCATTGTTAAGCCAGGTGATGTGATCTCTGTTCCAGGGAGACTGGAAACGGTACGCGTTGCAGGAGAAGTTACTTCACCACTTAATTTGCGGTATGATAAATCCTTCAGTTTTAAGGACTATATTTACCAGTCAGGAGGTTTTTTAATTACCGCCAAACGTGGACGTAGCTATGTTCAGTATCCAAATGGCGAGCGCCAAGGTGTAAAGCGATTCTTGTTCTTTAAGAAATATCCTAAAATTGAACCTGGTTCAACAATTTTTGTGAGTAGGAAGCCTGATAAGGAGCCAGTTAATTTACAGTCAATAATTGCAATTACGGGCTCTATTGCTACTTTGGCATTGGTTGTTGATAGGCTGTCTGCCAATTAGGTTGGCCTTATGAAGGGATCACTCAAATGTCAAAATAGGCATCAAATCTTAATCTGATGAGAATGGAAGACTTAACATTGAAAGATATTATGGAGGCCTTGATTAAAGGGCGAAAGCTGATTTTCAAGATTACTTGCATATTTTTCCTCATAGGAGTTATTTTTGCTCTTATTTCACCCGTTAGGTTTCATTCATATTCCAAATTTATAAGCTTAAATAGTGCCGAAAATTCATTAGGCGGTGATTTGGGTGGATTAGCCTCCTTGGCGGGCATTGGAGGAAATAGCCTTAGTGGCTCTGCAGTTTTACCTCCAGAAATATACCCGGAAATAGTCAATAGTTATCCTTTCTTGATAAGACTCTTGGATGCAACTGTTACATTGGAAAATTGTCAAGAATCTATCACTTACAGGGACTATTATTTGAATCATTATAAAATGTCAGGTTCGGAGTATATAATGAAGTATACATTAGGCTTGCCGAGTATTCTTTTAGGTTTACTGAAAGGTTCAGAGCCAGAAATTGAATCTACCTTGTCTGACGAAAAATATGAGTTTGTAAGCACCTCTTTTTCAGATTATTCATTATTACGGAGGGCTTCTTCACAAATTTCTATAAATGTTTCCCAGGACGGTATGGTTCGTCTTGGTTTTGATATGCCAGAGAGTTTAATGGCAGCAGAGATGGCACAGTTTACCCAAAATTTGCTGCAAGAGAAGTTAATTGAATTTAAAATTAGTAAGGCTAAAACAAACTTGGAGTATACGAATGAGCTTTATTTAGAAAAGAGAGATTCCTTTCTGATAGCGGAACAAGAGTTGGCTGTTTTTAATGATCGCAATCTGTCGTTAATTACAGAAACGTCTAAGAGTGAGCTCAGAAGGAAACAGTCAAAATATGATATAGCACTCACACTATTCAACGATTTATCCTCTCAGTTGGAAAAGGCTAAAATTAAAGTGAAAGAAGACACGCCAATTTTCTCTATAATTGAACCAGTAAGAGTTCCTATTGAGCGAGTTGCGCCTAGAAGGTCTTTTATTGCTATCGTTTTTACTTTAATTGGTTTTTTTGTTTCAGCTGGCTTGGTCGTCATAAGGCTTCTTATTAGGTCTATTAATTTGAAATAAGATTTTTAATATGAGGGATGTTTTTACCAATATAGGCTTGGCTAAGCCAAGTTTTACGGACGATGATAAGCAAGCGGTTTTATCCGTTCTAGACTCAGGAAAGCTTGTTCAAGGTGAAATGGTTTTATCTCTGGAACAGAGTTTTTGTAAAAACCAAAATATCGAATACGCTAGTGCTGTATCGAATGGTACGGCAAGTTTACACCTAGCTCTTGTTTGCCTTGGGATAGGTAAAGGAGATGAGGTCATCGTACCAGCATTCTCGTATATTGCTACAGCCAATGTAGTTGAGCTCGTAGGAGCAAAGCCAGTATTTGTAGATGTTTCTCTGGACACTTTCAATATTGATGTTGACCAACTCGAGGCTGCCATCACACACTGCACCAAATGTATTATTCCCGTCCACGAATTCGGCCTTTGTGCCAATATGCCTGAGGTAATGTGCATCGCTAATCGTCATGGCCTTTTTGTAATTGAAGATTCTGCCTGTGCTTTGGGGGCACAAATTGATGGAAAGGCCTCTGGTTCTTTCGGTCATTTAGGGTCGTTCTCCTTGCACCCACGAAAAGCTATTACAAGTGGGGAAGGGGGGGTAGTTGTAACCAACTCGGCCGACTATGATTTTGAAGTAAAGACCCTGAGAAACCATGGAATAAAACCAGGTGTACCTGTTATGGACTTTATTCGGGCCGGGTTCAATTACCGCATGACGGACTTTCAGGCTGCTCTTGTGAATTCTCAATTTAAGCGGTTACCGGAATATTTGGCGCATAAAGCGATATTGGCTGAGAAGTATTTGAGCTCAATTGAACATGAAGCGATTACATTGCCAAAAGTGCCTCAGGGGTTTGTTCATGCATGGCAAACTTTCCACGTACTGGTTGACACCACGGCATTAAGAGATGCGCTCAGGTCTTACTTGATGTCAAAAAAAATATTTACAAACTACGGAGCACAGTCCATTCCACACATGACCTTTTACAAGGAAAAATACGGTTACGGAGAAGCTGACTTCGTTAATGCTTACAGGGCATACAGTTGTGGATTAGCCATTCCTATGCATGAGCATCTTTTACATAGTGAAGCAGAATATATTATAGAATCAATAAATCAATTCAATAAATGATTACGGGTAAAAGAATTTTTATAACAGGTGGTGCTGGATTTATCGCCAATACGTTAATCGCTCATTATATTGAGCATAACACGATGGTTGTTTATGATAATTTTCATCGTGATACTCTTTCGCAAAGCGCTTATGCCGATCATCCTAATATTAAAGTGGTTAAAGGAGATGTGCTCGATTATGCTCACTTGAAAGAGAGCATGGCGGGTGCGGATATCGTAGTACATGCAGCAGGTATTGCAGGTATTGACACGGTAATAAAGAGCCCGATCAGAACTATGCAGGTGAATATGATTGGTACCGCAAATGCACTGGAGGCAGCCCTTGAAAATGGATTGCAGGGTCGTTTTATCGACTTTTCTACCTCTGAAATATTTGGAAGCATGGCTTTCAAAAGCTCAGAAAAAGATACCGCAGTAGCTGGCAGTGTAGGTGAAGCAAGATGGACCTATGCTGTAAGTAAACTAGCAGGAGAACATTTGGCCCATGCTTATTACAAGGAGGCTGGGTTAAATGTAGTAACCGTTAGGCCTTTTAATGTATATGGACCTGGACAAACGGGTGAAGGTGCACTACAGATTTTTATTAAGAGAGCACTTAAGAACGAAGATATTTTCATTTATGGTGATGGTACAGCCATTAGAGCGTGGTGCTACGTAGATGACTTTGTGGATTGTTTGATCAGGTGTATTGAAGACCCAAAAGCAATAGGGGAAAGCTTTAATCTAGGGAATGCGAGAACAGTGATCACTACGCTAGGCTTGGCTCAAGCAGTATGCCGGGTACTCAAGTCAGATTCTAAAATTATTTTCAAAGATGCTCTCAGTGCCGATATTGAAATGAGAATACCAAGTGTTGAAAAGACTAAGGAGTTGTTAGGCTTCGAGGCCAAGGTTGACTTGGACGAGGGAATTGAAAAAACTGCGTCATGGATAGAAAAACATCTTTAGAGCCATAAATGGACAGGGAACACTTTCTAGCAAAAAAGAACCAAGAAATAACGTTCAAGAGAATAAGTGAGCTTCATAATACTCTTGATAGTGCGTTCTTAAAAGAGTATCAAAGATCGGTGCCATTCAATGAGGTATTTGTTGATAGGTGGGAAAGAGCGAAGAAATTGGGTTTTGGTGAAAAAACCTCTATTTATGATAGTTCTCTTGTACTCGGTGATGTTTTGGTTGGTAAGAATTGTTGGATAGGACCATTCACCATTTTAGATGGTAGTGGGAGACTTATTATTGGGGACTTTTGCACAATTTCTTCTGGTGTTCAAATCTATACTCATGATAATGTTCTTCAAACATTGAGTGCGCAGAAGCTACCAATAGAGCGTGAATCGGTAATCATTGGGAATAATGTCTATATAGGGCCTAACTCTGTGATTAAGAAGGGAGTGAAGATTGGTGATCAATGTGTAATTGCGGTAGGGACATTCGTGAATTCTGATTTTTCAAGCAACTCGATATTGGCGGGAACTCCGGCTAGGAAGATCGGGGAGGTTATTTTCAATGGAGATGAGATTAATTTTGACTACTCAGTCAAAGAGTGATTAAATTTGTTACTTCTTCTCAGTTGAAACCGTAAAACTCTTATTTTGTTTAGTAATCAATGAGGATATTATTGGGGGAAATTGAAGTAGCAGGCTATTCAAAGGGTTTAGCTGCAGGGCTAATTGAAAAGGGGCATCAGGTGTACTCTCTTTCAAACAATACGCATCCTTTTGGTTATCAAGATAACCTAATTTCATCACAGCCAAAACTTATATCTAGGTTTTGTGCAGTTATGAAACAACTTAATAACCCTTCTCAGCTTAGTTCTTTCAGGTTCTTCATTCTAAGGTTCAAAAAGAATTTTTACGGAACTATAGTTTTGTTTTGGTCACTTTTTGTGTGCGACACTTATATTTTCAATTTTGGCGTCACTCTTTTGCCAAGGCAAATAGATCTCCTGGTTCTTAAAGTTTTTAGAAAGACTACGATTGTCAATATTGGTTTTGGCAGTGATTTGCGCCTTCCGTTTATAAATGGGACTTATCTAACTTCTGAGGACTCTCACCTTCCGGCTAATGAGAATTATATCGTTAGTAAGGTAATAGAGGCTAAGGTAAAAAGAATAGAAAAATGGGCAGCAGTAATAGTGAGTTGTGTTAATAATTGTCATTTGCTAAGTCGGCCATTTCTAGATTTTACTCATATTGGAATCCCTGTATTACTACCTGATGAAAACATTAAACGAGAATCTGTTGATAACGATTTTGATAGCCTTAACATTTTGCATGCTCCGTCTAATAGCTTCTCCAAGGGAACCGAAACCATAGAAAGAGTTATAAACAGGCTGATAGAGGATGGCCATAATATTCGTTACGTGAAGATGCAAGGTGTGGCCAACACAGAAGTAATGAAACATTTGGCTCAGTGCGATCTGGTAGTTGATCAGCTTTACAGCGATACCCCAATGGCTACATTTGCTAGTGAAGCTAGCGCGGTAGGTGTTCCGTGTATTGTAGGTGGTATTGGTTGGGGTCAGTTGAGCAAATATTTCAGGAAAGGCATCAATGAAACGACCATTTTGATTCACCCTGATGAACTTGAAGAGAAGCTATTGGAATGCATTAGTAGTGGTAGAGAGAAGCTGCATGAAAGGGGATTAAAAGCGAAGAGCTTTGTAGAGGCAAATTGGAATGCAGCAACCGTTTCTGATTACTATCTCAGAATAGCAAATAATGAGATTGAAGAGGCCGAGTATTTTGATCCTTCCAAAGTGATTTATTCTTATGGAATGGGGCTAAATGAAGGTGCACTCAAGTCTAATCTTAAAGCTATATATGAAGAATATGGTGAAGAGGGTTTTGTAACCAAGCACCAAGGTCAAATTAGAGCCTTTAAAAAGCTGATTGGTGTTTAAAGATTTACTGCGGCATTCGGCCGTTTATACCCTTACTGGTTTTCTGTCGAGAGGAGTTTCGCTTATCATCTTTCCCTTAGTTGTAAGGTCGGTGTCTAAAGAAGATTTTGCGGTATATGACTATACTCTGGTGATTAATACGATTCTCTTGATAGTTTTGCCTCTGGAGATTACACAAGGTCTGGCAAGGTACTTCAATGAGTGTGAAACCAAGGTTGAGCAAGATCGTCTTTGTGCTACGGTTACCAATTTTACCTTGTTGGTACATATACCCCTGGTGCTCGTGACCTTGCTCTTTTCCAAATCAATTTCAATTTTTTTATATGAGAGCGACACCTATCAATGGCTTATCGTTTATGCCCTTCTTTTTTCAATTAGTTACAACCTGGCACATACCTTCAGAAGTGAGTACAAGTGGAGACTCAAACCCTGGGTAAATACAGTTTTGACCTTGTTGAGCTCAGGAACCATTCTGGTGCTGATAACCCTGTTTTGGTATAAATCCTGGCTCGATCTGAAGTCAGTTTTTTTGATAATGATTGTAGCCAACAGTTTAAGTGTAATAGGTGGTTTTTACGTCTCAAAAAACAGCTATAGCCTAAGCCTTAATATTAAGGAACTAAAGCATTTACTGCGTTTCAGTATACCTCTGGTTCCCTCAAGTCTGGGAGTGATTTTTGCCATGTATATAGACCGTTTGATGGTGAAGGAGTTACTCTCACTATCGGAACTGGCCGAATATGGAATAGGGTTCAGGATCGCATCAATTGCTGCTTTAGGGTTTATAGGGATTCAGGGGGCTTTGTCTCCACTGATTTATAAACATTATCGTGAGGCAGAGACACCTAAGAAACTGGGAGATTTATTCACAGCTTTTTTTATTGCCATCTTCACCCTGTTGGTAGGGGCGCAAATCTTCTTGGAAGATATTGTGGTTTTGCTTGCAACCGATGCTTATCGCGACTCTTGGCGTATTTCGAGCTTACTCATTTTTGCTACGGTGTTGTGGCAACTCTATATCTTTTTTCCAGGCCTTAGCATTGAAAAAAAAACCAAAACCATTGGGTTGCTCAATATCATTTTTGCATTTGTCAACCTGATGCTTAATTACTTTTTGATCAAGCCCTTTGGGTTGATTGGTGCAGGCCTTGCCACCTTGATATCTTCATCGCTATTCATGATTACTTATGCTGTGGTGAGCCAAAAGCATTATCCCATCATTGTCAACAAGAAGGTCGTGATTGGCTTTGGTGTCGCAGTTGTGACTGGTCTTGGTTTGGTTTATGGTGATACCTGGTCCGAACTGCAACTGTTCGGGCATATCGCATTTAAAATGGGGGTGTTTATTTTACTGGCACTAGTAAGCTGGCAATTAATCAGGAAAAGGTTGTCCTTTAAGCTCAGCCTGAAGTAGTGAGGCCACTGATACTGACTGCAGACATAACCTTAGAATTCATATAAGAAAAGAGAGACAGATGAAAGACTTTATTTATGAATTCGATTGTTTTGATTTAACCATAGAACCAATACTTTGAAAATAGTTACAATTTTAGGAGCCCGGCCACAGTTCGTAAAAGCTGCGGTCTTATCAAGATTGATTAAAGATGTAGACTCTTTAAAGGAAATAATCCTTCACACAGGTCAGCATTTTGATCAAAAGATGAGTGATGTTTTTTTTGAAGAGATGAACATTCCCAAGCCGGATTACAACTTGTCAATCTCCGGGGGGAATCATGGAGCAATGACTGGCCGGATGTTGGAAGAAATTGAAAAGGTGCTGATAGCCGAAAAACCTGATTTAGTACTAGTTTATGGTGACACAAATAGCACATTAGCCGGAGCGCTGGCAGCAAAAAAGCTACACATGAAACTCGCTCACGTAGAAGCAGGTTTACGAAGCTTTAATATGGAAATGCCAGAAGAGATAAACAGGGTTTTGACTGACCGCATTTCTGATTTACTTTTTTGCCCTACTGATACTGCAAGAATCAACCTGGAAAGAGAAGGTTTTGGTAATTTTGATGGAAAACTTATCACCTCGGGAGATGTGATGCTTGATGCGGTCAGTTTCTACAAGGAAAGAGCGAGTAAAACCAGTACAATTTTAGAACACCTCGGATTAAACAGTGGGGAATATACCCTAGCCACTATTCACAGGGCTGAGAATACCAATTCCCCTTTGAAACTGAAGGAAATAGTATCAGGATTCAATAGGATTGCAAAAGATAATCGTCTGATAGTTCCCCTTCATCCCAGAACTTCAAAGCTTATCAAAGGATATGATCTGACCGTAGAGTTCGAACAACTTGACCCAGTTGGATATTTCGATATGATTGTCCTCTGTGACAATGCATCGCACATTATTACAGACAGTGGAGGACTCCAAAAAGAGGCATTCTTTTTAGAAAAACCTTGCCTCACCATCAGAGATCAGACTGAATGGACTGAACTTTTAGAAATGGGCGTAAACAAACTGGTTGCTGCCGATGCCAATGAAATAGTTGAAGCATACAACCAGGTGAAAACGGAGGATTTTGATTTTAGTTTAAAGCCATATGGTGAAGGCAAAGCAGGGGAAAACATTCTTGCTCACCTGATACAGAATAATTAAAGAAAAGCCGTGACACGGAAGAAATTCTATATTATCTCTCCTTATTTTCCACCAGAAAATGTCATTGGTGCTTACCGTCCTTACGGTTTAGCTGAATATTTGGATAAAGAAATATTCGACATTTATGTATTGACCACAAAGAAATACCCCTTTGACAATAACTTAAGTCTAAATCTCAGTTCTCAGGAATATCAGGTTGAGGAGAAGGGGTACTTACCTGGCTTTTTGACCAAAGGAGTCTTTGCCAAATTCTGGAGAAAATTTATAAGCTTTCAATATCGATTTGCGGGCCTTTTAGATCCACGTATTTTCTGGGCCTTAAGAGTTAAGAAATCGTTGAAAAAATCAATCAGTAAAGAGGGCGGTGAGGTCATTCTATTTTGTACTTACACGCCTTTGGCCTCTCTTATACTTGGTTATTGGATAAAAAAATCAATCCCAAATGTTTATCTGATTTTAGACTTTCGCGATTTATGGGCGGGTAACCATTATGTTAAGCTTGTCTCTTTGGCTGAAAAGTTCGCCCAACGATTTGAAAAATCGATGGTTCTAAAAGCCGATTTGGTTACTGTTATTTCTAAAGGTATGGCAGAAGATATTAGGGAAAGGTATCCTTCCATTGACCCGTACCCTCTTTTCAATGGATATATACAAGGCCCCAACGAGGATGTTGATCAAGCATTACATGATGCACAGAATGAACACTTTGAGATTCTCTATACGGGTATGCTATATCAGGGTATCAGAGATCCGGAGCCCCTTTTCAAAACCATTGCTTTATACAAAAGTGACTTTCCGAAACTTATATTGATCAAATTCTACGGGACAAATGAAAATCAGGTGCTGCCCTTGGCAGAGAAGTACGGAATTCAGGAGAATGTTAAGGTGTATAAGAGTGTGTCCAGAGCTGAAATTTTAAAGTACCAAGCCAGGGCAGATGCATTATTGTTTCTGGAGTCAGGCGACCCAATAATAAAGGGAACTCTGCCTGGTAAGTTATTTGAATATCTTATAGCTAAAAGACCAATACTCGCACTGGGTATTACCAAAAATCAGGAATCAGGAGAACTAATTACAAATACCGGAACGGGTTATGTCTGCGGTAATAATACTGATCTAATAAAGAACTCGATAGAGGAGCTAATGAAGGGCAGTAATGACTTGATCCGGAATGAAGAACTAATAGCATCTTATAACCGAAGCGCTCAGGTTCGTCAATTTCAAGACTTCTTAATGGAAAGGAAAACTGAAAACGCCCTTTTTTGAAGAATTTAGCATTTATATGTTTTTTTGCCTTTCAAGGATTAATTACGCACGTAATTTTTCCCGTACCACCATATCTATTGTTCTTTTCTTTAGCATGCGTTTTTGTTATTGCTTCACGAGCTAAAACAGTCCAGTTGAATGCCTGGACGGTATTTTTGCTATTGTTTTCGTTTCTCTATTTTTTGCTTTCTCAGGTAGTATTAGAGGTAGAGGTAAAAAGACTGATTCCGATTCTGCTACAATTCGTGATTCTTATTTTTATGCTGTCGATCACTCAAATTGATAAGAATCTTTACCAAAAAACTTTGATATTTTTACTAGTGTCGTCTGTGGTCATTTTCTTTTTAGACACTGTTTGGAGGCTGACCCACCCGGAACTTGAACGAATAGGTGTTAACATCGATCAAGGTGAATTTGCCTACCTATATGCATTCAAGTCGAATAGTCTTATTTATTCAGATACCAATGTGATGGCCATACATTTGTTATGCCTTATGTTTTTCTTTGTAGTTGCCAAGCAGCTAGGAAAACTAAAAGTTCGAAACATATGGCTATGGACGTTAGGTGTACTCATAATATTTACGTTCTCACGGGCGGGCATCATTTCAATGCTTCTTGGTCTGTTACTCATTTATTTTCAGAAAATGAACATAATCTTCAAGGTAGTGTTTTTTATTTTCGGAATTTTCGGAATTGTTTGGAGCCTTGGAACTTTTGATTTTACAAGCTTTGAGGACGGAAGCTTTCGGTCCAAACTATTTATTTTTGATAACTTTCTCTCTTATTTGGAGGTGCAGACCGCAGAGAGTTTCCTTTTCGGTAATGGCTTATATCAATCTAACAAGGCAACAGGTATTTATTCACACAACCTGTTAATAGTCCTGTATGTTGAAACCGGGATTTTCGGCTTTATTTTTTATCTGTCCTATTTAGGAGTTTTGGTAAATCACGCAGGTAAAAAATTCCTTTATGTACTCTTCCCTGTATTGTTGGCTTCAATGGGAGGTGCCCTTTTATCATTTCCATTATTGTACTCTTCAGCTCATCTCTTGAACGATAAAACATTAAAAACAGACTAGACACGAGATGTGCGGAATAGCAGGATATTACTCATCAGAGTTTCAATTATCTCGGCAGGATTTGTCGAAAATGTCTTTGGCTCTTGAATACAGAGGCCCCGATTTTGAAGATTTCTTTGTAAAACAAGATAACGACCAGAACATAGGCTTAGCCCACAGAAGACTCTCTATTATTGACATAAGCAAGTTGGGAAATCAGCCTATGTATTTTGAAAACCTCGTGATGGTATTCAATGGTGAGGTTTACAACTATGTTGAAATAAGAGAAAAACTATTAAAGAAAGGCTACAAGTTCATTTCCAATTCTGATACAGAAGTTGTTATTAAGGCATTTCACTGCTATGGTAAAGAAGCTGTAAACCAATTCATTGGCATGTTTGCCTTTGCTATATATGACCAGATCAGCCAAAAGCTCTATCTGGGAAGAGACAGATTTGGAGTAAAACCCCTTTTTATTTACAGAGACAATAACACACTCTGTTTTGCCAGTGAGCTTAAGTCTTTAATGAGTATAGAACAGCTCCCTTTGGGCATAAATAATAAAAGCGTAAATGCCTATTTACGTTTTGGCTACGTTCCCCATAACGAAAGCATATTTAAGAATGTCTCTAAGTTGAAACCAGGTAGTATTGCCGAACTTGATATAAATAATGGTGCTATTACTCAGGTTGACTACCAGTACTGGAGTCTTGATGATGCGTTTAGCATACCTAAACGAAGTATATCATTGGAAGAGGCTCAGGAGGAACTGAGAGAGTTGCTTATGTCTTCTTTTCAGTACCGAATGGTGGCAGATGTAAACGTTGGGGTATTCCTTAGTGGAGGTTATGACAGTAGCCTGGTAGCTGGCATGTTGGTCAAAGAATCAGGTGTTTCTTTGAATACCTTCACAATCGGTTTTGACGACCCCAGATACAATGAAGCTCCTGCGGCCAGAAAAGTGGCAGAGTATCTCGGCACGAATCATGAAGAAGTGATTTGTACGGAAAATGATGCTTTAGGAATCGTTGAAAGACTCCCGTTTATATATGATGAGCCTTTTGCAGATTCATCTGCAATCCCTACTATTCTGGTGAGCCAGATGGCATCTGAAAGAGCCAAAGTTGTACTTTCTGCTGATGGTGGAGACGAAATGTTTGGTGGTTATAGTAAGTATGAGTACGTCCAGAGAATTTTCGGCTATGTAAATCAAATACCAGGTTTTCTCAGGTCTGGTGTAGGTGCTGGCCTGACCCAAATGTCAAAGTCGGGGATTCTGAAAGCCAACGCTTTGAGTAAGGCGAACAAGATGGGTGATTTACTTTCAGAAAAAGACACCTCCAAACATGCCGATATTCTCTCCAGATATTTATCTGATGAAGATTTACGCTTTTTAGGAATTACGGAAGGTTTCTACAATAACCGCCTACTTGATAAAATCCTTAGAGAAGACATGTCGCATTTGGATGGTATGAGAAGAATAGATTTCGAAACCTATCTGCCTGACGACATACTTTGTAAAGTTGACAGGGCTACTATGTCGGTTTCAATTGAAGGCAGGGAACCCTTTTTGGACCATAGAATTCTGGAATTGGCAAACTCTTTTCCTGAAGAGTTTCTAATCAACAATGGTAGCAAGAAGTTTATTCTGAAGGAGCTTGCCCATCAGTATATTCCCAAAGAATTGCTCGATAGGCCTAAAGCGGGTTTTGCTGTGCCACTTGACTCATGGTTGCGAAGCCCTTTGCGATCTATTTTACTTGACAGCTTAGACAAAAGTTTTTGCCACACCTTTGGCTTTGACCATGGTAAACTACAAAAATTGCTAAGTCAATTTGAAAATAACAAAGGGGCATATGCTACAGCCAATAAATTATGGTCAATGCTAATGCTGGCAATGTGGCAAAATCAATGGCAGAGGAAATAACATCCATGAAAATCGCATTTCTTGTTTCCTCGCTGAAAAAGTGTGGGCCAACAAAGCAGCTGTTTTACCTTACCAGTCTGCTAGTTGAGAATGGTAATGAGGTTACAGTGGTCACTATCGGGTTTGAACCCGAAGAAACATTGCTTCCACAGTTTGTAAAGACAAATGTGAAGGTAATTCAGCTAGAAATCCCGCTGTCTCGAATCGCACTTAAGGCAAATAAGTTGAAACGAGCGTTTCTACAGATAAAGCCAGACGTAGTTCATTCCCACCTGATAAAGGCAGATTTTCTTTCAACATTATTTTTACGCAAAAAATATCAACGCATCGCTACAGCCAGAAGCTATGCCTTTGAGGACTACTCGATGAGTTATGGCAAATTTTGGGGTTCCATTATGTCAATGGCCCAAATGTATTGTTTTAAGCGAATGGATGGAGTATATGCCGTTTCTGAGACACTAAGCAATAAACTTAGAAAAAAGGGCGTAGAATCTGAGACTATTTATAACAGCATTGATGTTGGAGAAAGGAATGTGATAAAATCTCAATCTGCTGATATCAGGAAATCACTCGGCATTGATGATGAGGCCATTGTCATCGTTTCGGTTGGAAACCTAATTCCATTGAAAAACAGCCAGGTATTATTAGAATGGTTTAACGAGTATAAAAAGGGTCGGAATTGTTATTTATGGATGTTGGGTGAAGGGGTGCAAAAGGCCGAATTTGTAGCAAAGTATGCAGATAGCCAGACCCATTTTTTCGGTCAGGTACCTAATGTCCCGGATTATCTAAATGAGAGCAACCTTTTCGTTTCCTGCTCATTGTCTGAAGGCCTGCCCAATGCCGTCTTAGAGGCGCTACTCCATGAGCTTCCTGTAGTTCTAAGTGATATCGACCAGCATAAAGAGATACTTTCCAAAGATGATCGATGCGGAGAGTTGTTTGAATTAGAAAAACAGGCTAGTTTCACGCGTCAAATGGAACAGGCTCTAAATCGCATCAAAAACGGGGAGTATAATCCTGATATGGCAAGAAAACTTGTTGAAGATCATTTTGACAGAAAAAAAATGGTGGCAAGTTATATGGAAGTCTATAGCCGTTTAGGAAATAGGAATGAAGATTGAAAACAACTCAAAAATTCTTGTCACAGGTGGCTCAGGGTTCATAGGAACAAACCTCATGGAGTACTTGTTGGCTCAGGATTATGAGGTAATCAATATAGATTTTACTCCTCCTAAGCGTAAAGATCATGATGATTATTGGCAAGATTGTGATATTAGGGAGTTTGAAAAACTCAATGCGATTGTTGCCGATTTTAATCCTACGCATGTCATTCATCTGGCTGCCAGAACAGATCTGAACGGACAATCACTGGAAGATTATAATAGCAATACGTTGGGGGTGCATAATCTCGTAAAATCACTCAACCAACTTACATTACTGAAAAGCGTGGTCATTGCTTCCTCTATGCTGGTTTGCCGATTGGGATATCAGTATAAGGATATGGAGGACTATGATCCGCCAAATTTTTATGGTGAAAGCAAGGTTCAAACTGAGAAAATCACTCGTGCAGAAGCCAAATTCAAATGGGTCCTAGTAAGACCAACTTCCATTTGGGGGCCTTGGTTTGGTGAACCTTATCGTAACTTCTTTGATATAGTTTTGGCTCAGAGATTTTTTACCAGTAAACGCTTTGCAGTAAAGACTTATGGGTATGTGAGCAATGCAATAGAACAAATCATTGCATTGCTACAAGATGAACAGGCTAAAGGTGGTACCTACTATTTGGGTGACTACCAGCCAACGCCTATTACAGCCTGGGCATACGAAATTGCTGAGATGGCAGACATAAAGAAACCAATTCTGTTTCCTTACTTCATTTTTAAGACTGCAGCATTGGTAGGTGATCTACTAAATTCCATTGGAATTCCGTTTGTGATGTCTAGTTTTAGGCTGAAAAATATGACCACAAATAATGTGGTCCATTTGGGTGATACACAGGCCATTGTTGGAAACAATTCAGTGTCGAGACTGAAAGGTACCAGAATAACATTAGATTGGTTAATTAAATATAAGTCAGAAAATAGAAAGTAATATGAAAAAGGCATTGGTATGTGGAGCCGGAGGGTTCATTGGCGGACACTTGGTAAACAGACTGAAATCAGAAGGTTATTGGGTAAGAGGGGTCGATCTCAAAGAAAATGAATATGGCAATATGTCAGCTGATGAATTTGTGGTTGGCGACCTTAGAGACATTAATGTAGTTCGTAAAACGGTTACTGAAGACCTCGATGAGATTTACCAATTGGCGGCTGACATGGGTGGAGCGGGTTTCGTTTTCACTGGTGACAATGATGCTGATATTATGCATAACTCTGCTTTATGCAACCTGAATGTTTTAGATGAGGCTAGTAAAAAAGGCGTAGCCAAGATTTTCTATTCCTCGTCTGCCTGTATGTATCCAGAATACAACCAGTTGGATCCTGATAACCCAAAGTGTTCTGAGGATTCTGCCTACCCGGCCGCACCTGACAGTGAGTATGGATGGGAAAAATTATTTAGTGAGCGTCTATTTCTCACATACCAAAGAAATACGGGTATAGATGTGAAGGTGGCCCGCTTCCATAATATCTTCGGGCCTCAAGGTACCTGGGATGGAGGACGTGAAAAAGCACCCGCGGCTATTTGCAGAAAAGTAGCTATGGCAAAAGAAGGAGACGCTATTGAGGTTTGGGGAGATGGCTTACAAACGCGTTCATTCCTTATAGTAGATGAATGTGTTGAAGGTATCAGACGTCTTATGGAATCAGATTTTAACGGACCCGTAAATATTGGTTCTGAAGAGATGATCTCCATCAACGATTTCACCAAAATGATTGCGGACATCTCAGGTAAAGACCTCTCTATTAAAAATATTGAAGGACCTACTGGAGTGAGAGGAAGAAACTCAGATAATGCATTAATTGCCGAGAAATTGGGTTGGTCACCTTCTGAACCCCTTAGAAAAGGCGTGGAAAGAACATTCCAATGGATATCTGAGCAAATCGCGGAAAGAGAACGTAACGGTGGATAAGATTTCAAGACACCTATCTGAAATTGAAGCGGAGCAGACAGCTCATGGTTCAGGAAGCAAGTACGTGTTTCTGAGCAATGATGAAATGGATTCTCCGCTTACTCAAATCGCCTATGGAAAATTCTTGCCTGGCGAAGTCTGTGCAGAACACTTTCATGCCACTATGGATGAATGCTTTTTCTTTCTGAAAGGCAAAGGTGTTTATCAGATAGGTGAAGAACAGTTAGAACTGAAGCCTGAGACTTTTTTGAGAATTCCGGCAGGGATAAAACATAGGTTAGAAGCTACAGGAAATACCCCCCTAGAATTTGTTTATTGGGGTGTGGCAACGGATTGACCCCTTACTTCTTCCATGAAGAATTGCCAATACAGCCATTTCTATGATGAACATCTGAATATTTTTTCCGCCAAGTAAAGACATATTTATGCCTGTTCCTTTATAGTTTTGAAAGTTCAGGAATCGTAATAAACTGTTTATGAAAGTATCAATAGTAACGGTGGTATATAACAATGAGACAACCATTGCCGATGCCATCAATTCTGTACTAGATCAGGACTATCACGACATTGAATATATCGTGGTTGATGGTGCCTCTAAAGACGGCACTATGGACATAATTAAGCAATACAGCAATAAGATATCGAAAGTAATAAGCGAACCAGATAAGGGCATCTATGATGCCATGAACAAAGGTGTAGCGCTTGCCACTGGTGATGTAGTGGGAATATTGAATTCAGACGACTTTTATCTTAATAGTACTGTGATTTCAAGTATTGTAGAGAAAATGATATCTGATGGAGTCGACTCTGTTTATGGTGATTTGGTATACGTTGACCCAGTGGATACTAAGGTTGTGAAGCGATATTGGCAGAGTGGATCATTCAGGCGCAGGCGCTTCTTGTATGGTTGGATGCCTCCACATCCAACTTTTTTTGTAAAGTCAGAAATATATGAAAAGCATGGCCTATTTAATTTGAGCCTGAGATCGGCTGCGGACTATGAGTTTATGCTCCGTGTGCTTTATAAATATAAAATCTCATCTTCCTATCTGAAAGAAATTGTAACGGTAATGAGAGATGGTGGTAATAGTAATGCTTCAATAAAAAACAGGATCAAGGGGAATAATGAAGATGTTTTAGCTTGGAAAATAAATGAATTGAAACCATTTTTTTTTACAAGATATTTCAAACCATTGAGAAAGATCCCTCAATTTTTCACTAAAAAGGTTATTTGAATTGGAACGAACCCTCCTCATATCAGGTACATCATTTCTCTTAACATTCTTAGTATTTCCTGTGTTCATTAAGTTTTTTAAGAGAAGGAACTTTTTAGATGACCCAGGGGGGAGAAAAATTCATACAGCTAAAACACCAGCCATGGGAGGTCTGCCGATATTTATAGGCTTTGCAATATCGATATTGATTTGGGCTCCTTTTGAGGTATTAAGGGATGTAAAGTATGTGCTCAGTGCGGTTTCTATCATGTTTATTATAGGCTTTAGAGATGATTTGATAAATCTTAGAGCTTATCAAAAGCTTATAGGGCAAATCGCTGCGGCTATGATTATAATAGCTGTTTGTGACATTCGGTTTACTTCCCTTTACAACTTGTTTGGGTTAAGTGATATACCCCTTGCAGTAAGTTACTTGCTTAGTCTTTTTACAATTATAGTAATTACCAATGCCTACAATTTGATTGATGGTATTGATGGACTTTCTGGGTCTGTTGGGATAATTGCAACATTGTTTTTTGGTCTCTTTTTCTTTTTGAATGGGGAAGAGGGTTTCTCATTAGTGTCCCTATCCTTAACTGGGGCATTACTAGCATTTCTTAATTATAATTGGGCACCCTCTAAGATATTCATGGGAGATACAGGCTCACTTTTTATAGGTTTTTTCCTCTCCATTTTAACTATAAAGTTTATAGACTTTAACTATTCAATAGTAGGTCAACAATTTGCTTTCGGAGGCTCCATAGGTACCGCGGTTGCTATTCTCATATTACCATTAGCGGATACATTCAGAGTTTTCGTTAAAAGAGTCTTGAAAGGTAAATCTCCAATGCACCCGGATAGAACACATGTGCATCATATACTTCTTCGTCTTGGCTGCAACCACGCACAAGCAACGGGTATTCTAGTTACAGTGAATGTAATATTTGTTTTACTGGCTCTTGTACTAAAAGAGTTTTCTGATTCAATTGTCATTCCATCTATTCTTATAACAGTCATTGCTTTAGGAACCATTCTGGATCTTATTTTTCGTGCGGCAATTGATAAGCGCAAAGAGGAATTGCGCGAGAGAAACCGTGCTTCAAGAGATGAAGCTAAAGTGGTTTCTATTTCTAAAAATGCAGGATAGCCATTTCTGCAAGTACAACACCACTAGGTTTGTTTTAATCTCTTATCTTGCAATGAAGTTTTAAGCAAGAATGAGATCACACCTTTTTACCTACTTCCTACTATTTTTCTTTAGTATAACCGTCTCAAGCCTAAGCGGTCAAAGTCTTCCAGACTTTTCTTCTATAAACATTTCGAGTCTTTCTGATCAGCAGATAGAGTCTTACCTAAGGCAAGCAAATGCCATGGGCTACTCACAGGCCGATCTTCTTACTCTGGCCAAATCTCAAGGTCTTTCGTCTTCAGAGCTTGCCATATTGAACGATAGAATAGATAATGTTGAGTCTTCAAGATTAGCAAAAACACGTCCAACTCCTGCTTCAAATAGAATTAGAAAAGCGTACACAGATACTATAAAAACCCTAACTGCAGAGCGTTTGGACATTTATGGGTTAGATGTATTTCAAAAAAGCTCTAACCTAACTTTTCAAACCAATCAGAATACCCCCACTCCTAAGGACTATGTTTTGGGGGCAGGTGATGAAGTGTTTATTGATGTATTTGGAGCTTCAGAAAGCTATTATCAAACCAATATAAATCCTGATGGTACAATTCTTTTAGAAAATATAGGGCCAATATCTTTAAGTGGCTTAACTATAGAGGAGGCTAAGAATAAGGTTAAATCTCGCCTAGCAGGATATTATCAAGGGATAAGTGGAAATAGTGCTAATACTTTTGTGAGTTTATCTCTTGGACAGGTTAGGGGCGTAAGTGTGAATGTGATAGGACAAGTGGAGATTCCAGGAACATATAACCTAAGTGCCTTAAATACGGTTTTCAATGCGCTTTATGCAGCAGGGGGAGTTAATGAGAATGGTACCCTAAGAGAGATCAAGCACTTCAGAAATGGCGAACTTCTTTCCACTATAGATGTCTACGAGTTTCTTCAAAATGGATTTTCAATAGGTGATAAGAGAATTGAAAATGGAGATGTAATACTTGTTCAACCATATACTAACAGGGTAACACTCAAAGGAGCCACTAAGATTGTTGGTAAGTTTGAGCTAAAGGCTGAAGAAACTGTTGCGGATCTGATGAAATACTCAGGCGGTTTTGCTGAGAACGCATACATAAAATCAATTAAGTTATATCGGATTAATGATGGTCAGCGGTTAGTGGTCGATATCCATTCAGACCAGTTCGAGGTTTTTAGAATTAAGACTGGCGATGAATTTATGGTGTCATATGCGCTAGATCGCTTTACAAATAGGGTAATTGTTAAGGGTGCAGTTTTTAGACCTGGAGATTATTCAATTGGTCAGGGACTGACTCTACAAGGGCTTTTGAACAAGGCTGAAGGCCTAAAGCCAGATGCTTTTCAAGACCGTATATTAATTACTAGAACCGGGGAAGATTTCACTACCGAATCTATTTCTATAGGCCTAAAAAGTGCCACAACTTTCAGGCTGCAAAAGGAAGATGTTATAACCGTATTTTCGAGAAATGAGCTGCGAGAAGAAGCGTTCGTAGAGGTTCTTGGGGAGGTTAATAGCCCAGGAGTGTTTAGCTTCTCTAAAGGATTAACCTTAGATGATGTTTTGTTGCAGGTAGGAGGTACAGCTACATCGGCATATGGAGGTAATGTTGAAATTTCTAGAAGAATATCTACTGAAGAAAATGGCGAGCTTGGCCTATCTGAAACCTATGTTTTCCCAATCGATATGAAAGGAGAAATTGAAGGAGAAAGTGGTTTTGAGTTAGAGCCGTACGATCAAGTTTTATTTAGGAGAAGCCAAAACTTCAAAAGACAGCAGTTAGTGACCGTTGAGGGGCAGGTTAGTTCCCCAGGGCTTTATGCCATTAAGAATCAAGGAGAAAGAATTTCAGATATTCTTAATAGGGCAGGAGGTATCACTGAATTCGCTTTTGTGGAAGGGGCTACCTTAATTCGGAAAACAGAGTTTTATGAGGAACCTACCGACATTGAAAAGCAGATTGATGACCTCATAAGATTACAAGGGAAATTTGAAAACAACCCGAACCTATTAACAGAAGCTGAGTTGGCTATGATATCTCGAATAGAAGATGATATTCAAGAGCTAGAAAAAAGAAGGGAAAGCAACCAGAGCCTTTCTAGCTTCGCTAAAAGAGAGCGAATTAAGGAGGTAATTGAAAGAAACGCGTTGACATCTAATATTCAGTTGAAACAAGCAGAAGCTATAGGCATAGATTTACCATCAATAATAAATAGACCTGGTTCTGTATCTGATTTGCTTTTAGAAGAGGGTGACGTTTTAGTTATTCCTAAGAGGTCCGAAACAGTAAGGTTGAGAGGAAAGCTACTTTACCCAACAACAAGCAGGTTTGTTGAAGGTAAATCTCTAAAGTATTACATCAACAATGCAGGAGGCTTTGACTATCGAGCTAAGAAGAAGGGGACCTATGTGGTTTATGCGAATGGGGAAGTAGCAAGAACCAAGAGCTTACTTTTTATGAAGTTTTATCCAAAGGCTGCTCCGGGAGCAGAAGTCATTGTACCTACCAAACCTTTAAAGATTCCAATAAGGCTACAAGATGTAATAGGAATTACCAGTGGTCTAGCGACATTGGCTTTAGTTATTAGTCAAATCAGTCAGAATAATTAAGATGGATTCTCAGGACAATTATATAGGAGAGGGGAAAATTTCTTTGGGCTATTTGATCCAAAGGCTCAGGTATTGGGTTCTCTTTATTTTGTCTAAGTGGCTGAAAATTGGACTCGGTACTGTGGTAGTTCTGCTATTAGTAGTTGGTTACAATTATCTGAAGCCTAAAGTTTTTACAGCAAAAGCTACGTTTGTTCTAGACAATGATAGTTCTGGTGGACTAGGAGATTTAGGTTCTATAGCTTCTTTAGCTGGCATTAATGTCGGTGGCATTGCAGAAGGAGGAATCCTGTTTCAGATCGATAATATTCAAGAACTTTATCGATCAAATCGAATGTTAGAGAAGACTTTGTTGAGTCCAATCATTATTGATAGAGAGAAAGTACTTTTGATCAATAGGTTCGCTGAGTCTAATAAACTTACAAATAAATGGTTAGATGAGGGAGTTGAGTTAGCGAGGTTTAATACGGATCGAGAGTCTTTCACTAGAAAGCAGGATAGTCTACTACTGGAATCCATAAAATTAGTTAAAGAGAAATTTCTCTTTATAGATAAACCAAATCGAAAAACTACAATTCTTGAAATAGGCTTTAGGCATGAGGATGAGTTTTTGGCAAAACTATTCACAGAAACCCATGTTAGAAATGTCAATGAGTTTTATTTGGAAACCAAGACTAAAAAAAGCCTGGCCAACCTTCGTATACTTCAGAATCAAGCTGATAGTATAAAAAGGGTTTTAGATGAGTCCCTACTGAACCTTGCCAGAATTGATGAAACCATGCCTAATCCTAACCCGCTATATAAAACATCTCAAGTACCTTATCAGAAAGCAATGATTGATGTGCAGGCGAATAGTTCAATTTATCAAGAGGTAGTAAAGCAGTTGGAATTGGCAAAAGTTGCCCATAGAAATCAAATGCCGTTAATTCAGGTTATTGATAAACCAATTTTACCATTGCCCGATAATCAATGGAGCCTTTTCAAGGCACTTGTAATTGGTGGTTTTGTGGGTTTATGTCTAATGACCTTGTACTTCTTGATCAAGGAGGTTGTCGATAGAGCAATATTGGAGATTTAAGTAAACCACTCGTTGTAAGCTTCAATATCATTGTTGAATTACATATTTACTCTTCTTATAACTGTAAACGGAAAAAGGAAGGGATTACGTTTCGGTTGGTGCTTATTGAATAAGTTATATTATCATTTTAATGCGTTGTTGAGTTAGAAAGGGATCGCTTAAGAAAAAACTGATTTTCTATTGCTAAGCCTTGAATCAAGTACATATTTGTAGTTTAAGTATAAAGAATGAATGAGAGCATAGTTATAACAGGTGTTGCTGGGTTAATAGGAAGTAGAATGGCAGACTGGTTACTTTCTAATTTTCCAGGGTATGAGGTAGTTGGAATAGATAATTTAAGTGGAGGCTACATCGAGAATATAGATTCCCGAATAACATTTTATAACACTGATTGTGCCTCTGCAGAAATAAGGTTAATTTTCGAAAGGCATCAACCAAAATTGGTATATCACTTTGCAGCTTATGCGGCTGAAGGGCTTTCTCCATTTATTAGAAAGTTCAACTATCAAAATAACTTATTGGCTACAGCCAATATTATTAATGAGAGTATTCGCCAAAATGTAGAACGCCTAGTTTTCACTAGCTCAATGGCTGTTTATGGTGCTGGGAATCCCCCTTTCGATGAATCTGATCAGCCTTCACCTATTGATCCATATGGAGTGGCCAAATATGCTTGCGAAATGGATATTCAAATTGCAGGTGAGCAACATGGTTTGGATTGGTGCATTATTCGTCCTCATAATGTTTATGGAATAAAGCAAAATATCTGGGATACTTACAGAAACGTTTTGGGTATCTGGATGTATCAACACTTGAATAACCAACCACTTACAATATTTGGAGATGGTAAGCAAAAAAGAGCTTTCAGTTTTATTGATGATTGCCTTTCTCCATTATGGCAAGCTGGGGTGTCTCCTCAGGCAAGTAAACAGATTGTAAACCTTGGGTCTGCAATAGAATACTCGATTCTGGAAGCAAGTGAGATTCTGAGGGAAGTGATGGAAGGAGGAGAAGTTCTCTTTCAGGAGCAAAGGCATGAGGTTAAGCATGCCCATCCTACTTGGAGAAAGTCTGTGAAGGTCTTAGGGTTTGAGGATAAAACTGATTTGCGTTCTGGTCTTTCTATTATGTGGGATTGGGCACAGAAACAACCGCAAAGAGATCGTTTCCGATGGTCTGAATATGAGTTGGAAAATGGGATCTATGATTTTTGGAAGAACTCTAAAGAGTCATCTAAAACAACTGTCTAATGATTCTTTGGAATCAACAATACTACCCTGATGTGTTTTTGGCAGGAGCCGCAAAGTCTGGGACAACTTATCTCTTTGATTTATTAGCTGCTCATTCACAAATTCAGGGGTGTCATCCCAAAGAGCCATTTTTCTTTATAGATAAGGGAAACCCATATAGACAAACTACTAGAGGAATATTTAGGAGGGAATACTTAGACTTTTATAAGCCTCTTCATGAAGGTTGCTTGCATTTAGACGGAACCTCTCAAACCATTTATCAGCAGGAGTTACTGAGTCAGTTTAATGACATGCCTAAGAAGCCTAAGGTCTTGTTTATATTAAGGGAGCCTGCATCTAGGATTCTTTCCTCATTTCAATATACGTCAAACAACCTAGCAGCTGTCAATAGATTATCTTTTTCTGAATATGTTGATAGTCTTCTTGAGCCTAATCATAGGGTAATAATCGATTCCTGTAAAAACGAAAAGGCAGCTTTTTCACTAACTCATGAGCTTAGGTATTCATGCTATATTTCATATTTGAGTCTTTGGGAAAGGGCTGTTGGTAAAGAAAATATGATGGTGATTCTCTTTGAAGAAATGAATAGAAACCATGAATTAACACTTAAAGAAATTTGTGAATTTCTCGGAATTAAAGCTGAGAGATTGAAAGAGGGATCGGAAAAGGTTAACCAATCGATTTCTGTAAGGAATAAGTCTATTCATTATATTCTAAACAAGGCTTTTTCAATGGCTGGTTATAGAGTTCCATTTAAAAGTTCTATAAAGAGTCTCTATATCAAGCTTCAACATGCCCCCACAACAGAAGATCTAGACTTTCAAGATGATATATCTAGACTAAAAAAGTTCTTTGTCCCATTTAATCAAGAATTGGCCACAAAATTTGACTTGAACCTTAGTATTTGGAATTGATGAGCAAAAAAGAGGCTTCCGTAGCTATCGTCTTGTTGAACTGGAATGGATTTAATCACACAATTAAATGTATTGAGTCTCTTAGAGATATTACCTATAATAATGCAGAAGTTGTTTTAGTGGACAATGGAAGTGAAAATTCTGAGGTTGAGAAACTGAGAGAGATTGCGGGCATAAAGCTAATTGAGAATGATAAGAACTACGGTTTTACTGGGGGGAATAATATAGGGTTGAAGTATGCATTTGAGCATGGTTATGATTATTTAATGATGCTTAATAATGACACGATAGTAGAGCCAGGATTTCTCGAACCATTAATTAATGGTTTTGATGAGGGCACTGGGGCTGTGCAACCTAAGATTTATACCATGGATCCGCCAGATACTATTTGGAATGCAGGTGGCAAGTTTAATAAATGGTTAGGCTTAACAAAAACAATTGGTTCAGGAGCCAAAGACAACCCCTCCTTTGATGTTCAAATGGAGGTGGACTGGATTACAGGTTGTGCAATGGTCTTTCCGGCAAGAATGATTTCCGAAATAGGCTACCTTGATGATAATTTTTTTATCCTTTTCGAGGATTCGGACTGGTCGCTTAGATGCAGGACAAAGGGGTACAAGCTGAAATATGTTCCACAATCCAGAATATACCATTTTGAAAGTGCTACGGCAGTTAGTAGAGTAAAAGGTAAGGAGGGGTTTCGTTCGCCTTTTCGCCAGTATATTAATATTAGAAACCATCTCTATTTTTTAAGGAAGAATTTACCTCTACCATATTGGCCAACAGCTTTTATCTATCAGATTTATAAAATATCAGGATTCTTAGTTTATTACCTGTTGCGAGGCCGTTGGAAGAAATTTAGATTCACATTGAGAGGGGTCAAAGATGGTTTTAGCCCCTATAAAGAAATAGATTTTAACAACGGCTGATCAGCTTATATGAGTTTATTTTTTAGGTACCATAAAAGGCATTTGTTTTTTTGATGGCCACGCTTATTGCCATATTGTTCGTAATATTCTATTTATGTTATCTAGGCTTTGTGCTTAATGCAATTAGTCAAGGTAAATTCTGGTATGTACTTGTTTATCTAATTTCGTTTTTACCCATATACACTGTCTTCATCTCTTTTACTTATGCTTTTTTGGAGATTGTGCCCCTTACACAGTTTATCAAATACTCAAAAGAACTTGTATTCATATATGCTTTGGCTGTTTGGCTAATTGGGAGAAAGGCTAGCCTTATTAATTGGTCTTTTTGCCTTACGACCCTTGATAAGGTGTTTATTGCATTTTTAACAATGTGTTTTGTTTTTATGGTTTTGCCTATTGGAGAGGCATCATTTGTGAATAAGGCAAACTATTTTAAAAACCTTCTTTTGCTTGGCATTGCATACTTTCTTGGAAGACAGATACCATTTTCGCCCCAAGAATGGCATTCAACTTTCAAATTAGTTCTTCATGTGACTGTTGCTGCATTTTTTCTTGTGATACTTGAGAAAGTAACCGCAACTCATTTTCACTCTCAAATTGGCTTTGTTAAATATGGTTCAGACATACTACAAATTGAGCCTGAAGGATTGTTTGATTTAAGATATACTTTTCAGGCTCAGGGAGGACAACCAAGATATGGGTCCTTTTTTGCAAATCCATTAGAATTTGCAGCTTCTATGCTGATCAGTTTTTCGATCGTAATAGTATATCTGGTTTCATCAAAAAGTAGGGCTAATAAAATAAATTATCTAATACTACTCGGGGTGGTGATTTTATGTGTCTTGCTTGCATATTCGAGAGCCACTTTCGTTTCATTCTTCATTATGCTGGTATACATGGCATTTTTGCTTAGAGTTTATAAACTGATTGTAGCATTTGGTATAATTGCTGCTTTAATGGGTGTATACATTGTTTTTATTGCTCCAGATGATCTTAGATATTTTGTTCAGGATACAATTCTATTTCAAAACGCATCAAGTGTAGCCCACGTATTAGAATGGCTAGAAGCTTGGGAAAGTATGTTGGCTAACCCTATGGGTATTGGTCTAGCCACTAGTGGTAATGCAGGAGGCGTTGATTCAGATCTTCAAGTAGGGGGGGAGAATCAGTATTTGATTTTTGGAGTACAGCTAGGCTTTTTAGGTCTTATATTATACTTAGCAATGTTGTTCTACAGTATTAGAAATGGTTGGGTAACCTTCAGGGGCTCAAGTAGCCTATTCGAGAAAAGAGTTGCTTTTATTGCATCGAGCGTAAAGTTTGGTTTATTATTGCCATTATTTACTTCTAATGTTGAAATATATTTATTTGTTGCCTTATTTTCTTGGTGGTTAGTGGGAAGTAGTGAAACTCTTTATCAAAACTATTCCAATGTAACCAAAGAGAGGTTATCCAATAGTTATAGGCTATCAGAAACTCAAGTATAGGTAATGTCAATATAGAGTAGAGAGGATGAGATGAGGACAAATTGGAAGTATAGCTTCAAGAGTGCATTGGCAATAAATGTACAGCGAATTATTAGTATAGCTTCTCTATGGTATTTTAAGTATATAAGTCAGCGTAAAGTAACATTTGTTAGAAGGTATGGAATAGGCGATGTGATTATGAGTACATATGCCCTAAGCCAATTTAGAAATGAACACCCTGAAACCGATATTTCGATAGTAACGAACTATAAAGAGGTTTTTGATGACACCTACCATACGACTCATAAACTTTCATGGACAGACTTTCCAGTAATCTGGCTGATGTATGAACATTACGATTTTTGGATATGGAGAAAAACGGATAGATCCATACCCCACATTATAAGCGAGTTTATTGGTTATAAATCTCATGATAATCAGTTTCAGCTTTCTATTCATATTGATGAGAAGAGGCATGCTCGATTTTTGGAAAACATGGTCAGCAATAAAAAGTATATTGTTATTCAGCCCTATGCTAGTCACTGGAATTCAGAGAAGAACTGGTCAACTGAAAATTGGCAGCAGTTAATTTCTAGAATCAGCAACCTTGGCTATCAAATATACCACCTAGGACTAGAACTAGATCCTTTACTTTCGGGAGTTATTGATCTTCGTGGAAGAACTAGTTTGGAAGAATCATTTTTACTGATTAAATACTCTTCTTTTTTTTTAGGAGTTAACTCTTTTGGTGAACAAGCTGCAGGAGCCTTCAGTATTCCCTCTATCATTTTATATGGCCCTACAAACCCAGTATATAGCTTAAACCCTGGCCAAACAGCTATTTATGCAGATGAAAAAATCGATTTTGAAAGGATAGGTGGTTTGACTTATACATTTTGTCAGATAAACCAAATAAGACCTGAGTTTGTATTTAACTGCCTAATAGAAAAATTGAATTTGCAACCAAATCATTTAAATACATGAACATTCTATTCTTACATAGTTCTCCTGATTTGTATGGTGCGGGTAAGGTAGCATTGGAGGATATTAAGATTCTCATAAAGAATGGCCATAATGTAGTAATCTGCATGTCTCGTGAAGGGCCTTTGTGTGATATATTAAGAGATCTAGGGTGCTCAGTAAACATCATACCTTTAGCTACAGTAAGAAGAGAGTATTTTAATCTGAGAGGTATTCTCAATCGTTTTTATGTTTACCGAAAGTCGCTAAAGGCTCTAAAAAGGGTAGCCGATGAACATAAAATAGAGTTGATTTATACCAATACAACAGGAATTCTGACTGGGGCTATCTTTGCTAAGAGAACTCGATTAAGGCATCTTTGGCATGTTCATGAGATTACTCCTGGGCCTAAGTGGCTTTTAAAGTTTTATGGCCATCTGTTATCCAAATATTCTGATGTCGTTATAGCCGTTTCAGATGCAGTTAAAGACCATTGGTTAAAGGTCAATGAGAGGATTAATATAGTGAGGGTCTACAATGGCTTTGACTTAGAAGCTTACGATGGGACAAGTTGGTTGAAAAAGGAATTCAATATTAAGAGCGATACAATTCTCATTGGTATGGTGGCCCGAGTTCATTTTTGGAAAGGACAAACCTATTTTCTTGATATTGCTGCCCAGCTTAAGTCAAGACATTCTAATCTAAAGTTTATAATGGTTGGTGATGCGTTTCCGGGTTATGAATATTTATATGACGAAATAAGGACTAGAATTAATTTTCATCAACTGGAAGAGGATGTTATTGACCTAGGCTATCGTGAAGATATTACACGTATTTTGTACGATCTGGATATTTTCATCTTACCATCTATTCAACCAGATCCATTGCCAACAACAATTATTGAAGCAATGTCTAGTGGAAAGCCTGTTATAGCTACCAATCATGGCGGTGCTCCTGAAATGCTTAAGGAAGGAGAAACAGGATTTTTGATACCATGGAATAATGCTATTGAAGCGGCTAACAAAATTGACTCTCTTATTATCGATACTGGTTTGCGAGAAAAAATGGGAAAAGCTGGCGAACTTAGGGTTAAGAACATCTTTTCACTCAAGAGGCACGAGCAAGAAATTATAAAATTGATAAATGCCATATAGATGCGTGTAGCGATTATAGGAACAAGAGGTTACCCTTATGTTTATAGTGGGTATGAAACCTTTATTAAGGAACTTGTAGAGCGGTTGGTTAAAAAGGATGTTGAAGTAGTAGTGTATTGTCATCGGAATCTTTTCAGTAAGCGCCCTAAGAAGGTAAATGGTGTCAAACTAGTTTATATACCCACTATTGAGACCAAAGCCTTGAGTCAACTGGTGCATTCTTCTCTTTCAATGATTCATGCTTCCTTTTCGAAAGCTGATGTGATTTTTGCAGTTAATTCTGCCAACGGCCCTTTTGGAATGATAAGTAGACTTTTCGGCAAACCGACAGCCATAAACGTAGATGGTTTGGAGTGGTTAAGGCCAAAATGGAAGGGCCTTGGGGCAGCATACTTTAAGTGGGCCTCTAGACAAGCCACCAAATGGTACGATACTATTATAAATGATGCAGATGAAATGCGTAGAATTTACCTAGATCTTTTTGGTAGAGATTCTGAGGTTATTGCCTACGGGGGAAATATAAAATACTCGACTCAACCAGGCCTAATTAATGAATGGGGGCTAACAGCACATGAATACTACTTAATTGTTGGTCGGTTTATTCCCGATAATAATTGGGGTATTATGATTGAAGGGTTTCGAAAAAGTAGGACTAAAAGAAAATTGGTGATAGTTGGTGATGTCCCATATAAAGATGACTATTCGGCTAATCTCAAAAAATTGGCTGAGATAGATGATCGTTTAGTTTTTACAGGCCTTGTGACGAACAGGGATGCAGTTGCAGAACTATTTCACAATGCTTATGTGTATATGCATGGGCATGAATTTGGAGGGACAAACCCTACAATGCTAGAAGCCTTGAGTTTTGGTTCGGCCATTATTGCCCTTGATACAGCTTTTAATAGAGAAGTACTTCAAAATGGGAAGTATGGTCAATTTTTTGATAAAGACGAAGAAAGTGTCTGCTCACTGATTAATGATATCGATAATGAGAAAGATCTTGTTTTAGGAATGAAAGATATATCGAGGGAAGGAATAACCGATAAGTACAATTGGGATTGTATAACCGATCAGTATATTCAGGTATTTCAAGAAATCTGCAAAAATTAAGAGAACAGTGACTTGTTCTGAGCCTCCCAGATATGTTTTTTCTGGGTCAGGTAACCTTTGCCTTTTAGAGAAAGAAATTCTTGTAGATTTAGCCTATAGGTAGTTTCCAGTCTCGATTCATACGTCTCCAGAAAGCACTCAATAAACTGAAACTGATGTTTAAGAGGTTCTTCTTTGCCAGATAACTGCATGACGTTATTACGTACCCTTTTGAGTAAACTATTACTCCTTTTCTGATTAAATGTCAGGCTTTTCTCATGACTTCTATGGGCACTCAAAGGTTTTTTAATGCTCTTTACCCGACCCATGGTATAAGCAACCATTCCTAGCCAGGCATCATGATAAATTTCCAGATTTTCAGGAATGTCTTTGGCGTATTTTGTAAGCTCTTTGTTCATCAAAGATGCGGAACCAGTAACCAGATTAACGATGAGGTTTGTTTGAAAACTATGTTCATAAATATCCTGTCTTCTGTTCTGCCAAAAAGTTCCCTGTAGTAATTGATCATTTTCATCGATGATCTTCATATCATGATATATGAGGGTGGGTATATCATTATCCCCTTTTTCTAATTCTAACATCTCTTTCAGACAGAGCTCTAATTTATCTTCTAACCATACATCATCCTGGTCTGCAAGAGCTATATAATCAGCCGAATAGTTCTCCTGAAGTCCTTTTTTAATATTTCTGATAACCCCAAGATTTCCTTTATTCTCATGTAAAGTGATAATTCCATGAGCATTTGCGGCTTCTCGTAATATTCTTTTAAAATCGCTCGATGAATTGTCATCATAGATATGTACTTCCTTTAGATACTTTTGGCAAAGGATGCTATTAAGCTGTTGTTGGAAGAATAGATCACCATTGAAAGTAATCATGACTACGCTGACGCTAGCTCCCATAAATTTTTTTCTTCATTGTGATCATAATTTCTTTTATGAGCTCCTCTTTGAATAATAGGTGTTGTATTAGAAAGTAAGATGTCCCACAGGTTATTATCGAAAGAGAAAAAATTAAAATAGGGTTTCCTTTTAGAAGTTCCTGTAAAGAGAAAACTATAGGAATGAATAAAACAACACTTACTAAGGCTTTGTAAATGGCCTTCCATGGTAATGCTTTAAGAATATGACTAGGCACAAAAATACAATAGCCTATAGTGACGATAAGTTCGGTTGCTGTGTTGGCAATGGCTGCTCCGGTGCTGCCCATAGAGGGAATTAACGTGATTGAGAGTATCAGAAATACAAACATCCCAATCAGGGTTGCATAAAATATACTTCGATTTTTATTGTGTGGGATTAAAATCTGAAAAGAAATTAGATGCCCTAGTCCTATAAGCAATGGAAGAAATGCTAAAATTCTGACATCCGAGACAGCCTCAAGGAATAGTGGGCCTGAGAAAATCAGAATGGCTTCCTTATTTAGCAGGAAAATCCCAAATGACATTGGGATGGCTAATAAAACCAAAAACGAAAATGACTTTCCGTATAGTGATAGTTGTCCAGCCATGTTTTTCTCTTGAGCATACTTAGTTGCTCTTGGAATCATAACCACGCCCATACTAGTCAGAACTGGAATACTTACTTTTGCTAGCTTTACGGCAGAGGTGTAAAACCCAACTTCTTTTTCATCATTCAGAAACCCTAGCATGACAGTATCTAAAGTGGTGTAGATTGTAGTTGCCACAATCATTGCAAAGATTGGGAGTAATGGTTTAAAGTGACGACTCACTTCAATTTTGGCGAATGAAATTTTGATGCTTCTGAAAAGAAAGAGAAAATTTAGGAGGTAATTTCCTATATAGAGAAATACCAAAAAGAATAAATACTCTAAAGTATCTTGCTGGGTTTTGACGAACGTGAAAAGTATTATCAAACTTAACCCCTTGACCAAAGCAGATCTTAGTGCTAATATTTTGAATTGCTCAGTTCCGCTGAAGAACCAATCTACATTAAATACGGTCAGAAAAATTATGGAACCAGCAATTGCATGTGCTGGCCAATTTGCGTTTAGATCTGGGATATTGATAATAACCAAGCTATAGACACCAAGAACAACAGCAACTAACATTGATAATATCACCAGCAACTCTGTTGTGACTTTGGATAAGAGCTCCTTGTTATGTTTGACCTCCGCTATTGCTTTAACTCCATATATTGGTATGCCAAACGCAGCGAGAATTGCAAAATACTGAGCAAGTGAGAAAATGAATTGAGCTTCACCAATACCTTCCGGAGAAAGTATTCTGGCAGCATAAGGGAAAGTGACAATCGGAAAGACGATGTTTAAGAGAGAATTAAGGAGATTAAATCCATAATTTTTCTTTATAGACATTAGAACAAATATATGAGATCAAAACTAGCCGTGAAGTTATATTTGTCAACAAAGCCAACTTGAAAAGAGGGAGTGGTATAATATTGGTATTGGTAGTTTAGGGATTTAATTACACCAAATTTTCCTCCTATTATAAGATCATCAAATTGCCATGAACCTGTTGCAAATGCGCTGATATCAATCCAATGTCTCCTGTAATTACCTATGTGCTTAAAAAGGTCTATGTACAAGTCATTGTTATGAACATACCGTTCTAGCTGAATCCCAATCTTATTCATCTTAGAGACCCAGTTAACGTTTATTGTTTGAGCATTAGCACTTGGACCAATGCCAGCACCTAATATTTCTCCTTTGTGAGTGTAGCCATGCCTCACTCTGCTATGTATGTAAAAAGTACTGGCGTCCCGAATTATTCTACCAGACCCTTGTTGTAAAATTGTCCACTCCAAGTCAAATTCAATGAATTCCTTATTGCTACCTTTGAAGTTAAAGAGTTTACTAAAACCCACGAGGTAAGCAGCTGCGTGGCCAGGTTCTAAGAAAAAGTCTCTAAAATCTATTGAAGTATCGTTTCGTGAGAACTCAAAATAAAATTCACTTTTAGTAGATGTCCAGAAGTACCTGAAAAATAGAGATGCTAGCTGATCTCTCACGATATCATCAAACTTGTCATTATCTCTGAAAAGGTTAGAAAATGCTGGCAAATAGTCATTATTCTCTTTTGCTGTTTCGCTATACTGCTGAACTACCCGGGTAAAACCGAGTGATAGCCTTGGTATCCATTTAGGTTGATAGGTCATTGCGATACCGGATAAGTATCTCCAGTCATCGCTTCTCGGCCTGTAAATAAACTGCCCATTAACAACCATGTTGGCTCTTGGAGGATCATAACCAGACCCCTCAAGTTTTCCTGCTATCACTTGAGCCTCAAAATGGCCTATTGGTGTTTTTATGGCTTTGTTTGTATTCAGTGTAAGGTGTTGAAAGCCAGTAGCGTTATTGGACATGACCAAGGCATTCTTTTTTCCAGGACCCCAGTAGATGTTTTGATTTGACCACCCCGCAGAAACAGGCCCCAACTCTAACTTGACTGAGCTCTGACCCCATTTAAGTTTATGAATTGGCTCGTTGCCGAAGGATTCGGGAGTGTCTATATAGTTGAGCTGTCGTCTATAGTAAGTATTCCATAAAGCTGTGCCAGCATCCAAAGGAAAACCCTCATAGTCCAAGTTTTGAGCATAGTGAAACTCTGGGTTTAGCTGAATATTTAAGGGGCCGAACTTAGCTGCAATACCACCAGAGATTAACTGCTGGTATCCACTAACAGGTAAAAGACTCCCGTCATTCCACCCATAGGGCTGCTTATGGTTGTATTTAGACTGAGATATAAGAGGGAGTATGGTTAACCTATTCTTTTCTTGTATAGAGTCGTTCAGTAGATATGGATTGTTAGATTTAAAGTTGTTGTTGCTGATTGGCCTAATTAAAAATGAAACGGTGCTATCATATTCACCTAGGAGCTGTTGTCTTCTGTAAAAATCTTCAATTCCAGCAGAACCTACTGCAAGCTGACCTTGAGCAAAAATTGTCTTAAGGGAAAATAACCAAAGAAAAAGAGACAGTATTATTCGGGGCATTTGGATTATATCTCGGGTAGTTCAACAATAGTTACTTTGAGATTATCTATTGACCAGCTCTTTAAGCATAAATCTGGTCCAGCATCTTTAATGTCTGCAGCAATGTTCAAACGTAAATCGCTTGATCCATGGGGATATTGCCTAGCAATTTCAATAAGCTTACTGCCTCCTCGTTCCCCTTTAAAGTGACAAACACCTGGTAAAGAAGCATCTTTAACTTCCGCGTTCTCTGGGTTATGACGAATATTTATAATATCCGGAAAACTTTGAATCGCTTCACAATCTTGGCTCTGACACTTGGTGTTGATAATTGAGGAAAAATAAAGAGTGGAACTATCAATATTCATAATAAAGACATCCTCTCCATTACCTCGTTCCCCATCACCTTCCCATTTATCATGAATGTACAAATCGAAGCTTACTCTAATGTAGTCATGCTCTGGTATGCCGCCTAAGTTTAAGGTAATACCCCCACGCTCGAAACGACCAAGGTTCCTTGAACCGTTAAATTCAAAATATCTTTCTGCGGAATTATGGAAAATATAGAAGCTACTGTCAGTACCAATGATAGGTCTACTGTTTTGCTCATAATCATCCCAGAAAATTACTTGCTCATCAATTAGTCTCTGACTACAACCATGTGCTGAAAGTATAAGGAAAATGAACAGATAAAATCTAATGTGTTTTGACATGAGAAATGTTATGTACAAAGACGTCTTAAACATAACATTAAAATTAGAAGTAATAGGTCTTTTTTATATGTAGAGGTAAGATTCTAATGTAACTGTAATTTTGCCCTACCCCATTCTAAAATAATAATGTATAAGTTTAGTTTTGTTTCTTTACTGGAACTTCCATTTCCTAATGAAAAAACTATTTCTTGCTCTCAGTTTTCTGTTAACAATTGTAATTCAAAGCATTGCTCAAGACAGTATTAACCGTGATAGCCTGTCTTTTTCAACTACTCTCGGTGCAATGGTGTACTCGAGTGATTTTGCTCCATTTTTTCTAGTGCATAATCGCTGGGGAGAAATTGGTGATGAACAAACTGTATTCTCGGCAGGAGAGCTGGCCTATTCTTATAGCTTAAATGATAATTGGAATTTTGAATCGGGATTCTCCTTTAGAAATGAGGTGTTTTCTAGTTACTATGCAGCAGCCAACTATGGTATTCTCTATCTGAGATTAGGTGCATATAAAGAACAACTAGGAGGATTGGCTTCTGATATAGGGGTGGTTAGTTACGGTTTAGGTAGAAATGCTCGCCCTGTTCCTATGATTGAGTTGGGAATGAATAACTATTTTGATGTTCCTTTTACTTATGGCTACGTTCAATTTAAAGCGCATATTGGACAGCGATGGCTAGAGACAGACAGATACATCTCACGAGCAAGAATGCATAGCAAAGATGTTTTTGTTAGGATTAATTTAGAGCGTGAAATTGGCTTAAAGGTTTCTTCTGGTTTAATACATTTTGCTCAATATGGTGGAACTGATCCTATGGGAAACCAACAGCCAAGCGGTTTTGATGATTTTATGAAGGTCTTCTTTGGTCAAGGTATTCCCAATGAACTTGGAGGGACTGCTGGTGAGTCAAATGCTGTTGGAAATCATTTAGGGATGATTGAGATTGGTTTTGAGAAAAATCTTGGAGATCATAGACTGAATTTGGATTACCAATCGCCTTTTGAGGATCAAGGTAGTATGCAAATGATCAGCCTAAAGAACTACCTTTTAGCGTTTCAGTGGTTGCTGCCCAAAGAGAGTAAGTTGATAAAAGAGGTAATGGTTGAATTTACAAAAAGCAAAAGGCAGTCAGGCCCAGGGTTGCCCGATCCTGCTCCTCATTTTCCAGACGAGGCTTCTAATTTCGGAAGAGAATTTGGTGGCAGAGATGATTATCACAATAATTATCTTTATAGGTCTGGCTACTCATATTATGGAATGTCTATGGGAAATGCTCTGTTCTTAACTTATGACTGGACTCAAAATTTCTTAGAACCATACCCTAGTTACAACGCTCTTTTTTCAAATAACAGAATAGTTGCTCTGACTTTGGGAGTAAAAGGAGAGTTGTCCAGTATGCTTGAATATAGGTTGCAATTGGTGTCTTCAAAGAATTTCGGAACATATGCAGGGCTTTATCAGGGGAGGTTCAACTGGGGGGGAGTGGCTCTTGATCCAAACTATGATTACGTTTTCCGAAATGGGAAAAGGCAGTATTACTCACTTTTGGATATCAAGTTTAATAGGCCTTTTAGAAATCAACCAATTGATTTAAACATCATGTTGGCCTTTGATTCAGGAGAATTATATACTAATACAGGAGCAGAAATTTCATTTAGTTATTCTTTTGTAAAGAATTAACAGGATTAGAAGGATTGAATCGTTTAATTTTGTAATTGCAAACATTCATAAAAGCACACGTGAAAAAGCGTTTTAATAGATACTTTCCTTATCTCTTTATTCTGGGAGAGCTTATTATTCTGGCAACAATATTCTTTGTTTCTCTTTTTGTTGCATTTGGATCAGTAGATCTAGAAAAACCTTATTCATATGCTTTTCTGATTTATATATGCTCTTGGCCTGTCTTTTCTTATTTCAATAAGGATTACAAGATAGGGAGAGCAGTGAGCTACTATAATACTTTCAAAAAGGCGTTCACGAGTGTTTTTATTTTCGTTTCACTCATTTCTCTATTATGGATTTTTGTAGCTGGAGAGGAAGAGATTAACCGCCATTTTATGATGGCCCTTGTATTGTTTCTTTTTGTCTGGCTTACGATCTACAGAGTTTTTGTTCACTTAGTTCTCGATAGGTATAGAGCGTTTGGTGGGAATATTCGGTATGCTGCTATCATAGGTTACGATAGACTGGGGTTTAATCTGTACGATTTGTTTAAGAGAAAGCCGCACTATGGGATTAGATGTGAAGGCATTTATTCAGAGAACAATGGCCAAAATAAAAAACATAAATACCCAGTGCTAGGTGAGCTTGATGTTTTAATAGATGATGGGTTCAAGAATTACGATTTCATCTATCTCAGTGATTATTTACCCAGAGAATTAAAGAATAGAATAGTTAGAGCGGCAGATGAGAATGCCAAGAAAGTAAAGTTGCTGCCAGAGATAAAAACGGACGTATTAAAGACTTTTGTTCTAAGAAGGTATGACTCTATTTCTGTAATAGATATTAATAGATTGCCTTTAGACAGTTGGGGCAATAGGTTAGCCAAAAGGGCGTTTGATTTATCTTTCTCACTTGTCGTTATTTTATTCGTTTTGTCATGGATGTATCCATTGTTTGCTTTAATCATTAAACTTGAAAGCAAAGGCCCTGTTTTTTTCAAGCAGTGGAGGGAAGGGCAAGAGGGGGAGCATTTCTTGTGTTTGAAATTTAGAACGATGATTCTTAATCGGGACTCAGATACTCAATGGGCTACAAAGCATGACCCAAGGGTTACTAGATTTGGGGCCTTCCTTAGAAAAACCTCCTTAGATGAGTTTCCTCAATTTCTAAATGTATTCCTTGGTCAAATGTCTGTAGTTGGCCCCAGACCTCATCCAATATCACTAAATGATCAGTATAAGAATTCTGTACAGAAGTTTGCTAAGAGACACGAATCTAAGCCAGGTGTAACTGGGCTGGCTCAAGCTATGGGGTATAGAGGAGAAGTCACAGACTTTTTCCAGATGAGCTCAAGGGTTAAGCTAGACCGCTTTTACCTTCAGAATTGGTCATTTTTTCTAGACCTAAAAATTATCTTTCTAACAATTTTTGGAATAGCAAAAGGACAAGAAAAGGCCTACTAACTACTTGTTGTATTTAGAGAAGTCTTTATGCTCTTTCTTGTATAGTTTCTCTTCTGGGAGAGATTTGAAGTAATCATAAGTGATTTTCAAACCTTCCTTTCTATCTACTTTTGGTTCCCATCCGAGTATCTCCTTGGCTTTGGTGATATTTGGCTGTCTTTGCATCGGGTCATCTTTCGGTAGAGGCTTATAAATTACCTTTTGATCAGTTCCGGTCAGTTTTATAATCTCCTCTGCAAATTGAGATATGGTAATTTCATCAGGGTTTCCAATATTCACGGGGTGAGGATAGTCAGACATCAGCAACCTATAGATTCCTTCTACTTGATCATCAACATAGCAGAAAGACCTTGTTTGGCTTCCGTCTCCAAACACTGTTAAATCTTCACCCCTCAAAGCCTGACCGATAAATGCTGGTAACACTCTACCATCATTCAGTCTCATTCTAGGGCCATATGTGTTAAATATTCTTACTATTCTAGTTTCTAGGCCATGGAAAGTATGATAAGCCATTGTAATAGCTTCCTGAAACCTTTTTGCCTCATCGTAAACACCTCTAGGTCCAACCGGATTTACATTACCATAGTACTCTTCTGTTTGCGGATGAATTAATGGGTCTCCGTAAACTTCTGAGGTAGACGCGATAAGCATTCTGGCACTTTTAGCCCTAGCTAAACCTAGAAGATTGTGGGTTCCGAGTGAACCCACTTTTAATGTTTGTATAGGGATTTTTAAATAGTCTATCGGGCTAGCGGGTGAAGCAAAATGAAGAATATAGTCTAGATTACCAGGGACATGTACATAGTTAGAGACATCATGATGGTAGAATTCAAAATTTTCTAACGCCATTAGATGTTCTATATTTTCCATATTACCAGTAATGAGGTTGTCCATACCGATAACATAGAAGCCTTCTTTTATAAATCTATCGCATAAATGAGATCCTAAAAATCCAGCCGCTCCAGTAACTAATACTCTTTTCATTGCTTGTTTTGTTTATTGTAGTCCGATACCGTAATAAGTATACCCTAAGCTTCTTAGCTCTTCTCTGTCATAAATATTTCTTCCATCAAAAATCACCTTGTTTTTCAAAAGCTTGCTAACTACGTTAAAGTTAGGTATTCTGAACTCAGGCCATTCCGTAACCAGAAGAAGCGCATCGGTGTCTACTATCGCGTCATATTCATCTTTGGCATAAGTAATGGAGTCTCCTAAGTCTCTATGAGCTTCTTCCATAGCAACAGGGTCAAAAGCTTTTACTTTTGCTCCAGCCTCCATTAATTGATTGATTATTACAATTGAAGGAGCTTCTCTCATGTCGTCAGTTTTTGGCTTGAACGAAAGTCCCCAGATTCCGAAGGTCATTCCTGAAAGGTCTTCTCCAAAGTGTTTTTTGACTTTGGCAACCATTACTGATTTTTGAGCCTCATTTACTTCTTCTACTGCTGTCAGAACACGCATTTTGTAACCATTCTCATCAGCAGTTTTAATAAGCGCTTTTACATCTTTAGGGAAGCAAGATCCTCCATAACCAACCCCTGGGTAGATGAACTTAGTGCCTATCCTTGAATCACTTCCGATACCTTTCCTAACCATGTTTACATCTGCTCCCATGATTTCGCAAAGGTTGGCAACATCATTCATGAAGCTGATTTTAGTAGCCAACATAGAGTTAGCTGCGTACTTTGTCATTTCAGCTGAAGGAACATCCATGAAAATAGTTGGGTGGCCATTGAGTAAGAAAGGCTTATACAGCTTTTCCATGATTTTTCGTGCCTTTTCCGATTCAACGCCTACCACAATTCTATCTGGCTTTAGGAAGTCTTGAATGGCAGCTCCTTCTTTTAAGAACTCAGGATTAGATGCTACATCGAAATCAATATTTGCCCCTCTATTATCTAGTTCTTCTTGTACTGCAGCTTTAACTTTTTTTGCAGTGCCTACAGGAACGGTACTCTTAGTAACCACAACCATGTAGTCTTCCATGTGCTGCCCAACTTCTCTTGCTACGGCAAGAACATATTTTAGGTCAGCACTTCCATCTTCACCTGGAGGTGTTCCAACAGCAATGAATACTGCTTCCGAATCTTTCAGGTTGTCTTTTAAGCTTGTTGAAAAATGTAGTCTGCCTTTTTCTAGGTTACTTTTAACCATAGGTTCAAGGCCTGGTTCATAAATAGGCATAACACCATTTTTAAGACCTTCAATTTTCTTTTGGTCAATGTCTATACAGGTTACATTAATTCCCACTTCAGAAAAGCATGTACCAGTTACTAAACCTACATAGCCAGTTCCTACAATTGTTATTTTCATAGCTTAACTTTTCAATAAAATTAATTTCTCTCCAAAATTAGAAGTTTGAGCTTCGATTAAAAGCAATCTTCTTTCGATTAACGGTGATAATTCTCTGTTTAATTCGAGATTTTTTGTTGCCAGTTCCATGCATCGCGCATGGAATCTTCAAGTGAATGTTTTGTTTTCCAGTCTAATACTGCAGTAGACTTATCGACTTGTGCGTATACTTTTTCTACGTCTCCAGGCCTTCTAGGTCCAATTTCATACTTAAGTTTCTTGTTAGTCACCTTTTCAAAAGCATTGATGACTTCTAAAACTGTATTTCCTCTTCCTGTACCTATATTGATCACATCGAAGTGCGAAACTTCATTGACGGATTCAAGTGCTTTTATTGCTTGTACATGGGCTTCCGCCAAATCCATTACATGAATGTAGTCACGAATACATGTGCCGTCAGGAGTATTGTAGTCACTGCCGAAAACAGTTAATTTCTCTCTTACCCCAGCAGCTGTTTGGGTTATGAATGGTACCAAATTGTTAGGTACGCCAAGTGGTAACTCACCAATTTCTGCAGAAGGGTGGGCTCCTATAGGGTTGAAGTAACGCAGAGCAATGGACTTGATTTTACTGCCGCTAACAACAACATCTTCTATGGTTTCTTCGCCAATTTGCTTGGTGTTGCCATAAGGGCTGTTAGCAGGTTTTTTTGGTGATTTTTCTGTTACTGGTAGTTCATCTGGTTGACCGTATACTGTGCAAGAAGACGAGAATACTAAGTTTTGACAATCATGCTCAATCATGCTTTCTAAAACCGTGATGAGACCAGATACGTTGTTTTTGTAATAGTAAAGTGGTTTTTCTACCGATTCACCTACCGCTTTTTTTGCAGCGAAATGAATTACTCCATCAATTTTATTTTCACTGAATATTCTCCCAAGTAATTCTTCATCAAGAATATCTCCTTCGTAACAGGTGAAATCTTTCCCAGTAATATTTTTAAGACCTGTTAAAACGGATTTCGCTGAATTAGAGAAGTTGTCAAGGATAATAGGGTTGTATCCTACTTCATGCAGTTTCACAATCACATGAGAACCTATGTATCCAGCTCCACCAGTAACTAGAATATTGTTGTGCATGGTCAAAAATAGCTTTTCAAACCCAGTTAATTATTAACTCCTGTTATTTTTGTGTAAAAATCAGGAAAGAAGAGTTCATGAATAACAAAGTAAAGGAGCTTTCACAAGAGATTGATTCTTTTGTTGCAGAGTCACAAGAGCAACTAGAAGCATATAGATTAAGGTTTATTGGCCGAAAAAATGTGATAGCCGATCTTTTTTCTGAAATGAAAAATGTTCCGAATGAAGAAAAGAAGGCTTTTGGACAAGCAGTAAATGACTTAAAGAACCAAGCAAAAGATAAGTTTCAGTCTTTGATCGATAGTTTGAGTAGTCAATCTGGCGGAGATGAAAAACATCCTGATTTAACATTACCTCCGATATCTACGGAGTTTGGGTCTATACACCCCTTAACAGCTACTCGAAACCGATTTATTCAGATATTTGAACGGATAGGCTTTAACGTTTCTAATGGGCCAGAAATAGAAGATGATTGGCATAATTTTACAGCCTTAAACTTTCCAGAGAATCACCCTGCTAGAGAAATGCAAGATACCTTCTTTATTGAGAAGAATCCTGATATAGCTTTAAGAACGCATACGTCTAGTGTTCAAATTCGTGTAATGGAAAATGAAAAGCCTCCTATCAGAACGCTTTCACCTGGAAGGGTTTTTAGAAACGAGGCTATATCGGCAAGAGCTCATTGTGTTTTTCACCAAATGGAGGGGCTTTATATAGATAAAGGAGTTTCGTTTGCTGATCTGAAGCAAACGCTCTATCACTTTGTGAAAGAGATGTTCGATAGAGATACGCAAATCAGGTTTAGGCCAAGTTATTTCCCTTTTACTGAGCCAAGTGCCGAAATCGATATCTCCTGCCAAATATGCCATGGAGACGGTTGTAATATTTGTAAGCATACGGGATGGGTTGAAATTGGAGGCTCTGGTATGGTAGACCCTAATGTTCTTGAAAATTGTGGTATTGACTCAAAAGAGTACTCCGGCTTTGCCTTCGGAATGGGAATTGAAAGAATTACCATGTTACGGTACGGTATTAAGGATTTAAGGCTCTTTACAGAAAACGATATTAGATTCCTAAAGCAGTTCAATAGCTTATGAGCAAACTAAGCAATATTAAAAAAGTAGCAGTTGTTGGCGCAGGTACTATGGGGCAAGGAATTGCTCAGGTTTGTGCCATGGCTGGCTTAGATGTGATTCTTTATGATCTCAATTCTGACATGTTGGCCAAAGCTTTGGTATCGGTGGAAAGGAATTTAGATAAAGGAATAGAGAGGGGAAAGGTAAGTGAGCAGCTTAAAAATGATACACTTGCAAGACTAACAACGGTTTCTTCTGAAGATTTATTAGTGGCTGACCTCATTATTGAGGCAATAGTAGAAAAGCTAGAGGTAAAACAATCCCTTTTTCAGAAGCTAGAAGCTATTAATTCTGAGCATACAATTCTTGCTTCGAATACCTCTTCCATACCAATTACAAGAATTGCAGCTGGCCTTAAGCGCCCACAAAACTTTGTAGGCATGCACTTTTTTAACCCAGCTCATATAATGAAGCTGGTTGAAGTTATTAGTGGTGCAGCAACAGATAAGGTAGTTGCTCAAACTGTATATGACTTAGCTAAAAAGCTAGGTAAAGTTCCTGTTCATGCCCAAGATGCTCCTGGGTTTATCGTGAATAGAGTGGCTAGGCATTTTTATGTAGAAGGGCTTAAGGTTTTAGAAGAAGGTGTTTCTGACGTTAATGGCATTGACAGACTCGTTGAATCTAGTGGGTTCAAAATGGGGCCATTTAGGCTGATGGACTTAATTGGTGTAGATACCAACTATTCGGTAACAGAGTCTATGTTTAATGCATTTCATCAAGACTCCAAGTTTAGACCATCACGTATTCAGCAGCAAAAAGTAGATGCAGGTCATCATGGAAGAAAATCGGCAAGGGGCTTTTATGAATATGACTAAAGTAGGTTGTTTATCAACTTATCTATAGTTAATCCCTCTGCTTCAGCTTTAAAGTTCCTTACGATTCTATGCCTTAAAATAGGCTTAGCCACGGCCTGAACATCTTCAATATCTGGAGAGTATTTTCCATTGATTAATGCATTACACTTAGCTGCAACAACCAAACTTTGGGATGCTCGTGGTCCTGCGCCCCATTCTATATAATCTTTAGTTATTTGAGGAGCTCTATCGCTCTCAAATCTTGTCTTGTGAACTAAGTCTACAGCATACTCAACAACATTATCGGCAATTGGTACTTTTCTCACCAAATGTTGATACTCTATCACCTCTTTTGCTCCTAATACATGGTTAACTGTTTTAGACTTGTCACTAGTAGTGTTTTTAACTATGTCTACTTCAGATTGAAAAGATGGATATGTAAGTGTTATGTTGAATAAAAAACGGTCGAGTTGAGCTTCAGGAAGTGGGTAAGTTCCCTCTTGTTCAATCGGGTTTTGGGTAGCCAATACAAAGAAAGGTCTTTCAAGAGGGAAGTGTTGCCCCGCCACAGTTACCGAGTATTCTTGCATAGCCTCTAAAAGAGCAGCTTGCGTTTTGGGTGGAGTTCTATTGATTTCATCTGCCAAAATAATATTGGCAAAGATTGGGCCTTGAATAAATTTGAAGTTACGATCCTTATCTATGGTTTCTGCACCTAAGATATCAGACGGCATTAAGTCAGGCGTAAACTGAATTCTCTTAAAACTTAAATCTAAGGCCGATGAAATAGTCTGAATCAGAAGTGTTTTAGCCAAGCCTGGAACTCCTACCAAAAGACTGTGCCCCTGACAAAAGATTGAGGTAAGAAGAAGGTTCACCGTTTCTTCTTGTCCAATAATTACTTTTGAAATTTCTGCCTTGAGTCTTTTAAAGTCTTCGAAGAACTTATCGGCAAGGGCCACATCTGAAGGGTTGCTCATACTTATTGGTTATTGATGATACCGCAACGGTTATATTCCGGAGCTATCTCAATATAGACTTCTTTCATTTTGTCTTGAAGGTATTCTTGTCGTTTTCGGTCTTTTTTCATTTGAATGGTAGCCGCCTTCAATTTTTCGTAATCTTCGGTAAGGTTGGCTCTGTGAGGAGCAACCTTTTTTCTATAATAAATTATTCTGGCCAACTCATCTTCAGCACCTACTTGTATGGTAGAGGCTTTTGAAATTTCACCTTCCTTCATTTTATCTATTTCGAAGTAAAGCTCTGGATCAAGCTCGCTAGCTGGTACTCTCAAAGAGCCGAATTGGCCAGACATAAAACCACCGTTAGATTTAGTGCGTTCATCGTCTGAGTATTCTTTAGCTGCTTGCTCAAACGATATTTTTTCAGCAATAATTTCCTCTCTAAGGCTATCTAAATAATTAACGGCTTCCTGAACATCATCTTGGGTTGGCTTAGGAATAAGTATGATGTGGCGACTGTTATACTCGTTTCCTCTTTTTTCTATAAGCTGAGAGATGTGAACACCAAAAGAAGATTCAAAAGGCATTGAAATTTCCCCTGGTTTAAGAGAAAGGGTAGCCGCTTCAAAAGCCGGATCCATAGTGCCTCTTTGGTTGAAACCAAGGTTTCCGCCATTTGCACTAGTAGGGCCATCAGAGTTAAGTGTTGCCATAATTTCGAAACTCTCACCATTAATAATCCTTTCTCTGATTCCTCTCAGTTTATCCTTAAGTTCATCTATTACAGAATCATCTACCTCTGGGTTCTTAATTATCATACCTATTTCATATTCTGTAGAATAGAGAGGTAAACTGTCTTTGGGAATACTTGTATATAGTTTTCTTATCTCGTTTGGAGTCACTGAAACATCGGCTAGAATACTTTGTTCCTGTTGCTGAATTTGAAGTTGTTCTTGAATATCAGGGCGCAACTCTTCCATTATTTGGTCTAGCGATTTTCCATAGGCCTGGCGAATAGCTTCTTCAGAACCATAGCGCTGCATTATATTTTGAGCTCTACCTTGCATCTCGTAATCAACTCTAGATGGGTCAACAATTATCGAATCTATCTCTGACATGGCATGCATTACCTTACTTTCTACCATGTCCTTGAGTAATAAACATCTAGCATCACCATCGAACTGAACAGCAGCTGGGCTACTCAAAAATTGGAGATAAGACGATTCTAAATCGCTCTTTAAGATGATTTTGTCATCTACCTTAGCAATAATTTTATCTACTACTTCACCTTCTTGTGCTCTTACGTTAGAAAACATAAGGAGCATAACTGCTGCACTAGCGATATATCTTGTAATCTTCATTTTCTTTTGCGTTTTGAAAAACTTCATTTTCAAGGCTCTTTGCCAACTCTACTTTTCGCTTATTCAGAATTATGTTTCTGATATCTTCTCTTACAAACTCCAACGGAGAGATTTCTTCCGAAATTTTGTAGTCATCAATTTTGAGGAGGTAAAGATATAGAGAATCTGTTTCTTCAGTGTAGCGGGTGGTTTTTAGGAATTGAATCTTGTTGGTTATGGTGGAGAAAGGTGAATTCTTTGTTATGTCATCAAACTTTATCCAAGTAGAGTCTTCTAGAGAATAGTTGTTGGCAAACTGAAAAGCATAGTCTTTTAGAGCGTTTAGATCTTGTGGGCGAGAAGATTTAATCCAGCGTCTAATATCAGTCTTTTTGGGGGCTTGTTGATTCACTTTTAAAAACCTACCCCTAAAAATATTTTGTCTCAAGGCGAAATTGTCTTGGTTGTTGGAGTAGTATTCGAATATCTCTTCTTCTGTAACGGCCGTGTCGAGTAATTGCTGAATTCTTAGCTTTTGATATTCATAAGAAAGAAGCGTATAACGATAATCAGCTACTTTTCTTTCTATTTCTGATTGATCTATTCGAACATTACTTGTGGCCTCCTTTACCAAAAGCTCTTTTTTAATCCAGTTACGTACATATTGAGTTGTAATGGAAGTGCTATCTTCTGCAGACATGCCGGGCTCAATAAGGTTGGCCACATCAGCTTCAAAAAGGTACGAATTACCAACGCTCGCTACCAGCGTTTCACTGTTGCCAGTACTCTGGTTAGAGTCACTCACAAAGTAGTCGCACGAACTCAGGAGAGTCGATACAGCGATGCATATGTAAAAGAGTTTTTTCAACGATTGCTGATGGCCTTAAGTACCTTCTTGTTTATTTTAATTTTGGCGGAATCTCTTAGTTCTTCTATCCATTGGCTATCCAATTCTTCCTGATAGTCTGACATAACAATTCCTTTTATCTCATTGAGCTGCTGTGGCCCTTCGGGTAAAATATTTTGCACCAAACAGTAAGCATTTAAACTTGATGGTTCAAACCACTTTCCTATCTGAGGTTTTCCCATTTCAAAATTAGCTAAATCACTTACCAATAGAGTTCTTTTAGCAAAATTTAACTCCTCAGTTTTAGAATCTCCCATTTCTTTTGAAATGTATGGTTTGGCTCTCGGTAAGGAATCTAAAGGAATGGATAGTTCAGAAAGTTCACTTCTGAGTTGTTCCGATTTGTTATTTGTGCACAGACATTCTACTCTTTCACCCTCGACATACTGATTGAGATGATTCTGATAGTATGATTGAAGGCCGAGACTATCTTGGGCAGCTTTATCCCATACTTTTCTTTGCATTACCTCAAAAAGAAGAAGTCCTTCTTCGTACTCATTCATAAGAAATCCGAACTCTGGGTATTTCTCTGGTGCAATAGAATCTTCGTAAGCTATAACGTAGTCTTTCTCGAACTTTCGGTAGAATTCTATAAGCTGAGGCCTGGTGTACTTTATGTTGAATCCAGGAAGAGACTCTAAAAAGGCGCTTGTTTTCACTTGGTTTTGCCCATGAGTGAAGATTACCCTCTCTTTTAGCTCACTTTCATAGGCTGTACTTCTGCTGGCTTGACTTATTTCATGGATAATACTGTTAAGACTTTCTGCATCTTGGCTGAAGTTGTTTTCCTCCTTGAGCTTTTTTAGCAAAGCCTCTTCTGCCAGATTATTTCTTCCCATCCGCTTAAGGAGTTGAGCAATTTCGGTTTTCTTTATTTCATAAGGCTCTAAGGGCTGTAAACCTTCTAGTTTTACAATGTGCCAACCAAATTGAGTTTCTTTAGGCTTGGTATATTCTCCTACTGTATCTATTGCGTGGGCAATATCTAGAAAGTCATCTGGAAGCTGCTTTATACCTGCCCAAGGCAAAGATCCATCATTGTGTTTTGTTCCATTATCATCAGAGAATTGGCTAACCATAGTGCTCCAGTCACCACCGTTTTTAAGTGAGTCATAGACCATTTGAGCGCGCTGAAATGCTTCCTCTCGCCCTCTTTGTTTAGTGAAGAAGATGTGGGAGGTCTTTATTTTACCTCTATTTTGGCGTTTATCATTAACGAATATAAGGTGGTAGCCAAAGCTAGATCTGACAATATCAGAAACTCTGCCCGGTGCAGTTTTGTATGCTCCTTCTTCAAAAGGAGCCACCATGTGCATAGCTGTGAACCAACCTAAATTCCCTCCATTCCTTGCACTACCGTCTTGAGAGAATCTTCTGGCCATTTCTTCAAATTCTTGTTTGGAGCCTATGGTTTGTTTAAGGCTATCTAAAAAACTATAAGCCTTTAGAGTGTCGTTAGGAGAAGCCGTTGCGTCTAGCTTGAGTAGAATGTGAGAAGCGTTTATATCGCTCTGCATGCGACCGTAAATCTCTCTTGATAGAGTTTCTTCGGCACTGTCATTTTCCAAATACGGCTTTCTTATTTGAGATATATAGCCCTCCAATTCATTCTGAAATACCAAAGACCTGTCTAAGCCTAATGCACGTGCTGCCCTTACTTTAAGCTTGAAATTAATGAATTGATTAAGGTAGGCTTCAAGAGAGTCTTTGTTGATGGGTTCATTTTCTTTTCTGTTCTTTTTAAAAGCGTAAAGGAACTCATCTTGACCAATTGCTTGACCATCTATTGTAGCTACTACCTGAGCACTAGAAAAGTTGGCTAGCGATAAAAAGGAGACTAAAAGTATGACTCCGAAAACTGAAGTTTTCATTACTGTTATGCATCAATTTTTTTGAACAATCTTAAAGTATTTCCCTCAGGAGAGGTTTTTAGTTCAATATTATCCATGATTTTCTTTACTAGCATAATTCCAATGCCACCTTTATTCTTCTTTTTAATGAGGTCCTCAATGTTAGGTTCGTCATAGTTGATTATGTCGAACCCATCACCACGATCTACAATCTCAAAGTAAACTCCTTCTGAAGAAAAGCTGATGTCTAACCTAACGCTTTCTAAAGGGTTAGACTGCAAACCGTGAATGATAATATTCGCACAAATTTCATCTACGGCCAAGACCATCATGTTGGTTTCAATCTCCGGAATGTCGTGAGAATTCAACACTTCGGTGACGAACTTACGCATGAGCCTAAGCTTGTTTTTACTGCTCGGTATGTCGAAACTATATGCCATTGAATGCCTGTAGAGCTTCTTCTTTATTTTCTTTTATTGTTAGTAGTTGGTCTAACCCTAAGATTCCGAATACTTTCAAAACTTTATCGGATAGCCCAAAAAGTATAAAGTTGATTGAGTTGGATGATATCTCTTCTATGTAGGACATGAATACGCCAAGCCCTGCTGAAGATATATAGTTAAGATTGGTGCAGTCGATTAATATGGTTTGGTGACCTTCATCAAATGCGTCTCTAATTGCTTTGTCTAGGTTTATTGCCGAGCTCGCATCTGCTTCTCCTTCTACGGATAGTTGCAGGTAATTGTTGTGCTGCTCTTTTTTAATCTCAATCATCTCTCTTTTACTTACGTAATTCACTTAAACTTGATCACCACCATGGTGTAGTCATCGTTCAAATCTTTTGTTCCGCAAAACTCATAGAGCTTGCTTATAAATATTTTCTGGATCATCACGGGGTCGTAATGAGCATTTTTCTCTAATAGAGATTTCATTCTATCGAATCCAAACTCTTCTCCTTCAGCATTACTAGCTTCAGAAATACCATCGGTATAAAGCACTAGAATGTCGTCTTTATCGAACTCTAATTCATTCACATGAATGAATTTCTTAAAGCTGTCATTTCTCAGAATACCCAAGCCAAGCCCTTTATTTTGAAAGTACTCCGCAGTTTTGTTACTATTATCGTAATATAATGTGGGGCAATGACCTGCTCTGGCAAACTCTAGTTTCTTGCTCTTGGTATCTAGAATAAAATAGGTGAGAGTAATGAAAGAAGTTCTTTCCAAACATTGACTCAACGCCTTGTTGGCTCGAAATAAAAATTCATCGGAGCTTAAATCCATTTGAGCCAAAGACTGAAAGATTCCCTTCATTTGGCTCATGTGGAAAGCAGCCGAGGTGCCTTTTCCTGAAACATCGCCAATTACAATAGCAAACCTGTGGTCGCTCAGTTTAAAGGTGTCATAATAATCTCCACCAACTTCTGCTGCTGCTATGGTAAAGGCATGTATGCTGAATCTATCGTCATGATCTAGCGCATCGGGCAATAACGCGCGCTGCACTCTTTTGGCAATGTCTAGTTCCTCTTTGTATCGCTCATTTGAAATGGCTTCACCCATCAGCTTAAAGTTCTCAATAGAAACACTTGCTTGGCTGGCAAAGGTGTTGATGATGTTGATCATCTCTTTATTGAAGCCGTCACTTACCTCATTGAGCAAATACATGAAGCCACTTACCTTGTTCTGCACGGTTAGCGGTACAACAAACACTGATTTGAAATTGGAGCGCTTAAGGGTTACTAAAACCCTATCAGTTTCTGAGTTGGAGCTGCTCAAAGGGTTTTTCATAACCGTGCGACTCTTACTGCTGAAAATCTGCTCTTTGATTTTATTAATGCTCTCTCTACTGATGTTTTTGTTGATGAATTGTGTGCTATTTTCATCTTTGTTGACTTCAATCCAGCCGGCATCGGCATATACCGCATTCATGGAAGAAGTAAGGAGAATGTCGAAAATTTGTTCTTCACTTTCTCCTGTCTGAATAGACTGGCTAAGCCGTTGAAAGTTGATGGCTTCTTCCATCTTTCTTTCGAAAACGGATGAGGTAGGTAGGTTAAAGAGAATAACCAAAAGTGAGAATACACTATAGAAGAGTAGGAAAGTGAAGAGAATTATGGTGAAGAGACTGTCTATAGGACTAAAGAAAGTGGCAGCCTCTTCTGGTGTAACGTACAATTCTGCAAAGAAGTAAAATACGTAAATGGTAATGAGTATGATAAGTAGAATAGACTTCCACTTTTGTTTAAAGTTGAGGTAGGCAACCCATTTAAGATTTCCGGAAAGCGTAATGGCCATTAAGGTCATTACTGCAAAAACAATTTCGAATACGAGACTGCCTTGAAGGGTATAGCCTGTTAGGTTAAAGAAGATTGAGGCAATTACTAGCCACTCAAAGGTATTCCAATAGACTATGAGTCTTCGAGACTTCTGATATAAGATGAGTTTCTTCCAAATGGTAAATGTTGAAATCAGGAAGATGGAGATAATAGCTTGGTTAACGCCAAGAGTAAAGATTCTGAGAAACTCATTTTGCCCTAATGCCGAATCTCCAATACTGGAATAGAATAGTTTAAAGAATAGAGAGATAATGGTGGTAACTAGACCTGTAGCGAATACTCGCCACAGAAGGTCTACGAAATTACTTCCATCTTCTTCACGAATGCGTATTCTGTAGTATATGACCACAAAAACAAAGAAGAAGTCCATTAATAGAATAGGGACTTCTCTAGTAATGCCAAGGTCTACTCCGCTTTTGAGAGCTAGTAGTTGGAGCACATCAATAAGCGATACAATGAGCCATAGCAGTATGGCCAGTACCATACTGAGTCTCATGTAGAACTTCGGTGTAAGTTTAAAGCTTTTTGACATGTTCGGCCGAAGTTACAAATTAAACCTTTCGGTTAATATTTGTAAAGTTCTTAGCGTAAACGCAAGCCTAGCTCAACTAATTGCTCATCGGCAACTTCAGAAGGTGAGTCTATCATTACATCTCTGCCAGAAGTGTTTTTCGGGAAGGCAATGTAGTCTCTAATTGTTTCTGAACCACCAAACATAGCGCAAAGTCTATCGAAGCCGAAGGCAATACCGCCATGTGGAGGTGCTCCAAACTCAAAGGCATCCATTAAGAAGCCAAACTGAGCTTTTGCTTCTTCATCGCTAAAGCCTAGGTGTTTGAACATTAATTGCTGAGTAGCCTTATCATGAATTCTGATAGAACCACCTCCAATTTCAACACCATTAATAACTAAGTCGTAAGCGTTGGCTCTTACACTTCCTGGGTCAGTATCTAGTTTCTTGATGTCTTCTTTTAACGGAGAAGTGAAAGGATGGTGCATGGCATGGAACCTTTGGGTTTCTTCATCCCACTCCAATAACGGGAAGTCTACTACCCAAAGAGGCTTGAATTCATTTGGGTTTCTTAGGCCAAGTTCAGAACCCATATGCAAACGAAGCTCATTCATTTGCTTTCTGGTAGAATTGGTGTTGCCTGAAAGCACAAGCATTAAGTCACCAGCTTCTGCTCCAGCTTTTTGAGCCCATTCTGCTAAGTTTTCCTGAGTATAGAACTTGTCTACAGAAGATTTGAATGTTCCGTCTGCATTGCATTTCACATATACCAAACCTTTGGCGCCAATTTGCGGACGTTTAACAAAATCGGTAAGTGCATCGAGTTGCTTTCTGGTGTATTCAGCACAGCCTTTCGCACAAATTCCGACAACTAATTCTGCCTGATCGAAAACGTTGAAGCCTTTGTTTTGGGCTACATCGTTCAACTCAACGAATTCCATTCCGAAACGAACATCTGGCTTGTCGCTACCATATTTGCTCATGGCATCGGCATAGCTCATTCTTGGGAATTGGCCTAGCTCTACCTCTTTAATAGAGCTGAACAAATGACGAGTCATCCCTTCGAAAGTGTCAAGCACATCGTCTCTATCAACAAAAGACATTTCACAGTCAATCTGTGTGAATTCTGGCTGACGGTCTGCTCTTAAGTCTTCATCTCTGAAACACTTCACAATTTGGAAGTACCTATCGAAGCCAGAAACCATTAGCAGCTGCTTAAAGGTCTGTGGCGACTGTGGAAGAGCATAAAACTCTCCTGGGTTAATTCTGGAAGGAACTACAAAGTCTCTTGCCCCTTCTGGAGTAGATTTGATTAAGACAGGCGTTTCAACTTCAACAAATTGCTGATTTGAAAGGTAATTTCTGACAGCAATGGCCAACTGACTCCTTAATTCTAACTTTCTTCTTACTGTACCTCTTCTTAGGTCGAGGTAGCGGTACTTCATTCTTAAGTCTTCACCACCATCTGTCTCATCTTCAATTACAAAAGGAGGGGTTTTGGCGGCATTTAGAATGGTGAGTTCTTCAACATCTATTTCGATAGAACCAGTAGGTATTTTGTCATTTTTCGCATAGCGTTCAACCACTTTACCTTTTACCTGAATAACAAATTCTCGGCCTAGCTTTCGCGCAGTTTCAATGGCTTCTGCTTTGGTTCTACCTTCTTCAAAGGTGAGCTGAGTAATTCCATAACGATCTCTTAAGTCTACCCACATAAGGCCTCCTTTGTCGCGAATTTTTTGAACCCAACCGGAAAGGGTCACCTCTTGTCCTACATGATCTTCTCTAAGCTCTCCGCAGTTGTGTGATCTCAGCATACTCTTGTCTTAAAAATGAGTGGTAAATTTAGTAATAGTTTTAGCAATTGGGCTTAATATTGAACTGAAAACAAATTCTATGAGTCTCAGTATTCATTCAGACGAACACTATATGAAACAAGCCCTCAAACAGGCAGAAATGGCCTATGAAAAGGGGGAGGTTCCTGTGGGTGCGGTAGTGGTTGTGGAAAATACAATAATTGCTAAGTCGCATAACATGACTGAGCAACTCACTGATGTGACAGCTCATGCAGAAATGTTGGCCATTACAGCGGCCTTCGATGCCATTGGCGGAAAATACCTGAATGAGTGTACTTTATATGTTACCTTAGAACCATGTGTGATGTGCGCAGGAGCTTTATTTTGGGCTCAGTTAGGAAGATTGGTGTATGCTGCGGAAGACCCCAAAAGAGGCTTTTCGCTTCATCCTAAAAAAATCTTGCATCCACGAACAGAAACAGACCATGGCTTGTTAAAAAGCCAAAGCGAAGAACTGTTGAGGCATTTTTTTGCTAGGCTTAGATAAAAGTCTAATTTTTGTATAATCATAAAATCAGAGAAAAAATGGCATTCGAATTACCAAAATTACCTTATGCCTATGATGCGCTAGAGCCGCACATAGACGCAAGAACAATGGAGATACATCATAGTAAGCACCACGCAGGTTACACCAGTAAGTTAAATGATGCTATTGCCGGTACAGAAATGGAAGGTAAGAGTATTGAAGATTTATTGGCAAACCACAGCGATAATGGCGCAGTAAGAAACAATGGTGGTGGGTTCTATAACCACTCTTTATTCTGGTCTATTATGTCGCCAAATGGTGGTGGTGCTCCTTCAGGAGAATTAGCCGATGCTATCAATGAAGCTTATGGTTCATTCGATGGTTTTAAAGATGCTTTCTCTAAGGCAGCTGCTACTAGGTTTGGTTCTGGTTGGGCATGGCTTTGTGTTCACCCAGGAGGAAAGGTAGAAGTTTGTTCTTCTGCCAACCAAGATAACACCCTAATGCCAAATGTAGGTTGTGGTGGTCACCCAATTCTTGGTTTAGATGTTTGGGAGCACGCATATTACTTGAACTATCAAAATAGAAGACCTGATTATATTGAAGCTTTTTTCAATGTTATTAACTGGGAAGAAGTAAGCAAGCGTTACGCTAACGGGAAGTAATTTCCCCGCTTAAATAAGAGTTGAAACCCCTGCCGAATAGGTTGGGGTTTTTTATCTTTTAGCACATACCCTTTCTGTTTTAACTCGTTTTCTACTGGGCTTTGATGAAAGGCTGAAAGCCAAGCTTAGAGAAATTTCACTCGATCCGCCAGATTCTCCACTTAATTTTGATATTGGAAAGTCATGACTAAACCCCACTGTTGTGTTTAAGGATAAGTCTACTCCTACAATTAAGATTAGTGACTCTTGATTGGTAATGCCTTCTAAATTCTTTGTGGGCATTCCTCTATAATTAATTCCAAGCAGGATTGGCTCCCAGAAATATTGTAGGCCTAAGTCTAGTTGCGAAAAGTTTCTTTGTTTTTTCCAATTGGCAATGAAAGTCCATGACCTTTCTAAATAATCTGAAGCTGTAGTTCTGGCATCGCTAGGACCTTTCTTCGATGATAAAACTATCCCTGTCTGAATAGCCATTTTTAGACTTAAATCGTCATTTCCATTTTCTATTATTGACTGATTTGGTTCATTTATATGGTGAAAAGCAGTGCCTACCCACCAATCACCTTGATTAGCTCCAATGTTCCTATTTCTACGTCTTTGCTTCTTTCTATAAAGCATACCACCTGTGGAAAAGCTAACATTCCCTATCTTTTTATCGATCCCTTCTAAGTTTTCTTGAGAGTTAGGGTTGGTTGTTCCTGTAGTTATATCTAGTTGATCACCAAAAATAAGATTGCTAAAGTTTGCATCCCTTACAAAGTATGACGCTTGGAGGCCTGCTCTGAAATTGAGAGTTTCATTAATCTTTAAACTGTAGGAATAAACTGTTCCAATGTCAAATGAGATTAAATTTAATAAGTCTTCTTGATGATAATTGAGTATTACTCCTATACTACTATTGTACTTAGGTAAAAAGTGATCGGCAGATAATGAGTTTGAAAATAAGGTGCTATTAAGGTTTGTCCATTGTTGTCTGGAATTAAGGTTCAAACTGCCTTTCCCATTTTGTCCTGCTAGTGCTGGGTTTATATAGATGGGGGCTGAATAGAACTGAGAAAAATGAGGGTCTTGAGCTTTAAGAGTTGAAAAAAGGCCAGCCATACAGGTGGTTATTAGAATACTCCTGATAACAAATGTAGGTCGAATTACTTTATTTAGTATTTTCTTCATCGTAACAATCCCAAGACCCCTGTTCTATTTTCTGATACTCCGTTAAAGGTTATACCCGAAAAGGTATAGGCATAATTGCCGTTGGGCGCAGGCCTTCCATTTATAGTTCCATCCCAGCCGTTTGTTAGTAGATCAGAAGTACTATAAATCAACTCGCCCCACTTATTAAAAATCTGAAAACTGATTTCTCTGAAACCGACAAATTTTGGCTTAAAGAAGTCATTTAGGCCATCATCATCAGGCCGGAAAGCATTGGGGATCATGAGCTTGTAGCCCTGCAGAATTTCTATATTCCTGATGGCTTCCGTAATACAGCCAGCTTCATCTTTTGTAGTTAGTCTTATGGAGTATTTATTTGGAGAAGCATAAGTGTGCTGCGGATTTCTCTCATTTGAGCTGAATTCATCTCCGAAATCCCATTCCCATTCTACGATATTGTCACCTGAGTTGTCGCTGAAGAAGATAGGGTCATTTATTGCTAGAGAATCATACTTTTCTAACGATTCAGAGGTAAAGGAGAAATCGGCTTTTCCGAACCTAGGTAGTTCAATATCTATCTCCTCCAGTCTTTGGCATCCTCTTTCATCCGTGATAAGTAGTGATAGTCTACCATTGCTTTTTATCTCTACGGTTGAGGTGCTACTGCTTCCTCCGCTCCAATAGTATTCGTAGGTGCCAAAACCTCCTTTAGCCGTAGCCTCAACTTTTACACTAGCTGATTGCGTTTCACAATCGATAATTAATTCTGGAGTCAATTCAATACTTAAGGGAAGGGGTTGCGTGATGGTAAATACTTTTTGAAAGGTGCACTCAAACCTATCAGTAACTGTCACAACATATTGACCTGCAGTTATATTTGTTAGGGTAGGTGAGGTCACCCCATTCGACCATTCGTATTCATATGGCTTTGTACCTCCTGAAACAATTAAAGCAATTGATCCACTTTCTGGATTATCACATGCATTGGCATTTTCAACAGTTGCATCGACAGTAAGAGGTAAGGGTTCAACAATATTGAAAGTTTGGTTTAAACTACATCCATTGGAATCGACTATGTCTACTTCATAGAGACCAGGGCTGAGTCCATTAATTGCTTCATTATCGTCACCATTATTCCAGTTAATGCTATAAGGGGCTGAGCCTCCTGTTATGTTAAGGGATATGGACGCATCATTTGCGCCAGTGCAACTTATTGGAGATAGGTTAGGGTTCAATTCGAAAATTGGGGCGCTGCCTAATTGAAAGTGTTTCTCTTGGGTGCAGCCGTGGTTGTCAGTTATTAGTACGTTGTAATTGCCAGCTCCCACACCTATTAAGTTCTTGGAGGTTGAGCCATTACTCCATAAATAAGCATAAGGTTCGGTTCCTCCTGAAACTTCAATCTCTATTGAGCCTGTTCTGTCATCATAGCACTGAGTGTCATTAACATTGAAACTAACCACCTCTAGAGTCTCAGGTTCATTGATCGTGATTAACTCTTCATGAACACAACCTCTGTTGTCGGTAACCCTAAGAATATAGTCTCCTGCACTTAGATTGGTTAGGTTGTTGCTCGAAGCCCCGTTGCTCCATAGTATGTTATAAGGTCCTTCTCCTCCAGATATGGTTGTATTAATAGTTCCGTCCGTATCTCCTTGGCAGTCTAGCATTAGCTTCCCTGTTGAGGTTATAGTGATTGGCGAATCTGGTTCTGTGATGGTGAAATTCTCTTGATAGGTACAGCCATTTGCATCGGTGACAATTACATTGTGATTTCCTGCAACAAGGTTGTTGATGCTCTGGCTTCTTTCACCAGTACTCCAAAGGTAGTTGTATGGTGCGGTGCCACCACTAGGAGTTACACTTGCCAGACCATCGTTACCATTAAAGCAAGTAAGCTTATTAGTGTATTCAATTTCAGCACCCAAGTTTTGTGAGGGTTCAGCTATTACCACGGTTACGGTGTTGTCGCACCCTTCATTGTCAGTAATTGTACACTCATAGACTCCCGCAGAGAGTCCGCTAATGGTTCTGGTGGTTGCTCCGTTATTCCATAAGTAACTGAAGTTGCCAGATCCTCCAAATACATCAAGAGAAACCGCTCCGGACGACTGTCCCTTGCAGTCAATATCTGTTTTGTTTATTGAGACATCTAGTCCTCTATTGCCAGCTAGATCTATAGATTGGGTCAATGTGCAATTGTTGGCATCTCTAATAGTTACTGTATATTGAACACTACTTAGGTTGAATTGATCTTTGCTTGTACTTCCATTGCTCCAGACGTAAGTGTAAGGGGCTGTTCCTCCTGTGACATCCAGAAGTATGCTTCCGTTGGAGTCTCCAAAACAAGTAGGTTCATTTGGGGTTACGGAGGCCGAGAGGGGAGTGGATTCAGATAAATTGAATGATGCTGAAAAAGTACAATTGTTAGCGTCTGTTATAGTTACATCATAATCTCCTGGAGGAACATTCTTTAGGTCTTTTAATCTGCTGTTGTTACTCCATACATAACTATATGGCTCGGTTCCCCCTGTAACGTTTAGAATAACTTCTCCACTACTTTCTCCACTGCAGGCAACGTCTGATGTAGTTCCTATTGCCGATAATTGTTCAGTGGGTGCTGGTACTGTAATAGTTTCCATTGTTTGACAGCCGTTGGTATCCGTCACAGTCAAGATATAATCCCCACCATCCAAGTTAGTCAAGTCTTTATTGGTGCTGCCATTTGACCATTGATAGGTGTATGGCGCCACGCCACCAGACACATCTATTTGAATTTCACCATCTCTATTGCCAAAGCAACTAACACCACTAGCTGTGCCTACAATAGTAAGTTCAGTTGGCTCTGTAATGGTGAAATCTGAGTTTATGCTGCATCCATTGGCATCACTTACCGTGACACTATAGGTGCCTGAACCAAGGTTTGCTAAATCTTCTGTTGATTCTCCATTGGCCCAATTGATTGTATAAGGGCCAGTGCCTCCGCGTATGTTGAGATCAATTGCTCCATTACTTTCCCCAAAACATGAGTTATTTGTAATGTTTGGGGTAATAGTTAATGAATTTGGAGCCGAAATAGTATAAGTCTCAACTAGTGAACACCCATTTGCATCTGTGATAGTGACCTCGTAATCTCCGGATGTTAATTGATTTATGTCTCTGTTTGTACTGCCATTGCTCCAATTAAAATCATACGGGCCTCTTCCACCGGATACTTCTAAAGCGATCGAGCCAGTATTATCTCCATTGCAAGAGATATTTATAATGTTTTCAGTAACAGTAATAGGGACATTGGGTTGATCAATTTGGATGGTTTGAGAAATTGTACAGCCATTGGCGTCTGTTACATCTACAGTATAGTTGCCAGCATTAATATTTGTTAGATCTTCGGTAGTGATTCCGTTATCCCATACAAAGCTATAAGGAGTTGTTCCTCCCCTTATATTTATATCCACATTTCCTGTTGCTTCTCCAAAGCAAAGAACATCAGTTTTGGTATAGTTTAGCTCCAGAATATCAGGTTCGGTGATTGTATAGCTTTTTGAAAAAGTACAGCCATTGGTGTCTGTTATTGTCACCTCATAATTGCCTGGTGAAAGGTTTATTATGTTGTCTGTTGTTTCGCCAGAAGTCCATAAATATGTATAGGTACCTGTGCCTCCTATTGTATTAAGTTGAATTGATCCATCACTTTCTCCGTTACAGCTAACATTACTAACTGTTGCATTTCCATCAATAGCATCGGGGTCTTCCAACTCAATACTTTCTACTGTTTGGCACCCTTTAGAATCAGTGATTGTAACACTGTACGTTCCAGCAGAAAGATTTTCTATGGTTGCAGTTGTTTCACCACTATCCCATAAAAAATTGTATGGGCCATCACCATTAACTGGGGCAATGGTTATACTTCCATCTGTATTTCCTGGGCATGAAGGGAGTGTCTCTGTAGGGTTGGCGGAGATAGCTAAAGGGTCGGCCAAGGTTACATTTGCGCTAATTGTACAGCCATTGGCATCAGTAACTATTACCTGATAATCACCAGACATAAGGTTAAAAATAGCTTGGGTAGTTTCATTGTTGCTCCATTGGTATGTGTATGGAGAAATTCCCCCGGAAACATTTATAGAAAGAGAGCCATCATTTCCTCCAAAACACGTTGGACTGCTTTGTATAAATCCGTCATTGTTGAGCCCATCATTGGGTTCGGTGACGTTGTATGTGGCAGATATGTCACAGCCTGAGGCATCTGTAATGGTTACTTCATAGCTGCCTGCAGCTAGATTTATTCGGTTTTGACTTGTTGAGCCATCTGTCCAGCTATACGAATAACCACCGTTCCCCCCAGATACAGTTAAATTAATTCTTCCGGAGTTTTCTCCTCTACAGTTAATATTCGAGATAGTTTCTACGGCTACAATAGCACTAGGCTCTGTTATTGTATAGGTTTCTTGAATCGTACAACCGTTTTGGTCGGTGACAGTGAGGGTGTAGGCTCCAGCACTTAGGTTGGAGATATCTTCTGTATTTTCTCCACTATCCCAACTATAGGATAGTATTCCTGTTCCTCCTTCTACGGTTACATCTATAGAACCATTGGAAGAACCCAGGCAGTTTGCATTTATGATTGAAGAATTGGTAATAACTAATTCATCGGGGTCTTCTAGGGAAAATTCTTGAAATGTACTGCACCCGTTTTCATCTGTCACTCTCACTCTGTAGCGCCCAGCAGGTACATTGGTTAATTGGGGTGTGTTGGCAATTTCAGTTCCTGGGGAATTTCTTAATGACCAAGAATAAGTATAGCCTATGGCTCCAACAGTTCCACCTATAGCTTGAACAGAGATATTTCCTGTGCTATCACCATTACATAATGGGTCGTTTTCACTTAGTACATTGATAGATACAGGAGTAGGGGGTTCGCTTATTGTGAAATTTAATTGACCTGTACAGTGATCATCATCTTCTATTTCTATTCTATAATTACCTGCTCGAAGGCCAGAGATATTAATTTCCAATTCATCTTCACTTCCAGATCTGACCTTTCTATTATCATCAATGTCAAACAATTCCCATTCATAATCAGGGTTGCCATTTGCCATCAATATTTTTACTCTACCATCTCTACCATTCTTACATACAACATTAGTGACTGTTATATCGCCTATTAAATCTGGTGGGTCTGTTACAGGGTAGTCTTCTGTAGTGGTGGAATCATTTGCATCAGTGACAATTACAGTGTAAGTGTCAGGTGTTAAGTTACTTATTTGTCTGCCTTGTTGTCCTATGTCATTTCCAGAACTATTTAACCATTGATATGTGTAGGGGGATTGCCCTGAGGTTACACTAATTGTTATTTGTCCAATGCAGCTGTTTACTTCTGAACTGGCTACGACAGGATTTCCTTGACTATAAGAAAGGTGAGGAGATGTTAGGAAAAGTATTGTTAACAATACCATTTGGCGAAAGTGTTTCGCAAGTAGAGTTTTGCCTAACAATGGAGAATGCCTCAAGAGTGTTTATTGTAATTAATTTGAGGATAAACATATTTATTTTATGTGTGAAAGAGAATTGTGTTTATTTAAAAAGGTACTTTTTTCTTGTAGGTGGAGTTTGCAGACTGGTTTGAGAAGTAAGGTTTGAAAGCACAAAAAAAGCCCGCAGTAAACTGCGGACTTTCAGTAGTCTAATCCAGATTTATATTATTTATTCGAGATTACGAAGTCAATATCAACTCTTCTGTTTAAGGCTCTTTCACCTGATGTAGTATTGTCAGTTCTTGGAGCTCTTTCTCCATAACCTTCAGACATCAATCTATTGGCAGAAATACCTTGCTTAATGAAGTATTGCTTCACAGTGTTAGCTCTTTCTCTTGATAAGGCTAAGTTATACTCTGCAGATCCAGTGCTATCAGCATGACCATTAATATCTAATTTAATTTCTGGGTTAGCCTTCAACACTTTCACAATGTCATTCAATGGTTCGTAAGATCCTTCAGTCAAAGTAGACTTATCTAATTCGAAAAGAATGTTTTCAGCGGCTTCTAAAAGTTTCACTTTTACTGATCCTTCAGAGTCAGGAGACATGTTGTTGAACTGCTCCATAGTACATCCGTTCATTGTTCCGTAAGTTTCAGGACATGGGTCTTGTGAATCAATTACACCGTCACCGTCAGCATCTGGGCATCCACCTGTTTCAGGAGAACCAGCAGTCATAGGACAAGCATCATACTTATCTGGCACTTGGTCACCGTCAGCATCAGGACATCCGTCAATTGTACCAGGTACAGTAGGACAAGCATCATATAGGTTAGGAACACCGTCATTATCGTCATCGTCTAAAGGACATCCGTTGTTAGTAGAAGGTCCAGCAACGTCAGGACACTGATCTTTTCTGTCAATTACACCGTCACCATCTGAGTCTTTGTCTCTTTTAAGAGAGAATTTTACACCAACATTATATTGTATGTAGTTATAAGTATCGTCTATCGAGTTGTTGAATGCAGCTTGAGTAAGAATGTCGGTTTTATCATTTACTCTTAAATTGAAACCAGCTACAAATGGTACCATGGCGTGAGAACCTTCAAATTCTGAAAAGAAGAATTCTTGGTCTTGTAGGTGAGTTACACCAAATCCAGAAGATAAGAACGGAGCAAATACTGCATCTTCTTTCATTATGTATCCGTTATTGAACTTGTAGGTTAATCTTAGTACCGCGTCTTGTACTGTTCCTCTAAATTCATTTTCGTGCTTAAGTTTACCTCTTGAATAGGTTAAAGAAGTGTTTAAACTTGGGTTAATGTAATAATGAGCGCCCACTTTTACTCCAAAGTTTTCAACGTCACTGAAGTTGTACAGTCCGTCATTATATCTTAGTTCAAGTCCCATGTTGGTTGCACCAACTTCATACCTAACCCTATCCCAGCTGGTTTGACCCATGACTAGCGATGTGCAGGTTAGCAGTAATGTAAGTAGTATTATCTTTTTCATGATTTTCAAATTTTGGTTTTTGCCTTCTTAAGTGCCCAAGACCTTGCCACTTGTGAAAATTGGCTAAAAATCAATTATTTGATTATAAAAATCATATTTTCAATAAAAAAAATAATAAAATAGAATATCGCAATTCTTCATATCGAGAATGAAATCGTCAGATTGAAAATGAGAACCAAGCAATAAAGAATGAAAAACCCCGTTATCGAGACTTCGATAGCGGGGTCTACAAATAGTTAGTAGTATAGTTGTTATTTCTGCTAGTTAGAAGCTTTTATCATTTCAGATATCTGTTCTGGAGTAGTGCTTTTTGATAAACTCTCTGCATGTTGAGTGATGTCCAAACCGTACTCTTCCGCTTTATCATTTACTCTCATTGGTATTATCATATTGGTTAGTTTAAAGAATAGATATGATAGACCAAAAGTAAAGCCCCCCACCAAGAAAACGGCTGCCAAGTGTTTTAAGAATGTGCTGGTATCTCCATAGATAAGACCAACCTCTTGCGCAAATACTCCTGTAAGAATCATTCCTACTATTCCACCCACTCCGTGGCAAGGAAAAACATCTAAGGTGTCATCTATGCCTGTTTTGTTTTTATAGTAAACTACAATATTAGATACAATGGCTGCGGCTACACCTATAAACACACTTTGACCTATAGTTACAAAGCCCGCGGCTGGAGTTATGGCCACTAGCCCGACTACAGCACCAATAGATGCACCCATTCCTGATATTTTTCGCCCCATAAATGCATCATAGAGCACCCAAGCTAGCATGGCTGCAGCAGAGGCTACGGTTGTTGTGGCAAAAGCCATTGCCGCGGCACCATTAGCTCCTAGAGCAGAGCCTGCATTAAAACCAAACCAGCCGAACCAAAGAAGCCCAGTGCCGAGTAAAACAAATGGCACGTTGTAAGGCTTGTGAGCTGTGCCGTGTGTTTTCCGCTTACCCAAAATTATAGCTGCTGCAATAGCTGCAAATCCGGCCGACATGTGAACTACCGTTCCTCCTGCAAAGTCTAATACTCCCCACTTTCTAAGAAATCCTTCGGGGTGCCATGTCATGTGAGCCAAAGGGCTATAGATAAATATGCTGAAAAGTATGATAAAGAATAAGAAGCTAGAGAACCTTACTCGCTCTGCAAAGCTACCAGTAATTAAGGCTGGAGTAATAATAGCAAACTTCATCTGAAAGAGTGCAAATAGAACAAATGGAATGGTGGGAGCCAATTCCGCTTGAGTAGCCGCACCAACTCCTTTGAAAAAGGCAAAAGTTCGCGGATCACCTACAAAGCCACCAATAGAGTCTCCAAAAGCTAGACTAAACCCAAAACAGACCCAAACTAAGGTAATAACCCCCATACAGATGAAGCTTTGAAGCATGGTAGAAATCACATTTTTTCTGCTTACCATGCCGCCATAGAAAAAAGAGAGGCCAGGAGTCATCAAGAGTACCAAGCCTGTAGCTGCTAACATCCAAGCGGTGTCTGCTCCGCTAATGTTAGGGTCATTTAAGCCATTTAAAGAGCTAGTGTCTAATAGAGAGACTAGTGCAACTATTATTAGCAGGGCGAAACCTGGAATCCATTTTTTACTCATTTCTTGTCAGTTTGATTTATGGGGATGAAAAAAATAGTGTTTCTGTCTTATAAACATGAAATATAAATCAAACTGGGTGTGGAATTACCCTTATCAGAACTATTTTAAAGTAAAACGATTGAAAAATGGTGCAAAACAAAACGTCATTCTGAACAAGTGGGAGATTGGTGTGTCCAATTACCCCGTGTTGCAAAAAGCAACCTTGCTAGAATGACCTTGTAAAGAGTTTAAGGCTAAACCTATTTCAGTCTAGCCTGTATGGCCTCAATTTTTGGCTGGGCTTCTGCCTTACCTAAATCCAAGGCCTTTTGATAAGCAGTCAAGGCTTGTTGATAACTGGTCTTCTTTTTTGCTGGAGCTAACTTAGTTCGTTGTGCAGCCAAGGCGTAAGCCTCGCCCTGTGTGTAGTAAGCATCGGCCTCACTTAACTTAAAGTTCACTCTTAAGTCAGTTATCTGCTGATTCAGCATTTCAAGCTCTAATAGTTTGGCAGCAATTTCTGCGTCTTGACTGCTGATTGTTTCAGACTGCAATTTATTGATTACAACTAGTTTTTGATTATTGTCCTCAACAGATTTTAGCTGTGTCTCCATAGAAGCAATTTCTGCTTTTCTGCTCTCAAGGTCAGACTTAAGTGTCTTTATGGTTTGAGCATAAGCGCTTTGGGCTGTTCTAGATTCCTTAACTGTTTTTTCTAGCTTACTAATCTGTAAGCCGGTTTGTTCAACATAAGCCTTCAAATCTGTCATTTGTACTAAAAAGTCAGCGTGTTGATCTGAGCTTTCCAAGGTAACCTTCAGCATTTGTCTACTTAAGTTGATGGAGTCCATCAGACTCATGGCATTCATAAGGGTAACCGAGGCTTTTTGAGTGCTCTCCAATTCAGCAGAAACGCTGTCTAGTTTGGTTATTAAGGTCGCATTTTCAGCTTCCAACATTTGCTTCTCTTGGCTGCAGCCCATTAGTATGATGGCTACGAAAGAGATAATTAGGTAATTCTTCATGTTTAATTCAAAATTCAGGCATTTGACGCTTGAGTTTCGAAAGGTCACATGTCTAAAGAGAAATATTTTTTGAGTTTAGAATACTGAAAGATTCAACTTTACAGCTATCAGTTATTAGGGCTCTTTATTGTTACATTTTTCTTCAAGCTGCCCTTTAATTCGGCTCGCTCGGCTTCGGATAAATCGTCAAACTCTTTGTTGTAGATTGTTTTACTTAATTCATTGAATCGATCTTTAAAAGCGGCATTTATAAGGTCTAGGCCCTCTATAAAAGCGCTGTAAGAAGTCTTTCTGTTTGCCTCTAATATGATTGTTAGTTCATTGCCATGAGTTTCAATTTTCTCTATCAGATAATTGATTAAATAGCTTGAGTCGGATTTAATATTGTCTACAAAGAATTCGTCCTTTTCATTGATCATGAGTTTAGTTGAGAATTCAGTTTGAGGATTCTCACTTTCTTCAAGTAGAGGCAAAAGAGTTAACTCCATTTCCTCCGACCAAATAATGGCATAAAGGCTCAATAGGTAAGACCTTTTAATAACCTCTTTTTTCAAGTCTTGCACTTTCAAGAGTCTAGAGATCTCAGTTGCGATTTTATTTGGAGAGATATCGCCCTCTATGGGTGGAAACTCGTTTTTAATTCGGTCCGAATATGCTTTCAATTTTTGCTGGTCTTCCTCACTTTCAATCTTGTATTGACATTGACCGAGCACTAGTTTTGTTACATGTTCTTCCAAGTAAGGTCTATCCTGTCTTCGAAGCGTTTCAAAACCAGTAGGGGCATATTCCTTATAGAAATCGATAAAGTAACTGGGTTTTGTTCCTTTTAAATAGCCGTTGCTTATTAATTCAAGTTCAAAAAGGCCTAACTCTCTCTTGATCTCTTCAGCATCTTTTGCTGAATAATCTGGACAAGAACTTTGGCAGTAAACAGAGCGTATGAATAGGAAGAATACAAAGAGTGTGCTTATTAACCTTATCATTTTTTGCTCTCCGATAAGCTCTTCAATTCATTCAACTCGTCTCTCAATCTAGCCGCCTCAATAAAATCTAGCTCTTTGGCTGCTTTTTCCATCGCCTTTTGCGTTTTCTGGATCATTTTATCTAGGCCAGGCTTACTCATGTACGCTACTACTGGATCGGCCGCTACAGAATGCTCTTCTGGCTCGGCATAGTAGTTCTTCTTGTTCTTTTTAGAGTCGGCCACACTGGTTTGGCTCATAATGGCTTCTTTAGACTTGCGTACAGTCCTCGGAACAATTCCATGCTTCTCGTTATAGGCCATTTGGATGCTTCTTCTTCTATTGGTTTCATCAATAGACTCTTGCATCGATCGGGTAACTGTATCCGCATACATAATTACACGACCATTTTCGTTTCTGGCTGCCCGTCCTATGGTCTGAATTAAGGAACGCTGATTTCTCAAGAAACCTTCTTTGTCAGCATCCAAAATCGCAACTAGTGAAACCTCAGGTAAGTCGAGCCCTTCACGAAGCAGGTTTACGCCCACTAAAACATCAAAGACACCCAGCCTTAATTCTCGTAAAATCTCAACCCTGTCTAGTGGATTCACTTCAGAGTGAATATAACGCACTTTCACATTGGCTCTTTCCAAATACTTGGTGAGCTCTTCGGCCATTCTTTTGGTTAAAGTGGTTACTAAAACGCGTTCTTCCTTCTTTACTCTGTCATCAATCTCTTCTAATAGATCATCGATCTGATTAGCGCTAGGGCGAACATCAATGATAGGATCGAGAAGGCCGGTAGGTCGAATGATTTGCTCAACAACTTCACCCTCCGTTTTACTTAGCTCATAATCTCCAGGTGTAGCAGAAACATAGATGATCTGATTGCTAAGGGCTTCAAATTCGTCAAACTTCAGTGGTCTATTATCTAGTGCCGAAGGAAGTCTGAACCCGTATTCAACAAGATTCTCTTTTCTAGATCTATCACCACCCCACATGGCTCTAACTTGTGGAACTGTAACGTGACTTTCATCAATAACTAAAAGGTAGTCTTCAGGAAAATAATCGAGTAAGCAGAAAGGCCTTTGCCCTTTTTGACGTCTGTCGAAGTAGCGAGAATAGTTCTCCACTCCGGAACAATAGCCCAGTTCTCGCATCATTTCCAGATCGAATTCGGTACGCTCTTTCAATCGTTTGGCTTCTAAGAAGCGCCTTTCCTGTTCGTATTGCTCTAGTCTCTGAACCAGATCGTCCTGAATTTCTTTGATGGCGGTATGCAATACATCTTTTCCCGTTACAAATAGGTTGGCAGGGAAAATGGTGATAATCTTTTCATCGGAGATTTTCTTTCCAGTTGAAGGATCAATCTGCTGAATGGCTTCAATTTCATCTCCCCAGAAGTATATGCGATAAGCAAAGTCCCCATATGCGATGAAGATATCTACGGTGTCACCTTTAACTCTGAAAGTTCCTCGCTTGAATTCTGCTTCTGTTCTGCTATAAAGAATGTCTACCAAGGCAAACAACAGCTGGTTTCTCGGAACAATATCACCTACCTGAAGACGTACTACATTCTTTCCAAATTCATCTGGATTACCAATACCATAGATGCAAGAAACCGAAGCAATTACAATTACATCTCTTCTTCCTGTAAGTAGGGAGGAGGTGGCACTCAATCTTAGCTTTTCAATCTCATCATTGATTGAAAGGTCTTTCTCTATGTAGAGATTACTATTCGGAATGAATGCTTCAGGCTGATAGTAATCGTAGTAGGAGATGAAATACTCTACTGCATTTTCTGGAAAGAACTGTTTGAACTCTCCATAAAGCTGAGCAGCCAAGGTTTTGTTATGGCTCAAAATCAGGGTAGGACGCTGAGTCTGTTGAATTACGTTGGCAACGGTAAAGGTTTTACCAGAACCAGTTGCACCCAGCAATACCTGATACGGTTCGCCCGCATCAATCGAAGTCTTTAGGTTTTCAATAGCCTTGGGCTGATCACCCGTTGGCTCAAACTCAGAAGTGATTTTGAAGTCCATAGATTAAAACTAACATCAATTATCAACTTTGAGTTTATTAACTGTGGAAATAAAAAGCAGGATATATTTTCTGCTTTGAATATACTGTTAGAAAGTATATCTAAGTTTTGGAGTCAGCGTAATAGATTCGAATTCCCCCAAACTTGTCGTGTGAAATAAACGAGATTGAATGCCAAGCTGAAAATTGCCTGATTTATAAAAGTAATATTCTGCCCCAATAAAGAATCCAGCATCCACCAAGTTTGAGTTAGATCCATTTCTTTCTTGTATGGAAACGAGTGTGGCAATTGTTTGTGTATTGTTTATAAAGGCATTTGTGAAGTATTCAATCTCTTGCATTTTTGGGTTAACAAAAAAGGCACCGCCAGTTAATAGTAGTTTTTCACTTAGTCTTCTTTTATAAAAAACGCTGTACATCTCGTTGATGTGACGGAGTTTGAAATCGATAATTTTAAGGTAGGTGTCATTACCTATTAACTGGCTGTAGTTTTTTTCGCCAATGTGCGATTCGCGATCATAACTTACGCCAATTGATGCCTTACTATCTTTTATATTCCATTGAAATTCTATGCCGCCAATAGATCCCAAAAAGTTCTTGTTATAAAAGGAGACGAAACCGCCTGGAACTTCGCTTTGTGGCTGTTCATAATCCAATTGAAAGTTTCCGGCAACACCGTAATTTACATTTAGCTCAAATGTATGTTGGGCTTGTGAAGCAGTAAGAATAAACAGCAATAAACAGGCGGAAATCAATAGCTTTTTCATATGTGTGTTTTTTAGATGAGCAGAATATAGAAATAATTATGCCAAAAAAACAGCTATACAAGTCTAGCCATTCCAAATCTCCCAAGCGGCTTCAGCCTGTCCGTGGAGCATTTCTAACCCGTTCTTTACCCAGCATCTGGCTTCAATTCCTTTCTGTATAAAAGCAGTAGTTAGTGGGTTATAAACCAAGTCGTAAAGGTAATGCTGCTCCGTAAGTTGATGATAGGGCAGGTCTGGCAAAGCTTCTGTGTTGGGTGCTGTACCGAGTGGAGTGGTGTTGATGATTAGCTTCGCTGTATTGAGTATTGAGTCATGAGTATTGAGAGCTCCGTAACTCAATTCACCTTCTGAAGGATTGCGCGAAACGAATTGGTAATCGATACCAAGATCATCTAGTGCAGCTTTTACTGCTTTGGATGCTCCCCCAGTCCCGAGAATAAGTGCCTTTTCAGGCATTGGGTTCGACCCAACAAACTTCACCAAAGATTCTTTAAACCCAAGGTAGTCCGTATTGTATCCTTTAAGTTTTTTGCCTTGAACTTTTATAGTGTTAACCGCCCCAATGCTTTCCGCTTTTGGGTCAACTTCATCCAGAAATTTAATGACTTGTTCTTTATAAGGAATGGTAACATTCAAGCCAACTAAACCCTTTTCAGATTTAATTAGGTTTGGAAGTTCATCGATAGCCTCTAGAGGATAAAGCTCGTATTCGCAATCTTCAATCCCTTCTTTCTCAAATTTTTCAGTGAAATACTTTTTGGAGAAAGAATGACCCAATGGGTAGCCAATCAATCCAAATCGCTTCATGTTAATTTTCTGGTTTTAAGTATGCTGCCAATCTATCTATTGCTAATACAAGTAGAAAGCCTCCTGCAGCGAAGCCAAGTGCTTCAATAAACTGTGGTTCAATACCAGTTTGGGCAAGGTATTCATTTGGCATTACGTTCACTTCGTGAAGGGGTTTAATTTCTCCATGTCTATCTACATAAGTCTCCACTGCCTTTTTCCATGGCCATACCTTGTAAAGCGAACCAATCATGAAACCTGATAATACTCCAACTGTTAGATTATGATATTTATTGAATAACCAGCTTACGACCCTTGCAAAGCTAAGAAGGCCAACCACGCAACCCGCTCCAAAAATTAGTATATCGGCAATTTTAAGCTCTTTAATTGCAGTAAGTACATACTCGTACTTACCGAACATAAGCAAAATAAATGCACCAGAAATACCGGGTAGAATCATAGCACAAATAGCTACAGCACCTGCTATGAAAAGAAACCAGCTCGCGTCTGGTGTTTCTGCTGGTGTTAATGAGGTAATGAAGTAAGCTGCTGTTATTCCTAATACAATAGCTATAATAACCCCAAAACTCCACTTCTTTATTTCTCTTAAGATTATAAGGGCAGAAATGACAATGAGCCCAAAGAAGAAAGACCACACCGGAATTGGATACTCGCCCAATAAGTGCGTAATAACCTTAGCCAGTGTAACTACGCTAGTGGCAATTCCTGCTAGAAGAACTAGCAGAAATGTTCCATTAACGTGTTCCCAAAGGGCTTTAAATTCAAACCTTCTCAGATAATTTAACGCTTGTGCATCGACACTTTTGATGCTATTCAGCAATTGCTCGTATATGCCTGTTATAAAGGCTATTGTTCCTCCAGAAACACCAGGGACAACATCGGCACTGCCCATGGCAATACCTTTGAGGTAGAGCAAAAAGTAATCGATAAACTTACGCATGTTATTACCCTTTCTGACCTAGGAAGTGATCGAAAGTATCTCCTCTTAAGCCTAGTCTAAGTGTTTCCAACGGAATTACTTCTTCAGGAGCAATGTTTCCAAGGTTTACATTAGAGCCCATTAGCTTAATGAAATACACTTGTTGAGCCTTTTGTGGAGCTTCCCAAATGATTTTCTCAAAAGGAATTTTAGTTAGAATTTCTTGAACCAGTCCTGAACGAACTTCCCCAGTAGAACGGAATAAGCCAACGTTTCCACTTTCACGTGCCTCACCAATTACCTTCCAGGCGCCAGCGTCTAGCTCTTTTTGCATTAGTTCAATCCACTTATAAGGAGGAATGATCTTTTCTGCGTCTTTAGAGCCTACTTCTGAAAGTACGGTCACCTGCTCAGAAAGCTTGGTAATGTATTCGCACTTTTTGTCGTGGTCTAGTTCTATTGAGCCATCAGATACTTCTGCAAATGGCATTTCATATTTATCTAGCACCTTGCGGTAATCATCAAACTGATCTCTTACTATAAAGGCTTCAAAGAGTGTTCCTCCGAAATAAAAAGGAATACCCGCCTCTCTGTAAACATTCAGTTTGGCATCTAAATTTGGGGTCACATAAGAAGTGGCCCAGCCAAGTTTTACAATATCTACATATTCGCCACAAACGTTGACGAAATCTTCTGCCTGTCTAACACTAAGGCCTTTGTCCATGGCCATAGTAAATCCTTTGTCTCTTGGCTTTTGTGTCCTTTCGGGCACATCGGTTAAAAAGTAATGCATTTAATTCTTACTTCTGTATTGGTCTATAATCTTGAATAACGCTTTTTGCGTTTCCAGTTTAGGGAAAAATTCGAAGAGAACTTCGTGTTTTTCAAAATCCAAAATTAAGGCATTTTCTAGATATGTAAAGGCTTCGCGGTAATGTCCTGCCGTGATTTGGTATACAACCATCCTATACATGAGCTCAGCATCGTCTGGAATCTCCTCTAAAGCTCTCTCAGCGAGCTCTATGGCCTTTTTCATTTCGCCTTGCTCATAAAAAATAAATGACCAATCGAGCCAAATTTCGTTATTCGTAGGTTCTAAAATGGCTGCTTCTTGGTATGCCTCAATGGCCGAAACTATATTGTCAATGTTATATTCTGCGGTGGCAATGGCCATCCAATAGTTGGTATTTTCAGGGTCTAGTTTAAGTGCCTTGTTCAAGAAATGGATGGCCTCGTAGTATTTTTCTTGAGCCGAAAGGCAGCAACCTATACCATACCATGCATCTTCATAGAATTGGTCTATTTTAGAAGCTTTTCTGTAGTATTTTATGCCATACTCATACTGCTCCATCTTTTCATAAGCAGCTCCAATACAGCAGTAGACCTCAGAAGAAGGCCCTTCATTAGTTAAGGTGTTTTTATAAGCTTCTAAAGCATCTTGATACTTCTCAAGATTCATGTAAGAATTACCTAGGTTGAACCAAGCTGAAGAGAATGTATCGTCAATGACAAGCGCAAAGTCATACGCCTTTACAGCGTCTTCATACTTTTCTAGCTTGTTGTAGACTATTCCGAGATTGTACCATGCGTAGGTCGAATACGGATCTCGGTCTATGAATTCTTTATAATAGGAAACACTATCTTCTAGTTTTCCGGTAACATCTAAACAGTAAGCCAGCTCATACAGGGCGGACTCGTGGTTGATGTCTGTTTCTATAGCTTGCTTATAGTAATCTATGGCAGTATCATACTTGCCATTAGTTTGATAAGTGAGGCCGATGTTATAATAAACCTCAGCTTTGTCTTCGGCTCCTTCTAGTGTGGTGAGTAAAATTTCAACAGCCTTTTCAAACTCGCCTAAAATTGAGAATATATTACCCTTTACTGTCAATAACTCAGGGTCGTTAGGGTGAAGGTTCTCTGCCTCTTCTATCACCTTTAATGCTTCGTCATACTTTTCTTTTCCCACCAAACATTGAGAGGTCAATATGCTGATCTCTAAGCTAAATGGGTATTGGTCGAGCGCCATTCTACAGGCCTTAAGCCCTTTGCCAAACTGTAAACGGTCTAGATAGTAATGAATAATAGTTTCGTATTCTTCTAGGTCGAAGAAATGAAAACCTTTGTTTTTGAGAAGCTCTTCAAACTTACTGATCAACCCACGTTCTTCTTCTCTACTCGGATAGTCTTCCTGCATTACGTCAATCGGTTTTCTTAAAATACGAATTAGCCAACATTAAAACCACTTGGTTTTAGTAAAAATTAATTGAATACATGTTAGATATTTTCAATCAGTTGATTTACAGGTTGTAACGGTTTTTTAACTCTGCTGCTGTCCAATTGGCCGACTCTTCTAAACTGCGAAATTCGAAATTTAGTGCCTTTCTTACCTTATCATTGGCAAAGTTAAATTTAGTGCGACTCAAAATAGCCGTATCTGCAGTGATAAGTGCCTCTTTGCCGGTTATTCTAGATCGGAGAAATTCTAAAGCAACTACAAGTTTAAGCATCCAAGGCTGAACTGTTTTTGTTGGCGCCTTTTTTCCAAATGCGTTGGCCAAGGTTTGGAAGAACTGCTTGTATGGTAAAGAGCCAGCACTTACTATAAAGCGCTCTCCCTTAATGTCCGATTCCATTAGCTTTACAGCTATTTCTGCTACGTCTCGCACGTCTACAAAGTTGGTGTTTCCTTCTGGATGAAAGCTTCTTTCCTTATAAGCATACTCAAATACTGAGGTACTACCCCCTTGCCCCCAAATTCCTGGGCCAAGAACAACCGATGGATTCAGTATTCTGACTTTTAACCCCTCTTGAGCTCCCCTCCATACTTCAAGCTCTTGAGCATGTTTTGAGTTAGCATAGATGGAGTCGTATTTGGAGTCTTCCCAACGGTCTTTTTCTGTAATCTTTTTCTGACCAGCCTTTCTGCCAATGGCTGCTACCGAGCTGATGTGTATAAAGTCTTTTATTCCGAGTTTAAGACAGGTGTTTACCAAGTCTGCCGTACCTAGAACATTGGTTTCATACATTTTATTCACATATCTCTTATCAAATGAGATAATGGCAGCGCCATGAATTACAGCATCTATTCCAACTAAGGCTTCTTCTAAAAAAGCGGTGTCGTTCATATCGCCAATAACCCATTCTATTTGGTCGGCAATACCCTCTAACAAATCCATTTTGCTAGAGTTTCTTTTAACAGCCTTAACTTGATGATTTCTGTCAAGAAGCTCTCTACATATGAAACTTCCTAGCAAACCGGTAGCTCCGGTAACAAATACTTTCATTCTACTATAACTGATTATTCAACAGCTCCAGATCTAAAAGCTTTTTCCAATACTTAGTTGTCGTTGCTTCTTTAAGCAGGTTAATATGTCCCATGTTATGGCAATCTGTACCAACCAGCTTAATAGCCTTCATATCTATCAATTTCTCCGCTAATTTCTGAACAGGTTTTGAATAGCAACCTGTTAATGAAACCGCATTAAGTTGAAAAATGATATTACGGTCTAAAAGTTCCTCAATTAGCGAAGGTTTTTCCAGCAGGTAAAGATACCTCTCAGGGTGAGCATAAACCATTTTATACCCCTTCATAGTTAGGTGGAAACTTGCTTCTTTTAATTCAGGCGGTTCATTGATAAAACCTGTTTCAACCAAAATGTGGTTTTGACCGAACGTAAGTAGTTCTTCGTCTGAGTGAATACGCTGCATAAAGTGTTCGTCTAAATAATATTCACTTGCAGCTTGTAATTCTATGTTGATGCCTTCTTCTAAAATGGCTTCCTGCATTTTCTTTAACCCAGAGAGAATGGTTTCTGCAGTATTATCATAGGTGCCCCACATGGTGTGAGGTGATGTAATAACCTTAGTATAACCCAAAGATTCCATTTCCCTAAGAATGGAGATGCCTTCTTCAATAGATTGAATGCCATCATCGATATTAGGAATGAGGTGAGAATGGATATCTGTTCGGAGATATCCTATATCTGGTGTTGAATTTTTATTTCCTTTAAAGAAAGAAAAGATGCTCAAAATGCGGGTTTCTCTTTGTAAGAGGCAAAGGTAGGTAAAACCTGATCCTTTTCAGAAACTATTGGATTCTCTATTCCCCAATCAATATTTAGAGTAGGATCGTTCCAGAGAATTCCTCCTTCAGATTCTTTGTTGTAATAGTTTGAGCATTTGTAGAAAAACACGGAGTCTTCTAAGGCTACAAAGCCGTGGGCAAAACCTGCAGGCACTAAGAACATATTATGCCTTTCGGCCTCTAGTAACACAGTGTGGTGTTTGCCGAAGGTGGGAGAATCTTTGCGAATGTCTAATGCTATATCTAAGACCTTGCCTTTAACTACTCTTACTAGCTTAGCCTGAGCGTGTGGTGTCTGCTGATAATGCAGTCCTCTTAAGGTTCCCTTTACAGAGAATGACTCATTATCTTGAACGAAATCTTCTTGAATACCGAGTTCCTGATAAAGCTCTCTTCGGTAAGATTCAAAAAAGTATCCTCTTTGGTCTCCAAAAACTTTTGGCTCCAATTCATATAAACCATCAAATCCTGTTTCTATTACCTTCATAGCCTTGTAGTTTCAAATATGTTCATTCTCGATTGAATAGGAGCAAAGCTATTTCCAATTTTTTAAACATCAGCAAATCTTCGATAAATGACCTATTTATAAGACCTGTTTTACAAATGATGCGATAAATGGTAACTTGCTAGCTATTTATGGGAGGATTCGAAACAACACCGAAAGAAGATGACAGAGCCGTACTAGTGGCCCTGGTTAACCGTGAGCAGCCAGAAGACACGGTGGTTGAGTATTTGGATGAATTGGCTTTCTTGGCTGAAACCATGGGGTTGAATGTGGTAAAGTCTTTCACTCAAAAGATGGACAAGCCAGATGTTCGTTCTTTTGTAGGAAAGGGAAAGCTAGAGGAGATTCAAACCTATATTAAGGCAGAAGAAATTGAGGTAATCATTTTTGATGATGACCTTTCTCCTTCTCAACTTAGAAATCTTGAAAAGGAACTGAAGGTTAAGATTTACGACCGAAGTTTATTAATACTAGATATTTTCTTGAAGCGAGCTCAAACGGCTCAGGCTAAAACTCAGGTAGAATTGGCCAGATCAGCTTACCTGCTTCCGAGGCTTACACGCATGTGGACGCACCTTGAACGTCAGCGTGGAGGTACTGGAACTCGTGGTGGAGCTGGTGAAAAAGAAATTGAAACAGATAGAAGAGCCATTAGGAATCAGATTACTGTTTTAAAAGGTAAGCTAGAGAAGATTGAAAAGCAAAATGCGGTTCAGCGTAAGTCTAGAGGTACAATAGTTAGGGTGGCCTTAGTTGGTTATACCAACGTAGGGAAGTCTACTTTGATGCGATTACTTACAAAGGCCGATGTTTTAGCAGAAGACAAGCTGTTTGCTACGGTAGATTCTACTGTTAGAAAAGTGGTGCTAGACCAAATACCGTTCTTGCTCTCAGATACTGTTGGCTTTATTAGAAAGCTACCTACTCACTTAATTGAGTCGTTTAAATCTACGCTGGCAGAAGTTTTGGAGTCTGATATTCTTTTACATGTTGTTGATGTTTCGCATCCTAACTTTGAAGATCAGATGGCCACGGTTAATCAGACTTTGATTGATATTGGTGCTACCGATAAGCCAACGATCTTAGTTTTCAATAAGATAGATCAATTGAAGATTGTAGATGAGGAAGTGCGCGAAGAAATGGACAATCCGCCACCTACTTTAGATGAACTGAAAAACACTTACATCGGAAAAGGAGAAGACTCTTCAGTATTTATCTCAGCTACTAACAAAACTAATATGGAGGAGTTTAAAGAAGTGTTGATGGAAAAGGTGAAAAAGCGTCATTTTACTATCTTTCCAAACTATTTAAATGATTCCCATTATTAGTCTTGATTGCTAAAAACTGAATCGTTTTTTTGGTTTTAAACATCTCCCAAGGCACCGGGAGGATAGTGTGTAGCAAGCATGGCCCCGTAGTTCAATGGATAGAATAGAAGTTTCCTAAACTTTAGATCTAGGTTCGATTCCTAGCGGGGCTACTTTTTGTGTTTCAATCATGCCACTTCTAAACAGTGTTTTTGCTTTAGCCATTGTTTGAGGTTAAGATGAACGTTATCTGCTACGTTCTCGAGGATTCTGTATGAAGGAAATTAAGGGCGTAATTAAGAAAGTCGGAAGAATTTTAATTAGTGTCCGGACTTATTTAAGTTTTTACCGAAAATCTTAAATAAGGATGTTTTTATTTAAGTTTACTTAATGAAGGAATTCAAAGCTGGTACATATGTAAATCAAGGCTATTATAAGAGCTTCCAACCCAATCCGATTAATAGAGAATGGCAGATTGAAGACATGGAGCTTGTTAGTCTTTTAAGTAAAGCTGATCGGCAATTAGGGCGCTTAGATATGTATTCTGAGTATGTCCCCAATATAGACTTGTTTATAAGCATGCATGTACTAAAAGAGGCTACTCAGAGTAGCAAAATTGAAGGTACACAGACTAATATTGAAGAAGCTCTTTTAGAAAAAGAGGATGTTCCGCTGGATAAACGTGATGATTGGGAGGAAGTCCAAAACTATTCAGAAGCAATGAATTGGGCTATAGCCGAATTGGATAATTTGCCATTTTCGTCTAGGTTAATAAGAAATACTCATAAAATTCTTTTACAAGGGGTAAGGGGTGAACAAAAGCTTCCTGGGGAGTTTAGGACCAGCCAAAATTGGATTGGAGGAGCTAGTATTAATGATGCTACTTTCATTCCCCCTACTCACCAGACGGTTCCAGAGTTCATGGGAGATATAGAGAGTTTTCTCCATAATGAAGAAGTTTACTTTCCAGAATTAATGAAGATAGGCTTAGTTCATTATCAGTTTGAAACCATTCACCCATTTCTCGATGGTAATGGAAGGTTGGGGAGGCTAATGATACCACTATACTTGGTAAGTAGAGGAATACTAAAAAGGCCAATTCTATATTTATCTGACTTTTTTGAGAAAAACAGGAAGTTGTATTATGATAACCTTACAGTAGTGAGGGATACCAATAATATAACTCAATGGATGAAATTCTTCTTGGTTGGAGTAATTGAGACAGCCAAGAATGGAATAGATACTTTTGATCAGGTATTAAAACTACAGAAAACTGCAGAGGCAAAAGTTCAGTCACTCGGAAGTAGGGCGGCTAACGGCCAAAAGGTACTGAATTATCTGTATAAGAAGCCATATCTCAATGCTGAGATTGTCAAAGAGATAACAGGTATCTCAATGCCATCCTGTTATAAGCTTATAAGTGATTTGGAAGAGCTAGAAATACTTAATGAATTCACAGGGGGGCAACGAGGTAGAGCGTATCTCTTCAAAGACTACCTTAATTTGTTTCGTTAAGTTTGTCACTTTGTTTTACAGTAATTCAATAAGTTATTAAAAATAACTAGCGAGGCTACTTTTTAACTGAGAATACCCACAATCGGGTATTGAGTATTTATCTGATTAACAAGATCTTGTAGCGATTAACCTCATACAATTAGGCTCAATAGAGCTTTATGAGTTAGCGTGTAAGTGTATAACCCCGAAATCCTCTTTCGGGGTTTATTTTTAATTTATTCATTCGGCTTTTCTTACTTTTGAGCCCATAGCTTTTACTCTAAATCAATTTATGTTCGATAGCAAAGAATATCCTAAATCACTTAGTGAAGATTTGTTCGAAACTTGGTTAGAAGCCGGGAGAGAGAGCAAAATGAGCTATGAATACATGCTAGTGGTTTGGGACGACCTTGAGGCCGACTATCACCCTGAGTATGTAGAGAATCGAAGTCAGATTGCCAAATACCCCCTTTGGGGCGAAGCAGGAGGCCATAGCTCAACTATTGCAGTATATGACCTCTTTTCAGAAGCTAGAATTTACATTACCAACTGACTGCCAGTTATTTGTTGTCTTCTCTTTCTTTCTTCTTTTTAGAAGAGTAAATGAGATAGCCAATAAAAGTAATTAAGAAAACACCTATAAGAATGCCCCAAATAAGGTTTGGGTTACTAGAAAGGAAGTCGGTTTCATCTGGGTCATCAGGCTTAATGAGTGAGCCCTGGGGCAAAAAGCTTAACGCAATGTTATTGGATGTTATTAAGCTAAAAAGGTATATAGTTATGTATTTCATCTTATAATCGTCTTTGTTGTATACGAAATCAACTCTTTAGACACTTAAAAGTTTGCTTCATTCCATGACAAAACTTATCGCTCGCTCAGATTTTCATCATATTATAGATCACCCTGGTTCAGGTACGGTACTAGGAATAAAAGAAGATAAGGTTTTACTGGTTTATCTAGAAAGACCCGGTTTCCCATTCAAAACTTATGAAGTGCCAGGAGGTGTGTGTGACCTTGGAGAAACTCATGAACAGGCCGCAAGAAGAGAGTTTTGGGAAGAGACTGGCTATGAATTAGGTTATACATTTCACTTTCAAAGTATAAAACCTTCTGTGGGTTACTCCAATGAGATGATCTCAGTATTTTATGCGGAAGTATTGGAGCAAACTAGTGTTCCTGAACATGAAATAGAATGGCTTAGCAAGCCTCAAGTTAAGGAGTTCATTAAAGAAGGTAAGATTATAGATTCACAAAGCTTAGCAGTCCTAAGCCATTGGCTTTTGTCAGACTTAAACTTTCAGTTGCCTTCTGTGATGTTTGTTTGCACGGGTAATTATTACCGAAGCCGATTCTGCGAGATTTACTTCAACCTGCTCACAGAAGGCAAGTTGCCTCTTGCAGATTCCAAAGGCCTTCTAGCTTATATGAAGAGCAACGAAGGGATGATTTCGCCACATACTTTGCATTACCTTGAAAGCGAAGGTTTGCCTTTGGGTAAAATGAAATTTCCTGAGCAAATAGAACAGAGGCACTTAGAGACAGGCGTGAGAGTGATTGCTATGGATGAGGAGGAGCATAGGCCAATGATGGAGAAAGACTTTCCTGAATTTGCCAATAGTATTGAATACTGGCAAGTTCATGATATTGACTTTACTGAGCCTGTAGATGCGCTACCCGCATTAAAAAACCAAGTAGAATTGTTGGTTAAAGAGTTACTCGGCTCGAAGAACTAAGACGTGAAAATATATGGTTGAGTAGCCCGGTACTCCCGTAGCACCGTCTTTACCATAAGCCAAGTCATAAGGAACTTTTATGTACCCGTTATCTTTGAGCTCAAAGTAACTAAGCCCGCGAATAAAGCCTTCAATGAGAGATCTGGCCTTCATATCTACAGGTAATGGTACTTTCTTCCTGAACGTATTATCTATCTCTTTGCCATTTTCTAGGTAGGTAGCATAGTGAATTACTAATCTTTGGTGATCTGTCTTTTGCTGAAGATCGTTTTTGCCTCTTAACTTGTGAAAGCTAATACCATCTTTGGCAATCCATCGCATATTTTGAAACTGCTCTCTTCTCAAAATTTCTAATGCTTCTTCTGGTCTTTCGTCTTTCGTTAGTTCACCAGATTCATCCCACTCTCTGAGTCGTAAAAGTGCTCCCAAGTCATTGTATTTTTCTTCTTTGCACTTTTCTCCGTTCTCATGCCAATAGGTGTGGGTACCAATATTCACATTGTCTTTGGTTCTTCCCTGATACTTTTTTTGTCCGTTTTCATAGCGTTCTACCACTTTTTGGCCAAAAGAAAGGGTTGGAATAAGGCAAATAATCAATATTGAGAGCGTCAAGAATCGTTGCATTTCCAAATCTAAAATTTATTTCTCTACCTTTGCCCTACCGCAAGGGTTTCCCGACAACGCTGTCGGGGATTAAAAGGGAATCGGGTGAAAGTCCTGAACAGTCCCAGCTGCTGTAATCCCATTTTTATGTCGACTGAATTTTGCCACTGCCTTATTTCCGATAATTCGGAATTGGTCGGGAAGGCTCAGATCGACAGGGAAAGTCAGAAGACCTGCCATTGCAATCGTTCACTAAACCGCTTTCTGAGGAAAAGCCACTAGTATGAAAAAGCAGAATGTAAAAATCAGCTGCCGTAAAGCCGGAATTGCTTTGCTGTGGTCTTTAGCCCTGACTATTTTAGTCGGCTGTTCGTCATCAAATTCAGCATCGGAAGATACTTCTACTTTCGATCCAAATCGGAATTACTTTCCAGATCGTGTTTCTATAGATCATGCCATTGGTTTTGATGTGGTATACCATAATCATTGGAAGGAGCTTCAGCTGTTAAGGCACTATAATGATTTTGTAGACACTGTTAGCTTTGCGCTAGTTCAAAGGGGTACGCCAAACCCAGATGGTTTTGAAGCTACACGAACTATTCAAATTCCGGTTGAAAAGGTAGGCTCACTTTCTACAACACATTTGGGTATGTTTCAAATGTTAGATGCTTTAGGTCATTTGAAAGGAGTGGAAACGGCAAATTACATTTCTAGTGATGAGGTTCGAGCCCTAGTAGACCAGCAAAAAATTACAGAGCTGGCCCCTGATGGCACACTGAATACGGAATTAGTTTTAGCTTCAGAAATAGAAGTGTTAATGGGGGTTGGTTATCCCAACTCTCAAAATGATAGCTATCAAGAATTAGAAAATGCGGGTATTCCAGTATTACTGAACGCTGACTGGCAAGAGCTCGATTTACTTGGAAGAGCCGAATGGGTGAAAATGATAGCCCTATTGCTGAATAAGGAGAAGGAGGTAAATAAGGCCTTTGCCGAAATTGAGCAAGAGTATAATGAAGTGTTACAATTGGTTGAGCAAAAGGAAACCGAAGGGCCAATGACTATTACTGGTATGGTTCAGGGTGACGCCTGGTTTGTTTCTGGCGGTAAAAGCTTTGGCTACCATGTACTTAAAACAGCTAAAGTTCAATATCCATGGAGTGACGATACTTCTACAGGTAGCTTGAAATTGGATTTTGAAACCGTTTATGAATATGGTCTAAAATCTGACTATTGGATGGTGCCAGGTAGTGCAAAAACCCTTGAAGAGATTCTTCAGAGAGATAGTAGATTTAAAGACTTTAAGTCTTATCAAGACAAGAACATCTACAACATTTATGGCCGCTATACAGAAGGCGGAGGTAATGATTACTATGAGTCGGGCATTGTAAACCCGCATATCATTCTCAAAGATGTAGTTCGCATATTTCATCCCGAACTATTGCCAGATCACAAGTTGGTGTATTACGCCAGGTTGAAGTAAACCCCTTAAACTTTTTTCGTGAATACTCCATCTACAAGTCTTAGTGTAAAGGCCTTTGTACTACTTTTTTTGGTAGTGCTAGGATTGTTTTTGCTCAATTTGGGTTTGGGCTCAGTTACAATACCTGTAGATGAGGTTGCAAAAATATTACTCGGTCAAGAAGTAGAAAATACCGCTTGGCAGAACATCATTCTAAAGATTCGTTTGCCTCGAACCGTGACTGCGGTTTTGGTGGGTGCAGCACTTTCAATTGGTGGCTTGCAAATGCAAACGCTTTTTAGAAATCCCTTGGCAGGCCCTTCTGTATTGGGAATTACGGCCGGGGCAAGTTTGGGTGTGGCAGCTATTATGTTGGCTGCTGGTAGCGCTACTACTGCTTTTGCTATTCGTTCATTAGGAATTGGCGGAAGTTGGCTAATTGTGCTAGCATCTTCGGTTGGAGCATTCTTAGTACTTCTAATCATTTTGGCTATCTCTTATCGTATTAGAGACAATGTGGTAATGCTCATTGTAGGAATTATGGTGGCCAATATCACCATTGCCGTGGTTAGTATTTGGCAGTACTTCTCTGACCCAGAGCAAATTCAAGAATACATTCTTTGGACATTCGGAAGCCTGGGAGGTGTAACTAATCATCAGTTAGGTGTGCTTGGACTCATAGTAGGCCTCGGAATTGTAGCCACCTTCTTGCTTTCTAAGACATTAAATGCACTGCTTCTGGGCGAAGACTATGCCCAAAGTATGGGGCTGAACATCAGACGGTCTCGAATGCTCATTATTCTGGTAACAAGCATTCTGGCTGGAGCCATTACAGGTTTCTGTGGTCCCATCGGTTTTGTAGGCATTGCAGTGCCGCACTTAACCAGAAGCTTTTTGAATACCTCAGATCACCGACTTCTAATTCCAAGCTGTGTGTTGGTTGGGGCAATTCTAATGTTGTTCTGTGATATTATTTCTCAGGTACCAGGAAGCACAACAGTACTACCGGTGAACGCTATTACAGCCATGATTGGCTCACCCATAGTAATATGGATAATTGTAAAGCGTAGAAATCTAAAATCGAGTTTTTAACCATGCCTGACAAGATTCTACATACCGCAAATCTTTCAGTTGGTTATAAAGACCGAACTGTTTTGAGTTCACTGAATTTGAACCTTAATAAAGGCCAACTTACCTGTTTACTTGGGCCTAACGGAAGCGGAAAATCCACACTAATCCGAACGCTTGCAGGTATTCAGAAGCCACTGTTAGGCATGGTTACTCTTCAAGGGAAAAGCCTCAGAGAAGTATCTCCAAAAACTCTTGCTAAGCAGTTGAGTTTGGTGCTTACTGACAGAGTTACTCCTGGCAACCTGACGGTTTACGGATTGGTTTCTCTCGGCCGTTTTCCTTACACCACCTGGATGGGTAGCCTTACTGGCGAAGATAAAGATGTAATTCAGTGGGCCTTAGAAATTACTGGTACTATGCAGTTTGCCAATAGACATATTGGTGAATTGAGCGATGGCGAAAAACAAAAGGTGATGATTGCTAGAGCTCTTGCTCAACAAACCGACCTTATAATTTTAGATGAACCAACAGCCCATTTAGATTCACCCAATAGAATTGAAATCTTCCACCTGCTCCGAGAATTGGTTTCGTCAGGCCATAGAGCCATTCTAATTTCTACCCACGATATAGACACAGCCATAGCCAATGCAGATAAGCTTTGGCTGGTAGCGAATCAATCAATCAGTCAAGGGGCACCAGAAGATTTGGTGTTGGATGGAAGGTTGGAAAAGGCGTTTACCAAAGAAGGTCTTTCCTTCAACTACAGCTCGGGAAGGTTCGAAAAGGCAATAAATAATAATGGCTTAAAAGTATTGATTAAAGGGAGTTCACTAAGCGCCCATTGGACTGAAAGTGCTTTGAGGAGAGCAGGTTTTCAGCCAGTAGAGCATTTGCCTCAAGTTACTATAGAGGTACTTGATGATGGCTCAACGCGAAAGTGGATTCTCAACAATCAATTAGAAATAACAACTATAGAAGAACTACTTACAAAACTCAACACTTATGAAAATGAGATGGAATAGAGCACTAGCTCTAAGCATTACATTGGCAGCCTTCGGTGGGGCAACTTTTGCCCAAGAAGAAAAAGCCAAAGACCTCGGTGAGGTTGTAGTAACTGGCAACCGATTTGAAACTCCTATTGAGAAATCGGGAAAGGTGATTTATAAAATCACCCAAGATCAGATTGCAAAATTGCCTGGCAGAACTGTTGCCGATCTTTTAAACACCCTACCAGGCATTAATGTAGACGGTGCATTCGGAACTCCAGGAACCAACTTAGACTACAGCATTCGTGGAGGTAGAAACAGACACACACTCGTACTTATCGATGGTCTTCCAATTAACGATGCTTCTGCCATTTCTAATGATTATGATCTGAGACTTTTAAACGCCAATGCCATTGAATACATAGAAGTGCTTAAGGGAGGAGCGAGCACATTATATGGTACAAATGCCGCTTCTGGTGTAATCAATATTAAATTGAAAGAGGCTACTACAGACGAGCCTCAGGTTACCTTGTCTCAAGATGTAGGTTCGTTCCAAACCATGAACACCAATGCCGATGTTCAAGGCAGAACAGGCAAATTGAGCTATTTGGCTGGAGCATCTGTATCTATAAGTGATGGTATTTCTGCTGCGCAAGACAACGACCCAACGCTAGAATTCGGCAACGATGGTTTCTTTAGATATACAGGTAGAACCAAGCTAAACTATAGGTTTTCGGAAGCCTTTAAACTTGGCGCAAATTTGTCTTATGAAGACCTAAAGGCAGATTATGACAATAGTGCTTTCTCAGATGGCGACAACGAATTCTTAATTCACCAAGTAAGTGTAGGTTTAAGCCCTGAATGGAACTACAATGGCGGTAAACTAAGCTTAAACACTAATTTCAACCAGATAAGAAGAGAGTTCGTTTCTGCATTCCCTTCAACTGCCAAAGGCAAGAACTTTCAGGCCGATTTAAACAACCAGAAAGTCTTTAATGGCAATATCAAAACCATTTTAGGTGTTCAGTTCCAGTCTTACAAATTTCAGAGTGGAGATGAGCAGCCTAATCAGTCGAATTTCGATCCTTATTTAAATGTTTCGGCCGATGTAACCGATGCCCTTACCTTAAATGCAGGTGTGCGATTGAACAACAACAGCAAGTATGGTTCCAATTTCGTCTACATGTTCAACCCATCTTACCTTTTTCAGTTAGGTGAAGATGCCCAGCTGAAGCTTTTTGGTAGCTACTCTACTGCTTTTGTGGCGCCAAGCCTTTATCAATTATTTGCTGAATTTTATGGAAACCCAGATTTAGAGGCAGAATCTACCGAATCTTTAGAGTTTGGGGTTTCTCTTTACCTGTCTGATAAGCTTACCCTGAATGCCGAATACTTTGATAGAAAGGAAGAAAACGCAATAGACTTTGTATCCATATTTGATGGACAAGGTAATTACGTTGGTGGCGGATATGACAATGTAGAAGGAGAAAGGAATATTGAAGGCTTGGAGGTAGATCTTACTTGGAGCGTAACTAACGACTTGAATCTTACAGCTCATTTTGCAGATTACAACTTTGGCGACCCTAGTCAATTCTACAGAATTCCGAATCAGAAATACGGTTTGGGTGGTCAGTATACAATTGCAAGTAATACCCAACTTGGGGTTACTTACAATTACTTTGGTGACAGAGAGGCAGCCATTTTCTCAGATCCTTTCTTAGTAGAACTAGAGGGATACAACATGGTAGACTTTAATGTTTCTCATGCTTTATTCGATGGTGATTTAATTTTCTCTGGCTCAATCAGAAATTTATTGGACGAAGACTTTGTGGGAGTTTATGGATATACCACAAGACCAATCAATTTCACTGTAGGGTTAACAGCTAAGTTCTAGTTTGGAAAACAGAAAGGTAAATGTTAGCCCTCTTTTTCTCTGCTCTTGGAGTGGAGGTAAAGACAGCTATTTTGCTTTTTATCGGGCATTGCAGCAGGGGTTAAAGCCTGCTGTACTGCTAAATACGCTCAATGAATTTGGTGAAAGATCTCGGTCTCATGGTATTCCAAAAGAGTTGCTTCAGCAACAAGCCGAGTCGGTAGGTTTGCCCATAGAGTTTATTCAAACTACGTGGGCCAATTACGAAGCAAACTACATTGAAAAACTTAAGGAGCTAAAGGCGAAGTATGCTTTTTGTCACACCGTTTTTGGCGATATCGACATAGAGTCACACCGAGCATGGGAAGAAAAAGTATCTGCTGCAGCAAGTGTAAAAGCAGTTTTACCCATTTGGCAGGAGAATAGGCGAACTCTGGTAGAGGCCATGATAGATGCAGGAATGCAGTGTTTAATTGTGTCTTGTAGAAAAGAATTGGCCGATGCTATAATTGGAAAAATCATTACTAGAGAGACGTTAACGGAGTTTGAAGAGCTAGGGATAGACCCTTGTGGCGAAAATGGCGAGTATCATACTTTTGTAGTAAACGGACCACTACAACAATTTCCTTCAACAGTTAGATTCTCTGATTATAGTGTGCACCACACGTATGCTTTTTTGAATTTTCTAACCGAACCAAAATAATATGCTACATAAGTACCTACATTCTTGGGATGTCATTTCAACAGATTTACGAATGAGAAATCAGAGGAAAATTTATAGAAATGACCTAGAGCAATTGGAGGCACTGAATCAAGAATATTGCTGGTCATTAGATTTAGATAGAATTGTAAGTAAAGATTATGACGCGCTTGTGCTTACAAACTTCAACCAAATAATTGAGTGGGTAAATGGCGGATTCGAAAGAATGACAGGTTATTCTGCAGAAGAGTCAGTGGGCAGAAGGCCTGGGTTTTTACAAGGCCCTAAAACTTCCGAATTAGCAAAAGGAAGGTTAAGAACGGGTATTCATGAAGAAAGAGATGCCTATGCCACCCTCATTAATTACCGTAAATGTGGCAATCCTTACAAATGCAAAATCTCAATTCTTCCACTTAAGAACGCAGCATTACACACCACCCATTTTTTAGCAATTGAAAAAGAAGTTACGTGAATCTAAAAGAACGAATTGAAAAATCGGAAACCAGAATTTTTAAAGCTGTTTTTCCGAACACAACCAACCACTACGACACACTTTTTGGAGGTACTGCCATGCAGCTGATGGACGAAGTAGCTTTTATTACCGCTACTCGGTTTAGCAGAATGCGCATGGTTACAGTAAATAGTGACAGAATAGATTTTAACAGGCCAATACCTGCCGGAACAATTATAGAACTGGTAGGAAAAGTGACCTACTTGGGCAACACCAGTCTAAAGGTAAAAGTCAAAATTTACATAGAAGAGATGTATTCTGATGTTCGAGAAGAAGCCATTTCTGGTGAATTTACTTTTGTCGCTATCGATGAGAATAAGAAACCTATCGCTATTTCTTAGCTTATGATTTACTACATCACAGGAGGGCAGCGGTCAGGGAAATCTAGCTTTGGGCAAAAACTAGCTCTAAGTCTCTCTGATAACCCAATTTATCTGGCAACTTCTCGCCATTGGGATGGTGAATATGAAAAGCGCATAGACAGACATAAGGCGGACAGAGATGAGCGCTGGACAAACGTTGAAGAAGAAAAGCACATAGGTAAGCTAGAATTCGATCAAAGAGTAGTGCTGGTAGATTGTGTCACCCTTTGGCTTACTAACTTTTTTGTAGACACTAAGAACAATGTAGACCAAAGCTTACAGTTAGCGAAGAGCGAATTTGATGCGCTGACCACACAAAATTCCGATTTTATATTTATCAGTAATGAGATTGGAATGGGTACACACGCCCATACCGAGATTGGCAGAAAGTTTACTGACTTACAAGGGTGGATGAATCAATTTATTGCTGAAAAATCAGACCAAGCTTGGTTAATGGTTTCCGGCATTCCCATGAAACTCAAATAATGACAGAATTAGCTTTGTTCAATTGGAGTGGAGGCAAAGACAGTGCCTTGGCACTTTATCACACCCTAAGAAACTCACAGTTTGAAGTAAAACATTTACTCACTTCGGTAAATTCAGAGACCAATAGAATTTCAATGCATGGAGTAAGGCTCAGTCTATTGCAAAAACAGGCAGAAAGCATTGGAATACCCTTGAGTTTGCTTTCGCTTCCGGGAGAGATATCTATGGATGAATATGATCAGCTGATGGCTGATAAAATGCAAGGGTTTTTAGATGCTGGCATATCAACCTCCATTTTTGGAGATATTTTTCTTGAAGATTTAAAGCAATACCGAGAACAAAAACTAGCGCAAGTAGGCTTGAAGGGAGATTTTCCCCTTTGGCAGAGAAACACAAAAGAGTTGGTCAATGAATTCATTAGCCTAGGCTTTAAAACCATGGTGGTCTCAGTAGACGGAAGCAAGCTAGACCAGTCTTTTGTAGGTAGAATTATTGATGAGAGCTTTCTGAATGATTTGCCAGAAAACGTAGACCCCTGTGGTGAAAATGGAGAATTCCACAGCTTTGTTTTTGAAGGGCCAATCTTTAAAAAGCCAATTCAGTTTGAACGTGGTGAGGTTGTAGGCAAAGAATATAAACTCTCTAAAGAAACAGGTAAAACGGTTACATACTGGTTTCAAGATTTGATATGAACTGGAACATTGCCCCTATAAATCGGGAGATTGAAGGAGAACTTCAGCAAAAGATAGATCTAAAGACTAAGCCAATTGGTGCGCTCGGCCAGCTTGAGCACATAGCGCTACAGCTTGGACTTATTCAACAAAGCTTGAACCCTGAGTTGCGTAATCCGCACATTTTAGTTTTTGCTGCCGACCACGGAGTTGCCAAAGCTGGCGTAAGTGCGTACCCTCAAGAGGTCACCTATCAAATGGTGATGAATTTTCTAAATGGGGGAGCAGCCATTAATGTATTTGCTCGCCAGCATAACATCCAATTGAAGGTGATAGATGCCGGAGTGAATTACAACTTTGCGGGAACAGATGGTCTGATTGATGCAAAAATTGATTTCGGTACTAAGTCTTTTGTTGGTGAGCCTGCTATGACTCAAGCGCAATGTATAGCGGCCCTCAATGAAGGGGGCAATTTGGTAGAAGAGGCTTTTGAAGACGCTTGCAACATTATCGGTTTTGGAGAAATGGGCATTGGCAATACTTCTTCTGCTTCTATGCTCATGTATTTGCTTACAAATATTCCATTAAGAGACTGTATTGGGGCTGGAACAGGCTTAGACAATAATGGCTTGGAGCGAAAGAGAACCGTTCTTGAGGTGGCTTTAGATTTTCATGGTAAGAAAGCGAATCCAATGGATGTGCTAAGCACTTTTGGAGGCTTTGAAATCGCTATGATGTGTGGAGCAATGCTTAAAGCAGCAGAACTGAAAATGACAATTATGGTAGACGGGTTTATAGCTACCTCAGCATTTTTGATAGCGTCTCAGTTTAATAGAGAAGTGAGAGATTACGCCATATTTTGTCACAAGAGTCAAGAAAAAGGACACACGCTTCTACTCGACTATTTAAACGCAGAACCTATTTTAGATTTAGGAATGCGCTTAGGAGAGGGCACTGGTTGTGCTGTAGCTTTCCCCATAATTCAATCGGCAGCCAATTTTTTGAACGACATGGCTAGCTTCGAATCAGCCGGTGTAAGTAACAAGTAAATGAGAGAGCAAGTACGCATTTTCTTTACCGCACTAATGTTTTACACAAGAATACCGTGTCCAAAATGGGTAGATCATTCACCAGACTATATTAATAAAGCCACCCGCTTTTTCCCCTTAATGGGTTGGATAGTAGGAAGCTTTGCTTTGGCCGTTTTTTCACTTTGCTTATGGCTCAATGAACCAGCCTTGGCTGTTATCTTTTCTATGATAGCAAGCGTTTGGATTACAGGGGCTTTTCATGAAGATGGTTTCGCAGATGTTTGTGATGGTTTTGGCGGAGGCTGGATCAAGCAAAAGATATTGGACATAATGAAAGATAGTAGAGTGGGAGCCTACGGACTGATAGGCCTTCTTCTGCTATTTGCTCTCAAGTTCACTTTGATTTTCAGACTCACTCAGGTTTTTGAAAATAGCTTGTTGCTTATGGCAGCCACAATAATCTCAGGTCATAGTATCAGCCGTTTTATTACCGCTACATTTATTTTCACCCATGAATATTCTCGAGACGATGCTACCTCTAAGGTAAAACCTGTCGGAAAAAAAATGTCTTGGTCTGAGCTTCTTACGGCTGCATTTTTTGGCCTTTTTCCTCTCTTGCTTTTTCAAACCCCTATAGTATTTCTGTGTGTTATTCCGCTTTATGTGGTCAAGTGGAGGCTTGGTCGCTATTTTCAGAAATGGATTGATGGTTATACGGGGGACTGCCTTGGTGCAACTCAACAGGTTACAGAAGTAGTCTTTTATCTTACTCTACTCATATTGTGGAAGTTTATTTAATCAGACATACCACACCTAAAGTAGCTAAAGGTATTTGCTACGGACAAACAGATTTGAATTTGGCTGAAAGCTACAGAGAAGAGTTTGCTCAAGTAAAAAGGCTATTGCCAAGCTCATTCGATGCCGTTTATTCTAGTCCACTAAAGAGGTGCTCTCAACTTGCCCATCATTTATCTGAAGACATTCTGTTTGCTGAAGAACTGAAAGAAGTGAATTTCGGCCTTTGGGAAATGAAAGAATGGTCTGGCATCAATTCAAAAGAGCTGAATAAGTGGATGGATGACTTTGTTTATGTTCGCCCTCCAGAAGGGGAGTCGCTCATAGATTTACTTTCAAGAACACTGAACTTTTGGGAAAACCTAATCAGTCAAAAGTATCAGCAAGTAGCTATTTGTGCCCATGCTGGTCCAATCCGATGCATTTTGGGTGAAGTATTGGGCGTTCCACCTCAAGAGCTATTTGGCATAGGCCAGTCCTATGGTGGAGTCAGTATGGTGAGTGTAAAGTTTGGTCAACCTCAGGTAGAGTATATAAATAGAGTTTAAAATTATTATGCCTTAGTTGGTCTTGTAGATGTCATTTATTCGATCTCTAAATAGTCTGTTTTAACAAGTAGTGCGTATATAGGTTAGTTGTTAAAGCGAAAACATGAAATCATATAAATATTTACTCTTAGTTATTCTTACTGTTTTGTTCTCCTGCTCTAGCGGAAATACCACTTTTGCTAATGTAGACGCGGGTAAACCAGACCATTCTAAATGGACAGACTTGCTTCAAAAGCACGTAGATAGCAAAGGTTTTGTAGACTATAAAGGTATGATTAACGATAAGGATATGCTGAATGCCTATACCTCCGAGTTATCTGCCAACCCACCTCAAGAAAGCTGGTCTGATGATGAAAAACTGGCTTATTGGATCAACGCGTACAATGCTTTTACGGTAAAACTGATTGTAGAGAACTACCCTGTAGAAAGTATAAAAGATCTGAATCCGGGTTTGGCCATTCCTACGGTAAACACCGTTTGGACGAAAAAATGGTTTAAAATAGGGGGCGAAGACTTTAGTTTAGACAGAATAGAGCACAAAATTATCCGAAAAGAGTTCGATGAACCAAGAATACATTTTGCGGTGAATTGCGCCTCATTCTCTTGCCCACCTTTAAGAAACGAAGCATTCATAGCCGAAAAGCTAGATGCTCAATTAGACGAGCAAGCCAAAGAATTCATCAATGATGAGGTCCGCAATAAAATTTCTAAAAACCAGGTAGAGATTTCTCAAATCTTCAGTTGGTTCAAAGGCGACTTCACTAATGGGCAAACGCTCATTGAGTTTTTAAACAAGTATTCAAAAGTTAAAATCAGCTCAAATGCCGATGTAGACAATATGGATTACGACTGGTCTTTGAACGATTCAGACAAATAAAAAGTAGACCAATACAATGTGAGAAAGGCCGCAAGAACTGCGGCCTTTTTTTCGTTATTAATTTCTTATAATTGTAGCTTTCGAAAAGGTCGAAACAGTATATGTACTATAAAAACTGGCTGAGGTCAGCCTTCCTTTTAATCACTTTCTTATTGTTCACCTCCTTCTCTGCAGGTGATAAGTTTCCTTCACCAGCTACGGAAGAGGCACCCTTGCCTAAGGGTGTCCAGCTTACTAACAAGCATTCAGACTTGCCTAGCCTAAAACCGCTAGACTCTATGATGAATAGAGTAATACGTAACCTCCGCTTGGAAGGGGCAACAGTGGCTTTAGTAAAAGACGAGAAGTTGGTTTATGCAAAAGGCTTTGGCTATGCAGATAAAGAAGGTAAAGTAAAAGTTGAACCATATCACAGATTCAGAATTGGCTCTGTTTCAAAACTTATTACTGCCATTGCAGTGCTGAAGTTGGTAGACGAGGGCAAAATTACGCTAGACGATTATGTTTTTGGTGAAAGAGGAATACTAAAGGGAAAGCCGTACGACAAGGTTTCCAATGGAAACATTTATCAGATTAAAGTGAAGCATTTACTCAATCATACAGCTGGTTGGAGTTTGATCACTTACGGAGATCCTATGTTTATTCCGCATAAGATCCATAAAATGGATAAGGTGAGCTACCCAATAGAGTTCGATGATGTAGTAAAGTTTGTCCTTACCAGACATTTGCCTTATCGACCAGGAACGCGCTTCGATTATTCGAACTTCGGCTATTGTCTTTTAGGTAGTGTAATTGAAAAAGTTACGGGCGATGATTACGAAGAGTGGGTTATAGATCATATTCTGGCGCCTAATGGGGTAAAAAACATGGCCATTGCTGGCAATTTTGAGAAAGACAGATTGAGAAATGAGGTGAAATACTACGACTATAGTGTAGATAATCAACAGCTGTCTTTTACTGGTTCTGGCAAAATGGCTTATAAACCTTACGGTGCAGACGATGTAACCATGCTAGGGCCGGCCGGAGGCTGGGTGGCCAATTCTGTAGATTTAATGCGCGTTTTAGTAATGGTAGATGGTTATTCTAAGCGCTACAAAGATATTCTTAGTGCAGACCTGATAAAGAAAATGACAGGTGGTGTTGGAGGTATAAATCAGCCACTTGGCTGGAGAAGTGTAAGAGGAGAGCATTGGTGGAGAACTGGGACTTTAAGTGGAACCTCGGCTTTGTTGACTAGAGATGAAAAGGGCTATTCATGGGTGGTTGTGTCTAATACTACGCCCAGAAGGGGGAGCTTTCCAAGCACTAGTCGTTGGGCAATTAGAGAGGCAATTAAGCAGATTAAGAATTGGCCTTCACATAATTTGTTCGATGTTGCCGAATAAAAAAGCCGATTCCTTTTACAGAAACCGGCTCTAACCAAAATTAACCCTAACTAAAACTGTTGATTTTATTCCGCTAAGCGGTAGTATTTATTATTACCAAAACTGGTAAGGTAATCTGCCTGATTCACTAAACTTCTTAATGAAGAGTCTGTAGACGGGTTGCCAGATGCCACTAGTTCACCTTGGCTATCGAACACTTTTACCTCTTCAATTACTTCTTCTTCAATTTCCAACAGAATAGCCTCTTCAAGACTCATCTCATCTTTATCCATAAAGTAGGCTTCAATTTCGGCCAATTCTTTGGCTTCCATCGCAGAGATTCTTCTTTCTGAATCAGGGTTGTTTTTAGCACTTGCCTGAAAAAGCGTGACCATCGCTAACATTATGGCAATTGCAGTACTTAAGTTTTTGATTCTTCTTCTTGAGTTGTTTCGAGCTTTGACCTTTGGGCTATTCATGACCGTATTATTTAATGTTGTTGTTTCGTTTTTGAATGTACCAATAATTATTCAAGCCTTGTGCCAATACGTGTAAGTATCAGTAGTTCAGTCATTTAAAATTTATTGTACGATTTTGAACGAAATAAAGTGTACGAAAAACGTACACCATGTGAGTGAAAAGTGTACAGTTTTCGAACGAAACTAAGACTGGCTAGTTAAGCTATATGTTCATCAATAAATATGCAGAAAGCAGATATACCAAAAGGGCTCGTCTATGTGTCTTCTTTTGACCGAGAAGGTTTCAAAAGAGAGAAGACTAACGATGGCTTTAAATACTTGGACTTGCAAGGAAAGCCAGTTAGAGATAAAGCCATTTTAAAGCGGATCGATGAACTGGTAATTCCACCTATTTGGGAAGATGTCTGGATTTGCAAAAATGCTAAAGGGCATGTTCAGGCCATTGGCTACGACCTGAAGGGCAGAAAGCAATACATTTATCACCCTAAGTGGAGTGAGTACAGGCAACAGAATAAGTTTTCTCAGCTGCCTTTATTTGCTGAAAGGCTCCCAATAATTAGGGAAAGAGTAGCTGCTGATCTGCGTAAAAGAGGTTGGCCAAAAGAGCGTGTTCTGGCATTAACAGTGAAGATGTTAGATGAGTATTATCTCCGAATCGGTAACCTAAACTATAAAAGGAGTAATGAAACCTATGGGCTCACCACACTGAGGCGCAAGCATTTGAATGATAATGGCAAAAGCCTTAGCCTTACTTACAAAGCCAAGAGTGGAAAGTATAGAAATGTATCGGTCTCTAACCCAACCTTGGCTAAACTGATTCGAGAAACTTCTGACCTTCCAGGTTACGAAGTGTTTCGCTACATTGATGAGGATGGTAAGTCTCAAACAATAGATTCTAGCGATGTGAACGAATACATCAAGGAACTATCGGAAGGCGATTTTACAGCTAAGGTTTTCAGAACATGGGGAGGCAGTCGCCTTTCCATCGATTACCTAGAAGATGCCAGAAAGGATGTGAAGGAGAATCCCAGAAGAAAGATTGAAACGGCCTTGGTTCAGCGAGTAGCGAAAAAGCTGGGCAACACAGTCAGTATTTGCAGAGACTATTATATCCACCCAAAAGTGTTGGAAGTTGTTGCTCAACCAGAATTCAAAATGCCGAGAATTTCCAATGCCAAGAAGTATCAGCATCTAGATATTTCTGAGCAAGTAGTGCTGAAGATACTGATGGAGGGGTGATTGCTAAAATCTCTGAGCTTTAGACTTCAATACTGATTTTAACCTTGCCACCTAAGCCCTTTTCTACTATTTCATAAAGTGTCTTTAGGGTGAGGTTACTACCGTCATTCTCAACACGAGAGATATAGGTTCTTTTCTTATCTATGATTTCCCCCAATTGCTCTTGAGTAAGTTTTTTCTCTTCGCGAGCCTTTCTTAGGAGCAAACCAATCTTGAAACCTTCAAAGTCCCTTTCAAGATTGTCTCTTCTTTCAGAACCTTGTTTTCCGTAAACCTCATCTTTTATTTCAGACCAACTCTTAGTTTCCATCTTTTTCTCTGTAATAATCTGCCTTTAACTTTTCTGCCTTGGTAATCTCATTTTTAGGGGTCTTTTGAGTTTTCTTTTGAAATCCATTCAAAAGAATAACTAGTCTCCCTTGATCGAAAAAGCAAAACACCCTCCAAATATTCGATCCCAGCTTTATTCTTGCTTCATATAAGCCATCGGTCCCTTCTAAATACTTTAGGTACTGAGTGGGTACTCTTTCCAGAGTTTCAATTGCTTCAATAATTTTGAAGATTTTATCCTGAACTTTCGCTGGCTGCTGTTTCAGGAAATCTTCGAAATAATGTTTGTATGCAATTACTTCTCTGACTTTCATTAAACTCAAAGGTAACTTAAAAGTTACCGTGATCGTATAGCTTTTTTAAAAGAAATTCACTCTTGCCATTTATGAATTCATTATTGGGAACAGATATTGTTATTCTTTCAATCCGTAGATAACATGCACAGAGTATTCTATGATTACCGTCAGATACTCTCAAATACCTATCATTTGTTGTAATTGTGGGAGGCAACAATGATTTACCAGATTCAACCCAATTAAGTATTCTATCAATTCTCTCCTTGTGAAAGTGAATGTATTCAAGTTCTTTCTTTTCAAAAATGAGTTTTCTAGAAATACTTGGGTTTGGGTCTAAATTATCTATCAGTTCATCTAATCGACAATTTGGAATTAGAACATCATGATTTTTAACAGGTTTTCTCCATTCATCAACTAAGGCAGATTCAATTGCATCCCATGAATCATAAAAATTCATCACTTACAACAACTCATTTGCCAAGTTAGCTAGCTCAGATCTCTCACCTTTTTCTAGCGTGATATGCGCATAAAGCGGATGGTCTTTCACTCGGTCTATTAGGTAAGAAAGGCCGTTAGACTGAGAATCCAAATAAGGTGTATCAATCTGATGGATATCTCCTGTAAAGACAATCTTGGTGTTTTCTCCAGCTCTGGTAATAATGGTCTTGATCTCATGCGGAGTGAGGTTTTGAGCCTCATCCACAATAAAGAAGATGTTAGACAAACTTCTACCTCTAATATAAGCCAGCGGAGTGATCAACAGCTTCTCTTTATTCACCATTTCGGTGATGGCCTTAAACTCCTTGTCGGTCTCCTTGTACTGGTTTTGGATAAACTTCAGGTTGTCCCAAAGCGGCTCCATATAAGGGTTCAACTTGGATTTAATATCGCCAGGTAGGTAACCAATATCTTTATTGCTCAATGGCACGATCGGTCGAGCCAAATAAATCTGCTTGAATTCTCTGCGTTGTTCCAGAGCTCCGGCAAGGGTAAGGAGAGTTTTCCCAGTTCCTGCAACTCCTTGAATGGTCACTAATTTAACTTCAGGATTCATGATGGCATGAATAGCGAAAGTTTGTTCAGCATTCTTAGGTTTTACCCCAGAAACAGGACGCTTATCTACTTTTTCAATCGTATCGTCAATCGAGTTGTAGTAGGCCAATACGGAGTTTCGATCACTCTTAAGAATGAAGTATTGATTTGGCTGAGCTTTCTTTCTCTTCAGAACATCTTTTGGCGCCAAGGTGCCATCTTCATAAAGGTGGTTGATGAGGTCTGAATCAATCTTTTCGATTTCAATCTTTCCTTTACGAAGAGAGTCTACGTTCTTAATTTTTCCTGTTTCGTAGTCTTCAGCAGGTAGCCCCATCGATTTCGCCTTCAACCGAAGGTTAATGTCTTTAGAAACCAGAATTACATTTCTGCCCGGGTTTTCCTCTTTCAGTCGAAGAGCTGCATTAAGAATTCGGTGGTCATTTTTTCGCTCACCAAAAACCTCGTTAGCATCGTGCTGACTTTCACCACTTCCGGCCTCCATCACCACTTTAAAGCTTCCACGCGTTTTCCCATTAAGTGGAATCCAGTCTTGCAGAGACTTATCCTTTGCCAGCTTATCTAGCAAGCGGGTGAACTCTCTAGCTTCAAAGTTTTTGGTATCGTTGCCCTTCTTGAAAGTGTCTAATTCTTCGAGCACAGTGATTGGGAGGCCAATATCATGCTCCTCAAAATTCATCAGTGCAATGTGTTCGTAAAGGATAACGGAGGTGTCTAGTACAAAAATCTTCCGGTCAGTCTTCTTCGCTCTCGGCATACTACTAATTGGGGTTCAATAATGAATAGAACGTTGTTTTAAATTAGTAAATATTCGGGGCAAAAGAGAGTGAGGGAGATTATTAACACAGAATTAATTTGACCTCCACCAACCTCCTCCTTGCCAAGGAGGAGGCTAGACTCGTGACGCGATGTAATTTTGAATTACCTCGATTACATTTTCAATTTCGAATTCAACTTGTCTATTGGTGAATCTGATGGTGTTATAGCCAAGTTCAGCCAACTCCCGATCTCTTATTTGGTCATTATCATAGTTTTCAGGCTTATTATGAATTTCACCATCTACTTCGATAATGAGTTTAAAAGTAGCGCAATAAAAATCTACGATATAGTGATTGAGGCTGTGTTGTCTCCTGAACTTTATGCCATTAAGTTTCTTGTTCGCCAACCGCTTCCAAAGCAACTCCTCGTACTTAGTTGGATTATTCCGAAGCTCCCTTCTTCTTTCCTTAAGATAATTCAGATTATTGATTCTCATTTGCCGTGTGTGATAAGAATCAAATTACTAAAATCAGTGACAATACCCTTAGGCATGGAGCTGTTTTACTCTATCCAAGAGTCGTGAATAAGGAACGTAGACTTCAAACTTATCTAGTCCTCCTAAACTAGGAGGACGCGCGAAGCGAGGAGGTCAGAAGGTCAACTTTTTCCAAGCCTTAACTAGAGTAATGGTACTTATCAAAACAATCGCTAACCAGATTAATCCATACTCTATGTTACCATAGACGAACATTCCAGTAGCGAAGAGCAAAGCGTAAATAAGCACAGTACCTGCAAACATCGCCAGCAAGTCAACGCTGAATCGGCCAATGCCTGGCTCCAGTTTTTCACCTTTTGCCTGTGCTTGCTTTCTCAAGCCATTCCATCCCTTACCATAAGGTTTTACAAGGTTGAAGAATGAAACCAGTGTTTTATAGTCGGTCGGTTTGGTCATTAAAGTAACTAGCACCCAAACAGCCGTGGTTACTCCAACACTTAGTAATAGTTGGTATTCACTAGAAATGGAGGTGAGGCTTTCTGGTCCGAACTTGAAAAGCAGTGCCAGAATGAATGAAACCACCATACCTGCGATTTCAGAATAAGCATTAATTCTCCACCAGAACCAACGCAAAATGAAGATAGAACCAGTACCTGCACCAATAGAAAGCAGAATCTGGAAGGCATCATATGCACTGGTGAGCACCAAGGCAAACAGGCCTGCAAATACCATGAGAATCACTGTGGAGATTCTACCTACGTTCACCAATTCTTTCTCAGTAGCTTCTGGCTTAATGAATCTTTGATAAAAGTCGAATGCTACGTAAGAAGAACCCCAGTTGAGGTGAGTGGAAATAGTAGACATATAGGCTGCAATCAATGAGGCAATCACAATTCCGAGAAGGCCCTTAGGCAGCGTCAATAACATGGCAGAGTAGCCCAAATCGTGACCTATTTTGCTTTCGCTTATTCCTGGAAACGCCTCTTTAATAGAAGCCAAGTCAGGGTAAACCACCAAGGATGCCAAAGCGATCAAAATCCATGGCCAAGGTCTTAGTGCATAATGAGTGATGTTGAAAAGGAAGGTTGCCGAAACCGCATGCTTCTCATTTTTAGAAGAGAGCATTCTTTGGGCAATGTATCCTCCGCCTCCAGGCTCAGCACCCGGATACCAAACACTCCACCATTGCACAGCAATAGGGATAATCAATAGGGTGATAAACAATTCTCTATTATCGATACTTGGAATTAAGTCTAATTTTGAAGCAACTTCAGGTCTGGTTAAGAGGGCATCAAGACCACCAACTTCTGGTAAATTGATGATGTAAATAGCCGCAGCCACGGAACCTACCATAGCTACTAAAAACTGAAGGAAGTCAGTCAGTATAACACCTCTTAAGCCACCGAGGGAACTATAGGCCACAGTAATTATGGAGGCGTAAACCACGGTTTTCCATGGTTCTAATCCGAACATCACTTCACCAATTTTAATGGCGGCTAATGAGACCGAGGCCATTATCATAATGTTGAAGAATACGCCTAAGTAAATGGCTCTAAAGCCTCTCAGAAAAGCTGCTTCTTTGCCTGAATATCTCTTTTCGTAGAACTCTAAATCAGTTAAAACTCCGGACTTTCTCCACAGCTTGGCATAAACAAAAACGGTTAACATACCGGTAATCAAAAATGCCCACCAAACCCAGTTACCAGCAACTCCATTTTGGCGGACAATATCTGTTACTAAGTTGGGGGTATCAGCAGAAAAGGTAGTGGCTACCATAGATACTCCCAGTAGCCACCAAGGCATATTTCTCCCTGAGAGGAAGAATTCTTTAGAAGATGAACCCGCTTTTTTCGAAACAATCAGACCGATAATTAAAAAAACAGTGAAGAATAGGAGAATGATGATCCAATCGAGCGAAGAAATATTCATACTTAATGAAAAGTTAAATTGATTTGTCTGAAGTTTTTGTTCATTTTCGAACCAACAATAATAGAAAAATTTAAGAGGATATTATGGATTTGACACTAGTGGTATTAGCAGCAGGAATGGGTAGCCGTTACGGAGGCAATAAGCAACTTGACGGAATTGGCCCAAATGGTGAAATCATTATGGATTATTCCATCCACGATGCAATCAATGCCGGATTTACCAAAGTGGTTTTTATCATCCGAACTGATATAAAAGAAGCATTCGAAAACCATTATGCCGAGCGTTTCAAAGGCAAAATCAAAATGGAGTTTGCTTACCAAAACGAATACACTGAGCACACTGCACCATATGAGCCTAATCGTAAAAAGCCTTGGGGTACTACGCATGCCGTTTTAGCCGCTAAACATTTAATTAATGAGCCATTTGTGGTGATTAATGCCGATGATTACTACGGTCAGGAGTCTTTCGAAGAGGTGGTGAAGGCTATCAATATGATGAAGGAGAATGAGTACCTCATTATGGGATATAGACTAGAGAACACACTATCCGATCATGGAACAGTAAACAGAGGTGTTTGCCAGGTTGATGAGAACATGCACTTGGTTGGCATTAAAGAGACACTTTCTATCGGTAAGAATGATGGTGTTATCTCATACATGGAGAACGATCAGCCTGTTGAGCTGAGCCCAGAGACTTATGTTTCTATGAACTTCTTTGCATTCCCACCTTCAATTTTGCCTTTGCTTGAGGAGAAGTTTGTGGATTTTGTAAAGGATAATAATGAAGATCCAAAAGCAGAATGTTTCATTCCTGTTGAAGTGGGTAACCTGATGGAAGAAGGTAAGGCTGTTGTTAAAGTAATTCCTACTTCTGCATCATGGTTAGGAGTAACTTACAAAGAAGATAAAGAGCATGTGGTTGCCGGAATCAATCAGATGATTGCCGATGGTAAATATCCGCAAGAGGTAAAATAATGCTTATTGCTGCCAAAGCACTTGAGCTATACAATATTAAAGGAGCTATCGATTCGGTAGCTCCTTTCGGTTTAGGGCATATTAATGATTCTTTCGTTGTAATGGCAGAAGGTAAAAAGTATTTACTACAGCGCCTAAATACCGCAGTGTTTCCTAAGCCAGAAGTTGTTGAAAATAACCTAAGAAGAATTCTCAGCTTAGCTCCTGAATTGTTCGCTCACCATGTTTTAGGGAAAAACGGAAAGTATCATCAGTTCGATGGTGAAAGCTTTTGGAGGCTACAAGAATTTGTAGCCGATAGCTATGCTCCAGAAAAACTCGGCCTGAATGAGCTAGAAGAAATAGCCAAAGGCTATGGGAGGTTTACCGCCTCTTTTTCTGCTGAAAACCTGAGTGATTATGAAGAAGCTATTCCAAAATTCTTGGACCTGACACATCGTTTGAACCAGTTTGAGGAGGCCTTGAGGAAGGATAAAGCCGGTAGGAAAAGCAAAGTTTTGCCAGAAATTGAGGCTGTTTTATCCTTTCAATGGGTGGCAGATCGTTTCAATAATTTGGTGGAGGCGGGTTTGCCTCACAGGGTGTGCCATAATGATACTAAAGCTGCCAACTGCTTACTAGCTCAGCCTTCAGGCCAATTTTTAAAGGTGGTAGACCTTGATACGGTTGGGCCAGGGTATGCTATGTTCGATATGGGCGATATGCTAAGGTCTATGCTTTTCAATATTCCCGAAAACGATTCAAACCTTCGTGGGCTGGCATTTGACAACGAGCGGTTCGAGACTATTTTGAATTCGTATTTAAAGGAATGCTCTCATGCCCTAACCCCTGTGGAAATTGAAACACTTCCTCTCGGTGGCCTATGTATGACATACATTACAGCGGTTCGTTTTCTAACAGATTACCTCAATGGAGATGTCTATTACAAGGTCACTTTTGAAGGTGAAAATTTAGTTAGAGCTAGAAATCAGCTCAAGATATTGGAGCTGATGTCTGAGGCTATATCTTAATTATCTCGAACGTAGCTGTCATTGTTTTATCGAGATTTTGGCGTAGTATATCTTCATTGCGTTTAGCATATTTCGCACTTCTTTAACAATTGCCATAATGAAAAACGCCCAGTATTGGATAGAGAAACTTAGCCTTCAGCAGCACCCTGAAGGAGGTTTTTATGCTGAAACTTATCGATCTAAAGACAGGCTGCATGAGTCTAAACTTCCAGATCGTTACAAGTCTCCCAGAGTTTTCGGAACGTCCATTTACTTTCTGCTAACCACGGAAAGTGTTTCTAATTTTCACAGGTTGAACTCAGACGAAATTTGGCATTTCCATACTGGAGGCGCTGCTAAAATTCATTTTATCGATAAGCAGGGAGCGCATTCCGAGCATTTGATTGGCTCAGACTTAGAGCGTGACCAAAGCTTACAGGTGGTAATTCCTAAAGACACTTGGTTTGCAGCAGAGGTAGTTGATGGGGATTACATTCTAGTAGGGTGCACAGTAGCTCCAGGTTTTGAGTTTGAAGATTTTGAATTGGCCGATCGCACCGAGCTATCATCCGCTTATCCGCAGCACCAAACTCTAATTGGGCGCTTCACGAATAACTAAGGGTAGCTCAAAGGTCGAGCACATTTAAATTCAAAATTGAAATATGCTACTATCAACAACTAACACTATCGATGGACATACCATCAACACTTATCATGGCGTGGTAACTGGTGAGGCAATCATTGGTGCCAACCTTTTCAAAGACATTTTTGCAAGTATTACCGACTTAGTTGGTGGTCGTTCGGGCACTTATGAAAGAGTGCTTCGCGAAGCAAAAGACAACGCACTCAAGGAGCTTGAGTATAACGCTCGGAACATGGGCGCGAATGCTGTAGTGGGCATTGATTTGGATTATGAAACAATTGGTCACAACGGTAGCATGCTGATGGTTACAGCAAGTGGAACTGCCGTTACGTATTAAGAAACTTGGGAATTCTATAGTCTAGTAAGAATAACAAGTGTTTTCTATCTGAAAAGCCACCCGAAAAGGTGGCTTTTGTTATATCTAGTATTTAGTCGTCTGACCACTTGGAGTGGTCTGAAGACTGATGTTGTTATTTCATTTCGCTAGGCGGGATAAACTTAAATCTTTGTCCGCCAACTGAGGCTTCGTACATCAAGCCTCCTTTGGCCATGGTGAATACCGCTACGCCATTAGAGTATTTAGCATTGGCCGAAACTCCAGATTTTAATGCCACAGCTGAGGCTTGCGCGGCAAACTGAAATTCGTTTTCAATGAATCGTTGGTAGGCTCCAGCATTTTCAAAGAAAATGACTTCGCTGTAAGCTTGTCCACCAAATTGGAATCCTACTGAGATTTGGGTCATATTTACCCCGCCTGTCATTGCTCCATCTTTGTAAACCACACCCTTACCAGCAGCGCCACCAATTCCTATGGCTCCTTTGCCAATGGAAGGAAATACAGCATAGCCATATGCGTGTTCAAAGAACTCGGCAATGCCTGAATCTACTTTCTTAAATTCTACAATAGTTTCTGCAGCAGCCGCTTTATCGTACTTCTCTTTTTTTCTTTTTCTTTGAGCTTCTGCCTGATTGATTCCTAGTAATAATATAAAGCCAAGTAGTAGGCTAATTTTAGTTTTCATATGATTCTTCTTTAAGTATAAAATAGTCTCCTTTTGGATTCGGAACTACGTCCAAAATGTTTGCCAAAACCAGTCTAATAAGTGTTTTTGAGGCAATAAATTTGGGCGTTTTCGCGATCTGAGAAAATTCAGAGACTGTAATTTTTTCATGCAAATCTAAATGGCTTACAGCCACTTTTTCTTTTTCACCGTATGTGAACTGAATGTCTTTATTCTTTAGTCTTCTTTGAATAATTTCCCTCACTTCTCGACTAGCCTGAATGCTCTCGTCTTTAAACCGAACGTAGGCTGTACCCTTTCTGGTATTGGCGTGCTCTCTTACAAAATGAGGTTTTTTGTAGCTCTCTTGTACTCTGAAAATTGCTATGCCTTTTTTTTCAGTAAGGTGAACATACTCAACAGAGTAATTGATTTTAGGGCGAATTAATTCTTGGATAGCTTTTTCCAGAATGAACGCTTCGCCCTCAATATCTCTCGTGCCAGAAAGGTCTCCATTATCATCTACCCCAAGTAGCAAGCTGCCACCCTTTGTATTGGCAAAGGCCACCAGTTCCTTCGCTATTTTTTCAGGATGATTGGCTTTCTTTTTGAACTCAAGCGTGGCAGACTCACCTTGTGCTGTCAACTTTTCCAAGTCTCTTAAAGTCATACCAAGTCAATTGAATTACTGCTAAATATTACTGATCGTCATCTTCGTCCTCATCTTCAAACTCTCCAAAGTCAGGCATAGAAAACATGCTGCTAAGAAGGTCTTTGAAGCGAGTGCCAGTATCTAATGGAGATTTACTAAGCTTGCTGTACTCGGCCAAACCATGAAGCATAAACTCCATTAAAAATAGCTTTTCGTGCTTACTGGCCTTTTTGTGATGCGACTCTATCAAATCTGCCAAACCTGGAACTGCATTGAGCGCCTGTTCGTACTGCTCGTTAGTCAGATCGTTTATCAGATCTAAGGTGAATCCTTCACCGAACCATTCAATAATGGTTTTGTATGGATTTTCCTTCTGCTCTTTGTTCTTGTCTTTGTCGTCTGGCTTAGGGAAGTAGTCTGTAAAAAGAGTACGAACTGCTTTTCCGACCAAATTGTGAGCTACAATGCCAGCACCTTCTTGTTCACCTTCATAGACCAGCTCAACTTTTCCGGTTATGGCTGGAATCACTCCTATGAAATCTGAAACTCGAACATAGGTTTGCGATTCACCATTGAGCAAGGCTCTTCTTTCGGCAGCGCTAATCAAGTTTTCATAGGCTGAAATAGTCAGGCGTGCCGAAACACCACTTTTCTCATCTACATATTCGCTGTCTCTTGCTTCAATAGCTACTTGTTCAATTAGGTCTTGAGCAAGCTCATTGACAACCACTAGCTCTTTCTGAGGCTCCTTAATTTTCGCCTCTTGGACAGTGATCTGCTTACTGATTTCGCGCGTTTTTGGATAGTGTGTAATGATCTGGCTATCGATTCTATCTTTTAACGGAGTTACAATACTTCCTCTGTTTGTATAGTCTTCCGGGTTAGCGGTAAACACAAACTGAATATCTAATGGCAAACGTAATTTGAAACCACGAATCTGAATATCGCCTTCTTGAAGAATGTTGAAAAGTGCCACCTGAATTCTCGCCTGTAAATCAGGTAATTCGTTGATCACGAAAATAGATCTGTGAGACCTTGGCACTAACCCGTAATGAATCACTCTTTCATCGGAATAAGGCAACTTGAGAGAAGCTGCTTTGATTGGATCGACATCTCCAATAAGGTCGGCAATAGATACATCTGGAGTAGCCAGTTTTTCGGCATATCTTTCCGAACGGTGAAGCCATGCAATTTCAGTATCATCACCATGTTCAGAAACCTGATCGTGACCAAATCGGCTCAAGGGCTGCAAAGGGTCATCATTCAATTCTGAGCCTTTAATGAAGGGAATGTATTCATCTAACAAGGCCGTCATCTGTCTGGCAATCCTTGTTTTTGCCTGCCCTCTCAAACCTAAAAGGTTCATGTTGTGCATAGACAGGATGGCTCGTTGAATATCTGGAATTACAGTGTCTTCATAGCCCCAGATGCCCTCGAAAGTAGGCTCTTTAGCTTTGAGCTTGGTAATTAGGTTGTCTCTCAGTTCTTGCTTTACTGATTTACTCTCGTAACCCGCGGCTTTCAGTTCGCCAATGGTCTTTATTTTTAATAATTGATCGGAGGTCAATTGGTCGTATTTCATCTTAGAAGTTCTTTCTGCGATTTCGTTTATAATCTTCGAATATTAGGTGGCCAAGGCCCTTCAGGCTACTGTAATAGGCGTTGCCGTTGTTAGTTTTGGTGAACTCTTGTACGAACTGTTTCAGGTATGGGTCTGATGCAATCATAAAAGTAGTTACCGGAATATGTAGTCTTCGGCATTGAGTTGCCAAATTGAGTGTCTTATTGAGAATCTTTGGGTCTAAGCCGAAGGCATTTTTGTAGTATTTGATACCCACTTTCATACAAGTTGGTTTGCCATCGGTAATCATGAAAATCTGCTTGTTCGCATTCTTTCTTCGCCTTAAAATATCCATGGCTAGCTCTAGTCCGGCTATGGTATTGGTATGGTAAGGGCCAACCTGTAAGTAAGGCAGATCTTTAATGTCTATTTGCCAAGCATCATTACCGAAAACAATCACGTCTAGCGTATCCTTTGGGTATTTAGTGGTGATGAGTTCTGCCAAAGCCATAGCCGTTTTTTTGGCTGGAGTAATTCGGTCTTCACCATACAGAATCATGGAGTGAGAAATATCAATCATCAGTACCGTGGAGGTCTGCGTTTTGAATTCCGTTTCCTGTACTTCCAGATCGTTTTCTGTCATCATGAAATCTCCGAAACCATTGTTGATTTGAGCATTCCTGATGGAGTCTGTCATGGCAATTTGCTGAAGCGAATCGCCAAACTCAAAAGGTCTTCGGTCGGTGCCCATTTCATCACCAGTTCCTGAGAAGTTGGTTTTGTGTTGGCCTTTTCCTGACTTTTTTAGCTTACCGAAAATTTCTTCAAGGGCTGATTTTCGAATCTGCTGACCTGTTTTTCCTGTTACATCGAACTTGCCTTCTTGGTTTTCTTCTGAGATATAACCTTTCTCTTTTAGGTCATCAATGAAGTCGCCAATTCCATATTGACCATCAGTTAGATTATACTGATTGTCTAGGTTGGTAAGCCAAGCTAATGCCTCAGAAACATCTCCACCAGTAATACTAACCAACTGAAGGAAAATGTTTAACAAATTATCGAAGGCCGATTCGCCTTGCGCTTTTTGCGGAATGAATTTAGAGAAGCGGTATCCTTTCATGAGCACCTACACAACGCGACAGTGATAAAATTGGTTTAACTTGGTGTTAATTCCTGAACCCATTTTTTTAATGTGTTATGGTGTAAGTTGTTTCTTTTACCTCTGAAAGCGTTAATGATTCAATAACTTAATAATCTCTAACATCGAAACTTTAGCCAAAAAAGAGTATAGTGCTTTAACAGAAATTGAACTGATAGAGAAATCTAAGCAAGATAAAAGGTTCTTTGAGCCTTTGTATGAGAAGTATTTCGAACAAGTATTCAGGACAGTTTTTAATAGAGTACAAGATTTTGAATTAGCAGCCGAAATAACTTCAGAGTCTTTTGGAAAGGCTTTAGTGAATATTGAAAAGTTTAAATATAAGGGTTATCCGTTTTCTGCTTGGCTCACTAGAGTTGCTATTAATTGTTGTTATGATTATTTCCGAGCTCAAAAGAAGAGTAGAACCGTGAGTTTGGAAAAATATGCTACTCATGACCTAGCTTTTGAGGTAGAGTTGGAAGAAAGTGATAAGGAATTATGGCTGGCCTTACTTCCTGAAGCTTTGGGTAAACTAAAGCCAAGAGAATTGGAATTGGTAGAGTTACGTTTTTTTGAGGGGAAAAGTTTTGCAGAAATAGCATACATTTTAGACATCACAGAAGGTAATGCTAAGACCAGAACTTATAGAGTATTGAAGAGGATGAAAAAACATTTTAAACGTACTGTGAGATGAGTTATAGGTTTGTAAGAAAATCTGAGACTCCCTCTGCTGAGCGTATAGAATCAGCAAAGAATTTTAATGAAGCTCTGGAAGCATCTAAGAGCTTTAGCGAGTTTGGTATAAGTTCATCGGCTTTAAAGGGTGGAGTGACAACAAAGTCTCTGGTGTTGGTTTCGGTAGGTATATTAGTTAGTGGAAGTGCGCTTTGTTTTGGGGTGCTTGGTGTTAATCCGTTTCCGGTGGTCAAGGAACCAGTGAATGAAGACACTAAAATAGAACAGCAACTAGAAAAAAACAGTCAAATTCATATAGATAGCTTAGATAGGGCTGAGATTAAGGGGCAGGTTGAACAACTAGATCAAGTAAACGATGAATTCACGTCATCTCCTTTGCATTATGAAGATTTGTTAGTTAGAGCCAGTCCATTACCTTCTACTGAAGCTTTTTTGCAGTTTGTAGATCGCGAACTAGAGTATCCAAAAGAATTACTAGACGACTCCATTGAGGGTTTCGTTGAGGTTCGTTTTAAAGTGAATAGAAAAGGAGAGACAGGAGACTTTAAAATAAGTAAGTCATTAGGTAGATATTTTGACGAAGAAGCCATTAGAGTAATTAAGCAATATAAAAACTGGAAGCCAGCCACATATTCCGGAGAAGCCCAAGAAGACTTTTTAAAGCTCAAGGTTACTTTTACGCTCGATTCTAATTAGCAAGGGTTGCTGCTGCCAGGCAGTGCAAAAGGAGTCTATTTTTATTACCTTTCGAAGTAAAGTGAGGCACCTTGGTAAAATACTCAATCAAAGATCTAGAAAAGTTTTCGGGAATAAAGGCTCATACTATACGTATTTGGGAGCAGAGGTATCAACTGCTTACACCCAAAAGAACTGAGACCAACATTCGCTATTACGATGAAAGTCAGTTGAAGTATTTGCTCAATGTTACCCTGTTGGTTGAAAATGGCTTCCGAATATCTCATATCTGCTCAATGTCTGATGAGGAGTTCAACAAAAACCTAAAAGAGGTAGCGGAGAAAGGCCTTCAAACCAAAGAGGATAATCATCTGAGTGTAGCGGTAAATGAGCTTGTTCTTGCTATGCTTGAGCTAGACGAGCAAAGGTTTGAAAAAATTATTAGCGGTAGCTTACTGCAACGCAATTTTGAAGAAACAATTACCAAGATAATTTACCCTTTTCTTAAGCGCATTGGGGTAATGTGGAGAGTAGGAGAGGTGTCAACTGCTCAGGAGCACTTTATCTATCAGCTCATTCGCCAGAAGGTGATAGTAGCCATAGATGGATTGATAGACAGAAAAAAGACAGGCGAGAAGTACTTACTTTTCCTACCTAAATCAGAGTTCAGCGATCTACTCATTCTTCTCTTTACCTATTTGCTTAAAAATAGAGGTCGCCAGTGTATTTATCTTGGCGCAGATATTCCCTTCAGAGATTTAAAACAGGTAACTGAAATTACCAAACCAGATGTACTTCTGACCTTTGTAAAAGCACCAGCCTCTAAAATCGACACCCAAGCATACGTTTATGAGTTGTCTGAAAAGTTCGAAGAGAAAAAAATACTAATCAGCGGCAATCCATACTTTATGGATGAGCTAGATTTTCCGAAGAATGTTCGGCTTATATCTGAGGTAGAAGACCTAATTGAAATGTTAACGGAGTAAATACGGTATAATCGGTATTAATTCTTATCTTTCACTAAAACTTTAGTAATGGGTCAAAGGTCAACACTCATATTTCTATTGGTGCTTAGTATAGCATCATGCTCGACAAAAAATAATGAAGAATATTTGCTAGGAGAATGGTACAATGAATCTGTTCGGGTAGATATTGATGCGCTAGACGGACAAATAGACTCTGTCTTTTCTGTACCAGCAGGTAAGTGGGAAGAAATTCTTCAGATTAAACCAATTAATACCACATACAAGCCCGATGGAACTTTCGAATCTATCTACTATAATTTAGATGGTTCGGTTTTGCAGAAGACATCCGGAAAGTGGGAGCTCAAAAAGGATTCGTTATACTTTACTGAGCAGGGGCAAACAACAGGTTATTTATTTCAATGGCAAGAGGGAAAGGGGCTTTTTGAAGGATATCTCGATTGGGATACAGATGGCCAAGAAGATGATTTTTATTCTGGTGTACAGATTAAAAAGGTAGACTGATTTTAACCAAATCAAATAACTATGGATTTTTCTGCTATTAATTGGATTGCAGTGCTCGTTGCTGCTGTTGCATTTTTTGCTCTTGGAGCCATCTGGTACGGCCCTGTTTTTGGAAAGGCTTGGCAAAAAGGTGTCGGCTTGTCCGATGATGAAATGAAGAACGCCAACATGGGCAAACTCTTTGGGTCGGCTTTCGTTTTTGCTCTAATCATTTCTGTAGGTATGGCCATCTTTTTCTTTGGCTTTGGCACCGACCCCGAAAACCCTATGGATGCTACAATGGGCGCTATGTATGGTCTAATGACGGGTATTTTCTTTATACTACCTTCTACCTGTATGAACTATCTTTTTGCCAGAAAGTCTGCTTCCTTAATGCTTATCGATTCCTTTTACCACATCATTGCTTATACCATTGTTGGTATAATCTTAGGTGCTTGGCACTAGTTGTTTAGGCTATTGTATGAAGTGGTTTTTACAGTAGCCTAAATATTTATTTTAATGATCGTGAACCTTTTTTTAGTCTTGTTTCGTTGAGCGGCTAGGTAAAACTTAATAGAAGTTATTCTAGTTTAACAAACCATGATTCCGACAACAACAAAGAAGGCAGTACTTTCACCGGAAGTATACCAACAAGGATTTCAAAAAGCGCTTCAAGAGTTTGAACACTATGAGCAGGTTAAGAAAAGGCTCAATCAAATTAAAGCGTATCAGCAGTTGAAGAGAGGCGAAGGCTTCTTAGAGTTGATAGATGCAGCCTAAAAATTTAGAGGAGACTTTAACCCAGACTCCTTAAAGCTACTTTCTACTACTTTTGACTGAATAGTTGAAGGTTCCACCCATTTGGGTAGTTCAAACCCGTATTTCTCAGCCATTTTCTCGTGTACTTCTTTTCTAGTCGGATGATCATCTGAAACTAGGTTGAAGACTTTTTGTGCTTGCGGCCAACCTTCAATAAGGCCTTCAATTGTAGCAATAACATCGTCTCTATGCACATAATTAACTGGTGTGTCTGCTCCTTGTGTCTCTTTGCCCACAAACCATTTTCCAGGAATTCTATCATCACCCATTAGTCCTCCACAGCGGAGAATAATAAGCTCTTGAGAAATAGCCGATATCTGTTCCTCTCCTTTTACAACAGCTTTAGATGATCCGTTGGCAAAATCGTAATTGGTGTTTACGTCTACGGTGTTATTGGTATTAGGGTAGAAGGAGGTAGAGCTGATGAAAATGACTTTCTTGACCTTTGAGTTTTGCAGCTGATACTTCAGGTACTTAATCTGTTCAGCATAAAAGTGTGGTGGGTTTTTCTTCCGGCCAGGAGGAATATTAATAATCACCAATTCTGATTCAAACAATAGGTTGAAATCTTCGCCCACTGGCATGGGTTCTAGCTTGAATTGAACAGGTGTGATTCCTGCTTCTTTTAGCTGTTTAAGCTTATCAGCAGATGTGGTGCTACCGATTACTTCATGGCCTTTTTGAATTAGGCTTTTAGCTAAAGGAAGCCCCAACCAACCACAACCAATTATACTTACCTGCATTAATGTGCTTCTAAAACAGACTCCAGAACCTGATTGTAATGCGCTTCATAAAGCGGAAGTACTTTGTCTATATCAAACTCTTTTGCTCTCTCTAGGGCGTTTCTCTTAAAGTTATCGAGGTTTTCTTCGCTTAGAATGAAGAGAGCTTTTTCCGTCATGGTTTCTACATCACCAATATCTGCTGTGAAGCCAGTTACTCCATCTACATTAAGCTCAGGAATTCCCCCAGCGTTAGACGAAATTACCGGAACTTGACAGGCCATAGCTTCCAAAGCTGCCAAACCAAAGCTTTCTTTTTCTGAAGGCATTAAGAACAAATCGGCAACAGAAAGTACTTCTTCCACCGCCTCTAATTTCCCTAAGAATCTAACTTCGTCATAAATACCTAACTCTCTGCAAAGACCTTCAATATGGCCTCTTTCGGGGCCATCGCCTACAAGAAGTAATCTGGCCGGAATGGTCTCAGAGATTTTCTTGAAGATTCTAACCACATCGTCCACACGCTTTACTTTTCTGAAGTTAGAGGTGTGCACAATGAGCTTTTCACCGTTGGGGCAAATGGCCATTTTGAAATGGTCTTTGCGCTGACGCTGAAACTTCTCTAAATCTATGAAGTTAGGAATTACCTTAATTTCACGGGTGATATTAAAGTGCTTATAAGTATCGTTTTTAAGGTCTTCAGAAACAGCCGTAACGCCATCAGATTGATTTATGCTGAAGGTAACCACAGGTTCGTATGAAGGATCTTTTCCTACTAATGTTATATCAGTTCCATGGAGTGTAGTTACTACTGGAATTTGAATGCCTTCTGTTTTTAAAATTTGCTTTGCCAAAACCGCTGCCGAAGCATGAGGAATGGCATAATGCACGTGCAGTAAGTCTAGCTTTTCATTCTTGGCTACATCTACCATTTTACTGGCTAAAGCCAACTCATAAGGTGGATATTTAAAAAGTGGGTAAGAACGAATGTTCACTTCGTGGTAAAATAGGTTCTCATTAAAAAAGTCTAACCTAGTGGGTTGAGAGTAAGTGATAAAATGTACTTCATGTCCATTTTTTGCTAATCCTTTTCCCAATTCTGTGGCTACCACACCACTTCCCCCAAACGTAGGGTAACAAACAATACCTATTTTCATTAATTAAAAGTCATGTTGGAGGTTAAACTCAGAAACTCCTGCTAAGGTTCCAAGATTGACTGATAGACCATGTCTTGAATTCTAGTTCTTACGTTCTCTTCTATCAGCTTAAAGTTTTCACTATCTGGATAAGTTCTGTTACAGAGGAAAACAAAAACAAGCTCTTCTGCCGGGTCTGCCCATACAGATGCGCCTGTAAAGCCCGTATGGCCAAATGTGCTAGCCGAGGCATACTTACTTGTTGGGCCGTCTTCTGTTCCAGTAATTGGTTTGTCCCAGCCCAAGCCTCTTCGGTTTTCCATGCTCTGTGGAGTTGTGAAAATTGGTATGGTCCAAGCATTTAGGTACTTTTTGTCGGCATACTGACCCATTTGCATATTCATCTGAAGAAGAATTGCTAAATCATTGGCGTTGCTAAAGAGACCGGCATGGCCAGCTACTCCGCCCATTAATGTGGCGTTTTGATCGTGAACCGTTCCGCATACAATGGTATTTCTGAAATAAGCATCTACTTCTGTAGGAGCCACTTCTGAGTAATAGCCCTTTTCATTAGGCAAATACATGGTTCGGCTCATGCCTAGTGGCTGGTAAAATTCTTTAATGAGGTAGGTCTCAATTGGCTCCTCAATAATGCTTTCAATGAGGTGGAAAATAATTTCGTAACCGAGATCAGAATAAAGGTAGTCGTACTTCTTTTTACCTCTTGGCATAGACCGAAGATCAGAAGTGATGGTCCATTTCCATACCGAATCTGCCAAAGCAACAGGAAGGTTTTTTTCTTGAATTCTGTAATTATGGTTTGGGCCGGGAGCATCATTAAAATAGTCGGTGTTTAATTCACCTTTAGTCACTGTTTTCTCCCAAAAAGGAATGTAAGGTTTTAAGCCAGCTTGATGCGTAAGGATATCTCTTAAAAGAAGATTTTCCTTATTAGTACCTCTCAGTTCTTCCAAGTAGTAGCCAATGGGTTTGTTAATGTCTACTTTCTTTTCGTCATAAAGCTTCATTAATATTTGCGTGGTTGCAGCCACTTTAGTTACTGAGGCTATGTCGTAAATGGTTTGGTCAGTAATTGGTTTTTCCTCTTGGTAGGTCTGGTGACCATAGTTCTTCTGATATATAACCTTGCCTTTTCTGGCTACTAAAAATTGAGCACCAGGAGTAGCCTTCTCTTTAATAGCATCTTCAATAATCTGGTCAATTTTTCTCAAAGAATCTATACTCATTCCTGCCTCTATTGGCATTCCGTAGCTAAGTCGGTTAGTGGTTAGGGTTTCAATTCCCATACCTGCTTTGAAGCTTTTCCCTGCAGTAATAGGAAGCCTACCTTCAGCCTTTAAAGCACCAAAAATGATTTGTGGAGTTACCTCTTGAGTGATTTCGTTGTCTTCGTAAGTGCAAATAATATTCTTAACCCCTTCGAAATATTTGAGTGAATAAGCATTGCCCATTACCACAACAATCACCTGCGTTTTTTGCTGAAGCTTTTTAATCCACTCAACTTCTTCGGTTTTAACTCCATGCTGTTTTCTTGGCGAGTTGGTTATGCCATGAACAGATATAACCACCTTGTCGAACTGGGCTGCCTTTTCTAGGCTTGCTTCGTTTAGTGAGTCTATCTTTAGGTGGTCGAACTTGGCATACTTGCCCAGCATGTTTTCAAAGATTTGGTTGTCATTTCCTCCTAAGCTCAAGGAAGCAAATTTGGTGTCTTCCAACTGAATGGTAGGGATCAATAAGTCGGTGTTATCAACAAGCGTTATGGCTTTTTGGTAGAGAATTCGGTTAAGGTATTTCGCATAGTCGTTATTGATTCTCTTAGTTAGATTGGCTGTTTCAATTGGCTCATATTCATTCAGTCCGAACCAATATTTCGCTTTCAAAACTTTCAGCACTCTCTCATCTAGCATTTCTTGAGTAAGTGTTCCTTTCTTGAGTGCCTTCTCAATTTGCTTCATGGCCTTCGGCACATCTAAAGGAAAAAGGATAATGTCATTTCCTGCTTGTAGCGCCTTTACATCTGCCTCTCCAGGTTCGTAATATTTGGCCACTCCTTGCATATTCATGGCATCGGTAAAAGCTAAGCCTTCAAAGCCAAGTTCACCTTTTAGAAGGTCAGTGACCACATTTTTAGACAGGGTGGTAGGTGTATTTTTGGCACTATCGAAGGCAGGTACTTGCAAATGAGCCACCATTACACTCATTAGGCTATCGCGCATGAGTTCTTTGAAAGGGTAGAGTTCGGTTTCAGTCATTCTACTTTTAGAATGCTTAATTACTGGGAGGTCATAATGCGAGTCTACTCCAGTGTCTCCATGGCCAGGGAAGTGCTTGGCGTTGGCCATAATGCCATGGTCTTGCAGTCCTTTCATGTAGGCACTTCCTCTTAGAGCTACTTCCACTTTGTCTTCTCCGAAAGAACGATATCCGATTACTGGATTATTTGGGTTTACATTAACATCTACCACAGGGGCGAAATTGATATGCATATTTAGCGCGTGGAATTGGTTGGCCACCTCTTTCCCCATTTCGTAAATCCATTTTTTATCCTGAATAGCCCCGAGAGTCATTTGCTTGGGAAAGTCGTAAACGCTGTCTAGACGCATACCAATGCCCCATTCAGCGTCCATTGCTACGGCCAAAGGTACTTTTGCTAATGCCTGATATTCATTGTTGAGCTTTGCCTGCCTGTAAGGTCCGCCCTGAAAGAAGATGAGCCCTCCAATATGATAGTTGCTAACGAGCTCTTTAATTTCGTTTACATGCTTTTGGTCTTTGTTAGAGTAAGCAGCTACCATGAAAAGTTGCCCCAATCTTTCCTCAGGCGTTAACGCATTAAATACACTATCGGCCCATTGCTTTTGAGCCACGGTATCTATTTTATGATAGAATTTTTGGGCTGAGAGCGAGCTGGTTAGTATAACTAAGAAAGTAGTGAATAAGGTAACTTTTTTGAACATCAGGGCGTTAGGCTTTTAGTAAGAGCAAATAAACTATAAATTTACGTATTAACAGAACGCCAAATAGGTAGTATTGATATAATGAATTTACCAGGACTATTCAAAAAAGCTAGATATCAGAGATTTCACATTGAGCCGAGATATTATGATCCGGTGAAGGAAGACATAGAAAATCGTACTTCCCGAATTAAGGCAGAAATGGGTATGTCTGATGCTAAAACTGTAGATCCTGGTTATCGCTCTAGAATTGAAGGTTCTTTCCGCAAAAACATGAAACATGCCACGGGAAATGGTGTGGATCAGACAATTGTGTTGCGTCTAATCATTATGGTCATCCTTATTTTTATGATTGGCGGCTACTTGTACGTAGGTAAAGAAATATTTTATCTGGTCTTGCTAGCCATTCCATTCTATCTTTGGAAGCGCTTAAGAAAGTGACGACCAATTTTAGATGTCCGATATAATAAAATTACTTCCTGATAACATTGCGAATCAGATTGCTGCCGGTGAGGTTGTTCAGCGGCCTGCTTCTGTTGTTAAAGAATTGCTCGAAAACTCAATCGATGCGGGCTCTACCGATGTAAAGCTCATCATTAAAGAGTCTGGAAAAGCATTGATTCAGGTGGTAGATAACGGCAAAGGTATGTCGCATATCGATGCCAGAATGTGCTTTGAGCGCCACGCAACTTCTAAAATTAGTTCTGCTGAAGACCTTTTCGCTATTAAAACCATGGGTTTCCGTGGAGAGGCCATGGCATCTATTGCCGCGGTGGCTCAGGTAGAATTAAAGTCGAGAAGAGAAGAAGATGAATTAGGCGTTCTTATTCAGATTGAGGCTTCGGAAGTAAAAAAGCAAGAACCCGTTTCTACTCCTGTAGGTACTTTAACCTGCGTAAAGAATTTATTCTTTAACGTTCCGGCCCGAAGAAATTTCTTAAAGTCGAACGCGGTTGAAATGCGTCATATCGTTGATGAATTTCAGCGAGTAGCGCTAGCGAATCCTGAAGTAGCCATGTCTCTATATCAGAACGATTTGGAGATGTACCAGCTGTCATCAGGTAAGTTGAGCAAGCGGGTTGTCGGTATTTTTGGGAAGAAATACCAAGACCAAATGGCGGCTTGCGAAGAAGAAACCGACCTGATGAAGGTTTATGGTTATGTAGGTAAGCCGGAGTTTGCAAAGAAGACTCGTGGAGAGCAGTTTTTCTTCGTGAACAACCGATTCATCAAGAGCAACTACCTAAACCATGCGGTGATGACCGCTTTTGAGAACCTACTTCCCGAGGGTAGTTTTCCGTTCTATACCTTGTTCATTGAGATAGATCCAAGGCATATTGATATCAACGTTCATCCGACTAAAACAGAGATTAAGTTCGATGACGAAAGAACCGTTTATGCTGTAATCAGAGCAGCGGTAAGGCAAGCCTTAGGAACTCACAATATAGCACCGGCAATAGACTTTAGTCAAGATGTGAACTTCGCCAACTTTGCACCCAAATCCGAACCAGTAAAAAGTACATCTGCCGCAGATAGAGATTATTCTCAGTTCAAGACTTTTGAAAGAAAACAAGATACAAGTCACTGGGAGAAGCTTTATGAAGGATTGAAGACAGAGATTTCTCAGCAAGAAGAGTCGAATAGACAAATGGAAATTCACCCAGAAGCGCAAAGTACCATTACGCTAGGTAGTGCGGCAAATGTTTCTGAAGAGAAGGTCAGTCAAAAGCCAGATGCTTCTTATTTCCAGATTCATAAGAAATACATTGCTACCCATGTGAAGTCTGGGCTGATGCTAATAGCTCAACAAGCGGCTCATGAGCGTATTCTCTATGAGAAATTTTTAAACCAAATTTCCAGAAGAAGCGGAGCTTCTCAGCAAGCGTTATTTCCGCAAAGCCTGAAACTTAATTCTGCAGACTTCAGTCTTATCCATGATATTCGTGAAGAGCTGAATGCCATTGGCTTTGAGTTTTCCGACTTTGGCGATAACTCCATTGTAATTAATGGGGTGCCAGCCGATCTTAAATCTGTTAATGAAAAGGCTCTTTTTGAGGGCTTTATCGAACAGTTTAAACTTAATCAGTCGGAATTGAGTATATCAAATGACGAGAATATTGCTAGAGCAATTGCTAAGCGTTCGGCATTGAAGGTAGGGACAAGTTTGAGTGCTCAAGAAATGAGCTCAATTATAGATCAGCTGTTTGCCTGCAAAAGCCCGAATTATTCTCCTGAAGGTAAAAAGACTACCTTCATTCTAGAATTAGATAAAGTAGACCAGTTTTTTAACTAACCTATATGTTTGGAAGACTTACACCTCTGGTAAAGAACCTATTGATTATCAATGTTGGTATAGCTCTGCTCCAGGGATTTTTTAAATTAGATTTAGGCGATTACTTCGGCCTATATTACGTTTCGGCTCCTGAGTTTAAGCCATATCAGTTTGTTACCTACATGTTCCTGCATAGTACAACAAGCATTATGCACATATTCGGAAACATGTTTGCCCTCTTTATTTTTGGCCCACTGTTAGAACAGTTCTTAGGACCTAAGAAGTTTTTGATTCTTTATATGGTAACAGGAGTAGGAGCAGGACTCTTCTATACTGCCGTAAATTATGTAGAGGTGAGTGCTGTTCAGCGAGATGTTGAAGCTTACGTTCAAGACCCTAATCCTGATGATTTTAATAGGCTTTTAATAGATCATGGCTCGAACCTAAACCCTCAGATTTATGAGTTTGTCGATCAGTATTCTCGAAACCCTAACTCTGCTGAGCTTAAAAGAGATTCAGTAAGTTTGGCACAAAGGCTTTATGATATTCAGGGAAATTATAACATGGTTGGTGCCTCTGGTGCTGTCTTTGGCATTCTAGCAGCATTCGCTCTATTCTTCCCCAATACAGAACTTTTCTTACTCTTTATTCCTTTTCCAATCAAGGCGAAGTATCTGGTGACAGTCTATATTTTGTACGAGGTTTTTGCCGAATTACAGCGTGCTCCAGGCGATAATGTTGCTCACTTGGCACATATTGGAGGTGCAATTATTGCCTTCTTCTTAGTTAGGGTTTGGAAAAAACAGCGGAATAATTTCTACTAGAATGAACAGTATTTTAGACGATTTTAAACTGGCCTTTAAAACAGGCAATGTGTTAAATCAAATCATCATAGTGAATGTGGTGATTTTTCTTGCCTTTGCTGTAATCAATGTGTTCTTCACTTTTGCAGGTCAGGGAGCAACTTTCGATGCTATTGGCAATTACCTCATGTTGCCTTCGAACCTAAGCACCTTGCTCACTCAGCCGTGGACTTTGATTACTTATGGCTTCTTCCACAAAGGCTTCTTCCACATACTTTTCAATATGTTGTATATGTATTGGTTTGGAAGAATTATCTCTGAATATCTAGGCCAGAATAAGCTTTTAGGACTTTATGTGTGGGGTGTGATTGGTGGAGGGTTGCTCTATCTTTTGGCCTACAACGTAATGCCTTATTTTGAGAATCAGGTAATGGGTTCTTATCTGCTAGGTGCTTCTGGCGGAGTAGTGGCTATAGTGGTTGGTGCAGCTACTTTTCAACCAAACTTTGCGATTAATTTAATCTTTTTAGGTCCCGTGAAGCTCAAGTACATAGCAGCTGTAACGGTGTTTATCTCCTTTATTCAGAGTACTGGCTCAAATGCTGGGGGCGAAATTGCTCACCTAGGTGGTGCATTGGTTGGCTACTTGAGTATTAAGCAATTACAGCGTGGAAGCGACTGGAGTAAACCAATTGTAAGCATTATCACTTGGGTGAAAAGCTTATTCAAGCCGCAGCCTAAGATTAAGGTAAGCTATAAAAAGGCTAAAACTACTTCTGGAAGATCATCATCCAAGGCAAAAGCCAAAGCAGAGGCTAAATCAAAAAGCTCTCAAGATGAAATAGATGCTATTCTAGATAAGATCTCAGAAAAAGGCTACGATGCATTAAGCAAAGAAGAAAAGCAGAAGCTTTTTAACGCCAGCAAAGATTGACTCTTTTGGTCAGTTATCAGTTGAATAGTTAATTGGAAAACAGAGAGGCAAATTCCAGTCTGTAGTCTTCGATAACCTCCCCTTACCAATTGGAGGACTAAGCCTTAAAGATTCATCTAAACTAATTCCCCTCTTTTTTCAAGGAGGGGCTAGGGGTGGTCAGCTCTTATTCGCTAACTGCCCGCAAGCGGCATCAATATCTTTACCTCGGCTTCTACGAACGTTTACTATAATTCCTTTCGCCTCCAGAATACGTTGATACATATCTAGACTTTTAGGGTCAGCTTGTTGGTATTCGCCATCATCAATGGGGTTATATTCGATGATGTTCACCTTAGAAGCTACTTTTCCACAGTATTTAGCTAGAGCCTTGGCATGACTTTCATCGTCATTGATGTTTTTCCATACCACGTATTCAAAAGTGATTTTTCTGCCAGTTTTTCGATGCCAATATTGAAGCGATTCTGCTAATTCAGCCAAATTACTTTTCTCATTGATAGGCATCATTTTGCTTCTGGTTTCATCAATAGCTGAGTGAAGCGAAACAGCTAAGTTAAACTTCACTTCGTCATCGGCCAGTTGCTTAATCATTTTAGGAATACCCACTGTAGATAGCGTAATACGCTTTGGAGACATACCTAGACCATCGGGAGAAGTGATTTTATCAATCGATTCGAGAACGTTTTTGTAGTTCAACAGAGGTTCTCCCATTCCCATATACACAATATTGGTCAATGGGCGTTCAAAGTAAAGTTCTCCTTCGTCTTTAATGGCTACTACCTGATCGTAAATTTCATCGGCATTAAGGTTTCTCATGCGCTTAAGACGTGCAGTGGCGCAGAAATTACAGTCGAGGCTACAGCCAACCTGAGAAGAGATACACGCAGTAATTCTAGATTCTGTCGGAATCAGTACTGACTCCACTATCATTCCATCGTGCAGTTTTACCGCATTTTTGATGGTACCGTCAGAACTCCGCTGCATCTCATCTACCTTAATGTGGTTGATAGCGAAATGCTCTTTCAGAAGCTCACGGGTTTGCAGAGAAATATTGGTCATTTGGTCGAAATCTTTAGCCGATTTCTTCCATAGCCATTCATAAACTTGCTTGGCGCGAAATGCTTTGTCGCCAATGGAAACAAAAAAGTCCTGAATTTCTTCCAGACTCAATTTTCTAATATCCTGCTTCTTTACCTGTGTCTCCATGCTGCAAAGGTAGCACTCTAGTTTTGAATCTTTGTTAGGAAGTTTTCAGGGATGCTGCAGACCTTACCTTGGCCGTAGTCGAACATAACAATTCCCGTTTTAGCCCTAGCAATTTCTTTTCCACCACAGCTTAGCAAGTAGAAGACATCAAAACTCTTTCTTGAGATATCCTGAATCGCAATTTTAATGGAGATTTCATCGCCATGAAAAGCTTCTCCTTTGTAAACAATGGCTGTATCGGCCTGAATAGTACCGACACCATCAATACTGATTTCGTCTTTGTAACCAAGTGAATTGAAGAAGCGAAACCTGGCTTCATGCATAAGGCTTAGCACCGCATCGTTTCCTAAGTGACCTCCATAGTTTATATCTCCAATCCTAACTTTGATGGAAGTTTCAAAAATGAACTGTTCTGGTAGGTCTAACTTAATTCTGGCCATATAGATTTTTGTTGCAATCTAGGACAAAATGGCCGAATACGTGGCTCAATCCATGAAAATGCAGCCATAATTTCCGAAAAATAGAGTTGGATTATGTTTTGATGAATGCTCTGCGGCAGAAATGCCTCAAAGGAGAAAACATAAAACAATGGATTTTAAGAAATATACAATCAAGTCGCAGGAAGCCATTCAAAAGGCGGCCGAGATAGCCAGCGGAAACCAACAGCAGGCTATTGAACCAGGCCATTTGTTGAAGGCCATTCTGCTCATCGATGAGAATGTTATTTCATTCTTATTGAAGAAATTGGGAGTAAACAAAGGGCAGCTAGACATTCGCCTGGATGAGATAGTGAATAGCTATCCGAAGGTGAGTGGTCAGCAGCCTTACCTATCGAATGATGCACACGCAGCTTTGACCAAGTCAATGGATTATCTCAAAGAATTTGGAGATGAATTCGTGGCGGTTGAGCACATCATTCTAGGTTTGTTAAAAGGAAAGGAAAAAGTAGGTGGCCTACTCAAAGAGCTTGGTTTTGCCGAAAAACACTTAATCGCGGCCATTAAAGAGTTGAGAGGAGGGAGTTCGGTCACTGATCAAAATGCCGAGTCAAAGTATCAGTCTCTCAATCGTTATTCTAAAAACTTGAATGAGCTGGCCAAGTCTGGAAAAATTGATCCAGTAATAGGTCGTGATGAAGAGATTCGTAGGGTACTTCAAATTCTTTCGAGGAGAACCAAAAACAACCCAATTCTTTTGGGTGAACCAGGAGTAGGTAAAACAGCCATAGTGGAAGGAATGGCTCAGCGTATTGTTGATGGTGACGTCCCTGAAAACCTGAAAAGCAAGACTTTGATCTCCCTCGATATGGGGTTGCTGGTAGCGGGCGCCAAGTATAAAGGTGAGTTCGAGGAAAGGCTGAAAGCCGTGATCAAAGAGGTGCAGGATTCTGACGGAGAGATCATTCTCTTTATTGATGAGATTCACACTTTGATTGGTGCTGGCGGTGGAGGAGAAGGAGCTATGGATGCAGCTAACTTGCTGAAACCTGCCCTAGCCAGAGGTGAGTTGCATGCCATTGGAGCGACTACTTTAAAGGAATATCAGAAATACATCGAAAAGGATAAGGCGCTTGAGAGAAGGTTCCAGTCGGTGATTGTAGATGAACCTAACCAAGAAGATGCCATTTCGATCCTTCGTGGTATCAAAGAGAAGTATGAGGTGCACCATGGAGTGAGAATTCAGGACGATGCGGTTATTGCAGCAGTAGAGCTTTCCAGCAGATACATTTCAGATCGTTTCCTACCAGATAAGGCGATCGATTTAATGGATGAAGCAGCTTCTAAGCTAAGGATTGAGATCGATTCTCTACCTGAAGAGTTGGATGAGTTGAATCGTAAAATCATGCAATTGGAGATTGAACGTGAGGCCATCCGTAGAGAGAAAAACAAAGACAAAGAGTCTGTACTCTCTAAGGAAATTGCTGACCTCTCTGAGAAGCGTGATGATCTTAAAGCCAAGTGGGAGAATGAAAAGGAAGTAATTGTTGGTATTCGAGCTGAAAAAGAGAATATCGATAGATATAAATCTGAAGCAGAGAAAGCCGAACGTGAAGGCGATTTCGGGAGAGTGGCAGAAATTCGTTACGGAAAAATAACAGAAGCTGAGCAGCAACTGGAGCAGTACAAGCAGAAAATGAAGGAGATGCAAGGAGAGAAATCCTTGCTGAAAGAGGAGGTTGACTCGGAGGATATTGCTGAAGTAGTAGCCAAGTGGACGGGCATTCCGGTTTCTAAAATGCTTCAGTCGGAGCGTGACAAATTGCTTCATCTCGAAGAAGAATTGAGTAAACGAGTAGCTGGGCAGAAAGAAGCCATTGCAGCCTTATCTGATGCGGTGAGAAGAAGCCGTGCTGGTTTGCAAGACCCAAAACGTCCGATTGGCTCATTCATCTTCCTAGGAACAACCGGTGTAGGTAAAACAGAGCTGGCCAAAGCTCTTGCAGAGTATCTCTTCAACGATGAGAACAACATGGTGCGAATCGATATGTCAGAGTATCAGGAGCGTCATGCGGTATCTCGATTGATTGGAGCGCCTCCGGGCTATGTCGGTTACGATGAAGGTGGTCAGTTGACTGAAGCAGTTCGAAGAAAGCCTTACTCAGTCATTCTTTTGGATGAGATTGAAAAGGCGCATCCTGATGCTTTCAATATTCTCTTGCAGGTGCTTGACGATGGAAGGTTGACTGACAACAAAGGTCGCGTGGCGAACTTTAAGAACACCATCATCATCATGACTACCAATATTGGTTCTGGTTTGATTCAGGACAATTTTGAGAAGATCAATGAAGACAATGTGCTGGAGGTAATCGATGAGACTAAGCTTCAAGTGTTCGACTTACTGAAGAAATCAGTGAGACCAGAGTTCCTGAACAGAATTGATGAGACCATCATGTTCATGCCATTGAATAAGGAGAACATCCGTCAGATTGTAAGAATTCAGTTCGGACTCATTCAAAAGCAGCTGCATGAAAACGGAGTTGAGATTGAAGCAACAGATGAGGTGCTCGATTACCTCGGAGAACTTGGTTGGGATCCGCAGTTTGGAGCCAGACCATTGAAGCGAGTGATTCAGCGAAAAGTGCTGAACGAGCTGAGTAAGCAGATTCTGGCAGATAAAATCACCAAGGATTCTGTGGTAAGCGTTGAGCTCAGCCCTGATCAGGAGATTGAGTTTGTGAACGTTGAAGCTCCGGCCGATTCTACCAAAAGTGATGATTACTTAGGTAAGTAACTCGCATGCTGTGGCCTTCCCCTTTTAAGGGGAAGGATTGGAAGGGGTCTGAGAAGGTGGAGGAATTGTAACCACCCCTAGCCCCACCTTGAAAAAAGGAGGGGAATTAGTTACTAGTATAGGTTAATCGTCAGACCACTCGAAGTGGTCAGACGACTTTTTAGGCTCTTCGGAGCCTTTTTGCTTTAATGAATTATTCAACCATTTTTCATCCCGAGTGTAACCGAGGGATCGGCCAAGTAGTATTCTTGGCTGATGCTTCGGCTTCGCTCAGCATGAAAAACATCATAATGATTCCTTACTTATACAATGGAAGTTAAGCGAAGTCGAGCGGCTTTCATTTTATGCGGAGAATAGTTCTCCCAATCTCCGCAAAATCTGCGGAGATTATTTGAGTAACAAAAAAGCCCTGAATCACTCCAGAGCTCTTTGTCTAATATCTATGTACTAATTACTAAAGTCTATGTACTCATACCCACTACTTCGCCTTTAACCACTCTTCTCTTCTTTTTTGAGCGGCAGCATTCGCATTGGCATCCCAGCTAGAACGCATATTTTGAGTTTCAGCGATAGTCACTTTCTTGGTCATTTTCGTGCCCCATCGATCGATTTCAACTTCAATGACATCGCCTGGTTTTTTGTCGGCAATCAGTTCATCCACACTTCTACCTTGAAAAGTTGAAAGCGCTGTTCCGTTAATGCTTAAGATTTTATCTTCCTTCTCAATACCTGCTTCATAAAGCGGAGTACCAACAATGGCATTTTGTGCTAGTTGTCCGACTCCTTCTCTTACCCTAACAAAAGCATTTAAGGTAGGAGCTCCTGCATTTGGGTTTTGGAAAACTACGCCCATTTTCTTGAATAAGCGCTCATAATCTGGCATCTCACTTTTGAAGATATGTTTGCTGAAGAATTCATTCGCAAAGCTTTCCCCAGCATATTCAGCTAATCTGGCCTGAAGGTCACGCACAGAGTAAGGAATTTCTGGCTTACCCTGAGTTTTCCAAACATGCTTCATAAAGTCGTCTAGGTTTTTGCCATTGTCCATAGTGCGGAGTGACATATCTAGCGCCAAACCAAGCACTGAACCATAAGTGTAGTAAGAGATGAAGATGTTTGAGTTGTTGTCTGGGTCGATTGAGCTGGCGGCATCTACAAACGGAGCGCGGTAACTCATCTCAATTGGGTTGAAGTATTTTCTGCCCGGAGCATTGATTACATAGCTAACAGCACCACCCAATCCGTTTACGTATTGCTCGGCTGTAATGCTACCAGAGCGGGCTCTGATCAAGTTGGTGTAATAGCTGGTGAAACCTTCGGCAAACCAAAGCTCGCCACTCATATTAGCATCTTCAAAGCTAAATGGCTCCAAAGAAGCAGGACGGATTCTCTCCACATTCCAAGCATGGAAAAACTCGTGAGAAATAGTACCCATTGAAGTGCTGCCCAATGGTCGGTCGTTTGGTTTACCAGAAACAACATAGGTTGAATTTCTGTGCTCCATACCATCACCGCTGGCATTTGGTACGTAACAAGAAAGGAATGTGTATTCACCAAAATCGAAATCTGGAAGTTCACCGAAAACAGCAGCCTGTTGTTCTACAATGCCAATTAACTCTTCGAAATAAGCATCTACTTCCGAATCGGTGGCGGAGGTGTGAAGTGCTAAACGAATATTCTGGCCATCTACCATTCTTTCTCTTAAATGGAAGTCGGCAATTTCCGTTGGGCTATCCATAAAGTAGTAAGTGTTAGGAGTATAGAAGGTGTCGTTGCCCAAATCCTTCATTTGAGTAGCTACTTTCCAGTTTGAACCGGCTGGTAAATTGTACTTGACTTTTACTGGGCGATGGTCATAATTTCTTGCCCAAACGTAGGTAGCAGGAATGTTCAGGTGAGCGTGAGTTTCGTCAATTCCAGAATAGGTTCCTCCCGCACGATTAGCGAACAAGGTATATTCAAAAACTACGGTGCCGTCATGGCCGGCAATATCCCACTGATGAGGGTTCGATCTGGTAACCGCCAATTCTTTACCCTTTCCGTCAGTTGCTTTCACAGAATACACGTTTTTAGCGAACTCATGCACGGCATATCGGCCAGGAGAGCTGCGACTCATGCGTACTTCCAGCACCTTGTTTTCGAGGTTGCTAAAAGTGACTTTGATGTTTGCCTCATGGTGAACACGATTGTCGAAAGACACCTCGTATTCGTTGTATGTTTGAGAAATAAGGAAACTGGTGAGACAGGAGATTAGTAAAGTAGTAAGCAGTAGTTTTTTCATAATATTTGTTTTGACTTCGACCTCAATTAGAGATTAGGCTTGCTAAAATAGGGTTTTAGTTTGTAACGTAATGTTGGTCTTTTTTTGCACGGAGAAATGATTTCTGGATGAAAAGCTAAGTGATTGATTGAGCAAAATGCATTTCATTTTTTTTAAGCCATTTTTTTGACTCTTCAATTACGATTGTTTCAATATTCGCTCTTGTTGCTCCACTCCAGTAATGATTGAATTTACTATCCTCGTAATCAAGTTGATCCCAAGCCCAATGGAGAAGGTGGAAGTCATAAATTAAACCTTCATAATTTCTGCTCTGACAAAATGTGTAAATCTCTGTTAAGTTCTCTCTGACTTTATGTCCTTTAGCAATTTGATAGACATAATAACCAGCGTAACTTAATATTGCTTCTTCCCCATCCTTAAGTGTCAGCCCTAGCTCGTCAACAGTTTCTGTTACATATTTAATTATTTCGAAGTAATTCGCTGGTTTACTGAAGCTTGAAAGCATATATAATGTTAGGCTTTCATAACCCAACTCAATCATTTCGATTGCCCAATCAATACTCTCATTAACGTCAATTTGTTGAATATAGGGCAATGTCACTATCTTATATGTTAGTAGGCTAATTGGCTTTGTCACTTTCTTATAAACCTTTAAGGATAAACCGCCCTCACCTCAACTTCCACTAACATATCTGGATTTACCAAAGTATATACGCCAATGGTTGAGCGGGCTACTTTATTAGGGTTCCCTTCATTATTGAAGAATTCAGCATAGGCCTTGAACCAGCCATCAAAGTCTGGTTTGTTGTCATTCAGCGGGTCGGGAGCTACATATACTTTCATGGCTACCACATCTTTAAGGCTCAGGCCTTCTTCGCCCAAATATTCTTCAATACGTTTTAGGGCGCTTACGCTTTGCTCATAGGTGTCGCCAAAACGCTCTCGGTCTCCAGCTGGCTTGCTGGCATCTTTAGGATAGGCCACAATGCCGCTGGCAAAATACATATCAGCTCCGGCAGGCACCTTTACGCCCTTCAGAATAGATGAATCTTCCCTGTCGAATCGGGTTACTTCTTTGCTTGTTTCCTGATGGTCATCGACTTCCATTTCACAAGAGAAACAGAACAGTGCTAGTAGGGCTAGGGTAACGATCTTTGATTTCATAAGGGAAGGGCTGCAGTTAAGAGTAATATGTGTTCAAAATTTAATAAAGTTAAAGGCTATGAATTTTTTAAATTTCACCCTTTTTATTCACTAAAGGGACTGTTATTTGGGCAACCGTTCCCCTTTAGGGTTAGGGTGAAATACCTCAAGAGCAACCATAACTTTCATAGACTTTAACGAAAGTAAAAATGTATTGCTCTACTGTATACTTCCCAATATACAAATACGGTCATCAAATTGGCTTTGGTAAATAACAGATTACCTGCTTATCTTACTGATTCAACCTTAAATAGCTCACCATGAGAACCATCCGCCTATTGTGCGTAACGCTGCTTTGCTTAGCACTTTTATCTGTTGAATCTTTCTCTCAGCGCAGAAACCGAAAACAATCTAATACCGGCATCAGCTATGAGTCATCACTGTTCAATGCCATGGAGTTTCGGCTGGTTGGCCCTTTCAGAGGAGGCCGAGCCACTGCGGTAGCTGGGGTGGTTCAAGACCCTATGACCTACTACATGGGAGCTACAGGTGGAGTGTGGAAGACAGATAATGCGGGAGAAAGTTGGTACAACGTATCTGATGGATTTATGAAAACGGCTTCTGTGGGAGCTATTGCTGTGTCTGAATCAGATCCCAATGTGGTCTATGTGGGCATGGGCGAAGCACCTGTCCGTGGGGTAATGACCTCTCATGGTGATGGTGTGTATAAATCGACCGATGCTGGTAAGACTTGGAAACACATGGGGCTGGAGAAAACACGCCAAATCTCCAAAATTGTGGTAGATCCACGTAATCCAGAGGTACTCATTGTTGGTGCTCAAGGAAGCCCCTATGCTGCTACTGAAGACAGGGGAATTTACAGGTCGGAAGATGGTGGTGAATCATGGACGAAGGTTCATTATATAGATGAAAACTCAGGCGTAAGTGATTTGAGCATGGATATGACCAACCCAAGAATCGTCTATGCAGCTTATTGGGATCATAGAAGGTTTCCATGGAAAGTACAGAGTGGAGGACCAGGCAGTGGTATTTGGAAATCAATGGATGGTGGAGTTTCCTGGAATAAGCTGACCGAAGGTTTGCCGAAAGGCGTAATGGGTAAAATAGGTGTTTCGGTTTCCAGAGCTAACCCGAACAAGGTATGGGCAATTATAGAGGCTGATAATGGAGGACTTTACAGATCCGATAATGGCGGTAAAAACTGGAGATTAATCAATCCCGATAGGTTACTGCGTGCTAGGTCTTGGTACTATATGCACATTCAAGCGCACCCTACCGATGATGAATCTGTCTTTGTTATGAATGCCCCTTTGGTGCAATCTACGGACAACGGTAAAACCTTTGTGAACCTCAATACGCCTCATGGCGACAATCATCAGATTTGGGTAAACCCGCTTCACCCTGAATATATGATCAATGCCAATGATGGTGGGGCAAATGTTTCTATCGATGGAGGTAGGAATTGGTCTACTCAGAGTAATCAACCCACAGCTCAATTTTACAGAGTAAATGTAGACAATCAGTTCCCTTACAGAATTTATGGCGGCCAGCAAGATAATAGCTCCGTTTCCATTGCTTCGCGAGTAGATGGTGGAGGTATTTCCAACGAAGATTTCTTTCCCGTAGGAGGTTGCGAGAGTGCCTATTCGGCTTTCGATCCAGACGATCCAAAATATGTGTATTCAGGCTGCTATCAGGGTATTATCGATGAGTGGAATGCCAAGACTAAGCAGACGAAAGATGTAATGGCTTATCCTTTCCAGGGCCTTGGTACTAATCCGGCCGATGTAAAATATCGATTCAATTGGAATGCTCCGATTGTGGCTTCAAAGCATGATCCTTCAGTGATTTATCATGCAGGAAATAAGCTCTTAAAAACTTCTAATAGAGGAATTACTTGGGAAGAAATTAGCCCAGATTTAACTAAAAATGATTCTACTCACATCAGTTGGGGAGGTGGTCCAATTACTAACGAAGGAGCGGGTGGTGAAATCTATCATGCAATCTATTATGTAGCGGAATCCCCGCATACACCTGATGTAATTTATACTGGTGCCGATGATGGCCTACTTCACATAACCAAAGACGGTGGAGCGAGCTGGTCTAATATTTCTATGCCAAATGTTGAAGAGGGAATGGTCAACCAAATTGAAGTTTCTCCTCATACGCCAGGAACGGTCTATGTGGCTTATAACCGTTACAAGTACAACGATTTTACGCCACATATTTTCAAGTCTACCGATTATGGCCAGACTTGGAATAGACTGGTGAGTGGAATAGATGCTGATGCTCATGTGCGTGTTGTTCGTGAAGACCCAAATCAGAAAGACTTGCTTTATGCAGGAACGGAAACTGGGCTGTATGTTTCTTTCGATGGCGGGTTAATGTGGAACAAGTTTCAGCAGAACTTACCAATAGTGCCAATTACCGACTTGATGATCAAAGACAATGATATGATTGTAGCGACTCAGGGTAGAGCATTTTGGGTTATGGACGATTTGAATCCGCTTTATGAGCTGGCAAAAGCTAAAGATTCTGACTTCTATGTCTTTGAGCCAGAGAATGCCATCAGAGACAATGCATTCAGAACCGGAAGCACAAGTATGGGGCAAAACCCATATCCTGGTTTCTCCATAATGTATTACCTCAAAGAGAATGTCGATTCAGTCAATTTAACTGTTGATTTTAAAGATGCTCAAGGCAATGTAGTAAGACATTTCTCTAGCTCGGCAGACAAGAATCAGGAAAAGCTGAGAAAGAAATCAGGGATGAACCGCCTAAACTGGAACCTTTCAATGACTAATCCAGAAGGTGTTGAAGGCGTGTTTATGGGCTTAGGTGCTGGAGGGCATCGAGTTGCGCCAGGTCAATATACTGTAGAGGCCACTTACGGAAATCAGACAATAACAAAGCAGGTAAAAGTATTGTCAGACCCTCGCTGGGAGGCTACTCAAGCTCAGTATGCGGAGCAGCAAAGGTTGCTATCCTCTTTACGGGCTCAGATTGATGAACTGCAAGAGATGGCCTCAGATATCCGTTCTGTAAGGAGTCAAGTAACAGATTTGAAAACTAGAGTAGATGAAAATGAGTATGCAAAGGTGCATGAATTGGCCGATGCGCTTATCGCGGAAATAGACGGTTTGGAAGAAAAGCTGATTCAACCGAATCAAAAGACATTTCAAGATGTAATCAATTTCCCTAATAAGGTTGAAGCACAGTTGCTACATATTTATGGTACCATAGATGGTATTCAACCTCCCGTTACCAATGGGCAAAAGAAACGTGCTGCTGATGTTATTTCTGAGGCAAAAGCAGCAATGGCTAAGGCTAATGATGTGAACAGAAAGCTTGAAGAGCTGATGGAGTATCTCAGGGTTGAGAAGGTGCCATTTATTGCCCCTAAAAAGAAGAAGTAGTTGGAAAGAAACATCATTAATGAACTGGGAAGTCTAGCGCTTGCCACGCGACTTAAAAACCTGAGTGACCGTTTGGCTAAGGATGTAGCTCAGATATACAAAGAGTCCGACTTTGATTTTGAGCCGCGATGGTTTGCAGTTTTCTATTCGCTGAAAGATGGGAACGAGCTAGCAGTAATGGAGCTGTCTAGCATGTTGCAGCAGTCGCACCCTGCTGTTAATCAGGTAGCTAACGTATTGGTTAAAAAAGGATTGGTGGTTGAACGAAAAGATAAGCTAGATCAACGAAAGAGACTGCTTAAGCTTTCAAAGAAGGGACTTCAGTTGGCAGCAGATATGGAGCCACTTTGGGCCAAGATTAAAGAGGCCAACGATCAATTACTCAGACAGTCAAAGAATATTCTAGCGAGTTTGGAGGCTGTTGAAAACGCCTTAGACAAGAAATCAATAAAGGAAAGGCTGTGATTAAGATATAAATGCTCTTAGCCAGAGCCCTCTACTGACAACTTGAGGCTCCGCTCAACATAGAAAAACGAGCTGCGCCTGTTTTTCATTCCGAGTTTAGCGAGGGATCAACCAAGTCCTAATATGTTTCTCTACTTGAATTAGCTGGGCAGATGTTTCGACTCCGCTCAACATAGAAAGATGAGCTGTTGCCTGTTTTTCCATCCCGAGTTTACCGAGGGATCTGCCAAATTTAAAATTTTGATAGATTTGATTAGCAATACACACAATGAATAAGACTTTCTATACTTATATCACAACAAACCCTAACAGATCTGTTCTCTACGTAGGTAGAACCTGATGATTTATTACAGAGAATCACTGAACACTATCTAAATCGAGGTAAACCTGAGACCTTTGCTGGTAGGTATTACTGCTACAACCTTCTTTACTATGAAGAGACACCCTATGTATTGAATTCTATAGATAGAGAAAACCAGTTGAAGGGGTGGCGAAGATCTAAAAAAGAAGCCTTGATCAATGAAACTAACCCAGACTGGAGATTTCTAAACTCAGAGCTAATGGAATGGCCACCTATTGATCCTTTTCATAGAGGTGACTTTTATAAGGATTGAACAGGGCAGATGTTTTTCCTGACAAATATTGAGATCGCTCAACATAGAAAAGTGAGCTGTTGCCTGTTTTCCATCCCGAGTTTACCGAGGAATCAACCAAGCCCTAATATCTTTCTCTACTTGAATTGGCTAGGCAGATGTTTCGGCTCCGCTCAACATAGAAAAAAGAGTTGTGGCCTGTTTTTCATCCCGAGTTTGAGGGATCAACCAATTCCTAATTGTTTCACTACTTGATTTAGCTGGGCAGATGTTTCGACTTCGCTCAACATAGAAAAATGAGCTGTTGCCTGTTTTTCCATCCCGAGTTTACCGAGGGATCAGCCAAGCTCAAATTTGCTCCACCCGGTTTAGTCGGGCAGATGTTTCTACCTATAAGTATCGTGATCGCTTAACATAGAAAAACGAGTTAAGGCCTGTTTTTCATTCCGAGTTTGCCGAGGGAACTACCAAGCCCTATTATTTTTCTCTACTTGAATTGGCTAGGCAGATGTTTCGACTCCCCTCAACATAGAAAAGTGAGCTGGCGCCTGTTTTTCATCCCAAGTTTACCGAGGGATCAACCAAGCCCTAATATCTTTCTCTACTTGAATTGGCTAAGCAGGTGTTTCCCCTCATAATCATTGGTTTCGCTCAGCTGGGAAAAGTTTGTTTTTGCGTGAAGCCTTCACCTTGTTAATCCTGCTTTTTATGTAAATGTCTGTTAATGAGATAGACTAGCTATTGCATTTTATGTAAGCACTTACGTAATTAGAATGCTATGAAAACTCAATTCACAACATTACTGCTGCTTTGTAGCCTAGTAGTCCTTGGTCAGGACTTCGACAAAGCCAAAGTAGTAAGCAAGCTTGCCCAAGTTATGGATAGAAATTACGTCTACCCCGATAAAGGCAAGGCCATGAAAGAACTCCTCCAAGCCAAATTGAAAGAAGGACAGTACGATCAAATAAGCACCAAAAAGGAGTTGGCCGCTGAACTTCAGGCCGATTTGAGATCTGTTATTAACGACAAACATATTAGAGTCGCTTTTGATGAAAAAAGAGTAAGCGCTATTCAGAATTCTGATCCTAACGGTGGTCGAAAACCTCCGGCCAATTACGGTTTTGAAAGCGTAGAAATTCTAGATGGAAATATCGGTTATCTAGATCTGAGAGGGTTTATGGAAATTCGGTATGCCGAAGAAGTTGCTGTGCCTGCCATGGATAAGCTAATTGAAGCTGATGCTATTATTTTCGACCTGAGGAAAAATGGAGGAGGATCGCCTTCAATGATTCGGTTCATATGCAGATACCTTTTCGATAAGCCTACTCACCTCAATACTTTTTATTGGAGGCCTTCAGATCGCTATTCAGAAACATGGACTGATCCATCGTTAGTGAGTAAAACCAAAGAAGATATACCTGTTTTTGTACTTACCAGTAACTATACCTTTTCTGCTGCCGAAGAATTTACCTACGATCTCAAAAACTTAGAAAGAGCAACAATAATCGGAGAAACTACTGGTGGTGGTGCACATCCTGGTGGCCCCATGGTTATCAACCAAGGCTTTTATGTAAATGTGCCTCAGGGAAGAGCCATCAATCCTGTAACCGAAACCAATTGGGAAGGTATAGGTGTAGAGCCACATATAAAGGTAAGTGCCGATGAGGCATTGAGTAGGGCTCTAGAGCTAGCAAAGGTGACTATATCAACCAACCAAAATAAGTAAGTGGTTCTATAGACTAGCATCGCTTACAACGTGTATTTGTCAAACTCATCACAACAAAGGTCATGTTTAAAAATTATATCAAAGTAGCATTAAGAAGCCTCCTGAAAAGTAGAGGTACCTCAGTAATCAATATTGTTGGTCTTTCCATAGGAATGGCCTGCTGCATCATTATTTTTCTATTCGTTCAGAATGAAATGGGTTATGATAAGTTTCATTCGAAAGCCGATAGCATTTTTAGGGTACTTACCATAGATGAAGCACTTGGAGTGAGTAGTAATTTGGTAGGAATTACCCTTCCAGCTTTGGGTGAAGCCATGGATAACGACTTTCCAGAGGTGGTTCAACGGGTAAGAATGATTCCTCAGGGCCGACAGCTGATCAACTACGAACAGCAAGGGTTTTACACGGAGCATTTCGCCTATGCAGAGCCAACACTCTTTTCCATGTTCGACTTTAAATTGGTTGATGGAGATACTGAAAAGGCTTTAACAGAACCCAATACGGTAGTGATGTCTCAAGCAATGGCCGAAAAGACATTTGCTGGCGAACCAGCTATTGGAAAGCGAATAGATATTGGCAATCAGTCGGGTTTGGAAGTAGTAGGCATTATGGAAGATGTGCCTCAAAACTCTCACCTTAATTTCGATGTGGTTGTCTCTATGCAGCAGTCAGATACTACCTCTGGCTTTGCGCAATTTCTACGCTCTTGGCAGAGTATCAGTATGGTGACTTATGTTGAATTGGCCAACCCTACTTCTGAAGATAATGTGGAAACTAAGATGGAGGAATTGATTCGAGCCAACGATGTTGGAGAAAACTTCAAGGTAACTCTTCAGCCTTTGGCAGATGTACATCTAAAATCTAGCGGAATATTATTCGAGAATTACAATCTGAATAAGACAGACATCAGCTATGTCTACACCTTAGCGGCTGTTGGGCTGTTTGTGATCCTTATTGCCTCCTTCAATTTCATGAATTTGTCTACTGCCAGATCGGCCAACAGAGCACAAGAAGTTGGGGTAAGGAAGGTTTTTGGAGCGTTTAGAGCACAACTCATCAATCAGTTTATGATTGAATCTGTAGTACTTTGTGTGGTGTCTTTTCTAATCGCGCTGGTTTTGGTGAGCCTGACCGGAGGTTTAGTAAATCTACCAATAGAACAGAACTTAGCTTTATACTTTTTGAGTAACCCTCAATGGTTAGGCGGAGCTTTGCTTTTTGTCTTACTGTTAGGCATTTTTTCGGGAAGCTACCCTGCCTTGTTACTCTCTAGTTTCAATCCTATTGCTATTCTTAGGGGCTCATTCAAAACCAGTTCTAAAGGGGTAGTTCTTCGAAAGTCGTTGGTGATTTTCCAGTTCACCATTTCAATCATCATGATTATTGGAACGGCTATCGTTTACGATCAGCTTCAGCATCAGAGAAATATTGATAAAGGTTTCGACCCAGAGCAAGTGGTCACTTTAAATGTTGGTCATCCTAGCTTGCAACAGTCGCTACCTGTGCTAATCAATAAGCTAGAGCAGAGTCCTGATATTCTAAGTACGGCCAGAACTGGAGGTATGCCTGGTAGAACTTTTGGCCGAAGAGGCATGGTTCCGGAAGGAGCTTCTCAAGAAGATACATGGATTGTTTCGGTGCTCAATTTCGATGAGAAGTTTATGGATTTGATGGATATGGAAGTTGTTGATGGAAGAGGGTTCAATATAGACATGCAAACAGATCAGCAGCAGGCAGTTTTAATTAATGAGGCCATGGCTAAAGAGCTTACTTGGGATGAACCAGTGGGTAAAAAACTGACTTTCGGCCAACAAGAGCAAACAGTTATTGGGGTGGTGAAAGATTTTCATTTTGCCAATATGCGCCATAAGATTGAACCATTGGCCATGTTCTTTAACCCAACCGGAGGAGGAAACTTGGCAGTAAAGTTTAATGCTAGTAATACCAGTGAAACCATATCTTTTCTGCAGTCTTCTTGGGATGAAGTTTTTCCTAACAGTCCGTTAGAATATAGATTCTTTAATGAAGAATTCGGTCAACAATTTGCTTCAGATGAACGCTTTGGCAAGTTGGTTTTCAGCTTCACATGGTTAGCCATTTTCATAGCTTGCCTCGGCTTATTCGGACTTTCTGCCTTTACCGCAGAACAGAAAACTAAAGAAATTGGTGTAAGAAAAGTGCTAGGAGCAAGCGTGGGCGGCATTGTGTTATTGTTATCTAAGCAATTCTCTCAACTCATTGTTGTGGCTATAGTACTGGCCATTCCTGTGGCTTATTATTTAATGAGTCAGTGGTTGAGCGATTATGAGTATCGAGTAGATATTAATTGGACATGGTTTGTCATTTCGGCAATAGTGGCACTGTTTATTGCACTAAGCACCGTCACTTATCAGTCGGTGAGGGCTGCTTCAATAAACCCGTCTAAATCGCTCAGATACGAATAGTTTGCAAATTTTAACATCTTATAAACCGTCCGTTGAAACTAGTAGTGCAGTGGATGGTATTATAATTGTACCCCTTTTAAAAATAGGCCGTGAGAATTCGATTGAAATTCATACATTGAATACCCGCCTTTGGAAAACGTTTGATAGATAACCGCGTTGAAATGAAGATGATGAGAAAGCTGATGATGTTTGCCCTAATGATATTAGCCGTTCAGGCTGCTTGGGCAGAGAGAGATAGTACCCAATATTTACAACCAACAGAATCGCACATGAAAGAGGCGAGAATCATAACTCAGATTCTCGATTTTGTGCACTACCGCGACATTGACCTAAATGACTCTCTTTCTTCAGTCATTTTCGACAATTTCATTGAGTCTTTGGATGGTAATAAAAACTACTTTTTAGAGAGTGATATTAAGTCTTTTGAGAAATACAGATTCACTTTAGACGAAGACCTGAAGCGAGGAAATCTAGTTCCTGCTTTTTACATATTCAACATATACAAAAACCGAATTGAGTCCAGGCTAGACTATGCCTTAGCTCATGCAGGTGATAAGTTCAACTTTCAGAAGAATGAGTCCTTCATGATAGATAGAGAGGACGAGCCTTATGCGAAGTCTGAAGATGAGCTAGACGAACTTTGGAGAAAGGTTTTGAAGAGCCAAGCTTTAAGCCTAAAACTCAGTGGTTCTACAGACGAAAAAATAAAAGAGGTACTTACTACTCGCTATGAAAGATTTCAGAGCAATGTAGAGAAATATAACAGCAATGATGTTTTTGAAATTTTCATGAATTCATTGACTGAAGCTTTCGACCCGCATACCAATTACTTTACCCCATTAAATGCTGAAGATTTTGAAATGAACAGCAAAAAGTCTTTGGAGGGAATTGGTGCTACGCTTCAGCAAGACAATGATTATACAAAAATAGTTGAGCTACGACCTGGCGGCCCTGCTTTCAAAAGTGGTGAAGTTAACAAAGACGATAGAGTTGTGGGAATTGCTCAAGGAGCAGATGGCGAAATGATCAACACTATTGGTTGGAGATCTGACGAGGTTGCTGGCCAAATCAGAGGGCCTAAAGGGACTTTGGTTAGGCTAGAGCTTTTACCTGCCGGAGCAAGCGCTGGTGCTGAAACTAAAATTGTGACGCTAGTAAGAGACAAAATTAACCTAGATGATGCTAAACCTGTGAGCGAAGTAATTCAGATGACCGAGAATGGTCAGAAGTATACTTTAGGTGTAATCACTGTGCCAGACTTTTACCTCAATGCAGAGGAAATGGAAACCAAACCAGATGATTATGCTAGCACAACCAATGATGTAAAAAAGCTCATCAAAGACTTAGAGGCTCAAGGTGTAGATGGTGTTATGCTAGACCTTAGAAATAATGGCGGTGGTGCCCTATATGAAGCCATCAACATGTCAGGTCTGTTTATTCCTGGAGGGCCTGTGGTACAAGTGAAGTACCCGCAAAATAGAAAAGATGTAATGGACTCTGAAAGCACTGAAATGTTCTATGATGGACCGTTGAATGTGATGATTAATAGATTCTCGGCTTCTGCCTCTGAGATTTTTGCTGGTGCCATCCAAGATTATAAAAGAGGAGTTATTGTTGGCGAACAGAGTTACGGAAAAGGTACAGTTCAGCAAGTTAGAGGGCTCAATGAGTTTTTAAGACAGTCTACGGGAGAAGAATTAGGGCTAATGAAATATACCATAGCCAAATTTTACCGAGTAACAGGAAGTAGCACCCAGCATAAAGGGGTGTCTCCAGATATTGAATTCCCTTCAGTTTATAGCGCTGAAGAATTTGGAGAGAGTTCTCAGCCGAGTGCCTTGCCTTGGGATAAAATTGACGCAACTAATTTCAAGCCACTCAACTATGTAGATGATCAAATGCTTGCTTCATTGAAGAAGCTTCATAATCAAAGAATGAAGACGGATCAGTTGTTATTAGACCTTCAGTTTGACATTAATGAATTGAAAAAGTCTAGAGCCAGAAAAGAAGTTTCTTTGAACTATGATGTTAGAAAAAAGGAGCAAGAAGACTTAGAGCAGCGAAGAGCAGCTAGAGTAAAGGTTGGTGCTTCACTATCAGAGCTAGAGGCGAATAAGGTAAAAGATCGCTCATTAGACGACTTGAAAGATCCTTACCTCAAAGAAAGTATCAGACTATTGGCCGATCAGATTCAGGCCACTAAGAAAAAAGGATAAAAGAAAGGCGGTTGAAAAACCGCCTTTTTTGTTTTAGTTAACTGTGTCATTCACGAATTAACCATCATTCCTAGGTTAACCGTCATTCCCGCGTATGCGGGAATCTCAAAATATACTCTGAGTCTCTTTTGAGATTCCCAGTCAAGCTGGGAATGACGAATCTATTATAGATTCAGACATTCTTTTTTATTGCTAATCGCCCCTAGCCCCCTCTTCAAAAAGCGGGAATAACGTGCAAATAGTAGCTACCATGCTTTATGGAAACTTCACTGCAACCTCTTCATATCCGCTTCTGCGGCAATGTATCCAAAGGCAGCCCAACTAGTTCCATCTAATACCTTTTCAAGGATCTCCTTGGCTTTGTCTGAATCACCGTTGTATAAATACCAATTGGCCACACCATAGCCTTGGGTAGCTAAACTTAGAGCTACATCATCATTATCGGTTTCAAAAAGCTCCTCTACAGCCAACTCACCTTTGTACATTAATAGCCTTTTGTAATAGCTATCGTTTTCTACTATTTCTGTTTTGTAGTCGAGAATCTTATCGAGCATAATCGCATTTGCTACTTCCGTAAGTTCTTTAGCAGTTTCTAGTACTTTCATTTCAGTAAGAATATTGTTGAGTAACTTCTCAGCTTCTTCCTTTTTCTCCTGTCTCATCAGTGTCATATAAAGCCAATCAGTTGTAGCAACAAAGAGGTCCAGATTATCGCAATAGTTGTTTAGAAGCTCTTTGTATATTTCTTCGGCTTGCTCAAACTCTCCTTTCAAGTAATGCGCTAAACCATAATGATAGAGTATGTTGAACTGTGTATTTGAAAGCGGGATGTTAAGCTTATTCGGTGCTCCATCTGGTTCAATTTCTACCACTCCTTTTGGCATCAATTCATAGGCCTTTTTATAGTCGGCAACGGCTTTGTCAAACTCTCTTAGGCTAATGTATCTGTGCCCTCTATGGCGGTAAAGCTTATAAGACTCGGGGAATTTCTGGAGGCCATCAGTAAAGACCTCAACAGCCTTCTGGTAATCGGATAGATAGGCGTATCTACGCCCCAACCAGATAGTGTTCATTTCTGACGGATCTGCTTCAAAGTTTGTTTTAGCCTGTTCCAGGTTATCATTGAGTGCTTTTAATGCGGCTTCAGATCTTTGAGGTATTTTCAGGCTGTCTCCTAAAAGAGAAATAGTCTGAAATTCTTTCAGCTCATAATGAGTTTCTTTTGGCTCATTGCTGCACGCAGTAAGGCAAATGATCAAAGAGAGTGCAAGGGCTTTTAATGTTGATTTATGCATTTACTTATTCGTTAGTTTTAATCTTAAACCGTCTTTCTTCTCTTCCACCATTCTTCTCACATCTTCTAATAGTTTTTTGGCATCATAAATAATTCCATCCTTTATGGTGTAGACTACTCCACCTGCTCGTTCTACTTCGTTGGCTTCATTCAGTTTTATGAATCCGGTTCCATAAAGCATTTTTAAGTTCGCTAAGGGGTTTTCTTCAAGGATTACAAAGTCAGCATATTTTCCAATCTCAACCGAGCCTAACATGTCATCTGCTCCAAGCGCTTCAGCACCATTGAGTGTGGCAGACATTATTACTTCTAGCGGATGGAAACCTGCTTCGCGAAGCAATTCTAACTCACGAATAAACCCAAAGCCATAGAGTTGATAGATAAAACCAGAATCCGAACCGGCTGTTACTCGGCCACCACGGTTTTTGTATTCGTTTACAAAGGTCATCCACAGCCTATAGTTTTCTTTCCAGGCCACTTCTTGCTCGGTTCCCCAAGAAAACCAATAAGAACCGTGCGACCTTCTGCTCGGTCGGTAGAAATTCCAAAGACTCGGTAGCGTATATTGGTTGTGCCACTCGGCCGCATAAGCGCGCATGAGGTCGCGGTTAGCATCGTAAATATTAAAAGTTGGATCTAAGGTAAAATCTAGACTGATGAGCTCATTCATTACCTCATTCCATTTTTCCGAGTAAGGAGGTGCCGCTTGCTTCCAAAGCTTACCAGCCTCACCAAACCTATCTTGTTCGTTTCTGTAATTATAATCTACGCTGTAATCCTGAATTTTTCTATCGGTAAACATTGCCTCAGGCAAACCATACCAATGTTCCATTGAAGTGAGCCCTGCTCTGGCAGAATTTAATACGTTCCATCTTACCACGTCCATTTGTGCATGGTGCATAGCTGACCGTAGCCCCAATTTCTTATTTTCTTCTAATGCAGCCTGCATAATGTCTGGCGCGGCACCAAAGAATTTAATGCCATCAGCTCCATTAGCCTTGTTCTGTCTTACCCATTCCCTGGCTTGTTCTGGGGTTGAAATGGGTTCTTTTGCGCCTTGTCCAAAACCGGTATAGGCAAAAATTCTAGGAGCTGTAATTTCGTTTTTCTTACTCTTTTCTTTGTGTTCGAGCACCCAATCTAGTCCGTTGCCAGCCGAAGGATCACGGATGGTAGTAATTCCATGGCCTAACCATAGTTTGAATACATATTCTGAAGGCGTGCCTTGCCCCGTACCGCCAATATGGCCATGCATATCTATAAAACCAGGTAAGAGGTACATGCCCTCAGCATCTAAAACCTTATCGCCTGCACTGGCTTTTGGTCTACTTCTTTCTTCTATAGGTAAACCGGGGTATCCTACGTTATAAATACCCTTAATAATGTTTTGCTCTACCACAATATCTACAGGGCCTGTGGGAGGTGCACCATTCCCATTAATGAGAGTTACGCCACGAATAATTAGTTTTTGAAAAGGTCCTTCTCCCTCTGCTCTGGGAGGGGCTTTCTCTATTTGGGAATAGGAGAGGTGGAATGAGACGAGTGCCAAAGCCAAGAAGCAAAGGCGTAAGGTGAGTTTCTTCATAAAATTAAAGGTTGACGTATTCAAGATATTGATTTCGTCAACCTTTAACAATAATGCTTTTATAAGCAGGGCTTAACTCGTTCCTGTTCTTTTTATTCTTGTTAAGTTTAGATCGAAGGTTTGACCTCCTTGAGTCCACTTTCCAATAATTTTGCCATCCTTGGCTTTGCCTTTAAATGTGCCATTATATTGTTTGATGGTCATTTCTAAGCCTTGTTCGGTGTATTTTACTTCGTCCATCTTGAGCCCGAAAGCATCTTGGCTTGGGCTGTCCATAGTGGCGCCAAGCTCTTTATTAAGATAGGTGATATGGAATACGATTTTCAAATCTACGCCTGGAGCCTCAATTTTTCCTTCCCAGTTGCCTATTACATCACCCTTGTCTACCTCTTGAGGTAGAAGCATGATAATTCCGAATAATAGTGTCAATACAGCTTTCATGATTTCTGAATTTGGAATCGAAAGTACGAAAATTGTACCAAAGCCAAATGTGGCCTTCATCAAGTTAAAATTACTTCTCTATGTTAAAGAAATGGCTATTGAATTTCGCTTCTTAGAACTTCCAAGGGTGGCTTGCTTACTATACCTCTGCTGTTGGCTAAACCTATAAGAATGGTGATGCTAGTAATAGAAATATAGACCAGAACAATTGGCAATAGATCAGGAACAAAGGTGGAGTTGAAGGTAAAGTAGGCTAAGCCCCAGCTTGCTAACAACGATAGTATAATCCCTGATAAGGATGCCAGACTACCTAAAAAGAAATACTCAAGGCTGTTTATGCTGAAGATTTGTCTCTTGCTCGCGCCCATGGTTCTCAATAATACACTCTCTTTTATACGCTGAAATTTGGAGAGGATGACTGAACTCACTAAAACCAAGAGTCCTGTAAGTATGCTAAATAGCGCCATGAATCTGATGACAAAGGAGATTTTGCTCAGAATGTTGTCTAAGGTATTTAGAATGAGCCCAACATCAATTACGGATACATTCGGGTAATTCTTCACTACTTCTCGCTGGAAGAGAGCGCCTTCTTCAACATCTTTTACACGTGTAATCAGTACATGAAATTGTGGAGCTTGTTCCAATACTCCACTCGGAAATAGCCCTAAGAAATTGGTTTGAACTCTCTCCCAATCTATTTCTCTGGTGCTGCCTAGTGTAGTGCTAATTGGCACCCCTTGAACGTTCCAGACAATGGTGTCGCCAATTTCGATCTTATTTCTTTTGGCATATTCATCTTCTAAACTCACTTGAGGCAGTTCATCTATGTTATTGGGTTTTGTAATTTCTCCACGTACTATCTTTTCAGATTCAATTAAGCTATCACGATAGGTCACTCGCCATTCTCTTCTGTAAGGGCTGCTGCGCCTTCTGTTGTCTTCTGTGGTATCACTTACAACGTCCTCCAAAGTCAGCCCGTTAATAGATTCAATCCTCATGGTGACTACAGGGACTTGCTGAAGTACTGGTAGATCATAAGACTTAGTCAGTTCAGCCAACTCTTCTACCTGATGACTTTGAATGTCGAACACCATCAGATTAGGACGGTCATTATCCGTAGTTATTTCTACCTGACTAATTAATAGAGCCTGAATAAAGTAGAGCGTAGTGATCAGCGCTGTTCCCAAACCGATAGAGGCAATGAGCACCGAAGTTTGGTTGTTTGGTCGGTATAGGTTAGCTAGACTTTGGCGCCAAATGTAGCTCCAACTAGCCGGGAAAAATCTTTTCACCAGCCACATGCTGAATCGGGCCACTAATGCCAAAAAGCCGAATGAGAAAGCAATGAAAAGCGTAAATACAACACTGTCTCCTAAACTGCCAATTTGGATGAAAGCGAAGACGATTACAAACAACAGTATCCCTACGTAGATAAGCCATTTGAGCTTATCTTTCAAAGCATTATTGTCCGCTTCAATTCCTCTTAAGGTAATTAATGGCGAAGCTTTTCGTACACTCACTAAAGGTGCTAGCGCGAAAAGAATTGAAACAAAAATTCCAGTGAGCAAACCGCCTAATATAGATGGCCACGAAAGCGCAATGTTTACTTCGACAGGAAGAAATTCGCCAAATACTTTAGGCAGAATGGTCTGAATGAAGGTTCCCGCAAGTGCACCTAAAAACGATCCAATAAAACCTGCAGCACCAATTTGAATCAGGTAAATGAGGAAGGTATCTTTTCCAGAAGCACCTAAACACCTAAGTATGGCAACCGAGCGAATTTTGTCTTTGATATAGATGTGAACCGCACTGGCCACACCAACACAACCCAAAAGGAGCGCAACAAAGGCTACTAGGTTAAGGAAATCAGCTAGATCATCGAAGGTCTCTCCAGTTTCTTCCTTTCTCTCTTCTATGGTTTCGCTACTAATGTCTTGAATGCGGAGAGTGTCACTGTCTTCACGGATTTGAGCTTCAATATCAAAGCCTTCTGGTGGGTCGGTAAATTTGTAAAATCTTCTGTAGTATACCCTGCTGCCTTTTTGAATCAGTTCGGTATCGTCTAAATATTTTAAAGGAATGTAGACGGCAGGAGCTACTAAGGTAGCGCCCAGTGATTGTGATGGAGAAGAAATTAATGAACCCTCAATTTTGAAATTGACCAAGCCAATGCGGATGGAATCTCCAACTTCCACATCAAATTGAATCATCACGCTTTGGTCTACCAGAGCCTTTCTCTCACCATCTCTGAAGGTAGCCTCAGCATTGGCAGGCTCTGTTTCTATTTTTCCGTAGTAAGGGAAGTCACCTTCCAAAGCTCTTACATCAACCAATCGGCTTTCCTGATTCTTCGGGAAGAAAACCATGGAGGCAAAGCTGTTTTCGTAAGAAACTTCGTGAGCCAATGTGTCTACTAAGCCATAATTGAAGGTAGAGTCATTGCTGCCTAATTCTAAATCGGCACCGAGCAGTTCTTTCGCCTGACTGTTAATATCATCCTTCAAATTATCGCTGAAGGAATTAATGGCCACCAAGGCTGCAATGCCAATGATGATAGACGAAATAAAGAGGAAGAGTCTCGATTTGCTTCTACGACTATCTCGCCAGGCCATTTTGAATAGCCATTTCCAATCTGTTTTCGACTGACTATCCATTAGACTTCTAGAGCTTGGTTTAAGCTGTTGCTAATGATTCTTCCTCCTTTAAGCTGAATCACTCGGTCGGTTTTCTTGGCCAGTTCATTATCATGGGTAACTAGCACAAGTGTAGTTCCCAATTCTCTGTTCAGGTCGAAGAGTAGGGACTCAATTTTCACCGAGGTTTCTTCATCTAGGTTACCAGTTGGCTCATCGGCAAATAGGATTTTTGGTCTGTTTGAAAAGGCTCTCGCAATTGAAATTCTTTGTTGCTCACCACCTGAAAGTTGAGTAGGGTAGTGGTCGTGTCTTTCGGCCAAACCTACTCTCGCTAGCAAATCCATAGCTCGGTCTTTAATGCCTTTTTCGCCTCTCAATTCCATAGGAACCATAATATTTTCAAGGGCTGTAAGTGTTGGAAGAAGTTGGAAATTTTGGAATACGAAGCCCACATGCAGGTTTCTAACTCTGGCTCTTTCATCTTCATTGAGCGAATCCAACTTGGTGCCATTCAAAATAACACTACCAGAAGAGGCTCTGTCTAAACCTGCACAAAGGCCAAGCAACGTAGTTTTTCCACTACCTGAAGAGCCAACAATACTCAGTTTGTCTCCAGGTTCTATGGAAAAACTAATATCAGAAAGTACCGTTAATGCTTTGGTTCCGCTTTGGTAGGTTTTAGAAAGTTGAGAAACCTCCAGAATATTAGGCATATAAATTGAATTGATGATTTATATTCAAAAGACGCAAGAACCAAAAATAAGTTCACTGGTTCTGAATGTATAAAGAAATTTACGCTCGAAATGTTTAGACTCGCTTTCATTGCCCTCTTTAGTTTGTTTAATCTCTTTCCGATGTCTCAAGATCAACCCAAAAGGATTGTCTTTTTTGGCGATAGCATAACCGCTGGTTATGGGATTCCGATTGAAAGTGCTTTTCCTGCCCTGATCCAAAAGAAAATCGAGGAGGCAGACCTAGATTATCAGGTCATCAATGCTGGGCTTAGTGGAGAAACTACTGCCGGAGGATTAAACAGAATCGACTGGATTTTAAGGTCGAAGCCAGATGTGTTTGTACTGGAGTTGGGAGGGAATGATGGTCTTAGAGGTTTGAGCATGGAGGAATCTGAGAAGAACCTAAAGGCCATGATAGAGAAAGTGAGAAAGGCGAACCCTAAGGCCGAGATTATTCTGGCGGGCATGCAAATTCCGCCAAACTTGGGGCAAGAGTACACTTCTAAATTCAAGTCGCTGTTTCCAGATGTGGCAAAAGAGATGAACACCAAACTGATTCCGTTTCTATTAGAAGGTGTTGGAGGAGACCCAAAACTGAACCTTTCAGACGGCATCCATCCGAACCAAAAAGGGCATGAAATAGTGGCCGAAACAGTTTGGGAATACCTTAAACCAATGCTCTAGCGAACTAAAAATTCTTTATACTTCTTGAGAATAAGCAAAGTGACTTGATACTCAGTTTTGCCGATAATCTGCCCATCGAGGAAGTTGCAGTACTCCATAAATTCATCGATCACACGATCATCTATTCGGGTCACCCGCTTTACTAGTTCTTTGTTGAAGTACTTTTCGCGTTCAGCTTGCCGTTGCTTTTTGAACTCTTTAGACTTTTTAAATTCGTTGATGATTTTTTCTTGCTGAATCTTCTTGTCAAAAGAGTTCAGAAAGCCAGAAATTGTGATTCCCATTTGACCTTCATGAGCAAAAGGAATTGTTTGCATTTGGTTCCAGTCTCTAATAATTCTTGGCCTGTAAATGCCTAACTCTAGTGTGTCTAGTTTGGGTCTTTTGAGGTAGAAGTTGTCTGAAAGTTGAATGATTTCAATGCTGTCTAATTCATAAACGGCTGGCTTCAACTCGAACACATTTTCCTTATCAAAGTCTAGTTTGTCACGGTCTATTAGTAGCTGAAGCGTTTCATAACCAATGGATGAAATCTGCAATGTATCTCCGTTTTCTACTTCGAACCTAAACTTACCTTCTCCTGAAGCTCCCATGCCTTGAGACTTATTGGATAGCAATACGCTAGCATAAGGTACAGCAAAGCCAGTCTTGGCGTCTACAATTTTTCCGCGCAAAAGTTCTTCTTGGCCAATGGCCGAAAAGCAGCAAGTAATGAGTAAGAAAAGGGTAAGTACTAAGCGCATTTTAGTTTAGACAACTAAAATTGAAAAGAAGTGTACCCGAAAGAAAATGATTAACCCTTTTTAACCGAGTGTTACTTCTGGTTAGAAAGCACTTTGTTAAAGAAAACAGAGAGCCAAATCACTCCAACTGTAAGTGCTAAAAAGTAGAAATAGTAGCTATTCACTTGAAAGTCTAAGCTAGGCGATGGGATGCTTATTTGTTGTTCTTTTATGGTCTCTACTAAGCCTAGATCAACTCCACCTCCAACGAAAATCAGAATAAGCGGAATGAGCATTAAGACACCAAAAGCGATTTTCAAGGCTAACGGTGTTTTGATAGAACGAGTTTGTTCAAAAGCTTGAGCCTTTTCCAGAATCATGCGGTTGAAGCTCATAGAAGGCTCTTCCAACCCTTCGTTCTGAAGTAGCTGTTTTAATTCTTTATCTGATAGCTCAAATTTGCTCATAACAACGATCGCACTTCCGTTTCCAACAATTTCTCAAGTTCAATCAAAAGCCTTTTTCTAGCTCTGTGCAATCTAACTTTTACGTTAGATAATTCCCAATTAGTAATCTCGCAGATCTCTGCTAAGGAGTTTTCGTTGAGGTAGAACAAGGTAATAACCACCTGATCTTCTTCTACGAGTTGCTCTAAAGCTTGTTTAATATAACTGCTCCTTTCGTCTCTTTGTAGGTTTCTCCACTCCATTCCCGATTCAGAAAAGGCCGATGAAGATTCCACAGAATGACTATCAATATCTTGTATATCGAGCTGTTTTTTACGCAGTCTGGTCAATGCAGTATTGTACACTATGGTATAAAGCCAGGTTGAGAACTTAGATTTTCCTTCAAACTGACCAATGTTTTTGTAAGCCTTAACAAAGGCATCTTGCGCTACTTCTTCCGCATCTTCCCTGTTTTTCATCAGCTTGAGCGCCAGTGTAAAAGCCATGGCTTTGTACTCATCAATTAGGGCATTGAATGCAACCATATCGCCTTGTTTTACTTTAGCGATAATCAATTCCATTGCATACCGTTCATTGTGGCCTTTCATTTTTCTGGTTTGACTACAGGCTAATATTTTAGGTTACAGTTCAAGTTACATTTTTTAATAGTTACCGGGCTGAAGAATTTTTTTGGCTAATTTTTAAAATGGGTGTAACCTGATTCTACTGTTCGACATCAAAGCTTGTAGAACTTAAAATTGAAAAATCATGGACGGAGGTTTAGTTACTGCTTTATTCTTTGTGTTCTCAATAGGAGGAACAGTTGGTCTTGTTTACTACTATTATCACACTAGACATAAAGAAAGAATGATGCTTATTGAAAAAGGGGCAGATGCCAAGCTCTTTCAAACGGAGCCCAAAAAGAAGAATTACTTTTTTACCGTAGTACTGGGTATCGTATTCATATCTATTGGCACAGGCATAATTCTCGGGTTTGCCCTATCTAGTCTAGTTCATGAATGGGGATGGTCTAGGCATTCAGGAGATCCATTGCCTTATTTTGTAAGTATTTTCCTTACGATTGGCGCAGGTTTTATTGCTTCATTCTTCGCTAGCAAGAAGTTGAATAACTAGGGCAGCTTAAGGGTCAAAAAAAATCCCTGATCTTCAGATCAGGGATTTTTTTCTTTATGGGCTAAAAATTCTTAGCCTTCCTCTGCCACTACTTCCTTTACATCATTAGGAAGCATCTGTTTCAGCAGGTTTTCAATTCCATTTTTTAGAGTTACTGTAGACGCTGGGCAGCCACTACATGAACCTTGGAGACTAACGGTTACAATGCCTTCATTGAAAGAGGAGAAACCTATGGCTCCACCATCTTGCTCAACAGCTGGCCTGATGTATTCGTCCAAAATTCCTTTAATCTTCTTCACTACTTCAGAATCGTTTTCGTCAAATAGTGGATCTTTATCTAGTTCTTCAAGAAGTAAAGGCTTCTCATTTTCTAAATAAGGTTTGATTACCGACTTAACCTCATCCTGAATTTCTTGCCATTCTACCTCTTCCTTCTTTGTTACGGTAATGAAGTTGCTCATGTAAAAAACACGATCAACATAAGGTAGTTTAAATAATTCCTGAGCTAGGGGAGACTGATCGGCTGCTTCTACATTAGGGTAATCAAAACTAACACCGTCTTGTAGTAGCATAAAATTAACCACAAACTTCATTGAGTTTGGGTTCGGATTGGCCTCCATGTAAATATTAACAGGTCTCATAACTATTCTCTTTTGCGCTGTATTAACCGCAAAGGTACAAGATTAGTTCTTAGGCATCTTGTAATTCTCCTTCTGTTTTAGCCACAATGGTAGAAACAGATGCATCGCCTGTTACATTTACCACTGTTCTAAGCATATCTAATGGCCTATCTACAGGGAAAAGAATAGCAACCCAAGCAGGGTTAAGCCCTACAGACTGAAGTACAAGAATCATCATAATTAAGCCCGCACTTGGTACAGCAGCAGAACCTATAGACGCCAAAGTGGCGGTAAGCACAATAGTTAATTGTTGAATTGCAGTGAGTTCTACCATGTGCATTTGTGCTAAGAATACAACCGCTACTGCCTGATAAAGGCTGGTGCCGTCCATATTTACGGTTGCTCCAACAGGTAAAACAAAGCTGGCTACTTTTTTAGAAACACCCATGTTTTCTTCAACACACTCCATAGTTACAGGAAGCGTTGCAGCACTAGAGCTGGTTGAAAATGCCATTAACTGAGCAGGGCCCATTTTCTTAAAGAAGGCTCTGTAATTAATGTTAGTGAATAGCTTGATAATTACTGGGTAGAACACAAAAATTAAGAAGAGTAAACCCAGAACAAGTGTTCCTGAATAACTGGCAAGTCCTTTGAAAACCTCAATTACTTCAGCAGGTGTATCTGCCATTTTTGCTATGATACCGGCTAAAAGGGCAAATACAAAGAAAGGAGCTGCTTTCATTACCAAATCCACCATTTTGAGGAATACCTCATTGGTGCCATTTACAAAGTCGGCAAGGCCTTTAACTTTTTCATCAGGTATCATGGCCATAGTAATGCCGAAGAATATAGCGAAGAATATGACCTGAAGCATGAGCTGCTGATTGGATAAGGAAAGAACAATGTTCTCTGGAACCATATCAACTATAAATTGAAGCGGACCAGCACCCTTATTCTTTTCGGCAACCTGCATTTTGGCATCAAGGTCAGCTTTGGTGGCCTCATCAAGTTCTAATTCACCAGCATCTATGGTATTATATTTTGGGTCGTTCAGAAGGTTTTTACCATCTAGAATCTCAACACCATCAGTAGCTTGTACCCATCTTTCGTATTGTAGTCTGTTTTTTATGCGCTGCTCTTCATCAATAAATTTACCTGGCTGAAGTACATTTACTAAGAGTAAGCCAAGCCCCACAGCGGTAACCGTAGTTACCATATAGAAGCCAAGCGTTTTACCTCCCATTCTGCCTAATTGCGACATGTCTTTAAGGCTAGAAACTCCACCAATAATGGAAAATAGTACTAGAGGAACCGCTATGTATTTTAGCATTCGGATAAAGATTTGTCCGAAAGGGTCTATCCAGTCTATTGTAAATTGATTCCAGCCTAAATAACTAGAGACAAATGCCCAGATCACACCGGCTACTAGGCCTAACATGATTTTAATGTGCAAAGGAAGCTTCTTCATGAATAGGAAAGAGGGTTATTAAAGTCGATTTGACCTGCTAATTAGCAAATAATCGGCAATAACCAAAGCTGACATAGCTTCTACGATGGGCACTGCTCGAGGAACCACACAAGGATCGTGACGACCTTTTCCGGAGACTGTCACCTTTTCGCCAGCTTCATTAATGCTTTCCTGATCTTGCATAATGGTAGCCACAGGTTTGAAAGCTACATTAAAATAAATGTCTTCTCCATTGCTAATGCCACCCTGAATACCACCAGAAAGGTTGGTTTTGGTCTTAATCTGCTCTTCTTCCTTATAAAAAGCATCGTTATGGTCAGAGCCATTTAACTTAACTCCTTCAAAACCACTTCCATATTCAAAGCCCTTAACTGCATTAATACTGAGCATGGCTTTGCCTAACTCTGCATGAAGTTTATCGAAAACTGGTTCGCCAAGGCCTGCTGGAGTGCCTTTAATTACTCCGGTAATTATTCCACCAATGGTGTCTCTGTTCTTTCTGGTTTCGTCAATCAGGGCAATCATCTGCTCTGCCATACTAGAGTCGGGGCATCTAACAATATTGTTTTCGGCCTCAGAGAGGTCTAATTCTGTATACGACTTCTCTAATTTTAATGACCCAACTTGAGAAACATAAGCTTCGCAAGAAATACCATAGTGTTTTAACAATAGTTTGGCAATGGCCCCTGCTGCTACACGAGCAACTGTTTCTCTGGCTGAAGAACGCCCTCCGCCTCTATAATCTCTAATGCCATATTTGGCCTGAAAAGTATAGTCAGCGTGAGATGGCCTGAACTTATCGGCTATGTGAGAGTAGTCTTTACTGCGCTGGTCTCCATTTCTGATAATGATGCTAATAGGTGTGCCTGTAGACTTGCCTTCAAAAACACCTGAAACAATTTCAAACTCATCTGCTTCCTTCCGCTGAGTAGTGATTTTGGACTGTCCTGGCTTTCTCCTGTCCAGTTCAGATTGAATAAAAGACTCATCTATTGCTAGGCCGGCTGGGCAACCATCTATGACTACTCCTAAAGCTACTCCGTGTGATTCACCGTAAGTATGAATCTTGAAAATATTACCGAAAGAACTCCCCATTATTTTCTTATAAACATAAACGCTGCGGCTCCTAAAAGAGCAGCAATTAACAGATTGGCAATTATCTGGGTAGCATTGCTTTTATCCAGACTTTGTAATTCGTTCGATGCAATATCTATGTTGTCATAGAAAGAGCCTAAATCTGTTGAAGAAATTGATACATTCTCTTTGCTTTCCCCTGTAACCCTCAGCTTCACCTCAGACTTTAATGTGTCGTAGTTTTCCGTTTCAGGATTAAAGAATATCCAGCTGAAATAATCTTTTAGGTCATACTCTCCTGGCTCGTTCGGAATACCGAAGTAGCTATATCTTTTAGAGCCTGTAACCCTGCCTGCGCCCCTGTTAATGTCTTGTGCAACGTTAGGAGGGTAAATATCCATCTCTTTTGTGTCTGGTATGCTTGGGTCAGGAATACCAGAAATATTTCCTTCGCCATAAATATTAAACTCATAAGAAAAGCTCTCTCCAGTTTCTACCGAGTTGGTGCTAATTTTTTCATCAAGCTCAAACTGACCAACAGCTACTTTGTCTTTCAGTGGGTGTGGTGGCAGGGCTTTAACCTTTACGGTTTTTTCTCGAGTGTTGAAGGTTTTGAAGTCTTCTTGCCTGTCTCTACCAAAGAATGAGGGCGATTTAGCCACTCTGTATTTAATCATTTCGAAGGGAACCGAAGGAAACACGACAGGCTCTAGGTTGAGAGGGTAATAAGTGGCCTGGTAAATTTTGTAGCGAGTGTAATTTTTGCCATTAAGTTCAACCCTTTCACCATAAATATTCTCAATGCTGAAGTTTTCTTCCCAGCAGTTTTCAGGTCTAAGATCTTTTAGAATAGTGGAAAGCTGCTTGCCAGCCTCATGGAACTGTAGAGGCGCTCTATTGGCATCTGCCACATAGAAAGCAAAGGTTGTTGTAAAGCCTTCGCCCACATAAACTTCATCTTTGTCGGTAGTTAGGGCCAGAAAGGCGTCTTCCTTAACATCCATAAACTCCGATTCTGTGTTATTCCTGTTTCTGCCGAACAAGTCATCGAACGGATCGTACCTGCGCCTGTTGTTCTGTCTTCTTTCTACAGGAGGCGTAACCTTAATGGTTTTGCCTTGAGAGCTCACTTCTGTGCCATTTACTTCAAGCGAAAAAGGCTCTAGTGTATAGGTGCCTTCCTCCAGCGGCATGTAGCGCTGAGTAATGCTTTGCGAAGATGATATCTCACCATTTACAATATTTGTTTTGCTCGAAGAAGAAGTACCTCGCTTTGCAAATCCATCGATATTAGGAAAATCAGTATAGTTCTTAATTGCTGCATTATTTACGGTGACAGTAATGGTAAAGAACTCATTCATGCCTACTTCGTTAGGCCCCAGTTGTACCGAAATTTCCTGAGCAAATGCTGCTTTGGAAAGGCAGAAGATTGAGGCAAGAACAGATAAAAAAACGCCAAAATTTCTCATAATTTTTTCTTATATTCGTTTCCCTTTCAGGAAATAGGTCTTCAAAGATAAACTCATTTTTGAAAGCATATAACCTGAATTATTTATCCTACGTATGGGTAGGTACGACCTAAACAAAAAGTAGATTCATAACCCTAAAACGTTCTTAACATGCTGGAGTATTTCAAGACTATTCTCGCCAAGGTAAGCTTTGATGGCCGCCTTTTCGAAAAAGAGTTGAGAAAAGCGATTAAGTCACTCATTAAAGATGAGTTACAAGAGCTGAAAAACTGGTGTAATGCCAAGTTTGGGCATGTATACGGCCCAATAATCGAAAAACAGTTCGTATTAGCACAATAATTTTTAAAAAAGACCCAGCCCATCCTAACCGATGGGCTTAAATGTTTTTGAGGAATTCTAGGTTGCGTTCTAGGCCTTTAAGCTTGGTTCTTTTTACTGCCGATTTACGAAATGCTTTGCCAAAAATCTCTTCTGTTAAATCTTGCCAATTATTGTTAAGGAGCTCTAAAAGTTCTTTGGGCGGTAAAAAAACCTCTTCTTGATGCGGTTTTGAGAACCGATTCCAAGGGCAAACATCTTGGCAAATGTCGCAACCAAAAGCCCAGTTTTCCATCTTTCCTTTAAACTCCTCAGGTATTCCTTCTTTTAATTCTATGGTGAGGTAAGAAATGCACTTACTAGCATCCACCTCATAAGGTGTTATGGCATCAGTTGGGCAAGCATCTACGCAACGTGTGCATGTTCCACAATAATCTTTTATAGGGCCATCGGCCTCTAATTCTAAATCAATAATAAGCTCGGCCAAAAAGAAGAAGCTGCCCTGATTTTTGGTTATAAGTAGTGTGTTTTTGCCCGTCCACCCCAATCCAGATTTCTCGGCCCATTGTCTTTCCATTACAGGTGCAGAGTCTACAAAAACTCTCCCTTGAATCTCACCTATTTCTTTCTGTAAGTCTAAAAGCAGCGTTTTGAGTTTGTCTTTTATTACAAAGTGGTAGTCTTTGCCGTAGGCATATTTGGCTATTTTGCTCTGATTTGGGTACGTTTTGGCTAGGTCGGTTTCAGGATAGTAATTGTACAGAAGTGAAACCACAGACTTTGCTCCTGGTACTAGCTTGGTGGGGTCTAGGCGTTTGTCGAAGTGGTTTTCCATATAGCTCATTTTTCCATGAGCACCCTTTTTAAGCCAGCTTTCTAGGCGAGGAGCTTCCTCTTCTAGGAATTCTGCTTTGGAAATACCACAAAAATCGAAGCCATGGTTTTTGGCCATTTGCTTTAGCAACTGGGTGTTTTTAGAAACCGATGGATTCATGGGGCTAAACTAGCGCCTTTTTCCGTTTTCTAATATTAATGTCGTCTCCCACTTTTAGCCAGCCATCAGTTTCTGGTATAAAGTTCTCACCGAAAAGTATCTTGTTTCCAGTTTTTCTATAGCTGGCTAGAGTTTTAAGCGGTTCAGCTCCTTTTTCTGCTGTTTGCTGGTTTATGGTTGTCATTACACAGCGGGCGCATGGTTTTACACCGAATAACTTTAGCGCACCAATCTCAATTTGAGCTAAAGCATCTTCTTCATGCGCTTCAAGACCTTGCAGTACTAGATTTGGCCGAAAACGATCCATAGGAATCTCCGTTTCTAGCTTACTATTCAATAAGTCTAGAGACTCTTGGCTAATAGCCAAAATTGGATATCCGTCTGCAAAACTGACTACATCATCCTTAGCTGGAGCGTATCGCTGATCTGCAATGCGCTGGCTATCGTCATGCATGTAAACCAGTTGAACGGTTTTGCCAAGAAACTCCGAAAACCATTGGTTCACTTTCATATCCAAAGGTTTTGCTTCGCACTCATCGTCCCAAATGGTTACTTTCATGGGAGAGGAACTGGGTTCAGACATCTCAAAACCCAAGGTGCTCAAGGTGCCGCTTCTGTCTTCAACAAAAATTAGATTGTCCTTAATAGAAGGTTGAAGGAGAGCGAGTTTCGGGTTTTCTCTTTGGCTTACAAATCGACCATTCTCGTCAATAAGCATCCATCTTCTGTCATACTGCAGGCCTCTTCTTTCAACTTTTGACTGAACAAGTTCAATACCCCCTAATGACTTAATGGGGTATATGTGTAAGCTTTTTATTGTAACCATGCGCTAAGATAATATTAAATCATCGGCCCACTCACCAAGGTCTGCTTCGGTATCGATGTCGTTGAGTGTAACTATCTTTTCATAACTCATGCCGAGTCTCTCAAAATCCTTCTCAGTTTCTGAACAAACAGATTCGGTACTCCATTCTTTGTTATGAAAAGCTTCTGTACATGGTTGGGAAAGCCCGAGCAAGTAATAACCACCATCTTCAGATGGTCCAATAACAGCATCTGTTTTATCTAGAGTATGGAAGGCTGTCATGATAATTTCCGTGGTCAGATCGTAGCAGTCGCTACCAATGATGCAGACTTGCTGATAGCCTTCTTCAAAAGCACGGTTAAAAGCATCTTCCATTTTTTCACCCAGATGACCTTCTGCCTGAACATTCTTCTCGAAGCCCTTATTGGGCCATAAGTCTTCCCTATCTACAAACTGATCGTAATAAACTACTTTGTCGAAAGGCAGCGGTTCAGTGGCATCTCTCGTCTTTTCTAATAAACGCTTGTATATCGCTAAAGCAGACTCTTCTCCAACAGTTGCAGCCAATCGTGTTTTGGCTCTTCCTAGCTTCGGATTTTTTACGAATATGATGAGTAACTTCTTTTTCATTTAGTAAACAGCAGTGCCCTTTTTCAACAAGGGGGCAAAGCTTTTGTTATAGGTGTGTACTTTTTCAGTGGCTTGGCCTTCGGGGTCAATCAACAGCAGCTCATTGTTGGCCCATCCTAGAATGCCTTCTTGCATATCATAGACCTCAAATCCCATATCGCTCAGTTGCTTGGCCACCCTATTACTTCTTACACCAATAGTGCAGTAAATTAAAATAGGTTCATTTTTATTGAGCTTATGAACCAAGCTTTCTTCATAAAGTATTGAGCCTTTCAGGTGGCTAACAGCAAACTCATCTTGAGCCCTAGCATCAATTAACACATAGCTTTTTTTCTGAATCATTTGCTGTGCTTCTTGAGTGTCGATGCGTTTTACATCTGAATCCCAAAAGCTATAAACTCCATTACGGAAGACATATACTCCAAAGGCTATAAACAGAAGGGTGAGACCAGTAGCTATCAAAAACACTCTTTTTTTAGACACATACGCAAAGTAGCCAAAGTGCGGATTAGAACATAATAGACAAGAGTGGTGAAATTTCGATAGCTGGTGAATAAATCACTATTTTCGAGCAACAGCAATATGAAAAGAAGGAAGCTCAGCACAGAAGAATTGGTAGAAGGTATCCGCTCAGGAAATAGAGTGATTTTGAGTCGTGCTATTACGCTGATTGAAAGTAATAGAGAAGAAGACCAGAAGCAGGCGGAAGACTTACTTCAGGCCATCTTGCCAGATACAGGTAAATCATTCCGTCTAGGAATTACAGGTGTACCAGGCGTTGGAAAGAGTACCTTTATAGAGTCTTTCGGAACGCTTTTGACGGAAAAGGGAAAGAAATTGGCTGTGCTTACCATAGACCCTAGTTCTCAGCGAACCAAAGGAAGTATTTTGGGTGATAAGACGCGAATGGAAGAGCTGGCGCGAAATCCGAATGCCTTTATTCGGCCTTCTGCATCTGGTTCTACTTTGGGAGGTGTAAGCGGAAAAACCAGAGAAGTGATGCTACTTTGCGAAGCTGCGGGTTTCGACTTTATTATTATTGAAACGGTGGGAGTAGGGCAATCGGAAACCCACGTGCATGGCATGGTAGATTTCTTCTTGCTGCTGATGTTGGCAGGTGCAGGAGATGAGCTTCAGGGCATAAAAAAGGGCATTATGGAAATGGCCGATTCTGTAGTTATCAATAAAGCCGATGGAGATAATCTGAAGCAAGCGAAACGGGCTAAAGCTGAATATCAGAACGCACTGCATCTTTTTCCTGCAAATCCTAGCGGTTGGATCCCTCAAGTGAAAACTTGTTCGGCATTAGATAAATCTGGTTTGGAAGAAGTTTTTGAAATGCTCACGAAGTTTCAGACTCAAGTGGTAGGGAATGGCTTTTTCGATAAAAATAGAGCTAATCAGCAAGTGAGCTGGTTCAAAGAAAACTTGAATGAGTTGTTGAAAATATCTTTCTTCAAAAAGCCTGAAGTTCAGCAGCGCTATCAAGAAAAGCTTCAAGAAGTTCAGTCTGGTAAAACCCCAGCTTTGAATGCTGCATATGATGTGTTAAATGCTTTTTGAATTTCTCTTGGCTTTTCAGCCTTGATTTCCGTCTGATCTTCAGTACTGACGGAAACCCATCAGTATCGAAAGTCAGGTGGGAAGGTCGTATGTTAGCCTCAAATTTTAAGCTTGAGATTGTTCTGGATATCCTCGCTAAGAGATAAAAATAAACCCCAACCAATTCGGCCGGGGTTTAATCGATATTTAAGGTTTGGGTCTTGCCCCAAAACCTTTATTCTCCTTTTCTAACACTAGAAGCTCCAGATGTGTCTGCATTTACTGAAGCTCCACCTCTATACCTGATGCTTGAAGCTCCACTGGCGTGAACATCTAGTTTTCCGGTTACATATACGTTAGCAGATCCTGCACCACTTACTCTAATGTCTGCATTAACTGACTCTAAATCGTAAGCTCGGTATGTAGTAGCGCCAGATGTTTTTACTACCTGCTCCTTAGCAACACCCTCTAAGCTGATTACGCACGCACCGGAAGATTCGAGATAAAGCTCTTCAACTTCCATTTCTAAGTTTATTACTGTAGCGCCAGATATTTCTAGATCTAACTTTTTTCCCTTAAGGGCATCTCTGGTATTTAGAACTACAGCGCCACTAGCATTTATTCTGTCTAAAGATTTAACAGTTAAGTAGGCTTTTGGGCTGTCTCTCATTCTTTTGGTATCGCGAGAGTCTCTAATTCTGATCACCAAAGTGCCACCTCTTACTTCAGTAACAATGTCATCCATATATCTGTCTTCAGCCTCTATTTCTAAAGACTCAGTACTTCCAACACTAATTTCTACCTTAAAGGCACTGCTTACAGAAAGTGCGCTGAAGTTGCTTACATCACGTTTCTCTCTACTTTGGCTGAAAGCAAGCTGACCGAAAGTCAATAGACCTGCAATCATTAATATGCCCATCAAACGTCTTTCCATTAATTTTTTCATCATTTTAAACTTAAATTCTGAACTAAAGATAGGAGTTGCTCCCGAAGGTTGCATCGTAGCCGATAAATTCTTCAAGAGTTAACGCAATTGGAATCATTTTAAAGAACAGGTCATTGAAGTGACAATGAAACTAAACCTGTTTCGATTTATTTAGTGTAATAACCTCTGTATGCAACACGTAGTGATAATCGGAAATGGAATTGCAGGCATAACCACTGCCCGACACCTCAGAAAACTGAGTGACGATCGGATAACCGTGATTTCTGCCGAAACCGACCATTTCTTCTCCAGAACAGCCCTAATGTACATTTACATGGGGCACATGAAATATGAGCATACCAAGCCTTATGAAGACTGGTTTTGGGAGAAAAACAGAATCGAACTGAAAAGAGCCTATGTTTCTGCGGTTGATACCGCTAAAAATGAGCTACAATTTCAGGATGGTTCATCTTTGAACTACGATAAGTTGGTGCTTGCAACAGGCTCTAAGCCGAATAAGTTTGGCTGGCCTGGCCAAGATTCTAAAGGTGTTCAGGGGCTATATAGCTATCAGGATTTGGAGCTGATGGAAGCCAATACCAAAGATATTCAGCGGGCAGTGATAGTTGGTGGTGGACTTATAGGCATTGAAATGGCTGAAATGCTGCTGTCGCGAAATATTCCGGTTACGTTTTTGGTTCGTGAAAAAAGCTTCTGGAGTAATGTGTTGCCTAAGGAAGAATCAGAAATGATTAACCGGCATGCATTGGAGCACCATGTAGATTTAAGGTTAGGTACTGAACTCGATGAAATTGTAGCCGATGAACAGGGTAGAGTTAAGGCGGTGACAACAAAAAGTGGCGAGACTATAACCTGTCAGTTTGTAGGCTTAACCGCTGGCGTTTCTCCGAATGTAGGTTTTATCAAGAACTCAGAAATAGAGCTAAACCGAGGAGTTTTGGTCGATGAATTTCTTCGAACCAATATAGAAAATGTATATGCCGCTGGAGATTGTGCTGAGTTCCGTGAACCGAATGGTGAACGAAAACCAATAGAGCAGGTCTGGTATACAGGCCGAATGATGGGAGAAGTTTTAGGCCGAACATTGGCTGGGAAACAAACTGCATACAAGCCAGGGAATTGGTTCAATTCTGCTAAGTTCTTTGATATTGAATATCAAACATACGGTTGGGTTTGGCCTGAAAAGAAAGACGATGAATCTGATTTTTATTGGGAACATGAGTCTGGTAAAATTTGTCTTAGGCTTCGCTGGAAGTCAGACTCAGGCAAGCTTACTGGGGTGAATAACTTTGGCTTCCGACTCAGACACCATGCCTTCGATAAGTGGTTCAAAGAAGAGAGGTCAGTTGAGTATGTGCTAGAACACCTGCGTGATGCCAACTTCAACCCAGAGTTTTATAAACAGCACGAGCAAGAAATTATCAATCAGTTTAATTCCGAAAACGGAACACAGCTAAAGCTGAAGAAAAAGAGCTGGCAACGAATTTTAGATTTTGTCTCATAAAGCAAACAATATGTCTCAAGCAGACCCAAGTTTATCAATATCCAATCCGCACCCTGATAAAACAGATGCCATTCAGAAGGCAGGATTAGCTTTAGCAGGGCTAGGATTACTCACCTTTTTTCTAGCATGGGGCAATGTGCCTATTCCAAAAGCGCTTGGTTTAGCCGTGGCGCTAGGCGGAATTATTATAGGAACTACTATTTACTCGTGGAGGCTCTATAAGAACGAGCCGGAAGGTATCAAGAACAATGGGGTGATGTTTAAAAGCTTGACCAGCAGAGGAGTAATTGGCTGGACAGTAGGTGTAATTCTTACAGCTTTCTATGTGCTCTTATATTGGTTTCCTGAATATTTGGGATATAAAGAGAGTGGCGCTAATGAAGGGTTTGTTGCTCTATTCGATCCACTGAGTCAATTTTTCAAAGGCAAACCAGCTTCGCAATGGTTTATGTATGGAACCCTGTACACATTAGCTATTCTGTCTCTGGGAATAAAATTTTTACTTAAATACAGAGGCAATAGTTATCAGATCAAGAGAACCTTAGTGGTTATTGCCGCACAACTGTTTTTGGCCTACCTAATTCCAGAAATACTGGCCGGACTTAATTACAATGATGCTACTAATGCCCAAGGTGAATACCTTGGCTATTACGATACAGACATCAAAAACACGTGGCCCTTAGACTATGACTACTTTTATGACTGGCACTTAGATGCCATGCAAGAAGAGGCCTATCAACCTGTAGGTATTTTATATCTGATTATAGGCATTGCTATGTTTTTGGTCTTTACGCCAATTCTTACCTACTATTTGGGTAAGCGTTGGTACTGTTCTTGGGTTTGCGGTTGCGGAGGTTTGGCCGAAACTGCGGGTGATCCTTTCCGACATTTGTCCTCTAAAAAGCTCAGTGCCTGGAAATTGGAAAGGTGGTTAATTCACAGTGTTATGATTTTTGTTTTTGTGATGACAGCCGCTACTATTTATGGCTATTTCTTGAATACAGGTGAAGTCTTTGGATTAAACATTTATAACAATTTTCAGAAGCCATACGGATTTCTCATTGGTGCTACTTTTTCGGGAGTAATTGGTGTTGGCTTCTACCCAATGTTAGGTTCTAGAGTATGGTGTAGGTTTGGTTGCCCAATGGCTGGCTACATGGGTATTATTCAACGATTCAAGTCGAAATTTCGAATTACTACCAATGGAGGGCAATGCATCTCTTGCGGAAACTGTTCAACCTATTGCGAGCAAGGTATTGATGTGCGTTGGTATGCCCAGAGAGGTCAGAATATTGTTCGTGCTTCTTGTGTGGGTTGTGGCATTTGCTCGGCCGTATGTCCAAGAGGCGTATTGAAGCTGGAAAATGGCCCTGATGAAAGCAGAACTGAAGCTCCAGCTATTATAGTGGGCAATGAAAGCATTGAAGTAGCGAAATAAGAGAGTCTTCCTATTCTAACTAGTCTAGGTGAAGATTAAGGAAAAGAGCTGTATTTGTTGATATGCCATCAATAAATACAGCTCTTGTTGTTGACTAACCTTTAGGTTAGACCTTAATAAGGGGTAATCAGCTCGTGTTTATAGTTGAACTCAAATTTTCCAACGTTCGGAATATCGAAGGTTATAGTATAGAAAGAGGCTTCTTCAGTCCGCTCAAAGAACATGCGGCCTTCAATGTATTCGTTAGAGCCTACAGTGGTTCTTCTTATCGGGGCTTCCTCCCAATATAGCCTTGTGTTTTTGATGCTCTCCAAATAAGCTTCTTGCCTGTCCATATCAGCTAGCCTATTTTGTCTATCCCACTCTCGTTGATTGTAGTTAGCATCGGCTTGCTGTCGCGAAATATTGGGGTCACTTTCTTCAATAACAGTAGCAACCAAGTCTGAGGTAGTCGCCACTGCGTTTGAAATAGACTGATTTGCTAGCCTGGCTCTTTCACGAGACTCACTTTTATCGAACTCTAAAAGCTTAGATTCTGGATCGAGAGGGTAGAGCGTTGAAATAACCGATTTCTCTGAATTTAGGGCAATAATTCTTGCCTGCATTGGGGAGAACTCGACTTCACTACCATCTAGGTTTTCGAAAAGCGCATCAAAAAGGAGTAAATCTCCATCGCTTTTGTAGAAACTTAAGGTCATGCTATAATCGCCTTGCGTTTGAGTTACGTATTTACGACCAGCCACCCATTTCCCTTGAGGTTCTTCAGAACTTAACCGGCTAATAGGCAATGGGGAGACACAAGAGCTTAGAAGAGTAAAGAATAGTGAGGCGTATAAAAGTTGTTTTTTCATGTTTTTGACGTTTGCTCATCGAAGGCAAAGTCAATGCCAGATTAAGTGTTCTCTTTGGCTAAATAAAAAAATAGTTTTGTCGCTACTCAGGCTTAAAAAAGATTGATGAAGGTGTCCTTATGCTTCTCCGGTATTCAAAACCTCTCTAATCTGCCCCAAGTGATGCTTCAGGTGAAAGACATAATCTTCCATAAAATGGCCTAAAGTGGTAGGTGCTCCTTCGGCAATAAGCTCCATAGCTGTTTTGTGGAGGTTGTGCTCCGTACGCTGCTTATCTCTTATGTCTGGAGCTGTATTATACATGATATTCGAAACCAGAATGTTCATTTGCCTCCAAGTAATGAGTAGGTCTTGCCAATCCATATTCTGATAATCGGCAGCTTCAACCCAGTCATTTTGAGCGTATGGAGTTACGATTAAGTCGTCTGAGAACTGAGCACGGATAAAACGGCCATGATTGTTTGAGGCAGAGTCAATCAGGTGACCTAAAATCTCCTTGGCCGACCATTTATCTTGGGCAGGTTTTACTGCAGCATCTTTATCATCGACCATTAAAAACTCTTCAAAAGCCTGAAGAGTAATTTCACGAAGGTTATAGTCAGTTCTCATGCTGCAATGATAGTTAAAATACCCCTCTGCTGCGGATATCTCCCCTTAAAAAAAGGGTGATTTCAAAGCAAGATTTACTAACTCCAAGGAAGCGGTTGGGGCTTGCTTTAATTTGACGGTATGTTGCTAGGCCTTCCATCTGATCTTCGGTACTTATGGGACTTTCCGTCAGTACCGAAGGTCAGACGGAAAAGTAGACTGTTAACCTAAAAAATGTCCATGTAAACTCAAGTTTCCATACCATTTCACAGATTACCTTTGACAAACTTAAGTTCATGACAGCAACAAAGGCCAAAGCTTATTCTGTACTCTTAATAAAAGTCTGTCAAAGATTGGGGCAATAAAAGGCCGTCAGTCTTTTACGGACTGACAGCCTTACTATTCTAAAGGCATTGGGGTCAAAACTCCATTGGTACCTCAATGGCTAGTACTTCAGCATAAGACTTGGCTTTTACTTCAAAGCTCTCTGTTTCAGAAACACCTACCGCATCGCGAGTGGTTAGGGCTTCACCAGCCACTACCATATCGCCATTGAGTACAAAGAAATAGACTCCGTTTCCTGGCTTTTTAACATCGTAGTTCAGTTTGGTTCCAGCATCTAAATTGGCCAGACTGAAAAAAGCATCTTGATTGATCCACAAAGCATCGCCCCCTTCTGGAGATACTACCGTCTGAAACTTGTTCATTCGGTCTTCTACTTCGTAAGTTTTTTGCTCATATCTCGGCTCAATATTCTTCTCTTTCGGGAAAACCCAAATTTGGAGAAAGTGCACCTCTTCGTCTTTGTTATGATTGTACTCCGAGTGGCTAATTCCAGAACCTGCCGACATGATTTGTACATCGCCTTGACGAATCACTTTATGTCTTCCCGTGCTGTCTTTGTGCTCTAAATCTCCTTGTAGCGGAATAGACACAATTTCCATGTTCTCATGTGGGTGAGTGCCAAAGCCCATTCCTTTGGCCACCTCATCATCATTTAATACCCTTAATGCGCCAAAGTGAACGCGCTCAGGGTTATGATAGTTAGCAAAACTAAAGGTGTGACGGCTTTTCAACCATCCGTGGTTGGCATAACCGCGACTATCAGATTTATGTACTACAGTTTTCATTTTGAATCCTTTCTTTTATTTCTATGTATGTACATGTATTAAACTCATTAGTTTGAAATTCGGTTCAATTACCTTCTAAAAATCAACCTAAATTTTCCGCTGATAAAATTAGTACTAATATCCTCCTTTTTTGACGACAATTCTGGTATAGCCAACTTGTCTATGGAATTGAAAAGATTCATTCAAAATAGCACTCTTACTCTCAATGAGAGGTTTTGCGTTTTAGCCTCTCTACATTGTTTTGCTGAGTTTAAGAGCCCCATCTCGACTCTTCCCCCGTAGGAGGAAGACAGTGCCAAGTGCAGGAAAGAACAATTTTGTCTGATTCTTGCAGCAATTGCGCCCCTCTCTACCGAGGTTTTGGGAGGGGAGCGGAAAAGGGTAGAACTCAGCACAATCCGATTTGACGAAATGTTCTTCAGCCGACATCAAATCAAGCAATCATTTAAAGATGGAACTTAGCTTCAACTCTTTAGCTTTCTACAAGACTATATTTTTTAGCTTTGCGCTTTGTTTTGAAGAGAGAGAAACCAGAAATCAGAGTAATTATTCCCGCTTTCAATGAAGAAAGATCGGTAGCTCATGTTGTTAAGGATATTCCTTCAGAATGGGTGGAAGAGGTGATTGTGGTGAACAATGCTTCAACAGATAATACAGTGGAGGTTGCTCAACAAGCAGGGGCAAGGGTGCTCACCGAAATGATTCCTGGTTATGGTAATGCTTGTCTCAAAGGGATAGAATATATAACCAAAGAGCGTCCTACTACGGATATTGTGGTGTTTTTAGATGGTGATTATTCTGACTATCCACAACAGTTGCCAGAGGTGGTGAGCCCTATTATTGAAAGAGATTTCGACTTAGTAATTGGTTCCAGAGCTTTAGGCAGGAGAGAATCAGGCTCCATGACTGTTCCCCAAGTATTCGGTAACTGGCTGGCTACCACTTTGCTTAAATGGTTTTACGGTGTCAGGTTTACAGACTTAGGGCCTTTTCGAGCTATCAAGTATGACAAGCTGATGGAGATCGGGATGGTAGATCGAGATTACGGCTGGACTGTAGAGATGCAGCTTAAGGCTGCCAAGCATAAACTCAAGTGTACCGAAGTAGCTGTAAACTATAAGCGAAGAATTGGGGTTAGCAAAGTGTCTGGAACAGTGAAGGGCACGGTTATGGCCGGATATAAAATTTTATACACCATTTTTAAGTATCTATAATGTACTGGCTAGAACTACTAATTCTTACTTGCTACACAGGTGCGCTACTGTTCATTTTTCTTTACAGTATTTCGCAACTTTCTTTGGTGTATCAGTACCGAAAAGCATCTAGAAAGGGCTTAATTAAACAACCTGCCAAGGTTACAGAAGATTATAGATGTCCTATTGTTACGGTTCAGTTGCCCATTTATAACGAACTGTATGTAGTTGAACGATTAATCGATGCGGTGGCCAAACTCGAGTGGCCAGAAGATAAACTCGAAATTCAGGTACTTGATGACTCTAATGATGAAACTGTTGAGCTCGTTGCGGCTAAAGTAAATGAGTGGAAACAGAAGGGACTAGACATTCAACATGTAAGAAGGGAAGATAGAAAAGGCTTTAAGGCAGGTGCGCTTCAGTACGGAACAAGCATTGCCAAAGGGGAGTTCTTAGCTATTTTTGATGCTGACTTTGTGCCTCAGCCAGATTTCTTGAAAGGCAGCGTCCCACACTTCGATAGTGATGAAAAAATTGGAGTGGTTCAGACCCGTTGGGGCCACATCAACGAAAAATATTCAATGCTTACCAAGCTTCAGGCTTTTGGCTTAAATACTCATTTTAGAGTGGAGCAAAATGGTAGAGCACAAGGAGGTCACTTTCTCAACTTTAATGGTACTGCAGGTATTTGGAGAAAAACCTGCATCGCAGATGCTGGCGGATGGAAAGCTGATACACTAACCGAAGACCTTGATTTAAGCTACCGTGCTCAGCTCAATGGCTGGAAGATCTTCTACACCCCAGAAATTGTGGCACCTGCAGAATTGCCTGCGGCTATGGGCGCTATCAAATCACAACAATATCGCTGGACCAAAGGAGCTGCTGAAACCAGTAGAAAGCTCTTACCAAAAGTGTTGAAGGCACCGCTGCCATTGGGCACTAAGTTTCATGCTACTTTCCACTTGCTCAATTCGGCCGTTTTTATCTGTATCGTTATCACCGCTCTGTTAAGTGTACCAGTTTTATTCATCAGAAATCAGTCGGATAGCTGGGAATGGCTCATGAACATTTCCATGATGTTTTTGATGGGCTATGTCTTCTTAGTCATCTTTTATTGGAATGGTTTCAAAGATGATGAGCTCAGTTTTTGGCAGAATTTAAAGACGTTTGCTCCACAAATGTTTATGCTCCTTTCTGTGTTTTTGGGTCTATCGGTGCATAATGCGCTAGCGGTTTTTGAAGGGCTAATGGGTAAAAAGAGCCCCTTTGTCAGAACCCCGAAGTTTAACATCAAAGACAAGAAAGATAGCTGGAAAGGAAATATTTACTTCAGTAAAAAAATCAATCCTTTAACCGTAATTGAAGGCTTGTTGAGTCTCTATTTCTTTGCTGGTTTAGGGCTTGCATTTTACTTCAATGATTTTGCTCTGCTACCCTTTCATATTTTGTTGAGTTTAGGTTTCTTGCTTGTGTTCTACTATTCGGTACAACACACTCGCCATGCCTAAGCAAAACTATTGGCTGAATACGGCCTTCATTCTCAGCGCAGCACTTACCATTTACATTGGCTACTTTGTTCCTAGGGAATCCACGGTTCAACTCATTTCGGCCTTCACACTTTTCTTCGGAGCCATAGTTGTCATCTGTAAAAAACTAGATAATGGTGAAGAAGAGCTTGCCTATTACTGGGGCATGCTGCTTCGGGTTTTGCTTATTGCCTCGGTGCCTAAGCTTTCTGATGATATTTTCCGCTTTGTCTGGGATGGTCGTTTGCTTACTTCGCTGGAAGATCCATATAAGCACTTGCCCGCTTACTTTTTAGATCAGAATATTGAAGGCGTTGATCAGGCGCTTTTCGCAAAGCTCAACTCTAAGGAGTACTTCAGCGTTTATCCACCGCTTAATCAGGTGATTTTCTTCATCGGAGCTCTGTTTTCGCCCAATTCAATTATTTGGTCGACTGTTGTGATTCGCATCATCTTGCTGCTGTTTGAACTAGGTAATATTCGCCTCATTCAAAAACTTCTGGCTCATTATGGCTTGCCGCAGAAGTACGGATTAATCTATGCTTTGAATCCGCTGGTGATTTTAGAGTTGACTGGAAATCTGCATTTTGAAGCCATTGTCATTTTCTTCTTACTACAGGCGGTGTGGTATTTCGAACGAAATAGATTGAATTGGTCGGCTGTATTTTTCGGGCTTTCCGTAGCCACTAAATTCATTCCATTAATTGCTCTGCCTTTGTTGATCAGAAAGATTGGATTCAAAAAAACACTGATTTACGGCCTGATTGTAGTTGCTACGTTGGCTGTTACTTTTCTACCGATGATTAACACTGCTCATGCTTGGGCCATTTGGGAAAGCATGTCGCTTTACTTCCAGAAGTTTGAGTTTAATGGCAGCTTCTATTATTTGGCTAGGTGGTATGGGTTCGAAGCCTTCGGCCATAACATCATTGAACAGTCAGGGAAATGGATGATGGCGGCTACCTTCGTAAGCATCATAATCTACTCTTTAGCCGCTAAAAAGAGTGGTGATTGGCCAAGGCAAATGGTGTGGGTTTGGCTGCTGTACTTGCTGTTTGCCACTACCGTTCACCCGTGGTATGCTATTCCTTTATTGGCAGTCAGTGTATTCTCTAACGTGCGTTTTCCGTTTCTCTGGTCATACCTTATCTTCCTTACCTATATCAATTACTCGGGCGGAGAATATCAAGATCGGATTGATGTAGTAATGATTGAATATGGTATTCTCGCTGTATTTGTTTTACTCGAAATCTTTGGGGTAAGGCTCAACAAATGGTTGTTTAGTTTGCCTTCTCGAGAGTCTTAGTTCAGAGGTTAACGTCCCGTTATAGACTAAATGTAGGTAGCCAGTTTGTTTTTACATCAGTTCATAGCTGTGCCTTTAGGTACAGAAGAAAAGGGTGTTTTGTACCTAAAGGCACAAACGAAAGAGTTTGCTAGGAGATTTTACCAATATTCTGTCCCAATAGGGACTAAGGAATCGCTAGTGGTTAGTTTAATTCCAACCTATAGGTAATATGCTTCTTAGATGGTTCGGCACCTAAGCCTTTGTGAATGGCCAGCATTTTATCGTTAAAATCTCCTACCCATGAAAGTTCAATGTCTTTTACGTTGGTATTGTTAATGGTATGCTGAAAAGCACGATAGGTCAACACAGACTCCAGCCCCATGTTCTGGAATTTCGGCTTACTGCCCATTACTACCACTCTAACGCGAGTAATGAAATTCGTTTTTTTCAGGTAAAGGAAACGAAGCTTATTCCAAAGGTTGAGTTTGCCGTTGAACTTCTTGAAGATTTGATTCACATCAGGAAGACACATCACGAAGGCGGCAGGCTCATCGTTTACATAAGCGAATTGAATAACACCAGGGTCAACAATTGGCTTAATTTTTCTGAATGTCTCTATCACGTAATCCTTCTTGATAGGCGTGAAGTTTTCGAACTCTGCCCATGCCGAATTATAGATGTCCATAAAATCTTCAGCAAACTGATCGATTTTAGACGGATCGAATGGCTTTGTGGTCAGGTTTGGTCTACGTTTGATTACGTATTCTGCAATTTTTACAAACCTTGGGCTTAAACCTTTTTCAAGGTTAAACTCATTGGTTATTTGCTCCATCTTTACGTAAAAGCCATAGTCTTCAAACATCTTTTGGTAATAAGGATGGTTATAAGCCATTCCGTAAGATGGTTGAGTAAAACCTTCTACCAAAAGTCCCCAGTACTGATCGTTCTCTCCAAAGTTAATAGGGCCATCAACAGTAGTTACTTTTCTTTCTTTTAGCCACTCAACGGCCGTATCGAACATTAAGTTGGCTGCTGCTGAATCATCAATGCACTCAAAAAAGCCTATGCCTCCAATTCTCTTGTCGCCATAATTGGCCTTCTTTTCATTGATGAAAGCGGCTATTCTGCCAATAACTGAGCCTTGATCGTTTTTAAGAATCCAGCGAGTGGCTTCACCGTGTTGGTAGAAAGTGTTTTTGGAAGGATCGAAAACTGCGTCAATATCGGAATCCAGTGGACAAACCCACTCCGGATCGTTTTTGTATAGCGCCCTAGCTACGTCTAGAAATGCTTTTTCCTGATCCTTATTTTTGACTTCTGATATCTGCATAAAACCCAAATTCCGATGCTAGCAACAAAGAAATCCTTTATTTGTGATACTTGAAAATGGAAGCACCAATATTTAGCTCAAGAGCCCCTTCTTCTGAAGCTCATCAAAGATAATTCGGTCTACAAAAGAGACCAATGGTTTGTCTTTATAATTGAACCATCTTACTTCTTCAATTTCGGCTGCCGGTTGAATAGTCCCTGTATACTTGGCCCAATAGCAAGTCATTTGCACTTGAACGCCAAGAGGTTGACCATGAGCTTGCGCTTCAAAAGTACCGAAGTGCTCTAAAGAAGCTGGAAGAAGCGCTACAGAAAGTTCCTCATCTATCTCCCTCAACAGCGCTTCATCATCATTCTCTCCTGGTTCTCGCTTACCTCCAGGAATGTAAAATACATTCTTACCAATGGAGCGAGCTACCAAAATCTTTCCGTCAACTATTTCTATCCAGGCTAGCTTGTCAATTATTCGGCTCATTCCTCAATTAGTTTCTCAAGAATTTCCTGAGCTGCTTTGGCGATGACCGTTCCCGGACCGAAAACAAACGAAACCCCAGATTCAAAAAGGAAGTCATAGTCATTCGGAGGAATTACTCCACCAGCAATCACCATAATATCTTCTCTGCCAATTTTCTTAAGTTCTTCAATTAGCTGTGGGACTAAAGTCTTATGGCCTGCGGCTAAACTAGAGGCGCCTATAATATGCACATCGTTCTCAGCAGCTTGCATTGCCGCTTCGGCAGGAGTTTGAAAAAGTGGCCCTATGTCTACATCAAAGCCCATGTCGGCAAAGCTGGTAGCAATTACTTTGGCTCCTCTATCGTGCCCGTCCTGCCCCATTTTGGCCACCATGATTCTTGGTCTTCTGCCGTCTAATTCGGCAAACTTATCTGCCAAGTCTCTGGCCTTAATAAAGTCTTCGTTTTCTTTCACTTCACTCGAATATACACCCGAAATGGTTTGTGTTACAGCTTTATGTCGGCCGAATACTTTTTCCATGGCCATGGAGATTTCTCCAAGCGAAGCTCTTTTTCTGGCGGCCTCCACTGCTAACTCTAATAAGTTTCCTTCACCTGTCTCCGCACATTGGGTAATGGCTGAAAGTGCGGCTTCTACCTCATCAGAATTACGTTCTTTTCTCAATTTCTCGAGGCGGGCAATTTGAGATTTTAGAACTGCAGTATTGTCTACTTCAAGTAGTTCAATATCGGTTTTCTCATCTACCGCATATTTGTTTACACCCACAATGGTGTCTTTTCCAGAATCAATTCTGGCTTGCTTTCTAGCGGCAGCCTCTTCAATTCTCATCTTTGGAAGACCTTGCTCAATGGCTTTGGCCATTCCGCCCATTTCTTCTACTTCTTCAATCAGTGCCCAAGCTTTCTTCACTAGCTGATCTGTCAAATATTCAACATGGTAAGAGCCGCCCCAAGGGTCAATTACTCTTGTAATTCCAGTTTCCTTCTGCAAGTAGATTTGTGTGTTTCTAGCAATTCTTGCGGAGAAATCTGTCGGTAAAGCAATGGCTTCATCCAAAGCATTGGTGTGTAGCGATTGCGTATGGCCCATGGCTGCGGCTAAGGCTTCCACACAGGTTCTGGCTACGTTATTGAAAGGGTCTTGCTCCGTTAGCGACCAGCCAGAAGTTTGGCTATGCGTTCTCAAAGCCATAGACTTAGGATTTTTTGGGTTGAATTGCTTCACAATTTTTGCCCAAAGCAATCGGCCTGCTCTCATTTTGGCTATTTCCATGAAGTGATTCATGCCAACAGCCCAGAAAAATGAAAGTCTTGGAGCGAATTCGTCTACATCTAAGCCTGCCTCAATACCTGTTCTCAAATACTCAAGACCATCGGCCAAAGTATAAGCCAACTCTAAATCTGCAGTTGCTCCAGCTTCTTGCATGTGATAGCCAGAAATGCTGATAGAGTTGAATTTAGGCATGTTCTTGGAGGTGTATTCGAAAATATCTCCAATAATTCTCATAGAAGGCAGGGGAGGGTAGATGTAGGTATTCCTCACCATAAACTCCTTCAGAATATCATTCTGAATGGTGCCTGAAAGTTTGTCTTTACTCACGCCTTGTTCTTCGGCAGCCACAATGTAAAAGGCCATAATCGGAATTACCGCACCATTCATGGTCATGGAAACCGACATTTTATCTAGCGGAATTTGGTCGAAAAGGACTTCCATATCTAAAATGGAGTCGATGGCTACACCGGCTTTTCCTACATCGCCCACTACTCTTTGGTGGTCTGAATCGTAACCACGATGAGTGGCTAAATCGAAGGCTACAGAAAGTCCTTTCTGGCCAGCAGCGAGGTTTCTTCGGTAGAATGCGTTTGATTCTTCAGCTGTAGAAAAACCAGCATACTGGCGGATTGTCCAAGGTCTAACGGTATACATGGAGCTATATGGCCCTCTCAAATAGGGCGGAACCCCTGCTCCAAAGCCAAGGTGTTCAATGGACTTGAATTCAATGCCTTCTAAGCTCGAAGGAATGTCAATTCCTTCGGCAGACTTCCACACTTCAGTAGATTTAGCAGATTTTTGGGTTGGCTTAATGTTATTTAAATCCGGTCTCATTGGGCTTCACTTTTCAACTGTTCTACATCCGTTTTGCTCAATCCGCCATTGTCTTCAATTTTTTGTAGAAGAGTCAGTGCGTCATTATATAAAGTGTGAGTTAGCTCTTCTATATAGTAAGAGCCAGCGGCAGGATCTACCATTTTATTGAGGTAAGACTCTTCGCTCAGAATGGAAGAGATATTTCTGGCTATTCTTTCTGCCAGAGAATGCTTTTCTGGGAAGATGTTATAGAATGGCTGAACGATCAACCCGTCCGTTCCTCCTATTATGGCCGACATGGCTTGGGTAGTAGCATGCAGCATAAAACTATGTGGGTCGTCAATTTCTGCGGTCCAAGGGCCAGCTTGGCTAATGATTTGTACCGATGGCTCATTAATTCCGTAGGCTGAAATAACCGATTGGGCAAGCTTTCTCAGTGCTCTGTGTTTGGCAATTTCCAGAAAGAAATCGTTTGAAATTGTCTGTCTAAAAAAAGTGTTGCTGACACAATCTTCTACCTGAGCCCCATTGCTGGTTAGCTGATCTACCTTTTCAATGAGTTCAGCTAAAGTTAGCGCTAGTGATAGGGCTGTGTTTTCTTCTTTAACAACGGCAACCTCTAAAGACTTGAGCTTCCCTGTAGAAGCTAATCTAGAATGAGCAGTTGAAATGAAGCCTGAAACCTTCTCTATATCTACATCGGCCTTACTTAAGTATTGACTGTAAGAAGTTATGAAATCTGCTGTTTGAATTGCTTCTGACAAAACAAAAGACAGACTGCAGTAAGCAGGCTGGATATCTTTTAGCAGTAAGCCCCAGTCTGGTGCTGCAGAAAGCTGAAAGACTATTCCGGTTGCGCCATTTTCTAATGCACCCAAAGCCTTTTGGTTCGCTGCTTTGTCGTCTTCAACCACAATTGGCTGATAATTGACCCAGTAGCGATCGCCAAAAAGGGTGGGCTCATCACTGAAGCGGCTGTAATTAAATGGTTCGAAGTCAAGGTTTTCTGCCGTATAAAAAGGCCTGCCAGAGATTCCTTGGGTTTTCCACAATAACGACTCTACTGGTTGTCCGCGTAGGTCGCCTCGAAGTTTTTCCGTCCAATCTTCAGCAGTTTGTTTTTCAAATTCTTGAAATAATCCACTACTCATATATCACACTTTACTTGTGCGAAAATACGTTTTTTAAGCTAGCGGACTAAAATTTTCTGATGGGTGATTTTGTGGATAGGAATTGTACGATGACTATCTCAGTGTCAGTTATTAACAAAACGAAATGTGGATAACATGTGGATTAGTGGGGAAAACTATTTTCCGCCCAAAGCTCTAATCAGCTTTCCATTCTGTCTGTTTTTTTTCAATTTTGTTCCCCTTCAAAAGAAAATGAGGGTCATAAGTTTGAATTGTTGATGGTAAAAAGCGAAACTTCGGTATGGGATGATTGCCTCGATTTTATTCGAGGACAGGTTGGCGATCAGAGCTTTAGGACATGGTTTGAGCCTATAAGACCATTGAGTTTAAACCAAGAAACCCTTACTATTCAGGTTCCAAGTCAGTTTTTCTATGAATACTTAGAAGAGCATTATGTGCACTTGTTGAGGCAGTGTATACAAAATCAATTAGGACCTGGGGGTAAACTAGAGTATTCGGTTATTGTGGATAGTGGAAGTATGCAGAATCAGGCATACTCAGTGACTCTACCAAACCAGAGACAGCATAAAAACAATAGTTGGGATAATGCCAATGGTAAGCAAGAGGTGGTAAATCCATTCGAAATGCCTTCTTTGGATAAAAACTCAAGATATTCCAATCTTAACCCAAACTACAGTTTTGACAATTATATAGAAGGAGACTGTAACAGGCTAGCTCGATCGGCTGGTATTGCTGTGGCAGAAAAGCCGGGTATAACTTCCTTTAACCCATTGATGATATACGGTGGTGTTGGTTTGGGAAAAACCCACTTGGTGCAAGCCATAGGAAATAAGGTAAGTGAGGCTACTTCTGGAAACTTCGTTTTATATGTTTCTTCAGAAAAGTTCACCACGCAATTCACTGATGCTATTAAGAACAACAGTATTCAGAGTTTTACCAATTATTACCTGCAGGTAGATACTTTGATTATTGATGATGTGCAGTTCTTTTCTGGAAAGGAAAAAACGCAGGAGATGTTCTTCCATATCTTCAATCACTTACATCAGAACGGCAAGCAAATCATCATGTCTTCCGACAGAGCTCCTAGAGACTTGAAAGGATTGCAAGACAGATTGCTTTCTAGGTTTAAGTGGGGACTGACGGCTGACTTGCAAATGCCAGACTTCGAAACTAGAATGGCCATCATCATGCGTAAAATGCAGTCGGACGGAATCTATATTCCGGATGATGTAGTTGAGTATTTGGCTTATTCTGTAGATACCAATGTTCGTGAGCTAGAAGGTGTGTTAATTTCCTTAATTGCACATGCCACACTGAATAAGACAGACATTAATTTAGAGTTGGCCAAGCAGACGCTTAAGAATATTGTTCATGATATTGAGTCTGAAGTTGGCGTAGATTACATTCAGAAAACGGTAGGAGAGTACTTCCAGATTAGTGTTGAAGACCTAAAGGATAAGACCCGTAAGAAGGAAATTGTAATTGCCCGTCAGGTGGCCATGTATCTTTGTAAAGAATACACCAATCATTCATTAAAATCTATTGGTTACCACTTTGGAGGCAGGGACCACAGTACAGTCATTCATGCTGTGCAATCGGTGAGTGACATGATGGACATAGACCAGAAGTTTGGCCAGGCCATTGAGGAACTCAAGAAGAAGATGAAAATGAAAATGGTTTAAGACAAAAAAAGGGGCTCTTGAGCCCCTTCTTCGTTTTAAAAATCTCTTCGATTATTTCTCTAGAGATACTGATTGTATGAATTTCTTCCCTTTTGTAAACATGAGAACTGTATAGTCGCCCTTTTCTAATCTAGAAAGGTCGAATCTTTTCCTGTTTTCGGTAGATACTTTTTCATATGCCAACCTGTTTGAGTTGTTGTCAAAGATTGAAACCCAAACTTCTTCAGTGTTTTGGTCAGCAAAAGCTACGTTGAGCTTATCTCCTACAACATTAAGGGTTGGTTTTACAATAGTGACTTCATCTTTAGAATTAACTACTGCAGTGTTTAGCTCTAGCTTTACTGGAATGGCCGTGAAAGAATTTTTGTTCTCTATTTCTAAGGTGTATTCACCGTTCGGCATTTCCGACATATCTAGTCTTTTAGCATAGTTTTCACCACCTTTTACAGTTTCTCTATAGAAAACTCTACCGTTTCCGCTTTTAAGCGTGATATCTGTTTTTACCTCTCCATAACCAGTAGCCAATACTGCTATGGTTTTCGCTTCTACACTCTTTACCTTAACAGTTGGTCTCTCATTAGCTATGGCAATTGTTGAAATCATAACCATTACAATTGTCAACATTACTTTATTTATTGTCTTCATTTTGCTAATTGTTTTCAGTTTTAAACCAATTACGATTACAAAGGTATAGCGCTGAGCTGGGCTAGACTACTGCCAGATTGGTGTGTTTATGTTCTAAATTAACCTAATGAATGTTTTGAAATCAGGGTATTGTGATTTTAGCACATAAAAGAGTTAAATTAGCATATATTGCTTGAAGGGCTATTGAGTAATTTTGTATAGTTATTTAGGAAACGAGTACGTCTATGCCAAACAAACCATCTTTAGAACAGATTAACCCAGCTTTTGGGAGTAGCTTTTTGGTTCGGCAGTATAATCAGTCTTGTGAGAATACTTTGGCCAACTGGCATTTTCATCCAGAGGTTGAACTTATCTATGTGAAGGGAGGAACAGGAAAGCGTCATATTGGTAGGCACATGTCTTACTTCAATGATGGTGACTTGGTGTTAATGGGTGCGAACCTACCTCACTACGGTTTTACTGATAGACTTACAGGGAATAGCTCTGAAACGGTTGTTCAATTCAGGCAAGACTTTTTAGGAGATACATTCTTTGAAATACCTGAAATGAATGGCATAAAAAAGCTCTTGGAGCTTTCTAAAAAGGGATTGGCTTTTCATGGTGGCACCAAAGAAGAGGTAGGGAAAAAGATTGAGGATCTTGCTCATAAAGATCAGTTTGGTAGACTAATGGGACTTATTAACATCCTTCAGGAGCTTTATCTTTCGAAAGAATATACGGTGCTCAATGCAGATGGTGTGGCCATGACGGTAGATGCAAAGGATAATGACAGAATGAATGAAGTTTATGGTTATGTGAGAAAGCACTATAAAGAACATATTTCACTCGATGAAATTGCTGAAGAAGTAAACATGACGGTTCCTGCCTTCTGTAGATACTTCAAGAAGATTTCTAGAAAGACCTTTACCAAATTCGTGAATGAATATAGGGTGGTTCATGCCTCAAAACTCCTAGCCGAAACCTCTCTACAAATCACTGAAGTTAGTTTTGAGAGTGGTTTTAATAACTTCTCTCACTTTAATAAATCCTTTAAGGAGTTTACTGGCAAAAGCCCCTCGGCCTATAGAAAGGAGTTTAAGAATATAATTGTCGAAGGGTAGATTCTTAACCATATAAAAAAGCCTGACCATAATTTATGATCAGGGTTTTTTTGATTGCTATGACTTATTGAAACCTATAAGTCAATGTTCTCTGATTTCCACTGTTGTCGATTATCTCGAAGTAGATTCTGCCATAGTAGTTTTGAATATACTTGGCTACGGCTTCAGGGTCTTGTGCGCCTCTTCTATTGATGGCAAGAATTACATCCCCCTCATTAAGGTCTAATCTTCTCATAAAGCCTTTTTCTTTATCAATCTTTGAAACTACAACCCCCGTTCTGGCTCGTAAACTTTCTTTCTCTGAGGTGGTAAGCCTTCTTAATTCTGCTCCCAAATAATTAGAGAAGTAGAAATCTTCTTTAGATAGAGCGTCTGCACCAAGAATTTCAGTGTCGCCATATACATTTTCAAGCACCATGTCAGTCTCATACAGCTTTCCGCTTCTTTCGTACTGAACAGCAACTTTATCTCCAGGTGACTTAGCAGAGATAACCTCTTCAAAGCTAGATTTGCTGCCAACAGTCTTGTTGTCCACTTTTCTAATAATATCTCCAGATCTTAAGCCTGCATCATCGGCAGCACCGTCTCTTCTAATATTTTCGATCAGCACACCTTTTAAGTTTCTTGTGCCTACTCTGTCTGCTAAGTCTTCATCAATATCTAGCACTTCGGCACCAGTAAAGGCTTTCTGAACCACCTTATACTTTTTTAGGTCCTCAACAATCTTTACCACAATGTCTGATGGTACTGCAAACCCATAACCAGCGTAAGACCCAGTTCTAGAAATAATAGAAGTGTTGATGCCAATCAAGTCTCCATTAATATCTACTAAAGCACCACCAGAGTTACCTGGGTTAATGGCAGCATCAGTTTGAATGTATTGCTCAATTGGGAAGTTTTCTCGCACTGCATTAGCATCGCCACCTAGTGCACTTACAATACCTGCGGTGACAGTAGAGGTTAGGTTGAATGGATTACCCACTGCTAAAACCCAATCACCCACTTTTACTGAACTACTTCTAGCAATGTCTACAGCAGGAAGATTTTTAGCGTCAATTTTTAGAACAGCAATGTCCATATCAGGGTCGGTTCCAACTAAAACGGCTCTGTAGGTTCTTTTTTCATGCTGAACCTCAATTTCATCAGCTCCTTTAATAACATGGTTGTTGGTAATTATGTATCCGTCTTCGGAATAGATGACTCCCGAGCCACTACCTACTGCTACCTCACTAGATGTAGACTCTCTTCCGTAGAAGAAGTCCATGAATGAAGTGCTTCTTCTTCCGCGCTGAAGATTTTTAATATATACCACACTGTGTACACTCTTTTCTGCCGCGCTTCTGAAGTCTACCGGAAGTGCAGCCCTATCTGAGTATCTGGGCTCGTAATCCATAGTGTTATTACTTACCTGTTGGTAAGTGGGAACCTCACGAATTACTTCTGTTACCTCATTGGTCTGTATAATCTGTTGATACAGAAATGCTCCTCCTAAACCACTTAGGAAGGCAATCAGAATAATTTTGAAGTTATTTTTCATAATGTTTTTTCCTTTCTCTCGCTTCAATTCACAAAAAACATACAAGGCCAATGAAGCTGACATTTTGTAAGTTTTTTATGCCATAACAATCAAAAATACGCACCCGTCACTGTAAGGATTTCAGGTTGCTGTTAATTAAGGTTAAAGGAATAACCATCAGATAAGGGTTGGTGTTTGCTGGTTTTCAATCAGGTTTGGTACACTTTGAAAAAGGTCTAAATTTGCAGGGCTGCTAAAGTCTTTAGACCAAATGAAGGCAGCATAAAACTATAAGATAAAATTCTTCTCCTTGACTTCAGAGAAAAAACACATCGCCATATTGGGTTCAACTGGCTCCATTGGTACACAAGCCCTAGAGGTAATTAGCGCTCATAGAGATAAGTTTGAAGTTGAAGTACTGACGGCTGGAAATAATGCGGATTTACTGATTCAACAAGCGCAGGCTTTTAAGCCTAATGTGGTTGTTATTGGTAATGATGACCTTTATGATAAAGTTTTCAATGCCCTCGACTCTTTAGATATAAAGGTATATGCTGGTGCCAAAGCACTCTGTTCTGTAGTTCAGATGGAGTCGGTACACATGGTACTAACTGCCTTGGTGGGTTATGCTGGGCTAAAGCCTACTATTGCTGCTATTGAAGCTGGTAAGCACATTGCCTTAGCCAACAAAGAGACTTTGGTGGTGGCGGGTGATTTAATTACTCGCTTAGCACAACAGAAAGCGGTGAATATTTACCCAGTAGACTCTGAGCACTCGGCAATATTTCAGTGCCTAGTGGGCGAATTTCATAACCCGATTGAAAAAATTATCCTTACTGCATCTGGTGGCCCTTTTAGAGGGAAGACCAGAGAGGAATTGGCTAATGTTACTAAGGCTCAAGCACTCAAACACCCTAACTGGGAAATGGGAGCTAAGATCACTATCGATTCAGCAAGCTTAATGAACAAAGGTCTTGAGGTGATTGAAGCCAAGTGGCTTTTCGGCCTGAGGCATGATCAGATTGAGGTGATTGTGCATCCACAATCTATAATTCACTCATTGGTGCAGTTTGAAGATGGAAGCATGAAGGCTCAGATGGGTTTGCCAGATATGAAGCTGCCAATTCAATACGCCTTGGGTTATCCTGAGAGGTTGAAGTCTGATTTTCCAAGGTTCAACTTTTTAGATTATCCTGAGTTAACCTTTGAGCAGTCAGATACTAAAACCTTCAGAAATTTACAGTTGGCATTCGATGCCATGAATAAAGGTGGTAATATGCCTTGTATTCTCAATGCCGCCAATGAGGTAGCAGTTGAGAAGTTTTTAAATGACGAAATTGGCTTTTTGGAAATGTCTGACTTGATTGCAGAATGCATGCAAAAGGTATCTTTTATTGAAAAGCCTTCGTATGATGATTACGTCCTCTCGGACAAACAAACTAGAGAATTAGCAAAAGCATTTAATATTTAATGGAAACCATAGTTCAAGTAGCTCAGCTATTGCTGGCACTATCAATATTAGTAGGGATACATGAAGGCGGGCATATGCTCACAGCCAAAATGTTTGGAATGAAGGTGGAGAAGTTTTTCATTGGTTTCCCGCCAACCCTCTTCTCATTTAAGAAAGGTGAAACAGAATACGGACTTGGTGCCATTCCTTTAGGAGGTTTTGTGAAAATCTCAGGAATGATTGATGAGTCTATGGATAAAGAGCAAATGGCTCAGCCACCACAGCCGTGGGAGTTTCGCTCTAAGCCAGCTTGGCAAAGACTTATTGTAATGCTAGGCGGAATTATAGTGAATGTAATTGCAGGTGTAATTGCCTTTATTATTCTTACCTATAATTTGGGCGAAACCTACTTGCCAGCAGATCTAACCAAGCAAGAGGGCATTATTGCAGGAGAGATAGCTCAAGAAGCTGGCTTTGAAACGGGAGACAAAATCTTGAAAGTTAATGGCGAAGATTACGACAGAGTTTCTGATATCTGGAGTGGTGAAACGCTTTTGGCATCCAATGCTTACTGGACTGTAGAAAGAAATGGAGAAGTATTTGATCTTCCTGTGCCAGATGGTTTTATCAACAAGCTGAATGATGAAACATTTGAGCTGAACTTCATTGAGCCTAGAAGGGCTATTGAAGTGGAAGGCTTACAAGATGGGTTTGATATTCCTTTAGAAAAAGGAGATAGGATTGTGGGTGTGAATGGAGAAGAAGTTCTTTTCTTGAGTGACCTAAGAGTGAAGTTAGAAGCACTTGTTGGGGAGACAGCTACTTTTGAAATTTTGAGAAATGGACAATCATTTGAATATGATTTGCCTGTAGATGAGAGAGGTCAGATTGGTTTTGTTTTGACCAACCCTTATCAAAGAGATGATTACACTATAGGTGAAGCCATACCTAGAGGAACTAGCAAAGCATTTAACGCGGTGATTTTGAACGCGAAAGCCTTAGGTAGAATGTTTGGTGGAGATGTAAATCCGCGTTCATTGAGCGGGCCAATCGGTATTGTAAACATGTTCCCTAAAACCTGGGACTGGAACCAGTTCTGGTATACAACAGGTTTTATTTCAATGATTCTGGCCTTTATGAACTTGCTGCCAATTCCAGCGCTAGATGGTGGCCACGTAGTGTTCTTACTATATGAAATGATTTCTGGTAATGCTCCGTCTGATAAATTCTTAGAAGGTGCTCAGAAAGTAGGTATGGTAATACTCTTAGGCTTAATGGTCTTTGTTTTCGGAAACGATATTTTAAAGCTATTCGGAATATAAATCAATAATTCCCAGTAGAACTCAAATCTTCTTTTTTAGGCGGGTCGCGGTATATTTCAAACTCGACTCGCCTATTTAGTTTACGGTCTTCATCGGTTTTTTCTTCCTTCACAATCGGTTTTTCACTTCCGTAACCAATCGCAAAGATTCTGCTTTCTTCAATATTTCCAGTATTTGAAATGTAGCGCTTGATAGCATCTGCTCGCTGCTGAGAAAGCTTCAGGTTGAGCAGTGCATTACCGCTAGAATCTGTATGGCCAGAAATGTTTAGATTAAAAGTTGGGTGATCTATTAGAAAGTCAATCACCTTCTGAAGGTCAGTGTGCATTTCTGGAAGAATTTCAGCACTTCCGTTTTTAAATTCTAATGAGGCAAACTCAATGGTGCTGGCCACTCTTTCAACAATTCCGGTATATTCCATATCTCCATCTAGAAAGAATAGCTTTTCCAGTCTGAAAATATCATCACCCTGAACAATGAGTAGGTAATTTCTATTATTGATAAGGTCGAATTCGAAGGTGCCGTCTTCTCTGGCAAACTTGGGTGCTACTTCCACTCCTTCATCTAAATCTATAATGGATACCACCGCATTTTGAGGAATTTTACCCGTTAGGGTCTGTATTTTTCCAGTAAACCGAGTGGTGGCCAAGGGCTGTCCTTCCATTGGCAGTGGAAAAGAATATAGATCTAGATTTTTCATGCTCTCCTCTTCAGACCGAGCATAATAAATGTATTCAGATTTGTTATCTATGGAGAAGTAAAACTCAGTGCCCTTTCCATTCACAAGCGGTCCAATATTGACAGGCTCGGACCAAGCGCCTTCAATTTTGTAGCTTTTATATATGTCGTAATCACCGAAGTTTAATAAGTGACCATTCGAGCTAAAATAGAGCACATTGTGCTGTGGATGGAAAAACGGACTTACCTCATTAAGTCTTGTATTTACAATTGGGCCTAAATTCATGGCTTTGCTCCATTTTCCCTTTCCTCTTTTTACCGAGTAGTAAATGTCTGCTAGCCCAAAACCACCTCTCCTGTCTGAAGAGAAATAGAGTGTGTCTTCAGTAACATTCAGCGTAGGGTGAGAATCCCAGCCATCAGAGTTTACTGTTTCTCCGAGGTTTTCAGGTTCGGTCCAAAGAGTATCTCCTTGAAGCTGCGAATAGTAAAGATCGCAATTGCCAAAGCCTTCGGGAGATTCGCATCTAGAGAAGAATAACTCAGTTCCACTTCTGGTTAGATAGCCAGATCCTTCATTGTATCTGGAGTTAATACGCTCGAACATTTCGGCCTTTCCCCAATTGTTATTCTGTAGGCTGGTAATGAAAATGTCTTCGTTAATGTATTTGTTAATGCCCGTATTAACACTGTTCCGCTTTGAAGTGAAAATTAGCAAAGAGTCTCCTTTAGACACCATAGGAGCATAATCTTCATGGTCTGAATTGACCATAGGTCCCATGGTAGTTAAAACTCCCCTTGGTGGAATCAACGTGTCAACTTGCCTTCTAAATTCAACTAAGTCGTAATAATAGTCTAGTGGCACAAAATATTGTTTTTTGTTTCCGTCTAGCGAGTCGTATCTAGCGAGTACTTCAGAAATGTTCAAGCCTTTTCTGTGGTGCTTTAGTACAAGAGCATAGAGCGGTTTGGCTTGATCGGGAGACCCGAAAATTTCTGTGAGTTTGGCCAGCCGCCAGAGATAATAAGTTTGATGGGCAAAATTCTGTGTGCCGAAGTTAGATACGTATTCAGTGAGTAGTGGGTAGAGTTCTTCCCATTTCTGGGCTTTATCTAATTCTTCAATTTTTGATTGAAGCTTTTTATCATAGTATACTGGGTTGCCATTGATGTTTTTGAAAACCAGATTGGTGATGTCAATGCTTACGGAGTCTGAGCTAAGCTCAACCTTTTCTGTTTTGCGCTTCTTTTTTTTACCGAAGAATTGCCCATTAACTGCTAAAGGGGTAAAGCAGAATAAAACGAGTACAAGTATAGAACCTCGTTTAATCATAATGGAACCTTAGTCGAGTGTTGGCGAAAGTATTTATATGTAAGTTACGTAGCATTTTAGAACAATCAAAAGGCGGTATACTGCCAAAAGCTGCTTTGGCATAGCGCTTGCAATTTGGGTATGCCCTTTAATTCTATGACACAACGTGTCATGTTGACATCTGATTATGAAGATAGACCGACAAATGATAGGAAACATTCTTGCTGCTGAAATGACTGAAGACGGAGAGGAGCTAATTCAAATGATAGCCCCAGATGAGGATGAATCTACAGAAGGCATGAACTTGCCTGATGAATTACCAATTCTTGCCGTTAGAAATACTGTACTGTTTCCAGGTGTTTTGATACCAATTACTGTTGGTCGTCAAAAATCTATAAGAGTAGTTAAACAAGCCTATAAGGGCGATAAGATAATAGGTATTCTTACTCAAAAGAATCCTAAGGTAGATGACCCAAAAAGTACAGATCTCTTTAGTGTAGGTACAGTTGCCAAAGTGGTGAAAATGTTGGTTCTGCCCGATGGTAATACAACCATCATTGTGCAGGGTAAGCAACGTTTTGAGGTAAAAGAGTTAGTGTCTGAAAGCCCCGTTCTCAAAGCAAAGGTAGAGTACCTTAATGAGAACTTTCCTAAGCGCCAGAGTAAGGAGGTAAAGGCCATCATTCAGTCCATAAGAGATTCGGCCAACAGAATAATGGCGCTTAACCCTGAAATTCCGAAAGAGGCTCAGGTAGCCCTAGAAAACATAGAGAAGCCAAGTTTCTTGGTGCACTTTCTTTCTTCAAATATCAATGCTGAGGCTAAGGAGAAGCAGGTTTTACTGGAAATTAATGACGGAATAGAACGTGCTACTAAGCTTTTGCAATACCTAATGAAGGAAATGCAAATGCTGGAATTGAAGAGTGAAATTCAGAATAAGGTACATTCCGATATAGATCAGCAACAGCGCGATTACTTCTTGCGCCAGCAAATGAAAGTGCTTCAAAACGAGTTGGGCGAAGATGGTCCTGAGCGTGAAGTTGAAGCCCTAAGAGAAAGAGGTAAAAAGAAGGTTTGGCCAGAAAAAATAGGTAAGCACTTTAACAAAGAATTAGACAAGATTCTACGCATGAATCACATGGCAGCGGAGTACCCAATTGCCATGAATTATGCTGAGATGATGGTCGACTTGCCATGGCAAGAATACTCTGAAGATGACCTTGACCTGAAGAAGGCTAAGAAGGTGTTGGATAACGATCACTTCGGTTTGGAGAAAGTGAAAGATCGTATTTTGGAATACCTAGCAGTTCTCAAATTGAAGAACGATCTGAAAGGGCCAATTCTTTGTTTATATGGCCCTCCAGGTGTTGGAAAAACCTCCTTGGGTAGATCAATCGCCAAAGCACTAGGTAGACAATATGTCAGGATGTCACTTGGTGGCGTTCATGATGAAGCTGAGATTCGTGGTCACAGAAAAACTTACGTTGGTGCAATGCCGGGTAAGGTGATCCAGAACATCAAAAAATCGAAATACAGCAATCCTGTTTTTGTACTAGATGAAATAGATAAGGTCAATTCAAACTTTAGAGGAGATCCATCTTCGGCATTGCTAGAAGTATTAGATCCTGAGCAAAATGCAGAGTTTGTAGATAACTACCTCGAGGTAGAATACGACCTATCAAAGGTGCTTTTCATTGCTACTGCTAATTCATTAGATACCATTCAGCCTGCTTTAAGAGATAGGATGGAGATTATTGAAGTGAGTGGTTATACCATTGAAGAGAAGATGGAAATTGCCAAAAGGCACTTAATTCCTAAGCAGAAGAAGGAACACGGCTTAAAGGCCAAAGATTTCAACTTCGATAAAAAATCCCTTCAGTTCCTTATTGAAGGCTACACGCGCGAAAGTGGTGTGAGAAGTTTGGAACGAGTGGTTGGCTCAGTAGTTCGCTCTGTGGCCAAATCTGTGGCAATGGAAGAAGAATATCCTAAGAAGGCTACCCCTGAGTTTATAGAAAAGGTACTCGGAGGGAAGCGTTTTGATAAGGAAATTTATCAGGATAATAAGTCTGCTGGAGTGGTTACGGGCTTAGCTTGGACTGCTGTTGGGGGTGAGATTTTATTTATTGAATCTAGCTTGAGCAGAGGAAAAGGCAAACTTATTCTTTCAGGGCAATTGGGAGATGTGATGAAGGAGTCGGCCATGGCGGCCATTTCTTACCTTAAATCTAATGCTGAAGATTTGGGTATTGATTACCGCGTTTTTGAGAAGTACGACTTACACGTTCACATTCCTGCCGGAGCAGTGCCTAAAGATGGTCCAAGTGCGGGTATTACCATGCTTACTGCATTGGCTTCTTTGTTCACCCAAAGAAAGGTGAAAAATAAAATTGCCATGACCGGTGAGATTACTCTGAAAGGAAATGTGCTTCCTGTTGGCGGAGTAAAAGAAAAGATTTTGGCGGCAAAAAGGGCTGGAATCAAGGAAATCATTCTTTCTGAGAGAAATCAAAAAGACATTGATGAAATTGGTGAGCAGTACATTGCAGGGCTTAGCTTTCATTTTGTAGAAAAAGCCGAAGAGGTGCTAGAAATAGCTTTGCTAGATCAGAAAGTTACTAAACCAATGCAATTTGTATTAGAAGACTGAGAAAGGCGTATTTTGCGTTAATCAATCGATATGAATAAACGCCTGTTCCTTCTTTTAGCTTTACTTTCTATTGCTCCTCAGTGGGCAATGGCGCAGTTGGGAGGAACACGCGCCTTTGAATATCTCAATTTACCTTCTAATGCTAGATTGTCTGCTTTGGGGGGTGTTAACCTTACTTCTGGATGGGGAGATGTCGCCCAAGCCATTTATAACCCTGCCTTTCTAGATAAGGAGATGCATAATAGGTTGGTGGTTTCCCGTTTGGGATACTTTTCTGATATAGCCAACACTTCTGTGAGTTACGTTAGAACCTTCGAAAAGTATGGAACTTGGTCTTTAAACGTTGGCTACCTCAATTATGGAGAAGTAGAAAGCTACGATGAAGACGGCTTTTTAAATGGTGATTTTAAAGTCCATGAATATGTGGTTTCAATTGGAAACTCACAGCAATTCGGTCCCTTTTCTGTAGGGGGTAATTTAAAAGTAGCCGCCTCTGATCTCGCTTCTTATCAAGCTAGTGCGTTGCTGTTAGATTTGGGTGGAACTTTCAAGCACCCTGAAAGAGACTTTACGGTTGGGTTCTTGGTAAGAAATTTGGGCTTTTTGATGTCTGATTATCTAGATGAAAACAATAGTCAATTGCCGCTAGATGTTCAATTGGGTCTAAGCTATAAACCAGAGTTTATGCCGTTTAGGTTTTCTTTGGCAGCGCGCAACTTAAACCGCGCAGACGTAGTTTATTATGATGCTTCCAGTAATACTATACTGGGCGATGAAGACAACGAACCGGGCTTTTCTGAAGAATTATTCAGAAGGCTGGTGTTTGGGGCAGAGTTGTTGCTTTCACCCAATTTTCAGGCGCGCTTTGGCTACAACCATTTAATAAGGCAAGAGCTAAAGAATCAGAATGGAGTTAATGGAGGGGCTGGTTTTTCCTTTGGCTTTATGTTCCGAACCAAAAGGTTCGAATTCGCCTTTAGTAGGGCACTTTATCATGCTGCAGGTGGCAGCAATACACTTCAAATCAATATGGATTTGAACGGATTAATTAAAAAGAAAACAAATGATTGATCAGAAATTTCTAACGCCTCGTCAAATTGTGGCGGAGCTTGATAAATATATTATTGGCCAAAATGAGGCTAAAAAAAATGTGGCCATTGCGCTAAGGAATAGGTGGAGAAGAATGCACGTGAAAAGCGATATGCAGCGCGAAATTGTTCCGAATAACATACTGATGATTGGTGCTACTGGAGTTGGTAAAACAGAAATTGCCAGACGATTAGCCAAAATTGCGGATGCTCCTTTTACCAAAGTGGAGGCCTCTAAGTTTACCGAAGTAGGCTACGTGGGTAGAGATGTGGAAAGCATGGTTCGTGACCTAGTTGAGCAGTCGGTGAAACTGGTTAAGCAAACCAAAAAGGCAGAGGTTAAGGTAAAGGCTGAACAAGCTGTTGAAGACATTATTCTTGATGCTCTTATTCCGCCAGTAAGAAATTCTCGCCCGTCTGTTACTCAGTCTAATGGGGAAATAGAAGAAGCAGAGAAAATGTCTGATGCTGAATTGAATGAAAGAACTCGAGAGAGATTCAGGGAGAAGATTCGCTCTGGTGAAATTGATGATCGAAAAATCGAAATCTCAGTTCAAGCTGCTCAAGGCAATGGTCTTGGAATGATTGGTGGGGGCATGGATGAAGCCTCTATGATTAATCTGCAAGACATGTTGCAGAACATGATGCCGAAGAGAAGCAAAAAGCGCAAGGTGACTATTGAGGAAGCCAAGAAACTTCTTTTGGAAGAGGAGAGCTCCAAGCTAATCGATATGGATGAAGTGAAGGATGAAGCCATTAAAAAAGCTGAAAACACCGGAATCATCTTTATTGATGAGGTAGATAAAATTGCTGGCTCATCGAAAAAAGGTGGGGGCAGTGGTCCAGATGTAAGCCGAGAAGGTGTTCAGAGAGATTTGCTTCCAATTGTTGAGGGCAGCGCAGTAAATACCAAGTATGGAGTAATCAATACAGATCATATCCTCTTTATTGCTGCTGGTGCATTTCACGTATCAAAACCTTCTGATCTTATTCCTGAGCTTCAAGGTAGATTTCCAATCAGAGTTGAATTGAACAGTTTAACTCAAGAGCATTTCTATCAGATATTGAAAGAGCCTAAAAACGCGCTTACAAAGCAATATATGGCTTTAATTGGCTCGGAAGATGTAAGCTTAGAGTATACTGATGAGGCGCTACAGGAGATTGCCAGAATTGCCTTCCACATTAATGAGGAGGTTGAAAATATTGGTGCCAGAAGACTTCATACTGTGATGAGTAGGCTACTAAACGACATTCTATTCGATATTCCAGAGCAAATTCCACCTAACGCTAAGGTAGTGGTGACCAAAGAAATGGTTCAAGAAAGACTGGATGGTCTGGTTCAGAATAAGGACTTGAGCGAGTTTATTTTGTAGGAGAGTCGGAAGTCAGCAGACGGAGGAGATTTTAAGGCTGCCAGCTCTTCAAGAGCTGGCAGCCTTATTTCTTAAATGTTTTATCTGAAAGAAAATCAACAGGATTGAAAAGGCAAGGAAGATCATTCCTCCAATTCCGAAACAAATCAGCCTCCAACTTTCCATGTGTTGATATCCAGTAATAATTTTAAAGGCACAAAAGGCTGACACTAAACCGAATGTTAGAATCGAAAAAGTCAGGTTAACTGATTTTAAAGGGTTGTGCGTTTGCTGTCTTTTCATCTTTCCTTTTACTTCTTTTTAGATTTAGGGAAATCATAATAGAACTTCTTCCCAGTTCCGGGCTTCATTTTACTCCAAGAGTCTATAGAGAAATCTATTCCGCAAATAGCACACGTGGGTAAATTATCTAATTCATAACCACTTAAATCGTTGATTAAATCTGTTAATCCAGGATTGTGGCCAAAAATCATGATGCAGTCTAACTGATCATTTACCTGGCGAATTAAAGATTGCAGTTCTCTACTGGAAGCATGATAGTATTTTTCATCCTCGATGATATGCTTTAGTTTTATTCCAAGTTGGTCAGCAAATCCGTGAGCTGTTGTTAATGCCCTGTTGGCAGGAGAGGAAATGAGTTGTTGTGGCTCAATGGCTGTTTCCCAAAACCTTCTGGCCATGTCTGGCACATCTCTCTTGCCGCGGCTATTCAAAGGTCTCTCAAAATCAGATAGATGCGGAAAATCCCAACTTGACTTGGCATGACGAACAATTAACAGTCTTTTCATACGTAATTAGTAGGCTGAATCAAACTAATCACTAGCTTTGAGCCATTAATTAATTTATTTATTACAAGTTACAATGAAAACAGGTACCGTAAAATTCTTCAACGAAGACAAAGGCTTTGGCTTTATCGTTGACGATGAAACTGGAAAAGATGTCTTCGTTCACGTGTCTGGTACAGTAGATGCCATCGACAAAAACGACAAAGTTGAGTTCGAAACTGAAGAAGGCAGAAGAGGCGTTAATGCCGTGAATGTCAAGAAAATATAGTTAAAAGAATTATAGATTTTTGATTACCAACCCCTGACTAGACTTGTCTAGTCAGGGGTTCTTGTTTTAAGGTAGTAAGGGAAGGTTAGTTTTGGCAATCGGTATTTTCAAAGCTGCTATTCCAGCACCTTTTGTCATTGTCTCCAAAGTAAGAAACCGAAGTAACGCTACCGATTCTGGTTTCTTGGTTATAGTAAATCAATGCGTCATAGTCTTCCGAGCTCTCGCTCTTTACTGATACTTCATAATAATGAGTAAAGGCTGCTTCAGAACTCAATCCATATTCTATGAAGCTTCCCGACTTATCAGCCTGAGTATCTATCAATGTATAAGTTGACTTGATAACAGCATCATTTTCCTTCTGCCAATCTATTTGTAAGGCGGCTCTAGGTTCAGAAGGGCTTCTGTATAACACCCAAGTCCCTCCAGAATTATCTAGGTTTGATTCTCCGCTAAACCAAAGGAAGTTGTCGAACTCTCCAGGTAAAGAAAGGTACATTTCCCACTCTATCTGGTTTCCAGATCTGTCAGCATAAAGTGTGGCTGTTATGCTCTTATTAGCTACGGAAACATCATATTCTGATTTCCATATACCATCAGAGTCAAGATATTCAAATGAATGATTGAATGCCTCTTGAAATGCAGCAACTGGTATGGCTAGCTGTACATTAAGAAGCGTTTGCCAGAATAATACATTACCTGCGGCAAAATTGAAGTGAGTTCTTGCTTCACCACTGTTGGCCATAGAACCTTCTCCATTTGACGGAAAACCTCCCATATTGGCAGACATAGATTGTTGGGGAGGAAGTTGGGGAGCTGTTGGATTAGACTCCCCATTATCTTCAGAGCAGCTTGAAAATACTATCAAGCAAGCTATTAAAGCGGAAAAAAGCTTTTTGCTAAATGTTTTCATGACTAAAAAGGTTTTTTTAATGCTTAATGAAAGCCAAACCTCGTGCCATGAAGTGTCAATTAATCATTCCATAGACTATCAACAGTGTACGGGCCACCTTCTTTTTCCCAGAAAGATCCGTCAATGAAGCGGTAGCCTTTGTCCAGTTTATTCAATTCCATCATTTCTAGCTCGCTCAACGGAATATTCGCAGATTCTAGATTGGCCTTAAGTCTTTTTGGATTAACTGATTTAGGAATTACAATAGTGCCTCTTCCCTCGGCCCATTTAATTAAGATCTGTGCTGGGTGTACATCGTGATTTTCAGCAATAGCCTTTACCACAGCAAGTTCAAACATATCTGGTTCATTGCCAGACTGGCCTTGTCTATCTCGTGAGCCAAGTGGCGAGTAGGCGGTATACAGAATCTCATGCTTTTTACAGAACTCCAAGAGCTCTTTTTGAGCGAGTAAAGGGTGAGATTCTACTTGATTCATTTCTGGAACAGAGCCACCTGCATCTATTAGCCCTTGAATTTTGGGTATGTTGAAGTTAGACACACCAATGTGTTTGGTTAGCCCTTTGGCTTTTAGCTGTTCCATGGCCTGCCAAGTGTCAATGAGAGGAATTTCCTCCAAGCTTACAAAGTCATCGGCACTTTCAGGAAATCCAACTCCTTTTTTCATAGCCACTGGCCAGTGCATCAAGTATAAGTCTAAATAGTCTAGCTGAAGATTCTTTAGGGTTTCTTGAATATTGCTCTCCACATCGTCTGGGTGATGGAAGGTATTCCACAGCTTAGAAGTAATAAAGAGCTCCTCTCTTTTTACATCACCATCGGCAAAGGCATCCTTAAATGCTTGTCCAATTTCAGCTTCATTTTGATATATCCATGCGCAATCAATGTGTCTATAACCTATTTTAATGGCTTCCCTAACAGCTTTATAAACATCTCCTGGCTCAGATTTCCATGTGCCAAGACCAATTGCATCTATTTTATCTCCGTTTCTAAAAGTAAGTTGATTCATAATTAATAATGGTTTGTCTATTAACTAAGCTGAGTGATGATGAGTTCGGTGAAATGTGAATCAAGTAATTACCCTGTGGTGCAAAAAAGCATTTAACGGTATTGTTTTAGGCTTGTTTCTCCAACAACATCACACTCTCCACATGGCTGGTGTGAGGAAATTGATCTACTAAGCTGAATTTTTGTAGTGCGTAGCCAGCAATTGCTAATTGCTCAATATCTCTGGCTTGAGTAGCTGGGTTACACGAAACATAAACCATTCTTTTGGCACCAAGATCAATAATCTTCTTCAAGGTTTTTGGAGCAACTCCAGCCCTTGCAGGGTCTAGGATTACAGTGCCAATCTTATTCTGATATTCTGGATGCTCTTTTAGGAATTTCCCAACATCAGAAGCATGGAATTTAAGACCGCTTATGTTATTTCTGCTGGCATTTTCTCGGGCATCCTTAATAGCAGACTCAACAATGTCGACTCCAACTATTTGCGCATTATCGCTTTTGGAGGCGAGAATTTGGCCAATGGTGCCTGTGCCGCAAAAAAGATCGAGTACAATATGGCCATCGATAGTGTCCTTGCGTTCAAGAGCGTATTCTAGAACCTTTGAGTAGAGCTTTTCGGCCGACTGAGGATTTGTCTGGAAAAAGCTCTTCATACTAATCTCGAAGTTTAGCCCGAGCAGTTCTTCCACAATTTTATCTTCTCCATAAACCAACTTTATTTCACCCGTTGTGGCTATGGTTCTGTCAGCAACCTCATCGTTTGTAGTGTGTAAAAGGCCTGCAACTCTATCGCCAAAAAGGGAAACCAAGAATTCGGCAAATTGCTTTAAGTCGAAACGCTCTAATTCAGTTGAAGTAGTAACCAGGTTGAATAGCAGTTGATTGGTCTTGAATGATTTCCTAACCACAAGGAAACGGAAAAACCCTTCCTTTTTTGGGCCGTGCCACGGGCTCAGGCCAGTTTTTTGACAATACTCTTTTATGAACTTCAGGTTGTTCTCTAAAGCTTCATCGAACAAACCAGAGTCTTTCTTGAGGTCATCTCCACACCACCAAGTTCCTCTTTTTTTGAACCCCAATGTAAACTCGTCTACATCGGTTTTTTTCTCATGATCATATCCAATGGCGGAGAATGCATACTCCATTTTGTTACGATAATGAAAGTTGCTTGGTGAGCTTACGAATTCATCGAAGTAAGATTCTATGCTTTCAACCTTACCAATTCTCCTAAAGAGTTCAAGCGTACTTTGTTTCTTGTATTTGTGTTGAAGATCTACCGGTAATTTTATATATGGTGCGCCTGGTATTTCTTGGTATGGCACTTCAGTTTCATCGGGAGATGATTCCAGAACCTCTAGTAACTTACACTCAGCAAATGTTTTGCTCGCCTTTTGAACTTGAGCTTTTACTTTTTGGCTCGGCAGAGTATTAGGTACGAAAATCACAAATTCACCATGTTCGTTTTGAATTTTACCTATGCCTTTTCCACCAAAAGCATAATCCTTGATCAAAATTTCAAGTATTTCTCCACGTTTAACAAACTTGTTATTTCCTCTCCCTTTACTCATGTGTGCAAAGATAACAAGCCGTATTCATCTCCGCTTAAAAAGGAAAGAAGTAATTGCTTGGTTTCAAGTCAGCTCCAGACTTTCTTCTTCCTGCTCACGACCTAGACGTGACATCGTTTTCACAAAGTCTTTACACTCAGGGCTGTGATTCCCACAAGAAGCCATACCTTTGCAGGTTCAAATTCAGAGGCATGACATTCAGAGAGGCATTTTCAATCATTGATAAGAATAGAGTAAGTGCGAAGAGCGATATTTTCTCAGGACTTACTGTTGCGTTAGCGCTTGTGCCTGAGGCAGTTGCTTTCGCCTTTGTGGCAGGTATTTCTCCAATCATCGGTCTTTACGGAGCCTTTATGATGGGCTTAATCACAGCAGTTTTCGGTGGTCGCCCAGGAATGATTTCTGGAGCTACAGGAGCTTTGGCTGTAGTAATGGTGAGCCTGGTGGCCGAAGGAGAAGCCATGGGAGAAGGGCAAGGATTGCAATTCCTTTTCGCTACGCTAATTCTTACGGGTATCATTCAAATGTCGGCTGGTGTCTTTAAGCTCGGAAAATTTATCAGAATGGTGCCTCACCCAGTAATGATGGGCTTTGTGAACGGTTTGGCCATTGTCATTTTCATGTCTCAGTTGGGCATGTTCAAATCTGGTGGCGAATGGCTTACAGGTAGCTCTCTATTGATTATGCTAGGTTTGGTCTTGCTCACCATGGCCATCATGGTTGTGCTACCGAGAATCAATAAAGGTATTCCGGCTGCTCTAGTGGCTATTTTGGTGGTTTCTGCCATTGTAATTTTTGGTGGTGTTGAAACCGCAACCGTAAAAAGCTTTATTCAAGATGGTGGGGGAGATGGTATCAAAGCAGGATTACCAACTTTTAATGTTCCTTTAATTTCCTTGAACTGGGAAACACTTCAGTTCATATTTCCATATGCACTAATTCTAGCGGCTATTGGTTTGATTGAGTCTCTAATGACCTTAAACCTATTGGACGAGCTGACCGAAACTCGCGGAAACGGTAACAGAGAATGTATTGCTCAGGGTTTGGCTAACCTAACCAACGGATTCTTTGGTGGAATGGGAGGCTGCGCCATGATCGGTCAGAGTATCATTAATGTGAAATCTGGAGGTAGAGGCCGACTTTCTGGAGTGGTGGCTGCTGTTGCGCTTTTGGCGTTTATCCTTTTCGGGTCCGAATATATAGAGATGGTTCCAATCGCTGCTTTGGTAGGGGTGATGTTTATGGTGGTTATTGGCACTTTCGCTTGGAGTACCTTCAAGATTGTCAATAAAGTACCGAAGTCGGATGTCATTGTGATTGTTTTGGTAACAGGCTTGACAGTTCTCTTCGATTTAGCTATCGCTGTTTTTGCTGGAGTGATTGTTTCTGCATTGGTTTTCGCGTGGGAAAATGCACTTAGAATTAGAGCTAGAAAATCTATCGATGAGCACGGTATTAAGCATTACGAAATCTATGGGCCACTATTCTTCGGCTCGGTAAGTCTCTTCAACTCAAAGTTCGAGGTGAAGGAAGATCCAAATGAGGTTATCATAGACTTTAAGGAATCCAGAATTATGGATCAGTCGGCTATTGAAGCCATCAATAAACTAGCTGAAAAGTATCAGAAAGAGGGTAAGAACCTTCACCTAAGGCATTTGAGCCAAGACTGTATCCGAATGATCAAGAAAGCCGAAAGCATTTGCGATGTCAATGTAGTTGAAGATCCAGATTACTTCGTTGCCATAGACAACTTCAATAAGTATAAAGCTGCTGAGGGTTAAAAGGCTTTTGTCCAAGTTCTTATATTAATACCAAGCGATCCTATTATTGAATTGAAGTCGCCATACCCTTGATAACCGACTTTAAATCTGATATTTCTGAAGAAATAGTACTCGGCCGAAATATTGACTTCAGGCTTATTCTGCCAGAAGGTTGTAGATAGGCTTATTGGAATATATTTTCTTCCTATGAAAATTTCTCTCTTCAGACCAACTAGTATGCCTGCGTTGCTTGAAAGTGAACCCTCATTTTGAAACTGATTAATTCCAAAGCCAATACTTGGAGCCCAAAGATCAAACCTCGGTTCAATTGAAGCAGTCGAATTTTGAAATTTATAATTGTCTATGTCTACCGCCTGGTATCTGAAATTCGCCTCTAATTCAAACTCACAGCTATGGACTATGTCTAGAATGGAAAGATTTGTATTAAGGTTACTGCTTTGACTATTCCAGTAATATGACGCTGATGCTTTGAGATCAATAGGTAATTGAAATCGGCTCGTATAGTCCATTGAGAGACCGAACTGATCATTGGCCAGATCAAGTCCACTGCCGAAATGGAGTAGTTTATTGTCAAAATGATCTATAATGCAATCGGGTACTAGAATTACTTCGTAGAACTTATTCTCCTTTATTTGGATTTTTTGCCTTTCAAATCCAATAAAGTCAAATATCAGAATGTCACCTAATTCCATTTGTATATCAAACTCACCATGTATGTTAGTTAAGGTGCCATTTTTTATGGAATCACTAAATACGGCAACATGGGGTAGTGGCAATCCATCATCGGATGCTATGACCCTTCCTCTAATAATGATTTGCCCAAATGCCTCCTGAGCAAGAAGAATAAAAAGGAAGCAAGTCAGATATTTCAACCTCATAATAGAATAACAACTGCGGCATAAATTGCCCGAGTCTAAAGATTGACAATATCTTTGTAATTCAACTACAAATCATGAAAGACAAAGTAGTCATCATCACAGGTGGATCATCGGGAATTGGAAAGGCCTTAGCAGTTTCGTTTGCAAAAATGGGAAGTAAGGTCGTAATCACGGGGCGCAATGAAGCTAGGTTGAATGAAGTAGCTGAGGAACTTGATCAGCTGAATGCACCTAATCTTTGCCTGAAACTGGATGTTGCCAGCGAGGCTGACAACAAGTTCTTAATCGATGAAACTGTCAAAGAATTCGGAGGTTTGGATATCCTCATCAACAATGCGGGAATCAGTATGAGGGCATTGCTAGAAGAAATTGAACTCGATGTCTTCAAAAAGGTGATGGATATTAACTTCTACGGAACACTTTACGCCACCAAATATGCCTTACCTCATATTCTCAAATCTAAAGGTTCGATAGTCGGTATTTCGTCTATCAATGGTTATCGCGGTACTCCGGCCAGAACTGCCTACACGGCTTCTAAATATGCTATGAACGGCTTCTTTGAATCGCTTCGCACCGAAGTAATGCACAGAGGGGTTCATGTTTTAGTCGCTTGCCCAGGCTTTACTGGAACCAATATCCGCAATGCAGCCCTTACGGCAGACGGCACCTCTCAGGGTGAATCTCCCCGAGATGAAGGCAAAATGATGACTGCTGAAGAAGTAGCAAATGGTATCATCAGAGCCATTCAGAAAAGAAAAAGAGACATCGTCTTTACCTCTCAAGGAAAGCTCGCTGTTTTCCTCAATAAGTGGATGCCGGGCAGAATGGATAAGATTGTTTTTAACGTCTTCGCCAAAGAACCGGATTCGCCTTTTGGTGAGAAGTAAACAGTTGAACAGTTGATCAGAAATCAGTAAGACATTGATCACTGATTTCTGTTTTCCGTTTAACTGATTCACCGAAGACTAATCACTATCTTAGTAGAAAGTACCACAATATGTCTAGAGCAGAAATTCAGGAAAAAATTAAGCTGTTATTGGAAGATGCAGATCAAAGCACGCTGCAAATAGTTCACACTATTCTCAAAGGAAGTCATTCGGTACATCTCACTTATGAGGAAAAGGAGGTTTTAAAGGATAGATTGGCCTCTTTAGAGTTGAATGAGCCTCAATTAGAAAGCTGGATCTCTGTCAAGAGTCAATTGGTGTAGCAATGAATCAATGCTAGAGGGAAGAGATAGAAATTTTTGGGATAAAATTAACGGAGTTAAGTATATAGAAATCCCAGTAGACCTTTCAGTAGATTCTAAACCTAAACAGATAAGACTGTATAATTCAAAGAAGTACATACTTAATGGAGTAAAGGTCATAGGTGCAATGTATTTATTTGCCGTGGTTTTCTTTTTGGCGAAATTTATTCTGGGGCATAATGTGGTTTTAATTGATTTGGTCTGGCTAGGGCTAATTATGCTGGGTATTTGCGGATTCATTGCACTTCCCTTACTAGACAAAAGACCTAAGGTCATTATCAATCATATGGGTATTGAATCTAAGAATACTTATATATCTTTCAAATATGTTGTCAATATGTATATCGAAGAGGTTCCAACTAAACACAGCATGGATTACAGGTTAACTGCAATTGATAAGTATGGTGAAAAGAAACAGGTGTTTTTAACAGGGGTTGGGCCAGATATTCACAAGACAGCTCAGATCATAGGGGGATATTATTCCTATTATTTAAATAGTAAGAAATTAGGATAGACCAACCTCTTTCCGTTTTCCGATTAACTGATTAACTGATTAACTGATTAACTAATCACCGATAATTCCCTATTTTCGGATAAGTCTGTAACTCCATTAACAGCACCAATGAAGGAAATCCTCCAATCGTACCTTAAAAGACTCACTAACCTTTCTGGGAACAACAGGTCGTTGTTATTGCTGAAGCTGAATGTAGAGCAGTTTATCGACCTGCACGATCTCGACCATGTCAATGGAGCGCCTTCCTGGCAAATTATGGAGCAGCTGATCACCAAGAAGAATCAGGTGAAGCTGGTGCCTCAGTCTGACGCCAGAGATGAGCTTTCCAACAAAATAGCTGGCCGACTGAAGAAGCTCAATCGTAGAGAGAAATTTCTCTTTGAGGAATCTGGTGCAAGAGATATGTATGTAGGCTGGCCATTTGTAGAAGGTAAATTCAATGATGGAACAATCCTTCGTGCCCCACTTTGCTTCTTTCCGGTAGAGCTTCAGCTTGAAAAGGAGCATTGGACATTGAGCCTAAAGAAGGATGTTAATATCAGTTTCAACAAAAGTTTGTTGTTGGCTTTCAGTCATTACAATGAAATTAAGCTAGAAGAAGAGTTGGTAGAACATAGTTTTGATGACTACGACAGGCATGCTACTACTTTCAAAAATCAGCTTTACGAACAGATTTCAGGCAGCAGTATAGATATTCCATTTAGCCGAGAGTTTTATGCTGAACAGCTAGAACCTTTCGCCAATTTGGTGAAAGATCAGTTACTTCAGAATTACGATGTCGGTGAGTTAGGGCTTAAAATGCAGGCTGTTCTCGGGCTTTTCCCTCAGGCCGATTCTTATTTAGTTCCTGACTATGATTTTATGCTAGAAGAGAGTCAATATGATTCTTTAGATAGTTTTTTTGAAGACAGAATTCTAAGTACTCAGGTTGCTGATTCCAATGACTTCGATCCGGAATCCTTTTTTCTGCATTCTGTTAAGGAAGACGAAACCTACACGCCTTTCCCCTTGGATGCTTATCAAGAAAATGCCCTGAAGGCCGTTAAGAAGGGTAATTCAATTGTGGTTCAGGGACCTCCAGGAACAGGAAAATCTCAGCTTATTTGTAATCTGGCTGCTGACTTTATCGCTAGAGGCAAGAAGGTGTTGGTGGTCAGTCAAAAACGAGCGGCATTGGACGTAGTCTATAATCGGCTAAAGCAGAATGATATTCATGAATTTGCTGCATTAGTTCATGATTTTAAGTCAGATCGAAAGGAGATTTACGACAAAATTGCTCGGCAGATTGACAGGCTGCAAGAGTACAAACGGAGTAATAATAACCTGGATGCGCTTCAACTCGATAGGCAATTTAGGCAGGCTAGTCTGACAATCGAGGAAAATGCTGATCAGCTGGAAGAATATAAGTCGGCATTGTTCGATGAGTCTGAGTGTGGTCTTTCGGTGAAGGAGCTTTACCTGACTTCCAGTCCAGAGGAAGCCAGCATCTCCATGGTTCAGGAGTATTCGAACTTCCATTTTAAACAGCTCGACAAGTTTCTGAATAAGCTCGACTTGTACTTTGATTATGCCAATGAGCTCGATTCTGACGAACATCCATGGTCGGATAGGGTGAGTTTTGCTGGCTTTAAAGCGAGTGATCTTCAACAGATTCTGGTTTACCTTGAAGAGATTCCTAAGGAAGCGAAGGCCCTGGCGAAGGAGGTTTCTACCATCATAGGAGAGGAAGTTGATTATGATGCTTGCCGAACCATTAGTGAGAGTTTGGAAAGACTCAAGGAGATCAATTCTTACCTGAAGAACGAAGAGATCTATAAGCTGTTTAAGCCAATGACTGCTTTTCCGAATGCTCAAACGGAATTGCTTTGGTTGAAGAATACACGAAACCTGTTGAATAAGTGCTTCGAGGGAAATGGAGTAGAACAGACTATTCCGGCAGATGAGATTGGTGAAGTTCAGCAAATATTAAAACAAAGGTCTGATGCTAAGGCATCGGCTTGGAAGTCTTTCAAATGGAGGTTTTCTAAGGAAAAGTTAAGGCTTGCGAGAATCTTAGTGGCCAATGGTTTGCGCGATGATAAGGCCGCGTTGCAGGTGCTTACCGAACGAATTGATAACCGATTAAATCTTCAACACCAACTCACCAAGCTGAAAAGTGTGGGCTGGATTGATTCGGTTCCGAAAACGCTTTCTCAAGAAGAAATCAATCAGTGGATTGATAACTTGGAAATGGCGATCAATGGAAAGTTGAGGTTCAATTCATTCGCCAACTTCAATGAATATTTCAAACTGAATAAGCTTTCTGCTAAAGAGTTTAGGTCGAAAATTAAGGAGCTTAGAGAAGCACTTGAGTCTTTGCCTGGCAAGCGCAAGAAATGGAATAAATATATTGAGCCGCCACAGATTGACAGGCTCTTACAGGATGAAGACTTTTTAAAATCGCTTCGGAAATCCATTAAACGAGATTTTGAAACGCTTTGTGAGTTGGATAAACTTAGAGAATCATTCTCTGAACATGAACTAGCTATTGTAGATCGGTTAGTAGATCTTCATTTAGAGAATAAGAAGGAAGTCCTAAGGATTTTCGATAATAGCTTAAGACTTGCTTGGATCGATCATATTGAGAGTAAGAACCCAATTCTCAGAGCTGTTTCGACCTTGAAATTCGACAAGCTAATTTCTGAGTTGCAAGAGGCGGTAGAGCTAAAGGCCGAGGCCAGTAATCAGATTCTCTTACAAAAGGCAAAGGAACGAACCTACGAAGGAGTTGAGTTCAATCGACTTAATAACATGGTTACTTATCGCGATTTACTTCATCAGGTAACCAAGAAGAGGAGAATTTGGCCTATTCGCAGAGTCATTAACCACTTCTATCAAGAGCTCTTCAACATTGTGCCTTGTTGGTTGGCATCTCCTGAATCCGTTTCGGCTATATTCCCAATGGAGCCAGTTTTCGATCTGGTAATTTTCGATGAAGCCAGCCAGTGTTTTGCAGAAAAAGGATTGCCTGCAATCTACCGTGGAAAGCAAGTGGTAATTGCCGGTGACGATCAGCAGTTAAGACCTAATGATCTATATCGGGTGCGTTGGGAAGATGAATCTGAAGATATGGCCATGGAGGTGGAATCGCTTCTAGAGTTGAGTAGAAACTTCTTGATGCAAGTCCATTTAAGAGGACATTATAGAAGCCAATCTCAGGAGTTGATTCAGTTTTCGAATCAACATTTCTACCAGAATAAACTGAGCATGCTACCTCATTTTGAAGTAGCAAATGGCACGGAACCTTCTATTGAGTACATTAAGGTGAAGGGCGAGTGGGAGAAGCAAAGCAATTTGGTGGAAGCGCAGCAAGTAGTTGAAGTAGTTAAATCATATCTGAGAAAGCGAACGGAGTACAGCTTGGGTGTAGTCACGTTTAATGCAGTTCAACAAGGCTTGGTTATTGATTTGCTGGAAGAGGAAGGGATTATGGGCGAAGCCAATCTCTTCGTCAAGAATATTGAAAATGTTCAGGGCGATGAACGCGATGTAATCATTTTCACTACGGCTTATGCACCCGATGCCAAAGGCAAATTCAATGTGCAGTTTGGTAGTCTGAATCAGGCTGGTGGAGAGAATAGGTTGAACGTAGCGATTAGTAGAGCTAGGCAGAAAGTAATTGTAATTACTTCTATTTCTCCAAGTCAGCTGAAAGTGGAGGATACTAAAAATGAGGGGCCGAAGCTACTTAAAGCTTATTTGAAATATGCCAAGCAAGTTTCTGATAAAGAAATGGATATCACCCTAATGATTGACAAAGGCTTTGAACAAGAGTGGTATTTAAAGAATAAGTTGATGGCGTTAGAGTCTGAGTTACCAGTAAAAATGAAGTCAGATTCTGTTTATGCGGATATTGCTCTAATGCGAAGGAATAAATATTTGGGTCTGATTTTCACGGATGATAACTCATTCTACATCAGTACTTCGGTGAAGGAGACATTTGTTTATAGGCCTGCCCAACTCAGTGCTAAATCATGGCCGTATCGCTTAATGCATTCCCGAGATTACTGGCAAAACGGTGCGAATGTTAAAGACAAAATCAGTCGATTTATTGAGTTGGTGGAGGGGTGATCGCATTTTCAACTCGTTGGTGACAACACCAACGATGGCTAAGCCCGTCTTTTAAACCATGGGCTAAAGGCCTTCTTCTATTCTTACCCCCACAGAATGAACTCCGGCTAGGGATTCACTTCGCATATATTGAGCGAACTTCAAGGTGTATTCTCCTGCTTTAGGGAATGAGTAGTTGGTGAGAATAGCTTCTGAACTTTGATAGATACTGTTTCCCTTACCTTGTGGCTTTCCGGTTATTTCATCGAAGAGCTCAATATTGACTAATTCGCTGGCTATTTCTTCGCCTGCTTCATCTAACAAGTAGTAGGTGAGATAGATGTTCTGAAAAGGGTACTCCAGATCATTCCTCATTTTGAAATAGATGTTTTTCCCATTTGTGTCGTCAATCTCAAAAGTGAATTGAGGCATATTATCCATATGCCAAGAGTGATTCTCTAAACTCTGATCGTCTTCAAAAACTCGCTCCGAGTCACAAGACCAAACAACGGCCAATAAAAAGAGGAATAGAATCTTATGCGCTTTTGTCATTATTCGGATTGTTCTTCTTTTTGAAGTTGCGATTCTTTCTTCGCTTGTTTTGGCTTTTGGCTTGCCCCTGATTTGGCCCTTGTCCTTTATTTTCAGCTTTAGGTTGTGCTCCTTTGGCTTGTCCCTGTTTTTGCTGTGGGTTAGGTTTCCTTTTACGTTGTTGGGGTTGACCCTGCTGCTTTTGCTGAGCATCTTGTCCTTGTCCAGTACCTTTTCCTTTTCTGCGTTTATTGCCTTTCTTTCTAGCGTCTTTCTTCTTAAAGCGCTCATCCATTCGCTCTAAGTCGCTATTAATTGAGGTCTCCGCAGGAGCTAACTCTAATTTGTCTTCAGTAAGTGTATCAGGAGTTTCTCCTTTCTTATTCAGCTCAATAATTTCTTTTACTCGGTTAGCAGGGATTGGATGCCATGTGTTTTCATCACCATAGTTAAACCACATGATTTTTCGGAAGATATCAGTCTTTTGAAGTCTGGCTTCTCCGTTGCTAGTCTTAATCTTGGTTACCTCCGGAATATCTTCCAGAGCTTCCATGTATGTGTCTAGCTCGTAGTTCAAGCAGCATTTCAGCCTTCCACATTGGCCGGAAAGCTTGCTGGGATTAAGACTAAGATTCTGATATCTGGCAGCAGAGGTAGAAACACTTTTGAAATCAGTCAACCAAGTAGAGCAGCAAAGTTCTCTTCCACAAGAGCCTATTCCACCTAAACGACTGGCTTCTTGCCTAAGGCTGATCTGCCTCATTTCTACTCGAATCTTAAACTCGGAAGCCAATACCTTGATTAGTTCTCTAAAGTCTACACGGTCATCGGCCGAGTAGTAGAAAGTAGCCTTGGTATTATCCGCTTGAAACTCAATATCGGTGAGTTTCATGTTGAGCTTCTGTTCAAGAATAATATTTCGAGTTCTATATAGAGCAGGCATTTCTCTCTTCCTTACCTGATCGAATTTCTCTAGATCTTTAAGAGTAGCCTTTCTATAGATTTGCTTGATATCGTCATTATTTTCAACACCCTTTTTCTTCATCTGTAAGCGAACCAATTCGCCTTGAAGAGAAACATGCCCTAAATGGTGTCCGCCAGGAACGTCTACAATTACAGCTTCACCTGTAACTAGTTCTAGGTGGTTTTCATTTTTGAAAAACTCTTTGCGGCCATTCTTGAAACGAACTTCAACAATGTTGAATTTTTCCTGAGCTGGCTCGTGCATGTTAGAGAGCCAATCGAAGGTGTTGAGTTTATTGCAGCCGCCAGTGGAACAGCCACCATTGTTATTACAACCTGCTGTTTTTCCTTCCACACTTGTTCCACAACTACAACTCATATATGTATTGCCTAACGGCTTTAGACCTTAATTATTGATTAATCTTAGAATGTCTTGGCCAATATCCTTTCTGTGATATTCGTCTTGCCAAGAAATTTTGTTGACACCATTATAAGCATTTTCCAGTGCTTTTTCCACCGAATCAGCTTTTCCAGTAATGGCCAACACTCTACCACCGTTGGTGAGTACGGTATTGCTATCGTCTAACTTGGTGCCGGCATGAAAAACGGTAGCGGTATCTACAGTATCAATTCCCGAAATGGCTAGTCCTTTCGGGTAGCTTCCTGGGTAACCACCAGAAACCATCACCACAGTAGTGAAAGCTTCAGGGTGAGTAGTGTAATCGATATCGCCAAGGGTTCCTTTAGCAGTCGCCTCAAGTAAATCTACCAAGTCCGACTTGATTTTTGGGAGCACTACCTGAGTTTCAGGGTCGCCCATTCTCACATTATATTCAATCACATATGGATCGCCACCAACATTCATCAGCCCAATGAAAATGAAGCCTTTGTAGTCTATGTTTTCAGATTTTAGTCCATTTACGGTTGGTTTTACCACTCTTTCTTCCACCTTAGAGAGAAACTCTTCATTAGCAAAAGGAATAGGAGTTACAGCTCCCATACCACCAGTGTTAAGACCAGTGTCTTGCTCGCCAATTCTTTTGTAATCTTTGGCTTCAGGTAGAATCTTGTAATTTTCTCCATCAGTCAAGACGAAGACTGAAAGCTCAATTCCATCAAGATATTGCTCAATCACCACTCTGCTAGAAGCATCACCAAACTTAGCGTCAACTAACATTTCTTTGAGCGTTTCTCTAGCGTGCTCATGTGTTTCGGCTATAATTACTCCTTTACCTGCAGCAAGGCCATCGGCTTTAAGTACTACAGGGAGCGGATGGCTAGAAACGTAATTTAAGCCTTCTTCCAAATTCTCTTTGGTGAAGGTTTTGGAACGAGCAGTTGGCACATTATGCCTTTCCATAAACTGCTTAGAGAAATCTTTACTACCCTCTAGTTGAGCGCCTTCTTTAGAGGGACCCACTAAGCCAACATTAGCAAGCTCAGAGTCATTTTTAAAGTAATCGGCAATGCCTTTTACCAATGGGTCTTCTGGGCCAACAACTACTAAGTCTATATTCTCTTGTTTTACAAAGTTGCCAATGCCATCAAAGTCATTTACGTTCAAATCGATGTTTGTACCAACCTCTGCTGTTCCGGCATTACCGGGAGCAACGAAAAGGGCTTCACACTTAGGGCTTTGAGCAATTTTCCAACTGAAGGCGTGTTCTCTACCGCCACTTCCTAAAACAAGAATTCTCATGAATACAGCTTTTTGTAAAGGCAACAAAGGTAATTAATCAGAGAGAATGCAGTTTGCTATTTACATTAATTTGCATGCTCCGAAAGGAATTTAATACGCATAAGTCGCATATCGTCTTCAGTGATGTCTTCACCATCAAATTCATCTAAAGCGTCCGCAATACTGTCCGATTCTGCATCTAAGAAGTAGTCTATAATGTCTGCCTGTAGATCTTCGTCTATAAATGACTCTAAGTAATAGTCTAGATTCAGCCTAGTGCCTGCGAAACAGATTATCTCCATTTCATCAATAAGAGTAGACATACTCCATCCTTTCTGTTCGGCAACCTCTTCTAAGTCGATCTTTCTATCCACCTGTTGGATAATGTAAATCTTGTTCTTGGATTTATTTCCAGAAGATTTGATAACTACTACGTCTTCAATGTCAATCTCATTATCCTTAACATATTGCTTGATGATCTTAAGGAAGGACTGACCAAACTTTTGAACCTTACCCATTCCAATACCATTGACATTGGCCAATGCTTCATCGGTGGTAGGGTAGGTGGTTGCCATTTCTTGTAGAGATGGATCCTGAATAATTACATAGGGAGGGAGGTCTTTCTCCTTTGCTATTTTCTTTCTTTCGGCTTTTAGTAAGTCGAAAAGCACTTTATCGAATGAATTGCCTGCATTTGGAGATGCCGGTGTTTCGTTGCTTTCTTCTTCGGTTTGGTCTACATCGCTATAGTCTAAATCTTTGGTAAATTCTACGTAATAAGGTTTCTCTAAGAAGTTGAGGCCTTTTTTACTGAGTTTCAGTGTGCCAATGTTCTCAATGTCTTTTTCAACAAATTCGTTAAGTAAGGTTTGACGAACTATAGACTTCCAAAGACTTTCATCCTCAGATTTTCCCACACCATACACAGGCAACTTATCGTGCCCATAACTTTTTACATATTGATTGCTAGAGCCTCGAATTACACTGACCAAGTGACCAATGCCAAACCTTTGACCGGTTTGTTCTACTGCCTGAACAACGGTTTTTACATACTCCTGTCCATCGTACTTTTCTCGTTCATATCGACAATTGTCGCACATGCCAGATTTCTTGCAGGCAGTGTCGTCATACTCCTCTCCAAAATAGTGGAGCAGCTGCTTTCTTCTGCATACAGCCGATTCGGCATAAGAACTCATTTCCTCCAGAAGAATTTTTGCATTCTCCTTTTCGGTTACAGGCTTGTCTTTATTGAACTTTTCTAGCTTCAGAATATCATTGTAGCTGTAGAACATGACGCACTGACCTTCAAGCCCATCTCGACCTGCTCTACCAGTTTCTTGATAGTAGCCTTCTAAAGACTTTGGCACATCGTAATGGATTACGAATCGAACATCTGGTTTGTCAATTCCCATTCCGAATGCGATGGTTGCCACAATCACATCTACTTCTTCATTCAAGAAATCGTCTTGATTTTTCATTCTCACGGCAGGATCGAATCCTGCGTGATAAGGTGCTGCTTTAAAGCCATTCACTTGAAGGAACTGGGCAATTTCTTCTACCTTTTTTCTGCTCAAGCAGTAGATAACGCCCGATTTGCCTTGATTCTCTCGAATAAACTTAATGAGCTGTTTCTTGATTCCCTTTTTAGGTCGAACCTCATAATAGAGGTTTTCTCTGTTGAAAGAAGACTTGAATAAGTCTGCGTCTTCCATCTGAAGGTTTCTCTGAATATCTAGCTGAACTTTTGGAGTAGCTGTTGCAGTAAGCGCAATAATTGGAATATCACCTAAATGATTGATGATAGACTTGATTCTTCGGTATTCTGGCCTGAAATCATGACCCCATTCCGAAATACAATGCGCTTCATCGATGGCTGCAAAAGAGATGTTGGCTTGCCTTAGAAAGTCAACGTTTTCTTCTTTGGTCAATGATTCTGGAGCTATGTAAAGTAGCTTGAGCTCACCCGCTAAGGTGGCTTTTTTAATTCTATTAATTTCTGATTTTGAAAGGGTGGAATTTAGGAATCTAGCATTTACACCTACAGCATTCATCTGATCCACCTGATTTTTCATCAGAGCTATCAGCGGAGAGATGACAATGGCCGTTCCCTCTTGCACAATAGCTGGCATCTGGTAACACATAGATTTACCCGCACCTGTGGGCATAATCACAAAGGTGTTTTTCCTTGCTAATAAGTTTAGAATTATTTTTTCCTGATTTCCCCTGAACTGATCGTAGCCGAAAACTTCTTTGAGTTTCGACCTTAAGACTTCGACACTTACCATATTAATCTGTCTAAACCCATTTGGAATGAGACCATTACTTATATTTGTCGCACAAATTTAACCTGCGTTTCAATTGAATTTAAGCAAAAATATTCAAACAATAGCCAAAGAAACTCTTTACAAAGAGGCAGAGGCCATTAAAAAAGTTGCAGACTACATTGACGATGAATTTGAGGCGGTTGTCAATGACATTCTTTCCATGAAAGGTAGGTTAGTTATTACAGGAGTGGGGAAGAGCGCCATCATTGCCAATAAAATTGTAGCTACCCTAAATTCTACAGGTACTCCCGCCATGTTTATGCATGCTGCCGATGCCATTCATGGCGATATGGGCATGATTAGAGAAGAAGACATGGTTATGTGTATCTCTAAAAGTGGCAACACTGAAGAAATAAAGGTGCTTATTCCTTTATTAAAGAGAACGGGAGCAAAAGTTATTGGCTTAGTAAGCAATGAAGATTGTTTTGTAGCGAAACACTCCGACCGTTGCATAAGAGCAATAATATCGGAAGAGGCAGATCCAAACAACTTGGCACCAACCACAAGTACCACGGTTCACATGGCCGTTGGAGATGCTCTGGCGGTGAGTTTACTATTGGCTAGAGGGTTTACTTCTGAGGATTTCGCCAAATATCATCCTGGAGGATCGCTTGGCAAGCAACTATACTTAAAGGTAGATGATATCTATCCAAAGAATGAATTGCCCGTTGTTCAAGAAACAGACTTGGTTAAAGCCAGTATTTTAGTAATTTCAAAGAAGAGATTGGGAGCAGCCGCAGTGGTAAATGCTCAAAATGAATTGGTCGGAATTTTTACGGATGGCGACCTTCGCAGAATGCTGGAAAATCATGATGACTTTTCTTCGTTAACCATAGGAGAAGTGATGACCAGCAACCCTAAAACTATTAATACAGGAGAGTATGCCTTAAGAGCGCTCAACATGATGCGTCAATATGACATCAACCAGTTAATTGTAGTAGACCAGCAAAATAAGGTAGTTGGTTTTCTGCATATCAGTGATCTTCTAAATGAGGGAATAGTATAGAAATGACACAAAACTATGTAGTAATCATGGCAGGCGGAATCGGAAGCAGGTTCTGGCCTTATAGTCGTGCAAATAAACCTAAGCAGTTTTTAGATGTTTTAGGAACCGGAAGGTCTTTAATCCAAATGACCTATGATAGGTTTTTAAATATTTGCCCTAGCTCAAATATTTATGTTATTACCAATAAGAGCTATTATGACTTGGTAAAAGAGCAACTTCCGGAGCTGAGTGATGACCAGATTCTACTTGAGCCTATAGGAAGAAATACTGCAGCAGCAGTCGCATACCCTGCTTTTAAGATAAAACAAAGAGATCCTGAGGGTGTAATGATTGTTGCACCATCTGACCATGTAGTTTTCAAGGATAACATTTTCGAGCAAAATCTGACTACTGCAATAGATGCTGCAAAGGGAAGTCAGAAGTTGATTACCTTAGGTATTGTGCCAAGCAGACCTGAGACTGGCTATGGATACATTCAGTACCATTCTAGTCCTCAGGAAAAAGTGAAAAAGGTAAAGACCTTTACAGAAAAGCCTGAGCTTGAACTGGCCCAGAAATTTATAGAGAGTGGCGACTTTGTATGGAATGCAGGCATTTTTATATGGTCTATAGACACCATCACCAAAGCCTTTCATAGATACCTGAAAGATGTTGCTGTCATTTTTGAAGAAGGTAATGACAAGTATTATACTTCTGATGAGCAATCTTTCATAGATGAGGCATATGCTCAGTGTAAAAGTATATCGATAGACTATGGCTTAATGGAAAAAGCCGAAGATGTTTACATGGTCAAGGGAGAGTTTGACTGGTCGGACCTCGGTAGCTGGGATTCGCTTCACGAGACAAAAGACAAGGATAAAAACAATAATGTAGTTGATGCGACTGCCTTGCTTTACGATTCTAAGAATTGCTATGTAAAAGGGCCTAAAGAAACATTAATTGTAGCTCAAGACTTAGACGGCTACTTAATCACTCAATCAGATAACGTAATCCTTATTTGTAAGAAGGACGCTGAGAAAAAGTTCAGAGAATTCTTAAGTGATGCCAAAGAAAAGGGAGCTCAGTTTGGCTAAGCTCCTAACCTCTTTGTCTTAGAACTTCATAGATTATAACTCCACTGGCAACCGATACATTTAGTGACTCAATTTGCCCATTGATGGGTAGTTTTACATGACCATCAGCTAGTTTCATATATTCAGGAGATATTCCATCTTCTTCTGAACCCATCATTATTGCGGTAGGTGCTGTTAGGTCAGCCTCATATACTAGTTTATCGGCTTTTTCTGAACACGCAATGACTGAAATACCGTTGGCCTGAATCTCTTTAATAGTTGTTTTCAGATTTTCAACCCGACAAACAGCAATATGGTTGAGTGCTCCGGCTGAGGTCTTCATAGCATCAGCCCCCAGTTGAGCAGTGCCTCTACTTGGCACAACTATAGCATGAGCACCAGCACACTCAGCTGTTCTAGCAATTGCGCCAATGTTTCTCACATCTGTTACTCTATCTAGAATAATTAAAAGGGGTGTTTCACCTTTGCTGTACGCTTCGGATATAACATTGTCTAGTGAGGCATACACTACCGATGAAAGGTAGGCAACCACACCTTGATGATTCTTTTTAGTTAACCGATTCAGTTTTTCTACAGGTACTTTTTGTACCGGAACAGAATGAGCTTTGGCTAAACTCATTAACTCTAGGATGAGTTCGTTTTTAAGATCTTTCTGAAGTAAAATTTTATCTACTTCCTTTCCTGCTTCAATAGACTCAATTACGGCTCTTGTGCCATAGATAAAATCAGCTGATTGATTTGGCTTCATTCAATAATTCTCCCAGTTCGCCATTGAGATACGGCATACATCCATGTCTCTTTGTAGCGCTTTCCTCTAATGAGTTTGTATTTAGTTATACCATCCTCTTGGATGATGTCAAAGATAAAACGAATTCTTCCGCCTTCTTCTGAAGGGAAAACCCAAAGCTCGGTATTCTCATTTCTGAATACCTGAATTGGGTTACCAAAAATCTGATAAACCATGCCTCTATCGGTTTTCCAGCCAGCTCTATCTTCAGTAAAAAGTCGGGCAGACTTTCGGATTCTTCTATAGTAGTACTTTACAAAGTCTTTGGCTACCCTTTCATTGCTAGAGAGTGTGTTGCTAACGAATTCTTCGAATGCTTTCCTGGTGTCATCAGGTCTTCTCAATTCTTTGTATTCATCTGTTGTGCTTACATAAATCAATGGCTGAACGAGCGCTGAGTAATCTCCAAAATATGGGAAGTATTCATCGGTAACCAGAATTTTATAATGCAACTCGGGATGGCTGGAGGCTTTTATTGTATAGTACCCTTCGTTGTAGAACTCAAAGACTTCGCATTCATTAGTTCCGTATAGAGTGTCTAGTGGATTAATGCTAGGCTCATTTGTTTCGTTTTCATAAAACGGTGGGAATGCCACTGCTCTGTTGTTCTCAACTCCAGTGATTTCGTAGTTCAATGAATCGCCAAAAGGATTCATTAAGCGAATTGGGTGGTTTCTATTTATATATTTAGCGAAGAAGGGTATGTTTTTCTCTTTTTCGAATATTAGAAAAGGAGTTGGTTTAAGTTCGCCATTTACCAACGGGATATCATAGTAGTAGTGTTCATCTTTAACACCATTATAAATATCTATCACCAATAGATTGTCATTCTCCCCTTTTTCGAAGTCTAGCTCGTAGGTGTATTGTCTAAAATCTACATCTACTACCTGAGAGGTGTCTATTCTTACGCTGCTACCAGGGCTTTTTTCATCTATGTAGCTGCTGCGTAAATCATAGCTTAATTGGTAGTCAGATATTCTAACATTGCCATTATTCAGCATGAAATTAAAATATACTTTATACTGATTGTCTTTGGCTGCTATTTGGTGTCTAACTAAAAATTCATGCTCTTGATTATATAGATAGCTCAACTCTCCAGAGCTCATGCGCTGCTGAGCAAAGGCACCTAGGCTACAAATACATAAAAGACAAGAGATGAAAAATTTCATAATTAAGCTTATTCAAATTTAAGAGAAATGAGCTTCTGAGGAACAAATTTGAGTGAATTCGAGAGATTCCCCTAATTTTGGCCAAAGTTTCAACATGGCTACCTATACTACCGAAATAGCATCAGACAGTATTCCTTCAGATAATCCCATTCATCAACGATTATTACAGGCCTATTATTTGGCTAAACCTTATGTTAAGGGCGATTTGCTAGAGCTCGGTTGTGGAGAAGGTAGAGGGGTTGAGCTTTTGAGTCCTCTGGCCCAAAGCTATTTAGCGCTAGATAAAATTCAGGAAGTCATAGATAGGTTAAAGGAGAAACACCCTAAGGTAGATTTTCAACAGGCAGTATTTCCTCCTTTCCAAACACTTGAGGATAATAGCTTCGATTCTGTAGTGAGCTTTCAGGTAATTGAGCATATAAAAGATGACAAATCGTTCTTAAAAGAAATTTATCGCGTGCTGAAGCCCGGAGGTATAGCGGTGCTAACTACTCCGAACATTAAAAAAACTCTTACTCGAAACCCTTGGCATGTAAGAGAATATACAGCAGAACAACTTACTCAGCTGGCTTCTCAGATTTTTCCGAAGGTTACCATGAAGGGTGTAGGAGGAAATGAGAAGGTGATGAAGTATTACGAGCAGAATAAAGAGTCGGTGAGAAGAATTACGCGTTTCGATATTTTCAACCTTCAATATAGACTGCCAGCACCTTTGCTTAGAATACCGTATGACATCTTGAATAGAGTTAATAGGAACAAGCTCAATACTTCGGATTCGGGTCTAGTGGCTGAGATTACACATAACGACTATGTTATGATGGAAGATGGAGATGCTGCCCTAGATTTATTCCTAATTCTTGAGAAATAGCCTATTGCAAGTTTTGTTTCGCTAAGAGTTTTTTCAAAGCTTTGAGCAACTTTTCATCGTTTGCATTCCGCGCTCGTTCTAGATTTTCTCTGAGTTTTAATACCTCTGTTTTCAGAATGTGCTCTTCTTCGGTTTTACTCGGAAGGGACAGTATCTCTGATAGCCGTTCATTTTTATCGGGTTTGAAATAGACTTCCTCTGGTTCATTCAAAGTATCTAATGTAACGGTCATGTGTCCAGAACCAGTTAAGAGCCAACTGGGGTTTATTTCTGGATATTTCTCGAATATATTTTCTAGAAACTTAGTTTGAATATCAGTGTCATTTTTGATGGCTTTGCTCAACGAGCCATTAGACATACCGACTTCCATTTCAAATTTCCTGATCGATAGATTCTTAAACTTTATGAAATCGTTGAGTCTTCTGACTATGATTGACATTGAAATTTACTTAGAAAAAAATCTATAATACGGTTGAAAACATAGATAATTATCTATAACTTTATCGTTTGAATACACGAATACAATGATACAAAATTGGCATAGAAAACTTGTCATCTGGTAAATGAGCACCACAGACATTTCTATGATAACACCCAGGTATGGCAAATCAAGAAGTAAGCGAGAAGACAAAACTCGGTAAACCGCTCGTTCTTAAGCTTTATGAAAGCCAGCGAGAATCAATGGAAGAGTTTGTTAAGAGTGAAAATAGGCGATTGGTTAATGAAGGCCTTATGCCTAAAACCTCATCAGACTATGCAAGGTTAATCTTTCAAAAAGGTTTAGAGGCCATGGGGCTAAATAAAGACTAGTTAAAGAAATCATACACACATGAGTTTTTTAGTAATGGAGCCAAGTGAAGGCCAAGGATATAGCTCTTTTGAGTCGAGAATAACCTTTCACCTTATGAAGGATTGTTACGAAAAGCTAGTTCAAGATTTGGGAGTGGCTAAAGCCGAAGAGGTGTTGCACAAAGCTTGGTTCAGAATTGAGCAGGTAATGCTAGAAAATGGAGTAGAACCACTGAATGCTGCCACAATGATTTTTGAAAACTTCAATTTCGATAAGCAGCTACATTCTGAGTGTTATGCAGCTATATATTGGAAAACCGAGCTAGATGGTATTTCTGAACCTTCCGAATAGGGTGGGTTGTTTGAAAGACATAAAAAAAGGGTCTCCAGCCAAGCTAGAGACCCTTTTTTTGATTCTTATCTATTAAAATGTACTTCTGTCAATTTGCATACGTACTTGTTGCTCTTGTAGCATGTCTCCAACTTTTGTGGCTTCATCGGTTTTACCAAACTCTTCTAATAGTAATTGGATGTATCTCAAACCTTGAGATTTAGACCTAAAACTAAAGTCGTTGTATCTCATTTTATTTTGCAAGTAGGTAAGCTCTGAATTGAACTGTTCGGCCATTTCCATAGCCATTTTCAGAGCTGTTTCGTCTTCACCAATTTTGAAGTATCCTTCTACAAAACCTACAGTAGATACATCGTATGGTACAGCTTCAACAGGCATTTTCTCCATACCAAAGTCAAGGACTTCTTTAGCTCTGGCAGAATCGCCTTCTATGATCAAGCCCTCAGCTAAAGTGGTAATCATTGATCTATGATTCTGAACAAAACCTCTGTAGTCTTCATTGAGGTTGGCACTAGGATCGTCCAAACCTCTGAACTGCATTTTATTCATCACGTTATCGTACATGAGGTCCGTGTTTACCAAGTCTCTCATGTTTTGAGGCTTTTGAACTGGTAAAAGTCTGTAAGCCATACCTTCTTGTACCAAATAAGGCTCTGCTTCCCAATTCAATGCGTTCACAGAAGTATAGTTGAAGTAAATAGGTCTCTCCCAGTTGTTTTGAGCAATCAGGTCGAACAACATCATTTGGCCTTTATCTACAGTTCTAGAGGCAACTTCTCCTTGAGAATTTCTTTTAAAGTCGAAGTACATTCTATCTACCAGATAAGGTTTTAGGCTTTCAGGAACGAGGCCTTTTTCCAAAACCGTAGCAGTATCTACAGGCATAGTCAAAGTTTCTGCAGGTATTAGCATCACTTCGGCTCCAGAAGCAAAAGTTCTCTTGAATTGAGGAACATCTCTTCTAACCACATCAATATACTCTTTTAGGTCTATGGCTTGGCCAGCAAACTGCGGTAGCTCGTTTACATAAAGTACATCGTTGGTTCCCTGTCTATAGTTATCTATAGTCAAAGAGTAAGGGAATGCCTCCGATTCATTCATCTTGGTTGCTGTCTGCTCAATGTACCAGTCGGTGGCATAGTAGCTCAATACTACTACACGAACATCGGTTCGGAATCCTTCAACCTCCTGAATGTACCAAAGCGGGAAGGTGTCATTATCTCCACCAGTAAACAGAATGGCATTCGGTGCCACTGAGGCTAAGAAGTTTCTCGCTGAGTCTACTGAGAAGTATCTGTTAGATCTATCGTGATCGTCCCAGTTTTCAGCAGCCAAAATTATTGGTGCTATAGCCCCGAGGGCTAAAGTGCCTATTGCCAGTGCTTTTCCTCGCTTGGCTAGTGCGCCACCTATGGCCAGCATAGATAACCCAATCCAAATGGCAAAAGCGTAATATGAGCCTGCGTAAATATAGTCTCGTTCTCTTGGTTCAATTGGTGGAGAGTTCAGGTAAACTACTAAGGCTACACCAGTTAATACAAAAAGCATTAGTGTTGCCGAAAAACCTTTAGGGTCTCTGTTGAATTGGAAGAAGAAGCCCACTAGGCCAAGGATGAGCGGAATCATATAATATTGATTTCTACCCTTGTTATTGATGATAGTTTCAGGAACGCCCTTATTACTAGAAACAGGGCTGAGCCAATCTGCATCTTGAATATCACTCTCTCTTCCAGCAAAATTGAACATGAAGTACCTTAGGTACATATGTCCAATCTGATGCCTAAACATAAACCTCAGATTGTCTCCAAAGCTCGGGATTTCACCTGGAGTAACTCCAGTTACCTCCATATATTTTCTGTCATGACCAGGGGCAGAACTCCACATTCTAGGTAAGAGTGTGGTGTAAGCTGGGTCATATTCATAATCCATTTTGTAGTCAGAGATCTTGTATCCGTCTTCAGCCTTGTAGTATACAGGAGCACCTTCAACGTAGTCTGTGATTGGCGCATTAAAATACTGACCATGAACTAACGGACGGCTTCCATATTGCTCCCGCTTTAGGTAAGACACAAAGGTCATTACGTCTTCAGGGTTGTTCTGGTCAATTGGCGGATCTGCTCTAGAACGAACTAAAATTACAGCGTAACAAGTATAGCCAATGAGCACAAACGCCATGGAAAGAATGAGTGTGTTCAGGTTCACCATTTCCTTCTTAACAGTATATCTGAGACCAAATATGATGAGCGCAATAACAATGATGGTTAAGAACAATGCACCAGAACCAAAAGGAAGTCCAAACGCATTTACAAAGGTGATCTCAAATTTACCAGCAATACTCGGTAGCCCTGGAATAATAAAAGAGTTGATAAAGAGTACTAGAAACAAGCTAAACGCTAAAGCCAAAATACCGCCAGTCCAAGTAGGCTTCTTGTATTTCTTAAAGTAATATACTAGACCTAAGGCCGGAAGCGTAACTAAAACTTGTAGGTGAACTCCAGTTGAAAGTCCGATCATATAAGCAATGAAAAGCAGCCATTTATTAGCTCTACTTTCATCGTCTACCAGTTCCCACTTTAGAATAGCCCAGAATACCACTGCGGTAAAGAAAGAAGACATGGCATAGACTTCGCCCTCTACAGCAGAGAACCAGAATGAGTCTGTGAATGAAAAAGCTAAGGCTCCAATAGCACCAGAGCCCAATAAAAGCAACTTCTGAGTTGGAGTCTCTTCACCTATTTTTGCAGAAATTATCTTTCTACCTAGCATCACTATGGTCCAATACAAGAACAGAATAGTGAAGGCAGAAGAAAGCACACTGGCCATATTAACCCAGTAAGCCACTCTAGTTACATCACCAAAAGACAGAAAAGAGAAAAGTCTACCTATGAGCATAAAGAGGGGAGCTCCCGGAGGGTGAGACACCTCTAGTTTGTAAGCTATGGCAATAAATTCTCCACAGTCCCAGAAACTAGCGGTTCGCTCAACGGTGAGCACGTAGGTAATTAGGGAAACCAAAAATACACCCCAACCCACAAGGTTATTAGTCTTCTTAAAATCTGTCATTTAAAAGCTATTTGAGGCGTGAAAATAGTAAAAATATGATAGGGCAACGGTTAAAAATTATTAATCCAAAACCCTAGAGTACTATTCGTAAACACCAATGTAGAACCATAGCCATAGTAAAAACAGAGGAATATAAGAGGTGGCCACTATGGCATTGGCTACAGACTTTTTCTTACGAGCGGCAAAATCTACCCCATAAGTCAGTACTACCCAATAGACGATTTCAAAAACATTGAGTTGTTGGTTTACATACCAGTACTTTTCTCGCACTTCATTATAGTCGAAGAAACTCATGTAAGAAAGAGGGTAAAAGGCCGTGTACTCCCAATAATTAGGGTCGGTTTGTACAAACATAAACCAGAAAATCTTGATTAATGTAGGCACAAAGAATACCACTTCAGCAATCATAGCTATTGTCCAGCACTTTTTATAAGGCACATTGTAGCCCCACATAAAACAGCCCACCCAAAGAATAAAACCTACAATAGTAAACTTCAGGCCATATACAATGGGGATTGATAGTAGCTTAAAGCCTGCTATAATTCGAAAGATGAGCGCTTGTGGCCCTTCTAAAAATTTAAATGCAGCAATCTCGTTTACTATAAAGGTCTGCTGCACGTATACTAGCACGAAGTAAATGGCACAAACCACAATGAAAAACAGGACTCTGTTGAAGTTGGTTAATTCTCTAACCTGTAATTCTAGTTTGCTGTATTCTCTTGGCATTCGAAACTATTTGCGGTAAAAGTACGATTTAAGGACGAAGCCAATAAGAAATTTGTGTCAGTGTATGGCTATTGGAATAAGCGGCAGTAATATTGCCTGAATATTGAGTATGAAGAATTTAGCGTTAAGGTCTTTTCTGATTTTGTGTTTGCTGGGCGGAGGCGTGTCTCGGGCATCTACTGTTCAACAATCTTCTGATTCTACACAATATCTGTTGTTGAATATGGCTCTGCAGCTTCAGATTACAGATGCTGTAGACAATATGTACAACTTCAAGTTTCACAAAGCTGAGGTAGAGTTTAATTGGATGAAGTACAACTACCCAGATCATCCACTACCATACTTCCTGTTCGGGATAAGTACTTGGTGGCAAATGATGCCCAATTTGGATAAAGAGTCACCTTTAGGCGATGAATTTCTGGCCTACATGGATACTACCATTACCAAGGCTGAGGCTATTTACGATGCAGATGAATCTAACATAGAAGCAGCTTTCTTTTTGGCAGGAGCACACGGTTTTGTTGGTCGCTATCACTCAGAAAAGAAAAACTGGATGAGGGCAGCTAGTGCCGGCAAAAATGCCTTGAAGTACCTTGAAATAACCCAGGGTAATGAGAGTTTTAGCCCAGAGATTCTTTTTGGAGATGCGCTCTTTAATTATTATTCCATTTGGATCAGAGAAACCTATCCTATGTTAAGGCCTGTGCTGTTATTTTTTCCTAAAGGAGATAAGGAACTTGGCCTAAAGCAACTCAATGAAGTGGCTAAAAATGCCTTCTATACGAGAATTGAGGCTACTTATTTTCTAATGCGCATAAAGGCCTTCGAAACTAATGAAACCTTTGATGCGCTAAGACTTGGTGAATATGTTCATCAAAAATATCCGGACAACGCCTATTTTCATCGGTTCTATGCCAGAATGCTGTATACCGTTGGTCAGTACGACAAAGCCGCAGCTGAGTCTACCGAAATTCTAAACAGAATAGAGCAAGGACAAACGGGGTATGAAGAAATCAGTGGACGATACGCAAGTTTTTACTTGGGGCATCTCAACAAAATGAAAAAGCACGATGATGTTGCGGCTACTCATTTTCAAAATGTCATCAACTTTACAGAGAGCCTGGTAGATGAGGAAGACTCTGGGTACTATTTGTATTCTCAGTATTATTTGGCCGAATATGAGGTTGAATCTGGTCAATATGAGAGTGCGATGGACCGCATAGATATCATTCGCGACAACACCAAGCGAAGGGAGAGTCTCAACGAGAAAGCCAGAGACTTAAAGAAGGAAATCAAAAAACGGACATAATTCTGCGAGACGAATATCTCTTGAAGTGCATAAAATATTCTTCGATATTTATACATTTGTACCGAATTATATTTTGCATCTAATTATATAAATCGTGAATCTGAAACTAGATAAAATCGACCGAAAGATACTCGACATTTTACAGTCGAATGCTAAAATCACGAATGCTCAGCTTTCGAAAGAAATTGGACTTTCGCCAGCTCCTACCTTAGAAAGGGTGAAGAAGCTAGAAAATTCAGGAATTATTAAAAGTTACCATGCCAAGCTAGATACCGACAAAATTGGTATGGGGGTGAGCACTTTTGTATATGCCACTCTAAAAGGACATAACAAGTCCAATATTGAGATTTTCATGGAGGCCATCAATAAAATCGAAGAAGTTATTGAGTGTCATCACGTTACAGGTTCTGGCGACTTTGTATTGAAAGTAATTGCCAAAGATATTGCTTCTTATCAGCAGTTAATGCTAGAAAAAGTGAGTGATATTTCTGTGGTAGACAACTTGCAGTCAATGGTCATCCTCTCTACCTTTAAGGATAGCAAGGTAATGCCAATTCCAGAATAGCATTTATGTCTACAAATCAGAAGCGCATCTTGGAGAAGTCTCAGATCGAGCAGATCATTCGAAGAATGGCCTACGAGGTTTATGAGAATAACCACGATGCAGAAAAAATCTATTTAGCAGGTATAGCCAACAATGGAGAGAAAATTGCCCAGCTGATTCAAAAAGAAATGAATGCCATTTCCGAGATACCAGTTGAGCTTATTAGAATAGACATAGATAAAGATGCTAAGCGTCAGCCCATTGTAAGTTATTCTGCAGAACCCGATGTTCAAGACTTCACCCTAATTGTGGTAGATGATGTGTTGAACTCGGGTAGAACCATGATTTATGCTTTCGATCCTTTCTTGAAAATGCCAGTTCGGAACATTCAGACGGCCGTGCTAGTTAACAGAACTCATAAGCGTTTTCCTGTAGCTGTAGACTATAAAGGGTTCGAATTGGGAACAACTATAGAAGAACATATCCACGTGAAGTTGACAGAGGAGGAGTTTGGCGCATATTTGTACTAATTTTTCTTAAACTAAAACATATAAGATGGACTTTGATTTACAAGAACTCTGGAATGAGCATAGCGCAGCAATAATTGCTTTCGCCTTAAACCTACTTTTAACCTTCGTTATACTCATAGTTGGTCTATGGGTTATCAAAAGATTGGTTTCTACTCTCAGAAAGATTTTAACCAAGAAAAATGTAGATCCTACTCTAATCCCAACCTTGCTCGGAGTTGTCAAAATTGGATTGACCACTGTGCTGTTAATAGCAGTTGTAAAGCGATTTGGAGCGGATACAGCGGGTCTAGTTGCCATTTTAGGTGGTTTGTCTTTAGCGCTTGGTTTAGCACTACAGGGTTCTTTGGGTAATTTTGCTGGTGGAATGCTTATTCTTACGCTTAAGCCTTTTAAGGCAGGCGATTTTGTTGAGGTAAATGGGGAGTCTGGTACTGTTCATTCTGTAACCATCATCAATACAATACTTAGAACCACAGATAACAAGATTATCTACCTTCCAAATGGTTCTGTTGCAAACTCTAATATTACCAACTTCTCTCATGAAGAAAAAAGAAGATGGGATAAGGTATTCGGAATTGATTACGCTGATGATTTCGAAAAGGCAAAAAAGATTATTCAAGACCTGCTAGCTGCAGATGAGCGTATTCACAAAGATCCTGCTCCATTTGTTCGTGTTACAAACCTTGGAGATAGTAGTGTAGATATTCAGGTAAGAGCCTGGACAGACACTTCTGAACTCTGGAATGTGAACTTCGATATGATAGAAAAAGTAAAATTGGAGTTCGATAAAGAAGGTATCTCTTTCCCTTTTCCGCAAAGAGATGTCCACGTTTATAACGAAAAGTAGAACATCGATTCAAAACATATCACAAAGGGGTAAATGATTATATTTACCCCTTTAATTTTATAGGCATGTCCATTCATAAATCAGAAATAAAGAAGATAACCACACACCAAATTCAAGGCATGAAAGAGCGAGGAGAGAAAATCTCTATGCTTACTGCTTATGATTATTCTATGGCCAAATTGATAGATGGTGCTGGAGTAGATATTATTTTGGTGGGAGACTCGGCTTCAAATGTAATGGCAGGCCATGAGACTACCCTTCCCATCACTTTAGACCAAATGATTTACCATGCCAGCTCGGTGATTAGAGCTGTCGACAGATCTTTTGTGGTAGTAGATATTCCTTTCGGTTCCTATCAAGGTAATTCTTCAGAAGCATTGCGCTCTGCCATTAGAATAATGAAAGAGTCTGGTGCGCACGCGGTAAAGATGGAAGGTGGGGCCGAAATAAAAGAGTCTATTACCAGAGTGCTCAGTGCTGGTGTGCCTGTAATGGGGCATTTGGGACTTACGCCACAGTCTATCTATAAATTTGGTACGTATGCGGTGCGTGCCAAAGAAGAAGAAGAGGCAGAAAAGCTCATTTCTGACGCTAAGTTGCTAGAGGAGTGTGGCTGTTTTGGTATTGTTTTAGAAAAAATACCGGCCGAGTTAGCCAAACGAGTTTCAGAACAAATCAAAATTCCAACTATAGGTATTGGTGCAGGGCCGCATACAGATGGTCAGGTGTTAGTAATGCACGACATGTTGGGAATCACCGCAGAATTCAAACCAAGGTTTTTGAGGCAATATGCTCAAGTGGGAGATATTGTAAATGAAGCCGTTGCCAATTACGTAAAAGATGTTAAATCTGGCGACTTTCCTAACGAAAAGGAAAGCTACTAGTAATCTTAAAAAAGACATATTTTATTACATTGCGCATCCTAAATTTTTAATTAAGAAAATTCTAAAGCTTAATCATGAGTGAACAAAAGATAACCATCAATAACGGTGTGCTGAATGTTCCTGATAACCCTACGGTTCCTTTCATTGAAGGAGATGGTACGGGTGTAGACATTTGGCCTGCTGCAAAAAACGTATTGGATAGTGCCGTAGCTAAGGCTTATAATGGAGCTAAATCCATTCAGTGGAAAGAAGTTTTAGCAGGTGAGAAAGCATTTAATGAAACAGGTGAGTGGATGCCTGCTGCTACATTAGAAGCTTTTAGAGAGTACTTGGTGGGAATTAAGGGGCCTCTTACAACTCCAGTTGGAGGAGGAATCAGATCACTCAACGTAGCGCTTCGTCAAGAGCTAGATCTTTATGCTTGTGTGCGCCCTGTCAGATGGTTCCAAGGAACTCCTTCTCCGGTAAAAGAGCCAGGTCTTTGTGATATGGTTATTTTCAGAGAGAATACCGAAGATATCTACGCAGGTATTGAGTTCGAAAAAGGAACGGAAGATGCTGCTAAGTTTGCGAACTTGTTGAAAGAGAACTTCCCAACTAGATTCAAAAAAGTAAGATTCCCAGATTCAGCTGGCTACGGAATTAAGCCGGTATCTGAAGAGGGAACTCATAGATTGGTTAAAGGAGCTATCGATTACGCTTTCGACCAAAAAAGAGATTCAGTTACCCTTGTTCATAAAGGTAACATCATGAAGTTCACTGAAGGTGCCTTCAAATCTTGGGGATACGAATTGGCTAAAGACCAATATGGCGCTCAAGATTATGAGGGAGGACCTTGGCAAGTGATCGAAAAGGATGGTCACAGAGTGATTATCAAAGATGTAATTGCCGATGCTTTCCTTCAGCAAATTCTACTTAGACCTGCTGAATATTCAGTAATTGCTACGTTGAACCTTAATGGAGACTATGTTTCTGATGCTTTAGCCGCTATGGTTGGAGGTATCGGAATTGCCCCTGGTGCAAACATCAACTACAAAACAGGTACTGCAATTTTTGAAGCAACTCACGGTACTGCACCAAAGTATGCTGGTCAAGACAAGGTGAACCCTGGTTCAGTAATTCTTTCTGGTGCTATGATGCTAGAATATTTCGGCTGGCAAGAAGCTGCAGACCTTATTTATTCAGGACTGGAAAAGGCTATTGCCTCTAAAAGAGTTACTTACGATTTTGAACGCCTAATGGACGGAGCAACGCTCCTCAAGTGCTCCGAATTCGGAGAAGAAATTGTGAAAAACATGTAAACAAAAGCCCCGTTCAGGGGCTTTTTTAATAAAGTGTTTTTCATGGCTAAAAGAGTTGTTCCTTTTTTTCCGCTAAAGCTGGTTGCCTTTCCCGGAGAGCAAGTCAACTTGCATATTTTCGAGCCAAGGTATAAGCAGCTTATCAACGAGTGTCTTGAGTTAGACCAAACTTTTGTTATCCCTCTGTTCAATGAAATGATTAGAGATTTCGGTAGCGAAATGAAGGTTGAGAGGTTGGTGAAGCGCTACCCTACTGGTGAGATGGATGTTATTACCAGATGTACCAATGCTGTGCAAATTTTCTCCTTCCAAGAGAAGTTAGAGCCTAAGCTTTATGCTGGGGGAGAGGTTGAGCCAATTGAGAATATTCATGATCAGAACCCCGAACAATGGCAGGAACTACGCACGCTAGCTAAGCGATTGATTGAGGTTTTAAAGATGGAAAGTACTTTTGATGTAGATCTCGTTGAGAATTCGTTTGAGTTAGCACATAAATTAGGCTTATCTTTGGAGCAGGAGTATGACATGCTTCAGATGGTTAGGGAGTCTCAAAGACAGTCCTATATGATCAATCATCTTAAAAGGGCTTTGCCGTTGGTTAGTGAAATGGAAAGAGCCAAGGAGAAGATTAAGATGAACGGCCATTTTCAGCATCATGATCCGCTGAACTTTTAAGTATGATCGAAAGCAATCTTTCCGAATTCGGTACCATTCTCATTTTTATTTTAGGGGCCTTGGTCTTCGGAACGATTATGTTATTCGTAGCAAAACTTGTTCGGCCAAACCGACCGAACTATGAAAAGTTAACTACTTATGAATCTGGAGAAGATACAGTTGGCTCTGCCTGGGGTCAGTTTAACTTGCGGTTTTATATAGTAGCCCTAATTTTCCTCTTGTTCGAAGTGGAGATAATATACCTTTTCCCCTGGGCCATTATTTTTGGTGATAAGCAAATGATTGAAGGAACCGATTGGGAATGGGCATGGTTTGCCTTGGCAGAAATGTTCATCTTCATTTTTATACTGGCCTTAGGGTTGGTTTATGCTTGGAGAAAAGGTTATTTGGACTGGGTAAAGCCTCAGCAAAAACCTTCAGACTTTGTGTCTAAAATACCTGCAGAGGCATATAAAAAATACATGGATTAATGGGGTTACTCGATCAGCAACTCGGACAAGGAGGAATAATCATCTCCAAGTTAGAAGACCTAATTAATTGGGCTAGGCTTTCTTCAATGTGGCCGATGGGTTTCGGGACGGCATGCTGTGCTATTGAGTTTATGAGTGCCCAATCTACACCCTACGACCTAGATAGATTCGGAGTTATTCCTAGGGCAAGTCCTAGACAGTCTGATGTAATGATTGTGGCAGGAACGGTAACCTTTAAAATGGCCGATCGTGTTCGCAGGCTTTATGAGCAAATGGCCGAACCGCGATATGTTATTTCAATGGGTTCTTGCTCCAATTGTGGAGGCCCTTACTGGGAGCATGGTTACCATGTGGTAAAAGGAGTAGACCGAATCATTCCAGTAGATGTTTACGTACCAGGCTGCCCTCCGAGGCCTGAGGCTTTAATTGGTGGTCTTATTAAGCTTCAAGACAAAATTCGAAGTGAGTCTATTGTGGCCCCCAAAGCGGTTGAAAAACTATTGGCAGAAAGTGAAAGCTGAAGAAATTAAAATATTGCTGGAAGAAAACTTCCCGGAGAAAGCATTTGAAGTAGTTGAAAATGCTACTCCTCAAGGAATTGTAGTTCCTGCAGAGAGCTTGGTAGAAGTAATGGGCTTTCTTCATGCGAACGACCAACTCTATTTCGATATGCTTTCTTGCATTACTGGCCTAGATAATGGTCCAGAGGCTGGAACCATGGAGGTGATTTATAACCTCTATTCCATTCCGAATGATCTACATTTAATGATCAAAGTAATGCTAGATAGAGAGAAGCCTGTGGTAGGTTCACTGGTAGAGCTCTGGAAAACTGCCGAGTGGCAAGAGCGCGAGGTGTATGATATGTACGGCATTCATTTCAACAATCACCCAGATTTAAGAAGAATTCTAATGCCTGCAGATTGGGAAGGCTTCCCTTTGCGAAAAGACTACGAGGAGCAGATCTATTACCGTGGAATGAAAGTAAAATATTAGTGGCCAATCAAGTTCAATACATATTCGATAACGAGAATCTGAATAGATCAGCGCCTCAGAAATTCCGTCAGGAAGACCTGAAGCATGATGAGATGATTGTGAATATTGGTCCGCAGCACCCTTCTACCCACGGAGTGCTACGCTTGGAGGTAGTTACTTCTGGAGAGCAGATTGTAGAGGTTGTGCCTCACCTTGGCTATTTGCATAGATGCTTTGAAAAGCATGCGGAGAACCTGCCTTACAATCAAACTTTACCATTTACGGATAGAATGGACTATCTGGCTGCCATGAATAACGAACACTCCTTCGCTATGGGAGTAGAGCGCATGCTGGGTATTGATAAAGATATTCCGAAGCGCGTAGAGTACATTCGTGTGGTTGTGGCTGAGTTGAATAGGTTGGCCTCTCACTTTGTTGCACTTGGTAGCTACGGAATGGATATTGGGGCGGTAACTGCCTTCTTCTGGATGATGCGCGATCGTGAGCACATTCTCAGGCTGCTTGAATGGGTTTCTGGTGCCAGAATGCTTTACAATTACATTTGGGTAGGAGGTCTGTTTTACGATCTGCCTGTAGGCTTTGAAGAAAGGTGCTTGGAATTTGTTCAGTACTTAAAACCTAAGCTTAAAGAGCTAGAAAATGTAGTTATCGATAATGCCATATTCGTCAATAGAACGGCCAATGTGGGTGTGTTGCCAGTAGATTTGGCCATTAATTATGGCATTACTGGCCCGATGCTCAGAGGCTCTGGCCTAAAATATGACTTGAGAAAAGTTGATGCCTATTCGGTTTACCCAGAAATAGACTTCGAAATCCCTGTAGGGAAGGGTCAGATGGGACAGTTAGGTGATTGTTGGGACAGGACTTGGGTTCGCGTACAAGAGTGCTATGAATCCATCAGAATCATTGAGCAGTCACTAGAAAAGCTGACTAAAGAGCATAAACGAGATCGTGATTTTGACCCTCATGCTATGGTGCCGAAAAAGATTCGTCCTAAAGCTCAAGATTTATATGTAAGGGCAGAAAACCCTAAGGGTGAAACTGGATTCTACTTTAGAGCAGACGGAAGATCGGATATTCCTTTCCGCTGCAAAGCTCGAGGAGCCAGCTTTGTCAACCTTTCCATCATCAATGAGCTCGCTAAAGGTGGTCAAATAGCAGACCTTATAGCGGTAATTGGCTCAATTGATATAGTGCTGGGCGAAGTAGATCGCTAGAGTAGTTCCCTCAGGTTATTCTCCCTGATATAAGCTCTCTGACCTCTCCATTTGATTTCGTACCAAATGTCTTTCTTCCCTATTACCTCTACTTTATGGCCTTGTCCAACCACTTCAATGAGTTCTGCGGCAGCCGAAGGGCCAGTCATTAGGTAGGCGTTACTCTGCATAACCAAAGCCCTTGTCTTATTAGCGTTCAGGTTGGTGACATAGAATACTAAGGCTAGTACAATCACAAGGCTAATGGCCAGGCTAGGTGATTTGATGTTGTGCTTCCTGATTTTCCTGAACATCATTCCGAGTATCAGAATACATAGCGCGAATAGCACTCCTAAAATCTGAAGCTTATAGTCTTCTACAATCTTTTTAGCCTGCTCAAACTGAGACATGTTGTAGCCCTCTAAACCATTTACCGTGGCGAGTTGCTCCATTTTTTTTAGCACGTCTTCATCTGCAGTTAAGCGATAATAGTCGTTCAGATAGAGAAAAGTTTTTCCAAGATTGCCCATTGCCTCATTGCTGTAAGCCATTTTTAGCAGCATTGCGGGCGTTGCTTCTTGTGATTCGGTGTAGATTTTCTCGTAAATTCTGAGCGATTGAGTATATCTTCTCGCGGAGAATAAAGAATCTGCTTCTTTTATTTCATTTGTAACCGACTGTGAAACAGCGGTTTGAGAAATAAAAATGATTCCGATGAATATTAAATGTAGAAATTTGAAAGCTCTGTTTTGCATTTTGTTTCTAAGGTCTTACCTTTGCACTCGCAATTAAGGAAAACGACCTTAATCACACAAAAAAAATTCTTGATCTGGTAGCTCAGTTGGTAGAGCATCTCCCTTTTAAGGAGAGGGTCCTGGGTTCGAGCCCCAGCCAGATCACATCTCCTAAAAGCCTCTGAATTTTCAGAGGCTTTTTTTATTGCCTCTTGGTTCAGAAACCGTTCGCTATCTAAAACAATTTTCCAGATAAGTAAAGTGCTTTTCTGTTGAGGGCTTTTCAATTTCTCCGAGAAAACTGGTGATAATAGCATATTCGAAATCTACGAATCATTAGCCGGGATAATGTTTTTTAGTTAAACAGTTTTCTTTAGATTTAGTGATTATTAACATTTCTCTTGAAGAAACTCTCGGCCATATTGCTCCTTCTTTGTTTGGCAATGTATCAGTTCGGATACTTTGCGGCAGACTATTGGGTGGGCAAGCATATTGATAACAAGTGGTCTGAGAAAATCTATGCCGAATCATTCGATGAAAGTAATATTGAACTGATTAAGGTGCCTATCTCTGTGCCTTACATGCCAGATGATCAAGAGTTCAAAGTGGTAAATACTTCTTATGAAGAAGGAGGTAAGTTCTATAGGGTATTAGAGCAGCGCTACAGAAACGATACTTTGGAGATGAAAGTAGTTGCCGATAACTACAAGATATTTTTAGAGTCGGTAATTAATGAATGGATCTCAACCACAGAAGCAGACTCACCCTTAGATGCTGTGGGTAAGCTGCAAGCAAAAGTTATTTCTAAAGAATTCAATTTCAATAAATCAATCTTGGGTGAAAGACCCTTTTCTGGCTTGGTAGAGGCCACTAAAGCAATCGAAAGCAATCATTTTTACTCTACTCTAAAGCTAGATGTTCCTACTGAACCTCCGCGCGAGGTGTAATCATTCCTACTATTGAGAGCATTTGATGATGCTCTTGGTCATTATTCCAGAGGATTTATAAGAGCTAAAAAAGGCATTTTGCCTCCCTTGATCTATTTTTTATCGGGTTCAGATTTTTTAATACTCAGCTATACTTTGTGAGTAATGGCAGGCTGCTGGGCACTATTACCAAGGCAGTCATTTAATCCTGAATACATATTTTTTAAATGAAGTTCATGGGCTCTGCCTTTGAATGGATAGGAATTGTGTTTACCAAAAGTTAAACCACCCTAGCAGAGGTGTTTGTTCGCTTCCATTTTTTGCTAGTAATCTGTATTCGGGTTTTAACAGGTAGCAATTGATGTGGAGTCAATGCCCAAGATTCCCATCAAGCTACTTGATTGAATAAATTTTGAACGAAAGAAAAGACATGAACTGATTATAGATTAAGCAATCAATTAAGTTTACAGCCCACCGTCATTGTGCAATCTGGCGGTGGGTTTTGTTTGCCCTTTTTTGTAATCCTTAAATACTGTTCTGATAAACTCGCGTTATCTTAGCAACCAATGAAGAATGATAATCCTATAGGTATTTTCGATAGTGGTTTAGGTGGATTGACCGTAGCTAATGCTGTTTATCGTTTGCTAAAGAATGAGCAGTTAGTGTATTTTGGAGACTCCGCTCATTTGCCGTACGGAGATAAGTCTGCTGCAACCATTCAGGCCTATTCGGTTAAAATCTGTGATGTTCTACTTCAGAAGAATGCCAAGCTTATACTGATAGCATGTAATTCTGCTTCTGCGGCAGCCTATGAGTTAGTAAAGGCCTATGTAGGATCAAAGGCTAAAGTGCTAAACGTAATAGATCCTGTAGTGAATTATGTGGCTGAAAAATATGCAGGAAAACATGTAGGGCTAATTGGTACTAAGCAAACGGTGGGCTCTGGCGTTTATGAATATCAACTTAAGCTTAAAGATCCCTCTATCAAGTTTTCTGCCTTGGCTACTCCATTATTGGTTCCAATGATTGAAGAAGGCTTTCATAACAATAACATCTCTGAAGCCATCATTGAGCAATATCTCAGTGATTCTGTTTTAGAAGGTATTGATACCCTTATTTTGGGGTGTACTCATTATCCGCTCATAAAAGATGCAATTGATAAGTTTTACGGAGGAGCAATAGAAGTAATAGATTCTTCGGTAATTGTTGCTAAAGCTCTAGAAGCCTATTTAGAGACAGAAGGCCTTGCAGCTGAAAAGCTTTCTAAAGACCATGAATTCTTAGTTTCCGATATTACGCCTTCCTTTGAAAAAGCAGCTGAGCTCTTCTTTGGAAGAAAAGTGCCGTTGGAAAAACATATTCTCTGGGAGTAGGTTCAATTAGCGTGTCTGAACTAAATTTGGGGTGAGATAATTAATAACCTAGTAATTCGGTAGGATATAGATTATCACATCCGAGAATTAAGTGTTTTATTTGCATTAACCAAGGGCAGAATTATAGCGTGTACGCATTCCTATTTTTCCTTAATTTTCTACTGATCTACACGGTTTTTGCCGTTTATGCCGAACGTAAAATCTCTGCTTTCATTCAGGATAGATACGGTCCGATGGAAACTGGTTATTACGGTCTGCTTCAGACTGTAGCCGACTTACTCAAACTCATCCAGAAAGAAGATATTGTTCCTTTTAAGGCTGATAAAAAACTCTTTAAGCCAGCGCCTGTAATTATCTTTTTGGCTGTCTTTGCTGGTTTTGCTGTGTTGCCGCTCACTTCAGACTTCGCGGGTTCATCAGCACAAATTGGAATTTTCTACTTGTTAGCCATCGTGTCGTTAGATGTGGTGGGTATTCTTATGGCCGGTTGGGGGAGTAATAGCAAGTATGCCCTTTGGGGTGCCATGCGTTCTGTGGCTCAAATTATTTCATACGAAATACCGCTTGGCTTAATGGTGGTTTGTGTGGTTATGATTTCGCAAACGCTCAATCTTCAAGAAATTACTTATCAACAGAGTATTTGGTGGAATCAGATTAATCCCGAAGCTGAGAATTATCTTTTTGGCATTAAAGCACTTGGCATTGAAACCACAAATGTAGGCGGCATTCTTACTTGGAACATACTGAGGTCGCCACTGATGCTTATCGGTTTTGTCATCTTCTTTATCTCTTCTTTGGCTGAAAGTAACAGAGCTCCTTTCGACATACCAGAGGCCGAATCGGAGCTTGTAGGTGGTTTTCATACAGAATATTCGGGCTTTAGGTGGGCGTTAATCATGCTTTCGGAATATGGTATGATGCTGCTGGTTTCTTTCTTAGCCGTAATCTTGTTCTTAGGTGGCTGGAATTCTTTTTTGCCAAATATCGGTTCAGTAAAACTGGCAGAATGGACCAGCGGTGAGCCTGGGACTTTGGCAGGTCACCTTTGGGGAGCTTTCTGGATGATTTCTAAAGCCTTGTTTTTGGTGGCAGTGCAAATGTGGGTGAGATGGACATACCCAAGGCTAAGGCTAGACCAACTGATGAACTTGAGTTGGAAGTACCTTACTCCTGCTTCAATTCTTTTAGTTTTGTTGAGCGCAGTATGGAGGCTGCTGATGATATGAAGGGCTATTGGAGAAACATACGGACTGCTGTAGATACGCTAAAAACGGGCTTGAAGGTAACTGCCAAGCACATGAAAGATGCGCGTACTCAAAGAACAGCTATTGTGCCTGAAGCTGATAATTACTTTGAAAAGCAGAACGCCATTTTTACGGTTCAATATCCTAAAGAAAAACTACCAGTTCCGGACCATGGCCGCTACAAGTTGCACAACGAAATTGACGATTGTATTGTCTGTGATAAATGCGCAAAAGTTTGCCCTGTAGACTGTATAGATATTATTCCTCTTAGAGCGGTTGAAGAAATAGGGAAAACTAGCGATGGAACGCCCAGAAGAATTTATGCCGAGAAGTTCAACATCGACATGGCCAAATGCTGCTTCTGCGGCCTGTGTACAACAGTTTGTCCAACCGAGTGCCTGACAATGACCGATGAGTATGACTTTAGTGCATACGACTTTGAAGAGCATAACGTGCCTTTTGCCAATATGACGCCTCTTGAGATTCTTCAGAAGAAGAAGGAATTGGAAGAGTTTAATAAGCAGAAAGAGGCTGCCAAGGCGCTTAAAAGGGAAGAGGTAGTACCGGAAGAAAAAGCAGCATCGGGTGCGAAACCAAAGGTAGGAGCTGCCAAACCAGCATTTAAACCTAGAGTGCCTGGTGCTAAGCCTAAAGTGGTGGGGAAACCACAAATTCCTGCTAAAAAAGAAGGTGAAGAACCTAGTGGCGAAGAATCTCAGAGTAAACCGAAACCGGTTTTCAAACCAAGAGTTCCTGGGGCAAAACCTAAGGTGGTTGTGAAGCCTGAAATGTCTCCTGGAAAAGCTGCTGAAGAAGAGTCTGGCCAGGAGCCAAAGTCTAAGCCAAAACCAGTGGTTAGGCCTAAAGTTCAGCCGAAGAAGCAAGAGAGCGAAGAGTCAAATGAAACTTCAGACAAGGCTCCGCGACCTGTGATAAAGCCGAAAGTGCCTGGGGCTAAGCCCAAAGTGGTAGTGAAACCAAAGGTGCCTACCAAGAAGGTTGCAGAAGAGCCTAAAGAGCAAGAAGCTAAGTCTAAGCCAAGACCTGTAATGAAACCGAAGGTTCAGCAAAAAAAGGACGAGGCTAACCAGTCAGAGAGCAAGACGGAACTGCCAAAAAAGGCTGCAAGGCCAGTGATAAAACCAAAGATTAAACCTAAAAACACGGATAGCGATAAGGAAGAATAAATGGAGTTAGAAGCAATACTTTTTTACTTCTTTGCTGGCATTACAGCGTTTTCGGTGCTCTTTATTGCAGTAACCCGAAACATACTTTATGCTGCTTTTGCGCTCATTCTAACTTTCATTGGAGTAGCTGGCTTATTCGTTTTCATGGGAGCCGAATTCATTGCCATTACCCAGATTCTTGTTTATGTAGGCGGAATATTGGTGCTCTTAGTATTTGGTATAATGCTAACGCATAGGTTGAAAGGGCAAAAACTTAAAACCGATAGGTATCAAATGCTCTTTGGTTTTTTGATATCAGCAGGAATTTTCGGCCTGTTCATACAATCAATTCATTCAGGAGCATTTTCCAATTTGCCTTGGGTAGATCAAGAGTACTCGCAAGAAGTAGAGCTTAAGTCATTTGGACTGAGTCTAATGACTGATTATGTGTTGGCCTTTGAAGTGATAGGTATACTACTTTTGGTAGCTTTAATTGGAGCAGTGCGAATAGCTGGTAACGCAAGAAAGGAGGGAACAGATGCTGCTTAATACCATGCTGCTGTTAGGAGCTTTAATGTTTTGCGTGGGCTTGTTTGTGGTCTTTACCAGAAAAAACGCCATTATGGTACTTATTGGCATTGAACTAATGCTCAATTCTGCCAATCTCAACTTAGTTACGTTTAGTCGCTTCGACCCTCAAGCCTTGCAAGGTCAGATTTTTAGTCTTTTTGTTATTACCATTGCAGCAGCTGAAGCAGCAGTGGCTTTGGCCATAGTGGTAAAGGTCTACAAATACTTCAAGACCTCTGACCTAGATAAAATTAACTCCATGAAGGGATGATAGATCTGTTGGATATCATATCGCCCCAAAGCTCAGCTTACCTGCCATGGATTCTGGCATTGTTGATATTGCCTATTTTTTCTTTTGCTACCACAGGTTTTATGAAGGGAAAGGCACCTTATTGGTCTTCGGCCATAATTGCCAGCAACCTTTTAGTGGCTGCTTATCTTGCTACTGTATTCTGGAATGAGCCATTAACCATTAGAGGCAATTGGTTTAAGCTTGGAGAGAATCAGTTCACGTATTCATTCTACTTAGATAAGTTGGCACTGACGATGTCGCTTATAGTGAATTTTGTGGCTTTGCTAGTGCATATTTTCTCTACAGAGTACATGCGCACAGATGCCAATAAGCCACGGTATTTTGCTTACCTAGGTCTGTTTACGTTCTCAATGATGGGTATTGTGCTCTTCAATGACCTTCTATTTATTTTTATTTTCTGGGAATTAGTAGGCGTATCGTCTTACCTGCTCATTGGTTTCTGGTTCCAAAAGAAATCAGCTTCTCTTGCGGCCAATAAGGCCTTTATCTTAAACAGAATTGGAGACCTCGGTTTTATCACTGGCTTAATGATACTGTTCACTCAGTTCCATTCACTCGATTTAGATGCTGTAAAGAGCCTAATGATTATGTCGGAGATTGAAGATGGTAATTGGGTGGTGAATTTTATGCAGGGAGGTAAAGAAGTTATTAGCAGCATGGATGGCCGTTGGCTGAGTGCTGGAGGTATTGCTTTATTCTGTGGGGCTGTTGGTAAATCTGCACAGTTTCCACTGCAAGTTTGGCTACCAGATGCCATGGAAGGTCCAACACCAGTTTCCGCTCTTATACATGCGGCAACCATGGTGGCAGCGGGTGTATATATGCTAGCAAGAATTTTCGTGCTGCTCGATGCTCAGGCACTGGAGGTGGTGGCTATTGTTGGAGCGGTTACTGCTTTTATGGCGGCCATTGCAGCGTTGTCTCAGTTCGATATTAAAAAAGTATTGGCCTATAGTACCATTTCTCAACTGGGTTATATGGTTTTGGCCATGGGGGTTGGGGCGTATAGCGCTGGGCTTTTCCACCTAATTACACATGCTTTCTTTAAGGCAGGGTTGTTCTTAAGTGCAGGAATTATAATTCACCAGTTACATCATTTGGAGAAAGGCGGAAAAAAATTCGATCCGCAAGATATGCGAGTCATGGGCGGATTGAGAAGAAAGCTGCCAGTCACCTTCTTCGCTTTTGTTATTTGCTCTTTGGCTTTGGCTGGCTTGCCAGGCTTCTCTGGTTTTCTTTCTAAAGACGCTATTTTGCTAGACCTAGCGGTTTGGGCAGATATTAAAGGTGGAGGCTTCTACATACCAGAAGTTTTGGCTTTTATGACGGTGGTGCTTACAGCTTTCTACACATTTAGAATGATTTATCTGGTCTTTTTCGGAGAGTTCCGATTACCAAAAATTCTAGGAGATGCATCACTCCCAAATAAACTGAAAGAAGGGAACTTGTGGGTTACAGTGCCTGCTGTCATTTTCGCCTTGTTGTCTTTTACTTTCCCATTTGGGTTTACGCTTAACGCTGACCATAGCTGGGTGATGGAAGCACTAAAAACACCAATGTATCTGGTGCCTGAAAGCTATGCAGCCACTAGTTTGTTAGATGTGCCTGAAGAAACATTTCACGGCCTTCATAAAACGGTGAATATTGTTTCCATTCTTTTAGCACTGGCGGGTTTGTTCATTGCTTGGCTATCGTACAAGCCAGGAGCCAAATTAGAGAAGACTTTTATTGAAAGAAGGGAGCCTGTTGGGGTTCTGGGTCAGATTTCATTCTACCATTGGTATCAGAACTCACTTTATCAGAACATATTTTTGAAAGCCATATTGGCGAAGTCTAGAGCACTGGCTTGGTTCGATCAGTACGTGCTGGACGAGGCTGTTAATCTCTTGGCTAAGCTGAATGTGGTTATTGCCCATGTTACACGCTGGTTCGATCAGGTTTTTGTTGATGGACTTGTGAATCTGACGGCCGCTTCTGTTGGAAAAGTGGGGCAATTGACCAGAAGTATTCAGTCAGGTAATATTCAGGCTCAAATTCTGGTGACTTTCATATTTTTATTAACCTTAATTTTGCTGCTAGTTGTTTAGCCCATGGAGCATCTGTTATCATATATCGTATTTATTCCGCTAGTTGGTGCTGCACTGGTTTTGCTTACGCCAAAGGCGTATGAACATTTGTATAGAGTACTAGCGATTAGTTCGACAGGCCTAACCCTGCTCTTGATTCTATTTGCTGTCACCTCATTTAATGGAGCACTGGTGCCAGAGATTTCTGGTGAAGGAAATCTGCAAATGATGGAGAAGGCGTCTTGGTTCAGTCTGAAGCTTGGTTCTTTAGGGGCGCTATCGGTAGACTACTTTTTAGGAGTAGATGGGTTAAACATAAGTATGGTGCTGTTGGCGGGAATAGTCCTTTTTATTGGTGCTATTGCTTGCTGGAATATCAAAGAAAAGAAGAAGGCCTATTTTAGTTTATACCTTCTGCTTTGTACTTCTGTGCTAGGCTGTTTTGTTGCACTAGATTTCTTCTTGTTCTACCTGTTCTTCGAGTTTATGCTGCTCCCTATGTATTTCCTTATTGGAATTTGGGGAGGGCCAAGAAGAGAATATGCAGCTATTAAATTCTTCCTCTACACACTAGCTGGTTCTATCTTAATTCTGATCGTTATGATTGGCTTGTATAATTCAGTATACGACCCAATAAAGACGGCAGAAATGGCTGGTTTGAGCATGGCCGAATACGCTATCTCAGATATCCAATCAATGGTGTTAGAAGGACAAATTGACAAGACAGAAGTAGTGAAGTCTTTCAATATGCTGCACATGGCAGATTCTGCGAATTACATTCCAGGTTCTTTGCTAGATAAATCAGGTTTAGGAACATTATTCGGCCAACCCATTCGATGGATTGCGTTTTTGGCTATACTTATTGGTTTCGCTATTAAACTTCCTGCTTTCCCTTTCCATACTTGGTTGCCAGATGCACACGTAGAAGCGCCAACACCTCTGTCTGTAGTCTTAGCTGGAATTCTTCTGAAAGTGGGCGGTTACGGATTGATAAGAACTGCTTATGCCATGTTCCCAGATGCCGCATTCCATTATGCTTGGCTCATAGGGTTCATCGGGATGTTCTCTATTATTTATGGAGCTATGAATGCCTTGGCTCAGAAAGATTTGAAGAAGCTGATTGCCTTTAGTTCAGTATCTCACATGGGATTTGTACTGCTTGGGTTAGCAGCTATGACAAGCGAAGGAGTGAGCGGGGCCATTTACCAAATGTTCTCTCACGGACTAATCTCTTCTATGCTCTTCCTTATTGCGGGAGTCATTTATGATAGAACTCACGATCGTATGATCGAGAATTACGGTGGGTTGGCTCATCAGCTGCCTAAGTATACCGTGTTCGTAGGAATTGCCTTCTTTGCTTCACTAGGTCTGCCAGGCTTTAGTGGATTCATTGCAGAGCTGTTTGTGTTTTTGGGAGCCTTTAAGTCTGCCTCAGTGATTGGTGCTATACCTGCGTGGATGGCCGTGGTTTCAACCTTAGGGCTGGTTTTAGCTGCAGGATATTACCTCTGGACTTTCCAGAAAATGTTCTTGGGTAAGTTTTGGGTGAAAGAGAAGAAATGGGTTCCCGCACTAAAGGATCTAACCATTCATGAATACTTAATGCTGGTGCCATTGGTAATTCTAATTATCGCTTTTGGTGTTTACCCTTCGCTGCTTCTTGATTTAATTAATTCGGGAGTTGAATCATTCATCGATCACCTAACAGCTTCTATTTGATGGTTGGAGCAGCAATGCAAATGGCAGATGGATTAAAGGAGCAACTTCAGTCGCTTACTGAAGGTGTAGCTTTTTTATGGCCTGAAATCACTTTAGTTGTTGGGTTGCTTTTGGTGCTTCTCTTCGATCTGATTTTTCAGAATAAAAAGGAGGTAGGAATAGCTGCTATTTCCATCTCAGTGTTGTCATTCTTGCTAGTGGCACAATGCCTTTCTTTTGTGCCGAACCTTGAAGCAAAAGATTTATTCGTAGGGCTGATTACTGTTTCCTCAGGAGCAAACCTGTTTAAAATTGGCTTTACCCTTACGGCTTTGTTTGCTCTTATTATGGCCGCACAATCCAAGAAATATGCTCAGCAATATTTTAGCTCTAGTGAATGGTTGGTCAGTTTGTTTGGTCTGCTTTTAGGGGCATTCCTGATGACGGCCAGTTCGAACTTATTAATGATTTATGTTTCTATAGAAGTGGTTTCTATTAGTTCGTACCTCCTCACGGGTTTAGGAAAAGGCTTGAAGAAGTCAGAGGCTGCTTTAAAGTATTTGCTTTATGGAGCTGCGGCTTCTGCGGTAATGCTTTACGGAATGAGCTGGCTTTATGGGCTCACGGGTTCATTAGATATCAATACAGATACGTTTATTGTAGGAATGAATGCTGCACAGCCATTCACGCTTAACATTGCCATCTTTATGGTTTTGGCCGGTGTGCTGTTTAAGTTAGGTGCATTCCCTTTACATATTTGGTCACCAGATGTATACGAGTCGGCTCCAATGCCAACAGTAACGGTTTTCTCAATTGTACCGAAGTTGGCTGCTGTTTTTGTGCTGTTTAGGCTTATTTCATCTACAGAAACTACTGACTTTAATTGGCAGCAGTGGCTAGGCATTTTAGCCATAGGCGGAATGACAATTGGTAATTTTTCTGCCCTTTGGCAGCGCAATGCCAAACGCATGCTGGCCTATTCTTCCATTGCCCATGCCGCTTTTATGCTGTCTGGCGTTTTGCTGTTCAATAGGGCTGGTATAGAGGTAACTGTTTTCTATGCGTTTATTTACCTGATCATGAACCTAGCTGCATTTTACCTTATTCAGGTTTTTGAGAATGCTACGGGTTCGGTAAACTTCGACTCTTTCAGAGGTTTGGGAAAAACCATGCCTTATACAGCTATACTGCTTTTGGTTGTAATGATTTCTCTCACAGGTTTGCCGCCTGTTGCAGGCTTCAATGCAAAGTTGTTCCTGTTTTCTGCCGTTTATGAAGGTTATGTTTCTACTGGCGATCAAATAATTTTGTGGGTTTTTATCTTCGGTTTGCTTAACACGGTGGTGTCATTATTCTACTATATCCGAATACCTTATCTGCTTTTCTTCAAAACAGGAGATCAAATAATTACAAAGCAAGAGGGTTTTAGGTGGCACATGGCTTGGGGCACTTTCTTGGTTTTGCCTTTGTTCCTATTATTCTTTAGGTCCGATTGGTTTGTTGACCTATTGAATAGTATTAATTTTGTGTTTTGAAAAGTTAACATGCTTGAGCCTATTAAACATGAGTGTGGTATAGCCCACATTCGCTTAAGAAAACCCCTTCAATACTACATAGATAAGTATGGTTCGGCCACTTATGCCGTAAACAAGCTTTACGTCATGATGAAAAAGCAGTCGAATCGTGGGCAGGATGGAGTTGGTGTAGCCAATATTAAGATGGGGGTAGACCCAGGCAAAAGGTACATTAGCCGGTATAGAACCATCAATTCGGAGCCAGTAGAAGAGATTTTTGGCAAAATTGCTAAGAAGTTCAACAAGGCGAAGAAGAAGGAAGGCTATAACCCTAAAAGTGCTAAGTGGCTTAAAAACAACATGGGATTCACTGGTGAAGCTTGGTTGGGACACTTACGTTATGGTACTCACGGTGCAAACAGTATTGAAAGCTGTCACCCTTTCTTAAGACAGAACAACTGGAGAAGCCGTAACCTGGTAATGGCCGGTAACTTTAACATGACCAATGTTGATGAGCTCTTTGAGCTACTTATTGAACTAGGTCAGCACCCCAAAGAAAAAACCGATACGGTGACAGTGATGGAGAAAATCGGTCACTTTATCGATGAAGAAAATCAGAGAATTTTCGATAAGTATAAAAAGAAGAAGGACAACTTTGAGATTACCGAAATCATTGAAAATGAGATGGATCTTCAAAGGGTGCTTAAGCGTTCTTTCAAAGACTTCGATGGCGGTTATGCTATGGTTGGTTTGTTAGGGCACGGTGCTTCTTTTGTAGTGCGAGATCCGCACGGAATTCGTCCTGCTTACAAATACATCGATGATGAAGTGATTGTAGTAGCTTCAGAAAAGCAGGCAATAAAAGCGGCTTTCAATGTCGATTACGATAAGATCAATGAAGTACAGCCAGGTCATGCATTAATCGTTCACAAAAACGGTGAGTATGACGAGACTCCAATTATGAAGCAAAAGGAGTTAAAGGCATGTTCATTCGAGCGCATATACTTCTCTAGAGGTAACGATCCTGAAATTTATCAGGAAAGAAAACAACTCGGTAGGTTACTGGTGCCTCAGATTCTCAAGGCTATCAATTTCGACTTAAGGAACACTGTATTCTCTTACATTCCGAATTCGGCTGAGGTTTCATTCTTAGGAATGATGCAGGGGCTGGATGATTACCTCATGGAAAAGCAGAAAGAGGTAATTATTGATAAGAAACCTTCTTTAGATGACATCGATCAGATGTTGAGCTTTAGGCCAAGGGTTGAAAAGTTGGTAATCAAAGATGCCAAGCTGAGAACCTTTATTGCCGATGACGCTAGTAGAGACGATATGGTGGCCAATGTGTATGACACTACTTATGAGGTGATTAGAAAGGGTGTTGATACAGTGGTGGTTATTGACGACTCTATTGTAAGGGGTACTACGCTAGAGAAGAGTATTCTAACCATGCTCGACAAGTTAGAGCCTAAGAAAATTGTTGTTGTTTCATCAGCGCCTCAAATCAGATACCCAGATTGCTATGGTATCGATATGAGTAAGATCAGGGAGTTTGTTGCTTTCAGAGCGATGCTTCAACTGCTTAAAGACAGGTACAAAGAAAACTTGCTCGATGAAGCTTACCACCAGATTCTGGCTAATCTAGACTCTGACAATCAGGCTAACTACGTTCAGCAGTTGTATAACCAGTTCACCCAAGAAGAGATTTCTGCTAAAATCACAGAAATTATTCGTCCTGAAGGGTTAAAGGCTGAGCTAGAAGTGGTTTATCAAACGGTAGACAATCTGCATAAGGCTTGCCCTGGAAACCAAGGCGACTGGTACTTTACAGGAGACTATCCGACTAATGGAGGTATGCGAGTGGTGAATAAGGCCTTCGTTAACTTTATGGAGGGTAAGACGGTAAGAGCGTATTAGTCATTGGGTAGAGAATATTAAGTACAAAGTACCGAGACTTAAGTATTTAGACTGGTAGAACCGATATTTAGAAGGAGGAACAACCCGAAGTCCTGTCTAAAAAGCTGAAAGTATAAAAAGAGGCTGTCCCCTATGAGACAGCCTCTTCATTTATCATTCAAAATTTATCATTCTACCTTACACCGAGAAGCTTTCTCCGCAACCACAGGTTCTAGAAGCGTTGGGGTTCACGAACTGAAAGCCCTTGCCATTCAAACCATCAGAGAAGTCGAGCGTGGTGCCTAGTAGGTATAGTAGGCTTTTTCTATCGACAAGAATCTTTACTCCCTTGTCTTCAAACACTTCGTCTTTTTCTCTAATCTCTGCGTCAAACTCTAGGTCATACATCAGGCCAGAGCAGCCACCACCTTGCACAGCTACACGAATGTTATGATTGTCCGTTTTGCCTTCTTTGCTACGTAGCTCAATAATTTTCTCTCTTGCTATGTCTGTTACCGTTATCATTATGCTACTGGATTTAATACTACACTAAAAACTGTAATGGTGTTAATGTCTCTGCCGTAGTACAGCTTGTCTAGGGCATCGTACATATTGCTTGCTCTAAAGTAAGAAGTATGTAATTCATTATCACCTTTGGCAATCCATTGAATGGTATAAGAGCTGTACTTGTCTTTGTAAGACTGTACGTACTCATACATTTTCTTCAATGCATCGAGCTTATCAACCCCAACTTCCGACTGAAACAAAAACGACTGGTTGTGTCTTGGGTTAATGGTAATCAAATCTAGCTTAGTTTTGCCTTCAATTTGCTGAAATTCAAAACTTAACTCGCTGCCCTGTATGCCCAAGTAGCTCTCAATCTTTCTTTGGAGCTTAACACTTTCTACATGTATGTCCGTTCCTGTTGTCATCATTATTGTCAGGTTAAAGCGCTTCTTTCACTATATTGAAGCGATTTACTTAACAGGTTGCATACCTATTAAGTTCAAGCGTTCTGCAAAGATAACCAATGAAAATCAATTGATTAAAAACTACGAAATGAGAAAGATAGAACACATAGGGATTGCCGTAAAAAGCATAGAGGAATCTAATGTGTTATTTGAGAAGCTTTTTGGAAGAGCCCACTACAAAATTGAGGAGGTCGATTCTGAAGGCGTAAATACAAGCTTCTTTCAAATAGGCCCGAATAAGATTGAACTACTTGAGGCTACTAAAGAAGATAGCCCCATTGCCAAGTTTATCGAAAAGAAAGGTGAAGGTATTCATCATATAGCCTATGATGTAGAAGACATTCGCGCAGAAATGAAAAGACTTAAGGAAGAAGGCTTTACTCTGCTTAATGAAGAGCCCAAGCGCGGTGCCGACAATAAGTTGGTCTGCTTCCTTCACCCCAAAACTACCAACGGAGTGTTGATTGAGCTCTGCCAGGATGCTGGTTAACGCCAATTTTGAATGGTGAGTGATGAATTTTTAATGAAGGACTAATTCATCATTCAAAATTCATCATTCTCTAATTAAGCCTATATTTGCCCCTTCAATAAAGAGTTATGGAAGAGAAGCGTACGGAATTATCAGAACTAGGAGAGTTTGGTCTAATAGACAAGCTAGCGAAGAGTATTGAGTTGAAAAATGAGAGCTCGGTGCTGGGTATTGGTGATGATGCTGCGGTAATTGACCGTGAGGAAGAGTTTGGCCTCCTTTCTACAGATATGTTGGTAGAAGGCATTCACTTCGATCTGTCTTATTGCCCGCTTCCTCACTTAGGTTACAAAGCCATAGCAGTGAATGTCTCAGACATTGCTGCCATGAATGGTAATCCGGAGCAAGTGACAGTTTCTTTAGCTCTAAGCAATCGCTTTTCAGTAGAGGCAGTGGATGCGCTTTTTGATGGAATGAGAGCCGCAGCCAGCGACTATAATGTAGATATTGTAGGGGGAGACACCACAGCTTCGCAAAGTGGCTTGGTAATATCCATATCCGTACTCGGAAAGGCTGCAAAAGATAAAGTAGTTTACAGAAAGGGTGCTGGTGCCAATGATATTCTTTGTGCTACTGGCGATTTAGGTGCAGCTTTTATTGGCTTGCAAGTGCTAGAAAGAGAGAAACAAACCTTTTTGGCCAATCCTGATATGCAGCCTCAATTAGATAAATACCAATACATAGTTCAGAGACAATTGAAGCCTTCGGCCAGAATGGACATTGTTCATGAGTTGGCTGAGCTTGATATAGTACCAACCTCAATGATGGATATCTCTGATGGTTTGGCTTCAGAGGTTTTTCATTTGTCTAAAAACTCTGGTGTAGGCTTCGCTATTTATGAAGACCAGCTACCAATCGACAAGCAGACTTATGACACAGCTGTTGAATTTAATCTAGACCCGATAACGGCAGTGCTAAATGGTGGCGAAGACTATGAACTATTGTTTACAATTAAGCAAGAAGATCATGCTAAACTAGATAAGCACAGAGATATTCACTTTATAGGTCATGCACAGGCATTAGAGAAAGGCAATTTACTAATGACCAAGAATGGCAACCAAGTGCCGCTTAAGGCGCAAGGTTGGGATCATCTCGGGTAGAGCAGCATTACTAGCATGGCTAAACAGAGAAAGCCAGCAATAATGGCCGAGTTGAACTTTTGTTCCGCATTCGAAAACTTTGAGTAACCAAAGTAGGAGATCAATAAAGAGATGAGTGCCATAATGTAAGTTACCATTGGTAAATCATCGGCTCTTTGAAAATTGCCAGAGTTATTCACTCGGTACTTATGATTTCCATAAAACATGCTTCTCTTGGTTTCTACCATATCGCCAATATTTGGGCTTGGCTTTTCATAAGAGATGTAGAAAGTTACAGAAGCTGTTTTGAGCTCATGCCACGATTGCATAGGCCCTTTTTTCATCCTTATAATAATGGTGTTCTTGCTAAGAATGGGTTCAGAACGGTTGTCTTTGAAAACGAAAAAGTCTAGCACAAAACTGAAAGCAAAAAGAAGAATAAAGAGGTTAATCATCATGGCAACTCTAGAGTTTGCTTCGTAGTTGGTAGGAGGGTACTGTGTTTCTCCAGGGTAACCAAACTCATCACTGTATTTTTGGTTTCGTCTTCTTTGCTCTTCTCGTTGTTTAAGAATTTGCTCCACTTCTTCCCATGTGAAACTTATCTCACTTGACTCCAATTCGCCTTCATCGTATTTTCTTCTAGACTCAGGGTCACTAAGTACACTGTAGGCTTCATTGAGCTCTTGAAATGATGTTTTGGAGGCTATTTCTTTGTTGATGTCTGGGTGTAATTGCTTTGCCTTATTTCTGAAAGCCAACTTAATCTCGCTCTCTGTAGCTGTTTTCTCAATTCCCAGTATGGCGTAATAGTCTTTAGACATAACTTTAGGCAAAACTAGAGCAGAGGTTGACCTTTACTCTAGATAAAAATGAAAAATATAATTCATAAGCCATGAATCCGGTACACTATTTCAAGGGTGAGTTTGTAGAAAAAGAACGCATTCATATCTCAGTAGATAATGTTGGCTTTTTAAGAGGTTATGGAGTATTTGAGTTTTTCAAAGCACATGGAAAACAATCGCTCTTTATGGAAGATCATTTGGATAGGCTTTTCCGTTCGGCTAGGGGTATGAATATGACTGTTCCTCTTTCTAAACAGGAGATTGCTGGCTTGGTCAATGAGTTGTTGAGGAGGAATGGTTTTGCTTATTCTTCGGTTAAAATTTTGCTTACAGGTGGCGATTCAGTCGATGGTTTTACTCCAGGGGAACCTGAGATAATTATTCTGAATAATACGTTTACTGATGCTTCTGACAATCTTTACCAAGATGGTGCCAGCCTGATGCTCTACAAATACCAAAGAGATTTTCCAGCTATCAAGTCACTCTATTATGCCACAACAGTGGCCCTACAAAGTGAGTGGAAGTCTAAAGGTCATATAGATGTGCTCTACCATAATGGTGAGGAAATTTCTGAGGTTTCGCGAAGCAACGTGTTTGTGTTTAAGAATGGTGTGCTTAAAACCAATGAAGATGGTGTTTTAGGTGGAATTACTCGAATGCATGCTTTAAGGGCTGCAAGGAGTAATTTCGAGGTTGAAATTGGTGCTGTCAGCTTATCGGAATTATTGGAAGCAGACGAAGTGTTCATTACAAGTACAACCAAAAAGGTTCTACCTATAATTAGGTTAGATGAGCAGTTGATAGGGGATGGAAAGCCTGGGGTTCAGACAAAAAAAATGATCGAGATTTTCGATCAGTATATTGAAGACTATTTGAAAGCTTAAGCGGCTTGTAGTTCGTAGCCAATCACATCTAGCAACATATCTACAATCTGAACTGGAATTCTCTTTTCCATTTCCTTGTAGCGATAATTGATTACGTGGCCATCTTCTAGCTGAAAGGCAATTCTGCCAGTTTGCATCTTGTTTTCGAAGATTTGAATTTCCAAAATGGTCTGGTCGATGCCGTTACTGTAACTGTTATTGATGCGCCATGTCACGTTGTTACCAATCTCAACCAGCTTATTAAGCAGGCTTCTGACGGTTTCTTTTTTCTCGTGAAATAGCTGAATCATTGCGATAACGTTTGCACAATATAATTACACAACGCTATACGCCTTATTTAGTTTAGTAAATTTTACCAGACAAGGCTGGGTGGAACCTACTCGTCTTCTGGGTAAGGAACGAATAAAAAGTTGGTAAAATCGGGCTCTACCACAAAAAGACAGCAAAATTCATCTGGGTTTTTGTACGCTTTTTTGAAAGCCTCTTTGTCTTCAATAAGTTTACGCTGTACAAATTCATCAATGTAAGTGATGTAGTAGTTCCAGTTAGTAGCCAAGTCTTCTTTGCCAATCAGTTTCTGGCCAATTGGAATCTCAGTTTTGGCGATAGGGAAAATAGGAAACTCAGAGAAGCCTCTTTTTTTTACCTGATAGGCAGCTTCTTTCAAAGTGTCAGATACTACCATAAAGTCTTTTGTGATTGTACCCAAGTATTTACCATTCAACTCCGGATCGTTCTGCATGTCGCAAAGTTAAAGTTAAGTGTTGAAGTTTCGAAGTGTTGGGGTAATAGAGTTGTTTGATAAGGTGAGCAACCCTTCGCTTAAATAATGTTCCGGGTTATTAAATCAAGGGATTAATGAACCTCAGAAGAGGTGATCCGCTAATAAAAAACAACAAACCACCTTTCCTGAATCAAGTTCAACTTAACAGCTCCCAGCTCCCAGCTCCCAGCTCCCAGCTCCCAGCTCCCAGCTCCCAGCTCCCAGCTCCTACCCAACTTTTTCTAAAGCCTGATTGATATCCCAGATAATATCTTTCTCGTTTTCTACGCCAATTGACAGACGAACCAAGTTTGGAGAGATGTTGTATTTCACTCTGTCTTCAGGAGGCACGCCTGCGTGAGTCATAGAAGCAGGGTGTTCGGCTAACGATTCGGTGCTGCCAAGACTCACCGCAAGCTTCATCAACTTCAAGTTGTTTAAGAACTGAAAGGCCTCTTTTTCTCCGCCTTTGATATCGAATGAAACCATGGCTCCATTGCCTTCGCACTGCTCATCAAAGATTCTCTTTTGCTCTTGGTCTTCAATCATTCCTAAATAGTAGACCTTTTCTACTTTAGGGTGATTTTGAAGGAATTCGGCCACCTTGCCTGCGTTAAACTCCTGAATGTTCATGCGTGCCTTCAAGGTTTCCAAGCTGCGCATAAGAAGCCAGCCTGTCCATGGGCCAGCCATGTTGCCTAAGAAAGTTCTCATGCCTTTAACTCTGGCCATTAATTCGTTGGAACCTAAGCAAGCTCCGGCAATTACATCGCTGTGGCCACCAATGTACTTAGTTGCGGAGTAGAGAATAAGGTCTGCTCCATGCTTTAATGGGTGTTGCCAAAGTGGCCCCATGTAGGTGTTGTCTACAGCCACTAAAGTCTTTCTTTCTTCATTGCCGAATTGATCGGCCAGGCTTCTACACATCTTCAGGTCTATCAGTGCATTGGTTGGGTTGGCAGGAGTTTCTACATAAATCATCGCTACTTTATCCATCAGGCCTGCCGCTTTAACTCTTTGAAGAATAGTCTCAGCAGTGTCGGTTGAGTCAAAATCAATTACATGAATGCCGAAACGAGTTAGAATCTGCTCAATGAAATGGCTGGTTCCACCATAAACAGGTTGGCTGTAAAGAAGGGCATCGCCAGGGCTTAAGAATTCCATCAAAACCGTGGTAATGGCCGACATTCCACTTTCAAAAACAGCGCAGTCTTCGGCACCATCCCAAAGGGTTAATCTGTTTTCAAGAATTTCTAAATCGGGGTTATTGAGTCTGCTATAGATGAGGCCAAGCTCTTCGGATTCTTGCTTTTCGCGAAGCCCATAAGCTACCTCAAAAAATGCTTTGCCTTCTTCGGCAGTTTTAAAAACAAAGGTACTTGTCTGAAAAATTGGGCATTTAATTGCTCCTTCCGATAGTTCTGGCTTATAACCGTAAGACATCATTAGACTCTCCGGTTTCATGAAATTCTTTTTCTCGTCCATTTCTGTAAAATTTACTCAAGTTAGACTAGGGGTCTATTATTAGTCAATAGGTTGGTAAATGAAACTGCTTTGATATAGATTAGTAGTATAAATATCTATTTTGAGATACTTTCCGAGTGTCTCCCAGAAATTTTATCTAATGGACAAAACAGACAAGGCGCTTTTAAGGGCTCTTCAAGAAAATGCGAAGCTTACTAATAAAGAGTTAGCGGCTCAATTGGGCTTAACCATTACTCCCGTACATGAGAGGATTAAAAAGCTTGAAAGGGAAGGATACATTTCGCATTATTCGGCAGTGGTGAACCCTCAAAAGGTAGGTTTGGCATTGCACGTATTTTGTAGTGTTTCGCTGAAAGATCATCAGAAGGAGTTTATAGAGCAATTTGAGCGAGATGTAATGGCTTTGGAAGAGGTGTTGGAGTGTTACCATATTGGTGGTCAGTTCGATTACCTATTAAAGGTAATGGTGAAGGATATGGAGACTTACAGAATGTTTGTTTCTCAAAAGCTTTCTGAGTTAGACAATATCGGCAATGTGCAGAGCTCTTTTGTAATGTCTGAAATTAAGCGTTCGGCTGGTCTGCCATTTTAAGTAAGTTCGAAACCTATTTTTCAGATTGAAGTTTAACTTACCGCTCCCAGCTTCCCGCTTCCCGCTCCCATCCTCTAGCTTCTAGTTTCAATTATTGCTAGCTTTAGTCAATAGCAGTAACCATGAGAAGAGAGCAAAAGCCCAGAAGGTTCGGGTATTTTTTGGCCGAAATATTTATTCTGATACTCGGTATTTCCGCATCATTCGCCTTAAACGAGTGGCGTGTATCCAAACAAGAGAGTTCTCAAGAAACGGAGTTGCTTCTCAATTTCAAGCAGAACTTAAAGGTAGATAGCCTAGCACTTCATGAAGGAATGAAACAGCTAAAACTGCAAGTAGAAAATGCACAAAAACTGCTCATGTCTGATGATGCGTTACCAATAGATAGTTTAGTTAATTACTCCATTTCATTGCTCAATTATGTGCCTTTCAATACTAATGATATCACCTATCAGCAAATGAAAAGCTCTGGTAGAATAGGTATAATTGAAAACGACTCTTTGGCCAATCGCCTAGTAGGACTGTATGAAAGTAGCTTTGAACTGGTTACTACTTGGACGCTGATTGACGCTGAACATGTACGACAGAAGCTGATTCCCTTTGTAGAAGAAAACTTTCCCTTTGCTATAGGCTTGAGGTATAGCCAATCCGATAATAGTGTGAAGCGAGAATTGGCCAAACAGATCAAGTCAGATCAGTTTAAGCATTTGGTGCAATTTGGTCTTTCTTATAAGGCCAGTACAGCAGTGATTGTGGAAAGTGTATTGGAAGAAATAAGAGAGACTATTGCTATGATAGACTCCGAACTCCCTTCTTCCCAAACAGTTTATGGTCGAGAGAGTACTTCCCAGGGCCAGTGATCAAAATGAAAACATAGGAAAGTAAGTAGAACACAGACTTCTCTTGGCTAGAGAAGGGGTCGTCTCCATGGGCAATTTGCCAAGCAACAAGCATAGTTACTATTAATGGTATTGCCGCAAAACGTGTTGTGAGACCCAAGATGAGTAGGCATGAGCAGATAAACTCTGCAAAGGCGGCTAAAATCAAAGACGCTTCTACACCAATGCCCAGCGGATCTCCAAAGCTGAAGTCTCCATTGAGAACTTTCTGAAACTTACCCCAACCATGTGTTATCATCATGGCAGAAATACCTATTCTAAAAATCAATAGGCCGAGATTAACATTCGTAGGGTACTTTCCGGGTCTCAGAAATTTTTTGATCATAGCTAAGCGTTTACCATAGATAACGAGGTAATCGGCTATTTGCAATATTTTTTTACATATGCGGAAGCTAATTCATCGCCTAGGTCTTCTGCTTTTTTAAAGTCTGAACAGCCATCTTCTAGGCTATGCCATTTAGACTCGAATTTAGACATTCCCCTTCTGGTGTAGGCTTCTGCATATTCAGGGTCTAATTCAATTGCTTTGTCGAATGTTTCTGCCGCCTCGGTAAAGTTGCTGTAAAGGAAAAAGACCATTCCTTTGTTGAAGTGAGCAACAGGAAGGTTCGGTTCTATTTTCAATGCTCTATCGAAATCCTGAATAGCCCAAGAACCAGCTCTGCCTCTAGCATAAGCAGCCCCTCGGCTTATTAAGGCTTGTACATTATTAGGTTCCTTGTCAATTACAATGGTAAGGTCGTCTACAGCCTTGTTGTTTTCGCCTATTTTGGTGTATGCTCTACCACGTAAGTCAAGTGCTTCAATGTTTTTGGGGTCTCCTGTAAGGAGTGTATTCATGTCTAGTACCACATACTCATATTTCTCTTGAGCAAAGAGGCATCTAGACCTGCCCAACATAGCCAATTTTACATTTTGCCTAAGCTTTACTAGTCGGTCGTAATCATCATAGGCCTCGTCCCATAGTTCTAGTTTTTCTTTGGCAGTTGCTCTATTAAAAAGGGAGTAAATGTCATCTGGTTCAAGCTTAATCACTCGGTCGTAAGTGGCTACAGCGGCTTCGTATTCGCCTTGCTTTAAGAATTCATCAGCTTCTTCGCGGGTTGCGGACATATCGCAAGAGCAAATGGCTAGGAAAAGAAATAATAGAGATATGACCTTAGTGTGCATATACAAATAAACTAATTAATTAGTTTAGTAGGCAAGTGCTTTAGGTGATTTTTTTTAATAGCTCCCGTTATATTTTCTGAGGAACCATTCGGCTGATAGCAAGGCAATTAGAACAATTAGCCAAATGGGGTTTTCAATAATTGAACTTAGCGTTTCATTAGACCTAGTGATAGGACGAGGGTTGAGAGCTTTAACTCTTTCCAGTGCGTTGCTGTAGTTTTCTAATAGAAAGAATTCTCCGCCTGAGTTATTGGAGATGTTACGAAGGAGCTGATGGTTGGCTGTTAAGTTAATGTCTTCTAAAGCTAGTTTTTCCACAGAGAAGCTACCTTCAGCAGTTTCTCTTTTTCCTGCTAAACTAGTTGAAGCGGTGTAGTTATATACGCCAGGTGCTAAGCCTCTGATTTTGAAATTTTCAGTAGGAGAGTTCACATAATTATACTCTTCTACCTCACCTTCACTATTAGAGATTTCCATGTCTATGTTGTAGTCATAAACTTTCTCATAAAGTTCGTTGTACACCTCTGTTATGAACTCAACTGATTCTGTGTCGAAGTAACTTTCATCCGTAGTATTAACTCTGAAGTTTCGCTTATCATCTTTAGTAGCTAGGTACTGAATAAGTTTGCCGAAAAGCTCATCGAAAAGCTCAGGTTCATCGTATTGACCACTTTCTTGGAGCCTCCACTTCCAAAACCCTGAACCAGAAAATACTGCAGACTTTTTGTCGTCACCATTGTAGATAGTCAATAACGGTCGGCTAGTTTCAGCGCTCCCTATCTTCTGGTAGAGATAAATACCTGCGTTATTTTTTATTTCGAAGTTGCCATAAGGCGCTGGTATTGGTGGGTAGTTGGCAGCTCTAAATTTTAAGTCCTCATCAATCTGGAAGAGTTCAAAGTTTGGGTTTACATTCATGCTTACTGCATCGGATTGCCCAAAATTGTTGTAAGCTATTACAGGATTCAGCCTGTTGATGTTATTGAGGTCATTTACACCCGTTATAAACCAAGTATTAGAGTTTTCAACCGCGGCATTCAACCAACTAGGTAGGTCTGTTAGCTGCGGGAGTTGATGTAATACAATCAGGTCAAACGGCCCTTCTGGAATGTCTTCGGTAATGCCACTTAAAAAGGTTGAAACTTCAACACCTTCCTTCGATTCAATCACAGATCTTAAAGCTTTTATATCGGGGTGAGGCGAGGAGGCGGCAATCAAAATTTTCTGTTTGCTATCCACCACTTCAATAAAGGCTGTTCTAGCATTATTGTTGGTAGAGCTTTCACCAGCCTTTGGCCTAATATTTACCTGATAGCTGTCTATTCCTATGAGTTCAGCATCTAGAATAAACTCAAAACTGTTAATCTCTTGGTCGGCATCTAGTGTAATAGATTGGGTTTTTAGCACAGAGCCACTCTTCAGCACATCTATAAAAACCTCTTCTCCCACATAGCCATTGTTAAAAATGTCTACTACCAGCGGAAATTGGTTTCCTTGGTAAACAATCTTATTGTAGTTGATTTTTGTGATGCTCAAATCTTGTGCTGGAATGGTATCGCCCATTGCCAAGCTGTAGACGGGGTAATTTAAAGTAAGGAACTGGGGAGAGCTGCCGTAGTTATGAATGCCGTCACTGGCAAGAATAGTAGCTGCTAAATTTTGCTGCTCAAAATCTTGGCGAATGCCTTTTAGTATCTTGTGGAGGTCAGTAGATTGAGATTGAAAAGTGATTTCATCGAAATCATCATAATACTGGTCGAGTCCTCTAATCTTTAAGTCGTAATCTTCATCTTTTAGCTGAGCCTGAAGCTGATTGATTGACTCCCTTACTTGCTGAAACTGAATGCTATCATAAGCATCTTTTATAGATGCGGAATCGTCTACAGCCAAAACAACAATCGGTTTTTCTTCAAAGAAACTGATTTGGTTAATCAGTGGCCCCAGCAATAAAAAGCAAAGCAGAGAAACGGTTATAGCCCGGAAGGAGAACAGAAGCCTATTTACTCCCTTGCTCCAAGGTGTTTTTTTAGAGTAAAGAATTAGTGCGTATCCAATACCTACCACCAAACACAATGGCAAAAACCAAAGTGAAAAGTCTGTTTGAAGTGTGATTTTCGTAAGTAAGGCAGGTAAGCTACGCAATGGCTATCAATCTGAAATGAAAATCGGTTGATGCCATATTAACGCATTACTACGAAACTTGGTCATCAACCGATAGTTAAAATTTCAATGTTTTGATGAGCGGTGCTTAGGTCAGCATTCCGCCATCTACCACTATGGTTTGGCCAGTTACGTAAGAAGACATGTCTGAAGCCAAGTAAACACATGCATTAGCTACATCTTCAGGAGCGCCACCTCTCTTCAAAGGAATAGCATCTCTCCATCCTTGAACGGTCTTTTCGTCCAATGCATCAGTCATTTCAGTTTCAATAAAACCAGGAGCTACAGCATTAGATCTTACACCTCTAGAACCAAGTTCTAAAGCCACAGATTTTGTGAAGCCAATGATACCTGCTTTAGAAGCGGCATAGTTAGCCTGGCCAGCATTTCCCTTAATACCCACTACAGAAGTAATGTTAATGATTGAGCCAGCTCTTTGCTTCATCATGGTTCTGGTAGCCGCTTTAACAGTGTTGAAGCAAGATTTTAGGTTTACGTTCATCACCTCATCCCACATCTCTTCGGTCATTCTCATTAAGAGATTGTCGCGAGTGATACCAGCATTATTTACGATTACATCTAAGCTACCAAAGTCAGCAACAATTCCGTTTACCAATTCTTCTGCCGCAGCAAACTCAGCAGCATTAGAGCGATAGCCTTTAATTTTTGTGCCGAACTCTGCTAGTTCTTTTTCAAGCGCTTCACCTTTCTCTACACTAGAGAGGTAAGTGAATGCCACATTGGCTCCCTCTTGAGCAAACTTGGTGGCAATGGCCTTTCCAATTCCTTTAGATGCTCCAGTAACGAGCGCTGTTTTTCCGGTTAATAAACCCATATTCAGTTATTTATCTTTATGGTCGATTTTAAGCCCTGTTGGCTTTCAACTTTCAAATAAAACCAAAACCCGCAACTCCTCCAATTTCCGTGTTTTGATGTGATGGTATTTGGCTTAACTTTGCCTCTCCCAAAAACAGGTAAAGTAAAAATATGGCAACTAAATACGACTTAATTGTAATTGGTAGTGGTCCGGGTGGTTACGTAGCGGCAATCAGAGCCTCTCAACTCGGTATGAAGGTAGGTGTGGTTGAAAAAGCTGAGCTAGGTGGAATTTGCCTTAACTGGGGCTGTATTCCAACCAAAGCCCTATTAAAAAGTGCTCAAGTATTTGAATATATTCAGCATGCTGCTGACTATGGTGTGAAAGTAGATAAGGCTTCGGCCGATTTCGGTGCCATGGTAAAAAGAAGTAGAGACGTTGCCCAAGGCATGAGCAAGGGTATTCAGTTCTTGTTCAAGAAAAATAAAATCGATCATATTTCTGGCTTCGCGAAGCTTAAAGCGGGTAAGAAGGTAGAGGTGAAGGCTGAAGACGGTTCAACTACAGACTATTCTGCTGAGCATATTATTGTGGCTACTGGTGGTCGCTCAAGAGAGTTGCCAAACTTGCCAATCGATGGAGAGAAAATTATTGGCTACCGTCAGGCAATGGTGCTAGAAAAGCAGCCTAAGTCTATGGTAGTGGTTGGTTCTGGTGCTATTGGTGTAGAGTTCGCTTACTTCTACAACTCAATTGGTACTGAAGTAACCATTGTTGAATATATGGACAGAATTGTTCCAGTAGAAGATCAGGAGGTTTCTAAGCAATTAGAAAGAACCTACAAGAAGGCTGGAATGAAAATAATGACCAACTCAGAAGTTACTTCTGTAGACACTAAAGGCAAAACTTGTAAGGTTTCTGTAAAAACTAAGAAAGGTGAAGAAACGCTAGAGTGCGATGTAGTACTATCTGCTGTTGGAGTTTCTACCAACCTTGAAGGAATTGGCTTAGAAGATGTTGGCGTAGCCACCGATAAGGGTAAAGTAATTGTAGACGACTACTACAAAACTAACATCCCAGGCATTTGCGCTATTGGTGATATTGTTCATGGTCCTGCTTTAGCTCACGTAGCTTCTGCCGAAGGAATTATTTGTGTAGAGAAAATTGCAGGTCAGAATGTTGAGCCATTAGATTACGGTAACATTCCTGGTTGTACTTATTGCCAACCAGAAATAGCTTCTGTAGGTATGACTGAACAAGCGGCCAAGGATGCAGGTTATGAAATCAAAGTGGGTAAATTCCCATTCTCTGCTTCAGGAAAAGCTAAGGCTGGTGGAGCTAGCGATGGTTTCGTAAAAGTAATTTTCGATGCCAAATACGGTGAGTGGCTTGGCGCACACATGATTGGTGCCAACGTAACTGAAATGATTGCTGAGGTAGTAGCAGCTAGAAAGCTAGAAACTACTGGTCATGAAATCATTAAAACGGTTCACCCTCACCCAACCATGTCTGAGGCTGTAATGGAAGCAGCTGCAGCAGCATATGATGAAGTGATACATTTATAAGAATTTTTATCTCACCAACGCCAACACATATAGAAGAAAGCGAATTAGTACTGCGGTTGAGAAACCGAGATAAAAGTGCTCTTTCATACTTGTACGATAAGTACAATGCTGCTTTGTATGGCGTGGCTTCTAGAATAATTAAGAACGATGACATTACAGACGAAGTGCTGCAAGATGTCTTCGTTAAAATCTGGAATAAGATAGACAAATATGATGCGTCTAAGGGGAGGTTCTTCACATGGATGATGAACCTCACCCGAAACGCAGCAATCGATAAGTTAAGGTCTAAGGAAATTTCTAGGTCTTCTAAAACCGACTCGATTGATGACTACGTATATACTTTTGATCGTGAGAATAGTACTGAAATGAGTACTGATGCGATTGGTGTGAAAACACTAATGGATAGTTTGGTTGAGGATCAGAAGTTTATACTCCAAAAGATATATTTCGAAGGGTTTACTCATGCCGAAATAGCCGAAGAATATGATATACCTTTGGGTACAGTCAAGTCCAGGCTACGTTCGGCACTTAACCATATGAGAAAAAGAGTGGCATAGCCGTGAATATTGAAGAATACATATCGTCCGGAATACTTGAGGAATACGCCCTCGGTGCTCTTTCGTCTGAAGAGATGATGGAGGTTGAGGCTATGATGGCCAAGTACCCAGAGATCAAAGATGAGCTCAATAACATTGAGTTGGCCTTTGAAGATATGGCTATGGCTACCGCTCAAACTCCAAAAAGGAATTTAAAGTCTTCTATCTTAGACTTAATAGAAGAAGAGGAAAAACCTGTGGTTAAGCCACAACCTCAGGCTAGCCCTAAAGAGGAACCAAAAGTGGTTCAAATGCAGCCTTCTCCAGTGTTGAAGTACGCTGTAGCTGCATCACTAACTCTTACGCTTGTTTGCGGATATTTAGCTGTAGACTATAGGGCCAAGTGGAAAAATACTAATAAGGCTTATGCCGAATTGCTTTCTAATAATGAGCAAATGGCTGAGCAATATAACAGGGTAAGGCAAGAGCTTGGAGATATTGAAAGCGACTTACTTGTACTTACTAACCCTGACTTCCGTAGAATTGAAATGCCAGGAACAGATAATGCCAAAGATGCATTTGCCAGCGTTTACTGGAATCAATTAAGCCAAGAGCTCTACTTGGATATCAGAAACCTAAAAGAGCTGTCTGAAGATCAGCAGTATCAACTATGGGCCATTGTAGATGGAAAGCCTGTTGATGCTGGTGTATTCGATTGGAATGCTGAAGGTCTGGTAAGAATGAAGAACATGTCTAATTCTGCAGCTTTTGCAGTAACCATTGAGCCTAAAGGAGGTAGCGAAAACCCAACGCTAGAGTCTATGCAAGTGCTCGGTACCGTCTAATTATTTTCTCAGTTACGTATTTCAATAAGAGCTTTGCTCAATGTTTAGCTAAGAATGATTCTTCTTTGTTGAGCTAGGTTTGCAAGGGTTTTTTCGTTGTGCCTTGCTTTTACTTGCGGCTTGATATCGGTCTGTTAAGAAGGGCTGTGCTTGGTCAAAAAAATAGGAGCTTACCCATCTGGTAAGCTCCAACACCTCAACCAAAGTAGAATTGGGACTTGATTGTATTTCTAAAGCGACAATAGTCACTTAATATTTTGAGTGCATTAGTTGGGTAAGTAGTGATTCCATTTTAGGTGAAAAGGAATCTATGGTTAGACTTACGAACTCATATTCACCTTTGGATCTAGTAGAGATAAAAAAAATATGGGTTGGCATTATTTTTCGTGCCAACCCATATTAAAAGGTATTAGAACTTAACTGCTAGAGAAAGTCTTGCTTGGAAAGGAGTACCAGGCGTAAAGTGGATTTCAGAAGTAGGATTTACTTCATTTCTCAGTCTAGATTCTGTTTCAAACTGTGCCTCATTCCACTCAGTATCTGTAATGTTCTCTACACTTAGCCCTAACTGAAACCTGCCAATCTCATAGCCTAAGGTGGCATCTAGCAAGAAATAACCTTCTGCCGTTAAGCTGTTGTCTTCGTTTGCCGCTCTATCGTCTAAGTATCTGTAGCGTAAGCTGCCACTAAAACCACTGTCAAAATTGAAGTTGAACCCTCCAATGCTAGTAAAGGTAGGTGCAAGTGGAATGTAGTCTTCTCCTTCCGCTGTATTGAGTGCCTTCGGATCAGTAAAGTTAACGTCAGAATTGAAGTATAACCAATCGGTTATTTGGTAGCGAACGGTTAGGTCTATTCCTTGTCTTTGTGTTTTTCCAGAAGGCTCAACAATTCCTTCATCGCCCACATAAACAAACTCTTGGTCTAAGTCTAGTCTCCACAAAGCAGCGTTAATCAAGAGGTTTTCTGTTGGCTTCCAAATGGCTCCAACATCAATTCCATAAGCTTGAGGTAAGATCTCTTGGCCTTGCTGAGCTACGACTACACGCGTGTCATTGCTATGAAATCCGATGCCCGATTTCATGTATAGATTTAGGTTGCTGTTCGCTTGGTAACCAATCTGAAGCTTAGGACTTACAGTGCTTTTATTTACAGATTCACGGTCGTAAGTATTGCTCAGCTTGTCCCTGTAATCAAAGGTGAACTGATCGAACCTTAAGCCAGCTATTAGCGATAGCTTTTTCGTTAAATCAACTTGCTCTTCAGCAAAAGCAAAAATATTGGCTTCCTGAACATTGCCAAAGGCTAAATCAGATAGTACTTCACTTCTCTGCAATGTTCTCGAAAGACGAACATCATTGTTCTTGTCATAGCGGAAACCTATTCCTACTTCGGTACTTGCTGGTAGTCCAAAAAGCATGTTTTCAACCCAATAACTATTCTTAGATCCAAAGATTTGTCTATTCTCAGACTGGGTTATTTGGTCTCCGTTTACTGGGTCATTCAAGAAGAATGTGAAGTTAGAAACTAGGTTAAAGTTGTATTGACTAAAATATACTTGGTTTTCAAAGTAACCTCCGTTGCTGAGTTCTGTGGTAAGCTTTGAGTTTAAATTAATTCTGCTGGTTTCACCACCTTCAGTATCATCTATGGCACCAAAACGGGTGATGGTTCCGTTGTCTACAGCTCGTTGTGGAATTTGGCCAGAAGCATCCCAACTACTAGTAAAACCAGAGAATGAAAGCTCAAGAGTTTGTGTGTCGTTCAGTTTTTGATGGTATTTCAAAAGACTGTTAAACCTGTTGAAGTATTGTGGGCTCTCGAAGTATCCATCTGTTCTGAAGAATTCGGTTGCTAAATAAAGGCTTGGGTCTTCAGTTTTCTGTGCTTTTAATAAGTTGAATAGACCCACAGTTCTGAAGGTGCCAAACTGCCCACCTTCAACCTTAAACATACTCTCGCTTAGCCTTCTTTTGGTAAAAAAGTTGGCATAGCCAGCAGTGTTGAAATTACCTTGCTTGGCATAGTATGGTCCCTTGTCAAAGTCTACTTGCTCAATGGTTTCAGGAATTACAAAGTGTAAGTCTGAATAGCCTTGGCCGTGAGCATGCGAAACCATATTCACAGGCATTCCATCTACATTGAGCTCTATGTCTGTTCCGTGGTCAATATCGAATCCACGTAAGAAAATCTGTTCGGCTTTTCCTCCACCAGCGTGTTGAGCAATGAAGAGGCCGGGTACAATTTTCAGTACATCTTGAGATGTGTTAATTGGTCTGAACTGAATGTCTACAGCCGATATGGTATTGGAATTCTGATCTAAGTTCTGTGTAACCACCACATCTTCCATCTGGATGGAAGAGGGCTGAAGGGCTATCTGCAGTTTCTGATTGGTTCCCGATTGAACCTGAACTTGTACAGACCTTTTGGCAAAACCTACAAAGCTAACTTCCATTGTGTAGGTGCCAGAATTAAGTTCTTCAAACCTAAAAGAACCTAGTGCATTGGCTGAAGTTCCAATTTCTAATTCTTTAATATAAACGTTACTTCCAGGGAGTGTTTCGTTGGTTTCTGCATTGAGTACTGTGCCTTGAACCATATTGGTTTGTGCATAGCCAAGTGTGCCTGATGCCAAAAAGATCAGGCATAATAATATTCTTACTGATTTCATCAGAGTGTATTTTGGTGTTAAAAATTGAGCAATAGATAGCCTTAAGGGCTAATGGCTCTTGAGTGTAAAGCTGATATGATACACTATAAACTCGGAGGAGGGGTGGAGGTACTGAGGTCTCTTGCCTTATAAAGGTTTACGTAAAAGCTAGTTGCTTTTTCTGCCTTTTCCTCAGAAGGTTCATCTAGAATATATTCATGAATGATATCTACAGCAAAAAAGCTGATGAAGTCGGCTGATTGCTTGGTATTGTCTTGTTCTTTCTGGTTGAGGTTTTTTAGCGCTTTGCTATGGTCATCAACATCGTGCTGATTACCAGTGTCCTCATCACTATGATCATGGCTATGTCCATGGTGATGGTGGTGAAGAGAGTTTTGATAGAGGTGAAGTACTTTGTGGGTTAAAGAAGCGCCTGCATATCCGAAAATAAGTGCACTAAATAAAACCAACAAAGTACCTGATACCAACTGTTTCACTTAAAGCGAACTTAAAGCTGTTTGAACTGCTTGAGTAGTAATTGGACCTAATTCGTAAGAGGCTTCAAGAGCTTCGTTTAAATAGGTCTTTGCTTTTTTAGACTCACCGTTTTCTAGGTAAATCATGCCTAAGTGAAAAATCACATCTGGTTCACTGGTTTTTCCTTCAACTTGAGTTTGGGCAATTTCAAGCGCTTTTTGCTTATCGCCATTCTTTAGGTGACTCCAAGCCAATAGGTCAAACATATCGGGCGTGGGTCTATAATTTTTTTCTCTTTCCGCTCTAGCTAAAGCCACTTCTGGGTAGTTCAAATCTTCTGCCTCCAAAAGTATTAAGTACTTGTTGTACATGGCAAGATATTTCTGATCAGATACAATCTGATGATACTCCTCTTTTAGGTTTTGGGCTTCTTCAGCATTGCCTTCAAAATCGGCTAGTTCTGCCAAGCTTAACTTCAATTGAGGGTCGAAGTGGTGCTGATCCACAAACTTTAGAATTCTTCTTGCCTCGCTAACATTACCATCTTTAGCATAAGCTATCCAAGCCAGGCCTTGCCATGAATGCCAATGCTGAACATTTTTATTGAGCACATCTAAATAGGCATTATAAGAATCGGTAATTCTTCCTGCATGCCCATACATATCGCCAAGGTTCGATTTAGACCATAGGTAAAGGTTCTCGTTCCCCTTAACTCTTTCATGCGCTTTCTCCATTAAGTGAATGGCCAAATCTAAGTCGCCTTTATGGTCGGCCATTTTTGAAGCTCTAATTAAGTATTGAAAGCTATTTTTCTGCTCGTATCTATTTAGTATACCTTCAGCAGTAGCATAATCTCCAACTTCCATGGAGGCATCGAACAGAAGGTTGTAAGAGGCACCCTGCTGGTCGCCCTCGCTAAGTGCTGACTTCGCATATTCCCTAGCTTTTTGAAATTCGTGTTTGGTAATGGCGTTTACTCCCAGCGCCTGAAAGGTTGCGGCATTAGAGAATGGATTTCTTTCGGCCACTAACTCAAAAATGCTGTCTGCCTTGTAAATATGGTCGATGTTACCATCAACTCGAAACTGACTGCTGTAAAGGGAGGCTAGTTTAGAGAGGTAGGTAATATTTTGAGGTTCGTTTTTGAGCTTGTTTTGCCAAAACTCTATGTCTGATTGGGTCAGATTCTGCTGTGGCTCGGCAGCTTTGGCCATTAATGCCTCATAGTCTTGAGTAGAGGCTACAGGTGTCTGATTGTTGTGTTCTTGGCAAGAAATAACACCAAGAAAGAGGAGGGTAAGGATTATATTTTTCATAATTCAGTGGGTTGGGTCAAAGAAAATGGCTGTGCTTACCTAAAGGGCAAGCACAGCATATTTATTACCATGGAGTGGCCAGGTAAGGGAAAGAACTTAAGAACGCTTTGTCATTAGCGTCTACATTATCGTCAGATAAACCAGGGTTGGCAGTTCCGTCAGGGCCACCAAATATTAGTAGCAACTCAACAGAAATTACATCATCCGCTAGGGCTCTTCCAGTCAGTACATTGGTTCCATCAAAGAAAGTTGTGGTACCATCAAGGCTAACGCTTAGTACATCTGTGGCCAATGCAGTAGTAAATGTGGTTGCATCCATACCAAGTGCGTTAGTGCTATAGTTAGGGTTTAAGGCTAATAGCCTAGACTCAAAAGCAGCCTGATATGCCGCGCCTTGCGCACTAGGAGCAGTAGTGTTGAAATTGTCTTTCATAGAACTGCTAACAAATACTGTGTTAATAGCTGGTCTGCCCATCTGATCTTCCTGAGCATAGTTCACTGGCATTTCGGGCATCTCATCGTCATCATCACTACAAGAAGTGAATCCAACGCTTAACAATAGAGCCGCAGCCAACATCCAAATTTTATTATTTATGATTTTCATTTTTATATTCTTTTAAGGTTGAAATATTATTGCTCTCTGTTGCTGGTTACCCAAGTGTTAATGGTTCCTGAACCACCAATCATTGATTTAGGTACTTCTACCACTACCGACATTACATTGGTGCCAGCAAAAGTGTCTGCTCCCGGATCGTTAAAACTTGATGCGTTGCCACCAATAATTTCTCCGTATTGGGCAAAATCCATAAAGAATGGGTCATCTCTCGGACCTGCGAATAGTCTTATGCCTCCTTCGCTACCAATACTAGCAGCAGAGCCATAAGTTGTAATGTTAGTAGACACAGAGCTGCCAATGGTTACAAGTGTGCTGCTTGTTCCTGTAGCAATTGGCGCTACAGGGCCGTAAGCGGTTACCATACCATCTTTGAAAGTACACTGTATCACCAAGTCTTCCATGGCATCACCATTGGTATCAATGTTGAATTCAACCATTACATTCTCATCGAAGGCAGCAGAAGTAGATGCCGAAGGAGATAGCAAACCTTGAAGGTTGGCTACAAATACAATGTTTGAATTGTTCTCTGGGCTTTGAAAAGCATAGTAATCGGTAATATCAGAGCTAGTGCCTGTTACTCCGGGTGCATCAATGTGGTCGGCAGCATAGACTATTGCAGTCGCTAGCAGAGCCAAGATGCCAAGGGATAGGATTGTTTTCTTTTTCATAATTTTTGTTGTGAGATTGATGAACAGTGTCCACCAAAAGGTTAAGATTTGTATTTTCTTTGCTGCTACTTACGAGGCCGCTTGGTGGTTTGGATCGAGTGGGTTTTCAGAAATGAGTAGAAGAAACCTTAAATTGAAGGGAGAATATGAGTGATCGACTAGAGAAAATACTACTAATTATTGCTGCAATTTGCCTGAGTATTTCGCTCTTATTAGTGTATGCTATTGGCCTTCAGTGGCTGTCTAACCCAGATTTAGCACAATACATCACCGAGGCAGTAATGTATATTTCTGGTCTTGTTGTTTTAAGGGGAATTTGGAAGCAAACTCTCGACAAAAAAATTTCTTCTAGAAAGAATAATTCATGAACATAGATATCTCTACTCCGGCACTTTTATTCCCTGCAATCACCCTTTTGCTTTTGGCCTATACCAATCGATTTGTGGCTTTGGCTACTCTAGCTAGAGGCCTAAGAGTTCGCTATAAAGAGTCGCCAGAAATGCGAACCACACTTTTCAGTCAGATCAAGAACCTAAGGCTTAGGCTTATCTTGATTCGTAATATGCAAGCCCTTGGTATTGCCAGTTTTTTCTGCTGCGTGCTCTGCATGGTACTTATGTACTTAGGCAGACAAGTAGTTGCCGAGTATATTTTTGGAGCAAGCCTTTTTCTATTACTTGGCTCACTATTTCTTTCTTTTATCGAAACCCAAATTAGTACTAAAGCCATCAAGCTTGAATTGAAGGATTTAGAAGAAAATACCTCTTCTAAGGGCTGAGCCTCATATTTATTTCTCATTCATTAATTTTCTATTCGTGTGTTATTCAGAAGGAGGCCCTTAAGGTCGACTGGAGAATCTCACTGAATTAGTCGATAGAACTTGGGGTTCTTAGCTGCCGATACAAGGACGCCTGCTATTCGCTCTGCATGAAAAAATAAGAAAGCATTCTGTAAAGAGTTTTAACAGTCAAATACTTGTCTAAACAAGTATTTTTACTTAGATTCAGCCAGACTTACAACCACAAACATGGATTTCGGTAAGGCTCTCTTTCACCTTAATAATAATCTCGGCTATAATCTGTATCGCGCTTATTTGCTCTTTCATAGAGAGCTTATTCGTGGGTTAAAGGCGTACTCTGTGACGCCTGAGCAGTGGCAGGTCTTGATTATTCTTTGGAATCATGGGAGCGTAACACCGACAGAGATCAGCAGGGTTACGCTCCAAGATCTCCCGTCCATTTCGCGTATGTTAGTGAGAATGGAAAAGAATGGTTGGATTGTAAGAGTAGAAAATGAGGACGATGGTCGTTCATTTCACGTACAACTGACCGAGAAAGGAAGAAAAAGTAAAAATGAAATGATTATCAGCCTAGACAATCATTTTAATAGCTACCTACAAGAGGTGCCTAAAGAATTACATGATGGTATAAGAAACGAGTTGCTTCAGTTGAGAAGCAAACTAGGAGATTACACACCCATTAAGTGACAGACGGTCCGGTCATTTACGGTGCAAGACCCAAGCACCTGATCTCTTCATATGTTTAGGTTGAAACGGAGATGATTACCGAGGCAGTAGATATAAGATTTACTGCCTCGGAAATGACTTACTTTTTTCTCTTGTGCTTTTTTCTCTAGCACTGTACATTGCCCCAATGAAACGCTTTTCCTCATTAATGGCTTTAGCCATATTTTTATCAGCTATAGCAGCATGCACTCCTCAAAGCTCAGATTCTAAGGCAAATATCTCAGATGTTGAAAAGGGAATCAGGATAGCTAATGGCGCTGGCCCTGAGTTCTTTACTTGGACCCCAGATAGGGTTCCGTTGATCAGTGCACACAGGGGAGGGCCATACCCAGGCTACCCAGAAAATGCTATCGCTACCTTTCAACACATTTCAGATCAAATTCCGACCATCATTGAGTGCGACATTGCCATGACAAAAGATTCAGTATTGGTAATGATGCATGATTACGCTTTAGACCGAACGACAACCGGAGAAGGGAAGGTTATGGAGGTCACTTATGACGAACTTGAAAAGATGAAGTTGGTAGATAACGAAGGTAGTACCACCACTTTAGACATTCCGACTTTAGATGATGTATTAAAATGGGCCGATGGAAGAGCGGTACTTACCCTAGATGTGAAGCGCGGTGTGCCATTCGAAAAGGTGGTGGCTGCCGTGCAAGCTCATAATGCACAAGACTACGCTGCCATTATCACTTATAATGCTAGAGATGCTGCGAAGGTCAATCAATTAGATGGCTCCCTAATGATATCTGTAGGCATTGGGTCGCAAGAGGCTTATGAGGCGCATAGCAATCTGGGTGTGCCAGATAATAGAATGATTGCCTTCGTAGGAGTTTCTGAGCCCGAAGCCTCGCTTTACGAGTTTTTACATAATAAGGGAATCTACTGTATTTTAGGTGTTCTGGGAAACTTGGATAGAAAGGCCATCGCACAGGGAGATTCAACTTATTTGGGGTATATTCAACGCGGTGCAGATATTTTGGCTACGGATAGGCCTTTGGAGGCTTTCGAAGCCATTCAACCATTAATTAAGACTACAAGTACCAAACAAGAATATTTCTATGGCTATTGATTTACGAAGCGATACTTTAACCAAGCCCACGCCTGCTATGCATCAGGCGATGATGGAGGCAGAAGTAGGCGATGATATGTTTGGGGAAGACCCAACAGTGGCCGCATTGGAGAAAAAGGCTGCCAAGATGTTTGGGATGGATGCAGCTATTTATTGTGCTTCGGGAACCATGACTAACCAGATTGGTATCAGGCTGCATTGTAATCTTCAAGATGAAGTAATCTGCCATAAGTATTCACACATCTACCTCTATGAGTCAGGTGGAATAATGTCTAATGCTGGTGCTTCTGTGAGGTTATTAGAGGGAGAAAGAGGTAGAATTACGGCCAAGGCGGTAGAATCTGCCATTCAGCCAGATGATATTCATTCACCAGTTTCTAGGCTAGTTTCATTGGAGAATACGGCCAACAAAGGTGGAGGAAGTTGCTACGACTTCGAGGAAATTTGGGCCATTCGCGAGACCTGTCATGAACATGGTTTGGCGTTACATTTGGATGGTGCTAGGCTGTTCAATGCCTTGGTGGCTACTGGCCAAACTACTAAGCAATATGGTGAGGTATTCGACACTATTTCTATTTGCCTAAGCAAAGGATTAGGAGCACCTGTAGGTTCACTCTTAATTGGAAGTCATGCAGACATCAAAAGAGCTAAGCGCATTAGAAAAGTAATGGGTGGTGCTTGGAGGCAAGCTGGTTATGTGGCTGCTGCAGGGCTCTATGCGCTAGAAAACCACGTAGATAGATTGGTTGAAGACCATAACAAGGCCAAAGAAATGGCCAAGGTACTTGAAGGGCTTGATTATGTTGAAGAAGTATTGCCTTGCGAAACGAATATTCTCATTTTCAAACTGACAGATAAGTATACCAACCAGAGCTTTCTGGACAAGTTAGCAGAAAATGATATTCTAGCTTTTGGCTTTGGGCCTCAATTAATTCGCTTCGTAACGCATTATGATTTTACTGATGATGACCTTACCAAGACAATTGAGGTTCTGAAAAAACTATAAATGAAAAAGATATTCCTCCTTGTTCTGCTAGCTGTTTTAACTGCTTGTGGACCGAAGAAAACTGAACAACAAGTGGCAAAGCCAGAAAGCAACGAAGCCATATTTTTTGTAGGAACCTACACCAAAAAAGAAGGTCATGTAGATGGGCAGGGCGAAGGCGTTTATGTCTATTCCATGAACAAGAAAACAGGTGCTATTAGCTACAAAGCCACAAGTGATGCGGTTATTAGTCCGTCTTATCTAGCTGTGCATCCAAATGGTAAGAATGTCTATGCTGTGAATGAATTCGATGGAGGTGAGGATAGTTTTGCAGCAGTAACGGCTTTTGAGTACAATCCGGAAGATTACAGTTTGGCCTACCTCAATGAAGTGAGTAGTGTGGGGCAATACCCTTGCTATTTGAGCATAGACAATTCAGGCAAGTTTGTAATGGCTGCTAATTATGTGGGTGGTAGCGTGGTGCTTTTACCCATTATTGAGGACGGAATGTTGGGCAACTACTCTTCATACAAAAAGCATGAAGGTGGGTCTTCTCATCCTAGGCAAGATGCACCCCATGCGCATCAGATTATTCAGCATCCGAGAAATGGATTGGTCGCTGCTGTCGATTTAGGCGCTGATAAGATTTATGCATATGAGTTGGACACTGTTGGCCAAACACTCAATTATCTGAGAGACTTTATCAACCCACCAAGAATGGCGGGGCCAAGGCATATCGTTTTTCACCCTGAGAAAGATATAGTCTATGTGTTGAATGAATTGATTGGCACCATTGAAGTAGCCACTTTCTCTGATAGCCTTCGTTTAGAGCAAAAGGTACAGATGATAGCCTTACAAGAAAATGGAGATGATAGGGAACCCTCTGGTGCAGCCATTAAGATTCATCCGAGTGGGCAGTTCCTTTATGCTTCCAATAGAGGTGAGATCAATGAAATTCTGGCTTTCAGAATTGGAGATAATGGTGAGTTGATAAAAATCGGAGCCTATCCATCGCAAGGAAAAACGCCAAGAGACTTTGAAGTAGATCCTTCAGGTCGATTTATGCTGGTGGCCAATCAAGATACTAACACCATTGTTACTTATGAGATCAATCAAGAAACCGGTGAGCTGATTGATACCGGATACATTGAGGAAGTACCAACTCCGGTTTGTATTAAATTCCTGGGTCAGTGATCAAGAAGAAGGTTCTTTTTATCGGAGCCTTATTAATCTTCATATTCTATGCTTATAGAATATACCGAGATACCGTGCTTTATGGTGATACGATCATTTTCTATCAAAATCAATCGGAGTTTGAACCCTATGGTGTAAAGTATAATGACTTCAGGAATAGCGTAGGTCTCGAGAAATTACCAGATGATTGGTTTACAAAATCAACTTCACAAAAGCCTGGGCCTTATTTTAGGAGAAGGAGGCTGCAGGATCATTATTGGACAACTCAGGTTTGGAACTCAGGTTATGAGGTAAGCGGAACTCTGGGTCATTTTGAGAAGGAGATAAGAAGATTTGACAATAAGTTGATCTACGAAATAGATCGTTACAGGGTCAATTATATTGATACTGGTTATATTCTTGAGAGGAAATTCAATTATCTATATGAACCGCATTGGGAAGTTACGCTGGTAATGACCTATGGAGATACGACCCAAGATATCAGAGAAATACCAGTTGACCCTGAAGACTTCGATAGTTTGAGAAACTGGGCCATGCAATAAGGTTGATCTATCCTGTTTGTAAACTTCCCCTCTGCTTCCCGAAGTCTCGAGACCGTACCTCTTCCAGCAGAGGACAGAAGTCCGGGAAACTCTGGAAAAACCATCGATTACTTAATCCAGACAGTTACTGGCACTGATTCCCCTCCTGTTTTAGGAGGGGCTAGGGGTGGTCATTTAAGTTTAACCACCTTCCCACTCTTAGCACTTTGCATAGCTGCATCTAGAATTTCCATCACTACCATGTTATTCTGAAGAGCAGAGAGGTCTGCGTCTTGTGGTGTAATCTGCCCACGAACAACTGCTGCCAACAAAGTGAAAGGATCATCATTCGGGCTTTCCTTTTTAAGGTCGGTTAGTTTCTGTTCCTGGGCATTATCTCCTAGCTGGTAGCGAATGGTGCTGCCATTGTCTGCTATGATTTGGCCGGTTACACCATAAACTTCCACGTCCTTACGAGAAACAGGCCAATTCCATGAAGCCTGAATGATTACTTGAGTTTTCGGGTATTGTAGAATAATGGTAGCTTCATCGTCTACTTTAGGATAGAGGTCAGGCTTATTAGTAGCAGTCATCGCAAAGACGGATTGTGGTTTTTCCCCTTTCATTAGCCAAGTAGATAAGTTGGCTCCGTAGCAGCCGAAATCGGTTAAGGCTCCGGCACCATTCAGTTTTGGGTCAGTAAGCCATTCGAGAAACTCTTCATTTACACCAATTTCTTTAGGCCCAGGGTGCCCATCATGCACCACAATTTTGCGGATATCGCCAATCATATTATCCTGATGCACCATTTCATAGGCTTTCAGATTGCTGCCGTACCAAGTGGTTTCATAGTTCGTCAACAAGTGGATGTTATGCTTTTTAGCCAATGCCTGCATTTTCTTGGCATGATCTAATGAAACTGCCAAAGGCTTTTCTACCATAATATGGATGCCCTTAGGGGCGAAGAATTCAACCACGCTTAGGTGGTCATAAATTGTACCGAAAGCAGTCACTGCTTCGGGCTTCACGTTTTCCATCAATGCGTCCATAGTTGGGTAAACTATATCCATGGAGAATCCATGTTGCTTGGTGTATCTTTCGGCTAAGTCGGTGTTGGGCTCAACAATACCTACTATTTCGATATCGCCACGGTCTTCTCTGCCGAGAATCCAATGCACATGGGTATGTGTAAGGCCTATTACAGCCACTTTAACGGGAGGGTTCTGTTCCTGAGCTTTCATGATTGTCAATGAAAAAATAGCTAGGATAAAAGTAAATACGCGTTTCATAACGGAATTTAGGAAAAACTTTTACCACCCCTAACCCCTCCTTAAAACAAGGAGGGGAATTGAATTCTGCTCTCGGAATTTGATTGTCGTAGACGAGGCTAACTCTCCCCCTAATTTAGGGGGAGTTGGAGGGGGTTAGATACCCTTCAAATATATTTTCACCACGTTCTGATGGTGTTCTGCATGGTAGATGGTGAAATAGAGCATTTCTCTTACGGTCACTTTTCCAAGCAAAGGGTGAGGGAAAATGTATTGGTCTAAACCATCTTCAGACCACTTACTGAGCTTGTTCTCTATCTTTTCAATAATCTCGGTTTGGGTTTTGGAGAGCTTAGAGTACTCCGAGTATTTCACCTCTTTTGGTACATACGAACCTGGAGGATCGCCCTCCATCGTGGTTAGCTTTTGTTTGTATTTGGCAACCAATTCATCATAAGTCCTAGAAGGTCTATTGGACTTGCCAAACTTAAAACTGATCATGAATTTAGGGAAGCCCAATGCTTGTATCAGCGGACGAGTACTTTTAATTAAGTGCTCGGCTTGTTGACCTGCATTCCATTTGCCATCAGGAGCATATTCGAACTCGTCTTCGGAAAGTTTGCCGAGATACTTTAGAAAATGATCGTAAGATTCTTCTAGCCTCGCCTTGATCTCCACCTTATTCATGGGCGAAAATTAGGTGGTTTTGGATGGATGGCAAAGGCAAAACTCATTTCGTTTTATACCCCATAAGGCTTTAGCATCAAAAGCTCATTACTTCTCTAAAACGAATACTTTGCCTGCGACTTACTTCCACTTCTTCTCCACCTTTGAGGTATAGTTTAAGTGTGCCACTGAACCATGGTTCGATTCTATCGATGTATTTGAGGTTGATGATTTGCTGGCGGTTGGCTCTAAAAAACACTTCAGGGTCTAACCGAGACTCCATATAGTTGAGCGAACGTGGAATCATTGGCTTTTCTTCCTTGAAATAAATACGTGTATAGCTGCCCATAATCTCCAGCACTCTAACTTCTGCAAGGCTTACAAACCAGCATTGTTCGCCATCTTTTACAAATACCTGATTGTCTAAGCCTAGAAGTTTGGCTTTGGACTCCCGATCTTTTCTTTGTCTAATTTTTTCAGAGGCCTTTTCTATGGCTAAACCGAGTCTCTCTTCCTTTATGGGCTTCTGTAGATAGTCCAAGGCATTGTGGTCAAAGGCTTTCATGGCGTATTGATTGAATGCCGTGGTGAAAATAACTTCTGGCACATCAACCAATTCCTCCAATAGTTCAAAACCATCTTTATCTGGCATCTGAATGTCTAAGAATAGCAATTCAGGTTGCTTTTCTTCGATTAGCTCCAGCGCTTGTTCCACATTTTCGGCTTCTCCCAGAACCTGTACATGATCAAAAGCCTTCAGTAAATGCTTAAGTTCTTGCCTTGCTAAGTGAGAATCGTCTATGATAAGGGCTTTCATGAGGTTGGTATTTTTAAGGTGGCTGAGACCATTTGGTTAGAGCTGTTTTCGAGTTTAAACTCTGCAAAAGTGCCGAATAGAATCTTCATTCGATCCACTAAGTTTTTCAAGCCAATACCCTCTCTCTTTTGGCTAGAGCGTAGTTGGCCAGAGTTTTTTACTTCAATGAGTAAGTAGTTTTCAATCAATGATGTGCTAACTAAAATTTGGCCTCCATTTTTCTGGGTTGAAAGACCATGCTTTATAGCGTTTTCAACCAATAGTTGAATGGCCATTGGAGGTATTTGCACTTTCAGTGTTTCTGGCGATATGTTGAAAGTGTAACTGAGCCTCTCCTGAAACTGGATTGACTCCAATTGTAGGTAGTCTTTCACAATCTCAATCTCTTCTTTTAAAGCCACCTTTTCAGAAGCGTTGAATTGAATGGAATATCTCAGTAAGTCTGAAATGTGCGTAACCATTTTTCTAGCCTTTTCTGGCTCAATCAGTATAAGCGAGCGGATGTTGTTCAAGGCATTGAAGAGAAAGTGTGGGTTTACCTGATTCTTTAATATCATGAGCTCAGCCTCTTGTAAGGCCGATTTTAGCGCTAGTTTTTCTAGCTCAGACTTGCGGTTTTTCTCCATAAACTTGATGATGAAGTAAATGGATGCCCAAAGTATGAGTACTATATATATGTTGAAGACATAGCCAATAAAACCGCTCCAACTAAAGCCAGATATTCCTGATAGAGGGAAGATCAGATAGATGATCAGGTGGATAAAAACTTGAGTAACAATAGCAGTAACTAGTGTGCCTACAAAGGCCCTGGGTATGAGTTTGCTCAGCCTTAGCTCGAGCCAATTGCTGCGTTGTATGTGTAGTTTGAAAAGGTGTGAAAAGAGGATTAGTGATACGTAAATGATACCTTGGAGAATCAATGAAGAGGAAGTGATGTAGCCTTCTCCACCGAAGAGCGCCATCATACCTATGAGGAAAAGGGTGTAAAGTCCCCAACCTAATACCTGACAGATCCAATAAATGACTCTTTTGCTCATCTTAGAAATTGATTGGTGAATAATTTAACATTAAATCATTCACCAATCGGGTTTAGCTTTATAGGAATTTGTTCAACCAGTTGTGAAAGAACTCTGGGTCGTCCCACATGATGAAGTGATAACCACCTTCAGAGAGGTCTAAATCCAAATGCTGATGCTTGGAGTATTGTGCCTGGTACATATTCATGACACTTTCTTTGGTTGAACCATAAGACTCGTAAGCTGCCCAAGCTCCCAATACCAATGTCGGTACTTTAATTTTGGCCAAATCGGCACGAATATCGGTGGTGTACATTTCATACATAGCTTGGGCTACGGTATTCATATCGCTGGAAACACCCCAGTTGGTTGCGGTTTCTATGTACTTCTTGTTGCGGATAAGGCTTTGCAACTGCATTTGCTGGAAGGTTCTTTTTTGTTCGTCTGTCTGGTTTGCAGCAGCTCTCATTTGTTGCTTCATGTTTTCAGCAAATGGCTTGGCACTTTCTTCGGTTGCCGTAGGCATTTGAATGGCTGTCATAAAAGGTAGAGCATCAACAATTACTAGCTTTTCAGCCAAATCTGGCTTTTCTATGCCTATTTGAAGCGCAAGGAAACCGCCAAGGCTATGACCAACAATTATTGGTTTTTCTATCTGTTTCTCATCGATGTAATTGTAAACCAAGGTTCTTACCTGATCGAAGAAGCCAGCTTCCAGATTCTCTAAGGGTGCCTGACCAGCAAAGCCTGGTAGAGTGAGTACATGGTACTGATACTGATCGCCCAGAGCTTCAATGGTTGTGTCCCAAACGGCACCATCGCAAGTAAGACCTGGAATCATAATCATGGGTTGGCCTTCACCAATGACTCTAACATTCAGTTTAGAGGGAGTATAAGCCTGAACTTGCAAGGCAACTACAAATGCGATTATCGCTATTAATCTTACAACTACTTTTTTCATAACATTTTGAGTTTTTGTGATGATCAAAAGTACGCTGCTGTTATGGCCTGTACCGGAGCTTTTAAGGGAGCGGAAGAAATTCCTCGGGAATGGAAAGGGTGGGTTTAAGGTTTAATGTTCAAGGTTTAAAGTTGAATGAGGCTATAGGTGAGAGATATTAGACTTCAGAAGGAGCTGTTCCAATCTATTGGAGTATGATGGCAGCAGTAATGTCTTCCTAGCGGAGGAGGAGTTTCAAAATGATTATAGGACTGAAGTCAAAACTCTTCAAAGAAGACTTTTTCTGAAAGATTCTTGTCGTGAAGGTTTAGACTGTCCAAAGAGGTATGTTTCAAGGAAACAACTTGAGTAATTTTCATGAGTTTGAATAAGAGGAGGGCTAGCTCACTGGGTGTTTCACCAAACCCGTATGATTCTAATTCTATTGGCTGGTTTTTGTTTTGAAGCTCAAGTTTCAAATAATAGCTGGCATCATCGGTCCATGGTGACTCGTAATACTCTTTAATCGCAGAGATATCAAGTGAGTTGACCGATCGTAAAATGCTTTTAAGAATTTCTTCAGGCAAGTGGCCGAATCCAGCCCCTTCAAATTCTGAATAGGCTCCTCCTATATAGTTGATGCTGCCAACCGAGTCTATCTCAATTGCTTGAGATGGGCAGGTGCCAAAACAGACGCTACTAGAAAATGTTATACGGTTTACAATAAGGTCATTTTTCTCAGTGATTTTTTTCAAAATGAGCCGATTGTTGGATTCAAAATAGTCTTCAAAGGACGGATTAGTCTCTCCACCCGAGATGTATTTGAGCACAAGTTTTGAATCAGTGATTTCTTCAATCTGGAAAACAAACTTCGCATCAGATACTGATTCAACTATTAAGGAATCGGTTGCTAATTCATATTTACCAAAGTTTCCATAAGGACCGAGAAACAGGGAGTAATTCGAATCGAAATCAAAAGTCAAATCATAAATTTCATCTTCATTCTCTTTAGGAACATACCACGATCCTTCGATTTGAGATTCATTCCAAATGGAATTTGGAGATGTAACACATCCGGTTAAAAGAAGCAGAGGGGATATAATAAAAGCCAGACAACTATTCATTTAGTTAATTTAATGAATTCTTCGAACTCCACTAAACTTTGAAGATAGAACTTAAAACTGACTAATAACTATGTTCATCCAATTCCACTTTGCCCCAGAAGGTTTTGTAGACAAAGTAGGTGTAGGTGGCGATCAATGGAATACCGATGGCAGCCATAATGAGCATAATCTTTAAAGATTTAGATGAGGATGCTGCATTGGAAACGGTAATGTGGTGAGCAGGATCGGCCGTATTGTAAATGATAGTTGGGTAAAGCTCCAAAGCCACAATAACCAAAAGCATGGCAAGCGTTAGAGAAGAAAATAGAAAGGCTTGCAAGAATTTTTTCTTAGTAGCCAGCCTCGGAATATTCGCGATAGCTAAAAACGCAATAACAGGTATAACGAACATCCATCGGTTGTTTTGGATTTTGTCTGTAAGGTGAGGGATGTATATAAGGGTGTAGACGGTTACAATGATGAAGCTCACCACAAAAAATATAATAGCTCTTTTGAGAAACTGATAAATCTGAGCATAAAGCTTCCCTTTAGTTTTCAACCCCAGATAAATAGCACCATGCATCATAAATGCAGCCAAAGTGGTAACGCCAACCATTATAGCATACGGATTTAAGAAGCTAAGCCAGTGGCCTGTAAACTGCTTGTTTTCATCGAGTGGTATTCCTATCAGAATGTTTCCTAATACAATGCCCAAAAGTAAAGCCAGCAAAATACTGCTGACGCTATAGCTCACGTCCCACATGGTTCGCCACCAAGCCATTTCTTCTTTCGACCTAAACTCAATGGCCACTGCCCGAAAAATGAGCGCGGCTAAAAATAGCATGAAGGGAATGTACATGGCAGAAAACATATTGGCATAGACAACAGGAAAGCCTGCAAACAGTGCTCCACCTCCAATTACTAGCCAAACCTCATTTCCGTCCCAAACTGGGCCAATAGCATTTAAGGCAATTCTTCTACTTTCCTCTTTTTTGAGGAACAGGTGCCATGCGCCTGCGCCAAGATCGAAGCCATCTAAAATAGCATAACCAGAAAAGAGTGCTCCAACAATTAGGAACCACCAAGTTGAGTATTCTATGCCTATAAACGTGCCCATATTAATTGCTAAATGCGTTGCTTACTTCTCTTTGTCGTGGTCTCTGGTCTTTTAATGGAGATTCGTCAGGGCCGTGCTTAATTTTCTTGTTCAGTAGATAAATAAACAGGGTGAAAAGCAAAGCGTAAATCACGAAAAATAAGATCAGAGAGAATAGTACCTGATTGGCTGTTACCACCTCAGAAAGTGCGTTTGAGGTTTTCAGAAGGCCATAAACTACCCACGGCTGCCTACCCATCTCTGCAGTGAACCACCCCACCTGATTGGCTATTTGCGGAAGTAGTACCGAAATGACTAATATTTTCAAAAGCCATTTTTGGTCAAATAGAGTGCCTTTCCACCAGTAAAATGCAGCTAAGATGGTAAGGCCAATTAGGCCCATGCCTATGGCAATCATGATGTGATAGAATTGAAAAACAGCATTGATTTGAGTTGGAATCTCATCTTGTGGAAAGCTGTCCAAACCTCTAATCGGTTCGTTGAAATCTTGGTGTGTTAAAAAGCTGGTTCCACCTGGAATAGCTAAGCCTGTCACTTCTTTCGCCTCTTTATCTACCCAACCGAACAGGTAAAGATCGGCAGGGGCATTTTCTTCGAAGTGCCCCTCCATAGCCGCTAGTTTGGCTGGCTGATGTTCAGCGACTACTTCGGCAGAAGCGTGACCAGTAACGAGTTGCGCTAAAGATGAAATCAAGGCAATACCAAGTGCTATTTTGATGGCTTTTTTAGAAAGTTCAACATGTCTTCCTTTGAGTAGATAATAGGCGTGAACGGAGATGATGAGAAATGCTCCGGCCAGAAAAGCACCAATCCATACATGGAGAATTCTTTCAACGCTCGATGGGTTGAAAACCATTGCCCAGAAATCGGTTACCTCCGCTCTTGCATTGACACCTTCGCCTACAATTTGGTAGCCTGCAGGAGTTTGTTGCCAGCTATTGGCTACAACAATCCAGATGGCTGAAAACATACTGCCCAACCAAACACCCACGGTAGAAATAAAGTGAACCCTAGAACTAACTCTGTTCCATCCGAAAAGTAAAACACCTAAAAAGCCACTTTCCAGAGCAAATGCAAATATTCCTTCAGCAGCCAAAGCACTCCCAAAAATATCCCCAACAAAACGGGAATAAGTAGCCCAGTTAGTACCGAACTCAAATTCCATTACAATTCCGGTGGCTACTCCAATACCAAAAGTCAGGGCGAAAATTTTAGTCCAGAATTTGGCCAAAACTTCATAGGTTTTGTCTTTGGTTCGAAGGTATTGCCCTTCCATAAAGACCATTACCAGTCCGAGGCCAATACTAAGAGGCGGATAGATGTAGTGAAAGGCCACGGTGAAGGCAAACTGAATTCGGGCTAAGATTTCTACATCCATATTGGTTGTATTTATGGGTGGAAAAGCTTCTTCAAAGGTAAAGCACGAATACTTTGAAGAAGTAACATTTGTTACAATTCTGAACCGAGTAAATGGTCATCATGTTCCTGGAAATTTACTTTTTTTCTACCAACAATTGGATTGAAATAGTACCCCTAGATCCCCTAAAGGGGACTTTAGCTTCATCAGGTCGAAAAGCTTCATCGCTTCACTCTTTAGGGTTGGGGTCAAAGTCCTTTCTGTTCGGGACTTAGTTACCGGAATGCTGCTTAGTCGTCAGACCACTTGGAGTGGTCAGACGACTTGATGGCAGTTTCGAGCTTAGAAATAATTCTGTTGATTTTCTAGCGTCATGGTTTCCATCTAGCTTAGAGCACTTAATTTTGTCTTATGGATTTTACCGGAAAGCCACTTGCAGAAAGAGTTAGACCTCAAACGCTCGAAGATCTAATCGGTCAGGAGCATTTAGTTGGAAAGGAGGGCGTTTTACGCAGGGCAATTAATGCTGGAAGAATTCCTTCCATGATACTCTGGGGGCCTCCGGGAGTCGGCAAAACTACCATAGCCAATATAATAGCCAACTCGGTTAAAGCTCCATTTTTCACGCTGAGTGCCATAAGTTCAGGAGTAAAGGAAGTCCGTGAAGTAATTCAAAGAGCTAGATTTCAGTCGAATACGATTCTCTTTATAGACGAGATTCACCGCTTCAACAAGTCGCAGCAAGATGCTTTGTTGGGAGCTGTTGAAAAGGGCGACATTACCCTAATCGGAGCAACAACTGAGAACCCGTCTTTTGAGGTGAATTCGGCTTTGCTATCGCGAAGTCAGGTGTATACCCTCAAGTCACTTACTAAAGAAGACTTGTTTCGTTTGATAGAGCAGGCTTTGGCAAAGGATGAAATCCTCAGCAAGCGTCAGGTAGAGCTAAAAGAAACACAGGCATTGTTTAATATCTCTGGTGGTGACGCTCGCAAGCTGCTCAATCTGTTAGACCTGGTAGTTCAGAATATTGAAGGCGATCCGGCAGTGGTAACCGATGAGTTGGTCAAAGACATTGCCCAGCAACGAGTAGCTACTTACGATAAGACGGGCGACATGCACTATGATGTGATCTCGGCCTTTATCAAGTCCATTCGCGGAAGCGACCCGAATGCCGCGGTGTATTATTTGGCCAGAATGATTGAAGGTGGGGAGGATATCAAATTCATTGCAAGGAGGCTGGTGATCCTGGCTTCAGAAGATATTGGCAATGCTAACCCAACTGCTTTGGTAATTGCTACGAATGCCTTTCAGGCGGTGAATTTGATTGGTTATCCAGAAGGGCGAATTATTCTCTCGCAAGCGGTGACTTATCTGGCTTCTTCACCCAAAAGCAATGCTGCTTACATGGCTATTGGCCGCGCGCAAGAGTTGGTGAGAAAGACAGGAGATTTATCGATTCCAATGCCTATTCGTAATGCTCCAACCAAGCTGATGAAGGAAGAGGGTTATGGTCAGGGCTATAAGTACAGCCATGATTATCCGGGCAATTTTGTGCAGCAAGAGTTTTTACCTCAGGAAATTAAAGGCACGAAACTTTACGACCCTAAAGGCAATGCTCGCGAAGACGAAATGCGCAAGCGCTTGAAAGCTATGTGGAAGGAGAAGTATGGGTATTAGCTTGAAGCGTGAAGTTGGAAGCTTGAAGCAAGAAATGACTTGGGGAACTTTGTGGTGAGGATTAACCGCTAAGGTTGCAAAGATAGAATTAGAGTTTAAACTCAAGGTTTTCTGGGTTTTGCCTTGTATCCCAAATCGAAAGAATGAACAACTCGTCTTCATTACTCTCATAGAACATTATATAGTCACGAATTATCTTGGCTCGAACATTATCTAAATCAGTTGGCTTGCCAATTTCGGGATAATCAATAATGAGGTTTATTGCCTCTTTGAATAACAGATTTAACTTTCTAGGGTATGATTTGCTTTTGTTTCTTTTGAACCAAAAATCTAGGATTTCCTTTCGCTCTATTTGAGCCCTAGGTGACCAAACTACTCGTTTAACCATTGATCAATTTCACCGTCAGCTTGTTCTGAGTCTATGCCTTGCCCTTTTCTGATTTGTTCGCGTGCTTCCATAACATTGGCTCGTTGTTCATCAGATAAAAGATAAATGGAGTCATCGAAATTGATGGCAAGTAACCGCATTAGGTCATCTATTACAGATTGATCTTTTATTTCGTTGATTTTAGAAATCAGCTTCGCTTTTTCTTCTGTTAAGAAAGTAGACATAACTTCAAGTTAATCATTATCCCTCTCAAAGTACACCTTTATCAATTCATTTCCTCTTTGTTGAGACCAGATCATTGTCTCGCCATCAAATGTCAGTTCCCAGATGGTTTTGGTGTTGTCAGAGTTTGTGATGGTCCAGATTTCGTTGGAGTGGCCTCCAATGTGCCAGATTCCAGTTTCCATGATTTTCCCGAATTCATTGGTTCTTCTGTAGGCCCTGTCCCACATAAAGAAATATTTGGTACTCTCCACATCAGCTATTACACCTACACCTGTTTCTAGATTTGTCTTTTCAAACCCGACTTCTGTCCACCCGCCCTGAAGTAAATCCCAAGGAGCTTTTGGCTTTTTATCCACTTTGGTGAGTTGAACGATTACTTTCATACCGTCTTCCAGGCGTTCCCAAGTCATATGTGATTTGGTTAATTCGGTTTTGAAGGAGCCATACGGATCAGGTTCACTTCCATTACTCTGAGTCAGTTCTTTCTTTGTTGCGTCATATTGATAGAAGCTCGAAAAGTTCTCGATATTGCCATTGCCTGAGGTTAAAGAGCCATCTTTTTGAAAGAGAAACCATTTGGCAGTTGGAGTTACATTCCTGTCGCCCACCATTACTTCGTTTACTGCCCAAAGACCGAGGGGACCATTTTGAGCGAACATATTGATGGATAAGAATAGTGCGAGGATTAAGATTGGAGTCTTCATGAATGAAAACTAATTATTTAGTTAAATAAGATCAATTTATTTGAGAACTAATTTTCCATAACTTCAGACCACAATCCAGATTTATGAGACTATTCAAAAATATATTGTTCCTGGCTCTTCTAGCCACGATTTACTCTTGTATAGGTTCTTCTTCAGAAACCACCGAGTTAGATGTTCAGATAGACACACTATCTATTGACAGACATTTGCAGGTACTGGCTTCCGATGATTTTATGGGTAGAAAGCCTTTCACCGAAGGGGAGGAGAAAACCATTCACTATTTAGAGTCCGAATTGAAAGCCATGGGAGTGGCTCCGGGTAATGGCGATTCCTACTTTCAAGATGTGCCTTTGGTCGAAATCACTGGAACTCAGTCGCCCACCATGGTGGTGAAGGGTAAAGGTAAAACTATGACTTTCAACACGCTTTCTGATGTGGTGGTATATACTGAAAGACCAGAGGAGATGACCCAGATCAAGGATTCCGAACTGGTGTATGCTGGTTATGGAATTGTCGCTCCTGAATATGGTTGGAATGACTATGAAGGGCTTAATGTAGAGGGAAAAACGGTTGTGGTTTTGGTGAATGACCCTGGTTTTGTCTCTGGTGACTCTACCTTCTTCAAAGGAGAAGAGATGACTTACTACGGTCGTTGGACTTACAAGTATGAGGAGGCTGCCAGACAAGGTGCGGCTGGAGTTTTGATTGTTCACGAAACTGTTCCGGCTGGCTACCCTTGGTTGGTGGTTCAAAGCTCATGGACAGGCTCCAAGCTAAATCTAGACGATCCGAATGCTGGCTATAAATGTCCCATTCAGGGTTGGATTACCAGAAGTACTGCGGTAGAACTCTTCAAAGAAGCTGGAATTAAAGATTATTCTGAGATTGCTAAAACCAAAGATTTCAAACCTATACCTATGGGCTTAACTGCTTCGGTTAGCGTAACCAACGAAGTAAAGCGCGAGATGTCAAGAAACGTAGTTGGCATGGTGAAGGGCTCTACACGACCTGATGAATACATTATTTATTCTGCTCACTGGGATCACCTTGGTGTTGGAGAGCCAATAGATGGTGACTCAATTTACAATGGAGCTCATGATAATGCTTCTGGTTCTACGGGGCTATTGGCGATAGCAGAGACTTTTGCAAAGCTGGAGAAGAAGCCGGAAAGATCAGTAGTATTTCTTTTTGTTACCGCTGAGGAGCAAGGCTTGTTAGGTTCTGCCTACTATGCTCAAAACCCGATTTTCCCGCCTAACCAATCGGTTGCGAATATCAACATAGATGGCTTGCCAGCTTATGGAGAAATGAAGGACTTGACCATTACAGGTTATGGCCAGTCAGAGCTAGATAATTATGCCACAGTTGCTGCGGAGCAACAAGGCAGATATGTAATTCCAGATCCTGATCCAGGAAAAGGCTACTTCTTTAGATCTGACCATTTCAATTTTGCTAAAGTGGGTATTCCGGCATTATATGCCTCTGGTTCTTATGAGTCTAAGGAAAAAGGAGTGGAGTTTATCGATGAGAAAACACAGGAATATTTAGCAGTAAAATACCACCAACCTCAAGATAATTATGAGCCTGAAGAGTGGGGTTTAAATGGAATTGCTCAGGATGCCAAACTGCTTTTTAATGTTGGCTATAGATTGGCCAATGAAACCTATTGGCCACAGTGGAATGAAGGTTCTGAGTTTAAGGCCAAGCGTGATTCAGATATGAGTATGAAGAAGAAGTAACCCCTCCGGTCTTCGACCACCTACCCTTGAACCAAGGGGAGGAATAAATTAGTCGTTATGCTGCACCAGTCTGTTTATAGACAGACTGGTTTAATTCCCAATAAAAGATGACTCTTTATATCAATTGGTGTTGGATATGATTATCGAGACAGCTGGAGTTGGGGCTCTTGATTTTTTCATAACCGATATTCTATCTCGATCCTGTAAAACCGGGAAAATTCTTTTGGAGTCCTTGTTATCTGAGTATATACCGATTGTGGATCCGAATTTTAACCCTGAAATTGTTTCATACTGATATTCTTCGTCAGTCCCGACAGGAGTAAATAGAACATATAGACCACTGGAGGGGACTGTTATGTTTAGGTGTGAAACATCAAGTTCATTCCAGCCAAAATTATTGTTTCTCATAATTATTGGCTCCCTAGTTAGTTCTTTAAATAGGTACTTGGGTTGGCTTCTGAAAAATTCGAATTCACCAGTAAATTCAAATACTCGCATTAACAGTGGAGTCTCAGGAAAACCCATTTTATTGATGTAGATATTCACTTTATCTAAAATACCTCCAATTTCTTTTTTCTTAGTGTTAAAGTAGACTCCCCAGTAGAAGCCTAAGCTGGCCTGATAATTATTCTTTTCATTGATAATAGCTTTAGAGTTTCCTAATTCTGTAGTTTCAGTTGCTGTGGCCTTAATAATGAATGATCCTAAGTTATTGATGTCGGGCTTGAGCAGTATACGTTCCAAGTCTAGGGCTATAGCTGCCGAAATGATAGTGTCTTTGTAGCCTACGGAGCTTATATATATCTGGCTTTCTTCTAATATTTTGATTTTTAATTCAAAGAATCCCTCCTCATCGGTTATTGTTCCGTTGGTTTTGGAGTTGTATTCTACGACTGTAGCGTATGGAATGGGAGACTTGTTTTCATCATCCAAAACCTGAATTTTGATAATGGTGTTCTGAGCAAAAAGAGTGTAAGTACTAAGAAAGAGTAATACAAAGAGGAGTGTATTTCGCATTTTTCTAACTGTGTTTTCATGTTAGACGAATTGTGATGCTCATTGTTTCGCATAAGGTAAGAGTTCTAAAATGAATGGTAATCCCAATATTAAACCTCTAAAATAACCTCACTATTCGGTACTCTAAAACGGTCGGAGTAGATGCCGCCTTCTGCACCAGGCCCACAGCCTATGACCATTACTACTTCGGCTTTGCGTGGGAGTTTTAGAAATCGCTTGATTCTGAGTGAGTCCATTCCTTCCATTGGGCAAGTGTCGTAACCTTCGGCTTTCATGCTCATCATGAAGTTTTGGGCGGCTAAAGCAGCACTTTTGTGGACGGAAATTCTCAGGTCGGCATTGTTGCCATGTCTGATCATGGGGCGCTTAAGCCCAGCAAAAAAGTAGATGCATTTTTTGATCATGCCCCAAAGGCCAAACCAATCACTCCAATAATATTTTGGAATAAGGTTTTCGTAATAGTTCATGGCTCTTTTGGCTTGTTTAGAGTAGGGATCGGGATAAACCCTTTTCATTTCCTGAACCAGTGCTCTCTGCCTTTTCTTCCATAAGTCTCTTCGCCCTACAATTACTACTAGTTCTTTGGCAGTTTTGGCCGCTTTCTGATTCATGCACATCCAGGCGACTTGCTTCTTGGCCTCTTCAGATTTTATTCGGTAGAATTCCCACAGCTGCATATTGCTGCTGTTTGGGGCAAGAATGGCGCGTTCAATACTTCGCTGTACTGCTTCATGGTCGAACTCAGCTTCAATATCATAGACTCTTACCGACCTTCTTTCTTGGACTATTTGGTCGAATATTTTTGCAGTTTCTTTCATATTAGTATATCAGGGGAACCAAGGTTTGACTTAGTATGACAAGGAGAATTATTGCAATAATGTTCAGCACTACACCTGCTCTAATCATGTCTTTCATGCGGATCATTCCACTAGAAAATACGATGGCATTAGGTGGCGTTGAAATAGGCATCATAAAAGCATAACTAGCGGCAAGTGTTACCGGAATAGTCAAGTACATGGCGTTGATACCTAATGATTGAGAGATGCTAATGACTACGGGAACAAAGATGACAGTCAACGCTACATTGCTCATTATTTCAGTCATAAATAGCATGAAAGCGGTTAGTCCTGCAGTTAAAAGAATCAGATTCAGTTCTCCTCCACCTGCTATACTTTGACCAACAAATTCAACTATAGCCGATTTCTCCATGGCTTTAGCCAAGGTGAGCCCTCCACCGAAGAGTAAGAGAATTCCCCAAGGCAGCTTCTTGGTGTATTCCCATTCCATCAGAAATAGATTCTGCTTCAGGTTTACAGGGGTGATAAACATTAGAATACCTCCAGCAATGGCTATTACGGAATCGTTTAGTAAATCTGCATTGAGCCAGTTGTTTATAGAGCCTCTTAAAATCCAAGCAGAGGCAGTAATTACAAAAATGGCCGCAACGTATTTTTCCGGCTTACTCATTTTTCCTAAGGCCTTCAATTGATCATCGATGACTTGAGCCGATTCTGACAAACTTTTCAGTCCACTCGGATACATCACCCTGGTAATAATCAGATAAGTAATGAAAAGCATGATAAAGCAGATGGGCAGACCGATGGTGAGGTATTTTGCGAAAGTGACTTCATAGCCCAACATATCGTTCATAAAACCAACCCAAGCTACGTTAGGTGGGGTGCCAATTATAGTGGCCGTTCCTCCAATATTGGCTCCGTAAGCTATGGCCAACATTAGGCTTAAGGCAAATCTCCGTTTTCCTTTCCCTGCATTTTCATCGATATTCAGCAGCTGAGTAATGGAAAGACCGATAGGTAGCATCATTACCGCAGTGGCTGTATTGCTGATCCACATGGAAATGAAAGCTGTGGTGAGCATAAACCCAAGTATAATTCCGTTGGGGTTAGTCCCTGTTTTTTTGATTAGAGTTAGTGCGATTCTCTTGTGCAGGTTATGCCTTTCCATACCTAGGCCCAACATAAAGCCACCCATAAAGAGAAAGATGATTTTATTGGCATAGGGAGAGGTGGCCTCATCTACAGTAAAGACCCCAGTTATAGGAAAAAGTACAATTGGTAAAAGAGCAGTAACCGGAATAGGGGCAGCCTCCGTAATCCACCAGACTATCATCCATAGGGCTGCACCAATTACTTTCCAGGCAGTTTCGTTAAGAACACCCTCTGGCTGTAAAAATTGGAATAGAACAAAAAGTAAAGGTCCGAAGATCAGGCCAAATAGCTTAGCTCCGTAAAATTTAGGTTGTTTCAATGTTGTGGTTCTTAATGGTTACTTAATGTCTAAAAGGGTGATTATTCTTGCTTTTGAGGTTCTTTTGAATCTGAAAATATAAAGAGATGAGAGCAATATTAATAGGCCTGCTTGTATCTACCTTATTTATAGGTGGTGTCAATGGTCAATCATTAAAGAGAGCTGGTGTTACTGCACCAACAGGTTTCCAATATAATCCGGAGGTGTTAAGTGTTCTGAGTTGGAATGTGGAGCACTTTGTAGACATGTATGATAATCCATACATCAATAACTCTAGAGAAGATAATCCCAAAGAGAGTATGGAGGGTAAGGAGGCTTTGTTGGTAAAGGCCTTAAAAGCTGCAAATGCAGATGTAGTTGTGCTACAGGAGTTTGAGAGTATTGCTTACCTAAAACAGATTGCGGATAGTTATTTGAGCGAAATGGGGTATGAGTTTTTTGCTGCAGCAGAAAGCTACTCGTGGTATATGAATGTGGTAATAATGAGTAAGGTGCCTCTTGGTACTGTTTATAGTTATGGAGCACTATATACCCCTGTGGTCAATTACCTAGATGAAAACGGAAAACCTGAGTCGCAGGTAAATCTTAACTCTAGAATGTGGTCTATAGATATCCTTCCTAATCAAGAATATGAGTTTACGCTCACTGGAGTTCACCTAAAGGCAGGCAGAGGTGAAAGAAATGAGAAAATGCGTTTAGGTCAAATAAACTTGTTAAAAAACCAATGGGCCAGAATGGTAAAAGAAGACAAGAAGGTGAACTTAATGATGGTAGGTGATTTCAACTGTACTCCAGATAGTGAAGAATTTCAAACATTATTGGTTGGAAAAAAAGGTCATCAGTTTATAGACCCTTTAGCCAATAGTGGTGTGTTTTCTCATCCATCGGACAATCCGAGGTGGAGAATCGATCACATAATTTTTAACAAGAACATGATGGAAGATGTAGAGAAGGGGAGTACTACGGTTTTTAGTGACCTTCTTTCAAAAGAAGAAATGATGAAATTGAGCGACCATTTACCCATGTTCACAAGAATAAAAGTGCAGTAATAGAAAAAAGCCCCGGAGTGGGGGCTTTTCTCATCTTCAACCTTAAAATACTAAAAACTAACTAACTATGTTTTAAACGTCTTCTCTAAGAATTTAATTCTGTGTTTTACTGACTTATCTAAACTTTTCAAAATTAACTTCTGATTATAAGACGTTTATTACGGTCAAATGGTTTCAATTAAGTTGAAAATATTCGGTTAAAATCTGTTAAACATTTTAATCAATGGCTAAACGGTAAAATGAAGGGAAGGAACACTTCTGTAACTTAACATTCCCTTTGGTCAACCCATTTTATATTCTATTTTTGCCTGAAAATTAAACCCGTTGCAATGAGCGTTTTAGTGAATAAAGATTCAAAGGTGATTGTGCAAGGATTTACCGGTTCTGAAGGTAGCTTCCATGCCAGTCAAATGATAGAATATGGTACCAATGTAGTTGGTGGTGTTACTCCAGGTAAAGGAGGACAGTCTCACCTAGACAGGCCAGTGTTTAACACAGTTGAAGAAGCTGTTCAGCAAGCTGGCGCTAATGTGTCTATCATTTTTGTTCCACCAGCATTTGCGGCTGATGCCATTATGGAGGCAGCTGATGCAGGAATTAAAGTGATCATTGCTATTACTGAAGGAATTCCGGTTAAGGATATGGTAACTGCCAAAGAGTACATCAAGTCTAAAGATGTTACTTTAATTGGTCCTAACTGTCCGGGTGTAATTACTCCTGGTGAGGCTAAAGTAGGTATTATGCCTGGTTTCGTATTCAAGAAGGGTAGAGTAGGATTAGTATCTAAATCAGGTACTTTAACTTATGAAGCTGCTGACCAATTGGCAAAAGCTGGTTTAGGAATTTCTACTGCTATTGGTATTGGTGGTGACCCAATCATTGGTACTCCTACTAAAGATGCTGTTCAGTTATTGATGGAAGATGATGAAACCGATGCCATTGTTATGATTGGTGAGATTGGTGGAAACTATGAAGCCATGGCAGCTAACTACATTAAAGAGACTGGTAATAAGAAGCCAGTTGTAGGATTTATTGCTGGCCAAACAGCACCTCCAGGTAGAAGAATGGGACATGCTGGTGCAATTATTGGCGGAGCTGAAGATACAGCTGAAGCTAAAATGAAGATTATGGCCGATTGTGGTATTCACGTAGTGAAATCTCCTGCAGATATTGGAGAGACAATGGCTAACGTGTTAAAAGGATAAGATTTAGATCTTAATAGATATGAAAGGGGCTTTTTAAGTCCCTTTTTTTATGCCTAACGAAAAAGGATAAAGATAATTACCGCGATAAGCACTAACACTTCGAAAGAGTCGGAGGCTTTGCTGGCAATTTTAGAAAGGGTATTTATAGCTTTTTCCGTCATGGTTTCAGGGGGTTAAGGTAAAACGGGAACCACCTTCTGCGGTTCCCGTTTCCAAGAGACTCAACTAAATCAGACTACTATATGAATCTTTACTGACGATATAAAGGTCATATTCTGCGCCACCTATCTCAATACCGTAAACTTGGTATTTTTCGAAAATTTTGAGTCTCACCAACATTTTGGTTGAAGAATTATTATTGTGTTAAAGTGACTACATAATTACCTGGAATACCCGCTGCAACGTTCTGATCGGTCTTCAGAAAGCTGAAAACTATCCTTGAACTAGTTAGAGTGGTAATGGTAATGGATTTACCATTGCCAGTAGTAACCTGATTGTCGCTTGTTCCTACCCAAGACCAAGTACCTGTGGCAGGGAATAGGTTTCCGGCATTGGTTGTAGTAAAACTACCATTGTCAATATCCATTGAGAACCCATCGTATCTACTTGATACATCACTTCCATCAAGAGTTATAGAGCCACCACTGGCTATTGTCCAGTTAGCCTCTAGTAAAGCTTGAGCTATTTCCTGAGGAGTTTCTTCAGGTGGAGTTGGAGAATCATCGCCACCACCTCCACAGGAGGCGATGACGAATACTATGAGGATTCCAATCGATATTTTCAGTACACTGTTAAACGTGTTTCTACTTCTGTTACTTTTCATTTCTGAGTTATTTAACAATGATCAACTTTTTAACAGCGCTACCTTTTTCTGAGCTTATTCGGATCAGGTAGGTGCCAGCAGGGTATGAGCTTACGTTCACTTCTACCTTGCTTTCTTGTACCTTTTGCTTATTCCAAACGGCTGTGCCATTCATGTCTACTATGGCCAAGTTCGGCTGAACCTGAGGTATTTGAGACAGGTCTATGGTAACCATGTGCTGAGCAGGGTTAGGGTAAAGGCTTACTTCATCAGCATCAATAACATCATCATCAATAGCTGTTACTATAGTACCTTCACCAGTAATATTTACTCTGGTTTCTCCCGCATTTGATTGAATTACCATTTCGCCAGCGTAAGTTTTGGCTTCAGATGGAGCAAAGGTTACTTCTACTTGCGTTGAGGCTCCTACCTCTACAGTAAAGGCCGATTTATCTGCTGAGTAGCCATCAGGTAAAGTAATGCTGGCTACTTCTATGTCAGTATCACCAGTATTCTCTATAGTGAAGTTCTGAGAAGTAGTTTCAGCAATATCGGTTACATCGAACACCAAGCCACCAATATTGGCAATGCTAGGCTCGGCCTCATTGTTTACCGTTATGGTGATGGACTTGTCGAAGCTTGCACCACCGGCATCTGTAGATGTAACCACTACCGTATAGCTTGCCTTGGTTTCAAAGTCTACTGCTGCAGCAGTAACTAAATTGGCGCCATCAATATCGAACGCATCGTTATCATTGGTGCCTGCAGCAAGGCTATAAGTAAACGTATCTCCATTGTCTTCATCTGTTGTAGACAGTGCTCCAACAACGGAACCAACGGTTACATTTTCATCTATATAGGAGGCATCGATAGCTATAGCTGTTGGGGCTTCATTTACATCATTCAATGTAATGGTGAGTGCTTCTTCATAAGATAAACCTCCAGCATCTTCTGTTTTAACTCTCACTGAGTAAGAAGATTTAGACTCAAAGTTGAGGCTAATTTTAGCTAAGAGTTTTCCACTGTTTATGCTGAAGCTCGCATTGTCCGAGTCGCCAGTACCAGCTACCAAACTATAAGTAAATGAATCTCCATTATCTGGGTCTGTAGTACTTAGCGTTCCAATTTCGGCATCGGCTCCTGCATTCTCATCAAGCGATAAGCTGCTAGAAGCTAGTGCTGTAGGTGCTTCATTTACATTATTGACCGTTATGCTGAATGATTTTTCGAATGTAGCTCCAGCTACATCTGTAGTTCTAAGTCTAACGCTCAGGTTTGTGGTAGATTCAAAATCTATATCGCCATTTGTCACTAACTCGCCATTAGCTATGCTGAATAGATCGTTATTGTCTGAACCACTACCAGGAACGAGAGTATAGGTGAAGCTATCGCCAGCATCAACATCTGTTGAGCTTAGAGAGCCAACTACTGTTCCAGTAGCACTATTTTCAGCGACTGTTAAGGTCGAGATAGCTAAATCTGTTGGTTGATCATTGACGTTTTGAATTGTAAGTACAATATCATCCGATACTGATGCTCCTTCTGAGTCAGTAGCAGTAATTGTAATGTTCACGGTGCCAACATCATCATTAGCAGGAGTACCTGTAAACCTGTTGTTGGTAGCATCAAATGTTAACCAATCGGCTCCAGTGAAAGTAGCAGATAAGGTAAGTGCATCACCATCTACGTCTATAAATACAGAAGAAGCAATTAGTGAACTTAGCAATACATCTTCAGTAGCCGTAATGTCTGCTGCGGCAGAAGCCACAATTGGAGCATCGTTTGTGTTGGCAACACTGATAGAATACTGCTGTCTTACTGTTCCGCCAGAACCATCGTCTGCTGTAATGTAGAAGTCAGTAGAACCTACGTCATCGTTAGTAGGTGTTCCAACCAGGCTTCCATTATCTACTGAAACCCAGTCTGGGTTTCCTTCTAGCATATAGCTAAGGTTATCTCCATCTACATCGGCAAAAAGGCCAGCTAAACTTTGAGTGTAAGCAGCATCTTCAGTTGCATCGGCAATAGTTGTTGCGCTTACCGTTGGTGCATCATTTACTGAAAGCACAGTTACATCAAAAGTTTGTGTTGCAGTAAACTCTCCATCGAAAACATTGACTGTTATTGTGGTAGATCCTGAAGCATTCGCTACTGTATTGGCCGATAAGGTGATGCCGGATGCGCTTTCACTAATAGCGATAGCATCGGTGGTAATCACGCTTTCATCGGAAGAAGTGGCTGTGAAAACAAGGTTTGTGGCCTCTGTATCTATGTCTGCGAAAGTCATAAACACTCCGGCTAGTTGTCCATCTTCCTGAATGCTTTGGCCGCTCGTTGTTCCTAAAGTAGGAGCATCGTTTACAGGATTTACATTAATGTCGAAAGATGTGAACGATGATTTTCCGTTGGCAGAAGCAATCAGGAATACGCTCTCACTTCCATTGAAATCACTACTGGTGTTAATCTCAAGGTTAGTACCATTGATTGTGCCAGATAACTGACTTAAACCACCAACAGTGTAGTTAAACACGGCATTAGGGTCGTTGTTATCTGTAAACACTCCAGAAAGATCTATCGTGTAGGTTGTGAAATCTTCATCGACCGATACATTTTGAATGCCTGTAGTTGTGATATCCGCACTTTCTGTTTCGACACTAAAGGTTACAGTTTGCGTTACGGAAAGTTCTCCGTCACTCACCGTAAAGGTTACATCTTCAGAACCTGACTGACCTGAAATAGGGGTTACGGTAACGTTTTTCCCTGCTACAGCAAGAGTGAAGAGCGAACCTGCTCCATTATGCGTTATAATGAGGTCTTCATCAGCTGTTTCTACATCGTCAAAATAGTTACCCATATCAATTATGTATGCAGGAAGTTCATCTAGCATAGATTGAGTAGGGATTGTAGCTGTAGAAACGGGAGCATCATTTACTGCATTTACTGTAAGCGCAAATGACTCCACTGCAGAAACTGAGGTGGCGGTACCTAGCCTATCATCGGCAGTAATGCTAAAGTTGATAACGCCATTATAGTTGGCAGTAGGAGTTACCGTCATGATGTTGCCATTAATATCTACAATGGCAGCCCCTTGAACGTCTGGAGTGGCCTTGTAGGTGAATAATGGAACAGCGGCATCTACATCTGTAGCCGAAAGTGTATAAGTAAACACATTGTCTTCATCTACATTCTGATCGTCTATGGCAGCCATAATTGGCGAGTCGTTTACAGGAGAAACAGTTACTTCGAAGGTTTCGAAAAGCGAATAAGCTTCCTCAGTATCTAATTCTTCCAATAGCACAGAAATACTAACCTTACCAGTATAATCTGCTATAGGTGTGAGAGTTAACTCTCCATTTGCCACGGTTACCGCTACTTTAGATGGTTCAGATGAAGTTGCTGTAATATTTACTTCATTGTCTACATCGGCATAACTCAGTTGTACAGTGCCAATCTCATCTTCGTTGATTAACTGGTTGTTAATGGCAGAAAGAGTAGGAGCATCGTTCACATCAATTACTTCAATAGAAGCTGTGGCGTTAACGGTGGTTTCTCTAGACGCACTGGTTACACTAAATTCGAATGAGTCGCTGTAGCCTACGTCTCCAATTGGAGTGTAAAAGGCTGTCCATTGAATCAAGTTTCCAGACGTTTTCACTAAAACTGGCTCTGAGAGCGTTCCGCTTTCTGGAGAAGATGTGATTTCCACAGTAGCTGTAGTCAAATCGAAACCTCCTAGCTCAAGTGCATAGAGATTAACGGCTACAGGAGTGTTTTCTGGCGTTTGCTTCTCATTAGCAAAGCTGAAGAATAATCCATCTGTAGATGTGCTATTCACAAAAGCTTCCTCATCTCTAGTATCGGCAAATAAGTCGGAGTCAGCATCTAAATTTCTAATTGCTCCACCAGTACCACTTTCGGTACTATTCTCCAGTACAAATACTTGATCATCATTGTAGCCCGTTTTCGGAGTGGTTACTTCAGCAATAATAACTACTTGTTCAGCACTGAATAAGTATGGGTGCTCTGCTTGAGTAACTCCAATATTGGTTGCCAAGCTATTATCACCTTTAGTGAAACTCTCCAAGTTGAATGCGTCATTCACAATAGAGATAGTCTTAGGTGCTGTTGGAGTAGATAAATCCAAGTAGCTTAGTTTAACTGAGTAAACTGAATTGAACCTAGTATCTGATATTTCTAAGTCTAACGACTTTGAAGTTTCAGTTGCATTACTCACAGACAAGCTGCTGATCTCATGCGGTTCATCTACTACGTTGAACTTAAATGTGAGCGTGGCCTCTTCAGACTCTAGCTTCTCACCATTAACTTCCACTACCTTAAACTTGATTACATCTTCGTATCCTGTGGCAGGGGTCAGGTCACTGTTAGGGTTGAAAGTGAACCTTCCTTTATTGGTACCTGAAACTGCAAGTTCTCCGTTGGCCGGAGCCTGAGTAATCACGTAGTCTATTTCATCTCCGTCTGGATCGAAACCATTTAGCTTTAAAGTTTCTCCTAACTTATATAGGACAGACTTAGCAGCTGTTACGGCTATTGGTGCCTGATTGGGCTCCACTTGTTCTATTAGTGGAATAATGAATCCAAAGTTTCCTTTGTATTCAGTTTGCCCGTCAGTAGCGGTGAGCAAAGTACTTACACCGTTTTGGCCCACAGCAATGTGGCTGGTATAAATACCCCCCGACACCCAACCACCACTGCTGGTGGATAAGCGCTTGTTTAGCGCCTCATCATTGTTTTCATCTTGTCCTTGAACATTTATTGCAAGAACTAGCATTAACAATGTGGTTGCCAGGTTTCTGACTTTAAAAATTTGTTTTAGGCTAATCATCCTAGATTATTTTTGATTAGCGTTAACTTTTTGATTGTTCATTAGCAGGGCTTCTATCTTAGCCAATCTGTCTTCCATAGCTTCAACTTTAGAAGCTTCTGCCTTCAAAGTGTTGTTCTCGGCTTTAAGCGCTTCTACTTCTGCAGAAAGTTCTTTTACTGCTTCAACTAATACCGCAGTCATTTCTGCATAGTTTACACCTTTGAAACCGTTTTCACGAGTGTGAACCAATTCTGGAAGCACTGCTTCAACTTCTTGAGCTATGAAACCGATTTTATTTTCTGGTCTAGACTCGTCTTTCCAGTTATAGCGAACACCTCTAAGTTTATGCACTATAGAAAGCCCTGAAGTAAGAGTGCTTACATTTTTCTTAAGGCGAGCATCTGATGATTGGTTGAGAGACCCTGAAATGTCAATGTTTCCGCTATTGTTATCATTAATGTTTACAAAAGCAGCTCCGTTTGTTGAGTTCACTCTTATAGTACCGAACTGGTTTCCGCTTCCATCTGCATGAAACTCTTGACTAACTAGCCATGGTCTATAAGATCCACCATTTCCATCTGAAACGTCTATTGTACTCTTGATTGCTGTGTATGTGTTTTGGCCACCATTTCCATCGTTTTCCCAGCTTCTTGAACCAATTTCAAAACCGCCTTCTTGTGTGTTTCCAATATTTATAATACCATATTCAGTATTAGCTCTATCTTGCGCTATTTCAAGATTGATTAAGCTGTTTTCGGTTGAGCCAGAGATTCTCATCATGCCGAAGTCTCGGTTGGCATCTGAGCCACCCATTTGAATGTTTTTGGAGTTGTTTGGACCGAATAATTGTAGGAAGCCAGAATTATCTCCGAAAGAGCCAACTTCTGCTCTTAGCTCATTATTGTTGTTGAAGAAAACCGCCTGTCCAAAGTTGTCACCTCTTCTTTCTAATCTTGCAACTTCATTTCCGTTTTCGCCTCTTACTATGTGAGATGCTGGATTTAGTAAGTTGTTCACATCGAAGTAGTTTAGAGAAACAGTTTCTACTCCGTTTTCACCTGTAGCGCTAAAGTTGATCTGGCCAAGCTCGGTGCCATTTTCCCAACGAGTTACTTCTAGCTGAAGCAGGTCTGGGTTGTACGTTCCATCTCCTTCTCCTTCAGTATAAGCACCTCTTAAACCCATGAAAGGTAGATTAGAATCTTCCCAGTTTTTCTGACCAATCCAGAAGTTAGAAGAGCTCGGGCCTTCAAGGGTGATTGATCCACCATCTTCATCATTTCCGCCCATTGAGGCTAGGGTTCTGTTATTGCTGGCAGATACTCTGAACTGACCGAAGTTTTCACCTCCACCAGCTAACCATCCGCTCTGAACTCTACCTTTAGCAGTGCCATCGTCATTTCTGGCAATCATGTTCGTCCATGGGTTCATATAACCTGCATGCTGATAAACAACTCTGGTTTCTCCTGTTTCAGGAATGCCAGCACTCATTTCCATGTAAGCCGAACCACCAGAATAGGTAAGCATTCTATAGGTGTTTCTGCCTAAAGAGTCGTTCAAGTAAAGAAGTCCTGCTTTTGGGCCATTAGAGCCTATGAGTACATTGGCGAAATCATCAGGGCTTTTTAGTTGGAACCTTCCTGCACCTTCATCATTCATGTCTAGAAGCGACATCTGCTGACCGAGTTGGTTTTTGGTTTCCATTCTACCATGCTCTTGGCCCATTACATCATTGTATGAGGCATCCATAAAGATGAGGTCATGAATAGGAGCTCCGTCTTCACCAGATTCAGGATTACCTTGAATTTTAAAGTATCCTTTGTTTAGGCCGCCTTCTTCCCAATACTTGCCACCCATGGCAATATTCATGTTGGTTTCACCAGAGAGACCGAAGTAACCATTTCCGTTGTAAGCTCTTAGGTCTACTCTTCTTACATCTAATGAATCATAAAGTCCTAAGAAGCCTGTGGTTCCTTCGTTTGCTGCCCCTAAGATTACTCTTCTTGTGTCGTTATGACCATAAGTAACCAGCGATGCTGAGTTGTTTGGTTCATAGAAACTCAATTCGCCTTTTAGCATGCCTTCTGGGCTATATACTTCTAGTGGTTGTTTAACACTAAATGGTGCGAAAAGGCTTGTTGAGCCTAGCACAGTATTTCCAATGCTTACAGTAAGAGTTCTTTCAACTGCATTATAGAACAGGTCTTCAGGCATTGGGTTTACGTCACCAAGGGTTACAGCATACAAGCCCTCTATTACCTGAACATCTGCTTGGGTTTCTGTCCAGCTTTCACCGTCTCCAAGGTCAATGGAAAAGGTAAATGTTCTTGCTCCTGTAACTGGAGTACCATTTTCATATAGCGTGCCTTGAAAGCTCATTTTTTTGCCTTCAGGCGCCATGGTTGTGGCTGCTTCATCTTGAAAGGGAGCTGCCATAATAGGTCCAGCACTCAGTAGGAGTGTTAGACACATAATAAGGAGTAGTGGTTTTTTCATTTTTTAAAATTTTGGTTGTGACAATTTATATTGATGATTATTCGCGTGATTTCTAAGGTAGCCGGAGTCACCGTTTGTGGCTCCGGCATGAGACTCAACTAAACCGACTATTGTTCTTTGTAAAGTTTTTTAGTTTTTAAGCCTAGCTCAATACTCAATTCAGAGTATTTCTAAGACATGAATGCCATAAGAACCATGGCCCAATCTGCATTAGACTGTAGTCCCAACTTGTTTCTTATGTTCTTTCTGTGCTCATCATAAGTGAGTACAGATATGGAGAGGGTAGAGGCGATATCACTTCTTGAATTACCCTTTGCCATGTGCTGAAGAATTTCAATCTCTCTTACTGAAAGAGCGTTTAAAATCTCCTTCTTTTTTGTCTGGATTTTGTTGGTCATTGGTTGTGTTGGAGTACCCGAATTGGAGTACTGATTGTTGTTACTAAAATTGGCGTTTAGAAGGCACAATTTCAGGTTTATGTTATGAGTGACATGTTACTTGTCACGAATGACATGTCTTTAGTGGCGTAAAATGGGGGTATTGCCACCCGAGATGTAATGAGTAACCTAAAAACCGATATGAAGAAAAAGACTAGTTGTTGTTTAGGAGTAAATCTAGCTTGTCTTTGTAGCTGCGGCTTACATTGAGTTCTTCTCCATTAATAAGTACTACTTTATTGGAGTATATAGACTTGACAGCATCTAGATTTACAATGTGGCTTCGATGAACCTGAATGAATTTTCTGGCGGGTAGTTCTGCCAATACATTCTTTAAAGAATTGCGGTCTATCTCAGGGTTCTCTTTAGTGCTTAAGTGAAACTCTAGATAAGGTCCATCAGAAGAAACATAATTGAGATCTTTAAGCTTAATGAGTGCTTTGCTTTTGAGTGTAATATGCTCTACTACTTCTGGTCGTGCAGACTTTTTAGAGAGCTCATTCAATTTCTTTTTAAGGTCTTTCAGTTCTTGGTCTTTAATAACATTCTCAGACTTTTCTCTTCTGTAGTAACGGTAGAGAATGATTGATACAACAATAAGAACTATGGTTATTGCTATGATTTGGAATGTAAGCTCTTGGTAGAAAGATTTTTCTGCTGACTCTTGCTCTATTTGTTCGTCTTTTTCTAATAAAGCCAGTTTAGAGCGTTGCTCCGCTATGCGCGCATTACTGCTAATTTTGGTAGGGTTGGCATCTAGGTTACTGTGTATTTTCTCATACTTCAGAGCTTTTTGAGGGTCGCCAAGCTTTTCATACAGTTCGGACACTATTCTAAAGCCATCTTTAGATAGGTGAGCAATGGAATTATCATTAATGAAGAGCTCAAATTCAGCGGCTATGGCTTTGGCTTTCTTTAACTCACCAATGAGCACGTTGTACTTAATTTTAGTAATGAATAAGTCTACAAATGCTGGTGGAGGATATTTATAATTGCTCGAAATATCGTCTGCTATTTCTATATGCATAGCGGCAGCTTCTTTAGTGCCTCTATTTATAGAGATAAGAGCCATTTCTAATTGAGGTCTTAGCGTTTGTTGCCAGTTTCTAGAAGTACTAGAAACTTCATAAGCTTTATTCCAATACAAATATGCTGAGTCGAGCTCTTCTAATGCATGGAATGCCTGTGCTTTACCAGAGTAAATGGCTCCTTGAACAGATTTGGACGGAAAGTTCTCAACGTCTATGTTATCATAGGCATCTAAGGCTCTATCATAAAGATTAAGGCTCGTTAACATTTGACCTAAGCCCAAATAGCTCATTCCGTGGATACCTACTGAGTCAGACTCAGCTAGTGCCAAAGTCTTTTCTAGGTTGTAAATGGCCCTAGCATACTCTCCAATTCTTCTATAGGCGTTGGCTTGGTTACCATAGGCCGATCGTTTTGCAGCGGAGTATTTTGGGTCGTCTCCACAGAGCTCGATCGACTCGTTTTGAACCTCAATGGCCATTTCCACTTGGTTGGTTCTCATGTATGCTATCCCTAAGAAGTTTAGAACCTTCAGGTGAATGTCTTTATAGTTTTCTTTATTGAAATATCTTCTGGCAAACTCCAGTTGTTCTACTGCAACCTGCAAGTTCCCCTGATGATATTGAATGAGCGCATCGAGAAACTGTTTCCCAGCTTGAGCAAGCTCTTCATTTTCGAAATTTGAGCTAGTAAGTTCTTGGATGTATTGGTCTATGCTGTCAGTTTGTGTGCGGTTATAAACTGTACCAATGTTTATAATAGCTTCAATCCGTTTGGCTTCCGTTTCAGCGTTGATGATATCAGCCTTGAGTTCAGAAAAATCGCTCTGAGCTAATAGGGTTGAGGTGAAGATTGAAAGACCCAGATAAAAGGCTACACTGGTAATTAACGCACGCACAGTAGCAAAATATTAGTATTTACTGAATTGAACAAGAGAGAATATTCAGGTATGCGAGGGGTTAAAACAAATGAGGGGCTAAATATCAGCCCCTCAATTAGTTATAATTTTTTTTTTAACTTTTTCTATTTGGCAAAGTTTACAGCGCGCATTTCTCTGATAACAGTAACCTTGATTTGTCCTGGGTACTGCATCTCTTTTTCAATTTTCTGAGAAATATCGAACGATAGCTGTGCAGCTTGATTATCGGTAACCGATTCTGCATCTACCATCACGCGAAGCTCTCTACCAGCCTGAATAGCGTAACATTTATTTACACCATCGAAGTTTAGGGCAAGAGTTTCTAACTCCTTGAGTCGCTTAATGTAAGACTCCATTACCTCTCTTCTTGCTCCTGGTCTTGCTCCTGAAATTGCATCACAAGCTTGAACCAATGGAGAGATCATTGAAGTCATTTCCATCTCATCGTGGTGAGCACCAATGGCGTTGCACACTTCAGGATGTTCTTTGTATTTCTTAGCTAGTTCGAAACCGAGAACTGCGTGAGGCATTTCTGGCTCTTCTGGCCAAACCTTTCCAATATCGTGAAGAAGACCTGCTCTTTTAGCTCTCTTAGGATTCAAACCTAATTCAGAAGCCATAGTAGCACAAAGGTTGGCTACCTCTCTAGAGTGCTGAAGCAAGTTCTGACCATAGGAAGAACGGAACCTCATTCGGCCGACTAACTTGATTAGCTCTGGATGAAGCCCATGAATGCCTAAATCGATCACCGTTCTTTCTCCAATTTCAGCAATCTCTTCTTCGATGTTCTTAGTGGTTTTGTTTACCACCTCTTCGATACGGGCCGGGTGAATTCTACCATCGGTTACCAACCTGTGTAGAGAGAGCCTTGCAATCTCTCTTCTTACAGGGTCAAACCCTGAAATGATGATGGCTTCAGGTGTATCGTCTACAATAATCTCAACTCCTGTAGCGGCTTCTAAGGCACGAATGTTTCTGCCTTCACGGCCAATGATCTTACCTTTAATTTCATCACTCTCAATGTTGAAAATTGAGACACAGTTTTCAATGGCATGCTCTGTGGCTGTACGCTGAATAGATTCTATAACAATCTTTTTGGCCTCTTTAGCGCCAGAAAGTTTTGCTTCATCTATGATGTCTTTTACTAATGCAGAGGCCTTGCTCTCCGCTTCGTCTTTCAGCGTTTCAATAAGCTGTTCTCTGGCTTCATCGGCAGAAAGGTTGGCTACTTTTTCTAGCTCTTTAACCTTTTCATCTACCTTGCTTTCAAGCTCTTCTTTTCTCTTTCTAACTATCTCTAGCTGAGCTTCTACATTTTCTTTAAGGCTATCTAATTCAGCATCCTTTCTATTGATTTCAGACTGCTTTTGATTCAAAGAAGCTTCGCGTTGCTTGAGTTTGTTTTCGTTAGAAATTATCTGATTCTTCTTTCTGTTAGCCTCTTCTTCGAAGTCTGCTTTTATTTTAAAGTACTTCTCTTTGGCTTCTAGAATTTTGTCTTTTTTGATGTTTTCGGCCTTTAATTCGGCCTCTTTAATGATCCGTTTTCCTTTTTCTTCCAGTTCTATGGCTGCGGCACGATTGAGCTTTTGAAGCAGATATCGACCGAACAAAAAGCCAACTACCAGCGCTCCGATGGCCGTTAGCAATATAGTAAGCGTGTCTCCCATAAATATTTATAATCTATGTGGAGATGAACAAATAAGTGAGTCGATAACGGTTTTTAAGAGAGTGTTTCCCGAATTAGTCGTTCCAGGTTTTCAATTGTGTTTTCAGCTGTGCTATCGATTGCAGTAGACTCTTCTTCGCTTTTTAGCTTAGCCACCATGCAGTCGAACGCTACCATTGCCAACAAATCTTCTTTATCATCAATACCAAACTTGTCTCTGTAAGACCTTAGTTTCTCATTGATGAATTTGCCTGCGTTGCGTACCCGTGCTTCCTCTTCAGGTTTAACCTTCATTGGGTACTCGCGGTCTCCTATTTTTAATTTTACTGATAGAAGATCCATATATTTCTAAATTAGCTCATATGAGCTATACAACGATCAATCTCTTTAATGTACTCGTTTAATTTATTTTTCAACTCAACAGATTCGTCTTTCTCCACTGTTGTGCTAGATACAATTTTAGCGATTTTATACTGATTTTGAAAATCAGCTAGTTTAGCCTTTAAGTCTGCAACTTCTGTTTTAAGTGATTGGTTTTTAGACTCTAATTGGCTGGTTTTGGCCTTTTCCGATTGATAAGCTCTTATCAATTCATTCACTTTTTTTTCAAGCCCCGTAAGCTTTTGGTCAATCGGATGGTTAGCCATTATTTTCTTATAGTTGCTCCCAAATCTTTTTCAAATACTGTCATTAACCTCTGCATGGTTTTATCAATAACCTTATCGGTGAGGGTTTTTTCTTGGTCTTGCAAGAAGAAACTTACAGCATAAGCTTTTTCATTAGCTCCAATTTTATCTCCCTCATAAACATCGAACACTCTAATGCCATTCAGGAGTTTGAATGCATTTCTTTCTGACAGTTTTCTAATCTCTTCAAAATTTACTGATTTGTCAATAACTAGAGATAAGTCTCTTTTTACTTCAGGGAATTTTGAAAGTGGTTTAAAGTCAACAATCAACGGATAGTTGTGTCTTAGCATTTCCCAATCAAAGTCGGCATAGAAAACCTCTTGCTTTACCTCGCTGAGTTTGGCCAATTTAGGGTTTACTTTGCCAAATCTAACTGCCGTCTTTTTATTGTAGCTAATTTCTATTCCATAGCTCCATAAATCGGACTGAATGTCTGTTGTCTCTAGTCTATCTAAACCAAACTTGTTCAATATTTGATAGACTAATTGCGAAAGATCATGGAACCTTACAGGTCTGTTGCTATCTAACCAAGACTCGGCATTGTTTTCACCTGTTAGGAAAATAGCGAGCCTTGAATATTCCTTATATTTTTCGCCTCTCTTGTGGTAAGTTGTTCCAAATTCGTAAAGTTTTAAGCTGTTCTGTCTTCTCTTTACGTTGCGGTCTATTACTTCCAAGCCAGAGAACATCAATGTTTGACGCATCACGTCTAATTCTTCACTTAGATAGTTCAGAATATGAACATCCTCGTTGGAGTCAATAGATTCGGTTTCTGCTACATACTGATGCTTAGTGAGAGAGTTAGTTACAATCTCATTATAGCCAGCGCCTGCAAGCATTCTTGATACCTCTAACTGAAGAGAGTCGTTGTCTTTTTTCGGAAACTCTGATAGAAAGCTAGAGCTTAATGTAGGCTGAAGTTCAACATTGTTGTAGCCGTAAACCCTAAGTACTTCTTCTACAATGTCGGCCTCTCTTTGAACATCCACTCTATACGGAGGAACTATGGCGGTAAAACCTTCGTCCGTTTTACTTTCTAGCTGAATGTCAAGCCCAATTAAAATATTTTCAATTTGGTCTTTAGACAGCTCCTTACCGATTAGTTGATTGATTCTGTGATAAGTAACATCGACCTTAAAGTTGTCTACAAGATTTGGATATATGTCGAACACTTCGCCAACAATTTCTCCTCCGGCAATTTCTTGAATTAACTTGGTAGCATATTGTAAGGCAAAGAAAGGCATGTTAGGGTCAGTGCCGCGCTCATACCTAAAAGAAGCATCTGTTTTAAGCTGATGGTTCTGCGCTGTTTTTCTGATGCTGTCTGGAGAAAAGTAAGCGCTTTCTAAAAACACCGAAGTGGTTTTTTCAGTAACGCCAGATTTGATTCCGCCAAAAACTCCTGCAATACACATGCCTTCGTTCTGGTTGCAGATCATTAAATCTTCAGCATAGAGCTTTCTTTCTTTTTCATCGAGGGTTATGAATTTGGTTCCTGCAGAAAGTGTCTTTACAACTACCTCTTTTCCTGTAATAGCATCTACGTCAAAGGCGTGCATTGGCTGACCAAGGCTGTGGAGTACGTAGTTTGTAATGTCTACCACATTGTTGGTTGGGTTGAGCCCAATAGCTTTGAGTTTGGTTTGTAGCCACTCTGGAGATGCTTCAACTTTTACTCCTTCTATTGTGAGGCCAGCATAGCGTGGGCAAGCTTCAGTATTTTCGATAGTGAGTTTTACTCCTCCTTCTGATTTAACAGGAGTAATGTCAGTAACCTCAGGAAGTTTAATATCTCTCTTTAAAGCCGCCTTTAAATCTCTTGCCACACCAAGGTGAGAGGCAGCATCAGCTCTATTTGGAGTAAGACCAATTTCAATAACATAGTCAGACTCTAGGTTAAAATATTCTGCAGCTGGAGTTCCATTAGGTAGGTCAGTATCTAATACCATTATGCCAGCGTGAGAGTTGCCTAGTCCAATCTCGTCTTCTGCACAAATCATTCCTAAAGAAACTTCGCCTCTAATTTTAGCCTTCTTAATGGTGAAAGGTTCTCCTTCGGCAGGATAGAGGCTGGCGCCAACTGTGGCAACCACTACTTTCTGACCTGCAGCTACATTTGGTGCTCCACAAACAATTGGAGAAGGCTCATCTGTACCAATATCTACAGTTGTGAGTTTTAATTTGTCGGCATTTGGATGTTGAGAGCAGGTTAGTACTTCGCCAATTACCAAGCCTTTAAGGCCTCCCTTTACGCTTTCTACCTCTTCTAAGCCTTCAACTTCCAAACCTGTATCGGTCAGGATAGTCGAAATTTCCTGAGGTGTTTCTGAAATGTCTATGTATTGCTTAAGCCAGTTGAGCGATATTTTCATATTAACTGATGAACCGTTATCAAAGAATGGGCAAAATTAGTGATTAATTGCTGCTTACGTCAGTATTAATGGTTTTTGTAGATTTTTTCTCCAGCCTCAATCGGAATACTCAGAACGTTTTGTCTTGGCGGAATTGGGCAGCTATATTCTGCATTAAAATGACAGAATGGATTATAGGCGTTATTGAAGTCTATAATAACGGAATTGGTGTTTCTATACATAACGTCTAGGTAGCGGCCTCCTCCGTACGTTTCTATTGCACTGGTTTCATCCGCAAACATTAAAGAGAGCTTGTTTGGGTCTTTCTCTTCCCAGTCTTGGTATAGCATTACACTATGTTGTTGTCCTTTCAGTTCGAAATTGGCTGTAGCAAAGGGGATATACTTAAGTTGTTCTCCTGTAGTAGATTCAATGAAGATGGGCTGCTTATTATTAGTTTTTTCAATTCTAGCTGTCACTTTAAACTCTTCATCTATCGGATAGTAGTTTAGTCCGGTAAAGTTCTGCTTATCTTCTTCGATCAAAGGTGAGTTTGAAGAAAGCATGTATCCATTTTTGTCTTTTCTTTCTTGCTCTAGCCGCTCAGTATAGTCTTTGGAGCTTTCGCCAATGGTTAGAAAGTTAAAAATGGTAATGGCTACAATAGCCACTATCAATAGAATGAACAGATTACTCTTTTTCATAAGGTAAAATTAACCTGAGGAAGATTAAAAAGCGAGTTTTGGAAAGAGTATGATGTTACGGTTACAGTTCTCCTTCGTCAGCGAAACTATAATAGCCGTTATCAGCGAAGATTATATGGTCTAGCACAGGTATTTCTAATAGTTTACCAGCCTCTACTATTTTTTTTGTTAGCTGTCTATCTGCGTGGCTTGGCTGTAAGTTGCCGCTGGGGTGGTTGTGAACCAAAATAATTCCACTAGCCAGATCATCTAACGCTTTTTTAAAGATAAGCTTGGGGTCGGCCACTGTTCCGCTTACACCTCCTTGGCTAATGTTTCTTTTATGAATGATATGGTTGCTTCTGTTAAGCATAATTACCCAAAACTGTTCGGTTGGTAGGTCTAGCAGTTCGGAAGCTATGGATTCGTAAGCATCTTTAGAGCTTTGAATTTTTATCCGTTTTGCTGGCTCTGTGGCTTTTCTCCTTCTCCCTAGCTCTAATGCGCTTACAATGCTAATGGCTTTTGCTTCTCCTATGCCTTTAAATTGTGTTAGGTCTTTTACAGAAAGTCTGGCTAGAGAGTTTAAGTCATGGTTTACTGATTGTAGAATTTTCTTCGAGAGATCTACTGCACTAAGTTCGGATGATCCAGAGCCAATAAGGATTGCAATGAGTTCTGCGTCTGATAATACGCTCCGACCTTTGAGTAAAAGCTTTTCTCTTGGTCTGTCTTCTTCTGCCCAGCTAAGAATATTCAAGCCTTTTTCCATATTTAATAATAAAGAAAAAGTTTAAATATTAAGTTGAATTATTGCTGAAAGGGCATAAAAAAACCGAACCTTTTGGGCTCGGCTTCTTTCAAAGTCTTTTCAATTAAAGCGCATTTACCAACTTAGTCAATTTAGACTTTTGATTAGATGCCTTATTCTTATGAATGATATTTTTCTTAGCAAGTTTATCCAACATGCCGATCACTTTCTTCAAAAGCTCTTGTGCTTCAGCCTTATCAGTCGTGTTTCTCAATCTCTTCACAAACGTACGAGTCGTTTTGTGCTGATATCTGTTTCTCAAACGCTTAGCTTCGTTTGATCTGATTCTCTTAAGTGCTGACTTATGATTTGCCATTTATATTTCTGCTTTCTGAATTGGGATGCAAAGATAGGTCTAATTCAATTATTTGCAAAATATAGAAAAGAAATTTCAAATCAGGTCAAAGTTTTTATTCGACTGACTACCAGAATACTCAGTGTTTCATGGTGGTTTCTGTTAGGTAAGCAGTGTTTTCACAGCAAAAATGCCTATCTTATATTTATAATCATCTGGCTATGAAGTATTTAATTTTATTACTCTTAGGTTTTTTGGTAAATGGGTCGTCTACCAAAGAGCCAAGCTACAGTATTGAAACCACTAACGCGCTGGAAGGAGCTTGGGAGATGGTGAGCATGAATGGTCAAAAAATATCGCATCGGGCTGTTCTGCTTATTGAGGAGCCCTATGCTTTTTATACAGAATTCGATGTGGAAAATAAAGAGTTTGTTGGGTCTCAGGGAGGAACTATTGAGATTATTGCGAATAAGGTTTTCTACACCATGGAGTTTAACACGTGGTCTGATGAGCAAATTGGAGAGCAAATTCAGATGACTGCGGAGCTCAAGGCCAATGAGGTAACTCTTATGTATAATTATGATGCAGGAACCTCTAATAAGATGATTTTAAATAGAATCGATGATGGGAATAGCGATTTGGCTGGTGCTTGGCGCATAACGGATAGAATGAGAAATGGTGAAATGCAAGCCATGCAGTTGGGTGCAAGAAAAACTATTAAGATGATTACGGGAAGTAGGTTTCAATGGGCTGCCTTTAACCCAGAAACCAAACAGTTTTCAGGTACTGGTGGGGGAAAAGTAACCTTGAAAGACGGTAAATATTCCGAGCATATTGAGTTCTTTTCAAGAAACCCTGATAGAGTTGGAGCTGATCTTACCTTTAATTACGAAGTGAATGGCGACAAATGGACCCACAGTGGTTTAAGCTCTTCCGGAGACCCAATTAAAGAAATCTGGACTCGGCAGTAGAGGGTAATAAGTTCTTTTCCGGTTTAGGAAAATCAATTTTGGCACGGTAATGGAATAACTCACTGCAATGCATTTGAAATAATTGGTCCGGACCTTGAAATAAGTCAGAAACTAAAATTCAAGGTTATGAAAAGAGTAATACTATTATCAGGAATACTACTTATGTTCTTTTCTGCCTCAGATATGCTTGCCCAAAGAGGAAGGCAAGATGACCGTAGAAGAGGAGATAGGAAAGAGGATGTAAGAAGAGACAACAGGAAAGGGGACGATCGTAGAAGAGATGGTCGTAACAACGGTTATAGAGATAACGATAGAAAAGGCCGAAAGGACAAATACGGTAGAACAGTAAAAGTTGTAGATAGAAGGGTTTACCGAAATAACGGCCGCAGATATAACAACAGGCCTGTGGTTGTGCGAAATACCAGAGTTTACTATGATTATGACTTCCGCAGAGGAAGAAGAATAAAAGTAAACAGAGGGTATAGGCCTAGTGCAAGACACATTTGGATATCTGGCTATTGGACTTATGACAGAAGACTAAGAAGAGATGTGTGGGTTGATGGCTACTGGTCTGTGAGAAGAAATAATCACAGGTGGGTGCCAGGACATTACAGAAGGTTCAACGGTGTGAGGATATGGATAGATGGGTGTTGGACCATTGGTTAAAACAGACTCCGATCAGAAATGATCGGAGTTTTTTTTATGCCCATTTTTTCAATGGTTCGGTTGAAATTGACATGTGAGATGCATCAAAAACAACTTCACCTCCATTTAAAACAATCATTTGTGGAGACTCATGATATACGCCAAACTCTGTTTCTACTGCGTTCGATATCTGTCTGTAGGTGATCAAGTCTAAGTAGTAAGGGGTGATTTTATTGAGTTCCTCGCTCCACTCTCTCTCTAATCTGCTCAAGGCCATGCTGCTAATACTACAGCGTATACTATGTTTGAATATTAAAACAGGTTGCGTTTTACTCTCCTCTTTTAAGCTTTGCAATTGCTCTATAGTGGTGAGTTTTTGCCAGTCGATAGCCACTCGTTTTTCAGTATTCGATTTTTTCCAGAACATATCAGTAACTGTTTAGGTCTATTACCTTTTCTTTCAACCTCTTAATTGGTAAGAAGTTTTCTTCTAAGGTTTTGGTGAATGGAACAGGCGTGTCTAAGCTGGCTATTCTTGCAACAGGAGCGTCTAGGTGCTCAAACAAATGCTCAGAAATCCATGCAGAAACTTCTGCACCAATTCCTCCAATCATAGTGTCTTCATGGAGAACTAAGGCTTTGTTCGTCTTTTTAACGGATTCTGCCACCGTTTCAGAATCCCATGGGCTGAGCGTTCTGAGGTCAATTACTTCTATCGAAATCTCTTTTAGTTCTTCTGAAAGTGCTTTAGCCCAATGCACACCCATACCATAGGTAATGATTGAAATATCTTCACCTTCTTGAGTAATAGCAGCCTTGCCAACTTCAATGGTGTAGTAATCGTCAGGAATTTCCTGAGAAAGTGATCTGTAGAGGGCTTTATGCTCGAAGAACATATAAGGGTTTGGCTCTTCAATGGCAGCGTTTAACAGCCCTTTTGCATCGTAAGGATTAGAAGGGTAGACGATCTTAAGACCTGGCGTATGGAAAAACCATGCTTCGTTAGACTGAGAGTGGAATGGCCCTGCACCTACACCAGCTCCTGTTGGCATTCGCACCACAACATCTGCATTCTGATTCCACCTGTAGTGAATTTTGGCTAGGTTATTAACAATTTGGTTGAACCCGCAGGTAACAAAGTCGGCAAATTGCATTTCTACTACCGCCTTATATCCGTTTATACAGAGCCCAAGGCCAGTACCAATAATTGCAGACTCACAAAGTGGGGTGTTTCGGATTCTTTCTCTGCCGAATTTTTCAATAAAACCTTCCGTGATTTTAAATACTCCGCCATAGTCGCCAATGTCTTGGCCCATCACTACAAGGTTGTCATATCTCTCAAGGCTTTGTTTTAGTCCATCAGAGATGGCGTCTACAAACCTTTTGTCTGACTTACTTTCTGAAGCTGGAGTTTTCACTTCTTGCTCAAAAGGCTGGAACATATCACCAACCTCTGTTTCAAGCTTAAATTCAGGCAGACTTTCGGCATAAGCCGTTTCTAGTCCTGTATCTATATCTGCTTTTATTTCGGCCTTATACTCTTCGATCAGTTGTTCAGTCAGTACTCCATTCTTTAGTAAATACTGCTCGTAATTTTCTACTGGGTCTTTTTTAGCCCAGTGCTCCATTAATTCCTTCGGAACGTATTTGGTGCCACTAGCTTCTTCATGGCCTCGCATTCTGAAGGTTAAAGCCTCTACAATTACTGGCTTAGGGTTTTTTCTTACCTCTTTAACCAGTTTTGAAATGGTTCTATGAACTTCTAAAATATTGTTACCATCTACTTGAACAGCTTCAATGCCATATGCTGGTCCTTTATCTAGAAAACTGTTGAACTTAAACTGTTCGTGGCTTGGAGTTGAAAGACCATAGCCGTTGTTTTCAATCACGAAAATGACAGGCAGATTCCATACTGCAGCTACATTTAGTGCTTCATGGAAGTCTCCTTCAGAGCTCGCGCCATCACCTGTGAACACCAAGGTGGCCTTCTGTTCCTCCTTGAGTGTGTTAGCAAGCGCAATTCCATCAGCCAGTGCCATTTGTGGGCCAAGGTGCGAGATCATTCCAACGATGTGATGTTCCTTCGACCCAAAGTGAAAAGACCTGTCTCTTCCTTTAGTGAAGCCACTTAATTTCCCTTGAAACTGTGCAAAAAGACGGTTTAGAGGAATGTTTCTGCCAGTGAAAACGCCCAAGTTTCTATGCATGGGCAGAATGTACTCATCAGCTTCTAGTGCTTGTACAGCACCAACGGATACTGCCTCTTGGCCAATTCCTGAAAACCATTTGCTGATTTTTCCCTGCCTAAGCAGAATCAGCATCTTCTCTTCAATTAGTCTTGGGGTAATTAACTCCTTGTATAAATGGAGCAGTTGATCTGGGGTATAGCCGGTTTTACTAAATCTCATAGGTGGTGATGTAGGGAGCAAAATTAAAGTAAAGCCCCAATTGCAAAAATTAAGGGTCATTATTTTTAACTTGGCCACCCGCAATGATTAACTACGAGAGTTTTACTTTAGCTAATGGACTGAAGGTGATTGTGCATGAAGATCATTCTGCACCAATTGCTGCTTTTAATCTTCTCTATAAGGTTGGAGCCAGAGATGAAGACCCTGAAAAGACGGGTTTTGCTCACTTATTCGAGCATTTGATGTTTGGTGGCTCCAAGCATGTGCCCGAATATGACGAGCCTTTACAGAAAGTAGGTGGCGATAATAATGCTTTCACCAGCAATGATATTACCAACTACTATATCACACTTCCCTCTTCAAATTTAGAAACTGCTTTTTGGTTAGAGTCGGATAGAATGCTGAGCCTTTCTTTCGATCCTAAAGTTTTAGAAGTGCAGCGCTCTGTGGTGATTGAAGAATTCAAGCAACGATATTTGAATCAACCTTATGGAGATGCTTGGTTGAAACTTCGGCCATTGGCCTACAAAGAGCACCCTTACAGGTGGGCGACTATTGGTAAAGAGATAAGCCATATTGAAAAGGCTACAATGGATGATGTGAAGAAGTTTTTCTTCAAGTATTATCTGCCGAATAATGCAGTTTTAGTTGTTGCCGGAGATGTGACTCTTTCAGAAGTAAAGAGGCTTTCTGAAAAGTGGTTTGGCGAAATTCCAATGGGTAAAGCCGTTGAAAAGAATTTGCCTGTAGAGCCGGAACAGACTGAGTATAGGCTATTGGAAGTAGAGGAAGATGTGCCTATCGATTCGCTTTACATGGTGTTTCATATGGGAGCCAGGTTGGACGATAGCTATCATGCCACAGATCTGTTGAGTGACATTCTTGGCAGAGGTAAATCTTCAAGGCTCTACAATGAGCTAATTGAGCAAAAGCGAATGTTCAGCTCTCTGTCAGCCCATGTTTCAGGTTCGTTAGATCCAGGCTTGTTTGTTATTGAAGGAAAGCTAAATACCGAATTCACTATAGAGGAGGGAGAAGAAGCTATTTGGAATCTGATTGAAGCATTTAAGTCTGAAGAGCTTTCAGAGCTTGAAGTAACAAAAGTTAAAAACAAGGCAGAGTCAACTTTGGTTTTTTCTGAAATGGAGCTGCTAAATAGGGCGATGAACCTTGCCTATGCCGAAATGCTAGGAGATGTTAGTTTAGTGAACCAAGAGTTGGCTAAAATCAGAAGTGTAGGCCATGAAGATATTCTGGCTGCTGCAAAAAAAGTATTGAGAAAAGAAAATGCCTCAGTTTTGAGGTATAAGTCAAATAAGAAATAGATGAAGATTAGAGTAGGTTTTGGGTACGATGTACATAAACTAGAAGAAGGTAGAGATTTCTGGCTCGGAGGAATTAAAGTTCCGCATACTCATGGTGCAGTTGGTCACTCTGATGCCGATGTACTAATTCATGTGATTTGCGATGCGCTGCTTGGTGCAGCTAATATGCGAGACATCGGGTATCATTTTGCTGATACTGACCCAGCTTACAAGGGCATTGATAGTAAAATCTTACTTCAACGCGTAATGATGCTATTGAGAGATGCTGGTTACGAAGTGTCTAATATCGATTCTACTATCTGCTTGCAACAGCCTAAGGTAAATCCGCATATTCCGGAGATGAAAATTGTGTTGGCTAAAGTGATGGAAATTCCTGAAGAAGATATCTCTATTAAAGCTACTACAACAGAGAAGCTAGGGTTTGTGGGTAAGCAAGAAGGCGTTGCCGCTTATGCTACTGTTCTAATTCAAAAATAGATGGAGGAGAATTCAATCCGCCTAATTACTACTTCAGATGGGTCTCATTCATTATATAACCCACAATTAAAAGAGACCTATCATTCCACACATGGAGCCTTAACGGAGTCTCTTCATGTGTTTATTAAAGAGGGCTTAGAGTTATTGGTTCAAGAAGGCTGTAAGCAGATCAGTATCTTAGAGGTAGGCTTCGGCACAGGTCTAAACGCATTATTGGTTTGGGATTTTGCTTTGAAGCATTCTGATGTCCAGATTCATTACGAAACGCTAGAGCCCTTCCCATTAAATCAGCAACTTTATGAGCTGCTTAATTATACCACGCTTTTCGAAAGTAGTGTAAGTGCCGAACAGTTTCAAAGCCTTCATACTGCCGCTTGGGCTGAGCCTCAGTCACTCAATGAAAACTTCACTTTTGTCAAACATAAGACCTCATTAAAAGATTTTCGATCTGAATATAAGTTCAACCTCGTATTTTATGATGCATTTGCGCCAAGTAAACAAGCTGAAATGTGGGATGTGGAAGCACTTGGTTGTACTTATAGTATGATGGACGAAAAGGCGGTTTTGGTTACTTACTGTGCTCAAGGACAATTCAAGAGAAACCTGACCGAGCTGGGTCTGCAAGTAGAAACAATAGATGGCCCTCCTGGAAAAAAGGAGATGGTGAGGGCGAGGAAATAGGGTATTTACATTTTCATATTCAGAAGTGCTCGAGTAGCGAAGAAAACTGTATATTCGACTTCCTTTATTGAGTATGAACGGTAAAAATCTTATGAGAGTCTTTCTAATTCTAGTTTCCGTGGTTGTGTCGTTATTCGCGGTAAGCTGTGCTTCTTCAAAATTGCCAGTAAATGAAGACGGTGTGATTTTAGCTAGTTCAGGTCAGATGAACAAGGATGGTATTAGGCTCAGGGGGAAGGTGCAAGATATTAATGTCTTGGACGAAAGGATTCAGTATTCCGTGCAGATCAAAGAGGTTCTGAGCTTTGGTAGTACTTTTTCGGGAGTGCAGCCTAATGTTTCGGAAACGGTGATACTTTATGCTACTAAAGAGATGAAGTTTAAAAAAGGAGCGGAAGTAATATTTGATGCTTTGTCTCCCATAGATAAGGGCGCAGGAGTGCTAGAGTTAAATTTAATTGAGAATTAAGATATGAGAAGGAGGATTGTGTCATTGTTGGCGGGCATTTGCGTTGCCGTTTTACTTATTGTTTATCTCAATAACCCCAAAGAAGCTCATATCTCTCAAAGTGTAACTATTAATTCAAGCTCTATTCCAGAAGGGGAGGAGGAACGAGAAGATCCTTTGAGTGAAAACCCAATAGATAGAACTGAATTTGAGTACAAGCAGCTGGTTAATCCAAAAACAGGAGAGGTTCCCTTCAGAATTAAAGAGAGAGAGAAGGAATATGCTGATAAATTCTTGAGGCCCAGTGATGGTGGGCAAGATGGCGAGAGTCTTTTCAAATTTTTAAGATCATCTGCTAGCACAACTACCTCTGGAGCTGAGTTTGAAAGTGTTGGTCCTTATAATATCGGAGGACGAACTAGGGCTGTTGTCATAGATGTAGATAATGAAAATACTATAATAGCAGGAGGTGTTTCAGGCGGTATTTGGAAAACTGAAGATCAGGGGACAACATGGAGCAGAAAATCGAGCCTGCAAGACCACCCAGCAGTTACTTCAATTGTACAAGATGTAAGGGCAGGTCATCATAATGAATGGTACTATTCTACAGGAGAATTTAGAGGGAATTCTGCCTCAGCCTCAGGAGCTTTTTTTAGAGGGAATGGTGTTTATAAATCAGCTGATAATGGAGAGACCTGGGAGTTGATAGCAAGCACAGCACAACCTGGAACTAGTGGAACAGATGTACTCATCAGAAACTCTGAGTTTACCATAATAGATCAATTGGCAATAGACTATTCAGAAGAGTCAGGTACAGAGATTTATGCTTCAGGACTGAGTAAGGTAATTAGAAGCACAGATGGCTTTGAAACTTGGGAGGTCGTCTTGGGGGAAAGCAACGGAGGAATAAACCTGACCGATATTGCTATTACTTCCCAAGGCAAGCTCTTTGCCGCTATAGGAAGCTCTAGCTTCAATGGCTCTAGTGCAGAAGATGGATTATTTATGTCTACAGATGGCGTTACTTGGGAGAGTCTAGACCCAGGGCCAAATTTCCCTTCAACATTTAATAGGTTCGAAATAGCAATAGATCCTTCAGACGAAACAAAGGTGTATTTCGTAGGTTCTAATAACCTTTTTCTTTTTAACGACATTTCTGACTCATGGACTGATCTTTCTGATAACCTAGGTGTTTCTGATGATGATGTCGGAGAAGGGCACTCAACACAAGGAGGTTACAATTTATATGCTGCTGTCCATCCAAGTAATAGTAATGTGCTATTTATTGGAGGAACCAACTTACTGAGATCTTCAGATAAGTTTGCAACAACTAATACAAGGATGCAGATTGGAGGGTACGGCAATGATAATAACCCAAATAGCTTTCCTAGGTACTTAAATCATCATCCAGATAATCATGACTATGCCTTTTTCCCTTCGAACCCAAACAAGATGATTTCTGCTACGGACGGAGGAGTTCATTTAACACTGAATAACTTAGCTACTCAAAGTACCGATAACCCCGTTTCTTGGCGCTCTTTGAATAATGGTTATATCACTACCCAGTTTTACCATGTAAGTATTAATGAAAGTAACCTTTCAGATCAATTGATTTTAGGTGGTATGCAAGACAATGGCTCTTGGGCAAAAACCACTACAAATGCCAAAGAAACATGGACTGAAGTATTTGGCGGTGATGGTGCTTTTTCTGCAGTAACACATAATTCACTTTATGTTTCCTCTCAACGAGGAAACATGCTTAGGCTAGAGCTAATAGGTAATACTTATGAGTTTGCAGGTAATATTTCCCCTTCAGATAATCAGGGTGATTTCTTGTTTATCAACCCGTTCATTGTTAACCCGGTAAATCAGGAACAAATGTTTGTGGCATCCAATGCCAAAGTATTTTTCACTAATGATCTAAGGTTGAATCCAGGAAATGGGCAATGGGGAGAAATAAGCTCACGGTTTTTGAGCCTACAGCCAATCTCTGCATTGGCTATGTCTATTCAACCGGAAGGTGTTTTGTATTTAGGAACTCAGAATGGGCGAGTATTTAAGGTAAACGATACGAGAGACTTAATTGACGGTCAGGTAGATGAACAAATTAGTGATGTAAATATGCCTACAGGTAATATCTCTAGTATTGCTGTAGACCCCAGAGATGCCGACAGAATTCTAGTATGTTACTCTAATTATGAGGTGCTTAGTTTATGGCTTTCTGAGAATGGGGGTGATACATGGACCCCTGTAGCTGGAAACTTAGAAGAAAACCCTGATGGGTCTGGTGCTGGCCCTTCTACTAGATCGGTTGCTATTATGCCTGATGGCCAAGGTGGTAACTATTATTTTGTAGGAACATCTGTGGGCTTGTTTATGACCCAGTCTTTAGATGGTGAAAACACGGTTTGGGAGCAGCAGGCCGTCAATTCAATAGGTAATGTTGTAGTTTCTCAAGTAGTGGTAAGGCCTATAGAAGGTCTAGTCGTGGCAAGTACTCACGGAAATGGAGTTTTTAAAGCTACATATGACGTTGGTGTCACGCCTAGAATCAATTATTCAAAGAATTCGGCTAGCCAATCGTATACCCTTAGGGGGAATGTATCATTTAACTCAGCTATTCCCTTAAGCTATCAATGGCTGAAGAACGGGGTAGAGGTTGAAGGTGCTAACTCCGCAGAGCTTGAGGTTTTCGATGGTGGCGATTATCAATTGAGGGTTAGTAAGTCTACCGAAATTTCTGGATTGTCGAATATAGTATCAGTTAACTTAGATGGAGTTGGTCCCGAGGTGGTTTCAATTGAAAGATTGAGTCCAGCCACTCAGAATACAGACGCTACTACTGTAAGGTTTAAAGTTACTTTTAATGAAGACGTTGTAGATATAAGCTCCGATGACTTCCTTGTTGAGGGAGATGCTAACGGTATTGTGGGTAGTGTGGCCATAATTACTGATGCAACGGTATTCGATGTTTCAGTAATGAATATTGGAGGAGAAGGTACGTTGTCGTTAGGCTTTAGAGACTCCAATAATATAACTGATTTGGTAGGGAACGCATTTACGGGAGAGGTCGGTTCTAGTGAATCTTATACAATAGAAGACACCACTCGACCTACCGCAACTTTTAAAAGAAGCGCACCAATCACCAGAATCACAGATCAGAATAGGGTTAGTTTCTTAGTTGAGTTTTCTGAAGATGTTAGAAACGTAGATGTAACTGACTTCCAGCTGGAAAATCCAATTGAAAAAGCTGAAATAAGTTCAGTAGAAGCGGTGGTAAATAATAGTTCTTACTTAGTGGAGGTGGCTCAAATTATAGAAGATGGAGAAATCAATCTGAATTTTTCTGCCTCGCAGGATATTGTTGATGCTAGTGGTAATACTTTCGATGGACTCGTACTTAGTGAAGAAACCTATACCATCAATAACGTAATTGCTGGACTCGAAGCAGGTAGTTCAAAAGCTGCTAATATTCAGGTAGATGCTAACCCAAGTGCTGGACAGTTTAGCTTAACACTTCCAGTTGAGTTTACGGGAAGGGTAGAGTACAACGTGGTGAATGCTTCAGGTATTAGTGTTGCTAGTGGTGAAGTTACTAATTACCAATCTGGCGATAAGTTGAGCATAGATATTCGAGGTCAGGCCGATGGCTTATATATCTTTGAAGCTGCTGGAAATAAAGGAAAGGGAACTGTGAAATTATTGAAGCGGACGCGTTAGAACTTACATATACCAAGGTGGTTGATGCAGAAGTCTAAAGACACATCGAACTCATTGGTATAGTCAATAGTATTAAGAGGAGGAGTGATTGCCATACCAACTTTAAGGCAGTCACTCCTCACTTCTTTTAAGAACCTATCGTATAGTCCTGCACCATAACCAATTCTGTTTCCTTGTTCATCGAATGAGATGAGTGGCACAAAGACTATATCAATCTGTTTAGGGTCTTCAATTGTTGAGTTGGTGGGTTCCGGAATTCCTTTTGGGTTAAGTACAAAGTCAGTGGAGTTTATAATCTTATGATGACTTAGCCTCCTTTCTTTATAGAAGGTTTTAGAGCTTAATACACTCATTTGTTTCTCTCCAATCAGCCAATCGATCAGTTTTAAGGTATCAGGCTCGTTTTGCTCAGGCATTGAAACAAAAATATGAGCTGTTTTTAGACTCGTCCTTGAATTAACAAACTGTTGGCAATGCTTTAGTAATTGCTCATTTCTTCTGCTATGCTCTTCTGTAGTCAGAGTTAGCCGCTTTTCTAGAAACATAGAGCGAAGTACCTTTTTATTCATTGGTTTTGAGCAGATGGAATCGGTAATCGAAAGGAGAGAGCGAATTAAGGCAATCCTCTACAAAGTTAGGGTTAGTCATATAGAAGTTAAGGAAATTGTCTTTTCGCTCTTGAGGTGCTCCTCCAGGGAAAAGTGCTTCCTTGATAGCGTATATTCTGTTTACCAGTATTTCTTGGTTCTTGCGTTCTGCTTTCAGAATCTTCTGCTCAATTTTCTCTAATGTCTTTTCAGCTTTTCGGTGTTCCCCCTTCACCATTCTTTCTAATGTCTGATCCACATCTAAAGCTTGCTGAAGTGCCTGCTGATAAATGGCTTCTAGCTTTGCTTTTTCAACGTTCAAATCGAGCTTAAATGTGGTCTGTTCTTTAACCTTTTCATTCACCAATTCGTGGTCTTCTTTGAAGAGGTCTTCCCAGGTCAAGTCAATTTGCTCAACTTTTCTTAAGGTGTTTTTGTCTACAACGGCAGCAAAATTCCTTGGCATTAACAGAGGAAAGGTAGTGCCGAAATGATCGAAAATACCTTTGAGCTGAAGCCAATAAACGAGCTCTGACGGGCCACCAACATAGGCCAAATTTGGAAGCAAGAACTCTTGGTATAATGGCCTCAGTAATACGTTGGGACTAAATCTTTCTGGATGTTTTTCTATTTCTTCTTTCAGCTCTTCTTCTGAGAAGTGGAGGTTGGTTTCTAAGACTTCAAAGCCTGAATCGGTTTTCACAATCCTCGAGCGAATATCATCTTTCAGATAAAAGAAATTGATCTCTCTAGGGAAAACCTGTGTCGAATAGCCCGCTTGCTCCAAACTGTCAGTAGTCTTTTGAGCAAGTTCTTGAGGTTTGTGTTCAAAAAGATCCGATTGAATTACTGGCTTAAATAACTCCTTCATCGCGGCATTGTCTGCATCAATGACTACTAGCCCTCTTTCGCCAAAGAGTGCGTTAACGTAAGAAAGAACCGCGCTAGCCAGGTTTTTTTTCTTGTAGGCTTCCACAAAGAATTCAGGCATCCCTATAACCTGTTCAAATATTTTATCAATCCCTTTTAGGTTGAACCTGCCGACAGCGCCTTGCTGGTCTGTTTCCCAAACTAGCTTTTTGCCATTTAGTCTGAAGTATGAAATTTCCTGAAAGTCATGGTCTTCAGAAGCCATCCAATAAACAGGTACAAAATTATATTCCGGATACTCGTGTTTAAGCTCTTCGCAAGCACGAACCACGGTGACAATTTTATAAATGAAGTACAGAGGCCCAGTAAAAATGTTAAGCTGGTGGCCCGTTGTTACGGTAAAAGTATTTCCTTCTTTGAGCAGCTCAATGTTAGAAAGGGTTGCTTGGCTAGCGTCTACTTTTGAATATTGTTCTAAAAGTTGCTCAGAGACTATATCCCTATGCGACTGAGGAAAGTTTCTGTCCTCAATTTGCTTCTTGAAATTTTCCTTGGTTGGCAATCCATTATGAAATCCTTGAAGAGACTCTTTACCTGATATGTAGTCTAAAAAGAATGATGAAAAACTGTTCGTTTGTTCAAAATCAATTTTAGAGAGTAAACAGTCAGTCTCAGTTAAGGTGCTCATAAATTCAGTTTATATGGAAGGTAACAACCTCCAGCCATTCAGGTTCAAAACAACGGAAATTATCCTTGTGCTGGTTCGCCATATAGGTCGAACTCAGTAGCATCAGTAATTTTAATTTCAGCGAAATCACCCACTCTTAAGTAGTGCTTTTTAGCATCAATATAAACCTCATTATCAACTTCTGGTGAGTCGTGTTCAGTTCTGCCAATAAAGCTGCCACTTTCTTTTCGGTCAATTAGTACCTTAAAGGTCTTGCCAATCTTTGCCTGATTGATTTCGTTTGAAATTTCTTCTTGAATCTGCATTACGTGGTTTGCACGCTCTTGTTTCACCTCATCAGGAACATCATCAGTAAAACTATATGAATGGGTGTTTTCTTCGTGTGAATAGGTGAAGATTCCCAAGCGATCGAAGCGAGACTTTTCAACAAAGTCTACCATGTCGGCAAAGTCTTCTTCAGTTTCTCCTGGGTGCCCAGCAATCAGCGTGGTTCTAATGGCTATATCAGGTACTCGAGATCTCATTTCGGCCAAAAGGGCCTCAGTTTTCTCTCTTGTAGTACCTCTTCTCATAAGCTTCAACATATTGGTTGAACCATGTTGAAGTGGAATGTCTAAGTAATTGCAAATATTTGGACGCTCGGCCATCACATCGAGCACATCCATTGGGAAACCCGTTGGGAAAGCGTAATGTAGCCTGATCCAATCAATGCCTTCAACATCTGAAAGGCGCTGCATTAGCTCAGCGAGATTTCTCTTTTTGTAAAGGTCTAATCCGTAGTAGGTAGAATCTTGAGCGATCAATAAAAGCTCCTTGGTTCCGTTCTTGGCTAAATTTTTAGCCTCGGTAACCAATTCTTCAATTGGTCTGGATTTATGCCCACCACGCATTAAAGGTATAGCGCAGAAAGAGCAAGGTCTGTCACATCCTTCAGCAATTTTCAAATAAGCGTAATGACTAGATGTTGTGGTGATTCTATCGCCTAAAAGTTCGTGCTTATAGTCGGCTTTGAATTTTTTCAAAAGCGCTGGCAACTCCATAGTGCCGAAGAAGGCATCTACCTGAGGGATTTCCTTTTCAAGGTCGTCTTTATAGCGGTGTGAAAGACAGCCAGTAACGTAAACTTTCTCTACCAGCCCTTCTTCCTTAGCGTCCACATACCTAAGAATGGTATCTATAGACTCCTGCTTGGCATTGTCTATAAACCCACAAGTGTTGATGATGACAATGTTAGCATCATCTTTTTTAGACTCGTGAGTGGTTTTAATTCCATTTCCCTTCAGTTGAGTCAACATTACTTCAGAATCCACTAAGTTCTTTGAGCAACCTAGTGTAACAATATTGACTTTATCTTTCTTCAGCCCCTTAACCTTCATATTAATCAATGAATTTGGAGGGCAAAGGTAAGAAGAATTGGTCAGTTTCAAGTTTTAGGTTTGAAGTTCAGAGTTCGGTCAGTGAGGCATAAAACTTTGAACATAAAACTTTGAACTACCCTCTTCTCTTTCTAAAAGTAATAGGTACCAACTCATCTGTAGGCATTCCAATTTGGTAAAGCTCCCAATCAGAGTCATATTTTGAAAGGATTTGACGGATGCAATCTACTCTGTCATCGCTTGGGTTATCGCAGTCGGCCCAGTAGAATACCTCTACACGGTAATTGTATGAGCGTTTTTGACCATTTATCTTTACTTCTACCTCAATGTCTTGCTCGCCACTTACTTGGGGGATTTGTATCGCTATAGCACTCATAAGTTGTTCGTTAATGTACAAATGTTTTCTATCTGCTATTCTAGGAACAAGATGAGTGCCATGAATTTAACTTATTGTATTTCAGTTGATTACATAATGGTTGTGATGAAGTTTGACCGATAAGGAGCAGTAAAACGTACGAGAACGTTCATGTTTTTACTCTTATTTTGTGGGTTCTTGCTTACTTGTTGAAAAGAGAGTCTACAAACTCCGATTTATTGAAAACCTGAAGGTCTTCTACTTTTTCTCCTACACCAATGTATTTAACTGGTATTTTGAATTGGTCTGAGATGCCAATCACTACACCACCTTTTGCGGTTCCATCTAGTTTGGTAATTGCTAGTGCAGAAACCTCAGTGGCTTTGGTGAATTCCTTTGCTTGGATAAAAGCATTTTGACCAGTTGAGCCATCCAGTACCAGAAGTATTTCGTGAGGAGCTTCAGGGATAAACTTCTGCATTACTCTCTTAATCTTGGAGAGTTCATTCATGAGGTTCACTTTGGTATGAAGCCTTCCTGCAGTATCTACAATTACTAAGTCGGCACCGGTTTCAACGCCTTGTTTAATAGCATCGAAGGCTACAGCGCTCGGGTCGGTGTTCATGCCATGAGCAACTACAGGAACGCCTACTCTTTCGCCCCAAAGTTTTAGCTGGTCTACTGCTGCAGCTCTAAAGGTATCGGCTGCACCAAGCACAACAGACTTGCCTTTGCTTTTAAATTGAGCGGCTAGTTTACCAATGGTAGTTGTTTTGCCTACTCCATTAACGCCTACTACAAGAATTACATGCGGTTTGTGACCTTCCGGAAGTTTGAAGTCGGCTAAGTCTTCAGTATTATTTTCAGCTAAGAGTTCGGCAATTTCATCGCGTAGAATCTGGTCTAGCTCAGTAGTATTCATGTACTTGTCTCGAGCTACGCGTTCCTCAATCCTCTCAATTATTTTCACGGTGGTTTCTACACCAACATCGGAAGTGATGAGTATTTCTTCGAGTTCATCGAGAACTTCATCGTCTACTTTAGACTTTCCGGCAACAGCACGGCCAAGCTTGCCAAAGAAGCTTTCTTTAGTCTTTTCAAGTCCTTGATCCAGCTTTTGTTTCTTGTCTTTAGAAAATAAACCGAATAGTGCCATAGTAATGAGGTTTGATGAAGTTGTCTTTTAATATGCTGTAGCCAAATTGGTCGTCCTGAGTTTATTTCGGGATTCATTCCCTCTTACGCTAAGATTCCGAATCAAGTTCAGAATGACGAAAAGAAGTGGCAAACAAAAAAGTCCCTTAACGGGACTTTAATATATATGATATTAGGTAATTTCTTATTTATCGGCTAAAACAGATTTAACCATATCTTCAGTAACCATCTCTTCTTTGAAGGTGTAAGCACCTGTTTTTGGAGATTTTACTGCTTTGATCACTTTGGCGTATTTTACACCACCTTCTTTCTTTAGGGTTGCAACTACTTTCTTAGCCATGATTACTTAATTTCTTTGTGAACTGTATATTTCTTAAGAATTGGGTTATACTTCTTCAACTCCAATCTCTCAGTTGTGTTCTTTCTGTTCTTGGTAGTGATGTATCTTGAAGTACCAGGCATTCCGCTGTCCTTGTGCTCTGTGCACTCCATAATCACCTGAACTCTATTACCTTTCTTAGCCATTTCTCTTCGCTTTCAAAATTCGGACTGCAAATATACGAATGTGATTCTGATATTAAAAAGCAGAGTTTAAAATTTATTTAAAATAAATTGCCTGTCTATCAGAGACATGAAGGTACAAATCTAATTATTCTGTAATTGGTTTATGCGTACTAATGGCAATTCTATTCCAAGCATTAATAGCTACCACAGACATAATTACCTGAGCTAGGTATTTTTCGCCTAAAACTGAGAGTGCCTTATTATAAGTTTCGGTGCTTAAGCCCCCATTGTGTATTAAGGTAACCTCTTCAGTAACCATCAGAATTATTTGCTCTTCTTCCGAGAAAAAGTTCGTTTCTCTCCATCCATTCAGTACAAAGAGCCTCTGTGCCGATTCTCCATTTTCAATAGCATCTTTGCTGTGCATATCTAGGCAAAAGGCACAGCCATTTACTTGTGATGCTCTCATTTTAATGAGTTCAACATGAGTTTTGTTCATGCCGCAGTCATTAAGGTACTGCTCTAAAGTAAGTAGTCCTTTGAAACTTTTAGGGTCAATCTGATCAATTTGAATTCTGTTTTCCATCTTTCTTTTTTTGTTTGAAGCAAAACTAGAGGGTGAAGAATGGAAAAAACTTAACCTAGTTTAAGAAAGCTTTTTTGCTCTTATTTTGCTTAAATACTCTGGTGTGAGCCCTAAGAAAGTAGCCAGCATATACTGAGGGACTCTTTCTACAAATTCTGGAAAGTTTTCGCGGAAGCGGTTAAACATTTCCTCCTTAGAGTATTCAAAAACATACTTCATTCGGATAATGGATGCGCCATATGCTATTTCCCATATTTTTCTGAATTATCGCTCTAGGTTGGGGTGCTGATGCAATAGATCTGAATATGCCGAATAGGTGATGCTGTAAACAGAAGAAGCCTCTACTGCCTGAGTTTTGAATTCCGTTAGTTGTTGGTTATTAAATGCCATGAAGTCAGTAATCCACCAGCCTTCAATGGCAAACTTCACGGTCTTTTCCATTCCCGCAGTGTCTATAAAAGATGAATGGAGACATCCCTTCTCTACAAAGAAGAGTTTGACGCACTTGGTATTGGCTTCAATTACCACTTCTTTCTTTTCGAGCTGTTGCTCTTCAAAGAAGGGGAGTATGGCTTGGTATTGAGAGTGATCAATACTTACAAACTTATTGATGTGCCTGAATAGAAACTCGCTCATGGTTACTAAGGTAGGGGTGATTGTTAGGGCTTAATAATAATTGGTTTACAGTTAATCTTGAAGGAGTGAACGTGGGAGATTGGTATTTCTGGTGGTCTATATTTTCGTCTTTAGTCAAAACAAAAGTCAGCATTTTACTAGTTGTCTAAAAGTCAACCATTTTTTAATTGCTTCAACGATGAACGAAAAACTACAAATAGCATTCGATAATTTTTGGTCGAATGTGCTGGAAAACGCACCGTCAATTCTCATCGGGTTCGGGCTGCTCATCATTTTCATACTGATCGGCTATGGGCTTCAATCTTTAATTAAGAGAAGGCTTATAAAGCGGCTCAATGATCAGTTGCTTACCAATTTCATAGCCCGAATTGTATTTCTCATTTTCCTCATAATTGGCCTTACCTCATTTCTCAACGAGGTTGGATGGAGCAAGGCGGCTAGTAGTTTGCTGGCCGGGGCTGGTGTTTCGGCCTTAATTATTGGCTTTGCCTTTAAAGATATTGGAGAAAATTTCTTGGCTGGCTTCTTTCTGGCCTTTTCCAGACCCTTCAGCATTGGCGATATTATAGAGATTGACGGAATGACAGGCACTGTGCGTGCGCTAAACTTTAGAAGTACGCATGTACGCACTTTCGATGGGCGTGATGTGTTTGTGCCGAATGCTTCGCTCATCAAAAATATGCTGACCAATTTTACCCGAGATGGTTTGATGAGGCACAACTTTATAATTGGTATTGACTATGGAGATGACTTGGTGAAAGCCAACAAAGTAGTACTAGATGAACTCTCGAAGTTAAATGGTCTAGTGCATGCCGAAGGTATGGAACCCTTTGTGGTTATTCAGGAATTCGGTACCAGTACAATTAATCTGAATATTCATTTCTGGACAAATTCTCACGACTTTGAAGGTTCAGTTCTTCAGCTTAAAAGCGAAGTGATGCGCCTAACCGTAGATAGACTTACTAAGGAAGGGTTCTCTATGCCAGCCGATATTGTGGAGCTTAAAATCTATAAACCAGAATATGCTATACCAGTAACTGTGAGTGGTAAAATTGAGCAGGATAACCTGAAAGGGAAAGTGTAATGCCTTATTGATTAACCTTTTTCTAACCATTGTTGGTGTCTCCTGCTGGCTTCTTTAGCCCAAATTTTTGGGCGCTTCCCTAAGCATTCTAAAATGGCGTCTACTCCCACAACAGTTCCTTTGGCCAAACGGCCAAGAAGAGCCATTGGCAATTCTTGGTCATTTTCTGACAAGATGTAGCCCTTATCTGTTGTTGCAATCCCTAACTCTTCATCTAGTGGCTGAATTAGGTTTTGAGTAAGAAGGTTCTTTACTAAACTCGAGCTTACCTGATCTACTTTGGCGGAGGGTAAAACAGAGTCTACCATTATCGGAATAGTATGTTCTAATTCGTCCTTTTTTAGGTTCCATCCCTTTTTGGTGACTTTAATATCTGGGTTATGAACTAGGTCAACATTGAGAATACCAGCTTTTATGAGCGCAATTAGTTGTTGGATGCTCTCCACAGGAGGCCCAAATGAGTAGCGCTTGGTAGATTCATCTAAGGCTACAATCTCTTTTGCTACATTGTTAGAGCAAACGTTATAAGAAAGCTCTTCATAAATGGACGGCTGGCAATGCCGCCAAACCTGACCAATACAGTAATCCAAGCTTATGGCTCTTTTGCCAACTGCCATTCCTACATATGCCTGCAAAGTTTCGAGTACCGACAGGTCTTTGGGCAACATGGTTGGGTGTTCATAGCTCTGGTCTTTTAACCATTCTATGACGGCCTGTTCAACCTTAGCCTTTTCTGATATTTGATAATTATAGGGGGCTGGCAAGCGCTCAAATATTTCTGCTGCCATTGGGGCAAAAGCCTTCAATATGAAACTGGTATCGCTGGCTTCTCGCTGAGTCTTTCTATCTCCTATTGCACCTTCAAAATGGCTCATCTGCTGTTCAGATGGCTGAAACCATTTATCTACAGCGGCATTTAAAGGCTTCGGTACAGGAGGGAGCCCATCGGGCGAGTAAGGAAAGAGTAAGTTTTTTAACGAGTAGTTGGTGCTATAAGAGCATAATTGAGTTTCTGGATGCTCTATGTTGAAGGCTCCAAACTTATTGGCAACGGCTCTAATTAAGTCTATAGCTGCTAATCCAAAACCACGGATAGCTATTTTGGTATTGGGAGATAGAAGCTCATGTTCAAGGATGTTGCTCAAGGGGTATGGCGACCTGAATAGTTCAATATTCTTATTCTGGTCAGTCTTTTGCTCCCAATCGACAATCTCTTCTGATGGTTCTGCAGGTTGATGACCTATGGTTAAAAGAACTTCGTTGAGTTGGTCGTAATGCTCTATGGAAGAGCTGAGTGTAATGTATTGGTCGTCATTCAGTCTTAAGTTTTCAATTCGTTCGGTACGAAGTGATACAATATTGGCCTCACGTAATGCGCTGACCAACGATTCAAATCGTTCTTTGAGGTATTTGCCAATTTTAGCACGTGGTGGATAGCTGTCTGCGAGTGTTACAGAAGCCTCTTCCCAGTTCACGCTTATCCATTCATGGTACGAAGGAAAAGGAGGGATGGCTATGTCTCCGAAATTGACGGCTTCTCTCCCTTCAATTTCTAATATTCGCTCATGAATGTTTATCCAGTTAGCCTCAGACTGATCAAGACTATAGACTTGTCCATTTCCAAAATTACCAGTGCTTTCAAAAAGAATAAAGCGTATTCCGCTAAGTGCATTCTTTTTGGCTAACTCTACAACTAGGGATTCAAATGCATGTCCGCCTCTGGGGCCAATGCCAACAATACCAATGGTTCTTTCTTTGAGCATAATCTAGTGGGTGTGCTACACCGTTACTGTTGAGGTTTTTTGAAAAATAGTGTATTGAAATGCTTAATCTAAAATAGATACTATTCTAAAGTAAAATGTGTTTTGGAAAAATTAGAAAGGGATAGAAAAACAAAAGGAAGCTACTCCGAGAGTTCGGTGCGCTTCCTTTCTGTTGTTTGAGGTTTGAGTTTAATCTTTTGTTTTAAGCAAGACTATGCCCAGCCAAGCGAACCATACAATTTGGAGAAGTCCGAAAACGACTCCTAAATCTCCGAGCCCTGGAATTACAGTTAGAATACCAGCCAAACCCACCAAAAGCCCAAGCCAATGCATGACCTTTGGCAATTGATGGGCCTTTAGGCCAGCAAGGGTAACAAGCAATACCCAAATTCCCCCAACTACTTCAACTCCACCACCTAATCCATTTTGAAGGGTTTCAATGGTAAGCCAAAGCTGACTTGCTTGTTGAATATTTTTGGGCTGCTGGGCTAAGGCGGCTTCTAAACCTATGTTCGTGATCATACCGCTGGCAATGACGAGTACTGACCAGATGTACCCAAATATGACAGCTATGCCTGAAAGAATAGGTTTCTTGGCTTTTAGGATGCCATTTAGAGCGAAGCTTAAAAAAACCAATACCACACCGAAGAGCACATAGATTACGAAAATCCATAACTGATAAAGGGCTTGGTTACTACTCAAAAAAGCTAGTCTTTCATTTATGCTGAGGGAGCTTGCTTCAGGGTTGAGTGAGCCAATGAGTAAGATAAAGCCAAATATGTAGATAGTCGCTTGGGTTAGCGCAGCGCTTCCACCAATCTTGTAAAGTGTTTTCATTTTAAGCGCTTTTAAGTTGTTGGTGTACTTGCATCAGGGCTTTAATATCTTTCGATGTCAACAGCTGAATATTTTGGGTAATGACATCAACGGGCCAATTCCACCACTCAATTTTTAAGAGCGTTTCAATTTCTTCTTCATTGAATCGTTTTTTGATTGGTTTTGCTGGGTTTCCACCCACTATGGTGTAAGGCTCTACACTTTTGGTAACTACAGATTGGGCGCCAATAATACAGCCATCTCCTATGGTTACTCCAGGAAGAATTACGGCCTCATGGCCAATCCAAACATCGCTTCCTACTGTAATGCTGCCCCTTACTGGGTAGGCTTTGTCTTGCATGGCGTTCTCCCACCCATGACCAAAGATGGCAAAGGGAAAAGATGAGATGGCTTGGATTAAATGGTTGCCTCCATTGAGTAAAAACTGAACACCAGAAGCAATGCTACAGAACTTACCGATAATCAGTTTGTCGTCAATAAAGTCGAAGTTGTAGCGAACATTCTTTTCGAAATTTGCTACATCATCATGGTCATCGTAATAGGTGAAATCACCGATTTCTATCTTCGGATTCTTGACCACGTTTTTCAAGAAACAAAGCTTGTTATAGCCTTGCAGTGGGAATGGTTCGTTACAGTTCGGTGCTTGTTTCATACTTGTTTGATTTGCTGGCGAATTGGATACAAAAGATAGCTGAAATTGCGGTAATGGGCGTGAAGGCTACTTTTTCAAAAAGCGTTACCGCCAAAAGGTTGCCCACTGTGTTTAGAATAAAGTAAATGCCAATGACCAAAATGACTCCACGTAACCACTTTTTAGACCAGTCTTTTTCTACTATACTTCTATAGAATTTTTCAAGTAGTAGTGTGAAGCCAATTAAGACCGAAATGGCCATAACCAAATGCTCTTGCGCTTGCTCCCAACTTGTGAGTCTTCCACCAGCTATGTATTTGTAGTCTATTAAGCCAGCCAAAATTAAAGCCTGAAAAACGGCAAGAAGTAACCAAAGCGCCTGCAAGAGACGCACTTTGGTTACAATGAATTTTGCTTGGATAGGCATGCTAGGTGATTTAGAATTGGTGCGCTAATAGCGTCTCTATGATTTCGAAACGCTGATCGCCCTTGTCCCCCTGATTGCTCAGTGCGATCACAATTCCACCAGTTGTTGGTTCAAAGCCCATGAGTGCTGTAAAGCCCGAGATGTCGCCACCATGCCAATAGAAATCTTTATTGGCTAAGTTGCTTTTGAACCATCCTAAACCGAACATAGTGTAACCTGCTGGCACATCGCCAGGAAATACGTCATTACGCTCTTCTGCCGTGAACCAGTCACCCATTACAGCTTCTGCCCAACGGGCTAGGTCTGCTGTTGTGCTCGTCCAGTCGCCAGCTCCGTAGGCCACAGGCATTGGGTAAGAAGATACATCTTCTGAACCTTCATAGCCATGAGCGTAGCCAGACTCTGTAATTTCATTTTCGCCCAGCTCTGTATCGTTCATATTGAGTGGCTCGAGAACGTTCAGCCTGATGTATTCTTCATAGCCTTCATCTGTTAGCTCGTCAATCAATAAAGCGGCAATTAGAAAGTTAGAGTTGCTATAACTCACTGCACTGCCTGGTTCAAAGAGCAGTCCATCTTCTTCTACAGTTTCCATTATGGCGTCCAGAATATCTTCTGGAGATACGTAGGTGCCACTTTTTGCAATAGGCTCAATGGCGTCTACATAATCTGGCAGGCCAGAACCGTGGCTAAGCAGATGACGAATGCTAATTTTATCTCCTTCGGGAAATTCATCATCAAATTCGCTTAGTTTCTGGTCAAAGCTTTCAATAAGTCCATCGCGTTTAAGCTGAACCATAGCCATGGCAGTAAAGGTTTTGGTTACAGAGCCAATTCGGAACTTTGTTTCTGGTGTATTGCTCTCGTTCTGACCTAGGTTTGCTTCACCATAAGACCTGTTTAGAATGGTATTTCCATTCTTCTTAATCAATACCGAGCCTTGAAAGTTGATATCGGAAAAATAGCTTTCCGCATCGGTAAACTGTTCAGTGGGTGCTAGTGCATCGTCATTGCTACAGCCTAATAAAAAGACCACTAGTATAAGGCTGAAGGTGTAAATTGAGTTTTTCATAATGTTGTTGTTTGAGTTTTTGTTTTGGGCTTCAGTTATTTTTTAGCGAATGGGTTGGTTTTCCATGGTTTCGAAATCATGACGTTGAAGAGCAGCGATCTGTTATAGACTTCAGAAACATTAGAGATATTTACTAGGCCAACGTGGTAGCGAACATCAAAAGTTACTCGCATGGTTTTCTTGAATGGAAGTTCATAACCACCACCAAACTCTACCCCAGCATCCCATCGTTTATATTCATCATCTCCATTTCCAAACTGAATCTTAGTCTTAGTTTCTGGAGACGTCTCTGTGGGGGAAAGTGTTACTTTTCCGCCTGTTTGGTAGGCGATAGACGGCCCTGCATTTAAATAGAATTTGCCTAAATATAGCCTAGCAAGTACAGGCATTTCTATCAGGTGAAGTCGGGTTTTAGTTTTAACTCCATTTACAGGATTGTCAGCCTTGAGCTTACTACCTTTTTGCATGTAGTAAAGCTCAGATACTAGGGTGAAGTTCTCGGTAATACCGGCCTGAAAGGAAAGCCCTGCTTGAATACCCTTTAAATTTTCACGGTAATCCTTTAGTTCGCTATTTGAATTCCCATAATAGAAAGTAGAAGGGGAGTAGTTGGCGAGAATGTCTAAATAGGTTTTTTGGGCAAAGGCCGTACTGGCCAGTAAAAAGAGTGCAATTGTAAAAAGTTGTTTTTTCATGATAATTGAGTTTTGCTTGTTGTTTTGCTTCGTGATGATACAAATGTGGGGAGTAGCAAAAACTCAAATGTCCGAGTTAACAGATCAGGACTTGTAAAGTGAGAATCCGGACTTTTTCGAAAAGTGATTTGCCCGTATGGGTAAATTTAAAGTGATTTTCTAATTGTATAAAAAAAAAGAAACCCACCCTTTGGTCTGGAGTGAGTTTCTCGTTTAGTGCTTTTTAGGCCTGAATTGCCTTCAATAGATAGTCTATTGTTTGCCTTTAAAGTCTGGTAAATTGAAAGCATCTAGTGGGCTAGGTTGCTTCATCATGGCTTCAATAGCTTCAGTTGTTCTTGGGGCAAAACAGAGAGTAGTTGGAGGCCTTAAGTATTTATGGAGTTCTGTCATTTTGCAAGCACCATTAGTGAGAAACCTCCAATAGTTTTAGCAGCAAAGTCTTCACTCATAAGAGATAAAAGTCTTCTTGGCATGTAGCCCATTTTTGATTTAATCGATTTTCTTGGGATATCTAAAATGATTGAAGTGTAAAAGTGGTCTACAATTTCGTAGCCTGTGTCTGAGAGTGTCGCAAGAGCAGTATCCTTCATAAAATAATGTAGGTGGCCAACAGATTTTCTCATGGTTAAGAGTTTATTCCTAAAGATCATAAACATTGAGGCGTCAAGAGGGATGTGGAATAATTTATATTCCGACTTATCTTTGCATGCTCTTAGGAACCCCATATAGTCCTCCACGTGTTCAAACACATCAATCATAAGTAGAAGGTCAAAGAACTCTCTAGATTTTATCATATCCTCCTGTCTAAAAGATACCCTTTGGCTTTTTCTTTTTTGAGCCATTTTGATAGCGTCCGGAGAAATATCAAAGCCAGTGAATAGTACATTTTTAGGTAAAGAGGTCTGTAGCTGGTTCAGAATCTCACCAGCTCCGCAGCCGATTTCGGCAATTGAGTTAATTTGAAGCGAGTTTTTCTTAATCATTTTAAGAATCTGCTTTGCCTTCCATGGTGAGTCTTCGATATGCCATGATGGATTGCTTTCTAGATATGCGCTATTTTCTTGGTAGTAGTTATTGATGGCCATATTCGAAAATGTCCCCTGTCGGTTTAGATTATAGGTGATGTTTTTGAAAAATTACTTTTTGCCTTTAAAGTCTGGTAAATTGAAAGCATCTAGTGGGCTAGGTTGCTTCATCATGGTTTCAATAGCTTCAGTTGTTCTTGGGGCAAAATCGGACAGCAGTTCGTAGCCGTCTTTGGTGATTAGGATATCGTCTTCAATTCTAACGGCAATGCCCCACCATTTAGGGTCACAATCTGAGCCCTCAGGAATATAAATACCAGGCTCTATGGTAATGGCCATATACTCCTGCATTTCTCCATAAGTGCCTAAGTCGTGCACATCTAAACCAATATGATGCGACAGTCCATGTGGGAAATAAAGATGGCGGGCTTTAGGGCTAGAAATAATGCCTAATTCGGCTAGGCCTTCGTTAATAATTTCCCTTGCTTTGGCGGTAACCTCGCTAAATGTTGTTCCTGGTTTGCTCATTTTGATGGTTACGTCTTGAGCTTTTAATACGAGGTCGTAAATAGCCTTTTCTTCTGGAGAGAACTTTCCATCAATTGGAATGGTGCGCGTAACATCAGCTGTGTAGCCATGGTACTCTGCACCAAGATCCATCAGAATCATTTCTTTGCTTTCAATATGTGGTTTTTCATTTTCAATATAGTGTAGAATGCAACCATTATTGCCAGCACCTACAATTGAAGGGTAGCCTTCATATTCAGATCCGTATTTCTTAAACACATATTCATGAATGCCTTGAATTTCGGTTTCTGACATACCTGGCTTCATGGCTTTCATTACTTCTACCTGACCAACAGTAGAGATAAATACTGCTTTGCGAAGCAATTCAATTTCTTCTGGAGTTTTTATGCCTCGGAGTGCCGACATAATGTTGTTTAGCTCCTTTACGTCTAAGTTTTTAGAAGGAAGTTCTTTGCCTAGCGTATTGTTGTCTGAGATGTAGCCAGCCTTCTGCTTAAACTGATTGATTAAGCTGTATAGATCGGCTTGGTCATTAGGGTTTTCTCTTACATCGTTCTTAAAGTCGTAGAAAAGCACTTTATCGAACTTGCTGAAATCTATATTATAATCTTTGAAAGTAGAGCCATTGTAAGCTTGCTCAATTTTCAACTGTTCTTTAACCCCTTCAATTCCCATTCTTCGGCCCGTCCACATTTCGGCCATGGGGTTTTTCTCCTGAACAAAGAAAATCTCGTTATAGCTTTCGCCATCTGCATCAGTTTGTTGCTCTTTGAAAACAAGTAAAACTGCATGTGGCTCTCGGTAGCCTGTAAGGTAATAGAGGTTCGGGTCTTGATGGTAGACGTAGTCTACATCATTGGCTCTGTTGCGAACTGGATTAGCGAAAAATACGGCAACAGAGTTTTGAGGCATGCGCTTTCTGAGCTGCTCTCGCCTGTCTTTATGAAATTCGGCAGAAAGATAGTCTCCTCTTCGCTCTTGTGCATGGCAAACAAAAAATCCTGACAGCAACGCTATCAGGATTGAATATATTCTTATGGTTTTAATCATAGCATAATAACGTTCTGTGACGCTATTATACTAAAATGTTACCGTTTTGTCTTGCTTTTTTTAGTACTGCAGAGATACCATTTTTGTTAATGGTTCTGATTGCTGAAGTAGATACTTTTAAAGTGATCCACTTGTCTTCTTCAGGGATATAGAATCTCTTTTTCTGCAGGTTAGGGTAGAATTTTCTCTTTACTTTATTGTTAGCGTGAGAAACATTGTTTCCTACCTGTACTTTCTTTCCTGTGATATCACAAACTCTTGCCATAACTATCTGAATTATCCGCTTTTCTCAAACGGACTGCAAATATCTGAATAAAAATTTAACCTGCCAACATTCTTTAAAAAATATAAGCCAAGAAATATGGTTTTTTCAAAAGGTGCAAATTCCGCTTTACATCCACTTTCTTCTGTCCGTTTCAACTTTATAGAGCACAAAGTTCTCTAACTCTTCTGCCTGCTGTAAAGGAATAAAGGGTATTCGGAGAGAGCCTGCGGCAGTATGAAACACTACAGACGCTAAATTCTTTCTTCTCTGATACCAACTTTGTTTGATGCTAACTGCTTGCACTTTATAGAGCTGAAATATCTCGTGGTAGTTACCGAAAGTGCCTCTGTTGTTAGTCAGCATTTCGTCATTCAACTCGAATGACCTTTTCTTATAGTAAAGAGAAGTAGTAAGCCAGATGATGGGAATCCAGACTAAGAACCATAAACCATTATTTCTTAAATGATAAAAGGCCACCGAAGTAGCTACTAATGCAGGTAGCACGCCCGAAAACACAAATATTCGGTACTTAAGCAAAATACTGACCTTGTGCTTTTCTCCCTCAGCAATGAATTCTTTAGGGAAAACAATCTCGAGTATCTGCTTAACCTGCTGCATATAGCTGCCAGGAATTTTAATCTTAGACTTTAACTGATCGGCCTGAGCACTACTAGCCTGTTCAATTTGAATGGTGTACATTTTAAAGGCTCTCCTCAAAGGATTATCTGACCAAGAGATATTCTGAACCTTAGACTTGTTGATGGAGATTTCCTCTTTGTTTAGTAAGCCTCTAATAACTCTGAGCCCACCTTTTCTGGTAGTTAGTTTTAGGTCGTAGTTTTTGAGAACTGTATTTACTAATGAGTATATAAATGAGATAATGCCGACTATAACTACTGAACCAGCAAATACCACCCATCCGTTTGAGAGTATGGCTTCTTGATATCCCGATAGCTGTTCCTCTACCATGTCCGACACACTATCTGTTACCTCGTTCAGCGTGGAAAACACAAAGGCGAAGAGGATAGCCATAGATCGCAGATGGTTTTGGCTGACTCCAATTTTGATTAGGTCGCCTATGTCTAGCTTAAGAATTACATCTTCTTCAAAAGACTCTTGAACAGCCTGTTCTGTAGAGTCGGGTGTTACCGCCACTTCAGAAAGCTGATCTTTTTCTTCGAGTATATATTGGCGCAGTGCTTCCGCATCTTCTTTCTTAAGTGCATCTATTGTCATTTCGGACTTTTTGGCTCCCGCAGTGTCAATCTCAAGACTCACTACGCCAAAAATCTGATGAACAATGTTCTGTTGTAAATTGATGGTCTGAATGCGTTCGAAAGGAATGTTGGTTTTAGACCTTTTCAATACGCCTTTGTCTATCACAAAAGCTCCGTCTTCAATATGGAAATAGAAACGAAAATAGGTGAGAACTGATCCTATGAGGTTAAAAGCTGCTAGTCCGAGCGCTACATAACCTATAATGTCTTGAAACGAACTGCCAGACTTTCTGCCAATGAAAATACTAAGGGCAATAGGCCAGAAGGTTCGAATGGTAAACCGGATAAACTTGATTAGAATAATGGCAATGGCTACTCTAGATTGCCTAGATGGTTGGGAGAACTTACTGCTGATCTGTTCCATCTAATGCAGTTTTTCCCATAATATATTCTTTAATGCGGCTGGCATTTTCTTCTTCCAAACCAGGAATAACCAAATCGCTGCTATCTCCTCCAGCGGTAAATACCTTAAGGCTGTGTAGTGAGAACATTCTTTCGATAGGCCCTTGCTTCACTTCAGCATGTTGAATTCTGTTGAAAGGAATGGAAGTTCTGGTTTGCCATAGTAAGCCTTTGGTGTAAATAATGTCTTTTTCCCGCAAGCTATAACGCTTTCTAGGGAATGCTTTTATCGCGTAGCCCAGACTAAAGACCCAAAAAAGTAAGATAGGACCAATAGAAACGCCAAACTCAAAAACACCCTTATCTATATCATCATTGAAGAGTATAATACAGGCCGCGCTAACAATAAGGGCCAGAAACCACAGGCTTCTACTAATTAGAGAAACCTTGAGGTACTTTTTCTCAATACCATGAAACTCCGATTGTTTTACTTCTGGTAGCTCGGCTAGGTTTACCGACAAATTCTGAAAAGTGTTTGTCATTTTTTAAATCCGTAAGGGCAATGTCTACAACCATTTTGGCAGCAATATCCTCTCTTTTTATGGTAGTGTGCGGTGAATACTAGCAAGCCATTATCGTCAATGTAGTAATCTTCGGTTTTACTTTCAAAGTTCGTTTGCTTCTTTGAACGTTTGCTCATGTTTTCAGGCTGAAATGATTTTGATACCTTTGAATGATTCGTATTGTTTGGAGGAACAAATTTAAAGTAAACTATCATGGAATTAGTACAATCGAGTAAAGAAGCCATAGCATTAGAAAATAAACACGGAGCTCATAACTATCATCCACTACCAGTGGTACTTTCTAAAGGAGAAGGTGTTTACATGTGGGATGTTGAAGGTAAAAAATACTACGATTTCCTTTCGGCCTATAGTGCTGTAAACCAAGGGCATTGCCACCCAAGAATTGTTGGGGCTATGACAGAACAAGCACAAACGTTAACGCTAACATCTAGAGCATTCTACAATGATGTACTTGGTCCGTATGAAAAATATGTAACAGAATACTTTGGCTTCGATAAGGTGTTGCCAATGAATACTGGAGCCGAGGCTGTAGAAACCGCTATAAAAATTGCTAGAAAGTGGGGTTATGAAAAAAAGGGAGTAGATGAAAACGAAGGGAAAATCATTGTCTTCGATCAAAACTTTCACGGAAGAACAACTACCATTATTTCATTTTCTAGCGACCAAGACGCAAGAAGGAATTTTGGTCCATACACCCATGGTTTTATAAAAATTCAGTACAACGATAAAGAGGCTTTAGAAGAAGCTCTACAGCTTAATAATATTGTAGGGGTATTGATTGAGCCTATTCAAGGAGAAGCCGGAGTTAATGTTCCGAACGAAAAGTTTATGCAAAATGTGGCTAAGCTTTGTAAGGAATACAATGTGCTTTTTATGGCCGATGAAATTCAAACTGGTATTGGTAGAACTGGTGGCCTTTTAGCTGTTTGTGGAAACTGTTCTTGCCAAAGTCATTGCGAAAAGCAATCTACTTATGCACAGCCAGACATTTTAATTCTTGGTAAAGCTATTTCTGGTGGTGTATACCCTGTATCTGCTGTTTTGGCGAATGATGAAGTAATGGACGTAATTACTCCGGGTACACACGGTTCTACTTTTGGAGGTAACCCTGTAGCTGGTGCAGTAGCAGTGGCAGCTCTTGAAGTAATTAGAGATGAGAAGCTCACTCAAAATGCCAGAAGGTTAGGAGAGATTTTCCGTGAGCGAATGAACAAGTTCATTGCTACTACAGACTTGGTTACTTTGGTAAGAGGTAAAGGCTTGCTCAATGCAATTGTTATTAATGATGAACCAACCAGTTCAACAGCATGGAATATTTGTGTTAAGCTGAAAGAGAATGGGTTACTCGCTAAGCCAACTCACGGAAACATTATTCGTTTTGCACCTCCGTTGGTAATGACAGAAGAACAGCTTCACGAATGTTGCGATATAATTGAAAATACAATTCGTGACTTCGAGAGTTCAGAGAGTTAAGTTAAACTTATTGAAGTAAGTGTGGCATTTATGTAATAAAATGACTGTTTTCGACAAAAAAGTAGTGTTCAGACTTAGGGTTTTGCACGAGTAGTACGTTCTTAGTGTAGAATTAAACACTCATGCTGTCTTCAACCAAAAGTCGTAGAATTTTACATTTCATCAGCGTTTCGCTGGCCATACTGGTATTTGGCTATGGATTGTTCCTAAAACTCACTAAAGAAGAAGTTGCTACGCCTAAAGAAGAGGTTGCAAAAGAGTTAGTGAAGAATGACCATAGACCTATTGTAGAAGAAAGAGAAACAGTAGAAGTTTCAGTGCCTAATTAGGTAGCTTCTCAAAAATATTTGAAAGCCTCAGTTTTGAGGCTTTTTTTGTGCGCTCATTTCTTATTTTTACCCTTCTATTATGTGGCTTTGAATTGAAAATATTGTTTTACAGTTGGCTCTTTGCTTTTGTTGGTTTGTTAGATGTGAGGGTGCTAGGCTTAGAGATTGGTAAAGTATTTTCCATACCAAATCAGTTGTTGTTTCTGAGCAGCACAGAGAATCCAAAGGGCCTGATTTACTTAGCTTTATTAGTGTCTCTGCTGGCATCTCTAGCACTCGTTTATTTGCTATGGAAAGAAAAGTTAAAACGGAATGACTTTCGAAAAAAACACGAGGAGAGTCTGAAACAAAAGGGGGTTGAGCTCAATGAGGTTATAGCTTCCTATGAAAAAGATAGAGCTCACATAGCTGAAGATTTGCGCGATCGCTTTGGTAGGTTAATTTCCGTTTTAGAAATTAACCTTTCTCAACTAAAGGAGACTTCATCTACAGATCGTGAAAAACCTCTAGAAGTACATAAAAATGCGGGGTCAGTGCTTCATGAAATGAATGCAGAACTAGATCGAATGAGCTTCGATTTGTTGCCGCAATCTTTGATTAAGAGAGGGCTGGTTTCTGCATTAAGAGAGTTGGCAAGTAGGTTAACTACTGAAGAAAAGGTGAATTGTGAGGTGCAGGTTTGTGGAAACAATGTTAGGCTATCTGCACTCGTTGAGCTTTCATTATTTCGGATAACCCAAGAGTGGATAAAGGACATACTTCAGAATTCAGCAGCTAAGCAAATTGTTATTCAATTGAACCATGAAGATGATGGTGTTTTTGAATTGCAAATAGAGGATGATGGGGACCAATTTGACCCCAATGAAGGTAAAAGCACCCGGTGGGCAAACATTTTGGTGAGATTAAATCAGATTCACGGATCATTAGGTATAAGCCTAGGAAAAGATAATAAAGGAAACTTACTCAAGGTTACGCTCGAAGCGTCACCTCTTAAAAGGTCTAATTCTGAGCATAAAGATTAGGGTGCTGAAGTCGAAGACTCTAGTAATTCATTTACCCAAACTTGTTGAATTTATAGGTAATGCTGAACCTCAAGATTTGCCTTAGAAGTATAGTAGAAGAGTTCTGAATATATTCTGAATTGATGGATCTGTTCTGATCAGATAATTGCTTCAGAATATCATTTGCCTGAATGTTAAGATCTAGTTTTTTCTTCAGTATCTTTTTTCCTAAAGAGGCACTCCAAATAAGCTGATCGAAGCTGCCCAGATTGTTGACTCCGCCATTATAAGAGTAATTGATGTTACTCGTGAGGTAGAAGTCGGCTGCAATTGTCCACTTTGTTCTGAGCATAGCGTTCCAAGCAAAGTATCTGCTGCTTGGGTCTTCCAGACTCGAGTTGTTTATGATTGAATACCTTGGTAAAACACTTAAGCCAAGGTCTAACTTTTCGGAAAACTTACTTTCTAAGCCAAAACCTAAGGAGTATGCAAAAGACTCTGAAGACTGTCTCACTTCATTCAGAAACTGTGGATTGAATGCATAGTCGCCTCCGATTCTAAGTGCTAAGGATAGTTTTTTCTTCAATAAAGGTATAGATGTTGAGCCACTAAAGTTAATATTCTTAGCCCCTGAGATATTTACAGGTCTGGAGTACCTGGCGCCTATGGGTAGGTCTATTCCATTAGGGCTGTTAGTGCCATCGCCAACAATGGTGAAATTTGTCGTTTGATTTTCGCTGGATGTCGCGTAAAGACTCAAAGAGCTATATATACCGCTCTCTTCTTCAAACTTATAATAGCTAATGTTTATACTGTTTGTAAAGCCTTGCTTCAAATCTGGGTTACCTTGGCGAAGAAATAGTGGGTTGCTGTTGTCTAAAACGTTCTGGAGCTGTTCTGCTCTCGGAACTCGCATAGATCGGGATATTGTAGCTCTTAACTGAGCCGACTTTTCTGCTCTCACATCAATTGAAATACTTGGTGTAAAGCCATTGAATTGATTCTTAGTGTCTACATCGTTAGGGTAAACCTGATCGTTTAGTATTGTGGTAGTTCTATAGGCTAACCTTGGTCCTATATATATTTTCTCACTAATTGGTAGGTTAAAGGTGAAATTGAATTTGTGATCTTTGTTGTTTAACTCAAACTGACTAGAGCGAAGCGGGTCTAGCTCGGAATAAGTCTGAGTATTTTCATTGAAGTCTAGCAATAGCTGCTCTGTTTTGTCTTGCTCATGAGAGAAGTTGTAACGAAAGCTGAGGTTGCTTTTCTCACCGATTTTCTCTGTAAAAGTAACTGATGCCGTTCTGGAGAATGCATTATCTTCAGGGTTAGAGACCTGGTTGAAGTCTTGTTCTTGAATGTTGCCATCCGCAAATCTATTTTGTGATTTCACGGAGTCTGTGCCCTCAGCCTTGTTGTAAGAATTACCGAAGGTGAAAGAGAATGTTCTGCCTTCTTTTTTAAACCTGTGCCTCCAAGAAAGTTTGGTGTCCAGTCCAATTCTTTCGTTTTCCATATAGCTCCTGTTAAGCGTTGAGTTAAGAAAGTCTCCATTCAAAATGGTTTCTCCTGTTTTCCAATTGGAGTTTAGTGAGTTTGCCGAAGTAAATGTCTGACGGATGGAAAATTGATCTTTTTTGCTGGGTTTATAGTTGAGGGAAACCGAGGTAGAAATGTTTGTGCTTTCTCTATTTCTTTCAGACTGTTCAGTATACACCCTGCCTTGGTCAGAACTTTGAATGTATTGGCGAGTAATGTCTGTTTCGCTGAACGAATCGCTATTGCTCCATCTTAATGAAGCGTTTATTTCTAGTTTTTCAGAAAACTCCCTGTAGTAAGACCCTGCTAGTGACCTGCTGCCGCCAATACCTCCAGAGCCACCCTGCATGGCCATTATTCTAGACATATCTGCCGAGCTCATGCCTGAAGGAATTGATATACTTGACTCTGAGCCTAAGTTGCTCATGCTTCCACTCAAATTATATCGATTATCACCTTTTAGCGCTCCTAGGCTCCCGTTTAGGTTATATCTGTCTGGTGGGCTGAGTGTTCCGCCTATTCTACCAAAGTATCCTTTGCGCTTTTCGGGTTTACTCACCACATTCATGGTTTGAGTTCTTTCCCCATCGTCTGTACCACTGAATTGTGCCTGTTCAGACTTTTCTTCTATAAACTGTATCTTCTTTGCAAAATCGGCAGGCAGATTCTTGAGCGCAGATTGAATCTGGCCATCGAAAAAAGGTTTGCCGTCAACCAACAGCTTTTCTATCCGCTTTCCATTCACTGTAATGGCTCCATCTTTAACCTCAACCCCAGGCATTTTATTGAGAAGGTCTTCTAGCTCAGAACCTTCTGGCACAGTAAAAGCAGCGGCATTGTATTCTAGCGTGTCTTTTTTTACTACCACAGGAATGGCCTCTCCCTCAATGGTGAGTTCATCTAATTCGGTACTGCTTTCTGATAAGATGATATCTCCTAATTGAAGGTTAGCATCTAAATCAATACTATCAATATGGGGAGTGAAGCCAACAAATGAGATGTGCAAGGTGTATTGGCCTTTTTCTACTTTTTCTAAAGTGAACTGGCCCTCGCTATTGGTGATGTCTGTTCGAAGAATAGAGTCACTAGGGTTTTTAAGGATTACATTGGCATAAGGCAGTACTTCTTGGGTGGTACTGTCTTTAACTGTTCCCTTAATTTGAAAATCTTGGGCGTTTAAAAGTTGAAAAAAGAGGAGAAGTGTGAGTGTGTATAAATATTTCATGAGTGTTTTCGACACTATTAACTTAGGAATTCTTTTTAAATACCTAAGTTAATAGTTGTGAAATGTGAGTTTTAAGTGACCAATGGGTTCACCTTACTCATTATTAGTGCCGAATCAACCTCCTCTACCAAACCTCTGCCTCATTTGCTGGAATCTTTCCATTCTGTCTGACGGAATGTCTTGGCCTTGACCAAAACTTCTGATGTTATAGATGAATGATACCATGAAGTATTGAGTGAGAATTTGGGTTTGATTATCTTCTATATAAGAACCCGTTACATTTCTGGTAATGCTTTGGTTTTGTTTTAGCAGGTCGAAAACTGAAAGCTTTAGTTCAGCTTTTTGCTTCAACATCTTTTTACCTAGCTCCATGTTCCATAACACAAAATTCTGGTTGAAGCCTTCTGAAAGACCGGAGTTAGCGGTATGGTTAACTGTATTTCTGAATACAAAACCGTCACCAAAAATCCAGTTCAGTCTTAGCCTTGTGCTTTGGTTAAAGTAATTGGTCTCTGTTTGGCTTTCCAGCGTATTGCTTACTGAGTTGAAGTTCGAATTGCTTGAAATTGTAAAGTCTACATTTTCACTAATGTTGCTGCTTAATACTACGCCAAGCCCCATGGTTGGAGTTTTTGCATAGTTTACTTCTCCGTTTATCATTTCAGGAGATTGGGTGTAAGCTAATGAACCAGTAAGGTTGAGGTTAGACTTAATAGCTCCAATTGGCATTCCGTAAGAAATGAAGCTTCTCAAGTTCCAATAGCCATCTAAGTTTACTGGTTTTGAGTATCTGGCTCCTGGTTGAAGATCAATTCCATCTACAGTCATTCCCGTGTTTCCTGCTAAATATGAACTTGTGCCAATTCTATTGTCTGAATAGCTTCCGCTCAATAAAGTAAAGAACACATGGTTAGTTTCCCTATTAACCTTGTTGTAGCGAATGGTTGCAGAGTGCTGATAAGCCTGATCTAATTGAGGATTACCAGCCGATATATTTAATGGATCGGTATTGTTAACCACGTTCTGAAGCTGACTTACACTTGGAGCATCAGTACTTGCGCGGTAATTAAAGTTAATGCTACTACCTCCCTCCATTCTGTATCTATAAACCACAGATGGGATAAAGTTGCCGAAGGTTCTATCTACGTTATCCTCAAAAGGGAAGGTCTGATCATTATCGAGTATTGCCCACTGATAGCCAGCTCGTAAGGTTAGGGTGCCCTTTTCACCTCTAAGGTTGTAGCCGAGTGAGGTATTGTGGGTCAAGTAGTCATTTTCGAATGTATTACTGAGAAGTGAGTTTAAATCTGTATAGTCGTTGGCTCCTTCGTTGAAATCGAAACTCTCTCTTCTGGAGTCGTTGTATTGGTAACCATAGTTATAGCTAGCCATCAATTGGCTTCTATCGGTCAATGGTTCGGTATAAGTAGCGTTAGTAGATAGACTGAAGCCTTTTACTTCTTGATCGCCAAACTGATTGAGCTCTACGTTTTGAGCATTTCCGCTGTAGAAGATATTCTCAGAAAGCAGGTAGCTATCGCCAGAGTTTTCGTTCAGGCCTGTGTTTAAATTGATGGAGAAAGTTCTTCCTCTTTTCTCAAAGGCGTGTCTATAAAGCAAGTTATTGCTGAAGCTAAAAGCTTGTAGATAAGAAGTGTTTTGGGTGTATGAAGTGTTCAGTAGATTTCCATCGAGCATAGTTGCTCCATCTACTATTCCTGAACCAGAGTTGTCTTGAAAAGTAAACCTTGGCCGCATAATAATAGAGTTTTTATCGTCAATGGTGTACTCTAATTCTCCACTAAACCTGTGGTTGATGTTTCTACTAGGAGAGAAGCTCTGTTCTTCATAAGTCTGGCCTTCATTCCTTTCCAATGTGTACTCTCTGAAAACTGATTCATCGGAATTATTGTCTGACTGATTAAAAAAGTAACTTCCACTAAACTTTAATGGGCCGTTGTCTTGATATGAATAGTTGATGCCAAGAGATTTGGTTTCAGAAATACCTCCTTGTTGTCCCACTAGAAAGTTTGAGGCATTGCCTCCATTAGCAAAACCACCACTGGCTCCACCAAATCCACCACCAGCGGCTCCTCCGCCTCGGCCGCCAGCACCACCTCTTGCCGCACCTCTTCTTCCACCTCCCGAAGCAATTCCTAACAAGTCACTGGTTGAGAAGTTTTGGATATTTATGTTGTTCATTTGACCAAGAATAGTGGTTCTCGATTTCTCTCTGAACAGGTTGATGCTTCCGCCTAAATTATAGGTTTCGTCTGTTCCACCGCCAGCATATACATTGCCAAACTCACCGTTGCGCATGCTAGCTCTTGTTATTATGTTCATTGTTTTGCTAGTCTCGCCATCCATAAAGCCAGTAAACTGAGCTTGGTCACTAGCCTGATCGTATATTTGAATACGCTCAATAATTTCTGCAGGCAGGTTTTTTAATGCCGCATTTGGGTCGTCTCCAAAAAACTCACGACCATCTACTAAAACCCGTCTCACATTTTCCCCTTGAGCTTGTACTTGACCATTTTGAATGACCACCCCAGGTAGCTTTTCTATTAAATTTTCTGCTGTTGCATCTGGGTTTACCTTGTAGCCCTCAGAATTATACTCTGTAGTGTCTCCATTTTGAATAACTCTATCTGCTAAACCTTCAACAGTTATATCTTCCAATGAGGTGGCGTCCATAGCCAAGCTAATTTTCCCTAAGTCTGCGGATGCATCTTCAATGGTGATGTCTTTGTTAAAAGGTTTGAAACCCACGAAGCTCACTTGGAGCGTATATTTTCCATTAGTTACACCAGTTATTCTGAACTCCCCAAGCTCTGTAGAGGAAAAAGCACGTTTGGTTGAATCAGCAATCTTGGTAAGTACAACCGTGGCCGATTGAAGAGGGAGATTTTCTGTACTATCTACAACGGAACCTTTAACTACCCAGTATTGAGCGGAGGCCGAAAAGCTGCCTAGCAGTAGTCCGACTAAAATGGTGATGACCTTGAGTTTCATATCGGTCTTTAGACTTAGGCAAGTCTATGAAGGTTTAATTGAGATGTTTTTCGATTATTATTTATTGATAAACAATAAATAATTACTATGTTTCGAAAAATTTAATACACATGAAATGGAATCGATTAGTAATCAAAAGCTCTAGTTGGGTCTTAGATACTTTTATAGGGATCTCAGTTATAATCTTTATAGTTGCTTTAATTGTACTGATAAGGTCAGGTTTTAACGATGGTCAGTTTTCCTTGAGGTTGAATGAAGATTATAAGTCTTGGGTAGTTAAGCCAGAAGTTGAACCCAGCCCTGGATTTGAATCGGCTTTTGAGGTTGTAAATGTAGAGCCTACAGAACATGTGATAACCTTTAGGTTTCATGACAACAGACTCTATTTAACCTATATTCCTTTTGCTCTTTATGCAAGTATTTGTTTTTATATTCTGGTGCTTTTAAGTGGAATAGTCAACTCAGCTAAGCGTAATGAATTCTTTAGCCATCTTAATGTTAAGCGACTGAGAATCATAGGAATATTAGTTGTTCTGTCAGGCTTGGTTGATTATCTAGGATCATTCTTTAAGCAGTGGGTTTTTGAGAACTTTTTAACTAGTGCAGACCTAACCTCAACGAGTTCATTTTGGGTTTTTATGCTTCCAAATATTTTTACTTCCACTTTTATAACTGGGCTTTTGGTTTTGGTTATTGCGGAAGCATTCGCACACGGTCTCAAGTTGAAAGAAGAACAAGACTTGACTATTTAAATAAGCATAACCATGAATAAGATTAATACTTCAAGGCAACGAGTTGTACTAGTGGTAGTAAAATGGGTGTTGTTGATCACTATGGCTCTGCCCATTTTTGCCTTGTTTTTTCATACCTATGGAATTCTATTTAAGTATAAATATCAGCAGCTCAGTTTTACGATGCCATATAAAAACAATTCGGATGAGGTTTTTACACTGAATAAAGAGAGAGTAACTGCCATCGATAAGTTGAATGACTATAAGATGAATCTTTCGGTCAATGATTTTTCGTTTAATGTTTATGATGAAGTTGGCAAGTTAGAAGCCTTGCTTTTAGATATCCCTGTAATGATTTGTTATATAATTCTGCTTTACATGATGTTTCTGTTGGTCAGGTCAGCGGAAAAGAATGTCTTTTTTACCTACAAAAATGTAAAACGACTGAATTACATAGGGGCAGCATTTCTTTTTTTGAGTATTCACGATTATGTGTCAGATCGGATTGGAATATATTTTTACAATAAATTAGTCTTGGGTAAGCCATGGTTGACAACTTTTCCTGTTGGGTTTTCTGGTAGCATATTTGAAAGCTTCTTCTTTACAGCATTAATGGTTTTCATTCTTGCTCAAGCCTTTAAACAAGGTGTAAACCTTAAAGAAGAACAAGACTTAACCATCTAGAACTATGGCGATAATTGTAAACCTAGATGTGATGCTGGCCAAGCGAAAAATGCAAAGTAAGGAGCTAGCTGAGATTGTAGGAATAACCCTCGCTAACCTTTCTATTTTGAAAACTGGAAAAGCTAAAGCCATACGCTTTAGTACGTTGGAAGCCATTTGCGATGCCTTGGATTGCCAACCTGGAGATATTTTGGAATACACTCCAGATGAATAGATTAACCGCTTTTTGAGTATTACCTTTGAGCAAAATTTCAGCTATGAACATTCGTCCGAGAAGAAATAGAAAGTCAGAAGCCATTAGATCAATAATTGAGGAAACGAAGGTCACAACCGATGACTTTATTCTCCCATTATTCTTGTTAGAAGGTGCTACTGATAAGATGGAGGTTGATTCTATGCCTGGAATTTATCGCTTGGGTATTGATCAAATGCTCAAAGAGATTGAAGAGTGCTTGAAACTCGGAATTAAATCTTTTGATGTCTTTCCTGTAGTTCCTGAACATTATAAAGATAAAACTGCTACTAAGAGCTTTGATGATGATTTCTTCTACCAAAAGGCGCTTAGAAAAATTAAGCAGGAGTTTCCGGAAGCGGCAATTATGACAGACGTGGCCTTGGATCCATACAGTTCTGATGGGCATGACGGAATAGTTAAAGATGGTAAAATCTTAAATGATGAAACTCTCGAGGTTTTAGGAAAGCAAGCCCTATCTCAAGCAGCTTGTGGTATCGATATTATTGGTCCTTCTGATATGATGGATGGCCGAGTTGGATACATCCGCGAGGTGCTGGATGACAATGGATACACAGATGTTTCTATTATGTCTTATACCGCTAAGTATGCGAGTGCTTTTTATGGTCCTTTCAGAGATGCCTTAGACTCAGCACCTAAAAGTGGAGATAAGAAAACATACCAGATGAACCCTGCCAATAGGAGAGAGGCTCTAATTGAAGCCGATTTAGATATGGATGAGGGAGCTGATTTTATGATGGTGAAACCAGCGCTAGCTTACTTGGACGTGATCAGGTTATTGAAAGATAATTACAGTCTTCCGATTGCTGCCTATAATGTTTCAGGAGAATACTCTATGCTTAAGGCTGCTGGGGAAAAGGGCTGGTTAGATTACGAAAAAGTTATGCAAGAAACGTTATTAAGCATAAAAAGGGCAGGTGCAGATATTATTCTGACCTACCACGCTAAGGAGTTTGCAAAACTCAATTCTTAAACAGCGAATTGATCTCCTCTTCCTAGTTGCTTCAACATTCTTCCGTGTTGATAAACAGCAGCCATAAAGGTTTTCTGACAGTTGTATGGTAAGCCATACTCAGTGGCTTTTGCCTGTACAATCTTCGAGATTTTCTTGTAATGTACGTGGCAAATGTTTGGGAATAAATGGTGCTCAATCTGATAGTTGAGACCACCCACAAACCAAGAAAATAACTTGCTATTAGGAGCAAAGTTGGTGGTAGTGAAAAGCTGATGCACAGCCCAGTTGTTCTCAACACTACCAGTATCATCAGGAATAGGATATTCAGACGTTGGCATTACGTGCGCAGGCTGGAAAATCATTCCAAGAGCTAGCCCGGTAATGAAATGCATTATAAAGAATCCTATTAAAATGATGTACCAAGGAGCTTGGATAAAGATCAGTGGTAGAACTAATGCATAGGCGTAGTATAATACTTTAGAAATAATGGCTTCAGTAAGTACACCACCAAAAGATCTTTTCTGGCTTTTCATTAAGCCCATTTTCTTATAGCGAACTAATTGTTTGAAGTCTTTAGTGGTTAACCAAAGAAACGTCATCATACCATATAGAAACCAACCATAAATATGCTGATGCTTGTGCGCTTTAAGCTTAGGTGCATGAGGCGATAATCTCATTAATTTTCCTGGATCAATATCCTCATCCATACCATCTATATTGGTGAAAGTATGATGAAGAACATTGTGCTGAATTTTCCAGATGTAACTGTTTGCCCCAATCATGTTCATTACATAGCTGAGGTATTTATTTACATGTCTGTTTTTTGAGTATGCGCCATGGTTAGCATCGTGCATTACAGAAAGGCCAATTCCGCTTTTCCCTAAGCCCATAAGTGCCCACATTAAAAGCACTACCCAGATGTTGGTAATTACACCTGTAAGCATTAAAAGGTAAGGCACAAAATAAAGGGCAAACATGAAAATGGTTTTAAGTACCATTTTCCAATTGCCATAGGTTGAAATATTATTAGTCTCAAAATAAGCTTTCACTTGCTTTCTCAGGTCAGCGATAAACTCTGCCTGATTAGTTTTTGAGAAACGTACTGTTTTATGTTGCATTCTTTAGGTATTCTATTTGCAATTTACCAGTTTGAAGCTTACTTAAGAATTTTTGCTTCAGGTTTTTACTTGAACGGCCGAATACCGTCTATGTTATAAATCTTGCTCACGCTCCAGCATTAATACTGAAGATTGAGGAACAATAAATAATTTTTCACCTTGATATACCACTTCTACAGCTCCTTTCTGAAGGAAAATAGCAAGATCTCCTTCTTGAGCTTGTAACGGTACATATTTGATTTTTTCATCATTTTCTTTCCAAGGTTCATCTTCGTCAGTGGCCATTGGGATAGGGTAGCCAGGGCCAACTTTTATCACAAAACCAGTCTGTACCTTTTCTTTCTCTTGAACCCCAGGAGGAAGATAAAGTCCGCTGTCTGTTTTATCAGGTTGCTTCTTAGGACGAATAAGCAGTCGATCTCCTACCACTATAAGCTTTCTCAGTCTATTCTCTGCTGTTAGTTCCATAATTCAAAATATGGTGCAAATATAAACTAAAACACAAATGAAAAAGGCTGGTCAATGCCAGCCTTTTCAATGTTGTTAGTAAAAGAGATTATCTTTTTATCATCAGCTTTTTGGTTTTAACCACATCTGCAGTGTTGACTCTGATGAGGTATATGCCGTCTAAGAGGCTTGAACCATCGAACTCTATGTTGTAGGTTTTGTTGGCCTCAGCAACATCTTCAAACAAGTCGCCAACCCTTACTCCTTGAGAAGTATATATGCCAACCTTTACTGGCCCAGCTTCTTTCACCTCAAAAGTAATATTAGTGAAGTCTCTGGTTGGGTTAGGGTAAGCACTCACATGGATTTTGAGTTCATCATTGTCTGTTGTGGATTCTAATTCCTGAGTGTTTGCTTCTCCGTTAGTTAAACTATTGCTTGTAGTTGTTACGGAGCAACTTCCTAAAGTTGCGCCACTCGCAATTAAGGATTCAGCTTCTTGTTGAGAAACACACAACTCTACACCATTATAGCATACTGTTATATTCCCGTTCCACTCTACAGTATCTATGATACAGTCGTTAGGTTCACCAGGAGGGTTCGAGTCACAGTCTTCAAGATCAATATTGATATCAGCTTTCTCCCATTGTCCGCAATAGTTTTTATAGTAGAACCATCCTGAGAGACCATAGTTGCTATTTTTATTATTTGCTGCTTCACCCAGTTGGAATCCGTAGAAATAATTAGTTGGCATATGGTATACGCTTACAACTTTTCCATGATTACTTCCTTTCCCTTTCAGTTTACTATTTGAATTTAAGGTATAGTAGGTCCAGTCCTCATACTTATCGCCTGCTAAGTTCTTTTCATCTTTATAACCTCTACCTAAGCCTGACCATTCAGTCCAAGAATGACCACCCTCTAGTCTAAAGCTGATCTCCCACTTATCATTCATATTTTGAACGTTTTTAAGCAAACCGGTTAAAGTGATAGATCCATCGGAGTTATATGATAGTTTCCCACTGTTATTATCGAAGTTAAATTTAGCGCTATAGCCATTGTAAGTATAATCATCTAGCCACATTGCATGTCCACCACCATCGGCTTCTACGGCAGTGCAAGATGACTCTTCTGCTGGTATTGATGGGTCTGAGGTAATTAATGAGCAGCTACTTCCTTCTCCATCTGTATAGGCTATGACTTTGAAAGGCCCATAACTTTGACCAAGAATATTGATTGAACATGAGGTATGAATTTCATAAGCAAAGCCGTTGATTTTTAAGAAAGTTTTAGACTCTAGTCTGTCATGCTTATCGAACCCTGTGATGATTAGTTGGTCACCATTTTGAACATTGCTGAACTCAGCAATTTTTTTGTTCATCTTCTTGTTATACGCTTTGATGGTAGCTCCGGATTGACCGTTGTAAATTACAGTGAAGTTTTCCATTCTGCCTTCACACTGGCAATCATTGTTTCCGGTGTTATTAGAGCCTGAGCTGTTATCATCATCGTCATCATCATTCCCACCATAATGGTTTGAGGAGTACAAGTAGCGTGAGCCATAGTTAGAGCCGTAACCTTTTATTTCATTGGAACTGTTATGTTTATTCTTCTTTTTATCGTCATCATCGTCTGAGTCTGATTTATTCTTATCATCGTCATCATCATCTGATTTGTGTTTATCATCGTCATCGTCATCATGATTTCTGCCTTTGTCATCATCGTCATCGTCATCACCGTGAGATGGATTGCCATCATCATTAGAGTCGTCCACAGAACAAGTACTTCCTTCACCGTCAGTATATTCTATTACCGTAAACGGACCTATAGTTTTACCAAGAATGTCTTCTGAACACGAGGTATGTACTTTGTAGTAGGCGTTACCAATCTTTAAGTATGTTTTGGAGTCAAGTCTTCCTTTATGGTCGAAGCCTTCTACCTTTAAAATATCACCATTCTGCACATTGTAGTACGATTCTATTTTATCCGACTTGTTCTTTCTGTAGGCTTTTACAGTTGCACCTGAGAACCCGTTGTAAACAACTGAGAAGTTCTTCATTTTACCCTCGCATTGACAAGGGGCATCATTGCCATTGCCGTTATCTCCACCGTCATTATTTCCTCCACCAGGGGTGTCTTCACATCTTACATCAATTACATAAACAGTGAAGGTTTTACTTGTTGAGCAGCCCGCAGCATCGGTTACTAAAACTTCATACGTGGTAGTTATTTGTGGCGCTACTACTACAGAGTTGAAAGAAGAGCACGCAATTTCCTCTTCTGGAGTCCAAGAGTAGCTATAATCTCCAGCACCACCAGTAGCATTAGCTGAAAGTGTGACCGTTTGTTCTCCATAACCAAGGTAAATGGTATGTTCTTCCGAACCGTCACCGCCTGGGTATTCAGGAGTAATGGCTGATTCGATGTTTAATGGTGAAGGCTCTGTTAGAGTTATGCTTTCAGAGGTTGAGACTCCTGTTTCATCAGTAACTGTTAATGTGTAAGTGCCAGCCGATACATTGTAAAGACTTAAACCAGAGGCACTAACATTCCATTCATAGGTGAGAGCTCCACAGCCTCCCTCAACGACTGCCGTTATTTCTCCATCTGAAGCACCATTGCAAGAAATGTTATACCCCTCAGTTTGATTGTAGACAAAAGCCTCTAGTGTAATGGTTACAGGTGATGCTATAACTGTCACATCAAAGGTAGATGTGGTTTGGTTACCTGCTGCATCTGTTGCAGTGTATGTTACTTGGGTAGTTCCAACTGGGAAAGTTGCTCCTGATTGATGAGAACTTGTAAGAGTAACCTCGCAGTTGTCGATGGAAGTAGGGGCATTCCAAGTAATTGATGCACTACAATTGTTATCAGTAATTTGATACATAATATCCTCAGGTACATCCGAAATTACTGGAGCAATGTTGTCTACCACGGTAACAGTCACAGTAGTGGTTGAAGTGTTTCCAGATCCATCAGTTGCTGTTAGCGTGACGATGTTATCACCAATATTCGAGCAGTCGAAGGAGTTGATGTCAATCTCTACTTGTGGAGTACCGCAATTGTCAGTAGAACCATTGTTGATCTGTTCAGCAGTGATAGAAGCCTGACCGTTTTGATTCAATGAAACCGTAATGTCTTGACCAATAGCTGAAGGAGCAATATCATCCACAACAGTCACTGTAGCAGTAGCGGTAGCAGAGTTGCCACCAGCATCTACACCAGAAAGTGTAACCGTATTGTCACCCACATTAGAGCAATCAAAAGTCAGTTTGTCCAAAGAAAGGGTCAACGAGCAGTTGTCGTAAGAACCGTTGTCAATGTCTTGCACTGAGATAGAAGCGTTGCCGTTTGCATCTAGCGAGACAGTGTAGTCTTGTGCAATGACAGTTGGAGCGGTATGATCGGAAATGAAAATACTAAACGATTCCGTAGTGATATTTCCATTAATATCGGTTACAGTAAGTGTTACCTGATTGTCGCCAAGGTCAGAACAATCGAAAGAAGTTTTACTAAGAACCTTTGTATCTATGCCGCAATTATCTGAGCTAGAGACTTCAACCTCACTTACGGTAATTGTAGCGTTACCTGAAGCATCTAAGGTAAGGTCTAAATTCTGAACCTGTACGCTTGGAGCAATATCATCAATCACAGTGACGGTAGCAGTAGCGGTAGCAGAGTTGCCACTGGCATCTACACCAGAAAGTGTAACCGTGTTTTCACCAATGTTAGAACAATCAAAAGTCAGTTTGTCCAAAGAAAGAGTCAACGAGCAGTTGTCGTAAGAACCGTTGTCAATGTCTTGTACTGAGATAGAGGCGTTACCATTGGCATCTAGCGAAACAGTGTAGTCTTGAGCAATAACAGCTGGAGCAACTTCATCTACAATGGTTACTGCTGTCGTCTGAGTATTGGTATTGCCATGAATATCAGCAACGGTTACAGTTACAGTATTCTGACCAATGTTAGCGCAATCAAACTCCGATTGACTTACTGTAATGTCATAAGGGTCGCAAGCGCTTAAGCCAGTAGTAGTTCTACAAGTACTAATGTCAAGATTGAAGTCACCCTGAACACTTTTGCCCTGTCTGTTGGTGTAGAAGAACCAACCAGACATTCCGAAGTTTCTATTCTTATCATTAGCGGCTTGGCCAACTTGGAATCCATAACGGTAGTTAGCCGGCATGTGTGTAATAGAAATAGTTTGGCCAGCATTGCTTCCTTCTCCAAGAAGTTGAGAAGGATTAGCAGCATCCATTAAGTAGTACGACCAATCTTTATAGTTGTCCTGTACTTTGTTTGCGTTTCCTTTCCAGCTTCTACCTAAAGCAGACCACTGATCCCAATCTTTTCGGTCGGTCAAATTAAGTTCTACGCTCCAAGCATCATTGGCATCATTAGGATTAACAATTCGACCTCTCACTGTGGCAGTACCGTCAGGGAACTGAACTAATTCACCACCATTATTATCGAACTGGAAGTTTACATTGCTGTTGCTCGCAGTGTATTTGCTTAGCCAGACTGCATGGTTGTTTCCACCTTCAAAAGCTTCTACTTCACAAACGCTGATGGCATTATCTACAAGGTCGGAAGCAGAGATAGTAGCTTGACCGTTTTCATCGAGCGAAGCTGTAATGCTATTGATAGTTACTTCTGGCGCTGAATCATCCACCACAGTCACTGTTGCGGTAGCGGTAGCAGAGTTACCACTAGCATCTACACCAGAAAGTGTAACCGTATTGTCACCCACATTAGAACAATCAAAAGTCAGTTTGTCCAAAGAAAGGGTCAACGAGCAGTTGTCGTAAGAGCCGTTGTCAATGTCTTGCACTGAGATAGATGCATTACCGTTGGTATCTAGCGTAATAGTAGTGTTTTGAGCGATAATTACTGGAGCAATGTTGTCTACCACGGTAACAGTTACAGTAGTGGTTGAAGTGTTTCCAGATCCATCAGTTGCTGTTAGCGTGACGATGTTATCACCAATATTCGAGCAGTCGAAGGAGTTGATGTTAATCTCTACTTGTGGAGTACCGCAATTGTCAGTAGAACCATTGTTGATCTGTTCAGCAGTGATAGAAGCCTGACCGTTTTGATTCAATGAAACCGTAATGTCTTGACCGATAGCTGAAGGAGCGATGTTATCTACTACGGTCACGGTAGCAGTAGCGGTAGCAGCGTTGCCACTAGCATCTACACCAGAAAGTGTAACCGTGTTGTCACCCACATTAGAACAATCAAAAGTCAGTTTGTCCAAAGAAAGCGT